>VOFB01004094.1_pt1 | contig 1973806 bp, 1499 predicted proteins | sample 5384141 | NCBI WGS metagenome assembly VOFB01 (sample SAMN12384721, study PRJNA508395) | human gut metagenome | isolation source: healthy gut A | host: Homo sapiens | reverse complement strand
TTATGTCCCACGCTTTTTGGTCTTGGTACATTGAATGCTTGACGGGACTCAAGCCAAATACGGAGATATTATGAACGACATGAATCTGATGGATGAACTTTTGAAAATTCCTGCTGATGCAACTGCCGCCACCGTACAAGGCATAGAAATGCTTCTTATCGATGAAAACAAGGCGGGGGCTTTATTGGAGTCGGATCCTAATGACAACACCATCCACGAATGCCTTTTAAGCAACGGCCGTTTCCTGTTCCAATCGGACAATACCAACCTCGTTGCCCTGTATAAAGTAACAGGAGCATCTGAATAACGCTCCTGTTGCATATAATCACCTTATTTGTCTGATTTCATCCTTCCTGCAAAGGCTTTTGACGGCTTGAATGCCGGGATATTGTGGGCAGGCACTATCACCGTGGTATTCCTGCTTATGTTGCGTGCTGTCTTTTCCGCACGGTGTTTGATGATAAAAGAACCGAAGCCGCGAAGATAAACCTCCTCGCCGTTTATCATGGAAGACTTTACGCTATCCATGAATCCTTCGACAACTTGTAACACGACCTGCTTCTCCAGACCGGTCTGCGTTGCTATTTCCCTGACGATATCCGCTTTTGTCATATTAACTCTTGATTAAATACTGTCAATCCGTTCACAAAGATACATCATTTCCTGAAATATCCTCCTTTTACAAACACATATAATAAACATTAGCCGGCGTCCGTCTCTACTCTTTCGATACAAATAGTATCGAAGTATGAAGCTGACACTCAACCGCAAATTCAAAGGTCAGACCTATACCATAGGTGACCTGTCCATCGACGGCAAATTTTTCTGTAATACCATCGAAGATGCCGTGAGGGAACTTCCGGCAACCTGTCCGGATACTCCTCGCGGCCGTTCCTGTACCTGCAAGGAAAAGGTCTATGCCAAGACTGCCATTCCTGCCGGGACTTATAAAGTCACTCTTCAGTACAGTCCCAGGTACAAGAAGAAAATGCCATATCTGCATGATGTGCCGCATTTCCTCGGCATCCTGATCCATTCCGGCAATACCGAAGTCGATTCCGCCGGCTGTATCATCGTGGGAAAGAATACGGTCAAGGGAAAAGTTTTGGAATCCCGTACTACATTCCAAAAACTGTATGCTATACTCGAGTCCGAAAGGGACATAACCATTCAGATTGTATAAATCTAATGGCGGTCAACAGGCTCAAACCACCCAGAAACCTGCGCATCGAGTTCAAACCGTCCCCACGGCAGTATGAACTCTGGAAACTGTTGCAACCGAACTATTGTCCCCATTGTGGCGGGGAGATCGAGCAAATCCTTATCGGCTATGACCAGCAAGGCAACCCTCAGTACAGGCCCCAATGCAGGCATTGCAAGTCGCAGAACCTGCCGCAGCTGATACTGGGAGGCGGAGCGGCCGGCGGCGGAAAATCGTATATCGGCAGCGTTTGGCTGGTGTCTTCATGTATCCGGTTCGAGAATATCCGTGCGGTGGTGGCCCGTAAGACACTCAAGTCGTTGAAGGAATCGACATGGAATACCATCAAGTCGATTCTGAAGGATTGGGGACTGAAAGAGGATACAAACTACAAGATAAACAACCTCGAAGGCACGCTCACATTCTGGAATGACTCGGTCATCATCATGAAGGAGATGGCGGATATCCCCAGCGACCCCAACTTCGAGCGTTTCGGCTCTTCGGAATACACCATCGCCATGGTGGACGAGGTGTCGGAAATCTCGGAACGGGCCGTCGAAGTGCTGTTCTCCCGTCTCCGCTGGAGAACCCATGAGACATTCAAGACTCCGAGAATGCTGCTCACCACCAATCCGACGATTAACTGGGTGCGTTCCCGCTTCGTGCAGGACGAAAACGGAGACAAGGTCATCTGCCGCGAGGGTGAAGCGTATATACCTTTTTCCGTGTTTGACAACCCGAATATCGCTTTCCGTCAGGTGTACGAGGCGGCCCTGAACAAGATCCGGGATCAGGCGACAAAGGAACGCCTGCTCTATGGCAACTGGGATTTCGTGGAAGCCAACGATATGGCGATTTATAACAGTTTCGACGGCTCCCGGCATCTCGTTACCGGACTGAAAGAAAAAGCATACGATCCGACCAAGCCGCTCATCACGGTGTGGGACTTCAATGTTGCCCCCCAAATGTCGGTGCTCTCCGCACAAATAGACTATGAAAACAGGAAGGTCTATATACTGGAAGAGATACTCGGCAAGCCGGAGGAAAAGGAGAACAACACACCTGCGTTGGCACGGAAAGTACGCTTAAAACTTTACCGGGACAAGCATATCGGCGGAGTGGATGTGACCGGTGACCCTTCCGGGTTACAACGCTCCACCACCAACGAGGACGGCATCAACAACTATACCATCATCACGGACACTTTCGGCAGAGGAATCCTGCGACCGAAGGTAAAGCTATTACGCAAGCAGCCTCCGCAGGCTACACGGTGCGAGTTCGTCAACGAGGTATTCGGGGGCTATGAAGGCTGGGAGATACAAATCGATATCAAATGTCGCAAACTTACCCAGGATCTGATTTACCAGCTTCGTAACGAGGACGGTACCAAGAGCAAACAGAAGACCACCGACCCGAAAACCGGTGTCAAATATGAACGGTACGGGCACTTGTCCGACTGCCTTGACTACCTGCTCTGTTACTACCTGCGCGACAGCTGGTACAAGTTCAAGAGCGGAGGCGACGGGAACGGGTATGTGGTCTCCACATCGGTAATTCAGGAAGGATTTTCATACTAATAACGGAACAAGGATATGTACAGACGGTTTCTCAATAATGACGACTATCTTGGGATAATTACTCCGGAAGCACTAGCACAACTCACGCGGGGCAATGATGCACGATTCATCCAGGCGGAAGAATCGGCGGAGATGAGCATTGTGGAATATTTGTCGGAGAACTACGAGATTGAAAAGGAACTTGCAAAAGGAAAATATATCGCCGAATACGACCGTCGGATTACCTATCCCGTGGGTGTGCATGTCTATTTCGAGGGACAAATCCATGAGGTGATACGCTCCGTCAGCGGCTATCGCAAGCCGGCAACGGTTGTCTATTGGGAAGAGAGTTCTGATATCCATGTCGATGCGGGACAAGTTGTAAATTATTCCCAGTTCAACACCTATTATCCGGGTGATAAAGTAAACTACAACGGTGTTGTCTATATTTGCCTTGCCGAAAACGGGTACAAGTTCGATGATATCCGTATCCCGATGGTCGGCGGTTGGATCGAGACGGAAGTCACGTTATGGCAGCCTGTCGAGTATCCTCTGTGGTCAGTCGTCGAGTATGAAGGAGCATTCTATACTTTGATGACGCTTGAAGGTTTCGATTACAATCTTGACCCGATGGTTTCCGACTGCTGGGGAGCCATAGCCGATTACGATTCATCATACAATGCCTACGAATTGTCGGAACACGAATATGTAGTTTATGACGGACGGGTATTTTACCCGGAAACGGATGTGAACGCGGACACGCCGCAAGTCGGTCTAAACCTATCATTACACGATCCACGAAACTACAACCTCAAGAAGCACATGGTCCGGCTGGCCATCTACGAACTCACGAAACTCATTGCTCCGAATAATGTCAGTGTTGTCCGTATGCGCGATTACGAGGATAGCATGAAATGGCTTAATGATGCCGCCAAATTGCGACTTAATCCACAAATCCCCCGTAAAGTCGATGACACGAAAAAGCCGGTTACCGATTGGCAACTGGCTACTTTCCAAACAGATTATGACCCGTATCGAAACCCGTGGCTGACCTAAATAACAGTAAATACCGCTACCGGATTTGTTGTCGTAGTCTTTACCATGAACAAGAAACGAAATTACTGCTTGTTTGTTAGTTCCGTTTCCACAAGAGCCCCCCTGAACGGGTGGCAAGTTCCTTGTAATATGCCGCCAAAAGAAGATATAAATTTGGCCTTTTAGAATAATCCAATCTGCTATATTCCTTACTGCCTTTGCGGTATTTAATAATCTCAAGACATTGAATAATTACTTACTTGTTTTTGTGCCCGTTGGATTTAGGTTTGAATAAGGCATGAAGTCTTATCACGCACACCAACAATGTTTCATAATCAACATGAAAGTAGAGGCGTTCATCTTTCAGACTACATTGAAAGTGAATCCGATAGCGGCATGAAACGGTTCTCCCTACAGGACGGGCAGATGAGCAACTGCATGCTCTCTGCCCGTTTTCTATGGTCCAAGGCAATTATAATAAAGCCATTTTTATTTTTCCCTGAAAAAAGTGTCGGTTATTTCATTGCAGAACAAAACATTTTTCTAATTTTGTATTTGAAGAAGTATTCACTCTAATAAACTGATATGTATGACAATGGATACATTGTAAAATGTCGCTCGCTTTTAACAAATGATATCGGTTTGAGCGCAGCTTCGCATAAAGCGGACGCTTTTCTTGTGTGCATCAGTTACCTTACATATTCCCTTAAAAAGTGTATTGATAATTTGGCAGTGTGGAAAATTCGTGTAAACACACACACACACACACACACAATTATCGCGCGTCAATATATAATAAAACATTTAATTTACAATGGATTACCGGAATCAATTATCCGGGGTTATCCTTGTCTTACGACAAAAGTTCCTATAAATACTCATCCTCTGCCATATTGTCTCAAAAAAGGCAGGATATTTTTATGGTCCGACGGTACTGGGGAGCGTTCTCTGCGCCCGAATATCGTCGGTTTTTTGTTTCCACCCATAACAGTCTGAAATCTCTTTTAGTGTTTAAGTATCTATGATTGGAATATATGGAAATAAACAAACCATGCCTGAATCCCAGAAAAAAGAACTTTTTTCCGCAGGTATTACCTATATGGTAAGTGGCGAATATGCCTTTGCCTTCTCCTGTTTCACGCAGGCAGGAAAGTCTGACCTGCCGACACTTTACAACAAGGCGTTATGCTACTACTACCTTTCTCTGTATAATGACTGCCGTTCCCTGCTGTTGGAAGCGGAGAGGCTGCTGCCACCGTTAACGGAACGTCTGCCGGAAAACCTGCCGGAAGCCGTCCTCCGCTGGGAATACGAAAAAAGCCCTGCCGGTTGTCCCATGCCGGAGGATGCTCCCGATAACCTCGCCGCCGTACAACTGTTGAGGCTGAAAGCGAAAGTGTCGGCCAGACTGCACCTGCACACGGAGGTACGGACTATCCACGCCCGTTTGGGCAATAAATATCAACACATTGAAGAACTGATAAAAACATACAACCATGAAATACAGTGACATATACAGACTTTATTCGACAAGTCAGCCGAAGGATGCAATTCATCAGGCGCTCCGGGAAGTGCCCGTCGATGACAGCGACGAACAGTACGAAGACCGTTCTCCGTTGCATCTTGCCTGCCAGTATGGAGACGCGGAGGGGGTCAAGATACTTCTTGAACGTGATGCCGAACCCAACACGAAGGATGCAAACGGTTCCACCCCGATTCATATCCTCGGCAGAACCAGTGCCGGCCGTGCAGATGAAGACAAACTGAAAGAAATAGCTGTCATGCTCATGGAACATGGAGCGAATATACCGCGTTCGGCCAAGAATACGACGGCCCTTATCGAGTGCGTAAGGAACCGTCATTTCAAGATGGCGGAAGCGATCATAAATTCCGGAGCACGCGTCAACTCAACCGACCTTAACGGCGAGAACGTGCTTTTCGGTTTTTGTGCCGCTTCAGGCGACATCAGAAGGGATATCCGGTTCGCGAAAAAGGAACTGGACGAATCCGTACAATACCGTTACCCCGAAAACAAGATAGAGGAAATCAGGAGCAGGATTGCAAGGCTGGAGGATGATGGCGAAACCGCCTACCGACTTGCCAGAAGGCTTGTTGAAGAAGACAAGGCCGATCCGGAAGACAAGTCAAACAGTGGAAAGACAGCCTGGGATGCCGCCATAGAGAACAAGGCGATGAAGATCGCGGCCTTCCTTTCCGGAAGCGACCCCGATGTTGACGAACTTTCGGCCTTGCACGGCAACATGGACATATTCCAGGCTATGTACATGAAGGATATGGAGGCGCTGGATGCCATTCTGCGTTCGGGTGCAGACCTGCAGACGGTGTGCGAGCACAAGGATATGTATGACTTTGAAGGCAAGTCGCCCCTCGCTTGTGCGTTCAGTTGGTTTGACAGCATACAGGATGCTCCGGCCATGATTCTGAACGGCGGAGCGAATCCGAATTACCGTTTCCCGAATGAAGAGACGGCTTTTTCGGTATGGGTGAGTAAGGACTATTTCTGCAAGGATACCGAGGTTTACAAGGGGCTGCTTGACCTGATGAAGGAAAAAGGCTGGAATCCCGAGCTTCCTGTTGATACGGAAGGCAACACGGCACTTGCCCTTTCCTGCCGCCATACCGGCTACAGGTTGGGTAAAACGGCATTCGGTTGGCTGCTCAAGGGAAAGGCCGACCCCAACGCCGCCAATCTTTCCGGCCAAACTCCCATGATGATTCTCTTCGGTGGTCATAAGGCGAACGAAAAATATGTGCCTTACGGCTGGTCAGCCGGTTCTGACGACCCCACGGAAATCCTCGAAAAGCTTCTCGAAGCCGGAGCTGACGTGAACAAGACGGACAACCGGGGAAACACCCTCCTGCATTATGTGGCGGCATGTTGTCGTGACAGCATGGCACAGAAAGCGATTGAACTCCTGCTGGACTTCAAGCTGCCTGACGTAAATGCCGTAAACAATGAAGGCAAAACGGCCATGGACGTGGCGGCAGACTACAACAATGACAATCTCGTAAGACTATTATTGAAATATTCTTAAACAAAGATATATGGACAACAACCAGACATTTCTCAATGCTTGCCGAAACGGGCAGAAAAGCATTGTCCAGATATTCCTGAAAAAGGGAGGAATTGACATCAACAAAAGGGATCAGGAAGGAAACACTGCTCTTTATTATGCCTGTCAGAAAGGCTACAGGGACATAGTGGCTCTGCTTCTTGACAACGATGCCGACGCGTCATGTATCAACAACCGTTCCGAAAGCCCGCTCCACGCGGCGGCACGGAGCGGCAACAAGGAAATCCTCGGGAAGCTGCTCCAGAAGGGGGCCGACATCAACGTGACGGACAATGAAGGACGAACCCCGCTAATATGCCTGCTTGACAACAAGCGTACAGATGCCGCCCTTTTCCTGATGGATCAGGGAGCCGATACGGAGGTCGCCGATGCCTCCGGCCACAAGGCCATCGACTATGCCACAGCCCACGGGCTGCGGGAAGTGGTCGCCCGACTCTCGTGCGGGAATGACCGGGATGCACGTGGCAACACCCCGCTTCATCAGGCCGTGTATAACGGACAGGGTGAAATTGTCCGCACGCTGCTCCTGTCAGACAAGTCCATGCTTGACTCGACGAATGACGGCGGAGAGACTCCGCTGATACTCGCCTGTATGCAGGGGAATCTTGTCATGGTCAACCTTCTTCTCGGGACCGGAGCCGATCCCGGCAAAGCTATGCTGAGCGGCAATGCCCCGATACATTACGCGGCCATTTCAGGTAACCGCTTTATAGGCGAGGCTCTGCTGAAGGCCAAAGCTGCGGTTGACGCACAGAATGACAACGGGGAAACCCCGCTTATTCTTGCAGCCAAGGAGGGCCACAACGATTTTGTGCCGTCCTGCTTGAATTTCACGCGAATGTTAGCATCTCAGACAACCTCCAGCACACCGCCCTGTACTATGCAGGAGAGCGCGGCTTCAACGAAATCGTGGAAAAACTTCTTGAAAACGGAGCGGAATAAACAGGTAAGATATTCATTAACAAATTTAATATTAGAAAGATATGGCAGAAGAAACCAAGAAGACACCTCAGACACCCGAGGAAATCGCAAGAGAAGCACAGGCTCAGGCCATGAAAGCAGCACTGGAACAGGCGCAAGCCTTGTATGGCAACGTACCCGGATTTGAAGGCACCGACCTGATGAAGATGCATGAAAAGCTGATGCAGGACTCGGCCGAGATGTTCCCGGGAGTTGCGGAGGCACAGGCATACCAGGCAAAGATGATGGCAGAATCCGCCCAGGATCCCGAGGCGATAATGGAGACCTACAGCAAAAACATCGAGTTCGCAGGGAACATGATGCAGCAGGCAATGAATGCCGGATTCATGCCGGAAGGTTTACCGGATTTCTCGGACGGTTTTGACGTATATGCAGGTTGGGAAATCACCCGCAAGGGCGACAACAGCCTGACACCTGAACAGAACAAACTTCTGGCTTATGGGGCACCTCTGTTCCTATACAACGATGACAACGTGGACTCCCTTTGAAAGTACAGCAGGCACGGACACCCTTTAAGGAAATGCTTGAGGAATGGTGGGAAGTTACTGACAGGAAGAGTGCCCTGGAGACCATCTCATGGCTGCTGAACGAAGGCCAACATGCCGGTGCGGATCCGGCCTTGGCTGAAATCCGCCAGCGTGGAATCGAGGCCATCACCGAGGAAGAAAAGGCGGACGAGGACAGCAAGATCGGCGATGCGTTCACGATAGCTGAATTTGTAATGGGAGTAAATGAAACGACGGAAGCGGACCTGCCCGAAACCGTGCTGGCATGGGACCTTGTACGTGCCGTGAACATGGCCCGTTGGGCTTTCATCTGCGGCTACATCAATGAAGACGAAATGTGGGAAGCCATCAGAACCACTGCCGGCATAGCCAAGGAATCCTTCAGTTCATGGGAAGAATACGGCAACAGCTTTGCCGTGGGACGCGGAATATGGAGAGGCGAAAACAGATGACTACGAGACTGCGGATGAAGTCGTGGGAGCGCTTCTCAATAAAGAAGATTCCCCTTGGAAGGCAATCGAATGGTAGAATCCAAAAAAATAGAATCAACAATATCTTAAAAGTTTTACGATTATGGCACTTTTCAAAAATGCAGCAAACAGAATGGGAGAAAACCATGACAGAGAATGATCTTGACCAAATGGAAGCACAAGGTCTTGACGTAAGTAAATACAGGGAGAAACGCCACGGCGTGCAAAGGAGGCCGAAGACCGAGAGACAGGGGGAACTGTCAAGAACCCGAAACTTGCAAGATGAAACCGTAAAGACGCCACCAGTTCTGAGACCGAGTTCTTCAAGGCAAAAAAGCACCATGGCTGGTTGAGAAAATTCACGGAAGGATATATCGTTTACGCGGGGATTGTCAGTGCCCCGGCAGAGGCGTGGAAAGGCGTGAAGCACAAGGACGACTCTTTCCATGGTATTGGCATATACGCACTGGACAAGGGACACATGAACGATATGGAATGGCTGAAGAGAGTGATGGAAAAGCTGCGCAAGTGGAAGGCGCCGATGTGGAAGTAAGGAAACTTGTCCTTTATTACAAGGAACTTCCCCAAGGCTATCTTCCTTCAGACGGCATCGTCCCCCACTTCTACTGGGAAGGGACAATCAGAGTCATACCGGCTGAATTGTATGTCTAAATCCATCTGAAAATATGATTATAGCCGTTATATGTATTATCGTGGTACTGCTCATAATTATTTTATGGGCAGTATTCACTAACAACAGCCTTATTGCAAAGAAGAACCGGGTCAAGCAATGCAGAAGTGGTATCTGCGTGGTCCTCAAACAGAGGAATGACCTGATCCCCAATCTTGTCGCATCCGTAAAGGCATACATGGGGCACGAGAATGAGATTCTCATCCGCATTGCCGATTTGCGGTCAAGGGCTTCGAACGCTACAGAGTCCGAGCAGATAAAAAGCGGTACGGAAATGTCCTCGCTTCTGTCAAGACTGAATGTGGCGGTGGAAGACTACCCGGAGCTGAAGGCGAACCAGCAGTTCCTTCATCTTCAGGTCCAGATCGAGGACATGGAGAATGAGCTGCAGGCAATCCGGCGCACCTACAATGCCGCTGCTACCGATTATAACAATTACATTGAAATGTTTCCGTCGTCGATAATCGCATCCTGGCGCAAGCATGAGCAGCAGGAGTTGATAGAGTTCCCGGAAAGTGAGATCAAGGAAGTGAAAGTGGGAGAATTATTCAAGTAAAGCATGGAAGAAAGTCAGAATATAGATTTCAAGGGCATTTCCCTTCACATGAAGAAAGAGATGTCCCGTATCAGGATGCTCCGGATTGTGTTCCGCATCCTGACCTCCATTGTCTATCTGTGTACCGTCGTGTGGTTCGGTTTCTGTATCTTCGGCGGATTCCTCGTGGACCGTACTGACTATGAGACTTCCGTCACCACGGGAAAATACCTCATGATAGGCTTTGCCGTATTTTTTGTACTTCATTTCGCATTCATGAAATGTTTTGCCGCGCTGAACAAGAGGGAAACCTACACGATGGCCCACATCATCTACCTGCTGTTCCCGGGAGCAAGGTACAATCCTTCCGGTTCCATACAGCCGAAAGTCTTTGCGGACAGCCGCCTGTTCGGAACGGCATTGTCATCGGGCAATTCGGTAAGTTCGACCTGTTACGGCCGTCTTGACATTCCCGTCGGAAATGACATGATGACTGTCGTGGATGCCGGTGTGACTTCAGCCAATTCGAAAGATTTCTCGGCCTTCAACTTCCTTGAAGTGCCGTACCAGTATTTTATCCGTCCGATATTCGGAGTCAGGATAGAGAGCACGATGCACAGTTTCAGGGGCATGTTCGGGTGCTGCAAGCTGAACCGCACCTTCAGGGGCTACGTGATGCTGCTGCCCGACCATCTGGAAAACAAAATCGGCTACCTGGCGCAAACAATCCAGGGAATGAAGGAAAAGTACGGGGCAAAATTCGTACATTTGGAAGACCCGGAGTTCGAGAGGCATTTTGCCGTGTACGCGGATGACGAGGTGGAAGCCCGCATGGTGCTCACCCCGGCGATGATGCGGAAGCTGACCGCCCTGCGGAAATCCTTCAGCCGTGACCTGATGCTCTCCTTCAACGGGAACATGTTCTACTACGCATCCGACACTCCGGACGGTTTCTTACGTCCCGGCAGGAAGTCGCTGGATGACGAACATCTGCTGGAACAACTGTACAGGGAGGTGAACTTCTGTCTCACTGTAGAAAATGGAATCAAATAATCAACAATAATCGAAAACGAATAAAAAGAATTACAACATGAGCGAACTTAAAAATCTGTCAGCCATTCTTGAAGGAGGTGCTGTTCCGGCCGGTTATAACGGGAAAGCAATCGGCAAATTGTCTAAGACATACCTCAAACTGGAAAACCGCAAAGTAGTAAACCTCTATCCCATCAGAACCGTGATGCACGAAGACAGCCGCTATTGCCTGTATGCCTGCCCGTTGAAAGGGACTGAAATTGACGAGGCCACCCTTCAGAGCATCAAGGCTGAAGTGGATACGCTGGAAATCGGTGAAATCCGTTATGATTCCGTACAGTCCTGTGGCTATGACTATTACATAGTAGATCCTGATACAGGCCGTCATATACTGACAGGACAACGGGATATGGATTCGGTAATGGAAATAAGCGATCATTATGACGGCGTCATCCTGTTCAGCAAATCGGTATTCTCGCCAAGAAAGGCCAATCAGCTTGATTGTGGCTATGCCTTGATCGGCATTGAAAAACAGCCCAACGAGTTCAAGATAGAGGCTATTCCTAATAGCGCGATAGGCCAAGCACCTACGATACTGGAATTTGAAGCTCCGCAGGAATCGCCTGCTGTCGAAAAAATACAGGTCGGCCATGACGGTCCTGTCCATAATCATCACCGCGGCTCTGCTTATCTGGTACTTTTTCATAAAATAATATCACCGAACGAATAACTTCACTAATATCCGAATATGGCTACATTCAATTATTCTTCCAAATCGTCCATCAAGGACAATCTGACTGAAATCCTTGTCGGTGCCGGACTGATAATAGTACCGGTAGTTTATCCTTTCGGTATAAAAGTCGGTACACTTCGCATCCTCGGACCGTTACCAACAGCCATCATCCTTGCCCTTGTCGGACTGTACATGCTGTTCAGAGCCTGGCGGAAGATACATAAGGCCCGCAAGTTGGCTGCCAAAAGCTGTATCATCACGGTTGACGGCGATAAGGTGACATACCCGGTCATCGTGAAAGGAAATGTTGAGATGTGTTCTTTTACATTGTCGGAAATATCCAGTTCAAACTACAATTACGACAATGGTATTCTGACAATCACCCTCGCCAACGGCTCAACGGCCAAATTTGACGTTGATTTCTTTGACGGACTGCCACAGCTTAAAGAATTTGCGGCGCTCTTGAAAAAATAAACCGGTGAGATATGGAATGGTTGGATAAAATAAAGGATTTTCCGAATCTGATACAGCAGGAACCCCGCTACGGCTATCTGGTCGTGGCGGGCCTGCTTCTGATATGGCTTGTCGGTGTCATCTGTGGCTGGAAGTGGACGTATTCCCGTCCGGGTAGTACAGGAGGTAACTTCTGGATGAATCTGCTCGGTCCGAAAACTTTCCGGTTCTGGCTGGGAGTGATTCTTGCCGTCGGGATAGGACTGTCTCTGTACCTGTTCTCTATTTCCATCATATAGGCGTTCAGCTGCTCCTCGATGGCGTCATATACCTCGGATTCAGGTACGGCCCCGTCATGGAAGACCGTCAGGCGCGGTATCAGCACATCGCCCTTGGTGGAGATGACCTCCACCCGTGTTCCGGCAAACTTCAACTTGCCGATATAGGCATTGATGGGTACCAGGTCTTCAGGCGGTATGGCGGAAAGGTTGCCTTTCGTGCCGGTAGCTACTTTCAGGATCAGCTTGCTGTCCAGGTTCCGGTCATCGGTACTCTCCACATACGATACCTGTGTGATGATGCGTTTGGTTTCGTCGACATTCGGATAGCCGAACGCCAGCCCGTCTTCCCGCACCGTCAGTTCGTCTCCCTGCTGGTACTGCAGCAGGGCGTTGGCATAATAGGCAGGCGTACCGTTGATACGCCCGTTGATGGCTTCGGAAATATCCACCGCGAAGACATCCAGCAGGGTCTCGAAACTGTATATGGCTGCCGCCACTACCCACAGGATGCCGTTCATGACGGACAGTTTGGAGTCGCTGGCAAACTCTGCCAGCTCCAGCCTCCGGTTGCGTTCCGCAACGGCCTCGTTGTATATTTCCTTGATCGTACGGCTCATTCCACTGTATAAGTTTTATTGTCGATGATAAACTCCCAGGCTCCGCCCTCGTTCCAGCTCTCCTCATGCAGGATGACCCATATGGCCTCCATACCCGATATGATACGGTAGCGTCCGGTCGTTTCGTCCCGGTCCGGCTCCCTGTAAGTCCCCGTCGGGGAAACAGGCAGTGTCATCCGGCAGTTACGCCGGTTGCCGTAGCATTCCACGATAGCCATCAGGTATTTGTCCAATACGGTCGGTTTGATTCGCACCTCCGACAGGTCGAGTTCCATCAGACCACGGCATTCGATGAGCGGCAAGAGGTCGGATACCATGCTTCCGGACAGGTCTATCCGGTAAGTGCCCGACAAAATCCGGAAACCGTCCAGTGCAAGCGTGCACCCCCGGAGCGTCAGTTCTTCCACATGCAGCTCACGGAGAAGGATGACGGACGAAGGGGTCATGCCGCTCCAGTCGATATGGCGGAACGAGGCATCGGCAAACCATCGGATTTTGCGCTTGTGGCGCACACGGCTGTCGAACGTATGGTGTAGCGTGTACGGTATATGGCCGAGAATGACGGTTTCCGCTGCACTATCATCGCCCCAGTCGATTTCCAACGTTCCCGTTCCGGAAACCTCGCACTGCACGGACACAAGTGCCGCTGACAACGAAAAAACGGCCGTCTGCGGGCAAGTGAAATGTTTGGGATAGACATGTCGTTCACCGTTGGAGGGTACAATGCCGTGCATCTCGTTATAGGCGACCACATCGGCATTGATGATGAATCCGTCGGTATAGGTCAATTCCTGCCCGGTGCGGAGTTCCGTTTCCAGTGAAAGACCCGGATTGTTGATAAGCAGGTCCACAATCCCATCGATGCTCCCGTACAGATGCAGGGCGACATCATAGATATTTTGTCCGGTGATGACTCGGTAATTACCCATGGTTGTCCTCCTTCTCCTCGGTTTCCAGCAACAGTTCTCCCGTTGCCGAGTCTATATAGGCGTTCTTGATGACGACCTTGTCCGCACCAAACTCCGCCTGCAGTTTGGCAGCCAGACCGTTGTTCTCCATGTTGGAGTGCAGGAAGTCTATCAGCCCCACACCGGTAGTCGGATGCTGGTAGAGATTGCCGGCCACGGCCTTGAGCAGGAATGTCCCGTTCTGCATCTTGGAGGCTCCGATCCCGAAGTCCGTCTCCTCGCCGCTGTAGACAACCAGGCAGTCTTCCCTGATCAGCAGGTTATAGAGGCCGTCTTCATTCAAGGCATAGAGCGAAGGCAGGGTCACCGCCTGCCTCGTCCCGTCACCATATTCCTGCATGACAGGAAACCAGCATTTGCTGGTGGCTGCGCAACGCACATATTCCACGCCGCCGGACCCGCTTTCCATGGCAATCCGTACCGTCAATAACCGGTTGTCGGGCGTATAGGGAATACGGATATGAATACCTTTTGCATCGCTATACGATGAGAGGAAGTCCGCCGGTACGGTTATCTCCCCGTGGCGGAAGTCCGCATTGTCGGCATCTTCCACGCTGTCAAGCAGGCGGAAGTTATGGAAAGTCTTTCCGGCAACCCGTCCGGACATTTCCACTTCCCCGTATTCGGCATCCATTATGATATCCTCTCTGGCCATGGTGTTGATATAAAAATCCCGGCCGCACCCAAGAGTACGACCGGGGTACTCTTTGTGTAAAGAGTAGCGGCAGACAGAAATTTCGGTTTATGCGTTGGAGATTTCGTTATAAATCGCCTCCACGGTGCCCCACATATCGTCGGGCAGTTCCTCGTCCGAGATCTTCTCGCAGGCGGCTTGCAGGTAGGCCATCTCGTCGGCGGAGAACTCTACCTCCAAGGGATGCTCTTTCTCCACGTCCCACTCGATACGCTTGTCTTCCGCATTTTCACGAAGGTTGATGGCTTTACGTTCCTCGTCACCGATGGCGATTTTACGCAGGATTTCCTTTTTGAGGTTGAATTCCTTAAAGTTGCCACGTGCCGGCAGGAAGGTCGGCAGGTAAAGGCGGTCCTTGACACTCAGTTCCATTATGATTCTTTTTTAGGATTGATACTTTCACGGATATATTGCTGCATCTTGTCGAAATCCCGGAATATGGGACCCAGTTCCCTTTCAGCGGGAAGATTACAGGAGATGTTCCCCTGTTCCATGTAGATAATCCCGACGGGGGGTATGTTCCCTTCCGTATCGGCTTCCTTCTCATTCACGGAAACATGAAGACGGTTCAGCTCGTCATTGACAATAGAATACTCCAATACATAGGAGGCGTTCTCCGTTTTTTCTTCAGCGGTCTTGGTGACAGTGATGTTGGTAATGTTCATACGCTTTGGCTTTTTAATAAGTATAGGGCAAGGCTATGGATTCCGGTTACTAGCTGTTGTAATTTAATGCCTGATAGTGGAATGACGGGTAGTTGCAGCAAAGAAGGGTCAGTGAATCCCCTCTCTCCATACCGTAGTTTGTCGTGCCCCCGTTCTGGTTCCTCACATTCATGATATTCACGTGTCCACCCCAGTTATAACTGTAGAACAACGTGAACACGTAAGCGAAATCCGATGGAAGGCTCGAATACCCGAACATGCTCGCGACTGACGATGCACTGGGGAGGCTGACATTATAGGTGGCATTGGCATAGATGCAGAAGATGTTGGCGGCGGAGAAGTCAATGGAATACCCGGAGCCCGTAAAATATACGGTCTTCATCTTGATGCCTATGGCGGCAGGACCGACCAATGCCGCGTTGGACCACACACCATAATTCCTGTATCCATTCTTTACCTCGATATACAGCCCGTAGTTGTTCAGGTATGAATTATACTTGTTGTTCACGATTCTGCCGGTGGCGCATGTACCACCTGTGGATGCCGGAAACGTGTTCGCCCCGAAAAGGACATAGGAGGTGGTGTTTCCCACGCGGAACAGGTCATTGTAAATGGCCAGTCCACCCCCGGAACCGCTACCCGAAGCGGTAGAGCCGATACGTCCCTGACCGATGGAAAAGCCCCCGATGGTCCCGGCGTTGGCATTGATCGTTCCGGTCATGGTCACGTTACCGCCGGCGTCCCACTTGATATTCTGGTTGGCAAGATACCCGGAACCGTCAGCTGCAAACGAGATCTTCCCGCATCCGAACGTGGCGGAACCGTCAGTCTTCAGACCCCAGTAATCTTTTCCCGAGGAAGGATTGTCATGATAGATATAGCCGGATGCACTGATGACAATGCGGTGTCCGGAACTTGGAGCGGATGCCGTAAGCGAGCTTGTTCCGATTGCCCATCCGCCGATCTTACCGGCCACGGCCGTGATGCCTGTCCTGTCAAGGGTCACTTTGACAGCGTTGTTCGCATCCCTGACGGAGACACTTCCGTTATAGGAACTTCCGCCAACCACCAACGCACTGTCCACGATTATCTGGTTCGCCTTCACGGTACCGGTGTATACCCCATTAGCGTCAATGGTGGTGGTATATTTTTCCGTCGATGTCAGGTCAAAGACCGTTGCATAGGCCACATACCAGGTCAGCGGGGTGGAAGCCGTTCCCTGTGCCCCGTCGATATAGAAGTAATGGGTGCTGGAGAAATTCGAGGTCCCGCAGACGACCTTGTAGATGTACTCCTTCCAGTCTCCCGTACCGGCCGTGGGGGTGAGCCAGCGGCTTGAGCCGCCTGTGCCGATGCTGTTGGTCGCCCAACAGATGTTGCGTCCGGCCGGTATCTTGGCGATGATACGGGCGACCAGTACCTTGCGCGAGCTGCAAGTCGTTCCGAAATAGAATCCCCCGTTGCCGGGGCTGGCCGTACCCTTGGTCTGTATCTTCAGTACGTACTTGCTGTCATTGGGGGCGGCCGTGTCCTGCTCCCGGGTAATCGTCACCATGCCGTTACCGGAATTGTTGTAGACGGCAGTGCCGTTGTTCCCTTTCCAGAAAGTGGGGTCACGGTAAAGCATCTTGCCGAACGCCATGGCCGAGGCAAGTTCTTGGGCGGTCGTGATTCCGGTCGTCCATTGGGCGGACACGGAAGAGGCGAAAATAACGGAACCGGAAGCGTTCCATGAGATATTACCTCCCGCAATCTGCCCACTGCCGTCGTTGTTCAGTTTCCATTTTGCCCCGTTCGTTATCGAACCGTCAGCCCCCAGTGAAATATTATTCTTCCAGATGTGGGTATGGTCAAAAGCCCAGCCGGCGATACGGTTATAGACATCCTTTCCGTCAACTTTCGCGTAGTTGGTGGAAAGACAGAAATATTCGTACCCGTCCCACGACATCATCTGCAACCCTATGAAGTTGGTCTTGACCGTGCTGCCGGAAGCGGCTACCTGCCCGAAAACGATATGTCCGGCATTGTTGGTGTTATGCCAGGTCATGGTGATACCGAAAGGCCGGTAACTGCCCGAATACCAATTGCCGCTACCCTTGGCGGAAGAACGTATCTGTATCGGGGAAGAACCCGGAGTTCCGAGACCCGCGGACATGATATAATCCATGCCGATACTGAATCCCCCGATTCTTCCCCGGATAAAATTACACGTCAATGCATTGATATACCCTGAATTGATAATGTCAGCCTTGAGACTGGCAGCGTCCAGTTTAGAAGCATGAATGCTGCCGGCAGCAATCCTGTCGGCTGAAAGCGTCCCGGCCTTGATGCTGGATGCGTTGATGCTGACGGCATTGACCTGCGCCGCTGTCAATGTTCCGGTGTAAATCCCCGTAGAGCCGATATAAGTCAACGGATGGGCGGCAAGGGTACTGTCGCTGCCTTGTGCCAACGCGATAAAACGCCTGCGCCGTATCTCTTCCTCCACGGAGGCGGTCAGTGTACGGGGAGCCGGGGCGTTTGCTTTCGTGGAGCCGCTCTGGAAAATCAAATCCGAGTTATAGGCGATCTGGGGAGCCGCCGGTATGGGGGACGGGCTCATGGCACTGCTGACGATCGGTTGGTCGGAATAGATATGGTAGACCGCACCGCCCGTCCCGCCGCCACGCAGGAACACGGCGAACATGCAGTTGTTACCGCACAGGGCGGCCCCGGCAAACATGCGGCAGTACATCTCGGAAAGCTCGTAGATGTCCCAAGAATAGGCGATACCGCCCCAACCGCCGAAATTGGCCTTGACAAGCAGGATCAATCCGCCTTTATGGGTGGAGGTGTTCCAACTGTCAGGAGCCTGCTCGCTATAACCGCGACGGATCAGGATATCCCGCTTGACGGTTTGCTCGCCGCCTTTGAAAATGACAGGATAATACACGTCTTCCTCTCCGTTGATGACAATCTTATGGTAGTAAGGATAGCCGTAATTGGATTTCCGAGCCGCCTCTATGTCGTTTTTCCACAGCAGGGAGACAGCGGGGGAAAACGAGACTTTCCCGGCTGCATCCCACGAAATGTTTCCGGAAGCGATCTGACCGCTGCCGTCATTGTTCAGCTTCCATTTTGTACCGTTCGTTATCGAACCGTCACCGCCCAACACCACGTTGCCTTTCCGGATGGAAGACACATCTATCGTCCACCCGGCGATATTGTTCTGTGAACCGAGACGGGCGATACATGCCCCCGCGCTGTTGGTCGCGTACAGCCCGAAATCACTGTCGCTGCCATAATACAGCTGTACCCGTTGTCCGGCTGTCGCGCTGGAGTTCAATCCATAGACCACCAAGCGCCTGTTCCCGCTGTCAAGCAGGATATGGCTGCCGCTCAATGCCGTCGCTCCGATCATCCAGCCTCCAATCTTGCCCTTGGTGACATTCAGCGTAAGGGCTTCGATGTTGCCTGCCGTAACCAGCGAGGCTTTCACGCTGGCCGTATCCAGTTTGGAGGCATTGATGCTGCCCGCCGCTATACGGTCGGCGGAAATGGTACCGGCAGTAATCTGACCGGCGGTAATGCTCCCGGTATAAATACCTGCCGCGGTGATTTTGGTCAGTTTGGGGTAGGTGTTACCACCCAGAGCGGTGGTTATGGAATCAATCGGGGCTGTCCATTGAAGGGAAACGGAAGCGGCGAAAGTAACATTTCCGGAAGCGTCCCACACGATATTGCCGCCCGCCACCGCACCGGCTCCCGTCGATTCAAGACGCCATTTATAGCCACGGATACCCGTTGATCCGACAGTCATCGATCCGGATGCCGCCGTATAGGTATTGGCAGCATTCTTCTTCGTTCCGCGATAGATGCTGTCACTGTCGATACTCCACCCTCCGATGCTTCCCTTGGTGGTCGTGAGGGTCAGGGCATTGATGTTTCCGGCGGTGATGAGCGAGGCTTTCAGGGAGGCCACGTCGATACGAGAAGCTGAAATCGTGCCCGAGGTGATTTGTGTGGCATCGAGATGCAACGTTTTCACGGTATCGGCGGAGAGTTTTCCGGTAAAGATGCCGTCCTTATCGATATAGGCCGCACCGGCCCAGTTCAGGCTGACATCAGCCCCGAACTCGATTTTGCCGGTGGAAGCGTTGTATTTGATGGACTGGCTGCCGTTGCCTAACTGCACGTTGCCCCCGTTGTCCACGTAGAAGGTCTTGTAACCGTCCTTGAAGCCATAGATGCCGTTGACAGTTTCGACAGTAACCGTTCCGGAAGCTGTCTTTACGGAAAGTGGGAATGAACCGATGGCGATACCGGAAACAGTGCCGTCGCTGTTCTTGATGCCGGTGAACAGTTTCGGGGTAATGACCGTGTTGTTGTTGATAAGTGTCTTGCCCGTGTTCCACTCCTTGACCCAGTCGAGCATGGAGGCATCTGCACCGTCTTTTCCCGGCGTACCGGATTTGGCTTTCGACCAGACAAATGACAGGGTATAGGTAGCTCCGGATATGATGACGGGAATGGAAACCGTACCATGGTCGGCCAGCGTGGCCGTACCCGCCGCAATGTTATAGGTAATGGTCTTGTTGCTGTTGTTGACGGATATGGAAGAGAACCCGGCAGGTTTGACAACCGGTCCGATGGAGAATCCGTAAAAATCGGAATCCCCGAGCGTTACCTGGATGGTGGAAGTGACGGATACGGCGGAGGGTATCTTCCCGTCCGCATCCGCGGGGAAGACATATTCTCCGAGCGACTGGCTGATGGTATAGCCGTCTTTCTGTATGTGGATTGTCGCCTGCCCCCGGGCGACCAGTGTCTTTACCATATATGCTCTTTACGGAAAGTATAGGCCAAAAGAATGGTAGCAGGTTGCCGTCACAAATAAGAATATTGCCATTCAATAAATACGGCGACCGATTCATACCGGTCACCGTCCATTAAAATCAATAACGTTTCTATATTATTTCGATACCTCGCACATCAGCACGCCTTTCCCCGTCACATCCGCTTTCGAGACCGTGATGGATTTTCCCGTATAGGTCTTTATGACCGATGTTCCGGCCGAGTTCCACAATTTCCATGTATAAGTATAGGCTGTGCCGTTCGCATCCAGTTCCTCTCCGTTGCGGTACAGTACCGCCTTGGCATCGACATCGTTGCCGTTGTTCTTTATCGTGAACCCTTTCTGGCTGACAAGATCCACCGTGATGGGGTCGGACATGTCCGTGAAGGAGATGATGTCGCAGACGACCTTGTTCGCCGAGGCGTGTTGCCCGCCGAGGTGTCCGTATCCTTGATGGCGCACTTGAAGGTCTCGAAGTTGAGAACGGCATCTGCCGTAATCGTGATTTCGTTTGTCGTCCAGCCTGCCGTCACTCCACGGGGATTGGCGGAAGTCAGGCAGGCCCATCCGGCCCCCAGCATTGCATTGTAATACGGACAGGATACCGGACTGCCAGAAGCGCTGGTTCCCGTGAGTGCCGAAGTCAGCGTTACCACTTTGGTTGAAGCGCTTACTGCCGATATGGTGTACTGCACGGACCCGATAGAGATTTTACCCCCGGCTTCCATATTGGTGACGGAAGCGACGGTAACGGTGGTCGCACCGGTTTTTGCCTCGGCTGTAAGGGTCGTGTTGGCGAATACCGCAGAGTCCTTGATGCCCCAGGCATAGGTCACATTGGTCGTATCGATGGTGGCGCCCCGCCACAGGTCGCAGTGCGCCTTGAGCGTAGCCACCTCGTCGTTCTTGAAGACAATGCCGTCGGGTGGCATACGCCACGGCGGCGATCATCGCTCCGGCGTTCAGGTGCTGCGTGAACTGAATCTCCGCCCGGAACGGAATCTCCAGCCCGTTGGCGTCGATGTAAACCGCCTCGAAAGTATAACGCACTTGCGGAGCGGAAACGGTCATGTGGTTTGCCTTGACGGTCAGGGCGTATTTGGCGGAAGCGGCGCCGATCGTGCAGCTGTCCTGTCCGGAAGTTATGACCGTGCCGTCCTTGTACCATTTGGCGGAACCGCTCTTGACACCGGCTGTCAATGTCGCCGCGTTGCCGACGGATGAGATCTGGTCTACGGCCGCCTTGCCGCTGACAAACAGAGAAGGGGTCAATATCAGGTACGGGGATGCCGCCCACGAGGGGGCATACGCGCCGGTATCCTTGTTGAATACCTGGGTCAGCGGTTGCGAGGAACCGATAAACGCCTGTAAGGAGACAGCATCATTCTGGTCGATGATGGTGACTTGTCCGCGTGCTACTTTGATTGCCATATGCTTATTGTAATGTTGTTGATATATTCACTTCACAGTCGAAAACGGCCTTGCGCCACACGTCCCCGCCGGTTATCTCTATCTCCCTGCCGTAACGCGGTGCGGCGTTCCATATCCTGTCACTCTCCGTATCGCGGCTCGTCCGTATCCAGCGGAAATTGCCGTCGGGAATGAGCGATGTAATCTCTTCACCGCCCCTGTACACCCTGGCACGGAGTACCGTCGAGACGATTCCGTTGCGGAATGTCGTGCCGTTTTCAGACTCCACATAAACAGTATAGGAGGGAGATCCGTCGTAAAGTTTGAAAAAGGTATGGGTCGCACTGATTTTTTCATTACGGTATGTTGCCGTGTAGCGGAGGGTCAGCACGTCGCGCCCTTCCCAGCCATGAAACGGGGGTGTCATTTCAAATACGGCGGCATTGCATCCGGCATCTTTCCATATGCCGTCAACGGCAAGGTATTCCCACTGCCGACTTTCCGGCTCGAAATTGTATTCGGTCGCCACAAGCGGGATATTCTCCGGCTCGCATGCGCCTGAAAGCTCGTCCTTGAAATGGAACGCCGTGCCGCCTGTCAGGGAGACGGAACGGGGCTTGAGCAGTTCCTGCGCCTCCTCATCGAGGTCTTCCCAGCGGATGGTCACATCGCGCAGTTCGATGGTATCCTTGCCCCACTTGAACCGTCCCGAGGCGAAATGGCCCGTCCCGTCCGGATGGATGACGAAAGAACCGTCCCGTGAAACGATCGAGCCGTCTTCGTTCAGCCGCAACAGGGGATTCTGTATGGTACCCCCGATACCTCCCTTATTGAACCAGGCACCGTAATCGTCCGTGTAGGACAAGGCTTCATCGGTCGCCTGATAGGGGGTCACGTTCCTTCCGGCCTCCAATTGAGGGGCGGACAACGACAGGGGGACGGAAGCGGCAATGCCGAGACACATGACGGGGGAATCTGACCCGCGTATGAGGAACGGGACATTATAACGGACCCATCATCCTTTACCGGCAGCCACCGTCCGATCACCGACAAGATGTTCATCCTGATAGAACCGGATGGCTGCCGTATCTTCCGCTTTTATCCAGACTGAGAAACAATAACAGACTCCTGTATGAGCCTCCCGCCAGGCGGCACTTTGCGCACCAAGAAGACTGTCTCCGGCTATCCGTACACACCGCCCGAGTCCGGCGGGAGATGTTTCATCCAGCTCTTCCGAATGGCTGAACCGGCAGGACAGGCTGTCGGGTATGACATTCTTGTGGATTTTGCCCACATAAAACGTGCTTGAAAAACCGTTCTCGTCTCCCGCGGTAAGCGTGCCGGCTATATTGACATTGCGTGTGGCATAGAGATTCTGGAAATAGGCCCCGTAACCATCCAACATGCCGAAGACCGGATCGATGATGCCGCTGACCTTTCCCACACGGGCCTTGCTCGCCTCGCTGAAAGCGGATACGGAGGCAAGACGAACAATGTTCAGGTCGGCGACCTCGCACCAGTCCCCCTCGGAGGCCAGGCTTGATGTCAGGTCAAGAAACAGGCTCCGGCTGTACTGTGCCGGGTAATCCACGGTGATGACCCATAACTTGTACTTCCATTCCCGGCCGATGGAGATTTCATCTTCCGCATCCGTCTTTTCACGGTTCGTATAGCCGAATCGGATCGGTACGGAACCTGATGTTTTGGAAGACCTGACCTTGAACGATACCAGCAGGCGCTCCGGGTATCCGACCGGTTCTTCCAATGTCAGCATCAGCCCGAAGGAAGCGTTTCCTGCCGGTTCCGCGTTGCGGATAATGCGGACAATGCGTGTCGCTTCCGAATCGGCATCCAGATATTCCGTTTGCAGCATGCTGCCATAAACGGCGTACCTGGACTTGTCCGGCACTCCCGCCATGCCTCCGTCCATGACGGGATAGCACAGGGAGCGTTCGGTCGCCATGCCGTCGATGACATCCATATAGGGTGAATCGCTGTCAGAAGCCGTCAGGTACAAGGCGCCGCTACGTGCCGTATCGAACAGGTTGGTAATCCGCACGAAGTCCAGCAGTTCACCGCCCTGCGGTTCGTCCCCGTCCAGCAATGCCCCGATGAAATAAGGGGCGTCCTTGTCTCCGACAAGCTCCGTTCCGGTTTCTGTCACGCACATCAGCGAATAGACGGTACGCTCCCGTTCGGCATATTGCCTGCGGATGATATCCCCGGCTTGCAGTCCCTGTGTCTTCTGCGAGTCGGGGGCAATACGGATCTTGTATGTCGGATAACGGAATACGGACATGGATTATGACAGTTTTTCCACGGTGTCTCCCGAACAGCTGTCGCTGATCCAGAAGGAACCGTTGGTTACCGAAGTCTTTTCGACCTCGAACTCATAGGCGCGGAACTTACGGCGGGCCACCACCTCGTCGAATGTGGCGGAGACGCCTCCTGTCGTCCGGTTCCGGCGGACAGCCCATCCGCTTCCGGAAAGGCCCGGGGAAAAGAACTCCGAAGAGAGCGACCCGGTAAAGACGCTGTTTCCGTAATGCCGGATACCGTCCTCCACCGCTTGCAGGCGTAACGCCTCTGTCAAGTATAGGATTCTGTCAGTAATCCGGGTGGGCGACGCATGGATTCCGATATGCCCGGCTGCTTCCAACGGAACAGCGACCGTAACGAAATCGGCATCGGTGCGGATATGGAACGATTCGCTGTGACGGTTCTGCGGGGCATAACAGCTCACGGACGGACGGTGTGAAAAATCCGTGCTGTGAGGGATAGCCGTCCTTACGTCCTCTTCCTCGTAGATTACCTCGGAAGAAAGCGATACGCGCTCCCTGTCGCCTGTGAACATAAATCCCTCTGCTGTGCCCATCCGCAAGCGCTTGTGGATAACGATACCTTCATCGGAAGTGTCTACCCGGTATGAGGAGAGCAGGTCGGCGCCGTAGTTGTGGCGGACAGTCAGCGAGCCCGGAAAACAAGCCTTTCCGTAAGGGGAAAGCATCAGACACTCGCCGTCCACGTCCGATATGCCGGAGAACAGGCGTATCTTCGGGGTATGGTCGCCGCCTAAAAGAAGGTCACCGCCGATACTCCCGAACTGTATCTTGTCCTTGTCGGTACAGAGCAGTACGGGAACATCTCCGATCCGGATGCCGAATCCGTCCAGGAACGAGAGGAACCCGCCGAGCGCGACATCCTCTTCCGAAAACGAAAGCAGACATTTCCCTTTGTCGCCCAGTTCCACGCCTTGCAAGGCTTTCAGTCCGCCATCCATGACCGTACTCCCTCGCACCGTCAGATTCCGTCTCACCATGCCGTCCCGCATCGTCCAATCCACCGTGTCCGTATTGGCGTTGCCACGATGATAGACATCCTGCCCGCCCACGGCCAGCCGTGTCGGGGAGATGGATATTCCTGTATCCTCGTCCCCGATAATCCATGCCCCTTTGGAATGTACCGTCGCATCCAGAAAGTCTATATGGGAAGCGTTGATTGTAGCGGTGGCCTTGTCCGCGTCGTAACGGAGCAACTGCCTGCCGCCGATATGCAGGCTGTCGCCCCCGACTTTCAGGTTGCCGGTAATCCTGATACCGTACTCGATGGCAGTTACCACACCTTCCGGATCGGTAATGTCCTGCGAATAGGTTTCCAGGATACGGGTGTTTCCAATGCCGGCTTCGAAACCGTAATTGGCACTGAGCTTGCCGGTCATGTCACCGCCCGATTTCTTCAGGTAATCCAACAGCAAGCCACCGCTTCCGGAACCGCCTTCTCCCGTAACGGCTCCGGCAATGGCGGATGCAAAACCGTAAGCGGTATTCTTCAGTCTCAGGCTGGTCTCGTCGCCTTCCTCGATGCCGTAAGGATGCTCGTCGTCCTTTTTCTGCTGGGCATTGAAAAAGTTATGGTACAGCTGTGCATAGATGGAATAGCACAGGCTCTCCTTGTCGAGGGTTTCTATATCGGGATGCAGTTGTACGCTCATTTGGTATAGCTGGTCTTGGAAAGAAATTTCTGGATACGTGATGTCAGCGAGATGAAGTTCGGCATATTGATCGGCGACATCGTGCCCATCAGTGTGGGAGTCATGATTTTCGAACATTCCGTCAGGAAGTCGAGCATCAGCCGGGCAAGCTCATTACCCAGAACCAGCGGCTCGGTGGCATTCTCGTCACCGAGCGTCACCTTGTTGTCGGCAACGGCAACGGTCGTGGAATTGACCTTTTGTACCACTTTATCTGCTGTCTGTCTGACTTCAGACTTGTCCACCGTATGCGTGATGCTTTCCGCATCGATAACGGTTGTCGCTTCCTTGTCCTTGTCATTCCTAACGGTTGTTGTGACGGCCGTCGGCGTATAGTGGGTGGAGGTCTCGTTACCGGTGGTTTCCAGTTCGTCGTAGTCCGGGGAAGAGTCGTTTTCCGGATCCAGTTCCTCCATTTCGGTCACGCCGATGACGGTTTCCGTGCGGGCATTGAGCCGCAGGATATCCACATGGGAGAAGTTAACCACATAGGCATAACGGGTGGCGGCATCCATGAAGATGGTCACGTCGGAAAAAAGTGCGGGGACGATCAGGAAGCCGCCTTCGCTGTTGGTGGCGGCCGAGAGCAACACGCCTTTATGGATAACAGGTTCGGCGGAGGCCGTCTCGTCCGGGTACTCGCCGACATCAATGGTACCGCCGTAGTCGGAAAACTCCTCGTCCGAGGGGTTGTCGTGTATCTTGGCGACATAGCCGTGTATCATGCGGGCCGTACCGATACCGGACATGCCTCCGGGAGCCAGATTGATACGCTCCATACTCCGTCCCAAGGCTATCTTGCGGATAGCCTCACGGATAAGCAACTGGTTGGATTTGTCTGAAGACATGAGTTTTTTGAAAGAATAGGAGGAGCATAGTTTATTGGTTGCCAATTATTTTGTACTTTTGCAAAGACAATGATATTACTTATGAAACAAGAAATTTTAGAATCCTATATTACATATATATTTGATTTCTTTCAAAAATCAAGATGCTTTAAAGCCGGGCAAGGTAACATGCTCAGAAATTTTAGATTTGCAGCTGAAAAGCAATTTACTCGTAATCAATTGGGTATATTGTATTTCCTGGTAAATACCCTCATTGATAATGGCTATCTCTACTTAAAAGATAGAGATTTTATAGCTCTTACGGAGAATGGTGCCGATGTTATAAATGGGGGAGAGTGTGTTATTCCTAAAATTTCCCTTGAGCGGACAATTTATGAAAAAGAGACCAGTAGATCAGATATATATGAACAGCTTTGGAATATTATCGGATCGAACAAAGAAAATGATTATGCGCCGCTGTATGTAGATGGACCATTGTTTTATAATACAATCAGGCCATATTTAACAACATTGTCGTTACCTCATACATATGGGGAATATATGGCAGAATTGCGGGAAAAGGAAGAATTTACATCAAGAATTAAATGGTATAGGACTTTATTTTTAGCTCTTGATGAGAATGATGTACAAAAATTCCTCAAAGATTTGTCTATCAAAATAAACAGGCTGCTGCTAATGAATACTCCAAAAGATGCGATACAAGAAGCTTTGAATCCTTGGGCAGATGTAGACATTCCTACAATCGATAATACGCCTCTGCCTGAAATTCTCAATAAAGTGGCGGAAGAACCAATTGTGAATAAAAACAAGCCGTTTGTGTTGATTTCGTATGCGTGGGAGGTAGAAGACAATGTCTTTATGAATTGGATTCAAACTTTCGCCAAAGATTTGCGAAGACGAGGGATTGATGCTCAAATAGACCAGTATCAACCTCATGGAACTGACTTGCCTAAATTTATGCTTGAAAGCATCCGTAAGGCAACTAAAGTTCTGTGCATTCTGACTCCAAAGTATAAAGAGAAAGCTGAATCCGGTAAAGGAGGTGCCGCTTATGAAGGGGGTATAATATCACATGAAATATATAACAATCAGGGAACCACTAAATTTATACCGGTTGTACGCAAAGGGTCTTTTGAAACTTCGACACCGGATTTCATTAGTGGAAGAAAAGGTTTTGATTGCTCTACTGACGATAAATACAATAGCGAACTTCCGAATATTATCAAGGTAATAAACGAAGAACCATTGATAGAAATTCCTCCTGTTGAATAACGGTAAATCTTATTTCCTAATTTTATACGGAATACTCAGTTGTTGCCTGTATCCACCCACCCCGAAAGTAGTCGTTACCTCTTCCACGAGGTATACGCCGTTCTTGGAAGGATTACGGTAGTCGATCAGTTCCACCTGTACGGCAGGAGACAGTCCGAAATCCCCGAATACTGTCACATTGCCGGTGATTCCGTTCAGATTGTAATTCCGAAAGTATTCCGTCGTCTCTTCTACAAGCCGGTCGGAATTGATTCCGACATGAGGTGACATATATGGTACGATGGTATATGTGGATAAATCCACCTTGGTCCTGGTCTTCGCTCCTGATGCCGTCGTGTTGCCCGTTACTTTGTGCGTCTTTTTTGAAATCTGCGTGGCATTGACCGTCTGAAACTCCTTGCTGCCCGGCGTCGCCGGGTCGTATTCAGGATTCATGCGTACTGTCACCTCAAAGAATTTTTCATCCGTCCCGAGTGCCTTGCCCGTCACCGCCAAAAACTTCGGATCGGTCTTGACCACTTTCAGGTTGCTCTGCGCCACATGCTCGTTGAAGTATATCCTGTACGGTCCTGTCGATTCATCCTCCGGGAATACCGGCTGAGCCTTGCTGGACGAATAAGGACGCCCGACGGCAATGGACGGTATGGCCCCGTCATCATCGGCATCGTATTTTAAAAAACAGTAGACCTTGTACTTCGACCATTCGGAAAGGATATCCGCTACCGTGAAGTTGTCCGTGACCTTTACCTTGCCGATATGTATCTCAAACCGCTTCGTATCCGAGTGTATCCTGAAGCCGGTATCTTTCAGGATATTATACTTGCCTTCCAGCACCTCGTTCACCGTCGTCCCTTTCGCCGGGGTCTCGAAATGAGGTGCCTGTTTCAGTTTGAGTTTGTAGGCCATATTCTCACACTGGATTTCCAGCGTGCTGTCCGAATTGTATCCGGTAATGTATCCGTCGAACATATTTTTCAGCACGCCGTTGTAGCCCAGCTTGATATTGATGCGCTGTCCGACCTTGAATGTCGTCTCGTCAACCAGACGCTGCGCGCTGCGTTTCTCGATGATGACACCGTCCTGCATCACCTCCGTCGTTATCCTCGACACGTCCTTGCCCTCCAATGTCACGTTCCCGATAATCGTGGAGCGGCATACCGACCCTTTCGGGAATATCACTTTGGCCGTTCCGATCAGCTTCTTGTAACTCTCGTTGATTTCGAGCGACTGGACTTCCGTAATCTCCACGCCGTTCTGTATCCTCATCGGATTGGATGGGTCGGCATCCCCGATGGTGATGCGACAGCAGAGGATATCCATTGCAGCTATACCCATAAACGTGTCAGTTTAAGCAACGAGGCGGGGTCGATGACCTCCGTACCGAATTTAACATACTTGATCCACTTGTTCGTGTGCTTGATGGCCGTGTCCACCTTTTCCTGTTCCGCCAGTTTCAGTTCCACGGCTTCCGATGGCTCCACGGCGACACAGTTCAGCGAATACGGCTGCACGTTCCGGCAATCCGTAGGCTGTAAGGTATAGCCCTGTATAATCAACCGTGAAATGTTGAACTGGCGCAATACCGTGTTGTCGCAATCGATGACACCCTTGTATTGTACCAGCCTGATAAACTTGGACACTTCCGCCTCGGGATACACGTCCGGGTATTTGGAGGTGATCTTGCCGTTGATGGTAATCTCGAGGTCACCCCCGGATATATATTCCTTGCGGGTATAGTCCCGCCCCTGTACCCGGGTCAGCAGGATATTGTTCCGGCTGCTGACCTGTACCTGCGGTCCCAGGTCCACGAATGTCACCAGTCCATACCGGCTGTTCGGCAAAACCTTGCACTCGCTGTTGTCATAATACTTCCCCTCCTCTGATATGGACAGTTCCAGAAAATCCGCCACTGTCCGGCCGACGATGGAATCGATATGGTTTTTCTTCTGCGCCACCGCCTGCTGTTCCCTGATGAGCTGGTAGTACTGTCCGGTCTTGTTCGCAAGGCTGGACTGCGACTGTGTCTGAAGATATTTGTCCCGCACCTGCTGTTCCCAGTATTTGAGGTATCGGGGATAGGAACGTAGCAACCCGTAAGCCGTCTGCGAGGCAACCTGTATGGCTGCCCGTTTGAGCAGGTCATGGTGCCTGGAGAAGTAATGTACCTGCCCGTCCTGCAATTCGGCAAGCCCCATGCCCAACGCCAGACGCGTGGCGTTGCTGATGTATCCGCCAAGCGAACCGTGGTTGAGTATGCCTCCGCTCAACAAAGTCGAGGCCGCGATTTGTATCAGTCTTCCCATAATCCTTTCATTTTATGCGTTCCAGGAGGCATCGAAGTCATGCACGACATCGATGAGCGCCTGTGCCAGTTGTTCTTTCAGGTTCTGTATCTCTTCCGTCTGCCCCTCCTTCGACTTCATCAGGTCGATGGTCCTGACACTGAGCAGGCTCTCTATGTTCACGATGACCTGTTTAGGTGCCGCCGAGGACAACCGCCCCGTGCCGGAATAGTTGCCGCCGGCCCCTCCGTCATCCAGATGCGTGTTGGTAATCGGGTTGGCAGCAAACGGACGTGTATCGTTGGAATCCGGTTCGTTGCCGTACTGGTCGGGAGTGAAGCCCGCCACGCGGAGGATGTTCTCGGCTGCCTCCGCCGAACCTCCGAAAGTCTGCCGGAGCGATGAAAAGAACTTCACGAGTGTCGTATGTGCCAGCTTGCGATGCGCGATGTTGTCTATACGCTGCGCATCGGTGGCGTTCTGCCCCAGTGCCCGCTGTTTCCATAGCCCGTTTTCGTCCTGCTCGAATCCCCAGGCCCTGAACTGGTCAAAGTCGAACCCTCCCTTACGCATCAGCTCATGCGCATTGGCGGCACTCGATATGGCATTCCGATAAGCGGTGGCGGCACGCACAATCTCCGGAACGGTCTGCGTGTTCATGTACCGGGCATAGTCGTATGTGCGGGCGGCAACCGCTTCCGACCTGTCCCCGATATCATTCACATAGACGGCCTTGCCATCCTGCATACGCCACAAAGACTTGTCGAGATCCTTCTCCTGTTGCCCGAAACGCTCCTTTACCGTCTTGAGGAAAGCGTCCACTTCCAATACCGTACCCATCTTCCCGAACTCGGCGTACGCGGCATCGATACGTGTCTGGCTGTCGCGTTTGGCAAGGGTGACAAGCGCATCCCTTATGTCATCCTGACGGGCTTTGTCCATGTTATACACATGGTCTCGCGATACCATCCCCTCAGATGAAGCGATGGCAAATTCCCCCAAGAACCCGGCCCACCAGTTGGATGTGAAGGCTCCGATTTTATGTCCCGAAGCCTCTTCGATACTTTTGCCGGCAACGACCTCGTCCACGGCACGCTTTGTCTTGACAGCCATGTTATAGGTCTCGCTCAGGGAGGAGTAAAGTGCCTCTATGGACGGATAACGGTACTTGCGGTTCGATTCGATCTCTTCCAGTACGGCATCCTTCGCCTCCTTTATCTTCCAGGTCTTGTAAGCCACCCATCCCAAAGTCCCGACCAATGCGGCTATACCTGCCGTGGCGGCAACCGCGCCTGTACTGATGGCACTCAACGAGGCGGCAGCACCGGTCAGTCCGCTGCCGGTAGCCACCTGTGTGGCAAACAGCGACTGCAGGACTCCTTTGGCTCCGATGACACCGCCCCCGGCCATCAAGGCGCGGTTCATCGCTCCCCGTCCCGCCACGCCTGCGGACTGCATGGCCGACACGATGGCCCGCTTCTGGGCAAACGAAACCTTACCGATACCACCCGCCCCCAGCAGCCCCTGCACGGCACTGATTGATGTCGTGGCCGCAGACTGTTTGCCGATAAACCCCATGGCGATGCCGATATTCGTCAGGGCTCCCGCCACCTTGAACAGCCGGGTCGCGACAACGCCTGTAAAGACAAGCGGTTCTATCCAATGGAAATTGCGGGTCACCCATGCGCCGATATTGCCGATCACGGTGAAGATGTCCAACAAGGCATTCCCGATGGACACCAGGCCACGGGTAAATTCCGGAGCCTTGAACTTTGCCAGAAAAGTGCGGAGCACAGTGCGGATAGAGGGTTCCAACACCTCGTATGCCTGCATGAACCCTTCGGTCAGCTGGGAGGTCACCTGCGCCCACAATCCCTTGGTCGTATTCTGCTTTACCAATGCCAGTTCTGAGGAAACGCCCTGGGACCCCCGGTTATATGAAGTCAGTTCTCGTAGTTTGTCGTAGTTCTTCAGGAACATCATCGCCGCGTTACCGCCAATTTTCCCGAAGATTGCCTGGACATCCGCCATCGACGCGCCCTTCTTGTTCAATTCCTCGAAAATGTCCGCTATAGGACGGAGTTTCTCGACCTGCACCCCCTCGATGTCGCGCATTTCCGTGAACCGGATGCCCAGGCGGTCCAGAACTTCCTGTGCCTCCTTGGTAGGTTTGGCAAAACGTGTGGAAAGAGCACGCAACGAGGTTCCCGCCAGCGTTCCCTTCAGACCCATATTGCCCAAAAGACCGATGGCGGCACTGCTTTCCGTGAAGTCCACGCCCGCCATACGCAGGTAACCGGCAGCCATCTTGTATGACTCCGCCATCTCCACGATATTCACATTCGAGCGGGAAATGGTGGAGGAGATAATGTCCGCCACGCTGTCCATGCTGTCGTTATGGATATCATAACCGGCCATGATGTTCGTGGCCAGGTCGGCGATATACGACACGTCGTTGTCACCGATAAGTGCCAGGTTCGTGATCGGGCGGATGGACTTGTTGATTGTCTCGATATTCATGCCCGCCATCGACAGGTATTTGACGGCACCGGCAATCTCCACGGCTGTGTATTTCGTGTCGATGCCGATTTTACGGACATGACGGGCCATACTGTCAAAACGGGTCTCGAATGTCTTGAGGTCGCTGTCCGCCACACGGAGGATGGAATGTGCCGATTCCATGATGTTGGAATAGTCGATGGCCTTCGTCAGTTCCGAACGGATCAGGCTGTAACCCATATAGGCATTGAGCATCGAAGCGAACGGGAGGTTCCTGAGTGACGGCGCTTTCGAATACTGGATACGGTTGATGGCGGCACGGCGTTTACTGCGGTAGAGCGTACCGGCTGCAGTATGTTCCCGCTGCATGAGCCTGACGGACTGCATCGCATTGCGCTGTTCCTGCCGTCTTGCAGCCTGCTCGGCCTTTATACGTTCCGTTTCTGCCTTACGGCGTGCCTGTTCTGCCTGCCGGCGTATTTTCTCCGCAGCACGGGCGGCATTCTTGCACTCCCGTTCTTTAGCCCGCGCTTCATCGGCACGCCGCTTTTCCGCCGCGGCGGTTTCTGCCAGAGCCGCCTTACGGCGCTGGTCTGCGGTAAAGAGCTCCTCCGCGTGGACCAGTTTCTGGCGATGCAGCTGCTGTCCTGCATAAAGCCGTTCCATCAGTTTTTGCCGGGCCTTTTCGGGCATTACGAAGGCCTGCGGAGCATATGGCACCGGAACGGAAGGTGTGAGTCCTTCGGATGGTATGCCTCCCTGCATGTTGAAAGAAATGACAGAAGCACTTTTGATACGACCCAATAGGGAAAGTATCTGCTGCAACCTGTTTTCCGCCGTCCCGGTCTTGATTTGCAGTTCCCGGTCACGTTCCATGGAAACCAGGGCGGAGTTGATTTTCCCGATGGCTTTGGTAATGCGTTTCTGCGCGTCTGCCATCGTGCCAACGGACGAGGCGGCATTCTTTTCGATCTCCGCTTTGCGCATCTCGGCAGCCTTTTTCTCGTAAAGGCTTTTGGCGTTGGCCTTGATTTTCTTGCTGTCCAAAGCCTGACCGGCATTGATGGTCAGGCTGATGCCTTTGGAAAGCGTGGAAATATCCGTGAGTAACCCCTTGATACGTTCCAGCTTCTCTTCGCTTTTTTTCGTATCGATGGTCAGGCGGTAATCGAAATTACGTTTCTTGCCGTTCTTGGTGCGGAACACGCGGTCTATCTCGTCCATCATATTCTTGATGTTCGTGACGGCCGGAGTCAGGGACGCTTTCGCCTGTACCAGCTTGCCTACCGCCTCACCGAAGGCGATAACCTGCTTGGTGCCCTGAGAGGCATCCACGTTGATGGAGTAGTTGACCTGATAGTTCTGTTCCTGAGCCATGGTAATGGGTACTGCGTTAAAAGAATAGTCTTTCCGCAAGGGCGGAGATTATGAAACGAAGGCCGCCGCAAACCGGAAGCTTACGGCGGCAGGTCAAGGAGTCCTCTCCGGCAATGACATCGGAACGGGCATACGGCTGATGAGCATCTGCTCGTGCAGCCACAACGCCTCTTCGGAAAGCATCGCGAACTCCTCGTCGGAAATCGTGTCGAGGTTGACGCCGGGAAAGTAGTGGCGGACATAGATCATCCGCTGGCGGATGCGCTGCTCGTCGGTCACTACCCACCGGCTTATAAGTTTACCAGGACACTCTGGCGGGTGGTGATCAGCTCGGAAAGCTGTCCCATCAGACCGAACAGGAAGAGCGACTCGTCGTCCACGAGTTCCTTATCTCCGTCCACGAAGCAGTCGCGGGCCAACGTGCGCATGGCGATTACCTCGTCCTTTTTGGAAGCGGCCATGAATTTGCTGAACTGCGGAAAGCTCGGTTCGGACATGTAGGCCACATAAATCTCTTTCTCGCCGTTTGCGGTGTCTCCGAAAACGACCATCGGACAAATCTTGCGGAGTTTCTTCTCCTCTTTCAGTTTGAGGGCTTTTTCCTTGATCTTGATCTCCTGTTCCAATGAAAGCATTTTTTCGTCCATATCGAATTTGTTTTGATTCACCGAAAGAGTAGGACAAAGAATCGTGGAAAGGTTGAAGACACGGTTCTTATTCACTTGTAATCCATATGTTATACAAAAAACTTCTTTGCTCCTGATATTCCCAGATCAGTCTTTAAAGGAAATTTCGCTGAATATATTTCATATATTTCTTTGATATATAGTATATAATCGTTAATTTTGCATATTCTCAAACATAAATGATTATGTGCAAAATAGATGATTTTATAGATGTGACAAGCCGGTACATCGCTGAATTGCTTGATTTGAGGGCGGACATCAGGCCGGTCGAAAAGGATGTCTTGCATACATTCCCAGCCAATATTACTGCCGGTTATACATTTTGTACGGCTAACTTGTTGGGGCATGACGTAGTTCTTCTGTATAGTGCAGACAGTTCTGCATATACTCCGGGGCAGATGCGGAAACAAAAAGAACTGGTTGAGCGAAAAGCCCAATGCCCGGTAATATTTGTATTGCGTACAGTGGCGGCCTATAATGTACGGCGTCTTGTCAGACATCGTGTAAATTTCATCATACCGCAAAAGCAAATGTTCATACCGGATTTGTTGATAGATTTGAAACCGCATAAAAATAATATCGGGGGGCGGTGAAGAAACGCAGATTCCTGCAATTGCCCAATGCATAATCCTTTATCATCTTGAAGTAAAGTCTCTCGAAGGGAAAGGAACTTATGATATTGCAGATCTTTTCAACGTGTCGTATGCCAATGTAAACCGGGCGGTCAGATGGCTGAAAGATAAAGAAGTTATCGCTTTATCCGGCGGCAAGACAAAGAGTATGATATTTCAGTTCAAAAAGCGTGAATTATGGGACAGGATGTTGCCGTTCCTGGCGAACCCCATCGAGCGGATTGTATATACCGATAGTCTGCCTGATGAAGTATTTTGTATTAGTGGAGTAAATGCCTTGTCGGAATATTCAATGCTGAACAAGGAAAAAAATGACACTTATGCCATTGCAAAAGAAGAAGCTCGACGGTTGCAAATCCGGACAGACAAGGAATATGGCGAGACCCGCATAGAGATATGGCGTTACAATCCATGTTTTTTCTCAAAAAACGGCATTGTAGACAAATTGTCTTTATTTCTGGCCATGAAGGATATGGATGATGAACGCATTCAAATAGAATTGGAAACTATGATAAATAATATGATATGGTAAGAGGAATTGATAAATTCAGGGAGTTTTTCACCGGATATGAAGGAAACTATGTCATCATAGGTGGTACTGCCTGTGAAATGCATGAAGAAATATATGCACAAACTCCAAGGGCGACCAAGGACATAGACATTATACTGATTGTGGAGGCGCTGTCTTCGGATTTTGCTGCAAAATTCTGGGAGTTTGTAAAAACCGCAGGGTACAGACAAAGGAATAAGGGAACCGGGAACGGGGAATGCAGGCATGAATATTACAGGTTCAAGGAACCGGGAAATCCGGATTTCCCGTATCAGATAGAACTCTTTTCACGAAATATCGGGGTTGTCAAATTCCCGGACGATGCCCACATTACCCCCATTCCGGTTGATGATGACCTGTCAAGTCTGTCAGCCATTTTGATGGATGATGACTATTATAATTATACCATTGAACACAGCACGTTGGAGGAGGGCGTACATATTGCGAACATTGAAAGTCTTATCTGTCTGAAATGCAGGGCCTATTTAGAAATGACCGAGCGGAAAAGCAATGGAGAACAAGTGGACAGCAAACATATCGTCAAGCACAAGAAAGATGTATTCCGGCTGGTTGCCATGCTTGCTCCTGCCGACACCTACGAAGTTCCTGATTCGCTTAAACAAGATGTTGACAGGTTTTGCCTGGCTGTCAAAGAAGAAGTGCCAAACTCTGATTTTTTCAAATCGGCAGGACTTAAAAGCATTTCCGGAGAACAGTTATTGGAACAACTTGAAGCCAATTTCATAACACAACAATGAGAATCCAATACGCATCCGACCTGCATCTCGAGTTTCGGGAGAACAGCAGTTTTTTGAAGCACAACCCGCTGGCTGTTGCCGGAGAAGTGCTTGTCCTTGCCGGAGATATAGGATATATCGGAGATGAGAACTACTCCAGACATCCGTTCTGGGACTGGGCTTCCGGAAATTACAGCCGGGTCATCGTGGTTCCCGGAAACCACGAGTTTTACAAGATGTTCGACATAGACAAGCTGTATAACGGCTGGTCGCTCAAAATCAGGGAAAACATCACCTGCCACTATAATGCCGTTATCCCATTGGGTAACGATATAGAATTGATCGCTACCACACTGTGGTCACATATCCTGTTGCAGGATGCCTATGAAACTGAGGCAGCCATCACAGATTTCCGCAGGATGCGTTACGGCAGCGAACCGCTGGACTGGACAAGGTTCAATGACGAACATTCGCGCTGTTTCCGTTTTCTGGAACAGAGCGTAAAACAAAGTACTGCCAGACATCTCATTGTCGCCACTCATCATGTACCGTCATTCGAACTGATGGCGCCGGAGTTCAAGGGCAGTCCGCTCAATGGGGCATTTACCGTGGAGCTTGGCGGTTTCATTGCAGACAGCCCGATTGAATACTGGATATATGGCCACTCGCACCGCAATATCAATAAGGTCATCGGAAACACCCGGTGCATATGCAACCAGTTGGGCTATGTGTTCAGTAACGAGCATACGTCATTCGATAAGGAAGCGCATATTTCGATTTAAGTCTGCCATACATAAATCCCGTCTGTCAGCCAAGGTCAATATCCGGCAAACAGACGGGTTATTATGTAACAAATTTATGGTTGACTATTGAAGTCGTGGCTTCACCAACTTCCCGTCGATACCGCATGTTTCCAGAACCGCGGTATTTTCTTTGTTGAAGGCGATCAGGCATGACGGCGCTCCGGCCGTACCACCCTGTTCCCCCGTAACATGGTAAAAACTGAGCCGTCCCTTGATAAAGAGTATTGAATCGGCGTTTGGGAATATCAGTTCGTGGAACAGGCGCGTGTCCGTGCGGGCAAAAGTGAGCGCGACGGCATTCCTGTGTTCGACACACCTGCGGATAAACCGGACAATCAGTGCAGTGTCATAGGGAGGATTGCAGAACACACGTCCGAACCAGGGTTGTTGCAGGCCGTCATCCTCAATGGTATAGTGATGTCGCGCCGTATCCCATGGGCGGTTTACGGGCGAACACGGATCCAAATCGAACGGCCCCAGCCTCCGAAGCAGACAGGGAGGCGTGAGCCATTCGTTCTTTCCGGTAGAAGATTTCCCCTCGAAAGTTACATCCATGACAGCTTAGATTGTATCACCCGAGCCGATTTGGATATCGAACGGGTTGAGATCGAATTCATGGGTGATATTGGTATCATCCTGCTGTGACTCGAGACAATCCTCCGTGAAGATGCAACCTTTGAGCGTTACGGTCGTCGTTGTCCAGTCCTCGCCGGCCATCGGGTTGGCAAAGCTGATAATCAGGTCGAACTCGCCGATTTCGAGCAGCGAGCCGTACACCGAACGCAACAGCTGTTGCGTGGCATAGTCCATCGTGATGCTCGCCGTATAGGTAATGTTCCCGAACCCCCTCGACACCGGCCGTCCTCCCATGCCGTAGTTACTTTCGACCTTGCGCTTCTTCGACCATTTGATGGCCGACACGCCTTCAAGGGTCGTGGAACCTTCATCGATTCCCAGGGCGGTCGATGACAGGGTTATCATCGACCACGAGTATGCTACATTGTTGATTATTGCCATATGCTATGTCTTATTTGCGGTTAATGACAGTCCTTCCTCTACATAAATCTTCACGGCCACGCCCACCGGGACAAGGACATAGGAGATGCGCAGCGTGTCGTCCACCAACACGTTCTGGTTCGGGTCGATAGTGACGGCGTATCCTGAAATTTCCTGCGCCGCCTGCATCTTGGCCAGTATATCCCCGATGAGTGTCTTGAAAGCTGTAATCTTCGACGGGGCGAGGAACCCGGTTGAAGGATTGACCATCAGCGGTGAGTTCACATACGGCAGCAGGGCTGCACGCACGGCACGGCGGCTCTTGTTGATGGTGCGGTTCCGGGCAATGGTACGGAAATCCCCATGTGAGCATGTCTGGTCTTTCGAGATGTAGATCCCGTTCTCGCGGCCGGCATACTTGATGGGAAAAATATACCCCTTATCGTCGAGTTCGTCCAGCAGTGACGGGGAGAGTGACTCGTACCGGTTCAGGCTGAGGAAGTTCTCCTCTGCCTCGTCGAGGTTGATGTCCCCGAACCCCAACTCTATTTCCTGGAAATCGTCCGCGAAGAGATTGAACTGCTTGACCCATGCGATGGATTCGTGCACGTTGGCCTTTGCTATGGCTCCCATAACCGCTCCCAAAAATCCCACGGGCGTATGGTTCCTGTTGCACATCTGCATCGTGGAGATCTTTTCGTGATGCGCCTGGCCGAATATACAGCTGATACGGCTTGATTCACAGATGCATGAAGGTATTTTATTCAGGTCAATCTGACGCCCCTCAGTCGTATCCGCCCCCGTATTGGAAGGATTGGCGGAAAGGATGAGCGAGAGCGGCTGGTTCTGCTCCGCAAGCCCCACGGCCACGTCGTTGAGCCCCTTTACCAGATTGAGGTTGTATTGTTCCGATGCGCCGTTCGCTTTCCACAGCGGCTGTTCCGTCCATATGCCTATCTGGTTGATCATACCCCCGGCAGCACGCTGCATGATTTCCAGCGCATCCCAGTTCGCCGAACAGTCCGCGAACATCACGTAGAGTTTTCCTGAACCGCCCGGATTGCCGGACATGCGGAAAAATTCACGGATATGGTATGCCGGGATGCCGTGCAGGAAATTGACATTCATCTCCTCCTCGTCGGTTGCCTCCACACGTTCGATGATACCGAAGTCGTTCACGGCGGACTTGAACGAGGTGATGTAGCAGACATCGCCAGGCTTGAGCCTGGTCTCATTGGTTTTACCATACCCCTCCGTGAAAAGCGTCGGCTGGAGGGACACGTCGAACAGCAGTCCCGTCACCTTCTCGCCCGACGAGCCGGTATCGTAAGGAATATTGCCGTCCACATCCTTGATAAATACATTACCGAGTGCCATTATGATTTCTTTTTAAGTTCGTTGTAGAAAGGATTCCTGTAGAGTACGGCCTTGCCCCTGATGGCGGCCGCCGTGTCCGGCGCATAGGTTCCTCCGTGCGTGTCGATGTACAGCGACGGATATGCCGGGAACTTTTTCAACAGGGACAGGATGTGAGGCTCTGTCGTCTCCTCCGACCCTGCATTCCCTTTCCCCGCGGTCTTGGCCGGCAGCCTGTCTTCAGTCTCGCCGCCTGTCCCGAGGTTTTCCGATGCCGTTTCCGGAACGGGCACCGCCTGAGCCTCCGGTGCAGGAATATTATTGTTGTCTGTCTGCGGAGTTTCCTCCGTGTTGATTTTCTTTGCCATAACAGTAGAATGAAAATGGGGAACGGGGCCTTGCCTCCGCTCCCCGGGTGGATATTGAGAATGAAGAAAGGTGTGTTATTCGCTCTTCTTGTAGGCGGTATGGACCACGATCTCCGCCGGGCGGACGATGTTCACGTCCATTTTCATGCGCATCTGGAAAAAGAACAGCTCGGAGTTGGCCTGCAGACGGTCGATTTTCAGGATGTCCGTGTCGTTCGCGTAATCCACCCCCATCCACAGGTTGGAGTCCATGCCGGTGGAGAACTCGCCGAGCACCATCGTGTGTTCGGGGATTCCCACGACCGGGACGATGCGCTTGCCCTTGAAGCGATAGCGGTTGACCTCGGTATTCTCGGAATACTTGACCTGCTTGTCCGAGATATATTGGTCATACGCGTCCCAGGCGTCCCATCCGACCACAAAGGTCAGAGATGTCTTCTTTCGGATCTGCTTCGGACATTTCCTCCACATCGCATAGAGCGCCGCCTCCACCGCGGCCCCGTCCGTCAGCTCGGTCGTTCCCGAAATGATGCACTGCCCTCCGGCAACCACCTCGGCATCGGAGGAGTTCACATTGTCGAGGATCCGTTTGATGACCCCGTCAAAATATTTCTCCTTGTTGGCTCCGATTTTCGTGCAGCCTTCCGGTGCGGTAATCTTGGCCACCGTCTCTCCTCCGCGGGCGGAAGTCCAGATGGCGTTTCCGATATACTCGTTTTTCTTGTCCATAAGGAGACGGAGCATCGTCGCCTGGATTTTCGGGTCGAGCTCGCGGAACACGAGATTGCCTTCCGGCTGCGCGAAACGCCAGTACTTCTCGTAGTCCCTCGGGTTAAACTCGAGATAGACCATAAAATCGGACGGCTCAAGATGGCGTTCGGTGAACTGGTACTCGTTCGTGCCGTCATCGCCCTTGGCTCCGTGGATGGGTTGTGGGGTCGGCACGTTGTCCTGGATAATGTTGCCCAGCTTGATGGCAGGAAGCGTATAGCGGTGCTGGATGCCCGTCTTGATATGAATCAGTCCCTCGCGGACTGTATCATTGCCCTGCACGGTATAGGTCAGCAAGTCCTCAAGTACTTCGCCGCTATACCCGTTTTGAAGAAAGTTTACTGTATCAGCCATTGTCGTTTTAAGTTTTCCGTTGAAGAATGAAACTCGGCCGACTGGCGGATACCTGCTGTTTCCGCGCGAGACACTGCGGTCTCCGGCATGTCAGTTAAAATCGGGCGGACGCCCGCGGATAGTCTGTCAGAGCTTTCGGAACTTGAAATCCGCACCGACCACTTCCGCCACCTTCTCGGCCATCAGCTGTTCGGCGGTCTTTGTCGCTTCCGCCGTGGCCTGGATGTTGGCAGGGTCATCGGCGATTTCCTTCGAGATTTTCTCCCGCGCGGGAATGGAAGCCAGCGTGCTTTCCGCCAACTCGAAGTTGGAACCGGCCATCTCCACCCACTGCGTTTTCGCCTCACGGTCAATCTTGCCTTCTGCAATGGCATTCTCCACCAATGTCTCGATACGGGAAGCCTGCTCGTCCTTCTCTTTCTGCTCGTAGGCGGAAAGGCGTGCCGTCGCTGCGGCCAGGTCTGTCTGCAAGTTCCGGATGGAGGCGTCTTTTCCGGCGATGACGGTCTGCGCGTCGCTCAGTGATTTCTGTATTTCTCTGTATTTGGGTTCCATCGCGGCCAGTTCAGAGATACGTGCCATCACGTCCTTGACCTCACCGTCCTTCATGCCCAGCGAGGCTGCAATCGCCCCGTACTCAAAGCCTTGTGTCTTGTTTTCGTTTGCCATATCGTTTTCCGTTTCTGTAAGAGTAGGTTCAATGCCTTTGAAAGGTTTATTTCCCGCGCTGACACGGCTCATCAGTTCCTGGATGGCGGCCGTATCGGTCAATCCTTCTATCTCGTCATGCACTTTACGGCAAAGCTGCTTCGAGGTATGGATGACATGCTCCGCAGGTATGATGCCGGCCTTGACGGCAGCCTGTGCGTCGAAATAGGTCCCGTCCTTTCCTGCCTGTCCGTCCATGATGGCCCGCACATGCTCCGCTTTCAGGCCGAACCGTTTCCGGTAAATCGTCTCGATCTGTTTGGTAAAAGCCGTTACCATGTCCGACGGTTCCCCTCCGTCATCGTCCGGCAACATCGGGTTATGAATCATCAGTATGGCATAATCACGCATGAGAGAACGCTTGCCCGCCGCCCAGATGATGGAGGCCATCGATGCCGCGACCCCTTCGATGATACATTCCGTATCCACCGTGGCATTGGCGATGGTGGAATAGGTGGACATGCCGTAAAGGACACTGCCGCCCTCCGAGTTGATCAACACACGGATACAGGAGGGACGGATGATATTTTCCAAAAAGTCGAACTCGTCATTGAAACGTGAGGTCGTCTCTTCCGTCACGCGACCGAAGAAACGGATAACAGCCGGCTGGCCTGCCTTCGCCTCTCCGACGACATATTGAAGTGTGTTCATATCCATATGCAAGGGTTATTTGAACAAGAGTAGGCGGTGGGAAAAGAAAAGGTTTTGCACTGCTATTTATGGAAGTGGAAATATGAGAATCCATCCATTTATGGAAATGCGATTATCTTTACAGTATAATAGATTGTTCAAATTACAGACCGGTTGCAACTATTTGTATCAAGACCGGCATGCTGAACATTCTAAATTCAGCAAGTACAGAAAATGTATCATGAGTCTTGTATTATCTGCTGATTCATGTCTGTTTATACGCAGTGCGGATAAATCTCCTGCATGGATTTCAATTTTTCGATCCGGTATCCGAAAAACCAGATACTTCGTCATGTTCCGGACGCGGATGGAAGCCGTGTCCGCCGCTGTCATGTTGCGGCGCATCGCTGTGTTGGGTGAACGGGGGCATGACCACATACCTTTTTACCCAGTCCCTGTATTTCCACGCGGAAGATTCCCTGAACCATACCTCGTAGTCTATCCAGTACGCCTGCAACATATTGGTTGAAAGCGGCATGTCGAAATAGGTCAGGTTGCACCGCTCGCTCAGCGCCGGCTCATGGTTCTTGGCATCCTGTATGGCTACATTGAGCCGCTGGAAGACCAGAAACGCCTCGCATTCCTTGTCTTCGTCCGCATTGTTGAGCGTATTCAGGATAAACCGCACGCGCATGGTGGCGCGTCCCTCACCGATACGCTGTTGCTGTACCAGGTACCTCACGTTGATAAAGTGGATGAACACGGCAGGGAACACAGTCTCATACTCCGTGTTATCGTCACGAACAATGCGGGCGAACTGGCCGTTGTCGATAGCGACGGTTTTGAACAGGGGCGGCGACAACGGGTCGTCCGGATTCTCCCGCAGGGTCAGGACAGCCCGCTTAACGGCCCGGTATATCTCCACGAAAGGGTTCGCGGAAACTTCTTCAGGCAGGCTCTCCGCCGGTGCCGACGGTTGTGCGGGCTGTGGTGCGGGGTGTTTGTCTTTTATCATAGCGGCTGGTGTGGAAATCCTTTAAAAATCATATCTATGAAATGGACGGCGATATAGTCGTCCGTTTTCGGTGAGAATCCGATGAACTGCCGGTGTACGGGACGGCGCGTGGAATACTGGTTTACCGTGTACAGCCCGAACTTCGGATCGGTATTGTGTATGGCGGCATAATGCCCGTAACGCTCCTTGCTGCGTCCCCGCTTGCCCTTGACTGGAAAGCTCTTTTCCGTAGTCCACATGCAATACCTGGCGCCTTTCCGGAAGATGCGCGTACGGTCCGAACGCCGTCCCACTATGTCTGTCCGGCCGGCTTCCGACTGTATGCTCCGGGCCAGAGTCCCCGTATCGTTCATGAGAGGATGGGTGAACCTCTTTCCCCATTTGGAGGTACGAGGCGCCCATTTGCTACCGTTGAATCCCCCCGAAGCGAATGAGGACAGGAACTGCTGCCTGGTATAGTCACCGGCAGCAGTTGCGAAGTCGAATACGTTGAACTCTAGCCGGCTGGCCATGACGCGCGTACTGGTCCTGCTTACCCAGTGGCTGCAAAACTCATCAAGCGTTATCTTGGGCATAGGCGAACTTTCCTTTAATGCGTTTCACAATATCATTCATGTAACCCGGAAGCGGGACGGAGAAATAGCGGTGCGCATCGGAAAAGATACGCCCGCCGGTTGCCAGGCTCTCCCGGAAGACCGGATCCACCTTTTCCAGATAGTCTCCCTTATCCGGCAAAGCCGCCCGGACAGCGGCGAACCCCTCCGCGACCAGAAAGCAGCGGCATCCCCATTCGATCGGCGGTATCAGTTCCGGAGGAAACTCGGATTTGCGGAAGGAAATCCCTTCCAATGAAAGATGCCAGGCACGTACCCGTTCATCGCCTTGTGTCATGTAGGTAAGCACGGTATCCATATCCACCGCCATCCACCATGCGGCCATCGAGGCCGCGAAGAATACCTGGTTGTTCTCTTCCTCCGCATGGACGAGGTTATACCTGCGGCATATCTTTTCGTGTGCTTCCATGTCCTGTTCATCCGCTGTCTCGGGCAGTTCCCCGAGCATGGAATACTCCTCTGCCGCGGCAAAATCCACCAGGTTGTCTATAGCTGCAATCAGGATGTCACGCTGCTGCCGTTCCCTCTCTGTTGTAAAGGAGTTGTGATTTTTCAGTATCTCCAATGCCCGGTCCATGTCGATTCGCAGACCTGTCAGCGCACGGTCTATGAGGAAAGAGGCACGCAGGGTGATGATGTCCTCTATAATGTCGAGACGTTCCGCGCTGTTCTCCCAATAGAGGATCAGCCTGCGGAATGCATCGAAAATGACACGATACTCCTTTTCCGTATCGGATTCCGTGGTTGCAGATGCCCTGACAGCTCTGAACGGAGCGTTGTCCGGGAGCGGAAGACGGGCTTCTATTCCGCTCCCCGCAGAAAATTTCCGACCTTCGCCCCCCGGGGGCGTCCGTAACGCCGGAAATACTCCTCGTCCGACATGATGCCCCGGTCGTTGTGGCTGAGACCGGATGAGCCGCCTTCGGCTCCGAAACCTAATCCCGGGATAACATTGAGCTGCCGGCCCACATTGATACCGAACTCTTTCTCGATCTCATCGGCCGCCACTTCATATTTGTCCGTGATCAGCGAATAGAGCTTGATGCGGTCCTCGTTGCTCATCTCTATCCGGTTCGAATACCGGAACTCCAATCCTCCGGGGATATACCCGATAGCCACCAGGCGGGGGATTATCTCCTCGTTCATGATGTTTTCGATATACCGACGGTAGACTTCGATACGGTCGCGGAAAATGTCCTGGTGTGCTTTCGTGGAACCCACGTACGACTGCATCCCTCCGGCCATCGACTCGGAGCCGAGCACGAGGTTGGCAACTTCCTTGTTCACAAACTCGATAAGCCCGGTATATATCTTTTCCGAGTTGGACATGGTGAATGTCTTGATATCGACCTCGTCCTCAATGCCGGTAACCACCACCTTGTTCTGTGCCGCGTTGGCTATCTCGTTAGCCAGCCTCTTGCGGTCGGCGTTGCTCTCGCTGACCGTCTTTCCGTGGATAATCGGCTGTCCGTAAGTATGGGAAAAGTTCACATAGTTGGCCACCGTGAATTTCTTGGCCAGTATCAAAGGGGTCGTGGCGGAAAAAAGTCCCAAGTCGCCGGAGTTTACCAGTACATAACAACGGTAATATGCCGGGTCATGTAAATCCCAATGCGGCTCCCACAGTCCCTGCCGCTTCAGTACCGTTTTCTGGTCCGGTAACACATTACGCCGTTCGATGATGTTGACTTCCGCCAGCCTGCCCGTTCTGGGGTCAGTATGCGGCATGATTTCAAGCAGGGTGTACCCGTAGAGTTTGGATTCCACTATGCCCTTGATTATCTTGTCGAACTGCGAACCCTGTATCTTCAGGGAGTTCGCCACGTCCTTGATGTATTTTCCCTTTTCGTTTACACGGGCAAGCATATAGCGGTCGCCGAGAATCTGGCTTTCCAGTGTCTCGACAACGGAACGTATATGAGCGTCCTGTTGCAGGCAGGCTTCATACAGGTCAATGAGCCGGGCGCGGTCATCGAGAATATATCCCGAACCGGTATCCTGACGACATGAACGGTAGCGGTTGTTGCGCTCGATTTCGCGAACATACTCCTGAATTGTCTTTTTGGAGGTCTTAAAAATACTCTCCAAGAGTTCCCCGTTAAATGATTTGTCCGATGTAGCCATAATTTTTTTGTTTCTTGTTCAAAGAGTAGAGACAATCCTCAAGAGAGGTTTTTACGGCTAAAAGAATATATGGAGAACGGGACTCTTAATGCTTGATTTACAAACCGAAATATGCAACTTAAATATATAGATATTTCGGTTTTATTTGTGTTGTAAATATCTTATTATCAGTAATTAACAATTTATTAAAAGTGTAATTTATGTATATATTTATAGTGTATTTCATATTAAAAAGATATATCTTTGCACCACGTTAGATACAAATCCAAGAACAATGAAAAAGAGAACATGAAAGAAGAAAAGATTCCCTGCCGGATAATCCGGTACAGGGAGTTCCCCGATCTGCTTTTCGGAACGTTACGGGAAGACGGACCGGTCTATTTCGACGCGACACGCTTCATCCAGGCCAAAGGAGATGCACGCCGGCATAATGTCCGTGATTTCCGTGTCGCTTTCCATCACTGGGCAACGGCGTTGGCAGACGCCTACGGAATAGACAGGGAAAAGATGATCATCCGTGACGAGGCGTCGGGACACCTGTTAATTGATGAATGTCTGGCTCTATTATTTGTCGTTTACATCGATCCCGCGTTCGGTGTCTACCTTCTGGAGCGCGTGGACGAACTGCTGTCCGGTGGATTTACGGTTTCAGACACTTGGCTGGTACAGGCTGCCGGTCTTAGATTTACAAAGGAGGAATTAACGCAAATTTTAGAACAACATGAGACGCAGCACATTTAAACGACCCAAGATGGTGCTCATCTTCAACGGGGCACAGGTTCTTGTAGCGGTCACGCGCTCGCTGCACAGCGCGGCGGAATTGACAAAAGGCAACTTGCAGGCTATCTCATTCTGTTGCACGGGCAAGTATGTATGCAGCGGCGGACTCTATTTCAGGCATCTGCATCCGGATGTGGAAATCGAGCTGGCCGACCTCGGCACACTGATGCTGAAAGATTATGACGCCCTTTGCGGCGAGAAACGCACGTACTATCCGGTGCGCAAGATGGCACATAAGAGAGCCTTGCTTGAAAACAAACGTAAGTCTGATAACCAAAAGAAAGGAGGAAATACCTATGAGGGAAAATAGGAATGTTCCGTTCCGGGACTGGAACATAAGGGTTTCCCGGAACCATAACGGCCAGCTCCATATCTGCGCCGTGGATATATGCGATATACTCAAGCGGGACGAACTGCTTGAAAACGGCGCCATCGCCCGTGTTTGCCCGACGGCATTGAAAATCAGTTTCCGGAAAAACGGCAGGGAACAGTGGGGTTTCCGTCCCATCGATATGCGTCGGCTTTTACAACTGGTACGCAAGGAGACTATTATACCCCGTGACCTGCTTGATGAATTGGAAGTGTGGGGCAACAAGCTTCTGGAACTGGAAGCCGGGGAGCTGCACGCCGTCCCGCAGGACGACATCGTCATGCACTTCGAGGAAGGGTTCCCCGTCACGTTCCGGCGTGTCGGCGACAAGCTGATGGTCAACGCCACGCAGATCACGATGCACTTCGGGAAAATCCCGTCTGAATGGCTACGCATCGCTTCCACGGATATGCTCCGCAGGGAAATGGCCGGCAACGGACATACCGGGAAATACGAGTCGCAAGTCTTCACCACACGGGGGCGGGGGCACGGTGCGACCTGGTTGGAATCACCGCTTGTCATACCGTTGGCCAGATGGATCGCCCCTGACCTGTCTTTGGCGGAATGGTTGGGCGAGGCTATCGGCAAACTCTCCGTGAAACGAGGGAAGACAATCGTACGCGAACGCCCCAGGGTGGCGGCACCCGGTCTGCCCTGTATGGATTGTCCCATGCCGCAGGATATGGAATCGGCGACGAGACTGATTCTGGAACTGCGGAAGGTGGTGAGTGAATCCCTGCCGAAAATCGTATTCTACGAGGAGTTTATCGAGAACAGGGACTGGTTCAAGAGCACGCGCATCGCTGACGAACTCGGCATATCGCCGCGACAGTTGCACCAGTTCCTTGCCGAAGAGGGCATCTGCAAGTACGAGAAGCGGCAATGGGTGGTCTTTCCTTCCTGCCGGGCCTGGCAATGCGATGTGCCTTACACGTGGGAGAACAGCCGGGGCAAGGTATATACTTTCGGATCCACCAAACGATGGACACAGGCCGGACGGGAGTGTATCATAGAACTGTGGCGCAAGAGGAACCCTGAATACTGCCCACCGGGTGCATAGCGATGGAAACGGCATTACAGCGGATCATCCGCAAGACAGGAAGACGGCCGGTAGAGTGCCGTTGCCGTCTGTGCAGGCAGCAATGCCGGATACCGTGCCTCGGTACGCCGGAAGACATCCTCCGGTTGCTGAAAGCCGGATACAGGGAGCGTCTTGCACCCACTCGGTGGGCGGTAGGCCTGCTGTTGGGAAAAATCCCGTATATCGTGCCGATGGTACAGGCGAAACAGGAAGCAGGCGGGTGCACGTTCTTTCAGGACGGACTGTGTGAACTGCACGCGGCAGGGCTCAAGCCCACTGAAGGCAGGTTGTCGCACCATACCATCACCATGGAGAACCTGAAGTTCGGAATGTCGCTCTCGTGGAACGTGGCCAAAGAATGGCTGGACGAGCGGAACTTCGACACGATACGGGAGATTGTCCGGATAATGGGAAAATAGATGAGGGACGGTTTCATGAATGAAGTATCAGTATAACCGGTTGATTCCTCCTTTGCCGATTTCATGGAACCGCCTCTTATTAATTCATACCATTTGCAAACAGTTCGTATTAGTCGCGGCTATCCTTTATCAGGAAAACATTTAAACGCGAATGATATGAAACTGAAAAGCAGAATGACCGTCGGGGAGATGTCGGAACACCTGACGGAACATACCGGCAAGTTCGCCAACCGCGTATCCGTGGGGCGTTACGCCAAAAAACTGGGATACGCCGTGTATAAACCGATGATAAACGGCAGGATATGCCAGTTCTATGTCAATCCGTCGATTAAGGATGACGGGGAAGCGGAAACATTACGGACGAACGAACGCGAAAACGGACATGAAAGGGAATGACGACAAAAGGCAACACGTGATACCGTTTATGAAATGCTTCACCGGGCTGGTCGGCGCGTTCACCCCGGAAGAGGTCATCTTCATGCTGTACATGGCAGACCGTACACGCCTGCGTGAAAAAGGTTACGACACCTTGCGCAGCAAGCGGTACTACATGGAGAACATGGAGATGGGTTCGCGGATTTTCGACAAGTGCGTGGAAAAGACAACGCGTATGGGATTGCTTGAACGGGTGCCGGTCAGCGGGATGTACGATTACCTGTGGCACATGGATTCCTACAACCGGCTTGTAGGGATATTGGCGGAACTTGGAAATCCTTTTTCTACCAGGGCATTCTGTCATCGGATGTTCGATGTGGAAAAAAGGACCGTGGCATCCGTCTCTGACGAAGAGGTCAGCCAATGGAAAGAGAGACACCGAAAAGTTTGAGCGTATCTGTCCACGGAACGTAAATGAATAAAAACAGACGGCATCGTTGTGATTTGCCGTCTGTTTTTGTGTTTTTGCGACATAAAATCCGATAAAACCGGAAGGAGGTGGTAGCCGGGTACAATATTATCCGGGCAAACGACAGAATATGCTAAATATACTTATTCAGTTCTTCCACAAGAAGATGCACCGTTGTCGAAGATTCCGCTTGTGCCGGCGGTATTCCCTCCATTCGGCGCAATACGGCTTTTGCGTTCGTGATGGCCTGAGCCTGTTTACCGCCCAGCTCCCTGAAAACACGACCGCCTGTACCGGCTTCCTTGTTGTAGGAGAAGCCCAACAAGCCGGATAGCTTTGTTTCATATTGATTTCTGTGCATCGGGCCTTGTACCAGGTTATAGTGCAGCAAGAACCAATACTCGAAAGCCTGGTTGCTGTATGCCACCCTCATGCCACCGGCTTCCGCCATACCGATAGCCCGGTTGAAATCCCGATCGGGAAAGTCATCCTTGTCAAATACCACCCAGCACTGGTCATACTCGCGTCCTTTCTTCCGCTCTTCTTCTTTCATCCGTAAAGCCTTTTGGACAAGACCTACCGTATTGAGTCCCTGGCCTACCGCTTTAATATTGGCGGAGGTCAGGCGAAACGCATTGAAATAATCCGGTTCCGTATTTACCCCCTCGCAGATGATCAGGAAGGATTGTTTGACCTCACGGACAAAACTGATACGCCTGAGTGTCCGTGCCGCGCGTGGATCACGCTTGTTCGTCCGTGCTGCCATATTCTTCCTCCCTCAGGTCAAATAACCGTTCAAACTGGCCGATGACAGGGATACCGCCATATTTCCCCATCAGGTACTCCTTTTCGAAAGGTGCACTGTTGCGAACCTTGTATTCCGCCAACGAATAGAGTTCCGAGGCTCCAAACGAATCTTTCTGTGTAAACCAGATCTGATCCCTGCGGAACAGGCTTGCATTAAGCAGGTTGGTGTCATGTGTCGTGAAAATCAACTGTGCATTCCTGGGATTTGTCACTCTGGAATTGAACAGCCCGATGATGCGACTGGTCAACAGAGGGTGCATTTTCGAGTCGAACTCGTCGACAACCAGCCTTTTGCCATGATCCAACGCGTCGATTATAGGATAAGCCAGCGAGAAGTATTTGATCGTACCCTCCGACTCGTTTACGCGGAACGGGAAAGTGACCGTCTTCGTGGCGTTGCCCTCCTCGTCATATTGCTGGTGTGAACTGATGACTGTATTGTCAACCTTGCGTATGTCGTCGATTCCGAAGTCTGCAAACCGGGCAAACTCCACAATACGCCTTTTCATGGACGGATCATCGATCTGGGCTATCGCCATTTCCCAAATCCGCTCGTCGCTGCTGCCAAGAACAATCGTGGTGTTGGCCAACCATCCCATGATTTCCACCGAGACGCTTTCGTTGAACTGTGCTGCCACGGAAAGAAGCAGCGCATTGTCGCGCACCATTTTTTTGGCGACAACCTCTTTGCCGACCGAAAATTTGGGATGCAGTTCATACTCATCGCCGTCACGCAGGAACAGTTCCACCTCCTTTGCCTTGCGCTTGTTGCCCTTTTGATAAAGCCACTCCCGGTGTACACGTTTTTCATCGACTTCAAACCCATAGCGGTATTGGACCGTTTCGTCGGCAAAGACCGCCTCAAAATAACTGGGCTCCTGTTCCGTCCTCCGGTTGAGACGGAAACTTTCCACCCGTATGCTTTCGCCGGACTGCACGCCTTTGGAGGAATTGATGACAAACCATTTGAAGAAATCGAGCGCTTTGACTAGATTCGATTTCCCGCTGGCATTGGCCCCGTAGATGACCGCACTCTTCAGCAAAGAGAGGTTCGTACCTTCAAGCTCAAAAACAATCTCATCGGACCGGGTCTGTTTTTCTTTCAGCGCGGAAGCAGCCAAAGACAAGGTCGCCGGCTCCTTGAACGAAAGGAAATTTTCGACTGTGAACTGAATAATCATATTATATCGCAGTTATATGTAAATTTTATGCAAATATAGGGGATATTTTTCATATATAGATGTTTTATCGGATCTCTTTTTGCGGTTATTTTCCTGCACGTGAAAATCAGACCGTTTTCGTTCTTGCAATGCTGCCCTGCAAAAGGCGACTGCAATTTTCCGAAGCGGCAACATCGGCTTGCGATTCATGCTCCCGATAGTGGAATTTGGGTGGAAAGACGCGAAATTCGCCACATCTTTCCCCTCAATGTGGTACAAATGTACCGTGTATCTGACAGGAGGGGTGTTACAAATGTAGCAACAATACTATAAGTAGTATTATACAAGAAGAAAGAAGAAAGATGTACTTTTTTCTTTGACGCAAAGAAAAAAGATACCAAAAAAGAAACAAATCATGACAGACGGCACGCCGTCTGTTTTTTTGTTTTTTTGAATCGGAAAGTGTTGAAAACGGATAAGATGAGGATTAAAGGACCACTTCCTCCCCAGATACAAGAGAGAGAAACAGAACGAATACCTTATACCGTCACCCTCTTACCGTCTGGCATCCTTGTCGCGGTTCAGCCTTACGACAGAGCGCACGCAGTCACGTACCAGTTCGGCATCCCTCCGCTCCATGAAATAGTTCCCGCATTCCAACCGTTTCCTGTCCGCCGGCCTGTTGTTGTCCCTGCATTCACGGATTTCCAGTATGTCATTCAGGTAATAGTACTTGTCACCGCGTCTGACACGTGTTGCCAGCCGTTCGAGTTCCTTCAGCCGTCCGTTCCATGCAAGCCCTTTCTGGCGTAGAGCATCGGAAAGCCTGCTACGGCCACTGGTTCCGATAGGCAGTATCTGGAGATTCACCGCGTACCCGACTGTTTCATGCAGGGAATAGCGCAGGCTCCCGTCTTCGTCCAGCAGGCAATACAGCACAACACGTCCTTTTGCGTCGATTTCCTTGAAAGCCCCCAGTATTACATGCTCATCCAGGATACTGAGTTTTACCAACTGTCCGTCTTTGGGAGCATAGAGAGATTCCGAACATACACCCCGGCGCTTGTCCCATGCAAGATGGCCTTCGTTCAGCAGGCGTTGGAGGGCAATCTTTTGCTCTGCGCTCGCTTCCCGGCAATCATTCAGAAACATGACCGCGTCATCGGTAACGAGTTCTTTGCCCGCAGTCATCCTTACCGGAACCGACACGCAATTACCCGTGACATCTCCCACAAGTCCGGTTTCCGATGTCCCACCGTTGAAGACGACCATTCCCTTGCGAATGGACGACCCACCCGTGCTGTCTTTCGGAATACTCCCGATTTTCTTCTTATGATATGATTCCATTCTTTCGATTCTTTATCCAGATATTTCCTGTAACAGCAAAATGCCATACTTCATACATAAGTGGATACAATACGGCAAATATACGTATAATTCACCAAAAAGGCAGGTAACTGAACCCCATTTCTTCTGCATTTCCACGGTTTCCTGTATAAAGTCACAAAAACCGTACAAATAAGTCGGAATCCATGTGGATAGCTTCGTTCTGTATATTCTATATGATTAAGGAACAAAACATTACAAGATTGTCCGATTGTGAAAAGCATATCCGAACATACTGAATGACAGGAATACACATCCTCCTTTTCCGTCGTCCAATCCGGTTAAGAACAGTCAATATACCGACGTGTCTCTATATATTTTTTGATACGTTTTCAGCGTATCTAAAAAACAGCTTCAAGCCGGAACCCGGAAATCGTGCAGAAAGTCTGTACACCCGTGAAAATTGAAAGGACAGGCATCCACAAATGAGAATATTTCAAAAATATGGGACATGGTGAACACCAGCACCTTAAGCAACCATGATAAATACAAGTACTTTACTGTATATTTTTTGATACCTGCTTACAGTTTCAATCCGAAAGCCGCATTTTGAGCCGTTTTGGAAAACCGGACTTGAAAAAACGGCCCGAGGACAGAGACCGAATCCGCACCCGAGGGTACACCCTCCCCAATCTTTTTATTTTTATTACACCATTGAATATCAATAATTTATTAGGTTTACTTTTGTATAAAGTAAGCCTAAAAACGTCTTTTTACGTTATCTTTGCTTACAAATTGAAAGTAAAAAAATCTTTTCAGTCCTATTTTATCCATTTTAAGCAGCTAATAATCTGATAATCAATAGACAAAACTGATTTTGATTTTATACATACGTTGAAACGGGGCTTTTTGATTTTTGCAAAGGAAAAATTTTTTCAAAGAAAATCATTTTTTCTATTTTATTGATATTCAACTATTTACAAATTCACTTCGCGCGCGTGCGTTCCATATTCGCAAAAAGGCTGTTTTTGGAACGTTCCAAATTTTTTTTCTCAAAAAGTTTTGCAGTTCTGAAAAACGGTTTTATAATAGTCATGTACTCGAAAGCCAAACAAACGGCAAACAAGTACGGAGAAAAACGAATAAAAAAATAGATAGTAAAAAACAGAATTAAAAAACAGAAAAGCAAAGACCGCCGAGAGCGAGAAACAAAAACGGCGTTTACACGAAAGTGAGTTGTTGAGCCGTCAAAATAACACCCGAAACAACACCGTGTCGCGTTTAGGTACGCTTAAAGAGTGCGTTAAATAACCACGCTTCGCACGGGGCAATAATACCAGTATTGCCAACCTACGAAAGTAGGGAAATTTATGGAACGGGATAAATCGTATTTATTCCGAGTGCCGGAAATACGTCAAGACTTTTGCAAGTCGCTGGGAGTATTGAGAATACCGCCACTGAAAAGGACGTGTAAGAATAATGCCATAATTGCGCCCTTGTGCGCTCGGAATAAAATGCACGATAGCGGAAAAACAGTCCGCACGGAGGACGAGAAAAGAGCATTGCCAATGTTATGCCCATAATCACCAGCCGCCCACCGCCTCACTGTTAGCTGCCGGATTGGGAAAGATCCGGGACGTGCCAGAGAAGCGTCTTGCCGAAATTGGAGTAAAGCAGCGCAGAGCCACGACACGATGAGTAGAACTCGTGCAAAGATACGATATGCCGAAAATGCGCTCATTTGGATAGCTCTGCTATGGGGTACGTTTTAAGTGCGACAAAGTTACGAAAAATTTTGCCGTGCAGGGTGAAATGCACGGCAAATTTTTTGGGCGCGTGGCAGGAAATGCCACACTTTGCGCTATGGTGCAAAGTTCGGGGTTCGACTCCCCGAGTGCCCGCAATGCGTGATTTTGCGCAGTGTTTCTAAAATTTTATCATTATGGCAACTTCTAAATTGAACAAGGAACAGTATGCAAACATCGGTTCGTTTGCAGGTATCATGTTGGTTTACAACTCTACCAACAAGGACGGTGAACTCGTGCAGACGGCACAGCACTTTTTCGGTGCGGACTTTGAGCCTGCCGACAAGTCGGACAACGAGATTTTCCGTGTGATTAAAAACATGGTCGCAACTATGTGGCACACCATTGCGGAGGAAAAGAAACTGCGTGCCGATGCCGACGGCATACGCTCGAAATTCCGTGCCACAACCCCTGCGGAAATCATCATCTGCGAGAAGTCGGGAAATCGTATCAAGAAGTACGACCTTACCGACAGCGTTTGGGCGCGTATCGGTCTTGTGCCGACCAAAGTAGACCTCGAGAAGTCAAACCGTGATTTCCAAAAGACAATCCATGCCGCTGCAAAGGCTATCCGCAACGCCATGAATTTCGCCCCGAACCTCGCCAACCTCGAAAAGCCTGCCGAGAAAACGACCAAGACCGGCAAGGCTGAAAAGGTGGCGGAACAGCCTGCCGGAACGGTTGCCGATGAAAGCAAAAAGGCGGCATAAGGGCAACGGAGTAACTGAAACCTGCCCGAAAAAGGCAAAAGGACGGCAGGCAGCCCGCTGAACGTGTGGGACTGCCTGCCCTTTTCGTATCTGCCGTCGTAAGTGCGTGTTCTTGTGACGTATGCCAAGAATACGCGCTTTTCATTTCGGGCGAAAGCAACTGTAACGTGATAGGCGAAAAGAATTTCCCGGCAAAAAACGGTGCCGGGACTGTACCTCCGCCGCAGGACGGGGAGTACACCGTGGACGACCTGAAGACCGCTCTGGAAGAGTCCGAGCGGTCGCTGCATGATGCCGTCTTCATAGCCAGCCAAGTGTGGGAGAAGGACTGCGATGCCGTGAAGTTCGACATCGACGACCTTGTGCAGATAGAATCGGCATTGCAGGAGATATGCAACATCACCGCCGGAATTGACAGCGGGGACGATGGCGAGTAACATGACGCGCATACGTGCTGCGGAAACTGCGGGGCGTGCGCGCTTTTTCGGGCATTGATATACACTGTGTCAGGATTGCACCCTGAAATGCCCGCACTTTTCTAAAATTCCCTCCGATATGACTTCCTTGCGCCGTGAGGCGTTGTGCCTACCTTGTATATAACACGGTTAAGCACGGTCTGGCGTTCTGCGGAACCGCCTGCCGTGCTTCCGCTGTTATCCTATGCGGGGAAGCGGAGAACGGATGTGCCAATAATAAAACGAATAAATATGATAGAAGTGTTTGACGCAAAGCGCACCCGCAGTTACGGGTGCTTTGCCAGTTCAAGGCTGCCACCGATACGCTTGACAGCCTTGCCGCGACGGGACAGCTCGGAAGTGTGCCCGCTGTCAGCGTGGCGGCGTATTGCAGCGGCGTGTTACAACGGGAATATGAAGCGGTGTTTGTCGGTGGGAAATGGCGTGTGCCGAAATCTCCGAAAAGGCGGATGCCGGAAACGAGACCTGCCCGTGGGAGACGTCGGCGGAAATGGTGCAAGGAGTACGCTACGGCGGAGCTGATGTTCCGAGAAGGGTTTCCCGACCATTTGAACCGCAGTTATCCGCTCTCGGCGGACAGCCTGAGACGGTGCAACCGGAAATGCAGAATTTATATGCAATAATAAAAACGCAATGAGTATGAAAACATTAGCAGACGTGAAACGGAAAATGACGCTTGGCTCGAAGTGGCGGTGTGTCCGGCTGTTCGAGGGCGGAAAAGACCTCGGCGTGCGTGAGGTCGGGAAAGTGCAGGGTAATGCCGTGGCATTCCTCAAACCCGACGGAAACTCTCGTGGCTATGGTGGCCAAAGGCAAAGGACGTGCAGGTGGAAGAAAACGCCTTCACCGTGCTCCAGAACGGAGTGCCCAAGCTCAAGTACATCTATGCCGGATAGGTGTTCCGGAAAAAATCATGCAAAATAATATGAATTAATAATCCCTATGTTTACAATCAGGGTAAGCCGCGATGATAGCGGATAAATGAAAAAGCTATCGAGATTTTGGTTAGATTAAAGCTGCAAAACCTTTACTAACTAAAACGACGATAGCCATGAGAGAGCAAAGAAACAAAATTAGTTTCAGAGGACAAAAGATTTATGTAGGAATCGACGTCCATTTGAAGAGTTGGTCGGTTACGGTCTTGTCCGAAACCTCCGTATTGAAGAAGTTTAGCCAGCATCCGAGCCCAGAAGCGTTGTACGGATTTTTAACTCGGAGTTATCCGGGCGCCGAGTATCACTCGGTGTACGAAGCGGGCTTCTGCGGATTTTGGATACACGAGCGTCTGACGGCCTTAGGGATCGACAACATCGTGGTCAATCCGGCCGACGTGCCGACCAAGAGCAGCGAAAAGCTGCGTAAGACCGACACCGTGGACAGCGGTAAGCTGGCGCGGAGTTTAAGAGCCAACGAGCTGAAAGGCATTTATACGCCGGACAGCGTATCGTTGGAGATGCGTTCCTTGATAAGATTGAAGAACTCGATAACCAAAGACACGACCCGTCAGAAGAATCGGCTCAAGTCTCAACTTCGGTATTTAGGCATCGAGATTCCGCAGGAGTTTCTCACTCCGTTTTCCAACTGGTCGAAGCGCTTTTTCGCCTGGTTGAAGGAGATAGAGACGCTCACCCCGAGCGGCCGTCAGGCCCTCGACATTCATATCCGGCATCTGGAAGAGTTACGCCGTCAGAAACTGGAGATGACACGGGCTTTACGGACATTGGCCAAGACGGATCGATTCCGCGAACCGCTGCGGTTGATTATGAGCGTTCCGGGGTTCGGGCAGGCTACGGGAATGGCGTTCCTCTCCGAGATATGCGACATAACCCGCTTCCGCAATGCCGAACAACTGGCTGCCTATATCGGAATGATCCCGATGTGCCACTCCAGCGGAGAGAAAGATGGGACGGGGGATATTACCATACGAAAACACGCCGTTATGCGCTGTAACCTGATAGAAGCGGCATGGGTGGCGGTACGTCAAGACCCTGCGATGAACCTGTTCTATACGGAACAATGCAAACGGATGCCCAAGAGCAAAGCTATCGTAAAGGTCGCCCGCAAACTGGTAAACCGTCTATTCTTTGTGCTGAAACATCAGACCGAATATGTCAATAGTATCGTGTCATAGAGAAACCCTTCCGGTAAACGGATTTTCCCAGAGAGAATACTACATAGTTGTTGCGGCGTTAACGTCCGCTTAAAATAATCTGCTCCTCTGGCCTTTGTAAACTAATAAGGGATATGCGGCAGAGAGCTGACCGCTAAGGAAAATCTGTTTATCGAAGGATTTTTTCGGGTTCTGAAATCTCGGCTTTCGAGAGAGCCAAAGGTGTTAAGCACGATGTGCCTCCGCACCGGCTCGATCAAAGGCCGGCGGAGGCTCTCGTGCCTTGACCTTTGGCCGAGAAGTTCACCAAGAAATGCAATACGCTGTAAATAAGATAAAAACAAATTTAACCGAAAACTTTGATCCAATTTTATTTGGATTGTAACAGGAAAACAACTATGGGGGCGGAATGCCCCTATGCTTTTATAAACGGATAAAGAAAATGACAGAAATAACGAGAAAGCAGATATCTGGTCTGCGGGTAAAGATGTATTAACGGCTATGGGAGAGGAACATAGAATCAACGAGATAAAAGGTGTCATCATCAGCCGTGCCCTGCTCAAGGAATACGGGTATGATGGCGATATGCCCACCGACAAACAGATGCAGGTCATCGGCAACGGGTTACTTGAATACTGGGGCGTAAGCGACGGTTTCAAGGAAGCCCTCGCCAGTACAATGGAGAACATGTTCGGTGTAAAAGCAAAAGATTAGGTCTATGGAAACGAAAGAACTTACTACCCACCAGCGTGGTGTTATTCTACGCGGCATCTGCGGCGGGGCTGCATTGAAAGACAAGTCGCCGCAAATATCTGAAAACAATACCGTCATAACCTGCGCCGGAGGGTTGGAGATTTGGGACATCTGCTGCATCAGCAGTGATGCCGAAGCCTTCGGCCTGAAACCGTCCTTCGGTTATGACGGGCACACGAGAATCACTTTCACCCCCAAAGAATAAGCGGAATGAAATCATATTACTACTTGGACTACCTGCACCGTGAAATCTTCCTTGAAGAGGAGGATATTCAGACCGTTCCGGAATCAGGCAGGGCGGACGATGCCTGTTCCGCCATTGCCGAAAAGCCGTATGTCGTGGAGCAGTTCATGGCGGACTCTTTCCGGACACTCAAAGATGTGGCCAGCCGCCTGTGCGATTCCCCTGATATTAAAAGCCGCCACGATGCGCTGATGTATATCGTGTGGAGGGTGGCACTGGACATCAAGGAGTGGCGGACTCTGAGCCATAGCGAAGCCGCCGTCAAGGTAACCCGTGAGGACGGTTTCGTGTGGCTGCTTGTATCGGCGGAAAATGCCCGGAAGCTATGGGAGGCAGACGTATTCTCCCTGTACAGGCTTTATGCCGATGATTCGGAATCCCTGATCGAAAGCGAGGCGGAGCTGGAATCGACCATCAAGGGCGGATACCAGATAGGTATCGAGGTGGGGTTCGCCTCTGTAATGGACCATGCCGCCCGGATGAAGCAACAATAAAAATCGGAAACAATCAAATAACGAAATCAAGAAGAAAGGTATGGAAACAACATTATTGACAAAGGAAAATGCCCATCGTGTGACCATGGTGCGGCGTGTGGATGCCCCGGAAAGCGAACCGGTAGCGTTTCTTTTCAGGGGAAAGAGACACGGGTATTGCAGCTATTCCCATCTTGTAGGGAATCCGGGCAAGGAAGAAATCCTCGCCCCGGCGGACTTCAAGGACTGGGAAGTTGTGGAAGTGGCGCACCCGGGCTATCTGGAAGAATATTTCAAGCAGGCGTGCAGCTCCTACAACCTCACCTCCTTCTCACCCGACGAGCGGGGTGAGTCAGACATCGCCTCGCACGAAAAGGAACTGCACGAGGATTTGCAGTCGATGCCCGAGCAGCAGCGGGAACGTTACATGGAAAACTACAAACGCTATTTCTCTGCCATGATCGCCGCCAACAGCCGTTGTGCCAGCGCGATGATTACGGGACCTGCACGCTTCAACACGGGCCGCAACGAAAAGGCCTGCAACAGCCACGCCAAGAGCGTCACGGCGTTCCGGGAATGGCGAGAACGTGCACTCGAAGCGATTCGCAAGGCTACCGAAGCGGCCAAGCCCGAAGAACAGCGTCTCGAGGAGGAGTGGCAGAAGGTCAAAGCCTTTATCGACGATGCCGCCTCGACCATTCACGGTATCGATACGGGTACGGCACGAGGCTATAGCCGGGCTCTCTTCGTCAGCAACCTCGCCGGGCGACTCTCCACCTATGTCAACCATGGCAACGTGGAAATCATCGACCGTGCCGTCGCTCGTCTGCGAGAGTGGAACGACAAAGTCAAGAAACCTGTCGTCACGGCACGCCATTCAATCTTCAAGTATCCCGAACTCGTCCGCAAGGTGCGGGAAAAGCAGCAGGAACGGGCAAGCCGTGAAAATCGTGAGATTCCGTTCGATGGCGGCAAGGTGGTCTACAACTTCGAAGAAGACCGCCTGCAAATCCTCTTCGACAAAATACCCGATACCGATATGCGTACGACCTTGAAGCGTAACGCTTTCAAGTGGGCGCCACGCAACCAGGCATGGCAGCGCCAGCTCACCCGCAATGCCGAATATGCCGCCGGTCAGGTGTTGAAAATAACCATTTAATCCAGTGCCCATGAGATACATCATCGATTCACGTTATTTCGACGGGACATGCCTCACGTCGATGTCGGATGACATGCACAGCGACTACGGCGGCGAGACGCTGGAAGCACTGCGCGAAAGGGAGAAGAACCCGTACCTGGTCGCTGTATCACCGGTACGCATGACACTGCTTGTGAAGCGTTATACCCGGGCACTTTGCAAGCCCTTCCATGAAATTACGGAGGAACGTTATTACGAACTGCTGGAATGCCTGCCTCCGGCCCGCATGCAGAGCGACTGGTTCTTTGTCGGGGAACCGTATTACCGAAACCTGTACGCGCTCTGTTTCGAGTCGGACGGCAGGTATTTCCGGGCGGAACGTCCCGTACGTCTTTCCAATGTGGAAATCTACCGCCAGATTCGGGAACACATGGAGAAAGTAAACCTGCATCCCGCCATCGTCAAGAAGGCTTCCTTTGTCAAATATGTCAATTGGTACAAAAGACGGTCACCTACATACCGTACTATTTCGAGTATGGAGGTAAAATATATTTCCTGAAGAACCTCGCCACTCGGACGGGATCCGAATTTGGCGACCGCCGGGAACGGAACGAGATGGCGGCATTGCTGAGGAACCTGCGCGGAAACCGCTACGAATACTGTACTTTCTACTCCCAAAAGAAGGACATCTTCGAGTTTTTTGACTGGCTACGGAAGAACAAATACACGCTGGAAATCCAGGGCGACTTGTTCGACTTTGCGGATGACCGCTCCCACGTGGACTTTCACGGCAATGTATGCGAGTATTCGGCTGTGTTCCATTACCGCATCTATTCACGCAAGCTTTTTGGCCATATCATTAACCAGCTACGCACCGTGAAACGGTATCACGCGTGGCATAAAAGGAGGGAAATACGATGAAAATCTCAAATGAACCTACCCCATACCTCCTGCTCAAGGCAGGAACTGACAGTGCATGGGATTGCTGCGACTTTGCAATCGTGTACCTGTCAAAAGAGTGGAGACAGACACAGTCCGGCAGGCTGGAAGCCGTCAAGCCATTCAAGGATGACATCAGTTTCCAGTCTTTGAACTTTTATGACATATCGGTTGGTTTTTACCAGCCGGACGAGGACGGGATACTGGGCAGCGAGGACTTGCCGGAAGACAATAACTGGTGCTTCGTGGAACTGACCGAAACGGAACTGGAAAGGTTGGTTCCGCCGGACAATGTGCTGGTCAGCCATATCTTGGCGGTATTTGCAAACGGGGAAGCCAGATACCGGGCGTACGGCAAACATACCGACGAGCGATTCTGGACTGAAAAATTCCCTTTGCAACAGATTTTGGATATACTGGCGAGTCATGAATCTTAAAATTTCAAAGCAACTATGACAGAAATCATCAAACTTCACGCTGGAGGAGATGCAGGCGATTGTCGGCGGCTACATCGAACTGGTGGAACTGGACGGGAGCACGACAATGGTCGTCAACGAGGAAGGCAAATTTATCCCTCTGTCCCTCAATCTTGAAGCGAGCAGGATATTCCGTGCTCATCACCCGGCGTCGAAAGACTTCATCGTTGGGGACGTACTTGTGTGCAATAACAATCAAATCAGATAAAATTATGGATAAAGAGAAAGCAAAAGCGCTCAGCAAGACCCTCGCATGCTACAAAGAATTACAAGAGAATAACAGTGTAAACCTGATCGAGTTCCATACCGCTGACGGGCAGAAACACGGTATCGGCAACCCGGAAGCCATCAAGCTGTTGCTTTCGGTGGCCGTCATCGAACTGGAACGCCAGCTCCGGACCGCACAGTTCGGTGATATTCCGGAAAGCCTGGAGAACAGCCGCGAGTACAAGGCGGCCAAACAGCTGGAATACGCCATGAACGATTTGGGATTCAAGTCCGAACGTTTCGCCCAGGCTCTTCCTTATTTCCACAAGACACTGGAACAGACATTCTTCAGAACGGTAAAGGCTTCCATTACCGCTATGGCAGGGCGTGATTCACGCTGCATTGACGACCGCAACCGTGCTTCATACGAGATGTGTCAAATGCTGGCCTCCATGCTGGAAGATACCCGTCTGCCCTTTATCTAAATGCCATGTTCATAGACGAGAGGACACAAAACCGCCTCCATGCCGTGCCGGGAGAGAGTATCTCCCACGGCACGATGCGCACGCAGGACCTGATTCCGGCGTTCTTGGACGTTATCCGTGACACACCGGAGTACGTGCAGGTGATGAATGCCATCCCCGCCCATGCCATGGAGGACAAAGAAGCAGACTGGTGGAACAGCGATGACGCGGCGGGATTGCTGGAATCGCTGTTCGACACGCTCGATAGTTACTCACCGGAGGGGTACTATTTCGGTGCTCATCTCGGTGACGGGTCCGATTACGGATTTTGGAAAATGGACAAGTGAATGTCGGAACATGGTACGGATTACAAAAAGACAAGCGGCATGACATTCTCAAAGACGGGATTCGTATCGGGCAAATCTATCTTGCCCGTGCCGAAAGCAGGAAATTAAGATACTGGGCAATCTCTTGCATGAGTGGAATCGGCTTCAACACTTTCAATGAAGCCCGCAGTTATGCCAAGGATTTCCTTTAATAAAAGAATCGCATGAAAAATTGGATACAACAGATGCTTTTGTGGCGTAAAAAGACGGACAAGGGCAGAATGACACTCGGAAAGGTGCAGAAAGAGTATCGCGAGAATGACGTATGCATGGGAGAACTCCTTGATGCCCTTCCCGCCGACGGCCTTTCCATAGAGGAAGCGTTCGAGCTGGCTATCACCGCCAAGAAGTGGGCGGACGGAGACCGTTTCTACCGGAGTATCAACGATGGAGAACCGGAAGAATTGTAAGGTAAATAACAATAAACAATAATGACAAATGAGCAGATATGATTTTATAAGATTCGGCGGCTTTGTCAACTGGGCGGACGAGGACACGGACACGTTCCGGAAAATGAAAGTCTGCCTGCCGGTAAAGGAGCCTGTCGAAGATGACACGAAAATAGGACTGATTTCCACGGACGAGGACAATCCGGAAGAAATCGCGGTTTCCTATTCCGTCAGGGCAGCCGAACTCATCCCTTGGACGGACTCATTCCAGGAAGGATACTGGAAAGCCCTGATAGTGGCAGAGGCAAACGGAGCAGGCACGGACGTATTGCTGCCCATGCTCAAAGATGCCGGACTATGCCTGATGGAATGTGTCTTCCTGATGCTCCGGAGCGATGCCTGCAAACTGTTTCCGGTCCTGTGCCGGCTGTTCCCGGAAGTGGAGGAAATGTTTGAGATTATCACATGGAATGACAGGGAATATTTTGTCAGGGAACTGACGCTGTTCCGTGGAACGGGCGGGGAATACAAAACCCTAGTCTCTGTAACGGGTCTGCAAGACGTGCTGGTCGGCAAAGACGGCGCACCCATATCGGACGAGGCGGAGGCCGTGGACCGGAAAATCTGCTATTACTTCACGGACGAGGAGTTCCTGCTGCCGGAAGAGCGGCTTGTGGCCCTTGCGGAGGATGCGTGAGAAATCATAATGTATGTACAAAGACCAGAAAATGAATAAAAGAATGAACAAACAGCAAACCACTCCCGTTACCGACACTTTTAAGGGGATGCTACTTATGTCAATGGGTGTCCCTGTAGGAAACATCCGTCCCTACCGTTTGAAGTCGGCACCTTCCTGCCTCGGCGGTTTCGAGCGCATGAGCGTAGCGGCAGCACGAGCCTCGGGAATGGATATCCCGGAGACGGAGAAAGAGAACGATGAAGTTTACATATGCCGCTTGGGACCCGCCGTCTTCCATAAATGGATGCCTGTCTGGATGTTCGAAACCGCTTTCGAACCGGTTCCCGAGCAGAGACGCGGTGACCGCATCCGAACACTTACGGAAGAGATGAACAACCATCACGTGGCGGAGAAAGCCCTGAATGAAAAATGTTACGCCCTGTCCGTGAAGCTGCTTTCCGAGTGTGGCGGCAGCCTTGATGACAACGGTGAACAATCCTCGACCTATCTCCATGTTGTGGACCGTGACCCCGTGGAACTGGTCATCACGAACGCGTCGCTCCGGAAAGACGGGAAAATCTTCATCATGGGTTACAGTTACTACACGGGCGAGGAGTACGAGCAGGAATGTGACGTAGAATCCGGCATGGACATACTGAATTTTATCCTTTCCCAAAAAAGTTTTGAGTGCCATGAATGAAGACAAGATATTGCAAATGTTCTTCGACATAGGCCGGTGGACGAAGGCCATTGAGAAAGGCGTGCTGAAAGACATTAGGAAAGACCAACTTATTCGGCTGACCGACGAGCATACCCGTATGGCGATGGCCTATGCCATGCGCCGGGGAAAGTACGAGATTTCCCCTCCCCACACGGCGCAGATACCCAAGGACAACGGTGAGTTCCGCACAGTGTACGTAAACGAGCCGATGGACCGCGTAGTACTGGGTATCGCCAACGACCTGCTCTTCGAGTTGATGCCGGAGATGCTGCACTCTTCGTGCAAGTCCTACCAGACCGGTATAGGGTGCGGCAAGGTAGTTACGGAAGTCAGCCACCGGATGACAGAAACCGGCAATAGCGGCTGTCTGGGCTGGAAGTCCGACCTTTCCAAATACTTCGACAGTGTTCCGATACGGTTCATCGACGAGGCGTTCGACAAGGTGGAGGCCAAACACGGCCAGTCTGCCCTGATAGACGTACTTAGGAAATATTACCACTCGGACCTCTATTTCGATGAAGATAACCGGTTGCAAAGCAAGTATCAATCCTTGAAACAGGGTTGTGCTGTGGCTAGCTGGCTGGCGGATGTACTGCTCTACGACCTAGACAGGGAACTGTCACAAATGAACGGCTACTACGTCCGGTATTCCGACGATATGCTTTTTATCGGCAAGGATTATGAAAGAAGCGATGGACACACTCCAAAAACGCCTGGAAGATAAATCCATGAAGCTAAATCCCAAGAAAGTGGAATACCTGGCAGCCGATGTCTGGTTCAAGTTCTTAGGATTCAGTATCAAGGGCGGCATGGTCTCGCTCTCGTCATCACGCATCAAGACCTTCCAGCACGAGATCGAGCGGCGGACAATCCGCTGCCGGGACACGACACTGGCAAAAGCCGTGGACGCCGTGAACCGTTACCTGTACAAGGGCGAGTTCAGCTGGGCGATACAGGTATTGCCGGTCTGTAATGTGAAGAGTGACCTCAACGAGCTGAACAAGTTCGTGATGGACTGCTTTAGAGCCGTTCAGACGGGCAGGTGCAAGATCGGCGGTCTGGGATATGTCCGAACCAAACCGGATGGCTGCATCGTCCGGGGACGGGGACGCAACGTGAAGGCCAACCGCGATAAAACAGACCGGGACATACCGGGTTACCTGACTGTCGGCTGCATGCGTAACGCCCTTCTGACCAGCCGGGCGGTGTACAACACGCTGGTGGCATCGCTATAAGTTACGCCGGGCACACGGCAGAACGGGTGGACGGGCAGGCTATTCAACGTTACAGGCTTATAACCAGAATCCATATCGAGATTAACCGGTCTAACACCCGGTTAATCCCATCTCGATTCTGGCTGCGCCTGTAATGTATCGGGAAATTAAAGTCATGTGCCGTCTGTCCCGTACCCGTTACCGGAGCACACCGGGAAAGTTCAAGGAATAGGTTTGGGCATCCCGCGTACCAACGTCTTCTTTCCGAGTCTGAAGGCGGCTGACCGTCGCCTTCGGACTCCGCAGAAGACCCATACGCGGGATACATCGGAAGCATAAAGCCATGTGCCGGTATTATGAGAACTTTCAGTCTTTTCCAGCACGGGAACGTGCGGTTCGGGGGAATGGATTCAGCCTGCTGTCCCCGATAAGCCCGTCTCGCGCCGTCGTATCCCTAACGTTATACGACGGCGCCATTCCGGCTTCCGCCACAGCAGACATCGGACCTGTAAAGGAACGTGCCGGCATTCCGGGAACCGCAAAAAGAACAGCACAGGGCAAAGGGGGCAAGGCCGGGATTTCAACAGAGCCGCAATTCACACGGCTGGAGCCTGTGTCATCTCCTGCTAACACGACAGATGACACAGGTTCCAGCTGTACTCGCGGCCCGTATCAGGTTTTTAAAGGGATGTGCCGTCCGGATGAGTCCCCTGAACAGAAGGTAGCGCGACCGCATATGCACGAGGGACCCAAATTCAAGATACAGTATTCAAGCTTGGTCCTGAGCCAGGCAACTACCTGGTTCAGGACCGAAGTCCTACTGTATTTATCAGGACTATAAAGATACGCGCCAGGGGTTTGAGTGCCATTAATTGTAAACAGGTGAGAAAATGGAAGATATTTACCGAGAAACCGTCACCGCCATAGAGAACGGCGCAAATTTCCGGATTGATTTCCAGTCCAGAAGTTTAAAAGTAAACGGGAGACACATGATACGGAACGGCAGGTATGATGGCGCTCCGTGGTTGCCGGAGTACGGCTGCGGGGATTTTTTCACGGATGTGGAGGAGCTGTACCGCCGCTATAAACATTCGATACCATCGGAGCGCAGCCAGAGCAAGTCCCGCCGGTATTTCATGGCATTGCCCGAAAGTGACCTCGAGGACGGGGACATGCTGTACGGGCAACACCGGGATACCGCGCAATTCGAGCTGGAATTCTATATCCTCTGCCGGATTATAGGCGGGTTCACATGGAATCCCGAAACGATGGGCAAATGGTTCTGGCAAAGCGAAAAAGACAAGGACCTGGTGATACTCAGAAAATGGGTGGAACCCGGAAGTAATCAATTATTAACAAATTCACAATGAGTAGAAAGAAACAAGAAACAAAAGTCCTGTGCCCCGGATGCGGCACGGAATTCGCCATCGCGGACAAGGAATTTGCCGCCACGGGCACCGTTATCGGCAAGAATTCGGATTTGGGCACCGTCTATCCGGTGGTGGCCGGCCATAATTCTCCTGCCGGACTTCCCAAAGGGGCGCGGGAGCGTATCGAGGCACTCCGCGGTGCCGGTGTGGACGTGAGCTGCCTGTTCGCCATGCAGGGAGCCGAGGGCGGCGAGTATATCGCCTCCAACAAAGACGGGAAACTTACCATCCTGGATGACAACGACCCGATATTCGGCAGCATCATGGCACAGGGTACCGTTCCCAACAACCGACTCTTCCGCCGGTGGGTCATGGCACAAATGTTCCATATGATGTCATACACGCATTACCGTGAAAAAGAGCCGGCAGGGGTGACCGAGATGATTCACCGGAAAGGCTATGATTACCAGTGGAAAATGCTCTTGAACGAGCTGCACGCCCAGATGAAGATGGAACACAAGGACATCACGGGTTTTGCCGAGAGAAACCGCTGGTTCAACCGTGATGTGGTTTTGGCCATCGCGAGCGACTATGTCAACGCGCTGAAAAAACACGTGGGCAACCTGGAAACAAGAAAATGCAAGGGAGTTCCCTACAAGCGTATACACGGCCGTAATATTTTCGTGGAGGACCTGCAATCCAAACTGTACTACCCGCTTTCCATCGCGATAACCCACATCAGGCACGCGTTGGACGCCACACAGCTTTACAACGCGGTCAGACAGTTCAATGACCGTCGTATCCGGCTGCCATGGGGCACTCCTCAAAGCAAGGCATGGATGGATGCCTATAAGGGAGCCGGGGCGTTCTTTACCATGCAGAACCTGATTCGTTTCCACGGTTGCACGGCTGTCAATGACCGGGGTCGGCGTCTGGACAAGTACCAGTCACTGACGTTCCTGTCAGCCAAGGCGGAAGAGTATAAAAACGGAGAAGGCTGGCGGTTGCTGGCAGTCCTGAAAAAAATGCTGGCGGACAACAATATCAACATCAAAAAGAAGATGGCGGCATGGCGTAAGAAATAGGCCGTCATCACCATCCGCCCGGTAGGCGGCGCGGTGTGGCGGGTCAGAATAAATTAGTACTCCCTCCATTGAAATGATGCTCATCCCTGTTAACACAAGATGAGCATCTTTCAATGGAGGCATTACATCGAAAACGTAAAGAGATGCCCCTGTTTGACGACCACACCGCTATTCTAATCAAAACGACATAATCCTTTATACGATGAGCAAGAAACAACTACGACGCAGGGCCTACCTGCTGTACCGGTTACGAAAACAGGGTATCCGATGCCTGACACGTTGCCGGACCATCTTCTACCTTTACGGGGAGGATCCTAAATCAGTACCGCAGATCTGCAGCCTGATAAGCGAATTCCATTTCCATGTCCAGTTTGAAATACCCGCCTGACATGAAACCGGGAGACATTGCAACGCTGAAAGTGCCCTACAAGGGCTATCGCCGTATAGAGCTGTTGGAACGGCTCCAATACACCTGGCTGGTACGCATCTGCGAGAGCAGGAAGGAGATCGAGGTCTATGAAGACGAGTTCGAAACGGATTAAAGGCACGGAACAATGAAAGGAGAACAACAGGAAGAACGCATACCGAACTTTATCGGCAATGCCGTCATTATCCTCACAGCCGCCCATCTGGGCTGCGAGGTGGAGATGCTCGCCACCGCACAGGAGGTGTGGCGGACGAAACGCCTGCCCGAGGCGGTACTGCTGGGCATGTACGAAAAGGCCGCACGCGATGCCGTGTCGGCTGTCCGGAAGAGAGGTCTGGCGGAACAGGCTGACCGTCTCGGAGAGATATTTTACAGGACGGGGGAATTTCCCCCGCCGGAAGAAGACAATACATAAAAAGGAGTAACAAATGAAAACAAGGACTTTTCAGGAAATATATGATTTCTGCCGTACGGACGATACCTACCGGAGCTATTTCGAGGCATCGGACGAGTCCCGCATTACCGGAGCAAGGGCAAGAAAGTACTATTACGGCGACATCCGCCGAGGCCAGTGCCGCGTGGGGACATTCATCTACCGCCAGTCGATGCGGCAGCTTGAAAGGTTCCTCGGGGGCGCAAGGCAGGACCACTACATCCATGTTGACCCGCCGGCCTGCCGGGGAGTGAGCCTCAAGGACGATATGTTCCCCGGCCAGACCGCCTATATCGTGGTACATGTCAGGAGGCAGGGTGTGCAGATTGAAATCGAACACCCGTTGCATGGTGGATGGGTGCATTTCACGGCACGCTCCCACCGTCCCTTCACCAGGGAGGGAATCATAGCCGAGGCGAAGTCCTACATTGACAGCCACATCCTGCTGGCACCGGGAAGATACCGGGACTTGCAGCTGGAAAATATGGTTTCCAAGGAACAGTTCCCCGCATGGTACAGGCTGTATAAAATGAGGCTGCACGACCGGGCGGAAGCCGAACATCGGGACATGGTGGACAGATACAGGCACAGGAACGACCTTACCTACGGGGAAGCCCGTGACATGCTCGCGGCTTCGGGTATATTCTTCGACCTGAACTGCGACGAGTTCGAGCGGGACGAGATTACGGAACAATTTGTAAGACTTTGTAACAAGACATAATACCCAGGCAAATGAATCTATATAATCAAATCAAATATAACGGGTACCGCATCAACATCTATTATGATGATGACGCCCGAAGCCCGCGTGAAGCATATGACAATCTCGGTACGCTTTATACGGCACATCGTCGCTACCGCCCGGAGAAGGAGTTTGATGACCACTTCGATATCGACAAGGTTTTTGAAGGGCATATCGGAAATTTCCGGGAATCGTTCCTGAAGGAATATATCGCCCTGCCGGTCTACCTCTACGACCATGGCGGCATTACAATATCCACCTCGCCGTTCAGCTGCCCGTGGGATTCCGGATTTTTCGGAATCATCGCGGTACCGTTGGACAAGGTGCGCCGGGAATACGGGTGGAAGAACATCACCGCGAAACGCAGGAAGCGGATCGAGGGATACCTGCAAGACGAAATCAGTACCCTTGACAACTACTATACCGGGGAAGTTTTCGGGTATCGCATCATGCCGGAAAGTGACGATGACAATGAACTGGACAGTTGTTGGGGATTCTATGGTACGGAATGTATGAAAGAACTGGAAGCCGAATGCAGGCATATTATCGACGGGCAGAACAAAGCGGTAGCATAAAATAGAAAAATACGCATAATAACTGGAAATACAATGAAGACATCATACGGACTTGAATTTGACACGGTAACAGAAATCAATCCTGAATGGAGCGGCTATGACAAGACGATAGCAGGATGTCACCTGGCCAATGCCAGGGTGGTCATCGTGGATACGGAATACGGGCAACCGATAGACAATGAGCATGACCTTGAAGAAATCTACCGGATTCTCGAAAAGAAAAAGACAGGCCATACTAAAAATGAACGACATGGAAGAAAAACGAGATAACAAGGAAATCAGGGTACGCCTGCACCATATCGACCGTGGAAACTGCACGGAAGTGTGGGAGGTGCAGACAGAGAAGGGGAAGCCCAGACGCTATCTGGGACGTGACGACGGTTATGGACCGAAGGAGTGGTACACGCTCTGCGATGCTCCCTACGGCTATTGCGAACGCGACTGCCATGTGAGGGAGGACCTCACCCTCATTGTCTGCGACAAAGATTGGAACGAGGTGTTGCGAGACGGAACGGACAGGGAACGCTTTCCTGAAAGTTTCCCTTCACTGGATGAAGCCTGCAACGAGGCATGGAGCAAGGTCGTGAAAGTGCTTCCGCATGTCACGCACAAAGGTTTCGGGCAGTGGATCACCAAACAGTCATTCCTCCCGCTCAGCCAGACCGAAGAATTGAATTGGCGGGATAGCTACTATGAGGAAGAAGCGAGTGAGATACTCTCACGTTTTACATGGATCGGTGAAGAGTATGCCATATTCAAGGTTACCCAGAGGCACACCAAGTGCGACGCCCAATGGTACGAGTATTACGCGGGGAAGACAAACCGGCAGGAACACGAGTGGTATACCCGTTTCTTCGGTTACGAGTACCATGACCGGCATATCAGCGACGTACTCCGGACACTCGGAAGGCGGTGCGACGACATCATCCGTACTGCGGTGGAAACCCGCACGGACCACTATTACGGGCGTACGGTTTCCTGTTTCATGGACGAGTTCATCGGTTACGACCTGTCCCATGAACAGGTCCGTGACGCCAAGGAATGCAGATTGCGCAAGGCACGGGAAGACTACGACGAAGCGAACGCCTACTATTACAAACTGAAAGAGAATGAGGAAAGCATCCGTGGTATCGAATTGATGCTGCACTGCATAAGACAACAAATCCGAAAAATGAAAAGATAATGGCCAGAAACTACATGTAGCCAGAGTTTGGCAAATCGAATACAAATATCCGGGTATGTATGGCGGGGGCGGTCAGGATATCTTTTATGATATCCTGACAATGTTCGAAGTTGATAACTCCGCAGAAGACGCCTATACCGATGACTTCGAAATAGCCCGTTCGGGTCTGCAGCAGCTAAGAAAACATATCTCAGAACAGGATGAAACCTTCCGGCAGAATGCCGAAGAATTTTATTCCTGCCTGGCAAAGGCCGGGATGGACCGGGAAAAGTTTATCGAAGTACTTGATTGTCTAATCAACGGCAGTGACCAAAGCGATGCCTATGTGCATGTCTCATGGTTTTAATGATATGCCATGAAGGCGTTTCGAGCAAACCTGCCGTAACATCAAACCTGTATGAAACCTAAAGATAACGGGCTGGCCAACCTTCATGACCGGAAACGTGAGGAACGCGGTTTCTGCTGCATGCAACTGATCATATTCCTTACAGACAATGGAGTGAAGAGCTGGGATGAATGGCACCGGGCGCATACCGACGCGGCCCGGGGCGAATGCAGATACCGCAAGCGGTGCCCGGTTTATGGACGTAGCAAACATTTAATGAACAATAAATAATATGGTACTTAATATTGTAAAAAACGACCTGCCTGCCTCATGCATTGCAGAATATGTAAGATGCGTGTTTGACAATGCCAAAGTAAACATCAAAGATGAAAATGCAGTATCCGTCGACATCGAAGTGACCGGAAAGAACGAGCTGCACTCTTTGGAAGGATTAAAAGAGTTGGAATACTATTTTAAAGATTATGACATAAGAATATGGTGACCGCCATGCAACGGGCGGCAAACCGGAAATTGTTCAACTACAGATAAAAAACAAGCAACATGGAACAGGAAAAACCTACAAAGCCGGAAACAGACAGAACCTTTCCGGAAGACGATGACACACTTTACCGTGAAATGACAGTGCACATGCCCCGCTGCTATTTTCCGACTTCGCTAGGCGAGAACAGTATCCTCAAATTTGCCGGAGAGGAATTCCGCCGCGTCAAGAATATTGTCTGCCGGCGCTACAACTTTAACGAGGACAAATATATCCGGGAGAACGCCGGCGTATCCCCTTTCGACTCTGTTCGAGGCAACTTCGAGCAGGAAGTGTACAGACGTCTCCGTAAGGATTATGCGCACCTCAGTATCATCTCCATCAGAAGATCACTTATGGAGAAAATCCGCGACGCCGTGAAGAAGGAGAACAACATCATCGGCACGTTCTACCGCAACTGCGGCGTACATTACCGGGAGGCGGAATCAGCGGAGTATGAAACCTCCCCGATAGTGGTGGTCCACAATTCCGCTTTTTACGGATACGGCGGTTATGAAAGTGCGACCGTTTATGAACTTTTCATCGACGGGAACGGCAAACTGCTCTGCACGCTCAACGGCGAAGCCGGCGAGGATTTCGATGAGCCCATCGGACAGGTACAGACCGAGGGATTGCTTGAGATTGCCCACTGGCTGGAAGAACACGGGTTCATCTCCGCTGATGTCAATGACGACGAGATTGTCGTATGCGAGGGGTGCGGTTCAGACAATATACAGACCCAGGCATGGGTGGATCCGAATGCCCGTACATTCATCGGTACCACGGGTATAGACCGCTATGATAACTGGTGCGACGAATGCGAGGACCATCAGCCATTCTGTACTTTAAAAGAGTTCAAAGAACGCATGGAGGAATGGTGGAACTCGTTGGACGCAAATCAAATGGAACAGATCACGGGTTGCCGTCAGGACAAGTGTCCGGCCGGAGACAACCATCAGGGGTTTGCCGAAACCTGCAATGAATGGTGGGAAAACAAGGGCTATGACGAGAAACGTAAAATCTGGAAAGAACATAATGACTGCTGATTATGATTTACAATCTTCTTAAACGCATACAGAACCTGTTGGCTTCCAAGCCGTCCGGGACAAAGGAGGAACAGGAAATCCTGAGTCTGGTCAGCCAGGCGCTTCCTGCAATGCTCAATGGGCATGATACGGAAACACTTGCCGCCAATGAGCTGCTGGTACGGATATGCCCCGACACCAAACGGCCGGTCCTCGTATGCCATAACGGCAACGGGCAGTGCCTGTGCCTGCACAATGGGACGACGGAAGAGGATGCCGTCGACGTGGACTTATGGCTGCGTTCCAACGGTAGAGAGTGTAACGGCTACAACAAGTTGCAGGAGGCTGTCGTGGACCTTGCCTACAATGCCGGGGCGGACAACCTGTGGGAGGACAGGGACTCCCGTGCCGTCAATGCCGAGATCGTCCAGTGGGCGGAAGAATTCGAGACTGAGCATGCGGGCACTGATTGGGATGCGGAGGACTACTTCCTTGCCATCGACAGGTTTTACAAGGAAAAGACAAAACAAATGAATCCGGTTACAATACCGGCGAACTGAAAAAATGGCAACCGAATGGACAAGGAAATTGCAGAAGAAATCATCCGGGAAAACCGTTATCCGTCCGGATATGACATACAAGACTATCTGTTTGACAATGAGGATACTGTGCTTTCTCTGGAGGACGGAACGGAGCTGCTTGATGACTTCGACCTCTGGAAAGAACGTTCCGACCTCGAACTTGAAAAAATCATGGACCGGAACTACTGGTCCTCGACTGGTGGATATTAGATTAAAAACAGGAATATAATTATGGTAAGAGAACTTTATCAACGGCTCAGGGAATATTTCAACAACTTACCCGAACCGACAGAAGAGGAAAGACAATTTATCCGGGAGCTGAACGCCGGGTATTTCCCTATCACGTCCGTCCACCGCGATGACCTGGAAGGACAAGGTTTCGATGTGGAAAAGATCAGCGATGACGACATGCAGAATCTGGCGGAAAAGATGGCCGACGATTACTGCGAACAGTTGTTCTGGCCCAGCATGGAAATCATTGCCGGAGAAATCCTGAGTTTCCCGAAAGTAAAAACAAAAGACATTATCTGTCCGAAATGCAATTCGGAAAATATCCGTTATGATATTCACGAAAGTCGGTTCCACTGCGGCGAGTGTTCCCTGGCATGGGATGACAAGTTATATGCACTCGTGGAATTTCCCGAGGAAAGTGCTCCTTTCGAGGAAGAAGGAACCGGTTATCCGGCATGGGGAAGCGGGGAGAACGGGGCGCTTTACGTGCCCGAGGAAGACTATATACGCCATACCGGCAAATCTCCCGAACGGGACAAGTGTTACCGTGCCGTGTGTTGGCCGGACTCCCAGAAATACATGGGAACGAAAGGTTGTGAACCCATACAGGATGAAAACGGGATACGGGATTTCGGCACATCGGCATACTGGGTGCCGCTGCTTCTGACGGAAGAAGCGGCAGAGCGACGAATGGACAAGAAAAAGGTACCGGTATGCCCCGAATGTGGGGGCACAGATATTGACATTCTGAGTGACGAGGGCGTGGCCGTATGCAATGACTGCTGCCTTGAATGGCCTTACGCGGAGGATTGAGAATGGAAACGGTAGATGTTTATACGGAACGAGGCGACCTGGTCACCTGTTCCGATTGCGGCAAGGTGATGCTCCTGCCGTATGGAGCGGATAAATGTCCCGCCTGCAAGAAAGAAGGTTGCCTGGTATGGACGGACGAAAGCTTGCGGGAAGCCGACATCGACTCCCTGCTCGAGAGGCACTGTAACCTGCACCAGAAGAGCGAACTGCAACCGGAGGAGTATCTTTCACTTTCCATACTGGTGACCGAGTATATTCCATATCTGGCCGATAAACCGCAGACAGCGCGTGAAACCCTGTTCCTACTCCTTGAAACCGGCTCTCTTTTCGAGAAATACTGGCGGGATACAAGATGCTTCCAATCCGAAAATATCTACACGCCCGCCATCAAGACACTGCTTGACAAACTGGACGTGAAACTGCGAGAGGGCGACACGATTCCGGTAGAATACCAGGATTGCCGCTCCCTGGAGGACTTCTTCAGGGTCGTTGCCGGCGAGCGTCCGGCAAAGGAAGAGGTATCGTTTTCTTCAGATAAGGAGGGAAACTATTATTTCAACGGACGCAAGGTCAAGGTGGAAAATTCTGACGAGTACGCCTACCGCCTGCTGAAAACCAAAATACAGACGAGCTACCGGCGTCCGGTAGATTTTTACTTCCGCTTCCTTGCCCGTTTCGGACCATACGGAACTTATGGCAACGTGTATTACCCGAGTATCACGGACCTGATATGCAGGCGTTACCTGCCTGAAACCGCAAAATGAATTCCGGAAAGGCGATGGACAACGGTTCACCGCCTTTCTTATTGTATAACTTTTTTAATATCAATCATTATGGCAACAGCATTAGCAACAACGGCCGCCCCCGTGCAGTTCGATTTCCAGAACAACAACGTCGAGGTGATGACGCTCGACACGCTCCGGCGCACACACAAGGAAAATGACATCTATGGCAACCCGCTCAAGGGAATCTACCATTACGAGGTGATAGAGCGCATGGCGGACATCTGCCAGAAACACAACCTGAATTACGAGGTGGAGGAAATCTTCGCCGCCCAGAACAAGAACAAGGCACAGCCCGGCGTGGTCGTCCTGCCCCAGGTGGAACAAAAGTACGGGGCGATGGCCGTCGAGGCGCATATCCTGCGCCGCGTTTATACGACCATCCGCATTAAGGAATGGGAAACGGACGAGCTGACCACGACGCTTGTCATCGCCTTCCATCAGGACGGCATCCAGGCGGCCATCGGCCCGTGCGTCAGGGTGTGCCACAACCAGTGCATCCTCTCCCCCGAACGCAGTGTGTCGAACTACGGGAAAGACAAAGTCACCACCGAAGAGCTTTTCGGTCGTGTAGACGAGTGGCTCTCGAACTTCGAGGTACAGATGAACGAGGACAGGGAACGCATCCGCCGCCTGAAAGCGAAAGTAATTACCCCGGTGGAGATGTACGCCTACATCGGATTGCTGACAGCATTGCGCGTATCGCATGACAGTTCCGACAAGCGTCTTTCGTCCAAGGTGGAGACCTATCCCCTGAACCAGTCCCAGATTTCCATCTTCACCGAGGACCTGCTCAAACTCACCGAAGAGAAGAAGACGCTCACGGCGTGGGATATCTATAACGTGGCAACCGAAATCTACAAGCCCGGACGTACGGACATTCCGGCCATGATTCCCCAGAACGGGGCGCTGGCCGAGCTGATGCTCTCGGAAGGGTTGCCGGAATCTTAAAAGGCTGCCACGTGACAAGAATCAAGGGACAACTGACGACAGCCGACTACCTGCCCATAGCGGAATATAACAGGCTGGTCCGCGGGCTTGAGAAGGACGGCGAGTACCTGTGGGAGACCTACTGCTGGCTGTCGTTCTGCACGGCATGCAGGGCCTCCGACGTGAGGACCCTGCGCTGGAAAGACATCTTAGGAAAAAGCACCATGACCCGCATCGAGCAGAAAACAAAGAAAAACCGCCTGATCAAGTTCAACAGGGACGTGCAGGAGAAGAACCGTTTCCTGTACGAGATGCTCGGACAACCCGCCCCCGAACAGTACATCTTTCTCAGCCCGCGTACCGGGAAACCTTACTCGCTGGAATACATCAACAGGCTGCTCAAGGTATTCAAGGTAAGGTACAGGCTGCCGATCAGGGCATTCTCCACACATACCTTCCGCAAGACTTTCGGGCGCTATGTCTACGAGCTGATGGGACGCTCGGCCGAGGGCCTGATCCTGCTCAACCAGATATTCCGCCATTCCAACCTGGAAACCACCCGGCGCTACATCGGGCTGGCGCAGGAGGACATCGACAAAGTGTTCGATTCCATACGTCTATGAGAATATTTTCAACGATGCCCGGAACCCGAGCGGGAGGTTCCGGGCTATGCTTTATATAACATATCAAAATCAGAACTGTAAATGGACACACCGATATATATCGACACATACTTCCGCGTCGAGTCCGGCTATGACGGCGGTCGCATGCCGGAAGAGAAAGCCGGACGCTTCTTCGACGAGGTAAAGCGCCTTTTCACGGAAACAGGGTTCAGCATCAAGGAAAACAAATACAAAGACGGTTGTCCCGAGGTGTATCTCGGAAAGACATGCCTGTACTGTCATCCCCAATCGTTATCGGGCCCTGTTCTTAAAGAGCACATGGAGCTTATCGAGAAGATTCTGGCACAAGGAACGACCTTCCGGTACCTACGTACTGACACTTACGGCGAGATTCTCGACCTGACGGAGGAGGAAGAACTCGCGTATTACCACAAGACTCATGACATGACTATCGGGGGTGTCTTTCTCGACGCCTTCCGCACCAAGCGCCGGAACCTGTACAAGAGCCGGGAGCAGGTGCTGGAAATACTCGTCGAAAAGCTGCGTGTCAAGACACTCCGTGGGAAGTCCGTTTATTCGAACACCTCCCCGGCATACCGTTATATCAGGGAAATGTACGGGAAAATGGTGTCTGAAGGACGGCTCGTCGAGGGATGCAAGCAAACCGCTTCCGGGAAACTGCCGCTCTGCCGCACGGCAACCGGCAGGGAACTGAAAATGAAAAGACGGGAAGACGACAGGACGGAATGACACGCGGTTCCGTACCGGACATGGCCGGATACCAGTCCGAAGACTTCTGTAAATCATAATTTTCAAGCCGGACTGTCAATCGAAAGAAGGACGACCCGGCTATACTTCAACAACAAGAGATAGCACTATTATGAGCATACAAATCGGAAAACTGTTGCCGGACGGCAGTGTCCGGCACATCAAGGCGCTCCATGAGACGCTTTCAAAAGACCTTGTGAGGAAACTCCGGGTGTTCTATCCCAATGACAGACGGGTAGATGCCCTGCTGTCGCTGGGCGACATACAAAAACTGGGACCGTCACCCTATGGAAAATGGACAGGAACCGGCGATACCGTCCACTGTTTTTCAAAGATCCGTGACGGACGGGAAACACCGCGGCAATCCGCATCACGCATCGCGGACAACGCAGACATTTTCGGCCGCATGGAGGACACGTGCCTCCTGTTCGATAACGGCAGATGGCATGTCATGGACAAGGGAGAATACTGTGAACAGCCGCTCTTCGTCGAAGATACGCCCTCCCATGACAGCATGAAACCGATCACGGTATATGTGAACAACCATGTCCGACTCGAAAAGATAAATACACCGCAGCACTGGCAGGGACTTGAGGAACTCGCCGAACGGGAATCCAGGATACTCTATGTCTACCGGGGGTGCCGCCTTGTGAGAATCGTCCGTTCGTCCAACCTTAAAAAGAAACTGTATGCGGCACAATAACATCGTATCGGCCATAGAATGGCTGCCGGAACACCTGTTCACGGAAGAGATCGTGGAAGCAGCCGTCGAAAGCAAGGAAATAGAGGTGCTGAGCCATATTCCGGGACGTTTCCTCACACCCGGACGTATAGAACGAATCATCGCGGGCAGCACGGAGAGCTGGCACAGCTTCGAGCTGCGCAATATTCCGGAGGCGTACCGTTCGGGAGCAGTCTGTGACTACGCCATGCGCAAAAAACCGAAGAATATCACGGCCGTTCCCGAAGCAATGGTTACCCGAGAAATGGCAGAAGCGGTCATCCGAAACGGACGCGGGGATTTCGACATTCTCGCCTTCATACCTGAACGCCTTTGGGATGCGCAACTGGCATACCTGGCCTTGCGCAGCTATATTTACGACCCGTATTACACGGACAGCAGGACAGACGCCGTCATGAAAACGGGGCTTATCCTCGGATATGTCCCCGTTGAGGTAAAGACTCAAGAGTTCTATTACGGGATGCTCGACGGGATGAAAATATTGAGCACGGTTACCGATGCCGTCGTGCCGTCCCGTTTCAAGACTGCGGCATACTACCGCAAGATGGCGGAACATGACCTCTCGCTTGTTCCCGCCCGGTTCTATTCCTATGAGATTCTCCATGCGGCTGTCTGTTCGACCGAAGGAAAAAACTTCATCACAGACCCCCAGTTTTTCAAGCCGTTGTCGGTATATCTGGACGACATGCTGGCGGACCGGCTGATGGAGAAACACCCTTACATGTTCGGGGAGTTGCCGAAGCGGTTCAAGACACCGGAAAGACTGGTCATTGCCATCGATAACAGCAAACGGGAGACGAACTGCTATATCGACGAGGAAACTGAACAATCCCTGCTCACGGTGGAAGTGTGCAAGGCATTCATCCGAAGAAACGGCAACTGTCCCGAATTTCCTGAAAATGTATGGACGCGGGAATTTGTCGACTACTGCATGGAGCACGGGACGAGTTTCCGCTGGTTCCGCCAGATGCCCAAAAAGTTCCAGAGCTCCGCGAACACGCAGGCGGCGTATGATTACGGTCATTACCATATCTGTGACTTTGCCAAACGGTTCATCACTCCGCAAATGGCGAAGGAGTGCTACCAGGAGCGCAGTTATGCACATGCCATCCCCGGACATTTCCTCACGGAGTTCTGCCGACAGACCGGACTGCCCGAGAAGTTCTACGGCGGGGAAACCACGATGCTGTCGCTGAAAAACAGCCGTGACGACTATACTTACTGCAAAGTCGGCAATACCTGTCTGGCCTTTTACCTGAAAGAACAATACGAGCCGTCCTCGGCACATCTGATGATGACGCGGTCGGATTCAAAATACTGCACGCCGGAGAAGGTGTTCGACGTGCCTGTCGGAACCTTCCACCGCACGTGGCTGGAAAAGATCGTGGCGGAAAACGACCCCCGCTTTGTCAAACCCCGTGTGGACAAAGCGTTGAAAGCCGTACAGGCGGTCTGCTATTACGGTGTCGAGAAGTTGAAGGACCTGAACCGTACGGAAATCTTCCGCAACACCTTCATGGGTGAGACCATCGGTTACTGCGCCCGCCGCAGGGACCTGACCTACCACAGCGACAACTGCGGGACCCTTATCGAGGGCTTGAAGTTCAAGATCCGGGGAATGGCTGTCCCCGTAACCTTGGCGGAAGACATGACTCCTTATACGGCCGACATGCTGCACCGGAAGTTCGGCTTCTGCTATATCGGAATGACGGCATTCGCCACGGACTACGGCCTGGACATGGAGAAGGCATACACCTTTGCACAGATGCGCCAGATCGTAAGGGAGAAAGGGCACAAGCCGTCATTGAGAAACTACAAACGTGAACTGAAACAAATAAACATCATACAATGAAAAAATACCGGATAGCTATCGAAGAGACGCTCCGTAAGGTCGTGGAGATCGAGGCAGAAACGCCCGGTCTGGCCGTCTGCAGGGCGGAAGACGAATACAATGAAGAGAAACACGTGCTGTCAGCCGACAATTTCGCAGGAGCTGACATCGCGCTCTCGACTGATGACAGCACGGTCATGGAGACTCTGGAAGACGTGGATTTCATCGGATACGTGCAACGCCGTTTCGAGGAATGCCGGGAGTCCATATCCGTCGAAGACAAAGTCCGGCTGGCATTCGGAAGTTTCGACAACGCCCTGTATGAGTTCGGCGAATACCGTAAGGAGGCGGCTCGGAACCGCCCGCAGGTCTACCTGCTGTACCGGAGCGATGCCTGGCACAACCGTTCTTCCATGGAGCTCATAGCCCCGTTCTCCTCCCTCGAAAACATGATGGAGTACCTGCGGCGTAAGAAGAAGGAATTCCGCCTGACGGAAAGTGATCTGGAAGAGTTCAAGAACAACCGGCAGACGAAGGGGCGCGACGAAAACTACCTGTACGAGTCGGATTATTTGGATGTGCTGCCGGAACAGGAACCCGAACTGCCGCCGAAAGATGACGCTTTCTATGACAAGGTTTTCACCTGCGGGCAATCCGAGCTGTCACGCAGGGAGTTGGAATCTCTGCCGGAGCCGTTCGATACCTACCATGTTACGGACGAAGAAATGGAACAGATTGTGTACGAAACGGAAATGGAGACACGGGACCGGCTGCGGCTCGGTAAAAGAAAGCCCATAGATTTTGACAATGACCGCCATAGTGAAATCTGGTGGGAAGAAATGGAAAAAGCAGTGGTAAGGCACGGCGTACCGTACTACGAGGCCGAATAACGAAAATAGAACCTGTTCATCACATGCCATAATGATGACGGGCCGTCGCGGCTACGGCTGCGGCGGTCTTTTTTTTCAAAACGAGGTGAGTATTCCACCCCTTATACAAAACGATTACCTACTCTTAAAAAAAACGGATTTATGAAACAGACAAGACAGGATTTCTTCACGGCGAACGGGGAAGGAATCAAAATCATGACATTTACGGAGTTCGCCCGGCATATCCTGCGTATGGAATGCGGGGAAAGTCTGGAACTGTATGCCGTTGTGAACCGGCAGACACGGGAATGCTCCCGGCCGCTCTCTGTCAGAAAGGAACAATGGAACGGTACGCCCTTTTACCTGCTCGGCGGGCACGGGCAGGAAGTCCGTACCATCAATTTTGCGGGTCGTCCGAAAGAGGAGTTTGAAACGACCTGCCATGATGTCTTGGACAGCTACGATGCCGTGGAAAGTATCGGGGCGGTCGTGTCAAGACTGCGTGAATTATCTCCTGAAGAACTGCATAAGCGGATTGCGGAAGAGATGAAGACCGGCTGTAAATACCTGTTGGTCTACCGCAGCGAGGAGGAGATGACGGCCGCACTCGACGGCAAGATATACGCCATCAGCGATACGGACGGCAAATTCCTTTGCGACCTGTATCAGCCGGATTATCTCCATCTGGAAAACGGGGGCGATATTGTGGACACCGCATCCATTCCGGACATGCATTTCCATTCCGATTGGGCAATCGCCAACCCCACGGTACGCGACAAGGTGCTCTCCTCCCGGATGGTGATTATATATACCCACGAAACGGTAACGCTATGATAGAGATTGGCAACAGGATAGAAACGCCGGAAGGTGTGTTCTATGAACTGGAATACGGAGGGGAAGGAAACATCTACAAGAACGAGGATGCCTTTCTCAACCGCCCCGATGAAGTGTGCTATGTACCTGAATACGCGGCAGAAGACCGTGAGGACTGGCGTGTGTCGGAGAGCAGTGACGGCTGTTTCACGCATAACTCACTGCTCGCCCTGTGCAAGGGTAATGAAGAGGTGTGCCAGGATCTGTTTTACAGCCTTGAATGGACGTACCCGACCACCTTGCTGGAAGAATGGGACTCGAACGGCTATTTCGATGAGATCGAGGGCTGGTATGACAGTAACGATTAAATGGAACGGCATATCATGGACAGGAAATACAAAATCACATACTCGGGAAAAATCACGGGCAAGACCCCGAACTACATATTGAGCCTGCGGGCGCATCTGAAAGGCATCTTCCCTGAAATGGAACGGTATGGTAAGGAAGAATTCGACCACGTGCTTCATTGCATCAGCTCGTTCATTGATGATTTTACCTTCAAGGTACGCAATTCCCGATACCGGGGAGACATCCTGAAAAGGACTATCAGTAACGACTGCCTGAAAGTGTTCAACCTGGGTGACGAGAAAGTGATACTGACCGTCTCCTTCACCCCGCTGGAAACATGAAACCAACAATATGACAGATATGGATAAAATACAGAAAGACAATGCGGAGCCGGGCAAAGCCCCGGACAAAATGAGCGCCGACAAGCTGCATCTGTTCGCCACCCAGTACGCCTTTATCGACGGACGGCTGCACGAGGCCGAGCAAGCCATGCTGAAATTCATGCTGGAGTTCCTGGCACAATATGGCCGCGTATCACTCGGCCTTACAGAAGAGGAGGAACTCGATGACAACAACTTCCCCGTCACGACAACCTTGTACGGGAAGCACGACACGCCCCGTATCAAGCTTACCGATGTCTACCTGACGGATGACGGGGAATATCTCCTTGCTGACGGAATAGATGCGGAGACCGGGGAAAAACGGGACGGATTCTATATCTACAGCGAACAATACGCCGATATCTTCCAGTTCGTCGGCCACGCTTCGGAGATGAACTGACGAATGAGGAACAACCATAAAACGAAATATCAATGGACTGTATCAAAGATTTACAAGACGCCATCCGCAACATTCTCGTGAACAACGGCCTTACGGAACTCTGTCTGGGAGAGCCTGACGAACTGGACGATCCCACCTATATCATCTGGTATGACAGGCACTGTGAGCCTCACGAAGACCCGGTATTGAAGGTTTACCTTGAAAATGAGGGCATTGCCGTTGAGGTCGAAGCCCGCAGTTTCGGGAACACGATAACCGTCTACGATTATGACATAGACCGTATTGAATGGTGGAAAGGCATTCATGCCAATATTCTGGAAGTGCTGGAGCGTGACGGCAAGCGCCGGTGTCCGGCCTGTGGCAGGACGGTCAAGGGGAAGCAGCGGTATTGCGGTGCCGGATGCCGTGATTTCATGACTCCCGGACCGACAGTGGAGCAGGTCGCGGAAAAAGCCAACCGGAATATCCGCAAACTGGCAAGCCTTGCCGCCGGAAAAGACAAGGCGTACCGGAAGCGGCTGATAGAGAAATATACCGTCGGTCCGTCATAAGCCGGCTTTGTTACACTAAAAAATGTATGATATTATGGCAACAAGAACCATTTACCTGACCGTACGGCTCGATATCGACAACCCGAAGGCTGATGAAATAACGGACGAAGAGGTTGACGAAATTATCAGCGAAGTGGACTATGAATTCAAAAATTACGGGGACTATGAAATCGACACGGAAATCTGCGGGAAAAATGACGAAGGTGGTCTTTAGACGCTATCCCGACGGACAGGTCATCGCCCTGTTCCCGGACATACCGTGGAGCGGACGGCGGGGTGAAATAACCTCCTACATGCATGTCGGCCAGCATGGCGCAGCCGACTATGCGGGCGTGATCGCCATGACACGGCCAGCCCATGAAAAGGAGTACCGCAACCCGCTTTCCGAACTGAGAGCCATCGGTTACGATGACCTACACATCATGCGGCGTGCAAGACCGAAATTCATAAACAGCTAAAAACAAATCTTATGTCTCATAAACCGAATGCCGTTCCTGTCTTGCAGGAGGGAACGGTCTATACAATTATACTTGACAACGGACGAAAGGTCCACGACGTAATCTATCATGCCTGTGTCGCCTCCGGCAAGTCGTATTTCGCCAAAGGCGATAAGACCTATCCCGCCGAAAAGGTGCGGAACCATTCAATCACCGGACATGCCGCATCGGACGGCTCTAGAAGGAACGGCACACCCAATCCCGACCGCTTCGCCATCACGGATGAAGTGTGCGAGGTCGTTGATGTAGTTACCACGCCGGAAACCAATCCGGAAATGTTCCGGTGTCGTGTCAAATGCCTGATGTATTCAGGCCTGTCACAAGCCGAGGCTGAGAAAGTCATCGCTTCAACGCCACTAAAGCTGGAACTCTTCTACGACGTAGGCCGTGGCAGTTTCGCTATTGACGCCGAGGCAGTTGGCAACACACCGCTGTATAATCCTTACACGGGAAAGGAAATCCCGGATGAAACCTAAGCCGAACTACATCGAATATGAGAGAACTATATATCAAGAATCTCTGCATCGAGATTACCCGACGTTGCAACATGCGCTGTACCCATTGCATGCGGGGAGATGCCGAATCCGTGGATATCCCTTTGAAACATATAAGCAACCTGCTGCGGCATGTCAGGCATATTCACCATTTCAACATCACGGGCGGCGAGCCGTCGCTTAACGTCCGGGCCATCCGCCATATCCTCGAACGGGTACGCGCCTACGGTATTACTGTCAATGACTTTTATATCGTAACCAACGGCTCTGCCACATCCCGTTCGGAGGAATTCATAGAAGCCTGCGCCGCACTGTACGAGTACCAGGAGGAAAAGGAACAGGACTCCGGCCACATGCTCGAAATGAGCGACGACCGCTTCCATGATCCGGCAGAGCATGCCGCCACGCTCGCGGCACTTTCCCCGTATCCCTTTTTCGGAGTCCGGGGACAGGCCGAGCGTATCTTCCTTTTCCGGGAAGGCCGCAGCACGGAGGGGTTTCCGAACCCTGTTCATGGGATTTATCTTACGGAGGAGAACTACGTTTACGGCGACCTCTGTCTCAATGCTGAAGGCATGGTTCTCTCCAACGGGGACCTGAGTTATGCCCGCCAACGGGAACATGCCCTGTGTCCCTGCGGGAAACTGATGCAATATCTCCGGATGACCTTGAAAAAGCGTCAAAAAGAAAGATTGTACGAATAAATACACAAATCAAAAAACTTATGTCAATCGTATGCAGTATCTGCGGCGGCACTGGAGTGAAATGTACCGCCGTCATCGACCCGAACACCAGACAGTTCCTCGAATTTACCCGCAACGCCTTGTCGGACGGCCGGTGCAGCCAGTGCGGCAACGTTGCCCTGACCGACCCTGACGAAGTAAAAGCCGGGCTGGACAAGCTTTGGACGGAATATACGGCGCGGCATCGTGCCGCCCCCAACTACACCTGCTGCGACATTGTCCGGCATGGTGATTACGACGGGTGTGAAAAGGCGTATATCCGCATCGGAGGCCCGTCAGACGTGGTCGAGAAGTATCCGGTCGTGGCCGTGTGCCGCGACCTCGAAGAGCTCAAATCACTTGCGCTCCCTGACCCGACGCGAGAATTTACCCTCATGGGAATTCAAGGGTTCGAGTTCCACGACGTGTTGGAAAACAAGACCTACGAGATCGGGGTGGACGACCTGAAAATTCCCGTCACGACGAAAGAGGTGCTGGACTTTTACCCGGCGGAACATCGGCTGAAAGAAACGGACATCGAACAATATGCCGCGGCTTACACGGCCCGTATCAAGGCGTACAGGGAGTATACCCGTCAGCTCGACGCCACACTCGTGCGGCGGCTTCTCGACAAAGAGCGGCTGATGAAAGTCGGCGAGAGCGACGGTTTCCGCTTGAAACTCCATTTCGACTGGTTTGTCATTTTAAAGCGGGAGAACGAAAGGATGTACGCGCCTTTCAAATACGCTGTAAATGCTTATTGTCTGGATAATATCCAAACTTTCGACCGTCGTTATGTCACGCTCGAAGATGCCTTGCTCCACTGCCTGAACGGTTTCAACGAGAACGCGAACATTCCTAACCGTTACAAGTCCATCGGGCATTACCTGTCGGGGAAATCCTGACGACGGGCAGTGTATCGACGGGTTACCGGAGGCCACGGGTGCTTTCCCCTTGACCGGAATACCGTCGGAACAAGTAACAATGTAACCAAAGAATAAAAAATATGATGAATGATTATAAAATCAAGAACATTCTCGAATCCCTGAAAGAGGAGGTCGAGAACGGGAAGGTATCCCTGCGGGAAGCTGCTGTCGAACTTCATAAAGCCGGCTGGACGAATTTCATCGACATCGACGCCACGAGGAACCTACTGAAGACCCGGAATGTAACGGGGAACGGAAATGTCCCGGGAGTTTCCGACATGATGGGAAAATACCGCGAGATGAAAGCGGCGCACCCGGATGCCCTGTACATTTTCCGAAACGGGGAATCTTGTGAATTGTATGAGGATGATGCCATCGCCGCTTCCGGCATTTTGGGCATTGCCACCGCCGAACGCGTCGACGGGCAAGGGAAAGGCGTCAAGGAACTGCGGTTTTCTTTTCGTGACCTGGACGTGTATCTCCCCAAACTGATACGCGCCGGAAACCGGGTGGCTGTCTGCGAACCGAATCAAACCGGTTCGGGCAAACGAGTTTGATAACCATTAAATAACAAATATTCAAAACCCAAAGACACATGATAAAGATAACAACGATTTTCGGCGAGGACGCCGTACGGGAATATGAAGAGAACAATGAACTGCCTTCTGAAGAATGGCTGGCGGATAACGGGGGCGTCGTGGACGAGAAAGAGTTCGAGACTGAGGCGGAGTACAATGCCTACATCGCCGGGGTAAACGATGCCGACGGATGGAGTGATTATCATATCATACGCCACCGGTCGGAAGAGGCGGACACCTCGAGAGAGGAAAATCTCTGGCTACGTCTCGGAATTAGCGTCCGGGGCAGCCGGGAGGACATCGAAAGGATTCTAAACGGGGACACCGAAACCCTTCGGAAACTGCTCGATGCCGGACGTTATGGGATTGGCGGAGAGACCTATGTCCCTGGTTCGACCGTCGAGGGGTACAACGAGGACCACGACACGGAGTTCGAGGAGGAAGACGTGGAGTTCCATTTATAATAAAACCACACCATCTGCAATAATGATAACAGTAAAAGTTCTACTCGGTAAGGATACTGTAAGCATATACAGGAAAACCGGGGATATCTCGTCGGTGGAGAGCACGGCCGAATCCGGGGGATATGTGATAACCCGACATTTCGAGACCGAAGCTGAATACAAAGCCTACGCAATGGCTGTGGAAGACCTGGACGGACATGAAGACTGGCAGATGCTGACTCCTGCCGTTACGCCGGAAGCTCCGTTCCGCAAAGGGGAATTTGTCCGGCTGACAGACGATGCAATTAAGCGGATACGTGAAAGTTTCGGGGACGGACCGGCTGACTACAGAAAGGAAATGATTTTGGAGGTGATTGCCTGGTGCCGCTATGAAGGCACATGGATCATTGAAGTCCGAGATATCCGTGAAGACGATACTCAGGAGTTCGATGCCGTTTTTCTGCGCCCCTTGACGGCACGGGATCTCGTGGCTATTTCCGCACCCCGACACCCGCTATCCACTGCGATATATCCTATTCACATCCGATAACTTAAATGATGCATGATGGAAAATATATTCATACTGCCCGGAAACGAACAGGAACTGTTTAACCGGTATTTAGATAACAACGAATACGGCCCTCTGAAAGAACGGCTGGAACTGGTCAGGAAAGCCTTGAGCAACAAGCTTTCCCCGGATGAACGCAATAAGCACGGGCTGAACGTGGGTGTGCATGAACTGTCCATGGAACGTAAGGAACTGGAAAGAAAGATATTCCAAATGGCACTCAAATCCTTTGCAGAACGGGTTTGTGACGAGCAACGCGCTCTTTGCGAACAGGGGTTCTGGCAGGCACCGTGCGGCAAAGAGGCGGAATATATCTCCTCCGCTCCGGTTCCGGACCTTGTAACGGACGTGAAGCAGTACAAGACCATTTGCCGCTGGTGGGAGAAGCTGTCCGATACCAGGAGGCTGAAGGTAGCGGCGATGTTTGCAAACGAACTGGGACCGATATACGGGCACGACACCGAAACGCTGGAACGGATTTATAGCCGCTGGTTTCTACTCTCCTTAGATGGCAAACAACGCATCTACCATTCATGGACCACAAACGAAAAACAGACTTCACCATGCCATACAAAAGCTCGGGAATAATCATCAGCGGGACACAATATGACCGCAGGCAGAAGCTCACTCCTTTTCAGAAGGCTGAAATTTTCCACCGTTACATGACAGAAGCTGTCAGCCAGCGCCAGCTTGCCCGGGAATACGGTGTCAGCCGCAGGCTGATAACCTTCATTGTGAACCCAGAAAGCGAAGAGCGGAACAAGGAACTGCTGAGAGAGAACAAGGCAAAAGGCTTGTATAAATATGACCGGAAGAAACATACCGAAAATATACGCAACCACCGTCGTTACAAACAGAGATTATTTCAAGAAGGTAAAATCATACTAAAAGATGGATAGACAATGAGAATACAGGAGAAACAAAAAGCGTTGGAACAGGAAGTTATAGCCAACCTGTGTGCGATACCGAAAATGCCGGAAAATATGTTGCCCCATACGGTATATGTCGAGGAGGAAGGGGAAGACGGGTATGGCCACGGGATACCGGTATACACCATGTACCGGTTGGAGGAGATACGCACGGACGGAAGCTGCACGCTTTACAACGCGGAAAGCCGGGAGCGTTTCACCTGCCGCCACCTGCATGAGATTAACATGGACTGGCTGGTGACAGTCTGGGAACGTTATCTGGAACTCTGTGTCGAGCAGGATATCTGGAAAGGGAATGCCGTTGCATTCCTGAAAGACCGTACCGGCAAACCGGAAGAGGAAATCATTTCATTCGTGGAAACCTCGTGGGACAAATGCCAGGCTTATACAGACAACCTCAAGGCGTTTCTTGGGGAAGATAAAGACCGGGAAATATGGATATTCTCTTTCCCGCTGGACGAATTTGAACGTGACGTTCCGGCCGGGAAAATCATCGTTGATTACGAAAATAACCCCGCAACGCGGGTTGAGAAGATGACACCGCTGGAATTTACGGCCAACATCAATGATGAATGTTTTGATGACCGGAACAATTGGGTAAGAGCCATTGAACTTCCCAAGCAGGAATAATAAACTATTTGAATCAATAAATATGATTACAAAAGAAAACATTGGCAACGAGACCTTTGAGTCTATGACCATCAATGACACGCCTGCATTGTTTACGGATATGCGGATTGACCGGAATGCCGTTCCGGAGGGACTGTACGCATACGATATCCGGGAGTCGGATGACGGGGACCGTCTGGCGACCATCGAACCGACGGTGATGGTAAATCATGGCGGAACCATCCTGACCAGGAAAGAGTTTATCACGGAAAAGGACGGCTATGTACAGATTGACGAATACGGTTTCGAGGCCTCCATGACACTGGAAGAGTGGCTTGAGGAAAACAATTAAATGTATAAAGGATATGGATATTAAGGAACTGACAGAAAGGTATCGGGATCGTTTCGATGCCCATTACCTGCAAGACGATAACGGAACCGGCAGAAAAGGTCGGAAACGGAAAAAGGAAGTTGAGACCCCGAATTTTCTCAAGGATGTTATCCGGCCGATCCTGGACACTTTGCCGGACTTGTTGCCGGAGTACGGGTTCACCAAAACTACGGATGATTACGCCATGTACGGCGAGTATTACCGTATCAAGGCGGGTATCGTCCTCGTGGGAGGTTTTTCCATCGATGAGGATTTTAACCTGTACTTCACGCCATTGTTCCATGGCAAAGCCTGCGGTAAGAGTCACAAAATCGACAGCATCGGACAACTCGTTGAAATCATCCGCGAACAATTTGAAAGAAGGGAGGTGAAGATGAAAGGATAGTTTCATGCAATAGACATGGGTCGTTCCGTAATTTATTGTATATTTGTCAGATGAAGAAAGTCTGTATATGTATTTCGGACGAAAGCCCGGCAGTTGAACGGATTACAGGCACTTTCATGTTTGGCTGACATCAAACCTAATATATCTATTTGATATGAAAAAGGAAGAGATTATTCGCCGCTGTTACGGCGGCATGAAGGAAAGGCATGGCGTGGAAACCATCATCCTTTTCCATGTCGGAGATTCATTCGAGGCGTATTTTGATGATGCCGAAACGATTACCCGGATCACGGAAGTGCCCCGGTTCAAGATGACGGCGGCAGGTATACCTGCCATCAGGATTTCCGACGCCGCCTTGGAAGAATGTAGAAACCGGTTGCTGGATGCAGGATGCAAGGTATGCGTGTCCGAGGTCCGGGGGGTATCCGGCCGCCACATTCTCAAAATCAATGAAACAAATACGGAAACGGGCCGATGAATTGATATTGATAGCGGCAGCAATAGGTCCTTGGACACTGTTGGTGGTAGCGGTATTAATCATCGGAACGCTGAAATGCTGTCTGACCACGGACTCGGACAGCATTGACGAAAGTATCAACAAATCACCGGGGATAGTCGCGCATGTCATGGTACTGGACAGTACGGATAATGGTTTTCGGGTGGTTTATGCGACGGCTGCGCCGGTAACGGATGAAAGGTTTGCCGAGATATGCGACAGGCCGGGTATTTTGGAGGGGTTCGAGAACCTGAAACGGAAAGCTCCCGAACACTTTGGCGGCAACCTGCTGGAAACCGACATCTGTGACTTCGCGTTGTACGCCTACCGGTTTCCTATCGATAAGGACGTACGGATACACAATATCTTTGTCGCCGGTAAAGAGAAAATGGACTTCTATGTCCGGAACAACCCGGACCTGCCCGGGTGCGCTACATGGATGCACCACGGTACGGAACAAGGGAACCAATATCTGAATGCTGACGATATAAATCACTGTATACCCAACGGAAGGCGGATTTACCGTTATTGGAAATGCCGTTATCTACTGCAAACTTCTGATACTGACGAGCGTTTCAGTCATTTTACAGAGGAGGAAAGGCTGTACTGAATGCAGCCTTTTCTCTATATATATTACACATAACCATCTGAAAATTAATAACTAAAACGTTTTGTTGGCGTGAAAAATTGGCATATATTTGTATGGAAAAGTGACCCATTGAAAACAGATTGTCAATTGAAAGCAATAGATTGAATATGAAAGAACAGTAATATGACATCGGAAAAATCGCAACTGAAGTTTGCGAGATCGGAAGAGACGGGCGAACTGATAGGGTTCGTTTCGCGCCATTCCAAGACACGTAAATTGATGGGAGTCCGTGAAGACTCAAGATTCGGCAAGCAGATTTGTGTCCTTTCGGAAGACCTGAAAGGAACTCTCGAGCCAAACATACTATACTCGGTAGAGTTGAAACCCATGCACAAAGCCAACGGGTATGTAGTCGTTGCCGCTACCCCCGTGTTATTTCAGGCGCATGTGGAAACAGTGATCGTCCCGAAGACATTGTATCAAGTAACTGTGACGTTCGGCAACAAAAAGATTTTCTTCGACCCGAAAGACGGCAAGAGCGTAATGAGCCGCACAATAGACGGTGTGCTGGAAATCCTCAAGGGACGCAAGGATATCAAGTACAAGGAAGGTGTCATCACCGACTATCTGAATCAGGCGCGTGCTCTGGTACGACGTATGGAATCCGACGGGTTCATCTATACGGGAGACAGACATCAGGGAGGAATTCAATGAAAGAAAAACCGGTCGTGGGTATTGCGACCGACGGTGCCCATTCTGCAAAAGAGAGGTTGACACGCTTCCGGGCTGTCGACCTCTCTTCAGGAAAAGAACTCTTTTCCAAAGCTATCGGTAACTGGACGAACAATATCGGGGAGTTTCTCGGCATTGTCGAGGCGGTCAGATATGTCATGGAACATCCGGAAAGTCCGCGAACAATCTACTCGGACAGCATTACAGCCATCACGTGGTATCGTAACAAACAGACAGCCTCTTCACGCAGATGCCCGGCATTGCAGAAAGCGGAGATATTCCTCAAAGTGATGGAGGCAAGAATCAAGGACATCGAAGTGCTGCACTGGGACAACCGCCTGTGGGGTGAGATTCCTGCCGACTTCGGAAACAAATAACAACATCAATATGGCAAAATTAAAATCACAGTCACAGAAATATGTTGAGCTGAAGGAGGAAGACTACCTGTTGCTCATCGAGAATACCATCAAGATGGAAGCCCTGAAGATTGCCGGTATCGAAAAGATGCCCATATACAAGGCTATGGAACATATCCTTGAACACGAGCACATCGACCTGCTCGTCAAACCCGTTTCAAGGAGATATTCTTGATTTTTTTAGGTGGACAATAATACACCCCACAAGCAAAATCAATGCTTATCAGTACCAAATGATAGTATATAATAACAATTAATGTAAATCAATGCAAATCAGATGATTAAGAAAGTGGCGCATGTACGGAATTATCTATACCATACATGCGCCACTTTGCTCTATACACTTTTTGATTTCCTTGATTGATAAAAGAAGGTTCTTTTCCAGTGTTTTACAATCCGACTTTTTTATATACTTTTGTCTTCAGTATCAGTTGGTTATTGAAACCCTCTATGTATGCTTATAAGTAGAGATTAGCTTTTTTAAGCGAAACTAACTACTGGTTATCAATCAATTATCAAACAAAAAAAGTTTGCCCGACATCGTACGCCTTTTTTAATCATAGCAGAAAAGCATTTTGGCAAAAAAAATAGAACGAAACAAAGAGCGGGATAAACTCGCCAAAGATGCCTTAATGCAAATGGGATGGGCTGTTATGACAATTTGGGAATGTCAACTAAAACCAGCGATGAGAAAAAAAACACTGTTAGAGATGGAGTATTACATCAACCATTCCTACTTGGCACGATTGAAAACTCAATCCTCAAAGTCATATACTTTGGAGGAAATACCACCTAATATAGCAGCCGAGGATAAGGGAAAATACGAGAAGTCAAATTCGCTCAATATCATTGAAAAGCCTAATAAGTGAACGTCCAATAGCATAAGACAAATTAACAGGTACAGCGTTACCTATTTGCTTATATCGAGAACCAAGTGTTCCTATGAATTCCCAATCATCAGGGAAAGTTTGTATACGGGCATATTCCCTTACAGTTAAGGGACGAGTTTCAGTAGGGTGACAACGTTCCGTTTGTTTTTGAGCAGGCGCACAAGTCAAGGTTAAACTTGGTTCATTAAGAGATAACCGCCTCGCCATTCCTGTTTTTCCCCCTTCTAATTTAAAACTTCCACCCATATATTCTTTCTGTATCTCAATCGGCAAATCACGCCAATACCCTCCCATAGGTATAAGATCCATTATTTTTTTCTTTCTAGGTGGATATACTTGCCCCTCTGATGGAGGAACATCTATATTGTATAACTCGCCTTAAAAAAAGGCATCTTTTAAGGTCATTATCCGATAGTACGGATCCGGCCACTTAAATTGTACTTTATCAGCGATATCATTTCTGATAGCTATAAGTATCAACCTTTCACGTTTCTGAGGGACTTGATAGAAAATAGCTTTTAACACTCGTGGTTCTATTAAAGTATAACCTAATTCTACAATTGTATTCTTTATTGTTTCTAATGTACGTCCTCCATCATGGGCAACAAGTCCTTTCACATTTTCCCCCATGAAAACTTTCGGTTGCATTTCCTTCACGGCACGAGCCAGTTCAAAGAACAAAGTTCCCCGCGTATCATTAAACCCACCCTGCTTGCCCGCATAAGAAAATGCTTGACATGGCCCCCCCCTGAGAGAAAATCTATCTGTCCTTCGAACTGTTTGAAAGAAATACTTCTTACATCTTGTTCCACAATTTTCCACTCTGGACGATTGTATTGTAATGTCATACAAGCATCATGGTCTATCTCATTCAACAAAACGTGAGAAAATCCGGCCTTTTCCATACCCAAGGCAAGCCCTCCTGCTCCGACAAACAATTCTATGGATTTAAAAGGACGGAGTGGCTTAACTTGCATTTCCTCATCCCACATTGAACATACCATATTTTTTATTTCCGGAACATTAAGCAAATTCTCCACATAAAAAAACTTCTGCCCCGCATCATCAATAGAAGGCACAAAAGACCCATTAGCTTCCCATCTTTGTAAGGTTGCTTTTGACACGCCCATAATATCGGCAAAATTGGTCGCTAATATTGTCTTTTGCATAAATCAGAAATTTTGGAACCCATCATAAGTTTTAAATGCAAGCAAATAAAGACTTTTAAACGTATCAGGCGATAATTGGTGAAACTCATCATATACACTATTCTGAATAGTGCCACATTGAAGTTCCATAACCACATCTTCTAAAATATCAGGCAACGCTCGACACAATTTAAAGAATGCTTCACCATCACCAAATACGGCCTCATAAAACTTATCTATCGAAACCCGTCGAATACATTCATGTGAAAAAGGTCTTCCATCAACAGTAGTAGACCATTTAATATTTTGGGATTTTTTGCTATCACTTCAACTAACATACAAATGGCCCTGTCATCTTGTAATAGCTTATTTTACATCTTCATATAAGTCTTTTGCGAAGACGCAGAGTTCATCGTATTATGTTTATTTTTTAGTTCTGCATAAATATGCTGTTTTTCATTGATTACATCAAATCCCGTCACTGGTACCTCCCAACCATTCCCTGCATATTTAAATAAATTTTGATGGAAATAACCTATGCGATTAGAATTCGTTTTGTCTATTTGACGAATGCATTCAGATTCAATAATTTCCTCAAACGTCTTTCCATAGACTTTGGCATCAAACGTTAGCTTGATAGGATCAATAATATTATCATTAAAACTTTTCAAATCAATGAATGTCCGATATAACTTTACCGTATCCTTTACATGTTTGAATATATTTTCATTTGATATAAACCCTAACTGATAATCTCTCATAAAGCTACACTTTTATCAATTGAATACAAAGATATTATTAATAGCGAATAAGGCAAAATACGGAATAAGATTTCCTTTTATTCATTAAAAATTAGACAGATAGCTGTCTGCCATCTGTCTAACATGATACAAGGAATTATTTTGCTCTTTATTCTATCATTAAGCTCCTATCAAGCTGAGATCCGTGAAGTAGGTATAGACACAACTTACGATTCCCAACAGTAAAATACCGGCAACACAAACAATCAGGCTGACACGGGAAGCGTTATCGCTACGGAACGGAGCTATGGCACAATCGTTCTCGTTGTTGATGAACATAGCTTTTACCACCAACAAATAGTAATAAAGCGAAATAATGGTGTTCAACAAGGCGATAAGTACTAAAATATAAAATCCCGAATGGATAGCCGAAGCAAAAATGAAGAATTTGCTGAAAAATCCGGCAAAGGGAGGAATTCCCGCCAAAGAGAACATCGCCAACATCATAACGACACTCAACTTGGGATTGGTTTTGTACAGACCGTTATAGTCGTCCATTCCTACTTTTCCACTACTACGCTCAACAGACGATATCACACCGAATGCAGCCAAGTTGGAGAATATGTACACCAGCACATAGTAAACCAACGCGGCCATACCCTGTGCCGAACCTGCTATAATACCCAACATAATATATCCTGCCTGAGAGATAGAAGAGAAAGCCAAAAAGCGTTTCAGATTCTTCTGACGAATAGCGAACAAGTTACCCACTGTAATGGTCAATACGATCAAAGCCCACATGATACCTTGCCAGATGACAGGATCGAGGAAGAAGACTTTGTAAAGTATCAACATCAATGCAAAAGCAGCAGCCCCTTTCGATATAACCGACAAATAAGAAGTCACCTGAGTGGGAGCTCCTTGATAAACATCGGCTGTCCACAAATGGAACGGAACCAACGAAAGTTTGAATCCCATACCGGCCAGTACAAAAACGAGCGTGGCAATCAACAGTGGCGTGTGATTAGATGCAATCGCTACGGCTATATCGCCGAAATAGAGAGAGCCCGATACTCCATAGAGGAACGAAAGCCCTAACAGGAAGACAGCCGAAGAGAAAACCGCCGTAAAGAGGTATTTGGCCCCCGCCTCATACGATTCCGTATCTTTCTTATTGATAGCTATCAAAGCGGCCATCGGTAACGATGCAGTTTCGAGTCCGATAAAGAACAGCAAGAAGTGTCCCGACGAAACCATTAAATACATACCGAACAAGGTAACCAATAACAATTCGTAAAACTCTCCTCGGCGCAATTTGACATCGGGGGTATCGGACCACGAAACGGATTGTAACAAAACAATCAATGTGCCTATATTGAGTACGGTTTTAACCATCGAAGCTATGGGAGAAGTCTGATACATACCCCCGAACGCCGTAGCAGAATCGACCGGTATTATATTCCAAACCGTATGCAGGGCGAATAAAACGCATGCCGTAATGGATAATCCTTTGAGGCTCTTTTTCCCTCCAAAGGTGTCAAAAAGAAATATCAGCAAAAACACAAGCAGCAGCGATATTTCTCCGCGCATAATTAAAAACTGTGAATAGTCCATATACTGTTTTATTAAAGAGCTTGAGACAACAAATTAGTTATAGGTTCCACACCTTGACGAATCAAATCGGAAATCCAATTCGGGAAACAGCCGATAGCGGCCACGCATACGATCAAGGTAATAGCCGACAGACGTTCCCACCATTCGGCATCGGTCAACTCCCGGTGATGTTCGTTTTGAACAGCGCCGAACAAAAGTTTGCCGACAACCCGCAAAATATAAACCGCCGTAATCACAATCGAAGTACAAGCTACGATGGTAAACACTCGGTGGAACGTATCTGTATGCTCGAACGAACCGACGAATATAGTCATTTCGGCAACGAAGCCACTCAATCCCGGGAGACCCAACGAAGCCAAACCGGCAATCACGTAACAAACCGAAAGGAACGGCATGATTTGCATCAAACCTCCCATCTCCCGAATATCACGGGTATGTGTACGTCCATAAATCATACCGATGAGGGCAAAGAAAAGAGCGGTCATCAAACCGTGAGAAAGCATCTGCATCACGGCTCCGGTCATAGCCGTCGTGTTCAACATCAATATGGCGAACAAAACCAAACCGCAGTGACTCACCGAAGAGTAAGCGTTGATGTATTTGAGGTCGGTCTGAACACAAGCGCTAAACGCTCCGTAAACTACACTGATACCGGTAAGTATCAAGAATATCCAAGCCAATTCGGTCGCAGCCTGAGGCATCAGATAAATGGCTACACGGAAACAACCGTATCCTCCTAATTTCATCAATACGCCGGCATGCAACATAGACACTGCCGTCGGAGCCGAAGCGTGACCATCGGGCGACCATGTGTGGAACGGGAACATAGCCCCCAACACACCGAATCCCACGAAAGTCATCGGGAACAAGAAGTATTGCCAATTCATGGGGATATTACCGTGCTCGGCAATTTCGACTACATTCATCGAATGGAGCCCCGATTGATAATAGATACCCAAGATACCGATCATCAACAAAGCAGAACCACCCATCAACATCAAGGTCAGTTTCATTGCCGAATAGTTCTTTCTGCCGCTTCCCCAAACACCTATCAATAAGTACATGGGAATAAGCGCCACTTCGTAGAACATGAACATGGTGAAAAGGTCCACCGAAATAAAGAAACCGAATACACCAGTAGACAACAACATGAACCACAAGAAATATTCTTTGGGAAGAGGATTTATCTTCCAAGAAGCGAACACTCCGGCAAATACAATAATAGAAGAAAGCAATAGCATGGCCACCGACACTCCGTCCACACCCACAGCATAGTGAATATTTAACGGAGCATACCACATTCTGCTATCGGTAAACAGCATTGTAGCCGTATTTCCGGCAGCGCGTTCGGCCAAAAACTCAACGAGAGTATATACAGACAACGCCAACAAAATGGTCGAACCGATAACCGCTACCGTTCGTATCTGTTTCATATCTCTTGCGATCCAAAGACCCAGCATCATCAAGAGAGGGATAAGCACAAATAATGATAGAAAATTCATAGTGTTTCTTTAATATTTTATCGTTCAACCATCAGTTAAAAACACATGGCCAATACGGCGATTAACAATGCACCCATAATGAATACCCATACATACCACTGGATATATCCCGACTGCAACTTGCGTATGCCGTAGGAAACCCCGTTGGTAACGGTCGCCAACATATTCATCGTGCCATCGACGATATGACGATCGAACCATGCGATAGGCCGACAAATTCGCTGGAATATCACTTTATGAGTCACCCACATATAGAGCTCGTCCATATAGAACCGATGATAAGCCGCCGTATGCAAAGCACGGAACTTATCGGCAAGAGCTTTGGGTTTGGTATTTTCCGAGAGGTACATCCATGTAGCCAAAGCGATAGCGGCCACTGCGACTATAATACTTGTAGTCGCTACCGACCAGTCGAGATGTATATGATAGGCCTCGCCGTTTACCGATACGAATTCTCCGAAAGGAATGAATCCGGCAACACACGTAACCAACGCAAGAAATACCAAAGGCAAATACATGGCCGCAGGAGCCTCGTGCGGAGTATGATGTTCGTAAGAAGGTTTGCTCCACCAGAAGATACGGTAATACAAGCGGAACATGTAAAAAGCCGTCAGACCGGCGACAGCCGTCATCCAAACGCCCCAGAACGCACTCTTTTCGAATGCGGCGGTTAAGATTTCGTCTTTACTGAAAAATCCCGAGAACGGAGGAATACCGGCAATAGCCAAACACGCGATAAGGAACGTGATATGGGTCACAGGCATATATTTGCGAAGGTTTCCCATCTCGGACATTTCGTTGGAGTGAACGGCATGGATAATGCAACCCGCACCCAAGAAAAGCAGCGCTTTAAACATGGCGTGCGTGAACAAGTGGAACATGGAAGCCATGTAACCGAGTCCGGTGTGCAAATCGACATCGGAGGCAACTCCCAACGCTACCATCATGAAAGCGATCTGAGAAATGGTCGAGAAAGCGAGCACCCGTTTAATATCGGTCTGCACGCAAGCAACGACAGCAGCATAAAGAGCGGTAATGGCTCCTACCCATGTAATCAGTTCGAGCACTTCGGGCACGGCACAATACATAGGGAACAACCGGGCTACCAAATAAACACCGGCTACAACCATCGTAGCGGCATGGATAAGCGCCGATACAGGAGTAGGACCTTCCATCGCATCGGGCAACCATATATGCAACGGGAACATAGCCGACTTACCTGCACCTCCCATAAAGATAAGAGCCATAGCCCAAGCGGCTACCGAACAGCCCATAAAGGTCATGCCGGCCGTTTCGCTCACCAATGCCGAAGGATTGGACATCAATGTAGCAAAATCGAAAGTTTCGGTAAAGAATGAGAGGATAAGAATACCGATCAAAAAGCCCAAGTCGGCGAAACGGGTAACGATAAAGGCCTTTTTAGAAGCAGATACAGCCGCCGGCTTAGTATAATAAAATCCGATGAGCAAATAGGAAGAAACACCTACCAACTCCCAGAAAATATACATTTGGAAAATGTTCGTCGCTACCACCAGCCCCAACATGGAGAAGCTGAACAACGACAAAAACGCATAATAACGCTGGAACCCTTTTTCTCCGTGCATATAGCCCATACTATAAATATGAACCATCAACGACACGATTGTGATAACAACCAGCATCATCACGGAAATAGGGTCTAATAAAATGCCCAAGTCAATATGCAAATGTTCTGTAAAACGCAACCATTCGAAATTGATCGGCTGCAAGGTATCGAAAACGCCTTCTGCATTGCGGGGCATGGTAAAATAGTTGAACGCCACTACATAAGCCAAAACGGCAGCTACCGACAATCCGATTGTTCCCAATATCCCGGCAACACGTTCGCTCAACTTATGCCCCACAAGTCCCAAAAACAAGAACATGCAAAGCGGAAGTAAAAGTATTATAACTGAATATTCCATATCGATCAATATTTCATTTTATCAAGGTTACGCACTTCAACATTCCGTATATGACGGAAAATATTGATAATGATCGCAATGGCAAGCGCTGTCTCGGCAGCGGCGATGCCTATTGCAAAGAGGGTGAAAAAGAATCCCTCCAATGCCTCGGGATAAAGGTAACGGTTAAACACCACAAAATTGATATCCACCGCATTCAGCATCAATTCAAGGGAAATGAGCATAGCCAGCATATTTTTACGTGTGACGAACCCGTAAACTCCGGCAAAAAACATGATGGTACTTACCACCAAATAGGCAATCATTGGTATTTCCATAGTCTCTTATCTTTTACGGGCAATCATAATGCCACCGATGATACAAGCCAATAACAACACACTGACAGCTTCGAAAGGCAACAGATACTGAAACTTGTCCATACCCATAAGAGCATGCCCTATTTCTTTCATATCTACCTCTCCGGTAATTACGCTGGTAAGCGGTTTCGTGAAAAACGGATAAGTAAATAATGTATATCCGCACACGATTGCACCGAATATCGAAGCAATAAGACCTACTACACGTTTTTTAGGTGTCAACAATTCCGATTTGTCTCCTGGGTGACTCGTCAACAAGATAGAGAAGACGAACAAGACTACGATACCACCGGCATAAACGGCCAATTGCACGGCTCCTAAAAATGTATAGTCAAGCTGGAAATAGATACCCGCCGTCGCAAAAAGCACAAACAGAAGGTAAGTAGCCGCCCGCAATATGCGCCGCGTGGTTACCGTAAGAATCGAACAAACCACGATGACCAATGCAAGCAAGCCGAAGATAACTTGATTTGCTATTTGTTCCATAATGTTAATCAATTATTTTCTGTTGGGTTATCGGTACGATTCAGTTGTTTCACCAACTTCTCACGCGTATAAACGGCATGCTCAAACTCGTTTGTAAATTTGATAGCATGGTGAGGACATGTAGTCACACACAATTGGCAAAAGGTGCAACTACCCAAATCATACACATATTTATCTAACACTCGTTTCGTCTTACCATCTTCGGTGGTAATTTTCGAAGCCTCGATTTTGATTGTCCCATTCGGGCAATTCATCTGACAAATACCGCACGCAATGCACTTGTGCTGTCCGTTTTCGTCATAAATCAAAGTTAACGTACCTCTGAAACGCTCGGGGATTTTCAATGTAGCCCTATTCTCAGGGTACTGTTCGGTAACTTTCCGGCTGAAAAAATACTTACCGGTAACCCCCATTCCTTTAAGAAGGCTCAGTAATCCTTTCCAGAAAGATGTGATGTAATTTTTAAAACTTCCCATAAATTTCTTTATAGAACTCTTCTATTTTTATTAGTTAACACTATGGTTTATTTCGTTCATAAAAAAGAGCTTGGTTCTTCAAGCCCCTTGATTTCAATCTACTTTTCCTCCGATAATATCCAACAATTCGGACGTAATACTCTGCTGACGCAGTTTATTATATTCCAATTGCAGTTCGTCCAACAATTCTTTCGCATTATCGTTCGCCGACTGCATGGCCATCACCCGGGCCGCCTGTTCTGACACCCGATTGGAACAGATAGCCTCCTGCATACTCGACAGAACATAAAGCGGTAATACCTCATTATAGATCGTATTCACATCGGGCTCGAACAAATAAGGTTTATTACGCTCGACTTTTTCACCCGTCGCCAAATCATCGGCGGCAATCGGCAATAATTGACGAGTCGCTAAAATCTGTTTGCTCGCGCTTTTATAATGAGTATATACAACTTCCACGCAATCGACTTTTCCGGCAATAAACTCCCGCGTCAATTCTCCGGTAAAACGGGCGATATCCTCGGCAGAGCTTTTAGCGGTCATTTCATCGGCAGTAACATCGACATTATCCCCCACAAGTTTTTGAGCGAATTTAGAGGCTTTCTTTCCAATCGGATAAACAACAAACATGACTGGATTTTCGGTCTCTGCCATTCGTGCCTGATTGATAATTTCGAGCGTGCGTTTAAAAAGATTCATATTAAATGCGCCACACAATCCCTCGTCCGAGCTGAGCAAAACAATCGCCCTCCGCTTTACGGGACGAATCTCGGTAAGCGGAGAACTATATTCAGCATCAGCCGAAATAAGGTGATCGATGGTGTTTTGAATTTGATCCCTGAAAGGCCGTACACGACGCAAAGCCGACTCGGCCTTATGCATCTTGGCCGATGAAATCATCTTCATCGCACCGGTTATTTTTTCGGAAGAAGCGACTGAACCGATTCTTCCTTTTAAGTCGCGCATTGATGCCATAGTTTATGCCTTAAATCGATTAGCAACCTCTTCGGCAACTTCGGTCATGAGAGCAGCAATCTTGTCGTCAAGATGTCCTGCACGCAATTCGTCCATCACTTCGTGGCTATATTTTGATTTCAATATTTGCAAATACAATTTTTCAAACTCGGCTACCTTGTCCATCGGGACATTGTGCAACAATCCCTGTGTACCGCAATATATAATAGCGATTTCCTCTTCCACGGGAACCGGCGAATACTGAGGCTGTATAAGAATACGTTCGTTCTTACGCCCTTTATCGATTGTCATGGCCGTCACAGGATCGACATCGCCACCGAATTTTGTAAACGATTCGAGCTCACGGAACTGAGCTTGATCTATTTTCAATGTACCGGCAATCTTCTTCATGGCTTTTACCTGAGCGTTACCACCTACACGGGATACAGAGATACCCACATTGATAGCCGGACGTACCCCTTGGTTAAACAATGCCGTTTCCAAGAATATCTGTCCGTCGGTAATCGAAATCACGTTCGTAGGGATATAAGCCGAAACGTCTCCGGCCTGTGTCTCGATAATAGGCAATGCCGTCAAAGATCCGCCACCTTTCACCATCGGTTTCATCACCTCGGGCAAATCGTTCATCGAAGAAGCAACCTCGTCATTATTGATAATCTTAGCAGCCCTTTCGAGCAAACGGGAATGCAAATAGAATATATCGCCCGGATAGGCCTCACGACCGGAAGGACGACGAAGAATCAACGAAATTTCACGATAGGAAACCGCCTGCTTCGATAAGTCGTCATAAATTACCAATGCATGACGCCCGCTATCCCGGAAGTACTCCCCGATAGCAGCCCCCGCAAAAGGCGCATAATAACGCATAGCAGCCGAATCGGAAGCGTTCGCTGCCAAAACGACCGTATAATCGAGCGCTCCGTGCTCTTTCAATGTATTCACCAACGCAGCCACAGAAGAAGCCTTCTGACCGATAGCTACGTAAATACAATACAAGGGGTTACCGTTTTTATAATTATCTCGTTGATTGATAATCGTATCGATGGCGATAGCCGTTTTCCCGATTTGACGGTCGCCGATGATCAACTCTCTCTGTCCACGGCCGATAGGAACCATAGAGTCTATCGCCTTGATACCGGTCTGCAAAGGCTCGTTCACCGGCTGACGGAAAATAACACCCGGAGCCTTACGTTCAAGAGGCAATCGAATCAAATCACCCTGAATGGGACCGGCCCCGTCAATGGGTTCACCCAACGTATTGATGACCCGCCCTAGCAATCCTTCGCCAACAGGAAGAGAGGCAATCTCTCCCGTACGACGAGCCGTCATATTTTCGGTAACCTTATCGACATTATCGAGCAAAATGACACCCACATTGCTCTCTTCGAGGTTCATCGCAACTCCGTGCACTCCATTCTCAAACTCGATAAGTTCGCTTGACCGCACATTTTCGAGTCCATAGACATGAGCCACCCCATCACCCACTTCGAGAACAGTACCCACTTCCTCGAAATTGATTTTGGAATCGACTTCATCGAGTTGCTTTTTTAAAATATCCGATATTTCACTGGGTTTAATCATATCATTTGCTGTTTAGCAATTTCAAACGCAATTTCTTTAATTCACTATTTACCGAAGCATCTAATTGCATCGAATCCACCCGTAAAATAAATCCGCCGATGATAGAAGGATCTATTTCATAAACGAATTCCAACGTCTTATCCGTTTGCTTTTTCATGAGATCACCTATACGGTCGAGAACTTCCTTATCCAAAGCAACAGCAGTTATTATCGTAACACGAGCTATATGATTAGCTCGCCGGTAAATATCCTGATAAGCCAAAGCAATGGCTCTTGCAAACGTTTCGCGACGGTTCCTAATCACTAACTGAACAAAACGGAGAAGATAATCGTCGGGCTTTTCACCGAAAGCCGATGACAATACCCGCACCTTATCCGCAGCAGAGAGAGCCGGGTTACTCAGTGCCTTAGACAACTCGGTATGAGTTGCAAAAGCTGCATCAAGCCGTTTCATCTCTTCGTAAATAGGAGCGGCCACATGATGCTCCTGAGCATACTTATAAAGAGCTTTCGCATATCGGCTCGGTATTAACCCTTCGTTCATATCCTATTAGTTTTGATTCTCAATTTCATTCAACAGTTTGTCGATCATTTCGACCTGCGTTTTGTCATCAGAAAGTTGCTTACGCATCATTTTTTCTGCAATTTGCAGGGCAAACTCGCTTACCTCGCGGCGGAATTGAAGTTCCGACTCTTTTCGAGCTTGCTCGATCGACACGGCCGCAGCGTCCATTACTTTCTTCGCCTCTACCGATGCTGCCTGACGAGCCTCCTCTATGATATGAGTTTTCATCTGGGCAGCTTCGTGCAGAATCTCCATCTGTTGTTTCTGCGCTTCGACCAAAAGAGCTTTGGCATCCGCTTGTGCGTTGTCTAATTGCGCTTTTGCCTCTTGTGCATACTCAACCCCCTTATCGATAAGCTCGGCACGTTCGTCGAGACTGCGGATAATATAGGGCCAAGCAAACTTCGCAAGAATGGCAAAAAGGATGACGAAGACAACGAACATCCAAAATACCAAGCCGAATTCGGGCGTGAACAGTTCCATATCTTAGAGGAATAATGACATCACGCAAACAATCACAGCGAACAATGCAACACCTTCTACAAGAGCGGCAATCACGATCATGTTGCTTCGGATATCACCGCTGGCTTCGGGCTGACGAGCTATGGCATCCATCGCCGATGAACCGATCTTACCAATACCAATACCTGCTGCAATAGCGGCGATACCAGCGCCGATACAGGCGCCCAACTTAGCCAGACTTGCACCGGCTGCTGCTTGTAATAAAATCATTCCTAACATAATGTTTGTTGTTTAGAGATTATACATTATTTTATTTCTTCCACTTTTCCTTCATGATGCCCATCGACTTGTGCCAAAGCTATGAACAGAGTCGAAAGCATGGTAAACACATAGGCTTGAATAAACGATACCAACGTATCTATAAGCAACATAAACAAAGAGAACAACACCGATACGACTGTCGTTGCCCCTATAACAACCGCTCCGAATGCTCCAAAAATGAAAATGAGCGATATAAGCGACAATATAATCATATGCCCGCCCATCATATTGGCAAACAAACGCACCATCAAAGCCGCCGGTTTGGTAAATATTCCGAACACCTCGATCAAGGGCATGATAGGTAACGGAAACTTCAACCACAACGGTACATCGGGCCAAAATATTTCTTTCCAATATTCTTTTGTTCCGCGCACATTTACTACGATAAATGTACACAAAGCAAGAACCATAGTAACGGCTATATTACCCGTCAAATTAGCGCCACCGGGGAAAATTACGATCAGCCCTAACAGGTTCATCAAAAGGATAAAGAAAAATACGGTCAATAAATAAGGGGCAAAACGAGGTGCTTTATCGCCCAATGTGCTTTTTATCACGCCCGTATAAACGAACTCGATAAGAAATTCTATGGCTCCTACACCTTTTTTAGGGGCTTTGAAACGTTTCTTTCTATACCAATGAGCCACCGAAAGCACACACCACCCACAAATGAATGCCGCTATAATCAACGCCAACACATTTTTGGTAATCGACAAATCGAGCGGACGATAACGATTTCCCCTATCATCGACACTCTCGACCTTTCCTTTATTCGGGCCGTCCTGAGCGACATAAAAACCTTCATAAGTCTGCCCGTGTTCAAGCCGATGCGACCCGAATATTTTCCAATCGCCCTTATAATCCCGCACGATAACCGGAAGTGGGATTTTATGCTCATGCGAGAAAGGTAATTCCCAACCATAGCCATCGAGCAGGTGCTCAAAAATTGTCTCTTTCGGGTCAAAGGCCTTTTCTCCTTCACCATCGGCCTTTTCCTGTGCCGACAGCGGGAACGAAAATACCGTTAACAAAAAAGCGACTATGTATGCGATTTGTTTTCTCATCTCTTTTTTACTCCAATTACCGTACACAAACTGCTACACGATTATTATCCACATCGACAAACCCGCCACCGACGGATACCGAATGCCGCTCACCGCCCGTTACATACTCAATGGTACCGGCATCGAGCGTAGAAATCAACGATGCATGATTTTCAAGAACTGTAAACGAACCTTTTGCTCCCGGCAGGGTAACCGATTCGACTTCTCCTTTAAAAAGGATTTGTTCCGAAGATATAATTTCAAGTACCATAATTCTCGTTTTTATTAGTGAGCGGTCTTCGCTTGTTCTAACAACTTCTTACCTTTGGCAATGGCCTCGTCTATTGTACCCACGTTCAAGAATGCTTGTTCGGGATATTCGTCCATCTCGCCGTTAAGAATCATCTTAAACCCGCGAATAGTCTCTTCCAACGGAACCATCACACCTTGAAGACCGGTAAACTGCTCGGCCACGTGGAAAGGTTGCGACAAAAACCGCTGTGCCCGACGAGCACGATTCACCACCAGTTTGTCTTCGTCCGACAACTCATCAACACCCAAAATGGCGATAATATCCTGCAATTCGTTATAATGCTGTAAAAGCTGTTTTACACCCTGAGCGACCTGATAGTGTTCCTCGCCTACAATATTCGGATCGAGGATTCGGGACGTAGACTCCAACGGATCCACGGCCGGATAGATACCTAACTCAGAAATCTTACGGCTCAATACCGTCGTAGCATCCAAAAAGCTAAATGTAGTCGCCGGAGCCGGGTCGGTCAAGTCATCGGCCGGTACATAAATGGCCTGTACCGATGTAATAGAGCCCTGCTTCGTAGACGTAATACGTTCTTGCAACTTACCCATCTCGGAAGCCAAAGTAGGTTGATATCCCACGGCAGAAGGCATACGACCCAACAATGCCGAAACTTCGGATCCCGCCTGAGTGAAACGGAATATATTGTCAATAAACAAAAGTATCTCTTTACCTCCGCCATCGGAATCACGGAACTGTTCGGCAACAGTCAACCCAGACAAAGCGACACGCAGACGGGCTCCCGGCGGCTCGTTCATCTGACCGAACACCAACGTTGCCTGCGATTCATTCACTTTCTCCATATCGACATCACGCAGATTCCACTCGCCCCGTTCCATGCCTTCTTTGAATTTATCGCCGTACGACATAACTCCCGACTCGATCATCTCACGTAAAAGGTCGTTACCTTCACGGGTACGCTCCCCCACTCCGGTAAACACCGAAAAACCGTTGTGCCCTTTGGCTATATTGTTGATAAGTTCCATAATCAACACGGTCTTACCAACACCTGCCCCTCCGAACAAACCGATCTTTCCACCTTTTGAATACGGTTCGAGTAAATCGATCACCTTGATTCCCGTATAAAGCATCTCGGTACTGATAGAGAGGTCGTCGAAAGCCGGAGCCTCCTGATGAATCGATTTTAATTCGGTATAATCCAATGCAGGAAGGTGGTCGATCGTTTCACCGATGACATTCATCAACCGACCTTTCACTTGCGAACCGGTAGGTATCGATAACGGTCTTTGCAAGTCGATAGCCTTCATACCCCGTTTCAGTCCATCGGTAGAATCCATCGCTACACAACGCACCGTATTTTCACCGATATGTTGTTCTACCTCGACAATCAGCTCTGCCCCGTTCTCTCGTTCGATTTTAAGAGCGGCATATATGGGAGGTACTTCATTGCCTTCGCCTTCAAAAGCGACATCGACAACCGGCCCGATGACCTGCGTGATATATCCAAATTTATCTGCCATAACTTTACCTCTATTATCAGTATTATATTTTTAATTCATTAAAAGTGCAATCCGTAAATCACAATAAGCACCATAATAAAGAGATTAATCAAGTTCAAAGGTAATAAATATTTCCATTCGAGCCGCAATAATTGGTCTATTCTCAAACGGGGGAATGTCCACTTGAACCAAATAATCACAAACGAAACAAGTATCGCTTTTCCAAAGAACCAAATCACAGACGGAATATAATCCATAATATGGTTAAAACCTTCCCAACCCGGTATGTGGAATGGCATCCAACCTCCCAAGAAAAGCAATGTAGCCATACCCGACACAATAAACAGATTCAAATACTCAGCCAAGTAGAAAAATCCGAAATGAATACCCGAATATTCTGTGTGGTATCCGGCTGTCAACTCGCTCTCGGCTTCGGGCAAGTCGAACGGACCACGATTGGTCTCGGCCGTACCGGCAACCAAATAAATCAAAAATGCGACTATCGCCGGGATATGACCTGTAAACAAGAACCAACCGTTAGTCTGAGCTTCTACTATACCGGTTATCGACATTGTTCCGGCAAAGACGACCATCGTCAATACAGACAACCCAATCGAAAGTTCGTAACTCACCATTTGAGCACCGCTTCGAATAGCACCGATAAGTGTAAATTTATTGTTACTGGACCAACCGGCCAACAAAATACCCAACACTCCTATGGACGAAACGGCGATCAGGAAGAACACGCCGATATTAAAATCGATAACTTGTAATCCTCTTCCAAAAGGCAAACAACCAAAGGCCAACATGGAAGCGACGATTACCAAATAAGGAGCTAAATTAAATAAGAACTTATCGATATGATTCAAAGTAATCAACTCCTTAATCAATATCTTGAACATATCGGCAACACTCTGAATAATACCATAAGGACCTACACGATTCGGACCCAAACGGCATTGGAAAAAGGCACAGACCTTACGCTCAAAATATATATAGAACAATGCCAAAACTGCATACAACAGCAACAGCACCACGCCTACCAATACAAATTCAACAAGTAAAGCTCCCCAACCGGGCATTACACTTCTCAACAAATTATCGATCCAGTGGGTAACTATCGAAAAGTCGAACATAACTTATTCTTTAATTTATTTTTTATTACTCAATTATCTGTCCATATCGGGGATTACATAGTCAAGCGACCCTCCGATAGCAATCAAATCGGCGATCTTTCCATTGCGACACATTGGATCGAGACCAGCGACCAGCGGCAAGCATGCCGAATTTATCTTCAAACGATAAGGATTCTTATCTCCATGACTTTCGATAAAAATACCCAACGGACCACGACTGGCCTCTACTTGGCGGAAATAACGGCCTTCGGGCAGCTTGATAATAGGCTTCATCTTAACGGCATAATCACCCTCGGGGATATTGTCGATCAATTGCTCTATGATATGTATAGATTCCAATATTTCATCTAAGCGTACCATGTAACGGGCAAAAACATCTCCCTCCGTACGGATAACTTGATTAAATTCCACCTTGTCATACATTGCATACGGGTGATTCTTACGCACGTCGCAAGCCCAACCCGAAGCACGCCCCGACGGTCCCGCAATTCCATACGAAATAGCATCCTCGCGAGAAAGAATTCCCACTCCTTTCATACGTTGTTGGGCAATGACATTACCGGTAAACAACGTGTGGTACTCTTTCAGCTTAGCCGGCATATAGGCACAAAACTCTTTGACCTTACGCTGGAAATCGGGGTGTAAATCGGCCATCAAACCTCCAATCGTATAGTAATTGAAAGTCATACGCGCACCACACGTTTCCTCAAATATATCGAGAATCTTTTCTCTATCGCGGAAACCATAGAAGAATGCTGTCGTTCCTCCCAAGTCCATACAGAATGTGGACCAGAATAACAAGTGCGAAGAAATACGCATCAACTCGTCCATGATCGTACGTATATACTGTGCACGTGCGGGCACTTCTACTTGCAAAGCATCTTCTATACAAAGACAGACTGCATGTCGGTTCTGCTGAGCGGACAAATAATCAAGACGATCGGCGAAGTGAAGAGTCTGAGGATAGGTAAGAGACTCACATAGTTTCTCTATTCCCCTATGCACATAACCGCAATACACATCGATTTTTTTAACCGTCTCGCCATCGAGAGAGGTACGTAAACGCAACACACCATGAGTCGCAGGATGTTGAGGACCGATATTTACCACGAATTCCTGAGGAGAAAATATCGTATTCGTCCGTTCTTCGAGCTTTCCATCTTCCGTTTCGACAACGGAGTGTGTGACATCATCGACAGACTCATGCTCCAATCGGATAGGATTCAATTCAGGGTCTGCATTATAATCTTTTCGGAAAGGATACCCCACCCAGTCGTTTCGCAAAAACAGCCGGCGCATATCGGGGTGGTTGATGAAACGGATTCCAAAAAAATCATAGACTTCACGTTCGTATAAATTCGCGGATTTCCAAATATCCGAAACAGAATGAAGCAGAGGATTCTCTCTATCTGCGGTCTCTATTTTAACCGAAACTTGTGAATTATCGACGGTAGAAGTCAAATAGTAGACACAACCCACGGTCTCGCCCCAGTCCATGCCCACAATAGAAACCAAATAATCGAAGTGCAGTTGATTATGCAAATAAAGCGCTAAATCATGCCACTTGGCATCAGGAACCGACACTTCCAAAATAGTCCCTTCCACGAAGGTAGCCTCCGGCAGAAAACTACTTATTTCTTGCTGTATGTTTGCCATATAGGTAACTTATATTATTTTCCGAATACTTTCTCTCGCTTTTCTTGACGATTGACCCCGCCAAAGAATTTCTCGACTTTTACCTTACGTTGTAATTGCATCAAACCGTAAAACATAGCCTCGGGACGAGGAGGACACCCCGGTATATACACATCGACCGGAAGAATCTCATCTACACCTTTCAACACGTGATACGAATTTTTAAACGGTCCGCCCGAAACGGCACATCCACCGACAGCTACCACGTATTTCGGTTCGGCCAACTGGTCATACAAACGTTTAAGAACGGGAGCCATACGATGTACAATCGTACCGGCCACCATCACAAAATCGGCCTGACGCGGACTGGCACGGGCTACTTCAAACCCGAAACGGGCCATATCGTACCGCGCTGCGCCGAGCGACATGAACTCGATACCACAGCAACTTGTCGCAAAGGTAAGCGGCCACAAAGAGTTAGACCGCCCCCAGTTAATAAGTTCGTCCAAGCATCCCACCACCACATTGGTATGAGAGGCTTTGAGCTCATCAACAAGATGTTCAATATATTCATTGTCTTTGAAGTCTTCATACTTCATCGATTTAATTTTCACTTCCATTCGAGTGCTCCTTTCTTCCATGCATATACCAGTCCTAAAACAAGTATAACCATGAAAAATAAAATATTAAATAATCCGGCTACACCTAAATCTTTCAATATAACCGCCCACGGGAACAAGAATACCGTTTCTACGTCGAACATCAAATACAGAATGGCAAACAAGTAGTAACCTACTTTGAACTGCATCCAAGATTCGCCGCGCGATGGGATACCACACTCATAAGCCTCACCTTTCTGTGGGTTGAACGAGCGAGGCGAAATAAGCCCTGCAATCAACAAAGCCGCGCCCACCAACGCTAATCCGGTAATCAATACAACTACAAATAGTGCAGAATTCATACGTTAATTTAGTTTGTATTTATTTTTATTCTTTTCTCCAAATGACAAAGCCCTATATTGCTAAAACAACAATACAAGGCCCGATCGTCTATAAATAAAAAATCTTTCTCTTTTCATAAGAAAAAGAAATACGACATCGCTCCATTCCGGTATTAGTCTCGCGATCTGATATTGTCTTATTCCATATAGAACCAAACATACGATTTCTTTTCTTTCTTAGTCAAGGATTTATACAACGGACAAATTTATTTTCCGAACGATGAATATCACCCCAAAATCCTTTGTTTCACTGCAAATTATTCTTCGAAAAATTTTGTCGCACAAATATACGAATTTTATTTCCAACAAAAGCCTCACGTTAGACTCTTTTTTATTTTTAATCCGCAATTCCGGACAAATTATTCTGCTTTTGGAACACCACCTCAAAAAAATTGCGCGACAAAAATAGTTTGTCGCACAATGAATACATTCAAAAAAACTCCTATTACAACGAATCGAGAGTTTTAAGAGCTTCGAGAATCTCTGTATTACCCGGATCCAATTCCAGCATCTTGTTCCAATAATCTTTTGTAGCCGCGATAGCCTCGTTTTTCTTGGCCGGATTGGTGGTTTGCAGATAATTATAATATCCCAAATATTTATAAGCCTCGATATAAACACGTTTTGTAGCAGCTTTCTCCTTATTGGAAGGATCTTGATCCAAAACAGTCAAAGTCTCTTCATACAAAGGTTTGGCCAACCCTTCTTTCAATTCAGGGTCACGCACTGCGGCCGCACGAGAGCGCCACAAATATCCCCGATAATCCGTCGGAGAACGCTCTACCACAACTTGGAACATAGTATCTGCTTTCAACAAATACATATTCATCAACTCCACGCTATCTTGTGCAGCTTGGCCTGCACTATAACAAATTTGACCGAGCAAATAATAGTCCATGACACGTTGATTATTCACCGTATCGGCATTCATATACTTCTCATAAGTATCGATTGCCTTTACATAATCTTTATTACGCTCATAGGTATCGCTCAAAACTTTAAGAATATCCGTACGGGTATTATCCAGTTCATAAGCTTTTTCATATTGAGCAACGGCTTCTCCATACTTCTTTTGTTTGGATAAAATATCGCCATACGTCATATAATCGCGCGCCGTAAACACATTGTCACCCGGATTCATTCCCAAGAACTCGATTGCAGCCTGTTCTGCGGCCTCAAAATTCCCCAGTTCATAATTATCGTACATAACGATACGACGAATAACAAAGTTTTGAGGATCATGAGATAAAATATCTTTTGCAAGTTCCAATGACTCATCAAAGCGTTTGCCATAGAACAACAGAGTAGCCAACCGGGGACGGTCTGTTTGGAAATGGTTGGGGTTCTGCATATACTTCTCATAAGCCTCGGCAGCCTTTGTATATTGAGAATTCTTATAATACGCTTCGGCCATCTCACGTTGTGCAATAGCAGAATTAGGAGCGATAGTTTGCAACTCTTCCAACTTTTGAATGGCCAATGTCGGATTTATATCGAAATAAATATGCGAGTATTTCACATACGCTTCGATACAATTAGGGTCGAAATAAATCGCATTTTCATACCGTCCACAAGCATCCCCATACTGCTGTTGGTTTACCAAGACATCGCCCTCAAACATAAAATAATCGGGAAACTTCTTGTCTGCTTTATAAGACTTCTTCATATACTCCTCATAACCCGGAGTCCCGGTCTCATAATATGCTTTGGCAATTGCCAAATTAAGACCGGCATCTTTCTTATTTTTTCCTTTAAGTGCTTCTTTGAAATATTTTTCAGCCACTTTTTCAGCTTGTTCCTTATCTGCACTTCCATTCAATGCGAGCTTACCTTGACCGACGAGATTATAAGCGAACAAAGGATCGGCTTCAAGACCTTTCTTATAGTACTCTGCGGCAGCCGTATAGTCCTTATTGATAAACGCTATCTCTCCCAAATAATAATAAGATTCTGCTTTATTCGTTCCTGCATCATTAAGGGTACGTTCAAGCAAAATTTTTGCCCGATCGGGTTGACCCGCTTTAAAATACTCTATTCCATCAGTATAGCTGGCAGCAAAAGCAGTGAAACTGCCGGCAGCAAGAAACAGTAAAAAAAATAATTTAAGACTTGATTTCATTGATATATTTTTAAATTAATAATTTTCTTACTTAAAAAGCATCGGTAATGCTTACATCTCTTTTTAACGCAATATTAGTTTGCCACGGTACAATACCGGTCTTAAAAATTATTAACTGCCCTCTTTGAGAAGATACAAACTTAATAAAGCCGGTAGGCAATCCGTTCCGAGGATCCGTTGTAATCATGTAAATAGGCCGGGTCAACGGATAATCTCCCGACGCTATATAATATTGATAGGGTTTATAGGGGTTAAATCCCGGCGCTTTACGCACAGCCATTACTTTTACGACATCGGTAAACGAAGTATTGGTCGAGTCTGCTTTATTCCCAATCCAGCTTGCTCCTATTACCCCTATCGCATTAGGCGTTTGAGCCACATAATCGATCACAGCCTGATTGGATTTTTGGGCAAACAAACCTTTATACAGAGGCTTTCCCTCGCAAAGGGAATCTATGGCATAACGCATAGAACTGGAACCTTGATTGTCGAATACAAAATGAAGGTCTCCCAACGTAGATCCCGGATAAATCTGGTTCCATTTCGTGACCTCTCCTGTTACGATCTTTCGCAAATCATCTACCGAAATTACATCATTCTTGTTAGATTTATTCACAATAAAAGCAATGCCGTCTAAGGCGATTTGCACGGTGCGCACCTTTAACCGGCGGGATTTAAAAGAATCTTCTTCTTTCGGGGATAACGGACGGGTGGCAATAGCCAACCGCACACTATCTTGCAAAAGCATATTCAAGGCTTCCGATTCACTTACATAATAAGGAATAATCGAAGCCTTCGGGTAAGCTGCTTCAAATACCATGATTTCTTGCTCCATAATCGGCTCGAAACTTTCGTCACAGCTGATATCTATCACACCCGACGTGATGGTCTCCTTAACCTTTTGTCCCTCTTTTTCCTCATTCTGGCAAGATGAACACGAAGACAAAGCAGACGCGGCTACAAAAATTGCGACTGGAAGTAATATTAGCTTATTCATAATTCGTTTTATTTCATTCCAACAAACAATCTATATCCTCTGAATACTCCATATACGGCAAATACACCGCCCATAATATAGCGTACTATATCGTATAAATTGGAAAACAATGAAGTAAATAACAGCAAATAGGCCATACCTAAATAAATAGCTATCATAATCATGCCGAAAACGACATTCATGCCCAAGCGGTTCTTCTTTTCCGTATCATCGTTGTAATGGCCATACTTTTCTTCCATAATCGAACTTTTTAAAATACCCGCAACCTAAAATCTATGATAATAGGCTGCGAGTACTATATTTCACGAATCTCTTCTTAAACAAACAAGAGATTACAAAAGTTTAAATACAACAGGCAGTGTAAAATAAACTGGCACATTATTACCGTTTTGTTTACCCGGAATCCATTTAGGCATACTCTTTACTACCCGAATAGCCTCCTTATCACACGTAGGATCCAGACTACGCAAAACTGTAACATTATCAATCGCTCCCGTCTTCGAAACGACGAAACGCAAAATAACACGACCTTGAATACCGTTTTCCTGAGCTATAACCGGATATTTGAGGTTATCACGAATAAACTTCATCAACTCGGTCTCTCCACCCGGGAAAGTAGGCATCTGTTCTACTGCCTCGTAGGGCTTTTCTTCCTCTACGACAGGCTCGGCGATTACTTCACGGAAATCAGCGATATCCTGTCCGTGTTCTTCGTCATTACCTTTCACATCGGCAATAGAAATATTCACTTTGGATTGTGTCAATTCATCTTGCGATTTCAATTCTTCTTCATCAGACACTTCCTCGTCTTTCTTAATGACAGGTGCAGTAAACTTAATGGAGCTCTTCAACGGAGGGGGAGGAGGAGTTTCAACCAACGGTTGAACTTCTTGTTTCTCTACCTCGGCCTCTGGCAATTGTGTCATCTCCACAACTACTGTTGTCTCTTCTTCAACTTCTCCGAACTTAAATGACTCGACAATATAGGGAAGTACGAAAGCAAATGCAACCACACAGATTACACCAATAGTAGCCCATGTATATCGCTTCGGCGAGTTAACCCGTAAGAGATACCCTCCAAATGCTTTGTTTTTTCCCTCAAAAACTAAATCGCACCATTCTTTCGAAGTTAAATCTACGTTCTTTGACATTTCTCTTCTTTTTTAATGTGTACTATTAGTTCTTTTTACTGGTGTCTATCTGATCGGAAAGAGCACCCTTCTTCTCATAATTCTCCATCAGGAACAAATCGCCCTCTGTGATGTCAACGATAGCATACTTACCGATACTGCAAATGATCATCTCATCAAGAGCATCGATCAAATTGCGGTAAGTCGCGCCGTTCTTTCCTTCTTCATCGGGCAATTTCGCTTTAATCATGACCACCGGAGCGCCTTTGGCTTTTTTGGCATCTACGACCAACGAGTCAAAAACTTCTTCACTGATCTCCTCGCGTTTTTTACGTTCCTTCAAATCTTTCACCTTGGCAACAACTTCTTTGTTACGATCAAGGAGCAAGGCTCTGATACCATCAGCATTATAAGATGTCTCGATCAACGAAGTGTAATCTTCGTACTGGGGCTCACCCAAATAATAGAATACCCTGTCATTATCGCCCAAGAGGATTGTGATAGCCTCCGAAGCCTTCACCTTATTCTGCTCTTCTTCTGTTACCTTATCGTTGGTAGGCATACTGATTTCCATCGTCTGCGGTTTACTCAACGTAGTACAAAACATGAAGAAGGTTATCAAAAGCATGTTCATATCAACCATGGGGGTAAAGTCCACATGGATTTTCATTTTCTTCTGTTGACCTTTCTTTCCGCCTTTACCCGAGTCTTTTACTTCTACTTCTGCCATAATTTTTCTTTCCTTTCATGACTTGGTTATTGTTCTTCTTCTGCGGGTAAAGTCTTCAACGATGTAAGCAGATTGTAACGGTTTTCTTTGATATCCTGCAACGAAGACATCACGTTTTTGATTTTGTCATACGGTGTAGCCTGGTCGGCTTTGATGGCAATCTTCAAATCGCGATTTGCTTTTCGTGCAGCACGCACCCATTCTTTAAACTCGTTATTGGCGCTATCGCACGGGATACCATAATTTTTCAAAGTTTGATCCTGAATATCGGATTTCAAATCCAAGAATCCCGGCATTTGTTTGATAGGCACACCAAACGAATTTGCCAATCTGAACTTATTTATTTGCTCTGGAGTAAACGGTACTCCGTACATACTACTCATTGCGTTCAATACATTCACCCTATCCTCTTGTTTGTCGAGACTGATAAAGATTTTCCCGGACGGTTCAACCAATACCTGCAGAACATTAATTTCTGGGATTTTGATTTCAGATACCGAAGATGGGGTACTCACTTGCACAGGCTCTTTCTGAACGAAGGTCGATGTCAGCATGAAGAAAGTAAGCAGAAGCACGGTAACGTCACTCATCGCTGTCATGTCGATGAGCGTACTCTTCCTTTTTACTTTTACTTTAGCCATATAATGGTCCTTTCGATTTTATGCCGATTACTTGTGAGTAGCAGCGAACGTGTTAACAATACAGAAACCTACCTCATCGATAGCGTAGGTAACATTATCAATTTTGTTAGAGAAATAGTTATATGAAATAACAGCCAAAGCACCGGTTGCAATACCGAAAGCAGTGTTCACAAGTGCCTCCGAAATACCGGTCGACAAAGCCACAGAGTCAGGAGCACCGGCGGTAGCCAAAGCTTGGAACGATTTGATCATACCCAACACAGTACCAAGAAGTCCGACCAAAGTACCCAGCGTCGTCATAGTCGCTACGATAGGCAAATTCTGTTGCATGGAAGGCATTTCAAGAGCAGCGGCTTCTTCCAATTGTTTTTTGATAGCCTCGATTTTTTGTTCTTTCGACAAAGTATCGTCTTTTTCAACTTCGCTATATTTAATCAAAGCCGAAGAAACAACACTTGCAACGGTTCCACGTTGTTTGTCGCAAAGAGCCTGAGCACCGGCGATGTCGCCTTTTTCCAAAGCAGCTTTCACGGCAGCGATAAACTTATTGGTATTTCCTTTTCCTTTTACGCTAAGCATAGCGATGAAACGTTCTACCGAAAGAACAATCACAGTCAATAACAAAGTTTGAAGAATAGGTACGATAAAACCTCCTTTATAAATTGTACCTAACAAATTCAGAGGATGTCCTCCGGCAGGATCTCCACCTTCAAAGTTTTCAGGAACACCAAGTACTTGGGTAAATACTACCAAAGCAACGATAAAACAGATGATAATTACAATAAACGCGTTTTTAATACCGCGCACTTTGTTTTTTTTAGCCTTTTTAGCTTCCATAATTAAATAAAATCTAAGTGTTTGTATTAGTTATTTTAAAATTAGTATCCAATCCTTTGTAACTTCCTATATCAGTATCTCCACTCATTGTGTTTCCACCCTCTATAAGAAACGCATCTATTTTCACAATATTATATGCAAAGAAACAAGTATAAAAATTTAGCACTTTACATGCACCCTTCCTTACTCTTTCTCCGCATTTGTGCGCCAAATGTAGCACATTATTTCCATACAAAAAAAATAATTCGCTTTTTTTTACGAACGCAACACCCCGTCCAAACAGGCCTGACGGCCTACCCCTTTCACACGTTATAAAATATAAATTTCACTCATATCCTTTTATTTTATGCTATAATAGTAAAAGAGAAAGCCAATAGACTTTGCTCCTCAAACAGAAAAAACACACGAACTTTTAATTTTAAAATAACATTATTTAATCCATTTACAGGGATTCCAGCAGAACAAAAAAGATAAAATTCAATTAGTACGAGCTCTCAGAAAAAAAATGAGGCAAAGATTCTATCAACGAATCGAAAAGAATTGTAATTTTGCGACAAAATTCATTTTCTACAAATATCAATATGGATCATGTAGTCAAAATAAAGAAAGGACTTGATATTCAATTAGAAGGAATTCCAAGCCCTAAAACATCTAATACACCGGATAGTCAGCTATACGCCATTATTCCCGACGATTTTGTAGGTTTGACACCCAAAGTAATTGTTAAACCCGGAGAAAAAGTCTTAACCGGTTCTCCGGTCATACACGATAAAACGCACCCGAATATCGTCGTGACCTCGCCTGTCAGTGGTGAAATTGTAACAATAGAGCGAGGAGAAAGGCGAAAGGTCATAAAAATAACCATTAAGCCAGATGCCTCTCAACAAGCCTTAGAGTTCGGAAGGTTCGATCTCGAAAACATGGACAGCTCCGAAATCAAAGATTTATTGTTGAAATCGGGCATTTTCGCCTTTATAAAACAGCGGCCCTACGATATCGTAGCAAATCCCGATACCGCTCCTCGCGACATATTCGTTACGGCATTCGACTCCGCTCCTTTGGCCCCCGATTATGCCTTCATTCTCAAAGAAGAAAAGCAACACTTCGAAACCGGATTAAAAGCGTTAAATAAACTCACAAGCGGAAAAGTTTACGTAGGCATATCACAAAGACAACCCATAGACGTAAAAAATGCTACGTCTGTTATATTCGACGGACCGCATCCTGCTGGAAACGTAGGTATACAAATCAATCATATCGCTCCAATCGATAAAGGAGACACAGTATGGACGATGAGCGCTCTCGACGTACTTTTCATAGGAAGACTATTCGACAAAGGCATCGCCGACTTTTCTCGCATAGTCGCCGTTACAGGCTCAGAAATAGACGACCCGCACTATGTACGCACCCGTATAGGCGCATCCATCGCTTCCATCACACAAGGTATGGTAAAAGCGGTCGAATACGAACAACGCTATATCAGCGGAAATGTATTGACGGGGGTTAAAACCAATGCAGACGGTTACATCGGAGCGACCCATTCTCAAATAACGGTAATCCCCGAAGGAAACAATTACGACGAATTTTTAGGCTGGGCTTCTCTCAATCCCCATAAATATAGCACGAGTCACTCTTATTTTTCTTGGCTATTGGGGAAAAAGAAAAAATACACCATCGATGCCAGAATAAGGGGCGGAGAACGAGCCATTATCATGTCGGACGAATACGACCGGGTTTTCCCGATGGACATCTACCCGGAGTATCTTATCAAAGCCATTTTAGCATTCGATATTGATAAAATGGAAAACTTGGGTATCTACGAAGTCGCCCCGGAAGATTTCGCGCTTTGCGAATTTGTCGATACTTCGAAGCTCGAATTACAAAAAATCGTGCGCGACGGTCTCGACAGACTTATGAAGGAAATGAACTAATTCAGTAACAACATTAATACAAAACAACCTTGAAAGCTTTAAAGAATTATATAGACAAAATCAAGCCTCATGAACCGGGAGGAAAATTGTCTATGTTCCAATCTGTGTTCGAAGGGTTTGAATCATTCCTTTTTGTTCCCAACACCACATCACGATCCGGTGTTCACATTCATGACAGTATAGACTCTAAACGAACGATGATTGTCGTTATCATCGCTTTATTGCCTGCAATGCTGTTCGGCATGTATAACGTAGGCTATCAACATTACTTGTCGATAGGAGAATTGGCTCGTACCTCATTCTGGTCGATATTCTTCTTCGGCTTTTTGGCAGTTCTGCCCAAAATCGTCGTAGCATACGTAGTTGGATTGGGAATAGAGTTTACAGCCGCCCAAATACGGCATCATGAAATACAAGAAGGATTCCTCGTTTCGGGCATGCTCATTCCCATGATCGTACCGGTAGATACACCCTTGTGGATGATCGCCGTCGCGACTGCCTTTGCCGTAATCTTCGCAAAAGAGGTATTCGGAGGTACGGGAATGAATATTTTCAATATAGCGTTGGTAACAAGGGCATTCCTCTTCTTCGCTTATCCATCAAAAATGTCCGGTGACGAAGTCTTTATCCGCACGAGCGATACATTCGGATTAGGAGCCGGTCAAATAGTAGAAGGTTTTTCGGGGGCTACCCCTCTCGGACAAGCCGCTACCCATTCAGGAGGGCCGCTCCAACTAACCGATATATTGGGAAATCCCCTTTCCCTGAATGACATGTTCCTCGGATTTATACCCGGTTCCATAGGAGAGACTTCGACATTAGCCATACTCATCGGTGGAGCCATACTGCTAATTACCGGGATAGCCAGTTGGAGAGTCATGCTCTCTGTTTTTGCAGGAGGCATTTTCATGAGCTACATTTGTAACTGGTTCGCCAACCCCGACATTTATCCGGCAGCACAGCTTTCGCCGGCCTGTCAAATATGCTTGGGAGGATTTGCATTCGCCGCCGTATTCATGGCTACCGACCCCGTAACCGGGTCAAGGACTAATACAGGAAAATATATATTCGGATTTTTAGTCGGCGTATTAGCGATTTTAATCCGGGTATTCAATACCGGATACCCCGAAGGCGCCATGCTGGCAGTCCTGCTCATGAACGCTTTTGCTCCTCTCATAGATTACTTCGTAGTCGAAGCCAACATTCGCCACAGACTCAAACGAGCAAAAAACTTGACAAAATAAAAACAGCTATGAATAAACAAGGTAATACATACACAATTATTTATACCTCGGTCATGGTTATTGCCGTAGCTTTTATTTTGGCCTTTGCAGCGATAGGACTAAAACCTGCACAGGAACGAAACATCGCTATTGACAAGATGAGCCAAATACTCAACTCCGTAAACATCGCATCGACTCCCGAGAACGCTCAGGAGTTATACGGAAAATATATCGACGATTCTTTTATAATCAATTCGAAAGGCGAATTGGCAAAAGGGGAATCTTTCTCGATAAACATTGCAGATCAACTGAAACTGCCTGAAAACCGACAAACCTTGCCCGTATTCATCTACACCGACAATAACGAGTCTCCCAAATACATTATCCCTCTTTCCGGTAGTGGGCTATGGGGACCCATTTGGGGATACATATCGGTGGAAAACGATGGCAATACGGTTTATGGTGCTTATTTCGCTCATCAAGGCGAGACCCCGGGTCTCGGAGCCGAAATAGAAAAACCTCAGTTTCAAGAACAGTTTCAAGGGAAACACTTTTTCATAGACGGCAATTTTACCTCCATCGCTGTTGAAAAAGCAGGACAAAAGCCCCAAAACGGAGCCGACTATGTCGATGCTGTTTCAGGAGGGACAATCACAAGTAAAGGAGTACAAACCATGCTTCAAAAATGTGTAAAGCCTTATGCCAAATTTTTAGAATCGCTTAATTCAAAGAATATATAACCATGTTGTCAAAAAAGAACAAAGAGATTCTCTTAGGCCCCCTTTCCAAGAATAACCCGGTTATCGTACAAATATTAGGTATTTGCTCGGCATTAGCCGTCACGGCTAAACTCGAACCGGCTCTTGTTATGGCAGTATCGGTTACCGCCGTGGTCGCATTTGCCAACGTCATCATCTCGTTACTGCGAAACACGATACCCAACAGTATCCGCATCATCGTTCAATTAGTCGTCGTCGCCGCACTGGTAATTATCGTAGACCAAATTCTCAAAGCCTATATGTACCAAGTGAGCAAACAGCTCTCGGTGTTCGTAGGACTTATCATTACCAACTGCATCCTCATGGGTCGTCTCGAAGCCTTCGCTCTGAGTCATAAACCGTGGGAGTCGTTCTTAGACGGTATAGGAAATGGAATAGGATACGGAATCATATTAGTCATAGTCGCCTTTTTCAGAGAACTGTTAGGTTCGGGTACGCTATTCGGATATCCGGTCATACCCCAACAATTATACGATTGGGGCTATCAGAACAACGGTTTAATGATACTTCCGCCTATGGCCCTTATTACCGTAGCTTGTATCATTTGGGTACACCGTTCTCGAAATAAAGATTTGCAACAATAAGAAACAGAGATAAGATAGCTATATATGGAAAATTTAAATCTGTTCGTCAAGTCTATTTTTATAGACAATATGATATTTGCCTACTTCCTCGGTATGTGTTCCTATTTGGCCGTATCGAAGAATGTAAAAACAGCCTTTGGACTGGGTATCGCCGTGACCTTTGTACTAGCGATTACTTTGCCGGTCAATTATCTGTTAGAGACCTATGTTTTGAAAGCAGGCGCTTTGAAATGGTTGGGAGCCGAATACGCTCAACTCGATTTGAGCTTCCTGAGCCTAATCATGTTTATCGCTATTATTGCCTCGATGGTACAATTGGTCGAAATGTTCGTAGAAAAATATTCACCCTCCCTATACGCCTCCTTAGGAATATTCCTGCCGCTGATTGCTGTAAACTGCGCCATATTGGGAGGCTCGCTATTCATGCAACAACGCAACTTCCCCTCTGTTACGAGCGCGACCGTTTACGGGATAGGTTCTGGAATAGGCTGGATGCTCGCCATCGTATGCTTAGCGGCCATTCGAGAAAAATTAAGTTATTCAAACATACCGGCTCCATTGCGAGGTATAGGTATCACATTTATCATTACAGGACTAATGGGTATCGCCTTTATGAGCTTTTTAGGAATTAAACTTTAAAACGATGTTATTAGAAATAAGTTCAATGACAAGTACTATCATATCGAGTATCGTTTTATTCTTGGGTGTATCGATACTTTTAGTCGTGATACTGCTCGTTGCAAAAAAATATCTTGTCCCGTCGGGGAAAGCGACAATCACCATCAATAACGACAAGCAAATCGAAGTCGAAACAGGGAGCAGTTTACTGAGCACGCTATCTAACGAAAAAATATTCCTGCCGTCGGCGTGCGGAGGCGGAGGCTCATGTGCCCAATGCCGTTGTCAGGTATTGGAAGGCGGGGGAGAAATTTTACCGACAGAACAAGTACACTTCTCCCGGAAACAACAACTGAACCATTGGCGGCTGGGTTGTCAGGTGAAAGTAAAAAACGACATGAAAATAATCGTTCCCGAATCGGTATTAGGTGTAAAAGAATGGGAATGTGAAGTGATTTCAAATAAAAACGTAGCGACTTTCATCAAGGAATTTATCGTTGCCCTGCCACCCGGAGAACACATGAATTTTATTCCGGGTTCTTATGCTCAAATCAAAATTCCCACCTACACGATGGACTACGACAAAGATATCGATAAAAGCCTCATCGGAGATGAATACTTGCCTTCATGGGAAAAATTCGGGTTATTCGGATTGAAATGTAAAAACACAGAACCTACGATTCGCGCCTATTCTATGGCGAACTATCCGGCAGAAGGAGATCGAATCATGTTGACGGTGCGTATTGCCACGCCACCGTTCAAACCGAAACCGCAGGTGGGCTTCCAAGATGTGATGCCGGGTATCGCCTCGTCATATATCTTTACGCTGAAACCGGGCGACAAAGTTATCATGAGCGGCCCTTACGGCGATTTCCACCCCATATTCGACTCCAAAAACGAAATGATGTGGATAGGCGGAGGTGCAGGTATGGCTCCATTGCGGTCACAAATCATGCACATGACCAAGACGCTTCATACGACCGACCGGAAGATGTCTTATTTCTACGGAGCCCGAGCATTAAACGAAGTATTCTACCTACAAGATTTCTTGGATCTGGAAAAAGAGTTCCCCAACTTCTCTTTCCATTTGGCACTCGACCGTCCCGATCCCGCAGCCGATGCGGCAGGAGTTAAATACACTCCGGGATTCGTTCATCAAGTTATATACAATACCTATCTGAAAGACCATGAGGCCCCGGAAGATATAGAATATTACATGTGTGGCCCGGGTCCGATGTCCAAAGCCGTAGAAAAAATGTTATGGGATTTGGGTGTACCGGAAGAAAATCTGATGTACGACAACTTCGGAGGGTAATAAATCACCCGACAGATATTGAAAAGCAGGTGTAGGAAAATCATCGATTGATTTTCCTGCCTGCTTTTTATCGTATAATCACCAGATAGACACATAAACGACTGACTTCCACCTTCTGCGCGGCTGGCATGAAAAACGAAGTCGGTAACAAAAAGGGAATTTCCCCCTACACCCCGATCAATCAAAATGTCATGGAAGCATACACCCCGAAAGAACTCCCATCGGTAAGAGGCGATATAACCAACCTATGGTTTTGAGCGAACGGACGAGTATAAATATATGCACAACCGGCGCCTATAACAGCTCCCGCCGCCACATCCCACCAATCGTGCTTCCGTCCATACACACGACTCCAACCCACATACGAAGCTAACACATAGGCGGGAGCACCCCATTTCCAACCATATCTGCGTTGAACAAAAGCAGCATTGGCAAATAGAAGAGAGGTATGAGCCGAAGGAAAAGAATATCGATTGCTATGATCGGGACGATCCTTCTTTACCGTAAATTTCAGCAAATAAGAAACACCGAGTGTCGTCACACCCGTAAAAAGCCCCTGCTTGGCCCCGGTCCAGTCCTTCATAGCCAAAACAGTGGCAACCGTAGCCACGGGCATAGCAGCCAACAATACATCGCCCGACACCTTAACAGCTTTTCGTTCCCAACTCAAACCCTCTGCCCCGGCAGGAAACACAAATAAAAGGAGCGAACATATATACATGACAATTCGACGAAACATACTCAATGAAAGAGAGATAATATCTTAGGAACAAAAATCAACAAACCTACAATCACCGACATGACAGCCAATATCAACACGGCTCCCGCTGCCAAGTCCTTCGTATGCTTGATAGCTTCGTCGTACTCGGGCGACACTTTATCGCATAATGCCTCGATAGCCGAATTGACACCCTCGGCTGCCAGCACGGCTCCGATACATAGAATTACAGCGATCCACTCGAAAGTCGAGAGCCCCAATAACCCCCCGGCTACAATCACACACACGGTCACCGCACAGTGTATCCATGCATTATGTTCCCTGCTGACAAGCCGAACTACGCCCCGCCCCGCATACTTGAAACTATAAATCCTATCCTTGATACTGAATCTTTTATTTTCCATCGAATCACACCGTTACATGTACAGACTATTGTCATACCTAAATACAAAGATAAAACAGATTTATGAATTTAAGATCCGTTTCAATAAAATCGGGAAACAACCTATATAAACTATTGTGCCCCGATTTGACAACCGGGGCACAAACATATAATTGAAAAAAAATCAATTACTTCTTACGATTACCATAACGGCTCATGAACTTATCTACACGACCAGCCGTATCCACCAATTTCTGTTTACCGGTGAAGAACGGGTGTGAAGAACTGGTAATTTCAAGTTTTACCAAAGGATAAGTAACACCATCAATTTCGATAGTCTCTTTGGCTGCTACGGTTGAACGAGTGATAAAGATTTCTTCGTTCGACATGTCTTTGAAAACTACGGGACGGTAGTTATCAGATGGATTCCTTTTTTCATTGTTATATCGTCTTTTTAATTATTATCAAATGTTCACGTTGGTAGCGTGATTTTTCGTAATGGCTTGCAAATGTAGGGATAACTTTTCATTTAGAAAAATATTTATTCCACTTTTTCATAAAAAAGCCGGTCAGCGACAAAGATGCGCCGACCGGACTATGTTTTAATTCTGCAATCTGCCGATTATTCGAACTCGATCAACGGTTCGTTAGTACCCACTACATCGTTTTCTTTTACCAGAATACGTTTCACGGTTCCTTCAAGAGTGGAGAGTATATCGTTCTCCATCTTCATGGCCTCGTACACCAGCACGACATCGTCTTTTTTCACTTTGTCTCCAACCTTCACTTTTATCTCGACAACCTTCCCTCCCATAGGAGCATCGATAGTCGGGCCCGTTATAGGTTCTACGGGAGCTGCTTCCTCTGCGGCCTCTTTCACTTCCTCGACAGCCGGTTTCTTAGCCTCATACTCAGCTGCACGCACACCCTTCAAATAAGTGGTGGCAACGTTGGGGAAAAGTTCTAGCAACAAATACTCCTGTTCGTTTTCGGCCAATTTCACATTGCCATACTCCGGCAAAACAGGATTTTCGGGAGCCTTGTAAGAGTTCGTATCATACGGAGTCTCAATCGGACTACCGGTAATCTTTTCACGGAATTTAGGATCGACTGGGACCGGAGTCTTGCCATATTCTCCCTTCACCAATGCCTTGAACTGGTTGGAAACCGTCGTATATTCCGGATTCCCTTTCAATTTATCCAAAGCACAGCTTACGGCTTGGCTTCCTACAATCTGGCTGGTAGGCGTAACCAAAGGAACCAATCCTGCATCAGAACGAACCTTCGGAATCAATCGCATGGCATCATCGAGCACATGCTCGGCTTTAAGCTGCTTCAACTGAGCCACCATATTGGAATACATACCGCCGGGAACCTCCGCAGCCTTCACCAACTCATTCGGTTTCGGGAATCCGAAATAATCTTCGATGGCATGACAAGCATCCAGCAAAGCGGCTTCGTTATTCTGACGCGCGGCTTCGATAGCCGTATCGAACAACTTGTCGATATGATCGGGCAACTTATCGATCAACGGATCGAACGCAATGGGGAACGAGTCTTTCTTCAAGTCGTATGCAGCCAGCTCGCGACGAATACCGAGCAACTCGGCACGTATTTTACTTACAGCTGCCATATTGACTTCCATCTCCACGCCCAATTTATTACAGAAAATATAGAGCAATTCTATGGCCGGAGCCGCCGAACCTCCGCCAAAATACCAAATATTAGTATCCAAAATATCCACACCGTGTATAACAGCCATCAACGACGATGCGAGGCCATACCCCGGTGTACAATGGGTATGAAAATCGACCGGCACTTTCAAAGCCTGTTTCAATTTAGGCATCAAAGAAGCGATTCGAGAAGGATTCACCAATCCGGCCATATCTTTGAGAGTAACCATCTTTGCACCCAACTTTTCAAAACCGAGTGCTTTTTCCACAAAATATTCATCGGTAAAGATAGGTTTCGGCAATTTTTTACCGAACAACGCCTTTACTCGATCCATAAACGTTATGGTATAATGCGGATCTACCGTGTAACATACGGCTCCATCGGAAATCGCCCCGACAGCATTTATCTTTTCCACAGAAGATTTTACATTGTTCAAATCGTTGAGTGCATCGAATATACGCATGATACCCAATCCGTTTGCCACGGCCTCGCGATAAAATCCGTCGAGAACCGTATCGGGATAAGGCGCATACCCGAACAAATTACGGCCACGAGAAAGTGCCGTTAAATAAGATGCTCCCCCAATAGCTTCACTGATTGTTTTAAGACGAGTCCACGGACTCTCGTTCAAATAACGCATCACCGAATCGGGCACAGCACCACCCCAAACTTCCATCGCAAAGAAACCGGCATCCTTGTAATAAGGTAAAACGCGGTTTATCTGTTCTTGGGTAAGACGAGTCGCAAACAAAGACTGTTGCCCGTCACGAAGAGTAAGATCTCGGATTTTCAATTTTCTTGACATAGCCATTTGATTTTATAGGTGTTACATCTATTCACATTACACGAATTTAAGAATACAAAAATAATATTCTTTAACTTATTATCAAAGGAAAAAGCGTACTTTTGTATCACAAATAAAAATCTTTACGCCATTCAGATATGTTTAATTTCTTTAAAAAGAAAAACAATACTCCCAAACTACCCTATACGACAGAGGTTCACTGCCATGTATTACCGGGTATCGACGACGGGTCTCCCGATGTAGAACACTCCCTCGCCCTCATTCATCAAATGAAAGAATGGGGACTTGAACGAATCATAGCTACGCCTCATGTGACCGAGGCTTCATTCGAAAACACTCCACAAACCATCGGGTCGGCATACTCCCGGCTTTGCCAAGAGACCAATTTGGACGAACTGGGAATTAAACTCTGCTACTCCGCAGAATACCGAATGGACGATAACTTTTTGGGCATACTGCAAAGAGAAGAAATCATACCCATGCCCGGCAACCATATCCTTATCGAAAACTCTTTTCTACAACCGTTCTGGAACATCAAAAGTCTCGTCTTCGATTTGCAGATTAAAGGACTTTCCCCCATTCTAGCCCACCCCGAACGATATGCTTATTATTACGATGACAAAAAAATCTACAAAGAACTGCATGAACAAGGGTGTGAATTTCAAGTCAATCTGCTTTCCCTCGCAGGGTATTACAACAAAAGAGCGAAAGAGGTGGCCGAATGGCTGATTTCCAAACAGATGGTAGACTATCTGGGAAGCGATTTGCACAACAGTTCCCATGTTCTGCACATCAACAAATATTTATCCGGGAAAGAATATCCCAAGCACATGAGAAATATCCACATAAAAAACAACCACTTGTAAAATAAAATTATTTCAATTTCAACGGCATGTTCGGTGTAATGATAGTCATGTTATCCGGTATTCTGATCGGATATATATTACGGAATATTCGAGCCATACCCGCCCTCGTTTCCAAAATCAACATTTACATTATTTTCTTGTTACTTTTCGTGATGGGTCTATCGGTAGGTAGCAACCCGCAAGTTATACAAGGGCTGGGAACCCTCGGCCTCTTAGGTATCGCAATCTCCGTTGTATCCATCGCAGGAAGCGTATTTTTATCGTGGATCGTTTACCGTCACCTATTCAAAAAAGAAGATGACCAACGATCATGAAAAATAGTCTCATCATTCTGTTATGTTTTGCGGCGGGAGTACTCTGTTCCTACTGGGGCATAATCCCCGAATGCGACGACTCCCTCAGCCTCTATATCCTGTACGTCATGATGTTCTTGGTGGGAATAGGACTCGGCAGTGATTTAACCGCACTATCCGCTCCCATCAAAAAATATAAATTCCAGATTTTGTTGATACCGTTATCCACGATCGTCGGGACAATCGCCGCTTGTTGTCTGTTCTCGCTATTCTGTCCCGTTCCGTTACGGGAAACCGTTGCCATCGGTTGCGGATTCGGATATTACAGTCTATCGGCAATTTTACTGAACGAGCTTGCAGGAGCCGACATCGGTACTACCGCTCTTATTTGTAATCTGAGCAGAGAGCTTTTGACACTTCTTACAATTCCGCTACTTGCCCGTTATTGCGGGAAATTAGCCCCGATTACAGCCGCAGGAGCAACCTCCATCGACACGACTCTACCTCTCATCAGCGCCACCCTCGGAGAAAAATACGTCATCTTCGCCATCTTCCACGGCATCATCGTCGATATTTCGGTTCCCGTCCTCATCTGGCTATTATACCTGTGATTGCCCCCGACATACAGAACCACACAGGTATCTGTCAAAACGACCCAAACGATGCAAAAATCAATCGAATATCCCCTCTATGCTCTCCACGGGAGCTGTAACGGATTCTTCGATATATGAACTTCCGCCACAAGGATCGGAATACTCCTCAGGAATCTCGAAGTCGCTATCTTGTGAGTAACCCAGACTTTGATCCCCATAAACTTTCTGCATATAAAGACCATAAATAGGCAATGCCATACTGGCTCCCTGCCCATCGGCCATACCATCGAAGTGAATCGAGCGATCCTCGCCTCCTACCCATACACCGGAAACTAAATCGGGAGTAAATCCCATAAACCAACCGTCCGAATTATTATTGGTCGTCCCTGTTTTACCTCCCATAGGAGCAGTAATACCATAACGGAAACGAACACGACCGCCCGTTCCGTGATCTATCACATCTTTCAACATCGGCAAAATGCGATAATAAGCCTGTTCACTGAAAACCTCGGTCATCGAAGGCGTGAACTCGGCTATTACATTCCCTAAATTATCCTCTATACGAGATACATACAAAGGGTCTACACGCACGCCTTTGTTCGAAAAGGCTGTATAAGCCGTCACCATTTCCTCGACCGAGACCTCGACCGGACCTAAACAAAGAGAGATGACTTCATCTATCTTATTTTTAATCCCGAACGAATGCATCAATCTCGCCAATGACGAGGGCGACAACTTATCCATCAATCGGGCAGAAATCCAATTATTCGAATTTGCCAACCCCCAACGCAAAGAAACCATCTCGCCCACACGCGCTTTCGAAGAATTCCGAGGAGACCAGGGCTTCCCGTCTTCTGTAATCAATGTAGGCTGTTCATTTAAAAACATATCGCAAGGAGTGAATCCCTCCTCCATCGCTAACGTATATAAGAACGGTTTCACGGTCGATCCTATCTGGCGCCGTCCCACCGAAGCCATATCATATTGAAAATGCGTAAAATCAGGACCGCCCACATAAGCCTTCACATGACCTGTATTCGGATCCATAGACATAAATCCCACTCGCAAGAAAGACTTCTGATAACGGATAGAATCCAATGGAGACATAATCGTGTCGATCGAACCTTGATACGAAAAGACCTGCATCTCGACAGGAGTAATAAATGCCTTTCGAATCTGCTCGTCGCTCGCACCCGACGCTTTCATCGCCCGATAACGATCCGACTGCTTCATCGCCCTATCCAAGATTGACTCCCGCTCTTCCCGAGTTATGCTTCGGGAGAACGGTGCATAACTCCGTCCTTTTTTCTCGGCGAAGAAGCGAGGTTGTAAATACCCGCCCAAATGTTTTTCCACAGCCTCCTCGGCATACCGTTGCATCTGCGCATCAAGCGTCGTATAGATTTTCAACCCATCGGTATAAATATTATACTTGGTTCCGTCAGCCTTCACATTTTTCTCGCACCAACCATACAACGGATTATTCGCCCAAGCAATGGAATCGTCTATAAATTTTTGAGCTTCCCACCCCCGATATTCCGATTTCACAGGCTTTTTTGCCGTCATCATCAATCTCAATTGCTCTCTGAAATAAGGAGCCAACCCCTCTTTATGATCCACCCGGGTATATTTCAGCTCCAAAGGCAAAGCTTGTAAAGAGTCAAGTTCCGCCTTTGTAATATACTTGGCCTTATACATTTGGTTCAAAACCGTGTTACGACGCCCCCTCGTGCGTTCGTTAAACCTGCGGGGATTATAATACGAGGGATTCTTGCACATACCCACCAACGTCGCAGCCTCCTCTATTTTCAACTTATCGGGAGCCGTATGAAAATAAATGTATGCCGCCGATTGTATCCCGACTGCATTATTCAGGAAATCGAAATGATTCAGATACATATTCACGATTTCCTCTTTGGTATAAAAACGTTCGAGCTGTACAGCTATAACCCATTCCTGCGGCTTCTGGAACAACCGTTCCACCACATTATCGGCATTAGGAGAATAAAGGAGTTTGGCCAACTGTTGGGTAATCGTACTTCCTCCCCCCGCACTCTTTTGAAATAATAGCCCTCGTTTGATAAAAGCCCGGAACAAAGCCTTCACATCTATGCCGGAATGGTCCTTGAAACGAATGTCCTCCGTAGCGATAAGAGCATTGACCAAATAAGGAGAAATTTCATCATAATGTACATACACCCGGTTACTCTTGCTTTGATAAAACCGGCCTATTACTTCCATATCGGAAGAATAAATCTCCGAGGCGAATTTATCTTTCGGATTTTCCATATCCTCTATCGGCGGCATATATCCTATCCACCCCCATGCAATCATCGCAAAGGCCGCAACGACAAGAACAACGATTCCCCCAAAGGCATACCACATATACCGCACAATACGCGATGTATCCCCGATAGATTTTTTCAACTTACCCACTTTCATCTCTCCATCTATGCATTTATTAACAAAGTCTTAAAAGCCATTCGCTCTATCCGCAGCCAATTGTTAAAGCAAAGGTAACAAATATATTTTATCCGAATACATTTTGTAGATTTATAAAGAATATTTTTTATGTCTGAACACTTGGCTTTCGGTCTTTTTTTACTATCTTTGCTTAGTGAAATGAGTGGGCAAGAACAAACATATAATCCATTACGGCACAGGCATTTTTATAATAGCCAAGAAATATATTCTCTTGAAGAGAAACAAAATAAAAGGCCAATATGACTTTTATAGTCGTGTTGGCTTTTTTTGTTAACGAGCATTGTAATATAAAAACAAATCATACCGACGATGAAACGTGAGAGTTTAGTATCTATTACCGATTTTTCAAAAGAAGAAATTCTGGATCTTCTCGAAAAAGCGCGTCGATTCGAAGAAAATCCCAATCGAAAAATTCTGGAAGGTAAAGTCGTGGCGACTCTGTTCTTCGAGCCTTCTACCCGCACTCGACTCAGCTTTGAAACCGCAGTCAACCGATTAGGCGGAAAAGTCATTGGATTTTCAGACGCCAGCACGACCAGCTCCTCAAAAGGAGAAACACTGAAAGACACCATCATGATGGTAAGCAACTATGTCGACTTAATCATCATGCGCCACCATCTCGAAGGTGCGGCCCGTTATGCCTCTGAAATTTCTTCCGTTCCCGTTATCAATGCAGGAGACGGTGCCAACCAGCACCCCTCGCAAACCATGCTCGATTTCTACTCCATCTACAAGACACAAGGCTCCCTATCGAACCTGAACATCTCTATGGTGGGAGACTTAAAATACGGACGCACCGTACACTCCCTGCTGATGGCTATGTCTCATTTCAATCCCACATTCCATTTCGTCGCACCCGATGAACTGAAAATGCCTATCGAGTATAAACTCTTCTGTGAACAAAATCATATTCCCTACTTCGAACACTCCGAATTTTCCGAAGAGGTAATCAATCAAGCGGATATTCTATACATGACCCGGGTTCAACGCGAACGATTCACCGACCTCATGGAATACGAAAAGGTTAAAAACGTATATACGCTGCACAACAATATGCTCGAGCACAGCAAAGACAATCTGAGAATCCTACACCCGCTCCCCCGGGTTAATGAAATTTCTTACGATGTCGACAGCAATCCCAAAGCCTATTATTTCCAACAAGCCAAAAACGGGCTATTCGCTCGGCAAGCCATTATCTGTAAAGTTTTAGGAATTGAAGTTTAACCCCTTTTATTTTCGGTAATCATGAACGACGAAAAAAAAGAACTAAAAGTAGCGGCTCTCGAAAACGGAACCGTTATCGACCATATACCTTCGAGCCAGTTATTCAAGGTAGTATCTATCTTAGGACTTGAAAACTGCACGAACAGCATTACCATCGGCAACAACTTAGCCAGTAAAAAAATAGGGAAAAAAGGGATCATCAAAGTCGCCGACCGTTTCTTCAAAGAAGAAGACTTGAACAAGATCGCATTGGTAGCCCCGGCTGCACAAATCAATATTATCCGCGATTACCAAGTCATCGAAAAACGGAAAGTATCTCTACCGGACATCGTGCATGGTATTATCCGCTGCGGGAATCCCAAATGCATCACGAACAACGAACCGATGGAAACCATATTTCATGTAACCGACAAAATCGATGTCCAAGTAAGATGCCATTATTGCGAACGGTCGGTAACCAAAGAAGAAATAGAAATCTGTTAATTCTTCCGATATATGAAACAAAGTTGGAAACCCGGGACTACCATCTACCCGTTGCCGGCCGTTCTGGTCAGTTGCGGCAATACGCCCGAAGAGTATAACCTCATTACGGTAAGTTGGGTCGGCACGCTCTGCACCAATCCCCCCATGTGCTACATATCCGTTCGACCGGAAAGACATTCCTACGAGATTCTAAGAAAAAACATGGAGTTCGTAATCAATCTCACGACCGTTCAAATGGCAAAAGCAACCGATTGGTGCGGCGTTTCCTCCGGAAAGAATTATAACAAATTCGAAAAAACAGGACTCACTCCGAAAACCGCTCAAATCGTAAAAGCCCCCTACGTCGAGGAATCTCCCCTCTGTATAGAATGTAAGGTAAGAGAAATCATCAGCCTCGGATCCCACGACATGTTCATATCCGACGTAGTAAACATATTGGCCGATGATAAATATATAAATCCCGAGACAGGCGCGTTCGATATGCAAAAGGCCGATCTATTGGTCTATTCCCACGGGCATTACTACGAAATAGGAAAAGAAATAGGGAAATTCGGTTGGTCTGTCCAAAAGAAAAAATAAATAGACAGGTATGAAGAGAATCACTACGGTTATCTGCATGGCACTCTTATGGATTCTTACAGTTCAAGCTCAAATACAAGAATTGAACGTAAGCAAGCGATTCAATTGGGGAATCCGCTTGGGAGTCAATGCGCCGTTAGTCGACATAAGACATTTAACCTTGAACGGGAACAAAGTCAACGAATCCGATTCCGAATCGAGGCTGGGATTATCCGGTTCTTTTATAGGAAGATACAATTTCAAAAAACATTATATACAACTCGAAGTGGGCATGCATCAGTTCCATACCCGGCTATATAATCCCGACTACGAATTACGTAAAATCAATACTTCGGCTTATACCCTCGATGTTCCCATACTATATGGCTATAACATCACCAAACATGGCCCATACCTCATGAATCTTTTTGCTGGTCCCCGGGTTTCCTACATCTTTAACGAAACAAGCGGAATAAGCACTACGGGAGGTTCATTCCGCAACCTAATCTACGATGAATCCCCTAACAGCTTTTCATTCTATTTGATCGGCGGATTAAGCACCACCATAGGGCATCTATACATCGACTTTCGGTATGCCTATTGTGTGGGAAATTCCAAAGATTTATCTTTCAAAGTCAACCCCGATGAGCTCCAAACCAGTCAGGTAAAACTGTCCAGAGCCGTCAACGAATTGAGCATTTCAATAGGATATTTATGGTAAAAACTTTTAATACACAACACAATATGAAAAGAGACGACATTATTTTCGACATCATTGAAAAAGAGAATCAACGACAACGAAAAGGTATTGAATTGATTGCCTCGGAAAACTTTGTCAGCGATCAGGTCATGCAGGCAATGGGTTCTTGCCTGACCAACAAATACGCCGAAGGGTATCCCGGGAAACGCTACTACGGAGGTTGCGAAGTGGTAGACCAAAGCGAACAAGTCGCTATCGACCGTATCAAGAAACTGTTCAATGCCGAATGGGCGAATGTTCAACCGCATTCGGGAGCACAAGCAAACATGGCCGTATTCATGGCCGTATTGAACCCCGGTGACAAATTCTTGGGGCTGAACCTTTCACATGGAGGCCACCTTTCGCACGGAAGCCCCGTAAATTTCTCCGGACTGATGTTCCACCCGTTGGAGTACAGTGTGAAAGAAGATACCGGATACGTCGATTATGACATGATGGAAGAGGTAGCCTTGCGCGAACGTCCGAAACTGATTATCGGCGGAGCCTCGGCTTACTCTCGCGAATGGGACTATGCCCGCATGCGCAAAATAGCCGATGAAATAGGCGCCATTTTTATGGTTGATATGGCTCACCCCGCCGGGCTCATAGCCGCCGGATTGTTGGACAATCCTTTGAAATACGCTCACATCGTCACCTCGACCACACATAAAACCCTGCGCGGCCCCCGTGGAGGTATTATCCTCATGGGTAAAGATTTTGAAAACCCCTGGGGTAAAAAAACACCTAAGGGAGAAATCAAGAAAATGTCAGCATTACTCGATTCGGCAGTCTTTCCGGGAGTACAAGGTGGTCCGCTTGAACACGTTATCGCAGCCAAAGCTGTATCGTTCGGCGAAGCCCTGCAACCCGAATACATCGAATACCAGACTCAGGTGAAGAAAAATGCCGCTGCTATGGCAAAAGCATTCATGGATAAAGGATACAAAATCATATCCAACGGTACTGACAACCACTGCATGCTCATCGACTTGCGTACCAAATTCCCCGAATTGACAGGAAAAGTCGCCGAGAAAGCATTGGTTCAAGCCGACATCACAGTGAATAAAAACATGGTTCCGTTCGATAGCCGCTCTCCGTTCCAAACATCGGGTATCCGTGTGGGAACTCCGGCGATAACGACTCGTGGAGCAAAAGAAGAAATGATGTGCGAAATCGTGGAACTTATCGACACGGTTTTGGCCAATCCAGAAAGTGAAACTGTCATCAAAGCCGTTCGGGAAAAAGTCAACGGCATGATGAAAGAATACCCCATCTTTGCTTATTAACACCGTTTATTCATTTCAAGAACACTCCGAATGGAGTGTTCTTACTTCATTTTAAATAACATGAAACTTCTATCGAAACTTTCTTTACCATTTATATTCTTTACAGCAATACTGACTCTTGAATGCGCAGCGCAAGATTGGCCCAATCTGAATCGTTATCGCGAAGCCAACAAAGCTATTATGGAAATGAGGAAAAACGACTCGGAAGATGCCCGTAAAAATTGGGTTGTCTTCATGGGTAACTCAATTACACAAAATTGGGCTTCTCTGGATCCGCAATTCTTTTCCGAAAACGACTACATCGGAAGAGGAATCAGCGGACAAACCAGCCCTCAAATGCTTCTGCGATTCCGACAAGACGTGATACATCTGGCTCCCAAAGCAGTCGTCATATTGGCCGGGACAAACGACATAGCCGGGAATACCGGCCCGACGAGTATCGATATGATCATGGACAATATCAAATCCATGACAGAACTGGCACAAGCCAACCATATAAAAGTCGTCTTATGTTCCGTACTCCCTGCCAATCAATATGGCTGGTCTCCCGAAGTCCAACCGGCAGATACGATTATTGCCTTGAACGAACTCATTAAAGATTACGCCCGTTCGAAACGATTGGTTTACGTCGATTTTTATACCGCCCTTGTCGATGAACAAAAAGGGTTAAACCCCAATTACGGCAGGGATAGCGTCCACCCCAACCTCGACGGATACAAGGTTATGGAACCATTGGTTGTTAAAGGAATCAAACGAGCGTTATCCCGCCCATAGGTCGCCATCTCCAAACGATTTCCATAAAAAGAAAAAGGCTCGAAAAATTCGAGCCTTTTTCTTTTATCATTTGATTCCGTATTTCTTTAATATCCTCATAATCTGAGGTTTGTATTGCTCTACCATACGATCGAATCCCAAGTCGTTAGGGTGAGTACCGTCTACCGAACCTTCATGATCTGTCCCGATGGCATGATTGTCCCGAATCAAATACAGGTCTTTTATACCTTGTTTCTTTAACAGTTCATACTGTTTCACAAATGCCTCGCCTTGACGGGTACAACGATCGTGCACGGCTTGGTCACTGTATCCGTTTTCCCTCATATAAGTCTCTATCATGATAATAGGAGTTCCCTGATGATATTTCCGAATCGTGTTCACCAAATATTGAGTACGCTCCGTGATCTCCTCGGGAGAAGGATTCGGCATACAATCCAAAATAAAAGCATCGGCATCGATATCTTTCAACATATCGGCCACCGCAGCCTCCATTTTACCGTTTCCGCTCAAACCGTAATTCACGAAATTGATACCCGTATTTCTCGACATTCGCGCAGGGTACGCCAGCCCCGAACGACTGGCACAAGCCCCATGCAAGATACTCGATCCATACATAAGAACCGTATGACGGAACGGAGACGGCTCTGCCTCGATAAAAGACCCCTCGTCTACTCCGATTTCCAACGAACGTACCTCTTCGAACAACGGAAGATATAACAAAAACCTATGTACCCCCGGCTTTAAATTCTTGGTGATGACCCGCTCTTGCTCCGCTTTTCCTGCCGACGGAGTACCTGCGCCCACCGGTATCCATTTCCCGCCGTCATTCATATACAAATCCAATCCTCTATCGCATATCGGCGTAACGTTTCCCATCACACCTTTTCCCTTCGTTGTCCAACGAGCGGCAACCGTCGGGCTATTGGTCTTAAAACTAACGACCAATCCGGCCGAATGCGTAAACAACCGCTTTACTTGAAACGGCATATCGTTATACTTTACCGTATCGACCCGGTGATAGACATTTTCGGGAGTCGGCATCACTTTCCCGATAAGCGTCAAACGAGACGCATCTACATACTTCAATTCCGCATTTATCGGCAAAATAAAAGCCGAAATCATACACAAAGCGGCAATTAAATTTCTATGTTCCATGGATATGATTATAAATTAGTTATTGATTACACTACATCGGGTCTACATCATAATAGAGCAACAAAGTCTTAAACCGGTCGTCCACCAACATATTTTCATAGACCTGTTTCAAAATCTCCTTTACTTTCGGCATCGATGCCGAAAGTTCCATTTTCAAGACGACCTTCCGTATATATAAAGACTGAATACGAGCCACAGGCGGATTATCGGGGCCTAACACACGTGCGCCGAATACCTCTCTCAACAAAGATGTATATCGTACCGACAACTCCTGCAAAAGAGTCTCGTCCCTATGTTTCAGATAAATATATATCAACCGGGTATAAGGTGGGTAAGAAAAAGCCTTTCGCTCGGATAACTGCATGTTATACATACCCTCGTAATCATGAGCGATTACCTGACGTATCAGAGGAGATTCCGGCTGGGAAGTCTGTAATACGACCACGCCCTTCCGATTTTTCCGACCGGCTCGTCCCGAAACTTGCTCCATCATCTGGAAAGCTCGCTCGTGGGCTCTGAAATCGGGATAATTCATCATCAAGTCGGCGCTCAATATCCCCACCACGCTCACATGGTCGAAGTCCAATCCCTTCGTAATCATTTGTGTGCCGATAAGGATTTTATTCTTTTTCTTTGAAAAATCTTCGATAATCTGTTCATAAGCACTACGGGAACGGGTCGTGTCCAAATCCATACGAGATACCGGTATATTCGGGAAATGCTGAGCGATATCCTCCTCTATCCGTTCCGTCCCGAAACCCATCACCCCGATCGTAGGCTGTCCGCAAGCCGGACACACTTTCGGTATCTCATACGTAAAACCGCAGTAATGGCAAGTCAACTGATTAAAACGCTTATGATAAGTAAGACTCACATCGCAATGCTCGCACTTGGGAACCCATGCACACTGTTTACATTCCACCATGGGCGCGAATCCCCGCCGATTTTGAAACAAAATAACTTGCTCGTCCCCGTCCAAAGCAATCTGCATGCGATTGAGCAATTCAGGTGTAAAATTCCCTCGCATACGGTTCTTTTTCCGCATCTCCCGCACATCTACCGGGATAATTTCGGGTAACTCCACATCGTTAAATCGGCTCTTCAATTCTACCAAACCATATTTCCCCTGCCTCGCATTGAAATAAGTTTCGACAGCCGGGGTAGCCGTTCCCAACAAAGTCTTAGCCCCATGCATCGACGCCAAAACGATCGCCGCATTACGAGCATGATAACGGGGAGCCGGGTCGTACTGCTTATACGAAGTTTCATGCTCCTCATCGACAATTACCAATCCCAAATCGCCGAACGGCAGAAAAATGGAAGACCGCACACCCAAAACGATTCGGGGAGAATGGTCGTCGAGCAATGTATTCCAAATCTCCACCCGCTCGTTATCCGAGAACTTCGAATGATAAATCATCAATTTGTCTCCGAATATTTTGCGTAACCGATTCGTCAACTGTGTCGTCAATGCTATTTCGGGAACCAAGTATAATACCTGTCTGCCCTCGTGCAGAACACGGTCTATCAAATGAGCATAAATTTCTGTTTTCCCGCTCGATGTGACTCCATGCAACAACGTGACGGAATGCTCTTTAAATGAATCCGATATTTGCCGATATGCAACTTGTTGGGCATCGCTCAACGGAGCAGCCTCTTGAACAGTATAAACATCTGTCTCGAAACGACTTATCTCTTTCTTATACGGTTCGAACAGCCCCTTCTCGACCATAGCACCCAAAACCGCCGAAGACACTCCCGAACGATCGAGTAAGCTCTTCCGGGAAACCTCTCTCAGTTTTCCCTTTTGCATAAACAAAGATAAATCGAGAAACGACAGTAGCATCATCTCCTGCTTCTTGGCTTGCTTCACGCATTCAAACGCATGGCGCAAAGCCGCATCATCGCCTTGTTGGAACGTCAAACGAATATAAGTTTCCGTTTTCGGACGGTAGTTCGTCTTCAACTGTTCGGAGACAAAAACAGCCTCTCGTTCGAGCAACACCCGCAAAGTAGGTAAAATATTGCGCATTCCGCTCTCCTTTTCGAGTTCCTGCACGGTCATGCGTGACTTCTTGCCCAATGCCGCCAACAGCATCCATTCGCGCTCTTTCAAACGATTATCGTCCGGTTCCTCGAAATCCGTATTCAACGTGACCGTCGTTTCACTTTCGAGTTTCAATCCCGAAGGCAACGCCGCTTTATACACATCGCCGACCGAACAGAGATAATAATCGGCGATCCATTCCCAGAACTGTAATTGGGGACGGCGCAAAACAGGACGCTCGTCGAGCACCGAAATAAGCTCTTTCACCTCGTATCCCTGTGGCATGACATCGTGCAACCGAACTACAATAGCCGTATAATACTTTTTCCTGCCGAAAGGAACTACGACCCGACTGCCAATTTGCAAAGCCTCCTGCAAATCGGAAGGAATCCGATACGTAAAATATTTATATAACGGCAGCGGTAATACAACGTCGGCAAGCGTGCTCATATCAAGTCCTGTTCTTTCCGAGAGAAATCAAAAATACCCTCTCTCTCTTATGCAAAGATAGCGAAAGGTAAGAGCAGAGACAAATGGAAATCACATTTCCGACTTGGCTATGCCGAACCGCATCCTATCTTCGTAGTAACAAAGATACATATAAGCGAGAGCAGAGCAAAACAAAGCTCGCTTTAATTTTATTCTGCCGAGCGGAGGTATCTTCGAGTTTCAATGCAAAGATAGCGAAAAGAGAGTGCAAAGACAAACGGAAATCATACTTCCGACTTGACTATGCCGAACCGTATCTATATAAATATAGAGAAAGTCAAAGGTAGAAACGGGTTTATTCGGGCACAGTAGGAAATCAGTGAGATTTATCCCTTCACCCCCTCCTCCCTACACTCCACGGCATTACAAGACATTCACACATTCCTCCCTTGCCGTGTCCAGCCTTACGGGGGTTGCAACGCAAAGTATAGAGCGAGGTAGCACAGACGGAGAATAAAAACAGTAGAACCATGTTATCGAAAGATTTCTACACTACTCCCCTGCGTTTTGCAACGCAAAATATAGGGAAGGTGGCACATAGTGACGGAGGGGTTAGAAAATATCCGCAACAGAGAAAACATATCAAGGTATCAACCCTCTCCCCCGATGTGCCGTAAGGAAACATAGGAGAAGTCCTCACAAAACAAAATGGCCGTTCAAAGCGACGCTTTTACCCTCTCCCTCTGCTCATCGCAGATGAGATAGGGGGAGTGCCCGTAGGGCGAGGGGGTTAAAAAAAACAGGGGAGAAGGGTAAAATCTATCCTTATGCAAAAACGAGAAATACCACCTTTAACCTCTCCCCGCCGTACCCCGCAGCATTGCAGGGTATCGCGAAGCGATACAGAGGTCTTCCGTTAACCGCATAGGGAAAACGAATAAATACGAGGGAGGTATTACCCCCTCCTCCTCTGTGTTTTGCAATGCAAAATATAGGGGAGGTGGCACGAAGTGACGGAGGGGGTAACCCTTACAGCAAAAAAACTTATGAAATCTTTTCAACCCCTCTCCTCAGAAACTACCGTTTCATCAGTTCCCCCCTGATCTCCTATTGAGCCAATATCCCACCAATTATAAGCCAAACCGAAGATTCCGGTTAAGATACTTCTTTCACATTATTCCACAATCATACGCTTAGAATCGACGAGCGTCCCATCGATCACCAAAGCATAGAGATACATTCCGGCGGTTAAGTCCGAGGCCGGAATCACAATCTTTCCCGTTGGCATATCGGGTTGCAGCGTATAGGATTTCAACTGCTTGCCCGTCAAGTCACAAATACATATCGATGCCGATCGAGCATTGGTCGAGAGCCTATATATAATTTCGGTAGTCTGGGAAAAAGGATTGGGTACGTTTTGATAGATCGCAGCCTCTCCGGTGGAAGATTCGATTTCGCTATCCTCCGAATCGCGGGCGTTCTTCGGCACGACTTTTTCCGGAACATTGTCACCCGATAACGACTCTTCCAGTTCGGCAATCCGTTCCTCCTGTCTTTCGATAGTCGCTTGCATCTCCTTCATACCTTCCACCAGTAAAGGTATCAAATCGGTATACATGACGGTCTTCGTCCCGTCCGGCAAAGTTCGTACCACTTCCGGCACCACGATCTCCACCTCCTGCGCAATGAACCCTATGCGTTCCCTGGCATTCTCCGCCTCGATCTGTCTCTTGATATCGGACGAAGCATATCCAGCGTGGCTGTTCTCATTCGCCACAGCCGATACCGGCTGCTCCTCACCCGGTTTATAGCGGAAACTCACTCCTCGCAAAGCCGAGATTCTGTCCATGCCCGAGACAATCTCCTTGACATCTTGTTTCAGCCGTCCGTCCGAGGCTTGCGTAAATCCGCTCAGTCCGTATACCAGCCCGTTTCCATCGACCGAAAACACCTGCATGGAAGTCCGGTACGAATCCGGAGTAGTCGCCACAACATATGCGGCGAACGGCCTATCTGCATTTTTGTAGACATCGGATCGTATCCCCTCATGAGTCCCTCCTTCCGCACCTGTATAGATGGAATGGATCGATCGGCTTCCTCCGCTCCGCACCGTCAATGCGGCATCGTAATGTTGGGGATATATAGACTCATAAGGAGGATCAAATCCATAGTCGACTTCCGTATTAAAAATATTAGACCCGGACTCCGCAGCCTCCAAAAAGAATTTACCCAAACTTGTCATCTTCAATCCGCCGAATCCATCGCTCCAATAAAAGTCACCCTCTTTACCGAACAATGATTGGCGAAGGGATCCTTCTTCACCGGACAACTTCAATTCTTTATGGATAATCGTACGGCCAAGACTATCCACCTCCAGCTGTGCCCAAACCGAAATCTGGCACAGCCACGTCACCAAAGACAATAAAATCACCCTGTTCTTCATAGTTCTTGTTTTCGCTTTATGCTTTTTAACTTACTCTTTATCATATTCTCCCGGACAAAGCACGTAACATCACTTTCTCCACCTTGCCGGCACATTCCACCACATAAAATCCCGCAGGCAGCACCACTTCCATACGGCTACCTGTGGCCTCGACAGTCTTCACTTTGTGACCGGTCGTGTCATAGACGGCAACCGGCATCCCCGGCGAGAGGTTTTCAAGAACTATCGATCCACCCGAGGCATAAATGCGCACGCTACCCTCGGCCGATATCTCCTCTATTCCCGAGAAGTCGGTCGCTATTATATCGAAGTTCTGCCATACCGGGGCATTCCGGTAGGCCTCCACCGAGCCCTCGGCCACATACAGTTTACAATCTCTCTGCCCTATGCCGAGGAAGCAATCGGTCTCACAAATGGGCGGAACTGCGGCTTTACACGTGATTTCCGTCAGACCCGTACAGCCGCTGAATGCCTCTTGACCGATACTCGACACACTCCCGGGGAGCATTACCGAAACTATATTTTCCAGATCTAAAAAAGTGGCTGTTGATATGGAAACTGTACCATCTCGAACTTTCAAGTGTGTATCATAAGGAGCCAATCCCTTATAATCACACAATATATCATTAATGTAAATCAATCCATCTGGCTGGGCAGAATACCACGGAGTAAACAAAAATGCATTTGTTCCTATTTTCTTCACGCTGGTTGGAATATCCATTGATGTCAATAACTTGCAGTACATAAATGCCTCACTACCTATAATAGTGACTCCATCTTCAATCGTTATCGAAGTTAATCCTCCACTATAAAAGGCATTGGCGCCTATCTCGACCACACTGCCCGGTATCGTCACTGATTTCAAATCATAACAATGAGCAAAGGCCCATTCTCCTATCGAGGTAACACTTTTCGGTATCGTTAAAGAGGTCATACGATTAGAGCTTCTTGCAAAGGCATCGCTCGATATAGCGACAGTGCCCTTTCGTATATCAATATGAGTATCGGAAGGCATTTCTCCTTTATAGGTGTACAATATATCATTGATGTACATTACCCCGTCAGGTTGGTTGTTATACCAAGGAGTACCATCAAAAGCTCGAAAACCTATATTCTTGACACTTTTAGGTATGGACAATGAAACTAAACTTTCACATCTCATAAACACTCCTCGTCCAATCGTGGTTAAACTCTCCGGTAGTGAAATTGAAGTTAGGTTTATACAACGATCAAACGCTTCATTTTCAATTGTCTTTACACCATAGCCTATCTCGACCGATGTCAATCCGACACAATCTTTAAAAGCGTAAACCCCTATCTTGTCAACACTACCCGGTATAGTTACAGAAGCTAATTCGCTACAATAACGAAAAGCGCCATCAGATATTTGGGTTGTCCCATCTCGGATATCTATGTGTGTTTGGGGAGGCATTTTACCCTTATACGCATAGAATATCGTATTAAAATAAATTTCTCCATTAGGTTGGTTATTATACCAAGGAGTACCACCAAAGGCAGAGCCACCTATGTATTTTATCCCGATTGGTATATTCACAGTCATTAGCGACGTGCATCCACTAAAAGCAGAACTGCCTATATAAGAAAGACTTTCAGGTAAAATTATCTCGGTTAAACCTTCGCATCCCCCAAAAGCACCGGATCCGATCGTAGTACAACTTCCCGGTATTTCAATGGAAGACAAAGATGAACAACCCCGAAATGCAAAATCGCCTATCTCAGTAATTCGATAGTATTTATTCGCAAACTCTACCGTTTCAGGTATCACTACAACGCCCGAATAAGAAGGCTGATAACCAACATCGAATGGATTATCTCTATAAGTTACAAACACTTCAAAAGGAATCGTACCATTGAAATTGTAATAGATACCATCTTTCTCGAAGTCATAGGCTCTCGACTGAAAGGCAACAAAGAGAAGCATTAGCAATATCTCTATTTTTTTAATGTCGTATTTTACAAACTTCATCATATCTATTTTTTAGGTTGTACTTCAAATTTTGTACCCGGTTTTATGGTCGTCCCACGGTCGAGAATCACCTTCTCTCTGCCGGTCAAGGTAACTTCGCCATTGTTATTTTATCCACACTTTCTTTCCGTTCCGTATGTAGAGGCCACGCTCGGGTGTGCCCGTCACCCGACGGCCTTGAAGGTCATACAAAGGCGATTGGGTTTCGTCCAATTCCTCATCGACCCGTATCCCCTCTATTCCCGAGAAGTCGGTCGCTATTATATCGAAGTCCTGCCATACCGGGGCATTCCGGTAGGCCTCCACCGAGCCCTCGGCCACATACAGTTTACAATCTCTCTGCCCTATGCCGAGGAAGCAATCGGTCTCACAAATGGGCGGAACCGCGGCTTTACACGTGATTTCCGTCAGACCCGTGCAGCCGCTGAATGCCTCTTGACCGATACTCGACACACTCCCGGGGAGAGTTATCGAATACAAAAGCGGACTATTGCCAAAAGCATAGTCGTCTATCCCGGTCACCCGATAAGTATCTCCTTCATGTTCAACCGATTCCGGTATCGCCACAGTACCCCAATACGTTCCCGTGGGATTGGGATTACTGTAACAGGCTACTTTCACTTCCGAATCGGACGTAAAGCTGATGGAATAATACAGTCCTTTGTTCCAAAAATCATGGTATACCAAATATTTCTCTAATGAAGTATCCGACAGGGCTTCTTCACGAGTTTGTGAAAATATTTGCGTTTCATTTTCCTCGAAAAGCCCAAGATACTTATCAACTCCCCGTTCCCATTGATTGGGATTCAAGTAACGCAATAGAGGATCTCCCTCCGAACAAAGACACCCTATTCCCTCCACGATTTTCAATCCGTTACTGAGTATAAAAAGTTTTCGTATCTTCCCATCATCGAAGGCTATTTTACGGATTTCGGACACCCATACATCGTCATATCCCTCCACGTGTCCATACTTGTCTCCCACCTTCATGTTGAAGTCATAAAGCACCAACTCTCCTCCATCTGTCTTTTTATAAGGGATATAATCGACATATGCCTTTGTACAATAATTTTTATAATCCTCATAATCCACCAATATGCGACCGTTCTCCTCCCTAATCTTTCTCAAAAGCGTATCCGGTCGATAAAAGTCTGTCTGTCTTTGTAATCCGTGCGACTCACATTGGTCCAACATATAAAAGAGTTTAAAATAAATTTTTCCATTTACCTCTTCCGGATCTCCCACATCATACCATCTACCCTTCCAATGAGCCTCCATATCCTCTAATCTCCAATGCGGATTCCTCTCGAATAAATTATCCGCTTGGACATACACTCCCCCAATAAAAGACAAGAGCACGATGATTATATTCTTCGATTTCATAACTGTCATTTTTTTATTTGTATCTTAAATGTGGTTCCTCGCTTAACGGTCGTTCCACGGTCGAGAATCACCTTCTCTCTGCCGGTCAAGGTAACTTCGCCTTTATCGAAGACGGCTTCTCCTTTCGCTTTCTCGTCCGTGACATGACTGCCAACCTTGATGGTATCAGCTTTGTAATATTTAGGGCCTTGTACAGTCTCGTTCTGAATATAAAGTACATCGGGATATACCGGAAAATCGATTGCGGGAACCTTATTCTGTCCGGACACGCAGACCCGCACATAACGGGCATCGCCCGAATATTCCGCCGAACGGCCGGTATAAAACCGAATTTCTTCTGTCCGCTCGTCGTAAAAGGCGATATCGCCCGCCTCCGAACCTAAATCGACCCGAACCCCGAGACTGTCGCGGGTCACCGAAAACTTCTCAAACTCCGTAGGAGTATCGGTATATATGCGCATGCCGGGGTCGCCGAAGCAATGAAATATCTCCTTAGAAAACTGTGTATAGATGTGTCCCCGATACGCCCCCCAAGTTTCCTCCATACGCCTCAAACCTTGATCCAAAATTTCTCCCAATCGGGTGGTTTCCCACAATCGAGAGGGAGAAGTTGTCATATGCAAAAAGTTATATAGTTTAGAATCCACTCCCGGATCGGGCCAGATGGCATCGAACATGCCTATCACCATCGCATCGTTGTAGCCCGGCCAACTTTTCTCTGTTGCCGCATAGACCGCTATGGCTCCCCCGTTCCGCTTCTGCAAGAACGCCTCCGCAAAACAATCGTCTTCTTGGAAGCTGCCTGTCTCGCAATTGATACTAAAAATAACCGGCAAACGGTCGCCATTAGCGAGTGAGAGGATATTATCTCCTGTAAAATAAGGTTGTACCCAAGTAGAATCCGTACCATGCCCCCGATACAAGACATAGAATGCCCCCTCGTCGATATACCTCACTATATCTGCCGAATCACCATCCCATGCGAAATAAGGTCTTTGTAATTCCACTGGTATGGAATCCCCCCAAGCAAATTCTCCATTGTTCCAAAATGTCGGAGGCGGATAGTCATCCGTTTCTCTATAATCATAAGCAAAATAGACCCGATTGACCGCTTTCCCTTTGGATAGCATATAGTTTCTAACTTCCTCCGAAGTCAATGTAAATCGTTTATCCTCGATACCGTCCCCCGGACCGTTCCAACCATATGGCGTACAATCCTCAAAATAGGCGCAATGCAGTCCCGTATCATAGAAAGCGGTGTCTCGCACCGGATTCCGCTCGTATCGGATAATCTTGTCGACCACCGTCATCGCCTCCGTCGCCGTGGAGACCGGCAATCGCCCCCGGTAGAGGTCGGCAAGGACATCGTCCTCACCGTCCATACAACCATAGTAATAATCCGTTACATATTGATAACTGTTTCCATCGTCCTGATTGACGATAGTCCGTGCCATATCCTCCGCCGGCACATCGTCGTGGTCGCCCACGATGAGCAGATAGTAGAGCGAGGGTGCGGAACGGTAAACCTCTTTCACCGCAGACTTGATATGCTCGGGTGTCCAGTCCCCCCGCAACCGGGTATGCACACCGAAGCCCAATGTACGCTTCCAGTCGGCCAAACGTCGCACGGCCTCCTCGAACTCCGGGGTCGAGAGTATCAGATAGTCCTTGCCTGCGGAGCCCGTATACCCCGCGCTCCGAAACATCTCATATCCGGCCGCCCCGGCATTCCCGTTGAGCGTCGTATTGTCCAAGAAAGAGTCGTCGGGAGCTATTCTCCCCTCCGGAGCGGACCGTAGGCCGCCCTCTCCGAAAGTCACCCGATAGACGATCTTGGAACAGGCCCGCACAACGCCGTTCTTCCAGTCGTATCGCACCGGATAGATACCCACTTCCGCCACGGAGCGTCCCCGGTACACCCGGACTTCGCCTGTCTCCACGACCTCGCGAGGAAACCACCCTTCGTAGGGAGCGATGTCGGGAACAACCGCCGGGGACTCTTTCCCCTCGGGCTGCGGAGCACGGGCGGGAGAGAGGCGCAACGGCACATCGACACAGGCGCTTTCAAGAACCGAGACGGTGAATGAGGCACAGCCTTCGGGCAGCGCGAACGAGTCCCAACGAACCGGAACGTCCGGCTCGCCCGGAACGACACCATGCCCGAAGCCCGAAATGCGCCACAGATAATGCTCTGCGACATCGGGATCGGACAAAACGACCGCATGCTTAAACTCGTAGGTGACCGTAACGCCGTCGGGGGAGACAGAGACCCGACGCTCGGGACGTTCTGCCGAGCTTTCTCCGACGAATGTCCCCGTCTCGTGAGAGACCGTTCTCTTTTGAGCGACTGCCGACGAGACGGTCAATCCCCCAATGCAGAACAGGTAGAAGATGGTCCTTTTCATAGTCTTTGATTTTTCGATCGCTTCTCGCCGGTCAATCATCATGGCTCCTTTCCCTATAAAATAACCGGAAGAAAGAAACGAGATGCCTCTTTTGCAAGATTAAGCATTTATTTGCATTTTTGCAAGAAAAACAATCTTTTTTTACTCATACAATCAAAAAACTGATTTCAAGCGTAAACAGCCGGAATCTTCCAGCCCCTCTCCCTTGCCGTGTCCAGCCTTACGGGGGTTGCAACGCAAAGTATAGAGCGAGGTAGCACAGACGGAGAATAAAAATAGTAGAACCATGTTATCGAAAGATTTCTACACTCCTCCCCTGCGTTTTGCAACGCAGAATATAGGGGAGGTGGCATGTAGTGACGGAGGGGTTAAAAAATATCCGCAACAGAGAAAACGTATCAAGGTATCAACCCTCTCCCCCCTATATAGGCTCAGTCGATAATTAGGGGGAATTGTTTAGGGTCTCTCCCATTGTTTCACAGAACACCCCGTAAGGCTACGGAGCACGGCAGGGAAAAAGGAGAATACCCACAAAACAAAATGGCCGTTCAAAGTGACGCTTTCACCCTCTCCCTCTGCTCATCGCAGATGAGATAGGGGGAGTGCCCGTAGGGCGAGGGGGTAAAAAAAACAGGGGAGAAAGGGAGCCCCCGACAACAGTAACAGGACTGTAAATCAACCTCTCCAAAAAGACTGGAATATGGTTGTTAACAAGAAATTCATCGCTAAAATCCATATCTACATCTCACCACTGATTACCTGCCGAACCCACATTCCCCAGACATAAAAAACAACGAGGCAGAGAGTTTCTCCCTGCCTCGCGATGATATTTTGAAAAAAATCCAGTTTAGAACAAATAAGCCGCCGTAATGGTCCATGCCCGGCTCTTACCTTTCATAACCGAATCGGGAAGGTCGTTCTTGACCTCCATGGCACTACCCAATCCCCAACCATATTGACCGGCAATCTGCAAGTGATTGAAAAGTTCGAGACCGAGGCCCACATTTATCGCCGTATCGAAACTCTTCTCTTTGAATTGCTCTTTGAAATTATCGCCCACACGGAATGCAAAACTCGGTCCGGCATATACAAAAGGAGACAATATAGAGCCGACTACCGGCAGCGAAAACTTATATTTCAAATTAATGGGAATCTCTACATAATCGACATGTTTGCTCTCCGATATACCACTAGTTATATCTTTCAAATCCGACCCCTTCCGAGTATACATCAAACTGGCATCGACCCCGATACCGATAACAGGAACCATAAACTCGGCCATCAGACCTCCCGTAAAGCTCGAAATATTATTTGCCTTGAAATTATCAGACAAATTTCCACTGAGAGAAAGAGTAGATATATTCATACCCACTTTGGGACCGAACTTAAATTGTGCATTGGCAGGAACAGCCAAAAACAAGGCAGCGACAAGAGCTACACAAAAAACTGTCTTTTTCATAAACTTCATTTTATTTTTATTTATAATCAGCCATAGGCTATTATTATAACCCATTTCTCGACCTCTATTTGCACAAAGATAAAATAAAATATATTAAAATCATAAAATTGACAGACAAATCGACAAGAATCATAAAATTTTAAAGACCCTTATCGGCTATCGAAAAAAATAACGTATCTTCGACAAACAAAAACAAATATATATTTCTATGGAGAATAAACCGACCATCGAAGAAGAAATCGTAAAAATGCTGAGAACCGTTTACGATCCCGAAATACCGGTAAATATATACGACCTCGGGCTCATTTACAACATAGAGGAAAACGACGGAACCGTAAAAATAGAAATGACATTGACCGCTCCTAACTGTCCGGCCGCAGACTTCATCATCGAAGACGTGCGCATGAAAGTCGAGAGCATCGAAAATGTGAAAAATGTGGATATCCAGTTGGTTTTCGAGCCGGAATGGGACAAAGACATGATGAGCGAAGAGGCAAAACTCGAACTTGGACTTTTATAACACAATCATGCCGGGGAAAAAAATTTACTTCGCATCCGACTTTCATTTGGGAGCAAGATATATAGAGAATCCCATCGAATACGAACGTCGTATCGTTAGATGGCTCGACAGCATAAAACAAGATGCCGGAACGCTCTATTTATTGGGCGATATTCTGGACTACTGGTATGAATACCGGTATGTAGTCCCCAAAGGATTCACCCGTTTTTTCGGCAAACTGGCCGAGCTAAGCGACAACGGCATTGACATACACTGGTTTATCGGGAACCACGACATCTGGATTTTCGATTATCTACCTCATGAATTGGGCATTACGATACACGACGGAACCTTGATAACCGAAATCGGAGGAAAACGTTTCTTCCTCTCGCATGGAGATAACGTCGGAAAAAGACCCATGACATTTCGCTTCCTCAGAAAAATATTTCGAAACCGCTTCTGCCAATATCTTTACGCAGCCATACACCCCCGGTGGACCGTTGCTTTTGCATTGCGATGGTCGGCCCATAGTAGAAAAGCCGGAGATGACTACGCCGAATATCAAGGCGAGAAAAACGAGCACTTGGTATGCTTTGCCAAAGAATTTAGAGAAACGGATAAAATCGATTTTTTCATATTCGGTCATCGACATATCCTGCTCGATCTTGCACTCCCCCATCAGAGTCGCATCATTATTCTAGGGGATTGGATCAAGCATCCTTCCTATGCAGTTTTTGACGAGACAGGACTAAATCTGTTCGACTACATCGAGGAATAACAAGCAAAAAGTTACCGGCAAGTACGCATTTAATATTTTTTATACATTCGAAGTATTCAAACAAAACAGTGCGAAAGAAACTATTTATCAATAGTTTATCATATAAGAATCAAAAAAGTATTTATAAAAGCATATTGTATAACATATTATTTTGTTTGTTTATCTGCAAAAAAGGTTGTCCTTTGTCTCAATAACCTAAAACAATCTTTTTTACCTTAAAAAAATTAATACCTATTGAAAACCTATAAAAAAGAGCTTTTGAGAAAAAGTTCTTTTTTGTTTTTATATCCACACAGTTTATCGCTGCCTCATACAACCTATCTCTCGATGTGTAACTCCGTTTACGACATGCACTATTTTCTGTCCAATACGTTACGGAGAAATATATTTTATCGCTTAACCATTTCAAAACCCTACATTTCGATAAAAAAACAAAGATTTTAGTATCAATTTTTCAAAAACATTTCTATATTTGCAAAAAAATAAAAATATAATATTATTATTTCATATAATTCTTTTCTAATTGTTTTAATTATGAAAAAATCTTACACTTTCACTTGGATTGGGATTGTAATATGTTTACTGGGACTGTCGCCGGTAAGTTACGCCCAAGCTATCGAAATCACCGATAGCGCCCCATTTTTTGAAAATTTTAACGAAATCTCCTCGGCCGAAGAAAATTTTGGATTGAGCGGTTGGACTCTAAAATCGGGATATGCGACAGGAAGCACTGCGACCAAATGGTCGGTAAATACATCAAGTTCAAATGCATGTGATGGCTACTCATTAAAAGCCGATGATGCCAGAGCTACCTCAACGGCAATATTAGTGACCCCGAAACTGTCTTTTGCCTCTGGACGAACCGCTAAAATTTCATTCTTCATGAATCGAGATACAGGTACGCGCCAGCCCAATGAGGGATTTAAAATATATGTCAACTCCATAGGCGATATTTACAACTACGACGATGATAACAAAGTAATTATCAACGGAGACCAAACCGTTACGACTCTAAGTGAACCCATTCTTCACGCCAAAAGATACGCAGGCACTGAGATTACTAAAACCGGAATGTACGAAATGTCGGTCAACATACCGTCCGAAATGGCCGGGCAAGAATTTTACGTTATCTTCGAAGCGATCCAAGAATATGGAAACGCCAATTATATCGACAATATCAAAATCGAATTGATATCGGAGCAACCCAAATTAATCAACGAAACGAAAAATATCGATCTGGGTATGGTGAAAGCCGGAGAATCGGCATCACAAGAATTTATACTTTCCAACGAGGGAATAAACACGTTGAATGCTACCCTTTCCGTAGAAAACGGCGAATCGTCGCCTTTCTCCGTTACTCCGACAACGACCGATATCGCTTTCAACGAACAAAAAACAATTACTGTTAACTTCTCGTCGGCAGAAGTAAATTCATTTACCGGGAAATTATACATCGACTCTAACGGAGGAAAAGACACGATTACCCTATCGGCCGAGACCTATCCGGCAACAGCCTACTACGAAACATTCGACGAACTATCCAAACTTCCAGACGAATGGGTGGTCGTTAAAAACGGGAATGAAACTACCTATTCCATCAACAGTAGTAAAGGTGTAAACGGATCAAAATGTTTAAGCGGTTCTATCGGCTCTTGGGGAGATGAATCGACCATCGACACGATATTTACTCCTGTCATATCGGGAAAAGTAACATTCGATTTCAAGAAAGCCGGAGGCTCTTCCGATGCTATTCAAGCGTATATCGTAACAGCCGACGGTACGCAGACCGCAATAAATACGGGAACAGGCTCTTCGTCATCTTGGACAACAGCCAATGTCGACGATGTACCCGAAGGATCACGCATAGCCTTCACACTGAACAATGTCTATGTAGATAACTTCATAGCATTCACTCGGCAGGAAATTTCCAAAGGCATACAGTTGGTTAAAGAAGCCAACAATAGACCAAGTAGTTGGATGACATTATATGCAGGCCCCGACAAAGCCACTCAAAACACATTACAATTTGCAGTTAAGAACATCGGGACTCAAACAGTCTCAGCCGACAGCTATAATTTCACGACCCAATTAGTGAACGAGAACAATACCGTAGCCGAAGGCGTCTCCTACAAAACTTACATCATTAACGGAGAAGACACAACCTTATACGAAGACAATGTTATCCCCGGGCCTGAAATAGCCGCAGGCGCAGAAACTACAATCAAGGGTTATCTGCTCATTAGCAGCAATGACGAAAAAAGCAAACTATCGTTCAATGTAAAAGTAAACAACGTCGAAAATACACATTTCACCCAAGTAAAAACGGGCGATAATATAACTATCAAGCCCAATAAGGGGGATGCCTCCTTATCGGCTATAAACTTTGGATTGGTAAACAAAGCGACGACATTGGATTATGTAATCAAAAACAACAGTAACAACGGAGCATTGACCGTATCGAAAATCACAGTGCCATCGGGGTCCGCATTCTCGGTAAATGCAGCACTGCCATTGGTTATACCCAGTAGCAAATCCGATACGATCCAAATCACTTTCAATGCCGAACCGGGCATATATAACGATAATATCACGGTAGAACATGACGGTATAGGCAATACGGAATTTACCGCCTCCGGTACAATGCTATCGGCTACGGCTTTATTAGAATCGTTCGAAGGCGAAACCTTCCCACCAATCCTTTGGGATATGAAACAAGGACTTTGGGAAAGAAATACGACGACTAAACATCATGGTGAAACCAGCATTGTCAATACAGAATCCACAGTCGATACGATCATCACCCCCTTGCTCCATCTCTCGGCAGGAGACTCTATTGCATTCTCTGTAAGAGCGACCTCATCTTCTGGATATAACACTGATATTCTATATTCCGCAGACGGAAAGACATGGAATCTGTTAAAATCTTTCGCCATTTATGGCGATTATTGGAGTGATTGGACTGAGATGGCGGCTTATATGCCCGAAGACTTTACCGAAGGTGACTATTATATCGGATTCGCCAGCAAAAAGACTTATATCGACTTGGTTTACGGCCCACAAATTGTTTATCAAGAGCACCGCATCGACATTAAAGGATTTACCGGAGAGAACAAAGGTATGGTAAACTACACTCAAAACTTTACCATCGACGTGGCTTGCTTGGGCACAGCCGGAGAAACAGCCGAAAGCTATTCGATTGTCTTGATGAACGGCGAAGAAAACATCGGCAACTACACAGTAGAACCTATGATATTGGGCGACATGAAAAGCTACACTTGTTCGTGGACCCCGAGAGCCGCCGGCGAAGCATCGATCTATGCACTGCTTACACTCGACGATGTAGTGACCTCGACCGACACGATTACGGTATCTGTTGCCGAGGAAAGCCTGATTTCTACCGTTATGATAGGCGATTTATCGACAACGGCCTCCTCTCCCAACTACAAGCACTACCTCTATGAAACACTTTACACTCCGGAAGCTCTTGTAGGATTGCAAGCAGGCGATGTGATTGAAACGGTAAATATCCCCTATTACGCCACAGATGCAGCCGTAAAAGGATATCGAATAAATATCTGGATAGGCAATACCGAAAAAACGGCTCTCACTACCGACAAAATGAGCGAAGCGGACATAACAGGATTGAGCCATATCGGAGCGAACTTGCGATACGAAGCAGGAGGAAGTAAAGAATCGCCCCTATATTTCGAAATGAGACCCGAAACCCCGATCACTTACAATGGTGGAAACCTTAGCCTCATTGTCTCCGTAGACTCCACATACTACAAATCGGGTGTCTACTTCTTCACTCAAAGGACCTCCACCAAATCGATGAAGACTTATAGCATAGACGGTAATACCAGTGCCGATTATATGGATACTTGGATAAATGGCGGATATATCCCGAAAGTGGCCGAAAATATCATGGTGATGGAACTGGGATTGGCAACCGAAGCACCAGTCGTACACGGCATTGTAACCCGGAAAGATAACCAAGCCCCGATAGAAGGTGCAACGGTAACCATGCAATCGGGCGAAGTCATTTACACCGCTACCACCGATGAAACGGGAGCTTACAGCATTTCCGTAATGCAACCAGGAAAAGAATATGAAATGACGGTTAGCAAAGATAACTATACAGGTGTGGACGGTGTGCTCGTGACAGTAAACGAAGATACCGAACAGAATTTCGAATTAACGATTATCAGTGGAATAGACCATACGACAGAAAATGCGACGAAAATATTCACCGACCGCACGGGAAACATTCATGTCGTAGCCGATGCCGTTATCGAAACGATAAAAGTATACTCGACGAGCGGAAGCCTCTGCATAACCGAAACCCCGGCAAGTGAATCGGCCGTTATAAATGCCGGTGATCTGAAAGGTATTTATGTGGTAGAAGTCCAAACAGCAGGCAGTGTGAAGCGCGCAAAAGTAAGGCTATAACATTGACTTGAATCACATAGCGACAGGCGGAAGAACTCTGGTTCTTCCGCCTGTCTTTTCTTTCCCCTTTTCCCTTCATTCCCCTCGAAACCGCCCTTCGCTCTGTACGCACAAGAGAGAATATTTCTCCATACAGAAATAAATCCTTATATTTGTAGAATATAGGAGGCGGTTCGACATAGTCAAATCGGAAATGTGATTTCCGCTTGCCTTTGCACTCACCTTTCGCTATATTTGCCTTACGGGTGGAAACAGGCTGCGCTTCGGTACAACCGAATAAATTTGTTTCTGCTCTCGCTTTGTACTATTTTTGTAATCATAGGAAAAGAAGCCATCGATGAAACGATATGCGATCATAGTAGCCGGAGGAAAAGGAACTCGTATGGGAAACGACATTCCCAAACAATTCATCGAAATAGCCGGCAAACCGATATTAGCCCATACGATAGAAAATTTCTACCGATTCGATCCGAATATCGATTTAATAATCGTACTTCCTCAAAACCAACAAGAATATTGGAAACGGCTATGCTCGATTCACCGAATCACAATTCCCCATCTCGTTGTCAAAGGGGGAGAAACACGTTTTCATTCGGTTCTTAACGGACTATCTCTTATCCCGGACGAAGGGATTGTCGCTATCCACGACGGGGTACGCCCGCTCACGGCTCATCGCGTAATAGAAAATTGTTTTCATGTCGCAGAAGAAAAAGGCGGAGCCATACCCGTTCTTCCTCTAACCGATTCATTAAGACAAATATTTCCCGACAAATCCAGCAAGGCCGTCGACCGCACGGCATTCGTGGCGGTACAAACTCCGCAGACATTCCGGGTCGAAGAAATAAAAAAGGCATACAAGCTCCCTTATAACGACACTTTCACCGACGATGCCTCGGTGTACGAGGCTGCCGGATACATTCCCGAATTGGTCGAAGGGAATCGGGAAAACCTGAAAATAACTCTGCCGGTCGACTTGGCAATCGCCGAAATAAGATTAAAGGAATGACAGATTTAGCCGGTTTAAATATCAAATACCTTCCCGGGGTCGGCCCTAAACGCGCCGAACTCCTAAACAAAGAATTAGAGATATTCACCTATCTCGACCTGCTGCACTATTATCCGTATAAATACATCGACCGAAGCAAGACCTACAAAATAAACGAAATTGACGGTTCGATGCCTTATATTCAGTTACGAGGTAAAATCGTTTCATACACCACTCACGGAGAAGGGGCACGCCGGCGGCTCACCGCTCTGTTCTCCGACGGTTCGGGAGTCATAGAGCTCGTTTGGTTCAAAGGAATACGCTATATCACAGACCGTTACAAACCGGGAACGGAATATACGCTTTTCGGGAAACCCACTCTTTTCAACGGGAAATTCAACATCGCCCACCCCGAGCTCGACCCGATAGACGATCGCATAGACAACACGACCGGACTACAAGGATACTATACCACGACCGAAAAAATGAAAAATGCTTTCCTCAACTCGAAAGCTATACAGAAAATGGTATATACCCTTCTCTCCGGAATACAAAACCCACTGCCCGAAACATTGCCCCTTCCCATTATCTCGCGAATGCAACTCATGAGTTCGACCGATGCCCTACGCAACATTCACTTTCCGGTGACGATAGGCCACCTGAGGCGGGCAGAATTCAGGCTCAAATTCGAAGAGTTATTCTACCTGCAATTACACATTCTACGATATACCCGGTTACGGAACCTGAAATTGGGAGGATTCCGTTTCGACCACATCGGGAATTATTTCAACGACTTTTATCATCAAGTGTTGCCCTTCGAACTCACCCAAGCTCAAAAACGAGTCATCAAAGAGATTCGAGCCGATATGGGCAGCGGCAGACAAATGAACAGACTGTTACAGGGAGATGTAGGCAGTGGAAAAACATTGGTCGCGCTCATGAGTATGCTCATCGCCGTAGACAACGGTTACCAAGCCTGTCTAATGGCTCCCACCGAAATATTGGCCACCCAGCATTACGAAGGGCTGAAAAAGATGGTAGAGCCGTTAGGACTACGTATTGAACTACTCACGGGGTCGGTATCTAAAAAACGAAGAGCTCCTATTTTAGAAGGGCTCCTCACCGGAGAAATAAACCTGCTGATAGGAACCCATGCCCTTCTGGAAGACTCGGTAAATTTTGCGAATCTGGGTTTTGTCGTCATCGATGAGCAACATCGGTTCGGGGTAGAGCAACGGGCTCGGCTTTGGAGAAAAAATAAAATTCCGCCACACATTTTGGTCATGACTGCCACCCCCATTCCCCGGACTTTGGCCATGACCGTTTATGGCGATCTCGACGTATCGGTCATCGACCAATTGCCCCCCGGACGCAAACCCATACAAACACTCCTTCAATACGATAACAAAAGAGCCCAGCTATACGCTTCTTTGCGCAAGCAACTACAAATCGGGAGACAAGCCTATATCGTGTATCCGCTCATACAGGAAAGCGAGAAGAGCGACTTGAAAAATTTAGAAGAAGGATATGAACACATTCGGGAAATTTTCCCCGAATATCAAGTGTGCATGGTACATGGAAAAATGAAAGCGGCCGAAAAGGAAACCGAGATGCAAAAATTCGTATCGGGAGAAGCCCGCATTATGGTGGCGACTACGGTCATAGAAGTCGGGGTGAACGTACCCAATGCATCGGTTATGATCATCGAAAACGCCGAACGTTTCGGTCTGGCTCAGCTACACCAGCTCAGAGGGCGTGTAGGTCGTGGCGCCGAACAATCGTATTGTATCTTGATGACATCTTATAAAATCAACCAAGACACCCGAAAAAGGCTCGAAATCATGGCAGAAACCAATGACGGGTTTCGCATTGCCGAAGCCGACATGCAAATGAGGGGACCGGGGGATATGGAAGGGACTCAGCAAAGCGGAATCGCATTCAATTTACAAATCGCCAACTTGGCAAAAGATGCACAAATATTGCAAGTAGCTCGCGATGAAGCAGGTAAACTGCTAGATTCCGATGAATTGTTAGAACGACCCGAAAACCAAATCGTACGAAAAGAACTAAACCGCATTTTCGAAAAACAAAAAAACTGGGGATTAATCAGTTAAATAAAAAGTTTTCACTATTTTATGTTGTAAAACATATTTACACATAAGAATGTATAAATCAATATTTTATATGAAAAACACAAACAAATCGGCTTACTGGATACCTAAATTTTGTTAACCAACCAGAACACATTCCTCCAAAATTCATTATCTTTGAAAAGTGTGTGCAAAAATATACGCATCTTTCTTTGGTGGACTTAATAAAAAGGCTACTTCGACTATTTATTTTAGGACGCGGCTTATGCCAGAATTAGATAAATAAAATGTATTTCGGAAAAACAAAACATTACATTCTACCTCTCCTGCTTGCATTCTCGCTAGGTAACTTAAATGCCCAGCACAATAGGAATCTCTCCACTCACCTACACTCCAAACAACACCAGGACCTCATCGCAGGGCAACAAAACATACACAAAGAAATAAACTTGGTCGATTCCATCGCCCTACTCGAAATGCTCGAAGAAGAGGAAGAGGAGTTTCCCGGTATCGATATTTATGGAGAAAATTGGGATCAAACATGGGTAAACCCATACAAAGTCCCAATAGACAAATTGCCCGAATCCGCTACTATCGACGTCTCGGAATATTGTATGCCCATCATTGGTCATATTACATCGAACTACGGTTGGCGACGCAGACGCATGCACAGAGGAGTGGATTTGTCTCTTCATATCGGAGATACGATACGTGCGGCCTTCTCCGGGAAAGTGAGATTAACACGATATGAACGCAGAGGATACGGATACTACGTAATCATTCGTCATGGCAACGGCCTCGAAACCATATACGGACATCTCTCCAAATTCTTGGTTAAGCCCGATCAAATCGTAAAAGTGGGAGAACCCATTGCTTTGGGAGGTAACACGGGACGCTCCACGGGCCCTCATTTGCACTTCGAAACGCGCTATTTGGGAATGGACATCAATCCCAATAAGATTTTCGACTTTGTAAATCAAGTGCCTCATACCGACCAATATACTTTCAATCCGAAAGAATTAGCCAGCAGCTTGGGGTACGGCAGATACAAGGGCAGTAACAACGGAGCGAAATACGTATCCTATCGAGTTAGAAAAGGAGATTCACTATCAAGGATAGCCAATAAATACGGTGTCTCGATCAGTCATCTGTGCAAGCTCAACGGGATTAAGCGAAACGGAGTATTGCGCGAAGGCAAAATCTTACGAATAAAATAAAATACAAAAAGAAATAATTTCATTTCCACTAAAACAAATTGCTTCTTTCTATAAAAGGCATTAACCGAAGGGTTAATGCCTTTTTTAATACATTCGACTCGGCTGCCGAGGGCTTTGCCAGAAATTTCGATTCAGCAGAAAATTCGTGGGGCAGGCTTGAATCTTAGCGACGAATCTCTTATCTACAACCACATTCCAATCTTTTCGGAGAGTGGTTAAAAAGTAGCCGAATAGATTTTCGATAAAATTCAGCCTCCCCCTCTGCTCATCACAGATAAGATAGGGAGAGTACCCGCAAAGCGAGAAGTATAAAATCTATCCTTATGCCAAAACAAGAAATACCACTTTTAAACCTCTCCCCCTGTGTTTCCGTAAGGGAATATAGGGGGAGTGCCCGTAGGGCGAGGGGGTTAAATTCTACAATGAAAAAAGTCCTATACCCCAAAAACAATGACAGCCTTTTCAATCTCTGCGCAAAAATTACCGTTCCTTCGGCAGCCCCCTACATCGCAGCAAGAAAAGTGCAAAGAACCGATACCTCCAAAAATATAAATATCTCCCTCTTTTTTCTAAAAAAGTTCGATCATGCCATAAACAACAGACACACCGGTTCTACATTTGCCTGAAAAAACAGACGTATGGAAACACAAGAACAGATTCTGAAAGAACAACGATTGAGAATAGAAGTGTTGAGACATCAACTCCTATTACGTTATTACGAACTGCTGCTCTCGTTAGACGTACTGACACAAGCTGCGGAAGTAAAAACTTTGATGGGCTACATCAACACCCTCGAACGATATGCCAAGCGATTCGAGAATAAGCCCTCGAAGAAAGAATCCGGGAAGAAAGGACGGAAAAATACGGCCGACGAGACGACTGCCGATGATATCCACCCCGAAGCCTCTATCTCTCTATCCGAACACGCAAAGGAACTCTTCGATATGATGGCTCTTGACGACAACCTGCCATCGGAAGAAAACGAATTGCCTGCTGACATCGACGACTTCCTAAAAGCCGGATATGCCCGTTTTCTCGAACAGCAAAAACTACGAGCCCATAAAAATACGCCACATATCGAAGACAACCCGTCCCGATAAATTTAAAACAGCTTCTAAGAAAAATCCTTATCCAAAGATTTATACGATTTTACCGGGCTCAACAAAAAATTTAAATATGGCGTCCTAAAAACATATTTATTTAAATATCTTTGTAATACAATTAATCCATAGAGAACAATTCGACCCATTATGAATTTAAACGAGATAATAGCAAATATTGTTATACCGGCAGCAATAGCAGGAATATTGACACCCATTATAATGAAAGGAATCCTAAAAACATCATGGGGACAGAAAATATTCAAACATAAAGACAATGCATCAGAACCGTAAAATAAAAAAACGGCGCAGACTTGCAACTATTTACCGAACAAGGCACGATATTTATACAGCAAATCGCTGTACTGCGACAAATGTCTGATGGGTAATAGCGATACCGGAGAGTAGCAATCGACATGAATACGATAATAATCGCCATATCCGTTTTGCAACGCCTTGTCGAGATAGGAAATCGACTTGTCGACATCAAAACCGGCATACATGCAGGCTAAATAAAAATAATCGATATTACGAACCGACCCGGAAGCCAAAAGCGAACGCTCCCACTCCTCGGCCTGTTTTTTCAGATGAAGTCTCGCAAATGCGATTCCTTTCAAATTGTCGCCATAAGCGACAGACGTACCGTCCAAGCTAAGTACTTTGCGGTAATCCGCCTCAGCAGCTATACGATTTTCCATACCATATTCTTGCGTATAAGCCCGTGCCAAATAAGAATACGGTTCATCGGGAGCTGCGACGACAGCCTCGTTATAACAACTTATCGCCTGCCCGAAGTCGCCTTCGTCATAGGCAATCATTCCCCTTTCCAGACAAATCGCCACATTCGACGGGTCATATACCGCCGCTTGCCGAACAGCTTGTTCGGCGGCAACAAGATTGCCGTCTCCCCTCTCGATTTCAGACAACAATCGATAATATTCGGCATTCTGCGAATCTTTCTCTATCGCTCTTTTTATATCGGCTCTCGCTTCGTCGAATCGGGTCAACCTCGACAGACAAAAGGCCCGGTTATAATAGACCGTATGAAAATTGAAAAAGTTCTCCTCCACGATCGTATTCCAATCACGCAAAGAAGATGCATAATCATAATGGTCTTTATAAATGGTGGCACGCACATAATAAAGCATACCCTGCCGGGGAGAACGTTCGATATTCCGATTCAACCCTTCGATAACGCCGTTATACGACTCGTTACTATAAGCGACCAGCTTTTGTATCGCTCCCGAATGCCCGTCATCGAGCGAGACGGCATAGACCAAATCATCGACTGCTTCGGGCATCATGTCCATCTCCTTATAAATCTCGCTGCGCTCCAAATAAATCTTCGGATCTTTGGGCGAGAGATTGACAGCCTGAGCTAATAAATCTTTCGCTCTCACCGGCTGGCCGGTATGAGCCTCGACTCGCGCCAACCCCATAAATGCGCTTTGACTGCGGGTATCCATGCGCAACAAATGATTATAGTCGATTTTAGCCATATCGTATTGTCCCAACCGGCACAGCAGATCTCCCCGGTCTTTCAGAGCCAACCGATGGTTAGGGACTAATCGTAAAGCACTGTTCAAATCGGTCAAAGCAGACTTGGTCTCTCCCCTTTCCGACAGAATCTTGGCTCTCAACAAATAAGCCTGTGCCAAATCGTCCTTCTCTTTTCGAGGGAAATATTTAATCGCATTGTCGATATCCGACAAAGCCTTTTTCATATCTCCCTGTCCGAAATAAGCCATAGCCCGGCTATAATACGTTCTGTAATCCTGTGGATTGGCAGCCAATTCCTCGGCATATACCTCCATCATGGCTTTCACCAAATCATCGTTTTCCGTCGCATGAAGAGCAAACGACGAAGAGAAAAAACAAAATAAGATACCCCCTATAAAACACCTGAGTCGAGAAACCATTGTCAAACAGCTTTTATATGTTACTTATCTTTACTACCCAAAGACATTACAGCCTGCCGAATGCACACCAACCTTGTCAGCAAGCCTTCCAAAAGATCCAACGGCAGCATATTGGCTCCGTCCGATTTAGCTTTACACGGTTCGGGGTGAGTCTCCATAAACAACCCATCGACACCCACAGCGATACCTGCCCGGGCGATAGTCTCTATCAATTCCGGCATTCCTCCGGTCACGCCCGAATCTTGATTGGGCCTTTGCAACGAATGGGTAGCATCGAGAATGACCGGGAAACCGAACTTCTGCATAATCGGAATGCCCCGATAATCGACCAACAGGTCTTGATAACCGAAAGAGGTTCCCCGTTCTGTAATCATCACATCGTTATTCCCGGCATCCACGACCTTTTGAGCGGCAAACTTCATGGCCTCGGGCGACAGGAATTGACCTTTCTTGATATTCACCACTCGCCCTGTTTTTGCAGCAGCCACCAACAAATCGGTCTGGCGACACAAAAATGCCGGAATTTGCAACACATCGACATACTCGGCAGCCATCTTAGCCTCCTCGGCCGTATGAATATCGGTAACGACAGGTATTTTGTATGTATCGGCGACTTTCCGTAATATTTTCAAAGCCTTCTCATCGCCTATCCCGGTAAACGAATCAAGGCGAGAACGGTTGGCCTTGCGATAAGAGCCCTTGAAAATATAGGGTATCTGCAACGATTCTGTTATCCCGACGATCTTTTCCGCAATATCCATCGCCATGTACTCTCCTTCTATGACACAAGGACCTGCCAACAGAAAGAAATTACCGCTATCGGTATATTTAAGATTTTCGAGTTTCATTATTTCGATTTTAACTGATTCAACACTTGTATCGTATGGCAGGCAACTACTCCGGCCGTTTCCGTACGCAACCGGCTCTGCCCCAACATCACCGGCTGAAATCCACAGGCAATAGCCTGTTCTACCTCTTCGGGGCTGAAATCACCCTCAGGACCTATCAAAATCAAAGCATTCTCTCCCGGGCGATATACCTCGGAGAGTTCTTTCCGCTCGCCCTCTGCATAGCAATGAGCAATGAATTTCTGTCCATCGAAAGGACGGGCGACAAAGTCCGAAAAGGCTTCCATTTCGGACAATCGGGGCAAAACTGCCTTTAAGGATTGCTTCATCGCCGAAATCAGAATTTTGTTCAGACGATCGAGTTTTAACTCTTTCCGTTCAGAGAATCGGCATTTCAACAAAGCAATCGAATCAATGCCTATCTCCGTGACTTTTTCGGCAAACCACTCCATTCTATCGAGATTCTTCGTCGGCGCAATCGCTACATGCACTTGTGCCCGCCACGGATTGGGAACTTTCGATTTTTTCAATATCCGTATGCCACAACGCTTCCGATGCGCCAGAACGATTTCGGCCAGATATTTATTTCCTCCCCCATCGACAATTCCAATCTCATCACCTTCGCCCATACGCAAAACTCTGACACAATGCTGGCTTTCCGCCTCAGGGAGCTCATGCACACTTTCAATATCGGGAGCATAAAATATCTGCATAGGACCTCGTTAAAAGATTAAACTTTCTCTGCCTTGACTTTGGCTTGATGTTTATAGTGGAACGTCAATGCAAACAAAATACCGATTACACAAGCATAAGCCGCAAAGATAGTCCAACATGCCGGCCAGTCTGTCACCACGCCATTCTCGCTATGATAAGCGATAACCAACCCAGCACCGTAACCGCCCACGATAGAACCCAGTCCATTCGTCATCATCATGAAGATACCCTGAGCACTGGCTTTTATGGAAGCGGGAGCCTCATCGGCAATGAAAAGAGAACCCGACACATTGAAGAAATCGAAGGCCATACCATATACGATCATCGATAATACCAAGAATACGACCGGGAAGCCCTCGGGACCGCCGATTGCGAAGAATCCAAAACGCAATACCCATGCCATGAAACTGATGATCATCACCCTCTTAATACCGTATCGGCTCATAAAAAACGGTATCGCCAGAATAAAAAGAGTTTCCGATACCTGAGAAAGAGAAGAGAGTATGACCGAATATTTCACAGCCCAAGCCTCGGGGTGAGTCGCCTTGAAGCTATCGAGAAAAGGAACGCCATACATATTGGTCACTTGAAGGGCTGCCCCCAACAAAAAAGAGAAAAGCAAGAATACGGCTGTACGGTAATTCTTAAACAAAACCAAAGCATCCAATCCCAACACAGACATGAGCCCGTTATTCTTCATCGCCTTAGCCGGAGGACAAGCCGGTAAAGTGAAGCAATAAAGTCCCATTGCGGCAGAGGCACACGCAGCCATAATCAACTGTCCATTATTGGAGCTGAACCCGGTGAGGTTATCTATCCACATAGCGACGATAAACCCTATCGTTCCCCAAACTCTCACGGGAGGATAGTCCTTAATGCGATCCAATCCGGCTTTATCGATAGCATTATATGCAACGGTATATGACAATGACAGAGTGGGCATATAGGCCAGCATATTGACCAACATCGCTATTTTGAACAAATCATAATCGGTAACGAACGCTGCACAAAAAAGAGAAATAGCTCCGACCCAATGTAGAACTCCCATCAACCGTTCGGCATTCACCCACTTATCGGAAACCACACCTATAAGCGCAGGCATAATAAGAGAAGCTATACCCGATAGAGCAAACACACTGCCCACGAGTGCACCGTCGAAAGCCAAGCCCCCGTCTTCAACGGGTGTCGTCATATATAATCCCAATGTACAGAGCCACGATCCCCAGATAAAAAATTGGAGAAAATTCATGACTATCAGTCGAATTTTTACACTTTCCATATTCTTGCGTTTGTGTTGTAATAATTTCCTTTTTTACAGGACATGGTTTAGATTATCCGTCAAAAATAAAGCCGATCGAGCACGGGAATACCTCACTTGTCCGAGCATTTTACCGACATACGACTTATTTCATGCAAATCTAAAAAAATATCGGTGTTCTTACAAGTTATTATCTCTTTTATTCAGCTCATCTTGAATACGAGCGGCTTCTTCATAAGCCTCGGAAGCAATAGCCTTTTCCAAGCGTTCTTTAAGTTCCTTACGGGAACAATTCGACAAACTCTTTTCTTCGGGGAGTTCTTCTGTCTCTACGACTTCTTTACCTTCATTTTCCTCATAGACAAATCCTGCCTCGTCTATAATATCCTGCATGACATATATGTCGGACCGTGTACGTAAAGCTATGGCTATTGCATCGGAAGTACGGGCATCGATACGAATCTCACGCGTACCATCGTCAAAAAGCATTTCCGAGGAAAAAACTCCATTCTCAAATTTATAAATACACACCTCTTTCAAACGAATGCCGAAACCGTGAGAGAAACTCACAAAAAGATCATGAGTAATCGGACGAGGCGGAACAATACCTTCCAAAGATATAGCTATAGACTGAGCCTCGGACACTCCTATCACGACAGGAATACGACGAGGCCCATTTTCTTCGGCAAGCACCAAAGCATACGCCCCTTTTTGTACTTGACTGTAAGTCAACCCCAACACCTTTAATTTTATACGAGTATCCACATCACCACATTTTTAATCATACAAATATAGCGAAAGGCGAGTGCAAAGACAAACGGAAATCACATTTCCGACTTGACTCTGCCGAACCGTATCCTATATTCTACAAATATAATGAAAGGTGTGTGCAGAATAAAACAAATACGCTTGTTTTTCATACCGAATCGTATCTTATCTCTCGATTTGGCAGAGACCGCCGCCTCTTTTATTCAGGCTCAGAGGAAACTATTATTTATTCTATTCCGAATACAAGAAGCATCGTTACAAAGTAATTACTCCACTACCGACGCAAATATGGCGTTCCTTATCATACACGACAGCAAATTGTCCGGGAGCAATACCCTGTACCGGTTCCGTCGAAGAGATAGAATACGACTTACCCTCCTTAATTAAGAGTCCTGACGTAAAATCGGGAGTATGCCTGTTCTTAAAAGTTATCTCGACAGGCGATTCCATCTCTCCCCACGGGTCATCTGTAATAAAATGGAACTCCGCCAACTTTAAAACCTTCCCATATTGTTTCTCCGTTCCATACCCGTTCGATACGAATATCGTATTGGTATCGACATCTTTCGCCACGACGTACCACGGACCGCCACTCAATCCGAGTCCCTTCCGTTGTCCTATCGTATGAAACCAATATCCCTTGTGAGATCCCAATATCTTACCGGTTTCGAGCTCTACTATCGCCCCTTGTCGTTCGCCCAAATGTCGACGGATAAACGCATTGTAGTCGATATTCCCCAAAAAGCAAATACCTTGACTGTCACGTCTGGAAGCATTAGGAAGTTTAGCCGAAACAGCCACCTCCCGAACCTCCTGTTTCAATAAATCGCCGATAGGAAATAGCAAATGGGAGACCTGAACAGAGTCTATCTGTGCCAGAAAATCGGTCTGATCTTTCTTTTTATCTCTTGCCGTAGAGAGATAAATTTTACCATTCCTCTCGGTCGTCGTAGCATAATGGCCGGTAGCCGTTTTATCGAACGCATGCCCCCAACGTTCCTCAAAGAAACCGAATTTGATCATTTTGTTACACATCATATCGGGATTAGGGGTTAATCCGAGTTTCACCGTTCGCAAAGCATATTCCATAACATGGTCCCAATATTCCCTATGGAGAGATACGACTTCAAACGGAAGTCCGTACTTACGCGCAATATAAGTACACATTTCTATATCCTCCTCGGCCGAACAGTCGCCTTCGTCATTGTCCATTCCTATGCGAATGTAAAATAAAGTCGGGTCTATCCCTTGCTCTTTCAGCCGATGTACAACAACGGCACTATCCACTCCCCCAGATAATAATACGGCTACGTTCATCTATTCGTTCTCTAATTCCGGTTCCGGTGATACTTATCTTTCAAAATTAAACTTCTTCCATGCTTTCTGACGAGGTTTCTAAATGAAAAGTCTTCACGAAGAAGGCATCCGCAGAATATCGTCCGGGACCCGCAAGCAGTATAAAAGTATAAATTCCCAAATAAAGCAACGGTAATTCTGCCGTCGACAGGCTAATCGGAGAAAAGGTAAAAAAAGCTGCAATAATCATAGAAAACATCAACGGTAAAACCGCCAACCTTGTCATAAATCCCAACAGCACCAACGAGGAACAACCAACCTCTACCAATATGATGAGGATTAACGACAGCTCACTACTCATTCCCATAGTTGCAGGAAACGTAGATTTCAAAGTATCGAACTGTTCTATTTTGGCGATGCCGTGAGTCAGCATCATGAAACCGATAAACACCCGTAACCCTAGTTTTGCCCAATCGGACAATCGTTCACACAACAAAAAGCGGGAGACCGTTTTAGCGAAATTCTTCATATTCAATTTTGTTAATTCAATATTTAAATAACAACCGAATTGCTCAAATAGATTAAATAGAAAAGACTTTGTGGTCGATTCTTCCTTTTTCAGGTGTTATTGGGTCAAAAAAACCTATGCTCACGCACAGAGGGGATCTCAAATGGACGATTCACATCGTTTACACAGAATCAAAACCACAAAGTCTTTTTACTTATTTTCCTTCAATATCTTTTCTACTTCTTCCAGCGAAGTATTGCGCAATATTATTTTCTTATCTTTATCCAACAAATACAAAGCAGGCATAATCCTCAAATCGAAATAACGGTCTCCATTTTCCATAGAAGCCACCACCCACTCTTTGGGATATTTCTCAACACTGCCCAACCATTCGTCCGTCTCTCCATCGGGATAAACCGACAAAATAACGAGTCGTCCTTCTCTTACTTCCTTCAATAAGGCCTGCGAAACACTCAATCTCAAAGTAGTCAACGAGCAATCATCGCATTCGGGATCGTTAATATATAACAGGACAAAAGGAGCTTTTAATTTCTTAACACGAAACTTCTTTTCTTTTCCCGGTAATTTATATTCAAAGTCGGTCAATTCCATTCCCAATTGGTTTTTAGTCAAAACATCATATTGATAGGAATAACGCAACTTACGTAACTTATCCACTTTTTTCGAATCGAGCACCGCTTTTACAAACGGCAAATAGGCTTCCTCGCTAACTAAATGCCCCTCTCCACTATATAGATATTTATCGGCTATATCGGCATACATCAACAATATATCTTCATCGCTCGAAGCCCGCCTCAATAAAATATCAATAGATTTCAATGTACTCTCTCGTGAAGCGATACGCATAATAGAGGTAAAATCGACGAAAGCCTGTTCCGGAATTTCCCTCGCATCCAAATATGCGCGGTTTTCAATATCAAAATTATCCCAATAATGGGCAATTAAATATTCGCTTCTAACATCGGGCGTCACCAAACTATCGGGAATATCGGGCAACTGATATGGACGGACAGACTCTTCTTGTGCCTCCGACATTACAAAGGTACATGCGAATATACACAACAGAATTTTTCTTACCATAAAATTTCCCATATAACTAACCCAAGAGTAGGAGCAAACACCCTTGACTATATCGATGTATAATCCGTTTTTTGCATCGGTTGCAAATATACACAAATTATCGTAAACAGCAACCCATTTGACTTTTATATTTAGTACGAATGAACTAAATATAAAATATTAAATAATTTCTATATAAAACAACAGCCCGATTATTTTTTTTTAGATTTTTTTATTTTCCCACTTCCCCCATTTCATATAAGCCGCCGAAAATAAAAGGATTCCAATGGCATAGATATGTTCTGTCGTCCAGCAAATAGCAACATCGACCCTCAGATAAAATATCATAATCGCCACATAGACGACATAGAGCACCAGCGCCATCAGTTCCAAAATAAACGCAGCGCGAGTATTGCCTGTCCCCGAAACCGACTGAAAATAGACATTCCCCGGAACTATAAAAATATAGGCGGAACAAAGGACAAACAGAGACGGAAGCGATGCCGAAATAAGATCGGGCATATCGGTGTAAATGCGCAAAATCCAATTGGGACAAAGGATAAAGAACAATATAATCGGAAGCACAAACAAATATGCCATACGAATACACTGATTCAACGTGCCCCGTACATAGCGAGTATTTCCAGCTCCTATCAAATTACTGATGAGCGTACTACATGTCGAAGAGAACGTAATGACAATCATAAAAGGCAGTGCCGATACGTTACGAATAATATTCGTTATGGCCAACGATCGCTCGCCCAGATGTTCCACGGCGATAAAAAACAGGAACCATGTAGACATGGATATAAAATTTTGAACCATCGTCCATACAGAAATATTCAAAATATTTCCCAAAGGTTCTCCATTCCGCAGACCGAAACGATTTAATCCATATTTTTTGACATCGACTCGTACACGGGTGTAAACGACAAAGAAAATTACCGATACCAACTCGGCCAAAGAAGAACCGATGGCGGCTCCTGCAATTCCCATAGCCGGAAATCCCAATTTCCCGAAAACCAGAATGTAATTAAACACGACATTCGACAATACCATGACAATCGAATTGAGTGTCAGAGTCTTTGTTTGGGTTGTTCCCACGAAAAAGGCGCGGAACATCACGGCTACGAATGAAAAGAAAAATCCATATACCCGCCAGCGAATATAACTTACGGCAGCCTCATGAACATGAGGCGAATCGATAAATCGTTCGAGAATCAAAGGCGAAACGAAATGAGATGAGACAAACAGCACCAACGCTACTCCCAGCAAAAAATAGGTTCCCTTATAAAATATCGGGCCTATCTTCGCATAATTTCCTTCTCCGTTTCTCCGCCCCATAATGATTTGCGCTCCCAAGCTAAACCCGAAAGCAATCATATAAAATGTCATGTAATAGACTCCGGCAATGGCCGAAGCTCCCAATTCGACTTCACCGACACGCCCCATAAAGGCGGTATCGGTCATGCCGATGAGTTGCTCCATAACGAGACTGATAAGAATCGGATAGGCAATGAACCAAATCTGTTTATAGCTGAATTTTACCGGATTATTTCCCATACTCTTTCAAATAAGCCTCGGCGGCTTCACAAAGATCGTTATACCATTTTTCTCCAAACCTGCGAATCAACGGTTCTTTCAAAAATTCGTAAACCCTCACTTTTTCCCGGCGTCCCAATACTTCGGCGGCCTTGCAAATTTTCCAACGGTGATAATTTACCGCCGCAAAGTCTTTGTATTCTTTCAAACGCACAGGATACAGATGACAGGAAACAGGCTTGTAAAAATCGATTTTCCCCTCTCGAAACGCTTTCTCTACGGCACATTGGCACATTCCGTTTTTACCGTAACAGGTAAAAACACAATCCTTACCATTCACGATAGATGTCACCAAATCGCCTTCTTCATCGACATAGGCAACTCCTTGCCGTTCGATAACAGCCTTCGCTTCGGGTAACAAATCGTCCCAGATAACCGGAAGAATTTCTTTCAATTTACGACATTCTTCCTCGGAGACCGGAGCGCCGGCATCTCCCTCAATACAGCATGCCCCCAAACATTTTTCGAGATCACAGATAAAAAATCGTTCTATGACATCGAGGCTTACCAGCGCACTACCTACTTGCAGCATAATTTCTTCGGATTCTATCGTTTTCATCTATCTTTATGAGGAAGAAAAGCCGGAACGCAAAGCATACGTTCCGGCATATCGTCATCGTCGATCGTTGTTATTTCAACAAATCATGTCCTGTCATTTCGGCCGGCTGAGGCAATCCCATGATGTGGCAAATCGAGGGAGCTACATCGGCCAAAATACCATCTTCGACCCGTGCGTTCTTATTCTCCGTCACATAAACGAAAGGCACAGGATTCAACGAGTGAGCCGTATTGGGTGTTCCATCGGCATTCTCGGCATTGTCGGCATTACCGTGATCGGCTATGATAATCACTTCATAACCGTTGGCCTTAGCAGCCTCGACGGTATCGCGCACACAAGCATCGATAGCCACGACAGCTTTTTCGATAGCCGAATAGACTCCTGTATGTCCTACCATATCGCCGTTGGCATAGTTCACGACAATGAAGTCGTATTTATTTTCGCCGATGGCGGCTACCAATTTATCTTTCACTTCATAGGCACTCATCTCGGGTTTCAAGTCATAGGTAGCTACTTTGGGAGAAGGAACCAAAATACGATCCTCTCCCTCGAACGGGGCTTCGCGACCGCCGTTAAAGAAGAAAGTAACATGGGCATATTTCTCAGTTTCGGCAATGTGCAACTGGGTTTTATGCGATTTCGACAAATACTCGCCCAACGTGTTATGTACATTCTCTTTGTCGAAAAGAATATGAACACCCTTGAACGAGGCATCGTAAGGCGTCATGCAATAGTATTGCAAACCGGGAATCGTGTGCATACCGGCCTCGGGCATATCTTGCTGCGTGAGCACAATCGTCAGCTCTTTGGCGCGGTCGTTACGGTAATTGAAGAAAATAACCACGTCGCCCTCCTTGATTCGCCCGTCGCAAGTCGTGTTTACGATAGGTTTGATAAATTCGTCGGTTACATCGGCATCATACGATTCCTGCATGGCTTGCACCATATTATCCGATTTACGACCGATTCCGTTTACCAAAAGGTCATAGGCTTCTTTCACCCGCTCCCAACGTTTGTCACGGTCCATCGCATAATATCGTCCGATAATAGAGGCTATCTTTCCGGCCGATTTAGCGCAATGAGCCTCCAACTCCTCGATAAATCCTTTACCGCTGCGAGGATCGGTGTCACGACCGTCCATGAAGCAGTGGATAAACGTATTTTCCAAACCATATTCTTTGGCGATGTCGCACAACTTGAACAAATGATCCAGCGAACTGTGCACCCCTCCATTAGAGGTCAGCCCCATAAAGTGGATATTCTTACCGTTATCGCGCGCATAAGAGAACGCAGAGACAATTTCTTTGTTCTGTAAAATGGAATTGTCGGCACAGGCTTTGTTGATCTTCACCAAATCTTGATAGACGATACGTCCTGCACCGATATTGAGGTGACCTACTTCGGAATTTCCCATCTGACCATCGGGCAAACCCACATTCTCGCCACTTGCTTGCAACTGCGAATGAGGATAGGTTTTCAACAAATAGTCCCAATAAGGAGTGGGGGTATTATAAATCACATCTGCGTGCGAATGATTACCGATGCCCCAGCCGTCGAGAATCATCAATAGTGCTTTTTTACTCATCTTCTATATCTATTTAGAGTTATCTAATTTCATATATCAACCGACAAAAACAATGCCGAACTTTCCGAAGAGAAACTCTCTACCCCGACATCTTTGCTTTCTCCGGATATCCCCTGCCAAATTGCGGGACAAAGATAGCGAAAGGTGAGCACAGAGACAAACGGAAATCTCATTTCCGACTTGGCTATGCCGAACCGTCTCCTATCTTCGTAGTGACAAAGATACGAAAAACCAAGAGCAGAAACAAATTTACTTGATTATACCGAGAGGAATATTATATTCAATTTATTTCAACAATCTTTTCAACTTCTGCCCCAAAAACAAAAATCCCCGAAGGTTGCTTTACACCCCCCGAGGATTTTTCCTATCGTGCATTTACCGCTTTACGATTTTATACGTCCTGTTCTGGATACGACACAAGTACACACCTCGTTTGAGAGCCGACATGTCGAAAGTCATAGCCCCACCGTAGGCCCTGTCCGAAAGCACCAACCGACCGGTCATATCGTACAAGGTAATAGATGTTCCCGTGGTTACCCCCTCGATATGCAACATATCGTCTACGGGATTGGGATAAATCGACACTTGGTCTGCTTCATGCTCCTCCACGGCATCGACATAGTGCACCGACACATGGCAAGTAGCCGTCAGTGCCCCATCGTTCAACGATACGGTAATATCGGCCTCGCCCTCTTTGTTTGAATGAACAATCCCGGTTTCAGAAACCGTGGCTACCATCTCGTTACTGCTTGTCCAACGAAGGCCCGAAAAAGTAGCATGCTCGGGATAGACCGTAGCCAACAGAGACAAGGCTTCATCTTCACGGGTTATCTGGTAACTCTCTGTATCGAGTATTAACTTTGCAGGGGCCACATCAGGGAAGGTCTCTATCGTATAGAAAAAACGCCACGGAGCCGTACGACGATAAACCTCCTCGGCCGATGCCGGCACCACCAGAGTGCCATCGAGAGTAACTGTTGAAAATGTAGTCATCGTCGCTTCCGGAGGAGTAGCTCCCAAGCAAATAACCTTTGACAAATTTTTACAACCCGAAACATCTTGCATGGTCAATATCATACTACCAACTGTCAACGTCGACAAATAGGCACACTCATTAAACTGCGGCACACCACTAATCTTCCGCCCTATATATAGTGTATCAATCATCATATTGCCACCATTGAAACACTTGCCTTCAATCAAAATAGGCCGATTCCCATCTTTTAGTTCCAATGATGAAACAGAGTCACAGTCCACAAACGACGAAAGAATAGAATCTACCGAAGCGGGTATAGACAAAGACTTTAACCGTCTACACTCCCCAAAAGCCTCAACGCCTATTTTTTTAACTGAATTACCTATCGCAAGGTGCTTCATATTGCTACACCCCTTAAAAGCATAGTCTTCTATACGTTCTACCTCATCGGGAATGGCAACAGATTGCAAACGACTACAAGAAGCAAAGGCAGATGTGCCTATGGTTGTTACACACTGAGGAATGTTTACTACTGTCAATCCTGTACAACCTTGAAAGAGAGAAGCCTCTATCCGCAATAAATTTTCTGGCAAAACGACACTCGTTAAACCGGTACAACCCTCGAAAGCACCTTCTCCAATATCCTTAATATTCATCAAATCGAGGGTACCCTGCAAAGGACAACCCTTATATGCATAAGCTCCTATTTGCGAAACGCTCTTTGGAAGAGAAATCTGCTTCAACTGAGTGCAACCATAAAAGGCCGTGTCACCTATTACTTCCAAACCCTCGGGCAATACAATCTCAGTTAATTGGTTACAATTTCTAAAAGCCGATTTACCTATCCGTTTCACCTCTTCGGCTACTCGATAAATCCCCGAAAAATTTTTAGGGCAATACAACAATTCTCTCTTATCCTTACTATACAGCACGCCATCATCAACCATAAAATAGGGATTCTCTTCGTCAACAGTAATCGAGGTCAAAGAATCGGAGTTCAAAAATACATTCTCCCCTATCGTTTCTACCGATTTTCCCAAATGCACATGAGTCAGTCCAATACAGTTAGCAAACGCATAATTGCCTATTGTCTTTACCTTATCGGGAATAACAAGATCTCGCAACGAATAACACCCATAAAATCCATAATCACTTATTCCTAATAAGGCTTCCGGTAAATCAATTGATTTAATTCGACTGTAAGCCAAACTACCCAAAGAGCTGAGTGTATTCGGCAATTCCAGAGACGTTATCTTACTCACACAGGAATAATAATCCGGATAACTCGATGAAAAACTTGTAACTCTAAAAACTTGCCTATTATAAGTTATAGTTTCAGGAATCGTTACAGCATCTCTATAAACAAACGGTCGCCAACCCACTCTAAATTCCATATAATAAGTCACAACGTTTGCTGTTTTTTCACTTTCAAAAACATAATACATTATATTATCAGATTGATAATAAGGATATTCCGGCGGATATCCAAACGAAGGTGACATGTACAACATGGACAAAATCAACAACGCCACTACTTTTTTCATAGTAAACCTCCTTATATTTTATGTTTTGTAAAAGTAAGAAAAACTCTGTTTTTCACAACAATCGGCAGCCACTTTTTTCAAAAATATTTTATATTATATCATCATGCCATAAAATCACTTCTTCCCAATCCTACTTTTGCCGTGTATTAATCATTAAATTTTTTAATTATGACAGCAAATGAAATTTTAGCGGATATCGAAATTTACGAAAAATTCGATCCGGTCAAAGGAACAGTCGAAGGGAAAACTTATGTGGTAGTCCCGACTACTACAGAAACAGGCAAAAATTCAGATGTCGTTATCAATAGGCATATCACCTTAGCCCACAACACGACGTTGATTTTTGCCGGAGGAAAAATCTCAGGGACAGGCACACTCACCGGCGACAATACTCGGTTGATAGCCCCTATTACCCAAATTTTTGGCGAAGACATCACCGTCGACGGCATTTGGGTAATGGATCGCGCCTATCCTCAATGGTTCGGGGCAAGAAACGATATTTCCAACAATGAATTTTGGCATCTGCGCGTTGCCTGAGAAACAGCCAAATCTACCGAAGAGAACCCTCTCGCCCCCGAAGCTGAAAAAGACAAGATTGAAGAAGCCCGAAATGCGGCCTTAAAAAACTTAAAAGCATGGAAAGTAGACTCCTCCGATGCCATCAACAAGGCCATGAAGCTGAAACATGCCGGAGAAGTATTTCTGCCCAAAGGAGAGTACGCCATTTGTAAAACTTTGAAAGTTCCTTATGGTATTGTACTTCGAGGAGAATTGGCCGACTATCGTCTTAACAGAAGTAACATACAGTTGCCTATCGGTGATTATCCATTAGGAGGAGACACTACTCCCGACGATCTTTCGTCTTATTATAAATTAGGGACTGTTATTCGCCCCTTAAACACCAACTATCCGCTCACAGTCGATAGTGACGGGACGCCTATCACTTCGTTCGACAACAATTTTGCTGTTGTCATCAACCCCAACATTCACCCGAACGAGAATCATAATGAGGCATGGGAACAGGAGTTTCCTCCTGCATTCACTACGATACGAGATATCCAGTTTATAAACTTTTGGACAGCGACACCCAGTATACGGGGTATTTATGCGATAGGCGGCATGAAAATTGAGAATGTCAGTTGGAGTCAATTCGTGCAAGCCGTAGCCACACCCGACGATATGTATTGCGACGGAAAGACCATTATCAACTGCCAGTTCAATGCACCCACGGGCTGCATATTCAAGGACTTTGTCTTCGAAACCTCGGTAGAAGAACCCGAGGAAATAATAAAACGATTTGCTCAGGACCAAAAATAGTATTATGCCTTCGATTTAAGCGGATTAGGAGACAATCTATATTTCCACCACAACCATTTAGGTATGGGCGAAATTACCGGAGGATTAAAATTAAGAAGCTCCAACGGAGCGCAAATCAGTTGCAATATTATCAACGACAATATCGCATTTTATAACTGTAAAGGCATTTCTTTTTCTGCCAACCACTGTGAAGATGGCATTCAAGTAAAAATATCCAATTCTCAAATCGATTTCTCCGGCAACTATTTCCATAAAGGGAAGAAACCGACATTCCTTATTCGAGATGATTATGCCCGAGGCTCGATCAATGTGCAATCGTCTACAATAGCCCTGCAAAACAACTCTTTGGTTTTCTTAGACCATGAAGATGAAAGTTCCAACCTTTATATCGGAAATATCAGTCCTTACGATATCCAAACCGACGGGTATCTATCCTTGTCGATACAAAACACCTATCGATACCGTACTCCCAGAAATGCCGCAGGAAGCATGCACGGGTGTGGACTGGCCATTCTTAAAGAGATTTGGACTATTGGAGAACCTGAGCCTGAATTGATTCCGTTTACCGAGTTCAACGATTTGAGTTATCTCTTATCCGGGAGCTCACTTATCAAGCCCAACTTCCATATCGTACACAACCATGTGGTGAACAACACGCAATTTTTCCGAGCCTCGGCTATGCCCAACAACAATATCGTATGGTTCCTCGAAAAAGGCGCATACCATTACCGCATGCAGACTATTTGGGATAAGAAACGACTAATCGGCAGTTCGACTTTAACCTTAGGTAATTTCAATTTAGGAGAAATTGGTTCTAATCCCAACATGGGAAAACCACAAGGTCTCTTGTTGAATATAGGGACTAATTCTTATGACGGTCCCAGCGACGGAAATGGCAACCAAGTAGTCATTCGACTCATGCGAGCCCGTACGAGCGGGAATACAGCTTACCACAGTATTGAAATTCCCGTTTGCGGAACCCGCTTCCTATATGACAATGGTCTGTCGGTATGCGGCTTCAAATGGAAGCAGGAAACATCGATCGCCCCGTTGACAGTCAACACCATGATCCAATCTATCCACTTTGTCGGTGACAACGTTGCCTGCAAAGGAACCGCTTGTCCTACCGTTGGCGAGTGGACTGTGGGTGACATTGTTTACAACACAGGTACGGCATCGAACAATGCCATGTGGATATACACGGCAAACGGCTGGCAAGCCCGATAAAAAATAGATGAGCTCTACTTAGAAGCTGTTTTAAAACATAAAAACCGCACCGAATATTCGGTGCGGTTTTTATATGCCTTGTAAGAAAGATTAAACTCTTCTTTCTTTAATACGGGCTTTTTTACCGGTCAACGCACGCAGATAATAAAGTTTAGCGCGACGTACTTTACCGCGACGGTTCACTACAATCTCTTCGATGAAAGGCGACTCGATGGGGAAAATTCTTTCCACACCTACATTACCCGACATTTTACGAACCGTGAAACGCTTTTTGTTACCGTGACCCGAGATACGGATAACATCTCCGCGGAATTGCTGGATACGCTCTTTGTTACCCTCTTTGATACGGTAAGATACGGTAACGGTGTCACCACTACGAAACTCGGGGTGCTCTTTACCGCATGCGAATGCTTCTTCTGCAATCTTTACTAAATCCATTTTTAATAGCTATTTAAAATGTTCATACTGAAACGTAATTTAACAGGCCACTTCTCCTGCCAGAGATTACGAAAAGCGGGGCAAAGTAACGACTTTTTCGCCACATAAACAAATATGCCGTCGATTTTTTCGGACAAACCACTCTTGCAAGGTTAACAAAATTCAATCTTGGGAGCAATTTTTTGATATATTATCTTCAAATTTGTAATTTCGTCCAAGAGAAAAAACGACATACTAACATTCTTCACATCATGATAAGAAAACTCATAGGAATAACGGCCATATATTTGTCCGTTTCTTTGTGCGGACTGGCACAAACCGAACGCATCGTCATTCTGCACACCAACGACACCCACAGCCAAATGGAACCTTTCGCAGCCACCCACAAAAAATACGGAGGTTTGGGAGGGGCAACGCGACGCATGGCTATCATAGACAGTATCCGCAATGCCGAACCTAACGTATTATTAGTCGATGCCGGCGACGCTATCCAAGGGACACCCTATTTCAACCTTTTCAAAGGCGATGCCGAATTCGAAGCGATGAACGCCATGCGTTACGATATTCGCACTATCGGGAACCATGAATTCGATGCGGGTATGACCAAACTGGCTCAACTGATAAAAAACTCGACAGCCGATTTTATCTCTTCCAACTACGACGTATCCCACACACCTTTGCACGGAACCTTGCAACCGTGGGTCATTAAAAAAGTCGGGAAATATAAAATAGGATTTTTAGCCCTGAACGTCAATCCCGCCAATCTCATTCCTTCGGAATCGTGTAAAGGAGTGATATTCCACGATCCTATCCAAGCAGCCAACGAAACCGCCGCTCTGCTTAAACAAAAAGGTGCGGATATCGTCGTGGCCATATCGCATTTAGGATACACGGCACAAGACAAAAAAGACGTCACCGACCCACAAATAGCGACAGCAAGCAGCGACATAGACATCATCATCGGGGGACATTCGCATACGGTCATCAACCCCGACAGTATAGACAATAATCCTCTCTCTACCCTACAATACCAAGTTAAAAACAAAGATGGGAAAAACGTACTCATCGCTCAAACCGGAATGAGCGGAGCTTACTTAGGCTGCATTACCATAGAACCTCGAAACTAACTACTAAACCGTTATGAAGAAATTAAATACATACTGTTCCATCGGCTGTCTTTCGGTCGTTTTGTCAATCCTCTCGTCCTGCTCCACGTCCCGACAGGAATTCGACATTTCTTACAAACTCATTCCCGTCGATGCCCGCTGGGACAAGACTCCCGAACCGCTAATGGAACAAATAGTCGATAAATACAAGACAAGTGTCGACAGCATAATGAGTATCGTCATCGGGAAATCGAGCCAATACATGGCTCCGGGCAGACCCGAGACCCCATTGACCAACCTCTCGGCCGACATCATAAAAACCGAAGCTCAACGAGATTTCGGTCAACCGGTCGATTTTGCGATTATCAATACAGGGGGGATACGCAATCCACTCATGCAGGGAGATATTACATTGGGCGAAATATATTCTATCTTCCCTTTCGATAATACATTATGTCTCATAAAACTAAAAGGTTCCGATGTACGCGAGTTACTCAATATCGTAGCTTCCCGGAACGGAGAGGCCGTGAGCAAAGATGTACACATGACTATTGCCGACGAAAAAGCCATCGAACCGACCATCAACGGCAGACCTATCGACGACGATCGTATCTATTCCATCGCCACGATAGACTATGTAGCCAACGGCGGGGATCACATGACCCCGTTCCTGAATGCAATAGAACGGAAAAACAGCAACACTTTCATGAGAGATGCCGTTATAAATTTCATCGAGAGAGAAAACCGGGAGGGACACACCATCGCACCTCCCAAAGGGGGACGCATAATCTCATCGAATAACAAGTAACCGGACATGAAAAAGATAATCGCCTGTATCGGGACGTTTTTTGCTTTGGTAACCCTATCCACGCAAGCTAAAAACCCGTATCTGCTTCAAACGGCCGATCGGTCGGCTATGGAGCACTGGGTCGACTCGGTGTTCGAAACGCTTTCTCCCAAAGAGCGAATTGCACAACTGTTAGTTATTACAGTGCGCAACAGCGATACCCCGCAAAACCGTAAAACGTTACAAAGGCTCATACAGGAGCAAAAAATCGGGGGACTGCTTTTCGACTCAGGAACAGCAAAAGACCAAGCCAACTTAACAAACTACTGTCAGTCCTTATCCAAAGTTCCCCTGATGGTCACTCTCGACGGAGAATGGGGGCTCGCCATGCGTTTGTCCGACACACCCCGTTTTCCGGTCAACATGATGTTGGGAGCCGTTCAAAACGATTCTCTCCTCTACGAATACGGCCGTGCCGTAGGGAAGCAATGCAAGCGCATGGGCATACATGTCAATTTTGCTCCGGTTCTCGACATCAACAGCAACCCGCGTAATCCGGTAATCGGCAAACGTTCTTTCGGAGAGTCTTTAAAAAATGTCTCGTCCAAAGCTATCGCATACGCCAAAGGATTGGAATCCGTAGGAGTCATGGCCGTTGCCAAACATTTCCCGGGACACGGAGATACCTCGGAAGACTCGCATAAGACACTCCCCCTTGTTCCTCATAGCAAGGGAAGGCTCATGAGTACCGAAATACCTCCATTCAAAGCATATATCGACAGCGGGCTATCGGGCATAATGGTGGGGCATCTGAATATTCCTGCATGGGATGCCACCAATACCCCCTCTTCCTTATCGCCGATTATCACCCGCGAACTTTTATGCGACTCCTTAAATTTCGAGGGGTTAATATTCACCGATGCTTTAAAAATGAAGGGAGCATCGAAATTCGGCAATACGGCACTACGAGCCATACTCGCCGGGAACGACATCGCTCTGAACCCATCGAAACCCGAAGAACAGCTGAACAGCATTTTATCGGCTATCGAGCAAGGAGAAATAACTCAACAGGCCATCGATGAAAAATGTAAAAAAGTGCTACGCTACAAGTACGTTTTCGGATTAGCAATCTATACACCCATAAAAACCAAAAACCTTATCGAAGATTTGAACGCTCCCGAATACGATGCCCTTAACCGAAAGCTCAACAGCGAGGCCATGACCTTGCTACGTAACAGTCAAAATCTAATTCCTATCACACATTTGAACAAGGGCAGAATCGCCGTTGTATCCGTGGGGAACGACACGGAATCGGTTTTCCAGAAAACAATAACGCTATACGCCGACAACATAGGCCGCTTCGACGACAGCAATCCTCTGCCTTCACTGCTGGACACACTGAAACATTATGATAAAATCATACTGGCTGTACATAGCGGCAATGCCGAACATAGAGCCAGAATCGGCCGTATATGCCAAACCGGGAAAGCAATAGTCGCATGCTTTCTCTCCCCTTATCAGATGAATCGGTTAAGTCACGAATTGACTCATTGCAAAACGCTTTTATTAGCCTACGAAAATACCCCGTTGGCACAAGAATATGCAGCACAAGCCCTATTCGGAGGATATGCCATAAAGGGAAAATTACCCGTAAGTTTAGAAGGTTCGTTCAAACTGGAAGAAGGCATATATATTCCAAAGTGCCGATTGGGATATGCGATTCCCGAATCAGTCGACATGGACAGCCGGATATTGTCTGCTGTCGATTCCATTATAGCACAAGGGATTAAAGAAGAAGCATTCCCGGGCTGTCAATTATTGGTTGCCCGACAAGGAACAGTAGTCTGGAACAAGGCTTACGGATACTTCGACTACGAAACTCACCGCCATGCAGTCGCCACAAACGACCTCTATGACTTGGCATCCGTCTCGAAAGCGACTGGTACTTTACCGGCTATCATGAAGGCTTATGACAACGGACGTATAGATTTGAACAAACCGATGAGCAAATACTTCGCTCCACTGCGAAATACCGATAAAAAAAGTCTGACGATCAAAGAAGCTCTTTTACATGAAACCGGTATGCCTGCCTCATTGCAAATGACTTCGGTCATTATCGACCCCAACAGCTTCACGAAACCATTAATCAAGCATAGGAAAAGTAGCATCTACTCCATACAAATAGGGAATAACGCTTTTGCCAACCGCAATGCCCAACTACGCAAAGACCTACTATCCTCTCGGAAATCGGATCGATTTCCCATGAGAATCGCCCAGAATTTATATGGTTCGAAATCTTTGCCCGATACCCTTATCAACCGTATCATCGAGTGCAAATTACGCCCCTCCAAACGATACTTATATAGCTGCCTGAATTTCGTCTTATTGAAAGAGACTGTCGAAAGCGCCACCGGCATTGCGATGGACAAATATTTGCAGCAAAACATCTACGGACCCTTAGGCATGCAAACGACCGGATATCGCCCTCTCGACCGATTTCCAACCGAAAGAATCGCACCGACAGAATGCGACAACTTCTACCGGAAGCAACAACTGATAGGGTATGTCCATGACGAAACAGCATGTTTTTTCGGAGGCGTACAAGGCAATGCCGGACTCTTTTCCAACGCCAACGATTTGGCTAAACTATGCCAAATGTGGCTAAACAAAGGGACATATGGAAACGAAAGAATTTTATCCCCGAAAACCGTAGAACTGTTTCTGACAGAAAAAAGCTCGACCAGCCGCAGGGGGCTGGGATTCGACAAGCCCGATATGGAAAACCCGGAAAAGAGCCCTACGGCCATCGAAGCATCGGCCTCGACCATCGGTCATTTAGGCTTCACCGGCACTTGCTTTTGGATAGATCCCGAACAAGAACTCATCTATATATTTTTATGTAACCGGGTATATCCCTCCCGCACGCATGACGCGTTATCTCAATTGAATATACGTCCCGAATTATTCTCGACCATTTACAGGTCCATAAAAAATCATTCGAAATAGAATGACAATATCACCATATTCGATGTCGCTTTCTTCAAGGACTGAGTAAATTTAATATCGGCCGGATCCCTCAAATCATTTCGTTTCCGGTTAATGACGTCTGTAAGTCCAAAACAGAATTTCAATTCGGGAATCAATTTAAAATATGGTAAATAAAAGTCACAACCGAGGCCGATAGTCAAATAACCGTCGAATGTATTCAGTTTAAGCAAATCATTTCTCTTTTTCGATACGTCGGCCGTTCCCATGACTCCCCCGATCAGGTATGGACGAAAATTATTACAACGCAAAGCACTGAATTTCAATTCGATAGGAACGACGATATAATTCGATTTAATGTCTTGTGTCCGATATTCCTGAGTCGCCGTCTCTCTAAACTTCACCACTTTATTCCCGAAAAATATACCCGGCGAAAATCTCAAATTCAAATGGGGGCACAAATAAAGGTCGGCCATCAAATTTACATTGAACCCGGGTGAAAAATCGGGAATATCCATGTACCAACTTTCTCCACCATCGGTAACGAAGTCCGAATGTACAAACTTCATATCTTGCACATGCGTACCAATAGAAAAGCCCAAATGCAAGAGTTTATGATCTGCATACGGTAAATTCTGTACTTTACGAGGTTGAGCACATACACATACCGGCCACAACAACGCTATGCACGCCACGAAAACGTACAATCGCCCCACGTATCTACGGACCGTAAATCCATGTAATACTTTCCCTTGTATATCACTACCTCTATTCATAGTACGATAACTATTTATCAAACGGAAAAACAAGCGGTATATTGTTCCACAGGAATTGTATTTGACACACAAATTCCTACTCCTTTTCTTTTGCAATAGAGATAAAAATGCTACTTTTGTGTCGCAATTAGATCTAATTATTTCAAACTAAAAACTAAAAACAATGGCTTACGTAATTAATGACAACTGTGTGGCTTGCGGTTCTTGCATTAGCGAGTGTCCGGTAGAAGCGATTTCGGAAGGTGATATCTACAAAATCGATGCAGACAAATGTTTGAGCTGCGGTACTTGCGCTGAGGTTTGTCCTAACGACGCTATCCACGAAGCATAAGCACACCGGTAAAAAAATTAAAGAAAAGGCTACTTGGTATAAAACCAAGTAGCCTTTTTTGATTCAGTATAAAATTCGTAGGGGTAGACTTGAATTTTAGAGATGAATCTCTTGCCGACAGCCTCATTCCGAATCTTCTTCGGAGAGGGGTTGGGAAAGACAACATAGGAGTTTTCGATTGTAGGACTTAACCCCTCCGTCACTTCGTGACACCTCCCCTATATTTTGTGTCGCAAAACACTGGGGAGGAGGTTAAACAAGGACGATCTCCACCGATTACCTGTTGAGCTTATTTTTTTATTATCACGAAACTCCAATTTATAAAACAGAAAATAAAAAACGTGACAACTCATATCCGAGAAGTCACGCTTTCTATAAATAGTTATAACTCTTATCAGTTATTATCCGCCGGTTTCACCGATACATATGAACGGTTTTCTTTACATTTACGGAACACTACCGTACCGTTTACCAATGCGAACAACGTATGGTCTTTTCCAATACCCACGTTTTCTCCGGGATGATGAACAGTACCTCTCTGACGAACCAAAATATTACCGGCCTTAGCATATTGTCCACCGAATATTTTGATACCCAATCGTTTGCTTTCCGATTCACGACCGTTCTTCGAACTACCAACACCTTTCTTATGTGCCATTTTCTTAGAAGTTTAATAGGGTTAAGCAACAATTTCTTTAACTAACACTTCGGTGAAATATTGACGGTGACCGTTCAATCTACGGTAACCTTTTCTTCTTTTCTTCTTGAAAACAAGAATTCTTTCACCTTTCACGAGGCCTTTTTTACCGAAACCGTCGTTCGAAACGACCTCACACACGACTTTCGCACCTTCCACGGTGGGAGTGCCCACGGTTACAGCTCCATCTTTATCGACGAGCAATACTTTGTCAAATTCGAGAACAGCTCCATGCTCTGCTCCCAGATAGTGGACAAACAATTTCTTTCCATTTTCTACCTTGAATTGTTGTCCTTGAATCTCAACAATAACGTACATTGTATTTTTATTTTTACGTTCTCTCTGCCGGGCGGGGTCAACCGAGACACCTCTTTTTGAGCCCATATCAGAATCAGCCCACAAAAGTACTACAAAAAATCATTCCGCACAAACATTCCGCCGATTTTCTCTGAAAAAGAAAATCAATACCTCCACAATCAATTCCTAAACAAAAATCTTTTTCTTGTAATATATTTCTCGGAACTCTTTGGGCGAGCACCCTTTTTTCTTCTTAAATATGCGATTGAAATTCGACAGATTATTAAATCCGCATTCATAGCATATTTCGGCAACCGTTTTCGTCGAATCGACCAACTGTCTTGTCGCATGCCCCAAACGTATATCGATAATATAATCCGACAGACTTTTTCCTGTTCTTAATTTGAAAAATCGGCTGAAAGAGACCGGCGTCATATCGGTAAGCTCCGCCAATTGCGACAATCTGATTTCTTCCGTATAATGTAAATTGATATACTCCTCCACTTTTTGTACCCGACGACTATCCGACGCAGTCTTGGATCTCGCGAAAGAACTGCTCGACAACGTGCGGGCATCATCACAAATCGACAATTCATACAGGATTGTCAAAAATTTTACGAACTGATAAAATCCCGGTTCTCCCTTTAACAAAGAGTCTATTGTCGAATAGACTTTCATCACCGCATGCAGAGGGAACGACAATCCCTTTTGCGCCCTATCGAGCATTTTACGGATAGACGTGAATTGCTTCTTGGCAATAAAATTATCGGAAAACAAATCCGGAGAAAACTGTATAGTAATTTCCCGAATCTGCTTGGATTGACAGTTTCCTTGTTCCCATACATGCTCCAAATTGTCCCCGCAGAGCAAGACCAAATCATAATCGCCGATTTCTTCTACCGAATCTCCGACAATCCGCCTTACTCCTGCTCCATTCTCGACGAAATTCAGCTCGTATTCCTTATGATTGTGCAAAGGATACGTAAACTCCGTTTTGTATCGTTCCACAATAAACAAGCAATCTTTTTCCGACAATGGAGATATTTCTGTAATGATATGCTTATTCATGCTATAACCATATAAATGAGGGTATAAAGATACATATTCCGTTCAGCATTCAAAATTATAAGTACAATTTTTATACCTCACCTCCAAAAAAATTAACACCCGTGCGGAATCGATTAAAAGCAAAAAAAACGAGAAACTCTCTCGGCTAACAATCTGATTCAGCAGAAAATCAACGGGGATAGAGTTGAATTTTAGAGTTGTGTCTCTTGTCTATAATCCTCTCTGAGCGACTATTGAACCGATATACTCTTTAATTACCGGCTAAGTCAAAATCTCCCGTATTTCTCCCGGTCGCATTTAAAAGAAATAGCCCAACTTATTGAATGACAATAAATTGGGCTAAAATCAGTCGGGGTGAGACGACTCGAACGTCCGACCTCCACGTCCCGAACGTGGCGCGCTAACCAACTGTGCTACACCCCGCACTTAGTTTTGCGGGGACAAAGATACACAAAGTTTGGGAAAAGTAAAACGAATCTTTCAAAAATCTATATTTAAAATAGAAATATCTTCTTTTTTTATTTTTACGGTAAAAAAATTAGGAAGATAATCAAAAATAGTTCTATCTTTGCACACGCAAAAATGATGGTGCCATAGCTCAGTTGGTAGAGCAAAGGACTGAAAATCCTTGTGTCACTGGTTCGATTCCCGTTGGCACCACACAAAAAAAGGACTCGTAAAAACGAGTCTTTTTTTGTATTCGGACATTACTCATGACCGATACACTCGGCGACATACAAAATATAGAGGAGCAAGCGAAGACATTTCGACGAGAGTGAATATAATGCTTCCCTCTTCTCAAAATAAAAACGATAATCCGGCACAAACATCAGTCGCTACGATATCCGTGTTATAACGGTATTGTCCCCCTTTCAAATCAAGTTGCAACAGATACTTCTTTCCTACTTGTCGAGAACAGGTAAAAACGGCATAATAACCGACGTAATCGGAAGAAAGATTCTTATAATTATAACACCATGCGGATAGAAGGGCGTCATCGTCGATCGAGGAAGAAGTATGAAATAACCGACTATCAAAAGTCATAGCATAATTTCCACCTATTTCCAGTCGTAAAAACCAATCTTTCGACATGCGGGAAACAGACAGCGCTACCTCTGGCGTAATTTCTCTCACACTCATTTCCCGCAACGGATAGACATACTCAGCTTTTACTCGCCCATAATTTACTCGTGGTTGTACAGAATAATTCCACCCTTTTCTACGAACCGCTTCATAGAATCCCGAAAGGGTGAGTCTGTATACATGACTACTATACTGTTCGGCTTCTCCAATTTTCGGATAAATCTGGTTCGCCGCATCACCGAAAATATTTTCGGTCCCCAATTTCAATTCATAATTCCCAGTCAATTTTATACCCCAGCTCTCAATACCCGACAAACTTTTCCGATACAACAGCTCTCCGGCGAAAGTATGCCGCCCAATCCGAGCCATAGGCAATTCGTTCAAGGAAGATATAATCTTTTCACACGAGAAATAACGATACGCCACATTCCCCACGAAACCGATCGAACACGAAGTGTGCACACCCAAACTTCCTCCCCATTCGTATCCGTTATAATACGTGGAATAATTATTTCCGGCAAATCGGTTATAATGCATTCCCAACCCGGTGAGATGATAGACTTTCGAAACACCCAGCTCACTATAAAATTTAATTCCGTTGGTTTGCTTGTACTTTCGTCCTGAGACCGAAATATCGAACAAATAGGAAGGAGATACCGGTATCGACAAACCTAAGGAAAGCGACAAATCCGACGTGGTGTTTTTAGGTCTCGGATCTATTCCTCGATAAGCGACGGAGGCCTCGTACGAAAAATCACCGCCCCATGTTATCGATTCATAACGAGCGGCATATCCCCCTGTAAAGCTATAAATCTCTTTCGACAAGTCTCCGCCCACCGAATCGGCCAACAAATAGGGATACAACAGCTCCCAATCGGTGGTCTCGTTCCACTTCAAATTTTTCACACGTCCATTTCTATACAACGCATTTCCCCACAAACAATAATTCTTTTTTCGTATGTACGAATCGGCTTGAAAGCCTATCGACTTTTCACCGTCTCCCGATTGCAACAACACAGGCTCGCTCTCCGAAGTATATTGTCCGCCGACGGTTGCCCGCGTAAGAGACGAAGAATACCGGTCATAGCGTACCGCAGGATTACGATACGACAATTCGACAAAAGATGCAACTACCGATCGATGTTCCCACAGACGATCCCATATAGAAACCCGAACCGTATCTCCGGCTCGTAACTCACAGAGACACACCAAGCATAATACGCAAAAGACACACAACTTTTTCATATCCCTCTAATCTATCAACTCTTGACCTCTACTCCGTCATAGGTTTCCGTTTCGGCCTTCGTACCATTTGCATCTATCGCCGTATGCTGTTGCTCTATCAAAGAGGGCACACACCCGGTATTGAAATCGGCAGACGAATCGTTGGTATCCTTCAATACCCGACGACCGTCACGGGTAAGATAAAGCATTTTTCGACGCACACTTTTGAAATAGCGAGTCTTATCGTGGTCTATCGTACCACAGTGTGTCCACCCCCGGTCCAACGAAGGGGCCGTGACATTCCACACATACTCCGATTGTACACTGGTATTCACTGCATCGATAATCCATTCGTTCGGTACTTTATAGGCGGTTTGTTCCATCGGGAAAGTCCCGGCCGGTAAAACCATAACATAGGAATAGGTATATAAATTTTCGGTCAAGAATTTTTCTTTCTCAATGGGAATTCTCGCTATGGCAAATCCCCTGAATCCCCGATTGTGGAGAACCCAAAAACTTTTCGTGTAACAATACCACTTATCGAGATTAGGAACGGTCGGACTGTCTATATCCAAATGAGCGGGAACCGAGGATTCGTCATACCACTCATAATCCGCCCGACTCAAATCAAATGAATTGGGATTCGCGATACGATGGTCTATACCCGTATCACAAAGAATAAACGACTCTCCGGGAGCGACCGGATGGTCTGTCCCGCTACCGGGGATTACATACACAGCCTGTACAGTCATGTGAGTGCTCATAATATCGGGGGTATAATCGAATTTTTGGGTCGTAACAAATTTCGACTCCATCAAAGCGACCCCATCGGCATATAGCATGTGGTCGGTATTGTTATAGATTTTCACATAACCATCTCCATAGTATTGTTTTCCAGAAGACTGCAATGTCCCGGTAAAAAATATTTCCTCTATAATGAAGTCGTCTTTATTCTCTACCTGATAACTACCGATAGTAACACTTCCTTGTGTTCCCATAAGCTCCAATGACCTAACATACCCCGATAACGAAGTATAAATTGTGCTATCGGCAGTTTGATAAGTTATCGCAGCTTCATAAGAACAATCGTATAATCCCTCGGGCAATGTAATTCCTTTACGGGTCGTAAAACTAGTAACCATACCCGACGTAATATTTCGAAATTCAAAGGTTTCACTTTCCACAGAAATCCCCGACAAATCCGACGGATACCGGACATCGATTTCGACAGTCGTCCAACGTATATCCCGTTCCTCGTCACAACTGCAAAACAAAGCCAGCATGCATAAGGAAACACAGAGTGTAATTCTATTCATATATTTCATAATCAAAAATTTAATCGATCATAACGTAAAATTAAGTTCCATACCGAAATAAGGATCCACATTGCGCCGTATGAGCAGACCATTCATCTTATATGAAGGAAGATAATCTAGAATACGATTAGCGAACAATGACAATCTCAACCATTTGCCTATCGTTTTGGTCGCTTTCAGGTTTACATAAACGGCCGTGGGTATTGTCTGTTTTTTTATACAAATCGCCGTTATATGTCTTTATAAGAAACTGCAATTTAGGATCGGCAGCCGACTCCTCGGTATAGGGATATAACTTTCCGTCACTTGCTGCCATATAACTCACCGGGATTCCATTTTTCCACATTACCCGAGTCGAAACAAACCACATGCACTGTACCGATGTGGAAAAATCAACCCCCATTCGGGTATTTGAGTATCTAACTGAAAATTAGTATTAAACTGTTCGTTTACTCGACCGTCGTTCCAATCGTACAAACCCACGTATTCTTCCGAAACCGGACGGTTGTCCACTACATCGGCCACAGTCTCGAACATAGGACGACTATTCGTATATACCGAACGGAACCAAGCTCCGTTTATAACGACGGCAGTCCTCAGTGCCGATATACGTTGTGAAGTAAATTGAAACTCGATACCCTGTTTATCGATGCGGCTCCCGTTGGCCGACTGTCTATAACCGTTCAACGCCTTCATATCGGTATAAGGAATGTCTTCCAAAGCAGGAGGCCCTTGTAACCCAGAGGCATCGACTGCCGAATGGTCATACTTCCGATAACTGAACGGAGCATAAAAAGAGGAAGTCCGAAATCCCGATGTAAGATTTTCATGAAAATAAGTTACCGACAACCGGTTTCCCTCAAATGAAATATCGCCTCGTACTTCCCACTTATGATTACGAGCCGGTTTCAAATCATAATTGGTTATATCTTCGATATAAGTAATTATATTTACCCGACTATATTCGAGCGGTTTATTCACATCGTAATAATTGAGTTGCACTATATCGTTATACCACAAATCGGGATAAAGATAGTCGAGCGTAGGCATCTTGGTCGTCACACCATAACCTCCCGAAATCGAAATGTGCAAGTCTTTCCCAGCGACAGGAATCGCAGGGAAGCTCCATTGTGCATTCGCACGAGGATCTATATAAGGCTTTCCTTGTAACAAATATCGCTCGCTCATTCCTATCTGTGTCACAGAACGAGCTCCTACTTGCAGTTCCAATTTATTCTTCCCCAGCAAGAACAATGTATTTCCTTCCAAGAAGAACGACAGATTCTGCAAGGCCGGAATATCGCTATAAGCCCGAGGGCGAGCCCCCCAGCTCGTCGAAATAGGGTGGGATAAATCATAAACTTGCCCCTTCCCGAAATTTTTGGAATAATTCCATTCTCCACCGGCTTTGGCGTTCAACCGATATTTTGCGCCTTCCCAGCCGAACTCCCCTTTGGCTTTCAGAAAAGCATTCACCGGTTTCCCATCGCATAAATAATCTGCCACATACTCCGAAAAAAGATAAGTACCGTCATGAACCCCGGGCTCCTTACCGGTAGGTGCAACCGTCGCTCGCTGAGGACTAATAAGCTTCGTCCTTTTCAACTGATCGGACTGAGCGCTCACCGACGCATCGAGATTTACCGTTTTTATCCATTTTAACCGAGGAAACGTCCATTTGAAATTATTTGTCAAAGAAGCTCTGTTATACGACGATTTATATTTGTCTATTTTTTGATAGCTCAAATCGGGATCTGTCTTCACGTTATCGAAAGATCCCGTATAATCCGCACTCGGTGTCCATGTCATCTCCCACTTATCCCGCCTCCATAACTTCGAAATGCGAACAGAAAAATTCACTCGCTTATAATTTTCAAGATTATTCCGGGGATCTACTTTCGAGTCCAAAAAACCGCCGTCGACATTCAATGTGAAATCATGGTTGGGAACTGTAAAACCTTTCCCCACCGAAAACAATTTGCTATATTCATCGGCTTTAAAACGAGCTGTAAGGGGTGTCGCCTTTCTCACTCTCTTTATATTTACCATACCACTGGTAAGATTTCCGTATTCGGCCGAAGGTATACCCCGCACAATCTCGACACTTTCTATATCGTCTGTTGTCAGCGTGCGCATATCTACCCCTTTGTTCGTCATATTTCTGAGCGATTCCGGCGAGGTCCCGTCCGAAGAAGTTCCCCCGGGAATATATTGCAGATTCGCATCGCCGTTAAGAGGAGCTCCATCTACTAAAAAAAGAGTTCCCAACGATGTAATGGCATAATCGGGATTGGAATATTGTTCTCCCGACGAATTCAGCGTTCCCGTTTCTCTCAACTGTATGGAATTGACCTGTCCCATCGAAGGGGTCTTGGATATATTCCCCGGAAGCAGCTCCAATAAATCGCTAAAACTGGTAGGCTGCAAATGGGTCATCATTTCGCGATTTATCTTCGACGAGCTTACCAGCCCCTGCGACTCCCGCGCCGTCACGACAATTTCGTTCAACGAATTTCCCGAAGGGGCCATTTTTACGGTCAGCTTCGTATCCCGTTTCAGTGTAACCCGTTTTTCATAACGATCGTATCCCACATAAGTAATACGCAGTATATAGTCGCCCGGATGCACAGAGGGAAAAGAAAATACTCCATTATCTTTGGACAATACCGAATGGACCTCATCTCCATGCAGTAATTGTACCGTTGCAAACGATAACGGGTCTTTCGAACCTATATCCGAAATTACCCCCTCGAAAGAAACCGTAGCTACTTGCGATACATTCACAGAGTACATAGTCTCTATTCCCACATAACTTATTAATATAATGAAAAATAATCGAAGTCGCATGTCTTAATTTTTGTGGACAAAAATACAAAATGCATAAATCTCGCACCCTCACCAAAAATGGCTATTCTATGTCTAAAAAATACCTATATATTATTATTGTAGCCCAATTATGCAGAAAATAACTTTGCGGTGTCGAATTAAAAAAAATTTGTTATGAAAAAATTCTTACTTTCTACACTCCTCTTTATCGGAGGAATTTTAGGATCGATACAGGCAGAGGGTCCTGTATTTCAATGGGCGAAATCCTTAGATGGAAATCCCGGGAACGGAGGTGACAATGCTCACAGTTTGATAAAGAGCAGCGACGGAAAAATTCTGGCGCTCGCACAATTCGGGTCGATGAAAGACAACGATCCTGTTTACTATGGAGATGACATTGTCGGCTACGGCTGTGCTACTCAGGCAAACTCCGACAATTGTAATATCGTTCTTCTCAAATTAGATTCGGACGGGTCTAAAATATGGAGCCTATATAGCTTCTCCGGCGACGTAAGCATCTCTTCGAGTTCCATTGCCGCCACTTCTGACGGAGGTGCTGTCTTAGCATTAAAAATGAGATATGCATCCGGTATGACCGATAAAACCCCAGCATTCAAGGATGCCAAAAACAACACCGTGACCATACAAAACTGGAATACCGGTTACCGTACATACTATGCGGTTCTACTAAAAGTCAGCTCGGAAGGAGTTATCGAATGGAACAAATACATCGAAATAGACAACAGCCCCGAAGCCGCCGCTACTTATTACACAGAAGGTACACCAGACGGCATTTACCCTTATGCTACCACCACCGACGAGAACGGGAACATCTATTTAGCCGGGAATTATCGTAAAACCATGACTTTTTACACGGCAGAAAATTCGCCTGTACAACTAATCCCTCACAACACCGTAAACTGGAACGGTGATTCTCAAAAGACAGTAGGAGACTTGTTTATCGTAAAACTCGACGACAAAGGGAATTATTTGGGTCACTTTACAACCACAGTCTCCGGCACAATCGAAAGAGAACAAATAACCCATCTCATCTACGACAACGGTAAACTCTATTTCTACGGAACTGTAAAAAACAGTAACGAAGGCTCGATCAATTTAGGCTCGATCAACCTCGTGCCTTCGTCGTTCGACGACATTCTCATCGGGGAAATCGATACCAACTTAGACGTGAAATGGGCAAAATTAATAACAGCATTCGGAGCCAGCGACAGCAAGCACACTACCCAGACCAAGAACATGGACTATATAAACGGAAGTCTTTACCTTTCGGGAATGATGAAAGGAGGGTTCGCCCCTTATGGAGAAGAGGAAGCCCGAATAGCCTCTAAATCTACTCCGCTCAATGGGTTTGTAATCAAATGCGATGCTTCAAACGGAGAATGGTTAGGAGGTGTCTCTGCCGACGAACAAGGTATCGGTGGTTATTTCGGAGTAGCCAAAGGGAAAGAAAACAATCTCTATGCCTACGGGTATAGCTGGGCAACCCCTAATAAAGGTATTTGCCTAACCACGATAGATGAATCCAGTTGGGAAAAAACAGAAAAGATAGCCCTCATAACCGAAACCGGTATGGGTACAGCTTGGAGCTGTTTGGCAGACGGTACAAATTTCTACTCCTTTTCAAGAGGTAATAAAGCCGTCAATTTCTATAATTCCGAATTTACCTTACCTGCACCCACAGGTTGGGGAATGTTCATATCGAGCTGGAAACTCGACGATATAGCCACAGGGATAGAAACTCCAAATTTAGCCGGAAACGATACACGAATATACGGAGTGCAAGGAGGAGTAGTCGTCAATACCGAAGAACCTATCGATGTGTATATCTACAACATCACCGGCGCACTGGTTAAACAAATAAAAGTAACCGGCAACGAAACAATAGAACTTCCCAAAGGTATATATATCGCCAATAAGCAAAAAGTCATGGTTTACTAAATCATGGTTTATGAAATGTTTATATTTATAGAACGGTGGCGCATGCCACCGTTCTTTTTGCATCAATCGAACAAACCAAAAATCCCGAACAGAGGAAACCTCTGCCCGGGATTGGGATCACATATCCTACCTATCTAACAACTTTATCGATTATTCTCTTTATCGATTGCGGCTAACCGTGCATACATTTCTACCATAGCGAACTGTGTCAACAGCCACTTCGAATCGTTTTTCGTTTTTCCGCTCCAATCATCGTTAAACAAGCCGTTTTTCTCACGCATTTCCGTCCAAGCGAAATCCAGATTTTCTCTAAAAGCATCGATATACAAACTATTATGATCTATACCATACAGCTCAACGAATCCCCTAAACATAATAGCGGTAAACCAAACATCACCCCGATTCAGTACTTTATATTTACGATCCGACTGCGAATCGTGGCTAAAAAAACGATTGTAACAGGCAGCAGCCAGCCGTTGGGCCTCCTGCAAATATTTTTTTTCACCTGTAATTCGATACAAAAGCGCTGCCGATTGCATCATTTGTCCACTGTTATAAGCAAACTTCGCCCTACCGATTTCTCCGTTCAAACTCTTATTATCGAAATATAAACCGTCTGCGGGATCTTGCAGATTTTCTTTCGTCCACTCATACAATCGAATTCCTGCTTGTAAGTAGGAACTATCGCCGGTCGCTAAAAAGAGTTTCGAAGCATACACCGACCCCGGAGCATTGGAACAGGTATTTTTCCCGTTCTTTTTCTGCTCGCACCAATATATGCCATATCCCAATTTATCATCGGTTCCACTTTCTATAAACCGCCAAACCATCTTGGCTTGCGAGAGATATTCTTTTTTCCCGGTCAATAAATACAAGTCGGTAAAATCGAGCCCTATCCAAATATTATCGTCATAGAATCTATCGGAAACCGGAGCCGTGTTTATATACGAAGCATACGCTGTCGGAGTTCTCTGCGTGTCGAGATACATTTCCAGCCCGGGACGAACCGTTTTAGTCAATACCTTTCGGAAATCGGACTTCGGTTTTACTTCCAGAAGAGCCGTAACGGCCGACAGGCTCCCCGAAAAAGGCCACAGATAGGAATATAGTTTCTGTTGCTCGGCCTGTTCTTGATTAGAAAGATAGGAGACTTTCAAATGGTTGTCAAAGGGATAAGTCTCCCTGAATAAAGGGACATCTTCAACTCCATAAAGTTTTTCAATGGCCTTGAACGTATCGGCCGCACGAGTATAGTTATCGTTCCCTGCAAAACTTTTTCCTGAAAAGAACAAAAGAAAAGCGAGCGCAAAGCAACGACCAAGCATAATTGAGAATAATTTCTTCATACGATTTTACAATTTTCCTTTCGGGGAAATTTCTGTTTCCCGGCTTTTTCCATCGATATAAAAACGAGCAAAAAAAATCACCGAGCAGAGGACACCCCCCGGCCCGGTGAAAAACAGAAAGATATTATTTAACTATTACTTTATTGGAATACACAGCGTTACCGCAATTTACCCGAACAATGTACACGCCGCCATGAGCCATATCGAAAGAACAATCGGAAACCATCGCTGTCGAAGCGACACAATTGCCCAACAAATCGAACACCATAACGTCATCGACAACAGCGCCATTGGTCAAAACCTGAATAGTCGACCCACTGACTGTCACAACGGGCTTAACAGCTGCCGAAACTTCCTCAATGGCAGTGGGACCGCCTTGTTCTACCAACAGAGTCAACGCATTGAGATCGACCGTCAACTTGTAATAGCCATCGGAGGGAACGGTAAACTTATTGTCATGGTTACCGGCAGTAAAATAGGAAATCGTATACGTTTCACCTAACGTAATGAGTTGATTTCCCTCTTTTGTTTGATCGAATACAAAACAGTTTTCCCAATTTCCGGCAATGAGTTGATTGATAAATTTGAATTCCGTATCACCGTCTTCGGTGTTCTTGGCATACAAAAATCCATTCCATGTAAACACGCCTTCGCTTACTCTTGTCATTTCAATTCCGTCCTCGGTTTTCCAAGCTCCCGGTTCTCCTTTCATGGCACTACCGATCAGATATAAATGATCATAGTCGATTTTTGTAACCTCCATTTTCACGGTATTCAAATCGATCGTAATCGTATAAGTGGCCGTAGAAGCAATTTGGTATTCCGCAGAGGCGACTCCATCGGCACTGAAAACCGGTGCATAAGTGCCCGATTTAACCTCCGATGCATTCGCAGGATTCAAAGATTGGCTATTGTCGTTACTTACGATATAGAAACCGGTCACGGGTTCTCCCACTTCAAGTTTTCCTTTCCATGTATAAACGCCGTTCGCTTCTTTCGTCATAGCGACTCTTTCGGGGAATGCGCTACCGGCTAAATAGGCCTGTCCGAATTTCTCGACATCAAGAATGTCCAAAGAACTTTCTGTCAAAGTCATCGTTTCTGCATCCAAGTCGATCGTAATCGTGTATACCCCGGTTTTTTCTACTTGGAAAGAGGTGTCATAACCTCCGTGTTCGCCTTTGTCATACAACTTTGCGGGAACACCCGGAGTGACAATTTCGTGATCGGGCACATCGGGATTAGGTGCAAGACAAGGATCCCAGCCTCTTCCTACCAAGAATTTGAATCGACGGTCTCCCGTTTTATCCAATAACTCTCCCGTCCATGTAAATTGGCCGTCTCCGACCTTCGTCATTTCAAGAGCATCCTTAGGGCTCCAACCTGCTGCACAAGCATCTCCGACAACATACAAATTGTCATAATGATTGATAGCCGACATACCAAATACGGCCAACAAACACGCGATTAAAAATGTAATCTTTTTCATAATTTTTATTATTAAGTTTAACAAAAGAATCTACTTTACCGACCTATCAATACCTTTTTGGTAAATACCTTATCCTCAGTATGCACCTTTACGAGATAAACTCCTTTCTCATCTACCGACAAAGAAGCCCGACCACCGTCGAAACTGCCTTCTTTAAGGATTTGTCCGAGCGAATTATAGACCCAATAATCGGTAGAAGAAGACTGCTCGATAACGATATGTTTGTCAAGAGCATAAACCTTCCCCACCGGCTCGGCGCTCTCAGGGGTCTCGATAGCGGTAGTACCATCGGCATATTTCGACAGAGTCATGCGGTCTATATTAGGGCCATACTCCGAATTATTCCCGATTTCCACCGTATTGCTTGCCGTGTGATCGAGGTCTACCCATATAGTTTTATGGGCCAAATTACCGCCGCTCGTTCCTCCTGTACCGACAAATGAGACCTCTTGCCAAGAATCCATATTACCGTTCATCTTTACATAGGCCGTACAAGGGGCATCGGACATATAGTAAACGGTCATCGCATAAGTGCCCGATTCAGGGACTTTTACATCGTTGAAAGTAATGGAACGTCCATTCCCTATCGAAGCCACATATTTCCCACCCGAGCACAAACTATCTGTATCGGTCTTAACCGGTACACCGAACGGAATCGTATTGCCATCGGCCTCAGCCTCATATTTCATGAAAATAGGTTTAGGAAGTTGCGAAGACGTAGAGAACAAAACAGCCGCTCCCCCATGTTTTAACAAATCGATCGACACCGTATCTTTCGATGTCAAATTTCCTTTCCATTCGAATTGAATTTCCGACGGACATTCACCATCTTTATAAATGTACGCATTGTATCGTTCACCGGAGGATAAAAACGAAAGAGGAACGGACACGGTGCGGGCATCGTGTGTCAGCGAAGCGAAATACCACTCATTGCCTTTGCAGCGTACGATACTTACATATTCGTCGGGAACAGCTTCAAGACAGCGGGTATCGTCCCATGCAGCCGGTACAGTCTTTAAAAATTCCCGGGCAATGTTATATTCGATATTTTCGGGAGCGTCGCCGATATGTTGTACTCCCGATTCAAAAACTACCGATAAAGCCAACTGGTGCGCTGCTGTCGTCTTTTGATGGATGCACCCGTTTTTATCGGCAAAATCTACCGGGACATAATCGGTCGACCCGATAGCCCCTCGGATAATCGCCGAGTTTATATTGTGGATATCGGGAAAAGTCGTAAAAACCGTATTCTCCAACACGGCATCAGATGTCAGCAAATGCGGCCATGTTCTCCTCAAACCGGTCGGTTTAGTACAGGCATGTAAATTAAGTAACAACTGCTTTTCGGCCGTTACCTTCAAAAGCAAATCGTATTTCTTCATCATAGCCTGATCGTCACTTTCCCAAAAATCGACTTTCAACCCTTTAACTCCTTGTGCCTTCCAATTCTGTACCATAGAAGCCATCGCCGACTCATCGGAAGGAAGCGAGTTTTGATTCACCCATACGAACACTCCCACCGATTTGGAGGATGCATAATCCACTACCTCTTTCAACGAAACACCGTTCTGCTCCCAGCATTTGTCCAATGTGAAATATTCCCAACCTTGCTGTTTAGCCCAATCTATATATTTCTTAATGTTACTCATGCTAAGATAATCGGAGTGGAAGTCTTCTCCGCCGAAATTCCATACAGCACGTCCGGGTTTTACCCACGACAGATTAGTCAAGGCCGTTTTATCGTTCAAATTTTCCAATATAACCGACTCTGCTATCGATTCTAAGGAACCCACCATGAGAACTCTCCACGGCGTATACAAGGGAAGGGTAGCAGCGACATTCCCCACCAGCCGGTAACCGTAGGCTTTCGTCTCTTCATTCACAAACAACGAGCTTCCACAATAATTCCCATTGACCATCGCTTCGGTCAACAACAGATAATCGCTTCCCGTATGAACCAGCAATGGCAACGGGGTATATAGTTCACATGCCATAAATTCTGTATCGTTCTCTTCATAAAGAGCCTGATTATTTTTGGTATATTGCTGTGAATAAACTTTTTCCTGTCTTACCGGCAAACATTCGCTATTTTCGGCATAAACCGAAATGTCTCCGCTACCGAGAATCGCATAGCGGTAAGCCACGCCATCGTCATACACCCGAAAAATAAATTGTACGGTATGTCCGTCTTTATTACATGAAACTGTCGCCTCTTTATATGTATTATCATATCGACTGCGCTTTCCCGACGGTAAGCTATACGAATCGTCCACCAAACGTTCGGTAAAAGAGGGTTCGCTCAATCCCGTTGAAAAATCGCCTACCGAAGTGGTAATTCCCAAAGCCGATTTTTCCACAATAGAGGTAACTCCTTTCACGACCTTATAATACAAAGCATCGTTATCGCTCACGACAACAAGTTTTATAGAATCGGAGGGAGAGACGGTTTCTCCGACGACAGTCTCTCCCCATACCGGGCAGGCTCCTGCCATCATCGCGCCGACCAAAAGACCATATATACATTTATTTTTCATTGTCAATATTTACTTCCTGTTTCTACAATAAAGCTACTTCACGATTACTTTTTGCACGACTCGTTCTTGCTGTACAATTATCCCCACCAGATAAGCACCGGGCGGAACAGGGATTCTATTCACACAACCTGTTATCTCGCTCTCGTACACAATTTGGCCGGACAAGTTCACTACTTTACAAAATCCATCGGAATCCATAGTAATTACAATCTCGTGATTCTGCGTAGCGACATCGATTCCTTCGGTTACCGGTTTTGTAACAGAAGACGGTTTGTCACTGCCGAACAACTGCCATTTCAAAAGCTGAAAGGAGTCGGCTCCGTTATTTTCGACCGTTCTCAAACGATAGCCTTTATATAATTTAGTACCATTTACTGCGAATTTCATAGTTGCATACCGGCAAGGGAATACAAATCCATTGACTTCGCTTACGGCTTCCCAGTCTTTGTCAAAGCCTTCGACGACCCAACTCTTAGGGTCTCTCTCAGGATAATCCTGACACGAAGTCAACGTATAATAGTCCAATCGATACGGTTTATCCAGTTCTACCTCGACATTGAATACCGGGCTTTCGTCGCTATAATACTTCCGTTGCATATCCCGGTCGAAAAGATTAAAATATCTTTCGTCGGCAATCGTAAAGGCTCCGAGCGGAGAACCTATCACATTGGAAAAGACATCGACATTTTCGGTAATATCTGCCGGGAAATTTTTATGATCGGCCGATTCGTAATAAGGTATCCCGAACAATTGTATTTCCCCGACATTCCGCCCTTTCGTATCGATACGATAATATCGGGCTGCCTTGCCTGCATCCGCATGGGGTTGACGGCTTATCGTAAACAAGGTAGCCGCGCTGTAACGGGTAGAGCCTCCGGAATTCAATTGCGAGTAATTTCTCCCGTCGACCGAATATTCAAGGCTCCATGAATCGACATTTTGAGATGTCACTTCTCCCTCGGAAAATAGATAACCCGTAACCAGACAAGGGTCTGTACAGGTAACATATATGTAATCCGAAGCAGCCTGTAAATCATAAACCGTGTATTCATCGTTATCATTCAGGGCAGACCCGGAAATATCTTTTCCACCAATCGTGATTGCAGCATTGTCGGTAAGGTCGTAAGCGTAAGCTGCTTTCATCTTTTCGGGCTTCGGCATTTTAACCTCGGTCTCCCAGATTTCAAATTTATCTATATTAGGGCCACCGCCATTGTAAGGAGTGATTTTTATCGTATTATCGCCCTTATCGAGATAAATATACGAAAGCATCATACCGACCGGAGGGCGGTTCCAATCTTCTGTCGTCTCCGTCATACCTATCACCACCGGTGCATAAAATCCCGTTTGGACGGCTATGGAACGTATGAACATGCTCGTGTAATAGGTACGGAACTCATAAGTGCCCTCCTTATCGACATAGACATTCCTAAACAAAATCTCGGATCCATTGTCGTTGTCCCCCACATAGGCATCTCCCGAATATCCATTCACATATTTGACCTTTACCGGAGGTGTGAGAACCGCATCCTCTGCTTCCAAGACTAAAAGCGGATTTTGAGCGCACAAGCCGGCAGCAGGCAACAAAGAGAGTAATAAAATCTTAAATTTTTTCATTCCTTCGCAAACTACAATTAAGCATAAGAACCACTTAGAATCTTTCCTAAGCCAAAGATTCCAACAGGGATATTTCACAGTCGAAAAGGATAGAGAAACAACCGTTGTCCGAACAATATATGTACTTACAAAAGTTTTTCATGTTGGTAACATTCTAAGGGTTTCACATATCTATGACACAAAAAACATCATACACCCTTATACCAAATGAAAAAAATTTTTTACTACCACAAATAGCTGTACTGATCTCCTAAAAATTTCTTGATTTTTTTCAAGGCCGTGGTTATCTGGCCCTCAACGGTTTTTACCGAAATGTTCAACTTCCGGGCTATTTCCTGATTCGTAAGATTCTCACTTCGGCTAAGCAAAAAAATGTTTCGACATTTATCCGGTAAAGAAAAAACAGCCTCCTGAATCAAACGATATAATTCCTCGGTTTCGAGAGTCGACACACTGGTATTGATCGTAGAGACTTCCACTCCGTCGAGACCTACCGTCTCTTTCTTTTTTCTCAATTCATTCAAACACTTATTTTTCGCTGCTTGGAACAAATAGGCTTTCAGTGAAAGCTGTATCTGAAATGTCTCTCTGTTTTCCCATAAATAAATAAAAATATCCATCGCCAACTCTTCTGCCACATTCTTATCGTCCAAATGGAGATATATGAAACGGCACAAAGGAGTAAAATATGTTTCAAATAAAGATTTGAACGCATCCTCATTTCCTTCACGAATCTGCCTAAGCAATGATATGTCATTAGTGATATTCGCTACCATTATTACAGGAAAACTATGCAAAGAAAATAATATTATTCAAGATAAAAAAATAATATTCACAGCAAAAATAAAAAAATATAAAAGCCTCGAAAGATTTCTACTTATTGATTACAAAGTAATTATAAAATGGATACCTATACCAATCAGACATTTTTTCTTTTTTATTATCTACACATATAAGGGTCAAGCCCGATTTTTGTGTCTAAGTAATTGAAATCTTAAAATTCCATCAAACATGAATAATAATCTTCCGTGGGATATAATCATTGCTAAATTCGAAGGAATCTCCCTATCAGAAGAAGAGCAATCGCAGCTACAAAACTGGTTAGCGGCCGATGACAAAAACAAACTTCTTTTCGATGAACTGAAAACCCTTTGGGATAGCATCCAAGCAAAATCTGCCAACTACAATCCCGATGTAGATTATTATTGGAAAAAATTCCAAGCCTATATTCACAAAGATACTATACAGAAAGAACCTATAAAGGTAAAAAAGATTGTTCCCCGGTTACATTTCGGCAAGAAACTAAACCGCATTGCCGCAGCTATCAGTTTATTATTAATCGTTTCGGGGATAGGGTATTATTTCTTTTCCAGCAACAAATCTTTGAACAGAGAGACAATTGTCCAAACTTATTCGACAATTACAGGAAAATCGAAATTCATACTTCCCGATGGCAGTGAAGTATGGTTAAATTCACATTCGAAGCTGGAATACAAAAATCTTCATGCCGACATGCGAGAAGTCGAATTGAAAGGCGAGGCTTTTTTTAAAGTTCAGCACGATGAAAGGCCGTTCATTGTCAAGACCAGCGACATAGCGGTAAAAGTGCATGGTACGCAATTCAACGTAAGCGCCTACCATGCTGACGAAAAATCGGTAGTGAGCCTATACGAAGGTTCGGTATCGATGCATGTATTGGGCGACGATAGCTCGAATTGTTACCTGAAACCGGGGGAAGAAGGCTCTCTCGACAAGAAAGACAAAACGATTCGGGTTGAAAAAGGAGACGTAGAATTTGCAAAAATGTGGACTAACGAAAAAGTCAAACTGGAAAACAAAAACCTTCATGAAGTTTGCAAATATCTTTCCAAATGGTATAACGTGAAAATCATCATCGACCCGGCTTTGTCCGACGATCAATCTTACACGTTTACCCTCCATGACCAAAGTCTCGAAGATATTATTCGTATCATGTCGAACATATCTTCGATAAACTACCATTTTACAGAAGACAACACATTAATGATAACCCTTTAAACACATGATTGCCTATGACGATACATTAAAGACAAAGCACCTATGTAGAATGAATGATTAAAAATTTTTATTCTTAAACTCAAAAATTAAAAAAAAGAAAGAGAGCTTATTAAGTTAACTTTAATATACCCATGATATGAATCTAAAGAAAAAATTGGCTGTATTTCTAGCCATTTTATTCTCCTTGAACTTGTTTGCTCAAGCACCGGGAGAAACCATAACAATTTCTTTTCAAAACATTCCATTATCCGAGGCTATCAAAAAAATAGAAAGTGTAAGTAAATACACGTTCTTTTACGATGCCTTAAAATTGAATGTCGATCAAAAAGTATCGCTGAACGCCCAAAAGACACCTATTCAACAAGCAATATCCCAAATGCTTGGAAATTCGGGTATTAAATTTGAAATTAAACAGTCTCAAATCATCTTATATAACAAAAACGTATCCTCTGATGAAAAAAAGATTTCCATACGAGGAAACGTTACAGATGTCAACGGCGAGCCGCTTATCGGTGTAACCGTCTCGGTAAAGGACAATCCCTCTATCGTGACTATCACCAATGTAGATGGTATCTATGACATAAAAGTGCCCGATAAAAGTGCCATACTACAATTCAAATACATCGGGTTCGCTTCTCGTGAAGAAGCTGTGAATAGCCGGAAAATTATCAATGTGGTGTTACAAGACGCAGCGACCCAACTCGAAGATGTCGTAGTCGTTGGATACGGTGTACAGAAGAAAGCATCGGTAGTCGCAGCTATCACCAGTGTGAAACCTCAACAATTACAAGTAGGGACGACTCGTTCGTTGAGCAACGACCTCGCCGGTAACATCGGGGGTATCATCGCCGTTCAACGTTCCGGTGAACCGGGTTACGACAACTCCGAATTCTGGATTCGCGGTATGAGCTCTTTCAAGGGCAGCAACTCCCCGCTCGTACTTGTCGATGGTGTAGAACGCTCCTTGAACAACCTCGATATTTCGGAAATAGAATCGTTCTCGGTACTGAAAGATGCTTCGGCAAGTGCCGTGTACGGTGTACGTGGTGCGAATGGTGTAATCCTTATTACAACCAAACGAGGACATTCCGGTAAGACGAACATCAACGTATCGGTGGAACACTCTATCACTCGTCCGGCCAAATTACCCTCGTTCCTCAATGCGGCAGATTACCTTACGCTCTTGAACAATATCAATATCCAAGAGACGGGGACAGAACTTTATTCGCCGGAACTAATAGATAAATACCGCAGCGGATACGATACCGAACTATATCCCGATATAGATTGGATAGATGCAATTACAAAAGACGTCGCTCACAACACGAGGGCCTCGTTCGACCTTTCGGGAGGTAACGAGAAATTGCGTTACTCTTTCGTCGGCGCATACTATAACGAAGCAGGTATTACCGAGAGCGACAAAACTCAAAACTGGAACTCCAATATCTCGGTGAATCGATTCAACTTGCGTACCAACGTAGACATGAACGTCACCTCCTCTACATTATTGACATTCAACATCGGCGGATACCTTCAACAGAGAAACGCACCGAAAGATGGTATCGACGATATTTTCGGCGCTGCATTCAAAGCTACGCCGTACATGGTTCCGCTGATTTATGAAAACGGGGCCCTTCCCAAACCTCGTGAAAATGAAAACCCGTGGGCCAAACTGACACAATCGGGTTTCAAACGTGAGGCAGAAAGTAAACTGGAAACCTTGTTCGCCGTGGAACAAGACTTAAAATGTATCTTACCCGGTTTGAAAATAAAAGGTATATTCTCTTACGACTACTATTCACGAAACGGAGTAAACCGGGGCAAAGCTCCCCGTTACTATTCGCCGGCCACGCAACGCGACCCGGTGACCGGAGAGTTAATACTGACGGTTCTGAGCGAAGGAGACGAATTCTTGGGCTACGAAAGATGGGAAGACTATGGCAATTATAGCACCTACTTAGAAGGAAATATCACCTACGACCAACGATTCGGAAATCACTCGGTAAGCGCATTGTTGTTGTACAACCAACGCAACTACGACGACGGTGACCAAGTGCCCTATCGTACACAAGGTTTCGCCGGCCGTGCGGCATATACATACGCCGACCGCTATATCGCAGAGTTCAACTTCGGTTATAACGGTTCCGAGAACTTTGCAAAAGGCAACCGTTTCGGTTTCTTCCCGTCTATCGCTGCGGGCTGGATTGTTTCGGAGGAAGAATTCATGCGTCCGGTACAAAACTACATCAATAAATTAAAACTGAGAGCTTCTTACGGTTTGGCCGGGAACGACCGCTTTTATAACGACGACGGTTCTCAAAAACGTTTTGCCTATATCACTACTATCGGCACGACCGACGGATACAAGTGGGGTAATTCCAATGCATTCTACGATAAAGGCGGTTTGCGCGAAGGTGATCCCGGTGTTGAGTCCCTGACTTGGGAAACCGTGAAAAAAGCCAACGTCGGAATCGAATTGGGTTTGTTCAAAATGGCCGAATTGCAAGTAGACTTCTTCCATGAAAGAAGAGAAGACATCTTCATGCAACGAAAGAACATTCCGTCATCGGCCGGCTTCCCCTCCGCTCCGTGGGCGAACTACGGTATCGTGACAAACAAAGGTTTCGATATTTCATTGGATTTGAACAAACAAATCAACAAAGACTGGTTTATTTCGGCTCGGGCAAGTGTTACCTACGCCAAGAACAAAATCATAGAACAAGACGAAGATTTAGGTGTACTCGGCACTTACCGTTCGAGCACCGGCAAACCGGTAGGCCAGATTTTCGGTTTGGTTAACGACGGCTTATATACCGAAGCCGATTTCGAAGACGTAACGACCGGTAAGTTGAAACCGGGACTGCCGGTTCCAAAATTCTCGGATAGAGTTTATCCCGGAGATATAAAGTATTTGGATCTCAACGGTGACAATGAAATCACAGAAACCGATAAAACCGTCATCGGAGGTACGGTCAATCCCGAACTCGTATATGGTTTCGGTATTAACCTGAGCTATAAAAATATCGATTTCGGAGCTTTCTTCCAGGGAAACGGCCGCACCTATCGTATCATCGGAGAAAACCAAAAGAACTTCTTACCCGGTTCTACCATCGGAGCCGAAGGTAACATATTCACCAATGCATCGGATGCATGGACAGTCGACAACCCCAGTCAGGACGTATTCTATCCGAGACTCCACATGGGTTACAACGCCAACAACGCCCAAGTATCGGATTGGTGGTTGAAAGATATGAGTATGTTGCGGTTGAAAAATGTAGAATTGGGATATTCATTCTCAAAAAATCTTATCAAAAAAGCTGCAATGGAGTATGCCCGTATATTCGTTCGCGGAACAAATCTTTTGCAGTTCTCCAAGTTCGACCTGTGGGACCCCGAACTGAATACCAGCAACGGTTTGAAATACCCCATCATGGCCACTTATTCTATCGGACTACAAGTAAGATTCTAAACCTATTAATATAAAAATTATGAAACATACAATCGTTAGATATACATTAGCTATCATCGGTCTGTTTTCGGTCACTTCCTGTACCGATTATCTGGACAATGCTCCCGACGATATTTTAACATTGGATATGGTATTCAACAGTAAGAACCGTACCGAGGAATGGTTGGCCGGTATCTATGACGGAATCCCCGACCCCTACACGCCCATGATGCGTAATTACGATGCCTATGCCGATGATTTCTCGCCTTCGCAAGACTGGCGGGCATTCTCCGACTGGGATTGTATCGACAAAATCTTAGGCAACTGGACTCCCCAAAGCGAGTGGAAGGGGAATTTTTGGAGCGACTTTCCGGTGAGAATACGCGAGGCTTACATTTTCTTAGACAACGTCAAGGCTCTGCCCGAGCAAGAGGTCTATCAAGCCGATGTGGACAACATGAAGGCCGAGGCACGTTTCTTAATTGCCTACTACTATTATCTGTTGGTGAATACCTACGGAGCCATACCGTTCCAAACTTCACTGGTCGACATGAACGACCCCATCGACAAGATATTGATAGGGCAAACACCTTACGACCAAATAATCGATTGGCTCGATAAAGAGTTCAAAGCCGTATCGGAACTGTTACCACCCTCTTATACCGAAGAACGTAAATACGGACGAGCAACCTCGGTGATGGCGTTGGCTATCCGTGCCCGTATGCTTCTTTTCGCTGCAAGTCCGTTGGTAAACGGGAACGATGATCCCGATTATGCCGCTTATACGAACAATAAAGGTGAAGCAATCTTCAACTCTACCTACGACCCCAAGAAATGGGAACGTGCGGTAAACGCTTGCAAAGATCTTTTGACCGAGGCCGAAGGCAACGGTTATGCCTTGTACAAAGAGTATAACGGAGATGGTTCGATCGACCCTTTCATGTCCTATTCCAATATGTGTTACAAAGAATTCAATCAAGGTAACAAGGAAATTCTGTTCGCCCGTCCCGATGTAAGTTACGACCTTTACTCTCAACACTCGGTTCCCCGCGGATCCCGTGGACAAGGCGGTTTGGGAGTTACTCAGGAATTGGTCGATGCGTTCTTCATGAGCAACGGTCTGCCCGCTATCACAGGGTATGAGCCCAACGGCGAGCCTATCATCAACAAAGCCTCGGGATACAATGAAAGCGGATTCTCTACCCAGCCCGATGTCAGAAAGACCAAATGGATCGAAGGAGACAAAGATGCCAAAGAATCCAACGCCGAAAATACAATCGCTCCGGCCGGAACATTCAACATGTATGTCAATCGCGAGCCTCGTTTCTATGTATCGGTGCTTTACAACGGTGCTTGGTATCGTCAATCGAGCCGTTATGTGGATTTCTATTACGCAGGAGAAGACGGCCGGCCCGCGTCCGGTTCTTTATGGGATGCTCCGCAAACAGGTTATCTGTTGAGAAAACGCGTACACCCCGAAACGAATATCCTCAACTACTCCATTCCCTATCGTCCCGGTATTATCTGCCGGTTGGCAGAAGCCTATCTGAACTATGCCGAAGCTCTCAACGAATGGGCTCCCGAGCAAACCGACGAGATACTGAAATACGTGAACCTCGTAAGAGAGCGCGCAGGTATCCCCCAATATGGAACAGGGAAAGACAGCAACGGATTAGACAAAATCCCCGCACCGGCCGATCAGACCGCTATGCGTGAAGCGATTCGTCGCGAACGTCGGGTTGAGTTCAACTGCGAATATGCGATCCGTTTCGATGATATCCGCCGTTGGAAACAAATCGATATTCTGCGCGGTGACTTCTACGGCATGAACAAGTTCGGGACAGAAAAAAGCTGCGACAAGAACAACGAGAATGCCTACTTCAAACGTCGCGTCGAAATCACACGCGCTTTCAGCGAAAAGAACTATTGGTTCCCCATTCATCAAAATCAATTGGACAAGAACCCCAACCTCAGACAATTACCCAAATGGTAAATTCAATTTTGAAATCTAAAAGTATAAATGTATGAAAACGATATATCATATATTATTCTCGCTTCTGTTCGTACTGGCTTTTGTCGGCTGCGACGATGACGACGATAAAGTCATAGAGCGGAATCAATTGAAATTGACAGCCTCCGCCCAGTCGGTGACCCTTACTCCGGATGCGACAGATGACGAGATTATTTCGTTCTCTTGGAACGAAGCGACCAGTTTAGGGGCAGACTACACTTTCTCCTATCTGTTTCAAATAGATATAGCAGACAACAACTTTCAGTCGGCAACCGATGTCCGCACATTCGGACCCAATGAATCGATCAGCTACTCATCGGCCGAACTGTACGACCTTATTGTAGAAAAATGGGGAAAGACAGCCGGAGAAGCAGTCTATGTGGAGGCTCGGGTAGCCGCCAAAGTGGAAGGTCCCAAATTCAAATATCCCGAAATAGCGACCACGAAAGTGCAAATAACCACTTATAAGCCTACATCGCAACCGCTCTATATTACGGGTACGGCTACGACCGGCGGCACGGATCTGAATGCCGCTGAGAAAATAACCGAACTATCCAACGGTCGTCTGTATAATTGGAGAGGCCAGTTGAAACAAGGCGGATTCAAATTCATCACCACGCTGGGGCAAGCCTTGCCTTCTTACAACAAAGGAGCGGACAACAGCTCTGTCGTAAAACGTACGAGCGAAACGGAAGCAGACGACCTCTTCCAGATAAACGAGGCTGGATTGTATTACATCTACCTATCGCTTAAAGATATGACTATCTCATACAAGAAACTTCTATATGAAAACTTATATCTTGTAGGTAATGCGACTGCTGCCGGTTGGGATATAGAAAAGATTATCGCCATGACTCCCGATAACTTGAATCCTAACATCTTTACTTACCAGGGGGCTTTGCAAGAGGGAGAATTAAAAATCCTCGCCCAAAGGAAGTTCGACGGAACCACGTTCAAACCACTTGTCGAAAACGGGTCTATCGAAAGTACCGATGTACAAGTGACCCCGGGAGAACAGCCCGACTACAAGTGGAAAATAACCGCCGAGCAAGCAGGTCTTTACAAGATCACGCTCGATACGGAAAAAATGGAAATCAAATTTGAAAAGCAGTAATCATGATCGCGCTACTATTCGGAAAATTCCGAATAGTAGCGTCGACCAATGAGTCTCGTCAAATTCGTTAAAACATCACACAACTCATCATGAAAAAAAATTTATTAGCACTCGCTTTCCTTGTCGGACTACTGACTTGCTGTAAAAGCGAAGATGCTCCCATCAAACCCGTGAAACCCACTGATCCGGGAAGTATCAATAAGGAGTACATGTCGCGAGCCGAAACGACTTTTGCCAATATTTTCAAATATTATTGGAGCGACAAAGTGCGAATGATGTTCGGCTCATATCCCAATACATTGGGAACTCCCCAAGAACCTTCCAGCCCCGACTACGACAGTCACGCTTACTTATGGGGATTGGGTAGCGTCGTTTCGGCCTTCAACGCTATCGTACAAAATACCGATAACGTAGATTTCCGAATGACCTACGAAAGCCGGTTGAAAGAGACACTGCTCAAATACTACAATACGACAAAAGAACCCATGTGTTTCGGCTGTTTTGTCAACCCTCACGATCAACGTCTATACGACGACGCTATTTGGGTGGGTATAGATTTAGCGGATCTTTACAGTAAAACCAAAGATAGCTGGTATCTCGACTATGCAAAAAGCGTATGGAATTTCGTACTTTCCGGGAAAGACGATGAACTCGGAGGCGGAGTTTATTGGGACGAAAATGCCAAAGACTCCAAAAACACTTGTTCCAACGCTCCGGCCGTGGTTCTCGCTTTGAAACTCTATCAAATCACCAACGATGCAGCGTACTTGGAGAACGGTAAAGATATTTACAAATGGACAAAATCGAAATTACAAGACCCCTCCGACTACCTCTACTGGGATTGCATCAAAACGAGCGGTAAAATCGAAACCAGCAAGTTCTCTTACAACTCGGGACAAATGTTGCAAGCAGCCGTGTTGCTCTACAATGCGACAGGCGAGGAACAATATCTCACCGATGCCAAATTGCTCGCAGAGGCTTGCTATAATTATTTCTTCGAAAACTTCATATCCAACTCGTCGGGAGAGCAATTCCGCATTCTCAAAGACGGAAGTCGCTGGTTCAATGCGATCATGGTCCGCGGATTCCTCGAACTGAACAAAGTCGAGAGTAATGGAACTTATATGATCGCCATACGCAAATCGGTCGACCACGCATGGAAATACACCCGGGATGCCGAGACCGGACTTTTCTTCAAACAATTCAGCGGGAACGACATAACGGACAACCCGGGAGATATTCTTGCACAAGGTGCTATGGTTGAATTATTCGCAAAATTAGCAGTTAACTAATAATTAAAATTTTTATCCATGAAATTAAACGGAATTATAGTCGCTTTATGCTCGGTCGGAATCCTCAATGCACATGCCGAAAACGTAGCTATCGCCAAATCTTCTCTCGTGGGAGACGGGATAGTAGAATTCGTTCCGCAAGGATTCGACCAAACGAAAACCCCCTCTTTAATTCTTAAAGAAGAACCCACGGCAAAAGGGTCTGTACCCTCCGATTGGGAATTATATCCACAATTCACCGTCATGGACGGAAAGGCCAATGCCTCATTGGGCCTGACCGGTGAAATAAGTCTGTATGGCGGTGGCGAGGTTACCGGTCCTCTATTGAGAAACGGCCAATACATAAAACTCTGGAACACCGATACAGGAGCCTACGGCGTCGATGGCGGCAAACGGCTGTATCAATCACATCCGTGGGTATTGGGCGTGAGAAGGGACGGTAGCGCTTTCGGTATTTTGTTCGACAGCAGCTGGAAATCGGAACTGCATACCAATTCCGACAAAATCGAATTTAACACAGAGGGAGCTCTATTCCGCATTTACATCATCGACAGAGAATCCCCCAAAGATGTCCTCAAAGGCCTTGCCGAACTGACCGGGACCATCACGATGCCCGCCCGTTGGACTTTGGGATACCATCAATGTCGTTTCTCCTACGGCAGCGAGCAGAAAGTACGGGAAATCGCAGACAACTTCCGTAGCAGGAATATCCCTTGCGATGCTATCTGGATGGACATCGACTACATGGACGGATACCGTATTTTCACATTCAACGAAACGACTTTCCCCGACCCCAAAGCCTTGAATGAGGAACTTCATCAAAAAGGATTCAAAGCCGTATATATGATCGATCCCGGAGCCAAAGTGGACAAAAACTACCACGTTTACCAATCGGGAACAGAAAACGATGTGTGGGTAAAACGCCCCAACGGTGAAATTTACGAAGGTAAAGTATGGCCGGGATATTGCGCATTCCCCGACTTTACCATGCCCAAAGCCCGTGAATGGTGGTCCAATTTGTATAAAGATTTCTTGGCATTGGGAATCGACGGCGTATGGAACGACATGAATGAGCCGGCCGTTACCGACGACGATATTCCCGAAGAAAACCGCATTGGAACCATGCCTTACGATACTCCTCACCGAGGAGGCGGCAATTTACCCGCCGGCCCTCACCTGCTCTACCACAACGCCTACGGCCGTCTTATGGTCGAAGCCTCGTATGAAGGGATTATGAAAGTCAACCCCGAAAAACGCCCCTTCCTTCTTACGCGTGCCGGCTTACTGGGTTATCAACGATATGCAGCAACTTGGACAGGTGACAACTGGGCTGGCTGGGATCACTTGAAACTTTCCGTACCTATGTCTATTACATTAGGCCTTTCAGGTCAAGCATTCAACGGTCCCGATATCGGAGGATTCTTAAATAATACGGATGCCGATTTATGGGCTCATTGGTTGGGATTCGGAGTATTTTTACCTTTTGCCAGAGGTCATGCTTGTGCAGGAACCAACGACAAAGAACCGTGGGCTTTCGGCGAGGCCATAGAAAACACCTCTCGTATTGCCCTCGAACGTCGTTACCGATTGCTTCCCTATTTCTACACGTTGTTCTACGAATCCCATAAGACCGGATTGCCCGTTATGGCTCCTGTATTCTTCGCCGACCCCAAAGACCTGAGATTGCGCAGCGAGCAACAGGCTTTCCTATTGGGAGACAATGTACTTGTTATTCCCGCTTTCGCCGAGAATCCCGTATTGCCTTACGGAATTTGGGAAAATATGACACTGATCGATGGAGAATACAGCGATAAGTACCAAGCTAAATTGAAAATCAAAGGCGGAAGCATCGTCCCGGTCGGAAAAGTTATACAAAGCACGACCGAAAATTCGTTCGAACCTCTTACTCTTTTTGTATGCCTCGATGAAAACGGAAAAGCCCACGGTCAACTCTATTGGGATGCCGGAGACGGCTGGAATTTCCAATGCGGAGATTATAGCTTGATGACGTTCTCCGCCGAGAAGAAAAACAATCAAGTAAAAGTCTCTCTCGCTTCCAAAGAGGGTAAACGTAAAATAGAGAAAGAAATCAAAGCTCTGAATGTAGAATTAATGATGAACGGGAAAGTATATAAAGGTTCCGGTTCGTTGAAAAAAGGTGTAACAATAAATCTTTAAAAAATGAGAGGGTGTGTCAAAACTCAATTTTTGAAGATATGAACTTATAATTTGAAATTTGAGTGCCCTCAAAAGGCTAAAAAAGGGTCGTATCATTACTCAATACAGAGCTTGATACGACCCTTTTAAATGTCATAGTTACAATCTATAACTTTTCGGAGGGGACATTTTAGTTTTGACACACCCCCCTTTACTAAAACTTTTTTATCATGAAAAACAGATATTCCATCTGGCAACTAATGTCGTTAGGAGTTGCTTTAATGACGGCTCCGTGGCTACAAGCCCAAGACGTGCTTGTAACGCTCGAAGCAGAAAAGGGAATAATCACACTGCCTGCAAAAGTAAAACCTGTCGACGGTAGTACCGTAGAAGGAATCTCGGGCGGTAAATATGTAGGTGATAACGACCCCGGTAGCTCCATAGTTTTTAACGATGTTGAAGTGCCCGAAGCCGGGACTTATGAATTCAAGACTTATTACATGAGTATGCAGAATAGGTCTATTGCCGTTAAAGTCAATAACTATTCCGAATACATATCGACGGTCTCCAATACGACACCGGGTTGGGACGTACCTCCCACAAACGAAATGAGCACCTATATCTACATGGATAAAGGGAAAAATACGATAAAAATTACTCCTATGGGAAGCGGTGGCCCTAATATGGATAAATTCGAAATCATTACAACCGACGTAGAGCTTCCGAAACCGGGAGAGTTTCCTATCGTTCTCGAAGCCGAAACCGCTCAATTATTCGGAAACCTGAAAGTAAAACCTACCGACGGTTCTTCCGTTGCCGGTCTATCGGGAGGCAAATATATCGGAGACTTCGACTTAGCCGCTAACTCTTATTTACGGTTCAACAACATCGAGATACCCGAAGCCGGGACTTACGAATTGAAAGTCTATTCGATGGGGTCGAGCCGAGCTCTCACCATCAAGGTCAACCACTATCAAAAAAGTATCATTCGTACGAAAGACTCCCCCAACTGGGACAATGCCCCTACCTCAATGGTATCCACCTTGATATATCTCGATAAGGGAACAAACACCCTGACTTTCGGACTACACGAGGACAATGGCCCCAATATCGATAAATTCGAGATATGTACAACGACCGAAGAAATAGATAAACCAGAAGTCGAGAAAATCGCTTACTCGTATGATTTTACCGACGAGGCCGAAATTTCTTCTACACAAGAAAATTCTACGCTGAGCTTGTTGACCGATAATGATGAATACACTTATTATGTTCCCAAGACATCGAATGTAGAAATCGTAGCCAAATGCCAGCAACCGGTACTCTTGACGGGATTTTTACTCTCAGCAGGTATCGACAGTGAAATCGACGTCGACACTTGGAAATTATATGCTTCGGCCAATGGCTCTACATGGAAAGAAATTTCTTACGATAAAGTAACCGATCTCGACGGAGCCCACCTATATGAAATAACCCGATATCCGGGAACCGCAGCAGCAGACGCCGCACAATATTACAAATTAGCGGCAACCCACGAAAATCTCGAAATTGCAGAATGGCAATTGTTCGGTCTGCCCTATGTCGCTTCGGGAGACAAAAATTTTCCGACCGACCTGACTGAAAATATCGATGTTCACTCTAATGTATCGGCATATCCTATCGGAGAATCGGGCGATAATTTCTCCGAAGAATTTTACAATCTGTTCGACCGGAACATGAACACCAAATATTATGCACATGAAGCAACGAGTTTTTATGTAGAAATAGATTTGGAAAAGCCCTATACAATCGAATCTTATGCAATTACAAGCGCTCATGATTATCCCGACCGAGACCCTCGCAAATGGATTTTAAATGCTTATAACGAAGAATTGGGCTGGGTAGAACTCGACCGTCAGACAGACACATACTTCCCCACCCGGTATTCTACTTTGAAATATAACGTAAACCCGTCCACGGGATTCACCAAAATCATGCTCGACGTAGAAGCTAATAATGGAGCAAAAGACATTCAACTCCTTAAATTCCAAATCTTCGGTAAAGAATTTAACGGAGCCGGCATCAACGCCGCCCAGGACAAAACACTTTCCATCATTGCGGATCAAGGGAAAATCATTATTTCTCAAACAGGGGGCAAACCGGTAAACTACACGGTATATAACCTGTCGGGAACAGTGATCGAACAAGGTACGACTGATGTTTCATACCGAGAAATCGTACTGAATGCCGGAGCATACATTGTATCGGCTAATGACGGAAGTAAAAATAAAATAGAAAAACTAATTGTTAAATAAACATTGAACCATGAAATCCAGAAGATATAAACTACCCTTGATAGCCTTATCGCTATCATTAGCATTACCGGCTTTCTCCCAATCGTGGTTTACTCCCGAAGTAGAAAAAAGAGCCGAGGATATTTTAAAAAATATGACAGTAAAAGAACGCCTGACCTATATCGGTGGTATAGATTGGATGTACACCCGCGCTATTCCCCGATTAAATGTTCCGGCTATAAAAATGTCCGACGGACCGCAGGGCGTAGGTACATGGGGAGCTTCCACGGCTTATCCTTGCGATCTTTTACTGGCAGCCACATGGAATCCGGATATGGCCTATGCGTTCGGCGCAGCTTTGGCACAAGACTGCAAGGCTCGTGGTGTAAATATTCTATTAGGTCCTGCCGTAAACATCGCAAGAGCTCCTTTCTGTGGTCGGAACTTCGAATATATGGGAGAAGACCCTTTCTTGACGGCAACGACTTCTACCGGATATATCAAGGGATTACAAGAAAACGGAGTGATGGGAGTGATCAAACACTTCACGGCCAACTTCCAAGAATATGACCGTAATTATGTGAGTTCCAACATTGACGAGCGAACCTTACATGAAATCTATTTCCCGGCATTTAAATCGGCCGTCCAGAATGCAGAAGTCGGTGCTGTCATGAGCAGTTATAACTTGCTCAACGGCGTATGGACAACAGAGAATCCCTGGTTGCTCAAAGAAGTACTACGGGAACAATGGGGATTCAACGGGCTCGTGATGTCCGACTGGGGCTCCACTCATAATTGTGTTCCGGCGGTTAAAAACGGACTCGATTTGGAAATGGCAGGAAATGAAATCGAAAACGAGGAAGCTCTGCGCCATTATCTCGAAACCGGAGAAATAAATATGAGCGAAATCGACTTGAAAGTCAAACATATCTTACAAACGATGATCGGATTCGGATTCTTCAACAAAGAACAATTAGATCCGAGCATTCCCCTCGACAACCCCGAAACGGCAAAAGCCGCATTGGAAATTTCGAGAGAAGGAATCGTGTTGTTGAAAAACGAATCGAACATTCTGCCGTTGAACGCCAATACGATTAAAAACATTGCCGTAATCGGTAATAACGCTACAATTTATGCGGCCGGCGGCGGAAGCGGACTGGTAAGACCTTTCCATTATGTGTCTTACTTCGACGGATTGAAAAAGTTGGCAAATGAAAAAGGCATCAACGTCACACTTGTCGATCTCTATGATCACATGGAAGATGTCCTGTATACAGCTGCCGGCTCGAACGAACATGGTCTCAAAGCCGAATTTTATAACAACGAGAATCTATCAGGAACTCCTGTAACTACCCGCGTAGACAGTCGTATCAACTTTGAATGGACCTCGGGACCCGATGCTGCCAATGTCGAAAAAAACTATTTCTCAGTCAAATGGACCGGTGAAATTCGTCCCCAAGAAACATCGAACTATACTTTCATCGTGAAAGGAGATGACGGTTTCCGTTTAATTCTCGATGGAAAAACGGTCATCGATGAATTCAAATCGGGCTCCACTCGTGAAAAACGTTATACCATGAAAATGGAAGCAGGGAAAGCCTACAAAATTCAACTGGATTATTTTCAGGGAGGAGGCGGAGCCTGTATCGATTTGGCATGGCTCAAAGACGGAGATGAAAACCGGTTCCAAAACGAATTGGACAAAGCCGACATAATCGTCGCATTCATCGGTCACAATTCAAGTAGCGAAGCCGAAGCCGGAGAACGGTCCTTCGGATTGCCCCAAGATGTAAAGGACCTCGTCCTAGCCGCCCAAAAGAGCTCCAAACCGATGATCGGAGTCGTCAATGCCGGCGGAAACGTAGAAATGCAAGACTGGGAACCTAAAATGAAAGGTCTTCTTTGGGGTTGGTACGGCGGACAAGAAGCCGGAACCGCGATGGCCGAAGTGTTATTCGGAGAGTACAACCCTTCGGGAAAACTCCCTGTAACATTTGAAAAAAGATGGGAGGATAATCCCTGTTACAACAGCTATTACGATAATGGGACCAAACAAGTGAATTTTACCGAAGGTATTATGATGGGATATCGTGGATACGACAAAGCCGGTACAGAGGTCCAATATCCGTTCGGTTTCGGATTGTCCTATACGACATTCAATCTTTCCGATATGCAAATCACGGAATCTTCCGACGACAAATATTTAGTCGAAGTTTCTTGCAAAATAAAGAATACCGGAAAGGTTGCCGGTGCAGAAGTCATTCAACTGTATGTAGGCAAGAACGGCAGCAGCCCTGTCGAACGCCCGATAAGGGAACTCAAAGGCTACCAAAAAGTATATCTTGAACCCGAAGAAGAAAAATTCGTGACTTTGTACCTTTCTAAAGATGCGTTTTCTTATTACGATGTCAATCGGAAAAATTTCGTTGTCGATAACGGGGAATACAACATCGAACTTGGATTTTCATCTCGCGATATAAAATTGAAAGACCAAACTCAAATCAATGTTGTTTCGGCTATTGACGAAGCCCGCCAAGATACCGAAAAAGGTAACTTAATTCCCTCGGTGGTTAAACAAGGTGAAATTATCAGAATTGCACAAGGCTGTGCTTCCGAATTAAACATTTTCGACCTTACGGGTCAAATGTTACTCAAACAAATCGATAAATGTACAATCGATACCTCTTATCTAAAAAAGGGAGCCTATCTTGCTTTGTATAAAATAGATGAAAAATTTCATACGGGTAAATTCATCGTTGAATAGCTTTTAAAACTTCCAGACAACAAAGAGGCCCGGAAATTAAATTTCCGGGCCTCTTCATTTCAATTCGTTCGTTATTCAACCGCCCAAAGCAGTTTCTCAAACTGGCATTTATCTGGGCAATAATTTTACTTTCAGTTTCTTGTATGCACGATCGGCCTTCGCTCGCGCCTCCTCCACCGTATCGGCTGTAGCCAAAATCACACCTAATCGACGGTGTCCGACAACTTCCGGCTTCCCAAAAATTCGCATTTGTACTCCTTCTTCCGAAAGAACCTCATCGAGGTTACCAAATACAACTTTATCCGTATCTCCTTCTACAACGATAGCACGAGATGCCGATGGGCCATAGAAACGAACTCCGGGAACAGGTAACCCTAAAACAGCACGGGCATGCAAGGCGAATTGTGACATGTCTTGCGAAATCATAGTCACCATTCCTGTATCGTGCGGACGCGGAGAAACTTCGCTGAAAAGGACATCGTCCCCTTTAATAAAAAGTTCTACTCCAAAAATACCATATCCACCCAAAGCATCCGTAACTTTCCGGGCTATATCCTGAGCTTTTTGCAATGCTTTTTCCGACATAACCTGTGGTTGCCAAGACTCCCGATAATCGCCATCTACTTGTACGTGACCTACCGGTTTTAGAAAAGTCGTCCCGGCAGAATGACGAACAGTAAGTTGAGTAATTTCATAATCGAACTGCACGAATCCTTCCACAATAACCCGACCGGCTCCGGCTCGTCCCCCTTCCTGAGCATAATGCCACGACTTATCGATATCATCGGCTGTACGCACGACACTCTGTCCGTGTCCCGAAGAACTCATGATAGGTTTCACCACACATGGCATGCCTATTTCTTTCACGGCCTCCTCGAACTCTTCTCGTGTAGAGGCAAATTTATAAGGCGACGTAGGCAATCCCAGTTGCTCTGCGGCCAAACGACGTATGCCCTCCCGGTTCATAGTCAGGTAGGCGGCTGTTGCCGTAGGTGTAACCGAGTATCCCTCTTTTTCGAGAGCCACCAACGTATCTGTCGCAATAGCTTCTACTTCGGGAATGATGTAATCTGGACGTTCCGTTTCTATTACTTCTCTCAACTTTTTGCTATCGAGCATAGACAAAACATGACTGCGATGAGCGACCTGCATAGCCGGGGCATTGGCATACTTATCCAAAGCAACCACCTCCACACCATAACGTTGCAGCTCTATTGCTACTTCTTTACCCAATTCTCCACTTCCGCAAAGCAAAGCTTTCTTACCGACAGGAGTTAGTACCGTTCCAATTTCTACCATATATACTTGATTTTGTATGTGTTATTCATTTATACAAATGTCTTATGCTAACCGAAAAAATGCAGGCTGTCCTCAACTATATACCGAGACATAACCTTTCTTTACATCTTATGCAAAGATACAGGAAAAATGAATGGAGTACAAATGAATAAACAGACTTCCTACCAACAAAAAACGGGCTCTCGTTTTCGAAGTCCGTTTCAATTCTTTGGATCACCTTTAATCTTCAACATGGGAACCGTCGCAAAAGGGCTGATTCGACGATTTTCCACAACGGCAGATAAACGCCCGTTGTTTAATAACCATACTCCCATCGGAGAACATAATTCTTACATGCCCACCAATACGCAATGGACCGCATTCGATAACCTTTACGACCACCTCGGGTTTTATCGGCACAATAGTTCCTTTCATAGCTGTTTCTTTTTTAGTTTTATATTCACTTAAACAGCAAATCCGGTTCTTTTGTTTATTGTACCGTTAAACGATCGAGGCGTAGAAAATAATTTCTACGCCTCGATCTATAAACCTACGTATCACTTTATTAAAGCAATACTACCTCTATGTCTGCATCTACTTCATACATGCTCACTTTACCTTCGCGAGCCAACCAGCCAAGGGCTGCATACAATTCTTTTTCTTTCAGTTTCGTTGCTTTTTTCAACCCTTTTACAGTTAATTTTCCGGACTCATTTAAAGCATTCCAAACCTGTCCTGCCCATGTTCCAATAACTTCTGCATTCATTCTTTTTTACGTTTAAATTAAACAACTTGAAAACACATTGTTTTAATCTGGCACAAAGTTAATACATTTTTCTTTAATTTTAATGCTTCAATGTGTTTTTTCATATTATCTACCCCCCCTACAAAAGAAAAATAGACATTATAAAAACACTCTACGGGTGATTTTGTTTGCCCCAATCATCTATCTCCCCAGTATAATTTTCAGTTCTTCTCTTGCCAAAAAAGAAGGAGCAAATTCTTCACGCGCTTGCTCCAATAACTGTCGCTCATTCTCATATCGAGCCGAGAAATGCCCCAATAACAATTGCTTTACACCTGCTTTACGAGCTATAATAGCCGCTTGCCGAGCCGTCGAATGGCAGGTTTCCTTCGCAAGAGCTTCGGCATCGTCCCCGAATGTAGCCTCATGATACAACAAATCTACACCTTCTATGATCGGTAACAAAGCCTCGTTATAAGCCGTATCGGAACAATAGGCATAACGTAACGGAGGGTCTGCCGGCGTTGTCAAATATGAGTTGGGAATAATTCGACCATCGGAAGTAACAAAATCTTCTCCCGCCTTTATCGCAGCTCTACGGTAAACCGGAACGTTATAAAAATTCATCATATCTCCCAATAAATGTCGCATTCCTACTTTCTCTTCAAAAAGGAAACCCGAACACGGAACCCTGTGTATCATCGGTAAGGAACGAACTCTAATAGATTTGTCTTCATAAATCACCTCCGTTCTATTCGGCAGTACAGGTTCGAAACGAACAGTAAAAGGCAAGTCCCGACAGAAAAAATCGAGTTGAGGCCGAAACACCTGCTCTGCCTGAGGATGGGCATGAATCACCAGTTCTCCGGTCCTACCTACTAACGCAAAAGTCGAAATCATTCCGATCAAACCGAAACAATGGTCTCCATGAAGATGACTCAAAAAGATATGCCCCAATCTCGTAAACTTCAATCGCATGCGACGAAACTGTATCTGAGCCCCTTCTCCGCAATCAATCATAAACAAATTGTCGCGAATATTCAGAATCTGCGTACTCGGATAGTGACGTGCGGTGGGCAAAGCCGACCCACACCCCAAAATATTTACCTCAAACTTTCCCATTTCAAAGTTCCTTTGACATTTACAAAGATACGCATTTCCTCACTTTAACCTGCACTTTTCATAATCAAACAAAAAGACCGGCAAGATTGCCGGTCTTTTCTTTATAATACGCTTTTAACGCGCCTTATTTTTTCTCTGCGTCGAGTTTCTCTTTCAAAGCTGCCAATGCATCGATATCGCCCAAAGTAGTTTTTTCCATTTGAGGAGTTACGATAGCATCGTCTGCCTTAGCTGCTTTTTTAGCGGCTTTCTTAGCAGCATTTTCTTTCTTAGCCTCGGCCTTAGCTTCATCTTCGAAAATACGGCTGTGAGACAAGATGATACGTTTAGCATCTTTGTTAAACTCTATAACCTTGAACGGAAGTTTCTCTTCCAATTGAGCCTGGGTTCCGTCTTGTTTTACCAAGTGTTTGGGAGTAGCGAATCCTTCAACACCATAAGGCAAAGCAATTACAGCACCCTTATCGAGCATTTCGATGATAGTACCTTCATGGATAGAATCGACGGTAAAGATACCCTCGAATACGTCCCACGGATTCTCTTCGAGTTGTTTGTGACCCAAGCTCAAACGACGATTTTCCTTATCGATTTCCAATACTTGAACTTCGATGTCGGCTCCGATTTGAGTAAATTCAGACGGGTGTTTGATTTTCTTCGTCCAAGAAAGGTCTGAGATATGAATCAAACCATCTACGCCCTCTTCGATTTCAACGAATACACCGAAGTTTGTAAAGTTACGAACTTTGGCATGATGACGAGAACCGACAGCATATTTGGTTTCGATATCTTCCCACGGATCCGGTTTGAGTTGTTTGATACCGAGAGACATTTTACGTTCTTCACGGTCAAGAGTCAAGATAACGGCTTCTACCTCATCGCCTACTTTCATGAAGTCTTGTGCACTACGCAAGTGTTGCGACCAAGACATTTCGGAAACGTGGATAAGACCTTCGACACCCGGAGCTATTTCGATGAATGCGCCGTAGTCGGCCATTACGACAACTTTACCTTTCACTTTGTCACCCACTTTCAAATCGGGATCCAAAGCATCCCATGGATGGGGTTGCAATTGTTTCAGGCCCAACGCAATGCGTTTTTTCTCATCATCGAAATCGAGGATAACTACATTGAGTTTTTGATCGAGAGAAACTACTTCTTCGGGGTGAGATACACGTCCCCAAGAAAGGTCGGTGATGTGAATCAATCCATCTACGCCGCCCAAATCGATGAATACACCATAGGAAGTGATATTCTTGACAGTTCCTTCGAGTACTTGTCCTTTTTCGAGTTTGGCGATAATTTCTTTCTTCTGTTGTTCGAGCTCGGCTTCGATAAGAGCTTTGTGCGAAACAACCACATTCTTGAATTCTTGATTGATTTTAACAACTTTGAATTCCATAGTTTTACCTACGAATACATCGTAGTCACGGATAGGCTTAACGTCGATTTGAGAACCGGGCAAGAATGCTTCGATACCGAATACATCGACAATCATACCGCCCTTCGTGCGACATTTGATATATCCTTTGATGATTTCGTCGTTTTCAAGAGCCGAGTTAACACGGTCCCAAGAGCGAGTAGCACGAGCCTTCTTGTGCGACAAAACCAATTGTCCTTTTTTATCTTCCTGATTCTCGATATAAACCTCTACTTTATCTCCTATTTTCAAATCGGGATTGTAGCGGAATTCGCTCATCGGAATGATACCGTCCGATTTGTAACCGATGTTTACGACCACTTCACGTTTGTTCAATGCGATTACCGTACCTTCGATTACTTCTTTGTCTTTTACCGTATTCAAAGACTGGTCATAAGTATTTACCAATTCATCATGGCTCTTATCACCATACACTTCGCCTTTTTCAAAGGCATCCCAGTCAAAATTTTCTACCGGGCTGTTTTTTAGTTCTTCACTCATGTTAATTAAATAATTGATTTTTTGATTAATAAGTTAGACATTATATGGTCTTGTTAAAATCGGTGCGAAGATACAAAATCTTTTCCTCTCTGCAAATTATTTCAGGAATATAATCTCCTAACACCCTTTGACATAAACATATATTCATCTTTACAAAAAATTCCGCCATACAATAAACAGAGTATAATTTTGTTTTATTTAAAGAGAATATATACCCACCCATGAACAGACAAAAGATAACATGGTTGCAAATACTCCAAGGTTGGAGTATGTTATTGGTCGTAATAGGACATGTTACCTTAACCGGTATTTTCGAGAATCCTCAAACTCCGGTGAGCGCGACGATAGAGCGTGTCATATACAGTTTTCACATGCCTCTTTTCATGTTTATCTCCGGTTTCCTTTTTTATTTCACAAAAATCAGCCGAGACTTAGCCTATAAAGAAGTTGTGCTCGATAAGCTCAAACGGTTGGGCCTCCCCTATTTGTTCTTCACCTTTTTCACCTTCGCCGTCAAGTTTATATTCTCATCATTCATGAAACGCCCGGTAGAATTGTCTTTACGGCAATTTACCGACAGTTTTCTATATCCCGGCTCCAACCCGTTGAGCGAAATGTGGTTCGTCGCCACACTCTTTATCATCATGCTATCTTATCCTTTGCTGAAATATATGATAACGGGGTATTTCAAAATCGCGGTATTAATTATCGGAAGTGTCGTACTCAACTTATTTTTCCCTCCCGATATATTCTTGCTTTGCCTTTCCAACGTGGCATATATGTTCCTTTTTTTCTGCTTAGGCATACTTTTCTGCAAATTCGATATACAACGTTTTTTGAGTCATTCCGGGAGTCTCCTACTTTCGCTCCTTCTTTTCATCGCACTGAACCTGATTCCCGACTGCCCGATTTTACTGTTAAACCTCACCGGAATAATCTTTTCCGTCTCATTGTGTCTGAACTTAACCCCGATAGTATCGGGACTATTCTCCTCCTTCCGAGACTATACGTTTCAAATTTTTCTATTAGGAATTTTTCCACAAATAGCCATCAGAATACTCTACTCCAAGATACCACAAAACGAATTGTCCTATTGGAGTCTCTATATCATTAGTATTCTATTAGGGATTTACCTGCCTGTTTTCATAGCAAAAATCGTAGAGAAGATTCCCAACAAACTTATCCGCCGTTGTTTCGGACTCTGATTCTATCGTTTTTTCGCAAAAAAATCTTTCATCAAAGCGATACACTCCCCGGCCAAAACACCACACTCGACCTCTGTTTTAGGATGCAATACCTGAGGAGCGAAACGCCGGTAACCTCGTTTCTCATCGCCGGCTCCAAATACGACCCGAGCGAGCTGAGCCCACCCTATCGCACCGGCACACATCGCACACGGCTCCAATGTCACATACAGGGTACAGTCGGTCAAATACTTACCGCCGAGCGAAGCCGCAGCCGAAGTAATCGCTTGCATTTCGGCATGAGCCGTCACATCGCCCAGACATTCGGTCAAATTATGTGCCCGAGCCACAACCCTATCTTTACAAACGATGACAGCTCCCACCGGTATCTCATCGGCATCGAATGCCTCTTTTGCCTCCTGCAAGGCCATTCTCATAAACCGTTCGTCCTTTGCTCTATCGACCATATCTTCTCATAAGCCTTGTGGGAAACACTATCATTTCTCATACGATCCTGACAGTATATCCCACATAGGAACTCTTGTCCATTTTCTTAATTCTTCAAATAATATACCACCGAGGTCACGACCCGCACATGCTTCAAATAAGGAGTATTGGCATCCCTATCCTCGATAGAGAATTGTCCTTGATATGCCGATGATATTTTGCCCAATTTACTATCGGAGTCTTTGGCGAATTTTTCGGCGGCAACTCTCGCATTTTGAGTGGCTTCGGCAATCATCTCGGGTTTTAGCTCATTCAACTTGGTAAACAAGAACTGAGTGTTATACTGATAATCCCCAGAAACGATAGCCACCCCCTTTTCCAACAAGGAGGCTTGTTTCACGATCAACTCTCGTACTTTCTCTACTTGATTCGAAGATACCGTTATTACCGAAGTAACATTATAGCGATACGGGACACTTTGGTTTCCATACCGTTCGGCCTGCATATCTACGATTCCAGGAGCCGCGATAGAAATTTCGGCATCGGATATCCCGTTTGCTTTCAGAAAATTTATCACGATTGTATTCTTGGTATTGATCATACGGTAAATCGTGCCCAAATCATTCCCCAACTCCTTATATACCAAAGGCCAGATAACTTTATCGGCCGGAACCTCACGCTCCGACAAACCCTTTACCGAGACCGTACGCACAGCCTCCTTCGAACGAACGATACCTTGTTCGATTCGTTGCCCCAATAAAAACAAGCCTACTGCTATGATAATAGCCGGCACAATCCATTTGTTTTTCATAATCTTCCGTATTTTATTTCTTACAAAGAAAATGCATGCCAGACTCAAAAGCAAATTTTATTTGCAATTTTACCGAGGACATAGACTATTTTCGCATTTATTGTCTGTAACTGTTTCAAAGACAATCATTCGCCGTATCCATCAGACTTTTTCTCACTCCGATTTCTTTTTTCACCGAATCTTCGTATATTCGCTTTTCCAAATTCGTACTTATGGCGCAACACAACCAATTGGGAAAAACAGGAGAGGAACGAGCCGCTGAATATTTGATTTCCAAAGGATACATTATCCGAGACATAAATTGGCGGAGCGGAAAAATGGAGTTGGACATCGTAGCCTATCGTGACAAAACGTTAGTTGTCGTAGAAGTCAAAACACGAAAAAACAACGAATTTCTACGCCCGGAAGAAGCCGTCACGCTCCGCAAGATAAAAAATATAATCCAAGCCACGGATGCCTATATTCGTATGTTCGATATACCTTTCGACATACGATTCGACATCATTACCTTAGTCGGGGAAAATGAAGACTTCCAAATAGAACATATAGAAGATGCCTTTCTTCCTCCATTAAACTGTCGATAAACATGAACGTAGAATCTTTGCGTGAATTCTGTCTGTCACTACCGCAGGTAACCGAATGTTTCCCATTCGATGAATGGGTGTTGGTTTTCAAAATCGAAGGTAAAATGTTTCTCTTCTGTGATTTGTCGGCCGAAGAGAAACGAATTTCGCTCAAATGCGATCCCGAACTTGCCATAGAATTACGGGAACGATATCCCGAAATAGAACCGGGATACCACACGAATAAACGATTGTGGAATTCTATTTGGTTGAGACCTTCCATCGACGATAAAGTCATTTGCGATTGTATCGTCCATGCTTATAGCGAAGTGCTAAAAAAACTACCCAGAATCAAACGCGAACCTTTATCGGAACTACTCGAAGTATGGAAACAAAAGAAATAAAATTCCAAAAAACTCACTTAAAGGAGATCGGCTCGACCAATACATATCTCCAAGAATCGGACAAAGACAGACATCTACCGGAAGGAACCATCGTTTACTGCGACATACAACGATCCGGGCGCGGCCAGCGTGGGAATTCATGGGAATCTGAGCCTTACAAAAATTTAACATTCAGTCTTTTACTCAGACCAGAACATATCCCTGCCAACCGGCAATTCTTACTTTCTGAAATCGTATCGCTGGCAACTGTCGATGTTCTGAACCGATACGCCACTGGATTCTCTATCAAATGGCCGAACGATATCTATTGGCACGACAAAAAAATTGCCGGTATTCTCATCGAAAATGTACTGAGCGGGAGTACATTCTCACGGGCTATTATCGGAATGGGACTGAACATCAATCAGAAAAATTTTTACAGCGATGCCCCCAACCCAGTTTCATTATATCAAATAACAGGTCGCACCTACAAGATAGAAAAAATATTAGACGAATTCACAGAGGCCTTCGGAAAGCGATATACAGACACATTTACAAACTCCTCCGACCGTATCCATAAAGAATATATAGCGGCACTCTACCGAAACGACGGGGTATATCCGTTTTATAGCGACGGCAATATTTTCCACGCCTCTATTGCCGATGTCGAACTCGACGGTCATCTGCTTTTATCGACGGAATCGGGAGAGAAAAAACGCTTCGCTTTCAAAGAGGTTTCATTCTTGCTTTAAACGTTTCAAGAACGGACGAATAACCCCGCTGCTTTGAGGCAACTCATCGGAAAGTCCCGACAGCATGGAAAGTTGTTCCGAAAGATATTTATTGCTACGAACCCGTGCAGCAATCGTAAAATATTTTTTAGCACAAGCTATATCGTCGTCGATCACTTGCCTTTTTTCCTCTTTATATACGGAAGCAGAGATAGAAAGACCGTTCGAATCTTCAAGATACTGTTGATCTATCGATTTCAGTTTTTCCTGTCCCTTTATAGCATAATAGCTTCCCAAAAACAAGTTTGCATCAAAATTAAGAGAGTCTATATCCAAAATAGTTTTCTGAACCTCGACCGCTGCGGTATCGTTTCCAAGCAACAACAAAGCATCGGCTTTGGCTTTCAAATAATTAATTTGCCCGGGCATCACCGACAACAATTCGTCGGCAACGGCAAGTATTTTTTCAGCATCATGCCGAAACACATAATACCCCAATAAATAATTATTCGTCACCCGAGTAAACCACGGCTGTTGTTCTTTCACCAACAAAAGTACCTGTTCATAAATGCCCGACTGTCCGATAGATCGAGACAACACGTCTATGCCGGTAAACAACGAGTCCAAAGATAGTCCTTGCATTTCCGAACGAACCACATATTGCATAATAGACGAAGAATCGTTCATCATGGCCGATGCGACAACCGCATCCACATACGTTTTCACCCTACCGGGACGGCGTTCCAACAATACGTCATACATAGCAACAGCCTCTTGCCACTCCCTATTGACAAAGTGATCATCGGCTTTTCTCAACACAGTACGATACGGCATCTCGGCAAAAGCCGAAAAAGCGATACTACAAAAAAGGAAAAATCCTATTATCCGTCTTATATACATACATTTAATTGTCACCCATTATGAACAGACAAAAATAGCGAAAGGTGAGTGCAGAGACAAACGGAAATTTTATTTCCAATTTGACTATGCCGAACCGCATCCTATTTTCGTACTTACAAAGATAACAAATCAACTCTGTAATATAGGCAATACTGCCGACAAAAATAAAACAGATTCCCCGCGAAACTTGCAGCAATCCGGTAAATAGTCCCGATGAATTAATTAAACATAAACTTTGAACGAGCTTCATTCTAAAAATAAAATAAATTAATATTATATTTATAAATAATAACTTTATACATAGCATTATTCCCATATCTTTGTAACAGTAATTAAAACAGTCCATTAAGATAAAAAGGCTCGTCTTCCTGTACTGTTATTTTCAATCCGAGCCGAAAAATTCCATCATGAAAAAACTTTACTCAAAACTATTGACGTTAGTCACTATCGGTTTTTACAGCCTATCTGTCTGGGCACAAGATGCTCCCGTCATTCAGAATTACAGCGATTATACCGGAGACTCATTCGTAGCCAACTGGGACAAAGTATCGGGAGCAGACAAGTATTTCCTCAATGTCTACACGAACGGGACCAACGTTCAAAACGTAAATGAAACCTTTGGCAACATCAACCATTCCGATGGGAAAATAGACCAGCAATCGCCCAATTACCCGAATGGCTGGGAGATAAACGTGAGTGAAAACGGCAGTACCGATATGGTCGTCTACGAAGGTGTAAATAAAATTATCCTCGATGCGACAGACGACTACATAAGCACCGAACAAATTATCGGAACCGGCGTGGGGAAATATATCGTTAACGCCAACCTCATCAATGCAGAAAATATCACCCAAGAAAATTCAAGCTTATTCAAGATTGAAATATTCGACAAAGCAGGTATACTTCTTAGCACCGGAACAATCGAAACTTTACTTTTTGCCCAAATAACCGAATTCAATATTTTCGACGGCTTCGGATACACACAAGCAAACATCGGGCGCATAAAAATATCTATCGAAAAAGGTGACGGAAAAATTGGAGACCTCATGATAAACTCTATCTCTTACTCTTGTACCGAGCCTTCGTATATTCTGAAAGATCAAGCAACGGCCGAAAATTCTTATCCTGTAACCAACCTCGACCCAGAAAAGGAATATTATTACTACGTCGCTGCTTCGGTGGAAGGAAAAACGACAAACGCATCGAACATCATCAGAGTAAATGGATTCCTCACTCCCAAAGCCTTAGACGCAACCGGCACATCGGAAAACTCGTTCACGGCAAATTGGGAAAGACTACCCAAAGCAAAAGGATACATCGTACAAGCGTACCAATATCACACCGCAACACAAGACAGTGAGAAGAAAATACTCGACGATTCTTTCGAAAAATCGACAGAGGGTACTATGGACGATCCGATCTCTGTTACCGACCCGGACTTATACACCGCAGTTCCGGGTTGGAGCGGGAAAAACATACTGGCAGCCAACGGTATGCTCGGAGCCGACAACGGAAGATTTCCCGTAAGCCTCTCTTATTTATGGACTCCTACAATGAACCTGTCATCGAATAACGGTAAATACAAAATCCACATCAAAGCCCATGGAACAGCCGGAGATTATCTGTCGATTTATCGAATAGGTTATATGATAGACAGCAACGGAGACGGAGAACCCGATGCCCTTAATATCCATAAAGTAACGGCTTTCGACGAAAACGGATACGCCGAAGAAACTTGGGAAATGGAAGACGGTGCTGAAAACATGCAACTCTCCATCGAAGAAAACAAACTAAAAAGATTTTTCATCGACGAAATCACCATCATACAAGAAAGCAAGGCCGGAGAGGTTACGAGAATACCTCTCGTTCCGGTAACCATTTCAGACGGTTCTCAAACTTCTTATACTTTCACAGATCTCGAAACGAATGGAAACTACGGATACGAAGTGACCGGCATGCGTTACAACGACTATGAGGGAGAAGAATATTCCGAAACGTCTAATCTCATTACCGTGCAGTTGATACATTCGGGAATAGAAAGTAACACAACTCAAAACGTAAAAGTAATCGCTTCCGAAAACTCAATCAACATAGTTCTATCGGAAAGGGCACTCATACAAATATTTACTGCCAACGGACAACTTGTAAAAACCATAAATGGAACCTCGGGAGAAAATATCGTTTCTATCCCTGCTGCCAATATTTATATCGTAAAAGTTGGAAGCAAGATATTCAAAGTCATCGCCCGATAAATCATCGGAAATAGGAAATCACCTACACAATCGAGACCGGCAAGGTAGACTTACTTTGCCGGTCTCGGCTTTTCTCATAATCACTAATCGGATATTATTTTCTCTTCAAAGGCTACGTGAACCATAAAAATTGATTATTTTTGCATAAATGCGACTGTTTAATTAAAAGAACGAATCTGATTATGAATAACCGATACAAAAGGATTCTCCTGAAACTGAGCGGTGAATCGCTCATGGGCGAAAAGCAATATGGCATCGATGAAAAAAGAATAGCCGAATATGCCACACAGATTAAAGAAATCGCCGACATGGGCATAGAAATAGGTATCGTCATCGGCGGCGGAAACATATTTCGCGGATTGAGCGGAACTTCCAAAGGGGTAGACCGCGTAAAAGGCGACCAAATGGGTATGCTCGCAACTGTAATCAACAGTTTGGCACTAAGCTCCGCATTGGAAAAAATCGGACAAAAAGCCCAAGTCTTCACAGCAATCAATATGTTCCCCATCGGCGAATATTATAGTAAATGGAGAGCTATCGAGGCTATGCAAAACGGAACCGTAGCCATTATATCGGGAGGGACGGGAAACCCATTCTTCACGACCGATACAGGCTCGGCCCTAAGAGGTATCGAAATAGAAGCCGAAGTCATGCTGAAAGGGACACGTGTCGACGGTATTTACACGGCCGATCCAGAAAAAGATCCTACCGCAAAGAAATTCGACAAAATCAGCTACGACGAAATCTATACCCGTGGATTAAAGGTCATGGACCTCACGGCGACCACCCTCTGCAAAGAAAACCATCTGCCCATTATCGTATTCGATATGGATACGGTCGGAAACCTGAAAAAAGTATTGTCAGGAGAGAACATAGGGACTCTGGTATATTAAACCCGGTCTTATATGGCTATTCTTAAAAAAAAGAGTACATTTGTTCACGAAACTAATTATACAGAAAAATTTCAACCTTATTCATTATGGACGACGTAAAGACATACTTGAACTCTGCCGAAGAAAAAATGGCTATGGCCATCGAATTCTTAGATGAAGCATTAGCTCACATTCGGGCAGGTAAAGCCAACCCCCGAATTCTCGACGGCATACGGGTCGATTATTACGGAAGTTTGGCCCCGCTTTCCAATGTAGCCAACATTTCTGTCCCCGATGCACGTACCATCGTTATTACCCCCTGGGAAAAATCCATGTTCAAAGTGATCGAGAAAGCCATTTTGGATTCAGAATTAGGCATCACTCCCGAAAATAACGGCGAAATCATCAGACTATCAATCCCCCCGTTAACCGAGGAGAGACGTAAAGCACTCGTCAAACAGTCGAAACAAGAAGCCGAAAATGCCAAAGTGAGCGTGCGCAATGCGCGCCGGGATGCCATCGACGGGCTGAAAAAGGCTCAAAAAGAGGGAATGCCCGAAGATGTCGCCAAAGACGGAGAAACCTCGGCACAAAAACTTCACGACAAATACATGAAGAAAATTGACGATATGTTTGCCGAAAAAGAGAAAGAGATACTCACCGTATAAAACAAAATCTAAAATATATTCAAAAGGGCTTTCATTTTCGGAAGGCCCTTTTCTTTTTTCTCGATTCAAAAGTTTCTGCTGTTTCTAAGGTTCAGTAGAAAATCCGTGGGGTAAGCATGAATTTTAATGATAAATCTCTCGTCGGCACACACATTCCGGTCTCCTCAGCGAAAAATTGGAAAAGATAGCATAGGAGTTTTTGATTGTAAGGCTTAACCCCTCCGTCACTACGTGACACCTCCCCTATATTTTGCGTTGCAAAACACAGGGGAGGAGGTTTAATACCTTTCTGCCACATTATTTTATCGAAAAAGAAGGATTGCATTTACACTTCTCCCCTGCCGTGTTGCGGAGCAATATAGGGGAGACACCGAAGAAACGCCATTTCTGAGGAGAGGGGTTAAAAAAGATCACATAGGATTTTTCGATTGTAGAATTTACCCCCTCTCGCCCTACGAGCACTCCCCCAATATTTCTTCGGGAACACCCCATAAGGCTACGGGACACGGCAGGGGAGAGATCCAAAATGCAGTTCAAAAAACAAATGCATTCGTTGTTATCCGACTCTCGTCCTTCATTATATTTGTAGAATATCGGAGGCGGTTCGGCATAGTCAAGCTGAAAATATGATTTCCTCTCGCCTCTGCATTTCACTTTCACTATCTTTGAGTTGAAACTCGAAAATACTTCTGCTCGGCAGAATAAAATTAAAGCAAGCTTTGTTTTGCTCAGCTCTCGCTTATACGTATCTTTGTCACTACGAAGATAGGATGCGGTTCGGCATAGCCAAATCGGAAATGAAATTTCCGTTTGTCTCTGCTCTCACCTTTTGCTATCTTTGTTCATTAAATTTCATTGCATGGAAGGTCTTGTCACAAAAAATACGGGAAGCTGGTATATCGTCCGCACAGAAAACGGAGATTCGATACGCTGTAAAATCAAAGGTAATTTCAGGTTAAAAGGAATACGCAGCACCAATCCCGTATCAGTGGGCGACCTTGTGGATATAGAGTTAAATCCCGACCAAACGGCTTTTATCACTCGCATACACGAACGAAAAAACTACATTATCCGCCGATCGTCCAACTTGTCGAAAGAGTCTCATATCATCGCCGCCAACATAGACTATGCCTTACTGATCGTAACGGTCAATACGCCTCCGACCTCGACCACCTTTATCGACCGTTTTCTTGCCACAGCTGAGGCGTATCGCATACCTGTATGCATCGTTATCAATAAGAGCGATACATTTACCGAAGAAGACCGGGAATATGCCGAAGCACTTCGTTACCTTTACACCTCTATCGGGTATGACTGCCATTGTGTATCAGCGATTACCGGTGAAGGATTCGATTTCATAGACTCATTTATCGCAAACAAAATTACCCTGTTATCGGGGCACTCGGGCGTAGGAAAATCCACGATTATCGACCGTATTCTACCGAATGCTCATGTAAAAATCGGAGCCGTATCCACTTCTCACCACAAAGGCATGCACACGACCACTTTTTCAGAGATGTACCCTTTGCCACAAGGTGGATACATTATCGACACTCCGGGTATAAAGGGCTTCGGAACTATCGATTTCAATCCCAACGAAGTGGCTCATTTCTTTCCCGAGATTTTTGAAATTTCCCAAAACTGCCGGTTTAACAATTGCACCCATCGACACGAACCCGGTTGTGCGGTATTAAAGGCGTTGGAGAACCACCAAATAAGCGAATCGAGGTATACAAGCTATTTGAGCATTATCGAAGATAGTTCGGAGGGAAAATATCGGGAAGCATTTTAAAAAGATTGAAGCGAATCGGCGCAATGAGATACAAAGGCATCGGAATTTTATTTTTCATGATGGCAAATATCCTACCGACAAATGCGGAGGGAAAAGACTTGCTTGTACCATCGAAGACCGACACCGTTACTATCGATACGCTTTCGACAAACAACAGGGTTTCACTACCCCTACCCAACACACTCGTCAACAAACAAATCGACTGTCTCGTCGAATATGCCAGAAAATACATCGGGACACCTTACAGGCGAGGAAGCAAAGGCCCCAATCGATTTGACTGTTCGGGTTTCACGCAGTATATTTTCAACCATTTCTCCTATTCCCTCAATACAAGTTCCGCTTCTCAATATTTACAAGGAATCTCTGTTAAAGACGAAGAAATCTGCCGGGGAGATTTGGTATTTTTCAAAGGTAGAAATTCCCGGCGGTCGAATGTAGGACATGTAGGCTTGGTTACAGAAGTATATCCCGACGGACGATTCAAATTTATTCACGCATCCACATCACAAGGAATACGGGAAGATTGGAACTTCTCTCCCTATTATGCTCAACGATATGTCGGAGCCCGACGCATTTATTTCGTTCAAATCGATAAACGACTGATTTTAGATGCCATTCTCGAATTGGAAGACATCGATGACAACACTCCTTTTACCGAAACGGAAAAGAGCATTACGCCGCAGGAATTTTCAACTTTTGTCCGGGCTGAATAGCATTTCCTTTCAAATTGTTCGCCCGTTTAATATCTTCGGCCGAAACCCCTTTATATTTTTGAGAAATCGTCCATAGGTTCTCGCCTTTACGAACCGTATGATATTGACCTTTTGCTGACGAAGCCGTAGACGAAGCCCCGCTTTTACTTGTCGTTGTCTTGCTACAAACCGCCAAACGTTGCCCGATACGCAAATATGAATTTTTTCGCAAATTATTCCAAGAGCGCAAGTTACTTACCGACACTCCATATTTTTGAGCTATCCCGGAAAGAGTCTCTCCTTTACGAACCTTATGATAAACCGTTGTTCCGGGAGCCAACCCTGCCGGCTCAACGGCAAGCCGTCGTGCATACAGCTCCTGATTATGCGCAAAAATTGCATCCTGCGCCTCGATAAAAGCATAGACCTGTTGCGATGGCAAAATGAGCGCATAAGGCCGGATATTACCCGGTATGATGTCGCGACGATATTGAGGATTCAAACTTCGAATCTCCTCGATCGGAATCTGTAATACATCGGATATCTGCTGCAAATGGACTCGACGTGTCACTTGTACAGTATCCGTTAACAAAGGGCGCCGGGTAAGTACCGGACAGATATTGTGGTCGCCATAATAATTCATCACATAATTGACTGCGATAAAAGCCGGGACATAGCCTCTCGTTTCACGAGGCAAATAGGGATAAATCTCCCAATAATCGGTTTTACCTCCCGAACGGCGAATTGCTTTACTTACATTCCCCGGGCCACAGTTATACGATGCGATAGCCAATGCCCAATCATGATAAATACTATATAAATCTTTCAAGTAACGGGCTGCCATCGCCGAAGATTTAATAGGATCCCGCCGTTCATCTACGAGGCTGTTCACCTCCAATCCCATACTCTTTCCTGTCTTGACCATGAACTGCCACAAACCGGCCGCTCCTACCCGAGAAGTAGCATCGGGGCGCAAAGCAGACTCGATAATCGGCAGATATTTCAATTCCAAAGGCAAACCTTCCCGTTCAAGAGCTTCCTCGAAAATGGGCATATAATATGTACTCAATCCCAAAAGATTCTCAACAAGCGCTCTCCTTTTCTGTACATACATGTCTATATAACGGCGAACGACACTGTTATAAGGCATCTCGATAACAGTCGGCAGTTGTGATAATTTACGGATATAAACCGAATCGGGATAATCCACATTAACGCTATTCACCAAACAAGAATCATCTACAACAGCATATTGCTGCATATACCAGTCGGTCAAAAGATTATTCAAATCGGCCTCCATACTTTCGGGATACACGATAGCATTATCTATCGTATCCGACAAGGCAACCTCTATCGTGTCGGTATCTACGATTTCCTCGTCCGTTTCTATTTGGGAAAAACTATATAAAGACATTCCCAAGCCCATAAAAACAAGCCAAAATTTCTTCATAGCAAATAAACATTAAAATGTAATCGCACATTGTAATCCGATCGATGGCAATACCGTACGCCCGGTAGGAATAATCGCCGGCTGCCACTTCATCGAAATATCGGGACTGACATCAAAATGATACAACTGAGCATCGACATAAGCATCTATCATACAAACAGCATAAAGCCCTATCATACAAATAATACATAGGTCACGATTCTGTCTATAATAGTCTTTCCTCTGCTTCAATACACGGGTTAACCATTCCTTGTCTATATCTTCCTCGCGATACGACGACGAAAAAAAATCCATATAACTGTTCGTACCCGGATCACTGTCCATAATATCCAAATAGGCTCGTTGATAATCAGACAGCATACGGCTATTCCATGTCGTGGCATAAAAAAGCCCTACATATCCGCCCACGACGATAGGCAATTTCCAATACCTATGGTTATAAATTTGACCCAATCCGGGGAACAGAGCCGATAGCCATACGGCTCTCATTGGGTCAGGATTGAAATCGGAAGGTCTCCACGATTTACGTGAAGCCGCTTTCATTCCCAAAGAATCGGACGGAGCAAGCCCACCCAGAGAATCGGTAATCATCACCGGGACCGAATCTTGAAATAAAGCTCCGACACTATCTCCCGAAATAACCGAAATAGAATCGGGACGATTATATCTCGCATTCTCCATTTCCACCGTATCGGCAGAATTAACTTCTACCTCTACTAATTCCTGATATCCAATATTCGAATCGGCCTTGACTTCAAGAATAGACAATGGTAATAACGCAATTATAAAAATAATAATCACGGCACGTCTCAATCCCATGTCACCCGATATTCCCAAAATCTTATTTCAATTTATCGAACAAACCGATAATCCGTTCCAAATCTTCTTCGTTCTTAAATGGAATAGATATTTTCCCTTTCCCTTTTTCATCACAGGTAAACTGAACCTTAGCGTTGAAGAAATCGGACAAATGCGATTTCAGCACATTATACTCTTGTCGCATCATAACTTTCTTCTGTGCTTTCTTACGGGCTCGCTCTCCTCCGGCAGATAAAGTTTTAGCCAAGTCTTCGACACTACGCACACTCAATCCGTCGGACAATATACGCTCGTACAACTCCAACTGTAAAGCAGGGTCGGCAACAGACAACAACGCCCGAGCATGCCCCATATCGATACGTTTATCCCGCAATCCTATCTGTACCTCGGCCGGAAGTTTCAGCAAACGCAGATAGTTGGCTATCGTCGTCCTCTTCTTCCCGACCCGCTCACTCAGTTTTTCCTGTGTCAGTTGATACAATTCTATCAATTTCTGGAAGGCCAATGCAATCTCTATGGAGTTCAAGTCTTCCCGTTGAATGTTCTCGATAAGAGCCATCTCCATCAACGTTTCGTCCTCTACCGTTCTCACATAGGCGGGAATCGTTTCCAACCCAGCCATTTGTGCAGCTCTATATCGCCTCTCTCCGGCAATAATCTGATAATTTCCACCATCTACCTGCCGCAACGAAATAGGCTGTATAATACCCAATTCCCGAATAGAGCTTGCCAATTCTTCGAGAGCTTCCTGATCGAATTCCCGACGAGGTTGATCGGGATTAGGCACAATCTGGGATAATTCTATTTCATGAATAGAAGATGTGCCGCTGGTTACAATGTTATCCATCGAAATCAACGCATCCAAACCTCTACCCAATGCACTTCTTTTAGGAGTTGCCATAACTTATCGATTTTAGCCGCTTATCTATTTTTCATTATCAATTCTTTCGCCAGTTCCATGTGATTGACACTACCCCTCGACTCACAATCGTATAGCAAAGCCGGAAGCCCGTGACTCGGAGCCTCGCTCAAACGGATATTCCGTTGAATGACCGTATTAAATACCAAGTTCCCGAAATGCCCTTTCAACTCTTCATAAATCTGATTAGCCAAACGCAAACGGGAATCGTACATCGTTAACAAAAAGCCTTCGATTTCGAGCTGAGGATTCAATTTCGATTTTATGATCTTGATCGTGTTCAACAACTTGCTGATACCTTCCAAAGCGAAATACTCTGCCTGTACGGGAATAATAACAGAATCGGCCGCCGTAAGAGCATTGACCGTAATCAATCCCAACGATGGGGAACAGTCTATCAAAATATAATCATAATCGCCTCGCGCTTCGCTCAACACATGAGATAAAACCCGCTCCCGATTTTTCAAATTCATCAATTCGAGTTCTGCTCCAACCAAATCGATATGAGAGGCGACCAAGCCCAATCCCTCCACACAAGTTTCGACAACCGATTCCTTGATCGAGGATTGCCCCACCAAACATTCATAAATGGACGACTTCACCTGTTGCGGATCCACTCCCAAACCAGACGAAGCATTTGCTTGGGGATCGGCATCAATGAGCAAAACCTTCTTATCTAGAACCGCCAACGAAGTGGCCAAATTTATAGAAGTCGTTGTCTTTCCGACTCCTCCTTTTTGATTTGCAATAGCGATAATTTTACCCATACTGTTATTTTTTCTTCACGAAGACAGTGTAGCCGGAAGCAAAACGAAATCCCATTTCTTGCGCCGAGATACCCTTTCTTCACGAGTTTCCCATCGCAAAGGAATATCTTTTAATTTGTATTTCATTCTCTCGGATGCCCGAAAATATCATAATTGTTGATAAGTGACCCTTTTTGTTGATAAATCAGCAGAATCACTTCTCCATTTCCTGCGTAAAGATACACTTTTTTTACAAGAATCCTATGAGGATAAAATCTGTCTTTTACCTATTTTATGACTCCATATTATCCGTTAAAACATAAAAAACGAGTACTATTCATTACCTTTGCATAAAGCAAAAAATGAAGTGAGTCTCGGTATATCCGAGTGAACTTGTTTCTATTCTCAGCTTGCCCTATCTTTGTAATAGTCAAACATATTTTCTCTTTATATGAAAAAAATAACACGTTCTCATAAACCTCTCATTCTCATCACTAATGACGACGGCATACAAGCCAAAGGTATCCGCGAAGTCGCCGATTTTCTAAAACCCTTAGGAGATATTCTCATAGTCGCTCCGGATGCGCCCCGCTCGGGACAAAGCTCTGCAATTACCGTAACTTCTCCCCTTCGCATGAAAGTCGTCGAAGAGCGAGACGGTTTTCTCGCAATTCGCACCAACGGGACACCGGTCGACTGTATCAAGTTGTCGATGAACATTCTTTTAGACGAACGCCCCGACTTAATCGTATCGGGTATTAACCACGGCTCCAATTCGGGAGTAAGTGTCATCTATTCGGGAACAATGGGGGCTGTTTTTGAAGGAGCCTTATTACATATACCTTCTATCGGATTCTCCCTTTGCAATCACAAAGCCGATGTCGATTTTTCACACTGTCGGGAACTCATTTTGGACGTATGCCAAAAAGCATTGACCCATAACCACTGGCCCAAAAACATAGGACTTAATATCAATATTCCCGATGTGCCCCAACTCAAAGGCTCGAAGATTTGTAGAGCCGCACAAGGTCATTGGACCGAAGAATATGATTGCCGGACAGATCCTCACGGACAGGAATATTACTGGCTAACCGGAAAATTTAAAAATGCCGAACCCGAAGCAACCGATACAGACGAGTATTGGTTGGAACGTGGATATGCGACGATTGTTCCCTGCACAACAGACAACTCCGCCCTCAATATCCTCCCCGAACTATCGTCGGTTCTCGGAATATAAAAAGACTATCCTACACGACAATACAGATAAAAAAAGGCGGAAAACATTTCCCGCCTTTTTTATGAATACAAATTGAATACACATGCAATAATGATTTAAATATCACCCTATATTGTAAAAAATATACAAAATCTATTCTACCATTTTCATTTTTAAACTATATTTGCCGCATAATTATTCAAATATATCATAGGCATGAAAAATAAAGTTGCCCGCTTACAAGCTATAAGAGAAATTATTATCCATTCAAGAGTAAAAAGCCAAGATGAAATCTTGAAAAAATTACACGAATTAGGATTTGATTTAACACAGGCTACTTTGTCCCGAGACCTGAAACAATTGAGGATTGCCAAAGTTCCCGGCAATGACGGTTCATATGTATATATTATGCCCGAAATAGGGAGTATAGGCAAATTGATGCAGGAAAAACTATCGGAGAATCCCGAGCGACAAATACCCGGAGGATTCATTTCCATTAATTTCTCAGGAAATTTGTCTGTAATTAAAACAAGACCGGGATATGCAGGAAGTCTCGCATACGATATAGATAGCAATACTCCTCCCGAAGTATTAGGAACTATTGCCGGAGACGATACGGTTTTGGTAATTCTGGAAGAAAACATATCCCATCAACAGGCCATGTTGGCTCTTTCGCCCTTTATCCCGGTTTTACATGACTAATTTTTTAACTGATCCTATAACAACACCTACAACACCTCTTTTAAGGAGAAGAGGTTTACACATCATGGAAGAAATAAAAGTATTTGTAGCCGACGAACGACACATTAAATACGTCGACACGATTCTCGACACAATCGAGAGAGCTGCAAAAATAAGAGGAACCGGAATTGCAAAGCGTTCTCCCGAATATGTAAAACAAAAAATGCTGGAAAGAAAAGCAATCATAGCATTGGACGGAGACAAGTTCGCCGGCTTCTGTTATATCGAAAGTTGGAGCAACAAACAGTTTGTAGCCAACTCGGGATTAATCGTCGTCGATACTTATCGGGGACACGGTTTAGCCAAAAGAATCAAGCGCAAGGCTTTCGAGTTATCCCGCGAACGATTTCCGGAAGCCAAGATATTTGGGTTAACGACTGGCGAAGCAGTCATGAAAATAAATAACGAATTAGGATACAGACCCGTAGCATTCGCTTCGTTAACCAACGACCCTGCCTTTTGGAAAGGGTGCGAAAGTTGTGTGAACTTCGACATCTTGCAACGAAACAATCGACGCATGTGTCTCTGCACAGGCATGCTTTACGATCCTCACGAACATGAAAACAAAGACAACCAAGAACTCAAATAACAAAAACATCATGGCAAAAAAGAAAGTAGTATTAGCTTTTAGCGGAGGCTTGGACACCTCGTTTTGCGTTAAATATCTATCGGAAGAATGCGGATACGACGTATATACAGCCATTGCCAACACCGGAGGTTTTAATCAAGAAGAATTAAAATCCATCGAAGAACGAGCCTATAAATTGGGTGCGGTACAACATGCTACACTCGATATAACACAAGAATATTATCAGAAAAGTATCAAATACATGGTATTCGGGAATATTCTAAGAAACGGGACCTACCCTATTTCTGTCAGTTCCGAACGAATCTTCCAAGCCATAGCCATCATCAATTATGCCAAAGAAATCGGAGCCGATTATGTAGCGCACGGTAGTACCGGAGCCGGAAACGACCAAGTACGGTTCGACCTCACATTCCAAATATTGGCTCCCGAAATCGGGATTATCACTCCGACCCGAGATATGACATTGACTCGTGAATACGAAATAGAATATCTCAAAAAGCACGGATATACAGCCGACTTCAAAAAAATGGAATACTCTATAAACAAAGGTTTGTGGGGAACGAGTATAGGAGGTAAAGAGACGCTAAAAAGCGACCAAACCCTGCCGGAGTCGGCCTATCCGTCACAAATGACAGCTACTCAAAGCAAGACTATCACGCTCGATTTCGTCAAAGGTGAAATCGCCGGGATCAATGGAAAAGCATACGACAATAAAGTCGCTGCGATCCAAGACCTCGAAGCGCTCGCCGCTCCCTATGCCATAGGACGCGATATGCACATCGGAGATACGATCATCGGTATTAAAGGCAGAGTCGGATTCGAAGCAGCCGCACCCATGCTTATTATCGCCGCACATAAGATGTTGGAAAAACACACCCTCACCAAGTGGCAACAATATTGGAAAGATCAAGTAGGCACGTGGTATGGAATGTTTTTACACGAAGCTCAATACCTCGAACCAGTCATGCGCGATATAGAGGCTTTTCTCGATAGTTCGCAACAAAACGTTACCGGACGTGTAATCATCGAACTACACCCTTATCGCTATGTTTTAGTGGGGGTCGAAAGCGATTACGACCTCATGAAATCGGACTTTGGCGAATACGGTGAAGTAAATAAAGCGTGGAGTGCCGACGATGTAAAGGGCTTTACCAAAATTCTGGGTAACCAAATGAAAATTTTCTATTCCGTACAAAATAAAAACAAAAAATAAATTGTAGATTAGACGCCGAATTAAATTATTAAACCCGTAATTATGATAAAAGTAGGTATCATCGGAGGGGCCGGCTACACCGCCGGAGAACTTATAAGACTATTGATCAACCACCCCGATGTAGAAATCATTTTCGTTCACAGTGAAAGTAACGCCGGAAACAAAATTACCGACATACATACCGGCCTGTTCGGTGAAACCGATCTCATATTCACCAGCGAAACTCCTTTCGACGAGATAGACCTGCTTTTCTTCTGCACGGCACACGGAGATACTCGTAAATTCATAGAGAGTCACAACCTTCCCGAGGAACTGCGCATTATCGATTTATCGACCGACTATCGACTCGATGCTCCCGGTAATGACTTCATATACGGTCTGCCCGAATTGAACAGGAAATACATCATTCGTTCTAAACGAGTGGCCAATCCCGGCTGTTTTGCTACGGCCATTCAATTGGCTCTGCTGCCGTTGGCAAAAAATCTGCTGCTGAACAATGAAATCCATGTGCACGCAATCACCGGATCGACAGGAGCCGGACAAAAACCGTCGCAGACGTCTCATTTCAGTTGGCGCAACGACAATATTTCCATCTATAAACCTTTCACTCATCAACATTTGGACGAAATACGCCAGAGCCTGTCCAAACTGCAAAACAGTTTTTCGGCTCCGATTAACTTTATTCCGGTCAGAGGGAATTTCTCTCGGGGTATTTTCGCTTCGCTGTATCTCGACTGCCCTGTCGAAATAGAGCTATTGAAAGATTTATACAATTCATATTACGACGATCATAATTTTACATTTCTCACCGACAAAATGCCCGACTTGAAACAAGTTGTCAATACCAATAAATGTCTGTTGTATCTCGAAAAACATGATAACAAACTGCTCATCGTTTCTGTGATCGACAATTTATTAAAAGGGGCATCGGGACAAGCTGTGCATAACATGAATCTGCTTTTCGGATTGCATGAACGGGTTGGCTTGCATTTAAAACCATCGGCTTTTTAACAAAAAGATATGAAACTTTTCGACGTATATCCCTTGTTCGATATAGAAATAAAATCGGGGAAAGGCTGTTATACTTACGATACAGAAGGGAATGAATATCTCGACCTCTACGGTGGTCATGCCGTCATTTCCATCGGACACTCGCACCCTTATTATATAAACAAAATCACCGAACAGGCACAGAGACTTACATTTTACTCCAACTCGGTCAAAAACAGTCTCCAACAGCCATTGGCCGATAAATTAGGGAAAATATCGGGATATGAAGACTATTCCCTATTCCTCATCAATTCGGGAGCGGAAGCCAATGAAAACGCTTTGAAACTGGCCTCGTTCCACACGGGGAAGAAAAAGGTAATAGCTTTCTCCAAAGCATTTCACGGGAGAACCTCTGCCGCAGTGAAAGTAACCGACAACCCCAAAATAGTCGCTCCCATCAACGACACTTTTGAAGTGGCTTTTTTACCGCTCAACGACATCGAACGAGTGAAAAAAGAGATTTCGAAGGGAGATGTCTGCGCAGTGATTATCGAAGGCATACAAGGTGTAGGAGGAATACAAGTACCCGACACTCAATTTTTGAAAGAACTTAGAAATATATGTACCCAAAATCAGGTCGTTCTCATTCTCGATGAAGTACAATCGGGATATGGTCGAACCGGAAAATTTTTCGCACACCAACACTCCGGCATACGCCCCGATTTGATTACTGTCGCAAAAGGAATGGGCAACGGATTTCCCATCGGCGGGGTCCTCATCAGCCCTGCTTTCACACCGATCTACGGTATGTTGGGAACCACCTTCGGAGGGAATCATTTAGCCTGCACCGCAGCCTGTGCTGTCCTCGATGTCATGCAAGAAGAAAATTTAATCGAGAATGCAGCCACTGTCGGAGAGTATCTCATATCCCAGCTCAAAACAATACCGCAAATTAAAGACATAAGAGGTAAAGGCCTAATGATAGGACTCGAATTCGATTACCCGGTCAAAGAACTTCGGAACAAGCTACTCTTCGAGCAACATGTATTTACGGGAGCTTCGGGAACGAATGTCATTCGACTGCTTCCGCCTCTGTCGTTATCCAAAGAACAAGCCGATTGTTTTATCGGCAAACTTAAAAACATACTCTCATGAAGATATCAATTATCGGAGGCGGGAACATGGGGGGAGCCATAGCCCGCGGATTGTCTCAAAGTTCAATCGTTGCCCCGTCGGAAATCACAGTCAGTAACCGAGGAGAAGAAAAACTAAACGAACTCAAATCATTTAATCCTTCGATCCATACGACCACCGACAACAAAGAAGCCGTCAAAGAAGCCGATGTCATCATTTTGGCCGTTAAACCCTGGATACTCGACAGTGTGGCATACGACATACGTGAAGTGCTGGACTTTCCCCGGCAAATCATCGTTTCGGTGGTAGCGGGTATCACATTGGAAAGATTGTCCGAATTATTCTCATCGGAAGATGCAGCTCCGGCTATTTTTAGAGTAATACCCAATACGGCCGTCTCTATTCGACAAAGTATGACTCTCATTTCGCCCTACAATGCCGTACCGGAACAAATAGATTATATTCGGTCTCTATTCGACAGCCTCGGAAAAAGCCTTCTCATCGAAGAGAATCTGATGACAGCAGGGACAGCACTCTGCTCCTGCGGAACAGCTTTTGTCATGCGTTATATGAGAGCGGCCATCGAAGGTGGAATAGAAATGGGAATTTATCCCAAAGATGCGGCTTTACTCGTAGAACAAACGGTCAAAGGTGCAGCGGAATTATTATTGACTAACGGCTCCCACCCCGAAGTCGAGATAGACAAAGTAACTACTCCCGGCGGTATTACCATAAAAGGTCTGAACGAAATGGAAGCCGCAGGATTCTCCTCCGCAGTTATCCGAGGATTGAAAGCCGCCAAATAACAAAATCGGGTTCTATTCTCACTACCATCATAAGCCCCGTTAGAGCAGACTAACGGGGCATTTTTGTAACCCATACAAGGAGTCGTTTGTTTTCTTTTCGATTATATTGGTTACCAATCAAAGATAAGATACACCTTAACTCAAAAAAACGAATAGACCTGTCTTGTTCTATGCGTAACTTTCACTATCTTTGACGCTACGAAGATACGATGCGATTCGGCATAGCCAAGCCGGAAACAAAATTTCCGTTTGCTTCTGCTCTTATCTTTCGCTATCTTTGAAAATTAATTTTACAATCACTCAACGACTATGTCAGTAAATAAGGTTATTCTGATAGGCAATGTAGGGAAAGACCCAGATGTTCGATACCTCGAAAACAATGTATGTGTCGCCAATTTCACATTGGCTACGACAGAGCGTGGATATACGACCCAAAGCGGTATACAAATACCCGATAAAACAGAATGGCACAACATCGTGGTTTGGCGCGGATTAGCCGAAATAGCAGAAAAGTATGTTCGCAAAGGGACTCAACTATATATCGAAGGTAAGATTCGCACTCGTTCATGGGAAGACCAAAACAAGATTCGTCGATACACAACCGAAATTTATGTCGACAATATGGAGTTATTGGGCCGACGCGACGGACAATCATCACCGAGTTCTGCTCCGGTAATGTCCCAGTCGCAAAATAATTCCTCTCCGGCAAACACAAGCTACAATTCCCCTATTGAAAATAGTAGCGATGATGATTTGCCTTTCTAATATAATATTGTAATTTTGCGAGAAATTAACTGGTATCTATGTATTTATAAAATGGAAAAATACGGCCGAAATAGATAAAATTCGGCAGATACCCATTGTTTAACTAATCCCACTGATTCTTGGACCCAGATTCGTATTTATCCGTATTCTCCTCAGCCATAGAAATTACAGCCCCGTCAGGAGGAGCTATTTTAGCAATCGTATTGGCCGGATTATTTTTGTGTGTTTCTGCATTTGTCTCAGCTTCTGAAATAGCCTATTTCTCCCTCACGTCCGAAGAGTTACAAGAATTCGACGAAGAATCCCCTCGGGATCGTTTAGTCAAACGATTACTTGCCCGCCCCGAACACCTTTTAGCTACGATACTTATATCAAACAATTTAGTCAATGTAGCAGTCGTTATCCTTTGCAATTTTTTCTTCTCAGATATTCTACACTTCAATAGTGAAGTATTGGACTTTATTTTCCAGACAATCCTGCTCACCTTCCTCCTTCTCTTATTCGGAGAAGTGATTCCTAAATTTTATGCAAATCTAAAACCTGTCGTTTGGGCTAGGAAAAGCTGCAAAGGATTGTCTTTATTAGGAAAAATATTCTCCCCGCTGGCCAATTTCTTGGTTCGTTCAACCCATATCGTAAATAAACGTATCGTACGAAAAAACACCAACATTTCCATGAATGAACTTTCGCAGGCTCTGGAAATGACAAATGTCGAAGCTAACGACGAAAAAGAAATGCTCGAAGGGATTATAAAATTCGGAGGTAAAACGGTCGAAGAAGTCATGACAGCCCGGGTCGACATCACCGATATTGAAATGCGGACAGACTTCAAACAACTCCTCGACACGATTATCGAAACCGGATACTCCCGGCTCCCGGTCTACGATACGACCGAGGACGACATTAAAGGAATCATATACAGTAAAGACCTATTACCCTACATCGGTCAAGAGGCATCGTTCGATTGGCACAAATTAATGCGCCGAGCTTATTTCGTTCCCGAGACGAAAATGATAGACGATTTATTAGAAGAATTCCGCACGAAAAAAATACACATGGCAATCGTTGTCGATGAGTTCGGAGGCACATCGGGAATAGTGACTATGGAAGATATTTTGGAAGAAATAGTCGGTGACATCAGCGACGAATATGACGAGGAAGAAAAAAACTATACGAAGATAGATGAAAACACTTATATATTCGAAGGGAAAATACTTTTAAACGACTTTTACAAAATCACGGGACTAGACGAAAATGAATTCGGTGACAAAGCGGAAGATGCCGAGACGCTGGCCGGACTTATTTTAGATATCAAAGAAGACTTCCCCAAAATAAAGGAACAAATCGATTATGGAAGATGCCAGTTCATCGTACTCGAACTAGACAAACGGCGTATCGGTAAAGTAAAAGTGATTATCAATTCCTCTTCGGAAGAGTGAAGCAAGCCATAGATTCATATCCACACTTTCACATGCGATTGAATAAAGCCATACTATATACGACCCTCTTCATAACTATGGGACCGGTAATATTTTCCTGCCACAGAAAATATACACCTCTTCCAGACGGATACTTTCGTATAGACCCATACCCCGAAGAATATAAAGAAATGACTTTATTATCCCCTTTTATTTCTTTCGAAATTCCAGACGGGACAACAGCGACCCTCGACAAAGACACCGCATTACACAAAAACGACGTTAAATGGCTAAACATAAGATATCCTCGTTATAGAGCCACCATTTATTGCAGTTATCACATCTTGCACAAAAATCTCGAAAGCCTGCTGAACGAAAGTAAAGAATTGGTTTACAGGCAAAGTATTCGTCCGGACTTCATAAAAGCAGGTAATTACGAAGATCCTGAACGAAAAATCTATGCAACCTTGTATAACCTCTCTGCCGAAAGTGCTACGCCTTTACAATTTGTAGTTACCGACAGTACCCGATACTTGCTGAGAGGAGCTCTTTATTTCGATGAATCCGGCAAAAGCGACTCTATCGCTCCGGTCATCGGCTACTTATCAGATGATATTATTCACCTAATCGAAAGTATCGAAACTCGTGCCGAATAATGCCTTTTCATGAATACATATCGACAAAATTCGGAGCGACAATCGTTTTGTGGCAGCTCACAGAAAATGAACAGACCATAACCACTCTGCTTTCAGAAAAAGAGCGAAACCTCATAGATTCACAAAATCTTTCCCCCAAGCGATTCTGCGAACGGGCTGCATCCCGATTATCGCTAAACAGAATAAAAGAAACTCTAAACGACGATATAACCTACACCGCCGAGGGTAAACCTCACTTACTCAGGAAGTCCGGTCACATATCGATTTCACACACAAAAGAATGGGTAGCTGTGGCTTACCACCCTTTCTTACCGATAGGAATAGATATCGAACGAATAGGCGAAAAAATAGAAAAAGTAGCCCCACGCGTATTTAACGCCCCTGAATTGAATATATCATCAGAGAATCGGGAAAAATGGCTACACATCTGCTGGTCGGCAAAAGAAGCCCTTTTCAAAGCTATACCCGAGACTGGGATAGACTTTCGGGAACACTTGCATATCGTTCCTACCCCCCTTACAGAAGAAGGCTATCTATCGGCGTGGGAGACCCGTACCGAAGCCACAAAGATCTACACCATTTGGTATCGCATATACAATGATTTCGTACTCGTCTGTACGGTCCCTTTACAATAATTCGGCCTTAAACCCGGCGGCACGCACAGCCTCTACAACTTTCTCCGCAGACACGTCGGCTTTCACCGTCAATAATTTATCGGGAGACGACAAATCGATACTCCACTGCTCAGGAGTCAAAAACGTATTTAGCTGTTCCGCTATCTTGGCAACACAACCGGCACACTTGGCCGAAGTTTTTACTTGTATCATTTCACTATATTTTTTAATTATTCCTTATCGTAACCTTAGACTGTTGAGTATCACCGATACCGAGCTGAACGCCATAGCAGCACTCGCCCACATGGGAGACAATAATATCCCTACGGGATAAAGGACTCCGGCTGCAATAGGGATGCACACTACATTATAGCCGAAAGCCCAAAAAAGATTCTCCCGGATAATTCTTACGGTCTTTCGCGATAGCTTTATCGCTCTCGGCAACAAAGCCAAGTCCGAGTTCATCAAAGTTACCATAGCTATATCCATAGCCACATCGGTTCCCTTTCCCATAGCCACACTCACATCGGCCCGTGCCAATGCCTGTGAATCGTTAATGCCATCGCCGACCATAGCCACACATTTGCCCCGACGTTGCAAATCCAAGACAAAACGCTCCTTATCATCGGGCAAAACACCCCATTCATAATGGGTAATTCCTGCTTGACGAGCGATTTCGGAAGCCGCAGACTCTTTATCACCGGTAAGCATATAAACCTCTACTCCATACGACTCCAATTGACGTACTGCCTCTTTCGAATTTTCCTTCAAAGCATCTTTTACTTCAAAAGCAGCTACCAACGAATCTCCTTTACCAAAATAGATAGAAAACAAATCGGGTAATAAAACACCCACATTCTCTTCCGCCAATGCCTTGCTTCCAATCCAGAACTTCTCACCTCGGTATTCACACATTACACCTTTTCCCGTAATACTTTCAAAAGCCGATATTTCGATAGGCTTGACCCCCTTCTGTCGTAAATACTCCGAAAGCGACACCGCCAGAGGGTGCTCCGAACGCATTTCGGCTGCCAACAATACCGGCACATACTCTTCGAAGCCAGAGTATAATTTCTCACCGACCACCTTCGGCGTTCCTTCGGTCAAGGTTCCGGTCTTATCCAGAACAATTGCATTCACACGGCACATGTTCTCCAAAGCAAAGGCATCTTTGATGAGGATATGCTGTTGCGCCGCTTTACCGATACCTACCGTTAAAGCGGTAGGCGTAGCCAATCCCAGCGCACACGGACAAGCGATAACCAATACCGAAACTGCGGTTAATAACGCATAGGGGAACATGTTCCACCCGGCAACCGCAATCCAAATCACAAAAGTAAGTATAGATAACAAAATAACTACCGGTACAAAAACAGACGAAACCTTATCGACCACCCCCTGAACAGGAGCCTTACTCCCCTGTGCCTCCTGAACCATACGAACCATACGGGCAAGTACGGTATCGGCTCCCGAAGCCTGCACGTTCAACAAAAAAGCGCCACGCTGGTTCAACGTTCCGGCCAAAACCCTATCCCCGGCTTGTTTCTTCACGGCCTCAGACTCCCCGCTGATCATACTTTCATCTACATAAGAACCACCTTCCAAAACAGTCCCGTCCACCGGTATTTTCTCACCGGGGCGAACACTCACTGTATCCCCGGGGCGAAGCATAGCAATAGGTACATCTTTTTCTTCTCCGTCCTTTCCGACCAGCCTTGCCGTCTTGGGCTGCAATCCCATTAAAGAACGGATAGAAGCCGATGTGCTCTGCTTAGCCCTCGCTTCCAATAATTTCCCCGACAAAACAAAAGCTATAATCATAGCAACCGCTTCGTAATAGACATGCGGAACAAGTCCCAAAGAAAGCCAAAAATGCGGATAAATCGTACTGAACAAGCTGAACAGAAAAGACACGGCAGTACTCAACATTACCAAAGTGTCCATATTGGCTCGTCCTCGTTTTACAGCCTTCCAACCCGATACATAGAACGAACGCCCCCAATATAACACCGGAAGAGTCAGTGCGAGCAATATCCAAGTAAGAATCTGTGAAGGAGAATGAAAAATCATCGACAATACCATCACCGGCAATCCGAAACTCCAAGCACCAATGGTTCTTCTTCGCAAATCGAGATAAAGACGATGTTCGGCATCAATAGCATCAGCTTCCGCATTTTCCGAAATAACCAAGTCATATCCGGCGGCACTTACCGCAGCCTGCATATCCTTCAACGAAATCTTATCGGGGTCATAAACCACCTGCAATGTATTAGCCGAAAAATTCACACTTGCCTCTTCGACCCCGGGCAACTCCCGAACAGTCTTCTCGACTGTTGCCGCACAAACGGCACAACTCATTTCCAAAACGGGTATTACTCTTTTTTCCATACTATCCCTTTAATTAGAAATTAACACCCTATCCTCGATTTTGCTCACCAAATCGAAAAAAATAACAACCTTTCAGGCATCGCCTCCATCATCGAGCTGCTGCAACATGGTGCACTTTCCGTTCAACACGGCTCCGGGCTCTATCGCCAACCGTCGAGCCTGTATATCGCCCTCCAAAGAAGATGTCGCTTTCAACACCAACATCTCGGCCACCATTACATTACCGGTTATACGTCCTACCACTTCGGCATTCACAGCAACAATATCCCCTATCACCTGACCGGTCTCCCCGATGACAACCTTACCCTGACATTCCAATCGTCCCTCCAAAGTCCCGTCTATGCGAATATCTTTTTGCGAAACTATCTTCCCGACAATCGTAGTCTCCGCTGTCAGAGCATTATGCGCCATACCCGAAAAAGTATTATCCTTTGCCATAATATAATCTTATTTATTGACTCCAAAGATAACATAAACCAAAGGTAAAAACAAGTTTACCAGATTTTACGAGATACAGTCCATTTCCACATCTCATACAAAAATAATGAGAATAAGCCGAAATGTCATAGATTTCGGCCTATAATATTCAGAAAGAGATTTCAAATTTTAAAGCTATACGACAGAAAGCTTATATAATGTAGTGTGGTGATAAGGTTTCTCAGGAAACACAACCCCTTGTGGGAATTCTGAATGATTCGGAAAATCTGGGAAGTATTGAGTTTCAAGACAAAATCCACACATAGGAGTATACTTATACCCTTGCTTCCCGACAATCTGCGATGATAAATACCCACTAGAATAAAATAATACTCCCGGATATGTAGTAAAGACATCGAGTTTTCGCCTCGATTTAGGTTCATACACGCTTGCCGTCCATTTCATCTTCCGCTCATCATACAAGGAGAAAACATAACAATGGTTATAACCTCTGTTCCATTCGAGTTGTTGCGTTTGTTTCTCAATATCCTTACCTATATTTTTTCCATACCGAAAATCGAATTCCGTTGCCTCTACCGGAAGAATACCCCCAGAAGGAATAAACTCTGCATTTGTTTCAAGAATATAGCTCGACGGTATTGTGACTCTATGTTGTAGTATATCTCCTTTGCCAGCAAGATTGAAATAAGCATGATTGGTCAAATTAAGTACAGTAAGACGATCCGACACTCCATCGAAATCAATAGAAACCATTCCGTCAGAAGTAAAACTATAAGAGACCGTCACCTCGACATTTCCCGGATATCCACCTTCTAAATGAGCAGAAGACAAACGAAATACAATTTTGTTTCCCTCATAACTTCCTTTCCAAATTTTAGAATGGAAACCTGAATACCCTCCATGATTTGTATTCGCCCCATCGTTTTTCTCCAATGTATATTCATGATCCTCCAAAGAGAAAGTCGCTCCACCTATACGATTGGCAAATCTACCCACAATAGCTCCCATATAGCAATCATCTTGCAAATAATCCAACACAGTGGGGTATCCCAACAAAATATCGGAATACTTTCCGTTCCCATCAGAAACAACCCACGACAACCATCTCGCTCCCAAATTACTTACTTCAATATAAGAGCCATCAGAATGGGCAATACGAAAAACTTGTATTTGAGGTTCCCTATTCATTTCAATCAGATCAACGCGTTATACGAAACACCAGAACATCTTTCTTGGGTATACAAACCCGCACATTTTTCTTGAATTTCACCTCTTTTCCAGACCATAATTCTTTGGCCTTATAAGTAGAAGATTCCCTTAACCCGAGACGAGACAATGGCAAATCATAAGTGAGATCATAGCCCGAATAATTAAACGCAGCTAAGTAAACCTCTTTTCCCGTATCATACATAAATAGGAAATCTGCTCCGTCCATATTTCCATTTACCGGACGGAAACTTTTCCCCATTTTAGCTATCGCATTTATATCCTCATTTGTCAAAAATTTACGAGCCTTATCCTTAGCCACTTGAATCCCCGAAATATAACTCAAATCATCTCCATTCATAAAGATCCCAGTAATAACGCCTGATGTTATACGAGCTCGATTTTCCCCATCGGAAACTGGTTCTAGCAACAGATGATCTGGATCGTTATAAGTATATACTTGATTAAGCCACCACCCATAAGTCAAAGAGTTCAACGTGTATTCTGTATCTCCTATTCCGGCCCAAGCATCGCATGCGATACGACGAGAGTGAGCATACTGCGATGGGAACAAAGGTGAAATAGCCATAGTAATATACATACCCTCCATCTGTTCAAGTAAATAGGCCATTCCTTTGTTATACGCCTGCATACCGGTTTGAACCTCTGGATCGTAATAATAATCGGCTTCGGCACAACCATGCGTTAAGAAATCAATTTTAATGTATTCATATCCCAATCGTTTAAATCGCTCTGCTGTTTCACGGATACGTTCTTTAATTGCCGGATGTGTAGGATCCATAGCCAACCCACCGGCAACCATATTCTGAGTTTTACCGTTAGCATACAAATAAGCATCTTTACACTTATATCTTGAACTACCGTTGATATAGGCCTCGGGATCTCTCCCCCAATCCGAGAAAGGTGTAAAATATATACCAGCTTTTTGTCCATTTGCTTTACAATGTCTCGCAATATCAGCCAACTGCTCATCACTCATTTTGGCCCAACCAGCATCCATTCCGATATATACAATACCATTATTCTCGAAATTATTGTTTTGCAGATTCTCCTTAAAGAAATCGGATACTTCAAGTACTTTTTCATAGGATAACCGGAACTCCATCTTAGCCCAACTATTCCAACCGAAAGGTGTTCCTAAATTCCACGGTAACGGAGGTGCTATTGTCGCACAAGCCCGTCCGAACTCTTCCATACCGTCACGCCAATCTTCAAAATATCCGAAAAAGGGTTTCGGCGAACGAACAGTTTTCCCTTTTACCTTGCCATGAGGGAGCACATCTCTTGTCCCTTCTCCCGACGCTCCGGTATAAAGTTCAAGACGAGATATGATACCGGGTTCATCGGACTCTATGCGAACACCGCTCTTCCATGTATCGTGTTCCACCGATCCGATAACGATTCCCCTGCGAGTATCTGCATTATAAACAGCACTTACTTCAAAGCTGTTTACCCCGCCTCTCAAATCGGAAGAACGATAGCGTACCCATTTGTCGTTATCAAACGGAACGATAAGAACACGATTATCGCCCTTTCCCAAAATATCACAACGGGTGTCGGGTTCAGTAGAAATAGGACGCAGATAATTGGTTTCAACACCTTTTTCGTCGCTCAGCGCCACATCGGTAAGGAAATAATCTTTCCCCTCATATAAGAAAAAACGCTGTATGACAGAAGGTAAATTTTCTCCCGATCTCGTCACAGTAAAACACATTCCCGTTCCGAAACCGTCCGTTATTTCTTCCTGTCCAATCTCATATTCAGTATACGTTCCTGAAACACCCGTACCCACTTTATCGAACACCGTTTTACCTTGATATATGTATTCGGCACTACCCGTAGAAAGAGTATATTTCAAATGCCATTTCCCATATTTGAAATCGGCCGTATTCCCACCGGCCATAACTATCTGTCCGATAAAGACCAAAAACAATGTGACTACACAAATTTTTCTTCTCATATTCAAAAAACGATATTTTTATTTTTCAAACGGATAGGGGAAAAGGTCCGATTTCACATGAGCCTGCTTTATGAAAATTTCCATTTGCTCCACGATATCGGGGTGCTGTTCAGACACATCGCAATCTTCATGAACATCGTTTTCAAGATTGAAAAAGTTGCATAGGAGCTTGGGGATTCTTACCAAAATTCAATTTAACTCCTTTCCAATTTCCCATTCGTACAGCAACGCGTCCGCCTCTTTCATGAAATTCCCAATACAGATATTCATGTTGTTTTTGGCCTGTCCCGCCAAATAATGTAGGAGCAAAAGATATACCGTCACACTCACCTTTTATTTCGCCACCAGCAATATCGGCCAAAGTGGGCATAACGTCCCAAAATGCCGAGATATGGTCGCTACAAGTTCCGGCCTCCACTTTCCCCGGTGCCCAAGCAATCAAAGGGACACGGATACCACCCTCATACATATCTCTCTTAATACCACGAAAAGGACCATAACTATTGAAAAAATCGGGATCTGCCCCGCCTTCTTGATGAGGGCCATTGTCGCTAGCGAAAAATACGATAGTATTCTTATCCAATCCTAATCGTTTCAATGTTTGCATAATTTCGCCGACATAAGCATCGAAACGAGTCACCATCGAAGCGAAATCGGCATGTGGGTTTTCAGAAGAACAATACCCTCCGTACTTATAATATGGATTCTTTATGTCGTCGACACCTTCATAAGGTTTGCCTTCCTCGATTTTACCCTTATACATGGCAAGAATGGAATCTTCGGGCGACACCAATTCGGCATGTGGCAGAATATAAGGCAGATACAAAAAGAAAGGTTTCGATTGATTATCAACGATAAACTGCAACGCTTTTTCCTGTATCAAATCCTGAGCATAAGTTTCGGTTTTACTCCCCTCATTTCCGGGCAGCATCACTTTCTCTTGATTATGCCACAAATGATAAGGATAATAGTGATGAGCCTGACGTTGGCAATTATACCCGAAGAACTCATCGAATCCGAGATTGGTTGGATCACCCTCTGAACACGGATAGCCCAACCCCCATTTACCGAATGCACCGGTCGCATACCCGGCATCCTTCATCATACGAGCAAGCGTATAGGTGTTGCCCGGCAGTGGTTCTTCACCCTCAGTACCATGACTTTGATTTCCCCGAATATAGGTATGTCCCGTATGCTGCCCCGTCATTAGACAAGAGCGCGAGGGGGCACTTACCGTACAACCCGAATAATGCTGCGTGAACAACATTCCTTCCTCAGCAAGCCTGTCGATATTAGGAGTTTTTATAATCTTTTGCCCATAACACCCCAAATCTCCGTACCCGAGGTCATCGGCAAGTATATAAATAACATTCATTTTCTGCTTTTTGCTTTTGGTCGTGCAAGAGCTGCTTATCAACACCCCCAAAAGAGCGACACTCAAAAATACTTTTTTCATATATAGTAATTAGAATATAAAACTATATAACATTTATCTCGACACTCGATGATTTCAAGCCCGGGCTTTTCGCCTGTATCCGCAGTCTGCCGGCATTGTCGGTCGCTTGTAATATCAATAACGCTTTACCATTGAAGGTTTTTCTATGAAGCACTTTATGAGGTGCAATATCCAAGACATCTCCATTTTCAACTCCAATAAGTTTATAATCGCCTTTCACCTCAAAATCCACGTCCACATTGGCATAGGGTACAAAATTCCCTTTCTTATCGGTTACATCGACGGTCACAAAAACTACATCCTTACGATTGGATTTCATTGTTTTTCTATCTGCCGTCAATTTCAAGGAGTAGGCTTTTCCGGCAGTCTTGTGAGAGCATGAGGCGATTACCCGCCCGTCTTTATAAGCTACTGCCTTGATGGTTCCCGGACGATACGGCACATTCCAAACAATCTGCAAAGAATCTCTATGCATATCTTTCCTCCCCAAAGATTTGCCATTATAGAACAGTTCCGCTGCATCACCGTTAGTATAGACAACCACCGGTATTTCTACTCCTTCTTTACCCGGATGTGTCCAATGAGGCAATACATGAACCATAGGCTCATCGCTCCACAAACTCTGATACAGATAATAATGATCTTTCTCAAAACCGGCAAGGTCTATGATACCATAGTTATTGGTTCTTCCGGGCCAACCCCACGATTCTCCCAGATAATCGAATCCTGTCCAGACAAATTGTCCTATAAAAAAGTCATTGTCACGAGTCTGTTTCCATTGCTCCCTTACCGATATACGGCGGGTCTGATTGTCATAACTCGAAGCATAACGAGTATCTATACCATCGAATACCTCTTCGGTCGTAAAACTCGTAAGAGGGAATACTCTGGCAGCATCATGCTCGTTCAACACCTCATCTTTATCCCACGGTTTACGAGTTCCAATCGTGCGGTACACCCCACGAGTCTGCCGAGTATGAGGGATCTCGGTTCCCACAGCCAATTTAAGCGGTTGCTTTTTATGGAAATCCGATATATCTCCTTTACACTCGCCATTGGCATTAAATCCCGCAATATCGATATAAAGGTCTGTACAATAGGCCTGCGTTGTAGGACGAGTAGGATCCATATCATGGAAAATCTTATTCATCTTATACTGCAAATACATATGCCTATCATATCCCCAAACCTCATTTCCCAAACTCCACATCACCACGCTCGGGCAATTTCGGTCGCGTTTTATAAAATCGGGAAGATCTTTTCCCCACCAATCAAGAAAGTCATTGCTGTAATCATAAGGCACTTTGTGACAACCATACCAATGGAACCAGCCGTCCCACGGTTCGTCTATCACCATAAAACCAAGTGTGTCGCACATGGCATAAAACTCGGGAGCATAGGGATAATGCGATGTACGTATGGCGTTACACCCCATTTTTTTCAACTGTATTAAGCGTTTATGCCATATATCTTCTGCCAAGGCCGTTCCCACAGCACCCATATTTTGATGCAGGCACACACCTTTCATTTTTGTCGGTATACCATTGAGTCTAAATCCCTTTTCGGGTATATATTCCAGTCTTCTGATACCAAAACGCGTCGTATAATTGTCTACGATCTTACCCTCTTTCTCTACAAAGCTCTCCATATAGTAGCATTCGGGAGTATCAGGACTCCACAATCGAGGATTTTCGACACAAATCGTATCAAACAACGTCAATTGATAACAACTGATTTGCCCATTGCGTTGACTTCTACCGACTTCACGGCCTCGGCTGTCCCGAATGACAGAAATTAACTTGATAGGAACCTCACAAGCCTCTGGACTATTCACCTCGGTCTCTATACATATCCGAGCCGACTCGGTCGAAATCTCCTCGGCTCGGATGCACGTTCCGAATCGAGCTATATGAACCGGATCGGTCGTCACCAAATTTACATGACGATAAATCCCTATGCCCGAATACCACCGCGCACTCGGCAATCTACTGTTATCCAATCGTACCGACAGAACATTAGTTCCTTTCACTAAATAAGGAGTGAGATCATAGGAAAATCCAAGATAACCATTAGGATAGAAACCTAGCTTATAACCGTTCAGCCAAACCGTACTGTTCATATAGGCTCCATCAAACTCGATAAATACCTTCTTACCTTCCCACAAAGGATTCCATTCGAGCTCTTTTTTATACCAAACGACACCGCCACCCGGCAAAAATCCGTTTTCACGGCCATTTTTCTGATCATAAGTTCCTTCGATACTGTAATCATGCGGGACATCGACTTTTCGCCAAGATAAAAAACGACTATTATCCATCTCACAACCTTGTATATCGGCTGGGTAGAAATACCAATCGAAATCTATATTCTGTATAACCCTCGCCTCTGTTGCCCTCAGGCAAAGAGGAGAAAGGGTTAAAATCAATAATCCTAAAAGCGATAATCTTCTCATCACCTTTTTTGTGTGTTTATCGGTAACTACTTTACAGTTTATTCTTTAATGAACGAAGCAACAAATCTATTCCTCGTGACGGTATCGGTAGATACCAGTATATAGCTGCCCGGGGCGAGAGGATTCACATCAATCACGTCTCCACCGAAATCGTCCAAAGAAATCAGTTTCTCCCCGGCAATAGAATACACGTCATAATCGCAGTTATTTTCGTTATTCAATTTATTTATATACAGTTCATCATGACAAGGATTGGGATAGATTTTAGTATCTTTATCTGCCACAGCCTCTTCTACCGAAGATATGGTTCCAGGATAAATCTTAAATACTCTGGCATCGGAACGAGGCACTTTCAACTTCAATATATTTGCTGTTTTATCTGTCATTTCTTTTTTATCTGTCCAAAGTTCATGTACAGTGTAAACCACGCCTTCGGCAAGCCCCAAATCACTATATTTCAAATTAAAAACTTTTTGAGTCGGAGACGTAGTAAAGTGATATGCGGCCACATAAAGGGTATCGGCAACTCTATGCATAAAAGCATCGGCTTGACCCGTTCCCCAATAATCGTTCACGATAGGACGAAACGACTTCCCTATTTTACCGATACGATTTATCTCTTCATTCTTGACAATCGACTGTGCACGAACACGCGCTTCCTCTGTACAGTTCAAGAAATCGTCCCCCAACAAACATAGTCCCGTAGTTACCACCGAAGTGAACCGAGCTCGGTTTTCTCCCGGCGAATGCAATGTATAAGTTCTGCCCGACGGATATTCCCCATTACCCGTAAATTTACCGAAGACCATGTAATCGGGGTCGTTATAACAATAGAAACGATCGGTCCACCAACTATGTGTCAATGCGTTAAGCGCATATTTCGTATCGTTCATCGTTCCATATGTATCACAAGCAAAACGACGCCCATTGGCATACTGCGCCGGGAAAAGAGGTGCGATAGAAAGGTTCACGTACATCTTATCACCTATTCTGTCCGAAAGATATTTCATTCCCTGATTATAAGCCTGTATTCCCGTAGTCACCTCTGGATCATACCAAGAGTCGGCCTCGAACGTTCCGTGTGTCATAAAGTCTATTTTCAGGAACTCATAACCATCTTTAATCCATTGGTCTATATAATAATCTATACGCATCTTCGTGCCGATGTGAGTAGGATCTAATGCCCAACCTTTATTTCCACCGGGAAACTGCGCTGGTTGTCCATTGATTTTCAGTACAATATCCCCATATTTATATTTACCGTTAGTTCCTTCCACATCTTTATTCATGTTGCCTCCCCAATCGACGAAAGGAGTCCAATAAATACCCGGTCTCTGTCCACGTTCTTTACACTCCTTAATAAAACGACGGCGATTTTGAGCCGTGATATTTGTCCAATAAGAATCGAGACCGATATATACGGTACTGTCATTGGTAAATTCGGGAGCCAGTTTATCGGCAAAGAAAGCCGATACACTCGAAGCAATCGCATACGAAACATCAGACATCGCATTTCCCCAACTGTTCCAGCCGAACGGCGTTCCTTTATCCCACACACGTTTAGGTGTCACAACGGCATTCAACTCGCCATAAACCTCCATTCCATCTCTCCAATCGTCAAAATAACCGAACATCACCTTCGGTGACTTCACAGTTGTACCTTTCACTTTGCCATGAGGCAGTTGATCTCGGGTAGTAGGGGTCTTTCCACTGTAATTGTCGCTAATACCGCCATAAACAATAAGCGACGTAATAGAATTGGGAGTATTGACTTTCGACACGACTCCGGTTTTCCAATTATCATGTTCGATAGAGCCTAATACCAAACCATTGTTATTTTTCGTGCTATACAAGCAGCCTGCTTCATAGCTCGTGTAAGTCGACCCTACTCTAAACACCTTAGAGTCATAAGCTACCCAACAGTCATTGTCATAAGGAACGATCAAAGCAACGTTCGTTCCGTTCTCGGCGGGAAGAAAAGCCGTTGACTCAGTCGTCGTCAAAGGCGACATATAATTCGATGCTATCACATCGGGAGCCTCTACTTTCAATTCAGTCAACAAATAGTTTTGACCCGAATAGAGGTAATAAGTATGTGTAGCTTTCAGTTTAGGATTTTCATTCGTATACACAAGGTCTACACGCTTACCCAAACCAAATAAATCGGAATAATCACTAACAGTTGCTCCGGTAAATGTCAACGAGGGAGCAGAATATTCAGATTCGTCTATCTTAAATACAGCATGGTTTTTGGAAATCAACAATACTTCGTTTCTGTAAATATCCGTTTGCCCATCTGTATCCGAAATATTTAATTTCAGCATTCCTTCCTGTACTGTGATAGCCGATACAGAAAGGGGGATAACACAAAATAAAAGGGAGGTGAGTCGATTCATATTATTGGTGTTTTTTTAATCGTCGGGAAAATAAAAATTTCCCCGACGACCTGATTAAGATTTTATTATACAAATTTCATGCAACAAACCATGTAAATCCTATTACATGCCTACTATTATCTTAGATACAGCTTGTTTGTTTCCAATGGTAACTTTTACCAAATAAACTCCTTCGTTTACATCGAAATTCATGTTCTGACTAGCAGCCACACGATATTGTGCCAATGCCCTTCCATCTATACCCAAAATTTCAAATATGGCAACTTCGTTCGAGGAGTTTTGCAAATACACGGTTTGTCCGGCAGCATACACTTTGTAATCATTTCCGCTTAAAACATTTTCAATGCTCGAAGTAGAACTTATTACGAAAGGACTTGCCAACCAGCCGTTATCCACAGCAGATACCGCAAATTCCACACCTTCGGTTTTAGGCATATACAAGTCATACCGATTGGTCGGAACCAACGGATATTGCGTTCCATATACTTTCAACGCACCTGTGGTTTTATCGGCAGGAAGTATGAAATTTATTTTACCATCGGGAGTCTTGACATAGATATTATATCGAATAGCCTCAGCCGGAGTCGTATCGTCAGTAGCTTTTTCCCATCTCAACTCATAGCAACCTTTGTCTTCATTGTAAATGGCCGTAAAGTTCTTAGGCGCAGCAGGTGCGGCATTGGCAATAACACCATCGTTGCCTCTATTAAATAAGATATAATCGGGCCAAGAACCCAATCCATCACCATCTGCCCCACCACCATCACGATAACCGAAGATACCCATATCGAGGAAACCGTCATTATCAATATTTACAAAAGTAGCCGATCCTCCGCGGCAACGAGCATCGTCGGGAATAAGCTCCTGCTTTGTAAATGAATTATCTCCATTATTATACATAAAGGTGGCATTGGTATTCCAACCCGTCATGAAATAATCATTCAACCCATCGTTATTCACATCGCCAATCGCCAAAGCACAGCCCCCACCGAAGAAATTGGTCTCGGCTTCCTCATGACGAGTAAATGTACCATCTTGATTATTGATATACAACTTTCCAAAAGCGGCCCAACCATTATTCACATCACGACCGATCTCAATGATATCGGCATATCCATCATTATTTACATCGATGAAAGCAGTTTCTCCTTGTTGATGTCCCACAAAGTCGATCCCCGTAACTTCGGTAAACGTATCATTACCATTATTTTTATATAATTTCGTTATCGATTTATACTCATCATGATATCCCGTAACCAAAATATCCATCCAACCGTCATTGTTGAAATCGGCCACATCAATAGACCCACCGTTAACACCGATGAAATTTTCTGTTCCATCTACCGGATTCTTTAATAGTTCAAACGTTCCATGATTATTTTTCATAATAGCACATACACGACCTTGTCCTGTTCCTCCCGTAATTTCTTCCCACACACCACCGGCGCTTCCGTTGATAAGCAAGTCGGTCCAACCGTCATTATTGTAATCGAAAGCGACAAGTAGCTTAGAGCCATTGTCATTCGATTCGGAACTAAGACCGGGAAAAGCCTCTATCATATCCCAGTCGGCCACGAATTTATAATCAGGAGCACCACTGTTCATAAATATGTCGGTAAACGCATCGCTACCGGATTTCCCGACAGTAATCAAATCGAGATTACCATCATTATCGATATCAATGAACACCGCAGAAGCTTGGCTTTTGGCATACAAGTCTTCCGACTCCGCAGTAACATCGGTATACGTTCCATTGGCATTGCCTTTGAACAAGCCCATACTGGGGGCAGCTTGTCCGGCAATAATAAAATAGTCCATAATGCCATCGTTGTTAAAATCGACAAACAACTGACGACCAGAGGCAGTCATTGGGAATCCACTTTCCCCATCTACCGGATTTCGTAAAATTTCCCAATTTACCGAATTTACGGCAAAACTCGGAATTACAGCTCCTACAAGAGCCAAAGAGAATAATAATTTTTTCATATTCGATAAGTGTTTTTATGGCGAGGTCTATTTTTATTTCTCTATCGGCAGAACAGACCTCTTAATCCTGCCGATAGAGAATATATAATCAATTTAATTCAATCCAGGATTTTGATCACCTTGCAAATGCGGGTTTTGCTTTATTTCCACCATAGGCACAGGGAATAAGCGATGTTGAGTTCCAATAGTCGGAGCCAAAGCCTGCCAACGGTTTCTCACTTTTACATACTCTTCAAAATGTCCGGTCCTCACAAGGTCCATACGCCGCCAACCCTCGCAAGCGAGTTCACGCATACGCTCATCGAGTATTTTCGTGCGGAATTCTTCGGCAGACATACCCGTGTCCCAAACATATTGAGCCGGAACCGTTCCACCGAAAGCACGAGAGCGAACAGTCGTATTCACCAATGTAACAGCACCTGACGTATTTCCTGTCTCGTTCATACATTCGGCCAGCATCAACAACGCATCGGCATAACGGAAGTAGTACATATTTCCACCCGTATAATAAAAAGACTTAGTTCCATCGATACGCACATCTTCAAACTTTTTGAAATGGGGCTTCAATTGGTCTTCTCCAAAACCAGCAGATGGAACAGGCTGTTTGCCCTTATAAATAAAATCGGAGCGTATGCTGGCATCTTTTCTCAAGTCTCCCGGCTCGTATATATTCACGCAATAATCAGTCGGTAAAACAAAATCATATCCTCCATACATGCAATTGGGATCTCCGGAACAAGCACGAGTGCCTGCATACCATTGAGCCTCGTTAGAATCGGGCCATACATTATTGAAATAAAACGTGAATATTTCTTCTGTACTGGCCTGAGACGGTAAATTTCCCATTACTTTGTTGGCATCGAACAAATCGGCATAATTGTTTTCAAGAACAAATCCGCCTCTGCTTTTCAAATCTTCCAGCAAAATCTGCGCTTCACCGAAATCTCTATATCCTGACTCCACAGGAGCCGACATATATACCTTCGCCAACAACATTTTTGCGGCCCAAATCGTAGGGATACGTCCATCGGCCGCTCTTTTTTCCGACAAGTAAGTAAGAGATACCTTCAAATCATCTGTAATCATCTTGTAGACTTCTTGCAATTCTTTGCGCGGCCCCAACTGATTCTGGCCGTCTACGATATTGGGTAATGGTAATTTGCCCCAATATTGAGTCAACTCAAAAAGAATACATGCCCGATAAAAAGATATCTGTCCCAAGAACACCTTATACTGCTCGGCTTCATCGGCAGAAGCTGATTTCAACAATCGATCGATATGCCATAACCCCTCACTTGCTTGCACAGCCACCGGCCAACGAATATTCCAAGCCTCTGCAATAGAAGTATTTTCAGAATCATAATATCCGTCATATTTATCGAACGCCGCCTGCATAGCATTTGTCCTTACCTGATACTCACCCTGCTGAGCCTCATCGGTTCCTAAAATCGTGTAAAAACCTTTCCGATTCACACGAGTCGCACGCCATTGATAGTACAGCCCATAAACAAAAGCTTGCACATTCTCTGGTTTTTCAAAAACCTGTTCGCTCGACAAACTGGTTTGCGGATCTTGCTTCAAAAAACCGTCTTCGCAAGACGATACAAAAATCGACAGAAGCAACGCTATAACGATATATCTATTAGTTTTCATATTCCTAACTTTTAATTTCTTAGAATGATATATTTAGACCGACAACATACATACGCGTATTGGGATACCAATCCCCGGTTTCAGGATCGAATCCTTTGTATTTCGTCGCAGTAAAGAGATTACTTCCCGTAAAATAGATGCGAAGATTGTCAAGGTAAATCTTATTGATCAATTTACGAGGGAACGTATAAGCCAACGTAGCCGAACTTAACCGGAAGAACGAGGCATCTTGCAAACATAGGCTCGTACTGCCGTACCCAAATCCGCTAAACGCATGATAAGCTCTCGGTATCAATGTATTCGTATTCTCCGGTGTCCAACGATTCAATATATCTTTATGAGCTGCACTTCTTCCATCACTGGTAACCAATGAATTATACAAGAAACTCGTTTTCTTGGCTCCATACGAATAATTCCCGACAAGCGTCAATTCCAAACCTTTCCAACTTACAGTCGTATGGATACCACCATAGAATTTAGGGTCTTTAACCCCCACGACCGTACGGTCCTTATCATTAATAATGCCGTTATGATCTCTATCCAACGGCAAAATATCTCCGGGTTGTGCCGTTCGAGAACCCAATTCGAGAGAGTTCACATAATCCATATCCGACTCCTGTATAATCCGGTCGAACAGATACATATAAATCGTATTCAACGACTCACCCACAAACAAGTTACCCTCGGTCTGTATCTCGTTATTCGACATACCACCTAATTTATAGATTTCCTGAGCCTGCCCGTCCAATTTGATAATCTTATTGCGATCGGCAGAAATATTAAATCCGATATTCCAATTCCAGTCCTTTGTACGAATAGGAGTGGCATTTATCGAAAATTCAATACCTCTATTCCGAAGCGTGCCTACATTGGCTAATTGATCAAGGTATCCCGAAGACGGCGACTTACTAATGGTCATCAACAAATCCTCGTTATCAATATGAAATAAATCGAGTGTAAAGCTCAAACGATCGTTAAACATGCCATAGTCCAATCCCACATTAATTTGTTTCTGCTTTTCCCAGCGTAAATCGGGGTTACCATACCGTCCCCAGTTAATCAACGCACTCGTACCAAGAGTAGCTCTTACATCATAAAGCGTTTGGTAACCATAGTTGGGAATATTTTGATTACCAGCCAAACCATAGCCTACCCGAAGTCTTAGGTTATTAATGACATTCTGCGACTGCATGAACTCCTCTCCTGTAATATTCCACGAAGCAGATACCGAAGGGAAGAATCCCCATTTATTATTGGTTCCGAATTTAGATGAACCATCATAACGACCTGTAAACGTGACATAATAGCGACTATCGTATACATATCCCGCACGCAAGAATACAGAAGCCATAGAGTAAGTCCAAAAATCTGAATTAACGCCGAAATCCTCTTTCTTCGAAGCTCCGGCTATTGCCTTATATGAGAAAAAGTCATTACCAAAACCCTTCACATCAAGACTATTCCAATTTTGACTGTAATAAGACATATTAGCACCCAAAACAGCCGATATCCTATGCTTCTCTTTAATTAATGTTTTGTATGAAACCGTGTTATCCCACTGCCAATTCAACATTTTATCCTTACGATGTTTAGCCTGCCCATCGGCTGACGCTTTATAGGACTGTGTCGTTTCGGTAGAATAGTAGGTATAGTCTTCTTTACTCATATAATCAATAGAAAAGGTCGAACGTATATCAAGTCCTTTTATTGGATTGATATTGATAAAGTTAGAACTCATAAGACGAGCTTGATTCGCATCTCTGACCACATTCAAGTCCCTGATAGGATTATTATTGCTCTGGCTCTCTTCTGTGCCATATTTCATATACCAATATTCACCTGATATCGGTAACAGAGGATCTGCTCTAAGCGCCACAGGAAAAGTATTGTCATCTGCAACAGGATGTCCCACCTGATAAACGAAGGTTGTATTAGTTCCTACCTTCAACCAAGGCTTTACCATCTGATCGAGATTGATTTTACCTGTGTAACGCTCATAGCTTACATTTTTCATTAAGCCCTCTTGCTGATTATAGTTAAAACTCATGAAGTAAGAACCCTTATCACCAGCTCCAGAAAAACTTACCGCATGATTTTGCTGATGTGCATTTTGAGTAACCGCATCAAGCCAATTATACGTTTTTCCCGACAAGTAAGCCTCCATTTCATCTTCTGTAAAAATCGTATTAGGTGGAACCGTTGTCGATAAGAAATTATCCTTTATGTATTTTTCTCGTCGGGCAGGCGGTAAATTAGTCGTATTATTAAACTCATTGATATATGCCTCTACGCGGAGGTCATGCAATTGAGAGCCATTGATCAATGGCATCTCTTTGCTGAAACTTTGCGAGCCATACCAACCGTCATAAGTAACACGAGCCTTACCTTTTTGCCCTTTTTTAGTGGTAATTACAACAACCCCATTTGCGCCGCGAGCTCCATAAATAGCAGTCGCCGAAGCATCCTTCAATACGTCGATAGTAGCTATATCATTGGGATTCAACATCTCGAACCCTTGATCGACCAACAAACCGTCTATGACATAAATAGGAGAGGTTCCATACTGTATCGAGTTATTTCCCCGAATCTTAATGCTGGCAGCCTCTCCGGGTTTTGCACTATTCTGGATAAATACACCAGCAACTTTCCCTTGCAATGCAGTATTCAAATCGGCGGTAGGGATCTGTTGTAAGGTTTTATCGGTCACCCTAGCGACCGATCCTGTCAAATCGCTTTTCTTCATGGAAGCACCTACAACGATTACCTCGTCCATCGCGATTCCCACAGGGTTCAATTCTACTTGAATTTTGGCATTTCCTTTTACCCCATACTCCTGTTTCTCATATCCGATAAAAGAAAATTCAAGCACAGAACCCTTTTGAACGGTAATAGAGAACGCACCGTCGATATTTGTCATTGCACCGATAGACGATCCTTTTACCATTACATTAACACCCGGCAATAGTTCATCTGTTTGAGAATCTCGAACCGAACCCTCAATTTTTACACTTTGTGCCATCGAACCGAACAACGGTAGGACACAAAGCAAAGTGATAAAACATAATTTCAACCTGTTCATAATGTAAAATAATTAGTGTTATTCATGCTATATATTTAGTTTTATTCAGCCGTAATGCGTATCACCTTACTATCGTATTCATTATACATCGTGAAGCGAAGGCCATATTTCATCAGATAGTCGCCCGAAAATACCTTTCCGTCCAACGGCGTAAACCACGAATATCCTTTGGTCTCTTTATTCAATTCCGTTACCCGATAATTTTTATCAGGGTCAAGACCTTCGAGAATCAAAGGTTGTGTATTCCCGTTGATACTTTTCTTCAAAAGATATGTGAACAATACAGCATCATTTTGGTCTTCGGTAACATACATCATAGCCGTACGTTTATTCTCATATGGAGAAAGTAGGCGATACAAATCACCGAACTGTACAATTGAGCGGATACTGTAATAGTCTTTAATCGCATTTTTCGAGAACTCTTTATCCTCGGGGGTCATATCTTTGGGTTGCAAATCCATACCCAATTTGGCAGACATCGCCACATCGAAACGGAACTTCAAGGGAACGATACGACCTGTGATGTGATTGGGAACAACCGATACGTGACTGGCTAGTGCCATAGAAGGGAAGAACTGAGTAGTCCCCCATTGTATAAAAATACGGTCGAGGGCATCGGTATTATCACTAATCCAAAACTCATCGAAATAGGGAAGAGTCCCATAATCTATACGACCGCCTCCCCCAGAGCAGCACATCATAGAAACATCTTTATATTTGGCACGTACCCTATCGAGAACCGAGAATAATCCCCGCACATAACCGATCCAAAGATGAGACTGTTTCTCGGGGGATAAGAAATAAGAACCCGAATTCGTAACAAAGCGATTACAATCCCATTTGATATAGGCAATACCGGGATTTTCGCTCAGCGTTTTATCTATCACCCCGAAAACAAAATCTTGCACTTTGGGATTAGAAAGATCGAGAATCAACTGATTACGACTTAAATCGAGCGGTCGATTCGGTTGCCCGATTACCCAATCGGGATGCTTTTCATACAATTCACTTTTGGGATTAACCATTTCGGGTTCGAGCCATATACCGAATTTAATACCTTTTTTCTTCGACTCGTTCACCAAATAGCCCAACCCATGGGGAAGTTTCTTTTTGTTACAATCCCAGTCACCTAAACCGGCTTTGTCATTATCGCGAGGATATTTATTAGCAAACCACCCGTCATCGAGCAAGAAAAGTTCGAATCCCATGTCTGCCGCATCCTTAATAATACCACTCAAAACCTCTTCATCAAAATTGAAGTAAGTTGCTTCCCAATTATTCAACAAAGTAGTTCTGGTCTTATCGCCCCGATATATACCATATTTTTTCGCCCATCGATGGAAACGTCTCGAAATGTCTCCTGTACCCTTAGACGAATAGGAATACAGCAAAGCCGGAGTTCTGAACACCTCCTTAGGATTAAGTATATATTGTGAAGCATAAGGATTAATTCCCGATATAATATGTAAATTCTCACGATGATCTACTTCGAATGAAAGACGATAGCTACCCGGCCATGCCAATGTTCCTCCTACGACCCTGCCTGCCTTTTCCTGAGCTTTGCCATCGAGTGAAAGATAAAAACAGGGATGCGAATGTTGGTTGGAACGCACACCCAATTTCGATTCAAGATTTTTCACCCCTCTCGATAATTGAGTCTCGACCATGTTCATCTCCATTGCCCACTCACCACAGAATTGAGTGAGATGATAAGACGATTCGTTGAAAAACAAGTGTGATGAAGCATAGTTATAAAGTGTTACCGGCTTTTTTTCGGTATGACTGATTTCGCTCCATTGCTCTATCACATCATTTTGAGCATAAGATTTGAAACAAAGTTTCACCGTGAACGGGAAATAACCATCTTTAAGCGTAATAATCGTTTCGGTTATATCATCGCTCAATTTATTTTGCTCCACACCCTCGAAATAGAGTTCGGTAGAAGTATTTCCGTCACCATGCACTGCACGTAAAGCCGCTTCATTGACATAAGAGGTTCCGAAAGTAGGATAAGCATCGGCTTTCGTAACCTGCGTTGCCTCGGACTCTTTCTCATCTAAAAAAGATCCGAAATAGACTTGTCTCAGTTTTTTATCCTTATCTACTTTATAAATTAACGAGGTATTATCCGTATTTATGGATATCGTCTCCTCGGCATAAGTTGTTACTGCGAAACAAAGTAGCAAATAACACAGCATTTGTCTTCCAAGTGTTTTCATGTCTATTTGATTTATCGTTTCTATTTAACTAATTCTTTTTCAAGATCTTCAAGTGATTTACCCTTTGTTTCGGGAATATATTTGAGTGTAAAGAGGAATCCCAATAGGCAAATAAAGGTGTAAAGCAGGAATGTTCCTCCTGTTCCTAATCCCGAATTGAGGAATGGGAAGGTGTAGGTCAACAAGAAACTGGCTACCCACAACGCACCTGTACAAACCGCCATAGCAACCCCACGCACGGCATTGGGAAATATCTCTGAAAGCAACACCCATGCAATAGGACCTAATGACATGGCATACAATCCTATCGCACACACAACCAATATAATCATGAATATACCGCTTGCATGAACGAAATAACACCATGCCAGAATGCTATAAATAAATAATAAACCGCCAGAGCCTATCAGTATCAATTTTTTACGACCGAGCTTCTCTACCGTAAAAATAGCCACGAATGTAAATATAAGATTGGCAATGCCTGTAACAACGATATTCATCAAAATATCGGATACACCATAACCTGCCGCTTGAAATATCTCTTGTGCATAGTTAAATATGACATTGATTCCGCACCATTGCTGAAATACGGCAATAACCAACCCTATGGATAGCACAAGACGCATTTTTTTCGAAAATAGCTGTTTGACCGCTCCCTTACCATGTTTCTTCGCTTCTGCATCTGATTCGCGATAACCGGCACACTCAGCCAATGCATATTCTCGATTGCCTATCCGTTCCAATGCAATCATGGCCTGACGCTCATTTCCTTTTTGAATCAGCCAACGAGGGCTTTCAGGAATAAAAAAGACTAAAACAAAAAAGAGGAACGAAGGAAAACAGACCGCATAAAACATCCATCGCCACCCCATTGTTCCATTCCAAGAGGCTGCAATATCCGCTACGGTAGCATCAGGAGCGACCGATTCTGCGATAAGCATATTGACGATTTGAGCTGACAATATCCCCAGCACAGTAGTTAACTGATTGAGTGAAACCAGCTTGCCCCTCACACTTCTCGGTGCAATCTCGGCTATATACATAGGAGAGACATCGGCTGCGAGCCCAATAGCTATCCCTCCGATAAAACGCGATATGACAAAAATCACAAAATAATCCGCCATGCCGGTACTTAGCGAAGAAAAAAAGAATACCAAAGCCGCAACTATCAACAGACGTTTCCGTCCATATTTATCGGCCAGTACCCCTGCTATCATAGCTCCTACAAGACACCCCAGCAGAGCCACACTCATCGCCACGGCCCGCATCGTGTTATCATCGGTAATTCCAAAATACGGTTCATAAAACGGCTTCGCCCCGCCTATTACTACCCAGTCGTAACCGAATAACAATCCGCCCATTGCGGATACAAGGCATATAAAATAGACAAAACCTTTCTTATATTGTGCATTCATGTGTATAAATTTTAAGAGTCAGTTTCTTTCACAGCACATTCAATCCTTGATGGTTGATATCGAGCTCTCTCACTTTTCCGAGAAATCTTTCTGCTGTCTTTCTATCGTTCAAGCCCAAATATCCAAGCCCCATCACCAAATTACAATGTATCTGGTTGCGCAGATTGAGATCGTCCTCCCAAATCAACAAATCGGGTAGAGAAACAGCAAAGTAATCGATTTTCACATGGTCGAAGAGATGCTGTTCCCCATGATTGATAAGCTTATTGAAACGGCTTCGAGCTTTCTTTTCGTCTCCCAACTTACGCCAAGCAAGTCCTTGATAACATATCTTGTCAGGTTGTTGGTCGTTATAGAAGAATGCAATCGCAGGTTCGGCTGAACCGACCGTAGCCTTTCTAAAATAAAGTTCAGCATTTTCCTTATCACCCAATCCTTCATAGGCACAACCCATAAAATAATGTATATCGTTTTCTTCGGCTCCCGCGAGTTTTCCTTCTCCAAGATTGAAAGGATAGTATTCTGTCTCTCTAAGTAAATCGATAGCATCTTGATAACGTTTTTCGGCAATTGCCTTTTTCGCCAATTCAATGCGGCAGATTATATACTGTCCAGAAATCTTACCCTCTCCGCCTTCCCACGGATGGAATTTTCTCGAAGCAATCAAAGATTTGGCTTTTTCATACTCGCCCAATTGATTATATAAGGTAACACGCTCTACACTAAGGTCGTCGCGTCTCTCCACCAAATCGAGATGCTTTTCAAGGAATGCCAAACGTTCTTTATGCGGACGACGCAACTTCTTATAGAGTTGATCCAATTCCATCAAAATGCGATCGTCGTTCGTATCGAGAGCAAACGCTTTTTCAAGACAAGCCAACGCATCTTCTTTCCTGTTGCGTTTGTTGTAATATCCCAATGCAAGATTACGCAAAACAGTAGGGAATTGATCGTCAAGTTCTACCGAACGTTCCCAACAAGCGATAGCTTCATCGTGCTGACGAGCTCCATACCAAAAGTTTCCAAGATAATACCATGCTTTGGAATCATTCGGTTGCAATCTATTTGCATCTTGCAGCATAAGAACTTCTTCCAATTTATTAGGGAAACAATAGTCGGGAGCCATCTGAGACGCTTTCTTGTAATAATCGATAGCTTTAAGCACATCGTCCGATTTCGATGCAAAGTAACCAAGTGCATAATAAACCATCGGATATACTATTCCATCGTTTTTGTTTACCCACAAAAGGAGAAGTCGCTCAGCTTCCGCATAAAGTCCGGCATTGGCAAAATCCAACGCATACTCGATATAAGAATGTACCGATGTCGTCTCATTCATCAAAGCCATCATCTCGTCGAGAGCTTGTTGCGCAGATTCCCCACCAAGCAAATAAAGCTCGAATCGGCATCCTATATTAAACTTATCTATCGAGAGAGACTCTGCTATGAGCGTAGCCGCAGCTTCTTTTTTACCCAATTTGCGAAGAATACTTGCTTTCAACTGACGTGCTTTATGATTGTGCCAGTTACGCACCAATGAACGATCGATATGTTCGAGAGCTTTCTCGAAATCATTTCTAATACAATCAATTTGGGCAAGAGCGTAATATGCGGAATCTTGTTGGGCAGCACTCCAAGTCGCTTTAAAAAAAGCATCATAAGCTTCGTCAAACTTACCTTGCATTTTAAGACTCCAACCCAAATTGTAATGAGGTTCTCCGTCAATCGGGTTGGGATTGCGTTCTATCAATGTGGCGATGGCAGCCTCAAAATAAGGTTGAGCTTTTGCGAACTGGCCTCTACGCATCAAGAACAACCCCATGGCATTATTACAACGCACATCACCCGGTTCACGAGACAAAGCCTCCATATAGTAATCGGTAGGATTATACGTAGCATGACGATACTGTTCCAAATGTAACCCGGTCAGATACAATTGTTCTATGCTTGCGATATCTTTGGGATCTTTGGCTGCTTTCGCAGGATCGGGGATAGGTTTGATTTCCTTTTTTTCGGCCTCATATTCTACCAACACCTTACCATTATTATCGTATACGCATAACTTTAAAGAATCAAATTCGACACCATTTAAAGCGAACGATTCTTTTACCGGTTCGGCAGGAGACATGTCGTGAATACTATCCAAATAGACTTTTCCACCACATGTCACCAGAATTCTCACACTTTTATATACACTTGTCGTGTAGAGGATTACTTCTCCTTTATCCTCATTCTTTTTTAGTGTAACAATCGCCTCTTTTGTCGCATTTTTCACCATACCGACAGCACTGTAAGGCATGAAATATTGCTTCCACTCTTTCTCCTCATACGGTTGCAACCATGTAAAATCGGGCTGATTATCACAATACATACCCGTCATAAGTTCTATATAAGGGCCATCTTCATCGGTCAAGTTTCTATCCCAGGCCTGTCCGAAATCCCCACACCCCCATGTCCATTGCTTCTTACCCGCATTGACATGATGATCGGCCACATGCAACAGTCCGGCCTCTACGTTTTCCTCGTATCCTCCCACAAAATCATACTTGGAATTGATTGCCATATAAGAGGTAGGAACCGGAATATTTTTATACTTCGAAATATCCACACCCGAAGAATAATCCTGTTTATAGTAAACTCCGGTAGCAATAGGGAAACTCGATACCGCACGTTTACCATGGTCAAACACGGCATTCACATCGGGCGGAAACACCGAATAATAATCCTTATGGACTACAACCGCAGGATTCGCCCACCACAAGAACGTTTGCGGTAACGAGGTGCGATTATATACTTTCGCTTTTATTTCAAGATATGCTTTTCCCGGATACAGGGTAAACCCAGCCATTCCTTTTGTGCGAAACATTCGTTCCACCTCAGAACACCACACCGTAACACTTCCATCAGGAAATTCCTCTATCGTACATTCCGTTGGCAAATATGTCGAAGGACGGTGATGTTGAGGCCAGTTAAATTCGATACCACCCGAAATCCACGGACCAGTCAACCCCACGAGTGCCGGCTTGATTACTTGATTATAATATACGAAATGACGTTGTTTAATTTTATCGTACGCCATTTGAACCCGACTACCAAGCTCGGGAAGAATCATTATTTTCAGATATTCGTTTTCCAAGAAAACAGCACGATAAGCTTTCTCCTTCTTTTCATCACATATTTTTTCCACTACCGGATAGGGATATACCACTCCCGAACTGCCTTGATAAACTCTCTTTTCTATAAAAACCGGATTTTTCTCCTCTTTACCGATCTCATAAGTCGGCAACATAACGGTTTCTTCCCAAGCCTTTACTTCGCTTTTCTTTACAGTACTTTTGATAAGATATTTTGTGATATTTTCCATGATATAAACATATCTTTTTGAATATTCTTTTTAATATTACAAATATATGGCAAATATAAACTTGAAAGCAAGGGGAAAAAATGTATGTAATATTTGAAAATATGTATATTATATTCTTATATTTGCCATATAATATCTAATAATATGAGTATCAAAACTTTTATTCCATCTGGATTTCCGGGAGAAAGGGAGATTATCATTCCTGCTGATTTATTGGATTCTATAATAAACAACCCCGTTACAGAACAATTGTATGTCACTCATATAGGATATTACCCAAATGCCAAATGTCATTATAGAGAACGACCTATCGGAGCAGAACAATACATATTTATATATTGTGAAAACGGAATTGGTTGGGTAGAATACAATGGAGAACGCATGACATTAGCCAAAGACCAATTCATTATACTACCACCCTATGAGAAACATGCATATGGATCGGGCGATAAGAAATCATGGAGCATATATTGGCTTCATTTTAAAGGAACAAATGCGCCTTTTTTCAATTCAATCATGGGGCGCAGCATTGAAATAAAAGATGCCGACAACAGCCGTATCCAAGATCGACTCATATTATTCGCCGAGATATATCGTAACATCGAACACGATATATATGACCTCGAAAATCTTCAATACACATCTTTCTGTCTAATGCATTTTTTAGCCTCTCTAAAATATATAAAATCATTTCGGGAAATAAAAACCATCGGGAAAATCGACAATATCCAAAAATGTATACAATTCATGAAAGATCATTTAGAAGAAAAAATTACCCTTAGTGATATTGCCGATTTCAGTGGTTATTCCATAACTCGAATCAATGCCCTTTTCAGAACGGAAACCGGAATAACACCTATGGAATATTTTTCTAATCTAAAAATCCAAAGAGCCTGTAAATACCTCAGAGATTCTGATTTAAAAATTAAAGAAATCGCTTTCAAATTAAATTATTTTGACCAATTTCATTTTTCAAAGAATTTCTATAAAAAAATAGGAATACCCCCATTAAAATACCGCAAAATGGTCCAAACAAAAGATACAATTTGACTCAATAAAACCACATTTGTATGAGAACCTCCATTCACATCGGAACCCTGCGCTTCTACGCCCATCACGGAGTACTGCCCCAAGAACAAAAAGTAGGGAACTATTTCAAAGTAGAGACCACTCTTTATACGGACTTCTCCCGAGCTCTCGTTACGGACGAACTGACCGATACACTCAACTACGCAGAAGTCTGTCAAATCATTTCTGACGAAATGGCCATACCCTCTCGCTTACTTGAACACGTTGCAGGGCGAATCATCAACTCGCTTCGTTCTCATTATCCACAAATAACAGGAGGTCGATTAATCGTTACCAAAGAAAGCCTCCAATCCCCGGCGACATTCGCGATGTGTCGGTCATTGTCGAATGGTAGACTTTCTTCCCCAACTAACGGTCAGCAGGTATTTTATCGATTCTCCTTTGATGGCGACCTCCCCCGAAATCGGTATTCAAAAATACGTCGACTATCTCTCGGCAAAGTTCTCCCGAAATAAATCGGCCGGGCATAACTAACACGTTAGCATCATTATGTTGACGAGCCAATGCTGCAATCTCAGTCGTCCAACACAATGCCGCACGGATTCCCTGATGTTTGTTCAGGGTCATATTTATACCATTCCCACTACCGCAAATAGCGATACCCGGATAACATTCACCCGCTTCCACAGCCAAAGCCAAAGGATGTGCGAAGTCGGGATAGTCGCAACTATCTGTCGAATATGTCCCAAAATCCTTATATGCGATACCTCGAACATCAAGTTCCTGCATAACAATCTGTTTCATCTCATAACCGGCATGATCGCATGCTAATCCCACCGGCTTTCCCTCTTTTAATATGCTCATAAATTTTACAGTTCAATTAAACTATAATAGGGAATAAAAACACAAAGTCGGCATCTTGATGTCCAAACACCCCTGTTTTTGCATCCCACGGATACAAAAATACGAAATATTTTGAGATATAGACCGATTCAAATATAATAAAGTAGGGAAGTACAAGTCAATGGTATAAGGTTTTGTCGGGCAACATTCTTCCTCTCTGTCGAAAAAACAGAGAATTGACGGGTTGAAAAGTGCCCTCGCTTTTTGCTTACCCATAGCTTTTTATCTCACTTTCTATATCTGTCCGGCACAGCAGAAGCCACGAAAATCTCTCACATATACAATCTTTCTATATTACTCTAAGACAAATTCAAACAGCTCTTATTCTATCACCGAACCATGTTCTTTCAAATAGATACGCAACAATTCGAAAAATGCAGGTGCATCTAACAATACAATACTATCATCTTGCGCTTTCACCTCATTCATCACCTCACAATACCAAGTAGGTTGTTTCAGAATATTACGAAACCAATGGAACGGTAATGCAGAACGCTCTTTTACACGTTCCACGATTCTTTTGGCGGCAACTTTCGGGTCACCGTCATTGATGTCCAAATCGGCTCGTATTACAGGCATATTGCCATGTAACAGGGCGGTTGCAATCTTCTGAGGCACAATACCATTCGGGCTAAAAGAAGCATAACAGTCCAAACCCTCTTTATTCAATCCCGGGGCATGTCCGTCAATAACAAAACCGGTAATCGACAATCCCCATTTCTTATAATACTTTTTACAGTGCTTACCCCATGTTTCCAAACCGGACGGAAGCCCAGACTCTCGCGGTTCTTGCAACATACCAGGCATGATATATCCCGCTCCATTATCGGCCGCAGCGAAATAATCATTTTCAGTGGCCGTTGTGCGGAAGTTATGCATAATATGGGGCACGCGCTCTGCCAATACGGGACTGATACACCACATCAGAGGCAATTTTCCACGGTTCGGGTCGTCCCATATAGAAGGTGTTCTTTGTGATATCCATGCGGAAGCATCATAATCGCCGACATAAAAAATAATAAAATTCCTGCCATCTACATTTACTTTACCGTCAGCCGTCAACAACCCTCTTTCTCTTAATTCTTTATGAGAAATCCAATTTTGAGTATATTGCTTTTTGGTAGGGAAATGTTGCCAAAAAGAGGCATTCGCCAATGCGCCATAGCCAATAGCATCTGCATCCTTAAAAGCATTGTATGCACTGATGATACGGCTGAACTCCCATTCCGTAGGCACATCATCGTGGCTACCAGAAGCATGCATTGTGTATTTATAAGCCCACGCAGGAAAACCTCCTATGTAGCACATCTTTTCATTGTTATTTTGCCGATAAGCCAACAGCAACATTTCTTTCAGTGTATTCAAATCAGTGCCAACAGCTTGGGTAGGATCATCAGTGGCCGGTTCATCTCCCCACGGAGATAAATCGAAGAAAAAGGCTCCTTTACTTACAAAAAAATCGTGGTTGCACAAAGTGTGGTGATTCCTTACGGTGGCAAAAGGTTTCTGCTTCCAATACTGATCAATGTAATAAGCGGCAAACTCCGTATTGCACTTTCCGGTTTTCATATACTTCTCTATAAACCAAACATAAGGATCGTTCTTCAAGGATCCGGTAGAGTAGCGTTCCGTTCCCGGAATCTTTGTCCCTTTCTTACCGGTAAACATAGAAGTGCCATCAGGGTTCAACAACCATCTTTTTACCGGCAATTTAGGCCCGTGCAATACAAGACGATCATACAAACTTCCCGGAGTTTCATCATAACGAATAGCCACCAAATTTTCAATTCCTGCTACCGAGGATGCCACATTACTGGTAGAGGCAATGTTTCCATCATAAACGACTACCCCCTCTATATAAGGAGCATATGCCGCGAATAAATCCTCCATTGTCTGGTATGTCCGTGTCTCACGTCCATACAACCATTCACCTTTCTGACGATATTTATTCCACCAATAACCATCGATATCGTGATTACCCTCCATTACAAAGTAAACATACAACCGGGGAGCATCCCTGTTTACCACTCCTTGCAAAGTAGAGACCGCATGAACATCGTCCCAAGCTACATCGAGTCCTTCTTTGGTATTCAAGTCGGTATTGAGTGTATAACGTAGATCATAAATACCGATTTCCGCATTGGCAAAAGCCGTATATATCATCAACAATAATACAGCTACGATTTTTAAATATCTATTTATCATTTTTCTATGTTTTATTTTTGTTATCTATTATTTTTCACACGGTATTCTCAATACAGTCAGCGAATTGGCCTGACAATCAATAGTAAATTCATTGCTAATTCCCGATAACTCGGTGACTTTCGGAACAATTTTCAAAGGATCGCTAAAACTATTTTCATCAAATCTGTCGTCTGCACCTAATACAATTTTAGTTCCTTTCGATACCAGATTTTTCGCCTTATCCAATTGTAACCTGACTTTCCAGTTACCGACCTCGGCATTTACCAATTTAACAATAACTTCTTTTCGCTCTCTGTCATAACCCGATACGACATAATGTTTTTTCTTAGGAGCATAAGTATATTCATATTGTAGCTCATCGTTAAGAAAACATTTCCAATGAGCACCCTCGATTTCGATTCTCACCGTATACCATTGATCAGTCTTAATAGATGCCGTATTTCGATAATCAAATAACGAAATAGAACCTTCATTATTCACCTCTCGAAAAATAACAGACTCATTAGTGTGGCTTCCTATGTCCGCCATAAAATAATTATTCGAATCCGTGCCGCCAAACACAATTCTGAATCCTTCTGTTCCAGAAATTTTTTTGGCCTTCAACTCAATCGTACAATCATCAAACTCCCTATCTTCAAGGATAGCCAAAGCATCTATTCCTTTCTGGCTCTGAGACAAAAGATTTCCTTCCATTTTCCAATCGCCGCGAATTATAGTCCATTTATCCACGAAATCACTCCACCCCGAAGTATATATTTCTTCGCCATTTACAATGACTTTCAAATCTTTAAATTGAGCTTCCGTATTATTCGTACCCAATCCGATAAATCCATTTGTGCGGAATACCGGCTCAGGAGAAGCAGGTTTTAAATCTGTGTGTAAATTCACATCAGGGCGATTCTCCGAGAACATTTTCAACACATAATAATTCGTACGGCCATAGACTGAATCATTTTTCAGCACTAACAAATGATCTTTTCCGTGAGCCGCATTCTCTATCAACGGGGCATAAGATACCATTTGAACTTTATCCGCATTCCTTTCAACTCCTGTCAGATAAGCAGCCTCTGCCAAAGACGAATAGAGAGAGGGTCTGCCGATAGCCGCATATTCCCCCACATAGATTTTATACGGAATATCATCGGGCAACTTATCATAAACATCTGCATTATTATAGAACCAACCAGCCGTCTCATAATAATGGGGATCCAAGATATCTATTTTCTCCGCCTCTTGAATATAAGGACTGAACATGAGAGCACATACGACTTCTATCTGAGGATATTTTTCTTTGATGGCTTTATAAAAGCGATTATAGTTTTTCACGTAACGAAGCCCTACATTTTCGTTTCCCACCTCTACATATTTGAGAGGGAAAGGGGCTGCATGACCATTCTCCGCTCTTCTCTTTCCGTAAACGGTGGTCGTATCGCCCAACGCATACTCGATAGCATCCAAAGCATCTTGAATCAAATTATCAATCCGATTCTCTTCTTCCCAATAATCACCATTCCGAAACAGGCAAGACATACCGGCATTACAAACGAACATACCATCGGCATCAATATCTTCACAAAATTGTAAGAATTCATGATAACCGAATCCATAGGTACTGCGATATCCCCACAAATTATATTCTCCGGGACGTTTCACAATATCACCTATCGTTTCTTTCCATTTGATACGGTTATCCATAGTTAACCCTTCGACTATGCATCCGCCCGGCCAACGAACAAAATCGGGTCGCAAGTCTCGAAGCATTCCGGCAACATCTTCTCTCAAACCATTTTTATGTCCGCAAAAAGTGTTCTCGGGAAACATGGATACAAAATCGATATATACCTTCCCTTTATGAGGTAACAGCAAAGCAAAACGAAGATCATTCGCTGTCGTGTCAACAGTAAAAGCTCCCTCATAATGATTCCACGAACCATCACGTTCTATCTGGAAATTCTTAGAAACAACTATCTGGTCCTCGCGATCCAGCAAGGCTGCCGTCACTACCGTATTCTTCAATTCTTCCGTAAACAGATAAAATTGGAAATTATACCTTTGCCCTTCTGTAACGGCTATTCCCCAGTAACCGTCATTCATAACCCATACATCGGATGCGGACGCGCCCAAATCGATAAATAAGGCATGGGGAGTAGCGTTATTCAGTGGCTTAACCTCGGTTATCTCATAAAAAGGAGGCCTCGTATCGGAAACACACTTCACTTCCCAGCCTTCCATAAAAAGAGAATCGTTCCAAGCGATACTAAAATGATTGATGGAATCGTTGGAATAGCAATGCAAAGGTTTGGCAACTGCCTTTCCATCTTTCAACACCGTACCGGAAGGTAAAGTACCATCTTCAAAGCCACGATTTCTTATCATTTCTGCATATAAACCGCCATCGCCAGAATGAGTAATCTCTTCAAAAAAGATACCATACAAGGAGGGTGGTATCTCGGCCTCTTCCCTTGACAAATCGATCGTTACTACATCGACGGGCTGATTGCAGGACATGAAGAGGAATAAACCGCCAAATTGCATTATTTTTTTGATCCACTTTTCCACAATCTATTTCCTTTTATTTCTAAGATAATGATCCAATGATTTCATAAAAACACCTCCGACCACCGAACGCGCCCGAAAGTTTATATAGTCGGCATTCAATGTTTCATACCAATCGCCCAAAGGGACTCTCGAAGAAGTCTCATTCACATATTTCCAAATCGGTCGTATCAACTCTTGAAAATCACCTTCCGAGTCGGCCATTGTGGCGCTCCATACGGTATCGTCAGTTTTACCCCATGTAAAGCGATTGTCCAAAGGCAACCCGTATTTGTTCTGGTTTTTCAGATAGAAAGCGACTTCCTTTTTCATTATACGGTCTGGCAATATATTAAGGCCCAAAACTTTATCCCATACAAAATTATACTTCTGGCTCCAAGTACCCGGCATATCGAAAGCTAACCGATAGTGGTCTCCGTCATCGGCTCTCCGTTCCCACTCAATGGCCATTCTTTTAGCCATTTCGGTAAATTTCTTGGCCTCCTCCGGCTTATTCAACATTTCGGCCAAGCGACCATAACCGGCAATCGCCATAATGGCTTTGGCCGAAAGATTGGCATTGTGCGCCAAATGTCCCGCAAAATCTTCGGTGCACAACTGATTTTCAGGATCCATACCTGCCTCGGCCAAATAATTGCTCCAAGCCGTCAAGATTTCCCAATGTTTTGCCGCATAGTCTGCATTCCCATCGGCAATAGCGATCGCAGTCGTCATAATCAACATATTCCCCGTTTCTTCCACAGGCATATCTCCCTGATAAGTTTGCCCATTTGCCAAAGGATATGTACCGACATCGTGTGCGGCAAAAGGCTTTTTCCAACGGCCCGACTCGCTATAATCAAAAATGAAATCCAGCATAGCTTTCATTATTTCTGTATTATACCGAATAAAAATAGGACAAGAAGGATATGTCACATCAACCGTACCGATAGACCCGTTGCTGTTATTTTCCTTAGAAAAAAAGAACAACTCACCGGCGGGGCCACAAACCAGTTTATGAGCCGATATAGCTTGGCGATAAGAGGTTGCACAAAGTTCGGCATACTGCTGTCCTCCGGCTTCAACAGCGTCTTTCATAACCTTATAATCCCACTCGTCACATCGCTGCATGGTTTTTTTATAATTCTTTCGGGCATCGGCCAATGCGGCTTCCATCGTCGGATATTTTTTCTTCCAATACGCTTTCAGGTTTTTCCCGAAATATTGTACAGAGGCAATATCATCATAACCGATCATCAAATATCCTTCGGATTTCCGTTCTCTCACATTACCCAGATTTTCGCTATACGCCAAAAGAATTTCTTCCTTATCCAAACGTACCGATGTCCGAGATATTTTTGTATCCGGAAGTATTCCTTTTCCTGCAAAACTCTCTTGAATAGAGCGGGGAGTTCCCACAGACATATCAGAAGATTCAGATAGGTTACCAGCCAGATAAAAGTATCCCCAATCGATACAAATAATATCACCGCTTTTACCTAAAACATTCTGCTCTAATGTCCCCGTTTTCAGAATATGAATGTCGGAAGATCGATAGTTTTCTACACTTACTTCTTGATCCAAACTGTTAACCGCCCATCGGGGAGTCGCAGAAAAATAAATCTGCACATCGTGAGCGTGTTTATCCAATGACCGGACTTCATAACTAATATAATTAACCGGGCTACTCAATAAATCCAAATCATTCAAGACCAATGGACTCGTAAATTTCAAGTCCAATTGGACAGGACCACAATAAAAAGAATAATAGGTCTGGGTAGGTAATACGCTTACCTTTATCTGTTCGGCTTCCGTACCGAAAAAAGACTCCATTTCATCATCGGTAAATAGGCCGAAATCGACATAAGCTCCTCCCTTCGTATTGTGACAATGGGCTGCAATGAGATTATCTTCTGCGGTTAGCGATTTCACTTGTTCTGCATCCAACGGTTGCACGACATAATTCCGCCACTTGTATCCCGTGCTCACTAACATCTGCCCATTCAGATACAGTTCAAAAACATCATCGTGCGAATAAACGAGATATAACCGTTTCTTCGAGATATTCTTATCTTCGATCGAAAACTTCCTACGTATCCAAATATCCCCCTGATTCCACTCGGTTTTAACATGAGGCATATCGGCGCTCCCGAAAGCCCCCGCACCTTCCTGCCATTCCGTATCATTATACTCTTTTGTATACCAATCGGCATAAGGCATTGTATTCGTATATCTGGCTGTCCATTCCTCGTCTCGGGCATCTTTCAAAATTGAAGTTAAAGCCTGTTCGCCTTTTCCCATGAACCGATAGCATTTACCATCGACCCTTAAAACGCCTGTCAAAGAATGTTCTGTTCCTGTCCAATGCCGAACTTCATCTTCATACAGCTTATCGGTATGTGACCACGCCGAAATGTAAGGATCGATGGTAACCAAAGGATAGGCCGGAACTCTCAAATTAGAAACGGGCACTTCCTTGTTATTCCCGGCTTCCACAAAGACACCCCAAAAAGTAGTTAATAGCAAAAATAAAATACCTCGTTTCATAATCCTGTTTTTTGTTTGGTCATTCTGTTACTAATATTTTCTTCACGACCGCACCACCATTCCCTCTTGTTATCCTGACAATGTAAAATCCGGGAGCGACCGATACGAATGCCGAACAATCGGAAAGCCTCAATTCTTTCACTTTCAATCCTTCGGGAGAATAAACCTCGACATTACTTATAGGTGTCGCAGAATTAATTCTAAAACCCAATTTACCGCCAACGACAATCAGTTTTTCCTCCTCTATATCCATCACGGAAACGACATCACTCTTATCCAGATAAACATTAGCCACGTTCGCACTATTCCCGCGCCAGACCATTTTCAAACGATGCTTACCGGATAGTTCTCCCAAAGTTCCTTTGCCAAATTCATACTTCGTCAAAGACCCTGTACGAATCAGTTCTACGCTGGCAAAAGGGACCAATTCATTTGCCCCGAACGTTTTCAGACAGGCCGAATGGTTTCTCCACCGGACATATATGGCATGAGAACCAGTAATGTTTACACTTAACGGAGCCGACGCTTCTTTATACTCTCCCTCTTTCGTCTGTTCCACAGGAATCGATGCCACAGGGACCGCCGTATCTTCTATATAAATATCAAAGAAGCCGTCCTCGCAATCTCCGGGGTGCGTGTATTCCACCATAAACCGGTTATACAAACCATACCTTGCATCCCCGAAATCAATATCTCTGATACGTATCCTCGTTCCCGAACTCGTATTAATTATAGATTCGGTCTTTCCATCATACTTAGCGCCTTCTGTACCCTTATTGACGATAACAACTTGATAAAGGCCTCCTCCTTTGGCCGGAATACGAATATCCCCGGCATATGCAGGCTTTGCGGCAACAAGGAACGACAGAAGTAAAAACAGAAAGAATTTATTCATGCCCATTTCCTCCATTCTTTTCAATATACTCTTTTAGCGTAGCACAAAGATCCATGGGCAATAAAAACTCATATGTATTCGGCAAATAACTTTCGACACGCTGTAATTCACGAATCAACCGTTCATATCCTCCTACTCCACCGTAACTGGCCGCAATCAGATAAACATTCCGAAAAACAGGCTTTTGCCCGTTGGGTTTTACACTTATCAAATCTTTATACACATCGCCCTCTTCCCAACAATGAGCTCCTTGTAGAATACAGACAACACCTTCGCCGTCTTTACCAACCTCATAACGTTCCTTATTATTTTCAAAACCATCAAAAACGCCCTGCAAGCCACAAGTTTGCATATATCTCCCAAAACGTTCTTTATTAGTTGTATTCCACAGGCAAGCAGTATGGAAGCCGGCTGTTTCCAACCATTTTTGATTGGTTTCCAGCCATTTCTCATAATTATTTTCATTGTATTTATCGCCATAGATAAACTGGAATCCAGAGGGACCGGCTACTAATTCATCATTGGGAGTCAGATTTTTATAAAAATACTCCAACAAAACGGGATTCAACTCTTGCAAAGATGCAGCCATTGTCATACCTACCGGAACCTTTCCCCTACCCGGAGCATTCTTAAACATATTGTACATTTGATTGGAGTCGAATTGTACGTTATCTCCATCGCTCCATATAAGACTCACATAGATTTTGCCGGGTAATGCCTCTATGGCTTGACCCTTACGCTGTTGGAAAGCTTTCCTCGGGAACGAGCACCAAAAACTTCCGTTTGCATAATAATCACTAACCATAAAACCTACATTATACGGATTGGTTGCATTATTCAGAGCATCCCCGTCTTTTCCTGCCCCATAACCCATTGTGGAAGAACCCGGTTGATAGTCCATTTTATCACAAATCTTCTGGATCATGGCAAATTCATCGGGATCTGAGTCGCTTAAAAAAAATACAAACCCTTTGGAGGCTGCTGCATAATCATATATCTTCCACGGGTTAGAAACATAGTCACTACGCAAACCGGCAGAAAAGCTCAGAGACTTATGACATCCGTCGGCCAAGTTATCGATAGCCCACTGATAGGCCTCCAATTTAGTGGCCCAATTATTCGAAATGTCTTCACATTCTATATTCCAATCCAGTTCATTGTTAAAAAATTCCTTTATCTCCTTAGTAACCGGAATCCCTTTTTGCTGTGCACAAATCATTTGTGCCAAGCACCAAGTCCATTCCTTATCAGGATCCCAAAGGACCATCTTTTTAAAACGATCTTTATACTTATCGACCAACGTAGCTAATCCCGCATATTTTTCTTCCGAATAATTTCCCCGTAAGAGGTTCCACGTTTCTCCTTGTTTCCCATAAACGTCTTCGAACTGTGTCTGGTGATGATCTTCATACACCAAGTAAACCTCCGCATTACTCTGGTTCAACACGCCCTGAGCGACGGCTGCCGTTATTTTACCATAACTGTCATCACCCCTAACATCAATTACCGAAATCTGGCTTAAAGGCACATTCTGATTTTTGAAAAAAAGACCTTTCTGAGGTTGTTTATCGGATTCATAAGAATCGAGATGGGGAAGTTCCTGTGCAATTGTAAAATCGGTCTTAGGTTCCAAAAGCATGTCATCTAAATAAAAATCGAATCCGGTCTGCTCCGTCGGTTTCATAACATTTGCCATCTCGACCCAAACACGATCATAGTCCCCCGACCCGAAATCAATCTCTCCCAAATCCAATGTTAAACCATCGCTTGTCCCTTTTATTCCCTCATCTGTAAAAACCACCGAGGTCTTGGGGTCATAAACGACCGACACCTTCGATTCTTCCATAGGCAGAATCATAGCATCCTGTGAAGGAGAATCGATATCCCCATTCGTTAAAGGAGCAGCCTGTGACATGACTGCCACAGTGCTGCTCAAACCAGATGCCAATATTATAGCATACTTTACATTCATATTTTATAATTTTATTTTTCAGCAGTTTGTGCCGGAACAACAATTTCTTTTATCGTACTAAAATTATATCGTTTTTGAGGATTAGCGGTACGGACTCCAATACGCACCCAATATTTCCCCGGATCCAAATTTCTTACATTCTTTTCTACCACTTGGAAAGGTACTCCGGGTTCATAATCGCCACGTTCAAATTCCTTTTTAGCTCTTATCGTATACTTGGTTTCCGAATTATTCACTCCCACATTAGGAGATTTGCTGGAAATAAAAACTTGGGCTTCGCTCAAAGTATACAACCCCTCGTCCAAACCTTCCGTATTGACTTCCTTCTCTGTATCTTCAATCGTATATTTGATCTCCAAATTATTCTGTTTGCTACCGGTCAATGTGATTTCATCTATATTCACACGAGCATAAGGTATAACGGAATAATCCAATCGGGTCAAACGATTCTCTTTCAAATACACGACTTCCGGCTCGGGAGCGTAAAATGCGCCTTCTTTCAAAGTAATCCGATATTTCCCGGCAAAAATCTTCGTATTCAAAAAAGTGCCATCGGCTTTCCCCCAAAAGAATCGGGACTGGGTATTGGCGTGTCCCGCCTCTTCCCAACTTAACTCATAATATTCGACTTTATAGCTATTCGCCGCTTCTGCCTGCAAAGGCTCGTTGGTCTTACGGTCGACGACAGTCCCTTCCAAACCGGAATTCGGAGCTTCATAATTGTCATATTCAAAATAGTTGCAGGACGAGAGAAGCAATGCCGACAAACCAAATATATAATATAACCTTTTCATATTTTATTACGCTTTTAATTATAATACGGATTTTGTTTCAATTTCTCATTCTTGGCAATTTCTCCATCAGGAATTCTCTCATAATACATTTTTACATCGAATGTATAATAGTATTTATTGGCAGCGACTTCCTCGAATATATATTTCTGTTTGTTAATATCGAAATATGGACACAAACCCGTATACTGCTTGGTCTCGATTTCTTTATCGGCAATTCTCCAACGTCTCAAATCCCAATACGTGTGATTTTCAAAAGCCAGCTCGATTCTGCGTTCGTGTCTAACCTTATCTACGGTCAAATCGCTCAAAGAAAGTTGCTTAATATCTGCACGACTGCGGATATCGTTTATCCAAAGCAAGGCATCGTCCAAATGCTGCCCCATTTCTACCGCCGCTTCGGCTCCATTCAAGAGAGCTTCTGCATATCTGAACTCAATCCAATGCTGTTCCGAATAATTTTCGATGACTTCCGATTGCGGCATATTCTCGTTCAAGTACTTGCGCATAAAGAAACCGGTCATATTACCCGAATAATTTCCACTTCCGCTTTTCCCTACAATATGATAAACCTGTCCGTCATTGGCCGTATAAACAGCCTCCTCATAATTCGTGGCATTTTCCTTCTTGCTGCCATCTTCTATGATCAATCCCTTTTGTATAGAACAAGGCTCTCCCTTAAAAATAGCATTCGGATAAATGATCGAACCGCCAAAACGGGCATCCATATTTTGAAACAACTCCGAAGGATCATCGAAATAAGTGTCCTTCGCTCTTTCTGCAAAATTTGCAGGAGTACCGTCTTTGTGTTCAAACATTTCAACAAATTCCAATGTAGGGTTCATATTGGAAGAAAAACCGTTTCCACGATATTGGTAAGGAACGAAATAAACATCCCAGCCATGTGCGTTTACATTGCGTTGGAAATATTTACAGAAAATATTCTCTGGGCTGTCCTCGGCAAGGAACAGCTCGGCAAAATTTTTCTCTTTGTCCGAGTTCTTCCTATACAACGAAAATTTCTTCGATTTTTCAAGTTCCTTTACAGCTTTATAAGCTAATTCGAAATAATCATTTGCCAAAGCCTTATCGATACCGACCAAACCATTCAAATCAACGGTTCCATAGCGTGCGATACTACCGGCATACAGCATAGCGCGAGATTTCAATGCCAAAGCAGCATATTTGGTAGCACGTCCTTTTCCCAAAATCTCCTCATTATCGGGCAACAGACGGAAAGCCTCGTCTAAATCTTCCGCAATAAAATCATAGCAGGCCTTTTCCGTATCTCTCGGTACTTTCAGCGATTCAATATCGCCTACATACTCTTGCGGTTCTCTCAATATAGGTACACCACCATACCTTTTCACCATTGCAAAATAGCAGTAAGCCCGGATAAAATGAGCCTCTCCCATCCATGCATCAGCAAGAACCGTATTCTGGAAATTGGATTTATAGGCCGGGAAATTTTTCAAAAAGTAATTCACCCGACGAATTTTTCCATAATCCCAACAGCCCCACCAAGTTCCATCACCGATGGTCGAAATATCATCGCTGGAACTACACATAGCCTCACCCGACACATTCGGTAAACGACCTTGCCCTTTACCCGATACATTGAATCCTTGTTGTGTATAGCGAAAGTCCTCTATGGGTAAGTCATAGTAAAGAGTCGTCATATAAGACGTTATACCCGATTCTGAATTAAAAATCGCATCATCTTGTATAATATTAATGGGCGGCACATCTAAGTAATCACACGAATAAAACGATAGGGCCATCACCAATGCCGATACTAATATCTTATTTATTCTCATCGTATTTCAAATTAGAATGATAAATTCAATCCAAAGTTAAAGTTTCTCATAATCGGATACAGGTATCCATAATTCCCTTCCGGATGCTCGGGATCGACGAAATCCAAATTAGATAGCGTAAATAAATTATAGCCATTTGCAAATATCCTCAAACGATCCACTTTGAATTTACGAGTGATATGCTGGGGTATTGTATAGCCAATTTCCACGCTTTTCAACCGTAAATAAGAAGCATCGTATGTCGTCTGTTTACATCTTGCATAATTCACGCTATAAGATCCGGCATCACGGGTCGTAGGCCATTTTCCGGGAATCCAGTTCCCATTTTCGTCCTGACGATATCTGTCATAAAAATGAGCCAAACCGTTTCCACCGAAACACAACGGGTATTGCAATTGCTCGAAATAGATCACATTGAATCCACCACCGCCTTGGAACAACAGGTTCACATCAAACCCTTTCCACTCGGCAGCGATAGTAGCACCGAATGTCATTTTGGGATTTCCGTTATCATTGGTGTGCTCGTACACGTTCGGATAAACATCATTGTCATCGATGATTCCGTCGCCATTCCAGTCTTCATATTTCCAGTCACCCGGCAACTGGGTAGCACCACCCTGACCGTCTTGAATAGGCGACCGCCAAATATCCTCCATCGAAGTAAATTGTCCGTTTGAGCCATAAGCCCACCCCATATCGGAATATCGGTTTGAATATTTATTTCTCCATCTATCATAGGAATTCACTGCATCCCCTTCCTCCAAATGTCTGTTCTGACGACGAGTCAATGCAAAATTCAAACTTACCGAATAGTTGAAATCATTAATCTTATTGCGATGTCCCAATACGATTTCAAAACCTTTATACAAATCTTGATTCAAATTTTCTTCCGGCAATTCAGCACCTATAGTACCGGGAACTTCACCACTTCTCTTTCCTAACAGACCATCTCTGTATCTCCAAAAGAAATCTACCTGTGCAGACAGCATACCATTCCAAAGATCAAGATCGGTTCCCACGTTCAAGGTCTTCGACTTATACCAAGTTATCAGTTCATTCGGTAGACCTCTGAAACCCAATCCTTTATAGACAACATCGCCGAATACATAACTGGCGCCCGGATAATCATATCCCGACAAATATTGATAGGACGAGGAACCATCGTCACCCATAGCTCCATAAGATGCTCTTAACTTCCAATTCGTAATAAAGGACAGCGGAGCAAATTCTTTGATAAAGCTCTCTTCCGAAATTCTATATCCGACAGAGGCCGATGGGAAAAATCCCCAACGATGTCCTTTGGCAAACTTGGAAGAACCGTCATAACGGAAGCTAACTTCTGCCAAATATTTGGATTGATAATCGTAATTGACACGTCCGACTATACCCATATTCGTTACACGATAAATCTGGCCAGCATCGGCATTACCGATTTGCTCTTCTTCGGAGCCTGCAAAAATCTCATCTACGGCATCCATCTCGAAGTTTCTTTTTGCCCACAAGTTATCCTCTTCCTTTGCACTTTGTTCGTACAAAAACAAGACTTTCAAGTTATGTTTCTCTGCAAAAAGACGCTCATAGTTCAAAGAGGCCTGTAATTGATTCTGAGCTCCCTCCCATGATTTTCTGTAAATAGAAGAAGGCGATGAATATATCTGAGAATTATAAACATCTTTCTCCCTATCGTATTTATATAATGTATATTGTTTTTGAAATTCTTTCTGTTGATAGTTCTTATAATCATAAGCATACAAAAACTTAGCACTTAATCCTTTCAAAAAAGGAGCTTTATAAGTCAATGTAAATGTAGTATTCAAGGTTCGGTTTATCCTACGCTTATAACCGGATTGATCGGCATCGGTAATCATAAGCGGATTCAAACCATACATCACGTCATTAGGAAAACTCTCATTATTATTGGCATACAGAGTTTCCGTAGGTTTAAGCATCCAAATAGCTTTGAACTGTTCCCAAGTATCTTTATAAGGTTGATTCTTTTCATCGGACATCGCACCGATCAACAATTCGGCTTTCAAATCTTTTGTAACATCGAAACTCAAATTGGAACGGATATTATAACGATGGTAATTTAAATCGCCGGTTTTCCAAATACCGTCTTCGCCATAGTAACCAAAAGAAAGGAAATATTGTGTACGTTTCCCGCTTCCGCTGGCTGTCACATTGTGATGGGTTTGAGGAACCAAATTTTTCATAGCCAAATCATACCAGTCGGTTCCTCCCTCCCGGCGGAAACGAGCTACATCTTCTTCCGTGAAAGTGGTATTAATACCTCTACCCATATTTCTATCAGCTTCACGAACAAGCTCGGCATATTGAGCAGCATCCAAAACATCAGGCAAGCCCGACGGATTCTGGAAACCGAAACTTCCGGTATAATCAATTCGGGTTTTACCGCTCTCACCCTTACGAGTCGTCACCAATAACACGCCATTCGATGCACGCATACCGTAAATAGCGGCAGATGCGTCTTTCAATACAGACACGCTCTCGATATCGTTAGCTTCCAACCGCTGGAAATCTGACACCTCTCTTACGACACCATCAATAACGACCAAAGGAGTACCCAATCCACGGATATCCATCTTGGCATCATAACTACCCGGCTCTCCCGTACGTTGTTGAATACGCACACCCGGCAATTTACCGGCCAACATATTTTGGACATTCGAAGTGGGTGTAACGGTCAGTTCATCTGTTCCTATCGTACTGACTGCTCCTGTTAAAGTAGCTTTTTTCTGTGTGCCGTAACCTACGACCACTACTTCATCTAATATCTGGTCATCTTCACTTAAAGTCACATTCACTACGGTTTTTCCCTTCAAGGCAACATTTTTCGAAGCAAAGCCGATCAATGAGAATTTCAATTCCGCTTTGTCCAATTTGTCACCGGATACATTCAAATTGAAAACACCGTCTATATTCGACATCGTACCGGTATTAGTTCCCACCATTACGACATTAACCCCGGGTAAAGGTTCCCCGGACTGATCCCTCACTACCCCTGAAATTTTCTGCTGTCGATCATTTTCTGCCAAAACCGTAGCGCAGCCTACCACAACAAAAAATAAAAATAGGAATGAATGAGAATAATGGGAAAGCATTGAAACCGCCTTTTCCATATAAAAGAAATTGTTTTTTTTCATGCGTCCTGTTAGATTATTGTTATCCAACCATTTCCTTAACAAGCAATTGCAATTTTAGAATTTAAAAAAGATAGAAAAGGAGAGGACCGACTAAGCGAATCCTCTCCTATTTGATTTTTTATTTTACAACCTTAAATGCTTGGGAAGCTCCGGTTGAAACGATATTGACTACATAGATACCTTTCCCGGTCAAAGAAATATTCTCTATTGTATTTTCAGCTATTTGTTTAGCCACCAACACACCATTCGTCGTATAGACATAGATCATTTCATTTCCATTCAAACCTTCTGCTCGGATACCGTCGGTAGTCACATAAACGTTATAAGCGGCTTTTTCGACATTTGTAACTCCACTTGTGCTTGTTTGCCATTTAAATACCGGATAAGGAGAGATAGTGGGATCTATTGTCCATATTTCATCAAAATCCCAACCCATATCGTCTGCATAAAACGATTCGGTCAGTTCCTCTACCGTTTCTCCATTATCGGTATCGATTCCCGTTCCCTCTGTTACGGCTTGACCATTCAATAAAACCGAAGAGTGCGCATAATTATCAGAAACATCTCCACCGTTTCTCTTTCCTACAACACGATGTGTCACTTCGACTTCGCCTATAATATCCTTGTTCAAAGACAAACAGGAAATAACCGCGCCACCATCATTAGCACCGACAATACCACCGACATTGGTTTTACCTTCGATAGTAGAAGTCGAATAACAATACATCACTGTGGCATTTCCAGAACTAACGATTCCACCTACGGCATCCCCGGTCTCACCATCAGTAGACTTAGCCATTACATTACAATCGGCCGTATAACAGTCTGTGATTACAGTAGTACCGGCACAAGGCCCAACGAGGCCGCTGGAATTAGAACCTGTTCCAATGTTCGAACAAGAACTGTTGATAACTCCCACTTGCTCAATCGTAGCATTACGAGTTAATCCCGTCAAGATACCTAAACGCCCGCCACCAATGACAGTCACATTATCAAGCAATAAATTTCTAATCGTACCACCGTCAACAACGCCGAAAACACTCATATCATGCGCACCGGTATCATCTCCATGCTTAGCCATCAAATTGGAAATCTTATGCCCATTACCATCAAACGTACCGCTAAAACGTTGGTCCGAACCATCTCCGCTTCCCCATTCTCCTAACGGCCACCAACCGCCTTCTTTTTCATAAGAAGCAAAATCCAAATCGGCCATCAATTTAAAATAGGAGCCCCGTTTCTCGCGTACAGCATCGAACTGAGCTTCCGTCTCAATCAAATAGGGATCTGACTTTGACCCAGTACCCCCGGCATACAAATCACTTTCCTGTGCCCAAACACTCGAAACCAGCATCATGCTGCAAAAACAAGATGCTACAATCTTTTTGTAATCATTCTTTTCCATGACATTAAAACTTTAAATTATTAATAACATTTTATTTAATAGCGGATTTCGGACGACAATCCATATTCGTCCCAAAATCCTTATTCGGTTTATTTCCCATTGTAATAACCAATGTTCCCCCATTCACTATATCGGCATGAGAGATATAAGACTTATCATACGGTCGACCGTTCAACTGAACCGACTGAATATATTTGTTCTCTCTTGAATTATTGACCGTCCTTATTTCAAACACCTTATTTTCTGGCAATTTCAAAGCGACCTTATCAAAAATCGGTCTGCCGAAAACATAGATTCCATTAGAAGGATTGACCGGATAAAAACCTAAGGACGAAAACACATACCACGAAGACATCTGCCCGCAATCCTCGTTACCCTGTAACCCGTCGGGTGAATCATGATACATTTGTGACAATATATAATCGACCTTCTCCGCCGTTTTCCACTGCAATCCGGCATACGAATAAAGATATACGGTATGATGTCCGGGTTCATTGCCATGTGCATATTGCCCTATCAGACCGGAAATATCAGGAGATGCCGCATCGCCCAAATCGGCATTAACCGAAAACAAACTATCTAATTTCGAAACAAAAGCGTCATCACCACCCAACAAAGAAATGAGACCTTCCACATCATGAGGGACTAACCATGTATATTGCCAACCATTTCCTTCGCAATAAGCATCGTTCCGATGAGTTGAATGAACAGGGTTAAACGGAGTAAGCCAAGAACCATCTTGATTCTTTCCTCTGAAAAAGCGGGTATCCTTGTCCCAATATTTTTGATATGCCAAAGCTCTCTTCGAAAAATACTCATAGTCATCTACCTTACCCAGCTTTCGAGCCACTTGTGCCACTCCCCAATCTGCAATGGCATATTCCAATCCCTTAGCTACCGATTCCTTCTCTTTATCTGCCGGAATATATTCAAGTTTTGTCACATACGATAATCCTTTATAATCAGACATCATTGAAGCCTTCATTGCCTGATAAGCCCATTCGTAATTAAAACCTTTCATATTTTTTAATATAGCATCCGCTATAACAGGAACCGACTGAATACCTATCATTTCATTCGTGTCCGAGCCATACAAATGCCAAACCGGCAAACGTCCTTGTTGCTCATAAATAGCCAACATCGAATTAATAAAATCGGGAACACGCTCCGGCTGTACCAACGTATATAATGGGTGAGCCGCACGATACGTATCCCACAATGAGAATACGGTATAATTGGTGAAACCCGGATCGCCATACACATTTTTGTCGGTACCTCTATATTCCTTGTTACAATCATTGAACATAGCCGGTTGTATAAACGCATGATATAAAGCTGTATAAAAAATACGTTTGGCCACTGTATCCGTAGTCGATACTTGCAGTTTGGACAATTCGGCATTCCATTTGGCAGTCGTCTCATCTACAACTCGTTCAAAATTCCAATCGGCGATTTCTTGTCGAATATTAGCCGCCGCATTTTCCATACTCACCGGCGATATTCCCACTTTCACATCAAGTCTCTCGACATCAGATGCGACAATTACATTTCCCTTCACGTCGATGCCTTGTAAAACATTTCCTTGTACCGGTATCGAATCGTGAAACAAAGCTAAACGTATCGGTTCGGAGAAAACAGCCGTAAAATAGATTTGCTGTTGCTTCGACCAACCAGAGGAACAACGATAACCACTGACAGTAGTATCGTTTACTTGTTCCAGATATGTATCGGTAGGACGATCGTCGCCATTGGCATCCTTTAAATTAATCATCACATACTTTTCGACATTCTTCGGGAAAGTGTATCTGTGAAAGGCAACTCGATCCGACGCCGTCAATTCTACTTTTGTACGATGAGTTTTCAATACTACTCCATAATATCCGGGGAAAGCCGTTTCATCACTCTTAGAATAATAAGAAGCATAACCCAATAAGGGATTATCTTGGGTTCCCGGCTGCGTACGCATTTTCCCCGTATATGGCATAAATAACAAATCGCCCGTGTCGCTACAACCGGTTCCATTGAGATGCAAATGTGAAAATCCTATTACAATCGAATCGGAGTAATGATAGCCAGAACACCAATCCCACCCTTTATTTATATTGTTAGGACCGATCTGCACGGCTCCGAACGGAGCAGCGACTCCTAAAAACGTATGACCATGTCCGCCGGTTCCTATATACGGGTCCACATAATTTACCGGAGAAAATATCGCCGATTCGATATTTTCGTCTTTTACTCTACACGATATAAGTAAAAATAAAATAGAAATGAATACAATTAAAGGTTCTTTTTTCATTACAGCATTTTATGTGTGTGAGACAAAAGTAAGATTATAATATTAACAAAAACATTAATAATACATTAAGAATCCACGATTCAAGCATACATAAAGTAGATTTTTTACGACCGAAACATTAACAAAACATTAATATTCGAGAGGTATCATTTTTCAATTCACTTTTCCCGTTATTCCTCCGACATTCGTAATTCCTTCTATCCGACAAGTCGAGTAACAATCGATGATTTCGCTATCTTCACTCATGGAACTGGATATACCACCCGCACAATCCTTCGCATAAACATTTCCACCCTTCACAGAACAGTTTTTTACCACCGACCGGTAAAGTGGTCCTGTCAAACCTCCGGCATTCGACCCATGATCCGATAATCGGTTTCCGCATTGGCTATCGAGTATATCGACCTGTTCTATCTTTGTAGAAAAGGTAGCGCCTGTCAGAACTCCTAAACGCCCCTCTCCAATGATGCTGCAATTTTCAACTTTCAAGTTGATAATCTCTGCACCTTCTGTCACACCAAAAATACTCAGATCATGAGCTTTTCGTTCCACCGACAAATTCCTAATCGAATATCCACCCCCATCAAAAAAGCCACGAAAACGCTCCATAGCATTATCTCCACTTCCCCATTCGCCCAAAGGCCACCAACTTTGGCCATCTTCTCTGACATAATCAGAAAAATCGAGGTCGTTAATCAATCGAAAGCATTGGCTTCTATACTCCCTTATATGGTCGAACTGTTGCGGAGTAGAAATAAGAAACGGATCTTCCCTACTCCCCGTACCACCGGCAAAAGGAGCAGTTTCCTTCAAATAAATCCGCAAAAGCTCAAAAAAAGATGGGGCATCCAACAAATAGATACTATCATCTATTTTTTTCAGTTCCTCGACTACCTCTACATACCACGTGGGAGATTTTATTATATTTCTAAACCAATGAAAAGGCAACCCCTCTCTCTCCCTTATTCTATTGACGATAGCCACCGCAGCATCTTTGGGCTCGACATCATTGATATCGTAATCGGCCCTCAACACAGGCATATTTCCCAAAAGCATACTCCACGAAGATAGTTTCTGAGGAACGATTCCATTGGGACTAAATGATCGATAGCATTCCATTCCTTCCCAATTCAAACCGGGAGCATAACCGTCGACAATAAAGCCGGTAATGCTCAATCCCCATTTCTCATAATAAGGCTTGCAGTGCTCCGCCCACGATTGTAATCCAGAAGGTAATCCCGAAATAGGTCTGGGTTCTTGTAACATTCCGGGACTCAAATATCCGGCTCCGTTGTCCGATGCGACAAAATAATCATTCTTAGTAGCCGTTTTTCTAAAATTATGTAACACATGAGGCACGCGCTCCTGTAATACCGGACTTATGGCCCACATCATCGGGACTTTTCCTCTATTGGGGTCGTCCCAAGTAAGAGAGGTAAATTGGCTCACCCACGATGACGCATCATAATCCCCCACATAAAATATCAGAAAGTTCCTTCCTTTCACGTCGACTTTACCGTCTTCGGTCAACAATCCTCTTTGCTTCAACTCTTCATGAGTAACCCACGGTTGCGAATACCGCTCCTCCAAAGGGAAATGCTGCCAAAAAGAGGCATTTGCCAACGCTCCGATTGCAATTGCATCGGCATCTTTAAAAGCGTTGTAAGCGCTGATAAGACGTAAAAACTCCCACTCCGTAGGAACATCGTCGTGGATACCGCCGGCATGCTTCGTGTATTTAAATGCCCATGAGGGGAACCCTCCTATATAGCAGTACTTTTCACCTTTATTCTGTTGGTATGCCAACAATAGCATTTCTTTAAGGGTAGCCAAATCAGTCCCTACCTTTTGAGTCGGTTCGTCTGTTGCCGGTTCGTCTCCCCACGGTGATAAATCGAAAAAGAAAGCTCGCTTGCTAATGAAAAAATCATGATTAGAAAGCGTATGATGATTCCGTACCGTAGCACCGGGATTTTGTTTCCAATATTGATCCAGATAATAAGCGGCATATTCCGTGTTACACTTGCCGGTTTTCATATAATTCTCTATATACCAAATGTACGGATCGTTTTTTATAGAGCCTGTGCTGTTTCGATTCGTCCCCGGAATCACCCCCGATCCCGTAAACATAACACTTCCATCTTCATTGATCAATCTACGCTTTACTTTCAATCGGGGACCACCCAAAACTAAGCGGCTATACAAACTCTCGGAATCAAGATCATAACGGATCGGCAAAAGGTCTTCCGCACCCGCAACGGCAGAAGCGACATTGCTTGTGGACGGAACTCTCTCATCATAAAGTACCACCCCCTTTATGTATCCGGCGTAAGCCGACACCAAGTCTTCAATGGTATTATACGTCACCGTTTCCTTTCGATACAACCACTGCCCTTTCCTACGATACTTATTCAACCAATATTTATCAATATCCAATTGATCCCTATCCACAAAAAAGACATATAGTTGCGGAGCATCCCGGTTGACGATTCCTTGCAAGGCCGAAACGACATGTACATCGTCCCAAGCGACATTGCGTCCCTTTGGTGTCGACAAGTCGGTTTCCAAAGTATAATGCAGGTCATAAAGCCCTATCGCCTCTTGACCGGCTGCCTTATAGCAACCCAATACCCAAAACAGCACTCCATAGATAAGAACACTCTTCATCATGCAACTCACCTCTTAAATTTTCAGACTTTTTATACCACGCCATCAAGATCACCTCCACCGATTTTACTTTTCATCAAGCAGTAAAAAGTAGTTTTCATGAGGTCAAAACATGGTCACCTCCGGTTTATCCGAACCGGAACACCTCGAATGTACATGGGATTTATTTGATTCTTACTTATCCTCGTTAGTCAAAGAATACGGGAAATCTTCATCGTTTATTCCGCGCTCTGTATTAGGCGTATGACTCATATCGAAATCAAGAACAGCGCCGTCCATCAATTCCTCGTGTTTCAACCAATTGTGGTTATACTCTTTCCCGTTCATTTTCAGAGAACGTATATATCTATTTTCGTTCGTGTTGTCGGGAGCATTCAAAACGATCTGCTTTCCATTTTCCAACGTAAGAATCGCCTTTTTAAAGAGCGGAGCTCCCATCACATACTCCCCTGAGCCCGGACATACCGGATAAAAGCCCAACGCAGAAAATATATACCATGCAGAAGTCTGTCCATTATCTTCATCTCCACAATAGCCGTCAGGATAAGGAGTATACAGCTTATCCATCACTTCCCTTAACCAATATTGCGCTTTCCAAGGCTGCCCGGCATAATTATAAAGATAAATCATATGTTGGATAGGCTGGTTGCCATGTGCATAATTGCCCATATTCGTAATCTGCATTTCCTTTATTTCATGAATGCACTGCCCGTAATAGCTATCGTCATAAATAGGAGGAACCACAAAAACAGAATCCAACATGGAGACAAAGTTCTCCTTCCCTCCCATCAGATCGATGAGTCCCTGCACATCATGAAACACGCTCCATGTATAATGCCAACTGTTGCCTTCGGTAAAAGCATCGCCCCATTTATACGGACTGAAAGGAGACTGGAATGTACCATCTTCGTTTTTCCCGCACATCAGATTGTTCTCTTTATCGAAAACGAACCGATAGTTTTTACTCCTTTCCCGATAAAGATCGATTTCTTCCTGCGGACGGTTCAATTGTTGCGCCAGTCTCATAATACACCAATCATCATAGGCATACTCCAACGTGCGCGCCACATTCTCGTTAATACCTACATTATAAGGTACATATCCTTTTTGATTGTAATATTCATATCCCAATCTTCCCGTCGAAGGAACTTGGGGGTGCACATGATTCGCTCCGTGCAGAACAGCCTCATACAACAGATCGATCTTTTCTGTCTGGCATCCTTTCAAATAAGCATCGGCCACAACAGATGCCGAATTATTACCCACCATGCAGTGACGGTGTCCCGGGCTGGCCCATTCGGGTAAAAATCCACTTTCTTCATAACTGTTTGCCAATCCTTCTTGAATTTCTTTGTTGACAGAAGGATACATGAGGTTCAAGAAAGGAAATAAAGCGCGGAACGTGTCCCAAAATCCGGTATCTGTATACATATATCCTCTCCTCACTTCTCCGTTGTAAGGACTATAATGGACAATATTTCCATATTTATCTACTTCATAAAACTTACGGGGAAACAATAAAGAACGATACAAGCAAGAGTAGAAAGTACGTAGTTGTTCATCAGTTCCTCCTTCTACTCTCACTCTATTCATTACATCGTTCCAAGCATTTCGAGCAGACTCTTTTACCTCGTTAAAATTCCTACTGCCCAGTTCTTCCAAATTCAACCATGCCTGCTCTTCACTGATAAAAGAAGAACTTACCTTTACACCAATCTTTTCACCTTTATAAGTCTTGAATCCCAACACAGCACCGACATGATTATCTTCTACCTCTCTTTTACCTTTTATAATTTTATCTCCGCTCCATACTTCCGCCGAGGCAAAAGGCTTATCAAATTTCATCACGAAGTAATTTCTAAAATTATCCGGTACTCCCCCGCTATTTTTAGTCGTATAGCCGGTTACCGTGCCATTTTCCTCATCTATCTGAACAAAAGACCCGTTATCGAATGCATCTACTACGATATACGACTCTTCACTTTCTGGGAAAGTAAACCTAAAATAAGCAGAACGTTCCGTCGGAGTAATTTCTGTTTTCACATCATGGTCAGCCAAATACACACTATAATAATAAGGTCTTGCCGTCTCAGCTTTATGAGAAAACCAGCTTCCTCGTTCATTTTGCAGGAACTTTTTACCACCGGTCACCGGCATCAATGCAAACTGCCCATAATCATTGATCCACGGACTGGGCTGATGTGTCTGCTTAAATCCTTTTATCTTGTCGTCGGTATAACAATAGGCCCAGCCATTTCCCATATCTCCCGTTTGCGGTGTCCAGAAATTCATTCCCCACGGTAATGCGACAGCCGGATAGGTATTACCCGTAGACAAGGTAAACTTAGATTGAGTTCCCACTAACGGATTCACATAGTCAACCGGTGAAAAAGAAGTAGAAAGCACCTCTTTACCTCCGCACGATATAAGTAAAACAGATAAAAATATAAGTAAAGAAACTTTTTTCATGGAATCATTTTTTTATTTTTTGTGACAAAAGTAAGCCGGAGCAATTAATAAAACCATTAATAGAATATTAATTATCCATATGCAATACTTATTTCCGAATCAAAAACATTAATAAGGCATTAACAATTCTCATAAGAAAAGGAGCGACATAACAAGATTAATAACAGGGGGGGTAACCACTCGACAATCAGCATAAAAACAATTCTTTCAAATAAAGCTATCGAGGTCAACGTTATTGCCTCATATCTTTCCATATATTTTACTGTAAATAGTCACGTGTAGAAAACAACATCGCCTCAAACAAGAAAAACAACTCAATGAAAATTTTCTTGTTTGAGGCGATGATACATTTCTGATACTATTCGCTAATCCGTAAGCCTATTGACACCGACACCGTCGAAAGTCATCTTCACCGGTTTAATAAAACCATTTTCGTCAAAATACATACGGTCGATACAAATCTCTCTATGATTTGGAATCGTATCGCCCAATGGGTGACGATGATAAACAATATACCACTCGTCTTTCCCCGGTATCTGAATGACCGAATGATGTCCCGCACCTGTACCCACACTCTCGTCTTGTTGCAATATTTTCCCAATACGCTCGAAAGGGCCGAACGGAGAATCGGCAATGGCATAAGCCACACTATAATCCGAACCTCCCCAACTGCCTTCCGACCACATAAAATAATATTTGTTATTCCGTTTCAGCATAAAAGGTCCCTCCACATAATTCTCAGGTGTGACAGATTTATAATACGAACCATCGTCAAAAGGAATGAGACTCAATAAATCCGAACTCAATTTTACCATATTACAATGATGCCAGCCTCCATAATACATATAATAACTACCATCGTCATCTTTAAAAACGAACTGATCGATCGGCTGGGCACCGTTCACAATCTTATCGATCAAAGGTTTCCCCAAAACGTCTTTAAATGGGCCTGCCGGGTTATCAGCCACAGCGACACCGATTCCTCCATATTGCTCATCATTCTGGATATCATTCCCTCCGAAAAACAGATAATATTTGCCATTCGCCCGAACAATAGACGGAGCCCATAAGGCAAATTCCAACCATTTTATATTCTCAACAGACAACACTTTGGGATGCTTAGTCCAGTGGACCATATCTTTTGATGAAAAAGCATCCATATAAGTCTGTATATTATAGACCTGATGAATGGCCCGCGTTTCTTTTTGCAATCCGGGAAAATCTGCGCTATCGGCTCCGAAAGGAATATCGGACAACGTAGGATATATCCAATATTCATCATCGAAGACAACCCCTTCTGGATCGGCATACCAACCCTCGACAATAGGATTGCCACTATACTCTTTCTCATGCTTACACGCCACCAACAGCAGCGCCAAACTCAATACAATAATACTTCTCATCATGTGTCGTTTTTAATTAATGTAACAAAAATAAACGTCGGTCATTAACGGAAATATTAATAAACCATTAACAAACAAACTTCGGTACACAGTAAAAATACTCTGCCCATTAATAATATAATATTTTTATTATCAATTCCATGAAAAGATTCCATAAATATAATTTTTTTCTTTGTAACCCTCCTAAACCATATTATCTTTGCAAAAAACAGTTATAAGTATTCATGCAAAAGACGCTTATATTTCTGCTCTTAATGTTGGCCCTGATACCGGTTGAAGCACAAAATATTTCATCTGGATTATATTTTGCTGCCCATACCTCCATTAAAGAAGAAAGAACATCGCTTATCCTATCTCCCGAGTTCGACGCCTCAAAAGGTCTAACATTAGATTTCGATATTAAATTCAGACCCGAAGAACATAACTACGGATATGTCTTTCGAATCATAATCGACGATGAAAAGAGTTTCGATTTGATAGCGAATATTACACCCGAAAAAAGAGCGTTGAATTTGATAGAAGGGAACAACGTCTATCTGGCTTTCGATGAAGAACTACTGAATCAATACTCATGGAATAAATGGGCGCATATCCAGTGTTCAATCTATCCGGATAGTTTACAGCTCATCTTCGACAATCAAACATTGCAAGGCCAGTATAAATTTATCAATATCAAGAACGTGAAATTCTACTTCGGATACTCCGATCATGAAAAGTTTCATTCTTCCGATGTTCCTCCGATGTCTATACGCAACATAAAAATCACAGACAATAAAAATAAAACAATTGCATATTGGCCTTTAAAAGAACATCTGTCGCATTCCTGTTTGGATAGTCTGTATCAGATTCCGGCGACAGTCACCAATCCTACATGGGAAATAAATAAACACACCAAGTGGGTAAAAGAAAAAACATTAGCATTACCCATATATACACAAATCTGCCATGCCCCGTCAAAAGGGAATATTTATTTTGCCAACAGCTCATTTGTACTCGTTTATTCGACTATCGATAATACATTAGATACGATTTATCCTGCTCATGGAGCTCCATACACAGAAATAAACAACCAACTCATTTATCAGCCTTATTACGATGAATTATGGTCATACGATTTCGATCCCTTGAAACAGATGTCTATATTCAATTTCAACGATAACACATGGACAAAGAATGACCGTGAAATAAAAAATCCGGAATATTCTCAACACAATACGTTTATATCGCCCAATGACTCGTGTCTGTATATTTTTGGCGGATATGGTAATTATCAATATAAGAACTTGATACTTAAAAAAGGACGGACACAGGACGACTGGATTCCGGTATCGTACAACGAAGAAATACCTCCGCGTTATCTAAGCGGATCGGACTACAAAAACAGAGACACGATATTGGTGTTCGGCGGCTGTGGCAACCCGCAAGGGAAACAAGAATTAGGAGTCATAAATTATTACGATCTTTATGCGATAGACATCAACACATTCAAAACAAAGAAATTGTGGACTATCCCCAACGATACGAAAAACTTCGTCGTCGGTAATCATATTGTTACAGACGAAACGAATAACAAGCTATATGCTTTATGTTTTCCGAATGATTGTTCGAACAGCTATATCCTGCTAAAATCGTTCGATTTGACAGATGGGAATAACTGTACGAACTATGCAGATACAATCCCTTTCTCCTTCAATGATGTAAATTCTTTCTGTACACTCTACTACGACTCGTTACAGTCGAGGCTGTATGCCGTAACCAATTATAACTACAACAATAAATCAAATATAAACATATACTCATTAGCTTATCCCCCGTTAAAAATAGAAGATACGCTGCAAACAGTTGCAGGACATAAGGCACGTGTTACAAAGATAGGGTTCTTCATAGGTATAGGAATTTGCATAATTGCAGGTATGGGCTGTATGTACCTCTGCTACCGAAAAAAGAAAAGAAGAAGAAAAGAAAGCCACATTCCTCACAACCCTCCGGTCGTTACAAATACGGATCGTTCTTCCAAGACAACTACCCAAGACGAAAACTATAAGCCCCAACCGGACATTCACAAAAAATCATCTATTCTTTTCTTAGATGGATTTCAAGTATGGGATAAAAATGGTGCAGATATCACCAAATCATTCACACCTATTTTGAAACAACTGCTCATTCTTATCATATTATATAGCGTAAATAACAAGAAAGGGATTTCAAACGTCACTCTGAGAGAGTTGCTTTGGTTTGATAAAACAGACGAAAGTGCCCAAAATAACCGCCGAGTAAATATCCGAAAACTAAAACTTTTGCTGGAAAAACTAGACGGTGTCGAACTTGTAAAAGAAAGCACCTATTGGGCGTTAAAGTTCACTCACGCTTATTGCGATTATATCGATGTTTGTAATTGGATCGACAAAGTAAAAAACAAAGAACCTATCACAGCCGAAAACATCAATGATTTACCCTTAAACCTGCTATCGGGACAATTATTACCATATGTCCAAACAGACTGGTTGGATTCTTTCAAGTCCGATTACACGAATTCCGTATTAGATATGGCAATAAATTTATCCAAGCAAGAATATATAAAGGGAAACAACGAATTATTAATTCAGATAGCCAACAGCATGTTCGCACACGACAAAACAGACGAGTATGCATTGATTCTCAAATGCAACACATTGTATAAACAAGGAAGAACCAGCTTGGCCAAAACGACATTCGACACATTCTGCAATGAATATAAAGCAATGCTGAATACGAATTACACAAAAACATTCAATGAAATCATCAATTGTCAATTGTAATCTCGCAACTACATAGAAGAATAAAAATGAATGCTATCGTTTCGTAAAACGATAGCATTCATTTTTTCAATAGGACATACACCCAAGCACCTTGTACCCACCTATCTCCTTTGGCGAGCTTGTTATAAACAACCTACACCCAGAAAAACTCATTTATAAGTAAGACAGACAAAACCTTCTTGCAAAAATGGACGTTCATCGAGACCGGTCAATAATCGTCCATATATATATATTTATTTATATCGGACTCTCGTTAAAATACAAAAAATATACACCGAAAAAATCTTATATCCTGAATATTTCTCAAAATCGATCTTTACTTTCCCTCGTCAATATTAAATTATTGAACCTTCTGAATAATAATTTGTTATTACAAGAAAGGACAATTCCCACCGCTACGCTACACCTCCATATAGACAAATGACACGAGAAAGAAAATTTATACAAAACTTAACATATTGAATAAAAAGCAATTAGGCAATTAGCCACAGAAAATATACATTTGCATCTGAACTCGTGAGAGAAACAAATTAATTATATGAAACAATTCATTCGATATACTATATTATGCGTCGGATACATTTTAGGCTCCCAAAGTCTTTTGTACGCCGAAACGCCAACCGATAGTATAAATACTATTCCTACCGACTCGATTATCGCAAAAAAAGATACCACCGTAAAAAAACTGAACATATTCCAAAAGGTTCTGAAATACTTCGACGACTCCAATGCTCCACGCCCCGATAAAAAATTCGATTTCGGTATCATCGGAGGACCTCACTATTCTTCCACGACAAAGCTGGGAATAGGCTTGGCTGCCTCGGGGACATACCGGTTACGAAGAGACTCGATCACACAACTCTCCAACGTTTCGCTTTATGGAGATGCCACGACCACAGGCTTTCTTTTGATAGGAGTAAAAGGAAATAACATCTTTCCCAAAAATAAATTCAGGATAGATTACGACTTTTATTTATACACATTCCCGAGTGACTTTTGGGGCATAGGCTACGAAAACGGGAATAACAACGCCAACAAAAGCTCCTACGACAGACTGGAAACTATTTTACGTATCGACTGGCTGGCTCGCTTACATAAGGACCTCTACGGAGGAATTTCTACGGGATTTAACTGGGTGAAAGGATCGGATTTCACAAAAATCGAACTACTCGAAGGAGAAGCCCGAGAAGTAATCAGCACGAGTATAGGAGCCACACTTGTATACGACAGTCGCGATTTTATTACCAACGCAGCAAAAGGAGTTTATATAAAAGTTAACCAACGATTCTTCCCCAAATTCTTGGGCAATAAAAAAGCGTTTACTCGCACCGATTTCATTTTCGATTATTATCACCGCCTATGGGAAGGAGCGATCCTTGCTTTTGACCTACATGGAGAATTCAATTACGGCGATGTACCCTGGAATATGCTTGCAGCTTTGGGAGGGTCGGCCCGTATGCGAGGATACTACGAAGGCAGATACCGAGACAAAAATTTAATCGAAACTCAAATAGAACTCCGTCAACACATTTGGAGGCGAAATGGCATAGCCGTATGGGTAGGAGCAGGAAACGTATTTCCTTCGTTCTCAGGTTTTAAATGGGGACATACACTCCCCAATTACGGAATAGGCTATCGCTGGGAGTTCAAAAACCGAGTCAATGTACGACTCGACTACGGATTCGGAAAAAAAGGACAATCGGGATTTTTATTCAACATCAATGAAGCATTTTAATCAAATATTTACACAGAGGCGCATATTTTGGATTTTTTCGGGAATCATGTTGGTTCCCAATATTTTTCTATGTTTTACAGAACAATTGCCACTCCTGTTCAAAGTCTCCTATATCCTCATTCCGGGAGCTTTATACCTTTTGTTATTAATTCTCTCCCGCAAACCGGGAATCACCTTTTGGGCTCTTTTTCCCCTTCATTTCATAGGCGCGTTTCAATTGGTACTACTCTATCTTTTCGGTAATTCCATTATCGCCTCAGACATGTTCCTGAACATGTTTACGACCAACAGCGGAGAGGCTTTCGAATTACTCGATAAATTGGCTCCGGCGGTAGTAGGCGTATTCTTACTTTATCTTCCGGCATTGGCTCTTGCCGTTTACTCCATACGTCGCACCGAGACCCTCACACCTCTTTTTCAAAAAAGAGTGTTCATGTTGGCTATGCTCATGATCGGTAGTGGAATACTTGTTTACACACCTGCTCACCGAAAATATCCTCATACGGCAAGGCTCGACAACCTTTACCCCATCAACGCGTTCAACAATGCTCGATTCGCCGTGGACAGTTGGGAAGCAGCAAAGAACTATCCACGCACATCGAGAAAATTCGACTACCGGGCCACATCGACAAGAGACACCGAACTCCCCGAAATCTATATCTTCGTAATCGGAGAAACCTCCCGCGCCGGAAACTGGGGGCTATATGGGTATGAACGAAATACGACCCCCAAACTCGACGCCATGCCCGATGTCATTCATTTCGACGATGTACTGACACAAATCAATGCGACTCATAAAAGCGTTCCGTTAATGCTATGCCCCGCCTATGCACTCAATTACAATGAGATATACCGACAAAAGAGTCTTATTTCGGCATTTAAACAAGCCGGATTCCACACGTCGTTTCTCTCCAACCAACTGCGCAACGGATCATTTACCGAGTTCTTCGCCGACGAAGCAGACTGTACGATCTATTTCGCCGCACCGAAAAATAAACCGCATCTACATGACGATGTACTATTATCCGCAGTCGACTCGTTACTGAACATAGGTAAAACGAAGCAACTCATTATCCTTCACACCTATGGCTCCCACTTCAATTACTGTGAACGATACAATACCGATTGTCGAATATTCACCCCCGACCACATTAAAGAAATCGATCATAAGAACAAGCAAGCCATGATAAATGCCTATGACAACTCGATCGTTGCCACCGACAAATTCTTGGCACAAGTTATCGATAAACTCGACCGAACCGGAAAAACTTCGGCCATGCTGTATCTCTCCGACCACGGGGAAGATCTGCTCGACGATGAACGTAATCGATTTCTGCACGCCTCCCCCATTCCCACCTATTACCAGCTGCACATACCCTTTGTCATTTGGTTCTCGGATAATTACTCTACTCTTTTCCCCGATGACATACGACAAGCCCGGAATCGGCATACCACCCCATTCGACTCGCGAGTCGTATTCCACACCCTACTGGGTATCGGAGGCATCGAAACCGAATATCGCGATGACCGACTCTCCCTCATAAGTCCGTCGTTTCATCTCGAAAAAAGATATTATGTAGGAGAACAAAACATACCTATTCCCGTTCGACGTTTACCCCTCGAAGAAGAAGACTTACAAGCCTTCGAACGATACGGAATCTCTCCCCGATAATACAATACTTGCATCCTTGATTCTCTTTACTTCTCCTAAATAAAGGAGAAGCGAATATTCATATTTTTATATTTTATAACTATTATAATAGACCGACAAAGGAAAGCAATAATCAAATATTTATTACACAATAAATATTCTATACACTATTATACTTTCAAAAATCAAGAAATTCACTTTAATATAAGACAAAAGCTATTTTTAAAATATATATTTTAAATCAATTTCAGAGAAATCAGCCCCAAATTAGTTAAAATAGCATAAATACAATACAGGTAATACGACAATATCGATGTATTATTTAATATTATAAATATTTTTGCAAATAGAGTTTCATTACAAACCAAAAATATTCATTATCAATTCTGTTTCACTATGAAAAAAAATCTAATCACATTTTGCTTTTTATTGCTATTATTTGTGCCCTTTGGTACAAAAGCGCATCTGATCGCTCCACGGAACGCATCAGAAAAAACGACTGTCATTCCGGCCTCCCGAATCTCCTCTCCAAAGAGACTTACAAAAGTTTTGGAAAACACAGTCGACGGAACGACCCTTTATGGGAACCTTATCTTTGCTCAAAGTTGGGGGAACGATTCCAGTCCTATGGGTATCTACAAATTCAATACGACAGACAACCCTAAGACAGAATTGGTGTATCGTCCCGAAGCCGGACCGATAGGAGCCAATGGAGGAGCGACTCTCGTCGATGCAAAATATTTCTACTGTATTACCTATACAAAATTAAGCGGTACGACGATAAGCAACGAATTGATTTGTTACGACATCGAATCGTGGACAGAGGTAAGCCGTAAAGCAATACCTTTAACGACTATTTCCACCGATATGACTTGGAATCCGGCAGACCAAAAAGTGTACGGAGCCTTCTACAACACGACTAAAAACGGTTATGTATTCGGAACTCTCAACCTTGAAACCGGAGCAGTAAACAAGCTATCGGATATCACCCTGCAAGACGACAAGGGTTATCCTGCCGGATTCGTAGTCATCGCGGCCAATTCCATCGGTGAAGTATATGGCATTTCCCAAATGGGAGATTTATACAAATTCAATACCGAAGACGGCTCGTACAGCCTTATCGGAGCTACCGGATACACCCCTCTTTACCAGCAAAGCGGATGCTTCGACTTCACGACCAAACAACTTTATTGGGCGGCCTGCAACGAAAATACCTCCGGTATCTATCAAGTAAACACCGATACGGGAGAGGCCACACTACTCGGATCCTTTAACGATTTGGAAGAATTTGTGGGACTATATTCCCTAAGTCCTAACGCAGACCTCGAAGGGCCGGGAAGCGTTACCGACATCGACATTGCATTCGAAGGAGCAGCCCTTTCAGGCACAATATCTTTCAAACTCCCCACTACGACTGTCAGTGGCAACAAACTCTCCGGCGATATAAACTACACCATCGAAATCGACGATGAAGCCATTTCGTCAGGCACATCGACCGCCGGTTCGCTTGTAGAACTGCCGATAACCCTATCCGAAGGGAGCCACACCTTGGAAATCACGACAAATACAATACATGGCACAGGTCCGGCTTACAAGGCCTCATTCTATGTCGGCACAGATACTCCGGCAACTGTCACAGGAATCACGGTCAACCGAGAAAGCGACAATGTAACAATCGCATGGGAAGCAGTAACAAAGGGGCAACATGGAGGATATGTAAATACAAGCCTATTGACTTATAACGTCATACGCAAACCCGACAACAAGATTATCGCCACCCGAACGACCGAAACGACCGTCACGGATACAGAGCTACCTCTCATTCTGGGTGAATACACATACGAAATCACAGTCTCAGACGGCACTCGACAAAGTGCTCCCGCTCTATCCGATGGAATAATGCTCGGTTCATATCTCGAACCACCTTACAACCATTCGTTCAAGTCGATGGATAGTTTCGACCAATACACCATCATCAATGCCAACGAGGACGACAAAGCATGGACGGCAACGGTCAACGGTGCACAACTCAATTATAGCCGCACACTCGCCGCCGACGACTGGATCGTCTCTCCGGCCATGAAGTTGAAAGCGGGTTTCCTATATACCCTCATCTTAAAAGGACGTTCCAGTAGCGCCACTTACAAAGAACGGTTTGAAGTAAAATACGGGACAGAAGCAACAGCCGACGCTTTGACAAACGTCATCATAGAACCTAATTTCTTCACGACCTCGAAAGAAGAGACCTTCCAAGCTGTATTCTCGCCTCAATCCGACGGAACATATTATATAGGTATTCACGGTATCAGCGATAAATACATGGGGTCGTTATATATCTATTCCATCGAAATTACAGAGCCGATCAACGCGCTTGCCCCAGCAGCGACAGACGAAATGAACGCTGTTGCCGCTCCCGAAGGAGCGCTCGGAGCGACCATATCGGCGACCGCCCCCTCTAAGCGAGCCGATGGCAGCAACTTGACAACAATCGCCAAAGCCGAAATTTGGAACAAAACAAAAGAAAGACTTGTAGGAAGCATCGACAATCCACAACCCGGTAGCGAAGTATCCATAACCGATACTCAGGCTGCTAACGGATTCAATACCTACTCGATCGCATTCTTTAATGAGGCTGGAAAAGGATACGAAACAGAATGCAATGCATACATCGGGATAGACATTCCCACCGCTGTTATAAACCCACACGTAGTACAAGCCGGAGACAAGGCAGTACTTACATGGGAAGCACCTGTGACAGGTATCAACGGCGGTTACATCGACCTCGAAAAACTAACCTACCAGATTTCGCAATTGCAGCCGATGTCTGTTTCGACTGCCACCGAAATAACCGGACTTACCTATACCGACGAATCATTGAACGCCGATTCGGGACAAATGCTTCTAAGTTATCAAATAAGCGCAAAAAGTATCGCAGGCGAGGGCGAAGCCACACCCACCAACTCCATACTTTTCGGGACTCCCTATCCGGCTCCATTCATAGAGTCTTGGCCTGAGGGTAAAACCGAAAACGACCCGTGGGCAATCGACATCGTCGAAAAAGGATATGGCGATTGGTCGGTAACACAGACCAGTTTCTCCACAATATTGGGAGCACAAGACGGCGATGACGGTTGGATATCGTTCAGCGGACCCGGCTCGTACCGACTGGTTTCTCCCAAAATAAACGTCGCTGCACTCGAAAATCCGGTGTTGAAAGTATGGGTAAATAATCCCGACGGGTTATCCGAGATTCATATTCAGGCAAGTGTCGATTTAGGTACAAATTGGACAACGCTTCTCGAAATCAATAGCGCAGACAATAATATATGGAAATGCCACGCCATCGACCTTAGTAACTATCGCAACGCAGACTTTCTGCAAATAGGTATTCTCGGAGCAACCGAAGATTGGGGCGCCGAAAGCATCATGATCGATAACCTGCGAATTTTCGACCAACTGGCAAACGATCTTGTTCTGAATGGATTTACAGGTCCCGAATCGGTTATCGGGGCAAAGCCGGCAGACTATTCTGTCAAGATATATAACGATGGAACCAATGAGGCTACCGACTACAAAGTATGTATCTATTCGGGAGACAAACTCATTGCAGAACAAAACGGTAAACCCATACGGCCCGATGCCTACGAGACTTTCGATTTCGTTCTTTCATCACCGGTAAACAGTACGGTCTTCGACCTCACTGCAAAAATAGAATTCGATGGCGATCTCGACACAGACAACAACTCGGCTGCACTGTCGGTCGCAGTCGAACGACCCAAATATCCCACCATCGACAACCTCAGTGCCGAAGATAACGACAACTCGGTATCGCTCACATGGAGCAGACCCGCTTTATCCTGTATCCCAGATCCCGCTACCGACGACATCGAAAGTTACGAAGAGTGGAGTATCGGCGGAATTGACGACAGTAATCGTACCGGAACTATCGGAGACTACACGGTGTACGACAACGATGGCCAAACGACGGCCAAGATAAACGCATGGGCTCCCCAATACCCGAACAGCGAAGCGAAAATGGCATTCCAAGTCATGAGTACGAACTCCGAATCTCTGTCACAACAATTGACTTTCTATGGCCTCACCGCTCACTCGGGCAAACAATTGTTCGCTTGTTGGAGTACTATGGGAGGAGCTGCCAACGACGATTACCTGATATTACCCGAGCTTAAAGATGGCAATAGAAGTATCAGTTTCTGGGCTCGCTCAATTCCTTTTATGTATGGAGGAGAAGGCTATGACAAGTTCGAGATCGTGTACTCGACCGGCAACAACGACATCGACAACTTCGTAATCCTCGAAGGTAGCGAAACAATCGTCCCCGATGGATTGGAGCGAGATCCTGAAAACGGATACAACAAATACAGCTTCAAACTGCCGGACAATGCCAAATATGTCGCAATCCACTGTATATCTTCGGGCAAAATCGGTTTGCTCATCGACGATATAGAGTTTATTGCAGCCAATATGCCCGATGAAACGCTTATCCTCAATGGATATAACCTGTATCGCAATGGCGAACTGTACAAACAACTCCCGGCGACCGAGGGCTATACCGACACGGAAATAGAAAAAGGAAACATTTATACCTACAATGTCACGGCCGTATTCGATAAAGGAGAATCGCCATATTCCAACACGGTTACGGTAGATAGGTCTCAATCGGGTATCGATGAGACATCTGGAAACCCGATAAAAGTATATGCCGCCGGCCACACGATCGTCATTGAAAATGTCGATAACCGGCAAGCCGAAATATTCAAAATAGACGGTAGCAAAATTTTCGACGAGATTATTTCTTACAAAGACCGGATTCGCGTTGAAACCGGCATATATATTGTTCGCATCGATGGAAAATCGTTCAAAGTCATAGTCCGATAAATCGTTCGACTGATCGATTATCCTTATTCATAAAGGCTAAACCCTTTTCAGGGTTTAGCCTTTATGCTATCGGCGAACAAGCACACGTCAAGTTTTATTACCCTTCATTCACACCTTTTTTGCCTGTTCCGAAAGTCTGAATAAAAAAAGTACTTATATTTGTAGAACATAAAAACAGAGGCGAAGCGACACGACATCATAAATTTATATGCCGCCTGCACAATCTGTTTCGACAAATACACTAACAACACCTATATGGACAGTACAGCGCTTTCGAGATCAGACAGCATAGTTCTCATTCCCACTTACAATGAGAAAGAAAACATTGCCGCAATTATCCATGCCGTATTCGAACTTCCCCGTCAGTTCCATATACTCATCATCGACGACAACTCCCCCGATGGAACAGGAGCGATTGTCAAAGATTTACAAAAACAATTTCCGGGTGCTCTCCACCTCATGGAACGAACCGGGAAACAAGGGCTGGGAACAGCCTATATTGCAGGATTCAAGTGGGCTATCGAACACCGATACGAATACATTTTCGAGATGGATGCCGATTTCTCCCACAACCCCAAAGACCTGATGAATCTGTTGGCCGCTTGCAAAACCGGTGGTGCGGATATGGCTATCGGTTCCCGCTACGTCACGGGAGTGAACGTAGTCAATTGGCCTATGGGAAGAGTCATGATGTCCTATTTCGCATCAAAGTATGTGCGTTTCGTCACCGGTATGAAAATACACGACACGACCGCAGGATTCGTTTGTTACCGACGTCGGGTACTCGAAACGATCGGACTCGACTCAATCCGATTCAAAGGATATGCCTTTCAAATCGAAATGAAATTCACAACCTACAAATACGGATTCACCATTAAAGAAGTACCCATTATATTCATTAACCGAGTATTGGGTGAAAGTAAAATGAATACCAGCATATTCGGTGAAGCCGTATTCGGAGTCATCAGATTAAAAATAAACAGTTGGTTCCGCAAATACCCCAAGCAGAGAAATTAACCGCCGACACCCCAAAAGACAACCGGTCATGTGCAGAACAATCATTACAAACGGAACAATCGTAAACGATGGAGAGCACTTCATCGGGAGCATCATCGTCAAAGGAGAGTTTATCGAATCCGTCATAAAGGGAAAACTTCCTGAAAATATCGCATACGACACAGACCGTATCATCGACGCATCGGGTAAATGGATTCTCCCCGGAGTCATCGATGACCAAGTACATTTCAGAGAGCCGGGACTCACTCATAAAGCCGAGATCGCCACCGAATCGGTTGCAGCGGTCGCAGGAGGAATCACCTCCTTTATGGAAATGCCCAATACCGTTCCCCAAACGACGACCCTCGAAGCCCTTGAATGGAAATACTCTCGTGCAGCCGAAGTTTCCCCGGCGAACTATTCTTTTTATATCGGTGCTACCAACGACAATTTCGAGGTACTGAAAACAGGTTGACTTCTCACAGGTTTGCGGTGTAAAAATTTTCATGGGATCATCTACCGGAAACATGCTGGTAGACAGCGAAAAACATTACGACGAATCTTCGCCGAAATTCCTGCGCTCATCGCCGTACATTGCGAACAAGAATCCATCATACAAGCTAACAAAAAGTATTATACCGAACGCTTCGGAGAGGATTTACCCATTTTCTTCCACCCTCTTATCCGCAGTGCCGAGGCCTGCTATACATCTTCGGCCAAAGCCGTGGAATTAGCGACAAGATACGATACCCGGTTGCATGTCCTACACCTCTCCACGGCACGGGAAATGTCTCTTTTCGACAATCATAAACCACTCTCTGAGAAACATATCACGGGCGAAGTATGCGTGCACCATCTCTGGTTCGACGACAACGACTACGCCCAATTCGGGAACCGCATAAAATGGAATCCTGCCATCAAAACCTGCGCCGATCGTCGGGCTCTGCTCGATGCGCTTCGATGCGGCAAACTCGATGTCGTGGCGACAGACCACGCCCCTCACCTATGGAGCGAAAAACAAGGTTCCTGTCTGAAAGCGGCATCCGGTGGTCCGCTGATACAGCATTCCTTGCAAACCATGTTGGAACTTTCCCTAAAAGGAGAATTCACGATCGAGCAAGTCGTTGAAAAGATGTGCCACGCTCCGGCGACGCTCTACCGCATCGACCGCCGGGGATACCTGCGCTCCGGGTACTACGCCGATATCGTTGTCGTCGACCCTTGCAGACCCTACACGGTAACAATAGAAAATATTCTGTCGAAATGCAAATGGTCTCCTTTCGAGGGACACACATTCCCAATATCGATCGATCGTACTCTCGTCAACGGAAACGAAGTATTCTCCGAAGGAAAAGTATGCAATCGAACCCGAGGAAAACGACTTACATTTCACGATAATCCAACTCTAAACAAAAACGTTTAGAAAACATTATATCTGTTAATTTCCATATAAAATCCTTTTCCCAATATTTATAAATGTCAATCATATGTTTTTTTTTCGAATCGTTTTATTACTTTTATAGTCTCAAAACGAAACTATTTTATAACGAAATGAAACACATTAGACTTATTTTTTCAGCGATACTCTTATCGCTCGTCGTTCCATGCGGATACACACAGACACGACAAGACTCATTGGCCATCGCCCATGCCCAATGGCATACCGATACGTTGCAACACGGAGCAGTATGCATGTACACGAATATACACGTATTCGACTCGCCCCAACAAATTTCTATCATAAAATACGATCCTAAAAAGTATAAAACTCAAATCGTACAAGCCCCGCAAATGACGATGACCAGTCATCTGGCAAAAGAAAATCAGGCCGAGGCCGCAATCAACGGCAGCTACTTCAATGTAAAAACAGGAGCACCCACGACATTCATACGGCTCGACGGTATCGTTCGCGGAGAAACCACCCGCGCCGAAGCCTTTCGCACAGACGGGGCTATCTCCACAGATAAAAACAAAATAAAAATTCATGTCTTCGACTCCATTACAAGTAAAAAATTGGGCAAAAAATACAAAAACATTTTGGCCGCAGGACCTCTATTGTTGAAAAACGGAGTACGCCAAATGGCTCCTACCTTCCCAGAAAACACAGGCAAAGCCACCAAAGGAAACGCCCACAGTTCCGACGTTCCACAAGGTTTCTTCAAACGCCACCCTCGTGCTTTTATCGGCATTACCCCAGACAACCAAATCATGATGGTAGTGGTGGACGGCCGTTTCAAAAAACACTCGGTAGGTATGTCTATCGATGAACTATCTTATTTGGCAAAACAATTAGGCATGCGCGACGCACTGAATCTCGATGGTGGAGGGTCTTCCACCTTGTGGAACAATAAAACGGGAATCGTCAATCACCCGTACGATAACAAAAAATTCGACCACGAAGGAGAAAGAGAAGTAAGCAACGCCATACTTGTTATTCCTAATAAATAAAGATTTACCATGAAAACACTGTTGAAAACCATAGGAATCGTAAGTACACCGATTGGCAGCTCATTTTTATTTCAAAACAATTCCGAAAAAGAGAGTATTCCGGGAGGTATTATCCCCCCTACCGACTCGGTAAGCTCAAAGATAGAAATTAAAAATTTCTCGATCGAAGCCAAAAGGCTAAACGTAGGGGCTACCACGACAGCCGATTTCGTTTCCTATGCGACCGCCCACATGTTCAAGGCCACAGCATCGAACGCAACCTCTACCGTAAAAATAAAAGTAACAGACCGATTCGGAAATACATACAGTGAAACAATGAATCGGCCCAAATCACTCAGTTGTTCTATGAAATAAAAGAAAGAAATACAATAACAATAACACACAAAAGCCTATGAAACAATTTGCAAAAAAGTCTTTGGTTCTTTTCATCGCCCTATTTTTTACGGCTACATTATCAGCAAAAACACCCAAATACATCTTCTATTGTATCGGTGACGGCATGAGTTTTGCCCATGTAATGGCAACCCAACTTTTCTACGAAAACGGGAACTATGAAGATGGAAACGAATCGCTGGTTTTCCTCGATTTCCCTGTCCGTTCCGCCATCAGAACCCATGCCAACAATAGCCTCATCACTTGCTCTGCTGCCGCAGGCACAGCATTGGCTACCGGCCATAAAACCAACTTGACTCATATCGGAATCGGCCCCGACAAACAACCGTTAACCTCCGTTGCCAAACAACTGAGAGACAAAGGATATGCAATCGGGATTATCACCAGCGGGCAACTCGACGATGCTACCCCTGCGGCCTTTTATGCCGGGCAAATGCGAAACGACACCTACCAAATAGGTAAAGAAGGGGCAGACAGCCAATTCGATTTTCTAGCCGGAAGTACATTAATGAAACCATTTAACAGGAGAGACCCGAGCCAACCTTATATATACGACTACTATCGCCAAAAAGGCTACACGGTATGCCGAGGTACGGAAGGCTATAACTCCCAAAAAAATGCAGACAAAATACTACTAGTGGATACCGACACCACACTCAAAAAATGGTTACCCTACGTGATAGAAAGGGAGCCCGGTAAATTAGGTTTGGAGTTTATGGTTCAAGCCGGTATAGAGAAACTATATAAAAAGAAAAATAAAAAAGGATTTTTCATGATGATCGAAGGCGCAAGCATCGATCATGCATCTCACCCCCGCGATATAGCCACGGCAATTAAGGAAACCATCGAATTCGATCGAAGTGTACGCTTGGCATACGAATTCTATAAGAAACACCCCGATGAGACTCTCATCATCGTAACCGCCGACCACGAAACCGGAGGGCTCACCATTGGAGAAACGACTACACACCCTTTCAACTGGGAGTATGTAAACTATCAGAAAATGTCCAAAGAATCCCTCTCCAAATTATTTCAAAAAATGAGAGAGACAGGAGAAATAGATACTTGGGAAAAAACAAAAAAAATATTGGCCGAGAACACCGGATTATGGGATAAAATTCCTGTAAACGCAGGGGAGGAGGCCCAGTTAATGCAATGCTACTACGAGACGATTGTTAAAAAAAGCAGTAAACAGGAAATTACACTATATGCAAAAAGCGAACCACTCGTTGCCGATGCCATTGCTCTATTGAATAAAAAAATAGGAGTAGGCTGGACCAGCTTTTCACACACGGGTGGATTCGTTCCATTCTACGCCATCGGCTGCCAAGCCCGACAATTCGGAGCTTTGAACGATAACATCGAAATACCCAATACGATTCGGAAAATCATGAAAATAAAATAAGTCAATTGACTCCCATACTCCCCCAAAAACAATCTCTCTAAAAAAGTTATAGATTGTAATCGGCAAAAGGAAAGAGCCTCGTCGATACTCAAAATAGAGTTTGACGAGGCTCTTTTCATTGCCCTCGAAGATCTCCAAGTCTCAGGCTAAAAGTTTATCTTGGTTAAAATTGAGCATTGGCTTCCTTATTGCATTTCTCTCACGTTCCATGATCGGGCAGGGCACAGCAAAGCCTAAGGCTGACGATAACGTCCCATTCCAGTCTCTTCGAAGAAGAGTTAAAAGAGAGCATATTATGTTTTTTGAAGGTCTACCCCCTCGCCCTACGGGCACTCCCCCTATATTTTGCTGTGCAAAACACAGGGGAGAGAGGATTAAAACTATCCAACCTACTCTCTGCCGTGTCCCGTAACATTACGGGGTGCTGCGTTAGCAATAGGGGAGAAACCGAAGAAACAACAGTTGCTGAGGAGAGGGGGTGGAATATACAAGGACAATCCTCACTAATTATCGACTGAGTTCTGATTTCCTCTTGAACTATCATCAAGCACATGAACAACGAGCCGGACTAAAAATAAAAAGAGCTATCTCTCGCCCGAGAGTAGCTCCAATTCTTTCCTTGTTTAAGTTGCAAATTATTCAGCAACAACAGCAGCAGAGTCAACTGCAACAGAGTCAGCAGCAACAGTATCAACTACTTCTACTGCAACTTCTTCTACAACAGCAACGCTATCAGTAGCTTCTGTAGATTCAGCGGCTTTATTGCCACAAGAAGCGAAAGACATTGCAAATGCAACAGCGAAGAACAAAACTAACTTTTTCATTTCCTTCAAATTAAAGATAAAACAATATTTTTTTGCTTCAAAAACGCCACAAAGGTATATATTCTTTTTATATGTTGTACTCTTAATCTTACTTTTTTTTCAGAATCTTTCATTTTTTCTGTAAAAAATGATTCAAAAAAAGTTCAATTATCATATAAATATCGTTTTATACTCCTTTTAGGTGTTTTCTCGAATTCATTCGGATAAAGTTGAATGCGAGTAATCTGCTCGTATGGAGCCAACATCTTATTTAAATTATTTCTGACCTCCTCCATAGCCATCGGTAAATCTCTATTAGAGACACCGTAACTATCCATCGCTTCATAGTCGGGACATACCAAAGCGACTAATTTCCCGTCCCGCTCGACAATTAGGCTTTCCATCACAAAAGGCATATTATTCAGTTTAGCCTCTATTTCCTCGGGATAAATATTTTGCCCGTTCGAAGTGAGAATCATTGTCTTAGAGCGACCCTTTATAAAAATAGTACCATCGGCGCTTATGGTTCCCATATCACCGGTATGCAACCACCCGTCCTCATCGAGAACCGCTTTCGTCGCCTCCTCGTTTTTATAATAACCTTTCATCACATGTTCGCCCCGTACACATATTTCACCGGGAATATTTTCCGGGTCAAGAGAATCTATTTTGGTCTCTACATACCCGAACAATGTCCGCCCCGACGATCCCGGTCTAAACTCCCGATGGGGTGTATAACTGATCAACGGAGCGCATTCGGTCATTCCATATCCCACCGTAAAGGGAAATTTTATTTTATGCAAGAAAGTCTCTACCTCCCTATTTATCGGGGCTCCACCCACAATCACCTCCTCGAATCGGCCTCCGAACGCATCGATCAGTTTCTTCCTCACCTGTCCGTAAATACGACTGTCCAATATAGGAATATTTAACGCCCACCGCATAGGCGTTTTATTGAGCAACGGCTGTATCTGTTTTTTATAAATTTTTTCTAAAATCAGAGGAACACAAATAATCAAATTAGGTCTTATCTCTTCCAACGCTTTCAGCAAAATTTTAGGGGAAGGAATCTTACCCAACAACGTGATATGTGTACCCACGGCCAAAGGAACCAACAAATCGAAGGCACACCCGTAAGCATGTGCCAACGGTAAGAACGAAATACATTTACTCCCCTTATAATGCAAGTGAGAACGAACACCGAACATGACATTTCCCGCCAAATTGTTCCCGGTTAGCATCACTCCCTTACTAAATCCGGTTGTCCCCGATGTATAATTAATCAAAATAACTTTGTCGTTATCCAAATCGGCATACTTGATGTCCTCTCTATTGAAACCGTTCGGATAAGTAGCTTTGAATTTCCGCTTCATCTCCCGCAAACACTTGGCAATCTCCTCGCCATCGCGTTGCACGAGGCAAGAAAAATCTTGCAAAGAAATAGCAGCCCTCACTTCGGGTAACTTCTCCATTTCGATATTTTCCCAAATATGATCGCCGACAAACAGCAACACCGAATCGGAATGATTGATAATATGATGTATATCATGAGGATTGAACTCTTGAAGGATCGGAACCAAAATAGCACCATACGAAACGGTAGCCATAAAGGCGATACACCAGTTAGACGTATTTTTTCCCACTAATGCGATCTTATCGCCTCTTCTGATTTGACAATGGCGAAAAAGGATATGCAATTTTGCGATTTCTCGCGCCATGTCTTCATACGTGAGCGTACGTTGTTCATTATAATCGGTCAAAGCTGGCAAATCCCAGTTTTCACGAAAACTCGACTCATATAGCTTTATAAAATTTTCGGGAATCATATTCAAAATTTAAATAGTTTGGCAACAAAGATAGTACAAACAAAAACAGAAACAAATGATATTCGGTTGTACCAAATCCTGTTTATTTGTGCATTTGCCGACAAATATACAACATAGTTTGCAAAATAGCGTCCTCATAAACAACTATTAGAAATCTATGGGAAGGTATTTTCAAACGAAATGAGTACCTTTGTTTTTTATTTTGCATTACGACCGGCTGAATATGATAGACGTCCATACATTCGAAAATAAAACAGCGGCCTACTATACATTGGGCTGTAAACTTAATTTTGCCGAGACCTCCACACTTGGAAAAATTCTCGAAGAAAACGGCATTCGCAAAGTACGACCGGGAGAGAAAGCAGACATTTGCGTGATCAATACTTGTTCGGTAACCGAACTGGCCGATAAAAAATGTCGTCAGACAATCCGAAAGATAGCCCGGCAACACCCCGGAGCGTTTATCGTCGTCACCGGCTGCTATGCACAACTCAAACCCGAAGAAATATCCCATATTCCCGATGTCGATTTGATCTTAGGAGCTGAACAAAAACTCGATATCCTGCAATACTTGGGAGACTTGCAGAAAAAACAAAAAGGAAATATCGTCACGACCCCTACCAAAGACATCAAAAAATTCTCTCCCTCTTGTTCCCGAGGTGACCGCACCCGATATTTTTTAAAAGTTCAAGACGGTTGCGACTACTTCTGTACCTATTGTACAATTCCGTTCGCACGGGGCAGAAGCCGAAGCGGAACCATCGAACAACTCACCGAACAAGCTCGGGAAGTAGCCCTGTCCGGAGGAAAAGAAATTGTCATTACCGGAGTCAACATAGGAGACTTCGGCAAACAAACCGGAGAAACCTTTCTCGACCTCATCGAGTCGCTCGATCAAGTAGAAGGAATCGAACACTACCGTATATCCTCGATAGAACCCAATCTACTGACCGACGACATCATTTCGTTCGTCGCCCGGTCGAAACGATTCGCCCCTCATTTCCATATACCTCTGCAATCGGGTAGCGACACCGTTTTGAAATTGATGCACCGTCACTACGACACCGATTTATTTGCCCGTAAAATCGAAACCATACGGGAAAAGATACCCGCTGCATTCATCGGCGTCGATCTCATTACCGGTGTACGGGGCGAAACCGAAGAACTGTTCGAGGAAAGCCGTCGTTTCGTCGAAAGCCTCGACATTTCACAACTACACGTGTTTACCTACTCCGAAAGACCCGGAACGCAAGCGTTGAAAATCAATCCGGTCGTTCCCGTCCCCGAAAGACACGAGCGTTGCCGCCGCATGCTCGAAATCTCCGAGAAGAAATTGCACGACTTCTATTATAAATTCCAAGGGACAACACGTCCTGTATTGTTCGAGCAACCGCGTAAAGGAGCTCCCATGCACGGATTCACCGACAATTACATACGGGTAGAAATGCCCTATCGTAAAGAATGGGTAAATACTTGTCGTCCTGTTAAATTAGGAGAATTTAACGAGTCGGGAGATGCTCTGCTCGCAATCGAAATATAAATTCGTGATATGAAAAAAGAGACTCTTCAAAATATCGTCTATTCTCCGCTTCACCTGTGGTTCAAACTGCATGCTATTCTGCCCATGCGGATACTATATATTCTATCCGATATTTTATATTTTCCTCTATATCACATCGTTCATTACAGGAAAAAACTAGTATCCGAAAATCTGCGCAAAGCGTTTCCCGATAAGACCGACAAGGAACTGAAACAACTGGAACAGAAATTTTATCACCACTTCTGCGACTATATCGTCGAAACTATAAAGCTAATGCATATCTCCGACGAGGAAATGCGTCGCCGCATGAAATTCGAACAGGTAGAAATCATAGACCGTCTCTTTGCAGAAAACCGCTCTATCATTATCCTGTTAGGGCATTTCGGTAATTGGGAATGGGTTCCGTCCGTAACGCTGTGGACCCACACACCCGATGTCATGTTCGCACAAATATATCGCCCCTTGAAAAACAAGTGGTTCGATCGTTTTTTCCTGAAACTTCGTTCCCGATTCGGCTCCGTATGTATTGCCAAACAAGATACGTTAAGAGCCATCTTACAAATGAAACGTTCGGGCAAACCGTCCATTACAGGCTTCATGTCCGATCAAACCCCCTCACCGAAAAACATACACCATTGGGCTCGATTCCTCTCGCAAGACTCTCCCGTATTGACCGGCTTCGAGAAAATCGCCCGTAAAACAGATTTCGCCGTTCTTTACTTCGATGTCGAAATCGTTAAACGCGGATACTACAAAACGACTATACGGGAAATAGCCCTGCGCCCCAACGAACTGCCCGAATTCGAAATCACCGATCGCTACACGGCCATCATGGAAAAAACGATTCTCAGGAATCCGTGGGCATGGTTGTGGACCCACAAACGTTGGAAATACAAACACGAGGATTTTCCCGGTACTTGATATGAAAAAAATCGCTGTCATTATACTCAACTGGAACGGAGCGGATTTACTGCGTAAATTTCTTCCTTCGGTATGTGCCCATACCAATGCCCATATAGCCGATGTCATAGTCGTTGACAATGGTTCCGACGATAACTCGGTCGAAGTTCTCAAACAGGAATTTTCACAAGTTAAAACGCTGCTGTTCCCTCAAAATTGCGGATTCGCCGCAGGCTACAACAAGGCGTTGGAGATGCTGGATTACAAATACGCCGTATTGCTTAACTCCGATGTCGAAACCACTCCACACTGGCTCGAACCTCTGTTGGAATTTGCTGAGGACAACCCCGATGTAGCAGCTTGTCAACCCAAAATCAAGTCATTAAGGAGGCGTGAAAAATTCGAATACGCAGGTGCGGCCGGCGGATTTATCGACCGCTACGGTTACCCGTTCTGCCGGGGAAGAATCTTCAATACCCTCGAAACCGACCGGGGACAATACGACGATATATGCGACATCTTCTGGGCCAGCGGCGCGGCTCTTTTCGTTCGCGCCGAAATCTATAAAAAAGTCGGAGGATTAGACCCTTCATTCTTCGCGCACATGGAAGAGATCGATCTCTGCTGGCGCATCCATCTCGCAGGATACCGCATCGCTGTCGTACCGCAAAGCACGGTCTATCACTTGGGAGGAGCATCACTCGATGCCGCCAATCCCCGGAAAACCTATCTCAACTTTCGCAACAACCTTTTAATGCTGCACAAGAACCTGCCCTGCAAAGAAGGGAAAAAGACGCTGTTTGTCCGCAGGCTTTATGACACGCTGGCTTTTGTGCGATTCGCCCTTTTAGGACAGTTTTCCCATGCCCGTGCCATACTACGCGCCCACAATGACTTTCGGCAAATGCGTAAACGATACACCGAATTTCCGAATACCGATTTGTTAAAAACATTCCCCGAATCCGGGCGCAACATAACAATAGACTATTTTCTCAAAGGGAAAAAACGATTCCGATAAAAACCGGTTCTACCGAAACATCTGAACGACACGCTTCACAGCCGCAACAAATGCTTCCGCTTCGGCTTTCGTATTATATGCGGCGAACGAGGCTCGCACTGTACCCTCGATACCGAGAGAGGTCATCAACGGTTGTGCACAATGATGCCCCGTGCGAACGGCAACACCCAGTTTATCGAGCAACATACCCATATCGTAGTGGTGTATCCCGTCCACCAAAAACGAAATAACAGAACTTTTATGTTCCGAAGTACCGAATATACGCATACCTTCTATGTCTTGCAATCGATCGGTCGTATAACGCAACAATTCGTTTTCATGAGCGGCAATAGATTCCAATCCTATATGATCGACATAATCCAAAGCCGTCGCAAAAGCGCTCGTCCCCACATAGTCCGGTGTACCGGCCTCGAACTTGAAAGGCAACTCCCCGAAAGTCGTACCCGAAAAATCGACATGAGCGATCATCTCCCCGCCTCCTTGATAAGGAGGCATGGCATCGAGCCACTTTTCTTTACCGTATAACACACCTATCCCCGTAGGTCCATATACTTTATGAGCCGAGAACACATAGAAATCGGCATCGAGCTCCTGTACATTCACCCGCAAATGAGGTACGGCTTGTGCGCCGTCCACCAAGACAGGAACCCCCTGCGCATGAGCGTAAGCGATCATTTCACGCACCGGATTAATCGTCCCCAATACATTCGAGACATGGGCGACACCGACCAAACGAGTATGCTCATTGAAAAGAGACTTATATGTATCGACGTTCAAATCTCCACGTTCGTCGATGGGAACTACCCGGAGTTTGATATTGCGCCGGCACTGCAAAAGTTGCCACGGCACGATATTGGCATGGTGTTCCATAACGGTGAGAATAACCTCGTCGCCGTCGTGCAGGAACTCATCTCCAAAAGAAGAAGCCACCAAATTGATTGCCTCCGTTGTTCCTCTTGTAAAAATAATTTCCGAAGACGAACCGGCCCCGATGAACTGTTGCACCCGACGGCGGGCGGCTTCGTGGGCATCGGTAGCCTCTTGGCTAAGCGTATGGACTCCACGATGCACGTTTGCATTTACCCGATAGTAAGTATCGGCAATATGATCGACCACACACTTGGGAGTCTGAGACGTAGCGCCGTTATCCAAATAGATTAACGGTCTTCCCGAAATCTCCCGACTCAGAATAGGAAAATCTTCCCTTATTTTTTCGACATCAAACATAACGGCACTCCTTTCTCATAAATCTTAATGACACGCTTGACAACCGGAGCATTTCGCCAACTCCCCACGGAACCTTTTCTCAACCAATTGGCGTAGCCGGTCTTTCAAGGCATCGAGCCGCACCAACTCGATGACATCGTTGGTAAACGCGAACATCAACAACATGCGAGCTTCGGACTCGGGAATACCGCGCGACCGCATATAAAACAGGGCATTTTGGTCGAGCTGACCAACCGTGGCTCCATGACTACACTTCACGTCGTCTGCATAAATTTCGAGTTGAGGTTTCGTGTACATTTTGGCGAGTGGGGATGCACACAAATTCTTATTACTCTGATAGGCTTCGGTTTTCTGCGCCCCGTGTCGGACCAATATACGCCCGCTGAACGAACCTCGCGCCGAATCGTTCAACACGTATTTGAACAACTCGTTACTGTGGCAATGAGGAACGGCATGATCTATATGCGTATACGTATCGACGACCTGTCCTTTATCGGCGATAGCCATACCGCAGAGAGACAATTCGGCATGCTCTCCTTCAAAAGCCGAATAGTAATTATTACGGGTTACTCCGTTATGCAATACGATACCATTGACCAATACGTTAGATCGTTCCCCTTGACGCACGAACACCGACGAAACTTTCGACGTATTCTCCGAAGACTCCTCTATATCGTAGTAGTCGAACACAGCGTCGTCGTCCACGAATATCTCGCAAACTTGCGACGACAGAAATTTAACGGTGGCCTCGTCCGAGTGATCGCACACCAGCAATTTGGCCTGCGCCCGTTTTCCTACGACAATCAACAACCGGCGATTCACCATAAAATCGACATTGCCCCGAAGGATATTTACCAACTGTATCGGTTTTTCCACGACGACTCCGTCCGGAATATACAAAAAGAAGCCGTCTTGGGCAAAAGCCGTGTTCAAGGCAACGGTCCCGTCTCGTTTCATATCGGCGACCTTTCCGTAATAACGCGATACCAAATCGGGGTATTGCAAGGACATGTCACAAAGGCTACCCACCAAAACGCCGTCAGGGAGTTTAGATGATACCGGCTGAACCCGTTTGTAAAAAGAGTCATTGACAACGAAATAGAGCAACGTACTCAAATTAGGCACATCGCAACGAAACACTTCATAAGGATTGGTCTCTATATCTATCCGACCCAGATTCAACCCGTAATCGGGAGAATAGACCGACTCTATATCTGTCCGCCGGTGTTCCTCGTCTTTCAAAGAGGGTAATCCCCGACTCTCCAACAAAGACACAGCCTCTTCGCGCAACCCGTTCATCACGGCCGACGAATGGCCATTTATCAAATCTTTTTGAGACCTATATAAATCTATATATTGTTGTACTGCACCCATATCGACTTAAATTTCGCCCAACTCTTTTTTTATCCAGTCATACCCGCGCTCTTCCAATTCAAGAGCCAATTCGGGACCGCCCGATTTCACGATTCTCCCCTTATAGAGCACATGGACAAAATCGGGGGCGATATAGTCCAACAAACGTTGATAGTGTGTGATGACAATCGTCGCGTTCTTCTCGGACTTCAATTTATTCACACCGCCGGCAACAATACGCAGAGCATCGATGTCCAGCCCGCTGTCGGTCTCATCGAGAATGGAAAGACGGGGTTCGAGCATAGCCATCTGGAATATCTCGTTCCGTTTCTTTTCTCCGCCCGAAAAACCCTCGTTTACCGAGCGACCGGCCAGTTTATTATCCAGCTCCACAATCTCCCGCTTTTCCCGCATAAGTTTCAAGAAATCGGTAGCCGACAGTGGTTCGAGACCACTGTACTTGCGTTGCTCGTTCACAGCCGTGCGCATGAAATTAACCATACTCACACCCGGTATCTCCACCGGATATTGAAAACTCAAAAATATACCTTCGTGAGAACGATCCTCGGGTGACAAAGCCAAAAGGTCTTTTCCATAAAACTCGACCGAGCCACGAGTCACCTCATAAGCCGGATTACCGGTCAATACGGCGGAAAGCGTACTTTTCCCCGAACCGTTAGGTCCCATAATCGCATGCACCTCGCCCGGTTTCACTTCGAGGTTTATCCCTTTCAATATCTCTTTGCCATTTATGCTGGCATGTAAATCTTCAATCTTCAACATAGATATTTCGTTTTATTCTTTTCTTTATTTATTCCCTGCCGTTACTGCGACTACTTGTCCCGCCACGACATATACACCACAAGGCAAATAGTCGGTATTCAAGCCCTCAACTACATTCATTATCTTCACTATTTGTCCCGTCACTTTGTAAACAGGCAACTGCATCGACCGATCGCTTTGTATGAACAAACGTCCGTTTGCAGCGTACACTCGACCCACCGAATGATCTGCCGGTGAATCCACTCCATCGACAATACGGTCGATATGCACCGGATAGCCGTTGTTTTCCCCGGGAATATATCCCCAATTCCGGCATACGGCATCACCTTTCACCGCATTGTTCAAGGCATCCAAAAAACCGCTCCCGGCAGACTGCATCTCTGCTGTGCTATACGCAATACCGTTCTCGCCGACTTCTGTACCTTCCACAACAGCATCGCTGTTATAATAGCAAGAATGTACATTCGATTCACTCAACCGGCACACCTTGACACCAGCGACATCGCTGTATACATCGCCCGTCGAATAACTATTCCACAATAACTTATAAGCCTTTCCCACCAAGCCTCCAACGCTTCCCTGTGAAGAACCTTCCTCATCTATATGCGCATCGATTAAAGAGATATTTCCTCGATTATAGCTATTGTACACCGGTTCTTCACAATATCCGACCAGTCCACCTGCATAAATAGCATTCCAACGGGACGAAGAGCGGGGAGCCGAACTTTCGATTTTCAAACCTCCACGATTCCAGCAATCTACAACCGGGCAATCTGTATTCTGACCCATCACTCCCCCGACCGATAACATCGAACCATTCGATTTAACCTCGATCTCACCTTCGTTGCCACAGGTATATAACGAATCGGTTTGCGAACTATTATAAGAGGAATAAGAGCAAACACCTCCTACCTGTACTTCAAAACCATCGCTTTCACAAATCACGGAGTCCCTATTGAAACAGTACGTTATACCCATGCTCGCCGAGGAAACCCCGCCGACATAAGCACTCCCTTCATGGGCATTCACCTTAACGACCGAATGGTTCTCGCAACTGTCTATACGAAATGTATAATTGCTCGAAAGTCCTCCCACAAATATATCACCTTTGGCATTCGAAACCGAGATGTTCCCTTCGTTGACACTCGAAATAAGACTACCGCCGTTCTCATAAACACTCCGACTACGTCCGACCAAGCCTGACACCCATACATCGGTAAGATCGCTATGCTCACCTATATCCACTATTATTTCCCCATCGTTGGAACAATGGTCTATCGTCGCTCCATCGGCATGGGCGACCAATCCGCTCACAGAACATACCATCTCATGAGAATCGGTCTTTTGAAGCCACGGAGTAAATACGACATCGGCTCGATTGACACAATGAGAAAAACGCACATCGCCAATCGCCGATGCAGCTATAGTCCCTATCTGGAACTCCAAATCTCCGAAAAAGAAATCGTACTCTTTGGCACATGCTATCCGACAAGTTTCGTCCAACTCCAAGTTTCTTATCTCGGAAGTTCCACGAACCGATCCAAACAAACCGGACAAAACATAGAAATAATCGTCGGAATAACCGCCCCCACCCACATGCGGCACTATCGTCAATCCGCTGATCTTATGACCGTCACCATCGAATACACCTCTAAAATAATTTTTAATGGAAGGCGTTTCCCATGTATGAGCCGACATATCCATATCGGCCGCCAATCGAACGGTCTTGTTCGGATAATTCCACAGCGACCTTGTCATATATTCACCAAAAGCAGCGAACTCCTCAGGCGTGGAAATAATCATCACATCGTTATCGAAATTCTTGTCAAGCCATTCTTCATCGTAATTCCCTTCATCAAACCACGAGCCCTCTTGCGCCGAAACAGGAAAAACCTCCACAGCCAAAACACTCAATAACACAATGAGAAAAAAACGATACGCAATCCTTTTCATATCATTCTACTATTTTCCTTAACCTACCGAACCTTCCAACGAGATCTGCAATAGCTTTTGCGCTTCAACGGCAAACTCCATAGGCAGTTTATTCATTACCTCTTTGGCATATCCGTTCACGATAAGACCTACGGCATCCTCGGTAGGGATTCCACGCTGGTTACAATAGAATATTTGGTCTTCATTGATTTTCGAAGTAGTCGCTTCATGCTCTACCACAGCCGAATCATTCAGAATCTCCATATACGGGAAAGTATGCGCCCCGCAATCGGAACTCAACAACAAACTGTCACACTGGGTAAAGTTCCTTGCATTCTCGGCACTCGGCAACACTTTCACGAGTCCTCGATAGCTATTCTGGCTACGACCCGCCGAAATACCCTTCGATACGATCGTACTGCGGGTGTTTTTCCCGATATGTATCATCTTCGTTCCTGTGTCGGCTTGCTGATAGTTATTGGTAACAGCCACCGAATAAAACTCCCCGACCGAATGATCACCCGCCAGCACACAACTGGGATATTTCCAAGTAATGGCCGACCCCGTCTCCACCTGCGTCCAAGAGAGCTTAGAGTGATCGCCTTTGCACATGCCTCGCTTCGTCACGAAATTATAGATACCGCCTTTCCCGTCCTTATCGCCCGGATACCAATTCTGCACGGTCGAATATTTCACTTCGGCACGATCATGCACTACAATTTCCACGATAGCTGCGTGCAATTGATTCTCATCACGCATAGGAGCCGTACAACCTTCGAGATAGCTCACATAGCTGTCGTCATCGGCAACAATCAATGTTCGTTCGAACTGTCCCGTATTAGCGGCGTTGATACGGAAATAGGTAGATAATTCCATAGGACACCGGACTCCTTTGGGGATATAAACGAACGAGCCGTCACTGAATACGGCCGAGTTAAGCGCTGCAAAAAAATTGTCCCGATACGAAACAACCGAGCCTAAATAACGTTTCACCAAATCGGGATAATCTTTCACCGCCTCGCTGAACGAGCAGAAAATGACACCCAATTCGGCCAGTTTTTCCCGAAAAGTTGTCCGTACCGACACACTATCCATCACCGCATCGACCGCTATACCCGACAGTTTCATCTGTTCTTCGAGCGAAATTCCCAGCTTGTCGAATGTCTTGCGTAGCTCAGGATCCACTTCATCGAGGCTTTTCGGAGCCTCTTTGGTCTTGGGAGCGGCATAATAACTGATAGCCTGATAGTCTATATCGGGAATATTCAAATGAGCCCAATGCGGCATTTCGAGCGTCTTCCAGTAAGCGTATGCTTTCAGACGGAATTCAAGTAACCATTCCGGCTCCTTTTTCTTCTCCGAAATATGGCGGATAATATCCTCGTTCAATCCGGTAGGAATAATATCTGTCTCTATATCGGTTACAAATCCGTATTTATAATCGTTAGTAGTAACGTCGTTTAATATTTCATTCGAATTATCCTGTTTCATTTTTAATCTGCTTTACAATTTTCACAACAGAGATACGGCTCGTTGCATATCGAATAAGGTATAAACAATCCCCTCGTCGGTTTGGTTTCCGAAACGAACTGCTCTTGTGCCATCGAAAAGAGCAACGGAGCTACACGCAATGTATATCCATAGAACTGTGACGAAGCCGTCTCTTTTTCCGGAATCAGTTTACCCTTAGGATCGATAATATGGACGAGATTAAGCACTATACTCAATATGACCAAATATTTGACGGCGCCGAACAAAGCCCCGGCCAATCTATCGAGCCACCCCAATGCCACATGATGCGTAATGTGATGTATCAGCCTCATCAGTTGAACGCATATAATGTAAACGATAAGGAACAATAACGAATATGCGATAACCCGGCTTACACCCTCAGGCAAATCGAACATCTCCCTCAACAACGCAGAGAACGAATTTCCGAAAAACCGGGAGACGACTATACCTGCGATAAACCCGCCCAACGAACCTACCTGACGGATAACCCCTTTGATGAGTCCGTACAGAAAACCTACAACGGCGATCAATAGGATAGTAAAATCAACATAATTCATCTCTCACACTCCCGATTCTTAACCCTGCAAAATTACTTTTTTATTTTGAATACTCCGTATTTCCGCCTTATTATCCGTCAAAGACGATAACAAAGGCCGCCCCGTACCTACGAGGCAGCCTCTCTATTCCCGAAAAACGTTTCTTTCTTAAAGCGTCTTTTTCACTTCTACCTCTTCATAGGCCTCTACGAGATCGCCTATCTTAACATCGTTGTAGTTCGTGATGTTCAATCCGCATTCAAATCCCGTAGTCACCTCTTTAACATCGTCTTTGAAGCGTTTCAGAGAGCCCAAATCTCCGCTATAAATCACGATACCGTCTCGTATCAAACGTATCTTGCTCGACCGTTTCAGCTTGCCTTCCTTCACGATACAGCCGGCAACCGTACCGACTTTCGTGATATGATAAGTTTCCAAAACCTCGGCCGTACCCAATATCTCCTCTTTGATTTCGGGAGACAACATACCTTCCATAGCCGATTTAACCTCCTCGATAGCATCGTAGATGATCGAATAGAGACGTATATCGACTCCTTCTTTCTCGGCCAATCGGCGAGCAGCCACGGAGGGTCTCACTTGGAATCCGATGATAATAGCATTGGATGCGGCGGCCAACGTAATATCCGATTCGGATATTTGTCCTACGGCCTTATGCAATACATTGATTTGTATTTCGGGGGTGGATAGTTTGATAAGCGAATCGCTCAAAGCCTCCACCGATCCGTCCACATCGCCCTTCACAACCAAATTCAACTCTTGGAAATTACCGACAGCTATACGACGACCTATATCGTCGAGGGTCAATAACTTGTGAGTACGCAAGCCCAATTCTCGTTGCAATTGTTCGCGTTTATTGGCAATCTCGCGTGCCTCTTGCTCCGTATCCATCACATGGAACACATCACCTGCCTGAGGAGCACCGTTCAAACCGAGAATCTGAACGGGAGCCGACGGACCGGCAACTTCGATACGGGCATTTCTTTCGTTGAACATAGCTTTTACCTTTCCGTGATTGGTTCCCGCCAACACGACATCGCCTTTATGCAAAGTCCCGTTTTGCACCAATACGGTAGCAACATATCCACGCCCTTTATCCAATGTGGACTCGATAATCGAACCGGTAGCCCTTCGGTTGGGATTCGCTTTTAAGTCAAGTAATTCGGCCTCCAACAAAACCTTTTCCATCAATTCATGTACTCCGGTTCCTTTTTTAGCCGAAATCTCCTGCGACTGATATTTACCGCCCCAATCTTCTACGAGGTAGTTCATATTAGCCAACTCCTCTTTAATCTTGTCAGGATTGGCATTAGGCTTATCGATCTTATTGATAGCGAACACAATGGGAACACCGGCTGCCGAAGCATGATTGATGGCCTCGACAGTTTGGGGCATTACATTGTCGTCGGCAGCGACGATAATAATGGCGATATCGGTCATCTGAGCTCCGCGGGCACGCATAGCCGTAAATGCCTCGTGACCCGGAGTATCGAGGAAAGTGATACGACGTCCATCTTCCAATTTCACATTATATGCACCGATATGCTGAGTGATACCTCCGGCTTCCCCGGCAATCACATTCGAATTGCGAATATAGTCGAGCAATGAAGTTTTACCATGATCCACGTGTCCCATCACGGTCACGACAGGAGGACGAGATGTCAAATCTTCTTCCCTATCCTCTTCTTCATGAATAGCCTCGACCACCTCGGCGCTTACATATTCGGTCTTAAAACCGAATTCTTCCGCAACGATATTGATCGTCTCGGCATCGAGACGCTGATTGATCGACACCATCATGCCGATACTCATACAGGTAGCGATAACCTCGTTCACCTGAACATTCATCATCGAAGCCAAATCGTTTGCCGTAACAAACTCCGTCAGCTTCAACACTTTACTTTCAGCTTCCTCCATTTCGGCGAGTTCACGTTCGCGATTCGAGAAAGCCTCGCGTTTTTCCTTACGCCATTTAGCCGATTTCTTCTGTCCTTTTGTATTATTGGTGAGGCGAGCCAATGTCTCTTTTATCTGCTTTTGTACATCTTCCTCGCTCACCTCGGCCTTTATAGGACGTTGTTTTTGTTTATTCGGTCTATTTCCTCCGTTATTTTTGCCATTTCCTCCACGGGAGGGTTGTCCACCCATCGATGAAATGCTTTTCGATATATCTACCTTTTCTTTACTGATTCGTTGACGCTTCCTACGTTCACCACCTTGCTGATTAGCATCGTCACCACCGGCAGCCTTGTGTGATTCTTGTCTCTGTTTCTCTTTACTCTCCCGCTCTTTACGTTTTTCCTCTTTCGTCTTTTTCTTCGGACGAGTCTGTTGATTCAACGCATCGAGATCTATTTTACCGACGACATTGATATTCGAGGTAAACGCCGGACGATTAATGGTAAACACCTCGTCTTCATGGGATTCCTCGACTTCCTTTTCTTCTTTAACCTCTTGCTCGACAGTCTCCTCTTTTACTTTCGGTTCAACTATTTGAGGTTCTGGGTTCGATTGAGAGACAACCTCTTGTTTAGGTTCGGCGACCGGCTTATTCTCTTCTTCGGCAGGCTTCACTTCTTCACGGGTCGACACCGCCGGCTCTGGTTTTTCCTCTTTCGTTTTCACTTCGACCTTGTTCTCCTCCGATTTAACCGGCTCTTTTTTCTCTACCGGATTTTCCTTTTTATGTTCGGACGACTTCGGACGATTCAACGCGTCGAGATCTATTTGACCGACCACTTTCGGGCGTTGTGTCTCGGGAATAATTGTTTTCAGCTCCTTCGGTTCTTCCTTTATTGCCGATGAAGAATTCCCCTCCTCCGATTCGGTAGCCGATGTCGCCTTGCTCTTTTCCTTATGACGTTCAAGACTAATGCTCTCCGATTCGAGTTTCAAATTTTTGTCCTTACTGAACTCCTTGACAAGCAGTGCATACTGTTCGTCGGTTATCTTGGTGTTAGGGTTAGCTTCAACCGTAAAACCTTTCTTTTGAAGAAATTCGACCGCCGTCTGAATTCCTACATTCAAGTCTCTTGCTACTTTATTTAACCTTATCGACATACTCAGTTTTAGTTTATAAATAATGGAAGAATTAAAGATGCCTCCGACAAAGGCACAAAGACCGCATTGTATCGGTCCCGAAAACGGATTACTCTTCAAACTCCGCTTTCAAAATAGCGAGAACTTCGTCCACGGTGTTCTCTTCGAGGTCGGCTTTCTCGATCAATGTTTCACGAGGCAACGCAAGCACACTCTTCGCAGTAGCGCATCCGATACCTTTCAAGGCCTCGATCACCCAGTCGTCGATTTCGTCGCTGAATTCGTCGAGGTAAATGTCCTCCTCTTCTTCCTCGTCTATATCTCTGTAAACATCGATATTGTAACCCGTAAGCATGCAAGCCAACTTAATATTCAAGCCGCCTTTACCGATAGCCAACGAGACCTCCTCAGGTTTAAGAAATACCTCTGCTTTCTTCTCCTCTTCATTCAACCGAATCGAAGAAATCTTGGCCGGACTCAAAGCGCGTTGTATAAACAGTGATGGATTGGCCGTGTAATTAATGACATCGATATTTTCATTGCGCAATTCCCGGACAATACCATGTATACGCGAACCTTTCACACCCACGCAAGCTCCTACCGGATCGATACGATCATCATACGATTCAACGGCAATTTTAGCACGCTCTCCCGGAATACGGGCAATCGCTCTTATCAAAATCAAACCGTCGTGAATTTCGGGCACTTCGAGCTCGAAAAGACGGCGAAGAAATTCATTGGACGTGCGGGATACCAAAATTTTAGGATTGTTGTTCTTGTTATCGACTTCCAACACGACAGCCCGCACGGTCTCGCCTTTCCGGTAAAAATCCGAAGGTATCTGTTCGGCTTTCGGCAGCAACAACTCATTACCGTCGTCATCGATCAACAACATCTCCTTTTTCCAAATCTGGTAAACTTCGGCACTTACCAACTCGCCTATTTTATCTTTATATCTATTGTAAATGGCATCTTTTTGCAAATCGAGAATCTTCGAAGCCAGTGTTTGGCGCAAGTTCAAGATAGCTCGACGACCGAATTTCTCGAAATGCACCTCGTCGGTCATCTCCTCGCCGACCTCGAAATCGGGGTCGGTTTTCCGAGCTTCCGACAAAGAAACCTGCAAATTACTGTCGGTCACCGCTCCGTCTTCCACAATCTCACGGTTACGCCATATTTCGAAATCCCCCTTCGTCGGATTCACGATTACATCGAAGTTTTCATCGGTCCCGAACATCTTTGCCAATACGTTGCGGAAAGATTCTTCCAGCACACTAATCATCGTAGTTATTTCGATGTTCTTCAACTCTTTGAACTCTGCAAAGGTATCGACCATGCTAACGGGTTCCTCTTTTTTTGCCATATTATTTAAATCTGATTAGATATTTTGTATATTTTACTTCATCATATCCAAAAGCGAGGTCTTCCTCGACCTCCACTTTTCGTTTACTGGTTTCGCTCTTTACTTTCTTGGTTATCGTCACGACAAATTTCTCCGAATCGGCACTTTTCAATATCCCCGAAAGTTTCATGCCGTTTTTGGTCAACAATTCCACTTCCTTGCCTATATTTTTCTTGTACTGCCCGAGGACTTTGAACGGAGAGGTAATCCCTGCCGACCCAACCTCCAATTCATAATCTTCGACATCTCGGTCGAGCTTCGATTCCAAAAAACGATGTAACGCCACGCAGCGATCTATATCCACACCCTCTTCGTTATCTATTTCCACGACAATCACATTATCGGGTTTTACTTGTACATCGACTACGAAACAGTCGCTTCCGGTCAACCCTTCTTCAACAAATGCCTCTATTTCTTTTTTATCTATCATAACGACTCTATGCAAAGAAAAAAACGAGGGGACATCATTGCCCCCTCTTCCATTCCAACCGCCACAAAGATAGCACAATATTATATAATACGCAACTCCACAGATTCCCTACGAACCAAAATAGGATAATTCGCACCTAAAATTTAAATATTTTTCAACAAATATATTCTTATTTAATATAATAAAAATGCGAAAGAACGCAATTGTTTCCGCAACAAAAGTTCTCTGCCCCCACAATAACGATTACACAAAGCATGAAATAATGGACTGTGATCCATATATTTTAGATGAGCGAGCTCATGGCAAATAACATAATCGATCAACTCTTCGGGTAGGTACATCAAATAAAACGACAACTGTATCTCTCCCCGACGGGTACAATGCCCCAACTTTCGCCGCCCGCGACCTATCGTTACCGAAACCACTGGCAACCCCAATCTCGACGAGATTTGATTCAGCCTCCGAGGTAAAACCTCTTGCGCCCTTCTGTAAACGAAACGACCCACTCCCCGCGACAACGTTTTCCGTACATTCGTCTCATTCAAATCGATTCCCGGAGGACAAAACACCTGTAAACAATCACCCTCATACCGAAATAAAAACTTATTCGACACACCCGGCAATAAACATATATCTCCTCCATAGCAAGGAATACTATCGCCCGTAGACAAAACTCGATTTTTCCGTATCGTCACGCTTCGAGACACCAACGCCCTCAGTTTTTCACGGTTATCGTCCACCGCCGATTTCACCCGGTTTACAGCATATCCTTCCGGGCAAGTAATCTGCAAACCATTATCCTTTACTCTAAATATCAAACGGCACGCCCGACTATCCGAACGAATATAAATCTCCCCGAATTCCTCGTCTCGATAAACAAACATCTACTTTCTCCTTTTCCATTTGCGAAGATAATGGAATTGGAGCACTTGAACAAAATCGGACAAAAATGGCTCGATCGATAATTAGTCGGGATATCGGCTTAAAAAAAAAATCGGAGGCGATTCTCCTTTAACTTCTCTCTTGTATTCACAGACAGATATGAAAGAATATTTGAAGCAGCATTATAAGTCCTCTTCCCTTCTGCGTCCCGCAGCCTTACGAGGTGTTTTGCAACGACAAAAATCGAAGCAGGGAAGAAAGCGAAATTCATACCAATCTCTCCCACTGTGTTACGCAGAGATATAGCGGGAGTGCTCGAAAAGCGGAAGAGCTAAATCAAGAAAAACACAAAAAGGTGTTAACGACAGAATACTATTAACCTCCTGCCCTGCGCACGCATATGCGACACCGGGGAGAAGTGTAAAATCTATCCTTATACCAAAAAAGAGAATATTCCTTTAACCACCCCACCTATACCCTGTGGCATTGCAAAGCACTCACCCCTCCACTGTGTTTTGCAACGCAAAATATAGGGGAGGTAGCACGAAGTGACGGAGGAGTTAAATAAATATCCACAACAGAGGAAACACATCAAGGTATCGACACTCTCCCTCTGCTCATCACAGATGAGATAGGGGGAGTGCCCGCAGGGCGAGGGGGTTAAACTCTCAAAAACATAATTTATTATCTTCTCAATCCTTCTCCGAAGAGCCTAAAATATAGCTACCGTCAAGCAATTCATCGCTAAAATTCATGTCTATCCCCGAATTCTCCATTGAATCCAAAAACGCTCTCCCCCACGAAAAGAATTGTCGGTAAAATCTATTTACCACCGGTTCCCCAAAAATAGTTTCGCTCCACAACAAAACCGAAATAACACCCCATTAGTTAAAAAATCATATTTATTTAGTACTATGCGATACAAACTACCAAATCATACCTATATTTGTGTTGTAAAAGGTACTAAACATGAATACAGACAACGTTAAATCTCAGATGAGAAAAGGGATACTGGAATATTGTACCCTGTTGATCCTTCAAAAAAGAAGAGCCTATGTTTCTGATATTATCCAATCGCTCAAAGAGGCGAAACTCATTGTAGTGGAGGGAACGCTATACCCACTTCTTTCCCGCCTTAAAAACTCCGGATTACTTACTTACGTTTGGGAAGAATCCACGCAAGGCCCCCCGAGGAAGTATTATGAACTTACTCCCGAAGGAACTGTTTTTCTAAACGAACTCGACAACGCTTGGAAAGAATTGAATCAAGTCATCGACCACATCAAAGAACAATAAACCAAATACACTTTTATATGAAAAAGACCGTAACCGTCAATCTCGACAAAACGATTTTCAATATCGACGACGATGCCTATACCGTCCTCGAATCTTATTTAGAAGCACTACACGACCATTTCAAAAAAGAAGAAGGCGGGCAAGAAATCATGAACGACATCGAAAGCCGCATTTCCGAACTTTTCAAGGAAAGGTTAGGGTTCGGCATGCAAGTAATCACCCTACAAGAGGTCAACGAAGTCATCGCCATAATGGGCCAACCGGACGAAATAGAAAACCCACTCAATTCGGGGACGGCTCCCGACAATAATGCAGATGGCGATAACTCTGGGCAAACGACCGATACTTCGAACAACGAATCTCATAAATCGACCAAACGGCTGTACCGCGACCCCGACAATCGCATATTGGGAGGTGTAGCATCCGGTATGGGTTACTATTTCGGTATAGACACGGTAGCCATTCGCGTCATCATGGTATTGCTGTTACCCTTATGGGCTTCATCGGTATGGATATATCTGTTACTTTGGATATGTATTCCCGAAGCCCGCACGACCTCTCAAAAACTCGAAATGCGAGGTGAAACACCCACTGTCGACAATATCAAAAGAGCCGTAGAAGAAGAAAAAGAAAATGTCTCCCGAAACGGAGGTGTCGCCAATTCGATTTGGCGAAGCATGGGGAGTATATTCCGTGGACTTTTCAAATTCATATTTATTTGTATCGGCGGGCTTATTGCCATATCCATTATCGGAGCCTTAGTTACCTGCATCATCAGTATTTTGGGTTTCTTTTTCTTAGGGACAGCAACCATAACGACCCCCTTCTTCTCGATTTTTCCCGGAGGGATGCATGTTCTTAACGGACATTGGGAACTGGTGGTATTCACACTCTCGCTATTTTTTACTTTCGGTATCCCTCTGTATGCCATACTTCGAGCCGTATTAGGATCTATATTCCATTGGAAGGCCCAATCGTCGGCACTCAACATTTTCCTACTGGTTCTTTGGGTCCTCTCTCTGGTCGGACTATTCGTCTCCACCTTCATTTACATTCCCGAATATCCATTATTAAACCTATAAAGCTCCATAATTAGAAAGGGAACGCCACAAAACTGCCGGGAAACCGCAGTTTGTGGCGTTCTTGCTTTATAAAAAAATCGGGTCACTCCCGTTTATCGACCCCCCACATCAATTTCGCGCGGAGCGTTGCCGAAAAACTATGGCCCAATCGCTTCACCACTTTTATGGAAAACGGAGCCTTTCGCAACACGACTTGCGAATCTGTATCCAACATAACCGAACGACCGTCGAGACTCAACAAATAACTATGGTTGCGGCTATCCACACGCAACGTAATATTCATATCGTCATTCACGACCAACGGTCGAACCGTCAAACTGTGCGGCGCCACAGGCGAAATAACCCAATTGGCAGCCCGAGGCATAATAATAGGGCCTCCTACACTCATCGAATAAGCGGTCGAGCCGGTAGGTGTCGCCACGATTAAACCATCGGCCTGATAGGTATTCAAATAACTATCTCCCACAGTCGTATGAATGGAAATCATCGATGAAGTATCCTGCTTCAAGACAGCGACCTCATTAAGAGCATAAGGCCAAAAATTCTCCGACAAACCGTTAAACTCGACTTGAAGCAACGATCGCTCCTCTATTTTATACTTTCCCTCTAAAATTTCGTTCAATACCGGTTCTACTTCTTCGGCAGGGACATCGGCTAAAAAGCCCAGACGACCGATATTCACACCCAAAACAGGAATACCCCTGTCGCCTATTTTTTCGGCAGCCCGCAGGAAAGTACCGTCCCCGCCGATACTCAATGCCATATCGGCAGTATAATCGCTTCGACAATCGATCTCCCCGATTCTATGACAAACATCGGGAAATTCTTTCGATAAAAAATCATAAAAATCCCCGTGCGCTACAAGCTCCGCCTCGGTACGGGACAATGTCTGCAACACATGCCGAATTTGTTCCGATCGAGATGGTTGATAAGTATGCCCGAATAATAAGATCCTCATATATTTCTACTTCATATTTCAAGATAATACATCAATTCTTTTATCCTTTGTTCTATCCGCTCGTCCATGACTCCATGCAACTGGTAATAACTCACTACCCGATAATCGAACCGCTCCAACGAACGAAGCACAGGGGTGGCATCTTCCCTGTCTATTCGCAAACAAGCCTTCCATATACCTGTTTTCTCATCGGGACGAATCATCAAATTCATCACTCGACAATCGTTATCCTCCACCAATCGAGTCAACTCGGTAGCCGAATAATCTTCTCGCGGAATCTCCAATTCAATAATCGCTCCCGAAGAAGAGGTTTGGCACAAATGAGCGACCGCAACCAAAGCCGAATGAATGGATATCGCGCCCACATAACGGTGATCGGTCGTTACCACCGGAAGTATATCGTCGGAGTATTGAGCAAGTTGATTGACGACATCGAACAAATGGCTCTCTTCCCGAACAGACGGAGTACGCCAGTTTTCGCGCCCGATCTTTCCGGCTACATCGTCCCGAAGCAGCTCTTTCTCATGAACGACTCCGACATACGAGCCCTCGTCCACAATCGGCAGACTCGACAATCCAGACATCTGCATCGTCACCAACCCTTGTTTGACCGACATTCCCGGGGTTAAAAGAGGTATTTCGGGCAATATCATATCTTTTGCTTTCATTTTTTGCTCATATTTCTGTAATTCGTATTATTTTTGCGGTAAAGATTATACAAAAATAATGAAAGGTGTGTGCAGGATAAAACAAATCCGTTTGCTTTTTACGCCGGACTGCACCTTCTTTTCGCATTTTATGCAAATATAGTGAAAGGTGAGTGCAGAGACAAGAGGGAATTATATTTCCGACTTGGCTTTGCCGAAATGAGTCCTACACTATACAAATATAGGTATTTTTTCGGTGGACAAACCCGTCGGATTGTTTGAGTTAAAATTATTACCGACAATACCGAAGGTTTCAACACCAAAGCGAGATAAGGTTAATAAAGAGAAATGACAAAATTAAGTGTAAATGTCAACAAAATAGCCACCTTGCGAAACGCAAGAGGCGGTAATATTCCAAACGTGTTAAAAGTCACTTTGGACTGTGAATCATTCGGAGCAGAAGGTATCACGGTTCACCCCCGTCCCGACGAACGCCACATACGTTATGCCGATGTGTATGAATTAAGACCTGCTGTAAGCACCGAATTCAACATCGAAGGTTATCCCTCCGAAAAATTTCTCGACATGGTTCTCAAAGTGAAACCCACGCAAGTGACGCTCGTTCCCGATGCACACGATGTCATTACATCAAATGCAGGTTGGGACACCAAAAACAACTTCGATTTTCTTTCCAAAGTGGTCGACCTTTGTAAATCAGCGAATATACGAACCTCCATTTTCGTAGAACCGGATTTAGAGATAGTCGAATACGCCGCAAAAACCGGAGCCGACCGTATCGAATTATATACCGAGCCCTACGCCGTTCGCTATCCACAAGACAAAGAAGATGCGATAAAACCATTCGTCGAAGCAGCCGAGCATGCACGCGGCTTGGGATTAGGCGTAAACGCCGGGCACGATTTAAGCCTTGAAAACCTCCGGTTCCTGCATGAAAGAATCCCTTTCCTAAGCGAAGTATCCATCGGGCATTGCCTCATCTGCGATGCTCTGTATTTAGGTCTGCGGGAAACCATCAAACAATATAAAGAATGCCTGAAATAATCCATTAAACCGAACGCCATGAATTTATTGACATTGCTTTTGCAGACTACCGACACGCTTGTGACTCCCCCTGTTCTGACACCCACGGTCGAAACCGCAGGTGATTTGAATCTTTGGGAACTCGCCTGCAAGGGAGGAATCATCATGATTCCCCTTTTATTGCTCTCCTTGTTATCCATCTACATTTTCTTCGAAAGGCTGCAAGTCATCAGACGAGCCGCACGCGAAGACAATACGTTTATGGAACGGATCAAAGACTATATCCACGAAGGCGATATAGATAGTGCATTGAAACTCTGCAAAAAAACCAATACGCCCTATTCCCGACTTATCGCCAAAGGTATCTCTCGCTTGGGTCGTCCCATGAACGATGTTTTAGTAGCCATCGAAAACGTGGGAAACATCGAGATCGCCAAACTCGAAAAAGGATTTCCGTGGTTAGCAACAACCGCCGCGGGAGCACCCATGTTGGGATTCCTCGGGACCGTCACTGGTATGGTGAGGGCTTTCTACAACATGGCATCGGCCGGAAACAATGCCGATATCTCCACGCTGTCGGGAGGTATCTATGAAGCACTGGTAACGACCGTAGCCGGTCTCATCGTCGGAATTATCGCACTCTTTGCCTATAACTATCTCGTATCACGTGTAGACGGGGTGATGAATCAGTTGGAAGCGAAGACTATGGAATTTATGGATTTGCTCAACGAGCCGGCAGAATAATTCGGACATCATGGCACTCAAACGAAGACATAAAATAGACGCGACGTTTAGTATGGCATCGATGACCGATGTCATATTCCTGTTGCTCATATTCTTCATGATCACCTCTACGATCGTCTTTCCCAACTCCATAAAGGTAAACCTTCCGCAAAGCAATCAGCAAGCGGCGGCCAAACCGCTCACACGGGTAACGATCGATGAAAATTTGAACTATTACATCGCTTTCGGAAACGAAGCGGCACAACCTGTCACATACGACCAACTGGTACAGAAATTGGCAGAAACCCCGCAACACGACACCGAGCGATTCGTCGCTCTTTATGCCGACGAAACAGTCCCCTATCGCGAAATCGTCAAAATACTCAATATAGCCAACGACAACCGATTAAAAATGGTACTGGCCGCCAAGCCCGTACACAACCCATAACCCTTTTCCGTTTTCCGTGGAACAACAGAAAAAAGATAAAATACTGGCACTTGTCACGACAATCGTCTTGCACATAGTCGTCCTGTTTGTCCTGTGGCTCACTTTCTTAGGAAAGGAACCCATCGGCACAGGTAGCGGCGTATTGGTACAAGTAGGTTTTGTAGATGAATCGGCAGGTATGTTTGAATCGAATGCCGATCGTCCCGAACAAACCGAGGCGGAACGTCCCCGTGAAAACGAAGATGAGCTACTGACTCAAACCAACGAGGAAAGCATACACATCGAAAAGAAAGAAGATAAAAAAGATAAAACCATACAAGAGAATAAAAAAGACGAGCGCATAGCCAATCAAGTCAAAAATGCTTTCGGGAAAGGAGTTTCCAATGACGGCAGCAGAGGCGATAGCGACGAAGGAAGCGGCACGCAGGGCAATCCGTTCGGTAACTCTTCGACCGGCGAAATAACCGGTGTGGGAGGATATGGAGGATACAACCTCGGCGGACGCGGACTCGTAGGTTCATTACCATATCCCGAATACGACAACAGTAACGATGCCGGTATCATCGCCATATCCATAACCGTGGATCCGCAAGGAAAAGTCATCAGTGCTATCGCTACGGTTAACGGCAGCAAAGGCACGGCATTCTCCAACCCGAAGTTGCGGGCATCCGCCGAAGCCGCCGCCCGCAAATCGCGATTCGAGCGCAGCACGGGTTCCTCCAATCAAACAGGAGTTATCATCTATATCTTCAAACAAAATTAAGCACTTCTTTACTACGGAATTAAAGTCGAAAGGAGAAACCTCTCGACTCCTTTCCTCTTGTCCCTCGCACCTTCGGCTTGTCCCGTAGCATTACGAGACAGCCACTCACTCCTCCCCTGCCGTGTCCCGTAGCCTTACGGGGTGTTTTGCATCGCAAAATATAGGGGAGGTGTCCGAAGGACAGAAGGGTTAAATAAATATCCACAACAGAAGAAATGTATCAAGGTATCAACACTCTCCCTCTGCTCATCGTAGATGAGATAGGGGGAATGCCCAAAGGGCGAGGGGGTTAAACTCTCAAAACATAATTTATTATCTTCTCAATCCTTCTCCCAAGAGCCTAAAATGTAGCTACCGTCAAGCAATTCATCGCTAAAATTCATGTCTACCCCACAGTTTTCCTACTAAACTAAAAGAACAGTGCAATAAACGTAGAAATAGCGAGAGAATAATTTACGCCGTCTAATACCCCAACGCTATATTATCGATCCAAAAAGTATTGCCCAATCCTCCTATATAGGCAGTTCCACAAGTAGCCGAAGCCATTACCAACATGTGCGTTACCGGTTCGTCGGCTTCTCCCCAACCCACTTCGACCACCGGAACCATATCGCCTTTGCTGTTTCGGCAATAATACGATTTATCTTCGGGAATAAGCCCCATATAAGATTTGTAAAAAGGCTTATCGGTAATATCCCCGTAGTGAATAGGCACACTATGACCGTTAACCCAATCGGGTGTACTCTTTATATATCGTTCTCTCCCAGTGCCCACACGACGAGCATACACATTTCCGTCCTCATCTTCCCACCGGTGCTGCAACAAAATATATACTTCCGCGCTATCTCTTCCGGCCAACTGTTTCCGAGAACTGAATCCGGTCGATTCCGTACGGAAATCATCGGGCGAAGCCTTATATTTATAATCGAAAATCAATCGCACGGGACGTTTGGTGAACGGTATACCCATTTCCATTTTGCCATAGGGATTACTCGTCGAACGAATCGGCTCGTTCACCTCTCCTAAAAAAATACTTCCGCTCACCAACACGTGAAGATTCATCATACCCAATACACGACAATCCTCTATGACGGTCTCCATACAAGCACATGTCCCGCCATCTTGACGTTTCTCCGGTCGTACGGTATTACTGGTTTTCACTATCCCCATTACATTCGCCATCACATTCGACGACGCCCAGGGAGAACGGCCCATGTTCCGATACGCTTTATTCCCTTTGATATACTGTGTCGGAGCGATGGCGTATACTGTCTTCGTTTTTCCTCCCAACAAAGCGGATTCCTTGATTTCACGAGTTACCCAATGTTCAAAATCGCCGAAAGCTATCGGTTCCACATGTTGAGCCCTCAGACTCACCGGCTCCAAAAGACCGAGCAAAATAATAAACAAACTTAGTTTTCGCATCTTTTTCATCTTAATTTTCACAAAGTCAGACGTTACAAAATTAAATCCTCCTTCGATTTATTGTGGACAATTATCTATTTTTAAATATTCACAGGTCCTCATTTTGTATAAAACCTTTCTATTCCGCTTTTTGTTCGAAACAAAAAATGTTTCTTTATGTAAAAATACAGAGGGTTTCAGAAAAGTATTTAAATCGGGAACGATCTCTTTAATTTTCATTACTTTTGCAATACGTATGAAAATAGGAGAGGTTTAACACGAGAAACAAACGTATTCGTCTTGTCTGGTGTCTATCTGTCATGCGTTATTTTTGTAAAAACATTACTATTCATTTATCTTATATCGAAAAAACACAATGGACACGGCTACATTCAATACATTCCTCGTCGTCATGGCCGTTACGGCTCTTATCGTTTTCATCGCGCTACATTTTATCAATGCGGGCTACGGTATGCTTTTCGATAAAAAATGGGGAGCATCACTTTCCAATCGCATAGGCTGGATCGTCATGGAAGCTCCGGTATTTATCGCCATGATTTTCTTATGGATTTTCGCCACCGACGAATACCGGTTCGACCCGATTCGAATCACATTCCTCGTCTTGTTTCAAATTCATTATTTCCAACGCTCTTTCATATTCCCCTTTCTCATTAAAGGGAATAGCCGCATGCCACTCAGTATCGTGAGTATGGGTATCATCTTCAACCTGCTCAACGCACTCATGCAAGGAGGTTGGATCTTTTATATCTCACCCCTAGACTACTACACTGCCGAATGGTTCTATTCTCCGCAATTCATCATCGGAGTTATTATCTTCTTTGCGGGAATGTTTATCAACATTCAATCCGACTCCATTATACGCCACCTGCGCAAGCCCGGTGACCGACGGCATTACATACCGCAGGGAGGAATGTTCCGATGGGTATCGTCGGCAAACTATTTTGGAGAATGGCTCGAATGGGTAGGATTCGCTATCCTCACTTGGTCATGGGCCGGAGTCGTATTCGCTTGGTGGACATTCGCCAACCTCGCCCCACGGTCGGCGGCTCTTTACAAGCGATACAGCGAAGAGTTCGGAGAAGAATTTACAAAAGAAAAACGAAAAAAAATAATACCCTTCATCTATTGACAACATGGATAACGAATATTCCCAAAAACAGACCATACTGTTCACTCCGGCTTCGATAGGCCCGATAACCCTGAGAAACCGCACAATCCGCTCAGCGGCGTTCGAAGGCATGTGCGACCATAACGCACCCACCGAAATGCTCTATGACTACCATCGCAGCGTAGCGGCAGGGGGTATCGGTATGACCACATTGGCCTATGCTTCGGTAACCCGAAACGGGCTCTCGTTCAAACATCAATTATGGATGCGACCCGAAATCGTCAAACCGCTGCGACGCATTACAGATGCCATTCACGACGAGGGAGCCAAAGCCTCCATTCAACTTGGACATTGCGGCAATATGTCGCACCGCAGCACAGCCGGCCAGATTCCCATATCGGCATCGACCGGATTCAACCTCTATTCCCCCACATTTGTGAGAGGAATGCGTAAAGACGAAATCGAGGAAGTCGCAAAAGCCTTTGGCACTGCCGTCAATACAGCACGTGATGCCGGATTCGACGCAGTAGAAATCCATGCCGGACACGGTTATCTCATCAGCCAATTCCTGTCCCCGTACACCAACCGGCGACGTGACGAATACGGAGGCTCGCTCGACAACCGCATGCGATTTATGCGCATGTGCATGGGAAATGTGATGAAAGCGGCCGGAAACGATATGGCGGTAATCGTAAAAACCAACATGAGAGACGGGTTTAAGGGAGGTATCGAAATCGACGAAGGCATACTCATCGCACAAGAACTCGAACGCTTGGGAGCCCATGCCTTAGTATTGAGCGGAGGGTTCGTCAGCAAAGCCCCCATGTATGTCATGCGAGGCGAAATGCCCATTACCTCCATGACTTATTACATGAAAACATGGTGGCTAAAATACGGTGTCAAACTGGCCGGACGATTCATGATACCCAAATCCCCGTTCCGAGAGGCCTATTTTCTGGACGATGCGCTCGAATTTAGAAAAGCATTGAAACTTCCCCTCATTTATGTGGGTGGTTTGGTAGCTCGTCCGACGATCGAAAAGGTGCTCGACCACGGATTCGAATTCGTACAAATGGGACGTGCGCTCATCAACGAACCCGATTTTGTCAACCGCATGAAAAACGAAGGCGAAGAACGTTGCGGGTGCGATCATACGAACTATTGTATCGCCCGCATGTATTCCATCGAAATGGCCTGCCACAAACATTTGGAAGGACAGCTTCCCCCTTGTATCGCACGGGAAATAGAGAAAATGCACCATGCCACGAAATAAAGATCTTTCGGCATACACGGCTCTCGTCACTGGAGCGAGTTCGGGAATCGGGCTCGAATATGCTCGACAGCTAGCTGTGCGGGGAGCTAATTTGGTGATGGTGAGTATCGACCGGGAAGACCTCGATCGGGAAGCAAAAAAGATTGTCGACACCAGTGGCGTATCGGTCGAAACCATTTGCATGGATTTGGCCCAACCCGATGCGGCAAACAAACTTTACGACCACTGCCGACAAAAAGGAATACAAATAGAGATTCTCATCAACAACGCAGGCATATTCTCTTTTCAGGAAATAACACGCACCGATCCGAAGAAGATAGAAACGATGCTCCAACTGCACATCGGTACAGTCACCCGCCTGTCCCGCCTCTTCGCCGCAGACATGTGTAACAGGAAACACGGATACATACTCAACATGTCCTCCTTATCCTGTTGGACGCCCTATCCCGGCATAGCGCTCTACACAGCGACCAAAGCCTATATCAGAGTGTTCACCCGGGCTTTGGGCTACGAATTGCGCGACTACGGAGTCGTAGCCACAGTCGTTTGTCCCGGAGGCGTTGCCACCGGATTATACGGATTAAAACCCGGGCTACTGAAATTGGGAGTTCGGTTAGGAGTCCTTATGACAACCGAGCACTTGGTTCGCAAAGCATTAAAAGCCCTGTTCCGAGGCAAAAAACAACTTATCCCTGGAGTATTCAACCGTCTGCTGATTCCTTTGGCATCTGTCATGCCCACCTCCATACGGCTATTTGTAAAACACCGTCTGCTCGATGAATAAAGATTATTACATAGTTACCGGAGCGAACGGTAGCATAGGACAAGCCATTACCGAAGCTCTCGCTGCCCAAAACCTCCCGGTCGTCATGGGCTGCCGGAACATAGCCAAATCACAACCTATCAGACAACGAATCATAGAGAAAACCGGTAATTCCGATATTCTCCTCCTGCCGCTCGACCTTGCCTCATTCCAATCCATATCCCATTTTTGTAAACAACTGGCAGAAACGGGTATCTCCATAAAAGCACTCGTTAATAATGCAGGAGTCATGTGTAAGGACTTCGGTAAAACCGTCGACGGATTCGAAACCTCGATAGGCGTCAACTACATAGGAACCATTTTTCTCACCGAGTCGCTAATACCGCTCATGCACCCGGGGAGCCGTATTGTCATGACCACTTCGTTAACCCGATATATCGGGAAAATAGATTCCTCTTTTTTCTCCGACTCACCCCGAACCTACAAACGATTCAAGGCATACGGAAAATCGAAACTCGCCCTTACCATGTACACGGCACATTTGTCCACGAAAATTCGAGATAAAGGAATATCAGTAAATGCGGCCGACCCCGGTATCGTCGATTCCGACATGATCACCATGCATTCTTGGGTCGATCCGTTAGCCAATCTTTTTTTTCGACCCTTTATCAGCTCACCCCGAAAAGGAGCGATCGGAGCGATCTATGCAGCGAGTGCGCCGGATACGGATAACATTACAGGCGAAATTTTCACAAAACACCGCCATACCCCTATCCCAGCTAAATGGAGAAAGTCTCGGCAAGCCCTATGGTTGCAAAACGAAACCGAAAAAATAATAGCCGGTATTAGGTCGTAAAACGCCCTTGCTTCCGACTGAAAATATAAAATTATACAAGACTTGTATTTTCTTATTAACTCGCCGCAACCGCCTATTAGACATAGTCACGAATGGTAACATAGGCATAATAATATGACAATTATCCAGATACGGAAAGTCCCATCTATCGACATACCTCTATTTAATCATATTTTTATAAACGCCCCCCCTTTTTTCAGCACGCAGAATAATAATTATAATTTTGTTTTTAATTCCGAAAACACTACCTTTGCCGAGTATTCAGATTTACATTTTCTCTTGTTTCAAGGGAAAAAGAAACAAGAGACATCTTTGATATTACGAACAAGTTCTGCCGGAAAAAAACAACGATGTGAATCGTTATACTATCAGTCCCCTTTTTTTATGATATCGAGATTCCGGCAGAACTTTCCTTTTTTATATCCTTAGACCAAACAAATAAATATTGACCTCTCTGCACACGATGCAAGAGATGTCATCAACAAACACAATCTTGCCTTTATCGAGTTTTACCGGAAAGCAATAAAGCACAATAACAATTCAACCTTCTCCCCTGTGTTTCCGTAGGGAAATATAGGGGAGAGACCGAAGGAACGGTAGTTCCTGAGGAGAGGGGTTAAATGATATATAAAAACACTGCTCCTTCTGATTTCCTACCGAACCTATTTAAATTAATCTCATTTTTATCTCCTAAAAACAAAAACCGCCGAGCTCGTTCAGAACTCGGCGGCATTATGTATGTAATCAAATCCTTCAATTACAATTTACCGGCACTGCCCAATACATTTTCAATTTTGTGCTTGTACAATTTTTCCATGTTGTCACGAGCCGGGCCCAAATATTTACGAGGATCGAATTCTGCGGGTTTCGTCGCAAACACCTCGCGGATAGCGGCTGTCATAGCCAAACGGCTGTCCGAGTCGATGTTGATTTTACAAACGGCCGACTTAGCAGCTTTACGCAATTCCTCTTCGGGAATACCGATAGCGGCATCCAATTTTCCTCCGTATTTGTTGATCGTATCGACCTCTTCTTGGGGTACAGAAGACGAGCCGTGCAATACGATGGGGAAGCCCGGAAGTTTTTCCATAACGGCATCCAATACGTCGAATGCCAAAGGAGGAGGAACCAAACGACCCGTCTTAGGATCTACATGACATTGTTCGGGTTTGAATTTATAAGCTCCGTGAGAAGTACCGATAGAGATAGCCAAAGAATCGCAACCTGTGCGAGTAGCGAAATCGATTACTTCTTCGGGGTCGGTATAAGTGTGATGTTCTGCACTTACCTCGTCTTCTACACCGGCAAGTACACCCAGCTCACCTTCTACCGTTACATCGAATTGGTGAGCATAGTCCACTACTTTCTTAGTCAGAGCTACATTCTCTTCGTAAGGCAAGTGAGAACCGTCGATCATTACCGAAGAAAATCCCATATCGATACAAGATTTGCACAATTCGAACGAATCGCCGTGATCGAGGTGCAGAACGATTTGAGGATGTTCGCAGCCCAACTCTTTGGCATATTCCACTGCACCCTGTGCCATATAACGAAGCAATGTTTGGTTGGCATAGTTACGAGCGCCTTTCGAAACTTGGAGAATTACCGGCGATTTGGTTTCAACAGAAGCCTTGACAATAGCCTGTAACTGTTCCATATTGTTAAAGTTGAAAGCGGGAATTGCATAACCGCCTTTGATAGCCTTAGCAAACATCTCTTTGGTGTTTACCAATCCTAATTCTTTGTAGCTTACCATCTTATAATAAATTAATGTTAGTAATTCCTCTTGTGAAAAGATTGCGAACAAAATCAATAGGACTTTTTCTTATTAACTAGTCCGGCTTGTTTTCGACAATCGTTGCAAAGATAAACATTTTTGCCGACTCCCTTTATCAACAAGTATAAAAAACATGCATACCGCATACTTTTTTACTAATTTTACATAACGGAAAATGTGGCATTCCACTCTCTTTATATCGATATAACCTGCAAAATGTTCAATAAATATACTCAGAAAAAGGTTAAATCTTTGTACAATCGCACATTATTGCATTTTGAAACCGTTTCTGCTTTCTCTATTCAATTATTATCTGTACTTTTGCCCTCCGTATATTTTTTATAACCCCTTAAATTCAATTCGTTTATAAAAAATGAGAAAATGGCGTATTGAGGACTCCGCCGAACTATATAACATCAACGGGTGGGGCCTGAAATATTTTTCGATCAACGACAAAGGGCACGTTGCTGTAACGCCCCGGGAGGGAAGCGCATCGGTCGATTTGAAAGAATTAATGGACGAGTTACAAGTCCGCGATGTCACGTCGCCCGTATTGTTGCGTTTTCCCGATATTCTCGATAATCGTATCGAGAAAATATCCAAATGTTTTCAACAAGCGGCCGACGAATATGGTTACACGGCCAAAAACTTCATCATCTACCCCATCAAGGTCAACCAAATGCGACAAGTGGTAGAAGAGATCGTCAGTCACGGTAAAAAATTCAACATCGGCTTGGAAGCGGGTTCCAAACCCGAATTGCATGCTGTATTGGCAATCAACACCGATGAAAACTCGCTCATCATCTGTAACGGATACAAAGATGAGAACTACGTAGAATTGGCACTTTTAGCTCAAAAGATGGGACGACGAATCTTCCTTGTCGTGGAAAAATTGAACGAACTACGTCTCATAGCCGACATTTCCAAACGCTTGAAAATACGTCCGAATATCGGGATTCGTATCAAACTGGCAAGTTCAGGCAGCGGCAAATGGGAAGAAAGCGGAGGTGACGGAAGCAAATTCGGGCTCAATTCCAGCGAATTGTTAGAAGCTCTCGATTTCTTGGAAAAAGCCAAGATGACCGATTGCCTCAAACTGATACACTTCCACATCGGCAGCCAAATCACAAAAATACGACGCATCAAAAATGCACTCAAAGAAGCGTCGCAATTTTATGTCCAGCTCCAAAACATGGGATTCCACGTAGAGTTTGTCGATATCGGCGGAGGCTTGGGTGTCGATTACGACGGAACCCGTTCCTCATCGAGCGAGAGCAGCATGAACTATTCTATACAGGAGTATGTCAACGACTCCGTCTCGGCGTTGGTCGATGCTTGCGCTAAAAACAATTTGCCGCAACCGAACATCATCACCGAGTCGGGACGGTCGCTTACCGCCCATCATTCCGTATTGGTATTCGAAGTACTGGAAACTACCTCGCTCCCGATATGGGACGAGAAAGAAGAACTCGGTGAAAATCCTCACGAACTGGTAGACGAGCTCTATAAAATATGGGACAACATGAATCAACCCCGGTTGCTCGAATCGTGGCATGATGCCCTGCAAATCCGGGAAGAAGCGCTCGACCTGTTCGGGTTGGGTCTGCTCGACTTACGTACCCGTGCCCAGATAGAGCAACTATTCTGGTCTGTGGCTCGCGAAGTGAACGAAATCGCCTCCGACATGAAGCATGCTCCCGAAGAACTTCGGAAAATCTCCAAACTTCTGCCCGACAAGTATTTCTGCAACTTCTCTCTGTTCCAGTCGTTACCAGATTCATGGTCGATCGACCAACTTTTCCCCATCATGCCCATCAGTCGGCTCGACGAGCGTCCCGACCGCACAGCGACCATACAAGACATTACTTGCGATTCCGACGGAAAAATCAATAATTTCATCTCGTCGCACGGAGCGAACTCGCACCTTGCCGTACATGCGCTCAACAACAAGGAGCCCTATTACATAGGCGTATTCCTCGTGGGAGCCTATCAAGAGATATTGGGCGATATGCACAACCTTTTCGGTGACACGAATGCCGTGCACGTCAGCGTGTACAAAGACCGCTACGAAATAGACCAAGTCATCGATGGCGAGACGGTGGCCGAAGTCCTCGACTACGTGCAGTTCTCACCCAAGAAACTGGTTCGTAGCGTGGAAACATGGGTAACTTCATCTATGAAAGCCGGCATTATCACTCCCGAAGAAGGTAGAGAATTTCTCTCCAACTACCGATCGGGTTTGTACGGATATACCTATTTAGAAAACGACTAACTTTTCACATGGATTATCGGGATACGAGTTTCCCGGTAATCCATTCCTATTTAAAAATGCAACGCTATTTCATCTACCTTTCTTTCAACGGTGCGCAGTATCATGGCTGGCAAATACAGCCCAATGGAATCACCGTACAAGAAGTCCTCGAAAAAGCGTTAGCCACATTGCTCCGCCGTGAAACGCCGGTGACAGGTGCGGGACGAACCGACGCCGGCGTCAACGCCCGGCTCATGGTTGCCCACTTCGACACGTCAATACCCCTCGACAATCCGACCGAAACGGCCGACAAGCTCAATCGTATTCTGCCGCCCGACATAGCTGTCTACGAAATACGTCCCGTCATTGCCGAAGCACACAGTCGATTCGATGCTTTGAGTCGCACCTACAAATACTACATAATAGATCACAAATCACCATTTATCGAATCCTTCTCCTGCCGTTATCGGGGAGATCTCGACTTCGACAAAATGAATACAGCGGCCGAACAGCTCTACCGATATACCGATTTCACCAGTTTTAGCAAACTGCATACCGATGTTAAAACCAATAATTGCCGAGTGACATTCGCCCGCTGGGAACCCGAAGGCGAACGACAGGTATTTACCATCACTGCCGACCGTTTCCTCCGTAACATGGTGCGGGCCATCGTAGGAACGCTGCTCGATGTAGGACGGGGAAAACTTTCGGTGGAGGACTTCTGCCGTATCATCGAGCAAAAAAACCGTTGCGCCGCCGGAACTTCGGTTCCCGGCAAAGCGCTTTTTCTTCACGACATCGTTTACCCCGACCACATTTTCCTACCCCGTTAACCACCCTCTCACATCTTGTGGAAATCAAACACATCACACAAAACAAGGCCGACTTCCTCGACCTGCTTTTATTGGCCGACGAAAGCGAAACTATGATAGCCCGCTATCTCGACCGCGGCGAAATGTTCGCCTTGTATGATGACGATTTGAAAAGTATCTGCGTTGTCACACAAGAAGGGAAAAATCTTTACGAAATTAAAAATCTGGCCACCTATCCGTCATTCCAACGACAAGGATATGCCCGTCGGCTAATCGAATACATAGAAAATCGCTATAACGCACCCGGCACGATACTGCAAGTCGGCACAGGTGACTCGCCTCTCACGATACCCTTTTACGAGCATTGTGGGTTCCGCTACTCCCATCGTATTCCTCGTTTCTTTACCGACAATTATCCGCACCCCATCTTCGAAGGAGGGAAACAGCTCGTCGATATGATCTATTTGAGAAAAGAACTCTGAGAATTTCTTTCGAAATTTCCCGGACAACGACTCTTGCGCGACCACCTATCGAACCGCTTTCTTCCGCTTCGTGATTACGAAATATAACCCCAACAAGACAAACGGAATACTTAATATCTGCCCCATATCGATAGGCAACACGTTCTCGAAATCCACCTGCCGCTCTTTCAAAAATTCGATAAAGAAGCGGAACAAAAATATCAAAGTAATACACAACCCGAAGTAAAAACCTCGCCCGTAATTATCCTTTTTATATCGAGCGACCCCGACCATAATCAAGAAAAACAGAAAATAAGCGATAGCCTCGTACAACTGAGCCGGGTGACGAGGGAGCATATCCTCACGCTCGAATACAAAAGCCCACGGCACATCGGCGGGCAAACCTATAATTTCGGAATTCATCAAGTTGGCAAGCCGTATGAAACCCGCCGCCACTGGTGCGGCGATACCCATCATATCAAGAATATCGAGATAATGAATCTTGGTCTTGCGACAAAATATAGCAAGGGCTATAATCAACCCCAACGTTCCACCATGACTTGCCAATCCCGCATATCCCGTAAACTTCCAATCGCCATCGGGATAAAAGTGCACCGGCAAAACAATTTCCAACGGGTGACTCAGGTAATAGTCAGGCTCATAAAACAAACAATGTCCCAACCGTGCCCCGATAAAAATACCTAAGAAACTGTATAAAAACAAATTCTGAAACGTATCGACAGGTAAACCCTTCGATTGATACAATTTATAAACCACCTGACTGCCCGCCAAAATGGCGATAAACCAAAAAATACTGTACCAACGTATCGCAATACCGGCAATCGAAAACAATATGGGATCGGGATTCCAATGGATATATAGCAACTCCATAATTTACAATGATATATATTAAAAAATAGTACAAGCCGAGAGTGGAAACAAATTCACTCGGTTACACTGGGGCACAGTCTATTTTCGTAAAATACAAAGATAACACAAGGCACGAAAAGGGCAAAACGGACTTGTTCATTTTTTATTTCGAATCACTACCTATCTGCAACAGACTTTTCAAAAAACAACACAAACAAAGTCCTAATCTACCATCTTCTGCCTCTTTCCCAATCTCATCGGAAATAAGCAGGAGAAGATGGGGTGAAGAGACCCATTCAGTCAGACTCCCGTTCCACTTACACCAAACATCTATTTGTAAAAATTAAAACAGTTTCTAACTTTGCAGGCGATTTACAGATATAACTAAAAGATACAAAAGATGTGGTTATCACTCGCTTTTCTCTCGGCTTTCCTATTAGGCTGTTACGAAGTCTGTAAAAAGAAATCGCTCGACAACAACGCTGTCATTCCTGTACTCTTTCTCAATACCTGTTTTTGCAGTCTGTTGTTCCTCCCGTGTATTGTCCTTTCCTACGGGTTTCCCGAACTTATGCGAAATTCACTCTTCTATGTGCCCCCTTCCACCGGTCACGAGCATATTTATATCATAGGCAAAGCGGCGCTCGTCCTCACATCATGGACTTGCGCCTATTTCGCCACCAAACATTTGCCCATCACCATAGCCGGGCCAATCAAGGCTTCCCAACCCATTCTCACACTCATAGGAGCATTACTCATCTTCGGCGAGCAACTGAATCTCTATCAATGGATCGGAGTCATTCTGGCGATCGTCTCGTTCATTATGCTATCCTTCTCCGGAAGAAAAGAAGGCATCAATTTCAAACACAATATCTGGATTCTCTTTATAGTCCTCGCCACAATCACCGGTGCGGCCAGCGGGTTGTACGACAAATATCTCATGTCGCACGGCTTCGACCGAATGACCGTACAAGTATGGTACTCCTACTATCAAATGGCGATGATGACCGTTATTCTCTTTGTATTATGGTATCCCAAACGTAAGCATACCACACCTTTTGTTTGGAAACCCTCTATCTTTTTCATCTCCCTGTTTCTCGTTTGTGCCGACTTCGTATATTTCTACGCCCTCAGCTACCCCGACTCCATGATTTCTATCGTCTCTATGGTACGTCGCAGCAGTGTCGTCGTCAGCTTCATAGCCGGCGCATTCCTGTTCCGAGAAAAAAATATCCGTAGCAAATCGTTCGATTTGATACTCGTCCTATTGGGTATGTTCTTCCTTTATCTCGGCACAAAATAAAAGACGGTAACAATATTTACGGCTGTTTTTTTGGCTCACAGAAGCAATTATGATTACTTTTGTGTCAAACGATCGTTATGAAACTAAGGAATCTGTTATTCTGTTTATGCTCGATAGTCACCTTGACATCATCGGCAATAGAACCGGTGGCACAATTATTCATTGCCATGCCCGACTCGCTCGTCCCTTCTATCGAAGTGAACCGGAGGAAGGATTTGATCGATTTGATGCACGCCGGACAGAAAGCCGAGATTGTCACGAAACTCGGCGGTAAAGCCGAGATGACACTGCTACAAGACAGCCTGCTCTCGATCGACCTGTCGAAACGCAGTAAAATGGAAATACGGTGGTATGATACAACCGGCAACGATACGATTATCGCTTTTGTCAATACGGTATATGCCCCGGCGGGAGACAGTCGCATACGGTTTTTCGACACTGCATGGAAGGAACTCCCCGCTTCGGAACGCATTCGCCAGATACGACGGGAAGAATTTTTCCAATTCCCCGATAGCTTGACAAAGGCAAAAAAAGAAGACTTGTTACGTCCGGTAGACATTTTCCTTGTGGAGTACAACTTCGCTACCGACGGTTCTCTATGTGCCCGGCAGTCATGGGCAAACTATCTGGACAAAGAATTATTCAATCGCATAGAACCCTACCTGCAAGATTCGATCATATTGCATTGGGACGGAAAAAGATTCAAATAAAACAACCTCACTTTCCTGAACAGAATCAGATTCAATCGCAGCGATAATCATCTTATATCATCAGAGCCCAAACGGGCTTAGTCGACCATTAATTAGTAGGGATTGACCTTGTATATTCCAACCCCTCTCCTTAGAAACTACCGTTTCTTCGGTGTCTCCCCTATACGGCTAACGCCACACAGGGGAGAAGGATAAATACAACTCTCCAAAATAATGCGGCAGAGGGGAAACTCTTCCCTTACCGTTTCTCGTAGCCCTATGGAGTATGTCGCCAAACAAAATATAGGAAGAGGGGACACGTAGTGACGGAAGAATCGGAAAACAGAAAGGTATTAACCTCCTGCCCTGCGCACCACGTGCGATAGGGGAGGTGGCACATAGTGACGGAGGGGTTCAAAAATACCCGCAGCAGAGGGAACGGATTAGGGCATCCCCCTCTCCCCCTGCCGTGTCCCGTAACTTTACGGGGTGTTCCCATAAAGGGATACAAGGAGAGTACCCGCAGGGCGAGGGGGGTAAACTTTCAAAAAGCAATATATTATCTTTCTCAATTCTTCTCCGAAGAGATCCGGAATGAGGTTGTCGACAGAGATTCATCTCTAAAATCCAAGTCTATCCTCACAAATTTTCTACTGAATCACAAAACGGGGTTACCTTTACAGGTAACCCCGTTTAATTATACAAAAAAGCCTTTTTAAAACTCTGCGTTTTTCGGTGTACGAGGGAATGGTATCACGTCGCGGATATTGGTCATACCCGTAACGAACAACAGCAACCGTTCGAATCCGAGCCCGAAACCCGAGTGGGGAGCCGTACCGAAACGGCGGGTATCGAGATACCACCACATATCCTTCATCGGGATATGCAACTCTTCGATACGAGCAAGCAACTTATCATAATTTTCCTCACGCTGCGAACCTCCGATAATCTCGCCGATACGGGGGAACAGCACGTCCATCGCCCGAACCGTCTTGCCATCGTCGTTCATTTTCATATAAAAAGCCTTTATCTCTTTCGGATAATCGGTGAGGATAACCGGTTTCTTGAAATGTTCCTCTACCAAGAAACGCTCATGTTCGCTCTGCAAATCGGCGCCCCAATAGACTGGATATTCGAATTTATGGCCCGACTCTTCCAAAATTTTTACACCCTCGGTGTACGGCAACCGCACAAAATCGTTATCCACGACGAACTTCAATCGGTCGATCAATTCCTTGTCGTACATTTGGCATAAAAATTCGAGGTCGTCCTGACAATGATCGAGCGCATAACGAATCAGGTATTTGAGGAAATCCTCCGCCAAATCCATGTTCTCTCCGATTTCATTGAAAGCGACTTCCGGCTCTACCATCCAAAACTCGGCCAAGTGACGCGGTGTATTCGAATTCTCGGCGCGGAACGTAGGGCCGAACGTATAAATCGCGCCCAAAGACATCGCACCCAATTCACCTTCGAGCTGTCCCGATACAGTGAGGCTGGTAGGTTTGCCGAAGAAATCCTCGCTATAATCCACCGCTCCGTCCTCGGTCTTAGGTACTTGGTTCAAGTCGAGAGTCGTTACTTGAAACATAGCACCTGCACCTTCGCAGTCGCTACCCGTAATTAACGGAGTATTCAAATAGAAAAATCCCCGATCGTTGAAATATTTGTGAATGGCATAAGCCATATTGTGACGGATACGCAACACTGCTCCAAATGTATTCGTACGAGGACGCAAATGTGCGATTTCCCGTAAAAATTCCAGCGTATGCCCTTTCTTCTGCAACGGATATACATCGGGGTCGGCGCCGCCGTAAAGTTCTATGCTATCGGCCTGTATCTCGGCCTGCTGACCTTTACCTTGCGACTCCACCAATGTACCGATGACACTAATACAAGCACCGGTCGTTATCGGTTTCATCTCCGCTTCCGAAAATTTGGAGAGATCCACCACGACCTGTATATTTTTAATGGTAGAACCGTCGTTCACGGCAATAAAGTTCACATTTTTATTGCCACGGCGCGTACGCACCCAACCCTTTACATTCACTTTTGTCCCGTAAAGAGATGCATCAAATGCATCGACGACTTTGGTTCTTTTCATTGTTTCCATACTTTCCTATATAATTGTACACTTTTTTAAGCATCGCCCCGTACGGAGAACCGTTCGGGACGTGATAAACATTTCTTATTCGAATGAACCCATCTGCAACATGTTCACCTCTTGCTGAGTGAGGTAACGCCAACGTCCCCGTTGCAAGTTCTTCTTGGTAAGCCCGGCGAAATAAACCCGGTCGAGTTTAACCACACGATACCCTAAGGCTTCGAAAATACGACGCACGATACGATTCCGACCCGAATGAATCTCGATACCCACTTGGTTCATATCCGTCTCGTTGGCATAACTTACGGCATCGGGCTGTATAGGGCCGTCTTCCAATTCTATACCATCGGCGATTCGTTGCATATCCTCCTCGCTCACATCTCGGTCGAGCCACACATGGTATATCTTTTTCTTGATAAATTTCGGGTGCGTCAGTTTCGATGCAAGGTCGCCATCATTCGTCAGCAGTAGCACACCGGTCGTGTTGCGGTCAAGACGTCCCACCGGATAAATACGTTCGGTACAAGCGTTACGCACGATATCCATCACCGTGAGCCGTCCTTGCGGGTCGTCCGATGTAGTCACACAATCCTTAGGTTTATTCAACAACACGTAAATCTTGCGTTCCAAAGTCACCACCTTGCCACGGAATGTCACCGTATCATTACGGGTAATCTTCGTTCCCAGTTCGGTCACGGCAACCCCGTTGACCAACACTTCTCCGGCTTGAATAAATTCGTCGGCCTCACGACGGGAACAGATCCCTGCATTAGCCATAAATTTATTCAGACGAATCGGTTCATTCGGATCCACCTCCGGCAACTCATATTCGATGCGCTGCGGGCGGCTGAACACCTTATTATTCCGACGCGGTTGCTGGCGATTCTGATTATATCCTCCACGATTATTATACCCCCGGTTATTATATCCGCCCGGGCGATTGTTTTGCTTCGGATAACGAGGTCTCTCACTTTCCCCGTAAGGCTGCTGAAACCCCTCTCCCACTTCGTTATTACGATTATAATCCTGATTATACCTCGGAGTATTGTTGTAGTTATTGTTCCGACGGTTGTTTCCGTAATTGCCCTGACGGTTATTGCTATACCCTCCCTGACGATTACCATAGTTGTTAGGACGTTCGTTGCCGTAAGAACGATTCCCTCCATCTCCATAGTTATTGCGGGGATAGTATGGTCTTTCCGCATTCGCACTGTACGAGGAGCGTCCCTCTTCTCCTCCATTTCTTCTGTACTCTACTTTTTCATATCGCTCGGTCGCACCTTCGCGGTTCGACATTCCGATGCGCGGACGCTTAGCTCTTTTTTCGCTTTCCATAGAAATTGTTTGTAATTAAAAATACAAGCCTCTCGGCCTATTAAAAACATCTGTTATAAATGATAGTTCTTTTTTCTCATAAACAAAAATTCGTGCAAACCGAAAGTAAAAACAAATTTACTATCGAGCCGCAGCCTATGTTTGTAAACACGTTGCAAAGATACGAAGGATTTTTCATTTTGCTTCTATTACAATCGAATAAGTTGTTATTTTCTGCTTAAAAAAAACAAAAGCTCGGGCCTTTTGTTCGTCCGGCTCGCAAAGAATCTGCCTTACAACCGTTCAAAGCAATAAATACATACTCAATACGGGAATCAGTGAAGATTGTCCTTGCATATTTAACCCCTCTCCTCAGAAACGACTGTTTCTTCGGCCGCTCCCCTATCGCTATGCAACACAGGAGAGAAGGGTAAAATCTATCCCTGTGCCGAAATGAGAATTACCATTTTAACCTTTTCTTCCTATTGTATCTATGTGGCATTGCCGGACATTTCAGCCTTTTTTTTAGAACAGTGAGGGATTGGAGTGAGATTATTAAAACCTCTTCCCTGCCGTGTCCCGTAGTATTACGGGGTGTTTTGCGACAGCAAAATATAGGGGCGGTGTCCGAAGGACAGAGGGGTTAAATAAAATTATCCGCAACAGAGGAAACATATCAAAGTATCAACACCCTCCCTCTGTTCATCGCAGATGAGATAGGGGGAGTGCCCGAAGGGCAAGAGGATTAAGCCTTCAAAAACATAATACATTATCTTTCTCAATCCTTCGCCGAAGAGATCGAACTGTTGCTATCGTCAAGAATTTCATCGCTAAAATTCATGTCTATTCCTTCTGATTTTCTGCTGAACCCAATACAGAACCGACATGCGATAAATGTCGAAGGAGAATAAGAGGCTCTCTTATTCTCCTTCGGTTACAAGTCTCATTTTTATTTTTCATCTAATCTTGCGAGGCTTCCCCACCTCATCAAAACCCGGTATATGAGTGAGGAGTTATCTTTCGTAATTCCTCTTTTACCGATTCCGAAACATCGAGCGTATCGATAAATTCCCGTATGGAGTCGGCATTAATTACCGTATTCGTCCGTGTCAAAGCCTTCAAAGTCTCGTACGGGTGAGGATAACCCTCCCTCCGCAAAATCGTCTGGATACCTTCGGCTACCACATTCCACATTTGATCGAGATCGCGATATATAGCCGGTTCGTTCAGTAACAGTTTATTCAAGCCTTTGATTGTACTATGGAAGGCAATTAACGTATGAGCCAAAGGAACACCCACATTCCGCAACACGGTCGAATCAGTCAAGTCGCGTTGCAAGCGCGAAACCGGCAACTTCGAAGACAAGTGGTCCAATATGGCATTGGCTATTCCGAGATTCCCCTCCGAATTTTCATAATCGATGGGGTTCACCTTGTGAGGCATTGCCGACGACCCCACTTCTCCCGCTTTGATTTTCTGCTTGAAATACTCCATAGAAATGTATTGCCAGAAGTCCCGGTCGAGATCTATCACAATCGTGTTGATACGGCGCAATGCATCGAACAGAGCGGCGAGATTGTCGTAATTCGAAATTTGAGTGGTCCATTCCTCCCGGTCTATCCCCAACCGCTCCTTCAAAAATCTGTTCCCGAAAGCCGGCCAGTCGATATCGGGATAAGCAAAACGATGAGCATTGAAATTACCGGTAGCTCCTCCAAACTTACCACTCACCGGAACCGATTCGAGCAAAGCCATCTGCCGCTCCAACCGATAGCCGAATACCCGTATCTCTTTCCCCAGACGGGTGGGCGATGCCGGCTGCCCGTGAGTTTTGGCAAGCATGGGAATATCTTTCCATTCCTCGGCATACCGGTTGATAATAGCCAGCATATCTTTCAACACCGGGAAATAACAATCGTGCAAAGCCTCTTTCAACAAAAGAGGAACCGACGTATTATTAATATCCTGTGAAGTCAACCCGAAATGGATAAACTCTTTATAAGCCTCCAAATGCAATTCGTCGAATTTCTCTTTGATAAAATACTCGACAGCTTTCACATCATGATTAGTAACAGACTCTATCGACTTCACTTTTTCGGCATCGGACTCCGTAAAATCGGTATATATCTTGCGCAACGCCGGGAACAAATCAGGATTTACCCCCGAGAGCTGAGGCAGCGGCAATTCGCACAATGCAATGAAATACTCGATTTCGACCCGTACCCTATACCGGATAAGTGCCCATTCCGAAAAATAAAGCGACAAATTTTCCACCTTATTGCGATAGCGGCCATCGACAGGAGATATGGCCGTGAGTGATGATAATTCCATAGTCTTTTATTTGAAATAGAGTACAAAAATACGATTTCCCCGGCAATTTTTACACAATAATTTCATTTTTTGTTTTGCAGATAAAAAAATAGTATTACCTTTGCAACGCTTTTCGGCAAACTATCCGGGCGTTTAGCTCAGCTGGTTTAGAGCATCTGCCTTACAAGCAGAGGGTCGGCGGTTCGAATCCGTCAACGCCCACTATCCCGGATAAAACCCTGTGGGGCGAAAGCCTACGAAAACAGGGGCGTTTAGCTCAGCTGGTTTAGAGCATCTGCCTTACAAGCAGAGGGTCGGCGGTTCGAATCCGTCAACGCCCACAAAATCTTGGACAAAACCTTGTTGAGCGAAAGCTCAAGAAAACAAGGGCGTTTAGCTCAGCTGGTTTAGAGCATCTGCCTTACAAGCAGAGGGTCGGCGGTTCGAATCCGTCAACGCCCACTACCCCAAAAACAACTATATATGTCCGCACTTGTAAGAATCAGTCTTGCAGGTGTTTTTTGTTTTATGGCAAAGCCTACTCTTTACCATACATAATACAGAAGATGCAGCCTACCATTTGCATATTAGGAAAAAATAGGTCAGTAAAAATTTAGTGGGGATTATTCTTGTATATTCTCTCCCATATATAGCTAACACCGTTCTCCGTAATACTACGGGATATAGGGGGAGGGAGATACATCACTCTGTTCCTGTTATCGAATTTTTACAAAAAAAGCGCCTGCATTTCTGCAAGCGCTTCTGTGACCCCGGAGGGACTCGAACCCTCGACCCAATGATTAAGAGTCATTTGCTCTACCAACTGAGCTACGGAGTCGACTTCTTAGACGGAACGGGTGCAAAGGTAACTCTTTTCGAGAAACCGGCAAACGATTATTCAAAAAAATTTCTCGCAACCACTATTTTTGACACTCCGGCAAACGATCCGGCTATCCAAGACAGTCATCTTCTCCCGAAACCGCACTGTTCCAATCCATTCTTTCCGACTCTTCAAACGTATAAAGCTCCGACGGGTGATTACGGGTAAGTGCCACCAACTCCACATCTTTACCCACTCGTATGCCTTCCTCGTAAAGTCGGTTTTCCACCGTCTTATAAGCCAGTTCAGGGTGATTGTTATCCCCGCTGAGATGACATAGAAAAATATTTCGCAAAGCCGGCGTATAGATTCGAGCCAAATATTCGGCCGTACGGGCATTGTCCATATGGCCGCTATCGGCAAGGATACGTCTCTGCAAATGAAGAGGATAAGAACCGTTACGCAACATCGCCTCATCGTAATTCGATTCGATGACCAGATAATTAGCTTGCCGCAAATATTTATCTGCCGTAGGCGTGATATGCCCCAAATCGGTCGCAAAAGCAAAATACAAATTCCCGTAAGAAATAAAAAAGCCTACGTTGTCGCTCCCGTCATGGGGTACTTCGAAGGCTGTAATCGTAAAATCCTTGATCTTGAACGGAATCTCTTTTACAATAGGCCGATGAGCGCTGTAAATTTTATCGACCATACAATAATTACGATTCATTCCGTTCTTGATGGCCTCGGTGGTATAAATGGGTATGCCGTATTTTTCGCCTAATGTCCCTGCCGCCTTGATATGGTCGGCATGGTCGTGGGTAATGCACAGAGCAACGATTTTTTCAAAAGGGATACCATACTCTTTCAAAACCTTCTTGATCGTCCGCACACCCTTGCCGGCATCGATCAGTATGCCATACTCCTCGTTTCCCAGATAATAACAATTGCCGCTACTGCCGCTGGCAAGGCTTAGAAATTGTAAGCTCATATCCTTTTTTCTCCTCGGGGCACAAAGATAGCTTTTTAACGGCACAATTGAAAATTATCGAAGGTAAGATATTTAGAATCCGTTTAAATTTCTTCGATCTCCGACGAAGCATAAAGGCAAAAAAAAACGATTCTGCCAATAGAGATTGTCCTTCATCTCCCCAGCCGTGTCTTGTAGCATTACAGGGTGTTTTGTGGCAAATAAAATATAGGATAAAGTGTCACGAAGAAACAAAAGGGTTGAAAAAACAGAAAGGTATTAACCTCCTCCCGGCCGTGTCCCGTAGCCTTACGGGGTGTTTTACAACGCAAAATATAGAGGAGGTGTCCACAAGACGGAGGGGTTGAAAAAAATAACCACAGCAGAGAGAGCGGATTAGGGCATCCCCCTCTCCCCCTGTGTTTCCGCAAGGAAATATAGGGGGGAGTGCCCACAGGGCGAAGGGGTTAAACTCTATAATCAAAGGGAAAAAATCTACTTATAAAGTAAAATGGCAGGGGTTTTCTGATAATCATACTTCGTCTTCGCCCACTCACCCAACGAGAGCGTACGAATACTTTCATCGGGGCAAGAAATATCCGCCGCCACGCACAACCTCGTATGAGGACGACAGGAACGCACCAAATCCTCTATCATCTTATGATTACGATAAGGCGTTTCGATAAATATCTGCGTCTGCCCTTCGGCATATACCCGTTGTTCGAGCTGCTTGATTCTCTTTATCCGTTCTCCCGCCTCGATAGGCAGATAACCCTGAAAAGCGAAACTCTGCCCGTTGAATCCCGAAGCCATCAGCGACATCAATATCGACGAAGGACCCACCAATGGAACCACAGGCAAATGTTCCCGTTGGGCGATCGCCACAACATCGGCCCCCGGATCGGCCACAGCCGGGCAACCGGCCTCCGAAATCACGCCTGTCGCATATCCCCGCCGCAACGGTTCGAGAAAACCCGACACCTCCGTCGCCTCCGTGTGACGGTTCAATTCATAAAACGTCAAGTCGTCGATACAAATATCGGGATTTGATTTTTTGAGAAACCGTCGAGCCGAACGCACATTCTCTACGATAAAGTGACGTATCCCGGCTATTACTTCGCGGTTATAAGAAGGTAGCACCTGCTCGACCGGTGTATCGCCCAGAGGAACAGGAATCAGATATAATGCGGTTTTGAGCATACAAATTCGATTTATCGGCAAAACCCATTTTCACCGTTCGACAAAAATAGGTATTTTTGCCCAAAGAGAAAAACAGAAACTGTTATGACAGACCTGCCTGCCCCATTTATCGAACGTACCCGCCGATTACTCGGCGACGACTATCCCCGCTTTGCCGAGGCCCTCGAATCGGAATCTCCGACAAGCATACGGCTCAACCCTTCGAAAAGTACTCCGACAGGCACGATAGGCGATCCGGTTCTCTGGGCTCGACATGGGTTCTATCTCTCTTCCCGGCCAACGTTTACCTTCGACCCCCGGCTTCACGCCGGAGCCTACTACGTACAAGAAGCGGCATCGATGTTCCTCAATCGGGTAATACGGCAATACGTTCATGAGCCGGTCCGTTATCTCGACCTTTGTGCCGCACCCGGTGGAAAATCGACCGATGCCGTTGCGTCGCTCCCGGTCGGCAGTTTAATCGTCAGCAACGAAGTCATACCCAACCGGGCGCATATCCTCGCCGAAAACATTGTCAAATGGGGATCGCCCTATTGCATAGTCACCCGCAACGAAGCCTCGGCATTCGGCGTACTCGAAGAATACTTCGACATCATTGCCGCCGATGTCCCTTGTTCGGGAGAAGGCATGTTCCGCAAAGACCCCGCCACCATCACCGAGTGGTCTACGGCGAATGTGGCGCATTGCGCCGAACGACAGCGCGCCATTCTCACCGATGTGTGGAACGCTCTACGCCCCAGCGGATTGTTCATTTACAGCACCTGTACCTACAACACCGAAGAAAACGAGGAGATGATCGGTTTCCTCCGAAAAAAGTTCGGGGCCATACCTTTCACAGTCGATATCGACCCAGCTTGGAACATAACGCCTGCACTCGTTGGCGATCTGCCCGCCTATCGCTTCATGCCCCACCGTACCCGGGGCGAAGGTCTCTTTATGGCAATCCTTCGGAAACCGGGCGAACCCGGTGAAACTCAACGAGAGGCTCTCCTCTCGACAGCCGAAAAGACAGAGAAACGCAACAAAAAAAATAAAACACCCCGAATAGCTATACCTGATGAATGGAGGCTTCTCGTTGCCAACCCCGACCGCTATACATTCATATCCGACGAAGAGAAAATTATCGCTATCCCGGCCGAGTATACAACCGATTATAAACTCCTCGACCGACATCTCGACCTGTTGCATACCGGTATCACCGTAGCCACGCTCAAAGGAAAAGACTACGTGCCGCATATCTCGCTGGCCCTCTCCACAGCCTTCGATACGAACCAAGTCGTCCACTACGAGGCCTCCCTCGACACAGCCCTCGCCTACCTCCGACGAGAAAGCCTCTTCCTGCCCACCGACTTACCCCGAGGATATATACTTGTCACCTATGAAGGATTTCCCCTCGGCTGGGCAAAACATCTTGGCAACCGAACCAACAACCTCTACCCGCAAGAGTGGAGAATCCGTAGCGGATATACGCCCGATACTCCGTTCGAATTGAACATCGCACCGAAATAACGACATAAATCTTCTCTCGGACTTCCCCTCCGGCACTGCGTGCCACCTCCCCTATTGCTGACGCCACAAAGAGGAGGAGGAAAACACATACCTCTCTGTTCCTGTTATCAAAAGTATTAACACTTCTCCCCTGTGTTTTGCACAGCAAAATATAGGGGAGAGACAGAGGAGCGGTAGCGACGATGAGAGGGGTTAGAAATACTACATCATTCTTGCTTATGGTATTGAAAAACGACATCTCATCAGTCTGCTTATATCGGACATATCCCTTCCTCCCTACTTTTACCCGATACCGATCGGGTAAAAAAATTCAATCATGCCATAAAATGCGAATGCCCCGACCATACATTTACCTCAAAAAAAGTATGGAAACACAAGAACAGAAATTCACCCGGGAACTGGCAAATAGCCGTATGCAAATAGAACTGTTACGCAATCAAGTATTGCTGCGTTATTACGCACAATTGCTCGAACTCGATATTATGCAGCATCCCAAAGAAGTGAAAACGCTCATGAGCAGCATTAACACCCTCGAACGTTATGCTCGCAAATACACCCCCAAAGGCTCCGCCGAAGCTACTCCCGTCTCTAACGAAACCCAACCGATGACAAACGGGAAAGAAACGGCAACAAACACGGTTCCACACGAAGGAGAAAAAACCGAAACTATTGAACCGAAAAAAATACAGAATACGGCTGTCGCAAAACCCACCCCACATACGCCGGTCGAACAGCCACACCTCTCATCAGTGACAAATTTCCCCGAAGGAATAAAGATAAAGAAAGTTGTCCATCGAAGTAAAACACACCGAAAATAACCTCCGGGGGAAAACACAAAGTCGATTTTTCGACCACACGGTCGTCTCCGGCAGTAATTTTCATATATTTAAACTTACCGAATACAAAAAGCACATTCGATATAAAAATAAATAAACTTGTTTGTTCTGCGCTCGACTTTCATTATATTTGCACGTGATGCAAAGGAAATCGAGCCCGGCCGTGCAAAAAAATTTTTACATCGGGTCATTTGTTTTTTCTTTGTACAGAAACAACGGGCAGAAGCAGTAACTGCATCGCTCTTTATATTCCTCCTTAAAATACAGCCCTATGAAAACTCTGAAACTGATAAAAAACGACCCGTGGCTGGCTCCCTATAAACAGGCTATCGAAGGCCGGCACAATCGTGCCGTGGAAAAAATTTCGGAACTAACCGGAGGAACAGGAAACCTTTCCGATTTTGCCGACGGCTATCTTTACTTCGGATTACATAAAGAAAACGGCCACTGGGTATTTCGGGAGTGGGCGCCCAATGCCAATGCTATCTATTTGATAGGAAACTTCTCGAACTGGAAAGAACGCCCCGAATATCGGTTATTGGCCATCGGCAGAGGAGTATGGGAAATAAAACTTCCACTCGATACGTTACACCATCTCGACTTTTACAAACTATCTGTACACTGGCCCGGAGGACAAGGAGAACGCATTCCGGCATGGGCCACGAGAGTCGTGCAAGACCCCGAAACATATATCTTCTCGGCACAAATTTGGGATCCCGAAAAGCCTTTCGTTTTTTCAAAAAAGCCGTTTCGCCCCAAAACCTCCCCGCTACTGATTTACGAATGCCATATCGGTATGGCGCAACAGGAAGAAAAAGTTGGCAGTTATACCGAATTTAAAGAAAAGATACTTCCCCGCATTGTTGCCGACGGATACAACGCCATACAAATCATGGCTATACAAGAGCACCCCTATTACGGTTCTTTCGGGTATCACGTATCCAGTTTCTTCGCCCCGTCGTCCCGCTTCGGGACACCCGACGAATTGAAATCGCTCATCGACGAAGCTCATAAAATGGGAATAGCCGTCATTATGGACATCGTACACTCTCACGCTGTCAAGAACGAAGTCGAAGGGTTAGGTCGATTCGATGGCTCGTACAATCAATACTTTTACGGCGACCACCGGCGAGAGCACCCCGCTTGGGACTCTTTGTGTTTCGACTATGGAAAAAACGATGTAATCCACTTCTTGCTCTCCAACTGCAAATACTGGCTCGACGAATTTAGATTCGATGGGTTCCGGTTCGACGGCGTTACCTCAATGCTCTATTACAACCACGGTTTGGGACAGGCTTTCGGTTCGTACGACGACTATTACAACGGAGGGCAGGACGACAACGCCATCGTTTATCTCACTCTGGCCAATGAACTCATTCACCAAGTAAATCCTCGGGCGATAACCATCGCCGAAGAAATGAGCGGAATGCCGGGATTAGCAGCGAAATTCAACGATGGAGGAATAGGGTTCGATTACCGAATGGCTATGGGAATACCCGATTTCTGGATAAAGACCATTAAAGAGAAAAAAGACGAAGACTGGAAACCCACGGCCATATTTTGGGAACTGACCAATCGGCGTTCCGATGAAAAGACCATCAATTATGCCGAGAGCCACGACCAAGCACTGGTCGGCGATAAAACCATTATCTTCCGGCTCATCGACGACGTCATGTATTGGCACATGAGCAAGGGAGATACCAATCTGATCGTAGATCGAGGCATGGCCCTGCATAAAATGATACGGCTGGTAACTCTCTCGACCATCAACGGTGGTTACCTCAACTTCATGGGAAATGAATTCGGCCACCCCGAATGGATCGATTTTCCACGTCAAGGAAACGGCTGGTCCTATAAATACGCTCGTCGGCAATGGGACCTCGTAGATCGAAATGATTTGAAATATCAATACCTCGGAGCTTTCGACGAAGCCATGATTCACGTCGTAAGCCAAAAGAAAAAATTCGAACGAACCCCTATCGTTAAACTCTGTGAAAACGACGGAGACCAAGTACTCGCATTCCTGCGCGACGATCTGCTTTTCGTATTCAACTTCCACCCGTTCAAATCCTTCAACGGATACGGCATTTTGGCCCCGACAGGAGAATACGAGCATATACTCAGTAGCGATGATCCTACATTCGGAGGATACGGACTCATCGATATGAAAGTGAAACACCTCACCCGACACGACCCGTTATTCGAAAAAGACAACAAAGAATGGCTCATGCTCTACCTCCCGGCACGGACAGCTCAGATTTTAAAATGGAAAAAGCCCGAACCCGGAGAAACAAAGAATGCAAGTAAATCGAAAAAATCGGCAGATTCAATAAAGAAAGAGAATAAAAGCAAAAAGAAATAGTCTATCGACAATCCGTTTAGATGTGGAAAAGCGTAATAAATGCAAAGTTCGAAATGCAGTAATTCACACAATTGGCATTTATTAAGTAGTAATCTTTCATTCGGAAGCTCATGAAAAAAATTCTTGGAACGCTACTGATACTCACAAATATCGTGATATTCTCTGGTTGTATTCTTAACGAAGATGAAAAATTCAATCCGGTCGCTTTGAAAATCGAGAGTACAGATTTGACACAAACGACCCGTGACGAATATACGATACCAGCGGGAGGAGGGCAGCTAACTGTTTATAGTACAGAAGAAAAGAATCCTTTTTGCTTCGTCAACTGGTTAGAAGTAAACGGTATAGAATGCTATCTGGACAGCGTAGAAAATGACCTATACAACGACAGGGCAGACTATTCCTACGACTGGGGAGAAATTATCATCTCATCGGCCACTCTACCGGTCAAAAACAATATTACAATTCGTCCGAATCTTTCTGAGAAAGAGAGAAAAATTCGCATAGGATTCAATTGTTTCAGATACGATTATAGAATTCTGGATATAATCCAACGTTCTAATGAAAGCAAACCTTAACGAGCTTTACAAAATCGAGTTACGATGAAGATAGTCTATTGAGAAAGCCATGATACCGAAAGTAATCGAACAATTACCGAGGACATTTTTGCCTCTTACAGAATCTCCTGCTCAAATTTCCGGCACTCCACCGACGAAAATCGAAGAAAAGAAACAAGATAGATACATGTTTGTAACGCTTCTGTAACATCAATATCGTTTCTTTGCGAGTGAAAAAACATGCAAATTGGACATTATGGAAACGTTCTATCTGATCATCGTTATTTTTATCTTTCTCATCGCCATTTTCGATTTATCGGTGGGAGTCAGTAACGATGCCGTCAACTTCCTCAATTCGGCTATCGGGGCAAAAGCAGCCCCCTTCAAAGTAATTATGGCGGTCGCCGCAATAGGAATCTTTGTAGGAGCCTCCATGTCGAACGGTATGATGGATATCGCACGGCATGGAATATATCAGCCCCAATATTTCTACATGAACGAAATCATGAGTATCTTGTTGGCGGTCATGCTCACAGATGTAGTTTTACTCGACATATTTAATACGATGGGACTCCCCACATCGACCACCGTATCGATGATATTCGCATTGTTAGGCGGCACATTTGCTTTGGCTATCGTGAAAACGATAAATAGCGCAGGAGCCTTGCAAATGGGAGACCTCATCAATACAGACAAAGCTCTGCAAGTAATCGTAGCCATTTTCGTATCCGTAGCCATCGCCTTCTTCTTTGGTGTTTTGGTACAATACATCGCCCGCTTGATTTTCAAATTCAATTACCGGAAACAGTTAAAATACTTCGGTGCGCTGTTCGGCGGATTCGCGGCTACCTCCATCATCTATTTCATACTTATCAAGGGATTAAAAGAGTCCACGCTGATGACCCCCGAAAACCGCCAATGGATTCACGACAACACACAAATACTTTTAGGCTGTTGCTTCCTATGCACGACAATACTCATGCAGGTACTCATGTGGTGTCGCATAAACATTTTGAAAATAGTCGTCTTGTTGGGAACTTTTGCTCTGGCATTAGCTTTTGCGGGAAATGACTTAGTCAACTTTATCGGTATGCCTTTGGCCGGTTATTCGACCTACCACGACTACATCGCCAACAGCAACGGCGTCAGTCCCGATCAGTACTTGATGACCTCTCTTCTCGATTCGGCTTCAACGCCTTCCATATTCCTCATCGGTTCAGGCATAATTATGGTTGTCGCCCTGCTCACCTCCAAAAAAGCACATAACGTAATCAAAACTTCTCTCGACCTATCCCGCCAAGAAGCCGGAGAAGAAAGTTTCGGGACTTCTCCCATCGCTCGTAAATTGGTGCGCATGACAACAAATACATCTTCTTTTATTGTCAATAACATACCGCCCAAAGCCAGAACTTGGCTCAACGCCCGATTCGACAAAGATGAAGTCATACTCGAACACGGTGCGGCATTCGACTTAATTAGAGCCTCGGTAAACTTGGTGCTTGCCAGCTTGTTGATCGCATTGGGAACCTCGTTGAAACTACCCCTATCCACTACCTATGTCACCTTTATGGTTGCTATGGGTACATCTCTTGCCGACAGAGCTTGGGGACGCGATAGTGCCGTTTACCGTATCACCGGAGTCATCTCCGTTATCGGAGGTTGGTTTCTCACAGCCGGAGCCGCTTTTTTGATTTGTTTTACAGTGACGATGATTGTCTACTTCGGAGGTAGTATCGCTATTATCCTGTTGGGAGCATTAGCCGCTTATATGCTCATACACAGCCAAATATCATACAATAAAAAACTAAAACAAGAAAAAAACAGTTCGCTGGCACAACAAATGGTCGCCAACAAAGACAAGCAAGAAGCACTTGTCTTATTGCGAAAATTCAGCCGGGAAGAATTCGCCAAAGTCCTCGAATGGAGTGCCGACCTATATCATCGAGTCACCACCGGTTTCCTCAACGAAAGTTACAGAACCCTGCGCAAAGCGATGGGCGATATAGAAACGGAACGGCGATACTTCAAACAAGTAAAACGTTTGGGAACCATAGGAGTCTCCCACTTGAATGACAAAGTAGGATTAGAAAAAGGTCTCTATTATTTTCAAGGGAACGATTTCTCTTACGACATTATCCACTCCATAAAAAGAACCTGCGAACCTTGTTTGGAACATACCGACAATAATTTCAATCCTTTGGAGCAAAGCCAGAAAGACAGCTTTGGAGAGATAGCGCAATCGATCGTATCGTTCTTGGAGGAAAGCCGGCAATCGATCGAAAAAGATGCGTTCGGAGATCTTGCCGCCCTCTACAATCAAGGGAATATACTCATCAATCAATTAGGTGTACTCAAACGGGAAGAAATACGTCACATGCGGGAACAAGTCTCCTACATCAAAGTAGGAATCGTTTACCTCACTGTCATTCAAGAATCCCAAAATGTAGTAGCTTACACGATAAACCTGTTGAAAATGAATCAAAAATTTCAGGAAGGGAATTAATAATCACATAAAGTCTCAATTTGCATCTTTTAATTTTTGAGAACTTGGGTTGCCTTTTGCGGGAGTAAAGGGCAACTCTCTTTTTATAGACAAAAATAGGGCTTATCATTTCTGAATATACCCTATCGGTTATAATGGCTCAGTCGATAATTTAGCAAAGATATGACTCCGTGGAAAATCAGAAAGAATTATGTTTTTATACATCTAACCCCTCTCCTCAGAAACTATCGTTTCTTCGGTGTCTCCCCTATTGCTAACGCAACTCCCCGTAATGCTACGGAACACGGCAAGGGAGAAGGGTAAATGCAATCCTTCTCTTTCGATAAAATAATGTGGCAGAAAGGTATTAAACCTCCTCCTCTGTGTTTTGCACCGCAAAATATAGGGGAGGTGTCCGAAAGACGGAAGGGTTAGTTCTACAAAGATACTATATGCCATCTTTTCAACCCCTCTCCTCGTCGCTATCGCTCCTCTGTCTCTCCCCTATATTTCCCCTACGGAAACACAGGGGAGAAGTGTTAGTACCTTCGATAACAGGAACAGAGAGGTATGTGTCTCCCTCCTCCTCTGTGTGGAGCAGCCATATAGGGAAGGTGGCACGCAGTGACGGAGGGATTAAAATCCGCAACAGAGGAAACGTATCAACCTCATCGATGAGTCCGAAATGGGATTATTGCCAAAGAATTCATCGCTAAAATTCAAGCCTATCCCCCACGGATTTTCTACCGAATCGTTGTGCTTCGATTTCGTATTATTTTTCTTCATGAGGAACGATACGAATCCCCACGTCGGAAATTCCTCTGATACGATCGTCCCGCATAGCTTGTTGCACAGTGAAGACATGTTCCTTCTCGCCCGAAAAACGGAAATCGTCATTCAGCAAAACCTCCTGCTGATAATAAGAGCCCCAACCTCCGCCCGACCATCGTCCGAACTCATCGGCCAATTCACAATTTACCGTATCGGTTTTCAAAACTCCGCCCTCGTCGTTGTAAGAAACGAAAAGCCACAAATTCCTATACGTATAATCTCCGTTATGCCGCAGAGACAAATAGACATCATACCGGTTCACAGTATCGGGAACTTCCGGTGTAAAGCGTTGTACGTCCCGTTTGAACCAGCCGTTTTTAGGAAGGGTATTAAACTCGTTATACACATCGGTTCGCCCGCAGGAGACCGTGCCTCCCAGCAAAAGACAAACGATACCTGTATTTACCAAGTTCCTCCACATACGCCCATCTATTCTTTCTTATCGGAAGCGGCAGGTTTAGACGAAATGTTTTCACTACCGTTGCGAGCAGCAGCCGTATGGTTGCCATTGTCATTTCCGCCCTTTTTATTTCCATCACGGGAAGCCTTGTTCTGATTCCGATTGTTATTATTAGAACGGTTATTCCGTTCGCCCGACTGTTGACGACGATTGTTATTACCTCCGTTATTATTCCGTTTCTTATTTTTCTTCGCCTTATCGAAGCGAGTCAAACTGTCTTGTCCCACCACGTCTTCGAAATCACGACGTTCGGGAGCACGAGCTCCGGCTTCCGACTCCAATGTATCGGGCTTTATTCCTTTCTTATTCAAAGCAATTACCTCGAATACCCTATCGGCAGAAATCGTTACCAAATTGGCGGCAATAGACTTATCGGTCGAATAAGTCATCTCACGTTTGAAAATATCGGTTTTGAAGTGATAATAGGTATTCATCTTCGTTTCCAACGGAATCTCTCGCGATGGTAACCGCTTCTGGGCTTCCACGTATGCATCGGCCTCATAATTCAAGCAACATTTCAATTTGGCACATTGTCCGGCCAACTTTTGAGGATTGAGGGCTATATCTTGGAAACGGGCAGCACTGGTCGCTACCGAGACAAAGTTGGTCATCCAACCCGAACAGCACAATTGACGCCCACAGGGTCCCAAGCCCCCGATACGTCCGGCTTCCTGACGCGCCCCGATCTGCTTCATCTCGATACGCACCCTGAACGCTTCGGCCAACACTTTAATCAACTGGCGAAAATCGACCCGCTCGTCGGCAATGTAATAGAAGATGGCCTTATTACCGTCTCCCTGATATTCGACATCGCCGATCTTCATATTCAAATGCAAATCTTCGGCAATCTTACGGGCTCGAATCATCGTATCATGCTCTTTCGCCTTAGCTTCTTCGAATTTTTCCAAGTCATTGGGTTTGGCTTTCCGATAGACACGCTTTAATTCCGGATTATCGATCTTTACATTGTTCTTTTTCATCTGTATCAAGACCAAACGCCCGGTGAGAGTAACCTCACCGATATCATGACCGGGCGAAGCCTCGACAGCGACCAAATCGCCGGGAGCAAGTTTGATATGAGTTGTATTACGGTAATATCCTTTTCGGGTATTTTTGAAACGCACCTCGACCAAATTGGTATCGTCGTGCGATTCGGGAATATCGGACAGCCAGTCGTAGACTTCCAATTTCGCACCTTTCCGACGACAAGCGCACGGGTCGAGCTGTGTTTTTTCCGACGGATTCATCGTATTGTTATCGTTTGTATTATCCATTTCGAATTTGTCGTTAACAAGAACAAAGCCATAGATCGTACACGAATTTCATTCGGGTAACGCCCTACGGCCTCGTCATTCGTTTTTAAAGTGGAGCGGTATGGCGTCTCCTTGTTATTTGGCGAAACTTACAGCCCGAGTTTCCCGGATAACGGTAATCTTCACCTGACCGGGATAAGTCATCTCGTCTTGAATACGTTTTGCAATTTCAGTCGACAAGTTTTCGGTTTCGGCATCGCCTATCTTGTCGGCTCCGACAATCACTCGCAATTCACGGCCGGCCTGTATGGCATAGGTCTTCAACACGCCCGGATAAGACAGAGCCAACTGTTCGAGATCGTTCAACCGTTTGATGTAAGCCTCGACGATTTCGCGACGGGCGCCGGGACGAGCTCCCGAAATAGCATCGCACACTTGTACGATAGGAGCCAACAGACTGGTCATTTCGGTTTCGTCGTGGTGAGCTCCGATAGCATTACAAATGTCGGGCTTTTCCTTATATTTCTCCGCCAACTTCATGCCTAGCAACGCATGCGGCAATTCGGGTTCCTCATCGGGCACTTTACCTATATCGTGCAACAAACCGGCCCGACGGGCTTTCTTGGGATTCAAACCGAGTTCCGAAGCCATAACGGCACAAAGGTTCGCCGTTTCACGAGAGTGTTGCAGCAAGTTCTGACCGTAGGAAGAACGGTATTTCATTTTACCCACCAGACGAATCAATTCGGGATGCAGACCGTGCACGCCTAAATCAATGGCAGTGCGTTTACCGGTCTCGATGATTTCTTCCTCGATCTGTTTACGCACTTTGGCAACCACCTCTTCGATACGTGCCGGGTGGATTCGTCCGTCGGTTACCAACTGATGCAAGGCCAAACGGGCGATTTCACGGCGAACGGGATCAAAAGCCGAAAGCACAATGGCTTCGGGGGTATCGTCCACGATAATTTCCACCCCGGTAGCCGCTTCGAGAGCTCGGATATTACGACCTTCACGCCCGATAATCCGACCCTTGATTTCATCGGATTCGATATGGAATACCGTAACCGAGTTTTCGATAGCCGTTTCGGTCGCTACCCGTTGGATACTTTGTATCACGATACGTTTCGCTTCCTTGTTGGCCGTCATTTTGGCATCGTCCATGATGTCGTTGATATAAGAAGCAGCCTGCGTCTTGGCTTCTTCCTTCAAAGATTCTACCAAACGTTCTTTCGCTTCTTCGGCAGAGATTCCCGAAAGGTGTTCAAGCCGTTCCACTTCGGACTTATGGAGTTTTTCCAGTTCTTGTTTTTTCTTCTCTACCATTTCGAGCTGAGTATCGAGGTTGGCGCGAATGGCATCGGTCTCACTTTTCTTCTTTTGCAGATCTTGTTGCTGCTGGGAAAGCTGCATTTCCCGTTGTTTCAGTTTAGCCTCGGCCGACTGTATCTTGGCATTGCGGGCATTCGCCTGCTTTTCCATTTCGGCTTTCATGTGGATAAACTTCTCTTTCACTTCGAGCAGCTTGTTTTTCTTAATTACCTCGGCTTCTTTTTCGGCCTCTTCCAAAATCGTTTTCGACCGAGTCGCCAGCAGATAGCGGTTCACCAAAAAGACAACAAGCCCCCCTATGACCAAACCGCCAATTACTGAAAAAATCAATAGTATGTAATTCATCTTTTCTAAATTATAGTTATAAAAAAAGCACTACCAACCTGTCCTTTCGAAGGACCTGTCGCAGTGCAGGAATTATCTCTCTTTTCCGTACCGTTATTCTCCGGTATGTCCGTCTAATATCTTCGCAGCCTCGGCTTCAAGTTTTCTTAAATCGGCCAGCAAGGTTTTACGGTCTTGTACCATTTCACAGTACAATCGAGCCATCTCTACCGCCACCATCGCCATCATAGATTCCGAATCCATCAATCCGTCTTTATACTTGTCCTTATAAAAAGCCCAACGCTTGTTGAACAAGTCGGCAGCATCTCTCCAATATTTTTCGTCCGCTCCATAATCGACCCGCAAGGCTAACGGGGTTTTCAGATCGGCGATCCTCAGAGTTATTTTTAATTTATCATCGTTCATAGCATCTATTCGTTCAAGAGTGAGATGCATTTATCGATTTCCCGCACTAATCTGGCAAACCTGACTTTTGTTTCTTCGGTACTCGAACCATCTTGCCCCGCAACCGTCTTCGAGAGTTTCAAATTTCCATATCTTTTCTCCAACTCTTCGTACTTACTTTGCAAAGCTTGCATCTCTTGTTTCTGATGCATCAACTGCTCTTTCAAAATACCGTTTTCGTTCTCGAAAGCCTTACATAAATCACTCATAGCATGAAACTTAGCAATCAGTGAATCTATTATGTCTTTCGAACTTCCGGCCATTATCCCACCAAATTTCTATACAAATATAGGTATTTCCCGCCAAAAGCTGTAACATCGACCCAATTATTTCTTTTTTTCTCTCTTTTATTACAAATTTTAAATTTATTTATCTCTTATCGCCATACAACGATATAGAAAGAAATCAATCAAAAACAGCTGTTCAAAACTGGGAGTAAATGAAAGGAACCAGTTCGCTCGAACGCACCTGCAAAACAAAGAAGAGTACCAGCGCCAGAATAGCTGCCTTAACTACCAGCGGCGACCACGAAAGCTCGCGTTGCAGCCACTGCGACCAGCGATGCGGGGCAAAATGGAGCAGATAACCGACTACCAAAGCCACGAATATAACGGCGTATCCCGACACGAAGGAGGGAATGGCTTCGGGACGGAAGTTGGTGAATATCTGGGTTAATATCTGTCCGGCAATATCAAGAGAAGGCGACCGAAAGAATATCCAGCCGGCGGCCACAACATGGAACGTGAGCAAAACATGAAAGAAATGGCGGATAATACCCGGGCGATCGTCTTTCGCCACAGGGAATATACGCCGATAAACTTTATGGACAATCAACAAAACGCCATGCCAAGCACCCCATATCACAAAAAGCCACGAAGCTCCATGCCAAAGCCCACCCAGCACCATAGTTATGAACAAATTGAAATAGGTGCGGATTTTGCCTCGACGATTCCCGCCCAAAGATATATAGAGATAGTCTCGCAACCAACTCGACAAAGAGATATGCCAGCGACGCCAGAACTCGGTAATAGAACCCGACTTATAGGGAGAATCGAAATTGATTTTAAAACGATACCCCATAAGCAAGGCTATGCCGATAGCCATATCGGAATAACCCGAAAAATCACAGTATATCTGCAAGGTATAGCCATAGACACCCATAAGATTCTCGAATCCGGTATAGAGCATGGGATTGTCGAAAATGCGGTCTACGAAATTGACACTAATGTAGTCGGAGATAACCACCTTTTTAATCAATCCGCACATGACGAGAAAAAGACCTTCACCCAACAGCATAGGTGTAATCTCCAACGGACGGTGTATCTGAGGGACAAAGTCTTTCGCCCGAACTACGGGACCCGCCGCCAACGGAGGGAAGAACGAGAGGTAAAAAACATAATCTCTCAAATTCGTCACCGGGGACATTTGCCGCCGATACACATCTATAATATAGCTCAACGAACGGAAAGTGAAAAAAGAGATACCGATGGGCAACACAATATCCAACGGATCGAAAGGCTCACGGGTGAAATCGGCAATCGTACCCAGTAACAAGTTGGTGTATTTGAAATAACAGAGCATGCCCAAATTGACCGCCATGCTCATCAAAACGAAAAATCGACGCATCCATTTCCACGAAACCCAACCTAAAAGCCGCCCCAACGAATAGTCCGAAAGGGCGACGAAAAGCAACAACAGGAAACACAGCCCACTCGATTTATAATAGAAATAGAGAGAAAAAAGTATCACGAAGTAGATACGCAAAGTATCGCGCCTCGCCAACAACCTGTATATCCAGATAAATCCGACGAAAAGAAACAGAAACAATCCGGTATTGAACATGAGCGGATTCTGCCCGTCATAAACGAATAAATCCACGACTTTCGATACGTCGATACTTTCCCAAAAGGAGATCGCACCGGTCTTTATATTATTGAGCCACTCTATCCACATATTCTTGATAAGCTTTCATAAGAGCACGATACAACATTTCGCCCTGCACCCGATAGCCCGTCTCGGTGCAATGGGTGCGGTCATAGGCCATGAACCCGGCCTTCCGCCATTGCGAGGACGAACCTTCGCCTCCGGCAATTTCGTACCAATCCCAACAAGCTAGCCGATGCTCCACCGCATAGGAACGAATCGTTTCCCGAACGAGCTTTACCCGAGCATTCGGCGTATAATAAACTCTACGTTTTTTATTTACGCGACGCACCCGACGCCGAGCGCATTCGGCCGGAGTAGTCAGCAAAATTTGAGCCTGCGGACAATCTTTTCGCAAAGACGAAACGACGGTATCGATCTGTTTATATAACTCGTCGCGGGTCAAAGAGGTGGAAAACGACTCATTCGTACCCAACGACAAAACAATAAGCGACGGCGAGAGTGCTGCCACTTGCTCGGAAAAGCCGGGAATGGCAGCATAACTACTGTAAAAAGCCCCGTTGTTGCCGATAGTGTGGTAAAGAATTCCGCTCTCACCGGTTTCAAGGCTCGCTCCATAAATGGCCAAAGGCGTCTCTTTCGAGACGGCTTCTCCCGTAAGATGAACGCTACACACGGACTCCTCCCACGAAAAATGGGTCAAAAAAGGTAATCGGGTTTCACCCTCGACCAAAAAGGGTTCTGAAATTACTCCCGGGAAAGAGTCGACCGGCGCATGGAACAAACGAACTTTCTTGAAACCTGCACAGTCATCGGTCTTACTAAGCGTGGAAACCGTCAAATCAATGCGACCGTTACGGGGTACAATAGCTATACCGCCTACTCCCGGTGTATAGTTACTATATTTCCGCCCTACACAACGAGAAAAATTCCAACTTCCGTCCGCCACGACCGAATAATCTCTCGGTTCATTGGTCTTCGCTAACTTCAAAGGAACGACCAACCCACGCCCTGCATCCCCGAACCTTCGCTGCAACGGTAATCGGACAGCCTCGGTGAGAAACCCTGCCTGAACATGCGAATCGCCGATATGAACCATCGCCACTACCCGAGGAACAGTATCCGTGTCGTTCTGCAACCGTACCATTCCATCGAACAGAGCCGACCAATCGGCATCGTTAAACTCGATAACGTTTTTCTCTTTTTTCAAAAAAGAGGGTACAGTAACCGTGTCGCCTGTCAGCTGTGCACAAAGTTGCACTGCCAGCACTGCGACAACGAAGAAAAACCCTATTACCGACAAACGAAATTTCATAAGCCTTCCCGATTCATTTCATACTCCAACGACTTGACAAACTCGGTCGCCAATCGTTTACCGCCTTTATGGTTAATGTGCGTATAGTCTTTATTCGCCTGCCCGTTAGCGACATAATCGAGCATCCCGTTGTGCCCTCCCATCGCCTCGTATGTATCCCAAAAAAACGACACCAGCACTTCGTGCCGCACGACGTTGCGCTTCGGAAAGAGCGACTACCGCCGGCATTGTAACGAAAGCCCCGTTCGCTTTGCGACTGCGATCACCTACTCCCATCAATATAATATCGGTATGCGGATAACACTCCCGCAAGTGACGAACAACCTCTGTCATCTTACGGGCATAAGACCCGTAATGCAAAATTTCGGGAGTCATCACATTCAGTCCGTATTGCAACACAATGGCATCGTAGGGAACGATACTGTCCATCTGAACCGCCCTTTCTCGGGACAACGCCCCGAGCGAAAGACCCGAATAACCACGAGTCGATATATTATCGACAGCAATACCCTGCACATCGTCCAGCCACACGCCTATGGCTGCAAATCCCGGCGTATTTCCCACCCTTACTTGAAAACGTGGGGTTTGCCCCTCTACCACCAAAGATTGAATCTCATGAGAACCCGCAACGGGAAAAACCTGCCATTCGCCATCGGCTATTTTCAACTCGACCGAGCAATCCTGCCGGGCGATAAATACGAAACGAGACAGTGCCCAACTATCGGCATGTTCTATTTTCGCAGTTCCTCTGTATTGAGCCGTAGCACCCTCCAACGGTACGAAATACTGCTGCTGCAAAGTCATGACTTTCCAGTCGACTTCTTTGGGTTTCAATACACTATGCACTTCCCAACCTTCGCCCGACTGTATGACCGATCGACGAAATCCGGGAAAATCGGAATGCATAGACACGTATCCCACACCACTCCCACCATACCGGGATTGCAACAAACTTCGCACGTCTTGCGTGAATATATCGGCCTCGATAAACGAATCGCCCAAAAATGCCAAACGCACGGGACGTCCCAATGAGGCTCGTTCCTTCAAGGACGAGAGAAGATGAGACAAACCATTTTTCCCCGGCGAGAAATCTTCGAACAAAACCACATCGCCGTCCCGTCGGGGAAGATTCCCGACCTCTGCCGTATCGGACGAAATATTCGTTACGAGAAGAGTGTCGGCTGTTTCTTGTACCCTTATCGTATCGGGCACGACTTGCCGATCCTGCGGCTCATCTTTCTCCACAGAGGAAAGAGAATCCACCCCCTCGTTCAACCACTCCATTCCCTCCTCCTGCCACTCTGCATCGCCCGGCAAATCCAAATCTTGCTCATCGACACGGATATCGGAAAAGAGATCGACAGGTTTCGTCGCGAATCCACCCCACTCCAAAACAGGCAACTGAGTCAGGAGAAACAGAAAAACGAGAGAGAGCACCAACAGAGCAACCACATGCCCGTCTTTGTATTTAGAGGAATTATTCCCTTGCTTTTTATTCTTCACTTCGGCTATTCAAATGAGACTACAAAAATAGAGAAAGGAGAGTGGAGAAAAAAGAACTCGCCCTATTTTTCTACCGAGCTACCTCCCATTTTCGCATTTCACACAAAAATAGGGAAAGATTTAGAAGCTGTTTTAATTTATTGAGAAATAATATTATCATTGCAAACAGGTATGTTCCGGCCATATTGAGCCCCTGTCTCGGAATAAATTTAAAACAGCTTCTTATATCTACGAACGATTCCTTCCAAATTTCACTCGTCTCATTCACATTTCTTACAGTTCTCTCCCTCCTCATGATTTTTTCAAGAAACAACTATCCTATTTGCTTTTTTCAGATTTTTTTTCTAATTTAGCTTTCGGAATGTTGACACTCGCCCTATTACCGCCAATCGACGACTGGGTATACATCGTGGTCTATACGATATATGCCATTACCATACTGGGTACGATCGTGATAATCATCACAGAGAATCGCAATCCGGTAAAAAGTTTGGCATGGGTGCTCGTATTGGCATTTCTTCCCATCGTAGGATTGGTTTTCTATATTTTTTTCGGGCAGAATTTCAAGGCGAAAAGAATGGTTTCCCGACGCATAAAGAGGAAATTACGAAAGCGGGATTATCATTCGATCGTCAATATCGACAGTCTTCCACTGAGCGAGGAGAGCAAGCAAGAGATAAGATTGTGCCACAGTTTGTGCAGTGTACCGTATTATTCGGGAAGCCACGTGAAGATATTCACTTCGGGAGAAGACAAATTCAAACACTACCTGCAAGATTTGGAGATTGCCCAAGAGTATATCCATATCCAATATTACATCTTCGAGGACGATAAACTCGGCAACCGAGTCAAGGAGGTTTTGCTTCGATGCGCCCGCCGAGGCATACAAATAAGAATCCTATACGACGATGTGGGTTGTTGGTCGGTGAAAAAACGGTTTTTCAAAGAGATGCAGGATGCGGGAATCGCCGTACGTCCTTTCCTTGAAATCACATTTCCCCAACTCGCCAGCCGAATCAATTACCGGAACCACCGCAAAATAACGGTCATCGATGGGAAAATAGGCTACATAGGAGGCATGAATATCGCCGACCGCTATGTCGAAGGGACCAAATGGGGAACGTGGCGCGACACACATTTGCGTATCGAGGGGCCTGCGGTAAGAGGATTACAATTGTTGTTCGCCGTCGATTGGAGCTACGAATGCAAAGAGGTTCTTTCGGATTCCCGATTTTTTCCACCGGTAGCAGACAAAGGGAAAAGCGGCATACAAATCGCTCCGGGCGGCCCCATAGGGGAATGGTCGAACATCGCCATGCTTTTCTTGAAAGCGATTACCAATGCTAAAAAAAACGTATATATACAAACACCTTATTTCCTGCCTACCGAAAGTTTGGTGAAAGCCTTGCAAACCGCAGCTCTCGCCAAAGTGGACGTGCGGCTAATGATACCGGAACGGTCGGACTCGACGGTGTTGCGTTTTGCATCGTTTTCTTACATAACGGAAATGTTACGCGCCGGGGTAAAAGTTTACTTTTACCAACCGGGCATACTTCATTCCAAGACGATCATCATAGACGACGAGTTATGTTCGGTAGGCTCTACCAACTTCGACTTCCGCAGCTTCGAACACAATTTCGAAGCCAACGCTTTCATTTATGACCGAGAGGTCAACAGTGAAATGAAACGTATTTTCTTGGAGGACCAGCAACAATGTCGCCGCATTATCCAACACTATTGGCGACACCGTCCCCTCTATCAAAAAGGGATAGAGTCTATCATGAGGTTATTGAGCCCTGTATTATAAAGACGACTCCCGAAACTCTTCGCTCATATTGACCAGCCATATCTTCTCGGTCGCCCGGGTGAAAGCCGTATAAAGCCAACGATAGAAATCGAGCGAAACCGTACCCTGAGGGATATACCCCATATCGACATAGACATGTTTCCACTGACCGCCTTGCGCTTTGTGACAAGTTACCCCATAGGCATATTTTACTTGCAAAGCGTTGAACCACGGATCGGTTTTCAGCCGTTTCATTTTTTCTCTCTTTGTCGTAACGTCATAATAGTCGGCCAAGACTTGAGCAAAAAGAGTCTCCTGCTGTTCCCTTGTCAGAGAAGGGGACTCACTGGTAAGGGTATCCAATAGGATCTTAGCTTCCATCTCGACTTCCAAATCGGGGAAATAAAGCTGTACATCGGCAAAGCGGAAACCATACATATCGGTACGTTTAAGTACTCGCACGACACGGGCCACATCGCCATTAGCGATGAAATCGACCTCTTTATAGTCTTTTCCCCAGAAATAGTTATTCTTGGCGACCAACAACAGATCGCCTGCGGTAAGCTCCTCTTCCCGATAGAGTATCTGGTTGCGAATTCCTTGATTGAATATATTGGCCCGTTTATTGGAACGGGTAACGACAATCGTTTCGTCGAGCCCGACGCGGTCGTAAGAATCGGATATACGTTCTACCAAATACTCTCCGCTAAGAGCCTCAACATCGGGAAACCCATTCACCCGCAAGCAGGGTCGGGACAATGGCATCTCTTCCATACATTCCCGCAAACGGGTGGCATTATAGAGGATTCCCGATTCGGCAGCCTGCCGAGCGACCTCCCGCAATTCATATTCCACGACATTCAATCCGTAACCGCCCATGACGGCGGCATCCAAAGCCGGACTACGCTCCTGACCCACCGGAGGCAGCTGTGCGGTATCGCCCAACAAAATCAACCGACAATGCTCGCCTGAATAGACATACTCGACCAAATCGTCGAGCAGCCTCCCGGAACCATAAACCGCCCCTTCGCCCACCGAGTTGGCAATCATGGAGGCCTCGTCGACAATAAACAGCGTGTGTTTCGCCAGATTTTCCCCGATAAGAAATCCTTCCATATCGGGCGAATAGCTCTTTTGCCGATATATCCTCCGATGAATCGTATAGGCCGAGTGACGAGCATACCGAGAAAACACCTTAGCCGCACGCCCCGTAGGAGCCAGCAATACCACCTTGCTCTGCAACTGTGTCAATGCTTTTACCAAAGCTCCCACCAGTGAGGTTTTACCAGTTCCCGCATATCCCCGTAGCAGGAACAACGAGTCGTCCCGTCCGTCGAGGACAAAAGCGGCTAGCTGCTGCAACAACTCACTCTGTTCGCGATTCGGTTCGTACGGCAAACAACTTTCTATCTGTTGGACAAGCAGGTCGGTAATCATGTGCAATCGGTTAAAGCATACTGCAAAAATAACGTTTCCCGACTTCTTTACCTACATTTGTATAGGATAAAATACCAGAGTATTTTTGTAGGCATAGTCAAGCCGAATATACAATTTTCATTTACCTCTGCGCTCACCTTTCACTATATTTGTAGAATATCGGAGGCGGTTCGGCATAGTCAAGCCGAAAATGTAATTTTCGCTTGCCTCTGCGCTCACCTTTCACTATATTTGCAACAAATACGAAGGCAAACAACGGTTATTTCCAACCACCCGACCCTTTGCACTACGTGCCGCCTCTCCTATATTTTGCCTTGCAAAGCACAGGGGAAGAGGCTAAACCCGGAGATACCTTGCTCTGTTTGCACAAAGACAGTTAAAACAAATTGACGATGGAACCGATAGAGGCACTGAATCGACCGATAAAAGAGAGTCACAAATACATCTTGGCGATGTATGCCGACGGTTCGTATCTGTATATTTTATTACAACACACGGAGAATCGTGACGAAATCGTAACGGAACGTTTACCGCTGACCTCAGAAAAGGGAGTTCCTTCTATCGAAGAGGCTGTTTTCTCCCAACCCATATTGACCCGTCCGTTCGAGAAAGTCTTTTTCATAGCCGACTCTCCTCGGTTTATCTTTATCCCCGACGCATTCGCTTCGACGGAGGACAATCCTCTCTATTTCGATTTTTGTTTTCCAGACAGCGAGGGAACTTTGATTTCGACCGACCTACCTCAAACGGGAGCGAAAATACTTTTCGACCTAAACACAGAGCTGTCGTCTTTCGTGAAGCGCACGTTAGACCGCCCCGCACTGCTACACAGGCTGGCTCCGGCGTGCGAATACTTTTTCAGGAAAAGCCGCTTGGGATATACATCTAAAATGTATGTTCACTGGGAAACCGACCATATCAATTTGTTTTGTTTCAACCAACAGGGCTTCCTGCTATCCAACAGTTTTTGCATACGCCATATCAACGACGGTATATATTATCTATTAAACGCTTGGAAACAATTGGGATTCCATGCCGGGGAAGACGAACTGTCCCTGTCCGGGGACCATGAGAATCTCCGACAAAATGTTATCCCGGCTCTTCGGAAGCATCTGTCTTATATCACCTTGACGAAGTTTCCTTCCCACGCTCTCACCGGGAAAGAGAATCTGCCGTTACCTCTACGCCTAATATCCGTCTACATGCGATAACCCGACACCACCATATCCCGTAAAACAAAAAAAATGCTTTCGGGATTCGACCGAACCCCAAAAGCATCTCTAACCTAATCTTCCAAAAAGCCTATAATTCGAATTTATACATACGAGCCAATCGCAACTGATACTCATATTCCAAAGAGAGTTTATTCTCAAAAGCTTCATAAAGTTGCGTAGCATCTACCAAGTACTCCACCATCGAGATCTTGCCGGATGCCAAAGCCTTCTGTAACAATTCAAAATTATTCTGCCGAGTCAACAGCTCATATCTCTCCCGATTATCTTTCAATGCAACCGCTTCGTTATAGGAAGACTGCAACGCCGCCAACGTCTGCAACTCCTTGTTATTAACGGTGAAAGAACCGGCCACTGCTTGTGCTTTGGCTATCTTTACTTTCTTGCGATTGGCAAACAAAGGAATGGAAACACCCACGGACAATCCGTTGAAACGCTCGCCCAATTCGTAGGCATGACGATAGCCCAGCTCGAACTTTGGCAACCAGCCTGCCCGGTTGAGAGAGACCTCCTTACCGGCGATCTGGTTTTCCTGCCGCAACATTTGTAATTCGGGATCGGATTGCAACGCCTGTTCTTTCAAGTCATCGAACGATGCCGGCAACTCCCTATCGGAATATTCCGTCAGAGCCGACTCCGCCAAGTTCAACGGCTCACCGCCATTCAACGCCTGCAACTGCGCCAGACAAGCGGCTAGCTCATTCCGGCGTTGTATATTGCTCGTCGTGATATTCAACTGCTCGATTTCGATTTTATTCACGTCCAAAATATTGGCATCGCCAGAGGTCAGCCGTTCACGATATAGTTTGACCAACTCGTCGGCGGCAGCTTGCCTCTCGTTTCCCAACCGAATACAACGATTCAAATAGATCACCTGCAAACACAGCTCCTTTGCCTGCAACAATATTTGTTGTCGCAAAACAGCCTGCTGCCCATCGTACAAATTACGTTTCAAATTCCCTATTTTATTCCGCTGAACATATAGCGAAGGAAAATCGAACGACTGGGAAACCGAAATATCGTACTTACGGTCTTTGGCATTGTCGGCTCCCCATAAATGTTCGAACTCGAAGTTAGGGTCTTCCAATGTGTTCTGTGAAGATACTTCGGCTTTCTGACTCAAAACGATTTGAGCCCCGGCTTTCAATTCGGGATTGTTCGTTTCGATAGAAGCCAATATATCCGCCATATTATTTTGTGCTCCTATATTCGCAACAGCGAATACAAAAAGACATAAAAAGCTATTTCTCATCGATTTTCTTTTTTACGGTTCATAATCCAATAAACGACCGGAACGACAAAAGCATTGAGGAAAGTCGAAGTTATCAATCCTCCTAAAATGACTTTTGCCATAGGACTTTGTATTTCATTCCCCGGCAAATCGCCACCCAAAGCCAAAGGAATGAGTGCAAGAGCCGATGTGAGTGCCGTCATCAATATGGGGTTCAACCGGTCGAGCGAACCTCTTAAAATGGTATCGTGCAACGAATTACCTTCGGACAGCATCGTATTATAGTGCGAAACCAACAACATACCGTTACGCGTGGCGATTCCGAAAAGAGAAATAAATCCGATAATAGCCGGTATACTTATCTCTCCGGTCGTAAAGCGCAAGATAAACACGCCTCCGATAAGTGCCAACGGAAGATTCAGCAAGATGACCGCCGACTGCGATACGCTTCGGAACTGATTGTATAACAACAAGAACACAACCAGCAAGGAAAAAAGCGAAACGAACGAAAGCGTACGAGAAGCTGCCTCCTCGCTTTCAAACTGTCCTCCATACTCGATGAAATAACCTTCGGGGAGCACCACGGTTTCATCGATACGTTCCCTTATATCGTCCACTACACTACGCAAATCGCGGTCGCTGACATTGGCCGATATGACAATCTTACGTTTCACATTCTCCCTATTGATTGTATTGGGGCCCGTAGCGGACTTGATTTCTGCCAAATAACTCAATGGAACTTTCCCGTCCTGGGTATCGACCATCAAATCTCCTATCTTGGCCGCCGAAGAACGTTCATCGTCTTTTACTTTTACCGTCAAATCGAATGTGCGGCTTCCTTCGTACACCTGCGACACAACCTCGCCCGCCAATGCGACATCGATAAATTCGGCGAACTCGGACAACGACACGCCATAACGAGCAAGCATTTCCCTGCGCGGAGTGATTTTCAATTGCGGGCGTTCGATTTGTTGCTCCACATTCAAATCGACGACTCCGTCGATTGCCGAAATATTCTTCTTAATCTGATTGCCCAACATAAACATGCGGTTCAAATCATCGCCGAAAAGTTTAATGGCAATACGTGCCTGAGTACCAGAAAGCATAGCGTCGATACGGTGAGAAATGGGTTGTCCAATCTCGATATTCACCCCCGGAATCACCGACAGTTTTTTGCGTACATCGGCAACGACCTCGGCATGCGAACGGTCTCCCAATACAAAGGGGGCTTCTATCTCGGAGGTATTTACGCCCAAAGCATGTTCATCGAGTTCGGCACGTCCCGTCTTCCGGGCGACAGTCTGTATCTCGGGAACTTCAAGTAGAAGTTCTTCCGCCCGACGACCGATATTGTCCGATTCCTCCAACGAGATACCGGGCAAAGTGCTCACGTTGATTGTAAACGAACCCTCATTAAAAGGAGGCAAGAAACTACGTCCCAACGTGAAAAAGACAATCATGGCAGCCACAAACAGGGCGATAGTCCCGCCCAATACACCGGTACGGTGACGCAGCGCCCACTCCAAAGCCTGCCCATAATATTTTTTCAAAGTACGGGCGACAAACGGCTCACGACTAATATCCTTATCGGTCTTTCCTTTGCCCAACAGATAGCTGCACAGTACCGGCGTCAACGTCAATGCAACGACTGTCGATGCAAACAATGCGACGATAAAAGCAATACCGAGGGGCACGAGCATGCGGCCTTCCATGCCGGTCAAGAAAAAGAGCGGAATAAAAGTAACAATAATGATTAATGTAGAATTGAGAATAGGCATACGCACCTCGCGCGAGGCTTCGAACACGACTTCGACAATCGGCTTCCGTTGTCCCGGCGGTAACAGTCGATTTTCCCGCAGATGTTTATATACATTCTCCACATCGACAATGGCATCATCGACCAAAGATCCTATGGCTATGGCCATACCACCGAGGCTCATCGTATTGATGGTCAATCCCATAAAATGGAGCGCCAATATAGAGAACAGTAAAGACAACGGCAAAGCGACCAACGAAATGAGCGTCGTACGCACATTCATCAAGAAGAAAAACAGAACGATCACTACGAATATAGCCCCTTCGTATAAGGACTTTTGTACATTGTTTATGGAACTCTCGATAAAATGAGACTGACGGAATATATCGGTCGAAACCGTGACATCGGCCGGCATATTTTTCTGTAACTCGTCCATCGAAGAAAGCAGTTTTTCCGTGAGGTCGAGAGTACTCGTATTGGGCTGCTTGGTAACTGTCAGCAAAACGGCAGGATTGGCCCGAACCGAAGCCGTACCCAATTTAGGGGCTTTGTCTCCTATCTTCACCTCGGCAACGTCGCCCATCAACACAGGAACGCCATCGACCCGTTTTACCACGGCTTTGGCAATCGCATCGACGTCGGTCGTAGCGACAGCTCCCCGTACAATGTATTCATTGCCATATTCATACAAAATACCTCCGTTGGCATTCCGGTTCATCTCACGAGCAGCATTGAGAACCTCGTCCAATGTGACACCGTACTGTTTCATACGGGGCAAGTCCAAAAGAATCTGGTATTCCTTCATCTCGCCGCCGATAACCGTAACCTGAGCCACACCGCCGATAGAAAGCAAGCGGGGACGGATAGTCCAATCGGCCAACGTGCGCAAATCTCTCAAAGATGTAGAATCGGACGTCAGACCGATAATCATCATCTCGCCAAGAATAGAGGATTGAGGGCCTAATGTGGGAGTTCCCACTCCCTCGGGCAAACTTTCACCCACAACAGCCAATTTCTCGGAAGTAATCTGCCGTGCCCGATAAATATCGGTTCCCCAATCGAATTCCACCCAAACCACCGAAAACCCGGTCGTCGAGGAGGAACGTACCCTACGCACATCGGTCGCTCCGTTCAATGCGGTTTCTACGGGGAAGGTCACCAACCGTTCCACCTCCTCGGGCGCCATACCCGGAGCCTCGGTCATGACGACTACCGTAGGAGCATTCAAATCGGGAAAGACATCGACGTCCATTTTCATAGATGTGTACAATCCCGCAAAAAGTAACAATACAGATGCCACTAAAATCAGCAGCCGATTGTTCAAAGAATATCGGATAATTTTATTCAACATGGCTGTAATGTATTAGTGGTTGTGCGAATGGCCTTCGGGAATCACTCCGCTATTGGCGGCGAGTTTTACCTGATAGACACCCCGTGTAACGACTTGGTCGCCTTCGTGCAAACCGGACAATATTCTCACATTCTCGCCATCGGAATTTCCGACTGTAACTTCTTGCTTTTTATACCCTTCTTCGTCCAAACGCAAATAGACGAAATAGAGCCCTTGTTCCTCGGTTAGTGCCGAAACAGGAACCACGATCGCATTATCGATCGATGTCGTCAACAAAAAGACTTCTATGTAGGCTCCGGGAACTATCTCGCCCTTATTGTCCAATTCGAAAACCACGGGGATATAAGCACCTCCCGCCAAAGTTCCCTTTCCGTAACTCAACAATCGCCCGTTCAACCGAGAAAGCTCATACACCCGGTCGTCATAAGGTGTCTTGAAATTGGCCGAAACAACCGCTGGCAATTCCTTATAATAACGTTGAGGAACTTCGGCCCGCAATTGTAAACGTTTATTTTGCGAAAGGGTCATCAGCGGTTGTCCCATCTCTACAAAATCACCGTCTTTCACCATGATATTTTTCAAATAACCTCCCATAGGGGCTTTCACGGCACTGCCCGACTTTCCTCCGCCAATGGCTTCATAAGCCAATTTCGCCGTCTCATAGTCTTTATATATCTGTTCGTATTCCTGTCGGGAAATGATCTGATCCTTTACCAACTCCTGAGCACGCTCATAGGTCTTGCGAGCAGTTTCGTAATCGATATAAGCCCGTTTAGCCGGATCTCCGGTAGCCATCTTCTCGGCAGAAACATTCAACAACACACTGCCTTTGGCAACCGAACTACCGTCGGTAATATGTTTACCGGCCAATGAAACCACACCGGCAACCGGCGAAACAACGGTTACTTCATCTCCCTGCGCAGCCAACAAAGTTCCCGAGCAAGAAATAACGCCATGAAATTTTTCGGGACGGATAGTCTTGGTCGTTAAACCTATGGCTTCGGCCTCGGCTTTTTTCAAAATTATCTCGTCGCTATGTTCTTCGGCTTCATGGTCATGACCTTCGTGTTCGTCGTGATTATGATCATGAGCTTCTATATGATCGCTATGTTGATGCTCATGTTCATCACTGTGAGAAGAAGACGAACCCGAACACCCCCAGAATATATAAGTGAAAAGAATTGAGAATATAATATTTCGTTTCATAGGTATAATTAATTATGGAATAAATAATAGTTATCAGTTCGAATACAAAAATACCGAACGAATTCTCTCTTATGGAATTAAGAGATATTTATACCTATGCGACGGGAGGAGCCCGCAGCCCCAACGTTTTAAGAAAAGTAAATGTATGCAGCCGCTCGATGTAAATACCGAAACAGGGAGATACTTCCAAACTGTCGATAACGAAATCGGACAACATAGCCCACATCCCCAACAAAATTTTTACCGGGGCAAACTTTAATGTAAGGTATTGATTTAAAGAAACTATATCGACCGGAGCCTTATATGCAAACCAACTACAACCGCTGCAATCGCCAGCCTTTTCGGGGACATCGGACGAATGGGTATCTCCCGACTCTGCGGCATCGATTACCCAGCAGATCATACCATTCTCATGATGGTGATGAGGAATCACCGTCGAAAAAACAGCCAGACAACCGGCCAAACAAACGAATAGTATTTTCAGTTTTTTCGCCCACATAAGACTTAATCTTGCAGACAAAGGTAAGGGAGATTATTTCAGAGGAGTTATACGATCCTTTCTTTTTTAGAAAATTTAAATATTCGACTTTACCCAATGGGAAATACATTCCGCTATCCCCTATTCGTCCAAGTCGTCATCTTCGAAATCGAAATCAAAATCGAATCCATCATCGGCATACTCCGATTCGAGGAATTGCTTCATTTGACGACCGTCTCTTTTCGTCGGTCGTCCCAATCCTTTTTGGCGATTGACAAAACCTCCTATACGCACCATTTCGAGCAATTCGTATTGTTCCGGCGGAGTGATATTCTCCAAATACCCGGGAACTAATTTTGCCCCCATACGATTTTCGGAGAGAGCCAAAACTCGAAAAGAATATGCTACAGGCGGTTTTCTCACCTGTATGACATCGCCAACTTTGATCATTCTGGAAGGCTTCACCGCAACTCCGTCGAGCATTACCCTTCCCTTTTTACAGGCTTCGGTCGCTATGGTACGAGTTTTAAAAATGCGGGTAGCCCACATGAATTTATCAATTCTTACCTCGTCTTTCGCCATATCTGCTATTTATTGTTATATTGATTCATAGTTTGCTGCACGCCGGCTAAACAAAAACTCTTGATAATCTCGCCGGCTCGTTCCAACTTTTCGGGGAGTTGCTTCTCCTCTTCCGGAGGAAAAGATCCCAAAACGAACTCTATTTGTCCCCCTCGCGGAAAATCATTCCCTATACCGAATCGAAGACGGGCATAGCATTGTGTACCCAATATTTCGCAAATATGTTTCAATCCATTATGACCGGCATCGCTGCCTTTGGGTTTCAATCTCAATGTACCGAACGGCAAAGCCAAATCGTCTACGACGACAAGCATATTCTCTACCGGTATATTTTCTTTTTGCAACCAATACCGAACCGCATTTCCGCTCAAATTCATATAGGTCGAAGGTTTCAACAAAACCAACACACGTCCTTTTAACCGAAGTTCGCATGTAGCACCGTAACGTCCATCGGTAAAAACGAGATTGGACGCCTTAGCAAGGGCGTCCAATACTGTGAATCCTATGTTGTGTCGGGTATTCTCGTATTCATAACCGATATTCCCCAACCCTACAATCAGATATTTCATCAATAAAACAGGTTTATCGATCGTTATTTAGCGGCAGCTTGCGCACCACGAGCGGCACGAGTCAATTTAACCGCACAAACAACGGCTTCTTTAGCGTTAATCAATTCCAAACCTTCGAAATGGAGTTCTCCCACTTGCAAGGTTTTACCCAATCCCAAATTGTCGATATTGATTACCAAACGTTCGGGGATATTGGAATAGATGGCTTTTACTTTCAGTTTTCTCATCGACAAACTCAATTTACCACCGGCACGTACACCCTCAGAGTGTCCTTCGAGTTGAACCGGAACTTCCATAACAACGGGTTTCTTATCGGATACTTCCAAGAAATCCATATGCAGAATAGCATCGGTCACAGGGTGGAATTGCAAATCTTTCAATACCGCCATCTTTTTTTCACCATCGATAGTCAACTCGACTGCAAAAATATCGGGAGTATAAACCAATTTACGAACGGCATCCTTAGTCACAGTGAAATCGGTAACGATAATACCTTTTTTACCACCGGGAAGTTCTACCAATTTTTCACAGGGTTTGAGCGCTCCCTGATAAGGCAATTCTACCAACTCGCCACCATTCAGCACTGCGGGAATCAATCCTTGCTTACGCAAACCTTTTACTGCTTTCTTGCCCAAATCGGTACGGGCCGTACCATTCAATTGAAATGTTTTCATCGTTGTGTTGTTTTGTGTTACTCAAAATTAAGCTTTCACTGCTCCTTAATTTCCCATCACACGGAATTTTCAAAAAGCGGGGCAAAGTTAACATTTTATTTTCTTACCCACAAGCCTTTACGAAATTATTCCTCTCGAAACAAAAATCGGGGAAGCGTTTTTTCTCCGCACTCCTTTCGCTATCTTTGTCACTATGAAGATAGGTGCGGTTCGGCATAGCCAAGTCAGAAATGTAATTTCCGTTTGTCTTTACACTCACCTTTTTGTATCTTTGCAATTCATAATAAAGAATTTAAACACACCAACCACCATGAAAGGAAAAATCTTGGTTACCGGAGGAACGGGATACATCGGGTCTCATTCCACAGTAGAACTGCAAAACGCAGGTTACGAAGTTGTCATCATCGACAATCTATCCAACTCTAACATCGAAGTACTCGACGGAATCGAACGTATCACAGGCAAACGTCCTACGTTCGTCCAAGCCGACTGTACCGATATGGAGGCTTTGCGTCAACTTTTTAAAGAGAATCCCGGAATAAAAGGGATCATACATTTCGCGGCGAGCAAAGCAGTGGGCGAATCGGTTCAAAAACCTTTGCTCTATTACCGCAACAATCTAATGTCTCTTGTTAATTTATTAACTTTAATGCCGGAATATGGCGTAGAAGGAATCGTATTTTCATCGTCTTGTACCGTTTACGGACAACCAGACGTTTTACCGGTAGACGAATCGGCTCCTATCAAACCCGCCTTATCGCCCTACGGCAATACCAAACAGATTTGCGAAGAAATTATTAAAGATACCATTCATGCCAGCGCTCCTTTCAAATCGATCATTCTCCGTTATTTCAACCCGATAGGGGCACACCCAACCGCCGAAATAGGAGAACTGCCCAACGGCGTTCCCCAAAACCTTATCCCATACTTGACCCAAACCGCCATCGGTATTCGCAAAGAATTGAGCGTATTCGGCGACGATTATCATACTCCCGACGGTTCTTGCATTCGCGATTACATCAACGTCGTAGATCTTGCAAAAGCCCATGTGACAGCCATGAATCGTATGCTTGAAAATAAATCGCCCGAAGCTATCGAGATATTCAACCTCGGTACGGGGCGAGGGGTTTCCGTGCTCGAACTAATTTCTGCATTTGAAAAAGCTACGGGGGTAAAAGTCCCTCACAAAATAGTAGGACGCCGAGAAGGCGATATAGAACAAGTGTGGGCTAACCCTGAAAGAGCGAATAAAGTTCTAGGCTGGACAGCACAAGAAAGCATCGAAGACACGCTTGCTTCTGCATGGAAATGGCAATTGAAATTACGCGAAAGAGGTATTATGTAATGTACAATCATCTATCTTTCTAAAAAACAGAGCCTTTAATAAAGGCTCTGTTTTTTGTTTCTATCAAAGTTATCAGACAAGAAATATCCTTCTGTCTTATTGCATTATATTGCTTTTGCGAGTATGAAGATAGGCTGCGGTTCGGCATAGTCAAATCGGAAATGAGATTTCCGTTTGCCTCTGCACTCGCCTTTCGCTATCTTCGTCTTAACCAGAAATAAGAAGATATGCCGGAGGTATGTAGATTCTTTGGAATTATAATCAGTTTATAAATGCATCAACGACCCAAAATCCAGTATAACAACAATAAATAATTATTTTATATCTCTTTCGTCAAGCTAAACTCCTTATCGGCAAATAATTCGGCTAACCCGGATATTTGTTTAAACCGTAATAATTCGTCCTTATCCATACCAATATTCCGCATAATCCAGCTATCGGACATACCGGCTTTCGTCAACTCCGAAACAATTTCGCACATCAATTCGATACAATGCGTACCTCTCGCCCTATTATGCCGTATGGTAGAAGCCATTCTGTTCGAAAGGTCTTTATCTATCACCACCACCGGCAACAAACCCTTTTCCCTGTCATATATACGCTTGGAGGTTTTCATAACTTTATAGCGATGAAACCCGTCGACCAGTTCATACTGGTCTTTCTCCGGAATATAATAACACACACAGGGCATCGTATATCCGTCCTCCCAAATAGAAAGTTCGAGTAATTTCATCTCGGGCGGAGCAACAATATTCGGATTATACGTATTGGCGACCACTTTTTCCACGGGAACAGCAATCACATTGTAAACCGGACTTTTATACTCTTCCATTTTTCAAATCAATGCTTTATATTTTTCCATCACTCGTTCTTTTTGTTCTTTCTCGGCCTTATTCAAAGAAAAGCCCATGTATTTGCATGTATGATCGTTTTTAAGAATACATATACACATGCGTTTAAATGTGGGGAGTTCTTTAAATTCGGGGATATCAATATCGTCTAAATATTCCATTCGTACAGGTTTTTTCTCGGTCCTGTAATTGGAATGGTCGCCCACGGTAATAGGAATTCCCATCTTTTCCAGCTTTCGAATGGTTTCATCTGCCAGACACCCCCCTTTATCCCGCCAGAAGTTCATACTCACCGACAGTTTTCGCTGGTAATTTTTACGAGTGCTTTCCGGAAGCGTTTTCAACAAAAAATCCAAATATCCTTCCCATGTCATATTGGGTGGAAGTTTGATAGAATGCCAGCCCATCATAGATGTATTCCCATACAATCCGGCAAAATTCACCCCATTGACCCGACTTACCATTTTCCCCCACATATCCGGGTCTATCGCACGATACAACCGGAGGCTCGATATGGCTTGCGATATAAACGGGCTGGCCACCCTTTGCTTATCCAACGGAACCCCGGCTCGATAGTAGAGATCGTACAACTTATTATAATCCCAATGATACCGGCCGTTAGCGACCCACACGTCGGTCGTCAGCCAATCGTGTATGGGATAGGCATTGCAAATGCCATATTTCATCTCACGAATCCACTTCAAACCTTTATACTTCCTGTAATTCTTATCGCTATGAATCGTGCGCCAACGATTGAAACTTTCTTGTGTGCGAATGCCGATGAGACAACAAGTCCTGCGAGCTGCATTCCGCTTGTGCAACCATTCGGCGAACTTAATCTGAAACTCATAGTCCCATAAATCATCTGTATAAAAATCGAAGTCTTCTTTCGTATAACAGTTTTCTGGTTTTTCTCTTACCCATAACGGGCGCATAGAGTCCTCCCACGGGCGCCAATAGTTTTGATACATCGAAGCACACGTCGCAACCTTGAACGGGACGCAAATCCTATATACATCTAATATATCGGAATTAGATGCCAATACTCTGTCTACATAACGCGTCGTCTCCTCATATTGGACTTCATAGTCGATATGAAATACCCCCAATCTACGATTCAATTTATTCTGGCGAATATAATCGATACATAAATTAAGAAGCACACCGCTATCTTTTCCTCCCGAAAAAGAAACATACACATTATCAAAATCGGAAAATATCCGATTCAATCGCTCCAAAACGACTTCATACACACTGCTTCTCAGATTCTCCATTTGCCTCATACACCATTTTTACATACAATTTCCACGTTTTCAATTCAGAAAATCCACACGCCCGAAAGGCATCAACATGCCGAACATGAGAAATCGCATAAAGAGTGCAGTCTTGGGCAAACTCTTCTTTCGCTTTTTCGATAAGAGAAGTCAACAATTCGGAAGAATCTCCCGCCAAATAGTAATTATCGATACAAGCTCCCGCAGTTTTTCTTTCAACAGGCATAAAACCTTTTACCTCGCCTCGTTCCAAAGCGATGAACCAAAGGTGTTTACGAGAGGTTTTAAACGGATAATTATTGTTCTGACGAATAATGGGAACACTCATAACTAACGGTGCAACAAGGGCATATAGCCGCGCATCTGTCCCCGGCAATTTTTCTACTATCATGGTGGAGCATTTTTGTGATTCATTCGAAACATAACATCGGTATGTTCCAAATGCCTCTATCTTATTTTAGTCACAAAAATAAAAAAAGAATGAATATATACAGCAACAAAAATGTCACAATTTCACTATAACAATAATATATAAAATACGATTTATCGTTATTCTATGGGCAAACCGTACATTTAAAATGTTTTAGAACATATCCATTTATATTTTTTACAACACCTAAAAACCTGTCGCGAACAAATTTTTTCACTTAAAAATCATACCTATCTTATTCTCTTTGTAATCTTTGTTTATTCACAAAAAAATTTTATCTTTACCCATAATTATAAAACTTTCTTAAATAATCGTTTTTTGAATTATAAATATTTTAATTTTAGAATTATTCTAATTATATTTATACCAGAATTAAAAACACATCAAAAACAAAGAATGCTATGAGTAGTATTAAAGGAACAAAAACAGAACAGAACTTATTGAAAGCTTTCGCCGGAGAATCGCAAGCTCGTACTCGTTACACTTTTTTTGCCAGCGTAGCAAAAAAAGAAGGTTATGAACAAATCAGCGCCATTTTCATGGAAACAGCCGAACAGGAAAAAGAACATGCCAAAAAGTTCTTTAAATTTCTCGAAGGTGGTATGGTCGAAATCACAGCCTCCTACCCTGCCGGCGTAATCGGAACAACCGCTGAAAACCTGAAAGCGGCAGCAGAAGGTGAAAACGAAGAGTGGGTAGATCTTTATCCCGAATTTGCCAAAATCGCCGACGAAGAAGGATTCCCCGCTATCGCACACACATTCCGTAACGTCTCCAAAGTAGAAGAAGAACACGAGAAACGCTATCGCAAACTGTTATCAAACATCGAAAACGGAACCGTGTTCTCCGACAGCGAAGAAATCGAATGGCAATGCCGCAACTGCGGATATGTGTTCCGTGGCAAAAAAGCGCCCGAAGTATGTCCCGCATGCGCTCACCCGCAAGCTTTCTTCGAACGCAAGAAAAATAACTATTAAAATTCAGTTTTAAAAATCTCAAAACAACCCATCGGTCTGCCCTTATCGGGTAGACCGATATTCTTTAATTATGGATATTACAGCATTACGAAACCTCACCTACGGGCTATATGTCGTAGGCACTAATGACAACGGCCGCCCTACGGGGTGTATCATAAATACTTGTTTTCAAGTAACCAGTGAAAATCCCATTGTCGCTATTTCCATGAACAAAAACAATTATACCCACGATATAATCGTACGACATGGGAAATTCAGCTTAGCTATTCTCGCAGAAGAAAGCAACACATCTTTAATCACTACTTTCGGGTTTCAATGCGGCCGAGACCGAAACAAATACACAAATTACGATTATGAGTGGCAAAACGATGTCCCCATCTTATTAGGGAAATTTTCGGGACATATTATCTGCGAGGTATTGCACATTGCCGACAACGAAACTCACGACGTAATTTTTGCCCGCGTCCTCAATACCATTCCCGACAATGGTACTCCTATGACTTACGCCTACTATCACCATGTAATTAAAGGAAAAGCTCCCAAAAACGCACCGACCTACATCAATGAGGAAAATGTTTCCTCAGAAGATTCGAAACCAAACTCCGGGAAAAAGTACGTTTGCGAAGTATGCGGATACATTCACGAAGGAGAATTGCCAGACGATTTCAAATGTCCGGTCTGTCAAGCACCGAGGAGTTGTTTCAAAGAAATTTGATTTACTATGAACCAAATTCCCGATCGAAAGTTCTATTTTCAATCGGGAATTTTTACTGTTTCAAAAGATAGGAACCACCGAGAACCCAATCTAATTCACCAAACTTGCTTTGGCTTATAGTTTACACTATCTTTGCATAAAATGCAAAACAGACGATATTATCTTTTATTAGAACTTTTAATCTTTACACAATGGATTTTATAATCGACAATCATCTGCAAGGCCTCGTTATTGGAATCTGCACATTTCTAATCATCGGAATGTTCCACCCCATAGTCGTCAAAGCCGAATACTATTGGAGTACTCGTTGTTGGTGGTTATTTTTATTTTTGGGGATAGCAGGCGTGATATCGTCTCTATGCACTGAAAATGTAGTTATATCGTCCTTGTTGGGTGTTTTTGCCTTTTCTTCTTTTTGGTCGATTAAAGAAATCTTCGAACAAGAAAAACGCGTGCAAAAGGGCTGGTTTCCCAAAAATCCTAAGCGGACTTACAAATTTTAAAGAGCATACCCATCATATTTAACGCCTTATCCTATACAATACTACAAAAAAGAGCTATCTTTGCAAGAGATATAAATAGATGCCATACCGGCATAATCGAGTGAAACATATCGATTTGCAAGACATTCTATTTTTAGATAGTGTTGTTATGAAGTATCTTTACGCAGTCTTTTTCGCGTTAGTATTCAGTGGCTTCGTCCTTCCAACGGCCGTAGCTCAAACAACTATGGAGAAAGAGATCTGGAAGATCGACGACAACCGTCAAAATGAACCCGTCCAAGAAGCCCCCATAGAGGTTTCGAGCAAGGACGGAAGCATTTATATTCGTACCCCACGCAAAGTACAGGTAATAGTCTACACGATATTAGGACAGATCGTAACCGACCGGACCATCAATCCCGGCCTCTCTGAATTAAAAATAGGTGTCCGAGGTATTTATTTAGTTAAAATAGAGGGACAAACACAAAAGATTGCTCTTTAATATATCCTTTTTACTTCAAATCGATATTACAAAAATAAAACCTTAAACATTGTTTCAATATTTCATGAAATAGTTTAACTTTGTCCCTATAAAGTTAAACTTAAAAACCGAAACAATGGAAAGTATCGATTGGTCAAACCTGTCATTCGGCTATATGCCTACCGACTATAATGTACGGTGTATTTACAAAGACGGGAAATGGGGCGACATTACAGTTACCAGCTCACAAACATTCGAAATACACATGGCGGCCACTTGCCTTCATTACGGACAAGAGGCATTCGAAGGAATGAAAGCCTTTCAGGGTAAAGACGGAAAAATCCGCATTTTCCGTATGGACGAGAATGCAGCTCGCTTGCAAAGTTCCTGCCGGGGAATCATGATGCCCGAACTGCCCACAGAGAAGTTTAACGAAGCCATACTAACCGTAGTCAAGAAGAACGAAAGGTTCGTACCTCCCTACGAAAGCGGAGCTTCACTCTATATACGCCCATTACTAATAGGAACATCGGCACAGGTAGGAGTCAAACCGGCCAAAGAATATTTGTTCATCGTCTTCGTATCTCCGGTAGGTCCTTATTTCAAAGAGGGTTTCAAACCTACCCCTATGGCGATACTCCGTCAATACGACCGCGCCGCTCCACTCGGAACAGGACGCTACAAAGTAGGAGGAAATTACGCAGCCAGTTTAGTGGCTGGCGAAAAAGCCCATGAACTGGGATATTCCGCCGTACTCTATCTGGACGCCAAAGAGAAAAAATATATCGACGAATGCGGCCCGGCCAACTTCTTCGGCATTCGGGGAAACAGCTATATCACCCCGAAATCGACGTCCATTCTCCCTTCAATCACCAACAAAAGCCTCATGCAACTTGCCGAAGACATGGGCATGACGGTAGAAGTACGACAAATACCGGAAGATGAAATCGGGACATTCGACGAAGCGGGAGCTTGTGGAACAGCTGCCGTCATCAGTCCTATCGCCCGTATAGACGACCTCGATGAAAACAAATCGTATATTTTCTCCAAAGACGGTAAACCCGGACCTATTTGCGAAAAGCTATACAATAAGTTACGCGCTATACAATATGGCGACGAACCCGATACTCACAAATGGATTACTATCGTAGAATAACTACAAGATTATACAACGGCAGCCCGGAGAGACACTCTTTCGGGCTGTCGCTTTTATAACACATTTTTTCAGTGACAACCATGAATATCCAACAAATCTTCGAAAAATACTATCAACCCGGAACGCCTCTTTATAACAGCGTATGGTCCCATAGCAAACTGGTTGCCGAAAAAGCCCTGAAACTAGCCCAAGCCCACCCGGAATTAAATATCGATTCGGACTTTGTTTACGAAGCCGCCATGCTTCACGACATCGGTGTATACCTCACCCATGCTCCTTCGATTTACTGTACAGGAGAAGAGCCCTATATCCGTCACGGCATTATAGGAGCCGAACTTCTTCGAAATGAAGGATATCCCAAACACGCTCTCGTTTGTGAACGACACACAGGAACCGGACTGACGGTCGATGACATCATCTCCCAAAACCTCCCGCTTCCACACCGTGACATGTGCCCTATAAGTCTCGAAGAAAAGCTCGTTTGCTTCGCCGACAAGTTTTATTCGAAATCTACTCCCGACCAAGAAAAACCGTTCGATAAAGTTCGTAAAAGCGTTGCTAAATACGGCGATGCGTCTTTACACCGTTTCGACGAAATGGCCACTCTGTTTTTATAGAAACCTACACAATCAATAAAAGGAAGATACTCTGAACATTGAATAAAATATATTAAATAAAGCCCAAACGCCGATAAGTCATGGAAAATGTGTATTTTTGCGAGTTGATTACAGATTAACAGCCGGATGCCAAAAGACAGCAAAAAATACGCTATACTTTTATCTCTTCTATGCTCCTCACTGTTTGTGTCGCTCATCGCACAAGACAGGCATCCGTCTTATAGCGAAGTGACTTCACTCGATTCCACCACGAGCAAAGATAGTGCTACTTTATTATCAAATAAACCGATAACACTTTTAGACAGTATTTCCAAAGATTCGTTACAATCGGATTCGTTAGGAGTCGATTCGCTTGCCAATGATTCTGTCACACCCAAGAAAAAGAAAGCCGGTTTGACTTCGGTTGTCGATTACAAGGCCAACGATTCTATCGTTTTCACCCACGGTAACGAGGTGTACATGTACGGAAAAGGGGTAGTACAGTTCGATGGCATGGAGCTCAATGCAGATCAAATCGAGATGAACATGGACAGTAGCTTAGTCTACGCCGTGGGTCGTCCCGACTCTGTGGGAGATATAGTGGGCCGTCCCGTTTTCAAGGATAAAAGCGGAGAGTACGAATCGGAAACCATGAATTATAATTTCAAGACAAAAAAGGGATATATTACCAATATTGTCACCCAACAAGGCGAAGGTTACTTGACAGGCGGACAAACAAAAAAAATGGAGAATGACGAATTCTACATGAAAAGCGGACGTTACACGACATGCGACAATCACGATCACCCGCACTTTTATCTGCAATTAACCCAAGCGAAAGTCCGTCCCAAAAAGAATATCGTAACGGGGCCGGCTTATATGGTACTGGCCGATGTTCCTCTTCCCCTCGCCATTCCGTTCGGCTTCTTCCCTTTCACCGAAAAATATTCATCGGGTATCATCGTTCCCACTTTCGGAGACGAACTAGCACGAGGATTTTATTTGCGTGACGGCGGTTATTATTTTGCCATCAACGATTACATAGACCTTGCACTGACCGGTGAAATTTACACAAAAGGTTCATGGGGTATCAACGCCCGTTCGGCCTATATCAAACGATACAAATATTCCGGTAACTTCGATTTGAGTTTCATCACAACCATTACCGGAGATAAAGGATTGCCAGACTATTCAAAAATGAAGAACTTCAAAATAGCATGGACCCATACCCAAGACACTAAAAACAACCCTAACATGTCGTTATCGGCAAGCGTTAATTTCACAACCAGCGGATATACCCGAAACGATTTAAATAGCTATTACAATTCCAACAGCTTTACCGAAAACACCAAAAGTTCTACGGTAAACATGACCTACCGTATTCCTAACTCGTCATGGAGTTTTTCGGCAACCGCCAATATCACTCAACGTACGCAAGACTCGACACTAAATGTTTCTTTCCCCAATTTAACCGTGTCAATGGGGCAAATTTATCCATTCAAACGGAAATCGGTCGTGGGCAATGAACGTTGGTATGAAAAAATACAAATGTCGTATAGCGGTCGTTTCCAAAACTCGATTCTCACCAAGCAAGACCAGATACTTAAATCGAATCTGATTAAAGACTGGCGAAACGGTATGTATCACAACATTCCCATATCGGCGACTTTCAATGTGTTCAAATATCTCAACCTGACTGCCAGCTTCAACTTTACCGACCGTATGTACACCAACAAAGTTATGAGAGAATGGGATACTCAGCAGTCAAAAATAGTTCAAGACACGACCTACGGATTTTACAACGTATTTAATTATTACGGTTCGTTAAGCGCAGATACCAAACTATACGGATTCTACAAACCGTGGAAAATATTCGGAGACAAAGTACAGGCCATACGACACATTTTCACTCCATCTATATCGTTCAGCGCTGCCCCCGATTTCAGTTCTCCCCGATATGGTTTTTGGAAAACACTTTCCTACGTAAACGAACGAGGAGAAACGGTGACCGAAAAATATTCTCCTTTCTCAAACGGAATATTCGGCACAGTGTCACAAGGGAAACAAGGAACAGTATCGTTCTCGGTATCGAACAATTTGGAGATGAAGGTCAAATCGGACCGCGACTCGACAGGAGTTCGCAAAATATCCCTAATCGAAAACCTATCGGCCAATATGAGTTATAATATGGCTGCGGACTCCATGAAATGGAGTAACCTGAACACCTCAATACTCATTAAACTAACCAAAGGGTTTAACCTACAAATGAGTGCGACATGGGATACCTATACTTATCAATTGGACAGTTACGGAAACCCTGTACGAGTGAATAAACCCCGGTGGACCGTAGGCAAGGGATTAGGACGTTTGTCCAGTACAGGAACATCTTTCTCCTATACCTTCAACAACGATACTTTTAAAAAAAAGGACAAGAAAAAAAACGACAACAAACAGCCTCAACCACAACCCAATACACTGCCACCTGACCCGAATGAAGAGCCGGAAGACGATGCAGCCTCGGAAGAATCGGACACACAATTCGGGGCCGACGGTTATGCGATTTGGGAGGTCCCGTGGAGTCTATCTATCAACTATTCGGTCAATTACGGATATGGGTCTTTCAACAAAAAGAAAATGGAATACAACGGCCGGTTTACCCAAAACCTAAGTTTTTCGGGGAATATCAACTTTACGAAAAACTGGTCTTTTAACTTCTCGGCCAGCTATGATTTCGACGCCAAGAAAATTGCCTATATGAACTGTAACATCACCCGAGACTTGCATTGCTGGTCGATGAGTGCCAGTTTCGTCCCTGTGGGACCTTACAAATCATACAATTTCCACATTAGCGTGAAATCGTCTTTATTGCAAGACCTCAAATATGACAAACGAGGAAACTCTTACAGCCGACTCGACTGGTATTAAACCCGGTCGCATTTGTCGCAACCCGTAAAAACCAACACATTTATAAGCTATTCAACCAATAACCATGCAAACCGACAACGATCTTATACTCGACCATTTGAACGACCCGATATTTCATCTCATCGGTGAAGTCGCCGATGAGATGAATCGCCCGTGTTTCGTCATCGGAGGATATGTACGCGATATTTTTCTGGACCGACCGTCCAAAGACATCGACATCGTAACCTTAGGCAGCGGTATAGAACTCGCCGAGGCTGTAACGACCAAACTGGGGAAACGGGCCCACCTGTCGACATTTCGGAACTTCGGAACAGCACAAGTAAAATACAGTGACCAGAAAGAAAATATAGAGATAGAATTTGTCGGAGCTCGAAAAGAGTCATACAGCCATGACTCGCGTAAACCGATAGTCGAAGACGGAAGCCTGCAAGACGACCAGAACCGAAGAGACTTCACCATCAATGCTTTGGCTCTTTGCCTGAACAAAGAGCATTGGGGCATGCTCGTAGATCCATTCGACGGTATGAACGATCTGAAAAAGGGAATTATTCGCACCCCCCTCGATCCTGACATTACATTCAGCGACGACCCCTTACGCATGATGCGTGCTATCAGATTTGCCACTCAGCTAAATTTCCACATCGAGAAAGAGACATTCGCAGCCATCGAACGAAACCGAAAACGAATCGAAATCATTTCGAAAGAACGCATCATCGACGAACTCGGCAAAATCATACGTTCGGATATTCCCTCTCGGGGATTTATTTTATTAGACGACTGTAAACTGCTGCCTATCATTTTTCCCGAAGTCGCCGCACTCAAAGGAACAGAAACAATCGAAGGACGAGGACATAAAGACAATTTTTATCATTCGCTCGCCGTCCTCGACAATGTGGCACTGCGCAGCCGCAACGAATGGTTACGTTGGGCTGCACTACTCCACGACATCGGGAAACCACGTACCAAACGCTATGATTCCCGCTTGGGTTGGACATTCCACAATCACAATTTCATAGGAGAAAAAATGATTCCCGGTATTTTCCGCAAAATGAAACTACCGCTCAATGAGAAGATGAAATACGTACAGAAACTCGTAGGATTGCACATGAGACCTATCGTCCTCGCCGAAGAAGTCGTTACCGACTCGGCCGTAAGAAGACTCTTGTTCGATGCCGGCGATGACATAGATGATTTGATGCTTCTTTGCGAATCGGATATTACCTCCAAAAACAGAGAAAAGGTGAAACGATTCCGCGACAATTTCGAATTGGTGCGAACCAAACTGCGAGAAATAGAAGAAAAAGACAGCATACGCAATATGAAGCTCCCGATACGGGGAGAAGAAATCATGGAAACCTTCGGGTTACCGCCGTCCCGTCCCGTAGGTGAAATTTTATCGGCTATCAAAGAGGCCATACTCGACGGAAAAATTCCCAATGAATATGAACCGGCACGACTTTTTATGCTGGAAACCGCTGCAACAATGAATTTATTTCCGACAAAGAAATAATATAATATCAATTTTGCCGCAAATACAACACCAATAGTATACAAACAGATACATTTTTATCATTTTTATTGTAAAGTGAAAGTTTTTATAAGAAAATGCTTTCATTTTACGTATTTTGTATTATCTTTGCAACGAAATCAAAGAGAAAGATTACATATTTATAGGGACTTTCCAAAACTCAAAAAACATACTTATCAATGAAAACAACAGAAGTATTGAGCGAATTAAAACGCCGTTTCCCTAACGAACCGGAGTACCACCAAGCTGTGGAAGAAGTGTTATCGACTATCGAAGATGTGTATAACGAACATCCCGAATTCGATCGTTACAACCTGATCGAACGGTTGTGCATTCCCGACAGAATGTTTTCATTTCGGGTAACTTGGGTCGATGACAAAGGTCAAGTCCATACCAATATGGGATATCGTATCCAACACAATAACGCCATCGGTCCGTATAAAGGAGGCATCCGTTTTCACTCATCGGTCAATCCTTCGATCTTGAAATTCCTTGCTTTTGAACAAACCTTCAAAAATGCCTTGACTACTTTACCTATGGGCGGAGGAAAAGGCGGATCGGATTTCAACCCCAAAGGGAAATCGGACATGGAAATCATGCGATTCTGCCAAGCATTCGTTACCGAACTTTGGCGGCATATAGGCCCGGATACCGACGTACCCGCCGGTGATATAGGTGTAGGCGGTCGGGAAGTAAGCTACATGTATGGTATGTATAAAAAGCTGGCCCGCGAAAATACCGGGACATTCACCGGAAAAGGTCTTGAATTCGGAGGCTCACTTATTCGCCCGGAAGCCACAGGATACGGAAATGTATATTTCCTACTCGAAATGCTTAAAACCAAAGGAATAGACATTAAAGGGAAAGTAGTCACCGTATCGGGGTCGGGAAATGTCGCTCAATATACGGTGCAAAAACTTATCTCCCTCGGAGCCAAAGTTGTCACCATGTCCGATAGCGACGGTTATATCTACGATCCAGACGGAATCGATGAAAAGAAACTGGCTTACATCTTCGAACTGAAAAACCTCTATCGAGGACGCATTCGTGAATATGCCGAAGAATATGGCTGTAAATATGTAGAAGGAGGACGTCCGTGGGGAGAAAAATGCGACATAGCCATGCCTAGCGCAACACAGAACGAGCTAGATGGCGACGACGCCCGCACCCTGCTTGCCAACGGCTGTTTCGCCGTTTCGGAAGGTGCAAATATGCCTTCTACCCCCGAAGCTATCGAACAATTCCTCGCAGCCAAAATTTTATATGCTCCGGGTAAAGCCGCCAATGCAGGAGGTGTATCGGTAAGCGGATTGGAAATGACACAAAACTCAATGAAAATAAGCTGGACAGCCGAAGAGGTAGACCAAAAACTGAAACAAATCATGCACGATATTCATGAACAGTGTACCCGCTACGGTAAAGAAAGCGACTCTTATACCAATTATGTGAAAGGAGCCAATATCGCCGGCTTCATGAAAGTAGCCAAAGCGATGATGGCACAAGGGATATTGTAAAATAAACTCATAAAAGAGGCAAAAAAGGAACTTTACGATAAGTTCCTTTTTTTCTTCGTAAAAGAATATAGTCTAAACGAGAAGATTCCCATAAAAGACTGTCCCAACTCTTATTAATAAGAAATCAGAGATTATCAGAACGGATATCCAATAGCCAAGTGGAATGCGAGACTGTTTTTGAAAGAAGTCATATTATAATATCCTTTCTTTCCGGTATCATAGGGTGCATGTATCCCGATACCTAAATCTCCCCGTAAAACAAGCATACCGATATCGTAGCGTAATCCTATACCTGTACCGAGGGCTATATCTTTGAGAAAAGTTTTCCGGTCGAGTTCTCCACCGGGACGTTTCGGATCTTTTTTCAATAGCCAGATATTCCCGGCATCGACGAATGCCGCACCGTGCAAATCGCCCCAAATGGGAAAACGGTATTCGATATTCGCTTCGAGTTTGAAAGTACCTGTCTGGTCGAAATATCCGTCGACATCGTCTTTTGCCGGAACATAACTTCCGGGACCGAGCGAACGTATAGTAAAAGCCCGTATGCTATTTGCACCTCCGATATAAAATTGTTCGCTGTACGGAACTTCTTTGGAATTTCCGTATGCATGTTCCGCACCTATAAACAACCGGGTCGCCAACCAGTGTTCGGCACGGAAACGGTGATAATATTTCATTTCGGCACTTCCCTTTACGAATTGAGAAAAACTGCTGCCAAAGATATGTTTCTCCCCATGCTGTCCAAAAAGCGAGGTTATCCCGCTAAGGATATTTCCAGCCGACATTCCCATGAACTGCCAGATAAAGCGATTATCCACTTCCCGGCCGTATGAGGTATCGTAAGTATAGGTGTAACTCGAAGACGGAATGAACTGATCTCGGAAACTGAGGGCAATGGCCGGATTCTCTTCCATCGTTTTATCGAACGATTCGGTCGTATTGAGCAGTTTTGTATATACCAACTTGAATGGCGTAACCGAGTGTCCGGCCCGCAAGGAGGTACGATAGTCGTATGACATCGAACCGTTGAAAGAGACCATACGAAAATAATGAGGCCGATTCATCAAGTTTGCCCCCAATTGGAACCGAGTATAAGCGGGATATTTTCGGGTACGGGGTAATTGCGGTAGAAATCCCGGCACGATACGGGGATAAGTTAATGAAGAATTCAAACCCACTTCGTAAGAGTTGAATAACGAAGCCTTACCATGCTGCGAACCTCCGCCTGTCTGCCACTCATAACTCCCGTTGAGTTTGACCGAAAGTTTTTCACCGCCCCCGAACACGTTGTTGTGATTAATACCGAAAATAAGTCCCGGGCCTATATAGCTGTTCGATTTAGACGAAACATTGGCTTCTATGGTCGCTTCGAGCGGCACGTCGAACGTCGCCTGTATCGTTACATCGAGGGAATCTTTTCGCATCAATGAATCGAGAGGGGTTACTTCGACAGCGACAGTACGGAATATTCCTAACCGCCCAAGATTGGATTGCGTCTCATTTTGGGTCGCAATCGAATAGATTTCGCCCGGTTTGAAAGTGATATTTTTGGGTAATACCCATTTTTTCAATCGTATAGGCTTGTAATAAGCGACAGTCATGCGAGGGTAGCGAATGGTATCGGGAGTTCCGTCGCCGGTGGCACGGTTGAGTCGAACTGTCACATCTCCCACATAATAAGGTTTGAGCGCTTGTGCCGGAATCCCTTTTTTCAGCGTCACTCTCAACGCCACTTTACCCGGAGAGAACGTAGTGTCGGCAAGGTATTCGATGTATTCGGGGCGGAAATAAAAATATCCGTTATTTCTCAGTGCAGTAGTAATTCGGTTTCGCTCGAAAGATAAAGAATCGAGGCAATAACGGTCGCCCTTTTGTAAAATCGAGGAACTATTTATACTGTCGATAAACCGAGTTACCGGACTCGTAGGAGCCGGTAATTCTATGGTATCGAGCGTATAGGCTTCGGGGACTTCGATTCGATATTTAATGCGGGCTTTTTTTAGGGTTCCGTTTGTTGTATATCAATTCATAATCGGCTTTCGCTCCGAAATATCCGTTATTTCCGAGAATGTCTTTGACTACCCTCATACGCAATTCGGGCTGTACGGTCGAAACAAGTACCGGCTCCTTGGCCAACTTCTCGTATATCCAGTGCTTCACCCCTTTTTCCGCTTGGGTTCCATGTAATTCCACACCCACAAACCTATGGGAAACGGCGTGCGGATATAAGGAGAGAACAAAGGATTGTTGGGTGCGACGGAGAGAGTAGATCGAACGTCCGATGCAGCTGCATCGGCGATTTTCACACCTGAGTCGGGTATGATTTCCATTTTCTTTACGCCGGTATACAATACTTCATCATCGGCAATACGCTTTGTCGTGGAACAGCCAATCAGTATCAGCAATAGAAAAGCGGCGGTAAATACATTTCGGAATACTTTTTTCATAGGTTCACCCCCTTTCTGCTTTTCCGTGGTCGAAATAGCTCCATCAGATTGAGCAGCCTTTTCTTAACGACAAAACCGACACCGGTTTGAGTGATCTCTCCTTCGAGAATACTTTCATATCCCGTATGCCGGAATATTTTAATATACATGTTATCCCTTTGATTCAAATAATATTCGAGGGAAATGTCGTCTATGAAGTTCTCTTTGAAATTGACATCTGCGTTGTCGTCCGGGCTGAGGCTTCCGCCGATGACGACTTTCACCCTATTGTTAAACAGACTTTTAGCCGCCCTATAAGAATAATCGGTGCGGGTATTCACTCCCGAAGCATCGGTGTAGGAATTAATATCGAAAGACAAATCGATACCTTTCAAGTTATCCTGAGCCCATTGGTTCAATTCTTTTTGCAAGAATGCGTTAAGCGGATTACCCAACAGATCGGATTTCGTAGTCGACGTTCCGGGACCGGTATATGTATTATAAATGAGCAGGCTCATGGCTTGCGAAGCCCGTTGCTCGGCCGTGAGCGATGTCAACTGATTTTGCAGAGTGAGGTCTTCTGGTGCGGAAAGGTCGAAAGAAACAGACAAATTTTCCAATGAATTTTTAATGATGATACTGATGTCAAAATTGACTTGCCGGGTATTTTTCTCCTCCTCGGAGATAGTCGTGCGTACGGTCTCGACAGCTGTAATAGACATTTGAGGATCGGCGATATCACCGTTCCAAGACACATAGCTTCCGTCTTGAATTTTAAACAACTTTTCCGATATGATAGGTGGGTTGTAGCGGACGAAACCTCCGGTGAGATTGTATCGACCGGTGAAACGGCTGTCGCCCAACGTATTCATGGTATAGGCCAATTCCCCTCCGCCTTGAAGGTCTATCCGATTTTTTCCGTCCACCGAAAGATTCACACCCATTTTAACAGTGGGAGCAATGTTGATATTAACCAATATATCCATGCCCAACACACTGCTCTTTTGCAAAGTATCTTCTTCGGCTATTTCAGTACTGTCGTTGAACGAAACGAATGTAACGATATTATTCTCCTGTTGTTGAAGAGCGAAAGGAGAATCTTGCATAACGTAGGTTACTTCCGTTCCCGTGAGCAGCCCTACATTTCCCCGAATTTTCAAGGCATCAAGCGGACCGTTTACCGCCATGTCCATATCTGCGATAACCGAACCGTAAACAGTCGCTTTCGTACTTCTCGCCGATTTAACCGGTTGGAAAGCCGATGCATATAATCTCAAATCGGTAACGATTTTATCTAATTTTTTGAAATCGATATTTCCATCGATATGCAGTGGATTTTTATTCGCTCCCGTGATCTCATAATTGTCGAATTGCAAAACATTTTGTTCCACTCGAATCTGACTTTGAGGAAATTTCAAAGTGGCTCCCATCGATTTAGAATTAGCCACGGCTTCTTCCATCTGTATGTAGCCATTCAGGAGAGGCGTATCGGTACTACCCGTAACTCCCATTTTCCCATTCAAATATCCCTGTAATTGCGCCATTTCGGAAGGGAGGAACGGATTGGCTGTCGTCAACGGGAACTCATCTATGGACAAGTTTAACCGAACGGGATTTTCTGCTTGATTGTCAAGAAGCCCGTTCAACGTCAATACTTTCTTATCGTCTATTTCCAAATCGGCTTGTGCTTCCTGACGACCCAAAGAGTCTAATTGATAATCGACATTCAGATTAAAATTTCCCACACGTTGTTTCCCATAATATAAATCACCGATTCCCATACTACCGGATACTTCCGTCGCACTCTGCGGAAAGTTTACCAGCAAGTCGGCAGAAATACTTCCGTCGATTTGAGGAGAAAATGGCGATAAAGCCAACCACGGAGCTATCTCCATACCGTTTATATCAACTTTCAATGCCTCTTGGTGAGAGAAATCATGTGATTGTTCGTTGTGTAAAGTCTTGATAATAAAATGCCGATCCTCGTGAGTGAGAGCTATGTTGGCATCGAAATGTCGCCCATAGTGGTAGGCAAAAAAATTGTCGGGATTCAATGTCCACGTTTCAAAGCCGATAATCGGATTTTTAGGGAAAAACGACACTTGAATCAATGAATCTAAAAAATCGGCTTGGCAACCTATTCGGAATCCTTCTTGTCCTTGTCTGTTTTTTTGCACACAAAACAATTTAGTCGTATTCCCGGAGAGGAATCCGTTAAGGATTACAGAGGCTAATTGATCGAGGTTTCCGGGCTTGTTGCCGACTTGAAGAGAGTAATATAATCTTTCCTCCTTTTCACGACGCTCGAATAAAGAGAGTTGGAGGGTATCGATAGTAATTCCCCCGGTCGAAAAGCGGTCTATCTTACCCGTCGTATTCAATAGAGTATCGTTCTGGATATTCAGGCCGATTTGAGAAAATCCCATGTTCATTCCTTTGAGATACTGCTGTATGAGATTATTCCGCTTTGCGTTCGCATGAAACTCAAAAGGAGGCAGAACTTGATGCAACGCTTTCATATCCAATCGCTTTTCTTCTTGAACCGTAGCAATAATAGGTAACGACTGGTTCAGCTTTTCCAAGAAAGAGCTAAATCCTATACTCGAAACAAAATTCATAGCCATGTCTCCGCTTCGGACAGCGGCATTTATGTGCGTAGAGTCTGTTTCGGCCGAAATCGACAATGCATTGGTTTGTAACCTGCTGGTCGGCAAGAGGGCAGAAAAGTCACTTAACCGTATGTCTGCCCGATAAGATTCGCTCATGGGCGAAACATAGCCAGAAAGAGAAAGGCCGGTAGAAACCGAGCATGCTTCGGTTACCAGTTTCAGAGCTTCCAAATCGGTATGAATCTCGCCAGTCAAGTCGGCCGTATATTCTTCGGGAGACAGCGATCCCGATACGGAGAGTCCTATCAACAAATTAGGATCGGTACAAGTTATACCGCCACTCATTTTACCCCTATTCAATTTTGCTTCGATAGACAGTCCGGTATACCGGTAACCCGAATAATCCACGGAATCTATTTTCAAGTCGACAGTCGCATACATACTGGAATCCATCGGATTGTATTTTTCCCCTGAGAACCGGGTCGAAGCAGAGAGTACTCCCAAAGAATCATGAGGCAGGAACGAAGATAGAGGAAATCGATCTATCAGTATCCGTCCATCATATTGCTCTTTTTTAGTATTTAATCGAGCAAGGAGAGTGATGAGGCCATCGCCGGATTCGATTTGGGCTTTCGACCGGATCATCTCCGGTGAAAGTCGGGCATTACCGGTGAATCGGGTCGGCGGTATATGTATTTTTTTGCTTAGGGAGTCCGGCATTACATTCGCAAAGACCGGCGAATTTTTCAGGCGAAGCTCCCATTGGAGACTTCCGTTAATCCGATCTGCAATGTGCAAATTTTGCACATTGCCTGTCGCTTGGCAAACGAATGTTCCCGGCAGGGATATATCGGCCTTTTCCAAATTTAAATCTCCCAATTTACCGTTCATCGAGATGTTTGAAAGAAAACCGGTCGACAACAACAACCCTCTGGTATAATTGTCGTATTCGGGTAATACCCGAATAATGTCCCCAATAGCGAGCTTAGCCTGTAATCGGACCTCAACCGGTGTCTGTGAATTTTGTGTAAAAATACCGTTTCCAGCCTTAATCTGCGCCGAAATCTCGGATAAAGCAGTGTTCATCTGAAATTTTTGCAAGGAGATACCTGTCGAATCCATAGTAAAAGTTCCTTGTGTTCGAGTTACGGCTATCCCCGAACGTTCGGTGAACGCCAATTGTTTAATAGGAACGCATATTTCGCTTCCTCGATTATAGAGGGAGTCGATGGCAATCTCAATATTATCGAGAGAAAGATACCCGAAGTCGAGCCCTTTTTGGGGGATTCGGGTCGGCAAGGCATAAAGAGCATGATTCCGATGCAGCCGCAACTTTTGAATTTGTACGGTCCACGGCGGCGAAACGATTGTATCGGCATCATTTTCCTCCGGTTCTGCTTCATTATTTCCACTCCCCGGATAATAACGATAATCTCCTTTGTCTATAATCGCCTCGGAGACTCGAACCGATTGCCCGTATAAATCTATTTCTCCTTGCAAGAGTCTCGCTTTTTGTATCGAAGCATCCAAATTTTCGATAGTAGGTTTCATCTGCATAGAATAATGGATATTCGATAACCCTATTTCTCCTACCGAGATGCTCCAATTCAATGGAGCGCTTTCCGCAGAAACAGTATCGGGGGAACTCTCCGATAAGTTCAAAGTTATTTCCCCTCCGTCCAATCGGGTGGAAGGTAATGAGATGTGATAATCTTTTAAATTAACGTTTGCTTTCTGTGTGGAGAATTGTTTTATGTTAGCCGATAGTAATAAAGTAGAGTCTGAATTCGAAAAACGAAAAAGTGTTTCGTTCAATGCTATTTTCTGGATTTGAACTTGTCCACGCAAAAGTGCCGCCGGGGCTACCCCTACTTGTATACTTGAACTTTGCAACAGCGTATCCCGACTCGAAGTCAGTAAAAGTATATCGTCGATTTGCAGTCGGAACGGGAATTTAAGAGACAACTTTCCTATGGAAAGCTCCATTCCTGTCGATCGGCCGACATAACCGCTAATCTCATTCTTTCCCCATCGTTGTACTGCCGGGATATAAATAGACAAAGGTAAAGTCAACAATAGCACTAAAAGTGAAATCAATACGATAGCAATATATTTTAGTGCTTTTTTCATTTTGGAGGAATTCTTTTTGAAAGACTCTATATACACCTTATTTAACTGTATTCCGGTGGCTATTTTATAAACATTGGCACGACAGCATTTGTTTTTAGAATATACAGAAAACCTAAAAAACAAGGTAAATATATGAAAAATTATTTGTACCTCATTGCTTTATTTACAACGATCGCGTTAGGAATAAATTCGGGGCATGGCCGAATCAGAAAGCCGATCAACGACCGGAATACCCCATTCCTATACCGATGAGTTTATCGTAACGTACTCCCTGCGGACGATGATAAACCTTTACTAAATATTCGTTTACCGTTTCATAATAGTTTCCTTCGATAGGGCCTGCCGAAGCGGCACTCCCTCCATCGGGCAAAAATAGGTATTGATAATTGTATGAGCCCTGTTTCAAGAGCAGGGTTTTCTCATATTTCCCAGAAGCAGGATTATAAACCATTTCGTTATAAGGGGTATACCGATGATTCGTCATTTCGCCATCGATATATATTTTTCCTCCCGGAATCGGATCGGAATCAAGCGTGAAATGCACGACGAAATAATCGGCTTCGGTATTGCTGTCGTCTGCCCCGCTTTGGCGTATGACGAAACGCCCGTTTTGGGTTTTATCATAAAGATAACTCGTTTGCGCTCTGGGAACAGACGTAGCTAACACGACGTGATAATATGGGTCGAAATAGTATATTTTTTCAACCCCTAATCCGGCATAACGGGTAGCTACCATTTCGAACCGACGAAATTCATTCCCCGCTTCGAATATCATATTGCGGTCATGCCCGAAAACAATTTGATTCCCTTGTACCCTTAAAGGTCTATTTATAATAACCTCCTTATCCCGTCGGCTATTTTGAAGAATACTTATTTTCAATTCGTTATAAGGATTTTGAACCCGATAATTGTTGGTATTGAGAGCGACTTCTACCTGTTGATGTTCACGGTTATAATCTATATCGGTGCGAGACGTTACAGAAGGAGCAACCAAAACTTGGTTTTCGTAGACCGAAAAACACACTTGCAACAAAATATTTTCCGGTTCGTTTTCGGGATAAACCACAAGCACATAATTACCCGATACTTTAAATTGTACATCGGCATTGGGAAGCGTAATCCTGTAATGCACATAATGCGCGAAAGTCGCAGTAGAAAATTCATATTCTTCGACAGAATTCGTATTGAAGCCATCGAGATATTCCAAATCCGACAAGTCGGAAGGACGCCAATCTGCATTACAATGTATAAGACTGTATTGCAAATAAGTGACATCTTCGGCCAACTCATCGAACGAAATCGTTATGTGTTCGTCGGTATTCAATTCAATAATAGGAGGGAACAACTCCCTACCTTCCACCTCGGTCTGTATAGTTCGAAATCGATCGGAGAAGGCTTGTGTTTCATACGGTTCCGAACGATTTTGAGCCGTTGCAGAAATGCCTCCCAAAAGGACACAAACAGAAATAAGCAATTGAAAAATATAACTTGTTTTCATAACCATTCCATTATCGAGTTACTGATGCAAACATACGAAATTTTACGCCTATATCCTAATATATCCCTTACAGCCATCAATTCTATCGCAATAGAACGAAAATAATTTATAACTCGAATCATACAGAATGCAGTTCGGCATGAAAAATAAATATATTTATTTTATCCTACATCTACCTTTCGTTATATTATTCTGTATAATATAGGAGGCGGTTCGGCATAGTCAAGCCGAAAATATAATTTTCGCTTGTCTCTGCACTCACCTTTCACTATATTTGTACCGTATTTTAAAATATAGTTGTGTATGAATTGTAAGTTTTTCACTATCGCTTGTGCTTTATTGTCAATGTCTTTCTGCTCATGGGCAAACGAAAATAAAACGGATTCTGTGGGTTACCAATTTACTGTAACCAAAGAATTGAAGACCAACCCGGTAAAAGACCAAAGTAGATCGGGAACGTGTTGGAGTTTCTCGACTTTATCGTTTATCGAAGATGATTTGTTGCGTCAAGGAAAGCCTGCGGTAGACTTATCGGAAATGTTTATCGTGCGTAACGATTATATAGAAAAAGCGATTAAATATGTACGCATGCACGGCGATATCGCCTTTTCGGCCGGGGGTAGCGCTTATGACGTGCTCTATATCATCGATAAATATGGCATTGTGCCCGAGGAGGTTTATACCGGTTTGAATTACGGGACAGACAAGCACCAGCACGGAGAACTCGACGCTATCCTCAAAGGTTATGTCGATGCTATCATTGCCAACCCCAACAAAAAACTTTCGACGGCAGGGCTCGATGGATTCAAAGCCGTGCTGGACACTTATTTAGGCAAAGTTCCCGAGAAGTTTACTTACAACGGCGTAGAATACACACCTCAATCTTTTGCAAAATCATTGGGTATAAAAGCCTCGGATTATGTTCCGTTGACATCATTCACCCATCACGATTTTTACAAACCTTTTGCCATTGAAGTACCCGACAACTGGTTATGGTCGGAATATTATAATATCCCGCTCAACGAATTGATGGAGACAATCGATTATGCCATCGATAAAGGTTTTACAGTCATGTGGGCTTCCGATGTAAGCGAGAAAGGATTCCAATATCTGAAAGGGTTTGCTGTGGTTCCCGTAGAGAAGAAAAACGAGAACCTGTCTGGAACCGAATTGGCTCGTTGGGTAAAATTGTCAAAATCGGAAAAAGAAGGAGAACTATATAAATTCGAAGAACCGGAAGAAGAACAATACATCGACCAAAAACTTCGACAAGAAGCATTCGATAACTACGAGACTACCGACGACCACGGCATGGTATTCGTAGGAACAGCCGTCGACCAGAACGGTACGAAATATTATAAAGTGAAAAATTCATGGGGTACGGAACAAATTTATGGAGGCTTTTTCTACGCATCAGAAGCATTCGTGAAATATAAAACTATGGATATCTTAGTCCACAAAGATGCTGTTCCCGTAAAGATTCTGAAAAAATTACATCTGAAATAACACGATGAAACGGCTCCGTCTATCTGGACTTTTGCTGTTGATATTGTGTTTGTCTCTATTGGCTATCCCGTTTTGGAACGACCGAATCGTACGCCGTTATATCGACAAAATATGGTTACACCGGACGAACTCGATCGAGAAGTTGCACGAGTTTGAACAGGAGTATAAAAATTTTGAGTGCGACGTGCTGTTCCTCACCGATTCAGCAACATTCGAGATAGGGCATGACGAACCTTCGGGCGAACCGTTGAAGCCCTATCTCGACTTTTTAGGAGCTAACCCCGACCGAGAACTTTGGCTCGATTTAAAGAATCTGAACGAAAGTAACTGCATACAAGCCGAAACGACACTTACCGGACTACTGGCACAGAGAGATGTCGATAAAGATCAATTGATTATCGAATCTCGTGATTGGAAAGCGTTACATCATTTTACACAAGAAGGGTATTACACTTCTTGCTATCTGGATATTCCCCATATAGACGAATTGTCCGACGCAGAATGTTTACACAGACTGGATTCCATTCAACAAATAGCCCATAGCGGAGCTGTTTCGGCGCTCTCCTTTCCGGCTTCGTATTACGCTTTTCTAAGGAATCTGGATTTCTCAGTAGATTTACTCACTTGGGAACATCGTCGATGGGCTTGGCAATTACTCTTCTTTTCCCGATCAAGGGCGATTCTGAAAGACGGGAGAATAAAAGTCGTTTTGGTGAAAGAAAAGGGACATTATCACAAATGAATCTTTTTATAAAAACAGGTCAAACACAATCGATATACCCACGCAACAACGATACAAAGCAAGAGATACAATAACCCGGATATCTCTGGGGGAAGGGCTTGATCGTGCGCAAGAACTTGTTGCCGCACAAAAGCATGAGTTACAAACAGCGCAGCTGAAAGTTTTCCCATGAAAAGCAGAACGTTTTGAAGAGATTCCTTTCTGGCAAGCGGGAGAACGGCAGCCACAGGAAAGAGGGCTAATATGGGACTAACCACCCACAAATAGCGATTGAACAAACTCAGAACAAAAAGAACGACTCCCAAAGAAATCCATCTCCACGAAATATATACAGGGTGACGAGACAGGAGAATGCCTACACAAAACACCGGTAACCACCCTATGCTGTTATAACGAAAAGCAAAAACCCAGTTATCCAACCCGAGACTAGACAACACAATGAGCAACGTCCACACCCCTGCTATAATACCCCATAGAACCTTGTCCGATGATTTCCGCAAGAATAATGCGTAAATAACATACAACAGAAATGCCATGCCGAAATACCACCACGGCCCGGCAATGATAAATCTGTCGGCAAGGCCATTGGCCGTAAAAGTAAGCATAAACAACATGTCGGTCCAAATCTTGTTATTACCCAGATAGGCATAGGTAAAATGCGTATGCCCCGAATAACGGTCGAGAATAAGCAGTAGCGCCATAGGAACGAGCCATTTCCACAGTTGTATGGCTCGGCGCAAAATGATATACCACTTCGATTCCCCGCTGTGGTCATAACATTTGGAAAGTCCATAACCACTGACAAAGACAAAAATCGAAACTCCGTAATGTCCTAAAAAGGAAAATAGTGATAAAATTATAATGCGTAAATTACCAGACAACATGGCCTCGGTAAAACGGGAAACATTTTCGGGAGCATACTTAAACTCACATTCTGGCGGAAACTCAGGAAACGTATGAAAATAATTATGTAATATAATCAATAAAATACCAATACCTTTTACAATATCCAGATTTTTATCCCGCGTAAATGTTCGTAAATTACCCCCCCCTTAAATATTCACATTCATTAGCATTATTTGTATTTATTTACATTCATCAGATACAAAATAACATGAGATTACATTTCTTCTGATACCTCATTGAGCTTTTCACCGATCAATCGAGCAGCCGATGCTACATAATCGGCACAAGGGCGACGCTTGTAATACGTTTCGGTACGAGCCTCGGGAGTAGGACTATCGCTTTTATGGTCGAGTCCCAACAGCTCTCTGCAAATAATAGAACCGTTTAGGGCCTTCGATTTCTCTGCCAAATCCTGCACCGTGCTGTAAACGATTTTTCGTTTAGTCATATCCGACGGGATATCATTTTTGTAAAATAACCCAGCAACCATAAACATGCCGCTAACTGCACCGCACACTTCTCTCAATCGTCCCATGCCTCCACCCAACGGGGCACTGATAGACGCTGCCAAAGACGGGCTTATATCGAACAAATCGCAATAAGCCAACACAACGGCTTGCGCACAATTATATCCTTCCAGAAAAAAACGACGAGCCTTCTCCGCTCTTTGTTCCACATCTACTCTTTCCATACCGTTACCATTGAATAGGATCGACTCCATGAGCCTCTAAATATTGGTTAGTTTGACTAAAATGATGATTCCCGAAGAACCCCCGATGTGCCGACAAAGGCGAAGGGTGTGGAGATTGCAAAACAAGATGCCGACTGCGATCTATAAAATCGCCCTTCCGTTGGGCATACGATCCCCATAGGATAAATACCAAATGCTCCCGCTCTTCTGCCAATTTATGAATAACTGCATCGGTAAATGTTTCCCAACCTCTACCTTGATGAGATGCCGCCTTGTGAGCCTCAACCGTGAGAGTGGCATTCAAAAGCAAAACTCCTTGTTGCGCCCATCGAGTCAAATTTCCACTTCGAGGAACAGGGATTCCCAAATCGCTCTCGATCTCCTTGAAAATATTTTGAAGCGAAGGGGGAAAAGGAATCTGATCATTAACCGAGAAACAAAGCCCATGCGCTTGACGAGGCTCGTGATAGGGATCTTGCCCCAAAATAACGACCTTTACTTGGTCGAACGGGCAAGCATCGAAAGCCGCAAAAATCTGGCTACCGGGAGGATAAACCGTTTTAGTAGCATATTCGTGCCGTACAAAAGCCGCCAGATTTTCAAAATAAGGCTTGCCAAACTCGCTTTGTAAGCGCTGTTGCCAGCTAGATTCGATACGAACATTCATAATAATCGAATAAGATTTTAACCATATCTGTTTGCAAAGCTACAAATATTTCTTACTTTTGCCACGCAAATGAAGAATTGTTTCTCATTTTTGAGTAAAAACAATCTCGCTTTTTTATATCGGCACCCGTAGTTCAATGGATAGAATAAAGGATTCCGGTTCCTTCGATTGGGGTTCGACTCCCCACGGGTGTACAAATTACGGCATTAAATAGCCTAATAATTAGACGATTATTATATCTTAGGTAGCAAACAGGTAGCAAAAATCGACACATTACCCCCTGTTTTATCTCCATTCTTATATACGTGTGCAGAAGATTATCATACAGGTAATACCCCTATGAAGATCATATAATAGGGGAAATTCCCCCTATTTAGATTTGCATAAAAGTATATGAAATTCATGCACTTTTTTTGATATTATCATTATATTTGTATGTCCTTATTATTTATCCTTTTTTGTCTATTATTAGGAAGGAGGTGTGCTGAAAATTCGGCTACCACCTTCTTTTATACCGCATCAAATGAGCGTAAAATAGTGTGGAAAATTTTCCGCACTTTGCTCATATCCATAAATTTGCCCTTCATCGATCGACCGTTATAAACACGCAATTTCATGCGTATTATTTAGACCGATTGCATTTCTATTAGACAGGTAAATATGTTTTATAACATGTTTAGATTGTATTGATGTTCCCTCAAAATATCCTTTACATTGATTTTCAATTATTTTGTTGTAATAACCAAGATTTCACGACTAATATTTTTAGCCGTATCATCTACGAAGTATAATAGTTACGAAAATATCCTTTTCGCTCAAAATTAAGCACAAATTGATAACCAGTATTTTAGCTAAGACGGGAATTCTCGTCTTAGCTGATAATCAATAACTTATGTTTTTACATTGGCGATTGAAAAGAGCTGTATTTGTCTATCTCTGTTTTTATCCATTCCCACAGATCCGGAGAGACCATTAGCCTATCCGGGCTTATTCCACATGAGGCGTATTTAATTACATCTATCACCGTTTGCAATAGCTGTTCGGGGTCTTGCAACTCCATAGAGAGCCGATATATTATAAATACCGGAAAATTTATTACTTCCTTTTTTATGTTTTTCATATATCTTTAAAATCTAATCGGCCTAAATTGTCATTTATAGACTTAATGATACTTTCCTGTATCAAGGTTCCGCATTGGGTTGTTAGTTGTATAAAGCGATCTATATCATTATCTGATACAATTCCGTACTTGTTCTTCCAGTTGCAAAAAGAGTTCTCTATATCCCGCAATCCTGCCAACATGATTAATAACTCCCTTGTCTGTCCACTGATGACTGCGTTACGCATGGTATCGACGCTACGATGTTCGATTACTTCTACTGTCTGCTCATCTTGTTTTAATTCGGTTGTTTCCATATAAAAAAAGTTTATTGTTTAACGATGTTCGGAATAGCGGGAATCCTCCCGGACACGTCCGCTACCGGTGGGATAGCTTACTTTCACAAGCGGCTGCCCCGTCTATAATTTAACAAACATATAAAAGCACCTATTAGGGTAGGGTAACTCCGGAGCGGATAAACCGCCCCTTTTAGCTGCATACTTCTACCAAGTTCGCCCGCTTAAAAGAGCGATATTCCTGTCTCTCGGTGTCATAGTACGTTTGCAACGTCTCATTTGCCTTTCTTCCTGTGCCCTGTGTCGGCGGTAGTATAGACTCTTTCAGTGTCCCGTATGCCTCTCTAATCGTCCCGTCCACCTTGCGGAAATAAAACCGAACGATCCGATGTTTCATTTGTACTTTTAACTTCACATTTGCCCATGCCGTTTTGAGAGCCTCCGACATCGTATATCCGTTGCGTTTTACAAACTGCCATGCAAGGCTCATAATCTCGCTTAACTGTGTTCTGTTCCGTGTACTCATATCTTTATTTATTTTGTTGGTCTCTATTAAAGTAGCCCGGCTTTTGTTTCCCCAGTGACCGGGCTACCGTCTCATGCTGTTTTGGAAGAGCAGCAATGTATTTCGTTTAACTTTGTGTATCAATCTCCGCAATAACGCCCGCTTTGGCTTCTGTAATACTCCGTTATCCCTCTTTCCATTGTTGCGTCGAATACAACCGATTCGGGCTTTTGTGCGGGTTCCGACTTTTTCATTAACCGGCGAGCCTCTTTTTCGGCTTTGCGGGCTTCCGCTTTCATCTTAAACCATGCGTTCCTCAAACAAGCACTGAACGACTGGCAGAACTCACGGCCGAGAACCGAGATAGAGCGTTTATACATTACCCATGCTGTTTTGAAAAGTTGCGATTTGTCGATTTTCGTTTTCATATCTTTGTTTGTTTTTGTTTGATGTGACAAAGATAAAGCTATAACTTTGATTATACAATATATAATCAAACTTTTAGCTTATTATTAACAATAATTAAATAAAGCGATAACTTTAATTTCAAACAATAGGTCTATGTTTGCACAAACCAATTAAATAAAGCTATGAGTTTAAATATTAAGAAAGTAATTAAAGAACACGGGTTAGAAGTTCGTGAAGTTGCTAAAAGAATGGGGATAACTCCTACTGGATTAAGTCAACATATCAACGGCAACCCATCTGTTGAAGTTTTGGAACGCATATCTAATGCCATAGGCTGCGATATATCTGAACTATTTGAACGCCCCAATAGCGATACTACTGTATTAACGTGCCCTAAATGCGGAACCAAGTTAAAGGTAACCGAGTTAAAAGATTAAGCCATGAAAGACAGATTTATTATAACTACAACTGGTACAATAGAGAATTGTCCTATAAAAAGATATATTGATACAATATGTTCAAATATTGTAATAGGTACTAATGTGTTTTCTGATTTTGTAGCATCGTTTACGGACTTTTTCGGCGGGCGATCTGGTTCATATAAAAGAAAACTTCAAATTATATATAATGAAGCATCAGAAGAATTAAAACAAAAAGCTATAAACTTAGGGGCAAATGCCATTGTTGGATTTAAGATTGATTTTGACGAAATATCTAGCAAAGATAAATCTATGTTTATGGTATCTGTTTCTGGAACAGCTTGTGTTATAGAAAAAAATGATGAAGATATTAAAGCCGTGGATTGTCATTCTCAAATTTCATCAATAGATCTTCAAAAAGAAATTCAGCGAAGATACATAGTATCACAAATAAAAAAATCTTCACTAATATGTGAGGAATGGGTGGAATTTTTATTAGAAAACCCTCAAATAGAAATTGTAGAGGATCTTATAAAAAGGTATATATCCTTAGATGTCAATTATAACGCTAATGAGATAAAAGAGGCAACTAATATAAAACGAATTATATCTGTAATTCCTGCAAATCATATTATTCCTTTTGTTTACAAATATTTTGAACATAAAAAAATAAGAGATTTGATTGAGGAATTTCATTTATTTGATTCCAATTCTATTTACGAAATAATCAAATCAAAATTACATACTGGAATACATTTGCTATCGGCGACAAAAGAATATTACGATGCAAATGATTTACAAGGTATGAAAAAGATATTGGAATATTTAGATAATCTTCCAAATACTGGCAATATTGAGACTGTAAAAGGAGGACTATTTTCTAAATGCAACGAAAAAAAATTTATATGTGAAAATGGGCATAAAAACTCTATTGATTTTCTCTTCTGTGAGAAATGCGGGATAAATATTAAAGGACTGAATGAAGAAGAATTGAATATAATCGAAGAATTTAAGGAAAAATGTAATATTATTGAGGATTACATCGATTGATAAAATAATATTTTTAATTGAGGGAGTATGTCCAATTTTGGTGAGACCCTTTATTTTATACCTCATCAATGAGAGATTAAACGGTGATTCGGATAATACGCAACTGTCTGCGTATTTAAATATTTTACCTTGCCGTAATCATGCCGTAATTTTTCCGGGTATTATGCTTTTACATATACCATTTTTTGGGTATGTAAAATACATCTTTGATGAGGTATATAATTAAACATTTGATTTATAGGTTTTTCGGAATTCCGACAGGGGTATTTATAAACTCTACCGCTTGCCGGCAACAAATGCGTAAAAAATATTCCGTTTTTCGGCAACATTTTATATTAAAATATTCCATTTGTTAAAGCGGAAAATTCGGCTCAAACTGATAATCAACATGTTACAATCTTAATGTTAAATCCGTAGATTTTACGGAATTAAAAAAGTGAATGAATTTCATACACTTTTATGCAATTATCCTTATATTTGTAATGTATCTCCGTCTGAGCGGGCGGAGAGGTTGAGCACTATTGGAGTCCCGCTTGCACATGGATTGTGTGGGCGGGCTTTTTTAAATCCCCGAAATTAGGGGATTTATATACAGTCTATAAATTTTTAGTATTTCTATCTATACTACTTAATTTTTCAGAGAGTTGTCCGAACATATTTCTTTGAAGGGTATATATATCCTCCAAATAGCTATTTATTTGCACCATTTGGATAAGCGTATTATTAAATCCTGCTTGATTGATTTGAAGTAGTGAATTTGTGACCATATTCAACAAAACAAGTTGTTCCTTGCTCACTTCTCCCGCTATCTGTAACGCTGTAAACCGGCCGTTTAATTCCGTTGCTGTATCTTGTGACATGGTTTCAAAACCTCCGGCTGTCGACTTTTGTTCGGTGGTAGAACCTGTTCCAAATTGTGCATTGATAGCGGCGGCTCCCGCTTCGGCTCCTTGAATGATTGAATTTTTTAGGTTATCCAGTGCGGACTGTTCTTCCGGGTCGATTTCTCCGTCTCCTGTTGCCTCCGCCCACATCTCATACCATTTGCGCATTTCCGGTTCATATTGCTTTACATACATGGCTTTAATGAGAGCTTTTCTCATATAGTCTGCGATGTCGTCCGCAATGTCCTCCGCTCCTTTCTCCACATCATACAAGGACTCTAATATGTCATCGGAGAAAGATTCAAAAGATATGCCTGTGGCGTTCTCCATCTCTTGCTCTAATGCTTCCGTGATTTGCTCCACGCCGTCAACAATCTGGGTTGCATAATTGCGTGTATCATCGTCTAATTGTGCCCAGAAGGAAGGAGCATATTTTTGTAAGTTAACAAGTTGCTCCTCAGTCAAATCAAAAAGTCCCGTCATGCGGCCACCCATCGCATCTTTAAACTGTTTTACAGACATACCCAAAGCATTAGCCGCCTGCATCCAACCCTCATCGGTCATATTTTCAACCTCCTTTTTGCCTCGTGAAGCTTTGGATCCGATACCCAAAAAACCTTTTGACGCACCAGAACTCAAATAAGCCTTACCAAGTTCCCTTGCTGCATCATTTTGCAGCTGTATCAGGCTTATAGCTTCCTTGTAGGCAGCCTGTGCATTTTCTCCTGCCAGCGAATCGGCCAACTCCAACTGTTTATCTATAACCTTATCCAACGTCTCTATGTAAGCATCGTATATTTCTTTGGTTTTCTCGTATTCTGCTATTCCATCATCTTGTTTAAATAAGCTTACTATTTTTGTTGCTACTTGCAAGGCTGCACCTACAATCGACAGTATTACGGAGGCTTTTTCTACATTCTGAATTGCCGTAGATGCAGCTTCGGCCGTTCCTGACATGGCAGTAGAAGAACTATTTGCAAGTGTTACAATACCATCAATCATTTGTAACGTAGAAGAGGAGATACTTCCGGCTGCGGATATAATTTCACCGACCGTGCCCCCTATTGTATCTCCAAGTTCTTCAAACTCTCTTTCTACCTTAGATAAAGTTTTATACAACTCCTGCCACTCTTTAATACTTCGTTTATCCGGCGATGTGCTTTCTTTACTTTTTATATTGGCGATTCGGTCTTTCGTTGCCGTTACCTTTGCACGCTGCACTGCAAGTTCGTTTCCGTTTGTCCCTACTTCATTTTCCATGCGTGCTAATTCCTGTTCCGCTTCGGTAAGCAACCGTTCCAGTTCGTCCAAACTCATATTTGTTATACTATTTGCCCACGTCTGAAAAGAAACTTCACGCATGGCAAATTCTTTATCAATAGCGTTTAATGCTTCCGTTCGCTGATAGAGCAATTCAGCCTTTTGCGCCTCCGTACCTCCCGCTTTTTCCAGATTTGCTAAATCATTCTGGTATTTCTTTTCAACGCTTAAACGCTTTGTTGTATAGTCTTGATACTTGGCGAGAATATTGTTATAATAATTTGCCGTTTCGTTGGCCTGCTTCTGTTTGGTGTATTCTGACATGCTGTCAAACATCGATGTATCAACAGAGACAGAGGAAGGGTCAAACGCCTTTTTCTTGTAGTTCTTATCTTTGTCGGCTTTGGCGTTCTCCTCTGCTTCAAATATTTGTCTTTGCGCCTCCGTAATTTTACGGATATATTCCTGCTTCTGTCTTTCGATGTCTTGTAATTCTATTTTGTTGTTCAGTTCACGTTGCGCCATTTCTTTGTCTAAGCCGTCCTCCATCGCATTTATCCGAGCTTGTTCTACTTGGTTCTCCAAATCCGTATCAAGTCGTATTCGCTCACTTGCATTTTTTTTACGGAGTTCTTTAATCCTGTTCAGCTGGTCGGTATAGGCGTTTATGCCAGTCAATCCGGTGGAGTTTGCATTGGAAAGAGCAAAAGCACCTACATCGATAGATTTTATTACTGCGTTATTTGCATCTTCAAAATCTTTCATTGCTTTTGTATTATTCTCCAACGCCTTAACCCTGCGATTGTATTCTTTTGCTTCTGCCGTTAACGCCGTAACCGGTTCCGCCTTTGCCCCCATTGTGGGACTCGTTATCATGTATTTTGTTTCTGTCGCAGTTCCCGCCTTTGTACGTTCCTTGTTCCTATTAAGCCAATTAGTGTCCGCATTTATCGCCTTTTGTAATTGATACATTTTACCGTAATTCTCCTCTACAATTTTCATTGCTGCTCTTGCCTGCGCAACCTTCAATATGTTTTCGGTCAAATTTTGGTAAGCATTAGCCGCATCCCCTACTAGAATAGCCTCGTTTGTCAAATTACTGAAAGATTCGGGATATTTCCTTTGTAATTCGTCTGCTGCTGCGTTTCGCTCCTTTAAGGATCTGGTTTGGTCTTGTGTAGCTTTATATAAAATATCCAACTCCACACGCTCCGCCGCCGATTGTTTTGCGGCTTCGTCCATAACCCGGCTTAAATTCCGTACATTAGTCGCTGTTTTATCCACAGCAGCAGAAGCTCGGAATAATGTACTGATCCACTCCGTAATCTTGTCTCCATACACGACAAGCAAAGTAGTTGCGACAGAAAGCCCCGTTTGTAAACTGAATACAGATTTTAATAGCTGCTTCCACACAGGTATGGCACTTTCCCCGTCTTCCATTAGCATTTGGTATTCTTTTCGAGCCGACGAGAGGGCATCTTGAAATGGACCTATGTTATTACTTATCGCTAAAAAAAACATTTGTGGACCGAATGCCAGTGCCGGAAGTTCTCGTGCAATTTGTGTGACACTGAATCCCAAAGCATCGAATCTGGTTTTTGCTCCTGCCGCATATTTGTTCATTGACAAGGATGCATTGTCTAGCTGTGTTTGGGTCTCCTGCAAATTTTTCAGTAGTGCAGCCCCTTCTAAGCTCTCCCTTTGAGCTCTGGATAGGTTCATGTAGTCGGTAGTAAGTAGTAGCACTTTCGCATGTAACCCGGCAATAGAATCTTCTGCTATCTTTCCGGCTACACTTTCAGCTCTCAAATTAGCTTCATTCTCTTGTATAGCTTTTGCGAGTTCGTCGTGGAGTACAGTTAATCGGGCTTGTGACTGAATATATGAATCCAAATCCATATTGCCCTCTTCGTAGAGTGTATTTAACCCAGATTGCATCTTTTCTACCTGCTGCAAAGCGAGTATATTGCTCTGTATGTCTTTCGTGTATTGTTGCGCTTCCTTAGACATTTTGTTAAATGCGTCCCTGCTTTGTTGGTCCAGCCGTTTAAAATTCTCTCCCAATAACGAAAAATCGATGTCTTTACCGAGGTCTATTTTAGTGCTGTTAGTCTTATTATATACCTTTGAAAGTTCATTTTGAATTTGATGTATTTTCTTTAATACATCGTCATTCGTTCCTGTAAATTTAAAATTTATTCCTGACATACTTTCTTATTATTTTATTGGTTTATAATGTCGTCAATCCTTGAAAATACTTTTGATTAGTTTCATGTTTGCCGGGTCATCGGCATTTATTACGGCTCCTCCTTCCTTTAAATGTGCCGCCTTCCATTCTTCTTTGGTTAAACAAACGCTATCTGTGTGGTCGTAGAATAACATTTGCAATGAAGTAAGATTTATACCCCATACAACATAGTCCATAGTCCAGCCATAACGGGCACAAGCAAAATCTATCAATCCCCCAAATATGCTATTTCCCCCAAATGTTACTACATGATCCTTATTTCTAACTTTGGCTATCTTTCTCCGATTTTCGATTTCCCTGTCTAAGCCGAAATGTTTAATAAAATCTTGCAAGTCCGTATTTGTGATAACCGTAAAAAAGAGCGTTGCCAAATCCTTTATATCAACATTATTAAGAACGGATTCCCGTTCTTTTAGTAAATCCTCATTAAACATATCTCTTTTTGCTTCGTATTGTACTGTATGCCAATATTCGCAATACTACGTGCTTATTTTCCTCACATAATTTTATAACCTCCTCGAACGGTTCGTTTTTTGCGCGTTCCGGGTCTATATTCAACTGTTTTTTCAAGCTACCTAAAATAAGCTCCCGCCCCAAAGTTGGGGGATAGATGCAATATTCTTTGCCGTCTACTTCAAACCGTACCGGCACATCGCCCAGTACATCACTAATTTTTTGTGAAATCTTTTCCATACGCTACGCTTAAAATATTTCAAGTTTATCTATTTCTTCTTCAATCTTCGTTTTTAATTTCCGTTCTACTTCCGGCCATTTTCCCCTTGCCCATAACTCCGCTGATGCAAGTACGTCCTTATTATCCATCGCTTCTACAACCCCCGCATAATTCATTCCGGCGACTACAACGAGCGAAAAATCGGAACTTTCGGCAACGGTCTTTGCAGTTTCTTCTAAATAATTTTGTCCTTCTTGTTTTCCTTTGCTTCCGTTCCCTTCCGGTGCGGACGTTGGCATAAAGCCTCCTCTTTGGGCTTCTTTTCCTTCATATAACACAATATATCCTACCGAGCTACGCAAGTTTCCGGTATGGTCGTACCAACTTTTATCACCTGCTCTATCACGAATTTTTGTAACGCATTGTTCGCCAAGTTCTGATAAAGCCCGAATAGTAAGACGCTTGATTATCTCGTTACATTTTACGACATATCCGGCCGGGTCAATCCTCTTTGCCATTCTCCTCTCCTTTCCGCTTCTGTTCGAGCCTATCGGCCGCATTCTTAATTATTCCCGCCAATATACGAGCGTATGACACGCTTAAATCACGATAGACATTGCCGACATGGAGACGGATAACTGTTCCGGTGTCCTCAACTCTGACATGTCCGTATTTTACACGTTTCACCATAACAACTATTTAATTACATAATAAACACCTCTCTCGCTTATCTCTTTTCGATTTGCGGAGGTTTCTCCTTGAAAAGGATAAATTAACCAAACAAGAAAGAAACGCTCTTAAATCGCCTTATTTGGCTTTATTTTTCAAAAAAAGATAGGGGTATAGCCTTAAACGATACCCCTATCTGCGTCCTTACGTGGGGTTGCGTGCAGCTTCACACGCCTATTTTGCCGTTTTTTCCTGTCTCCGGCTCTGTATCTTCATCGTCTGGCAAAGACTTAATGAGCTCTAAAAACAAATTATCCTCTTTGCTGTTGAGTTCTTCTAAATCTCTTGTATTAATTACACCGTTCTTTAACCACTTTAACAAGATAATGCGCTTTTGGCGATCAATTTGTATTCTCATCTATTCGGCTCCTTTCTTCTTCTTTATATTGGTTTGTAAGATTTTTTAAAGCCTCCACCCATTCCTCGTCCTCGCCCTTTATCGGTAAATCTCCCGTGTTGAGTTCACCTTTTTTTAGCCATTTTAACAAGACAATTCTTATCTCCCTATTTAGTTTCATTCTCATCTGAAATGCCATTCGTTAATTTATTGATAAGTTCGTCCATCTCCTCGTCGGTCAAATCTTCAAACTTGATGTTATTTGAGGTTTCCCTTTGCTTGGGAACTACATATTCCAACAACTTAAATAGGAGTTGTAGCCTATCTTTGGGTTCTAGGTCTTTCAAATCGGATTTCATTTGCTTCCAATTAGCACATAATGTTTCTGAAATCCATTCTTTTGCCGTCTGGGTCGTCTTGTTGGGAGTTCCTTTTTTTCTTCCTCCTGTTTTTTCGGTTCCTTTTTTTCTTCCCATTTTTCTATTTATATCTATTTTAAAAAAATCCTCTCTTTTTCCCTTCTTCCGTAATATAGTCGTCCGGCTCTATTTCACCCTCCCATTTTTTTCTATTTCTTTCTATTTTAGAAAAAAATTCACATTCACCAGTCCTTAAAACTTCTTCTACCTCATAGCTACAAAGCGGATCCGGCAAAATCGTTTGGTCTCTTGCGGCACATACGACTGTATAGCCGTCGTACTCGTTGAAAACCGGGATCTTATTTTGGCAATTCTCACAAATAACCATATTCCTAAATTTGAGGGTAGCACCCGTTTAGGTGCTACCGTATGGAATTATTGGACGAATGTGTCGGCCAGATTATCCAAAAAAGCATCTTCTTCCGGTGATAACTCCTCCGGCTTCATGACCCCGGCGATAGCGTCTATCTCATCATCGGTATAGGCATCCCGTTCGGCGATCGCCTCTCTCAGCCGCTTTTTGATGCTTTCGACTTTTTTCGATGCTTCATGTTCGGCTTTTTCGTATTCGTTCCCAAATACACCTTCACCTTTCCCTGCCATAACATCATCTATTGCCTTGTTCCATTCTTTCATTGCTTCTTTTAATTCGTCTTGCAGAGCAAGCACTCTTATTTCTTCTTGTCTCATAATCTTGTGTTTATAAACAGTTAAACATTCTTTTCATTTCTATATAGGCGTTGTATAAATCTCCTCTCGACACCAAAAATTCTTCTTTACCCGCTACGTCGCTCACAAACTTACCAGCCATATAGACCTCTTCTATCTCTGATCCCATCTTGTTGAGCAAATCCCGTGTTCTCAACATTAGGTTTTCCGTCTCTTTTGGGGTTAGCGCATACACACAACACCCGGCAGTGACGAGTACCCGCTCGCCGTCTGCTTTAATTTTAAATTTTACTGTTTTTTCCATTTTTATAAATTTAAATTGTTGTTTATACTTCCGCCAATCTTGGCGAGTTATTAATTCTATCATATCCAAACCTCCTCTTTGAAATGTTCTTCACCCGTGCGTCTCTTTATATGCGCCCTCGTGTGTCCTCTCGTCGCTCCGCTTCTCACCGATTCATATTCATCTATACTCTGATATACTGTGAATGTGGACCCGTCCGGGGGTGTCGGTATGTATAAATGCCCGATGTCGTCAATGTAGGCTTTTATCCCTGCTCCCGATGAGGCTGTTTCTGTGTATTGCCTTCTATCTGCTCTTAATTGTTCCCCCGGCGGCGTTTCCCTCAAAAGGAAATCGGCAATATCTAAACCTGCCTCTGACTCCTCCCGTGTGGCTCTCCGCTCCAATAAATCGCTTACCGTGCAAGTTATCCCGCACGAGGCGATAATCTCCTTTTTCTTTGCCCATTCCTCAAAACAACCCAAATCGGGGAACAGAGTAGCCGCCTTTATGCCGGAGAGGGCGGACGTTATGCCCGTTTCCGTGAGCCTTACGCCGTTTTTCCCTCCGGTGGCTATCCAACACATGCCCGGCTGGTAAACGGCGGCTATCATGGCGGTTTTTTCGCTTTCGACTATGCCGACAAGAGTGCCCGGTTGGATAAGGTGCTCCCCAAAAAAAAACACTGTTGCAAATTGGGGCTCTCCTGCCCGGAAAGATATTTGCCGGCAAAATAGATTTTATCCTGTTCCGTATCGGTGAAATATCCCCTCCGTTTCTCGCTCCATTTTTCGGCCGTGTCCTGCTTGTGCAACCGTTTGCCGGTTTCTGGATTATATGCCATTATTTTAACCTGTCTTAAATTTCCTCGGCGGTCTATTTGGGGGAAAGCGGCGGAAAGTCCTCCGGCGTTTCGGAAGTGCTTCGACGTTCTGACCCGGTAGAGGTCAAAAATACGGTCGGTGACAGACGACCCGAAACGGGACACGAAAAACCGATATAAATTGTTATCTTTTCTCCGTGTGTCCTCTCCCCCGATAAGAGACAAAGGAAGATAATCCGCCGAAGGTTCCGGGCGACGCTCGAACAAGCTCGATGAGGCACGCACAATTCTGTGCAGTCCTTCACGCTCCGGGTGGTCTTTGAAATACTCGGAGGGCTTGTAATGATACCCGCAACTTTTCTCCCGGTTGCAGCGACCGACAGAAGGATGCAATATTTCTCCGGTCTCCGTATCGATATACGGGGAGAACTCCCGCCGATGTCCGCATGAAGGACATGTAAGGCGATCGGACGGCGTTCGGTACGGTTTCAATTCATATCTGCTCATAATATCCCTTTTTTAAGTGTCTGATTTGTCCGGTTTGTTGTTCTAATTCAATCCTATGTTATTAAGTGGATCCGCTTCCTCTAAAATCGTCCATTCAGGGAAATATCCAAGAGATTTTATAATGCTCTCACCCACCTTGTTCTTCATATCTTCCAGTGAGTTAAACCCGATAGCCCTCGCAAATCCGTCGTCTATTTTCAATTCTTTCAGATTCGTATTTTTATAGGTCTTAAAGGTGAGCGGTATGTTACCAAATATGTTATCGACAAATATTTTATACTCGCTAGTTTCTTCTATTGTTTTTATATTTCTTTTCATTACCTCGCATAATTTTAATTACTACTCTTAATTTTTTTATTATTTTTTTGTTTCTGTTTTTCGCCTCCGGGGGATATGTAGGGGCAAGTCCCCGAATAGGGGCAAATACGCCCTTTTATATATATAAATATATAAAGGGCTTTGCCCTTGCCCCTCCCCCGCACCATAATCTGCCCTAATTTGCCCTAATTTTGCCCCTTGATTTGCCCTAGCCATTCAAAAAGGCAAATCTTCCTCATTTTCATATACTTGACAATCATATTTTAATGTATATATCTCTCTTTCCTTTTGGATAATAGACAAATCCAAAGCCTCGGCGATTCGGGTTCTTGCCGTCCTTTGTGAGACTTGGCAATGTTCCATAATCTTTTTGACAATTTCGCCATGTCTCAACCTCTCGCAACCTTGAAAAACAGAAAGGAACAAACCTTGTAACTCGTCATATTTCCGCCCCTCTTTTCCCTCCGGTATGTCCGGCACTCCGTCAAACATTTTCGGCAGTCCGTCTGTGTCAATATAGAAATATTCACTGTCCGGCTCTATCGGCTTGTGGCGTATCATCTTTATTGTCGCTTTGCTGTACTCCCCTTTGGGTTCAACAACAAACACACATTCGCATCTCCTTTCGCCCTCGCTCCCAAAATGCCCCCTCGCCTTTCCTGTCGGATCGTTCGGGTTCGTGTGGGCTACGATGCATATATGCGTATTGTAATCTTTCGCCAATTCCAAGAGTTCACGGTATATGTCGCTCGATTGTCCGTTATCGTTGGTATCGCCCACTAAATCCGTACCCACATCAACGACTACAAAGCCCGGATTCAACGCATGAAGTAAAGATTTTAATACCTCTTTTATTTCCCGGCTGTCCTTTCCGGCCATAGAGAGAATACGGTACAACCTCGAAAAATCGGCATCGCTCATTTTCTCCTCGTCCGATACGATTCGTTTCATTCGCTCCCGTATGTCATACACTTTATATTGGGCTTGTTCCGTATCGATGTGGAGTAACGGCCGTTCGGGGTGGTTCCCGCCCATGCCCGAATAGGTGTAATAATTACCGTATAGGTAGGCCGCCTCTAACATGGTGGTAAAAAATGTTTTCCGTCCTTTTGCCCGACCTGCGACCAACGAAATAGCCCCAAGAGTGAACAACATACTGCCACGACACAAGAGAACAGGAACGGGGTTTATACGTCCCATTGCGTCGGTTACTTCATACATGCGCAAATATTCATCGGCTTTCGCTTGTACTTCTGCTTCCGCACGATGCGCCTCATCAAGAAGTAAAGCGGAGACGGGAGCGGGCGGAGATTGGCTTTCAATGGCTACCGCATCGTTATTTGCCTTTTTGGACATATCAATGGAATTTATGCCTTATTTCTAATGCAATACTCTTGCGCTTTCTGATCTATCTCCTCTAACGTAGATACTCGGCTACTCTGCATCCATTGTTCAATCTCATGCCTATTAAAATAACACATTCTACCGTTCGGGCTTTTATAGAACGGTATCTTCCTTTTCATTGTTAATTGATATAGATACCCCCGTGAGACACCAAGATATAAAGCCGCTTCATCGCTTGTTAACACTGATTTTGTCGTACTAGTGATGTTTGCCACTATTTGATCCGCCAAAACCTTTATTTCCTCTATTTCCATAACTCATCTTTTTTTTGTTTTTCAGATAAGACATGCACGCTTCTCGACTTGTAATTACACGACAAAGGAAATAAATAAATTTGTATAACTAACTGATTGACAGGGACAAAATTAGCCGTCCATTGTTGGACGGATTAAATAAAATAATCGAAAATTATCTATTTTCGTCCACCACTGGACTGTAAATCTCCGTTCTCTTATTATAATTATTTAACAAAGTACATAGTTCATAATAGCCTTTTGAGTAAATTATTTTCTTTAAGCTGGTTTGAGGTGGAACACATGGATCATTATATCTATTTACAAACAGCCTCGGCACAATAAAGATATTTTGATAAAAGCATTTTTTAGGGAATAATTCCTTTAAAAAAAAATATAGTAAAATCTTACTTCCTATCCACCTAACAGGGATAAAAGGTGTGTACTCTTCCCTTAGAGGGATTCCGAACAACACTCGGAAATCTTCAAGTCTTGTGTTTTTATCTATGAATCCCTCTTTCTTTAATCCGTTCATCAATTTGCCTATTTTATCATTCTCTTGTAACTCGGCAAATATATCGGGCACTCCTCCCGTCAAAAATTCTATTGTCCTATTTATATCCTCCATTGTCCTTTATATTTATATATCTAATTCCGGCAGACTGTTTATTGCATCCTCTTTCAACTTGTCTATTGCATGTATATACTTCTCTGTCATTTGTAAACTGCTATGTCCCAACAGACTCGATACCGTCTTTATATTAGCTCCGTTATTTAGAATGTTCACGGCGAATGAATGTCTCCCGCAATGCCATGTAATACGCTTCTTTATCCCGGCTTTTTCAGTCCACACCCTAAGCCCTTTTAAACATGATGTATGAGAAGGGAGTTTAAATATTAAGTCTTTCCGATGTCCCTGTTCCGGTTCTTCTCCGATGAGGTTCAACAGCGTTTTAGACAATGGTATTTCTACATAGCTTTTACTACTATGCCCCTCTACTTTCCTCTGGTTGAAACACAACCTTTTGTTCGCATAATCCACAGCCTCATAGGTAAGGTGCTTAACATCACAAAATCTTATACCCGTGTACAGGGTAAAAGCAAATGCCCGTCTTACTTCTGTATTCTGACCCTTATAGCTCGTCTGTAACAGTTGTTTAACCTCATCGAGAGACAATATTTCCTTACTTATTTTATTGCGATCTATCCGGCATACAATGCCCTCGCACAGGTTCCTATCTATATACCCGCTTTGATAGGCAACTTTGATAAACCGTTTCCAGCGTTTCCAGTGAGATATAGCTCCGTCCCCGATGCTTAATTCTTGGTTATATTCCAAAAAACGCTCCATCATATCAACGGTTAACTTTTTAGGCGGAATACTGTTTGCAAAAATCGGGTACTCATTTTTTATGAATGATCTAAAACGAGTGAATACCGCCTTAACCATTCTTACATCTGCCTTTTTATAGCTATTATAGTATTCCTCCATATAACTATAAAAATTTATATTGCGTGCTTGCAGTCTGTAACCGAGCATCCCGGCTTTAAGTTCCTGTTCCCGTTCAAAACGTATTTTTTTAGCGAGTTCTAACGTTTCTTTGTTCTGCTGCCGCTCTATCGGTGTCCTCGGTGCTTGCCAGAGGTACAGAGACAAATACCCTCTTTTTCGATTCACTTTCATAACTTCTTTACCGCTTTTCTCGCTTATACTTTTTGTATATCCCAGATAATAATCGAGAAATAGACTTTCTCTCCCGTCCGATAATACCTTAGCTCCGAGTTTGGGATTGTCTCCCGTATCGGTACTAATCATATAGGTATTGTCACTCCTGTAATCCTTCTTTTTGTGCCATATTATTTTGTTTTGCTTTATTCTACAAATATAGTACTTTATTTTACTCAGGTAGCAAATAGGTAGCAAAAAATAATAAAACATAGTAATACAAACTAATATAATATAAACCAAGTAAATTTTATAACACACTGAACATCAATATATAAATTTATTTTATTTTACTTTGTATTATATTGAAAATATGCGATATGTACACCACGGGTGTACAAAGAAACAGCCTATCTGTAACAGATAGGCTGTTTGCTTTATAGAACTGTGCTGCGTTAGCAGTATAGGAGAGAGACCGAAGGAACAGTAGTTCCTGAGGAGAGGGGTTGAAAAAGACTACCCAGAATTATTTTGATTGTGCTTTTTAACCCCTCCGTCCTGCGGACACCTCCCCTATATTTTGCTGAACAAAACACAGGGGAGGAGTTTGAATAACCCTCTATTCATTTGTGTTACTTCCCTTATGTTTTGCCTTGCAAAACACAGAGGAGGAGGTTGAATACCCTTTTATCGCATTATTTATCGAATGAGATGGATCGAGTTCGTCCTTCTCCTCCGTGTCCCGTAGCATTACGGGGTGTCGCGTTAGCCATATAGAAGAGATGTCCGCAGGACGGAGGGAGTTGAAAAGATTATATAATCTTTGATGGAGGGGTCAGACGCATAAACGGACAATCTTCACTAATTTCCTACTGAGCCGATATCCTCACTAAATATCGACTAAGCCTAACTTTTTTCTTTTATATTCACCTTCTTTCTGTTTTTATTCATCTGAATTTTGTAGTTTGAAACCGACTATGATTCGACATGAAAAATAGACAAGCTCATTTTGTCCTTCTCTCGGCTTACACTATCTTTGCACTATGGAAAATAAAATAGATTGGAGCCGTACAGATGGATTAATTTTCGATATGGACGGAACCCTGTGGGATGCAGTAGACACATATGCCCGCATTTGGAACGAAGTATTTCTGCGAGCAGGAAAAGAAGTTCACATCACGAGGGAAAGCCTCATCGGTAACATCGGTATTCCTATTCCTAAGATTTTGGCAAACCTCTTTCCAGAAATCAAAAACGAAGAGGCAAACCGTTTCTCAAAAGAGTTAGCGAAACATGAACCCGAATTATTGTCCCGTTACGGCGGTACACCCTATCCCGGCGTGGTTTCTGGATTGGAACAACTCTCCTCGAAATACAAATTGTTTTTAGTCAGTAATTGCGACACCCATACTTTACCTATTTTTATGTCTTGTATCGGGATAACCCCTTTCATCACCGAGGCCATTTCATTCGGCGACACACATAAACCTAAGGGTGACAACATGTTATTACTGAAAGAAAAATATCATCTGCAACACCCCCTCTATATGGGCGATATAGAAGCCGACGGGCGGGAAACTCATCGGGCAGGACTACCGTTCGTATATGCCCGTTACGGATTCGGACACACCGATGATTATGAATTAGCATTCGATTCGTTCGAAGATTTTACCAATTTCTTCTTAAAACTTAAATAAAAATGTATTCGAGTAATTTTCAACCCGAGTCTTCGTTACGGTGGAAGAGAGTACAGTCGGTATTACAGTCGATAAATGCCGATGCCGTTTTGTTGAATACGAACGCCAATCTATACTATTCTTCGGGCCGGGTATTCAACGGTTATACCTATATACCTTCGGAGGGTGAAGCGATTTATTTCGTTCGCCGTCCCATAGGGTTGAAAGGAGAAAATGTTCATTATATCCATAAACCCGAACAAATTCCGGCTTTACTCACCGAAATAGGGCTACCACTTCCCCGCAAACTCGCAATCGAGTGGGATGCATCTCACGGCGATTTCACACGGTTATCCGCCGTATTTCCCGATGCAGAAATAACGAACGGCTCGGCTGTCATGCGGAAAGTACGTTCGGTAAAAACCGATTACGAATTGGGGTTATTGCACGAGTCCGCCGTGAAACATGCCGAAGTATATCATCGTATCGAATCGGTCTATCATAACGGAATGACCGATATCGAATTACAGATAGAAATAGAACGCTTGTTGCGGTTGCACGGAAATCTGGGGCTTTTCAGAATAAACGGACAAAGCATGGAGATTTTCATGGGCAATGTCATTTGCGGCGATAATGCAGATACTCCCACACCGTACGATTTTGCTATGGGAGGAGCCGGATTGAGCTGCTCGATACCGGTAGGTTGCAATGGTTCGCTCATTCGTCCGGGCATGGCTGTGATGGTAGACATGTGTGGCAATTTCACCGGATACATGACTGACATGACCCGAGTCTATTCGGTAGGGGAATTACCCGACCTAGCTCATCGAGCCCACCAATGTTCCATCGATATTCATCGTGCTGTAAGCCAAATGGGTAAACCGGGCGTAAAGGCGGCCGACTTATATAATCTAGCGATTTCGATAGCAAAAGAGGCCGGATTGGAAAATTACTTTATGGGGCATACCCAGAAGGCCGGATTTATCGGACACGGTGTAGGTATCGAAGTTAATGAAGCTCCGGTCTTAGCTCCGCGCTCGAAAGATATTTTAGAAGGGAATCAAGTCATAGCTCTTGAACCGAAATTTGTCATACCCCATGTAGGCGCTGTTGGAATCGAAGATACCTATACGGTCACACCCGAAGGCATGAAGGCCATTACGAACGCTCCGATAGAAATAGTATCTTTATCGTAAAAATGTCTTTTTGAACCCTTCCGTCACTTCGTGACACCTCCCCTATCGCTTTTTACCGTGCGTAGTGGAGAAGGTTAAAATGCATTATCCGTTATCCCCGTTCTATAAAAATAGGAACGTGGGTAAAAGATAAAGATGCAACCTCGCCGATTTTCTATCGTTGTGCCCTTTTTTCTCTGCGAATAACTTCGTAACTTTAAGCCCCTGAAACTAAATTTTATCTGTTTATGCAACCCTTTATTCATCTGCACGTTCACTCCCAATATTCTATTCTTGACGGTCAGGCTTCGATTCCGGCATTGGTCGATAAGGCTATACGCGACGGAATGAAAGGTTTGGCATTGACCGACCACGGTAATATGTTCGGGATAAAAGAGTTTTTCAATCTGGTAAAAAAGAAAAACGGAGCAACAAAAGATGCCATTAAAGGTGTACAGAAACGAATCGAAGCCATCGAAAGCGGTGCGGAAGAGGTAGAAGACAAAAAAAAAGAATTGGCCTCCCTGCAAGAAGAAAAGGCAAAACTCGAAGCCAAAATATTCAAGCCGATATTCGGGTGTGAAATGTACGTAGCCCGTCGTCGGCTTACCGACAAAGAAGCCACACCGAGGGAAATACGTACTACCGTCGTTAACGAGGTCGAGGGCTTTTCTATTCGTCGGGGAGCTGTCGACGAAGGTGGTTATCACTTGGTTGTCCTTGCAAAGAACCTGAAAGGTTATCACAATCTGGTCAAATTGGTATCGAAAGGCTGGACCGACGGATTTTATTCCCGTCCCCGTACCGACAAATACGAACTCGAAAAATATCACGAAGGGCTGATTGTTTGCTCTGCATGTCTGGGTGGAGAGATTCCGAGAAGAATCCTTACCGGCGATATTCAAGGAGCCGAGGAAGCTATCCTATGGTTCAAGAATATCTTCGGAGAAGATTATTACCTCGAATTACAACGCCACAAAGCTACCGTACCGAGAGCCAACCACGAAACATATCCGCTGCAACAAGTAGTGAACGATCGGCTGATAGAGTTCTCTCGCAAGCATGGAATCAAACTGGTATGTACCAACGACGTTCATTTCGTGGAAGAAGAAAATGCCGAAGCTCACGACCGCCTCATTTGTTTGAGTACGGGTAAAGACTTGGACGACCCCAATCGCATGCTATATACCAAACAAGAGTGGTTAAAGACCCAACAGGAGATGAACGACATCTTCTCCGATGTGCCCGAGGCTCTATCCAATACGTTGGAAATTCTCGACAAGGTAGAGTTTTATTCCATCGACCACCCGCCTTTGATGCCCACTTTCCCGATTCCCGAAAACTTCGGTACAGAAGAAGAGTATCGAAAAAAATTTACCGAAGAAGATTTGTTCAACGAATTCACTCGGGACGAAAACGGGAATGTCGTTTTGAACGAAGCCGCAGCACACAAGAAAATAGAAAATTTGGGCGGTTACGACAAACTGTACCGTATCAAGTTGGAAGCCGATTACCTGAAAGAATTAACTTTCAAAGGAGCGCACGAACGATACGGAGAGGAACTATCCGACGAAATTATGGAGCGAATCACTTTCGAACTTCATATCATGAAAACGATGGGTTTTCCGGGTTATTTCCTCATTGTACAGGATTTCATCAATGCAGCCCGCAGAGAGCTCGATGTCTCGGTCGGTCCGGGACGTGGTTCAGCCGCCGGTTCGGTTGTCGCTTATTGTTTGAAAATTACGCAGATAGACCCTCTGAAATACGATTTGCTATTCGAACGCTTCCTTAATCCCGACCGTATTTCCTTGCCCGATATCGATGTGGACTTCGACGACGACGGTCGTGGGCGGGTATTGCAATGGGTAACCGAAAAATACGGAGCCGAAAAAGTGGCGCATATCATCACCTATGGTACGATGGCTACAAAATTGGCGATTAAAGATGTAGCCCGTGTACAAAAACTACCGTTGCCCGAATCGGATCGTTTGACTCGCTTGATTCCCGACCGTTTACCCGAAAAGAACGGGAAAGCCCAGAAAATAAACCTGAAAAATTGCATCGAGAACGTGAAAGAATTGCAGGAGGCTTGCAATTCGAGTAACGAACTATTGGCCAATACGATGAAGTATGCCCAAATGCTCGAAGGAAACGTGCGTAATACCGGCGTTCATGCCTGTGGCGTTATCATCGGGCGTGACGATATAACCGATTGGGTTCCGGTGAGTACGGCCGACGATAAAGAGACCGGAGAGAAAATGCTCGTTACCCAATATGAAGGCAGCGTTATAGAAGATACCGGCTTGATAAAAATGGACTTTTTGGGATTAAAGACACTCTCCATTATCAAAGAAGCCGTCGAGAATATTCGCCAAACTCGTCACATAGACCTCGATATCGACTCTATTCCTATCGATGACCCCAAGACGTACGAATTATACAGTGCCGGACGGACGACCGGAACATTCCAGTTCGAGTCCGCCGGTATGCAAAAATATCTGAGGGAGCTGCATCCCACGACGTTCGAAGACCTCATCGCCATGAACGCTCTTTATCGTCCGGGACCTATGGAATACATACCGCAATTCATCGCCCGCAAGCATGGGAAAGAACCTATCGTGTACGATATTCCTATCATGGAAAAGTATCTGAAAGATACTTACGGAATTACGGTATATCAAGAGCAGGTCATGTTGCTCTCCCGTTTGCTCGCCAATTTCACACGCGGTCAATCCGACGGATTGCGTAAAGCGATGGGTAAAAAACTGAAAGATAAACTGGATGCGTTGAAGCCCCTTTTCATTTCGGGCGGTGAGAAAAACGGACATAAAAAAGAAGTACTCGAAAAAATATGGGCCGACTGGGAGAAATTCGCTTCCTATGCTTTCAATAAAAGCCATGCCACATGCTACTCATGGGTAGCGTTCCAAACGGCATATCTGAAAGCCAACTATCCATCGGAATATATGGCGGCAGTGCTGAGCCGAAACCTCAATAACATCACGGAAATCACGAAATTCATGGACGAGTGCAAATCCATGAAGATTCAAGTTTTAGGTCCCGATGTCAACGAAAGCCAGTATAAGTTCTCAGTAAACAAGAAAGGGAATATCCGTTTCGGATTAGGAGCAATCAAGGGAGTCGGCGACTCGGCGGTACAAGCCATTGTCAAAGAGCGCGAAGCCAACGGCCCATATAAGGGAATATTCGACTTTGTGGAACGAGTCAATCTTTCGGCTTGTGGTAAAAAAACGATAGAGTCATTGGCTATATCCGGAGCCTTCGACTCATTCAAAGAAATTCACCGGGAAGATTTCACTGCATTGAACAGCAAAGGAGAAATTTTCTTAGAAACATTGGTACGTTACGGTGTAAAAGTACAAAATGACAAAATGTCCCAAGCTACGTCTTTATTCGGAAGCGTAGCTCCCATCGTAACGACCCCACCCGAAATCCCACGGGGTGTGCCCCTCTCCGACATCGAGCGTTTGGACAAGGAAAGAGAGCTCGTTGGCATGTACCTTTCGGCACACCCGCTCGATGCCTATAAATTGGAATTATTGTACGGCTGCAATACCCGCATGACCGATTTGAAAGACCGAGAATCCCTCTTAAATAAAGAGCTGACATTCGGAGGAGTGGTTGTCGACTACCGAACGGGAATCGGGAAAAGAGGCGGTCAATATGGTTTCCTTAAAATAGAAGACTATTCGGGAGCCGAAGATATACCTTTATTCGGCCAAGACTTCATAGACTACGGAAAGTATGGAGCCAATAACGGAACTTTCGTGTGGATAAGGGCTCGCTGTCAACCATCGAAATTCACCCCCGGCCGTATCGATTTGAAAATTTTGGAGATAAAGCTACTGTCCGAATTAAAAGGGACTTTACTTAATTCCATCACGATCGAGCTACCGGCCCGGTTGGTAAAAAACGGATTCATACAGACACTTTCCGAATTTATGCCCCCGGCACACCAGCACAAGGCAGAATTGAGTTTCAAAATATACGATTCGGAGTTGGATAAATCGGTACGGCTGAGATCGAGGCGCAAACCGACGATCACGGAAGAACTTATCGACTTTTTAAGCGAGAACGACGAGATCTCTTTCAAAATAAATGAATAATCGTTTGCGACTCAACCAGAGATTACCTACTTTTGTTGTAAAATAAATTGAAACGATAAAACAGTAAAAAATAAAATTATGGCATTGAAAATCAATGATGAAAATGCAAAAGAATTGATTGCCTCCGGCAAACCGGTAGTTATCGATTTTTGGGCGGAATGGTGCGGCCCCTGTCGCGCAATCGCACCTTCGGTAGACGAACTTGCAGAAGAATATGAAGGCAAAGTGATAATCGGGAAATACAATGTTGACGATGACGCCGATTTAAGTGCAGAATACAGTATCCGCAATATCCCCACCTTGCTCTTTTTCAAAGAGGGTAAACTAGTGGACAAACACGTCGGTTCTGCTTCGAAAGCCGATTTGGAAGCTAAAATCAAAGCACTACTGTAAAAATCCGAAAAGAAAATCGTATAAACCCCTCGCCTATATATACAAGGCGAGGGGTTTCTTTGTCTTGGAATAGAGAATAGTTCTTTACCAGTTAAGATACTCTTTCAAAGTATTTACATAGGCTTCGAAAGCCCCCCCTTCCTTTTTCGGTTATTTGGCACGATGTCCTTGTTTTCTTGCCGACAAATTCTTTCCTGACCCGAATATATTCGGCCGCCGATAATTTATCTATCTGCACACTCAGGTTTCCGGAAGTCGCCCCGGTCTTTTCTTTCAGATAAACAAAATCCGCCTCATCTACCGACAAGAGAATCGACATGACAGCCAACCTCAACTGCGAGTGTAACAAAGGATCTAATTCTTTCAACATATTTTTTTACACTTTGCATTAAGAATATGCCCCGGAACAATCATCACGACGACAAACGATCCCCCGAAATAGAGCTGCCACACCATAGGCGTATGTAAAGAAGGCATAGTCATAAACATATAAATAGCCGTGACAAGCGCGAGCAACGGGAAATAAGTAAGGCTGAATTCCTTGATAACCAAACCGGTAATCGACGTACCCATACCACAATACAACAAAGCCAACGGCATCATCAACCCGAAATTGACACGACCGATAACAAACCCCAATACGATCATCGTCAAGACAGTAAGTACAAACAATGCTCCTATGACTCTCCATGTTTCGTTGATCATGCGGTCGGTATAAGTCACTACTTTCGGCCTATTTCTTTTCTCCCGTACGCTACTGACAAGAAATGGCAAAAACATCAAGAACCACCCGGCACTCCACGCACTGTTTCCCGTAAAGTAAACCAAAGCATAGATAACGATCGACAGAATAGCAGCCGTATAGCCATACATCAAAAATTTATTTCCACTGCCACTCCCGATGCTTTGTTTTGTAACTCGAATCATCTGAGCGATGAGTTCCAAACTCTCTTTCTCATTCATTTTCTGTTCTTCCATAAGTCGATTTTTAGATTTACAAATTGGTTTATTTTATAAACTATATAGCTATATACTCTCTTTTCATGCTATAATTACAGCACAAATATAAATCGGTTTATATTATAAACCAAATAATTTTCTAAAAAATTTTTATTATGATATATTTTTCATTGGCAAGAGAGACAACAGACCTTCTCTGTTATACAATTTTCCATACTCTAATAGATAAGAGAAGAAAAGAGATTTCGCTCTTTTCAACTAAAACATTTTACAAATCCAGCTTGTACAAAACATTTCTTTCATCTCGATTTATAAGTAAAGGAGAAACTAAAACAGTTCTGTCGATAATTAATGGAGATTGTCCGTTTATGCCTCTAACCCCATATAATCTTTTTCAACCCCTCCGTCACTTTGTGACACCTCCCTAATATGACTAACGCCACACCCCGTAATGCTGCGATTCGATAAATAATGCGATAGAAGGGCAGTAAGCCTTCTCCCTTATGTTTTGCAAGGCAAAACATAAGGGAAGTGACACAAATGAATAGAGGGTTATTTAAACTCCTCCCCTGTATTTTGTTCAGCAAAATATAGGGGAGGTGGCCGAAGGACGGAGGGGTTAGAAAATACCGACAGCGGTAGTGACAGGGTTACCCCTCCTCTCCCCCCCCCTGTGTTCCCAAAGAAATAGGGGGAGTACCCGTAGGGTGAGAGAGATTAATCCTTACAGTCAAAAAATCCTATATACTATCTTTTTTAACCACTCTCCTCGTCGCTACCGCTCCTCCGTTTCTCTCCTATATGGCTCCGCAACACAGGTGAGAAGGAGTAATACACTTTGCATAGAAATTTAAGCAAGAATCAACCCTTCACCGAAATATCCGGAATATGTTTATCGACAAGAGACTCATCTCTAAAATTCAAATTTACCTCTCACGAATTTTTACTAAATCACTAAACCACCGACTCTATTTCATAAAAAAGGCGATTCCTTTGCAGGAACCGCCTTCATTATTACTAACACAAAAAGGATATTAAAGTCCTTTCCCGTGACAATTTTTATATTTCTTACCACTACCGCAAGGACAAGGATCGTTACGCCCCACACGTGGTGCAGCCTTAATCGGCTCGGTGACCCGGGGCTGTTGAGGAGCAGCCGCAGCGGCAGCTTGTGCTGACTGGCCGGGATAATCGTCTTTTTGAGTACGATACTTGCTGTAATCTTCCCTTCGTTCGGGAGCTGCTTCACGCACATCTTGCGGTTCCTGAATATAAATCTGTCCCCGCATGAGAACAGCGATGGCTTTCCGGTTCATCGTCTCGACCATCTCTTTGAAGAGATTGAACGATTCGAGTTTATAAATCAACAGCGGGTCTTTCTGTTCGTAGCTGGCATTTTGCACAGATTGACGCAATTGGTCGAGCTCACGAAGATGCTCTTTCCAAGCCTCGTCGATCGTCATAAGCAACACGGCTTTCTGGAATTGCTTAACGACCGATTGCGACTCACTCTTATAGGCTTCGTTTATATCGCAAGCAATACCGAATACACGCTTGCCATCGGTAATGGGCACTCGTATCATACCCGTGGATAATCCCCGTTGTTCCACAAACGGTTTTATATTCATGTGAGCGATCTCGGCCATACGGTCGCCTTTGCGCTTAAAGGTAGCGACAACGGCCTCATAAAGGCTGTCGATCACTTCGCTCTTTTTCATGGAGCGGAATTTCTCCTCATCGAAAGGCATTTCCACGGCAAAAATCTTGAACATCTCCATCGACAAGTCTTCGTAATCGCTCGTACCGTCATAGGTATCGGCCAAAGACTCTATCGTGTCATAGAACATATTCATAATATCGATGCCGATACGCTCTCCCATCAAAGCATGGTGACGCTTGGTATAAATCACATTACGCTGTGCATTCATCACATCGTCGTATTCGAGCAATCGCTTACGGATTCCGAAGTTATTCTCCTCTACCCGACGTTGGGCGTTCTCGATGGACTTGGAAACCATATTGTGTTCGATCATCTCGTCTTCTTTAAGCCCCAGCCGGTCGAGCATTTTCACTACCCGATCGGTAGCGAACAGACGCATAACCGTATCTTCGAACGAAACGAAGAACACCGAAGAACCGGGGTCTCCCTGACGACCGGCACGACCACGCAACTGACGATCTACACGACGGGATTCGTGACGCTCGGTTCCGATAATCGCCAAACCTCCGGCTTCACGCACGGCCGGCGAGAGCTTGATATCGGTTCCACGACCGGCCATGTTGGTAGCGATCGTGACCGTACCTGTTTGTCCGGCTTGTGCCACGATCTCGGCCTCGCGTTGGTGCAACTTGGCGTTCAATACATTGTGTTTAATCTTACGCAAAGTCAACATACGGCTCAATAATTCCGATATTTCGACCGAAGTCGTACCTACCAATACAGGACGACCTGCTTCTACCATTTTCACGATTTCTTCGATGACGGCGTTGTATTTCGCCCGTTTGGTTTTATATACCCGGTCGTTCATATCGATACGAGCTACCGGCTTATTGGTAGGAATCGTCACGACATCGAGCTTATAAATATCCCAGAACTCCCCGGCTTCGGTCTCGGCAGTACCGGTCATACCGGCCAGCTTGTGATACATACGGAAATAGTTCTGCAAAGTAATCGTCGCAAAAGTCTGCGTAGCGGCCTCTACCTTAACGTGCTCTTTTGCCTCGATAGCTTGGTGCAAACCATCGGAGTAGCGTCGGCCTTCCATGATACGCCCCGTTTGCTCATCGACGATTTTCACTTTATTGTCGATTACCACATATTGGTCGTTCAATTCGAAAAGGGTATACGCCTTTAACAGCTGATTCACCGTATGAACCCGCTCGGCCTTGATCGCGTAATCTTGCAAGATTCCGTCTTTCTTGGCTTGTTTTTCTTCGGGAGAAAGTCCTTGATTTTCAAGGTCGGAAAGCAGCTCGCTGATATTCGGCAATACGAAGAAATTAGGATCGTCCGATTTCCCGGTCATCACGTCGAGACCTTTGTCGGTCATATCGATACCGTTATTCTTTTCGTCGATTACAAAATAGAGGTCGTCCGTAATCTCAGGCATACGGCGGTTGTTATCTGCCATATAGATAGCCTCGGTTTCGAGCAACAAAGGTTTAATACCCGGTTCGCTCAAATATTTGATAAGCGCCCCGTTCTTAGGTAATCCTTTGAAACAACGATACAACAGTACGGCTCCTTCCTCACGAATCTTTTTATCATCGGAAGCTATTTTAATCTTGGCTTCGGCCAACAACTTCGTAACCAAATTTCGCTGCATCTTCACCAATTCTTCCACTTTGGGCTGGAACTGCTCGAACATCTGGTCATCACCTTTGGGGGTAGGACCGGATATAATCAACGGCGTACGAGCATCATCGATCAACACAGAGTCTACCTCATCGACAATCGCATAGTTGTGCATGCGCTGTACCAAGTCGAGCGGAGAGCTGGCCATATTGTCACGCAAGTAGTCGAAACCGAATTCATTGTTCGTACCGAATGTAATATCGGCGTTATACGCATTACGACGAGCTTCGGAGTTCGGCTCGTGCTTGTCGATACAATCCACCGACAAACCGTGGAACATATAAAGAGGCCCCATCCACTCGGAGTCACGTTTCGAAAGATAGTCGTTCACGGTTACCACATGTACGCCATTGCCCGACAAAGCATTCAAGAATACAGGGAGCGTAGCGACCAGAGTCTTACCCTCACCGGTAGCCATCTCGGCGATTTTACCCTTATGCAACACGACACCGCCGATCAGCTGCACATCGTAGTGTACCATGTCCCAAACGACCTCGTTACCACCGGCCATCCAGTGATTGGCATAAATAGCTTTGTCGCCTTCGATATGTATAAAATCATGGTCTACCGCCAAGCTCCGGTCAAAGTCATTTGCCGTAACCTCGACAGTTTCATTTTGGCTGAATCGACGCGCCGTCTCTTTCATCACGGCGAAAACTTCGGGAAGCGATTCGTCGAGAACATCTTCTATTTTTTTCAATATCTCTTTCTCGATTTTATCGATTTCTTCCCATGTAGACTCGCGTTTATCGTAATCGAGCGTTTCTACATGCTCTTTCAGTTCGGCGATACGTTTACGGTCATCGGCCACCGAATCCTGAATATGTTGTTTCACCACATCGATACGGTGACGCAACTCATCGTTCGACAATTTTTCAAGTTCGGGCGAAATAGCCTTTATTTTCTGAATGTAAGGCTCTATTTCTTTTAAATCGCGCTGCGACTTATTACCGAACAGCTTTTTTAATAAATCATTAAATCCCATATAAAGTATTTGTTTTATTCGTTAAAAATTACCTATAAGGCAAAGGTATAACATACCCTGCAAAAAATAATGCAAATTTTGCTAACTCCGCAAAAAGGAATGAATTAGTATTGTATTTCGGAAAGCGGAGCATCGGCCGAACCATTCGGCGAACGAATCCGCAAAAGGCGAGAAACGGTAGGAGCGATGGCCGTCGCACGCACCGGAGAAGTGATACGTACCGGCTTCACATCGTGTGCCAAAATAAAACACGGTGCAGGAACAGCATTGACACGAACATATTCGCGGGTATCGTTCGCATCCTCATAGACGACCTCCCAACCGGGACACAAATCCAGCACGAGATCACCCGACAGTTTGGGATAATAGCCGTTTCGCATGGCGGCGACACGATCGGTTCCATTACTCAGCAACAGACGTTGCGATGTATAAACGTCTTGTACACCCGTCATCTGAATCAGAAACGAAGCTGCCCGATTACGCATTTCATCGGCATCGATATCACGCTCCTTAATCAGTTTCCGGTTCAAGAAAATCTGTCGATTCTGGTAACCTATCACCCAATCTCCTTGACCGTAAAGAGCCATCAAATAAACGTTCAACAAAGAGACTGCACGCCGGGGATAAAATTCTCCCGAAGGTATATTATAAATGGGCGACTCTTTCGCCTCCCCCTTGAAATATCCCGTAGAGGTCAAAAAAACGACCGTGTTGGCAAGACCCACTTTCTTGTCTATTTCATCGAGCAGACGGGCTATATCCCTATCCAGTCGCACATAAGTATCCTGCAACTCCAAGCCGTAGTCCTGTATGGTCTTGTTCAGATACACGCCGGCCGTATAACCGACATTCAGCATATCGAGGACACCACGGCGTCCCAAAAGTCCTTTATCCAAGAACTCCACGGCAACATCGGTAATCTCCTGATTAACCAAAGCCGTCGTCTTAAACTGCACGAACTTATCACGGCCGTCTCGGGAAAAAGTTCGTTTAAAAGAAAAATCATTCGTCAGATACGGTATGGCCGTATAACGGTCGGGCGTATAAACCGGAGTCCAAGAAAGCGTATCGATACGAGCCGATAAAGAACGCACATAATTGAATTGTTCGACATAAGCGGGAACATCACGATAATAAGTGGTCGTCGCCCACTTGCCATTCCTATCGTTAATCCAGAAAGCGCAATTAGCCGCATGTCCCGCACTGATAATAGACTGCTGTGCATCGGGCGCTACGGCATACACGCGTCCCAATCCTCCGCTCACGATTTTTACCTCGTCGCTGAGCGTCGAAGTACGAATACGTTCAGGTGAAAAAGTTTCATCGGTATAATTCCCTATCTTAGACGGGTCGTTCAGAATAAACTCTTCCCGCAGAAATGCCGTATTGAAAAAACGCTCCGACGGAATGCCATGAAAAAACGGAGTTGTTCCCGTATACAGAGTAGCCGTTGCCGAAGCCTTATCGATATTCGGGAAATCGAAAACCAAATTTTCACAGACAACTCCCTCTCGCATCAACCGTTTAAAACCCTTTTCCCCGAAAAGGTGTTGCAAGGCTTCCAAATAATCGGTACGCAGTTGATCGACCGTAATACCCACCACCAAACGAGGACTGTTGTCGGCAGACTGCACCAACGGCACGACCAGCAGAGAAAAGAGAATTGTCGCTAATACTTTATTTTTCATCTTTGTTTTTCTCCGTTTTTTTCAAACGAACGGATACCGCCAAATAGGTAAACGAACGAATTACCAATACCAACACTAACGGAAAAAATGCGGCATTAAACTGTTGTGGAATCCAGTGCCAAAGGGCCACAAATAACAACAACCCTGCAAAGTTAGCAAAATGATAGTATCTAACGATACTTTTAAGAGATTTAAACCAAATAAAAAGAGCCATCAACAGCCAAAAGGGATGCAACCAAAACGCCGAATAGTTGGGATAAGTTGCCGGGTGAACAGAAACGAACATAAGGAAAAACACGACTAAGCCGCCCAATCCGTAAATCGAAAACAAGACTGTATCGAATACCCGGGAATACCTTTTTCGGGAAATATCATATACCGACACAGCCGCGACAAAGAAGAAAAACAACCATGCGACGAAAAGTGGCGTCAAATAAAATGGTGTTTCGGGAGGACACGCCGGAACCTCAGGGTCGTACAGCACCTCCGTTCGGCTCACCAACGGGACAGCCGCCGAGTCGGGACTCATTTGAACGACCGCCTCGGAAAAAGCTTTCTCTAATATTTCGGGACCGAACATTTGTTCCCGATAAGTCATCGGCCTATCCAAACCGCTTCCCAATGCCAAGTCGATACCGAAAATCAACCACGGGCAAATACCCGCATATCGGTCTATCTCCTCGCGAAAAGTAGGCAAAGACTCCCCCGGCTCTTTATATCGCACCTTGTTATCCAATACCATCTCTACCATATTACGAGGACGGGTAGCACAATTATCGAACAGGAAATTATACCGGTAAACCCGGTTCTGAGGCATGGCATTAACCAACAGAGCCTCGAATAAGGCTCTGCTTTGTATGGGTGTCAAGTTCAACACCTGTTCATCGACCTTCGATTCCCGAAACTGATAATTTAATAAGAAATCGGGAAAATCGTTTATTCCTAAACAATAATCGGTTTCACCTTTCGTAAACCGCCAGATAAAGCCGGGAACATCGAAATTAAACATGCCATAATTGAAAACATAATCGAAACCTCCGGGTCTCTGCTGTTTCACCCGCAGCGCCGTATGACCGAACAATTCATACACCTCCGTTCCGGGTCCGCAAGTCAATAAACTCACTTGTAAAGTATCGGGCAAGATTCCCGGTTTTGATTCCTGCGCTTGTATTTTCTCGTTGGAAAACAAGGCCACAAGAATAAAACCCAGAATTATACATAGTTTCTTCTTCATAAACACTCCACATTATTGCAGCAAAATCGGCGTAAAAGTACAACTTTCCATCTAATTACCTCGGTATGTAACTCTTTTATTTTCTTTGACTTTGATAAATTTCACATTTTTATTTCCACACTCTACCGAATAATTTTTTATCTTTGTTCGAAACACAAAACAGAGTATTATGAAAATCAAAGGTTTACTATTATCTCTATTCGTAACAAGCAGCTTACTCTCGATTGCACAAGACATAAAACTCCCCTCCCCGCAAAAACAGGGCGGAGAACCTCTCTTGCAGGTTCTCTCCAAACGCGCCTCGACACGCGACTTCGATACACAAAAGAATATAGACTCACAAACCCTTTCCAACCTATTGTGGGCGGCATGGGGATACAACCGAGAAGACAAGCGTACGGCGCCTTCGGCCATGAATCGTCAAGAAATTTCACTATATATCGTCATGGCACAAGGGGTCTATCTCTATGATGCCAAACAGAATAAACTGGCGGAAATCGCCAAAGGAGATTTCCGGGAAAACGCAGGCATGCAACCGTTCGTACACACTGCGCCTCTCAACATTATTTTTACTGCCAATTTGGAAAAAGCGCCGGGTAACGACATGATGTTCGTCGATTGCGGATTCATCTCCCAGAACATTTATCTCTATTGTGCCTCAGTCGGTTTGGGTACAGTCGTTCGCGGCTCGTTCAACGGCGATGAATTGGCAAAAATATTAAAGCTGAACGAAAAACAAAAAGTAGTATTGACCCAGACTGTCGGCTATCCGGCTAAATGATTTCTCCGGAAAAACCTTACATCATGCGACGGTTCTCATTTCTCTTTTTTACGATCGTTATATTCCTGTCTTTTTTATCTGGTTGCAAAGGCAAACAGGTCGAATCTGATTACCCGGAAAGTTCTCTTATCGATACATTCGAAGTAAAACAACAACCCCAACCGCGCACAACCGGCTGGAAAAAGAGTCCTGTACGATATTCCAGTTTCCGCAAACTATTCAACGACTTGAACGACAAACATCTTGCTGTTGCCAAAAAGAACGGGATAGAACCATTGGAATCGCTCGATGATGCCCGGAATTTGGGATTCTGGAAACTTGCTAAAATAGACAGTTGTGAATACTACACCGTCGATAAACTGACTCATTCGATCCCATATCTGACTCCCAAAACCAAATGGTTGCTCATGAAGATAGGCAAAAACTTCCAAGACTCGTTAACGAACCGAGGTTCGGGAGGAAGACAAATTATTCTCACCAGCGCATTGCGTTCCGATGAATCGATAAAGTCGTTACGCCGGCGAAATACAAACGCCAGCGAAAACTCGGCACACCGTTACGGCACGACTTTCGACATAGCCTACAATCGATACAACGTAACCGACTCGACCTATTTCGTACCCTCCGACCGACTACGAATTTTACTCGGCGAGGTTCTGTACGATTTACGCAAAGAACACAAATGCTACATCAAATACGAAATACGACAAGGCTGTTTCCACATTACGGCGAGATAAATCGAACGACAACCGTACAATCGACCGGCCTTTCGTGAAAAATTATTATCTTTGTCACAACGAAGATACGATGCGGTTCGGCATAGCCAAATCGGAAACAAGATTTTCGTTTGTCTCTGCACTTACCTTTCCGTATCTTTGAGGCGTTTAACAATAATCGACCGATGAAACGATATTTATATGCCCTGCGCTATCTGATTTCGATACATGTGTTGGGACTTATTCTCTTTACGGCATTCCGTCTGATCCTCTTCCTACAAGGGTACGAATATCTTATGGACGAAGAAATTTCGGTATTCACCCGCCTCGAAGCATTCGTCCGGGGATTGTGGCTCGACAATGTCGTAGCCTGTTATATATCGATTCTGCCGCTCGTTATCGTCTCGATCTGTTCCCTGATAGGATATTTCGGTAAAAACCTGTACCGGGGAATCCATATCTTTTTCTCGGTCTTTTATGTCGTGGCATTCGCCATATCGGCTGCCGATATACCTTATTTCGCTTATTTCTTCAAACACATCAACGCTTCCATTTTCAACTGGTTCGGCTACACCGGAACGACATTGGGACTTATGTTCGGTGAATTCTCCTATATCGTCGCATTCGTCTTGTTTCTGTGTCTCTCTTTCCTTTTCGTCTTTCTCTCCCGGATATTATTACATCGAACTTGTCGCGATATACAAAGAGTATCTGCCGAAAAATTTCATTGGAAACCCGAGCTGCTTACACTCCTTTGCTCGACTCTTCTAATAGGAGTATGTTTATTCGGCATACGCGGACGCATGGGATACAACCCTATCAAAGTAAGTGCAGCCTATTATTGCAATAATACATTTTTGAACCAATTGGGTATAAGCCCCTCGTTCAATTTATTGCGCAGTTCGTTAGAGGTTTCCAAATCGGAAAATCGGGAAATCGATTTGATGGACGAGAAAGAGGCGATCTCTACGGTTCGCAGAGAACTGAATATCACGGACTCGCTTCCCGACATATCGCCCATTGCCCGAAAAATAGAAAATCCGGGACAACCCAGCCGTAAAAACGTAGTCCTCGTTTTCATGGAATCGATGTCGGCCGAATTGCTGGGGCATTTCGGTAATCCCGAGCACCTCACCCCGTTTCTCGATTCAATAGCCGTCCGGTCGCTTTGCTTCAATCGATTTTTCTCGGCGGGAACTCATACCAACCATGCCATACACTCCGTCTTGTATTCCTATCCGGCTCTGATGAAACGGAATTCCATGAAAGGAGCCGTTATTCCTTTCTTCGCCGGACTACCCACCATTTTACAAGATAACGGATACCGTACGCTTTTTTTCATGACTCATGAGTCACAGTATGATAACATGAACGGCTATCTGCGAACCAATGGATTCGACCGCATCTTCGCACAAGAGGACTATCCGAAAGACAAAGTAGTCAACAGTTTCGGTGTCCAAGACGATTTCCTATACCAATACGCCCTGCCCATTCTCACAGAGACTGCCGACGAGGGGCAACCCTTTTTCGCTGTATTGTTAAGCATCAGCAACCACCCGCCGTATGTTATTCCCAAAGATTTCAAGACACACAGTAGTACCGACGAACATCGAATCGTCGAATTCGCCGATCATGCTTTAAAGGAATTTATCGATGAAGCGAAACAACAGGAATGGTTCGACAACACGATATTTGTCTTCGTCGGTGACCACGGGAAAATCGTGGGTACTCCCCGCAGCGATATGCCGCTCAGTTTCAACCATGTGCCACTTTTCATTTATTCGCCTTCATTTATCGAACCCCGACAGATAGAAGACCTCGGCGGACAAGTGGATATAGCTCCCACCGTATTGGGTTTGCTGAACATAGACTATACCGACAACGGATTCGGAGTAAACCTCCTGCAAGAAAAACGTAAAGCGGCATTCTTTACCTCCGACGATGCTATCGGATGCGTGAACGATTCACTGTTCTATATCTATAAACCCAAAGAAAACCAAGAGTGGTTGCTCTCGCAAGAAAGAGCTATCGAAAAGGGGGGCAATATCGACAATCCTGCCGTCTGCCAAGAACTGCGGGAATATGCCTTCTCCATGCTTCAAACCGCACAATACCTCATGAGCAACAACCTCACAGGGAAATATATAGGTTATCAACCCCGTTAAACAACCGACTGTTATGAATAAGATATTTTATACATTCGTTCTTTCGGCGCTCGTACTCCTTTCGGTACAATGTAACCCGAAATCCCAAGAAAGCGACGAACAACTCGAAAACGATTCTATCATCGAGTATGCCGAACTACTCTCTATTACCTATCATGACGACTACACCGATGTAAAAATAAGCAACCCGTGGGACAGCGCCCGGTTGCTGCACCGATATATCCTCGTTCCCAAGACACAAAACGTTCCATCGAATCTACCGCAAGGAACCGTCGTAAGGACTCCGTTGTCCAATACATTAGTCTATGCCTCGGTACATTGCAGCCTGTTGGAGCAATTAGACGCATTATCGCAAATAGGAGGAGTCTGCGACCTCTCCTATATCAAAACGCCCGCTTTGCTCTCTCGTGCGGAAAACGGAAAACTGACCGATGCCGGAAATTCCATGTCGCCCGACATCGAACGAGTAATGTCGTTGAATCCGGATGCCATCTTATTATCTCCTTTCGAAAACGCCGGATACGGACGTATCGGGAAAATGGGAATACCCATTATAGAATGCGCCGATTATTTGGAAACTTCACCTCTGGGCCGGGCAGAATGGATAAAATTCTTCGGTCTGTTATACGGTAAAGAGGTCGAAGCCGATTCCATTTTTACGGAAGTCGAAAAAAACTATACCGAATTGAGAGATAAAATAGGTGTACTTTCTTCTGCTCCCGTTGTCATCAGCGAATTAAAAAGCGGTTCGGCATGGTATATGCCCGGCGGAAAAAGCTATATGGCCCGCTTTTTCAAGGATGCCGGAGCCGCTTACCCGTGGAGCGACAATACAGAAACAGGGTCTATTCCGCTCTCTTTCGAAACGGTATTCAACCGAGCAGGAAAAGCCGACATTTGGCTTATTAAATCGTTCCACGTGTCGGAGCTTTCCTATCGGACTCTGCAAAAGGAATATGCACCCTATGCAAGGTTCAAAGCCTTCCGGGAGAAAAAGATATACGGTTGTGACTCGTCCCGATGCAACTACTACGAAGAGACTCCGTTTCGTCCCGACCTGTTGTTACAGGAACTCGCTGCATTGTTCCACCCCGGCCTGTTCCCCGACTATCGATTCCGCTACTATCAACCGTTATCCGAATGAACGACAAACCGAACAAGCAACATGAACAACGGCTAATAGTCGTTCTCGTCCTGTTACTTTTGGCATTATGTGCCGCCAATTTATGGTTCGGGTCGGTACAAATACCGGCTTCGGCCGTATGGGATATCCTGTGCGGGAAAGAACCTGAAAAGGAGGTCTGGAAATTCATCGTACTGGAATCCCGATTACCGCAAATGGCGGCGGCACTCCTGTCGGGAGCCGCATTGGCAGTTGCCGGGCTGCTTCTTCAAACTGCATTCAACAACCCGCTCGCCGGACCTTCGATATTAGGAATCGATACGGGAGCCAGTTTAGGAGTGGCTTTGGTCATGTTATTTTGGGGAGGGACACTCGGCGTGTCCGAGGCAACCACCCTCACCGGATTCACCGCCATCATTGCCGGAGCTTTTCTCGGTTCAGTCACTGTATTAGGTACGATACTCTTTTTCTCGACCATTGTCAAGAACAACATCATGCTCCTCATTGTCGGTATAATGGTAGGCTATATTACTTCGTCGGTTATCTCTCTACTCAACTATTTCGCAACAGCCGAAGGGGTACACTCCTATACGATTTGGGGTATGGGAAATTTCAGCGGAGTCACCGGCGAGCAGCTGCCCTATTTCGCACTTTTCGTATCTGTGGGCCTCATCATCGCTATACTTCTGATAAAACCACTCAATGCCTTGCTGCTCGGTGACCGTTATGCTGCCAATCTGGGAGTAAACATTAAACTCACCCGCAATCTGCTGCTCATCGTCACCGGTCTGCTCACGGCATCGACCACGGCATTCTGCGGCCCCATTTCGTTTATCGGGCTCGCCGTTCCTCATATCGCCCGACTGTTATTGGGGACATCGAACCACAACACCTTGTTGCCGATGACTTTGCTGTGCGGAGCCGTAACCGCATTGCTGTGCAATCTCATCTGTATCCTTCCGGGAGAATCGGGCATCCTGCCCATCAATGCCATCACTCCGGTCTTAGGTGCGCCAGTGATTATTTATGTCATCATCAACCAACGAAAAATCCAATATTTCAACTGATGGAGAAACAGGCAAACATATTATCGGCACAGCAGCTCTGTATCGGATATAAAACGGGGCACGGGCACGTCAAGCAAGTTCACGGCGATCTGTCGTTCTCCCTACGCAAGGGCGAGCTCACCTGCCTGTTAGGCGCAAACGGTTCGGGCAAATCGACTCTGCTACGCACCTTATCGGCGTCCCAACCTTCGTTATCGGGAAAAATCCTGTTGAACGGAAACGAGTTGTCTGCCATGTCAGAGCGGGAAATTTCCCGCCAAATCGGGGTTGTACTGACCGACAAGACACAAACCGGAGGATTGACCGTATATGAGCTGGTCGCCCTCGGACGGCAACCGCATACGGGATTTTTCGGGAAACTCGATCGACAGGATCGGCAAGTAGTGGACGAAGCTATCGAAGCCGTGGGCATCTCACACAAAGCGCACTCCTATATGGCGCAACTCTCCGATGGAGAAAAGCAGAAAGCTATGATCGCAAAAGTATTGGCGCAAGAGTGCCCTCTGGTTATATTAGACGAACCGACCGCTTTCCTCGACGTGGTGAGCCGCATAGAAATCATGACTCTGTTACACCACATCGCCACGGTCCAAAACAAAGCGATACTACTGTCGACCCACGACATAGAACAAGCGCTGGTGCTCGCCGATTGCCTATGGCTTTTACGGAAGGGGCACGGAATGCGTAGCGGAATAACCGAGGACCTCATTTTGAATGGAGAACTCGATACCTTGTTCGACCGTAAGGAAATTTGTTTCGACCGGGCGCATGGCAGTTACTACCCTTCGGTTCAATGGGAAAAAGAAATTGTCGTAGATGCGACGGACGAAACACTTCTCCATTGGACAGTCAATGCTCTGAATCGTAACAATTACGGTTGCCGCATATCACCTTGCGAGGCCGATGCATCGCTTCCCCGCCTCATCGTCGAAGGAAACGACTCACTATCGTTACACACCGCAACGAACGAAGTGCGATTTACCTCTTTCGCCGCCCTCATTGCATACCTTAAAACACCGGTTCAAAAGGGTTGAATGGATTCCGAAGGTTGAGCACTATCAACCACGCCCGAAAAATAACACGGAAAAAGGGTCTCACCCCCCTTCCCCTACGCACTGCAATAACATGTCACCTTGTTCGTAAAGCGGCAACCATAGACTGGGCGGCATTCTTTGGAGCGCCGGGAGCACCCAATCGCTCGGCAACAAGATCATATCCCTCCAACATTTTCTTTCGGGTAGTCTCTTCGAACAACGAAGTTAACTCTCGACGAAGATTCTCAGGAGTCGCCCGATAGCCCAATAACTCACACACGACAGGACTATCGGCTATCAAATTAACCAACGAAACATACGGTACTTTCAAGATTTTCTCAAATGTCTTATAAAACAACTTGCCTCCTCCCAGTCGATAGCATACCACCTGAGGCACTCGCAACAAAGCGGTTTCGAGCGTAGCGGTTCCCGATGTGACCAATGCCACCCGACTCTGTTGAAGCAAACGATAAGTCTTGCCCCAAACGACTTTTACCGAACGGTCCTGCAAATAAGGAGCATATCGGTCGGGAGAAATACCGGGAGCCCCTGCGATAACCAACTGATAGTCGTGGAACGTCTTTGCGGCCTCTATCATTAAAGGCAGATTATGATCAATCTCGGCTACCCGGCTACCCGCCAGCAGAGCTATTATGGGCTTTTTTCCCAAGCCGCACTCCGCCGTAAAATCCTCGAAACTCTCATCGGCATAAGGCCGCACAGCCAATTCATCGACCGTAGGATTTCCTACATACTCCACCGTATAATCGTGCTTGGCATAAAACGAAACCTCGAACGGAAGAATGGAATAAAGTCGGTCTACATACCGACGGATACTCTTTACCCTCCATTCCTTCCAAGCCCAAATCTTAGGAGAGATATAATAATAAACCGGAATACCCAAACGACGTTTCACATATTTGGCTATTTTCAGATTGAAACCCGGATAATCTATCAATATAACCACATCGGGACGGAATGCGGCAATATCCTGTTTACACAAACGCATGTTCGCCAAAACTTTATCGAGATTCATCAACACCGGAATAAATCCCATATAAGCCATATCCCGATAATGCTTTACCAGCGTACCGCCACAAGAAGCCATCAAGTCACCGCCGAAAAAACGAAATTTGGCGTTTGCATCTTCCTGTTGCAAAGCTCTCATCAAATTGGAGGCATGTAAATCGCCCGAAGCCTCCCCGGCGATAAGATAATATTTCATACCCGATTAGGAATAATTGGTCACGTCATTCGACCCTGACAGCTGTCCCGCTGCACGTAACCATTAACATACTACCCGATCCGCCGACAGTCTCATAATCCAAATCGATACCCACCACGGCATTTGCGCCCAATGCTTCGGCCTGTCGAGCCATTTCTTCAAGAGCCGTATCTTTGGCCTCTCTCAAAACCGCTTCGTAAGAACCGGAACGGCCTCCGAAAAAATCTCTTACCCCTGCAAGAAAATCACGGAACACATTCGCCCCGATAATAGTCTCACCTGTCACAACTCCCAAATACCTTACAATCTGTTTCCCTTCTACCGAAGGAGTCGTAGTCATTAACATAGCCATCGATTTATTCGTTATTTATCCGATTACAAATATAGCAAAAGGTGAGAGCAGAGGCAAACAGAAATCACATTTCCGACTTGCCTATCCCGAACCGCAGCTTATCTTCGTACTTACAAAGATAGTGAAAGGAGCAAGTAGTACAAACATACTTGTTCTTTTTTATCGAGTTACATTCTATATTGCAATTACAAAATCAAAACGCCACTCTCCCGAAAGAAAATCGTCAGCCTTCCGCAATAAAGATGCACCGATATCGTTTTTATAATACAATGAAAGCGACAACTTTTGCTTTAATTTTACTGAGTATCTTGACAGGTACATGCCTGACGAGCTGCATCGATGACGATTTCACCACAAATCCGTCGCATGTACTCGCATTCTCCACCGATACGGTTGCTTTCGATACCGTATTCACCACGATAGGTACATCAACTCGTTCATTCCGCATTTACAACCGGAACAAGAAATCGTTGAACATCTCTTCCATCAAACTTGCCGATGCCGAACATTCGGGCTTTCATATCAATGTGGACGGTATGTCGGGCGATAATTTCACCAATGTCGAAATCCGAGGGAAAGACAGCCTATATGTATTTGTAGAAGCCAATATCGATCCTACCAATCAGGACAATCCCATTTTCATCGTCGATTCGATCGTCTTTGTAACCAACGGCGTCCAACAAGACGTAAAGCTGACTGCCTACGGACAGGACGTTATCATCAAAAGAGGGGAAACCTTCACGACCGATACCCATCTGACCGATGAACGGCCATACCTCATCTACGACAGTTTAGTCGTGGCTCCGGGAGCGACATTACAAATAGAACCCGGTGCAAGACTGCATTTCCACCATAGAGCTTCGCTGTTGGTACAAGGGAAATTACAAGTCGAAGGGTCGATGGAAGCCCCCGTTCAAATACGAGGCGATCGACTCGACCGGCTCTTTGCAGACTTGCCTTACGACAATCTCGGCGGGCAATGGGGCGGTATCCGTTTTTATCCCGAAAGTTTCGGGAATAAAATATCGTACGCTTATGTACGAGGAATGACTTCGGGTATCGTATTGGATTCGTGCGCTTCGGAAGAGCCTCGTCTCGAAATAGCGAATTCCCGCATACGCAACTCGTCGGGTAACCTCATCACATCGGCATACAGCCGACTGAATTGTTGGAACAGCGAGCTTTCCGATGCCGGAGGAGCCATACTCTCGCTGACAGGAGGAATAGCCGATTTCACCCACTGCACGATCGTCAACTACTATTTCTACGACATTATCACCTCGCCCATCGTGAACATGAGCTATTGTGCCCCGGCCGATACGATTTCGGGGGGTCCCGCCCTTCTACGAGCCCGATTCAACAACAGCATACTATACGGTAATACATCGGAAATTCCCTCGATCGACCTCACCGGCAGCCATGTATATTTCCGTTCCTGCCTCCTCCGTTCCAACGGAGAAGACGATGACAATTTCATCAATACCGTATGGAACGGACAACCGTTTTTCAAAGCCACTGGCGAAGAACATTACTACTACGATTATCGAATCGGGTCGGATAAATCCGATGCTATCGGGAAAGGAAACCCCGATTTCGCGATCTTCCCATTGGATAAAGATATGTATGGGAACCTTCGTTCCACGAGCGTGGATATCGGAGCTTATCAATACATACCACAAGAAATTCCCGAAGAATAGAGAATGCACATAACATTCAAAAATGCGCAAATAGCACCCTTTTCGGTCTTCCTCCTCTCTTAATAAAAGTTACAAAGTTCAATTACTCACCCTATTTGTATAACAAATTTCTTTTTTCTCTCTCATTTTTCTATTTTTGTAAGAGATATTAAAACCTCTTTCTAAATATTTGCAATCATGAGCGAAGAGATACGACAAATAGCGGAACGGCTCGTTGGCCTTAGAGATGCCTTAGACCTTCGACCCGAAGATATTGCATCGACCTGCAACATCGATTTGGAAACCTATTTAGGTTACGAGTCGGGCGAAAAAGACATTCCGGTCAGTTTTCTGCACCAGATAGCCAAGCACTACGGCGTAGAATTGCCGGCATTGATGTTCGGATACGAACCCCGAATGAACTCTTATTTCCTTACCCGAAAAGACAAAGGTGTCGCCGTAGAGCGTACAAAAGCCTATAAATATCAATCGTTGGCCGCCGGATTCGCCAACCGCAAAGCCGACCCTTTCATGGTCACGGTCGAGCCATCGGCTCCCGAAGCGCCATTCACGCTCAACACCCACCCCGGACAAGAATTTAACCTTGTTCTCGAAGGGAGCATGCATCTACGTATCGGAGAAAAAGAATTAGTGCTGAACGAAGGCGACAGTATTATATTCGACTCTACCCGTCCGCACGGTATGAAAGCGATAGACCGACAAGTCAAATTTCTGGCGATCATATTTTAAATGATCTTTCCGTAACAATAGGTATTTCACAAACATCAAGTAAAAAGAGGGAATATTCCCACATAGTCATTATGTTAGAACGCTTTTTAGATAAAACGTCTTTCTCTTCACAGGAAGACTTCATGAAAAATTTTAAGGTAAAAGTTCCCGATTGTTTTAATTTCGGATACGATGTTGTAGATGAATGGGCACGTATAGCTCCCGAAAAAAAAGCTCTGCTTTGGACCAACGATCAAGGAAAAAGAATAGATTTTACATTTGCCGATATTAAACGAGAAAGCGACAAAACTGCATCTTACTTCCAATCATTAGGAATAGGGCACGGCGATATGGTCATGCTCATTTTGAAACGAAGATACGAATTTTGGTTTTCTATTATCGCTCTTCACAAACTGGGAGCCGTATGTATTCCCGCCACTCACCTGCTGACCGAGAAAGACATAGTGTACCGATGCAATGCCGCCGACATAAAAATGATTGTATCCTGCGGCGACGGGATTGTAGTCGAGCACATCAACCGAGCCCGACCGTCCTCGCCTTCATTACAACGTTGTGTCTCCATCGGGCCCATCATTCCAGAAGGGTGGGACGACTTCCATAAAGGAATAGAATCGGCTGCTCCTTTCGTCCGTCCCGAATCGGTCAACACGAATGACGATATTTCACTGCTCTATTTCACATCGGGAACCACCGGCGAGCCCAAAATGGTCGCCCATGATTTCACTTACCCGTTAGGGCACATCATCACCGGCTCCTTTTGGCACAACCTGCACGAAGACAGCCTGCATTTGACTCTGGCCGACACGGGTTGGGGAAAAGCCGTATGGGGAAAACTATACGGGCAATGGTTTGCCGGGGCGAACGTGTTTGTCTATGACTTCGAAAAATTCAAACCGGCCGACGTACTCGAAATGATACACAACTTTCACATCACTTCATTTTGCGCTCCTCCCACCGTATTTAGGTTTCTCATTCGGGAAGACCTCACCAAATACGATATTTCTTCTCTAAAATATTGTACCATAGCCGGTGAAGCCCTTAACCCCAAAGTATACGAAGAATGGCTACGGCTCACGGGTATAAAACTGATGGAAGGTTTCGGACAGACCGAGACGACCCTCACTATCGCCACCTACCCGTGGGTGGAACCCAAACCGGGATCGATGGGAATACGCAACCCGCAATACGACATAGACCTGCTCACAGCCGACGGACGCTCGGCCGAAGATGGGGAACAGGGACAAATCGTTATCCGCACCGATCACGGGAAACCTTTGGGACTGTTCAAGGAATATTACCGTGACCCTCAAAAAACGTATGAAGCCTACCATGACGGTATTTACTATACAGGCGACGTAGCATGGCGCGACGAGGACGGATATTTCTGGTTCGTGGGGCGTGCCGACGATGTCATCAAATCGTCGGGCTACCGCATCGGTCCATTCGAAGTGGAAAGCGCTCTAATGACCCACCCCGCCGTAGTGGAGTGTGCCGTGACCGGAGTCCCCGATGAAATCAGAGGACAAGTTGTCAAAGCGACTATCGTACTATCGGCCGCATACAAAGACAAAGCGGGAGAAGCTCTTGTCAAAGAGATACAAGACCATGTGAAAAAAGTCACGGCTCCCTATAAATATCCTCGGGTTATCGAGTTCGTCGAAGAGTTGCCCAAAACCATCAGCGGGAAAATACGCCGAGTAGAAATACGAGACAAAGACAAAGTCTAATAACGTAAAACGATCGTCCCATGCAAATCAGTAACGATTGGTTCGTCGCCGAAACAGAATTTGAAAACAAGTCTTTTATCATACGAGGGAGACTATTTCTCGATGCCATCAGGCAATCGGGAAAATTCGCCACACGTATCGCTCTCGTATGGGAATATCAGGGCGATGAAAAAGGCATGCCCACCGAAAAAGAGACGCAAGCGCTCGATAGCCTCAACGAGAAACTGCGCGATATATTGGAAGAGAAAGAAATCGCAATACTAACCGCCATTCATATAGGAGGGAAAACCGCCCGTTATGAATATTACGGAATCTCAGCCGAAAAATTCTCCATCGTCTTGAACGAGACTTTCAGCGAATACCCGCCGCTGCCGATAAAAATTGGAGCGGAAAGCGACCCCGAATGGAACAACTACATCGAAACGATTCAACAATTCGCCATGCAGCCATGAGTTACAAACGTAAACGTATTACCGTAAAAATAGGGAGTAACGTTCTTGCTCGTCCAGACGGTACGCTAGACATCACCCGCATGTCGGCTCTCACCGACCAAATCGCCGAGCTGCACAAAGCCGGAGTCGAAATTATTGTCATATCGTCGGGAGCTGTGGCATCGGGCCGCAGCGAATTGAAAATACACCGCAAGCTCGACGCAGTTTCTGCCAGACAATTATTCTCGGCTGTGGGGCAAGCCAAACTCATCAATCGTTATTACGAGCTATTCAGGGAACACAATATAGCTTGCGGACAAGTGCTCACGACCAAAGAAAATTTTTCGACCCGGCGACAGTACCTCACACAAAAACAATGTATGGAGGTTATGCTTGAAAACAAGGTTATCCCTATCGTTAACGAGAACGACACGATCTCGGTTACCGAGTTGATGTTCACCGACAACGACGAACTGTCGGGGCTCATCTCTGCCATGATGGACTCCGAAACCCTCGTCATTCTCAGCAATATCGACGGTATTTACAACGGGGCTCCGGGACAAGCGGGCAGTAAAGTCATACCGGAAATTCACCCCGGTCAAGAACTGTCGCAATACATACAGTCGGGGAAATCCTCTTTCGGGCGGGGCGGTATGCTTACCAAATGCAACATCGCCCGTAAGGTGGCGGACGAAGGTATAGAAGTCATCATCGCCAACGGCAAGAAAGAAAATATCTTGCCCGATCTTTTACGGGAAAACAGCTCGGCGATTTGCACGCGATTCATTCCCTCTGCCAACCCCATATCGAGCATTAAACGTTGGATCGCCCACTCCGAGGGATTCGCCAAAGGAGAATTACATATCAATGTCGGAGCCGTGAAAGCGATACACTCGCAACAAGCCGTCAGTATATTGCCGGTTGGAGTCACCCGTATCGAAGGAGACTTCGAAAAGGACGACATTGTCCGCATCATCGATCCCGATGGAAATTCCATAGGAGTAGGCCGCATTGCGTTCGACAGCGAAACAGCCCGAGAATTTATCGGACATCAGGGTGCGAAACCTTTCGTCCACTACGATTATCTCTATCTCGACTAACTTTAACGATTTCGATACAACCATACTCGAAAAAAAAGATTACTTTTGCTTTACACACATTATGAGCTATGACCGCCGATGTATCACATATTTTCGAAAACGCACGAGTCGCTGCCCGCAAATTGAATCTCGTCGATACCGAGACTATCGATAAAATACTTCTTGCCGTTGCCGACGAAGCCGAGAAAGAAGTCGATTACATCTTGCAGGAAAACTGTCGGGACTTGGCTCTTATGCCGAAGACAGACCCCAAATACGACCGGTTAATGCTCTCGCGGGAGCGAATTTTAGGAATAACCTCCGATATGAGAAAGGTAGCAGGGCTTCCCTCTCCATTGGGCAGAATATTGGCTTCATTCGACAGGCCCAACGGCATGCGCATCGAAAAAGTATCTGTACCGTTCGGAGTCATCGGCATTATCTACGAAGCCCGTCCCAATGTAACCTTCGACGTTTTTTCTCTTTGCTTGAAATCGGGGAATGTCTGTATTTTGAAGGGGAGGTAGTGATGCCCAATATTCCAACAACGCTATTATCAACATTATCAACAAGGTGTTGATAAGTTACGGAATAAACTCTAACACAGCGACTTTACTACCTAACGACCACCGCTTTACCGACAAGTTATTAACCGCCGTGGGACAAGTCGACCTTATCATTCCAAGAGGCAGCAGTCGATTGATAAATTATGTACGCGAACATGCGCTTGTACCGGTTATCGAAACCGGAGCCGGGATATGCCACACCTATTTCGACAGTGACGGAGATTTGGAAAAAGGCCGCAATATCGTGTTCAATGCCAAAACCCGTCGGGTGAGCGTATGCAATGCGCTCGACTGTCTGATTATTCACAAGGAGAGATTATCCGACCTTGCAAGCCTCTGCAAGCCGTTGTCCGAAAAAAACGTACTCATATACGCCGACCCGAAAGCCTATGGCGCACTTGCGGGGAAATATCCGGAATCCCTCTTGCAGCCAGCGACCGACGATAGTTTCGGGACGGAATTTCTGGATTATAAGATGGCCGTCAAAACCGTCAACTCCTTTGAAGAGGCTTTGGCTCACATAGCTCGCTATTCCTCGAAACACAGCGAAAGTATAATCACCGAAAACGAATCTCACAAACAACGCTTCGCTCACGAAGTCGATGCCGCATGCGTATACACCAACGTGTCTACCGCATTCACCGATGGAGGACAATTCGGATTCGGGGCAGAAATAGGTATCAGCACACAGAAACTGCATGCAAGAGGTCCTATGGCTCTACCCGAGCTAACGACTTATAAATATATTATTTCCGGTAACGGACAAACCCGTCAATAAAACATTATGAGACATTTCACGAACGTACACGACCTCGGAGATTTAAAAGCTGCTGTTAAAGAAGCTCTCGAAGTAAAATCCAATCGGTTTGCCTACAAACACTTGGGGCAGGATAAAACCTTGATGATGATATTCTTCAATTCCAGCCTCCGTACTCGCCTAAGTACACAAAAGGCAGCTATGAATTTAGGCATGAATGTCATAGTTTTAGACGTCAATCAAGGAGCTTGGAAATTAGAGACCGAACGAGGTGTAGTCATGGACGGGGATAAACCGGAGCATTTACTCGAAGCTATACCGGTCATGGGGTGTTACTGCGACGTGATAGGCGTGCGTTCTTTCGCCCGGTTCGAAAGCAAAAGCGACGACTATGAAGAAAAAATTCTCAATCAGTTCATTCGATATTCAGGCCGACCGGTATTCAGCATGGAAGCAGCTACACGGCATCCATTGCAAAGTTTCGCCGACCTCATCACCATCGAAGAACATAAAAAAACCGAACGCCCCAAAGTAGTCCTCACATGGGCCCCTCACCCGAAGGCTCTACCTCAGGCCGTACCTAATTCTTTTGCCGAATGGATTAACCAAACCGATTACGAATTTGTCATTACCCACCCAGAGGGGTATGAATTAGCCCCTCAGTTCGTAGGCAATGCCCATGTGGAATATGACCAGCGAAAAGCTTTCGAGGGGGCAGACTTCATCTACGCCAAGAATTGGGCAGCCTATGCCGACCCACATTACGGACAAGTCATCAGCACAGACCGGGCATGGACGGTAGATAGCGAAAAAATGGCTTTGACCAATAACGCTTTTTTCATGCACTGTCTTCCGGTACGTCGCAACATGATTGTTTCGGACGATGTTATCGAAAGTCAGCAATCATTGGTAATCCCCGAAGCCGCCAATCGGGAAATCTCGGCACAAGTCGTACTGAAACGTATTCTTGAATCCCTCTAATTCTATACTTATGAAACGGCTTTTGACTTTCTTTCTGATATGTTTCTCATTCGTCGAATATACCCGGGCAGAAGATATTATCGACTATAAGTACTGGGACGAAGGGAAATTGACATGGGACGATTTCCAAGATACTCTCAGTCTCAAAGGAGTACCCTCGGCTTTTAACGCTTTTCTGAGAATTGAAAAAACAGAAAAACGAGATGGCAATACCCGCACGATTCGTCCCGAAGCGCAAGCCTGTTTCGACAAACGTCATTCTTTCGCCGACCGGCAAATACAAAACGAGAACTTACTGCGGTTGTTCCAGCTGAAATACGATTTGCTTGAAATGTATCGGCGAAGACTACAAACCGAATTAAATCTCGGAGTGGTGGGTATTGCCGCCGACAATCGCACTCGGCAATACATGGACCTATACACAGAAAAAAGCAAAAAAGCAGAACAAGAAACCGAAAACGGACAGAACGAGATAAAGCTGCAAGAATGGGAGTTCTACGTAACCAAAGAACTGATCGAAAACCCGGCTCCGTCCATTCCTCGAATCTCTCCGCGGCGATTCGGATACGGGTTCTATTTAGGAACCGGCGCCTCCTTCCCGGTCGGAAGCATTGCCGACTATTGGGATCCCGCTTGGCAAATCAATGTCGGATTCGATTTAGCTTATGCCAATACGCATCTGCTCTGCGACTTTTCTGCTGGAACAGCCCGTACCCGTCAAGAAATCATAGTTTCCAACGGACAAATCACGGATAAATGGCTTCGAAACGGACATAACACCTATACTTCTATATCCTTAGGTATAGGACAACAACTTATCTCCACCAAGTATTTCGCCCTTATGCCTTATGTCGGGTGTATATGGTCGGGATACTCCGATCAAGCAAAAATTCAAGAAGGGAGAAACGAAAGAACGACATTGTCCTACACGAATTTTAATTGGACGGCCGGAATCTGTTTCGACTACCGGTTCTCCACGACAATATCCTTAGTTCCTTCATTCTGGCGCGGTCATCGTGAAATATTTACCGCATCGATTCGTACAAAGCTATTTATCAATCGGGAGCAATACAAAAATTTCAACGCCATAGAAGGAAACATGATAAGAGGCTGTAAGCTGGGATTCTCGGTCGCTTGCCTCGGATTCAGCAGATTACTGCAAATCAAATAAAACTACATTTACGACATGAAACAATATCTCGACCTCTTACAACATGTGCTCGACCACGGCATCTTTAAAGAAGATCGCACAGGGACAGGCACTCACAGTGTCTTCGGTTATCAAATGCGTTTCGACCTGCAAGACGGATTCCCGCTCCTCACCACGAAGAAACTGCATTTGAAATCGATTATCCATGAACTGTTGTGGTTTCTTAAAGGCGACACCAACGTGAAATATTTGCAAGAGAACGGAGTCCGCATTTGGAACGAATGGGCCGACGAGAATGGCGACTTAGGACATATCTACGGGTATCAATGGCGTTCGTGGCCCGATTATAACGGCGGACATATCGACCAAATAAAAGAGGCTATCCACACCATACAAAACAATCCCGACTCACGTCGTATCATTGTCAGCGCATGGAATGTGGCAGACCTACCCCAAATGAACCTACCTCCTTGCCATGCTTTTTTCCAGTTCTATGTAGCAAATGGTAAACTCAGTTTGCAACTGTATCAACGCAGTGCGGATATTTTTCTCGGAGTGCCTTTCAATATCGCCTCTTATGCACTATTACTCATGATGGTCGCACAAGTGACCGGGCTCGAAGCCGGAGATTTCGTCCACACACTCGGAGATGCCCATATTTACAACAACCATATCGAGCAAGTGCGGGAGCAGCTTTCTCGCGAACCGCGAGCCCTGCCTAAAATGAAACTGAACCCCGACGTAAAAAGCATCTTCGATTTCAAATACGAAGACTTTGAATTGACGGATTATAACCCTCACCCCCATATCGCAGGAAAAGTAGCCGTATAAGTATGAGTAAAATAGCATTAATCGCAGCCGTTGCCGAAAAAGGAGCCATTGGCCGGGACCAACAACTGTTATGCCACTTGCCCAACGACTTGAAACATTTCAAAACACTCACGTCGGGGCATACCGTTGTCATGGGGCGAAAGACTTTCGAATCATTACCCAACGGAGCTTTACCTAACCGCAAGAATATCGTCTTGACACATAACACGTCACTATCGTGGCCGAATGTAACTGTCGTCCATACGCTTGACGAAATACCGATACAAGACACGACAGAAGACGAAATTTTCATTATGGGGGGAGCGACACTATACAACGAAACCATCAAGATAGCCGACACGCTGTATATCACACACATTCACCATACATTCGACGACGCCGACACATTCTTCCCGACCATAAACCCATCGGAGTGGGAAATCGCAAATTCGCAAGAAATGCCGGCCGACGAGAAACACGCTTATCCTTATACATTTGTAACCTATACCAGAAGACGGATAGAAAACCGGGAACCTTCCGACAAATAACCGGGTCAATCCCTATCGATCTGCGTCACATTCCCGTCATTGTCGAATTCCAATTCTACGAGAGGTGCCGTGTTCAACTCCACTTCATATCCCCAATCGTAACGAGCCGCTTCGACAATTCCGGCAGTAGGATACTGTGTAGCGACATAAGTCAACAAATTACCCGGCAAAATATCTATTTGTAAAGCCGACGGCAACACCTGCAAGTTGCCATCTACCTTTTGCCACCCGCCGTCCTTATAGAATTTCAATTCGAATCCGTTACTCAACCAAACTTTGTAACAGGGCTCTTCATTCTTCTTTTCGGCCTTAACTACCTTTACATCGGAAAAATAAGTACTAACAAATTGATGAACAGAATCAGGCAAGTATTGATAGTCCACTCGTTCGTCCTCATCACAGGCACTCAATCCGGCAAGCCCTGCGAACAAAATAAAACTCCACAAAAACGTTTTCATAATCTCCCATTTTAATTTTTATCTTATAACAACATCGTTTGCCAATGGGTCGATTCCTTACAAAATTTAAATAGAATCATGTTACATATAAAATAAGCGAATCAGAATGTAACACTTTTGTAACACAAATCCAACATATTGCTATAAAAACCGGAAATCACAAAAATAATGTTAAATATAATCGTTTTTCTTGGGTATTTTGTTTGTATATAAAATTATATGCGTACATTTGCAATGTGTTTTTCATGGTATTAGAATTAAGGTTAACAAAGATTGGTTGTCGTGATGACAATCAATTTTTTCATTTTAAACTGTTCCGTTTTTCATCTATACTTTCTCTCATATACTATCCAAGACACTCCATAAGAAATAAGCAGTGGTCTATCTTCTTCAAATGATTGTTGTATCTTTAAATTTTAGGTACATTTGTAACCAAAATCCAACCTTACTGCAATGAAAAAAACATTATTATCCATCGCACTATCGGCATTTGTTTTTTCACTGATAGCGGGAACAGGACTTTCGGCCGATTCCCCGTTAACCGTATTGCAAGCTCTTGCTAAGAAGAATGACCGGAAATCCTATTATGTAAATGGATACATAGTCGGGGAATACAGAGACTACTCCAACAATAAACACTTCTACAATATCGCACCGCCCTTCGATGGAACCTCGGCCTACCTCATCGCCGACGAAATCGATGAAATCGATTTAAGCAAGATGATGCCCGTACAAATCAAGGACTATGTCGATTCGTACAATTTAGATGAAAATCCACAATATTGGCGCAAGCAACTGACCATAAAAGGAACGTTAACCGATTACTTCACCCTGCCGGGAATTAAGAATCTCACAGATTGGATAGCACCCGGCGAAAATGTCACAGACGAAACGAAATACTGGAACTTCTATGAAACTTTTGAAACGAAAAAAGCCTATACTCCCAACAACACTTTAATGTACGGAGGAGGAATCTATGCCAGTGCCGAAACATGCCGATGGAAATTCGTAGGCGCTACATACGGAGACAGCTCCAACGATATGAAATGGGATAATGCAGCAGCCCACCTACGCCTCACCGAATCAACCTCCGGCGAACCCGGATACATCTACATGCTCGAAGATAAAAGCAACGGAATCGGGTACATACGCTTATGGGCTGCCCGATACAAAGATGATAAAGGTTCTGGTTCTTTCGGTGTATACATATCCGATGACAAAGGAAAAACTTGGGAACCCATTCAAACCGGTATTCCAATCAAAAAAGAGTTGACCGAATACCAATTCAAAGTGATGCATCCGGGAGAACTACGAATAAAAATAGGCAAAACAGAGAACTCGACGAATGGAATAGACATTGATAATATCCACATCAGCGACTATTATACGACGTCGTCCGTTGAAAACATGTTGTCTCCGACAAATATACGAATATGGAGTTCGAAAGATCATCTTTGTTTCGACACAAAAACCCCCGAACAAATCGACATCTACCAGATAAACGGCACACTCGTTAAGACTGAACATATAATCGGGAGTGGCAACATAGCCCTACCTGCCGGATTCTATATAGTCTCGATAAAAAACACCGCTACGAAAATTATCGTACAATAAAATAAAAAGTAGTAGAAGCCATTAGTATATAACTTAATTGGTGCACTCCAAAAAGTCCTAAATATAATTCTCCTTATTTTAACCATCAACAGATAAAAGAGAAAGAGGGAATATTTTGAAAATGGGTAGAGCAGCCAGACGTCTTTCCATCTCTCTTTATCTCTACAATTTACCACAATAAAAAAGCCGTATCGAATGATACGGCTTTTTCTTATCAAAAATTTATATCGTTATTCCTCATTAAGAGTAATTCTCTTACAAGCAACAGCTGTAAGTTCTTTGTTGCTTGAATGAAGATACTGTTGAATAGTTTGCTTGGGATCTTTCACAAAAGCTTGTTCAAGTAAACAAACTTCTTGATAAAATTTATTCAGACGACCCTGAGCAATCTTATCGAGCATTTCCTCTTTCTTACCCTCTTGACGAGCCTTATCTTTTGCGATTTCAAGTTCTTTTTCTACCACATCGGCCGGAACTTCATCACGAGAAACAGCGATAGGGCTCATAGCAGCAGCCTGCATAGCCACATCGTGAGCTACCTGATAATCGGTATCGGCAAGGTTAAAACCTACAATCGTAGCCAATTTATTCCCCGGGTGAATATAAGCGGTGGTATAAGGAGCCGAAATAGCTTCGTAGTAACCGAGCTCCATCTTTTCTCCGGTTTTACCGATTTCATCGACAATCAAGTTAGCGACGGGAGTACCATTGACAACCAAAGCCTTTACGGTTTCAAGATCGGTAGCTTTTGCCTCGATGGCAGCATCGAGAATAGATTTAGTCAAGGCTACGAAAGAATCGTTCTTAGCAACGAAATCCGTTTCGCACTTCAAAGCTACGATAGCAGCGAAATCGCCTTTGGCAGCAGCCAAAACGCAACCTTCCGAAGCTTCGCGGTCTTCGCGTTTAGCAGCGACAGCTTGACCTTTTTTACGAATAATTTCTTTTGCAGCTTCGATATCACCGTTAGTCTCGGTCAAAGCATTCTTACAATCCATCATGCCGGCTCCCGTAAGTTTACGTAGCTTGCTGATTTCAGCCATTGTAACAGCCATATACTTAATCTCCTATTTTTATAATTAGAAACGAACAAAGAGTGAAGTCAAAGAAAAGGCTCCACTCTTTGTCTTTGATTATTTTTATTCTTCTACTTCTTTAACTTCGGCGGCAGGAGCTTCGTCCGTTATTTCGGCAACCTCTGCATCTTCGGCTTTCTTGCGAGAGATACGAGTTTTACGTTCTTTCTTAACAGGAGCATCCTCACCCTCGGCAGGAGCATCAACTTTTTCAGCCTTACGTTCTTCCAAACCTTCGGCAATAGCACCGCATACGGCATCGAGAACCACTTCGATAGATTTCGAAGCATCGTCATTAGCCGGAATAACGAAATCTACATCGTTCGGATTCGAGTTGGTATCTACCATAGCAAATACGGGAATACCTAAACGATTGGCCTCGCGCACGGCAATATGTTCTTTCAAAACATCGACAACGAACAAAGCGGAAGGCAGACGATTCAAATCGGCAATACTACCCAAAGTCTTTTCCAACTTGGCACGTTGGCGAGAGATTTGCAATTTTTCACGCTTAGACAAATTGTCAAACGTTCCGTCCTTTTCCATTTTATCGATGGTAGACATTTTCTTCACAGCCTTACGGATCGTAGGGAAGTTAGTCAACATACCACCCGGCCAACGCTCGATAACATATGGCATATTCACAGCAGAAGCCTTGTCGGCGACAACTTGTTTGGCTTGTTTCTTAGTAGCGACGAACAGAATTTTTTTACCCGATTTAGCGATTGATTTCAATGCAGCTGCGGCTTCGTCGATCTTTGCTACGGTTTTATACAAGTCGATAATGTGGATACCGTTACGCTCCATGAAAATATAAGGAGCCATAGCAGGATTCCATTTTCTTTTCAAGTGTCCGAAATGAACACCGGCTTCCAATAACTGGTCAAAATTAGTAATAGACATTTTTTCTTTGTTTAATTTGTTTACATTCTACTTACACAACCACAAGGTAGTTCCCTATGAAAAGAAAAGTCCTTGCGGTTTGGATACTAAACACAAATATATCTTCGGCCTCAGGCCGTCGCATATTAACGTTTACTGAACTGGAATCTCTTACGAGCTTTGGGACGTCCAGGTTTCTTACGTTCAACGGTACGCGGGTCACGAGTCATGAAGCCTTCCGATTTCAGAGCAGGTTTATCCTCGGGATTGATTTTCACCAATGCGCGGGCAATCGCTAAACGAAGAGCCTCGGCCTGTCCTTTGAAACCACCGCCATTCAGATTCACTTTAATATCATACTTTTCTGCAACGCCCAATTTTTCAAGCGGTTGCTTTACAATGTATTGAAGTATTGAAGAGGGGAAATAAACAGCCAACTCTCTTTTGTTTATCGTAACTACACCCGAACCTTCGCAAACAAATACTCGTGCTACTGCGGCTTTACGTCTGCCTAATGCATTAACTACTTCCATATTACTTATTTAAGGGTGTTAATATCTATTGTTTTAGGGGTTTGTGCAGCATGTGGATGCTCGCTTCCTCCATAAATATAAACGTTTCTCAACAATTGAGCGCCCAATTTATTTTTGGGGAGCATACCTTTCAGTACACGTTTGAATAATCTCGATTCTCCTTTTTTCATCAAATCGGCAGGAGACAATTCTCTTTGACCGCCGGGATAACCTGTAAAGTTCAAATAAACCCGATCCGTCCATTTTTTCCCCGTTAATTGCACCTTATCGGCATTGATAATAATTACATTATCGCCACAATCCACATGAGGAGTATAGCACGGTTTATATTTACCACGCAATATTTTAGCAACTTTTGCACACATACGACCCAAAACTTGATCGGTTGCATCAACCACAACCCATTCTTTTTTAACGGTCGCTTTGTTTGCAGAAATGGTCTTATAACTTAAAGTATCCACTGCTTATTCTTTTAATTATTAAATACTTAACATACACATAGCATTCATACTTCCGGCCAAAGAAGGCATGACTACTATTCAAATTTTCTCAAATTTGGGTAATAATCGGACTGCAAAGGTACGCTTTTTATTTGAAAAACAAAAGATTTCGATTTTTCTTTTACAGATTTAAACAAAAAAAATCGGCCCGGTTTTCCGGACCGATCTACTATCAGAAAGTATCTTTATTTCACCAGAACTTTCGTTGTTCTATTCCCGACTTTCACAATATAGAATCCGGGTAATAGATCATATTGGTTTTCTCCTACCCCGACAGAATCTTCCAATACCGACATTCCCGAAATAGAATAAATCTCTATCTTAGAAGGAACCTCGGCTTGCACATACAACTTTCCATCGATGGCATAAACCTTAGCACCAGATGCAGAAAGTGAATTTACCCCCGAAGGGATATATTCCACGATCTGCCGGTCCGAAAATTCCGATTCGACCAAATCATCGCCCAGCAAACGATAGGCCGATACCTCATAACCATATTTATACTGTCCACATTGTAATCCAGTAAAGGAGTACGAAATAGTTTCGGGGTCCCTCACAATAACACTGTTTTCCAATCTGGACACCTGAGCACCCGCTTTCAACTTTTGTTTAACGACAATATTATCGATAAAGAAAAGAGCACCGCCATCGGTAGCGAAACGGAGGCAATCTTTTTCAATACCGTTTTTCATTTCCACCGTAAGTGTTTTAGATTCCGATTTCTCGAAAGTCAGTGTTTTAGTATCGTTTTCAGAGTAGATATATAAATCGGTCCAACCGCTCGAAACCTTTGCCCATGCTGTCACTGTCACTTCGAATACGGTATCGTTATTCAGCACCAGTTCGGGCGTTTGAAGAGTCGCCTGCCAACCATACCCTCCAAGCATACCGTTTGCCAAACGAAGTCCGCCGCTAAATAACCAATTGGGCAATAAAGTATAATCATCTAGAATCACAAGAGAACTCGACTCAAACTCGTCTGGATTTTCTGGTGTAGCCGAAGTCGTTTCTTTCGAAAAATCTTCTTCCAAAACAACATATTCTTCGTCTTCTCTCGCCGTATAAACACTATAATTATTCACTCTATACCCCTCGGCCTTAGGTGTTTTTTCCCAATGAGCCGTATATGACGACTCTGTTACATCGGTAGCGGCAGCCACAACAGGAGCGACCAATCCTATTACAGCGATTTCGTCAGATGGTTCGGACTGCACTCCATTTTCCGAAGAAGCCTTTACATAATAATAGTAATCCAAATTCTCGTCTAAGCCTTCCACGGCATAAGACGTCACAGGCCCTACATTCTTATCTTCGAAAACATATATATTTTCTCTGACAGGCATACAACTGTAAGAAATATCATCGATAGCGACACGTCCGTTATTCTTCTGTTCGAACCATATCTTTACCCGATAACAATCGGACGGTAGAGAAGAGGTAAGATCGATATAGCGCCCCGTTTGAAGCGAAGAAGCAAAAGAATAACCCAAGTCCTTCCACTCTACTCCATTAAAATATTCAGCATGAATTTTTGAGCTATTTCCAGAAAGCATAGTTTTACCCCAAAACGAAAAGCTATCCATAGGATCATCTTCCAACGGAGTTACGATAGAGTCTCCCGTAGCATCAAATGCCAATGCAACCGAAGCAGAATTGTAATTGCCTTCATCTGTATACACATGACGAGTCCCATGAGTAACGACATCGACAACCCAACCTTCGGGATATTGAGGATTATCAGAGCTAATCAACGAGTCGGTACAATTAACGGTATCGAAAGTCTCCTTCACTGTTTTCGGAGCCTTCCCATCAGGGAATCGTTTACTATACACGCTCAATAAATAGTCTTTGGCTCGCTCGCTGCTTTCCCAATGAGCCGTAAACCCCTCCCGCATAAGATCAGTCGCTTCCAACGATTTAGGCGTAGGAATAATCTCTTTTATCCGAACAATCTTTATATCATCAATTAAAACTTTGTCTTCATCACCAGCAGAAAACTGAATAAAACAACGGTCAAAAGTACCTTTTTTAAACTCTCCCGTATAGGTTTGCCAGTCAGTGGTAAGTGTATGTGCATAAGAATCGATAGTGTTATAACCTTCACCCATCACTACATTTATTTTCGATTGATCCCCCTCTTGCAGACGAGCTCGAAAAGAATAAGTAATCACCCCCGAATAATCCCCCTTAGGCGTATTCAAATAACCACCTTCATAGAAATAATAATTATATACAGGAGCTATCGCACAAATTCCCCCAGCCTGAAAAATACCCATACCAGACCAACCCGCTTGTTGGGTATATTGGGCATCGATTGCGCCAGTACTTTCATCTGCCAAATCCTGTTCCGTAGGAGCTGTTTCAGACCCCTCGACAAATTTGGAAAAATCCTCGTTAATCAATACGACCGGCGTCGATTCCGAAACAACGACCGCCAACACATTCACAGTTAATAAAACTACGAATAAAATACAAAGTAAACCTCTTTTCATAAACTAAAATTTATAGTGAATTTTGGATTTTTCAAAAAACAAATCGAAGAGCACGGATATAACCCAAAGCTCATCTACACTAAAACGAGAGGTTACAAATGTAAATATTATAAATAATAAACAAAATACAACATATCCATTTTCAAAAAATATATATATTGTATATTATCAAAGGGTTATGAGCCGAAAATCAGGGGTATGGAGCGGCGTCGGGGACGACAGGAAAAGACCGAAGAAACCACCGTTTCTTCGGGGTAGAGGTGAAAAGATAGGAAAGGATTTTTGTTTGTATATTTAACCCCTCCGTCCTTTGGACACCTCCCTATATTTTGCTGCGGGACACGGCTGGGGGGAGAGGGGTAAAAGTGTCGCTTTGAACAGCTTTTTACCTTTTCGGAACTTTGGGGGGCGTTCATGTGTCTCTCCTGCCTTGCCTCGTTGTGAGTCCTATATACAAAAAGAGAGAAAGCCGAAGGGGATTCTCCCTCTCCGGCTCTCTCTCCTATAAGTTGGCGGCTACCTACTCTCCCACTTGCGCAGTACCATCGGCGTGGCGGGGCTTAACTTCTCTGTTCGGAATGGGTAGAGGTGGATCCCCGCGCTGTAACCGCCTGAATGTCTCGATCCTTGACGAAAAAAAAAAAAGAGGCTCTCACCTTGCCTCCCTTATCTACCCTCGACGTCTCGCGCTTCCGAAAGTTTCGGGCTATTAGTACCGCTCGGCTGTGACATTGCTGCCTGTACACCTGCGGCCTATCTACGTCATCGTCTTTGACGTCCCTATATGGAAATCTTATCTTGGAGTGGGCTTCGCACTTAGATGCTTTCAGCGCTTATCCCTTCCAGACTTAGCTACTCGGCTGTGCTCCTGGCGGAACAACCGATGCACCAGGGGTCTGTCCAACACGGTCCTCTCGTACTAGTGTCGGATCTCCGCAAATTTCCTGCGCCCACAACAGATAGAGACCGAACTGTCTCACGACGTTCTGAACCCAGCTCGCGTGCCACTTTAATGGGCGAACAGCCCAACCCTTGGGACCTTCTCCAGCCCCAGGATGTGACGAGCCGACATCGAGGTGCCAAACCACTCCGTCGATATGAGCTCTTGGGAGGGATCAGCCTGTTATCCCCGGAGTACCTTTTATCCTTTGAGCGATGGCCCTTCCATGCGGAACCACCGGATCACTATGCTCTAGTTTCCTACCTGATCGACTTGTGGGTCTCTCAGTCAAGCACCCTTGTGCCATTACACTCTCCGACCGGTTACCAATCGGTCTGAGGGTACCTTTAGAAGCCTCCGTTACGCTTTTGGAGGCGACCACCCCAGTCAAACTACCCACCAAACAGTGTCCTCGCTCCTGCGAGTTAGCGCTCAAACATTCGAAGGTCCGTATTTCAACAGCGGCTCCCCGACGACTGGCGTCGCCGGCTCGTAGCCTCCGGACTATCCTACACATCAAATGCCCAAACGCAATGCTAAGTTGCAGTAAAGGTTCACGGGGTCTTTTCGTCCCGTTGCGGGTAATCGGCATCTTCACCGATACTACAATTTCACCGAAGTCACGGTTGAGACAGTGTCCAGATCATTACACCATTCGTGCAGGTCGGAACTTACCCGACAAGGAATTTCGCTACCTTAGGACCGTTATAGTTACGGCCGCCGTTTACCGGGGCTTCAATTCAAGCCTTCTTGCGATTAGCTCTCCTCTTAACCTTCCGGCACCGGGCAGGTGTCAGGCTGTATACTTCATCTTGAAATTTTGCACAGCCCTGTGTTTTTGTTAAACAGTTGCCTGGACCTATTCTCTGCGCCCCATCTTACTGGGGACCCTTTTTCCCGAGGTTACAGGGTCAATTTGCCTAGTTCCTTAACCGTGAGTCTTTCGAGCGCCTTGGTATATTCTACCCGACTACGTGTGTCCGTTTGGGGTACGGGTGGATATAGAATTTGCTTAGCGGATTTTCTTGGGAGCCTGATTACCACCGCTATTCGATTGCCCGGGGGCTCTCGATACTGTCAGCTTCGGCACGCTGGGCGGATTTGCCTGCCCGGCGTTTACCTACTTCCTTTAACCTGCGCTTCCGTCGGCAGGCGGGTGTGTCACTTCTCCGTCTCCACATCGCTCCTATATCCAGTAACGGAATCTTTACCGTTTCTTCCATCGGCTACGCCGTTCGGCTGCGCCTTAGGGCCCGACTTACCCTGATCCGATTAGCGTTGATCAGGAATCCTTAGTCTTATGGCGAGGGGTTTCACGCCCCTTTATCGTTACTTATACCTACATTTGCTTTTCCGAAAGCTCCAGTCGTCCTCGAGGACGGCCTTCGTCGCCGCCGGAATGCTCCCCCTACCATGTCTTACGACATCCACAGCTTCGGTAAAGGGCTTATGCCCGATTATTATCCATGCAAAACTCCTCGACTAGTGAGCTGTTACACACTCTTTAAATGAATGGCTGCTTCCAAGCCAACATCCTAGCTGTCTTTGCAGTTTTACTTCGTTTATTCAACTTAGCCCTTATTTCGGGACCTTAGCCGGTGGTCTGAGTTGTTCCTCTTTCGGACATGGACCTTAGCACCCATGCCCTCACTCCCAAGGCTGCACCTAAATGCATTTCGGGGAGTACGAGCTATCTCCAAGTTTGATTGGCCGTTCACTCCTACCCTCAGTTCATCCGTAAGCTTTTCAACGCTTATCGGTGCGGTCCTCCAGTTGGTGTTACCCAACCTTCAACCTGACCAAGGGTAGATCACTTGGTTTCGCGTCTACTCCCGCTGACTGTACGCCTTGTTCGGACTTGCTTTCGCTTCGGCTGCGCGACTGAATCGCTTAACCTTGCCAGCGAGAGTAACTCGTAGGTTCATTATGCAAAAGGCACGCCGTCACATTTTAACATGCTCCGACCGCTTGTAGGCGCATGGTTTCAGGGTCTCTTTCACTCCTCTGTTCGAGGTTCTTTTCACCTTTCCTTCACAGTACTGGTTCGCTATCGGTCTCTCGGGAGTATTTAGCCTTACGGGATGGGCCCCGCTGATTCGCCCCGGATTTCTCGTGTCCTGGGTTACTCAGGTGTCCACTGGGCTTCTGTCGGTTTTCGCGTACCGGGCTGTCACCGTCTTTGGCTACGATTTCCATCGTATTCTGCTAACTTATTTCTTGCCGTATCGTGGATCCTTCTACCCCACCCGTGCCGTAACACGGGTGGTTTGGGCTGTTCCGCGTTCGCTCGCCACTACTGGCGGAATCATTGTTATTTTCTTTTCCTGCGGGTACTTAGATGTTTCAGTTCCCCGCGTTGGCTTACCGCTTGGCGGTATGGCCATTGCTGGCCGGGTTGCCCCATTCGGATATTTACGGGTCTACGGCTATTTGCGCCTTACCGTAACTTTTCGCAGCTTATCACGTCCTTCTTCGCCTCCGAGAGCCTAGGCATCCTCCATGCGCCCTTGTTTACTTTCTTCCGCGTCTTCCGGCTCTGCTTAGAGTCGGCGACGTTAGGGGTTGATATGGGTTTGCTTTTGCTCGTTTACTCTTCTTTTTTCATCATGTCAAGGATCTTTCGTGGAGAATAACGGATTCGAACTGTTGACCCCCTGCTTGCAAAGCAGGTGCTCTAGCCAGCTGAGCTAATCCCCCTTTTACCACCTGACCTCCGGCCTGGTAGTCCCAGGCAGATTTGAACTGCCGACCTCTACATTATCAGTGTAGCGCTCTAACCTACTGAGCTATAGGACTATTCTTCAAATCGTGCCTGCGGCGGGTTGTTTTCCTTCTTTTTATATTGAACGAAGCGTGTAGTACCAAGAGAGAGCTTGGTCTTCTCAGTCTTGTTCCAGGTTTTGCTTCTCCAGAAAGGAGGTGTTCCAGCCGCACCTTCCGGTACGGCTACCTTGTTACGACTTAGCCCCAGTTACCGGTATTACCTTCGTACGCTCCTTGCGGTTGCATGCTTCCAGGTACTCCCGGCTTCCATGGCTTGACGGGCGGTGTGTACAAGGCCCGGGAACGTATTCACCGCGCCATGGCTGATGCGCGATTACTAGCGAATCCAGCTTCATGGAGTCGGGTTGCAGACTCAAATCCGAACTGAGACAGGTTTTCGGGATTCGCGCGTCATTGCTGACTGGCTGCCTTCTGTACCTGCCATTGTAACACGTGTGTCGCCCCGGACGTAAGGGCCGTGCTGATTTGACGTCATCCCCACCTTCCTCGCGGCTTGCGCCGGCAGTCTAGACAGAGTCCTCGGCTTCACCCGTTAGTAACTGTCCATAGGGGTTGCGCTCGTTATGGCACTTAACCGACACCTCACGGCACGAGCTGACGACAACCATGCAGCACCTCGCAGGTGACTATTGCTAGCTGCCGGCTTTCACCGGCATTCCCCCTGCGTTTGAGCCCGGGTAAGGTTCCTCGCGTATCATCGAATTAAACCACATGTTCCTCCGCTTGTGCGGGCCCCGTCAATTCCTTTGAGTTTCACCGTTGCCGGCGTACTCCCCAGGTGGAATACTTAACGCTTTCGCTGTACCGCTTACATTGTATCGCAAACAGTTAGTATTCATCGTTTACTGCGTGGACTACCAGGGTATCTAATCCTGTTCGATACCCACGCTTTCGTGCCTCAGCGTCTGTCGCACCCTAGCAGGCTGCCTTCGCAATCGGGGTTCTGCGTGATATCTATGCATTTCACCGCTACACCACGCATTCCGCCTGCCTCTTGTGCACTCTAGCTCGCCAGTTTCAACGGCACAGTCCGGGTTGAGCCCGGAAATTTCACCGCTGACTTGGCGTGCCGCCTACGCACCCTTTAAACCCAATAAATCCGGATAACGCTCGCATCCTCCGTATTACCGCGGCTGCTGGCACGGAGTTAGCCGATGCTTTTTCTTCGGATACTTGCAATACGCTACGCGTAGCGCACTTTACTCTCCGACAAAAGAGGTTTACAACCCGTAGGGCCGTCTTCCCTCACGCGACTTGGCTGGTTCAGTCTGCCGACCATTGACCAATATTCCTCACTGCTGCCTCCCGTAGGAGTCTGGACCGTGTCTCAGTTCCAATGTGGGGACCTTCCTCTCAGAACCCCTATCCATCGTCGGTTTGGTGGGCCGTTACCCCGCCAACTGGCTAATGGAGCGCATGCTCGTCTGTAACCAAAATTGCTCTCTTTAATGGGCTCTCCATGCGGAGCGCCCATATTATGGGGTATTAGTCCGGATTTCTCCGGGTTATCCCCCTGTTACAGGTGGATTGCATACGTGTTACTCACCCGTGCGCCGGTCGCCGGCAAAGGTATTGCTACCTCCCCGCTGCCCCTCGACTTGCATGTGTTAGGCCTGCCGCTAGCGTTCATCCTGAGCCAGGATCAAACTCTTCGTTGTATTCTTTTCTTTTTCTTTATTATACCTTCGAAGCGTCACCTGACCGAATTGACTTCTTTCTCTCTTATTTCCTGTACTACACTTGCTTCTTCAATTCCTTCAATGAACTTGGCAAAAGTTCCCCGGGGCGTGCCCCGTTTCCTCTTTTGCGGTTGCAAAGTTAATGCATTTTCCTATTCCGCTCCAAATTTTTTTGCCCATTTTTTATGCTGTACAACATAATTTTTTTTACAATGAGCTGTACTACACACATTTATACTTAAATATTTTTTTCAAAAAAATCCCAATACTATTTAAGTAGTGGGATTTTCTTTTCTTTTTCCTAACTTTTGACTAGTTTACCTGCTTATATCCATATTGAGCAATATCTCCTAATTGTTCCTCGATCCGTAAAAGTTGGTTGTATTTGGCCATACGGTCGGACCGGCTCAGTGAACCTGTTTTTATTTGCCCAGCATTAGTGGCTACCGCAATATCGGCAATAGTGGCATCTTCGGTTTCCCCAGAACGATGCGATATAACAACCGTATATCCATTGCGCTGTGCTAATTGGACAGCCCTCAACGTCTCGGTCAACGTACCTATCTGATTCAGCTTTACCAAAATGGAATTAGCACAATGTTGGCGTATACCTTTTGTAAGATATTCGACATTGGTGACAAAAAGATCGTCCCCCACAAGCTGACATTTATCTCCAATCAAATCGGTCAATAACCGCCAACCGTCCCAATCTTCTTCACTCATGCCATCTTCAATCGAATCTATCGGATAACGCAAAATGAGGTCTTGCAAATATTCGGCTTGCTGCTGTGTCGTCCGCTTCACACCGTTAGCTCCTTCAAACTTAGTATAGTCGTACACTCCATCGATATAAAATTCCGACGAAGCACAATCCAAAGCAATTCTCACATCTCTGCCGGGCATATATCCGGCTTTGCCAATGGCTTCGAGAATCGTCTCTATCGCTGCCTCCGTTCCCGGCAATGCAGGTGCGAAACCGCCTTCATCACCGACAGCGGTACTCAATCCCTTAGCGTGTAAAACGCTTTTCAGCGCATGAAAAACTTCGGCTCCCATGCGAAGCGCCTCTTTGAACGAAGCGGCCCCGACAGGACGAATCATAAATTCTTGAAACGCAATAGGTGCATCGGAATGCGACCCGCCATTGATGATATTCATCATAGGAACAGGCATCACATAAGTATCGACACCTCCTACATATCGATATAACGGCATTCCCAATTGTGCTGCCGCAGCTTTGGCAACCGCCAAAGAGACGCCCAATATAGCATTCGCCCCCAATTTCGATTTCGTAGCAGTACCGTCGAGGGCTATCAAAGCCGAATCTATGCTACTTTGCTCAAATGGATTAGCTCCTTTCAAAGCTTTGGCAATGACGTCATTAACATGACGGACTGCTTTTTCCACGCCTTTACCTCCATATCGGTTCTTATCACCATCTCTCAATTCAAGGGCTTCATGCACTCCTGTCGAAGCGCCAGAAGGAACCGCAGCTCGCCCCATAATACCAGAATCGAGTATCACATCTACCTCTACCGTGGGATTTCCCCGAGAGTCGAGAATTTCACGAGCTTTGATCGTTTCTATTTTCATATTGGTCTTTATTTAGTTTATAACTGTATTATAATAGTAAACACAAAAACAATCGCTTTTGTTTTCTTGGCAAGATACGATTTTTATCCATCTTATCAAACAAATAAGTCTAATATCGATTTTATTCCAACTGAAAAGAAATACTCCAAACTGTATTATTCTAGACAGATTTTATACATTTTTAACTTCAACATATTCATACATTTTTCTTTTGTCTATAAATTTGTTTTAAAAGGTTTGAGAGAGACAGGGAAAATATATACATGAGTTAATCTATCATAGTACCAACCATTAATTAAATTTTTACAATTATGAGAATTCATTACATTAAAAGAGTGGCTTTATCTCTATGCGCCGCTATGTCATTAGGACTAAGTGCGACATCACAAGCCAGTCAATCTGTCACAAATGCACAAAATGCCCAAGCGGAGCCTTTAACGCCACCCTATTCCAAAACATTTGCCGATGAAAGCTTTTTAGAAAGCTATACAATCATCGACAGCAATCAAGACGGAACAAAATGGGAGCCTTATTTTGGGAAGGTACAAATCTCCTACAACTCTGAATTGGCGATGGACGATTGGTTGATTACTCCGGCACTGAACCTCGAAGGCGGTAAAATGTATAGTTTTTCCGTAAATATATTGACAGGAAACGGGACTACGCAAGAAACTTTTGAAATCATGTTCGGTAAAGATAAAACACCCGAAGCTCTGGTCAACCCCATTATAGAAAAAACTTCGATAGCACATACGGTTTACAAAGCTTATACCGGAACTATCTCACCAACAGAAAGTGGGATTTATTATATCGGCATTCATGGTTGTAGCTCCGCCGACACATACTCCATATCCGTTAACAACTTAACCGTTGGCGCTGCTGCCGGAGCCTCTACTCCTTCCGCCCCATCGAATCTCGTGGTTAACACTCGTACCAACGGCGAGCTGAAAGCCGATATATCCCTTACGGCTCCTACTCTTGACCTGAACGGACAAGACCTAACAGAGCTCGAAAGCGTGAAACTCATGCGAGACGGCAATCTGATAAAAACATTCTCTACCCCTGAACCCGGTTCGGAACTGACATTCGTGGACGAAGTTCCCGAGTGTTCCCGTTACACTTATTCTGCCATTGCTGTAAATGCTTCGGGAGAAAGCCCTGCCGTCGAAACGAAAGCATTCGTAGGCACACTAGAACCTTCGGATCCTACCGGAATCACGCTCGTAGAAACATCTACTCCCGGAGAAGTAACTATCGGCTGGACTCCCGTTACCACCGACATTCGAGGAAATAATCTCGATCCCGAATTTGTAACTTACCGAATTTACAGCGAAGGCTCCCAGTCGAATCTTTTGTTCTCAAACATCAGCGGGACTTCCAAAATATTCAAAGCACTCGATGACACCTCCGTTCAAACCTTTGTCCAATATTCGGTAGTCGCCGAGACCAAAGGAGGAATCTCAAACTACGTCTATTCTCCCCTCTTACCCATCGGACCGGCTTATTCCACCCCCTATCACGAATCATTCGCAGAAGGGAAAGCATCCCACATCTTCGGTATTTACCCCGAAGACTATGCTTTATGGAGTACTTATACAACCGAAGACTCGGAGATTGAATCGCAAGATGGAGACAACGGATTTCTGGGTTCGGAGGGCTCTTACTCAGAAGATACCGGAACTTTCGACACCGGGAAAATAGACCTTAGCGGGCTCACCACTCCTACCTTGACGTTCTATATATACAATATCATAGGAGAAGACGAAGTAAACAATAACGAGCTAAGCGTATCGGTCGTACACAACGGAAACTCTACTCTTCTGAAAACATGCAAAATGTACGAGCTGTCCGACAAAGACGGGTGGGTAAAAATCGAGGTTTCTCTGAACGACTACAAAGACCAAATTATACAACTGAGACTCTTTTCGCATCACGCTCTCTTGCCCTATATACTCATCGACAATATCCGTATCGACAATCTAAATGGAAGCGGAATCGAAACAACCGTCGATAGTTCTACTAAAATATACGGAGGTACAGGAAAAATTATCGTAACAGGAGCAAATGGACAAACGCTCTCTATTTTCACACCTGACGGACGACTTATCTCTACACAAAAAGTCACAGAGACAGATTGTCATTTAACGACGATTCCCGGCATTTATATCGTAAAAGTCGGCCAATTCGCAACCAAAGTTGTCGTGAAATAACAAGCCTGTAACAAGACTTATATCCATTTTGGTGAATACGAAATGGAATCATAAAAAAGGAACTGAATTGTATTTTCAGTTCCTTTTTTTACCTATCTACAAAACACAAATTTATTCAGAAATATCCGCGACCCTATGAGCCTACGAACAACGGCATTACCATCAGCCAATATAGTATAAATACATAGCAATCTCTACGGTACAATAATACACAGAAAAAATGTTTCTCTACCATAACAAAGAACCGGTAGAAGAAACGATACTCTCTGATGCCCTCTATCCTCTCTCCTAAAAAAGAAAAGGCTCCTGATAACGGAGCCTTTTCTTTTCCATATATGAAGCAATAAAGTTTATTCTGCTGCTTTCTCTTCGGCAGGAGTTGCAGGTGCTTCGGATACAGGAGCCTCATTCGCAGGAGCCTCGGCAGTCACAGCAGCAGGAGCGGCACTCTTTTTGGAACGACGCGTACGAGTTGCTTTCTTAGCGACTTTTTCTTTAAGCATGTTTTCATTGTAATCAACAAGCTCAATGAAGCAAGTTTTGGCGTTATCGCCCAAGCGATTACCTGTCTTCAAAATACGGGTATACCCTCCGGGGCGATCGGCTATCTTCACCGAAATTTCTTTGAACAATTCTGTAACAGCCTCTTTGCTCTGCAAATAGCGGAAAACTACACGACGAGAAGCGGTAGTATCTTCTTTTGCGCGATTGATCAGAGGCTCAACATACACTCTCAACGCTTTGGCTTTGGCCAACGTGGTAAAGATTCTTTTGTGAAGAATCAAAGAAGTAGCCATATTGGACAACATAGCGTCGCGGTGAGCTTTGGTACGACCCAAGTGGTTGAATTTTTTATTATGTCTCATCGTTTTACTCTTTATCTAATTTATACTTCGAGATATCCATTCCGAACGAAAGATTCAAGTTCGCCAAAAGTTCATCGAGCTCTGTCAACGACTTCTTACCGAAGTTACGGAATTTCAATAAATCGGTCTTATTGAATACTACCAATTCGCCAAGAGTTTCGACATCGGCCGATTTTAAGCAGTTGAGCGCACGTACGGACAAATCCATATCGACAAGCTTGGTTTTAAGCAACTGACGCATGTGCAATACTTCTTCATCAAATTCTTCATTACCATCGGCATCATTGGTCTCGAGCGTAATTTTCTCGTCAGAGAACAACATAAAGTGATAAATAAGAATTTTAGCGGCTTCCTTCAACGCTTCTTTGGGGTGAATGGAACCATCGGTTGTAATCTCTAAAATCAGTTTTTCGTAGTCCGTTTTCTGTTCTACACGGAAGTTTTCAACAGCATATTTCACATTCCGAATCGGTGTGTAAATAGAGTCGATGGGAATTACATTTACATCATCGGCCGGATTTCGGTTCTCGTCAGCAGGGACATAACCACGGCCTTTGTTGATAGTGATATCTATTTGAAAACTTGCGCTTGAATCCAAATGGCAAATAACCAAGTCGGGGTTCAAAACTTCAAAACCGGTAAGAGACTTACCGATATCTCCTGCCTTGAACACTTCCGTACCCGAAACAGTAATGGTTACTTTTTCATTCTCGATTTCTTCAACGACCTGTTTGAACCGCACCTTTTTAAGGTTCAGAATCACATTCGTCACGTCCTCGATTACACCGGGAATCGTAGAAAACTCATGTTTTACCCCGTCGATACGAATCGACGTAATCGCAAAGCCTTCGAGCGAGGAGAGGAGAATACGGCGCAAAGCGTTACCTACGGTAACACCGTAACCGGGCTCCAACGGACGGAATTCGAATTTACCGAAAAAATTGTCCGCTTCCAGCATTAATACTTTATCGGGTTTTTGAAATGCTAATATCGCCATGGAATCAATTATTATTTAGAATACAACTCAACGATCAACTGTTCTTTGATATTTTCAGGGATATCGGCTCTCTCGGGCAAATGCAACAATTTACCGCTTTTCAAGCTTTCGTCCCATTCTAACCAAGGATATTTGCTGTGATTAAATCCAGCAAGTGCATCGGCTATTACCTCCAAAGATTTGGCTTTCTCGCGAACGCCTACTACTTGTCCCGGTTTTACCGAATACGACGGGATATTCACCACTTTGCCATCGACTACGATATGACGATGTAAAACGAGCTGACGGGCAGCTGCACGTGTGGGTGCTATACCCAAGCGAAATACGACATTGTCGAGACGAGCTTCGAGCAATTGAAGGAGCACTTCACCTTTCACACCCTTAGTACGCGAAGCTTTCTCAAACAGATTTCTAAATTGTCTTTCCAATACACCATACGTGTATTTAGCTTTTTGTTTCTCACGAAGCTGAACACCATACTCAGAAGTTTTTCTTCTTTTATTGATGCCATGTTGTCCCGGGGGATAGTTCTTTTTCGTAAGAACTTTATCGGGGCCAAAAATAGCTTCGCCGAATTTACGAGCGATTTTTGTTCTAGGTCCGGTATATCTTGCCATTTCTAAAATTTTTAATAATTATAATATTGCGAACCGAGAAAAGTGCAGCCGCGATTGCAGAGAGGATTAATATGCAATCTATTCACTGTTCGGGATTCTCTGTTTACAAATAAAGAAAAATTAAACTCTTCTTCTTTTAGGAGGACGACAACCATTGTGCGGCAGCGGCGTAACATCGATAATCTCGGTTACTTCGATACCAGCGCCATGTATAGTTCTCACAGCCGATTCACGACCGTTTCCGGGACCTTTTACATAGGCCTTTACTTTCCTCAAACCTAAATCAAAAGCCACCTTTGCACAATCTTGTGCGGCCATTTGAGCGGCATAAGGAGTATTTTTCTTAGAGCCTCTAAAGCCCATTTTACCTGCCGAAGACCAAGAGATCACTTGTCCTTCGCTATTGGCAAGCGTTACAATGATGTTGTTGAACGAAGAATGGATATGGGCTTGGCCAACGGCATCAACCTTAACAACCCTCTTCTTTGCTGCGACTGTTTTCTTTGCCATACTTACTTATTATTTAGTAGCTTTTTTCTTATTTGCAACGGTTTTCTTTCTACCTTTACGCGTACGGGCGTTATTCTTGGTACTTTGGCCTCTCACAGGCAAACCGATACGATGACGGATACCACGATAACAACCGATATCCATAAGACGTTTAATATTCAATTGTATTTCGGTACGAAGGTCACCTTCCACCTTATACTCGGTACTAATGATTTCACGTACCTTTGCCGACTGATCGTCGGTCCAATCCTTAACTTTGATGTCTCTGTCAATGCCGGCTTTACTCAAAATAGAATTCGCCGCACTACGACCGATACCATAGATATAGGTCAAGGCGATTTCTCCTCTTTTATTTTGCGGCAGGTCTACACCAACAATTCTTATTGCCATATATTAGAATCTTTTAATTTGCAAAATTAATAATAAAATTATCCTTGACGTTGTTTATACTTAGGATTTTTCTTGTTAATTACGTACAAGCGGCCGTGTCTTCTCACGATTTTGCTATCGGGCGTACGTTTTTTCAATGATGCTCTTACTTTCATATTATTGTTTTTTATTTATATCTAAAAGCAATTCTTCCTTTGGTTAAATCATAAGGAGACATTTCTATCCTTACCTTATCTCCCGGGAGTATCTTTATAAAGTGCATACGCATCTTTCCCGAAATATGGGCGGTTATTTCATGCCCGTTTTCCAACTCCACGCGGAACATAGCATTCGACAATGCTTCCACGATTACACCATCTTGTTCTATTGCAGATTGTTTCGCCATATATTAGTTATATTGATTTTTCTCCTAAAACTTGCTCTACGTATTCAAAAGAAGATAGTATATCGGCTTTCCCTCCCTTGATCGCTATCGTATGCTCGAAGTGGGCCGCCGGTTTACGGTCTCTTGTACGGGTCGTCCAACCGTCTCGTTCGATGACAATATTGCGTGATCCCATATTTATCATAGGCTCAATGGCAATACACATGCCATTTTTCAGTAACGGACCTGTTCCCGGTCGTCCATAATTGGGGACGTTGGGTTCCTCGTGAAGTTTTTTCCCGATGCCATGGCCACACAACTCTCTCACGACAGAATATCCATGGGCTTCACAATAGGCCTGGACGGCATGGCCGATATCACCTATACGTTTTCCTTCAACAGCATGTTCGATGCCTAAATAGAGCGATTCTTTCGTGGTTTTGAGCAATTGTCTGATCTCCGGGACTACTTCCCCCACACAAAATGTGTAGGCCGAGTCTCCGTTAAATCCATTCTTTACAACACCGCAATCGATAGAAACAATATCTCCCTCTCTCAATGCATAGCTGTTGGGAATGCCGTGCACAATCACTTCATTCACCGAGATGCAGAGCGTATTGGGAAAGCCTCCATAACCCAGAAATCCCGGCTGAGCACCATGATCCCGGATAAATTCTTCGGCTATCTTATCGAGTTTCAGCGTAGTAATCCCCGGTGCGATCCATTTGGCCATTTCGCCCAAAGTCATACCCACCAAGAGATTACTCTCTCGCATCAACTCTATCTCTTCATCTGTTTTAAGATAAATCATTACCTGTACTTTTTTAATAAGCTCCGCTACGTCCTTTTATTTTACCCGATTTCATCAGGCCGTCGTAATGGCGCATCATTAAATGGCTCTCAATCTGTTGCAAGGTATCCAATACCACTCCTACCAAAATGAGGAGAGAGGTTCCACCGAAGAATTGTGAGAACTCGGCGCTGACTCCGCATATTTGAGCAAAAGCGGGCAAAATAGCTACAATAGCCAAAAAGATAGAACCGGGCAACGTGATTCTCGACATAATAGAGTCGAGATAATCGGCTGTTTTCTTTCCGGGTTTGACACCGGGGATAAAGCCGTTGTTTCGTTTCATATCTTCCGCCATTTGTGTAGGCTGAACCGTTATTGCCGTATAGAAGTAGGTAAAGAGGATAATAAGGATTGCGAACACGAAGTTATACCAAAACCCTGTCATCGACATGAAAGAACTCCAAAACGAGCTTGCATTCGAGGCGCTGAATCCCGCGATTGTAATGGGTATAAACATAATCGCCTGAGCAAAAATGATAGGCATTACACCGGCTGTATTTACCTTTAACGGAATATACTGGCGGGCTCCTCCATATTGTTTATTTCCAACAATACGTTTAGCATATTGTACGGGGACTTTCCGTGTACCTTGTACAAGAAGTATCGCTGCGGCGATTACGGCCAACAAGAAAATAATCTCGATAAGGAACATCACAAGACCACCTTGTTTAGAGGCCAAACGGCTCGTAAACTCAGCGGCGAAAGCCAGCGGCAAACGTGCGATAATACCGACAAGGATTATAAACGAAATACCGTTTCCAATACCTTTATCGGTAATACGTTCGCCCAACCACATAATAAACATACTACCAGCGGCAAGCACGATTGTAGAAGAAACTATAAACAACCAACCGGAGGGGAATAAGGCCGAACCCATCTGCACTTTAAGGTTCACCAAATAAGCAGGTCCTTGCATGAGCAGAATGATAACGGTCAAATAGCGGGTGTATTGGTTAAGTTTCGTACGACCGCTCTCGCCTTCGCGTTGCAGCTTCTGGAACGAGGGCATCACCATACCCAAGAGTTGGATAACAATCGAGGCGGTGATATAAGGCATAATACCCAATGCAAATATAGAAGCATTGGAGAATGCTCCTCCCGAAAACATATCGAGCAACTGCATCAACCCTTTGCTCGTTTGGCTGCGCAATGCGTCCAAATTAGCAGGATCGATACCGGGAAGCACGACGTATGATCCAACGCGATATACCAGCACCAACAAAATCGTGGTAATGATACGCTTACGCAGATCTTCGATTTTCCAAATGTTTTTTATAGTTTCTATTGCTCTCATTGTATTAGAGTTTGACTACTGTTCCACCTGCGGCAACGATAGCAGCTTCGGCTGTTTTGGAAAATGCGTGGGCACTGACTTCCAATTTAGCCGTAAGAGCTCCTTTACCAAGAATTTTCACTAACTGTTTCGACGAAATAAATCCGGCAGCGACAAGTGTTTCAATACCAATTTTATCGAGCTTTTGGCTATCGGCCAGAGCTTGTAAAGTATCGATATTGATAGCTTTATATTCTACACGGTTTATATTCTTGAAACCGAATTTCGGAACTCGGCGTTGAAGTGGCATCTGACCACCTTCAAAACCGATCTTACGTTTGTAACCCGAACGCGACTTTGCTCCTTTATGACCTCTGGTAGAAGTTCCGCCCAAACCCGAACCCGGTCCACGACCGATTCTCTTTCTTGTTTTGGTTGACCCTTCGGCGGGTTTTAAATTACTCAAGTCCATATTTGTTATTTTTTTAATCGATGGATAAAATTACTCAACTACTTTTACAAGGTGTTTAACCTTCTCTACCATACCCAAGATTTGGGGAGTAGCGTTGTGCTCTACGACACTGTTGAGTTTTTTAAGGCCCAGTGCATCAAGAGTCTTTTTCTGTACAGCAGGGCAATTGATGCGGCTTTTAACTTGTTTGATTTTTATTTTTTCCATTGCTTGTCCTCCGTATTAACCTTTAAAGACTTTTTCAACAGAGATACCTCTGTTTTGAGCGACTGTAGCAGCATCTCTCAATTCGCACAATGCAGCGATCGTAGCCTTCACTAAATTGTGAGGATTGGACGAACCTTTCGATTTCGCAAGCACGTCGGTAATACCCACACTTTCAAGAACGGCACGCATAGCACCACCGGCCTTTACTCCGGTACCCGGAGAAGCGGGCTTGATATATACGAGAGCTCCACCGAATTTTGCCAATTGATCGTGAGGGATAGTACCTTTGAGCACCGGAACTTTCACGAGATTTTTCTTAGCAGCTTCCACGCCTTTGGCGATAGCCGTGGTTACTTCGCTCGCCTTACCCAAGCCCCAGCCTACGATACCGGCTTCGTTACCTACCACAACAATTGCCGAAAAGCTGAAAGTACGACCACCCTTGGTCACTTTCGTTACACGGTTGATAGCAACCAAACGGTCTTTCAACTCAATGTCATTTGTTGACTTTACTCTATTATTTTTTCCTGTCATGACGATTAAAATTTAAGGCCGCCATTGCGGGCAGCATCAGCTAATTCTTTTACTCTCCCATGATACAGGTAACCGTTGCGGTCAAAAACAACCGAGGTAATACCGGCTTCCTGTGCTTTCTTGGCGATTTCCTGTCCCACTTTTGCAGCCAACTCTTTTTTAGGAGCGGCTTCCATACCCCTCGAAGAGGCTGCGGCAAGCGTTTTCCCGGCAAGGTCGTCGACCAATTGCACATATATTTGCTTATTACTTCTAAACACCGTCATACGAGGACGCTCGGCCGTACCGGATATTTTACCACGTATACGGGTTTTGATTTTAATTCTTCTTTCTATCTTCGTTGTCATGATAATACCTGTTTAATGATTATTTGGCGCCTGCCGATTTACCCGATTTTCTGCGGATTACCTCACCAACGAACTTGATACCTTTACCCTTGTAAGGTTCAGGTTTGCGGAACGAACGGATTTTGGCGCATACTTGGCCGATCAGTTGTTTGTCGCACGATTCGAGAATAATCAACGGGTTTTTATTTCTCTCTGATTTTGCTTCTACCTTTATTTCGGCAGGAAGTCTCAAAAAGATGGCGTGAGAATAACCGAGCGAAAGTTCAAGCACTTGACCTTGACTTTGTGCACGGTAACCTACACCGACAAGCTCCAACTCTTTTTTATAACCTTCGGATACGCCGACTACCATATTGTGAATCAACGCACGGTAAAGGCCATGAAGGGCGCGAGTTTGTTTCTCATCGTTAGGCCGGGTCACATGAATTTCCCCGTCTACCATTTCAACTTTAATTTCGGGCGATACGGTCTGTACCAATTCCCCTTTGGGTCCTTTTACTTTTACCTCATTTCCGGAAATAGTAACGGTAACTCCGGCGGGTATTACTATGGGCAATTTTCCTATTCTTGACATAATATATACCTCCTTTTAATTAGTAAATGTAACATAATACTTCTCCACCTATTTTCAGGTCGCTGGCTTCTTTATTAGTCATAACGCCTTTCGAGGTAGAGAGAATCGCAATACCCAAACCGTTCAATACACGCGGCATATCTTTATAACCGGTGTAACGACGCAAACCCGGACTCGATATGCGAATAAGTTTCTGGATTGCGCTCACTTTGTTTACGGGGTCATACTTCAAGGCAATCTTGATCGTGCCTCGGGGACCGTCTTCTACAAACTTGTAATTAAGAATGTAGCCTTTTTCAAAAAGGATTTTCGTGATTTCTTTTTTCAATTTCGAGGCCGGCACTTCAACAACTCTGTGATGAGCTTTGATGGCGTTTCTCAATCTTGTCAGATAATCTGCTATTGGATCTGTCATATAAAAATTTGTTTAAATTGATCCGGATTCTCCGGACAATATTTAACACTAAAAATAATTACCAGCTTGCTTTTTTTACGCCCGGGATAAGTCCAGCCGAAGCCATTTCGCGGAACTGTATACGGGGATATCCCGAATTGACGGATATATCCTTTGGGACGACCGGTGATTTTACAACGGTTGTGCAGACGTACACGCGAAGCGTTCTTCGGCAACAGTTGAAGTGCCTCATAATTGCCTTCTGCTTTAAGCTGTTTTTTCTTTTCGGCATACTTGGCAACTAATTTGGCTCTCTTCACTTCACGAGCTTTCATCGATTCTTTTGCCATATCTTAGTCTTTTTTTGCGTTTTTAAAAGGTAAACCAAATGCTTTGAGAAGAGCATACCCTTCTTCATCTGTTTTGGCAGAGGTTACAAAGGTAATATTCATTCCCATAATTTTGGTAATACTATCGATATTAATTTCAGGGAAAATAATTTGTTCCTGAATTCCGAGAGTATAATTTCCTCGTCCATCGAGTTTGCTTTCGATACCTTTGAAGTCGCGGATACGGGGAAGAGACACACGCACCAGACGTTCGAGGAACTCGTACATGCGTTCGCGACGGAGGGTTACCATCACGCCGATAGGCATTTTTTTACGAAGTTTAAAATTCGAAATATCTTTGCGCGAGAGTGTAGCCACTGCTTTCTGACCGGTGATGGCCGTCAACTCATTGATGGCGGTTTCGATGATTTTCTTGTCGGCCGTAGCTTCTCCAAGACCTTGATTGATCACGATCTTTTTCAAAACAGGCACCTGCATAACCGTGGAATAATTAAACTCCTTCTGCAAGGCGGGCACGATTCTTTCGAGATAATCTTTTTTCAGATTTGCGGTATTGCTCATTACTTAATCTCCTCTCCTGATTTTTTAGAATAACGTACTGAAACGCCTGCTTCATTTTTCTTCCGGCCGATACGAGTGGGTTTACCCGTCTTCGGATCCAGAGGATTCAAATTGGAAATATGAATAGGAGCTTCTTTTTTCACTATACCTCCCTGAGGGTTTTTGGCATTAGGTTTGGTACTCTTGGAGACCATATTGATACCTTCTACGATAGCACGTTGCTCTTTCACCAACACGCTCAGGACACGACCGGTCTTGCCTTTGTCTTCACCGGCGTTTACATAGACTGTATCTCCCTTTTTAATATGTAACTTGCTCATTTAATCTTTAACTTTATTCGATTAAAGTACTTCGGGTGCTAACGACACGATTTTCATGTTCACGGCACGCAACTCTCTTGCCACCGGGCCGAAAATACGACTGCCGCGCAATTCACCTGCATTATTCAACAATACGCATGCATTGTCATCGAAGCGAATGTACGACCCGTCTTGACGACGGATTTCTTTTTTCGTGCGCACGATAATAGCTTTCGATACGGCACCTTTTTTCACATCGCTCGAAGGGATAGCGCTCTTTATCGCTACGACGATAACATCGCCTACCGAAGCGTAACGACGTCCCGTTCCTCCCAACACACGAATACAAAGAGCTTCCTTAGCTCCGCTGTTGTCAGCTACTGTAAGTCTTGATTCTTGTTGTATCATAATTACTTAGCTCTTTCGATGATTTCTACTAATCTCCATCTCTTTGTTTTGCTCAAAGGACGAGTTTCCATCAGCCTCACGGTATCACCGATGTTGCATTCGTTCTTCTCGTCATGAGCATGGTATTTCTTCGTCTTATTCACGAATTTACCATAAATCGGGTGTTTTTCTTTCCACTTCACGGTCACCGTGATCGTTTTTTCCATCTTGTTGCTGGAAACCACACCGATTCTCTCTTTTCTTAAATTTCTACTTTCCATCTTAGATATGTGGCTGATTATTTTTTATTAAGTTCCCGTTTGCGCAACTCGGTTTTCATACGCGCAATCATCCTGCGTTCGTGAGTTATTTTAGCAGGACTATCCAACGGCGAAATGCTGTGGGTGATCTCCAACTGGTTGAGAGCAGCTACCGCTGCATCCAATCTTTCTTGTAACTCTTTGGAGCCTAATTCTTTAATTTCTGCTTTTTTCATAACTTACACATTTTGACTGGCGTCGTAGTCACGACGAACAACGAACTTAGTAGTTACAGGAAGCTTTTGTGCACCGAGGCGTAAAGCTTCTTTGGCTATCTCATAAGGCACACCTTCTACTTCGATGATTACACGACCCGGAGTAATAGGGAATACGAATCCCTCGGGATTACCTTTACCTTTACCCATACGTACATCGGCCGGCTTCTTAGTAATAGGTTTATCGGGGAATATACGGATCCAAATCTGACCTTGACGTTGCATGTAACGAGTTACGGCAACACGAGCGGCCTCGATTTGACGACCTGTAATCCATTTAGTATCTAACGACTTGATGCCGAAAGATCCGAAAGCCAGCTGGTTACCTCTTTGGGCATTACCCTTTTGGCGACCTTTTTGCTGTCTTCTGAATTTAGTTTTTTTCGGTTGTAACATAGTTCAATTTCGTTTAGCGGTTAGTTTTGGGTTTTCTGAAGCCCTTTTTCGGAGCGCCATTTCCACCGCGTGCTTCTTTGGCACTGTTGGTGAATGCAGGAGCAAGGTCTTTTTTTCCGTAAACTTCGCCACGGCAAATCCAAACCTTAACACCGATAACTCCCACTTTCGTATGAGCTTCTACCAATGCATAGTCAATATCGGCACGCAATGTATGAAGGGGGGTTCTACCTTCTTTGTACATTTCGGAACGAGCCATTTCAGCTCCGTTCAAACGACCCGATACTTGCACTTTGATACCCTCGGCTCCCATTCGCATAGTCGATGCGATAGCCATTTTGACAGCACGACGGTAAGCTATCTTGCCTTCGATTTGACGAGCGACATTACTAGCTACTATTTCGGCATCAAGCTCGGGGCGTTTTACTTCGTAGATATTGATTTGTACGTCCTTATCGGTAATTTTCTTCAATTCTTCTTTGAGTTTATCTACCTCTTGGCCACCTTTACCGATAATAAGTCCCGGACGAGCGGTACACACGGTAATGGTTATCAATTTCAACGTACGTTCTATAACTATGCGTGAAACACTGGCTTTTGCAAGACGGGCATTCAAATACTTGCGGATCTTGCTGTCTTCCAACAACCTGTCACCATAGTTTTTACCGCCATACCAATTGGAATCCCAACCTCTGATGATTCCCAAACGGTTACTTATCGGATTTACTTTCTGTCCCATCCAGCAATTAGTTTTTGTTATCGTTTTTATTTATTGTATCAACAAACAATGTTACATGGTTCGAACGTTTACGAATTCTGTAACCTCTTCCTTGCGGAGCCGGACGAAGACGTTTAAGCATCGCTGCACAATCCACATAGATCGTAGAGATGTAAAGTTCTCCGTTTTCGGCTTTGCGTTCGTTCTTTTGCTCCCAATTGGCAATGGCAGAACGCAACAGTTTTTCCAGTCTTTGCGAAGCTTCTTTATTCGAGAACTTCAACACGCCGAGAGCTTTGAATACCTCCATACCTCTTACCATATCTGCGGCCAAACGCATTTTACGGGGAGATGTGGGAACATTATTCAACTTGGCGAAATATTGAGTTTTCAGAGCTTCCTTCCTTCTATTGGCTGATTCTCTTTTTCTTGCACCCATTTTTCAATTCTTTAATTGTATTAAAACTCGCATTCCCTCAGGCCTTATTTTTTCTTGTTACCTGCATGGCCGCGGAATGTGCGTGTAGGAGCGAACTCACCGAGTTTGTGCCCCACCATGTTTTCGGTAACATATACGGGAATAAATTTATTACCATTGTGTACTGCAAAAGTATGACCTACGAAATCGGGAGAAATCATAGATGCACGCGACCATGTTTTGATAACAGACTTCTTGCCTGATGCCTCCATGGCGGCAACTTTTTTATCCAGCTTCACACTGATATATGGGCCTTTTTTTAATGAACGACTCATGTTGTTGTCAATTTATCAGATTACTTTTTCCTTCTTTCAATAATATACTTCGAAGAGTGTTTCTTCGGAGCTCTGGTCTTCAAACCTTTTGCATACAAACCTTTTCTAGATCTGGGGTGTCCTCCTGATGCACGTCCTTCACCACCACCCATGGGGTGATCTACAGGGTTCATCACAACACCACGGTTGCGAGGACGACGGCCCAACCAGCGAGAGCGGCCGGCTTTACCCGAACGTTCGAGTGCGTGGTCCGAATTTCCTACACTACCGATAGTAGCTTTACAGGTTGCGAGGATCTTTCTGGTTTCTCCAGAAGGTAATTTGATAATTGCATAATCGCCTTCTCTCGAAGTCAACTGAGCGAATGTACCGGCCGAACGAACCAAAAAGGCTCCCTGTCCCGGACGTAACTCGATGTTGTGAATAACAGTACCGATAGGTATGTTTTTCAGCGGCAATGCATTTCCTACTTCGGGAGCCGCATTTTCGCCAGACATCAAGGTTGCTCCAACTTCCAAGCCGTTGGGTGCAATAATGTAACGTTTCTCACCGTCTGCATAAAACAACAACGCGATACGAGCCGAACGGTTAGGATCGTATTCGATTGTCTTTACAGTAGCGGGTACACCGTCTTTATTTCTCTTGAAGTCGATAAGTCTGTATTTTCTCTTGTGACCGCCTCCGATATAGCGCATTGTCAAATGCCCTTCATTGTTACGACCACCCGATTTTCTGACACCTACTACAAGAGATTTTTCTGGCGCGCTAGCAGTGATAGTATCAAATGCACCAATAATTTTGTGTCTTTGCCCCGGTGTTGTGGGCTTTAATTTTCTTACTGCCATTGTTCAATTAGATATTGCTATAAAAATCAATAGTTTCTCCTTCTTTCAATGTAACTAGGGCTTTTTTATAAGCAGCCGTTCTACCGGAAATAAGACCCGTCTTGGTATAACGGCTCTTGTTTTTTCCACGATAATTCATCGTGTTTACCGATACAACAGTAACATTGTACATTTCTTCAACTGCTTTTTTAATTTGCAGTTTATCTGCTTTCGGATCAACGCGGAAACCATAACGATTATATTTTTCGCCCATGGCTGTCATTTTCTCCGTTACGATAGGTTTAATTATTATTCCCATATTCAAGCCTCCTTACATCAAAAGTTATTTATAGCGGCTACCGTACTTTCAGTCAAAACCAAAGCCTTGTTATCCAACACTTTGTATGTATTGAGTTCCGAAACCGTTATAACATTTGCTCCCGTGAGATTACGGGACGACAAATATACGTTTTTATTTTGTTCCGATAAAACCAAAAGTGACTTTTTATCAGCAACTTGCAAATTTTTGAGCAAGTTCACGAGCTCTTTGGTCTTAGGAGCATCGAAAGAAAAGTCTTCGACTACTACGATCGCATTGTCCTGAGCCTTGTAAGTCAATGCCGATTTACGAGCAAGCGCTTTTACTTTCTTGTTCAATTTGAAACGATAGTCACGAGGTTTAGGACCGAATACACGACCACCACCTACCATCACAGGAGAATTGATATCTCCGCTACGAGCACCTCCCGTACCTTTTTGTCTTTTCAACTTACGGGTACTACCAGATACTTCGCTTCTTTCTTTTGATTTGTGAGTACCTTGACGCAAGTTTGCCAAGTATTGTTTCACATCGAGATATACGGCGTGATCATTGGGTTCGATACCAAATACAGCATCGTCCAAAACAACCTTCTTACCTGTGTCCTCACCTTTAATGTTATATACGCTCAGTTCCATTATTTCTCAATTATTACGATTGAACCTTTACTTCCGGGCACAGATCCTTTAATAAGCAAAAGATTGTGTTCGGGTATTACTTTTAACACTTGGAGGTTTTGCACGGTTACGCGGTGATTACCCATCTGGCCGGCCATACGTGTACCCTTGAATACACGAGCTGGATATGAACATGCACCGATAGAACCGGGGGCACGTAAGCGGTTATGCTGACCGTGAGTGGTTTGTCCCACACCACCGAAGCCATGACGCTTAACTACACCTTGGAAACCTTTTCCTTTTGATACGCCGATTACATCTACGTACTCCGCACCTTCAAACAAATCGACAGCAATCGTATCGCCCAATTTGTATTCGGTGTCGAATTTGAACTCGGCCAAGTGTCTCTTGGGCGTTACGCCTGCTTTCTTGAAATGACCGGCTTCGGGCTTGGTAGTGTGTTTATCTTTCTTGTCGATAAATCCTACTTGCACAGCCTCGTACCCGTCTTTTTCAACGGTTTTCAATTGCGTAACTACACAAGGACCAACTTCGATAACAGTGCATGGAAGATTTTTACCCTCGGCACTGAAAACGGATGTCATTCCGATTTTTTTTCCTAATAATCCTGGCATTTCTACTTAATTTTTTAATCACACTTTAATTTCTACATCTACTCCGCTCGGCAATTCCAACTTCATCAACGCATCCACAGTCTTTGCAGTAGAACTGTAAATGTCAATAAGACGTTTGAATGAAGACAACTCGAATTGCTCTCTCGATTTTTTATTTACGAAAGTCGAGCGGTTTACCGTGAAAATACGTTTGTGAGTAGGTAGAGGAATCGGCCCGCTCACTACTGCTCCCGTAGCTTTCACCGTCTTCACGATTTTCTCGGCCGATTTATCAACCAAGTTATGATCGTAAGACTTCAATTTAATTCTGATTTTTTGGCTCATATTGATATTTGATAGTTAATTACAATAAATCTACTCTACCGTTCACCTCTGTCAATACATTCTTTGCAATCGAAGAACTTACTTCGGAATAATGCGAGAACGACATCGTCGAAGTAGCGCGACCGGAAGTAATGGTACGCAACGCTGTTACATAACCGAACATCTCGGCAAGAGGTGCTGTGGCTTTCACGATACGAGCACCCGAACGGCTGGATTCCATACCTTCGATTTGACCACGACGTTTATTCAAGTCCGAAATCACATCACCCATACTTTCTTCGGGAGTTACAACCTCGATCTTCATGATTGGCTCCAACAATACGGGACCGGCCTTTTCACAAGCCTTTTTGAAAGCTTGGATAGCACAAAGTTCGAACGAAAGCTGGTCAGAGTCCACAGGGTGGAACGAACCATCGATTACAGTAACTTTTAAACTGTCTACGGGATAACCGGCCAACACACCGTTTTTCATAGCGGTAGTGAAACCTTTCTGAATAGAAGGAATAAATTCCTTAGGAATATTACCACCTTTTACTTCATCGACAAATTCCAATCCGCCTTCTTCACGAGTAGAAGGTTCTACACGTACGATAATATCGGCAAACTTACCACGACCACCGGTTTGTTTTTTAAACACTTCACGCAACTCAACCGGTTTGGTAATAGCCTCTTTGTAAGTAACCTGAGGACGGCCTTGATTACACTCGACTTTGAACTCACGTTTCAAACGATCGATAATAATTTCGAGGTGAAGCTCACCCATACCACTGATAACCGTTTGTCCGGTCTCTTCATTGGTAGCCACGGTAAAGGTCGGGTCTTCTTCGGCCAATTTCTGCAAGCCGATACCCAACTTATCGAGATCTTTCTGTGTCTTAGGTTCAACTGCAATACCGATTACAGGTGCAGGGAAATCCATAGCTTCGAGAACGATAGGAGCATCTTCTGCACACAACGTATCACCCGTGCGAATATCTTTGAAACCTACTCCTGCGCCAATATCGCCACAGTCGATAGATTCTTTCGGATTTTGTTTATTCGAGTGCATTTGGAACAAACGGGAAACACGCTCTTTCTTACCCGAACGGGAATTAAGCACATAAGAGCCCGCTACGACTTCTCCCGAATACACACGGAAGAAGCAGAGACGACCTACATAAGGGTCGGTTGCAATCTTGAAAGCGAGCGCACACATCGGCTGATCGAAAGAAGGATGACGAACGATTTCCTTTTCGGGATCATTCACATCGTGTCCCACTACGGCAGGAGTATCTACCGGACTGGGTAAAAACGCACACACGGCATCGAGCAGAGGCTGTACACCCTTGTTCTTGAAAGAAGAACCGCAAATCATAGGAACAATCTGCATAGCCAACGTTCCTTTACGAATTGCGCGCATAATTTCCTCTTCGGTGATAGTCGAAGGATCCGTGAAATACTTCTCCATCAACTCGTCATCGCATTCGGCTATTTTTTCAAGCAGTTTGTCCCTCCATTCATCGCACTCGGCCTGCAAACTAGCTGGAATTCCCTCCACACTATAATCAGCACCCATTGCCTCGTCATGCCAATAAATAGCTTTCATTTTCACCAAGTCGACCACGCCTTTGAATGTTTCTTCTGCACCGATAGGTACTTGAATGGGGCAAGGATTCGCACCCAAAACGTCTTTTAACTGACGGACAACTTCAAAGAAATTCGCACCCGAACGGTCCATTTTATTCACGTAACCGATACGAGGAACATTGTATTTATCGGCTTGGCGCCATACAGTCTCGGACTGAGGTTCAACACCGCCGACCGCACAAAACGCAGCCACAGCTCCGTCCAATACACGCAAAGAGCGCTCTACCTCTACGGTAAAGTCCACGTGCCCCGGAGTATCGATCAAGTTGATTTTAAACTTCTCGTCCTTATAATTCCAGAAAGCGGTAGTAGCGGCAGATGTAATGGTTATACCACGTTCTTGCTCCTGCTCCATCCAGTCCATTGTAGCGGCACCATCGTGTACTTCACCGATTTTGTGCGTCAACCCCGTATAGAACAAAATACGTTCCGAAGTCGTTGTCTTACCGGCATCGATGTGTGCCATAATACCAATGTTTCTGGTATATTTCAAATGAGCGTCAGATTTTGCCATTTTCTTTATTCCTTATTTTATTCAATTAAAATCTAAAATGAGCGAATGCACGGTTAGCTTCTGCCATCTTGTGCATATCTTCTTTACGTTTAAACGCACCACCCTGTTCGTTAAAAGCGTCGACAATTTCGGCAGCCAATTTGTCGGCCATCGTTTTGCCTCCTCTTTTACGAGAATAGATAATAAGATTTTTCATTGAAATAGATTCCTTACGATCGGGGCGGATTTCCGTAGGTACTTGGAAAGTAGCACCACCCACACGGCGAGATTTAACCTCTACTTGAGGTGTAATATTTTCTAGGGCTTTCTTCCATATTTCGAGGGCAGATTTTTCCTCGTTCGGCAACTTAGATTTCGCAATCTCCAATGCACTGTAGAAAATAGTATAGGCAATATTCTTTTTGCCATCATACATCAAGTGGTTTACAAACTTCGAAACCCTCACATCATTGAATACGGGATCTGGTAATACAACCCGTTTCTTTGGTTTTGCTTTTCTCATTTTTTACAATAAATTGTCGTTCTTGTTTTTGGTTGCTGTCCTTTACATCTTCAACGAAGTCCGCCGACCTCATTTACTCAACCCAATCAGCCTATCCAATAAACGAGAACCAGTGTTCGACACTAATTCTTTAATTCTCTTTGCTGGCTTTTATAAAAAGGGGATTCTTATTTTTTACCCTTTGCGGCAGGTGCAGCGCCCGCTTTCGGTCTCTTAGCGCCATACTTGGATCGGCGTTGTGTACGTCCTCCCACTCCTGCGGTATCCAATGTACCACGAACGATGTGATAACGCACACCGGGAAGGTCTTTCACACGACCGCCACGAACAAGTACGATAGAGTGCTCTTGCAAATTGTGACCTTCACCCGGTATATAAGAGTTCACCTCTTTCCCGTTGGTTAAGCGCACACGAGCTACTTTACGCATGGCAGAGTTAGGTTTTTTAGGAGTCGTCGTGTAAACTCTCACACACACACCACGTCTTTGGGGACATGAATCCAATGCGGGAGATTTACTCTTGTCTTCCAATACAACCCGTCCTTTTCTTACTAATTGTTGAATTGTAGGCATTTCTTAGAACTTTTTTTTAAAAAATCTTTTACTTATAACTCTTCTTATTTTTCTCTTTATCCACGACATCAAAACCAGCCATTACTTTCACATAATCAAGCGATTATATAAAAATATCGACCTCCTACGGCATCAAAAGTGGTGCAAAGATAAAGACTAAATCATTAAAAACCAAACATATTGGGATTATTTTTCAGCTTTTTCTCTTTATACCACAAACATAAAAAACGAATATAAAATTTTCGTTTTATTCGAAAACCTCGATTTCCTCAAAACCGAGTCCCTTCTTATCTTTTTCCGAGAGCAACATATCCTCGGCCTTTATAGGCCATTGCACGGCCACATGAGGATCGTTATAAAACAATGTCACTTCCTCATGAGGAGCATATACATTATCTACCTTATAACAGAATTGGGCAGTTTCACTCAATACGGCAAAACCGTGAGCAAACCCTCTGGGAACAAATAGTTGCTTTTTATTTTCATCGGACAGCTCTATCCCTACATACTGCCCGAACGTAGGGGACGTACGACGCAAATCGACAACCACGTCATAAACACGCCCCTGTGTCACTCTCACCAATTTGGACTGTGACCATTCACCCTTTTGGAAATGGAGTCCCCTCACCACGCCATAACTCGACCGCGACTCGTTGTCTTGAATAAAATCGACAGCCCCTATATACTTCTCGAAAAGTTCCTTCTTATAACTTTCCATAAAATATCCCCGGCTATCGCCAAACACCTGCGGTTCTATGACAAAAACCCCCTTTAACTTCTGCTCTGTAAATTTCATCGAAATATATTTTGGAAGACAAAGATAGCGCAAGCCGAGAGGAGAAACAAATATAATCTCCTCTAAACGCAAAAGTTTTACAACAAAAGATAAAATTTATCAGAACCGCTACATGAGCACGATCAATTCAAGTCAAACTTTTCAACTGTAAACACAGAGACAACAACTTCCAGGCCTTTACCGGATCGGAGAAAACTCCGCTTTCAGGATTCTCCCACGCTCTTTCCAACCGGGGATAATCAAACCATTCCGAAACTTGCCCGAATCGCAAATCATGCACCACTTCATCGGCCCAGCCTTTTAATTCCGTGGGAATATCATAAAGTCCCTCTACCTCATTTTTGGGAGCAAGCCTTATTTTTTCAGGAAGTAAAGGCATCACGATTTTATCCGAAAACCAAGCCTTTCGATGTTTACCCGAACTCCCATCGGCCAATGCAAAAGCGATTTCGATCAAGTTGTGATTTAAAAAAGCATTCCTGATTTGAACCCCGTAATACATACTCATTTTATCGACACTTCTCAACAAATGCGGTATACGTTCATAACACAAATCACAAAACCGTAAATTTTCATTTTCCGAAACAAACGAATGTCGATATTCGGGTTTCCGTGCCAATCGTCTGAAATCGGCCGACAGGACCTCCGAAGGGACCAATGATGTAGAACTGTCACCCGGCAACGAAACCCCGCCTAAAAAATGATTAAGTCCCCATCCACCACTAAGCACCGAAAGTCCGCGCTTGTGCATAACCCTGAAAAAAGCAGAGTAGGTAATTGTGTTCAAACCGTCGATAGGTTCCTCTTGCCATCTCGCCAGATAATCGAGCTCCTTCAACAACATCGATTTGGTAATTTTCACCTGTTCCATTGGCAAAGGTGTCTCCGCAAGCATCTCGGCACTCCACAAAACTCCGCTTTGATGAAGTTTCCCCCGATAATGCATATAGCTCTTCAACGACCTCGGAAGTCCTATTTCCTTCATCAGAGAAATAAATAACGCCGACTCCAAACTACCATTTAGCGACAAACCTTTCTCCATTTCTCCCATCAAGCTGTATCCGACACTCCTGTGCATCTGTTCCAGAAAAGCCTCCGGCAATCGCTCGGGCGACTCCTCGCTCCACAATGAGACTCTTTTTTCAAACTCATACCAACGTTTCTCTACCAGCGAATAACCATTATAATGCAACAAAAATCCGGCAGGGAGCTGATGCACACCTTCCCAAAAAGTTTCATAAGGACTGCCATAAGTAGAATAGGCCAAGTAACTCGCCCATCGTTCCGCCGACAACAAAGAACGAATTCCACCGGCAAACAAAGCTTTGATTTCGGATGCGAAAAATAAGTTACCTCTTTGGGTGGCATAATACAAGGGTTTTATGCCAAACCGATCTCGGCAAAGCAACAATTCCTCCGACCAGCGATTGTATATAACGATAGAAAAGTATCCCTCGAACCGGTCGAAACAACCATCTCCCCAACGGTCATACGCTTTTGTAATCACCTCGCACATTCCACGAGTCGTAAAAGAATAATAATTTTCGAGCTGGCGCCGGACGTCTTCATAATTAAATATTTCACCATCTAACATAACGACCAATCCGGTATCGTTATCTTCGAACGGTTGTTTAGGAGCCACGGCCATATCGATGGTTTTCATGCGATTATGCATCAATCCCACCCGAGCATCAATAAAAGAAGAGACCCAACTATTAGGAGTCTCTTTCCCTCTGTGATTTTGTGCCGCAGACATATGAAGCAATACTTGCTCCATCAAATCCACCTCTCCCACTATCCCGGCTAATCCGCACATATTTTCTATTCCTCCGATTTTTTTAGTTTTTATCAGCCAAACTGGGTTCACAAACCCGATGGAACAACTCACCCAACGTTCTCGTGCAATCAAAATCCTCAGGAGTAACCTCTACTTGATATTCCTCTTCGAGCATCATAGCCAAAGAAACCTCAAATAAATAATTCCACTCTTCCAGACTTTTATAACGAGTCTCCAAATTCAAAGATTCCCGATCCGTCCGATACAGCATATCGGCCACCAACTGCACAAAACGATTCTTCTCCATATATCCCTTTTTCCCTCATAAACGACTATATGGCCTCATTTGTTCAAAGGATTTCACAAACCGCTGTTCATTCGTCACCTCGCTCTACTGCACACCCCTCTGTATGAAATATTTATTAAAAAAACCGAACCTATTTCTAAGATTTACATTACCTTTGAAGTATCAAATTACATTTGGTTATGAAAAATATCATTCTTTTCGACGTTAATCAACAGCATTTCGATCTTTTACCGCTGGCATTCACCCGTCCGGTTTCGGACATTAGAATAGGAATTCTTACCATACGAGAAAAATGGGAACACCGGTTACCCGGCATGTACTCCTATCTCACACCCGAATATATGGCAGCCAAATATCCGGCGGCTCTCTCGGACGATAACATTTTTATCGCAAGCCACATTCTTCCCGACGATTCATTGGTAAAACAAATATCCGATTTGGATCCCGGAGAAGCCATCGTCTGCAATCAAGAACTGCTTGCATTTCGAGGAAATGAAGCCGATTTCCGAAACGAACGATACAATCGCACGATAGAGTACGACCACACGCTGAAATGTATCCGACATCTTTATGATATATTTCTGATGAACGGAGAATGTCTGGAAGCCGATTTCCGACTCATTACAAACGGACGAACGAGCGAGAAACTCAGCGATTCGAACCGTATCATCGGCGAGCCCTGCTTCCCAGACGGAACTCCCAAGATATTTTTAGAACCGGGAGCACATGCCGAATGTGCAATTTTCAACGTCACAAATGGTCCCATATATTTAGGAAAAGACTGCGAAATCATGGAAGGAAGTTGCATTCGTGCGCCATTCGCTGCCTGCGAACACGCCGTTGTCAACATGGGTACTAAAATTTATGGAGCGACCACGTTGGGGCCATATTGTAAGGTAGGCGGAGAATTGAATAATGTAGTCATGTTCGGATTCTCCAATAAAGCCCACGATGGATTTTTAGGAAATGCCGTTATTGGCGAATGGTGTAACTTGGGCGCCGGAGCTGTATCCTCCAATCTCAAAAACGATTACAGCGAAATTAAATTGTGGAATTATCCTACCCGCCGCTTCCTCCGCACGAACCTGCAATTTTGCGGACTTATCATGGGTGATCACTCCAAAGCCGGAATCAACACCATGTTCAACACAGCGACGGTCGTAGGTGTAGGCGTGAATATACACGGAGCCGGATTTCCACGTAACTTTGTCGCCTCGTTCAGCGAAGGGGGAACCGCCGGATTCACCGACGTACAACTCACCAAATTTTATGCTATCGCCGAGAAAATGATGGCTCGCCGCGGACGCACTTTAACCGAGGCCGACAAAACCATTTTCGAAGCTATTTACAATCAAGCGGAACAATTGAAATAAAATCCGTATATTTGCGCAAACAAATAAAACACAAGAGCCTATGTAAATAACTTATCGTTTTTAAGACATATATAAAAGAGCGTTAGCTTTTATTCTTGTATCTCAGAATCTGGAAAATTCTATAAACATTAAGCAAGGATATAGAGTTATAACGCCTGCGTCGCACGACGTGGGCTTAACTTTATTGCTTAATAGGGTATTCCAGAACCTTGAGATACGATAAAGTTAGGTTCCGCGTCTTTTTTATATCCGTCTACAATCCATTTTCAAACAATCCGATTTTGGAACCGGTCGGATATTTACCTTTTTATTTTATGAAACATTTAACATTTCAAATCTCTATCTTTTTACTTTTACTCATCACTTTCACCTCATGCGAGAAAGAATATCCAACCAACGTCGATACCGTATGGACAAGGGGATTGATCAGCGACCAGTCCCCCTTCGAGTTTCTCAATAAGAATATTATCATCTCATGGAATAACGGAAAAGTCAAGGGACAAGAAAACAGAATAACCACCTTTACCGATTTAGGGAAACGGGAAACAGAAGATATAGACCTGAATACCATTGGCATTCCACAAGAAGGAGAATCATACTGTTATCCTCAAATCGGGCATCTTTATTTTGTACATCAAGCATGGAAAAGTTCTTCTCGAATACAGAACCATTGCGGATATTTCTTAGTCATAGAATCTCTCCGAAATCAAGAGGGAATCGTTATTCTTTCATCGGAATATACACCTTCCGGTTGGGAATGGATAGGTCGATACTAAAATTTCACCGAGGGGACTTTATTTAAATAAACGATAACCTATCCTTAACGACAAGGGGCTGTCCAAAAGCAGGATAGCCCCTTGTATTTTCTAAATTATCTCAATTCATTTCGAAATATCTTTTATATTCTTTCCCATAAAAAATGAGCAATATCTATTCATTAACGGTACGAAAGCCGCTATTACCACCAAATTTTATGCTATCGCCGAGAAAATGATGGCTCGCCGTGGACGCACTTTAACCGAGGCCGACAAAACCATTTTTGAAGTTATTTACAACCAAGCAGAAAAATAAAAACCCAACAACTATCGATCTACTCTATTATTCCCGTTGGAGAATAATGGGGTAATTTTTTTGAAAAAGAATCTTTTCCTATCTTTAATCCCCACGAAACGATTATTGCCAACACCAAGTCTGTTAAAAAAACAATACTGTCATTCCCCAATCCATTACTGCCAATTACATATTTCCCAATAGGTCTAGCAAATTCCAATAAAGGAAGATGCACTGCAAATATATACAGTGTATTACGACCTAAATAACATAATACCTTAACAAAAACACCCGACAACACAGCACAAAGTATAGCTCCCATCAAGATAAAAAAGATACCCGAAATAGCCGTAAACAAATGAATAATCCTAAATAGCATTTCCTTATCGACATATATCTTTTCCGCACAATAAAACAAGCAAACAAAAGCAATAGCACTCAAAAGGAACAAATATACCTGACACGACTTTTTTAACCGATACAATTGAAACACATATCCTCTTTTATAAAAGAAAAATCCCAAATGCATATATATCATTTCACCTATTCCCCGGCCTAAAAAGAAAGGTAATGACACCTCGTATTTCTCCGCTAACTCCACGATAAAATAAAATACCACAACAACCGTCCCGACAATCCATTCACGTGAAACACATTTTCTTATTCCCGAATAAATAATCGACATCCAAAAAAGGGAAACCAAAAACCAAAGCGGAGTATTAATTATTTCATTATCATAGGGGAACAAATCTACCAAACTCCATAAGTGATTTATTGTAAACCGATGCGACAGCAATAATAGCATCCAATAAAAGCAACAACTCAGTAAAATAAAAAACACATAAGGTAAAAGCAATTGTTTTACTTTCTTCTTAATAATCTCTTTATAAGGTTTATCTACACTTAAAACACATCCTGATAAAAAGAAAAATAGAGGCATGTGAAACGCATAAATCTCACCAAATAAAAATTGACTACAATGTCCCCATACGACCAATAAAATACCCAGTCCCTTCGCTATATCTAAATTCTCATCACGAGTAAATATTCGTAATTTACCCCCCCCCTAATTTAAAATATTTTAACATAATATCCAGTTATTATCCTACAATCCTTGTCCCCCTATCCTTTTGCCCTATACAATCGGCACGAGTAATGATTACCTCGCATACCCCGTGCCGAATAGCCTCGAATGCATTTTCGAGTTTAGGGATCATGCCGCCTTGTATAATTCCTTCCTCCCGATATTCTTGAAATAAAGAAAAATCGATTTCCGGAATAACACTCTCGTCGTCCTTCTCATCTCGCAACACTCCTTTTTTCTCGAAGCAATAGACCAGTGAAACATCGTAACAAGGGGCCAAAGCCTTAGCTGTTTCCCCCGCCATAGTGTCGGCATTGGTGTTTAGCATAGAGCCTTTACCGTCATGGGTAAGCGGAGCGATTACGGGAACGACTCCCATCTCGATTAGACCTGTAAGCGCTTTGCCGTCGGCATGACGCACATCGCCTACATAACCGTAATCGACCTCTCCTGCCGGACGTTTGTCCGACAACAAAATATTCATGTCGGCTCCCGTCATACCCAAAGCATTCACACCCACTGCCTGTAATCCGGCTACAATGCTTTTGTTTACCAAACCGCCGTAAACCATTGTCACCACTTCGAGCATAGATTTATCCGTAATGCGACGACCGCCTACCATTCGGCTCTCTATCCCCAAGCGGGAGGCCATAGCGGTGGCCGACCGACCGCCACCATGTACCAAGACCTTTTTCTCGGGAATGGCAGCAAAAGCGACAAGCAGGCGACTCAACGTCTCCTGCTCCTCCACTATTTTACCCCCTACTTTTATCAGTGTCAGTTTGTCCATTAGTCTAACCGTTATTTTCTTCCCCGGCAAACTCCATCAAATAGGCTTTGATAAAATCGTCTATCTTACCGTCCATGACGCCCTGCACGTCCGAAGTTTGATAATTGGTACGGTGGTCTTTCACCCGACGGTCGTCGAATACATAACTGCGTATTTGCGACCCCCACTCGATTTTTTTCTTGCCGGCCTCGATTTTAGCTTGTTCGGCCATACGATGTTGCAACTCTTTCTCATACAAAATAGAGCGCAACTGGCGCATGGCATTCTCCCGGTTTTTAGGCTGATCCCGTGTCTCGGTATTCTCGACCAAGATTTCTTCTTCCTCTCCGGTATAAGGGTCTTTGAACTGATAGCGCAACCGCACGCCCGACTCCACCTTATTCACATTCTGTCCCCCGGCCCCGCTCGATCGGAATGTATCCCACGAAATATTCGCCGGATTGATATTGATTTCTATCGTATCGTCGACCAACGGTGTGACGAATACCGATGCAAAAGAAGTCATGCGCTTTCCTTGCGCATTATACGGAGATACCCGCACCAACCGGTGCACACCGTTCTCGCTTTTCAAATAACCGTATACATAATCACCTTCGATTTGTATCGTCACCGATTTGATACCGGCCTCGTCGCCCTCCAATATATTGGCGATAGAGGCTTTATAGTTATGCTGTTCGCACCATCGCAAGTACATACGCATCAACATCGATGCCCAGTCTTGCGACTCGGTTCCTCCGGCTCCCGAATTGATTTTCAGAACGACACCCAATTTATCCTCTTCCCGACGCAACATATTGCGAAGTTCGAGATTCTCGATAAGCTCCGTAGTGCGTTTGTAAATCTCGTCCACCTCTTCTTCCGACACGATACCTTCTTTCACGAAATCGAAAGCCAGCCTCAATTCTTCCACCGACTTTTCTATTTCGGTATAACTATCTATCCAGAAATGTAAGGCTTTTACTTTCTTCATCTGTGCTTCCGCCTTTTTTTGGTCTTCCCAAAAATCGGGCACATGGGTACGCAACTCTTCCTCTTCTACCTCGATTTTCTTCGAATCGATGTCAAAGATACCTCCTCAACGCCAACTTGCGTTCTTCCGTCTCTTTTAATTGTTCTTGTGTAATCATATTTATAGGCTTCCTTATGATATGACAAAAGGGTGTACAAAAATATACACCCTCTGCCTATTTACCAAATTTCATATTTCGTTTTTAAGCATACATGGCCTCTATCTCGTCTTTATACAATAAATTGATAACCGACCGACGAATTTTCAACGTATTGGTCAACTCGCCCTTTTCCATGCTGAAAGCCTGCGGCAATAGCGTGAACCGCTTGATTTGTTCGAACCGGGCGAAATTCTTTTGCAACGCTTCTATCCGTTCCGAAATAAGAGCCTGTATCTTCTGGTTTTTTACCAGCTCTTCCAAATTTCGATATTGTATCTGTTTTTGAGCAGCATACTCTTTCAAAGCCTCATAAGCCGGAATGATAATAGCCGTCACATATTTCCGTTGGTCTCCTATCACCGCCACTTGGTCGATATACTTATCTTCGCCCAGACGAGTTTCCAACGCCTGCGGAGCGATATATTTCCCATTGGACGTTTTGAACAAATCTTTCAAACGCTCGGTCAACACCAATGCCCCTTGTTCGTTTACCTTGCCAGCATCGCCCGTACGGAACCAACCGTCCTCAGTAAAGACTCTGGCCGTCTCTTCGGGTTTACGGTAATAACCCTTCATTACGGTCTTTCCTTTTACCAATATCTCGTTATTCTCACCCAACTTCACCTGAATATCGGGCATTAAAGAGCCTACCGTTCCGAATTCATATCCCACCAAATCGAAGCAACTCACCGTCGCTGTCGTCTCGGAAAGGCCATAACCATAAACGATATTGATACCGCAAATATGCAGAAACTCGTTAATCGTGTCGGATAACGGAGCTCCCGCCGTAGGAAAGATATTCCCGTTTTCTACCCCGACAGCCCGACGAATTTTCGAGAAAACGAACTTGTCGTAGAATCTGTATTGGCATTCGAGCCACAGCGGTACGCGTTTCCCCGCCCGCAAATATTCCACATTGCGCCGACGACCTATCACGAACGCCCGCTCTGCCAAGCGACGGGCAACACCTTTCATCTTAGACAGGTTATCCTGTATGGCCGAGTAAACCTTCTCCCAAAAACGGGGGACACTGCACATAATAGTCGGCCGTATCTCTCGAATCGTGTTCTGTATATCCTTCGGATCGACATTGATAGCGACACGCATGCCCACGGTCAAACAATAATAAGACCACGCCCGCTCGAATACATGTGTCAACGGAAGGAAACAAAGCGAAACGTCTTTATCCGAACAGGTTACTAAACGTTGAAGATGTATACGAATAGCCTCGTCGTAATTGGAATGCGCCAACATAACTCCTTTGGGCTCTCCGGTCGTTCCCGAGGTATAAATCAACGTAGCCAAATCGTCGGGCGAACCGGCATTTCTACGCCGCTCCACTTCTTCGCTGACTTTCTCGTCCGCCGATTTCCCCATTGCTATCAGGTCTTCGAAATAGACAGACGAGCTATCGCTCTCTGCTCGTTTTATATCGGGATCGAAAAGTATCAGCTTTTCTAACGTCGGGCACTCCCGCAAGGCGATAATCGCATTGTCGTACTGCACTTGGCCGCCAACGAACAAGAATCGTATCTCTGCCTCATCGATAATATACTTTATCTGATCCAAAGAACTGGTCGGGTAAAGGGGCACTGTCACCGCACGGTTATCGAATGCAGCGAAATCCACGATAAGACCTTCCGGCTTATTCTGTGTATATGTAGAAATATTTTCTTCTTCGCGAATACCCAATATTACCATAGCTTTCGCCATGTCCGATACTTGCTCTGCGAAACGGTTCCAAGAAGTAGAAACCCATCGATTGGTTGAATAGTCCTTGTGGCTGAACACCTCACGGTTGCCATATTTTGCAGCCTGCCTGCGGACCAACGAGGTCAATTGATTTACCATAAATATAACTATAAATCTGCGACAAAGTTACAGATTATATCGGTACGATTCCCATTTTAATAAGTTTTAAGTAGAATATATATTTCATTTTGTTAAGTCGACATTGCAAAATTCGGCTTTATATCATTTGTACATCAACCTTTCCCCACAAATAAGCGTCCAAATTCGAATAGTTAATATCGGTTAATATTCAAACCCATATCGCCCCCAATAAATCCGGTCAGAAATTATCGAAACCGATAAAAATAAACTACTTTTGTGAAAATCGAAATCGGAAATGAACTCAAAAGACGAACTATATTATTCTGCCATAGATTTGCTACATCGGTTAATCGGGACGCCTTCCATCAGTCGGGAGGAAGATGCGGCAGCGCAAATAATCTGTGAGACCTTGCAAAAAAACAGATTCACACCATATCGAGCCGGCAATAACGTATGGACTTTCGCCCGCGAATTCGATTCAGAAAAACCTACCGTTCTCCTCAACTCGCACATAGATACGGTAAAGCCCACAGACAGTTGGAGTCGCCCGCCCTTTGTTCCGATCGAAGAAGATAACCGGCTATATGGCTTAGGAAGCAACGATGCCGGAGCAAGTGTCGTCTCTTTGTTAAGCGCATTCATTCACCTTTCCGAAACCGAACAGCCCTACAACCTTGTCTTTTTGGCATCCGCCGAGGAAGAAGTCTCCGGGCAAAACGGTATTGTCAAGGCTCTGGAACAACTGCCGACTATCGATTTCGCCGTGGTAGGCGAACCCACGGGTATGCAGCCCGCCGTCTGTGAAAAAGGGTTGCTTGTACTCGATTGTTCCACACATGGAAAGTCGGGACACGCCGCTCGCAACGAAGGAATCAACGCCTTGTACAAAGCCACCGAAACGATCGAAGTCCTACGAACATTCGAGTTTCCGCTCGCTTCCGATTTATTGGGAAAAGTAAAAATGACTGTCACCCAAATTCAGGCAGGAACACAACACAACGTTATCCCCGACCGTTGCGATTTTGTAGTCGATGTACGCACCAACGACCGCTACACCAATGCCGAAGCCGTCGAGATTCTCAAATCCCGTTTCCCCGAAGTGGAAATCACGCCTCGCTCCCTACGGCTCAATTCATCGGCAATTTCCATGCAGCACCCGTTTGTCCGCAGAGCACTCCTTGCCGGATATGAACCATTCGGTTCTCCCACCCTCTCCGATCAAGCCCTCATGCCATTCCCCTCGGTAAAAATGGGGCCGGGCGATTCGTCACGCTCGCACACCGCCGACGAATACATTATATTAGAAGAAATACGAGAAGCCATTGAAGTATACATTTGCTTACTCGATCGGCTTCAAATCGAGAAATCAGCGCAATAATCGGTTGGCAAGGATAGCCGATCCTCGACCTCCCCAAGAGACATATCGATAAACCATCGGTAAGAACCAGCGCATCGTCCTGTCTTTACCCGCCGACTCCATCGTCGAGCGATAAATCTCAGTACCCAACGGACTTTTTTCCTTTCGACAAAGTCCGGCCACAACCATTTGTTTATAAAGCAACAATTTATGCAAACGGGCTTTCTGCGCAGAATCGCTTCGCTCCACATCTTCGTGAGCTTGCACAATCGCTCTTAAAATATCGGGGACATTAGGAACATAACGATAACCTGTAATACTGTCGGCATGGAGATATACATTCACCAACGGAGGTGTTTGAACCCAGACGATTCGGTCTGTAAACAGTAACAATTTGATTCCTAAGCCCCAATCCTCCCAACGCATATAGTCCTCAGGCCAGCCGCCCACTGCACGCACCACTGCCGTCCGCACCGCATAACGTACCGTACCCAAAGTACTATGGAACAAATGAGGTTCCACCCGGTTGGAGAAAACCGCCTTTGCCGAATAAGGTTTGCCCTGTTCCGGTATAAGCCGTATGGTACACCCCGCAATATCCGCCGATGAATTACTCTCGAAAGCCTGCATATACAGCGAAACTGCCTCGGGAATATACTCGTCGTCGCTATCGAGAAAAGCCACAAACTCCTCCGTCACACAAGTAAGACCTCGGTTCCGGGCTGCCGATGGCCCTCGTTTAGCCTCTTCGACAACCGTTATCCGAAAATCATCGGTCTCATACGCCCCCTTTAACTCCCGGCATAAAGCCAACGACCCATCGGTGGAACCGTTATCGACCAATACCACATGGATAGGGCGGTAAGTCTGTGCAACGACAGAATCGAATGTCCGCCGCAACTCCCGTTCCCGATTATACACGGGAATAACTATCCCTATTCCTGCTTGTTTCATCTATGCAAATATAAACAGATTCTGTATGAAAAACATACGCATGTATATTTTTCATACAGAATCCACCTATCTACAACAAAAATCTAAAACGAGGAACCTTTGAAAACAGTTGAATACTCTTTGGGAACAAGTCGTCCCCTCAAAGTAATCCGATTCGAATTATAATTGGGACTAATAACCACGGACGCATAGTTACTCCCTTTGAATAAAAAGATATTGACCGTAGCAGAAATACCGGTTCCCATAACGTTCATGGAAAGAGTCGTATTTCCTTTCTTATCCGTCTGTACCTTCACATTCGAAGCACTACCTTCCACAGTTATACCACCCACCCCGTTCGGGCCTCCACCGTTAAACGGAGCCACCTGTACGATCGCCCTATTATCCGACAAAGAAACAAAATTCGTATTGGACGATACGAAAGCAGTCCCGCCCCTTTTAAACAGCAACTGATCTGCTTCCAATACAAAATTCGATTTTTCCAAAGCACTCACCGCATTCTTATAATTAATCGAATCTTGGATAGCAGCCAACTGTTTTTTCAGTTCACGACTGTTTACATTCTCTTGTTTCTCTTTCGTATCTATACGTTTTTCCGACTGAGCATATACCGGTACACCCAGCACCAATATTGTCATAAAAAGAAATAATCTGTTCATATTCCAAATTTTAAATTAACGATAACATAATTGCAAAAAACATGCCACATATAAAATTGAATCGAAGTATATCTTCCGCAAAATCAAATCATTCACACCCTCCACCAATGCATTACTAATCATAGACCGGCAAACGTAGAGCTATCGAATACCGCATTCAGCCGAACTAATAACGGCGGTCGAGTAATCTGTAATTCCAGATAAATAATGTTACCTATTTATACAATGCTTCGAAGGTTCATATTGTTCGCTTCGGCATCTTTATTCTCAACCTCGAAAACACCCAAAACCAAGACAATTTTTCTCGATTGAAGATAAATTTCTGCACAATACTCATTTCAATCTTTCCGTCGGGACATTTCTACAAAATTTTATTACTTTTGTCGATATACGAAACATCGTCCAAGCATAGCCATGAACATACTTTTCGTCTACTTCGACAAAACCATTCAGAACGACAATTTGTACGTCAAGTCCCTATGCGAGGAGATACGACGACAAAATGGCTCCGTAGAATGCAGTATCGATGCCTTTTGGAATTCCACCCGAAAATACGACATCGTCCACATTCAGTTTCCCGAAGTCATTTTCAAATGGCGGCAACCCTCCGATAACGGGTTAAAAGCTCTACGACAACGAATCGCTCGACTGAAAAGCATGGGAACCAAAATCGTATATACCCGCCATGACGCTATCCCGCATTATTGCACGGACAAAAACAAATTGGAACTATATAGTATCGTCGAAACTCAAAGCAATGCGATTATTCATTTGGGAGAATATAGCCGACAAGAGTTCGCCCGCATATATCCCGAAAACACGGCTCGGCATTTCGTCATACCTCATCACATATACGATTCATGTGGATATGCATTCCCTTCGAAATTGACCTCCCGCAATAAGCTGGGACTACCGACCGATAAATTCATCATTCTCACTTTTGGAAGTTACCGCAACGAAGAAGAACAGCGCCTTGTCGTCGATGCTTTCGAGCATCTACCCATGTCGGATAAGTTCCTATTGGCTCCCGGTTTCTACAACAATTGTTTTACCAACCGTAAAACACCCATACAAAATCTGCTGCGATACCGAACTCAAAAAAAGAAATTCCGGCTCGACACGAATAGAGCTTTACAACTACACGAGAAAATATCGAATACCGAGCTTCCTTACTACTTCTCGGCCGCAGATATCGTTCTGATTCAACGTAAAGAGATTCTCAACTCGGGCAATGTTCCTATGGCTCTTTTCTTTCATAAAGTCGTCGCAGGACCCAAATTCGGGAATATCGGCGAACTTCTCGATTTGACGGGAAATCCTACTTTCGACCTCACCGACAGTCATTCGGTTATCGAAGCTGTCACTCATGCCCGACAATTAGCAAATACAGGATATGGAGAAAAGAATGCAGAATTTGCCCGACAAAATATGAATACGGAACTTATCGCACAAAAAACAATTCTATGTTACCAACAAATCTATAATTTAACTCTGCATGAAAATCCTACTGATCGGTGAAGCCAGCAACTTACACTGGACATTGGCCGAAGGGCTTCGAGCCAATGGTCACACGGTGACAGTCGTTTCTCACGGTAGCCACTGGCTCGACAACAAACGAGATGTCAGTATCGTTCGTCGAGGATATGACCTGTTTCATTCCATACAGTACATGGCGGATATTATACGACATCTCCCGCAAATGAGAGGTTATGATGTTGTCCAAGTAACTAATCCAGTCTTTTTCGATTTACGTCCAGAAAAGAATTGGGCTATTTTTAAATACCTGAAAAAGCACAACAAAAAGATATTCCTCGATGCTCTCGCCATAGACCACTATTATGTAAAAGCATGCTTGGACGGCAAAACCTTTCGTTACTCCGACTTCTTCGTCGGAGACCGGCCGCTCCCGCATCCCGAACGAGAAAAAATGCTTGCGGCATGGATAGGCGGTCCCAACGAGCGACCCAACATCGAAATGGCCCAAGAAGCCAATGGTATCATTGCCTGTTTATATGAATATTATGCAGCATACCAGCCCGAATATGCCGATAAGTTAGCCTATATCCCCATACCCATCGACCTGTCGATCAATCCTTTCCACCCGATAAAAAGCACACCGGAGGTCGTTAAGTTCTTCATTGGAATACAACAACACCGCACAGCGATAAAAGGAACCGACATATTACTCGACGTACTTCGAGAAATTCATGATAAATACCCCCGCGAAAGCCATATACAAAAAGTCGTTTCCGTACCGTTCGACGAATACAACAAACTACTGGTAGATTGTCATATCCTTCTGGACCAACTCTATTCCTATACGCCCGCCACCAATGCGCTGGCAGCTATGGCACGAGGCATTATAGCCGTAAGCGGAGCCGAACCCGAATTTTATAATTTTATCAGCGAGCAAAAACTACGGCCTATTATCAACGTGTTACCCGACCGAAACGATATATTCAAACAACTGGAAAATCTGATTATACATCGGGATCAATTACCGAGACTATCGACCGAAAGTAGACAATTCGTAGAAAAATATCACGACCACGTAAAAGTAGCCCGGCAATATCTCGAATTTTGGGAGAAGCACTGATTATTCCGATTTACGGAATATCTTCTTTTTCAACTGAAATCCGGTAAAAAGACAAATAAATGCGGTCAGGCTGTAAGCCCCCGCCAAACAATCGTTCGACCACAACAGCCAAACGAAATAACATAAAGAACTATAAACAAAAAGAGAAACGAACATTCGCACCGGAATATGTAACCCAAATTTCAGATGACAAACCATGTAAATCCCTGTCATCGAAAACAGATAGGCCAACAAATAGGCCACCCCGACACCCTGTAACCCCCAATGGGTATACCCGACAAGATACATTACGAACATCAAGGAATCGGCTACGATTTCCGTTATTAAAAAAATACGGCCTGCTCCCTTCGCCAACAGGACGAAACTCACGCTCCACGAAAAAGCCCGGAAAAGCATGCCCAATACAGCCCACGAAATATACCCGCTGATGGCTAAAAACGCAGGTGTATATAATACATGTATAATCAAGTTCTGAAAAATCAGGAATAACGAAATGACAGGAGCCAATATCAGCAACGACGTTTCCACTTGCCGGGTCACATGTTCCGACAACAATACTTTATCCTCGCAGACAGCCGATAAACGGGGATAATATTCCATAGACATAGCCGTAAAAACCAACCCCACATACTGCATGACCAACGTATAACCCGCTTGAAAAAAACCTACCTCTGCGGTTCCTCCTCTATCGTTGAGCCATGCGACGAACAGGTAGGAATACAAGGTCGTGACAAACCCGCTCACCGTCATATAAATACCCAACGAAGCGATATTCTTTCCCTGCCGGTAAGTCTCGGTCCAACTCATTTTCACCGGCTTTACCTTCATCTTCCTACCCAACGAAACAGTCACGACCCAAATGGAAAATGTATGTGCGATAATGGCGGGGACGATACCCGAAATACCGAAAAAATAAAACAAGGGTAAAGAGAGCAATAAAGCGAAAAAAGACCCTAAGACAGAACATCTCGCCAAAACCCGCAAACGTTCCGATGCCTGAATCACCGCCCGTTCCCCCTCGGTAAGAGTCGTAAACAACAACGTACACGACAAAAAAACATACCCCCATATATGGGCATCGTCACCAAACGTATATCGGCTCAACAACGGGGCGAAAGTCAGCATAACCACCGCCCCCAACAACCCGGTGAACCAAATCCAACGACGCACGACAGACACCAATTCGGCAAACCGGCTTTCGTCCCCCGATTTAAACGCTTTGGATAAATCCCTCACGGAACTCGTTCCGATTCCCAATCTTGTCAACGAGGAAATCATCTCGACGGTATTATTATACAGCCCGATGATACCCACACCCTCGGCTCCCAACCATATAGCGACCAATTTCGTTTTAATAATCGAGCAGAGAATGGTAAATACCTGTGTACCGCCGAAAAGTCCGGTAGCCTTCACGATCGTGCGATAGATATTTTTTTTCTCCTCCCCGCCGGTCATAGCGTTATCTCGTATATATCATAAGCAACCCCTCGCCCGCCGAATCCCTCTTTTTGAGCGATAAGCCCCTCGTTCAGATAGCGCCCCATATCTTCCGTCGACTGACCGAAATCGAACCATTTCCTATCGGCGAAAACCTCACCTATAAGCCGGGCGTACAACAAATCGAGAGCACCCGATGCTTTCCCTTCTGCCGAAGCAGAAGTATATTGCGCATGCGCCACAATTCCCGTATCATAAATGACGCTCCCCGCCAATGTCTCGTCACCCCTCATCGTCACGAAATGACGAATCCGGTCGGGGAACCGACTATGCAACAACACGATTTCGTCCAACGAGTGAACAGGTTTCACATGAAACCGCTCTTGCAAATTAGCATCTAAAACTTTCCAAAAAGGAGAGAAATCGGTGGTCTCGACTACCCGCAACCCGGCTTGCTCGGCCTTCTTCATTCGGCTGCGCCGGTCGGCACGTAATCGGAGTGGATTATCCAACTGCACGGTCGAAGATATATTGCGCCCTATCAATCGAGCCTCTAATCGAAATAAAGCATACAAATCCGACTCAGAAGGATAACGATGATAGATATGTGGAATACATTTATACACCCATTTGACAAACCGTTCTTTTTTCAAAAAATTGGCAATCGACCGCATGATTTCGAGAACCTGCGCCGTCGTATTCCGAGTAGTCACGATCAACCCGCCGTAAGTCAGTCCGGCATGCGAGTACAACACATCGCCCGAACGGTTTGCCGGTAACAAGGCCAACAATTTATTACCGTCATAAACCAAGAGAGAATAATCCGTAAAGCGATCGGCATGATACTCCATATACTCCCGCAAAAACAAAAACGTACCGTTCGACGATTCGGATACGAAATCATTCCAATTCCTATGATAAGCCGCTGTGTACCTATGTATTTCTATCATACGAATCTTGTTTCTATTTTAGATTTTCATCAGTTAGATTTAACCATTTGAGGAATAAACATTTAACGGAGTATCTAAGAATAATGATAACGGCTTGGCAACCATTCGATTTTCTGCGGTTTGCGTTATTCTTACTATCAAATAACTCTTTTTGCAAAGGTAATATAACTTTCTGAACAGACGGCTTGAAAGACTATAATTCCGTTTTTTCCTTTGTTGCTCATCGTCAGTTTCATTGATTACATCGGGCTTATGTTAAACAAGCATCAAACCATACGTTCCATCAGAACATCTTTTGACTATCCAATGATAATTCTTGTAGTTTAAATCTCTACCTGTTGTGCAGCATTGATTTGGCCACCCCTCATATCTCCATTTCGCTACGACAGATAATGGCGCAGCTTGGCAGTATGCGGTATATTCGTAATTATCCATTCCCATTATAGCGGCTAAATCAATGTGTGTATCATCTGTCTTGAATTTGTCATACATGCCTTTTCTTATACCATCGAATATATGCTCGACTTTCGTTAAAGCATCATTTTCAGACACTAAGCCATAATACACTTCTTTTAATATATCCATTTTCATCAAATTCTATTCGTTTGCCCCGATACATTCAAAAGTGTTGCATTCCAAATCGCCTTAAAAACGGCTTCATTCTATGATATAAGATTCGGAAGTTAATATATCAACGATATGCTCAGTGGTACTTATCACATAATGTTTCACATTTAGCGATGATCCATACAATGCTTTCATTCCACTCGCCATCACTTCACTCAGATATGAGGAATTTTCAACTTCATATAATGGCTGAGACTGAGTGGTTAAGCCATCTATCACTTCGGTAATCCTAAAATGCTCAAGAGTAACACGATACGCATAGACATTCTTAAATCGGATTGTAAATGTCTGATTATTGTCAAATCGGTCAAGTATAATGATAAGGTCTGTAGCATCATAGTCAATTGAATTGACTGAACACTCGCACTTAACTATATTCAGTGTATGATAGATTTCATTTTTCATATCGATTTTCGATGTATTTTTATAGCAATGAACCACATAATAAAGACTAATCCCGAAGATATGACAAATGCAAGGATAGCCAAGGGAATAACCCACACCCAACTTTTGTAATAGAATACTTCCAAGTGCGTTAGATCGGTCTCGATAGACGGGTACACTTCTTTTGCTTCCCGAAATGATTCATATTGTGTTATGCCACCGGATTTAGTATCAATGACAAAGTAATATTCGCTTCCCGGAGCTTCGTTCACGAAATACCGCTCGCCATAAATAGAGTCTCCAATTACCTTGATTTTAGTTACCCATTCAATGACGCATTTTCCATCTTTACTGATAGTTCCGTTGAAATAGTCTCGGTCAAAATCATCTACAAGAGATTCTATCTGATACCCATTTGGCAAATCAGTCTTATAATATCCATTCATACCACAACCTGTATTGAAAGCAGAAGAACAAGTAAAACCGCCTACCAGACAGCAAAAATAGAAAGTATATATGAACACGAAAGGCGACAGTAATGTTAATATGGTGTTTCTTCTCTTATATTTTTGCTGAGCCAAAGTACAATCCCTGCCACTGGCAAAGCGATAACTATTCCCAAAAAGGTAAGAACTATAAGCAGTATTAGGATTTCAAGCAATATCATATTATAAAATCGTTCTAATTTTCAAAATATAATTTTTCTTTCTTTTTCATATACTCCTCTTTACCTATAAAATTTTGAGGACCTATTGCTCCTCCTCCATATCGAAACACCACATAGGGAGTATAAAGGATCGAAGCATCCGATTCATTGATTTCTCTCTGTTCGTCAAGAGATAGAGGTTTATGATATATCTGATAAAAGTATATTCCCATGCCTATACGACGAAAACCGACACAAAAAGATTCATCGGAATCAGTTCGCATTGAAATAGAATAACAGCCTATTTCCTTCAACTTTTTTTCCAGCCATTTCAGAGAGCTCCTGTCAAGCCCGCATTGAAAGAGCAGCGAGTCTATCTTTTCTTCACTCGGATCCCAATTTGATTCCATTTCATCTATACCGTTTGAGAAATGGAACATTGAAACATGGCCATGCTCAAATGCAATACCCACATAACATTCGGGAGTTAATTTATCATAGAGATTACGGTATATCTGCTCCATGCGGTCGCCATATTTTGTATAATGTTTTTCCATTATATCGGCATCACATTTGTTCGATGGATTGAAAAACCAAAACAATAGTAAGAGTATGTTGATAATGTGCAGCATCAATAATATTTTTTTGTGTTTGTTGTTGCACTTTAATGAATAAAAAAATGATATGCCAGCAATAATAATTACAGGAATAAACAACCAAAACAATAAGGCAATAACCCAAACAAATATCAAACCGGCTACATTTAGCCCAATGAAGCATATTGTTGTGAGCAGTATGCAAATGTATTGTATCGGTATCCAGAATGGTTTATCGGTCGGTTTCATCGCTTGCCTCCATTTCTCGTGCCATAGTTAATTTGTATAGAAAAATACCGGCAATATACAGTTATAATCCCCGGCTTTACCATTTATTGTTGCAGGCAGTTAATATGCAGTTCACTATTAATCGGGACTGTCGTTATTATCAGTATTTTATCTGCAATGAGATTTGCGGTAGGAATACTTGATGGCGTTATTACTTTTATCTGATTGATATTATTGGGATTCATATCCAGTTGTTCAACGGCAAAGTTTTTTTGTCTTGATTCGCCGATTAGATTGCTCGGTTTCCCTTTGACTCTCTTTTTCAATTTTCCATCTACTACTATTGCGATTGTGCATTTCTTTGTATTGAAGCGCAATATCCCTGTCATAATATCATCTTCGCAACAAAGTTTTCTTCGGTCCAGTACAATATTGTCAATATCATCTTCTTCCAATATTTCGAGCAATTTATAATCGTCTTTTGACACAAACACATCATCACATTGAATATATTGAAAATCGCTCCGAGAATGAATACCATTAACGATGCATAGTGAAGTATCAGATTTCGATGTTTTACCGATTGTCGGACCATCATTTTCCCACCAACAGAATTTTTCTTCGAGGTTGAAAAACTCTGATTGCCATTGTTCCCATTCGGGGCTGTTGTATTTGGGATTGATACGCATATTTTCGTCACCAATGTCAAAATCAAAAGTATACGGCAAACGGCATTGTCCCCAAATACATCTCTTTACTGCCTTGGTTTTGTAGCTTTGCCATGTGCCTACATAGTTGCGTTTATTGTAACCGTCACCTCCACCTAAATCAATATCCAGACATACCTTTTTATTGGCTTCGTCTATATAGCAATAGACCCCGTATGTACCTTTGAAAAATCCTGTTCCGTATTGCTCTTCGTCTTCTTTGAACAAGTAGTTACAGACCATGAGATAATAGTCGGGACTATCCGGGTCATTAGCACGTTCCCATACATTGTATATATGTTCAACGTGTATTTCACCGGTAAAGTCGCAGATGTTCTTTTTGACCTTTGATTTACCCGTTACTTTGAATGTCAGTGAGTCGGTGCGTTCTACCTGTGGATTGATGTATATTTCTATCCGGTCATATTTGTCACCGAGAACTCCATTAAACACGGTTTCTTTATAGTAAAGTGACCTGCCGTCCATTCCTTCATAGATGAATTGTTCTGAGTTGAATAGCGACCTTTCAAATGTATAGTTGTCTGCCAAAAGCTCATTGGTTATATCTTTGAATGTCTGAGATGAGTCAGGTGTCAGCCATGCCTTGTACTCGGTACTGAAATTGATTTGCCTGCTGTCGGCATACTTGCTCAGTTCAGGATAGTAGAACGGATTGTATTTCCTGTTTCGGGCTGAGGCTATAAAAAAACAGGATAGCATTAAGAATGTTATCAGTGTTATGCAAGTTGTTATTTTTGTCAAATCTTTCATAATCATATGTTTAGCATTCCGGCTAATACTTACTTTGAGCGCTGCCAGTCTTTGGCCGTTCTTTCAAATAGTACAGATTCCTCACTTTGCCAAAATATCGGGTCAGATATATTGAAACCTAATTGTTCACAATACGAAACAAGTATGTCTTTGTTTAGTCTCTTTTTGATTATACGCTGTTTGTAATTTAAGTCGTATTCAAACCATTGTTTTTCTCCGTTTTCATAAAATATCCACCGAGGATCTTGCATAGCATATACAGTTCGTATTGATTTTCCTTTGCTGATATAACGAAAACTATTCATTGCGCCATACAACACACTCGGATCTGTTATGCTGAACAGATAAACATCGCATTTTAGTTTAATAGACAATACATTGGCAAGAGTGTACCAACCGTCTGCATAATTGGAGAACATTACGCAGATATCGGCGTTTGCTTTCGTTTTGAAAAAATAGGACTTGGGGAGGTGCGCACCGCCGGATAATGGCTCATTTTCATACAAGTCGAAAGCAAAAGGACGAGATGCCAATTTGTACTTTCCGTTTGCTATGCCGCTATCATTTTCAAGCGCACAAACAATGTCATCGAATGAGCATTGAAAGCAAGCGAATGTAAAATATGAGAAACAGTCCATCATATTATGCGATTTGTAAAATGCAAAATTACAAAAAAGCACCATTCATCAAATATTTACAAATCGTATGTTTCTCAGCGTAATAAGTCAATTACAGTTTCATTCCTCTGCTTTTTCAGCTAATTCGCTACGCTCTGCTCAAATTTCAAATTCCGTTAGGTGTTTATTTTACAAATTCAGCCATAGCTCCGGATTCAGTTTCGTACGTTCTTTCCACAATTGGAAAGTAAGAATCGTACGATTGCCGTCCTGAGCGTCGGAATAAATCTTTCCCAGATTCTGTCCGGTCGAAACCTTTTCGCCGGCTCGTACATATACCTCGCTTAAATTGGCATAGATAGTCAGATAATTACCGTGACGCACGATAATCGTACTGTTATATCCCGGTGTCACGAAAATGCGGGAAACGACTCCGTTGAACACAGCACGAGCCTTTGTTCCCGGCGTAGTCTCAATATCGATACCGCTATTTTCGGTCTGCACATAGCGCAACTCCGGATGCTTCTGCCGCCCAAAATGTGCGACTATTTTATAACTCCCCGACAAAGGGAACGGCAGCTTTCCTTTATTTTTCTCGAAACTGCCCGACAAGGCCAATTCTTCTTTGGTCATCTTATAACCTTTGGTCGACCGCTGCTGTGCAGTAGAATTTTTTCCCTCGGTCTTGTCAGCACGGGTAGACGACTTACGCTCTTCCTCGGCAATCAGTTGTTCCAACTTGCGATCCAACGCCTCGGCCTGTTTCCGCTTCCGGTCTATCTCCCTTTTCAGTTGTTTCTCTTGCTTCTTCAATCCGGCGATCAACGTTCGTTTACTGCCTTCTTGTTTTTTCAATACCTCGGCTTCGGCATTCCGTTCCTTCAATACCGCATTCTTTTCGGCTACACTTTTGGCAAGTTGTTTTTGCAACACTTCCAATTGCTGTTTCCGTTCCGCAATCTCGGCAGCCTGCCGCTTTCTCCACGCCGAGTACTCTTTCAGATAACGAGCGCGACGATAGGACTGGCTCAATGAAGATGCAGAAAATATAAACATAAGTTCATCATACTCCGACCGCTGATGTCCCATGCGTTTCACCGCGTTGGCATAACTCCTTTTTTTAGCCGTCAAGTCCTTTTGCAACAAATAAATAGTATCTTTCACAGCCCTTTGCCTGCGATTGATTACAGCGATTTCCCTATTGATTTTCGAGATAAGATTCCGTTGCTGCCTGATTTCTGCGGTAATACTGTTTAATTCGTTCAAAGAATTTTTGGCACTCTTCAACGTTTTATTCAGTTTTTTATTGGTCTCATTCAACTCTTTCAAAGTCCGCTCCCGATTCTTCCGCAAATCCTCCATTTCGAGGGTTTGAGAAAAAACCGTAGCCGAAAAGCCGAACAACAAACACCATATAATCAACCACCTTTTCATATCGACAATTTCTTTAACATCTGCGCAGCCGAAACACGCGTATATTTTGATAAAGCAGGTTTCTCTACACCGACTTTTCCATTCCATGAAACCGAAGAGGAATCATATCTCAAATTCAACGAAACCGGGACACTCAACCCCGTCAAAGCGATTTTCATCTTCGTAGGAAAATTCTCGCTCTGTCCCTGTTTAATAAAATCGGTATAATGGCATACAATCTCTTTGTGCCCACTCGTCGAACCCATTTGGGTAGAAAGCAGTTTTATTTCGTCCAAATCGAAACGGTAACCAAATCTCTCGTCCTGCCTTTTCGGAGAAAGCGACCAACGGGAGGAACCGGATTCCATCACCTCGAAATCATCTATACCATATGCATTGTTCGCGCTATTCAATAGAAATATGCGTCCTAACAAAGCATCTTGAACGGTCTGCAACGAAACGGGACTGGACAGCTTTTCCCCTATCTCCTGCAACGATGCCGCTACATACTGTTTCTGCATCTTATTCACCAGAAACAAACTGTCGGGTGTCATATATAACCGAGCGACTTCTATGCCCAAAATGATTCTCACCGAGATTTGCAACACTTCGCCCCGGACCATACGCAGTTGAGTAGATGCACTCAAAGAACCGCTCGCCCCGAAAGATAAATCGGCGGAACCTTTGGCAGAAAACGTATTCCAATCAGGATAGGAGGCCATTAACGACTCGAAATTATTCCGCACCTCTTGTGAAACAGGACGCTCTGAAATCAATTCCTTCCCACCCTTACACCCTGCCAAAATCAGCAGAACGATCGAGCAGACCGCGATTCGTATGTGATTCATTTCTCGATATATTTCTTGTTCTTGATTTTCTTTTGCAACAGCTCGGCCGATTCGCTACCTGCTTCAAGAGCCTTCTGCCAGTAGGTCACAGCCTCGTCGACTTCGCCCAGCATAAACAAAATATCGCCATAATGCTCGAACAACTCCGCACTCGGCTCTTTCGTCTTATCCAACGCATTTTGTAAATAAATCCGTGCCAAAGAATAATTGCCCTGCTTGAAAAATATCCAAGCATACGTATCCAGATAAGTAGCATTATCCGGCTCGGCCTTAACGGTCTGTGCACTCATTCGCTCGGCTTTATCCAAATCCCGTCCCTCCATAGCGAGAAAATAGCTGTAATTATTCAACACCGGAATATTCGATGCATTGTAAGACAAGGCTTTCTCATACATTTCATACGACTTCTCCTTATCTCCCGCCGAATGGTACACATCGCCCATCTGCCCGTAAAAAAACGACTTCGTACCCGCATCGTTCTCCTCTACATAATTCAAGCCTGTTTCCAACATCGAGAGGGCCTCGTCATAACTTTTAGTCTGTGCGCTGGCTACCGCCACATACATATATATATCCTTTTGGTCGGGAACATATTGTATAGCCCTCTTTCCCACTCGTATCACCTCGGCGTATTTCTCTTGATAAAGATACAGTCCTATCAGTTGCAACCAGTTTTCCGGATTGGTAGGAGCCAAATCGGCAGCAATCGCATACTGTTCCTCGGCACGGGAAAAATCTTTACGACTTGACAGATACATACCGAACAGACGATGAACAGGTTCCTCCTGAGGGTACTGTTCCAACATCTCGGCAAATAAGGAATCGACCCGGTTCAACTCTTGTTTTTTCTTCATGAGGCCGACGATATACGTACTGAAAATACTTAGTTTGGTATCGACATCGATACGTCGGTTCATCAGAGCATTGCGTATTTCGTTGTTATAAGCGATCGTATCGCCTCGTTTCTCATAGTATCCGGCTCTCGACAAATAGATATATCCGTTTTCGGGTTCAAGGTCCAAAGCTTTATTATAGATCGACAGAGCCGCCGAATCGTTTCCGGCCTCCAAATAAATATCGCCCAACAGTCTCATATAATCGGTATTTCGGGGAAAAGTCCGTTGCAACTTCTCCGCCTCGGCCACCATAGCCTCCTTATCGCCCATATACTCATAAAGTTTCAACTTCTCTATCGTAATCGGCTCCATCATACCCATCGACGACTCCATTCGATCATAACAGGCGACAGCCTGCTTCATATCGCCTTTGTCCGTATAAGCTTCTGCCAAAGCCGAATTTATTTCGGGCTTATCGGGATTCTGTTCCAGCAACCGCGTCCATATCCGTATAGCCTCGTCGTGACGGTTGCTCTGCTGTGAGAAATTGGCATACACTACGTTATACCAATAATTATCGGAATATTTTTCAGCGGCATATCGCAAGTCTTTCCTCGCCTGCTCGTAAAACCCCATTCTCAGATAATATGGAGCCAAGAAAAAGCGCGCGGCGGCACTAGTCGTATCCAAATCGGCAGCCCGACTCATCAAATCGAATGCGGCATCGTTTTCTCCGATAGCTTTCAATCGCTCGGCCTCCAAATAGAAATAGTCAAATTTCCGGCGATCCTCCGAAGAAAGCTCCCCCGACTTATCCGCAATACCTTTGGTCGAGGCACAGCCGCACAAAATAAAAACAAATATTAAGCACGTCAATCCTCTTGTAAACCCATATTTCCGTATTCCCATCTCCATCATCATTTCTCGGAGGTTGCTATTTCACACCTGTATGACCGAATCCGCCGGCTCCCCGCTCGGTCTCGTCCAAGCTATCCACTTCATTCCACTCTACCCGACAATACTCTTTCACCACCATTTGGCAAATACGCTCGCCGTCTTCGATGGTAAACGGTTTGTCCGAAGAGTTCAACACGATGATACCTACCTCTCCCCGATAATCGGCATCGATCGTTCCCGGAGAATTCGGTATCGTGATACCATGCTTCAACGCCAACCCGCTGCGCGGACGTATCTGAGCCTCGTATCCTTCGGGCAAAGCGATAAAAATCCCAGTAGGAATCAACCGGCGCTCCATAGGAGCTAACGTGACGGGCTCCGACAGATTGGCGCGAATATCCATTCCGGCCGAGAACAAAGTACTGTAAGAAGGTAACGCATGATGCGACTTATTGACTATCTTGACGGAAACTTTCATCTGAGAATGTTTTAATAGAGAACACTTATTTTTATTCTTTTAATTTGCGAAAATAACGAAATCCTATCAAAAAAGCAGCCTATTTTTTATATTTTAATTCAATACATCTGTAAATCGGGTGAGGTTTTCACTATATTTGCATAAAATGTGAAATAGCAGAGATTCGGTATGAAAAACAAATAACTTGTTTTATCCTACTTTCACTATTTTTGCAAAGATTGACGATAAAACCCTTATGAACGCACAAGCCCAAGAAAAAACCGCGCAAATGCACTGGGAAAAACTGATCACCTCCAAACGGTTCGGCATGGAGCAATACCATGACGACAGACATCATACTCGTACCGATTTTCAACGCGATTATGACCGATTGGTTTTCTCGGCCCCGTTTCGTCGATTACAGAACAAAACGCAGGTATTTCCTCTGCCGGGTAGCATCTTCGTCCATAACCGACTGACCCACAGCCTCGAAGTATCATGCGTAGGACGTTCATTGGGAAACAACGTGTCGGCCGTGCTCAGCGAAAAATACAAAAACGAACCGTGGTGTTACAAACTCAACCACTTGGGAGCCATCACCTCGGCGGCATGTCTTGCCCACGATTTGGGAAATCCTCCTTTCGGGCATTCGGGTGAAAGAGCTATCGCAACTTATTTTTCCGAGGGAAACGGACAAATAATAAAACAAGAACTGAAAAACGAATATCATTGGCAAGACCTTACACACTTCGAAGGTAATGCAAATGCTTTTCGACTGCTCACCCATCAATTTCAAGGACGGAGACCCGGAGGGTTCGCCCTCACCTATTCGACATTGGCCTCGATAGTCAAATATCCCTACTCCTCCATACAATCGACAAAAAAAGGAAAATCGGGATTTTTCACCTCCGAGAAACAAGACTTCCTGCGTATCGCCCGAGACTTGGGATTACTGCCGGACGGCGATAGCGGCGAACGATACCATCGCCACCCGTTAGTCTATTTGGTCGAAGCTGCCGACGACATCTGCTACCAAATTATGGACATCGAGGATGCCCATAAACTGAAAATCCTGACAACCGAAACCGTCAAGAAATTATTCCTCGACTTTTTCGATGACAACAGAAAGAAACACATCAACGAAGTTTTGGAAATAGTGAGCGACCTCAACGAGCAAATCGTTTATCTGCGGTCATGTGTCATCGGCACGCTCATAGACGAATGCTCCACGCTGTTTTGCCGGGAAGAACAAGCGCTGTTAGAGGGAAGATTCAAAGGAGCTTTGGTAGACCACATTTCCGAAAGGCCCCGGACGGCCTACCAAAATTGCGCCGACACCGCATGGACGAAAATTTACAAATCGTCCGATGTCCTGGATATCGAGTTAGCAGGTAATCGCATCATTTCCGTTCTGCTTGACAAATTCCTGGATGCCGTACGATTCCCCGACAAAGCCTATTCGAGACTATTGCTGAACAAAGTACCCGAACAATACGAAGTACATTCCACCACGCTGTATGGTAAAGTTCAGGCCGTCATCGATTATATATCGGGTATGACCGACGTTTATGCCCTCGACCTCTATCGAAAAATCAACGGCATGAGTTTGCCGTCTCTCTAAATATGAATTATGAAAAAAATCGCTATAATTTCTCTATTGTTACTCGTCTGCCCGCTCATACGGGCGATTGAATACACGGTCGATAAAGTTCCCAATGTGCACCTTGATGACGGGAGACGTTTCGTAAGCAATCCAGACGGTATTTTATCGGCCGAGACAGTAAACACCCTCGACCAAATGCTATTCTCCCTACAAGAAGCCAACACTTCCGAAGTTGCAGTCGTCGCCTTACAGTCCATTGGGGACGACGACATAGACGACTTCGCCACGGACCTTTTTACCCGATGGGGAATAGGAAAACAAAACGACAACGGACTGCTGGTTTTATTAGTACTCGACCAACGCAGAATGACATTCCGCACAGGGTATGGTATAGAAGGAATATTACCCGATGCTATTTGTAAACGCATACAAACGCAATACGTTATACCACAATTCAAACAAGGAGACTATGATAAAGGAATCCTCGACGGAATGAATGTCATTACCCGAATTTTAACAACTCCCGAGGCCGTAAAAGAACTTACCGCCGCACCGGTAAAAAAAGGAATCGACTGGGAGAGAATCATCGGTATATACCTCACGGTTTCCCTCGTTGTATCTCACATCTTGTTATTTGCCATGCTTTGGAACATAGCCCATTATGCTAAAAAAGACACCTACGAGCGATACAAACGGCTGGTCGGATTTCGCCCGTATCTCTTAGCCGGCAGCTTTTTGTTCCCATTCTTCGTACTTCTCCTTTACGGAGGGCTCGGACGACGGTTGAAGCGTCTTCGCAACAAGCCTCGCAACTGTGAATCTTGCGGAAACAAAATGAGAAAGCTCGACGAAGAAGAAGACAACCGATACCTCACACCGCAAGAAAACACGGAAGAACGGCTGAACTCGGTAGATTACGACGTATGGCTCTGCGACCATTGCGGGAATACATTGGTATATCCTTATGAAAACCAATTTACTCAATACCAGAAATGCCCGTACTGCCACAGCCGGGCTTACAGTTTCGAAGGCGACCACATTCTACGCAGAGCCACGACGGTCAGCACCGGATTAGGAGAAAAAAGATACTATTGTTCCCACTGTCACAAAACAGACTGTAAACAGTATATCATACCCGTTATCGTAGCCGCCGCAGTTGTCGGAAGTGGTCGTAGAGGCGGAGGTTTCGGAGGCGGATTCGGTGGAGGCTTCGGGGGCGGAGCCACAGGCGGCGGAGGTTCGACTTCCGGTTGGTAAATACAAACGACTAATGATTATTCACACTAAATAACTCACCATGAAAATGAAACATTTGAAACATTTACTTATCGCATCGACTGTCACTGCACTTTGTGCTTGCAACAACACAAAGGAAAGTCCGGTCTCCCTGCAATGGGAAATGGTAAAAAACGGAGCAGCTCCCGGATTTTACGAAAGCACGTTTACGATTACCAACACTTCAACTAAACCATTGGAATCAGATTGGGAAATATATTACACTCAGCTCTCTCCCAGACAAGTAAAAGTAAACGAAGATTCCCCCGTAATCATAGAGATGATAAATGCCGGTTATTACAAAATAGCGCCATCAGAATCATGGACTCCATTGGCTCCCGGCGACTCGATTAAAATAAGCTATTTGAATCAAGGTATTTTTACTCAAACTTTATTCACTCCCAAATCGCCATTTTTTGTCACGAACAATGGTACACAAATCTCTATCCCGCTCTCTATCGCACCGTTCGATCGCAAAGAACAATGGACGGTTCAGGGGAGAATAGCTCCATCTTATCCCGACGGGGAAAAAGTATATGCCGACAATCAAGCCCTCGAAACCACATATAAGATACAAACCTACGACATGCTGCCTTCCCTGAAAGAAGTAACTCCGAGAGAAGGCACAAGTATAATATCCAAAGATATATCTTTGAGTGTCGAAGATGGTTTTGCCGACGAAGCGAAACTACTGATTCAAAATCTAAAAGAAATGGGATACAATGTTACAGACAAAGGTCAGACCGTTATAGCCCTGTGCCATTTCCCCCAAAACATGCAAGCCAAAAACGACGAGCACTACCGTCTCGACGTAAAAGACAATTACATAACCATCAGTGGCGGAACCCCACACGCTATTTTCAACGGGACTCAAACCCTCGTCTCATTACTCAAAAAACAGACTATTCCCGCTAAACTCGAAAATATAGCGATCAATGATTATCCCGACTTGTTATATCGGGGTATGATGCTCGACATCGCACGAAATTTCACGAAAAAAGCCGACTTGCTTAAACTGATAAACCAACTCGCCGCTTATAAAATAAACGTGCTTCATTTCCATTTTAGCGACGACGAGGCTTGGAGATTAGAAATCCCCGGATTGGAAGAACTCACTGCAATAGGGTCTCGCCGAGGATTCACCAAAGACGAAAGCCAATGCCTGTATCCCGTATATTACGGAGGCTGGAATCCAAACGATACCACAGCCACGGCAAACGGATATTATACCCGAGAAGATTTCATCGAGGTACTGCAATACGCTGCAAAACGACACATCACCGTCATACCCGAAATAGAATCGCCGGGGCATGCACGCGCGGCTATCAAAGCGATGGAAGCCCGATTCAACCGATTGAAAGGAGAAGACATGGAAAAAGCCCGGGAATATCTCCTTTCCGAATCGGCCGACACATCGAAATATGTATCGGCACAAGCCTATACCGACAATATTATGAATGTAGCCTTGCCCTCCGTCTATCGTTTCATGGATAAAGTCAGCGACGAAATCATTAAAATGTACAAAGATGCCGGCGTACCTTTGGCAACGATTCACATCGGAGGAGACGAAGTACCCAAAGGGTCTTGGACAGGTTCCCCGCTCTGCCACAAATTCATGGAGGAAAAAGGCATGAAAGATACTCACGAGCTATCGGAATACTTCTTGGAAAACATCACGGAAATGCTGTCGAAAAAAGGAGTGAAAACTTCGGGCTGGCAAGAAGTCGCTCTACACCACTCTCCCGAAATGAACGCCCGCATAGCTCCCCGCTTCGCCGGTGTATATTGTTGGAGCACGATCGGCAAACGTGATATTGTTCCTTACACCGTAGCCAACGAAGGATACGACGTAATACTTTGCAATGTCAACAACCTTTACATCGATTTGGCCTATAATCCGCACAAAGACGAACCGGGACTCACATGGGGAGGTTACGTCAATGAGTTTACATCGTTCAACATACTACCCTACAACATTTATTGCTCAGCAAGAGAAAATACGGCAGGAGAAAAGAACAATCTCAAAACAGCCGGAAAAGGGAAGATACAACTCACAGAACAATCGCGTCCACACATCAAAGGCGTACAGGCGCAACTTTTCTCCGAGACCATCGGCAGTTTCGATATGGTACAATACTATGTATTCCCCAAAATTTTCGGTCTGGTAGAACGCGGCTGGAATGCCTATCCCGAGTGGTCCCCTGTCCCGAACGACGATAAACAGGCTCTATATGAAAAGGCTCGGGCCATTTACAACGCCAAGATAGCCGAAATCGAACTGCCCCGTCTGGCTGCCGACGGTTTTAATTTCCGCGTGGCACAGCCCGGAATTAAAATTGTCGAAGGAAAACTATATGCCAACTCTCCCATTCCGCAGGCTGAAATAAGATACACCACCGACGGAAGCGAACCGGCCGCAACCTCCACGCTTTGGGAAGCTCCTGTCGATTGCAGTGCCACAGTTGTCAAAGCAAAACTTTTCTATCTTGGGAAAGAAAGCCACACCACAGACTACAAGAACGATTAATCGATAAAAAACAGAAATGAAGAAGGCTGTATAAATTATACAGCCTTCTTCATTATATACCAATCACAATAGTAAACGAAAGTAGAAATAAGGTTGCTCCGTTTTATACCGAAACACAAACCATGTTCACAAACAAAAAATAGTACGTAAGAATAGAGCCCATAACCGAAAACTCACGGAAGTCTCTATTCTCTACTTTGTTACTTCGAATGCTCCAATAAATACTCGGCGATCTGAACGGCATTCAAGGCTGCGCCTTTCTTAATCTGATCGCTCACAGTCCAGAAAGACAAGCCATTCGGATTAGAAATATCAGACCGGACACGCCCCACATACACAGGATCGTTACCTGCCTTATTCAATGGCATGGGATACACCCTGTTCTCCGGATCGTCTTCCAAGACTACACCTTTCGCATGAGCGAATGCTTCACGAGCTTCTGACACAGAAACAGGTCGTTCTGTTTCTATCCAGATAGCCTCCGAATGAGCCCTCATCACCGGCACTCGCACGCAAGTAGCGCTCACGGCTATATCGGAATGCATGATCTTACGGGTTTCGTGAAACATTTTCATTTCCTCCTTCGTGTATAAATTGTCGGTGAAAACATCGACCTGAGGAATCAGATTATAGGCCAACTGAAAGAAAAATTTCTCTACCGTAGGAGTTTCACCCGCAACGATCTGTTCATATTGTTTTCTCAACTCGGCCATCGCCGATGCACCGGCTCCGCTCGCCGCCTGATAAGTTGCGACATGCACTCTCTTGATATGAGAAAGTGACTCTATGGCATTCAGGGCAACCACCATTTGTATGGTAGTACAATTAGGATTTGCGATAATCCCACGAGGACGCACGAATGCATCGTCGCCGTTCACTTCTGGAACAACCAAAGGAACATCTTCGTCCATGCGGAATGCACTCGAATTATCGATCATGATAGCACCGTATCGGGTAATCGTTTCGGCAAATTCCTTAGAAATTCCTGCACCTGCCGATGTGAAAGCTATATCCACACCTTTGAAATCGTCATTGTGTTTCAATTCCTTGACCGCAATTTGTTTACCTCGGAAGGTGTACTCACGACCCGCACTGCGAGAGGACCCGAACAACAACAGCTCGTCAATCGGGAAATTCCGCTCGTCCAAAACTTTTAGGAACTCTTGTCCGACAGCGCCACTGGCGCCCACAATAGCGACTTTCATTTTCTTTCTTTTATAATTACTACTTAGGAATCCTTATTATTCCAGAATACTAAAAATTGGCGCAAATATACAATTATTTATGAAATTCTATAACAAAACGCTCATTATTATATCATTCTCGCTGTATTTTAGCCATCAGTAACACATTTTGAACAGAAGGTCGAAAATCCTTGCAAGAAATAACTTTTATCATTAATTTTGCCACAAAGCGAAAATAGATTCCACTTTGGCAGAAACAAATCAATTTGCTTTCGTACTCGGGTCACTCTATTTTTGTCACCATTTATAAGTTTCGCATTTAAATTACAGGGGTTATGAGCGGTATCGCGACTCTACCTATCGAAAATCCGGTGCTGATATTTTTCATCGTGCTGGTCATTATTTTGTTTGCCCCGATATTACTCAACCGCATACGTGTTCCCCACATCATCGGTCTGATCATAGCGGGTGTAATCATCGGCCCCAACGGTCTGAATCTATTGGCTCGCGACAGTAGTTTTGAAATTTTCGGAAACGTAGGAATCCTTTACCTCATGTTTTTGGCAGGACTCGAAATCGACATGTATGATTTCAAGAAAAGCAAAAAAGACGGGATCATATTCGGGCTATACACGTTTCTCATACCCATGATTTTAGGAACCGCGATCAGTTACTACACCCTCCATCTCAACCTAATGACTTCCATACTGTTGGCAAGCATGTACGCCTCACATACGCTGATAGCCTACCCCATTATCAGCAGATATGGAATATCCCGTAGCCGAGCCGTCCCTATCACTATCGCCGGAACCATTTTCACAGTCTTGGGAGCCTTGATTATTTTAGCTGTAATTTCTGGTATGGTACGAGGCGACTTGACCGAATTTTTCTGGCTCAGACTATCGGTGAACATAACGATTTACAGCATAGCCATACTATACATTTATCCCCGGCTCACCCGATGGTTTTTCAAGACCTACAATGATAATGTCACGCAATTCATATTTATCTTGGCCCTTGTTTTCCTGGCATCTTATATGGCGCAAGTTATCGGGCTGGAAGCCATCTTGGGAGCATTTTTCGCAGGCATTGTTCTGAACCGTTTTATCCCCAACGTTTCCCCCTTGATGAACCGCCTCGAATTTGTAGGCAACGCCCTGTTCATACCCTATTTTCTCATAGGTGTAGGCATGCTCATCGATTTGAGAGTAATTTTCAAAAGCACCGAAACGATCATCGTCGCCGTAAACATGTCGGTAGTGGCAACCATCTGCAAATGGTTGGCAGCATGGCTCACTCAAAAAACCTGCCACATGACGAAATCCGACCGGCAACTCATCTTCGGACTGAGCAACGCTCAGGCCGCCGCCACGCTCGCGGCCGTCATCATCGGTCACGACATAGGACTTTTCAACGAAGAAATACTCAACGGCACTATCGTCATGATTTTAGTGACCTGCATTATCAGTACATTGGTTACCGAAAAGGCCGCCCGGCGCATAGTTATCGAAATACAAAATAACGAACCCGCCAGTTACAAGTCACCCATACAGAACGAGCAGATATTAATTCCTGTGGCTAATCCCGACACAATCGAGAACCTGATCAATCTGGCCCTCTTGTTAAAATCTCCGCAAAAGAAATCTGCACTTTACGCTTTGCATGTAACCGACGACGATAAAAAAAGCAACTTCCTCTCACAAGCCGTTCTCGAATATGCGGGGAAAGTAGCATCTTCCGCCGATACGAAATTAATCCCGATTGCCCGATACGACATGAACATAACCAGCGGGATTATCCACACCATGAAAGAAAAAAATATAACGGAGGTCGTACTCGGATTACATCACAAAGCAAATATCGTTGACACGTTTTTCGGCGCAAAAATAGAATCGCTCTTGAAAAGCACGAATAAAATGATACTCATTTCGAAATGTGTCAATCCCATAAACACGGTTACCCGTATCGTCATAGCCGTTCCCCGCAAGGCCGAATACGAAACAGGATTCGCCCGATGGATAGACCGAGTGGCGAACATGGCGAAACAAATAGGTTGCCGTGCTATATTCTATGCTTATGCCGAAACCATTCCCTATTTGAAAGCCCGATTACGAGCCGGAAGATACAACATCAGAAACGAATTTGAAATTTTGGAAAGCTGGGACGATATTCTGCTTCTTGCTAATGTTGTACTTGACGACGACCTATTTATCGTTGTCAGTGCGCGCCCCACATCGGTTTCGTTTAATTCCGAGGCCGACAATATTCCTTCTTTCCTCTCCAAATATTTCGCCAACAACAATCTAATAGTCCTCTATCCCGAACAATTCGGCACAGCAGAACCGACACCCGTCTCTTTCATGGAACCGCTGTCTCACGACATGCTCAACCACTCCGAGATATTAGGACTCGAAAAAATTTTCAGACAGCTTATCACTTATAAAAAACGGTGGACTCACCGTAACCGCAAAAAGAAAATAGACCTTTGATAATTAAGAAGTTGTTTTAAATTTATTGAGAAATAATATTATCATTGCAAGCAGGTATGTTCCGGCCATATTGAGCCCCTGTCTCGCATCTTGAATCCCTTGATTTTTGTCAATAGCCCACTATTGACTGCATATCTCGGACTCCAATCTGCTTCAACATAGGGCTCAATCTGTCTCGGAATAAATTTAAAACAGCTTCTAAGATTCAGTAAAAAATCCGTGGGATAGACATGGATTTTAGCGATGCAATCTTCGCAGACAATCTCATTCCAGTCTTTTCAGAAAAAGGTCGAAAAGATTACATAATCTTTGATTGTGGAGTTTAACCCCTTCACCCTGAGGGTACTTCCCCCCCCTATTTCCTTGTGCCTTCACCACCCGATAAAAGCGGGATATTTGAGAGTAAAGTTTTTGTTTGTATTAACCCCTTCGTTCTCTGGACACTCCCCCTATGTTTATTCGGAAACACCCCATAATGCTACGGGGCACGGCAAGGAGGAGAGGGAGATGCATCACTCTGTTCCCGTTATCGAAGGTATTCACACTTCTCCCCTGTGTTTTGCACAGCAAAATATAGGGGAGAAACAGAGGAGCGATAGCGACGATGAGAGGGGTTAAGAATAATATCTTAGAGATTTTTGATTAGTGTTAGAAAAAATGGAATATTTATATAACCTCTCCCCCTGCCGTGTCCCGTAGTATTGCGGGGTGTTTCTGTAAGGAAATAGAGGGGGAGTGCCGGCAGGGCAAGAGGGTTGAAAAGATTATATAACTTTTGATGGAGGGAGTAAAGGTATAAAAGGACAATACCCTCTGATTTCCTACGGAGTCGATATCCCCACCAATTATCGACTGATCCATTTCCCCTACCTATCGACCGAGCTATAAACGACTGTCGAGGCATATAAATAAAAAAAGGAGAGACCTTCCCAGCCTTTCCTTTTCTATGCCATAATAAAATAAATGCTTATTTTACTTTGTCTGCCAATTCTGCACCGGCTTTGAATTTAACCACTTTCTTAGCAGCGATAGTGATTTTCTGTTTGGTTGCAGGGTTGATACCCGTACGAGCTGCTTTTTCAGTAACACCGAAAGTTCCGAAACCGATAAGGGCCACTTTGTCACCCTTAACAAGAGATTCAGAAACAGCTTCTACGAAAGCATCCAATGCTTTTTTAGCATCAACTTTGCTCAAACCGGCTTTTTCTGCCATGGCATTGATAAGTTCAGTTTTGTTCATAACGCGTATAATTTAAAGTTAAGTAAATAATTCTCCATAAAGAGCAGCACCGCAAATGTAAAGATTAAAATGAAATACTGCAAACAATAAAGTAAAAAAATATAATAAAAGCCTCGATTTTATAATATAAGCAAGCTATATTTGACTAAATACTCGAAAAATCATTACTTTTGTCCGCACAATCAGAGTATAATACATTTACCCTGCTTGGAATGAATGGTTTACACTTCGTAAGAAAAGTACATTTGATATATGCAAAACAGATCATTTTTGGGATCTATACCACCGGTGACACTCAACTTGATTATCGTTAACTTCATCGTGTGGCTGGCAGCTTTAACTCTACCTAAAATTGCCGGAATAAATTTGAACTATTGGCTGGGGTTACACTATTTTGCAGCCGACGATTTCAATGTCGTGCAGTTGATTACCTACATGTTTTTACACGACACCAGCGGAATAGAACATATTTTCTTCAATATGTTCTCCGTTTTCATGTTCGGTAGAACTCTCGAAGCCGTATGGGGAGGGAAACGTTTTCTATTCTACTACATTACCACAGGAATGGGAGCGGCATTGGTGCAAGAAGCGGCATGGTACTTCGAACTACGTTCAGCCATATCGGAAACCGTAGCCTTGTACGGTTGGGAACAAACGTCCCAACTACTCAACAACTTTATAACCGTAGGAGCTTCTGGCGCAGCATTCGGTATTTTATTGGCTTTCGGCATGTTATTTCCGAATGCTCCGTTGTTCATCATATTCATACCCATTCCCATCAAGGCAAAATACTTTGTCATCTTTTACGGGTTACTCGAATTATTCTTCGGTGTCAGCGGAAGCATGAGCAGCGTGGCTCACTTTGCACATTTAGGCGGCATGCTCTTCGGCTTCTTCTTGATTCGTTATTGGAAAAAGAAAGGAATAGGCGGTGGCGGATTCTATTATTGACAAACTGAAACAGCAATTCCGGCAAGGCTCCGTATTGCTGAAACTCATCTATATCAACGTAGCGATCTTTCTGCTACTGAGACTCACATGGGTCGTTTTGATGCTGTTCAATATCGACGGATATGTCATACTGCCCTTCATCGAAATGCCATCGATACCCTATGAGTTCATCACCCATCCGTGGACTCTGCTCACATACATGTTCGTCCATTACGATGTATGGCACATTCTGTTCAACATGCTTTGGCTATATTGGTTCGGGCAAATATTTCTCATGTCGTTCAGTGAAAAACAAATGGTAGGGCTATATCTTTTAGGAGGTATAGCCGGTGGTTTATTATATCTGCTTTCGTACAATTTGTTTCCCTATTTCGATGGCAAAGAAGGATTGATGTGCGGAGCCTCTGCCTCGATAATCGCCATTGTCGTAGCCACGGCATTCCGAATGCCCGACTACAAAGTCAACCTGCTTTTTCTCGGAGCTATATCTTTGAAATACATCGCACTGGTTACTATCGTCATTGACTTGTTGAGTGTCACATCGGCCAACGGAGGAGGGCACATCGCTCACCTCGGAGGAGCCCTTCTCGGTTACTGGTTTATTGTGCGATGGGAAAAAGGGAAAGATTTGACGGCGCCTGTCAACAAACTCATCGACAAAATCGTAACGGGATTCAAACCCCGCCCGAAAATCAAAGTGTCACGACCTTCGAACCGATCCTCTTCCCGGCCCGAGACCGATATGGAATACCGAGCCCGCAAAAAGAAAGAAAACGACGAAATCGATTCGATTCTCGACAAAATAAAAAAATCGGGGTATACCTCGCTCTCTGCCGAAGAAAAGAAAAGACTGTTCGAAGCCGGGAAAAAATAACGTGGTAATGAAACATGTCGTCAAAGTCATATTATTGCTGCTCAATCTGCTATGGGGGCTTTTGCTCGTCATCGGCTCCTACTCGGCATACTTTCCCTCCCGCATAGGCATACTGGTCGAGCTCTTATTTCCGCTGAATCTGTTTGCCTGCATAGCGTTCTTTTTTATATGGCTCGCCTATAATCCCCGTTATATATGGGTTCCGCTCGCCGCACTGGTCATCTCTTGGGGAGGAATAGCCCGATACTGTCCGGTACATAAACCTCAGCCGATAGACAACAGCCAACCCGGTTTTTCCCTGATGACTTATAATGCCTACTTCTTCCTCGATTATGAAGGAACAGATACCCGGCAAAACCGGACCCTTTCCTTTATCCTCTCGCAAAATGCCGATCTCGTTTGCTTGCAGGAAAGTCCGGGTCTGATCGCTCCGAATCCGGGATTGAAAATCACCGGGGAACAAATAGACAGTGTAAACACGCTGTATCCCTACCGCATTCCTACGACCCACGGTATGAATTTCCTGTCGAAATACCCGGCGACATTGTTGTTCGATACGGTATATTCCGAGTCGAGCGCCATCGCCATTTACCGGGTAAAGATAGAAGACCATACAGTCACCGTTGTCAACCAACACATGGAATCTATCGGATTGACTCAAACCGACAAAGAACTATATCATGAAATCACGGCACACCCCAATACCGACCGACTGGACGAAATAAAGAAACACTTGTTGTCCAAACTCATGAACGCAGCCGAGATTCGAAATCGCCAAGCCGACCTGACAGCCGAGAAAATACAAAACATTCCCGGTAATATCATCGTCTGCGGCGACTTCAACGACTCACCCTTGTCCTATTCCGTCCGAAAGTTCCACAGTATGGGTTTTCGCGACGCCTACAACGAATTGGGATTAGGACCGGGAATCACATATCATGCCAATCGCTTCTGGTTCCGCATCGACCATATCCTATACAAAGGCAATATGGAAGCCCGATGGCTTGTCCGCCAACGACATAAAAGTTCAGACCATTATCCCCTTGTCACAAGGTTTGTATGGGAAAATTCCGAAAATCATTAACACAGTAATATTATACCTCATGAAAAAACTTTTAGTAACATCGTTAACTTGTCTTATGATGATCTCTTGCAATCAAAAAGAGAATCCGCTGCTTAGCGAGTTCAGCACTCCTTTCGGGGTTCCGCCGTTCGAACAAATAAAGCCCGAGCACTACTTGCCGGCTTTTGAAGAAGGCATCCGTCAGCACGATGCCGAAATTGCCGCAATCATTGCCAACCCCGAGGCTCCTACATTCAAAAACACCATCGAACCGCTCGAATTCAGCGGTATGCTACTGACTCAGGTCAATCTGATATTCAGCAGTTTGACCGAGGCGGAAACGAACGACGAACTCCAAGCCATCGCCAAAGAGATTTCGCCCAAACTGACCGAGCATTACGACAACATCTCGCTCAACGGAGAACTCTTTGCCCGAATTAAAACTGTATACGAGAACCGGGATAAAGAGAACCTCGACACCGAACAGATGAAAGTTCTCGAAAACCACTACAAAGACTTTGTTCGTGCGGGTGCTCTTCTCTCCGAAGAAGATAAAGCCACGCTTCGCGAGATTAACAAAGAATTGGCTATGTTTTCCATACAATACGGAGACAATGCCTTAGCCGAATCAAACGCTTTTGAACTGGTCATCGACAATGAAACCAACCTCGCAGGCTTGCCCGAGGCAGTAGTCACGGCAGCAGCCGACGAAGCGGCTGCTCGCAACAAAGCCGGTAAATGGGTATTTACCCTCGATGCACCCAGCCGCCTCCCATTCCTGCAATACGCCGACAACCGCAATCTGCGCGAAAAAGTTTATAAAGCCTATATCAACAAAGCCGACAACGACAACGAATTCGACAATAAAGAAATCGTATCGAAAATGGTCAACCTCCGTTTAAAGAAGGCCAATCTACTGGGATTCAATACTTATGCCGACTTTGCCCTCGACGATCGCATGGCAAAAACCGATGCGAACGTCAACGATCTCATCAATCGGGTATGGGCCTATGCGATACCCCGTGCAAAAGAAGAAGTAGCCGACATGCAAAAGATCATCGACGCCGAAGGCGGCGGTTTCAAACTCGCCCCGTGGGATTGGTGGTACTATGCCGAAAAAGTACGCAAAGCCAAATACGATTTGAACGAAGACGAACTGAAACCCTATTTCAGCCTCGACAACGTACGTGAAGGTGCGTTCATGGTTGCCAATAAATTATACGGAATCACTATCACCGAATTGAAAGATATGCCGGTCTATCACCCCGATGTCCGCGCATTCGAAGTGAAAGATGCCGACGGCAAACATTTGGCCGTATTCTATACCGATTACTTCCCCCGTGCCGGGAAACGTGCCGGAGCTTGGATGTACAACTTCCGTGAAGCCTATGTACAAGACGGTAAAGAAGTACGCCCCATCGTTTACAACGTGGCAAACTTCACCAAACCTACCGCCGATACTCCCTCTTTGCTTACCATCGACGAAGTGCAAACTCTTTTCCACGAATTCGGACATGCCCTGCACGGCATGCTCACCCGTTGCCACTACCCCTCGGTAAGCGGGACCAGTGTCGCACGCGATTTCGTAGAGCTACCGTCGCAAATCAACGAACACTGGGCAACGCACCCCGAAGTCTTGAAATTATATGCCAAACATTATCAAACCGGCGAAGTCATTCCCGACTCGTTAATCGCCAAAATGGAGGCAGCCTCTAAATTCAATCAAGGATTCGCCACCACCGAATTTTTAGCTGCGGCTATCCTCGACATGCGTTGGCACGAAATAGACGAAGTTGAAGAATACGATGTGCGCCAATTCGAAAAAGAAGTAGCGCAATCCGTCGGACTCATCAACGAAATCACCTATCGCTACCGTAGCACCTACTTCTCGCACATCTTCACCAACGATTACTGTGCAGGATATTACAGCTACATCTGGGCCGAAGTTCTCGATGCCGATGCTTTCGACGCATTCAAAGAACACGGTATCTTCGACCCTGCGACAGCCAAAGCATTCCGTGAAAACATTCTCGAAAAAGGCGGAAGCGAGGACCCCATGAAACTTTATCGCCAATTCCGTGGAGCAGAGCCTAATCCCGATGCCCTGCTTCGCAACCGGGGATTGAAATAACAATTTCCTCTATACAGGAAAGGGAGCTGTGCCGCGGCACAGCTCCCTTTCTTATAAAAAAATATCGATACCCTTTCAATTTATCGATATTCCCATTATATTTGTACATAAACAACAGACAAATAACCTCGGAAAAACAATCCTATTTCAAATTGCGATGGACACAATTATATCAAGTTGGCTCTTGTGGCTCATTATTGCGGCCATACTCATTATCATAGAACTGCTCACTTCCATGATAGCGACATTCTGTTTGGCAGCAGGTTGCCTAATAGCCATGGTATGCGCCCTGCTGGGCTGGGGCATCGAAACACAACTGACCGGAGCCATAATCGGCACCGTAATCGCATTTATACTCGTCCAACCCTTGATTCGCCACCGAAAGGAAACGATAAAGAAACAGGATAAATCGGCAAGCAACATGGATGCGCTCATCGGGTGCACGGCCGTTCTTACCGAATCGATTACCGAATACGCTCCGGGACGCACACGAATCGACGGAGTAAACTGGCAGATACGCACAAACTCGAACGCTCCGCTCACCAAAGGTTCGAAAGTCCGTATCATCGGGTATGACAGCATTATCCTCATCGCAGAACCCATTTAACCGAAAATACAATAACCTCTAAAATTATACTTATGGAATACGTACTATTAGGACTGTTGGCAACCATCGCCATTATTTTAGTCTCGGCAGGTATAAAAGTCGTACCGCAATCCGAAACCCGGGTCATCGAACGATTAGGCCGTTTTCACAGCGTGCTATCTCCGGGAATCAACATCATCTGGCCCTTCATCGACAAACCCAAAATGATCTACACCCGGCGAGTCGACACCATTGGCGGCAGGTCTATCGTTCGCTTCACATCGACCAGTGCGATAGACTTGCGGGAACAAGTCTATGATTTCCCGTCACAACAAGTCATCACAAAAGACAATGTCACCACCGAAATAAATGCACTGCTCTATTTCCAAATAGTCGATCCTCAAAAGGCGGTATACGAAATAGACAACTTGCCAAACGCCATAGAAAAGCTCACACAAACGTCGCTACGTAACGTCATCGGAGAACTTGAACTCGACGAAACACTCACCTCGCGAGACACCATCAACTCGAAATTACAAACGATTCTCGACGAAGCCACCAACAAATGGGGTGTGAAAGTGAACCGGGTCGAACTGCAAGACATCACCCCTCCCGAAAGCGTGAGAGTAGCTATGGAAAAACAAATGCAGGCAGAACGAACCCGACGAGCCGAAATCTTAAAAGCCGAAGGAGAAAAACAATCGTTGATTCTCCGATCCGAAGGGGAAAAAGAATCTAAAATCAATCAGGCCGAAGCCGTGAAACAATCCGAAATCCTCCGCGCCGAAGGAGAATCGAAGGCCAAAATACTCATGGCTCAGGGTGAAGCCGAAGCTATACGACGAATCACAGAGGCTATCAACAGCACAAAAACCGACCCGGCCTCCTATCTCCTCGCCGTAAAATACATCGAAACACTCAACCAAATGGTATCCGGTAAAGACAACAAAACGATTTATATCCCTTACGAAGCCTCGAACCTCCTTAGTTCCATCGGCTCCATTAAGGAAATATTCAATAAATAAGCAAAACAGGTAAGGCACAGCCTTTTTCCTCCCTACACCCGGCGAAATACACGGAAAAATGACATCTGAACCCCGAAATCAACTCGGTGTTCAATGTAATTCTAAACTCTCCCTTTGCTCGTCGCAAATGAGACAAGGGGAGAGTGCTCGCAGGGAGAGGAGAAGGCAATATCCCGGCCCGATCTTTCATATCGTTATAAACACCAACGCACATTGAATACAAGCTGTGACAAATCGAGAAGCGTAAAATTGCCTACACAAAAACGAATCGACAGTATTGATCTGTTCAAAGGAATCGCCATTCTGGGAATCGTGTGGAAACACACCTTTCATCCGCAATGGTGCGATCTCATTCACATAAGCGCGCTTTTCTTCATCTTATCGGGAATCTTTTTCAAAGACGAGCCATTCATTCCCTTTCTAAAAAAGAAAATCCGAACCATACTTATTCCGTTCCTCTTCTTTTACATACTCTCCTATCTCGCCCGAATGGCCTTCTATTTCGGACACTTTCGCACCCTACACGGATTCGCATGGGATAGCCTGCTGGAAATCTTTTCTATTTCCAATACACCCGACTACCTCACGGTGAACATACCTCTGTGGTTTCTCGTCGGCCTGTTCGTCATGCAAATTATCTTTTGGTGCCTGAACAGAGTAATACCCCGTAATAAATACCGCAGCTGCTGGTTCTTGGTAATCTTAGCTGCCCTATACGCTGGTTACGGCACAATCGAGTCTTGGCACTCGCCGTTTATGTTCAATATCGCCATCGAGTGTCTCCCCTATTTTATTGCTGGAAACCTTTTCGGACTACAAATAGCCCGATTTCTTTCCAAGTCCTCTCTGAAATATCTCCTCGCCCCGACATGTTTTGCCCTGTTCATCGGGTTCCAATACTTGCCGATCGATATCTCTATCCTTGCCTTTATCAAAGCATTGACCATATTCTTGGCAATACTTTCCCTACTGTCTTGCTTCGAAAACAGTTGCTCGATGATATGGACGACAGTCCGATATTTCGGGAAATCATCACTCTTTATCATGGGTATTCATGTACTCTTATTAGCCCCTATACAATCGATGGCACGCGCCATCACCGGAAAACCGAACTTACTCACCGGATTAATCTGCCTTGCGCTTACTATGCTCCTCATATACGTTCTTATACCTTTCACCGAGAAATATATCCCGTGGGCTATCGGGAGACAACGACAAAAACAGGACACGAAATTATCTCAAACAACAAAATAGTATGAATAAACAAGTTTTAACAATTAGGGGGGGGGTAAAACCAACCTCTTCAAAACGAATCGATTACATCGACCTTATTAAAGGAATCGCCATCATCGGTGTCGTATGGAGTCACACTGTACACCCGCAATGGTACAATGTAACCTACATAAATGCACTTTTCTTCTTTCTCTCCGGATTCTTTTTCAAAGAAGAACCATTCCCCGCTTTCCTAAAAAAGAAAGTCAAAACGCTCATTATCCCATTCACTTTCTTCTACCTCCTATCCTACCCGTTCCGAATCATTTTTAACCTTTGGGATTACCGTACGCTCAACAACTTCGACTGGGGGTGTATCTTCGATGTATTCGACATAACAAACAAAAGCGATTATCTATTTGTCAATGTTCCGCTTTGGTTCATATTTTGCTTGTTCGCCATGCAACTGATATACTGGTGCATGAACAAGATCACTCCGGAAAAATACCGGACAATCATATATCTCATATTGACCGCAGTAATCATGATCTGGAACGAGGAAATCAAATCTTACCCGACCATTTTCATGTTCAATAACGCAGTGCAATGGTTGCCCTATTTCATAATCGGCAACTTGTTCGGCCTGAAATTATCTCGCTTGATTCTCGACTACCAATCAAAATACATCATTGTACTGACAACCCTCGTCGCTTTCATCGGCTTACAAGCCATCGACTGTAATCTGCCTGCCTATTTTTTCCTAAAAGCCATCGTCCTGTTTCTTTGTTTCATGTCCGTCCTATCCTATTTCAACGACAACAAGAACCATATATGTGCGATTGTTCGTACCTTAGGAACATCTACCCTCTTTATCCTCTGCATACATATTCTCATACAAACTCCTTTCCAACGAGCCATCATGAAAATATTCGGGCATCGGGAAGTATTCACCGGATACATCGACATCGCACTCACCCTGCTCGTCATATATCTCCTCATTCCCTTCGTGAATAAATATCTTCCCTGGGCGATCGGGAAAAAAAGATAAGGATAAAAAAGAACCGGGGCTAGAATTATCCAGCCCCGGTATCTATATAGACAAACTACTTTATGGCTTAGGTTGCAACAAACGATTATACTCCAAATCGTCATTTATAATTTCCATAGCCTTGACGAACGAGGGATTTCGAGGATTCATTACTCTGAAATAGGCAGCCGTGTCGAACATATCCCGGGCAATAAGAGCCTTTATCTGCAAAGCTATCAACCCTTTGGATTTCCGATACTGCTCCTCGTTATATTTCACCTTTTCGGTTTCTCCCATCTTCAACAATTCAGCGAGCATATCGTCCGTAACCGCAAATTCTTCGACAAACTGGTCCACCTTTTTATACTTATTCGTCAACTCTTTCCGATGGCTGTCGAGATAATTGACCGGATATTGATTCAATACCCCTTTCGCCAACAAATCCCGATGGAAATCGGTATAAATCGTCGTGTCTAACGGTATAAAAATATCGGGCATAATACCCCCGCCGCCATATACCGTACGTTTACTCTTCAAAGTTTGGAATTGCAACGAATCCGGGAAGTGAATGCTATCGGTATAAATAAGCTCTCCATGATTGAACCGGTCTAGCAATTCCCGCTCATATGCCTCGTGACCTTTGTCATAAGGCTTCTGTATACTCCTGCCGGAAGGCGTATAATATCGGGCGACAGTCAACCTTATCATCGATCCGTCGGGGAATGGTATGGGACGCTGAACCAAACCTTTTCCGAAGGTACGACGCCCTACGATTATACCCCGGTCCCAATCTTGAATCGCACCCGAAAGGATTTCACTTGCCGAAGCCGAGCTCTCATCGACCAGCAAAACTAATCTCCCCTTTTGGAACTGCCCCCGTTTCGAAGCGAAAGCATCGTCCCGTGGAGAACGACGACCCTCGGTATAAACGATCGACTGCCCGTCGTCCAAAAACTCGTCGGCCATAGCGATAGCACTGGTCAAGAATCCACCGCCGTTGCCTTGCAAGTCGACAATAAGATTCTTCATACCTTTCTTTTTCAACTCCTTAATGGCATCAGAAAATTCCTTGTCTGTCGTCACGGCAAAACGGCTCACCCGTATATAACCCGTTTCTTTATCGGCCATATAAGATGCATCGATACTGTAAATAGGTATTTTATCGCGTACGATTCTGAATTCGATAGGCTCCTTCACCCCTTTGCGCAATACGGTCACTCGCACCACCGTACCCGATTCCCCGCGTAGCCGTTTCATGATGTCGGTATTTTTCATCTTCACTCCGGCTATGGTTGTATCGTTTACAGCGATGATACGGTCACCCGCCAATATTCCCACCTTTTCCGAAGGTCCGCCAACGATAGTCTGTATCACATACAACGTATCTTTATTCATATTGAACTGGATACCCACTCCGCTGAAATTACCCTGTAAAGGCTCGTTCATCTCCCGGGTCTCCTCGGCTGTCGTGTAGGTCGAATGCGGATCGAGTTTATCGAGCATACCCCGAATGGCATCCTCCACCAACTTATTCTCGTCTACCTCATCGACATACAAATTCGTTATGGCGAAATCGGCCAAACTGAGTTTTCGCATTCCTTCGCTTTGGCCTTGCGACCACATGGCTCCCACCGCTATCAAGGGTAGGAATATGATAAAAAATAGTCTTTTCATCTTCAACTTAAAATTATACTAATTTCAACCCTTTGGGAACAAATTCATCGACACTGTGACCGAACCTTAAAAGCTCCCGCACAATGGTAGAACTGATATGAGTCAATTCCGGCTCGGTAAACAAAATTATCGTCTCTACCCCCGATAATTTCCGGTTCACGTCGGCGATAGTCTTCTCATACTCGAAGTCATTCACCGACCGGATACCCCGCAGAATAAACCGGGCATTCCATTGCTTCGCAAGGTCGATGGTGAGGCTGTCGTACGAAACGACTCGAATCCGAGGATTATCCCGAAACAAATCCCTCAACATTTCCAACCGCTGTTCCACGGTGAAATAAGTGCGTTTCGAATCATTGATACCTATGGCTATGACCACTTCATCGAGCAATTCGAGCCCCCTGCTCACAATCGACATATGACCGAGAGTAAAAGGGTCGAATGTTCCCGGGAACACAGCTATCCTTTTAGACGAGATTGGTGTCATCTTCTATAACCAGATTTTGTATAATAAAGTTTTGTCTTTCCATGGTGTTCTTGCCCATATAAAATTCGAGCAAATCTTTCACCAAATCCTCCTTACGCAGCGATACCCGGTCGAGACGCATATCCGGTCCGATAAACTGACGGAACTCGTCGGGCGAAATCTCACCCAATCCTTTGAATCGTGTCACTTCGGGGTTTGCTCCGCACTTCTTGATAGCGGCGAGCCGTTCCTCGTCTGTATAGCAATAATGTGTTTCTTTTTTATTCCTCACGCGAAACAGCGGAGTCTGTAAAATATAAACATGCCCTTTCTTGATAAGGTCGGGGAAAAATTGCAAAAGAAAAGTAATCATCAGCAAGCGGATATGCATACCGTCCACATCGGCATCGGTTGCGATAATCACCTTATTATACCGGAGCCCCTCGATACCGTCCTCTATATTAAGGGCAGCTTGCAGCAAGTTGAACTCCTCGTTCTCATAAACGACCTTTTGGGTCAGTCCGTAAGTATTCAACGGCTTACCCCGCAAAGAGAAGACCGCTTGCGTTTCCACATTACGGATCTTGGTAATCGAACCGCTTGCCGAGTCCCCCTCGGTAATGAAAATACAGCTCTCGTCCTGTCGGTCGCCTTTGGTATCGTTGTAGTGTATGCGGCAATCACGCAACTTGCGGTTATTCAAATTCGCTTTCTTCGCACGCTCCCGTGCCAACTTCGTAACCCCCGCTATCGCTTTGCGTTCCTTTTCCGATGCCAATATCTTTTTCAGCATCACATCGGCCACTTCGCCGTTTTTATGCAGATAATTATCCAATTCCTTTTTCAAGAAATCGCCGATAAACTTTGCGATGGTCGGTCCATCGGGTCCCACGTCTTTCGAACCGAGCTTGGTCTTGGTTTGCGACTCGAATACAGGTTCCTCCACCTTGATACTGATTGCCGCTACCATACCGTTACGAATATCGGTATATTCGAAATTCTTGGCATAAAACTCCTTAATCGTACGGGTAGCCGCTTCTCTGAAAGCAGTCAAGTGCGTTCCTCCCTGCGTCGTATGTTGCCCGTTCACAAACGAATAATATTCCTCGCCATACTGGTTGCTGTGCGTGATAACCACCTCTATATCCGCTCCCGACAAATGAATGATAGGATATAAAGGTTCGGTTGTCATGTATTCGTTCAACAAATCGACCAATCCATTACGGGAATGGAATTTACGTCCGTTCAACAAAATGGTCAGTCCCGTATTTAAGAACACATAGTTTTTAAGCAACGGCTCTATCAATTCCTCCCGGTAAGCATAATTTTTAAAAATCGTTCCATCGGGAGAAAACTGAACCAATGTACCGTTCGGCTCGTCAGTAGGTGTCAAACCGCTTTCCGAGACCACTTCTCCGCAAGCATAACTCACCGAGTTACTCATTCCGTCGCGATAAGACTGTATGAAAAAACTCGACGACAAAGCATTGACCGCCTTGATACCGACACCGTTCAGACCGACTGACTTTTTAAATGCCTTCGAATCGTACTTACCGCCCGTATTCATCTTGGAAGAGACATCTTTCACTTTGTCGAGAGGTATACCCCGACCATAATCCCTCACCGAAACGACCTCGCTCGAAATCTCCACGACAATCTGTTTGCCAAAGCCCATCATGTGCTCGTCGAGAGCATTGTCGAGAACCTCCTTCAACAATACATAAATGCCGTCATCGGCATGAGAACCGTCCCCCAACTTCCCGATATACATACCGGGGCGGCGACGGATATGCTCCTTCCAATCGAGCGTCTTAATGGCATCGGAGCCGTACTCGAACTCAGAATTTATATTCGTATTCTCTTCCATAAATATCTATCTCTCACCGCTGATTTTTCGTATAATGCAAAGATAAAGCAGGCCGGGAGTAGAAACAAGCACACTTGGTTATACCGAGGCACAGCCCATTTTCGCATTATGCAAAGATAACGCTAAAAAAGAGTAAAAAAAAGAATAACTCCCTTTTTACAACCTTTTTAAGAAATAGATATGCCCCGGAAAAGCGTTTGCTTTTCCGGGGCACATCTATACGATCTCTTCTATCGGACAAACTACTCTACCAAAGCGAAATCGAGCTGTTTCCGCTCCAAGTTCGCCCGAGCTACCTTGATACGGATAGGATCGCCCAAGCGGTATATCCGGTGCTTGCGACGCCCCATCAGACAATAATTCTTCTCGTCGAACTCGTAATAGTCGTCTTCGAGGTCACGTATCGGCACAAGTCCCTCGCATTTATTCTCGTTGATTTCTACATACAAACCCCATTCGGTAATACCCGAAATAACGCCGTCGTACTCCTCGCCCAAACGTTCGCCCATAAACTCTACTTGTTTATACTTGATAGAAGCCCGCTCTGCATTGGCAGCAAGCTGCTCCATATCCGAAGCATGTTTACATTCGTCTTCGAGCGACTGAACATTCACGCTACGTCCACCCGCCATATAACGCTCCAATAATCGATGCACCATCAAGTCGGGATAACGACGTATGGGAGAAGTAAAGTGGGTATAATAGTCGAAAGACAACCCGTAGTGACCGATATTTACAGTCGTATAGACCGCCTTCGCCATGGCTCGTATAGCTATCGTCTCCACCAAATTTTCTTCCGGCTTTCCTTGTACGTTGGCCAACAAACTATTAATACCCTTCGAAAGGTCTGCTTTGCTACCCTCGGTCTTGATTTTATAACCGAAGCGGGTGATAAAAGCGGCGAACGAAGCCATCTTGTCGGGATCGGGCAAGTCGTGTACCCGATAGACAAACGCTTTGGGCTTTTTCCCGTCTCTGGGTTTACCGATAAATTCTGCTACCGTGCGATTCGCCAGAAGCATAAACTCTTCGATCAGCTTGTTCGCCTCCTTAGATACCTTGAAATAAACCCCTATCGGCTTGCCACTTTCATCTATGTCGAACTTAACCTCATGACGGTCGAAATTGATAGAACCATTGTCAAAACGACGCTTTCGCAGCTTCTGCGCCAAATCGTTCAAAGCCAATATTTCCTCTTTATAATCCCCTTCTCCGGTCTCTATCACCTCTTGCGCCTCCTCATAAGCAAACCGGCGATTAGACCGAATCACCGTACGAGCGATATGCGACTTCTGAACCTCGGCATTACCGTTCAGCTCGAAAACACAAGAGAACGTAAGTTTATCCTCGTCGGGACGCAACGAACAGATTTCGTTGCACAATCGTTCGGGCAACATCGGCACGACACGATCCACCAGATAAACCGAGGTTCCCCGGCTTTCGGCCTCCTTGTCGATGATACTGCCGGGTTTTACATAATAACTCACGTCGGCTATATGCACGCCAACCTCCCAATTTCCGTTCGATAATCGGCGAATAGAAAGGGCATCGTCGAAATCTTTGGCATCCTTCGGGTCTATGGTAAATGTCGTTACCTGCCTGAAATCTTCCCGTGCGGCAATCTCCTCGTCGGTTATCGCGTCAGGAATCTTATTAGCCGCTTTTTCCACTGCTTCGGGGTAACGATACGGCAATCCGAATTCCGCCAATATGGCATGTATTTCAGTATTGTTTTCTCCGGCAGGTCCCAATATATCCACGACCTCTCCATACGGATTGCGGGCCCGATCGGGCCATTCGGTGATACGCACGACAGCCTTATCTCCGGTTTTTCCACCTTTAAGTGCCGTTTTCGGAATAAATATATCATTTGCCAACACCTTGTTATCGGTCAGCAGGAATGCAAAATGTTTCTGCACCTCCAACGTTCCGACAAATATTTGGGGAGTCTTTTCAACAATCTCGACCACCTCGCCTTCGGCATCGTGCCCTCTACGCTTGGCATAGACCAATACCCTCACCCGGTCGCCGTCCATCGCATGCATGGCATTACGCTCGGCGATGAATATCGACTCATCGTCATCGGTAATCACATGATTTTTCCCATTGACACGCCGTTCGAACCGACCTATAACCTCCGTTCCCCGACTGTTTGCCTTATATTTGCCCGGAGAAACTTCTATCAGAAAATTCTGCTCCGCCATGCCTTCGAGCAACTGGAATACCATCTGTTTTTGAGGTGTAGTAGTAGCTCCAACCCCATGTGCGACCTGTTTGTAATTAAACGCCCGCTTCCTGTCTTGGTTGAAGAATTCGACCACCGAGGCCAACATATCTTCTTTCTTGATTCTCTTTGAACCTTTCCTTTTTCCTTGTTTCATGATATAGGGGTTTTAACATTGTTCTTAATGATACGGAAAACGGAGTAAACGGTAAAAACATCGAACTTCTCCCGACGAATACCAAGCGTACCCTGCCCGCATTTTAGTATAACAAAGATAACGGAAATAAAGACAGAAACAAATTTTATTCATAAAGCTGTTTCAAATTTTTTCAACGATGTATTTGAAGCGGTTTATAAAAATTTTAATAATATAACAAATTAAAACAAACCCGTGATGACTCGTTTACACCATTAAAATTTTTTATAACTTTGTGCCCGCTTCGGGAATTACCGTTACACAAGTCGATACAAAAATTCCAAAGATTACGAAAATGAAAAAAAATCCAATCTGTTTTTATCATTCTCTTAACCGTTTTCCACCTGTCCGCCCAAATGAATCAAGGGAAATACGTCCCTTTCCATTTCAGTTTCATGCCTCCGCTGAGTTCCAATGGAATAAATGCATCGCAATACACCAACGGAGCCTCTTTCAGTATATTGGCAGGTATGTCTGCTAACGAAAGGAATTTTACATTTGCCTCGATCAGTAATGTCATAGCCAATGAAGCCCGGGGATTACAATTTGCCGGCATATCCAATTATATAGGCAAACAGGGACAAGGTGTCGCCTTCGCCGGAATCACCAATATTACCAAAGGAACTTACAAAGGTGTACAACTCGCCGGAATCACCAATTACTCGGCGGGAGAATCGAGAGGCGTCGCTCTTGCCGGATTGAACAACGCCATAAATGGAAATTTCAAAGGTGTACAATTTGCCGGATTACTCAATACCTCGAAAGATATAACCGGCCTGCAATTCGCAGGGCTGCTTAATATCGCCGGGAAAGTCCGAGGAGTACAATTCGCCGGACTTCTTAATATCGCCGAAGAAAGCGATTGCCCCATTGGGCTCGTCAATATAGTCAAGCGCGGAGAGATGGGTATAGCCCTCACTTATGACATATTGGGTAACGGTATCGTCTCGTTCCGCTCAGGAGGGAAATACACATACGGTATTATCGGTTTCGGATATAACCACAAATTATCCGGCGACAACAAGACCGTTGCGGAAGCTGGATACGGTGTACACATACCTTGTTTCTCTTGGTTTCAGATAAACAATGAATTTAAAGTAACTTCCACGGCAACCTCCGATAAACCCTTTTTAAACGCAAGTTATTCCTTACTACCTTCGTTCAAAATAAAAAAGCACTATAACATATTCGGCGGAGCGAGTCTCAATTATTCGACAACCACCGAGATGGACAACCAAACGCTATTTCCGCAGAACAACTTGTGGAAAAAGCACACCGACAGTCGGCTGCAACAACTGTTTATCGGCTATCTGGTAGGCATTCAATACATCTTTTAGCAACCGGTCGCCACTCTTTCATCGACCAAATTAGCTCTAAACATCGATTTACCATACACACAATGGTGTATGGTAAATTTGTTCTCATGGAACAGAGACAGATTATCTCCTGAAAAAAATTTTTATCGTTACTTCGGTAAATTTAAATTCTGAAAACCACTACTGTCCCGTAAAAGTTGATAAATAGTTCTTTGAAATTATTGAAATATAGTCAATTACGTGGTTTTTTGAGATGAAACGGACTTGATTTTGCAACTTTGCAGTCTAATACAAATGGCTGCTATGTTCCAAGACAAATACGTATTCTCTCAATTAACCGCTTTTCTGAACAGGACTCAGTTCAACAACTATGTTCGCAAGTATGATGGCAACAGATATGTGAAACATTTCACTTGCTGGAATCAGATGCTCGCGATGATGTTTGGACAACTGAGTAACCGTGAGAGCCTGCGAGACTTAATCGTTGCTTTCGAGGCGCATAGGGCCAAGCAATATCATCTTGGTTTAGGACGTGAACCGATAGCCAAGACAACTCTTGCGACAGCGAACCAGAACCGTGATTACAGAATCTTCGAAGATTTTGCATTCTATATGATGAAGGAAGCCTGCGAGAAGCGGACGACCAACATCCTTGACATTTCCGGAAAGAAATATGCGTTTGATTCAACAACGATTCCGTTATGTCTTGCAACATTCCCGTGGGCAAAGTTCCGAAGCAAGAAAGGAGGAGTGAAAGCTCATGTCTTATACGACATTGAAGCACAAGTTCCTGCCTTCTATACTGTAACCACTGCCTCAAAGCATGATTCTACAACGATGTCTTCAATCCATTATGAACCAAATGCTTATTATATATTCGACAGGGCTTATGATTCTTTTAAAAGAGCTCTATAGGATACATCTTACAGACTCTTTCTTTGTTGTCAGGGCCAAGACGAACTTAAAGTATAAGACAGTCAAATGGAAGCGGAGAATGCCAAAGAACATAATGACAGATGCGGAAGTGAAACTGACCGGTTATCTCTCCGGGAAGAAATATCCGGAGTCATTCAGACTCGTCCGATATTACGATGAAGAAGATGACCGTGAGCTCACTTTTCTGACGAATGCGAAACAACTCTGCATTGGATGTCGCCAATCTTTACAAGAAAAGATGGTTGATCGAGCTGTTTTTCAAATGGCTCAAGCAGCACCTCAAGATAAAGAAATTCTGGGGCACAACAGAGAACGCCGTCCGCATACAAATCAGTGTCGCTATTATCACATACTATCTTGTGGCTATTGTCCAACATGATATGAAGTTGAAACGCTCTACCTATGAAGTTTTGCAAATTCTCAGCATATCATTGACAGACAAAACCCTCTTGCGTGACCTGTTCGACAAGACTAATTTCAATGATGTCAAAGATCTATATAATCCCATTATTCCGGGGCTATTTGATTAATTGTTTAACTCGTCCCATTTTAACGGGACACTAATGTCTGAAAACAATAAATTCACTATTTTTGTATAAAACGAAAATAGATACGCCTCGGTACAATCAACCGGATTTGCTTCTACTTTCGGCCTGTACTATCTTTGCAAAACAAATAAAGTAAAATCCATGACTGCCCTACTCGACCTCAGGGAACATCTACCGATAACCAATCCCACGTGGATATTCTTTCTCGTGCTCTGCATCATTTTATTTGCCCCCGTATTGTTGAATAAACTGAAAATACCTCATCTCATCGGTATGATTCTGGCCGGTATTCTCATCGGTGAGCATGGATTCGATATCTTGGCCCGCGACAGCAGTTTCGAATTGTTCGGACAGGTGGGACTCTACTACATCATGTTCTTAGCCGGCTTGGAAATGAATATGGAAGACTTTCCGGCTATACGGGGCAAAGCCATCGTATTTGGGATACTCGCCTTTATCATTCCCATCGTCTTGGGCTTTTTCAGCAACATACTCATCTTGAAATATGGGATTGTCTCTTCCATCTTGCTGGCGAGTATGTACGCCTCGCACACCCTTATTTCCTATCCCATCGTTACCCGATACGGAGTCTCCCGGCACAGATGCGTCAGCATAGCCGTAGGGGCCACTGCCATTACCGACAGTCTCACCCTACTGGTTCTCGCCATCGTCGGAAGCATGTACAGAACCGACAATGTAGGCAGTTGGTCTTGGTTGGAATTAATTCTTAAAGTCTCTCTGATGGGACTTTTCATCATCTACTCCTTCCCCCGCATCGGACGTTGGTTTTTACGGAAATACGAAGACGGTATCGTGCAATTCATCTTCATTCTGGCAATGGTTTTCCTCGCTGCCGGTTTAATGGAACTGGTCGGAATGGAAGGCATACTTGGAGCGTTCTTTGCGGGACTGGTATTGAACCGCCTCATTCCCCCGGTCTCTCCTTTAAGGAATTACCTCGAATTTGTCGGTAACGCCCTATTCATTCCCTATTTCCTCATCGGCGTAGGTATGCTAATCGATGTACGAGTATTTTTCGGCCATATAGAATCTATGAAAGTAGCCGCCGTAATGACCCTCATGGCCCTTAGTACCAAATGGATTGCAGCATGGACCACCCAGAAAATCTACGGCATGAAGAGAATCGAACGGCAACTGATGTTCGGACTAAGCAATGCTCAGGCAGCGGCAACTCTCGCTGCCGTTCTTGTAGGATACAACATCGTTTTACCGGACGGTAGCCGCCTGCTCAACGACGATGTCCTCAACGGTACGATCGTGCTTATTCTCATTACATGCATCATCAGTTCGATAACGACCGACATTGCTGCCCGAAAAATGGCTCTGAGCGAATTGCCGCCCGATGATACGCAATCGGGTACGGACAACGAAAAAATACTCATTTCATTCAGTAATCAGAAAAACGTTAAAAACCTTATCTATTTGGCCTTACTCGTCAGCAACCCTAAAAAGATACACGGGCTGGTCGGGTTACACGTAATGTATGATAATTGCAGTGAAACAGACCGCGAACAAGGGAAAAAACTTTTACTGCAAGCACAAGAAGTCGCGGCGAAAGCAGACGTAACGCTACAAACTCAAAACCGGTTAGCGACTAACTTATCAAACGGAATACTTCATGCTTCGAAAGAAAACGATGCCTCCGAGATTATCGTCGGACTACACATACGAGCCACACAAGACGAATCGTTCTTCGGCCCCGTACTGCTCAATCTACTGAACAAAATGGATCGTCAAATCATGATTCTCCATGCCGCCACGCCGATAAACAGAGTACACAACATTCATGTCGCTATCCCGGAAAATGCAGAATATGAAGCTGGATTTTACCGGTGGACAGAACGCATCGCCCGAATGGGAGAGAATACAGGCCGGCGAATTTTCTATCACGGCCACGCCAAAACCCTGTCTCTAATACAAGCCTATCTGCAACGCTATCATACCAGCGTATTATACGAAATGCAGGAAACCGACGGAGGCAACGAATTAAAGCGTCTATCAACAGAATTACAACCCGACGACCTCATGGTAATCATCATGGCCCGACACGGCTCTGTTTCTTTCCGGCCTTCGCTCGAACACGTCCCGCATCAAATCAATGCCTATTACACAGATAAAAATTTCATATTACTCTTCCCCGACAGCTATGCTCCTGCTTCTCCCGAACTTACGTTCGTAGAGCTACACGGCACACGAGGAACTTATGAAAAGAAAAAAGGCTGGCTCGATTTCCTGTGGAAAAAAGAAGAACAAAATTAAGAAGCTGTTTTAAATTTATTCCGAGACAGATTGAGACCTATGTTGAAGCAGATTAGAGTCCGAGATATGCAGTCAATAGCGGGCTATTGACAAAAATCAAGGAGTTCAAGATGCGAGACAGGAGCTCAATATGGCCGGAACATACCTGCTTGAAATGATAATATTATTTCTCAATAAATTTATAAAACAGCTTCTAAGATTCAAGAAAAAAATCGAATTTCCCATGCCGCAACAGAAAGCGGTTTCGAAAATATTCACGAGAACAAAAAAGATACAACCGACCAGAGCGCAATCACGAATTCAGAGAATCGTAAGCAATCCGAATCCCATACCCAAATAAAGAAACATAGTTATCAACGACCAAGCGAAACGAGCTTTGACAAATGGCTCCTGCCTCTCTTTACAACGGGAAGGATAGCGCAATACTCCCGCCATAGGCAAAATAAACAAAATAGCTGTAACCCATTGCAACCACACAATGTCGTAATACAGTCCCAACAAAAATGTACCGAAGACAAAAAATGCCGCCAGCTCCATATACCCTAAGCTATTCAACGCTTTCCGTTCCATAACGAATCCCTATCCATCGATAAACCGACAGGGAAAAACATTCCCCTATCGATACCATTTTCAAATCCTTCTATTTAAAACAGAGTCAGCCCGATTTCATATCGGGCTGACCTATATCGCATCGAATTAAGCGTCGATATTGGCATAAGTCGCATTAGATTCTATAAACTCGCGACGCGGACCTACGTCCTCGCCCATCAACATCGAGAATACGCGATCGGCCTCGGCTGCATTGTCGATGGTCACCTGTTTGAGAATCCGGTTCTCGGGATCCATCGTCGTCTCCCACAACTGGTGCGGGTTCATCTCGCCCAAACCTTTGTATCGTTGAGTCTCCATCAACTGTTCGTTCCCCTCGCAATATTTCAAGCAGAACTGATCTTTTTGTTGGTCGGTCCAGCAATATTCCTCGGTTTTACCCCGCTTACTCTTACATTTGTACAAAGGGGGCGTCGCCAAATAAACATACCCCTGTTCCAACAACGGACGCATACGACGGAAAAAGAACGTCAACAACAATGTGGCAATGTGCGCCCCGTCCACATCGGCATCGGTCATAATAATGATTTTATGATAGCGCAATTTCTCGATATTCGCCTCTTTCGAATCTTCTTCCGTCCCGATAGTCACCCCCAAAGCCTTGAACATATTACTGATTTCCTGACTTTCGAAGACCTTGTGATCCATCGCTTTTTCCACATTCAATATCTTACCGCGCAACGGTAGAATAGCTTGGAACATACGGTCACGACCTTGTTTGGCAGAACCTCCTGCCGAATCCCCTTCGACAAGGAATATCTCGCAATCCTCAGGGTTACGCGAAGAACAATCCGCCAATTTACCGGGCAATCCGCCACCCGAAAGAGGAGACTTGCGTTGAACCATCTCACGTGCCTTGCGAGCTGCATGACGCGCTGTGGCGGCGATAATCACCTTCTCGACAATTGTTTTCGCCTGAGCCGGATGTTCTTCCAAATAATTTGCCAAAGCCTCGCTCACAGCCGTGTCCACAGCCCCGATAACCTCGCTATTGCCCAACTTCGTTTTGGTCTGTCCCTCGAATTGTGGCTCCATCACTTTCACCGAAATAACGGCGGTAAGCCCCTCTCGGAAGTCATCGCTGCTGATTTCCACTTTCACTTTTTCAAGCATCTTGGAATCCTCGGCATACTTCTTCAAAGTACGGGTCAATCCCCGACGGAAACCCGTCAAGTGAGTTCCCCCCTCGATGGTATTGATATTGTTCACATACGAATAGACATTCTCGTTATACGTCGTGTTGTACGTCATAGCGACCTCCACAGGCACTCCCTGACGCTCGGTAGCGATATGAATCACATCGTCGATAAGATGCTCCTTATTCGAGTCGATATAACGAACGAACTCCTTTAATCCTTCCTTTGAATAGAACACCTCTTTACGATACTCGCCGGCATCGTTAGTCGTCCGTTTATCCGTCAGCGAAAGGGTAATCCCCGCATTCAGATAAGCCAAATCGCGCAAACGATTCGCCAAAATATTATAGTCGTAAACCGTAACAGAAAAAATCGAATCGTCTGGACGGAAGATAATCGTCGTACCCGTCTCTTCGGTCTCTCCTATAATTTCCACATTGTGCAAAGGTTTACCACAAGAATACTCTTGCATATAAATCTTTCCGTTCCTGCGAATCTCAGCACGTAAATAAGTCGAAAGAGCATTTACGCACGATACACCCACACCGTGCAAACCACCGGAAACTTTATAAGACCCCTTATCGAATTTACCACCGGCATGCAATACCGTCAAAACCACTTCAAGAGCCGATTTATGCTCTTTCTCGTGCATATCGACAGGAATACCGCGACCGTTATCGACAACCCTGATAGAATTATCTTCGTTGATATATACCTCGATATGAGTGGCATATCCGGCAAGAGCTTCGTCGATAGAGTTATCGACAACCTCATACACCAAATGATGCAACCCTTTTACACCGATATCGCCGATATACATAGCAGGGCGTTTACGAACGGCCTCTAAACCTTCAAGCACCTGAATACTATCGGCTGAATAACTTTTGTTTTCTGTTTCTTCTGACATATTATCCGAATCTTTTTTGTTTTTATGAGCTATCCCTGCGCTATTCTTATTAACAGAAAATCAACAGGAAACACTTAAAATCCGGCTCAAACAGCCGGATTTCCACCAACAAACAAAAATACACAAAAAAGTTGGAATAGCGAAATAATCCGGGTGGAAATAATCACACCGACGTTTCTCTCAAATCATAGCCCCGACCAGACATTGTGAATCCAAACAGCAAATTCAAACATAAGGATAAAAACAAAAACCCATCTGACAGAAAGCACCTTATTCACAAAAAGATATAAATCATATACACTATGAACCTGAAAAATGACATCAATCAATAACAGGAAAGGAAATGAAAACAATAAATCCACTGGGGTGATTTTAAAAATTAACCCTCTCGCCCATCGCCCCCCTATACCGTTATGCGACACAACAGGAGAATTAATATAAACAGACTGATGAGATGTCGTTTTCGCCCCCTCCTTCTCTACGTGCCACCTCCCCTATTGTATATTCCCATTAATCATTATAAATTTGAAAAAGAAAGACATCAGAGTATGACATAAGTCCGACTCCCATTTGGTCCACGAGACCGAGCCATATGTTCCGTCCCCATACTCTTTACATATGGCTGCGCCGTGCCCCGTAGCTTTACGGGGTGTTTTGTTATGCAAAATATAGGGGAGGTGTCACGTAGTGACGGAGGGGTTGGAAAAATTATATAATCTTTGATTGGAAGGTTAGAAGTATAAAAGGACAATTCTCACTGATTTTTACTGTACCGAGGTAATTCCCATCAAAAAAAAGACACCCCATGACAAAGATACCACATATCTAAACAAAAAAATGCGACAGAAAAATCTGTCGCATTCGTAGCCCATAGGAGAATCGAACTCCTCTTTCAAGAATGAAAATCTTGCGTCCTAGCCGATAGACGAATGGGCCATACCTATCCCCGACAAGGAAAACCTTGCCGATTTTAATTTCAAGGAATTACAACTTATTAACGTGTAAAGCCAATTTCGATTTCAAGTTAGCAGCTTTGTTCTTATGAATCACATTCTTTTTAGCCAACTTATCCAACATCGAACTAACTTTTACATACAAAGCGGCAGCTTCTTCCTTCACAGTAGTAGCACGCAATTTACGAACGGCATTACGAGCAGTCTTTGCATAGTAACGGTTACGCAAATTTCTCACTTGTGTTTGTCTGATTCTTTTTTCCGACGATTTATGATTTGCCATCTCAATAGTCTCCTAATAATTATATTTTTATATTCGTAGCCCATAGGAGAATCGAACTCCTCTTTCAAGAATGAAAATCTTGCGTCCTAGCCGATAGACGAATGGGCCCTTGATAAAAATGCGCCTTAGATATATAAAGTAAGGCGCCCTTTCCAAATGCGAGTGCAAATATAGAGCTGTTTTTTGAATTGACAAAATTTTTACCTAAAAATCTTTCATTTACCTTTCTATCGCATACAATCTGCACAGACTTTCCCGCTCGAACAGGAACTACTGCCCCTAAAAACTACTACGATCTACATTAGTAATTTTTATTATAGGCTCTACCCCATATTAAAAAACTACTTGCCGCTGTTACCCTGCATTATAATAGCCTCCGATCTCCCTTTTCGTTTTAGCGGCCAGCCCTATTCAATCCTGCGGGCATAGTCAATGCTGCCCCCGCTAACATCGCCGTTTTAAGAAATCCACGACGACCGATTTCCGTTTTATTTATCTCTTTCATATCGATTATTTTTTCAACTCTTTTATAATCCGAGCAGGATTACCTGCGACAACTGTCATAGGCGGCACATCTTTGGTCACCACACTATTCGCCCCCACGATAGCCCCGTATCCTATTCTCACTCCGGGGAGAATCGTAGCATTGATTCCGACCCAAACTCTATCTTCAAGAACAACAGGGCGACCATAAGTCGCATCCCGATTTTCCGGTTCGGGATCATGATTAATAGTAATAATATTTACTTTCGGTCCCAAAAAGACATTTTCACCGAGAGTAATACCCCCCTCGTCCGAAAAACGTACAACACTGTTGAATAAAGCAACCTTTCCCTATTTTTATGTGTTTCCCATAATCCACATAAAACGGAGGCAACAAAGTAATAGATTCGTCCACTTCACACCCAAGAATTACACTCAATATCCGACGAACCTCATCGGGTGTATGATAACCGGTATTCAATTCGGTCGCCATTTTCATAGTATCCCAAATGGCATTTATCAATTCATCGTATCCCGGATCCGACGGGGAAACCATCTCTCCGTTCAGATCTCTTTCAAAAATAGTATGAGCATTCATAATAATCTGTTTTATATCCGTTACAAAGTTAAAAAGAAAGCCCCGTGGCGACTTTGCCACAGGGCTCAAAACTCTTTGTCATAAAGCTCGATTCATCGAGATAACGGCTTTCACCGACTTTCCTTTTACCATTTTCAACAACCTGCTTAGCCCATTCGGTAGCCACCGCAACGCCTCCGTTGAGTAACTTGCCGTCGTTCCAAATCACGTTTGGATAAAGTTTCCTGAGCTGTCTTACACTATGGGCTATCGAACTTCCCCCGGAAGTAGCGAACGGGATAACGGTTTTACCGGAAAAATCGTATTTTTCAAGAAACGTATTGACCGGACGCGGACACAAGTCCCACCAAATAGGATAGCCGAGAAATACGATATCGTAATCTTTCATATCGAGAGGCTCCCCACCCAGTTCGGGGCGAGAATCCTCGTCGGCCATTTCGACCGAACTCCGGCTCGACTTGTCATTCCAATCGAGATCGGCCGAAGTATAGGCATCGGCAGGAGTAATCCGGTAAAGCCGGCCATCGACCGCACCGGCAATAGATTCTGCCACCCTCCCGGTAGTTCCGGTACAAGAAAAATAGGCCACAAGAATTTTCTTACTCACCGGTTCGGTGGTATCTGTCGCCTGTCGTTGAGTTTGTGACGAACAACTAAAACTGAGAATACTCATAAGTATCAATACTATCTGTTTCATACTATATTCATTTTGAAATAAACTACAAGCCGAGAAAAAGACAAACTTGTTCGAGCTATTTCGAGACTCAGCATTGATGACGGACAACGCCCGAATATTCCTCTTCGCTCACAGGTTCGAGCCACTCATTACTCTTGTTTTCGCCGGGAGCCTCTATGGCGAGATGCGAGAACCAACTGTCAGGCGCAGCTCCGTGCCAATGCTTCACACCGGCCGAGATATAAACCGCATCGCCGGGGAAAAGCTCCACCGGTTCTTTTCCCCATTCCTGATAATAACCTCTGCCACCCACGCACACAAGTATTTGACCTCCGCCTTTGGTAGCTTTGTGTATGTGCCAATTATTACGGCAACCGGGCTCGAAAGTAACGTTCGAAATGGGAATACCTTCTGTCACGACAGGTGCGAGATAGCTTTGACCGATGAAATATTTGGCATACGCATCGTTAGGTTTGCCGACAGGAAAAATAATGGATTGAGCATACGCATCAAGCGAACAGGCAGTAGTACTATCCGCACAGTCTACCCACACCTCTTTGGCCATACGAAACGCCGCCCATGCTTTGGGCCAACCAGCATAGAACGCAGCGTGAGTAAGAATTTCAGCGATTTCAGTTTTGGTCACCCCGTTCTTCTTGGCCGATTCAAGATGATACTTGAACGAAGAATCTGTCAACCCCTGTGACATAAGAGCAACGACAGTCACGATAGAGCGGTCACGAAGCGAAAGCAAATCGTTACGACTCCATACCTCTCCAAAAAGAATATTGTCATTCAAATGCGCAAACTCGGGAGCGAACTCACCAAGCGCATCATGTCCGGCTGTCTGTCGGACTTTCTCTTGTGATTTTGTCATAATCGGAAATATTAAAATTGACAATAAAACCCATAAAACTACTTTTGTTTTCATACCCCATGATTTTAATTGAACACTACAAAATACCAGTTCTCCAACCCATCATATAGAAATCAGGCAAATGGGAAATCGGAAACAGACAGACATCAGTCTCCATCGATCATCGTCTATTTCCGCACGATGTACAAAGGTACGAAACAGATCTCGCAACGATTTTGCTATAAAGCTCAAATCTATTTGCCATAAAGCTCACCCTGCCACGATGGTGCGACCCCATAGATCTCTTTATACACTTTGGAAAAATGCGACAGATTCTTAAAGCCTACATCGAAGCAAGCCTCCGTAACTTTCTTTTTCCCCGACCGAATTAAATCATGCGCCGCTTCAAGACGTCGTCTGACAATCCATTTCTGCGGTGTCAAATCGCTCACTTTGGCAAAATCCCGTTTAAAAGTAGCCAGACTGCGTCCTGTATAACTCGCGATTTCTTTCATCGAGAGATCGCACATATAATTCTCGTTCAAGTAATCGAGAATATCGATTTTCCACGGTTCCACGAAATCGAATAACGATGCATACAGATTACGGTCGGTATTGAGCAAGACATACACACCTTCGATCATCTTCAATTTCAAAATCTTTTCCGAGGGTTTCTCCCCAGCATCGAAATACGGAATAACCGACTCGAACAAAGAGCGGATATCCGGTCTATTTTTCGGCAAGAGGAGCAAGCTCGCTTTCTCTCGTTTGGAGTCGATTGGAATCTGCTGCCGATCGAGTGTTTGGTAAAACTCCCTCAAAAAAGCCTTCGAAAATTTCAACACAATGGAACGATAAGGCTCACCCTTCCCGACCCTCTTTTGCAACCACATTCGGTTATCACGCCGCATAAAGGCACAATCTCCCGGATACAAAACGGTTTTCTTTCCACGTTCCTCGATCTCCAATCTACCGGAACACTGATAAATGAGCGTATGTTCCCGATTTTCATGAGCACACTCCCGATCATCGGCAAAATAACTCGCTATAAGCACATTCGAGCAATCGAATACATCTAACTGTTCCATATCATCAGCCTTTTATATGGACAAATATAATGCATTGTATCTGTACAATATTTGCTGTGAAGCTCAATTTTCACACTCCCGATACAACCACTGCTCCCGAATAAATAAAATCAATGCGCCGAACCAGTACCGGCCTTTGGATAAAACAACTATTTTTGTAGAAAAATTTACCGGGAGAATGCTCGAAAAAACATTAGGAATAGTACTGCACATCATTCCCTATAACGACAAAATATCGGTAGCCCATTTGTACACCGAACAATATGGCCGATCTTCCTATCTTATTCCACAAGGGGGTGGGAAAAAAGCTCGCATGTTTCGGTCCCTCTTCATGCCGTTCTCTATTTTGGAACTTGATATAGACTACCGGAACAGCCGGGAATTGCAAAAAATCATCGAAGCGCGCACGGTTTTACCTCTTCAAAACATCTATTCCGATCCGGTAAAAAATGCAGAAGCGCTCTTTTTATCCGAAGTCCTCTGTCAAACCATAAAAGAACCCGAACCCAATCTCCCGCTTTTCGCCTTCATCGCCCGTTCCATTCAAGTCCTTAATATAATGGAAGAAGGTAAAGCCAATTTTCATCTCTGTTTCCTGCTGCAATTATGCAGTTTTCTCGGGTTCAGCCCCAACATGGAAACCTATCGACCCGGATATTTTTTCGACATGTTGAACGGCATTTTTTCCCCCTCGCGCCCCATTCACACCTACACACTCGATGCCCGCGAAGCCGAAGTTTTCGCCCGTCTCACCCGTATGGATTTCAATAATCTTCGCCACTTCAAATTCAATCGGGGAGAGAGAAACGCCATACTCGACCGAATCTTAACATACTACCGGCTACACCAACCCGACATTTCGGAACTCCGGTCTCCCGAAATATTACGAGCCATATTCGACTAATATGCTGCAAAGGTTGACTATTACAAAATTTTATACTACTTTTGTCGACCGAAATGCCCTTGTAGTTCAATGGATAGAACGGAAGTTTCCTAAACTTTAAATCCGAGTTCGATTCTCGGCGAGGGTACAAAAAAAGGAATCCGAATCCGGATTCCTTTTTTGTATTTATACGCTTACCTTTATTTTGCAGCGGCTTCTTTGGCAGCCTTTTTAGCGATACTACGTCGTTGGATTTCGTAAGCAATCGGAGTAGCCACGAACAAGGTCGAAGCCGTACCGACAATCACACCGAACAACATAGCAAATGTAAAGCTACGAATAACATCGCCACCCAAAATAAAGATACACAACAATACGATAGCCGTACTTAATGAAGTATTAAGAGTACGAGTCAACGTACTATTCAAAGCATCGTTAATAACGAGTGCACGGTCTCGTTTCGGATATAAACCCTTCACTTCACGAATACGGTCGAATACTACCACCGTATCATTTACCGAGTAACCGATTACCGTCAATATAGCTGCAATAAACGACTGATCCATCTCCATAGAGAAAGGTAATATACCATACAGCAAAGAATACAGCCCGATGATAGAGAACGCAGTAAAGGCCACAGAAGCCAACGTACCCACACTAAACGAAATATCACGGAATCGCAACAAGATGTAAAGAGCCATCGCTATCAACGAAAGAATGACAGCCCAGAATGCCCCCACCTTAATATCATCGGCAATGCTCGGTCCTACTTTCTGACGACTTTGAATCATATTTTCGGTAAACTCTTCATAAGAAGCATCCCCTAAAACACTCTTCATTCCCTCATAAAGTTTCGTCTCGATCTCTTTATCTATATTTTCATCTTGATCAGCAATACGATAGTTGGTCGAAATACGCACCTGATCGTCGCTCGTGATAGTTATCACCGAAAGAGAACTACCCTCGAAAGCTGGTTTCAGCATCTCACTGATTTCAACCGGTTTCACCGGTTTATCAAAACGAACTACATAATTACGACCACCCGAAAAATCAATACCCTGATTCAAACCTCTGATTGCCAAAGAACCTACCATAACTACAATGATAGCAATAGCAACCGTAAATCCGACCTTGCGCATACCGAGGAAATTAATTCTCGTATTCGTAAGCAAATTCTTGGATATGCGGGTCGTAAATGTAAGATTATTGAATTTACCTCTATTCAAACCGGCCTCGAAGATAAGGCGGGTAATGAAAATAGCCGTAAAGAACGAAGTAAGAATACTAACGATCAATGTCGTAGCAAAACCCTTGATAGGACCTGTCCCGTATACCAATAGAATGAAACCGGTAATAATCGTAGTCAAGTTCGAGTCGAAAATCGCAGAGAAAGCATGCTTGTAACCATCGGCGATAGAAGATTTCAAACTCTTGCCCAAACGAAGCTCCTCTTTGGTACGCTCGAATATCAGCACGTTGGCATCGACAGCCATACCCATCGACAAAACGATACCGGCAACACCCGAAAGCGTGAGCACCGCTTGTAACGAGGCCAAAATACCCATCGTGAAAAACAAGTTACATATAACACCGAAACTGGCGATAAGACCCGGAGTAGCCCCATACATCATGATCATATAGATCATCAGCAAGATGATAGCGGCGACAAACGAAATCACACCGCTTTGGATAGCTTCCTGTCCCAACGAAGGACCGATAATATCCTCTTGAACAATAGTCACGGCAGCAGCCATCTTACCCGACTTCAACACGTTAGCCAAGTCCTTAGCCTCTTCGGGAGAGAAACCTCCGGTAATCTGCGAACTACCGCCCGAAATAGCCGAGTTGACATTGGGGAAAGAATATACCTGATTATCCAACACGATAGCAATCGCATTGCCGATATTGTCACGAGTAAGTTTTTCCCATACTTTGGCTCCCTCGGCATTCATGGTCATGCTCACCACAGAACCCTGTATCTTATCGAAGTCGTCACGAGCATCGGTTATTACATCGCCACCTAACGGAGCCTTGCCGCCTTTACCGGCTTTTAATGCGATAAGCTGATACATGGTTTGCTTTTCATCGATGGCTTTTACCGTCCAGCGGAGAATGAGGTCGCTCGGAAGAATATCGCGGGCGATTTTGCTTGCCAACATGGCATTCACCGCTGCCGTATCGTTCTTATTGACAATACCAATAACCGGAGATCCCCCGTAACTTTGTGTATAATTCATCAACGAAAGCAACGGATTCTGTTTACGGATACGCTCCATAGTTTCAGCTTCCGATGCCTCCTGCTGTAATTTTTTCTTCAACGACGAAGCCGTGCTGTCAGCTGCAACGGCTGCGGTATCGGGCGTAGCCTCGGCAACGACCGGAGCTTCTTCCTCTGCCGGCTCTTGCGCAGCATTGGCCGCAGCGATAGCGTTATTTACGGCATCGAGTTTCGGAGCAAGTTGTTCCAGTTTATACGTCTCCCAAAATTCGAGGTTAGCACTACCCTGCAACAATTTCCTCACACGCTCGGGTTCTTTGATACCCGGCAGCTCGATAAGAATAAGACCGTCCTTTTCCAACTTTTGAATATTGGGAGCGACCACACCGAAACGGTCGATACGAGTACGCAATACGTTGTACGAGTTATCCACCGCGCTATTCAATTCTTCGCGAAGAATTGAGATTACCTCGTCGTTAGTCGATCTGGGGGTTATTTTATCTTTTAACTGGAAAGTGCTGAAAATAGCCGAAAGTCTCACATTCGGATCTATCTTTTTGTATTCGTTGTAGAACGAAACAATAAAGTCGTTGTTCCCGGCCTGAGCAGCCTGAGCGGCAGCGATAGCTGCGTTGAAGTTAGGATCCGGGTTATTATTCGACAAAGATTTGAGCACGTCTGCCACAGAAATTTGCAGCGTTACGTTCATACCTCCTTTCAGGTCAAGACCCAAACCTATTTCCATTTCACGGCATTGCTGATACGTGTAATACCACCAATACACCTTTTCCGTAGAGATAGAGTCGATATAATGTTTATACTTAGCCTCATCGCCCGCAGCATACTCTTTCGCCTTATTATTGTAAATAGCGGTTACAACCGAAAACGAAAGATAGAACAAACAGATAAGTGTAAGCAAAACCGCAACGACTCTAATAAATCCTTTGTTTTGCATGTGACTATTACTTTATTTTTTGTTTAATGAATTTCGTATTTTTATCAAGGTGCAAAGATATATTATTTTTTCACAGAAGCCCAAAATTATTCGATTTATTTATTATTAGCGTTTTTTACACCGATAAAGCACAATCCCCCAAAGAAACATGAAAAAGAAAACGGTTATATCTTTTTCAAGATTTAATATTATTTTTGTACTTCGGTTATAACCCGAGGTTCATGCCCCGATCGAAGTGCCGCATTTCCTATATTTCGATGTAACGGCAAATCAATTATTAACCCTATAAGTTATGCCCAATTATATGAACAAAATAGGAGGAAAGCCACAAGAGCGTAGTTCAAATATCGAACTTCTGAGAATACTTTCGATGTTCTTGGTTCTGATGATTCATTATATCCCCTCCCGAACACTGCCGACACACGACACATTGGCCCACGATACGCTCGGCACACTGTTCGATCTCGAATTGCGTAGTATCAGCTTCGTCTGTGTCAATTGTTTTATTCTCATCTCCGGGTACTTCGGTATCCGTTGGAAATTAAAATCTTTCTCCAACCTCCTTTTTCAAATATTGTTCTGGGCGATCGTATGCCTTGTTATCGTATCCGCCGCAACCGATTCCTTCAACATGACCGACCTATTCAAGACATTATATCACAACACATTCTCCCGCTGGTTTATCGAAGCGTACATCGGACTGTACATACTGGCCCCGATGATAAACCGCTTCATCGAAAAATCGACACATCGGGAGTTGGGTATATTCATTCTTGCTTTTTATCTGTTCAGCACCTTGTTCGGCTACTTGGGAAAAGCCTATGACTTCAACAAAGGCATGAGTATCATCAGCCTCGTGGGGCTATATTTGATAGGAGCCTATCTCCGCCGGAAACAAGACAGCATATTCGATCTCTCGAAATACGTCTATTTAGGTGTTTACCTCGTTACCGGATTCATTATGGTAGCCATCGCCGCTCTCATCTTGAAAGCAGGATTCACGATTACCCCTTATAGCTACCTCAACCCCCTTATCGTTCTCGAATCCATAGCCCTGTTTTTGTTCTTCAAAAAACTAAATATCGGTAGCATAAAATGGATCAACTATATCGCAGTTTCCTCGTTCGCCGTATATTTAATCCATAACGACCTCTCCATTAAACCCCTATACTGCGCAGCATGCGACTATATCGAAGCGCATTACACTCCATCATTCCCGTATGCCTTGCTGTTTATGGTGGGAGTATTCATCGTATCGGTAATGGCAGATAAAGTCCGGCTGTTCATATACAAACATACGCTATTGAAACTATTGAAATAAAAAAATTATACCCTCTCCTCGCCCGTCGCGGGGTGTAGGAGAGAGCAAGCAAAAAGGAAGAAGGTTAGATAACTCCTACTTGCTGCACAAAAATGCTAAACTATAAAATAAAAAGTACCACCCTCCTCCCTTGCCGTGTCCCGTAGCATTACGGGGTGTTTTGCAACGCAAAATATAGGGAAGGGGTCCGTAGGACGGAGGGGTTAGCTCTACAAAAAATCCTATATACTATCTTTTTTAGCCTCCTTTTTCTTAGGAACTCGATTTACCCCCTGTGATGAAAAAATTGAAAATAGGCTGCACATCGGTAAAAATAAGTAAACTTGCTTTTGGTCTCGGTTTGCACTATCTTTGTCGCAAATAGATCGATTCGGCAAAACAGGACATAACTTGTTTCTGTTCTTATTTGTACTATCTTTACATAAAATATTCGACGATGAATCCGAAACACCCCCTTTCCACGATAACAGTCTATCGGCTGGTCGCCTCGTTCATTCTGGCGATTTCCATATATTCCTGCGCCAACATGTCGAGACCCGGGGGTGGTCCCCGCGATGAAACACCGCCTGTATTCATCAAGAGTATGCCGGTTCCTAACGCATTGAACGTTTCGAAACAGAAAATCGAAATCGAATTCGACGAAATCATTCAAGTAGACAAACCGTCCGAAAAAGTAATCGTCTCCCCCCCCCAAAAAGATATGCCCGAAATTCGTACTTCGGGACGTAAAATAACCGTGATTCTTAAAGACTCGTTACTACCCAACACGACCTATACCATCGACTTTTCCGATGCCATCATCGACAACAACGAGCGTAATCCGCTCTATGGATTCGCCTACTCCTTTTCGACCGGCCCCAAGATAGACTCTCTGCAAGTTTCGGGAATACTACTCAATGCCCGGGATTTGGAGCCCATAACCGGCATGTTGGTAGGATTACACAGCGACCTCGAAGACTCGGCTTTCCAGAAACTCCCATTAGAGAGAATTGCCAGTTCCGACGAATTAGGTCATTTCACGATACGAAATGTAACACCCGGCAAATACCGTCTATTCGCGCTGAAAGACATGAACCGGGACTACCGCTTCGACAACCCGTCGGAAGATATCGCTTTTCTCGATTCTATCGTTATTCCTTCGGCCGATGTTAAATTACACGTCGACACCATTTGGAAAGACAGCGTCACCATCGACACCATTATCGAATACAACCACACCCATTTCTATCCGAACGATATTCTGCTCACGGCATTCAACGAAGGATTCCAATCTCAATATCTCGATAAAAGCGAAAGAAAAGACCGTCGTAAAATCGACCTTTATTTCAAAGCCCCCGCTGATTCGTTGCCCAAGTTGAAACCGCTGAATTTCGAGCAAGAAGACTGGGCCATTCTCGAACGCTCGTTCCACAACGACACACTGCAATACTGGATAAAAGACTCGCTCATTTACAACATGGATACACTTTTATTCACGGCCGAATATTTCCGTACCGACACGTTAAGACAATTGTCTCTCTACAACGATACGCTCAAATTCATCATGAAAAAAGTCAAAGCGCCCAAGAAAAAAGAAAAAAAGAAAGACAAGGACAACGACTCCATCGAAGTTCCCGAAATCCAATTCATGCAAATGAACGCCAAGATAAGCTCTTCTCTCGATGTTTATAAACCGCTTCGTTTTTCCTTTGCCGAACCATTGCAAACATACGATGCAGGGAAAATACATCTGGAACAAAAAAGAGACACCTTGTGGATACCTGTTGCCGACTCCCTGTACACATTCCTCCAAGACTCCATTGCTATCCGGGACTACACACTCACCTACAAATGGACTCCGGGAGAATCCTATCGCATCGTTATGGACTCCACGGCATTCACCAATATTTACGGACTATTCACGAACACCTATAAACAAGAATTCAAAGTCAAAGCCCTCGAAGATTACGCCAACCTGTATCTCTCTATTTCGGGCGTATCCGATTCCGCTTTTGTCGAAATTCTCGATTCAGGAGACAAACCCGTAAGAACGGCCCCGGTCATCAACGGAGGAGCCGAGTTCATGTATATGAATCCGGGTACTTACTACGCCCGCTTATTCATCGACCGTAACGGAAACGGGAAATACGACACCGGAAACTACTCCGAGAAACGACAGCCCGAAGAAGTTTCGTATTACCCACAGGAACTCGAACTGAAAGCCAATTGGGATATAGAACAGGATTGGGACATCTATGCGACACCGGTCGATAAACAAAAACCCGACAAAATAAAGAAAAACAAACCCAAAGAGAAAAAACGCAATTACTGACAATCTTAATAACAAACCGCATGCTACGCCATCGTCATATGAAAAACACCGGGTCGTTACGCCGTATTGCTTTCGGGATTCTTTTTTGGAGTATGGCGAACGGAATTTATGCGCAAACGACTCCGGGTATGCAACCCGAATGGCTATCCTACGATGTCATATACCAACTGGGATTTTTCTGGAAGAGGGCAGCGACAGCTACGCTCCAACTCACCGAATACCCCGACAAATATACATCTGTTTTAAAAGCTCGTACACTCCCCTTTGCCGACAACATATTCAAGGTACGCGACACACTGGTATCCGATATGCAGCGAAACAAAGAACTGCTACCCATTTATTACGCCAAACTCGCTGACGAAAACGGGACTTACCGGAAAGACGAAGTAAATTATACCTACGATGGAAACTCGACCACGGGAAATATCCGCCTATATCGTCCCAAGCGTAACGCCATAGAGGACTATACACTCACCGAACCCGGTATAGTCTACGACATGCTGAGTATCTTTTACGTGATTCGCACCTTCGACTTCCGAGCAATGGAAATGTATCAAATCTATAACACCAAAATTTTCTCCGGTAAAAACCTCGAATACCTCGAAATAGAATATTTGGGACAGGAAATCCTCAAACAAAACAAAAAGGAATACAGCACCTACAAACTTCGCTTCCGATTCTATGACAGAACCGGCAAAAAGACCAGCGACAAAATCTCGGCATGGATCTCTACCGACAATAAACGCATACCCTTGAAAGTAGAAGGGAAACTCCCCTTAGGCTCTATGAAAGCCGTGTATACGGGAGAATAGAAACTATCTGTCATTTGGGCAAGAGCTAAAAACTGACCTCCTGCACATGCAGCGTGATAGGGAAGGTATCCGAAAGATGGAAAGGTTAGTTCTACAAAAATCCTATCTTTTTTAACCCCTCTCATCGTCGCTACCGCTCCTCTATGTCTCCCCTATTGCTCCGCAACTCCCCGTAATACTACGGGACACGGCAGGGGAGAAGAACAAACACAATACACAGGAAAATATTAACCTCCTCTGTGTTTTGCATAGCAAAATATAGGGGAGGTGTCCGCAGGACGGAGGGGTTAGAAAATATCCATAGCAGAGGAAGCATATAAAAACATCACTCTCTCCCTATGTTTCTGTAAAGGAATAGAAAGTACTCACAAAGCAAAAAGAAAGCAAAAAAGGCCGATCGAAGTGTCGCTTTTAATCCTCTCCCTCTGCTCATCGTAGATGAGATTATAAAGAAAAGAACAAGATTCTCCCCTCCTTTATCGGGCAATAAAGCTACAAAAAGCGGCTGCATTTCCGGGTTCTTTCTTTTCGGCGATGAAAGGAAAAAATAAATACCTTCTACTTCCTGTGTTCATGGCAAGATAACCCCGCCGTTCCGTAACACGCCAAACTTCGGGACAACCGTTCAGCCACCGCATCGCGTAAAGTCTGCGGAGACAAAACCTCAGCTTGCCAATACCCCAAAGCATACACCTCCTGTTCGAAATCGGGAGTGATTTTCAAACGGTAATGAAACGTAGAACTATGTTCGTTCCGGTCAAGTTCCTCTTGACTTTCGTGCAAAGGAAGTGTCCTCAAATAATTAGCTTGCAAAGCAGGGACACGCAGCACCACCTCCTGCGCCGGCATATCGTCGTGCGTAATCCCGAAACAATCCCGGAAATAATCGATGGGAGAAAAACTGTCGGGATAGACGAATGTACGGCTGCTCAATTCGAGAGAAGCAACCCGATCCAAAGCATAGGTCTTGATTTTCCGATCCGTAAAATCCTTAGCGATGACATACCAACGCTGACGAAATAACTTCACGAAATAGGGAGCCGCCAATGTATGCGAACTTGTTACACGTCGGAATGAACGATACGACAAAATAAGCACCCGGTTCTCCTTCATCGCCTCGAAGACGATTCTCAAAAATTTCTGCCCCGAAGGTATATTCTCCAAAACGATTCGATTCCGCAACTCCTGACTCTCGTTCAGCATGTTACTCACCGCAAGCGTGTTCAATGCCCACACACGTGCACCGTTTCCCTGCAAAGCATCCGGGTCCTCGATGTAATATTCATACGTAGAAGCATCACACTCGATATTCACGTCAAACATCTCCTGTATGGCCTGACGATAATTCATAAACGTCCGTCGAGCCATCGGCTTGCCGTCCGAATATTCGCTCCGTTGCCACAACCCGTCTATCTCTCTGCGGGTAAGCCTTCCGTAGCGCTGCAACGTATCGATCAGCCATACATACCGATTGAAAAGTTCTTTCGCCATAACACAAAACCACTGTTTTACATCTCCAAAAATAATATCTATCCCGCAATTTCACCAATCACCTAATCACTATTCCAAAATTTTCTCCCGATTCCGAGATCTATTTTCACTTACAACAGTACAACAAACAAGCCACGCACATCAAGGTCCCCTCTATTCACCCTTCAAAACGCCATAAAAGAATCATCGGAAAATATCGAATACATAGAGCTGTTTTAAATTTATTCCGAGACAGATTGAGACCTATGTTGAAGCAGATTGGAGTCCGAGATATGCAGTCAATAGCGGGCTATTGACAAAAATCAAGGGATTCAAGATGCGAGACGGGGACTCAATATGGCCGGAACATACCTGCTTGCAATGATAATATTATTTCTCTATAAATTTAAAACATCTTCTAAAAAAAGTATGCCCAAAAGTATTTAACTTTTGAGCATACCCCGCAATATTCCATTGGATCTCTTTTATTTCGTCGTCTTTTTCCGGGCCGGTTTCTTTTTGGCAGGAGCCTTGTCGGCATCCTCGACAATCTTCATGCAATCGGCGAACGTGAGCGATGCCGGTTCGGAACCTTTGGGTAATTTATAATTCTTCTTTTTATAAGCGATATACGGACCGAAACGACCGTTAAGCAGTTCGAGTTCATCATCTTCATCGAACTTCTTGATAAGGCGTTGACTTTCCTGCTCGCGCTTTTGCTGAATCAACATTATCGCATCCTCTAACGAAACACCCTGCGGGGTGAACTCTTTGGGCAACGATACATATTTGCCGTCGTGACGAATATACGGACCGAAACGGCCAATACCCACGACAACGGTTTTACCTTCGAAATCGCCTAAGGTTCGGGGCAAATCGAACAGTTTCAAAGCCTCTTCCAATGTAATCGTGCTCATCGATTGTCCTTTGAGCAACGATGCGAACAACGGCTTCTCCGTATCTTCGGGCGTACCGATTTGTACCAACGGACCGAAACGGCCTATCTTCACCGATACGGGACGACCGCTTTTCGGGTCCGTACCCAATACCCGTTCACCCACTTTATGCTCCAACCGCAAAGCAAGAGCGCTCTCTACCACCGGGTGAAAGAGTTTGTAAAAATGATCTATCTCATCGTTCCACACGGTTTTTCCCTCGGCAATATCGTCGAATTGCTGCTCGACATTCGCCGTAAAGTTATAATTGAGAATATCGGGGAAATACTCCGTCAAGAAATCGTTGACGACAACTCCTATATCGGTGGGGAGCAGTTTGCCTTTATCGGCTCCTGTGAGCTCGGTTTTCTCTCCCGATTCGATTTTCCCATCGTGCAGCGTCAACATACGATATTTCCGCTCCGTTCCTTTCCGATCGCCCTTCTCGACATATTCACGTTGCTGTATGGTCGAAATGGTTGGTGCATAGGTAGAAGGCCGACCGATACCCAGCTCTTCCAATTTACGAACCAGACTAGCCTCGGTATAGCGGGCGGGAGCTTGCGAGAAACGTTCCGTTGCCGTGACCGACGACAATGCCAGCACATCGCCTTTCGCCAATGCAGGTAACATCTTGTCGTTTCCTTCTGTATCGCCTTCGTCATCGGTAGACTCCATATACACTTTCAGGAAACCGTCGAATTTCAAGACCTCGCCCACGGCGACGAAGTGTTCTTTCCTTCCCGAAACAGCGATGGTCGCAGTCGTCTTTTCCAACTCGGCATCGCTCATTTGAGAAGCGATCGTACGTTTCCAAATCAATTCATACAATCGTTTTTCCTGAGAGGAAGCATTGATTTCGTGATGGCTGATGTACGTGGGACGTATTGCCTCGTGCGCTTCCTGTGCTCCTTTGGTATGCGTATGGTAATTTCGAATGTGCAGATATCTCTCTCCCAAAGTTTTTACAATCTCGTCTTTGGTCGTATTTATAGCCAGCGATGACAAATTCACCGAGTCGGTACGCATATAGGTGATATGTCCAGCCTCATAAAGCCGTTGAGCCACCATCATGGTTTGAGCCACGGAGAAGCCCAATTTCCGGGCGGCTTCCTGTTGCAATGTGGAAGTGGTGAACGGAGCCGCAGGCGATTTCTTTGCAGGTTTCACCGTCACGTCCCCGATAGAGAACCGTGCGGTCTTGCAGGCTTCGAGCAAAGCCTTCGCCTCGTCTTCGGTTTTCAATCGTTGGCTCAATTCGGCCTTCAACAATTCCCCTCCGGGTAACAAAAATTCCCCGATCACCCGATAGGCTGCTTCGGGCTTGAACGCCGAGATTTCTCGCTCCCGTTCTACAATCAAGCGCACTGCGACCGATTGTACACGACCGGCCGACAAAGCGGGCTTCACCTTTTTCCACAGAACAGGCGAAAGTTCGAATCCCACGATACGGTCGAGTACCCTGCGGGCTTGTTGAGCATCTACCCGATTCAAATCTATATCCCGGGGATTCTCAATGGCATGGAGTATGGCATCTTTGGTAATCTCATGGAATACAATCCGTTTCGTTTTCTCCGGTTTCAATTTCAACACTTCGAACAAGTGCCATGCGATAGCCTCTCCCTCGCGGTCCTCATCGGAAGCCAGCCAAACCATATCCGCTTTGTCTGCCTCCTGTTTCAGCGTTTCCACCAACTTTTTTTTGTCGGCAGGGATTTCATAAATAGGTTTATAGTTATGCTCGATATCCACACTGAAATCCTTTTTTTTGAGATCACGGATATGTCCGTAGCTCGAAAGGACTTCAAAATCCTTTCCCAAAAACTTCTCAATGGTTTTAGCCTTTGCCGGAGACTCTACGATTACCAAATTTTTTGCCATATGCGCAATGTTCGTTCAAATTTTGCGCAAAATTAGAAAAACAGATTGTAATACAGAGCTTTTTTCTACTTTTTTATTAAATAATGTATATCGCACACATTTCGAATCGATCCTACCATGTAGAGTTTTTGTCGCATTTCTTCCCCAACGCCTTTCTCCTATACTCCCCCCTCCGAAAAAGCTGACGAGATAAATCCTGTTTTTAAACTACCCACTCGTCCCATGAGTACTCCCGACACGGTGGGAGAGGTTAAATCCTTCTTCTCCCCTGCCGCGTCCCGTAGTATTGCGGGGGGTGGCGTTAGTCATATAGGGGAGGTGGCACACATAGTGATGGAAGGGTTAAAAATGTCGAGAACAGACCTCTTACCCTCAAAATTTCAAATCGACCCCGAACATGAAATTGATGCCTTGTGCCGGCATACCGTAAAGAATATCGTATTTCCGGTTCAGCACATTGTCGGTAAGTCCGTAAAGCGAAAACCAAGAAGTGAAAGCATACGAGGCTTTCAAGTGAACGAGATGTATATCGGAGAGCTTTCCGAGATTTGAATACTCCCGACCCGCAGCAAACTCATATCCGGCTTCGAGCGTGAACGGGCGAACAGGCATATAACGGATATTCGCTCCTCCTTCCCACTGCGGACGGTTATACGAAATCGTCTCCCCCCCATCGGCGGTCTTCCATCGGTGATACCCGACCTTCGCCGAAGCCTCCAATTTCGTACCGTAACGATAAGATACATCAAGCTCTGCTTTCAAAGCATTGGCATCGATACCCCAAAAACGCGACACACCTGTAAACTTTCCGTCCAAATCTTCGGGTAAAAGGAACAACGCCTTTTTACAAATTTCATAACCGCCCGAAAGCCCTACGGAAAATCCGGGCAATGCGTTAATACGTATTCCCAATGAGGCATCCAACGGCACATACGTATTATCTACCTGTGCCGACGGATTGAAGTAGAGCGTATAGGCCGAAACACTTCGCCACGTATTCAGTTTCTTCCCGCCCGTAAAAGCCGTATAAAACTGTACATCGGGAACTATCGTCCAATCGAATCGCACATCGGGAGAGAATCGCAAAATAGTTCCGTTGTTGAAAGAAACATCGGCCTTGACACCGACCGCAAAAGCCACGTGTTCATTCCGCCAGTCATACCGGGGATTCAATGAAATCATACCGTAATTCGCTGCCGACTGTAACCGGCTGTAACCCACATAATCGAAAGAACCGTCCAAAGAAATAGAGCTACGTCTGTCGATCGGCGCAGACAATGTAAAGTCAGCATTTACTAAATTCTCGGCAGCCCCTTTTTCACCTTGTAAATATCCCCGGTGATACCCGTACCGGTAATATGCCAATGAAACTTTATAAAGTAGGTCCGACTCTCCGGTAGTCGAGGCTATATGGCTTTTCAAGAAGAACCGGTTTATCTCTTGGTTAGGCGAAGATATTCCCGTCAAACCGGTGTATCGCAATCCGTAATAGTTGAAGGAGTCGTAACGATAACCGCCGCTTATTCCCAAATCCAGCTTCCCGAAGGAGTGAAGATAATCGGCGACCACTCGCTCTTCGAGCCGGTGCATCTTCTTCGAGTCGGGATAGTCCTCCGTTAACGATTGATTGTAATCCACCGTTCCGCAAGTAGAGCGATGTTGCAACCACACACCCAACTTGTCTTTGTCATTCTGCAAAATACGATAACCTGCATTCCCGACCATATTCAGGTAATTGCCTATCCCGAAATCCACGTATCCCCTCGATTGGTTTTCTTCGGGTTTTTCTCCGAAACCGCCGGGAGCCAACAAGACAGCGCGAGGTTCGAGGGGAGCCGGAACCGTCCAGTCGCTATACCGTATAGATTGTTTGGTTACCGTCGGTGCTTCCACTTCGGGCAATGTATTGATTTTAGACGCATCGCGCACGATAGGTGTAAAATCTTTTTCTATGGTTACTTCCCGCCGCAACGAATCGGAACGTACCTGTGCCGACAGGAAGAATGGGAAAACCGATATGATTAAAAAAGAAAACCGTTTCATAAGCCATACATATTGTATCGTTCAACTACTCTGTTTGTCCCAGCTCGCTCAACTTCTTGTCTATACGGGAAATAATATCGTCGTCGCTGGCCGGATAGTTATTCCGCAAACTTTGCAAATATTGACGGGCTTGGAAAGTCTCGCCCCGTTTTTCATAAATGTCGGCCATGAGCAAGAATGCCCGAGCCAACCAATAATTGTGGGGAGTACCTTTGTCGATAAAAGTATTCAGCGTCTTTTCGGCCGTATCGATCGCTTTGTTGTCGAATTGATATTGGGCCAATAAATAGGCACTTTGCGCCCCGTAAATCGAACGGGTATCTTTCGAAAGCTCCCGCCAGTCATCGGCTGCATTTTCTCCCTTTCCCGTATGGAAATAGGCATCGGCACGAGCAAATAAAATCTCTTGCCGCAAATCGGGAGAAAGTTTGCTTTCGCTCAACAACTTGTCGGCAACCGTTACCACCTCGCCATATTGCCGCTTATTCCGGGCAATACGAAGCATACCCAACCGGGCGGCCTGTTTGTTCTCTCCGACAGTCGCTTTCTTTTCCAACTCCTTGAATCCGGCAAAAGCCTCGTCATAACGAGCTTTCAAATAAAGTATCTCGCACTTGCGGGCCAATGCTTCTTCGGCAAACTCGCCGTCGGGACTGTTCGTCACCACATAGTCGAACGCTGGAAGAGCTTTGTCGTAGTCTTTCGCTGCAAACGATGCCTTCCCGATATAGTAATTAGCCGGAATCAAAAACGCGCCCGACGGATAATTTCGCACATATTTCTCCAACGAAGCGATACCTTTCCCCGTCATATAAGTGCGCTCGGCTGCCATATACGACAAAGAATCCAATTCGCTCACAGGGGCCTGTTCCGACCGTCCCACGCTGTTCAGATAGTTAGCGTAGGCATCGACTGCATCTTTCTCTACATATACCGATTTGAGGTCGGCGACCGCTATGCGAGCCTCCTCGCTGGTCGGATAACGCTCTATCACTTGCTGGTAAGCAGCCACCGATTCGTCTGTCTGCCCGTTATTGAAATAAACCATACCCAACTGCAAACCTCCCTTGCGGGCAATCGCGCTCTGGGGATAATCGGCGATCAATTGTTTGTAACATACGATAGCATCGTTATTCCTATTCAATATCGTATAAGCCTGTCCCTTTTCGAACCATGCATTCGCCAGATATCCCGAACGAGGATAATCGGCAATCAATTTGTCCAACAACTCTATTTTGCGTTCGTGATTCCTCTGCAATCCTGCCATAAAAGCTTTTTGAAAAAGGGCATAATCTCCGTTCGCGACATCGGTCTCTTGGGCCCGGGCATAATACTGCTCGGCATCGGCGAACCGACGGGCGTAATAATAGCAATCGCCTATCCGGGAATAGGCATCGGCAAGCATGCTTCGATTTCCTCCGGTCTGTACAGAGACATACCGGGAAAAACCGTCGAGGGCTTGCGAGAAGTTATGCTGTTTGAACTGACAGTAGGCCCAATCGTACCAAGCCAGCGAATACATTTCGCTCCGCTTGTCCTTGCTGGAAGAAAGATATGCCGAATAATTCCGGGCAGCGATATCGTATTGTTCCCGACGATATTGGCACTCGGCGAGCCAAAACGCAGCCTTACCCCGTATATCGGTATCATAGTTTCCCACAGCGATCGCCCGGCTAAACAAACTTTCGGCATCAGCGATACGGGCATTGGTGAAAGCCTCTGTCCCCAACTGGAAAAGAATGCGCTGCTTGGCGGCGAGTATTTTCCCGTCGGGCTTCCGTATTTTATCGATAGACGCCAGTGCCGACCGATAATTACGGGTCGTCATGTAAACCTCTACCAAATAGTCGTTAATCTTGTCGGCATAGCGAGAACCGGGAAACTCGTTCAAGAAACGTTCGAACACACCCACCGAGTTATCGAAAGGCGAAGCCGTGCGATCATACAGGCAGAGCGCATAGTTGTAAAGCGCCGTTTCCCGAACCTGACGGTCGTAATTTCCTTGTGAAGCCATCTCGAACGCCATGCGGGCATTATTTTTATCTCCCGCTCGCAAATAGGCTTGCCCGATATAAAGATAAGCATTTTGAGAAAGAGCATCGTCCACGCCGGTCACACGCCCCAAATAATCGATCGCCTCGCCATCTTCTCCCCGGCGATAGGCCATGACACCCATGACATAAAGAGAAGAGCGTTCGGGTTTGCGACATCGTTGCAAATACCTTTCCAAATATTCCGTCGCCGCTTCATCGCCACCTTCTTGATAAGCGCTTTCGCCGAGCAACCGAAGAAGCTCGGTGTATAAGTCGGCATCGGAAGACGGACGGGACAACAACGCTTTACCCTCGGACAATACCTGTGCGAAACGTTTTTGCCCGAAATAAATCTGCAACATGTGCAGCCGTGCGGCATAGCCGAAACTCCTGTCGTCCGCCACTTTCGAAAATCCGCTTAAAGCGGCTCTATCGTCTCCCTCGTTCATCTGTATATACGAAAGGTAGAAAGTGGCTCCTGTCCGAAATCTCTCTTTCCCGATTAGAAGCTGAAACAGCGGTTTCGCCGCATCGGGATTACCGGTCTTCAACAAAGAACATGCCGTGCGATATCCCCACCGGTCCTCCTCGTCGCCGGTCAACAGACTCACATTTACCGTCTGATAGGTTTTCAAGGCTTTTGCATAATCTTGGCTGTCGTAATAATAATCGGCCAATGCCAACCGAGCCTGCAAAGTATGTTTAGAATCCGGATAATTTCGCAAAAAATCCGTTAACCGCCGTACAGCCTGCGGCGAATAATTGCGGGCTTCCGAAAGAGCGATATACCAGTCGGCCGTTTCCCGCTGCTCAGGCGACAAATCGCCTTCACAAGCCTCTTTCATCACATCGGCACAACCCGCGTAGTTCTTCTCTTGAAAGAGAAAGATTCCCCTATCTATCAAAGCCCTGTCATCGTTATAAGCCGGGATTCCCGGCTTGGCGGCCAAAAGCTGTCCGGTGCATACGATTCCACAAAGTATAACTATCGCCCGTTTCATGAACATCTTTATTTTGTATTAAGTTCCGAACTATCCACCCATTTAAATAATTTATCCGACGGTCGTATCTTCTCATCGATACGCATCGAGAACCGCTCGCCTTTTACCGTCTTTTGTACCGGTTTCAAATCGACTCGTATCTCCTCCACCTTGCGGATAAGCGCACCGGTCGTCGGGCCGGTGACGAGTATCTCGTCTCCCACGCTCAACGAACCGCTCTCCATGAGAAATTCGGCCACACCGAGGTTGGAAAAATACTTCACGCCCTTGCCTATATATATCTTTCGTTTCGTGGCTCCCGAGCCATAATTGTGAGTCCATTCGCCCAAGCGCTGACCCAAATAATATCCGTTCCAAAACCCTCGATTAAAGACGGTAGCGAGCCGTTCGTCCCACTGTGCGACCTTCTCGTCGGTAAAGTCGTCGTTCAAATAAGACTCGATGGCCTCGTTGTAACACGAAACGACCGTACGCACATATTCCGGTCCCCTTGCACGACCCTCGATTTTAAATACCCGCACCCCCGAATCGATCAGTTTGTTCAGGAAATGTATCGTTTTCAAGTCCTTCGGCGACATGATGTAAGCGTTATCCACTTCCAACTCGTTACCGGTCTCCTTGTCTTTCACTTCGTATGAACGGCGACAAATCTGCATACAAGCCCCTCGATTCGCCGAAGCATTCATTTCGTGAAGACTCAAATAGCATTTGCCGGACACAGCCATGCACAATGCCCCGTGACAGAACATCTCGATACGTACCGGTTCTCCGCCCGGCCCCACGATACGATCCCGCAAAATGGCTTCGTGAATACGGGCTACCTGTTCCATATTCAACTCCCGAGCCAGTACCACCACATCGGCAAAACGGGCATAGAATCGCAACGCCTCGGTATTGGAAATATTCAGCTGGGTCGACAAATGCACCTCTACCCCTATCTCGCGGGCATAGGTCATAGCCGCCACATCGCTGGCGATAATAGCCGAGAGCCCGGCCTCCTTCGCCGCATCGATAATACGATGTAACAGAGGTATATCTTCGTCGTAGATAACGGTATTGACCGTCAGATAACTCTTTATGTGATGCTCGTTACAAATACGCACGATCTCGTGTAAATCGTCTATCGTAAAATTATTCGACGAACGGGCTCGCATATTCAGCCCCTCGATACCGAAATATACCGAATCGGCCCCTCCCTGTATGGCCGCCGTCAAAGAATCGTACGAACCCACCGGCGCCATAATTTCAAAATCGCTTCTCTTCATCATAAACAAACCGTTCTATTTCCCGGTGATTATTTTTCGTATTTCGTTCAGTTTATTCAATGCTTCTACCGGTGTAAGGTTATTGATATCGACCTGTAAAATTTCGTCCCGAACCTGTGAAAGCACAGGGTCGTCCAGTTGGAAAAAACTCAACTGCATGCCACCTCTCGACGAAGCGATTTCGGCGGTAGGCTTGGCGATACCGTTCTGACGGTTCTCCGACTCCAACTGTTTCAAAATCTGGTTGGCCCGCTTGACGATGCTCTGGGGCATACCGGCCAGCTTCGCCACATGGATACCGAAACTGTGCTCACTCCCGCCGCGTACCAATTTCCGCAAGAATATCACCTTGTTGTCGACCTCTTTTACCGAAACGTTATAATTGACAATGCGTTTATAAGTACGTTCCATTTCGTTCAGCTCGTGATAATGGGTAGCGAACAACGTCTTGGCACGAGCCTTGGGGTGTTCGTGTATGTGCTCGACAATAGCCCACGCGATAGATATACCGTCGTAAGTACTCGTTCCCCGCCCCAGCTCGTCGAACAGAACCAAACTCCGCTCCGACAGATTGTTGAGAATATCGGCGGCCTCGGTCATCTCGACCATAAAGGTAGATTCGCCGAGCGAGATATTGTCCGATGCCCCCACACGAGTGAAAATCTTGTCCACAATCCCTATCTTAGCGGCCTCGGACGGAACGAAACTTCCTATCTGAGCCATCAGAACAATCAAAGCGGTCTGGCGCAACAACGCCGATTTACCGGCCATGTTGGGTCCCGTTATCATCATGATTTGCTGCTTGTCGTTGTCGAGCTCGACACTGTTGCTGATGTAGGGTTCGCCCGGCGGCAACTGTTTCTCGATAACCGGGTGACGTCCTTCCTTGATGTCGATAACCAGCGAATCGTTTACTTCGGGACGAATATACCGGTTTTCCACGGCCGACTTCACGAACGACAACAGGCAGTCGAGCCGCGCAATGAGATTGGAATCGAGTTGTATGGCAGGAATATACTCCGTCAATGCAAGAATCAAATCATTGAACAACTGCGTTTCCAATGAAAGAATCTTCTCTTCCGCCCCCAAAATCTTCTCCTCGTATTCTTTCAACTCTTGGGTGATATAACGCTCTGCGCTCACCAACGTCTGCTTTCTGATCCAATCGGAAGGAACCTTGTCCTTGTGAGTATTGCGCACTTCGATGTAATACCCGAATACGTTGTTATACCCGATTTTCAAGCTGGGAATACCCGTTTTCTCGCTCTCGCGCTGCTGCACATGCAACAAATAGTCTTTCCCCGAATAGGAAATCTCTCGCAACTCGTCGAGTTCGTCGTTCACACCCTTGCGGATAATTCCTCCCCGATTCACCAAATTGGGCGCATCGGGATTAATTTCATGTTCGATTCGGTCCCTGATGATCGTACAGCAATTCAGTTGCTCCCCGATACGTTGCAATACAGGTTCATCGCTCTGCTCGCAAACAGCCTTGATAGGCTCTATCGCCGACAATGCCACTTTCAACTGAACCACCTCGCGAGGCGAAATACGCCCCACCGCTACTTTCGAAATGAGGCGTTCCATATCGCCTATCGTATCGAGTTGCGGATCGATAACCTCCCTAACTTCGGGGTGGCGGAAAAAGAATTCCACTCCGTTCAACCGATCCTCGATAGGCTTCACATCTTTCAACGGAAAGACAACCCACCGTTTGAGCATACGTGCCCCCATCGGGGTGACAGTCCGGTCTATCACGTCGAGCAGGCTCTTTCCCCCTTCGTTCATCGGAGAAAGCAATTCGAGACTCCGCACCGTGAATTTATCCAATCGCACATATCGCTCCTCCTCGATACGAGACAGCGATGTAATGTGCGAAATCTGCGTATGCTGTGTAATATCCAAATAATGAAGCAGAGACCCCGCGGCGATAATGGCGTTGGGCATATTGTGAATTCCGAAACCTTTGAGGTTTTTCGTCTCGAAGTGACGCAATAAGCGATCCGAAGCGGCATCCTCGGTATAAACCCAATCGTCCAACTCGAAAGTAAAAAAACGGGAACCGAAATGCTCCTCGAACAATTTCCGTTTCGTGCGTTCGAACAGCACCTCTTTCGGAGAGAAATTGCCCAACAGCTTGTCCACATAGTCGAAATCTCCCTCGGCGGTCAAGAATTCACCCGTCGATATATCGAGAAAAGCCACACCCACTTTGTTACCTTTCCCGAAATGAACACCCGCCAAGAAATTATTCTCTCGGTGATCGAGAATATTGTCGTTAATCGACACGCCCGGTGTCACCAATTCCGTAATGCCGCGCTTGACCAATTTTTTTGTCAGTTTCGGGTCTTCCAGCTGTTCGCAAATAGCTACCCGTTTTCCGGCACGCACCAATTTGGGAAGGTAAGTATCGAGAGCATGATGGGGAAAACCGGCCAACTCCACATACTGGGCGGCTCCATTTGCCCGGCGAGTCAATGTAATCCCCAATATTTCCGATGCCACCAAAGCATCGTCCGAAAACGTTTCATAAAAGTCTCCCACCCTGAAAAGCAATATCGCATCGGGATGCTTGGCTTTCATCTCGATATACTGTTTCATCAGCGGAGTTTCGACAATTTCCTTGGCCACGATATATTTCTTTTATATTCGTATGAATAATCCCGTTTAAGAGAAACAAAGATAACATTTTCGACCGGAATTGTGAAATTAAAAAAATGTAAGAAACTGTTTTTATTTTTTTCTACTCCTCACTTCATCGCTGCCACTCCCCCATTCCCCACTCTCCCCTGTGTTTCGAAAAACAAAAAGTCAGCTCTTAAAAACGACGAGTAAGATTTATGCTTCTCTATTGAAACAGCTCTCTCCCTCCTCCCGCCAGACCTTGTAACATTCGAAACATTTCGCTCCTCCCCTTGCCGTGTCCCGTAGCACTACGGGTTGTTTTACAACGCAAAATATAGGAGAGGTGGCACGTAGGGACGGAGGGGTTAAAGAAATACCAGCAGTAAAAGCAACAGAGACAAGACTTCCCCCCCCCGCTCATCGTAGATGAGATGGGACGAGTTCACCACCGACAAACTATACTTTCAGGAAAATATTTTTCCGATACAGAAAATAGAGGAAGAACCAGCAACAAGCGACATATCCTGCACGAAGGACGACCGCACCGGCAGGCTCACCGGCACATTCTCCCACCCATTGGGATATACCTCCGAACAAAAACTTATTCATGTGAGAAAATCCTACCACCTGCTGCGCCAGATAAATCGTTATCGAATTTAGTCCTATCACTCGGAAAAAGAGAGTCCACGATTTCCACCCTTTCACATCGACGATATAATAGAACAAAGCGAACAACAAGAACGAAAGTCCTCCCACGAAACAGGTAAACGAACTGCTCCAAAGCATTTTGTTAATCGGGAATACGGTATTCCAAACCAGCCCTATGGCGACCAACACAACCCCGATTCCCGACAACAGCAAACTCTTTCTCTCTCCGCTTCCCAAGCGGGTGGAACGGACGATTTCCCCCGCATAAATTCCCAATAATGCCGAGACTATCGCCGGAAGCGTGCTCAGTAAACCCTCCGGGTCGAAATTACCGTATATCAATTTCCCCGGCAAACAATGCCGATCGATATATCCGACCAGATTCCCTTCGATAGAAAGAGGGGAAGCCCCCGCAGCATCGGGAGCCGGCACAAAAGCCAACAGCAACCAATAACCCACCAAGATAAAGACAATCAAACCATATTGTACCGACTTTTTCAAACTCATGTAAATGAAAGCCCCGAGCATCCACGCCAGCCCGATACGCCCCAAAACGCTTGCCAAACGCACATCGGGGAAATTCAACTGTAAGAATCCGTTATACAAGAATCCCAGCAAAACGAGGGTGACACCCCGGCGGAAAACCCTCAGGTAAATATGTTTGTCGCTCGATCCGCTCCCCCTTTGCTTGGCCAATGAAAACGGGAAAGATATACCTGCGATAAACAAGAACAAGGGGAATATCATATCGTGTTGGGTAAACCCGTCCCACGGGACGTGCCGCATGTGCCCCGCTATGACATCGCCCACCGCCGTCGGGTGCAAGGCATTCAAGGCGACTACCAACGGGGCGAAACCCATAATAAAAAGCATATCGAATCCCCGAAGGGTATCCAATGACAACAGACGTGTGTTTTTCTTTGTTTCTTTCTTTGTTTCCATATCCGAATTTTGTTTTTCTGTATAGTATACAAGCAACTCGGCTCGTTTATCCAATGATGCGTTATACTCCCTAATCCGCACCCGCAGCGATCCCGATCGAATGTATGTCTCTGCCTATTTCGACAACAGCTTTTTTATCCGTTCCACATCGTCTTCCCGTTCCGGGGGAATAATTCCCCGTTGATAGAAATCTTCGAAATCCGAGAGAAAGTCCTCTTTTAACTCTTCCTTGTATCGCAGGTATATCTCTTCCGCCTCGGCATATCGACCTTGAAGAAGAAGGGATGCCGCAAGATTTGTATAAATAGTATGATGAGTAGAATCATATTTTGCTCCCTCACGGGCATACCGTTCAGCTTCTTCAAAATTGCCCTGAGCGAGAAATAAGAATGAAAGGTTATTGCACGCTCGTACTAAATACGGCTCGTAAACCTGTGGATTCGCCGCTGCAAGTCGTCGTCGAATTTCCATGGCGGAAAGACACAGCTTCTCGCTATCTTCATAACGTCGGGTATCTTTGTACAAAGTACCTAAATTACTTTGAGCCATTGCCAAATCCGGCTCGTAGACCTGTGGATTCACTGCCGCGAGCCGTCTATAAATCTCCATGGCGGAGAGATACATCTTCTCGCTATCCTCATAACGTTGGGTATCTTTATACAAAATACCTAAATTATTTTGTATCCCCGCCAAATCCGGCTCGTACACCTGTGGATTCGCTGCCACGAGCCGTCGACGAATCTCCATGACAGAAAGGAACATCTCCTCGCTCTCCCCGTAACGTCGGGTATCTTCGTACAAAGTACCTAAATTATTTTGAACCATTGCCAAGTCCGGCTCGTAGACCTGTGGACTAATGGCCGCAAGTCGTTGGTAGATGTCTAAATTTTCTCGATAACGAACTTCCGCCAAATCGTATCGTTTGTTTGCCTGTAAAAAACAACCATACTCAAACAAACTTTTTGCCAACTCTTCCTCCGAAAGGTTGGCACGGACCAGCTCGATACCCTGCTCATAGGCATGGCAAGCCAATTCGAAGCGACGAGGCTCTGCATAGTCTGTCATCAAAGCCTTTACCCGCAAAACATACTCCTCGGCCAACGATCGTGTCTTTTGAAGTCCCGCCTCGATAAGCGACCGACCGGAATCGACCAGTAGTTTCCCTTGCTCTATCTCCTTGCGGGCCTGAGCGGCATCGGCGGCGATATCTTTTTCATTCAAAATCTCCACGACCCCTTTGCTGTTCCCTCGCTCGAACATCTCTATCGCCAACCGTTTGCGCTCGCTCACCGGCGTTCCGCTCCCGATCAGCTTGTTGATGGACAGAGCAAGATCGAACAGCTGGCTCTCCAATCGGTTGAGACTTTCCCGTTTCTTGTATAGTTCTGCCTGTTTCTCGTCAATCATCGGTTGAAGCTCGGCGACACCGGTCGCTCTCAGTCGGGCGATCTCTGTATTCAATCGGGCAATGGACTCTTTCAACGAAAGGTATTCCGGATTCTCGGCGGCAAAAGAGAGATTGTCCAGTTCGGCTATCTTGTGGCCGTAAAGCGAAACGACTCCGTTCTCTATCTTAAAGTGGTTACCCTCGGTTACGGAAGCGTTGCCCGATACCGATGGAATGATCCGCTCCAACTGCATGACAAAATGCAACTTCATGGCATCGTCGGTGGCATAGTTGCACCAATAATGCCCCACCCGATCGAACAAATCTTCCTTGAATCGTTTCAATGCCTCGTCCTCCATTTCACCTTCTATCAAGGCACGAATATAGACAAATGTCTTGGGGTGACTCTGATTCTTCACATATTCGTCTAAGGCTTGATTGAACTCCTCTATGGTGTATTCTCCCGCTTTGCGGTGAAACATACAGATACAAATATCGCTGGCACGTACTATGCGGTTGTAGTCGTCCTGAGTACGGGTTCCGGTGCAAAATGCCGAAAAATCTTCCCAACGTCTGCACCTTATGCGATATCCCCGAGGCTCGAAAATTTCGTCCAAAGAAGCCACCAACGAATGAAAACTGTTACGGTCGTTTTTCAACTCGTCGCTGGATGCCAAAAATACGGTTATGTTCTTCATATCGTTACATCTGAGTTTCACTATACTTTAATATAGGTCTGCAAGATAAACAATTTCTACCTATCTCCCCAATTCTCCCGATCGAGATTTCGGTAATTCACCGCTTCGTTGATGTGTTGCACCTGTACCCCTTCGCTACCTTCCAAATCGGCGATGGTACGAGCCACTTTCAAAATACGGTCGTAGGCCCGTGCCGACAGGTGGAAACGGTTCATCGCATCTTTCAGCCGTTTCAATCCCGCCTCATCGGGGACAGCGAATCGGTTCAATAACCGGGTAGTCATTTGGGCATTGCAATGAATGCCGGGATAGTCGGCGAAGCGTGCGGCTTGAATTTCTCTTGCGGCAATGACTCGTCGACGAATCGACTCGCTCGACTCCGACGGACGGGTGTCGGAGATTTTCTCGAACGGGACGGGAACGATCTCCACTTGTATGTCTATGCGGTCGAGCAGAGGGCCCGAAATTTTTCCCAAATAACGTTGTATCGTTCCCGGGCTGCATATACACTCTTTCTCCGGGTGGTTATAATATCCGCAAGGACAAGGATTCATCGAAGCGACCAACATCACCCCGGCGGGATATTCTATCGAGTATTTCGCACGTGCTATCGTTATCTTGCGGTCTTCGAGAGGTTGACGCATTACTTCGAGTACTTGACGTGAAAACTCGGGCAACTCGTCGAGAAAAAGCACCCCGTTGTGTGCCAATGAAATTTCACCCGGCTGGGGAAAAGCCCCGCCGCCCACCAACGCTACCGACGATATGGTATGATGCGGCGACCGGAACGGCCGTTGCGACAACAACGAACTACCCCTCTCCATGCGTCCGGCGACCGAATGTATCTTGGTCGTTTCGAGTGCTTCCTGCAATGTGAGAGGCGGTAGTATAGAAGGCAACCGCTTCGCCATCATCGATTTTCCGGCGCCCGGAGGCCCTATGAGTATGATGTTATGTCCGCCGGCCGCTGCTACTTCGAAAGCCCTCTTGACACTCTCCTGACCTTTGACATCGCTGAAATCCAAATCGAAATGGGTATATTCCCTGAAAAATTCCGCACGAGTATCGATTACCGTCGGTTCCAGCTCGATCTCCCCGTTCAGGAAACGAATCACCTCGGTGATATTCTCTACGCCATACACATCGAGATGATTGACTACCGCAGCCTCGCGAACATTGGCTTTGGGAATAATCAACCCCTTAAAGCCCTCCTCCCTTGCCTTGATAGCTATGGGCAACGCCCCCTTGATAGGAAGAATGGAGCCGTCGAGAGACAACTCCCCCATCAACATATACTCGCTCAATTTACCCGTTTCTATCTTCTCGTCGCTCGCCAAAATCCCCACGGCCAAAGGCAAATCATACGCCGCACCTTCCTTGCGTATATCGGCAGGCGACATGTTCACGATTACCTGTTTCCTCGGAAATCTGTAACCGTTATGTTCCACGGCCGAGACAATCCGCTCGTGGCTCTCTTTCACGGCTGCATCGGGCAATCCCACCATAAAGAAACGGATACCCTGCGAACAGTTCACCTCGATAGTCACTACAAGAGCATCGATACCCTGCACGGCTGCGCCAAAAACTTTCACCAACATAGTAATAGATTTTGCAGTAATAGGTTATGGTGTTACTAAACGTTCGATATAAACTCTCGAAGAGTCGGGCGAAAGCCCTCTGGCGACAATCCGCCCCAAAGAATCGGCGACCAACAGATAAGGTATGCTTTGGATATGAAGCTCTTTCACCCCCGGATAAAGATAACCGCCTTTCGCCCACCGCCGGGCCCATACGGCCGAATCGGCCTCGATTCGCTCCTTCCATACGGCGCTGTCCCTATCCAGCGAAATTTCCACGACCCGCACCAACGAATCGTATCGTTCTGCTATCTCCCTTAAAAAGCCGCTGTACCTCTGTGTTCCGGGTGTCTCGGCAGCCCAAAAACAAAGCAGGGTCGCTTGGGCTTCTCGGGGATTCAGCAATTCGGTCGTATCGGCCACCGTAGTCAATGATAAATAAGGCAATACGGTGTCACTCTTCTGTATGGTTTCAAATTGTCGATACATTTCCAATGCTGTGGCCGGCGGAGCCGACAGTACACGGTCGTCCAACAAACCGATCAACGAATCGCAAAACGCATCGCTCACCCTTCCCAATACATAATCATCTAACAAAATAGCGCTCACGGGCGAATCTTTATGTTCGCCTACATACTTTGCCACAACGCCTTGCAGCTCCTTGCTCAACTGCTCGTATCGCCGGGTTCTCATTCCCGATGCCGAAATGTTCCTTTCTGCCGACCAAGACTGCAACAACTCTTTATTCTCTTGATTGAACTTAAACAAATCCTTATTTAGAGAACTTCCTTTCACTCTCAACCCGAAAGGATCCTGCCCGTCGCCCGACAATTCTATCCGGTCGCCGTTCTGCACATATATCTTGGTCAAGGACGTTTTATCGAAATAATAAAACTGTATGGGAATAAGTTCCGAAGCCGAGTTTTTGAATGTGATAAAACCATTCTGCGGACGGAGAGTATCTACGACAATGCCGTTTTCAAGACTATAAACGGCATAAATAGGGCGTCCTCCTAAATTATTGATAGTTCCCTCCACGACAAACTCGTTATCCTTGCCGCCGCAACCCGACAGCAAAAGGACACAAATACACAGTACCGCACCTATTTTATTCATGCAAAAAACATTTTCATTCCTTGCAAATGTACTGGATTTTACGGGAGGAGCAAAACAATATCCGGGCAAAACAAAGTATAAAACCCGACAACAATGGAAAAACCGGCGAAAAAGAACGACCTTTTTACCTATAAAATAAAGCCGATATAGCATATATTTGCACAATTATCTATATCGGAATGTATCGGATATAGATGCGGTTCGAAATAAAAAATGAACAAGTTCATTTCTCATTTCTTCCACCATATTATTATATTTGTACATGAAACGATTGTTTATCCTCTTGCTGATAATTCTGCCCTGTGTTTCGGGTTTTACCCAAATCCGAAACGATGTTCCCCGATACAATCCCGACAGCGTGCGCGAAGAGCAGGACAAAAGACCTTATTTTTCGCTATACAAAGACAACTACTTTATCGGGGGTACGACCATCGGGAGCAAACCGACCAATAAAAATTCCGATGTAAAATTCCAACTAAGCATCAGCCAGAGGCTTACAAAAAGCAAACTTCCATTCGATACCTACCTATTTGTAACCTATACGCAAAAAGCATTTTGGAATGTCTTTCAAGAATCCCTCCCGATGTACGACCTCAATTTCAATCCCGGCATAGGGCTATCGCATCTGGTCATACATCGAAATAGACTTATCGGACAAGTCTCGCTCCTGATCGAGCATGAATCGAACGGGAAAGACAGCATTTATTCTCGCAGTTGGAATAAAATCTCGTTCATGGGTGCGCTCGCCGTCGATCGCAATGTAGAGCTTCAATTCAAAACATGGATACCTATCATCGACAGCGGGAACAACCGGGATATCCTCAAATACTGCGGTATTTTTCAATTAGCAGGTAGTTACATAAGCGACAATCGCCGGTTCGGAGCTACCGTCATTCTCACCAAACGGAGCGGCTGGAATTTCAATTTCAACACCGTTATCGAACTGAATGCCCGCTTATTCCCCAACGAAAACCAATATTTCTTTATACAATATTACAACGGTTACGGCGAAGGACTACTCGACTATAACAAATTCCATTCTCGCCTGAGAGTAGGGTTCGTCATCAAACCCCAGAATTTCAGCAATTACTGATTCCTCCTTCACACATAGCTTTTTCAGTTCAGTAGAAAACCCATAGGGTAGGCATGAATTTTAGCAATGAATCACTTGTCGACAAACACATTCCGGACTCTTCGGTGAAAGGTTGATTCTTGCTTAAATTTCTGTACAAAGCGTACTACTCCTCCCCTGCCATGTCCCGTAACCTTACGGGGTGTTTTGCACAGCAAAATATAGGGGAGGTGTCCGAAGGACGGAGGGGTAAAAAAAACGCAGCAAGGGGAACGGATTGGGCTGCAATCTCCCCCTCCCGCCGTGCCCCGTAGCATCATTCCGGGGTGTGGCGGGAGCCATATAAGGGAAGTGGAACGTAGCGACGGAGGGGTTGAAAACAACATCACATCAGGCTGTTTGTATTAGATATTTAACCCCCTCGCCCTGCGGGCACTCCCCCTATCTCATTCTACGATGAGCAGAGGGAGAGGGCTAAAATACACTTCGAATATCTTTTTACTTCTCGGCTCTTTGTGTGTATTCCCTTCCTCTCTGCCGTGTCCGGTAGTGTTACGGAAAGCTGTGTAAGTAGTATAGGGAAGAGACCGGGGAGAGGGGTTAAGTAATACGGTGCTAACTATGAAGTGAAACGTTTCCGGTTAGGTTGAACTTATCCAACTTTTAGGAATCGGTTCACCTTTAAACTCCTCCCCTGTGTGGCGTTAGCCATATAGGGGAGGTGGCACGCAGTGACGGAGGGGTTGAAAAGACATCACATCAATCAGTTTATATCGAGAATATCCCTCTCCCCCTGCTGTGTCCCGTAGTATTGCGGGGTGTTTCCGTTAGGGAATATAGGGGGAGTGCCCACAGGACGAGGGGGTTAAAAAGATTATATAGGAGTAGAAATATAAAAAGACAATCCCCTCTGATTTCCGATTGAACCGATATCCCCACTAATCGACAGATCCACCTCTTTATAGCCTCCGTGCAATAGGGCAACACATCATTCCTAATCGAAACACAATATATTCAAAGAGCGAGGCTTGTAAATCGTACAAGCCTCGCTCTTTGAATACACCTTTTTTATACTCCTCCGAACAAAAGGAGTCGAAATTTTATCCTTGTTGCATCACGACCTCGGTCAAGTCGGTACTAAAAATCCGGTACTCATTTTCTGTTATAGACCGGGGAGATGTAAGCACGACCAACGAATGAGGCGAATAACCCTCCCGATAGGGAGGATGCGTATGGGCAAAAGGGTTCTCATGGAAGCCGCACTTTCGGTAAAATCTCAAACGAGCCCTCGAAACAAAATCGACGACAGGATCGATTTCCAGCAAAACAATTTTAGAGGTCGAGCGGAGAAACGCATTCAAAATTTCGCTTCCATACCCCCGTCCTCGTAATCCTTGATGCACTGCGAAATGCTCTATATACCTATAACTGCCAAACTCCCAATAGGAGATAAATCCGACAAACATATCCCCTTCGCTATACCCTACCAAATGATAATCGGCACACGAGAACGCTTTTTCCTGCTGCTCTTGCGTCCGCTGCTCGAAGATAGGGAAACTGACAGTATACAATTTCCGCCACGAGTCGTAAAGCTCATGCTGCGAACTATCTATATCTATACAATTCATAGTCATATAATATTTCCCATGAATATCCCATTATCAAGGAATCATATCACCACGGCAAAACCGGCATACACGATCGCTCGAATCCTCATCATGCCATTCCGAAAGCCTTTTTCACGACTTCGACATAATCGAGTTTCTCCCAAGTGAACAGCTCTACTTCACGAACGATCGGTTCGGGGTTATAATGCGATTTGAATGTCTTCACGACAGTTTGCGGTTTTCTTCCCATGTGACCGTAAGCCGCCGTCTCTTCATAAATAGGATTACGCAGTTTCAAACGCTCCTCGATAGCTTTCGGACGCATGTCGAAAATCTCGCACACCCGTCGGGCTACCTCGGCATCGCTCATCGCCACGTGCGATTTACCGTAAGTATTCACATAAACGCTCACCGGTTCGGCGACACCTATGGCATACGACACCTGCACCAGAATCTCGTCCGACACCCCTGCCGCTACCAAATTCTTGGCAATATGACGAGCGGCGTATGCGGCCGAACGGTCTACCTTCGAGGGATCCTTTCCCGAAAATGCGCCACCTCCGTGACCGCCTTTGCCGCCATACGTGTCGACGATAATCTTGCGACCCGTCAATCCCGTATCCCCGTGAGGCCCGCCGATAACGAATTTGCCGGTCGGATTCACCAATAAAATCAACTGGTCGTCGAACAAGGTTCGTACCCGTTCGGGCAGTTGTGCGATCACACGAGGCAACAACACCTGTTTCACATCGTTGTAAATCGTCTGCAACATCTCCCGGTCGGCCGCTTCCTGAGCCTCTTTCGAGTCGTCGGCCGGAGTCACGAATTCGTCGTGCTGGGTCGACAATACGATCGTATGCACCCGCACAGGTTCGTTCCGTTCATTATATTCGATGGTTACTTGCGATTTGGAGTCGGGACGCAAATACGAAGTCACCTTTCCTTTGCGTAGATAGGTCATTGCCGAAGCCTCCCGGCGGATAACGGCCAGCTCGGTAAGCAACAAGTGAGACAAATCAAGCGACAACGGCATATAATTATCCGTCTCATTGCAAGCATATCCGAACATCATACCTTGATCTCCCGCCCCCTGACTCATCGCTTCGGCGCGCTCCACGCCCCGATTGATATCGGCCGACTGCTCGTGTATGGCCGAAAAAATACCGCACGAGTCGGCATCGAACTTATACGAACTTTTATTATATCCGATACGGTGAATCACTCTGCGGGCAACCTCCATCAAATCGACATAAGCATTCGATTTAACCTCGCCTGCCAATACGACCTGACCGGTCGTTACAAGGGTCTCGCATGCGACTTTCGAGTTCGGGTCATACGCCAGAAACTCGTCGAGCAAAGCGTCCGATATCTGGTCGGCCACTTTATCGGGGTGTCCTTCCGACACCGATTCCGAGGTAAACAAATAATTCATTGGTTTCTCTCCTGAATAATAGTGATACATTATTGGAGGAAGAAAGACCGCAATTCCCACGAAAACAAAGGTGATTTGATAAAGCCGGACGGGCTTCGAAAAGCCCCGTAACGCAGTTTTAGCATTTTTTTCCGTGGTTGCAAGCAGCCAAATCCTTCCACATTTTCGGCTACAAAGATAGTACAAGTCCAAAGCAAAAGCAAATTTATTTGCAATTTTGCCGAAAAACAATGTACATAGAATAGAGATGTACCGACAAACGCAAAGTCACTCTATGTTGTAGGCCTTTCCCCGATCGTATCATATAAATAAAACTCTGGGGGCTAAATCACTTTTCGTTCTGTAAACCTTTCAATAGCTCCGTTACCGTCTTTCCCAATACCGGGTGTACCCATTGCGGAGCTATTTCGGCAAGCGGGGTCATCACGAAAGTCCGCTTGTGCATATACGGGTGAGGCAACACCAGCGAGTGAGTATCCAACACCAAACCGTCATAGTCGAGTAAATCTATATCGATAAGCCGGTCGACATAACTACCATCTCTTTCCCGATGCTTTTTACTACCCAATTCCCGCTCGATTTCCTGTACGGTGAATAATACCTCTTCGGGAGATAAATCGGTATCTACTGCGATAGCAGCGTTACAGAACGTATGCACCGATTGATAGCCCCACGGAGCCGTCTTATAGAACGACGACACGGCAACGACCGCTCCCACCCGTTCACCAACCTTGTCGATGGCTTTTCTCACGATTCGCTCCTTATTCCCCAAATTCGAGCCCAAGCCTAAATATACTCGTTTCCCCATAGTTTGTACCTCCTTTTTGCGCTACTAAGATAGCAAAAAAGACGTTTTTCGCAAAAAAATTTTCCCCTTCTCTCCCCATTATTATGACTCAGTCTATATGAATAGAGGGTTACTTTTAAACTCCTCCCTTGCCGTGCCCCGAAGCATTGCAGAGTGTAGCGCAACCATAGGGGAGAAGGTGGCACGTAGTGACAGAGGGGTTAGTTCTACAAAATACTATATGCTATCCTTCCAACCCCCTCGCCCTGCGGCCACTCCCCCTATCTCATCTGCGATGAGCAGAGGGAGAGGATTGAATGTCTCACGTTGAACAGTTTTGCCCCTTCGGAGCTTTATGAGTATTCTCCTCCCCTGCCGTACCCCCCGTAACCTTACAGGGTGTAGCACAGCCATACAATAGAGGGAGGAGGCACATAGTGACGGAAGGGTTAGAAAATACCGGCAGTGGGGACAACAGAGTCCGGCAAATTAATTTGCTATGCAGCAAGCCGGAACTATACCCCCTATCTTCAATGAAGAATTGAAGTGGGGGAGAAGGAGAAATGCAATCCATATCATTCGCCAAGATAATGCGACAAAAAGGCATTAAACCTCCTCCTCTGTGTTTTGCAACGCAAAATATAGGGGAGGTGGCACGTAGTGACGGAGGGGTTGAAAAAACAGCGACAGCAGCAAACCGGACATCAACCTCTCCCTTGCCGTGCCCCGTAGCATTGCGGGGTGTAGCGAAGCAATAGGGGAGAAACCGAAGAAACAACCGTGTCTGAGGAGAGGGGTTGAAATATACAAGGATAATCCCCACGAATTATCGACTGAGCCATCATCATACCGCTCGAAAAAAAATTTTTTTCGTCTTTCTTCTCAGGAAAGAGGGGAAAAGAAATCAGAATAGAGCAGAGATGAAGACAACCACGAAATAACCGCAGAGCGATACCTTTAAAATTACTCCCAAGAGAAATCCTACAAAAGCGCCCAGCCCGGCTTTGAGAGCTTCGTGTGTGAGTTTGCCACCCAACAGTTCGCCAATGACGGCTCCCACGAGAGGACCGAAAATAATGCCCCATGGAGAGAAGAGGAATATGCCGATGACGGTTCCCGCTATACAGCCCCGGTTCCCCCATTTGCTACCTCCGCTGTATTTCGTGCCGATGAGAGGTGTGAAGTAATCGAGCACCTGTACGATAATGACCAATATGGCCCAGACGATGAGCTGTGTCGCAGTAAACTGCACCTTGTCGGTGAGATGAAGAAGTATCATGCCCACATAAGAGAGCGGAGGACCCGGAAGCGCCGGAAGAAAGCAACCCGCTAACCCGACGAGCAAGCATATCGCTCCTACAATAATCCATATAATATCCATATTGTATCTATATTTTGCACGTTGTGCATGCAGAGTAAAAAGCGAGTCGGATAAAACCAATCTCTTTTTTCGTGCCCAGCCCGACTTATTCTCGCATATTGCAAAGATAGTGAAAGGTGAGCGCAGAGGCAAACGGAAATCTCATTTCAGTTTTGACTATGCCGAGCCGTATCCTATATTTGCCAAAGATAATATGAACGAACACAGAAACAAATAAATTTGGTTATCTCCCTGCCTTGCACTATTTTTGTCTCATAAAACAAAAATCAATACAATGAAACTTAAAATTTATTTATCGCTATTATTGTTTTCCTTTTTAAGCGGAATGGTGTCGCAGGGTGCAGAACACCCGAAACGGGAATTTCGCGGCGCATGGATTCACACGGTAGGTCAGAGTCGCTACATGGAGATGAATCGGGATGCGATGCAAGACTATTTCGACCAAATGTTGGATAGTTTGCAGCATATCGGTATCAATGCGGTTATTTTCCAAGTGCGCCCGACGGCCGATGCCTTTTATCGTTCGGAGCTTGAACCGTGGAGCAAGTATCTGACCGGGAAGCAAGGCGTGGCTCCCGAACCGTTGTGGGACCCGTTGCAGTATATAATCGAGCAATGTCATGCTCGCAACATGGAGTTGCATGCGTGGCTCAACCCTTATCGGGTGGGAACTAATGCCGATGAGCCGCTCGCCGCATCGCACATCTATCATAAACACCCCGAATGGTTCGTTCGGTATGGCCGACAGCTCTATTTCGATCCGGGGTTACCGGAGTGCCGCCGCTTCATCGGCCGGGTAGTCGACGATATTGTATCGCGATACGATGTAGATGCCATTCACATGGACGACTATTTTTATCCTTATCCGATAGCAGGCAGCGAGTTCCCCGATGAAAACAGTTATGCCCGGTACGGTAACGGTATGGATCGTGGCGATTGGCGTCGGGAGAATGTCAATGCATTGATTAAGGAACTGCACGAGATTATCAAATCGCGTAAACCGTGGGTGCGATTCGGTATCAGCCCGTTCGGTATTTACCGGAATCAAAAGAGCGACCCGGACGGCAGTGCAACGAACGGGTTGCAAAACTACGACCAGCTCTATGCCGATGTGTTGCTGTGGACACGCAACGGTTGGGTCGATTACATGTTACCGCAACTTTATTGGGAGATAGGTCATCAGGCCGCATGTGTCGAGACACTGATTTATTGGTGGAACAATCATGCCAACGGACGTCATCTCTACATCGGTCAAGACGTAGCACGTACGATGAATGCTACCGACGTGAATCCCATATACACGCAACTGAACCATAAAATGCAGTTGAGCCGTTATCTCGACCACGTAGGTGGGAACTGTTTCTGGCCGGGCTATTCCTTGTTGGAAAATTATAAAGGCATAGCCGATGACTTGAAGGGATATTACCATGCAGTTCCCGCCCTTATTCCGGCCTATACGTTTATCGACAGCAAGGCTCCCGACGAGGTGAAGGGCTTGAAGGCAAAATGGACTCCCGAGGGATACGAATTGCAGTGGAAAAGAAAGAAAACCGACGATGAGATGCAGAAGCAAATTTATTTCTGTGTCTATCGTTTTGCACCCAGCGAAGACATTTGTTTATGTGATGCATCACATCTCGTAGCCGTTACTCGGGACACGAAATTTTTGCTCCCTTATAAACACGGAACCCGCCAATATGTATATGTGGTGACCGCGGTAGACCGTATGCACAACGAAAGTAAGGGTAAGATAAAGAAAGTGAAGTTGTAAACCGGCATCTTCACCGCCCGATAAAAGCGGAAAGAAGTACATGGAAAAGTCTAGCTATATTTAACCTCCTCTGTTTTTACTCCTTCGGTGCTTTGTGTGTATTCTTTCCCTTTTTCTCTCCCCTGTACACTCTTAACCTCCTCCCTTGCCGTGCACCGTAGCATTACGGGGTGTGGCGTCAGCCATATAGGGAAGGTGTCCGTAGGACGGAGGGGTTAGAAAATACCGGCAACAACAAAAATAACAGGGAGCAGCAACCTCTCCCTCTGTGTCGCGCAGCGATATAGGGGGAGTGCCCGCAGGGCGAGGGGGTTAAATTCCCTATAAAAAATCTAAGAAGCTGTTTTAAATTTATTCCGAGACAGATTAAGACCTATGTTGAAACAGATTGGAGTCCGAGATAGGCAGTCAATAGCGGGCTATTGACAAAAATCAAAGGATTCAAGATGCGAGACAGGGGCTCAATATGGCCGGAACATACCTGCTTGCAATGATAATATTATTTCTCTATAAATTTAAAACAGCTTCTTAGATTTAACCCCTCTCCGTAGGATTCACTCCTGCGACGTCCCCTATCTCCGATTGAAAATCGAAGCAGGGGAGAAGTTGGAAACTACCAACCGACTAACAAAATAGCCCTCAATAAAATAAGTATAAGCATCTCAACCTTTCCCTTGCCATATCCCATAGCACTACGGTCTGTTTTCCACATGGAAAATATAGGGAAGTAAAGGGTTCGTCGAAACAGCCCCGTCGATTTTCCAAAAAAAGTTTTATACACTATTATACCCACCTTATAACACCACGAGACACAGCAGAAGACAATACTTTCATCGTTATTGAAAATCCACCGGACCGTCAAAAAAACAACAGGCCGCTTCGACGAAGCGGCCTGTTGCGTATAGAGTCAAATCGTGTACGATTACAGTTTCGGACCGGCAGCAACCAAAGCCTTACCGGCGGCATTACCTTCGAATTTAGAGAAGTTCTTGATGAAACGAGCGGCCAAATCCTTAGCTTTAACTTCCCAATCGGCAGCATTAGCATAAGTATCGCGAGGATCGAGGATATTTTTGTCCACACCCGGCAACTCAGTAGGAACAACGAAGTCGAAATAAGGAATAACCTTTGTCGGAGCTTTGTCGATAGAGCCATCGAGAATAGCATCGATAATACCACGAGTATCGCGGATAGAGATACGTTTGCCCGTACCGTTCCAACCGGTGTTCACCAAATAAGCCTTAGCACCTACCATTTCCATTTTCTTAACCAGCTCTTCGGCATATTTGGTCGGATGCAATGACAAGAATGCAGCTCCGAAGCAAGCCGAGAAAGTAGGAGTCGGTTCGGTAATACCGCGTTCTGTTCCGGCCAATTTAGCGGTGAAACCAGACAAGAAATAGTATTTGGTTTGTTCTGCGTTCAAGATAGAAACCGGAGGAAGAACACCGAATGCATCGGCCGACAAGAAGATTACTTGTTTAGCGTGCGGGCCTTTCGATACCGGTTCTACGATATTCTTGATATGATAAATAGGATAAGATACACGAGTATTTTCCGTTACGCTCTTATCTGCGAAATCGATCTTTCCGTTGGCATCAACCGTAACGTTTTCGAGAAGAGCATCACGTGTAATGGCATTGTAAATATCGGGTTCGCTTTCTTTATCCAAATTGATAACTTTGGCATAGCAACCGCCTTCGTAGTTGAACACACCGTCGTTGTCCCAACCGTGTTCGTCGTCACCGATAAGCAAACGTTTCGGGTCGGTAGACAAAGTAGTTTTTCCCGTTCCGGACAAACCGAAGAAGATAGCTGTGCTCTTGCCTTCTTTATCGGTGTTGGCCGAGCAGTGCATCGAAGCCATACCTCTCAAAGGATTCAGATAGTTCATGATCGAGAAGATACCTTTCTTCATCTCACCGCCGTACCAAGTATTCAAGATAACTTGTTCGTTAGTCTTCAAGTTGAAAACGGTAGCAGTTTCAGAGTTCAGACCCAGCTCTTTGTAGTTGTCTACTTTTGCTTTGGCTGCGTTGAACGACACGAAATCGGGTTCGCCGTAGTTAGCCAACTCTTCATCGGTAGGACGGATAAACATGTTCTTCACGAAGTGAGCTTGCCATGCAACCTCCATGATGAAACGAACTTTCAAACGAGTAGCGGGGTTAGCGCCGCAGAAAGTATCCATTACGAACAATCTCTTTCCCGAAAGCTCTTTAACGGCTTTGGCTTTCAAATCGGCCCAAGCTGCTTCCGAGCAAGGTTTGTTGTCGTTTTTATATTCATCGGTAGTCCACCAGATAGTATCTTTGCTGGCTTCATTCATCACAAAGAATTTATCTTTAGGAGAACGACCGGTATAAATACCTGTCATTACATTCACAGCACCGAGTTCAGTCACCTGACCTCTTTCATAACCTTCCAATCCTGCTTTGGTTTCTTCCTCAAACAGAACTTCGTAAGAAGGATTGTGTAAAATCTCTTTTACATCCTTAATACCATACTTGCTTAAATCTAATGTTGCCATTGTTTTTGAAATTTAATGGTTTATAAAATATTTCTCTTTTTTCTTAATCCATGAAAACCGACTGCAAAATTAAAAACAAATTCTACAAGTAACGATTTAATTAAAGAAAATTTTCGCTAATTGTTTGTATTTATTACAAACACACCCTCAATCGCTATGCCAAGATAGCAAAAAGGTCTGTTTCTTCCCTTTTTAAAGAACAAAACAAAAGAAAAAACAATCTATAATTTTCCAAAACAAAATTTATACGTACTTTTGTTCTTCGGCAAAGAACACAAAATATGGAAGTAATCAATTTTGCGGAAAAAAATTCGGTAATAAACCGATTTATGGCCGAATTAAGAGATGTAAATATTCAAACCGACCGAATCAGATTCCGGCGAAACCTCGAAAGAATAGGCGAAATAATGGCTTACGAAATAAGTCATCGGCTCCATTACTCCGAGAAAAAAGTAAAAACACCGCTAGGAACGGCTCATGTCAATCTTCCCGACGATACAGTCGTGCTGGCCACTATTCTTCGGGCAGGTCTGCCTTTTCATCAAGGATTCCTCAGTTGCCTCGACGATGCCGAAAATGCATTTGTCTCGGCTTACCGGAAATATAAAGACAAGCTGAATTTCGACATCTTTATCGAGTATATCGCTTCACCGCGAATCGATGGTAAAGTGTTGGTACTCACAGATCCCATGCTGGCGACAGGCGGATCTATGGAGCTATCCTACAAAGCCCTGCTCACCAAAGGCACACCCAAAGACATACACATCGCATCGGTAATCGCAAGCCGGCAAGCGATCGATTACGTGAAAGACCACTTCCCCGAAAACACGACAATATGGGTAGGAGCGATCGACGATAAATTAGACGAACACTCCTACATCGTTCCGGGACTTGGCGATGCCGGAGATTTGGCATACGGAATAAAGGAATAACAACCGAGAACAAATTGCTGAAATTATAAACATCATGTCAATCACTATTCAGGAAATATCAGGAACTCGCGGTTTGAAAAAGTTCGCAAAGTTCCCGATAAATTTATACAAAGGAAACGAATACTATGTACCGGCTCTGGTTCTGGACGAAGTAGGAACCTTGAATTCGAAAAACAATCCGGCGTTCGACTTCTGCGAATCGGTTTACTACATGGCCTATAAAGACGGGGAACCCGTCGGCCGAATTGCCGGAATCATCAACCACAAAGCCAATGAAAAGGCCGGGGAAAAAGCCGGACGCTTCGGGTTTGTCGATTTCATCGACGATAAAGAAGTCAGCAAAGCGCTTTTCAATGCCGTCGAAAAGTGGGCAAAATCAAAAGGCATGACCGAAATACACGGGCCGCTCGGTTTTACCGACATGGATCCCGAAGGAACACTCGTCGAAGGGTTCGACCAACTAAGCACGATGTCTGCCATCTACAACTATCCATACTACCCGCAACACATCGAAAGCATGGGCTACGAAAAAGCGATAGATTGGGTGGAATACAAAATAAAAGTACCCGAATGCGTACCCGAAAAGCATCAACGCATTAGCGACATCGTACAACGAAAGTACAATCTGCGAATCCTGAAATTCAAAAGTGCATCCGACGTATACAAAGGTAATTACGGTCAAAAAATTTTCGATCTTATCAACGATGCCTATGCCGATTTATATGGATATTCGACACTGTCTCAACGACAAATCGACTATTATGTAAAAATGTACATTCCGTTATTACGGCTCGAAAACGTAACAGCCATTGTCGACGAGCAAGACGATTTGATTGCCGTGGGTATCGCCATTCCTTCTTTGTCGAAAGCCTTACAGAAATCGAGAGGCCGGTTGTTCCCTTTCGGTTTTATCCATCTGCTCAAAGCCCTCAAAGGCAAAAACGACGGGGTTGACCTCTTGTTGGTAGCTGTCCGTCCCGACTACCAAAGCAAAGGAGTCAATGCGTTGCTATTCTCCGACCTTATCCCGGTATTCATTCAAAACGGTTACAAATATGCCGAGAGCAATCCCGAACTCGAAATGAACGAGAAAGTACAATCCCAATGGCAATATTTCGAACGACAACAACACAAACGCCGCCGAGCCTATACCAAAAAGATATAACACACCAGTAGCGAATCGCACATACCCACCTCCTTTGTGTTCAATAAATGAACCACAAAGGGGGTATTCCATTTATAATACCCGTGACTTTTCCAGTAAACAAGCGACAATTAAACCGCAACAGCCATAAAAACAGAGAAATAGGCGAAAGAAGAATCGAAACCCGGAAAGAAGAAAATACACTTTCGCCATCATCGAGGCTCGGTGAACAACAATAAAAATTCCCGATTCAGTATAAGGGTACACGACGTTTTTGGTGTCATAATATGTGAATCCTTAAAAATATTATCGACATGAGAAACTATTTTAACTCCATGAAAAAAGTCAAATTCTCACTATTCTTTTTATTATCGGTATTCGGGCTATGTGCTCAAAGTCCTATTTTGGTTTTAGAAGCCGAAAACGCCGACTCCATTCATTCACCGGCGAGAGTTAAATCGGGCGACGGTTTCTCCAACGGGAAATACGTGGGCGGAAACGACCGGGGTAGTTACCTCTTCTTCCACAATGTGAAGATGGAAAAAGCCGGAACCTATGAATTCAAAACTTATTTCAACTGCAATGGTGTACGTCGATTCACTGTAAAAGTAAATAATTATCCAGAGGTAGAATGTACCGTTAACGGAACGGCGAAATGGGATACTCCCCCTGCCGAAACGGCCAAGGTGTTGATTTACTTGGCTGCCGGGACGAATACCATAAAAATAACGCCCTATCCCACGACATCAGGAGGTCCGAATTTGGATAAATTCGAAATACTGGAAACCTCGGAATCACCCCTGCCCGTACCCCAAGAAGGTTTCCCTATAACATTGGAAGCCGAATACGCCCATTTATACGGAGACCTGAAAGTGAAAAATCTGGAAGGCATGTCCAATGGTCGCTACGTGGGAGACTTCAACAACAAGAATAATTCCTACTTGCAATTCACGTGCGTCGATATACCCGAGGAAGGGCCGTATGAATTGAAAATCTTTACAAACGACCCCACAGGACGTCCTTTGGATATTCAAATCAACAACTATGCAAAAACCTATATCAATGTGAACAAGTCCGAAGGCAAATGGGATCAACTGCCCACGGCAGAGACATCGGTATTGGTTTGGTTGGACAAAGGGCTGAATACGATTTCGTTCACCGAATCATGTCGCTACAACGGGCCCAACATCGATAAGGTAGAAATACATGAAACCGACCAGACTATGGAAAAACCCGACATCGAAAAACCCTATCCCGAATCGTGTAAGGAAATCGACGAATACAAAATATCATTCATGGGTTCCTCTGTCTGCTATGGAACGGGAGCGACAAAAGACTACGGATATGCCTATATGTACACCGACCTGCTGAAACAACGCAAACAAGAAAACATCGGCAAAGACTGGACCACCTCGAACATCTCCATCGGCGGGAATACGACCCAAATGGTACTCGACCGTTGGGAAAGAGACCTATTGCGGGATTGCGGACGTTACGTGTTCTACGGATTGTCGCTCGGCAATGAACGGAACAACGGCACACAAACCGACCAAGCCTCAAAAAATTACGAGAAAGGCATGAAACAATTGATTCGCCAAGCCGACTCCGTAGGTATCGTGCCGGTCATGGCTAGCAACTATGCCAATGCCGGATTCAACAGTTCCGATTATGAGATTTTGAAAAACCTGAACCTGACCATACAGCAATGGGAAGTACCCTCGGTAAACATGCTGGGAGCAGTCGACAACGGAGCAGGACGCTGGGTCAAAGCGATTGAAAACGATGGAGCGCACCCCAATTCGGACGGACACCGGGAAATGTCCTACGCCATAGTACCGTCACTATTCGATGCTCTGGACGCCGGAAAGACCATTCCGCAACGACAAGAAAGCACCGCCTATGCCTTGGGCAAAGCGTCCGCTACGCAACACATCGAATTCGCACCGGAAAACATCGTCCACCCCTTCACCCTTTCTTTCGAAGTGAAAGCCTCTTCTGCCGGAACTCTCGCCTCGTTCGAGACCGAAAACGGCACGGGTAACATTAAAATCGACGAAAACGGAAATATCGTTTACGAATCGCCATCGGACGGACAAATCACATCGACCACCTCGGCCAATGACGAATGGTTATGTATATCCTTGACACACTATTATGCGTGGGGAATGACCCAACTGTATGTGAACGGCGTAAAATGCGGAGAGCTTTCCGAAAAGCTCGTAGCAACGAAATTTGCCTTAGGCGGGAGTAACGCGCCCGATAAGGCAGACTATCGCCAACTTTTCTTCTGGCGTTCGGGTATGAACGATAAAGAAATCGCCACCGTAGCCGAAGGCAAAATGTTACGGTCGAGTTTGGAAATCTATGCTCCTTTAAGCAACGAAAGTCCGCTGCTCAATCTGGCACAAAGCACAAACACACTCGCATTGGTAGAAAACACGACATCGGGAATTGCTTCCCTCAAAGGACGTTGTATGTTGTTCTCGCCTAATCCCGTAAAACAGGGAGAACGTGTAAATGCCGGTTGCTCGGGAATATTCGAAATCTATTCGGTGAACGGTATGTTGCTCGACAGGCAAACCCTCCGAAATGAAAGCGAAACGATTTCTACCGACGCCCTGACAGCCGGCACTTATGTAATCCATTCGAACGATACGGGAAAAATAGGATTGTTGGTTATCTATTAAGCGTACCACCGCACTATTCGATAAAGAGAAAATACCATTACCCAATATCTGGGTGGTATTTTCTCTTTATTATTTTTTTATTTTTTCGGCAAATACTGGCTTTAACCATAAAAAATAGTTAATTTTGCTGCGTTTTTTCAAATCGGTCACCCGACCGATTAGAGAGGTTATTAATTTATCGAACCCCGATGTCGAAATCGGGCTCTTCGAATAATAGGTATAAAATAGGTAAAAAGATGAAAAGTACATTAGATTTTCACCCGAAGTTTCTCGCTTCGCTGGCAAGCTATTCCAAAGAAAAATTTACGAAAGACCTCATGGCCGGTATCATCGTAGGTATCGTAGCGCTTCCACTGGCTATCGCTTTCGGTATCGCCTCGGGCGTATCTCCCGAAAAAGGTCTCATCACCGCCATTATCGGCGGATTCATCGTCTCTTTCTTAGGTGGGAACAGCGTGCAAATAGGCGGGCCTACCGGAGCATTTATCGTTATCGTGTACGGCATTATACAAGCCTACGGATTGGAAGGACTGGCGATAGCCACTTTCATGGCCGGTTTGATATTGGTCTTGATGGGCTGCTTCCGCTTGGGAACCATCATTAAGTTCATTCCCTACCCCATTGTCGTGGGATTTACCAGCGGTATCGCGCTTACCATTTTCGCCACACAGATAAAAGACCTGCTCGGATTATCGATGGACAGCGTCCCCGCCGATTTCATATCCAAGTGGGTCGCTTACTTCCAGCACATCGAGACCACCAATTTCTGGTCGCTGGGCATAGGAATACTCAGTATTCTCATCATTGCCTACACTCCCCGTATCTCCAACAAAATACCGGGCTCCCTCATGGCGATTATTCTCATGACCGTGCTCGTCTATGTGCTCGAACGTCTTTGGGGAATCGAAGGAATAGAAACCATCGGAGACCGTTTTAACATCAGCAATGAAGTTCCCGAGCCGCAAGCTCTGAATATCAATATGGAGACGATAAACCAATTACTCTCTCCGGCATTTACCATCGCCGTATTGGGAGCCATAGAATCCCTGCTATCGGCTACCGTCGCCGACGGTGTAACTGGCGACAAGACCAACTCCAATACCGAGCTTATCGCACAAGGAGCCGCCAATATCGTGGTTCCTTTCTTCGGGGGAATCCCTGTCACCGGAGCCATTGCCCGTACCATGACCAATATCAACAACGGCGGGCGCACCCCCATTGCCGGTATGATACACGCTGTCGTCCTTTTGTTGATATTCCTGTTCCTTATGCCGCTTATCAAGCTCGTGCCCATGTCGTGCCTCGCCGGTGTATTGATCGTCGTTTCCTATAACATGAGCGGTTGGCGCACGGTACGTTCCCTGCTGAAAAATCCGAAATCAGACGTGTCGGTACTCATTATCACCTTCCTGCTTACCGTTATATTCAATCTTACGATCGCCATCGAAATCGGGCTGTTGTTGGCCGTTGTCCTCTTCTTGCGCCGCATGACAGAGACCACGCAAATATCGGTACTCCACGACGAGCTCGATATTGCGACCGGAACCGAATCGACTACCCACGAAGTCTTGAAAGTAGCCAAAGGCGTGGAAGTTTACGAGATAGAAGGCCCGTTCTTCTTCGGGGTAGCCACCAAGTTCGACGAACTGATGCGTAGTATGGCCGATCGTCCGCTGGTGCGCATTATCCGTATGCGGAAAGTACCTTTTATCGATTCTACGGCTATCCATAACCTCGAAATCCTGATTACCTCGTCGCAGAAAGAGAAGATACATGTCATTCTGTCGGGGGTCAATCCCACGGTACATGCCACCCTCAAAAAGGCGAATATAGACCGGCTTATAGGCGACGACCATATCTGCGACCACATCACCAAAGCCGTGGCAAAAGCCAACGAGTTCGTTGCAGAAATGAAAAAATAAAAGAGGCTCCGAACGTTCATACATACGACAATCCCCGTGTCCTGCTCAGAACACGGGGATTGTCGTATCATTTCATCGAAAGTCTGTTTATTTCAACTTCCACTCTACACCCTCTTTGGTGTCTTTGATTTCAAAACCTATCTCGGACAACCTGTCACGAATGTAATCCGAAGTCGTCCAATCCTTACGAGCCTTAGCCTCCTTGCGCACATCGAGCAATAAATCCACGGCTTTATGATAGGCCTCGTTCCCCTCTTCCGAGACAGCGGCCTCTTCGCGAATGCCCATGATATCGAAAAGGAATATACGAAACGTTTCCTTCAAATGAGCCGAATCCTCGGCCGACAAAGTAGCTCCTCCCGCCAATACCGTATTGATAATCTTCACGGCTTCGAACAAATGGGAGATAACGATAGGCGTACTCAAATCATCGTTCATCGCCTCGTAACAACGTTCGCGAATGGTTTTCACATCGACCGTGGAAACTTCGGCAGGCTCGATCTTCGAGAGGTTGTCCCACCCTTCGAGCATACGTTGCAGGGCCTTTTCCGATGCCTGCAAAGCCTCGTTGCTGAAATCGACCGTGCTGCGATAATGCGCTTGCAAAATAAAGAAGCGTATCGTCATGGGCGAATAAGGCTGTTGCAGCAATTTGTGATTACCGGAGAAGAACTCGTCGAGCGTAATGAAGTTACCCAGCGATTTGCCCATCTTCTGCCCGTTGATGGTAATCATATTGTTATGCATCCAATAGTGCACCGTCTCGTGCCCCTGCGCAGCCACCGATTGGGCTATCTCGCATTCGTGGTGGGGGAAAAGCAAATCCATGCCTCCGCCGTGAATGTCGAATTCCTCGCCCAAGTACTTGGTGCTCATGGTCGAACATTCGAGATGCCAGCCGGGAAAACCGTCGCTCCACGGCGAGGGCCACCGCATGATATGTTCGGGAGAAGCCTTTTTCCAAAGAGCGAAATCGAAACTATTGTGCTTCTCGCTCTGTCCGTCGAGCTCCCGCGTCGTGTTGAGCAGGTCGTCGATATTGCGCCCCGACAACTTGCCGTAATGGTGGTCTTTATTATACTTCACTACATCGAAGTAAACCGACCCGTTACTTACATAAGCATATCCGGCCTCTATAATCTTTTTGATATATTCGATCTGTTCGATAATATGCCCCGACGCATGCGGCTCGATACTCGGCGGCAACACGTTAAGAGCTTCCATCGCCTTGTGATAACGATTCAGATAATATTGTACCACCTCCATCGGTTCGAGCGATTCGAGCCGTGCTTTTTTGGCAACCTTATCCTCCCCTTCGTCGGCATCGTTTTCCAAATGCCCTACATCGGTAATATTGCGCACATAGCGCACTTTATATCCCAAATGCCGTAAATAACGGAACAATACGTCGAACGTGATAGCGGGACGGGCATGTCCCAAATGAGCATCCCCGTAAACCGTGGGACCGCATACATACATACCCACGTAGGGAGGGTTCAACGGTTTGAACTCCCCTTTTTTTCGGGTAAGTGTATTATAAATATAAAACGATTGTGTCATATCGAGTATATTATGGATTCAGTTCCCGTAACGCTTAATCGTTGCTACGACCTCCGAAAATACGAAGCAGATAAAGGAACAGGTTGATAAAGTCGAGATAAAGCGACAGAGCGCCTATCGTCGCCAACTTCCCGGTCTGGGAAGGATCGGTCACATAGGCCGCATTCTTGATCTTTTGGGTGTCCCATGCCGTCAATCCGATAAACAAAGCCACGCCGAACAAACTGATAATCCAGTCGAGAGTACTGTTTGCCACGAATATATTGACAACCGATGCGATGATCAACCCGAACAATCCCATGATACAATAGCTCCCGAACTTGGTCATATCGTTCTTGGTAACCATGCCATACACGCTCATCGCCCCGAATACGCCGGCGGTAATAAAGAACGTATAGGCGATAGAGCCCAAATCGTACACGACGAAAATGGACGAAAATACCACTCCGTTAAGAACAGCATACAGATAGAACAACAGCGTGGCGGTCGTCGTGCTCAGTTTATTCAACATGCCCGAGACAACGAAAACAACGGCAAGTTCGGCAATCATCAAGCCGAAAAAGACAGCCCGGTTTCCCAAAACGACCGATAATATGGCCGGAGAAGAAGCCACATACAACGATGTAAGAGCCGTCACGACAAGGGCGAGGAACATACGTCCGTACACCTTACGCATCACCATCGACAAAACCGATGTCCCGGTAGTCGATTTATAAGAAGAATCATACAAATTTTCCATTTCTTTCTATTTTAACAGTTATTTTTTACATACGGTCGGGCACTTCGATACCGAGCAATCCCATACCGGTTTTTATCACTTTGGCGACGTTGGCCGAAAGCATTAGGCGGAATGCCCGTACTTCGGCGTTTTCTTCGCGCAGAATCGAATAATCGTGGTAGAACTGATTGTATTCCTTCACCAAATCATACACATAGTTGGCGATAAGCGAAGGACTGTATATACGACCGGCTTCGGCGACCACAGCAGGGAAATCGGCCAAATGCTGAATGAGCGAAATCTCTTTTTCAGAGGGTTCAACCTTAGCGGTGTCCACTTGGCGATAATCGATACCGGCTTCGGCAGCCTTGCGCATGACCGAGCAGATGCGGGCGTGGGTGTACTGAATGAAAGGCCCCGTGTTCCCGTTGAAGTCGATCGACTCTTTGGGATTGAAAGTCATGTTCTTGCGGGGATCGACTTTCAAGATAAAGTATTTCAATGCGCCTAAACCCACGATACGAGAAATTTCTTCCGCTTCCTCGGCAGTACAGCCGTCGAGTTTGCCCAATTCGGCCGATGTCTCGCGAGCGGTAGCGATCATCTCGTCCATCAAGTCGTCGGCATCCACTACCGTACCTTCGCGCGATTTCATTTTTCCTTCGGGTAACTCCACCATACCGTAGGAGAAATGCACGAGATCTTTGCCCCATTTGAACCCGAGTTTGTCGAGCAATATAGAAAGAACCTGAAAATGGTAATTTTGTTCGTTGCCCACCACATAAATCATCTTATCGATGGGGAAATCTTTGAAACGCAACTTGGCCGTACCGATGTCCTGCGTCATGTACACCGATGTCCCGTCGCTACGCAACAGCAATTTGTGGTCGAGCCCCTCTGCCGTCAAGTCGGCCCATACCGAGCCGTCCTCTTTCCGATACATGATACCCTTTTCCAATCCTTCGAGCACTTTCTCTTTCCCTTCGAGATAGGTCTGCGACTCGTAATATATCTTATCGAAGTCCACGCCCAATCGACGATACGTCTCGTCGAATCCGGCATAGACCCAGTTGTTCATCATCTCCCAAACCGAACGAACCTCGGGATCGCCGGCCTCCCATTTGCGCAACATGGCGCGGGCTTCCTGCATGAGCGGCGAGGCGGCCTCGGCCTCTTCGGGGGTCATGCCTTTGGCTTCCAGTTCTTTCAGTTCTTGTTTATAATGTTTGTCGAACAACACATAGAAATCACCGATAAGGTGGTCGCCTTTTTTTCCGGCCTTTTCGGGAGTAACGCCGTCTCCCCATTTTTGCCAAGCCAGCATCGATTTACAGATATGAATACCCCGGTCATTGACGATATTGGTTTTCACCACCCGATTGCCATTGGCTTTCAAAATCTCGGAAAGACTATATCCCAACAAGTTGTTGCGCACATGTCCCAAATGTAACGGTTTGTTGGTATTGGGCGAGGAATATTCGACCATGACCAAAGGAGCGTCGGCGGCAGCTTTATGCGTCCCGAAATCGGCCTCCTCGTCGATGTGATGCAACATCTGGCTCCAAAACGAAGGAGCGATCACCAGATTGAGAAAGCCCTTGATTACATTGAACGAAGCGACTGCCGGCTCATTGGCGAGAAGATACTCGCCTATCTCCTGAGCCGTAGCTTCGGGAGCCTTATGAGAGGCTTTCAAAAAAGGGAACACCACCAACGTGAGATTTCCTTCGAACTCTTTCTTCGTCTTTTGAGGAACTGTCGTCCCGGGAGCTGCCTCGATTCCATACAAAGCTTTCACCGCTTTGACCGCAGCATCGGATATAATCTGTTCTATTTTCATGTACTATACTCGTTTAATGGGTACAAAGATAGTGCAAGATGAGAGCAAAAAGAACAAATCCATTTGTTTTTTTGCCGAATCGCAGCCTATATCGGACTTTTGTCAAAGATAGCACAAGTCGAATGCAGAGCAAAAAGAACAAATGGATTCAGTAGAAAATTCATAAAGGTAGACTTGAATGTTAACAATAAATCTTTTATCGGCAACCACATTCCGATCTCCTCGGCAAGTGGTTAAGAAAAGCAGCCGAATAGATTTTGGTGATATTCAACCCCTCCGTCACTGCGTGCCACCTACCCTATATTTTGCTGGGCAAAACACCCCGTAAGGCTACGGGATACGGCAGGGAGGAGGGAAAATACCCACAAAGCATCGGAGCGGCTAAAAGCTGTTCAAGAGGATACTTACAACACTCTCCCTTTGCTCATCGTAGATGAGATAGGGGGAGTGCCCGCAAGGACGGAGGGGTTGAAAACAACATCATATTAGTCTGTTTATACCGGACATATCCCTTTCTCCCCCTGCCATGTCCCGCAGCATTACAGGGCACAGCAGGAGAGGAGGGTGGAAATCTTTCGACAACATCGCTCTGCCGCTGTTTTAATTTTTCTTTGCTTTGCGGGTATTTCTCCTTCTCCCCTGTGCCGCAAAGCAGTACAATAGGGGAGACACCGAAGAAACGACAGTTTCTGAGGAAAGGGGTTAAGAAGAATCGCTTAGAAATTTTTAAAGGGTTTAGGAGAACCTCTTTCCTATCCCATGCACCATGCCGCTGCGGGCTGCGGCGAAACGGGCAGATGCGGGAAATATCCTTTGGGAGAGGGAGGCGGAGGTGTAGGCGGCGCAGGAAGGACTTTGGGCAACCGGAGCGATTTGCCGGTCTTCTTGCGACGGCTGCATTTCGCCAATCGCCCCCGCTTCCATTGTTTGCGTTTTTCCTCCATATCCTTTTTCACCTCATCTTTGGCAGCCCAATAACGACAAGCGACCTCTTCCCAAAAACGACTGGCAAATTCTTCATAAGGATGCTTTTCACCCTCGGGCAAATCATACGCATCGGTCTCGTCGATGGCACTGACAATAGACGAAAAATAATATGCCGCGCGTTTACACCATCGGTAACGCTGCACATATTCCCCCGGCAAACGTCCCTCGGCTATCATTTTGTCGATGTCGTTGTCGGTTTGTTGCTCTTCCTGTTCCCGGCTGTGCCGTTCGAGCGTATCGACACATCGGGTTACCGCCGTGATCTGTTTCGGTTGAGTCTTGGGATCGAGCTCCAACAGCTCGTTATAGTATTTGAGCAGTACGGCTTGGCGGGTCGATTCTATCGCCGTGCGCAAGTTTACAAAAGGTTCTTCTACCATCGTCGCGTATTTTTCGACAAATGTATGATCGAGATACGTTCTTTTTTATGGCATAACCGAACTTTAAACAGGCCGCTCAACAGAATACATTAATAAGAAACGGCACGCTTACTTCGAGTGCTATGCCATGTAAAATAGCTATCGGTATGAGTTCTTCTCCCTTATACGAACTTCGCACGATCATGGGAAGGCACACGTCCATCGAATTGATACCCGCTACCGAAATAGGAACCAACCTCCCACCCCAACGAGCGAGAACGGGTGTACCGAACAAAGCGATCATCTCGCGTATGACATTGGCGAGCAAAGCGATAGTCGCCAATTCGGCAGCTCCTTGCGGACCGAGAGTGGCACTTTTAATATCGGCTATCAACACCGACGATAACGAGTAATACCCGAAACCGCTGCCGATCGTCAAACAATCGTTCAAATCACGCCCATGCAGCAAAAAAACACCTATGGCCGAAAATAAAAGCGTACCACCGATAGTAAAAACAGGCAAAAGAGACATGCGGGGATTAAGCGAATGGAATAATCCGCGTAAATCGTTGTTCGAACCTAAACTAATTCCCACTTGTACAATCAACAGCGAAAGAATAATTATAGGCAAATCATGACCGAGCAACCACTCCGGAGCGAAATCGCCCAACCCTACAAATACCCCGGCAAGGAAACAAACCAAAATCATCAAATTCCCTTTCATGATTCACCTCCTTTCTTAAAAAACAAACGTTGAGCTACACAAGCGGCCACAATACTCCCAAGCACTCCGAGGCAGGCAATTACAGCCGCTTGCCAACCGAAATTGTAAAAATTATCTACGAGATTACGATCGGACCCTATCGACACCCCGAACACAAATAACAGGACACAAACGGTAATCTGTATACTCCATTTCGTCACGCCGACGAAAGAACGTCCGCGCAACATATATCCTACGCCAACACCCAAAACCAAAAGGATCAAAATACGAAACATAATTTGACTGTCTTTTATGCCACAGACTACAACGACTCCGTCGTCGTATCCGAGCTACGTTTATACGAATGAAAATAACCGGATAGGGCTTCCGCCCGCAAAAGGGGAAAAGAAAACGAGATTTTACAGATTATCCCCCTAAAAATCGATTGGCAGTCAAATAAAGCCGCTGAACCAATGGACATGCACGATCGAAAGCGCACGTACTCCCCTGCGCCTTACACCGAAACAAATATGCTTGCCCTGTTGAATCATACGAATAACTGAATAAAAATTCGAATGCAAAGGTAATACTCTTCTCCGAATTCTCCAAATCAGGCACACCATTTTGTTTTCGCTACCGAGGGGAGAAGGTTGAATAGTTTCCTCTCTCTACAAAAAATGCTAAACCATAAAGAAAAAAGCTCTCCCTTCTTCCCGGCCGTACCCCGTAGCATTACAAGGTCATATAAGAGAGGTGACACGAAGTGACGAAGGAGTTGAAAAAGACATCTCATCAGTCGGTTTATATCAGATATTTAACCCCCTCGCCCTACGGGCACTCCCCCTATCTCATCTACGATGAGCAGAGGGAGAGGATTGATTCGCACTCCTCTCCTGCCGTGCTCCGTAACATTATAGGGTCTGTATAACAGTGTAGGGAAGATACAAAAAAGCAATAACGACGAAGAGAAGGGCAAAGTAATCCGATACTAACTATAAGATGAAACGCTTTCGGTTAGGTGGAGCTTGTCCAGCTTTTTGGGGCAGTTCACCTTTAAACTCCTCCCCTTGCCGTGCCCCGTAGCATTGCGGGGTGTGGCGTTAGCCATATAGGGGAGGTGGCACGTAGTGACGGAGGGGTTGAAAAGCGCTATCTCATCAGTCGGTTTATATCGGATATTTAACCCCCTCGCCTTATGGGCACTCTCCCTATCTCATCTACGATGAGCAGAGGGAGAGGATTGAAAATGGTATTTCTCGTTTCGGCACAAAGATAGCTTTGTACCCTTCTCCTCTATCGCATAATACTACGGGCAGGGGAGATAGGGATTAAAAAAACTCAGCGGTATTTATACTGCCCGGTAATAATCCTGCAAAAGACAGCGGGCGATGAAGTCCCAGTTTTCGGTTACAAGTGCGGAGTCGCCGTCGGCGAAGCGGGCATCGGGAAGCAGTCGGTTTTCGCACAAATAGATGAGTAGGTCTATGGGGCATCGCCCGGGTACGGTAAGGAGCGACAATGCATCCCTTCGGGCTGCCTGCGGGTCGTAACAAGGATTGACAGGGTCGCATACGCATTGGGCTATATCCGAAGCGATGAGCATGCCTTTGTAAGGCGTGACATAGAGAATAAAATTCTTTTTCCCGGCGAGGTGCGAGAGATGTCCGCCTTCTGTCTCTCCCCATTGCATCCCTTCGGTAAGAAATTTGTCCAACTCCGAGTAAGAACCTATGTATTTGACAGGCATGCCTCCGGTTTCTCGGGTGAATTGCCGGTAATAGGGGTGCAGTTCCTTTTTCTCTTCCGCTTCTTCGGGGAAAGTGTGTTGCCAAAGCAAAGAGACCCATTCGTGAGCAAAGAGCGCCAAAGGTCCGGCCGGCAGAGTATATAGCGATTCCCGACGCAGTTCGCCGAGCTTGGCGATTCTTTCTTTGTCTCCATGCGATTTACTCTGTGCTTCGTGTGAAAGCTGCCGGGCGAGCGAACGATTGGAAGGGCCCAGCAGAAACGAATCCCAAAAGAGCCATTCGGCGAACCGGTAACGGGCTTCGGGGTCATCGGTATCGTTCAGCTCGGGAAGACAAAATTCTTGTAACAAGGGTGAGTCGGGAGCTGTTTCGTATTCCGACTCTAACAGATCGTAAATCGTATCAGCCGTTGTGATGAGACGATTGTCGAGCGGGGAAAGAATCTCGTGCAAGGAGTCGTGCGTACAAAGCAGATACCAGAGTAGTACTCGCAGGTCTTTCCGATTTACTTCCCCGTCGTAGTAATTCTCGGCGGGAAAGAATGGCAGGGTACGACCGTAGAGCGAGCGGTGGCGGAAGAGAAACGTTGCCCACAATCCCGTACCGGACAGAATATCGGCAAAATAACCTACGACATCGCAACAAAGACTTTTGGTGGCCTCCTCGGTTAATCTTTCTTTCAACGGAGATATTTTTACGAGGTCATATACTCGGTTGGCCAGTTGCGTATAGTAACGATCGCTGTCGGTCGTTTGTGTATAAGGCTGTCGAGAAAGCCATTGTTGCAAAGTGATGTTCATTGTCTTTCCTTTTTTACGAGATTAGTTATTCCAAGTCACACCCGAAAAGATAACGAGTTAGAGAGAATTCGTCTCCTGTCGGTTGTCAGGCTTCCCCGCCGGGAGCCATGAAAGGAGGCATACCGCCCCGTTGAGGATCGTTCATTTGTATAGGCCCGAATTGAGCTTCGTATTTGCGTATGTTGTCCTGCAAGGCGAATAACAATCGTTTGGCATGCTCGGCCGTGAGAATGATACGCGATTTCACCGGAGCTTTGGGAGCACCCGGAGTCATGCGGATAAAGTCGATAACGAACTCCGACGGAGCATGAGAAATAATAGCGAGATTGGAGTAAATGCCTTCGGCTACTTCGGCAGACAATTCTATCTGGATTTCCTTTTTTTCTTCCATAATCAGTTCAGTTTAAAGTAATAGTATTTATAGTTGAAATTTACTTGATTTACATAAAGTTGCAGCGTCGTATAAGGACGGCTTCGATAAGCCGAGATATTGAACGACGAGTATAGATTGCTCCAATGTCCCTCGGGGTCGTCGTTGCGACTGTGTCGCAACTGTACTTTCAAGGTATCGCCGGAAAGCTCGGCTTCGTCGGCGACAAGCAGGATGCTGTGCGGCCGGCTGTGATAGTCGATACGATACCTCAGATTAAGGAAGTCGCCGGTTTTCCATACGCTTTGCAAATAAAGAGTGTCGTCGGGCAACTGGTCGATTTTGTCATGGGGTACTATTCGAAGCGTGTCGAAATGAATAACCGAAAGCGCTTGTATTTCTACCTGCTTTTTGTGTTCCGACAACGTTTCTATCGGGCGGTATTGCAGCAATACGCGCACTCCCTCGCCCATGTCATCGCTGTTTACTTCCGAAACGGGATAAAGCGTATCGACCGGAGCGGAATCGGTTGTCTGGTAGGTGAAATAAGGATTGCCTTTATTCGTATGGCAAGTGACGATGTCGGCATAGAAGATGCCGTAAATATCTTTTTCATCGTCTCCGCAAGCCGTTGCGAAGATAGATAAAAGGATAAAGGAGCAACCATATAACCAACTCTTTTTCATTTGTATGCCTTGTTTTATTCTTCGACAGAAGCGGGAGAAACGATGGAACCGTCTTTCATGAAGAGGGTGCGATCGGTCATTCGAGCCAACGTTTCATCGTGCGTGACGATGACGAACGTCTGTTTGAACTCGTCACGCAGGTCGAAAAACAGTTTGTGCAATTCGATTTTGTTTTTCGAATCGAGACTTCCCGACGGCTCATCGGCAAGTATAACAGAAGGACGGTTTATCAATGCTCGGGCGACGGCTACTCGCTGTTTTTCACCGCCCGACAGTTGAGCCGGTTTGTGTCCCAGTCGGTCGCTCAGGCTCAGGAAATCGAGTATCCGCTTGGCTTCCTGTTCTGCATCCGATTGGTTTCCCCCCCCCCGATGAGAGCCGGAATCATCACATTTTCGAGAGCCGTAAATTCGGGCAACAACTGGTGGAACTGGAATACGAATCCGATGTTACCGTTTCTGAAACGCGCCATTTCCCTATCGGGGAGGTTATCCACCCGTCTGCCGTCGTATAAGATTTCCCCGCAATCGGGCTTGTCGAGCGTTCCCACGATCTGCAACAAGGTTGTTTTGCCGGCTCCGCTCGCCCCCACGATGGAGACGATTTCGCCCTGTTCGATCACGGCATCGATACCTTTCAGTACCTCCAACGAACCATAGCTCTTGTGTATGTTTTTTATCTCTATCATACTACTTCTGTTAGTTTTCTGATGACATGCCCCGCCAGATAACACCCGAAGATTGCCGGCAGATAAGAAATCGTCCCGACGGTCGATTTTTTGTTACGTTCTCCTTCCACGACCACGACGGCGTTACGATCGGCCTGCTCGGTGGAGAATACCGTTTTCAGACCTTTGGAGATACCCTCTTTCCGCAGTCGCAATCTCACCGCTTTTGCCAAAGCGCAATGGTAGGTATCGGCTATGTCGGCTATCCGTATGGCCGACGGGTCTTTGCGTCCGCCTGCACCCATCGATGAAACGATTTTGATTTTATGCCGCAGGCAATAGGCGATCAAAGCTACCTTCGGCGCCAGCGTGTCGATGGCATCGATGACAAAATCTATTTCGCCGCCCTCCAACAAAGCGGGAATATCTTCCTCTTCGATGAAACGGTGTTGTGCCGTCAGCTTCAAATCGGGGTTTATATCGAGAAACCGTTCTTTCAATACCTCGACTTTGGATTTTCCTAATGTACTGTGCAAAGCGACTAATTGTCGGTTTAGGTTGCTCTCGGACACGGTGTCTCCGTCGATAATCGTCAAAGCTCCTATACCGGCTCGCACGACCATTTCGGCGGCATAAGCCCCTACACCACCCACCCCCACGACAAGGACGTGGGCATTTTGCAATCGCTTTATCGATTCATCGCCAAACAGCAGCCGGGTACGTGACAACCATTCGTCCATCTTTTCTTATGCGGTTTGTCTGTATATAATTGAATGACGAAGATACTCTTTTTTACCGAAAATCGGAAATGGCCGAGGCAAATTAAAGTCGAACGCATTGGCGATAGTAATATGGATAACGGTTTTTCGTCGATTCAGAAATGCGATTTGTCTTTTACTCACGACTTCCGTGGCACACGGATAGGCGGGACGATAGTAATCGATATGATTTTTATTCTATTTATAGATTTTATTCACAGGATTTTTGGTAAAAATAAGATTCATTGGGTTTTTCGGTAATCTCCTCATTGTATATTTGCGTTGTAAAATAATACGAAATAGACTATGCCGAGATACTAAGGCAACCTTGCTGGCTTTCTATTTTGTAAAGTAGTCACCTATTAAAAATAAAGTAATTATGAAGAAGTTTCTTGTTATGGCGTGTATCGCCGCTGCTTCGATGATAGCCTTGCCGGCTGTGGCTCAAACGACTACCGGTAGTAAGACCCAAACGGAATGCTGTAAAAAAGGCAAAGCCGATTGTAAGAAAGAGTGTAATTGCACCGATTGCAAATGCAAAGATTGTAAAGCGACGGCTCCTTGTTGCGACTCTAAGGCAAAATGCAACGACAAGGCCGATTGCTGCAAACAAACCAAATGTGATAAGGCTAAGGCTCCTTGCTGCGAAAAGAAGAATGTAAAAAAGTAAATTTTGTTGTTGAAAGATGAATTCGGGGCGACCGCAAAATTGCGGTCGCCTTTTATTTGATGACCCGTAGTTTTCTTTGGAATATTATGCCGGAGTCGTGGTTATGTCCGTGTGGCCATGCCCCATGCGGTTCCTGTATTTCGTAGGCGAGACTTCTTTGTATTTCAGAAATGTCCGGCAAAAATGAGATAGATTATTAAATCCTACGCCGTACGCTATCTCGGAGACCGATTTGTCCGTCGTCGACAACAGGCGGCAGGCTATATCCATACGGTAGGTATTGAGATAACTCGTAAACGATACCCCTTTCATTCGTTTGAAAAAGACGCAGAACGAAGAACGGTTCATATGTACGAGGGTGGCGATTTCGTCGATAGGAATATCGTGATTATAATGCAAGGAAACATAAATCTCTATCTGTTGTATCTTCTTGTCTCGTTTCTTTAACGGGCGATTGATTCCTGTCGGATTCATCTCGTCGGAAAGAGCCAGATGTCCGAGTATCCGTATCGCTCCCGATAATTGTCCGAGCGAGTCGGCTTTTATTATTTCCTGCATTTCATGCCTCACATTTTTCAATAAATCGCCTCGTAATTGAAAGGCCGTGTGTTGCCGGCTGTCGAGGTGTCCGAGCGGCCCTATTTCGGGTAATGTAACCGAGAGTTCTTTAAACAGGTTTTTCCTGAAAAGCAGACAAATATCCTCTACCACATTGCCGGGATTATTGTCGAATATCCAACCGTGCAACATGTCGGGCGGTATTAAAAAGATTTCATCTTTCGTGAAAGGTTGCGATTGGTCGCCGATAACGAATGTGCCGCAACCTCTGATAATGTAGATAAGTTCCCAATCCGATTGTGTATGAATGGGAAACTCCTCGGACGGGTTTAGCAAATCGTGTAATACGAGAAAAGAATGCGTACCTCCTGTCAAGTGATAATATTTGGATTCCATCTGGGACTGTTTTATATAAAATGTAAATATAAATCAAAAGTTTCGAACTATATGCAAATATCAATCAAAATAAGAGTCCTACTTTTGTACCCGTAAAAAACAGCATAATATCATGGAGAAAATCACCGATGCGGTTATGTCCGAAAAACCACGTTATGCTATTCTCGACGGATTGCGAGGAGTGGCTGCCGTGATTGTCGTCGCCTTTCATTTGTTTGAAACTTATTCCAAAGGTCCTGCTTATCAAATATTGAACCACGGCTATCTTGCCGTCGATTTCTTCTTTGTACTTTCTGGTTTCGTGATCGGATATGCTTATGACAATCGATGGGGAAAGATGTCCACTCTGGCTTTTTTCAAACGCCGTTTAATCCGGTTGCACCCTATGGTAATCATGGGGTCGGCAATAGGCGCATTGTTGTTCTATTTCGGCAATTGCGAACGTTTCCCTCTTATAGACCAAACTGCATGGTGGCAGGTACTGCTCATGTTTCTGCTTGCCTGTACGATGATACCGGCGCTTACCAGTTGGGATATACGAGGCTGGCAAGAAACCAATCCGCTCAATGGGCCTACTTGGTCGCTCATGTGGGAATATCTGGCGAATATTCTTTATGCGTTGGTCGTCCGTAGGTTCTCCAAAACCGCATTGGTTTGTTTTGTTTCCTTTGCGGCGTTTTTGACGCTCGATTTGACACTTAATCTCGATGTGTTCGGGTTGCTCGCCCATCGAGACATTACGGCTTATACCGTTATCGGAGGTTGGAGCATTACCCCCGAACAGGTCTATATCGGTATCGTTCGGGTGCTTTATCCGTTCTTCGGAGGATTATTGCTGTTTCGTATAGGGAAACTTATTCGGGTAAAAGCCGGCTTCTGGTGGTGTTCGTTACTTGTCGTCGCAGCTTTGGTAATGCCTCGTATCGGAGGCGAAACCGATGCTTGGCAAAACGGTATCTATGATGCGGCATGTATACTCCTTTTGTTCCCCGTTATCGTGGCGATGGGAGCCGGCAGCGAGGTAAAGGGGAAACACAGTGTGGCCGTATGCAATTATCTGGGCGAAATCTCCTATCCGCTCTATATTACCCATTATCCCTTTGCCTATATGCAGATGGCGTGGGTGACACACAATCCTGATGCATCTATGGGAGCGCACGTATTTGTCTCCGTATCGACGTTTATCTTGTCTGTCGGTGTGGCACACGCTTGTTTGAAACTCTATGATTTGCCTGTTCGCAATTGGCTGAAAAACAGGTTTCTTGTAAATAAGTAAGGCCAGTCTATTTGGAACGGCAACATGTAAATCGAAATATTCTGCATTTTCATTAGCATCGGATTACCGGTAGTAATACCTACACTTTACTCTGCATCGCAATATGGCGATATAAGGAGAATACCCACAAGGCAAGGGGTGGAGGATAAATATCCCATAACCCGACTAATGAGATGGCGTTTTCAACCCCTCTGTCCTTCGGACACCTCCCCTATATTTTACTGTGCAAAACACAGGGGAGGAGGTGAATCCCCATAAAGCTCCGAAGGAGTAAAAACTGTTAATGTGATACTTTCAATCCTCTCCCTCTACTCATCGTAGATGAGATAGGGGGAGTTCCCGCAGGGCGAAGGGGTTGAACTCTACAACCAAATGATCTTTTTCAACCCTTCTCCTTAGAAACTATTGTTTCTTCGGTGTCTCCTCTATATGGCTAACATAGTACCCCGTAATACTACGGGACACGGCAGGGGGAGGAGTTTGAAAATGTATTAAACCTCTCACCCTATATTTCGCTATTGCAAAGCACCGAGAAGGAATTGAAAATCATTCTTTCGGATAATGAGGACTATATAGCATTTTCTTTTTGCGAACGACCAACCGCCCGTCTTTCACGAATTCTTCTCCTCGTTCACCGAGGTGACGTATCATTCGGGCACGCAGCTTTTCCAACCGTTCCTTGTACTCTTTATCGTTAACGGCATTGTGGAGTTCCTGCGGATCTGCGACAAGATCAAACAATTCTTCCTGCCCCGTGTAAAAACGCCATACATACTTTATTTTCCCATCGGTCAACGCACACCAGTAGTTGTCATGACTATAACAAGTGGCATGTTCCAAATCGATATATTCTCGCCACCCGGTATCGGTTCCTTTGGCCAGCGGTAAAAGAGGGCGTCCGTCCATATCGGCAGGGACGGTTGCCCCGGCTATATCCAAGAAGGTAGGTAAAACATCGCGCAATTCCACCGGATTATCTATTTTCTCCGCAACCTCACCGACATTTGCCGGCCACTTCGCGATACAGGGAACATGAACCGAACCCTCATAGGGATAAGTCTTTCTCCAATGATAGTGGTCGCCCATCATATCGCCGTGATCCGATACGAAAAAGATGAGAGCATTGTCATACATACCTTTGTCTTTCAATGCTTGAACGATACGCCCTATTTGTTCGTCGATAAAAGTAATATTGGCATAATAGTGTCGCTTGGAATTACGGACATATTCATTACCGAAATTTCCGTAAGGGGCATCCGAGGCAGCCTCTTCGGGATTCAACTGCTTTGCGTATCTACCGCACCAATCCCCTATCGCCGGGTCGGGAACATCGACGTTATCATACATATCCAGAAAACGTTGCGGCGGATCATACGGACTGTGAGGACGGGCAAAAGACACTTTGAGGAACAAAGGACGGCTTTCGGGGTCATAATGGCTGATGAGATTGCAAGCCATTTCGCCGGTCCAGTACGTGGGATGTAGTTTTTCATCTAATTTGTAAACCCCAGCACCGTGATCATTCCACCAAATACCTGTTGCATCGGGGTTCTTCCCGGGAGCTTGCACTTGAAACCACTGTCGATAATCACTGGTAAAATGGGGGTCTTGCCTGCGGCCGCTCTCATCTAACAACGTTCCGTCAAATCCGTGTTTCACCCGCTGGGGATACCAATGCATTTTCCCGATACCAAAGGTGTAATAACCGGCGTCTTTCAACATTTGAGGCATCTCGTACTCATACTTCGGCGCTACCCGTCCATATCCTAACATTCCGTGATGCCACGGCGACATTCCGGTCAACAATCCGGCACGGGCAGGCGTGCTGCTGGGACAAGACGAATAGGCATTCATGAACAAAGTTCCTTCGTTGGCAAGTTTGTCCAAATGAGGGGTAATGACAAACTCATTTCCCATACACCCCACAGCATCGCCCCGCTGTTGGTCGGTCATAATCAATATAATATGGGGCTGTTTTTGTGCATTCGCAAATGAGGAGCAAAATCCGGCAGAGAGAGCCAATGTGCATTTCAGGTTAGTCAAGGCATTCATAATTATCGTTTATTATCACACAAACGATACAAAAATATGATTTCCACAAGTCAAAAACAATAAAACCTCGGAAAACTCTACCGGTATTTCGACAAATGCAATATCCGTTGATTACTGCTGCCCCGGAAAGAGAGAGCCGGATCAAAGAGCGATTGGACGAACGGACCATCGACAAGGGTGTCGATATAGTCGAGACAGGGACGGCGGGTCTCGTCTTTTAACAGGGAATCGTAGGTATAGCCGGTGTAACACCAGACGTTTTTGTGAGTTTCCTCTTTGAGGCGACGGAGCAGAGCCAGCAACGCAAAAGGGTTGTAGAAAGGGTCGCCGCCCGAAATGGTGATTCCATCGAGAATGGGATTGTCGTTTATCTCGGCGACGATACGGGAGAGAATAAGCTCCGTGAGCGGCTCGCCGGCCACCGGACTCCAACTGCCGGGATTGTGGCATCCCCGGCAATGATGGGTACAACCGGCCAGATAGATGGCATAGCGTACCCCGAAACCGTCGGAGATAGTCTCGGGGTAAACATTGATGATGTGAAGCGGTTCCATTATTTGTGTTTCACACGGTCGCGCTCTTCGGCCTGCTTAGCGGAATTCCACGATTCGAGGCTTCCGGTGAGGTAACCGGTAATCCGTCGCATGCGCGATATATTCTCACTCTTGCAAACCGGACATTGCGTATAGATGACACCTCGGTAACCGCACGAACGACAGGTATCTACCGGGTGGTTGATCGACCCGTAACCGATTCCTTCGTCGTGCATCACTTTCACGATTTTGAGAATGACAGAGACATTCTTTTTCGCTTCACCGTCGAGCTCGACATAGGTAATGTGCCCACCTTTCGTGATAGCATGGAAAGGAGCTTCTTTCTTGATTTTCTCGACAATACCCACCGGTTCTTTCACATCGATATGGAACGAATTTACGTAGTAGTCCCGATCGGTCACGCCCGGAATAACACCGTAACGTTTGCGGTCCATACGAGTGAAACGTCCCGAAAGCCCTTCGGCCGGAGTAGCCAAAACCGAGTAATTGAGATTGTAGCGGGTCTTGTACTCCTCGACAACATTGTTCATCACCCGTATGGCATCATAGAGTGTGTTCCATGCCTCTTGGTTATGAGCATGGCCTTCGCCGTAAATAGCACACATCGCATTGTGCCCGCCAATGAACCCGATACCCAATGTCCCGCTATCGATGACATCGCCCACCTCGTCGTTGGGTTGTAGCTTACCACCACCTTTCCAAACGTCGTTGCCCATCATAAACGGGAACTGACGGGCAAGCGCTTTGCGCTGGTATTCATAACGCTCGTAGAGTTGCTCGGCAATCATCGATGCCACACTGCGCACTTTCTCCAAAAATAGAATACGGGCTTCCCGACGAATAGCATGCTTGTCGCCGTCGGGATGCAGCTCTTCGGCTTCCCGCCGGGCCTCGATAGCCAACCGGGGCATATTCATCGAAGTAAAGGAGAGATTACCCCTCCCCCACGAACTTTTAACGCCGTGTAAATTCTCGAAGACCCTTGTACGGCATCCCATCGTCGCCACTTCGTAACGGAAACGGTCGGGATCATCGGCTTTCCAAAGGTCGTTTTTGTTGTATTCGGTATCTAAAAAGAGGAAGTTGGGGAAGAGCGAAGTAGAAGTCGTGCGACAGGCTTCGAGCAACAGGTCGAAATTGGGCGCCTTGAATTTGATTTTTCCCGCCATCGCACCCTCGAAATCGGCCATCGCGGCATCGTAATCCTCATCGGTGTAAGAGATACCGTCTTTTACCTTAAATATCTGTATGGGGAATACCGGGACTTCACCGCTGCCGAGCCCCTCGACAGTCGCCGAAAGCAACTCCCGCATGACCATACGGCCTTCGGCCGAAGTGTCCGTCCCGTAATTTATCGAACTGAACACCACTTGATTACCTCCACGAGAGTGCATGGTATTGAGATTGTGAACCAACCCCTCCATAGCTTGATGCGTATCTTTACGAGTCATCTCGTAACTTTGTCGCCAAGCGGTATCGAGTTCGGCAGCAGAGACGCTCACCCCTATCTCTTTCAAACGCTCGCCCAAAGCGGCCTTCTGTTCTTCGGTCATATCGATCGAAACGATTTCTTTCCGAAACCAATCTTTCAACGCCGGCATATCTTCCATTCCGTGCAAACGACAAATAAATCCTATCCCGTTTTCGAAGTGCTTGCGGAAACTCTTCAAGACGCCCGGCGCCATAAAATGGTCGAAAGCCGGAATGGATTGCCCGCCGTGTTGCTCATTTTGGTTGGTCTGGAAAACGATGGTAGCCAACGTGGCATAACTCTGTATGGACTGCGGCGTACGCACCGTACCGTTCTTGGTATGGAATCCCCGGTTGAAGATATCCTCCAAATCATATTGTACGCAAGTGGTCGTCTTGGTGGGATAGTAATCGAGGTCGTGAATGTGTATGTCGCCTTCCCGGTGTGCCCGCCCATAACGAACCCCGACCAAATATTTATAGGCATAATCTTTCGTGACCTCCGAGGCGAATGTCATCATTTGCCCTGCCGGTGTATGAGACGACATATTGGCGTTGCTCAGGTTTACGTCGTTCTTCTCGACCGCCACGATACCGTCCATCACCTGCTTCATCGATGTGCGCTTTTCACGTTCTTTGGTACGCCACTCCCGGTAAATGATAAATTTCTTCGCTACCGAGGGATTGCGCATCATCAATTTGCGCTCTACCAAATCCTGAATCTCTTCTACCGAGATATTCTCCCTATCGATGGCAGCGGCAACCTCGGCCGTAACTTGTTTAATAGAGGTCTCGTCGTCGTTCATACCGTCGGCACGATAAGCCTTAGCGATAGCCCGCTCGATTTTCTCAATCGAGAAGTTCTCTTTGGATCCATCACGTTTCGTAATGGTAATACATGCATAGTCCATGCTGATTGTTATTAAAGATTCGATACTGCGAACGCCTCCTCGAACGTTCATTTGCTTCTCTCCCACTTCGGCAGGTCTTCTGACTTTTCCCAATCCGAAAACGCCTTCCCGATATTCAGAAACAGATTCTTTATCAGTGGCCTGTGTCAACGGACTTTTGCAGGAATTACAGCAGCGGGACTGTCCGGGATTCTCACCCGATTCCCTTTTTATCGATTGTGCCTCACAGCGACAACCGAACCGAAATGCGAGTGTAAAGGTACATAAATTCTTTCCAAGAAAACAACAAATCTACACACAAAAGTTTCCTATTTTGGAAAACTTTTAGAATTATTTTATCAAGAAAGTTTCCCAAAACGGGGAATTATTGCCCATCAATATAGCACTTTTATTTTTTCTGAAACTGCCCGAAAAGATAGTGTTTTCATAGAGTCTTCCAACTTTACTTGTCGGTTTTCTTACTATTACAAGCGAGGTCGATAATCAGTGAGAATATCGGCTCAGTAGGAAATCTAAGGGAATTGCCCTTTTGCACAAAAAAATGCCAAACCATAAAGTGAAAAGCCCACCCTTCCCCCTGCGTTTTGCCATGTAAAATATAGGCAAAGTGGCACGTAGTGACAGAGGGAGTAATACTACAAAAATACTATATGCCATCTTTCCAACCCCCTCGCCCTACGGGCACTCCCCCTATATTCCCTAACGGAAACACAGGGGGAGAGGATTGAAAAGTAACCTTTTCTCCCTATGATGTTTTGCAACTCCCCGTAATGCCACAGGACACGGCAGGGGAGGGGAGATTGCAGCCCAATCCGTTCCCCTTGCTGCGTTTTTTCAACCCCTCCGTCCTTCGGACACCTCCCCTATATTTTGCTGTGCAAAACACAGAGGAGGAGGAGTACACTTTGTATAGAAATTTAAACAAGAATCAACCTTTCACCGAAAAGTCCGGATTGTGTTTGTCGACAAGAGACTCATCGCTAAAATCCATATCTACCCCACGGATTTTCGGCTGAACCGTAAAAGGCAGTTCAGTAGATACTATCGGAATCAAAGGACCGTTCATCGAAAACAAAAGGAGGAATACGCAGAAAACGCTATTCCTCCCTGTTATAAAAGTACCCAATCGATTTTACAAAATGAGCATGGCGTCGCCGTAAGCCCCGAAACGATAACCTTCTTTCAATGCCGATTCGTATGCCTCCAAAACGATGTCATAACCACCGAACGCAGCTACCATCATAAGCATAGTGGAAAGGGGCATGTGAAAGTTCGTCACCAAATTGGTTGCCACCGTGAAATCGTAAGGAGGGAAAATAAACTTATTGGTCCAACCGTCATACGTTTTCATGTGTCCCCCCGTACTTACAGCACTTTCTATCCCTCGCATCACCGATGTACCCACGGCACACACTTTACGACCCTCGTCCTTAGCATGGTTCACGAGTTCCACCAATTCGGGAGTCACTCTCATCTGCTCGGAATCCATCTTGTGTTTCGTGAGGTCCTCGACATCGATTTCACGAAAATTACCCAAGCCGGAATGAAGGGTGAGGAAGCCGTAATCGATTCCTTTAATTTCCATTCGTTTCAACAGCTCACGGCTGAAATGCAGACCGGCGGCCGGAGTGACAACAGCTCCTTCGTTACGAGCAAAAATATTCTGATACCGATCGGCATCCATCTCTTCTACCGGACGGGCGATATAGGAGGGCAACGGCATTTCTCCCAACTTATAAAGAGCTTCCTTAAACTCATCGTGGGAACCGTCGTAAAGGAACCGTAACGTACGCCCTCGCGAAGTCGTATTGTCAATTACTTCGGCCACCATAGAATCGTCGTCGCCGAAATAGAGTTTATTTCCGATACGAATCTTACGAGCCGGCTCTACCAAAACGTCCCACAACCGATTCTCTTCGTTCAATTCCCGTAACAGAAAAACCTCTATCTTAGCTCCTGTTTTTTCCTTATTGCCGTAAAGACGAGCCGGAAAAACTTTGGTATCGTTAAACACGAACACGTCTTTCTCGTCGAAGTACTCGATAATTTCCTTAAAAATGCGATGTTCTATTTTCCCCGTCTTCCGGTCGATTACCATCAACCGGGATTCATCACGGTTTTTAGCCGGATATTGAGCGATTTGCTCTTCGGGTAGTTTGAATTTAAATTGGGACAGTTTCATATCTTTAATTATTATTCTTTTTTCTCTTCTTCCAAAACGGGTTCCACGTCTATATGGTCTATCATGTCGGCGACCTGTTCGACCGAAAGGCAATCGGCAAGAGTCACGTCGCCCACTCGTGTACGGATCAATCCCACAAGGTGGGCTCCACTACCGAGCGCCTCTCCGATGTCACGAGCCAAAGCCCGAATATAAGTTCCCTTGCTGCACACGACCCTGATTTTGATTTCGGGCAATTCGCAAGAAAGCAACTCTATTTCGTCAATAACCAATTCTTTGGGCTTCAAATCGACCGCCTGCCCTTTACGGGCCATATCGTATGCCCGGCGGCCATCGACTTTACAAGCCGAATAAGAGGGTGGTATCTGCATAATCGAACCGACAAACCGGGGTAAAGTTCGCTCTACACTTTCACGGGTGATATGTTCATGGGGATAAACGCCATCTATCTCTGTTTCCAAATCGAACGACGGTGTCGTCGCTCCCAGACGCAAAGTCGCTATATATTCTTTGGTCTGATATTGAAATTCTTCTATCCGTTTCGTCGCCCGTCCCGTGCATATAATCATCACGCCCGTAGCCAACGGATCGAGAGTTCCCGCATGCCCCACCTTCAATTTTTTTTGTTTGATACGGCGGAGTATACGCAACCGTATGCGCTTGACCACATCGAACGAAGTCCAATGAAGCGGTTTGTCGATATATATGATTTCGCCTTCGTTAAAGTCCATATCGGCGATATTAGTGAACAAGCGAATAAATTATAGCACAAGCTCCCATCGCCACACAATAGATAGCAAAATATACTAATTTGCCATTATTGACTAAACGGAGCATCCACTTGCACGCCAAACACCCCGACACGAATGCGGCAAGAAATCCGATAATCATCACCGGTACGGACAATCCCGACTCCGCAGGAGAAAACCCTCCTTTCATCAAATCAAGAAGAGCCTCGCCCAAAATAGGAATAATCACCATAAGAAACGAGAATCGGGCCACCTGTTCTTTTTTGTTTCCCAGCATGAGTCCGGTCGCAATAGTCGTACCGGAACGCGAAAGTCCGGGTAAAACGGCTACCGCCTGCGAGAGACCGATGATGAATGCATCTCGATAAGATATATCTTCTTTCACCCGAGGCCGGGCATAATAAGCGAATGTCAACAACGCCGCAGTTACCAGCAACATGATGCCGACCAATAACAAACCGTTGCCAAAAAACGATTCTACATAGTCTTTCAGAAACAGCCCTACGATACCTACCGGTATCATGGACAAAGCTATTTTTGCCAGATATTTCGTTTCGCTATTCCACGTAAAACGGAAAAGTCCACGAAACAAAATCTCCACTTCCTTCCATAGCACAACAATCGTACTACATACTGTCGCCGTATGCACCAACACGGCAAAAGTGAGGTTTTCTTCACCTTGTATACCGAACAATGCATTCGCGATTTCAAGGTGTCCGCTGCTACTTACCGGCAGATATTCGGTGAGCCCTTGCACGAGGCCCAATATAAGAGATTCTAACCAAGTCATAATGTGATCAATGAAAATTAGCGATATTATTTCGAATTACGCATGATCGCATAGACCATGAAAACGAAACCTGCAAAAGCTATACCGGGCGCCAACACGATACGACGGAAACTAAATATATCGGGGTTATAGGCCTCCGGTGTAGTACCGGGCCCCAGCATAAGCAGAAAACCGACGACGATTACAACGAACGCCACCGCTATAAGTATAATATTAGTCTTGCCGAGGGCAAACTCCGTTTTCTTTTGCTCTCCCGGAACAACGGACTCAGATTTCATTTTCTTAGATTCCATACATAAAAGTTTTTCAAATATAATACAGGTCATCTCTATCCATACGAATATAACGATTAACAGCCCAATAAGCCGAAACCGCCGTTAAGATAATCCCTAAAATCAAAACCGACAAAAAGACCAATACCATCATGGGAACAGACAGCAGGGTCGTGAAGTTCTCCATCTCGGACATCAGATAATATATGCAACCCGAAAGCAACAACATAGCTATTACCGATGCAACGATACCGTTAATCACATTGGAAACGATAAAGGGCCGACGAATGAATGCCGGTGTAGCCCCCACCAGTTTCATCGTGTGGATAAGGAAACGCTTGGAGTAAGCTCCTAATCGAATCGTATTGCTTATCAACGCAAACGAAATGAGCATGAGAACTATCGCCAATGCCAATAACACCAGTCCTATACGACTCATATTGTCATTGACCGACTGGATAAGGTCTTTCTGATAAAGAATATCGCTGACGATCACTTGCCCACGGAGATTTTTTTCAATGACGGCCAAACTGTCGGTATTGGCATAATCGGCTTTCAATTTAACCTCAATAGACGATTGAAGCGGATTGACTCCCAACACGTCCTCGGGATTTTCTCCCAACTCGATCATCACCTCTTTCAAGGCATCTTCCTTCGATATATACTGCGCCGCCTTCACATATTTGGAACGTTCGAGCATTCTTTGCAGTTGATGCACCTGACGCTCGCCGGCCGATTCGTTCAAGACAATGGAGAAACCTATGTTTTCTTTGACATGACGGGATAGATTAGTCGCTAAAAATCCCATCAAAACCATAATCCCCAAGATAAAAAGAACCAATGAAACGCTCAATGTCGAAGTCATTCGGGCATTCAGAAAAGAAATCCGTTTGCTGAAAGAAGCCTTATTGTTCATATCTCTCTTTTTTACCAAATCGATGCACCTTTTTATGAGGGAAAGAACCTCTGTTAATAACTATTTCGACATCATTATCCCCTCTCTTTTTTTCATATCGGAAAGCAAAAGGATAGTTTTAGCCCAAATTTTATGCAAAATAAAGTCTATATCGTTGAATTCGCTTCTTTTATTCACATATTTTAATAAATTCTATCTCAACTTATGATTTTCGAAATGCGCCGCCGTTTTCATTTTAAAGAGTACATACCCTATGGCACACAACACACAAGCCGTCGCATAGACCGTTGCATAATTCGATATTTCGGCTATCTGTCCACCGATGAGAACACCCAGCCCAACCCCTAAATCCCAAGCGGTAAGATAGGTGGAATTGGCTGTTCCCCGTTGATTATTGGGAGCCAGATTGATAAACATGGTCTGATAGGCCGGACAAATACAGCCATAGCCCAACCCCAAAATAACAGCCGCCCCATAGTACCCCCATTCATTACGCACGGCTACAAAAATCAGATAGCCCAGCAAAGAGAGCAACATGCCGACAAGGATATTACGGGTGACATATCCCCGGTTAAGCCAACGGCCCGAAGTGAGCCTCGACAAAATCAACCCTACGGCCAACAAAACAAAGAAAAAACCAGCCCCCGAATCGATACCCAACTCTTCTTTACCATAGACAGCAAGATAGGTGGAAAGCACACCGTAACTGAACGAGAAAAATATAAGCGTCAAAGCCTCGGGCATTCCCTTCAAAAGCAGGAAACGGTCGAGCGAAACCGGCGGCTTTTCAAGTATCGGCTCGCGGCGATAGGGCATTCGAATAGTCGAAACGCATATCAGCCCGATCGTGGCAGAAACCATAGAAAGCAAAAATATATAATCGAAATTGGCAAAAGAATCGTGAATATAAAGCGACAACGTAGGCCCGACGGCCATAGCCAAATTGTTGCTTACTCCGTAATATCCTATGCCTTCGCCCCTACGGGACGACGGCATGACATCGATAGCCACCGTGCTATTGGATACGGTAAGAAGCCCGAACGCTATCCCGTGCCCGGCACGAATAATGGCGAATAACAAAAGCGTACCGGCCAACAGATATCCCCCGAAAAAAAGGAGAAAAGTGAAATAGCAGATAAGCAGCAGTTTTTTACGGGGAAAGGTATCGACCATATACCCGGCGAACGGACGTATCATCAGCGCCGTGATGGTATAGGAAGACAATATGAATCCTGCCGTCGAACGGCTTGCTGCGAACGCTTCGCTCAAATACATGGGCAAAACAGGCAACAACAAATAAAAAGCAAAAAAAAGCAGGAAATTCCCGGCAGCCACCGCACAGAAGCTATGTGTCCACAATTTCTCACGAACAACCTTTTCCATCGACTTTTTTCATTTTATTCAAGCGCCTCGCCCAACAGAGTGGCCGACGATGCATCGTTCACTTTTACCCGGACAAACTCTCCTATGCGATGACTACCTTTATCGAAAACAACAACCTTATTCTGCGATGTGCGACCGAACAACTGTTCACGCGAACGTTTTGAAAAACCTTCTACCAAAACTTCGAACTCTTTGCCGATATCCTTGCGATTGCTTTCGAGAGAAAGCTCATTCTGCAAATCGATCATACGTTGCAAACGAGCAATTTTCACTTCCTCGGGAATATCGTCGGGCAAGTGTTTGGAGGCATACGTTCCGGGGCGTTCGGAGTATTTGAAAAGAAACGAGGAATCGAATCCCACCTCTCGCATCAAATCGAGAGTCTCTTCAAAATCGGCATCGGTTTCGGAGTGAAATCCGCTGAACATGTCGGTCGTAATGCCGCAATCGGGTAAAATACGGCGAATAGCGGCAATACGGTCGAGATACCATTCCCTCGTATATTTCCGGTTCATCAACTTCAAAATGCGATTGCTCCCCGACTGCACCGGAAGGTGTATGTGACGGCACACATTGGGGTAAGCAGCGATAATTCTCAGAGTCTCGTCGCTCATATCCTTAGGGTGGGAGGTCGTGAAACGCACCCTCATACCTTCTGCCGACTGCGCCACCAACGCCAACAGTGCCGGAAAATCGACAACAGTCCCATCGGGACGTTCATATCGATAGGAATTTACGTTTTGCCCCAACAAAGTCACCTCTTTAAAACCCTTGATTTTCAAGTCGGCCAACTCGCCGAGAATGCTCTCGGGCTCGCGGCTACGCTCACGACCGCGTGTGTACGGGACTATACAATAGGAGCAAAAATTATTGCACCCTCGCATAATCGAAATGAATCCCGAAATACGGTTATGACCGATACGGGAAGGTATAACCTCCCGATAGGTCTCGGTCGTGGAAAGCTCCACATTCACGGCTTTTTCTCCCCGTTCGGCAGCCCCGACCAAGTTAGGTAAATCGAGATACGAATCGGGACCGACCACGAGATCTACGCCGTTTTCGGTAATCAACTGTTCGCGAACCCTTTCGGCCATACAACCCAAAACCCCTATCACCAAAGATTTCTTATGTTTACGCAACGATTGAAAATAGGACAATCTCGAAAGGACCTTTTGCTCGGCGTTATCCCGAATGGAACAGGTATTGACAAATATGGCATCGGAGTCTTCGATCGTATCGCAAAGCGTATAGCCTGCCATCTGCATAATCGAAGCGACCACTTCGCTGTCGGCCACATTCATCTGACAGCCATAAGTCTCTATAAACAGTTTCTTCTCCTCTCTTTTTTCAAAAGTATCTTTATCCGATATATTTTTCATTCTATCTGTTTTTTCTTTCGTTTAATTTTAATTTATAAAAAATTCATTCAGAAAAGTAATATTTTTATCATTAAAATTTGTTTTTTAAAAAAATATTGTTTTTCTTTGCATACACATTACATGAAATTTTTTCATAGTTAAGGTTTAGGTTAAATCGGCTAAGAGTTGTTGAGAAACAGCTCTTAGTTATTTATAGAGTCCTAAAATTTGGAAGATTCTCAATAAAACTCTATATTTGAGGACAAAATTACAAAAAAGAGATGGATTTTTCAGAGATAATCGTCACCATAATCATCAGTTTGGTCATTATCGCTATTAACGCCCTGGGATCAAAAAAGAAACAAGAGGTTAAAAACCAGCAGGGAGAACGACCTCTACAAGATACCGAATCCCATGAGGCGACCGATGAACCGTGGGGCGAAACTCGGACTTTAACCATAGACGATATATTCAAAGAGCTGCGGAAAGCGAAAGAGGAAGCAGAGCAGGAAGACGACTATATCCCAAAAGCCAAGAAAAAGCCACAGACACAAATACTCGAAAGACCGGCAGAAAAAACGCCGGAACCGATAATCCCCTCCACAATGCCGGAGAAAGAAGGTGTAGCGGTTTTTACTCATACCGTGCCGCCTATAACATCGTTACAGCACACCGATTACGATACTGCCGGGGAGAACCCTATCGATGTAAAGGACATAGATTGGCGTAAAGCCGTTATCGCATCGGAAATTCTAAATCGAAAATATTGAACCAGATAAAAACCTTAACCTTGAAATTTCTCAAAAACAACAAAATTTTTCGTAGATATGGCATTTAAATTTATCACCGCAGAAGAAGCGGCTGAATTCATTCATCACAACGACAATGTCGGATTCAGCGGATTTACCGCAGCAGGAACTCCCAAAGTAGTTTCCGTCGCTCTTGCAAAAAAAGCAGAAGCAGAGCATGCCGCAGGTCGCCCTTTCCAAATCGGAGTTTATACAGGAGCATCGACCAGTGATTACATTGACGGTGCTTTAAGTCGGGCAAAAGCAATCAAAAGCCGTACGCCTTATCAATCACACAAGGACTCACGCGAAGCGATCAACAACAACGAAATCGCCTATTTCGATTTACACTTGTCTCACCTTGCTCAAACCCTTCGTTACGGATTTCTCGGTAAAGTAGATGTCGCCGTCATAGAAGCGACCGATGTGACCCCCGGCGGCGAAATTTTATTAGGACCCGGTGTAGGCGCTACACCGACTTTCTGCTCTCTGGCCGAAAAAATAATTATCGAGTTGAACCACCATGATCCCAAAGAGCTGCGTGGCATGCACGATATATATCAACCATTGGACCCGCCCTATCGTCGGGAAATTCCCATCTATAAACCGAGCGACCGTATCGGTGTACCTGTTGTCAAAGTAGACCCGAAAAAAATCATCGGTATCGTCGAAAGCGACAAACGCGACGGCGTGAAACCATTCGCTCCGGTAGACGAGGTTACCATGAAGATAGGAAACAATGTCTGCAACTTCCTCGCACAACAATTAAAATCGGGCTTGATTCCTCCCCAGTTCCTGCCTTTGCAGTCGGGTGTAGGAAACATCGCCAACGCTGTTTTGGCCTGCTTAGGTTCGAATCCTGACATTCCAGCCTTCGAAATGTACACCGAAGTCGTACAGGATGCCGTTATCGATTTGATGAAAGAAGGAAAATGTAAATTCGCCAGCAGCTGCTCCCTCACCGTGAGCGACGACAAGTTAAACGAGGTATTCCAAAATATCGGATTCTTCCACGACAAAATCATACTTCGCCCGGGAGAAATCACCAACAACCCCGAGGTCGTACGCCGTCTGGGACTGATTACAATGAATACAGCTCTCGAAGCGGATATCTTCGGTAACGTAAACTCCACGCACGTCACAGGAACCAAGATGATGAACGGCATAGGCGGCTCGGGCGACTTCACACGCAACGCTTATCTGTCGATATTTACTTGTCCTTCGACAGCCAAAGGCGGAAAGATAAGCGCCATCGTCCCTATGGTATCTCACCTCGACCACAGCGAACACTCGGTACAGGTACTCATTACCGAACAAGGTGTCGCCGATTTGAGAGGGAAATCGCCCATTCAACGGGCTCACGCCATTATCGAAAACTGCGCCCACCCCATGTACAAAGAACTGTTATGGGATTACCTTAAACTGGGTAAAGGGCACACGCCTCACCGCCTGAACGCCGCATTCGCATTCCACAACGAATTTTTGAAATCGGGCGACATGGCTCTTACCAACTGGGCCGATTACGAATAAAATCCACTTCTATATAGACAGGGCTGCCTAAAATTCATTAGGCAGCCCTGTCTATATTCCACAACGAAAAAGCGATATGAAGCGAATACATCGTATCTTGTTAAACCTATTTCCCATATACGCCCTTTTAACCATCGGCTGCTTTTCATCGTGCCGCACCGCCCACATACCGGAAAAGCAAGAGACCGCTATCTCCGGTAATGTCCTCATCGTATTCTATGACACCGAAACGGGAAAAAGCGATTTGCTGAGCGCCGCAAAAAAATATGGTTCAAGGATCATCTATTCATATAAAAATTTTAACGGCATCGCCATAACTTTACCTTCTGACAAAGGGGTAGAGGAATCGATACGATATTATCAACGGGTAAAGGGCGTATTGTCGGTAACGCCGGATAGAAACTTGGAATTGAACGAAACCAAAACGCCCATAAAATAAGAAAGAGGAAGCTGTCCGCTTCCTCCTTCTTCTATACCAAGATAGCCGTTAAACTATCGAATGGGGTGATATTCCACAAAAGCCTCTATGGCCTCGTACGAAGCCAATCCCAAGCTGGCATAAAGATCGGCCGTAGCTTTGTTGCGGTCTTCGGCACGTTGCCAGAACAGACGTTCGTCATCTCCCAAGAAAGGAGCACTCTCCATCTGCGACTGGTGTTTGAGGATAGAGTTACGTTTCTGACGCAATTCCTCGGGGCTAAGAGGAACGGCCATTTCGATATGGTCGATTTCCCATTCGGCCCATGCGCCACGGTACATCCAGATGCGGCAATCTTTCATCCAATCTTCGTCCTTGATTTCGTCGATAGCGGCGAGAACGGCATCGAGACAAACTTTGTGAGTACCGTGCGGGTCGGCCAAATCGCCGGCAACGAAAATCTGATGGGGTTTTACCGATTCGATCAAATCTTTTACAATTTGTATATCGGCTTCGGAGAGATCGCCTTTTTTAATGGTTCCGGTCTCATAGAACGGCAGGTTGAGGAAGTGTACGTTCTGCGGTTTAATACCGATATAGTTACATGCCGTACGTGCCTCGCCTTGACGAATCATCGTCTTGATGAAACGAATATCGGGCGTATCGGATTCCCCGTCTTTCTTCTTACCGATGAATTTATGTATCTCGTTGCTTTTCTTCAAAAGCTCGGGAGTATCGAATTTGAATTTCTTGGCAATGTTGTCGATCAGCATGATGTAACGCATCATATCTTCGTCACCCACGGCGATATTACCCGAAGTTTCGTATGCCACGTGTACATCGTGTTTCTGGTCGGCCAATCGTTTGAGTGTGCCGCCCATCGAAATCACATCGTCATCGGGGTGCGGGCTGAATACGATCACTCGTTTGGGATAAGGTTTGGCACGCTCCGGACGGAATGTATCGTCGGCGTTGGGTTTTCCTCCGGGCCAACCGGTAATCGTGTGTTGTAACGAATTGAAGATGCGGATATTGACATTATAGGCCGATCCGAAAAGGGCTACCAATTCGCTCAATCCATTGTCGTTGTAATCCTTGTCGGTTAATTTCAAGATGGGTTTTCCCGTCACCTTGCATAACCAAACGATAGCCCGACGAATGAGCTTCTCGTCCCATTCGCACGACGTTACCAGCCACGGACGACTGATACGCGTCAAAGCCTCGGCAGCCGACAAATCGAGCACGATTTTCGCCCGACGGTGGGTTTGCAGGAACGAAGAGGGTATCAAATCGGTAATGTCACCTTCGATCGTGCGTTTCACGATGTTGGCCTTATTTTCACCCCAAGCGACACAAACGATACGACGAGCCGACATCAAATTGGATATACCCAACGTAACGGCGCTGCGGGGAACATTCTCGCTCGAATTGAACTGCGACGATGCCATGTGGCGAGCATCGCTACCGAGCAGCATCAGACGGCAGGAAGAGTTGAACTGAGAACCCGGTTCGTTAAATGCCAGATTTCCGACCGCACCGATCTCGCACAAAGCCAAATCGATACCACCGCAAGCCTCTATTTCTTCTTCGTAATTTTTACAATACTGGTACACATCTTCTTTCGATACCAACTTACCGGGCGAATGAATATTCTCGGGATCGATATTCACCTTGTCGAGCAACAGCTCTTTCAACAGGCTCATCGTCCCGGGAGCTCCTTCTGCCAAAGGATAATATTCCCCGATATTAAATACTATGACATTCGAGAAACTGACTTCGCCGGCCTGATACATGCGTACCAATTCGGCATAAACGGCGTGAGTACCGACACCCGAACCCAAAGCGAGCACACAATGACGATGCTCTGCCTTGCATTTCTGTATCAATTCCGCTACGTCATGAGCTACATACACCGACCCTTCCTCAGAGCCTTCGAAGATTTTGGTGTAAACTTTCTCGTCTCGTGTAAGAGCCGCAAGTTCCAACTCACCATCAGGAGCATAATACCTTTTAGGTATCCGATCCAGTTTAATCTGAGAACTTAGATTTGTTTTCATCGCGATAGTTTTTTTAAGTTACAAACTTAACGATTCCTTTACACTTTTTCCACACAAAAAAGGTAAAAAATCACGGAATCACTTTCGATTTTTAGAAAAATACACAAAATTTTCACATACACATCTGTACTTCCCAAAAAATGATTACTTTTGGGGAAAGCTAAAATTATATACAAATCATGAGACTGATTATCGAACCAACCTATGATGCAGTTTCTCGTTGGGCCGCTAATTATGTGGCATCGTGCATCAATAAGTTCAAACCGACAGAGGATAAACCTTTCGTACTGGGTCTTCCCACAGGGTCGTCGCCTCTGGGCATGTATAAACATTTGATAGAATTGAACCGTAAAGGTGTCGTTTCGTTCCGTAATGTCGTGACTTTCAACATGGACGAATATTGCAATCTGCCCGAAGACCACGAACAAAGTTACCACACGTTCATGTGGAGCAATTTCTTCTCCCACATCGATATTCGCCCGGAAAACGTGAATATACTCAACGGCAACGCTGCCGACCCCGAAGAAGAATGCGCCCGCTATGAAGCCAAAATAGCATCTTACGGGGGTATCGAACTGTTCCTCGGCGGTGTAGGTCCCGACGGCCATATCGCTTTTAACGAACCGGGGTCTTCGTTAACGTCACGCACCCGCGTAAAAACACTGACCCAAGACACGATTATCGCCAACTCCCGTTTCTTCGGAGGCGATACCCATCTTGTTCCCAAAACAGCTCTCACCGTAGGTGTCGGTACTATCATGTCGGCCCGGAATGTCCTTATCATCGTTAACGGGCACAACAAAGCCAAAGCCTTGCAACAAGGCGTAGAAGGCGGCATTTCCCAAATGTGGACGATCACGGCTCTGCAAATGCACCCCAAAAGCATCATTGTCTGCGACGACGCTGCTACGGCCGAATTGAAGGTGGGTACTTACAAGTATTTCCTCGACATCGAGAAAAACAACCTCGACCCTGACAGCTTATTATAGGACTTGTCTTAATCACATAATAAGAGAGGCTTCGCCGTGGCGAAGCCTCTCTTAATTTATACATAACATCATTCTATGGGGGACTTTCTGTTTTTCTTCCAAATCTCGAAATTTCGTTTCAGTCCGGCATACTTAGCTCTTTTGACAGCCGAATGGCGAAATATCCGATTGAAATCATCGGGTGTCATCGTTTCGAATCGGGAAGCATCGAGAGCAAGAAATTCTTCGCTGGGTGCAAATTCGTGATGCACAGAAGGTCGAGCCGATTTATTCCACGGGCAACATTGCTGGCAGGTATCGCATCCATATACCCGATCGCCCATTCTATCGGCTACGAAAGGAGCTATATCCCCCTTGTTCTCGATGGTTTGACAAGAGATGCACAGACGGGCATCCACACTCCCCGGAGCGCACAACGCACCGGTGGGACAACTGTCTATACAACGAGAACAATCGCCGCATCGAGCAACGACCGGACTATCGGGGGGAAGGTCCAAAGAAGTTATCAATTCTCCCAAGAAGAAGAAAGAGCCTTTGCCGGGAATAATCAACTGGGCATTTTTCCCGATAAAGCCGAGGCCTGCACGAACCGCCCAATAACGTTCCCGCACCGGAGCCGTATCGCAACAGACCCTCCCCGTATCCCCAGAATAGGACGAAACAAAAACGGCCAACTGCCTCAGCTTATCCCGCATCACATCGTGATAATCCCGACCATAGGCATAATAAGCGAACCGGGGACTTTCACCAGACTGAAAGCGAACCGGATAGTAGTTGAGTGCCACACAAATCATCGTGCGGGCTCCGGGATATAACAACGCCGGATTATCCCTCAACTCCACATAATTGTCCAAATAACCCATTTGCGCCTGTTTCCCGGAAGCGAGCCACTGCCGGTATTTATCGCGCATATCTGCATCGACCGCTTCCACTCTTGCGAAACCACAGGCATCGAAACCGATACGCAAAGCTTCGTTTCGTATGATCTCACGCCATTCAGAGGGTTTTGAACAAGAAGCCATTCTCTCTAAGCCAATTTATCGTCCTCGGCAACGCATAGTGCAAGTTTCGCTCTGCCTTAATCGAATCGTGAAACACGATGATGGAACCGTTGCGGGCATAACGTTTCACATTGCCGAACACCTGCTCACCCGACAATTTATTACTGTAATCGCGCGTCACGACGTCCCACATGATAATGCTGAAATCTTTCTTCAACAATTTGGCTTGTCCGGGTAGCATGTGACCATGAGGAGGGCGAAACAACCGACTTTGAATAAGGTCGTGAGCATTCATGACATTCCGCACGTATTTTTCGGGAGACATCGACATTCCCTTCACGTGATTCATCGTATGATTCCCCACTTGATGCCCTCTGTCCCTGATCACCTGAAACAGATTGGGATTACGCGCGACATTGTCACCGACACAAAAAAACGTAGCTTTCACCTCGTAGTAATCGAGTACATCGAGAACCCACGGAGTAACTTGCGGAATGGGACCGTCATCGAAAGTGAGATATACGGTCTTTTTATCTCCCGGTATACGCCAAATCGTTTCGGGAAACAACATGCGATAAAAAAACGGGGGTTGCTCTATAAACATAACAAGTACGACTAATATCGAGAGAGAATCGGATCTTGAATGGCAAATCGGTCTTCTATCTTTTTCTGCAATTCGGGTAACCCGTAAGATACACTCATTTCGTGTATCGTATGGACGATATACAAATGTTTCTGATAGTCGTTTCCTACGGAACGAAGCTGACCGGAAGTCAAGTCTTTATACCAATTCAGGTATCCGGCCGAATTGTCGAGTATCTCGGTCAACAAAGCCTCGCCTTTCGTTTTCTCTCCCAAATCGAGATAGGACTGCGCCAGCGAAACGGAGGTAAGGTCGTGAGTCACTTGCCAACCCGGAATCTTCTCCATAATCAAATCCAGTGCGGTCAATGCCTTATCGGTTTTCCCTTCGGCAATGAGTTGAACGACCAAATCGCCGAACATCATGCGATGCGTGTTGCACATGCGACGCACATTCTCGTCGAGATATAACGGGTGCTCGGGAGTTGCTTTATCGATTCCTCCCCAACGGAATTTATTGACCATATTGTCATACATCTTATCCGTATCGATGTTGTTGGAAACGCCTTTCAAAGGAACGACCTGATAAGCCAATCCGGTACGGGAGAAATAATCCTCCAAGCCCAGATAGTAACTACTACCCACCGTCACGGCAAAATAGACCGGACGTTTCCAACCCTGCATGGCATTGGTGTTGATAATGTCCAACGAAGCTATTTCGCTCATCGTAAAACCCCGCTTATTGGTAAAATCGGGAACAATGCGAGAAACGATACTATCTTTCAACTCAGGCGCTACCGTACCCGAAGCGACAGCCGTATCGGCGTTTACCGGGATATAGAGCTTGTTCGTGGGTAAATGGTTCAACTTTCCGTATCCGGGAACATCTTTCGTCCAATCCTCATCGCTATACAAATAGTCCAATCCATCGCTTACCGTAATAGAATCGGCCAACCGATTGATTACATAATTATAGGAACGCACGTCATAAGCGTATTTCGACTCATCGGCCGAAATGGGCAGCGGCGCCGATTCGTAGGCCGGACGTTTCATCTGGTCGATATACCAGTCGGTCTGTAAATAAGACAAATTGCAAACCCTTACATCGGTGCGATACCCTTCCACCTCCTGTACGTACCACAAAGGGAAAGTATCGTTATCGCCATTGGTAAAGATGATACCGTTTTCATCGACACTCGACAGATAGTTCATACCGAAATCGCGACAAACATATCGTCCCGAACGGTCGTGGTCGTCCCACGTCTGGCTTACCATCTGCAAGGGCACACACAAACATAGCAGCGCAGCCACAGCAGCGGTAATCGTACTCACGGGTTTTTCGTCGGTCGTTTTCAACAGATAATTCAATCCTCTCCACACGGCCGCAACACCCAATCCTATCCAGATAGCGAATGCGTAGAACGAACCGGCGTAGGCATAATCCCGTTCACGAGGCTGATAGGGGGTTTGATTCAAATAAATCACAATCGCTATACCGGTCATGAAGAACAGGAAGAATGTCACCCAAAAACTTTCGATACCTTTCTTACCGGAAAATGCCTGATAGAACAACCCGATCAGACCCAACAAAAGGGGCAGCATATAAAAGACGTTACGCCCTGCATTATTCTTCAAATCGTCGGGCAGATTGGTCTGGTCTCCCGCAATATGCTTGTCGATAAAATTGAAGCCACTGATCCAATTTCCGTTTTGCACCTCTCCATGTCCCTGTATGTCATTCTGGCGTCCGGCAAAGTTCCACATGAAATATCTCCAGTACATGTAGTTCAACTGATAATCGAGGAAGAAAGCAAGATTCTCGGCAAAAGTGGGTTTCATGACCGTTTTGGTTCCTTCGGAAGTTCTCACCTGTACCGGACGACCTTTAAAATTAGTCCACTCTTTATATGCCGATATATGTTCCGATTTATCGCTATACATACGCGGGAACAGCATGTTCAACTCGGGTTGATACTCGTAATGTTCGTTATATCCGGTGACTATATAACGGTCTGCCTCGTCCTCCGATGTTTTCAGTTTTTTCTTCCAAATGGCTTTGCCCTTTGTCGATATGGCAGTCCCGTTGGCATCACGAGCGATTTCGGCCGGGAAAGTCTGTCCATAGAACAAAGGCCTGTCGCCATACTGTTCGCGGTTGAGATAACCGCCCAAACTAAATATATCTTCGGGCGAATTTTGATCCATCGGGGTATTGGCCGTCGAACGAATCACAATCAGCGCATATGAAGAATAACCGATAAAAATAACGAACAACGACAACAATATCGTATTCATGGCGACTACCGCCAGCTTTTTACGAGTAAACAAATAATAAGCCAACGCAGCCGTAAGGACAATACCGATAATATACCCGTCGCCGATAAAAGGAATACCCACCAATACGATACTTATCAAAAACGAAATCTTGATGAGCTTATCGCTGCGTTGTGCATACGTCTCATAAATGGCCCAAGCGATAACCCCGACAATGAGGAAGAAATAAAAAACCACTCCGCTGTTGAACGGCAAGTGGAAAACATTGACGAACAACAATTCGACCCAACCGGCAACCTCGACAAAACCCGGGACCAAACCGTAAAGCAAAAGCACGATCAACACGAACGATACCAACAGGGCTATTAAAGAACCTTTCAAATCGGTATTCTTATATTTACGGTAATAATAAACCAATACGATGGCCGGGATACACAAAAGATTCAACAGGTGAACCGCAATCGAAACTCCTATGATATAGGCTATCAAAATAATGTAGCGGTTGGCGTGCGGCAGGTCGGCCACGCTTTCCCATTTGAGGATAAGCCAAAACACCAATGCGGTACAGAACGACGAATAGGCATAAACCTCGCCTTCCACCGCCGAGAACCAAAATGTATCGGACCACGCATAGGCCAAAGCTCCTACCAAACCGCAACCAAGAATTGCAATCATCTGCCCGAGCGACATCGTCTCCTCTGTCTCTCCCTCACGCAAAACGATCTTCTGCGCCAAACGGGTGATCGTCCAGAACAACAACAGTATGGTGGCAGCGCTTAACAACCCCGACATAAGGTTTACCATATAGGCGACCTCGGAAGGAGAAGAGGCAAAATTGGCAAAAAATCGCGCCGTCAACATAAATATGGGATTACCCGGCGGGTGACCCACTTCCAACTTATAACCCGATGCTATAAATTCGCCACAGTCCCAAAAACTGGCCGTGGATTCCAAAGTAAGGATATAGGTAACCGCCGCGATAACGAAGACTGCCCACCCCAAAACATTGTTCAGTAATTTGTACCGTTTCATTTGCTATATATAATTTTTTCCTTTCATCTCGACCGAAAGCCTCGGATCCTTGTAATCTGCGACAAAGACTACACGCCCGACGGCAAAAACAAATCCATATCGTCAATTATCGAAGATCCGGGTCATTTTCACATTCCAGCCACAAAAATATTGCAAAGATAACAAAGATTGTCAATCTCCCCTCTTTATAAACTTTTTATAATAGTTTATCGGCTATATTTCACAAAATAACCATCTCTCTAATCCCTTTTACAAGGTTTCTTATTACTTTTACACGCACAAACAAACAGCGTTTATGAGCATGAAAATTTTGATTACCGGAGCCGGCGGTTTCATCGGCGGATTTATCGTCGAAGAGGCGCTGTCGCGAGGGTACGAAACTTGGGCGGGTGTACGCAAAACGACTTCTCGCGAACATCTTTCCGACCCCGCAATTCGTTTTATCGACTTCAATTACGGTAACAAAAAAATTCTTACCGACCAACTACTATCGCATAAAGGGGAATACGGAGCATGGGACTACATCGTTTATAATCTGGGGGTTACAAAATGCAAAAATCCCAATGACTTCGATCGAATCAACTACGGCTTTGTGAAAAATTTCACCGAGGCCCTCGTCGAAACAGAAATGGTTCCTAAACAATTCATCATGACGAGCAGCCTCGGAGCATGGGGAGTCGGTGACGAAAAGAACTTCACCCCCATACGCCCCACCGACACTCCTCACCCCAATACCCGATACGGAAAAAGCAAGCTGAAAGCCGAGCGACATTTAGAATCGTTGGAAGGATTCCCCTACGTGGTCATGCGTCCCACCGGAGTATATGGCCCCTATGAGCGAGATTACTACCTGATGATGAAAAGTATCAAATACGGGTTCGATTTCATCGTCGGGTTCAAACCCCAACTCATCACCTTCATTTACGTGAAAGATTTGGTACAAGCTATCTTCAAAGCCATAGACCGGGGAGTCGTTCGGCGGGGGTACTTCCTCTCGGAAGGAAAAGCATACACTTCGTCCCAGTTTCGCCGATATGTAGCGACCGCTTTGGGAAAGCGCAGGGTTGTCCCCGTCAAAATTCCGGAGTGGTTGCTTTGGGTCGTATCGGTCATTGCCGAAAAAGGAGCTATCGTGCTGGGAAAAACCAGCACATTAAATCGGGATAAATTCCGTATCATGAAACAACGCAACTGGATTTGCGACATTTCGGATGCTCAAAACGAGCTCGGTTTTTCCCCGCAATACAGCTTGGAACGAGGTGTAAACGAATGCGTGAAATGGTATCGCGAAAACAAATGGTTATAACGTCGCTTATGCCGAAGGGTTCTCTTTCGGGAAAAAGCGTTAACTTTGCAACCGATTCAAATACGTGACAATGAAAAAGATAAAATCGGTTTGCGTTTATTGCGCATCCAGCTCTAAAATAAATCCTCGTTACTTCGAAGCCGCCCGCGAAACAGGCAGGCTTCTCGCACAAAACGGAATGCGATGCGTTTGCGGCGCCGGCAATCAAGGTCTGATGGGTACTCTGGCCAACAGTGTTCTCGAAAACGGAGGCGAAGTATTGGGTGTAATACCCCGGTTTATGATCGACGAAGGTTGGTGTCATAAAGGTTTGACCGAGACCATCGTAACCGCCGACATGCACGAACGGAAAGAACGCATGGCGCAAGAAGCCGATGCCGTCATCGCTTTACCGGGCGGTTGCGGAACGATGGAAGAGCTCTTCGAGATAATCACATGGAAACAACTCGGACTGTTTCTCAACCCCATCGTCATATTGAACATAGACGGATATTATAACCCGTTGATAGAGATGCTTCATAACGCCATCGGCGAAAACTTCATGAGGCAGGAGCACGCCCGCATGTGGCAAGTCGCGCAGACCCCCCAAGAAGCTGTCGACGCTATTCAAAACATGCCCGTATGGGATAAAAACATTCGCAAAATCGCAGCCATATAATCATGCCTGTCCCCGCCGCACATACCGCCATTCCTGCCGATACCGCGCAAGCCCAGTCGCCCGCCGGTACTCCCGAGGTTTTCGTGCCGCGATATATACATGGATTCGAACGAAGTACTCCCTTGAAAGAGACCGATCCGCTGAAAGACCTGCAAGAAACCATAATCGCCATACCCGAAGGATTCCCGTCTGAAAAAATCCCCGAAACACCCATGAACGATCCCGTAATCGTCGGCCTCGTTCTCATTGTTTTCTTGCTGTTCGCTTTCACGTTCAAAAAAGGAATCAAATACTTGGGTGAAGTGCTCCGCAATTCGCTCAACGTAAAGGAGAGACAAAACCTGTTCGACGACACTACCGTGAGAGAAACCCAACTCCGGGCCGTATTGTTGATCATGACTTTCATCTCCGAAGGCTTCTGCCTATTCGAACTTGTAAGTCGGCATATACCTTCCCTATCCGAAATGATCGGAATAGGGATTTGTTGCGGAGGAGTCATCGCATTTTGTTATTATTACCTTCAAAAATGGATTTATACCGGAATCGGGCGGTTATTTACCGATGCCACACATACCCGTAAATGGATAGACAGCTTCGTATCGATCAATTCCTTGATAGGCATACCTCTCGCCTTGTCGATACTCACGATGACCTTCATTCCTCCTTTGGAAAAAATCATGTTCGTCACAGCGGTACTCATCTATCTAATCTCTCGTATCTTGTTTATTTATAAAGGGTTTAAGATTTTTTACCGCAATATATTAGATTTATTCTATTTTATTGTGTACCTTTGTGCCCTCGAAATCACCCCCCTATTTTGGGTATATAGATCAAGTATATTGATATATAATTTTGTCGAACTAAAAATACAGCAGCTTTGAAAATTAAGAAAATTCTTGTTTCTCAGCCCAAGCCGAGTTCCGAAAAATCTCCCTACTACGATATTGCAGAAAAATATGGTGTAAATATCGTTTTTCGTCCTTTTATCAAAGTAGAAGGTCTGACCTCCAAAGAATTCAGACAGCAGAAAATATCCATACCCGAGTACACTGCCGTTATTTTCACGGCACGCACCGCTATCGACCATTTCTTCCGTCTGTGCGAAGAACTGCGTGTTACCATACCGGAAACGATGAAATACTTCTGTACGACAGAGGCCATCGCCCTTTATTTACAGAAATACATCATCTATCGCAAACGCAAAATATTCTTCGGGAACTCTGGAAAGCTGGACGACTTAGTGCCTTCGTTGCTCAAACACTCCGGCGAAAAATTCCTCTTCCCGGTTTCCGATGTACATAACGAGCAAACTTCTGTATTAGAGAAGCATAAAATCAACTATACGAAGGCCATTATGTACCGTACCGTAAGCAACGACTTCGGGTCCGATGAACCGTTCGATTACGATATGCTTCTGTTTTTCAGCCCGTCGGGTATCAAATCGCTGACCAAGAATTTCCCCGATTTCAAACAAGACGACATAAAAATCGGGACATTCGGCCCCACTACGGCACAAGCCGTACGGGATGCCGGCCTGAGACTCGACATCGAGGCTCCGTCACCCGGAGCTCCGTCGATGACCGCAGCCTTAGACCTCTTCTTAAAAGAACAAAGTAAAAAGAAATAAACCCTTTCTTACTCCAAACCCGAACCTCATAATCGTCTTTTACCGGAAGGAGGCGCTTATGAGGTTTTATTTTCAAAACCGATGAACGACCACAAACTCCCCAAAAACGAAAAGTTGTGCAGCCGAACGGCAATCGACCGATTGTTTGCCGAAGGGAGTTCTTTTATCGTCTATCCGATTCGTGTCGTTTATCGCATAGACGACAGCGAAAGCGCTCCGCCACGTTTCTTTATCAATATCCCCAAACGAAATTTCAAACGCGCCGTCAAACGGGTATATTTGCGTCGCCGGATAAGAGAAGCCTATCGGCTCAACAAGCAGATTCTGACAGAACCGCTGTCGCGGCAAAGCCGAACCGCACATTTAGCCTTTCTTTACCTCGATAAAAACCTGAACGATTTTCATTTTATAGAGAAGAAAGTCATTGAAATTCTGGAACGTCTGGCCCGGAAAATAGAATCGCAACAAACCCCGTCCTGACGTCATGAAAAAACTGCTATCGGCCATACTCCTGCTTCCTATCCGTTTTTACAAGGCATGTATTTCCCCCATGCTACCTCCATCGTGCCGATATGTACCCACCTGTTCGCAATATGCTATCGATGCCATACAGATACATGGCCCGTTAAAAGGTTTGTGGCTGACCGTCAAACGTATCCTGAGCTGTCACCCGTGGGGTGGTAGCGGTTACGATCCCGTCCCGATTAAAACGCCGACCGATATTCACACGCACCACGACCACTACGGAGCCATCATTAGCACGACCCCCGAAGAGTTCCACCCCGAACCGGGAAAGTTCTACTCCGTCGGGATGCACCCGTGGAGCCTGACCTCCCGCTCCAAAGAAACATTCCCTCTGCTGGAAACGATCGTACGAAACGAGCAAGTCGTGGCGATCGGCGAGACGGGACTCGACAGACTCAAAAGCGGAGTCGGCTATGAAGAACAATCGGAATACTTCAAACATCACATATATCTCTCTGAAAAGTGGCACAAGCCACTCGTCATACACGCCGTCAAAGCATACGACGACATAATCCGCATCCATAAAGCAGAAAAACCTAAACAACCGTGGATTATACACGGATTCAGAGGGAAACCCGAAACCGCAGGGCAGCTGATTCGAGAAGGGCTATATCTCTCCTTCGGAGAATATTACAACCACGAATCTTTGAAATCCGTACCACTCGACCGCCTGTTTTTAGAAACAGACGAGGGCAACATGCCTATCGATAAACTATATAGGAAAGCGGCACGCATACGTAATCTCTCGACTCACCGATTACGCAAATCGATAAAGGAAAACATCTCGCGAATCTTTACGTTTTCCCCGCAATCCCGACAATAAGACTAAACTACTATTCCCTCCTGCTTATCATTCGCTTGTATTACCGACTCGACTCACATCACGATTCAGTAGAAAATCCGTGGGGATAGCCCTGAATTTTAGCGAATGAGATGGATTATATATCTCCTCCTCTGGTGTGGCGTTAGCCATATAGGGGAAGTGGCACATAGTGACGGAGGGGTTAAACAATACAACAATCGAACAATCTTTCTAACCCCTCTCCTCAGAAACTACCGTTCCTTCGGTCTCTCCCCTATATTTTGCACTGCAAAACACAGGGGAGAAAGAGCAATACCAACAGCAGTAACAAAATTAAGTCCCCCCTCTCTCCCTGCCATGCCCCGTAGTATTACAGGGAGTTGCAAAACAACATAGGGAGAAAAGGCTACTTTTCAATCCTCTCCCCCTGTGTTTCCGAAGAAATATAGGGGGAGTGCCCGTAGGGCGAGGGGGGTTAAAAAGATTATATAGGGGTAGAAATATAAAAAGACAGTCCTCACTAATTATCTACTGAGCCCACATACCTTTGTCGAGAACACGAAAATAGGATGCAATCCGGAATGAAAAACAGGCGAGTTCTCTTTTTCCGATACTCATCTTTCGCTATCTTTGCATAAAATGAATAACGGATTGTTCTACGACAGAAATACCTAAATTGCGTCTGTCTTCGCTCACATTATTTTTTAAGAAAAAACTGTGTATCAAAAAATCACGATATTCCTATTAGTCGCATTGAACTGCTTCTCCAGCTTTTCCCAATCTGTCGAAAAAAAGGACACGACAGATACTCGCCATACGCTGAAAGAAGTAGAAATAACAGCTTGGCAACAACGGAAAATCTTGTCGGGCCTTCTTTCCGGGAAAATAAAATTGAATGTCGCCGAACTAAACACCTTGCCTCGTTTTTTGGGTGAAACCGATGCTTTAAGAACCATGAAGCTAATGCCGGGTGTATTGACTACCGGAGAACTAAACTCGGGATTTTATGTGCGAGGAAGCGAATCATCTCACAACCAGATACTTCTGAACGGAGCTCCCATATACAATGCTATGCACATGCTGGGTTTTTTCTCGGTATTCAATAGTGGGCACATGAATACCTTTACACTTTATAAATCTCACCTCGACGCCTCCAAAGGCGGTAGGCTATCCGCAACTCTCGATATGCAAACACGAGACACACTCGTCTCCAAACCGACTGTTTCCGGTAACATCGGAATAATCGCCTCGCAAGCTACGGTAGCTTTACCCCTCGGAAAGAAAGTTTCGGTATATCTGTCGGGGAGAAAAACCTATCTGGGACTTTTGGTAAAACCTCTTACAACCAAAATGACCGACACTCCGGTCGATTATGATTTCGAAGATTATAATGCCACTTTCGTATTCCAACCTTCGGAAAAAGATAAAGTAACCGCTAATTTTTATTACGGAAGCGATTACCTCGATATCGAAACCGGCATATACCAAACAGAAGGACGTATCAAATGGAGCAATATAGCAGCTTCGATACTGTGGAACAGGCCATTAGGGAGAATCGGAGAGATGACTCATACATTCTACATCACTCGGTATAAAAACAGACTGAGCATTTCTCAAAATCAATTTACAGCTTGGCTTCCTTCCGAAATTACCGATTACGGATATAAAAATATCTTCTCCTTTCGGGAAGAAAAATTTCTCGGTACATACGGGCTGGAATATGTATATCATCACATGTATCCTCAAATTGTGGAAACACAAGGCGCTTATACCATACACACCGACCCGGACAGTCGGTTATATCGCATACACGAAGGCGCTCTATTCATAAATGGCAAATACTTTTTCTCCCCCCGTCTATCGGCAGAAGCTGGATTAAGATATAGCGGAACGGCTCAATTCGGAAAGTTCAATTACCATACCTACCGACAAGGAGAAATTATCGACACTCAAACTTATGGAAAAGGAGAACTCATCAAGTTCTACGGAGGTTTCGAACCGAGAATTGCCCTTTATTTCCTACCGGGAAGCAACCAACGGATCTCATTAAGCTATAACCTCACCCGACAATATATCGGGCAAGTATCTTCTTCGAGTATCGGATTTCCTACCGATTTCTGGATGCCGGCATCTCGCAACATTCCGCCCCAACGAGCGCATTCTTTTTCTGCCGGGTACAGCATAGCTCTCGACCAAGACAACTACGAATTTTCATCGGAGCTTTACTACAAACGGCTGCACAACCAAATGGAATCGGCCGGAGCCCTCATCGACATGATCAGTCAACAATATATTATCGAAGACAAAATCTATATCGGCGGGGGATATAACTACGGTATGGAACTCATGCTTCGAAAAAACCGAGGTCGATTGACCGGCTGGATAGGGTATGCTCTCGGCTGGGCATATCGCCACACAGCACAAATAAACGACGGAAAACCTTATCCGGCCAAACAAGACCGGCGACACGACCTATCGATCGTAGCCAATTACAGAATAAACCGCCGTTGGGATTGCTCCGCCGTCTTTGTCTATGCAACGGGAAATGCCCTCACCATGCCCGAAAGCATGTATCTTGTCGGAGAAAATGCCGTTTGCGAATATGGACCGCATAACGGCGGGCGCATGCCGGCTTATCACAGACTCGATCTATCGGCGAATTACTGGATTTCCAAAAAGAAGAACACCGAGCAAGTCATAAATATCTCCTTATATAATGCTTACAACCGAAATAATCCTGCATATTTGGCTGTCGACATCATACAAGACAAAGATAAAAATGGTAAAAAAGACCAACTGATTATCCGTAAGAGGGGAAAATCCATTTACGGAATCATACCCTCTATCAGTTATTCATTTAAATTTTAAACTTTCATGAGCAAGTATGCCTACATACTCCTGATATCAATAGTCACCCTCGGCAGTTGTAAAGTGAAATGGGACTTCGAGGTCGAGGACTTCGAACCGAAAATTGTAGTAGACGGTTGGATAGAATCGGGAAATGTCGCCTACGTGTGCCTTTCCCAAACCCGCCCGCTTAACTCGGTAGTAGATAGTCTGGCTTTCTCAGAAATTCCTATCCGCTGGGCAAAAGTCACCGTGAGCGACGGGCAAACAACAGAGGTACTTACCGGACGTATAGATACCGATTATACCCCGCCGTTTATCTATCGGGGAAGCATGATGACGGGCGAACCCGGAAAAACCTACACGCTCACAGTAGAATATTCGGGGCAAACGGTCACTGCCGTTACTACGATACCTCGTCCCGTTCCTTTATCTGATATAAAAGTAACCCGCAGCGCCGACAATGACACCCTATTTCAAATCAGTGCCTATATAAACGACGACTCCTCGGAAAAGAACTATTACAAATTTTTCACACGGGTAACCAATAAGGAGGGCCGGTTCTATTCTTCTTTTCTCGGTACCATAGACGATGCTATCGTTAAAGACAGTCAAACAGCCATTCCGGTTTATAAAGGAGTACATTTTACCTACACGACTAAATTTATCCCATTTTATAGCATAGACGATACCGTACAAGTAAAATTTACCCAAATACCTCAGCATGGTTTCGACTTTTGGAACAGTTATGAAAATGAAATAACCAATGGCCAAAATCCGTTATTCCCCAGCAATACAAACCTAAAATCCAATGTACAGGGAGGATTGGGGATTTGGTGTGGATATGGTGTAAAAATGTACGATCTGATTGTCCGTCGGGATTGTCAAGAGTAAAAAAAGAGGCGCTTAAAAAAGCGCCTCTTTTTATCTGAAATTATTAATTTCTTATTTGCAATATTTCACGAACGAAACAAATTGATCGCACAATGTCATTACACTTTGAAGTACATTACCGAAATCGGCTTCATTGAAATACTCTTCGAAACTGTATCTCGAATTATCGGATGCAAATACAATGACCGGCTCCACTTCATAATATTCATAGTGAGTGTCTCCATAACTATATTCATATTCCAAATAAGGCTGTGCCTCGACTGAGGCGAACGGAACCCCGTCTCCTGTGTATTGCATGTTCACGTCCATATATTGATTGTATACAGCAGCTTCGGCAATAGCATATTCCTTATCGGTAGAAGCATTGATATTATTCAAGGCATAAATCATCTCTTGAATTTTAGGAGCTGTACCAGCTACCATCAACTGAGAATTCACAACCGATGTAGTCGTAGCCGACAAGATGGAAGCAATAAGATCATCTTCTGTCATTTGAGGATTGACTTTGGAAGCATCTAATTGGAGTCCAGCAACAACACTCACGATATTGGCAGAAGCGATCTCCATCGAAGCAGAAGCCACAGCTTCGGAAGGTGATATATCAACATGGACTGCCCACGTATAATCGGCATTTGTTTTCAACGCTATCTCGCTATCGAATTTCAAGGAATTGATATCCAATGTAGTATTATTTACCGACAATTCGGCCAATTTATCAGCTCCCTTATTGACTGTCATCGTCACATGTTCAGGAACAAAGACGATAGTATTTTCGTCGGTTTGTATTTGTGTTTCTTTTCCGCTTTTTCGTATCAAGATGGACGACTCGGCACCTTCGACTTCAAACACAAATTCGAGGACCTCGGCCGACGGAGTCTCCACCCATTCACGGGCAACTTCATCGAATGTGTAAATACCCGTTGGAATAGCTATATAATCCACTTCGGTAGCCAATACACTCAACACAACGGGATTGTAAGTCGTTACAGCTTTACGAATTACACTCATCATTCCCATCGGATTAGGTTCGATACCTTCACCCGGAGTCGGCCCGATTTCATCTTCAAACAAGCCATAATCGGCTTTATAGGCAAACGCATCGATAGTCTCTACCAACGTTTTATGGTCCTGAGGATTAATTTTTCCCAGAACCTCCATCGCACACTGTTCCAATTTAGCTTTGTTCTCTTGAGGAGTCAACTCGTTACCACCTGTTTTGTTGTTGTCTTCCCCGCAACCGAATAATAAAACCGCAGCTAAAACCACTGTAAAAGCTCTTTTCATCAATAGTTTCATATCATTATTTTTTATTAAATAAATGCAAATATATAAATATTTCACACCATTGGTCAAGCATAATATTATTTTATTAATATTTTACTTTTGCAATACCGGTTCGATCAACGACGGATGTACAAATGCCGTTGCCACAGCCATGACCCCTTCTATCGATACGACGACACGGCGATCTCCCTTAATACGAATGAAAATACCCTCGACCCCCGAAAATACTCCTCCGACGATACGCACCCGATCGCCCTCCCGCAGAGAGACGATCGTCGGGTCTAAATAAACGATCTGTTCGTCATAAGCACCCGCCACCGCTATAAAGCTGTGCATCTGCCTGTCGGGAACAACCAAAGGCCTGCGAGTTTCCCGATCCATGATATAGCGTATGGGGACTTTCAAAGAGATATCCCGCTTCATCTCATCTAACTTTTCCCGAGTGGACCGGACAAAAACAAGATTATGAATAACCGGGACCAACTTTCTCACCTTTCGCTCGCCTTTTATTACCTCCTTATACGACATAGGTATAAAAGATTCCATGCGGCAGCGGTCTAAATATTCCTTCAATGCCATCTCTCGGCTGTATGTCACCCGAATGGCAAACCATTGCTTGGCCTCCGGTTCATTTTTCCCCATAACGAATACTGAAAATAGGTTTGCGCAAAGTTAATCAAATCGTTCAATTATAATTTAAAATAAACCGAATAATCGAAAAAACAAATAATCGGCATTTTTATGGCCTGTTTATTTCAAAAGATTGTTTCTTTCGATAAAGAGTCGTACTTTTGCATCGAAACAATCAACATTAAATTAAGTTTTCATTCGATGAATTTTGTAGAAGAATTAACATGGCGTGGAATGGTGCACACAATGATGCCGGGCACCGAAGAACTTTTTGAAAAAGGAATAGTCACAGCCTATTTAGGTATTGACCCCACAGCCGATTCGCTTCACATCGGCCACTTATGCGGCGTTATGATGTTGCGACATTTCCAACGGTGCGGTCACAAACCCATAGCGTTGTTGGGCGGTGCAACCGGTATGATAGGCGACCCGTCGGGAAAATCGCAAGAACGTAACCTTTTGGACGAAAATACCTTGCGCCACAATCAGGAATGTATCAAAAAACAACTGAGCAAATTTCTCGACTTCGACTCGGATGCTCCCAATCATGCCGAACTGGTGAATAACTATGACTGGATGAAAGACTTTTCATTCCTCGATTTTGCCCGTACCGTAGGTAAACACATCACCGTGAATTACATGATGGCAAAAGATTCGGTTCAAAAACGTCTGAACGGCGAAGCCAGAGACGGGCTCTCCTTCACCGAATTTACTTATCAGCTTCTACAAGGTTATGATTTCCTGCACCTCTACGAGACCAAGAATTGCAAGTTGCAATTAGGGGGATCCGATCAATGGGGTAATATCACTACCGGAGCGGAACTTATACGCCGCACGAACGGTGGGGAAGTATTCGCCCTCACCTGCCCGCTCGTGACCAAAGCCGACGGAACGAAATTCGGGAAAACCGAATCGGGCAACGTATGGTTGGATGCTCGTTACACCTCCCCTTACAAATTTTATCAGTTCTGGCTGAACGTAAGCGACGAGGATGCCAAACGCTACATCAAAATCTTCACATCGATCTCCAAAGAAGAAATAGAGGCTCTGAGTGCCGAGCACGACGAAGCTCCGCACTTGCGCGTGTTGCAAAAACGTCTGGCCAAAGAGGTTACCGTAATGGTACACTCCGAAGCCGATTACGAAGCCGCTGTCGAAGCCTCTAATATACTATTCGGTAACTCGACATCGGAGCAACTCCATAAACTCGACGAAGATACCTTGCTCGCCGTGTTTGAAGGCGTACCCCAATTCGAAATATCTCGCGATACCGTTCTTGCAGGCATTCCGGCCGTAGAACTGACGACCGAAGTGGCCGCCATATTCCCGTCGAAAGGTGAAATGCGGAAGCTGACACAAGGCGGCGGCGTATCCATCAACAAAGAGAAACTCGCCGCTCCCGACACGAAGATCGATGCAACTTACCTATTGAACAATAAATATATCATTGTACAACGCGGGAAAAAGAATTATTATCTGCTCATTGCAAAATAATTCGCTCAAAATTTGGCAAAGAAATAAAAACCGATTATCTTTGCCTCGCTTTTGAGGATAAGCCCTCAAAGTATAGAGTTTGGCTTATGGTGTAATGGCAGCACAACAGGTTTTGGTTCTGTTTGTCTAGGTTCGAATCCTGGTAAGCCAACAGAAAAAGAGCAGTGGATTTCCGCTGCTCTTTTTCTGTTTAAATGATCTTCGGTATACTATCTTTCAACCCCTCTCATCGTCGCTACCGCTCCTCTGTTTCTCCCCTATATTTTGTATTGCAAAACACAGGGGGGAGAAGTGCACAATGTATCCTTATACCGAAACTGAAACACCACTTTCAATCCTCTCCCCCTGTGTTTCCGTTAGGGAATATAGGGGGAGTGTCCGCAGGACGAGGGGGTTAAAAAAACACTGTCAAAAAAATTCCTTGTAATATTTCTCAACCCCTCTCCTCAGAAACTAACGTTTCTTCGGTCTCTCCCCTATATTTTGCATTGCAAAACACAGGGGAGAAGGTGTAATACCAACATTGGGTATCCCTTTCTCCCTCTACCGTATCCGGTAGCATTACGGGGTACTGCACATAAAATCAAAGCAGAGGCGAAAGAGAAATACATCTCAACCTCTCTCCTGGCCGTGTCCCGTAGTATTGTGGGGCACAGCCAGGAAGGAGGTTTTAATTAAGCAAGAATCAGCCCCTCCCAAAAGTCCGGTATGTGGTTATCGACAAGAATTTCATTGCCAACCCCACGGATTTTCTACCGAACCGGAAATTTCAACCGATAGCTTTCTCTTATCTATTTATAAATATTATCTTTGTCATAATAGAAATCGGAAAACTTTCGATTCATATATCGATTCTAATCAAAACCGAATACCTCGATGGACAACCTCCATATATTTTTCGCCCTGAACGACAGTTACACATCGCATTATTGCGTAACAATGGTATCTGTCTTGACAAATACCCCGAACTGTCATTGCCATTTTTATTTATTGACAGACTATATTTCGGAAAAGAACAAAAGGCGTTTTAGTCGAGTAGAAAAACAATACGCCAACTGCTCCATTCATTATCAACTCATTACAGAAAAAATATTCGATTCTTTTCACCGTAATATAGATTATTTGGTATCTCCTGTAAGCTACTACCGGTATATCATTCCCGAACTATATCCGCAACTCGACAAAGCGCTGTACCTCGACGGCGATTTAGTGGTAAACGGCTCATTAGAAAAGTTATGGGACACAGACATCACCGACTATCTATGTGCCGGCGTTCACGACCTGTGGATAGAAAATATCAACTATAAACCCCAGATAGGTTTCTCGTCCGACGAACTGTATATCAATGCCGGAGTATTACTCCTGAACATACCCAAAATGCGGGAAGAAAAGATATACGAAAAACTATGTGAAACAACTATCTCGCTGGGAAAACAGATACAATTCCAAGACCAAGATATCATCAATATCGTATGCCGCGGCCGAGTCAAAGAGTTGCCCGAAAGGTATAACTTCACGACCGAGAACGCTATCAAGCATCCCCAAGAAAGAGACAAAGCCGCCATCATTCACTACACGGGAAGAGCGAAACCCTGGTCTGTTTGGAAGTGTCCCAATCCGCAAAGCCGCCTGTATTTCGACTATCTGAAAAAAACTCCCTATAAAAACGATATTTGGGACTACCGCTTCAAAAGGTCGAAGTACAAAATCGTCCGCAGGTTCAAAAAAATATTCGGCATAAAATCTCGCTAAATATGCAACCCAGTGTATCTGTCATCGTACCGGTGTACAATATAGAACAATATATAGGGAAATGCCTCGAATCGATTGTAGGTCAAACCTTGAAAGAGATCGAAATCATCGTTGTCGACGACGGCAGTACAGACGACTCGTCCCGAATCATAGACCGATATGCCCGAACCGATTCCCGTATTGTCGCCATTCACAAAACGAACGGAGGGGTCGTATCGGCACGAAATTGCGGAATAGCACGGGCAACGGGGTCGTACATTCTGTTTGTCGACGGTGACGACCACTTAGAATCCGATACCTGCGAACGGCTTCTGAAAAAAGCGCAAGCAACCCGTGCCGATATGGTCATCATGCGGTTCGACATCGAGTATCCTCAGCATAAAGAAGAGCCCCGGTTCTGGTCACAAGACGAATACGTCCCGGTTACAGCCATTCACACGATGGCGCACGAGGAGTTCCGATGGAGCCTTTGGTCTCGCCTCATGAGGAAAGAGTTGTTCGATCGTCCGGTGGACTGCCCTCCACAACTTATTTTCGGAGAAGATGCCTATCAAATTACCCAATTGACCTACCGAGCCCAAAAGATAGTGACATTACGGGACAAAATCCTGTACCACTATACCGTGCGGGACAGTTCCGTATCGCAACATGCCATGACGCGGCAAAAAGCCGAGAGCATAGAGTCATACCCGCAATTCATCGAACGGTTCTTACAACAGACTCCCGATAGCGAAATGTTTCGGGAAGACATCGTTTACATTAAATTTCAGGCATATCTTATTCTGTTGTTAAAAAATTGGGAAACCGGTATGAAAGCACGATGCCGATTTATGTCCCGCAGCTTGAAAAAATATCCCCGATTGAAAGAGATATCCGAAGTAAAACGGTTCACTAAACTCATTAGCCTATATAGTTTCTCCTCTTTCTTAGGAAAATTGTACATGAAATACTATATTCGCAAAGGAAAAATACGAATATAAAAAAGCAAGGTCCCATGCAACCCTGTGTATCTGTCATCATACCAGTTTACAATATAGAGAAACATCTCGAAAAATGCCTCGATTCGGTTATCGGTCAAACCTTGAAAAATATCGAAATCATTGTCGTCGATGACGGCAGTACCGACAACTCACCAAGAATTATAGACCGATACGCCCGAACCGATTCCCGTATCGTCGCTATTCACAAAGCGAACGAGGGTCTTGCTTACGCTCGTAAATCGGGTATCGAAGCAGCACATGGAAAATATGTGCAACATCTCGACGGGGACGATTTCCTCGAACCCGATGCTTGCGAACTGCTTTTCAACCGAGCAGAAGAAACCAATGCCGATATAGTCATCATGCGGTTTCTCATAGATTCACCATGCGTACAAGAAGAACCGCCATTTTGGACACAAGACGAATACAATAATATCTCGGCTATCCATACGATGGCACACGAAGACTACCGTTGGAATTTAGTATTCCTTTTCCAACGTCGCGATCTACATGCTGTTCCCATCGACTACTTGCAAAATCTCACTTATGGAGAGGACGCTTACCAAAGCATACAAATCGCTTACCGGGCAAAAAAAATCGTAACCCTTCGGGACAAGCCCCTGTACCACTATGTGGTTCGAAAAAGTTCCGTGACACAAACGGGCATGACCCGACAAAAGGCCGAAAACGTCTTGCTATTCCCCAATCTCATCGAAACCTTTCTCGAAGGTACGCCCGAAAATAGGCAGTTCGCAGAGGACATCGTTTACATACGGTTCAGAGCTTACTTTCTACTGCTACTCAAAAACTGGCGGGAGGGCATGGCGGAACGTTGCCGGCTCATGACCCGTAGTCTGAAAAAATATCCCCGGTTGAAAGAGTTTCCCGAAGTAAATCGATTCGTCAAGCTCATACGTCTATACAGTTTCTCCTCTTTCTTAGGAAAAGCGTATATGGCATACTACATTCGCAAAGGGAAAATCAAAGCCTAATCATCGAAACCATGCCTGCCGTTTCTATCATCATACCAGTTTATAATATCGGGAAATACCTTGAAAAATGTCTCGACTCGGTCATTGCCCAAACATTCCCTGATATAGAAATCATCGTCGTCAATGACGGCAGCACCGACAACTCGCCGGAAATCATCGCCCGATATGCCGACAAAGATCCCCGTATCGTCGTTATCGACAAAGCTAACGAAGGCTTGGCATACGCTCGCAAATCGGGAATAGAAGCCGCAAACGGAGAATATATACAACATCTCGACGGAGACGACTATTTAGAACTCGATGCCATAGAGCTGGTCTACCGCAAAGCCAAAGAAAAGGATGCCGATATGGTCGTTTTTCCATTCTGGTTCGATTATCCCGACTCCGGCAAATCCAAACGTTCCATCGAGATAGCTTGCACAAGCTGCACCGGTTTGGAATATTTCTCGGCAATCTCTTTTTCCAAGGCCCATTGGGCGGTATGGAGCTATTTGCACAAACGCAGTCTATATGCAAACAGCATTACATTCCGGCAAGAATTAAGTTATGGCGAAGACGTTTTTCTCACGACACAATTGTCCTACTACTCTTCCCGTGTCGCTGTGTTGAAAAGCCGACCGCTTCTACATTATATCATACGGGAGAACTCCATCACCAACAGCCGCCTCAGTGAAAAGAAAGCCGGGAATATCCTCCTTTACCCCTCTTTGGTTGACAATTTTCTCAAAAATAAACCCGAATACAGTTCTTTACAAAAAGAACTCAGTGCCATACGCATACAGGCAAACAACGAGTTGTTGAGCAAACGATGGTTCAAAGATGCACACAAACTGAGCAAAGAAAGCCTCGCTATTCTGCGACAATATCCCGACCTCAAACCCCAAGTCAAAAGTTTTTACAAACTATTCACCCTGTACGCCCACAACCGGCTATTAGGAAGATTGTACGCCCAATATTATATCTTCAAAAAGAAAATCAAATAGCCGTCACAACACGTAGGGAGCAGATTTACAAACTTGTGACAGAACGCACAAACTACATATTAAATTCTATGGAATAGAAACTCACCTTACCATTTCCTCATAAATCCTCAGGTAAAGCCTTGCGGTATTCTCCCATGAAAACCGATTGGCATATTCTTTTATTTCTTCCGCTTTTCTGCTTACATCGCCATAATAGTCTTCAAGCCCTCTTTTGAATTCCACCTGCATCAACTCACGATCGAAATCCATATTGAAATAATAGGCATAGTCTCCACCGATTTCAGGAAGGCACGTATGACGAGAAAGGAAAACCGGTTTACCATAAGCCATCGCTTCAAGCACCGGTAGCCCGAAACCCTCTGCTATCGAAGGGAAAACAAATGCTTTACAATTTTTCAAATACCAATGTTTCACTCTCTCTTCGATAGGCCCTACAATTTTCACTCTCTCTTCGACACCATATTTTCGAGCCTCTTCCAGTATGACATTTACATAATCCGACTTATTTCCCGCAATAACCAGTTCAAGATCGGTCCCTTTTAGCAAACAGGGAAGCACATGAAAATTTTTCTTGGGCAATACCGTCGCCACAGAAAATATAAAATCTTTCGCCGGTAAACTATCCGGCTGCCTTATCTCTCCACGATAAACATTACAACCATTGTATATTACATCGATATGCTTCTCCCCCACATCGATATGTCGAATCAAATCATTCTTGGTAAATTCCGATATAGCGACAATGCGGTCGGCCCTATCCACCAGCTTTTGCAACTTCGCAATATATTTTTTTTGCTTATTCCCGGCCTTTTCATATAAAAAATTCAGGTCATGAACCGTAAGCAGCACCTTCCCATTGCACGGCACATAATGAGCCAATTGAAAAGTCGTATGCCATAACTCACACCGCTTAGGGCTTATAACCAGTAGCTTGTCTAAGAGATTCTTTTTCTTGTAATAAAAATTTTCTCCCCATCGCCCCTCATACTTGCCCGGGACGTAGAATCCTAACCTTTTCACCCCATGATTTTCTGCGATAATCGCTTTCACAAGCATATCGCAAAAAAAGAATAATCCGGTATTGGGATATTTCATTTTTTCACAATCGATAATAATCATAACATACGTTGTTTAATGCTTGGTACAAAAATAACATTTATGCCCCTCTTCGACAAATAAATGGGATACCATAGAAAAATTGAAATGGAAATAACCGAACTATTGAACATTTAATCTATTTTTGTATCAAAAAAATGAAGCGCAATATAGCATTTTTTCACGAATATTTCCCCAAAGGCGGAGCCGAACGCGTCACGTTGGACATTTGTGAATATCTTATAGCAAGAGGGTATAACATTTTTTTATTTACAAGGGAATATTATGCAGACAAACTACCTGTAAATTATCTATTTAACGAGAGTTTCAAAGTATTGACACTACCCGATACCGCAAATTCCAACAGTAGCATAAACGCTAAATTCATAGCCAATACATCAATAAAACTGAATATTGAGTATCTAATCATACAAGCTTACGTATTACGATCGATTCAAGAAATAAAAGCCCTCGATAACAAGCTGAAAATCATTTATTGCAACCACAGTATGCCCTTTTGGGAAATAGAAGATAAAATAGCAAGAAAGAAAAGAAATGCAAAACTATCCATATCGAGAGCGATACGATATTATTTAATCGATATTCACAAAATATATACTTTCAAATCGTATCATAAAAGTTTTCTCAAAACTTACAAAAAGCTATATGACGAAGTCGATGCCTATGTAACCTTATGCGATAGTTATTCGAATCAAATCAAGGATAAACTCCGCTTAAAGGATACCCAAAAACTATACTCTATAAACAACTCGGTCAAGCCAGTCGAAGAAATCGTTATCGACAAACAAAATATCGTCTTATTTATGGGAAGACTATCGTATGCCGACAAAAGAGTCGACAGGCTCATCGATATATGGAACATTCTCAAAGGGAAAACTGCCGGTTGGCAATTGATAATAGTGGGAGAAGGTGATGAAAAGAAAAAATTGGAAGCGTATGTCAAAAAATTAAATCTGACCAATGTAGAATTTGCCGGATTCTGCAACAATCCCAAACAGTACTACGACAGGGCTTCTATCCTTTGCTTGACCTCTTCTTTCGAAGGCTGGGGATTGGTTCTGACAGAGGCACAGGCAAACGGTATCGTCCCGATAGCCTTTGAATGTTCAGACGGAGTCAAGTCTATATTATCACCCAATGAGATAAACGGCCTATTGATTCCTCCTTTTGACTTGGAGGCTTATGCAAAAAAACTGTTGTTTGTCATGAACAACACGGAAGCAAGAAAAAGGATTCAAAAAAATGTAATTGAGAAATCAAAATCCTATTCACCGGAGGTTATCGGGGAGAAATGGATAGAACTTTTAAATACAATAGGACACAAGTCTTAATCTCGGGTCGGTAGTAAATCAGAGAGGTTTGTACCTGTATCCAATCTAACCCCTCTCTCCTCAGAAACTGTCGTTTCTTCGGTTTCTCCCCTGTATTTTGCGTTGCAAAACACAGGGGAGAAGGTTCATAGCACTTCTTTTATCGCACTATACTATGGGTACAGAGAACTGTTCTTCCTTAAAAAAGATTTATCACATAAGAAGAGGTAACCTCAATAGGCCGCTAAGAACAAAAAAGCTAATTCCCGCTCGATTTAACGTAAAAATTACCCTCGAACTTGTTTAGAAAAAAGGAAGATAGTGAGAAATTTTTGTCCGTTTGTTCGACGAAGTCTGCACAAACCTATCTTCGGTAAAGGTCTTATCGTCAAAACATTTCAGATATACGGCATTCATCTCGTCGGCCAACGTTTTCGGATCGAAACGAACCACATATTCTTTCCCTTTTTCTATCATCTCCCGACGCAAATGCTCGTCGGCAAGTACTTTTTTCATGGCATTCGCCATACCTTCCACATCGTCGGGATCGACGTAAATCGAGTGTTCGCCGCCGGCTTCTTCCAAACAGGAACCGGTGGAAGCGATAACCGGAACCCCGGCCGAAAGAGCTTCGACAATGGGAATTCCGAACCCCTCGAAACGAGAAGGATATACGAACAACGAGGCCAGATGATACAATATCGGCAAATCGCCGAATTTCAAATTATGGATAATATGCACTCTATTTTCCAATCCATGAGCCTCTACATAATCCTGCACCTTTTTAGCATAATCGGTACTTTTCCCTATGGCTACCAAATGAACGTCGTCCAACTTTTCGACAGCCTTTACCGCCAATAGCAGATTTTTCCTCTCTTCAATCGTTCCCACGCTCAAAATGAAACGTTCGGGCAACCCGTAAGCCGCGCGAACACGATCTTTTTCTTTTTTAGAAACAGGGCGGGCGAAAACAGGGTCGCATCCTTGATAAACGACATCGATCTTTTCGGGAGAAATACCGTAAAACTTAACTATATCCCGCTTGGTACATTCACTCACCGCTACAATACGATCGGCCTTACGACAGGCATAATTGAATTTTCGGTTATAAATGATTCTATCCAAACGGTGATAATATTGAGGATAACGAAGAAATATCAAATCGTGAATCGTCACTACGCTACGAATTCCCGTGCGATGAATCCCCACGGGCAACTCGTTACTCAGTCCATGATAAAGTTGTACACCGTCTTGCAACAGCCCTCGTTTAATAAAAAAGGTTCTCCACAAAGCCCTGAAACGTTTCATAACGGAAGAACGAGGCAATATGGAAGAGACATTTTTATGTTTTAAAAGCGAGTCGTACGAAGCATTTTTACACTGCTTGGGAATGTACATACGGTACTTATGTTCATCACCGTATGTAGCCATCGTATCTACCATGAATCGGCTATAATTCCCCAATCCGGTAAAATTGGCATTCGCCCTCTTTGCATCGAACCCTATAATCATTCCCTAAAATACAACTTTAATGGTTACATTAAAATAGATGTATATGTCGTTTATTTTGCTGCATGCCCCCTGTAATTTTTTCCATCATTTTGTATGAAGACTTCTGAAATAAACAACAACAAACTGATTACTAAATTATTACAAAACTATTATTTTTTCTATTTTTTAAGATGTCACTATACATTACAATTGTCATAAACTCTTTATAACGAGAAATACCGTCCTAAATTTCGTCAAGCAGCCCCAAAGAAAAGACTTGAATACACCTGTAATTTTCATCTTCCCTAACGAAAAATGTAACAGATTCTAACTATTCGAAACAGATTCCGGGTGCAAAGGTACATCTTGTAGCAATTATTTTTATCTTTGTGCACTGGAAAAATGAAGAATGGATTCTGCATTCTCTAAAAATTGGAGAAAAAGATGATACAAAAATTCGACTTTTTAATCATCGGTTCCGGGATAGCCGGAATGAGTTTTGCCCTGAAAGTAGCACACAAAGGAAAAGTGGCGCTCATATGCAAAACAGAATTGGAGGAGGCAAATACCTATTTCGCACAGGGTGGCGTAGCCTCGGTAACCAACACGTTGGTAGACAACTTTGAGAAACATATCGAAGACACGATGATCGCCGGCGACTGGCTCAGCGACCGCGCCGCAGTCGAGAAAGTCGTAAAAGAAGCTCCTTCGCAAATCAAAGAACTCATCAGCTGGGGGGTCGATTTCGATAAAAACGAAAAAGGGGAATTCGACCTTCACCGGGAAGGCGGACATTCCGAATTTCGTATCCTGCACCACAAGGACAACACGGGTGCGGAAATTCAAGACAGCCTGATACGGGCTGTCAAACAACACCCCAACATCACTATTTTCGAAAAGCATTTCGCCATCGAGATTCTTACGCAACACCACCTCGGAGTAACTGTTACGCGGCAGACTCCCGACATCGAATGTTACGGAGCTTATGTGCTCGATTTGAAAACCGGTAAGGTAGATACATTCCTCTCCAAAGTCACCCTCATGGCGACCGGCGGCGTGGGAGCTATTTATCAGACCACGACCAATCCGCTCGTCGCTACTGGCGACGGCATAGCGATGGTATACAGGGCTAAGGGAACCGTAAAAGACATGGAATTTATCCAGTTCCACCCGACTGCTTTATATCACCCCGGCGATCGCCCGTCGTTCCTCATCACCGAGGCCATGCGGGGATACGGAGCCGTATTGCGAACACTCGACGGCGAAGAGTTCATGCAAAAATACGATCCTCGCCTTTCTTTGGCTCCACGCGACATCGTCGCGCGGGCAATCGATAACGAAATGAAAAACAGGGGCGATGACCATGTTTATCTCGATGTCACTCACAAAGACCCGGAAGAGACAAAAAAACACTTCCCCAACATCTATGAAAAATGCCTCGGTTTAGGTATAGACATCACACGCGATTACATTCCCGTAGCACCTGCGGCTCACTATTTGTGCGGAGGTATCAAAGTCGATTTGGATGCCCGCTCGTCCATAAACCGGCTCTATGCCGTAGGCGAATGTGCCTGCACAGGACTTCACGGAGGGAACCGGCTGGCTTCCAATTCATTGATCGAAGCTGTCGTTTATGCCGATGCCGCAGCCAAACATAGTCTTAAAGTAATCGATAACTTCTCCTATCAGGAGAACATTCCCGAATGGAACGACGAGGGGACACAATCGCCCGAAGAAATGGTACTTATCACTCAAAGCGTCAAAGAAGTCGGACAAATCATGAGTACCTATGTAGGTATCGTTCGCTCCGACCTGCGGCTTAAACGGGCATGGGACAGGCTCGATATTCTGTATGAAGAAACCGAAAGCCTCTTCAAACGCAGTAAAGCCTCCAAAGAGATATGCGAATTGAGGAACATGATCAACACCGGATATCTTGTCATGCGACAAGCTATGGACCGAAAAGAAAGCCGGGGACTTCACTACACGATAGATTATCCCCACACCGATAATACCCCGCAAATGAAATAAAGATTGTCTACACGACAATAGAAGAGCCACACGACAAAATGTGGCTCTTTTTTTGAACCTTTTTCACCGCATACTGTTTTTACTGTACAAAAACAACATGCGATTATGAAATCTATTCAAGGAACAAAAACCGAACAAAACCTGCTGAAAGCCTTCGCCGGAGAATCACAGGCCCGCAACCGCTACACGTTATTCGCCCAAAAAGCGAAAGAAGAAGGATATGAACAAATCATGGGCATATTCGCCGAAACAGCAGAACAGGAGTTGGCACATGCCACCCGATTCTTCAAATTCATGCAAGGCGGAATGGTCTCCATTACGGCCGAATATCCGGCCGGACGTATAGGCAATACGGCTGAAAATCTGCTCGAAGCCGCCGAAGGAGAAAAACTCGAATGGTCTGCTCTATATAACGATTTCGAATCGGTCGCCATAGACGAAGGGTTTAAAGACGTAGCGACTGCATTCAAAATGATTTCCGAAGTAGAAGCCTTCCACGAATGGCGTTATCGCAAACTTCTGGAACGACTCGAAAACGGATCGATATTCAAGCGCGAAGCGCCTATCCGCTGGCAATGCCGTAACTGCGGATACATCTACGAAGGCAGCGTAGCTCCGGCACGATGCCCGGCTTGCCTCGAACCCCGCTCGTTTTTCGAACCGGCAAGGGACAACTATTAGACAAAACTATCTATCTTTTCATACGACCATACCCGTGGCGGACGCCTTTGTCTGCTACGGGTATTTCTATATTCGATAAACTATCTTTGTCACCATCACTACCCCAACTTCATCGCCGAACGAGAAAGTAATTTATGACCTATCCGGCAATAAAGGCATTTATGAGTCTGGCAATACTCGTTGTTCAATTGTATGACAGCTTGGCTTTCCATAGCATTCGTCACCCGTATTCCTATATCGGAAAAACGACGCACGATCGAATTCTTTTCGGGACGTAGCGATTCGAGTAACGAGAGAGCCCGGTCGGTCATATCTTCATTGCCGACATACATACCGTAGGCATACAGTAAGGGTGCTACCGCATTGATAAGCACAATATCGATAGCCGACTCACCCAAAACGACCGGAGATTCGGGCGACACGTGTCCGAACAGATAATGCGTGGTCCAATACCCCGAAAGTTCCACCTTGAAAATTCGGCGCAATTCTTCTTCGTTACCCGCCTCGCAAATCCGGGAAAACAGATTAAAACCCCGATGAATATATTGAGCCAGCATCGCCAATCGTCTGTGAGGGAAATTAGCCGGACGCAACCGGAAGAATTTCCAACTGTCCCGGTTAATCGGTGTCAGCCCGAATTTATTTTTCAAAAAAGCATATTCATTGACTAATCTCGCATAATAGTCGTCTCCGGGACACTCGCCCTCGGCCAACAGCCCCGCCTGCCCGAACAGGAAAGCCTCGACTTGCGACAGAGAATCGGCATGTTTTTGCATAAATCGCAACGGAAGACTACGTGCCAACCGCTCGAAAGCATCACTGTTGATACCGAATCCCATACTGCGTGAGACGACAATATAACAGACTTCCTCCCAATTGCCTTTATACAATTCCAACCAATCGTGCAGCCGCTGCGACTTCGATTGTAACCGCTCGATAGCGAGAGAAGAAATCCAGTCGGACAAGACAATCGGCCCCAACTCCGCAATATGGGGGGCGCAAGATTGCGAGGAAGAATGAGAAACCAAAGTTTCATAATCGGAACGAAACGACGGAGAGCACGACAACACCAACGTGGGAATCTCCTCTCCGTTCGTGCGATACACCGGCGTATCGGCTACCTCGACCACATGCAGAACCACCGAATCGTAAGCCGGGTCGAGATGGTGATTGTGCCGCCGCCAGTCCGATGCACGTCGATGCATCTCCACATTACCTGCCCATACGCAACCGTCGATAGAAATTTTCGCATTGAAAAAGTCGGGACCCGAATCGGTATTTAATTGCCCGTTATCGATTATCCTCAATTTACGGCCGTCCGTCGTGACCAACTTCGTATGGTCGAACAACCGATGTTGCCAGATATATTGCATGAGCTTTTCCATAAAAACGTTTTAAGACGAAAATTTTTTGACTTTCACTATCTTTGTAGAATATAGGATACGGTTCGGCATAGCCAAACCGGAAATGTGATTTCCATTTGCCGCTTCTCTCACCTTTCACTATCTTTAAGTGTATAAATGAAAAACAAACAAGTTTGTTTTGTCCTGCTCCCACCTTTCGCTATCTTTGTCACTACAAATTAAACAAACCTTGTTGAATTAATCGGTACAAACCGAGATGTTTTGTAACAGAAGTTCGATATGAAAATAGCACTCATAGGATATGGAAAAATGGGACATGCCATCGAAGAAGCGGCTCTGTCCCGTGGGCATGAAATCGTTTGTCGCATCGACAAAGACAATCAGGAAGATTTCGATTCAGTTTCATTCAAAAGCGCCGATGTCGCCATCGAGTTCACGGCTCCGTCGGTCGCCGTCGACAATTATCGGCGGGCTTTCGCGGCCGGCGTACCCGTAGTATCGGGCACTACGGGGTGGCTGGAACATTTACCGGAAATACGCGAGGCCTGCGAGAAAGGCCAGACTTTTTTCTATGCCTCGAATTTCAGTTTGGGAGTTAATATCTTCTTTGCCGTTAACAAATATCTGGCAGGTATCATGAACCATTTCCCCCAATATTCGGTAGAAATAGAAGAGATACACCACATTCATAAACTCGATCACCCCAGCGGGACCGCTATTACTTTGGCCGAAGATATTATCGGCCAACTCGATGCGAAACATTCGTGGAGCGAAAATATGCCGGTCACCGATGACAGTATTCATATCACCGCCCGACGCGAAGGGGAAATACCCGGTACACACACCATCGTCTACGACAGTGCAGTGGATACGATACGCATCACCCATGAGGCGAAAAACAGAAAAGGGTTTGCCCTCGGAGCCGTCATCGCCGCCGAATTTACCGTCGGGAAAAAGGGATTTCTCACCATGCAAGATTTATTCTCATTCCTCAAATAACATATAACCGTTATGAATCAAACGACAACCAACGACAAATACAGTCTGGCAGAACGATTGAAACGTGTGAAAAAAACTCGCTGGATACGTTTCTCCATCGTGGCTTTGTTATATATAGGGTGGACTATTTGGCTAAACAATTACTATGTATTGTTCGGCCTGTTGCTACTCATCGACATCTATCTCACCCAATATATTCCGTGGGGGTGGTGGAAAACCAGTAAAAATCCGGTCGTTCGAACGGTGATGGAATGGGTCGATGCCATCGTCTATGCCTTAGTGTTGGTTTATTTCATTTTTATATTCGTCTTTCAGAACTATCAGATACCCTCTTCTTCTCTCGAAAAATCGCTATTGGTAGGCGATTTCCTATTGGTCAGCAAGATGAGTTACGGCCCTCGTGTCCCCAACACACCGTTACACTTCCCGCTCGCCCAGCATACCATACCTCTTCTCAACACGAAATCTTACATCGAATGGCCCCAATGGGACTACCACCGTCTCAAAGGATTCGGCCCGGTGAAACGCAACGACATCGTCGTCTTCAACTTTCCGGCAGGCGATACGGTAGCCGTGAAACAACCCAACCCGGATTATTACACCCTGTGCTTCCTCGAAGGCCGGGAAGCCGTAAACCGCAACAAGGCTCTGTACGGCGATATTATTTACCGTCCGGTCGATCGTCGGGAAAACTATGTGAAACGATGTGTGGGCTTACCGGGCGACACGTTCAGCATTGTCAATAACGACATCTACATCGACGGAGTGAAACAACCCCGTCCCAAAAACATGCAGTTAAACTATTTGGTTAGAACCAACGGACGCTATCTCGGTAACAATGACTTTGAAAAATGGGGTATCAGTGTCGAAGACCGTGTACCTATCGACGTATCGAGCCTCAACGCCCGTATGAACCTCGAAAGCTGGGGGCTTCTCCCCAACCCCGACGGAAGCATGAATCCCGTTTACGAACTGCCTTTGACACAGGCGATGATCGACATGATGAAAAAAGATACTTCGATAGAACAGATTGTAGGAGAACCCGGATTCTTCGGAGGTCAGACCTACCCATTAGTTCGCTCGAACACATGGACCCGCTCCGATTACGGGCCGGTATGGATTCCCAAAAAAGGAGCCACTTTGAAACTGACCCTCGAAAACTTGCCCATTTACGAACGCCCCATAAGGAACTACGAGCATAACGACCTGCAAGTCAGAGACGGCAAAATATATATCAATGGAAAAGAAACCGACTCTTATACTTTCAAAATGGATTATTACATGATGTTGGGCGACAACCGGGATAAATCGGCCGATTCCCGCTACTGGGGATTCGTTCCCGAAGACCACATCGTGGGCAAACCGATGTTCGTATTCTTATCGCTTGACAAAGATAAAGGACTTTTCGACGGGAAAATCCGTTTCAACCGAATGTTCCGGTCGGTGGATAGCCTCGTGAACTAAGAAACCGTCTCAATTTTTACAAATAGATATTTTATGCCATAAGCATGAAAAAAGAAACCATACGTACGATTTTCTTCACGGTAATCATCATTATCGGGAGTGTATGGTTCATTCGTTTTTTCATCATAGAACCCTATCGCATTACTCCCGGCCAGATGGAAAACAGCCTATTGCCGGGAGACCGGCTATGGGTAGATAAGTGGTCGTTGCGGTGGGGAAACCGAAACCCGAAATACCGAGATGTCTTGGTGTTCGAATTACCCGAAATCGCTCAAACCCAATCGGGTGTAACCGAAATTGCCATTGCCCGTTGCATAGGTTTGCCCGGCGACACGATCAAAAGTACAGGAAACAAACTGTTCGTTAACCACAAACCCGTCGCCCAGCCTCCTCTTATCCTCGAAGCCTATCTTTCGCCCGATTCCCTCGAACATCGGGTAAATCGAATGATGAGACAAAACAATTCCTTCTTTGTCGAGCAAGGTAAATTGAAAGACAGCCGCCTATTGTTTCTCTCCCGGTATGACTACGAAAAAGTAAGGAGACAACTATCGGCCGACTCCCTACTCTATCCGGTATTTCTGAAAAGAGATTTTTATGAAATCGCCCTTCCCCGAAAAAATGAACAAATACACATCACTCCCCAAAATGCAGAGTTTCTCCACCGCATACTTACCCGATATGAAAACCGCAAAGTAGAGTACGACAACGGAAAAATCTATGAAAACGGGAAGGAGTTAACCTCATGCCGGCTCACTCAAAGCTATTATTGGGTAATAGGAGACAACAGAGCCGGCATGTCCGACTCCCGTTCTTTCGGAGTTCTCCCCCACTCCCACCTCATCGGTAAAGGCGTATGCATAGGTTATTCGAGAAATACCGAAAAACCGTTTTGGCAATCGCTACGCACCGATCGTTTCTTCAAAACCGAATTATGAGTACAGTATATCTATCTACCGCCTATTTCGCTCCGGTATCCTACTACGCATCATTCCTCCGATACGATCGGATAGTCATCGAACAGTGGTGCAACTATACGAAACAAACTTATCGGAACCGCTGCCACATAGCCGGAGCGAACGGACTATTGGCACTGTCCGTCCCTATCGTCAAACCCGACACGATTAAATGTCCTACGAAAGACATTCGTATCTCCGACCACGGAGAGTGGAGGCATTTGCATTGGAACGCTATCGCTTCGGCTTACGGGTCCTCCCCTTTTTTCGAATACTACCAAGACGATATACGCCCGTTCTTCGAGAAGCGGTACGAATTTCTGTTGGATTTCAATGAAGAAATACGCCGCACCGTATGCAACCTCATAGGCCTTGAACCGCATATAGAATACAGTTCGTCTTACTCCGAACCTGCTCCCGGGGAAACAGACCTGAGAGATGCCATACACCCCAAGAAAAGAAAAGCCGAAACCATTTTACCCGTACAACCGAAACCCTACTATCAGGTATTCTCCGAAAAATATGGTTTCCAGCCCGACCTAAGTATCATCGACCTGCTGATGAATATGGGTCCGGAATCGATTCTTATTCTCCAAAACGCCTAAGAAATCATTCCGTAAAAGCACTATTATCGGCTATCTTTGTTATCTTTGCACAAAATGCGAATACCCATCTTTGCACATGAGTAGCTACGAATACGCAGACAGACTGAAAGAGACTGTAAAAAAACTATCCGATTTTCTTTCTCTCGAAGAGTTGCATCATCAACGATGCAGGGGAGAAGTACTTCCCTCCGAAAAACAACTGCAAGAACTCATATCGCTCTGCCGATCGCTCATTTTTCCGGGATTCTACGGACTACCCGACGTAAGCAAAGAAAATTTGCTCTACCACACGGGTATCAATACCGAAAAACTTTTCGAAGTATTGGTCAAACAAATCTCGGCAGGATTATTATTCCAAAAAAATACCGATCATACAGACAGCTACTTAAAACAGTTACAGGAATCGGCCGAACAGAAAGCGATCGACTTTATCACTTTCCTACCCGAAATGCGCCGCATCCTATCCACCGATGTCACGGCCATGTACAACGGGGATCCGGCAGCACAAAACAAAGCCGAAGTTATTCTGTGCTATCCCGCTATCCGGGCGATTTGCAACTATCGCATCGCCCATAAACTGTTAGAACTGGACGTCCCCTTGATTCCCCGTATCATTACCGAAATGGCTCACTCCGAAACCGGAATAGATATACACCCGGGAGCCGTTATCGGGGAATATTTCGCCATAGACCACGGAACCGGAGTCGTAATCGGAGCGACCTCCGTCATCGGAAACAGAGTGAAACTATATCAGGGGGTAACGTTGGGTGCTCGCAGTTTTCCACTGGACGAAAACAACAATCCCATTAAGGGTATCGCCCGGCATCCCATCATAGAAGACGATGTCATCATCTATTCCAACGCCACCATATTGGGAAGAATCACTATCGGAAAAGGTGCTGTAATCGGCGGAAACATCTGGGTTACCGAAAACGTAGCTCCCAGGGAACGCCTTGTACAAGCCAAAGCAAAACCATAAGAAATAAATACAATACACACTATCGTGAATACCGAAAAATTTGAAATCGTAGCGAAAACTTTTCAAGGACTCGAAGATGTTCTGGCAGAAGAATTAAAAAATCTGGGAGCCGAGGATATAGAAATAGGTCGAAGAATGGTATCCTTCCACGGAGACAAGACTCTTCTTTACAAAACCAATTTGGCCTGTCGAACGGCTCTGAGAATACTGAAACCTATTTATAAATTCGAAGCATCGAACCCCGACGAAGTCTATGAAAAAATGAAAGCGTTCGAATGGGATACCCTGCTTTCTCCCGAAACGACATTCTCGATCGACTCCGTCACCTATTCCGACTGTTTCAAACATTCCAAATTCGTGACCTACCGAGCGAAAGATGCCATTGCCGACTATTTCATGGAGAAGACAGGCAAACGACCTTCGGTGCGGTTGAACGGAGCGGAACTCGTATTGAATCTCCATATATCGCACATGAGCTGCACGCTGTCGCTCGACAGTTCGGGAGAGTCTCTGCACAAGCGAGGATACCGCGTGGGACAAACCGAAGCCCCCATCAACGAAGTATTGGCCGCCGGAATGATATTGAAAACGGGGTGGCACGGAGAAACCGACTTTATAGACCCTATGTGCGGGTCGGGAACCATTCTCATCGAAGCCGCTTTGATCGCCACCCATACATATCCCGGTATTTTCAGGAAAAGTTTCGCTTTCGAAAGATGGAAAGATTTCGACGAAGAACTGTTCGAAACGCTCTACAACGACGATAGTCACGAACAGGAGTTTACCCATCGCATATATGGCTCCGACATTTCCCCGCGAGCGATCGACATCGCGACAAAAAACATAAAAAGCGCCGGAGTAGCCAAATACATCGATCTCAAAATCATGCCTATACAACGATACGAGACCGCTCCGTCCGAACAAGGCATTCTCATCACCAATCCCCCTTACGGAGAACGTATCTCATCGAGCGATTTGTTCGGGCTGTACGAATCGATAGGCAACCGTTTAAAGCATGTTTTCAAAGGGTACGATGCATGGATCATCAGTTACCACAAAGAATGCTTCGATAAAATAGGGCTGAAACCCTCGGTAAAAATAGACCTGATGAACGGAGCTTTGGAGTGCGAATACCGGAAATACGAGATTTTCGACGGCCGATACAAAGAATTCAAAGAAGAAGGCAAAAACTTGGATAAACGGGAGGGACAAACTCGTCGAACCAATCTGCGAGGCAAAGCTCCTTTCGATAGAAAAAGGACATACGACAGCGACCGACGAAGCGACAAAACAGAGCGTTTCGACCGATCGGGGAAACCTTCGTTCCGCCGGGATTCCAAACCGGGAAAACCCATAGGGAAAAAAACATTCGATCGTCCGGAGCGGTTCAAACCCGACGGCGAAAAATCGGAACGCTTGCACGGAGAAGCGGCTTTTCGGAAATTCGTAACATTCAAGCAGCCCTCCATAAAACCGTCGGACGACAATCGTAAAAAAGACTCCGACAAACCAGAATAAACCTAAAAACTCCATACAATGAATATTCTATTATTAGGATCGGGAGGTCGCGAATGCGCCTTAGCTTGGAAGATAAAGCAAAGTCCAAAAACCGACAAACTCTATATCGCACCGGGAAATGCCGGAACCGCAGCCATAGGTACGAACGTGGCGATACCGGCGACCGACTTCGATGCCATCGGAAAATTTGCAGTGGAAAAACATATCGATATGGTCGTTGTGGGCCCCGAAGACCCATTGGTAAAAGGAATATACGACTACTTCGTATCTTGCGAGGAGTTGAAAAACATACCTGTTATAGGCCCGTCGAAGGAAGGCGCCCGCTTGGAAGGCAGCAAGGAGTTTGCCAAAGGATTCATGATGCGTCACAATATACCCACGGCCCGATATGAAAGTTTCACGCAGGAAAATCTGGAAGCGGGATATACCTTTCTCGAAACGTTGAAAGCCCCTTACGTGCTTAAAGCCGACGGATTGGCGGCAGGCAAGGGCGTACTTATCATAAACGACCTGCAAGAGGCGAAAGATGAATTGAAACAAATGTTGAACGGCATGTTCGGGAATGCCAGTAAAACCGTGGTTATCGAGGAATTTCTATCGGGCATCGAATGTTCTGTCTTTGTTCTCACCGACGGCAAAGATTACCGCATACTCCCCGTTGCCAAAGATTACAAACGAATAGGAGAAGGCGATACCGGACTCAATACCGGCGGCATGGGAGCCGTTTCACCCGTACCGTTCGCCGATGCCACGTTCATGAAAAAAGTGGAAGAGCGCATCGTAAAACCCACCATCGAAGGTTTGAAAAAAGAAAATATCACGTACAAGGGTTTCATATTCTTGGGATTGATCAACGTACAAGGAGAACCGATGGTGATCGAATACAACGTTCGTATGGGAGACCCCGAAACCGAAGTCGTCATGTTGCGCATTCAATCCGACTTGGTCGACCTGCTCGAAGGTGTGGCACAAGGAACGCTCCGGGAAAAAGAGTTGACAGAAGACCCACGGGCTGCCGTAACCGTTATGCTGGTATCGGGTGGCTATCCCGGTTCCTATGAAAAAGGCAAGGATATCACAGGACTGGATTTAGTGACGGACAGCATTCCGTTCCATGCCGGAACGACATTCAAAAACGGGAAAATCGTAACCTCCGGCGGACGCGTCATCGCCCTCAGCTCATACGGTTCGACCAAAGAAGAGGCTTTGGCAAACTCTTTCAAAAGTGCCAAAGCCGTCTCTTTCGAAGGTAAATATTTCCGTTCCGACATAGGCGCCGACTTGTAAAACAATGAATCTGAAATCATTCATAAACAATAAATATACACTGGTTGGATCGATTGTTTTCTATCTGACCGGTGTATATCTCACAAGCCGGTTCGCAACATATCTCCCTTGCGAAGGGAGTCCCGGAATCTTGTTTCCGAGTGCCGAAAGATGGCTTTCCTCCCCCCTATCGAACCATTCGGTCAACAGCATTCTCATTCTATCCGGGGGTATTCTGCTGTTGCGTATCAACAACCTTTTCTCTCTTATTCAGAAACACACATTGCTTCCATTCCTATTTTTTCTGTTGTTGGAAGTCTGTTCCCCGTCCCTTTCGCTCTTATGCAACGGAAACATAATGGCTGTGGTTCTAACGACGATTTTGTTTTCTTTTTTCTCGGCTTACCAGCAAGAAAGGGCACAACCGGCATTTCTAATGATGGGAATCATCTCCCTATGTACCCTGTTCTGTCCCGAATTTGCTTATTACATACCCCTGTTTATCATCGGATTCGCGCAAATAAGGTATTTCACGCTGAAATCCCTGTTAGGAGCATTTATCGGATTCGCCACCCCGTTCTGGGTATTGATCGGAATAGGAATCATGCCTTTCTCCGGATTGTCTGCATTGATTCCCGATTTTACGTTTCATATACCCGAAACACTCCCCTTTAACGACCCACAATTCTGGACAATCGTTTTAACCGTGCTTTTAGGACTTTTCTCCGGTACAGCGACACTATATACCACATTCAACGAAAAACGCCAAACAAGAGCTTATAACGGCTTTATAAACCTATTGTCGGTCTACTCCGCCATACTTCTGATTATAGATTATAGAAACTATACCCTCTATCTGCCTGTCCTAAATATGGCAGTTTCCATGCAAGCCGCATTTTTCTTCACGAACAATACGAAAAAATACGGAGTAGTGTTGTTCTATCTCATATTAACCCTTTACACAGGATTGTTCGTATGGAATTTATTGCCGGTTTGAGCGAGTGGGGATACTTCGGTCTTTTCATAGCGGCGTTTCTGGCCGGAAGTATAATTCCGTTCAGTTCCGAAGCCGTGCTGGGACTTCTTTTAATAGCCGGATACGATTCTTGGGGCTGTGTATTCTCTGCCACTTTGGGAAACTGGTTGGGAGGTGTCACTTGTTACTATATAGGCTACTTGGGAAAAACAGAGTGGATACACACCTATCTGAAAATACCGGAAGAAAAACTCTCGAAAATGCAACGCTTTCTGAAAGGGAAAGGCTCTCTTTTCGGATTCTTCGTCTTTATTCCGGTTATCGGCGACATCATGATCGTGGCTCTCGGACTACTCAGAGCCAATCCTCTCGGCACGTTACTCTCCATGATGGTAGGAAAATTCTCCCGGTACTACTTGGTGGTAATCGGTATCAACTATCTGAAAGAGTGGTTTCCCAATCTTTTTTAATCCTTAACCCAATATTTATCGTCTTTCAATAATCTATCGACAGCCTTACGAATAGATTGAAAAGCAAATTTCTCGGGTTCGATTTCTTCTCGCCGCAACCAGAAACATTCGGCAACATCGTCATGCGCTTTCAAATCGCTCATATCTTCATCGCTTCGGCAGAGAAAAAACAAATCCATCGTGTGTACGTCAAAACCCGAATAACGATAGACATTCGGGAAAGAACACAAATACTTCATCTGTTTCGGTTTCCAACCTATCTCTTCCGACAATTCCCGAACAACAGCCTCCTCTACCGTTTCTCCACATTCTGTAAACCCACCCGGTAAATCCAGCATGCCTTTGGACGGATCGAACGCCCTGCGACAAACTAAAATTCTCGATTGCCTATCCATAACGAATGCCGCTACCGATGCTTTTGGATTAAGATAATACACAAAGCCACAATCCTCGCAACGTTTGGAAGAAGCATCGTTCTCTTGGAAACGATGAGAACCGCAACGAGGGCAATATTCGAATAATCGAAGAGGATGCATATACTTTAATTAATTGACAACTAAAATTTTAGTAACTACTCCCGATTGTTTCGACGAACCACCGGAAGACGCGAAAACAAGATACACGCCGGTTTTCACCCGATTACCGCTACGATCCCTGCCGTCCCACGATATTTGTCCGCCATTGGAATAGCCTTGAAAAAACAAGTTACCCGCCGTATCGGTAATCTTCACCAAACTATTCTCCATCAATCCTGTCACCGATATCCAACCTTCATAATCGGGTCTCACCGGATTGGGAAAAGCGTAGACATTACTATAATCGTCGGACGATTGTACAGCATCGGACCGATAAGCAGCCAAGCCGCTGGTCGTTCCTATATAAGCCACACCCGTTACCGGATCGACGATTACTTCGGTTACATGATTCGAAGGCAGTTTACTGTTCTCTGCCGTAAAGTGGTTCAAAATCTCCGACCCGTCGGCACTTACCAAATACAATCCCGATTCTCGGGTTCCTATCCACTTACGATTGGCGCCATCTACGAATATGTCGGTAATATTGATATTCTGTAATAAATAATCGGCATTATCCGTCCCGTCGTTACGGGCTATTTTTATTCGAGTACAACGGAAACTGTCGCTAAAAACATGGTCTGGATTCGTAATCACGATAGGCCCGGACGAAGTTCCTATCCATATCTGACCGTTGTTATCCTCTTCTATGCAGGTGTAATAATTCGGAGTAAACGTTTTATTATCCTGATCCATAAACGAAACTATATTTTTCGTTCTGTCATCGGCTATCGTATTATACGTACCCTTATCGTCAAAAGCGAATATAGAACCGGGCCAATCCCCATAAACGACCCATTTTGCCGTAGAATGATTCGGTATAAGCAGTTTGGCATATTTATTATTCTTTATTTCCGAATAACCGAATTGATACCAATCGCTCGCTTTCAATTCATCTGTATCGATAGATTGCTTGGCCTTAGGCAACATACTTACGCCCACATCGCCCGCATGTGCTATCCAAAGATTTCCATCTCTATCAAAAACAATATTAGGCACAGCCATAGCCCAACCCTTAGAAAGCGGCGAATTCAACGACGTATAATGTCCTACACATTCTGTCCCCGAAATCTTATATATGCCTTCGAACCAAGTTCCTATATAAAAAGTGTTGGAATCATCGGTATCGAATGCCATATTATAACTCGAATATATTCTATTTCCTGTTTTACCATTTTCCAACGGCACTTCTCCCATATCGATTACAGACCAGTTTCCCTGATCCAATACGCTTATTTTTGTTTGCACGTACTGATCTTCGGTTCCTCTACGGGGACCCGAATTACTTACATAAAGTTTATGATCGTTAATAACGAGATTCCACGGGTCTGCCACATTCGATACATTGGGCAAAAACGGTTCCTTCAACATAACGAATTGATTATTCCCCATACTGAAATGACACAAACCGCTTTCTCCCAAAGCCCATATAGACATATCTTTTTCGTATGAAGAAGTCAACACATTCACCAAATAATCCGATTGATTTTGAAAATTGAAAATACCATCGAACTGTATAGCTCCATTCACTATATCCGGTTTACAGAAAGCGACATAAACATATCCTCTCAAAACAAACCCGTCATAATATTTATCTACATTCATCACTCCCATATTCAAGGTTCCCAATAGAGACAACCCGTTATTTATATCGAGGAAATGAAGATTGCCGCCCTTAGAATAAAACAAATATTTATCGTTGAAAGGCATAAGCGCATAGATAGTCGTTCCCGGTACATCGTCCAATAAAACCCACTTGGCGATATCGTACTTGATGGCATCGCTATTTATATAATAAAGACCGTCGTCGGCAACAAAAAACCAATACTTGTCACAAGCCCCTATCAAACTGATTTTTTTTCCGTAATTATAAGATTCGCTCACTTCATTTTTCTTATCGTTCAAAACAACGATACCAAAGTCGGTAGCCAAATAAATTCTATCACCGTAAAACTTTACATCGTTGATACCTTTTGCCGTAGTCAATATGGCATTCTTAATATCCGGTATATTAAACACTTTTCCATTATCGTGCAAAATATCTACGTTGGAGTTGGCATATACGATAACCAGATACTTTTTATCGTAATTATAATAAATATTAGCTATATCTATATCGTTCAATATATTGTTCTTACTGTAAGATTCCATCTCTTCCGTCTCCTTATCGAAACCAAAAAGACTCCTACCCGACACATAGTAAACCCTTTCAGGCGTATCTATGACCTTTACAGGAGTTCCCGTCGAAGTATAAATCTGCCAATCGCCCACGGCCAATTGAGCATAGGTCGCAACCGTAAACGACAATATAACGAAACCTATTAAACCCGATATTCTTTTCAACATATCAAACGATTATAGTGTATTAAAAAAATCCGATAACTTTTTTACCGCTCGTGCCCTATGGCTTATCTTGTTTTTTTCCTCTTCTCCCATCTCGGCAAATGTTTCTTCATATCCTTCCGGCACAAAAACCGAATCATAACCGAATCCCGACGAACCTCGGCGTTCACGGATTATCTTTCCGGATATTTCTCCGTAAAAAACATGCTCCTCGCTACCTGTTACCAAAGCTATACATGTAACAAAACTCGCTTTTCTGTTTTCTGCATCTCGAAGATTAGCCAATAATTTATCTATATTCTTCTCAGAATCGGAAGGTTCACCCGCATAACGGGCCGAATATACACCCGGCTCCCCGTTCAACGCCTCCACTTGCAGTCCCGTGTCGTCGGCAAAGCAATCGTATCCGTATTTATCCTTAACATACCGGGCTTTCAACAAAGCATTACCTTCGAAAGTATCGGCCGTTTCGGGTATATCGTCATGACAACCGATATCATTCAAACCGAGTATCTCTATCTTGTCACCGATAATCGCCGATATCTCTTCCAATTTATGTCTATTATTCGTGGCAAAAACCAGTTTCATAATATTAAATAATTATTTTTGTAAAAAATCCGAACAAACAAAATGAAATCTTATTCAAAATTTCAAAATTACCTTTCTCTACTCATGTTTATAACGATAAATATCTTGTTTTATTTTAAATACTTATCGAAGATATCTATCGCATGCGGAGCTATTACGAGCGTGTTATATATACTTTTCATCATTTTCTTATTCAAATACAAACCGACTTTCGGTCGCAAACTTGTCAACGTCGGTATAATCACTTTTATAATAGCTACTTCATCACTTCTTTTCTTTATTCCCAAAGAAATATTCACGGCCGACAGATGGATTATTATCGATCTTTTTTGGGACTCCGTTTCAAACGGTCTGTACCCTTATGCCGAAAAAACTTCTATCGGCAACTATCCGGGGGCAATGCCGTTCTATTTTCTTCTCTGCTATCCATTTTATTGTATACGAGAAATAGGATTCATAACCGTTATTTCCATTGCTTTGCTGGCATTCCATTTCAAACGTAAATCTGTTCAAAGTTATAGTTTATTTTTTATACTTTCGATTTCTTCTTTATGTATCTACTGGGAAATTTTTTCAAGAAGTACCATACTCATCAACGCCGTACTGTTCACCCTCTTTCTCCTTTATCTCGAACGATTCCGCACATTTTCCACCCGACAACTGATATGGAGCGCTGTCATAGGAGGATTGCTGTTCTCTATTCGCAACGTGTTCGTGCTGCCGCTCATCGTATGGGGATTGTATCAACTCTTTCAAGAAAAAACATCTCCGAAGAAAATATTCCTGTGGGGCTTTGTTTTCCTATTGTCCTTCGCGATTACTTTCGTTCCTTTCATCTGGCTATATCCCGATGAGTTTTGGGAGGTCAATCCGTTCTCCACACAATCATCTTTGGTATCTTTTTACTTCATAGTACTCTTCGTACTGATAGCGATCGCAGGAAGTTTCTTTTGCAGAAACTACAACGACGTTAGATTTTTCAGCGTTCTGCTGTTATTCGGTATCGTGACAATCCATTTTATAGAAGCGATTTGCCAATACAGTTTTACACAAGCTCTATTCCAATCGAAAGCAGATATATCTTATTACATTTTCTGCATACCCTATTTGTTGCAAATACTCGCCGATACAGATTATAAAAGACTTATGAATCCGCAAACATGAATACGGGAAAAAGGATATTGTGGATAGACTATGCCAAATCGATATGTATCTATTTGGTTCTGTTGGGGCATGCTCATGCTTCCCAACCTGTCACCGACTTTATCTATACTTTTCACATGCCTCTTTTTTTCTTTCTGTCCGGTTGTCTTTTTTCATTCGAGAAACACCCTAACTTTAAAGAGTTTGCCATAAAAAGATTCAAAGGGCTCATGGTTCCCTATCTTTGGATAAACTTCATCACCTATCTGTTCTGGTTATTTGCAGGTCGTAATTTCGGCGAAGATGCGACAATATCCACTACTTGGTATTCCCCCATAATAGGCATTCTTTTAGGATATAGTAAACAGATGATACACAATACACCCATGTGGTTTTTCATTTGTCTCTATTTCTTGGAAATATTTTACTACCTCCTATTCAAACCGTTACAAAAGAAAAGCAAATCGATAAAGATTTCGGTATTGATCGTTATCGCCGTCATAGGATACACAAATTATGCCTACAACCCCTATACATTACCCTTTTGCTTGGGAACTGCCATAGTAGGAATGGTTTTCTACGGAATAGGCAATTTAATCGTACACAACATACAAATAATAAAAATAAAATTACTCCATATAATACTCGTTTTCCTGACAATGGGAATTGTTATCTTCATAGCTCATGAAAACGGATATATAATAATGGCCACAAATAATTATAACAACTATATACTGTTTTTCATAGGAAGTTTCGCCGGTATATATATGATAAATCTGTCGAGCAATTTTCTATCCTTAAAACCTGTTTTTCAAAATATCATAATCTATATATCCAAAAATACACTCATTATCAACAGTTTTCATTTGCTTACGTTCTCTTTCTTAAAAGGAATCATGGTATTTGTCTTTCACATACCGGTAGAAACCTTATACGGCAAAATAGTTCCTAATATAGTTTTCGCTTTGGTGAGTCTTTTTTCGTGCCTACCTATCGCCTATATCATCAACAAACATTTCCCCTTTATAATAGGGAAAAAAAGAAGTCCCGAAGGGTAGATTTATGCTTTTATTTTGTCGAAACCTTCTCCATAAACTCCCACAACATTGGATTGGGAAATAAAAGCTTTCGGGTCTATGGACTTTATCAAGCGAAATATTTTAACCGACTCATTTCTTTTAGCCAATATCATCAATACTTTTTTGGGTTGTTTGGAATACCAGCCCATGCCGTCGATAACTGTCACGCCGCGACGTATATCGTTATTGACATGAGTAGCTATCTCTTCGTATTTATCCGACAGAACCAAAATTTGTACCGACTGACGTTTGCCATTGATAAGCATGTCCATCGTATAACTCATTACCCCCATCACTACATATCCGAAAATCATTTTTTCCACACTATGGAACAGAACGTAAGAGCAGGCAATAATTAAAAAATCGATGTACATCATCATTTTGGCAAACGAAATATTCTTGTATTTGTTTACGATAGCCGCTATAATATCGGTTCCTCCCGTACTTCCATTAGACACGAATACCAATCCAATACCCGAACCGCACAGAATACCGCCTATTATAGCCGACATAAAAGGTTGTTCGTCTACCAAAGCATCTTTTATGAACAAAGGAAGAATAGACAAGAATGAAGAACATACGATTACGCTGAAAATAGTTCGTATGCAGAATTGAAGACCCAACACCTTGATGGCAGCCAACAACAATAATACATTGATAACAAAATAGGATACCGATATAGGTATACCCGTACCGTAGTATATCAAGGCCGATATACCCGTTACACCTCCTGTCGTTATTTCGTTCGGTATCAGAAAACCTACCCAACCCAAAGCATACAACAGTAACCCGAATATGATAATCAAATAGTCTTTTATCGAATACCAGACACTATTAAAAGGCAAACGCATAATATGTAAAATATAAAATCCATGTTCGCTATGAATTTACGAACATGGATAAAGTTTATTAAATAACTATATTGACTATTTTATTAGGTACTACGATTATCTTCTTAGGTGTTTTTCCTTCGAGCCACCGCACCGAAGATTCATGATTAAGTACCATTTTCTCTATTTCTTCACGGGGAGTATCTGCCGGAATTTCCAAATTGTAACGTGCTTTTCCATTAAAAGAAATAGCATAAGTCACTACATCTTCTTTCAGATATTCCTCTTTCCATTCGGGCCACCGGGCATCGCATACAGTAGAATCGTAACCCAATTCATGCCACAACTCTTCACTGATATGAGGAGCAAAAGGAGCCAACAATATAATTACCTTTTCAAGTATCTGTTTGTTGTGCGATTTAAGAGAAGTCAACTCATTCACGCATATCATAAAAGCGCTTATAGAAGTATTATACGAAAAATTCTCTACGTCCCACGATATTTTCTTTATCAGTTTATGCAAAGACTTCAATTCCTCTTTCGTAGGCTCTTGATCTGTTACAATCCAATTATCACCTTGATAAAACAGATTCCACAACTTTTTCAGAAAACGATGTACGCCGTCTATTCCGTTCGTATCCCACGGTTTGCTTTGTTCGATGGGACCGAGGAACATTTCGTACAACCGTAAAGTATCGGCTCCGTATTTTTCTACGATATCGTCGGGATTTACCACATTGAACATCGATTTGGACATTTTCTCTACCGCCCAACCGCATACATATCTGCCGTCATCTTCCAAAATAAACTCGGCCGAACCAAACTCAGGGCGCCAGTTTTTAAATGCTTCTATATCGAGTACATCGTTACTTACGATATTCACATCGACATGAATGGGAGTAGTATCGTAATCTTTCTTTTTATTCAAAGATACGAAAGTATTCGTATCTTTAATACGATATACAAAGTTGGAACGCCCCTGTATCATACCTTGATTTATCAGTTTCTTGAAAGGTTCGTCTTCACAAACCACTCCTTTATCGAAAAGGAACTTATTCCAGAAACGACTATAAATAAGATGACCGGTAGCATGTTCGGTTCCCCCTATATAGAGGTCTACATTACGCCAATACTCATCGCTTTTCTTCGATACCAGAGCTTTGTCGTTGTGCGGGTCCATATATCGCAAATAATAAGCCGAAGAACCTGCGAATCCCGGCATGGTACACAACTCCAACGGATAATGCTCTTCTGTTTCCCAGTTCTTAGCACGACCTAATGGAGGCTCACCTGTTTCGGTCGGTAGGAATTTATCCACTTCGGGAAGTTCCAAAGGTAGTTTACTTTCGTCAAGCATATAAGGCATACCCTCTTTATAGTAAACAGGAAAGGGTTCACCCCAATAACGCTGACGACTGAATATAGCATCGCGCAAACGATAGTTTACTTTTACCCTGCCTATACCCTTTTCCTTAATAAACTTTTTCGTGGCGGCAATGGCTTCCTTCACCTCCATACCGTTCAAATCCAATCCATTACCACAAGAATTTATCATTTTACCTTCTTTGGCATCGAAACTTTCCTCCGAAACATCGCACCCTTCTATCAGCGGTATGATGGGCAAGTCGAAATGTTTGGCGAAAGCGTAGTCCCGACTATCGTGTGCAGGTACGGCCATGATAGCTCCTGTCCCGTATCCGGCCAAGACATAATCGCTTATATAGATAGGTATATGTTTATTGTTCAACGGATTGACAGCGTATGCACCAGTAAACACACCGGTAACGCTCTTGTCCATAAGTCGCTCACGCTCGGTACGATGTTTTATGCTGTCCAAATATTTGTTTACAGCTTCCTGTTGATCGGGGGTGACTACTTGTTTTACATAATCGCTTTCGGGAGCCAATACCATAAAAGTAACCCCGAAAACCGTATCGGCACGCGTCGTAAATATGGTAAACTCCACATCGGAATCCACCACCTTAAACTGCATTTCGGCTCCCTCGGAACGACCTATCCAGTTCTTTTGGGTCTCTTTAAGAGAATCTGTCCAATCTATTTTATCCAGACCTTCCAACAAACGCTGAGCGTATGCCGATACCCGTAGACACCACTGACGCATCACTTTCTGTTCCACCGGATATCCCCCTCGTATGGAAACGCCCTCGCTCACCTCGTCGTTGGCAAGCACGGTTCCCAATTGCGGACACCAGTTTACCATCGTATCGCCCAAATAGGCAATGCGGTAATTCATCAATATTTCCTGTTGTTCTTTCTCCGATTTACCATTCCATTCTTCGGACGTAAAAGAAAGTTCTTCGCTACAAGCTGCATTCACACCTTCCGTACCTGTCGTTTCGAAAGTCTTTACAAGCTCTTCTATGGGACGAGCTTGTTGTTTGTCGTTGCAATAATAACTATTGAACATTTGTATGAACGCCCACTGAGTCCATTTATAATATTCGGGATCGCAAGTACGTATTTCGCGGCTCCAATCATAACAAAAGCCTATCTTGTCCAATTGCTCGCGATAACGATTTATGTTCTTTTCGGTCGTTATGGCCGGGTGTTGTCCCGTCTGTATGGCATACTGCTCGGCAGGAAGACCGTATGCATCATACCCCATAGGGTGAAGAACGTTAAACCCCTTCAATCTTTTATATCTGGAATAAATATCGGAAGCTATATATCCCAACGGGTGACCTACATGCAGACCTGCTCCCGAAGGATAGGGAAACATATCCAGTACGTAATATTTGGGTTTACTCTCATCTTCTTTTACTTGATAAATATGATGATCTTTCCAATACTTTTGCCACTTTTTTTCTATCTCTTTGAAATTATATTCCATGATAAACAATTATGAATGAAATTATTATTCTCTTTTTTAAATTCCCAATGAAGCCGATATGTCGAGCATACGCTGTATAGGTTCGATAGCTTTTTCGGCTATCTCTTTATCCACTATCACCTCGGGCAACTCGTATTTAAGCGTGTTATACAATTTTTTCATCGTATTCAATCGCATGAAATTACACTCGTTACAAGCACATGTACTATCGTTGGGAGGCGCAGGTATAAACTCTTTGTCGGGATTGTTTTTCTTCATTTCATGCAATATACCCGACTCGGTAGCTACTATGAAACGCTTGCAGTCCGATTGTGTCGCAAAGCGCAAGAGAGCAGCCGTGGAACCTACCTTGTCGGCTACCAACAATATATCTCTTTTACATTCCGGGTGAGCCAGTATCAACGCATCGGGATACTGTTTTTTCAAATCTACTATTTTTTCCAATGAAAATTGGGAATGCACGTGGCAAGCTCCGTCCCATAACAACATATCACGTCCTGTGATACTGTTTATATAGTTACCCAAATTTTTATCGGGTCCGAATATGATCTTCTCGTCGGCAGGGAAACTCTCTACGATTTGACGGGCATTCGACGAAGTGACTACCACATCGGTATAAGCCTTTACCGCCGCAGATGTATTTACATAAGATATGACTTTATAGCCGGGGTGAGCTTTTACGAATTCGGCAAAAGCATCGGCCGGACAACTGTCTGCCAAAGAACACCCGGCATTCATGTCGGGTATCAGTACTTTCTTGTCGGGACAAATAATTTTGGCGGTCTCGCCCATAAAATGAACACCACAAAGCACCAATATGGAAGCATCTGTTTTCGCAGCCCATTGAGCCAATGCCAAAGAATCTCCCACATAATCGGCTATATCCTGTAAATCTCCCGATTGGTAGTAATGAGCGAGAACGACAGCATTTTTCTCCCGTTTCATTCTCTCTATCTCGGACACTAAGTCTATTCCTTCGGGAACAGGCATATCCACATAACCTTTGGAGATATCTACATCGAACATATAATATATTCTTTTTATTTTTTAATTTTAAAATCTTTATTGTTGATGATAATAGACTGTTGATAGTAATGATAACTTCTTGTTAAAATACTTGTTATTTAAAGTTTCAACTGACTATGAAAATATATTCTTACTTTATCAACGTTTTTATCTTTTCTATATGAGCTCTTTATCTTCTTTATCAACTATCTGTTTACAATATGCAAAGTTAATAACTTTATTCTATTTGCATGATTGATAAATAGATATTTTAGGTGGATATATGAACTAAAAACTCGATGAGTTATTATTTGCTTTATTGACATGCAGTGCTGTATAGATATATGATTTTTAAAAGCAATATTTTTATTACTTTTTTGTGCAAGTATTTTATAACGGTTTATACACATTTAATAACAACTTATGCACATGGCGTTGCGTCCGTGGGGCAGATAGGAGATTGTTGTATATAAGACGTGTGTAATTTTGAAAATGTGAGAATCGTCTGTACTTCGACATGGCTCTATATGATTGTTTTTGCGCTCGGCTTATATTATCTTTGTACAAAATGGAAATTAGGCTCTGATAAAGATGATCGTTTATGAAGAAAAAGAGTGTATTGGATTTGAAAAGAATTTCACAAGAAGAGTTCAAACGGGTTGAAAAAATATCGCTGACCGTTATTTTGGATAATGTGAGGAGTCTCAATAATATAGGTTCTGTATTTCGCACGGCCGATGCTTTCAGAGTGGAGTGTATTTATTTGTGCGGAATAACGGCTACACCGCCTCATACTGATATTCATAAGACAGCTTTGGGAGCCGAGGACAGTGTCGACTGGGTTTATTTTCAAGACACTTGCGAGGCTGTTGATAACTTGTTGGCAGCCGGATACGAAGTATATGCCGTAGAACAAGTAGAATGCAGTATAAGTCTGACAGACATAAAATTGGATAAGAATAAAAAATATGCCGTCGTGTTGGGTAATGAAGTGAAAGGTGTACAACAGTCGGTGGTCGATAAGTGTACGGGAAGTATAGAAATACCTCAATTCGGTACTAAACATTCACTGAATGTGTCGGTAACGGCGGGGCTGGTAATTTGGGATTTCTTTAAACAGTTAGGGATATAGCTTTGTAAAAAAATAACTTATTAAAATTAAGTGCTTTATAAATAAAAATATGTTTTAGAATCGATATACTATAAAGAACCTTGTTCCACTAATATACAGATTCTTTCTATTGTTTTATCTTCGCCTTCCGGATCCCAATCGGTTTTAAGGGAAGCTCCGAATATTTTTCCGAAAAATTGCCAGAAGTTGGCTCTGAAACTGCCCAAGAATGCTTTGATTAGTTCGTATGAAGATTGATTACATTCTCGGTTGATAAGTTTGATGAGCATTTTACCCTGCGACAAGGTAAACTTTTTCAATACCGGTTTATATTGTTGAAAAACTTCTTTTTCCATTTTCTTCATGTGTTCTTCCCGAGCTTTGTCATCGGGAAGAGTTTCCATATATTCATAGGTTTCAATGAGTATGGAGTAGATGAGTTTGGCATAGGGTAGGGTCTTTTTCACATCGCGCACGGTCTTCCAGTAAAATTTTTCCTGTTTTTTGTCTTTGAATTTTTCGGGAGGAAATACATGAAACGTACGTAATTCTATTACCAATACGGTATCGTTGTCTATGACAGCATGATAAAAATGTTTATATGCCGGGTGTGATTCCTGTACAATTTGAGATTTTGTACGAGGAATAAACAGGAAAAGAAAAAGAAACAATATGAATATGGTTCTCTTCATAGGATACAAATGTAAATCTTTCGATATTCATAAGCGCTACGTTTTTGCAATAATTATATTATTCACATGTGTTTATATCTATTGTGGATAAATTGTCGATATACTGTTTATTTATAAGTGTATAATATTATAAATATTTGATTAATAGTATATTATAATTTGTTTATAACTATAAGACCTTATCAGTTGAAATCTCGTTGATAACTTGTTTATAGTCTATAAATAGCTAACTGTTCGTTCTTATATCGTTTTTGAGTTGATAATCTGTTTATATGAATGTGAATAGAATAGTTATTATGCTGGAAATAAATTAATTATAGTTATAAACACAATGTTTATAATAGATAATGATATAAAGAATTGAGTAAGATTTCCATTGAATATGGAGCAATAATTTGTAAACTTGTTTTTATGGAATAAGGAATATAATTCGACATAGGTAGATTCAGAAATGAGATTTACGTTTGCCTCTGCTCCCGGCTTTCATTATATTTGTAACTGTAAAAAGGTAAAACTATGCAGACAGTATTGTTTCACGAAATCATATTCGGTCCCATACACAGTCGTCGGTTGGGAATATCGCTGGGTGTCAACCTGCTCCCGGTGGACGGTAAGTTGTGTTCATTCGATTGTGTGTATTGCGAATGCGGTTATAATGCGCAAGGAGTGGGGAAGAGCGGATTGCCTTCGTCCGATAGGGTGGAGGAGGAGTTAAAATCTCGTTTACAATCCATGCATGAGGCAGGGGAGAAGCTCGATGTGATAACTTTTGCCGGGAACGGAGAACCTACTTTGCATCCTGAATTCGAGAAAATCATAGATACCACGCTTTATCTTCGGGATCACTATTATCCCGAAGCCAAGATAAGCGTACTATCCAACGCTACCCGCATTCACGACGAATCGGTGTTCAGGGCATTGAACAGGGTAGATAATAATATACTTAAACTCGATTCGCTTCGTCCCGAAACAGTCGTGTTGATAGATAATCCGAACGATCCGCATTTCGATGTGAATAAGGTAGTGGATAATTTAAAACGTTTTTCGGGTAATGTCATTATCCAAACAATGTTCTTGCGAGGGTGGCACGACGGCAAGCGTATTGACAACACGGTCGAGGAGGAGCTGAAACCGTGGTTGGAGGCTTTACAGCGCGTTTCGCCTCGTTCGGTAATGGTTTATACCATCGATCGGAAAACGCCGGAAGAATCGCTCGAAAAAGTGTCTCGTGAGGAGTTGGAACAGATAGCCGACAGAGCGAGAGCCTTAGGTTTCGAAGTTTCCGTGTCGGCTTGATGGAAATAGGGTTGTGTCATGTAATATGAAAAATCCCGTTGTAAAGATTCTACAACGGGATTTTTTCTAAAATGAAGATCGGCTTATTCCACAACTATTTTTTTACTTTGTGTGGATTGTGCGTTACGAACTTTCACTATATAAATTCCTCGGGTTACATCGATGGTTTTTTCTTGATAAATATTACCTTCCCAAACTAATGCACCGCTCGTCGAATAGACTTGGACATGGGCATTTTCGGCATTTACTCTTATAATTCCCGGAGTGCTCCATATCTTCATTCCCGAATTTTCTATCTCGGTTATGCTTGAACCTTCGTCGAAAGCAGCCGTTACGACCGAGGCCATTTTGACTACAAATTCTCCGTTGGTGACGCTTACGCCATTTACCCAAACATTTTTCAGATAGAAACCTTCATCGGGATTACCTTTTACGGTAACTGTCGTATTTTTTATTACTTTACTACCCGAATTAACGATTTCGTTGTCGCTGTTCCGCAATTCCAAAATTCCGTTTTCGGTAGGCTCGATAGTTATGTAAGCTTCGTTACAACCGCTGCCATCTCCATCGACAGAAACTTTCCAACCTTTTTTGGTAGCCATAGAGGTTTCGCTACCTTCCGCTTCGTTGGGGTTGTTGATTCCTGCGATAAACATATTTACATTGGTGGGTGTCGTTGAACATTTGGGTAGATTGTAATACAAGTCGTTCAAAGCGCAGGCGGACATTCCGTTGCCGGAACATTCGAGATAGTTGAGTTTCGTGTTATTACTCAGGTCGAGAGAAGTCAATTGATTCCCGTCGCAGAACAGGCGTTCGAGCAATGTATTTTTCGATAGATCGAGAGTGGTAAGTTTATTGTTCGAACAGATGAGTTTTATCAACTTCGTATTATGGGTGACATCGAGGTCCGTAAGACCGGTGTAGGAACATTGAAGTTCTTCCAGATCGGTTAACATACTGGCATCGATAGATTTTAGTTGCTCGTTGTTCTGCACGTCTAGTAATAGTAGTTTTGTATTCGAGGAAACAGTCAGCGATGTCAGTTCGTTGTTTTTAACAACAGCCTCTTCTAATTCGGTATTGTTAGACAAATCGAGGGAACCGAGTTCGCAGTTATAGCAAGAGAGTGAGAACAATGCTTTGTTGTTGGACAAATCGAGAGTTCCGATACTGTTGTAGGAACAGTTGAGTTTGCCCAATGCAGTGTTCTTCGATAGATCGAGAGCGGTGATACCGGTCCAATAACAATCGAGTGTAGCGAGAATGGCGTTATGAGATACATCGAGAGATTTCAAATCATTTTCCGAACAATCGAAATAGTCGATCAGTCCGTTGATACGAACGGTCGTACCTTTTGAATTACCGTCGATACGGGTAATAGATTCGTTGTCGATAGTCATAGTCTGCCATTCTCCGTTACCCCAATCTATTTCTACTTCTGTTTCGGGGTCTATGCCGCTTATGCCGAATGAAAGCGAAGCATTGCTTTCTACTCCCATTTCTATGTAATTGTTAGAGGCGGTAGGAACGAATACGGCCGATACGGTGACATTTTCGGTAGTTGCGAATATGGAACCGTTTATGCGTTCTCCGTTTATTTGGTAGTAACGCACCTGATAATTTTCAATGGGAGTCGCAGTTATGTATACCGGTACACCGGCTTCCAAAGTATTGTTTTCTATCGGATGCAATTCGTGGGAAACAAGATCCGGTTGAAATAATGAAATGGTTCCGAATTCCGAAGTTTCGATCGTTGCCGTTACATCTTTACATACGGCACTGCCGTCGCCTGTTACGTCTACTGTCCATTTTGATTCGGTAGCAATACTTGTAGAAGAAGTTTCGGCATTGCTTCCTTCTAGGAATAAATTCACATACGGACTTGCACTTTCGAGACCGGAAAGAGTCTGGTACATAAAATTGAGGCTGCAAGGGGTCATTCTTGGGTTATTGCGAATATCGATCGTATTCAACCCCTGATTATAATAGAAATCAAGGAATGAGAATAAGTTGTTTTGCCCCCAGAATTTTTGAAGGTGGAGGTTTTTGCTAAGGTCTATCTCTTCCAACTGGTTATCACCGCATTTCAACGATTTCAGACGTGGCATGTTGGAGACTGTGATTTTTTTCAATAGGTTGCCATCGCAAGACAGGTTAGTGATATTGATGTTTGCCGTTAAATCCAGATTGCTTATTTGGTTGTTGGAACATACCAAGTCCATCAATTCGGTATTGGCAAATACATTCAATTCGGTCAGGGCATTATCGTCGCAGTAGAGTTTTTCCAAAGCAGTATTTTTCGATACGTCCAAGTTCGATATATGGTTTTTGCGAATATCGAGTTTTCGCAAGTTGGTTAAACTCGATACATTTATGTCTATCAGAGCGTTTCCTTCCAAGTTGATGTAACGTAAATTGGGACAACCCGAAAAATCGATACTGCTTATGTCGTTGTTATAGGCGGTTATATTTTCCAATTCACTTCCTTCGCCGGGTAAGATAATGGTTGTAATACCTCCTTTGTCATCTGGATCCGATGTATTTTTTTTGTCATGTCGGCAGTCGAGTGTTTTTAATTTTTTATGAGCCGATAGATTGAGGAATAGCAGCTTGGGATTGTTGTAACAGTTTAGAATTTCCAAATTCAAAGCCCCGGAAATATCGAGGTTGGTACGCTCTATTTCGTTTTTATAGCAATCCAGTAAAGTCAAATCAGGTTCATCGATAATAGTGACCGAAGTTACATGGGCATCGGAACAATCGAATGTCTGCATGGGAGAGAATATTCGGATTGTATCGCCCACTTGGGTTCCGTTCACTTTTTTGTTCCACATTCCAACGGTATATTCTTTTTTAGTTCCGTCTCCCCAGTCGACGATTACTTTACCGTCGGATGCTACCGGCTTGGGGTAAAAAGTAAAATCACTGCCGAGTTCCAGCGATGTAGTAAGTCTTATTTCGCTTTGTACTTCCGAGAACCCGAGTACGATACATAGAGAAATTAGAAAACTTGTAATTTTTTTCATGCTATTTATTTTATTTTTATGTTTTGTGTTGTATATTTTTTTTCAGATTGAAGATTAATATTACAAAAATAAAAAATATATGTACATAGCAGCATAGAAAGCGTTGCTATTTAAAAATAAAATATACTTTGATTATCAATGAGTTATTTATTGAAACGTTGCAATTTAACGTTTTGAAAGATTTTCTTCTCCTAAAATGACGACACCCAATCCCTGAAAGAGAAAGTTTTGAGGAATTTTTTTTCGGATGCGTGTCCGTTGGGAACGTATGGTTTCGCTGCTGATACCCCGACAAGCCGCACACTCTTTTGTCGAAAAACCGAGTTGCAACAATGCACATAGAAAAGCGTCGTTGTCGGTTAGCGGTACTATGCTCGAAACTTGTTGCAAATAGGTATCGAACTCTTTCAATATAGTCGTCTGAAACGATTTCTGCTCGTTATAACTCAACGATTCTTTATCGGAGTTTATCTTTTTGTATAAATCGGTATAGATATTGCTTTCTTTGAAATGTTTGCTACATGTTTCTCCTGCTTTTCTGATAATATCTATAATTTGTAATTCCCGGTTTTCGTTTTCTTGGGCGCGGGCTTCTTGTCTTTCCCATTTGTGGGCGAAGATTCGTTCGTTGCGGCGTTTCAGATGTTTCCGATAAATGAAGAATACCACGATCGATAACAGCAGAACGACGATTATGCTAACGGTTATCGATACAATGAGCCGTATATGACTTTGCTCTTTCAGGTCGGAAGTTATCCGTATTTGTTCTTGTCGATCTATCTGGTGAGAAACGGCCATGTTTTCAATCGAATCGGACAGGCGATAAGCCTCCTGTAAATAACGATATTTCATGGAGTCTGTTATACCCGACTTTTCGGGTAGATCGGCCAGCTTGAAATAGGCCGAGGCCTTTACCGATTTTTCTTCGCTGCAGCTGGCTTGTTCGAGATAAAACAAAGCCGAATCGTATTGCATTTGCATGGCAAATAACTGTCCCCGTACGGCATAGTTGCGCAATCGTTTTACTTCGTCGTTGGTCAACGACAACGCTTTCGCATTACATTCCAATGCCGATTTTATATCGTTTTTCAATTTATAGGCGCTTGTCAGATTATTATAGACCGAGGAACGTTCTTCCCGATTTTTTATTTCCGGGAAAAATCCGAGCGGTTTTTCGAAATAGTAAAAGGCGCTGTCACGGTCTTTATAGAGAAAATGGTATTTCCCTATGCCCCGATAGGCGTGGGAAAGATTGCTCTTGTCCTCCAATTCTTTCGAAACATATAGAGCTTGTTGGTAGGCGCTTCGAGCGGTTTCGTAAATGTTGTGTTCCAGAAGAAGGTCCCCGAGTTGATTGTATATTTTACTCTTTAACTCGTTGTCGTTCGATTCGTTGAGTCGTTTTAATGCTTTATGATAGAAAATGACGGCTGAGTCGGGCATGTAACGCTTTTCCATCTCCACACCGTTTTGATAGAGGATTTCAGCTTTTTCGGTGTCATGATGGTTACATGAGCCGAGTAATATCGATAATAATAATATAGTGTATATAAAACCCCGTTTCATGACCGATAGAAAATAGAATAGCTCCCAAAGATACGAAAAGGTGAGAGCAGAGACAAACGGAAAACCTGTTTCCGGTTTGGCTACGCCGAACCGTATCTTATCTTCGTAGTGACAAAGATAGCGAAAGGTGAGTGTAGATACAAACGGAAGTTTCATTTCCGATTTGGTTGTACCGAACCGCATCCTATCTTCGTAGTGACAAAGATAGAAATAATTCGCTATTTGGGAAATACAATCTTTCAGTCATCTTGATGACGACATGCCGCAGCTTCCGGGTAGGGGCATAAAAAAACTATCCCAGAAACCCGGGATAGTTTTCAAGATATGAACTTAGGATTTTTAGTCTTTCAGTTTAGCGCAAATGAACTCGCGGTTCAAACGGGCGATATTCGTCAACGAAATGTTTTTAGGACATTCGGCGGCACAAGCACCGGTGTTGGTACAGTTACCGAATCCCAATTCGTCCATCTTGGCAACCATAGCACGAGCGCGTTCGGCAGCCTCTACGCGGCCTTGCGGCAGCAGAGCGAATTGGCTTACCTTAGCCGAAACGAACAACATGGCCGAACCGTTTTTACAAGCTGCTACGCAAGCTCCGCAACCGATACAAGTAGCCGAGTCCATAGCCTCGTCGGCATCGATTTTAGAGATAGGAATTGCGTTGGCATCTTGTGCACCGCCCGTGTTTACCGAGATATATCCTCCGGCTTGCTGTATTTTGTCGAATGCACGACGGTCTACCATCAAGTCGCGAATAACGGGGAATCCGGCCGAACGCCACGGTTCTACGGTGATTACGTCTCCGTCGTTGAATTTACGCATGTGCAATTGGCAAGTGGTAACGCTGGTGTCGGGCCCGTGGGGGTGTCCGTTAATATAGAGCGAACACATACCGCAAATACCTTCGCGGCAATCGTGGTCGAATACTACAGGCTCTTTGCCTTCGTTAATCAGTTGCTCGTTGAGCAAGTCGAGCATTTCGAGGAAAGAGCTGTCGGTAGATACACCATTAAGTTTATATTCCTCAAATCTACCTTTTTCTTTGGGACCTTTCTGGCGCCAAACTTTGAGTGTTATATTTATTGTTTTTTCCATAACTTTATCGTGTTATACCGGAATTAAAACGGCGATTAAACAAATTATTTCTTGTAGTTACGTTGTTGAACTTTGATAGCTTCGTATTTCAGTTCTTCTTTCAATAATTCGGGCTTTTTGTCTTCGCCTTGATATTTCCAGCAGCTTACATACATAAAGTGTTCATCGTCACGTTTTGCTTCTCCTTCTTCTGTTTGATATTCTTCACGGAAGTGTCCGCCGCAAGATTCTTCGCGGTTGAGAGCATCGAGGGCCATCAATTTGCCTATTTCGAGGAAGTCTTCCACGCGCAAAGCCTTTTCGAGCTCTACGTTCAGTGTATTGGCTTCGCCGGGAATACGCACGTTGGTGTAGAATTCTTTCTTCACCTCTTCGATTTTTTCGAGGGCAGTTTCCAATCCGGCTTTGTTACGTCCCATGCCCACATAGTCTACCATGATACGTCCCAACTCTTTGTGTATGGAGTCTACCGAACGTTTCCCCTTGATATTCATCAAACGGGCGATACGAGCTTTTACCGCTTTTTCGGCTTCTACAAATTCGGGCAGATCGGTCGAGAAACGGGGAACTTGGATTTGGTCGGACAAATAGTTTTGAATCGTATAGGGAAGTACGAAATAACCGTCGGCAAGACCTTGCATCAAAGCCGAAGCACCCAAACGGTTGGCTCCGTGGTCCGAGAAGTTGGCTTCACCGATAGCGAACAGACCGGGAATGGAAGTCATCAATTCGTAGTCCACCCAGATACCGCCCATCGTGTAGTGCGATGCGGGATAAATCATCATAGGAGTCTCATAGGGATTATCATCGACGATTTTTTCATACATCTGGAAGAGGTTTCCGTAACGGCTGGCTACGGCTTCTTTTCCTTTTATTTGGATAGCGGCTTGTTCTCCGCCCAAACTTTCGATCACGTGGTGGTCGAGACCTTGTATAGCTTGTTTGCCCAAGCGTTCGATACTTTCTTTGAAATCGAGGTAAACGGCATAACCCGTAGCTCCTACGCCATAACCGGCATCGCAACGTTCTTTGGCTGCGCGAGAGGCCACGTCGCGAGGAACAAGGTTACCGAAGGCCGGATAACGACGTTCCAAGTAGTAGTCGCGATCTTCTTCTTTGATGTCGGTCGGTTTCAATTTGCCGGCACGGATAGCTTCGGCATCTTCTTTTTTCTTCGGAACCCAGATACGACCGTCGTTACGCAACGACTCCGACATCAAAGTCAGTTTCGATTGGAACTCGCCGTGTGCAGGAATACAAGTGGGGTGAATCTGAGCGTAAGCCGGGTTGGCGAAATAAGCGCCTTTATGATAACATTGAACGGCTACCGAGCCATTCGATGCCATAGCGTTGGTCGAAAGGAAATAAACGTTTCCGTATCCGCCGGTAGCGATAACGACAGCGTGTGCCGCGAATCTTTCAATCTCTCCGGTAACCAGATTACGGGCGATGATACCGCGCGCACGACCGTCGATAATCACGAGGTCGAGCATCTCGTAACGTGTAAATTGTTTTACCGTACCTTTTTTCACCTGACGGTTGAGCGATGCATATGCACCTAACAACAGCTGTTGTCCGGTCTGGCCTTTGGCATAGAATGTACGAGATACCTGAGCGCCACCGAAAGAACGGTTAGCCAATTGACCCCCATATTCGCGGGCAAAGGGAACGCCTTGTGCCACGCATTGGTCTATGATGTTGTTCGATACTTCGGCCAGACGGTAAACGTTGGCTTCGCGGGCACGATAGTCGCCACCTTTGATGGTGTCGTAGAATAAACGATATACCGAGTCTCCGTCGTTTTGATAGTTTTTGGCGGCATTGATACCTCCCTGAGCGGCGATAGAGTGGGCGCGACGAGGTGAATCTTGAATGCAGAAGTTCAATACATTGAAACCCAACTCGCCGAGAGTGGCGGCAGCAGAGCCACCGGCAAGCCCTGTACCTACGACGATAATGTCAAGACGGCGTTTGTTGGCCGGGTTCACCAATTTTTGGTGAGCTTTATAATTGGTCCACTTTTCGGCCAATGGGCCTTCGGGTATTTTAGAATCTATGGTAGACATAACAATTGTTTTTCTGTGAATAAATAGTTTGGTTTATTAAAGGGTGCAAGTTCCGCAACCGGTCAGGCTCATCACATAGAAAGAGATGGCAACGGCGGCAAAGCCCAAGCAGATGATTGTTGCGAAAATGTTGGAGATACATTTCCAACGGTTGAACCATACGTGGTTGTTGATACCGATGGTTTGCATGGCACTCCAAAATCCATGAGTGAGATGGAACCACAAAGCAACGAACCAAATGAGATAAATAACTACATAGATCGGGCAACCGAATGTCTCACGGATCAAGGCGATTCCGTCGTGAGGATTTACTTCGGGCAAATGACCGACGATTTCGTTGAGCTGCATTTTGTACCAAAAGTTGAAGAGGTGCAAAACCAATCCCAACAAAACGATGATACCCAAAACGAGCATGTTTTGAGATGCCCATTCTACGGTTTGCGGGCGAGTGTTCACCAAATAACGGTCGTTACCGCGCGCCTTCCGGTTTTGCAAGGTCAACCAAAATGCGTAGACAATGTGAAGAACGGCTCCGGCAGCGAGAATGACAGTTCCTGCCAAAGCATACCAGTTGGCTCCCAAAAATTGGCAAACGGCATTGTAGCCGGCAGGGCTGATTAACGCCACTAAGTTCATACACATGTGAAACGTTAGAAATAGGACGAGAAAGAGTCCGGTAATACTCATGACTACTTTTCGTCCTATGGACGAGTTACTTAACCACATAGGATTTGAATTTAAGTTATTATTTGTTGTAAATGAAATTTATGCAAATTTACACCATGCAAAATTAAATGAAGTATGCGGAATAAACAAGCTAATAAGGAAATATTTCTTTAATGTATAGTCTGTTGCCGGGGAAGTTCCCGAATGCTTAAAGAAATTAAATCGTGTGTTTTTTCTTAAAATATATCTATCTTTGCAATAAGCGCGAAAATAGGCTACACTCGGCTTGATCGAACGAGCTTGCCGTTGTTTTCGTTTTGCGTCGTTTTTTTGTTACAATTATCAATAAAAATAAATATGAAGAACAGTAATTTTTTCTTATTGGCCATTACGGCTGCAACGGTTGTGTCCTGTGGTACGCATCCGTCTTCTTACACGATTAACGGAACGGTTTCCGATACAACGTTGAACGGAAATAAAGTTTATTTGACCGATATGGCATCCCGCAATGTATTGGATAGCGCGGTGATTGCCAATGGTAAGTTTACGTTTACCGGTAAAGCGGATACCGCATTGATTTGCCAGATACAATCACGTCCGTATCGTATGGAGTTGGTTCTTGAAAACGGCGATATCGCTGTTGAAATGGGAGAGACCGATAAACGTTCGGGTACTCCTCTGAACGATAGTTTCGCTTTGTTTATGTCCGATATGGATTCTTTGCAGAATACGATTATCGCCAAACAACAGGAAATTATGCAGAAAGGATTGTCCGAAGAAGAGCTTCGCGAGGCTTGGCAAGACTTCCAAACGAATACTATTATGCCCGAATTTAACCGAGTAATGTCCGAGAATTTCGATAGAAATAAAGATAATGCCGTAGGTGCATGGGCTATTGCCAACTGGAATTTGGAACCGGCTCAATTCGATTCCGTACTTAATCTCGCCGGCGAAACCTTGAAGTCCAATCCGCTTATAAAAAAGATGATCCAGCAACAGGAGATGTTGAAAGACGGCCGAAGGCGCTATGTTTACCGATTTCACGATCGAGCAACCGGACGGCAGCAAGGTTTCGCTTTCCGATTATGTGGGAAAAGGTAAATATGTTTTGGTAGACTTCTGGGCATCTTGGTGTGGTCCTTGTCGAGCCGAGATACCGAATATCAAAGAGCTGTATGACAGATTCCACAGCAAAGGACTCGATGTTTTGGGCGTAGCCGTTTGGGATAAGGTAGAAGCAACTCAAAAAGCTATAAAGGAGCTGGGAATCGTTTGGCCTCAGATTATCAATGCACAGCAGATTCCTACCGAATTATACGGTATTCAAGGAATCCCCCACATCATTCTGTTTGCTCCCGACGGTACGATTGTCGCTCGCGATTTGCGCGACGAGGCAATGAAGAAAAAAGTGATCGAAGTTATGAAAAAATAGTAGATGTCCTATCGTGAAAGTTAAAGGAGTGGCAACCGCCACTCCTTTTTTTTGTATATTCTTATTTCATTTCTTTTTCTTTTATGTTTCGTTTGTGATTCGAATAGAGAAAGAAAGAGTAAATAAAGAAAGTAAACGAAATAATTTGTGTGTAAATAAAAAAATATTATACTTGCACAAAAATAATTATTTCATTTCTTGTCAATTCTAAAAAGTGTTATTATGAAAAACAAATTACTGTTAGTGAGCTGTGCTCTGTTTTTGTTTTCGAGTGCGGCTTTTGCCGAAAATTTATTGGTGACCAAAACATCGGGAGGTGTAGACGAAGAAGGAACTCTCCCTTATGTCGTGGCGAATGCCCCGGGCGGGTCGGTCATCGAGCTGTCTATCGGTGATGAGACCACCGTTACGATTCCCGAAACGATTTTGATAGACAAGAACCTGACTATCGACGGTAAAGGAAAGACGATTTCCGTAGCCGAGCCGGGAGTTTCTAATTATCGTATTTTTAAAATCGGGCTTTACGAACCCGAAGATGGGGCGGAATTAATATCGCTTACGTTGAAAAACTGTACGCTCTACGGTGGTGACGGTACGGCTTTGGTCGATACGGAAACGACTATGGCTACTTGGTCGGCTACTATTTTGGTCGGTAAGAACGGTACGCTCACCGGCGAGAATCTGATTTTCGAAAAGGCGAAAAACGGTTATGCTGCCGGTATTATGGCATGCGGCGATATTACGCTTACGAACTGTATTTTTAAAGGCCTTTCGGGTACGAGTGCCGGTGGTGCGTTATATACCAACAGCGGTGTGACGGGTCGTTTTACTAATTGTACATTTACGAATAATACTAGTGAAGCTCACGGTGGCGCCGTTGCTTGTTCGGGTAGCACTAACTATTTTACCGATTGTGTTTTCACGGGTAATACGGTTACCGGTGCTAAGAGTGACGGAGGTGCCATATTCTTGCAAAAAGCAGGAGCTTCGGCGGAAATAGTGAATTGTACGTTTACTCAAAATTCAACGACTCGTTATGGGGGTGCAATAAGTCAAAAAAATGATATCGCGACAAATGGAGTTTTGACTATTAAAAATTCTACCTTTACCCAAAATAAGTCTACGGCAGCAAAAGGTGGCGGTGGGGCATTGCTTACTTGGATGGGTGATGTTACTGTTGAGAATTGCTCTTTTGAAGCTAATGCAGTAGAAGGTAGTGGTGGCTCTGGTGGAGCTTGGTATGCATCAATGACGGCGGCAGATATTAACAGCTGTAAGGTGTCGAATACCTATTTCGGGGAAAATACTTGTACGGCTCATGGTGGTGCTATTCTTGCGAAAGTGCCCGATGGAGTTTTCACGAATTGTACTTTCTACAAAAATGTAGGTGGTACCGGTGGTGGAGCGTTGGCTTGTCAAGCTGCTACCACTAGTGTCTACAACAGTACATTTGTGGGGAACGAGTTGAAGAATGAATCGTATGGCACAGGTATCCACTCTGCATCGAATGGTGGTTTCAACTTGTATAATAATATTGTTGTCGGTGGTGTAAGCGGTATTGCTGATGTGTATACGCATAACAGTTGTACACTTGCCGGTAGCCATAATATTTACGGTACGATAGCCGAAGGTACACCTGTAACTACCGACGAATTTGTGGATAATGTAGTTTATACCGATCAGAAACTGTTTGCGGAAGATGAACCTGTCCCGGCTCTCAATGAGGGTACGACCAAAAATATCGCTATTGCAGCCGACGGTATCGCAGCCGGAGCCGGTATTTTGGTAGAAGGTGTTCCCACAGTGGACCAACGCGGCAAATCTCGTTCGGCGACTAATCCGGCCATCGGCTCCTATGAAGAGGAGAAAGCCACATCGATAGAGCGTGTAGCTGTTGAGAAATTGTTTTGGCCTAATCCTGCGCAAGGCAATATCAACTTGCCGGAAAGTGTTTCGAATATCGTTATTTATGATTTGCAAGGCAGTTTGGTAAAAGAGGTTGCTATGCCTACACAATCTGTTTCTGTGGAAGGTTTGAATCCCGGAATCTATCTGATTCGTATCACTCTAAACGGCAACGAACACAACCATCGCTTGGTTATTAAATAATAGAATTCATCATGTGTTTAAAAACGGGAACTTCACGAAGTTCCCGTTTTTTTGTGAAATGAGTAGAGGGTAAGCCGGTGTACCTGAGCTGTGAGTTCAGTAGAGAATCCGAGGGGTAGACATGTATTTTAGCTATGGAATTTTTGTAGATAACCGCGTACCGAACTTTTAGGGAGAGTTTGATTCTTGTTTAAAGTGTATTACTCCTTCTCCCCTTGTACTTTGCAACGCAAAATATAGGAGAGAAGTGTGAATACCTTCGATAACAGGAACAGGGTAGTGTATCTCCCCCTCCCCCTGTGTTCCTGTAAGGAATATAGGGGGAGTGCCCGCGGGCGAGGGGGTTGAATATCCGATACAAACAGCCTGATGAGATGTCGGTTTCAACCCCATAAGCAAGAATGATGTAATATTTTTAACCCCTCCGTCACTTTGTGACACCTCCCCTATATGGCTAACGCCACACAGAGGAGGAGGGTAAATACAAACCCCTCTTATTCATTAACAGTCAAATTTATCCCCATGAATTTTCTATTGAACCGGGAGAGGGGGGAGTACCCAATTTTGTTACTGCTGTTGGTGTTGCACCTTCACCCTTGCCGTGCTCCGTAATGCTACGGGACACGGTAGGGAGAGGTTGAGATGTATTTCCGCCTTCGCTCCTGCTTCGATTTACGTGCGATTCCTCCGTAATATCACGAGCCACCACGGCAAGAGGAGAGGACTAAGATGTCGCTTCGAATATTCTTTTTACCTCTACCCGCGAATACAAGAGAGAATTTGAAAGACGATTCCCTTTGATTGCCTATTGAGTCGATATCCTCACTAATTTATAGGCTGAGCCGAGTTATGAGGTAACGTTGTCATCGAGGTAGATAAAGGACAGATGCATTTTAAATTTCTTCATTGGGGGTGGCGGGATTGTAGTCGATAGATTTTTGGAATCTCATTCAAGGCCTGTATATGGTCGTGCGTTGTTTATGTTATTTCTGCATATAATGTCGTCGTTCTTCGGGCGGGAATTTTTCAATGGCGTAGCGAAGCATGGTTCGAGGCATATCGCGATAGCGGGTGTCGAGGAAGGTGCAGAGCCGGATTTTATCTTTTTTTCCGACCTCTCGCAGCATCCAGCCTACGGCTTTGCGGATTAGGTCATGTTTGTTGTACAAGAGAATATCGGCAATAGCGAGGGTGTCGTCAAAACAGCCTTTGCGGATCCATTGCCAAGTGGAGACAATCGAAATGCGTTGTTCCCAGATGAGGCTGCTTTGGGCCAGCCGATAGAGTGGGGCGTGGTCTTTTTCTTCGAGATGGCATCCGACGATTTGTGCTGCGGATAAATCGACCAAATCCCAGTTGTTGATATATGCGGTATTGGATAAATAGGTGCGGTATATCGCTTCTCGACGGTTGGCATCGGCTTTTTTGAATTGTTCGACCATACATAACAAGGCGGCCATGCGCAACTCGTGAACCGGGTTGTGTAACAGGATTTCGAGTTGGTCGAGCGGGGTATCTAAGTATTGTTTGACGATACTGCGCGTTACGGGAACGGGGATGCCGATGAATATGTCTTTCTCGCCGTATTCTCCTTTTCCGGTTTTAAAGAATCCAGAGAGAGTTTTTACTTTGTCGGGGTTGGCTGCCGCCCGAATTGCTTGCTCTATGTCTTGTGCTGTGTGCATGATTGGATATGCTTGATTTTTTACAAAGATAAAGATTGCATGTGGCGGAATCAAATTTTGCTTTTGTTCAAATTTAATTTTTAATATAAGGGAGAGGTTGCGGGTGTGGATTTTAATTTGTTGAAATAAAGTTAAAAATAATGTGTAAATTATTGGCTGAAATTTTCTCTTTCGGTTTTATGATAATAGTTGTTTTTGATAATGTTTTTAGATGTTAATTTTAAAGGGCTCTATTGAAAAATTTGCGGATAGGTGGCAAGGTGATGGAAAATATTCGATTCTCGGGAAGATAAAATTTGAATAAATGATTGATATATAGTTGTATATAATGAAAATTGGAATGCGGGAATCAAGAAGAAATAGGATTGTAGGTTCTTTGGGTTGGGTGTAAATCCTTTTTTGGGGAAAGAAAAAGAGTTGGTTTGCTTAAAATGACTATTTTTGTAGTGAAGCAGCGAAACATAGATTACGTGTTGTCATCGTCAAGTAAATTTGTTTTTACTCAGGGTTTGTGCTATGTTCGTTTTTTAGAAAGATAATTTGAAAACAGTCTCGGCATGGTTCTCAATTACATTTGGATCGCATTTTTCGTTATTGCCTTTGTGGTGGCGGTGGTACAGACTTTCGTATATGGAAACACGGGAATCTGGACCGATATTATGAATGCTTCGTTTTCCTCGGCTCGTAGCGCGTTCGATATTTCTTTGGGTTTGACAGGTGTTCTTACGTTGTGGCTCGGACTTATGAAAATAGGGGAGCGGGGTGGGGTAGTCGCTGTTTTGTCGCGTTGGATCAGTCCGTTGTTTTCCCGACTTTTCCCGGGAGTTCCCAAAGGGCATCCGGCTTTGGGGTCGATGTTCATGAATGTTTCTGCCAATATGTTGGGGTTGGACAATGCTGCTACTCCATTGGGATTGAAAGCGATGAGAGAGTTGCAAGAGTTGAATCCCAAGAAGGACACGGCGACCGATGCCATGCTGATGTTCTTGGTTTTGAACGCTTCGGGGTTGACCTTGATTCCTATCGGGGTGATGACTTATCGGGCACAGATGGGGGCAGCCAATCCTTCGGACGTTTTCTTGCCCATTTTAATCGCCACGTTCATGGCGACGTTCGTGGGGCTTTTGGCATTGTGTATCAAACAGCGAATCAATATATTCGACCGGGTAATTCTGCTATGGGGATTGGGGCTTACCGCTTTTGTGGGTGGGGTGTTTTATTATTTCTCCTCTTTGCCGGAAGAGAAGATTTCGTCTTATTCGGCTTTTGCAGCCAACAGTATTCTGTTTACGATTATCGTAATTTTTATCGTGGCGGGATTTGTCAAACGAATCAATGTTTACGATGCTTTTATAGAGGGCGCGAAAGAGGGTTTTAAGACGGCGGTTATGATCATACCCTATTTGGTGGCTATTCTCGTGGCTATCGGGATATTCCGGGCATCGGGAGCGATGGATTATATCGTCGAGGGTTTTGCTGCGGTTTTCGGTTGGTTGGGAATAGATACCGAATTTGTAGGAGCATTGCCTACGGCTTTGATGAAGTCGTTGAGCGGTAGCGGTTCGCGAGGTATGATGGTCGATGCGATGTCGGCTTATGGTGTAGACTCCTTTGTGGGTAGGGTAGCTTGTACCGTGCAAGGATCGACCGACACGACCTTTTATATCTTGGCGGTCTATTTCGGTAGCGTAGGGGTGCGTAAGACCCGCTATGCGGTCGGCTACGCTTTGCTGGCCGATGTGATAGGGGCTATTTCGGCTATTACGGTTTCTTATTTCTTCTTCAAGTAATTCTTATTCGCAGAATTGCACTATCTTTGCAGAATATGCGGAAATGGGTTCGTACCTCGTATAACCGAGGATTCGGCCTCCGTAGCTGTGCGTTGCGAGTGTTTTATAAGATAAAAGAGATAAAGTCATGGCTGTGAGTTATTTTGCCGAAGACGTCAAGATGCCGGCGATAAAAAAGAGAGAAACGACCGATTGGATACGTCGTGTCGCTTCGGGGTATGGGAAGAAATGCGGCGATATAGCCTATATCTTTTGTTCCGATGAGAAGATTCTCGAAGTGAATAAGGCTTATTTGCAGCATGACTATTATACCGATGTGATTACGTTTGACTATACCGAGGGCGATAAAATAAGCGGTGATATATTTATCAGCGTGGATACTGTCCGTTCCAATGCGGAACAGTTCGGAACCGATTATGACGAAGAGCTTCATCGGATTGTCATACACGGTGTTTTGCATTTGTGCGGTATCAACGATAAAGGCCCGGGTGAGCGTGAGATGATGACTCGTCATGAGAACGAGGCTTTGAAGCTGAGGTGATTGAATATATTTCTGATTTCTATGTAGCGGGGGAGGGTTCTTTCTCGATAAAAGTCATGGAGAAATAATATACGATGGATTTTAATTACGATGTGATAGTGGTGGGTGCAGGGCATGCCGGGTGTGAAGCGGCGTGCGCTTCGGCCAATCTTGGTTCGAAAACCCTGCTTATTACTATGGATATGAATAAGATAGCTCAGATGAGCTGTAATCCTGCGGTCGGTGGTATCGCCAAAGGGCAGATTGTTCGTGAGATTGATGCGTTGGGCGGATTCATGGGGATTGTGACCGATGAGACGGCGATACAATTCAGAATGCTGAACCGCTCGAAAGGTCCGGCCATGTGGAGTCCTCGTTCACAGAGCGACCGAACCAAGTTTATTGCTACTTGGCGCTCTATTTTGGAAAATACGGAGAATCTATATATGTGGCAAGACTCTGTTAATCAGATTCTTGTGAGGAACGGTCGCGTGACGGGCGTGGTGACGGATATGAACGTGACGTTTACGGCGAAATGCGTGGTGTTGACGACCGGTACTTTTATGAACGGTTTGATGCATATCGGTCGTACCCGACTGCAAGGGGGGCGTATCTCTGAGCCGGCATCACACGGTATTACCGAGCAGCTCGTGGAGCTGGGTTTTACCGCCGGACGTATGAAAACGGGAACACCGGTTCGAATCGATGGCCGGAGTATTCATTTCGAGGAGGCGACCGAGCAGAGGGGAGAGGACGATTTTCACAAGTTTTCTTTCCTCGATTTCCAGCCTCGTCCGTTGACGCAACGTAGTTGTTGGACTATTTATACGAATGAACAAGTACACGATATATTGCGTGCAGGTCTGCCCGATTCGCCTTTGTATAACGGTCAGATACAAAGTATCGGACCTCGCTATTGTCCCAGTATAGAGACAAAAATAGTGACATTTCCCGATAAAACGGAACACCAGTTGTTTCTCGAACCAGAAGGGGAAACTACGCAGGAATATTATTTGAACGGTTTTTCTTCGTCGTTGCCTTTGGATATTCAGGTAAAGGCTTTGCAAGAAATTCCGGCATTGCGAGATGTGCGTATATATCGTCCCGGTTATGCGATCGAATATGATTATTTCGACCCTACACAATTAAATCATAATTTGGAAACTAAACAGATTTCCAATCTTTTCTTTGCGGGACAAATCAATGGCACGACGGGGTATGAAGAGGCCGGAGGACAGGGGCTTATCGCCGGAATAAACGCTCATATCAATTGTCACGGAGGTGCTCCGTTTACATTGGGGCGGGACGAAGCCTATATAGGGGTTTTGATCGACGATTTGGTGACAAAAGGTGTCGATGAACCTTATCGTATGTTCACTTCGAGAGCCGAATATCGTATTTTGTTGCGTCAGGACGATGCCGATATGCGCCTTACCGAGCGAGCTTATCGGTTAGGGTTGGCGAAACGGGAGCGATATGATTTGTTGACGGCGAAACGGGATAGCGTGGACCGGTTGATTCGGTTTGCGCAAAACTATTCTATAAAACCGGCCTATATAAACGAAGGTTTGGAAGCTCTGGGAACAGCTCCCTTGAAACAGGGGGTGCGATTGATCGATTTGATATTACGTCCCCAGTTGGATATGGCCAAACTTTCGACATTGGTTCCTGCGTTGAAACAAGAAATTTCTGTTATAAAGAATCGCAGAGAAGAAATTGTAGAGGCTGCCGAGATTAAGATGAAGTATCAAGGTTATATCGATAGGGAGAAAATGATTGCCGATAAAATTTCTCGTTTGGAACATATTCGCATACGAGGGAAATTCGATTATAGCCAGATACATGCATTATCGACCGAAGCTCGTCAGAAATTGGAAAGAATAGATCCCGAGACCATAGCGCAGGCTTCGCGCATACCGGGTATTTCGCCGAGCGATATAAACATATTGCTGCTGTTGGTGGGACGTTAATGTTTCACGTGAAACAAATCGCCAGAAAGCCTTTAAATAAAGGGATAGAACGAATAAAACAATAAAAATAAAATGAGTGTAGAGATTATTAAAAGTAAGATTCGCGATGTTGTTGACTTTCCTCAAAAGGGAATTGTTTTTAGAGATTTGACAACAGTTTTCAAAGATGCGGATTGTTTGAGGGAATTGTCGGATATGCTTACTGCCATATATGCCGAAAAGGGTATTACGAAAGTAGTGGGTATAGAGTCTCGCGGTTTTATTATGGGGCCTATATTGGCAACGCGTATTGGAGCCGGATTCGTGCCTATGCGCAAACCGGGAAAACTTCCTGCTGAAACTTGGCAGGAAAGTTATACCAAAGAGTATGGCGTAGATGTCATAGAGATTCACAAGGATGCCCTTTGTGAAAACGATGTTGTTTTATTGCACGATGATTTGTTGGCGACAGGTGGGACTATGTTGGCCGCTTATAATTTGGTAAAACGATTCAACCCGAAGAAAGTCTATGTCAATTTTCTCGTTGAATTGGAGTTTTTGAAAGGAAGAGATTTATTTCCGAACGATGTAGAAATCGAGTCTCTGATAAAATATTGATACGGATTGATCGATAAAAACGAAAATATTAAGAATAAGCTCGCCCTTTTACCGGATACCCCGGGCGTATACCAATATTTCGATAAAACGGGAAAGATTATTTATGTAGGTAAGGCGAAGAATCTGAAACGTCGTGTGTCTTCTTATTTCAATAAGGTGCATGATTCGCCTAAGACTAATATTCTTGTCAAAAATATTTATGATCTTCAATATATTGTCGTCAAGACCGAGGAAGATGCTTTGCATCTTGAAAACAGCCTTATCAAAGCATATAAGCCTCGGTATAACGTTTTGTTGAAAGACGACAAGACTTATCCGTGGATTTGTTTGCGTAACGAACATTTTCCCCGGGTGTTTCTGACTCGCAAAGTTTATAAGGACGGGTCGAAATATTATGGCCCGTATGCCAATGTACATTTGGCGAAAACCGTGTTGGGGTTAATTCGAGAATTATATCCTATTCGCACATGCAATTATGCATTGACTCCTGAAAATATCGAAAAAAATCGTTTTCGGGTTTGTCTGCAATATCACATTAAAAATTGCAAGGGGTGTTGTGTAGGCAAAATATCGGAACAAGAATATAACGGATATATCGAACAGGTGCGTCAGATTCTCAACGGAGACATACACCAATTGAGTAACCATTTGTTGGAAGAGATGTCGTCCCTGTCTGCCGAGCTGCGTTTCGAGGAAGCACAGGTTGTTAAGGAAAAATACGATTTAATCGAGAAGTATAAAGCTAAATCGGTTATCGTGAATCCGGCTTTGCACGAAATCGATGTCTTTTCTTACGATGAGGACGAGGGGGTAGCTTTTGTGAATTATATGCACGTGCGAGGCGGTTCGATCGTACAAAGTATTACTATCGAGTATAAGAAAAAGCTCGATGAATCTGCTTCTGAAATTTTATCATTGGGTATTGCCGAGTTACGTTCCCGATTCGGAAGTCGGGCTAAGGAGGCTCTTGTACCGTTTTTACCGGAGTCTGATTTTATTGACCTTGAATTTGTCGTTCCGCAAAGGGGGGATAAGAAAAAATTACTCGCGGTATCGGAGCAGAATGTGAAGCAATATAAGGTAGATCGATTGAAACAAAGCGAGAAGCTGAATCCAGAACAGAGAGTCATGCGGATATTGACCCGGATACAACAGGATTTCAGGTTGCCCGAATTGCCGTGGCACATGGAATGTTTCGACAATTCAAATATACAGGGTACGAATCCGGTCGCCTCTTGTGTGGTGTTCAAGAAGGCGAAACCATCGAAAAAAGACTATCGCCATTTCGATATTAAGACTGTCGTGGGGCCCGACGATTTTGCTTCCATGCGTGAGATTATTTATCGCCGGTATCGTCGTTTGCTCGATGAAGGAGAGGAGTTACCGCAGTTGATTATTGTCGATGGCGGGAAAGGGCAATTGAGTGCGGCTTTGGAGTCGATCGACGCTCTTGGATTGAGGGGTAAAGTTTCGATAGTGGGTATTGCCAAGCGTTTAGAGGAAATTTATTTTCCCGGAGATTCCTTGCCTCTTTATATAGACAAGAATTCGGAGTCGTTACGAGTTATTCAGCACATGCGAGACGAGGCTCACCGGTTCGGTATTACATTTCATCGAAATAAACGGAGTAAAGGGCAGGTGAAGTCGGCGTTAGATTCCATTCCCGGTATCGGCCCTAAGAGTCGGGATTTGTTGCTGTCTCATTTCAAGAGTGTGAAACGGATTAAGGAGGCTTCGGAATCTGATTTGATGGCAGTCGTGGGGACGGCGAAAGCTAAAATCATAAAAAAATATTTGATTTAAACTATAATTATTTGATTTTCAAGTTTTTAGTTTTTTTTACTCCTTTATGGCCGGCTTTGAAAGCCGTTATACTACGTATAATCAAGTAAGTTTGCTTCCGTTTTGGATTTACATTATCTTTGTCTAATGCGAAAATAGGATGCGATTCGGAATGAAAAACGAGTGTATTCGTTTTATCTTGTACACTCCTTTCTCTATCTTTGCATGATAAGAAATGAATTTCCTATGAGAGTAGTCGTTCAAAGAGTGAAGAGGGCTTCGGTGCGGATAGGCGGAGAATTACATTCCTCCATAGAAGCCGGTCTTTTGATATTGTTGGGAGTGGAAGATAGCGACGAATCGTCGGATATCGAATGGTTGGTGAAGAAATGTGCTAATCTGCGTATCTTTGACGATGAGAACGGGGTTATGAACCGATCTTTAATCGATATGAACGGAGAAGTGATGATTGTTAGTCAGTTCACGTTAATGGCATCGACCAAGAAGGGAAACAGGCCCTCTTATATCCGGGCGGCCGGACATGAGCACGCTGTCCCTATGTACGAGGCTTTTTGCCGTCGTTTTTCGGAGGAAATTTCCAAAACGGTGGCTACGGGTGTCTTCGGCGCCGACATGCAGGTAGAGCTCGTGAACGACGGGCCGGTAACGATTTGTATGGATACGAAAAACAAGGAGTGATCTTATGACGATAAAAGAAGCGCAGGAACAGGTCGATAAATGGATTAAAAGCGTTGGCGTGAGATATTTCAGCGAATTGACGAATATGGCTATATTGACCGAAGAAGTGGGAGAGGTGGCGCGCATCATTTCCCGTCGGTACGGCGATCAGTCGTTTAAATCGGGGGAGGAGAACAGTGATTTATCGGACGAATTGTGCGATGTTTTCTGGGTATTGCTGTGCCTTGCCAACCAGACAGGGGTAGATTTGACCTCTGCTTTTGAAAAGAATATGGAGAAGAAGACAAATAGAGATAAAACAAGACATATCAACAATCCTAAATTAACAAAAAATGGATAGATACGAAGAAATGTTGAGTCGGTATAAAACCGATTTAGACGATGCACAAGTGGCAGCGGCCGTAGAAAAGATTGTGCGGGATAATTTGGCAACGAACAGTACTCCCGATGTATATAAGTTTTTGTTCAGTTGTATCGATCTGACTTCGTTGCATACAGAGGATAATACCGATTCGATTACTAAGTTTACCAAACGAGTGAACGATTTCGAAGAAGAGCATCCGGAGATGCCCAGCGTGGCCGCGATTTGCGTGTATCCTAATTTCGCGGGTACGGTTCGCGCCAATCTCGATGTGTCTTCTGTGAATATCGCTGCCGTGTCCGGCGGTTTTCCCACTTCGCAGACTTTTACCGAGGTGAAAGTAGCCGAGACGGCTTTGGCTCTCGGCGATGGAGCCGATGAAATAGATATCGTCATCAATGTGGGTAATTTTTTAGGCGGAAATTACGAGGAAATGTGCCAAGAAATCGAAGAACTCAAACAAACTTGTAGAGATGCTCATTTGAAAGTGATCCTCGAAACAGGAGCCTTAAAAACGGCTTCTAATATTAAGAAGGCTTCTTTGTTGTCTATATACTCGGGAGCCGATTTCATAAAGACTTCTACGGGTAAGAGCGAGCCGGCTGCGACTCTCGAAGCCGCTTATGTGATGTGTCAGGCCATTAAGGAATATTATGAGCAGACCGGGACGATGATCGGGTTTAAGCCTGCCGGTGGAATTTCTACGACAGCCGATGCTGTGAAGTATTATTGTGTGGTGAAAGAAGTGCTCGGTGAGAAATGGTTGACTAACGAATATTTCAGAATCGGAGCCAGCCGTTTGGCCAACAATTTACTTTCGGATATTTGGGGAAATCCCACGAAGTTCTTCTAAATAAAGTCGTTTGACGAAAATAAAGAAGCCCGGTACAATCCGGGCTTCTTTATTTTTATGATTTGCCAGCATGCTAAATGAACGAATCGTCATAAGCCATTTTTGCGTCGGTCACGAATTGTTTTATTTTCTGTTCTTCGCTTTTGGGGCAGATGAGCAGCACATTATCGGCTTCGGCTATGATGTAATCGTGAAGTCCTTCGACAACGACCAATTTTTCCCCCTTAACGGCTATGACACTGCCCGTTGTGTTGTAAAGTAACGCTTTGCAGTTTTGGGTTACGTTTTCGTCTTTATTTTTGGGTGAGTGGTCGTACAGCGCACTCCAAGAACCTAAATCGCTCCACCCGAATTCTGCGCAAAGCACAAATACGTTCGAGGCTTTTTCCATGATACCGAAATCTATCGATATACTGGGGCAGGCTGCGAAATTTTCGTCGATAAAATGTTTTTCTTCGGGCGTGTTGAATACTTTGATGTTTTCTTCGAATCGGTTCGAAATATCGGGTAAAAACCGTTGGAACGCTTTGATAATTGTCTGTACATTCCAAATGAAAATACCGGAGTTCCAGAAAAATTCGCCGCTCTCCACAAACATTTTGGCAAATTCGAGATTGGGTTTTTCGGTAAATGTTTTTACGGTCTTTATATTATCTTCGGCATCTTCGCCTATCTGAATATATCCGTATCCCGTTTCAGGACGATTGGGCTTTATGCCTAAGGTGAGCAGTGCCGGATATTTTGATACGAAATCGAGCCCGCGATTGACGCATTGAGCAAATTCGTCTTCTTTGAGAATGAGATGATCCGAGGGGGCTACCACGATATTGGCATTCGGGTTGAGAGCCTGAATATGATAAGAGGCCCAAGCGATACAGGGAGCTGTATTTCTTCGGGTCGGTTCCAGCAAAATATTTTCTTCGGCGATATCGGGTAACTGTTCTTTTACCAAATCGACATATATTTCGTTTGTGACGATGAATATATGGTCTTTGGGTATTATTTTTATAAATCTGTCATAACTCATTTGGAGGAGCGAACGTCCTATCCCGAAAAAATCGAGGAATTGCTTGGGTCTGTTGTTTCGGCTAAAAGGCCAAAAGCGACTTCCGATACCACCTCCCATGATTACACAATATCTATTTTCCATAGTCGTGTCGTTTTTTTAATGTTAATTCTTCTGCTAAAATAGCTATTTTTTATTAGAAAGATAGCTCGAATAACTTTTTTTGAAAAAAAACAGAGATTATTTGTCTTATTCAAAATCTGTTTTTATCTTTGCACCGCATTTAAGCCCAGATGGCGGAATCGGTAGACGCGCTGGTCTCAAACACCAGTGGATTAACCTCCATGCCGGTTCGATCCCGGCTCTGGGTACAAAGATAAAAGCTAAGTGTTGAGCAATCATCATTTAGCTTTTTATTTTGCCTAAAATTTTCCCATATTAGGCCCCATATTTTCCCCACGCGTAGAGCAGTATTTAAGACCAATTATCTTTGCTTGTAAAGAGAATTGATAAAAACAAAGCAAACGAAAAGAACAATCGGTTCATTTTCTCTCGTTTGCTTTATAGGATATGTAAGTTTAACTGCTTAACCACAGCGATGCATCAATCCAATATATGTTCTGGTATAGATGTAGTGCTTAACATTCCTGTAATTTGATAATCTGTATTAGGAATAGTCAGTTTCATAGTCATGTCTATCGGCGCAGGACTTTTTGTATGTACACTATCGAAGAGTTTGCCCCACTCTACGCCCAAATAGGCTTGAATAACACTTAATACTTGTGAGGAGTTTGCATTGATCTGAAAGTCATAAGATTTTGTCGTGGCGTCATTATCTGTAATATTTAGATGTAAACCGGGAATGCCATTAAATTGAGGTAGGGCATCGTCGGGTGTGACAAAAAACTCATAACTGCCTTTTGCTATCGGTTGTTCAGATAACCGTCCGTGAATTTTGTCTATGGCGAAAATATAGCACTCTTTTTCTTGGTTATTTACGAAAAAGAGCGTTGTATTGGCTTCCAGTGCTGGATAATTGCTCTCGGATATAGTATATGCCAAATAGCAGTCCGTTACTTTAACCTCTACTTTTTCCACATCATTTGTTACATTGTCAATAATAGTCAAGGTTGTGACTCCTTTCTGCATACCATACAGATTGATATGCCCTTTTAGGTTATCTTCCTCCCAATCATCGTTGTATTTCGAATAAATGGCTTGTAATACGTCTTCATTTTCTATGTCCAAGCTGATGTCTCCGCTGCCATTTGTGATTGAAATAGAAGTGGAACTTCGTTCTAGTCGTATTTCATAGTAGTCTTTTTCGAGAATGAATGGTGTTGGTGTATTTTCAATATTATCATCACTGCAAGCTACAATAAACAGGTACGTAATTAAAAGAACCGAATTGATAAGTTTATTCATATCCGCACAATTCCCTATTGGCTCTGTCGGGATATTAAATTTACAGATTGAAAAACGTGAGCCAACTATGTCACGTCTAAGTGAAGGCCATAGGAAATCTTTGATGCAAATGTAACAATAGCAGTCCACGCTATATGCGTAAAAACCAATATGCTATTTCTTGCATCGGTTTGCAAACTTCCTACATTTTCACTTATAAGATAAACATAACGTTCCTTCTTTTTTAAAGTGTCTTGGAGAGAGTTCCCTCAATCCACTCACAAAGATATGCGGTTTAGTTGAAATCCAGTCAAATACTATCAGATTACATTCTGAATACCCTATTTTTCTTCTCTATCTGTATGGAATTGAGCAGACTTTGCTGTAATTTCTCCCATTGCACCTTGAACCATTGGATTATTGGCGTATTATTTAGGGATTGTTTCTACAAAATGGATAGGATATTTGTTCCAGTATTTTTTATAAATTCTATTTTCTTGACCGTCTAAGTTGAGTTGATACATTCGAAATGTAACCCATTTGTTTTTAGGTTGCCACAATTCGTTATAGGAATATCGGTATTTCATACCGATGGCTTGCATCACCCTTCCGCTTCTTGGATTGTTTACGTCGTGTGTGGCCGTGATATAGGGTATTTCGATATGTTTTAGTTTTTCAATGACTACTCGGCAGGCTTCCGAACATATACCTTTGTGCCAAAATTCTTTTCTTAGTCCATAACCTAGATCGTAGCTATCACCGCCGCTTATATGGATATATCCGATGGGTATATTGTTACCTTTCAAACAAATAGCGTAGTAAAACAGAGTCTTCCCCGAATAAATTGCCGTATGTTTCTCGTGAAGATATGTTTTTGCTTCTTCGATGTCCTTTAATGGAAACATGGGGAGAAAAGCGTTTACCTCTACGTCGCTAAGAATGATGAACAGAGATTCTGTGTCTTGTTCTGCAAATGGTCGTAATATTAATCTCTCTGTTTCTAAGTAATTCATTTGGGTATAATTTGTCCTACAAATATAGCGTGAATATTGGATCGAAAGCCATATGGACAATGGATTTATATAATAATTTTTCATATAGATGTAATATTATATCAAACTTATTTTAATCGAAATTTTTTTGCTATTTCAATATTTTTTTCAATCTTGCAATGCTCTTAGAATTCTATTAATAGGAAATGGACGATAGCGCTTTAACCCATCAGTTAAAACAGGGTAACCAGTTAGCTTTTACCATTCTTTATGACACTTATTCAGAACAGGTGTATAGACTTGCGTTTAAATATTTGTGTAATAAAGAGCTGGCAGAAGATGCTGTGCAGAATCTTTTCATGAAAGTTTGGATTAAACGAACCTCTCTCGATGAGAGCCGCCCATTGAATCATTTTTTATTTACCGTTTTAAAAAACGATTTACTTACTATCCTTCGTGATCCCAAGAATCATATCTTTGTTTTGGACGATTGTTTGGAGTTATTGGAGCGTATAGACGGGGGCAACCAAGACGATGAGGATATGGATAAAGAGCAATTGGATTTGGTGCGCCATGCTATCGAACAGTTGTCTCCTCAAAGGAGGAAAATTTTTTCTTTGAAAATTTCGGGAAAGTATTCTAACCAAGAAATTGCAGATAAGCTAAATCTTTCTGTCAATACAATAAAATTCCAGTATAGCCAGTCTCTGAAACAGATAAAGGAGATTGTTCGTAAGTGTGCTATTTCCCTTTTGATGTAATGCTTAAAATAAGTTAATGTAATATCTGTATATAATACTTTTTGAAATTTATATAGTATTATATAATGAAAGCCAATGAAACATGCATTTTAGAAAACGACATCAGACCGATTCTGAGATATTGAAATATATATCCGGGCATATCGACAAAGATATAAACCGGCTGTTAAATGCCGAATCTTTGCCAATGGGAGGATGCGATGTGCCGGATTTCGATAAATTCGGCGTGTATGAAAGTTTGGCGCAGAGAATAGGTCGAAGCGAAAGACGAAATGTCTGGACGGTTTGTAAATGGGCTTGTGCCATTGCATTGGTATTGTTGAATGTCGGATATTTGGCTTATCAGAATATCGATTTATCGAAGCCTGTCTATAAAGAGGTTTGTTCTTTGAAGGGAGAACGATTGGTCGTATTGCTCGAAGATGGAACGCGAGTGTGGTTGAATGCAGACTCGAAGTTGGTTTATCCAGAGCAATTTGCGAAGGATAAAAGAGAAGTATCGTTAGTAGGCGAGGCTTATTTTGAAGTAAAGAAGGATATATCTAAACCGTTCATGGTACAGGCAGACGAAATGAATATCCGTGTAACGGGAACGAGTTTTAACGTATCGGGATATCCTACGGATTCGGTGGTTACGACCACGTTGGACGAAGGGGGTATAGTGATAAGTTATCCGTATGCAGAAAAATCGGGAACGTATCAGATGGCTCCCGGCCAGACGGCAATTTATGAAAAAGGAAGTAGGCTTTGTAAAGTCATGAAGAACGAGTATTATAAAGATGCTTCTGTTTGGAAGGAAAATAAATTGATATTCAGAAATGCTCCTTTGGAAGAGGTCTTGACTACATTGTCTCGACAATTTGACGTTTCTTTTGATATCCGCAGTGAAAAGATAGCTGCGTTCACATATAATTTCACCTGCAAGCTAAACAATTTGTCAGGTATTTTTGAAATGATGTCTGCCATTACCCCAATTAAGTTTAATGAAATATCGGAGAATGTATATGCTGTGAAAGAAAAATAATTAGTCTAATAACATATAAACACTAGAAATTTATGCTGAAAAAACACGTTTTTTCATACATCAGAAAATGGTGTATGGTAGGAGGGCTTTGTCTTGCTTTTCCGTGGGTTGCTTATGCTCAGCAACAGAAAATCTCGTTAAACATTCAGAATGTTACATTGAAACAAGCGATGGAACAGATAAAGGAGCAAGCTGTTGTAAATGTGGCATATAGTAAGGAATTTGTAGACCCGAACAAGACCGTTTCCTTGAAGGTCGAAAATGTGAGTTTGCAGACGGCGCTGACCCAACTATTTAAGGGTACAGATGTCGGATTCCGTTTCTTGGATAATAGTGTCCTTTTATACAATCAAAAGGAACAAGACAGTTCGGGAGCTGCATCGAAAGAGCAACAAATCGTATCGGTCAAAGGTACTGTCGTAGATCAAGTGACCGGCGAGCCTATTATCGGAGCGTCTGTTGCCGTAGAGGGATCATCGAAAGGAACCAGTACCGATTTGGACGGTAAATATTCGTTAAACGCACCCGTGGGTAGTACTTTGAAATTTTCTTATGTCGGATATAAGGAAACGAAAAAAGAGGTATTGCAGGCCGGGGTGTTAGATGTTTCTCTCATGGAGAGTTCTGTTTCTTTGGACGATGTGGTGGTCGTCGGTTATGGCGTACAGAAGAAGGTGAACGTAACCGGGGCCGTATCTATGGTAAAAGGAGATGAATTGGAAAACCGTCCCGTCGCTAATGTCAGTGCGGGGTTACAAGGCTTATTACCGGGTGTGAGCATTACGTCTTCGTCTGGGCAGCCCGGAGCCGTGCCTTCAATAACGGTTCGTGGTGTCAGTACCATAAATAGTAGTACCGCACCTCTTATATTGATTGACGGAGTTTCGGGTGGAGATTTGAATTTGTTGAATCCCAACGATGTAGAGAGTGTGTCGGTTTTGAAGGATGCTGCATCTGCCGCTATTTACGGAGCTCGTGCGGCCAACGGGGTTATTTTGATTACAACCAAGCAGGGCAAACGAAAGGAGAAGGCTACATTGACCTATTCGGGATATGTGGGTATGCAAACACCTACCGCTTTGCCGGAATTGGTAACAGGCCGGCAGTATATGGAGTTGTCTAACGAGGCAATGTCTGCCGCCGGTTTTTCCAGACCTTATGATGTGGATGCTTTTGAAAAATATGATTCGGGAATGTATCCCAATGAATATTCGAACACAGATTGGGTGAATGAAATTTTTAAGAAACATGCGTTGCAAACGAGCCACTCGGTAAGTGTAAGAGGTGGAAGCGAGAAAAGCAGCTACTTTATGTCTTACGGTTATTTAGATCAAGATGGATTGGTTGTGGGTGATGCATTTAAAACAAAACGGCACAATGCAAGAATCAATGTGAATACAGAGGTTTTCGATCGATTGAAAATAAACGGGAATGTCAGTTTTGTCGATTATTACCGTAATGCGTCCGGATTTTCGGGTACTGGTGGTGTATTTCGTTTAGCCCAACGCATGTCTCCGCTGTTACCGGTGAAATGGCAACAACAAAATGAGATGGGATTATGGGAAGACACCGAATATTGGTCCAGCGGGAGTATAAATAATCCTGTTTATGTTGCCACAGAGGGTGGAGAGGAAAAGAGAAAATCTCGTACATTGAATACTATCGTGAGTGCGGATTTGCGTATAATCGACGGTTTGAATTTAGGAGGACAATATGCTGCGAACTATTATTTCAGAGAAACTGATAAGTTTACTCCTACGTTACCGGAATATTTTTCAGACGGGACTCCCGATCCTGCTAATAAAAATATGAGAAATTCGGTGAGCCAAGCACATCAAGATGCTTTGACTCAAACCTTACAGTTAACATTGAATTTTCAGAAGCAGATCAATAAACATGAGATCGGGGCTTTGTTGGGATATTCGCAAGAGTGGTATAATTTCAGTAGTTTAAGCGCGAGTCGTAAGAAAATACCATTTGATGGCATTTATGTGATCGATGCAGGGACCGAGGATATTACGAATAGCGGTACGAAGAGTTCTTGGGCTTTGCGCTCTTATTTCGGCCGTGTGAATTATGCGTTTGATGGAAAGTATTTGGTAGAAGCGAATATGCGTATCGATGGTACTTCTCGCTTCGCTAGGGATAATCGTTGGGGATATTTTCCATCTTTCTCGGCTGGTTGGAATTTTTCCAGAGAAGAATTTATGCAGTTTGCAGAACCTGTGTTGAGTTCCGGTAAACTGAGGGCTTCTTGGGGTGAATTAGGAAACCAGAATGTGGGTAGCGATTATTATCCATATTTGACTCCTATTGATTCGGGAGAAAGTTATCCGATCGGAGGAAAACAGAATATCGGTTTTCAACAAAGTAAATTGGGAAATGCCAATATCAAGTGGGAAACGATAAGAATGTTGAATGTCGGTGTAGATTTGACTTTCTTTAATAATAGGTTGACCGCTTCTTTCGATTGGTTTAAGAAAGATAATATCGATGCATTGGTGAAACCTGTTTATCCTACGGTCGTAGGAATCACCGGAACGGCTAATTTGCCTTATGAAAACATGGGTAAAATCGAAAATAAAGGTTGGGAGCTTGAAATCGGTTGGCGAGACCAGATTGGAGAAGTGAAATATAATTTGCTATTCAATCTTTCTGATGCCAAGAATAAAATTGTCGATTTAGGAACGAGTGAACCTCGATTAACCAATAACATTCGTAGAGAAGGAGATCCTATCGACGCTTATTATGGTTATTTGACCGATGGTTTGGCACAGATTGATGACTTTGGCGGTGTCGATAGTAATGGAAAGTATATTAATCCTAAGTTCGCTATTCCAAAAGCGGCAGAAGCTATAACACAACCGGGAGATATTAAATATCGAGATATTTCTGGACCCGGTGGAATTCCAGATGGAGAAATAGATGAATATGATAAGGTTGTATTTGGCGATCCGTATCCGCATTATTCCTATTCATTGAGAGGCCAGTTGCAATGGAGAGATTGGGATTTTAGTTTTTATTTCCAAGGAGTGGGGAAAGTAAATGGTTATCTGTCAGATGAAGCCCGTCACTGTTTTATCAACGATTATTCTATTCCTAAGGTAGAACATTTGGATCGCTGGACTCCTAACAACCCCGATGCCACATATCCTAGACTGTATCAAGCTCAATCTCATAATTTATTATTCAGTGATTATTGGAAAGAAGATGCTTCGTATTTGCGTTTGAAAAATGTACAATTGGGTTATTCTATTCCCAAAAAACTTCTTAATCGATGGAAAATAGAGGGGTTGCGATTGTATGCGTCGGCAGATAATTTACTGACATTCACTAAATATTTCGGTGCTTATGATCCGGAAGTACGGGAATCTTCGGGCGATGTTTACCCCCAAGTAAAGACATACGTATTCGGTTTAGTTCTTTCATTTTAATAAATACCATTGCATATGAAAACGATTAAATATATTGCGGCTTTTTTGCCGTTGGCATCATTGTTGGTTTCATGTAACGATGATTTTTTAGACAGATATCCTCAGGATTCCGTGACTAATGAAACTTATTGGAAGACGGAGGAGCAGTTGCGCGCGGCATTGTATCCTTGTTATGAAACATTTGAATATGAGTTGTTGATTAAATGGGCAGAGTCTACGGCCGAAACTGTAATATGGGGTAATAAAAACAGCGGACTTTCCAAAGTATCGGGAGGGAAACATGCTTATACCGATGGGTTCCCCTTTACTTCGTATTGGAGATATTCTTACGGACATATTCACACTTGCAATAATTTCCTAGATAATTACAATCGGGCCGAAATCGACCAAGATGTTAAAGATGTCTATGCCGCCGAGGTGAAGGTCATAAGGTCGTGGGTATATTTTATGTTGACGACTTTTTTTGGAGATGTTCCCTGGATTAACCATGTTATTACGTCCGAAGGAGCTTATGGACCTCGTACTCCACGAAGTGAAGTTATCGATAGCTTAATGACCGATTTGGATTGGGCTGCTTCGAAATTACCTCATGAAAGGCAAACGGGAGATAATGTAGGTCGTATAGACCGCTGGGGGGCTTTGGCGATGAAAGCGCGTATCGCCCTTCAAAACGAACGTTATGATATTGCTGCCAAAGCTGCCAAAGAGATTATAGACGATGGCCCCTACGATCTTTATGATTATGAAAAATTATATCATCTCGAAGGTGATATAGAAAATAATCCAGATAATAACGAAGCGATTATTTCCAGTATCTATGTGAATGATATTCGCAATAACAACATGTCGAACGAGACTTGTTCGCCGGTGGATTTTATTCGATTTAATCCTACCAAAACGTTGGTCGATGCTTATTTATGTATCGATGGTATGCCTGCTAAGCCGGGATTGGAGTATTATAAACGTACAGATATAAAAACGTCACCTCTGTATAAGTATCCTGAGGAACATTATGCCGATTATTTCCAAAACAGGGATCCGAGAATGAGAATGACGTTGTTTACTCCCGGTGATCAATGGGGTGGCGGTGACGATGGAGATGCCGAATATCGCCGTCCGAACGATATATTTCAGTTACCACGCTTCTCGTCGTTACAACCCGGCCGGAACGGAGCTAACGGGATAACCGGCTTTTATTTCAAAAAATACAACGAGATAAGTATTGCCGGAAATGCCAACAGGTCTCACACCAATTTGAACGTAATTCGTTATCCAGAGGTTCTTTTGATTTATGCAGAAGCTCTTTATAAGATGAACGGGACATTGACCCAAACTGAAATCGATGAGACTATTAATCGTTTGAGAGATCGAGTGGGTATGCATCGAATGGATTTGAAGGAGCTGCAACAGTGGAATCTCGATTTGTGGACCGAAATAAAGAGAGAGCGACGTATCGAGCTTTCGTTCGACGGTATGCGATATGCAGATATAATGCGTTGGAGAGAAGGTGAATTGCGTTTTGGTCGGGCTATTACAGGGCCTAGTCTAACCGTTTGTATGAACGATTTGGGCGCTAATCCTTATCCCGATACCGGAGTCGATGAATTCGGCGATGTGATTTACGAAAAATCGAGAGCAGAAGGAGGTCCCCGTTATTTCGATCCGGCTATGCATTATTTGTGGCCTGTGCCTTATGAGGAAAGAATGAAAAATCCTCTGTTGGGTCAAAATCCCGGTTGGCCGGAATAAGTTGAATTTCTAATCCACACTATTAGAATCCTAATAGTGTGGATATTAATGGACTATAAAATATGATTACGATGAAACGTGTGTTTATATTGATGATGAGTATCAGTGCTGTTTTTATGGGTTGTAGTAAAGCCAATGAACCGCAAGGTGATGCCGGTTGGGGTGGTAACACTGAACCCAAAGAAAACCTGGTCGTGATGAGTTATAACATAAAACATTGTGCACCCTATTATGGTGTATCGGGTGAAACAACAACCGCAGATGTGAATAACGTTGCGAATGTGATAAAAAGCAAAAAGCCAGATGTAGTTTTGTTGCAAGAGGTAGATTATAAAACGACAAGAAGTTTGGGGGTGGATCAGGCTAAAGAATTGGCAGAATTGGCCGGTTATCCGTATTATTATTTTTTCAAACAAAAAGATTTTCAAGGCGGGGCTTATGGTGCAGCTATCCTTTCTTCTTTTCAAATGAGCGAAATCGTAAATCATGATCTCCCGAAAGAGATAGATGGACTGACTATTACGGGAAGTAACGTTTTGGGGACAGCCAAGATAAAGTTCAATGGAATCGATGTTTATTTGGCGGTAATCCATTTATCCGTTACTCAGGCGGAAAGGGATAGACAATTCCCCGTTATGATGGAAGAACTTTCTTCTAAAAGCGACTTTCCTATTATTTTAGGAGGGGACTTTAATTCGAAACCGGATAATTCGATTATCGGCAAGTTGGAAGCTGCCGGATTTGTCAGGACGAATACAGATCCGAAAAATTTTACAATTCCTTCTAATGCGCCCAATCGGGAAATAGACTATATCGCTTACAGGCCTTTGGAATATTTTAATGTTGTTTCTCATACTGTCGTTACGGGAGTAAATGCATCCGATCATCTCCCTATTATTTCTGTGTTGAAAATTTCAAAACCGTAGAAAATGAAAGCATTTAAATATCTTTTGATTGTCGTGTTTTTATACCAGTTTGGAAACGTATATGCACAAGACACTTTGAGAATAAAGGTAATGACCTATAATATTCGTTTTGGAGAATTGGCATCGTTGGAGGAACTGGCTTCGCATATAAAGTCTTTCAATCCCGATTTCGTTGCGTTGCAGGAAATAGATTGTAAAACCGATAGAGGAGAGAGAGCTCCGCATCAAATCGGGCGTGACTATATTTCGGAATTGGCATATTTTACAAAGATGTTTGGCGTGTATGGGAAAACAATCGATTATAAGGGTGGATATTATGGTATAGGAATCCTTTCCCGATACCCTTATATCGATACGAAGAAAACTTTTTTGCCGTGGCCCAATAAAGCGCATGAACGTAGAGCTCTGTTAGAGGGTCTGTTTGAAATAGGCGAAGATACGATTTGTTTTGCATCGACACATTTGGATTATCAGTTGCCAAAGACGAGAGAAGCACAGACCGCTTTTATTACCGAGCATTTCAATGATTATCGATACCCTGTGGTTTTAGGAGGAGATTTTAATACAGCTCCTTCGTCAAAGGAAATTAAGTATAATATGTTGGAAAATTGGTTTTTGGCAACCGATTACGGTTTTACTGTTCCCGCTTGGAACCCCAAGAGAAAGATAGATTATATTTTCGCCAGACCTAAACAGGGGTGGAAAATTGTGAGAACTCAAACCGTTCAGTCTGTTTTATCCGACCACTTGCCTATTGTGACAGAATTGGAGTATGTAAAATATTAATTTCTTGTTATGAAAAGGGTATTTATATTATCGATATTGATTTTGTTTATAAGTTTATGTACTGGTTCTATATCGGCTGGAACGACGAAGTTACTTTCTTATAACATTAAAGGTCATAGTATGACCTCATCGAGGTTGGCCGATATTGCTACCATTATCAATACGCAAAATCCCGATATCGTGGCTTTGCAAGAAGTCGATAACCGTTCGTTAGGTATCTTTAATCATGATTATTTGAGCGAACTGGCCGAATCTACTGGCATGCATTCGCAGTTTTTTGCTTTGGTGGGGACTTATTATGGCATAGGTATTTTATCGAAGACAGAACCTATATCGGTGAAAACCCAGTCTTTTGCCCCATCGGATACTTCGAAAGACAAGGAGTCCCGCGGTTTTCTCATTGCCGAATTTGACAACTTCTATTTCCTTTGTACGCATTATTCTCTTAATGCCGATGACCGAGATACTGCGACAGAATGGGCTATCCGCTTTGCACGGCAAAGTGATAAGACTGTCTTTATCGCTGGCGACTTCAATGCTCAGCCTACTTATCGGGCAATGGTGACTTTCAAAGAGTATGGATTTTCGATACTGAACAATACGGCTTTATATACCTATCCGGCTAAGGACCCTACGTCGTGCATAGATATGATTATCTCTTATCGACCCGATGATTCTCTTAAATATACAACCACGGAGACGGGTGTCGTTACCGAAGAACCGGGTCTGACACTTTCAGATGTATCGGATCATTTACCTGTATTCGTTACTATCGAAGCTGAGGGGAGTGCAGTGTATGACGCTACTTCTTTGCAGGAAATAAACCTTATCAGGAGTGCCGACGGTTTTTCGCTTAGTAATCTCAAAACAACGTCTCAGGTGAATATTTATGACATATCGGGAAAATTGGTAAAGACACAAAATGTAGATAATGCAACGAATATAGTTTTACCGGAAGGTTCTCGAAATGGACTTTATGTTATTCGAGTTTCTAATGCTTATCAGAATAGCAGTTTTAAATATCTATATTAACCATTAAATTTTTAAATTATTATGAAGAAGGTTACATTTTTAACGTGTGTACTTGCATTGTGTACAAGTACGATGTTTGCACAAACTTTGGAAGTAACGACGGCCGACATGGACCCGGTAGCAGCCGGTGGGTTGGTGTATGTGATTGATCATGCCGAATCGGGCAGTGTCATCGAGTTTAATTTCGATGGAGAAGTGTTGGATTACGGTGAAGGAACCGGTATTGCCATCAAAGGAAAGAAGCTAACTTTTAACGGTATCAATAAAAAGAATGGAAAACGAGTAACCATAAAAGGGTTGGAATCGTTGTTTACGGTCGGTGAAGCATCTGAGATTTCATTAAACGATCTTATCATCGACGGTTTTAAGAATATTGCTATCCGATTGAGTGGCAATTCGACACTGAATGCTAATAACTGTCAGTTTTCGAATAATTACGAACCTCTTAGCAGTAAAGTCAATAATGGCGGCGTGATAAGGGTGAGTGGTTCCAATGCTTTTTTGAAAAATTCCTTATTCCTCAAAAACAGATGCGGTGCTTCTTATGGAGGCGGTGCTGTTTGTGCTTATGGAGATTCGGAATTGCGTGTTGAAAATTGTTCTTTTGTGGAAAATGAAGGGGCAGCGGGTGGCGCTATAGGAGTAAATGCGACGGCAAAGAATCCTTCTCCCCGTGTTTATATTGCTAATTCTACATTTGCCAATAATATAGCAGATGATCGTGGTGGTGCTATTTATATGCAGACAGCGACCGCTGTTGATGTTTTTTCTCCGGTTATTGTAAATTGTACGTTTGTCGGTAATTTGGGAAGCAACGGTGGTGCGCTTTGCGTATGGTCGAAAGCTACCACTACTATGGAGCCTACTTTCGTGAACAATTTGTTTGCTGAAAATTATAGCAATACGTGGATGGACGACGAATCGAGATTCGATATAGTTGCCTTTTATATGGCGGGACAAGTCGATGCTAATAACCAACCTTTGCCCCAAACTGTATTACCGGTTTGCAAGAACAATTTATACGTAGCTGCTTCTGACGGTTTTTTTGCCGACGGTTCGAATAAAGCCGTTAATTTCGATAGCGATGTCATTTTCGCCGCTACCGAACAAAATCCGTGGGACGAGGGAGATGAGAGCTATAATCACCAGACGAGTGTTCTTTCGGGCGATATGAAGGTTGCGATGATTGCAGAAAACAGTATTGCTTTGGGTGCAGGTATCGCCGTGGTAGATGGCGTGGAGATTCCCACGGTCGATCAATTGGGTAATGCGCGTCCTGCTACTCCTTCGGTGGGAGCCGTAGAGTACTCTTCTTTGAGTGGTATCACAGGAAATGTAAAAGATGTTGTTCGCATTTGGAATAGTGGGAATATCGTTTATGCAACGGGGTTGGATAAAGCTGTTACCGCTAAGGTGTACAGTATGACCGGCGGATTGGTTTATGAAGGAATCATAGCCAATCATTCGGCTTTGGAATTGCCGATAGAAAAAGGTGTTTATTTGATCGTTGTTGATAAAGCGGTACAGAAACTTATCATAAAGTGATAGATAGAGTATAGGTTCATGAAAATCGTGTCGTGAGTTGCTTCTGTTCTTACAAAAGATATTATAGAATATCGAGTCTGTAAGTGGTTCATGACACGATTTTTATTCGGTAATAGGTTTAATTTAAAAAAATAATTCCATGAAATACCACATATCAAGTAGTTTGTTTGTGCTTTTTTGTATCGTACTGTGTGCTTGTAACTCGTCTTCGGTCGAGAAAGACGGCATAATACAACCCGCTTTTAATTTAATCGAGCGGCAAATCGGGGAGAGAGCGACCGGTATACAGTTGGAGGAGATAGCTCTTGAGAATGGGAAAGAGACTTTCGAGGTAGAGGCTAAAAATGGTATTCTCACGTTGAGAGGCAGCAGCTCGGTGGCTATTTGTTATGCGTTCCATACTTATTTACGAGAGGCTTGCTCGGCGATGAAAACATGGAGCGGGGAACATATGGAGTTGCCTGAGACTTGGCCCGATTTTGTTTTGAAAGAGCAGACTACGCCGTATGAGTACCGATATTTCTTGAATGTGTGTACTTTTGGTTATACAACTCCGTATTGGGATTGGGAACGCTGGGAAAAGGAAATCGACTGGATGGCTCTGCGGGGAGTCAATATGCCGTTGGCTACCGTAGCGAGCGAGGCGATTGCCGAGCGAGTGTGGCTGAAAATGGGATTGAAAGAAGAGGATATACGGGCTTTTTTTACCGGCCCGGCACATTTGCCGTGGCATCGTATGGGGAATCTGAATGGTTGGGACGGCCCGCTTACGGACGGTTGGCAAAAGGAGCAGATAAAACTGCAACACAAGATATTGAATCGAATGCGTGAACTGGGTATGGAGCCTATTGCTCCTGCATTTGCCGGCTTTGTACCTACTGCGTTTGCCGAACGACACCCCGAGATACAATTCAAACATTTGGAATGGGGCGGATTCGATGAAAAATACAACGCTTATGTATTGCCTCCCGAGACTCCCTACTTTAAGGAGATAGGAAAACTTTTTATCGAAGAGTGGGAAAAAGAGTTTGGGAAAAATACTTACTATCTGTCGGATAGTTTCAATGAGATGAAATTGCCTGTCGCCGAGGGTGACGATGACGGGAAACACAAGTTATTGGCACAATACGGCGAATCTATATATCATTCGATTGCGGCCGGCAATCCCGATGCTGTTTGGGTAACGCAAGGCTGGACTTTCGGATATCAACACGATTTTTGGGACAAGGCTAGCTTGCAGGCTTTGCTGAGTAGGGTTCCCGATGATAAAATGATTATTATCGATTTGGGAAACGATTATCCGAAATGGGTTTGGGGTACTGAACAAACATGGAAAAATCATGATGGTTTTTATGGGAAAAAATGGATATTCAGTTATGTGCCGAACTTTGGGGGAAAGACTCCGATGACGGGCGATTTGCAGATGTATGCGACCTCTTCGGCCGAAGCTTTGCATAGTGCGAATGCCGGTAATTTGATCGGGTTCGGTTCTGCTCCCGAAGGGCTTGAAAATAACGAGGTCGTTTATGAACTGTTGGCCGATATGGGTTGGACGGCCGATTCGATAGATTTGGATTCTTGGCTGCCTGTTTATTGTAAGGCTCGTTACGGCGGTTGCCCGGCGGCTATGGATAGTGCTTGGCAGCGGTTCAGGGAAACAGTTTATAGCTCGTTGTATTCTTACCCCAGGTTTACTTGGCAAACGGTTGTCCCGGATACCCGTCGAATTAGTAAGTTGGACGTGAGCGATTCGTTCTTGCAAGGTGTCGAACTGTTTTTGTCGTGTGCCGATAGTTTGGAATCGTCGCCGCTGTATGTGAATGATGCCATTGAATATGCCTCTTATTATTTGGCCGCCCAAGCTGATGATTGTTATAAACGGGCTTTGAAAGAAGATTCTTTGGGGAACCGGGTGGCGGCCATGCAGCAGTTGGATCGTTCGGTCGAGATTCTTTTAGATGTGGATAAGTTGTTGGCTTCGCATCCGTTGTATCGACTGGAAGAGTGGGTGGATATGGCTCGCGATTGGGGGAAAACGGATTTGGAGAAAGATGCCTACGAAGCTAATGCCAAGCGGTTGATTACGACATGGGGTGGTTTCCAAGAAGATTATGCCGCCCGGTTTTGGAGCGGGTTGATAAAGGATTATTATATTCCCCGTATGAAGTTGTATTTTTCGGAACAGCGGGCCGATTTGGACCGTTGGGAGGAAAATTGGATAAAAGCTCCGTGGCACAATACCTCTACGTCATTCGAAGATCCGTTACAAAGCGCGATTAAATTGGTCGAACGATATAAAGGGGAATAGGTCTTATTTTATTAAATTTGGAATGTTTTGGAGCGAGAGTGATGAAAAGGGTAATTTTGGCTTTTGATTCTTTCAAAGGATGTGCGAGTTCGCAGGAAATCGCAGCCTCTGCGCGGCAGGGGATTATCGACGTGTTTCCCGAATGTGCGGTGGTGGTAGTGCCTGTGGCCGACGGAGGTGAAGGTACGGTCGAGGCGATTTGCTCGAATATGTCCGTCGAGCGGGTATCGTGCCGTGTCCACGATCCTCTTATGAATCCGATGGAAGCGGCATACGGAATTACTTCTGATGGATCGACCGCTATATTGGAAATGGCAGCTGCAAGCGGTTTGCCTTTGATTCCGCAAGAGAAACGAAATCCTTTGCTCACGACTACATGGGGAACCGGCGAGATGATTGCCGATGCGTTGCAGCGGGGGTGTCGTCGCATTGTCATGGGTATCGGCGGCAGCGCCACTAACGACGCAGGTATCGGTTTGTTGGCGGCGTTGGGTTATCGTTTTTTGGACGAGCGGGGCGAGGAGCTTCCTCCTGTTGGCGAAAGTTTGGGGAAGATTGCTCGGGTGGACGGTTCTTCGGCTAACAAATTGTTGTGTGAAACTTCTTTTACGATAGCTTGCGATGTAAATAATCCTTTTTACGGTAGTCGCGGAGCTGCCGCTGTTTACGCTCCCCAAAAGGGTGCTTCTCCCGATGAAGTCGATTTTTTGGAAAAGGGAATGATTCATTATGCGCAAGTGATAAAGGAGACGAGGCAGATGGATATTTCGGAAATTCCGGGAGCCGGTGCGGCCGGAGGTTTGGGTGGCGGCGTGTTGCCATTCTTGAATGCCGAGTTACAATCGGGAATTGATATTGTTTTGGATATGCTCCGTTTCAGGGAGACGATACAGGGAGCCGATTTGATTTTTACCGGTGAAGGGAAATTGGACAAACAGACCGGTATGGGCAAAGCATTGGGCGGAATTTTGCGTTATGCGAAAGAGGAGGCGGTCCCGGTAATTGCCATAGGCGGTTGTGTGGAGGCGTGCGAAATATTGAACGAGATGGGATTTGCCAGTATTTTTTCCATACAGACGGCTCCGGTTTCTTTGCAGGAGGCAATGGATCGGGATTTTGCTTTGAAGAATATAAGGCAGGTCGTCACACAGATTATGCGAACCATTCAAATAGGAACACATGGATAGTACGGTAGGTGCATTAATCGGATTGCTGGTGTCGATATTCTTGATAATCAAGAAAGTTTCACCGGCTTATAGCCTTATTTTGGGCGCTTTGATCGGTGGTTTGGCCGGAGGCTTCTCCTTGGAAGAAGTCGTTGTGTCGATGACCGAGGGCGTGAAAGATGTCTCTTCGGCTGTGTTGCGTATCCTGACGGCGGGGGTATTGTCGGGTGTTCTGATAAAAACAGGGGCTGCAATGACTATTTCAAATGCGATAATCAGGTTTTGGGGTGAGAAACGTGTCTATTTGGCTTTGGCGTTTGCCACGATGTTGTTGTGTGCGGTAGGCGTTTTTATCGATGTAGCGGTGATAACGGTAGCTCCGGTTGCATTGTCTATCGGTCGGAGGTTGGGGATTCCTACTCCGCAACTGCTGCTTGTGATGATAGGTGGAGGGAAATGCGGAAATATTATTTCGCCCAATCCTAACACGATTATTGCGGCCGAGAATTTTGGGGCCGATTTGCCCTCGGTTATGTTTGCCAATATTATACCGGCCATAATAGGTTTGTTGTTTACCGTGTTCGTGATAGCTCGTTTTTTCCCGGTGAAACCTTGTAAGGTCCATACCGATGAGGAGGAGATGGGAAACGACGATGGATTACCTTCGTTATGGAGTAGTTTGGTGGCTCCCGTCGTGACTATTTCCCTGTTGGCTTTACGACCTTTGTGTAGTATCACCGTAGACCCTTTGGTAGCTCTTCCGGCAGGTGGATTGTGCGGATTGATATGTATGCGGCAATGGAAAAATGCATTGCCGAGTATCGAATTCGGTTTACAGAAAATGTCGGTGATAGCCGTGTTGTTGATCGGTACAGGGACTATTGCCGGTGTGATTAAAGATTCGACTTTGAAAGATTATATCTTGGTCATGTTAGATCATGTGAGTATGGGAAAGGATATGATTGCTCCTATTTCCGGTATTTTAATGTCTGCCGCTACGGCTTCGACTACGGCGGGAGCTACGTTGGCTTCTGCCTCTTTTGCCGATACGATTTTAGCAGTGGGCGTTTCGTCGATATGGGGTGCGGCGATGGTTAATGCCGGGTCTACCGTACTGGATCATTTGCCTCACGGGTCGTTTTTCCATGCTACGGGAGGGGTTTGCGATTTGACGTTTAGAGACCGGTTGAAACTGATTCCTTATGAAACACTTATCGGAGCTGTGTTAACCCTATTCTCGATTATAATGTATTGGATATGTCGTTGACGAGAACTTTTAAACGGTTGGTTTCATTGGACGTGTTGAGGGGTATTACCGTTTGCGGCATGATTCTCGTCAACAATGCAGGAGCGTGCGGATATGCATATGCTCCTTTGAAACATGCGAAATGGGACGGATTTACACCGGCCGATCTTGTTTTTCCTGCCTTCATGTTTATCATGGGAGTCTCTATTTATTTGTCGCTCAATAAATCGAATTTCGATTGGCGGATTTCGATTGCCCGAATCCTGCGGCGCGCGGTCTTGATTTTCGTGTCGGGGGTCGCCCTCAAATGGATTTTGGCGTTTATTGCTACCGGGGAATACAATACGCTTGAAAATTTACGGATTATGGGTGTATTGCAGCGACTGGGAATCTGTTACGGGATTGTTGCTCTTTTGGCTGTGACTGTTCGTCATCGTTTGTTCCCGACGATTATCGCCGTTTTGCTTGTCGGGTATTATTTGCTGCAACTTTTCGGGAACGGATTTGAGAAATGTGCCGGGAATATTGTCTCTATGGTCGATTATGCCGTGTTGGGAAAATCTCATATGTATTTGGGCGGAGCTCAATTCGTCGATCCCGAAGGGATATTGAGTACGATTCCGGCAATAGCTCAGGTGATGATAGGATTTCTTTGCGGAAAGGTTATCGTCGGGGAAAAAGAGATACGTTCACAAATCGTGAAGTTGGCGGTTTGGGGTACATCGATGTTCGTTGTCGGGTATCTGTGGAGCTATGCCGCTCCTTTGAACAAACGGCTGTGGTCGCCGAGTTTCGTTTTGGTAACTTGCGGTATCACCTCTCTGATTTTTGCGACACTCATTTATATTATCGACGATTCGAAGAGGACGCGCTGGTCGTTTCCGTTCTTGGTAGTAGGCGTAAATCCGTTATCGATTTATATATTCAGCGAAATTGCCGGAGGGTTATTCCGTAAACTCCAATGGACGACAATATCGTTCGAAGGAATATGGCAGCCTCTTTTCGGGAATTACGGAGGCAGTTTGGCCTATGCGCTCGCCTTTCTTATGTTTAATTGGCTCATTGCCTTTTTCTTGTACAAAAAGCATATTTATATCAAATTATAGAAAGATGAAAAAACTATTTTTTATTGCTTCGTTTTTTATGCTATTGGGAATGACGGCTTGTTCCTCGAAGGATCGCGATGTGTTGGCCGTGGAACAACTTACTCATCGTTTAATTCCCCAATATGCCGATCGATTCGTGTTCGAGATAGTTCCTGATGAGGATAGGGATTACTATTCGTTGGAAAGTAAGGACGGAAAAATCCACATTAGCGGGAATAACGCTAATTCGATGGCTGCCGGATTGAATTATTATTTGAAATATTATTGTCTGACGACTGTATCGTGGTATGCCGATATTCCGGTCGAAATGCCCGATGTGTTGCCTATGGTGGAAAAACCGGTCGTCGTAGAAGCGAAAGTGGATAATCGCTTTTTCTTGAATTATTGTACTTACGGGTATTCCATGCCTTTTTGGAAATGGAAGGATTGGGAGCGTTTTATCGATTGGATGGCGTTGAACGGAGTGAATATGCCATTGGCTATAACCGGCCAAGAGATGGTGTGGTATAAAGTGTGGAAAAAAATAGGGCTGACCGATGAAGAGATTCGTTCTTATTTTACGGGCCCGGTTTATTTGCCGTGGCATCGCATGGCGAATATCGATGGCTGGAACGGGCCGTTACCCATGCAATGGCTGGAATCTCAGGCCGAGTTGCAGAAAAAGATTTTGGCTCGTGAGCGTGAATTGAACATGACGCCGGTATTGCCCGCTTTTGCAGGTCATGTGCCGGCTGCTTTGAAACGGATTCACCCCGATGCCAATATTCAATATTTGGGGAAATGGGCGGGTTTCGGCGATTCGTATCGCTGTCATTTCTTGAATCCCGAAGAGCCGCTTTTTGCAGAGATTCAAAAGAGTTTCTTGGAAGAACAGGAAAAGATGTTCGGGACAGACCATATTTATGGTGTGGATCCTTTTAACGAGGTGGATCCGCCGAGCTGGGAGCCCGAATATCTGGCACAGGTATCTTCGGATATGTATAAATCGTTGGCTGCTGCCGACCCCGATGCCGTGTGGTTGCAAATGACATGGATGTTTTATCACGATCGAAAATTGTGGACAGCACCTCGGGTAAAAGCTCTGTTGACCGGGGTTCCGTCCGATAAATTGGTTTTGTTGGATTATCATTGTGAAAATGTAGAGCTGTGGAAAAGTACGGAGAAATTTCATGGACAGCCTTATATCTGGTGTTATTTGGGAAATTTCGGAGGTAATACCACGTTGACCGGAAATGTAAAGGAGAGCGGTGACAGGCTCGATAACGCTTTGATAAACGGAGGAGACAACTTAAAAGGTATAGGATCTACATTGGAAGGACTGGATATCAATCAATTCCCTTATGAATATATCTTTGAGAAAGCGTGGACGATAGATGTGAATGGACAGGATTGGGTGGAGCGTTTGGCGGATAGGCACGTAGGAGCCGTTTCGGAATCGGCACGCGAGGCTTGGCAGATATTGTTTGAAGATGTTTTTGTACAAGTACCTCGTACATTAGGTATTTTGCCCGGATATCGGCCGAAATTGGGAGATAACTATAATAAACGGACCAGTAACGAGTATGATAACGCTACATTGCTGCGGGTGTGGGAGCTTTTATTGGAAGTTCCGTCTTGCGACAGAGATGCATTCGAGATAGATGTGATTATGACAGGCCGTCAACTCTTGGGCAATTATTTTTTGGGCGTGAAAAAAGAATTTGACGGTTTTTATAAGAAACGGAATGTTCCCGGGTTGAAAGAAAAGGCTTCTGAAATGAGAGAGATACTGTCCGATTTGGAATTGTTGAATTCTTTCCACAACCGGGCATCGTTGGATAAATGGATTGAAGATGCCCGCAGTTTGGGCGATACCGACGAATTGAAAAATTATTATGAGAAAAATGCTCGTAATTTAATAACTACATGGGGTGGTAGTTTGAACGATTATGCGAGTCGTACATGGGCCGGTCTTCTGAACGATTATTATGCCAGACGATGGGAAATTTATTTTGATGCTGTGATCGGTGCGGCGGAGAAAGGAATAGAGTTGGATAAAGATGAATTGAAGAGCCGGCTTGCGACTTTTGAACAAGAGTGGGTAGATAGTACTACTCCTATTCAGATACACAGGGAGGGTTCGTTGTTGGATACAGCTCGTCATTTGTTGGAAAAATACGGGTCGAGGATTGAGAAATCTCTCTAAGCCGATTTTCCTGTAATGCTATTCTACAAGGGGATACGACAATGCAGTCGTTATCCTCTTGTAGACTTTTTTGTTAGGGAGCATTGTAGATGTCGATATACCAGAACCCGGTGTTCTGTTTCAGATCTTGACAAGGATATTCTTTATACGATACAGGGCCCAAGTGACAGGGAACGGGTTCTTTAAAGATAGGGCCATCAAAAACAAATGAATGATACTCTCCGTTTTCGCCGCAGATATCGACGCCGTCGGGTAAATCGTTTATAAAATCATAGTCTATCATTCTGCCGACGAAAGTTTTGTCGAGTACACTGCCGTCGATACAGGTGATTATGGCTTTGAAACCGGAGTCTATAAATTCATGTAATAGCTCTTGGGGTGAATTGTTCCATAAAGGAAAATCTGTTTTTAATCCTGCTTGTCTGCATTTTTCTTCTCTGCCGATTTTTAATTCCAGCAAATGAATATCGCCGAATAGGGCAGTGGAAATTTCCTGACTTTTGAATTTGTCTATGATTTCTTGTAAAGATATTTTGTATTTATCTTCTGAATATTCGGTATTTATATCACAGGTAACGAGCGGAATTCCTATGCTTTGAGATTGTGCTTTCAATAGGTCGAGGTTGGTTCCGTGCATGGGAATGCGGTTGTTCGTAGAGTCGATAACCGTAAGCAACGCTTTGATGTCGAATCTGTTTAACGCTCTGTATAGGGCCAAAGCCGAGTCCTTACCGCTGCTCCAATTAAAATATGCTTTTGTTTTCATGTTTGGAGTTTATTCAAAATGAACGCAACCAGTCGGCAAGTTCATCATGAACGGCTTTTTTGAATCGGAACGACTCGTTGTATCCCCAGCCGTGACCTCCTGTGGGATAAATATGCAATGAGACCGGTATTTGATATCGATGCAGGGCTTTGTAATAACGGAGGCTGTTTTCGACAGGGACAGCTCGGTCGTCATCGGAGAGGGCGATAAAAGCCCGTGGTGACTCTGCGTTGACGTGTTTCTCATTGGAATAGTAATCGATGAGTGCTTTGCTCGGATTCTTCCCGATGAGATTTTCTCTCGACCCGCTGTGAGTTATCGTTTCGTCCATAGAGATTACCGGATAAACGAGAATTTGGAAAGCTGGCCGTAATTCTGCCGGATAGTGGGTCGCGAAAGTAGAAGCCAAGTGTCCGCCGGCGGAAAAGCCCATAATTCCTATGTCATCGGGGTTTATCTTCCATTCGGCAGCATGGGATTTTACGACCCGCATGGCCTCGCAAACATCGGACATGGGGACTTTGTGGTTTCCGTGCGGCATGCGGTATTTGAGGACAATGAGGGCGATGCCTTGATGTTTGAAGTAGTCGGCATAGGCATATCCTTCGTGGTCGTAGGCCAGAAGGGCATATCCTCCTCCCGGGCACATGATGACGGCTCGTCCTGTATTTTTCCCTTCGGGTAGAAAGACTTTGATCGAGGGGCGATAGATTCTGACGTTTTCGTCGTATGTTTTTCCTTCATCGTCATTCTTTTCTAACGGCCCGTTTTCCCATAAAGCTATGTCGATGGGGCGGTTGTTTTCTGCGTAAATGTCGGTACAAGTCATAGAAGCTGCAAGAACTATAAAAATAAGACTTTTGAATTTCATGTGTATTGTTTTTAGGGGAAATATTTTGCTAAATGTCGTACAAGAGGGAGCTGTGGCGGTTTATCGGAGCTGAACCGTGGCTTGCCTGCTTCCTCGGTTTATTGCAAAGATAATTCTTTATTGTGTGAACGGAAAAAGACGGAGAAATAAAAGTCGTATGAAAAATCTTTATTGTGGAAACAATTTGTACTTTTGCGCCCGAAATAACAGCAAGGGAATGAAAGAAAAATTAAAAGGCCATTCGGCTATGTTCACGGCAAATTTCTTATGGGGAATTATGTCGCCTATTTCCAAAGCAATCTTTTTGACCGGAACGATTTCGGCGTTTTCGCTAACCAACATGCGTATGGCCGGGGCGGCGATTCTTTTTTGGATTGCTTCTTTGTTTATGCCTCGGGAGCCGGTTACTAAACGAGATTTGCTTTTGCTTTTCGTAGCATCTTTGTTCGGGATAACATTGAATCAGGGTTTCTTTGTGTTGGGATTGTCTTATACGACGCCGATAGATGCTTCGGTCGTCGCTTCTTTGGCTCCTATTATTACCATGATATTGGCTGCATTTATCCAGAAAGAGCCTATGACCGGCAAGAAGGTTGTGGGTGTATTTATGGGGCTTTCGGGAGCTTTAATGCTTATTTTGAACGGAGCGGGCACTGTTTCGGAAGGGCTTTCGGGTGGCCGGGTTATGGGAGACTTGTTTTGTTTGGTCGCTGAAATCAGTTTTGCTATTTATTATGTGGCTTTCAAGGGTTTGATAAGCCGGTATACACCTGTGACTTTGATGAAGTGGATGTTTTTGTTTTCTGCGATTTGCTGTTTGCCGCTCGGGGGAAACGATTTGTTGAGCATCCCATATTCCGATCTTAGCGGCACGATTTATCTCGATTTGTTTTTTGTCGTATTCGGTGCTACATTTTTATCTTATATGTTGGTTTCTATCGGACAAAAACGTTTGAGACCGACTATTTTAAGCATGTATAATTATACCCAGCCGATAGTTGCTTCTTTGTTGGCTGTTTGGTGGGGAATGGATAGCTTTGATTTGAAAAAGGGCTTTGCCATTCTTCTTGTTTTCTTGGGTGTTTATGTGGTGACAACCAGTAAATCGAGAGCACAAGTAGAGGCGGAAATGGCTAGACAAAATAATGCTGTCGATAAGTAATTGATTTTTAGTATATAATTGCTCTATATTATTTATAATATATCTATATTTTATTTATAAATAAAGGGCGATTTATAGAAAATCTTCGCAAAGGAATCGAGCTACTCCGTCGTGGTCGTTGTCGGGAATGATAGCCGTCGCTTGTCTTTTGATTTCTTCGGTGGCATTGGCCGGTGCATATCGGCGGTCTGCCAAGTTAAAGAGGGGTAAATCGTTGAGGTTATCGCCAAAAGCTACGACTTCCCACGGATTTATTCGGTCGATTATAAGCTGGGCTGTCGCTGCTTTGGAAACTCCTTTGGGATATATTTCCAGATTTCCATAGTCGGGAACAGCGATGTCGCGATAACAGAACACACTGCAATTTCCGGCACGGGTTATTTCGGCTGCTGCTGTTTCGAGCTTGTCGAAACGGTCGATGACCAGCATGAATAGGGGAGGATTATCGGTTAGTTCGGCCGTATAGTTGTCGGTGGGTATAAAATCTTTATAAGGAGTGTTTTCCCGCTTGTATTTAAAATCCCGTTGTATATCGTTTACGAGTGGTTTGTGAAACACTTGGAGTTTATTGTTCTCGATTCGGTAAACAAAGGGGATCAAGTCTCTATTTTCGAGCACTGAGATGTAACGGAGGGCCGAGTCATCGGTAAATCCATTCGTTTGTATGTAATGTTTGTTTCGTATGTCGTAGAGTACGGCTCCATTCATGAGTACTACCGGAAGGTCGAGCTGTAATTGTTTCAGTAGGGGAACGACCGTAGCTGGTGTTCGAGCCGTAGCTATCGTAAAGAGCATACCTTTTTGTAGTAAATGGTTGATATTCTCGATAGAATGGGAGGTTACGATCGAATTACTGTCGAGTAGAGTCCCGTCTAAATCGGAAATATAAAGTGTTCTGGTTTTCATAATCGGGTACTGTTTCGGGGGTGTTTTTATAATTTTCGGAATCAAGCTCTCGGATAACGGTGGTACTCCACCGTTATCCGAGAAAATATCTTAGAACCATTTGATTTTTCTGAACACAATGAAGGCCAAAGCAGACAACAGCACGGAGAAACAAACGATTAAAGAGAATGCGTGCGGAAGTTCTTCGATGTGTATGTCTACGTTCATGCCATAAAAACTGGCTATCAAAGTGGGAACCATCAGAACGATGGAAAGACTGGTCATGCGTTTCATGATGGTGTTGACGTTATTCGAGATGATGGAGGCAAAAGCATCCATCGTTCCGGTTAAAATGTCGCTGTAAATGTTCACCATATTTTGAGCCTGTTTTAATTCTATCATCACGTCTTCCAAAAGTTCGGGGTTTTGGTAATCCTTCTCATTGAATATTTTGGGTAATTTTCTTATCATTACCTCATTTCCTCGGATAGACGTGTTGAAGTAAACCAGACATTTTTGCAAGTTCATCAAACGGAGAAGGTCTTCATTACGTATGCTTTGTTGTAACTCTTTTTCGGCTGTGCTGACTTCGTTGTTGATTTGTTTCAGGTATTTGAGAAACCATACGGAAGAAGAGTATATCAGACGGAGAATCAGTTCATATCGGTTGGGGACATTTATTCCTTTACGTCGGGTATATTCGATGAAATCGGGGATCATGGCTGTCGAATGATAGCAGACCGAAATGATGATTTCGTTATTGGTAATAATCCCGATAGGTACGGTCGTATAGGTAATGTTGTTGTCTTTTACGAAGATGGGGATACGTAAAATAGTCAACAACCAATTTCCTTCCGAATCGATACGGGGACGTTCGTCGGTGTCGGCAATATCGTGTAAAAATGCAGCCGGTACATTCAATTCTTTTTCGAGGAAATCGAAATCATCGGGTGTAGGGCATTCGACATTTACCCAGCAGTTGGGAAGCCAATTGGGTTTTTCGATAAAACCTGCTTCACAAAAGAGATACTTTCTCATTGCGTTGCTCCTTTCTTTTTTGTATCCCGAAGGGAGCCCGCAAGATTCGACATCAAATCTCACTTACTCCCACGGGAGATGTTAATACTACTTGTGTACGTTCGTGAGTTTGAATCGTCCATGATTTATTAGGTTTGATTGAACAAAAAGAGTCCGTCTTACGAACGAACTCCCGAAGCTCTTCAGGTTGGACTTGAACCAACGACCCTCTGATTAACAGTCAGATGCTCTAACCGACTGAGCTACTGAAGAATAAAAATATCAAAATCGGCTCTTCAGGTTGGACTTGAACCAACGACCCTCTGATTAACAGTCAGATGCTCTAACCGACTGAGCTACTGAAGAAGATCGCATTCGTTAAAAATGCGTTGCAAAAGTAATGGCTTATTTCCAATTATGCAATATATTTGCAAAAAAAAATTTCCATAATGAGGATAGTAGGATTGGGAAATGCTCTTACAGATGTACTTGCACGGTTACATTCCGACGAGTGTTTCGATGAGATGGGGCTGCTGAAAGGCGGTATGCAACTTATAGACGAAGAGAAGCTTTTGAGAATCATGTCGGTTTTCGAAGGGCTGGAAACCACCTTAGCATCAGGCGGGTCGGCCGCTAATGCTGTTTCGGGAGTAGCCCGTATGGGAATAGAGAGCGGATTCATCGGGAAAATAGGTCGGGATGCTTATGGACGTTTCTTCCGGGAGGATATGGAGCGCAATGGCGTGCAGACTTTATTGATCGAAGGAGAACAGGCTTCGGGTTGTGCCATGACGATGATCACTCCCGATGGAGAACGGACTTTTGGTACATTCTTGGGTGCAGCGGCTACTTTGTGCGCCGAGGAGCTCTCTGCCGAAATGTTCGAAGGGTATGATATATTGCATATCGAAGGGTATTTGGTACAAGACGCTTCGTTGATTTTACGAGCCGTACAATTGGCAAAAGAGGCCGGCTTGTCTGTTTCTTTCGATATGGCGAGTTACAATGTAGTAAAAGATAATTATGCGATTATCCGTGATTTGGTGGAGAATTATGTGGATATTCTATTTGCGAACGAGGAAGAGGCATTGGCCTATACAGGCGAAGAGCCCCGTAAGGCGACAGAGATATTGTCGCAATATTGTAGGATCGCTGTCGTAAAATGTGGAGCACAAGGTTCTTTCGTAGGGCGTGAAGGCATAATTACCGAGGTCCCTGCGACACCAGAGGTTCGGGTAGATTCTACGGGAGCCGGGGATTTATATGCTTCGGGATTTCTTTACGGTCTTTCTCAAAATTGTTCGTTGGGAGTCTGCGGCGCTATCGGTTCTTTATTGGCGGGTCGTGTGATTAAAGTAATCGGTACTAAGATGAGCGATGAGATTTGGACTGAAATAAAGTTAAAAGTATCTTCTATGGTTGCCGAAGATATTCGGCATTAGTTATCTTCGTGTGATTAAAAGAAGTGAAATGAAAAATATAAGGTTGACTTTTGCGACAGTAACGGTATTATCTTTTTGTTCGGGATTTATAAATCCGATATGGGCAGGCAAATCTGACGAGAAAAATTTCGAAATATCACGTAACCTCGATATATTCAATTCTCTTTTTAAGGAATTGAATATGTTTTATGTCGATACGATTAATGCCGAGAAGGCTATCGGCGACGGTGTAAATGCGATGTTGGCGCGTCTGGATCCTTACACCGAGTATATACCTGAGAAGGAGAAAGACGATTTTTTCTTTTCGACTACCGGAGAATATGCGGGTATCGGTTCTTTTATTATGGAGCGGGATAATGCCATTTACATTTCGGAGCCGTATGAGGGTATGCCGGCTCAATTGGCGGGTTTGCGTCCCGGAGATAAAATCGTGATGATCGATAACGATACTGTATTGGGGTGGAAGAGTGCGAAGGTGAGCGAGCGGTTGAAAGGACCTGCGAATACGCAGTTGAAAGTTACGGTCGAACGTCCCGGTGTGAAAGACTTGCTCTCTTTCGAGTTAACTCGTAAGAAGATACAAATGCCTGCCGTACCTTATTACGATGTGGTATGCGATAGCGTGGGGTATATTTATTTGAGTAGTTTTACCGATACTTCGGCCGGAGAAGTGAAACGGGCTTTACAAGACTTGAAAAAACGGGGGATAACTTCGTTGGTACTCGATTTGCGCAGTAATGGCGGTGGTATTTTGGAGCAGGCCGTGCAGATTGTCAATTTATTTGTTCCGAAGGGGGTAGAGGTGCTTTCTACCCGGGGAAGAAATAAGAAGATGGATAAGATTTATAAAACCACTCAGGAGCCAGTCGATGTGAAAATGCCTTTGGCCGTGCTGATCGACGGAGGAACTGCATCTTCTTCGGAAATCGTGGCCGGAGCTTTACAAGACCTCGACAGGGCTGTGATTATCGGTTCGCGTTCTTATGGCAAAGGATTAGTGCAATCCACACGGCCTTTGCCTTATAACGGTATGTTGAAGGTAACGATCGCTCGTTATTATATACCCAGCGGACGTTTGATACAAGCTATCGATTATTCGCATCGCAATCCCGACGGGAGCGTCGCCCGTATTCCCGATAGCCTTACCCACGAGTTCAAGACCGCTCACGGTAGGATTGTCCGTGACGGAGGCGGTATAAAACCCGATGTGGAAACTTCGATGGAAAGGCGGGGGAATATCAGCTATTATTTGATGAAAGATTTCTATTTCTTCGATTATGCGACTCGGTATGCAGCCGAGCACGATACGATTCCGGCTCCGAAAGATTTTAAATTGTCCGACGAAGAATACGAGGGATTCAAAGCTTTTGTGAAATCGAAGGATTTCAAATACGACAAACAGAGTGAACGGATATTGTCCGACTTAAAGGAGGTCGCTAAATTCGAAGGATATTTCGATGAAAACACGCAGAAGCAGTTCGAAGCGCTTGAAGCTTGTTTGAATCACGATTTGGATAGGGATTTGGAGACTTTTCACGATGAAATCGCCGAATTGCTTTCGATAGAGATTGTGAAACGGTATTATTATCAGAAAGGCGAAATTATAGAGTCGATCAAAAACGATAAAGATTTAAAGGAGGCTTGTCGTATTTTGGGCAGTAAATCCCGCTATGACGAGATTTTGAATCTATCGGGAAAGCATTGACGGTTCTTGAAGGAGGATATAAAAAATGCGATGAATTTTCATCGCATTTTTTTGTATGGTAATGACTGTGTAAATTATACGTTGAATCGGAAGTGCATGATGTCGCCGTCTTGTACGACATATTCTTTTCCTTCGATGTACATTTTACCGGCCTCTTTACAAGCGTTTTCGGAACCGAGAGCGATATAGTCCTCGTATTTGATTACTTCGGCTCGGATAAAACCTTTTTCGAAATCGGTATGGATAATACCTGCACATTGAGGAGCCTTACTGCCTTTCAAATAGGTCCATGCTCGTACTTCCTGAGGTCCGGCGGTGAAGTAGGTTTCGAGATTGAGCAAGCTGTAAGCCGCTCGGATCAGACGGGAAACGCCCGATTCTTCCAAGCCTATTTCTTGAAGGAACATTTGTCGTTCCTCGTAAGTTTCGAACTCGGCGATTTCCGATTCTGTTTTAGCTGCCAAGATAAGGATTTCGGCATTCTCGTCTTTAACGGCTTCGCGTACCATATCCACGTATTTGTTACCCGATACGGCGCTGTTGTCGTCCACGTTGCAGACATACATTACCGGTTTGTTGGTAAGCAGGAAAAGGTCATGGGCTATTTTCTGTTCGTCTTTGGTCTCGAAAGTGACGGTACGAGCAGCTTTCCCTTGTTCGAGTGCTTCTTTGTATCGGCTTAAAACCTCGTATGTAACCTTTGCTGCTTTGTCTCCTCCTGTCTGAGCCTGTTTTTGGACTTTTGAAATACGTGATTCTATGGTTTCCAAGTCTTTCAGTTGGAGCTCGAAATCGATGATTTCCTTGTCGCGTACCGGGTTGACCGTTCCGTCCACGTGGGTAATGTTGTCATCGTCGAAGCAACGCAATACATGCAGGATTGCATCGGTTTCCCTGATGTTCGCCAAGAATTTATTTCCCAGACCTTCGCCTTTGCTGGCTCCTTTGACCAATCCGGCGATGTCGACAATCTCCACAGTGGTGGGGACTATTCGTTGCGGATGCACCAGTTCTGCCAGTTTGTTTAATCGTTCATCGGGTACTGTAATGACACCTACATTAGGTTCTATGGTACAGAACGGGAAATTTGCCGATTGCGCTTTTGCGTTGGACAGACAATTGAAAAGAGTCGATTTACCCACGTTAGGTAAGCCGACTATGCCACATTGTAAACTCATTATATAATATTGTTTCGGTTATAATCGAAATAATTTGTTGCAAAATACTGCACGAAAACAGACGCAAAGTCGTTTGATTACGACGAAACGTAATCTGTTTTCATATTCCTTGCAAAGATAGCGATTCTTTTCTTACTTCTGTGTATTATGTTCAATTAGCGATTTTGTATAATAATTATATATTTTATGTGTCGTTTTATTTATTTAAATAAAATAGCCTTGAAGAATTGATTTAAAGGGATATATTTGCAAAATACACTAATGTTTTGTGAATAACATGAAAAAATTATCCTTCCTTTTTTTAACTATCGGTATTATTTGGGGGTGTTGGGCCGAATCTCCAAAACGTGAATTTCGTGCAACATGGTTGGCCTCGGTGAGTAACATCGATTGGCCCAAATCGACCCAGACTTCGGAAGAGCAAAAGGCCGCTCTGATTAAGATATTCGATGGTATGCAGGCGGCCCGTATGAATGCGGTTTGGTTGCAGGTGCGTCCTATGTCGGATGCCTTGTACAATTCGGCCTACGAGCCATGGTCGAAGTTTTTGACGGGAACACGTGGGGTCGATCCGGGATATGATCCGCTGGCGTTTGCCATAGAGGAGGCGCATAAGCGGGGAATGGAACTTCATGCATGGATCAATCCATATCGCTATGAGAGTGAAAAAAATATGAACGGAGCCGATGATTCCATACGTAAGAATCACCCGGAGTGGCTGTTGGAGTATTCGTCGAGTTTTATTCTCGACCCGGGGAATCCCGAGGTAATCGAGTATTTGGTGAAGGTTATCAAAGATATAGTCACCAAGTACAATGTCGACGGTATTGTGTTCGACGATTACTTTTACCCCTACGAAGGCACTAAAAATGAAGATGCCTATTCTCAGAGTCTATATAAACCCGAAGGGAAAAATGTGGGGGATTGGCGCCGTGAGAATTGCAACAAACTTATCGCCGATATTTACGCTATGATACAGGAGACGAAACCGACCGTGAAATTCGGTATAGGGCCTTTCGGGATATGGGGCGGTAGCAGTAGTGTCGCCGCTTCGTATGGTATAGAGTATTTGAATACAAGCGGAGGAACGAGTGCCTATTCCCAACTATATTGCGATGGAGTGGCTTGGTTGAAAGCGAAAACGATAGACTATATTTCGCCACAATGTTACTGGCCGAGTTTCAACACTCATGTTTGGGGGTATAAGACATTGGTTCCGTGGTGGGCGAAGGTGGCCAAGACGATGGACAGACACTTTTATTCGAGTATGCGAATTTCTACGATGCCCCAAAATAGTCCGCAGCGTATGAAAAGTGTATTGCGTCGGCTCGGCATGAGCGAGAACGAATATAACGGTTTGTCGATGGTGGAACGTTCTATCGCCGCGACAGCAGCCAAAGGTACGGAAGAGTGCGGGTTTGAAGTGGATATGAACCGATCGACCGATCTGATGGGGGCTCCCGGACACGTCTTTTTCAATACGACGCAGTTTTTCAGTTACGGGTTGGATACCTATGTCGCCGAGAATAAATTTACCGAACCGGCGTTAACGCCCGTTATGAGCTGGAAAACGCCCTGTGATTTGCCCGATATTACCGATATTTCGGTGTCGGGAAATATGTTGAGCTGGTCGGCTGATGCAGATGAAACGATACGTTATGCCGTGTATTTCGTACCCAGTCGCGTGGCTAATAATTCTCAAACCTATGAAACATCGGCCTATTTGAAGCGAGTTACATGGGAAAAAAGTATAGATGTTTCTTCTTATACTCAATCGGGATATGTGTATGCTATAACGGCTATCGATCCTTATGGAAACGAGTCACAACCTTATATTAAAACTCCATCGGGTGTTCAGTCGGGAATTGTCAACGGCCTTGTCGTTTATGGAGGATCGGGAGCTATCTATGTTTCTGTTCCAAAGGATATGGATATTTATATATATTCGTTTACCGGGCAGTTGATTCGTATGGTCAGAGTTTCGGGTGGAAATTCAGAAATAACGGTTCCGGCAGGAATGTATATTGTTAATGGAACGAAAGTGGCGGTTCAATAGTTGCATATATTAGTTTTCGTTTATTGTGGAAAAAAGAAATTCCTTTCAAAAGGAATTTCTTTTTTTTGTTTGAGACTTATTTAAGCGAAGGATATGGTTGCCCGATCTCTGATCGGTAGTGAACTCTCTGGGGTATGAAAACGTTTTAACAAAAAAGATATTTGATGAATAAAGCTTATGAAGTAGCCGACCGGCTCATGGAATGGGTATCTTCTTTATTGCATAGAATAACGGGAGAGTCTTCGCCGGTTTGGGATAGAATTGTGTATGGTATTCTTGTTTTTGTGATCGCTATTGTGGTTGCAAGGATTTTGAGAATGATTGTTATTTATGTGATTCATCGGATTATAAAATATAAAGGAGGGGATCTGTTGAAAGGGTTGGTCGAAGCCAAAGTCTTTACCCATATAACGCATGTTATCCCGCCGTTGGTGATTTTATCTCTGTTGCCATTTGCTTTTCACGGAACTCCCGAACTATTACGGATTATCGAAAAAGTTTGCTGGATTTATCTGCTCGGAGTCCTCGTTTTCTCGATCAATACGCAAATTTCGGTCTTTTGGCGTATCTATTCTCGTCGTACCGCATTTCGGGATCGGCCGATGAAGGGAATGATACAAATTATCAAAGGACTTTTGATAGGGATATGGGTGATTATTGCGGTATCTATTTTGATAGAACGTTCGCCGATGGCTTTGATTACCGGACTGGGCGCATTTGCCGCGGTGCTGATGTTGATATTTAAAGACAGCATATTGGGCTTTGTCGCCGGTGTACAACTCTCGCAAAACGATATGATAAGGAATGGCGATTGGATTGTCGTGCCGGGTGGCGCCGTGAACGGAGTCGTTATCGATGTTTCGTTGAATACGGTGAAGGTTCAGAATTTCGATAATACCATAGTGACGATTCCTCCTTATTCGCTTATTTCAGGGGAGGTACAAAACTGGCGCGGAATGTCCGATTCGGGTGGCCGTCGTATCATGCGCTCGTTTACCATCGACCTGAACACGGTAAAATTTTGTACCCCCGAATTATTGCAAAATTTGAAACAAATCGATATTCTGAGCGATTTCATCGAGAAAAAAGAGTCTCAACAACAAAAAGGAATTGTAGAAAATACCGAAAATAGCGAGGGGCTGGTGAACGGAACGATCGAGACGAATTTAGGGCTTTTCAGAGCTTACATGACTCTTTATTTACAACAACATAAGTTTATCAACGATCAATTGACTCTTATGGTCCGAACGTTAGACCCTAACGATAACGGGTTGCCTTTGCAGTTATATTGCTTTTCGGCTAATAAAAATTGGGTAAGCTATGAATCTATACAAGCCGAAATTTTCGAACATTATGCTGCTATCATGCCCCGGTTCGGTCTGTATCCGTTCCAAAATCCGTCGGGGCGGGATTATATTAATTCGGCTCTATTGACGGCCGGCCATAATCCCGATGAGTTGTGGGGTATTCCGTGGGGAACCATGAAAGAGAAAAATACGGAAGTGCCGTCTTCTGCTAAACCGGAAGTATCTGCAACACCTCCTCCAAAACCGATACCGCCGATTCCACCGAAGTGATGTCCTTTATAGCTAACGAGCGGCGACCGTTTATTTCCCGCAATTTACAAAGTTTGGGATTTTTTTGCAAGAATCCTAAGATGCGACCGAATGCAGCGGATTGATAATAGGCGACATGCTCGTCCGAAACGAAGTAAAGATACATGTATCCCTGTTTCAACCCTACTTTCTCGATTCCTAATTGTTTAGCCAGCCGTCTTAACCGGACTACCCGAATCAATTCCATAGCTTCGTGGGGTATGCGTCCGAAACGGTCTTCCAAGCGCTCGCAAAATTGTCGTATATCGGTTTCACGCTCCATGTTGTCGAGCTCTTGATATAGGGAGATACGCTCGGATTCCTGTGGTACGTAGTTTGCCGGGAATAAAATTTCCAAGTCGGACTCAATGGTGCATTCCGAGACGAACTCTTCGGGTTTCGTATCCGAATCGGCTCCGTAATAGAGGTCGCTGAATTCATCGTTTTTCAATTCTTCGACAGCCTCCTTTAAAATTTTTTGGTAAGTTTCATAGCCTAAATCCGCGATGAAACCGCTTTGTTCCGCTCCTAAGAGGTTACCGGCTCCCCGTATGTCGAGGTCCTGCATGGCGATGTGTATGCCGCTTCCCAATTCTGAGAAACTTTCGATGGCTTGTAATCGTCGGCGAGCATCTACCGAGAATGTGTGGCGTGGTGGAGTGAGCAGGTAACAGAAAGCCTTTCGGTTGCTGCGGCCTACACGTCCCCGCAGTTGATGCAGTTCGCTTAATCCGAAGTTTTGTGCATCGTTGATGATTATCGTATTGGTGTTTGGCATATCTATTCCCGACTCGATAATGGTGGTAGCCAGTAAAATATCATAGTCATAGTTGACGAAGTCGATAATTGCCTGTTCCAATTTTTCGGGTGGCATTTGTCCGTGCCCGATTACGACACGTGCATCGGGAACCAACCGGTGAATCGTGTTTTCGAGTTCGTACAGTTGGGGAATACGGTTGTTGACGAAAAAAATCTGTCCGCCTCGGCTCATCTCGAAGTTAATCGCTTCTTTGATAATGTCGTCGTTGAAAGCGTGTACTTCGGTTTGGATAGGATAGCGATTGGCCGGAGGGGTAGAGATAACCGAAAGGTCGCGTGCACCCATTAAAGAGAATTGTAAGGTGCGAGGTATGGGAGTTGCCGACATCGTAAGGGTGTCGACATTCACTTTCATCTGTTTGAGTTTCTCTTTTACGGCCACTCCGAATTTTTGTTCCTCGTCGACAATCAAAAGCCCGAGGTCGTTGAATTTCACATCTTTCCCGATGAGCTTGTGGGTTCCTATGATAATATCTATTTTGCGGTCGGCGAGGTCTTTCAAAATGGCTTTTACTTCTGAGGCTTTCCGGGCTCGGCTGAGGTATTCGATACGTACCGGAAACTCCTTTAATCGCTCTTTGAAGGTTTGGTAGTGCTGGAAGGCCAATACGGTGGTAGGCACGAGTACTGCTACCTGTTTGTTGTCGCAGGTGGCTTTGAATGCCGCACGTATGGCAATTTCGGTTTTCCCGAAGCCCACGTCGCCGCAGATGAGCCTGTCCATAGGGCGTTCGCGTTCCATGTCGGCTTTCACTTCGGCTGTGGATTTTATCTGGTCGGGAGTATCTTCGTAAATGAACGATGCTTCGAGTTCTTGTTGCAGGAATGAGTCGGGCGAGAAAGCGAATCCCTTTTCTTCTTTACGGGCGGCATAGAGCTTTATCAAGTCGCGGGCAATCTCTTTCATCTTGCCTTTCGTCTTCTCTTTCATGCGTTCCCAAGCACCGCTTCCCAGTTTGTTGATACGAGGAGCTTCTCCCTCTTTTGCCCGGTATTTCGCCAATTTGTGCAAGGCGTGAATGCTGACAAAAATAATATCGTCGTTTTGGTAAGTCAGTTTAATGACCTCTTGCATTTTTCCGTTGATTTCGGTATGTATCAATCCCCCGAAACGACCTATACCGTGATCCACATGCACGATGTAGTCGCCGACTTCTATCTGGTTGAGCTCTTTCAAGGAAAGAGCCAGTTTCCCAGAACGCGCATGCTCGCTTTTCAAAGTGTATTTGTGAAACCGATCGAATATCTGGTGGTCGGTGAAACAACCTATTTTCAAATCGTTGTCGACGAATCCCTCATGCAAGGTTTTCAATACCGGTGTAAACGAGATGGAGTCACCCCGTTCTTCGAAAATAGCTTGCAATCGTTCTATCTGTTTTTCACTGTCGCTGAGTATGTAAAGAGTGTAGCCTTTTTCGATGAATTGGGAGAACGATTGGCTGACTAAATCGAAATTTTTGTGATAAACACCTTGCGGTGTGCAGTTGAAACGAATGACCGCCGGCGCATTCGCTTCACTGCTGGTCCCATAATCTATCCTTCGAAATGTAGTTATCTTTTTTTGAAAAGCTGTTACATCGATGATTTTTTGCATAGCATAGCGGTCGCCCTCTTCGGCGATAAGGGTTTGTTCGGAGAGCGATTCGGAAGCTATGGTTGAAATTCTGTCGATCACCCATGACAGATTGTGACAGATTAAAATCGTGTTTTTATCGATGAAATCGAGTATGGAGATGCCGGAGGCTTCTTGTCCGCATACGTTGGCAACGATATAAACTTCTTCCAATTTTCCGGTGGAAAGTTGTGTTTCCACTTCGAAAGTACGAATGCTTTCTACCTCTTTACCGAAAAAATCGATACGATAGGGCAATTCGTTGGTATACGAAAAGACGTCGAGAATACTACCCCGTACAGCAAACTGACCGGGTTCGTACACATAGTCCACTTCTTCGAACCCTCGTTCTCTCAGTTTGTCGGATAGTGTGATGATATCGCACTTCGAATTTTTGTCGATGTGAAGGGTCTGTTCGGAAAGCATATTGACCGGGACAACTTTTTCGGCGATAGCTTCGGGATAAGTGACTATCAATAGCGACTCTCCTTTTTGACACAGGCGGTTCAGAACTTCGGTTCTCAATATTTCGGAAGGGGGGTCGGGTTGCCCGTATTTGATGTCCCGCTTGTATCCAGATGGAAATAAAAGAATGTGGTCGTTACCGTTTATTTGCACCAAGTCGTTGTACAGATAACCGGCTTCGTCCAAATCGTTTGCAATGATGATGTGTGCCTGTTTATGTTCTAGAAGATTGGAAAAGAAAAGCGCTATCGAGGAACCTTCGAGTCCCTGTATAAAAATGTGCTTTGTCTTGTTGTCTTTAATGAGTTTCAAAAACGCTTCACGTCTCGCCGGAGTGTTAAAAAGCGCAGAAAAGTTCTGAATATCCATTCCTATAAACCGTCTTAACCGTCGACAAAATTACACATTAATTTAGAAGCTGTTTTAAATTTATAGAGAAATAATATTATCATTGCAAGCAGGTATGTTCCGGCCATATTGAACCCCCGTCTTGCATCTTGAATCCCTTGATTTTTGTCAATAGCCCGCTATTGACTGCATATCTCGGACTCCAATCAGCTTCAACATAGGTCTCAATCTGTCTCGGAATAAATTTAAAACAGCTTCTTATCGGTCGCAATATTTGTTCCTGTGTTTTCTCTATGGTCAGTGGGCTTCCAGCCAGTTGCGGCCCACACCGGAGTCGGCCAATAACGGCACTTGCAACGGATAGGCGTTTTCCATCTCTTCGCAGACGATAGCTTTTACTCTCTCGATTTCTTCGACGGGTACATTGAAATTGAGTTCGTCGTGTACTTGCAGAATCATGCGGCTTCGTAGATGCTCGTTTTCCAATCGTTTGGCGATACGTATCATAGCGATTTTGATGATGTCGGCTGCACTCCCTTGTATCGGGGCGTTAATGGCGTTTCGTTCGGCATATCCCCGCACGACGCTGTTATGGGAATGTATATCGGGCAACATTCGTTTCCGGCCGCAAATCGTTTCCACATAGCCTTTTTCCCGAGCAACTTCGATACTTTTATTCATATACTCTTTGATTTGCGGATAACTTTCGAAGTATCCGTCGATCAATATTTTTGCTTCGCTCCGTGGTATATTCAGTCGTTCGGCGAGGCCGAATACCGATATGCCGTAAATGATACCGAAGTTCGCTGTTTTGGCCTTTCTTCTCATATCGGCAGTTACGGCATCGATAGGAACTTTGTAAATTTTTGCGGCTGTGGCCGCGTGAATATCCGATCCCTCCCGGAATGCTTCTATCATGTGCCGGTCTCCGCTCAGGTGAGCCATGATACGCAATTCTATTTGCGAGTAGTCGGCCGAGAAGAAAATGCAGTCTTTATCCGGTACGAATGCACGGCGTATTTCCCGCCCTTCGTTGTCGCGGATAGGTATGTTCTGCAAGTTCGGGTTGCTGGAACTGAGTCGTCCGGTGGAGGTAATCGTCTGGTTGAACGAGGTATGTATCTTTCCCGTTTTGGGATTGATCAATTCGGGCAGGGCATTGATATAGGTACTCAATAGTTTGCGAATGCCTCTTTGATCGAGTATTTTACCTACGATGGGGTGGCGGGACCGAAGTTTTTCCAATATCTCCTCGGTCGTGGAATATTGGCCCGTCTTTGTCTTTTTGGCTTTTTCATCTATTTTCAATCGTTCGAAAAGGACTTCGCCTACTTGTCGTGCCGAACTTACGTTGAATGTAACGCCTGCCAATTGGAAAATCTCTTGTTCCAACTCGTTCATGCGCCGGGTGAGGATATCCGAGGAGCTTTTTAATTCGGTTATATCTACATTGACTCCGGTTATTTCCATGTCGGCGAGAACTTTTGTCAATGGCATTTCGATGTCGTAAAAGAGCTTTTCCATTTTTTCGGTCTTCAACTCTTTTTCGAGCCGGTTTTTCAGTTGCAAGGTAACATCGGCGTCTTCGGCGGCATATTCGCAAACTTGCTCTACCGGGACTTGTCGCATGGAAAGTTGTTTTTTACCTTTCGGGCCGATGAGTTTTTCGATGGACACAGGCTCGTAGTTGAGATATACATTCGCCAGATAGTCCATATTGTGGTACTGTTCGGGTTGTAACAGGTAATGAGCCACCATTGTATCGAAGAAATCGCCTTTGACATGTATCCCGTAGTTATGCAGGACGATATAGTCGTACTTGATATTTTGTCCTATTTTCAAGGATTTGGGATTTTCCAGAGCCGATTTGAAGATGTTTACGATTTCCCGGGCTTTTTCTTGATCCTCTGGAATGGGAATATAATAGGCTTCGTGCTCTTTTAGGGCGAAAGAAAGTCCCACCAACTCTACATTCATCGGGTCTACGCCGGTTGTCTCCGTGTCGAATGCGAATGCCGATGCGCAGGATAGCAATGCCGCCAAGTCCCACATCTTTTCAGGGGTGTCGGTTAAATGATAGGTGTGCGGAATCGATGCGATATTAGCCAAATTCGACTGGGGCGCGGAGTCGTCTGTTTGTTCAGTTTCGGGGACATTGTCGAACAGGGAGGGTTGTACCGTTTTTTTAGGTGTCGGCGTTGTCGGTTGGTTTCCCAATACTCTTTCGGTAAGGTTTCTGAATTCCAATTCTTCGAAGATGGGTCTCAGTTTTTCACTGTTTACAGGTTCCCGTCGAAGTGATTTTTCGTCGAAAGTCAAGGGTACGTCGGTCTTGATGGTTGCCAAGAACTTGGAAAACTCTATTTGCGAGCGGTTCTCTTCCACTTTGGTTTTCAAGGCTCCTTTTAACCGATCGGTGTTTGCAAGCAGGTTTTCTATACCTCCGAAATCGGCAATCAGTTTGACCGCCGTTTTTTCTCCCACTCCGGGACAGCCGGGTATGTTGTCGGAGCTGTCGCCCATCAATCCTAATATGTCGATAACCTGTTCGGGTGATTGTATGCCGTATTTCGTTTTTATCTCTTCCGGTCCTAAAATTTCGAAATCGCCGCCGAACTTGGGCCGATACATGAAAATGTGCGACGATACTAATTGCCCGTAATCTTTATCGGGTGTCATCATGTAGGTGTCGAAGCCCTCTTTTTCGGCAAGTTTTGCCAGCGAGCCTATGACATCGTCGGCTTCGAAGCCGGGAACTTCTATAATGGGAATGTTGTAGGCTTGGATAATCTCTTTGATGATCGGGACCGAATAGCGTATTACTTCGGGAGTTTCTTCCCGTTGAGCCTTGTATTGTTCATAAGCCTCGTGGCGAAATGTGGGGCCTTGCGGATCGAATCCGACGGCAATATGCGAGGGGTTTTCTTTTCTCAACAATTCTTCGAGCGTGTTGACGAACCCCAGAATGGCAGAGGTGTTTATCCCTTTGGAGTTGATTCTCGGATTCTTGATGAACGCATAGTAAGAACGGTAAATCAGTGCGTAAGCGTCTAATAAAAATAGTCGTTTCTCTTGCATAAGGGTATGCTGTTTGTAGATAAGAATTAAAAAAGCATCTTTGTAATGCGGTAAAATTACGATAAAAATACGGATTCTTTTGTTTTATTACTATTTTTGCACCAGAATAAATTGATATGGATAAACTTTTTAGCATACGGCAGCCGATAACCGAGGAGCTTGCTCTACTGAATAAAACCCTTACTGAATCTTTGCATACGACCAGTCCTCTGATGAATGAGGTGATTCAGGCTTATCTCGAAAGCAAGGGGAAACAGATTCGGCCCATATTGGTGTTACTGTGTGCGAAGTTGTTCGGTGAAGTTCCTCGTGAAGCCATTGACGCAGCAGCTTCGTTGGAAATGTTGCATAATGCCAGTCTGATTCATGACGATGTAGTCGATGAATCGCAGAAACGCAGAGGCCTACCGACGATCAATCATTTATATGATAACCGTATAGCGGTTTTGGTTGGCGATTATTTCGTGTCGTGTGCTTTGGCTTGTTCGATAAAAACGAACAAGATGCCGATTGTTTCTTGTTTGGGTGTCTTGGGACGGGATTTGGCTCGGGGAGAGATAGACCAGCTTTCCAATGCCCGCAATCACTTGCTTGACGAGAATGCATATTTCGAAGTGATTCGGCGAAAGACAGCATCGTTGTTCTATGCTTGTATGCAGGTGGGTGCACTGTCTGCCGGCGCTTCTGCCGAAGATGTCGCAAGATTGGGAATGTTTGGAGAAAAGTTAGGGCTTTGTTTCCAGATTAAGGACGATATTTTCGATTATTACGAGGATAAAGTTATCGGTAAACCCACGGGAAACGATTTGCGGGAAGGGAAAATAACACTGCCGCTTATTTATGCGATTACTCATGGCGAAGGCTCTGAAAACGAACGAATGAGAGATTTGTTGTTGAGTGAGGAATGTTTGTCGTCCGACAGCGTGCATACACTCATCGAGTATGCCAAAACACAAGGCGGTATCGAGTATGCCTATGAAACTATGGGACGTATCCGCAACGAGGCTGTGGACCTATTGTCTGTTTTTCCTCCTTCCGAAACGATCGATGCTTTGATTGCTATCTTGGACTACACGATAGAGCGGGAAAAATAGAATTTTTAGGATAGTGGGGTTGTGTCGACCCCTGTGGGCGCTCCCTTTATATCACTGCGCGATACCCCGTAATACTTATGGGACACGGCAGGGGGAGAGGGCTAAAATCCATTTCGAACATTTTTAAACTCCTCCCCTGTGTTTGGTTGTTAAACAAAATATAGGGGAGGTGGTACGTAGTGACGGAGGGGGTGAAAACAACATCTCATCGGATATTTGACCCCCTCGCCCTATGGCACTCCCTCTATACTCTTTGCAGGAACACTCTGCAATACTACGAGACACGGCAAAGGGAGAGGGGTTAGAGGTATGAAAAGACAATCTCTGTTGATTTCTTACTAATTATCGAAAACGACCACTTTCTAAAAGTGGTCGTTTTCGTTTTCGATTTGCCCTTCATGTCGTCAATATTTGAAGCTGCTGCCGCCGAGAAACTCTCTGAGAAGAGAAGTAGGAGGTATTTCGCGTTGATTGATGGATTGAAAATATCCTAAGAAACGAAGCAAACGATGAGCTTCGGCATATTCGGGACAATCATGGGGTACGGCGCTGAGTATGGGTTGTGCATAATCTTTCATTACCGCCAGTTCGAAAAGGAGTGAAGAGTTGAACATAACGTCGGCATTTTCCTGATAGGGGAATATCCATTTTTCTTCTCCTCGTCTCACACTTCCCCAACGGGCTATGGTGCTCTGTGCCGATGCCCCGCGATATTTATGGTCGCGGATAATGCGGCGTAACAGACGGTTATCGGCTGTCGGTATCCAGTTGTGGTCGTCGATGGAGATGGTCGTCAAGGCGGAAACATAAATGCGATATTTCAAATGAGTTTCGATTTGAGGTGTCAAATCTGGGTTTAATCCATGTATGCCTTCCAAGATGAGAACAGACCCTTGTTCCAATTTCAGAGTATTCCCTCTGTATTCTCTTTCGCCGGTTTCGAAATTATAGGTGGGCATCTCGATTGTTTCGCCTTGCAATAATCTGTTGAGGTCTTTATTGAACAAATCTAAATCCAAAGCGTAGAGCGATTCGTAATCGTAGTCGCCGGTTTCGTCGAGAGGGGTGTCTGTTCTATTGACAAAATAGTTGTCGAGAGATATGGCTACCGGTTTCAACAGATTGGTCATGAGCTGAATCGATAATCTTTTGGAAAATGTAGTTTTCCCCGAGGAGGAGGGCCCTGAGATAAGTACGATACGAGTGCCGTTTTCGTGGTATCGTCGGGTTATATCGTCGGCGATTTTACCTATTTTCTTTTCATGAAGGGCTTCGGCAACTTTGATCAAGTCGGTTGCCTGTCTTGTTTCCACGGCTTTGTTGAGGTCTCCTATATTGCTCAATCCGATAATTTGGTTGAACGTGAGGTATTCTTTGAACGCATTCAACATTTTTTCTTGCGGTTCTATCGGAGCCGGTTCGGTCGGTGCATCGGGCATGGGAGGAACTAACAACACCCCTCCGTTATATTTTACCAAATCGAATCCCTGTAAATATCCTGTCGACGGAGTCAGCCAACTGTAATACGAGTCGGCAAGACCGTCGAGAGTATGGTATTGGGTATATAATTCGTGTGTGGTTTTCAGCAATTCTATTTTATCGAACATGCCTTGTTCCCGAAAAACTTCTATGGCATCGGCCGTGTGGCATTCTATTTTTTTGAACGGAATGTCGGCGGCTATAATTTCGGCCATGCGATGCTTTATTTTATCGATGGATTCGGGTTTGAGGGCGTTTTCATTATCGAGCAGGCAATAGTATCCGTGAGATAGGGAATGTTCTATACGCAATCTTGTTCCCGGGATAATGTCGTTGATTGCTTTGTACATGACAAAACAGAGGGAACGCACGTATGTGCGCATGCCTGCCGGGTGAGAAATATCGAGAAATTCGATGTCTTTGGGCCCGAATACCCGGTATTTCAATTCTTCGGTTTTGTTATTTACGTAAGCGCAAATCGGGCGGTGAGCCAGTCGAGGATTTGCCAGTTTATAGATTTCGAGGAGGCTTTCACCTCCGTTTACACGTATCGTTTTTCCTGTGTTTACACAATAAACGTCAAATTGTTCTTTTTCCATAATGTTGATGGGATATAATTTCGATGGTATTCTTAATTGTTAATAAAAATAAAAACAGCAATTTCTACCTGATGTAAATCTTTTTATTTGTATAATTTTGCAAAGGAATCATTTCCAGATGCAGATTGTGAGTTAAATATACTACAAAGAGGATAATAAAACAACTATTTAAGAAACTTTCATGGAATACACATTTCTGGACTTCTTGACTTTGATCGGGTCGGTCGGTTTGTTCCTATATGGAATGAAGGTCATGAGCGAAGGGTTACAGAAGGTAGCAGGAGACAGACTGCGTAATATCCTTGCCGTGATGACGAAAAATCGGTTTTCAGGAATGTTGACCGGAATATTGATAACAGCATTGATTCAAAGCTCGTCGGCTTCGACGGTAATGGTCGTCAGCTTTGTGAATGCCGGGTTAATGACGTTGGGGCAATCGATGGCCGTCATTATGGGGGCGAATGTCGGTACGACAGCCACGGCGTGGCTTATCTCTCTTTTTGGATTCAAGGTCGATATCACAATTTTTGCTTTGCCGTTGATAGGTTTGGGAGTTCCTTTGTTGTTTTCGAATAAAAGTTCTCGTAAATCGTGGGGCGAGTTTATAATCGGATTCTCATTCTTGTTCATGGGGCTTAGTTATATAAATAACTCGGTTCCCGATTTGAGAAGTAATCCCGAGGTGTTTGAGTTTTTGTCTTCTTACACGCAGCATGGGTTCATTTCTATTTTGGGATTTTGTGCTGTGGGGGCGATTCTCACGATGATTGTGCAGTCATCGAGTGCGTCGATGGCGATATTTTTAATCATGTGTAGCAAAGGTTGGATTTCATTCGACATAGCTGCCGCTTTGATTTTGGGTAGTAATATCGGTACGACGATAACTCCCCTGTTGGCTTCTATCGGTGCGAATGTGTCGGCGAAAAGGGCAGCGATGGGTCATTTGCTGTTCAATATGCTCGGTTCCATGTGGGCGCTTGTTTTGTATTATCCTTTCATTCGTTTTATCGTGTGGATTTGTACTTCGTTGGGGGTAGGGAACCCGAATGACTTGATGTCGTTTATTTCCACTTGGGAGCAATCCGATCCTGCATTGGTTGCCGCGCTGAATAGCGGACAGAATTTGGGTTCTGCCGATTTCGAACAGCAAAAAGCTCATTTTGCAGCCATGCAGTTTTCTGTATCGTTCGGGTTATCGATGTTTCATACGGTATTCAATGTAATCAATGTAACCATTATGATTTGGTTTACAGGTTTATATGAGAGGATAGTTACCCGCTTGGTGAGGGTAAAAGATAAGAACGAAGAGGAGTTCCAATTGAAATTTATTTCGCGGGGTATGTTGTCGGCTTCGGAATTAAACCTACCGCAAGCCCATCAGGAGATTGCCGTGTATGCCGAGCGGGTACAACGTATGTTCGGTATGGTCGCCGATTTATTACATGAAAAGGAAGGAAGCGAAGCCTATTTGAAATTATACAATCGTATCGAGAAATACGAGCAGATTTGCGACCGTATGGAATTGGAAATTGCCGGATTCTTGAACTTGGTTGTCGGCGGTCGGTTGAGCTATGAAGGAAAAATGATGGTAAACAGTATGCTTACTATCGTGACCGAGATTGAGAGTATAGGAGATTGTTGTTATAACCTCGCTCGTACTTTGCAACGGAAGCAAGACTCTCATATCGATTTTAACGACGAGATTGTAAGTAATATCGATGCGATGTTTAAACTCGATTCCGAAGCGTTGTCCAATATGGTGGCGCTCCTGTCGAGTAACGAACCGCTTATGAGCGAGATAATGATTTCGTATAATAAAGAGTGTGAGATTAATAATTATAGGAATCAACTGCGCGGGGCTAATGTCGAAAACATCAATAATAAACATTACGAATACCAATCGGGAATATACTATATGGATATGATTTCGGAGTGTGAACGGTTGGGCGATTACGTTATCAATGTGGTCGATGCCATCAAACAGCAGCAGGTAAAACACGCTTGAAATGAGGCGATACGATAAAAGCCGTCCCGAATTTTCGGGACGGCTTTTATCGTTGGTAAGAGAGATTATCGTCGTAATAATGCGATAAGCTCTGCCACACCCTCCGAGGCTCCCTTTTGGATAACCCGAACGGAACGATCGACAGGAACTTTTACCTCTTTGGGATCGATGAGGTATATCGGTACTTGCGGACGTACATAACGGAGCAATCCTGCGGCGGGATAAACGTTCAGCGATGTTCCGATGACGACGAATATATCGGCTTCTTCGGTGATTTCGATAGCTGGCTCTATCATGGGTACGGCTTCGCCGAACCATACGATGTGGGGTCTCAGCCGGTCTCCGTATCGGTCGGTTTCGTCGGCTTTTATTTCATAATGGTCGGGAGACAATTCATAGATGCGATTTTCATTTTTTGTCGAGCGTACTTTGGTGAGTTCTCCGTGCAGATGAATTACGTGAGTACTCCCGGCGCGTTCGTGTAGATTGTCTACATTTTGGGTGATGACTGTTACATCGTAATCCTTTTCGAGAGCCGCCAATCCGAAGTGTCCTTTATTGGGTTCGACGGTGAGGAGCTCTTTGCGCCTTTTGTTATAAAACTCTTGTACCAAAGCCGGATTTCTTTCCCAGCCTTCCGGGGTTGCGACATCTTCTACGGGGTAACGGTCCCATAACCCTCCACTGTCTCGGAATGTAGAAAGCCCGCTTTCTACACTCATTCCTGCGCCTGTCAATACAACCAGTCTCTTTTTCATATCTTTTGTTTCAACAAGATGGATTTCGTCTTAAATAATTAAGATAAAGTTAGGGTAAAACTTCGGCGGCTGCAAATGTTTTTTAATAAAATGTGTTGAGATTTTGGAATGGGTGACACTATTCCATCGGGAATTATGTTTTTTTTTAAGGAGAATTTATTGAATTAAGTATAAAAGCCCTATCTTCGCTTCGCAAATATTGTTATTATGTTTGCTTAAATACAATAAAAATAGAAAATGGACAAATTAAGTTATGCGTTAGGTCTCAGCATGGGGCACAATTTTTTAGGCTCGGGTATCAAATCGTTGAACGTCGAGGATTTTGCCAAAGGTGTAGAGGCTGTATATAAACAGGAAAAACCGGAAATCAGTTTCGATGAGGCGAAAAAAATCATCAACGAGTTTTTTTCCAATTTGCAAGATGAAATCGCCGAGACGAATAAACAGGCCGGGAAAGAATTTTTGGCAGAGAATGCCAAGCGTTCCGGTGTGGTGGTACTTCCCAGCGGTTTGCAATATGAAGTGCTTGCCGAGGGAAAAGGTCGTAAGCCGAAAGCTACCGATAAAGTTCAATGTCATTATCATGGAACTTTGATTGACGGGCAAGTGTTCGACAGTTCGATACAGCGGGGTACTCCGGCAGTGTTCGGGGTCAACCAAGTGATACCCGGTTGGGTGGAAGCCTTGCAGTTAATGCCCGAGGGTTCTCGTTGGAAATTATATATACCTTCTGATTTGGCGTATGGAGAGCAAGGAGCCGGCGGAAGTATTCCGGCGAACGCTACTCTTATTTTTGAAGTGGAACTAATAAAAATATTATAATTATTTACCCTATAAACAATGAAAAAGACTATTTTATTTTGTGTGGCACTCGCCGGTTTGACGGCAATGTCTTCTTGCGGAAACAAGGCCGCTACTAAGTTGGAAAATGCGGCAGATAGCGCAAGCTATGCTCTGGGTGTTTCTAATGGCGCCCGTTTTGGAGAAGCCCTGAAATCGGGTATGTACGAACAGCTTAAAAATATCGATCCCAATGATTTTATGAAAGGTTTGGCCGCTGCCTTGAAAACCGATTCTACACAGCGTTCATATGAAATGGGATTGAGTCAGGGCCTTTATATTAAGGAGATGTTGAATAATATCAAACAAGGAACCGGTGTGGAGATCGATATCCCGACATTCGTTCAGGCTTATAAACAAGCTATGGACGGCGATACGACTTTGTTGATTTCGGCTATGCAATCCAATTCGGTTCTCGATGCTATTTTCAGAGCAGCTGCCGAAGCTAAGGAAAAAGAAGAACTCGCTCGTTTGGCCGAGACTCCCGAAGCCAAAGAAAATTTGGCGAAAGGCGAGGCTTTCCTTGCTGAAAAAGCCAAAGAAGAAGGTGTGGTAAAAACTGAATCGGGACTTCTTTATAAGGTCGTTAAAGAAGGAAAAGGCGATAAAGTACAATCCAATCAACGTGCGAAAGTATCTTACAAAGGAACTTTGATCGACGGAACCCAATTCGATTCCAATGCAAGCGCTACTTTCTCTCCTACGCAAGTCGTTAAAGGCTTTGGAGAAGGTTTGCAGTTGATGCAAAAAGGCGGTAAATATATCTTGTATATTCCTGCCGAACTGGGTTACGGAGTTCGTGGCGGAGGCGATAAAATCCCGACCAATTCGACTCTTGTATTTGAAGTAGAGGTTTTGGATATTGTCAAATAGATAGATTTTCTATAAATATTTTGAAGTGCCGCTCTTGTTTGAGTGGCACTTTTTTGTGAAAAAATGTCAGATAAAATGCTAATAATAGATTAAGAATAAACTTTTGTTTGTCTTTTTGTCAAAAAATAGATAAAATATAGCTGTTTATTAAAAAAGAAATGATATTTTTGTCGCAAAATGATTTATATATTAAAATTTTATGGAAAAGATTGATAACCTTGATCGTCAGATTCTCGAAATTATAATGCGCAATGCCCGCATTCCGTCGAAAGATGTGGCTGCCGAATGCGGTGTTTCCCGCGCTGCTATTCATCAACGTATTCAGCGTATGATCGACATGCATGTTATTACCGGATCGGGATACCATGTAAATCCTAAATCTTTGGGTTTCAGGACGTGTACTTATATCGGGGTGAAATTGGAGAAAGGTTCGATGTATCGCGATGTCGTTCCCGAGCTCGAAAAGATTCCCGAAGTAGTAGAATGCCATTTTACGACGGGGCCTTACACAATGCTTTGCAAATTATACGCTCGCGATAACGAGCATTTGATGGAGTTGCTTAATGACAAAATACAGAATATCCACGGAGTGGTTTCGACGGAAACTCTTATTTCGTTGGAACAAAGCATGAACCGCGAAATTCCGGTCATGAAGAAGTGATTATTTTTCGTAGAGTGAAATAGGGAGAGTCTGTCTTGGGGCAGGCTCTTCTCGTTTTAAATCACCGGGTAATAACCGAATTTTTATTTTGTAGTTTTTTATCGGTTCTCCAAAGTAATAATAGAGTGATGGCGGTAGCGATTGTATCGGAAACCGGCATGGCTATCCATATACCGTTCAAGGCATATATTCGGGGAAAAATAAGTAGTAACGGAATCAGGAATATGACTTGTCGGGTCAAGCTGAGGAAAATGGACTTAGAAGCCATACCTAAGGATTGGAACAGGTTGGTGGTGACGATTTGGAATCCGACAATCGGGAATACACCCATAACGATGCGCATCCCGTGTATGGCTACATCGATGAGGTTCGTATCGGTGGTGAAGGCCCGTATAATGTAATACGGGAAAAAGGTTGAACCTATCCACCCGGCCGTACAGCAAATGGTCGCTACGATGCCGGTTAAAACGAATGCTTTTTTCATTCTGGCGTAATTGCCCGCACCGTAATTGTACCCTACGATGGGTTGCATGCCTTGACACAACCCGATAATGAGCATAACGACCAATGTGGCGTAACTGTTGAAAATACCGAATGCACCTATCGCCTCGTCTCCCCCATACCGATAGAGCGATGTGTTGATGATCGCATTGATAACGCTGCTGGCTACATTGACCAAAAACGGAGCTAACCCGATGGAAACGATGTTGAACAGGATTCCCCATTCGAGTTTGAAGTATCGACGATGGAATCGCAACTGGCTTTTAGGGTTGAAGAAATGTATCATGACAAATGCTGCCGAAATGGCCATAGCTATATCTGTCGCTATGGCTGCGCCTTTTATTCCCCAATCTAGCCAGAAAATGAAAATCGGTGCGAGGATAAGATTGGAGAAAGCACCTATGAGCATGGTGTACATGGCTTTCCCCGGATACCCCGAAGCTCGCATCATATTGTTGAAACTATAACAAAGATTGGTGCAGAGCATACCCGGCATGATGTAGATGAGAAACTCTCTGGCATATGGAATGGTGCGGTCGCTGCCGCCGAAACTGCGCAGTATATCGTCCATGTAAACCGAGAAGAAGGTAAGGTAACAAACGGCAAACGAGAGCGAAAGTACAAGACTGTTTGCCAAAATTTTTTCGGCTTTGACTTTGTCGTTCTGTCCCAAAACGATTGAAATGCGAGCCGATGCTCCCAGCCCTACCAACATACCGATAGCCCCTGCCAACGACATGATAGGAAAGGTCAGAGCTAAGCCCGAAATGGCATCGGCTCCTACGCCCTGACCGATAAAAATGCGGTCGATGACATTATACAGAGACATAACCATTGTACCGACAATCGCCGGAACAGAGTACTTCCAAAGCAGTTTCCCTACCGGAAGTGAAGTCAGTTCTCTGTGAATATCGTTTTGGTTTTCCATGTTCGGAGTAGTCGGCACTTAGGAAGGATCGCTCCAATCGCCGTGGGCTTTGATGAGAGCTATCAGTTTTTCGATAGCCATCTCTTCGGGTATGTTCTTTTCGATACACTCTTTACCTTTGTACAAACTCACTTTGTCGCGCCCGGCTCCTACGTATCCGTAGTCGGCATCGGCCATCTCTCCCGGCCCGTTTACAATGCATCCCATGATACCGATTTTTAGTCCGGTAAGGTGTGAGGTCGCCGCTTTGACACGGGCGATTGTAGTTTGTAAATCGAACATGGTTCTGCCGCAACTCGGACAAGAAATATATTCTGTTTTACTGAATCGCTTGCGTGCGGCCTGTAAAATCGTGAACATATAGTCTGTGAGTCGCTGAGACGAGATATTTCCATTATTGCGAAGGAATATGCCATCGATGAGGTTATCGAGCAGGAACGGCCCGAAATCGGCCCCTGCTTTCACTTGCAGGTCTTCGCTCTCTTTTTCTTCGTATTCGGCCATGAACACGACCGGGAGTTTGCAGTTTGCCGCGGTAAGCCGTGCCAATGCCGCCCGCAGGTCTCCTACCGGGTTGGTATGCCGCGTGGAGAGAATAAGAACTATTCCCGATTCCTGCGACAGCTCGCCGATAAGTTCTTCCGACAGGTCGGCTGTATCGGCTTGTAGGAAGCGGACAGTCGCCGGAGTCGATTTCAATGCAGATAATTCGTGCATTTGAAATAACGGATAGGTGTCGTTTTCCCCGTGGTAGTGTGCAAAATCTACGATAGAACGGATATCGCCGCCGACTGCTCGGTCGTGTGTGTAGTAGAAATCGGCGCGTGTCCCTGTTTGTGGCTCTCCTTCGACGATAACTACGGGCTGTTGGTTGCCGCCGATACAATTGCAACTCTCCCTCTCTCGGGCTGCCATTTGTTCCAGCGGTATGTCGGGGGCTGTTATCGGTTTGTGGCCGGTTCTTGCCGTAATATAATTCACCAGCTTGCAAGCTACCGGGATTTCGGCTTCGGGAGCCTCGCTTAACGACACTCTTATGGTATCGCCTATCCCGTCGGCCAGCAGTGTTCCTATGCCTACCGCCGATTTTATTCTTCCGTCCTCACCGTCTCCGGCCTCGGTGACTCCCAAATGAAGCGGATAATTCATACCTTCCGATTCCATCGTTTCGATAAGTAGCCGAACGGTTCGTACCATGACTACCGTATTTGATGCCTTGATGGAGATTACCACGTTGTCGAAATTTTCCGAGCGGCAGATTCTCAAAAACTCCATACACGATTCCACCATACCTTCGGGGGTATCTCCATAACGGCTCATGATACGGTCCGACAGAGAACCGTGATTCACTCCTAAACGTATTGCCGTGTGTTGTTCTTTGCAAATATTCAGAAATGGAATGAACCTCTCTTTGAGCTTTTGCAGTTCGGCGGTATATTCTTCGTCTGTATAGGACAGTTGTTTGAAAGTGCGGGCACTATCGACGAAATTACCCGGATTTATACGCACTTTATCTACGGTGTAGGCGGCGGCATCGGCAGCTTTCGGGTTGAAGTGGATATCGGCGACCAAAGGTGTCGTATAGCCTCTGGCAATTAACTCTCTTTTGATTTCGCCTAAATTTTCCGCTTCCCTCACTCCTTGTGCCGTGAGCCTCACATAGTCGGCTCCCGCTTGAATGATGCGTATGCATTGGTCCACGCTGGCCGCAGTATCCAGTGTGGAGGTATTGGTCATCGATTGTATGCGTACGGGATATTCACCTCCGAGAGGTGTGTTTCCTATCTGTACGATACTGCTTTTCCTGCGGTGGTAATTATAGTAGTCCATGACAAGGGAAACTATGGAATCAATTGGTCTTGAATTTATATTTTATCGATGCGAGTTCTTGGTTGGCATCAACGATTTTTTTTCGTAAGTCCGGTTTTGTATTTTTCTACTTTCGAAGCGACGGTTTCGTCACCGAGCGCCAATATCTGAGTGGCGAGAATCGCTGCGTTGAGGGCTGCGTTGATTCCTACCGTAGCGACGGGGATTCCGGGAGGCATTTGCACGATGGCGAGCAAGGCATCGAGTCCTTCCATACCCGATTTGATGGGAACTCCTATCACGGGCAGTGTAGTCATCGAAGTGATAACACCGGGCAGATGTGCGGCCATACCTGCGGCGGCAATGATAACTTTTATTCCTCTGGAACGAGCGTTTTTAGCGAATTCCTCAACTTCCGCAGGGGTACGATGTGCCGATAAGGCCAACATTTCGAACGGGATTTCGCACTCGTCGAGCAGCTTGGCGGCTTTTCCATGATAGGAAGGTCGGACGTGCTGCCCATAATTATACTTACGATTGGTTTCATAATAAATATATGTCTGTGATTGGTTTTATATGAATAGGAAAAATAAAAATCCGCAGCACATGGCTCCTAACGCAAATCCCGCACCTACTTGGCCGATCGTGTGTCGATTCAGTAAAATACGAGAAGAGCCGACGAGTCCTGCAAGTAAAATGATGGCTATTTGCAAGGGGAATATATAGGGCGTGAGCATTAATCTATAAATGCTCATTAGGAATACCAATACAACCATCGCTCCGGCCGCTACCATGTGTGCGCTTATTTTCCAATATCGGTTGATAAATAAAGAAATGATAAGCGAGACGATTGCACCCGCTATGAAAGAGAGTATCCAATTCGGTATCCCGAAACGGTATAAGTAGAGATAACATGCGATATAACAAACGAAGTTGATGATATACGGGACGGTACGCTCGGTACGGTTGTGAAGTCTGAAATCGCTGATATGACCTGTTTTGTAGAGGATAAATATGCCTAAGGACGGAAGTATGCAAGTGGTGAGCAATACGCCTATGACGATGATTCCTAACAGTCTGTCACCGAAGACTCTCATATAGGACGTATAAAGTGCGATGGCGATTCCGTAAGTCGGCATCAATAACGGGTGGAATATAGTCGATAGAATCGTGGCTAATAGTTTCATGTGTCGTTCGGTTTGATTCATTCAAATTTCTTTTCGCAATCGGGCTACCGGTATCGATAGCTGTTCCCTGTATTTGGCGATTGTACGCCGGGCTATCGGATAGCCCTTTTGTTGCAGCAGCTCGCACAGCTTGTCGTCCGAGAGGGGCTTATGTTTGTCTTCGTGGTCTACCAGTTCTTCCAACAATCTTTTGATTTCCCGGGTAGAGACTTCTTCTCCGGCCTCGTTTTGCATAGATTCGGAAAAGAAATATTTTAACGGATAAATGCCGAAATTTGTTTGCACGTATTTGCTGTTGCTGGCTCGGGAGATGGTAGAAATGTCATATCCCGCACGTTCGGCGACATCTTTCAGAATCATGGGTTTCAAGTTGCGTTCGTCGCCGGTGAGGAAAAAATCTTTTTGTAAATCTACGATGACTTTAATTGTGCTCAGCAGTGTTTCCTGCCGTTGTTTTACGGCATTGACAAACCATTGCGCCGCATCGAGTTTTTGTTTGACGAATAACAGGGCATCCCGTTTTTCCCGAGTCTGGTTTTGTTTGTTCGAGGAATAATCGTCGAACATATCCTGATAATCCCGGCTTACGTGTAGTTCGGGTATATTCCCGTTATTTAGCCCGATGGTTAACTCCCCATCTTGCGCTTCGACAAAAAAGTCGGGAATAATGTGATGTTCCGAGCTGCCCGAATAGCTGTTGTTCCATGCGCTTCCGGGCTTGGGATTAAGTAGCGTGATTTCTCGTATGGCTTGTTTCAGTTCTTCTTCGCAAACATTACATTGGCGCATGATTTTGTCGTAATGCTTTTTAGAGAATTCTTCGAACATTTTGTCGATAATCTTGTAAGCCAATAAGTTGGCAGGAGTCCCTTCGTGGCGCTCTAATTGGAGTAGCAGGCATTCCCGTAAATTCGAAGCTCCGACACCGGCCGGTTCGAACTCCTGAATCATTTGTAAAATATCTTCTACTTGGCTCGCCGGAACGTCTAAACCTACTTGAAAAATAAGATCGTCCGAAATAGCTTGTATCGGTCTCTGTAAATAACCGTTGTCATCTATATTCCCAATAATGTATTGAGCAATTTGATAGGAGGTTTCGTCGAGAGAAAGCTCTCCCAACTGGCTTTCGAGGTAATCGTGAAATGAAGAGGCCGATACGAATGGAATGTCTTCTTTTTTGTCATCTTTCGAGTAGTTGTCGGCTTCGAGTCGGTAGTCCGGTATATCTTCTTCGTTGCGATAATCACCCAATGTAAGTTCCTCTGCCGATTCTCCCGGATTTCCGTCTTCATCGGCGTTGGCATCAAATTCGTTTATACTGTCCGGGATTTCTTCCCGTCCTTCTTCTAAGGCGGGATTATCGACCAGTTCTTGTTGTACGCGTTCTTCAAATTCGATTTCGGTAAGTTCGAGGAGTCGAATCAACTGTATCTGCTGGGGCGATAGTTTCTGTTGCAATTTTTGTTGCAACTGCTGTTTCAGTGCTGCCATAAGCTGTGAGTGATTTGCAAACGAAGATAGCTATTTTTGCTCTAAATAAGTAAAAAAATGAGAATTTTTAGAAGCTGTTTTTATTTTTTCAGCCTGTATTCGAGAGCTGTTTTTCAAGGGTATTTTACAAATAAAAGAAATATGAATAAGTTGGAGCTACATTCTTTCGGAATGATTGCTGCCGGTGTTTTTGAAACTATATGGTGAGACTCTCTGCTGCTTTCGGTTCAGTAAAACCTCGTGGGGTAGACATGAATTTTAGCGATGAAATTTTTGTAGATAACCACATTCCGGACTTTTCAGTAAAAGGTTGATTCTTGCTTAATTAAAACCTCCTCCCCTGTGTTTGGTTGTCAAACAAAATATAGGGGAGGTGGCACGAAGTGACGGAGGGGTTGAAAACAACATCACATTAGGCTGTTTGTATCGGATATTTAATCCTCTCGCCTTACGAGCGTTCTCCCTATCTCATCTGCGATGAGCTGAGGGTGGGGAACTAAGATGTCACTGCAAATATTCTTTTCACTCCTACTCGCAAATACAAGAGAGAATTTAAAAGACAATCTTCACTAATTTCCTCCTGAGCCTTGCTTTCCATAGTATTAAGGGGGATTCAACGCTTCTTCGCTATATCTTTTGCGAAACATGAGGGGGAAGAGCTTGTTCTTATTGCGAATAAAAAAAGCCGTGTATGGGAAATACACGGCTTTTATGCGGCAAATAAGTGATTCTTATTGGTTGTTGTCGTTACGAGAATGACGGTCGCTGCGGGGAGCTCTTTCGGGGCGGGGCAACAGCGCCTTCATAGACAAGCGGTATTTACCGGTTTTTTTGTCTATTTCGATGAGTTTTACCGTTACTTCGTCTCCTTCGTGGATGCCCGATGTCTCCATCGATTCGAGGCGATCCCAGCTGATTTCCGAGATGTGGAGTAATCCGTCTTTTCCCGGAAGAATTTCTACGAAAGCGCCGAAGGGTAAAATCGATTTAACGACTCCGGTATAAGTTTCTCCCTCTTCGGGTTGAGCCGTGATGGATTTGATACGACGTATAGCATCTTTGATAGAATCGAGGTTAGCGGCAGATATTTCTATGTGTCCCTCGTTGTTGATTTCATCGATAGTAACCACAGCTCCGCTGGCTTCCTGTATGCTTTGGATAATTTTTCCGCCCGGGCCTATTACGGCTCCGATCATGTCTTTCGGGATAATCATCGTTTCGATACGAGGCGCATGCGGTTTCAAGTCGGCGCGAGGTTCGGCGATAGTGTCGGTGATAATATTAAGAATGTGCAGACGACCTTCGCGGGCTTGGTTCAAGGCTTTTTCCAAAACTTCGTAAGAAAGTCCGTCGCACTTGATATCCATTTGGGTCGCTGTGATACCGTCGCGAGTTCCGGTCACTTTGAAGTCCATATCCCCGAGGTGGTCTTCGTCACCGAGAATATCCGAGAGAATGGCATATTTCACATTGTCTTTATCGGTAATCAATCCCATAGCTATACCTGATACCGGTTTCTTGATTTTCACACCGGCATCCATAAGAGCCAATGTCCCGGCACAAACCGTTGCCATCGAGGAGGACCCGTTTGATTCGAGAATATCCGAAACTACACGTACCACGTAAGGATAATCGGCAGGAATCATACGTTTAAGCGCACGGTTCGCCAAGTTTCCGTGTCCTATTTCACGACGACCTACGCCACGTTGAGCTTTGGCTTCACCAGTGGAGAAGGGGGGGAAGTTATAGTGCAACAAGAAACGATCGCGACCTTGATTCAATACGTCGTCGAGAATTTTCTCGTCGAGTTTGGTTCCGAGAGTTACGGTCGATAAAGATTGCGTTTCACCGCGAGTGAAGACTGCCGATCCATGAGGTCCGGGTATATAATCGACTTCGCACCAGATAGGACGAATTTGTGTGGTAGTACGTCCGTCCAAACGAATACCCTCATCGAGAATACAACGGCGAACAGCTTCTTTTTCTACATCGTGGTAGTAGCGTTTTACAAGAGCTCCTTTTTCGGCGGCATCTTCTTCGCTCATGCCGGCTAAGTATTCGTCGACAATCGCGTCGAAAGCGTTTTGGCGGGCATGCTTGTCGGCATTTCCCGAACGTGCGATAGCGTATGCTTTGTCGTAGCATTTTGCCCAAACGTCTTTTCTCAACTCTTCATCGTTGGTCTCGTGGCAATATTCTCTTTTCACGGTAGAGCCTACGGCTTCTGCCAATTCTTTTTGTACAAGGCAATGAACCTTGATAGCTTCGTGGGCGGCTTTCAATGCTTCGAGCAAATCGGCCTCCGAAACTTCGTCCATTTCGCCTTCTACCATCATAATATTTTCATAAGTGGCTCCCACCATTAAGTCCATATCGGCTTTCTCCAATTCGGCGAAAGTGGGATTTATTTTGAATTTACCATCGATACGGGCAACTCGTACTTCCGAGATAGGGCCATTGAAAGGAATGTCCGAAACGGCCAAAGCTGCCGAAGCGGCAAGACCGGCCAAAGCGTCGGGCATATCTACGCCGTCGCTCGAAAATAACATGATGTTCACGAATGTGTCGGCATGATAATTTTCGGGGAACAAGGGGCGCAATACACGATCCACTAAGCGGGAAGTAAGTATTTCGTAATCCGAAGCACGGCCTTCTCTTTTGGTGAAACCTCCGGGGAAACGGCCGAAAGCAGAGAAACGTTCTTTATATTCTACTTGCAGAGGCATGAAATCCACGCCTTCACCGGCTTCTTGGGCCGAACATACGGTAGCCAGCAGCATGGTGTTGCCCATGCGAACCTCGACGGCTCCATCGGCTTGCTTGGCTAGCTTGCCGGTTTCGATGGTGATGGTCCTTCCATCACCCAAATCGATGGTCTTCTTAATAACTTGTTTAATCATAAAATCGATTTTTCTTTATTTTTTCCTTCTCAAAATCGTGCAAAGATAATGAAAGTTTGAAAGTAAAACTATGATTATGAAATAAAAATGCGAAAATAGAATACGTAGAGAGGCGTCTGAGTCGGTTTAATTTCGTTTTTTTATACTTTCTCCTGACATTTTGCTTGCGCGAGCTTCTCGATTATGTGACCGTTTACGGCGAATGTGGGAGTAACCTGTACCTCGGTATATGTCGAGTAAACTTGTTTCTACTTTCGATTTGCACTATTTTTGCCATTAATAGTGAAAATCAATGTAATTGAAATGTGTTTTGCTTCTGTCTTCATTTGCATTATCTTTGCATAGTGCGAAATAGGTTATGCCCCGGTATAATCAAGTGAATTTGCTTCTACTCTCGGCGTATACTATCTTTGCAATTGAAGAAAGGAACATAATTTATAACATATACGGAAATGAAAAAGTGGGTATTTGGGTGTGCAATGGCGTTGGTGATAACCTCGTGCGACAATAAGAAATTTTCCATTCAGGGACGCGTGGCCGATGCCGATGGACAAGTACTGTATTTAGAGTCGTTGACTGTGAATGGTACAGAGCTTCTCGATTCTGTCGAATTGGATAAGGACGGTCGGTTTAAATTCAAGTATCATGCTCCGCAGTATCCTGAGTTTTATCAATTGAGATTGGACAAGTCCATCATACATTTGGCCATAGATTCGACCGAAACATTGAACCTCTCGGCGAATGCGGCCGATTTTGCCAATGACTATGAACTTACAGGGTCGGACGAATGTGTGAAGATGCGCATTGTCGCTCAGGAAAGCGCCAAGTTAAAAAAACGAATCGATGAACTGTCCCGAGCCATGTCTTCCAATAGCGACCGTGTCGACGATTTGCGGAAGCAGGCAATCGAAGATTTGGCCGCCTATAAAAAGAAAATGTTCGATTTGGTATTGGAAAATCCGGCCTCGGCAACTGCATATTATATTGTTTTTCAAGAAATAAACGGAGATAAAATATTTGATCCTTATGATGCCGATGACCGAAAATTGATAGCTGCCGTCGCTACGGGATTCGATTCGCTTTATCCCGATTCGCCTCGATCCAAACAATTGAAGAACATGACACTGGCTGCTATTGCCGCTGAGCGTGCTGCGCAAAAGGAAAAGCCCGAAATCGAAGCGAGCACAGCCAATTTTCTGGATATAGAATTATACGATTTGCGAGGACGGAAAAAGGTCTTGTCCGATTTTGTCGATGCTGGTAAAGTCGTTCTTCTGAGTTTTACCGCCTATCAGGCCGATTATTCTCCGGTGTATAATATGAAGTTGGCCGAGCTCTATAAAAAATACAAGTCGAAAGGGTTGGAAATATATCAAGTTTCTTTGGATGCCGACGAGCAGGCTTGGAAAGTTGCGGCCGATAATCTCCCGTGGATTTGTGTGCGAGATCCTCAAAGCGTTTATTCGCATAATGCCGCCATGTATAATGTGAAGACATTGCCTACATGCTTTGTTATCGATAGGAATGACGGTATTGTAAAACGGATAGAAAAAGTCGATGAAATAGAAAACGCGGTACAGTCTCGGCTTTAAGGTTCGGTACGAGACTCGAAAAATGAACTTTTGGACGAATATCGTTGTTTTTTTTTTTTGGAAGATAAAAAAGAGAGTATCTTTGTCACATTGAAAGCACAAAAAGGAGTCCCGACAAACGGCGGGATTTCTTTTTTGTTTAGGAGCCGTTTTGAAATTTCCAAGTGATATTGGAACCTTCGAAAAATTGAAACGACATCTCGATGAGAAAATTATTTAATATAAACTATAGGAGTTAGATTATGGCTATTACGTACATGACCGAAGAAGGTTACAAAAAATTGATGGAAGAGATCGCTTATCTCGAAAATGTGAAGCGTCCCGAAATCTCACGGGCTATCGGTGAGGCACGTGATAAAGGAGATCTCTCGGAAAATGCCGAGTACGATGCCGCCAAAGAGGCGCAAGGAATGCTCGAAATGAAAATTTCTCAGTTGAAAGATTTAGTGGCGAATGCACGCTTTATCGACGAGAGTAAATTGAACACCCATACGGTTCAGATTTTGAATACAGTAAAAATTAAAAATGTGAAGAACGGTGCGGTAATGACCTACACCATCGTATCTGAGTCCGAAGCCAATTTGAGAGAAGGAAAAATCTCGGCCACGACGCCTATCGCCAAAGGACTGTTGGGCAAGAAAGTCGGAGACATCGCAGAGATTCAAGTGCCTTCTGGATTGATGTCGTTCGAGATCGTAGATATTTCTATTTAGGCATAAGCCGATGTGCGAGTTATGCACACCGGCTTTTTTATTATAGATATTCCCCCTTTCTCTCCTATAGTTCGCAGAAAGGGGGAATATTTTTTGTCACCCTGTTTCTTTTCACATTAATATAGAGTGTCTTGTCGAAAAGTCTCAGCGAGCTTAGCTTTTTTGTGTTTGATTTTCGCTATATTTATGGGATACGGTTCGGCATAGCCGAATCGGAAATATGATTTCCATTTGTCTTTGCACTCAACTTTCACTATATTTGTAGACCTAAAATCACGAAATCATGGCATCTATTTTCAGTCGTATCGTTGCCGGTGAAATACCGTGCTATAAAGTAGCCGAAGATGAAAACTACTTTGCTTTTTTAGACATCAGTCCCGTTGCCAAAGGTCATACTTTGGTTATTCCCAAACAAGAGGTCGATTATATTTTCGATTTGGACGATGAGACTTATGTGGGTCTTACCCGATTTGCCAAACGGGTGGCGAAAGCTATCGAGAAAGCGATTCCTTGTAAGCGAGTGGGAGTCGCTGTTATGGGACTCGAAGTCCCGCATACCCATATTCACCTCGTTCCTATTAACAAGGAAGCGGATATGAATTTTTTCCGGGACAAACTTTCTCTTGAATCTACCGAGATGCAAACTATTGCCGAAGCTATCGCTCGGGAAATGGAATGATTCTCAGTGCCCTTAAAAAGCGTAGACATCGGTTTTAATGAATCTTCTGTCGGTCATCATAAGATGAGATAGGGCGGGTGATATGCAGTGACGGAGGGGGTGGGTTATTGTTCGTTTTGTTTGGCTGTCAGAAGTCTTTTTCTTAGAAATTTGGCCGGATACCAAGCGGTCACGAATCCCAGAATGAGGACGATGGCTGTGACTGCCAGCGTGTCGAGGAGTTCCAGCTTCACCGGATAGGCATCGGTAATAAACACGCCTTCGGAACTGCCTAATTTCAGTATTCCGTATTCTTGTTGCAGATAGCAGAGTATGACTCCCAAGATGAGTCCCGAACCAGCCCCGATAGCCGAAATGAGCCACCCTTCGACGAGGAAGATTTTAGAAATGAGTCTGTCGTCGGCTCCGAGGTTTTGTAGTGTATCTATATCCCGTTTTTTGTCGATAATAAGCATCGACAAGGCTCCGATTACGTTGAATGTGGCAATCATCAGAATGAACGATAAAATAAGAAATGTGATCCATTTCTCTATTTGCACCCATTTGTACCAGTCGTTTTGCTGCATGTGGGTCGCCACCCGATAAGCGTCACCGAGGTGCTCTCTCAATTTTTTCGCAAATTCGTTTTCATTTGTCGTTGGAGTGAGGCGTAGCTCGATAGCGGTCGCTTCGGTAGTGTAACTGAACATCTCGCGGGCCGTCGACAAGGGTATGATGGCGAGCTGGTCGTCATAGATGGCTTGGTTGGCGCAGAATGTCGATGAGACGAAAATACGTCTCCCGTTGAACGACTGTGACGGATTGGCCAGATTGACTTTTCCCAACCGATTGGGAGCGTACAATTCTACCGGATAAGGAGAGTTGGCGACAATGCCGAGTTGTCCGGCTACACCGATACCTAATGATACGTAGTCGATTCTGCCGTCGTTGAGTTGGAACGTTCCGCTCGTGACAATGTCTTGTATGTGGGAAAGCTCTGTATAATTGTCGGGTACGCCTTTCACTAAAACAGGCCGTTGCCGGTCTTTGTATATGCAGAGGGCGTTTTCTTCGATGACGGGTGTGAATGTTTTCACCTCGTTCCATTCGGCGATTTGCTCGATAGCCTTTTCTTCGGTGTCGAGAGTTTTGCCTTGCAACGGAGTTATTTTTATCTGCGGGTCTATTTGGGAGTAGAGCGAGCCTATCAGCTCTGTAAATCCGTTGTAGACCGATAGCGTGCAGACGAGAGCCAACGTAGTGATAGCCACCCCGCATACCGAGACAATCGATATGGCATTGATGGCGCTATGCGATTTTTTTGAAAACAAGTAACGCCATGCTATTTTCCGGGCGAGGCGGTTCATAGGGAGCGTTTACTTTTTCAGTAGAGAATCTATGTTTTCGATGTAGTCGAGCGAATCGTCGAGGAAAAACGACAGTTCGGGAGTTTTTCTCAACTGGTAACGTACCCGCTGTGAAAGCTCGTACCGAATGGTTTTCGTATTGGCATTGATGTTTTCTATCATTTCAGCGCTCTTTTCCGGCGGGAAAATACTCAGGTAGGCTTTTGCCGTACTCAGGTCGGGACTTACCCGCACTACGCTTACCGATATGATTATCCCATGTGTTTTACGGGTTTCTGCCAAGAATATGTCGCTCAATTCTTTTTGGAGCAGTCGGCTTATTTTGTTTTGTCTGGTTGTTTCCATAATAGGTGGTTTTAATAAATAACAAAGTTTTACCTCGTATATCCGGCGAAATTATGGTTTTTTCCATAAGATCGTGAGTCCGTCTCGTAAGGGAAGTATAATTTTTTCTACCCGATTGTCAGCGGCGACGAAGTCGTTGAACCGTTCTATTCCTATGGTTTGGGCATCGCGGCTGTTCGGGTCGGTCACGACTTTCCCGTCCCATAGGGTATTGTCGGCAAGAATGAACCCTTCCGGTCGCACCTTCGGCAATACGAGCTCGTAATATTTCAAGTAGTCCCTTTTGTTGGCATCGATAAACACGATGTCGTACGTGTCGGTTAGTGTCGGAATGATGTCCGAAGCATCGCCTATAATCAATTTTATCCGGTCGCGTAACGGAGATTTATCGAAATAACTGCGGGTGAAATCTTCTATCTCGTCGTCGATTTCTATGGTGTGTACTTCGCCGCCCTCGGTCAGTCCTTCGGCCAAGCATAAGGCCGAATATCCGGTGAAGGTTCCCAGTTCCAATATTCTGTGCGGCCGGATCATGCGGCAGAACATTTTGAGAATCCTCCCTTGCAGATGACCCGATACCATGCGCGGACGCAAATGGTAGAGATGGGTGTTTCTGTCGAGAGAAGCGAGCAGCTCGTCTTCCTTGTCGATGTGGGTCAATATGTATTCTTCCAGTTCGGGCGTCATGCTTCGGTATCTTCCATGTTGGGTAACGTATAGTGGTCGAAGTTATCGAGTACTTCTCCTACTCGATTGATTTCTAAGAACGTCGTTCCTTTTCCTTCACCGAATCCGCCGCCCAGATAGGCGATTAAATCGTCGCGGTTTATCAGGTGTTGTTCCATGAGATGGTTTAGCCCGTTGAACAAATATTCGCGGGAAGTGCGGGTTCGTTCCTGATATAACGGAAAGACACCGTATGAGAGGGCCAGTAACCGTATTGTCCGCTCGTAATAGCAAATCGCCAATACCGGGTATCTGCCGCGAAAGGCAGCGACATAACGAGCGGTTCGTCCTGTGTAACTGTCGGTAACGATAGCTTTCGTGCCCAATTTGTTAAACGTTTTTACGGCTTGTTTGGCAAGGAACGAAGTGACATCGGGGTCGTCGGTCGAGACTACCCGAATGTTGTTTTCCGTGAGTTTGTTGTTTTCGGCCTCTTCGGCTACACGGGCCATAGTCGCCACCGCTTCGACAGGATATTTCCCATAAGCCGTTTCACCGCTGAGCATAAGCGCATCGGTATGTTGATAAATGGCATTGGCGATGTCGGTAACTTCGGCACGGGTAGGCCGGGGATTTTTTATCATCGAGTGCAACATTTGTGTCGCTACGATTACCGGTTTCTTGGCCTGTATGCATTTTTTAATCAGTCGAGCCTGTATGCCGGGGATTTTTTCTTGGGGAACTTCTATTCCCAAATCGCCTCGCGCGACCATTACCCCATAGGCGGCTTCGAGTATCTCGTCGATATTATCCACACCCTCTTGATTCTCTATCTTGGCGATAATCTTGATGGGGCTTTTGTACTCGTCGAGTATAGCCTGTATATCGAGAACATCTTGTTTGCTGCGTACGAACGAGTGAGCGATGAAGTCGATATTTTGTTTAATGGCATAGCGGATATTGCGAATGTCTTTTTCTGTGAGGGACGGTAGGTTAATCCGTACTCCCGGGACGTTTACGCTTTTGCGTGCACCCAGCTCTCCGTTGTTGAGCGATTCGCACAACAAATCGTCGTTCTCTTTTTTTCGCACGACAAATTCGAGTTCTCCGTCATCGATAAGTATGTGGCTGCCTATGGAAAGGTCCTCTGCAAAACGGGGATAACTCACCCCGATATATCCGTTGCCGGTCAATGTTCCTTCTTTTCCCGTGATGCGAACGATGTCGCCCGTCGAAAACAAAATGTTTGAATCCCCCGACAATGCGGTAGTACGCACTTCGGGCCCTTTTGTATCCATTAAAATGGCTATTTTGTTCGAAACGGCACGCACGTTGTCGATGATTTTTTGAAATCCTTCTTCTTGCAAGTGGGCCGAATTCATACGCACCACATTCATGCCGCTTTCGTATAGCTGCTTGATAAAATCGACGTCGCAACGAGCGTCGGAAATGGTGGCTACTATTTTGGTATATTTGGACATATATGATTAATTTATCGTTCGTTTTCAATTAGAGCTTCTATGGCGAGCCGGTATGAGTCGAGTCCGAATCCGATGATCGACCCCTTCGCTGCGGCGGCTATCATTGACGTGTGCCGATACTCTTCCCGGGCATGTATATTGGAGATGTGCACCTCTATAACGGGGGCGGGCACTGCTCGTATGGCATCGCCGATTGCAATAGACGTGTGTGTGTATGCACCGGCGTTAAGGACAATGCCGTCGCAGGAAAAACCGGCTTCTTGAATTTTTCCGATGAGTTCGCCCTCTATGTTGGATTGATAGTATGCAATGTGGTGTTGGGCATAACGTTGCTGCAATTCACAAAGATAATCTTCGAAACTTTTTTCTCCGTAAATGCTTTTTTCTCTCTTCCCCAAAAGGTTAAGATTCGGCCCGTTAATAATAAGAATATTCATAAATCACTATCTTTGTAAGGAGAAATACATGTTTCGTATTCTCTTCGATTTTGCCTATTTTCATCAAGATACGGAATAGTCTGCCATTAGCGTAGCTTTGTTTTGTATAAAAGCTCAAAAAACTACTCCTGAATTTAGTGCAAAATTACAGAAAAAAAATGAGATATCGGATAAAAAGAAAATGGCATTAGTTGATACGGATAATTTGTTAAAACGTTTTAGTCGTTATTTGAGACTGGAACGAGGGCTTTCGGAGAATACGATAGCCGGTTATATGTCCGATGTAGAAAAGCTGGTTGACTTTATCGACTCGGAAAATTTGGATTGGAGAACCGTTACAGGAGCCGATTTGCATCAGTTTGTCGCTACATTACAAGATTTGGGTATCGGTGCACGGTCGCAGGCTCGTATTATTTCGGGGATAAAATCTTTTTTCAATTTTTTGAGAATGGAGAAATGCATCCATACGAATCCTTCGGAATTGATAGAGACTCCTAAATTGGGTATGAAATTGCCCGACGTGTTGACAGTAGAGGAGGTGGACGAGCTAGTCAATTCGTTCGACCTGTCGAAACCGGAAGAACGCCGCAATCGAGCGATTGTAGAAACATTGTATAGTTGTGGCCTTCGTGTTTCCGAATTGGTGGGGCTTCGTATGTCCAACCTCTATTTTAACGACGGTTATATCATCGTGGAAGGTAAGGGTAAAAAGCAGAGGTTGGTTCCTATTTCAGAGAAAGCGATTAAAGAAATTCGTCCTTATATAGATGATCGGCTATCCCTCGATATAAAGCGGGGTAACGAGAATATTTTGTTTCTGAATCGCCGGGGGACACAACTCACCAGAGTAATGATCTTCTATATTATCAAGAGGGCTTGTGAAAGATGTGGCATTCGTAAAAAAGTCAGTCCGCACACGTTGCGGCATACATTTGCTACCCATCTGTTGGAAGGAGGAGCCAATTTGCGGGCAATACAACAGATGTTGGGCCATGAAAGTATCACTACGACAGAAATATATACTCATCTCGACCGGCAGTTTTTACGACAAGAGATATTGCAACACCACCCCAGAAATAAGAAAACCTTATAAATTATGAAGGTTAGATAAAAAAATTTGTATAAAAATAGTGGGAGTGTTCTATTTTTGTTTATTTTTGCCTTAAATATTAACCGCAATAGGAGTATTTTGTTTTTAAACAGTTGACTATAAAAGTAATATTTCAAAAAATAAGTGTAACCAAACAATTATTATTATGATTAAGAAAATCTATCTTCCTCTAATGCTTCTCATGACACTAGCATTTGTAGGGTGTAACAAAGACATGAAGCCGTTATCGGCCGATTATTTTACGGTAACCCCTTCTCCTCTTGAAGTAGTGGGCGGTCAAGTTCCTGCAACGGTTACTGGAACTTTCCCTGAAAAATATTTCGATAAGAAATCGGTTGTAACCGTAACTCCGTATTTGGTTTATGCCGATGGTGAAACTGCCGGAACTCCGTTTGTTTATCAAGGTGAAAAAGTAGAAGGTAACGACCAAGCCATTTCTTATAAAATGGGTGGCGTTGTTTCAATGCCGGTTAATTTCAAATACATTCCTGCTATGCGGAAATCGGAATTGCAATTGGCATTTAAGGTACAAAGAGGCAAAAAAACGTATGACCTTCCTCGTGTAACTGTTGCAGAAGGCGTTATTTCTACGGCCGAGATCGCTAACGCACAAGAGTTGAATCCTGCTATTACGCCCGATAAGTTCCAACGTATCATAGAAGAAAAATATTCTGCCGACATTATGTTCCTTATTCAACAAGCCAACTTGCGTTCTGAGCAATTGAAATCGGAACAAATGAACGCTTTGCACAATGAAATCAAAGCTGCTACCGAAGCTCCTAATAAGGAATTGACCAATATCAATGTCGCTTCTTACGCTTCTCCCGATGGTGGTGTTAAGTTGAATACGACTTTGGCCGAAAACCGTGAGAAAAATACGGTTAACTATATGAAGAAGAGCTTGAAGAAAGGTAAAATCGATGCCGATATGACTGCCGAATTTACAGCTCAAGACTGGGAAGGTTTCAAAGAATTGGTTTCGAAATCGAATATCCAAGACAAAGAACTTATTTTGAATGTTCTTTCAATGTATTCCGATCCTGAACAACGCGAACGTGAAATTAAGAACATGTCTTCTGTGTTCAAAGTATTGGCCGAAGAAATTCTTCCCCAATTGCGTTATTCGAGAATCACAGCTTCTGTAAACGTTATCGGTAAATCTGACGAAGAAATTTCGAAATTGGCTAAGGAAGATGCCAAAGCTCTTTCTGTTGACGAATTACTTTATGCTGCTACTTTGGTAAAGACCAATAAAGAAAAAGCCGCTATTTATGCAAAAGTCGTTGAAATCTATCCTAACGATTATCGCGGATACAACAACTTGGGTATGGTTCAATACGAAGAAGGCGATTTGGCTGCTGCTCAAAACAACTTTGCAAAAGCTGCCCGCATTGCTCCTAATACTCCCGAAGTTGCTATGAATCAAGGCTTGATCAGCTTGGCTAATAACGACTATGCTAAGGCAGAACAAGCATTTGGTAAATCTGCTGGTGTAGAAGAATTGAATGAAGCATTGGGTGTATTCTACATGAAGAAAGGCGACTATAACGCAGCTGTTAAAGCATTCGGCGATGTTAAATCCAACAATGCTGCTTTGGCTCAAATCTTGACGAAAGATTACAGCAAAGCAAAAGCTACTTTGGCCGGTGTTGAAGCTCCTAATGCCAATACATACTATTTGATGGCTGTTTTGGGTGCTCGTACCAACAACGAACAAATGGTTGTTTCCAACTTGAAGAAATCTATCAGCATGGATTCTTCGAAAGCCCAACAAGCTGCTACCGATCTTGAATTTGCAAAATTCGATATCGCTTCGCTTGTGAAATAAGATAGAAGATAAGTCTTTATTAATAGAGCCGGAGTTGCCCAGTGCAGCTCCGGCTTTTTTGTATAAAGGAATAGAAGATAAACGTTTTTGTTTCAGATTGTTCTTCTTGAAGTGGGATTATTTCGGTTAAACTCGTACATTTGCACAGAATATACAGATTTGGAGAAATGAAAAACCATAGGAATTTTTGGGCATTATTGCCGGTATTGGTGTTTGTATTATTATCGTTCGTTTATTTTTGTCCCGATGTAATCGAAGGGAAAATATTGTTTCAACATGACACCCAACAAGGTTTAGCTATCGGGCATGAGGCGAAAACGTATGCCGAAGAGACCGGAGAAATGCCTCGTTGGACGGGTACGGTATTCTCCGGTATGCCCACGTTCCAAATAGCTCCGAGCTATGCGAGCAATGAACCGTTGAAAGGATTGCAAAAGATCTACAACTTGTGGCTGGTTTCGCCGGTGTCTTTGTTGTTTATCATGATGTTGGGCTTTTATATCCTTATGTTGTCGCTGAATGTCCGTTGGTATCTGGCAGCCTTTGGGGCGATAGCCTATGCGTTTTCTTCCTATTTTTTCATTATTATCGCGGCGGGGCACATTTGGAAGTTTATTACTTTGGCTTATATCCCGCCGACGATCGCCGGTATCGTGCTGGCCTATCGGGGTAAATATCTGTTGGGTGGAGCGTTGGCTGCTCTGTTCGGGGCATTGCAAATCATGTCGAACCATGTGCAAATGTCCTATTATTTTTTGTTTGTTATCCTTGCCGTAGTAATTGCCTATGCGGTAGAACATTATCGTTCGCATACGTTGCCTCGCTTTTTCAAAGCCACCGGAGTATTGGTTGTCGCCGCTTTATTGGCTGTCGGAGCGAATGCCTCGAATCTGTATCATACCTATAAGTATTCGAAGGAATCCATGCGAGGTGGACATACCGAGCTGACATCGCAAGACAATTCCCAAGAAAATACGGGCAGCGGATTGGATAAGGATTATATTACTAAATGGAGTTATGGCAAGATGGAGACGCTTACCCTGCTTATTCCCGACAGTAAGGGAGGAGCCAGTGGACTGCTCTCCGAGAACGAGCATGCGACGAAGGCTGCCGATCCTCAAATCCGTCCTTATTTGTCTCAGGTCGACCGATACTGGGGTGACCAGCCTTTCACGTCTGGGCCCGTTTACGTGGGTGCGTTGATTTTCTTTTTGTTCGTATTGGGGTGTTTTATCGTTCATACTCCGTTGAAATGGGCATTGCTTGTAGTAACTATATTGACCGTTATGCTGTCATGGGGGAAGAATATGATGTGGTTTACCGACTGGTTTATCGATTATTTCCCCATGTATAACCGGTTCCGTACCGTTTCGAGTATTTTGGTCGTTGCCGAGTTTTGTATGCCTCTGCTCGCTGTGTTGGCATTGAAAAAGATATTCGACGATCCCTCGATTCTTAAAAGAGAAAAATGGTCGTTCTATTTGAGCGGCGGTATAGTGGGGGGGATTGCCTTATTGGCGGCCTTGTTCCCCGGTTTGTTCGATGATTTCTTGAAAGATTATGAATTGGAGGCTATACAGCAACCCGGTTATGGAGAGTTATTCGCCGGGATAGCCGAGGCTCGACGAGCTATATTCACGGCCGATGCATGGCGTTCGTTCGTTATTGTTGCATTGGGCTTTGTCGCTTTGTGGCTTTTGAGGGAGAAGAAGTTAGGTTCGACTGTGGTAATGGTTGCGTTGGTCGTAATTCTTATCGGCGATATGTATCCGGTCAATAAACGTTATCTCAATAGCGGTAACTTCGTGACTGCTGCCCGGAAAACCAATCCTTTCCCCATGACCGAGGCCGATCGTTATATCTTGCAAGACAAAGATATGAATTACAGAGTATTGAATGCTGCTGCGGGACCAACTTTGGAGGCAAGTTTCAACGAGCCTCGTACTTCGTATTATCATAAATCGGTGGGAGGATACCATGCCGCCAAGTTGCGTCGTTATCAAGACTTGATAAAGCATCAGTTGGAGAATGCCAATCCTGCGGTATTGAATATGTTGAACACCCGTTATATTATCCAACCTCTCGAAAACGGAAAAGAGACGGTGGTACGCAATCCCGGAGCTTTGGGGAACGCATGGTTCGTCTCGGAAGTGAAATGGGTTGATAATGCCGATGCCGAGATGGAGGCGATTACCGATTTCGATCCGTCGTTTACGGCGGTGGCCGATCGTAAATTCAAGAATGAAATCGGTGAGAAAATCATTCCTCCGGTTGCTGGTGACACGATTTATGAGACGGCATACAAACCAGACGAGTTGACTTATCGTTACCAATCCCGAAATGGTGGATTGGCTGTTTTCTCAGAGATATATTTCCCGTGGGGCTGGCAAGTGACAGTCGATGGGAAACCGGTCGATATGGCGAGGGTGAATTATGTGCTGCGGGCGGTAAATCTTCCCGCCGGAGACCACGAAGTCATTTTCCGTTTCGACCCGCAATCGGTTCATACGACCGAAGCGGTTGCCTATGTTTCTTTGTTCCTTATCTTGGGAGCATTTGTAGTGGTGGGGCTTGGAGCGTGGAAAAAGCGTAACGATTTGTCTGTGGAAGATTAGGAATACCGTCATGCAAAAAAAGTTCTGGAAGGATTATACGTCGCCGATGAGTCGCATGCGTCAAGCATGGGGATTCGGTATCCATTCTCCTTTTGCGTTTAGACTTATTACGAAGGTCATACGGGAGAAAGCGAGGTACTATGCCTATGATGACATAGAGGCGATTTGTCACGAGCATGTGGACGATAGTCTTTCGCATCGACAGAAACATTTGCGGAAGCGGATTTCGACAAGCCGAGGAAGGCTTTTTTTTCGATTGACCAACTTCTTTCGTCCGGATAACATTCTCGAAATAGGAACTTCATGGGGAATTTCGACTCTCTATTTGAGATTGGCGGGAAGACAATCTGAGATTACGGTTGTAGAACCGTTGCCCGAGATTCATGATTTTGCCGAGAGCCTTTTTGCCGAGGTTGGAGAGAAGGCCGATTTCGTTCGGGAAGAATATGCTACGTTTCTCTTGGACTATTTTCGACAAACACCCGAGCGTCTGTATATTGTCGTGAATCGTTTGCCCAAGCCGTATTATCGGGCATTGCCCGATTTGCTTGCCCCTGTTTTGGATATGCATGCGTTGTTGATAATAGATGGTATCCGCAGTAATAGCGAAGTGAAATCGTGGTGGGAAAAGCTCGTTAAAGATGAGCGTGTGAGGGTAACTGTCGATATGAAGAATGTCGGTTTGGTGTGTTGTGATCCTAAACTGAATAAACAAGATTATCAAGTCTCGTTATAGCGATTTCAGGTTTCGAGATAAAATAGATAGAAGTTGGAATAAATTTGAATTTATTCTCTGCGTTGCGAATCGCCGGAAGTGAGTGAGGAAATTACTCGGATAAGATTTTGCGGATAGTTTCTTTATCTTTAACTAATTGTGACTGTAAGGCCTTTATATCGGCGAATGTTTTCTCCGTGCGTACATATTCGATAAGTTCGACAGATAAGGTCTTGCCGTATAAATCTTCCGAGAAATCAAGAATATTCACCTCTATGCTATAATCGTTCGGACGGTTTAGTGTCGGCCGATGTCCTATATTAAGCATGCCTCCGTAATGTTTGCCGTCTGGTATCCCGATTCGTACGGCATAAACTCCATTTGCAGGAATCAGTTTGTCCGGGTAGTCGATATTTAAATTAGCCGTGGGAAATCCTATTTTCCTTCCGACCTGAAAACCTTTTACCACATTCCCGTGCAACGTATAAGGATATGAAAGTAATCGGTTGGCGGTGCAAACATCGCCTTGCAAAAGATATTTTCGGATAATCGAAGAGCTTACCGGCCCGAGGTCGGTCACAAATTCAGGGGCATGGATTATTTCTATCCCTAAGTCCTTGCCATATTTGACGTACTCTTCGAAACCCTCGGCCCGGTTATGCCCGAAACGATGGTCATAGCCGATGATAAGCCCTTTTATACAGTATCGGTTTGACAGGATTTTCAAGAAATCGTATGCCGATAATAAGGACATTTCGGGTGTGAAGTCAAGAAAAATAGTTCGATCTATCCCGGTTTTTCGCAACAGCTCGGCTCGTTCTTCGGGCGATGTCAGCATGCGAAAAGGTATTTCGGGGTGAAGTACCTGCTGCGGGTGTGTGCGAAATGAGATGACTGCCGACGATAAGTTTCTCATAGCCGCTTCTTCTTTTACTTTTTCGATAACGGCTCGATGCCCCGTATGTACACCGTCGAATACACCGAGTGCTGCAAAAGCGGCTTGATCGTTTGTGATACCTTTATATTCAGAAGTCATCTATCGATTGGGTATTGAAAAATGTTACTATATCCCTGTCGGGTGTTACGAGAAAAGTCTTGAATCCGAGGCTGGCCGCAGCATCTAAATTCTTTTGAGAGTCATCGAAAAATAAAGTCTCTTGCGGAACGATACGGGATAGTTCGATCACTTTTTTGAAAATAGCGATGTCCGGTTTACAAGATTTTAATCGGTAGGATAAATAAACGTCGTCGAAATAATCGGTTATCGATAATCCCTCTTGTGCGAAGCACTCGGCTATTTTGGTATCGAACATGATAGGATTCGTGTTGCTCAACATCATAACGTTGAATCGCTGTCTCAATTTCCGTAATAGAGTCAAACGGTCGAGGGGAATCCCGATTAAAAGTTCGTTAAGGGCATGGACGATTTCCTCGTCCGAAACGGCTTTCCCTATCTTTTGGCGCATGCGCTTGAAAAAGTCGCTTGGGGATATTTTTCCCTCTTCCAAATCCATGAGTGTTCCCCGTTGGACGGATAGGCTCAGCATTTCGTCGGCTTTTTCATCGCCTAATGCCGTTAAAGCATCGACGCAACGTTGCCGGTCGAGATTTATAATAACTCCACCTAAATCGAATAATAAATTCCGGATACCCGCCGAAGACGTATTCATAAATACAGTTTTAAGTGCAGCGAAAATAGGGCGAACCGAAGGTAAAATAAATTTGTCTGATTACATTCGGGCGTTACCTATTCTCGCATTTTATGCAAAAGTAGTGAATTTTGTGCGGTATTCTGGCTGCATAGAAAAATTTTTAGAGGCTGTTTTAAATTTATTCCGAGACAGATTGAGACCTATGTTGAAGCAGATTGGAGTCCGAGATATGCAGTCAATAGCGGGCTATTGACAAAAATCAAAGGATTCAAGATGCGAGACAAGAGCTCAATATGGCCGGAACATACCTGCTTGCAATGATAATATTATTTCTCAATAAATTTAAAACAGCTTCTTAGTTTATGGAAGCATGCCGGTCGATGGTACAACCGTATCGAACAGATGAGAAATGCTTGTACAATTTTGTTTATGCTGTTTCATGGAAAGGCAAGGTATATCGGGGTACGATAGGGAAGGGGTGATTTCAACCGTCTTTTATATTCCCTTTGAAGAAAAATAAAAAAATATTTTGGGGTTTCTTTGAAAACATCTATCTTTGCACACGCTTACGGAAATATCCGTGCCGGTCCTATAGCTCAGTTGGTTAGAGCATCTGACTCATAATCAGGGGGTCCTTGGTTCAAGCCCAAGTGGGACCACATAAAGCAGGTTGCGAGAAAATCGCAATCTGCTTTTTTGTTTGTGGCAGGAAAACAGATTGATCTCAGTAAAATCAGAAGAATTTAAAAAGTTTGGAGTTTGCAAAATAGTTATAAATTTGCAAAATTGAAATATTTAACAAGATTAAGAATGGGAACGAAATTTTCGACACGCATATGGGTAAGTGTAGTCGGCATAGCATCGATTTTTTTGGGAAGTAAAGGATATGCGGATACTGTGATTTCGGTAGCCGACTTTGGGTTGAAACCCGATACGAGGGAGAATGCCGTAGCATATGTTCAAAAAGCGATAGAGGCTTGTAGGGGAAAAGAGCCGGTAACCCTTGTCTTTCCCGAAGGACGTTATGATTTTTGGCCTCAATATGCTCATGAGAAAAATTATTATGAGACCAATACCTACGATGTTTTTCCGAAGCGATTGGCAATGCTTTTCGAGGGGCTTCACAATATCACTGTCGACGGGAACGGCTCGCAGTTCGTCATGCACGATCGAATACAACCGATAACCGTTGAGAATTGCGATGGCGTTACCTTGAAAAATTTCTCTATCGATTGGGATATACCGCTTACGGCTCAGGCTCGTGTGACAAAGGTGGGTAGCGATTTTTTCGAGATCGAAATCAATGTCCTCGAATCTCCCTATATCATTGAGGACGGCAAACTGGTATTCGTGGGTGAAGGTTGGAAAAGTGCATTGGGCAGTATGATAGAATTTGAGTCTGATACGCATTTCGTAGTTCCCGGTACGGGTGATTTGGTGCTGGGGTGGAATTGGGGCGATTATACGGCCGTTTCACCTCGGTATGGTATTGTGCGGTTGAGTCGGAAGGGAGGATTCGAACGATACCCGGCCGAGGGTAACTGGTTGGTGTTGAGGCATAGCACGAGAGACCATGCCGGAATTTTTATCTGTGGCAGCCACGATGTGCGGTTGTCCGATGTGCAGGTGTATCATACCGCCGGCTTGGGTATCTTGGCACAATATTCTTCTGATATTGCGTTCAAAAAAGTGAGTGTAGAGCCCAATGCGGCGAAGGGACGCATATTGAGCGGTCACGACGACGGTTTCCATTTGATGGGGTGTAAAGGTAAAATTACGGTCGACAGTTGTCGTTGGGCTGGTTTGATGGACGATCCCATAAACATACATGGAACCTGTGTCCGGGTGGTGAAAGTCCTTTCTTCCGATAAGGTTGTCTGCCGGTTTATGCACGACATGAGCAAAGGTATGGAGTGGGGATTTCCGGGAGATAAAGTCGGTATGATCGAAAACAACACCATGCGCACGGTTGCTACTGCAAATATACGCTCGTTCAAGGCGATAGACGAGTATGAGTTCGAATTGGAATTGACATCGGATTTGCCGGAAGAAATCGGGGTGGGCGCTGCATTGGAGAATCTCACGTGGACTCCCGATGTCGATATTCGCAACTCGTTTTTCGGTTCTTGCCGGGCGCGGGGATTACTGGTTTCCACACCGGGAAAAGTAGTGATTGAAAACAATGTGTTCGAGTCGAGCGGGTCGGCTATATTGATTGCGGGCGATGCGAATTATTGGTACGAATCGGGTGCGGTAAAAGATGTACTTATTAAAGGAAACGACTTCCGTTATCCCTGTATGTCTTCCATGTATCAGTTTTGTGAAGCCATCATATCTATCGAGCCGGAAATTCCCCAGCCCGATACGAAGTATCCGTTCCATAGCAATATCAGGATTGAGAACAATACGTTCAATCCGTTCGACTATCCTATTTTGTATGCAAAAAGCGTAGACGGTATTTCGTTTACAGGGAATGTGATTCAAAGGAATACAACCTATAAACCGTTCCACAAACGAAAGGCTGCCGTAACATTGGTAAAATGCCGTCGTGCGAAAATCAAGGATAATAAGATTATAGGCGATGTGCTGGGTGCTCCCGGTGGGAAGCTGTCTATTGTGAAAGAATAATGGATAAGACGTTGGGCGGAATGTTAATTCCGCCTTTCTTTTTTGAATAGGAATCTTGTTTTATCCCTTTCTCTCTGTTCCGAAGGTTTGGTTTTTAAAAATTTGTTTTTATATTTGTGATGTTGTAAAAAAGGGGCGAAGATATACGCTTTTATGTTGGAAAAGAGTTTGTATGATAAAACCTTAAAATTCAAATCTCATGAAATACCCGATCTCGATATTCTTGTTTATTTTCATGTTTTTTGTTTGTTCTTGTGCCGGTTTAGGAGGGTTTCCTCTGTATTCGGGAAGTTATGGTTCGCAGGCGGCTAGTCGTTTGACACCGGTCGAAAGTCCGGCTACCGGATTATATGGCTATGTCAATGACTTGGGTATGTGGGTAATACAGCCTAAATTCAGATCTGCACAACGTTTCCGTAACAACGGACTGGCGCGGGTGCAAATCGGTGTGCGGTACGGAGCGATAAATATGGCTGGGAAAGTGGTGATAAATCCAGTTTTCGAGCACAGCTACGATGTGGATAACGCTATTACTTCGATGGAGAAGGGAAGATTGCGCGGAATCGATTTATGGGAGACCCGCGATTCCAAGAGTGGATTGTACGGTTATCTCGATTATTATGGAAATTGGTTCATTAAACCGCAATATTACAATGCACGAGGATTTAACGACGAGGGCTTTGCCGTTGTGGAAGTCGGGAGAAACCGCTGGGGCGCGATCGATAGAAACAACAGAATAGTCATTCAACCCAATTTTAAGGCGTCGTATGAGGCGGAAAATGCGCTTAGGCGTCTTTTGGGCTATTAATTTCAGATTAAATAAAGAATAATATTATTATTTCCATTGGCGAAATAGATATTTATTGGAAAAATAACATATAAATAATAATATTTTTAGGCAGATGGTTTACATTTGCATATTATATTATTATTGCCAGAGTTGAAAAGTGAATGTGACAATATTATCGTAGGCCTCAAATCGGGTTCTTTCGATGCCTTTGAAAAGGTATACAAGTTGTATAGTGGTAAATTATACAACTTTGTCATGAGAATATCTGGCGGAGACAGTTATTGGGCGGAGGAAATCGTACAACGTACGTTTGTCCGGTTGTGGGAGATACACGATCAGGTGAGTCCCGATAAATCGTTGATTTCTTATCTTTGTACCATAGCTAAGAATCTGTTGATGAACGTGTATCAGCGGCAGACTGTCGAATATATTTATGCGGAATATGTTCTTGAATCTTTGGAAGAATATAGCGATAATGCCGATGGAGAGCTGGACGGTAAGTTGCTGGAAGAATATATCGATCGACTTGCCGAGGAACTGCCACCGTCGCGTAAGAAAATATTTGTTTTGAGTAAACGTAAGCATTTTACGAATAAAGAAATAGCGGTCGAGCTGAATATTTCGGAGAGTACCGTCGCGACGCAATTGTCGTTGGCGCTTAAATTTATGAGGGATAAATTGATGGCCCATTACGATGAGTTGTTACCCTTAGTGATTTATGCCGCTTTAATTAAGATAGTTTAACTATAAACGATTAGACGTGCGAGCCGATTTGCTTTTATACTAGGTAAAGGAACAAATGGATAAGGAATATTTCAAAATACTCATCGAGAAGTACCTCGACGGAAACGCTTCGACGGCAGAAGTCAAGGAATTGTGCGAGTGGATAAAAAATAACGACTCGCTCGACCGATGGATTATGCAAGCTATTGAAAGAAGCGATTCTCATCTCGATGAGGAAGTCTATGAACGTCTGTATACCCGCATTAAAGAGGACATAGAATCCCGGGAGAAAAAGTCGCATAGACGATTCTCCTTTGTTCCGATGTTGCGGTGGGTCGCCGTTGTATGTTTACCGATTATCGCTGCGTTGGCCGTATATGAGTTGGGGCTCGATTCAAAGGTGGATACTCTCCCGTTGGTAGTAACTGCCGAGAGTGGGGAACGAGCCAAAGTCCAATTGCCCGATGGTACGAAAGTAAATATAAATTCAGCCTCTCAAATTAGTTATCCGCATGATTTTAATGGGAAAAAAAGAATCGTCGAACTCGATGGGGAAGCCTATTTCGAGGTGACTCCCGATAAGGAGCGCCCGTTTGTCGTAAAGGCTGCCGGTCTTGAAATTACAGTATTGGGTACGGCTTTCGACGTGTGTGCTTATAAAGACGATAGCGAGGTGTCGGTCGTTTTGTTGACAGGGAAAGTCGATGTGGCGTCGGAGAGCGATCGCTATGTCATGCAGCCCGACGAGAAACTGGTGTATGACAGAAACACGGGAACCATGCAGGTCGGTAAGGTTTATTCGAAGGAATATGTCGAATGGACCGATGGAAATTTACGTTTCGAAAATGAATCGCTGGAAAACATCGTTAAGGTTTTATCTCGTGTATATAACGTAAAAATCGTTTTCGACTCGGCGTTTCCCGAAGGACAATATTTTTTCACCGGTTCGATAGGAAGCGGAGGCATTACAAATGCTCTCGATATCTTGTCGATGACATCGTCATTACATTATGAAGTGCGCGATTCTGTCATCATGCTTCATAAAAAATAATATAACAGCTCCTCTTTTGAATATTTCCCTATGGGGATAAGAATGCTTGGTGTTTGCGTCGAGCCGGCTCCCCTTTTTGCTTATGAAAATGGCACATGTCGAATCATTTAAGAATTAGATAATTTAATAAATGTTAATTGTAAAATAGGCTTGGATAAATCTGGGTCGCTACTTGTATACCCAATAGACGATGAAAATTAAAAGTAACACATTATTGCAGATACCTTTTGTGCTAATATCTTTTTAATCAAAAAAATAAAAATGAAAAACGTATGAAATCAAACCATTTTAAGATGAGGTGGCTATGCTTGTTGTTTGCGCTTTTTACGCTCAATATTCAGGCGCAGATTACGGTAGATATTAAAAATAAGCCGTTGAAAGAAGCCATAAAAACAATCGAACGGTCGAGCAATTATAGCTTCTTTTATAATGTGGAGTTAGAGGGGCTTGATAAACTTGTGACGGTGAAAACCGACAATGCATCTTTGGAAGAGACCATGAAACAGTTATTGAAGGGAACGAATATCACATTCCAAAGGAAAGTCGATAATGTAGTTGTTTTGCTTTCCAAACAGCAGCAAGCGGCTAAACGCTCCCGTTCTGTTTCCGGTAAGGTAGTCGATGAAAAAGGCGAGGCCATTATCGGGGCCAGTATTATCGTAAAAGGTTCTTCGATAGGAACTTCGACCGATGTAGATGGAAATTTTACTATCAATAATATTTCGGATAACGCTCTGCTGGTCGTGTCTTCTATCGGCTATAAAAAGACAGAGGTTCCTGTCACGAATGAAAATCCCATTGAAATTCGATTGAACGAAGATTCCAATTTGATGGACGAGGTAGTGGTGGTAGGCTACGGTGTTCAAAAGAAAATAAATTTAACGGGGTCGGTCGTTTCGGTAGACCATGATGTTTTAGCCAATCGTCCTATCGCTAATGTGACGACCGGTTTGCAAGGCATGTTGCCGGGTGTCTCTATCGTTAATACGACGAGCCGTCCCGGTGATAATAACTCTTCCATACGGGTGAGGGGTATCGGGACATTGAATAACTCCGACCCTTTGATTCTTATCGACGGCGTGGAAGGCGACATGAACACGTTGAACCCCGACGATATAGAGTCTGTATCGGTATTGAAGGATGCCGCTTCCTCTTCTATCTATGGTTCGAGAGCGGCCAACGGAGTTATTCTTATTACGACGCGTAAGGCCGACCGCGAGGTAAAACCTACGGTCACTTACACCGGATATTTTGCCATGCAAAAACCGACGGCCCTTCCCGAAATGCTCGATGCCGTCGAATATCTTACTTTACTGAAAGAAGCGACTTCGAATGTAAATAAAAGTTGGGGGTATACACAGGAAGATATCGATGCCGTCATTAACGGAACCGATCCGAATTTCCGGGCGAATACGAACTGGATAAAAGAAATCACGAGAGATTATGCTCCTCAACACGGTCATAATGTAAATATCAACGGTGGGAATAAGAACATGGGGTATTATTTGTCCTATGGAAACTTAACCACTTCGGGACTTATGGTAGGCAACGGTTATCATGCTACCCGTAATAATGTGAGAATGAAATTAAACACCGAGCTTTTCGATCGATTGACCATCGAGGGAAATGTGAGTTATACCGACGTGGATAATTGGACTCCTGCATCGAGCGATAGCGGAAATTCGGGACTTTTCTATCAAGCTCTCCGTTCTTCTCCTTTGACTCCCGTGAAATTCACCGACGGGCAATGGGGATATGGCGGTAGCTCGGCAAACCCGATAGCACAAGCCTACGACGGTGGTTTTATCAATTACCATAAACGTGAGACCTCGTTGAATTTCAGCGCCGGATTGAGAATTATCGACGGGTTGACGGCAAAGGTTCAATATGCTACCCGGTTGGTCGATGTGTTGCGGAAACAACAACAGAACATCATACAGCACTTTTATCCCGATACCGAAACGCCATTGGCTTATACGTCGAATACGAGTAAGTTCAGTCAACGCGATATTGCCCAACGATACCAGAATGTGATGGCACAGGTCGATTATGATAAGACGATAGGGAAACATTCTTTCCATATTCTTGCCGGCTTTTCTCAGGAGTGGCAGTTGTACCAACAAATGGATGCCAGTCGTCAGGATTTGGTCTCCAACGATCTCCATGTGCTGAATGCCGGAACCGATTTGCAAACCAATAGCGGCTATGACAATCATTGGGCGATTCGTTCCGGGTTCGGGCGGGTCAATTATAATTTCAACGATCGCTATTTGGTAGAGGCCAATTTGCGTTACGACTTGTCGTCGCGTTTTCATAAAGATCACCGGGGAGGCTATTTCCCTTCGGCATCGGTGGCTTGGCGTTTGACCGAAGAGTCGTTTATGGAATCGACCCGCAGCTGGTTGGATAATTTGAAAATTAGGGCCTCATACGGTACTCTGGGTAACCAATATACCTCTTCGTTATATCCTTATATGGCTTTGATTCAACCTTCTACCTCCAACATGCCTATCGGCGGGGAGATAACCTCTTCCATGCAGCAAAGCGAGGCATCGAACAATATTCTCTCTTGGGAGTCCATAAAGATGACTAATATCGGATTGGACGTCAATTTGTTGAATAATCGTTTGTCGTTGACGGCCGATTACTTCATTAAGAATACCGATGATATTTTGCTGAAAGTGAAACTTCCCGATGTGCTGGGTGTGAGTGAACCCTACCAGAATGCCGGTAAGGTTCAAAACAAAGGTTGGGAAATCGCTTTGGCTTGGCAAGATAAAATAGGGAAAGATTTTACCTACGGGGTGAATGTCACTTTTTCCGATGTGAAAAATAAAGTGGTTAGCGTGGGAAATACGGCCGACGATTTCAGCGGCGATCGCATTCGTGCGGTGGGCTATCCTATCGATGCATTTTGGGGATACAAATCCGACGGACTTTATACGGTCGATGATTTTGATTATGACATTGCCACGAACACTTATACGCCGAAAGCGACGACCCCTATTATCGAGGAGTATCGCACGAAGGTACAACCGGGAGATATAAAATATGTGGATATAGACGGTGACGGGAAGATTACGCCTACCGAGGATCGTTGCTATATAGGCAGTGCTATTCCTCGATATAATTATACGATCGGACTCAACGCCGCTTGGCGAGGAATCGATTTCAGCCTCTTTTTACAAGGTGTGGGTAAATGTGACGGGTATATCGGAGGCATGGGACGACATGCGTTTACCGAGCTTGCCAACTATCCGCAGAAGGCACATCTCGACCGTTGGACTTGGGAAAACCAAAACCCTCATGCATCCTATCCGCGTTTTACGTATGATGAAACATACAATCGGGACGAATTTTCTTCTTTCTGGCTCGAAGACGCTTCATACCTGCGGGTAAAAAATTTGCAAGTGGGTTACACGGTTCCCCGTAAAGGGATCATTTCCAAGATGCATATTGAGAATTTGAGAATATATTTTTCGGGCGAAAATTTGTGGACGTTCACCGACTTCTTCTCGTCGTATGACCCTGAGATTCCTGTAAGCAGTGGAGGCTACTATCCTATCACGGCCTCGTATTCTTTGGGTTTGAGCATTACATTCAAATAATTATCGATATAAATATCAGAATATATGAAAACAAAATATTTAGCAATTCTGCTGTGTGCGGCGTTTGTTTTACCCGGCTGCAACGATTCGTTCCTCGACAGAATCCCGTTGGACGAACTTACCGATGAAACATATTGGGAAACCGAGGACCATTTGATATTGGCATCTAATGCCTGCATCAATTATTTGAGAGGAAAAAACAGGAGTGTCGATATGGAATTTTTGGGAGATAATGTTTTTCGTGAACGTTCGTCGGAATACAAGACTCTCGGGAGTGGAAATTTTACGAGTGATTTGTCGGTTATCAATTCGGAGTGGACGACCGGTTATGACGGTATCAGACGTTGTAATCACTTTCTTGAAAATTACGAACGTGCTCAAAAGGTTTCTGCACCTGTAAGAGAAAGATATGCCGGAGAAGCCATTTTCATAAGAGCCTATTTGTACAGTTATCTGGTGAATTACTTTGGCGATGTACCCCGTGTAACCAATACGATAGATGTGGGAGACGATGAACTTTATGGCTCCCGTACCGATAAGGAAACCATGATCGAGTGGATTCTTGATGAGTTTGACCGGGCAGCTGCGGTATTGCCTTATGCTAAGGATTTGAAAGATAGCGAACTCGGTCGTCCCACAAAAGAGGCTGCTTGGGCGTTTAGTTCTCGGTTTGCGTTGTACCACGAGCGTTGGGACAAGGCTGTTTCTTCGGCAGAAGAGGTGATGACTGCCGGTTTTCATAAATTGTACGATAACGGGAATCCCGAAACGACTTATAACGAGTTGTTTACTTTGGCTGCCAATCCGGTGACTAATAAGAACAACCGGGAGTTTATCGTTACTCGTCTGTATAGTGAGGAAGCCAAGCAAACTCATAACCTCAGCCGGGAATTGCAAGTTCCCAACGAGGAGGCTCGTTCTGCGCCCACTCGTTCGCTCATGGATGCCTATTTGTGTAATGGGCTTCCCATAACTTTGCCGGCGAGCCGTTACCGCGAGAATACCCACGAAGCTATCTTCAATAATCGGGATCCACGTATGGCGCAGACGATTTTGAAACCCGGAGCGAAGTGGGGCGGATATCCCGGTAAGACTACCTATGAACAGCCTAAGTTCTCGAATTCGGCTACCAGTTGCCGCACGACGACAGGTTGGTATTTTACGAAATTTGTCGAACTCTCCGCAGTCTCTTTTTATAACAAAGACCAGAATGCCATTCCGTTGATGCGTTATGCCGAGGTCTTATTGAATTGGATTGAAGCGAAGGAGATGAGGGGCGATGCAATAACTCAACCGGATATAGATAAGTCGATAAACCTTCTTAGAGACCGGGTTGAAGCAGACAAGATGGTATTGACCAAATTGAATGCTTACGGGCTGAATCTGAGAGACGAAATTCGTCGGGAACGCCGGGTCGAACTGGCTCTCGAAGGGGAGCGCTATTTCGATTTGTTACGTTGGAAACAAGGAGATTTGTTGGCGAAAGATGTGACCGGTATGCGTAAGAGTACGGTTCCGCCCAGTGAATATGTTTATGTCGAAGATATTCCTACCGACGATAAAGGGAATTTGATTTTGATGACGGGGCGTACTTTCTCTGATATGAAAAATTATTTATGGCCGATTCCGTTCACACAAACGCAGCGTAATCCCAATTTGCTCCCTAATAATCCCGGTTGGGAATAAGGATAGCTTACACAATTAATGTTATCTATATATGAAAACTCATTTTAAATTCATTTTGTGCTTCGTTGGAATTTTATCGATAACTGCTTGCGGTTCGTCCGACCCGGATTTGCCGGGTTCGGGCGGGACCGGCGGTGACGATGAAACTCTGGTCACGTTGGCTGGCGACCGTTCGTTTTCTCTTCTGTCGTTGAGTGCCGGTAAAGGGTTAGCCTCTGGGACGTATAATATCCAGCCGTTGGCGGCATTTATTCAGGAAAATAATACCGATGTCGTAGCATTGCAAGATGTGGATTTCGGGACTGCCCGCACGGGAAAAAAGAATCTGGTTGGCGAGGTCGCTTACCGTTGCAGCAAGGACGGTCAACGCCGGCAGGGGATATTCGCCTCTACCGGTCGGGAAGATGGCGGAGAAACAGGAGTGGCTTTGTTTGTCCGGGAATGTTTTTATGGTACGAATAAAGTGAATTTGAACGATGAATTGGTATTGCTTACTGCGCCTTATGAATTGGGTTCGGGCGAGACGGTTCTTATCGCTACATGCCAGTTCGATAAGGAAGATGCCAATAAACGGGTGCGTCAGGCCGAAGCTCTTGCCGCTTATGCCGACCAAGTAAAGCAAAACATCGTTATTTGCGCTTCTGTCTATGAAAATGAATCGGGGAATGTATTCAATATTTTGAAGAAGAAGTATCGCCGTTCCTGCAAGTTTTCTTCGGAAAATACATATCCTGCCGTTCAACCCGAATCGAGATTCGATTATGTGTTGACTCCTTTGTCCCAGAATTGGGGAACACAGGCGGTTCAGGTTAAGGGAGATCAAACCGTTTCGGATCATAAGGCTCTATTTTTGCGTATAGGATTAAAATAAAGAACAGATGAAAAAGTATAATTATTTCAGCAGAGTATCCGGCTGGGGAATATGTATGTTATTTCTCCTCACAGGGCTCTTTGCCGGTTGTTCCGAAAACGAAGAGGACTATCCGAAGGGACAAAGACCTGCTGGCATTGAGTCGGTTAGAAAGGTAGCTTGCATAGGGAACAGTATAACCTATGGGGCGAGACAGTTTTTAAACGATAGGGAAAAAGAGTGCTACCCGGCTTTGTTGGGTAATATGTTGGGAGAGGGTTTCGAGGTCGCCAACTTCGGGTGTAGTGGCACAACCCTTTTGAAGAATGGCAATTCTCCATATTGGAATACCAAAGAATATACCAATGCCAAAGCATTCTTACCCAATATTGTCATTGTAAAATTGGGCTCGAATGATTCAAAGTCGGGCAATTGGTCTAGTCATGGCTCCGAGTTTGAGTCCGATCTCACGGATTTGGTTCTTTCCTTACGGAGTCTGTCAACTCGTCCGAGGGTCTTTTTGTGTACGCCGGCCATAGCGTATAGCAACTCGTTCGGAATAGACGACGGTATCATAACGAGCGAAATTATTCCGGCTATTCAGCGGGTTGCCGCAGCTCAGAATCTCACGGTCATAGATTTGCATACGGCTTTGCGGGGGTATGGAGATTTGTTTCTTGATGGAGTCCACCCCGGATTGGAAGGAAACAGAGTAATAGCGACCATCATTTACGATGTGTTGGCAAAAGAATATTCTTTGAATAAATAACAAATAGAATGAATCATGAAAAAAATTATATCGATACTATTAGGAATATGTTTGTGTGGAGGCGTGTTTGCCCAGACTCAACTGAAAATAATCTCGTTTAATATCCATGCAGGTTATGATGCCCCTATCGCCGACATCGCTGCTTTCATTAAGGAACAAGATCCCGATATCGTGGCTTTGCAGGAAGTAGAATACTATACGAATCGAACAGGGGCGAATACGCCGAGGCCGATCAATAACAATATCAATATGTTGAATGAGTTGGCCTATTTAACAGGCATGCATGGAATGTTTTATGTAACTCTCGAAAAATGCTACGGCGGTAAATTCGGTAACGCTATTTTGAGTAAACACAGTTTTGACGAGACTCGTAGAATTATGTTGCCATGTGCGGCCGGTACAGAGCAACGTAATGCTGCCATTGCCGATATAAAGCTCCCCGACGGGACCGAGTTTTCGATTGTCGACACTCACATCGATATGTCTAAATTGGACAACGGCATGTCGCAAATTAAAGAAGTTAACCGTATTCCGCAGTTGGGGAAACATTATATTGTAGCCGGGGACATGAATCGTCGGGTAGGAACTGCCGAGATTAACGAATTGTCCAGCGTATGGACGTTGGCTCTCAGTCGGGAGTTCGATCATATCGGTTACTATCCGGCCAATGGGTGGGTGGTAAAAGAAACGAAAGTCTTTTCCGATAACCAGTTGTCCGACCATTATCCCATTATGGTTACCCTCGAATTTGTCAAATAACGATGTAGATAGAAGTGTATCATGTTATAATATTCAAAAATTAATTTTAATCGTCGTCTAATTAACTTCTATTAAAAACATTAAGCTATGAAACTAAGAAAAATTTACACAAGTGCAGGAATCTTGCTGCTCTCTTTATTTTGTATTGGAGATGCGGTAGCGAAAGATGCTAAGTTTGAAACAGGTGTTTCTTTCGGTAGTACAGGAGCCGATGAGCCTTACAGCTCTCTGACGGATAAAGACGGAAATTATTATATTTCGGGTACGTGCCGTGGAGATGTGGAGTTTGCCGGTGGAGCTACGATTAAAGGTCGTGGCGGTATGGATGCCGTTATCGTGAAATATGATGCCGAACTTAATTTTTTGTGGGCAAGAGCCGTGGGTGGCAGTAAAGACGATACCTTCGAACGCATTGCAGTTACCTCTGCGGGCGATATTGTCGCTGTCGGTAAAATATCGGGTGATGTTACTATCGACGGTACAGACCAGACGTTGAGCGGTACGCAATCTACCGACGGGTGTATCGTCGTTTATGATAAGGACGGTAATTATAAATCGTCGGCTCAGATAAAAGCGGCGGGAGCATCTTTGTGCTATTCGGTGGCTGTGGACAAGAGCGATAATATTTTTGTGACGGGATCGACTGTCGGAGCGACCGATTTCGGAAATGAGAAAACCGTGACAATTGAGGGAAGTAATCCGGGAACATTCTTGGCTTGCTATAATAATTCTTTGGTCTGCCAGTGGGCTATTGCTGGTTCAAGCCCCGTTCAATCCTATGGCTGGGCCGTGAATTTCGATAAAGAAGAGAATATACTGCTTACCGGACGTTTCGGAACGACGTTTACAATCACTGGGACCGACGGGGAAGCGCTGACGACTGCCGTGGGTTCGGAATCTTCGCAAGACACCTATGTGGCTAAATTGTCTCACGAAGGTGTGGGACAATGGATTACGTATGTAACGAATTCCAATCGTATCGATACCCGTTCGATAGACTCCGACTCACAAGGAAATGTTTATATTTGGGGACATTGTCAGTCGGCGGTTACTCCCGAAGGACAGTCTCCTCTTGGATTTAACGGGAATTTCGATTCGTTTTTGATTAAATACTCGTCTGCCGGAGCCTATTTGGACGGTATGAATCTCGGTGGGAGCGGTCGTGATGAAGCTAAATCTCTATTTGTCGATGCAGACGACAATATTTATGTCGCCGGTAATGTGAACGGCGACGGCTCGAAAGGAGGAACTGCCGTGAATATGAATCCTCGGGGAGAGTCCAAAGATTATACGTTCAAAGGTCATGACGGTTATGTCGCTAAATATAACGGTTCTACATGGGAACTTATGCAACTGGAAAAAACGGTTACGCCCGATAATGCCAATCAGCACGAAGTCGCTTGGTGTGTAACGATGTCTCCCGATTACAATAAGGTGTATGTAACCGGATATTTTAATAATGGCGCCACCGTTTTTGACGGGGCTTCGCTCACTCTTCCGTTTGTACGGGATTATGATATTTATACGGTTCTATATTCCTATACCTTAATGGTAAAGACCAAAACGTTGGAACCGGGTGTAGCCAATGAGCCTTATTATAGCAATATCGTTGTGGATAATGTAGAGGGTACAGTGAAGTTCGAAATCGTTTCTGGCACGCTTCCCGACGGTATTACGTTAAGTGAAGACGGTGCTTTTGCCGGTACACCGACGAAGAACGGTTCTTATACGTTCATCGTCAAAATTTCCGATAACGTTTCTTCTATTCAAAAAGAATACACGTTGGTTATTAAATCGGGAGAAGGTTGCGATGTATTCATCGTTACCGATCAGTGTCCCGATGCATACATAGGTTATCCCTATTCGCTCCAACTCGAAATAGAGGGTGAAGGTATTACCTGCGCTCTTACCGGAGGCTCGTTGCCGGTCGGCCTTTCTTTGTCGCCCGAAGGATTGATTTCAGGGACCCCGGCAGAATCCAACGAACCGGGAATTTACAGCTTTACGGTGAAAGCTACCGGAGCATCGGGTTGTGACGATGAATTGGAATTGTCGATGATACTTTCCGACGAAACTCCCAGTGGAATAAACCGTGTAAGTCTCGATTCGTTCCAAGTCTATCCTACGGTTTCTTATGGAGAAATTACGTTGAAAGCCGACTTCGGTAAGGATATGAAGGCTCGGGTAGCTGTCGTGACTCCACTCGGAACTTGTGTATGGGAAAAAACATATTACGGTGTACAACTCGATGAGGTAATTTCTACTGCCGATATGCAACCGGGAGTTTATTATCTGGTATTGTCGACAGAAGAGGGTAAATCGACCAAGCCTTTTATTGTAAAGAGATAAGTAATCGAAGACTTTTTTCGAGATGACTCCGGTTCCTTTGAACCGGGGGCCGGAGTTATCTTGTATTCATATAATTGATAGAAATGAAAAGAAGTGAATTTTTAAGGTTGATGGGAGCCACTACGGTTGCAGCCGCTCTTTCCGATTTTCAGGCGATATCGCAGACTGTCGGAACGTTGAAGGGTGGAACGGTCGGGGCAGACAATTTAGACGACGAACTCTCGTCCGATCTGGAAAGTCAAGAGGCTGTGGTTGATAAACCGGTTACAGCGATTGTGATTGGAGCCGGAGCCCGTGGAAGAACGTATGCCAGTTACTCGGAACATTATCCAAATTCTTTGAAAATCGTAGGCGTAGCCGACATCAATACAGAGCGTAAGGAGTATATGAAAAATCTGTATCGTATCCCCGATGAGCACTGTTTCAGCGATTGGAAAGAAGTATTCAATGTCCCTAAATTTGCCGATGCAGTTATCATCGCCACACCCGATAACTTGCATTATGAGCCGGCTTTAAAGGCTATGGCTGCCGGATACGATTTGTTGTTGGAGAAACCTGTCGCCCAGTCGATAAAAGAGTGTACGGATATTTTGAAATACGCCAAGCGCTATGACCGTATTGTAGGCATTTGCCACGTCTTGCGGTATGCCCCTTATTTCATTGCGCTTAAAAAGGTATTGGATTCGGGTAAAATCGGTGAGTTGGTCAGCATACAACATATGGAATGTATTCGTTATCACCACATGGCCCATTCCTATGTACGAGGAAACTGGAAAAGCTCGAAGGACACGACTCCCATCATTATCGCGAAATCGTGCCACGATATGGATATGATGCGGTGGCTTGTGAACAAACCCTGCAAATCGGTATCGGCTTATGGAGGTTTGAAACTGTTCAAGAGGGAGAATGCGCCCGACGGTTCTACCGAGCGTTGTCTCGATTGTCCGGTAGAATCGCAGTGTCCTTATTCTGCCAAGAAGATATATTTGCAGAGGAGGCAATTCCTGTATGTGTTCGATATTCCCGATAACGATTGTAAAAACCACAAGTACGACAGCTTGATTCTCGATAAGCTCAGAACCTCCGATTATGGTCGATGTGTTTATCGATGCGATAACGATCAATGCGACCATTTCGTGGCATCGCTCGAATTCGATAACAATATTACCGGAGCCTTCTCGATGGAAGCCTTTACGGCTACCGGTGGCCGTCTTACCCGTGTTATGGGAACGAAAGGCTGGATCGAGGGAGATATGAAAAAATTTACCGTAACCGATTTTCTGACAAATAAGAAATTGGTTTGGAATAAAGATATATCTTCTTTGCCGGGATATGAAGGTCATGCCGGCGGCGATTTCGGAATCGTGAAAGACTTTGTGCTGGCCGTCGCTCATAGAGATACTTCCTATTTGACCAGTACCATCGACCTTTCCATTGAAAGCCATGTGATGGGTTTCTTGGCCGAAAAGAGCCGGGTGCTGAAAAAGAGAATCGATATGTAGGCATGAGTAACGGACCGTTAAAAAAATGTGATATGTGAATTTTAAGGTGCAAATTGAGTTTTCAAAAGATAGATAAGCGATGACGAGCCGGGCACATTGTGATAATGTGCCCGGCTTTTTATGTGTAAGATTTTATGTTACAGAGGTTTGATGACGGCTTGGGATAGATGAGCTTGGTTCATGTCTTCTTCTTTCTTTTTTTTTAAGTGAAAAAAATAGATTTTTTCACTAGGGATAAAGTGCTATTTGGGGTTTTATATAAAAGGAGTTATATAAAAATGCATTTTATATCATGAAAAACGAAATAGAAACTATGAAGAACCTGTTTCAACGAAGAAGATCGATCACAGATTATAATTCTTATTAAACTATTGAAGGGGAGAGCGTTGCTTAGGAGATGGGTGTACCTGAGGCGTGAAACGTCATTCTTTTTATTTCTCGAAATCATTTTGATTTTTTAATATTAAATGTAGCCTATGGATATAAATTTGACTGTTTCTTAATATTATTAAGAAGAGACTATTGATTTCTAAAAAATTCAAATACCGCGAAAGGCACAGTATGTATGAAAGTAAGGGGTTCGTTTCTATAAATTTTTGTATTGTATGGTGTCTTCTGGCGTCTCTGAGAATTTCGTGAGTTATTATCTCTTCTTTATTCGGTGAAACTGAATGATTAAAAATAAAAGGTTCTCCGGTAGAATCGTGTCGATATCGAATGGATTTTGCCGGTGAGTCAATAATTAACAAAACAATTAAAAATTATCATGAAAAAAAGTGTACAGTTTTTGTTGCTGTTCTTGATGTGCATAAGCGCTTCTTGGACGTGGGCGTCGGACGCTCCCGAGCGGACCGTCTTGTTTAATATGGGAGACTATGATTCCCAATATTGGCGTATTCCGGCTTTGGTGACTGCTGCCGACAATTCGTTGGTCGCTGTGGTGGACAAACGAGGCAGCAGTTTGGGAGACCTGCCCAATACGATTTCCATTATGTCGAGAAGAAGTACCGATAACGGTAAAAATTGGTCGGAGCCGGTTGTCGTTGCTCAGGGTGGTAACGGTAAAACATATGGCGACCCGGCTGTGGTACTCGATAAAAAGACGGGAAATTTGATTTGTATGTTCGTGGGGGATCAAGGTCTATGGAATGCAACGCCATATAACCGACAAGGAATCTATGTCTCTAAGAGTACCGATAACGGTGTTTCTTGGAGCGAGCCGGTAGCTATTACCGATCAGGTGTATGCTAACCATAGCAGTTGGTATGCCGGTTTTGCCGGATCGGGTCACGGCTTATGCTTGAAAGATGGCCGTTTGATGTTTGTTTTGGCGATTCGTGCCACTTCTGCCACCGGAGTCCCTCTTCATAATTATGCTATCTATTCCGATGACGGAGGCGATAATTGGACTTTGTCGACCAATGCGGCTACGACTGCGGGAGACGAAGCCAAAGTGGTGGAACTTGAAAACGGGGATATTTTAATGAGCATCCGCAATCCAAGTAAGGGCAACCGCATTTTTTGTAAATCCACCGACCGGGGGCAGACTTGGGGCAAAGCCTATTTCGAGACTGAATTGAAAGACCCGGCTTGTAACGGCGATATCATTCGTTACTCCTATTCTACCGACGAAGGATCGGAAGGAAAGAGCCGTTTGTTGCACTCTCTTCCGGAAAGTACGACAACCCGTGAGAATGTCACGATTTATCTGAGCGAAGACGATGGTGAGACTTGGCCGATAAAGAAACGTTTGGTAGACGGTTATTCTGCCTATTCTTCTTTAACGGTTTTGTCCGATGGGACAATAGGCGCTTTGGTCGAAGAGGGTAAATGGGATAGTAATCTCCCGGGTGAAGACGGGTTCCAACTCGTGTTCTATCGATTCACGATGGATTGGCTCACTTCCGATGTTACCGAGCCTCCTGTGGTTTCGGAAGGTACATTGCAACTGAACGGTACGGATCGCTATATGCGTATTCCCTCTGCCGATGATTTTAATGTTGCTATCGGTGAATCCTACACGGTTACTTGCAAGGTGAAAATGCCTTTCTCGGGTAGTTCTTGCCGTTTTGTGTCGAAACGTTCTTATACGGGAACTGCCAATAGCGGTACTGTCGGTTGGGAAATGTGGGGCGATATGAATGCCAGTACGCGATTCTCTACCAACCTTTCCCCTGCCGGTTCGCCGTGGGGTGGTAGAGGTAACGGTACAGGTGTCACGTTCACTGAAAATCAATGGGTGCACTTGACTTGGGTTTTCGACTGGAACGAAAATACGACGAATATTTATGTAGATGGTGTATTGGGTGAATCGAAACCTCTACACGCCGATTTTCAATCTAAGTCTCTGGAAAATAACTTCGATGTTTTGGTCGGAGCCGGATATTCGAACAGCGACGGTTCGGCATCTGTTCCCGCCTATTTTATGAATGGCGAGATGGACGACCTGCGTTTCTATAACAAAGCGTTGACTTTGGACGAAATTAAAGCCGATATGGACGCTACGGTAGACGGAACGACCGATGGCTTGGTGGCTGCTTATGACTTTACCGATATTTCGGGGGTGGAAGTTTCCGATATCTCAGGTCACGGACATACGGGTACATTGGTGAATTTCCCCAATTACAGTACGCTTTATACCGTGACAATCGCTGCTCCCGACCCCGAGCAAGGGACATTGAAAGTGATGAATGGTTCCACCGAAGTGGTTAGCGGAACCGGAATACCCGAAAATACGAGGTTGACTGTCGTGGCAGAACCTGCCGACGGATACCAGCTGAAAGAAATTCGGGTGAATGATGTGGCATTGGAAAGAAACGTGAACATTTTTACGCTGACGCAAGAGACCACGGTTACCGCCGAATTCGAAGAGGCCGTACCGGCATACTGCACGTACGAAGGGAACTCGTCACATGACCAGCGGTATGTCCGCAGTATCACTATGAACGGAGGAACTTCTCCTTTCTCGGTATCGGTATATTCCACGACAAGACAAGCGGTTTATGTAGACAAGACCGACAATGTGCTCGAAGCATATGCCGGAGAGGAGATACAGCCTGTCGTTAATTGGGCAGGAGAATGGATGCACGGCTACCTCTACATCGACTACGACAAGGACTACACGTTCTCCTATACTTTGGGGAGCGACGACTATCCCACGGCCGACGGCGAGCTGGTCTCCTATACGTTTTATAGCCCGAGTGGCTCTCAGTGGGGTAAGAACAGTAAGGGCGAGAGCACGAAGCATGACAGTAGACTGGACGATGTTCCCTCCTTCACATTGCCCGAGAGTCTTGCTCCCGGCGAATACCGCGTGCGTTTGAAAATAGACTGGTGTCACTTGGATCCTTGTGGGCATCCCGATGAAATCGCCAATACCCTTACCGGCAACGGCGGCAACATCGTCGATTTCACGTTGCGTATCGTGGAACGTCCGGCCACCTACACGGTGACCTTGCCGGAGACGGTAGAGAACGGTACGCTGACCGTGATGAACGGCAGCGCAGCCCTTGTGCCCGGAGCAAACACGGTGGAAGAAAATTCGGAATTGACCATCACCGCCGAACCGGCCCAAGGATACCGGCTGGAATCGCTCACCGTCAACGGCAGCGCCTTCACGAGCGGAGATACCTATACGGTGACGGGAAATACGGAGATAGCCGTTTCATTTGCCGAGATTCCCGTTGTGACGCATATCATCACCTATTCGGTTAAGCAAGGCGAAGGAACTATCACCTTATCCAACCTCGAAGGAACCGAAACTTACCAGAGCGGAGCATCTCTGAGAGCAGACAAGTCATTTAAAATCACCTTCTCACCTGCCGAAGACTACACTGTGGAAAAGGTGATGTATGGTCCCACAAGTTTTGGTGCGATCATGGAGTTGACTTTGGACGAAAACAACAGTTACACGATGCCGGTCGAACAGTTCGTGGGCAACTACACGTTCGAGGCCTATTTCACGTACGATCCGGGAACCGGCATAGCAGAGAACGACCGAGAGGCTATATCTGCCCGCTATGCTAACGGTGTTCTCCATGTGGAGGGCGTGACGGAAGGCGAGTTTGAACTCTGCATATACAACCTCACGGGAAAACCGGTGAGAACGGCGACAGAGACGGTGGTCGACGTGGCCGACTTGGCAAAGGGTTGCTATCTCGTCAAGGTAACGACCGCAGAAGCCGAGAAAACCGTGAAATTCATTAAGAAATAAGACACAGGGGGAAAACTTCCCTTATGAACGAAGCCCGGCAGGAAAAATTTCCTGCCGGGCTTTGTCGTTTTTTCACGATGTCCCGCCCGTTTCGTCCTACGGGGCATCACTCTTTATTTCATCGCCCTGTGGAATGTGGGGCTTCGAAAGGTGTCGTGAAATGTTACTTTGAATATTTTACCCTCCTCCTTTGCTGTGCCCCGTAGTATTACGGGTGCTTTGCACAGCAAAATATAGGGGAATACATTTATTGAGATTTACTGCCGATAAGAATGAATGTAGGGCTTTCTATATGGCATCGTATGACTTTGTGCCGTTTTTGAAAACGATGGCGCCACGAACACCTATTGCACAGCCTTCCGATTCCTCTCTCTTTTCTCCTTTGACTACTATGTTAATGGTATGTTTCCCTTCTTCCAAGTTCAAGATGTGGAAGATGTTTATGTTGCGGTGTTCTTGTTTGGCATAGTAGTAAAAGCAGTCTATCGTGCGTTTGAATATACCATCGACATATACGTCGGCTTTGCCTCCGTTTTTAACCCACCAGCCTTCGATAGAAGCTCCTGTTCCTTCGAAAGTGAACGTTATTTCATCGCCGGCTTGTTCGCTATATTTCACATAACCGTTTTCGGCATCCTGCCAATTCCCTTTCAAAGTCCAGCAACTGTCTTTGTCGGCATCGACGATGGCTGCGCGTTTGCTGTATACCAAGTTGGGGAACGCATCTTCCATAGGAAGGGCAACCGGTTCTTGCAGTACGATGGAGTAACTGTCTTCGGTTACTTTACCGCCATTTTCCACAATGAGTTTTTCGGCATAATCCGCAGTGCGTTCCACCGCTTTGTTGAAAGAGTAGTTGGTGTGAACGAACGGTTTGTCTCCGATTTTTTCGATGGCTTCTCTATACTCTTGGGGGAATGCGCTGAATCCTTTGATGATACCCAAAACAGCCAAAGCGTTGGACGGGTTGCAGTCGGAGTCTTGTCCGCAGCGGGTGGATATTTCCAATGTCCTGTTTATATCTCCTTCTCCATAGAGCAGTCCTATAACGATGTAGGCTCCGTTCAGTTTGGCATCGATATTGTATTTCGTGCCGGGGTTGCAAATGTTCGCGCGAGCCCACTTGTTTTCTAACATTTGCCAGCACTTAGTCCAGTCATTGGGATTTTCTTGGTGAAAAGCGATGGCATCTTCAATGATTCTGCGATAGCCGCTTTCGGCCGGTAAAGAGAGCAATGCTTTTTCGATGACAGACCGGATATCGTTCTGCAAATAGGCTTCGCTATACAGCGAGGCTACGAATGCACCGCCATACACACCGTCGCCGTAGTTCATGATATGACCCATATAATCGGCCATTTTGTTGGCTGTCTGCGGCATACCGGGACACATGAACCCGATATAGTCGGCTTCGATTTGAAAGTCTATGTCATCGGCATGGAGGTTGAATTCGGGCTGTCCCGATTGGGGCGGAAATATGCTGTCGAAATAATTTTTGCGGGTCTGTACATTGGCGTGCCACAGTCTGAACCCGGCTGTTGCCAAAGCCTCTTGGTATTTTTTTTGTTCGGCTTGCATACCGTGTTTGTCCATTACGTCCATCAAAGTTAGCTGTACATACAAGTCGTCTTCCCACAAAGCATCTTTTACTCGGACGGGAGTCCAATGGATAGAATCTTCATACATCTTGCCCAATGCTTTGAATTCGGTAGGGAGTCCGTAGGATACTCCTATCATTTTACCTGCCCACCCACCGGCGATTTTGTCTTTCAAAGTGTCTTTGCTGATCGTAGCTTGTTGGCTGCACGCCATTAGGAAAAGAGGCATGAGTAACCCCAGTCCTTTTTTCATGGTATTCATCATAAATTTTAATGTGTTAAAAGTTTATGATAAAAAGACAGAAAGGTTTGTTAAAAGGATAGCTAAGATTGAAATATATATCATTTTTTAACTTTTTATATGATAGGTAGTCTCTTTTATGTGAAAATTTTTATGCGCCTTTCTACTTCGGATAGGGCTTGTTCATAGTCCGGTGAATAGAATTTCAGTATTTTATAGATACGCAGCGCCTCTTGATAGAAAGCCATAGCATTTTCAAGGCGTCCTTCTTCCTTGATTATATCGGCGAAATTCCGGCAACATTCTGCTTTTACCCGATAGGTGTCTTCGGTAAATCCTCCGACGAGGTATTTTTCGCAGATGTCTATTGCATCGATATATAACTCTTTCGCTTTCTGCAAGTCTCCCTTGTCAGTATAGCATTTTGCGGCTTCCAGATAGTCCGATGCCGTTTTAAAACGATGGGCGTTTTTCTTGGCGATTCTTATGTCTTCTATCGTTCGAGCTTCGTCTGTCTCATTGCTTTCTTCACACTCGCCGTCTTTGTCATCGTTGTAATCCTCCTCCTCATCTTCTTCGATAGCTCCGAATTTCAAAGCGATGTCGTAGTACTTTCTCGCCTTTCGGGCTTTTCCGGTATCTGCGAATGTTTCCGAAAGGCATAGCGCTATCGAACCTAATTCTTCGCCGCATTCTCCTGTTTTCCGGTAGATGGCGTTTAGTAATTCGTAGGCTTCGAGATAGAGCGTAATGGCTGTGTCGTATTCTTCGCATACATAAAGTACGATACCGAGTTTCTTCAACACGACTGCCATTTTGTCGATATGCAGGGGAACCGGGCCGGCATTTATTTCTCGATAAAGTTTCAACGATTTTTCGAAACATTCGCGGGCGGGTTCGGCTGCTTCCAGATTGCAATGGATTTCGCCCAGACTGCAATAGGCTTCCGCTAAGTCGTCTCGATTGTCGTGCCCGTCGTTACAGAGAGATTCGTAAATCGATATGCACTCTCCGTATAGCTCATTTGCTCGGTTGTACTCTTCGTTTGCGCTGTAAATCAGTGATATACAGTTTTTTATGTGAGCCGTCTCTTCTCGATAGTCGGAGTCTGGGGCGTGCAGTTCCTTGAACATCGATAATGCTTTTTCATAAGAAGGCACGGCTTGGGGTTTTTCCCAAAGCATATAGAGATCGCCCATGCGGCTCCATGTTCGTGCCATGTCGTAGCTCGTTTCGTTGTCGGTGAGCCTGCTGTATATGCTCAATGCTTGTTTGAACAGGGATTCGGCCCGGTCGTATTCCTCGGAGTCGAGGCGAGTATCTGCCCATGCATAAATCGAATCGGCGATGGATATTTTTAGATGTCCGCTTTTTTCGGCGGCTTTTGTATATAGCGTTACCGCTTTCTCGAACATCTCGCCGGCCCGGTCGTTTTCTCCCATATCGACCAGCAAATCTCCGAAGTCCCGGCAGACTTTGGCATGGTCGGCGGTGAAGGAGTATGGGGCTTGTGCGTGTTGCCTTTCGCGAATATCCAGTGCCTCTTTGAGGAACTTTTCCGCGTCGTCGTATTTTTCCTCGTGGCGGCAGATGACACCCAAGTTTTGGAGAACGGTGGCGATTGGGTGGTCGTAGACCGGTTCTTTCGTTTGCAATCGTCTGAATATGTCCAATGCTTGGCGGAATCCCTTCCTTGCCTCTTCGTTTTTGCCGAGCACATAGTTCAGCCCGCTCATTTCCATCTTTGCCGTGGCCAAGTCGGCACTATGAGCCAATGGCATGCGGGAGGCGAGATTCGCAGCCAATTGTAGGGATTTTTGCAAGAATTCTTCCGCCTTGTCGAGTTGGTCGAGCCGTGTATAAATCGAGCCTTCCCGATTTAAAATCGAGTACAGTTTGTACTCGTATATTCTCGGAAACTCTTTGTCCAACTCATCGAGTATGGCGTGCGCTTGGGCTATGTATAGCAGGGCTTCTTGGGGGTGGTCCGAAAATTGCAATGCCGTAGCCATATTGCAATAAATGTCGGCCAGAGCCGATCGGGAATCGGGGTCGTTGTCTTTGGCGAGGAGCTCGAATCGTATGCGTGCAGCCTCGTTGAACTCCGATAAGGCTTTGTTATATTCGTCCCGGTCGGAGTAAAGTGTTCCGAGGTTATTTTTGAGACGGGCTATATCGTCGTCATATATACCCGGTTCTTCCCGGTCGAGCCAATCATAAATATCTATGGCTTTCAAGTATTTGGATAGGCAGTGGTCGAAATCGCCCTTATCGCTGTAAAGTACGGCCATATTGTTTAATACGCCGGCGTAACCGTAGGCATACTTCTGAGGTGCTTTGCGGTATAAACGTTCGTATATGCCCGACAGCCGTTCCCATGTTTCGAGGGCTTTTGTTTGTTGACCTGCATCTGCAAGCAGTACGGCATAGTCGAACAGGTATTCTGCCAATGTTTCTTCGGGCAGTCGTCCCGAAACAAGGTCTATCGCCGTCGACATGAGTTTTACCGCTTGTCGGTATCTCGATTCGTCGGCTATTCCACTGACGACGATACGAGCTTTAAGCATGTATTCTCCCGCACATCGTTCTATGTTTCGGGCAAGTTCGGCGGTTGGCTGCGCCGCAGTATCGAATTTCAATTTTGCGTTCGTGGCATCGGCTTCCATATCGTCTTCTTTGAGAACGGCTTCCGCTTTGTCGGTCTCTCCTTTTTCAAACAGTTCGGCGGCTGTTCTCATACGGGGGCTGCATTCACCGCCCTGCATGCGGGCGATAGACATTGCCGTGTCTACGAGTGCCTTTTCTTGTCGCTCTATCTGTTCGGTTACACTCTCGCGTTCTTCCCTCAGATTAGCGAGCTCCTCGTCGGTCATACGGGAACGTTGCCCGAAGAATCCTCTCCGGCCGCCGGACTCGGCATTACCGATTTCCCTATCGAGTTGTTCCTTCCGTGATTGCAGTTCTCTGTGCGTGGCATTCTCCGAGGTAAAAGGCACATTGTTCAAGTCGGCGATCGTACTGTCTCCTATTTTCACCTGCGACTCTTTTACCTCCACCTTTATCGGGGTGGTGGCCTCTACCATTTGCAATTGTAGGACAAAATGCAGTTGCATGGTGTCGAAGTTGCTGTATCGACACCAATAGTGCCCCAGCTCTTCGAGCATGAGTCGTTTGAACTCTGCCAGTTCCCGACTTTCGCTTTCGCCTGCTTCGAGGTCTTTTATATAGGTGTATATCTTGGGAGAAGCCTGCTCGTCGAACGCTTTTCGGGCGATGTTGAACTCCTCGATGGTAAATTTTCCCGCTTTTTTATGGAATAGTGCCAGAAACATGTCGCTCGCTCTCACTCGTTCGTTGTATTCGTCTTGCTTGCGCATGCCGTTGTAGGCGGCATCATAGTCCTCCCATTCGAATAATTCGATGCGTATGCCTCGTTTCTCATAAATGTTATCCAGTTTCCTAATGAGGTTTCCGAAACGATAACGATCGGCCTCTAACTCCTCGGAGGAGGCGAGAAAAATTTTGATGACTCGGTTTGTTTTCATGGTTCGATTTATCTTGATACAGTCGATAAGCGTTCGATCGCTTGTATATGTTCAGTCCCGTATGTAGTTCGTAATTACAAATATAGTTGAATTTTATTAAAAAACAAGGCGTTATGCGATTAAATTTGCTCAGTCGATAATTAGTGGGATATCGGATCAATAAGAAATCGGAGGAGACTGTCTTTTCATACCTCTAATCCCTTTTCTCAGAAACGATTGTTTCTTTTGTGTCTCTCCTATGTTGCGAAGCAATAGGAGAGAAGGGAGATACCCACAAAGCGCCGGAGGGAATAAGGTTCGGAGCAGCACTTTTAATCCTCTCCCCCTGCTCATCGCAGATGAGATAGGGGGAGTGCCCATAGGGCGAGGGGGTTAAATATCTGATATGAACAGATTGATGAGATGTCGTTTTCAACCTTTCCGCCACTTCGTGTCATCTCCCCTGGCTAGCGCCATACCCCGCAATGCTACGGGACACGGCAAGGGAGAAGGGGGGTAGTTTCAATTTGCTGCATAGCAAATTAATTTGTAGAGGTTGATAAGCAATGTGCCGCACCCTTCCTTTGGGATTCTGATATAGTTACATTCCGGCACTGTAAACGATAGTGAGAAATGGAATACCCTCCTCCCCTGTGTTTTGCAACGCAAAATATAGGGGAGGTGACACGAAGTGGCGGAGGGGTTGATTTTTATCAAAAGCTATTCAGCTACTTTTTTACCGTTCACCGATGAGATAGGAATGTGTTTGTCGACAAGAAATACATCGCTGAAATTCATTTCCACCTCATGAATTTTCTACGAAATCGTTGAATTTGCCGGCGGCACGATTTACGAATGACAAAGGTCGTTTCCAACATTGGAAACGACCTTTGTCTCTGTATGAGGAATCGTAATTTTATTTGAGGACTCCCAGATTTTTCCCCACTTTAATGAATGCCTTGATACAAGCGTCGAGTTCTTCCTTCTTGTGAGCGGCCGAAAGTTGTACCCGTATGCGGGCTTGGCCCTGCGGAACGACAGGATAATAGAACCCCGTTACATAAATGCCTTCGTCGAGCATTTGTGCGGCGAACGATTGCGATAGTTTGGCATCATACAGCATGACTGCACAAATGGCCGATTGGGTAGGCTTGATGTCGAAGCCTGCTGCGAGCATCTTGTCTCGAAAATAGGTGACATTCTCCATTAAGCGGGTATGGAGTTCGTCGCTTTCGTCGAGCATTTTGAATACTTCTATCCCTGCTCCTACTACGGCGGGAGGGAGCGAGTTGGAGAAAAGGTAGGGTCTCGACCGCTGACGCAACATGTCGATAATCTCTTTGCGTCCGGTAGTGAATCCGCCGATAGCACCTCCGAAAGCTTTTCCCAATGTCCCGGTGTGAATGTCGATACGCCCGTACAGGTTGTACAGTTCGCTTACTCCTCTTCCTTTGGGGCCTACGACTCCTGCCGAGTGACATTCGTCGACCATGACCAAAGCATTGTATTTTTCGGCCAAGTCGCAAATCTTGTCCATCGGAGCCACATTACCGTCCATCGAGAATACTCCGTCGGTGACGATGATACGGAATCGTTGAGCCTGTGCTTCCAGCAAGCACCGTTCGAGCTCTTCCATGTCGGCATTGGCGTAGCGATAACGTTTGGCTTTGCAAAGGCGTACACCGTCTATGATCGATGCATGGTTGAGCGCATCCGAGATGATGGCATCCTCTTCGGTGAATAAGGGTTCGAATACGCCTCCGTTGGCATCGAAACAAGCTGCATAGAGAATCGTGTCCTCGGTATGGAAATAGCGGGCAATCGCTTTTTCAAGCTCGCGGTGCAGGTCTTGCGCCCCGCAAATGAACCGTACCGACGACATGCCGAATCCGTGGGAATCCATCGCCTTTTTCGCGGCGGAGATGAGCCGGGGATTATCGGATAGTCCGAGATAATTGTTGGCACAGAAATTCAACACTTTTCCGCTACGTTCGGCTATTCGAATGGCAGAACTTTGCGGCGTGATAATCGTACGCTCTACTTTATACAGTCCGTTTGCTTTTATCTCGGCAAGCTGCTTTGCCAGATGATCTTTCATTTGTGTGAACATAGGCGTTTATTTAAGGAGTTTCTTTTTCAAGTGGTCGATCATGTCTATCGACATCGATTCGAGGTCGTAGTCGGGTTTCCAGTCCCATTCGGCACGGGCGCACGAATCGTCGAGCATATCGGGCCACGAATCGGCTATTTGTTGCCGCACGGGGTCGATACGGTATTCGGCTACGAAATCGGGATAGAATTTCTTGATTTCGTTGTAGATAATTTCGGGATCGAAGCTCATCGATGCGATGTTGAACGAGTTGCGGTGTTTCAGTCTGGACGGGTCGGCCTCCATCAGCATCACCATCGCTTTCAGGGCATCGGGCATGTACATCATATCCATGAATGTCCCCGCCTTGACCGGAATCTCGAACTTCTCGCCCTTGACGGCGGCGTAGTATATTTCTACGGCATAGTCGGTCGTACCGCCTCCCGGCAATGTCTCGTACGAAATGAGTCCCGGAAACCTTACCGACCGGGTATCTACCCCATAGCGATAGAAATAATAATCACTCAGCAATTCGCACGATACCTTGCTCACTCCGTAGATGGTACGCGGCCGTTGTATGGTTTCTTGCGGAGTCTTCATTTTGGGCGACGAGTCGCCGAATGCGCCTATGGAACTGGGGGTAAAGAGCGAGCAACCTTTTTCTCTCGATATTTCGAGAAGGTTGAGTACTCCTCCTATCTGGATATTCCATGCCAATAACGGACGCTTTTCGGCTTGTGCCGACAATATGGCTGCTAAGTTGTATATCGAGTCGATTTTATATTTGTCGATGATGGCTGCGATTTGTTGGGCATTGGTTACATCGGCGATTTCCAAAGGGCCGCCGTTTTTCAACTCATCGCTTAGAGGCACGCCCTCGATATATCCCGCTACGACGTTGTCGTTGCCATACTCTTTGCGGAGTTTTGTCATTAATGCCGAACCGATTTGCCCGGTCGCTCCGATTACAAGAATTTTTTTCATTGTCTTTTTGTTTCCTTTTTAGATAATCGGGTTGATGTGTGTTTAATGGATCGTTAAGGTTGTTTTTGTTTCGGGGAAAGCTGTATATAGTGAACAAAATCTTGCGATTGAACTCTACTACGACCGACCCTTCACATACTGTGCAAATATATATATTTTTTGCCCCGATTGTTATGGAGAAACGGTTTAATTTTTCACCTTTTTAAAGTTTTATTTTTTCAACGTATATATGGAACCTTTCAGTACTCCGTGAATTTCGACGAAATTCTGTTGCCGCAGATAGAGCAAATCTTTTTTTATCGTGTTGATGGACACGGGTTTGAGAGCTTGTGTGATGTCGCTTACTTTTACCGGGCCTTCGTCTTCCATGAAAGACAATATCCGTTTTTGCCGGGCGTTCAGATAGACAGGCGGGTTGCCCGGTTCGGCAGAGCGTGACGTTATATTCTTGTTTCGTAGGGGAATATCCGTCGAATCGAGTGTGGGGGGCGTCTCGGTTAATGGGGCGGGGACGAGGTTTCGTATGGATTGAAGCCATATATCGCACAAGAATAGAATCCATGCCGAGATATCCTCGCGAGATGAGTAGCGATTTTGTTGACCCTCTTTCAAGGTTCCGTAATATTCTGTCCGACGTTTCTCGATGAGATTATCGATAGATTCGAATTTGGCCCATTCGTATCCGTTTTGCAGCAACAGCAAGGTGGAAAGAATGCGCGATAGTTCTCCTTTGCCTTCCCGGAACGGGTGTATGGAAATGAATTCGTAGGCAAAAGCTGCGATGACAACGAGTGCGTGATGTTCGTGTTTACTTAATTCGTCGTTGGTCCATTCGACCAAATCCCGTATTTCGTTATTGACCGATACCGCTTGGTTACGGCTGAATAGAGTAGGTGCTTTGTAGTCGAGGAAATTGACGACGCTGGGTTTGCCGGCCGGTTCATCGTTCGAATGTATTTTCCCGTTGGGAAACAGGGCCGCATGTATCGTGACGATAGTGCCTTCGAGAAGCGGATAGTTGTGAGGGTGGGTATAAAGTGCTTTCAGTACGGTATTGTATCCCGTAATCAGGCTCTGTTTTTTGTCATTGGTAGCTTTTTGTCTCGCTATTATCTTTTGGATTTGCAGAGCCGTGTAAGGTATGTTTTCGAGGGAGAGTGAAGCCGAAATAGTTGTTTCGATATTCTTTTGTATCGCTTCGGAGTCCGATTCTCCCGATTTTTGAATCCCTGTCCATCTTTTTGATAGAGTATCTATTTCATATAGAGTGTTTTGCAGGTTTTCTTTTTCTGGATTATTCAACTTGATTTTTTGAATGATATTCATAATATATCTATATTTTATGCAAATATAGTAGGATCGAGACGAGAAAACAAGACTCAGTCGATAATTAGTGGAGATTGTCCTTTTATATCTCTACCCCCTCCATCAAAAATTATATAATCTTTTCAACCCCCTCGCCCTGTGGGCACTTCCCCTATTACAGTGCGATACCCCGTAATGCTACGGGAAGCGACAGGGAGAGAGGGGAGTACTCAATTTTGTTCCTACTGTTGGTATTGCTCTTTCTCCCCTGTGTTTTGCTTCGCAAAATATAGGGGAGAGACCGAAGGAACGGTAGTTTCTGAGGAGAGGGGTTAGAAAGGTTGTTCGATTGTATTGTTTAACCCCTCCGTCACTGAGTGCCACCTCCCCTATATGGCTTCGCCACACAGAGGAGGAGTTTAAAGTAACACTCTATTCATTTGCGATGAGCAGAGGGAGGGGCTATTTTACCCCTCTTCTCTATATAGCTAACGCAGCTCCCCGTAGCATTACGGGGTGTTCCCGTAAGGGAATAGAGAGAAAGTGTCATTTGGGTGAAAGCGTTAACCCTTACAGTTAAGAATCTTATGAAATCTTTTCAACCTCTCCGAAGAGATTTGGAATGTGGTTGCCGATAAGAAGTTCATCGCTAAATTCAGGTTTATCCCTCACGGATTTTTACTGAATCGAACCCAGATGAAAATTTCGTTTCTGCAATATAAAAGAAAAGCCGACCAACAATTTGGCCGGCTTTTCGTATGGTGATAGAGTCTACATCTGAATATTCAAGTAGTCGGAAGTTTGCGTCACAGCGCATTTATCCTTTTCTCTTCTTGGACGAGTATGAGCTTCTCTTTGTCTTGGAGGAAGAACGGTCTCGTCTGGACCGGCTTTCCGAATGGTCCCTTCGGGAATTCCCGTAACGTTTTTCGTTCGTTCTGCGTCCTCCTTCTTCTTTGCCTTTTCTTTTTCCTTTCGGTGCGCTGTAATCTTTATCGGTTGCCAATTCGGCATATATGCGATGTCCGTAGAATTCGTTGCCTTTCAATGCTCCGACGACTTTTGGAGCGCTGCTTTTTTCCACATCGAAAAGCGAGTAGGAAGACAGCAGGTCTATACGTCCTATGTTTACACGCCCCGGTACGAGGGAGTTGACCATTTCGATGAGGTTGGGCGGGAAAAATCCGTGAGCCTTTCCCAAGTTGATATATATACGTTCGAATCCGGCTTCGGCTGTGCGAATGTCTTTTTTACGTCCGTTACGTCCTTCCTTCGCAAAATTACCCTCTTTGGGTTTGCGAGTGTTTTCGTCGGGGATATCCAAATCGGGGGTGTCGCGGTAATAATCAATGAGCCGGTTAAATTCGAGCGATACGATTCGCTTGATGAGGTCTTGTTCGGTGAGCCACCCCAGTTTTCGGGAGATGTTCGGCAGGTATTTGGCGATCTCTTCTTCGTTTACCTTTACTTTTTCGATACGGTCGGCGAGGTTGAAGAGCTGTTTCTCGCAGATTTGTTCTCCGGTGGGAACCATTCCCCGTTCGAATTTTTTGCCGATAATCTTTTCGATAGCGCGCATTTTCCCTTTTTCACGGCTGTGCACGATGGCGACCGAAACACCCGATTTCCCGGCTCTGCCGGTACGTCCGCTGCGGTGTGTATAAGTCTCTATGTCGTCGGGCAATCCGTAGTTGATGACGTGGGTCAAGTCGGTAACGTCGAGTCCGCGGGCGGCAACGTCGGTGGCGACGAGCAATTGCAGGTTTCTCAATCTGAATTTTTGCATGACCGCATCCCTCTGGGTTTGTGACAACTCTCCGTGGAGGGAGTCGGCATTGTATCCGTCGGCGATAAGCTGGTCGGCGATTTCTTGTGTTTCCCGACGGGTACGGCAGAATATGATTCCGTATATACTTGGGTAATAGTCGGCGATTCTTTTGAGTGCCGGATATTTGTCTTTGGCATGTACCATGTAGTACACGTGTCGTACGTTTTCGGCTCCTTCGTTTCGGCTTCCTACGACCACCTCTTTCGGTTCGTGCATATAGGTACGCGCGATCTGCTCGATTTCTTTGGGCATGGTGGCCGAAAAGAGCAGCATTTTACGCTCTTGGGGTACTTTGGAAAGAATTGCGTTGATACTGTCGAGGAAACCCATGTTGAGCATTTCGTCGGCTTCGTCCATGATTACGGTCGAAACATGGTCGAGTTGTACCGTGCGACGTTCAATCAGGTCGACGAGCCGTCCCGGTGTGGCGACTATGATGTGTACGCCTTTTTTCAGTGTTTTTATTTGACTCTCGATACTCGAACCTCCATATACGGGCAATATACGCAATCCGCTGACATATTGCGAATAATCGGTCAGGTCGCTGGCTATTTGTAAACAAAGTTCCCGTGTGGGCGATAAAATGAGCGCTTGCGGTTTACACAGAGATAAATCGATGCGCTGGATAACGGGCAGACCGAACGCAGCAGTTTTTCCTGTGCCGGTTTGGGCCAGTGCTACTAAGTCGGTTTCTTCGTTAAGTAGATGAGGGATTACCTGCTCCTGCACGGGCATAGGATTCTCGTATCCCAACTTGGTGATCGCTTTCAGTATCTCGTCGCAGATACCTAATTCTTGAAATGTTTTCATTTATAATGTTGTAATTTTTTGCTTTATCGCATGGGCACAAGGCCTTTTTTCGTCCTCAATGGGGCTAAGGGGAGAGGGTGAATAAAAACTTGTCGTACGTTAAAGTTTTGTTTGTGCCGGCAAAGGTACGATAAAAATCGGAATATATTCGATTTGAGTACAATATACTGCTTGAAAAAACAGAATAATTTCGGGTTGGTCGATATTAAGAAGCTGTTTTTCTCCTTTTCAACCCCTCCGTCACTACGTGCCACCTCCCCTATATTTTGCCTAGCAAAACACAGAGGAGGAGTTTTAAAATATCTTCGATAGTGAAAATTGAAATACCCCGTAAAGCTACGGGGCACGGCAGGAAGAGGCTAAAATGTGCTTCGAAGATTTCAGTATAGAGGAGATGAATTGAGTAATTCGGTGCTAACTATGAAGTGAAACGTTTCCGATTAGGTTGAACTTATCCAACTTTTGGGAATCGGTTCACTTGTAACCTTCTCCTCTGTGTGGCGTTAGCCATATAGGAGAGGTGGCACGTAGTGACGGAGGGATTAAATTTTTCAAGAATCTATTCGGTGGCTTTTTTAATCATTCACCAAGAAGACAGAAATGTACTTATCAACAAGAGATTCATCGCTAACATTCAAGTTTAATTCCTCTGATTTTTACTGAACCATGATTCCTGATTGTTCGTTGATGAAAAGGTATAACACAAACCGGGCCGATTTTTCGAATCGGCCCGGTTTCATATTGTGACTTATGTTTATATGCTTCTTAGAATTGTTCTTAAAAACCGTTCGAAGATCAGTGTAGCAGCAGATGCTTTAATTGCCTTTTCTTTTCGGGTGTAAGTCCCAATTCTTCTTCCAAGTAGTTATTGATAGACCCGTGCTGTTGACGGATATAATCGCGGGCATAGGATAGGAATCGGCTGTCGGCCGATTGTATCAACGATAGAGCTTCTTGTGTTTCGTCGCAACAGTTTTTAGGATCGAACGAGGTTCTTCGTTTGTCGAAATAACGGTTGGAGAGCAGATAGTCGTTCATGATAACGTCTTCGGGTATATCCAAAGCGCTGAGTAAAAGCGATACGGCGAATCCGGTATAGTCTTTTCCGTTTATACAGCTGAGAACGATGGGGTAATTGTCTTCTACCAGCAACTGATTGAACATCGATTTGAAGGCTCTTTTCGAACCGGAAACCATCGCGACGTATAGATCTTGCATGAACAAGTTGGCATCTCCTCGTCTCAGTTCCTCTTTTTCGAGTCGGGGTAATAAATTTTGTCTGTAATGAAGGGAGCCCGGCAGATTGATTACATTATCGAATCCTAGTTCGGGACTCGTTTTGATGATGTCTTCACTATCCCGGAAATCGATTAATGTTTTTATCCCCATGTTTTTTATTCGGCTGATGCTGTTTGCCGTCAAAGAGTTAAATTCGCCCGATCGAAAAATTTTTCCCCATCGTATTTGTTTGCCGTTTTTGGTTTCATATCCGCCTAAATCCCGGAAGTTTTCGATATATTTCAATCGTTCGGCACGTGGCCCTACGATACGGTCGTATCGGTCGTTAAACCGAAGAAGAAAGTAATAACGATATGTTTGCAGACTATCCGGAACAACAGTGTAACCCGTCTGAATGTTTGCTGTTGCGACAGGTTCTTTTGCTGTATCGAAATGCTCGGGGTCGGTCGATCGGTAAACTTGAACTTCTCCTTCGATCCTCGGCGTGGTTTCCCATTTTAACAGGTAATTGTTTTGCAAGTCAATTTCACACGCCACATCAATGTCTGGGCTGTGCGTAGAGCAAGCGCTCAATGCGAGGAGCAAAGAACAAAGTTGTAGGTAACGCATATCGTTCGGTGATGAAATTTTATTGCAAATATAAGACAATGCGATAGTTAGCCGTACCGGGGTTTGTTTTATTTTAGAATATTTATAGGGCGTTTGGATTACTCCGGGGTAATATAATTCGCGGCGAACTCCGGTGTTATGTAGTTGTCCATACTGCAACAGACGGTCGCGGCGAACTCCATTCCGTATCGTACGATCGGTTCCCATTCTTCGGGAGTAAGACTGTATAGCTTATCGAGCGTAATGTCGTGTTTGAGCAGTCCGAACAGAACTCCTGCATTAAAAGAATCGCCTGCGCCGATCGTACTGACAGGTGTTACAGGGGTTGTCGCAAAATGTTTGTCGCCTTTTTCACAAAATAGCTTCACTCCTTTACTACCTAACGTACAGATGAAGTTCGGGCAGTAGAATTTGATATGATCCGTATATATTTTTTGAGGGTCTGTGACGTGGAACAGATTGTTGAAGTCATCTGCCGAACCTTTCACCAAGTCGGCATATTCGAGATTTTCGAGTACCGATGGCATGAGTTTCATAGCTTCATGGGCATGGGCATCGCGAAAGTTAGGATCGTAATAGATGATTGCTTTTCTCTCTTTGGCAAATTCCACCAGCTCGCATACCTTTTTCCGAAGTGCCGGATTCAAGGCGAAATAAGACCCGAATATGATAATGTCGTCTTTTTCAATGCGCGGCCACACGAAGTTGAGTCTTTCTTCGGGAAACTGGTTGTAGAACATGTATCGGGCTTCGTTATTCTCGTCGAGGAAAGCCAGCGAGATGGGTGTTTTCCCTTCGCAAAAAATATCCAGATTCTCGGTACAAACGCCATTTTTTTTCATGAAGTCGATGATGATGTCACCGACCGTGTCTTTCCCGATTTCGCTGATGAATGTAGCCGGTACGCCTAATCTTCCCAGCGAAATGAGCGTATTGAACGTGGAACCTCCCGGAACGGCGTGAGAGGGTTGGTTGTTCCTGAAAATAATGTCGAGAATAGTTTCTCCTATGCCTATGATTTTACGCATGTCCTCGTGGTTTATTTATTCTGACTTTGTTCTCTGGAACGGGTTCCCAAGTATCCTCCGTGGTGACGCAGGGCATATTGATGGGCGTCGAAATGAGTCGCCTCCATAGCGCCTACGACCAGAATATCGCCGATAACCGTCATAAGCGTGGTCGAGGTCGTCGGTGTTAGCCCAAGTGGGCATACTTCTCCCGGGGCTCCGGTAAAAAGGCATACGTCGGCACGTTGGGCGAGTTCGCTTCGGTTGTTCCCGGTAATGACGATGAATTTCAATTCGGGCATCAGGTTCGAAGCCAGTTGAAGAAGTTCGAGTATTTCGCGAGTTTTCCCCGAGTTGGAGATGACCAGCATCAAATCGTTTTTTTGCAATATGCCCAAGTCCCCGTGTTGAGCTTCGCTGGGGTGAAGAAATACGGCAGGAGTCCCGGTCGAGCAAAATGTGGTAGCGATATTCATGGCTATTTGCCCGGCTTTTCCCATTCCGCTGGTAACGAGTTTCCCTCCCTTTCGATGTACCTGCTCGACGATAAGTTCGACGGCTTTTTCAAACTGGTCTGTGACCGGTATATCCAGAATGGCCTGAGCCTCTTTTTGTAGGATTTCCTCTATTTTTTCGGTAAAATTCATATCTGTTTTAGGCTTTATCTTGTACAAAAGTAATAAAACGCGACGAAAAAGCTCGGACTACGTGCTATATTTCGTTACTTTTTCCGAAGTTCTTTCCCTTCGAACCGGCAAAGCGCCTCTTTCCATTCGTCGCTGATAGGGGCGGCACGACCGGCCGTTATATCGAATCCCACCATGACTGTGTGGCAAACGCCCTTTATTTGCCCGGTTTCGGTATTGACAATTTGCTGTAACAATTTGAAACTGCGGTTTCCTATTTCGACCGTACAGGTTTGCACAGCGATGGGTTCACCCGGGTAGATGGGCGATAGGAAATCGGCATTGACGTTGGCGACAACGACATCGGCTTTCTTCCAGTCGATATTCTGAGCTTTTACGGTCTCGAAATAACGGGCTTTCCCCAAGTCGTAGAAAGAAAAATATACCGAGTTGTTTACATGCCCCAGCAGGTCTATGTCGTTGAAGCGGAGTTGAAGCGGAAGCGTGTGTCGAAATGCAGGAGATGTCGTTTCCATTGTTTGTTTTTTTATCTTTATCTGAAAATAATGTTGTCGATAACCCGATGTCCGAATTCTGCGTTGATACGGGTTAGAAGTTCGTTTCGCAACATCGTCAGCTCGTTGCGAAGAACGGCAGATGATAGACGCACATAGAGCGTTCGGTTGTGTACATACATCGATTGCGTATAAGAGTTTACCGTCTCTCCGGCAATTCGGGGCCACAAGCGCATGACTTGCGTTTCGTCGAGTTTCTGCCCGAAATTTTTTTCCGAAATGAATTGGGAGATAATGTCGCCGATAGGAAGTGCATCTTGTTTTTTCATGGCGTTTTTCCCTCCAAGATTTTAACTTCTCCCCGATCGACGGAGAAAATGTTGTATTGCGCCCCGATGAAATGTATGATTTCGTCCAAATACTTCCGGTTTGTGTCGGTAATGAATATTTGCCCGAAATGATCCGACGAAACCAATTTCACGATTTGTTTTACGCGCTCGGCATCGAGCTTGTCGAAAATATCGTCGAGCAACAAGATAGGCGTGGTATCGCCTTGTTCCCGCAAAAAATCGTATTGGGCCAGTTTCAAGGCGATCAGGTAAGTCTTGCATTGTCCTTGCGAGCCTATGCGTTTCATGGGATACTCGCCCAGCATCATGTCCATGTCGTCCCGATGTATGCCTCGGGAAGTATATCCCAGTATTAGGTCTTTGTGGCGGTTGGCTTTCAGTTGCGGCAGCAGTGCGCCCTCGGAAAGATGGGATTTGTAAATGAGATCGGCCGATTCGTTTTGCGATGAAATTTCGTTGTAAAATCGCCGGAATACGGGAATAAACGATTGCAGAAAACGGTCGCGGCTGTTGTGAATTTGTGCGGCTGTCGAGTCCATTTGCTCTTCCCAAATGTCATATAGCATCTCTTCGGAACACTCCTGTCTCAACAGAGCATTGCGTTGTTCCAACGCTTTGTTGTACCGTATGAGCGTGCTTAAATATTGTTTGTCGAATTGGCTGATAACCAAGTCTATGAACTTTCTTCGCTCTTCGCTTCCGCCTAAAATCAATTCGTTGTCCGACGGAGCGGCCATGACTAAGGGGGCAAACCCGATATGATCCGACAATCGGTCATATTCTTTTTTGTTCCGTTTAAACGCTTTTTTCTGTCGGCGTTTGATACCGCAATACAGTTCTTCTTCGTTTCCGTTACGCTCGTAATAACCTTGTACGACAAAAAAGTCTTCTCCGTGTCTGATGTTCTGCGAATCGGGATTGCGGGTATAACTCTTACAAAACGAAAGGTAATAGATAGCATCCAACAGATTGCTTTTTCCCATGCCGTTATTGCCTAAAAAACAATTGATGTTGGGCGAAAAACTCAGGTCCGCTTGGGCAATGTTTTTGAAATTGACTATGGATAGCCGGGAAAGAATCATGTCGGGTTATCTTTTATTTCTACAAACATACGCAAACTTTTTTATTTTTTGCGAATAATGTTCGATGGAAATGGAATGAAAAAGTCGTGGGAGTAGGGGAAATCATGCGCATAATTGGGTCTATTAGAGCTCCTCGTACAAAAAAATGAAGATGAAATTTTATTTATAAAAAGAAATAAATTACTTTTGTCACTCGATTCTGTATAATAGGAATTGTGTAGAGGATAAAAAATAATTAAAAGACAAGAAAAATATGGCAGAAAAAGAAAAAGACGAGCTTGAAAAAATGAATGAGGCTCTCTCTATGTCGGAACAGTTTGTTGAAAAGTATCAGAAACCCCTCTTGCTCGGATTGCTGGTCGTAGTGGTGATTGTCGGAGCTATATTGGGAGTACGTCATTTCTATCTGTTGCCCCGTGAGGATAAAGCTCAGGCTGCGATGTATCAGGCTGTTATGGCTTTTGAAAACGATTCTATCGATTTGGCGATTAACGGTAATGAAAAATTCGACGGTTTGTTGACGATTGTCGACCAATACGGTTCGACGGCTGCCGGTAATTTGGCGAATGCCTATTTGGGATTGGCTTATTATGAAAAAGGGGAATACGAAACGGCACAGAAATATCTTTCTGCATTCAGTGCGGACGAGACCGTGTTGTCTCCTGCCGTGACTGCCGCTATCGGGAACTGTCTGGTGGATATGGAAAAATATGCCGAGAGTGCCAAGTATTTCGAGAAAGCCGCTAAGGTATCCGACAATGCGGTTTTCAGTCCCATCTATTTGAAAAAGGCTGCCGCGGCTTATGAGAAAGTGGGTAACAACGAAGCTGCCGTGAAACTCTATCAGGAGATTAAGGACAAATATCCTACCTCCAACGATGCTCGTGGAATAGAACGTTACATCGAGCGTGCCCAAAACAAGTAATTAAGAAATTCAATCATATCGGTAAGGCCGTCTCTCATTTCGAAAGGCGGCCTTATTTCAAAAAGAGAAACCGAATATATGGCAACTGCTTATCACAATTTATCGTCTTATGACGCCGATACTATGCCCGATGCTTCGGGCATGAAAGTGGCTATCGCCGCCGCCGAATGGAATGCCGAGATTACCGATGCTCTATTGAAAGGAGCTGTCGATACCCTGCTCCGTAACGGGGTAAAGGAGGAGAATATCTATGTGGCCCGTGTGCCGGGAACTGTCGAGCTGACTTTTGCCTCGCAGCAGATGGCCGAGTTTTACCAGCCCGATGCCGTGATTGCCATCGGCTGTGTCGTGCGGGGAGATACGCCTCATTTCGACTATGTTTGTCAAAGTGTCACACAAGGTATTACACACCTCAATACACTGTTCGGGATACCCTTCATCTTCGGGGTGTTGACGACCGATACCATGCAACAGGCAAAGGATCGGGCCGGAGGAAAATTGGGTAATAAAGGCGACGAAGCGGCGGTGACGGCAATAAAAATGCACGATTTCGTTTGTAAATTAAAATAAGAGTGCTATCTTTGCACTCGCTTTAAGGGCAAATACCAGAGTGGCCAAATGGGGCAGACTGTAAATCTGCTGGCTTACGCCTTCGGTGGTTCGAATCCATCTTTGCCCACAAAAAAATTGCGGAAGTAGCTCAGTTGATAGAGCATCAGCCTTCCAAGCTGAGGGTCGCGAGTTTGAGCCTCGTCTTCCGCTCTGAAAAGAGAGGGTACATCGTTTCGATATACCCTCTCTTTTTTATTTCTTTTCTGTCGATTAAAATATCGGCTATGCAGCAAGCCTGAACTATTCTCCACCTCCCTTGCCGTGCCCCGTAGCATTGCGGGGTGTTTTGCTATGCAAAATATAGGGGAGGTGTCACGCAGTGACGGAGGGGTTGAAAACCGTGGTAAGCGGAGCATATTGGGCAGCAACCACTCCCCTGCCGTGTCCCGTAGCATTACGGAGTACTTTGTGTAACTTCACGTAAAGAAATGGAAATAGATGATAAGCGTTATAAATATATATACAATCCAAGCGATAATGGTGTAGAACAACTCCCAGTTGGCATACGGTTCGTTGTGAGCTCTGCACCAACGTCGATGGGAGATTAGCCCCCACAGCGGTATGGCAAACAAGGCTATCGACAGCCCGATGAGCCACTTGATGCCTACAACGAAACAAAGCCCCGCAAGCCATGTTTCCATGAACGCGATTAGCTCGATGTATTTCAAGCGGATAACCGATTTGCTTTTCTTTTTCATGATGCGGCAACTAAATTATGAACAGTCCAATAAGTAAATATACACCAATAAAGCAGATAAAGAATCCACCACGGCACAAATAAATATTCGTCTTTTTTCTTGCACCGAAAGGGATAATAGACCAATTGGCCGAACAGTATCACACAGGCTGCCAGTCCTACCCATGCTACTGCTGTACCCAAATCGCTCATGAGCATCAAGATGAAACAAATAGAGATATTAGTTTCCACTTGTTTTTCGTATTTATTTAATTCGAACATATGTTGCTGATATGAACTCTTGTTAATAGTAATTTTAGTCGATAGCTTATGAATGGCCTTAGTGTCTATTCGGTTAATCCTAAACAGCCCATGCTAAGGATAAATATCCTCCGATATTCTTATAATATATTGAATGCTTTCGGCTGTTTGTTTTCATGGTTTTATGGTTTATAGATTAACGTTTGCAAGATAAATAAAAAAATAAATTTTGCAATATTTTAACCGGTTTTTATATTTTGTTTTTGTATCATCATGCCATAAATGAGTGTGTGACTTGTTTTTACTTTGTCGAAAAAACAATGGAAACACAAGAACAAAAAATGGTGGAACAGCTGTCGATGCGCCGTATGGAGATAGAGATGTTGAGGTGTGAAGTATTGTTCCGGTACTACGAACGGTTGCTCGGTTTAGATGTGATAAACGATCGTGACGAAGTGAAGAGTGTCATGACTTGTATCAACACGCTCGAACGCTATGCCCGCAAATATGAAAAGAAGTTCGAGGAGTTGTTTGCGAATCAAAAAGAGGCTATGCCCGAAGTTGCTGTGTCGGAGTCGGACTCTCCGAAAGAGGCGAATCGGGTGGCGGACATCGATATGGACAGGGAGGAGTGCGAATTGCTGGATATAGAAGACCGTGAGCAGTCGCAAGTCCCGCTTGTCGCACCTGCTTCTCTTTTGCGAAACAATCAGGAGTGTTCAGACCTTTCGACGATAAATCATGTTTCGCATCGGGCGGTCGATCCCATTGTCAAGCTGAAAAAACAATCTTCTAAAAAAGTTCGTCGAAAGAGATAGCCACCAAAGACATCGATAGGCTATTGCGAATGCCGTTTGAAAAACAAGAGACTCTCGGTGGCGATTAAACGAGCTTTTTTCTTCTTTTCACTTCGGCTTTTAATTTGTTCAGCCATTTGTCGTAGGTCGATTCCTTCAAAAGCATGGTATGGGAGGTTTGCTTTTGATTGACTTCGTTTTTGCGGGTAACGGTCAGTTCGTTCCGGTAAAGAGAGAGCTTTACCTCCGTACGTTTGTCGGAAAGCGGTAGAATGAGGAATACGGCTTCGGTCGATTCCCTTTCGGTAGCTGTACCGAAGGTTTTTAAATTCCTTTCTACATCGTCCCGCTCGATGTGTCGTGTACCTCGTATGATTCCGCTCTCTTTGTCGGCTTGCACGATAGTGAACTGCTCGGCTTGTAGAAGCGATAAGGTCGAATAAAATACCATGTCGTGGTTTTCGTCGAAATATTCCGATGTAATTCGGGTAACATCGTCGGAAGATAGTTCTTTGAATAAACTGCAAGAGGAGAGAAACAGGAGCGGAACGAGTAAAGACAGTTTGGGTAATCGACTCATAAAATGTTTATTTATAAATATATCCCGGAAGTCATTCCGGGATATATTCGGCAATTTTAGTATTGTTTGATGGCTTTCTCAAAGTTAGCGTTTTTATCCAAAGGAATTAAGCTGAATCCGTAAGAAATTTTTCCGGGAGCTAAATTGATTTGGTATTCCTCATGAGGCTGAGCGCCCCAAGAATCGTCTCCGCCGAGTCCCATCATACGGTAATCGATGAACAGGTCGACCAGTTCGGCCGGCTTGGGATCGCAGTTGTGACGTTGCCCGGGATTTTCGGGACGCTGACGACCGTCGTCACGATGGTCTCCGCTATCGAACGATTCGAGGGGATAGTTCGAAACATTGAATTCCAACAAGCTGTCGGCGACGATTAGCAAAGCGTTCTTTTTGCCTGTAAGAGCAAACCAGCTCACATCGGTGCGATGGTTATTTTCTTGCGGACGTACATACGGCTCGTAAAGGTCGGCTATGTTGGCTTCGTATCGCCCGATAAAACAACTGGTACGGCGGTCTATGTAGTTTTCCCACGGTCCTCGGCCATAGTATTCCAACCGGGTGAATGAGTCGGGTAACTGCATACGCAATCCTACGCGGGGAATCATGGGCGCTTGGGGATCGGATACCTCGAACGTGTTGTCTACTTTGATAACCCCGTTACCGAATATCGTATAGGAGATTTCCCATTCCGACCGGGTTTGCGGGTAAAGGTATCGGCAAACGACACGAACGTTATCGTTCTCTTTTTTATCGATGGAGAATGAACGGGCGACAGGGGGCTGTTGGGAGGCTTCTTTCCATTTACCCAATAGCTTGGGTGAGTTATAGCCGTAGTCGTTGTCTAACGGAGCTCTCCAAAAAGCGGGGCGGAGTCCGAATCCGTCGAGGATATATTCGGTTCCTTTATACCGGTACGAGGTGATCAAGCCGCTGTTTTTGTCGAATGTAACGCTGAAATTCTTGCCGGAGAAAATCGTCTCGTCACCATTATCGGTTTGTGAGACGACTCCTTGATCGGGTTTTGCAACTGGCTTGACGGCCGGTTTGACCGAGATTTGTTCGCGTGCTACGACATAACCTTGCGGAAGGAAAGGTTCCGCTTTTTTCTGTCTGGCCTCGAATTCGATTTGATAGTCTACGGTTTCTTTATCCATATTCGGCAGCCCGTTCAATGTAACCGTACATTTCTGACGCGGACGCAACGAGACGGTGAATTTCCCGGTTTTCAATACTTTCCCATTCCCTTTTACCGCATAAGCGAAATCGTATTTGTCGAGGTCTGTGAAGAAAAATTCGTTTTGAACTTCGATCGTTCCTTTCGTTCGGTCGAAGTTTTTGAATTTGATATTTTGATAAACCTTGCCCATTTCAATGGTCTGTGGTTTTATTTTCCGGTCGGGATATACGATACCATTGATGCAGAAATCTCCATCGGAGGGAGTTCCGGTATCTCCGTAATCACCGCCGTAAGCCCAGAATTTTTCGCCTTTTTCATTTGTCTTTTCGAGTCCTTGATCTACCCAGTCCCATATACAGCCGCCTTGAAGAAGATCGTATTTTTCGATGATATCCCAATAATCTTGGAAGTTTCCCAAACTGTTCCCCATAGCGTGGGCATATTCACAGAGGATAAGAGGCCGATGCGATTTGGGGTTAAGAGCATATGCTTCGATTCCTTTCGGGGAAATATACATGGGGCAAACGATATCCGTATTCCATTCATGTTCGGCACGTTCGTATTGAACCGGACGAGACGGATCCCGTTGTTTCAGCCACAAATAAGTTTCATAAAAACAGTAACCGTTCCCCGCCTCGTTCCCCAGAGACCATGTGATGATAGACGGGTGGTTTTTATCCCGTTCTACCATGTCTTTAAGACGGTCTAAATGAGCTGGTAAATAGAGAGGATTGTTACCGAGACTTCCTCCGGTTTGTAAGCTATATCCCATACCATGAGACTCTATGTTGGCTTCGTCGATGACATAGAATCCGTATTCGTCGCATAGTTCATAAAATCTTTTTTGTTGAGGATAGTGACAAGTACGAACCGTATTTACATTGTATTTTTTCCAAAGCTCGAAATCTTTGAGCATGGTTTCTTCGGTTATGTAATGACCGGTAAGCGGGTCGTGCTCGTGTACGTTAACCCCCTTTACAAGGATAGGTTGCCCGTTGACTAACAGTTGTTTGTTCTTGATTTCGACGGTGCGGAACCCTATACGGGAAGGAATGCATTCTTCGATTTTCCCTGTTTCATCGGCAGTCGAAATAAGTAGTGTGTATAGATTCGGAGTCTCGGCGGTCCATGCTTTTACGTCGTTTATCGTTTCTGCAAAAGAGACGGATTGTGAACTGTTCTTGTCGAGTTTTATCGCTTTTTCCCCGTGGGCTACGGTTTGTTCGGCGTGGTCGATGAGTCGATACGAAACGGAAATGGAACGCGCCTTAACCTCGTCGTTTTGTACTTTTACATCGAGTTTGAATACCCCGTTCTTGAATGATGAGTCGAGAGGTGTTTGTACTTCGAAATCAGCGATTCGGCTTTGCGGCTGGGCATAGAGATATACGTCTCTTTCAAATCCGGTCAGCCTCCAAAAGTCCTGTCCCTCGAAATAATTGGCATCGGAGAATCTGTGCATTTGTACGGCTAAGGTATTTTCCCCGGGTTTTACGACAGGAGTTATATCGAATTGTACCGGAACTTTCCCTGCTTTCGACATACCTATGAATTCACCGTTCAGATAGAAGTAAGCAGCACCTTTTACCGCATCGGCGCTTAGAAAGATTCTTTTTCCTTTCCAGTTTGCGGGGAGGGCAAAATCCCGGCGGTATGTACCGGTCGGGTTCCACGCTTCGGGAACCATAGGAGGATTGGGCTCTTGGAGATATTTGTCGAATCCCGGAGATACGAATTCATACCCTACGTTTACGTAGATGGGGTCGCCGAATCCTTGCAGCTCCCAGTTTCCGGGGACTTTTATCTCTTTCCAATCGGCGGTGTTAAAATCGGGCTCCATGAAATTCATGGGTCTTTCTTTGAATTTTTCGGTATAATGGAATTTCCATATCCCGTTCAAAGGTAGGTAGAAACTTCCGTTCGCCTTGTCTTTGTTCAAAGCCGATGTCTCGTCGATGTAAGAGGTGAAACTGGCATGAGGCGGCAGCTTGTTGATACTGAGTAATTGCGGGTCGGTAATTTCGGCAAATCGATTTTCTTGCTGTTGTCCGAAGATAGGTGCGGATAACAGGCAAGCGGCCGATAGAAATAGCACAATGTTCTTCATGTCGTTTATCGTTTTTATTTGTGAATAGTGTGTTATTTATTATAGACGGTCATTCACCTCGATATGAGGACGGAGATTGTCCGGTATTTTGTTTAAAAAATTTGCCGAAGAAAGATTGATTGGCAAAGTTCAGTTCTTCCGAAATTTCTTGGATACTTAGCGTCGTGGTTTTTAGGAGTTGCTTGGCGGCCATAATAACGACATCGGAAATGATCTCGTGAGCGGTCTTGTGACTTAATTGCTTGATGACCGAGGATAAATGCTTGGGCGATATACAGAGTTTATCGGCATAAAAATCGACGCTGCGATTTTCTTTATAATGCTGGGTAAGCAAGGAGAGAAACCTCCATAGAATATCTTCTTTACGGGATATTTTCAATTTCTTGCGTTCTACCCGTATGGCAAACATTTGGTTTAACTCCAAGATGAAAGCAGAAATAAGAGAACGTATGATCTCATAGTTTACGTGGGCCTCGTATCTGTTTTGTATCAGACGAAAATAGCCTTCGACCACCATCGACTCATTCGCTGAAAGGGACGTATGCGGGTGTCTGGCGATATAGGTACTTAACGAGAAAATGGTTTCCAAGTCCAAAAAAGCATTTCTTTCTTTGGGCGAATGTTCTTTCATCGAGAGATACTGTGCCTGAAAGTCACTGCTCGTTTTTATCGGTTTCCAAATCGTGTTGGGGTAGAGGAAGGCGAGACTACCGGGTTCGAGTACATATTCTGTAAAGTTCAGTTGCACGGTTTTACAACCCCGGGTACATAATACGATCGTAAGTTTGTCGGAAGATATGAGTAGCGTGTTATCCTCGGAAGAGGAAGCGGGTCTTTCAAAAGAAAGTAGAAAATGTTCCTGCGTTTGCGGATTTAGATTCGTATCCGTAGATTTTGGAGGCATTTGCATATGGTATCCTTCATAAAGTCAATACGGACAAAGATAAAAATTTTATCTGAATCGGACAACCCGATATGGGCGATTCGCTTAAATTAATATTAAGAATTTGAGAGACATAAAAGAAAGAGTTTCCTGAATTTCAGGAAACTCTTTCTTTATATACAGCAGCTCAATTCGGTTATAGTTTAGTGTCGTTTAACGGGTTCGGCGAACGGAGCGTACGGGGGCAGCAGATGATTTTTGCTGTTTCGGCTGTTTTTGCTTTTTTACTTTTGCCTCTTTTTGTTTTTTTGCCCGTGAAGAACGAGCGGTGCGGCTTTTCTCTTTCTTTTGTTTGTCATTGTCGAGCGTTTCTCCGTTTTCTTTTGCTTCTTTGGCCGCTTGCTCTTCTTTGGCTTTCGCTATTTCTTCGGGGGAGGGAACCCATAGATTTTCATTAAAGTTTTTCAGTTGTTTTTCTATGCTGTCTTGTGCTTGTTTCCGAATGGAGTCATTGGGATACATTTGCATGAGCGACTGGTTCCGCAGGTTTTGGGTTTTGTAGATTTCCCCTTCGTACATTCGCATTTGGAAGTAATCGTCGTAGTTGTATTGCTGTACGTTGTTTTCGTTGCTCGCCAAGATGTATTGGCGTGCGATGTAGGGGCGTATGTCGTTGTATTTAACCCAGAACATGGGGTATTTGACTGCTTCGCCTCCGAAGTCGCCCGTACGGTGAAGTACCGGGCAGATGGCCTCGATGGACGGTTTTACCTGCGAGGTGCGGCGGTCGAATATCCATTTTTCCAAGATATAGTAGGAGAGTACCTCGTTGGAGGGTATATCGCTTTCCTCTACCGTGAAGCGGGGATTCTTCTCGGAGTATCCTTTTGCCGGGGCATATAGGATATGGAAGCGGTCGAACATTTCTTTTACTTTGATGCGATATTCGTCGGTGAATATTTCTCGTCCGTCGAGGTATTCGTATGCCGGTATCTGGTTGTTCGCCAAAAGTTTCATGACAATTCTGAAAAGATTCTCCTGATTTTCGGTGGACTCTTCGGGATAATAGAGCGGCATGTTTTTTTCTTTGTTCAAGTCGATTTGCCGATAGATTACCCTCATCCACGGAATGTCGGCATCCGATGCATCCTGAGTGTCATAAAGCGATTGAGCCCGGACGCTGAGTTGGTTGTTTGTCTTTTTCGAGTCGTCGGTATCGCTTTTTTTGATTACTTGTGCATGACTCCCTATTGCCGACCATAGCAGGCAGAGGGTCAAACAGCTTTTTATCAGGGTATTCATATTTGCTGAATTATATTTCATATTGGCCTTAGTTTACAATTACTTCGATAGGTGACAGATCGCGTTCTATACCATCGGGGCCGACGGCGCGGACTCTCGATATATAGAACCGTTTTCCTCTCGATAATCTGCGGAACGAATCTTTCTGTCGTTGAGAGAAATTGGCTCCGTCGGAAACTTCGGGAATCGCATTTCCCATAGAGTCGAAAAAGACCGTTTCGAATCGCAGTACCCGATAGGTGACATTCAACAGGTCGTCGTCGATTGCGGCTTGAATACCGGGCGCAGAAAGCAGTCGTGTTTTGGGGAAAGGTTTCCCTCCTTTGTATTTTTGTTCGTAACCGTTTGCATCTTTATAGGCGATGAATGGCATAGGGTCGGGGAGTTGCCGTACCCGGAACTGAGTGTTGGCGACTGTTTGCGCCCGCCCGTCCATTGTGGCGGTTACGGTTATTACCGCGTCTTGTCCTACTTTCGCCGGTTTGGCTATCCAATTGTCACCTTGACGGGTGAGAGTGCCGTTCGTCATCGTAGCTTGAATGGCGTGATTGGGGATGCCGGGAACCGATATGCTGATAGGGTTACCGATACCTGCATACAGAACGTTCATCAAGGTCGCCGATATGGTCGCACTCGGCTCTACCACGGTGTATGACGAAGAGAATTCGTGACGGGTCATGGAGCCGTCGCCGCGCGGAACTTCGAGATAGCCTTGAAAATCGAATATGCCGGTGCTTCCACAGACGAATTCATATAAACCGTTGTTTTCGGGAGGGAGTTGTTTCCCGTTGATGTATATGGCCGGTCGCTGGGTCGTATCGATGGCTGCCAGAACGATGTTGGCACTATATTTCCCGCCTCTCATAATGTTTTTCGAATTGGGAATAACGAACGCGTTCAGCTGGTTGACACGTACGTCTCCTTCGTCGATGTTATTGATGAGGGTGTGCAGCGCTTCGCTTTCGGCATACCGCACGTCGCTCTGTATTTTCGTCAGAATGGTTACGGCGGCGATTACCGGCATATTTTCGAACAGCGTCGTTTCCCACATGGAGGGGGCTTGGGTTCTGTTGCCCGAGTGAATGGTGGTCGAAAGGTAGTTTTCGATCGCTGCTCTTTTGATGGAGTCGGTCATGAGACTGCCGATGAGATTGCGGTAGTCGTCTATTCCCTTTCTCAATTTCATTCCTTGCTTCTGGGCGGGGGACAACATGATGTATGACGCTGCTTCGAGGTCGTCCTGATGTTCGATATTATTTACATCGCCGTCTTTACCGTCGGCTTTCTTGACGATTACGTTTTTCAGGGAGTCGATGTAGTCGTATAAGAGGGCGGTCTGTTTTTTTACTTCCAGCGATTTTTTGTACCACGGTCCTCCTTTTTCGGGATTCTGACTGTTGAAGTCGGCCAGTTTTTGGTAGAGGGCATCGTTTTGCAGCGAAGCATTCGAAGTAGACCTTTCCAATCCGTCTTCAACTTGCTTGAATCCGTTGAGCACATCGGACGACACGTTGAGGGCCAGCATGGCAGTGAGGACGATATACATGAGGTTTATCATCTTCTGCCGGGGTGTAAGTCTGTTGTTATTCGATGCCATGTGTTATTTTTGTTCGGTGTCGTCTTTCGGTTTTTCGGGCATTTCCACGGGAGCTCCTCCCATGGGTCTGTACATATTGATGGTCATTGCCGTGATCATCTTTTCGTAAACCGAATTGAGTTGCTGTATATACTGTGTCATTTTTTCGGTTGCTTCGCAATAACGGGAGCTATCGGAAGCGGAGCGTTCGTACATGTCGCGAATGTTTTTCAGCCCGTTGTTTACACGGTCTATATTATCGAGTTGCGAACTGATGCTCTTCAACTGTATCTCATAGATGGTGTTCAGCCCACTGATGTTACGGTTGAGCGTTTCCATACCCGAAACATATCCTTGCGAGGTGTCGGATATTCCTTCGGAGTTTTCCGTGATGTTGCGGTAGGATTGCAAGAGGGTGTTCGATACGGCGGTGAGGCTCTCGGTCGCACTTCTTAATTGTTCCATTTGTTCAGCTATACCGGAGAGTTGGGTGAGGTATTGTTGGGTTGCATCTGTCAGTTCTGCCATACGCGAAAGTTGATCGGCGGCAGCCGACATTTTTTGAATGCTATCGGTGAGGCTTTGCGTGTCGGCATCGCTTAAATTGAGGCCTTCGGGTATTCCCACAGCTCTTTTGGCATCGGACGGGGTGACATCGGAGTAGTTCCCTCCGTTACTACCTCCGCCTTTGCCGTTTCCACCGATAATGACGGTTCCTTTCCCTCCTGAAAATTCGGGCCGGTCTTCGGGGTTTTTACTATTTAGTACGGGAAAAACTTCTTCCCAATGATATGTTTTCGGGGGAGTGTCGAAGGCGGATAGAATGAACATGAGCACTTCTGTTCCCATACCGATAGAAAGCAAGAGACTGCCTCCGGGGAGGTGCAGGATTTTGAACAGAGCACCCCAGATTACAATCGCAGCGCCTATACTGTATGCGAAATTGAAAAATCGTTGTCCTTTATCGCTGGATAAGAACTTTTCAATACTGTTTTTATATCTTTTGTATTTTCCCATGATCCTTGATGATTGGTTTTATCGGGTTTTGATATTATCTTTTTGCTTTTGCGAATCCGATTTGAGAGCGAACGCAACGGAATCCGATATAGGATCGTTGTTCGTTTTGGTATTCCCACATGCGGATATCGGAACGAATGAAGTTGGAAACGTCTTTCCACGAACCGCCCCGGACTACTTTGCGTTTCATGCGGTAGGGGTCTTCTTTGGCCGCATTATATTTGTATTCGGGGTTAAGGTCGCTGGTATTTTGCGATACGGCTTCGGTATAGGCTGTCGAAGTCCATTCCGATACGTTACCGGCCATGTCGTATAATCCGAACTCGTTCGGGGAATAGGAGCCTACCGGCGAAGTGATGAGGTTTCCGTCCTTCACGTAATTCCCGTCATCGGGCTTGAAGTTGGCATAGAAACACCCTTTTTCGGCCATGGGCAGGTTGCCTGTCCACGGGAATTTGTTCTCATTTTTCCCGGCTCTTGCCGCATATTCCCATTCGGCTTCGGTGGGAAGCCTGTACGGTTCGATAACAACGGCGTTACGTCCCACCGAACCTTTCAAGAGCGCGGTACGCCAAGCGCAGAATGCATTCGCTTGTTCCCACGAAACCCCTACGACCGGATAGTCGTTATAGCCGGCATGGGAAAAATAGAGTCTCACGTATGGCTCGTTGTAGGCATTCTCGAAGTCGTTTACCCACACGGTGGTATCGGGGTAGATATTGACGATGTAGGTATTGAGGAAGTCAAACTCGCTGCCTAATGGCCGTGTGATGGTCTCGCGAATGATACGCCCGTCTTCGTCGATATATGCGGTATCTTTGGATATCATTACGATTTCATCGTAGTCGGGGGTATGGTCGGTGTTGAGGTCACGGCGTGCCGGGTCGAGACGATTCTTCCGTTTGGATGCCTCGGTGTGGTCGAAGATCTCGTAGCGGTAGTTCATTTGGGTGGCATCGAGTTGGCGTTCTCCCGTAATGGGGTTAATTCTGTACACGCTTTCGATGGCTCGCGCTTCGTCTTCATTGGGATTTCTCCACGGAATGGCTTTATCCCAATTCAACCGAGGCTTGATGGGGTTTCCCTCCCGGTCTTCTTCGATTTTGAACACTTCGTTGCCTCCATAGGCGGGATCGGCGAGGCGTTCCCGAATGATAGAGTCGCGTACCCAGAATACAAATTGTTTGTATTTTGAGTTGGTGATTTCTGTTTCGTCCATCCAGAAGGCATCGATAGAGACAGCCCTCGGTTCTTGTTGTGTTCCCCAAATACTGTCCTTCTCGGCCGGTCCCATTTTATAGGATCCACGAGAAATGAGAACCATACCGTAGGGTGTAGGCTCATTCCATGCCGTACCTCCGACACCTGTAACTTCACCGCTATGGCGCGACGAAGGTGCGCATGCTGCGACGAGAATGGCAAGGGTGATATACACGATTATCTTTTTCATAGGCTACATTATGCGTATGCTTTTGTGTTTATTTTTATTTTTATCGGACAGGTCGAGTTTCAAACTGTATCCGAGAAATACTTCGTGGCTTCCGCTACTGGCTTTTACAATGGCCGATACCGGGTAGTCGTAGGCATATCCCGCTATAAAGTTTTTATATTCCGCACCTATCATAAATATACATGCATCTTTCCAGCGATATGAAAGGCCTCCCCAGAACAGTTTGTTGTATTTTACACGGCAGGATAACTCGTACTGCGTGATGTTGAGGTTGCTTTTCACCATCATGGAGGGCTGCACTTCATATAACGTGTTTTTAATGGGAATATTGCTCCCGGCGATAAAATAATAGGATCTGCCGATGTATGTTTCGTATTTGTCTTCAAAGGTGATCGATGGCTCGTTGAGGTGTGAGACCGAAATTCCCGCGTAGAACCACGGGTGGGTGTACCATGCCCCGAAAGACATATCGAACGACATGCCTTGCAACTCGGTAGTGGGGATTCCGTCGTCGGTGGCTTGATGGTAATCGCTCGTGGGTATGCTGACTTGTGTGCCGTCGAAACGTTCGTCGAGCATTCCCAGTTGTATGCCGAGGCTGAGTACTCCTTTCCATAATTTGATTTTGAAGGCATATTGCGCTCCTAAAATCAGATGGGAGTATAGCCCTTCGGTTTCGGAAGTGACGACCAGTCCTACTCCGTGGTTCTGTTTCAAGAATTTGAAAGGCATGTCGCCTGTCACGAAATAGGTTTGAGGGGCTCCCGGCATACCTATCCATTGTTGCCGGGTGGAGGTGAGTATGTTGAGCTTGTCGGAACTTCCCGCAGCTGCCGGATTGTAATAGCCGGGCAGAGCCCAGTATTGGCTGAACTGCGTATCGATCTGAGCCTTTGCTGTGGCAAAGACCAAACAACACAGGGTTAGAATAACGATTCTTACAATCTGCATACTCTCTTTTCCAGACTTTTCGGGGGGGTACACACCGAAGTCCGGATATTTATAATAACTGAAAATAGCCTTTAAAATTGTTTGACACAACTGTTTTCGGATGCGAAATTACGAAAAGAGAAAATATATGAGTGCTTTTTCGCTCCGAAAAATGCGAGACCCGTCCCGCAGAGCTTATCTTGTTCACAAAAAGATAAGCTCGATCGAGTTTTTGCTTTCGACTTTCATTATCTTTGGATAAGATAGGCTGCGGTTCGGTATTGTCAAAATGAAAACATAGTTTTCATTTGCCACTACACTCACCTTTCGCTATCTTTGTGAGTACGAAGATAGGCTGCGGTTCGGTATAGTCAAATCGGAAACGGGATTTCCATTTGCCTCTGCTCTCACCTTTCACTATCTTTGTGAGTACGAAGATAGGCTGCGGTTCGGCATAGTCAAATCGGAAACGGGATTTCCATTTGCCTCTGCTCTCACCTTTCACTATCTTTGTGGAGCAGAAGGTTATCGACTTTCACTTAGCTGATGGAGGAGAATTTGAAGAGAAAGACGACGAAGGCGCTCGTGTGGAGCACGGCCGACAAGTTGGGACAGCAGTTGTTCTATCTTGTCGCTGGTATTATTCTCGCTCGTCAACTTTCTCCTGAGGATTATGGCAAGGTGGGGGTTCTCACGATATTTATCGCCTTGTCGGGGATATTGATCGACAGCGGTTTCTCTTCGGCTTTGATTCGGAAAAAGGAGGCTACTCAGGCCGATTACAGCACGGTGTTTTATGTGAATGTGGCGATCAGTTGCGTGCTGTATGGATTGTTGTATGCAGCAGCACCTTATATAGCGGTGTTTTTTAAGGTCCCTGATTTGATATATATCTGCCGGATTTTGTTTCTCGTGATTCCGTTGAATGCACTTTCCCTTATACAACAGACTTTGTTGTTGAAGCATTTCAAGCTCTTTGTGAGCGCTCGTGTCAATTTGTGGTCGTTGGGTATCGCTTCGGTCGTCGCCATTGCGATGGCTTACGGCGGTATGGGAGTCTGGTCGTTGGTGGCTCAGACGCTCGGCCTCTCGCTTTTCAGGGCTGTTTTTTTCTGGGTGTTTAACGACTGGCGTCCCCGATGGATATTTCGCATGGCTTCGTTGCGGGAGTTTTTCGGATATAGTTCCAACTTGGTCGTTTCGGGTATTATCAACAATGTGTTTAACAAGATATATCCCATTATCATCGGTAAGTTTTATGGTATGACGCAGACCGGTTACTATACTCAGGCCGACAAGTATCAGGATATAGCTTCTTCGCTTATCAGCAATATATTCCGTTCGGTCGCTTTCCCTGTTTTTTCGAAGGTGCAAGACGATTTGCAACGGTTGAAACGGATTTGCCGGAAGAATGTGCGGGCCATCGCGTTTTTCATTTTTCCTATCATGCTGTTGATGGTCGTCGTTTCATATCCGCTCATATCGATCCTGTTGAAAGAGCAATGGGTTCCGTCTGTGCCATATTTCCGCCTGCTTTGTTTTTCGGGAATATGCTCTCCGTTTATTATTTTGTTTTTCGATTTGTTCAATAGTCTGGGCTATTCCCGGCTGAATTTACAACTGGAAATCGGGAAAAAGATTTATTTGTTTGCGGGTATCGCTTTGTTTTATTCTTCGGGTATTTTGTGGCTGATAGGGTGGTGGATTTCTTATTCGGTGTTGTCTCTGGCGGCTTCGATCTTTTTTGCCCGTCGCTTTCTTGGATATGGTTTCGGGGAGTATGTGAAAGATATTTTTCCGTATTTTATCTTGGCGTTGGCGTCGGCGATACTTTCGTGCGGTGTTTATCTGCTTTTGCCGAGCGATTTGTGGCGGTTGTGTCTTGTCCCGGTCGTTTATGTCGTTTTGTATTTGGGCGGAGCATACATGTTGAAATTGGAGATGTTGCAGGAGATGCTGTCGATGTTGAAGAGTCGTGTGAAGAGAGGAGGTGAAGCGTGAACGAGGTAGCAGTTGCTCGACCGAGGGTCTTGACGGTGATCGTTTCGTATAATTTCGAGCCGTGGATCGAACGATGTCTGAGTAGTATTCGGGATTCGGATTACCCCTCGGACCTTGTGGTAATCGATAATGCTTCGACCGACCGGACGGTGTCGATCATCGCCGAGAGGTATCGATGGATTCGTCTTGTGCGGAGTAGGAAAAATCTCGGATTCGGACAAGCGAATAACATCGGCATGAGAATGGCGTTGGAGGAGGATTACGATTATGTGTTTCTCGTGAATCAGGATGCGTGGATAGAGGCGAATACGGTGGGGACTTTGGTGGGGTTGGCAGAAAAATATCCCGATTACGGAGTGCTTTCGCCGGTGCATCTTGATGGGAAGGGGGAGCACCTCGACGGTTCGTTCGCCAAGTATGTGGGGGGAGCATCGGCGGTTTCATCGAAAAAATCGGATATCGTCGAAGCGGCTTTCGTTAATGCTGCTTTCTGGTTTATCCCGGCGTCGGCGTTGAAAAAGGTGGGAGGTTTTTCGCCGTTGTTTTTTCATTACGGCGAAGATGTGGACTATATTCACCGAATGCGATTCTATGGTTATCGGGTGGGATACACTCCGTTGACTTCGGGGTGCCATGACCGGCAAAATCGACCGATTACCCGCGAGACACAAATGAAATTGGACAGGGTTTATTATTTGTCGGTTGTTTCGGATTTAAATTCGGGACTGGCTAAGTGTCTGTGGGGGGGGGTATTAGCTCCTTTGAAACCGGGCGTGCTCGCTTTATTGCGGGGAAGATTCAAAGAATTTTGTTTTTATACAGGCACAAGTGTCCGGCTTTTGTGTCGATACCCTTCTATTGCAGAAATCAAGCGATTTTGCAAACAGGGAAGACCTGTGTTTTTGGAAAATGTTCATTCAAAAATTAAATCGATATGGAGTTAGCCCCGATTGTTTTATTCGTTTATAATCGTCCTGAACATACGCGCGCTTGTCTGGAATATTTGGAGCGGAACGAGCTGGCGGCGGAAAGCGAATTGTATGTTTTCGCCGACGGCGCGAAGTCGGGCAGCGAGGAGGCGGTGGCCGCCGTGCGTCGGGTGATTGCCGAACCGTGGAAATTCAAACGGTTGAATGTCGTGGAGCGACCGGAGAACAAGGGGTTGGCAGCCAATGTGATTGCTGGGGTGACTTCGGTTTTGGAGACGCATGACCGGGTGATCGTCTTGGAAGACGATTTGATCGTTTCTCCTTATTTTCTGCGTTTTATGAACGAGGCACTGGAAGTTTATAAAGATACGGAGGAGGTTTGCCATGTGACTTGCCACATGCTCGACCATAAAGGAGAGTTGCCCGATACGTTTTTGATACGCTGGTGTAACAGTTGGGGGTGGGGTACTTGGAGCCGTGCATGGCAATATTTCGAGCCGGACGGTAGAAAATCGTTGCGGGAAATCGAACGGCGGGATTTGTGCCGGCAATTCGATTTGGACGGAGGGTTCCACTTTACCCAGATGTTGCGCGACCAAATCGAGGGTCGGAATAACTCGTGGTTCATACGGTGGTATGCATCGTTGTTTCTGCGTGACAAGCTGATGTTGGGCACGGGCCGTTCGTTGGTCGATAATGCGGGATTCGACGGAAGTGGAACGCATTGCAATACTATGCAGCTTTGTACGCAGACTTTGTCGATGAATCCGATAGCGGTAGTTCCCATTTCATCGGTAAAAGAGAACTTGCTCGCCCGAAAAGTCTATTCTCGAACCTATCGTTATAATTATTCGTACAGGCATAAATTGAAAGTATTCATCGGGAATCTGTGGATTCGTGTATTCAATCGTAAAAAGAGATGATATTATGAGGGATTTGACTCGTTTAGCCAGTCGTATCGTTATGTTTTTCATGCAGTTTTATTATCGACTGGCTCGTCATTCGAGGGTTTCGTACAAGGCTTATATCGACGGTCGTACCCGATTGGCCGGATATAATACCATACAGGACAATGTTTTGTTGGCCGGCGCCCGTATCGGCCGGGGCACTTATATTTGCCGAGGGAGTAATTTCACCGATGCAGAGGTCGGTGCGTTTTGTTCGATCGGTCGGAATGTCCGTATCGTCAACGGACAGCATCCGACCCGCACCTTCGTATCTACTCACCCGGCTTTTTTCTCTCCCAACGGGCAACCGGGGTTTTCGTTTGTCCGGGAAAAGCGGTATGAGGACTGTCGGTATCTCGATCGGGAACGACGGGTGAGCGTAGAGGTGGGAGCCGATGTGTGGATCGGGAACAACGTGTCGTTGATGTCGGGGATTCGAATCGGTACGGGGGCGGTGATCGCCACCGGAGCCGTGGTGGTGAGCGATGTGGAGCCTTATGCGATTGTGGGCGGTGTACCTGCCCGGGAAATCAGGAAACGGTTCGACGATGAGCAGGTTGCTTATCTGTTGGCTTCGCGATGGTGGGAACGTCCGTTCGACGAACTTCGGAAAGAGGCGGACAGTTTCTCGGATATCGGATTGTTCATGAAAAACGGATTGTAATGGAACGGCCTCTTTTTTCGATTATTACGATTACGTTTAACGCAGCCGGGACTTTGCCGGCTACGTTGAGAAGCGTGGAACGACAGACGTTTACCGACTATGAGTATTTGATCGTGGACGGTGCGTCGACCGACGGTACGGTTGCGATTGCGCAGCACTCGGCTGCGGTCTCGTCGGTGACGAGCGAACCGGACAAGGGTTTATACGATGCGATGAACAAGGGTTTGCGTAAAGCACGAGGGTGTTATCTCGTTTTTCTGAATGCCGGCGATGCATTTCACGACCCCGATACGTTGCAGAAAATCGCCGATTCCATCGAAAAAACCGACCCCGATATTGTCTATGGAGAGACGGCATTGGTCGATTCGGAAAGACGTTTTATATCCATGCGGAGGTTACAGGCCCCCGAAAGGTTATCGGTGAAGAGTTTTCGCATGGGGATGCTGGTGTGTCATCAGGCGTTTATCGTTCGCCGGGAGATTGCGCCGGAATATGATTTGCGGTATCGTTTCTCCGCCGACTTCGACTGGTGTATCCGGTGCATGCAAATGGCGAAAACGATAACTCATACGCACGAGGTGCTTATCGATTATTTGAACGAGGGGGTCACTACTGCCAACCGAAAGGCTTCGTTGCAGGAGAGATACGAGATTATGTGCCGATATTACGGGACTTTACCGACGTTCTTGCGTCATTTGTGGTTTGCCGTGCGGTTCACTTTCGCTCGTTTTTCGGGACGTGAGTAGACGGTATGTTTAAAATCTGTAATCTTCTTTGCCTACATTTAACCCCTCCGTCACTGCGTGCCACCTCCCCTATGGCTGCGACACACCCCGCAATGCTACGGGGCACGGCAAAGGAGGAGTTTAAAAGTAACCCTCTATTCATTTGTACCACTCCACCTGTATGGTTAATACCACCCCGCAATGCTACGGAGCACGGCAAGGGAGAAGAAATATTTTCGATATAAACAGCCTAACGAGATGATGTTTTTTAACCCCTCTCTCTGTCACTGTGTGCCACTTCCCCTATATTTTGCCAATAAAAACACAGGAAAAGAGATTTAATGCCCTTCTATATTTATCGAATGAGATGGATCGTATTTGTCCTTCTCCCCTGCCGTGCCTCGTAGCATTGCGGGGTGTGTCGCAGCCATAGGGGAGGTGGCACGCAGTGACGGAGGGGTTGAATGAATAGGTCTTTAAACTATCCTAAGAAGTTGTCTTGTGGAGGTTTCATGAGTCTATACCGTAAAAATATAATTCGAGGCATTTCGTTCGGTGGGAAATTTGTATCTTTGCAGTATGCGAATATAGATTGCACCTCGGTATAACCAAGTAAATTTGTTTCTACTCTCGGCTTGCACTATCTTTGCACTCTGCAAAAAAAATGAGTTGTATTCCAGAGGTTACGGTAGACCGGTCTCGATCGGTGCAGATCCTCTTTAATCCAAGTGATTCGATAGAAAATAATACGATATATGGAGAAGAATTTCAAACGTACATTGGTTACCACCGCTTTGCCTTATGCCAACGGCCCTGTGCATATAGGTCATTTGGCGGGAGTATATGTCCCGGCAGATATTTATACCCGGTATCTGCGGTTGAAAGGCGAAGATGTGATCATGATCGGCGGTAGCGACGAGCATGGCGTGCCTATCACGATTAAGGCGAAGGCCGAAGGGGTGACCCCTCAGGACATCGTGGACCGTTATCACAATATTATTAAAAAGTCGTTCGAGGAGTTCGGAATCTCTTTCGATATTTACTCTCGCACGACTTCCAAGATTCATAGTGAAATGGCTTCCGATTTCTTTCGGAAGCTGTACGATAAAGGTGAATTTATCGAGAAAACCTCGATGCAATATTACGACGAGGAGGCTAACCAGTTCCTCGCAGACCGGTATATTACCGGGACTTGTCCGCACTGTGGCAACGAACATGCCTATGGCGACCAATGCGAGGCTTGCGGCACATCGTTGAATGCGACCGACTTGATTAATCCCAAATCGGCCATTACGGGGAATCAGCCTGTTTTGCGGGAGACAAAGCACTGGTATCTGCCTCTCGACAAGTGGGAACCGTTCTTGCGCCAATGGATTTTGGAAGAGCATAAGGAATGGAAACCGAATGTGTACGGACAATGCAAATCGTGGCTCGACATGGGGTTACAACCTCGCGCGGTGAGCCGTGACCTCGATTGGGGGGTTCCCGTACCGGTGGAAGGCGCCGAAGGTAAGGTATTGTATGTGTGGTTCGATGCTCCTATCGGGTATATCTCGAATACCAAAGAGTTGCTTCCCGACAAATGGGAACTGTATTGGAAAGACAAGGATACGAAGATGGTCCACTTTATCGGTAAGGACAACATCGTATTCCACTGCATTGTTTTCCCTGCGATGCTGAAAGCCGAGGGGAGTTATATTTTGCCGGATAATGTGCCGGCCAACGAGTTCTTGAATTTGGAGGGTGACAAGATTTCCACTTCGAGAAACTGGGCGGTGTGGTTACACGAGTATCTCGAAGAGTTCCCCGGCAAACAGGACGTGTTGCGTTATGTGCTCACGGCCAACGCTCCCGAAACGAAGGACAACGATTTCACTTGGAAAGATTTCCAAGCGCGTAACAATAATGAATTGGTGGCTATTCTCGGCAATTTCGTGAATCGAGCTTTGGTGCTGACTCATAAATATTTCGACGGTAAAGTACCGGCTGCGGGTGAATTGACCGACTATGACTGGGAAACCTTGAAGGAGTTTGCCGATGTGAAAGCCGAGGTGGAGAATTACCTCGACCATTACCGTTTTCGCGATGCCTTGAAGGAGGCGATGAATCTGGCTCGTATCGGGAACAAATATCTTGCCGATACCGAACCGTGGAAGCTGGCGAAAACCGATATGGACAGGGTGGCGACGATATTGAACCTTTCGTTGCAGATTACGGCCAATCTGGCTATCGCTTTCGAGCCATTCCTACCTTTCTCTGCCGAGAAGCTGCGGGGAATGTTGCATTTGGGACATTGCGACTGGAATATGCTGGGACGTACCGATATTTTGCCTGCCGGAGCCGAATTGGGTAAAGCCGAGTTGCTGTTCGAGAAGATAGAAGACAGCGTGATCGAGGCACAGGTGAACAAGTTGTTGGAGACGAAGAAGGCCAATGAATTGAAGAATCACAAGGCTGCGCCGATACGGGAGAATATCGCTTTCGACGATTTCATGAAATTGGATATTCGGGTGGGTAAAGTGCTGGAATGCCAGAAAGTGCCCAAAGCCGACAAGTTGCTGCAATTCCGTATCGACGATGGTTTGGGCGGTCGCACGATCGTATCGGGTATCGCCAAGCATTATGCTCCCGAAGATTTGGTGGGTAAGAATGTGTGCTTCGTGGCTAATCTCGAACCTCGCAAATTGAAGGGTATCGAGTCGCAGGGTATGATTCTTTCGGCCGAGGATGCCGACGGGCGTTTGATTGTCATCTCCCCGGCGACCGATGAAATCGCTCCCGGTTCGGAAGTGAAATAACTTGAAATCTTGATAAGGATTGTGGCCCCGATACCGAACGAAGTATCGGGGCTTTTTTTTAGTTCGGCTTGAAAAGATGTTGTTTCTCAGTTTCTTTTGAAAATTTACCTCCACCCTCGCCCTATGGGTACTCCCCCTATATTCCCTTGTGAAAATACTCTGTAATGCTGCGGGACAGGGCAGGGAGGTGAATAATATAGTTTTTTTGTTCCATTGCGTTGTGCCTCGGGAAATAGAGCCGTATCAATAAATTTATTTTGTGAATGGAATTTTTTACCTATTGCATGCTTTGACATTGTTTTTATTTTTAATTTTATACAAATTTAATCTATAAGAGTTCCCCGCATTTCAATTCTAAAAGTAAGATCGTATTTCATTTATTATCGTATTATGCAATTACCACGGTTAAACTCATTAAAAGATTTTTTAATTTGGCCGTTTCGGCTTGTTTTCAATTTGCCGGTATGGTGGCAGGCAATTTTAGGGTTGGCGGTGACCGGGGTGCTTGTCGCTTTGGCTTTGAGCGGAGACGAATCTTTTCCCGATGGCAAGGAGGTAGCTGTCGCTCATACCGGTTATCTTAAAACGGGATATGTAGGCACCAACCTTGATAGTGTGAGGATAGGCAAGGGGAAATCGTTGCGGTTGCTTGCCCGTCAGGGGCGTAACTTTTGGGCGGAGACTCTCGACGGGCGTCGTAGGGGATTTATTGCAGCAGATATCGTAGGAGACCAAGTGCCGAGCCTTTCGCTTCCGAAGCGTCGGACTTTGAGTTCTTATTTCATTACCCAAGAAAAATTCGAGGTTTTGATGGCCGATACTACTTCTACTTTGGAGTCGTTGCAGAACGATTATATCCATGCCGAATATTTGAAACCGCAAGGGCGGAAGATGGTCGGTGAGTTTGGATTTTATGTCGTGGATTCGATCGGGAGGGAGTTGCGTCCTGTCGTTACTTTTAATCCCGATGGTACGGTCGATGACTATTCTCTCGAACATTGGCGCAATAAAAGAGCGGCCGGAGTATTGCTCGGCCGGCTGGTCGATTATGCATCGCCGTTGATCTCTACTCGTGAATTCCACTCTTTTTCGCCATTCGACAGTGTCGTGACCAATATCTTGTGGACTTGCTTGATAGGGTATATCCCTATGTTTTTGCTGGTTATCCTTCTTTGGACAAGGCTTCCGCTCGTTTGGGTTCCTAACTGGGCGGTTAATGGTCTGCTGGGTGTGTTGTTGATAGCCGGTCCTGCGGTGTGGTGTGCCTTATTGTTGGTACAAGGGGTAATATGGTGGTCGGTGGTTCCAGCTACCGTGGTCATCGTGTTATTGGGGGCATTGTTTTTTTGGACGCTTTATGGCGGCTTGCGTTGTCCACATTGCAAGAAACTTATGAATCATGAGTTTAAGAATCGGCAAAAAGGTCTGCCTTTCGAGCGTGTAAAGCGAGGCTCCCGAGAAATAGGACGGCGCAATGAAAAGAATTATATCGGTGGTTGGAAACATCGGAAAATAGAGTCCGGATATGGGGAGAATTCATACCGTATACAGTCCTATCGAGTGGGACGTTTCACCGATCTCGTGACGTATGAGGATTATGTGGAAACATCGATGGTGAGGAGGATTACCAATCATTTCGTGTGCCCGGCTTGCGGGCATGGCAAGGAAGAGATGAAAGAAGAGGTCCTTAGCCATGAGGTGCAGATTGTGGGCAGGCATACAGCCAAAGAGACTTACACCAAAGAGGTGGATCATCGTATCGGTTGACAGTCGTTCCTTTTTATAGTCGTCGACAGACTTTCAATAAGGTCGCTTTTGTGCCGGGCATTCTTGTTTATTTCATCTACGGTTCTTAACCCCTCCGTCACTACGTGCCACCTCCCCTATATTTTGCGTTGCAAAACACAGGGGAGGATTGAAAAGCAGCCTTTTCCCTTATATTGTTTTGTAGTACCCTGTAATGCTACGGGACACGGCAAGGAGGAGGGTTAAGCTCGACTCTATATTCATTACTGTGAATGCGCTGTGAATATCTGTTTATCTTCTTGAAATCGGTAAAAGTTTTTTTCGCCTTTCTCGAAATTCTTTCTTTATTTTCTAAGTAAAAAAAGTATAAAATTTTGCAGCATCGAGAAATAATCGCATTATTTGTATAATATTATATATAAGTATGCGTATTTTGTTATTTCTCAACTCGCTGATTCCTGTTTCTAATTATGGAGGTACTCAGCGTGTTATGTGGTCTTTGGGGAAGGCGTTAACCCAGATGGGGCATAAGGTTTATTTTTTAGCAAAGGCTGGTTCTACGTGCGATTTTGCTTCGGTGATACCTTACGATTCTGCTGTGGATCTTATCAAACAGATTCCGCAAGATGTAGATGTGGTTCATTTCAACGGTACTGCTCCTTGTGGATTCGAGAAACCTTATGTCGTGACCTATCATGGTAATTTTATGGGTGGTGATTTGGATCGAAATGCTATATTTGTTTCCAAAGATCATGCGTCGAGATATAATAGCGACTCTTTTGTTTATAACGGGTTGGATTGGGACGAGTATGGGCCTGTCGATTTGAATGCTTCTCGTCATTATTATCATTTCTTAGGTAAGGCGGCGTGGCGGGTCAAGAATGTTCAAGGGGCAATAGATGTAGTGAAAGCCTTACCGAATGAAAAGATATATATTTTGGGCGGTTATCGGTTTAATTTTAAAATGGGTATGCGTTTTACGGTTACTTCGAAAACCCGTTTTAAGGGAATGGTAGGAGGCGTGAAAAAGAATAGATATTTACAACACTCCAAAGGATTGATATTCCCTGTCAAATGGGACGAGCCTTTTGGTCTGGCTATTACGGAGAGCCTTTATTTCGGAGCACCGGTATTTGCTACTCCTTATGGTTCTTTGCCTGAACTGGTAAAGCCAGAAGTGGGCTTTCTTACCGATAGTGAGTCGGAAATGATCTTGCATTTGAAAGAAGGTGTTGTCTATTCTCCAATGATTTGTCATGAATATGCGAGAGATTTATTTAATGCCGAGATTATGGCAAAAGCTTATTTGCAAAAATATGAAAAGGTATTGAACGGTGAGTACTTGAATGAGAATTATCCTCATGCTTTGGTTCCTGATTCAAAGAGACCATGGAAAAAATAGGGGTATAAAACAAAAGAAGGTACTGATTTTAGTGGGAAGAAAAGAGAAGTCTGTTTTTCCGATATTACAGATTGTTTATTTGATCAATAGGAAGTGATTTAAACTTTTTGTTTTCGTGAAATTTTCTTCAGTAACAATACTGCAAATACCAAGTAATTCCAAGACATCCAACTTGAAACAGTTGTGTCGAATCGGTTCAGTAGCGTCCTGAAACAGTCCATCCAAGCGTTGGTCCGTTCGACGGAATACCTTTCGGCATACAATTCATCATCAACAAAGATGTCATCGGCATTTTCTCTCCGTTTATTGATGCAGATGTTTGCGATGACCTCTTTTTCATGCAGGATACCACGTAAGGCGTCGCAATCGAATCCGGCATCGGCATTGAGGAAAAGGCCATCAACTCGAATATGAGATTTCGCAAGGTCGTTGAACATGTCACCGATGACCTTTTCTATGTCATGCACGTCATGGTGTTCGCCAGATTTCGGGGAGGACATGGCAATCGGAAGTCCTTGCCTGTCTGTCAGGTAGAGGGCGTTGGTCGTCTTCCGTTTCTTCCGACCTTGGTATCCGACTTCTTCACCGCCACGGAGTGCAGCCGTGTGACTCCCGTCCAAATCCACGCTGGACATGTCCAACTCATTGCGGTGTTTGTCAAGCAACCTGACCCACATGGATTTCCACTCGCCCGACTTGCTCCATTTGTTGTAATGGTGATACACGGCACCATGGCTTAGTACCTTGCCGCTGAACAAGGCTTCCACAGGAAGGAGTGCCCATTGGCAACCGGTCTTCAACTTGTACAAGATGGCGTTTACAACCTCTATGAGGCAACTTTGAGTGACATAACCACGTTTTGCCTTGGAGAGATGAGGCAATATTTCATTTTTTATCGTATCTTTGTCAAGCACAGGGTACATAGGACTTTCACTATATATGAGTTTGGTCACCCATAATATAGGGAATAATTCTATTTGTACGCTGTGCTTTAACATTTTGATACGATTTTAAGAGAATGAAATAAGTTTAAATCACTTCTAGGTTTAGTTTGTAAAAACAAATAATATCTAACTTTATTTTATTATTTTTTAAGAAATGTCTGTTTGGAAATCTTTATAGTTGATTAATATATTATATTTGTACCGGTAAAAGAAACTTTCAATTAAGATGTAAAATCGTTTATGAAAAGGTGGAGTTTGCCGGTCGCATTGGCCGTTTGTATTTTCTTGAAATTTATTTTGTTTGATGTTATATGGAGTTCGGACACAACTTTTCAGTCGTTCAGCCAGCCGGAGTCTTATCTGATTAAGGGTGCTATCGCCTTGTTGCTCGCTTTCCCCACGGTGTTTTTTCGATCGAGGTGGTATGCCGGTATCGTGTGTTTTTTATTGGATATTTTGTTGGTTGCCAATTTGATGTATTGGCGGACATATTATACGGCGATACCGTGGAACAGTTATTTTCTTGCGGGTAATTTGGCTGATTTCATGGGTAGCGTGTATGCATCGGTCCGATGGTGCGACGGTTTGTTCCTTGCGATGACTTTGGGATTGTTGTTTTATACTTCCCGATACGGGGATTTGCGGTCGAGTCGGTCGGAAACGAAACGTCGGGCCGTATGGTTTGCAGCAGGCTTCTTGATTTGTGTCGTAGCGACGGTGGGATTGACTTTTGCCCGAGGTGGATTCCAACGGTCGTATGAGAAACGAAATACTTGTGCCACACCGACGTTCACGGTGTTTGGGACTTTGTGCTATGAGTTCGTCAAGGAGAGCATGTCTATTACGTCGGAGATTCACAGCGAGATAGAACGGTGGCTCTCGGCCGCATCGAGGTCGTATCCGGTTTCCGGGGTGGAACACAGGAGGCATTGCGTGGTGATTCTCGCTGAGTCGTTCGAGGGGTGGATGCTGGAACGGAATGTAGAGGGAAAGGAGGTGACTCCTTATTTGAACCGCTGGTTGAAAGATTCATGTACGTTGTATGCTCCCCGGGTACAGACGCAAGTTCGCGGTGGACGCTCCATCGATGCACAGTTGTTGGTGAATACGGGGTTGCTGCCGATAGCGAACGGTGCATACAGTATTCGTTTCCCGAATCATAGGTATCCTTCGCTGGCGAAGGCTTTGAAACAGGCCTGTGGGGAAAAAGGTCGCATGGTAGGTATGACCTCGGACAAACGAATCGTGTGGAACCAGCAGGGTGTGGCTATGGCTTTCGGATTCGACCGATTGTATGATGAGAAGTCCTTCACGAAAGAAGAGCGAATGGGAGTGAAGAAAAGGGTGGGCGATTATCCGTTTTTGCAACAGTGTGCCGAGAAAATAGCCGAGGAGATAACCGGAAGCGGTGATAGTTCTCGCTGTTTCTTTCAATTGGTTACTTATTCGGGACATGGGCCATTTATTATTCCCGATGAGTACAAACGGATTTCTTTTTCTCCGGGAATGCCCGAGGTGCTGAACAATTACCTGACGGCTGCCAATTACACAGATTATGCAATAGGGAAGTTTATCGAACGATTGCAGGAGGAGGGGTTATTCGACGAGACGATGATTGTCGTGACGGGCGACCATGAGGGATTGGCTTATTTGCGGCAGTCGTTGTGTGAAACAAAAGAGGGTGGTGGACTTGTCTCTCCGTTTGAATATACTCCTTTTATTGTGATTAATTCGCCGGTGGGCATGCGGTACGAGAAAGTTATGGGGCAAGTAGATATTTATTCGACATTATTGGATTTGACCGGACTGGACGATTATGGCTGGAAAGGTATGGGGCAGAGTATTCTAGACCCGTCTCATCTGGGTGTCGCGGCTATTTGGAATTTGACGATTGCCGGGGATACAACCGGTATTTGTCCCGAGGCGATAGAAAGAATGAAGCAGTCGTGGCGAATATCGGACTTGATGATTCGCGGGGATTATTTTAGGAGTGATTTTTGAGAATTGGAACCAGATGTTGTTGTCGTGCCAAATTCTTATATTGTTTCTTCTTTCTAGTTTTTAACCCCTCCGTCCTGCGGACACCTCCCCTATATTTGCGTTGCAAAACACCCCGTAATACTACGGGACACGGCAGGGAGGGGGTTAATACCTTACGATGTATCGTGTTTGTCTTTCTCCCTCTATATTTCCTTACGGAAACACCCCGCAGTGCTACGGGACACGGCAAGGGGAGGCGGAGAATTTCCTCTTATGTGAATTCAGTCGGGCAGCCCTGTTTTTCTGTTTAATTGAGAAGCCGGATATTAAGGATTACCGGTTATACCGGAGTATTTCTTCTATGATGTCGCGTCGATTGTATAGCCGGGGGATTTTGTGCTGTCCGCCGAGTTTGTTGTGGTCACGTAACCAAGCGTCAAATATCCCTGTTTTGGCGGGAATGATTTCGAGGCATTCGAGTGCGATACTTTTAAACCGTTTGGCTTCGTAGTCGGAGTTTAAATTTTGGAGGTTTGTGTCGAGCTTTTCTGCAAATATTTCGACCGGAACGGGGAGTTCGCCGAACTCGATGAGCCATTGATGTCGTCCTTTGCTGTGGTCGGTCATGTATACGGGAGCGGCTGTGTAGTTGAGTACGCTGGCTCCTGTCTGTGCGCAGGTGCGGGCGATTGCCTGTTCTGCGTTATCGACCATGAGTTCTTCTCCGAAGGCATTGATGTAGTGTTTGGTACGTCCCGATATGCTTATCTTTAACGGGTTCGTGGAGAGTATTTTTACGGTGTCTCCCATGCGATATCTCCATAGGCCTCCGTTAGAGGTGATGACCATCTCGTAGTTGCGCCCGGCTTCTACCTCCCACAGCGGAACGGCGTGTCCGTTGCTTTTTCCCAGCGGGATAAATTCATAAAAGATGCCTAAGTCGATGAGGAGTAGCATCCCGGCAACCGATAGGTCGTTTTGTACGGCGAAGAATCCTTCGGAAGCGTTATAGGTCTCGACGTAGTGCATGTCGGGGTTGGAGATGAGCTCCCGGTATTGTTCGCGATAAGGTGCGAAACTGATTCCTCCGTGGAAAAAAACTTCGAGGTTGGGCCATACTTCCGTGAGGTTCTGCCGACCTGTTTTTTTTAAGATGTGTTTGATGAGGACTAGAAACCACGAGGGTACTCCCGACAGATTGGTGATGTCCCGATCGATCGTGCTCTCGGCGATGGCTTCGAGCTTGGTGTCCCATTCGCTCATGAGCGCTGTTTTTTTCGACGGAACTCTTATCAGGTTGATGAGCGGATTGATATTTTGAATGAGTATCGCCGACAGGTCTCCGCAATAGGCTTTTCCAAAAGGGTTTTGTGCCCGGCTTCCTCCGAGTATCAGGCCTTTTCCCGAAAAGAAACGGCTTTGGGGATTTTCTCTGAGGTATAGGGCTACACAATCGCTGCCTCCTTGATAGTGGCAGTATCTGAGGGATTCGGCGCTGACGGGAATGAATTTGCTTTTATCGTTGGTCGTTCCCGATGATTTTGCAAAATGCCGTATCGGTGTGGGCCATAAGATATTTTGTTCCCCGCTCATCGTTCGTTCGATGTAGGGCTTTAATTCTTCATATCCATTGATGGGAATATTTTCGGCAAAACTTTTATAGGAGGATATGTCGTTGAATTTGAATTTTGTTCCAAATTCGGTGTTTTTTGCTTTTTGAAGCAGGTCGAGCAGTGTTTTTTGCTGTATGATGTCGCCGTAATCGGCATAACGGTCTATTTGAGAGAGACGTTTTGCAAATATCGAACGTATCAACTTTGTAGGATTCATTTGACGAACGTTTTCAATAAGTGGCAAAAATAGATATTTCTCCCGTGATTCCCATTGTTTTGTCTATGATTTTTATGTTACGATCGTGTTATTCCCGTTCTCCCGAGTGGCTAATACCGATTGCTGATAGTTTTTGTCTCTGCGGATTCGGTTGAGAGCTATGCGTGCTGCATTTTGCTGCGATTCTTTTTTGGAGTATCCTATTCCTATCCCGCCGGATATACCTCCGAGCAGGGCTTGTGATTGGAATACGGGGTTGTTGTCTTGGTCGACGATGGTCTCGATCAGTGCAAATTCTATATCGACTTTGTGTTTTTGCCCCCATTCGATGAGTCGAGACTTGAAATTGAATTCTTCTTTCGAGATTTTTTCGAGATCGATATATGGGTCGATGATACGGGTCTCGACGAATTTTTTGCAGTATCGGTATCCTTTATCCAAATAAATGGCTCCGATGAGGGCTTCGAAGGCATTGCCGAACATGTAGTTGTTGTGCGAACTGGTGCGCATGGAATAGGTGATGAAATTATCGAGACCTAATTTCACGGCGATTTCGTTGAGTGATTCGCGTTTAACTATTTTTGCCCGCGTGTTGGTGAGAAATCCTTCTTTGCTCGTCTTGAACTTGTGGAACAATATATCGGCGACGATGGCGTCGAGAATCGCATCGCCCAAAAATTCGAGTCGTTCGTTGTTAATGCGCCGGCCTTGTTCGCATATGGAGGAAGAACGATGCAAACAGGCTTGTTCATACAGATGTATGTCGGTGGGATAAAAGCCTAACAGCTTATGATAAAGAACATAAGGCTCCTTATGTCGCAGCATAAGGAGCCTTATACGGTTATAAATCGTTCTGAACACGTTTTTACTTCGTGAATTTTTTTACGATTATACTTGCATTGTGGCCACCGAAACCAAAGGTGTTGGACAGCGCTGCATTTACTTCGCGTTTCTGCGCTTTATTGAATGTGAAATTCAATTTGCTGTCGATTTCGGGATCATCGTCTCCCTCGGCATGGTTGATCGTGGGGGGTACGATGCTGTCATCGATAGATTTCACGCAGATGAGGGCCTCCAAAGCACCAGTCGCACCGAGCAGGTGCCCGGTCATCGATTTCGTAGAACTGATGTTGAGGTCGTATGCGTGATCTCCGAAAACTTCCAAAATCGCTTTGGCTTCCGATTTATCACCTACGGGTGTAGATGTACCGTGAACGTTGATGTAATCGATCTCTTCGGGAGCCATGTGAGCATCGTCGAGAGCGTTTTGCATCACCAATTTAGCACCTAAACCTTCGGGGTGAGTAGCCGTCAAGTGGTAGGCATCGGCAGAGAGTCCGCCTCCTACGATTTCGGCATAGATTTTAGCCCCGCGGGCCAATGCGTGTTCCAATTCTTCAAGAATGAGGCAGGCACTTCCTTCGCCCATAACGAATCCGTCGCGCGAAGCGCTGAACGGACGTGACGCTGTTTCTGGCGAATCATTTCTTGTGGAGAGTGCGTGCATGGCATTGAATCCTCCGACACCCGATACGGTGATCGCAGCTTCGGCTCCACCCGATACGATGAAATCGGCTTTGCCCAAACGTATATAGTTATATGCGTCGATGAGGGCGTGGGTAGAAGATGCACATGCCGATACGATACCGAAGTTGGGTCCCCGGAAACCGTATATCATGGATATTTGTCCTGCGGCGATGTCTGCAATCATTTTCGGGATAAAGAACGGGTTGAACCGAGGCCCTTTTTCGGGAGCGACGGCATAATTCCCGACTTCTTGCTCAAAAGTGCTGATTCCGCCGATACCTGCCGAGAAGATAACGCCGGCACGATCTTTATTGACGGTTTCGAGGTCTAATCCCGAATCTGCGATACCTTCTTGAGTCGCTGCGAGAGCAAATTGGGTATAACGATCGAGTTTGCGCACTTCCTTTGCGTTGAAGTATTTCAACGGATCGAAGTCCTTGACCTGACAAGCAAATTGAGTTTTGAATTCAGATGCATCGAAAAGCGTAATAGGCCCTGCTCCGCTTACTCCTTCTAAAAGGGCAGCCCATGTAGAGGGAACATCATTTCCCAACGGAGTGATTGCACCAAGACCTGTTACTACGACTCTTTTAAGCTCCATAAATTATTTCTCTGCGATAGCTTTTTCGATGTGAGCGATAGCCTCACCTACAGTTGTAATTTTTTCTGCTTGATCATCAGCGATTTTGATATCGAATTTGGTTTCAAATTCCATGATCATTTCGACAGTGTCCAAAGAATCTGCACCGAGGTCATTCGTAAAGTTTGCTTCGGGAGTTACTTCTGATTCTTTAACACCTAATTTTTCTACGATAATTTCTTTTACTGTTGATGCTACGTCAGACATAATTTTTAAATTTTAATTAATAAATAAATTAACGTTCTTATTTTTTGCAGTGCAAAGGAATATATTTTTCTCCGAACAAAAAAAATTTTCTCTTATAAATTACTCGTTTTTTGCACATTTATAGATTTTATGTGCAAAAAATACGTGTTTTTATATGTGAGAAGGGTTTAAAAAGGGTCATTTTTTATCGAGCTATTTATTCATTTTTCTTTTCTATACAAGTATAAAATGTGTATATTTATACCAAATGAAATCCTAAATTTTCTAAAATGGGAGACCCGGTCGGGGGAATACCTTTTATATAATAAGCCGGAAACTCTCGCCTTAGGGGGTACAGGCCTCGTTGCATCTCGAATGTTTCGGGAGATTTTCTCAATCTGAGGTCATCGTCGAAAGGGTTGTAGGATTCCCATACGGCTTGTTGCAGAGGATTGGCAGCCCCGGAGAGGTCGATAATTTCTCGTACCGGTGCAGGTGGTACGATGTTTTGGGCGGGGATATCGGTTTTTATCCATTTTCCGACCGACTGTACAATCATGCGTGTCGCCTCCGATTTGCCGTCGGCAGAATATCCAGCGATATGGGGGGTGGCAATGAAGGCTTGTTCCAATAATTCTTTATCTATGTTCGGCTCGTTTTCCCAGCAATCAAGGATAACCGACGATATTTTTTTTTGTTTCAACGCTCGTTTCAATGCTTCGGTATTTATTATTTCTCCTCGCGCCGTATTGATAATGAGGGGTGTTTTTTCAAGGGCATTGAAAAAGTCGGTGTCGGCCAAATGATATGTCGGGTATTTTCCTTCATGTGTCAGAGGGGTGTGAAATGTGACGATGTCGGCCTCCCGACAAATTTTTTCGAGAGGAACAAAATCGGTTTCGCTTTCGGCTTCCTGCCGGGGGGGATCGTTGAGCAGAACCTGCATTCCCAATAATTTACCGTATCGGGCGACTATTTTGCCCACGTGACCTACTCCTACGATACCTATGGTGCAGTCTTGCAGGTTTTTTCTGGTGCTTTTGCTCCAAGCCAGCAGTGATGACAATACGTATTGCCCGACAGAAGATGCATTACAACCGGGTGCGTTTTGCCAAGAGATACCTTTTTCTTTACAGTAGAGCGTATCGATATGGTCGTAGCCTATGGTCGCCGTCGCTATGTATCGGCAGCGACTTCGGTCGAGCAGTTCCCGATTACATTTTGTCCGGGTGCGGATTAGAAGTATATCGGCATCTTGTACCGTTTGTGCATTTATCCGTTCGGGGGATAGGTAATCGATTCGTGCGTAAGGTTCGAGAATCCCTTTCAGGTAGGGTATTTTGTTGTCTGCTACAATATATGGAATCGTGTTCATCGCTATGTTTTTTTGATAAACAAAAATAGTAATTTTTTAGGGTAAAGAAGCGAAAAGCTATTTTTATATGAGGAAAATAGCGGAAGTTCGTAAAACTATTGTTATGTTTGTTGCATGAAATAAAAATAGGCCGTGCCCGGCGGAGGTGAAATCGCTGGTTTCTGTGCGGGAATTGTTTTTGTGATAAAGAAGTCATATTCGTTAAAGCAATAAGTTATGAATTTCGCTGAAACGTGTAATCGTATTTTTTGGAATACAACACAATATTATCATCGGTTCGACCAAGTCGATGCCCCGTTGGAAAATCCTTATTCGGAAGGGAGTATAGAATATTATCTGTGTCTGAAAAATTGGATCGATGTGGTTCAGTGGCATTTGGAGGATATTATTCGCAATCCCGAGATAGATCCCGAAGAGGCCTTAGCTATCAAGCGAAGGATCGATAAGTCGAATCAGGAGCGTACCGATTTGGTGGAAATGATCGATGATTATTTTTTACAAAAATATGCCAACGTCGAGGTAAAAGCGGATGCAACCATCAATACGGAAAGTCCGGCTTGGGCCATAGACCGTCTGTCGATTCTTGCCGTTAAAATCTATCATATGCAACAAGAGGTAGAGCGTAAGGATGCCTCTCCCGAGCATGTCGCCAAATGCCGGGAAAAGCTGAGAATTTTATTGGAGCAACGAGCCGATTTGTCTATGGCGATCACCCAGTTGCTCGATGAAATAGAGTCCGGCAAGAAATATATGAAGGTTTACAAGCAGATGAAGATGTATAATGATCCGGCATTGAATCCGGTTTTATATAAAAAGTAATACACTTTTTATGCCTTATCGCAAAGTACTGATTATACGTTTGTCGGCATTGGGCGATGTCGCGATGACTATTCCCGTGGTTTATTCCGTATGCCGGGCTTATCCTGAAACCACATTCGTGATGCTTACTCAAAAAGTGGCTTCACAGTTGTTCATAAACGCTCCGAGAAATTTACAGGTTGTCGTCGCCGATGTCAAGGGAAGGCACAAGGGCTTTGTCGGGCTTTATCATCTGGCTCGGGAGGTTCGTCGGTTGTCCATCGATGCCGTAGCGGATTTGCATGATGTGTTGCGAACGAAGGTGTTGCGCTTTTTTTTCAAATTATGGGGGATTCGTGTTGCCGTAATCGATAAAGGACGGAAAGAAAAACAGGAATTAACGTCTCGCAGGGCGAAAGTGTTGCGTCCGCTCCGTTCCTCTTTCGAACGGTACGGCGAGGTTTTTGTTTCGCTAGGGTTTAGTTTTGTTCCTAACTTCGTCTCTTTGTATGATGAGGGTGTGGGTGACGAAGGATTGTATTCGGAGTTGACGCCCCCGAAATCTTCCGGAGAGCGTTGGATAGGAGTGGCTCCGTTCGCCAAGCATAAAGGTAAGATTTACCCGCTCGACCGTATGGAAAAGGTCGTTTCGAAGTTATCGGAGGAAAGCCGAGTAAAGATTTTTTTGTTTGGATCGGGCGATCGGGAACGGGAGATTTTGTCCTTATGGCGTGAGCGTTATCCGGGAGTGATTTCTTTGGCGGACAAGCGTTATGGCTTTGCGGTCGAGCTGTCTTTGATGAGCCGTCTCGACGTGATGATTTCGATGGATTCGGCCAATATGCATTTGGCATCGTTGGTGGCGGTTCCGGTCGTTTCGGTTTGGGGAGCCACGCACCCGTATTGCGGTTTCTTAGGTTGGCGACAGTCGGATAGCGGCGTGGTTGAGTTGCCACTGGATTGTCGTCCTTGTTCTGTATTCGGCAATAAGCCTTGTTATCGAAAGGATTATGCTTGTTTGGAGATAGCCCCGGAAACTATTGTCGATCGTGTGAAAAGTTTAGAAACTCTAATAAAAGAGAAATAGGTTGAATACATTTTTCTTACATCGTTGAAAAAGCGTATTTTTATCATCATATTATTCAAGACCCGATGACCAGAAAATGAAACTTGTTCTGAATCCATCATATTATCAGCTGCGAAATTTCGTACAGAAACTGCCGATTTCATTTCCTACGTTGGGTGATTGCATTTATAAAGCCAGAAACGAGCTTCGCAAGTTTTCTTATGAGGGGCAGTGGTATGTGGTGAAGAATTATAAAGTGCCGTTGTTTATCAATAGAATCGCTTATACTTTTTTCCGTCCCAGCAAGGCTTCCCGTGCTTATGAGTATGCGTTGAGATTGCGGTCTATGGGAATAGAAACCCCTGCCCCGGTCGCTTATATCGAACTAAAAAGCGGGGGACTTTTGCAGCATTCTTTTTTTGTGTCGGAAAATTGTTCTTATCCTCGTATGATGCGAGAATTCGAGGAGGGCGGTATTGCCGGACGTGAGGATATTCTGGAAGCGTTCGCCGCTTTTACGGTAGATTTGCATAAAAAAGGGGTCTTACATTTGGACTATTCTGCCGGAAATATCTTGTTCGACAAGCAGGAGGAGGGTATCGTGTTTTCTATTATCGACCTGAACCGTATGCGGTTTATACCGATGACTCCGAAAATGTGCTTAGCCAATTTCAACCGATTTTGTCGGGACGAGTCGGTCGTACGATATGTCGTAGGGGTGTATGCCCGTTTACGAGGGTGGGACGAGGCTGCTTCCATAGAGGAGGCTCTGCGTGCGCACAGGGAGTTTTGGACCAAGATAGAGCGAAAAGATGCTTTGAAATGTCGCCGGAAGAGACTCCGTTTTCTAAAATGAGAGGAAATAGTTAAGGTTCTATTCTTGTGCATGGCTCTAAAAAACTCCAATCGGCTTCTCGTAATCACAAAATAAATTGTTAAGTTTGTCGTCGAAATACGGTGAACGCAAGAGCCTGTGGAAAATAATCGATTCGACATAAGAGAGCAAAAAATTTCGGATACCGAGCGTGAGTTCGAGAAAGCTCTGCGTCCGTTGGCATTCGACGATTTTAACGGACAGGAGAAAATTATAGAGAACCTACGGGTTTTCGTCATGGCGGCGCGGATGCGCCAAGAGCCGCTCGATCATGTATTGTTGCATGGCCCTCCCGGATTGGGGAAGACCACACTCGCCAATATCGTGGCTAACGAGTTGGGGGTGGGTTTCAAAATAACGTCGGGGCCGGTACTCGACAAGCCCGGTGATTTAGCTGGATTGTTGACGTCGTTGGAGGAAAACGATGTGTTGTTTATCGATGAGATTCATCGTCTGAGTCCGGTAGTGGAGGAATATCTTTACTCGGCGATGGAAGATTTTCGTATCGATATTATGATCGACAAAGGTCCGAGCGCGCGTTCCATACAGATAGAATTGAATCCTTTTACGCTGGTGGGTGCGACTACCCGAAGCGGGTTATTGACGAGTCCGTTGCGTGCCCGATTCGGGATAAACTGTCATTTGGAATATTACGATCATGCCGTATTGACTCATATTATAGAGCGGTCGGCCAAGCTGTTGTGCGTGCCTTGTACGCATGAGGCGGCTACCGAGATCGCTATGCGCAGTCGTGGAACGCCTCGTATCGGGAATGCCTTGTTGCGTCGTGTTCGTGATTTTGCCCAAGTGAAAGGGTCGGGAAGTATCGATTTGGAAATAGCACGGTATTCTTTGGAAGCGTTGAACATCGATAAATACGGGCTCGACGAGATCGACAATAAGATACTTTCGGTCATTATCGATAAATTCAAAGGCGGCCCCGTAGGGTTGACGACTATTGCGACGGCTTTGGGCGAGGATCCCGGAACGTTGGAGGAGGTATATGAACCGTATTTGATTAAGGAGGGATTTATCAAGCGTACGCCCCGGGGGCGCGAGGTGACCGATTTGGCTTATACCCATTTGAATCGGCGACGGATTTCGGAGCAGGGTACATTGTTTTAATCACGTATAAGCAGAGACGTATGGCCGGCATGAAGAGTTTGGCGAAAGATACCGCCATATACGGTTTAAGCAGTATATTGGGGCGGTTCTTGAATTGGTGTTTCGTTTTTCTTTATATCAACGTATTGAAAACGACCGCCGAATATGGCATCGTGACCAATCTGTATGCGTATATGGCTCTTTTGTTGATTATCCTGACTTATGGCATGGAGACCGGTTTTTTTCGGTTTGCCAACGATAAGGAGGAGAAAGAGCCGCAGAGGGTCTATACTACCGGGCTTATTTCGCTGGCGACTACATCGACGTTGTTTTTTGTTCTTGTGTGGGTGTTTATAACACCTCTGTCGAGGTTGTTGGGTTATCCCGAACATGAGGATTATGTATTGATGATGGCGGCCATTATAGCCGTCGATGCTTTTACGGCGTTGCCGTTCGCTTACTTGCGTTATCGGCGTCGTCCAATACGGTTCGCTTCGATCAAATTGTTTTCGATATTCCTGAACATAGCGTTGAATTTGTTTTTCATTTTGCTTTGCCCGTGGCTGTATGGTATTCACCCCGAGTGGATTTCTTGGTTTTTCGACCCCGATTTTCTGGTGGGATATATATTGGTCTCGAATGTCATCAGTTCGGGAGTTGTATTGTTGGTTTTGTTCCCAGAGATTTTCGGGATACGTTATCGGTTCGACCGGCATTTGTTGTCACGCATGTTGAAATATTCTTTTCCATTATTAATTTTGGGGATCGCCGGTATTATGAACCAAACCTTCGACAAGATGTTTTATCCTCAACTGGCAAGCAATCGCCCGGATGCCATGTCGGAACTCGGCGTATACGGTGCGGTTTATAAAATAGCGATCGTGATGGTGATGTTTACACAGGCTTTTCGTTTTGCATACGAACCATTCATTTTTGCCCGAAATAAAGATACCGGCGACGGAAATAAAAAGTCGTATTCGGATGCGATGAAGTATTTCATCATATTCGGGCTTTTCATCTTCCTCGCAGTGATGTTTTATATAGATCTCGTGCGGTTCTTTATGCCGGAGACGTATTGTACAGGATTGAAAGTTGTTCCTATTGTCATGCTCGCCGAATTGTTCTTCGGTGTGTTTTTCAATCTTTCTTTGTGGTATAAATTGACCGACCGGACACAATGGGGCGCTTGGTTCTCTTTGTTCGGTTTTGCCATTACGGCGATTATCAACATCGTGGGGGTTCCCCGTTTCGGATATATGGCTTGTGCTTGGGGGGCGTTCGTTTGTTATGCGAGTATGATGTTGGCCTCTTTTTTTATCGGGCAGCGTGTTTACCCGATACGCTATGATTTGAAGTCGGCTTTCCGCTATACACTGTTGACGGTTGTGCTGTATGCGGTGGCGATGGTTGTCCCTATCGAATCCCTCTTTTTGCGTTTGGCATTCAGGACTCTGCTTTTGGGTGTGTTCTTGGTCTATTTGTTCCGTCATGATTTGCCGATGAACGAGGTTCCCGGGTTAAGACGTTTCGTGTCCAAGTTTTGAAAGAGCGGTTTTGAGTTTCCGGTATTTTAATAAAAGTAATTATGTCATTTCCCAAATTCGTTGATTCCGTCAAAAGGTTTTTGACTCATTATCTTGATATGAGTCAAGACAGGGAAGAAGAGGCGGCTTCGGTAGAAGCGATTCGCGCAGGAGTGGAGTTTAAGGGTTCTACGATTCTTATTTTGGTATTCGCGATATTTATCGCTTCGTTGGGATTGAATACCAATTCGGCCGCTGTGATTATCGGCGCTATGTTGATTTCACCTCTGATGGGTCCCATCATGGGTATCGGATTGGGCTTAGGTATCAATGACTATGAGTTGATAAAACGTTCTTTTCGGAATTTGGCGGTCGCAACATTGTTCAGTGTGATAACGTCGACTATTTACTTTTGGGTTTCTCCACTGAATGAGGCTCGAAGCGAATTACTCGCTCGTACTTCGCCGACTATCTACGATGTGTTGATCGCTTTTTTCGGAGGATTGGCGGGTATCGTGGCGATGTCGTCCAAACAAAAAGGAAATGTTTTACCCGGTGTCGCCATTGCCACGGCGTTGATGCCGCCGTTGTGTACGGCGGGATTCGGGTTGGCTACCGGTAATTTCTATTATTTTTTCGGAGCGTTTTATTTGTTTTTCATCAATTCGGTTTTTATTGCGTTCGCAACGACTTTGGGCGTGAAGTTAATGAAATATTCGAAGAAGGAGTTTGTGGACGATGAACGACGCAAGAAGGTGGAACGAATGGTGTATACCATTTTGATACTGACTATGGCTCCGAGTATTTACCTTACTTACAATATGGTGAAAGAGAACTTTTTCGAGGTCGCAGCATCCCGCTTTGTTTCCCAGAATTTCAATTATGCCGATACTCAGGTTTTAAGTAAAAGTGCCGTGACGGAGCACGGAAAGCGCATCATACGCGTCTCTTTGGTGGGAGCCGAAATCCCGAAAGATTCCATAGCTGTGGCACAGGCGAGATTGCCCCAGTATGGATTGGGCGGTGCTATATTGGAGGTTCGTCAAGGGTATGGGCAAAATCAAGCGGATATAAGTACTTTGAGCAGTGTGATGTTTAAAGATATTTATTTGCATAATCAAGAGCAGATAGCTCGCCAGCAGAAAACGATAGATTCTTTGGAAAATTTGACATCGCATTACCAACAATATGATTCTGTGGGGGTGGAAGTCGCTCCTGAAATAAAGGTTCTTTTCCCTAATGTGACCGATATTGCCATTTCGAAAACGATTTTCAGCCGTATCGATACGGAGGCGAGAGACACGACAACTCTTGCTGTGGTGCGTCATTCCAAAGTCTTTTCTTTGTCGGAGCAAAAAAGATTCAAGGAGTGGTTACAGGCTCGTTTAGGGACAAAGAAAGTACAACTTGTCATTGAAAAATAAGGGGGACAAAATAAATTTCCTTGCGGAAACACCCCGTAATGTTACGGGACACGGCAGGGAGAGAGGGGGCTTAACCTTGTCACTACTGTTGTCGGTTTTTTCAACCCCTCCGTCACTTCGTGCCACCTCCCCTATATTTTGTATTACAAAACACAATGGAGGAGTGTGGCTATATTCATTGCAGACGTGCAGAGGTCTTTTCTGCTTTACCCCCCCCTCGCCCTACGGGCACTCCTCCTATATTTCTTCGAAAACACCCCGTAATGCTACGGGACACGACAGGGAGAGAGGGGGCTTAACCTTGTCACTACTGTTGCCGGTTTTTTCAACCCCTCCGTCACTTCGTGCCACCTCCCCTATATTTTGCATTACAAAACACAGGGGAGGAGGACTGAAATGTCACGCAATGCCATAGAGTACGAAAGGGAAGGAGGTGCTCCTTTGTTTTTAACAGCTTTATTTTTAGCAGAACTTGTCTAAACGGTCGAGTGCTTCTTGTGCAAAACTATATCCTAAGTCGAGCGCTTTTCGATACAGTTCTTTGGCTTGTTTATAATCTTTTTCCACACCTAATCCGTTTTCGTAAACTTCTCCCATTAACATATATGCTCGTCCGTATCCTTGCTCTAAACAGGGTTTTATGATTTCGTATGCTTTTTGCGGGTCTTGTACTGTTCCTAATCCGTGGAATATCATTCTGGCTAAGTCGATTCGAGCCGGTTCGTTCCCTCTTTCGATGGCTTGTATAAAGAGTTTTTCGGCTCTTTTGTAGTCTTTGGGCAGACCGTTTCCATCGAGATAATTGCAAGCCAAGTACCACATGGATTGGTCGTCTCCTAATTCATGCCCTCTGATGTATAACTTGTTGGCTAATTCTATATTTGGTGCAGTGCCTTCGCCTCTTTCATAGAGTAGTCCTAACAGACTGCATGCATCCGGATAGTTCGCATCATAAGCCATTTGTAAATAGTCCAATGCCAATTTGGGGTTACGGGGAATACCCTCGCCGTAATAATACAGACGTCCTAAGTGATACATGGCCCATGCGTTGCCTTTATCGGCTGCTTTCTTCAAATAGAATGCTCCCATAGCATTGTTTTGTGTTACGCCTTGTCCCAAAAGGTATAAAAGAGCCATACCTTTTATTGCATTGATTTCGTTAACGTCGACTCCTTTTTGATAGTATCGTTTCGCTTCGGCATAATCGATAAGTTCTTCCGGTCCGGTTCGATAGACATCTCCGATGAAACTCAGTGCGTAGGTATAGCCCATTTGGGCCGCTTTTTTCAAATATTGTAATGCTTGTTCGGGATCTTGTATTTCTTCGGGTCCGTTCCAATATAAGAATCCGACATTAAAGAAACCATAAACACTATCGAGTGCAGCGGCTTTTTTATACAGTTCCAGAGCTTTGGCTTGGTTGATTGCCATTCCTCTGCCGTAGAAATACATGTCTCCTAATTCGTTAAACGATTCGGCATGGTTTCTTTGCGTTAAATAGGAAAAATAGGCGTAAGCCGTTTTGAATTGAGCTTTCTCCAATGCATTTTTAGCATCTTTGTATAGCTCTTCGTCTGACTTGTCTTGGGGTATTTCAATATCTGTTATGGTCTCGTCCACCAAATTTTTTTGGAGTTGTTCCATCCACTCCCGGGCTTCTTCATAACCTTGTTCGATAGCTTTACGGTAATAGTTCATCGCCTTTTGAGTGTCTTTTTCGAGTTGTCCGATACCATCGGTATGAAGCCTTCCCAACCAATATGAGGCCTTCCCATATCCCTGTTCCGAGGCTGCCGTAAAGCAAGATATGGCTTTCGTCAGGTTTGCCGGTATTACTTCTCCGAAAAGATATAATTCTCCCATCTTGTTGATAGCGGCGAGAATACCGTTGTCGGCGGCTAATTGGAAGTATTTGACAGATAATTCGAGATTTTGAGCCATTCCACTTTCGTTATCTTCGAATAATAGTCCCAGCCGATACGTGGCTTGATGGTTCCCGCGTTTGGAGGCTTCGGTGAGCAATTCGATTTCCCGAGGTATGTCGACCTGTAATCCTCCTTTACCGTTGTGGAGGTAGTAGCTGATTCGGAACATTGCATTCGTGTTGCCCAATTCGATAGCTTTTTGGAAATAGTGCACGGCTTTTCGTTCGTTGCTCTCGGTTTCTTCGTCATTCATGTAGGTTCCTCCCAAGAAGTTGTATGCCATGCCGGTTTCGTCTTGTTCGGCAGCTCGTTCATAATATCTACGGGCGAGGTCGATATTGAGCGGAACTCCCAATCCCGATTCGTAAATCAATCCGATATGAAGCAATGTATCGGTGTCTTTGGGATTGTATTCAATGTATTGCAGGTAGTAGTCCAACGCTTTGCGATTGTCTTCTTCGGTTTCCAACGAATAGTAATATCGAGCCAAGTCCCGGGTTGCCGCTTTGTAATTCTGATCAACCGCCAAACGGAACATGGAAAGTCCTTTTTCAATGTCCCGGGGAATATCGGAAGACCCTTTCATGAGTATGAATCCGCAACTGTATGAACCATATCCAGATCCGTTTTGAGAGGCTTTCAAAAAATATTCATATGCTTTGCCCATATGTTTAGGGGCCAATTCTCCATTAAAATAGAGGTCTCCCAAATCGTTCAAGGCTTGAACATATCCTAAATTCGCCGATTGGGATAGAAGGTTGATATATTTTTCTGTTTCTTTGTCGGCAAGGGCTTGTTGAGCTTCTAAATAGGCTTGTCGGGCGAATGGGTCGATGTCTTTTTCTTCTTCCGATTCGTGATCCATGCGGTTCAAAAGTTGGAAAGCGCTTTCATTTCCCATAGCAGCGGCTTGACTGAGATATTCCTGAGCCTTTTCTTTGTCGGGGAGCGTTCCTTGTCCTTTCCAATACATAAAGCCTAATGAATAGAATGCATAAGGATAACCTTCGTCACACGCTTTCTGGTAATATTCCATTGCTTTCTGGTAATCTTGTCGGACACCTTTCCCTGCATAATACATGTCTCCCAGTTCGGTCAAAGCTCTGCTGTGTTTTGTTTCGGCAGCTTTTTCGTACCAATAGAACGCTTTTTCATAGTCGATGGTCAATCCGTCTTCATAGGAGTACATGTCGCCTAAATTGCACATTGCGTCCGGCATATTTTGTTCTGCCGCTTTGGTGAACCAGTTGGTGGCTCTGACCGGGTTTGCATTGACATACCACCCGAAACGGTATGCACGTCCCATGTAGTTTTGGGCAAAGGAGTATCCGCTTTCCGCGGCTTGTTGTATGAGGTTGAATCCTTTCTCTTCTTCTCCCGATATTTCTTTATTGATAATTAGCTTCCCAAGATTATACAAACAAGAAGGAATGCCGGCTTGTGCTCCTTTTTGATACCAATCGGCAGCTTTCAGGATATTTTTTTGTACTCCGTCTCCTTCTTCATAGATTAATCCCAGAGTAAACACACATGTCGGTTCGTTGCTTTTTGCTCCCATTTCATACCATTTTATGGCTTCTTTCATATCTCTTCGACAACCGAAAGAGCCATAATAATAGTATTCTCCCATGTTTTTTTGCGCTTCGGTGTAGCCGTTCTCTGCCGCTAATTTCATCCATTTGATTACTTGTGTGTCGTCTTTTTCTACGAACAGTCCTTTTATATACATGAATGCAATGGAATATTGAGCATAAGCATTATTGCTTTGCGCTGCTTTGGAGAACCAATAATAGGATTGTTCATAATCGGTATCGACACCATAGCCGTAGAAGTAAAGATCTCCCAAATGCGTCGCTGCTTCCGATTCTCCCATTTGTGCTGCTAAAAGCAAGGGTGCTATGGCCGATTCGTATTTTTCGATATTGTATAAATTTATTCCTCGATCGAGGAATGCTTTACTTAACGACTCGGTCATACCGGCTTCTTTTCCCGATGTCTCGAATCGGAGAGCTTTTTGATATAATTCGCTGTTCTGCGGGTCGTCGTAATCCTGAGCGTTCATTTGTTCTACGGCGATTCGCATGAGTCCTTCATAGGCGATGTCGGCATGTTCTCCCTCCGCAATCGTTTTCAGATATTCGATGGCTTTTTCATATCCATTTTCATGTCCCGACTGCATATAAAGTTCGGCGATTGCTTTAATCGCATCGGAATATCCGGCTTCGGCAGCTTTTCTAAAATATTCTTCGGCTTTTTGTATGTTCGGGCTAACCACACCTTTGGCTTCGTAGTAGGCCAGCCCCAAGAAATAGTAGGCTTCGGGGATTTCCATCGTTTCGGCTTTGCGGAAACAGTTCATCGCTTTGAATTCGTCCATTTCTGTCCCCATGCCGTAGAAATAGAGTTTCCCTAATTTACAAATACATTTCCCGTCATTGAGCTGTGCTCCTCGTTGACACCAAGAGAACAATTCTTTCTGCCGGTCGGGATCATTCTCCAAGAACCGTATGACATCGTGTATAGCGTCTATGTCGTTTCTTTCGGCTGCTTTTATATAGTATTCCAATTCTCGGCCTGTGAATGATGCAGGCGCTTCGCCTTCTTCGATGAGTTGCGCTATTTTACGATAGGCTAGCGAGAATTTTTGATCGGCCGAAGCTAGATATAGATCCCAAGCCTTTTGTTTGTCGATATTGGTTCCGAAGCCGTTTTCATACATAACAGCCAGATAATATAGTCCGAAACTATCGCCCAAGTCGGCCGATTTAGAGAACCATCGAAACGCTTGTTCGTCTCCTTTATTGTCCGGCATATTGTAATAGATCAGCGCCAATCCATTCATTCCTTCGGGATTGCCTAATTGTGCCGCTTGATAATAAGATTGCTGCGCTTTTTCGAGGTCTTCGTATTTTTCGTCGGATTGATAGAAGATGCCTAAATCTACGTAGGCATCGATATATTCTTTTTCAAGCGCTTTTTGTATCCATTTCAATCTTTCTTCGGAATTTCCTCTATCCATTTCGATATAGGCCAGTTTGATCATGGACCACTCGTCGTCGCGTTCTTCGGCCAGTTGGAGGTATATTTTTTCGGCTTCTTCCTTATTCATGGGCATACCGTAACCATTATCTTTCATGAATGCCATTTCTCCTATGGCCATGATGTTGTTTTGTGCTGCCGAGTTTTTATAATAGGAGAGAGCTGTATCGTAATTTTGTTCTACGAATGTCCCGTTTTCATACATGTTGCCTAACAAGTATTGGGCATATGAATTTCCGCTTTCAGCTGCTTTGGAGAACCAGTCGAAAGCTTTTTCGTAATTGCGCTCATTCAGTTTTCCCCGATAGTAGACTTTTCCTACGATAGTTTGAGCGAAGGCAAGATTTTTTTCTGCGTAGGGTAGGAATGTTTCTAAAATTCCGGGCCATAGTTGATACCCTTTTACTTTGTTGCAAAGAATGTCGCAAAGGAGATTTTGAGCTTCGGTGTTGTTTGCGGCGGCTAATTTCAGAAGGATATCCGATGCTTCTTTGTATTTGTGATTCCGGTATAGTCTGATGGCTTCTTGATAAAGTGCGGGGTTTACTCCTGTCGGGTGTGCCGCTGTCGTTTTATCGGTAATTTTCGTGTCTCGGTTTTCGATATATCCAGTAACTGTTTTACTGTCGGGCATGACAGACGGTTTAATCGAATTTTCGGTTTGCCGGGTGCTTTCGTTCAGCAAAAGAGTTTCGAGCACTTGGTCGATTTTGGCATCGATGATGTTCAATATGCTCGTAATCATGTGGTCCCATTGTGCTTTATCGTTGAGATAGTTGCAAAGCGGTTGTGTCTCGGAAGGGTGTATTTGCCTTTGATATATCCAGTCGATTATTCGTTTCGATTTTTCGGTAATGTTTCCGATGAGTAGAGGAACGATTTTCATATCGTTTTTTTCTACTTGCTCTTTAATCCAAACGAGTTCTTTGTTTACGATATAATCCGAGGATACGAAACTTTCGCTAATCAGCAAAATGGCAATGTGTGATTGAACGATGTGATTGTGTATTTCTTCGTCCCATTTTTCGCCGATAACCAATCCTTCGTCGAACCATATTTCTGCATCCGGACTCGTGTGTCGTCTAATTCGAGGTATCAGATGAATGTTTCCCGGGCCTTCCAGTACCCACTCTTTGTCTTCGTGGGCGTAACTGATAAAAATATGCGCTTTTGCCATGATGATAAAAATTTCTGTGTTACGTGGTATAAAATTATTTTATGATATCTTCTTTTACAAAGATAGTCTTTTCGAAGAATCGGTCTGTATTTCGATCGAATGTTATATAACACAAAAGGCAGCTTAGCTGCCTTTTGTGTATCTTATTTTTTATGGGTTATTGAGTGACTTTGTTTATGAATACTAATCCCGAGGTATCGTTTCCTTTCTCTCCGCAGGCTTCTACTTCTATGAAAAAGGGAGTACCGGCTTCGAAGGAATCGACGGTAAAGCGGTAGGTCGCTACGGGGGAATCGGCATTTATCAGAACCGACTGCGGAACTTCTGCGAGGAGTTCGTCTCGCTTGTAAAGTTTCAATGCGCCTAACCGGAACGGGGTTTCACCTTTTGTGTAGATGAACGATACCGTATATGTGCCATTGCCTGATATTTTGCCTGTACATTCGAATCGCCAAGGAGTTAGATAGGGCTGTACGTTCAGAGGTTTCCATTCGGCTGTATATTCACCGTACTGTTTATAGCCCGAATAGTCGGGGGCGAAATAAATGGGCAGCGAATAGTGACGGGGATTTACTACGGTGATAGCCCGGAAGTCGCTTTTGTCATCGACGGTTACCGGAGTGGTGTAAAGGGGGGAATGAACCGTAGGATAGGAGCCGTCGGTGGTATAGCGAATGTCGGCATCGGCGACGGCCGGAGATAATGTAAATTCTATTGCACCGGTAGCAGTCGGATTCATTTGTTCTATGAGGGGTTCCGGTACACGGTAATGGCAATTTTTGAAATCGAGCCGATTGAAATGGTGACTCAACCGGCGACGGAAGTCGGAATAATTGCGGTCGGATTGTCGACACCATGCCACTTCTGAAAGAGCCAACAGACGGGGGAAAGTGAAGTATTCGGCATAGTTTTCGGAGCGATTTTCATTCAGGTAATCTATCTCTTGCAATACAGTGCCGTGAATAAATTGGTCGCTCCAAAAGCAACCTTGTACTCCTAATACGGTCGATTCGGGAGAGTAGTCGTTGATTTCCATGCTGTAACATTTTTCGAGAGAGATAGGCGGCATCCAAGTGGCGGCTTTCACTTCTCCCGGGGTACGGCTTTCGGGGAAGTCGAAATACATGTGCGTGGCGGGTGTCAGAATAGCTTTATGTCCTCGCTGCGTAGCAAGAAGGGTGTCCCTGACATTGTGCCAAATAAGCCCGACAACAGGGGTTTTGACATCACCTCGCAAAAAGATTTCTTCCCACCCTACGACGGTGCGATTTTTTTCTTTCATCATTTCGGCTACGACGTTGGTGAGGTAACCTTGCAGTTCGGAAGCCTTTTTCAATCCTTCCCGCTTCATCACTTTTTGGCAGTCGGGACATTCTTCCCAACGAGTGTAAACGGCTTCATCACCCCCTATGTTGATGTATGAAGAAGGGAATAATCGAACGGTTTCGTCTAATACATCTCGTAAAAATTGCAGGGAAGATTCTTTGCCGACACAAAGCAGATCGCGGCTGATGAAATGTTGTGTGGGGACTTCGTGTTGCAGGCCCGTGCAACTGAGCCACGGATAGGCAACGACGGCAGACAGAATGTGAGCCGGAAATTCGATTTCGGGAATGATTTCCACGTTACGGACTTGTCCGTAAGCGATCAGTTCTTTTATGTCTTCTTGGGTGTAGAATCCTCCCAAACGGTTGTGATCGGGACCTGCCCATGCACCCACCTCGGTCAGACGGGGATATTTTTTGATTTCCAATCGCCAGCCGGAGTCATCAATCAAGTGGAATTGCAGTTTGTTTAACTTGTACATGGCCATCATGTCGATGTATTTTTTCACGAACTCTTTGTCGTAGAAATAACGAGCCACGTCCAGCATCATGCCTCGCCACGGGCGATTGGGAGCATCGTATATCGTTACGGCGGGGGCGATCCATTCCACTCCATGCTGCCGTTTGTCGCTGTACACTTGGGGCGGAAAGAGTTGCAGCAGCGTTTGTATGCCGTAGAATATGCCGCCTGCGTCCCGGCCGGTCAGTGAGATTCCTTTGGGCGTTACGTCCAGTCGGTAGCCTTCCGGTTTATCTACTTTTTCGGGGTTTAATGTCAAGAGGATAGTGGCTTTGCGGGCATCTTTTTTCAGTTTCAAATCCCAGCCGGTGGATTGACCGAGCACTTGCTGTAAGTATTCGGCTTGTCCTTGAAGAGCGGCATCGTAACCGATCGTGGATTTGGGGGAAAGCCGGAAATTGCCCGATGTCTGTTCTACGTGAACGGGTTTCGGAATGATTTCGATTTCGTTAGCGTTTGTTGCCCATGTAGCGGGTAGATGGCAGGCTATCGCAAGTATAACAGCCCAAGTTTTCTTACACATTGTACGGTAGGATTTCATAAGCACTTTATTTTTTTCATGGTTTTGCCTCTTGTCGAGGGGTGATGATAATGTTCATGTGATTATAAAAACAGATACTTTATAGCGGTGTGCATAAATCTCTATAAATGCAGATACTATTCAATAAAGCAAAGTTAGGAAAATTTGTGGAATAAATGGGTAAAACGGATTAAGATTTTAACTTAATATGTGCTTATTTAATGTGTGGGTTCTTTGAAAAAGAGAAATGATTCTGCTGGTATTTTTTGTTGAATTTCCACGATAGTTATTCAAGACAGTAATTGTCAAATTATTACAGTCGTGTTTTTAGATGGCAAAGAGGATAGCAGGGAGGGTTTTACAAATATCTTATTTAAAAGTCGGCATTAACGGGACAGCAAAATCTTCGATTGATGTAATTATTGGTTTGAGTTTTCAATTTTGCTAAGTTTCTACTCCTAGAAGAAGATATAAGTAAATTGGAATATAAATTTTGTTATTCTAATTTTGTGAAGAAATTTGGAATAATAGAATGCTTATTCTAATTTTGCATTTAAATTAATGATAGATATGATCCAACTCGATAAATTCTTGGCCGGACACTATGAGGAAGGCTATGGTTACAAATATTTTGTTCCCAATCTCATAAATGATGCTTGGGAATGGAAAGATTCTCTAATAAACCATCTATTAGAGAAAGCTGCATTGCGATTAGGAGAACTTAATTCATTTTCGCGCTTAGTTCCTAATATTGATCTATTTATACAACTGCACGTAACAAAGGAAGCGGTTATTTCCAGTCGTATTGAAGGCACGCAGACTCGTATGGATGAGGCATTGCTTCCGGAGAACGAAGTGAAAATTGAACGGCGTGATGATTGGAAAGAAGTACGGAATTATATAAAGGCTCTTAATGAGGCAATTTCTTGTTTGGAGAAACTGCCGATTTCAAGTCGTCTGATAAAGACTACTCACAGATTGTTACTGGATAGCGTACGAGGCGAACATAAACTTCCCGGTGAGTTTAGAAACAGTCAAAACTGGATTGGAGGAAAGTCGCTTGCTGATGCCAAGTATATTCCGCCAACACACCAATTGGTAGGTGAACTTATGGGAGATTTGGAAAAATTCCTCAATAATGATCAAATTCAGTTGCCTGCATTATTGAAGATTGCAATTGCTCATTATCAATTCGAAACGATTCACCCATTCTTGGACGGCAATGGAAGAATCGGACGTCTGCTAATCACATTATTCCTTGTAAAAGAAGGGTTATTGGAGAAACCTTTGCTTTATTTGTCGACATTCTTTGAGACCCCAAAAGATTTATATTATGATAATCTTTCGGCTATACGTACAAAGAATGATATGGCACAGTGGATAAAATACTTTCTTGTAGGTATTGAGCAGACTGCTTCTTTGGCGGTAGAGACGCTTTCATCAATATTAGAATTTAAAAATGAAACGGAGAATTTGATTAGGGGAACATATAGAACTCGTTCAACAAATGCCATCATTGTATTTCATCGTTTACTTGAAAACCCATATACCACTATCGATCAGGTAGCTTCTTTATGTGGCATAACCTTCACATCGGCAAGTACTTTAGTAAAACTGCTTGTTAAAGACGGTCTATTATTTGAAATAACAGGTCAAAGTAGAAACAGATTGTTTGTATGCGAGCAATATCTTAATTTATTCAGGTAGTTAAAGTATAGGAAGAGGTACGTGTTTAATGAAGTTACAAGTACATTATAGCTAAATAAACTATTCTAAAAACACCCCATGGGGTGTTTTTAGGTTTTTACTTATAAGCGAAAAAAACTACCCTATAAAAAGGTGGCTTTTTATAGTTGTCGGATTATCAGTGCTTTTAATTCAAGCCTGAATTAATATTCCTCCTCGTTGAAGAAGAAGTCTTCTTTGCTGGGGTAATCGGGCCAAATATCTTCGATGCATTCGTAGGTTTCCCCCTCGTCTTCCATCTCTTGCAAGTTTTCAATAACTTCGAGAGGCGCCCCGGAACGCATAGCGTAGTCAATCAATTCCTCTTTTGTCGCAGGCCAAGGTGCGTCTTCGAGTTTCGATGCTAATTCTAATGTCCAGTACATAGTGATAAAAATTTAACGTTAAGTCCTCCTATAAAATTTTCGCAAAAGTAATTTATTTATTTTCATTTACAATCTTTATCCCAGAAAATTTCGTCTTGTTTTGCAATGTAATTGTTAAACCTTGCTAAAACAAAGAAGTAGTCTGATAGACGATTGATGAATTTCATGATGTTTTCATCGACTAAAATTTCTTGGGCTACTTGGCAGATGCGGCGTTCGGCTCGACGGCAAATGGTTCGACAGACGTGCGCTTGGGCGGCAGCGGCGGTTCCGCCGGGTAGGAGGAACGCATGGAGTGGAGGAACGGTCGCATCCAGTGTGTCGATGCGGTTTTCTATCCGAGCGATGTCTTTGGGACAAAGGCGGCTGGCTTCTCGGAGTTGTGTGAAGGACGTGTCGGTGGCGAGGTAGGAGCCGATGACAAAGAGTTTATTTTGAATGAAGAGGAGCAGGGCATCGTCTTCGGACCGATTTCCTGTTTGTCGAAGGAGTCCTATGTGGGCATTGAGTTCATCGACGGTTCCATAGGCTTCGAGCCTCGGATCGTTTTTGGTGGTACGTTGTCCTCCTACTAACGATGTCGTGCCTTTATCTCCGGTCATTGTGTACAGGTTGCTTTTTTTCATATCTTCGTTTTTGGGTATTAACGGTTATATTGTTCGAGAAGTTCGCAACAGGTTTTGGCATCCGGTACGATGTGGTAAATATCCGGCCGGTCGTACCGCAAGAAGTTTTCTTTGCGCAGCAGTTCTATTTGCTGAATCAATGGGTTGAACAGGCCTTGTGTGTTACAGATGATAACGGGTTTGTCGTGTGTGCCGAGCATTTTTGTCGTGAGGGCGTCGAAAAGTTCGTCGATAGTCCCTATTCCGCCGGGAAGGGCCACGAGTATGTCGCCTCGCTCGATGAGCAGCCGTTTACGTTCACCCATGCTGTCGGTTGTGACGAGGTCTGTGGGTTGTTGACTGGAGCGACCCATTTCGGCGATATGCCGGGTGATAATGCCGAGTACTTGGCTTCCATTGTCGCGGACTTCCTTAGCGACGATTTCCATGAGGCCTCCGTTGGCCCCTCCGTATACTAATGTCTTGTGGTGTGTTCCTATCCATTGTCCTACTGTTTCGGCTTCGTTTTTATATATCGGAGCGACCGTGTCTGATGCAGAACAGAAAATGGTAATGTTTTGCATGTGTTTCTGTTTTTCTTTCAAAGGTAATGAAAATTCGGTATAACTCAATAAACTTGTTTCTCTTCTCGACTTGCACTATTTTTGCATGCTGCGAAAATAGGCTGCGTCTCGGTATAATCAAGTGAACTTGTTCTTGCTCTTGACTTGCGCTATCTTTGCACCTCCTTAACACAGGGATATTTTATGGAAGAATTTCAAACACATACTTTACCGAACGGTCTCCGTCTGATTTACCGACCGACGCAATCGGCGGTTTCGTATTGCGGATTTACTGTCAATGCCGGGACTCGCGACGAGGACGAGGATTACAGCGGATTGGCTCATTTTGTGGAACATACGATTTTCAAGGGGACGACTCATCGGCGTGCTTCGCATATTTTGAACCGCATGGAGGTTGTCGGCGGTGAGTTGAATGCTTATACGTCGAAAGAGGAGACGGTGGTGTATTCTGTTTTCCCCGGCGCTCATCTGGCTCGTGCCATGCAGTTACTCGGCGACCTTGTCGCAGATTCTCAGTTCCCGGAGAGAGAGTTGTGCAAGGAGCGCGAGGTCGTCGTCGACGAGATAAACTCTTATCGGGATACGCCTTCGGAGTTGATTTACGACGAGTTCGAGTCATCTCTTTTCGAGGGGTGTTCTTTGGGCCGGAATATTTTGGGAGACGTGGATTCTTTGACTCGAATCACATCGGACGTCGCCCGTCGTTTCCTGACGGATTATTATACGCCCGAAAATATGGTATTCTTTTTTATGGGTTCGACATCTTTCAATCGGGTGAGGGGGGCTGGCGGAGCGCTATTTCGGTCATTTATGCCGTCCTAAGAAAGAGTTGTCTCGTGGGTTGAAACCATTTGTCGAGTCTTTTTCCCGGACGGTGAGCCGCGATACTCATCAGTCGCACGTCATTATAGGGGCGAGGGCGTATGATTTGTTCGACAAACGTCGCCGTCCGTTACTGTTGTTGAATAATTTATTGGGTGGCCCGGGCATGAATAGCGTGTTGAATGTGAGCCTTCGGGAAAAGAGAGGGTATGTCTATACGGTGGAATCGTCTGTGACATCGTATACCGATACGGGACTTTTTACGGTTTATTTCGGGACGGATCATCGTTATGCTCAGCGATGTATCGATTTGGTGAAGAGGGAGTTGAAGAGGGCTCGAGAGCAAAGGCTTTCGCCGGCGAAGTTGGCGGCGGCCAAACGTCAGTTTATGGGGCAGATAGAGGTTTCTACCGATCATTCGGAGAATGTGGCGTTGGCTTTGGGAAAGAGTTTCCTCCGTTACGGTCGTTTCGATTCTTTGGAGGAGATTGCGTCTTTGATGGAGCGGATTACGGCCGACGATATTTTGGAAGTCGCTAACGAGTTGTTGTCGGAGGATCGTTTGTCTATGTTAATTTATGAGTAAGGCGTGGTTAATTTTTACAATTTCGGGCAGATGAAGTGTGGAGTTTTTGTATATTCGTATTTTCAAATATTATATTTTGAATGAAAATAGGTAATCTCGATTTTGGCAAGTATCCTTTGTTATTGGCTCCGATGGAAGATGTCACGGACGAGTCTTTCCGTTTGATGTGTAAGGAATTCGGAGCCGATATGGTCTACACGGAGTTCGTGTCGAGCGATGCTTTGGTAAGGAATATCAACAGTACCATGCGGAAATTGAGCATACAGGATGCGGAGAGGCCTGTCGCCATACAGATTTACGGACGTTTTGTCGATGCTATGGTCGATGCGGCTCGTCGTTGCGAGGAGGCTAATCCCGACGTATTGGATATAAACTTCGGCTGTCCGGTAAAAAAGGTAGCCGGCAAAGGCGCCGGAGCCGGTATGTTGAGGGATATCCCGTTGATGTTGAAAATTACCCGGGCCGTGGTCGATGCCGTGAAAATACCGGTGACGGTAAAAACGAGGTTGGGTTGGGACCATGATTCGAAGATTATCGTCGATTTGGCCGAGCGGTTACAGGATTGCGGCATTGCTGCTTTGACCATACACGGACGTACGCGCAGCCAAATGTATACGGGCGAAGCCGACTGGACTTTGATCGGAGAGGTAAAAAACAATCCTCGCATGCGTATCCCCATTATCGGAAACGGAGATGTGACGACTCCCCAAATTGCCAAAGAGCGATTCGATCGTTACGGGGTCGATGCCGTTATGGTGGGTCGGGCGAGTTTCGGTTGTCCGTGGATTTTCAAGGAGATGAAATATTATTTGGAGACGGGCGAGCTTTTACCTCCTCTTTCGATCCACGAGAAGATGTCGGTTTTGAGGAGGCAGTTGCGTGAAAGTGTGGCCCGGTTGGACGAACGCCGGGGCATATTGCATATTCGCAGACATTTGGCGGCGACGCCTTTGTTTAAAGGCATTCCTAATTTCAGGGATACTCGCATAGCCATGTTACAAGCGAATACGGTCGATGAATTGACTACTATTCTCGATAAGATAGAATGTGATATTTTACCAGAACAAATATAAAAAAGAGAGATATGAAAAAGGTGTGGAGTATATTGGCGGTTTTATCGATGTCTCTTACCGCATTGCAGGCAGTAGAAACTTCTGTGAAACAGCTTTCGGTAGATGATTTTTATAAGATGAAGGTATATAATAATTTCGATGTGTCTTATCGTCAGAGTGCCGATTCGGCCGGTGTTATCGTGATAATGGCATCGACCGAGGATATTTCTCATGTCGAATGTGTATCGAAAAAAGGTCAGTTGACGATTAAGTATAAAGGTTCGTCGGATAAAGAGCAGATGCAGGGTGCTATTATCGTTTATTCCACGGCTTTGGAGTATGTCGAAAATAATGGATTGGGATCGATACAGATTGTTTCGCCTATATCGGGAGCGGCGTTTCAGGCCAAAGTACTGGGAAACGGTTCTATTTCGGCTCCTCAAATCGATTATGGCATTGTAAAAGCATCTGTATTGACCGGCAAAGGAAAAATTTCGCTGACGGGTAAATGCCGAGAAGCCGAGCTTTCTGTGACCGGGGCAGGGCAGATAGAAGCCGATAGATTAACCGCCCGCGATGTAACCTGCCGAATCCGGGGGGTAGGAGTAATCGGGTGTCATGCTACCCAGAAATTGACGGCAAAGGCTACCGGAAACGGTGAAGTGTATTATCGAGGGACCCCCGAAATCAAGAAACTCTCTCTGGGAGAGTTATCTGTCCGTTCGTTGGAGGGGAAATAAGTTGCGAAGGTTTTATTTGTATCGGGCGTGATCGCTTTCTACCAGTGTGAATGCCGAGCCTTTCCTGATCGATTGATGAATGTAGTCTTCGGAAATACGGTCGTATTGAGGATTGATTTGGAAATGTCCGTCCGGGTCTATTAACCCGTATACTGTTCCGGTTTGTACCACGGCCAAGCCATCGAAAAACGGAAATGCTTTGGAAAATTGCCGCTTTATTTTCCATTCGCCTTTACGGTTTATATAACCCCATTTCCCTCGTATTTTGACAGGGGCCAAGTCTGTGTTTCCAAAAGATTCACTGTCTTCGAATCGTGGTTCGATAAATATGTTTCCTTTGTTGTCGCACCACCCCCATTTTTTATCTTTCTTTATCCGAAAGGTATTCCCGTCGGAGATGAGTGCATCGCATTCGATCGTCCACAAAGTATCGCCTTTGGTATCGATGACTTGAAACAGTCCCGATTTGGCGGACCGGACAACCGCATGCCCTTCTTTTGAGAAAGACTCGGCCGACGAGAATTGCGCCGGTATTCGTTCAATCCCTTTGGAATCGATATACCCCCATAGATTTTGCTCGTTTTTAACTGCGGCAAGACCCGATGAGAACGGTTTTACATCTTTATAGAGCGGTTTAATAACGGGTGTTCCCGATTTGTCGATAAATCCCCATCGTTCTCCTTTTTTCTCTTTTTGGGCGAAAGCCGCCATTCCTTCACAAAAAATCATGACCTTCGAAGCGCGGGTGAGAGTTAGTTGCAGTCTCCCTTTCGTATCTATGGCGCAAGGGGCTTCGTCGGGTCGTACTACCCAAGCCCGGTTTTCGTTGAAGATAGTTGCCCGGGTATATACCGCCGGATATTGAAGTTCACCGGAATCGTCGATATATCCCCATTTTTTATCCGATTGATTGCATATTAGCGCCATGTTGTCGTAAAACAGGGAGGCATCGGAATATGCTCCGGTAAAATGCAAATTGTCTCCGTGGTCTATGTATTGACAGGAATCTTCGCTAAACACAGGTATGTATTTGGTATCGGACAGGAAATGAGAATCTTGTCCCCCGCATTGACAAAACAAGAAAATGCATGCAGCAGGTATGAAATGGAAATATTTCATGGCGAATATGTTTATTCACCGATTAAGTATAATATCATCTATGATATTTTTATCGGCGGAAGTTTATCGTAGGTTTCGATATATCGGCTTCTCTTTTCTGCGATAATATCTTTTATCGCGATGAGGATACCGGACTCTTCAACGTTCCCGAATTCGTCGTTAATGGCCGTACCAAACATTTTCATCGTGGGAGATAATCCCATATAGGCGTTGACTAACGGCGGAATGTTGTACCCGAGTTTGCGTACTTCTTGATTTAGAATTTTGTAGTCTTCTTTAAAGTCGTCATAAATGAACAATTTGCTCATTTTTTCTTCGTCGGTATCGGTTTGTAACGGGTGTTTAGGCCAAACGAGACGATCGGGGTCGGGAAAATGTTTGTTCAAAAAATAGAGTATCATGTTTCGCCCCTCTTGAGAGTAGGTGGGGTACATGGTTACTTTCCCGAAAAAGTATTCTATTTGAGGATAATCTACGGTCAGCGCTCCTAATCCGTCCCAAAGGTTATCGAGAGCGAACAATCCTTTCGCACCGGCTCTCGAAGATTGGTATTCGAGCGTAACGAAAGAACGGCCTAACTCGATTGTATGGGGCAGATAATCCTGTAAGAACTTCTGAGAGAATTCAAACAAATGAGATGTTGCGATACGGGGTCGTCCCATTTCGTCGTTACGAATATTTTCTCCTACGATGAAACGGTATCCTCCTATGATTTCTTCGGCATCGGGATTCCATACGATGAGTTGTTGGCAAGGCGGGTCCATAGTATCGAATTCGTCTATGTCGAGTGGTAATCCAGTGCCGCCTCCGGGGTAACGGAATGCTATTTCGCGCAACCTCCCGATTTCTCTCATAACATTGGGAGCATTATTGCAATCGATGATATATATTTTATTTCCGCCCTTGCGAGTATCCCGCATAAATCTGTCCGGGGTTAGTTCTGCTTTGATAAGTTCTTTATCAACGGGCGCAATAATGGGTTCCATGCTATTGATTCTTTTTTATCTGGTAGACTTTTTCTTTAACGATTTGGGCCCATTCTTGCAAACTTTTCGATTTATCGAAAGTTTGCCACGGGATAGGTTTGCCAATATATATGTCGAATGTCTTGTTTTTGCTGTTAAACATTTCGTCGGGCAAATATATCAATTCTATATTAAATTTTAATCCGATACATTTACGTATTTGCGCAAAACGATAAAAAAAAGTGGAATTTCGTCCTTCGAAGTAGATGGGAATGATGTCCCGTTGAGATTGAACGGCCTTGGCGATAAATGTTTTTTTCCACTCCAAATCTTTTATTTTTCCGTGTTGCAGCCGAGAGCACAAGCCTGCCGGGAAAATGAGCATCTGCTCGTCCGATTCATAAGCATTATTGATTTGCAGACTGGATTCTTTGGCTTGGGAACCGTACTTGTTGATCGGTAGAAACACCGGCGCCAAAGGTTTGATATGCATGAGAAGATCGTTGACGAGAAATTTAATTTTTCCGCTGTAAAAATGTCCGAAGAAACGAATGAGCGCAACTCCGTCAAGGGCTCCCAACGGGTGATTCGATGCAAAAATGAAACGACCTTCGGGCGGGATATTTTCTTTCCCTATCACATTGATATGCACGTTCATATAAGAAAGCAAATCGTCGGCGAATTTTACACCGGTACTGTCTTTATATGTTTTGAGAATGTAGTTTATTTCGTCTTGGTGTATCGTGCGTTCAAGGTAGCGAAAAAGAAATCCCGGAATTTTTTTTGCATATTTCGGAGCTTTCTCCTTGACGACTTTTTCTATGTCGATTTTTAAAGGCTCAGAACTCATATCTTTTGTAAAAAGTGCATACAAAATTACTGTATTTTTTTTGTTTTTGTGAGTTTGCGAGATGTTTTTGTTTGAGAGTCGAATCGCAGAGTCGTTTCTGATGATTGCGAGAGCCATGTCGATTTAGAAGCTGTTTTAAATTTATAGAGAAATAATATTATCATTGCAGGCAGGTATGTTCCGGCCATATTGAGCCCCTGTCTCGCATCTTGAATCCCTTGATTTTTGTCAATAGCCCGCTATTGACTACATATCTCGGACTCCAATCTGCTTCAACATAGGTCTCAATCTGTCTCGGAATAAATTTAAAACAGCTTCTTAAAGAAATACAGAAAAAAAGTCAAAAAGAGCACCTTTGGATTAGGGATTAATTTCTATCTTTACCCTGCGAAAAAACAAAGTTGAAGAAAGATAGATAAATGGAGTTGCAATCGGCTGTATATCATGTGCCCGCGCTGCTTGAAGAATGTATCGACGGATTGAATATCCAGCCGGGGGGAACTTATGTCGATGTTACGTTCGGCGGGGGCGGTCATTCTCGTGCCATTTTAGGACATTTAGGCGAATGTGGACGTTTGTTTTCTTTGGACCAAGATGAAGATGCCCGGCAGAATAGCCTCGATGATCCTCGATTTACGTTTGTCCATAGTAATTTCCGGTTTTTGAAAAACTTCATGCGTTATTACGGGGTGGAGCGAGTCGATGGGATTTTAGCCGATTTGGGAGTTTCTTTTCACCATTTCGATGATTCGGACCGGGGATTTTCCTTTCGTTTCGAAGGGCCTCTCGATATGCGAATGAATCGACGTTCGGGACAGACGGCGGCTCAATTGATAGCTACGTGTAGCGAGGAAAAATTGGCCGATTTGTTTTTTTTGTATGGTGAATTGAAGAGCGCTCGACGCATAGCGGCCGCAGTTGTCGCCGCTCGGTCATCGGCTCCCATAGAAACGACAGAGAGATTGTTGGAGGTAGTGCGGCCTTATATCAATCGGAAGCAGGAAAAAAAGGAATTGGCTCAGTTGTTTCAGGCTTTGCGGATAGAGGTAAACCAAGAAATGGAAAGTCTGCGCCGGTTGTTGGAACAGTCGGTAGAGTTACTTCCGCAGGGCGGCCGATTGGTGGTTCTTACGTACCATTCGTTGGAAGATCGCATGGTCAAGAATTTCATGAAGACGGGTAATGTGGAGGGGCGTGCCGAACAGGACTTTTTCGGTCGGATAAATGCACCTCTTCGGCCGGTCAACAATAAAGTAATTGTTCCCGATGAAGCGGAAATAGAACGGAATCCGAGGTCGCGGAGCGCTAAACTGAGAATCGCAGAGAAGGTATAGATATGGCTAAAAAAGGGAAAAACGAGAAAGTCGGATTTATCAAATATCTGAAATTGCTTGTACAGGGGCGTGTATTCTCTTTGGATTTTTTCAGATCTCATTGGGTATTTATCGCTTCGGTCGTTTTCCTTTTTTGGTTGTCGATCGCTAACCGATATGTTTGTCAGACAAAGGTCGAGACCATTAAAGATTTGCGTTTTGAATTGTCCAATGCCAAGACGGAGCGAGTGCGTGCCACAGCCCGCTATATGGGGTTGGTGCGTCATTCCAGAATTATCGCCCTTGTCAATGAAAATAAATTGGGACTTGAAATACCAGATACTCCTCCCGTAAAATTAATACCGCAAGATGGAGACAAGGAATAGAAATCACATATTGTTGCGGTATGCTCTGGTGATTGTCGGGGTGCTCGTGTTCAGTGTCGCTATTGTAAAAAAAGCGGCCGATACATGTATTATACATGCCGATAAATGGAACGAGAAAGCCGCACGTATGCTTTCTGTCACTCATGAGGTAATGCCTGAGCGGGGCGATATTTTGGCTCAAAACGGCGAAGTGATGGCTACGAACATGACTTATTATCGTGCGTTAATCGATTTCGGCGTTCCCAAATTCAAGTCCAGGGAGTTTAATGACAGTCTGAAAACGTTGTGTAAACTATTGGGAAAATATTTCCCCGAAAGGACTCCTGCCGCTTATGAAAAGGCTATGCGAACTGCTTTTTTGAGAAAAAAACGTTATTTCGTATTGGTTCGGGAAATTACGGGAAGGGATTACGAGTTGTTGAAGACGTTTCCCTTTTTACGGCATTCGACTCAGTATTCGGGATTTCATATAGACCCCGAGCGGGAGAAAATAGTCAAACGAGAGAAGCCTTACGGTACGATGGCTTCGCGTGCCATCGGAGGGTTGGACGAGACTTTTCACGGAAACAGCGGATTGGAAAAAGCATTGGATTCTTTGTTATACGGTATTCCGGGTAAAACCGTGAAAAAACAGATTCCGTCGGGTATGGTCGATTGGGTGGCCGAACCTCCTCGGCGGGGACTCGATGTGAAGACGACTATCGATGTGGATATACAGGATATAACGGAGCAGGCTTTATTGCAGACCATCGAAGAGACACAGCCGGAGTTTGCCGTTGCCATAGTGATGGAAGTGGAGACGGGTGATATAAAGGCCATGTCGAATTTGTCGAGATTGCCCGGAGGGGAATATGTAGAAACTGTGAATAATGCCGTGCAAGGTTATGAACCGGGTTCGGTGGTTAAACCTTTGTCGATGATGATAGCTCTCGACGACGGTGTTATCCGTCCCCATGATGTCGTAAACGGGCACGATGGAGTTTTCCGTTATCCGGCGGGAATGAAAGTCCGCCCCATAACCGATACGCACGGTAGGGCTTCGATGACCGCTACCGAAGCGATGAAATATTCTTCCAATATAGGTCTGTCGGAAATTATACTGCGAGGATATGAACGTAATCCCGATGAATTTGTACAGCGCATTTATAAGTCGGGTTTTATGGAACCGTTCGATCTTTGTATACCGGGGGCGGCTCGTCCTACGATACGACATTTGAAATCGACGGTGCAAGATCGTATTAACCTGACTCGTATGTCGTATGGATATACGACAAAAATACCTCCCATTTATACATTGGCATTGTATAATACCATCGCTAACGACGGGCAATTCGTGAAGCCCCGATTGGTAAAAGAGTTGATTCGGGACGGGGTAACCGATACGGTCTTCGATATTAGTTATATCCGAAAACAGGCATGTAAACCCGAAACGGCAAGAGCATTGAGAAATATGTTATATGCGGTCGTAAATGACGATGACGGGACCGGTCGTCGGGCTCGTTCGAAAAAAGTGACCATAGCCGGGAAGACAGGAACGGTGAGAACGATAGGTTCCGACGGGAAATACGAGACTCGTTATCGAATCACTTTTTGCGGTTTTTTTCCGTATGAAAATCCACAGTACTCGTGTATCGTTCTTTTGGGAAAGCCCAATTTGCCGGGTATGCCTTCGGCCGGTTACTATTGTGGCGGCGTTTTGAAGAAGATAGCGGAGACGCTTTATTCCATGGGTCGCCTCGATGTGCCTATGGATATACCTTCGGATTCGACGAGTGTTCGGAGTCCGGCTATTTTAAAGGGGGATATTGCAGAGACAAGGCAAGTATTGCAGCATTTGGGAGTTCGGGGAGATGTGACCCAATGTCGCGATATGGAGGTCTATTGCGACAGTATGCCCGATGTCTGCGGTATGGGTGCGCGAGATGCATTGTATATATTGGAGCGTGAAGGATTGAATGTAAATATACAAGGTCGGGGAAAGGTGGTAGAGCAGTCTATCCCTTCGGGAAAAGTCATACAACCCGGTACGACGGTAATTTTAAAATTGAAATAGAAGGATATCGATGATATGAAAAATGTGGAATGTTTATTGTCGGGAATTAAGGTGGTGGAACGCAAAGGGGCGGTCGTGACAGAAGTCTCGGGAGTGGAATCGGATTCTCGTCAGGTAAAGAAAGATAACTTATTTGTTGCGGTGCGGGGAGCTTCGGTCGACGGTCATGATTTTATCGGCCAAGCTATTGCACAGGGGGCTGTTGTCGTTGTTTGCGAAGAGTTTCCCGAAAAGTCGGAGCCGCAAGTTTCGTATGTGAAAGTGGAAGACAGTGCGGTCGCATTCGGTTTGTTGGCAGCGGCATGGTATGGAAATCCTTCGAAAGAGTTGGTACTGGTGGGGGTCACCGGTACGAACGGGAAGACGACTACAGCGACATTGTTGTATGAAATGTTCCGTTTGTTCGGGTACAAGGTCGGTCTTTTATCTACCGTTTGCAATTATATAGACGACATCGCTGTTCCTGCAACTCATACGACCCCCGACCCTTTACACCTGCATCGTTTACTTCGTGAAATGGTCGATGCCGGCTGCGCATATGCGTTTATGGAGGTAAGTTCGCATTCGGCTGCGCAACATCGCATAGCCGGTCTCGATTTCAACGGGGCGATTTTTACGAATTTAACGAGAGACCACATCGATTATCATAAAACCGTCGAGGCTTATCTGAAAGCTAAGAAATCGTTTTTCGACGGGTTACCCAAAGGAGCATTCGCTTTGACTAACATCGACGATAAGTCGGGGTTAGTTATGTTGCAGAATACCAAAGCTGAAAAGCATACTTATTCGTTGCGGACTTTGGCCGATTTCAGAGTGCGGATCATAGAAAGTCGTATCGACGGCATGACTCTGGAAATAAACGGGAAAGAGGTGGAAGTGATGTTTGTAGGTAAATTCAATGCTTATAATTTACTGGCGGTTTATGGAGCGGCTTGTTTGTTGGGACAGGAGCCGGAAGAAGTTTTACGAAAGATGAGTTTATTGGTCCCTGTCGCCGGAAGGTTCCAAACTCTTCATTCTTCAAAAGGTTATACCGCTATCGTGGATTATGCTCATACTCCCGATGCCTTGAACAATGTGTTGAGTTCCATTCGTGACGTCTTGGGAAATAGAGGGCATATCATTACGGTTGTGGGAGCCGGTGGAAACAGGGATAAAGGGAAACGACCCATGATGGCTCGGGAAGCGGTGAATTTGAGCGATCGGGTAATATTGACATCGGATAATCCGCGGTTCGAAAATCCGAACGATATATTGAACGATATGTTGGAGGGCCTCGATGCCGAACAGCGTCGTAAAACTCTCGCTATCGTCGATCGCCGGGAAGCGATTCGCGCGGCTACGCAGTTTGCCCAACCGGGCGATGTCGTTTTGATTGCGGGCAAAGGGCATGAAGACTATCAGGAGATAGAGGGGGTGAAACACCATTTCGACGATAAGGAAGAAGTGGAAAAATTGTTCGCGGAAGAGAGAATTTAATAATAATTGTGAAATAGAAAGAGTATGCTGTATTATTTGTTTCAATACCTTGAATCTTCATTCGATTTTCCGGGGGCTCGATTGTTTTCCTACATATCTTTCCGGTCGGGGGTCGCTTTTATTTTGGCTTTGTTTATTGCTACCATTATCGGCCGGCGTATTATCAATAAGCTGCAAATTTTGCAAATCGGAGAGCTCGTGCGTGATCTCGGGTTGGAAGGACAAATGTCCAAGAAAGGCACGCCTACGATGGGTGGGATTATCATTATTATCGCTATATTGATACCTTGTTTGTTGGTCGGGAGACTGGGAAATATCTACATGATATTGATGTTGATTACGACCGTTTGGCTGGGAGCCATAGGTTTTTTGGACGACTATATCAAGGTGTTCAAAAAAGATAAGGAGGGGTTGCACGGGCGATTTAAAATAGTCGGACAGGTGGGACTCGGTCTTATCGTGGGATTGACGCTGTTTTTGAGTCCAGATGTAGTTATTCGCGAGAATGTGGCTGTGCAAACGCCGGGAGCAGATACCGAAGTGGTAAAATATGAATCGGAAAATATCAAGTCTACCCAGACGACCATTCCTTTTTTCAAGAATAATAATCTCGATTATGCCGATTTGGTCCCGTTTTTGGGCGAACATGCCCAGACCGGTGGCTGGGTTATTTTCATATTGCTTACGATTTTTGTGGTGACAGCCGTTTCGAACGGTGCGAACTTGACAGACGGTCTCGACGGTTTAGCGACGGGAACTTCGGCCATCATGGGTTTGACATTGGGCATATTGGCCTATCTGTCGGGGCATATAGCGTACGCATCGTATTTGAATATCATGTATATACCGGGGAGCGAGGAACTGGTCGTGTTCGCCAGCGCTTTTATGGGGGCGACAATCGGTTTTTTGTGGTATAATGCGTTCCCGGCTCAGGTGTTTATGGGCGACACGGGTAGCCTCACGCTGGGCGGTATTATTGCCGTGTTCGCTCTTTGTATACATAAGGAGTTGTTGATTCCGATTTTGTGTGCGATTTTCTTCGTGGAAGATTTGTCGGTAATGATACAGGTCGCTTATTTCAAGATTACGAAACGAAAATATGGAGAGGGTCGTCGGGTTTTCAAGATGACGCCTTTGCATCATCATTTTCAAAAACCGGGTAATGCAGGAATCAACGCTTTGATACAAAAACCGTTGCAAGCTGTGCCGGAGTCGAAGATCGTCGTTCGCTTCTGGATTGTTTGCATCATGCTTGCGGCCATTACGATAGTGACGCTGAAAATGCGATAGAAAGGGTTCTAAAATGGAAAAGAAAAAAAGAATTGTAGTGTTGGGTGCAGGAGAGAGTGGTGTCGGAGCCGCTGTGCTTGCCCAAGTGAAAGGGTTCGATGTGTTTGTCTCGGATATGTCGGTTATCCAAGATAAATACAAAGAACAGCTCGATCGATATGAAATCCCCTTTGAAGAGGGGAAACATACCCCGGATTTGATATTGAACGCCGACGAGGTGGTCAAGAGTCCGGGTATTCCCGATAGGGCTCCCATGATAGCGGCTTTACGTGAAAAGAATATTCCTATTATTTCGGAAATAGAGTTTGCCGGTCGTTATACTCGTGCCCGCATGATTTGCATTACCGGGAGCAATGGGAAAACGACGACTACACTGTTGACTTATCATATTCTGAAAAGTGCCGGATTGAAAGTGGGACTTGCCGGTAATGTGGGGAAAAGTCTGGCCTTGCAGGTAGCGACTTGCGACTATGATTATTATGTCATCGAATTGAGTAGTTTTCAGTTGGATAATATGTATGATTTCAAAGCCCATATAGCTATCTTGTTGAACATTACACCGGATCATCTGGACCGGTACGATTATAAAATGGAGAACTATGTCGATGCCAAGTTTCGGATTATTCGAAATCAGACGGAAGACGATGCGTTTATTTATTGGAATGACGATCCCGTGATTACCGAGAAATTGTCGCAGCTGCCTTTGAAGTCGCAGCGATACCCGTTTGCCGAAACTCACGAGCCGGGGACGCAAGCGTACACCGAAGACGGAGCTTTGACAATCGATACTCCTGAGGAAAAGTTGACGATGGAGACCGATGAATTGTCGTTACATGGAAGGCATAATTTGTATAACTCGATGGCAGCCGGTCTTTCGGCCTGCCTGTTGAATGTGAAGAAAGAGTATGTTCGCAAGGCATTGAGCGATTTCGAGTCGGTAGAGCATCGTCTCGAACGGGTGGCTTCGGTGCGGGGTGTACAATTTATCAATGATTCGAAAGCTACGAATGTTAATTCGTGCTGGTATGCTTTGGAAAGCATGAAAACACCTGTGGTACTTATTTTAGGGGGAAAAGATAAAGGAAATGATTATTCCGAGATAGAGCAATTGGTTCGGGACAAGGTGAAAGCCTTAGTCTTTTTGGGTGTGGACAATAGTAAGCTCCATGCCTTTTTCGAGGGAAAAGTACCTTATATAACCGAGGCAAATTCTATGAAAGAGGCTGTGGATAAGTCGTTTGCTTTGGCTACTCCGGGCGATACGGTTCTGCTGTCTCCTTGTTGCGCCAGCTTCGATTTGTTCAAAAGTTATGAGGACAGGGGCGACCAGTTCAAGGCTTGTGTTCGAGCTTTATAACCGTTATCATTATGGAAATAGAAGTATCGGAAAAAGAGAAAAGGAGAAGCGACCCGTACATTTGGGGTATCATTATCATCTTGTATATCGTTTCGGTTGTCGAGGTTTACAGTGCGATAAGCCGGGAGATTACGGGTGGTGACGTATATTCTCCCATCATCAAACATATCATGCTTCTTTTCTCCGGCTTTGTCATTACTTATGTCACGTCCCAGATACATTATAAATGGTTTAAGGTCTTGGCCTATCTGATGATACCTTTGACGATCGTTCTTCTCGTGAGCATTCTTTTCTGGGGGGATACGATTAACGGGGCAAAACGTACGATCTCGGTATTGGGAGTATCTTTACAGGGTTCGGAAGTCGCCAAAGTTACGATTGTGTTGGCTATGGCGACCGTTTTGGCGAAGACCCAGATAAAACGCGGGGTAAATATGAAGGGCGTTTTATGGGTGGTCGGTCTGGTGACGATATTCAGCGCTTTGCTGTTTACTCAGGGATTGACCAACACGTTGCTATTTATCGGGATAAGTGTCTGCATGATGTTGATCGGGGGTGTCGAATTTTATAAATTGTTCGGTATCTTATTGGTGTATGTAGTCTTGGCTTTGGCTGTCATGCAGGCGAAAGATTTGATAACGGAAGTGAAAGCACAGCCGGAGACGCAGGAGGTAACGGTACAGGATAGAAACGAGGGAGATAAGGTGATCGTCCGGTCATCGACTTGGAAAAGCCGCTTGAAAGACTTTTTCGACCCTACTCCCGAATATGAAAAAGAAACTACGCACAAGAACTTGCAGGAACATCGGGCAGCTATGGCTATGGCTCACGGTGGAATTACCGGAGTGGGACCCGGTAACAGTAGGGAATCGTCTCGGCTTCCGTTGGCGTTCTCGGACTATATTTATGCGATTATCATAGAAGATTTGGGATTTATCGTCGGTGGTATAGGCCTTTTGGTAGCTTATTTGATGATTTTGGCTCGTGCCGGTTTGATAGCTCGCCGGTGTACGAGGGCTTTCCCGGCATTGCTGGTCATGGGAATGGCGGTAATGATCGTGTTGCAGGCTTTGTTCAACATGGCTATCGTCGTGGGGGTTTTCCCGGTTTCGGGACAACCGTTACCATTGATTAGTAAGGGGGGGGACTTCGATTTGGATGATGAGTTTCGGCTTCGGTGTGATGTTGAGCGTGAGCCGTTATGCGGTGAAAGATTCCGGAAAGAAAATAAAAACAGAAAGAAAACGATTTACCGGAGGACTTGCAGGCTGCGAATCCTACCAATTTAGCATAGAAAGAATATGAAGCGAACGATAAGAGTTTTGATTAGCGGCGGAGGTACGGGGGGACATATTTTCCCGGCTATTTCTATCGCCAATGCGATAAAGGTGAAGAGCCCCGATGCCGAGATATTGTTCGTCGGAGCCGATAACCGCATGGAGATGGAGAAGGTTCCGGCTGCGGGATACCCGATTAAAGGTCTTCCCGTAAGCGGCTTTAACCGGAGTAATCCGTTGGCTAACTTCAAAGTGTTGTGGCGGCTGTGGAGAAGTCTGCGTATGGCTCGCCGTATCGTGCGGGATTTTCGTCCTGATGTGGCGGTAGGTGTGGGCGGATATGCCAGTGGTCCCACTTTGTGGGCCGCTGCGCATCGAGGTGTACCTACTCTCATTCAAGAACAAAACTCCTATGCGGGGGTCACGAATAAGTTGTTAGCATCGAAAGCACATACCATTTGTGTGGCATACGATGGTATGGAACGCTTTTTTCCTGCTGAAAAATTGGTGCTGACCGGCAATCCGGTACGGCAGGATTTGTGCAATGAGGCTTTAACTCGTACCGAGGCTGCTGCTTTCTTCGGCCTCGACCCGAATAAAAAAATTATTTTGTTGATAGGCGGTAGTTTGGGAGCTTTGACATTGAATACGGCTGTGGCAGAGTCTATTCCAGAGATTGTGAAAAGCGGAGTCCAGTTGATTTGGCAATGTGGAAAACGGTTCGACGAACGAGCTAAAATGGTATTGGAAGCAGCAGGCAATCCTACTTGTATTAAACAAATGCCGTTTATCGCACGCATGGATTTGGCCTATAAGGCAGCCGATTTGGTTATTTCGAGAGCGGGAGCCAGTTCCATATCGGAGCTTTGTTTACTTGGGAAGCCTGTGATTTTAGTACCGTCGCCTAATGTAGCGGAAGATCATCAGACCAAAAATGCCGAAGCCTTGTCGTCGAAAGGAGCGGCGATTCTCGTGCGGGATACCGAGGCTCGCCAACGGTTGATGCCTTGTGCTTTGTCGGTGGTTCACGATGAGGAATCTCTGACTTCGATGAGCCGGGAAATCGCGGCGTTGGCGCAGCGTGATTCGGCAGCCCGGATAGCCGATATAATTTTTGATATAGTCAATAAAAAATGAAACAGTATACATCTCTTTATTTCGTAGGAGCCGGAGGTATCGGCATGAGTGCATTGGTCCGGTATTTTTTGGCGAAGGGATATAAAGTCGCGGGTTATGATCGCACGCAGTCACCTCTGACTACCGAACTTAAAACCGAGGGGCTGGAAATCGTTTATGAAGAGTCGGTAGAGTCGATACCCGATTATTGTCGGAATCCCGAGACGACTTTGGTCGTTTATACTCCGGCGATTCCCGCAAGTCATGCCGGATTGGTTTATTTCAGGGAGCATAGTTTCCGAGTGGTAAAGCGTGCCGAGTTGTTGGGGCTGATTACGCAATCGAGCAAAGGCCTGTGCTTTGCCGGCACTCATGGCAAGACCACGACATCGAGTATGGCTGCTCATATCTTTCATGAATCTCCGATAGGTTGCAATGCGTTCTTGGGTGGTATTCTTCGTAATTATAACAGTAACCTTATCCTGTCGGAACAGTCGCCGTTTACGGTAATCGAGGCCGATGAATATGACCGTTCGTTCCATTGGCTGCATCCCTATATGGCTGTCGTTACGGCAACCGATCCCGATCATTTGGATATTTACGGAACCGAGGAGGCTTATTTGGAGAGTTTCGCTCGTTTCACTTCGTTGATACAGCCGGGTGGCTGTTTGATTATGAAGAAAGGTATCAAGCTGGTTCCCAGCGTAAAGGAGAATGTAAAAATATATACTTATTCGGCTCGTGACGGGGGTGATTTTCATGCCGGTAACATACGTATAGGCGACGGAACCATCGTGTTTGATTTTGTGATGCCGGAAGGGAGTGTCGCAGATATAGAGCTGGGTGTTCCCGTGGAGATAAATATCGAAAACGCAGTGGCTGCTATGGCGATAGCGTGGTTGAATGGGGTATCTGGCGACGATATGCGGAGAGCTATGGCCTCGTTCAAGGGTGCAAAACGCCGGTTCGAGTTTTGGGTGAAACGTCCCGACAGGGTAATGATAGACGACTATGCACATCACCCCGATGAATTGAAAGCTAGTATCCGTTCTGTGAAGGCTCTTTATCCCGGCCGTCGGTTGTCGGTGATTTTCCAGCCTCATCTGTACTCCCGTACTCGCGATTTCGCTCCACAGTTTGCTGAGGCGCTGTCCCTTGCCGACGAGGTTTTTCTGTTAGACATTTATCCGGCGAGAGAGTTACCGATACCGGGCGTAACTTCGAAACTTATTTTTGACAAGATAACATGCAGAAATAAAGAACTTTGTTTGCGTGAAAAGTTGTTAGAACGGATAAAAGAGTGTAACTTTGACATTTTATTGACGATGGGGGCCGGCGATATAGACCGTTTGCTTCCTGAAATAGCGGCAATCGTAGAGTCGAAATGAAAGTACTGTTGAGATTTTTGTTGATGGTAGTGTTGGTATCCTATCTGTTTGTCTCGTTCTTTTTTTTACGCTCCTATGCAGCGGAGGATAAATGCAGGGACTTACAAGTGGAGATAACCGACAGTGCTGTATTGCATTATATCTCACCAGCCGATGTATATAACTATATCGAGGATTTCGAGATGGATCCTTGCGGGAAGCCTTTGGGAGGAATCGATACTGAAAAGATGGAGCGCACACTTATGTCGAACGGGGTGTTGGGCTCGGTCGAATGTTATAAGAAAGTAGGCGGAACCGTGTGTGTGGAAGTGACACAGCGTATCCCGGTCATGCGGGTGATGGCTGACGACGGAAATTACTACGTCGATGCAGAGGGGCAGCGCATAGCTGTCAGAACTCAATATCAAGCGCATCTACCTCTGGTGACGGGACGAGTGGATAGTGTATTGACCTATCGGGATATGTTGCCGTTGGCTCGGTATATTTATAATCATCGGTTTTGGAATGCTCAAATTGAACAAATTTATGTCAATGAGCGTCATGAAGTAGAGTTGGTTCCCAGAGTGGGAGGCCAAACCATTTTGTTGGGCTCGGTACAGGATTTTGAAACGAAATTGGATAACTTGATGCTGGTTTATAAAAAGGTATTCAGTAAAGCTGGTTGGGCGATGTACGATACGGTTTCGTTGAAATTTAAGAATCAAGTCGTTTGTACCCGAAAGAAAAAATGAAATAAAAGTAACAATATATATGGATACGGAAAGATACATAGTAGCTGTCGAGATAGGAAGCTCGAAGATTACAGGCGCGATAGGAACTCGTTCTCTGAAAGGAGTCGTTACTGTGCTGGGAGTAGATACCGAACCATTGACCGGGAGTGTGAAGCGGGGTTTCGTCGTTAATCCCGATGAAGTTTCATCGAAAGTGAAACGTTTGATACGGAAATTGAATAACCGTATAGGCGCTTCGAAAAAAATCAAACAGGTGTATGTGGGAATCGGGGGACAATCTTTACATGCCGAAGACCACATGATAAGCCGAGATTATCCCGAAGGAACTCCCATTACGGAGGACATTATCAAACGCTTGCAGGAGGAAGCCCGGGAAATGCCTATTGCCGGAGCCGATATATTGGAGGTCGTTCGTACCGGAGTACTTGTCGATGATAAACCTAAATCGGGCAGAGAAGAAATCGAGGGCTCGAATCTGAAAATGAGTTTGAAGTTGATCGTGGCTCGTGACGATTTGAAAAAAAGTGTGTCCCGTTGTTTCTCCGGCGAGTCTTCGGTAGTGCGCTATATTCCTACTCCGTTGTCTACTGCTTATGTGGCGTTGAGTAACGAAGACCGCCAAGCCGGAGTCATGTTGGTCGATTTCGGTGCGGAAACGACGACAGTTTCGATTTATAAGGACGGGCTTTTGCGCTATCTTTCTACGATACCGTTAGGAGGGTATAACATTACCCGCGATATTATGACATTGAAAGTTACCGAACCGGAGGCCGAGTCGTTTAAAGTGCGGTTGGGCTCTGCTAAGGTAATGGGCGAAGAATCGAACATTACGCTTCGGGGAGAGAGTTCGTCTGAAATAAAAAGTTTGGATTTGTCGAAGGTAGTCAAAGCTCGTATCGAGGAAATCGTGGCCAATGTCAATGCTCACTTCGAGTATGCGAAATGTGACCGTAAAAGTTTAGGAGCCGGTATGGTGATTGTAGGAGGCGCATCCAAACTGTCCAATCTGGCGGAACTTATCGCAGAGAAGTGCGATATTCGTGTGAGGAAAGGAGCTCTTCGTCAGGATATGTTGTTAGATGTAGCTTCTCAATCGAAGAGTGCCGACTATTTGCAGATTCTGGGGTTGCTTTATTGCGGAAAAGAGAATTGCGTCGAAGTCTTGCCCAAGGTTGTCGATGAGCCGGAAGACGAGCCGCATGAAGAAGTAAAGCCGTTGAGCCCAAAGGAGAAAAGGGCGCAAGAGAAGGCACAGGAGAAAGCAGAACAAGAGCGTCGGAAACGGGAAGCCGCAGATGCAAAGCGAGAAGAAAAGGAACGTAAGAAGCGAGAAAAAGAGGAGAAAGTGAAGGGGCCGGGGCTCTTCGGAAAATTGAAAGAGATGGTGAAGAAGGCCGAAAACCTGCTCGATGATGAAAACGATAATTTTTAAATGGAGAACATCATGAACGAATTAGATATAAATAATCCTCAGTTACCCGATTTTATTGTTCCCGGAGCTGATGAAAAAAAACAGGACGAACCGGCAAAGATTAAAGTAATAGGTGTCGGCGGAGGCGGAGGAAATGCCGTGAACCATATGTACCATCAAGGTATAGGTGGTGTCAGTTTTGTTCTTTGTAATACCGATGCGCAAGCGTTGCGAAATTCGCCTGTTCCTGTAAAAGTGCAGTTGGGGGCTAAGGGTGAGGGAGCCGGAAACATTCCGGAGGTCGCTAAGAAATTGGCCGAAGAGAGTGCCGCCGAAGTCGAAGCCTTGTTCGACGATAATACACGCATGGCCTTTATTACGGCCGGAATGGGCGGAGGAACCGGAACGGGAGCCGCTCCCGTGGTTGCCCGTATTGCTAAGGAGAAGGGTGTGCTTACAGTGGGCATCGTGACAATCCCGTTTCTCTTTGAAGGAGAACCGAAAATATTACAGGCTTTCGCCGGTGTGGAGGAAATGCGGAAGCATGTCGATGCTTTGTTGGTGATCAATAACGAGCGGTTGTGTAAGATATATCCCGATCTTTCTTGGACGACCGCTTTCGCCAAAGCGGACGATTCGTTGTCGAATGCAGCCCGGAGTATAGCCGAGCTGGTGTCGAAAGATGGAAAAATCAACCTTGATTTCGCCGATGTACGCACGACGCTGAAAGACGGAGGAGCTGCTGTAATCAGTACCGGATCTGGCGAGGGTGAGCATCGCATGAGCCGTGCGATCCAAAATGCATTGACTTCTCCTCTTTTGAAAGAGAGCGATATTTATGGAGCGGAACGAGTACTGTTCAATCTCTATTTTTCACCCGAAGAGGGGGAGGAGCTTCGTATGCAGGAGTCCAAAGAGTTGAGCGAGTTTATGTTGCGTTTCAAGAAGAAAGTAAATGTTATTTGGGGATATACTCACGATTCTTCTTTGGGCAAGGCCGTGAAAATTACCATTTTGGCTACGGGATTCGAGGTATCTGACTTGACGTTCAAAGGGGAATATGGCGGTGATGCCGACGAGCATATCGCTCAATCGCAATATATTGTTTTGAAACCCGATCAACTCGATGATAACGATTTGTTAGAAAAGTTGGATAAGACACCCGCTTATGACCGTCCGAAAGATTTTCGCGATAATTTCGACGGTTCGGAGAAAAAAGAGGAGAGTAACGGTAGTGGCCGTCGTACCATAAGGTTTTAATCGAAAACTATAAAATAGATATAGGATTATGAATTTATTCGATCAGGTCAGCAACGACATTAAAAGTGCCATGCTGGCAAAAGACAAAGTGAGATTGGAAGCCCTGCGGGGAATTAAGAAAGAGTTTTTAGAGGCAAAAACAGCCAAAGGCGCCGACGGAGAATTGACGGACGACATGGCGATGAAGATATTGGCAAAGATGGTGAAGCAGAGGAAGGAAAGCGCTCAGATTTATACCGAGCAGAATCGTCCCGATTTGGCCGAACCGGAATTGGCCGAAGCTGCTGTCATAGAAACCTATTTGCCTAAGCAGATGACCGAGGAAGAGTTGACCGAAGCGTTGAAAGCGATTATCGCTCAGGTAGGAGCTACTACTCCGCAAGAGATGGGAAAGGTGATGGGAGTAGCTACCAAACAGTTGGCAGGGCGTGCCGATGGCCGCGCTATTTCTGCGAAAGTAAAAGAACTGTTGGCTTAATACAGAATAAATATTAGAATTGAACTATGCTTACACTAAGTGTTATTAAGGAGAATCCCGAAGAGGTGATTCGTCGTTTGGCAATTAAACATTTCGATGGCAAAGAAGCTATAAATCGGGTTCTTGAATTGGATAAAATACGTCGGGCATCTCAGGCCGAGTTGGACGGGAAGTTGGCCGAATTGAAAGTTTTGGCGGCTCAGACCGGACAACTTATGAAAGCCGGCAAAAAAGAGGAAGCCGAAGCTGTGAAAATGAAGACCGCAACCATTAAAGAGTCTACCAAAGAGTTGGAAGAGTCGATGGTGTCGGCAGAAAAGGAGATTACCGATATTTTATTGACTGTTCCCAATTTGCCGTATGCCGGAGTGCCCGAAGGCCGTACTGCCGAAGACAACATTGTGGAAAAGACCGGAGGAGTGATTCCCGAACTTCCCGCCGATGCGCTTCCACACTGGGATTTGGCCAAGAAATACGATTTAATCGATTTCGAGTTGGGTGTGAAGATTACCGGTGCAGGATTTCCTGTGTATAAAGGCAAAGGCGCTCGGTTGCAACGGGCTTTGATTTCGTTCTTTTTGGATGCCGCTCGCGAGGCCGGTTACCTCGAAATACAACCTCCTTATGTCGTGAATGCCGCTTCCGGTTACGGTACAGGGCAATTACCCGACAAAGAGGGTCAAATGTATCATTGCAACGAAGACGATTTGTATCTTATTCCCACAGCCGAAGTTCCGGTGACGAACCTCTACCGTGACGTGATTTTCAATGAATCGGATCTACCGATTAAGAATACGGCTTATTCGGCTTGTTTCCGTCGTGAAGCCGGTTCGTACGGAAAAGACGTGAGGGGATTGAATCGTCTGCATCAGTTCGATAAAGTGGAGATCGTGCAGATACAACACCCCGACCATTCGTATGAAGCTTTGGAGGAGATGAAAGCTCATGTACAGAGTTTGGTGGAACGTCTCGAATTACCGTGGCATATTTTGCGTTTGTGTGGCGGCGATATGAGTTTTACCTCGGCCATAACATTCGATTTCGAAGTATATTCCGCCGCACAGAAGCGTTGGTTGGAAGTCAGCTCGGTATCCAATTTCGAAAGCTATCAGGCCAATCGGTTGAAATGCCGTTATCGTGGAGCCGATAAGAAAACGCATTTGTGCCATACGTTGAACGGCAGCGCTTTGGCATTGCCTCGTATCATGGCAGCCTTATTGGAGAATAACCAGACCCCCGAAGGTATAAAGATACCCAAAGTGTTGGTTCCTTATTGCGGGTTCGATATTATCGATTAAGGATCGATTAAATCGTATATAAAACGGGGCGGTATGAAAAAATCATACCGCCCCGTTTTATTGAATCCGGAAAATAACAGGGTTCTTTTGTTTGTATCTTGTAACCGTTCCTTTTACTTTCTGCCGAAATCGGCGGGGATTTCGCCCCACTTCTCGGTATCCCATTTGATGATGGCATTGGCATAGACGTGAGTATGTAGCCAGCGTTCTGCCCGTGCGATAAGGTCGAATATGGGAGCATTGGCTGCGTTGGGGGCTAGTTTGGTCTTGCATTTTTTTTGTTTAATCCATAGTATGGCATTACGGCTGTCGGAATAGATGGGTATATCGGAGTCTCGCTGTTGCAAGTAGGCCAACCCATGAACGAGGGCGAGGAACTCTCCTATGTTGTTTGTCCCTTGCTCCAAAGGGCCTACATGAAACAGTTCGATTCCCGATTTCGTGTCTACTCCCCGGTATTCCATTTTTCCGGGATTTCCGCTACAAGCCGCATCGACCGATAGACTGTCGGCGATAACCGAAGGGGGTAAGATGGGAGCAGACAGTTTGTCTCGGGAGTGTTCGCCTATTTTACGCATGACATCGAAATAATCGTCGGGGGCATTGCGGAAGGCTTCGGTAGCGGCTTCCAGACTGTCGAAACTTTTGTATTTCGCTCCTTTGAAATTGTCGACTTGTTCTTTGCATTCCTCCCAAGAATCGAAAATTCCACGGGCACGCCCTTCCCATACGACATAATATTTGTATTTGGCCATGATTCGGTTATCGTTATAAATGACGGGTACAAAAATATAAAAATTGTCGTATCTTTACGCACGTTAGCGGAGATAAGCCGGTGCGATGTTTCTTTTATGTTGCCGATAAGCCGATTCTCCGTGGCATAATCGAATAGCGATGAGAAGAATTGGTATATACGGAATTTTATCGGTAGTCTTGTTGGGTCTGATCGGGTGTGCTCCCGGCAAGAGCGACAAGGAGGAAAGTGTGCGTTTATATAAAGAAGCGATAGTTTTGCTGGGGAGCGATTCCGTGACTATCGATGATTGTCTGGTAGCCCAGAGATTATTGGAACAAGCTCTTGATGCCGATAGCGAAAATATAGATGTATATTTCGGGAAGGTGTTGAACGAGTTGAATTTGTGGCGTCCGGACAGTGCTTACCGGACAGCTTCGGCCGCTATCGAAAAAATAGGAGAAACGGGGAAAAACCGTATGAAGGCTTATTTTTATACGGTAAAAGGGTTTATCGCTTATGACCGGGGTGACGAGGCAGATGCCGAGAAACAACTGTCGGAGGCCTTGTCTTTGTATGAGAGTTATTTAACGGAGGATCCGGCGAATATGGATTATCTGTTGAACAAATCGGTCTTGCTATCGGGATTGGAGGGGAAACAAACGGCTTTGGACTTTATTGCAAAGTCGCCTTTGAAAGAGGCGGATAAACAGGCGTTGATTCACTCTTTGTCGGAGTTTGAATTTCGACAGTTCGGAGAGACTTGGAGAGCGAAGCATGATGCTCTGGTCGCTAACGGGCAGACAGAGACAAATACGATATCGAATACTTTTAAGAAATGAAGCCTTTGTTTTTGGTTGGATACATGGCGGCAGGCAAGACGACATTGGGACGTCGGGCGGCTCAGCTTTTGAATGTCGAGTTTATCGACCTCGATGCTTATATCGAATCTAGATACAGGAAACGGGTATCCGATTTGTTTGCCGAACGGGGAGAAGAGGGTTTCAGGGATATAGAGCGTCGTATGTTGCATGAGGTAGCGGAGTTTGACAATGTGCTGGTCGCTACGGGCGGAGGTACGCCCTGTTTTTTCGATAACATGGAGTACATGCGTCACCGGGGAGTCACGGTTTATTTGGCCGCTTCTGTACAGACGTTGTGCAGACGCTTGTCCCATGCAAAAGTAAAACGTCCGTTGGTGGCGGGTAAAACGCCGGAGGAACTGTATGAATACATTACCGAGATGTTGAATCGCCGCGAGTCTTATTACCGGCAAGCCGATTATCGTTTCGATGCCGACGGGTATGAATCGCTCGATTCGGTCGACGAGGCTGTGCATCGGCTGGCTGTCTTGATGCAAAATCCTACTTATGGAGATGGAGCCGATGAAATATAAATATATAATTCTGGTTTTTACCGAAGTATATTTGTAAATTCGTCTTTATAAATTTAAACTTCGTGGTTATGGCTGGTAGCTTTGCTTGTAAATCGAATGCAGGGGTCGCACCCCAAGAACAATTGTTGGGAACGATGGCCGGTAACAGACGTTTGTCCATAGGGTTACCGGCGGAACATAACGGAGGGGAAAAACGATTCCCTCTGACGCCCGAGGGGGTTGCCTTGTTGACCAAAGAGGGGTATCGCGTTTTTGTGGAAAGCGGAGCCGGCGAGGGTATCAAGTATTCCGATTTACATTATACCGAGGCTGGGGCACAAGCGACAACAGCCTCAGAAGTTTTCAGATGCGATGTCGTTCTTAAAATTACTCCGTTGAATGAACAGGAGGCTGCTATGATACGTCCGGGGGTGTTTCTGCTCACATTGTTACAGCCTCAATATCAATCGGCTTCGGTCGTGCGCATATTGATGCAAAAGAAAGTTACGGCAGTTGCGATAGATTTGATAACCGATGAGCGAGGCCGTTATCTTTTTGCCGATATATTGGACGAAATTGACGGTCGTGCAGCCATTGTGCTGGCTTCGGAATTGTTGAGTAACCGGAGTGGAGGAAAGGGTGTTCTGTTGGGGGGGATCCCGGGGGTCGCCTCTTCGGAGGTCTTGATTATAGGAGGAGGCCTTGCAGGCCGTGCGGCGGCTCGTGCCGCTTGTGGATTGGGTGCTTTGGTGAGGGTATTCGATAATGATTTTTATCGTTTAAAAGCTACTCAGTTGGAAGTGAGTCCTTCTATCTTTACTTCCAATATGCACCCTCATGTCTTGGAAAACGCCATGCGCTCGGCCGATGTGGTTATTGGCACGGAAGTGCCGGAGGGAGGCCGTTTAGGAGTAAGCTATATCGAGATGATGAAACGAGGGGCATTGTTGTTCGATTTGTGTATGGATAAAGGAGGCTGTTTCGAAACGTCGAGTTGTAGCGAGGCTCCTTGTAATAAAGTGTATGAGCAATGCGGCGTTTTGCATTATTGCTTGTCGAGCGTTGGATCTGCCGTTGCCCGAACGGCATCGATGGCGTTGAGCAATTTATTAGTTCCGGTATTGATCGATTTGAATGACCCTGCCATGCTCTATGGCCATATAAAGTCGGACGAAAGGCTTCGGAATGCCGTGTATTTGTTCGGTGGAAAGTTGATTTATAAGGAGTTGAGCATACGGTTGGGATTGCCTTATTATGATATGGCTCTTTTTATGTCGATGTTTTGAAAAGATCTTTGTTTTTATCGGAACAGCTTTTAAAATAATGAATAGATAGGGACCTTACATATTTCTATGAAAATATTTCAAATGCTTACAAAAAAACACTATCTTTGCTAAAATAGTAATATTGGAATTGAAATATATCATGTTGGATTAAAATTGTAATATAAACATGACGGAAAAAACAAAAGTGAAAGTATTGGAAGAAGTCGTGGTACGATTTTCCGGCGATTCCGGTGACGGAATGCAATTGGCCGGGAATATCTTTTCCAATGTTTCGGCCGGTATCGGTGATGAAATTTCTACATTCCCCGATTATCCGGCAGAGATACGTGCTCCGCAAGGAACGTTAGGGGGAGTGTCTGGTTTTCAAGTTCATATAGGGAAAGGCGTTCACACTCCGGGAGACTTGGCCGATGTATTGGTTGCCATGAATCCGGCAGCGTTAAAGACAAATGCCCGCTATGTGAAAAAAGGTGGTGTAGTTATCATCGACTCGGATAGTTTCCGGACCAGCGATTTGGAGAAAGCGGCGTTTACGACGGACGATCCTATTCAGGAGGCGGGTCTTTCTCATGCACAAATCGTTCCGGTAGCGATTACCCAAATGGTGAAAGATTCATTGGCCGATTCGGGCTTGGACAACAAGTCTATCGTACGGTGTAAAAATATGTTTGCCTTAGGGCTTGTCTGTTGGTTGTTCGACCGTCCTTTGGAACAAGCTCAACATCTATTGAAAAATAAATTTGCCAAGAAACCGGCTATTTACGAGGCTAATGCCAAAGTTATGCGCGACGGGTATAATTATGGGAACAACATACATGCTTCGGTTTCGACTTATCGAGTGGAGTCTGCACAAGTGAAGCCCGGTATTTATACCGATGTGAACGGAAATACGGCTACCGCATGGGGGTTGATAGCCGCATCTGAAAAGTCGGGATTGCCTTTGTTCTTAGGAAGTTATCCCATTACCCCGGCCACAGATATTTTGCATGAGTTGGCCAAGCGGAAAGATTTAGGGGTAAAGGCCATTCAAGTGGAGGACGAGATAGCCGGTGTTTGTACGGCTATCGGGGCTTCGTTCGCCGGAAATTTGGCAGTGACTTCCACGTCGGGGCCCGGTTTGGCATTGAAGAGCGAGGGTATAGGTTTGGCCGTTATGGCGGAGTTACCTTTGGTCATTATCGATGTTCAGCGAGGTGGACCGTCCACGGGATTGCCGACGAAAACCGAGCAGACCGATTTGTTGCAGGCTTTATACGGCCGGAATGGCGAGAGTCCGGTGGTAGTGGTGGCAGCCTCTACACCGACCGATTGTTTCGATATGGCATTTCAAGCGGCTAAAATCGCTTTGGAGCACATGACTCCCGTTATCTTGTTGACCGACGGATTTATTGGAAATGGCTCTTCGGCATGGCGTATTCCGGAAATCGATGAATATCCCGAGATAAAGCCCAATTATGTCATGCCGGAACAACAAGGTACGTGGAAACCATACGACCGTAACGAAAAATCCGTACGTTATTGGGCGAAACCCGGAACAGAGGGATTCATGCACCGGCTCGGAGGATTGGAAAAGGATTATAAGACTAGCGCAATTTCTACTGACCCTGTCAACCATGAAAAGATGGTTCGTGCCCGGCAGCAGAAAATCGACGGTATAGCCACCGATATTCCTTTGTTGAAAGTGTCGGGCGATTCTTCTGCCGATTTATTGGTTGTCGGTTGGGGCGGAACCTACGGACATTTGTATTCTGCTGTGGAAGCTATGAATGCAGAGGGGAAACCTGTGGCTTTCGCTCATTTCAATTATATCAATCCGTTGCCTGCGAATACCGAGGAGATATTACGGCGATATAAAAAAGTGGTCGTTTGTGAGCTGAATAACGGGCAGTTTGCATCGTATTTGTCAGGGAAAGTTCCGGGTGTGAATTTCTTGCGATATAATAAAATTCAGGCACAGCCGTTCATGGTGAGTGAGTTGATGGCGCATTTTTCAAAGCTTTTGGAGGAATAGGATATGGAAGAACAAAAGGAATATACGGCAAAGGATTTTAAAAGCGACCAGTATGTACGTTGGTGTCCGGGTTGTGGAGACCATTCTATCGTGGCTGTGTTGCAGAGAGCTATGGCGACACTGGGAGTGCCTCCCCACGAAACGGTGGTGATTTCGGGTATCGGCTGTTCGTCGCGTTTGCCTTATTATATGAATGCCTATGGTTTTCATACGATTCATGGTCGTGCCGCAGCTGTGGCTACCGGGGTGAAGACGGCCAATCCCGATCTGACGGTATGGCAGATTTCGGGAGATGGCGACTGTCTGGCTATCGGTGGGAACCATTTTATTCATTCGGTACGTCGGAATGTGGATATCAATGTGGTCTTGATGAATAATAAGATATACGGTTTGACGAAAGGCCAATATTCCCCGACGAGCGATCGAGGTTTCGTTACTAAATCGTCTCCTTATGGAACGGTGGAAGATCCTTTCATTCCGGCAGAACTCGTTTTCGGGGCGAGAGGAACATTCTTCGCTCGTTCGCTCGATGTGGAGATGTCTGTTTCGCAAGAAGTATTGGTAGAAGCTGCCCGCCATAAAGGAACGTCGGTGGTGGAGCTGTTGCAGAATTGTGTGATTTTCAATAATAATATTCACAGTTATGTGGCTGATAAAGAGTTTCGTGCCGACCGGACTGTTCATTTGCGTCATGGTGAAAAGATGATTTTCGGGAAAGACAATAATCGAGGCCTCGTGTTGGACGGTTACAAATTAAAGGCTGTGACTATCGGGGAGAACGGTGTGACTCTCGATGATATTTTGGTACATGATGCCAAGTCTCCCGATAATTTCTTACATCAAAGTCTTGCGATGATGGACGGACATGAACTGCCTTTGGCAATAGGTGTGATTCGTAATGTGGAGGCTCCCGTATATGACGAAGAGGTGGATAGACAAGTAAAAGAGGTAACCTCGAAAGTACCTTATTCCTCCTTGCGTGAATTTTTGTTGACCGGGGAGACTTGGGAAGTGAAATAATGTATTTTCTCCAAAAGGGTAATAGCACCCGAAAGACTGTCTGTATAGCCTTTCGGGTGCTGTTGTTATATGTTTGAGAGACAAGCCTTTTTAAGAAATTCAGAGCTTGACTGCCTTGAAAAATTTTCTTAAATTTGTGTGGATAAATTGTGAAATAAGGGAATACGGATTGATTCATGATTGTTATTCCTGTCAAGAAAAGATATAGGTGTATTAAAAAATTGGTTGAATGGTTGTAACGTTAGTAATTTTAGCTTTATCGGCGGTGTTTTTCGTGAGTGGTAAAATTCGTTCTGATGTGGTAGCCTTGTGCGCTTTGGTTTTATTGCTGCTTTTCCACATTCTTACTCCCGATGAGGCGTTGTCTGGATTCTCCAATTCGGTCGTGATTATGATGATCGGTCTTTTCGTAGTAGGTGGTGCGATATTCCAAACCGGGTTGGCAAAGATGATAAGCGGAAAGATATTGCAGTTGGCAGGCAAGAGTGAGACAAGGCTTTTTATTTTGGTCATGCTGGTTACTTCGGCTATCGGAGCTTTTGTGAGTAATACGGGTACGGTGGCCTTGATGCTGCCTATTGTCGTGAGTCTGGCTGCCAACGCTCATATAAATTCAAGTCGCTTGCTTATGCCTTTGGCTTTTGCCAGCAGTATGGGCGGTATGATGACGTTGATAGGTACTCCGCCGAACCTTGTCATACAGAATGCCTTGACCAATGCCGGTTTTGAACCGCTTACTTTCTTTTCTTTCTTGCCGGTCGGTTTGATTTGTGTTTTTGTAGGAATGGTCGTATTGATGCCTTTGAGTAAAATTTTCCTGACCAAACGGGGAACCGAAAAGTCTGATGGTAAAAACAAGAATAAATCTCTGAACGAGTTGGCAAGGGAATATCAGCTTTCTGAGAATTTGTTTCGGATACAAATCCCCGAAAAATCGATAGTCGCCGGTAAAACGATTGTCGAGTTGAATATTCGCCAACAATATCATTTGAATATATTGGAGGTACGGCGCTCTGTTTCGTCGCAGTCCCGGTTGTTGAAAACGGTCAATCAGAAATTGGCCGATCCGGGTACTGTATTACGTTCCGGCGATGTGTTATATGTGAATGGCGATTTCGAAAAAGTGAGGGAGTTTGTTTCTCGATTTTCTTTGGTATTATTGGATGCCCATACTATCGAAGACGGCAAGGGTAACTTAACTTCCGATTTGGCTTTCTATGACATAGGTATCGCCGAGATTGTCTTGATGCCCTCGTCACGTTTGTTGAAACAGACGGTCGGAGATTCGGGATTTCGGGAAAAATTCAATGTCAATGTATTGGGCATAAGGAGAAAGAACGATTATATATTGCATGATTTGAAAGATGTGAAGATGTTGTCGGGCGATGTTTTGCTCGTGCAAGGTACATGGAAGGATATAGCTCGGCTGAGTTCGGAAGATTCCGATTGGGTGGTACTCGGCCAGCCGTTGAGCGAAGCCGCGAAAGTTACTCTCGATTATAAAGCTCCGGTCGCTGCTGCGATTATGCTTTTAATGATTCTTATGATGGTGTTCGATTCTATACCAGTGGCTCCGGTTACGGCTGTGATGATTGCTGCGATACTTATGGTATTGACCGGTTGTTTCAGGAATGTGGAGGCAGCCTATAAAACAATTAACTGGGAGAGTGTCGTTCTTATCGCCGCCATGCTTCCCATGTCGTTGGCTTTGGAAAAAACAGGGGCATCGGAATATATATCGAATAGTTTGGTTAGCGGCTTGGGCGGTTATGGGCCTTTGGCTTTAATGGCTGGTATCTATTTTACGACTTCATTGATGACGATGTTCATCAGTAACACGGCAACAGCCGTTTTATTGGCTCCTATCGCCATGCAATCCGCATTACAGATCGGAGTGAGTCCTTATCCGTTTTTATTCGCTGTTGCCGTGGGGGCGAGCATGTGTTTCGCTTCTCCATTCTCTACACCGCCCAATGCACTGGTGATGCCGGCAGGACAATATACATTCATGGATTATATAAAAGTGGGTTTGCCTTTACAGATTATTATGGGGATAGTTATGATTTTTATTTTACCTTTGTTGTTCCCATTCTAAAAAAGAATTTATGTCCCGAAAAAAGCGTCTTGCCGTATTTGCCAGTGGAACCGGCAGTAATTTTGAAGCGATTGTGACTGCTTGCGAGCAGGGTAAGATCCCGGCCGAAACAGTGGCTTTGGTTTGCGATAAACCTTCGGCTCGTGTCGTAGAACGAGCTTCACGTCATGGTGTGAAGTCTTTCACTTTCGACCCTAAGTCTTTTGCTTCTAAGGTCGAAATGGAGACCGTCATTGCCGATTTTCTCGATGAGAACGGGGTGGATTTGGTTTGTTTGGCCGGGTATATGCGGATTATTTCGGATACATTGTTATCGCGTTACGACGGTAAGATTATTAATATACACCCTTCTTTGCTCCCCGCTTTTCCCGGAGCTCGTGCCGTAGAACAAGCTATGGAGTACGGGGTGAAAGTGTTCGGAGTAACTATTCATTATGTGGACCGTACGGTAGATGGCGGACGGATTATCGCCCAACGGGCTATCCCGTACGAAGGAAACGATATCGATGAGTTATTCGGACTCATTCATGCGGTCGAACATGAACTTTACCCGGAGACGATCGTTCGGTTGTTGTCTGTTTAATGTTTGCAACGAGTCTATGTTCAGTAGAAAATTCATGGGGATAGACTTGAATGTTGATGAATGAGAGGGACTTAATCCGCTAGCTATGAGGAGAAACGTTTCCGGTTAGGTTGAGCTTGTCCGGCTTTTGGAGAGGATAGTTCACTATTGACCTCCTCCATTGCCGTGCCCCGTAGCCTTACGGGGTGTGGCATTAGCCATATAGGTGAGGTGTCACGAAGTGACGGAGGAGCTGGAAACAGTATTTCATCAGTCGGTTTATGTCGGGCCTTTAACCTCCTCGCCCTATGGGCACTCCCCCTATATTCCCTTACGGGAACACAGGGGGGGGGAGGTTGAGATGTATTCCTTTTTCGCCCTTGCTTCGATTTTATGAGGTACACAGAGAGAAAGGGGTGAAAGTGTCGTTTTGAACAGCTTTTTACCCTTTCGGAATTTTGTGGGTATTCTCCCTTCTCCCCAGCCGTGTTTTGTAGCATTATGGGGTGTTCTGTGAAATAGTATAGGGGGAGACACTGAACAATCCCCATTGATTATCGATTGAGCCCAAATCTATATAAACAAAGAGCCGCTATAAATTTTATAGCGGCTCTTTGTCGTATGGGCTTTTTATTTATGAACTTCTACCCGTTGTGTCGAGGGTTTAGTTGCATTGCGCTCCTCTGTGGCTTTTACGACGGCTTCGGCAAGTTGCTTGAAAGCTAATCCGGTAATGGTATCGTCGAGTGCCACGGGGTGTCCCGCATCACCGCTTTCGCAGATACTTTGTACAATAGGTATTTGTCCCAAAAGAGGAACTCCGGTTTCTTGGGCCAGTCGTTTCCCTCCGTCTTTACCGAACAGGTAGTATTTGTTTTCCGGGAGTTCGGCAGGAGTGAACCAACTCATGTTCTCGACCAATCCCAGTATAGGGACGTTTACCTTATCCCCGGTAAACATACTGATACCTTTGCGGGCATCGGCCAAAGCAACCTCTTGCGGAGTGGTTACTACAATTGCTCCGGTGATAGCGAGTGTCTGTACCAAAGTGAGGTGTATATCGCTGGTTCCCGGTGGCAAATCGAGTACAAAATAGTCGAGTTCGCCCCATGCGGCATCGATGATGAGTTGTTTCAAAGCGTTACTTGCCATTCCTCCCCGCCAGAGTACGGCATCGTTTTTACGAACAAAAAAACCGATGGAAAGAATCTTCACGCCGTATCGCTCGACCGGGAGAATGAGATCGCGTCCTCCGATATTCTTGGTATAGACTTCGGTGTCTTCGATATTGAACATCGTGGGAGCCGAAGGGCCGAATATGTCGGCATCCAGCAGCCCGACTTTATACCCTTGACGGGCTAACGCCACAGCTAAATTGGAGGCTATGGTAGATTTACCTACGCCGCCTTTTCCCGATGAAACGGCAATGATATTCTTTACATCGGGCAAGGGGTTCTCGGGGTTCGGACGAGCTGTTTGTCTCGCTTTTACAGCTATATTTCCTTTGATATTTACTTCTGGACTTACGAAAGTGAGAATGGCAGTTTCGGCAGCTTTTACGACCGATCGGATAAAAGGATCGGTCGGCTTGTCGAAAATGATGGAGAAACTTACTTTGTTACCGTCGATACGAATGTCGTCTTCGATCATTTCGTTAGCGACCAAATCTTTCCCGTTGCCCGGGTAACGCACTTTGGCGAGTGCGTCGAGTATTAGTTTCGGATATAGTTGCATATTGTCGTGTTATTTTGATGTTGTATTTTCTTGACTGCTTTGTTTACCGCTACGTTTTCCCCGATTGAAGCTCCGGTATGTGTCGTAAGGAATATCAACGTCGGGTTCGATGAATTGTTCACGGGGTTGGCAGACGAAACGAATATATTTGATATTCATGCCCCGTTCGAGCCACTGTTGCTCGTAGAAAGTTTTTATTTCCAGTATGTCGTCGGTTATTCCCGAATGGTAGAGATCGTCGGTCGAAACCTGTACGGGATAGCCGTTTGCTTTTACCATTTCACAAGTATAGGTGTACATGAACGGACTGTCGCTTTTCAGATGGATCAAACCTTCGGGCGATAGAATATTTTGGTATAGTTGCATAAAGCGGGTAGAAGTGAGCCGCTTTCTCACTTTTTTCATTTGCGGGTCGGGGAAGGTAATCCATATTTCTGATACTTCACCTTTGGCAAAAAAACGATCGATCAACTCTATATTGGTACGAAGAAAGGCTACGTTATTTATTCCTTCTTCGAGGGCCTGTTTGGCTCCACTCCACATGCGGGCTCCCTTTATATCTATTCCTATAAAGTTTTTTTGCGGGTAACGTTTTGCCAGACCTATGGCATATTCGCCTTTTCCACAGCCCAATTCAAGGACTATCGGATTTTCATTTTTGAAGAATTGTTTACCCCATTTGCCTTGCATCTCAAAACCTTTTTCTTGTAGTGCAGAGAAAGGATATTGGAATACATGTGGGTAGCCTTGCAGGTCGTCGAATTTTTTCAGTTTATTTTTTCCCATTTTGAAATGAATATCGACAGGTTCTGGTTAATTGACTCTTCCTAATTTTAAATGATAGTATTTTCCTGATTCTATTTGTACAGAAAGGATAAATATTTCTCCCGAATACGATTGAGTATCGATTTTCGCTTCGGTCGTTTTGCCTTGTTTTTGATATATTGTGCGTCCGTCGATTGTATACAGGGTTATGCGGTGCATGGGTTCGTACGAATTTACGATGAGCATTTTTTGCTCGAAATATGCTTTCAACGCCTTGTCGTCGATTTGTTGCTCATCTACCTCGGATAAATAACGAATGTCAAACTCTTTCCATTGAGGCGTATTCAAATAGAGAGATAGACTTTCGTCGGGGATTCCCAGCCGGCAATCTTTTTGCGGAACACTTCGAAAGACATTTTCTCCCAGTATCGGAGGCTCGGTCGGATAGGATAACATAACATTCAATCTCGTGCAATTATCGAAGGCGTGGTCTCCGATGGTCTTGACTGTCGACGGTATTTTTGCGGAAAATAAATATTTCATACCATAGAACGGCCATCGACCTATTTTTTCAGTTCCTTCGGGCAGGAAAGAAAGTCCTGCGATCCTACTGCATCCGGCAAATGCATAATCGCCTATGGTTCGGACAGACTCTGGTAGAATACAGTCGGTGAGCGATGTGCAATAATAGAATGCGCCTTCTCCTATTTCTGTTATGGTATTGGGGGCTTGTATGGAGAGTAGTTTTGTACAATGGTCAAAGGTGTAAGGGGGCAGGTTTTCCAATGGACATTCTTTTATATCGACCTCTGTTAACGAGATACAGTGGGAGAAACAACCTTCGCCCATAGATTCTAGTTTTTGAGGGAGTGTTATTCCCGTCAGAGACGAGCATCCGGCAAAACATTCTTTGCCGATAGATTGTAACGAGGCGGGTAGGGTTATCGAGGATAAGGCGGTACAGTTGAGAAATGCTTGGTTCCCTATCGAACGAAGGACAGACAGGGAGAGGTCTATTCCGGTAAAAGAGGTGCATTGTTTGAATGCATATTCGCCTATTTTTTCCAATGTCTGTGGTAACGATGTGTTCAAAGAGAAACAGTCGCAAAAAGCGAATCCTGCTATTTCCTGTAAATTGTTTCCCCAATCTATGTTTTTTAGTTTAGTACAGCCTGCGAAAGCGCCTTTTCCTATTTTTTTTGTATTCTGGGGGAGCCGTACGGTCGTTAACTCTTGAAATCCGAAGAATGTGTTTGCCGGAATACAGTTGGCATCGAAACGGGTTTGATTTCCGAGGTAAATATCTCGACTTTCGAATGCATCTATCGTACAATCTGCAAGGTCTATGCCGGTTAAGTGAAATAGGGAGTCGTTTATGAAAGTAAAATCGCGAACGTCGATTGTTCCTGAGACGGTTAGATTCGTGATTGTCCGATGCTGTTCTCCGATGAGAGATTGTAGTTGTCCCGCTTCGGTGTGACAATTGTAATTTGTCGCCTGCAAATGTTTCCCGACGGATAGGAACAGAACGATATATAACAACTTTCTCATTGGAGTGACGGCGGGTTTGATTGTTTTATAAAAATAGAGAGAGATAGGAATAAGATAAAACGGACAAGCTCGTTTTTTATACCAAGTCGCACCCTATTTTTGTATTTGCAAAGATAGTATAAACGAATGTAGAAACAAATTTTATTTGTCGGGTCGGTATGTTCGGGTGTTTTTGTTTTGACGGACAGAATGTTGAGCCTGAATTGTTGAAAAAACGGAGACTATATTTGGGGGTAATCTTTAATCTCTTGATATGCGATAATGTGCGCCGCAGTCGAGTATGAAATCCAGTACATCTTTGAAAAGTTCTTCTACATGGGATGGCACAAATACATACGACGTGTCGCCGCAATGTTTGCATATGGTTTGGGGTAAGTCGGTTAATTTTACATCGAGGTGTTCCGACATAGCCATTGCTTCGTCTTTTTCGATTATCGCATAGGTATGATGTTGTACATTTTTATAATCGTAAAAGGTCAGACAGATGACCAGACTTTTAGTGTAGTTGAATCCGACCGTAAGTGTCGACCAAGTGTCGAAGTCCTCGTGGGACATGGCGATGGTTATTTCTTCCAATGTTGACATAATTTTCGTGAATGTATTGTGGGCGAGCTATATATATATCGTAGTCATTAAATGCGGCTGTCTATGCGTATAATGTTTTCGACAATGAACAGATCGCAAATTTCTTTTTTCTCGATTTCGATGTCGTCGTATTCTTTGTTTTCACTGCGTAGGATAACCCTATCGGGATTATCGTGTTTACGAATATATTTGACCATGCGGTAATCTTCCAGCAATATGACGTAGATTTGCCCCCAGAAGATAAGCTGGGGATTTTTTTATTTCGCGGATTGCGATCATGTCACCATTGTTAATAACGGGTTTCATGCTGTCTCCGCTTACTTTGACAATGCTGCAATCGGGATTGATGAAAGGAACGTCTATACTGCCGATTACCAAATCTTCGGTAAACATGCGATCCCGCGCCAAATTACCGGCGGTTACGTCCAGACCGTATACTTTCGCCCCATTTCTTGCTTCTGGTATAATCGCTTCCGAGGGAAGGGTTAATGTGCGTATATGAGAGTGTGCATCGTTGTCTGAGGGACGAAACATATATCCTTTACCCGTACATAGCCATTCTTTCGATACGCCCAAGTCTGCGACGATTCTGTTGATAAGTGAGTCGCTGACAGGTAGTTTTCCGGTCAGGTGTTTCGAGAAGTTGGACGCATCGATCGATATGCGTTTGGCAAATTCCGACTGGGTTACTCCAAAGTTTTCCATCAATGTCTTGATTCTCTCTATTTTAGCTTCATTCTCCATAGTCGTTCACATTTTTATTTTTTATAATATGGTAAAATCACCATAAATAATTTGCTTTTCAATAAAAGCGGTAGTATATTTGTGTGGTTTTATTACCAAAACAAAGGTATAAACTTTTTTTGAAAAACAAAATAATAGATTAGTAATTAACATAGTTAGCCATGTTCCATCGGGGTATATTGCCTATAAGAATTGTAAACAAAAGGAGGAGATACACAGGCAAAACGGGTAAATGCAGTGTGAATATACCCTGATGGAAGTGTGCTAACAGAATAGGAGAAGTTATGAGAACGATTGAATGGGAAGCTCCGGCTTTGGCATCATTAGCGGCAGCACATTGGTTGGTAGCTTATGAACGGGAAAATTCGCCACGAAAGAGGGTGAGGTATGAGAATGAAATAGAGTTCGACGGAGTAGCTTATATGTTGATGTGTGAAATCGAATTAGTGGAAAGAGAACATAAAGCGGTGTCGATGATGTGCGGTATAGAGCCCCAATATACCGATATGCCGGTAAGAATTATTGGAAATATGGGAAAGGCCATCGGCGAGATTTTGCCTGTGCTGAATAACTTTTTGGATAGTTACGGTGTTATATATGTATGATATAAACAGAGGGGTGATCCGAAAGGTGTGGCGTGGTATAAGAAGGATACTTTCGGGGTATATGACGAGGGTGTACCTGTCGGATTAAAGAAAAAGGCTGAACAAACTGTTCAGCCTTTTTCTTTTTTATCGGAGAAATAGAATTATCCGTTAACTTTTGCCATGTGGGCAATCAAATCGAGTACTTTGTTAGAATAACCGATTTCGTTGTCATACCAAGAAACGACTTTTACGAATGTGTCGGTCAGAGCTATACCAGCTTTTGCGTCGAAAATAGAAGTGCGAGTATCACCCAAGAAGTCAGAAGATACAACAGCGTCTTCGGTATAACCGAGAATGCCTTTCAATTCGCCTTCGGAAGCCTCTTTCATAGCAGCGCAGATTTCTGCATAAGTAGCCGGTTTAGCCAAGTTAACTGTTAAATCGACAACCGAAACGTCCAAAGTCGGAACACGCATAGACATACCTGTCAATTTTCCGTTCAAAGTGGGGATTACTTTTCCTACGGCTTTGGCAGCTCCCGTAGAAGAAGGAATGATGTTGCCAGAAGCGGCACGACCACCACGCCAGTCTTTCATAGAAGGACCGTCAACCGTTTTTTGAGTAGCGGTAGTAGAGTGAACGGTAGTCATCAAACCATCGAGAATACCGAATTTGTCGTTCAATACTTTGGCGATAGGAGCCAAGCAGTTGGTTGTACAAGAAGCATTGGAAACGAATTGAGTACCTTTAACGTAAGTATTTTCGTTAACACCGCAAACGAACATAGGAGTATCGTCTTTGGAAGGAGCGGACATAACTACGTATTTAGCACCGGCTTCGATATGAGCTTGAGCTTTTTCTTTGGTCAAGAAAAGACCGGTAGATTCTACAACATATTCAGCACCTACTTCATTCCATTTCAAATCGGCAGGATTTTTTTCGGCTGTAACACGAATAGTTTTTCCGTTTACAATCAATTGACTTTTTTCAACATTCGCTTCGATAGTTCCATCGAATTGTCCGTGCATAGTGTCATATTTCAACATGTATGCCAAATAGTCAACCGGGCAAAGGTCGTTAATACCTACGATTTGGATGTCGTTTCTTGTTTGTGCTGCACGGAAAACGAAACGTCCGATGCGGCCAAAACCATTGATACCTACTTTAATCATTGTAATAAAACTTTAAGTGTTTATTGAATAAAAAATAACATCTTACTTTTTTCTTCTTTTTTTGTTCTGCTTTCTTAAAAACATTTACATTTGTAATATTGTTTAACAACCACAAGGTGTCGCACAACAACTCATCAAAGCAAGCAGCGCAATCAAAAAGGCAATTTTGTATTTCATACAAGTATATTTTGTTCCTAAAATTGCGATGCAAAGGTAAATATTTTTTTTGAATACAATGTATGTGAATGTGAAAATAAAAGAAAAATTTCTTTATTTGCATTGTGTTGAGTTTGAGTAATCTATCTAATATTAATAACTCGTACTATTATGAAAAGTTCATTTTTAGCAGACTTTAAAAAATTTGCTATGCGAGGCAATGTCATCGACATGGCTGTCGGTGTAATCATCGGTGGCGCGTTTGGTAAAATTGTATCTTCTGTTGTGGCAGATATTATCATGCCACCTCTCGGGTTACTGATCGGCGGTGTCAACTTTACAGATTTAAAATGGGTGATGAAAGGGCCCGAAGTAGTCGATGGGGTAGAACAGGCTGCGGTTACACTTAATTATGGTAATTTTTTACAGGCAACCTTCGACTTTTTGATTATTGCTTTTTCTATTTTCTTGTTTATTCGACTTTTGACGAAGTTAACGGAAAAGAAAAAGGAAGAACAAACGGCTCCTGCTCCTGCCCCGGCTCCTTCCGAAGAGGTGAAATTGTTGTCGGAAATTCGGGACTTGTTAAAGAAAAACGAAGAATGAGAAGGATCTCATTCTCCGCGAAAAATAATAATGCCGCTTCTGATAAGAAAGCGGCATTATTATTGATGAAAGGTTTTATAAATTATCCTATGATATACTTGCTTTTGGGCAGGTAGGATAACAAATATACGAATATGTAAACCGTAATAAACGTACACACGGCGATCAAGGGAATTGTGACATAGGCCGCATCCGAGATAGACTTGAATAGTCCATAATAGAAATTTAGAAACAGAATGTGGGCTAAGTACATTCCATAGCTTTTTACCGATATATCCGACAGCAGTTTGCAGGCTGCATTTTTCCCTTTTAAAGATAGTCGGCCGATTAGAGAGAAGAGGCCTAATGTCATCAGGAATACATTCACCGTACAGAATCCCCAACTAAGTTCCAATTCGGGCACGGTGGGAACCGTATCGATACGTGAACAGAAAATTCCGGCCGAGAGCGCAAAACCGACTATGAGTATTATCCAAGATAATGCCGCAGAAGGATAGCCGAATCTTTTCAGATAATATCCTAAAATGAAGTATCCGATGAATCCCGTGAAGTAGTAGAGCAACGGTGTGTCGTTCCAGAATGCTTCGCCTAGCACTTCGGGATAAACTAAATGAATATACGGGATAAAAGTTGTGATTATCCACAAGCCGAGATATCCTTCCAATTCTCGTTTAGATGCTTGTTGTAACCAGGGGGAAATAATCGGGGTTACCAGATAGAGCCCGATTAACATGTAAATATACCATAAATGGCCTATTTCACACCCGAAGTTCACGGGAATGTGTAAAATATTAAGTGCCATTTGGCTAAAAGAATCCCCACGGCTTAACACGTAGTATCCGGCATATAATACACACCATGCGATGAATGGATATATGATTCGGGTGAAACGTTTGCGAAAAAATGTGGAAATTTTGTCTTGCATAGGGAGTAACAAGAATCCCGACAGCATGACGAATAGAGGTACAGATGATCGGCATAATGTGGTTATGATGCCAATCCAAAAAGTATTGTCTCCGGTAACAACCGTTCCTCCTTCTCCTATATAGTAAAATTCGCTGGCATGTTGTTGAATGACCAAGTAACAGGCAATAACTCTCAATAAATCGAGCGAATAATTGCGATTCTTAATCATGAAAATAATTGTTTATGAAATGTTGGTGATGAATTTTATTGAATAATTAGTTGAAACGTAGTTTATCTCCAATGACAGTAGTTAGTATTGTTCTTTTTCGTTGGGAAAATCTTGTGTTTTCACGTCTTTTACGTAGGCCTGTACCGCTTCGGTGATCGTTGTACTTAAATCGGCGTATCGACGAAGGAACCGTGGGGAAAAACCTTTGTTGATGCCCAACATGTCGTGCATGACGAGGACTTGTCCGTCTACACCACCACCGGCTCCGATACCGATGACCGGAATGGTTACTTCCTGAGCTACCCGGGTGGCCAATGTTGCCGGAATCTTTTCGAGAACGAGGCTGAAACACCCTATCTCTTCGAGAAGATGAGCATCCTCGATGAGTTTATTAGCTTCTGCCTCTTCACGAGCACGGACGGTATATGTACCGAATTTGTTAATGGATTGCGGAGTCAGACCTAAATGCCCCATAACGGGTATCCCGGCACTGAGTATGCGCTCGATAGATTCACGGATTTCGGCTCCGCCTTCCATCTTTACACAGTCGGCATGCGTTTCTTTCATGATTCTGATTGCCGAGGCAACAGCTTCTTTGGAGTTGCCCTGATAGGAGCCGAATGGCATATCGACGACGACTAAGGCACGTTTAACGGCTCGGACAACCGACTTCCCATGATAAATCATTTGGTCGAGAGTAATAGGTAAAGTCGTTACATTTCCGGCCATTACATTGGATGCCGAGTCGCCTACCAGAATGACATCGATTCCGGCTTGGTCTATAAGAGTCGCCATTGAAAAGTCATAGGCGGTTAACATCGAAATTTTTTCGCCGCGGAGTTTCATTTCCATCAGGCGGTGAGTCGTTACTTTACGAGTATCTTCGGTATATGTAGACATAATTTTGATTGTTTGAATTTCGGGACAAAGGTACACTCAAATTTTTATATTGCAACCTTTTTCATTTTTCAATCTTGTTTTCTGTATATTTGCATAAAGTGTAGAATGGATTGATTGTACGGGGCGATCCTCTTTGCACCCGGAGGCGGTAACACAGATCGTGCAGATATGATTGCGGTTTTTCTGTGATTACAGCCGGTCGATTCTGCTTGTTTGAATGAGTGTTGATAGTATGGAGAAAGAAAAGTCGTCTCGGGAAGTTCCCGGTTGGTTCAAGATTTTAATCCTTATAACGGCTTTGCCGGTTTTTGCGTGGCCGTGGTTGATGAGCCGGGTAACGTTTGTATTTGTCGAAAAAGCCGCTGGCGATGCTTTGCCTTGGGCTTTGGTCATGTTGTTGCCTTTGTATGTGGTTTTGTCTACGTGGATTAGTTATCGGGTGTATAGTACCCGACGAGAGATTTCGTGGATTTTACAGGGCTTGCAAATGCTGGTGTATTTGGCCTTGTTTGTTTTGATTTTGTAATTTGTGATTACGGATTGTATAGATCGGGGTTGGAAAAATTGATAATGTCCATTACCATTTCATAGGCTTGTTTGGCCGGGCTTTCTGGATTGATTTCTATGGCTTTCAGATAATTTTCGATTGTGAGTTTCCAGTTTCCTTGTTTCCAAGAGACCAGTCCTTTCAAGTAGTATGCCTTGTCGTCTTTCGAGTGGGTCGAGAGCCATTCGTCGATGTATGCAAGAGCTTTTTCCAAGTTGTTTTCTGCGATGAGCCGGTTTATTTTTTCTGAGTCCATTTGCTGTTTTCTTTTGGGCAAAGATAGTGTAAACCGAGGGCAGAAACAAATATACTTGTTGACGTATGGATAATGTGACAACGGGGAAGTCCTAAGGGCAGGACTTCCCCGTTGTTTCAATTTGCATCTTTGATTAATGGGTTAGTTTTTCGGGTTTGGGTAGTTCTAATTCGTTCCCTTCGGGAGCCCAGATAAAGCCTTTGTTGTTCCATGTGCGCAGATAGCCGCCGATGTTGTTGTTAATCATCAGTAGCTGGAATGCATGTTTGCCTTTTTGCAAAGCGATGGAATTACGTGTGCGAGAATGGCGTATGAGTTTACCGTCGTTACTGATGATGACCTTTCCGTCTATTCTCAGTTCGTCCATTTCGGAGGAAAAATAGTATATGCCATCGGCGGGAACTTCGAAGTAGCCGGTGTAGCAGTATGCTCCTTTGTCTTCGATCTCCGGTTTGAATTCAAAATCTTTGACAATCTTCGGTGCACTCCAATGCGCTCCATCGAGGTCTTTTACAAAATAGAGGTTTCCCTCGGTACGTCTCAACTCGATACCGGGTTGGGTGCTTTTTTCGGTAGCCGGCATGAGCTTTTCGCGAACTACTTCGATAGAGCGTACCGGACTTAATTTCCCTGAGGGGAGCATAGTGGCTATTTTGACTGTTACATCTTTATTGATATGTAACGGATTTTCGTATTTTGTCGAACTTGTTTGAGGCTCACTTCCATCGGTCGTATATACCATAGGATAGTTGCGGCTGTTTTGGAATGTCAGCGTGGTATTTTCGGTATATGCAATACGGTCGGCCATAGGGCCTTCGGGCATGGGTATGTGGTAGTTGATGTGGTGCATATCGAGTCGGATCAATTGATTGTCGAGCCGACGAGTGAAAGAGTTGTAATCTTTTTTCTCTTTGGGTGTCCAATCCAATTCTGCCAAAGCCAGCATGCGGGGATATAACAGGTATTCGGTATACTCGGGGGTTACGGCATATTCGGTCCACATGTTGCATTGTGCTCCTAAAACGTGGTGCCGCAAATTTTCTGGAATTTTTGGAGATTTGGGGTCGTAGCTATAAGTTTTTTCGAGAGGCAGTCCGAATTTAATGGCAATGGGTTCGGCTTCGACGGCTCCTTGTCCATGATCCATATACATCCATTTGGAGGGTGTCATGATAACATCGTGTCCCATAGAAGCGGCGGCAATGCCTCCTTCTTCACCTCTCCAAGACATCACAGTTGCTGATGGAGCCAGTCCTCCTTCGAGAATTTCGTCCCAGCCGATCATCGATTTTCCATGAGCAAGGATTATCTTTTCGATACGGTGAATGAAATAGCTTTGCAGTTCGTGGGCATCTTTCAGGTTTTCGTCTTTGATTCTTTTCTGGCATTTGGGGCATTCGTTCCATCTTACTTTGGGGCATTCGTCACCGCCGATATGGAAGAATTTACCGGGAAACAGAGGAATGACTTCTTCGAGAATGTCTTGTAAGAATTCAAAAGTTTTGTCATTCCCGGCGCAATATACGTTGTCTTCCACGCCCCATTTGTTGCGTAGTTCAAACGGGCCTCCTGTACATGAATATTCGGGGTATGCGGTCAAAGCGGCAAGTGCATGTCCGGGAAGTTCTACTTCGGGGATAACGGTAATGTACCGCTCTGCTGCGTAAGCAACGACTTCTTTGATTTGTTCCTGTGTGTAGAAGCCCCGATGTATGCTTCCATCGGCATTCCGGCGTACAGAGCCAACCTCGGCGAGACGGGGATATTTTTTTATTTCTATGGTCCACAGATGGTCGTCGGTCAAGTGCCAATGGAAATAATTCATTTTGAACATGGCCATGATGTCGAGTTGCTTTTTTACAAATTCCACGTCGTGGAAGTGGCGACATACGTCGAGCATCATACCTCGGTATCCATAGGCGGGTTCATCTTTGATTTCCACACAAGGGATTTCCCATGCTACGTTATCGATAATCGTTTCGCTCTCGATTTGGGGAGGAAGCAACTGCATAACCGATTGCATGCCATAAAAGATTCCTTGCGGAGTTTTGGCTTTGACAATTACCTTTTTGGGGGTTACTGTCAGTTGGTAGCCTTCGTTCCCTATTTTTAGTGACTTGTCTATTTGCAGACTGATAGCGTTTGAGCTTCCGCTGTTTTTTATATTTAGATTGTATCCTGTGGAGTATAGGATTTTTGACTGGAAATAGGCCGCTACTTTTTTTAAATCAGCTCTTTGGTTTTTCCCAATGGCAAAAGAGGTTTTGGAATTTAAAGTAAAATGTCCGTTTTTCTGAACCAAACTTTGGGGAGTGGGAGTGATGTCCAAATGGTTGTCTTGACCCATGATTACAGAACTCGATAGGACGAGAAGACAAATCCATAGGCAAGAAATAGAAAGAGCTCTTTTCATTATAAATAATTTTTATGAGATGAATAATAGGGTCGTTAGTTTTCTCCGTAGTTTACAGTAATGTTGATTACATTCATGTTGTTTACTTCTATTTCGACAGTTTGGTATCCCGATTTTTTGAAGATGAGATATTCGTGATTGCCGGTAGTGAATTTGAACTGACCTTTTGCGTCGGTAACAGCAATGGTTTTTCCGGTGCTTTTTTCAATAATCTGCATATCGGGAACGAGGGTAGCCTGCACGTCACGCACTTCTCCTTTCACTTCCATTTGGCGGGAACTTTTTTTGTTTTTAGGTTTTACGATTTCGTCATTCCCGATCGTCGATGGTTCTCCCGCCACGATAGTTTTCGACAAAATGATATTATTCGATGCTTGTCCTACTTCCAAAATGAACTCGCCGGCTTCGACGAAGCGTTGGTTTTTCTCGTCGACCAAATAGAGATCGGAGATGGGTACTTGAAGTTGTACGGTGCGGGTTTCACCGGGCGCTAATTCTATTTTTTTGAAGTCGCGCAGTTGTTTTACCGGTGTCACATAGGTACTGGCTTTGTCTCGGACATATAATTGAACTACTTCTTTACCGGTGTATTTCCCCGTATTTTTTACTTCTACTGTGGCGTGTATCGTGTCGTTCAATTCGTATTTGTCTTTGTCGGTGGAGAGATTCTTATAAACGAACGAGGTGTAGGAAAGTCCGTATCCGAAACTATATAGAGCCGAAGGAGCCGAGAAAACATAGTCCCGTCCGGGTGAGTCGTAGCTTCCGGGGTTTTTGTAGAATCCACGGTCGGACGGCAGATAGTTGTAGTAGACAGGCAAATGTCCGGTGCTGCGAGGGAAAGAGAAAGTGAGTCTTCCCGAAGGAACGACTTCTCCGAATAGGATATCGGCAATGGAGTTTCCGGCTTGTTCACCGGCATACCATTGGACGAGTATAGCGGGCAAATTGTTCTTTTCCCATTCTATGACAAAAGGTTTTCCTGTTACCAATACAAGTATGACGGGAGTGCCGGTTTGATATACTTCGCGTATTAGTTGCGATTGCGCGCCCGTGAGGTTCAAATCGTTCAGGTCGAACCCTTCTCCGCAAGTGGAGCTTTTGTAGTCACGGGCCAAAGCGGCACTGGCGCTACCGCCGAAAATTACGGCTACTTCGCTGTTTTTGGCGGCTTCGACCGCTTCGGCTATTCCCGATGTGTCCAATGATGTGAGACTGCAACCTTTGGCGTAGTGTATGGCGGTGTTTTTGTTTACCCGGTTCTTGATACCTTGTAGCGGGGTGACACCGTCTTTGTTGTTGCGGCTCCAAGTGTAATCTCCGAATTGGACTTGGTCGGCATTGGGCCCGATAATGGCGATCGATTTCAGGCTTTTGGCATCGAGCGGCAGTAACTGGTTTTCGTTTTTCAGCAGGACGGTCGATTCGTCGGCAATCGTTTTGGCGAGTTTGACGCTTTCCGGGGAGTGTCGTTTACGGTTTTTGAAGGTTTTTCCGTAAGGGTCTTCAAAGAGTCCCATAGCGAATTTTGCGAATAAAACCCGGCGGACGGCCGTGTCGAGAATTTTTTCATCGAACTGGCCTTTTTCGATCAATCCTTTCAGGAAGGGATAGCATTTGCTCGATGCCTCGGCATCGAGCCCGGCGGAAATGGCTTGAATGGCGGCCTCAGAGGAGTTGCGGGCTGTGAAATGCAATGTTTTGAGCATTTCGATAGCACCCCAGTCGGAATATACATATCCTTTGAAGCCCCATTCGTCACGAAGTATATCGGTAAGCAGATAATGTGATGCTGAGTTGGGTATATGGTTCCAAGAGTTATAGGTTGACATGACTGCCAATATTCCGGTGTTTTTAACAACCATTTCGAACGGTTTGAGATAGATTTCGTGCAAATCTCGCAATCCGCATTCTACCGAGGCTAAATTTAATCCGCTCAACGGGTTGCCGTGCGGGCCGTAATGCTTCAACATGGGCGATATGCCGTTTTCGAGATACCCCGAAACCTCCTCGATGCCGAAAAGGCCGCATAGATATGGGTCTTCCCCATAGGACTCTTCGACCCGTCCCCAACGTAAATCGCGTACTACGTCTATACAGGGGGATAGAACTTGTCGAAATCCCATGCTGTGGAGATCGTCGGAAATCATTTGCGTTTTCTTTCGTGCCAGTTCGGGATTAAAGGTGCTCCCCAAAGCGATGTTTTGGGGATATATGGTGGCTCCGTCGTGCACAGCACCGTGCAGAGATTCTGCAACCGTGAAGATGGGTATTCCCAACCGGGTTTTTTCTACCATGTATTTTTGAATGAGATACATGCTTTTAGCGCAATTGTCGCCGGTGAGGGGAAAGCCTTCGACAAATCCCCATGAAGTATTACCTGCCCAATCGGTCAGTTTTTTCATATCGAGCTCTTGCCTGTTAAAAATTTTCGAAGAGTGTATGTGCCGTATTTGTGCGATTTTTTCATCGACAGTCATGCGGTTCAGCAAGTCTTCTACGCGTTCCTCGATGGGGAGATTTTTGTTTTTGTATGGTAGGGATTGGGCTTTTGCCATATCGAGGGTCGATGTGGCGGTGAGAAGGGATAAAAAGGCTATAAAAATTTTGTGTCGCATAATGTGGTATGTTTTTAAGGATTCTGTTTCTGTAAAAAGACAACCGACATAGGCTTTTTTACATAGGAGAACCGGGATATTTAAATGTTTTTATAGGTTTGTTGTAATTCGATGAAGTATTTTTTATAGATTTCTTCGACAGCAGAAATCGCATTTCCGGTAGAGGTACTATCGTAGCGTGTATCGGAGTCGACCCAATTTTTTTCGATTTGGAAATAATCGGGTTCTTGTGCGGTTTCTCCTCTCAATAGAGCCAGTTTGTAGTCGACCCATGCTTCCCAACGAGGCAGATACATGTCTCTCATCAACCCGCTCCATTCTTTAAGGGCGTAATCATGGAGTTTTGAGTCGTGGTTTGTCCAAGTGGTAATTTGTCTTTTTGCGTTTGCAACGAAACGCTCCTGTTCCTGAGGCGTACAAGCGGCGTTGCGTGCTTGGTTTATCCATGTTCCTACATTGAACTCTTTGCGGGTGGACAGCAGTTTGTCTTCGTCTCGAATGAGAGCGAGGAATTTGGAGGAATAGGTTTGAAATCCTTTTAAATCGTTTCGATAAAAGGCGTTTACCGCCTGTTTGTGAAGATATTTTGCGTAGTCACCCAAAACTTGTCGTGTGAGATCTACCAAATCATATTGATAGGTTTCGGATTGTGCGAATTCGTGTCGGACATTATACATGTATTCCCATGCTGTAACGATTTCTGCGGGATCATAGAAAATCTCGGCAGTACCCCATGACGAGGCGTGTTTGATTGTATCGGAGGGGCGTGCACATATATAAGATTCGACGGGCCCTCCTATTTCATTGTGACATTCGTAAATGGTTTTCGACAGAATTTCCCAAACTCGATTGCAGTTTGGATCGGCTTTACCGTACCGATATTGCGTATATTGGTTCACCCAGTCTTTTATATCGATGCTATCCTCTCTCCAAGCCATGTCGTATACCATGTCATATACGACGGGAATCGTACCGATTCCCTCGGGAGCTGTTCCTATTCCACATAGGTTTTTTCCCAACGGGTGGTTTTTGGCAAAGACTACACCAGAGGCATAACTGCTCATTTTGCCATGCAGCCCTGTTTTCCCGCCGAAATTGGGCAGTGCGCACCAAATCCAGTCGTGGTGCATGTGTCCTTCGGCTTTGTAAAACAACGAGTTTTTTATGCCGCCCCATTGGGGACGCTCGCATGCCATGAGGTCGAGAATGATGGCCTCGCCATGTTCCAACCCTTCCAATAGGTCGCGCATGGGGTTACTTTGCCAGCCTTGTATGATCCATATAGCTTCCGGGGTTTTGCGTCTCATGGCTTGCAGTATTTTTTTAGCCGCGGCTTTTACATCGATACCTTCCGACTGACCTCCTTCGTGGAATGGGTCTCCGGCGAAATAGACGGCTTTACCGAACAGTTTTTCCTGTTCGTCGTAGTATATGTCGGCGATTTTATCGAAAAGGGGATCGTTCGGGTCTAAGAACGCAGGACGCTGATAGGTTTGCCATTCACCTTGTTCCTTGATGTTGGCTTCGGGGAATTTTTCTTTCAAACTGTTGGGAACCATGCCATAGAATCCTTGAAAGACGGGAGCCATACCCAACTCTCTCATGCGACGCAGCATTTTTTGTTGGAGGTCGGTTTGCCGGTCTATGAATTTTTGGGAAACGGGGCCACCGAAGCCTTCGAGATTACCCATGAGCCACCACGCTTCATAGCCGGCTCCGGGAAGGAATTCCGATATTTCTTTTTCGTTATATCCCAGTCTTTTGAGCGTATTTTGCCAAACGGCGTACTGGCTGTTGACAGCCATGAGAGGGAGATTGACACCTTGCAGGGCCATGCGGTCTATTTCTTTTTCCCATTCTTCCCACCCCCAAAAAGCCATAGAGTAGCTATATGTGCAATAATTCAGATAATACCGCAGGGGTTGAGAGGCTTCGATATGAACCGGTTCACCGACTGCGGGCAGTGTATCGGGTATGGAAGCCAGATTATCGCCACACCAAGAAACAGAGGCATGGCAATAGTGGCGCAGATAGTGGTTTAGTCCGCGTGCCATAGAGATTCCGTTATTCCCTTGTATCTCTATTTTATCGCCATTCTGCCTTAGTTCGAAGAAATCTTTTTCGGCAGGAACGAGCGTAAAGATGAAATCATCGGAGTGCGATGGCACAATGCGTCCGGCGAGCCGGGCGGCAGAGTCTGTATATTCCGGAGTCCGGGAGCAAGAGGTAATACATAAGGCTATGAGTCCTATGAATAAGAAACAGTGTCTTGACATGGCTTTATGAAAGTTTCAATTAAATTTATTTACATATAATGTCTGTGAATACAGGATAGTGGTCCGAAATTTCACCCAAATCTATCGTTTTTCCCTCGATATTTATTTCTCGCACGATTTTGCTGCCGACTATCTTTATCTTATTCTTCCCTTTTTTGCTCAATAAAATGAAGTCGATCAATGCGCCGTTGTCGGTTCTTCCGGGGATCGTGTTGCCGACCGTGTCGCTTGCAATGATAAAATCTTTTTGGTATAGAGGAAAAGATACATTGCTTCGCGACCAGCGGAAAGAGTCGTTGAGGTCTCCGGCCACGAATACGGGTTTTTTCATTTCGCGGGAGTCGTTGCAAATGATTTTAGTTCCTTGTCTGCGTTTTTCGTTATTGAGGTCGGAATGTGTGGCGATGAATACAAATTTTTCGAGTTCCAGTTGAATGGCCGCTCTCGGCTCGTCTCCCGGGAGATAAGCGATGTACCGGCTGACAATCGGCAGATTTTTTTTAACCAATGCGCCGCAACCGATGCTTCCCTTCTTGTCAAACCGAGCCGCATTGGCATACACATCGGTATATTCGATTCCTGTATGTTCGGCTATTTCGCGCAGCAAATAACGGTTTCCACGGCTTTGAGAGGCACTGTCCAATTCTTGCAAGGCGATGACATCGGCATCCAGAGCTTTGATGACTTGTGCAAGTTTTTTCACGTTGCCTTCGTTGATTTCTCCCGGATCATAGCCTCCTTTGCAATAATGGGTGTTGTAAGTGAGTAGTCTGATTGCTCCCGGGGCTTTGGGATAGGACTGCGGTTTTACCGAGAACAATGTCCCGGCCAAAACAATGGAGAGTAATATCGCTTTCTTCATGATGTGTTTTATGTGTTTGTCGGCTGTTTTTATAGGGATAAAAAGAACTCGAAGTTCATTGATATGGACTTTGATAATTGTATAAATAAGTTTAATAAGAATGACTTATCTCTTGATAATCTTTCCTTTGAATGCCGTGCCGTTATCTGCGAAAATTTCCACGATGTATATTCCGTTCGATAAAGAGGAGATGTCGACCGATGCCGTGCCGGGGTTGTTTGCCTCTAATTGTTTTTGACCGGTCATCGAGTAGATGTTTATTTTTCTGACGGGGGATTCGCTTTGAATGTTTAATGTGTTTTGTACTTGGGTGGGATATATTTGAATCGAATTGCTTCGGGTAGCATTTTCGATTCCACTTAGCCCGGGAATCTCGATGTCTACATAAACGGGGTAGTGGTCGGATATCGATCCTAAGTCAATGACAGACCCGTTTACTTTCAGTGTGCGGACAATGTGTGTCTCAACGATTTTAATTCCCGAGTTTTTATAATCTTTGAACAAGATATAATCGATGAGAGCCCCGTTGTCGGTCCGACCCGGAATGGTGTTACCTTCCGTATCGCTGACGATAGAAAATTTATCGGCCAGTACGGGGAATGCGATTCCTCCGTTGCCCCATCGGTGAGAATCGTTCAAATCGCCGGCGAGGAAACAGGGTTTATGGATAAAGTCGGTTTCATTGACCAATGTACTTGCGCTTTGGGTTCTTTTTGCATTGTTCAGGTCGAGGTGGGTGCCCATGAAAGAGAATGTCTCGAAGTCTACCCGTACCGCACTGCGGGCTTCGTCGCCTGCCAACGGGATAATGTCTTTCTTTACTACTTTCAAATCTTTTTTAAAGAGTAGTCCCGGACCTACTTTACCGCCATTGATGGGGGCTAAGCCTCCGAAGAAGTGCTGATAATCGAGTCCGGTGAATTCGGAGATTTGTTTTAACAGATCTCTTCTTCTACGATCGCTCATGGCGCTGTCCAGTTCTTGCAGGGCAACCACGTCGGGGTCGAGGGCTTCGATAACCGAGGCAAGGCGCCGAGTGTTGTAATCGTCGATAGAGCCGGGGTCGCTTCCTCCTTTGCAATAATGAGTGTTGTAGGTGAGCAAACGAATGACATTTTCTTTTTTGGGGTATGTCTGAGCGTTCAAACTGATGTTCAGACAGATAAAAAACGCGAGTAATAGAGTAATTTTTTTCATGATAAATGTTTTTGTTTTGAAAGCCGACGTGTTGTCGAAAATCTTACGGCTATTTATATACAAGACAAATATATAGTGGAAAAGGGTAGTCTGCAAATTATTTTTTTTGAGAGGAAGCCGTCGGTCGTATCGGGGAATAATCGTTATTGGCGTTCTATGGCTGGGTGAAAGTATTGTGTTTTTGTTGGTGTTGTGGGTTCAGTAGAAAATTCATGGGGATAGACTTGAATGTTAATGAATGAGAGGGGGTAAAAAGATCGGGGTTTGTGCTTTTGCTTGTATTCTAACCCCCTCGCCCTTCGGGCACTCCCCCTATATTCCTTGCAGGAACACAGGGGGAGAGGTTGAGATGTATTCCTCTTTCGCCTTTGCTCCGATTTTATACAGAATACCCCGCCATGCTGCGGGATACGGCAGGGGGAGAGGAGGCTTACCCCTGTCATTACCGCTACCGGTATTATTTAACCCTCCCGTCACTACGTGCCACCTCCTCTATATTTTGCTGGGCAAAACACCCCGTAATGCTACGGGAGACGGCAGGGGAGGAGGAGAATACCCCACAAAGCTCCGAAGGGATAAAACGGCTCAAAGTGATACTTTCAATCCTCTCCCTCTGCTCATCGCAGATGAGATATGGGGAGTGTCCGAAGGGCGAGGGGGCTGAAAGTATCATATAATCTTTGATTGAGGGGGTAGAGGTATAAAAGGAGGATCCCCACTAAGAAGCTGTTTTAAATTTATTGAGAAATAATATTATCATTGCAAGCAGGTGGGTTCCGGCCATGTTGAGCCCCTGTCTCGCATCTTGAATCCCTTGATTTTTGTCAATAGCCCGCTATTGGCTGCATATCTCGGACTCCAATCTGCTTCAACATAGGGCTCAATCTGTCTCGGAATAAATTTAAAACAGCTTCTAATTATCAACTGAGCCCCTAATATCGCTAACGCAACGAACTATATTAAAAAATTCACAAAACGAGTAAAAATACAGGACAAACACGAACACTCCCCGCTAATTATCGGCTGAGCCGTGTTGTGTTCGGTTCGGTCTCTTTATGGGAAAAAGAAAACCGGCAAGATATGGAAAATATCTTGCCGGTTATTGTTATTGGAAGAAAAAATTGTTTTCTACTTACTTTTTAATAAACTTGGCTACCTTTTCACCGTTGGCGGTTACTACTTTGATGGTGTAGATACCGGGTGCGAGGTCTGCTATTTCGATAGTTTGAACATTATCTTTTACGCTTTTTACACAAGCTCCCGTAAGCGAGAAGATGTCTACGCTCTGTACTTCTTCGCCTTTCACCGTGATGTAATCGGCTGCCGGATTCGGTCCTACTGCAATGCCGTTGTTTTCTACCTTGTTTATACCAGAGGTGTATTCACTGACTACTTTAACGAATACTGTTTTTAATACCAAAGCCGGGTATTTTTCGTTTGTCATTTCACAACGGTATTCTTGATTCAGGTTCGACTCGTCGAAGCAGAACCAACCATCGGAAGCATCGGGAGGTGTGATTACTTCTCCATCGAGATTTTTCCATGTGTAGGTTGTGATATTACCATCTACGTCATATTCGCTGGAAAGGTCGATATCTTCTCCCACGGCGATTTCGTATTCACCGTCGGCATTCATCTGTCCGATGGGATATCCGCCGGCAGCTTCCCATTGCAATTTGTATCCGCTACCCAATACTTTTCCGGTAGTAGGGTGTACCGGCAATGTAGAGAATGTGTAGTGATTGTCTTCAATATTGAACAACCAATCGAGGAATTCGGCCGGACGACAATCTGTGAACAAGAGGGAGTTCTCGTCGGAGAATGCGTTTCTGTAACCGGCCAATTGACGACATTTTCCAGTGGATCCGCTCATATCCAATTGTTTGCAGTTTAAATTACGACGAACGTGCATATAGCAATCCTTGTCTTCGTTCGTCATTTGGATTCTTACAGTATCCAATTGGGTATTGGAGATGTGGACAACGGTAGCTTTACAATTGGTTAGTGAGAATTTTCCTTTCAAATTTTTAACGGCAGGCAGTACCGGATACCATCTATTATCTCCTTCGGAGTTTGTCCAAGATAAAGAACTCGTTTTTCCATTGAACGGAGCGCTGGCATTTGCACATACCCCAAAAAGGGTTTCAACATATCCATCGCTGTAACTAAGCCAAATTTTTCCCTCGGAGTTTTTCCACGTGTTCATGTCGTCCCAAGAGAATCCTTCGCGATTGATGTCGATACCCATTACTTCGGCATTGCATTTTCCTTCAATGGCAGAGGGTTGTTTGAAGAATGCCGCATACTCTTGGGTTTCTGTTGCGTCGAAATTGAATGTTTGAGTATCTTCTTGGGCGAAGCCAACCAAAGAAAAACAACATAAGAAAGCAGACAGAGCGACTTTCTTACCTAAAAAAGTAAACTTTTCCATACTTAGAATTTTTTAGTTAATGATAAATTAATATTTGGGTGTTTATTATAAAGACAGATGCTTTTTGCGAGAGGGTAGTCTGTCGGTCTATTTTTTTTAATAGATTGTGAATTTTATATTTGGATAGAGAATGCAGGTGCAGAAGTTATGCTTCTGCACCTGTATTCCATGTTATACACTTAGAAGTCCAGCCCGTCGTTCCAACCGGGGTTCTGTGTTAAAGCTCCGTTGGTGAGCGATCTTTCGGTGGTGGGTATCGGGAAGAAATAGTCTCTTTCTTCGTTCCACTGGCGGGGTTCTTTCTCGATGTCGTGGCAGATGATGTTGCCTTTGTCTCCATCGGTCAAGACGAACTCTTCGCCCAGCTTGTAGAATTTACGAATGTTCTTCACCGAAGGTTTTTTGCCTGTGTAGATGCAGATGTCCACTTTTTCTTTGTCACCTGCGATTCCATCGTTCATGTCGAACACGTCGTAGCGGTTGTCTCCCGATCCTTGTGTCAAACCGGGGAAGTACATGCCGAGGAAAGGCTGCTCGAACATTTTTCCTTCTTTCCATCGGATAATGTCGTAATAACGGTGTCCTTCGAGGCAGAGTTCGATGGTGCGTTCGCGACGTATTTCGAGGATCACGCCTTTGTTCGGGTCGGTGACATTTCTATAACCGGTCTCGGGTGCGCACAAATAGGGGTCGGGGTTTGCGTTGGCGGCAAGCATGTCGATGTTGGGCATGCCCACGCGGTCGCGGATTTTCTTGATGGAGATTTCGAGGTCTTCCTGTGTCAAGGTTCCTAACTCGGCTTTCGCTTCGGCGTAGTTCAAGTAGACTTCGGCGGCGCGGAACAGAATGTAGTCGTTGGAAGATCCCATGTATCCGTCGCCCGATGCATCGGTTACCCATTTGATGATTTGGTATCCGGTGGTCGACGAGGAGAAGTTGGGCGATTCCACTTTGTCGCTATTGATACGCATGTAGCCCGGACCTACGACGGTTTGAGTGAGGCGAGGGTCGCGGTTCTGCATTTCATCGTAGTATTGCATGGTCTCATAGCCGGGTTGGTCGGTGAAGCGGTCACCGTTGGTCATGAGGTAGCTGTTTACGATTTTCTTGTTCATGCCGGGACGTCCGTAGGTTTGTGCCATGGTGTTGTAATTAGCCTCGTGCTTCACACCTTTTGTGTAGTCGTAGTCACGAGCCAATATAACTTCTTGTTGTATGGCGTTCATCGAGGCAAAAAGGTCTCGATAGGGTTTGTCTCCCGACGTGTAGATGCTGTAAGGGCTCTCATCGATAAACCGCTTGGAAATGGTGGCGCATTCTTCGAGGAATGTCTCGTATCCTGCGATTCCATGGTATTTACGGAATGTTCCTTCGAACAGGCATATTCTCGATTTGAGGGCCATAGCCGTCCATTTGGTCACGCGGTACAGTTCGGAGTTGTCGTCACAGTAGTTGATCGCATAGTCGATGTCGGACATGATCGAGTCCATGACGAGCTGGCGGGAGTCGCGAGGCTTTTTCAAGTCGGGGTCGTTCGATTCCAACGGTTTGTTATACCAGGGTACATCGCCGAATCTTTTTACTTTCTCGAAGTAGAAATAGGCTCTGAAAAAACGTGCGATACCATCGTAGTGCTCCCGAGCTATTTTGTTGTTACAGCGATGGGAGTATTTCAAATAGAGATTGATTTCACGCAGGTAGTCCCAGTTCCAGCCGCCTCCTTTGGTGGGGACTGTGCGGGTGAGCCCGATCGTCGTTGCGGGTAGAGTAAAGATGTTAACTATGTCTTCGGATTCTCCGTAACCAGACGCTGCTCCCGGGAACTGGCTGTAAAAATGGTTCGTGAAAGTCTCCAACTCTTCCTCTGTGTTGAAATAGGTTTCGGGAGAAAGAGAAGAAAGCGGGAAGCGGTCAAGGTCGTCGGTACAGCCGGTCAACCATAAACCTGCAACAGCCGCAACTATATATTTAATGTTCTTTTTCATGAGAATAAGTAATGAAAGTTATTAGAATGTAATATCAAGACCGAAAGAGAATGTTTTGGCAAACGGATAGACCCGGGCGCTACCATCGGTAGAGAATTGTTCGGGGTCGATGTATTTGCTTTTGAGAGCCGTCCAAGTGACCAGATTGTCACCGCTGAAATAGACGCGCACGCGGTCGATCCGGGCTTTCCGGGTGAGGTCGACCGGAAGGGTATATCCGACAGTGAGGTTTTTCAAACGGCAGTATGCGGTATTTTGCAAATAGCGGTTGTTTACTTTTGCCAAATGGCGGTCTCCCTGAGCTGCATAACCTCTTAATTTAGGGAAGTAAGCGTCGGGATTGTCCTCGCTCCAAACATCGTCCAAGAAGTGCTCGGGCACGAACGAAGAGTAGGGACGGGCATATCCACCCCAGAAGAGCATGGCGTTGCCGTCGGGGTAACGGTGCTGACGACCTACACCTTGAAAGAAGGCCGAAATATCGAACCCGTTCCAGCCGAGGTTGATGCTTCCGCTGTAATTGTAACGGGGGCGGGAGTTGCCGATGACACGCATGTCACCACGATTGTTTGCCGTTTTTTCACCGTCGTCGATGCGACCGTTTCCATCGAGGTCTACGAATTTGGGGTCACCGGCTTTCAGACCTTTGTATTTGCCCGTTGCCGTTTGCAAGATGTTTTTGGCGATGAGCGAGTGGTCTATTTCGGCTTGGTATGCGGCAGCCTCTTCATCGGTTTTGAACAAGCCGTCGATTTTGTATCCCCAGATTTCGCCGATGGTCATGCCTTCGTAGTATTGAGAAACGTTGAAATCTTTGGTGGGGTTATCGTATTTCGTGATTTTGGAGATGTTGTCACCCAAAGCGAAAGATACGCCATAAGTGAAAGGTTTGCCGGCTAGGTTGAATTTGTCGTTCCAGCTCAAAGTCAGTTCATAACCTTTGGTGCGCAAGTCGGCGGCATTTTCTTTCGGTGAAGCGGCTCCGTATACTCCGGGTAGTGTCTTACCGGGGACGAGCATGTCCTTCGTGTCGCGAATATACAAGTCTCCGGCGAATGTCAACCGGTTGTTGAAAAATCCGAGGTCTAGACCCAAGTTCCCATGAACAACGGTTTCCCAAGTGAAGTTACCTGCTGTGGGAGCGGAGACGGATGCGTAGGTGAGGAATTCGCCGTTTACCAGATAGTTTTGTTGCAACAAATCCAATGTCTGTATATAGGGGTAGGGGCTGGATATGGCCTGATTGCCGAGCGACCCGAACGATCCGCGGATTTTGAAATTGGAGAATGTGTTGCGTATGGGTGCGAAGAAAGGTTCTTCACTTACACGCCAACCGGCCGAAACCGAGGGGAATACCGCTGCTCTCTTGTCCCTGCGGAAACGCGAAGATGCATCCCAGCGGAGGTTTACTTCTGCCAAGTATCTTCCTTTCCAGTCGTATCCTACACGTCCGAAGAAACTTTCGAGTGCCCATTCGTATTGTCCTCCTTCCAAAGAGACACCTTCGGTGTGGTTACCCAAGTTGAAGTCGTTCAGGTTGTTGGATTGTATATCCATCATTGTGGAGTAAAGATTCTTTTGATAATCTTGCTCGTAGTTGAAACCGACGAGTCCTCTTATGTGGTGGTGGTTGAATGTGTTGTCGTAGCTTAAATAGGCATCGACCATGTGGTAGTACTCGCTATTATTACGTTGACGCAATTTGTTTTTGAACAGGTCTCCTGTTACCGGGATAATGACTCCGGGCTCCGTCGAATATTCTGCGGGGGCCGTACGGACGACTTTGTCCTGCGTATCGTATCGGAAACTGTAATTAGCGTGCAATGTCAAACCTTTATATAGTTTGAACGTAGCGTTTACCGATGTTGTCAAACGTTTGAATTTATCGTCTGTAAAGGTGTTACCATCGGCGGTCATGATGTGTACGCCATCGGTGGGTTGTTGCGCAATGATCGGGGTACTGAACACGTGGGTTCCGTCGGGGTTGTAAGGCATTAAGAAAGGCATGGCATGGAACGTGTAGTTCGCGATGTTGTTGCCGTTTTCCAAACCGGGCGCTTTGTAGCGGGAGTGATACAAATGGCTGGTGACCGTCAAGTTGAACCAGTCTTTTATATCGCCGCTGATACGGGCACGGATATTGGCTGTTTCGAACCTGTCAGTGTTTTGTTTGTATATACCGTCTTCGGTATGGTAGTTGGCGCTAACGAAGTAGTTTAACTTTTGTGTGCCACCGGTAATGCTCAAATTGTTGTCCCAAGTGGGTCTTGAATTGCTAATGAGGTAGTTGTACCAGTCAAAGTTGGCGTAATGCATGTATTGGTCTACTCCACCTATGTTTTTGATAACTGTCCACGGACGCTCGGGATTTTCGGTCTTGTCGTACCGGCGAGCTTCCAATTCGGCGAAGTCTTCCTCGGTGTATTTGGTGTAGCGTGTCCCGTTGTAGGACATCAAGTATTCATCGACCAGTCTTGCTGCATCGTAACCTGTGGTAAGGAAATTGGTCTTGACTGTCGAGCTCGAGAAGCTGAATCGTCCGTTGTAGCTGACTTTGGCCGTGCCGTCTTTTCCTTTTTTCGTGGTTACCAAGATTACACCGAACGAGGCTCTTGCACCGTATATGGCCGCCGAGGATGCATCTTTCAACACCGAGATGGACTCGACGTCCCGGGGATTGATATTGTCGAGGTTGCCTTCGACACCGTCGATAAGAACCAATGGTTTGGCATCTTGGTTGATCGAGCCGAAACCGCGGATATTGATGTTCGTTCCTTCATTAGGCTTTCCCGATCCATAGGTGATATTGAGGTTGGGCACAGCTCCTTGCAGGGCACGGCCGAGGTTGGAAACGGGACGGTCTTCGATTTCTTTCGAAGATATGGCATCAACAGCTCCGGTCAGATTGGCTTTTTTCTGAGTTCCGTAACCGATGACTACGACTTCATTCAGCGCTTTCGTGTCTTCGGTCATTTGGACATTGACCGTCTTTTGTTTGTTTACTTTGACCGATTCTTGCAGATATCCGATATAGGAAAACACAAGAGCGATACCCGGTGCGGCTTTGATAGAATAGTTTCCGTCGATGTCGGTCACCGTGTTTCCATGCCCTTTCGCAGTGATGTTTACGCCGATGAGCGGCACACCTTTCTCATCGGTAACTTGCCCTACGACTGTAAAAGTCTGGTTGTTTTTTGTACTGTTTCTTTTGGATAAGACGATGTGATTGTCTTTTACTTCATAATCGATGTCTTGACCTTGAAGAATCTGAGAGAGTGCTTTTCCGAGGGGCGCATCTTTTAAGTCGATATTTACCCGATGGTTTAGATCTACATCATTCACATTGAAGAAGAATGATTTGCCTGTTTGCTTTTTCACTGCTTCGATGGCCTCCTTTACGGTTACGTTATTCAATTTCAGAGAAACGTTCTGAGCTTGAATGACAACCGTATTACAGAATAGCGCAAACACGAGTAGCAGGGTTCTGTAATGCTTAATCATTGATTGGTTTGATTAAAGGTTAGTATTAAAGTTTTTTAGTTAATAGTCATAAAACAATATTCTTGTTATATAATTAGGACAAGTCTGTATGTTTATCGGGTAGTCGATAACGAAATATTTTTTCGTGATTTTTTTGTTACCGAATGAAAAACTATCTAAAACTATATGAGTGGATACGCACTTGTATTGATTTATTCGGCTTGCGGTGTCGATTCTTTATGCCATGCGATGTTCTTTTGTTTCCATCGGGGAATCAATATTTGGGATAGGGAGGTCGAGAACCGGGTGAAATTTTTTTTATTTTCGATGGTCCAACCAGATTCGGCATAGGCTGCTATGCGGGGAAACACTTGGCGTTGCATATCTTCGATGCGAGGTATCCATTCGCTCCACATTTGACAGCCCGATCCCAACAGCAGCGGTTTGTATTTTTGGTCTATGCCTTTGGGAAAAGGAGAGAAATCGTAGGCTTTTTTCAAAGGAATTTTGGTATAATTATAATCGAGGTAAGTATCCCTGTGCGATGAGTTGATGACTCGATGACCTTGTTTCAGCGCTTCGGCTATGAGGGCGGTGTCTCCTTTCCAAAATTGAACGACGGCGTAAGGAGCGAGGGCATGGGTACTTTCGTTATCGGAGTCGGCCCACTCGTGAATGTTCTTGCCCATGATGTCGTTCCACCCGATCATCGTGCGTCCTTTGCTGTGTATGAGCGAGGCGACCCGGTTGGTGAACAGCATTTGCACTTCGCTATAATTGTCGAGGTTCTTTTCTTTCATGAAGCGGCTGATGTCGCTGTTGGCTTCCCACGATTCGGGGTGGACTTCGTCTCCGCCTATGTGTATGTAGCGACTTGGAAACAAATCGAAAATTTCGTCGAAAACATCTTGTATAAATTGTATTACACGTTCGTCGGCTACATTGAATACTCCCCACGTGGGGTTGAAATATGTGGCCACGGTAGGGGGCGTTTTCAAAGAACCGAGCTCGGGATAGGCGGCTATGGCAGCCGAGGTGTGTCCCGGCATTTCGATTTCGGGGACGATTTCAATGTGCCGTTCGGCCGCGAAGTCTACAATTTCCCGTATGTCTTCTTGGGTATAGTAACCGCCATGAATGTTAACATCGTAGAGGGGACTGTTCCAACCTCCTATTTGGGTGCTGTCCCGATATGCTCCTATCTGGGTGAGCCGCGGATATTTTTCGATTTCGATACGCCACCCTTGATCGTCGGTGAGATGCCAGTGGAATTTATTCATTTTCAAATAGGCCATCTCTTCCAGAAGTTGTTTTACGACGACTTTCCCTTTGAAATGGCGTGCTTCGTCGAGCATAAAGTCTCTCCATTCGTATTCGGGTTTGTCGAATATTTCCATGCAGGGTATAGCCAGTCTGTTTTGTGCCGCTAGCTGCCGTAACGTTTGGATTCCGTAAAAAAACGCCGGCATTTTCAGCACCTTCAATGACGATCGAATCAGCCGAAATGTTCATGCGGTATCCTTCGGCTCCCAGCGATTCTTTGAGTTTTCGGTTCGTGATTAGGAATATATTGTTGTCGCCTCGTTGTTCGTGGAGGTTAATATTGATAGCTTCTTCTATATAATGTTTTAACAGCCGGGCGTTATTCTTGTCGCTGAGATTGATAATGCCTGTTTTTGCAGTGAGGGCGAAATATCCTTCCCGCATCTCTATCGATCGGGGATATGGGATTAATAACGGTTGTGCCGTAGCCGTCACCATGTACAAAAAGCTGACTATTAAAAAAATAAGTTTTTTGTTCATAAGGTAAGACTTAATTTAGTTCGATCCATTTACACCCGAGAACCGATTTCACGCGAATCTTTTTGCCGGTCGCCTGTATGGAAATATTTGTTTTTCGGGCGGTATTCAAGTGTACCTTAGAGATGATGGCTTCATCGGGTATAATATGCAAAGTGCCGTTTTTCTTGTGAACCTGACAATTGTAAGCCAGAATAGAGCCGTCTTTTCGTATGAGGACATAGGCTGATGTGAGAGCGCACTCTTCCATGACTTTGAAAATTTCTTGAACCGTATTGTCTCCGGCTCCTCCTCTTTCTTTAAATTGACAGATTGTATTTTCATCGTTGGGACGCAACCACGGACTTATCATATCTAAATATTGTTCTCCCACGATAGAGTCGACGACTAATCCGTGGTGTTTTTGCTTGGGATTTTCTACATATAGTTTGGCTTCTATATAGGGGTCGGGAATGAATCCCCAGCGCAAATGACCGTCTTCTCTCATGATTTGGGCGCAGGCCCCGAGCGTGTCCATGAAATCGGTTAGATAAAATTCTTCACCGGTCAGCAGATACAAGTAGTAAGAGGCGTAGATTTTCCATGCCGTCCAGCCATGCGGAGAGTTCATGGCTTGATTGGGAATAAAGTAAACGTCGAGAGCTTCCCAGTATCGCAGTGTGGCTCCCCTCATGCGGCAATCGGGGATTAATAATTGTTCAAGACATTTATGTTTGTCCATCAGATATCGGGCGGCTTCGCTGTATTTCTTCTGCTGTGACGGTTCGGTAGTTTGCAATCCATACATGCCCAATTGCAGGGCGCTGCAAGTGATCATGCCGTCTTCGAAAGTCATGTCGCCTTCGGTCTCTATGTCGTCGAGCCGTCCGCACAAATCGTCTACGGCTTTTCGGGCCGAGTTTAAATGTCGTTCGTGGCGTTCTTTCCAAACGGGATTCGCGATGAGCTTTTCTTCGGCGGCCACCAATTCGAGCATCGATTTGGCTGTATAGATAACAGCCGTGTAATGAGTTCCTTGCGAGCGATAAGCTCCGTCGGGCCCTTGTATTTTATCGGAACAGAGATAATCTGCGATGTGGGCGGCTTTTTCCAAGTAATGTTTTTCTCCCGTATATTCCCATAGGTCGACCAGCATTCCCATTAGGGCAGAGAAATTTTGTATGCGGTGAGGCAGTGATTTCGGGTTAGGCAGCCATGTGGTTGTGTCGATAATTAGAGGTAGAGTGTTGTCGAACCGTTCTTGCAAGGCGTTGTCTTTTGCCATGTCGGGGAAGTGTTTTGCCGCAAGAAAGGCGGTGTAGTATCCGTAAAATGTTTCACAGGCGTTGGAGAATAGGGGTTGGTTCTCGGCTACGAAGTCTCGGGCATTTTTCATGTACCACGACCACGGTTGCCGAACGAATATGCGGGCTTCTGCCGTTTTCCCCGATCGGGTTGTCGCTGTAATTTTATATTCTCCTTTTTGAGTCGGGCGGAAACAGGTCGTGTACAGATTGCCTTTTTTGTCGGTCGTGAGGCTTTTTTGATTTTTATGCCGGGTCCTTTTATTGCGATGCTTATCGAGTCGGTCGAATACCCCCGTACGGATATGCTTTCTTTCGATGTTATGGTGTAGCGGTTACACTCGATCATGGGAACAGCAGCCCATTCCGAAAGTTTCGATTTTACGTCGGGAAGGGACTGTATTTGTCCCATGTGTATATGCCAGCATTTCGTCTCTCCGGGAGCCAGCTCCGTTAAGTTCTGGGGATGCCTTTCCGGCAGAGGTAAGCAATGTAGCATATCTAAACTGGCAGTTCTTATTTGATGTCCCCATTTCCATTTAAGCCAACCCTCGTAAATGTAGTTTATGGTGTATGAGGCAACCGGTTCGGCCGTTGTAAAACCGAATATGGTTTGTTTCGGAGACATGAAATAGCCCCATGCGAAGTCTTTTTCACAACGTAGCAGAGTGGGGAAAAATTTAGTGTCCCATTGAGGGTAGGCGTGCATTTCACTATCGATACCAAGAATCAGCCTGCTTTGTTTCGGGGCGTATGGTGTACTCCCCGTGTTGGTCATGGAGCATTTGACGATGAGATGGTCTTGCGCCGGGACGTACGAGATATTGTATAAAATATGGTCTTTTTCGCCGATAAACGATCCCGGATTTTTTTTATCGTGAGCCAGCATGATACCGTCCCAAGCCGGTCCGGCCATTCGGTCGTGGCGAAAGGGTATGGTTTTCCATACGCCATGTTCCCGAAATTCATATCGGTCTACTGTACCGTCCGAAAGACGAATAAAGGCTTTCCAGTTTTCTCTTTCGATGATATATTCTTCTCCGCTTTGCTTAGCAAAAACATTGAAAGAGAATAGAATACCGAGTAATAAAATGAATCTTAACGGATAAACCGAACGACAAATAGTAACTGTTTTGAGCATGGTTTTAGGTATGAAACGGGTAGTTAGACAAATTGGATTTGTCTATTACACCAATAAATATCGAATGTGTTTATTGAAATATTTCTATTTCGTTTTTGCGGATTTTATAGTGGTAGTTGAATTTGTTCGTGGCAGCCATGATATTCATAATTTCATCGATATTGTTCGATTCGATAATGAAGTCGCCGTAGAATATCATTTTTTTCAGGGTATCGTCTTTGATGGTAATATTCACATCGAATGCTCGTTCCAAAGCCAAAGCGATGGTTTCCATGTTTTCCTCGTCGAAATACAGGTGACCGTTTATCCACGCGCTTGTATTTTCTGCCGCTATGGTCTTTAATGTGGTTTTTTTGTTTTGTTTGTCGTATTGTGCTATCTGATTCGGTTTTAATATCGTGCTTTCAAGAGAATCGTATAGCATCACCGAACCTTCTAACAATGCGACTTTGATATTCGGATCTTCTGGATAATTTTTGACATTGAATTTTGTCCCTAAGACCTCTACTTTTATATCGTCCGATACGACCTGAAACGGGAGATTTTTGTTTTTGCTGACCTCGAAGTATCCCTCTCCGCATAGCGTGACATCGCGGTTGTTGATACCGAAGTTGTTGTCATATAATAGTTTTGAATCGGCATTGAGCCATACCGATGTTCCGTCCGGGAGAGACAGTTTTAATTTCGATCCTCGTGGAGATTCTACCGAATAGGATAGTGTTTGATCGGAGAGTCTTTGATTCCCAGTAAAGTACATTACTCCTATTCCTGCAAAGAATGCAATAATGATACATGCCGCTATATAAAAAATCCGATTCCAATTTGGACGTGAGATATAAATGTCTTGTTCTTGGTTTTTTTGAGCGATCCGGTCTTTGAATTGTTGAAAAGCCCGGTCTTTTAATTTATCGAAGTTTTTCTTTTCGTAAATGCTGGAAATCAGCCAAATTTTTTGTATTTCCGAAAAATAGGCTTTGTTGTCTTCATTTTCGTCAATCCATTCTTTCAATACCTTTAAATCGGTAGAAGATATTGTCCGATTCAAAAATGAAAGAATCAGATTATTTATGTGCTCGGTATGTATGCCGGCTCTCTTCATATTCAAAGGAAAGACAGATGTTTTTTTTCTTTGGGGTAGTCTGTATGAGCGGTTTTAAATAATTTTAAGTATTTAGGAAATCTAATAGTTTCTTTATAGTGTTACAATAAAGTTCATTCGATAATAGAAATAATAAAAGTACGACAAGGTAGTCTTTTAATTCTGTTCTCAGTTTGGATAGGGCATTCTTGATATGATATTTTACAGTATTAACGGATATATTCATTTGGGATGCTATCTCTTCGTATTTCATATCGTGATAACGGCTCAATATAAAAGCCGTTCGACACTCGTCTGGAAGTGTATGGATAGCAGATTTTATCGTTTTTTCAAGTTCCGTTTCGAGCATTTTTTCCAAAGGGTGTTCTTCTTCTATAAAGTAAAAAGATTCTATCTCGGTGTAATCTTGTAGCGAATTGATAGAAATTTCTTTGGCAATGTACTCTTGCTGTAAATAATTGATAGATCTATTTTTTACACTACGTATGAGGTATGATCGTAACGAAGTATGAATATTCAGATTTTTCCGTATTTCCCAGATGTTGTAAATTACATCTCCTACAACAGTTTCTGCCACATCGTTATCGGAAAGGTAACCTTTTGCTATGGCACATAAATAACCGTAGTATTTGTCGTAAATGTATCGAAATGCTTGTTCTTCTCCAGATTTCAAACTTTCTATAATATTATTTTCGGTTATTTTCATGAATTTATTGAAAGAGAAGCATTGTGATATAAGTATGTAGTCGCAAATATAATATAATAAAATTTGTTTTTCAAAGGCTCTGTTTGGCGTGTCGTAAAAATCTTTAAAATCGGAAGAATTTTCTCCTTGTTTATGAGGCACTTATCTTAATATTATAAATTAATATTCCATAATTATAGATTTTATTCTTGACCTTTTAAGGGTTATTGGCTTTTTGCGTGTCATATAAATGACATGAATATTTAATCCTAAAATTTTTAAACATGAAAAACTTATCTTTTTTCATTTTAGTATTTTTCTTATCGTTTCTTAGTCCGGCTTTTGCCGCTTATGACAATCTTTATTTGGTAGGTAATGCTACGGAGGCAGGTTGGGATCCGGATGCCGCTATCCCGATGGAAAAGCAGGAGCCTGGTATCTTTACGTGGACAGGAACTTTATCGGATTATAGTATAGATGAAGGCCGGTTCAAATTTTTGGTGTCGAATAAATGGGAACCTTCCATTACTTGTCGTATAGATATAGCCGGACATTTGCTCGTCGAGTCGGGAAGGGAATACGATTTGTATGAGCGGGCTACCGCCAATGATGGCTTCGATAATGCATTTCAAGTGCCTGTTACGGGAGTCTATACAATCCGTGTCGATTTGAATACAATGAAGATGGTTTGTACCGGAGGAGATGTGATTGTCCGAGAGAATTGGGAGTATGTGAGACCCGAAATCGGAGCTGACGGCGAGGGGCATGTGTTCCCGGGAGTATGTGTGCCTTTCGGTATGGTGAAATTAGGAGCCGATTGTGGAGACCGAACCAATAACTCAGGTTGGGGAAAGGGTGGCAATATACAAGGTTTCAGCCATTTGCATGTGAGCGGAACCGGCGGTGGTCCCAAGTATGGAAATATTTTATTTCAACCGATGACCGGAGATTTGAACCTTTCGGATTATTCGTCGGCACGTTCTAACGAGAGATTCGGTTTGGGCTTGTATGAAGTTTCTTTGAGTAAGTATAATGTGGGAGTGAGACTGACGGCATCTGCTAAGGCCGGATTTCATGAATATACTTTCCCCCAATCGGAGTCTTCAAAGATATTGATCGATGCAGGAAGTTGTCTGACACTACATGTCGAATCACAGGAATTGGTAGCCTCGGGGGTAAAAATTCTTTCGAATAAAGAAATCGAGGGTTATTCGACCGTCAAAGGAGGCTGGAATTTAGGTGGTCCTTATACGGTGTATTTCTACGCTTTGTTGGATACCCCCGCCGATGAGTATACTGTTTGGAAAGGGACGTCTGTCCAATCGGGCGAGCAGGTAGATGCAACGGGAACAGAGAAAACCGGGGCTTATTTCGGGTTTCATACGACAGAGGGTCAAAAAGTGAGAGTAAAAGTAGGAATATCGTTTATTAGCACAGAGAAAGCCAAAGCGAACATTTCGGAACTTTCGTCTTGGGACTTTGACGAAATTCGCAATGCAGGAATCGCACAATGGAAAGAGGTGTTGAACACTGTGGAAGTCGAGGGGAACGATAACGACAAGACTATTTTCTATTCGGCTTTGTATCATGCCTTTTTACAACCTACCGACCGCACGGGTGAGAATCCGCTGTGGGAATCGTCCGAACCTTATTTCGACGATTATTATGCCATCTGGGATACATTCAGAGCTACACACCCGTTGTTCGCTCTTTTGAAACCTTCTCGTCAGGCCGATATCGTACGGTCTATGATAGATATTTATGAGCACGAGGGATATATGCCGGACGGCCGTAGTGGGAATTGTAACGGTCGTGTACAAGGGGGCTCGAACAGCGATGTACTGATTGCTGACGCTATCGTAAAAAATTTGCCGGGTATTGATTACGAAAAAGGATTGGCCGCAATGATTAAAAATGCCGAGGTAGAACCGGAGAACCCGAGAAATGAAGGTCGTGGCGGTGTCGAGGAGTATAATACCAAAGGATATATTTCCACGGTGACCGAGCGATCGGGAACTCGCACATTCGAATATGCCTATTGCGATTATGCAATCGCTACCGTAGCAAAGAAATTGGGTAAACAAGATGTTTACGAAAAGTATCTCGAACGGTCGAATAACTGGAAAAACTTGTGGAACGACAACATCAATAGTCTTGGATTCAAAGGATTCTTGTGGCCGAAAAATGGTAGTGGCGACTGGGTGAACGAGAAAGATTACAATGTTTTTCGTCGCGATGGTTGGGAAGGAATCGTATATGAATCATTCCCGTGGGAGATGTCATTTTACGTGCCTCACGATGTGAACGGGCTGATTGCGAGATGTGGCGGTAAAGAGGCTTTCTTGAAGCGGCTGGATACATATTTTACGCATGTCCAAGACGGGTTCGACCAAAACAGCTATATGGGATTATTCCAAATAAGCAATGAGCCGGCATTTTTAGTGCCAAGCCTGTATAACTATGTGAATCGTCCCGACAAGGCGGCGGAGATTGTCCGTAGGGTTTTGAAAGAGCGATATAATACGACTGCTACGGGGTTGCCCGGAAATGACGACTCGGGGTCGATGTCGGCTTGGTATATATTCCATTCAATGGGATTTTATCCTAATGCGGGACAGGACATATATCTTATTTCAAGTCCGGTATTTACGAAAACGACAATTAATCTCGACGGAGGAAAAGTGTTTGAAGTATTGGCTCCTAATGCAAGCGATAAGAATATCTATATTCAATCGGCCAAACTGAACGGTCAAGAGCTCGGTCGGTGCTGGTTGAAGCATGAAGAAATCGTTAATGGCGGGACTTTGGAGCTTGTCATGGGCGATAAACCGTCCGATTGGGCTATCGATGGAGAAATGCCTCCATCGTCGCCGATAGGAGTTGAAGAGGTTTCTCCCGAAATAGATTCACCGCAAGTGCGTATACACTCTTACAGTGCACAGGTAAGCAATAACGAAGCGGCTTATTGCCTTTTTGAGGAGCCGGGAAAGGGGGTGAAATGGTGCGACAATAAGAGTACCAATCCCTGGGTGATCTTTGAGTTGGCCGATGTGTATATGGTCGATCGTTTTGTCTTTCGGGATTCGAAAACGGTAGAGGGAAATAACAATGTTCATTCCTATCGTATTTACGTCAGTAAGACGGGAAACGACGGTGATTGGGAAGAAGTGGTGAATCGCAATGATGCGGAAGCGGGAAACGCCAATGTAAAGGATCATCGTTTGGCCGAGCCTAAGGAAGCCCGGTTTGTTAAATTTTCGATGGAACTTCCTACCGGTGAAAATGCCGTGCGTATCTATGGGTTCGATATTTACGGTAAGTTGAAAGAAAGAACGGATAGGGGCAATTTGGTGAGTGTAGGTAAAACGTTTTTGAAGTCCTCGGGGGCTAAATCGTTTTATACCAATGCCCGGCATATTTTTGACGGGTTGAATGAAAATACCGAGTATCATTGGGATTTCGATAGGTCTGCCGCCGATAAGCATTATTGCATTCTCGATTTGGAATACGAATATGATGTAAATGCATTCAAGGTATATGATGCGAATTAAATCGAAGGGTATAATATCTATGTGGCCACAGAGACCCCCGACCTTAATAAAATAAATAATAGTGCAGATGAGAATAGCGTTTGGACTCTTGTTTCATCGGGCGATTTGAATAAAACGAATAAGTCGGTGACCGTGGATAGGGTGAAGGCTCGTTATGTGAAAATTGAAATTCCAAGCGGAAATATAGACGGAGAGTCGGCAACCGTTACCGAGTTTGAGGTTTATATGGACGGTACTTCTACCGGTTTGACGGGAACCGAAAGAGAAGTCACCTTACTTTATCCCAATCCTGTGAAACGGGGGGAGCCTTTGAACGTGGCGGCTCAGGGTCGATTGAAGATATATACTATCGACGGCGTGAATGTATGCGATGTAGTTGTTGACGGAGAAGCGAGTGTCTCGACTCAGAATTTTATACCGGGTATTTATTTGGCTGTGGTGTCTGGGAGCGCTGGCGATAAATCGTTCAAATTGATTGTAGAGTAAGTCGTTGTTTTAATGACGTTTATTGTTATTGACATTGAAAAATAAAAAGACTGTTCTTGATTCGCAAGGCAGTCTTTTTTGTATGCCCGATTTTGGGAAGCAAGAAAAGTTTTTTCTCCGATTTGATTAATAGGCTGTTAAGAGAGCTGCATTTTTGTAATAAATTATCTGTTCCTTTTTAAAATAATATTACATTTGTGTGCAGAATAATCTACTTGTCGAATTAAAGAATCAATGTTGTGCTGTTTAATTCCTTAGAATTCATTTTGTTTTTTCCGATTGTATGCTTGGTTTATTACCTGTTGCCGGGTATTAAAGGACGTACGATATTTTTGCTTCTGGCCAGTTACTATTTTTATATGTGTTGGGAGCCCGTATATGCGTTGTTGCTGTTGACAAGTACATCGATTACCTATATTTCGGCCTTGTGCATGGACCGTTTTCGGTCTCGTCGAAGGCGTAAGATTTCATTATTCTCGGGGATATTTATCAATTTGGGTATCTTGTTTTTCTATAAGTACTATGAATTTGCGGGTTCGTTGATTACCGATTTTTTCTCTCTCCTAAATATAGGAATCGATATACCTCGATGGAACGTGCTATTGCCGGTGGGAATTTCGTTTTATATATTTCAAGCTGTCGGTTATGCGGTTGATGTGTACAGAGGAACGATAAAGGCAGAAAAAAATTTTGTAGTATATGCCCTGTTTATTTCTTTTTTCCCGCAGTTGGTCGCCGGTCCTATCGAACGAGCTAAAAATATGCTTCCTCAGTTTAGGGAAAAACATAAGTTTTCGTATGAGAATTTTGATGCAGGACTTAGACTGATGATATGGGGCTTTTTCATGAAATTGTGTGTAGCAGACCGAGTTTCTACTTATGTCGATGCCGTGTACAATAATTATATGGAACATTCGGGAGTCAGTTTGTTGCTGGCGACCTTTTTCTTTACCTTCCAGATTTATTGTGATTTTGCCGGGTATTCTTTGATTGCCATAGGTTCTTCGAAAATGATGGGCTTTACTTTAATGGAGAATTTTCATCGTCCCTATTTTGCGAAAAGTATCAAGGAATTTTGGCGGCGTTGGCACATTTCGTTGTCGACATGGTTCAAGGATTATTTATATATTCCGTTGGGAGGGAATAGAGTGGGGCATTACAGACATTTGTGGAATTTGTTTGTAACCTTCTTGGTGAGTGGGATTTGGCATGGAGCGAATCTTACATTTGTTTTGTGGGGTAGTTTGCATGGGCTGTACCAGATTGTCGGAATTGAAAAAAACAGATTGCTCCCGAAGGTAAATGTATCCAAAAGATTGCATGCGGTTTTTAATTGTTTGGTAACTTTTGTATTGGTTATGTTTGCTTGGATTTTTTTCAGGGCGAATGATCTTCATTCGGCATTCAGTATCATTGCAAAAATTTTTACCGACCGAGGTCCGTTATTTACGGGGGAAGGAATACCTTCGTTGCTGTTAGGATTTATGTGTATAGGTATTTTGATGTTGAAAGAGATAAAAGATGAGATGTCTATAAAAGTTCACGCTTTAAATTCTAAGAACTATTGGGTGAGAATCATATCTATATCTCTCTTTATTGCGTTTATTATATTGACGGCTTCATTCAATGGTGGAGCGTTTATCTATTTTCAATTTTAGATGACCGATTATGAACCGAAGTATATTTAAGTTAGTGAAAACATGTGTGTCGATTATTGTAATCGTACTTGTTTTCGATGTTATATTCGGGCAAGTCATGTCATTTTATTCTAAAAGGTATGGGCTTCCGGGAGATTATGCAAAGATAGAGTATCTGTTTCATCAGGCAAATGAAGATGTGGTGATTATCGGGTCTTCTGTCGCGATTAATAGTTTTATGCCGGATATCATGATGGATAGTTTGGGAATTTCTGTTTTTAATGGGGGGTGTAATGCTCAGAACATAATATTTTTCAGATGTATGATAGACGGGCTGCTTGAACACCATCGACCACGGGGAGTTATTTTAGCTTTGCAGCCCGATGATTTATCGGGCGATCATATCGGTAGAATTGAGTTACTAAATCCTTATTACGGGAGAAATCCGGTTATAGATTCTGCGTTGGTCTTGCAAAACGATGGAAAGGGTTCTGCTTTTCTTCGATCTAATTTGTATAAATATAATACCGTGTGGTTCCGTATTTTCTTACAATCTTTTTTGCCGAGAGAAGAAATGGCAAATCATGGATTTGTAGCGAAACATAAACCCAATAATTTGCCTATCTTTGAAAATTATGGAGACGAACCTGATGATGATTTTATTTACTCGGTAAAGTTACAATATTTGAAATCGATTATAACGCAGCTACGATCGAACAATGTAGAATTGGTGGTCGTTTTTCCTCCATATTATCGTAAATTGAGGCACGAGGGGAATCCCTATTCGAAAAGGGTTATTACAGAGTTGTGCCGAGAGAATGGAATTCGGGTGATAGATGATAATCAAATGGAGTATTTTTTTGATAGACCAGAGCTGTTTTATGATAACATGCATTTAAATGGCGATGGCGCTCGGATTTTTACCGATATGTTTATAAACCAAATTTTAAAGAGTGATTTTTACAAAAAAATAAAGAGTAAGAAAAATGAGACTGAATTGGGTGTGTAGAATGGGGAAAATAATGTTGCTTTTGATTTTGAGCTTGGGTGCATGTTCGGAAGAAAAAGAAGGTGAATTGTGTTTCGTGGGCGACTCGTTGGTCGCCGGGTGGGACGTAAAAGATGCTTTTCCCACATGGATTGTACGAAACGATGGTGTAAGTGGTGCGAAGTTGGAGGATATTGCTACTTGGAATCTGAATTATCAAGACAAAAATGTAGTGATGTTGATAGGAACGAACAATTTGGGAGGGAAACTTTTCAATGATGCTACGAGGCAAGAGTTCATTACCGATTTTGTCGATGAGTATAAGAGAACGATCGAAGGATTGGCTCCACGTCGGGTGTTCGTTATTTCTATTTTACCTAGAAATCGAGAGATCGATAACCCGCATATAAACGATTATATCAAAGAGTTGAATTTTGCATTATCTCAAATGGTCGAGACGTTGGATTATGGTGTATTTTTAGATGTGTATGACGATTTTGCCTATGAAGATAAAATGAATATGAACTATTCGTTAGATGGGTTACATTTGAATGATTTGGGGTATAATATTCTCAATGTGAGGTTATCGAAGGAATTATGAAAAAGAGAGTTTTATTGTTGTTTATAGGAATAATATCTTTTTTGAGTGTATGGTCGCAAAATGACTCGTTACAATTCAAGTCGATTTTTGTGGGTGTGAGAAATAATAAATATGCGTCGATCGGGTTTCAGGCAAAGAATTGGTCGGTGGGATTGGAAAATACCATATTTATACGCCATCTGAACGAGCAATATATCCGAGCGAACGGAACTTTCCGTTACTCTACGGGAGTTTGGGGCGTAAAGTTTTCTGCCGAAGCTTTTTTCGGGACCAATTATGCTGGGCGTTTTTATGATAGCGGATTGAAGATCGGCTTGGATAAGAAGATAGGGCGAGTGGAGTTTGGTGCTGGTGTTATGCCAATGTACGATTCTGGTATGGGATATAACACCTGCTATACGGTACATGCTGCTTGTCGTGTGATCCAAGAGGCAGCATTGGTTTTGGATATAACGAATATTCCGGAGTATCGTATGGTCGAACATCGTATTGTTCCGGGCATTCTTTTTCGAGCTCATAAGCTATGGGTTCGTCCTGAGTTGTCCATACCTTTGAATGATAATGTACAATTTACCAGAGTGCTGATTTCTTTCCGATATGATTTTTTATTGAAATAATGTTACAATTCGACATTGATGTAAAGACAGGTATCCGATTAAGGGAGGTTACGTTGAACGATGCCCCTATGATTTATCGAGCCATTGCCGATCATAGGGATTATCTGAAAACGTGGTTGCCTTTTATTGCTAATCTTTCGGAACAAGATGAAATGGACTTCTTATCGCAAGTATTGTCTTTCCCGGAGGAAGAAAGAAATTTTACTTTTGTGATAGAATGTCGAGGAGAGTTTTGTGGATTGGTCGGGTTTGTGAATTCCGATTTTGTCAATCATCGTACCGAAATCGGTTATTGGCTGTTGCCCGAATATCAGCGACAAGGAATAATGACCCGAAGTGTTCAGACACTTTGTCGATGGGCTGTGGAAGCACGTTTGATGCATCGCATTCAAATTCGGTGTGCCGTAGAAAATTATTCGAGTAATGCTATCCCTCGGCGATTGGGATTTCGGTTGGAAGGGACGGAACGAGACGGAGAATTGATGTTCTCTGGCGAATATGTCGATACGAATGTATATAGTATTTTAGATTCGGAAATAATCTCTTGGTCAGGTAAAAATATTTGACTTTAAAGATATATGGTATGAAAGATATTCCCCAATTAAATGAGCATAATAAAGAAGAATATCCGCCCATGCACACGACGGAGCATATTCTTAACCAAACGATGATTCGCCTTTTTGGTTGTGGTCGTGCGGTATCGGCTCATATAGAAAGAAAAAAGAGTAAGCTTGATTTCCGATTCCAACGTGAACCGGAAGAATCTGAAATAAATCAAATAGAACAGCAGGTCAACCGAATTATACAAAGTGGTTTACCGATTACGACAGAATATATTACACAAGAAGAAGCGCTGGGACGTTTTGATTTGAGACGATTGCCCGATAATGCTTCGGAAACGGTTCGGGTTGTTAAAGTGGGAGATTACGATGAATGTCTTTGCATTGGTCGTCATGTTGAGAATACATTTGAAATAGGCGTATTTAAGATTATTAGTTATGATTTTAAAGACGGGATATTGCGTTTGCGTTTCAAATTACTTTGATCGCTTTATGCAGAGGTAAAAATATTTTAGTTATAACAATCTGAAAAAGAAAAAGTTTTCATTTCATAGAAAAATAGTTCAAAAAAACATTGAAAAATATTTGGAATGGAGTAGGAAAATGCATTAACTTTGCAACCGCAAAAGAGGAAACGGGGTACGCCCCGGGGAACTTTTGCCAAGTTCATTGAAGGAATTGAAGAAGCAAGTGTAGTACAGTAAAATAAGAGAGAAAGAAGTCAATTCGGTCAGGTAACGCTTCGAAGGTATAATAAAGAAAAAGAAAAGATACAACGAAGAGTTTGATCCTGGCTCAGGATGAACGCTAGCGACAGGCCTAACACATGCAAGTCGAGGGGCAGCGAAGAGGTAGCAATACCTCTGTCGGCGACCGGCGCACGGGTGAGTAACACGTATGCAATCCACCTGTAACAGGGGGGATAACCCGGAGAAATCCGGACTAATACCCCATAATATGGGCGCTCCGCATGGAGAGCCCATTAAAGAGAGTAATTTTGGTTACAGACGAGCATGCGCTCCATTAGCCAGTTGGCGGGGTAACGGCCCACCAAAGCGACGATGGATAGGGGTTCTGAGAGGAAGGTCCCCCACATTGGAACTGAGACACGGTCCAAACTCCTACGGGAGGCAGCAGTGAGGAATATTGGTCAATGGTCGGCAGACTGAACCAGCCAAGTCGCGTGAGGGAAGACGGCCCTACGGGTTGTAAACCTCTTTTGTCGGAGAGTAAAGTACGCTACGTGTAGCGTATTGCAAGTATCCGAAGAAAAAGCATCGGCTAACTCCGTGCCAGCAGCCGCGGTAATACGGAGGATGCAAGCGTTATCCGGATTTATTGGGTTTAAAGGGTGCGTAGGCGGCACGCCAAGTCAGCGGTGAAATTTCCGGGCTCAACCCGGACTGTGCCGTTGAAACTGGCGAGCTAGAGTGCACAAGAGGCAGGCGGAATGCGTGGTGTAGCGGTGAAATGCATAGATATCACGCAGAACCCCGATTGCGAAGGCAGCCTGCTAGGGTGCGACAGACGCTGAGGCACGAAAGCGTGGGTATCGAACAGGATTAGATACCCTGGTAGTCCACGCAGTAAACGATGAATACTAACTGTTTGCGATACAATGTAAGCGGTACAGCGAAAGCGTTAAGTATTCCACCTGGGGAGTACGCCGGCAACGGTGAAACTCAAAGGAATTGACGGGGGCCCGCACAAGCGGAGGAACATGTGGTTTAATTCGATGATACGCGAGGAACCTTACCCGGGCTCAAACGCAGGGGGAATGCCGGTGAAAGCCGGCAGCTAGCAATAGTCACCTGCGAGGTGCTGCATGGTTGTCGTCAGCTCGTGCCGTGAGGTGTCGGCTTAAGTGCCATAACGAGCGCAACCCCTATGGACAGTTACTAACGGGTGAAGCCGAGGACTCTGTCTAGACTGCCGGCGCAAGCCGCGAGGAAGGTGGGGATGACGTCAAATCAGCACGGCCCTTACGTCCGGGGCGACACACGTGTTACAATGGCAGGTACAGAAGGCAGCCAGTCAGCAATGACGCGCGAATCCCGAAAACCTGTCTCAGTTCGGATTGGAGTCTGCAACCCGACTCCATGAAGCTGGATTCGCTAGTAATCGCGCATCAGCCATGGCGCGGTGAATACGTTCCCGGGCCTTGTACACACCGCCCGTCAAGCCATGGAAGCCGGGAGTACCTGAAGCATGCAACCGCAAGGAGCGTACGAAGGTAATACCGGTAACTGGGGCTAAGTCGTAACAAGGTAGCCGTACCGGAAGGTGCGGCTGGAACACCTCCTTTCTGGAGAAGCAGAACCTGGAACAAGACTGGAAAAGACCAAGCTCTCTCTTGGTACTACACGCTTCATTCAATATAAAAAGAAGGAAAACAACCCGCCGCAGGCACGATTTGAAGAATAGTCCTATAGCTCAGTAGGTTAGAGCGCTACACTGATAATGTAGAGGTCGGCAGTTCAAATCTGCCTGGGACTACCAGGCCGGAATGCAGGTAGTAAAAGGGGGGATTAGCTCAGCTGGCTAGAGCACCTGCTTTGCAAGCAGGGGGTCAACGGTTCGAATCCGTTATTCTCCACGAAAGATCCTTGACATGATGAAAAAAGAAGAGTAAACGAGCAAAGCAAACCCATATCAACCCCTAACGTCGCCGACTCTAAGCAGAGCCGGAAGACGCGGAAGAAAGTAAACAAGGGCGCATGGAGGATGCCTAGGCTCTCGGAGGCGAAGAAGGACGTGATAAGCTGCGAAAAGTTACGGTAAGGCGCAAATAGCCGTAGACCCGTAAATATCCGAATGGGGCAACCCGGCCAGCAATGGCCATACCGCCAAGCGGTAAGCCAACGCGGGGAACTGAAACATCTAAGTACCCGCAGGAAAAGAAAATAACAATGATTCCGCCAGTAGTGGCGAGCGAACGCGGAACAGCCCAAACCACCCGTGTTACGGCACGGGTGGGGTAGAAGGATCCACGATACGGCAAGAAATAAGTTAGCAGAATACGATGGAAATCGTAGCCAAAGACGGTGACAGCCCGGTACGCGAAAACCGACAGAAGCCCAGTGGACACCTGAGTAACCCAGGACACGAGAAATCCGGGGCGAATCAGCGGGGCCCATCCCGTAAGGCTAAATACTCCCGAGACCGATAGCGAACCAGTACTGTGAAGGAAAGGTGAAAAGAACCTCGAACAGAGGAGTGAAAGAGACCCTGAAACCATGCGCCTACAAGCGGTCGGAGCATGTTAATGTGACGGCGTGCCTTTTGCATAATGGACCTACGAGTTACTCTCGCTGGCAAGGTTAAGCGATTCAGTCGCGCAGCCGAAGCGAAAGCAAGTCCGAACAAGGCGTACAGTCAGCGGGAGTAGACGCGAAACCAAGTGATCTACCCTTGGTCAGGTTGAAGGTTGGGTAACACCAACTGGAGGACCGCACCGATAAGCGTTGAAAAGCTTACGGATGAACTGAGGGTAGGAGTGAAAGGCCAATCAAACTTGGAGATAGCTCGTACTCCCCGAAATGCATTTAGGTGCAGCCTCGAAGCAGAGTGATAGAGGTAGAGCGACTGATAAGATGCGAGGGGGCTTCACCGCCTATCAAGTCTTGACAAACTCCGAATACTATCACTTGATCTTTGGGAGTGAGGGCATGGGTGCTAAGGTCCATGTCCGAAAGAGGAACAACTCAGACCACCGGCTAAGGTCCCGAAATAAGGGCTAAGTTGAATAAACGAAGTAAAACTGCAAAGACAGCTAGGATGTTGGCTTGGAAGCAGCCATTCATTTAAAGAGTGCGTAACAGCTCACTAGTCGAGGAGTTTTGCATGGATAATAATCGGGCATAAGCCCTTTACCGAAGCTGTGGATGTCGTAAGACATGGTAGGGGAGCATTCCGGCGGCGACGAAGGCCGTCCTCGAGGACGACTGGAGCTTTCGGAAAAGCAAATGTAGGTATAAGTAACGATAAAGGGGCGTGAAACCCCTCGCCATAAGACTAAGGATTCCTGATCAACGCAAATCGGATCAGGGTAAGTCGGGCCCTAAGGCGCAGCCGAACGGCGTAGCCGATGGAAGAAACGGTAAAGATTCCGTTACTGGATATAGGAGCGATGTGGAGACGGAGAAGTGACACACCCGCCTGCCGACGGAAGCGCAGGTTAAAGGAAGTAGGTAAACGCCGGGCAGGCAAATCCGCCCAGCGTGCCGAAGCTGACAGTATCGAGAGCCCCCGGGCAATCGAATAGCGGTGGTAACCAGGCTCCCAAGAAAATCCGCTAAGCAAATTCTATATCCACCCGTACCCCAAACGGACACACGTAGTCGGGTAGAATATACCAAGGCGCTCGAAAGACTCACGGTTAAGGAACTAGGCAAATTGACCCTGTAACCTCGGGAAAAAGGGTCCCCAGTAAGATGGGGCGCAGAGAATAGGTCCAGGCAACTGTTTAACAAAAACACAGGGCTGTGCAAAATTTCAAGATGAAGTATACAGCCTGACACCTGCCCGGTGCCGGAAGGTTAAGAGGAGAGCTAATCGCAAGAGAAGGCTTGAATTGAAGCCCCGGTAAACGGCGGCCGTAACTATAACGGTCCTAAGGTAGCGAAATTCCTTGTCGGGTAAGTTCCGACCTGCACGAATGGTGTAATGATCTGGACACTGTCTCAACCGTGACTTCGGTGAAATTGTAGTATCGGTGAAGATGCCGATTACCCGCAACGGGACGAAAAGACCCCGTGAACCTTACTGCAACTTAGCATTGCGTTTGGGCATTTGATGTGTAGGATAGTCCGGAGGCTACGAGCCGGCGACGCCAGTCGTCGGGGAGCCGCTGTTGAAATACGGACCTTCGAATGTTTGAGCGCTAACTCGCAGGAGCGAGGACACTGTTTGGTGGGTAGTTTGACTGGGGTGGTCGCCTCCAAAAGCGTAACGGAGGCTTCTAAAGGTACCCTCAGACCGATTGGTAACCGGTCGGAGAGTGTAATGGCACAAGGGTGCTTGACTGAGAGACCCACAAGTCGATCAGGTAGGAAACTAGAGCATAGTGATCCGGTGGTTCCGCATGGAAGGGCCATCGCTCAAAGGATAAAAGGTACTCCGGGGATAACAGGCTGATCCCTCCCAAGAGCTCATATCGACGGAGTGGTTTGGCACCTCGATGTCGGCTCGTCACATCCTGGGGCTGGAGAAGGTCCCAAGGGTTGGGCTGTTCGCCCATTAAAGTGGCACGCGAGCTGGGTTCAGAACGTCGTGAGACAGTTCGGTCTCTATCTGTTGTGGGCGCAGGAAATTTGCGGAGATCCGACACTAGTACGAGAGGACCGTGTTGGACAGACCCCTGGTGCATCGGTTGTTCCGCCAGGAGCACAGCCGAGTAGCTAAGTCTGGAAGGGATAAGCGCTGAAAGCATCTAAGTGCGAAGCCCACTCCAAGATAAGATTTCCATATAGGGACGTCAAAGACGATGACGTAGATAGGCCGCAGGTGTACAGGCAGCAATGTCACAGCCGAGCGGTACTAATAGCCCGAAACTTTCGGAAGCGCGAGACGTCGAGGGTAGATAAGGGAGGCAAGGTGAGAGACTCTTTTTTTTTCGTCAAGGATCGAGACATTCAGGCGGTTACAGCGCGGGGATCCACCTCTACCCATTCCGAACAGAGAAGTTAAGCCCCGCCACGCCGATGGTACTGCGCAAGTGGGAGAGTAGGTAGCCGCCAACTTATAGAAGAGAGAGCCGGAGAGGGGAACCCCTTCGGCTTTCTCTCTTTTTGTATATAGGACTCGCAACCCCCGCTCCTATCCAAAAGACGGAGGGGCAGATGAAACGGTGGGGAAATTATCCGATTATTACGATAAAGAAAATGACCTATGAAAAAAACGATCGAATACATAGCTTTCGATGCCGACGACACGCTTTGGGAGAATGAATTGTATTTTCAAGAATTTGAAAAGGAATTTTGTAATCTCCTCAGTCCCTATCAGATGTCGTCATCTATATCGGAAGATTTATTTAAAGTGGAAATGAAAAATCTCCATATGTATGGCTATGGATTGAAAAGCATGATGCTTAGTATGATTGAGACAATTTGTAAAGTGACGGAAGGAGAAGGAAATATCGGTCTTGTAGACAAAATCATTGAATTGGGTCAAGAGCTTTTGCAAAGGCCGGTTACATTGCTGAATGGAGTAAAAGAGGTTTTATCTGCATTTCAAGGGAAATATAAATTGGTGTTAGCGACTAAGGGCGACCTGTTTGACCAACAAAGAAAAATTGCAAATTCCGGGTTGCAAAAATATTTTACCCATATAGAAATAATGAGCGATAAGAAAAAGGCAGACTATAAAAAGCTACTTGATAAATTGGAATGTTCCCCAGAGAAATTTCTCATGATAGGAAATTCAATAAAATCCGATATCATTCCTGTATTGGAACTCGGAGGTTATGCCGCCTATGTACCTCATCATGTCACTTGGGCATACGAGCAATATGAGGGAAAGGTAGAATACAGGAACTTTATCCAATTAAATCATATCGAAGATATAACAAATTACCTTTGATGGTGATTTCGATTGAACCTTATTCTTGTACCAAAGCCTTTTTGAAGATAGCTTCGACTTCGTTGGGATAGATACCGCCCTCGTGCTCCTTTTCGTCTGCGATGTAAAACGTAGGAACGTAATAGTAATTGTTGGTATTTTCTAATCACTTCGTCTCTGTGTGCCACCTTCTCTATCGTACTAGATGAGCAGAGAAGGGTGACACATTTATTGAAATAGGAGCTATTTTGAGTATTTATGAGAGAAGTGTACTGTTAAGAGTGAGGTGTCGATAGAAAAAATATGAAATCTTTTTTATTTTTCGAATATAAGTCGTATCTTTGCACCGCTCAAATAGAGAAGTCGACTATGGAGAGATGGCAGAGTGGTCGATTGCGGCGGTCTTGAAAACCGTTGAGCTGCGAGGCTCCGGGGGTTCGAATCCCTCTCTCTCCGCTAAATACTAAAATAAGTAGAAAGTCTCACAAGTCTAATATTTGTGAGACTTTTTTATTGCCTTTTGATCTATCTTATATTTTTTTCTTCAAGTGGAGATTATTCGGATATAGACATTAAATATTTTAATGAATGTTTGTGCTAGCCTTTCGGAAATAATATTTAATGCCGTGAATATCTCACTATTCTGATTCTCTTTTTATACTTATCTTTTTTAGAATTCATAAGTTGTGTATTTGTATAGACTTTTTTGATTAAGAATGTTATAGATCGATGTTATTAATATTTAATCATAATCTTTTGTATCGATTCCCTGTATTCCGAGGGCGTTTTTCCTTTATTTTTTTTAAAGATACGGTTGAAGTTTGAGATGTTGTTGAACCCGCATAGGAATGCGATTTCGCTAATGGAATTTGTTGTCTCGAATAACATTTTTGTGGCATTACTGATTCGTATGTCATTAATGTAATCTACAATATTTCGATTTGTCCTTTTCTTGAAAAAGTGGCTTAGAGCGGAATCACTCATAGAGACTAATTGGGCTATATCGCATAATTTGATGGGATTCATGTAGTTGTTGTTTATGTACTCGTTGATTTTCGCGATTCGCCGGCTTTTTGAATCTCTGAGTATGCTATCGTTGTCGAAGGTTCCACTGGCTAAAATTCTTTGGCGCGGATTGGTCGATAGGTTATAGAGTAGGGCGAAGAATTCGAGACAAACGTTGAATCCCGTCATTTGAGTCATGGCGATTATTCTTTTGACAATATCGGAATTTTTGTTTTCTGTGAATTGGATTCCTCTTTTCGATTTTTCCAACATATCTTTTATCGAGGAGAACATGCGTTTTTGAAGAATGGGGAATGTTAGGAGCTGTTCGTGAAATTGTATAGTGATGACATGGTTGCTCTCGACATTGTTACCTTCCCATTTGTGTGGAACATTGGGGCCGGTCAGTACTAAATCGACCTCTTCGAAAGGTTCGATGGAATCTCCTACAATGCGGCGTCCAAAATCCCATAGGACTAAGTTTAGTTCGAAATCGGAATGGAAATGTATGGGATAATCAAAATCGGCTTTTGGGTGATTGAGTATAATGAAGAGATCGTCTTCATTAATCGGGGTGATTTCGTGTTGTATATTTTTCATAATCGGAGCAATTTAATATATAGTACAAATATATAAAATAATTTGAGTGTTGTCAATAATATATATGATTATTATTTATAATTTAATTTTATAATTATTTGATTTATAGAAATATATTATTTTATATAATAGTATTTTGATATATTATGATAAAAATTGCATAATATTATTCAATATAATATAGGTATTTGACTAAAATGTATTAAGTGTGATATGGAATTTCGCTTAATTTTGTCGATGAAATAAATATATAAAATATTATGAAATTAAAGAAATACGAGGGTAATCCGATATTGTCGCCTAATCCTGAGAATTATTGGGAAAGTTTAGTTGTGTGTAATCCGGGGGTAATATATGATAATGGCGTTTTTCACATGCTTTATAGGGCGGCCGGAAATGATATAGAACATCTTGTATATATAGGCAAGGCAGAAAGTACGGACGGTATCCATTTTAAGCGTGTTTCGAAAGAGCCGGTTTTTTCACCGGGTAAAGATTCGTTTGATGCTGGTTCAAACGAGGATCCGCGCATCGTGAAAATGGGGAGTGAGTTTTTCGTAACATATGCTTTTCGCCCGTATTTTGCTAGTCAATATTGGAAGAATGATTATGATCAGGTGGAAGCGCCGGAACATGATCCGAATGCTCCGAAGTGTTTGAGGGAGAATATCAGTAATACGGCGCTCGCCGTATCGCGAGATATGCTCCATTTTAAGAAAGTGGGGCGTTTGACAGAGCCTTCGTTGGACGATCGCGATGTGATTTTGTTCCCGGAGAAAATAAACGGGAAATATTGGATGCTTCATCGCCCGAAAGATTATGTGAATGCAAACGGTAATTATGGAACAGATTATCCTTCTATCTGGATAAAGAGTTCAGACGATTTGATGATGTGGAATACCGAGAGTAAATTATTGATGAAGGGTGAAGAGGATTGGGAGGTTAAAATCGGGGGGAATATTCCTCCTATTAAAACTAACGACGGGTGGTTTTTGCTTTATCATGGAGTAGATGCGAACTTTACCTATCGCGTTGGCGCCGTTCTTCTCGATTTGAATGATCCGACAAGGGTATTGTATAGAACAAAAGATTTTATTCTTGAACCGGAAACGTATGAAGAGACGCAGGGTTTATATCGTTGGGGGGTAGTTTTTCCGACAGGAGCCGTAGTTAAGGATAATATTTTGTATGTCTATTATGGTGCTTCTGATCAATGGGTGAACTTGGCTACGTGTGATTTTAAAGAATTGATCGATTTCGTGAAATCGAATAGCAGAAAAAAATAAGATACCCCCATGGAACTGAATATATCAAATATCGATATAGTTGTCATACTTCTTTTTGTAGTGGGAATCATTTGGTGGGCTCTTAAAAACAGGAAGAATGAAAATGCCAGTGAGTATTTTTTAGCCGGAAAATCTCAAAATTGGTTTGTTGTTGGGTCCTCTTTGTTTGCCGCTAGTGTGAGCAGCTCGACACTTATGGGGCACTCTGGCGAGGGTTTTATAAGTGGTATTGCGGTATTTAATTATAATGTCGGGGCTATATTCGTAATAATTTTTGTGTCGTTATTCTTCCTTCCGTTTTATATTAAATCGGGTATATATACGATACCCGAGTATTTGGGAAGGCGTTTTGATAATCGTTCGCGGAAGTATTTTTCGTTCATCACTATTATCGGCAATGTGTTTTTGGATGCCGGAGCTGCTTTGTATACAGGGGCTTTGATTCTGAAAATTATTTTTCCCGAAATAGATATGATGTGGATTATTATAGGAATGGCTTTGATGGCGGGTACTTATACAATTATAGGGGGATTGTCTTCTGCCATCAATGCCGATATGATACAATCCATAATATTGATTGCAGGGTCGGTGTTGCTGTCGATATTTTGTTTTAATTCGGTCGGAGGCTGGGAAAATTTTGTAGAACATTTCCATGATGGAGTTTGGTTAAATTTGATTCGTCCGAATTCGGATACTACGGTTCCCTGGTTTTCCATTTTTTTGTCTATTCCTATTTTGGGATTTTATTTTTGGGGAAATAATCAAGTCATAGTACAGCGAGTTATGTCGGCCAAGACTGTCAATGAGGGTCGATTGGGCTTTTTATTCGTGGCTTTTTTGTACGTGTTTACTTTGTTTATTTTCATAGCTCCGGGAATGGTGGGCAGAATGATCGATCTGTTCGGTGTGGGTGATACGTTGCCCAATGAAATTATAGATGGAAATACATTGCGGGCTCAATATGGAATCGATACGAATGAAGTATATCCTCGATTGATTTTGAAGTTGTTGCCTGTCGGTTTGATTGGTGTGATGATTGCCTGTATGGTTTCTGCTCTGACATCGACTCTGAGTGCGACATTAAGCTCTGTATCTACTTTGTTTACAATGGACTTTTATAAGTCGTGGAGGCCGGAATCCAGCCCCCGGCATTTGGTGCGCGTAGGTCAGTGGACTTCTTTTATTGCTTTGGTCGTAGCTGTATTGTGGGCCCCGTTGATCGGTAAGTTTGCATCGTTAGTCGCCTATTATCAAGAGTTCTCTTCTTATCTGGCTCCTCCGATTGTCGGGACGTTTTTAGTCGGCCTGTTTTGGAAGGGTTCTACTCGCAACGGTGCATTTGCCGGTTTAATGTCGGGATTGGCTATGTCGGCATTAATCATGACTTATAAATTCGGATTCGGAGGCGTCGTACCGTTTCACTTTTTGTTGTGGGTTCCCATTTTGTTGATTTTGAGTGTCCTTGTGAATATTATCGTGAGCAAGTGCGATAGGAATAAAGAGACCGATGTCGAAACTTATACATGGAATAAATCCGTTTGGCAAGACGATACGAGGGAATTGAAAACAGTTCCCTGGTATAAAAATTTTAGATACATCAGTATTGCTTTGATTATAATTGCATTATTAGAGTATTGGTGGTTTTTCTAAGAAAAATTATTAACCCGTAAAAATAAATTATCATGAAAAAAATTTTCAATTTAGTTGCTGTGGGAATGGTATTAGCATCAGTGAATGTTAATGCGCAGACCTATGTGAATGAAATGACACAGGCCGATGTGGAGCGTGATTGTTATATCGAAGGTGGTAGTGCTTTGTTCAATGATGCAGCGGATGCCTATTATGGAGATGGTAGTTATGTACAAAAGTCATCGGCTTCTACTCCTACTGCATTTATATTTAATAGAGACATTTGGGGAAATAAAAATTTAACCGGATTCATAGTCAATGTGCTGGTCCCCAATGATCGTATGGATTTCGACCAGTTTATTAAAATCGAGTATTCAACCGATGAGTTGAATTATCAAGAGGTCCCCGACATGAAGGTTGAAAAATCTTATGATGCAGTTTTAGGAAATAACTATTGGATCGATGTTTGGTATCAGGGCGCTTTGCCTGAGGGCGTAAAAGAGATTAAAGTGACGATGGTTGCCAATGAAGAAGTGGCTAACTGGATTCCGTGCTATCGTCGTACAGAAATTTTTTATGAAGGCGGTGACTCGTATGAATATGTCAAACCTCCTTATTTAATGATTGTGCCGACCGAGTTTTCTGTCGACTTTGAAACCGAGAATTATAGCATCGATATGGCGGGTTCCCAAAATGCATCTTCTACGATCGAAGTGGTAGATAATCCTAAAAAAGATGCGGTCAATGGTAGCGACAAGGTGTTGAAAATTGTACAAGACCCGACCGACCCGAATTGGGGGTGGGACAACGCCGACTGGTTTGGCGTAGCCATCGGTTTGTTGTCTGGCGAAGAAGAGCAATTGACCGAGATTACCGAGACCGACGGTCGTTATTTGCATTTCAGTATTTTGAGAAATGAGAATTCTGTATTCGGAATGGAAACTTGGGGTGGTACATGTTCATATAAGAATCAAGAAATTCCATTTACCGGATCGGAAAATTGGCAAGAAGTAGTGATTGATTTAGAAGAATATATTGGGTCTACTTTCAAGCAATTCTATTTCTCTCCGAATGAAAAATTCGGAACCGACAATGTTTCGGTAGCAGAAACTACATACCTCGATAATATCTATATCTCCGATGTCGCTACATCTTCTGGCATAGCCGACAATGTCGTTTCGACGTCGAAAGTCTGGGGTGGTAAAGGTGCGCTCTATGTAGAAGGTGAAGCCGGTGAAATGAGTGTATATTCGGTTTCTGGAATGGAAATAGGAAAATATGCGTTGAATGGGTTTTTGCAAATAGATATCGAACGGGGTATTTATTTGGTAAAGATCGGCGATACTACGTCTAAAATTGTAGTCTATTGATGAATTTTGAAAGGTGTACCAAAAAATTCTTTTTGGTACACCTTTCCTTTAAGATAATATAAAAATCGGCGGTAGTTTTTGGCTTGGAGGGAGTTATAGGCTATTTTATTTTTATGGAATGAGAATAAATGGTACTATGTGATAGATACTGTTTGTTTGGATAATATCTGTATATTCGACATTACTTGTAGTCGATGTTTTAAAACCATGAAAATTAGAGGATAATGTCGATGAATTTTCTTGGAGAGGCTGGCAGATATACTGTTTTGTAGCTTGTAAAGTCGGTGATACAGTCTTGAAGAATTTGGCATATTAAAGTTATTATATTGTTTTCGGGTGTGGGATATTAAAGAATTCAAGATGCCTTTATCCCCCTATAAATTTAAAATCAAGGAATGATGAAATTATGGCAATTTTTATCTGTTATTTTGATATTGTCGATATCTCCTTTGGAAATATCGGGTCAAAATAATAGTGGTATTGTTTCCGGTAGTGTTTTTAATTCGGGACAAGAACCACTCGTGGGAGTGAGCGTCTTTGTCAAAGGGACAAATATAGGAACGATGACCGATGCAGATGGACGTTTTTCTGTAAAGGCAGAGGACGGACAAAGTCTGGAATTTCGTTATATCGGTTATGACACCAAAGTGGTGACCGTGAATGGTAAAACGATGTCGGTTACGATGTCGGAAAATCAAGTTATCTTAGATGATGTTGTAGTTATCGGGTACGGAACACAGAAAAAAAGCGATTTAACCGGTTCTCTCTCTTCTGTAAAGGGAGAAGATATCGTAAAAACAGGCGACACGAATATTACTCAGTCTCTACAAGGTAAAGCTCCGGGAGTTTATGTCACGTCCAATTCTGGAACTCCGGGGGCAGGAGCTACGATTCGTATTCGTGGTTATGGTTCTATTTCAACCGATTTAACCCCGTTGTATGTCGTGGACGGGCAACCTATGGAAGAGAGCAGTGTGAATACTATTAATCCTATCGATATTGAAAATGTTGAGGTATTGAAAGATGCTTCGGCCACTGCCATTTATGGTTCTCGTGGAGCCAATGGCGTTATTTTAATTACTACGAAGAAAGGTAAATCCGGTAAAACCAGTATCACGTTTGATGCATCATTCGGTTGGTCAAATGCAATTAATCGAGTGCATATGATGAATAGCGATCAGTTGTATGGCTTTTTGGAAGAGGCGTATGAAAATGACGGAATGCGGATGCCTAGAAATATTACCCGACTTTACCATCTCGATGGAGAAGGCTTGGGCCCTGTCGACGAATATGGCGAACCGACGGATATAAATGTCTATGATACCGATTGGTGGAATGAAACCACTCAAACAGCGTTTAAACACAGCTATAACTTATCGGTCAGTGGCGGTACGGATAAATTGACCAGCCATTTCAGCATAGGTTATTTGAATCAAGAGGGTATTGTAATGACATCGGATTATGAACGTATTACATTGCGTGTGAACAACGAATACAAGTTTAATAAATGGATAACGATCGGTCAGACCTTAGGTGCAGCCTATGTCAAAAGTCATGATTTGAACACTCCGATTAATGAAATATTGTTACCGGATCCGTTTTCACCGATTTATGCCAAAAATGCAGATAAGCAGGATCCTAATTATGAATTTAATAAATATATGGGATCTCAATATAGCTATTATTCGAATCCTGTTGCAAAATTGAACCGACAGAAAAAGGAGCATTTGAATCGTAATATCGACGGTACGGCCTACTTAAATATCAATTTGGGATTAAAGGGTCTGGACTTTAAGACTATGTTGGGTTTTGAGTTACCGGAATATACCTATACCAAGTTTAACCCGTTTTTTGATTTGAGGCCGAATGATACTCCATATAATATGTGTACGAACGTGGAGAGTAAATTTTTGTTGGAAAACAGTGTCGCCAATACGAGTTCTACGGAACTGAATTATACATTTCAAAATACGTTGAGTTATAATAATCAATTTGGGAAACATTCTATTTCGGCGGTGGCAGGTTTCACGTGGGAAGCCTATACCGGTCGTTCTTTTACGGCAGAGCGGTTGAATACGCCGAGCAATTCCGATGCTTTCCAAATCGTGGGAGCCGGGACGAAAGAGGGAACTTCTACGGGTAGCCGTTATGAAAACTATTTGATTTCTTATCTTGGGCGTATAAATTACAACTATGCAGACCGCTATTTGGCGACTGTCAGTGTCAGAGCCGACGGTTCCTCGAAATTTGCACCGGGCAACCGTTGGGGGACATTTCCATCTTTTTCTTTGGGTTGGCGTATAGATCAGGAGGAGTTTTATAAAGATTGGAATCAGAATGTATTGAGTGCGGTTAAACTACGTGGTGGTTGGGGACAAATCGGGAATCAAAACATTCCTTCGTTCGCTTATGCCGATGTCGTTTCTACTTATGATACATGGGTGTATGGGTTTAACAGCGGTTTGAATCTGTTGAAGGCTTATGCCTCTACATCTAAGGGAAATAAAGATATTAAGTGGGAAACAGTGGAGCAAGGTAATATAGGAGTCGACTTGGGTTTCTTTAAAAACTCATTGACATTGTCGGCAGATGCTTACATTAAGACGACACGGGATATGTTAATGCAGAATCCGTTACCGGGAATGGCCGGTTATCCTACAACCCCGTGGGTGAATGCCGGTTCCGTAGAAAACCGGGGTTTGGAATTTTTGATCGGGTATCAAGGGAAGGTCGGCGACTTCCGTTATTCTGTGAGCGCAAACTTTACTTTCCAAAAAAATAAATTGGTTGAAACCGGAACGAACGATCCGATTTGGGGTACTGTCTCGAAGAACGAAATCGGAGAAGAATTCGGACGCTTTTATGGATATGTTTATGATGGCATTTTCCAGTCGAAAGAAGAGGTTCTCGCCCATGTAGGAGCCGATGGGAAGACTTTGCTTCAACCTCTTGCAGAACCCGGCGATGCTCGTTTCAGGAATCTTAATGGCGATAATACGCTGGATAGCAATGACCGGGATTATATAGGAAACCCCAACCCCGATGTGATTTATGGAGGAAATATCGAATTGGGATATAAAGGAATCGATTTTGCTCTTTATTTTCAAGGTGTTGCCGGTAATGATATTTGGGTAGGGACAAAAGCTCTTCTCAGGCAGACGAGTATAACGAATTTATTAGCCGAAACTTACACAGATGCGTGGCGGAATCCCGGTGATAAAACCGATGTATTCGGAATTACCAGAAAAGATGATAATGATAATTATAGAAATTCGTCATGGTATGTGCAGAACGGTAGCTTCTGTAAAATAAAAACTGTACAGATTGGCTATACATTCCCGAAGAAAATAGTCGAAGCTACGAAGGTGTTTAGTTCTTTGCGATTATATGTGAGCGGAGAAAATCTGTTTACATTTACAAAATTCAAATATATGGACCCGGAAGTCCCAAATGGCAATGCTTTGAATATGGGTATAGAGAATTTGGGGTATCCTAATCCTCGCACATTTACAGTAGGGGTCAATGTTCAATTTTAAACGATTACAGTTATGAAACTAAGGTGGAGAATACTATATATATTGTTAGGCTCGTTGTTCCTTCTTCCTTCATGTACAGATGAGGATTTGGATACGACTATGTACGGAGGTCGAGAAGACACGGAATTTTACAATAATCTCGAAGAGATCAATCAAGCATTGACGGCCTGCTATTTCTATATGAAGGATAGTTGGAACGATATGAGCTTGGAGTTGATGTTTATCAACGATTGTGCATCCGATGATTGCGAGAAGGGTGGCAGTGGCCTTACCGATAAGAGGAATATTTATCAGTTGGAAACATTCAATATATTTACGACGAACAGTAAAGTGAGCCAGTTTTGGAACATGGCGTATAGAGCTATTTACCAAATAAATACATTGTTGGACAAGAGCGAAATATTTCGTTTGGAGAATACTGATTTAACGGAAGACGATAAGACATTGCTTACGCGTTATGAAAATGAGGCTCGTTGGTTACGAGGCGTGTGGTATTTTAATCTGGCTTATTTGTGGGGTGATGTTCCTTTGTTTTTGCATGCCGAACAGCCTGCGGATATATATAAACCCCGGACACCGGTAGCCCAGATTTGGGAACAGGTTATAGCCGATTTTACTGCGGCTACGGCTTTGCCGAAACGGAGCGAGTATTCCGAGGAAGACACCGGGCGCGTTACGAGCGGCGCGGCTTATGCCATGTTGGGTAGGACATACTGGTATAATCGTGATTTTGAGAATGTTTATAAAATGCTCTATGTTCTGGTTGAAGGCGAGCAAAAAGGAGAATATGAATTGGATCCAGATTTTGCGACTCAATGGTTGAACCCAAATTCCAATTTGAGAGAGTCGATTTTTGAGATACAATATGTCACCAATGGAAAGAATTGGGATGAATCGACGGGGTGGAACGGAGTTTGGTTTATTCCCAGTAGCGATGGCGGCTATGGATTTCATTTACCGACTCAACATTTGTTGGATGCTTTTGACCCGGAGGATCCGCGAATTACTTGGACATTTGTTCGTCAAGGCGACCAATTCGTCGGGAATGATTTTGTGACAGGAGATGCGAATTATCCCAGTCGTTTCTTTGACCGTAAGCATTTTGTCCCCATGAGCGAGACTTTAAATGCGGCGTCTCCGGTCTATCCACAAGATGTAGAAATGACAGTTTATGTCATTCGTTATGCCGATGTTTTGTTGATGTATGCCGAGGCTTGTTTGGAAAAAGGCAATATCGTGGGTGCGAGAAAGTATTTGAATCAAGTGAGAAAACGAGCTCGCGAATCCAGTCCGTTGGATGCGAAACGAGTCATTCAAAAGTATGTGCCCGACACAAAGCCAACGTCGTTACCGGATATAACTTCCGATAATGTGGCGGAAGTGCGATTGGCTATTTGGAACGAGCGTCGCTTTGAGTTCGCTTGTGAGGGAATCCGCCGTATGGATTTGATGCAACAGGAACGTTATGGAGAAATTATGACGGCTGTATATAGTAACGGCTATGCGACAGAAGATGTCGATAAGGGACGTTATTATACAAAGGAAAGAGAACTTTTCCCCATTCCTCAAAATGATATAGATTTAAGCCGAGGTGCATTGGTTCAAAATCCCGGATATTAGATCGTCTTTTTTTTAGGGAGTGTAAATATTTGATAATTAAGAAAGTAGATAATTATATATGAAAAGATTGATATATTTGATTTTACTCTTGTTCGGATTGTCCGGTTGCAAGACAGAACAACAGGAGGTTCAGAATCCGATAGTTGTGGATACCGATTTTGTGTTGCAGGAAAACTATTATGGAGGGGCGATGCAATGGGAACCCAATGACCGGGATTCGATGACGGAGGAGCAATGGGATCGTTTGTTTAGACGAGTCGAATTTATGAAACTGGGGTATATTCGTTGTTGCATAATGCCCTATTTCTACTGTTTCGGTTATGACGGGAACGACCCTATATTGCTTTGGGACATGGATTCGACGAAAGTCGATGCCCGTTGGTATGTTAATTCTCGTCGTTTCATGAACGACTTGTATCGTCAGCTTCAATTTTGTAAGGATAACGACATCGATGTGTTGCTTGGAGAGTGGTGGAAGCCGATGAATCCGAATTGGAAACAGGCTGTCCCCGTCGATATGCCTAAGTATACGATAGAATTGGACGATTCCCGATATGCCGTTCAAGTAGCTGAATTGGTTGAATATTTGGTTAAAGAGAAGGGTATGACTTGTATCAAGCAATTTAACTTGGGGAATGAAGTAAATTTGGTGGCCAATGATCCTCGAAGCGGTTATTCATGGGAAAAATGGAAGAAAGCCATTCTTAATCTACGCTCGGAACTGGATAAACGGGGACTGAATGATATTGAGATCGTGGGACCAGACGGAGGTTATTGGGGGACTGATGTTTGGTTCAATAAGACATTGACCGAATTGGATAGTGTGGTTCCTGTCATCGATTATCATTGGTATATCAATAAAGATTGGACTTTTACGAATCGTGTGGAAGATGAGACACGAATGTTTCGTTTCTTTACACAAATGCAGGACAGCAGCAAAGTGAATATTTGGGGCGAAATGGGTATTCGTGACGGACATAATGAGGTGTTTGACCAGCATACGTTGATTCATCAGTGGTGGTATGGAACGTTCGTTGCCGATGCCTTGATTCAGACTTTGCGCTCCGGTTGGTCGGCTGCTGCGGCATGGGGTATGGATGATGCCATGCATTATAAGGACGACCTCGATGAACAGAAACGTTGGGGATTTTGGAATTCGCTCGCAGAACAGAAAAATAAACCGGAAGAAGTGAATATACGTCCGTGGTTCTATACGTGGTCGTTGATGTCGCGTAATATCCCGAAAGGGTCGAAAATTTTGTATTCCAATTCTTATAGGACTCAGAATTTGAATGGTGTAGCCGCATTGACTCCGACAGGAGATTTGACTTTTGCGATTACAAATACAGCCGATTTTGCGCAGCGTGTAACCGTACAGATTCCTACCGTTGTGAACGATCCGATAATCAATAAATATGTGTATTTCGAGGACGATTATCCGGTCGATACAGCAGGCTTTCCGGTTGTGAAAAAAGTCCTGAAAGATGTCGATCTTCAAAAGGGAATAGTTATCGATTTCCCCGCGAAAGGTTTTGTTCTGTTGACTACGATTGGAGGTAGCAAACCGGAAATCGTGAAAAATGATAAATATATGATGGATCCGATGGAGGGTGTCCAACGTATGTATGATCATTCCGATAATTTGGGATTAAACGGTTTCCCTAAATTCTATGACGAATGTAACACTGCTGCTCCCGATTTCCAGTTCTTCAAAGTTTTGGAGGATTGCGGTACTATTCACCCTTCGACCGATGAAGAACATGCTTATATAACTTATAAGTTCGACGGGTTTAACTATTTTGAAATCAAGGTGTCGGGAGTGGAAACCATAACCGACCGTTTCAAAGTGTACGTTTCGCCGGATAATTGCGAGTGGAGAGAGGTCGAATTGTCGTTTACCGAACCCGAAATGTCTGTTTGGCGTTTTGTCCATTCGACCATAACACCGAAAACAGAACTCGATAATTGCAATTATTTAAAGATTGAAATGCTGCCGAACGGTTATTTCTCCAATACTCGTATTCGTAAAGTGAAAATAGAAAAACGGTGAAATGTTGGTACGGGGAATATAAAGAGGGCATACTCATTGTGAGTATGCCCTCTTTCTGTTATTACAATCGCTTTGTTATAATGAAAAGGTTCTGTCTTTCATCAGATACAAAGTAAAAAGTGCAGATGTTTACTTTTAATGTCGGTTACGAAAAATCTCGACAGCTCGATAGAATGCATTTATGTTTTCAAGAGAGACACCCGGAGGAACATCGCAACCCGTTGAGATAATAAAGTTGTCGAAATCGGCAGTAGCATGCAGCAGTCTCTCCGTTTCGTCGTAGACTTGTTTCGGATATGACAATTTGAAAATACCGACCGGATCAAGATTCCCCATAACAATGCGATCGGACGGTACTTGTTGAAGGGCGGAGACGATGTCGCATTGATTACCGAAGTGGAGAGCCCTTGCTCCTGAGTCGATCATGGATTGCGTACAGTGCCCTGTGTTTCCGCAGTTGTGCAATACGAAAAGGAAGTTTTCATCTTGTACGGCCTCGACGATCGGTTTTATATAATTAGTCGAGAATATTGTGGCATCGTCGTTGCTGAGTAACCCGGCGGCAGGCTCGGCCATGATGATACCATCGACTCCTGTTTCTTTCAGAGCCCGAATGTATTTGAGAATAAATTCTGAACATTTTGAGAGTAGTATTTTTGCTAAATCGGGTTCGACGTAAATAGCCATCATCATTTCTGACATATCGTAAAGTCGACCTGCCAAAGAATAAGGTCCGATACAACCTGCAAAGACCGGGCGGTCATTGATTCGTTCTGCCGCAAGTCTGTTTGCTTTCAGATATTCGGGAATACGGGCGGTATCGGTATCGGGAATGCGGAGATTTTCCACTTCGTTCCTATCGTGAAGCAACCTTTCGGCAACACTGGGTACATCGTTTTCGGAGAAATGAAGTTTTGCCCCGAAAGCTTCGGCTTCGACGGTAAGGTCCATGATGACTGTCGCCGCATCGGAGGGAGTATTTTCTGACAAGGCGATAATGGCGTCGGCATGTGTCTGGCCGTCGGTAACTGCGGCTTTTACAGTTTTCTCGATGAGCTCGATTCCCGGGTGTGTCATAATGGGAATAGCATATCGTTTATTCCGATTGAGATTGAGTTTCATGATTAAATGATTTTTTGATTCGTTTCTTATAACAGTTGTCCAGTTCGCAGAATTGACAACCGTATTTGCGGGTATCGACATAAAGTCCAGAGCCTATCACTCCGCTGATAGATTTTATAGGATACATCAGGGCACTGCTATTGAGAGTGATTCCGCATACATTATCGGGTAAGAGTGAGAAGAGTAATTTCTGTTCATTCACATGCCACCCGCAATAACCCGGACTAAAACGGTTAGTATGGGGTATTCCCGGCAATTCTGTTTCCACGAACTTTTCCATAATGTCTCCTGTCGCTTCGGCAATACAACTACCGAGGGTATCCCAGATGAATAGTAGCAATGCATCGTCTGCATTCGATAGTTTATTGTGAAAATCTTGATATTCCATACCGGCAGTCGCAGCGAAAAAAACGAATCTTTCGGAGTTTTTCAACAGTGTGGCGATAGTCTGGTTAACGTGAAATATTTTTTGATTACAGCATATACAATCCTTGTTTACATACCCGTCGAACATTCGAAAGTAAAAACGAGGTCTTACTATGTTGTTTGCAACGAGGAACAGGTTGTCGACTAAATCCCGAACATTTTTGTCGGGAGATACTGCTCCATACCCCATTTCTATATATACGGTTTCTTTTGTCAAGTTTAGTTCTTCGAACCGCAGTGAATGTTCCATTTCTCTTATTTGTTCAATAATTTTCGGGCGAGAGTTACAGCGGCATTGGCATTGTCGCTATATCCGTCGGCTCCGATTTCTTCGGCAAATTTCTCACTGAGTGGAGCGCCTCCACTCATGATTTTGACATCGTTTCTGATTCCGGCTTTTTCAAAAGCTTTGATAACTTCTTTCATATAAACCATTGTGGTAGTCAGAAGTGCCGACATACAGACAATGTTCGCTTTGTGTTCTTTGGCGGCTTCGACGAATTTTTCATCGGAAACATCGACACCGAGATTAATTACTTCGAACCCACAACCTTCCAACATAGAGCTTACGAGGTTTTTCCCGATGTCGTGCAGATCGCCTTTAACCGTTCCAATGACAACTTTCCCGAGAGAGATTGTATTTTTGTCATTTTCCATGTAAGGTTTAAGAAGTTCCAAAGCTCCTTTCATAGCCCGGGCACTCATCAACAGGTTGGGAACATAGGCTTTTCCGGCTTCGAATTGAGTCCCGATTTCTTCCATCCCTTTAATCAAATAATCGCTGATCAATGTTTGCGGGTCGATATTTTCTTGAAGCGCTTCTTGGGTTGTACTGACTGCCAGTTCGAGACTCCCTTTTACGATTGCATTATGTAAATCTGAAAGTTTTGCCATTTTCGCTGGATTATTAGAAGTTGATTATTTTATAAGATGTATTGCCTATTTTAATGAGATGTACTCCATTCTCTGTCGGAATGGAGTAACTCCCGTTTACGTTTTCTGCAAAGTGCAGTAATTTACCGTCGACAGAGAAAAGATAGACAGGCATGTTTTTAACGCCTTCAATATAAATATATCCGTTTTCGGCGGTTACCGAGATGTCGTTGTTTGTTATATATTCGATTCCCGAAACTTCTTCGGTGCTAAATATAAAATTGTCGAAGAAAGAAGTGTCGAGAACGTTCAGCCGGTCTGAATAATTTAGATTGGGAGAGATGTCGATGCTTGTAATGATTTGACCGACATGATTCGACAAGTTCAGACCGTACCTAAACCATTCTCTTTTTTCGTTACAGGAAAAGTGTCCGACGGCTTTTTCTCCCGAAAGGAAATTGACGACTATCTTGATTTCGGATTGTCCTGTCGGGCGGTAATATGAGAAGAACAGGTTGTGGTTACTTTCGGGAACTTGTACAAATGGATATAAATTTAATTGTGCGGACAAGTCTTGACCGGCATCGTTTGTTAATATATTTATTTGGCAGGCTTTATCGCTGGGATTGTTTTCTTGTATTTTGGGATTCGAAGCAATGGAAGACATTATGGAGGAATTGACCGGAATAACTTTTACAAAAGAATTCAAATATTCGAAGTCGATGTCCAGAATTTGTCGGTATTGTTGGTCGTTGTTTGTTGTAATTTCTTGTAAATCGATAGGGGAATTTTCTGTATTGGATAGAAAGATGTTGTCAAAAATCAAAGATTCGGTGTCGAGAGAGGGAGTCGTCGCTGAATCTCTATAAGGATATATGATGATGTAATCCAGTGTTTTACCGATTAGAGGCGTTAGGTTCAGTTGTAATTCCCTCCATTCTCTGTGAGGAATTTCGAATTCGTAACCCAATAGCCTGTCTTCATTTTGAACATGTAAGGCAATGGCGATTTTTGCCGGTCTACTCCTGTACAACTGAATATTGAGCAGTGGAAAATCTTCACTGATTAGGATTTTATTGAGCGGAAATATAGTACTGAAACAATCTCGGGGATTGTATTCGTCGTTAATTAGAATTTCGGAGTATCCGGCATTGTCGCTGGTATTAGGGGCTCGTTTGCGGGGATTAGAACCTACATAGGTTCTAATCCCTTTGTTATAGTCGCCGAGAAGCATATACCCGTCTTGCGATTCAAAGTCGATGGTTAGAGTAGACTGTGTTTCGGACGTATTTGTCTCCAACGGTTCTAAGGTAGTGATGAATATACCTTCTTCCATAGGAACTTCCACCGTGATTCCGGTAGAAAGATTTTGATCGGTTATTTTTTCATACGGAAGAGACAACGCAGCGCCATCTCCGTAGCTGTTGCGGTTGAACCGATAAATGTAAAGAGGTTTGGTACAATCGACCTTAAAGGTAATGGATTGTGTTTTGCTTTGAGCATCCATACGTCGATTGACTGCGACAAACGAGTAATCTTCGGAGCCGATGCGGGCTCCGAGTATACGAATATCTTTGCGCCCTTCCAGTTCGGTCATTTTGAGAATTTTTGCTCCACGGGGAAAGTAACGGCACATCAGTTGCCATGTGTAGTACCAGGGACGTAAAGTCATACCGCCATAAGTTCCGGCATTGTTCCACATGCCGGCATTTTTATTCTGTTCCAGCCCGTCGAGAGCCCAAGCCAATCCCGATGCCATGCCCGAACGGGCAAGTTGTATGCCGTAGTCCCAAAAACCTAATGCATATTCGTAGGTGTCGATTCGACAATGAGCCGGAGCATCGGCAACAGGCCAGTCGATAAAAGGGACTCCGATGGGAGCCATTTCCGATACATGAACGGGTTTGTTAGAATTGTCGTATTTATAGACATTTGCGAGATAGTTTGCAAAAGTGGTTTCAATGGTACGATTATATAATTGATTGTAAGTATCGTCGGGCGTATCGTTCAGGTAGTTATGGAAATCATAGGCTGACAGTTGATCTGCGTTGTATTGTGCAGGTTTCCATATCCAGTCGCTCCATGAATCGGCTCCCGACAGAAAATTTGTGGGTAAGCCACGTTTCTCCAATTCGGCGTAAAGTTTTTTTATCATGGTACTCCAATCTTCGTAAGAGATACCTACTCCCAAAGGCTCGTTCGAGGGCGCATAACTGGTAATGATTTTGTCGTAACCTTTTGTTTTAAAAAGATACTCGATGAGGTCGGCTTGCAGTTGTGCGCATTCGTCGGTTGTGTAAAATTGTTTATAATCCTCTCCGTTATATCCGACACCCCAGAAACCACTCATAACTTTAATATCGTGTTCCTTATAAAGGTCCATAATTTTGAAATAGGCCTGCATGTATTTGCTATCCCAATTATAAGTTCCGATGGGCAGATTATTCCCATCATCATCTTTGTTGAACCAATCGCGGATTACCGGTAAGCGGACCAACGAAGGTTTGATGGCAAGGATCCGTTCTGTCGTGGTTTTCCATAAATCATCGGACCACGGCTTAAAGGTGTTACCGTCGCTTTCGCGGGCGAATCCCCATTGATTGTACCCGAAGCCTTCCCACGGTGTTTGTAATTCTTCCTCAACAGTCGATTCGAATGCTTGTAAATTCGCAGGGACAATCAATGTTGCAATTACAAGGGTAAGTAAAATAAATTTTCGTTTCATGTTATCAAAAGTGTTATAATTTAGAAAACGTGTGCTTCAAATATTTGCGTGACTTATCTTGTTGTGATGAATTAAAATTTTGAGTCGGAGGAACTGGGATAATGGCTCCCAACCGCAATATAGATAAATCCTTTTTTGTTATTTTTCTTTTCTTCGAATTTGTTTGACGGCATCGATCATTCCTCTGAATCCATCGACAGAGACATAAGAAGCGATGGAATTACCCGAACCTAATCCGTAACCCTTGCAAATGCGCCGGTATTCTGTGCCTTTTCTCAATACTTCGTCATATACGGATTGATAGGTTCCCAACGAAAGCAGATTTACATCGAAGCCTCCAAAAAGTCCTATTTGACCGTTATATCGTTTTATCCATTCGTCGAAAGGAGCGATCTGGTCTTCGTTGCTATGCTTTGCGTCGATTCCCAAAGTTATGATGTCGGGCATTATTTCGAATATGTTACCGCAACTGTGCAGAAGAAATTTTTTTTCTGCATGATGTACCAAGTCGATTATACGCTTGGTTTGAGGAAGTATGTGGTTGATGATGGTTGTCGGTTCGAGCATAGTCGATGTGCGGTGTCCCAAATCGTCGCCCATACGGAAAAAAATGAAGATGTCGCTGTATTCTTGTATCATTTTGGACCATAATTCGACGTATAAGTCCCCGATACGAATAAAAAGGTCGCGGAACAAATCGGGGTCTATGTATTGCATGATACACAGATTCTCGTAACCTACCAAATCTTGGGCGGATTCGAAAATGCCATACCCGCATCCTCCATATGCTTTCATTCCTGTTGGCAAGACTTTTCTGATAGCGTCGAGTTTGGGTTTGTTCGCTTCCCAAAACAAATGGGGTATTTCGTCGAAGGGATAGCGCTCAAAATCGGATCGGGTTTGAATGGGGCCTAATTTCCCTCCCATAATTGCACCGTGCTCCGGGAAAACGTCGCAGATTGGAGCTTCGAAGTCAAAGGCATCGTAGGTATTGTTTTTCCAAAACTCCGTTACTTTTTTGAAAAAGTATTCTGGTTCTGTTTCTCGGTAACCGATAAGTTCTTCTCCTGTAAATTTCTCTATAAATTCGATATCGATGTGATGTTCATATAGAGGGAGATACTTTGGCTTTTTGTTATAAAGGACATCGAGAATGTTGTTTGCATTCGGCTGAAACTGTTCCATGTTTTGAGAGAATTTTTAGTCGTTCCAATGGATTAAACCGGCTTTGATATTTTCCAGTGGCATATCGGGCCCGGCTTCGAATTGCCCGATGAGGCCACCATTTACCCATAGAGCTTCTTTCATTTTGTGTACGGCATCGATTACATCTTCGACACTTCCTTCGGGGAGTATGTGCTGACGACATATTTCGCCCCAGTTTGTAATACGTCCGTTGCATTTTTCGGCAACTTTGTCTAATCCCATGCACCACACTTGACTATTGATGGCATCTACTCCTATCTCGATCAAGTCGTCGTATAGTTCCAAAATGTAGCCGTCGCTATGCATAAAAACGAATTTACCGGCAGTATGGACTTTGTCAAAAAACCGTTTGTATAAAGGTTTATATTGTTTTCTCCATGTTTCAGGCGAGATTAGTAAAGAGCGTTGTGAGCCCCAGTCGTCTCCGAAAATTATTCCGTCGACTTCTAATTTGAGCCATTCGTCTAAATAGGTGTTATAAAAATCTTCGACAATTTCCATTAGTTTGAAATATTCCGGAGATTCAATCAACGTATCCATGAAAAGGTTTTCTGTACCACGAAGGTATTGCATACGTTCGAACAAGCTAATCCAACCGCCTAAGATAAATTTGTCTTTATGAGTATCGATGAACGCTTTTGTCTTTTCAAATCCAGAGATGCCTGATAAAAATAACTTTTTGGGACTTTCATAGTTCCAAACTTTATTGAAATCGGCAAAAGGATATTCTTTTACTTCTCCGATAATACCTGCTTGGTGATTTACCCAAGTCGATCCCCAACAATCGGTATAACTGCCGATTTGGTAGTGACGTGCGTCTTCGGTGGGGTCGTCGAACGGAGCGGAGAGAATATCGATTTCGCAGCGATTGATGATGTCGTCAAGCGCTTGTCCGTATTTTAGTTTTGCGGCGGGCAGTTGCCACAGGTTTACCGGAATCCATTCCGGATTGTCATGTCGAAGGGTTCGTATTACATTTTCTTTGGCTGTCATCATAGCGGAATGGGTAGTTATATATTACATTTAAATGTCTTGTCGCCGATTTGTATTAAATAATTGCCATTGTTGAAATAGATATTTTCATTATCGGTCGAGATGTTTTGTCGATATAGTAGTTTACCGGATAGATCGAAAATATTGACTTGCTCTCCGATTGCATTTTTGATTATGATTTGATTGGATACAACGGAACAGTCGATTTCGTTGTTCCTTAATTCGTTAATAGTTGTGGGATCGCCTTCGTTTTTGAATAGAAAATATTCGTTGTCGGCTATTTCGGAGGTAGAGGCCGTTATAATGTTGTCTTTTTGAGACAAATATTTTCCGTTAGCCAAAGCCCGTATTGCAGCTTTTTCACCTTTGTCTATGTAGAGGAATTTTGAGGCGGTGTCGAGATTCGATGAAAGTTCCAAAGCGCCGGTAGCAGCATTGACCGATAGATATGAATTATTTTCGTTGAAGGCGATATATCCGTCGTCGGTATGAGAAACATTAAAACCTGTACCGTTCGGATTCATCGTAATGTCATTGTCGCTGATCGTTAACCTAAGATTGTTGGCAACGTTTTCCAAATAGTATCGTCCGTTCCAATAGCTTCTTTCCCCCGAAACGGCAATACATACAATTTCGAATTTTTTGTTTTCCAACAGTTTGATGTGGAGTATATGTTCTCCGACTCCCAAATCGGTCAATATGATTTGGTCGATGTGTTCTCCGTTAGAGCCGTCAATGACTACGGCCGGATTGTCGTCTACCCAAATTTGGGCCGTTCCGAAATTTTCGTTTGCCGGGCGTTTCCAATATGTGACGGCAGCAACGTCTCCGTTAATTTTAAATTGAAGTTCACTATTTGCAATTTCGCTTCTCCAACCTTTTCCTGTGCCGAAATCCCAAATAGAACCTCCCGCCGACCAGACACTTGTTTGGACCGGGGTTATATCGGTTTCGTTCAAATAAAATGCATCTTCTAAAATGTTGCTATATAGCGGAGCTGGTAGTGATGACATTCGATCGATGTTCGATGCTTTTTTCCCTTCAAGAAGTTCGGTCGCTATTAGGTCGGCGATTTTTTGATGTGCGGTTGTATTGGGGTGTATGCCATCACCGCCGATGAGTGTAGAGGTTTGGTAATAGTCCAGCCTTGTTTTTTCTCCTTTGATTATTTCGTCTTTTATGGCATCGTTGTAACTGACAATCGGAATTTGACAATGTTGAGCGATGGGATATTGACGTTCGATTTTTGAAATCCCAGCTTGCGTGCATAGCATTAGTGATATAACGGCTGGCTCACCCGGGTTTTTCCAGCATTTCCGTATCAGGCTTTCGTAAGAATCCAGATAAATATCTTCGAGTTGGTCGTTGCAGGCATATTCGATTATAATTAAATCGGGGTTGAATCGTAATAGTTTCTCTTCGGCACGAATACACCCGAAATAGGAATTCGTAGAACCGATACCGATATTGATGAAATTGACGTCGATTCCAAAAGTCGATTCGAACCAAGTCTTTAATCGGGCTCCGTAACAATTGGTCTCCATCGGTTCGGCGTTGGCTCCGGCAGTCATCGAACCACCTATGACACCGATGGTAATGTCATTACCGCTTTCAGCTTTTTCCAATAGCTTTTGAACCCGGTAATAGTTCGTTTTTTCGTTGTAATTCTTCGCTTGATAGCCATCTCCATAATATACTATGTTTCTTAATAATTCTATGTCGGATTGGGCATCTAAATAGATAACGACCTGAGTCGCATCTTCCGGTATCAAGCTGTCTTTTAAAGTACATCGATATAGTCCATGCCCTTTATCCGTTATTTCTGGATAACCATTGTCCCAACCTTCCACATATTTGGTTTCTTCTCCGGCCGAATTTTTTACGGCCAAAGTGGGACGTAGTCCGGTCGGAGAATAGTAATCGACAATTACTTCATGAGCAATTTCATTTTCGGGCAATTCATAAACTAAGAATGAGTAGTTTGATGGATCGTCGATTTTCAATCGATAGATGTCTCCGGCTCGTTGTGCCCAATCGTCGGTCGTTCCAGAAATCAATTTTGAGTTACCAATCCAAGTTATTTTATAGGTATCTTCGAATTCGTCATATATGCGTCCTGCGTATAGTAATTGGATACTGCATAGTAATAGAGATAATGTTAGGCATTTAAATATGTTCACTTTCATGATAGATAGTGTTAAGTTTTTGTTTTATCGTTTGTATGTTTTTTATGCAAAATTAGAATGGGTATTTGAAATATTATGATATAATTGAGTTAAAGGGTGATATTTTTTTGAATAGTTTATTGCTTAATGATGAAGTAATATTTGATTTTCAAAATAGTATTGTATATGTTCTAAATAGAATTAATGGGTATAGATGGAAGATATGAAGTGTTTTTTTTGTTTATTATTTTTTATGATTGATGGCCGATTTACAATGAAATTTTTTATAATTTAAAATATTTGTGTTGCTTTATTTTGTAAAATTATATTACATAATACCTAAATGTGGGTATTATATAGTATATATATTATCTTTAATTTTGCATAAAATTTTGTGGAACTATTTATAGGCTAATCATTTATTGTGTAGCATTTGTAAGAGCTGTTTATTTTGGAATCAAAATATATAATTAAGTAGTGTTTTTATGAAGTTATCAAGTACTAAATTAAAGGTTTTTGGAGGTTGGATCGTTGTGCTTATGTGTATAATGGCTTTTTCTTCCAAAGTTTTAGGGTCGGAATCTATTCCGAAAGAACGTGAAAATTATCAATTTACAGAACGGAGTGTACCTCTTAAATCAGGTAAAGCGCAGGTTCGTAAATATAGAAAGCGCTCGTCTCGAAATCCAGTGGGAATTATTAATATCTCTAAGTTGCCGGCTCGTACTCGTGTTGCCAAAATTAATGCACAAAATTCACCGGCGAATTTGTTCGGCTTTTTGGCAGCTACTAATAGTTATGAAGAGAGGGATTATGGTATCTACTCGATTGATCCTAATACCGGAGATTATTCTAAGCTGTATGACGTAGAGGAATATGGTGAAGGCGAAGGAGGTGGAACTTACGCTAATGGAAAATTCTATTTATCGGTTTTTGACGAGTTTTACTGGTCGGGTATCAATTCTGCAAAATTGGTAGTCGTAGATGTCGTGACAGGTGATAAACAAGTTATAGAAAAAGAGGCGGAATATCCTAATGCTGCGGTGAATATGACCTATGATCCGGTCAATGATGTTGTTTATTCAATTAATTATGATGAGGCCGGGGAGGCTTATACGTTGAGTAAATTGGATCTCCAAACATTGGATTTTACAGTTGTCGCTCCAATGGAAAATTCTTATCGGGGAATGTGTATCGATGGAGAAGGGCAAATGTATGTAATCGATGATTATGGCGATGTATATAAGTTTGATAAAGAGTCTGCCGTACAGGGGGAGAAAGTAGTGAGTACAGGTTTTTTCCCTGAATATTCTCAATCGTGTTGTTGGAGCCCTCTCGATCGTAAAATCTATTGGGCTGCTTGTAATTGGAGTGAAAGCGAGTTGATTGTAATAGATCCGGTCTCGAAAGAGTTTTATACGCAATTGACTTTTGACAATGGAGAGGAGTGGATTGGCTTGTACACGACAGATCCTTTTTCTGATCCTTCTGCTCCGGCTGCTGCTGAAAATTTGAGTATATCCTATGCGACTCCGGGTGCGACGACAGCCCGAATTTCGTGCGATCTTCCTACAAAGACTGCCGGTGGTAATGAACTGAAAGGATTGGTAAATGTCGCCATAGTAGTCGATGGCGATACTGTCCAGATAAAGGAAAACCAAAGTCCCGGTGCGGAATTTTCTATATCTCTTGCATTAACGAATGGATTACATGTATTGAAAGTAATTTGTTTGAATAGTGGCGGAGAGGGCGTTGCAGCTTCGATAAAAACTTTTACCGGAGAAGATATGCCCCAAATTCCAACCGAAGTGACCGCTGTTGCCGAAGAATCTGGGAAGGTAACTCTTTCTTGGACATTACCCGAAGCCGGTATTAATGGAGGTTGGGTAAACTTGACAAAAGTCTCGTATGACATTCTTCGTAATGGAGAGTCGTTATCGACCGATATAAAAGAGACAACTTATATCGATAATCTTCCCGAGAATGAGTTAAAGTCTTACAAGTATACTGTAATCGTGAAGTTCGGCGGAGAAGAGTGTGGGTCGGTCGAGAGTAATTCGGTCGTTTTTGGGAAAGCCGTTTCGCTTCCTTATGAACAAACTTTCGAAGATGCATCGTCATTCGATTTGTTGAACATAATCGATAATAATGGCGATGGTGTGACTTGGCAATTCGATACGGGTCAATTTAGTGCGGGTTATACTTTCTCTGCCGATAATGCTGCTGATGATTATTTGGTATTGCCTAAAATGACTTTTAAAGCTTATAATGTTTATCAGCTTTCGTTCGATATTTGTTCAGGCTCGGGGTATAATGCAGAAATTATTGGTGTTAAAGTGGGAGCGGAGCCTTCCGTAGAATCGTTATCTACGATTGTTATGGAACCGACGGAAGTTATGGCGGATGCGTCTTCTCCGAGACATATTGTACTTACCTACGTGCCAGAAGCGAACGGGCAAGGAAATTTTGCAATTCATTGTACAAGCGTTGCCGATCGTTTTGGAGTTAATGTAGATAATATTCGTGTGGAAGAATTCGGAAGTATTTATGCTCCGAAGGGCGTAACCGATTTTGTGGTGACGGCAGATCAAACAGGATTACAGAAAGCTACAATGAGTTTTGTCGTTCCGAAAGAAAATTATCAAGGAGAACCTCTTTCGTCTGTTTCTAAAATTGAAATCTTGCGTAATGGGAAGTTAATCAAAACGTTTGAAAATCCGGTTTTGGGAGTGACATTAACGTATGAAGACGAACATTCGGACTTTGGGTTTAATACATATGGCATCGTGGCTTATAGAGGAGAAAATGCCGGTGTAAAAGTGGAACAAACGGTATTCTGCGGTATTTATTCTTTACCTTATATAGTAGCGCCGACTCAACAGGAGTTTTCTTTGTTTACGATCAAGGATAACAATAACGATGATAATACTTGGTATTACGATATAAGTGACGGTTCGTTGAAGTATGCTTATTGTTCGAATTCGGCCGATGATTATGTCGTAACGCCGGCCATCGAATTGGGAACCGCCCATATGATAGAGGTTGTGTTTGACGCTAAGGCCGGTGTAATGGGTTCTGAGAAATTGGAAGTGACTTATGGTAAATCGGATAAGCCGGAAGATCAACAAAAGGCTCAGACATTTGATTTGACGAACAAGGAATATCAAACTTTTACAGCAACCTTTGAAGTTACAGAGCATGGCCGTTATTATGTCGGATTCCATGCAATTTCCGATCCAGATCAATTTACCTTGAATATAAAAAATATAGAGGTTCGTAACGGTGCGTTGATGAAAGCTCCGGCCGCTGTTACAGAATTAAAGGCTACTCCCGCTGCACAAGGGGGGCTTTCGGCAACGCTGAGTTTCCGGTTGCCTACTCAAAGCTTGAACGGTGAAGAGCTGACCGGTACGGTCGATGTGACCGTGAAACGTGCCGACGGGTCTGTGGTCGCTGAATTTACGGGTAAACAACCCGGAGAAGTTCTTTCTTGTAATGATGAGAATGCGGTTCAGAGAAATAACGTTTATACTGTGGTGGCCAAGAATGAGTTCAGTGAAGGAGGAACAGCTACGGTAACGTGTTATTGCGGTATCGATGTTCCAAGCATTGTGTCGAACTTTACAGCTTTACCCTCTTCCGATAATTTGAAGGCCGAGTTATCGTGGAGTGTTCCTACGGTTGGTGTGCATAATGGTTATTTCCAACCATCTGATATTACGTATAAGATTTATGAGTATGTGGGTACGAGTTATAGAGAAGTGGGAACTACCACAGCCCTTTCTTATACGGCTACTCCGTCCTCTTCTAAACTCGATTCTTATACTTTCCTTGTCTCTGCTACTACTATCGGGGGCGAAGGCGAGGCTGCGTTAGATAATGTCGTATTGGGAATCCCTTATACGATGCCTTTCGAGGAAAACGGTGTGAATAATATGACAACGACTTATCCTTGGATTATGGGGGCATTGAGCGGACAAGCCGAGTGGGGATTGACGAATTATATCCGCAGTCTCGGTTTGGAGCCGGAAGATGGAGGAATGTTCGTTTGCCATTCTCAATCGGGTAAGGGAGAAGCTCGTTTACAAGTCCCCAAATTAAATTTGGGTGGTTTTAATGCTCCTACATTGACATTTTTATTATATCGTTACCAGAATGCTGCCGGAAAATTATCGGTGAAAGTGACTGCCGATGATAAAGCATATACCGAGGTTTATAGCGCCAATACAGCCTCTTTTCTTCCGGGTTGGACCGTATGTAAAGTAAATTTGGCTCAATATAAAGATTATCCGTGGATTGCAATTGTGTTTGATGGAGCTGTTTCTAATGGTAGTGATTATGTAATCATCGATAATATAGCAGTTGCTAATGAGTCGGAATTTGATGCGAAACTCGAAAGTATCAAAGGTGTTCGTCGTCCTGTCGTGGGTGAATCTGAAAATTATACGGTTGTCGTTAAAAATAACGGGAAGCAGTCGATAACTTATGATGTGAATCTTTATGTAGATGAGACTCTGGTTCAAACTCTTTCTCGGACGGAGGCTTTGGCGCAGGGAGAAACAGCCGATCATTTATTTACGGTTACTCCTACGGCTGAAATGATAGGTAAAGAAACTCCTATTAAAGCAGAGGTTATAGCAAAAGAGTCTGATGAGATCCCAGAAAATAATATATTGGAGGCAATAATAATCGCTTCTCAATCAGAGTTGCCTGTTATTACCGACCTAGTCGGGGAGAAAACAGAGAAGGCTCATGAACTGTCTTGGACAAAGCCTACATTGACCCCCGAGCCGATGGTAGATGATTTCGAAGGTTACGAATCGTTTATTTATGAGAATATAGGTGATTATACGGTGGTAGATGGAGATGGCTTGACCTCTGCCGGTATTTTATTCGTAGAATTTCCGAATATGGGTACACCGATGGCGTTTCAAGTCTGGGAACCTCTGGCCGAGGGTGTTGATGTGACTTCGAATAACTGGAAGCCTCATTCTGGTGAAAAATGTTTGGTTTCTTGGGCTGGTTTGAGTTATGACGGTCTGACGCCTCAAAATGACGACTACTTGATTTCTCCTGAAATTATAGGAGGAACAAACGTGTCGTTCTATGCTACGATTCCTACAACGGAATATACGCCGGAGACGTTTGAAGTGCTTTATTCGACGACAACGACCGATGTAGATGCCTTTGAATTGCTTGCTACGGAATCGGTTCTTAATGTAGGTTGGAAAGAATATTCTTATCAGTTACCAGAGAATGCCCGTTATTTTGCAATTCATTATATCAGTTCAAATAAGTTCGCTTTATTAGTTGATGATTTGTCGTATGTTCCGGTATCGGCGGTAAAAGATTTATCGGTTGTAGGGTATCATGTTTATTGCAATGGACAGAAACTGACTCAAACTCCTATCGTTGAGACGAATTATTCTACTCCGTCTATTGAATATGGAGCTTATCATGTCACTGTTGTTTATGATAAAGGAGAATCGTTCCGCTCGAATACCGTTCGTTTGGGAACATCGGCAGTAGATGAGTTGAACCGAAATGACATCAGGGTTTATGGTATGAACGGTTGCATTATGGCTGAGGGGGTGACAGGAAGAAAAATATCTGTTTATGGCATTGATGGTCGTACGCTCTTTTATATAGAGTCAGAAAGTGATACAGAGAAAATTCCAATGGAAAGAGGCGTTTATCTTGTGAAGGTAGATAATCGAACAATCCGGGTTCAAGTCCGTTAGTCAGCACACTGCTGGTAAAAGTATGAGAAGAGAGGAGCTTTTGAATAACGAAAGGCTCCTCTTTTTTACATTAAGAAGCCGTTGAATAATATTCGAGTCGTGGAACCGTTTACATAATATGTAATACTGAGTGTATATTATGCAAAATATCTATGATGCCCGACAAAAAGGGAAACTGATTTTTTTGTTGATTTCTGTCTTGCTGGTTGGCGGGGTACTTTATGTCTCGAATGACCTTGTAGAAGACTTGTCTATCGAGGAGCGAAAGAAAATGGAAATATGGGCCGAAGCGACGCGTGAATTGGCCAGTGACAAGACTGAAATGAGCATGGAGTTGATATTGAAAGTGATACAGAGCAATACCTCCATACCAGCGATTATCGTCGATGATACCGGCGAAATAAACCAGTACCTTAATTTGAATCTACCTGAAACGGATACGGAGAAATATTTACAAGAGAAACTGGAACAATTGAAAAGTAAATCCAATTTGATAGAGATCAATTTGGGAGATGGGGAGAAACAGTATCTCTATTATGACGATTCTATTTTGTTAAAGCGGCTATCTCTTTATCCGTACGTGCAGTTGGGTGTTATGGTCCTGTTCGTTTTAATCGTTTATTTTGCGTTGATTAGTACGAAAAAGGCTGAGCAGAATAAGGTGTGGGTGGGACTATCGAAGGAGACTGCTCACCAATTGGGAACTCCTATTTCGTCGTTGATGGCATGGATGGATTTGTTGGAATCGTCGGGTGTGGATCCCTCGTTGCTGTCGGATATGAATAAAGATGTAAATCGTCTGTCTGTTATAGCCGAACGCTTTTCCAAAATAGGCTCGAAGCCAGAAATGGAATTGATATATGTCAACGAAGTGCTTGAAAATGCAACAGAATATATGCGTCGCAGAGTTTCCGATAAAGTATTGATTACGACTCATCTTCCTTCTGATGCCGAGGGTGCGATGGTGTGTCTTTCTTTATTTGAATGGGTCATAGAGAATTTGTGCAAGAATGCAGTCGATGCGATGAATGGAGAAGGGCGTATAGATGTTTATATGACGTCGGAGAAGCAACAGATTTATATCGATATAAAAGATACGGGCAAGGGGATTGCACGGAAAAATTTCAAAACGGTTTTTAATCCGGGGTACACGACCAAGAAACGAGGTTGGGGCCTTGGACTTACTTTGGCAAAACGTATTATAGAGGATTATCATGCCGGACGCATTTATGTGAAAGATTCGGAAGTAGGAAAAGGTACGACATTCAGAATCGAATTGAAACGAGTCGTTTAGTCGGGCTGGCAAATCTTTCTTTTTTTGAATGTTGTCGGGGCTAATCGATTATGGCTCTCCATTTGAAAAATTGTGAATGTGAAATAAAAACTACCGAAAAGATTGACTTGTAACGATTATTTTTTATACCTTTGCGGAGTTTTAACGACAAATAGCATTGGGACGATTTAGTGCTTATAAATTACCGCTCAAAAGTATGCCGATAGGTACTCAGGATTTTGAGTATGTATTGGATAATGAGTTCTTTAAGAATATCGAAGGTGAAGATGTTCAAAAAGGAAAGGTGAAGGTGAAATTGACAGTGAAGCGGACGGCGGCTTCTTTCGAACTGGATTTTGATTTGGAAGGAGTTATTCAAATTCCGTGCGATCGCTGTTTGGACGATATGGACCATGAGGTAAAAACCCAAGAAACGCTCTATGTGAAATTCGGTTCGGAATACAGCGAGGAGAGCGATAATGTGGTTGTTATTCCTGAAAGTGACGGGGAATTGAATATTGCATGGTTTTTATATGAGTTCATTGCACTGACAATACCTTTGAAGCATGTTCATCAGGCAGGAAAATGCAATAAATCGATGAGTGCTAAATTGCGTAAACATGCGGCGCGTTCTATGGACGATAGCGACGAAAGTGAAGATGCCGCATCATACGATGATGAAGATGTTGTAGATGAAGTGCCCGGCGAAGGGGAGGAAACTGACCCGAGATGGGACGAATTAAAGAAAATAATAGATAATAATTAAAGTAATAGAAAAATGGCACATCCTAAAAGAAAACAATCGAAAACGAGAACAGCCAAAAGAAGAACTCATGATAAAGCTGTGGCTCCAACTTTGGCAGTTTGTCCTAACTGTGGTGCTTGGCATGTATACCATACTGTATGTGGAGAGTGTGGTTATTACAGAGGAAAATTGGCAATCGAAAAAGAAGCTGCGGTTTAAGCTCTTATCGATAAGTATGTATGGCCCTAAAGCAATTTAGGGCATTTTTTCACACACTAAGCCGATTTTATTATTATGCAGAATGCAAAAATAACGGGAATTGCCTCGTATGTTCCCGATTATGTTTTGACAAACGACGAGTTGTCGCATATGGTCGATACCAACGACGAGTGGATTACTACTCGTGTAGGTATTAAAGAACGTAGAATTTTAAAAGGAGAAGGAACGGGATCTTCCGATTTGGGTGTAAAAGCAGTAGCCGAATTGTTGAAAAAAACAGGAGTAAAGCCCAGTGAAGTGGATTTACTCATTTGTGCTACGTCGAATCCCGATTATCGTTTCCCTTCTACGGCATCGATCGTATTGGAAAAATTGGGAATAAAAACAGCTTATGGGTATGATATACAAGCCGCTTGTGCAGGGTTTATCGTTGCTTTGCAAGCAGGAACTGCCTATATAAAGAGCGGACTGTATAAGCATGTGGTTGTTTTGGCGGCAGAAAAGATGTCGTCGATGGTTAACTATAAGGACCGTTCTACTTGTCCACTGTTCGGTGATGCTGCGGCTTGCGTTATGTTAGAACCTACCGACGAGGAAGTCGGAGTGAAGGATGCCGTGTTGCATACCGATGGTATGGGACTGCCTCATTTGTTGATGAAAGCCGGTGGTGCTGTTCATCCGGCTTCGCACGAGACGGTAGATCATGATGAACATTTTGTTTATCAGGAAGGTCGGGCGGTATATAAGCATGCGGTAACCGATATGCTCACTTCTTCGGAAAGCGTGATGGCTCGCAATGGTTTGTCCATAGATACGATCGATTATTTTATTCCTCATCAGGCAAATTTGCGTATTATAGAGGCTATTGCCGATCGTATAAAGCTGCCGGAAGAAAAATTATTGGTCAATATTCAAAAGTACGGGAATACGAGTGCATCGTCTATCCCTTTGTGTATGGCCGAATTTGAGCATAAATTCAAAAAAGGAGATAAACTTGTCCTCACGGCTTTTGGCGCAGGATTTACATGGGGAGCTCTTTATCTCGTTTGGGGATACGACGCAAAATAAATTTGTCGAGATATAAGAAAGACGCATCTTTTGGCGAAAGAGATGCGTCTTTTCTTGTTTTCGAACAAAAGCGATTGTAGGTTGTTTCGTCGGGTAGAATATTTTCACTACTTTTGTATTCAGAAGTTATTGACTTGTAACCAAATAAAACAGAATTATGCATAAGGCCGGATTTGTAAATATTGTCGGGAATCCCAATGTAGGTAAGTCTACGTTGATGAATTCACTGGTCGGAGAACGAATTTCGATTATTACGTCGAAGGCACAGACGACTCGTCATAGAATTATGGGAATAGTGAATACCGAGGATATGCAGATCGTCTATTCCGATACTCCGGGAGTTCTTGTCCCTAATTATAAGTTGCAGGAGTCGATGCTGAATTTTTCTCAGTCGGCATTACTCGATGCCGATATTTTGCTTTATGTGACCGATGTGGTGGAAGCTCCTGCGAAAAACCAATCGTTCCTCGACAAGGTGGCTCGGGAGACGGTTCCTGTATTGGTAGTTATCAACAAGATCGATTTGCTGAAAGAGCAGAGCGCTCTTGAAACGTTGGTAGAGGAGTGGAAACAGTTGTTGCCGAATGCCGAGATTATACCGGTTTCGGCACAATATAAATTTAACCTCGACTATTTGTTGAAGCGTATTCAGGAATTACTACCTCCGTCACCTCCGTTTTTCGAGAAAGATGCTTTGACCGATAAGCCGGCTCGTTTCTTCGTAACGGAAATTATCCGTGAGAAAATATTGCAGACGTACGATAAAGAGATTCCGTATGCTTGTGAGGTGGGGGTAGAACAATTCCATGAAGAAGAGAATCGTATTCATATTATGGCTGTTATCTATGTGGAGCGAGATTCTCAGAAAGGAATCGTTATCGGGAAAGGCGGTTCGGCTTTGAAGAAGGTAGGGACTTTGGCCCGGAAAGATATCGAAGTGTTTTTTGACAAAAAAGTTTTTCTCGAACTGTATGTAAAAGTGGAGAAAGATTGGCGTAGTCGGGAAAATAAATTGAAAGGTTTCGGGTATATACCTGAATAAAAGATTAAGAAATAAAGGCTGTGAGAGCCGTAAAAAGAAAGTGGAATTATGGGAAATATAGTAGCGATAGTAGGACGCCCGAATGTGGGAAAATCGACTCTTTTCAATCGTCTGACTCAAACTCGTAAAGCGATTGTCAACGAAGAAGCCGGTACGACACGGGATCGACAATACGGTAAGGTCGAGTGGTGCGGTCAGGAATTCTCTGTTATCGATACCGGAGGTTGGGTTGTTAACTCGGAAGATATTTTTGAGGAAGAGATTAACAAACAAGTGGCTTTGGCCATTGAGGAAGCCGATGTTATTTTGTTCATGGTCGATGTGAAAACCGGTGCGGTAGACCTCGACGACCATGTGGCAGCTATATTGCGCCGTTCGGATAAACCGGTGATTTTGGTAGCGAATAAAGCCGATTCGAACGAGTGGCAGTATAACGCCGCCGAATTTTATTCGTTCGGGCTGGGCGATCCTTTTTGTGTGTCGGCAGCCAGCGGTTCGGGAACGGGCGATTTGCTGGACGAGATATTGAAACGTTTTACCAAAAAATCGGAACCCGAGATAGAGGAAAACATTCCTCGTTTTGCGGTGGTGGGACGCCCTAATGCCGGAAAGTCTTCTATCATCAATGCGTTTATTGGCGAAGACCGGTATATTGTTACCGATATTGCCGGTACGACTCGCGATTCGATTTATACCCGATACGATAAATTCGGATTCAATTTTTATTTGGTAGATACGGCCGGCATTCGTAAGAAAGGGAAGGTTACCGAAGATCTCGAATATTATTCGGTGATTCGCTCCATACGAGCTATTGAAGCCTCTGATGTTTGTATTTTGATGATCGATGCTACAAGAGGTATCGAAGGACAGGATTTGAATATCTTTTCGTTGATACAGAAAAATAAAAAGGGTTTGGTGGTTTGTGTCAACAAGTGGGATTTGGTAGAAGATAAATCGAACAAGGCTATTCAAACTTTCGAAAATGCCATACGGGCACGTCTTGCTCCTTTTGTCGATTTTCCCATTGTCTATGCTTCGGCGTTGACTAAGCAACGTATCTATAAAGTTTTGGAGAACGCCGTGCAGGTTTATAAGAACCGGCATACCAAGATACCTACTTCGAAATTAAACGAAGTGTTGCTGAGTGCGATAGAAAATTATCCGCCTCCTGCACATAAAGGCAAGTATGTAAAAATAAAATATGTGACCATGTTGCGGGAGACTTACGTCCCCACGTTCGTGTTCTTTTGTAATTTGCCGCAATGGGTGAAAGACCCGTACAAACGGTATCTCGAAAACAAGATACGGGAGAATTGGAATTTCAGCGGTACACCCATCAATATTTTCATGCGAGAAAAATAAAACTGTTTATAGCTTTTGTCGTTTGTCCCGAAGTCTCACAGATTTCGGGACAGATATTTTAAATACTATTGAAAGATTGCTATTTTTGTGAATAGTAGAGTCTTGATTTTAATTATTTAGAAGTTTTTATATATGGAGGATAAGGGAGAAAGTAAATTCCGGAATGTGATGGAGCGTTATTGGTATGCCCTTTTTATCATTGCTGTCGCATTGGCTGCCGCCGTAATAGGTTTTATTTGTGAGGCATGGAAAATGCAGGAGGGATTTTTGTACGATTTGTTAACGTCTATTATAAGTACGACTATTGCATTTTTCTTGTTTACGTTAACCTATCAGTTACTTACGAAAAGAACCTCTGCCCAGAGTATAGTCGAAGAGATAAAACCTCTTTTGGATCGTCAGCAACAACGAGTGAAGGAAGAGTTTCGAAATGAGGTCGATGATAGTATTGTTAAATCATTGGGCGCTGAATTGGATATTATTCAGAAGTATGATTCCAAAGAAGTGATTGATGTCGTGAATAATTGTAGCGAGCGATTGCTAGGTAGTCTTTTAGCGAAGAATATGCAGGGGGTATTTTCGTCTATCTTAAAGAACCCGTCATACAGAGACGATATGGTATATGATATTCAAATTATTCCTAATCGAAAAGACGAACTCTACGATGAGGCTGGACAGTACATGAGATGTAAAGATGCTGGATTTTGCATATCGCAATCTTTGCGTTATAAGAAATATTTGAAGAAAGGAACGGAGAATAAGTTGACCAAATTTTCATGCTTTTTTGCTTTTAATGAGAATCCTTTCTTCCAGAAAGAGCAAGGCGAGGTTTTCTTTTTGAGAGAAGAATTGTCGTGTCTTTCTTTTATTGAGTCGTTGAATGTTGAAAATGCAGTTTCTTTATTGAACTATTCGGTAGAATTTTATTTGGGAAATGTTCCAATTTGCGTAAGAGACATAGAAGTGGAGCTCGTGAAGTTGGAAAATTCGGCAACAATAGGTATCAAACTTACCACTGATATTCCCGACAGAGTATTATGTATCGATGGAGAGTATGTATATTTCGATGCTAAGATAAAATGTTCTTATCCTACATTACGCCGGGAATTCTACTTTAAAGTGCCCGAGCTCACACGCCATGCCGATGTGTCTATTTCTTTACCTTCCTCTAAGGAAGAGCTTCATTTAGTAAGTTTTACCGATAATTATCGGATAGAGTCGTATGGCCATAACAGATACTCGTTTAGGCACGGAGAAAACAATAATGAGATTTTATTACCCAATAATGGATTTACAGCCGTATGGTGATCAACTATGAGGAATATTTCGAGCAGGTGGGGTTGGTCGATATTCAAACTGCCATTCCCGATGTGGTCGTAGATTTGAAATACGCTACGGCCGATAATTTTATGGGTGAAATTTTATATCCCGATTTGAGAAAAGCCTATCTATTGCCTCATATGATTTCACGGCTGGCCCGGGTACATGCCCGGTTACAAGAGTTAAAGCTGGGATATAGGTTGGTGATTTACGATGCCGCCCGTCCGTTAAGCATACAGCGCAGAATGTTCGAGCGAGTGCGAGGTACACCGCAAGAGCAGTATGTGGCTAATCCTTACAATGAGGGAGGCTTCCATAATTACGGCATGGCTGTCGATTTATCGATACTCGGTAGCGATGGCGTCGCATTGGATATGGGCAGTCCGTATGATTTTTTTGGAGAAGAAGCGCATACGGTCGACGACGATTATTTATTGAAGACAGGTAGGATAAGCGAGGCGGCTTATCACAATCGACGATTTTTGTATGCAGTCATGCGAGAACAAGAGCTTTATCCGCTTCCTAATGAATGGTGGCATTATCAACATTATGTACAGGAGTCGGATAAGAAACGATTTAAAATATTGGATTTTTGATGATGTACAGACCTCAATTTTTATGCCCCGGCGATAGCGTTTCCATTGTTTCGCCTGCGAGTATTATCAATCCCGATTATGTGAAAGGGGCGACCGGCGTTTTGGAAAGTTGGTCGCTTGGTGTGACTGTTTCTTCTCACTGTCTGGATCATTCGGGCGTTTATTCGGGGACGATAGATGAACGAATGAACGATTTCCGCCATGCGTTGTACGATCCTGCTGTGAAGGCTGTCTTGTGCAGCCGTGGCGGATATGGGGCTGTTCATTTGTTGGACGGATTGACCGATGATATTGCTCGGAATCCGAAGTGGATTATCGGATTCAGCGACATATCGGCTTTGCATGCTCTCTGTGTGAGCCGTGGGGTGATGTCGTTGCATGCTCCCATGTGCAAGCATTTGACTACCGAGCCGGCGGATAATCGTTGTACGCACTATTTACGGCAAATTTTATTCGGAGAAATTCCCGAATACAAGGAAAATCCTCACCCTTTGAACCGTTGCGGTGAGGGACGGGGAATGTTGGTGGGTGGAAATATGGCGGTTTTGTGCGGATTGATTTTTACTCCGTATGATATATTTTTGCCTGGAACGGTTTTGTTTATAGAAGATATAGCCGAGCCTCCTTACAAAATAGAACGCATGCTTTATAACTTGAAACTGTCCGGTCGTTTGGCTTCGTTGTCGGGATTGATCGTGGGTAGGTTTACCGAGTATACCGAGAACGAAGGTCTGGGTGGTACATTGTATGAGTTGATTCGTAAAATGGTCGATGAGTATGATTATCCGGTATGTTTCGATTTTCCGGTGGGACATGTCTCGGATAATTTGCCGATGATCGAGGGGGCAGATGTCGTGTTTTCTGTCGGTGAGCGGTCGGTGGATTTATCTTTTTGTATAAAATAGCCGGGATATTTGCGAGTTTTTATCAGAATGTTTATTTTTGAGCATGATGAAAACAGTAAACCGTAAGGTCGGGTATTTAATTTTAATTGTCGGGTTGGTCGCTTGTTCTGCAAAGTCGGTAAAAAATAGCGAGGAAAAGGATACGGATAGCGTGTCGATAGAGGTTCCTTCTTTTGATACGGATAGTGCTTATGCTTATATCGAACGTCAAGTGCAGTTCGGTTTCAGAGTGCCCAACACTCCGGCACATTTGGCAACGGCCGATTATTTATCTTCCGAGTTGGCTCGGCATGGCGCTGTCGTAGAAGTGCAGCAAGGAACGGTTACGGCTTATGACGGGACAGAGCTTTCTATACGGAATATCATAGGTTCGTTTTCTCCTGAAAAGAAAAATCGCATTTTATTGTTCGCTCATTGGGATTCTCGTCCATACGCCGATAACGACCCGGATAAGAGTAAACATCGTCAGCCTATCGCCGGAGCCGACGACGGTGCGAGCGGAGTGGGCGTATTGCTTGAAATAGCTCGTCAGATAGGGAAGAGACAGCCCGACACGGGTGTCGATATAGCCTTTTTCGATGCCGAGGATTACGGTATTCCCTATTGGAGCGAGTCGAGTGACGAAAACACATGGGCATTGGGCACACAGTATTGGACACGTCGGCCTCATAAGCCGGGATATCGGGCCCGATTCGGGATCTTACTCGATATGGTGGGCGGAGCCGGGGCACAATTTCGACGAGAGTTATTTTCGAAGTATTATGCTTCCGGAATTGTGACGCAAGTATGGGATACGGCGAAGCGATTGGGGTACGGAAACTATTTTATCGAGGAGGACGGCGGATATGTTACCGATGACCATTTGTATGTAAACCGTTATGGAATACCCAGTATCGATATTATTCCATGTCATCGAGATACAGAGACGGGATTTCCTCCTTATTGGCATACGGTGGACGATACAATGAGAAATATAGATCGGTCGACGTTGAAAGCCGTAGGCCAGACCGTGTTGACGGTTCTTTATGAAGAATGATTGAAAAATGAATAATATGAAAAGTATCGACGAAATACAAGACGAGATTATAGAGGAGTTTTCGGTATTCGACGATTGGATGGACAAATATGCATTGCTGATCGATTTGGGCAATGCCCTTCCTCCTTTGGACGAGAAATATAAGACTTCCGAAAATTTAATCGAAGGTTGCCAGAGCCGGGTATGGTTGCAGGCCGATTATAGAGAGGGTTCCGTTTATTTTGAAGCGGAGAGCGATGCGATTATCGTGAAGGGGATAGTTTCGTTGTTGGTACGGGTTTTATCCGGCCATACTCCCGATGAGATCTTGAATGCTCATCTTTATTTTATCGACAGGATAGGGTTGAACGAGCATTTATCGCCGACTCGCTCGAACGGGCTTGTGGCTATGGTTAAACAAATGCGCATGTATGCTTTGGCTTTTAAAGTGAAAAACAATTAATTCATTTAATACTTAAAATCTGTTATTATGTTTAAAGGACATCCTAAGGGGCTGATAGCGGCGGCTCTTGCGAACATGGGCGAGCGTTTCGGCTACTACATTATGAATGCTGTATTGGTATTGTTTCTCTGCTCTAAATTCGGACTAAGCGAGGAGACATCGGGTACTATATATTCATTCTTTTATGCGGGTATTTATTTGTTGGCTTTGGTGGGAGGCGCTATCGCCGACCGTACCCAGAATTACAAAGGAACGATTCGAACCGGGCTGATAATCATGGCAACGGGTTATGTGCTGTTGTCTATTCCGATTTTAGCAACGAGTACGAATATAGCTTGGTTGCTTCCGCTTACCTGTTTTGCATTGTTTATGATAGCTTTTGGCAATGGTTTGTTTAAGGGAAATTTGCAAGCTATTGTGGGGCAGTTGTATGACGATTTTGAGGCAGAGGCTGCAAAACAAGGTCCTGAGGCTTTGAAGATTGCGAAAAGCAAACGGGATAGCGGATTCCAAATTTTTTATGTATTTATTAATGTGGGTGGTTTGATTGCTCCTTTTATTGCGCCCCTTTTGCGAGAATGGTGGTTGGGAGCGAACGGAATGGCCTATAATGCCCAACTTCCGGCACTTTGCCACGAGTTCATTAACAATGGAACCCAAATGAGTCAGGCTGCATTGGATAACCTTAATGCCCTTATGACGGCAGCGGGCGGTAACGTGGCAGAACTGACGAGTGCTTGTCAAAACTATCTTCAAATTTTTAACGAGGGTATTCACTATTCGTTTATAGCGTCGGTTGTCGCTATGGTTATCTCTTTGATAATTTTTGTCGCTTACCAGAGACGTTTTCCTACTCCGGGCAAAAAGACCAAAGTGGAGTCCCAATCGTATACCGCCGAGGAGAAACGGGCAATGGCCAAAGAAATCAAACAACGTATGGCTGCCTTGTTCGCCGTTTTGGGTATCGTTATTTTCTTTTGGTTCTCGTTCCACCAAAATGGTATGTCTCTTTCTTTCTTTGCACGCGATTTTGTAGATTCGAGCGCAGTCGCTCCGGAGATTTGGCAGGCAATCAATCCTTTCTTCGTTATTACGCTTACCCCTATTGTTATGGCTTTGTTCGCTTGGTTGAGCCGTCGGGGAAAAGAAATATCGACACCCCGTAAGATTGCTATCGGTATGTTTATCGCCGGATTGGCATTCTTATTCTTGGTGATCTATTCAGCATTAAAAGGTTATCCTTCTGCCGACGATTTCAAACTTCTCCCGGTCGCTGAGCAAATGTCTCAGAAAGCACATTGGTGGGTACTTATCGTAACTTACTTCTTCTTGACGGTAGCCGAGTTGTTCATCTCGCCTCTCGGTTTGTCGTTTGTATCCAAAGTGGCTCCCAAACATTTGTTGGGACTTTGTCAGGGTTTGTGGTTAGGAGCGACTGCATTGGGCAATTTGTTGTTGTGGATTGGTCCTCTTATGTACAACGCTTGGCCCATTTGGCAATGCTGGGCAGTGTTCTTTGCCGTATGTTTGATATCGATGGGTGTAATGTTAGGTATGCTTAAATGGTTGGAGAGAGTGGCCGAATAGTCGGTTTGTCTTCTCTATAAAAATGATATATTTAGGGCTCCCGGAAACGGGAGCCCTGTGTTTTTGTGATTTTATTAAGGGTGAGACAAGTATCACTGTTTGTAAGGTTGGATATTTTCTCTAAATTTGCAAGAAGGGTAATTTATGGTTCTTAAAAGATGTTGAGGCTAATTCATTACATATCGGTATTTCCCCTTTTTATTCTGTTGTTTTCTTGTGCAGGCAGAGTAGTAGAGGCGGATAAGGCTTCGACTTATTTTGAGAAGGGGGTAGCTTTCGAGGATAAAAATATGTTCGATTCGGCGGCCGTTTATTATTTGTCTGCAATTAGCAGCTTGGATTCCAGTCGAATATCAGACTTTGATGCTTTGGGGGCTTACTATAATCGGATTGCTTTGTTGCTTTTTAAAAGCAATATAAATGAGGAGGCCGAAAAAATGTTCCGAAAGGCTATTACATTCAATTCCATGCTTTCGGATAAAAGCCAGCTTTCTGAGTCTTATCGTGGCTTATGGAAATGTTACTATGTAGATAAGGAGGGAGGTATTGATACAACTCTTTTAAAAACAATCGAGTTGATTCCCCAAATTGAGAGTGAGGAAGAACTTTATAAAACTAAAAATGCACTTTCTTATTATTTTCTGATATCGGGAGATTATGCTTCTGCAATGAAATATAATTCTGAAATCAGACCTCTTTGTCGTGATTCAGTATTATTCTATAAAAGTTGTTTGGTAAGAGGTAGTATCTTTTGTGGAGAAGGAAATATTGACTCTGCTATTTATTACACGAAAAAGGCAGCTCGTAGTAATTATATCTATACGAAGACTTCGGCCTATGAGAACTTGTATGCTATGACTGGCGATAGTGTATATCTCGGGTTGTATCATTCGTTATGCGATTCCATCGCTGGAATGGTAAAACCAGCAAAGGTCAATTCGGCATTTTACGGTGAGTTGATAAACAATATGAATGTGGAATATTCCCGAAGAATACATGACCGAACCTTATTAAGTATAGTTTGTACAGCCGTTGTTGTCGTTTTAGTGAGTATTTTTCTGTTTTATTTTTTTAGAAGGAAAATTATCCCGAATAAACAACACATCGAAGTCGAGGAAGAAAATAATCGGGAAACTTCTACGGAAATAGAAAAACGAACAGAGGCATTGCAACGGGAGATCGTAGAACGGATAGGAGAGATTACAGCACAGAAAAACAAACGATTTGTGAAATCGGAATTTTTTAAGGAGGTAACCGAATATATCGAAGGGGGAAATGTTTTCCTTACAATATCGTTGCGGGACAGGCTATTTAAATCTTTACGTCAAGAGTATGCGTTACTTTATCAACTTCTTACTGCTTATTTTTCATTCTCCGACGAGGAGTTTTATTTCTTTTGTCTAAGTTCTCTTGGATTGAATACTAAGGAATGTGCTGCTTGTCGCAGTGTCTCGGTTTCTGCCATTAGAGTTTTGCGTAAACGAATCAATGACAAGATGCATAAGTATATTACCGTAGAGGAACTTTTCCAAGAGATAAAATTGTAGTTATCGTTGCGTTGAGTAACGCATGTTTTACTTAATCGATTGAATTATAGCTAATAATAAAATATAAGAATGTAACGAAGATCGCTTTAAAATTATTATAATTAATCCGTATTTTTGTATTGGAATAAAATAATTTTAATCGCTAAACTAATATTTTATTATTTATGAAGAAAATTTACGCCCTAATTTCCCTGTGTTTTTGCGTCGTTAGCTCGCTTCAAGCGCAGACAACTATTTATGCTTATCGAAATTGGCAACAAAGCAATCCTGTCAATGTACAAAAAGGCCCGGTGAAATTTTCGTCGGATAATCTGGGAGTTGTAGAACTCATAGCCGATCAATCCACTCTGGGGGCTGTTTATGCAGGTACTTATTTTAATTATAAATGGTATGCGCAGGTGACAAAACCGGGTACACAATCGTCGTTGGAAGGTCTATATACTGTTGATATGAACGATGGTACACGCACTCTTATTTCTACTAATGGAGTCCATTTGGTAGAAATGACGTATGATTACACGACGAACACCATGTATGGTATTAAAAATGGAGCCGAATATTTGATGACTCTTGACCTTAATACCGGAGAGACGAAGCAGATAGGAGCATTCCAAACTTCGACAATGTCTGTTTATATGTTGGCATTGGCTTGCCATGTCGATGGGACGATGTATGGTATTTCTACCGACGATAATCTCTATCGTATAGATAAAGCCACAGCCGCCTGTACATTGATCGGAGCTACCGGAGTGAATGCGGCTTTTACTCAAAGTATGGATTTCGATCGAAATACAGGAATTTTGTATTGGCTGAATTGTGGCGACTACAAGCTCTATACGGTCGATATAACAACTGGTGCGGCCACTGTTATTGGTGGTGTGGGTAAAAATGGCGATGACAGTATGGCAAGTATGTTTATTCCTTATATCCATGTCCCTGTCGGAGCGCCGGACAGAGTTTTGGACCGTAAGGTGGTAGCTTCGGGCAATTCGGCTATTCTTTCGTGGAGGAATCCTTCATTTGATGCACAAGGTAAAGCCTTGACCGAACTTACAGGAATAAAGATTTATCGAGGAGAAGAATTGGTGACAACCGTGACCGTTTCGTCCGATAAGATAGGACAATCTATGGAATATACCGATGAGAATCTACAAGATGGATTATATAGTTATCGGTTTGTTCCCGTAAATTCCAAAGGCGATGGTGGAGTCGATAGCGATGATGTTTCTACTTATGTAGGGGAAAATGCACCGGGAAAAGTGGTCGATTTTGTGGTGAAACAAGGAGATAACGAGGCTATATTGACGTGGAAAGCTCCCGAAGAAGGTATGTATGGCGGGACGTTTGATCCGGGTAGTATTACGAAATATGTTATCACTCGTTCCAATGGTTCTGCTTCGAATGAAATAGAAATATCCGATCCATCGGCTACGTCTTATACCGATACTCCGGGATTCGGGACTTATACTTATTCGATTTATGCGGTAAACGATATGGGAAATGGAGCTGTGTCTACTGCTGCTCCGATTATAGTGAAACCGGCTGACTGGATTGTAATGACAAACGGCGAAGCTATCGTTGAGAGCGGAAAAACTTATCATTTTTATGATGCTGCTGGACCGAATGCCTATTATCCGAACACTCGGAACGATACGCTTACGATACGCCCTCAAAACTCTAACGGTTTGGTGCATGTCTCGTTCAAGCAATTTGTGACGGATACGTATGGCGATTATTTGTATATTTTCGATGGGGCTGACACCAATGCGCCGTTGATTGGAGAATTTACATCTACTTCTGTTCCTTCTGCTTTGGTTTCTTTGGAATCGACTAGTATCGACGGAGCTCTCACCTTTGTTTTTTACTCCGATGTTATGAGTCGAGACGAAGGTTGGGAAGCCGACGTAACCGTAACTGAGAAAAAAACGCACGATCTTATGGCGGTATCATTGAAGGGAGATTTGTATCCCGGAGCAGAGTCTGAAACGATTTATGCATTCACGATAAGGAATAAAGGGGTGGACAAAGTCGCTGCAACAGACTATAAAGTAAAATTATTGGATGCCGCAGGCTCGGTATTGGCAGAAATGGACGGAGTCGAAATCGGGACAATGCAGAGTATTGTATTCGATATGAAATTCACGTCTTCCGAATCGGGTGATATCAAAATTCATGCGGAGATTGAATATGCCGGTGACGATGATAAAACGAATAACAGTTCCGAGGAGCTATCGGTTTCAGTACTTGAAGAGGGCAGCCAATTTATTTCGATAGGTGATCATGATGAAGAAATCTCGGTCCTCCCGGTGTCGTTCATGACGGGTGAGTCGATTGGTGAGACCATTTATTATAAAGACGAGGTAGGACTGAAAAGCGGTACTTTGCAGATGATATCGTATCGATTCTCTTCGGTAGGAACAAGCTACTCGAATATTCCTGTGAAAATATGGGTAGGTGAGACCGAGTTGGAGGATTTGTCCGAGACTTCTATTCCGGCCGATGAGATGACTTTGGTGTTCGATGGAACCGCTTCTGTCACACCCGGCGACGAAGAGTGGATATTCCAGCTGACTACCCCTTATTCGTATAAGGGAGGGAATTTGGTTATTCTTATTCTTAAAGGTAATCCGGGTTCTACGTCATACGATATATCGTTCAAAGGTACGTATGGCTTTTATGACAGTGATCCGCAACGTTCGCGCTTTTATTCTGCTTTTGATGACAGTGAGGTGTTAGATCCGAATGCAGTTCCTATTGGGTATTCTGGAAGTACCATGTGGCCCGATGTTAAAATGTTGTTTACCGATGCAAGTTCGGGTATTACAAAAGTTGTTGATGATTTGTCGGTCCGTATTTATCCTAATCCCGTAAGCGATATTTTGTATGTGGAGGGTGTCGATATTCAGAAGATAGAAATATTTGACGGAACCGGTCGTCAAGTATATGTTTCGGATAATCTTTTTACAGTGGATATGTCCTCTTATCCGACTGGTATTTATTATTTGAGAGTAGTGACCGATCAAGGAAAGGTATCGACGAAAAAAATCATGAAGAGATGATTTTTCCCCTTTTGAAGATGAGAATAGAAAACCGCCGATTAATATCGGCGGTTTTTGTATAGAGATGATTGCATTTAAAAAATCGAGAGTTGCCTTTCAAGCAGTTGAAAGGACATGCGATGGTAGGGTGTAGGTCCATATTGGCGTATGGCGGCACGATGGACTTTTGTGGGATATCCTTTGTTCCGATTCCAGTCATACATGGGATATTGTTCATGCAATCGGTTCATATAGTCGTCTCGATATGTTTTCGCTAAAATGGAGGCTGCGGCAATGGCTTCGTATTTACCGTCTCCTTTTACGACGCAAGTATGGGGAATGTCGGGGTATGGTTTGAATCGGTTACCGTCGATTAAAAGATGCTGCGGTTGCGGATTCAGTTGTTCGATAGCCCGGTGCATGGCCAGAAACGAAGCATTGAGAATATTGATGCGGTCGATTTCTTCGGGGGTGACGATACCGATGGCCCATGCTACGGCTTCTTGTTCGATAATGGGACGCAACTCGTAACGTTGCTTTTCGGATAATTGCTTTGAATCGTTTAATAATTCGTTTCGAAAGTGCGGCGGTAATATTACGGCGGCTGCATATACCGAACCTGCCAGACAGCCTCGTCCTGCTTCGTCGCAACCGGCTTCTGCCAACCCACTTTTCATGTATGGTAAAAGCATATTATTTGCCTATTTGCCGGATAGCTCCTGTTTGCGGATAGAATGTCGCACAAGAAGGGGCTTTTTTATCGGTGAATATAGAAGGATCCAATCCGAATACGACACCGAATTGTGCGATTGGTAAATTCTCTTTGAAAAGCGTTTTTTTACCGTCGGAAAGTATTACTTCTGCTTTCCCCGGAATAGCATACGCTACGGCGTTTTTGGGCATTTTTTTTATGTTCCCTTTGTTATCGATGGGTAGCTCTCCTTCTTCGGTGATTTTCAGAGATAAATATACGGGGGCTCCGCTGAGATTTTCCGGCTTTACGATTCCATATAAATCCGAAATACGGAAAACGATGTCGTTTGTAACTTCTTCAACGGGGATATAATCGAAATGTTTGATGATTGTCTCGGTTTGCGTTGTCCCCATGAACAATGCCATGAGAGCAGCCTCCTGTTCATCGAGTTGTTGTATGATAAGTTTGAACGATTCTCCGTCGGCCGGTAATTCATCGACTTCACCGGTTACCAAATTGAGGCGGCTCTCTCGGATACGGTATAATTGTTTGGCTGCCACTTCGGCCATTTTTACCGTTGAAGCCGACATGAGTAGTTCTTCGGAGTAGACTTTTGCATATTCGTTGTTGTCTAACGGCGATTCCTGTTTTTGTTTCGGTGCAGTGGAGACGATCGAATCGATGACCGGTTCGGTGTTGATGGATAGCAGAAGTCCGTTTTCATCTAAGACGATATATCCATTACCGCCCGGTTTGAATTGCATCAGATATTGTTCTTCGGGATCGGGTACTCCATAGGGTGTAACTTTGACGGAAGATAACGCCCATTCTTCGGAGTCTTGTGTAATGGCTCCCGGTATTCCCAAATATTTTTCGGCATATTGGTAATAAGGGCCGGCTTTGCGTGTCGTTTTTGTGGCAACCACTTCTATATCGAGATGTGTTTGCGGGAGAGAGTATATAAGTCCGTACTCGTTATGCTTTTCGGCGGTGAGTCTTTTTGTTTCTTGGGCAAATCCGATGTTCGTCGTAAGGAACAGTCCGAGAGTTAGAATAAAATATTTCATTTGATTCTCTTGATGATGTTATGAAATAAAATAATACGAGTCAGAAGCGAATCTAAAAATATTCGGTTATACCGAAGGCTTCCTATTTTCGCATCTCATGCAAAGATATAAAATGTTTTGACATTCTATCATACCTGATAGGATTTTATCTGCTTGAAAGCCAGTCCGAGGTGATTGATAATATCACTGGCTGTAATGTATTCTTCTCCCGACTCCCGAGCAGCTATGTCTCCGGCAACTCCGTGGAGATACACGCCTATGATGGCGGCATCTTCGGGGGGGTATCCCTGTGCCAGTAAAGAGCCGATTATCCCTGTGAGCACGTCTCCACTGCCGGCTGTCGCCATTCCGGGATTCCCGGTCGAGTTGAAATGTATGGTTCCGTCGGGCAAAGCTATGGCGGTATTCGCCCCTTTCAAGACGACGATTATATCGTATTTCGTGGCTACATGTGTGATACATTTCAGTCGAGAAGCATCGTCGGTCATGGGGCCGAACATGCGTTCGAGTTCGTGAATGTGCGGTGTGAGTATGGTATGGGACGGCAGATATCTTAAAAGGCTTTGTTCACGGGCAATGCAGTTCAAGGCGTCGGCATCGAGCACGAGTGGCTGGCGTATTTCTTTGACTAAATGCATGAGCGCCGATACGGACGTTTCGTTACACCCCATTCCCGGTCCGATTGCAATTGCCGAGTAACGGGGGTGGACAGGAATTTCTTCGATATGGTTCTCTCCTTTATCGGGAGAGAAAATCGCTTCGGGTACAGTTGTTTGCAGAATGAGATTGGCACATCGAGGCGAGTGTACCGAGACTAATCCGACTCCACTGTGTAACGCCGCTTTTGCCGATAATACGGCGGCGCCCATCATGGCGTATTGCCCGGCAGCCAATAACAGATGTCCGTAATCCCGTTTATTCGAAAACTTGGGTCGGGAATGTCGTATGTTACGAGCTATATCTTCTGCTGTCGTTAGGTAATAACAAGTTTCGGTTTCGGCGATGGCGCGAGGGTGAAGGCGTATATCGAGTATTTTGGTTTCCCCTGTAAATTTTGCGTTTTCAGCAAAAAAGAAAGCCAATTTGGGCATTTGGAATGAGAGGGTTAATCGAGCTTTGACAATACGGTCTTCTGATGCTTCGGGATTCCATTCGCCGAATAATCCGGACGGAATGTCAATGGAAATGACAAAAGCCCCCGATTCATTGATGTAGCGTACCAAAGATGCGAATCCTCCTGTCAAGGGTTCTTTCAATCCGGCTCCGAAGAGGCCGTCTATCACGCAGTCGTCGGAATTGACAACCGGCGGTGTAAATTGGTTGGTTATTTCAAAGAAATCGTTATGGCCGGTTCTCCTCAGTCGTTCTCGATTCTGTTCACAATCTGCCGATAAACGATGGTTGGGCATTGTGTTGAAAAGATATACGACGGGTTTATATCCCCGGTCAATTAACAATCGGGCGGTGGCTAATGCATCTCCTCCATTGTTTCCCGGTCCAGCGAAAATATAGATACGTTGGGAAGGAGAAATCGTATTACATATTTCGGAAGTGAGAGCTTCGGCTGCTCGTTCCATTAAATCGATGGAAGATACCGGTTCGTATTCTATGGTTAATCGATCGAGTAGTTTGGTTGACTGGGTCGTAAATATTTTCATCTCAATGGAGTCTTTTGATAAGGTCAAATATAGCGAAAGGTGAGTGCAAAGGCAAGCGGAAATTATATTTCCGACTTGACTATACCGAACTGCATCTTATTTGCAAATATAGTGAGAAAAAAGGAAATGGTGTATTTTGTCGGGTCGAATGATGATCGGGGGGCGATTCTGTAAAAATATAGATTATCGTTTCCAAGTTTTTACGATTTATTATACCTTTGCGAAACATTCAGTATAACACCAATGAACACAAAAATTCAGATTAAAGACCGTTTTTTCACTCCGTATATTTCACGGGACGAAATAGCGGCGGCAGTGGGACGTATCGCTTCGAAAATGAATCAAGACCTGGCCGGTAAGAATCCACTTTTTTTATGTGTGTTGAACGGCGCATTTGTTTTTGCAGCCGATCTTTTTCGTGAAATGACTATCGATTCCGAAATATCGTTTATCCGAATGAAGTCGTACGAGGGTATGCACTCGACCGGAGAGGTGAAGCAAATATATGGGTTACAGCAAGATATCACCGGTCGTACGGTAGTTGTGGTAGAAGATATTGTCGATACGGGTTTTACCATTCAACAGTTATTGCAGCAATTGAACTCTCATAATCCGAAAGAGATAAAGGTTGCCACGTTACTGTTTAAACCCGATTCCTTGAAATGTGATGTGAAGCCCGATTATGTAGCTCTTGAAATACCTCCTGCTTTTATAGTAGGGTATGGTCTCGATTACGATGAGCAGGGGCGTAATTTAAAGGATATTTATGTGGTATCGGAATAAGAAATAAGAGGTTTAATAGGTTAATATAAGGTAAAATGTTGAATGTAGTTATTTTTGGCGCTCCGGGTTCGGGAAAGGGAACTCAGAGCGAGAGAATTATCGAAGAATATGGGCTGTTTCATATTTCTACGGGAGATGTATTGCGTGAACAGATAGCCCGGGGGACTGAATTGGGAAAAACCGCCGATTCGTATATTTCTAAGGGGCAGTTGATTCCTGACGAGTTGATGGTGAATATTTTGGCGCATGTGCTCGATTCTCATGAGGAATCCAAGAAAGGGGTTATATTCGACGGTTTCCCTCGGACTATCGCTCAGGCCGAGGCCTTGACTCGGATGCTTGCCGAACGCAATGCCCAAGTAGATGTTGTCTTGGGGCTTGAAGTGGAGGAGGAAGAATTGATCGACCGTTTGTTGAAGCGGGGACAAGTATCGGGCCGTAGCGATGACAATATGGAAACGATACAAAAGCGGCTCGATGTGTATCACAATCAGACAAAACCGTTGAAGGATTTTTATCAAAAAGAGAAAAAATATCGTGCTATACAGGGTATGGGTAGTGTCGATGATATTTTCGAATCTATTAAGTCGGTTATATCGGAATTATAATTTCTTGAAAGACCGATAAGATAAGAGAAAAGGGGTACAATTTTGTACCCCTTTTCTCTTGTTTTTTAATCATAGAAGACTCATAACGGCTATACAACAAGGAAGATGACGAAAGTGTAGGCGCCCACATGTGTGTAGTACATGCGTGAAAACGGTGTTGTATACATAAAGTGTGGGTAGCTGCTTGGCTTGTTGCTTGTTGAGGGCAATGCGAGAAGCCCACGTGTGGAATGAGCGATTGTCAGCTTCCCGCGTTTTTTAATGAGTCTTTGTTTTTGTGTTGTATTTAATGCTATACACAGGGGAGCTTGTATAGTTGTAAGATGCCTATGAAACTTATAGGAGAGCTTATCAAAGAGGAAAAGCTATAATAGATAGCATAAGGGGAATAAAAAAAGGGGAGGTAACCTCCCCTTTTCGGATAATCGCTAAAAGATTTATTATTTTACGATTTTGAAAGTTTTTATCGTGTCGCCCGATACGATACGAATAATATAGAGTCCGTTAGATTCGACATGAAGAGTTGCTGTTCCTTGTGCATGACTAATGCTGTTGATAAGGTTTCCAGTAGCATTAAACAGTTCGACCGTACAATCGGTTAAGTTTCCTAATACGACATTGAGCGTACCGTTGTTATTTGTAACAAAGCAGTCGTTACTTTCTATCTGGTCTACGCCGCTTTCGATTTTACCGACGAAGTGAAGGACGATTTTCTGATTCAAAGAACCTTCGGCATTTTTTACTATTCCGGCCGGTATGGTGACGTAATAGTCTACACCGTCTTCCATAGGAATGGGTTGTGGACCTTCCTGATATTCGTCGGCAGGGAATACATTTACTTTTTTACCACTGGCGAATGCCATCCAACCGCCTGCGTTTTCTACCGGTTCTCCGTATAGCTCTTGTCCTTTAACTACTTTTACCGAAGGAAATTGTTCTACAAGAGAGGCATTCTCGGGGAAAGTGATTTCAATAGTCCCGATCGATTCCATTTCGGCGTCGTTCGCCGGGTTGGTACTTTCTTGTAGGAAAATACTTGTATTTGATTCGATGATATTGTCGAATTGGTATCCCCACTCAGAGGATTCGTAGGCCGATTTAAATCCTTTCGGAACATAGACTTTCACTTGTGAGGCATCGATACCATTGAAAGGGTGGTCATAACCTTCGTAATAGTTCAGTGTGGCCGGTTCCGCTCCTAAACAATGTATTTCGGTAAGCGCAGTGCACCCATTGAAGGCATACGACTCAATGGTGCGAATCCCAGAGGGAATCGTTAACGATTGAAGTTTTGTAGATTGAGCGAATGTACCCTCATATACGTTTGTCATGTTTTCTGGGAGAACAACTGTTGTCAGCTGGGTTTTTGCAAAAGCCTGATTACCGAATAATACCAAAGATTCGGGAAAATTGATTTCGGCGAGAGAGGATTCGGAGAATGCGTTATCATCGAAAGCTCGCATCCCTTCGGGTACGATTACTTTTTGAAGAGTGGTATGAGCGAATGCTCCTTCTCCTACACCCAAGCAACCGTCGGCAATCGTGTATTCTGTGGCTGTTGCTTTTAGAGGATACGCCAAGAGGATATTTCCTTTTGCCGAATACAAAACTCCGTTTATGGCTTGACAAGCGGTATTGCCGGTTTCTACTTCAAAAGCTGTGACACCGACATTCGAGAAAGCGGCATTTCCTATTTCGGTTACTCCAACAGGAATTCTTACAGACGAGAGCATTACATCGTTGAGGAAGGCATATTGTCCGATTGTTTTAAGACTTGCCGGAAGATTGATTTCCGTGAGCTTTGCACATTCGCGGAAAGCTCCTTCGTTCAGCGTTTCAACCCCTTCGCCCAATGTTACTTTGGATAAGTTCGGACAGAGTTGGAAGGCGTTGTTACCGATTGTTTTACAACTTCCCGGAATCGTTATTTCGGCCATGCCGGCTTTGTAAAAAGCGCCGTTGCCGATAGATGTAAAATCGCTGGCGAAAGTAATGCTTGTCAATCCTTCGTCGCTGGCAAAACAGCTTTGAGGAATTTCGGTCACTCCGGCGGGAATGGCAAGGCTTTTCAGTTTACGGTTCGATGCCAAGGAATATGCGCCTAATTTTGTGATGTTTTCCGATAAACCGATTTCTTCCAAATCATAATTGTAATAGATGGCATTATTTTTTAGCTCGGTAACGGTATTGGGAAGTTCTATTTTCCGGATATCCGATGTCCATCGAAAAGCGTACTCCTCGACCGAAGTGACGGTATAGTTTTTCCCCGCATTTTCGACCGTGGAAGGAATAATTACTTCGGTAAGTTTTACCTCACCGGGTTCATAATTTTCGTTTAATCCCGAGACACCTACCGAATTTTCTCCGGTTACGGTGTACTTAATTCTGTTCACTTCGAAAGTAGTAGCTTCTTCTGCTTTTGAAGTGAACCCGCAAAATGCCGCTATTGCGACAAAAAGAGTAACAATTTTCTTCATAATAATTCAAATTATCTAATGAGTATGTCGCAAAGATAATAATATTAAGACAATCTGAAACTATTTCCGAACCCGGATAGTGAAAAAGTCCAAAAATAGAAATATTTATTATTCTTATAGAGCCGTGTATTATCGATGTTAACTATTTTATAATCTGTAAAAATTGATTCCCGCTATATTTTGCTTCGTTTGGGTTGGGATTTTATAATTTCACTTATTATAGCTATTTTTGCAATATGTGTCCACTTAGGGTTGTTTGCATAATAACTATTTTTGTATCGTTTAATCCAAAAGAAAAATAATAAATCAATTATGGCAGAGTCGAATTTTGTAGACTACGTGAAAATACTTTGTCGTTCGGGTAAGGGCGGAGCCGGTGCTATGCATTTGTACCGGGCCAAATATGTGCCTAAGGGTGGTCCTGACGGCGGTGACGGCGGTCGGGGAGGAAATGTTTATTTACGAGCCAACCGTAATTTGTGGACTCTGTTGCATCTGAAATACTCTCGTCACGTACTTGCCGGTAACGGTTCACCCGGTGGGGCGAACAGAAGTTTCGGTAAAGACGGTGAAGATAAGACCATAGAGGTCCCTTGTGGTACGGCGGTTTTCGATGCCAATACGGGCGAGTTTTTATGTGAGGTTACCCAAGACGGCGAGGAGGTGGTTCTTTTGAAAGGCGGTCGTGGCGGTTTGGGAAACTGGCATTTCAAATCGGCGACCAATCAGACCCCAAGATATGCCCAGCCCGGAGAACCGGCCGTGGAGCGCACTGTTATTTTGGAGTTGAAATTGCTTGCCGATATAGGATTGGTGGGATTTCCCAATGCGGGTAAATCGACATTGTTATCTACGATTTCGGCGGCTCGTCCTAAAATAGCCGATTATCCTTTTACTACTCTCGAACCGAATTTGGGTATCGTATCTTATCGAGATAATCGATCGTTTGTCATGGCCGATATACCCGGAATTATAGAGGGAGCGAGCGAAGGAAAGGGGCTTGGATTGCGTTTCCTCAGGCATGTGGAACGCAATGCCGTATTGTTGTTTATGGTTCCGGCGGATACCGATAGTATTCGCAAAGAGTATGATATTTTGCTTCGCGAACTTACCGCTTTCAATCCCGATTTGCAGGATAAACAGCGGGTGCTTGCCGTGACCAAGTGCGATATGCTCGACGACGAGTTGATCGAGGCGATGAAGGACGATTTGCCCGATGTGCCTGTCGTATTTATCTCATCGGTGACGGGACAGGGTATTACCGAGTTGAAAGATGTGTTGTGGCGTGAGTTGAACGATGAGGAAAACCGGGTGATGACACTGACCCATCGTAATCTCGATGAGCGCCATCGGGTCGAGGAGGAAGATAACTTTGATACGGGTTTGGAACGTGACGAAAGTGGCGACGAGTCTGGCGACGATAATTTCGAGGAAGAAGACTGGTAATGGTTTTACACGAGAATAAGGGTTGCAGGTGGTATTCGTTTCCTTCGTTCGATGCACTGCCGGGAGTCGTTACGTTTGTTACGACACGTAACGGAGTCGTTCACGGTGATGTGTATTCTACGGATAATATGGGTGAATACACCGGGGATAATCCCGATAGGGTTATCGCAAATCGACAGAGGCTCTGTCGCTCGTTAGGTATCGATACGCTGATTTCTCCGCACCAAATTCACGGGACGAAAGTTCTGTCTATAACCGACGAAATTATTCGGTTGTCTAAATCGGAACAAACAGCTTGTTTAGACGGTGTCGATGCTGTGATGACCGATTGTCCGAGCGTAGCGATAGCTGTGTCGACGGCCGATTGTGTCCCCGTTTTGCTTTATGATGCCGTTCATAGGGCTTGCGCTGCTGTTCATGCCGGGTGGAGAGGCATGGCCGGACATATCGTTCGACGGTCGGTCGATGAGATGGTTAATATGTATGGTACGGTTCCGTCTGATCTGTATGTTGCGGTGGGGCCGTCGATCGGCCTCGATAATTTCGAAGTAGGCGATGAGGTGGTACAAACGTTTAACTCGGAGGGTTTCGATGTAAATCGTATAGCGCATCGTTATCCGTCGGGTCGTTTTCATATCGATTTGTGGGCGGCTGCTGTGGAGGAGTTGACGGTTTGTGGCGTCGATTTGTCCCGTATCGAAGTTGCGGGTATTTGTACACGAGCCCATGATTGGGAGTTTTTTTCGGCTCGCAGCTTGGGATTTCATTCCGGGCGTTTTTTGACGGGTATATATATTTGTCCATAAAAAAGGTTCTTGGAGAGAAAATCCAAGAACCTTGTCGACCGTGTTCATTTCGTTTAGACGGTCCGTTCCCCTTTTTTGTGCTGTCAGTCTCAGCCGGGGTTATTTCAGAGAACCCAATCGGACGGCGTACATTGTTTTTTTACTTCTTTTGGTACGGATGGGAAGAAGGTGAACCCGGTTTGTTGTTCTATATATTCTACCGATTTGCAATATTCTGTACTAAATGTTTGGGGGTAGTCGTTGCGATGTTCCAACCAGAAACCAATGGCTTTCAGCTCGTCGGAGCCACATTGACCGACGGCTTTTCCCGAGTTCCCGGAACGAGTACGCAATACCACTTTAAAATAGTGGGTAGGTACGGGACAGATTTTAGAAGCTGGATCGGCGTTGTTTCCATAATATCCGTCGTAAGTAGTCGTATATCCATTTCCAAAGTAACAACCGGTCACTACGTATAAAGTGTCTTGGCACATATTTTCTCGAATTTTCCCTTCGAGAGAAGCCCAAATCCCGCCGTTGAAATCTCCGTTTTGGGGTGTCATATTCGAGGCATAGAATGTTTGGCTGTTCAGTTCGTCGGTTGCCGTACGGTCGGCCGAAGGTATTTGATGCCCGCGTGAATAGTTTTTATAATAGCAGAATGTTTCTCCATAAACTTTGGCCTGATATAACATTTCGATGAGAGGGTCTGCCGCCCAAGCCTCGGTTCTTCCGCTGTTTCCCCGATAACATGAATGGAGCGGGTAGGCAACCCACAAAGCGGCGTGTTTCTCTTTATCGAACAGCATAGTATAGTTCCGTACCCTGTGACTGCCGAGCGTGCCGTAGTGAGTGACGACGTAGTCATCGTTTTCGTATGCAGGCAATTCTGCCAACGGATAAACGGTGTTATCGAAAACAATGATTTGTTCCGAGGGTTCTCCGTCGGTCAATCTTATGTCGTCTATGCGCATTTGTGTGGTGCCTGTGGCAGTGAGTCTGATACTAAGTGTGCCGGAACTGTTTTGAAGGGAAAACATGCTTGTCGTCAAAGCCCAACTGTTCGTCGGATTTCTGGAATAGTCTATTTCTACCCATGAAGCCCCGTTTCCTATTTCGACTTTCAAGTCGTCGTAATCGAATGTCTTGTTTTCAGAACTACCGAATTGCAGGATAAAATCTTTTTCCTGAGCGATGTTAATGTTGTTTATGGAAACGAAGCTGCCGGCTTTGTTGAAGTAGATGTTGTTTTTTCCCGATGCGTAAGGGCGGTAGTCGGAGGGTGGGGCGTAATCCGATGTCCAGTCGCTTCTGACCGATACGCTCATTTGGTCGTATGTCTCGGCTCCGCTACCGGTTCCGTTCGCATTTTTCCAGCCGTCGAATTGGTCGAGGTAAGGCCAGTATGTGTTTTTGACTGCGGTCTCTTTGTCGAAATCGTTGTTATATATAATCGTCCGGTCGGGAGTGACGACAGCCGCAGCTCTCGATATGGACACTTCTTTGGAAATCGTTTTTTCTCCATTTGCGGGAATCGTCGAAATCGTGAGTTTACAAGTCTTTCCTTCGGGAGCTTCGGTAATGGATATGGAGGTATCTTCGCTTGTTCCTTCGGTTCTGTTTATTTTCAGTTCCGAATTATCCACTGTTGCTTTCCAGTTCGTATTTGTACTGACGGTTATGATATTCTTCGACGCGTCGGTTTCGTCGAAAGTGAGTGTATGAGGTGAAACGTTTAAATAGATTTCATCGGGAGTCGTTTCGGGAAGTACGGGTTCTTCCTGTTTTCCTTCTTCACAAGAATAGAGAGCCGTAAGAACCAACAAGGCATAGGCGAATGTCTTTTTCATAGATAAAATATAATTTATGATTCGGAAACAAAAGTAACTTGGAAGAGGAGATGCAAAAGGGCAATGCGTCAAATTTTGAAGTCAAAGCGTCAAAATCATATAGGTAAAATGATAAGGAACGATTTCTTATTATTTACCCGAATGTCTATTGTTGAATGTGTAAAAATCTTATAATCAGAATCTTTGTCGTCGAAATTCCGATGGGGTCACTCCTTCCTTTTTGCGGAAAAAAGTCGAGAATTGTCCCACGCATTCGAAATTCAGTTCAAATGCGATTTCTGCAATGGAGAGATTGGACGAGGACAGTAATTCTTTGGCACGAGCCAGTTTCAGTTGTTGCTGATATTGTCCGGGAGAAATTCCGCTATACCGTTTAAATTCCCGGCGAAACAGAGAATATCCTACACCTAATCGGGCTGCAATGGTTTCGGGAGACAAGTTCCCGGTTTGTTCTTCCTTCATCATGATTCTGGCTCTGTTGATGATGTCGATCATGTGATCGTCGTTGAACGAGCGATTCAAATCTTTGTAGTACACGCTTCCTAACAAATGTAAGACTATACTCGATACGATTTGTTGAAATCCTGCTTTCTCGCGTTCGGCCTTGTCCATGATTTCGTGATAAAGGTCTATGATTTTATCGTCTGTTCCTATTTTGAACAGACAGTGCGACGGGGTGAAGAAGCCGCTTTTTACCCGGTTGTCGATATGGAATCCTCTGAACCCTACCCAATGTTCGTCCCAGCCGGTTCGGGCGTCGGGGTAATATTTGTGCCATTCTCCCGGGAAGAGCAACAGCATGGTTCCGGCTTCTATGTGTGTCTTCGGACAGGACCGGCTGGAAAAATAGCCTTCTCCTCTCGTAATGTAAACCAATTGATATTCGTTGAGGGTGCGTTTACCTTCATTCTTGAAATTGTAGTTATCCGGGTGTTTTGACAGCGGGTAGGCGTGATTAGGCGAAACGTATTGATAGCCTACCGTCGTAATGACGATACCCCATTCTTCGTCCCGAGCATTTACTCTCAGATATTTTAAAGCATCCGATTTTTTCTCTTCCGTATTCATAGTAGCCCAAATATAGGATTTCTTTTCGGAATATCAAAATAGAAAGTTTTTGTATCAAAAACATCAGTCAAATCTATTTCTCCGATTCTATTTTTGTTTCGTAAATTATAAAATATCTTGTTTTTACATGAAAGACACTGCATGTATAGCCATAGATTTGGGAGCTACGAGCGGTCGTGCCATTTTGGCAAAAATGAAACACGGAAGGTTGGAGACGGAAATTCTCAACCGATTTCCCAATGTGATTAAAGAGATTGACGGACGTTGTTATTGGGATATTTATTCTCTGTTCGATTCTATCAAAGAAGGTCTGAACATGGCGGTTTCCCGACGGATTGCAATCGATTCTATCGGAGTCGACACATGGGGCGTCGATTTTGTCTGTGTTCGGCCCGACGGTTCGTTCGTTTCGTTGCCCCGTGCATATCGCGACCCTTATACCGAGGGTGTTCCCGAACAATATTTCCGACATATTCCCCGGGAAGAGGTCTATCGTTTGACCGGTATACAGTTTATGAATTTCAATTCGCTGTTCCAGCTTTATGCGATGCGTCTCGAAGGCAGTATCGACATAGATGGGGTGCGCAGCATCTTGTTTATGCCCGATGCCATCTCTTATCTGCTCACCGGAAAAGAGGTGTGTGAATATACTATATTGTCGACCTCCCAATTGATGAATCCCGAAACTTGCCAGATAGAAGAACGGTTGTTGGAACCTTTGCATATTCCGGTAGAAAAATTTCCTCCGGTCGTTATGCCGGGCCGGATAATCGGGAACTTACGGGACGATGTAGCGGCCGAAATCGGATTGTCGGCTATTCCTGTTGTAGCTGTTGCCGGTCACGATACGGCATCGGCGGTGGCGGCCGTGCCGGCATCGGGAAGGAACTTCGCTTATCTCAGCTCCGGCACTTGGTCGTTGATGGGCATAGAATCGGAAAAGCCGATTGTCACCGACGAGGCTTATCGAATGAATTTCACGAACGAGGGCGGTATCGACGGGACTACCCGTTTCTTGAAAAATATCACCGGATTGTGGCTTTTGGAACAGTGCCTAAAAGTGTGGAAAAACAAATCGGGTGTGACTTATTCCTATCCGCAAATCGTGGAAATGGCACAGTCCGTTGCCACGAACGAGAGTTATGTCGATCCCGATGATGCGACCTTTTCCAATCCTGTTTCCATGCCGGAGGCTATTGCAGATTATTGCAAGTCTCATCACATGGCCGTACCGCAAACGCATGCCGAGTATGTGCGGTGCATATTCGAGAGTCTTGCTTTGAAGTATCGCTTTGTTTTGACCCGCTTGCAGACGGTGGCATCTTTTCCCATCGAATGTCTGCATATTATCGGCGGCGGTTCGCAAAACGATTTGTTGAACCGTTTTACGGCAAATGCTATCGGACTTCCTGTGATTGCCGGGCCTTCCGAGGCGACGGCTTTGGGTAATGTGTTGGTACAGTTGCGGGCTTTGGGCGTGGTAGCCGATCGGGATTCCATGCGTCGATTGGCAGCCGGAGCGGTCTCGTTACAGCGTTATGAACCGTGCGATACCGAACTGTGGAACGAGAAATACGTGATTTTCAAGAAGAAATGTAATTTATTATAAATAGAAAGGAGAATATCATGAAGAATGAACAAGCCGTGAAGGCGGCTTTCGAGTATGCCGCCGAACGTTATGCCGCCATAGGCGTAGACGTGAACGAAGTGTTGAAAAAAATGCAGGGAATATCTTTGTCGCTGCATTGCTGGCAGACCGACGATGTTTCAGGATTTGAAAATCCCGACGGCGAATTGACCGGCGGAATACAGGCTACGGGAAATTATCCCGGTAAAGCTCGCAATATCGACGAAGTGCGTGCCGATTTGCTTAAAGTGAAATCTTTGTTGCCCGGTTCGCATCGCATCAATCTGCACGAGGTGTATGGCGATTTCGGCGGTAAGAGGGTCGATCGTGACGAGGTTACTCCCGATCACTTTACCAGTTGGATGCAATGGGCCAAAGAGAACGGATTGAAGCTCGATTTTAATTCCACTTCGTTTTCCCACCCCAAAAGCGGCATGCTCACACTTGCCAATCCCGACGATTCGATTCGTGAATTTTGGGTAGAACATACTCGTCGTTGCCGGTGGATTGCCGACGAGATGGGAAAATATCAGAACGATCCTTGTATCATGAATCTTTGGATTCACGACGGTTCCAAAGATACGACCGTCAACAGGCTCTATTATCGTCGGTTGTTGGAACAGTCTCTCGACCGTATTTTCGCTACCGAGTACCAGCATATGAAAGATTGTATCGAAGCCAAACTTTTCGGTATCGGAGCCGAGAGTTATACCGTGGGGTCGTATGATTTTTATTTGGGTTACGGCGTGAAGCACAATAAGATCGTGACTCTCGATACCGGTCACTTCCATTTGACCGAAAGTATCGCCGACAAGATTTCCTCGTTGCTGTTGTTTACGCCCGAAATCATGTTGCATGTGAGTCGTCCCATTCGTTGGGATTCCGACCATGTAACGATTATGAACGACGACACACTCGACTTGGCTCATGAAGTGGTTCGTTGCGATGCCCTTTCGAGAGTACACATCGGTCTCGATTATTTCGATGCTTCTATCAATCGTATCGGGGCTTATGTCATCGGGTCGCGGGCTACACAGAAATGTTTCTTGCAAGCGTTGCTCGAACCGCTTGCCCTGTTGCGCAAATATGAGGCCGAAGGGCGTTTCTTCGAACGTCTCGCTTTGCTCGAAGAGTGCAAGAGCCTGCCGTGGAATGCTGTTTGGGATTACTTCTGCCTGACGAACGATGTGCCCGTGGGTGAAGATTATATCGCCGACATCGAGGCTTATGAGAAAAATGTGACTTCCAAACGCCAGTAACGAGCCATGAATATTCTCATAGGATTATTGATTATTGCCGTGGGGAGTTTCGGCCAGTCGAGCTCTTATGTGCCTATCAAGAAAGTGAAATCTTGGAGCTGGGAGAGTTTTTGGCTCGTGCAGGGGATTTTCGCATGGTTGGTGTTCCCCTTGTTGGGTGCGTTTCTGGCGGTTCCGGCGGGTCATAGTCTCGGGGAACTCTACTTCGAGGGTATTCCGTTCATGTCTGTCTTGTACGGTGTGCTGTGGGGAGTGGGCGGATTGACTTTCGGGTTGAGTATGCGCTATCTCGGTGTCGCCCTCGGACAGTCTATTTCGTTGGGTACTTGTGCGGCTTTCGGTACATTGCTTCCGGCTTTGTTTGCGGGAACGAATCTGTTTCGCGGCGAAGGTCTCGTCTTGTTGGCCGGGGTGTGCATTACGTTGGCCGGTATTGCGGTGATCGGTTATGCGGGTAGTTTGAAGGCTCGGAATATGAGCGATGAGGAAAAGCAGAAAGCTATACGCGATTTCGCTTTTACCAAAGGAATTTCGGTCGCCTTGCTCGCCGGTATGATGAGTGCCTGTTTCAGTCTCGGGCTCGAAGCCGGAGCCGAAGTGCAGCAGACGGCATTGGCGTTGGGTGCGTCCGACTTGTTCGCCCTTAACCCGGTGATCCTATTGGTTACATTAGGCGGTTTTTGCACCAATGCGGCGTATTGCCTGTGGCAGAATATCAAGAATCGTACCGGCAGGGAGTATTTCTCGGTATCGGTATCGACAGGAGTCAATAACTTATTGTTTTGCGCTTTGGCGGGTTTGCTTTGGTATTCTCAATTCTTCGGGTTGGGCATGGGAAAAAGTTTCTTCACCGGTTCGCCGGTCATGCTGGCTTTCTCGTGGAGCATATTGATGTCGCTGAATGTTATTTTCAGCAACGTGTGGGGAATTTTGTTGAAAGAGTGGAATGGGGTAGGACGGCGGACCGTAACCGTATTGATCGCTGGGTTGCTGATTCTTATCTTCTCGACGGTTTTCCCAAATTTGGTAAACAGTAATTTATAATGAAATAAAAGAGATGAAACTGATTAAAAACGATAAACTCGAATGCCAGATCGCCGATGTTGCCGAAGTGGCCGGCTATTTGTGGCAACGAGGGTGGGCCGAACGAAACGGCGGAAATATTTCGGTGAACGTTACGGATTTATTGACCGATGAAGAGAAGGCATTGCCTGCCATTTCCGAGCGATACCCGTTACCCAAAGTGATGAATGCATTGAAAGGGAATTTCTTTTTGGTGACAGGTACGAACCGGCGTATGCGTTATGTCGCTTCGCACCCGATGGAAAATATGGCGGTGATCCGTATTTCCGATACGGGAGATTGGTATGAAATTATCGCCGATAATCCGGTACGGCCTACATCGGAACTTCCTTCGCATCTCTCGATGCACGACTATTTGAAAGGCCGTGGCATCGACAATAAGGTCGTATTGCATACCCACCCCACCGATTTGGTGGCGATGACCCATAACCGGGTGTTCTTACAGCCCGATGTGCTGGGGAAACTGTTGTGGTCCATGATTCCCGAAACGCGGGTTATCGTACCCAAAGGTTTGGGTATCGTGCCTTATAAGTTGCCCGGTTCGCTCGAACTGGCCGATGCCACTATCCGGTTGCTCGATCGTTACGATGTGGTTATGTGGGAGAAGCATGGAGCATTGGCTGTCGGTAGCGATGTGATCGAGTGTTTCGATATGATCGATACGCTGTCTAAATCGGCGCAGATTTATTTGCAGGCTCGTGCGATGGGATTCGAGCCCGAAGGCCTGACCGACGAACAATCCGAGGAGCTTCGCAAGGCGTTCCGTTTGGTGTGAAAATTTGATTTTATATCATCGGGGAAAGGCTCTTTTGTGTGGGTGTCACGTAGTGACGGAGGGGTTGAATGTCATCAAAAATCTACTCAGCAGTTTTTTACCCCCTCTCCTTAGCAACTATCGTTCCTTCGGTGTCTCCCTTATATTGCTCTGCAACTCCCCGTAATACTACGGGACACAGCAGGGAGAAGGGGGGTAATACTTTTGGAAACAAGGTCAGAGAGATGCATCACCCTCTCCCCCTGTGTTCCGGTAAGGGAATATAGGGGGAGTGCCCATCGGGCGAGGGGGTTAACCTTTACAGTCAAAAATCTACTCAGCAGTTTTTTCCCCTCTCCTTAGCAACTATCGTTTCTTCGGTGTTTCCCCTATGTTGCTCTGCAATTCCCCGTAATGCTACGGGACACGGCAGGGGAGAAGGTTGATACCTTTGAATACAGGAACAGGGTGGCGCGTCCCCCTCTTTCCTCTTATCCCGCAAATTTTCTACTGAATCTAAAAATGAGGGATATATCGAGTGGTCTCGATATATCCCTTTTGGTTAAGATCCCTCTGTTTTTGTAGGCAAATTTTTTTTATTTTTAGAATATGTGAAGATCCCTATTTAACCCAATAAATGTAGATTGTATAATGATATTTGAATAGTTAAATAATATTTCTAAATATAAATAAATAGATATATTTATTAGGTTTAAACCAACGTATTATACTTGTATCCTACACCGATACTTCCCTCGATACTCCACCGAGGTGTTAAAATCCATTGATAACCGTAAGATAACCCGGCTCCGTAAGTGTTGCCTTGATAACGATATTTTTTAACATCGGGAAAAATTCCGAAAGGAAGCGGAACTTGTCCGGCGTTGAAATGGGTGTATAATACATGAAGCCCGAAGAAATGCCCGTTGAACTTTTGACAGAGCCAATAACGCACTTCGGGTTGTACGCGGATATGCTTCCATTTTCGGTTATCCCTGAAAGTGAATGGATTATAGTAGATATGAGTATTCAACGTCCAACGATCGTCCAATCCTATTTCCGCTCCCAACGTCGGTGTGGCGGTAGCCCAACCGAGGAGATTACTCTTTACCGCTATCTTTTGCGCCGTACCGGTCAAACAAATAGCCGATAATAATATTATTATAATTATATTTAGGATTCTCTTCATCTATTTGTCTAATTATGTGAGGATTAGCACAAAATATATTTTTTATAACTCAAATCGTTTTATTCGCCCCATATATTTTTTATCAATTATAATAACCTTCTAATTTTTAGGCAATAACAGATTTTGCATCATTTGTTATTGCCCCGCTTCCCCATTACTACCATTTGAAATACGGTGACAAAGTTACAATATTTTAGAATTATTACAATACAAATACGATGACTATATTTTATTTTAACAGATTGATTTTTATATTATTAATAAAAACTTTGAAATTTATTTGTATTGTAAGCCTTTACAAACAATAAAATTCATCGGGGAAAACACGCTAAAAATATAGCCGATTTATACGTTCGATTATTACCAGTGTCGTACTTGCGGGCGTAAAATAGGCGACGGCCATAAAGGCTATCTTGCTCCTACCGAAGCCGCGATTTCTATAATCTATATACTGAAATGAAAGCGATGAAAAGATATATAGTGTTTCTGCCGGTTTTTGTCTGGGCTATATTTTTTGCCGGGGCCGAAGTGAAGGTCGAGAATGCTTCGATACACCGTTCGGGAGATAGTATTCGGGTAAGTTTCAAAATTTTGGTTCCGTCGGGTACGATTGCTTCCGATTATGTACAAAGGCTTATTCCCGTTATCGAGAACGGCGTGGATTCTTTGGCTCTCGACGAAATAGAAATTATAGGCAAGCGTAAACAAAAGTTACGCCGCCGGGAAGCCGTGCTTTCGGGGAAAACGTATGAAGTTCCTTTTTATCAGACCGTCGATGGCGGCGAGTTGCAATACGATTGCGTGCTGCCTTATGAAAAATGGATGGGTAGAGCCCCTGTCGATCTCAGCCTGTTATGTGAGCGCGAGGGGTGTTGTAAGGTCGAACCTTTGCCGGGCATCTTCCTTTGTTCCGATGTGAAACTGCGTCCTCCTTATGTTCCTTCGGTACAGCCGGTGGCATTGATACCGAGTGTGGCGGAACGGTTGGCCGAGGTCGAAAAGGTTTTGTTCCCGATGGCAGAGTACGAACCCTATTCCGATTCGATGACCGTGTGGAGGGATCGGGGAGCATTGAAAGTCTATTTCCCTCTCGATAAGTCCGACTTACGTCGCGATTACCGAAACAACGATGTGACGCTCGGTAGAATCGTCGATATATTGAGGCAGATCTATGCCGACGACCGTTCCGATGTCGGGAAGATATTGATTGTCGGGTTTGCTTCGCCCGAGGGTCCTCTCGGCCGGAATACCCGTTTGGCAGGCGCTCGCGCCGAGGTCTTGAAGGAGTATGTAAACAGTTATCTCGAATTGCCGGATAGCCTCTACGAGGTAGCCAACGGGGGCGAGGCATGGGGCGAATTGCGCGATCGGGTGGAAGAAAGCACATTCGATTGCCGGGACAAGATGCTCGATATTATCGACCATACGGCCGATCTCGGCCGTCGGGAGTGGTTGTTGCGCCGGTTGGACGGTGGAGAGCCTTTCAAAGAACTGTTGCGCTCGGTATTCTCCGACCAACGTAATTCGGGATACATGAGGGTTTATTATACTTCGGAGCCGGATTACAACGCTATAAAGATCAACCAAGCACAAGGTATGATTGCCGAGGGCGATTTCGACGGGGCTGTCTCTTTGCTTCGACCCATACGGGAAGACAAACGCTGTTTGAACACTCTCGCGACAGCCTATTATCGTTTGGGCGATAAAGCGACGGCATTGGACTTGTTCAAGCAGGCAGCCGCTATGGGAGATAAAGTAGCTATTCAAAACTTGGAAAATATAGAAAACGATTATTAATCTTTTAACAAAAACAATTACGAAGATGAAAACAATGAAAACAAAATGGGCAAAAGCCGGGACTATGTTCCTTGCCGCTGCCGCAGTTCTGTCGTCTTGTTCTAACGAAGAAGTTATTCCGGGAGGAGAGACTCCTGTGGGGGAAAGAGATGCTGTCAAAACGAGTTTCTCGTTCGCTATTCCTTCGCCGGTGTCCCGTGCTACCAGCGACGATGTTCAAGGCAACAACAATTTCTTGGGTATAGAAAGTTTGAGGTTAATGCCTTTTTCAGGTTTGAACGGCGATTATGTCGGAGGTAATTCGGTGTTGGCCGGTGCTACCCAGTTGACAGGTTCTGATATCACGAATGACGAGGCCGAGAATTTTGTAAAAACGTTTACCGACGTAACTATTCCTTCCGGCGACATCGCTTTCCTTTTTTACGGTAAAGCCAAGCATGACGCTGCTTACAAAGGTGTCTTGGAGATGACACCCGATGCTTCGGTTACCTCTTTGACGCCTGCCGACATAGCGTTTACTTTGAAGAATATTACCGAAGGTACTTATACCGGTGGTTCCTATTCTACCGCAGCCGCTTTGATAGAGGCGTGGAAAACGAATGTTACGGATGCATTAGCTACTTATGTCGGTAGTTTGACAGAGGGTGAGGAGAAGAATAAGGCAACAGAGTTGCAGAATGGTTACTTTTTGTTCAATAGCGCTTCTTTGGAAAATCTGAAATTGGCTTTACAGTATCTTTCGAACGGGTTGGGCGAATTATATGCGGATTACTCTACGTCAGCAGCCAATACGGCAAAGGCATCGGTCGATGATATGGCGACAGAGTTGGCAAAAGATGCTTACAAAGATTTCCCCGCCAATCTTCCGAAAGGAGCATATAAATTGAATGACGGTATCATCTTGTTCGATGAGAACGGCCCCGGCGGTTCGGGTATTGTTACGAGCGGTTCTTCGAAGGCATACAGCTATCCTTCTTCTTTGTATTATTGGACCAATGCCTATCCGGTAGCTTATTCGAATCTTCCGATATTTACTAATTGGAATAATGGTGTTTATAGCGGAGCTCGTACGCCGATTACGGTAGCGACGACGAAGATTGCTTTGAACAAAACGATCAATTACGGTGTGGCACGTCTCGATGTGAAAGCTGCATTCAAATCGGCCGATGGTACAGTTCCGGCCGGTAAAAATACTAAGGTGACTTTGACCAACCATAATTTTGTTGTAAAGGGTATATTGATTGGCGGTCTGCCCGATAAACTGGATTGGGAAATGCATCCTTCTGCTTCCGATACTTATTCCAAGATTGTATATGACAACAGAATGAATACCAATGGTTACGAATTGACGAATGCCGCTACTCCCGATTTTGCTGGTATGACTCCATTTATATACAGCTTATTGCCCGAGACGGCCGATTGTTCTACCGGTAATGCAGAAGATTTGGGACATACACCCAATATTGCTTTGGAGGTCTTGAATGACGGTCCTCAATTCTACGGTTTAGACGGCAATTTGGTTCCCGAAGGCGGAACGTTCTACTTGGTAGGAAAGCTGACTTATAAGAAGGACAACAGTAAGAGTGAAGTCGTTCGCGTATTCCAGCAGGATTACAATACGACGGCGAACTTGTCTATCAATTCGTTGGCAAAAGCCTACAATACGGTTCCCGACCTGATTAACCCGCGTTTGGAATTGGCATTGGCTGTCGATATAGACTGGAAAGCCGGTTTGGTTATCGATGTACCTATCGGCGATTGATTTCGAAAAAAATAGTTAAACTGTAAAATTTGTCTCCGGTGAATCGGGAGCGTTTCGATTCGCCGGAGATATTTCCTCAAAAAATAAATATCGAGAAAATGAAAACAGGTGATTGGCAAAGATGGGTTGTCGGAGGAATCTTTTTCGCATTGCTGCCGTTATCGAGCGGTTGCATCGACGACAACATGTCCGATTGCAACAATTTCACCGTCAGATATAGAATAGAACTGTCTACCCATACACAGGCATTTTCGGGTAGAATGGAGAATCTCAATATGCATTTTTATGACGGTAACAAATCGCTCGCTTATCATGAGTATGTAGAGCGGGAACGAATGCCGTCGAACAATATCTACGCTATTACCCTGCCTGCAAACGATTATCACCATTTTGCCATTGCCAATATTTCGCAGGCGAGTTGTGTGAAATGTTCCGACCTCGGTGTCGCGTCCGATCGTTATAAATTGTCTTATGAGTCGGCGGCCGATACGGTATCTTCGCATGTTTCGGAACTGTATGTCGGGAGGGAACGATTTACGATAGCGGATAGAAATCAGTTTATCGAGGTCGTTTTGACGCCTTGTATTTCCAAGACGAGGTTACACCTCAGTTATGGAACCGATCCCGTCGTCCCGGTAAAACGGGTGGAGGGATATGTCAATGAAACCGCAACCGGTTTTTTGTGTAACGACAGTATTTATGAGTACGACCGTCCCGTTGTCGTACAGATGAATGAAGCGGGGAAAGATGAAAACGGACTGGCGCTTTTCGAAGCTGTTTCGTTTCCGTCGAGGAATGAGGCGAGAGCAGGAGCGAAGTCTTTGAATCGTAACCCATCGGAGGAAAATGCTATCTGGAATACCGATGTTTACGTTACCATAGGAGATAAAATAACACGAAATACGATCAATCTGACCGAGCCGCTTCCCGCCGGAGAGTGTATAGAAATATACGGTGTGGTGAGGGACGACGGCAGTATAGATATCGGTCACAATGTGCAGGCGACTGTGGCGGTGACTATCGACTGGAAACCGGGAGGAGATATCGATGTGGATATATAATATTCCCGAATGCGGGCAGATTGTCGAATATAGGTTTAATCGAATAGGAGCTTTGATGTTGAAACAGAGATATGCGATAATGGCACTTTTGTTCGCTACATGGTTACTCGGCGGCTGTGGAGGCGAGAACTCGTTGCAGCCCGGCAGTCCGTCGGAACCGCAGGAGACGGCGAGCGTGACGTTGAGTATATACACCGGCCGGGAAATTTCGAGAGCGGTGGGGCTTCCGGGAGACCCCGGGACATCGCCGGAGATGCCGGATGCCATCGAAAATATCAACCTGTTCATGTATGTAGAGCCTAAAAACGGCGCTGCCGCTTACATGGAACATTATTATATAGAACTGCCCGAAAGCACGGCCTATTATGAGTTTCAAGCCATAGACGTGCCGAAGTGCACCGCCTCGTTTTATGCTATCGTCAATGCCGGCAGTCACTACGAATGGGATGCCCTGTCGACGGAAGACGAGGTGATGGCGTTGACGACGATCGCCACGCCTTCGCGCGATTTATATGCCGGTACTTTGCTTGACCTCGAATTGGTTCAAATGAAGCATTCGGGAGTTATCGATGCCGGGCTGGTGGCTTCTAAGGTCGATATTATGTACAATATAGGGACGGCTATATCCAATTACAATGCCAAGCCAGCCGGACAGAAAGAACATGGGGACTGTACGTCGGCGAAAGTCGTTTCATTGAAGTTGAAAAATGTACCCAAAGAGGGAAAATTCTTTGCCGTGAGGTCGAATGACCCCGTCGTCGATCACGTGGTCAGCCTTACCGGTAGTTCGGGACCGGGTCAATCGGCATGGATTAACGGGCGATACGACTGTTATCTCTACGATAGCGGTACGCTCGATATAGAGCTGGTCGTGCAGAGCGTATATGCAGACACTTATGTAAAGATGACTACTTATAACATACACGTCGATACCCCCGAGGACTTGGCGGTTGCGCCGTATTATTTGCTGCGGTTCGATGTGGTGGGATTTACGCAAACGGAATATAATTATCGATGGACAGCTTCGATATAGAAAAGGAATTATAGGTTATGTTGAACGGAAGAAATAGAGAAATTATTGATTTTGCAGGCCGTGTTTCCGATGTGTCGAAACGCATGGGATATTCGGCGGGATTGCTGCTATTGTTTCTGTTGTCGCTGACGAGCTTACCGGTAGAGGCTCAGTCGAATATCCAGCCGGCTCAACCGGCCTTCAATTTGCGACGCATATATGTTTCCCCCGAAGGAGCCGGTACGTTCGACGGTTCTTCGTGGGCGAATGCTGCTAAGGGTTCCGATTTGCAAATGATTCTTCGTTCTACCGATACATGGAATGCTATTAACTCTACATTGCAGATATGGATTGCGGCGGGTACTTATGTCCCGACCGAACCACTCCTTCCCGGCGATGAACAGAGTGCCTCGTTCGTCTTGAAAGGAAATCAGGTCGTTGTTTACGGCGGTTTTCGCGGGCAAGTGTTCGACGATTTAGGAGCTTTGGTCTATGAGGGGGAGAACAGTCTCGAAGAGAGAGAATACGGCAATGTCTATTCAGGCGACCGGCAGGAGCCGTGGGCGTTGAAGAACCAGACTATTTTATCGGGCGACCGATTGAGAAACGATGTAGTCGGTACGAATAACATGTTCTCTTCGCTCGACCCGACCCAGAATACCACCCGGACAGACAATCTCCATACGGTAGTTACTTTCGATCCGTCGAGTGTGGACGTGATGCTCGACGGGATAACTATTGTCGAGGGCTCTGCCGATGGAGACGGTAATTCGGGGCGCGGCGGAGGTGTATCGCTCGACGGTATCGGTTGCGGCATACAGCGATGCCTGTTCTATTTTAATTTTGCCTCGAAAGGAGGAGCCGTTTATATGCATAAGAATAGCGGTTCGGACTCCCAACCGTGTTTTGTCTATAACTCGGTGTTGGTATCCAATTCGGCATTCCGTTGCGACGGGTTCGGATATGGAGGCGGCATCTATTCCGAAGCAGGAGTCGTTTTCGACAATGTCGTTTACAATAATAACGGGGGCGGTATTTGTGTATACGATGAGACCTCGATTGTCAATAATACGATTGTCAACAACCAGTTGTATGGTATAGGTCGTCCGGCCGATACCGATGTGGCGGGTTCTTCGATCAGCGTATCCAACTCGGTTATATGGAGTATCAACCCGTTGAACCATGCGGGATTGAAGGGATTCGATGCTCTTGTCGACCGTGTCTCGAATTGTGCGATCGTCGATTGGGACGAAACGAAAGGCAACGATAATATTTCGTTGTTGCCTTATAATGACCATACGGGTTCTGTGCCCAATTTTATCAATCCTACGACTCAGATAGGGGCTATATTGGAGCCTGTGTATGCCGATTTGGGCGTTTCGTTTTTGTTGCGTCAAAATTCTGTGCTGCTGTCGAAAGCCGAGGGGTCTTGGATGACGACATTGAACACGTATTACGGGACCGATGTTTCTTACGACATTGCAGGGAAGCCGAGGATCGTCAGTAAGACGCTGGATATAGGCGCTTATCAATATCAGCCGGTTTCGGGCAGAAATATATTGTATGTTCGTCAGCTTTCGCCCGACGAACCGCCTCTTGCCGACGGAGAAGTCCGGGACGGAAGTACGTGGCGTTTGGCCGTACAGGACGTGCAGATGGCGATTGATCAACTATATGCCCGGAATGTAGTGGGAGAGGTGTGGGTCGCCGGTGGAACGTATTACCCCACGGCGGCGTTTACCGATGAGTCGGGTATAAGGGGGCGTACGGAAAGGCATCGTTCTTTCATCATGCGTAGCGGTATCTCGGTTTACGGAGGATTCCGGGGACAAACCGGCGACGAAGGGATAAACAACAGCACGACTCGTCCCCGCGACCCGGACCATCTCGATGTTCAATGGGCGTTTGCCAATCGTACGATATTCAGCGGAGATGTCGATCGGAACGACGATTCGCAGAAAGGTTGGCGTTGGAATGCCGGAGAGAAGAAATGGGAGCAATATTACGGGCGCAACTCCTACCATGTGGTATGGTTCGCTTCCGAGGGATTTAACGAAAGAACCACGAAGTACGAAGCCGTTACGGCAAAGCCGCTTCCCGTGGAGACGACTCTCGACGGTGTCGTGGTTACGGGCGGTTGCGCCGACTATGGCGAGCGCGGAGAATCGACCCGTATGGGCGGTGGAATCTATTTGACCGAGAACGGAGTCGTGTCGAATTGTATCATTTATCAAAACTTTGCCTTGACTCGCGGTGGCGGGGTGATGATGAATAACGGCGGAATGTTGGTGAACAGCATGGTCTTTCGTAATGCTTCGCCCGGAGTGCAGGTGCGCAACGGATTGGGCGGCGGCGTGTACATATTGGGGAACGGAACCGTTTTCAGAACGGTGATAACCAACAATACGGCTCGCGTGGGCGGCGGTGTGTATGTCGATGAGGCGGAGTATAACAATCCTGCATACGAAGAATCGTTAGACGATATGTACCGGGGCGTCTTGGTGAACACGCTCGTTTCCAACAATACCTCTTCGTCCGATGCGGGAGCGGTCTATTTTGATAAGTTGGGAGGGCTTTCTTCCTCTACGGTGGTTAAGAACTATTGTTCGGCGGTGGCTTCCGACCAAGAAGGAAATTCGGGCGGTATGATCGTCGATGGATATGGCATAGTCTATAATTCGGTTCTTTGGGGAAATGCGACCCTCGAACATACTCGGCAATTTTACGGGAAAAACGGAAAGACGGCCGAGTCGAATGTGCCGGCTTCGATACAGGTTTATAATACGGCGTTGCAAAATCTTTCCAATACGATTTGGGGCGTGAATACCGTGACTCAAAAAACGTATGCCTTGTCCGATCAAAATTCAAAAGGACGTTCTTCTATCGCTTATGATTCCAGTTTCCCCGATTTTACCAATGTGAGAGTCGGCAATGTCGACGTTATCAACAATGAGGCCGGCGTGTACCAGACGACAGCTGCCGATGTCGAAGGCACTCAAACGCTCGACAATGCGTTGCGAACTATTTATGACGTACAGCGTTGGGTTCCGTCCGAATTTTCTGCCCTACAAAGAAAAGGAGGCAGCCAATCCGAGGCTCCGTATGTCAGATATGCTCCGGTGAAAACACAGTTTTATGTCGCGATGACCGATATTCTTAGCAAAGCGTTCGTCGAGCCTCGTGTCTTAGGTGCTTTCGCTTCCGATCGTCCGTCTTTGCAGTATAGTGTCATAGAGGATAACGGTGTAAAGAAACTGGTTATTTTTGTCGACCCGTCGGTCAATACGGACCTTTCGGGCGAGTCTTGGGAATCTCCGATTATATCGGGGAACTCGGCTATCGAATATTTGGCGGGACTCCCGGATACCGAATATCCCGGTTGCCCTCGTGAGATATGGGTGAAGGAGGGGACGATAAATCCGGTATGGAAAGCCATCGGTAGTGACCGTCGCACTTCGTCGGTCGTTTTGCGAGGAGGCGTTTCCTTGTATGGCGGTTTCAATTCCAAATTGGAAGGTACGGAAGGCTCTACGGTTCCCGGACAGACGTTTGTCCCGACAGGGAGCGATGTCGCCGAACCGATACGTAATCCGGTGGATTTCCGTACGGTGTTCGACGGTACGTTGGCCGGAGGGAACCTTTATCATGTGGTGACTATGTCTGACGACGGAGAAGCCATTCTCGACGGATTTCATATCGTCAACGGAGATGCATCGACCGGTTCTTCTGCTATCAAGACCGGGGGTGGTGTGTTGCACGAATATGGCACATTGCATATCCGCAATTGCATGATCGAGAATAATGTCGCAACGAACGGAGCCGGAATCGTTATGTTGGGTACGACGGAGAAATTGGTAATGACCAATACGGTGGTGAATAATAATACCAATACGGGATTGTCGAGCGAATCCTTTTATTCGGCAATAACTCTTACAAACGATGCTCGTCTCAATCACTGTACGATTATACATAACAATGCCCCGGGCATTTGTGCGGTGGATGGGCAACTGAGACTTTATAACTCGGTTTTGTGGGGAAATACTTCGACCGGGATTATCGCTCCCGAAGATGTACAAATTACGGGGTCGGCCACTATGCTCGATATTCGTAACAATGCTATCCAGAATGCTCCGGAAGAATGGAATCTGTGGAGTGAGAACATGCAGTTAAGCGTCGTTCAGGGCGATCCGTTATATCCGGCTTTTGTCAATCCGACCCGAAATGTCGGTGCAGTTTCGTCCGGATACGATACGCCGTTGGGCGGTCCCGCACGATTCGAACCGACTTGCGAATCACCGTTGGTGATTGCCGGTGACGAAAGTATAGTTGGTGATCCGGATTTGGCTCTTGATGCCGATATTACGGGGCATAATTTCGCTGTGGGTGGAGCCCCCGATATAGGAGCTTATGAGGCTACTTGTCTGAATCCTGTCGGTTCGGTTCTTTACGTGCGTAGCGGGCCTGCCGGTACGGCCTCTTCTCCTCAAACCTCTTATTTCGGTACGGGAGACGGTTCTTCGTGGGCGAACGCTATCAATGGAAATGCGTGGTATGGATTCGACGACGGCCTGCCTTATGATCAAATCGAATACGACAGCCGCGATGCTACCGACTATATTACCGGTTTGCAGTATGCTGTCAACGAGGCATACAAGACATCGTTGAAAAAAGACGGAAGCGGTCGGATCGCTTATGAGACATTGAATTATACAGATTATACATACAATCAAACGAACGGTCGTAGTGCATCGGTACAAATACCTGTCGGTGTCGATACGACGGCTTTGGTCGAAGTGTGGGTAGCCGAGGGTGAATATACCAGCCGTAGGGGATTCTTTATGCGGGATGCCGTGCAAGTGTACGGCGGATTTCCCAAGACCGGTACACCCGGGAAAGACGAGCGCAATCCCCGCGTCTACAATACGATTATACAGACGATGACTACCACCGAGGCGAATGCTGTTACTTCGCTTGATGGGTATGCTCCTTATTTCGATATGGATGCCGGTGGATCGACGAGTCAGTTCTATGAATTGAACAGTCGGTACGACAATGCGAATAAAGTTCGTAGGGTACTTACCCAGCCTTTCCCGTATTATGAGGACGGAGGTCGTTTGGAAGCGGGTTCGCAGGGACAGGCTTCGACCGAGACTAATAATGTGGCGTTGAATCCATTTGTTATCGAGACGATATGGGACGGATTTATAATACAAAACGGTCGAACTCGAATACGTCACGGAAAAGATGGCGGTGCAGGGGTAGCCTTGCGGAAAAACGGACGGCTCGAAAACTGTATTATCCGAAACAATTATAATGTAGCATCCCGTAGTCGCGGCGGAGGTGCATTTTGTAACGACGGAACATTTTCCAATTGTTCGTTTTTCAATAACGATATGCCGGCATTGGGGAGCGATTACGGAGAACAATACGGCGGTGGTGTTTACATGCGTTACGGTACGTTGTACAATTGCGTATTTGCCGGTAATTCCGTATCTGGCGGTAATTCCAACGGTCAGGCCGTTTATATCGAAGTAGCCGATTTTTATAACAATACGATTGCCGACAACTCCGGTAGCGGTGCAGCCATTTATTGCGGTTACTGGTTTGCCGATGGTGCGGCCAATATTTACAATACCATTATTTATAATAATTCGGGCTCGTCTCAGGTGCAGGCTCATAGCAATGTAGTGTTGAGAACTTCGCATTGTTGTTATCCCTCGGGTTCTATATCGGGAGTCTCTGGCGCTAACTTGACGCAAGACAACATTATCAATCAAGTTCCGCAATTCGTGGATCGTTCGTCGGGAAATAAAGAAAATAACGACTATCGTTTACAGGGCACTTCACCCTGTATCAATGCCGGGAATAATAGTCCCGAAGGGATTACATTACCCGAGACCGATATGGACTATACCGACCGTTTTAAAGACTGTTCTATCGATATAGGGGCATACGAAATAGACCAAAGCGAGCCGATTATGCCCGCTATCAAGACTATCGACGGAGAACAGGTGGGAGTCATTTATGTGACGAAGGCGGCTAACGGTACGGTAGACGGTTCGTCGTGGGCGAATGCCGCTTGCGAAGCGAAATTGCAAAAAGCTCTCAACTGGGCAGGTTATATTATTCACAATAAGGAGACGTACGCATCGGGTCGATATAGAGATATTACTCGTATTCAAGTGAGGGTTGCGAAAGGCACTTATTATCCTACCGATGTCGTTCTTCCCGATCAGCCTCGTACCGCTTCGTTTATTATTCCGGCAGGGATAGAGGTGTATGGAGGGTTTGCGGGAATCTCTGACGATGAGACCGTGGAAGGACGTAATATGCGTTTGAACAGAACTTTTTTCAACGGTATGATCGGCAGTTCGACAGAAGAAAGCGCCTATCGTGTCGTAACGTTCGGCATGAAGCAGCATAAAGACAACGCCACGATGCCTGCCGAGGGCGCAGCTTATTACGACGATCCTAACCCCGAAATAGCTTTGCTCAACGGTGTTTATATCGTTTATGGAAATGCCAATCACCCGTCTGACGACGAGTGGCAGTCGGGTGGCGGCGTTAAGGTTACGTCGAACGGATTGTTGCAAAATTGTGCCGTTTTCAATTGTGCCGCTTCCGATAAGGGTGGAGGAGTTTACTTAGCTCCGGGCGGCCGGATTACCGGTTCGATAGTTTATAATAACGTGGGAGCCAATGGCGGAGGTATTTATGCCGACGACTCTTCGATGGTCGTAAATTGTACGGTGGTCGATAACACGACTGTGAACAATGGCTCTGGTGGTGGTATATCGATAGGCGTGAAGCCGATTATCATCAATTCTGTATTCTGGATGAACGATTCCGGTAACGGAAAAAATATATACGGAAACATGTCCCAGCAGGTCGATACGACCTTTACGGGCGTGCGGTATCAAAACTATATCTTTAATCATTGTGCGGTCGAAGGTATCAAAGTCGTGGGTTTCGGAAACATGGCGTTGACGAGTACGAATGAGAACACATCGACCATAGTGGGCTTGAATGCTCCCGGTTTTACCGACCCCGATAACCTCGATTTTACTTTGAAACGTGTATCGGCGTTGATTCGTGCCGGTATCGGAGCCGAGCAGCCGGGCTCTCCGCTCATGGAGGCATTGCATGTTTCTCGACTCGATTTGCTCGGAACGAATCGTTTTTATAAAGAGGATTCTTCTTTGAGGGATTATTTCGAGATAGGAGCTTTTGCTTATGACGGGATATTTGTTATCGACCCTGCGGGAGATACCGAAGCCGAAAAGGGGGCAGACGGAATCTACCGGTTGTATGTGTCGCAAACGGCACAGGGGTTGGCAAACGGCCGCAGTTGGCGAAACGCTTTGGGCGATATACAGCAAGCTCTCGATTATTTCGGGAATGATGCCAATTTCGAACACGATCCGAATAAGGATACTCGCCGGTGCGAGATATGGGTCTCGAAGGGAACGTATAACCCGAAAACTTCGGTGAAAGAGGATAATTGGGGAACTTCTTTTATTCTTAACAGATATTCATCGATATACGGAGGATTCCGGGGCAGTAACTTGCCTTATTACGAGAGTTGGATAGAATCGTTTAAAGTGGAACCCTCGAAGCGTGTCGATGCCACCGGTGTATGGAACAAAGGAGACTATTCCTATACATTGGGCGGTGATGGAGAGATTACCTTTTATCCAGAGGTAAAGGCATTGGAGGACGAACCCTCTTCGTGGTTCTTGCATTTCACGACTGATGAGAAGTCACCGTCATCTCCTGTTGTGACGGTCAATGGCTTCCAACTCCCTCATGAGCTGGAATTGCCGGTCATCGCCACCGACAGCACTACCGAGTATATTTACGATTTGCGCTATCTGGCTATCGGAAATACCGATTGGGCGACAGCTCCGGTCATCGAGGCTGTTCGCGTCTCGGGATTACCAGCTGGTGTGAAGTTGTATAGCGCTACGATCGATAATCGCAAGAATTCCACGACGGTATCGACGGAAATTCTCGATACCGATATTCTTCATCAGACTTCTACGGGTGTTCCTTATGATGCCTCGGTGAGCTTGAATAATCTTTCGCAAGCGGAAAAATCGAATACATATTCTTCCAATGTCTCCGATTATTATGCTGCCGGAAATTCGGCAGGAGCATACGGTATGCATTATTGTCCAAGTTCTAATTGGGCATCTATTACAGTTTCGGGGAACGACGGTGTCGTATTAACAAACAAGAGGGAACGTGTTTTATGGTGGTATAATTATTTTAATCCATCATTAGGTGCTTATTTCCGTTTTCCACAGGCAGTGAAATACGAAAGAACAAACCCGAGTAATCGGTATTTGCATGCAACGATACATATTACCGATTTGAGTAAAGGGAACGAGGACGGCAGGTTGCGTATACAGTTATATTCGACAGCCGGTGTAAGAAAGTCTTTGCTTATAAATGGAAGAGTTAGTAATGGAGAGTACAAACTGACGGTGGATTTAAAGACCGGATTGGTATATGACGGTGCTTCCTCCGTAGAGATTAGTGATGAGGAAAATACATTGTCCGATGGCGATATGCTTTCGCTCGTCTCTGTTCATCCTTATTTCGGTGGAGAAGCTGCATATACCGTGGAAATTAGCGATATAACGATAGACAATAAGAATCAGTCGGGGAATACGGTTTCGGAGTTGGATATTAATATCGTTACGGAAGAAGAAACTCAGGCTATGCCTTCATCGGACCAGTATTACGAAGGGGAGGCATTTTTGAGCGAGCGACCTCGTCAAGATTGGAACGGGAACGGCTTGCTCGAAGATTTCGAGTACGCTAATGAAACGATTCTTTCGGGCGATATAGGCGGCGGTTCCGGTAATTCGCATGTGGCTTATTATGAAGACTCGGAGGCTACTCGCAGGGTTGTACTCGATGGAATAAAGATGGTAAAAGGTAACTCGTCGTGTACCGATCATGGAGGCGGGGCTTTATGTGCTTTGGCTCCGATTGCTTTGCGCAATTGCCAATTGTTGCTCAATACGGCCGATTTCGGGGGAGGAGCCGTGTATGCCAGCGATATAGAGATCTATGGTTCTATATTAGGCGGGAACGAGGCTCCCGGTAAATCGGGAGGTGCGGTCTATCTGCGGGAAGGCGGGAAGTCGCTCATCGTCAATACGGTGATTTACAACAATACGGCATCGACGGGCTCGGCCTATTATGCCGAATCCGGTTCGACATCGCAGTTAATCAACAATACGATCGTGCGTAATGCCCATGCCGAGAATGTGTCGGGCGATGTAACATCGGGTAGTACCGTTTATTCGGCTTCGACAGCCGGTAATAATCTTACCAATACGGTTATCTGGGGGAATGACGATGCCGAACGTATCAATGCAGATCATTGGGAAATTATTACTTCGGCAGCCGATGTCGATGAAGATGCAGGAAATTTCGAGGTCTTTCTGGATCGAGCTAATGAAGCGGTTATGGGGCCTCGGTTCGGATTTCCCAGCGATTATGCCGGAGCGGGAAATTATTTCGCTTCTGCCGATTTCTCTCTGCCTTCGCTCTCGACGCTGGTTAACCGGGGTACGAATGGTGGTACACGTCGACTGAATACGGTTATCGAAATGAATCCCGACGGCTCGGTGAAGAGTACGACAATTACAACGGAACCTGTCGTACTCGATGGTTCCGGCAAAGGATATTATGCCGTGCAGGAAGTGTCGGGACGTGAGAATGTGCCGGATACGCTGAACAGTAAATGGCGTATTACCAAAGAACCCGATACATATCACATTATTAAGAAAGACGGTGTAGATATGATCGATGTGAAAGAGTGGAAAGAGGGGACGATCGATATAGGGGCTTATGAATATGAAACGGTATCGTTGACTCCTTTCGGCGGTAATATACTGTATGTGAAGAGTTCCGAAGCAGTTTCGGATAAAGAAAACAACGGAGAAACGTGGGAAAGGGCTACGTCTAACATTCATCAGGCTATTCAGGTACTGTTGCTCAGTCCCAATAAAAAAGATAAATATATCAAGATTGCTTCGGGCGACTATGTGCCGTTCCTGCAAGACGGGACAAGCGGTTATTCGTTCGTTTTGGAGAAACCCGATGTGGGAAATCTGGAATACTCGACCAAGAGTTTGACATTGAGGGGCGGATATCCCAACAACATCACGGGGACCGATGTCGCTATGGATAATTTGCGTGATCCTATATTGTACCCGACTTATATCAGAGGAAATCGAAACGATTCGAAACACCTCGTTTATATAGACGAGTCGATGGATACGGCCGGGGAAAACGGGGCGTTGGCTCCTGTAAACATAGAGGGCTTTACTTTTGTCGGTGGAAATGCGGCCGATGCGACAGGCGAGGGTTCGACCGGTGCGGCCGTGTATGCAGCCAATGGCAGTACGACGATTCGGAACAGCGTGTTTGTCGATAATACGGCTGCCGGAGAAAAAGGTGCGGCTGTGTATCTGAATAAAGGCAATATATATAATACCGTGCTTCATTCCAACAAGGCTTGGGGGCTTGCTTTGAACGGGACGGGCAACATTGTCAGCAACACGATAGCCGATAACTCCAAAGGCGGATTGTACGCACGTGGAGCGCTTGTCGCCGAACATTTGCAGATCTATAACAATATATTTTGGAGGAATTATACTTCGGCTGTTCCTACTGTCGGAGATTTGAACAACCAGATAGATGTGCAGAATGCGACCCTGTACAGCAATGCCGTTCAGGTGGACGATGCGACGGCAGAGCAGCCGAATGCCGAGTATGTTTATTGGAATAGTTCCGCAGGTGTCGTATTGGGCGATAAGGCTGCCAATATCAATAAAACATTAAGTTCCGACAATGAGGATATGTCGTACGGTCCCCGTTTCGAAGCTCCCGATGAAGCGACTCCGTTGGACAAAAAGTATAACATACGTCCGGGGCGTAAACTGATCAATACGGGGTATCGATACATGACAGGCGACTCATATAATAAAGCGGAAAACGATAAATGGTACACCGATTTATTTGCGTATTATTCGTTTGGTTCGGTAGAAGAGCCTGTGGCTCCCGGCGATTCGCTGGCGAGAGTCATGTTCGTGGATGCCGGAGGCAATCGTCGTATAGCCGGTAACAGCATAGATATAGGTGCTTATGAGTACCAACGGTTGTTCTATCCTAATTTATATGTGAAGCCTAACGGATTCGGATTGGGTTCCAGTTGGGACGATGCTATGGGTGATTTACAGGAAGCCATTTATTCGGCATACTATTCGGGAGACCCGGAAGAGAGCGGAACTTATGGTACGGTGTGGGTAGCCGGCGGAGACTACGTTTTGCCTACGACTTTACAGTGGATGGCAAATGTGAAAGTTTATGGCGGATTCCGGGGAACCAACGAAACGAAGCTGACCCAACGTCCCGGCTTGTTGGAAAAGAATGCACCGGAAAGTATCCTTTCGGTAGAGGCGGAAGGGGTTCCTGTCGTGCGTTCGGACAATGACCATGCCGCCGGGACGATTGTGGAGAATTGGGCGGAATTGAATGGCTTTCATATTACGGGAAGCAAAAACAGCCCGGCGGTGATCGTCGCCGACTCGTTTGCCATCGTCAATAGTGTCATATATAATAATGTGAACCCCGACGGTGCTGTGGTGGAAACGGACGGGCTGCTCTACAATGTTTTGGTGCATGACAATACGGTGAAAGAAGGCAGCGCCGCTGTCGTATTGGACGAGCATGCGGCAGCCATTCATGTGACAGCCCCCGGCGAGGGAGCGCAAATCGGCGGTACGGGAAAGATAATCAATACGATAAATGGAGAGGTGACCTCGGTATCGGGGAATGCTTATAGTCCGCTTTATGTCGGGGATTATATTACCGATGATACACATTTGCGTTATCAGCTATCCGACCAGAAAGATGCAGTCTTGTTTGGAATAGGAGCTTTACAGGAAACAGGTGTAGACCATGAAGGAAATCCGGTGACGACTATCGGTGGATATACAGTGCCTAAGATCAGGAATGGTAAGGAATATACCGATATTATCGATCTGTCTACCGATTGCGATGTGCTGGGTAATGTGCGGCTGTTTACCGATAAGTTTCATGGGGAAGGTGAAGTAATTCGCCCGGATTACGGTTGTTTCGAAACTTGGAATACGACTCCGCAGAAGGTTGTCAACGTGAGCGATAATTATTATCCTCATGCGGGAAGCGTCGTCTATGTCGGCAAGGAAAGTGAAGTGAGGCTGACCGATGCCCTTACGAAAGATTTCGCACCGTCCTATTTGTTGCTTCACCATGCTGCGGGTTTGCGGACAGGAGAGCATGCTGTATCGCTTTATAATCTGGCCATAGAGCGTGATTTGAAACCGCTTATTAATGATACGACAGCTTCTTGGGATATGGTGAGTCTGCCATTCTCTCTTGAAGTCGGGAACGGTACGATGTTGAACGGCGTTACGATAGACGGTTTACCGGTAGAGGCTATACAGGCCGGAGATGAATCGGGGGACGACAAGAACCGTTTATATTTATACGAGTATGACGGGGCTAAGCGAGCCGAAGATTTGTATAGCGTAGTTGCTCCTCAGAATAGTAAGTATTGGGCGTTTGAAAATAATCAGATGGGAGCGAATGTCGGTTATCTGATGGCGACTCCTTCTGCTTCGGATGCGGTGACTGTGCGTTTCTCGAAATCTTCATCGGCATTGCCTGTTTATGAAGAATCGGCAGAAGAAGGGAAAAGTATTTTGTTGAAACAGCATAATTTGAAGACTTTGGTCGGTGGCCGTCCTCATTTTACGTATAAAGAGAATATGGGTTGGAATCTTTTCGGTGTGCCTTATTTGTGCTCTTATACTACCGAAAGAATGAGTATCGACCATATACTCTATACTTATGACCCGGAGGCCAGCCGTTTTGTTTCGATAAATTCGTGGGAAGGAAACACGATTGCTCCTTTCTCGGCGGTATTCACGCAGACTGCTACGGTGAAGGAATCGGAGGAACTTCTGTTTGCCAAGCCTGTTATCCCGTTGAATACGTTGCCGGCTCCTCACGGTGTACAGTTGAAAATTTCGGGGAGTAATTTATCGGCGGGTTGCGACTATGTATCGGTTGTTGCCGATAATGTGTACGGAGAACCCATGAATTTCGACATGGGAAACGATGCGTTGAAAATGATGAGTTTCGACCCGAGGATTCCGCAGATTTATGTCTACAATGAAAAGGGAGTCCGATTTGCTCATACTCAAACTGCCGATATCGAAGGGGAAACTCCGGTGGGTATCTATACCGGCGAATCGGGAATTTATGAAATATCGTTGACCGAAGATTCGGAATATGATCGTTATGATGTTGTGGTTCTTACCGATAGATCGACGGGACGGAAAGTGGACTTGAAACATGCGCCGTATAGTTTTACGGTAGATGATCGAGCAATGGAAACGGGACGTTTCTCTCTATCCTTTAAAACTCTTTCCGATGAAATGCAGCAGCCTACATTCTATTCCCCGGGAAAACGACAATTGCGAATCGTTAATTTGCAAGGTGGCGAAAGTATAGGTATTTACGATACGCTCGGGCGTCAGAGAGCGAGCCGCAAAGCCTATGGGGAAAGTGAGGAATTTGAGCTCGAATCGGGAGTTTATATGATACGTATCGAAGGAAGTAGTTTAGTTAAGGGGAAAGTGGTAGTGAAATAGCTTTTGAGTTGGCGACACTTATCGTTGGTGAAAGGCCTGCTTGCGTCGTGTGAAGCAGGTCTTTTCTTTGTTAATATGGAATTTAAGATTCGGAGATAAACAAAAGGGGCGGGAATGTTATTCCCGCCCCTTTTGTTTCCTTTCGATTTGAGGTTTATGCAATGATTAGTTCTATTCCTGCTTCCTCTATGCTTTTCGCTACCGATGGCGAAATACCCGAGTCGGTGATGATGACATCGACTTGGTCGAGTGTGCAGATTTTCCCGAATCCTCTTTTCCCGAATTTGGAAGAGTCGGCAAGGACGATCGTTCGTAGTGAGGCTGCGATCATACGTTGGTTGAGCCGGGCTTCGTCTATGTTCGAGGTCGTCAGCCCGAAATCGAGGTCTATACCGTCTACTCCCATAAATAGTTTGGAACAAGTAAGATTGTCGAATGCCTGTGCGGCTAAATCGCCGATGACCGAGAAAGAACTTTTACGCAATGTTCCGCCGAGCTGTATCACATGAATGTGCTCGAAACGGTTGAGCAAAGTAGAGACATTGAGCGAAGCCGTGACGACTGTCAGGTTTAGATCGTCTGTAATTTCTTCGGCGAATGCATACACTGTGCTTCCCGAGGCGACGATAATCGAGTCGTTCGGATCGAGCAGACGAATGGCTGTATGGGCGATACGCCGTTTGGCATCGCTGTTTATTCGCTCTTTAATATGTATATTGATATCTGCCGTGTGAGGGTTTACCGGACTGGCGCTTCCATGTGTACGAAATAGCAATTTCTTTTCTTCCAGTAATTTCAAGTCTTTTCGTATCGTTACAGGTGTCACGTCCAATTCGCGGGCGATATCTAAAACTTTCACGAACCCTTGCGCATTGAGCTTGTCAAGAATGTGTTTGTGTCTTTCGGCTATACTAAGCATAATAATATTATAATATTTGTTCCATACAAATGTAAAATTTATTTGAATAATGCACAAATAATATTGAGAGTTTATTTTGAAAACGAAATGAAATATTATTGAAAAGAAAACGAAACGAAAAATTTTTACATTTTTTCTTGGTTTATACTTGCTTTTTTATTTTCTTTGTCACATAAAAAGAAAGTAATCGCAAGATTTAATAAGAAATCAAAAATCGAAAGATAAGAAAATGAAACGTGAAGGCTTGATAAGACAGATGGCCGAAGAAAAGAGACCATGGGATTTATTGATAATAGGTGGCGGTGCTACGGGCTTGGGCGTGGCGGTGGATGCTTCGAGCCGGGGATACCGTGTCCTATTGGTAGAACAACATGATTTTGCAAAAGCGACTTCGAGTCGAAGCACGAAGCTGGTACATGGAGGGGTTCGCTATTTGCAACAAGGCGATGTATCTATGGTTGTGGAAGCGTTGCATGAGCGTGGTCGCTTATGGCGCAATGCCCCCCATTTGGTAAAGGATATGCGTTTCATTATCGGCAACTATCGTTGGTGGGAACGTCCTTTTTATACCATCGGGTTGTGTTGTTACGATTTGTTGGCCGGGCGATTGGGCTTGGGGAGGTCTTTGCCTTTGTCCAAGAAACAGACCTTGAAGGAGCTGCCGGGACTGCTGCACGATCATTTGCGTGGAGGCGTGGTTTACCACGACGGGCAATTCGACGATTCGAGAATGGCGATTACATTGATGCAGAGTGCTCATGACCACGGTGCGATATGCATCAATTATATGAAAGTAACGTCTTTGATTAAGAATGATTCCGGGAAGATTTGCGGGGCGGCTTTGGAAGATACTCTTGAAGGCGGAACGTATGAAGTAAATGTAAAAGGGGTAGTGAACGCTACCGGTGTTTATGTGGACGATATCATGCAAATGGATAAGCCGGAGAGTCGCAAGAAAGTACGTCCCAGTCAGGGAGTGCATATTGTAGTCGATGCCGCTTTCTTGGGAGGAAATTCGGCTTTGATGATACCGAAGACAAGGGACGGACGAGTATTGTTCGGTGTACCGTGGCATGGAAAGGCCGTATTGGGAACTACCGATACGCCATTGAATGAAAATTCATTAGAACCGAAGCCTCTGGACGAGGAGATAGATTTTATTCTCGATCAGGCGGGGCAGTATCTGACTCATAAACCGAAACGCAGCGATGTATTGTCTGTGTTCGCCGGATTGCGGCCGTTGGCTGCTCCTACGCATAGCGATTCCAAAAAGACCAAAGAAATTTCACGGAATCATAAAATATATGTTTCCGATTCGGGAATGCTTACGATAACCGGAGGGAAATGGACCACTTATCGTCAGATGGCCGAAGAAGCGGTGAATAAAGTAGCTGCTTTGATCGGTTTGGAACCGAGGGTTTGTGTGACTCGTAAAATGCAATTACATGGTTACCGGGAAGAAGTGGACCGTTCGGTTTGGGATTATGTGTACGGTAGCGATGCCGACCAAATCGCAGCATTGATAGAAAACGATGCCTCGTTGGGAGAGTTGCTTCATATCGGATATACTTTCCGGGTAGCTCATGTTATTTGGGCTGTGCGGGAGGAGATGGCTCAAACGGTGGAAGATGTATTGGCACGACGTGTTCGGGCGCTCTTTATGGATGCTCGGGCTGCGATGGAAATGGCTCCTCGTGTAGCGGCTATTATGGCTCGTGAAATGGGAAAAGATAAAAATTGGGAAACGGAACAAGTTAAAAATTTTATCAGTCTGGCAAAAAATTATATTTTAGCCTGATTTTTTAGAGAGAGGATAGCGTATGTTGAAGTTATTCCGACCGGCTCCGGTTATCGATCCGCTTCCCAAAGAGCGGGTGGACAAGGAGTATAAGAAGTTAAGATTACAGGTCTTTCTCGGTATATTTATCGGGTATGCAGGTTATTATCTGGTACGTAAAAATTTTTCGATTGCCATGCCTGCACTCGAACAGATGGGCTTCGATAAGGCCGATTTAGGTTGGGCTCTGTCTGCTGTTTCGATAGCTTATGGTATCAGTAAGTTCGTGATGGGTACAGTTTCCGACCATAGCAATGCTCGTGTGTTCATACCTTTGGGATTGATAGCTTCGGCAGTGATTATGACTGTTATGGGTCTTATCCCGTGGACGGTCAGTTCGCTTTCTATCATGCTTATGTTCTGCATCTTATTTGTGAATGGTTGGGTGCAAGGTATGGGCTGGCCTCCGTGTGGCCGGGTGATGGTTCACTGGTTTTCTGTCCGGGAACGAGGCGTAAAGATGTCTATATGGAATATCGCTCATAATATAGGAGGTGCTCTTATGGCTCCTTTGGCGGTTTTCGGTATTACCATTTTCGGAGTCTGGGGCGGAGCCTTCTATTTCCCGGCTATGGTTGCCGTAGTCATTGCTGTGATTGCCTATTTACTATTTACTGGTGCGTGATACGCCTCAATCCTGTGGATTACCGCCTATCGAACTATATAAGCCGGAAGAGTGTACTCAGGCATATTCCTCCGAACAGGAAAAGGAACTCTCTACCAAAGATATTCTGTTCGGGCATGTTTTCAATAATAAGCTTTTGTGGATTATCGCTTTTGCCAATGCGTTTATCTATTTTGTACGTTATGGTGTGTTAGATTGGGCGCCGATGTATCTCGAACAGGTGAAGCACATGGATTTGGCGAATAGCAGTTGGTCTTATTTTGCGTTCGAAATAGCCGGTATTTTCGGAACTATACTTTGCGGTTGGCTTTCCGATAAAGTTTTTAGAGGCCGTCGTGCTCCGGTTACTATTATTTATATGTTGCTGGTCATGCTGGCGGTTTATGTTTATTGGAATAGCGCTTCGGCGATGGTAACCAACGTAGCTATGGCCGCGATAGGATTTCTCATCTACGGCCCGGTAATGTTGATAGGAGTTTCGGCTTTGGATTTGGTTCCTAAAAAAGCGGCTGGTACGGCTGCCGGTTTCACGGGGTTGTTCGGCTATTTGCTGGGATCGGCCGTGTTTGCCAATATCGGTATGGGATACATTTTCGAGCATTTCGGTTGGGACGGAGGGTTTATTCTGTTGCTATCCGCTTGTGCCGTAACTGTTGTGTTAATGTTGTTTTGTAAAGAGAATCGGTTGTAAATAGTTAAAAGATAGTTTGTTAAAGGAATGAATTTTTCATTCCTTATAATAATATATAGAAACTTCTAATTTAATAAGAACCATAAATCAAAAAAATTATGAATTTACTAACGAACACACTGCACAGGAGATGGTCTTGTTTACTCTTGATTATCGCCTTTATGTCTGGTTTCCAGATGTTCGCACAGTCCGTAGGAGCCAGTAATCAGTTGACTGGTAGGGTCTTAGATGAATATGACCAACCGATTATCGGGGCTGTTGTTAAAGTTTCGGGTACCTCTATCGGTCGTTCGACCGATGCCGACGGTGCTTTTACTGTGAAAGACATACCTGCCAATGCAACGTTGGAGGTTTCGTATGTCGGTTATGAAAAACAGAGTATTCCTGTCAACGGGAAAAACTTTGTTCTGGTTAAATTAAAAGAATCCAATCAATTACTGAATGAAGTGGTTGTAGTGGGGTATGGTACGCAGAAAAAAGTCAATTTGACCGGAGCTGTGGGAACCATCAGTGCCAAAGAAATCAATGCTCGTCCGGTAAGTAACGTCGCCATGGCATTGCAGGGAGCCGATCCTTCGATGAACTTGAAGATGTCTTCCGGGCGTTCCAGTAGCGGATATAATTTGAATATTCGCGGTGAATCGTCTATATCGACGTCAAACACACCGCTGATTATGGTCGATGGAGTAGTGACCGAGCTGAATATGGTCAATCCCAACGATATCGAGTCGGTTTCTATTTTGAAAGATGCTTCGGCAGCTTCTATTTACGGTGCGACGGCTTCGAAGGGTGTGATTTTGATTACCACTAAGACCGGTTCAGATGTTGCCGGAAAGGCCAGTATAAGTTTTAACGGACGTTTCGGTTGGTCGCAAAACACGACATCGACCGATTATATGACTACGGGCTACGATCAGGTAAGTTTGGTCGATAAGGCCTATTATTCGCAATATGCGACCAATTTTACCAACTATACCGAAGAGGAAATGCAAATGCTGTATGAGCGTCGCAACGACAAGACCGAGCATCCCGATCGTCCGTGGATCGTTTTGCAGGACGACGGTTCGTATCGCTATTATGCCAACTTCGACTGGTACAACTATCTGTTCCGTAAAACTCGTCCCCAACAGGAATATAATCTTTCGGTGAGAGGCGGTAACGATAAGGTGAAATATTATGTGAGCGGTCGTTATAATCGTGAGGAGGGTATTTTCAATATCAACCCAGATACTTATGACACTTATTCTACAAGAGCGAAACTCGATGTGAAAATCAAGCCGTGGTTGCGCTATTCGACCAATATGAACTTTTTCTCCTCTTCTTATAAATACAGCGGTTTGTCGACCATAGACAATACGTTGATGGAGGTGGATAAAACCTTGATGTCATCGTGGCCAGCCAAGACTCCCGAAGGTAAGGCTATTTATGCCGAGACGCATGCCAATACTACCATTAATGGAACTCCTCCCTATTTGGTGGATAATCGCGCGCGCCATGCTAACAATCAAAAGTATATAATTATAGGAAACCGTTTCGATATCGATATTTTCAAGGATTTGGTATTGACGGTAGATTATAGCTACAAATTTCGTGGCCGTTTGAATAAAGTTCGGAACCATAATTTGCACTATTCCAATAAACAGGGTGAGGAAAAAACGATTATTACCGGTAACTTCAAGGATTATTATCGGGAAAATCATTATGAGACGAACGAGCATAACTTGAATGTGTATGGAACTTATACTCACACATGGAACAAGGCGCATAACTTTACGGCATTGGCCGGTTATCAATATCGAGGTGCACGAGATACTTATCTGAGATTGGAACAGTTGGCACTATTGAGCGAGAATTTGTCGACTTTTGCCAATGCGACGGGTGAGATAACCCGTAGTCAGACAATTTCGGAATGGCGTAACAGCGGCTTTTTCGGTCGGGTGAACTACGATTATAAGAGCCGTTATCTCTTGGAAGTGAGCGCCCGTTACGATGGCACTTCCCGTTTCCGTAGCGATCACCGTTGGGTGTTCGTGCCTTCTGCATCCGCCGGTTGGCGTATCAGCGAGGAGAATTTTTGGGAACCTATCAGAGACGTAGTGGATAATACGAAAATACGTCTTTCTTACGGTAAATTGGGTAATCAGAATACCGATGATACTTATGCCTATTTGGAGGAAATAGTAACGGGACAAACCCTTAATTATACGCTTGATGGAACTTCTAAATTACAATATTCCAAACCTTCCGATCCAAAGACCAGTTATCTTACGTGGGAGACGATCGCTACGTGGAATATAGGTTTGGATATGTCGTTCCTCAATAACCGATTGACTTTCACAGGCGACTATTTTATTCGTAATACCGAAGGTATGTTGGCCGATTCGTATGAGTTGCCCGGAGTATTCGGAGCTAAGACACCGGACGAGAATTGTGCGGATTTACGTACTAACGGTTGGGAACTTTATTTAGGCTGGAACGATTCGTTCGCTTTGATGGGCAAACGCTTTAATTATACGGTATCGGCTACTTTGGGCGATAACAAGACGGTATTTACCAAATTCAATAATCCTGAGAAAAATTTGTCTAACCATTATGAAGGTAAAGTATGGGGTGAAATTTGGGGATATCGGGTAGACGGTTTGTTTGCTTCGGACGAGGAGGCCGCCGAATATACATCGAAAATCAATCAAGATGCTGTAAATGAACGTATCCTGACCGATAAGGTAGATCCCTATTATCGCGCAGGAGATTTGAAATTCCGTGATTTGGACGGAGACAATGTTATTTCTAAGGGTGACGATACGGCGTATGATGCAGGCGATAGAGAGATTATCGGTAACGAGACACCTCGTTATATGTATAGCTTCCGTTTGGGAGCCGACTGGAACGGTTTCGATTTAGGTATCTTCTTCCAGGGAGTAGGTAAAAGAGATTGGTATCCAAGTCATCTCTCCACCGGTTTCTGGGGGCCTTATTCCCGGGCATTCACGAGTTTTATTCCTGCGAATTTCATGGATCAATGCTGGTCCGAAGAGAATCCCGGTGGGTATTTGCCCCGTTTCCGCGGTTACCAGACTTTTGCCAGCAGTCAACTGGGTGTGGCGAACGACCGCTATTTGCAGGATGCATCGTATATCCGTTTGAAAAACCTGACGGTGGGTTATACGCTGCCGGTTTTGAAAAAGGTCTTTACCAAACTGCGTGTCTATTTTACCGGTGAGAACCTTTGGTACTGGTCGCCGATGAAAAAATATACCAAGTATATCGATCCGGAAGCTGCCGGAGGAAACGGTAACACGGGTATGGCTTATAACTATTCGAGAAATTTCTCGGTGGGTGTGGACATTACATTTTAACGATTAAAAACAGAACGACAATGAAAAAGTATTTATATATATTCTGTACGTTGACCGGGGCTGCTTTGATGGGTTGTACCGATTTGGACTTGATTCCAGAGGATACGATGGCTCCCGAAAATTATTTCTCGAGCGAAGAGGAGTTGCGCCAATATACCAATGCCTATTATGGCATGCTTCCCGGAGCCGATGCCTTGAATGACATCTGTGCCGACGATGTCATCAAAAACATCTTGGATAACGAAATTTTGGGAAACCGTTATCCGGCTACCGAAAGTGCTTGGGATTGGGACGATTTGCGTGTGATCAATTACTATTTTGAGAATAGTGGGGCTTGTAAAGACCAAAACGCACGTAGACATTATGACGGTTTTTCATACTTTATGCGTGCTTACTTCTATTTCACGAAAGTCCAACGTTACGGCGATGTGCCTTATTACGACGAAGTAATCGGATCGAAAGATGAAGAACTGTTGTATAAACCCCGTGATTCTCGTAAAGATGTGATGCAGAAGGTTGTGGAAGATTTGGATAGTGCTATATACATGTTGCCTGAGACGAGGACTCCGTATGAAGTGAACAAATGGACGGCTTTGGCATTGAAATCCCGCGCTACATTGTTCGAAGGAACGTTCCGTAAATATCACAATTTGGGCGATTGGGAAGAAATGCTGCAACAATCGGCTGCCGCTTCGTTGGAATTGATTCAAAAAGGAGGATTTTCTCTTTATAAGACAGGTTCTACTCCGTATCGCGATTTGTTCGCACGTCTCGATGCTCCTGCCGAGGAAATCATCTTGGGACGTCGTTACAGTACGGAGCTTTCTATCTTGCATAATTCTCAGTGCAATTCGATGGCAGGTAATCAACGGGTGTCATTCACCAAACGTTTCGTAGATCATTATTTGATGGCCGACGGTTCTCGTTACACCGATAAGCCCGGGCATGAAAAGAACGAGTTCGTAGCCGAAGTGACCGGCCGCGATCCCCGTTTGTCTCAGACGATTTTGACTCCCGGTTACGTACAGAAAGGCACGACGAAGGAGATGATCAATACCTTGTCTAAATATACGTTGACCGGTTATCAATATATCAAATATGTGATGGAACCAAAATACGACCAATCCAACAAATCGCCGATGTATTTCCCGTTGTTCCGTTTGGCGGAAGTTTATCTGAACTACGCCGAAGCTAAGGCCGAATTGGGAACGTTGACGCAGGACGATTTGGATATTTCGGTCAATCTGTTACGTGATCGGGTAGGAATGGAAGATGCTCATATCGATATGGACGAGGCGAATGCCAATCCTGATCCTTATTTGATGGCCGATGTGACCGGTTATCCCAATGTGACGAAAAGTGCGATGACCGGTGTGATTTTGGAAATACGCCGCGAACGCACGGTAGAGCTTTGTCTCGAAGGTTTCCGTTTGTTCGATATAATTCGTTGGAAAGAGGGTAAACAGCTTACCAACGAGTATCATGGTGTCTATTTCCCCGGAGAAGGTAAGTACGACTTGAACGGAGACGGAAAGATGGAAACAGCTATTTACAAGGATCAGGCTCCGTCGGGTTTGGGATTGACCAAATACAAATTGGGTGTGGATTTCTTCCTGACCAACGACACCGAAGGATATATGTGGCCTCACAAAGATGTGAAACGGACTTGGAATGAGGAACGTGATTATCTGTGGCCGATACCGACTGAAGAACGTGTATTGAACCATAACTTGACTCAAAACCCGGGTTGGGAAGACGGCTTGTCTTATTAAACTATTTTGGGGAGAATGGAGATGACTATCTCTGTTCTCCTCGTTAAAAATAAATATTTACCAATAATCTAATCTAAAAAAAGTGGTTATGAAAAGAAAATTGACTTTTTGTCTGCTTGTTGCAGGGTTTATGTTGGCGACAGCACCCAGTGCGTTTGCCACGACGTATTTTATAAAAGTTGACGGTTCTGACGACACGGACGGTTCGTCGTGGGAACAAGCGATTAGTTATGACTATTTTGCCGAGAATATGGAACAAGGGAATTTTGCCGATGGCGATGTCTTTTGTTTTGCCGGTGGAGTGTATAAATTGTCCTCTCCCGATTTCGACAAATATTTAGCTATTAATCGAAGTGTGACTCTTTTGGGCGGTTTTGACCCTGCCAGTACGGGTACGAATACAGATATTACGTATCCTTCTCCTTATGAAACTGTCATTTCAGGGGCTATCGAGAGCGATGTAGCAGCTGTTCCCGGTAACCGTACTCACTTGTGGTATATGCAGAGACGTGAGGAAATAGACGGGGTGGATACGAAAACGAGATTGAATATTACCGTAAAAGGATTCACATTCAAACACGCTTTCCGCAACTACGATAGCGCCAGCAGTTATAAAGGGGCGGTGATGGTATTCAATACCGATTTGGATATGCAATGGTGTAACTTTATTCAAAATGGAGCCGCCTTTATCGGAACATCTGGTTTGACACTTATTGCTTCTGATGCAAATGTCTCTGATTGTGTTTTTTCAGAAAACTTTTCTAGTGAGAAGGGTACTGCCTTAGGATTGTTTACAAGCTCGACTTATGCAGGAGATGAATATCTGACGCAAGCCGTGGTTCAACGCTGTCAGTTTACCGATAATTATTTTACGACTGAGTATTATCCGGAAGATAAATACGGTGAAGATGGCAAACCGGCTTATACCAATAAACTTCGCGGATCGGCGATCTTTTTGGGTAGCAGTGACGAGCGTGTCCGCCTCTATTTGGTGAACAGTTTGGTTGCCGATAACTATACCGAAGGATTCGGTGTCATAATGGGCTACCCCGGAACGACGATGTGTATGATTTCCAATACGATTGCTAATAAAGATTATACCGCTGAACAAGAAGCTCGTACGGTTGGTAGTAATAACAATGGCACTAAGGATGTCGGTCGCGGTTTGGGTGTGATGAGTTATGGCGGTTTCAATTATATGGCGAATAATTACGTTGTAAACGGTGTTTTGGGCGAAGCAGCTCCTTCGAATACAGCTATATTGTTGAGCCGTAATAGTCCTGCTCGTCCGGGTACATGGAACAGTGGCGGTTATAATATTTCGGGTACGGCATGGTATTGTACCTCTTGGACTACCCCGAGAGATCGTACGCAAACTCCCGAAGTTCAAGCGACATCACTTTTGTATCTGAGTGGCAACGACAAGGAAACATATACCTATGCCGATGTATTCGGAGAGACTACTTTCGGTGATAATGGGGGGAATACACAAACGCTGGTTCCGGCTACCCGTATGTCGAGTTTGACTCTCGATGAACTGAACGCTTTAAAAACCGAATGGAGCTTGCCGGAGAATATCGATTTGACCGTCGATCAACGCGGTTACAAACGCGCTGCTACTACTTGTGTGGGAGCTTATGACGGTGATGCTACATCGGGTATTACAGATCTGACGAATGTTAGCAAGGTTTCGGTAAACACGCTGGGTAATGGTATATTCCAAGTGAATGGGGCTGATACCGACGTGACGGTTTACAATTTGAGCGGTAATGTCGTGAAAGTTGTACCGGCTAATGAAGTAATCGATTTGTCCTCTGCTGCTAAGGGAGTTTATATTATGACCGTGGGTGGACAGGCATTCAAAGTGATTAAATAACATCTCAATTAAGTAGTTTTTTCATCTGGTATGCTGCCGGAGTTCTTTCCGGCAGCATATTTTCACATTCTCATTACCTTTTTTCTTAATAATAAGTTTGATGTCGTACTATGAAATTGAAAATTTGTTTATGGCTGGTTTTATGGTTAACGGTATGCAATTCATATGCTTCCGTTACGTGGAAAGTTTGGAATACGGACTATCGGGTAGATACTACGTTTCATGCTAAAATAGGTCCCGGGACTACGCAGACATCATTGTTATTGACGGGACCCGATACGACATTGACGGTTTTTTATTTGACGGTAGATCTTACCGATCCTTATGTGGATATAAGAACAGTGTGCGCTACGGATCATTTAGCCGGTGCTCAAACTGTTACACAGATGGCGGAAAGTCATAGTGTGGAGGGCGAAAGTCTTTATTTTGCGGGAATCAACGGTGGTTTTTTTGCGATGTCGGGGACTGCGAACGACGGAAAAACCAGTATTGTCGGTAGGCCGCATCATGCGTCGGTCGCCGAAGGTGAAATTTATAGGACATCTACATCGGCGATATGCCGTCATTTTGGAATTACGTCCGATAAAGTACCGTACCTTAGCAATGCTTCGGTCGATTTTACCGGGACGATTACTACGGCTACCGATTCGTATGAGATATCGGGAGTAAATGTTAACGCCGGAAACAATAAAATTATTCTCTATACCGATAAAATGCCGGGGCAAGTGACGCAGGTGACAGGCAGTTCTTTCCCGATGTATTATGAGGTCGCATTGATGCCGAAAGCAGGAGAACGCTTAGTTCCCGGGAAGCCTTGTAAGATGACCGTGAAAGGAGCATGGGCGAGAGGGACCAATATGGCGATTCCCGACGGTGGGTACGTAATTAGCGGAAAAGGCTTGGCAGGGCCTTTTATTCAAAGTTTGAATGACGGGGACGAAGTAGAGGTGAATTTACCGATGTCGTTTGATGGCGAGACTGTTATGGTGGAGCATCTGACTACCGGTAATCCCAAGATATTGGGAAACGGGGAGGTATTGAATACGGAAGGGGAGCGAGCTGATGCCATAGAGTGGCATCCCCGTACTTCAATTGGGTACAGTAAGGATAAGAAGAAATTGATTATGTTGGTCTGCGATGGTCGTACCGAAATTTCGCGAGGCGTTCGCACCCGGGAATTGGCCGATTTGATGCGATATGCCGGAGCCAATGAGGCACTGAATTTAGATGGAGGAGGTTCGAGCACATTGTATACCAGTATGTTGGGGGTAAGGAACTATCCCAGTTCGAAAGGTGTGCAGCGTAAGGTCGGCGATGGTGTATTCGTGGTTTCCACAGCGCCTGCATCTTCGTTTGTCGGGGGAATAGATTTTGCGACACCTCCGCATGTCATATCCAAAGGAGAGGAATATAGTCCGACTGTTTACGGGTATAATGCCTATGGACTGTTGATAAATACGGAAATGTCTAATTATACGATTACTTGTGACGAACGGATAGGATATGTAAAAGCCGATGGTAAGACTTTTGTTGCCGACGGTATAGGTTTGGGTAAAATTTATGCTCGTACACCGGCCGGATATACTTGTGAAATGAAGGTCGTGGTGAAAGAGGATATAGATAATATCGTTTTCAGATTGGATTCGGTTGTGAGCGATTGTCATTATGAGTATCCGGTGGAAGTGTCGATGACGAAAAGTACCGGCGAGGTAGTGCCTCTTAATCCGAGTGCGCTTTCGTGGAGCAGTTCGGACGAGCACGTAGCTTTTGTGGAGAATGGCGTTTTGAAAGGCTTGCAAAACGGAATGGCCGAGATATGTGGCTCTATATCGGGGGTGTCGGATACTCTGAAAGTGAAAGTGCAGGAGCCCTCGAAACATGTATTGAATATAAATGACGGAACTCCCGATTGGCTGAAAGTTTCTTTCACAACCTCGGCCGGGTTTAAAAATACGTCGGTAACTAATTCCGAGAAAGAGGGGTTACAAATATCGTTTTTATATAACAGTACTTCGGCAAAAACGATTTCTTTGGCAGGGGATATTCCTCTGTATAGTCTGCCCGATACATTACGGATTCATATAAATCCGGGAGAAGCGAAGGTTAAGACGTTTTCTTGCACATTGAAACTTCCGTCGAAAAAGACAGTCGCAGTCGATTTACCGATTCCCGAAGCGAATAAAGAGAATATATGCGATATAGCTTTCCCCGATGTTTTAGGCGATGTTTTCGATATAGCGAATTATCCATTGGTGCTCTTGCATTTTACATTGGGTATGGATATAAATACGTTGGGGCAAAATTATCGGATAGATATTCCGGCCGTGGAATTGGTTTATAATTATTATAATGAAAATGCTTCGGACGTTCAAACGGTAGAAGGTAAGTTTTTGGATTTGTCTGTATCGGGGCGGACGATATTGCTGGGTAAGGCGGTTGATCGGGTCGAGTTGTATAATGTTTCGGGGTGTTTGATCTCTTTGACCGAAAACAGCAATCATATATCGGCTCCGGGAATAGGTATGTATATAGTGAGGATAGTGACCGAAGGTAAAGTATTCTCGCAAAAAATATGGATAAACAGATAGTTATTTTAAATATGAAAAGCAGATTTTTATTATCGGTGGTATTCTTTGGCATGATAGCCGGGCTTTCGGCTTCGCCTGTGTATAGAATGGGGTCGTATAATATCCGAGGGGAGAATGCGGCCGATACGGGAGATAAAGATTGGAATGTGCGGAAAGAATATGTGGTTAGAAATATTGTGGAGCATGATTTCGATGTGGTGGGCTTGCAAGAGAACAGCATCAAGATGTTGCCTCAATTGGAGGAATTGTTGGGCGACGATTATGCGACTCATTCTTGGGGAGCGATTTCCGAGACGAGCGGTACGCATACGACTATCGTATACAAGGCCGGGAAGTTTACTTTGCTGGATAAAGGTCGATATTTCTTGACATCGAACCCTGCGGCTCCGGATTTGTCGTGGGATACGGCGGTACGCCGGAATACCGTGTGGGTGAAATTACAGGACAAGACGACCGGCGATGTATTTTTTTATTTCTCCACGCACCTCGACCATAAGGGCGTACTTGCACGTGCCGAAGGGGCGCGGATCAATGTGCAGAAAATGCAGGAAATAGCAGACGGTTATCCCGCTATTATCGTGGGTGACTTCAATGCCTATTATGCGGAGAAAGCGATGTATAACACATTCAATGCTTATTTAGACGATAGTCGCAAGGTGACGCAGACGGCTCCGGTTGGACCGGGTACTACGTTTGCACAGTGGAATCCTGCCGTTACGGGTGGGGAACCCATAGACTATGTGTTTTGCGATCGGGTGAATGTGCTTTCTTACGAGACGATTACAGAAGACTTCGGGAGAGGAATTACGCCTTCCGATCATTTACCCATTTTGATTACTTGCACATTTAAAGATAATTTGGAGCGGGGCAAGTGGTATGTGAGCACGACTCCGTCGGCTGTTCCCGATGGTTCGAAAAACGCCCCGTTCAATAATTTGCAGGAGGCTATCGATGTCGCTTCGAAACACGATACTATTTTTATGACAGAAGGCGTTTTCTATCCGGTGGAAACATCGTCGCATGCAGGTCGGCAAGCGACGGTAAACGTGTATAAGAGCGTTCGTATTCATGGCGGATATGACGAGAGTTTCTCTTCGGTAGTCGGGAAAACGGAATTGTCGGGAGATTTGAACCGGAACGATGTGACCGATGAGTCGGGTCGTATTGCATCGGGCGCGGAGGATAATGTCTATCATATAATGACCGTTGCCGATTCTTGTTTTGTGGAACTCGACGGTTTGAAGTTGACCGGGGGATATGCCGATGTGACAGGCTTCAATAGCGGAGCCGCTATTTATTCGAAAGGAATAGACCTCATTTTGAAAGATGTGGAGTTGTGTGATAATTATGCTTTGGCGTATGGAGGTGCTATATATTCCGGGGGAAATTTGAATATAAATCGGACGATGTTTGCTCGAAATCAATCCGGTTCTCAGGGTGGAGCATTTTATTTGGCTTCTCCGGGTTGGCGGTCGCATATATCTGGTTCCTATTTCGTGCAGAATCGGGCGACACAAGGTAGTTCGGGATATTCGGACGGTGTGATTTTTTCCTTGTTGTCGGGGAATACGATAGCTGATAATGTCAGTAGCCGGAACGGGGTTTATACGCAGATGGGCGAGTCGGAGTATATGGTAAGTACATTTGTCAATAATACATTCGTCAATAATCGGTTGACTGCGAAAAGCAGTTCGCTTTCCGATAAAACCAATGGAGGTAGCGCTATTTATTTTAAGTCGGGGGCGGGAAGTTTGAATTTGGTGAATAATACGATTGTCGGCAATACCGATTCGTGTTATACGACGAGCGGCATTCCTTCGGCCAATTTCAACGGTTCTGCCGTACATGTGATTTCGGGAAAGGTGAGATTGGTAAATAACATAATCGCCGGTAATTTTTCTTCGGCTGCCGCTGCGGGGGAAGTCTATTTAGGAGAGTCGGCCTCCTTGCAAAACTCTACATATAATTTGTATGGTGGAGCAGATAGAATGAATATTACGGCAAAATCTACCGATATGGTATGTCGCAATTATGACCGTTGTGTACAGGATTTGCAGAAAGTGTTGGATAGTGAAATCGTCGATGGAAAATTATCCTTGCTGTTATCCGATAATGGGGGATTTGTACCTACTGTAAAAGTGAAGTCCGTTGCATGCGGAAATAATAACCTGAATGTATTGAGTGCTGCTGCTCTGAGGGAATCTACTTTCTATATCGACATAAACGATAATGGAGTTTATACGGATAATCTGGCTGTCGATGGGAGAGGCGTAATCCGCAATACTACCGGCTCTATGATAGGTGCTTATGAATATACAGGAGAGTCTGGAATGGAACCTAATGTACAACAGAATTCGATAAGAGTTTTTGTTTCGGAAGATAACCTTTATGTTATTTCTGATAGTTTTACAGTTGGATATACAATATATAACCTGTCGGGTAGTTTGCAAATGAAAGGAGAGGCGGTTTCGGGTCGACCTGTCGATGTGTCGATTTTGCCAGCCGGTGTTTATATGGTGGAAACCAACGATAGGTCGGGTGGTATAGAATTTACCAAAGTGTTGAAAAATAATTAATTGAAGTATATTATGATAAAGTTAGGCAGAGATTATTGGAGCAAACTTTTATTGATAGGTTTGATATTCGGTTTTGTAGCTTGCGGATCGAAAGACGAACCTTCGAAAGAGGGTGATAATACCCCTTCGTTCCCGGTTACGACCGATACGACTTCGGTCTTGGTGAAGAAAATATTGAGTCGTACCGATTTGGTGGTGAAAGTAAACCGGGTGACGACAGAGGAGCGGTATCCGGGATTGGTATTTTCCGAGATTGACTTTCACACGGCTAAGGCTCGCCAGCATGCTTATGTGGCGGAAGTCGACGTGAATAAATTGACTATTGCGACGACTACACCGTTCGGTGAAGTGAATACCATGCCGACAAAAGTCAATACGATTCCCGAACAGACGAAGTATCTCGAAAATTCGGGACGCCGGGTGCATGTTGCCGTGAACGGTGGTTTTTGGGTGTATGAAAAAGACTCGAAAGGTGAAACGACTTTAATTAAACCGAAACATCTTTTTTGGAAAGACGGATATCCGTTGAGCGATTGGTGGCAAGATCCCAATCATGAATTTACGGTCTATATGACAAAAGACGGAAAGGTGGATATCGATATTGCCAGCAATGTTATCAAACATAAAGCCGATATTTATCAAGCATTGGGCGGTTTGGGTTGTTTGATTAAACGAGGTGTATTTAATGACGGGATCAGCAGTATAGGTACATATTTGTGCGATACACACCCCCGTACGGCAATAGGACTGTCGGAAGACAAACAAACGTTGTACGTCGTGGTGGTAGATGGCCGGCGAACGAATTATGCCGAGGGTTTGGATATTTACGAATTGGCCGATTTTATGTGGGGAATAGGTAGCTATGATGCCGTGAATTATGACGGGGGAGGTTCCTCGACAATGGTTTTGCGGGACGAAGATGAAAAGACGAAGGCTTCGTTTATTGTTCGTAATCGTCCTTCCGACGGTTCTCCCAGAGCTGTCGGGAATGGATTAGCTATCGTAGAGAAAGACTAAATGTGATACCGTATGAAAATATTGATTCATGTGAAGAGTTTGAATATCTGTGTATAGAGGTGTGAAAATAAATTTTGTGAGCCGAAACAAAAAAATTTGTTTCGGCTTTTGTTTGCGTTATCTTTGTGCCAAATAATAAACGTATGTCTGAATTGCTATGTAAGGTTCTATTTATCGATTTGGACGATACAATATGGGATTTCAAGGCAAATTCCGTGTTGTCTTTGCGGCAAGTTTACGATGAGTTTGCATTGAAAAAAGAGATTCCCGATTATGACCGATTCAAGTCGTTGTATATGGCGACGAATCACGAATTGTGGGAGTTGTATCATCACAATCGGATAACGAAAGATTATTTGATAGTCGAGCGGTTTTCTCGTCCGCTTCGGCATGCAGGTAGTAAAATGTCCGAGGATAAGGAGTTTATCATGGCCTTGAACGATCGCTACCTCGATGTATTGTCCCAGCAGAAGACATTGGTTCCGGGAGCGGTCGAATTGTTGGATTATCTTACGGAAAGAGGCTATCCCTTGTATATATTGAGCAACGGTTTTGCCGAGGTTCAATCCCGTAAATTGGAGTCGGGTGGTATTTCTCATTATTTCAAACGATTGATTCTTTCCGATGAAATAGGTATTACCAAACCCGACCGGCGTTTGTTCGACTATGCTTTGCAGATTGTGGGGGCAGAGGCTTCGGAAACATTGATTGTCGGCGATAATTACGATGCCGATATATTGGGAGCCATGAATGCCGGCTGGAAGACTATTTATTTTAACAGGGATAATCTCGTTATTCCCGGAGCCCGACCCGATTATACCGCTACTTCCCTTTCTGAAATAAAACAAATTTTATGACCGATTGCCAGAATCCATAAAGATGAAATTCTTTCACTGTTTTTCAACGGATAAAACCGCTTCGATGGAGTCTTTCGCCCGGCTCTTGATTGCGATACCTTTGGTCAGTTATGTGCTGGCCGTGCTATCTTTATGGGTAGGTTTGCAAATAAATAGTTTTATTTTTCCGATTGCTGTATGTATATCGGTTTTATGGGAGTGTTCCGATAGGAGAATCCGGGGATGTGTGAGGTGGACCACGACTGTTGCCGTGCTTGTCGTACTGTCGGTTACTCTTGGGTTATCCGCTTGTATTTACGATCGGTCGTTCGACGGTCAATGGTATCATGCTTGTACGATTCGGGAGTTGGTGAACGGGTGGAATCCGATCTATTCTTCTGCGTGCAGCCCTACTCCTATCGATGGATATACTGTTTTATGGGTAGAGCATTATCCAAGAGGAATAGAAACAATTGCAGCTACGATTGTTTCCTGTATGGGGAATCTGGATGCCGGTAAAGCATTGAATTTATGGTTCGTATTTTCTTCCATAGTATATATCTATTTATTCTTATGTTATTGTTTGCCGACGATGAATAAATATTTACGCATATGGGTTGCTTTGGTGGTTGCTCTCAATCCGGTCGTGATTAATCAGATGTGTACCTATTATATAGATTGGACCCTTTATACGCTTTTGGTTATTTTCCTTATTAACATGTATCTCTTTTTTGTGAAAGGGATACGAAGGGCTTTGCATATCGACTTATTGTTATTGTTCTTTATTCCGGCGATAAAATTCAATATTTTCTTTTGGATCGTGCTGTGGGGAGGAATCTGTTTCTTTGCATTGTTGAGAAAAAGCCGTTACAAACATTCCTTTCGATTGACTGCGGTATGTGCGGTCGTTGTTTTGTTAGGGATTGGTGTTGGTGCATACAATCCCTATCTGACTAATTGGAAGGAGCACGGTTCTCCTGTTTATCCTCTTTCGGGGAATGGTAAAGTCGATATTATGGATTGTCAAGTATTGCCGGCGATACGAGGGAAATCTAATGCCGAGGCAGCTTTAATATCGGTGGCTTCTAATCCTTCCGACGATATGCTGTCCGAAGACATACATGTGTTCGGGATTTCTAAAATCGACATATTATCGTCGGTCGCATCTGATGTTCGAATCGGAGGATTCGGTATATTCTTTTTCGAAGCGATTTTGTTGTCTATCGTTTTGTTCGTTTGTACGGGGCATATTCGTCGTATGCGTTGGTATCTGTCGGTTCTTGTCGGGTTGCTCGTTTCATTGGTTATTCTTCCGTCGGGGTGGTGGGCTCGATATGTCGCCTTTTTCTATCTATTCCCGTTCGTTATGCTGTTTTATGCCGAACGGTTCGGGTTGAAAACCCGTTTCTCCCGTGGATTGCATATACTGATTCTTTCATTGCTTTCTGCCGACATTTTTATCTGTTTGTCTGGCTTAGCGGTCAAGAATATCGTGTATAAGGAAACGATAGATTATGTGTTGGAAAAGATGGAGTCTTCGCCGGGAGAGGCGAAACTGTATACCCGGAACTACTCGTTTCTCGATAAATTGGAACGGCGTTCGATTCCATATAAATTATTCCCCGATACGGAAATGAAAGACAAGCTCGATATTCCTTGTCCTATTTATATGAATAGGACGGATTTCGATTTTGAAACTGACCAGCCGTGGATATTATCGCTCCGTCCTTCGTTTCAATTAAAGTGGAGCGATAATAATCGGTACGAGGGGCAAGACGAATGAGTTTCCGTCATGCGGGTTTAACTTGTTTTTTGGCTTTTTTTTCTTCCCAACTGAATGACCGGAGCTTGTCTTTCTCGGTTATGGTGCGTATAACCCGACAAGGATTTCCTCCGGCGATGACGTTGGACGGAATATCGTTTGTGACGACACTCCCGGCAGCAATGATACTATTGTCTCCTATGGTTACACCCGGAGTGATGGTAACTCCTCCGCAGATCCATACGTTATTCCCGACCGTAATAGGCCATGCGTATTCGAGCCATTCGTTTCGTCGCTCGACATCGGAGGGGTGACCTGCCGTATAGAAGCTCACGTTGGGGGCGATGAGCACGTTGTCGCCTATGGTGATGGGAGCCTCGTCGAGCATAACGCAATTGTAGTTGGCAAAGAAATTTTTGCCCAAGTGAATGTTATGCCCATAGTCGCAAAAGAAAGGCGATATGATTATGAATTTTTCGGGTGTAGTACCAATGATTTCCCGAATGAGTTTTCTCTTTCTTCTAATTGAGAGGGCCTCAGATGATTGAGTTCAAAAATTTTATCTCGGGTAGATAGCAATTGTTCGATTAGTTCGGGGATTGCGGCATCATACAATTCCCCCTTTTCCATTTTCTCTTTTTCTGTCATATTTGTTTATTCTTCATTTATAAAATGAACTCCGTCTACTTTGGATAAACGTTTTTTTAAATTGTCCATCAGCGAACGGCGTATGCGTAGGGTCATCTCGCAATCCATATCGAATATTTGAGATACGATGGTGGGTCCTTCTTCCTTGACGATACGCATAACTTCGTTCATCAGAGGGTATTCGAATCCGAAATGTACCTCGTCTTCGACTTGCCGTTCGATTATTTCGTTTGCGGCAATGGCTTCGGAGGCGGCTTCGCGATAGGCGACGATTAGTCCGCTCGTGCCTAATTTTATTCCACCGAAGTATCGGACGACGACAATGAGAATATCGGTTAGTCCCGCCGAATTGATTTGTCCGAGGATAGGTTTTCCGGCCGTTCCCGAAGGTTCTCCGTTATCGTTCGAGCGAAAATCGGTTCGTTGGGACCCTAGCATATATGCCCAGCAGACATGACGAGCATCGTAATACTCCTTTTGATATTTTTCGAGTTGCTTTTTGACGTCTTCCACCGATGAAACCGGTATGGCGAATGCAAGGAATTTACTCATCTTTTCTTTATAAATTCCTTCCGATGTGCGCGATATGGTGAGGTAGGTATCGTCCATAAAAAAAGAGCTTACTTTAACGAACAAAAGTAAGCTCTTTTCTGCGAATACGCAAGTGTCAATATTTGTGTTCGTTGCTTTCCATTTCTTGGGCAGTGATAGGCTTGGCATCCATAGCTCGCCAGACGTAAACGATATAGGCGAGAACAAATGGGATAAGTAACGATACTATACTCATGGTTTTCAAGGTGAACAGGCTGGAAGAACTATTGTAAATCGTCAGTGAACTTTGCATGTCTACGGACGAGGGATAATAAGCCGTATGGTTATATCCGGCAATGAAAAACAGACTGAGAACTACTAAGACCGTTCCTATGCCCGAAAACCAGATTCCTTTTGTGAAGTGTTGACCGAACACGGAACGGATAAGGGCGTACAACACCAAAACGACTCCTGCCAAAAACAGAATAGCGACCCACGGCATTTCCACGAAATTGAAGAAATATTTGTAGGGACGAACGGCGATAATGCCCGAATCGGTAGCTACTTCATAGCCGTCGGCCAACAGAGTCGCTGTAACGAACGATAGGAAGAGAATAACGAATAAAACGCCGTTGAATAATACTTGTTTCCGGGATTTCTCGAAAATGCTGTCGTTCTTGATATTGTTCATGAAATATAAGGCTCCTTGCGTACGGGCAAGAAATAGAACAGTAAATCCGAGTAAGAGATTACGGACATCGAGAATAGCTTCCAACCCGTGCCAATCGTTTGTCCAACTGCTGATAACCGGAGAGCCTATGGTTGTCAAGTTCCCTTTGTCGACGATAAAGTCCGATCCTGTGAAAAACGAGCCTACGGCTATACCTAATAATACGGGGCCGACGATACCATTGATTAAAAGAAAGGTGTCGTAGGTCTTTTTCCCGAGGAAATTCCCGCTCTTTGAACGGTATTCGTATGATACGGCTTGTATGATAAAGCTGAACAGTATGGCCATCCATAACCAATAGGCTCCGCCGAAACTGGTCGAATAAAATAGAGGAAACGAGGCGAAGAACGCTCCTCCGAATACGACGAGGGTGGTGAATGTAAATTCCCATTTGCGGCCTAAGGAGTTCACCATCATGCTTTTCTCGGTTTCGGTTCTACCCATGACTGCCAATAGGGATTGACCGCCTTGTACGAACAACAGGAATACCAGTAACGCGCCTAACAGCGATATAAGAAACCACCAGTAGTTCTGGTAAAATAATTCATTCAGTTCCATAGTTTTTTATTTTTGTTCGGTTCCTTTTTTTATTTGTTTCAACATGATGCCTACTTCGGCGATCAACAATACGGTAAACAGTACGGCAAACATCCAGAATGTCGTTTGCACCGAGGCCACTTCGATGTTAGAGATCGCTGCGAAGGTAGGCATGATATCTTGTATCACCCACGGTTGGCGTCCCATTTCCGCTACGATCCAGCCTGACTCCAAGCAGACATATCCGAGAGGAATCGTTAGAACGGCAATCCATAGCACCCATTTCAACTTTTGCAATTTCTCTTTATAGGATAACACCAAAATGAGAATAAAGAACAAGAGGAAATAGCCTCCTAAAATAATCATGATGTGGAACGAATAGAATACGAACGGCACATGTGGAATGAGCTGTTCTACCGAGTCGATATATCCGTAACCGAAATATTCATAGTTTGCCTCTAACCTTGTTTTAGCTTCGTTCATGGCCTCTGTGTCGTTGTCCTTTCGGGCGGTGTTGAAGTCGGCGAGAGCTGCGATGGCTAAACGGCCTCGCTCCATCTTTTCTTGGGCGGAAAGAGCGATGATTTCCTCTCCTTTCAGATTTTTGTCGACGTAACCTCCGTTAATAATATCGTTGATTCCGGGAACGAATCCGTCGATTTCCCGGGTCGCCAAGATGGATAACAGTTTGGGTATGGGTATGTCGAAAAGAAATTCTTTCTCGTCGTTGTCGTATTTCTTGTCGGGATTGAGTATCCCGAAAGCGATGAGTTCTTGTCCGTTTTTACCGTTGTAAACTCCTTCCATAGCCGCCAGTTTCATAGGCTGCTTGTCTGCGACCTGATAAGCGGACCCGTCGCCCGTGTAGGCTACGACGAGCGTGCCTATCAATCCTACCCAAGCTCCCACACGAATGCTGTTACGGGCTAAGAAATTCTCCCGGTTTTTAATCAGATACCAAGCGCTTACCCCCACTACGAATATACCGCCCAATACCCAGCCGGACGAGACGGCATGGAAAAATTTGTTGACAGCGACGGGTGAGAGTACCAGTGCCCAGAAATCGTCCATAACGTTTCGTGCAGTTTCCGGGTCGAATTTCATACCCACAGGGTATTGCATCCATGAATTGGCCACCAATATCCAAAGAGCCGATATGGTAGCGCCTATTGCCGTGAGCCATGTAGAGGCCAAATGGAATCTTTTGCTGACTTTGTTCCAGCCGAAAAACATGACTGCGATGAAAGTCGCTTCCATAAAAAAGGCCATAATTCCTTCTATGGCAAGGGGAGCTCCGAAAATATCGCCTACGAACCAGCTATAATTCGACCAGTTCGTACCGAACTGAAATTCGAGGATAATCCCCGTTGCTACTCCGATTGCAAAATTGACCCCGAAAAGGGTCATCCAATACTTGGTAATCGTTTTCCACCGTTCGTCGCCGGTACGGTAATAAATGGTTTCCATTATACCCACGATTACTCCCAGTCCCAATGTAAGGGGAACAAATAGCCAGTGGTAAATGGCGGTGAGTGCGAATTGTGCTCTCGACCAATCTACAAGGGAAAAAAGATCGTTCATGGTTACTTATGATTGTTGATTTTTAGGATTATTCGGAGTAATGAGATTCTCGATGACTTGGTGGGCTCTTTCCTCGTCGGTATCGTATTTCTGTTGCAAGATATTGGGGAAAAAGAATAACCGCAAGATAAAAAACATGATGAACAACTTGATGAGGATAATTGCCCAAAGAGTTTTACCTAAGGTCATGCTTCGAAATCCTTCCATATAAAATCGCCAGATTTTCAGAGGGATACTATTGTTTTTCAAAATCTTGTTTTCCTCCATGCGTATTATCTTCAACGAATATGTTCACAATATTCGGTAAAATTTATGATTAATACAAATTTGTACACATTATTTTTCGGATAAAATAAATTTCTATTTTTTTGAAGTAACGATTGGATTGTATGTTTGGTTTGGAATATTTTTAATAAAAAATAGAAAGGAGTCGATAATTTATGTTACTTTTGCAACGCATTGGTTTCAAAGCCCCGGTCGGGGTGTAGAATGAAAAGGGAATCGGGTGTGAATCCCGAACAGTCCCGCTGCTGTGAACTCCAAAAAAGGTTCCGAGAATACTGAAAGCCACTGATTATGACGATTGGGAAGGCCTCGGTTACCGGAGTAAGTCAGAAGACCTGCCATGCTGTTTGTCATTAGCTTTCGTGGGGTAGAGCTTGTGAATCTGCGGAGTAAATATAAAGCCGCTTGTTTGCATGGATTTTTAGGCATTATACCCGAAGGCTGTTTATGAAAGGATAGGCCGATGAAGACTTTTTATCGATGTGTGTGGGGTATGATGGTGTCGCTGCTTTGCGGTGTGGGACAAGCGAATGCCGATTCTTCTTCTCTTGACTCGATACAGACATTGGGAGAGGTAATGGTTACCGCCAACCGGTATAACGAAGTGATTCCTTCGCAGAAGCTCACCGGAAAGGAACTGAAAGCGTTGAATAGTTTTTCGGTCGCCGATGCCATACGTTATTTTTCCGGTTTGCAAATTAAGGATTATGGTGGCGTGGGTGGATTGAAAACTGTCAACATTCGCAGCATGGGTACAAACCACATGGGTGTTTATTATAATGGAATTCAGTTGGGGAATGCTCAGAACGGACAAGTGGATTTGGGCAAGTTTTCGCTTGAAAATATAGAGGAAATATCGTTGTATAACGGTCAAAAAAGCGAGATATTCCAGTCTGCCCGGGAGTTCGGTTCGGCGGGCTCTATTTATTTGACGACACGTCGTCCTAAATTTAAACCGGGAGAAAAATCGCATTTGAAAGCATCTGTGAAGGCCGGGTCATTCGATTTGCTGAATCCTTCGGTTCTGTTTGAATATAAACTTAGCGAGACGGTCAGCATGACATTCAATAGCGAGTGGATCAATTCGAGCGGGAAATATAAATTCCGTTACCGGCGGGTGACTCCTTCGGGAGAGACGGCATACGATACCACGGCTACCCGTAAAAACGGAGACATCGATGCCGTTCGGTTCGAAGGAGGATTGCAAGGTTACTTGCCCAACGGTTATTGGAAAGCCTATGTTTATCATTATAGTTCCGAGCGGGGGATTCCGGGGGCTATCGTCAATAACGTGTGGCGCAACGGAGAGCGTTTGTGGGACCGGAATTCTTTCGTGCAGGGTGTCTATCAACAGGATATTACCCGCAAATATGGGATTAAGGTGAATGCCAAGTATGCTTTCGATTATACCCATTATATGAATAACGACGATAAGCTGATGCGAGTCGACAACCAGTATAAACAACGAGAGGTTTATGTCTCGGTAGCCAATAAGTATTCGATATTCAGAAATTGGGACGTCTCGGTGGCATACGATATGCAGTGGAATGGTTTGTCGGAGTACATGTCGGCCGATCGGTACACGCACTGGATTTCGGCGGCAACGGCTTTTTCTCTTGCCGACCGTTTGAAAATGCAGGCCAGTGTTTTGGCGACTTTGGTCGATGAGAAGGCATCGGGACAAGTGAAAGCGCCTAATAAAAGTAAAGTGACTCCGGCGGTATTTCTTTCTTATCAACCGTTTAAAAAATACAATTGGGTGTTTCGCGCTTTTTATAAACAGATATATCGTATGCCCACCTTCAATGACTTGTACTATGCCGATATGGGTAACTCGGTATTGAAGCCCGAAAGCGCTACGCAATACAATGTGGGATTTACTTATGCTGTCGCTCCGAAAACGGGTTTCCTTTCGGGGTTTCATGCAGGAGCCGACGTTTATTATAACCTCGTTTCCGACAAGATTATCGCCTATCCCAAAGGACAGCAGTTCCGGTGGACTATGCTCAATCTCGGTAAAGTCGATATCCGGGGTGTCGACGTTCAGGCTACGGCGACTTTCCGTTTACCGTATGAAATAAGTTTAATGACGAAGGTGCAATACACCTATCAAGAGGCGATAGATATAACCAGTCCTCGGGATAACTATTATCGCGACCAGATTCCGTATATACCCTGGCATAGCGGATCGGCCATATTGAATTTGAGCTATGACGATTGGAGTTTGAATTATAGTTTCGTATATGTAGGGGAACGGTACAATCAGCAAGAAAATATCGAATATAATTATGTGCAGCCGTGGTACACGAGCGATATATCTTTGGTGAAGTCGTTTCGGATAAAATCGGTGAACCTGAAAGTGACGGCCGAGGTTAATAATGTGTTTGATCAGGCATACGACGTCGTTCTTAATTATCCTATGCCCATGCGTAACTATCGTTTTGGAATTGCCATTGAATTGTAATGAGATCGGTTGTCGCACATATTGTTTCGTGTATCCTGCTGGTGGGAATATCGTTGATGACTTCCTGTCGGGAAGACGAGGTCATTATCTTGGCGGAATATGAACGATTGCCGCTCGGAGACAACAGCCGGTCTGATTATGCCGGACTTTATTTGTTGAACGAGGGGAATATGGGTTCGAATAAATGTACGCTCGATTTCGTCGATTTCGAAAACGGCTATTATGTCCGTAACTTGTATGCCGAGAAGAATCCTAACGTGGTAAAGGAGTTGGGCGACGTGGGTAACGATGTTCAGATATATGGTTCCAAGATGTATGCGGTTATCAACTGTTCGCATAAAGTCGAAGTCCTCGATGCTCGTTCTTGTCAGCGATTGGGACAAGTGGACATACCCAATTGCCGGTATATCGCCTTCGATAAAGGTTATGCTTATGTTTCGGCTTATGTGGGTCCGGTAGGGATAGACCCGAATGCTCAGCTCGGAGCTGTCTTTCAAGTCGATACCGCTACTCTCGAAATTACGGCCGAGGTAACGGTGGGTTATCAACCCGATGAGTTGGTCATTCAAGACGGCCTTATTTATGTGGCTAATTCAGGCGGTTATCGTAAACCGAATTATGATAATACGGTTTCGGTGATAGATATCGAAACAATGACGCAGATACGAAAGATTCCCGTAGGAATTAATTTGCATCGTATCCGGACGGATAAATACGGGAAACTATGGGTTTCATCTCGGGGTGATTATGAGAAGATTCCTTCCCGTCTTTTCGTTCTGGAAAAAGATAAGCGTACAAACCGCATGGAGGTGAGAGATACTTTGAATGTCTCTTGCAGCGAGATGGATATTTGCGGCGATTCGCTTTATCTGTATAGCGTGGAGTGGAGTAATATTTCGCAAGAAAATAATGTTACTTACGGTATTATCGATGTTCGTACAGGGGAATTGATTTCAAATAGTTTTATTAAGGACGGTACGGAAACCGATATAGAAATCCCTTATGGATTGAAAGTAAATCCCGAGACCGGAGACGTTTATGTAACGGATGCCAAGAATTACGTGTCGAGCGGAAATCTTCATTGTTATGGACAGGACGGGATAAGAAAATGGAGCGTTCGTACCGGGGATATTCCGGCGCACATGGCTTTTTTGTATAAAAATAAATAAACCGATATGAAGAAAGTGTGGTATGTTTTGTCGATGGCTTTGATTTTGCTGATAGCCTCTTGTCAGTCCGATAATCCTTCTATGATTACATTAGGGCTTGACGATACGTATGTAGTGGAACGCATGAAGGGCTTGACGTTACCCCCGGGTTTTACCGGAGAACGATACGAATGGGCCCTTTCTTACGAGTCCGATTCGGTATCTGTCACCGATTCGATTGTGGCGACGACACGCGATTATACGTTTGTAGCAAGTGAAACGGGAACATATCGGTTGCGATTCCAGATTTATGATGCGGCTAATCCCATAACCCATCTTATGCGTATTGTCGTTCGCAAAGAAGAGGTAGCTTATAGCCCTTATATAACTAAGGTTTATGAATATCGCCCTGCACCGGGACAGTTTGTCAATGAGCTTCCGAGATATACCGAGGGAGATACCGAAGAATCTATGCGGCAGAAAGTCGAAGATTGTTTGGCATACGACGCCCGTACGATGGTCTCGTTGGGAGGCTACGGCGGATATATTGTCGTCGGGTTCGACCATACGATTGTCAATCGGCCGGGAGAATACGATTTCAAAATATTGGGTAATGCATTTTATGCCAATGACAATCCTCGTCCCGATGCCCCGTTGGGAGGTAGTAGCGAACCCGGGATAGTGATGGTCTCGGTCGATACGAACGGGAATGGCGTTCCCGATGATGAATGGTACGAGTTGGCCGGTAGCGAATATTATAAAAAAGAGACTTTGAAGAATTATGAAATAACCTACTATCGACCCGATGAAAACAAGGAGCCGGTGACTTGTTCCAATCCGAATATCACGGATTCTACGTATGTCCGGTGGACCGACAATTATGGAAATACAGGATATATATCGCAACTCACTTTCCATAAGCAACCGTATTATCCACAATGGATTTCGGAAAGTTCGATAACTTTCAAAGGGAGCAGGCTTGCCGATAACGCTATCGACGAGAGTGGAAACGGGAGTTATTATGTCCTTTACGCATACGATTGGGGTTATGCGGATAATCACCCCAACAGTAGCGAAAAGTCCAATTTTAAAATCGATTGGGCGGTGGATAGCGAAGGTAATCCGGTCGATTTACCGGGTGTCGATTTCATAAAAATTTATACGGGAGTGAACCAATTCAACGGTTGGTTGGGCGAATGTTCGACCGAAGTAATGGGTGTTACCGATTTACATATAGAAGAATGACTATGAAAAAATAGAAAGAAACGAGAGGAAAATAACTAAAAAAATATAGTGCACACAGGTTCGGCTACTTGAAAAAGGTCCGCCGATTAAAAGGGAATCGGGTGTAACTCCCAAACAGTCCCGCTGCTGTAAGCTCCACAAAAAGGTCCCGAGAATACTGAAAGCCACTGATTATGACGATTGGGAAGGCATCGGTTACCGGAGTAAGTCAGAAGACCTGCCGTGTGTATTGTCCGAAAAGCTTGCGAGGTATGAGCTGTGACAAAAAAACGCCGGGAAGTCCGGGAAAGTTTTGGAAGCATATAAGTGGTGTATCTTGCAAGTATTGAATGAGAAAGAACTATTTATTTAATACTTAAAAGTTTAACAAAGATGAGAAAGATTTATGCTTTGATGGTATTGCTGTTTGCGGTTTTACAATTACCTGCACAAGTCCTTGTGCAAGGTCGTCCGCACCCTACGGCAAAGCCGCAGATGGTATCGCCGAGGGCGATTGCCGATGGAACTTTCACGATGGACATGATCGAAAACTGGTCTGGCGAAGGGGCCAATCGCGCTGCGTTCGTCGTACAATGGAATGCCGAGAGTGAAACCTCGGCGTTGGTTTGGGGATTTCGTTGGGACGGTGAAGCTACCGGCGAAACGATGGCGCGTACAATCGCTGCTTCCGACCCTCGTTTTTTCATTATGACCGAAACAGGAACGGCGTATGGTAGCACTGTATCGGGTTTTGGGTACGATGTTAACAAGAGTGGCGATTTTTCTATTACTAAGGACGGAGTAACACTTTCCCCTGATGAGAACGGGGTAATCTTTTCTTCGTCGTATGGATATGACGGTTGGACCTGTACCGATCCCGAGGACTATTGGCAATCGGGCTGGTATCAAGGGTATTGGTCTTATTGGTTGAAATCGAGCGATAGCGATCCCTGGGGATACTCCGGGACCGGAATTACAGGCCGTAAATTGACTGACGGTTGTTGGGACGGTTGGAATTTTTCGGTAAACATGTCGTCTCGACCGTGGAAACCTCTTGCGCCGGCTCCTAAAAACGGGCCGACAGCTCCTTCTGTGAAAGTTCAACCCGAAGATTTGACGGTTTCTCCGGGAGAATCGGTAACTTTTGCCCCTGAGTTCAAAGGCGATAGTTTGTATTTCCAGTGGTACAAAGACGAAGTAGCCATACAAGATGCCGAAGCGTCGTCTTATTCGATCGTTTCGGCGGAAACTTCCGATGCTGGGCGTTATTATTGTGTGGTGAGCAACATGCTCGATACGATTTCTACCGATACGGTTACGCTCGTTGTCGGCGATAAATCGGTAATAGCCGCTCCGGGAGAGGAACCGGGAACTGCCCTCGTGGTGTATGACGATTCGTATGCCTCTTTTTCGGGGATTTTGACGATCCCACAAACTATCCTGATAGAGGGAGAATCTTACACGGTAGTCGGTATCGACGATATGGCTTTTATGGGGTGTGCTAAATTGACTTCGGTTACTTTTCCTTCGACCTTGAAAACAATCGGCGAAGGGGTATTTTACGGATGCAGCCGTTTGACATCTGTGGAGTTGCCTGCGCAAACGGTTTCGATCGGTAATGAGGCTTTCGGCGATTGTCCTCTTTTGGCAACCCTCTCTTTGGGTGAAGGATTGAAGAGTATAGGTCACTCGGCCTTCGAGAATTGTATCGCTTTGACCGGTGTAAGTATGCCGGCAGATATGGAATCGATAGGGGCTTTGGCTTTCAAGGGTTGTACAAAGTTGGCTTCGGCTGCTCTGGGGAACTCTTTGACTTTATTGGGCGATTCGGCTTTTTATGGCTGTTCGGCTTTGCAATCGGTGGAATTGCCGGTTACGGTATCCTCGGTGGGTACTCGTACATTTGCCGGTTGTTCTGCTTTGAATGCTGTCGGGTTAGGAAATGTTTCGGCTATTGGCGAAGCCGCTTTTAACGGCTGTTCCGCTTTGACTGAAATTGCGATACCGAATGGGGTCGAAACGCTCGGCAATTATGCTTTTTACGGTTGCAGTGCTTTGGCGACAGTGACTTTGGGTACACAGGAGCGTTCATCTTCTTCTTTGAAAACAATCGGTGATTATGCTTTTGCCGAGACTGCTGTGAAATCGGTCGTATTACCCGACGGTGTGAGTACTCTTGGTAACTATGCCTTTAACAAGTGTGCTTCTTTGGCCACCGTTTCGTTGGGAAATAGTTTGACCGCTATCGGTAATTATGCTTTCAGCGATTGTGAGAAATTGGAATCCGTGACATTCGGAAGTGCTCTCGAAACTATTGGAGAACGTGCGTTTGCCAGTGCGAAAATTTCTTCTCTTGTTTTGCCTGCTACGGTGAGAACGATAGGTGATTGGGCTTTTTATAATAATCCTTTAACAGCCATAACTTTTAACGATGGCTTGCAGTCGATCGGCAGCAGGGCTTTCTATGGTGTATCGGTTCAAACGTTGAATATTCCCAATAGCGTGACCGAATTGGGCAGCTATGCATTTAGCGGTTGCAAGTCGTTGGAAACGGTGACTATCGGGACTGGTGTGACAAAAATAAGTGATTATGCGTTTAATACTTGTTCTGCGTTAACGCAGATATCTTGTTCGTCGGTAACCGAAATCGGGGCGAGCGCATTTAAAGGTTGTTCATCGTTGGTCGATATTCCTTTGAACGATAAGATTACTTCGCTCGGTAATTATGTGTTTTCGGGTTGCTCTGCGATAGAGTCGCTTGTTATTCCGAATAGTGTGACCTCGATTGGTAGTTATGCCTTTGAGAAATGCACGAAGTTGACATCGGCGACTTTGGGTACAGGTATAAGCTCTATTCCCGATTATATGTTTAGCAGCTGTTCCGCTTTGACGTCGGTAGTTCTGCCGGAGAATATTACTGGGATCGGCAAATATGCTTTCCAAAGTACGGCCTTTACCGAGTTGCCGCTGACAGCAAGCATTACCGAGATAAAAGATTATGCTTTCAAAAGCTGTACGAAGTTAACATCGGTAGCTATTCCCGATCGGGTTACTAAACTGGGAACTTATGTGTTCCAAAGTTGTACGGGATTGGAATCTGCAAAAATAGGGGGTGGCGTTACTTCTGTGCCGAATTATATGTTCCACGGCTGTACGAATCTGGTTAATGTAGAACTTTCGGAAAAAGTGACTTCTATCGGCAATTCTGCTTTTTATAATTGTAAGGGCTTGAAATCATTGCCGGTTACCGAATCGATAACTTCTATCGGGACGAATGCATTTTACGGTTGTACAAGTCTTACTTCGGTAAATCTTTCCGATAAAGTAACCTCTTTGGGAGCTTCGGTATTCTATGGCTGTTCCAGTTTGACAGAAGCTGTTTTGGGAACGGGGATAACTACGTTGGGATCGAGTTTGTTCCGCAATGATGCTAAGTTAAAAAAAGTAGTTGCCAATGGCAAAATAGCTTCGGTTTCCACTTATACGTTTAATGGTTGTTCTTCTTTGGAACGTATCTATATTAACAATACACCGCCGACCGGTGCAAGTTCCAATACATTTACCAAAGTGCCGACAACCTGCCGGATTTATGTCCCTGCCCAAACTTGTCAATTCTATGCCCAGACCACCTATTGGAAGGATTTCGTAATCATGCCGTGGTTAGATGAATTGGAAATAGTATCGACTACTCCGTCGATGAGTTTCGATGGCGAGGAAGCGTTAGACGTTAAACCCGATACGAAAACTTTCGTGATAGAGTTTAATCGGACTGTCGTTAATACCGATAGTGTTTCGGCCATGTTGATACGTAGCGGATTCCCTGTCGAAGATCAGGAGTTGACCGTTTCGTACTCCGGTAACGAAGTGACCGTAATTCGTGAAGGAGAAGATTTGCCGAACGATCCTTATTACTACTTGGTATTGACAACGTCGGATAAACAGTTTAGCATATTGTTCAAGGTAACGACGGCTACCGGTATCGATGAACCGGTTGTCGAAAAGGAGGTGCGTTTGCGTGAATATTATTCGGTGGACGGGAAACTTTTGCCTCGACCCGTACAAGGTATCAATATTGTGAAAATTGTATATGAGGACGGTTCGATCGAAGTTTCAAAAGTTTATGTAAAACCAGAAGATTGTAGTCGATAAGTCTATGATTGTGAAATAGTAAAACGAAGATGTCCCCGGAGTTTCGGATCCGGGACATCTTTCCAAAAAAAATAGGAAGATGAGAAAATATTTACTTCTTTTTTTAGCTTTTTTCGGCAGTTGGTCCATGTCGGTTCGTGCCGTTTCCTTTTCGGATATAAATTATTGGATAGGAGAAGGGAATGTCGAAGCCATGTTAGTCATCGCTTGGAACGACGGGAAAACGCCCGAAACGTTGGCGTGGGGCTATAAAGGGGAGGAAGAAACTACAATCGTGGAAATGTTGAACGATGTGGTGAAAACTGATCCTCGTTTGTTTTCTCTGATGCGCCGGCAAGGTGGTTACACGGTCGATGGATTGGGTTTCGACCTGAATGGGGAGAATACCGTTGCATTGGTTGTCGGCGGCGATACGACCTATCCTCAGTATAATGCTACGGGACAGTTTACAGCGACTCCGAATAATTTCAAGAAATGGGAGTGTGTCGACAAAGAGGACCATTGGAATTCGCCTTCGGTCTCGGAAGATGGAGCATGGCATTGTTTGGCTCGAAGCGAAAGCGGAAACGAGGCTGAGACCGAAATCAATAAAATGCCGGTACAAAATCGATATACCTATATATTTTATTACGATAAACCCGGTAGCGGTACACCGGATTATGCCAATGCCGTAGCGGTAGAACCATATATACAGGAAACTGTCGATTATTCGCAAGGGATATTTTTTGTCAATGAAGATTGGTATGGCTGGGATAACGGAACCATTAATTTCCTGACGAATGATGGCCGAATGTTGTACCGGGTATTCCGTCGGGAGAATCCCGATGAGAAGTTGGGTGTCACAACGCAGTTCGGAACGATTTACGGTGAAAAATTCTTTTTGATTTCCAAACAGGCGAAGTCGACCGAAGAAAAATCGACAGGGGGGCGACTGGTCGTGGCCGATGCCTTGTCGTTGGAAAAGATAGCGGCTTTTGACCAAATAGGCGGCGGTGACGGCCGTTCCTTTTTGGGTGTAGATGAGAAGACGGGATATATAGGAAGTTCATCGGGAATTTTTGTTTTCGATATTGAAAACATGAAGGTCGGCGATGTGATAGAAGGGACCTCGAATGACGAAGGTCTTTATTCGGGTCAGATAGGTTCTATGGTTCGAGCCGGTAAATATGTCTTTGCTGCGAAGCAATCGGAGGGCGTATTGGTGATCGATTCCGAAAACCACACCTTACAAACTACTATCGAACTTCCGTCTATCGCGACACTTGTGTTGGGGCGAGACGGAAATATTTGGGCTGCCGATGGGAATGCGTTGGTTAGGATAAATCCGGTTTCGTTCGAAACTTGGACTCGGTCGTTACCTTCCGGTTGTCGGGTCGCCGATACATGGGGGGCATGGAATGCCGGGAGTTTATGTGCAGCATATAAATCTAACCTTCTTTATTTTGCCGACGAAAGTAAAAATAAAGTCGTATGCTATAATATAGATACCGATGAATTGAATGCATCGTTTTTTACTTTGCCCGATCAAGACGGGGAGTATGTGCAGATGTTCTATGGCGCGGGTTTGAGAGTGGACCCGCAGACCGATAATGTCGTGGTAACTTCTACGGAATCGGGTTATCTGTCCCATTACATGAACAATTGGATTCACATAGTGGACGGGACGAATGGCGAGCTGTTGAATACGTTACTTCCTGAAAAATACTATTGGTTCCCGGCTATGCCGGTATTCCCCGATAATGAATATCCGGTTATCTCGATTTCCGATAATTTGTCGGTGGGTAGTTCTCCTGTAAAAATTTCGCTATTAGAGAGTGTTTCCGATGCCGATAATCTTTCTGCGGCGATTGTTTCGACGGTCGAGGTAGAAGACCCCTCTATTCTTTCTGCCCGAATCGAGGGATATGATTTGATTCTTTCCGGTGAGAAATTGGGCGATACGAGTTTCTCGTTAACGGTCAATTCGAATGGGCGGGTAGAGACAAAAATGGTTTCGGTGCATGTAACCGAAGTTAGTGGAATCGAGGAGGCAGAAAGTTTGAAAATCGTAGCTTCTCCTAATCTTGTCAGGGATATTCTGACGGTGAGAGCTTGTGTCGGTGCAGAATTGACCGTATTCGATCTTCGAGGTGTAGCTGTTTATCGCGATACGATGGTCGGGTCGGAGTCTCGTTTGAATGTATCTTCTTTACCGGCAGGTATTTATGTGTTGTCGGTGTGTGCAAACGATAGAACTGAGTATATTCGAATAATCAAACAATAAATATTAACTAATTAAATTTTTTTTTGACATGAGAAAAATATTACTTGTTTTTGCCGTTTGTGTATGCAGCGCGGTTTTTGCGGAAAACATCGTTTTAGATTTGTCGAATCCGGGAGACTTTCCTATCGAGTATGATGAGACCGGGTTGTGGGCAGATGTTTTTAATAATGATGCGATTGTTTATTCACAAGAATTTATGTTTTCGCACGCTTCTCCTTATTCCAATTATTCAAATGGATTCTTTGCCAGCAAGGTAACTGCCATATCGGCATCGGCAGGTACCGATGATCAATGGGGCTGTTCGTGTAGAGTCGGCTCAGCTGGTCGAGGCTGCTGTTTATAACATGAGCGGTACTCTCGTGATGAAACAACTCGTAGAAGGATCGGGAGCTATTGACATGTCTGCTTATCCCGCTGGCGTTTATATAGTGCGTTGCGGCGGATATAGTACTAAGATTGTTAAATGAACTCTGAGAAGAAGTATATGATAAATTATTAGTTAAGTCCCTACTGCCATAGGGTATTACGCCTCCGGCGAAGTGATTCGACGGGGGCGTGTTTTTATAGAAATAAGAGCCCGGTTATATAAAAAATATTAAAATTAGATTTGTTCTAATTTTATATTATATTTTTGTAAAACAATAAATAAAAACAATAGAATTATGCTTAGCAAGAAAATGGAAGAGGCTCTTAATGCCCAAGTGAATGCCGAGTTTTGGTCGGCTTATTTATATCTTTCGATGTCCAACCATTTTGCAGCGGCTGGAAATCAAGGTTTTGCTAATTGGTTTTCTATACAGTTCCAAGAGGAACAAGCTCATGCTACTATATTTATGAAATATGTGCTCTCGTGTGGTGGTAAAGTAACGTTGGCTCCTATTGCCAGTGTGAAGACCGAATGGAAATCGCCTCTCGAAGCTTTTGAAGATACGTTGGCTCATGAGAAAAAAGTAACCGTCCTGATTCATGACCTTTGTGTACTTGCCGATGAGGAAAAAGATTTCGGTACTGCCAACATGCTGAAATGGTTTGTCGACGAGCAAATTGAAGAAGAGGCTAATGCTCAGGAATTAATCGATAGCTTGAAAATGATTAAAGATAACGGTTTCGGGTTGTATATGCTCGACAAAGAGTTGAAGGCTCGTGTTTATACGACTCCTGCCCCGTTGGCTACATCGGCCGAATAGCTTGGTTTTGTATTATACGAAAGAAGGGACGCCACAATGCGCCCCTTCTTTTTTATGTACAAAGAGGGTGCATCATTCATTACGACACCCCCTTTCGTTTTGTCTTTTACGGTTTCAAAAGATAGGTGATTTGCAAGATAATGTGTTGTTTCCATTCTTGTAGAAAGGCATTGAATGTATCCTTCCCGGGTTTGGACCTCTCCTTTATTTCGGAGTTTCTGTCCTAATGGTCCTTGTTTAACACTATTTTGTTATAATAACTTTTGTATTAACACATCTGTTCCCTTATTTCCTATATATTTGCGCCATCTGCGAATTTGATATGAAAAAAGAAGATTATGGTTTACGTATTATTTATAGTCATTGCATTAGTTAGCTTTGCGGTACAACGTACATTGCAAAGTAAATTCGAACGTTATTCTAAAATTCCCATTCCTTATGGCCTTACAGGACGGGATATTGCCATGCGCATGTTGCAGGAGAATGGAATAAACGATGTTTCTGTAACGCAGGTCGATGGGCATTTGACCGATCATTATAATCCGGCCACACATACGGTAAACCTCAGCCGTGATGTTTACTATGGCAACAGTGTCGCAGCGGCTGCCGTGGCTGCGCATGAATGTGGACATGCTGTACAACATGCCCGTTCTTATTCTTTCCTGAATTTGCGCTCGGCTCTTGTGCCGTTCGTGAGCTTCGCTTCGAATTGGGTACAGTGGATTTTATTGATAGGGATTCTCACGATACAGGCTTATCCGGCTATTATGCTATTGGGTATAATTTTATTTGCTGCGACGACTTTGTTTAGTTTTATTACTCTGCCGGTGGAGATTAATGCCAGTCAAAGGGCGTTGGCTTGGTTGAACGGAGCCGGGGTGACCGATGCAAGTACTCACGACAAGGCCAAAGACGCATTGAAATGGGCTGCATATACTTATGTAGTGGCAGCGTTGGGGTCGTTAGCAACGTTGGTGTACTACATTATTATTTTTGCAGGAGGGCGACGGGACAGTTAAGAGAGCATTGCTTCTATAATATTAAAAAATAAGGGCTGTTATTCATGTGAATAACAGCCTTTTTTATACAAATGAGAGATAAAAATATAAGCTTATTTTGCATATATGAATGAATTATATATTTTTGTTCCGTTTTTTGAGAGTTATTTAATACTTGGGTAAGAAACGGTTTTAAAACTTCGAGTGAAGCTTTTTGAAAAGGGGGATCGGCTTCCGGTTAGTTAATAAGTATGAAAAAGGTTTTTAATAAATGCTTTATTATTTTGGGAGTGATCCTGAATATTCAAATGGTCAATGCACAACGTGTCGCTCTTAAAAGTAATCTCATCGATTGGGCTACATTATCGCCTAATTTGGCGGTAGAAATGAGGTTGAATCAAAGATTGACCCTCGATATAAGTGCTGCGGCTAATCCGTTTTCGTTTACGATTGCCGATATGAAAGCCACGCATTTCCGTTTTCAGCCGGAGTTGCGGTATTGGTTTAATAGGCCTATGGCTCGGCATTTCATGGGAATAAGTTTGTTGGGTGGACTTTATAATGTGAAATTTAAAGAACATCTTTATGAGGGCGATATTTGGGCCGCCGGTCTTACTTATGGCTACGCTTTTGTCCTTAGTCGTCATTGGAATATGGAAGCTACGTTGGGTATCGGTATGGCGAAGTTACGGGCTTTCGATTATCGGGAAGGAGAGGAAAAACCGGCAACACCCAATCTTTCCCAATGGTCTCCTGTCCCTATTCGGTTGGGCCTGTCTTTCTCTTATATATTTAAGTGATTTTAATTGATAGATTGTTATGTTGAATCTCAATAAATTTTGTTCCTTGTTCATAGGGCTTATTTTGAGTGTCGTTTGCGCTTTGCCTTTGTCTGCGCGTGATATAAATGTACGGGGAACGGTGACCAATATCGAGGGAGAGCCGCTGTTTCGGGTGAGTATCTATAATGCCGGAACCAATAAACTTATCGGCTCGACGAATGAAGATGGAAAATATTTGGTGAAAATCGATTCGGAAGGAGAGTTATTGTTTACATCGTTGGGATATGAAGAATGTAAAGCTGCCGTCCGTGGGGAATTGACGGTCGATGTCGTGCTTCGTCATTCGGCAGTGGCTCTCGAAGAAGTAGTCGTTTCTGCCAAGAGAATTACCGACAATGTGGTTCCCGAACCCACCGATATCGAAGTGAAAGGAAATTATTTTCATATCCGCACTCGTGTGAAAATTCCCAAAGAGCTTTTTTCTACGAATGCCCGCATGATTATACAACCGGGTGTTTACAACGTCACCCGGGAGCAGATGATTTTTCTCGAACCTTTGGTTTTCGATGGGAAAGAGTATGCCATTACTCAGGAACGTATGTACGATTATGATTCGGGTCAAGACCCTTTGTCGCGATATGTTCAGGTGAAAAGTTCTTCTTCCCGCAAGGACGATTTGGTCGGGTATAGTGACTCGACCTATGTAGAAAATGTAAATGACGATTTCCGTTGCGATATGATGGTCTCGATGGAAAATTACAATCGGGTGCTCTATCGCGATACGTTTGTTATTGCCCGGGGTGTTGTGAACCCGTTGCGTTTCCTCGAATACGAGATTCCCGGCAGTGCGGTAAAGAACGAAAATTTTCCCGCAGCCAGAGATGCAACTGCGGGATACGAAGGGCGATGTGAATCTTACATTCAGAGTGAACAAGAGCGATTTGAATCTCGCCGACGGGGATAACCGAGAGGAATTGAACCGGCTCGTTTCCCGGCTGCATCAGGTGGAGAACGATCCGAATGCCCGGTTAAAGAGCTTTTCTATTGCCGGAACTTCATCGCCGGAGGGAAATTATGAGAGAAACAAACAGTTGGCGCAGAAGCGTATGGCATCGGCAATGTCGCTCATCGTTAAAGAGTTGAACGAGTCTACCCGGAGGCAAATAGATATGCATACGACAGCATCGGTCGAGACTTGGGACCGGGTGGTCGATTTGCTTCGGGCGGATAACAAAATCCGAGAGGCCGATGCTATACAGGAAATAATCGATAAATATCCCGATAATCCGAACCGGCAGTCGAGAAATGTCGTATCGTTGCCTTTTTATCGCCCTTTGATAACCTCCCGGTATTTGCCTCGGTTGCGTCGAGTAAGTTATGAGCTGTTATTTTCGCAATACCGTTATCTCACAGACGAAGAAATCGAAGCGCTCTATCGTAGCGATAGTGCATCTTTGTCTCGTAATGAATTTTGGCGGCTGTACAATCTCGCCGATTCGATTGCCGAGCGTGAGGCGATATGCCGCCGGGCATTGGAGGTCTATCCCAAATTTTTGGTTGCGGCTACCGATTTGGCAGCTATTCTTATTGATAAGGGAGAGCCGGATTCAGAGCTGCTTTTACCTTATCTCGAAATGCCGGAATTGCCCGATGAAACAAGATTGAACCAAGTGGCCGCTTGGTTGTCTGCCGGGCGTTATGCCCAAGCCGACTCTTTGGCATTCGATTTACCGGATACAGGTATTTATCATAAAGCGAAAGTCTATGCCGCCGCGCTGAATGGCCGTTACAACGAGGTGATGCAGGAAATATCGGCGGAATCTCCTTTTAATGAAGTGCTTATGCTTTTGGCTATCAAGTCGAACGAACAAGCATGGGAAAAAGCGAAGCTGCTCGGAAATTCGGCCAAAGAGGAGTATATCAAGGCCGTGGCGGCTAATCGTGTCGACGAGGTGGTTCTCGCTTTGTCCTATTTGGAGAGTGCGTTCAAGAAAGATCCGTCGTTACGAGATGTCGCCAGTGTCGATGGAGATGTATTGGATTTGTTACAACAGGAAGATTAAAGTATGAAAATGAGATATATTATGCGCGGTTTTACTTCGGTGGTTCGACTGCCGCTATTTTTAATAGTCGTTTTTACGATTAGTGCGGCTGCGCAGGAACAACCGGAGAATAATCAGTTTAATGGGTTGGATTATACCTTGCAAAAGCCCGCCAAAAATGAAAGGTATGCTAAAAAGAAATTTGGCGACCATCTTTTTATTTCAGGGGAGGCAGGCCTGATTCTCGATCGTTCGGCCGGTTCTTTGTTCGCTACTCCCGGTTTGGGGCTTCGTGCAGGATTGACGGTAGGCGATTGGTTTTCTCCGGTGCACGGTATGCGTGTGGGGTTAAATGCGGGGTTACATAACGGGCTCGCAGGGGTGAATCCCTATTTTGTCGGTTTGTCTGCCGATTATTTGATGAATATTACTTCTTTGCTGCATAAAGATAATCCCGTTCGAATGTTCGAGTTAATCGGTGTCGCCGGCGGTGAATATCAGTTACTATATCGTACCGGCAATTGGTCGCATGCCGGCGGATTTCGATTGGGTATGCAGACAAGGTTTAATTTTTCTCCATTGACCTTTTTCTATCTTGAACCCCGTATTGGAATTTATTCCGACGGAATAGACGGGATAAAGACTTGGATGCGTTACGACTGGGAGGCTTCGTTGATGGCCGGCTTAGGTTATCGTTTACTATCGGACCCGGTGCGTCGTAAAGCTCCTTTTTTCGGAGCCGATCAAGGTTTCTTCGTTTCTGCGGGAGGCGGTATGGCGACTACATTGACGAGCGGTTCTGGGCTCCTTCTTGATCCCGGGGCTACGGCTATGCTGTCGATTGGAAATCGATTTACTTCTGTTTCTTCTTTGAGATTATCTGGATTGATGCGTTATTTGAAAACCGACGAATTATATAATAAGTCTTCTTTCGGCTTGCAACTCGATTATCTGTTTAATCTCCATGCTTTGTTCGGCGGATATGATCCGAGCCGGCTGTTCGAGATGTCGGGGGTATTGGGTGCGGGTTTTCATTCGGTAGCCGTAGACGATAAATTGCATACCCGGTGGAGCGCGGGGGCAGGTTTGCACGGAGAGTTTCGCCTATCGGATCATTGGGCTGTATTTGTGGAACCTCGTGTCGATGTGTTTTCGAACGAATCTTGGAAAGACGGGTTGAGTGCTGTCGATCCGCTACCGGCTGTTTTGGCCGGATTTACATATCGTCCTGTATCGCCGTCGTTCAATCGGTCGGCGAGGGAAGAGGATGCTTTTGATTTTCCTCGTCGTATAGGAGATCTTTATTTAACGATGGGAGCCGGATTTGCAGGGGCGATGAAATCTTCGCTTTCCAATCCTTTGCCCAATAAGGGTTTCCGTATTTTCGGCGGTATAGGTACGTGGTGGAATCCTGTTTCGGGAGCTCGCTTATTGTTAAATTATTCGTCTCTCGATGCCGAGTTCTCTCCATACAGGACATTGGCTGTCGGTGGCCAACTCGATTACTTGTTGAATTTTTCCACGCTTTTTTATGGGTATGATAGCAATCGGTTTTTTAATTTGAACGGGGTTGCCGGGTTTAATTACGACTATGTCTCTTCCGAGGGCTATTTCCAGCATGGATTCGGAGCGGGTATAGGCTTGCAAGGGACATTCCGTCTCAACGATATGTTCGATTTATTTGTCGAGCCTCGATTGAATGTGAGTCAAAATAACCGTTGGGAACGAAACTTGTTCTCTTCGGTCGATGTCGTGCCGACTGTTACGGCGGGGCTTTCCTACAATCTTTATGCTTACGGAATGAAACACGGATCATTTGAGAAAACCGTAGAATTTCGTAACGAGAATTTTGTCGACCACATGTTTTACGGTTTAAATATAGGAGCAGCAGGTATTCTGCATAAGGGGTTGCGCACTAATCCTTTGGATCGAATCGGGCCGATGGCTTCTCTTTATTTGGGCAAATGGTTTACGGCCGCGTCGGGCGTGCGTTTGACGGCAGGCGGAGGCGCGTATGGCGATTCCCAACCCGGTTATCGCAAGTTCGGTCTTGTACAACTCGATTATTTGTGGAATATCAATTCGACGTTGTATGGGTATAATCCTTCTCGGATATTCCATGCGACATTGGGTGTTGGAGCCGTACTATCCTATGCGACCAGCTATAATTCGGGATTTTATCCCGGTATGGGTTTGAGTTTGCAAGGATTGTGGAATGTAGGTTCGGGTATCGGATTGTTTGTCGAACCCCAAGTGAGGGCTTTCGGGAAAAAATATTCTCGTGAGAGCTTCGCCGGTTTGCCTGTCGACATGTTGACTTCTCTAAATGTCGGTCTGCAATATCAGCTCGATCGATATGACTATAAGGCCAATCATGCCGCTTATGACTTGTCCGATAAATATTTCTTGTCATTGGCCTATACGGGACGGGTATTGAGACGGTCTGGCGATGATTTTGCGGGAGGTCATGGATTGGCTGTTTCTGTCGGCAAGTGGTACACTCCTTTGTCGGCTTGGCGGTTGGGCTTGGATTATGGATATTACGGTGCGGCGCCACGTTATATGTCGCTGGCTTTGTCGGCCGACTATATGTTTAATCTGTCGGCTTTTACGGTCGGATATAATTCCGACAGGTTGTTTGACCTCATTGCGTTAGGCGGAGTGTATGCCGGAGTCGGAAATAGCCAAAAGAAAAATGAATTTGTTTATGGCGTCAGAGCGGGAGTACAAGGACGGTTCAATGTATCTTCGGGCATCGATTTGTTTATCGAGCCTCAGCTTCTTGCATCTCGTGTTTCTCGTAATGACAATGGCTTGGGCTTCGACCCGGAGGCTCGTTTGATGGTTGGCCTCAATTATAAATTGGGCGGGAATACAGTTGCGGGAGGAAAACGAACTTTCGATAAGAGAAACTATTTTTCCGTTTCGGTAGGTCCGTCGTTGTTCAGTGAAACGATTTTGGTGGATCGTTATCGGAAGGTTTCGGTAGGGGCAGACCTTTCTTTCGGTAGATGGTTTACATCGGCATCGGGTATGGAAATAGGTTTGGGATATGATTTTATCGCACCCCATACATCGAAAACTCTTTGCTTGGGGACGGCTCATGTCGATTATCTGTTGAATCTTACATCGCTTCTTGAACCCGATCCCGATCGTCGTTTCCATCTGATAGCCTCGTTGGGAACCGGTATAGGGTGGAGTAATTATAACAGTGATGGCGGTATCGGTTGGGTGGCCGAGGGAGGTTTGCAATTCCGGTGGAATGTTTTCCGTTCGTTCGATCTTTTTGCGGAACCCTCGATGACGTTGTGGGACGATAAGTTATATGACTACATACCCAATACACATCATTTCATCGGAGTCGGCCGCATTTCATTAGGAACAGCTTATCGTTTTTAGTCATCGACTTGAAAAGTTGAAAATATTTTCTCAATAAATTTAAAACAGCTTCTAAGAATTTAGAACTGAAAATGTGGTGAAAAGAAAAATGTTATACCTTTGCATGAAAAGCGAAGATAGGCTGTATTTCGGGAGAATCCGATAAATTTGTTTCTGTCTTTGGTTTACGCTATTTTTGTAATTTATTTATATCGGGGTTTTCCCCGTAGAAATTTTATAGAATAAGATTATCAAATATGATGGCAAAACCTTGTATCCCGAAGGGTACGCGAGATTTCTCTGTGGAAGAGATGGCGAAGCGTAATTATATATTCAATACGATAAAGCATGTTTTCGGCCTTTATGGATTCCGTCAAATCGAGACTCCGGCGATGGAGACTTTACAGACCTTGATGGGAAAGTATGGAGAAGAGGGGGATAAACTTTTGTTTAAAGTCCTTAATTCGGGAGACTTTCTTTCCGATGTTACCGAGACCGATTTAGAGGAGCGTAATCTCAACCGCTTGTCTTGCCGGTTATGTGAGAAAGGGTTACGATATGATTTGACGGTTCCTTTCGCCCGTTTCGTCGTGATGCACCGTAATGAACTGACGTTTCCATTCAAACGTTATCAGATACAGCCCGTGTGGCGAGCCGACCGTCCGCAAAAGGGACGCTATCGTGAATTTTACCAATGCGATGCCGATGTCGTAGGTTCCGATTCATTATTGAACGAGGTGGAACTCATTCAAATGATAGACGAGGTTTTCGCCCGTTTCGGAATACGGGTCGCTATTAAATTGAACAATCGGAAGATATTGAGCGGGATAGCCGAGTGGATAGGTGCTCCCGATAAGATAGTCGATATTACGGTCGCTATCGATAAGCTCGATAAGATAGGATTGGATAAGGTGAATGACGAATTACGGGAAAAGGGTTTGTCCGAAGATGCCATCGCCCGATTGCAACCAGTGATTCTGTTGCAGGGAAGCAACGAAGAAAAGTTACAAGTGCTGCGTAGAGAATTATCTGCCTCGGAAGTGGGATTGAAAGGTATAGACGAGTTGGAATATATTTTACGAAAACTATCCGCTTCGTCTCTGCGAGCATCGCTTGAAATCGATTTGACTTTGGCTCGCGGACTGAATTATTATACGGGAGCTATTCTCGAAGTAAAGGCTCTCGATGTGCAAATTGGAAGCATTACAGGGGGAGGCCGTTATGATAATTTGACGGGAGTGTTCGGCTTGACGGGAGTTTCCGGTGTCGGTATTTCTTTCGGGGCCGATCGTATTTTCGATGTACTCAATCAGCTCAATTTATACCCGAAGGAGTCGATGGAATCGACACAAGTCCTGTTCGTTAATTTCGGAGAGCGGGAATGCGAGGTTTGTCTGTCTCATTTAGCCCGGTTAAGAGCTGCCGGTATACGGGCCGAAATTTATCCCGAAGCCGCTAAGATGAAGAAGCAGATGGGATATGCCGATTCCACAGGCGTGGAGTATGTCGCTTTGGTCGGTGAAAATGAAATTGCAGCAGAAAAAATCACTTTGAAAAATATGACTACGGGCGAACAGTCCCTGTTTACCATCGATGAGGTGATAGCTCTGTTCGCATAGCGGTTTCTTTATAAAATAGGTATCAATAGAATAATAGAATAGATGAAATCTGAGGTAGAATATTCCGGGCTTAGCGAATCGGAAGTATTGGCCAGTCGGGAACGGTATGGAGAAAATATATTGACTCCTCCGGCTCGTACGCCTATGTGGAAATTGTTTTTGGAAAAGTTTTCCGATCCGATTATTCGTATTCTTTTAGTCGCATTACTGCTTTCTGTCGCTGTTGCAGTTTATCATATCGCTACGGGCGAGGCCGGTATGTCGGCGTTGTTCGAACCGGCAGGTATCGCTTTGGCTATATTGTTGGCGACGGTTGTCGGCTTTCTTTTCGAAATGAGTGCGGCTAAGAAATTCGATATTCTCAATCAGGTAAACGACGATCTTCCTGTCAAGGTTATACGAGGCGGACACATGTTGGAGATACCCAAACGGGAGATTGTCGTGGGCGACATCGTTATGTTGAATGCCGGAGATGAAATACCTGCCGATGGAATTTTATTGAGTGCCGTATCGGTGCAGGTGAATGAATCTTCTTTAACAGGGGAGCCGATGGCGACTAAAACGACGATAGAAGCCGATTTCGATAAAGAAGCCACATATCCTTCCAATGCCGTGATGAACGGCTCTACGATGTTGGGCGGATATGGTGTCATGCAAGTGACGCAAGTGGGCGATGCGACCGAGTACGGTAAGGTATATACCGGTTCTCAGATAGAAAATAATACGCAAACGCCCCTCGATAAGCAGCTAAATACATTGGCTTCGTTTATTACAAAAGCGAGCTACGTTATTGCTGCCGTTATTTTTATAGCTCGAACGGTTATTTACCTGACAGAACACCCCGTTATCGATTGGTTATTGTTCGGAAGCTATCTGTTATCGACGGCGATGATAGCTGTTACGGTTATCGTCGTGGCTGTTCCCGAAGGATTACCGATGAGTGTCACGCTCAGTTTGGCGATGAGTATGAAGCGTATGCTGGCGAATAATAATCTGGTTCGTAAAATGCATGCTTGCGAAACGATGGGTGCGGCTTCGGTGATTTGTACCGATAAGACCGGAACTCTCACGCAAAACCAGATGAGAGTGCATGAGGCGGCCTTCGATTATACTCCTGAGTCAGGAGTGGAGAACATTATTTTTGAGAGTATAGCGGCAAACTCGACCGCTCATTTAGATAAGGCTGCCGGCAGTGTGAAAGTGTTGGGCAATCCTACCGAGGGAGCTTTGCTGCTTTGGTTGGCCGACCGGGGAGTCGATTATGCAGCGTTGCGTCGTCATGCAGAGGTAATCGAACAGTTGACATTTTCTACCGAGCGTAAGTATATGGCTACGGTAGTTCAGTCTCCGTTGTTGAATCATCGGGTGCTTTATGTGAAAGGTGCTCCCGAATATGTGATGAATTTCTGTTCAGATCGGGTTACTTCGTCGGGAAATGTTCCTATGACCGATAGCCGTCCGATGCTGGAAGAAAAGCTGTTGCAATACCAAAATCAAGCCATGCGTACTTTGGGGTTTGCCTATGCTTTGGTCGAGCCCGATGAGGTGTGTTTCATCGCCGGACACTTGGCTCCCCATATCAAATTGACTTTCTTAGGTATCACAGCCATTGCCGACCCGGTTCGTAAGGAAGTGCCTGCGGCAGTTTCCGACTGTTTGAATGCGGGGATAAAAGTGAAAATCGTAACAGGCGATACCCCGGCCACAGCTCGTGAAATAGCTCGCCAGATTTCGTTATGGACACCCGAAGACGGAGATCGTAATATAATTACAGGCCCCGAATTTGCGGCTCTCGACGATAAAACTTTGTTGGAACGTATCCCCGATTTGAAAGTTATCGCCCGAGCTCGTCCAATGGATAAGGAGCGACTTGTACGTTTGTTGCAATCGCAAGACGAGGTCGTTGCCGTTACCGGAGACGGAACGAACGATGCCCCGGCACTCAATGCTGCGCAGGTGGGGCTTTCGATGGGCGACGGGACATCTGTCGCCAAAGAAGCGAGCGACATTACGATTATCGACAATTCATTCGGTAGTATTACCAAAGCGGTGCTTTGGGGACGCTCGCTGTATCGTAACATACAGAAGTTCATTCTTTTCCAGATGACTATCAATGTGGCCGCATGTTTGATTGTCCTTATCGGTGCTTTTTTAGGAACAGAGTCGCCGTTGACAGTCACTCAGATGCTTTGGGTAAATCTCATTATGGATACCTTCGCTGCTTTGGCATTGGCCTCCTTGCCGCCCGACGAGCGGGTTATGCGGGACAAGCCGCGTCATTTGAACGATAATATCGTTACCCGGTCTATGGCAGGCGGTATCATTGGGACTGGAATTGCTTTTGTGTTGCTCTTGTTCGGGCTGTTGCAATATTTCAAACATGTCGATATTACATCGCTCGCTCAGTTCGATCTGTCACTTTTCTTTACCCATTTCTTTAACTTTGCGCCAGTTCCCGGAGGGCTTACCCGATATGAACTTACTCTTTTCTTTTCCATATTCGTGTTTTTACAATTTTGGAATATGTTCAATGCGAAGGCTTTTGGAAATGTACAATCCGCTTTTGATCGTTTGGCTTCATGCAAAGGATTTCTGTGGGTCACCCTCATTATTCTGGCCGGGCAGATTTTGATCGTCAGCTTGGGTGGAGCATTGTTCAGTGTGACTCCTTTACAACCGATGGACTGGGTGTATATTTTTGTGGCAACTTCGTCTGTTTTGTGGGTTGGAGAGATATATCGGTTGATACGGCGATGGATTGCATGAATTGGTGAGTAAAAAAAGTAAGCCAATTTTTTGTGTAGTATAAAATAATCCCTTATCTTTGCACCGCATTTGACAATCGGTCGGTGCGATACATAAACATGTTGGCGAGATAGCTCAGTTGGTTAGAGCGCATGATTCATAATCATGAGGTCCCGGGATCATGCCCCGGTCTCGCTACAAAAAGAGTGATGAGATTTCCATCACTCTTTTATTTTCATCAAAATGTATTACGTTTATATTCTTTATTCTCGCACGAAGGATAGGTATTATGTGGGTTATACGCATAATATAGAGATTCGTTTGTCGAAACATAACGCAGGTGCTACCCCGAGTACCCGAGGCGGTCGTCCGTGGGAGTTGGTTTATTCGGAAGAGTATACCGATAAGAGTTCGGCATTATTTCGGGAGCGTGAGATAAAGTCAAAAAAGAGTCGCAAGTATATCGAGCACTTGGTGGCGAAGGGTTAGAACGTCCCGATACAAAATCGGGAAGATCTCGGGATCATGCCCCGGTCTCGCTACAAAAAGAGTGATGAGATTTTCATCACTCTTTTATTTTCATCAAAATGTATTACGTCTATATTCTTTATTCTCGCACGAAGGATAGGTATTATGTGGGTTATACGCATAATATAGAGATTCGTTTGTCGAAACATAACGCAGGTGCTACCCCCAGTACCCGAGGTGGTCGTCCGTGGGAGTTGGTTTATTCGGAAGAGTATATCGATAAGAGTTCGGCATTATTTCGGGAGCGTGAGATAAAGTCAAAAAAGAGTCGCAAGTATATCGAGCATTTGGTGGCGAAGGGTTAGAGCGTCCCGATACAAAATCGGGAAGGTCCCGGGATCATGCCCCGGTCTCGCTACAAAAAGAGTGATGAGATTTTCATCACTCTTTTATTTTCATCAAAATGTATTACGTCTATATTCTTTATTCTCGCACGAAGGATAGGTATTATGTGGGTTATACGCATAATATAGAGATTCGTTTGTCGAAACATAACGCAGGTGCTACCCCCAGTACCCGAGGTGGTCGTCCGTGGGAGTTGGTTTATTCGGAAGAGTATATCGATAAGAGTTCGGCATTATTTCGGGAGCGTGAGATAAAGTCAAAAAAGAGTCGCAAGTATATCGAGCATTTGGTGGCGAAGGGTTAGAGCGTCCCGATACAAAATCGGGAAGGTCCCGGGATCATGCCCCGGTCTCGCTACAAAAAGAGTGATGAGATTTTCATCACTCTTTTATTTTCATCAAAATGTATTACGTTTATATTCTTTATTCTGTCTCAGTCGATAATTAGTGGAGATTGTCCTTGTATATTCTACTCCCTCTCCTCAGAAACTATCGTTCTTCGGTATCTCCCCTATTTTTGCGCTACAAAAACACAGTGGAGGAGTATGAATTCAACTCTCCCTCTGCTCATCGCAGATGAGATAGGGGGAGTGCCCGTAGGGCGAGGGGGTTAAATATCTGATATAAACGGACTGATAAGATGGTGCTTTTCAACCCCTCCGTCACTACGTGCCACCTCCCCTATATTTTGCTATGCAAAACACAGAGGAGGAGGTTAATACTTTCCTATATATCATGCTTGTTCTTCTCCCTTGCCGTGTCCCGTAGTATTACGGGGTGTTGCGTTAGCCATATAGAGAAGGTGGCACGTAGTGACGGAGGGGTTGAATATCTCCAAAAATCTATTCGGCTACTTTTTTATCATTTGCTGAGGAGTTCGTAACGTGGTTGCCAACAAGAGATTCATTATTAAAATACAAGTCTATCCCCACGAATTTTTTACGGAATCTTTATCCTCGCACCTATGTAGGCTATATTCATGATATGGCTACACGTCTATTCTGTTTTAATCGGGGATATATTCAACACTTCTTTTACATGATAGACCCCGGCATATTCGGCGGCAAATCCCTCGTTCGATTTCCCGGTATCGATAACTTTTAGTTCGGCATATACCGGAGTATATGGCTTGGGGTTGTTGCCGATAGTTTTTTCATATTCCTCTTTCAGTGTTCCCGAATCGTCGATGATCCAATATGAGGTGGTGTCGCCTTCTGCGATAAAAGAGCGTACTTCATGTCCGATGACTAATTTCCCTTTTACTGTAAACGTAGTAGATATAGCTGGTTGTATCGGAGTCGCTGGAATGATACTTTTGGGACGTGTATATGTTTTAACCAAATCACCTTTTTTCAAAATCAGACTGTCTTCCGATAGTTTGCAAATTTTTAAAGTATCAGAGAATGAGATTGTTTGGTGATTGCCGATGCTTTCTCCCGATAGAATGAGCCGGTTGTCCTCTTGCGCCCAAGATTTATATTGAAGGGTGGCCATATTGATGGACGTTGCTTCTCCGTTTTCTTTCAGACTGAATCCTTGTGTCGTATTTGTATTACCCGGTACTGGTTCAATCCAATCTCCGGTTAAAGTAGTTTTGTCGTGACAGGCTGCACATAAAACAGCGATTGCAATGAAAGGAATAAAATTTTTCTTTTTCATGCTAAATCCGTAGTTTAAATGAATATTTAGTAAGGGTAGCAAAAATGTATGATGGATATTGTAAATACTATCGAGGAAAGGGAGACTTTTGAAGGGAAATAGCGTATTTAAAAAATTTTAATATATAAAGACGCAGTATTATATTCTTTTCTCCAATTATTTATTGAAGTCGCATATAGTAGATTTAAAAAATAGAGATATGAATGCAAAAAAGATGTACTTGTCGGTATTCTTGGGAGTTTTATTATTGTCTTCTTGTAAAACGGCGAGAGATATGGTATCGGAAAATGATATTTGTGGTGAATGGAACGTGGTAGAAATTCAGGGTGAACCGGTTCGGGCTCAATCGAACCCTTTTATCGGATTCGATACGAAGAAAGGGAGAGTATATGGATATAGCGGTTGTAACCGTATAATGGGGAGTCTGGATCTTTCCAGAGACAATAAAATAGAATTGGGTCATATGGCATCCACTCTCATGGCTTGTCCCGATATGGAATTGGAAGGAAAACTTATCGAAGTGTTGTCTACGGTAAAGAACGTTAAACGCGCGGGTAAAAATAAAATTGCCCTGTATGCTTCGGATAAAGAACCTGTCATGTTATTGAGTAAGAGGTTTTCGGTAGTTCCTTTATCTGAATTGGAAGGAGAATGGGATATTGTTAAAGTGTATGGAGATACTTTATCTACCGATTTGGAAGTGCGACCGGGTGTCAAGTTCGATATTGCTGCCGGTCGAATAAGTGGAAACTCGGGTTGTAATCGTATAACAGGGGAATTACGGAGTGATGAGACCGTAGAAAATTCTATCTCTTTCCACGGTGTGGCTGCAACTCGTATGATGTGTCCCGATATGGAGACAGAGAAAAACATACTTTCAGCTTTGAATAATGTGAGGACTTATGGCATACTCGAAAATGGGAATTTGGTATTTTTTACTGCTGGCGGTGCAGCGGTATTGGAATTGAGGCGGAATAAATAACTTTAACTATGATGTGAGAGGAGGCTGTTCTTGAATAATATAGAACAGCCTCCTTGTTTTACTACCATTTTGTTTCTTGCTGGGTGATTTCACCGTCCTCCATAGTACATTGTTCGAGACTACCTTCTTTTGCCTGAATGCAGATATAGAGCATTTTTTCGGTTGATGTGCATCGTATGGAACGATTGCAGGCTGTGGCTACACGGACAATCGATCCCTCGGCAATGGGGAAAGCCGTATAGTTTACTTGAAAGTCGCCGGCGCCACTGAGAATAATATAAATTTCTTCGTTTTGTTTATGGCTGTGAAAGAAAGGTGCGGCTTGGCCGGGCTCTATTGTCCCGAATGAAATTTCGCAACCGGTTGTACCGACAGTGTCTTTGAGGAATTGTTTACCATTGAACTCGGCGAGTTTTCCGACAGATGTGTGGGTAAACTTTTCTCCTGAATTGATTTTTGTGATTTTGTCCATCGTTTTTTCGTTTTAAGTTTACTTCGATTATCGTTAATAACTTTTGTTTTTCAATACAAAGATGAATTTTTGCGAAACAATTTGCAAGAAGAAACATCGATATTAGTAACTTACGTAAATGTAACCATTGCAGGAAATCAGTCATGTAGAAGTTGTTAAATAAGCTGAATTTTTATGCGAGCTCCGTAGAAAGCGTTACATGTAGGTCGAACGATAGGTAGTTTTTTCTCTGTGGGTCTATCGGGTTGAGATACAATATTGCATATCGTACTGAAATATATTTGCAAAATTCGGTATACGATAATGTAATACATGTTATATATCGATTCATATTGCTGTCATGTTTTCGTATTCTTTTGCTTTTACTTTTGCAGCGGAAAGAAAAAGGTAAAAATATATGTATAAAAGCGGATTACTGGCGGTTGTTTTAGGTTTTGTTTTTTCGATTCATGCATTGGGGATAACGGCTTCGGCAGGAAGTTTGATTACCGGAGAAGTCAGAGATAAGAAAAGTGGAGAGGCGATTATAGGGGCCACCGTACAAATAGAGAATAGTTCGGTAGCGACAGCTACCGATTTGGACGGAAAGTTTAGTTTGAAAAATATTCCCATAGGAAAGCAGACGATTGTTTGCCGATATTTATCCTATAAGACGGTTCGGGTTCCGGTGAACGTGAAGCAGGGAGAGTCTATCGCGGGTCTTGAAATTGAGATGGAGGAAGACGGGGTCGCCTTGAATGAAGTCGTGGTTTCTACCTATCGCAGGAACGATACGGAGATGTCTTTGTTGGAAGGAATGAAAGCGCAAGTACAGGTAGCGAGTGGTATATCTTCGCAACAGATTGCCAAAACACTCGATCGTGATGCATCGGAAGTGGTGAAACGAGTACCGGGTATATCGGTAATAGATGATCGGTTTGTTGTGGTACGTGGATTGTCGCAACGGTATAATAATGTGTGGATCAATGGGAACAGTTCTCCGAGCTTAGAATCTGATAGCCGAGCTTTCTCATTCGATATGTTGCCCAGCTCTCAAATCGAGAATATGATTATCTATAAGTCTCCGGCTCCCGAAATTCCGGCCGATTTTGCCGGTGGATTTATTCGTATCTCTACCAAGAGTTTACCTTTGCGTAACTCCATTCAGATTGGTTATACGACAGGATTCAATACCAATACTCAATTTGTAAAAACGCGTCTGAATCCCGGCAGTACTACCGATTGGTTGGGGTTCGATTTGAACAAGAGACCTTTGTCGAATGGCATGCCTTCGCACATGGACGTTGCCGGTAGCGATCCGGCGGAAGTTACACGGCTTACACGCTCGTTTAATAACGATTGGCGGGTGAAAAGTTATTATCCGATTCCCGACCAACGTTTATCTCTGACGATTAATCGGCGGTTCGAAACCGAGGGCGGGACAGATATAGGTATGACTACCTATATCAATTATAGTAATACTTATAAAACGATACAGGATATCACGAATGCCCGTTTCGGTATTTATTCTTCGGATGCCGATAAGCCGGTGTATCTCAATGATTATGTCGATAACCAGTATTCCAACGATGTGCGATTGGGCGCAATGCACAATTGGGCTTTTGTATTTGACGGAAAAAATAAATTGGAATTCCGAAACCTGTTTAATATGTTGGGTAAAAACCGATTGACCGAACGCTCGGGAGAAAGAAATGTGAGCGGTTTGACCTATCGGGAAGAGACGGAGATGTTGTACCAATCGCGTCTGAGCTATTTGGGACAGCTGACCGGTAATCATTTTTTAGATGAGAAGAAGCTCCATTCTCTGGCGTGGAACATGGGATATAGTTATGCTTATAGAACCGAGCCCGACCGTCGGATAGTCGTTAATCAGGCGGGAATGAGCGATGGAGTAGACGTGTCGCAGTTAAAAGTAGGCAATGAGAGCATCAAACGTTATTTCCAATCTTTGTCCGACCATGTCTTTTCGGGTAGTGTGGACTACAAGGGAACAGTTCCTATGGGCGAGATACTCTCTACTGTGAAAGGCGGATTGATATCCGAGTATCGTACCCGTAATTATACGCCTCGCGAATTTATCTATCGGTACGAGAATCTCTCTCTTGAAGAACGTGCATCTTATCTGTATCTGCCTTATGAAGAAATGATGAGTGAGGATTGGCTGAGTGTCGATAAAGTCTTTATAGACGAGATTACCGATAAGAAAAATGCTTATGAGGCATACAACATATATGGAGCGGGATATGGCGCGATGGAATTGCCGATGGGTAAATTCAATGTTTATGCCGGTTTGAGGCTTGAATACAATCGGTTGAGAATGAAATGGGATAAATCTCAGTCGGCATCGCAAGTGTTGATGACGAGCCGCAATTATACCGATCTCGATTTATTGCCTTCGGTCAATGCCACGTACAATTTCGATGAGCGCAATTTGCTTCGTCTGGCCTATGGACGTTCTTTGAATCGGGCGGAGTTTCGAGAGGTTTCGCCGGCTGTATATTACGATTTCGATCTTTTTAATGAAATAGGCGGGAACGAGAATTTGAAGACGTGTAAGATAGACAACCTCGATTTCCGGTACGAGTTTTACCCGCAACGGGGAGAAGTCATCAGCTTAGGTATTTTCTACAAATACTTCAAGAACCCCATAGAATGGACCTTTATAGATATGGGAGGATCGCTGCGATATAATTATGAGAACGCACTTTCGGCACAGAGTTTCGGTGCGGAGGTTGAAATTCGCAAGTCTCTCGACTTCTTAGGAATGAGAGGATTAAGCCTTTTACTCAATGCTACTTTGATAAAGAGTAGAGTACGTTTCGACGAATCGGGTATTGTTAAAACCGAAGACAGGGAAATGCAAGGGCAATCGCCTTATATCGTCAATGCCGGACTTTATTATCAGAATGAAAGGTGGGGGTTGATGTCGTCGTTGCTTTACAATCGTTTGGGAAAGCGTATCATCGGCATCGGAAAGTCCAACAGTACTACGCACGATGTGAGCGTGAATATCCCCGATACCTATGAACTGCCGCGTAATAGTCTCGATTTCACGGTGTCTAAGAAGTTCGGTAAGCTCGTCGAGTTGAAAGCCGGAGTGAAAGATATCATCGGTGAAAAAGTGGTATATAAGCAGTATCCGCAATTTTATGATGCCGAAGGAAAGTTACAGAAACGCGAACAGACTACGAAGTCGTATAAACCGGGACGTTCGGTGAGCGTAGGTATCACATTCAGTTTTTAATCCTTTTCTATAATACTAATCAAACAGAAAAATCAAATGAAAAAACGATTCAAAACAATTGCTTTTGTATGCTTGGCGACAATGGCGGTAGTAAGTTGTGATGAGAACAATGACAATCCCATTCCGAGTGGAGAGACTTTCGATTTGGGAGACGGTTCGAATGCTTACGAGATTTCGTCCAATATGACTTTGACCTATCCGAACACCTATAATTTGAAAGGGTTCGTTTATGTTACCGAAGGGGCTACACTCACTATCGAGCCGGGTGTAGTTATCAAAGGAGAGAAAGAGTCTAAGGCTACGTTGGTTGTGGAGCGCGGAGGCAAACTCATTGCCGAGGGTACGAGCGAACGCCCCATTGTATTTACATCGGCACAGGCTCCGGGCAAACGTAAACCCGGTGACTGGGGCGGTATTATCCTTTTGGGTAAAGCCAAAAACAACATGGGAGAGCAGACTATCGAAGGCGGTGTCAGAAGTAAACATGGAGGTAACGACGATACCGATAACTCTGGTGTATTGAAATATGTGCGTTGCGAATTTGCCGGTATCGAATATTCGACTGATAATGAAATCAATGCCATTACGTTTGGTTCGGTGGGTAGCGGAACGACAGTCGATTATGTACAAGTTTCTTACTCGGGAGACGATTCTTACGAATGGTTCGGCGGTTCGGTAAATTGTAAACACTTGGTAGCGTTGGGAACTTGGGACGATGACTTCGATACGGATAACGGATTTTCTGGTAAATTGCAGTTTTTGGCTGCTTTGCGGAATCCGAAGATTGGGGATAAATCGGCATCCAACGGCTTCGAATCCGATAATTGTGCCGACGCTGCGACCGTTGAACCTTATACTTCCTGCGTGTTTGCAAACGTATCGATGTTCGGTCCGGTACTTGATCCGACGAATTACACTAATGAGGCTGGCGTAAATGGAAGTCTTACTGATGCTCGTTTTCAGGCTGCCATGCATTTACGCCGCAATACACAGTTGAGAGTGTTTAATTCTGTATTTGCCGGATTCCCCATTGGATTAATCATTGAGAATGACAAAAATTCAAAGACCCAGACTCATGCCACCGAGGGGAAATTGGTCGTTTCGAATTGTGTGTTCGCCGGTATGGTTAAGAACTATCAAGATGCACAATATTGGGCGAATGGTACACAGTTCGATCCTTCGGATAACGGAGCTTTTGCAGATAGCTATTTCAATAGAGAAGGAGGCAAGAATATCGCTTATACGGCTATTGACGATTTGAAACTGCAAGGAGACCCTCAGAATTTGACATCGTTCTGCATGGTTCCTTCTCAGGACAGTCCGTTAGTAAGTCAGTCTGCCGATTGGAGCCATTCTCTGGTTTCTTCCGGTTTTGAACAAGTGGCCTATATAGGTGCGTTCGGACCCACAGAGACCGCTGCTAATAATTGGACGACCGGTTGGACAAATATGGATCCGCAGAATACGGTCTATTGATAAAAGATTATCGATCTAATACTATTATGAGGATATTCCCGTTTATAAGGAGTATCCTCTTTTATTAATCATATATATTTATTTTTATGAATCAGGCTCGGTTTCGTATAGTTTCACCCCCATTTTTTTGATTTGTGTTTTAATGTCCAGCGGCATATTGTTGTCGGTGACGATTGCACTCAATTTAGAAACGGGGGCGATAAAGGCAAAACTTTTTTTATTGACTTTTGATGAATCGAAAACGGCGATAGTTTCTTTTACCATTGTAATCATCGTTTGATTGATATTTGCTTCTTCTATGTTGGGAGTAGAAACTCCTCGTTCCAAATTAAAACTGTCCACACCCAGAAATAATTTGTCGCAATAAAATATTTTGAGCGTGTTCTCGGCTATGGGACCGACCGTAGAGAGACTTGAATCTCTTAAATGACCGCCCAGTAAAATGACATTGAACCGTTTGTATTTACTTAATTCTATGGCTATGTCTATGGCATTTGTAATGATGGTTAATTGTTTGAACGAGTGCAGGTTTTTAGCAATTTCCATCGTTGTACTGCCCGAATCGAGAATGATGGTTTCGTTTTCTTGTATCAGTGTAGCCGCCATGCGCCCGATACTTCGTTTTTCTCGATAATGAAATCTTTTTTTCTCAGTCGTAGCTTGTTCTTCTGCAATGTTTAATTTCGGTAAACGTATTGCTCCCCTCTGACTCGTATCAATAAATTCCTGTTTTCAAGCTCTTCTAAATCTTTTCTGATAGTAACTTCCGATATATTAAACATTTGGCTAAGGGAAGATACCAATATTTTGGGTCTGCTTTTTAGAAGTTGTAGGATTTGCGCTCGGCGCTCTTTGGCTGAATAGTATGTTTCCATTGTTGCGTAGTTTAATGATAAGGTTCTGGGATAAAAATGTTTCGAATCGAAAGTGTTTATGTTTAATTTTAAACTTATACCAAATTATTTTATTACTAAGGTAGATTATTTTTTTATAATACACCATAATTTAATAAATATTATATCGATAAATCCTTATTTTGTAATATATTTTAACAATCGAAACATTTCGAAATATTTTTATTGTTATATAAATCGTTGATAATCTTTTGTTTATATGCTTTTATAAAGTGTTGTTTAGATATTTATTGGTATAATATTTCGATTCGAAATGTGTAGTTCTCTATATTTGTAATAGAGAAATAGGACAAAAGAGTGATAATAGAGTTTTCAATTTATTTTAACACAGTACTTTATGAATTCAAGCGATCATAAAACGGCTACATATTGTGAAATTATGCAGCAACCCGATGTTTGGTTGAAGGCATATGATTTGGTTTGCAGAAATGAGGCCGCGATACAAACTTTCATTTCGAACAACCATATAGGAAAGGATACCGAAATTATCTTGGCGGGTGCTGGAACGTCGGCCTTTATTGGAAATGCATTGGCCGGGATTTTTGTGGAAAAAGGCTATTCTCAATGTCGAGCCGTAGCGACTACCGATATTATTACTTATCCCGAAAGTTGTTTGCCTACCGGAAAACCTGTCGTCCTCATTTCTTTTGCCCGTTCGGGAAACAGTCCTGAGAGTTTGGCGGCCGTACATATTGCCGATAAATATTGTAAGAAAGTATTTCATATTATCATAACCTGTAATGAAACGGGCGATTTAGCGAGAGAAAGTTCTCGGGATAATGTGTTGCTGGTGTTACTTCCACCGGAAACAAACGACAAAGGATTGGCTATGACCAGCAGTTTTACGACTATGGCATTGGTCTCTATTTTGATTTTCAATATAGAGCAGTTGCCGGAGCAAAAAAGTAAAATAGAGGCGATAGTAACTTTTGCACGGGATATTTTGAAGAACGGTGAAAAATCGCTTTCCGAGATTGCTGCGCGAAAATTCGGTAGGGCTGTATTTTTAGGCTCCGGCGCATTGAAGGGAATAGCGGAAGAGTGTCATTTGAAATTACAAGAGCTGACCGATGGATTGGTCGTTTGCAAGTTCGATTCGTTTCTTGGATTCCGTCATGGTCCCAAAGCTGTGATCAATAAAGATACCGTGCTCGTATATCTTTGTTCAGATGATGAAAAAGTGTTTCATTACGAGCGTGATCTGATACGCCAAATTAACGAAAATAATAAAGTCGTAGCTCAAATAGCGGTCTCGCCTTCGGGGATAGTCATACCGGGGGTGAATCTCGATTGTGTCGTTGCAGCGACAAATCCCGGGGAATTGCAAAAAAATGAATATGCCTGTATCCCTTATGTTTTGGTGGGGCAATTGTTAGGCTATTTCAAATCGGAGAATTTGGGATTGAATCCCGATGAACCTTCGGTTTCGGGAAATATATCCCGTGTAGTGGAAGGTGTGAAAATCTATGACCTTTAAATCGAACGACATGAAAACGACACAACCGAAAACTGAATATATCCTGAGGAGGATTGCCGAACTGAAAGAAACGCAACATATATCCCGCACGTTGTTGGCCGTGTGCCCCAATTCGATGGCGGTCATTAAGGCGGCATTCCGTTCGGCTAAACGAAATAATGCGCCTATAAAATTTGCGGCGACACTTAATCAAGTCGATTGCGACGGAGGATATACCGGAATGACTCAGTCGGTTTTTACCGATGTATTGCGTATGGAGTCTCAGGCAGTCGATTACACGGGGCCTTATATCGTGGCCGTGGATCACGGAGGACCGTGGTTGAAAGATGTACAGTCCGTCGAGAAATGGGATACCGATAGAGCTATGGCTGCGGTTAAGAAATCGTTCGAAGCTGCGGTTGCTGCCGGTTACGATTTGATACATGTCGATCCGACTGTCGATATTCATGTTCCCAAAGGGGAAATCATAGATATACATCTGGTAGCTAAACGTACGGTGGAGCTGATCGAACATACCGAAACATTCCGACGGTCTAACGGTTTTCCCCCGGTTTCGTATGAAGTGGGGACGGAAGAAGTTCATGGAGGTTTGGCCGATGAGAGTGTGTTCGATACGTTTATCGTCGAGTTGAAAGCCGGATTGAAGGCTTGCGGTTTGGACGATGTATGGCCCTGCTTCATTGTCGGTAAAGTGGGAACCGATTTGCATACGGTTACTTTCGATAAGGAGGTAGCGCGTAAATTGACCGCTAAGGTGGCGAAGTTCGGGAGCTACATCAAGGGGCACTATACCGACGGGGTTTTGAATCCCGAAGATTATCCGTCGTGTGGAATGGGAGCTGCCAATGTAGGGCCTGAGTTTACAATCAGTGAATATGATGCGTTGATGGAACTCGAAGGAATAGAGAAGCGACTTCATGCGGAGGGAAGAGTCGCTGTTTGTTCCGATATGAAAAATGTGCTTTGGAAACTTGTCGATGAATCGAATCGTTGGCGCAAATGGTTGCTCGAATCGGAAAAAGGCCATCATTTCAATGAGCTTTCCGAGGAGAGGAAATTATGGTTAGTGCGGACAAGTTGTCGTTATATCTGGCAAAAACCGGAGGCGATAGTCGCTCGCAATCAACTTTATGAAAACTTGAATCGGAGTGGTTATGAGTCCGAAGATATTGTTTTGATGCGCATCGAACACGATATGGATAAGTATTTCAATGCGTTCAATTTGGTAAACCTTAATGATTATCTGCTATGAAACCGTACGATATTTTGGCTATCGGGGAGTTGAATGTCGATTTGATTCTGAATAATATCGACGGAGAGCCCGAAGTGGGGAAAGAGAAATTTGCCGGGGATATGATTCTTACGTTGGGAAGCTCGACTGCTATTTTTGCCGCCAATGCCGCAGCGTTGGGCGCAAAAGTGGGCTTTGTGGGAATGATAGGGCAAGACACTCTCGGTAATCTGATAAGAGAGAGCCTCGAAGCCAAAGGAGTGGACACCTCCATGTTGATAGAAACCGATGAACACTCTTCGGGGGCGACGATTGTACTGAATTATGGCGAAGACCGTGCTATGGTAACTTATCAGGGTGCGATGGCGGTCATGTCGTTTGCCGATATAGACAAATCGGTATTTGAGAAATGTCGTCATATCCATATATCTTCCATATTCCTACAACCGGCGTTAAAAGCCGATTTGGAAAAGATACTCGATTACGCTCGTGTACAAGGCGTGACGACTTCGCTCGATACGCAATGGGACCCGACAGAAATCTGGGATTTCGATTATACCCGCATTTTACCGTTGGTTTCGGTGTTTTTGCCGAATGAAAAAGAGCTCATGTTATTGACTTCTTCCGAAACGATCGATGAAGCTGTCGGGAAAATAAAACCTTATGTCAATACAGCGATTATAAAAATGGGGAGTAAAGGATCTCTGTTGGTTCGTCGGGGAGAAGAACCGGCATTTCTGCCTTCGTTCTTGAATACGGAAGTCGTGGATGCAATCGGCGCCGGCGATAGTTTCAATGCCGGGTGTATTTCGCGATTTGTCAAAGGCGAGACTTTGGAAGATTGTCAGCGATTCGGGAATCTCACAGGCGCCATCAACACGACTGCGGCAGGAGGAACGGGAGCTTTTGCCGATAAAAAGACCATCGAGGAGATAGCACGGAATAGGTTTAATCAGCACATCACATTATAACAGAATATGAAAGTTCAGGAAAAACTTAAACAGTTTCAGCTTGAAAGGAAAGCCATTCTGGCGACCAATTTTTACAACTACGAGACCTTGAAAGGCATACTCGAAGCCGCATCGCGAGTGCAGGCGCTTGTTATGTTACAATTGACGAAGAGCTCGATCGATTATATGGGATTGAAGCGGGCGGTTGTATTGGCGCGTCAGGGACTCGAAGACTACCGGCTTGACGGTTGCATACACTTGGATCACGGAGGTTCTGTCGAGTTGGTGCAACGTTGCCTCGATGCCGGATTCGAGTCGGTAATGATCGATGCCAGCGAAAAGAGTATGGAGGAGAATATCGAAACGACTTGTAAGGTCGTAGAGATGGCTCGACCGTACGGGGCTAATGTGGAGGCCGAATTGGGCTATGTGCCTAAGTTGGGACAAATGCAAGATTCGTCCGGTTTTACGACTGTGGAAGATGCCGTTCGTTTCGTCCGGGCTACACAGGTAGATGCTTTGGCTGTGGCTATTGGGTCGGCTCATGGATTTTATAAATCGACACCTCGTCTCGATATCGACCGTTTGGCCGAGATACATGCCGCAACCGATGTGGTTTTGGTTTTGCATGGGAGTTCGGGTATTCCTCACGATATGGTTCGGGAGGCTATTCGCAACGGTATAGCCAAAGTCAATTTGGCGACAGAGATAAAAGACACGTTTATGCGGGCATTGAAACAAACCTTGCAGAATAGCGATGAAATCGATTTGCGAAAAGTATTCCCTAAGGCGACCGATTCTGTGGTAGAACTATTGTGCGATAAATATAAAATGGTGGGAAGCGCCACCGAATGACAATAAGAATTATTACGAACTTAATCTTGGTATATGAAACACGGTTATCTGTTTTTAGTCGCTTTGCTTTTTGTTTCGACCGGGTATGGACAGGAGAATATACTGTTGGAAGAGTATATGCCGAAATCTATTTATAAAATACCCGAAACGAAGGTCGAGAAAGCGAAATATCCGGTTATCGATGCACACTCTCACGATTACCCTTCTTCACTCGAAGAGGTTGCTCAGTGGGTGAAAACTATGGATAGGAAAGGCATCGAGAAAACAGTTGTATTGACTGGGTATACCGGGGCTTCTTTCGATTCCATCGTAGAAGTTTATGCTCCTTATAAGGACCGGTTCGATTTGTGGTGTGGCCTCGACCTGTCGGATTACGGAAAGTCTTCGTTTGTAAAAACAGCCGTTGAGGAATTGAAGCGTTGCCACAAAATGGGAGCTAAGGGTGTCGGAGAGGTAACCGATAAAGGATTGGGCGTATATGTCGCATTTCAGACGAATATGGCCGAAGGAATCCATTTGAACGACCCTTTGATGTCGCCGATTTATGAAACTTGTGCAGAGTTGGGGATGCCATTGAATATCCATGTAGCAGAGCCTTATTGGATGTATCTGCCCGATGATAAATATAACGATGGGCTAATGAATGGGAAGAAATGGAAAATCGATATGTCCATACCCGGCATGCAATCCCACGAACAGTTGATTGCGCAATTTTCAGAGGCCGTTAAGAATCACCCGAACACGTTGTTTGTCGCCTGCCATTTCATCAATTGCAGTTATGATCTTTCTATCGTGGGGAGGTTACTCGACGAGTATTCCAATTTATATGTCGATATGTCGGCCCGTTTCGGAGAGACGGCAAGTATTCCTCGCTACATGAGGAAATTTTATACTCGTTATGCCGATCGCATTTTATATGGGACCGATAACGGTATGTCTGCCGAAATGTATGAAACGACATTTCGGATTCTCGAAACCGACGACGAACACTTTTATGTTCCCGATTATCACTATCACTGGTATTATTCGGGTTTTGACCTTCCCGATGAAGTCTTGCGAAAAATCTACCGGGAAAATTTTATTCGAATTATGAAATAATTTAAGAAAAGAAACCATGAAACACATCGATAAATACACGATTATTTCAATACTGTCCTCGTTTTTACTGTTTTCTTGCAGCGAAGGTCTCGAAATAAAAAGCGGTCCGATGATTCTGTCTGTGGATAAGGATATGCGCATGACGGTCGGGTTAACCGGAAATGATGCTCCTTTGACCGAAAAAAGCCAGACTGAATATATAGAGCTGGAAGAGGGGACGGTATCTGATTTTAAATTGAAACACCGGGATATTCGGGTGGCCGGGGATACTACTGTCTATACGTTGATTGGAGAGGCTTCGATGCCTTTCGGCGGTACTATCAAGAAAATACAAACGATTAGTGTGGATCGTCGTTTCCCCGGTATGGCCGTTACCGAAGTAAAATATGTGAATGAATCGTCTCGCGATTTACATGTAGTGAAGTGGGTAAACCATGCGTTCCGGGTGATCGATAACGAAGATACTCCGGCGTTCTGGTCTTTTCAAGGTCAGTCTACCATAGAACGAGCCGATTGGATTCTCCCAGTCGATTCTACCTTTTATCAACGTAACTATATGGGAATGAACGATTCGGATTACGGTGGAGGTATTCCTGTAACTTGTTTGTGGCGTAGAGATCAAGGCATTGCCGTGGGACATGTAGAACTTTCTCCCCGGTTGGTCTCGCTTCCGGTGAAGAAATCGAAATACGATAACTATGCAGAGGTTGCGGTCGAAAGTGCGGAAGAATCGGTCGTGGCATTTACACAGGGCGATACGATTTCTACGGTGCGGACATTCGTATCGGTATATGAAGGAGATTGCTTTGCTCCGCTTCGACAGTTTTCAGAATATATGCAGGCTTCCGGGTTGGTAATGCCCGAATCGGAACCGGCCGCATTCGAGCCCATGTGGTGTGCGTGGGGATATGAACGAGAAGCCACTTTTGCCGAAATCTTAGGGACTTTGCCTAAGGTGAAAGAATTGGGCATCAAATGGGCGACTGTCGATGACGGTTACCAAATTGCCGAAGGAGACTGGGAGCTCGATACCAAACGTTTCCCCGGTGGCGATAGGGATATGGTCGATTTGGTGAAAAAGATGAAGGCCTATGGTTTGAAAGTTCAACTTTGGTGGGCTCCGCTGGCTGCCGATCCGGGTACGAAAGTGCTGAAAGAAAATCCCGATTTTATTACGCTTTCCAAGCAACAGACCCCGCATTATATTACTTGGTGGGACAGTTATTACCTTTCCCCTGTCGATTCGGGCGTGGTGTCGTATAGTCGAGATCTGGTGGATCGATTTATGAAAAAATACGACTTCGACGGATTGAAACTCGATGGTCAGCATTTGAATAGCGTGCATCCCGATTATAATTGGAAGCATCACCCCGAATGTCCCCAATATTCTTATGAGCAGTTACCCGGATTCTTCAAGATGATATATGACGAATCCCGGTCAATCAATCCGCATGCGGTTATTCAAAACTGTCCCTGCGGCTGCTGTATGTCTTTTTATAATTTGCCTTATACCAACCAAACGGTAGCCTCCGACCCGACCAGTAGCTGGCAAGTACGTTTGAAAGGATATGTCTATAAAGCACTGGTTCCTCGAACGGCCTATTTCGGCGATCATGTCGAATTGAGCGATAATGGCGATGACTTTGCTTCGTCGTTCGGTATTGGAGCCGTATTGGGAACCAAATTTACTTGGCCCAAGAATAATCCTAAGGTAAAAGCCGATTATCGATTGACTCCTGAGAAGGAGGTTATCTGGAAGAAATGGTTCTCGCTGTATAACGAGAAGATGCTTTCGACAGGAGAATATGTAAATGGCTTGTATGATATAGGCTATTCTCGTCCCGAAGCTCATGTCATTCGTAAGGACGGCACGTTGTATTATGCTTTTTATGCTTCGTCGTTCGACGGTGATATCCTTGTGAAAGGTCTGGAAGAAGGTAAAAAGTATGAGCTGTATGATTACTTCAATGAAGTTTCGTTGGGTGAGGTTGAGGGGCCTGAGGCTCGATTGCATTGCAAGTTTGAGAGAGCGCTTTTGTTCCAAGCGAACGAGGTGAAAAAGTGAAAGTCCAGATTTCTCTATATAATTTTTTTAACAAACTAAAAATCTCGATCTATGAATCTATTACAGAAAGTAGAACGGAATCATGGAAAACACAGTATGAAATTTCGGTTTTGTACGCGATTTTTCGTCTCCTTGATTCTTGTGTGCGGATATTTGGGAGCAATGGCTCAGAATATACAAATATCCGGTGTTGTGAAAGATGTTGTTGGAGATCCGTTAATCGGTGTCAGTGTTCTTGTGAAAGGAGGAACAAAAGGAACCTCTACCGATTATAACGGCTTTTACACCATCTCGGCCCCAGCCGATGGAACGCTTGTTTTTTCATATGTGGGTATGGATACCCAAGAGGTGAAAATAGGCGGTTCGAAAAAATTAGATGTGACTATGACCGAAAATGGGAATTACATCGACGAAGTAGTCGTTATCGGTTATGGTACGGTAAAGAAACGTGATTTGACAGGATCTGTTTCTTCGGTGAAGAGCGAAGACTTGAGTCTTGCAGTAGCGCCTTCTGTTGCTCATGCCTTGCAAGGAAAAGCCGCCGGTTTGGTGATTTCCCAAAATAGTGCCCAACCGGGTGGCGGATTGAACATTCAGGTCCGTGGTTTAGGTACGGAGATAGGAGGTTCTTCTCCGTTATACGTGGTTGACGGATTCCCTATCGTAGAGCTTGACCAACCCAGTACGACGAATGAAAGAATGGATGCCGGAACGCAGAGCGTATTGAATTTTATCAATCCGGCCGATATCGAATCTATCGAGGTTCTGAAAGATGCTTCGGCTACGGCCATCTATGGTTCTCGTGCAGCTAACGGTGTGGTTTTAATTACGACCAAGCGAGGAAAGGAGGGCCGTACTGTTGTCTCTTATTCGGGTTCTTATTCTATTCAGCAATATACCGACAATTACGATGTCTATAATCTGAAAGAGTGGATGAACGCCATGAATACCGCAACTTGGGATTTGTGGATGTATGAGAATAATGTCTATCCCTATGGAGATCGTACCTTGCAGGAGGCTATCGATTCTCCTAAAAACGGTTTGGCCTATAAACTGTCGTTTACCGATAAACAGATTGCGGCAGCCGGTGAAGGAACCGACTGGCTCGACTTGATTACCCGTAACGGTAGCGTGCAACAACACAATGTAAGTGTACAAGGTGGAGGTAAGACTACCAACTTCATGATGTCATTGAACTATTATGATAATCGTGGTATTATTAAGAATTCGGGAATGAAACGCTATTCGGCAAAAATTAATGTGGACCAGGTTATCAATAAATATTTCAAAACCGGTGTCAATATTACGGCATCGCGTATTGATAACGACAATACTCAATTGGGGGCTGCTGAATATGAAAAATCGGGTATGATTCGGGCTGCCGTACAGATGAATCCGAATATTCCGGCACAAGATGAAGATGGTAATTATCCTGTCAATCCGCAGTTACCGACCCAGCCGAATCCGGCCTCATTGTTGTTGAATACGGATAAGGGATTGATGGATCGTATCTTGGCAAATGCGTATGTGACTTATGAGCCGATCAAAGATTTGGTGTTCAAGTTCAGTATGGGTATGGATAGGGCTCATCAAAGTCGTAAGACCTATATGCCAAAAGAAACGCTTCATGGAGGCCTTTCCGACGGTATCGCTACGATTAGTGAAAACGATAGCGAGAAATATCTGATCGAGACGACCGGTAGTTATATGAAAGAGTTCAATCGTAACCACCGTATTAATGCGGTAGTGGGTTGGTCGGCCGAGTTTAATAAGGACTATTATGTAAGCGCCGGTAACAATGGATTTATCACCGATGCATTTTTATGGAACAGTCTTCAATCTGGGGAAGGTACGAAACAAGTAGGTTCAGGTGGTAGTGAGAATAAGATTTATTCGGCGTTCACTCGTGTAGGATATACGTTCATGGATCGTTATTTGTTGACTGCGACTTTCCGTGCCGATGGAGCCAGTGTATTTGCCCGTAATCGCAAGTGGGGATATTTCCCTTCGGTAGCGTTGGCTTGGAATATGGCCGAAGAGCCATTTATGGAACCTGCCCGCTCGGTAGTATCAATGTTGAAGCCCCGTGTCAGCTATGGTACGGTGGGAAATGCCGGAGGTGTAGGCGATAACGCATTTGCAGCTTATTATGCACAGTTGGCATATAATAAACAGGATAATAGCCCGCAAACAGGTGTATTTTTAGGACGTTTGGAGAATCCCGATTTGAAATGGGAAACAACCAAAGAGTTCAACGTCGGTTTGGATTTTGCCCTGTTCGATGGACGCATTGGCGGTACGTTCGAATTTTTTGAACGTCGGATAACGGATTTGTTGACATTTAAGCCTTTAAATACGTACCACGATTTGACTTTGGTTGCTGCCAATATTGGTACAACGGGTGGTCGGGGATTTGAGTTTACCTTGAATACGAAAAATATCGTGACAAAAGATTTCTCTTGGTTCTCCGACATTACTTTCTCTCGTGTGAAGAACTGGTGGGTAGAGCATACGACCGATTGGAAACCTTCGGTGTATGAAGGAGACCATGATCCCATGAGGGCAATCTATTCTCGTAAGGCCATCGGTATTATGCAAGAGGGAGACGAGGCTCCGGCGGCACAACCCGATTTAAGACCGGGTCAGTTGATTATTGAGGACTTGAACGGTTATTTGCGTGACCCTGAGACTGGTGACCCCGTAGTTCGTAACGGACGTTTTGTTTTGACCGGAAAACCCGATGGGCAGATTGACGATGCCGATATGCGTTTGATAGGGACCGCTGATCCCGGGTTTACAATTGGTTTCAACAATACTTTCCGGTACAAAGGCTTCGACTTGAACTTCAATTTCTATGGTTCATTTGACCGTCGAATGATGGATCCCACCCGTATGGCTTATGGTGTTAATGCTTGGGGAATGGCACAGTATGGTTATAATGGCTTGCGAAGCCTTGACGACCGTTGGTTGCCAGATAAACCTTCGACAAAAAATCCCAGTTCTTTCTTTGCCGGTTCGACTTATGGATACGGAGACTGGTTCTATGAAGATGCTTGGTATATCCGCTTACAAAATATAACATTGGGTTATACTATTCCTTCTACGGTAACTACTCGTAAGGTTTTCCAGAATATGCGTTTCCATTTTGACGTGAACAACGTATGTGTTTTTACTCCTTACGGAGGTCTCGATCCTGAAACCGATTCTTATGCGGCTTCTTATCCCAATGCCCGAACGTTCACGTTCGGTGTAGATATTAAATTTTAGTAGACAACAATATAATACGGAATACAATGAAAAAGATTTTTCGAAAATTCACACTGTTGTTGCTGTTGGTTCCCTTCCTGAATAGTTGTGATTTGGATCCAATTAATTATAGCGATATAAATCCATCAATATTCCCTAAATCCGAAGAGGATTTACAATCGATGGTGCTTTCGTGTTATTATCCTCTGCGCGGTAGCTGGTGGGACGGTATCAATACGACTTCCGAAAGGGGGCAAATGTTTGTGAACGATGCTTGCACCGAAATTTTGGCAGGGAAATTTGGCGCTCAGAAGTATTGCCATGAGCTTTCTTTCAATACGGAAACTACCGATGTAACCTATTTTTATTATACTCGTGACGAACCTTACGGTTTTATCGGTAAGATAAGTCGTTGTACTACGGTAATGGATATGATAGAAAAGAGCGAATTATCTCGCGAGGAAAAAGATCGTTATATCGCCGAGGTACGTTGCGCTCGTGGGTATCTGTCATATATTTTGTACGATATGTTCGGTCCATTGGTGATTGCACCTATCGAGGTACTCGACAATCCTCTGAATGAAACTCCGCTCCCTCGTTTGTCTCGTGAGGTGATGGTTAAGTTTATCGAAGACGATTTGAAATTCGCTGCCGATAATTTGCCTTATCCGAGAGATACCGAGTATGGAAAATTCAGTAGAGGTTTGGCCAATATGTTGTTAATTCGTCTATATCTGCATGAAACTCCCGAGGATCAATCTTATTATAACAAGGTAGAGACTATTGCCCGAGAGATGATGACGGCTGATTATGGCTATGCGATGGTCGACGATTACCCGTCCTTGTTCGAATTAGCAGGACAGTCTAAATGCACGTCGGAATATATTTATGTCGTTCCTTGTGCTATCGATGGCCCCAGTCAGAACCAGTGGCACATGATGGCTATGCCGCCGGATATCGATGGTCTCGTTCAAGGTTGGGCAACGGTACAAAGCACGTGGTATTTTTATGATTCGTTCGAGCCTAACGATACGCGTAAAACCTATTTGATTCCTGAATATACGACAGGAGACGGCGTGATTCGTAATCGGGAAAATCCCGATCAATATCTCGACTTGGGGCCTCTTCCCCAAAAGTATGAGGTCGATCCTGCGGTTCCCGGTAGTGGCGGATATTCCGATTTGGATATAGTCGTATATCGTTATCCCGATGTATTGCTTTCGTTGGCCGAAGCTATCGTGATGAAACCGGGCGGTAGTGTGACGCAAGAGGCTGTCGACTTGATGAATGATGTTCGTGGCCGGGCTAAACTCGATGATAAAAAGTTATCCGATTTTCCCTCGAAAGAGTCATTTATCGATCAGTTGTTGATAGAAAGGGCTCATGAATTTTGGTGTGAAAGCGGTCAATACAGAGCCGATTTGATTCGCTTCGACAAACTGTTGGATAGGGTATTGGAATTGAATGCCGGCCAAGCCCCTTATGCTTCGAAATATAAATATGTCTATCCATTGCCTCCGTCGGTTATTGTCGATGGTAAAGGAAAGGTAATTCAAAATCCCGGATATACTATTTAAGAGATGGGGATCGGTGTCCCTCAAACGAGGGACACCGGTTTCTCTGACATGAACTCAATAATTAAATGAAAAAGCTATGAATATGATATTTAAATTATTCGGTGCCAGCGCATTGATGTTTTTGGGAGTGGCATGTACTTCTTGTGAAAAAGAAAAAGGAGAAAGCGGGAAACCGGATATACCTATGGAGCAGGTTTCTTATAAGGCTTCCAATGAAATAATAGTTAATCCCGAACGAGGTTTTTATAAAGCGACTTCTTGTGAAATGGGTGTTTCGGGAGCGTTGAGTGTATCTACGTTGAAAAATTATCGTGCGAATGGATATTCTTTGATATTCAGGTATTTCTATTTGAAAAATTTTAGAGATAAAGCCCTTACAGACGAAGCTCTTCAATTTTTCGATAAAGATATGGCGGCTATGCGGGAGGCCGGTGTAAAGTGTGTGTTACGTTTTGCTTATACTAGTTTGGAGACTGAGCCTGATGCACCGCTGTCTATTATTCAAACACATATCGACCAATTGAAACCCTATTTGGCAAAGAACGCCGATGTAATAGCCGTTTGGCAAGCGGGGTTTATAGGTTCTTGGGGAGAGTGGTATTATACGACCAATAACTTGAATACACCGTCGGCTCGTAAGGCTGTCCTCGATAAATTGCTTGAAGCATTGCCGGAGGGACGTGTTGTTCAAGTGCGCACGCCTCAATATAAGCAGGAATATCTCCGATTGAACGGGAAGCCTACCACGGCATTGACTGCGGCAAATGCTTATACCAATGGAATTGCAGCGCGTATTGGCCACCACAATGACTGTTTCATGGCCAGTGAGACCGATTATGGAACGTACCAAAATGTGACCGAAGATAAAAAATATTTAGGTCAGGAAGGCCTTTATTTGCCTATGGGTGGAGAGACTTGTCCTCCCGATGGGGTTTCTCCTGCCGATTGTAGTAAGGCTCAGGAAGAAATGCGTAACCTTCGTTGGTCTTATTTGAACAGCGATTATTATAAAGGCGTGAACGATCGTTGGATTGCTCAGGGCTGTATGGATAAAATTAAGCGGGAGATGGGATATCGTTTTGTCCTTACTTCGGGCGAATATACGACTAATGTGACTCCGGGTCATTTACTGAAAGTCGTTTTGCGGGTGAAAAATGAAGGATATGCCGCTCCGTTTAATCCTCGGGCGGTAGAGTTGGTTTTGAGAAATGTATCGGACCAGACTACTTATGTTTTGCCTCTCGATGTCGACCCTCGTAAATGGAAACCCGATATGGAAAGCACTATCGAAATAGAAGCCGGATTGCCGACCGATATGCCGATTGGAGATTATGATATTTATCTGAATTTGCCGGATCCTATGGAAACATTGAGGGATAATCCCGATTATTCGATACAATTGGCGAATGAAGGCGTTTGGGAAGCTGAAACCGGATATAACAGTCTTTTAATGAGAATTAATGTAACTTCTGATGAGAAGACCGATATCTATAATGGAGATTTAGTATTTACGAAAAAATGAGTGATTCGTAAATGAAGTGATATAATTTATTAACCAAAAAAATTACTGTGATGAAAAAAACAATGAAGTATTTTATGTTTTTACTGGTAAGTACAATGGTTGTATTTACTTCTTGTAAAGACGATGATGAACCTAATGGAGGCGGCGGTACTGCTGGGAACTCTGCTATTTCAGAACTGGCGGTAACTCCGAATGCCGATGTAAAATATGGCGATGAGGTGACTTTGACGGCTAAATTTGCCGATGAAAAAGGTTTGCGTCAATATATGATTTCGGTAAGTAATGCCAATGGGGCGTTTTATGAAACGACAAAAATGCTTACCGGAAAAACGTATGACATGAATGAAAAGATAGCTCTTCCGTTACCTAAAAATGCAGTGGCCGGGGATTTGACTATTTCGGTTACGGTGAAAAATTCCAGCAATGAGTTGAGTACGGAAGAGGTTGGCATTAAAGGTGTAACGCTTCCGACATTCGATGCTCTTTATCTGGCCTTAGATAACAATTTGGTCTATACGATGGAAAAGGACGGAAATGTATTTTCTGTGGAAGATTTTATTCCGGCCGGTGCTACGGGTAAGATTTATGCCAATAGCGACAAAACCGGTATGTCGTGGGGTATGGAAGGAGACGAGATTATAGCTCTTGGAAAAGACAATATCGTATTCGGTGGCGAGGAAGAAGCCTATTTCAAAATTTCGTTTAATGCAGTTAGTTTCGAATTGACTTTGGGTAATGCTCAAAATTGGTCGCCGATTAGCGAATCGCTTTATATCTTCGGTACGATTTCAGGTCACTGGGACGATAACGATGCTCCCGACAATGGTATTTGGATAGAACGTTCGAAAACGAAGATGCAGGGATATCAAAATGGTAATCGCAAATATTGGGCATGGACTCCGCCGTCGGACGGTACGGGTAGCGTAGAAACCGATATGTGGGGCGCTATCGTTGCCGGACAATTTTATTTCAAAGAGGGAGGAAAAGATAATTTCTTGACATTCGCCAATCGTCGATTGACTTTGGGAGCAGAGGACAAGGCTGCCAGCTTCTCGATTACTTTGGGCGGAGCTTTCTCGATGAAAGTGTTTAAAGAAGGCGAAGAATATACCAAAGTAGAGTTGAGCGACGGTACTCGCACATTGGCTTATACCAACGAAGGTATTTATATTAACGGAGCATTGGCTCCTTCTGCCATATCTTTCTGTGGCTCTTCGTTGGCGTTGATCGATGGAGAGTACTTCTCGTACGAGGGATTGGCTCAGTTGACGAAAGACCAAACCGTAACGGCCGAGGGAGTCGATTTGTCTATGGCTTATTGTGATCACGACGTGTTTACCGGGGCCGGTAATCCTACTTGGAAGATGATTGCCCCGACAGGCGAATACTTGATACGTCTTGATGCTTTCTCGGGAACGGTTTACGTCATGAATAACGTGGGTTATCCCGATGTAATTTATATGGACGGCTGGTGTTGGAATAGATTTATGGGTATTGAACGTGGCTCTTGGAGTGAAAAGACTCGTTTAACGTTGTATCGCACTTCGCCGACGGCGAATACCTATCAGGCGATAGCTACCGTTTTGCCGTGGGGTGGTGACGTTTCGTTCTGGGCAGTTCCTTATACGGCAGAGGAATATGGTAAATACTGTATTTCTGCGAAATATTTTGACGGGGTGACTCCTGCTGGCGATAGCGGTTTGCTTTTGCCTGTTCCGACAGAAGAAACTTACTATAAAATAGTTGTCGATTTGAAAGACGGGTTTACTGTCGACAAAGAAAATCTGGACGGTGAGTATTACACGATTGTTCCGGCAAACGGTAAGAAATTTACGGTCACATTTACTCCTACAACATTATAATTACATAGCTTTTTCATTCTTTTATTGCGGAGCGGCAATCCCGCCGCTCCGCTTTTATTTTCTTAAATTCGATATATCATGATGAAAAAAATTATACATCTCTTTTTCCCGGTTATTATGCTTTCTCTTTTTTCTTGTCACGATACAGAAGCGAAACATGAAATGGAAGAACCGGATTTCGACGGCTTCGTAAAGATATCGTTGCAGTCGCAAATTACAGGAGTACAACCGATGACGGGTATCGTTTTGTGGGCAGATAACGCCAAGCGGAATACCGATGCCATCAGCCTTGAATATTCGTATATGCAATATAAGGATATAGTGAAAGAAAAAGGCGTGTATGACTGGACTCCTCTCGAACAAATTCTCGATGCTGTCGCATCCCGAAAGCATCAAGCCATTATCCGATTTTGGTATACCTATCCGGGATATGAAAGCGCTGTGCCTCAATATATCCGCGAGTTGCCCGATTATGAAGAAACCGTGGCGTTGAGTGAGGGAAAACGGACCGGATTTCCCGACTGGCGGCATCCCGAGTTACAACGGTTCCACAAAGAGTTTTATCAGAAGTTTGCAGAACGGTATGACAATGATCCGCGTTTGGCATTCCTTCAAACCGGTTTCGGCTTATGGGCTGAGTACCATATATACGATGGGCCGAGAATTATGGGACAGACATTCCCCTCCAAAGAATTTCAAGCCGAGTTTTTCAGGTTTATGAGCGAAACATTCAAGAGTACACCGTGGAGCGTTTCTATCGATGCCGCAAGTTCGGAATATACTCCTTTGGAAGCCGATGCTTCATTGAGAAATCTAAAATTCGGTGTGTTCGACGACTCGTTTATGCACGAGACGCACGACGAGTATAACGGCAAAAATTGGAAGATTTTGGGAGAAAAACGATATCAGACTTCGCCCGCAGGAGGTGAGTTCGGTTATTATACGAAATATGATCAGGAACATGTATTGGATTATCCCGACGGTATACATGGCCGGAATTTCGAAGGTGAGTCCAAACGGTTTCACATAACTTATATGATCGGGAATAACCAGCCTTCGTACCAGACAATGAATAGAATCAAACAAGCGAGTATGCTGTGCGGCTATCGTTATGAAATAACAGATGTGAGAGTGAAAGAGGACTCTACTTGTGTACAGATAAAGAATTCGGGAGTGGCTCCCATTTATTACGATGCCTACGTCGCAGTCAATGGAGTTCGTTCCGAGTCCAGCTTGAAAGACTTACAGCCGGGTCAGAGCCGTTGGGTAGGGATACCGGCCGGTAGTACCGGTATGGAGATAACCATAGAATGCGATCGTTTGGTAAGCGGCCAAAAAATCGAATTTGACGCCGATGTAAAAGGCGAATAATGAGGGTGAATGCCGGATAATGGCAATAACCGTTTATGCTTGCCGAGAGTTATACTTACTATTAATCCTTAATTTAATCCAAATGAAAAAGTTTTTATTGTTATCATTATTTTTGTCAGCTCTGTATGTGAGGGCGGCGGTTGTTCCGGTTTCGGGAACGGAAACTATTGCCGACGCTGTCTCTTCGGCAGTGGTAGGCGATATCATCGAGTTGTCCGAAGCTGTTACCTATGTAGGAAATGTCACGATAGATAAGTCCCTTACTCTACGTGCTGCCGAGGGGTTGGAGTCGGCTCCGATCATTCAAGGAAAGCTTTCGATAAAAGACGGGGCTACCATTCGGGGAATCGTTTTTGATGGAGCCTCCGAAGTTGCCGATGCGATTCGAATCGATAATACGGTCACCGGAGCTCCGGTGGTTATATCCGGTTGTACGGTACGTAATTATACCAATCGTTTTGTCTATGTTTCTTTGTCCGGTAAAATAGAATCGTTGACGATCGACGATTGTATGTTTATAGGGGCGGACAACAGTACGACAAACAAAGCGATTTATGCTTCTAGCGCTCATACGCAGGTCGAAACTCTTTCCGTTACTAATTCTACATTCCTTAATTTTAATACAGGGAGCAATTATTTCTTCCGTATAAATTGTGGCGAAGAACTAGTCTTGATGCCGGTTGTATTGATCGACCATTGTACTTTCTATAACTGCTATGACCGTCGTGGCGTATATCTGTATAATGCAGGCCGTTCGACGATAAAAAATTGTATTTCGGCATTTTCGGAAAGAAGAGACGATACCAAGAGCTTTACGGCCTACGGAGATGAAAGCATTGTAAAGAACGTTATCTCCTATAACGTGGATTTGTATGGAAGTGCACCGAAAGAGAATATTATATCCAAGAATCCTCTGTTTGTAGATGCAGAGAATGGAAACTTCCAACTGTACAAAGATTCTCCGGCTGTGGGAGCCGGTGATGACGGTAGCGATTTGGGCGACCCGCGCTGGGGCGTTTCTACTGAAAACGCACCGGTAGGCGAATTGCCTTATGAGTGTTTCAAAAAACCATACAGTATGTCCCCGACAACCCATTCGGTGCGTATTCTTTGGCAGACGTTGGATGCTAATCCGTCTGGTACGGTTTATTATGGGAAAACACCCGATTTAGGACAAAAGGTCACAGCCGAGACTGGTTGGAATGTGGACGGCGAGGGATTTGTGCACGTCATCGAATTGACGGGACTCGAACCTTTTACAGAATATTATTATCAGGTGGGGGACGAAAGTCGTCGTTATGAAACGATTTGTACGGCGAAAACAGCCCCAGAGAAAGGAACCGATTTCCGTTTGGTCGCGTTCAGCGATGTACATGATAACGATGAAAAGATTTGGCAGAACTCGGCTCCGATTATGTTGGGTGTCGATCCCGATATGTGGATTACTATCGGCGATTTGGTAAATAAAGGCGATATGCGCACTTGGAACTCGGCATTTTTTATTCCCGGAGAATCCATGCTTACAGCGAAGACTCTTACTTCCGTTATCGGTAATCATGAAACGATGGATAAATCCGATGAAAACGGCCCTACTACTTATTACGATTATTTTTCTGTCCCATCTCATGGATATATCGATACCGATGAACGGATAGACCCGAGAGGAGAGTCCTATTTCGCTATGGACTACGGCGATGTGAAAATTATCGGTTGTAACTGGAATGAAGGTAAAGACGATCCTTCGTTTGCCACTGGTTCGAAACAGTTGACTTGGTTGGACGAGCAATTAACGAATGCCGATTCGAAATGGATATTTATTTTTGCGCATGTCAATGTCTATTCAACCAGTTATCATGGGCAGTGGTCGGCCAGCCAAAAGGAATATATAGCGCCGTTGTTGGAGAAACACGCATTGGCGGGTAAGCATATTCTTGTCTTTGGTGGTGACGAACATAATTTCGAGCATCTGTATAAAGCGGGCGTGCACTATCTTCGTCCGGGTGCGATGAACGGGAGCAACCGGGATCAATATAACATGGTGGATAAACCGTATAGTTTGATGTTTAATAAGATTGCCGGATTCTCTACGATCGATGTGTCGGAGAGTGGTGAAAAGGTCAAATTGATTGCTCGCGACAGAGACGGGAATGAATTTTATTCGTATGAATTTACTCGTTCGGGAGGCTTAAAGCCGAGTTTATATATTACGGAACCGAACGGAAATAACGACCCGGTGACCGATAGTTTTAAAATCAAATGGACCTGTTTCGATCCTCAGGGTACGGCAAAAATCAATTTGTATTATTCTTTGGACAGTATTAACGGAACTTCTATTGTAACAGGGTTATCCAGCGATATACAGGCAATAGACTCGTACGATTGGAATGTACGCAATTTACAACCGAAAGGAGATTATTGGATTTATGGAACTATCGACGATGGAGTGAATGCTCCCGTAAGGGCTTATGCCAAAGGTAAGGTGTCGGTTGTATGGGATACTACGCCTCCTCCTGCACCGAGTGAATTTACAGGAAATTTTGTCGATGGGAGAATTACGCTTTCTTGGAAAAATCCGGTTTATGAAATACCGGTGAATATCACGGTGGACGATTTCGAAAATGGAATAACTTCGGTCGAAGGTGTAGGCGATAGCGGTGGTAGCGGATCTCTTGAAGAGGTAGACGGTTATGAGGGAAAGGCTCTTCAAATGACTTATGATATCGACAAGGCATGGGGTGAATATGCGGCGGTTCTCGCTTTTGAAAAGGCACGAGATTTTTCTGATTCTCCTTATTTGGAGTTTTGGTATAAGGGAGATGGGTCGAGCCGGACATTGCGTCTTATTGTAAAAGAAGATAACGACTTGGACGGTAATGCCGATGACTGGTGGTATAACGAAACGTTACCGTTGAATTCGACCGAATGGAAAAAAGCGAAAATAGATATTCGCACTTTCCAAGCGTTCGATTGGCATCCGAATACGAGTAAGAAATGTGATGCTTTGCGAGTGATCTCGTTGGATTTCGTCGTTCCCAGTAGTGCACCGTGCAGCGGTGGAGTGTTGGCTCTCGACGATATTGCTATGACAGGACTTATTAACCCGGCTCCCGATTTTGAGGCGACGACTATTGTCCGCCGTAATGACCGGTTCGCTGCTGATGAAACGGACGGCGAGGTTGTTTATGATGGAGAGGGCGAGTGCTATACGGATTCCGAGTTAGAAAAAGCGACTTACTATTATGCTGCTTTTTCGCACGATGATTTGAAAAATTATTCGGCATTTACCGAGGCGGCTACTTGGAAATATACGGTGACGACGGGTGTTGACGGTAATAAGAGAGTAGATTTTACGGTTGCTCCCAATCCAGTTCGCGAGTATGTAACCGTAATTTTTCCCGGAGATAGCGTATCGGAACTCTCGGTCATAAATTCACAAGGGGAAATTGTTATGAGAGAAAAACTTAAAGAATCGGTTACTTCTTTGCCTGTTGAGGGGTTGTCCCCCGGAATTTATTTGGTTTCCGTGAAATCGTCGGGGCAGATATATAATCGGAAAATTATCGTGGAGTAGTGTTAATAAGAAATGAAGTCCGGCAGAAAAATCGAGAATCGGTTTCTGCCGGACTTTTTTATTTTGAATGACGTAATGAAGTTTTTTCCAACTTTTAAATCGTTATAATGATAGTCTGGTTAGAGATGTAATTACGAAAATCAACGGTATAGACCGAAGTTGGGGTCTTCATTACAATAGTTTATACGCTGTTGAATCCACACTTTGAGCTTATCGAAGTTTTCTCGGAAGTCGAAAGAGCTTTCGCTTAATCTCCAATCCACGCTGTAATCGGCAGGCCAAAGCACTCCGTTCTCTTTGGCCGAAGGTTCTATGAGGGTAGCGTATTCTTCCATATAGGCTTTCAATTCGGGATAACCATCTTTGACAAAAGCATTCCACTTTTGTTGATATAGCGTGCGTATCTCTTCATTGCTCAGCAAGGCTTTGATGAAAGTGTAGCCGCCACAGTCTCCGTTGTTGTCGACCATAGGAGTATTGGCAGGAGCACCTTCTCTTCCGTCGAATGTAAATGCCCAGTCGAAGTCCCATACCGGGCCGAATTTGTAGACTCCATCGAGTGAATCTTTATAAAGTTTGAAACTCTTGGGATGCCTCATTTCATGATTGGAAGATAGAGAATTGACCATGAAGAAATTAACGACCGATTCAATGTCGATATATTCTTTTAAACTACCTGTCGAGGGAGTTGTCATCACGGCGGTGAGCATGGCTGAGAAATCGTTCTTCCATGTATCGAAATATTCATCGGCCGTGAGTCCGAGGGCAGGAGCTATTTCGGTCAGATCCGGGTCGGAAATCATTACGGGTAGGGTTCGGGTGTTGTTATACCCGTTTTGAACTGCGGTATGAGAATAGAGATCGTAAGAGAATTTGTAATCTTCGTCGTAGTTCGAGTCTATTTCGAATAACATTCCTTTTTCTTCATCGATATCGACACTGCCACTGCCGATTCCTGTTTTTTCGGTGAGCATATACTGGCCTTTGCAGAGGCCGTTGAAATAAACTTTTACCGGTACACAATGGTTCGCAAAAGGCATTTCGAGGTAATTGGCAAGCCAAAGAGCTACGGTATTGCGCATAAGAGAGCAGTCGATGTAGTTGGCTATCAACGCGAATGATTTTGCTTTCTTCATGCCGCAGACCGCTGTTTTCTTATCCATTTTGAAACGATAGGGTTTCTTTTTCATATTCCACGTGGAGTTACCTCGACCGCGAAATATAACTTCTTGTTCGGGCAGGTCGTCGTACATTCCGTTCCCGTCCATGCGCAGTATGGCCGGATGTTCGTCACTCTTGCTGCCGGTAAGTTCCGTCCAATCGGGGTGATCGGTTAGATTCACGTGAAATTCGGGAATCCCTGTGGAACGGACTACAACACTGTCGATAGCCTCTATATCGATAGTGGTCGTATTACCTTTGGCATCGGTTACTTGCATTTTGTCGTAACCCGAGGAGGGTGATCCTTGATAGGTTATTTCTTGTACGTTGTTGAACGTATTGAATTGTTTATCGTTACGGAACACATGGAAATGTTCGTGTTGAGCCATTGCAGAACCGCTTATGAGAACGGCTGCGGTGAGAAGTAGAATTTTTTTCATTTTGCAACCGCTATTTTAAGTGTGTTTTTATTATAAGTCAATACATATATGCCTTTGGGCAGTTCGGAAATAGAGAGCTCGTAATCGCCCTCGGCACGACTACTTTTAACTATTCGTCCGTCGATGGAACAAAGAGAGACGGTGGATCCCTCGGGTAAGTTACTGAGAATGATTCTGTCGGAGTTGAGTATGCAATTTGTTCCGCTTGCGGTCGGCGATTCTATTCCGGTCCACACGTCATCGCTGCCTGCACTTGTAGAGAATGTCCAGTTTTTTATGTCGATGACAGGCAGGACTATGTCACCTTTGGTGCAAGTGATTACTAGATTTCCTTCGGCGACCGTTGTTTTCATATCGTCTTCGATGGTTACTTTCATTTCGGAGCCATCTGATTGGTTGACGATAATGCTCTTGTAGGAGGTTGCCGGAAGTGGCTGGGGAATTGTGGCAAAAAGACCCCAAAGAAGAGGTATTACAATCTTTTTCATGGTAAATTAAATTTGTTTAATAAATTTATGGTTACAAAGCTACATGTTTTAATTATGTTAATCAAGAGTTTTTTTGAATTTATATTCAAAAAATAATTTGTTATACCTGTTGGTTGAATTAGATTAGAGAATATTTTATCTTTCCAATCGGACGATGATTAACGAAATTGACATATTGCATGAACGTCAATGCTGCGATTTTACCAGCCATGCGGGTAAAGAGGCCGCAGGATTGTTTTGCATAGTTTCGTATCATCATCAGATTGTCGTTGAGTTGTGAAAATATTGTTTCGATTCGTTTACGGAACCTCCTGTATTCCCAAGTAGGCGGATGCCGGTTTTTCTGATTCAACCGATATGGAACTTCAAGCGAGATGTTGGCAAGCTCAAAGAGGTTCTTCTGAATCTCGGCACTGAGGTAACCTTTATCCCCAAGCATCATACAGTCATGGTATTCCCATCGCACATCATTAAGATAATGGATATCGTGTACGCTTGCCGCTGTCATGTCATAAGAATGTATGACACCCCGTATTCCGCAGACAGCATGGAGTTTATAGCCATAATAGTGCGAACCTTGCGAGGCACAATATCCCCAATCGGGCGCAGCTTCAATATTATCACGCCCCATGGCGCAGCGTTTCGCCCTGACGTTCCGGCAGACTTTCACCGGTTTGGAGTCTATGCAGAACACATCTTTGGAACCATCTATGGCAACAGCCACCTCCTTGCGGATTTCCTCGGCAAGCCGCGCCGTCAGCTTACGTCGGGCGTTGAATTGCCTTCGGCTGATCAGATTTGGCAAATCGTCCTTACAGTCGTGGTGCAGACGATGAAAAAGCAGATTCTCGCTGTCAAACCCGAATGCTTCGGCTGTTATTGCCAAAGCCACGACTTCGAGGTCGGAAAACTTGGGGACTACGCCGCAACGGCGTACATTTCCATGTTCATTCACACGATTTCCGGCGAAATCCTTGCAGATTCCGAGGATTCTGACGAAATTTGCTATGAAGTTGCGCATAAGCAGACTGATAGTAGTTAACGGTGTAGCTGCCACTAATTTACTAATTATCTGCGATTTGTGCAACTTTTTCATTTGTGATTATTTATAAATCTAATTCAACCAACGAGTTTGTTATATCTTGATTTATCGAATAACTTTATAAATTTTTTATTGAATGCAGAGTTATCCCGTAGCCGATGTTGAAACTGACTTTGTCCCGATATTACTATCGGTTAGTATATTCAAAATAACCTCTGTGTTTCTCCATTTGAGGGAATGGAAGTGTTGACGATTATGGTCGAAGGATAGAGATTAAGGTAGTTGGAAAAAAATAAAAAATGAAATCCGGCAGAAAAATCAAGAAAAGACTTCTGCCGGATTTTTGTTATTGCAAATAAGGTAATAAAACGTCTTTCCAGACTAGATAACCATCTCCGAGCAGATGCAGTCCGTCATTCGTATATTGAGGATCGAGTTCGGTCGTTCCCGGAGTCGTCAGATGTGGAAACAGATCGATGTATGTATATTTCTCTATCGGGGCAAGCTCTTCTAATTGCTGGTTTATTTCAATAATTTGGGGCGTTTTTCCCATAATCGTTTTGAATCGTTCGAAAGAGTCGTTCGTGGGTAACAAACTTTGTATGTAAAGTTGTGTGGAAGGGGTCTCTTTCTTAATCTTTCGAATGATTTTGGTTATGTTCTTAACGATGCTGTCGGTTGATAAATGATGCGCGATGTCGTTGATACCGATCATCAGGAATATTTTTGCCGGTTTCCCTTTGATAATTGGGTCGAGACGATCGTAAACCCCCATCGAAACGTCCGAACTTATTCCTCTGTTTTTGATATTGGGGTTATTGAATAACTCGTGCCATTCGCAACCGTTCGTGATACTGTTTCCTAAAAATACGATATCGTCGCTGTCGATAGGTAACTTCTCGAATAATGTGGAGCGTTGGTAATAAAACTGATTATATTGGTATGCTTCTTGTGCCGACAGGCTCATTACGCATATCGATAGCCCTAAAAGGATAAAAAACGGTTTCATGAATTCGATGTGTTTATAAGTTAGGATTTTCTGTGTGGTAGGCATCGACTGCTTTTTTCACAGAGCCGTGCAGAAGTAATAATCGTTTGGCTTGGTCATAGTCCATGCCCAGTTCTTCCGACACCATGCGCGTACCCCTGTCTACTAGTTTTTGGTTGGAGAGTTGCATATTTACCATACGGTTACCTTTGACCCGTCCCAATTGTATCATGACAGATGTTGTTATCATGTTGAGAATCATTTTTTGCCCGGTTCCCGATTTCATGCGGGAACTCCCCGTGACGTATTCAGGTCCGACAATCATTTCGATCGCCACGTCGGCTTCTTTCGATATGGGGGAATCGGGGTTACTCGATATGGAGCCGGTGAGAATACCGTGCTCTCTTGCCGCATGTAGAGCTCCGATAACATAAGGGGTTGTACCCGATGCCGCGATTCCTATTACCGTGTCTTTTTCGTTGATGTTATGCTCTTTCAGTTCTTCCCAGCCGCGGTTCATGTCGTCTTCGGCGTTTTCGACCGGATTGCGTAAAGCTGTATCGCCGCCGGCGATTAGTCCGATGACCAATGTCGGGGGCATACCGAATGTCGGGGGAATTTCCGAAGCGTCGAGTACTCCGAGACGCCCGCTGGTTCCGGCTCCCATATAGAAAATGCGTCCGCCTTGTTTCATGCGGGGAACGATTTGAGATACCAGTTTTTCTATTTGAGGAATCGCTTTTTTCACGGCCAAAGCGACTTTCTGGTCTTCGGTATTGATATCTTGCAATATTTCCAATACCGATTTTTTTTTCGAGGTTGTCGTATAGAGACGGTTGTTCGGTTATTTTTACGAATGCCATAATATGCGTTTTTATAAAGTTGAATGAAATTCGACGAGACCTTCCATAGGACTTTTTATGATTGTTCCCAATTCTATTTGCAGGGCAAGGGCGGCTTCTTCCAAAACTTCTTTGTAATAGTATGCGATAGACCCGATGAAATGTACTTTTACATTTTTGTAGTCATATTGCATGACATTACGGGTAAAGAAGTTTTTGAATCCGTTCAGAACGATTCTGTGGATACAAGGCTCTTCGATATTTTCGATGAGGAACGGCGATACCGATGCCAAAAAACGATTGGGGAAAGGCTTCTTGTATACGTTATCCAAAATTTCTTTTGGAGTGAGATTGAAGCGGTTGAAAAATTTTTCTTTTAGTTCGGGAGTCAGTTGGTTTTTCAAACAGTCGCCGACCAATAGTTTCCCCAAAACAGCGCCGCTGCCTTCGTCGCCCAAGATATATCCCAATGGGGATATGTTGTTTACGATCTCTTTGCCATCGTAATAACAAGAGTTCGATCCGGTCCCCATGATACAGGCGATACCCGCTTCATGTCTGCAAAGGCTGCGAGCAGCTGCTAACAAGTCGCTCCCGACTTCGATAGTTACCGGTATGTGCCTATAAATGGCATTGTGGACAATCTCATTCTTTTCTGGAAAGGCACAACCTGCCCCATAGAAATAAACGGCATCTATTTTCACTCCGTCCAAATGGGGCATGAGTTTATCTTTTACCACTTGGCTTATTTCCTCTTCTGTCTGAAAAAACGGATTGGTTCCCTCCGTTGTGATTCTTTTAACCTGTTTTCCGTGGTTTACTACGCACCAATCGGTTTTGGTAGAACCACTGTCTGCAATAATAATCATATCTTTATATATATTTTCTTTTTATACAAAACATACCCTATAATCCAGTTTACACCGATAAATAAAAGGGCGAATATAAGCGATGCAAAAGTTTCGTCTTTGAATAGAGGAACGAGCCATTCGTTGTAAATCATTCCTTTCAAAGTCATACTCGCTCCTCCGTAAGTAACGTAAATACTACCGATGAGGATGCTTAACACAGCTCCCAATACGTACATGAATAAGGGATTGATACCGAATGCTTCGAAAAATCGGCTCCATTTTTTGTATCCTTTGATGTCTATGATCCAGATGAGCAAAGCCAATGAGCTGGCTGCTAATCCGCATGTGGTGAGAACAAATGTAGGAGACCATATTTTTTTGCTGATGGGACAACCGTATTCGAGGAGTAATCCGGCAAAAGTGAGTATCGTTCCTGCAATGAAAAGATTCTGCATGCGTACGGCGTTATCTTTTGTGCGCATGATGAGTCCTCCGCAAAATATGCCGACAAGTACGTGGCATATCGACGGTATCGTGCTGAGCAACCCCTCGGGGTCGAGAGCCAGCCCGTTATCGTGATACATGTGGTTGCTTCCTAAAATAGCTCTGTCGACTACCGAGATGATGTTATCTTCGGAAAATTCGAACCCTTTTCCTGTTATCAGTATGACGAAGTAGGCAATCAACGTGACCGATACGATGTGGGGTATATATTTATGTTTGACAATCAAGGCGATAAATGCGGCTGCTCCGTAGCAAATCGCTAAACGGGGCATGACTCCCAAAATTCGGATATGGTCGAAATTCCACATAGAGCGGCCCAATCGTTCGAAAAAGGATAGAGACTCTCCCCCCAGTTGGTGATAGGTACGCATGGTCAATCCGAACCAAGCGATAGCCAATCCGATAGCGAAGATAACAATCGTGCGGCGTATGATTTTCCACGCTACCGCTCCCGATAGCCGGAAGTCGAATTTTCTCAACGACATATAAGTCGATATTCCCATGATGAACATGAAGAACGGAAAAACGAGGTCGGTGGGAGTCAGACCTATCCATTCGGCATGGCCGAGCGGTGCATAGATATGTCCCCACGAACCGGGATTATTTACCATAATCATTCCGGCGATGGTGATACCTCTCAGTATATCGAGAGAAAGAAGCCTTTTATTAGGCGGGTTGTTCATGGCATTTATTTTTTGAGGTTGTACATTTATCCACTAAATAGACGATAGAAATATAAGGTATTCCTGCATTGGTCATCAGTCCTATTTCGCAAGTGCGGCTATTGGAATAACCGGTTTTTACTCCTGCTTTTTCTATTTGGGGTTTGAGCTTTCTGAGAGCATAGGCGTTGACCTCGGGATAAGTGAATCCCCTGTCACCGGCGAACCCGCAGCAACCTACTTCCTCGGGAACAATTACTTTTGTAGAACATAAACGAGCCAAATCGACGAGCATGTTTCCCAAATTCATTTTTCTCATCGAGCAAGTGATATGAACGGCGATTGGTTCGTCGATAGGAGAAAAAACGAGTTTGTCTTTCAGGAAAGTATATATGAACTCTACCGGTTCATATAGTTTTACTTGGGTCATGACCTCGCGCATACGGTGCAGACAGGGACTTTGGTCGCAGAGTACAGGATATTTCCCTCCGTTGCTGGCCTTGTATAGCGCAGCTTCCAATTCGGCCGATTTTCGGTCGGCAATGTCGAGCATACCTTTACTTTCCCAGATTGTTCCGCAACAGAGATTCTTCATGTTTTCGGGAAAGATGACTTCATATCCAGCTTTTTGCAGCAAGGCGACAGTCTTGTCGATCAGAGGCGTTTGGTCGGGTGAATCTTTCGCCGTACCCATAGTTTGATTGATACAGCTTGGGAAATAGACCACTTTCAGGGATTCTTCGTGCTGTTGTATTCGATGAGGATAATAAGGCTTGGGCATAGATGGTGTCCACAATGGAACACCTATTTGGTGAAGACCTTGCCCAATAGAGCTCATGACTTTGTCGCCCAACATATTGTGGGCCATGTTCGCCAAGTAAAGAACAGGTCTGAGAGCCGATTTCGTTTCGGCAAAATGATTGGCGACGAAATCGCCGGTTTTGTATCCAATGCTTTTTTCGGGTAAATTCGCTTGTCTGATATCGTGCGTTAAATCGCCTACATTGATTCCCATCGGGCAAGACATGGAACAAAGTCCGTCTCCGGCACAGGTTGCGTTTCCTAAATATTTGTATTGTTTCTGCAATGTTTTCAGCCGTTCCGAACTTTCCGTATCGGATAGTTTTTTGAGCCGGGAAATTTCCCGTTGAATGACGATACGTTGACGGGAAGAAAGAGAGAATCCACAAGTCAGGCAATTCACTTCACAGAATCCGCACTCTATGCACTTGTCTACGTGAGCGTTTGTCAGAGGCATAGGTTTGAAGTGTTTTAAATGACAATGTGGGTCTTCGTTGAAAATGACACCGGGATTGAGTAATCCTTTCGGGTCGAACAACTCTTTGACGGCTTTCATGAATCCATAGGCCCTTTCTCCCCATTCGTATTTGACGAATGGAGCCATGTTCCGTCCGGTTCCGTGTTCTGCTTTCAGCGAACCGTCGTACTTGTCCACTACCAATGTTTTTACTTCGTCCATTAGTTTTTCATATCGGGCGACTTGTTCGGGAGAGTCGAACGACTGGCTGATGATAAAGTGGAAGTTTCCCTCTAACGCATGTCCGTAAATACAAGCGTCGTGATATTCATTCGTTACCAATAACTCTTGTAAATCGGCGGTCGCTTCGGGCAGCTCTTTCAATGGAAACGCTACGTCTTCGATCAAAACGGTCGTACCCGGCCGGCGAGTCCCTCCTACCGATGGGAAAATACCCGAACGGATAGCCCAGTATTTCGAATATTCTTCGGGCTTGTCCGTAAAGTGAATAGGAGTAACGGTTTCGAATGGAGAAAGTATCTTTTTTATTTCTTCGATATTGGCTTGTAGCTCTTCGGGAGTATCGGCCTTCGTTTCGGTCAAAACTGCTGTAAGGCCCGTTCCGGTCGTGTCGTTGACCGAAGCCAAAGACTTTTTATCGAGCAGCTCTGCACTGAATACGGGACCGGGTTTCATGGCAACGACCGCTCGACAGGCATCCTTTATGTTCGAGAAGTAAAGCATGGCACTCGCCGAATAGGGATAGTCATGCTCGGTTTTCATCGTAACTTCCGATAAGAAAGCGAGCGTACCCTCTGACCCCACCATGAGGTGGGCGATAATATCGAATGGGTCGTCATATATCACAAAAGGTAATAAATTCAACCCGGTGACATTTTTGATGGAATATTTTTTGCGGATACGGTCACTCAGTTCGTTGTCGTTTCGTATTTCGTCTCTTATCTCGATGATTTTGTTCAGGAACGGGGTGTGGTTTTTCTCGAATGTCGTTCGACTTTCCGGGTCGCCGGTGTTCAACCGAGTACCGTCGGCAAGCACGATTTTCGCCGAAAGCAATTCTTTGTCGCTGTTGGCGTGTGTACCGCAGTTCATACCGGATGCATTGTTCATGACGATTCCGCCCACCATAGCCGATTTTACCGATGCCGGATCGGGTGCGAATTTACGACCGTGGGGTTTTAATATTTCATTGACACGTGCCCCGATAATACCGGGTTGGAGTGTAATGCGTTCGAAATCTTCCGAGATGGAATATTTTTCCCAATTTTTCCCGGCTACGATAAGTATAGAATCGCTTATACTTTGACCTGAGAGTGAAGTCCCTGCCGCTCGAAATGTGACAGGCAGTGTATATTTGTCGGCCAAAGCGAGGAGCCGGGAAACTTCATTTTCGTCTTTTGCCCGAATGACTATTTTGGGGATTAGTCGATAGAATCCGGCATCGGTTCCCCAAGCTAACAAACGAAGCTCGTCGGTATATATCCGGTCTTTCGGGATAAATTTCCCGATTTCTTTCAGATAAGCGTTATACTTTTGTTCTTTCATCTCGGTACGTTAAACAATTTGTTCTTTATTTATAGAGATAATATTTTCGAGATAGTTTTTTGAAATCTTCGATGTCTTTATACCAATAGTCCTTGATGTCGTCGAAATGGTAATTTTTTGAAAATCTTTCTCTTATTTGGTTACTTCCGCATACCTTGTCGAACATGTCGAATCGGCTTTCATTTTCTTTGCAAAATGCGGGTTTATCGGGATACAAGGCGGCCAATTCTTGCATGATGTAGAATTGGACTTCGGAAAGTCGAGCTTTTTTATAATCCAAAATATGTACTTGTACTCCTTGTAAATGTTCCCCTTTTCCGAAAGCGTAGAAAGGCTTCAAATGCATGGGGCGGAATTTAATACCCGGCAGGTTCAAATTATTCATGCGGTCGGCGAGCTTATCGGCATCTATCCATTCTGCTGCGAACATTTGGAACGGTATGGTATATCCCACTCCGATGGAGAGGTAGGGCAGCTCTCCCACGATTCCCGACAGGGGGTAGAAGTATGCCGAATGGGGATGCGGAATATGTGGTGAGGAGGGTATCCATTGCAAACCTGTTTTAGTATAGTCCATGCTTCGTTTCCAATGCTTCATGGGGACGACTGTAAGTTTGCAGTCTTTGGCAAGCATGTGTTCCCCCACCAACATTCGGGCAAGCTCTCCGCAAGTAAGTCCGTAAATGTATGGTATTTTGAATTGGCTTACGAAAGAGATGTAACCGTCTTCCACGAGATTCCCTTCCACTTTCTCTCCTCCGATGGGGTTGGGTCGGTCGAGTACGATAAATTCGATTCCGTTTTCAGCGGCCGCTTCCATAGCCACGCCCATAGTACTGATGTAAGTAAAAGAGCGACAACCTATATCTTGTATGTCGTAGACAAGCACATCGATGCCTTGTAACATTTCGGGTGTCGGTTTTCTGGTTTTCCCATATAGCGAATATACCGGTAATCCGGTCGATGGGTCTGTGGAATTTTCTACCTTATCGCCGGCATGTACGTCGCCACGCACGCCGTGTTCGGGTCCGTACAGGGCCACCAAATTGACGTTAGGAGCTTCGAACAGAATATCGATAGTAGATTTCAACGAATTATCCACCCCTGTCGGGTTGGTAATCAAACCTACTCTTTTCCCTTCCAATATTTTGAAATTATCTTTTTTCAGAACTTCGATACCCGTCATTGTTTTTTGTGCGCTCAGTCCTCCTGTAAGACTTGTAATCAAACACAAAATTATATACTTTTTTAATTTCATAGACTTTATTTTTTATATTATTTTGTTTCTATCTCTTTTTCTTCTATCTCTTTTTTTCCGTAATTGGGATCTATTTTTATGAATGCACATACTGCAATAGTCGCTGCACAACAGATCATTACCCAATAGAAGAAGTGTTTATATCCTATGAGTTCTTGTAGCCAGCCGGCAGCCATGCCGGGCAACATCATACCTAACGCCATGAATGCCGTGCAAATGGCATAGTGGGCCGTTTTATGTTCCCCGTCGGAGAAGTAAATCAAATACAGCATATAAGCTGTGAATCCAAATCCATAACCGAATTGTTCGATAAAGACGCAAAGGTTGATGACGAACAGGCTATCGGGTTGGTAATAGCTGAGGTAAACGAATGTAGCGCAGGTGAGGGAAATACTCCAAGCCATAGGCCAAAGCCATTTTTTGAGCCCTCTTTTTGCCGCTACGATTCCACCGATGATTCCACCGATCGTCAAGCCTAAAATCCCGATAGTACCATATACTAAACCGACTTGTCCCGTTGTCAGTCCTAATCCCCCTAATTCTTTGGGGTCGAGCAAGAAGGGATTGATAAGTTTTACCAACTGGGCTTCGGGCAATCGGTATAGTAGCATGAACAAGACAGCCACCCATACTTGTTTTTTCTGGAAGAATGTGACGAACGTGGCAAAGAACTCTTTGAAGATGTTCGAGGCGGTTGCTTCACATACGGCTTTGTCTGATTTCGGTTTAGGTAAAATGTACTTGTGATACAAGCATATAGCGATAAAGAATCCGGCGAGGACAAAGAAAGTGATCGACCATGCCAGCGAGATATTTCCCGATGTGGATTCGAACGAAGCATTCGATGCTTCTTTTAATTTCGGGTCTATTTGTACCGCGATATAAGCCGGCTTATCCCAATTCTCTTCGGTGAATTCCAAACGGTCGCCTTGCGTGAGATAGATACTTTGGTCTCCGCTTTTGTGCACTGTATTTAGAATGACCTTTTCTCCTTTTCCGGGCTTTTGGGAGAGGCAAACTTTTATAACGCCTATATTCCCGGTGAGCTTGTGTTCGGTTCTTTCTCTTTTTTCACCGAATGTCTCTTTGATAAAAGTGTTTATTTTTTCGCCTATTCCGCTACTGTTTTCATCTTTCGTTTGCGATGGGTTTTTCGCCTCTGCGAGGACAAATCCGTTCGCAATGTTTTGGCATTTTACCCATGCGTTGATAGAGTCTACTGCATGGGGATCGGCCGTTGTTCCTATTTCGAGGGTGGAGGGCGATGCGACGAAGTGCATTTCTTCATTGTTTGCGTCGATGATGTAGTCGGTGGAGGGAAGGACTATTTCGTTGGCATATTCCGGACCGGCCTTTATTTCGAGGTTCAACGGAGTGAGGCCTGTATTCGATTCGAGCAATCCGGCGAGAATTACCAGCAGACCTTGTCCGGCTATGGTCGCGACTCTGTAAAAGGTGCTGCGGATACCCACGTACATCGCTTGGTCGTGGGTATCGAGAGCCAACATATAAAACCCGTCGGCTGCTATGTCGTGGGTGGCAGAACTGAATGCGACCAACCAGAAAATGGCGAGTGTTATTTGAAAGAAATGCGGGGCAGGAATGGTGAATGCGATACCTGCCAGTCCGGCGCCTACCAACATCTGCATAGTGACTACCCACCATCGTTTGGTTTTCAGCAAATCGATGAACGGACTCCAAAACGGTTTGATTACCCACGGCAGATAAAGCCAACTGGTATATAACGCTATGTCGGTGTTCGATATGCCTAATCTTTTATACATGATGACCGATATGGTCATAACGGCTACATAGGGTAATCCCTGTGCAAAGTAAAGAGTAGGGATCCACGCCCAAGGTGATGTTTTCTTTTGAGGGTTCATGGTGTGTATTTTAATATAGTTTTTCTATGTTCGCACCTACGAAATAGTGTAGCAGTATTTCGCGATAAGGATAGCCTTGTTCGCCCATGACGGCGGCTCCGATCTGGCAGAGTCCTACGCCATGTCCCCAGCCGGCTCCGTGTATGACGAACCGTTGGGGTATTCCGTTCTGTATATCTTCTCGCTCTACGACGAAAGCCGAGCTGTATAAATGGGACGGAGATAGTACACGGCGAATTTCCAGCTCTTTCCCGATAATGAGGGTTTGTTTGCTACCTTGTATCTGTAACCGTACCAATCTGCCCGACGTTCCTCGTTCTATGGGTTTTAGGTCGATGATTTCACCGAAATCGATTCCAGATTTTTCATGAATGAGATGAGCCAGTTCGCTTTGGTAGTAAACAACGGACCATCGATAGAAATCGGTCGTTTCCTGATCGTAATTGTTGAGAACCTGCGAGAGTATTTTTTTGTCGGTCGTATTACAGAAGGCTGTGGGGGAGGTGTATATCCATTGCCGGGCGGTGTCTTCGTTCTTCAAGTCGGGAAAATCTTTTTCATTTTTGTCGTCCCGAAGAGCCGTCAGGTAGGGGGGATTTATATTTTCCCAGCAAGAGGAAAATTCTTCCACGACGCCTCCGCAGCATTTTGAAAAGCGGGCATCGCATATTTTGCCATCGTATGTGAGAACTTCTCCGTGCGTAGCTTGTACGGCTTGTGCGACAACTTCGGTACAGGCCCGAGTGATGCCTTGATAGCGTTGACAATGATCGTCGGCACATACGTCGAAGTTGATATGGTCTTCCCGGTCATACCAGTGAATCAGTTCTTTGTCGGTACGAATCAACGAGTCGGGTTTCTTCCCGGCTAACTCTTTGTTTTTTTGTATTTGGGCCAACAACCAACTCCGAGAAATGACGGCGTGCGATTTCAATAGTTCGAGCGAGGCGGTCGCACTCATTTCGGAAGATATGACACTAAGTAGATAGTCTTCTACGCTCAAAGCGTTTATAGCTGTGATAAGTCCGTTTTCCACTATCAGGTTCAGATTACCTTTGAAAGTTTGGTCTTCTTTCCTTTCCCAATGAAATTTTACTCCGATAGTCACCTCTTTGAGACAAAACGAATAGTCTTCTTTTTCGGGAGTGAAAACGATTCGGGTATAGCGGTTTCCGTTCCAGAAGATCTGTTTCCCGTCCGTATGAGCCTCATGCTCTCCTGAGACTGGAACACCATTTGCCAGATACGTCCCGTTGAAGACGAAACGTATTTGTCGTTCTGACATGATTCCTACGGTAACTTGTGGCTCTTTCATGAATGTTTATTTAAGTTTTTCTATTATTTCGTACATCTTTTCCCGGTCGAGGCAGACTTCTGAAAGTATTTTTTCGAGATGTTCAGCGTCGATTTTCCTAAAATCTTTTTCGAGTGGGGTGATGAACACACCTCCCATATCGACCGATGCTGGGCTGAGCAAAATATTTTCGTCGCCTTCGGCGAAATAACACGATGGTCGATGCTGGGCTCTCGGGAAGATACAAGAGCTCCATTTACCCTCTTCATACCATGTGAGTATGTTCATCATGGGTTCCGGTTCGCCCTCTTTTAGTTCGAGTGCGTTATAGAGCTTCACAAAGAGCTTTTCGGCGGCTTCTTCCGATTCCGCTTCGATAAGGAAGAAGGGACAGATATAATCCTCGACTTGACTTAGACGAGCCGATTTTTCGGTTCGTATGGGAATGCGCCTATACTTTTTCAACTCCTTTTCGAGAGGTAGAAATCCTTTGTTACCGGCTTGGAAATGAGCATGATCTGGGGCCGATGCTCCGCATTTAGGGCCGTTATAGAACAGTACGTAATGTTCGGCGGTCTGTGCCAAACGAAGCATGTCGCCAAATCTCTTTTCGATAAGTTGCGGTAGGTGCTCGTTTACCGGAATGGTAAAGTGTTCCGGGAATATGGGGAAAGGATTAATCAACCATGTATAGCTGCCATCGGGTAATCCTTCTTGCACTTCCGGACGGTTTTCGGCACACAAAAAACATTTGCGCTCTTTCAGCGATTGAGTATCCACTTTGGCTGCCGAAGATACGATACGGGCCGGGTTGAATTGTATCTTGACCGTACAACCTTCTACCGTTAGTTCTTTAACCTGTACCGCTTCCAATGCTTTGTAATTGTCACGCGCCGATTCCCATACGGAGAGTTGGTCGGTCAGTAATTGTTTGGCTTGTTCCGATGTAACTTTCATTTGCATTATTTTTTGTTCATGGCGATGCGGGCTTGTAATTCCCATGTACGAATACGATCTTTATATAAATTGTTGGCGTTCATCTTTTCGATACTCAGTGAAGCGTCGGAGTTGTCGTCCCAACGGCGACACAAATAAACTACTTCGTAAACGCGCCCTATTTGGTAATGGCGCGAGATGTTCAAACCGAGGGCATAGTCTTCGCCATAACTCGTATTGGGAACCTTCACTTGACGGAGCAGTGGCGCGTAGAAGGCTCTGGGTGCGCCTAATCCGTTAATGCGGAGTGCATTGTTCCGTCCGTTCTCGGGAGTCCACTCTTTGTGGTCGATGATACCCGGAGCAATCATGTTCATATTGAAATCGGTCATCATGTAAGTTCCTACGACCATACCGCAGTTTTGGGCATAGAATGCATCAATCATGGTTTGCAGGGTATTTTCGTTGTTGTATACATCGTCGCTGTCTAATTGTACGGCAAATTTCCCGCATTTGGAATGATGTACGCCCATGTTCCAGCAACCGCCTATACCTAAGTCATTTCGTTCGGGAATAAGATGGATTACTCTTTCGTCGCCGGCAAAGCGATCGATAGCCTCCGAGGTTCCATCGGTCGAGTGGTTGTCGATAATAATCAGATTGAATTTGAAGTTCGTTTTTTGTTTCAAGACCGAGTCGATGGCATCGGCAATGGTGCGTACACGGTTCCGTACGGGAATGATTACCGAAGCCTCGTATTCGAAATTGTCGGCGTTGAATTCGATCTTTTCGAATACCGGTTCGAGATAACCGCCTATTTCTTTCAAGTGTTCGGTACATGCGGCTTCCATTTCTATTTGTACGCCCCGGTTTTTGGGATTTACATAATCGAATATTTTCTCTCCGCTTTTTCGGGTATCGTTTTCTACTTCGGAATAGAGATATTCGTTAATGTGTACTAACGATGTTTTTTGAGATAATTTCAGACGGAGGTCGTATAATCCGGCAAATTGGAAATCGGTTTTCATGCGGGCAACTGCATCTTTGAGTGCTTCGGCGTTGAATAACAGCAGGGAACCGAAATTAAAATCGTCTCGCAAACTGCCGAACTGATAGTCGATGACCGGGGCTTTCTTCTGTTCACCGTCGATTACATGGTAGGAATCGGCATATACCATACCGGCTTGGCTATCTTCGGCGATGTGAACCATACGTTCGAGTGCGAAGTATCCTAACTCTAATGTGGTGTGTTTCGTATAAAGCAATGTGAAATCGGCATCGCTGTACGCTGCCAAAAGTTTCATAGTGGTTGAGGCATTGAGCAACGAAATGTCCAATATTTCACAACCTTCTATTTGCTCTTTGCTTTTTTCCGAAGATAGCAAATATATGTTCTTCACATATTCGCAGTTGCGTAATCCTTTGATGGTTTCGGTAACTTGAACTTTACCAGAAAAAGGTATGAAACAGTTTATTGTTTTCATAGGGAAAATTATTTGTGTTTGTTTATTTTATAATCGATTACCAACAATCCTATTTCACCGCCGGTGGCAGTAAACAGGCATTTGTTTTTAGAAAGCGGTACGAGTGTACTGATGAGCGAATTACCCACTTTGTGTTTCCAGAGTACTTTGCCTGTGTGGGCATCCAACCCGAACATCAATCCGTTTTTGGTACTGCCGAAAACAACACCCTCTTTTTCAACCGGCATGGACGGGGCGTGCTCATATCCGAATCCGACATTCGAAGCCCATATTTTTTCAGGGAAGTCGGTAGTGGCAGAGTAACATACGACACTGTCGTTCATGGTTTTACTGTAAATTCTCCGTTTGTCTTCCGACAGGCCGACGGTCTCACGTACCATCGATTCTTTGGTTCTCCATACGGTTTTTCCGGTAGAAGCATCGATAGCTGTCAATGCTCTTTCGGGGTCGGCGATGAATACTTTCCCATTTGCCGCCACGGGCCAAACGGCCGCTGCCGAATAGAATCTACCCGGTTTCCCTTCGTGCCATTTCCAAACTTCTTTTCCTGTTTTCTTATCGAGGGCATAGAGGTTTTTATCCCATGCTCCGAATATCACGAGATTGTCGTAAACGAGGGGTTTGGTTTCTATGTAGCCTTCTACGCCGTCGTAACTCCAAACGACAGTTCCCGATTTGATGTCGATTGCGCGAAATTTGTGGTCGCTGCCTCCGATGTAGGCGATTCCGTTTCGTATGGTAACTGCTCCCAATACGGGTGCTTCGGTGTTTATTTTCCACAACAGTCGGCCGTTGGATGCATTCAGACCGTATATATTCATGTCGGCAGAGCCGAATACGACGACGTTTTTATCGGCGGCAGGTGTCCCTATGATACGCATATCCGATTTGAAACTCCACTGTTTTCGGCCGTCGGTGGCCGAATAACAGGAAATGGCCCCGGAGTCATCGCCTACGTAAACTTTTTTATCCCAATAGGCAGGTGAGGAGAATATTTCATATCCGCTTCTGACGAGCCATTGCTCCGAAACTTGCGGGAACTCTTTGTTAACCGAGTAATCAGGACGAGGATAACCGGCATTGCTTTTGGGATAATTCATTCCGGTCATGGAGTATGCTCCTTTACGGGTAGGGACATTACCTATTTTATGCTCGTAAATGAAAATAGAATCAGGGGTGACTTCACACAGAGAGTATCCGCCTGTTTTCTCTTTGGCTCTTAGGTTCGACCGGCACAGAATACCGGGGATACCATCGTATTCCAGTTGCATATATTTGTGGTAATGTCCGCCCATGACGAGGCGGATATTGTAGGGGCGTATGGCATCGGTAACGTCGTACCAGTTATCTACATCGCCCGGTTGTAGGGGGTAGTGAGTGATAAAGATTACGGGCTTTTCTTTACCGGCTTTGTCCAATTCCGTTTTGATCCAGTCGATGTCCTGAGGCGCTACGTGACCGTCGGCCATTCGTATGATGGGGCCTGAATTTACTCCCATGAATAAGATACCGTCATGTTCGAATTTGAATCTTTCGCTTCCGAATACCCTTGCGAAATCGGTTACTCCCGATTCACTCCATTTCGTTTCATGATTACCGGGAATGATATGGTATTCGACATTCAGTCCGTCGAGTAGCGATTTGACCACTTCCATCGATTGACGGTCTCCTATATTGGTGATGTCGCCCGATACAATGGCAAATTCAATGCCCGGAGTATCGTTGATTTGGTTTACCGACCGGGCTAAATCGTTGTAAGGGATAGAATCTCCGGCGGTAATGTGTATATCGGTGAGAAATGCGTATTTGAAGTTTGCGGCTCTACTGCCGATAATGACAAGCAATAAAAGCGAGAGAGAAAGATAAATTCTTTTCATAACTTATTGATGGGTTATTATTTGGTCGAAAGATGATAGAATGGCATTCATCAGCTCATTCCTTTGTTTGTCCGTTTTGATGGTTTCGAACGGGTATCCTAAAATGCATGTGTTATAACGCTGTCCCCGATAGAAGATTCCGGCGCCGATGTTGTTTTCCCCGTATCGTTGTATGGTATAACTTCCTTTTCCGAAAGGTTCTATCCCGTCGGGCGATTCTACCGCATAACAATTTTCGTTGAGCGTATTGTGGTATTCGACATGGAGCGTGTCGAATGCAGGGAACGGCGAAGCTGCGGGTTTCACCTGTCCGCTGACCGAGGCTTGTCCTGTTCTCCAAGTATAGTGCAAGATTTCATTGGCAAATCGTTTGTCGGTTTCATTCACATCTCCGTTGTCCCATAAATCGGTAGCGACGTAGGCTCCTGAGACGAAGATGTTTCCTCCGTTTTCACAATAGTCGGCAATGATCGTTTGCAGGGATTCGGGGAATGTTTTAAATGCTCTGTCGGTGACACCTCTACCTATTTTCACTTGTTTTTCTTTTCCGAGAATGAGGTCAACGATACGATAATCGTTCAAGGCGACGAGTTGGTCGGTCATAGCTTCGTCGCTTGCCGATAGGAAAGAATATCCGGCATTCGTTATGGCTAGGCCGTGTATATACGGATAGTCGAATGTGTTCCCGGCGATGACGCGGGTTTCATAGTCGGCACGACTGGCTCCAAATCCGGGAGCATCATCGTCTATCCACGGGATATTTCGTCGAAACTCATATTGTTCGCCGATGAAACTGATGTCGTAGAGGTAAGGCACTCCGAAGTCCTTGCGTGTGTCGAAGCCTGCCATGAGGGTGTCTATTTCGAAACTGTCGGGTGCACTTATCCGGTCGAATCCGTTAATAACCATGACCGTGCCTTTTTCTTGCGAGCAGCGACAAAGCGACACCGTTTCGGAAGGGAAACTTTCTCCTCCCGAATTTACGGCTGTGACTTTGAAGCTATAAATCGAATCGGGTATTATACTTTTCGTGTATGAAGTGTCCGATACAAGTGTGCCACTGTCGAACGCTCCGTTTCCGATTCGGGTGTAGACGATATATTTTTCGGGAGTGGCCGTCGGTTCCAACGGATCTTCGACGGCACGCCATGTCAGTTTTATTTCGTGCGTCCCGATGAACTCCGTTCTCAGATGATTTACCGGCAGGGGTTGTACCTGATATTCATAGTCGTTTTGTTTGGCGATAAATTTTAGAATACCCTTGTATATGGCTCTGGAAACCAAAAATCTGAATCGTGGGTCGAGCCCGTAACGCATGTCGGCGAAATTTTGGTGAGACAGCAATTCGAGGAGCATGGTAGGGACTTCGGGTACACGGGCTTCGAAATAGGATTTGTTCCACATGCCTCGGCGGTTCCACTCCGGTTCATAAGTCTCTCGTATGTCGTCGGCGATTTGTGTCAATACGACATCGGTGAGATAACGAGAAACTTGTCTGGGAGTGTTTTTCCCATAGGTCTTTCTCCCTTTTCCGGTAAAATAAATTCCTAAGCTCCCGATTATCGAGTCGTTTTTGGTTGTGCCCGCATCGGAATGGAAAGCGAAAGCGAGGTCTAAGGGAACGTTCAATCCTGAACTGTCGGGCAGTATGTCCGAACCTCCTGCCAGATAATTGACCCATTCTCCCCGGCATTTGTAATCGTCGGTATAGTCGTTTTTCCCTTGACTGGGGGAATAGACTTTTTCGGGGAATCCCGCCCATTGTAGCCAATAGCGGGCGGCTTCGGTGAAACGGGGATAACCGCTTGTCGTATAGGAATAGTTTATCGATGAATTTCCCGGATTTTCGTCGATGTGCGAATCGTCTACTCGTCGGGCGATATTGCCATATCCGCCTCCTATTTTCACCGCATCGGCCGTGACTGTTTTTCCATTTTTTCGGGAAAGATTGCTGAGTTCTACATGGGCGTTTTCACCTTTGGCGAAATCGAAATGTCCTAAATATATCCATGTGCCGCCGCCCATACTTTGATTGACTGTGAACTGTGTTTTTCCGCCTTTGTGATATACGGTGTATAAAGCGTCGTCGGTACTGTTTTTGACTGTGCGGTAGGCGATATAAACTGCATATTTCCCGGTTTGGGGTATCGGAGCATACCAATGGGCCTGTATCTCTTTCCGGGGATCGGTCGTGGTTTTTGTTTGTCTGAAACTTCCGTCGTCGAACGGGTTTCGAGTGCCGGTATAGACCGAGACTGTATGGGCGAATCCTGTGCCGCCGTTCTCCCATTTTACCTTTTCGGTTCCTGTTTCGAAATAAGTATCGGCATTGTCGTTGTCTGCAATGAGTTCGTGCCGGTTCGTATCTCGTTCACGAGGAGAAAATACATAGGCTCCTGCATTTTGAAGCATGGGGGTTAGGAACGGCATGACGAAACTTTGGGTGTACAGATCCTCTACGGTTTCGAAAATCCGGGCACGTTGCCATTCCCATCGGTTCAAGGATTGTTCGAAATAGTATCCATGACTTTGCCATAGAGCGATATGTCTGTTGAGTAAACCTTTTGTAGGAAGGTAGTGACATTTTATTGGGCTGACGATCGGTCGCTCGCAATGAATTTCGAATCTTTTGCGGTTGTCGGCGAAAGGAATCAATTCGCTTATTTCATAGCCACTGGTAAGAATGAAAAGTTTTTTCTTTTTCAAGTCCGGAGGTAAAATAGAACGTATGGTGTCATAGGCTCGTTTAACGAGTTCCTTTCTGAATGGAAGATAAGAAAACTCATCGTTCATTTGAACGACAAGTTTGTTGCCCTTTTCTAAAAGAAGCGTATCTAATTTTATTTCACCGATGGCTAAGTGTTCGGGTTTTAGAGAAACAAGTGCTTCTTCGACAGTCGTTCTTAGGTCGCTATGCGTTTGTGAATGGATTGATAGTGAGCTTAATAAGAAAATTATAAATGATAAAATATATCGGTTCTCTTTCATGTTTTTCGAATGGATAAACTTCGGTTCTTGTTTTTTGTCAATCTATTTTCTCTTTGTTAGAACTTTTTACAGCGTTATTTTAGGTGCTGAAAGTTCATGAGTAGATACCTCTCTACTATGGTTCATACAAATATAATATATGTTTTTGATTCGAGAACATATATTTAGTATTTTTTAATATGAATTCATCTCTCTTTTTTACAAGAAAAAAATATGCAGAATCTGTCGATACGATCCTGCATATGAGTATAAATCGAAATAATGAGATATCTTTACCCGTAGATCGAGTGATATTCGATGAGTCCCTGCATAGGGCTTTTTTCCGTTTTTTCTATATTCAATCCGAAATCCTTAGCTACCAAATCGAGAATATCGGCGTAGGTATAGGCCAAATTACCCATGAAATAAACCGGATATGATTTATAGTCATATTGGATAATGTTTCTTTGGAAGAATCTCATCAATTCTTCATAGACTAAATTGAAAGCATATTTGTTGTCCAGATGGTCTTTCAAGAAATAGGAGAAAGTAGAAAGCGAACGGTTGGGGAAAGGGTGGTTATATATGGAGTCCATAATCTCGTCCGGAGTAACTTTGAATTTTTCATGAAAAGCATCGCAGAGGTCCTTTGGAGTAAGGTTCTTTAAATAGTCACTTAAAAAACGTCGTCCCATAGCAGCCCCACTGCCTTCGTCTCCTAAGATATATCCGGCGGAACGTACGTTTTTAATGATACGTTCTCCATCGTATAGACAAGAATTCGAACCGGTCCCCAAGATACAGGCTATTCCCGGTTTGTCGATTAGCAAACCTCTGGCGGCAGCCAATAAATCGCTTTCCGCCGAAATGGGTGTTTTGAACTGTGCTACTAACGAGGCTTCGAGTATGTTTTTCTTATCCAGATTGGCACATCCGGCGCCATAAAAATAGACCCGTTCCCATCGTTTCTTAAAAAAAGTTTCCGGTAAATTGAGACGGATACTGTGGCTTATTTCCCTTCTCGTTTGGAAAAAGGGATTTATTCCTTCCGTAAAGCTTCTTTCCAAAACATTTTTTCCATCGACGAGAACCCATTCTGTTGTCGTGGAACCACTTTCTGCTATAACTTTCATAAATAAAAAATCTTGATAGATGTGCTTTCTGGCATCATTCAACTCTTTATAAAGATAGAACAGACGGCCGTAATGAAAATTAATTTTCGTATCGGCGAGTGTCGTTTATCTTTTATGAGAATAGTGCCGTTCGAAAGTAGAAACAATGTTAGCATCGATTTTACTGAGGCACAACCTATTTCTGCATCTTATGCAAAGATAAAATATCTTTCTTCATTTTCCAAATAGAATACTTATTTTACTGTAAAGTATCAAAATTCTGTTAAAAATAGTACGATAAAAATACGGACGGTAAAGTACAAAGCAGATTGTTTATACTTTATCGCCCGTATATTCTTAATCCTTTGTCAATGTACAATCAAAACCGGATAACAGAACTCTTTTCCTTCGGTCTGTATTTTCAACAAGTACGTTCCTGAGGGAATGTTCGAGGTATCTATCGTTGTTTCTGAACCGGTAGCGATACAGCTTCCCGATAGGCTGTACAGGGTCCACCGTTGTACGGAGGTGTCAGACTGAATTTTTAGTATATCGGAAGCCGGATTCGGATAAACATTTATGGCTTTCGATGTAGCGATAAAGTGAATGTCCGAGGAGGTATATACCAGCATATTGTCTAAGAAGAAACTACCCGATTCGGAGAAGAACGGTTTTGTTCTCGTTATCTTTATACCGCTTATGCGATAGTCCTTTCCCGGATTCAGCTGGTCCAAACGGGTTTCCCGGAATTGCCAGCCTCTGAAATCGACATTCGTCAATAAAATCTCTTGTGTATCGTTTCCAGAGGATAGTTGCAGCCATATTTCGTCGCAAGAAAGATCGCCGTAAATGTGCATACCGATAGTTTGGGTATTGTCGACCACAGTGGAACTTCCGAATGTATCGTCTGTCGTGAATACAACGTGAGCTTCGTCTGCATTGAATGTGTATGTGAAATTGTAAGATGCGCTACCGAACAGTTTTTGAGCGGTAGAGCGAATCGCTTTTGCAGTGGTTGTCCCGATACTTTGGGTTGCATCGAATGTAATCATGTCGGGAGTTTCGAATTCCTCGACGGCTGTTTCGGAGCGGCTTACATCTCCGGCGGTAAAATTGATTTCGATGGGGTCTACGATCGCTATATTTTCCACATCGTGCAACGAGGCATCTATTTTCAATTTATAATTTTGTCCTTGTTTCAAATCGGCAGCTGTGGTAAAATAATAGTTCCCGTAGGAGTCTCCTAACTGGTTGTATTTGGCAGAACGCAAGTTGATGCTGACATCGTTTCCTTCACTATCCTGTAATTTGATGAGGTCTCGAATATTGACAGGGTCGAGAACATTATCGAATCTTACTTCGATCGTCGGTTTCGGATAGTGTAGTACCGCTCCTTCCGAGGGGCTGGCTGCCAATAGTTTCAATTGGTTTCTTCCCTGCGTTAAGAACGTGAAGGAAAAATCTTCGGCCATAGACATATTACCCGGGTGTTTTGCACTTTTATCGAGTTTTACGGTATATAGGGTAGCTACCTCGTAAGGACGAGTGGGGGTAAATACCATTCGGTACTGTGAATCTTCGAATGTAATGTTCCCTTCTACCGGCGGGTCGATCGAGAAAGCCTTTTGTACAGATTCCGTGTCCATATCCCAATTGAAATTCAAGACAATGGGAGTCGTACAGTTGATGCTGTCTGTTTCGTTTTCCATGACAGGGCTGTAAGAGGTGACTTCCGGTGCTGTATTTCTCACTCTGTCCATAGCCACATTGGTATAACTTATTGTATTGGCTGTCACTGTTACATCGATTGTCCGATCGTAATGGTCTTCCGCTGCGATTTTTAGCTGGTAATTACCCGGAGCGAGGTTTTTAAACATGTATACGCCGTTGTATAGGTTATCCGTCGTATAGGTTATATTGTTCGGCAACAGGGTTACTGTGGCTCCACATAATGGCACTTGCTTGTCTCTTCCGTGTTGTACGTACGATTCGGTACGGGTCATGCGACTATCATAAATAACACCGGCGATATTTCCCGTTGTGAATCCTTCTGTGTCGAAGTATTCCATGACAGCTTTGGTGAAATGCCATGCTTCCATCCATTTGTAGTCCATGTTGAGCAAACGATATGTTTCGGGCACATAGTCGTGATAAGAACCTTCTGAAAGAAACCCGGTGACGGTTAATTTTCGGAGGACTCCCAATCCTGCATTGTTCCAGTCGGGATAGAAGTCAAAATCGCCCACGACATACTCTTCCGTTTGAGTCCAATAGGTTACTTGGTTTTCGATAAGGTGCTTGAACAGTATCTTTGCCGCTACCTTGTCCTCGGGCTTTACCGGATTTTCGGTATATCCTCTGAACAACATCATCGGGAAATTATCCCGGCGGCTCGTGCCGGTCGCATTGCTGTGTATGGAGAAAAACAGATCGGCCTCCCATTCGCTGGCTTCCCGCCCGATGGTTTCGAGTCCTCGGTCGTCTTCCGTCCGATTTAATACGCGAGACATCGCTACGGTAGCTCCCTGCTCTTGTAGCAGTTCTCTTAACATCAATCCTTTGTGCAGATTCGACGAGGATTCCCAAAAACCGAGTGTGTCGCCTTGTGCATACGGATATACGGCTACATTGCGGTCGTCCGAGTCATAACCGCCGTGACCCGGATTGATGTAAATTTTAAGTCCGGTCATATCTTTGGCTTGCAAGCCTAAACAGCCCAAGAAGGCAATGAGAATGATATAATATTTTTTCATGGCGATGAGGTTATTTCGTTACATTCAATTCCAACATAAAAAGTTTTCCTTCGACCGTGCTGTACACTATTCTGCCTGCTTCGGCCGAGGCCGACGGATTCATACCCATTTCGGACGGAGATGTTAAATCATGTACCTGTTTACTGTTGCAGTCTAACAATACGATTTTCGACGAAGTAAATTGGTGACCGTCGTCGGTCGCTTTCATGGCTGCAACGAAATCGTTGCCATACCACGTAGGGGATTCGTAGTCGCCCAGTTCGGCAAGTATGTTACCCTGCATATCGAGTACAACGGTTCCTACGCCTATGGCATAAGTCACGATTTTGGATCCGTCGGGCGATACGGCTGTCCACAAATAACTTTCCACTTTGTCGCCGTAAGGACGTAATATGCGGGTGCTTTTACCGTCGCACACGATTATTTTTCCCTCTTTGATGATGGAATAGACATAGTTCCCGCTTATTTGAGAGCCTGTACTTTTCATAAGTTTATTGTCGGCCACTACTTCCATACCGCCTGAGATGGCGACCGGACGTTTCAAATCGCGGGTTGGGGCGATAAGTTGTTTTTCGGCTTTCTCGATCAAGTTATATTCTTTCAAAGATCGGTGAACACGTCCGTTTATGATGCTTTGCGGCCGATAATACACCGTTGAACCGTCGGTGCTGAAAATCGGGTCGAACCCGGCTCCCTCGGCAGTAGTGATAATCTGGGTTTTCCCTGATGCAAAATCGTATGATTTTAAGCCGGAAAAATTTTCAGAGGTATATACGATTCGATTCCCGTCGGGACTAAGTATCGGATAGAAGGCCGATTGTCCGACCGAAGGGGTTATCTCGTAATGTTTGGTAACTTTTACATTCTGTCCCGATAGCGATGCGATACATGCTAGCAGGATTATGGTTAAATTTACTCTCATGGATTATAATGAATTAAGTTATTGAATAACGATTTTGCATACATGGGTCCCTAGCTCATTTTGCACGTTCACGATGTATACACCCGGCTGTTGGTCGCCGATGTTTACGATTCCTGTTTCGTCGAGTAGTTGTTCCAGTATCAATGCCCCCACTCGGTCGTATATGCGTATCGACGAACCGGGAACGATGTTCTCTCCCTGTAAGAAGAGGGTATTGCCCGTTATCGGATTCGGGTAGACGACCATGTTTTTGTTACCGGCCACCGTCTCGTCTATTCCGCTTTCTATGCCGTTATAGACCAGAGAGAACTCTTTGATATGTATCTTATAGGCTTGTCCGCTATTCGTTCCGGTCGTGTTGATATAGAATTTGATATAATTCAGAGAGACGGGAAATCCTCCTCTGTTGTTTTCTCCGGTGATGTCGGATAGAGGAATGCTGATGAGATAATCTTCATTGACTGTTATTCCTTCGTATTCGAGATACTGCTCTTTGTCGCCATTGGCTTTGCAGGCTATTTGTATTTTCGACACGGGTATCTCGCTATTGATTAGCATGCGCAAGGTATCGGGAATACTGTAAAGGGTAATCGCTTTGTCCATTTCTACGTATGGGAGTCGTCCGGTTTTGTAAGTGAATCCCAATATGGCCTGATTGTTCCCCGAAGGAGTAACGGTGGCATCGGTGATGGAGCTGATGGATTTTGTAGTCCAGCCGGAAAAATCGTCGGCCGGGATTTTGGGGGATTCCGGTATTTCGACGGTTACCTTCATGTTTCCGGAGAAGTTGCCTATGCTGCCGGTAATGTTCGTCGTTCCGTTTTTTATTCCGGTCAATATTCCGTTTTCGATTTTGCAGACAGTCGGGTCTTCGATACTCCAAGACAATGACGAAGGGTCGTATGTGAACGTGTTTTCGCCGATATGAGAAATGACTTCGAGAGAGTAGGGGTGAGCCTTGTCGGCTATGATTTCACTGTTCTTCATGACGATATCCGCTTCTTTTACAGTTACCTTTATTTTTCCTGTCGCTGTTCCCGAAGTGACGTGAAGGTAACCCGAAGTCGCATTCGGCGAGGCATAGAATTTTTTTCCGTCCGAAGAAATGGTTCCTAACGAGGCATCGCAACTTAATGTAAATTCTTGCACATCGGTATCGATCAATACGCCGTATGAGTTGTATCCCAGAATAGTCGGCTCGAAACAAGAGTAGGAAGGAACTTCCAAATTGTAATTATCGAAAGCAAGGCTGTTCAACGTGTTGTCTTCGGGAGCGTTGGTGAAGATCATGAATCCGTTCGATACCGGACGTTCCTTTCCGTCGGCCGGGTTGTTGACGAGCTTGCCTCTCAACATCATCTGAGCCGATCCTCCGGCATCCATGTTGGCCACGTTCCAAGCTCCCGCTTGTTTCAGTATGTAACACATCGTCGCCGTGTTTGTCCCTACCGAAGTGCTCGACTTGTAATCGATAACGATCAGATAGAGTGTCTTTCCGTCTTGCGACATGCCTATGCCCGAGCGTGAATAGGTTTGTGAGTTATATGCTTCGTTTTCGTTTCGGGGAGTCAATTTCCCTTCCCTCATGACGAGAGCGTTACCGGTGAGCATTTGCTCGGCTATGGGAATCAGATTGTCAGTGCGGGTAGTAAGTTTTGTATTTATCTTTACTTTATCGCCGACATTCATTTGGTTTAGAAACTCTGCTCCTGTTCCGTTTCCCGAAAGAGCATATTCACCCTCTTCGAGTTCGGTTCCGCCTTTGCTTTGCACGATACGGGTTACGACGCATTCCACGTCCTTGTTAAGCCCCCACGATGCTCCCTCGATGGGCTTGATGAGTACATCGGTTCCGTCGATGTCGCTGGTCGTTTGTCCGGTAAAGTGGTTGTAAAGTACAATTTCGTTTTCATTGCGGATACGGTTCACTTCGGCGATGTCGAAACTTTTTTCATTAGCGGCGTTTATGACTTTCGCCTCGAAATTCATGTCGTCGATCCACATTTTTTTGTCTTGGTCGAGTACGACGAATCCTATCTCCTGCAATTTCTCTATTTCGTCTCCTCGTCCGGCTCGGTTCCAGCCATTCGGTTCAGTGGCTATTTCTCCGTTCACTATACAACCGCTGTGCGGTTGTCCCAGCAGGCGGTCGTCCATATTTTGTCCTGAAACAATCCAGAAGTTACCGTTTATCGATCCGATGGATTGATGTTCGGGAGTGGACAATCGGGTATATGCCGAGGTCATGGCCTCGGTACTTCCGGCATGGTTTTTCCCGATGAAAGCATCCACATCGTTATACGGATTGTTCAGATCGATAGTCATGGTATAGACGTCCAGTGGATATTCGGGCATGTGCATACGCACATATTGAACGCCCGGCCCTACCGTACGGCATTCCAGCGTGTCTACCTGTTTCTCCACGCCTGCGATGTTTATGGTTGCTTCGGCACTTAATCCGCATAGAGCAGATAAGGCGAAAACGAATAGTTCCTTTTTCATGATTTTGTGAATAAGTGATTTATTTGATAATCAGTTTGGCGACATCGCTTTTACCGTCTTTGTTGATGTTCAGCAGATAGTTGCCGGGTTGCAGGCTCGAAATGGGTATGGCTATGATTCCGCTTTCGCATTTCCCGTAATTTTTCGAGACGAGCAGTTTCCCGTTCAAGTCGTACACTTGTACCGATATTTCGGCCGGTTCTTCGATTTGCAGATATACGTCTGTCTCACCGGCTTTAACCGGATTAGGAAAAACTCGTAACGCGGATGCCAATGCAATGTTTGGGACGCTCAAAGTGACTTTGTCGTATACCAAATCGAAATTTTTGATGCGAATCTTATATTTTTGTCCTGCGGTCTGTGAGGAGGCATCCAAGAAAAATTTAAGATATTGGAACTGTACGGGGTAATTGCCGAGGTCTTCTTTATCGTCCAAGAAGTCGTTCATGGCGACTTCGTAGGTGAAGTCTTCGTTGGGGTTCACTGCGGGCCATTCCATGATTTGCGAGGTCGACATAAGTCCGCCTTTCATCGACATGGTTATTTTGGAACATTTGGTGTCGCCTGTGTTGAGCGTTATTCTGAATGTATCGGGGATACTGTAAAAGCTGAAAGTTTTAGCCATTTGTATGTAAGGCTGTCTGCCGCTTTTGTATGTGTATTCGAGGTTTGTTTCTCCATTCGCATGGGGTGTCAGAGCCACGTCGTTTATCGCCGAGATACTTGTGAGTTCCCAGCCGGAGGTGAACTGGTCGGCCTGTTGAATATGAGTTTGCGGTATTTCTACTTTTACCTTCAAAGAGCCGGTAAAATCATCGAGTTTTCCGGTTACAGTCGTTACGCCGTTTTTCAGACCCGATAAAACGCCGTTCGATATACCGCATATTTCCGGGTCGGCGACCTCCCATTGAGGGGTCGACGGATTCAGTACGAATTCTTTGTCGTCGATTGTAGCCGATATTTCGATGGGATACTCTTCGTATCCGTCCAAAATTACGGAGTCGAGACGCATGGCGAAATCGGTTTCTTGTATGGTTACATCTTTTGTCACCGATATGCCGTTGTAGGTTGCCGTGATGGTTCCGTGTCCCGGATTACCGTAAGCTACGAATGCATTGCTCTCGTCTATGTAACCTATTTCGGGGGAACAGGAAAGCGTATAATCCTTGAAGTCGGGGTTCACGATCAATCCGTATTGGTTGTATGCCGTCACTTGGGGGATAAACCGACAGTAGGAGGGAAGTATATAGTGAATCGGCTCGAATTCCAATCGGGCGGTAACATCGTCGATCGGCGCTTTTGAAATGACCAGTACACCGTTACCGACAGCTCGTTCCTTATTATCGGAAGGTCGATTGACTATTTGTTGGTTGATAACCATTGCCGAGGATCCTCCACCATCGAGATTGACAGCATCGTATGCGCCTATGGCAAGGAATAGATCGCCTAATACACTGAGGGTCGCCCCTGCCGAGTATCCTGCCCGACGACCGTCTACTACCATAAGATAGATTTTGGTTTTATCCTGCGAAATACCCATGCATGTTCTGGGGTGCTCTTCGTCCCATACGTCGGCCGGGACTCCGTTTTTCAATATGATGTGGTCGCTTCCGCCCATTTGTTCCTTGAAGTCGGTCAGCAAACCCGGAGTCGAGGCAAGATCTGTACCTAAAAAGACAGTCAGTTCGTCGCCGGCCGAGAGGCTTTTCAAAAAGGTTTCGGCTGTGCCTACTCCGTATAAGACCGCTCTTTGTTCGGGAATAGGCGATATGCCCGGATTGGCGAAAACCGAATCGACAACGCACACGATGTTTTTGTTCGCTCCGAAAAACAATTCGCCCTCTTTGGCATGCAGCATGACCTTCGTTCCGCCGGTGGTGGCGTGAGTTTCCGTACCGTAGGCGTTGGTGTATAGCAGCATGAAGTTGGGGGCGGTTTCTGTTTCCCATTCCAGACGTTGCATGTTTACGGCGTGTAACCGATGGCTGTTATCGCCGGAACGTACGGTTCCGGCGAAGTTTACACGGTCGATGTAAGGAACCCGATCGGGAGTGAGGACGAATGAGGCGCGCCCTACCGGATTCGTCACGCATTCGCCCCGACGGTATTGCCCGCTGCGGGGAATTCCTATTTCGATGGGGTCTTGAAATTGATAGAAATCGCCGTTCGTCGCACCGAGGACTTCGTGCCCCGGACGGTTGTTGCGAGCCGACATGCTCGACGGAGTCTCCGTTGCGACGGCTTTGTCTCCGCTAAGGCAAGTCTCGATGTCTACGTATGGGTTGGTAAGGTCCACTTCCATGACATGGAATTTAAGCGGATAGGCGGGTATATCGTAAAAGGCATATTTCGTGCCGGGACCTATATCGTGCGAGTGTACGATGGTATCTACCGCATAGGTTTTGCCTCCGATGGTTATTCCCGAAGCGTAAATAAAGAGAGACAATACTCCGAAAAGAAGGAAGCTGAATATCTTTTTCATGACTTTTTTATATTGATTTTTTTACTTGACAATGATTTTCACGCTATCGGCGATGCCGTTACGATATATTTTCAGTAGGTAAGTCCCGCTCGCCAAATTACCTATCGGCAGGGTAATTTCTCCCGCCGGCGTTTGTCCCATTTCTACTCGGTTCAGAAGCTGCCCGCCGAGGTTGTACAATTCGCAGTTTACATCGGCATTTTGGGGTAAAACGAAATGTATTTGAGATTCGCCTGCTTCGACAGGGTTGGGGTAAACCCGCAGCAAGGAAGCTATTTCGGGATTCGATACGTTTACCGTGATACCGTCATAAATGAGCGAAAATTCTTTGAGTGCGATAGTATATGGGTTCCCTGCCGTTTGAGACGAACCGAGGATAAATAATTTCAGACTTTGGAATTTCACGGGATATAACGACATGTCGCGGTAGTTTTCGAAATATCCGTTCATGGGAATCGAGATAACATGGTCGGTATTTTGGGGTATATTTTCGAATTCGGTCAATGTGGAAGTACTCGATGCATTGTTTTTCATCGACAGTGCTATTTTACTCACTTGGGTCGCTCCGGTGTTGAGCGTGATTCGCATGGAGTCGGGGAGACTGTACAGGTAAATGTCTTTGGCGATTTGCAGATAGGGAGCGCGGCCTGAACTGAATGTATATCGCAATTCTGTTCCCTGTGCTGTCGGTACGATCGAAATATCTTTCAATGCTGAGTTGGTGATGTCCCATGACGAGGCATCCGAGAAATCGTCTATCGCTCTGTTGCGTCGGTCGGGAATTTGTACGGTTACCGATAGCGTGTCGGTAAAGTTGTCTTGGCGGCAATATATATCGGTCTTACCGTTCGCGATGCCCTTTAAAAGTCCCTCGGTGACGGTACATATCGTCGGGTCTTGAACGGTCCATGAAAATGCATCGGGAGAAATGAGCATACTCTCTCCGTTAACGATGGCTGTTACTTCGATGGGATATTCATAAAGCCCGTCGTTGATGACCGAATCGAGTCGAAGCGTAAGACCTTGCGGCTCGTTGATGACTATATCGATGGAGGTTTCTATGCCATTGTAAGTCGCATATAGTTTTCCTTTGCCGTCACCCGAAGCTACGAATGTGTCGGTTCCTTTTATATATCCCAGAGACTCGTCGCAACGCAATGTAACGCCTTGTAAATCGGTATCTATCAGATACCCGTATTGGTTGTATCCCATGAAATGGGGTGTGAATATGCCGTTTTTGGGGAGAGAGTAGTAGGCCGAAGTGCATAGGATTTCGGCCACGGTATTGTCGTCCGGGGCATTCGATACCACGAAGATACCGTTGCTGACAGCGCGTTCGTGTCCGTCGCTGGGGCTGTTCACTTGTCCGTATTTTTCGATATACATACCGCTTGATCCGCCGCCGTCGAGATTCATGGCATTGGTGGCTCCGGCGAATTTCATCATGTCGGCCATTTGTTTGGTCGTAGCGCCGTCGGAATATCCGCCTTGACGTCCGTCGACTACCAGCATGTACACTTTGCTACGGTCTGCCGAGTAACCGATTGCCGTTCTCGGGTGAAGCTCTGCCCAATCGGTTTCGAGAACTTCTCCGTTTTCCAATATTTTACGGTCCCCGCCTACCATGCAATTAATGTCGGGGTAACTGCCGTCTTCGAGTTGGAGCATTATTTTTATTTCCAGTTCGTCGCCGGGTTGCAAGGTTTGCAAAAAGTCGGCAGACGTTCCATGCCCCGATAATACGGCTCCGTTTTCGGCGATAGCCATGTTTCCGGCAGCCGATCCTGTACCTGCCACTTTCAGTTTCACGGTCTTGTTCAGACCCCATTTTTCTCCGTCGGCGAGACTTACCGGTATTTCATATCCGTAAGCATTGGTATGAGTATAATTCCCGACATAACGGTTGTAGAGTACTAATTGATCGGTGCTTCGGCTTCCGTTTACGTTGTGTATGGTATATGTGGTTTGGTTATGGGTGAGTTCTCCGGCATAAGTGACGAACGAGATGAAGCATTCGTCGTTTGTCGTGAAAGATGTTTGAGGGCCCGAAGATACGGGAACTTTCGCCAATTGGCCTTCTACCGCACATCCGTGTACCGGAGTTCCGATAGCTCCCGAAGTGGCGAAAAAGTCGGCATTCGTACCGGCGAAATAACGGCTGCCTTCTTTGCTTTTTCGGGCGGCCATGTTGGTAATGCCTTCGCACGTAACCAACGAATCCCGACCCAAGACCGATTGGAAAGAGAGATAAGGATTGGTAGCGTCGATTTCCAAATAAAAGGCTCTCATGTCTTTGGGACCATAGAAATGAATGGCGGTGTAATAAGTTCCGGGGCCTACTTTGTAATGAGAGAGGGTATCGGCCGTGTAGGTGCTGCCACCGATGACTGCCGGGCCTTTGGCACTGAGCAGTATGGGTAAACAAGCAAAAATTGCGAGAAGTGTAAAAATCTTTTTCATAGGGGCAACCGTTTAATACAAAAGGATTGGTTTAGAAATGTTTTAATCGATACGGATAGAATGAATTTCAGCTTCTTTTTCAAATCTTATTCTCGAATCTCCCGTTTGTCGGAGTCTCATTTACTTTTGAGATACGATAGGCAGATTGAATATTTTTTGAACTTTTATATAGGGAAGGGTAAAGGGAAGGGCGATATATATATAACTTACATATACCGCCCTTCTTCTAAAAAATAGATTTTAAATGTCGCTCAGCGCGAAGGGCTTATTTCACAACGACTTTTTGAACTTTTTCAACACCGTCGATAATCGCTTTTACAATGTAAATGCCTTTGGCGGCAGGAGCGGCCATAGATTGTACACCGGCAGCTTCCATTACTTTTTGTCCGGCGAAGTTGTAAACGACAGCGTTTGCCATGCCAGAGAAATAAATGGCATCGCCGCTTACGAATATCTTCACGTTGTCGGCAGCTACGTTAGCGATACCCGATTCAGAGTCATTGTCATATCCGTCGGGAGTCATTTTGTAAACGGCAGCTCCGCTACCCGATGCGTAGACAGCGATATAAGCAGCTTCTTTACCGTTTTTGTCGGTTACTTTGGCGATACGGGGCAATGCGGTACGAACAGGGTTCGAAATATCGCCCATACCACCTTGCGGGAATGTCCAGTAATAAGTTGCACCGGCAAATGTAGGACCTTCGCCCATTTCGATAATGTTCCATGCTTGGGCAGGAGTCGTGGCCGTATTGGAAATTACGTATGCGCAGAAAGGTTTGTCGTTCAATGTAAATTCAGAGATACCGTTATTTCCTACGTTTTTGATAGCGCATTCCTCGGGAGCATCACCTACGCTTTCGATCAAAGAACCGCTCATGTCGTAGAGAGATGCTGCACTATTGAAACCGTCCAAATAGAAGTAGTCGTTATCGATGATTGAAACACGAGGTCCGGTTCCGTTGTCGACAGCTTCTGCGGGGTAATAGGATTTGATTTCGATAACTTTGAAATTATAGCCTTCATAGTCACCTGTTTGCCCGGCTAATTGTCCGTCTTTAATATCGCAACGAATCACATATTTCCCGCTGCTGACTGGGAACATGACGATAGCATCTTTCGTAACATCGCCTTTCACGGCAAAATAGTCGACACGATAGCCGTCGAGCAGACCATCTTTGTTGGCCAATTCCATTACTTTGGTGGGCTCTCCGCTCGTCATGTCGATTTTCCAAACGCCGATAGCTTCGCCGTTCAATGCAGTGGACATGTTGAATACAACTACGTTTCCGGCATCGTCTACCTGAATATCGTTGCAAAGGAATCCGGGCGTTTTTTGTTCTTCCATTGGTGTCTGTTGGAATGTCGTGTCGCCGGGAGCGTTTACGATAGTATCGATTTTGGTATAAGTGTAGGTGATTTTAAACTTTTCTGTGTCGAATTGAACATCGCGTTTCTTTTCTCCGGTTTTCAAATCGTAGATTTTGATACCCGTAAAAGTAGCTCTGTACGCAAACAACATTTCGTCTCCTTTAACTGTCATACCACGGGAAGCGCTGGCTCCACCTAACTGATCGGCTACTCCCATATTATTTCCGGTAGTGGCAGCTTTCATCCACAAATTTTCCAATGTGTATTCACCTGCTTTTTCATACGTCGCCGGATCTTGAGCGACCATCGATGTTGCCATACATGCAGCAACCATCCCAAGTAATAATCTTTTCATGATAAAAATAAATTAAATGAATAAATAAATGAAAAATTATATTGCATAACTCAATATATATCAAATTGTTAGTGTATCAATTTCAATATCTCTTTTTTCCCGTCGATGTGGACGATGACCACGTAGACTCCACGTACAAGCCCGCTCAATTCGATACGGTCTCCTGCTGCCGGATTTTCCATATCGGCAAAACGCCCGATAATTTGCCCGGATAAGTTAGCTACATCGACCGTTATGTGGCGTGCACCGTTTCCTACGACGAGAGCGGGATTCTCACCCTGTATGACATAACATTTACCTCTCTTTTCGAGAGTTTCCATACCTGAGGAATTTTTGAAAGTGAAGGATATTGTATCACAATATTCCGTTTCGCCTCCTACGTATTCCGAGCGGGCTCGCAGATACCATGTACCGTCGGTCAAGTTGTCGAATTCCGTTTCGTAAGTGAATGCGTTTACGGTCTGTCTTTTTACGTTTCGTATCGGGGTAAACTGGTCGTTGGTGTGTAATTCGATACGGAAGGTGCTGGCGAACGGTTCTTCTGCCCAGCGTACTTGTAAGGACGTGGCTTCGACCGTCGCTCCCTGCGTGGGATATAGAATGACCGGTATGGACGGCTCTTTCGATTCTGTCGTGAAATTCGTCGTTTTACTGATACTTTCTGTCGAGCCTGCGTATGCGGTTACGCGTGCGTAATATTTCGTATTTCCCACCAATACGCCTTCGGGGAGGGTAATGGAGTGTTCGCTATATCGTTGGTCGAGAACTTTACCCATAGAGCGGAAGTCGTCGTATTTGTTTATTTCGAGTCGGTATTCCGTAGCGTTTGGATATTCGGTCCAAGTGATAGAAGGCGTGACAGACACTTCGGTAGCTCCTTTGGTCGGAGATTCTATTTCGAACGGACCGGACTGGAATGCATATACGGAAGAGATGCCGTCCGAACAGTTGGCTTTTCGTGTACGAATCCGCCAGTAATAAGTCCCTTTTTCCAAGTCGGGCAGATAGCTCGAAGGGAAAGAAGTACCGGTAGTTTCCCGCGAGAGTATGAGGTCGGTGAATAAATCGTCGCGGGCAATGTCTATATAATAGGAAGCATCGGCGACACTGCTCCACGTGAACTCGTAGTTGCCTATGGCCGTACCGTTGTTTACCGGAGTGTTTAATGTCACGGCTTCGTTTGTACCTGCCGTGGCTCCCATGAACAAGGGTGCATACTCGTTTCCGTAACGGTCGACGATGGAAACAGCGTATGTATACCCCGTGCGATAAATTGTCGGTATGGAATAGTCGGTGCTGTATGAGAGCCCCAACAGATAGCGGGCATCCCGGCAAGCGGTCGTTTGTGCCGCATTTTCCGGTACGGCATATACGGCGTATCGCATACCCTCTGCTCCCGTCCATGATAATTGACCGTTAGTGAAAGCGATATTCGATACTAATCCGGGATCGGAGGTCGCTTTCCAGCTGATGGCCGGTATCAGAGCCGGGTATTTGTAAACGTCCGACCGCAACAAGGAGAGCATTCCCGAAGTATGGGTTACCTTGCGCATGTTGTAGAATACGCTTCCCGGGGCTCCCGTTTCGTCATATGTGCGGTTTACTTTAATTTGATTGACCAGTTCGGAGCCTTTGAACGAAGCGGTTGCGCCATCGACGATGTATTCGTTTTCTTCGGCTGTTTTCCGTTCGATGGGAGAGAGCACTTTGGAAGAAACTTTTTCTCCGTTTAAATCGAACGATAGGCTACCGGTTGTCGTTTTTCCGTATTTTGATGGCATTTTGGCCGAGCTCAAATCGGATGCCGAATGGCTCGAATAAAAATGACAACCGAATTGCCTTACGATTTGGCTCCACCATTCGGCGATAAGCGTGTAGTCGCTGCTCGATCCTATCGTCCAATAGATTTGCGGCGATATGTAATCGATAGAATGTTCTTGTATCCATGCCATAGGATCGCAGAAGATATCGTCGTACGCCCAGTCAGAACCTACCGGGGTAGGAGTAACGCCGTATCGCTCGGCTATCGTGGCATCGGTGCACCATACACCGGCGGGAGAGATACCGAATCGCACATAAGGCTTTTCCGATTGAATCATTCGGTAGACCTGAGCGATCAGTTTATTTACATTCTGACGTCGCCAGTCGGCCCGAGAGAGGTTGTCGGGGTTGGATTGCTGGTATAACTCGTCGTCCATGTCGTCGGTCGTCCCCGACATGTAGAAATAGTCGTCGAAGACAACACCGTCGATGTCGTAGTTTTGTACGACTTCTTGAATAATGGCGGTGATATGGTCTCTCACTTCCGGCATTGCCGGATTCAAGATAGAACCGTCCGAATAGTCTAAGAGCCATTCCGGGTGAGATTCCCGATAATTTTGAGGTGTTCCGTCCCATTGGTGCAGTACGCTTTCATACCGGTAGGGGTTGAACCATGCGTGAATTTCGATACCCCGTTTGTGAGCCTCTTCGACAGCAAACAGCAAGGGGTCGTACCCCGGGTCCATGCCTCGTGTCGCTACGAGGTCGCTCGACCACGGTTCGTAAGAGGATTTATATATCGCATCGCAACGGCCGCGCACTTGGAAATAAACGGTATTGGCATTGGCTGCTTTTACCGAGTCGAGCAACATGATTAACTCGTCTTTTTGTTCTTGGATTTCTTGCGCATTTCCGGTGTTCGAGATAACGGTAGTTTTCGGCCACGTCAATCTCCATACGGTCGATAACCAGAACGCTCTGACCTCTTTTTTGGGAGTTTGAGCGACTGTCGGGATAGCTAACCAAAAGGTAAACAGTACGATTGCTATTTTTGCGATGTATTTCATATCTAATTAGTTAAGATATTTTTTCCCGCCGGTCGGTTAGACCGGCGGAAAATTATCAGGCTTTTGTTTTTAGAATAGGTTCGATAACTCGTTGTTCAGTGCTATACCGTAGACATTGACCCCCGATACGATAGTTTCCAGCTTTTTCGTCGTGGGATTCCAGCGTTTTACTCCCGATGTCTCCGAGCTGCCTTCTTCGGCACGGAGTCCGAAGTAAACCGAACCGTCGGAGCTGTCGAGTACCATTTGACAGACATCGACATATTCTCCTACGCTTCCTTCGCTGTCCGATTTGAAGCTCGCTACGAGATATTTGCTCTCGGCTTTCGTGTTGGTCTTTGTCGCGTCGTTGGCCGTAATATCTGTTAAAGGAACGGCATAGAGGCCTTTGTCTCGAATGACGGCATATAAAATTTGATTGGTGGCATCTATCACGAACGATTTCACGAATTCATCGGGGAAAATCGTAGCATAGGGAGGGTTGGTTCCTCGACTGATGTCCACAGGGCTGATATCGCTTTCTGCGAAACGGAAGATACCGCCTCCGCCGTATGTTTTGCCCCAATACCACAACCCGTCCACTTTGGCGAAGCAAGCATTCATTGCACCGTATTGCCACGGGTTACCGTAGTATTCGAGCCGATTGTTCTGAACGAAATAATCGTATTTGGCATCGCTGGTGCTGAGTGCCAAGTTACGTTCGTTGACACCGATGCGTCGGATACCTGTATTCCGGTCGGCGAAATAGATTTGTTCGTTGTCTATCCAACCGTAGAAAGGATCGTTGAAGGCGGCGTTACCGATGTTGGAGAGCACGGTTTCCATACTGCTCCCGTCTTTGGCTACCGCTGTGATTTTGCCGTCGCCCCGGGTTCCATCTTCATCGTTGACATACGAGAATTGAGTACCGCAGTCGAGCACGAATAGAACTTCATTATGGAACAGCATATTCAGAGGGTGAGCTCCCGCTTTTACGCCTAAGTCGAAGGGAGAGTTATTACTTCCCTCAGGAACATTATAATCCAGCTTATAGGCCATTACGTTTCCACTTTTTACCGCATAGTAGAGCGTTTTCGATGTATTGGGCGTACCTACTTGTACATTGGCTTTTACATCTTGGAGCGCACGTCCGCCGAGAGTGGTTTTCAACGTGATGGTTTGCGAACCTATGTTTTTGAAGACTAATCGGCCCGGATTTTCGCCGGTATAGGTATTACCTGTTATTTCCGGGTGATCGAGCAAGGTCGTTCCTTCGGGCAATACCCATGTGTATTCCGGTTCTTCCGATGCGGCCGGATTTCGTAAGGTCACTTCCAAAGTCACTTCGACGTCGTTGATGACACATATTCTATCATCTTCCGTTTTGGCGACGATCGTAGGTTTAATGTCGTTGATAAGCAAGGGACGAGTCGTATAATCGTCGCCTACGGTCAATTTTACCTCGTACTGTCCGGGTAAACTGTATGTATGGGTAGGATTAACGTCGGTCGAAGTTTCCCCGTCGCCGAAGTCCCAAGTACATGTACCCGAGATGGCCGATGTATTGGTAAACTGTATGGTGGAACCTACCAGATAGTCGAGTTCGTATCCTTCGTTCGTGATGTGGTAGGTAAACGCTACATCGTCACTGGGATATACATTGTAAGTGGGATCGTTTTCCACACAAGCAGATAACGAAGCCAACAAGACAACCGTCAAACTTATATTTCTTAATGCTTTCATTGTTCTTTCCGTTTCTATTAGTTGACAGTAATATTTTTAATATCGGTATTGCTTATCACACCGTTGGAGTCGCTTACTTGGAATTTGGCGCTCAACGTATAGGTGCAATTGTAGTTTACTCCGTATTCTTTGCCGTCGAAGATGAGTTCGGGCGTGGTTAGAGCTGCAACGATGCCATCGAGCCGGGCTTTATTCTCGTCGGTGATTTCATATACTTCTTCGTTGGCTTCGTTGGTCGTTTTCGTGAAGAGAGCCTCATATTCCTCTTCGGTCATTTTCATGAATCCATCGACAACGATTTTTTTCATGTTCCCGTGGTAATCGGTCTCTATTTGAGTGGTTAGAGCCTCCCGGAAGTTGGTCTCGTAATCGCCGGGATAGTAGGTCTTGAATAAAGTTTCGGTAAAATCGGAACTTCCTACACTGGCCCATGTCACGCTAGCCCATGAAGAGGAGACCGGGAAAGTGGCGTCGAGAATGTAGGACGACTTGGCATCGTCCCACGACACGGTTTGAGGATCGAACTCTTTCACCAAATGCGAGGCGACTACTTCGTCGGTCTCGCTTTCGGTATAGGTGTAACTGATGTATGGGCATGTAACGGCACGATTGATCGTACTGCTCACTCCATACCAAACTTGGGCTTTCTCTATCGTACTGCCGTCGGCATAATAGTAAACTCTGAAATCGAGGTCGCTACCGGCGTTCACGGCATCTTTCAGCTCCCAATAAACGTATGCGGTTTGTTGTCCCAAGTCTGCCCAATCGTTTACAGGGTCGTTGATTTCGCAACCCGATAATCCGGCGATTGCCAGCAGAAGAGACGCTATTTTTACTTTGTTTTTCATATCGAGTGTTATTATTTGTTGTAATACTTCGATTCTTTTCTATTTATTGCCAGATCATAGGTTTGCGCAACCATTGATAGTTTTTGTATGCGCCCAGTCTTTCCAATTCGGCTTTGTTGTATTTTTCTTCTGTTTCGGGGTCGTAGTTGATACGGTTGATCCATGCTTTGGGATCGTCTCCCCAATGAGCTTCATAAATATTATTGGGCCGTTTTAATCCGGGGTATACATAAGTATTGTCATATTGTATTCCGTTCTCCTCGCAACTGTAATTGTAGCGACGCATATCGGTCCATTGTTCGGGTTGCAGGTAGAGGCAAACATATTTCTGACGCATGATGTGCCCGATGTTGAATCCGTCGGCAGGGAAGTAGGTAGTTACATAGTTTCCTGTTCCGGTTTCATTCCCCAAATAGTTATTGCGATAGCGGGTATAACTGCTTCCATAAATCGAGGAAAGATTGAATCGGTCGAAATTAATTTCGGCAGCTTGCATGGTCAATGAACGGGCCGTCGGCTTGTCGCCGCTCCAATAAGTAGCTTCGGCTTTGATAAGCAGGAGTTCTTCTTCGAGGAAGAGGGGAACATAACCTGTGTTTTGCGTATAGACCGAAACTTTCTTGCCGTCGACTTCGGGGAACAAGGTGGGGTAGTTATCCACTTTGTAGGAAACGTCCATACCGATATTGGTATCGAGGTAACGCATTTCAGTACCGGAATCGCTTGTTCCCGAGGGTCCCGGCCGTGCACTCATGAAAGCGAGGATACGAGGATCTTCCGCCCAGCCTTTCAGGTTGTTATGCGATTCGAATACGCCCAATATATTTTCCATGAAATATTTGGTAGGAACAGCCGAATTCAACATGTTGCCACGTCCTTCCCAGCCGAGACCTCCTTGTTCGGTCGATCCGAAGGCTTCGCCCCACGGAGAATTTTGGGCTCCGTTACCGCCGTCGAAACGATAAAGTACATCTTCCCAACCTTCGAGAGCACGGTTGACAGCTGTAATGATGGCTTGGCATGTCGCCGCATTGTTTTCCCAATTCGGCAATTTGCGAAGCAATAACCGGGCTTTTAAGGCGTAGGTATAGTGTTTCCATTTATTTAGGTCTCCGGCGAAGATACGGTCGATCGATTGATCGATAGGTATATTGGTCGCGGCTTCGGTATAAGTGGGATCTTCATACATGCCTATCAGCTCTTCTATTTCTTGATTCATCCACTCGTAGATGCTTTCTTGCGTATCGTAGTGCGGACTGTTCGATTCATAGGCTTCCGAACGAGGCATGTCTCCGAACAGGTCGGTTGTCATTTGGGTGGACATTAACCGAAGGGTACGGCCGATGAGTTCCAGATTCCACGCTTGTGCTTCGTGAGCCTCGTCGATGATTTCTTTGGCATTGACACCGATATCGTAGAAGTGGCGGCGCCATTGCGGGTGACGGTTCATCGTCAGGAAATCGCCCCAGCCGGATTTGTATGCGAAACTCGACGTTTGGTTACGTCCGCCGGTAGTCAATGTTTGGGTCAGATAAGCGCCGTATTCGGCATGGTCGAATTGAAGTTGAGCCGAGTAGAACAGCACGACAGGCAATACCTGTTGGGGCAGAACCTCATGAGCGGCATCTTCGTTGACGTTGTCGTACAACCAGTCTTCGCAACTTGCGCCCATGAAACTGATTAACAACGATAATATGATAACTTTATATTTATTCATGGTTCCTTGATGTTAGAATGTTGCGTTTATAGTGAAATTGAAACTGCGGGTGGCCGGGATAGACATATTGTCGATACCCATCGTTCCTGTACCGTAGGCTGCCGAAGTTGAAATTTGCGGATCAGAACCCGAATATTTGGTCAACAGGAAGAGATTGCGGCCTGTAATGGAAGCTCTCAATCCTTTAATGTAGGGATTCCCTTTTTTCAAGAACCGTGTGAAATCATATCCTACGGTGACGTAACTCAGTCGGAGATAAGAACCGTCTTCGATAAAATTGGAGCTTACGCCATAGAAATAGGTATTCAGGTTGGTCTGATTCAAAATGATAGGCTTGTTGTTTTGTACATAAGTTCCGTCGGGTTGTGCGACTACACCTTTTACGACTACTTCGCGGTTACGGTAGTTCTCCAACGATTTGTGCATACCGTTGGTAAAGAGCGAGCGTGCGGTTCCATTATATACGTCTCCTCCTACACGTCCGTCCAGTAAGAACGATACAGTCAAGTCTTTCCATCGGAACGTGCTGCTCAATCCCATCAGGAAGTCGGGCTCGCGGTTACCGATATATACGCTCTTGGCCGGGTTGATAATGGGATATCCGTCCTCGTCGATAAGTATTTGTCCGTCGGGAGCACGCATATAGTCCTTGCCTGAAATACCCGTCGTCGAACCGTTTAGATAGGCGGTAGTATAGATATCGCTGAACTGTGTCCCTTGAATTTCGCTCACGTCTTCGGGTAACGATTTTACGACACCCCGATTCAACCCGAAGTTGAGGTTGGCGGTCCATTCGAAATCTTTACTGCGAAGAATGTCTTGACTTAATGTGGCCTCCACGCCGTGATTCTCGATACTACCTTCGTTGCGGACTTGTAGAATAGTTCCCGATGAAGGTGAAACTCTCACGGTTACGATTTGGTTGTTTACCGTAGTCGAGTAGTAGGCTACATCTAAACGGGTGCGGCTGTCGAAGAATCTTAAATCGGCTCCGATTTCCCACGACTTTGTCATTTCGGGTTCCAGCGTAATGGCATAAGAAGCTGTTGGGTCGACACTATATCCTCCGTCGGGGAATGTAGAGGCTTCCCGATAGGCTTTGGTAAATTTGTTGGGAGTAGCATCTTTCCCGACTTGTGCCCAGTTTCCGCGTATTTTACCATAGCTGAACCAATCGTTACTGATGTGGAACAATTCGCTGAAAATTAAACCTGCCGTTACCGAAGGATAGAAGTAAGAAGATTTTTCGGCTTGTTTCAAGGTAGAGGAACCGTCGTAGCGGGCTGTTCCGCTTAATTGGGCGATTCCTTTATAGTCGAATCGCAATTCTCCGAAATACCCGTATTTGTTTTTCTTGGAGCGGAAGTAGGAAATGGGATAGTCGCCCGTTTTCAGCCAGTTTTCGGTATTCGTATTGTTGAAACTGTAATAGTCTCCTTCCAATACGAACTCCTGTCCCGCCATAGTGGCTTCATAGCTTTTGTTGATCATGATTTCGGCTCCGGCCAACAGGTTCATGCTGAAATCTTTGAACAAATCTACTTTGTATGTGGCCAATCCCTGTACCGTGAGTAGTTCGCTGCGGCTGGGTTCGAATTTATAAGAACCGAATTTGTAGAGATATTTGGAAATAACGCTCTCGTCCAGTTCGTCTTTATCGAAACGTGGTTTGGCGTAAGCGTCGGAAGTTGTGTATCCTTTGTCGTATGCGATTTTACCGGTGAAGGTCAAATCCTTTATGGGAGTCCATTCGATCGATCCGTTTAAGATGGTACGTGAAGATTGTGTCTCCCCTCCGTCTTCGTAACGTCCCCAATAAGGGCTTACTCCGGCTGCAATTTTATCGGCGTCTGTAAGGGCATTCCAATTGTCGTAACGACCACCGTCTTCTATGCTGTAAACCGGTTTTCCCAATGGCGTTTTGTACACACGCATATCGTTGTTGATAGGCCAAGTGTAGATAGAACTCATGCTATTGCCGAATGAACGGGATTTCGTATCGATATAATTTAATGATGCATTGATTTTTACCCATTTCGAAGGGGTGAAAGTTGCTTTTAACAAAGCACCCATGCGATTCTTGTAATCTTCGGGGACAACACCGTCGGTAGAAGTGTAGTTGAACGATGCATAAGCTGTGAATTTGTCTGTTCCTCCCGAAGCGTTCACATCGTATTTTTGATATAATCCCGTTCCCAAGAAATTCCCGACGTTATCGTAGGTTCTTTCTCCTTCTTTCAGAAGAGGACCCCAACCTCCGCTTACGGAGTTTTCTTTATAGAAACCGAGATTTCCCGGAGCATATTTCTGTTGAATTTTAGGGATTCTTACGCTGTTGTCGATTTGTACGCTGGCACTACCGTTCACGACGATCTGTCCGGTTTTACCGCTTTTCGTGGTGATTAGGATTACACCGTTGGCTGCTTCCGAGCCGTACAATGCCGATGCAGCAGCACCTTTCAATACGGTCATGTTTTCGATGTCGTTCGGGTTGATGTCACCGGCCGACGAACCGCCTCCACGCATAGGCATTCCATCGATAATAAACAAGGGCTCGTTATTTTGTCCTGAGTTGATGGACGAAATCGCACGAATGATGATTTGGGAACTGGAATTGGGTGAACCTCCACTCCCTGATACTTGCACACCGGCAATTTTCCCTTGTAAAGAATTTACGAAGTTTGCCGATTGTCCAGCAGTAACTTCGTCGGCATTTAGGCTCTGGACGGCGAAGTTCAGTTTTTTCTTTTCTTCCCGAATACCCATCGCTGTTACGACAACCTCGTCTAATTGTGTCGATGACGAGGTTAAAGTTACATTGATGACAGATTGATTTCCAACCTGCACCGTTTTCGGTTGCATACCCACGTAACTGAATGTTAGGCTTGCGTTTTCATTGACTTTAATAGAATATTTCCCATCTAAGTCGGTCGTCGCTCCTTGTGAGGTGCCTTTGACATGGACCGATGCCCCGATAACGGGCAGTCCGTCTTCGGCAGATACAACGGTCCCCGTTACGGTGCGTTGTTGAGCGAAACCTACTATAGCAAATAAGGAAAATAACAGAAGTAGCACCTGTCTTCTCATAATACTGCTTGTTTGTTAATAATCAAGGTTAGTAAATACTCGTTTATAATTTGTTTGAATTAATCATGGTTGATTCTTGTTTTTCGTGGTTTAAATCAACGTTTAAAACTGCTGTTAAAAGCCTGTGTTATATTTTATTATTTTAAATGTTTGTGTTTTATTTTTTATCTTTTACTTGTACAAATATAGCGTTCTATTTTTAAATCGAAAACTAATTCTCTCACTTTTTTTCGCTTTTGACTTATTTTTTAGAATTAGAGCCATATTTTCACAATTATAAACTATCTCGGTAAAAATTAGATTTTAGGGAGCTTGCTTTCTAAAAATATATTCTCGATACATAATATCCTCCATCCAAAAATCGAAAGACCGAAAAGGAATCACATTTTTTCTATATAAATACGGTACAAAAAAAATAAGTCATGCGGGAATTTCATATTCTTGGATAATGAGCCATAACCTCCTATTCCCTTTTCGAAAGAATTCTTAATAAAACTTTATTAGGCTATACTATCACCGAAACGATTAAAAGTCGAATAAAATGTTGGTTTTTTCGGGGGGACTTTTTAAGTTTGATAAAGATTTAAAACCTTATAGATATCTAAGAGATTTTTCTCTTTCGAAGCCTTTCGATAGATAAAAAATGTTGTCGTTTTTCATAATGAGTTTTTCTTTATGTATCTTTGGCTCTGTCGAATATGAGATATGGCTTAGCGAAAAAATGAGCAAGTTCTTTTTTTGAGTGGTTGCCTTTCCTTATATTTGTAGAAAAGAATATAGGATGCGGTTCGGCATAGTCAAATCGGAAATTAGATTTCTTGATTGCCTTTGCGCTCACCTTTCCCTATATTTGCGTAAAATGCAGAGATAGAATGCTTTTGGATAGGAACAGATTCGTTTGCTTGTGTTCTCTTGCGCTATCTTTGATTTGGCCTCTAAACAAGGCGGAAAAGACCTTTTTGACACCATAGGGCTGGGTATAAATCTTTTTATTTTCGGCCTGTTGGGAGTTTGAGGTGAGATGGAAATTTATTATTTATGCTGAAAAATATAACCATGAAGAAGAAAATGTTTTATGCGCTGTCTGCGCTTTTGTTGTGTAGTGCTTGTACTACGACACCACGTAATCCGTTTGAAGAACCTGCGAGGCCTGCCGGACAGGAAAGTGTTTTGAAGTTGGCTTGCGAACCTTTGGATACGGTGAGAGTCGGTTTTATTGGATTAGGAGCGAGGGGTAGAGGAGCTATTGAACGGTATGTCTATCTGCCCGATGCCAAAGTTGTCGCTTTATGCGATTTGGATTCGGTGAATGTAAACAAAGCGAATGAAATACTTACTTCGCACAAACTTCCTGCCGCCGATATTTATGTGGGTGAGGACGTTTGGAAAGAGATGTGCGGAAGGGACGACATAGATTTGGTCTACATTTGCACCGATTGGCACTCTCATGCTCCGATGGCTGTCTATGCCATGAAACAGGGAAAACATGTCGCCGTGGAAGTACCGGCGGCAATGACCGTAGCCGAGTGCTGGGATTTGGTAAATACGGCCGAACAGACTCGCCGCCATTGCATGATGTTGGAAAATTGTTGTTACGATTTCTTCGAAATGGCAACGCTCAATATGGCACAACAAGGCTTGTTCGGAGATGTGATGCATGCCGAGGGGGCTTATATCCACGACTTGCGTTCTTATAATTACGACACTACGGCGACCGGTTATAAAAACATGTGGCGGTTAAAAGCCCAGAAAGAGGAGGCCGGTAATCCTTATCCTACTCATGGATTAGGTCCTGTCGCCCAGATATTGAACATTCACCGGGGCGACCGCATGGCTACGTTGGTTTCCATGTCTAATGCGCAAAAGGGTATGCATCTTTATGCAGCCGAACATGGTATTACCGGCGAGGATACGGCACGTATCGATATGGGTGATATGAACACGACTCTTATTCGTACCGCCAAAGGGAAAACCATCATGATACAACACGACGTTACCAGTCCTCGTCCCTATAACCGCATTCACATGGTAAGCGGTACGAAAGGTTTCGCTCAGAAATATCCGCTTACGGGGATCGCTTTGGAACCCAATGCGCATGAGTTTGTCAGCCAGCAAACTCTCGACTCTCTGCTGAAAGTGTATGAACACCCCTTCTGCAAAGAGATCGGCGAGAAAGCTCGCAAAGTGGGCGGACACGGAGGTATGGATTTCATTATGGATTATCGTCTGATTCATTGCTTGAAAAACGGTTTGCCTCTCGATATGGACGTTTACGACGCAGCCGAATGGTCGTGTCTGGTCGAGTTGACCGACTACTCCGTTCGCAACGGCTCCGTTCCTGTACAGATACCCGATTTTACCCGTGGAGAATGGGATAAATTGCAAGGCTTGACTTTTGCCGAATAGAAAGATAAAATATGGGAAAATGGCTGTTTCAAGAGGAAACAGCCATTTCTGTATGTGAATAGTAAGGATTATTTTTATATCGATTGCCACAATACCCTGCGATATTACGGGACACGGCTGGGGAGGAATGTGTGAGAATGCCCTGCAATGCCATAGGGTATGGGTGAGAGGGGGTTAAAGAAACATTCTCTTTTGTGATGTAAGGATAGATTTTACGCTTCTCCCCCTTGTGTCGCATAGCGATAGGGGGGGAAAGCAGAAGAAACAATAGTTTTCGACGGAGAGGGGGTGAGAAAGATAGAATAGGAGTTTTTTGTAAGACCAACCCCTCCGGCCTGCGGCCACCTCCCCTATATTTTGCTGTCGCAAAACACAGAGGAGGAGGGAGATGCTTTTTTGCTTTATTTTTTATGTAGCAAGCCGGAACTATCCAATCTTCTCCCTTGCCGTGTTCCGTAGCCTTACGGGGTGTTGCGTTAGCGGTATGAGGGAGACCCGCGGAACGAAGTTCTGCGGAGGGGGCAAGGAGAATTAAAACTTAATGGTGATATCTGCGCCGAATGTAATCGGGCGGCCGCACTGTACGAAGCTGTTGGGCATAGACAAGTTCTCGGCATTCATGGTCTCGAAGTAGAACGCCTGATAATGTTGATTCAGCAGATTTTTTCCCCATAGTTTCAAATCGGCGTATTTCCCCGAAAGGATAATCGATGCATTTACCAGCCCATAAAAGTTTTGAGCGGCATCGTTGGCTTCGGTCCAGTATATTTTTCCTCGGCCGAGGTATTGTAGGTCGAAAGTCAAGTCGGTCTCTTTGTCTAAGGGCAGGGTGTAAGCGCCCGATAGGGCGAGCGTATGAGCCGGTGCAAAAGGGACGAAATTGTTTTTGTAGTCGTTTTTCCCGTCGTTGTATTCTTGGAAGGTAGCATGGGTGTAACCGTAGGTTGCCGAGAGTAACAGCCGGTTGGTCGGGGTGGCTCGCAGCGAAGCCTCCAATCCGTAACTGGTGGTGCGTCCCGAATTTTTGGTGACACGGCCATATCCGCTTACGGCGGCTATTTGCTGATCGTGGCAATCGATGTAGAATAAAGATAAATCGGCAAACAGCCGGTGGTCGATTAACTGGGAACGGCCGCCTATTTCGTAATTCCAGCTATGTTCGGGTTTATACGAGATGGCTTGGTTCACGTCGGTCGTGTTTTCGAAGGCAGGCATTCCGGCAGCACTGCGACTCGGTGCGGGACGACCTCCGTTTCCCCCGCCTCCCATGTTCTTCATCAGTTCGCTCATCATGCTGGACCGGATTTGGGATTGTATCAAGTTGGAGAACATCTGGAAATTGTATCCTCCCGACCGGTAACCGCGGGTTGCCGAGGCGTAGACAAAACTTTTATTGCCGATAGCGTATTTCACTTCGAATTTGGGAGACAGTTCTATCGTGTTCATCGACTCCTTTCCATCGATGCCGAGGGGCAGGATAAAAGGCTGTTGAATCGACATCGGGGGGCGATTACCCATATTGATCGTGACGTTGGCACGCCCTGTGAGAGCTTCGGTCGCATGGGTGTGATGGTAAATGCGAGTATGTTCGTAGTCTATTCGTAAGCCTACGGTGGCCGATAAACCGTCGATAAAAATACGATTGAGCGTAGCTTGTCCGAAGGCGGCAGCACCGTAGGCCGGTGTTTTGTAAATGCCGTCGATATACAGGTTTCGATTATCTATATCTATCGTAATATCGGGCATTCCCGCTAATGCAGGGTCCTGTTTGAGAGCTGCCAGTTGGTTGTTGGTCTGTTTGGTGATGAGCAAATCTATCCCGTCTTGTCTGAAATCTACCGGGCCGTCCGTATGGGTTTGTTGATAAAACCCGAATAAGCCTCCTACCCACTCCCAACGTTTGCCTTTGTGCGATTTGACGGCAAATTCCTGTGAAACCGCATGCATTTTTTGTTTTTGTTGTAATGTAAATATGGAGCGGGGAGTAAAGTCTTGGTCCAAATGCATATCGTCGTCGAGGAATTGATAACCCGTCGTCGATGTGAAGATGAATCGGTCGTGGAGATATTGAACCGACAGACCCGACGTGAATATGTCGCGACGATACGAGGCTTCGTCGTTGTAACTGATGCTGCCGGTCTTTTTCAGGGTTTTGTCATAACCGGCATATGGGTATCCCTGTTGGTCGCTACCCTCGTAGTCACCGCTGAAACTCAACTTCCAATGCCTGTTTACCCGCCAGTCTAATTGTACTCTTCCACCGCCCGACCGGGTACTTCCGCTATTTTTCCGGGTATATTCGTTTTTGAAGTAGCCGTCGTCCTGTCGGTAACGGGCATTTATCGAGAATGCGAAATCGTCGGTAAGTTTTTGGCTGGTAGTAGCGGCGACTCCCCATAAGTTGTAATTCCCGAAACTCAATTTTATTTTCGAACCCTGTTTTTCCAAAGGCGAGAGAGTCTTTATGTTCACGAGTCCCGCCATAGTATTCCTTCCGTAGAGAGTCCCTTGCGGCCCTTTCAAGACTTCAATACTTGCAATATCGATGAAGTCGAAATCGAAAGCGCTTTTATCCAGATAGGGAACGTTATTGACGTAGAGGCCTACGGCGGGAGAGTTGATTCGGGAACCTATACCCCGTATGTAGGCCGAGGAAATGAGTTTGGAGCCATAATCGGGAATAAACAGATTGGGAACGACGGTAGAAATATCCTTGACCGAACGGATATTCATTTCGTCGAGATTGCCCGTGTTGAGATAAGAGATGGAACCGGGGAACTCGAACAGTTTCGAATCCCATTTGGGGTTACTGATGATAGTAATGGCATTCAGGTTATATATGCGGTTTCCCAAAGAATCGGTAATCGCCGGTATCGGTTTACCGGTTGCAAGAAATGGTAAAGTTCCCAAGATGAACGCGAGCAGAAAATTTTTCATAAGATTTGTTTACCTGTTGAAAGAGCGAGTCTCTCTTTGAATTTTTGCACAAAGTAACAAGAGAAAAATTTTCTTTACAATCATCAATAGTAGTGATTTTTCGAGGACGGGATATTATCCGGGTGTTAGATGAAAAACAGGAGGCTGGCTGCCATGACTGCCATGCCGGTGATGACGCCTCCTATGCCGTAGTGATGATGACCGTATTTTTCGGCTCCCGGCAGCAGCTCATCGAATGAAATGAACACCATAATACCCGATACGAATGCCAATAGAAGCGCGTGAATCGTGGGAGTCCAAAAAGGTAACAGAAACAGGAATCCGATGAGTGCGCCTACCGGCTCGGCCATACCGGAAAGCAGGGAATACCAAAATGCTTTCTTGTGGCTGCCCGTCGCTTGATAGATGGGTACGGAGACAGCGATACCTTCCGGTATGTTGTGAATGGCAATGGCTATGACGATGGGAATAGCTATGTCGATATTGCCCAGTGCCGATGCGAATGTAGCGAGTCCTTCCGGGAAATTATGGATACTGATAGCCAGTGCCATCAGTATTCCGGTACGGTGCAATCGTTGTTGTCCCGATAGTTCTTCCACGCGGTGGATTTCATGAGGATTCTCGTCTTCGGGAATCAAGAAGTCTATCAATGCGATAAACGATGTCCCCGAGAAAAATGCGATCAGCATGTAGATATTAGACATGCGTGGGCTGAAATTCTCGCTGAGCATACCCAATGCCTCTGGCATCAATTCCATGAACGATATATATATCATTACTCCGGCCGAGAACCCCAATGCCGCAGAAAGAAATTTCGTATTGGTTCGCTTGGCGAAAAATGCAATGAGGCTTCCCACTCCGGTCGATAGGCCGGCTATCATCGTGAGGAGAAATGCCAAGAGTATAGAATTTATTTCCATATTTTCGAGATTGTATAAAACCGTAAAGGAAAACCGCACTATCCTCTTGTCGGGGGATTGTCCGTTTCCTTCGTGGTTTTTCGGAAACAAAGGTAATGTATTAAAACATTATGAAGTTCACCGAATAATAAAAATAACAAAAAAGAATGAAATATGTTAGGAATAAACCGTTGGCTCTACGTATCTTTACCCGCTGAAAAGAGAGAATATGCAAGATTATAACGAAGATATTGTTATCGAGCAGTTACAGAATCCGGCGACTGTGCGGCAGGCATTCGCACGGGTCGTAGCCCGGTATAGTGAGCCGTTATATTGGCAGATTCGAAAAATGGTACTTTCGCACGACGATGCCAATGATTTATTGCAAAATACATTCTTAAAAGCATGGGGAAGTATCGAGTATTTCAGAGGGGATGCCAAATTGTCGACTTGGCTTTATCGTATTGCAGTGAATGAGGCATTGACTTTTCTGGCACGGGAACGAGAACGACGGAATCTTACGGCCGACGATACCGATGATTTCCTGCTCTCTCATGTAGAGAGCGACGAATATTTCGACGGAGATCGTGCACAGAGGCTTTTGCAAGAAGCGGTTTTGCAACTCCCGGAGAAACAACGCCTCGTTTTTAATATGCGTTATTTCGACGAAATGAAATACGAAGATATGTCCGAAATTCTGGGAACATCGGTGGGTGCATTGAAAGCATCGTATCACCATGCGGCGAAAAAAATAGAGGAATATCTGCAAGATCATGTTTAAACCTTTTCATTATTTTCGTGTCTAACAAACAAAAGGTGAAGCTATGGAAAAGAAAACTCCCCTGTTAGATGAAATCGGTAGGAAGCACGGTATGAAAGTGCCCGGCAATTATTTTGCCGATTTCACCGAAAAGATGACGGAAAGTTTGCCGGAAAGGGAATTTCCCGAACTCGTGCAACCTTCGTTATGGCTTCGGGTAAGACCGTGGATTTATATGGCAGCCATGTTTGCCGGTATATGGCTTATGATGAAAATGTTTACGGGAATATTCTCGGTGGAAAAAGGAGAAACTCCTGATATGGAAATGACGGCTTCGGCGACAGATGGAAGTACGATAGAAGACGAGTGGATCGCTTATTATGTCGATGATTACACGGCTTATGAAATGCTCTATACCGATAGCGATTATTAAAGGAGAAGTAGTTATGAAGAAAATAATTTTATTATTATCGGCCGTTTTATTGTGGGCATTGCCCGTTTCGGTTTCGGCACAGAATAAGAATAACGACAAGGCGAAGCAACAGCGAAAAGAACAGTTTGACCGGTTCTGTAAATTCCGTCGGGATTTTATGATGAAACAGATCGGGCTTTCCGAACAAGAGGCGAAACAGTTCTTTCCCTTGTATGAAGAGATGGAAGGAAAAAAATGGACGGTAGACAGGGAGGCTCGAACTTTTGCTCGGAAAATAGTACGTTCGGAAACGGCTGTTTCAGATGTCGAGTATGAAAAAGCGGCCGAAGTTTTACTGGAAAAGGACGAGAAGTTGGCAAAGATAGATCGGGAATATTACGACAAGTTCAAAACCTTTCTGTCGAATGAAAAATTATTTAAATTCAAAAATGCCCAAATGAAATTCCCGAGAGCCATGATGAAATGGCATGGCGGGAAACATCATCATGAGTAATAATGTAATGTATAGGATAATGAAGAAAGGGAGAAGTTTTTTTGATCTTCTCCCTTTCTTTTTATTTATGGTACAAATATCTTTTCCGAAAAACCGTTTATATGAAGGATATACAATCCGGTATTCAATCCGAGTTCTCTCCATTCGATTCGGGTTCCGGGCTCGACATCTGTTTTATCGGAGTATCTTATGATTCCGTCCGGGGTCGATAATATGAGGTTTATTTTACCCGCTTGCGATGTGAATAAAATTCCGTCTCGATAAAGTTTGTATAGTTTGTCTGTCGACAAGTTGTCGATAGCGCTCGGTGAAAGCACCTCTTTGATTCCGGCGAGAGCGTCTATTTTCCCGTATCCGTAAATGGAGTTGGGACATGCTCCTGTATGGGAATCTTGGCGGGCAGTCTTTTTCAAAATCAGTTGTATATCTTCGGGAGATAGTTCTGGATTTGCTTCTAACCATGTGGCAATGACTCCGGCGACAAAGGGCGAGGCTTGCGATGTTCCCGTCATTTGTCCCCAATAATAGCTTTTCCCGTTTATCGTTGCCCGGGCGACAGTGTTGGCGCTACTCTCCTTATAGTAATCGGAGTAAGAAGATACGGCGCTGAAAATCATTCCTCCCGGAGCCGTCACGTCGGGCTTTACTCGGCCGTCCGAAGCCGGACCTCGGCTCGAAGTGTAGTTGATTTTATTCAACGGGTAATCGATCAACATGGACTGTTTCTTTCCCGAAAAATTTGTCCATACGTTTCGGGTTGTATAGTTTCCGACAGAAATGGTTCTCTTTCCTGTTCCTCCCAATTCCCCTAATGTACGGTCGGCATCGAAATTGACATGTGTACTTTTCCCGTTGTCGGTGAACTGTCCGCTGTTTTTGTCGGTCCAGAGATCGATGTGTTGGGTTTCGCCCGTTACTCCTATTTGTATGTCGTAACCTTTTAGATTGAGATTATTCAAGGCGACTCTATACATGCGCCTCGTGTTGTTCCACAATTCGGTATAGTAGGCGATTTCTCCGCCTTCCGAATAGTTGAAGTCGGCAGGGACGGAAAACGATTGGTCCGTACCGTTCGAGGTACAACTCCATACGGTTTCGCCTTGCGAGTCGGTTAACGAAACGGTAACGGTAAACCCGTCCGATTCACCCCAAACTTCGAATGTGTTGGCGGCATATCCCGATGGTTTGAAAAATGTCAGTACAGGAGCCTCTGCATTGTTGAGTTCCATCGAAGCATGAGTTTTGTTTTTGGCATCGTTCCCGATGGAGCCGACCAGAATTTTTCCTTTTCCCAGCATGGCATCGATGGCTTGATCGAAAAGCGAAGTCCCGTCGTGCGGCCCGTAAGAAGTATTTAGGCTAATGTTGACTACGGCCGGTTTGTCTATCGAGTCGGCATAGTTGAATACATATTTAATACCATTCAGAATATCGGTATCTTCCAATGTCGATCCTACCATTACTAAGTCGGCATCATAAGCTACTCCGTAATAGGGATTCTTGTCGAGTGTCGTGGACTCCGAGGTCGCTATTGTCCCGAAATAACCGCCACCGGCTATTCCGGCTACATGGGTTCCGTGTGTTTGCTCTTCGTTGTCAGTCCCTTCGGCAAGAATATTTTCTTTATCCGACAGTAGTTTGTTATCGATTTGATTCCAGAATCTTGCGATTCGGAGGGTCTCGCTGTCAGACGAGCGGAAGGCCGGGTGAGTTACGTCGAATCCAGAGTCTACAAACCCCAATACGACATTCTTTCCGGTATAGGGAGATGAAAGAGACTCCCCGTTTTGTACCAGTACTACGTTCGTTTCTGTACGTGCTTCATCTAAGGATAAAGATGCTTTTCGAGGAAGCTCGGCTCTTTTTACGAAGTCAGAGTCTAAAAAACGAGACAATTCCGACGGTGAAATACATATCGTGTAGAATCCGTTTCCCAATGACACATACGATAAAACGCCACATTCCAGTAAATCGTTTCCGGTCGTACGTTCATCGCATTGAACGAGGAGTCGCAGATCTTTATCCTGTCTGGATAATTTTTCCAATCGATTGTCAGTGCGAATTAATTGATCGAGCGTTTGGCGCGATGAGGCCGATAGTTTTTCGTTGGCTGCAAAACACGTCATGCTGTTGAGGAATAAGATTCCGCAGAACAGCATGACGTAAATATAGATTCGATTCATAAAACTTTATTTATAGGGCACAAATTTTGAAAACAGCATTCCCTACTTTTACTATATAAATTTTACCCGGGATAAACGGGAAGTCATATCGACCGTTATTTACAAGCCCTTGATTTATCAATCGACCGTCTGTTTCGTAAATAGTAACAGGTTGAACGGAAGTATCGTTTATCGAAAAACCTTGTCTGGTAACCGTCAGTTCCAACTCTTCATTTTGGGTATTTTCAATTCCGGTAGAATTATACACGACTGCAACGTCATCGATTTGCAGATAGTTCCCTTCGGCAACTTCAAGCGGTTTTTCCGGTTGTTTACTGAGGTAGTTGGATGCACAGAACACGATGTTCATTTTTTCGGGAATCTCTTGTGATGTATAATCGATAGAGATTTCTTTGGGCTCGAAAACATCTATATCGTTATCGATGGTCAATTCTCCCGACCCTATCAAGGTAGCACCTGCATTCCCGGCGAGAACGGCGCTCATTTCGTCGGTATGGTTGGCTCCGCTTTTATCGGTCGACTCGGCCGAGCCCTTCCATAGATAGACTTTGATATGGGCAGCATCGTCTATGTCGCTTGTAGGAGCATTGTAGTATTGGGCTTTGAAGGTGATTTTACTGGGACGTCCCGTAAATTCTACACCTCCGTCTACACCCAAGTCCCCTGTTGCAGCTGTGAAATAAGTGGTGTTTACATATATCCACGGAGTTCCTAATGAGAGGATTCCCGGAATGACGTAACCCGTTTTGGTTCCCCACATAATACTGCCTGCGAAAGTGTTTTCGATGGTGGGGTAGGCATTGGTGTCGTCTCCACTTTTGGAAACTGTTCCGGCTTTCATCGATGTGAAACCGCTAATATTGGAATATAATGCATGCCAGCCTACGGGTTGTACTTTTTGGTTACCTCCGTCGCTTTCCCAAGCTCCGTTAAAGTCGTCTCCTGAGAAATTTTCACTATGTGCCGTTAGAGAAAATAGGGCACAGCAACTTAAAATAAGATAAAAATTCTTCATAATCCGATTTGTTTAAATGACTTTGAGTATAATATTATATTTTTGTATCGGCAAAGTAAAGAAAAAAAATGTAATAATGGAAAGAGAAGAAGGAAAATAGTAGTAATTATTAAAGTTTTAAGAAGTATGAGAAAGAAATTTGCTTGGTTTTTCTGTATATTTATGTCATCTCTTGTTTTATTATCATGTAGTGAGGATAATAAAAAAGGTGAAGAACCCGGGGACGGTACGGGAGGAGGAACTCCTGAGGGGGATACTAAAACTTATTTTGAAACGACCTATTCCGATTTGTCTGCTTACGTTGACAAAGATGTGAGCGAGATATGGGCCGCTGTGGGAAATGCTTCGAAAGATGAGGAAAATAATATCCTGTATGTGCAGGATCAAAAAGGCAATCGATACAAAGCGACGTTTAAACTCGATGGAACGATGATTGCTACCATAGAAATGGTTTTGACCGGAAGTTCCGAAAACAAAGGGATTGAAGTGTGGGAAAGTATGATATCTTCTTTCCGGGATTATAAATTAGGGACTTTCCTCGGTACGAAATTTAAAGATTACGCTACGGGCGAGGGAGGTATCAAACAAACCACAGAAGAGACGATTCCGTTGTTGACTCTGGAAGCCAATACGTTGATATATCCTGTATTCGGCATACAGAAAAAAGTGTATTGTTGTCCTATCATGGATAAGGATAAATTCCGTGTAGAAATGTGCCGCAATTATTTACCTCTCGATTTTAGTACATTGGGTAAGTATGTGGGTGCGAATATCGATGAAACTCTGCAAGAGTTCTATGCGATCAGCAATAAGATACTTTTCGGGACGGCGATGGCATATCTCTATTTCGATAGTGCGATCGATTTGAAGGGTAATAACTATACGGTTAATTTCGATTCCGACAAAACATTGGAAACCGTTTTGGAAATTTCGGCTTATATTCCTGAAAACGAACAAACCATCGCTCGTTGGAAAGACCTCTTGCAAAACTATGCCGATTATAAGTTAGGTACGTTGAAAGAATTGTATGTAACCGATGCTTTCGGCGATAAGGTACAAGACTTGGCCGATGCGCAAGAGGCGTTCGATTTGTATGAGTCTAACGGTCGTAATAACGGGATCATTGCTCGTTTTGAGACGGCTTATGGTAACAATTCTCTCATATTGAATAAAGACTATTGTTATATTCTTGTTAGGAAAAGTTAGGCAGTCGATCGTATGGAAACGAAGAACGCCCGGGGCAATTCCCGGGCGTTCTTCGTTTTTTAAGGGAAATAATCTTAGCGGGCAAACAAAACAGCAAAGGTGTTGTTCTATGAGATACAGACGGTACAAACGCTTGTGGGGAGAGCTTCGCTCTTTTGGAGCAATCGGGGTCAATCGTCTATGAGTTCAACCATCAAAAGTATCTGATATGAGAAAAGTTTGTGAAAAACTACACATGAAAATCCGGTCAGGGTTGCTGTTAGGATTATGTTGCCTGTCGTGGTCGCTATCGGCGCAACGTATGGCCGTGCAGGGGACGGTAGTCGATAGTTCGGGAGAGCCGGTTATCGGGGCGAATGTCATTGTTCGGGGATCGTCTGCGGGCGTAGCGACCGATCTCGATGGGCGGTTCCGTCTCGATGTGGTTCCCGATGCTACTCTCGTAGTTTCCTATTTGGGATACGATACGCAGGAGGTTCCGGTAAACAATCGTTCGCAGATAACGATCGTTTTGCAGGAAAACGCTGTGGCTTTGCAAGAAGTCGTGGCGATAGGTTATGGAACTGTCCGCAAGAGCGATGCCACAGGGTCGGTTACTTTGGTGAAACCCGATGAGATAAATGCAGGTTTAGCGACTTCTGCACAAGATTTGTTGGTCGGGAAGACACCGGGTGTAGTAGTCACTCTCAACGGCGGTAAACCCGAGGGTGGCGCCGATATCCGTATTCGTGGAGGTTCATCGCTCAATGCGACGAACGACCCTTTGATCGTTATCGACGGTGTTCCTGTCGATAATTCGGGAGTGACCGGAATGTCCAATTCGCTATCCATGATTTCTCCCGATAATATCGAGTCGTTCACGATATTGAAAGATGCTTCGGCAACGGCCATTTATGGGTCGAGGGCATCGAACGGAGTTATCATTATTACGACGAAACGGGGACAGTCGGGAAAACCGCAAATCAATTTTACGGCCAATATGTATGTGAATACACCTCGTAATAAAGTGGGGGTACTCGACGGAGACCAATTCCGTCAGGTGATAACCGATTATTACGGAGAAGGGAGCCCGGCTTATAATTTATTGGGGACGGCCAATACGAATTGGCAGGACGAAATTTTGCGGACGTCGGTCAGTAGCGATTATAATCTGAGTGTAGGTGGAACGTATAAAATTCTGCCGTATCGGGTTGCGGTGAGCTATACCAATCAGAATGGTATTTTGAAAACCTCTGCTATGGATAGGGTGACGGCTTCGATAACGTTGAATCCCAAATTTTTCGACAATACGTTGAGTGTGACGGCCAATGTGAAGGGCTTTTATATGCACAACCGTTTTGTCGACGAAGGTGCTATCGGTGGCGCGGTATCCTTCGACCCGTCGCAATCGGTACGGGTCGATAACCTGCCCATCGGTAACGGATATTTTACATGGTTGAAACCCGGAACCGACGAATTTATAGGTATCGCACCCGTAAATCCGGTATCGCTTATCGACGAACGGTCCATGAAAGCCGATGTCTATCGCAGCGTGGGTAACTTGCAGCTCGATTATGTAATGCCTTTTTTGCCGGCGTTACATGCCAACTTGAATTTAGGATACGATGTCTCTCATAGTATTCAACATAATCTCATGACTCCCGACTCCCCTCTTACTTACAAGGAGAATAAAAAAACAGGGCTGGGACAAGACGAACGGTTGAGGCAACTCAAACGGAATTTGTTGCTCGACTTCTATCTCAATTATAAACAGGATTTCGAGTCGATACATAGTAGGCTCGACGCTATGGCTGGATATTCGTGGCAACGTTTTTATAAAGATGGAGGAACCCGCACTACATTGATGCCCGATAAGGAACAATGGTTCGTCTCGTCCTATACCGACCATTTACAGTTGATTTCCTTCTTTGGGCGTGTGAATTATGCCTATAAGGACACCTATCTGTTTACAGTCACATTACGTGGCGATGCGACATCTCGCTTTTCGAAAGATAACCGTTGGGGCGCATTCCCGGCCGTTGCGTTGGGGTGGAAAATTATCAACGAGCCTTTTATGGAACGGGCGACTTCGTTTATGAGCGAATTGAAGTTGAGGTTGGGCTATGGTATTACGGGACAGCAGGACATTAGCGACAGTTATTTCCCGTATATGCCGTTGTTTACGATCGGTTATCCTACGGCATCCTATCCGTTCGGCGACCAATATTATTATACGATACGTCCTAACGGCTATGACCCCAATATTAAATGGGAGGAGACTACGACGTGGAATGCCGGTATCGATTTCGGATTTTTGAATAATCGCATTACGGGATCGTTGGATTACTATTATCGCGAGACGAACGATTTGATTAGTCGTATTCCTGTTCCGGCAGGGTCCAACCTTACGAACGAGATATACACCAATGTGGGACGTTTGCGCAACGAGGGTATCGAATTCAATATTCAAGCAAAAGTTATCGATAATAAAGATTTTACTTGGGATTTGGGTATGAACGTCGCTTGGAACTCCAATAAAATAACCAAACTGAATAAAAGCGAGAGTGCCGATTATTACATTCCGGTAGGAGGTATAGGCGGAGGTACGGGCAATACTGTACAGGCTCATAAAGTAGGGTATCCGGCATACAGTTATTTATTGTATGAACAAGTATATGATGCCGATGGTAATCCCATCGAGGGATTGTATGCCGACCGTAACGGCGACGGGGTCATAGACGAATCGGACAAATATATTCACCACAGCCGTGACCCGAAAGTCGTTATCGGTATCAACTCGACCATGAATTGGAAAAATTTCGATTTCGGAATCTCTTTGCGGGCCAACTTGGGCAATTATGTTTATGACAACGTATTATCTCAAAATTCGATATATAGCGCGATGTACAACAGCGCAGGTTTCCTGAGCAATATCATGCGGCGTGGGGCGAAATTCGAAACCCAGCAATACATGAGCGATTATTATTTGAAGAATGCCGGATTTCTGCGTTGCGACAACATTTCGCTGGGATATACTTGGAAACACCTGTTGGACGATGCGTTGCGGCTGAGAGTTTACGGTGCGGTACAAAATCCTTTTGTCATTACCAAATACAAGGGGCTCGACCCGGAAGTTTTTTCGGGTATAGACAATAATGTTTATCCTCGGCCCACGACCTATACGTTGGGTGTCGTTTTGACCTATTAACCTCTAAAAATACAAAAATATGAAGTCTTTTATATATAAATGTTTTATAGGCGGGAGCGTCGCTCTTTCGATGACTTTGTCTTCCTGTTTGGGCGATCTCGATTTGAAACCTATCGACGATAACGTGATACAGTTGTCCGACTTTAAGGACAATCCGCAATATTACACGCAGTTGTTAGCCAAAGTATATGCCGGTTTGGCCGTGTCGGGGCAAGAGGGCCCTGCCGGTAATCCCGATATACAAGGGCTCGACGAGGGACAGGCGCAATACCTGCGGGCCTATTGGAATTTGCAGGAACTGCCTACCGACGAAGCCGTGTTAGGTTGGAACGATGCTGGACTACCCGAACTGAGTATGTCCACATGGTCGGCAGCCAACGGTTTTGTATATGTCATGTATAGCCGCGTGTTTTTTCAGATAGCTTTATGTAACGACTTTTTACGCAATACGACCCCGACAGCGCTGGCTGCCAATGATGTCCCCGAAGATGTCGCTGCTCAGATACAGACCTATCGGGCCGAGGCTCGGGTGTTGCGGGCTCTTTCCTATTGGCATGCTATCGATCTGTTCGGTGCGGTCTCTTTTGTGACTGAGGAGAATAAAATCATGGAGGCTCCCAAGCAGAAGTCGAGAGCCGAGATATATCAATTTATATTGGACGAGTTGAATGCCGTAGAAGAGTCTATTCCTTTACAACCTCAGTATGGGAGGGTAGGACGCGATGCCGTCAATATGATTCGGGCGAAACTCTATCTCAATGCTGCGGTTTATACCGGTACGCCGCAATACGGATTGTGTGCCGCCGAGTGTGAAAAAATAATCGCTCGGCACAATACCGGGACGAATCATGGATTGGCCGAAACGTATAAATACTTGTTCGGCGGCGATAACGACCGTTATGCGAGGGGCGGCAATGAAAGCGAAATACTTATGACTGTTCCTTTTGATAGCGATTCGATTCGTTCGTACGGGGGTACGATGTATCTCACCGTAGGCTCGTATGGAGGTAAAATCTCGGCGAGAAATTATGGGGTAAACGATGCTTGGGCCGGCCCCCGTTCTACCTCTACGCTGGTACTTTCATTCTCTCCGCAAGACGAGCGTTATGCCTTTTTCAGCGAAGGAGCGAGTATTAACAATACCAACCTTTCTACCTATCAGGACGGTTATTCGGTCGTGAAGTTTACCAATCTGCTCTCTACCGATTGGGACAATGCAGCAGGCCGTGCCGAATCTTATCCCGATACCGATTTCCCCTTGTTCCGGCTGGCCGATGTCTATCTGATGTATGCCGAATGCGCATATCGGGGAGCTGCCGATCGGGAAACGGGAAGAACCTACATGAACTATTTGAGGGATAGGGCAGGCATGCCGCAATACGATTCGGTAGACGATATTACACTCGACGAAATTTTGCAGGAACGTATGCGTGAGCTTTATTGGGAAGGGCATCGCCGCACCGATTTGATTCGGTTCGAAAAATTCACCTCCGGTAATTATTTGTGGCCGTGGAAAGGAGGCGTATATGCCGGTAAATCGCTGGATACCAAATATAATCTATATCCTATTCCGGCAAAGGAAATCGCTGCCAACCCCGGCATACAACAAAACTATGGCTACTAACGGTAAAAACGACAGAATTATGAAATCTTCTTTTATTAAATTATCCGTTTGGATAGGCTTGTCGGCACTTGTCGCCTGTAACGATGTGGATACTCCCAAATATGACTTGCAGGCTGCACCCGAACTGGCGCCTCTTGCACAACCGGCTTTGGTGTTGAACGAAGCCTCGTCGGGGTTTATAGCCGAGACATTCTCATGGTCGTCGGGAGACTATGGTTTCCCCGCTGCTCCCGTTTACACATTGGAGATAGATAACCGGAAAGATTTTCCCGATCCTATACAATTAGCCGAGTCGAATGCCGATTATGTATCAGTGACTGTCGCCCGATTGAATATGGCGACTCTTATTCTGGACGGTCAACCGGGAGAGCCTTGTGATTTGTTCGTTAGGGTAGTAGCCAAGTTGACAGCCGACCATACCGTCGCTTCTTCTCCTCGCGACATTACGGTGACGGCCTATGACGAACCTATCGTGTATCCCAAACTGTATGTCCCCGGTAATTATCAAAACTGGGATATTGCGGCAGCGCCCGTGCTGCAATCCTATCGAATGAATAATCGGTATGAGGGATATGTCGATTTTGTGGTCGCTGGAAATCCCGATGCTGCGGTAGAATTTAAAATAACCACTCTGCCCGATTGGGCGCAGGGCGACCAGTATGGCGATGGAGGTCCCGGACGATTGAAACTCGATGGGGAAAATATCTCATATACTCCGCAGGGTTATTATCTCATGCAGGTAGATTTGGATAAATTAACCTACAAATTGACTCCGTCCGAACTGGTCCCGTGAACCATCTGCACCGTGAGGTGTTTTCTATATATACTGTGTTATGTGTGTGATGGCGGAGGAAACGTAGCTTTGAACGGCTGCGCTTCCCCCGCTTTTTTGGGTGAAGTGAAGATACCTACCCATGACGCAAAGGAAAAGCAAGGGCATGAAGCTATGACTGTTTTATCTCGTTAAAAGCAACTTATCTGTAAAGAGATTTTTCAATATTGTTTTTTGCTCGTTGTAAGAGTGTCGTGCAAATTAAAATATGAAACGGTTTGATTATGGTGAAATAACATTTCCCTAAATTATTATGGAATCTGACTTTTGTGCTGACAGATATGCGTTGATTATCACGTTCCATACTCTCGGTCATAAACACAATTTCCAAATCAAGATGTTTATCATTTTTGCATACTGTTGCTATATTCTCGGATTCGATATATACTAAATCCGATAAATTTCTTTCTTTTTTCAACCCCAAAGATCTCACCACAATATTACGAAATTTCATCAAAATGGTTATCCATTTGGGGGCAGAAAAGAACTGTTCAGACAATTCTGCCGCACTTATAAATCTTTCAGTATGAATTATATCGCTGAATACATCTGTATAATCGTAATTCTTATCGCTTTTCATGATTCTTTATTTCAATAACTTACGGCTGTAATTATTACCACTTTCCAATATGCTCATCTGATGAATGGCTATTTGGTTTAGTCTAACAAGACGTTTGCTCTGTGGCATACCTTGTTCGATAAACACAGCATTTAGATTCTCCATATTCGACAAACAGATAAGTTCATTGATAGTAGCATAATCACGAATATTGCCCGTCAGTTCGGGGTTGGCTTCCCTCCATTGTTTTGCTGTCATACCAAACATCGCCACATTCAGTACGTCAGCTTCGTTTGCATAAATAATATTTGCTTGTACCGGTGTAACTTTCTGCGGGATAAGGTTTTGCTTTATGGCATCAGTATGTATGCGGTAGTTGATTTTAGACAATTCACGTTTGGCCGACCAACCGAGTTGCTGGTGTTCTTCTGCTTTTAGTCGCTGATACTCTTTAACAAGAAGTAATTGAAATTTAGGAGAAATCCACATGCCAAAATGATATGCTATATCCCGATGTGCATATGTGCCACCGTAGCGACCAGCCTTAGAACGAATGCCGATTGCATTGGTCCTTTCTATCCACGTTTTTACAGAAAGCACGAAATTGTTACTTCCTGCTGCATTTTTAATTGTACCGAATTCGGTACAATTAAAATCGGGGTTATACAACATTTCCCATTCGCCAAGATATTCGATAGTGCTTTTAAGACTAAGCCAACGGAAGATAATATGCTCTTGCAATTGACTTTTTGCCATGTCTGTAAGGCTGATGTAGTCTTCTTCATTGTACTTGACAACGCTAATATCTGTATTTTGAACGGTAATTTTTGCCATTGTATTGTAATTGATGCAATGAGTTTCAATCACAAAAGTCGCTATAATTTGCGAGATTATGTCTTTTTTAATGGACTATTTGCAAAGATGAAATACAACAATTCGATTATTGGTATTGTCTTTCCCGACAATTATTTTAATTCTATATTAGAAAGAATTATTGAATAGTATTGTATTTCAAGTGTCTGAAATTCAATTTATTAATAAATTTTTGTCTTTGATTCTCAAATAATTCGCTAAAAGTTTATTCTTCAAACGACTGTATCGAGCCGTCGGAAATCTAAAATATATTGAAATAGAGATATTGCCGATTTTTCTTCGATTATTCCGCTGTTTTTCGATAACTTTGCGCCGAAACATAATCAAATAACAAGTGTCATTATTCGAGCTTTTTGTTTTGGCTGTCGGGTTATGCATGGACAGCTTTGCCGTGTCGTTGACATCGGGTGTCCTTTTGAAGCCTTTTACGTTATCCCGTGTTTTGAAGATAGCCGCTTTTATGGCGGTTTTTCAGGGAGCTATGCCGCTTGTCGGTTGGTTTTTGGGCATTGGGTTTAAGAATTATATAGAAGCCTACGATCATTGGGTAGCATTCGGCGTTTTACTCTTTTTGGGAATGAAAATGATTTATGAAGGCTGGCCCCGGAAAGGAGAGTCCGAACCCTGTTGCATCGATCCTGCCGATACGCGTACGTTGGTAGGTCTTTCGTTGGCTACGAGTATCGATGCTTTGGCCGTGGGTATTTCGTTTGCGTTTCTCAACATGACGATGATTACGCCCACGATAGTTATTGCCGGTGTCACATTTGCCTTTTCTTTGGTCGGGGTTTATATCGGTCGTCAGTTCGGTCGCCGTATACATAACTTTGCCGAGGTCGTCGGGGGAGTTATCTTGATAGGGATAGGCGTGAAAATCTTGTTGGAACATTTGTTTTTTTAGGAGGTTATGGATAAAAGATATGCTCGTTCGTGGTGGGCGGTCGTTCTGTTTTTGGTCGTGTTTCTGTCGACAAGTACCATACGTCGTTGCGGCAAGAACACATATCGATATGACGAGGGGCTGATATTCGGCACTTTTTACCACATAACTTATAAATATCCCGAATCGTTGTCCGAGGAAATCAAGAACCGGTTGTTGCAATTCGATGCTTCGCTTTCTCCGTTTAACGATACTTCTATTATTTCGCAGGTTAATCGCAACGAACCGGTCGAGACCGACCGATGGTTCGAACATGTTTTCAACGCTTCGCGGCGTATATACACACGCACGGGTGGGACGTTCGACCCTACCGTATCTCCGCTTGTCAACGCATGGGGTTTCGGTTTTAAAAAAGGGGTTATTCCCGATTCTGTTCAGGTCGATAGCCTGTTGCGGCAAGTGGGCATGAATAAATTGGCTCTTGAAAATCATCGGGTATTAAAGTCCGATACTTGTATTACTCTCAATTTTTCGGCCATAGCCAAAGGATATGCCTGCGATGTGATAGGACAGTTGTTGTCCGATAAGGGAATCGATGATTTTATGGTCGAAATAGGCGGTGAGGTATTCGCCCGTGGAAAAAATCCGGAAGGAAAAATGTGGCGGGTGGGTGTGAACCGTCCCACTATTGCCGATGGTGAAGCCGGAACGATCGAAGAAATCGTGCAGATAACCGATGCCGGATTGGCTACATCGGGTAATTATCGCAATTATCGTATGGTGGACGGAAAACGGATTGCACATACGATAGACCCCGTAATAGGTTATCCGGTACAACACACGTTGTTGAGTGCGACGGTAATGGCTCCCGACTGTATGACCGCCGATGCATACGCTACCGCTTTTATGGTTATGGGATTGGAACGCAGTAAGGCATTAGTCGATTCTTTACCGGGGGTCGAGGCTCTGTTTCTCTATCAAAACGGTAGCGATACTACCCGGATAGATTATTGGGCAACGCCCGGAATGCGGGAAAAGATGGAGCGGTAGAATAATCTTTTGAAACCATGAAAAAGCAGATAAAAGAAATACCCTCGATACTCTTCCTTATGATTTCTTTTGGAGTAGCCATTCGGGTAATGACCGAAGGAAAGGAAGAAGTCCCTCTGCACTGGAATGCCCGGGGCGAGATAGATTCGTGGGGCGACCCGTGGACGATCATTCTTCTTCCTGTCATCGCTTTGGCGTTGTATGGATTACTTACCCTTTTGCAACGTCGACCCCAATGGTGTAACTATCCCTGCAAAATAACCGATAAGGCAGGCGCATACAAACTCATGTCGGGTATGATAGGCCATATCAAGAACCTCGTTATGCTGCTCTTCCTCTATATTACGCTGGCTGTGGCGCAAATCGTAGAACTGAACACCTTTGTGCTATTGCTTGTCGCTCTTGCCATATCGTTCATAATTGTTGTTGTCTCCAAAAAATTCGAACGGTTTTCTTGAAACCGATTGCCGATGATTGTTGCTTTTTGGGGGCGGCGGTTGTCTTATGTCTCGGTGTTTTTACTTGGCCTAATTATGCAACGTCAATGTGATCTCCCCGCTTAACGAGCGGTTCATATTTTCTATTACGACTTTGGCGGAATGGCGGTGACCGAACAAGAACATAAGTTTGGTGAGTACGGCTTCGGTTGTACTGTCATAACCGCTCACTACGCCCGCGTCTTCGAGTTTACAACCGGTTCCGTATCGGCTCATTTGTACGCTACCCCCCATACATTGGCTCACATTGACGATAACGATGCCTTTGTCCACTGCCTCTTTCAGTAAGTCGAGGAACCACTCCTTCACGGGAGCGTTTCCCGATCCGAACGTTTCGAGCACGACACCTTTCAATCCCGGAATGTTCAAAATGGAGCGCACGGTTTGTTCCGATATGCCGGGGAACAGTTTCAGTACTACGATGTTGGTATTCATCAAATAGTGCGGGCGCAGAGGGTTCGATGTGGTGCGGGCGATTTGGTTTTCGTCATAATGAATGTGCACACCCGCCTGTGCCAACGGAGGATAATTGGTCGATACGAATGCGCTGAAACTTTCGGCACTTATTTTAGTTGTACGGTTTCCTCTCAGCAGATGGTTGCCGAAAAAGATACACACTTCCGGGACCAGAGGTTCGCCGTTGGTATTTTTGGCGGCAGCTATTTCGATGGCGGTAATCAGGTTTTCTTTGCCGTCGGTTCGCAACATGCCGATGGGAAGTTGCGAGCCGGTGAGAATAACCGGTTTGTTCAGATTTTCGAGCATGAAACTGAGGGCCGATGCCGTGTATGCCATCGTGTCGGTTCCGTGCAAGACGACAAACCCATCGAATAAATCGTAATTGTCGGCGATGATGTGTACCAGTTTTATCCACGAGTCCGGCTCTATTTCCGACGAGTCGATGGGAGGCTCGAATTGTACCGTCGAGATAGAGAATCCAAGCTGTCGCAATTCGGGAACTTTATCGAGAAGGTGATGGAAATTAAAAGGTTCGAGGCTCCCGGTTTTGCTGTTCTCTACCATTCCGATCGTTCCGCCGGTGTAAATGATAAGGACCGATGTTATATTTTCAGGCATACATCAATGATTTATTTCTGTACAAAAAGTAGTGAATACGGACTGAAACGAATAGGATTCGGTTGCGTCGGGTATGCCACATTTTTTGTTTGGTTGTACAAAAATAGTCATTTGCGGGGGAAAATATCATTTTGTTTGGCAAAATATTCCCTATTATCGGCTATCTCCCTTTTCATGTGGCAAAAAGACATTTTCAAAATGCCGTTTAAAAACGTCTGTAAAATACAAAATTGTAAAAGAAATGATGTTTTTATAAATCATTTTGTGCTTGTTTTTATTCAAAAAATAAAAAATAGATTACTTTTGCAATAAAAGAGAAAATAGATGACATCGGGCGGCAGTCGATAGAGTTTGGTTGTATTCCTCGGTTGTTGCATGTTTGAGAGGATTTAAAGATAATAATATTGATGACAAGGTTACGATATAGAACATATTTTTTCTTCGGGGTTGCGGCTATGGGTACTACCCCTTAGGGGGGAGGACGTTATTTCATTATCTCGATTTACCGTAATTGGGTATGGCTTTTAACTAAGTTTTGTAACTTTGTGTATGATTCCCCATAGGTTGGGGAAGGTAACACCGATAGAAATTCACTAGATATGAAAGTATTGAAATTCGGAGGCACGTCGGTCGGCTCGGTAGAGAGCATGTCGAGTGTCAAACATATAGTCGAGAGTTGTCGGGAGCCTGTTATTGTAGTGGTTTCGGCGCTGGGGGGAATAACCGATAAACTCATTGGCACGGCCAAAATCGCAGTGGAAGGCGGTAATGCTTATGAACACGGTTTTCGTGAAATCGTAGATAGGCACATTGCCATGATACATGGCGCTGTCGATTCGCATAAGAGAGACGAACTTCTGTCGCTCGTAGAGCCGTTGCTCGATGAGTTGGGAAATATTTTCAAAGGCGTGTCTCTCATTAAAGACTTGTCGGTAAAGACCCTCGACACGATTGTCAGCTACGGCGAGCGTCTCTCCTCGTTGATTGTCAGCCGGGTTATCGACGGGGCCGAGCATTACGATTCCCGTCGGTTCATCAAGACACAGATGCAGTGTGGTAAACACATTGTCGATTTCGAGGAGACCAACCGGTTGGTGAAAGCCGGTTTTAATCCATTGCCTCGTATAGCCGTCGTTCCGGGATTCATCGCCTCCGACAAAAGCAATGGCGATGTCACCAATCTGGGGCGTGGGGGATCGGATTATACGGCAGCTATCTTGGCTACCGCTCTCGATGCCTCGCAGCTCGAAATCTGGACCGATGTCGATGGCTTCATGACAGCCGACCCCCGGGTAATCAATACGGCTTATGTCATCGAGCGGTTGTCGTTTGTCGAAGCGATGGAATTGTGCAACTTCGGTGCGAAGGTTATTTATCCTCCGACCATTTATCCGGTATTTCACAAAAATATACCCATATTCATTAAGAATACTTTTAATCCTTCGGCTCCCGGAACCCTCATTTCCGAGGACAATTCGCATGCCGAGGGGAAGGCCATCAAGGGTATTTCGTCTATCAACGACACGTGTCTCATCACTTTGTCGGGTATGGGCATGGTGGGTGTCATCGGTATTAATTCACGTATATTCAACCGGCTGGCAAAGTCGGGTATCAGTGTCTTTTTGGTGTCGCAGGCATCGTCCGAAAACAATACGACATTTGCCGTGCGCAATGCCGATGCCGAGTTGGCGGTGAAAGTATTGCGCGAAGAGTTCCGCCACGATATGGCTGTCGGAGAAATCAGTGCGATCGAAGCCGAGAAAGATCTTGCCACCGTAGCTATTGTGGGCGAGAATATGAAGCATACGCCCGGTATTGCCGGAAAACTGTTCAACGTTTTGGGGCGCAACGGTATCAACGTGATAGCTTGTGCGCAGGGGGCTTCTGAAACCAATATATCTTTTGTAATTGCACTTGGCAGCCTGCGCAAAGCGCTCAACGTCATACATGATTCTTTCTTCCTCTCCGAGTCGCAAGTGCTCAATCTTTTTGTCGTAGGTGTGGGTACGGTAGGTAAGGACCTGTTGCAACAAATCAGCAAGCAACAGCAACGGTTGCTCGAAACGAAAGCATTGCAGCTTCGGTTAGTGGGCATTGCCAACTCTCGTAAGTGCCTTTTCGATAGGGAGGGTATTGACGTCGAGCATTGTCAAGAGCTGCTCGATCGTTCTGAAATGGTTGCTTCGCCCGAAAAAATCAAGGACGAAATTATCAAAATGAATATCTTCAATTCGGTGTTTGTCGACTGTACGGCAAGTCCCGATATAGCCGCACTTTATAAGACTTTGCTCGACCACAACGTGTCGGTAGTGGCATCCAATAAGATAGCCGCTTCGGGATCGTACGATTCTTATCGGGAATTGAAGCAGACTGCTCGCAAGCGTGATGTGAAGTACCTTTTCGAGACGAACGTTGGGGCGGGGTTACCCATTATCAACACGATTAACAACCTCATCAACAGCGGCGATAAGATTTTGAAAATCGAGGCAGTGGTTTCCGGTACGCTCAATTATATTTTCAATGTGGTGGGAGCCGATGTCCCGTTGAGCCGGGCCGTGCGTATGGCGCAGGAAGCCGGATACAGCGAGCCCGATCCTCGTATCGATTTATGCGGACAGGACGTTGTCCGCAAGTTGGTGATTTTGGCGCGCGAGGCGGGATACAGGGTAGAGCAGAGCGATGTGAAAAAAAAGCTCTTTATCCCCGACGACTATTTCAAAGGTTCCCTTGCTGATTTTTGGAAAGCGATACCGCAATACGATGCCGAGTTCGAACAGTATCGTAGACAAGTCGCCGATCGGGGTAAAGTTCTCCGTTTCGTCGCCACGCTCGACCACGGCGATGTCGAGGTGGGGTTGCGTGAAATCGATTCGGCTCATCCGTTCTTCCATCTTGAAGGGAGTAACAATGTCATATTGCTGACTACCGAGCGTTACCGGGAATATCCTATGGTCATCAAAGGATATGGTGCGGGAGCCGAAGTTACAGCTGCCGGTGTCTTTGCCGATATTATCGGTATTGCCAACATTCGATAAGGGTTATAACGAGTGCGAAGCATGGAAATAAGTAATGAGTTGAATGTCGGTTCCAGAGAGCAGCTGCGGGCTTGGCTGAGCGAGAATCACGACTCTTGCGATGAAGTCTGGATAGTGTGTTGCCGTTCCGGTCGGGTGCACACTTGCGGGTTACCCTATTTGGACGTTGTCTATGAGGCGCTATGTTTCGGCTGGATCGATTCTACTTGCAAGCAATTCGGCGACAAGATGTTGCAACGGCTCACTCCCCGTAAAAAAGGAAGCAATTGGACCGAGCTCAACAAGGCTCGTTTCAGGTACCTCGAACGGGAAGGGACGATGACCGATGCGGGAAGGGCGGTTTTTCCCTATTTGCTTGAAACGGAATTTACGATAGACGATATTATCGTCGAAGAACTGCGGAAACACCCTGTGGCGATGGACAATTTCTCTCGGTTCCCGGAGCTTTATAAGCGGGTGAAAATAGGAAATATACAAATGAAAAGAAATAATTCGGATTTGTATTGGCGACGTTTGGACAAATTTATCCGGTTTACTTGTCGAAACAAGATGTACGGCGAGTGGAACGACAATGGAAGACTGTCGCAGATATATGGGAATAAATAAAAAACAGAGGGCCTATGAAATATATCATTGTTTTGGGAGACGGTATGGCCGACGAACCCATCGGGAATTTGGGCGGACGAACGCCTTTGCAGGCGGCCGATACTCCGGCTATGGACTGGTTGGCGGCTCATGGTCGTTGCGGTTTGTTGAAGACAGTCCCCGATGGTTATCACCCCGGTAGCGAAATCGCCAATTTGTCGGTATTGGGTTACGACCTCGACCGGGTGTTCGAGGGTCGAGGCTCGTTGGAAGCGGCGAGTATGGGAGTCGATATAGAGTCGGGCGAGATGGCGATGCGCTGTAATCTTGTCTGTATTGAAAACGGTCGTATCAAGAACCATTCGGCCGGACATATCTCTACGGCCGAAGCTGCCGAATTAATTGATTTTTTACAAGAAGAATTGGGAGGTGAGGATGCCAATTTCTTTCGAGGCGTTTCGTATCGGCATCTGTTGAAGTTGAAAGGCGGAGACAAGCGAGTCGACTGTACTCCTCCGCACGATGTTCCCGGTACGCTTTTTCGTGAGGTAATGGTTCGTCCCCTCGTTCCCGAAGCCGTTCCGACAGCCGATCGTCTGAACGAGTTGATATTGCGTTCGCAACAGATTCTGCCGTTGCATTCGGTCAATCGGAAGCGTGTCGCCGAGGGTAAAGACCCGGCGAACAGCATCTGGCCGTGGTCACCCGGTTATAAGCCCCGCATGGAGACACTGGCCGAGCGTTATGGGATAAAGAGCGGCGTTGTCATTTCGGCGGTAGATCTTATTCGGGGTATCGGGGTATATGCCGGTCTGCGGCCTGTCGAAGTCGAGGGAGCGACCGGTTTGTATGATACCAATTACGAGGGTAAAGTTCAAGCGGCGATCGAGGCATTACATACGCACGATTTTGTATATTTGCATATCGAAGCCAGTGATGAGGCTGGGCATGAAGGCGATGTCGATTTGAAAGTTCGCACGGTTGAATATCTCGATCATCGGGTTTTAAAATCGCTCATCGATGCCGTATCTCGAATGAGCGATTCGGTGACGATAGCCTTGTTGCCCGATCATCCCACCCCTTGCCGGTTGCGCACTCACACGGCCGAGCCTGTCCCGTTTGTGATTTACAAATCTGGGGTGGAGCCCGACGGAGTCACCCGGTACAGCGAGTCCGATGTAGCCGGCGGCGCTTATGGGGTGCTGGCAGGAGAGCAGTTTATAAAAGAGTTCTTTCGGAAAAATTAAAATAGAAAAGAGCGATGCAATTTTACAGTACGAATAGAAAAACTTCGCCGGTTTCCCTCCGCGAAGCAGTGGTGAGAGGATTGGCAGCAGATAGGGGGCTTTTCATGCCTGAGGTGATTCGCCGGTTTCCCCCGGCATTTTACCAAAATATGAAAGAGATGACCTTGCGCGAAATTTCTTTTGTCGTGGCCGAGGCCTTTTTCGGGGAAGATGTGGAAGCCGGTAAATTGAAAGAGATTGTCGACGAGACGCTCAACTTCGATATTCCGTTGGTGAAGGTGGCCGATAACCGGTATAGTTTGGAACTTTTTCACGGACCCACGTTGGCATTTAAAGATGTGGGGGCGCGCTTCATGGCTCGGTTACTCGCCTATTTCAATAAACAGGAGGGCGAGCGGCAGGTCAATGTGTTGGTAGCTACATCTGGCGATACGGGCAGTGCCGTGGCAAATGGATTTTTAGATGTTCCGGGTGTAAAAGTATTCGTGCTTTATCCGCAAGGGAAAGTCAGCGAGATACAGGAAAAGCAGTTTACCACACTCGGTCGCAACATTACGGCATTGGAAGTGAGCGGTACATTCGATGATTGTCAGGCATTGGTGAAGAATGCCTTTATGGATAAGGAGCTGAACGAGAAACTCTATCTTACCTCTGCCAATTCTATCAACGTGGCCCGTTTCCTGCCCCAGTCGTTCTATTATTTTTACGCCTATGCGCAGTTGTGCGGGTTAGTCGGGAAGCCCGAAGAAGTCGTGTTCAGTGTGCCCAGCGGAAATTTCGGCAATATTACTGCCGGTTTGATGGCTAAACGCATGGGACTGCCTGTGAAACGGTTCATTGCGGCCAACAATCGCAACGATGTATTTTTGCAATACCTGCGTACGGGAGTTTATACGCCGCGGCCTTCGGTCGCCACTATCGCTAATGCGATGGACGTGGGTGATCCCAGTAATTTCGCGCGAATACTCGATTTGTACGGAGGCTCGCACGATGCGATTTGTGCCGAGGTAAGCGGGGTAAGTTACACCGATGAACAGATTCGTCGAACGATGAGCGAAACTTTCCGTAACGAACGATACTTGCTCGATCCTCATGGAGCCTGTGGTTATCAGGCGTTAGTCGACGGATTACAGCCCGGCGAGACAGGTATCTGTCTCGAAACGGCACATCCGGCTAAATTTCTCGAAACGGTCGAATCCGCTGTTGGCGAGACGATTTCGGTTCCCGAAAAACTGCAAGTCTTTATGCAGGGCGAAAAACAAAGTATCCTTATGCCGGTCGGCTTCAACGCTTTCAAGCACTTTTTGCTCAATCAGCAATAAAGGTTCTGTTACGTAAATCAAACAGCCGGGAAATTTTCCCCGGCTGTTTGATTTATATGACTATATTATTATTGTTTCTGAAATTCTTTTTCTAACAGGATTTTTCCGTCTTCCTGTTTTACTTGAACCTTCAATGAATGGTTTGAGGCAAACAAGGTCAATACCGAGTTGTTCGAGTTCACGATGATGGGGAAGGAGGCCGCATTTCCTTTGTCGGTAAATCCGAATGCGTGCTCGTGACCGCTCAACATTAGATCTATTTGTGCCTGTTCCAATAAGGGCAGTAGTTGTTCCCGCAGCCGTTCGGAACCGTACCAACCGCCTTTCGTGAAAGGCATATGTGAGATAACCACACGGTAGGAGGCGTTCTTGAACTCTGGGTTGTCTATCTCCCGAGACAGCCAATCCTTTTGTTCGAGCATATAACTGTCGAAGTCTATCAGTCCAGAGTATTCCACATCGGTGTCAGGTTTGTCTTCACCGCAGTCCAACACGATGAAGCGAACGGGTCCATAGGTGAAAGCATAATAGAATTTACCGTTGGAGCCGGCGAAGTATCGGGAGAAGTTGCGGGCATATGCTCCGCGGGTTTCGTGATTGCCTCTTGCGTACACGAATGGCTTTTGGGCGGCGAACAACTCGATGGAGGTGTTGAGGAAGCTGGTGAATATGTCGCTTTGCCGGTTGATGTGGCTACACATGTCTCCGCAGAAAAGTACCATGTCGAAGTCCTGTGGCGGAGCTATACCCAGTAGTTTCTTTTGCAATTCGTTATTCCCATGTATGTCGTTGACCATAACCATTGACAGGGTTTCTCGATGGTTGTCGAGAGTTGTGAAGGTCAACGGTTTTTTCCAGATGTCGGTGGATACTACGGAGCCCATAACAGGACGGTAGGCCCGCAATTCTTTCACTTCTTGCGACAATACTCTGTAAAAATAGGTCGTATTTTTTTCGAGTCCTTTGACCGTCACCCGGTGCAGCGTGTCGACACAATATAACCCGTCTTGTGAGGCATAGGCTTTTCGTGGCGGTTGGGAGTAGAAACTTTTCCCGGCTTCCTTTTTGCTAAATTCCACCCACGATTTGCAAGGCTTATCGGTGGTCCACACGACTGTTACTTCATCTTCGGACAGATTCTGTAAATAGGGGCCGTGAGTAATTTGGGCTGAGGGTTGTCCGGCTATGGCGTAAAGGGGAAAGACTATCCCTGCGACTATTGCAATGATTGATTTCTTTGTCATATCGGTAAATTCTAAAATAAATTATTCTTTAAACTGTGTTTTGTGATAACTATATAAAGCGGGCATAACTCGAAAAGAGGATATGTTTGTGAAGAATCGATTACGGTATTTGTGTTTTCAAAAACTTAAAGCGACATTTTTATCCCCTTTTGTATGGGATAGAATATTTTTGCTTTTCCACAAAGATAACATATTTATTGCTTGTGTGATGCTTCTCGTAAAAAAATAAGAACGGTTTTTAAGTGAAGGTGTGTGATTGATTCCCGTGAAAAGGGGCAATATAAAACTTGAAACGTCCCTATCCGTATATCGGGCAGGGACGTTTCGGCGCGTTATGATTTTGATTTATAATTATACTTTTTCCAACGCTTGTTTCAAATCGTCGGTGAGGTCGTCGATATGTTCGGTTCCTATGGAGAGGCGCACCGTGCCGGGGAAAATTTCTTGTTCTTCTTTTTCTTGGTCGGTAAGTTGAGAATGGGTAGTCGAAGCCGGGTGAATGACCAACGATTTCACGTCGGCGACATTGGCGAGCAGTGAAAAGATTTTCAGATTGTCGATGAAACGATGGGCTTCTTCTGTACCCCCTTTTATCTCGAAAGTGAAAATCGAACCGGCTCCCTGTGGGAAATACCGTTCGTACAATGCATGGTCGGGGTGGTCGGGCAAAGCTGGGTGGTTTACCCGTTTTACTTTCGGGTGTCGGGACAAAAAGTCCACTACTTTCAAGGCGTTTTCTACATGACGTTCCACGCGCAGGGAGAGGGTCTCCAATCCCTGTAAAAGCAGGAATGCGTTGAAGGGGCTGATGGCTGCTCCGGTGTCACGTAGGATAACGGCGCGTATGCGGGTGACGTATGCGGCTGCTCCGGCGGCTTGGGTGAATCGGATACCGTGATAACTGGGGTCGGGTTCGCTCAACTGGGGAAATTTACCCGAAGCCGTCCAGTCGAATTTGCCCGAATCGACGATTATACCTCCCAACGATGTGCCGTGGCCTCCGATAAATTTCGTCGCCGAGTGTACGACGATGTCTGCTCCATGTTCGATAGGGCGTATCAGATAGGGCGTACCGAACGTGTTGTCGATAATGAGCGGTATGTTGTGGCGGTGGGCTATCTCGGCGACGGCATCGATGTCGATGATGTTCGAGTTGGGGTTACCCAGAGTCTCGATAAAAACAGCTTTCGTGTTCGGACGTATGGCTTTCTCGAAATTCGACAAGTCGGCAGGATCGACGAACGTTGCCGTCACGCCGTAAGCAGGTAGGGTATGATCCAGCAAATTATAGGTCCCGCCATAGATCGTCTTGGCAGCGACAATATGGTCGCCGGCACAAGTAATGTTTTGAAAAGCGTAAGTGACGGCGGCTGCGCCCGAAGCGACGGCAAGGGCGGCCACTCCGCCTTCCAGTGCGGCGAGACGTTCTTCCAGTACATTTTGGGTCGGGTTGGTTAATCTGCCATAGATATTGCCGGCATCTTTCAATTCGAATCGGGCGGCGGCATGAGCCGAATTATGGAATACATAAGAAGTCGTTTGATAAATAGGGACGGCTCTTGCATCGGTTGTGGGGTCGGGTTGTTCCTGTCCTACATGAAGCTGCAAGGTCTCGAAATGCAATTTTTTCTGTGCCATTATCGTTCGTTTTTTTATTGAAATATCTATTTGTTTATCCTGTACAAAGCTATATATTGTAGATATATCGAACAAGAATTTTTATAAATATGGAAAATATAACTATATTTGCCGATATTATTAGAGTAAATATATCGTTTGTAATCTTGGGGACTTCCCCGAAAGAATACTATTCTATGGAAATATTGGATAAAACCGATTTGCAGATATTGCGAGTCTTACAAAACAATTCTCGCTTGACAACCAAAGAATTGGCGGCAAAAGTTAATTTGTCGCCTACACCTGTCTTTGAACGGGTGAAACGTTTGGAGGCCAACGGATACATCAAAAAATATGTGGCAGTGCTCGATCCTGCGAAACTCAATCGGGGTTTCGTCGTCTTTTGTAGCGTCAAGCTCCGTAGGCTCAATCGGGACATAGCCGCCGAGTTTACCCGCATTGTCCGGGAAATCCCGGAAGTGACCGAGTGTTACAACATTTCGGGCGATTACGATTATCTACTCAAAATCCATGCTCCCGATATGAAATATTATCAAGAGTTTATTATCAATGTATTAGGTACGATAGAGAGCATGGGGTCGCTCATGAGTACTTTTGTCATGGACGAGGTGAAGCATGAGTATGGCATTCCGCTTTAATTTTTCCATGAGTTATCCCGCTGCCTTTTTCTTTCCTTTCCGTATCTTTTGCTCGTAAACGGTCAAGCGATTTCGAGGTCAAACGTATCGTATAGGTTTTTTATATCGGGATTCTTTTCGATCATCTTCATCAGTACATCTTTCGGACTGAAAATAATTTCTTTCTCTCCCGGTTGGTTGATACGTAATTGCATGGAGAACTGGTTGTTCTTCAAGGCATTTTGTAGGAAAGACATCAATTCGTGGAAATGCTCGTTGATGTGGTCCACTTGAATTTGGGAATCGACCGACACTACGAAATTCTTGGGGTCGACGAGCTGTGGGCGGCAACTCTGCATCGTATTGACGAGCACGACTTCCGTCGGTATGGTTTTGGCGTATTCCAGCCAAGCTGTGGTGAGGGCTTCGGCTGTGAATGGTGTATCGAGTACGGTTTGTACGGTCGATGTGTTTTCCTCTGCGACAGATTCTGCCGGTTTCTGATGTATAGAGATACGAGTCGGGGGAGCCGCTTTTCTTGTTTGCGTCGGAGTTGCCGGAATATCCCGTTTAAAAGTTGTAGGCCGTATGGTTGCGGCTCGGTATGCAGCCTGAGGTTCGGCAGTCTGGGTAACTCCCGATGTGGTTCCTGCCGTTTGTTGAGAGGTCGTGGTGTTTGGTGTCTGGGTCGTTGGGCTTACCGTTTGTCCGGCGTTGGGAGCCGGCGTTATCTTCTGCAACGGTGGATTTTCGGGAGCGCTAGTAACAGGATTTGTGATTTGGCAAATCTGTATTAGAGTCAACTCCACCAAAAATTGTTTGTTGTTGCTTATGCGATAGTCAAGATCACAACGATTGCTCAGTTCCATCGCACGGTATAAGAAAGGTAAGGTACATTTTTCCGCCTGTTCGCCATAGCGTTTGGCCACCGATTCGCTCACTTCGAGCAAGGGGAGGGTTACCGGGTCTTTACTGACCAGCAGATCGCGGAAATGACGGCTCAGTCCGCCGATGAAAAATTGGGCTTCGAAACCGTTGTCCCGTATTTCTTTGAATATCATCAATGCCTGCGGTACGTTGTTTTGCAAGAAAGCATCCACTAATCTGAAATAGTACTCGTAATCCAGTACGTTGAGGTTTTCGATAACCGATTTATAGGTGATGTGTCCGCCCGAAAAACTGACGACTTGGTCGAATACCGAGAGAGCATCTCGCATACCGCCGTCGGCTTTTTGGGCGATGATGTTCAAGGCCTCTGGTTCGGCGGTGATACCCTCTTGTGAAGCCACATATTGTAAATGTTCGGCTATGTCGGTAGTGGTAATCCGTTGGAAGTCGTACACTTGGCATCTCGACAGAATCGTGGGTAATATTTTATGCTTCTCGGTAGTTGCCAGAATGAAAATAGCATGGTGCGGCGGTTCTTCCAGCGTTTTCAAGAAAGCGTTGAAAGCGGCAGCCGACAGCATGTGCACCTCGTCGATGATAAACACTTTGTACTTGCCTATTTGAGGCGGTATCCTCACTTGGTCGATGAGCGTGCGTATATCGTCCACCGAGTTGTTCGAGGCGGCATCGAGCTCGATGATGTTGTAAGAACGTTGTTCGTTGAAAGCTCGGCACGATTCGCATTCGTTGCAGGCTTCTCCCGATTCGGTCGGGTGGAAACAGTTGATTGTTTTAGCGAAAATACGGGCACACGAAGTTTTCCCTACGCCGCGAGGGCCGCAAAACAAATAAGCATGAGCGAGTTTGTTCGAGTCGATCGCATTTTTCAGAGTTTGAGTCAATGCTTTTTGTCCTACGACCGAACGGAACGTCGATGGTCTGTATTTTCGTGCCGAAACGATATAATTGTCCATATAGATTTTCTAAGTTCTTTTGCAAATATAGTGAAAGGTGAGTGCAGAGGCAAACGGAAATCACATTTCTGGATTGATTATGCCGAACCATATCTTATATATTCTACAAATATAGGAAAAGAAGAAGGCAAGATAAAATGAACAAATCTATTTTTCATACCTAATTGCCCTCTATATTTTGAAATATACAAAATTTTTCCGTACCCTATTCCGGCAAATCGCTTTTCCCGAAGCAGAGAGGCAGCAGACTCCGTATGGACTCTACGATATAAATTTCTTTTTTGCCGTAGAGATAAATGCGCATCGGCTGGTTGTAGCGTTCCTCTGTTTCGAGAATTACCTGCCGGCAAGCTCCACAGGGTGCTGTGGGGTGGTCGATGAAATCCCCGCCGGTTTGAGCAGCGATCGCCAACGCCTCTATGGGCAAATCGGGATATTGAGAGTTGGCATAGAATAGAGTAGTCCGTTCCGCGCAAATTCCTGACGGGTAAGCGGCATTTTCCTGATTGCTTCCCGTGATGACGGTTCCTCCCGATAATAGGGCGGCCGCACCTACTTGAAAGCGAGAGTAGGGCGAATAAGACCGGTTTGTTGCCTCTTTGGCGGCGTCGATCAACTTTTTCTCCTTTTCGTTTAGCTCATCATACGAACAAACGATTATCTTTGTGGTGATGTTCCGGTTTTCCATAACTGTAATTAAGTCGGTTCTATATTTGTGTTTACAAATATAGCGAAAGGTGAGTGCAGAGGCAAATAAAAAATAAATTTTGAGAGAACCGGATTTCTTGTCGTTTATTTTTAAGTATTGAGCGAATTATGAAACTACGATTCATCATATCCTTGCTTGCGTTGACTCTCTCGTTTTCGCAACTCTCGGCACAACGTAAAAATAAGGCCTATCTCGATTATATCGAGAAATACAGTTCATTAGCGGTAAAACATCAAAAGCAGTATGGCATACCGGCCAGTATTACACTGGCACAAGGGTTGCTCGAATCGGGAGCCGGTCGTAGCGAATTGGCCCGTATGTCCAACAATCATTTCGGTATCAAATGTCATAGCGATTGGAAGGGGAAGAGGGTTTATTACGACGATGATAAGAAAGACGATTGTTTCCGTAAATATAATAAACCGGAAGATTCGTTTGAAGATCATGCCCGTTTCTTAAAGAGAGCTCGCTATGCTTCTCTTTTCGAATTGAAAGTGACCGATTACCGGGGGTGGGCGAAAGGTTTGAAGCGCTGCGGGTATGCCACCGATAAGTCGTATGCCAATAAGTTGATTCAGACCATCGAGCTTTACGAACTTTATAAATACGACCGCCGTAGTTTCAAGCCTATTCGGGCGAAAGACCTTTTACCCGTTATCGTAGCCAATCCGCATCCCGTTTATCGTTCGTGGGGATTGCTTTATGTCGAGGCTCGCGACAGCGACTCGCTCGAATCCATAGCGAAGGAATTCGGTTTCTCGGTGAAAAAACTGGCGAAGTACAACGAAGTACCCAAAGACTATCCGTTAGAGGCTGGCGACATTGTCTATCTCGAAAAGAAAAAGAAGAAAGCCGAGAAAGGCTATGACTACTGTATCGTCCGTTCAGGTGACTCTATGCACACCATTGCGCAACGATACGGTATCCGGTTGAAAAATCTCTATAAGATGAACAAACTCCCGGACGATTATACCCCTTCGGTGGGCGATACTCTGCGACTGCGGTAGGTAGTAAATGCGACATTCACTATCGTTTGAGAAGTCGTTTAGAGGTATATGTATGATTATAAGTCAACTTCCAACTCCACGGGACAATGGTCCGAGCCAAAAATTTCCGTGTGTATTTTCGCACTGCACAATTTCTCGTTGAGCGATGCGGAGGCAAGAAAATAATCGATACGCCAGCCGGCGTTTTTTTCTCTCGCTTTGAATCGGTAAGACCACCACGAATAGATGTCTTTTTGATCAGGATAAAAATAGCGGAATGTATCGGTGAATCCGGCAGACAGTAGTTGGGTGAATTTATTGCGCTCTTCATCGGTAAATCCGGCGTTTTTTCGGTTCGTTTTGGGATTTTTCAAATCGATTTCTTGGTGAGCCACGTTCAGGTCGCCGCATACGATGACCGGCTTTTGGGTTTCCAGTTGTTTCAAGAAGTGCAGAAAATCATCTTCCCATGTCATACGGTATTCAAGTCGTTTTAATCCTTCTTGCGAGTTGGGAGTATAGACATTTACCAAGAAGAAATCTTCCATTTCGAGAGTAATGATACGGCCCTCACGGTCGTGTTCTGTTCTATCCATGCCGTAACTGACACTGATGGGTTGAAGTCGGGTAAAGACAGCTGTTCCCGAATATCCTTTCTTTTCGGCATAGTTCCAATAAGACCGGTAACCGTCGAATTGCAAATCCAGTTGTCCCGCCTGCATTTTCGTCTCTTGCAGACAGAAGAAGTCGGCATCCAATTGTCTGAATATGTCGGTGAATCCTTTATCATAACAAGCACGTAGCCCGTTGACATTCCAAGATATGAGTTTCAGCATAGTGGTTTTTCTATTGTGATTGGGAACAAAAATACAATTTAATTGCTATTCATACGAAATCGACCGTGAAAATTATTGTAGTCCGATAAAAGAATAGTGTCCCTCGTTCGGTTTGTTACCATATGTTTTCGGGAGCATGGTTAATAAATGTCTGTTGAAATTTTTTCTTTGTCATTTTTCCTGTTGGATAACAAGGATTGCAAATTCGTATAGAGGGAGAATGACTTTCGATAGGTTCCGTTTCTGCAAGGTGGAATATAGGGGGAACCCCACGAAGCAAAGAGGAACCCCCAAAAGGTCGTTCAAATCGACTCTTTTACCCTCCTCCCTGCCGTGCCCCGTAGTATTGCGGGGTGTTTTGCAGCGCAAAATATAGGGGAGGTGTCACGGAAGTGACGGAGGGGTTACATTTTATCGAAAATCTATTTGATTGTTTTTTCAACCTCTTGCCGGAGAGACCGGAATGTATTTGTCGACAAGCACATTCATCGCTAAAATACATGTCTACCCCACGGATTTTTCTGCTGAACTTAAAGAGGACTGTGAAATTAAGAAGCTGTTTTAAATTTATTCCGAGACAGATTGAGCCCTATGTTGAAGCAGATTGGAGTCTGAGATATGCAGTCAATAGCGGGCTATTGACAAAAATCAAGGGATTCTAGATGCGAGACAGGGGCTCAATATGGGCGGAACATACCTGCTTGCAATGATAATATTATTTCTCAATAAATTTAAAACAGCTTCTAATATAAGTTCCACGTAATAGAGAGGACTTGAAACTCGGTACGCCGGTTTATCTGGTTGGCTATTTCTTGGTCTTCGGGAGAGAGCCCGTTGATATATTTTTCATCGAGTACATCGCCTTCTTTAAATTGCGGATATTGTGTGGCGAGTTTTTTAGTGATGACTTTGGGACGGCTTTCCCCGTAGCCTTTCGGTTGCAGACGGTCGGGATTAATGCCCGATTTGATAAGGTAGTCTACTACCGAGCGGGCACGGCGGTCGGATAATCGCAGGTTGTACTGCTCCGAGCCTTTTAAATCGGTGTGTGCACCCAATTCGATAGATACGTTGGGATTGTCGTTCAACATCTTAACCAGTTCGTTTAGCGAAGTTTCCGATTCGGGACGTAAAGTCGCTCGGTCGAAGTCATAAAATATGTTTTCGATGAGAATGGGTTTACTGATAGATGCCAGTACGAAGTTAACACCGTATTCGGCATCGGCCTCTTCGTTGTCCGAGATAAATTCTTGTTTTGAATTCAGATAGCCTCGGCAGCTGGCCAGCATGACATAGTGCACTCCCCGGTCGAGTTTGAAGCGGAAACTGCCGTCTTTTCGGGCAAATTCTTTTTGGTTCGATCCGTCGTTACCCACGATACGGATAATTGCATCGGGCACGGGTTCATCGTCCTTGTCGATGACTGTACCGCTTATCCATACGCTTATCGACGGGAGCTCGAAACTGTATATGTTGTCATATCCGCGTCCGTCTCCGCGGTTCGATGAAAAAAATCCGCTTTCTTCTTCCCCGAAGGTAATGCCGAAATCGTCGGCCTGCGAATTGATGGGAGCCTTCATATTCTCGATTTGCCAGAAGCCCGAGTCGTTCATTTTCGCTTTGAAAATATCCAGCCCTCCCATACCGGGGTGACCGTCCGATGAAAAATAAAGGTCGCCGTTCGACCGGATATAGGGGAACATTTCGTCGCCCGGTGTATTGATTTGTACACCTAAATTTTCGAGAGTACCCTCTTTCTCGGTTAACGATATGCGCCAGATGTCCTTTCCTCCGTAACCGCCCGGCATGTCCGACACGAAATAAAGGAATTCTCCGTCGGGTGATACCGCCGGGTGGCCGAATGCCGATAGGGTATCGGCCGTTATTTCGTATTTTTGCGGGGCGCTCCATTGTGCGCCGGTACGGGTGGAAGTATAGATTTCTACCGATGTGTCGGCGTTAGGCTCTCGGCGAGCTTTGGTCAGATACATGGTCGTACCGTCGGGACTGAAACTGATTACTCCCTCGTCGTCTTCTGTGTTTACGTCACCCTCTATGGGTTCGGGCTTTTGCCAAGCTCCCCGCTCGTTTTTTTTAGAGAAAAACAGATCGCAGTTTTTGGTTCCGGTGATACCGCTTTTATTCTTGCCCAATGCCTTTTCGGTAGACGAGGAGAAATAAACTTGGTCGAAATCTTCTCCTAAAAACATCGGTGCGAAATCGCTCCGTCGAGAGTTGAACATGGTTGCTTTTTTCACGATATACCGTGTAGGCGTTTTCTTCCATTGCTGGGCTAAGTTGCAACCCCGTATTCCGTTTTTGGCGAGACTGCTTTGCGGATTCGTTTCCAAATAGGCTTGGTAATTCTTGATAGCTTCTTTGTATTTCCCTTCGTACTGTTGGCTGCGGGCTAAATAAAACAGAGCCATGCTGTCGGGGTAGTCGTATCGGATTGCATTCTGGTAGGCGGCAGAGCTTCGCGGAGCCATGTTGATGCGGCGGTAACACTCGGCCATTTTGAAGGCGATTTCTCCTCGCAGTTTCCGCTCTTTACGGGGATTCGTCTTGCTGTATACTTTACGGTAAGTCTGGGCGGCATCATAAAATTCGCCCCGGGCATACTGTTCGTTGGCGACACTTAGTTTCGCCCCCGAACATGACACCAGCAATGCGGCTGTCGCCAATCCCCAAAGTACCGTTTTTATCTTCATGTATCTTATTGAATACAACCGACGATAAGCGGACGGCCTTTCGTCCGTTTTTATCCTGTACCGATCTATTATAGATACGTTTTTTCCCCCGTTTTATTGTGTTTGCACTCTATGGAACTGGCTTATGGAAGTAATAGCGAACTGTCTCCGTAGCTGAGAAACCTGAAATCGTGGCTCAGTGCATAGTCGTATATTTCTCTCCATCGTCCGTTTACGAATGCCGAGACTAACAGTAGTAAAGTGCTCTGCGGTTGATGGAAATTGGTGATCATTCCCTGCACGATGTGATAGCGGTATCCCGGCGCAATGATAATCTGGGTGGCAGTTACCAATCGGTCCATATTCCGGCGGTCGAGATATTCGACGATGTTGCGGAGCGATTGTCGCGAGTCTATTTCTTCGCTTCCGTCGTATGGTTGCCATTGCCCCACGGTGAGAGATTCCGGTAAAATGTTCGGGTCATATTCCAGCATTTTCCCGATGTAGTAGAGGCTTTCGAGCGTTCGCACCGAAGTGGTTCCCACAGCGATCACCCGGCGGTCGGTACGGCTCAGCTCATCGATGAGGTTGCGGCTCACCGAGATATATTCAGTGTGCATCTCGTGCCCTTCGAGAGTTTCGCTTTTTACCGGTTTGAATGTCCCGGCTCCCACGTGTAAAGTCAGTTCGAGAGTGGGTATGTTCTTTTCTTTCAGTTTGTTCAGTACTTCCGGCGTAAAATGTAGTCCGGCGGTCGGTGCGGCCACCGAACCCTCTATTTTCGAATAAACGGTTTGGTAGGTCGTTTTGTCGCTCTCTTCCGTTTCCCGGTTCAGATAGGGGGGAATGGGCAATTCTCCCGCATGGTCGAGCAGTGTGGCGAAGGTTATATCGGAGTCGTCCCACGAGAAATGCACCTCGTGCGCATTACCGTGCGGCAATCCCCGTTCGGCACGGAAGTTTACGGTTTTACCGTCGATGTTCACCGATTGGGTCAGCACGCCGTTTTTCCATTTTTTCAGGTTCCCCACGAGGCACAGCCACGAGCACGAGCCGGTCGATTGGAACGAGAGGGAATATTCGTGCGGTTCGAGCGGTTCGAGGCAGAATACTTCGATGAGCGCACCCGTCTCTTTTCTGAAATGCAAGCGGGCTTGTATCACCCGGGTATTGTTGAATACCAGCAGACTATCCGCCGGCAATACCTTCGGTAGTTCGTGAAACCGGTGTTCCTCGATTTCTCCTTTTCGGTAAACCAGCAATTTCGAGTCGTCTCGCTTGGACAGAGGGAATTTAGCGATACGTTCGTCGGGTAGCGGATAATTGAAATCTTCGATACGAATATTCTGAGTTTTTTGCATAATCTGTTTTGAATATCGTGCAAAAATAAGCAACTTTGCCGAATATAGCACGGTTTACCACAGCGAAATCGCATGTCGGTACAACGGTGCGGTCGATATTAAAATGATGAAATTATGGTAAAAGTTGGCGATAGAGTCCGTTACCTCAATGCTGTTGGGGGCGGAATCGTGGTAAGAATAGCGAAAGATATAGCTTATGTCGATGAGGACGGATTTGAGACTCCCGTATTGGCAAGGGAGTGCGTCGTTGTGGAACCGGCGGAACCTGCGAAAAAAGCAGCTTCTGTTCCGGCCTCGAAAGTCGTGACAGTTCCTTCGGTAGAGAAGGCATACGCTCCCGAGGAGGACGATGAAGATTCGTTCGCTGTGGAGGAACGACCCGAAGGAGAAAAGTTGAATATAGCTCTTGCCTATATCCCCGACGAAAGCAAACATCTCAATACGACCCGCTTTTCCTGTTATTTGGTAAATGACAGTAATTACTACCTCTATTTCTCGTACCTCAGCCGGGACGATGAGGGGTGGCGTACCCGTTATGCCGGTATGGTAGAGCCGAATATACAAGTTATGCTCGAAGAGTTCGGACAGGAAGATGTCAATTCGCTCGAACGCATCTGTATTCAATACATCGCTTTCAAAAAGGATAAACATTTCTCGTTGAAAAGTCCTGTCGCTGTGGAGTATCGTTTGGATACCACCAAATTTTACAAGCTGCACACGTTCCGCGAGAGTCTCTATTTCGATGAGCCTTCGTGGACGCTCGATATCGTGAAGAACGATATGCCCGTACGTCCTGCGGTGTTCGATGCTTCTGACCTCGAAAGAGCCATGAAGATGAAAAAGAGTGCCGATATACCCCTTCGTAAACCGGTTGTCAAACATGCCGAAAAAACGGCTATTGTGGAGGTAGATCTCCACGCCTCCGCGCTTCTTGATACGACAGCGGGGCTTACCAATTCCGAAATACTCGACTACCAGTTGGGAAAAGTCAGAGAGACCCTCGATCAATATCGCCATGCAAAGGGGCGTAAAATCGTTTTCATTCACGGCAAGGGTGAAGGCGTATTACGCAATGCTCTCTTGAAAGAGATTCGCGACAAGTACAAGAACTGCTCTTGTCAAGATGCCTCGTTCCGGGAATATGGTTTCGGAGCGACGATGGTTACTGTGCATTAGGCAATCGGTTGTGTAATCGATTTTGTAAGAAGTATATATGAAAAAATTACTTTCACATATACCCTCCTCCCTGCCGTGTCCCGTGGTATTACGGGGTGTTTTGCATGTCAAAATATAGGGGAGGTGTCCGCAGGACGGAGGGGTTAAATAAATATCCACAACAGAGAAAACACATCAAGGTATCGACACTCTCCCTCTGCTCATTGTAGATGAAATAGGGGGAGTGCCCGCAGGACGAGGGGGTTAAATTCTACGATCAAAGATTTCTATCTTTTTTACCCCGTCTCCTAAGAGACCTGAACATGGTTATCGACAAAGATTTCATCGCTAAAATTCATGTTTATCCTCACCGATTTTCTACTGAGCCGTTTTTCCAACGTCTCCCTCCCGGACGACCCGGGTGTCCCGGCGGTGGCCCATATCCGCGAGGCCCTCGGTCGAAACGATCCATATCGGGTTTCTTATCGCCGAATGTATTGAATCGATAGGTGAAGGTTATCAATCCATAAGTATCGAGTGTGTTATATTCCACATCTTGGATATAGTTACCCGTGACGGTTCGTCGTATGCTGTTCCTTTGTCCCAAGATGTCGTACACCTTCAAAGCGATGGTGGCGTTTTTCCCTTTCAGGAATTGATAAGAAGCCTGTGCGTTCCACAACCAACTCTCTGTATTGTATCCGGCAGAATATCCGGCAGATCCGCTGTAAGTTATATCGGTTCCTAATGTTATCGACCACGGCAGATAGCCGTTTACATTGAATGTGCCTCCGTAATTATGGGTGCTTTGATCGTTCCGACTTTGCATACTGTTGGTTGCCAAAGCATAACGATAGTTTCCCCGAAGTTCGGCATCGAAATAATCCGATCGGAATGCCAATCCTAAATTTTCTACGGCATTGAACGAACCGGCATCGTTGCGAGTACCGTTATTATAACCTACGCTGTTACTGTAACTGACTCTGCTGAAACTGTTTAATTGCCAGTGTTTGTTTCGAAAAGGGGTACTATACATGAACATTCCGGCGGCATTCCATACCCCGTTTACGTTGCGATAGGTTGTCCGTTGTCCTCCGGTTTTGGAATCATACGTAGTCTCCGAGATGATGCTGTTGGTCGTGAATCCTCCGTTGACCATAGCCATGATAGCTCTCTGGGTCTTCTCGTCATAGTCGTTGAAACGGGCGCGGAACCAGTTTTGAAAAGCCGGTTTCAGTTCGGGATTACCCACGACGATACGCAAGGGATCCGAACGGTCTTCGACCGGTTGCAACTGGCTCATCGACGGTTGGGACGAGTAGCCCCGGTAGTCGATACGCAGGGAGCGTTGTTTTCCCAGTTTGTAGCGGTAGCGCAGGTAGGGTGCTACGTTGAATACCGTGCGCTTGGATATATTACGGTCGTTGTTTATCAAGTCGATAGATTGAGAACTCGAAGGGACGGCAGCCACCCCGATATCGTAGGTATAATTGGCCGTCACTTGCTTGAATCCGATTTGTGCTCGGTGTGAATAGTAATCGTTACGGAAACTGTTGCTCAGCTCATCGTTTCGCACCGTGTCGTAAGGTATGGCGAAAGGATCGTTCAAGATGTCATAAGTATATTTGTCGGCATTATTGAAACTGGCTTGAAACCGATAGGAAAATGTTAGGAAACGTCCTTTCTTCACGTCGCCCAACGGTTCTGTCCAAGTAAACCGTGCACCGTAGCCATTGCTCCACGTGTGATTGTCGTCCATTTGGTCGAGCGTACTGTCTTTGTCGAGCATGTAATATTTATAGAGGGCTTTGGTCCACCCGTCCTCTTTTGTGTCGCTATAACTATATTGCGCTTGTATACTGAACGAGCGTCCCGGACGGTTACGGAATTTATGATTATAAATCAATTCGCCCGATAAATCATACCCTGTACCCTTATTGTGGTTGTCGCTTTCGCTGAAATTTACTTTACTGCGGGCTATGTCGCCGGCAGTAGTAAGAGCCGAATCATAGCTGTCCGATTTGGAAAGAGCCACGGAAAATCTCGGACGGAATTCGAGTGTATTCAGAGAGTCTATTTCCCAATGTAGTCTGAAATTTCCTCTGATGTTTTGCCCGTTGTCTTTCATTTTGTTATACCCGCTGTAATACGAGGTACTGTCTTCGAACATGTTTTGCCGTTCGGTGCGTTGCAAAACGTCTCGATTACTGTTGTTGTAACTGACATCTCCGCCGACTCGGAACGCATCTCCCTTACCGACATTGAAGTTTACCCCTACATTGTGACTGGTGTTGATACCGTTCATGCCCCCGAATCGGCGAAACCGGCTTCCGCCCATATCGGTGAATCCCATATTGTTCGTGTTGTTCGAACCTGCAAGGATAGTCACTTGGTTGTCACCGAAGAAATGGTTGAGCATAGCCCCGGCCTCATATCGTCCGTCCAGACCGTATCCGCCTGTTACATTACCGAACCAACCGTGTTTCATACCCTCTTTTATAGTCAGGTTGATAACAGTTTCCTCCTCCCCGTCATCGACTCCGGTCAAGCGGGCTAGGTCCGATTTTCGGTCTACGACTTGCAGCTTTTCGATGATGTCCACGGGCAGGTTTTTGGTAGCCACTTTGGGGTCGTCCGAGAAGAACTCTTTACCGTCCACTAATATTTTGGTAATTTCCTTTCCCGCATGGGTTATTTTTCCCTCGCTATCCACCTCGACGCCCGGCAGTTTTTTCAACAAATCCTCGACGACAGAATTGGGCTGTGTTTTATAAGAGTCGGCATTAAACTCCACAGTGTCTTCTTTAACTACCACTTCGGGAGCTTTACCCACCACTACGGCTTCCTGCAACAATACATCGTTGCTACCCAATAGAACATCTCCCAAATTTCTTCGGGGCTGCCCTTTCGATAGCTGCACGGGTTCGTATGCGGTTCTATATCCCAAGAACGAAAATGCGGCAATATAACTCCCCGCTTTCGGGACTTTCAGAGAAAATGTTCCGTTGTCTTTGCTGGAAATCCCAGTAACGAATGTGCTGTCTTTCGCCGATAACAACCGGATACTCACCTGTGGTAATGGCAGATTGTCGTTTTTGTCTTTAACGATACCCGAAATTGTAAATTGTGCCGCTACGCTCTGCGCGATGGACGATAAAAAAATACACAGAAATAGGGCAATAAAACCTCTCTTATTCATCTTAAAAAAAATCAATCTATTGATCACAACGTTTATAAGACCTTGACACCCCGCCAAAGTTTAAATGCCCACTCGCTTTTTTACATTTTTTAGGCTAATATTTAGAAGATGTTTTAAATTTATTCCGAGACAGATCGAGACCTATGTTTGAAGCAGATTGGAGTCCGAGATATGCAGTCAATAGCGGGCTATTGACAAAAATCAAGGGATTCAAGATGCGAGACAGGGGCTCAATATGGCCGGAACATACCTGCTTGCAATGATAATATTATTCTCAATAAATTTAAAACAGCTTCTTAAATCCGTGTCTTATTTTAGCGATAGAAATCTCTCTCTATGTATTCCGAACCTTTTCGGGCTATTTGTGTGGTGGCAGCGAAATACCAGCACATCGGTACGAAGCAGAAAGAATCGTTTTGCCGAATAGGACAATACATTTTGTATGGAATCCCATACGTAGTCCACGTGGTAGACGACAAGCCCGTAGAATACGATGCTCAGTACAATCATTCCCAATAAAGCGAGGTTGTCTTTCCTTTTAATCATGAACCAGCTGTTCCCGAGAATAAAAATGGCGAATACCGAGAATGTCCAGCCATAATATATGGGATTGGTAAACAGAGCCCAAAAGCCGTTTACGATCAATCCGGCTTTTTCCCCGTCCCAGAACAGGCGGGTAATAGCCATGCCTTCGGTATATAAGCCCCCGATTCTCATGTAAATAAACCAGATAATGGCCGGAAGCAAGGACAATCCGGTAAAGTACAATCCTTTTCGGTAACTCTTGCGGCGTATGCAATCGATCAGCAATATCACACAAGCCGCGCCGATGAATACGATACCCTCGTTTCGACACCACATATTGGAGCCCAACAATAACGCCCCTGCATACAATTCATCGTCGTTGCGGCTGCGTAGCCAACTGGCGGTATAAGCGATACCCAGCCCTGCGAAAATGGCTTGCATGACGTTGGTGGTCGATAACGACGAGAATGCGAGCATTTCGGGAGCCATCATCATAAACAGAGTAGACAGTGCGGCGACGGTTTTCCCGGTATTTCGTCTCAAAATTCCGTAGAAAGCAATGACAAAGAACAAATACATCAACGCCGGTATCGACTTCGATGTTTCGGCTCCTAATATATAGACGTATGCATAGCTCATTTGTACGAAAGGAGCGTATGCTATGCTACCTCCGGCGCGGTGTATCGAGGGATTGTAATCGGCATCGAACAAGCTCATGCGCATATACGTGTGGTCTTGTGCCGCCACGAAACCTAAGGTGTCGAATGCCGCGAGGCTGTCCCGGTCGCTGGGAGGGAAAAACATGCATTTCGAGAAATTCATGTATTCGCAATAACCGATGAGTATGATGAGCAATACCCATACCAAGTTGGCTTGTTTCCAGTCATCGAGCATAGCCGAGGTGATACGGAAACTTTCGAATCCTCGGTAACGGGCTACGATAAACATCAATAGGGCGAATGTTACGGATCCTGCTGATAAAACCGAAAAACTGGTCAGGGGAATATGCATTAAGTCGAGCAAAGCCATCACGACGGTTTGCAGCGTCATACCCAGAGGGAAAGACAATCCTATGCGTTCGGTCCACGAAAAAACGCGTCCCGATGACTCCTGTTAATAAGACCCGACAGGCAAGTCAATATGATTCCTGATACTACTAACATGATGGTTACGGTTTTAGGTGCATGGGCAATACGGCATGAGGCGCTTTTTGTTCAATCTCGTAGTCGAGATATTCGTATCCGCGACCGTTGACGATAGCTACATGGGTGATTTTCTCGCTCCAAGGAGTTTTACCCAACTCCGATGGGATAATGACTCGGCGCGGATATAAGAACCGGATAGCCCATAGTTTGTTATAAGGTTCGCCCGAGAATATACGTTCTTCTCCTTCGGGGTAAAAAGCCTCTTTTCCCGGTAACAAGATAACGGCGTTTTCGGGAGTGCTCTCTTTCACGTACCGCAGATACACATGAGAAAGTCCCAGCTTCATTTCAAAGCGGTTGTCTGTCGTCGTACGGGAGTAATGACGTATAGTCTCCAAGTTTTTTTGAAGCATGTTGTATGCCCAGTTGTAACCCGGTTGTACGTCGAGGACGAATTTGTTTAGCAGAAACAGGACGATGACAACGGCAAAAATGTTCTTTGCTACCCATGAAAAAGAGATTCCCTCTTTTTGAGGCGTTGCAGTACCCTTCTTGGTGGAAGGTGTGTTTTTTTTGCTTGTGGTGCTATTTTTCATGATTCGGGTATTTTCCAGAAACGATATTTCAACAGCGTGCCTATCGCTTTCAAACCGTCGCTCAGACGCAGTTTTTTCCCCTCTTCGATAGAGCGGGGATAATAACGAATGGGCACTTCTTTGATTTTGTAGCCCAGTCTCGAAACTTTTGCCGTCACTTCGGGACAAAATTCGAATCCCTCGCAGTCGAGAGGAATCGATTTCAGCAAATCGGCGGTGAACATTTTGTAACAAGTGGGTTCGTCTGTGATGTGCTGACGATAAAGAATGTTGGTCATTACCGATAAAAATTTCCCGCCCAGTTGATAACTGAAATAAGTATGTGAATTTTCCTCTGCTAAAAATCGGGAGCCATATACCACATGGTATTCGCCCGATAAAAGAAAAGGAAGCATTTTCTTGAAATCGTTCGGATCGAGTTCGAGGTCGGCATCCTGCATGACGATATAATCGCCCGTTACGGCTCGTATGCCCGTGCGGACGGCCATGCCTTTCCCATAATTCCTTTCGTGCTTCAAGTAAACGATAGGAGCGTCGGCATGGCGGGCGATAAAATCTTCGACGATTTGTTCTGTCGAATCGGTCGAGCAGTCGTTCACCACGATCAACTCCCTTTCGATGCCGGTCCCTAGATCGGCATCGAGTACCCGTTGCAGCAGTTTTGCAATAGTCTTTTCCTCGTTATATGCGGGAATGATAATCGATAAAGTGTGCACGGCTTCGCCCATAATTCGCTATCGGTAAAAATAAGATAAACGAAAATGACGGCTTGGCCGTCTTTTGATGTGACGATAAGCCTATTTTCGCAATCCGTGCAAAAATATTATAATAATTTTGCCTGTGCAAGATTTTATTTCGAAAGAATCGGAAACAAGTGCTTTCATAGAGGCGAAAGCCGTGGCATTGATTTATTGCCTTATAAAGAAGAACGATATATTTCATCTTTCTGAAATGAGAAAACAAGAGTTACATTCCCCTCCTCCCTATATAGGGGAGGTGTCACGCGGTGACGGAGGGGTTGGAAAATACCGGCAGTGGAGGTGACAGAGTCAGGTCTCCTCTCCCTCTTGCTCATCGTAGATGTGATAGGAGAGGTGACTTGTAGAGCCGGTGAGGTTAAAGAAACAGGGAAGAGGTGTAAAATTTATCCTTGTGTCGAAATGGGAATTACCATTTTAATCTTTTCTCCTTGTTGTATTGTGGCATTGCTGGATATTTCATACTCCTTCCTTAGAATAGCGAGGGATTGGAATGACATCATTGGTGTGGTATTTAAAACCTCCTCCCTGCCGTGTCCCGTAGCCTTACGGGGGTGTTTTGCCATGCAAAATATAGGGGAGGTGTCACGCAGTGACGGAGGGGTTGGAAAATACTGGCAGTGGAGGTGGCAGAAGTCAGGACTCCTCTCCCTCTGCTCATCGTAGATGAGATAGGGGGAGTGCCCGCAGGTCGAGAGGGTTAAAGAAATACCCGCAGTAGAAACAGAGACAGGCATTAACCTCTTCCCCTTTCGAGGTGTCTCCGAAAGAAAAGTGCAATAGCTATTCCCCGGAAAAATGCTCTTTGTCGGATTGGTTGGAAACTTTTTAAGCTCCTGTTTCTGCTATCTTTGTATTTGTGTTATCTTTGCAGTCGTAAACTGCTCGGTCCTTTCCGGGCTCAATATGTGAAGCATGAAAGATTTTTTTTCCATACTCCGGCGATTTGTGCCCCCCTATAAATATTACCTTGCCCTCAATATCTTTTTCAATATTTTGGCGTCGGTCTTGACGCTTTTCTCGTTTGCCCTTATCATTCCTATATTGGAAATATTGTTCAAGCTCAAACAGGCTTCTTATACTTTTATGGAATGGGGGTCGGGTTCCATTAAAGATGTGGTGATAAATAATTTCTATTATTACATTACAACGATAATCGATGAAAAAGGAGCCGGTTTCGCCCTGTTGATATTGGGCGTTTTTTTAATGGTGATGACCTTTTTCAAGACGGCCGCTACCTATTTGAGCTCCTATTTCATGATACCGCTTCGGTCGGGAATCGTGCGCGATATTCGCAATTATGTGTATGAAAAAGTAGTAAGTTTGCCTATCGGTTTTTTCACCAGTGAGAAGAAAGGCGATGTCATGGCCCGTATGTCGGGAGATGTAGGGGAGATAGAAAATTCGATAATGGCATCGCTCGATATGATGTTCAAGAATCCCATTATGATTATTGTCTGTTTGGCGACCATGTTCGCCATTAGTTGGCAACTTACTCTTTTTGTCTTGATTCTGCTTCCTACGGCAGGATACATTATGGGACAAGTCGGTAAGAAACTGAAACGTCGTTCTCTCGAAGGGCAGAATCAATGGGGATTGTTGATGTCTATCATAGAGGAGACTTTGGGCGGGTTGCGCATTGTCAAGGCCTTCAATGCCGAGGATAAAATGATAAAATGGTTTCACGACGATAACAATCGTTTTTATCGCATATCCAATCGAATCAACCGCCGACAGTCGTTGGCGCATCCCATGAGCGAATTTTTAGGCACGTGTACCATTTGTATCGTCCTTTGGTATGGCGGCTCGCTCATCTTGTCGGGAACGAGCAGTATCGATGCCGCTTCGTTCATTTACTATCTGGTTATTTTTTACAGCATTATCAATCCGGCGAAAGATTTGTCCAAAGCCGCTTACTCCATACAGAAAGGGTTAGCCTCTATGGTGAGGGTCGATCTCATTCTGTCGGCGGTGAATCCCATACAAGACCCGAAGAATCCGGTAGAATTGAAGGAAATGAAAGAGGGGATAGAATATCGGGGAGTCTCTTTCCGGTATAGTACCGAAAATGTCGTGAAGCACGTCGACCTTTCCATTAAAAAGGGACAGACGGTCGCTCTCGTAGGGCAGTCCGGTTCCGGAAAATCTACGATGGCCGACCTTTTACCACGCTTTTACGACGTGAATGAAGGGGGAATTTATATCGATGGAATCAATATCAAAGATTTCAGAGTGCACGATTTGCGGGGATTGATGGGAAATGTCAATCAAGAAGCCATTCTCTTTAACGATTCTTTCTACAACAATATAACCTTCGGGGTGGAAAACGCAACGATGGAGCAAGTCATCGAAGCGGCAAAAATCGCCAATGCGCACGATTTCATCATGGCGACCGAACAAGGATACGATACCTGCATTGGCGATCGGGGAAGCCGTCTTTCGGGCGGGCAGCGACAACGTGTGAGTATAGCCCGTGCAATCCTGAAAAACCCTCCTATTCTTATTCTCGATGAAGCGACCTCGGCTCTCGATACCGAGTCGGAACGGTTGGTACAGGAGGCTTTGGAGAACCTTATGCGTAATCGCACTACGCTGGTAATAGCTCACCGTCTTTCTACAATAAAAGATGCCGATTTAATTTGCGTCATGCACGAAGGCGAAATTGTGGAACGGGGTCGTCATGACGAATTGATAAAACTCGACCGCTATTATAAACGTTTGGTCGATATGCAGAAATTCTGAGACGTTCCGGAAAAGATACGCCGAAGAGCCTCCTCTCGGTAACCTCTTCGGCATCACTCATTTCGATGATTAATCGATTACCTTTTTGTATGTCCCTTCCGGTAAAGCCGTTTTATCCATAATATTCTGTTGTGGAGTGTCTTGTCGTTTTGTAATACAGGGCAAGTAGAAATTGTGCGTGGGTTGATATGGAACTCGTATGGCTTGTCGTTGATAAAATAAATTCCACAGAAAACTTTTTTGATTTTTATTCAAAGTATTTATTAAGATTGGCTTTTGAAAAATAAAAGCAATATTTATATATTGTTATAATGATAAAACTTTCGTTTTCTTTCTTGTCTATTAATATTATTTTATATAACTTGCCTCCGCTTATAAAAATAAGATCGGTCTGGCTTTATTCCATAATTTGATATAGGCCGATAAAGTTGTTGGAAATTCGAATATAAAATATTGATATTCAAATTGATATTTTCTAAAACGCTGGTTAAAAATCGAATAGTTTGTTGAGCTATATTTTTACAATTATTATACATAAACAAAATTTAGATTATGATGAAAAATTTCTACAAAAAGCTATCGTTTGTAATGGTCATGGGCATCTCTCTTTCAAGTTATGCCGCATGGAACGGTGATGCAACTGCTTGGACTCAGGGCGATGGTTCGGAACAAAATCCGTTCTTGATAGAGAACGAGGCGCAACTGTCGCATTTGCAGCAAACGGTGACAACCGGTGAGACCTATCAAGGAAAATTTTTCCGCTTGACAGCCGATTTGGACATGGGTGGCAAGCAAATGCCTTCGATTGGTCACTATAATGACTATACGACACAAGAGAATCCTGAGTTGGTCAGAGAGTCGAAAGTGTTTCGTGGAACTTTCGATGGTGATTTCCATACCATCGACAATCTCACGATCGTAAGTAATAATGCCGAAGCTACTCTCGGTGGAGTAGGGCTTTTTGCAATCTCTTACCCCGAAACCCACATCTGTAATCTCACTCTCGGGCAGGGTGTTACTGTTGAAGGTAGTGAATTCGACAATGTAGGCGGTTTTATCGGTTATAGTTCGGGTGGCAAGGTGGAAAATTGTCGCTTCATGGGTTTGGTGAACGGGGGCAGTATGAACGCTGGGGGCATCGTGGGTGTTGCCGAGGTGGCTATGACGATCTCCGGTTGTGTAAATACCGGTAAGTTGGTAGGACATTCGTTTGCCGGTGGTATTGCTGGGTCTGTCAGTATGTCGAATGTTCAAAACTGTTATTCTTCGGCTACAATCTCATGTCCATTGGCCTATTGGGTAGCCGGTATTGTTGGTTGGGCCGAGCAATCCACAGTCTACAACTGTTATGCTATCGGTTCTGTCGAGGCGGAAGTTGGTTCTTCTTTCTTGCCCGGTAAAAGCCCTATTTGTTCAGAATTGGAAAAATCCACAGCGGCAGACTGCTACTATGTCGAAGCGCTCACCGGCTGCAAGCCTTTGAGCGAGCAGGCAGGTGTGACCGCCGTTACGGAAGAAGAAATGAAAGCTGCCGATATGATTGCTAAACTCAATGCCAACCTCTCTGCCAATGCATGGGGCGCAGGAGCCGACGGATTCCCGGCTCTTCTGTGGGAAATCGACAGAACGGGCAGTATCGAGTCTGCCGGTGCGACTGCCGGAATTGAGATTATTAAAGAGGGCGACCGCTTGGTGGTGGTATCGGCAACTGGTGAAAGAGCCCGCCTCAGTGTTTACGATATTACCGGTAAGGCGATCGTGACGGCTGTTGTCTCCGATGGCGACTGCGTTACGGTGCCCGGTAAGGGAGTATGCATAGTTGCTTTGGTTACAGACGATGGTAATTGCACGACCCATAAATTTTTGTTCTAAAAAGTAACGAGAAAGTGAAGGGGAATCGCATGCTATCGGTTCCCCTCGCGCTCTCTGCATTATAATATCATCGACTTATGATAATGCGAAAGAAATTTGTATGTATGGTTACGGCTGCGTTGGCCTTTATGGCTTCGGCGCAGCCGTTTCAATCGATATATTACCCTTCGAAGCTCACCGCTTCCACGATTACCCGTGTTCATCAGAGAGCATCGGTCTTGCGGTCTGCCGATGAGAATATACATGCCATAGTGAGACTTTGCGACGAGGCCGACCTCGACAGGCTTGCTGCGGACTATGGAGTGGCTTTCAATGTGGTGACGGGTAACTTGGCTACGGCAGTAATCCCGATGAGCGCATTGGTGGATTTCGCCGAAGATCCCGATGTCGAGAATGTTGATGCCGGAAACAGTGTAAAAGCCATGACCGATCTTGCGAGGGAATATTCTCATGTGGATGCTCTTCATGTAGGTCTTCCCGATTTCCCTCGCAGTTTCACGGGAAAGGGCATGCTGATAGGGGTGATTGATACGGGTTTTGATTTCATGCATCCTGCATTTCGCGATGCCGGGGGCAATAGTCGCATTATTCATGTATGGGATCAGAGCGGTAGGAATGGAAACACTTCTTCTATGGGATACGGTGTGGTATTCGATACCCCGGAACTGATTCGCTCTGCGGCTCATGATGTTTCGAGAGACACTCATGGCTCTCATGTGGCTGCGATTGCAGCCTCCTCGGCCGATGTGTATAAAGGTATGGCGCCGGAGTCCGACATTGTGGTAGTGGCGACCGACAAGAGCGAATCCGGAATCATAGATGCCCTTGCCTATCTGCTCGATTACGCCGAGAAAGAGAAGAAACCGATGGCTATAAATCTTAGTATGGGTACGGTCATAGGCTTCAAAGATGGGACTGACCCTATCGCATCGATGATTGACGGTCTGCTCGACGAAAGTGGGAAAAAATGCCTTATGGCGATTGCAGCCGGTAACGAGGGGCATCGCAACTCCACGATCGTGACCGAGGTCGTAGGGCAGGGCGAGGTGATTAACACATCGTTTACTCCACCATCGCACATGCGTGAAAATGTTTTTATCGGGTGTTCGACCACATCTGCATTTCAAGTGAGCCTCTCGTTGGTAGGTAGCGATGGAGTCGCTTTTGAAACTTCGATTAGCTCCGATGCTTCCGAGTCGGTAAGTCACGAGAATATAACCGGAGAAAAAGACTATTCGCTTGTCACGCTTTCTCCTATGAAAGATGCCGATGGTTTACAGCGCGGTGTGAGCGTCAACTTGTATGCCCCGTTGAAAGAAGGGCAGAAATGGAAACTCGTTGTGACGGGCGCTGCCGGAAAATACATTGCATGTTGTGATTACGGGGAACTTGATAACGGCTCCAACGCAAGCACGATGGCGGCGACCGCTTGTGGGAAAATCCCCATATCGGTGGGTGCCTATGTGTCGCGAGACAAGTTTACCAATTTGCAGGGTATGGAACGAAGTTCCGATTGGACTGTGGGCGAGAGGTATCCCCTTTCCGGTATGGGGCCCACATTTGACGGACGCGATAAGCCCGATGTGCTTGCACCGGGTGCACACATTATTTCGGCGATCAATAATTATGCGGCATCTTATAATGTAAATCGCGAAGACTTGGCTTATACCGAGGTCGATGCCTTGATTCCCGGGCGTACCAATTATTGGGGGGCAATGTGCGGGACATCGATGGCGACGCCGGTAGTCACCGGCATTATGGCATTGTGGTTGCAAGCCAATCCTCGGCTCGACTTCGATCACGTGCGAAAGCTCATCGGCTCCCCCGGATCTCACATCGATGCCAAAACCGGTATGGAGTCGCTGTTGGCAGGAGTGGAGCTACCGAAATGCAAAAACACCGTGCCCTATATTTACAATCCCTTCACACGCAGTATTGTTATTATCGGTGAAGGAGTCGTTTGTGTAGAGGTGTTTGCTGTCGACGGTACTGTTTTAAAGAGGAAAAATCGGCCCGTGGAGCCTGTTCATATCCCCGAAGGAGCTATGCGCATTGTGCGTATAACCACTTCGACAGGCTCGCATATCTTGAAAATATGATGCGGCATGGTGTGCTCTCTGTCGAGAAGTCCGCTTGCGAAGATATAATTGCATGGTTATGGGGAAAATATTCATCGGAGAGGCGAGAAAAGGATACCCTTGCAATGGGTGAAATTCAATTTTGAAAAGATAACCTTTCGGTTAGGATTTAGAAGCAGTCTCAAAGTTAATAGAAAGAACCGTATTAAACTCCGTTTTCTTCCTTTTCTACCTATATCGATCGCCCGTTTAGTCATGTCATTTGATTACACGTGCGTTAATGTAAATATATATCATAGAACCGATTCTTGTGAATCTCGAAGATTTTTTATATGTTTGCTGCATGAAAGGTTTCATGAGAAAAATAGTAGTTTTCCTATTTGCCACTATATTCGGGCTTACTTCTGCCATCTTTTTGTCCGCAGGAGGCGAAAATGAGCTTGTGAAACCGCAAGACCCCTCTTATCCTTATAGTCTTATCGATGTTCGGGCACAATCCCTGCCTATACAGAATTTTACAGCGATTATTCCGGTAGAAAGAGGGCTATGCGTGAATGTTTCACGCTTTCCGTCTTCCCCGATAACCGAGGAAGCGAGTGGAAACGCTGCATTTTTGTATGAGCAGCAATTATGTTGTCAGTTAGTAGATCTTCGGGAGAAGATCGTCGGTGATTGTTATGATAAATATAAGGCACAGTTGTGCTACGACGGACATTATCTCTATTCCCTTTGTAAAATGTTGATTTAGTGGAATGACGGTGGGTAGCCGTTATTCACGGGTAGCCGGGAGCCTCGCCCGGTTTTCTTGCTGCATGTATGTGTGTGGCAGGAAAGGACTTGCATATATTGAATAGTCTGGTATTCCCGATGCATGATTCTTTGGCTGTATGGAGTGTGCGTATATTCGTATTCCTGTCTTGCTGTAATGCGATAGAAAAGAGATAGCTCGCAGATTCAGAGACATGGAAATTCGGCAGAGATATCGTCTTTTCGGTTTGATTACATATGCTATCTGGGGCTCGGCACTTAGGACCTATTTTGAGATTTGTCGATTTAAGCAATCAAAATAGTTTCGTGGAATTTTAATTATTAATTATTTTATTACGATTCAATTAGTTTTATCATCAAATGGAAAATATAGAAAAGGAAACTGTTTCTTCTAAATTTATGGAAAATCCTTATATTGAAATGAAAAAGAAAATTTCTGTAAATGGTATTGTTGCACTGGTAATTGCTATACTCGCTTTTGTAGGTTCATCTGCTGTTTCCGATCCTCAGTCCTCCCTCAAACTTTTTTTGATTGTGTTGGGTGCGGGGCTCCTTATATATGGATTGATAAGAGTTGCAGTGGGGAATAAGATAGCTGTTTGTCGGGCTACTGGAAAAGTGTTGAAAAAATATGAACTACTTTTCGAAAGCGCCGAAGTTTCACGGTTAAAACAAATGGTAGAGTCGGGTAATTTTCAATCTATCGATACGTTACAGCGGGCGGTAGGCCACAAGGCTGGGGCAAAATTGACTTTATTCATCGATGCGGATCATAATTTTGCGACAGCACAAGTTTCTGAATTTATACCGTTTGACTATGAGCCGGTTATGTCTCCGATGAGTTATGAAGGCGAGGCCGTAAAGACAATCGCAACGTTAGTGACTTCTGGGACATAACGGATTTTTTACTACTTATACTACTACTTTGTTATTAGAAATTATTGTAAAGTAAACTCTTTGTTTTAAGTTATTTAGAATAATAACCAAGAGATATGCTACTGAATTAATGTATTTTTTAGGCTCCCTCTGTTCGACTTTCATAATTTTCGAATAGGGGGAGTTTTTTATGATTCGGTTGAATAAATCCGATTTTGGATCAGTAGAAAATCCGTGGGGTAGACCTGAATTTTAGCGATGAAACCTTTGTCGATAACTATATTCCAGCCTTTTCGGAGAGTTTGATTTACAGTTCTGTTACTGTTATCGGGTACTCCCCCTATCTTATCTATGATGAGCAGAGGAAGAGGGTAATACCTTTCGGTGTATCGTGTTTGTTCGTCTTCCCTATATTACACAGAAAGACCCCGTAATGCTGCGGGGCATGGCATGGGAAAGATTTTAATGACTTTCTGTCGCATTGTTTTAGCGAATGAGATGGATTGTATTTAACCTTCTCCCCTGTGTTTTGCGACGCAAAATATAGGGGAGACACAGAGGAGCGAAAGCGCCGAAGAGAGGGGTTAAAAAAAAGACAGCGTATAGGATTTTTTATTGTAAAATCTAACCCCTTCGCCCTGTGGGTGCTCTGGCTATTTGCTCCGAAAAATTATTCTGGAAAAGAAATTTGCGATAGAATGTCGTTAATTATTGTCGAATTGGTTTCCTTTACGTATCTTTGCGCAAGAAGCAAAATAGACAGCATTCGGTATGGCCGGATAAATTGGTCACTGTCCATCTTTGCGTTATCTTTGCATAGTGTAACAATATAAAAAATAATTCTCATGAATCAAGTATCCGATCGTTTGGCAGCTCTTGCTCCTTCGCAAACGCTTGCGATGTCACAAAAAAGTAGTGAACTGAAAGCCCAAGGAGTAGATGTGATTAATCTGAGTGTGGGAGAACCCGATTTTAATACACCCCAGCATATTAAAGATGCCGCGAAAAAAGCGATAGACGATAATTTTTCGCACTATTCGCCGGTTCCGGGATATATGGATTTGCGGCAGGCCATTTGTGCGAAGCTCAAAAACGAAAACGGACTCGATTTTACTCCTGAACAGATTGTCGTTTCGAATGGAGCCAAACAATCCATTTGTAACACAATTCTTGCCCTTGTCAATCCGGGAGACGAAGTAATCCTCCCCGCCCCGTATTGGGTAAGTTATGTAGAGATGGTCAAACTCGCCGAAGGTAAGAATGTGATTATCGAGACGGGCATCGAACAGGATTTTAAGATGACACCTGCCCAACTCGAAGCCGCTATCACGCCCAAGACCAAGCTGCTCATTCTCTGTTCTCCCTCCAACCCTACCGGCAGCGTCTATTCCCGCGAAGAGTTGGAAGCGCTGGCCTCCGTTTTGGAACGCCACCCGCAGGTATTCGTCATTTCCGATGAAATATACGAACACATCAATTATGTGGGGGCCCATCAAAGTCTTGCGCAATTCCCCTCTATTCGAGAGCGGATAGTCATTATCAACGGGGTTTCCAAAGGCTATGCGATGACCGGTTGGCGTATCGGGTTCATCGCTGCTCCGTTGTGGATTGCCAAAGCCTGCAACAAATTGCAAGGACAATACACATCGGGAGCATCATCTATCGCACAGAAAGCCGCGGCTGCCGCTTTTGCCGGAGAGCAAGGTTGTGTAGAAACCATGAGACAAGCATTTCAACACCGCCGCGATTTGGTCGTACGTTTGGCAAAAGAAATACCCGGATTAAAAGTAAACGATCCGCAGGGAGCATTCTATCTCTTCCCCGAGATCAGCCACTATTTAGGGAAGTCCGACGGCGAACGCAAGATAAACACCTCTTCCGATTTGGCGATGTATATCCTCGAAGTAGGTCATGTCGCAACGGTGGCGGGCGATGCTTTCGGGGCTCCCGATTATCTTCGTCTGTCTTATGCCACTTCCGAGGAGAATATCACCGAAGCCATGCGCCGTATGAAAGAAGTCCTCGCCCGTTTGAAGTAAGACCCGCCGAATCCGGTTCAGTAGAAAAACAAAAGGGTTAGCGATGAATTTCTTGTCGATAACCACATTCCAGTCTTTCCGGAGAGTTTGTTTACAGTTCTGTTACTGTTGTCGGGGCTCCCTTCGCCCTTCGGGCACTCCCCCTATACCGCTGTGTGACACCCCGCAATGCTGCGGGACACGGCAGGGGAGAAGAACAAACACAATACACAGGAAAGTATTAACCTCCTCCTCTGTGTTTTGCATGGCAAAATATAGGGGAGGTGTCCGCAGGACGGAGGGGTTAGAAAATACCGACCGTGGAGATGACAGATTCAGGTCTCCTCTCCCTCTGCTCATCGTAGATGAGATAGGGGGAGTGCCCGTAGGGCGAGGGGGTTGAAAAAATACTGGCAGAAAAGGAAATAGAAGCGGATATCAACCTCTCTCCGGCTGTGTCTCGTAGCGTTACGGGGAGTTACGTTAGTAATATAGGGGAGACACCGAAGATACGGTAGTTTCTTCGGAGAGGGGTTGGAGGTGTATAAAAAGAAAATTTCCTCTGATGTCCTCCTGAGACCTGAATCCCTTTTTAGGAAGATACAGATACCTATTCGATAAAAACAGAGAACACCGCTCCTCACGGGGCGGTGTTTCTTTACTAACTAAAAACAAACTCCAATGTTTTGGATTTTTCTTTCCCCGCGAATTAGATCTGGCTTTTGGGGGATTTTATAATTATTTCATTTGGCTTTGCGCTTGCAATAGCGGAGACATTGTCCGCAAATATCGTAACCCAGCATGGCTCCCAATATGAAATCCTCCTCTGGTGTCAGTTCGTTCAAAGGTCGGGAAGTCATGGATTGAATCACTTCGATACACTCCCTGCGGCCGAAAAACAGATTGATTTTGTTACAGCCGATCGGTTGAATGCAATAATCTATGTTTTGGCTGTTCAATCGACTGACGGCAAATTCTTCGTATTTTTTGTTCGTCGTATAAAGAACCATGTTGCGAACACCCTTCTTGTATTCATACACGTGGTTCAGAAACACTTTCAATTCAGCCGGATAGGTATTGCACGTAATCATGGGATGCCGGTTGTAAAAGGTTAATCTTTCAAACTTTTTACCCAGTTATCGATGCGACCTTCGGTCTTGTCCGATTCATTCATTTCGTCGAGGGGAAGCCCCGCGAATTCACCGTCTACAACTGCCGTAGAAGAGGAAAAGTTGTAATCGCCCGTCGGTACGTGATTACCGATAAACTTACAGCCCGTCCCTTTCAGCTCCTCATACAGTACGCCTATCCCGTCACAGAACGTATCGCAGTACGACTCCGAGTCCCCGCACCCGAAGAGTGCGACCTCTTTCGAACTCAGGCCAGCCTTTTTCAACACCTTCACAGCGTCGTACCAATCGTCTTGCAACTCTCCGCAGCCCCAAGTCGATGTACCCAATACCAATACGTCGTATTCCTTTACCATTTCTCCGGTCAGTTTGGAAGCATCGTGTACGTCGTTCGAGGCGACACCCAACTTTTGTGCGATTGTATGGGCTATACTCTCGGTAGTACCTGTGGAAGAACCATAAAATATTCCAATTTTTTTCATCGTTTTATTCTTTAATTTTTCACGATGTAAAGTAACGACTTTCGGCGAGCTTTCGAAATACCTAGTTATAGGGATTTTATGGTCGTCCAATACTCAATTTGTGTGGAATAATAAGGAAAAAGAGACTAATTTTTATAAAAATACCAGCCCGATAGGAAATCAGATAGGATTGTCATACCCCCAACCCCTCTCCTCGAAACAACTATATCTTCGGTCTCTTCCTTATATTGCTAACGCAACTTCCCGCAATACTACGGGACTCGGCAGGGGAGAAGAACAAACACAATACACAGGAAAGTATTAACCTCCTCCTCTGTGTTTTGCATAGCAAAATATAGGGGAGGTGTCCGCAGGACGGAGGGGTTAATCTTTACAGCCAAAAATTTTATGAAATCCTTTCAACCCCTCTCCTAAGAAACAACTGTTTCTGAGGTGTCTCCTTTATATTGCTGACGTAACACCCCGTAATACCACGGGACACGGCAGGGGAGAAGGTTGGAATGTTTTGATAGAAAACTCGTCGGATTGTAACAAGCGACGCTTTTAATCCTCTCCCTCTGCTCATCGCAGATGAGATAGGGGGAGTGCCCGCAGGGCGAGGGGGTTAATCTTTACAGCCAAAATCTTATGAAATCCTTTCAACCCCTCTTCTCGAAACCACTGTTTCTTCGGTCTCTCCCTCTATATTACTAACGTAACACCCCGTAATACCACGGGACACGGCAGGGGAGAAGGTTGGAATGTTTTGATAGAAAACTCGTCGGATTGTAACAAGCGACGCTTTTAATCCTCTCCCTCTGCTCATCGTAGATGAGATAGGGGGAGTGCCCGAAGGGCGAGGGGGTTAAATTCTACAAACAAAAATTACTATGGTATCTTTTTCACTCCTCTCTTCCAAGAGACCTCAATGTAGTTATCGGCAAAGATTCAACATTAGAATTTAGGTTTATCCCACTGAACCAAAATCCCTAGTGAGAATTACATCTGCACTAGGGATTTTCTTTTTCAACGAAATAGAAGAATGGACTCCTATTATTTTTTTATGCCTATTGATGACTTTTATTATTGGATAAGGGCTTTTCTTCTTTCAATCTCGCTACGTAGATTATTGAACCAATTGGCGTAGATAGTGGCATCTTCTACCATGCTGTTTTTGTTGGTTGTGCTTTTGCCACTATATTGATTGTACGAAGAAGAAACGCTTCCTTCATAAAGAGTGAATTTTACCTCTGTTAATTCATCGTTTAGAGCTTGTATAAAAAATGAGGCTTGTGAGGTTGAGGCTTCTGTTGCTGTTCCTATAAGGAACATTTGTAAGTCTGCGTTTTTGTTGTCTATTTGTTTGTTAGCTGTAATTAGCCCAGTGGTTTTATCTGTGTTATTGATAAGAAAGCCTTCTGATTGGAGAAGCGAGATTGCTGAACTAAATACGAGATCATAGTTTGCTTCGAATTGTTTAGTTGTCATCATTTTTATCTCTGTTGGGGATAGAACCTTTTGAGATACGCCACAGGAGGTTAAGATGAATAGAATCGGTAAAAATAAAATATATCTTTTCATGGGATAAATAATTAAATTAGTAACTTGTTGAGATAACGGAATAGTCCGAAACTATATCGTTAGAGTCGAATGTAATAATTAAATCGAATGACTGGGTGCTACTGCTTTGAGAGGCTCTTGCTCCAAATAGGAAATCCGTTCCTCCCTGCTTATTCACTACACTCATTTTGTTGTAGCTCCACACTTCGTTGTTCGATTTATTTTTGGAGACTAAATTGGGAGCCCCGAAGATTTCTAAAATCTCGGATTGTGTTGTATTTCCTTTGATGATTTTTGATTTTACGACTCCGAAAGTAAGATTGCTTTTTTGTGTTGGTTCAGCATTTGCTCCATATTTATAGCTATTGCACGATGTGGAGAACAGTAGGCTGAAAAACAATAGTATAACATATAACTTTCTCATGTATCATATAAGATTTATTGAATATTTAAAAAGGAATGACTCTCTCTTATAGAAGATTTGGCGATATTATCTATGTTTCATAGGCTTTGCAAGTTATCGCTAATAGTCCCCGATTTAGCGGATTATACAAAAAAAGCGTGAGGACTGTTAATATCTTTATTTGTTCAAGAGGTATCGCCAAACACCCACCGTACAAATAAACAACAGTCTCACGCCTATATTGATATATGAGTGTATATACCAACGGCGTGAGCGTTCTGTTGTATTACTCTGTACGGTGGGTGTTTGGCGATTTTCTTGAACAAAGTAATATTTAGAAACGCTTCTTTAAGTAAACTCTTCTCAAAAAGTCAATATCGTACTAATTGAAAATTAATGCAAAGATATATTGACTTATGATAAATTCAAAAATAAAATTTAAATTTTTATTCTTCTCTTATAGTAGGATAAACCAAGTTCTTTTCCTCGATAACGTCGAGAACCTCGCGCAGATATTTGTCTGCCTCCCATCGAGCCATAGGCAGGTCGTGCAGCAGATAATTCCCGCAGTCGCGCGGAGCGGCTCCCGGCACTTCTCCGTCGAAGTCGCGGATAAATCGGAATGTCTCCCGCATTAGTTCTACAATGTCTTTCGATTCGAGGTCGCCCTGCATTAGGAAATAATTTCCTGTACAGCACCCCATCGGGCCCCAGAATACGATTTTGTCGCCCCATACCGGGTGGTTACGCAAAAATGTGGCGGCTAAGTGTTCGATCGTGTGCAACGCACCGTAACCGATGGCCGGTTCCCGGTTGGGTTCTTTCATTCGAATATCGAAAGTCGTTACGACGTGGTCGCCCAAATAATCTTTACGGGAAACGTAAATGCCACGTAATAAATGGATATGGTCGATGGTAAAGCTCGGTATCTTTTTCATATCGATTGTTTTTTCGTTTTACAACACATTGATGAGTTGGGTTAAAATCTCGAAAGAACGATGAGGCGCATTTTCCCAGAAATTGTTATACTGGTCTATATGGCCGTCGACACCCGGTGTATCGCTAATGATACGGAAGCTCAGGAAAGGAACGTGACGTAAGTAACATACTTGTGCGATAGACCCCGATTCCATATCTACGGCCATGCCCTCGGGGAAAAGTCCTTTGATTTGCGAAAGTTCCGCCGGATCGGTGATAAAACGGTCACCGCTGCAAACCAATCCTTTATAAAGAGACAAGTCGGTCGATACTTTCAAAGCTTTTTCCACCAATGCCGGGTCGCTGTGGAACCGGGCGGGAAGTCCGTCTATCTGCCCCCATGCACAGTCTTCTCCGCACCAAACATCGTGGTAAACGATTTCGCTGCCCACCACTATGTCCATGACATGCATCGATCGGTCTATACCTCCGGCGACACCGGTGTTCAGTATGCAGTCGGGAGCATATCGGTCTATCAGTTCGTAAGTCCGTATGGCCGACGATACTTTCCCTATTCCGCTTTGTGTCAGAATCAGTTCATGTTTCCCATTCGTGCCGATAATGAACAAAGACGAACCGTGCTGCTCTTCCCGAGGATTTTCGAGTAAACAGCGAACGCACTCCAATTCGCTTTGCATGGCTACGATAATACCTATTTTCATATTCGTTTTTCTTAAATTAGGGAGTAGGAATAGGGCAAATCCGTTTCCTGCTTCAAAGGTAGGGCATATCTCATGTATGACAAAATTTGCAGGAAGAAATTTCGATAATGCGATAATCTTGTTTTTTCCGTATCTTTACCCGAAGAATAATCGCATGAAAAATTTTGTCGCCATAGATTTCGAAACCGCCAATTACGAGCCTACGAGTATTTGTTCCGTGGGGCTTGTGGTCGTGCGTGGCGGGGAAATAACGCAGCGCATGCATCGGTTGGTTTGTCCCGAACCCGATTACTATATCCGCCGTTTTTCCGAACAAGTACACGGCATCTATCCGGCCGATACCTGCGGGGCTCCCACGTTCGACGCGGTATGGAACGAAATCGTTCCGTGGGTCGAGGGGCTACCTTTCGTCGCCCATAACAAGGCTTTCGACGAACGGGTGCTTCGGGCTGCCTGTCGCATGTATGGCATCGATTATACCTACGGGACATTTCTCTGTACCCTCCGACAGGCGCGTCGGGTTATTCCCCGTACGTCCATTGCCAATTACCGGCTACCCACGGTTTGTGCCTATTTGGGTATTCCCTTCGACCGCCATCACTATGCACTTGCCGATGCCGAAGGCTGTGCGCGCATTGCCCTCCGTTTGTGGGGAGACGAAGAATAAGAAACGTTCGCTATGTCGTTTTTGATACGTTCGCTTATTTTTTACCTATATATCTCCGAATGGTGGAAAATACTTTTCTTCTCTTTCTCGTATCTATGTAGCATTGCCGGATATTCATACACTTCTCTTAAAACAGAGATGGATCGGTGTGACACTATTGGAATGGTATTTTGAACCTCCTCCCTGCCGTGTCCCGTAGTATTACGGGGTGTCGCCCAGCAATAGGGGGAGAAGAACAAACACGATACACAGGAAAGTATTACTCTCCTCCCCTGTGTTTTGCATAGCAAAATATAGGGGAGGTGTCCTCTGGACGGAGGGGTTAAAAAATATCCTTAGCAGAGGAAACATATCAAAACATCACTCTCCACTAAGACAGAACGTAGAGAGTGATGTCACGTAGAGCCGGGTGAGTTGAATATCGATAACTTTCGGCGAGTTGTTATTTTACGAGCAGTACCTCTTTGATAGCCTTCTGTAAGGTGGCTTTATCCATGAATCCGGCGGCGATTTGCGGTTGATTCTTCATTGGACAAAATAGTAATGTAGGGATACTCTGTACACCGAAGGCAGCGGCAAGCTCAGGTTCTTTATCCACATCTATTTTATAGACATCGATTTTCCCGGCATATTCTCCGGCAATCTCCTCCAATATCGGAGCCAACTTTCGGCAAGGCCCGCACCATGTAGCGTAAAAATCGATAATGCAAGGCTTCGAGCCCAAGTACTCCCACTTGTCGGGCGTTTTCTCATAGTTCGCCACTTTCGAGAGGAATTCCGCTTTGGTCAAGTGGCGGGGCTTGATTTTCTGTTCTTGCTTGTTTTTTCCTGCATGACTCTCGGTGGAGCTTTGGGCTTGGCACGAAAAGATGAACACCATGCAGGTGAAGGCTATTCCTATTACATGTTTTATTCTCATATCTTTATGGTTTTATAAATTGGAAATAAATGAAAATCGTGGCTGCATCATACTGACAAGAGAGCGAATATCGCCGATTTTTTCCCTCTTGCCACACCTTGCGACATCACAGGCTGTATACTTCATCATAGGAAAGGTCCGGCCTGTGAGCGAGGAAGCAGAAATAGATACAGTCTATTCCACGATAGGCTGCAAAGATACTCGCTTTACAGCATGAATCTGTTTCTCGGGGGGCTATTTTTCAGATTATTAGAAATTCTTATCATACAAAAATTCCGTGAAAGGCGGCAGTCCTTCACGGAATCTTCGTATGGCAATCGAACGGTCTTACAGTAAAATGAACGCCAGAGGAATGAGTATGCCTGCGGCAAATTCTATACCGCCCCGTCCCCAGAAGCCTTTACGCCCTTTAAGCATGACAAGCCCCGTGAGGGTGATGACGATGAGCGACACGGCAAAAATGTCCGAGAAGATCGTCCAGTTCCGGTTCGGGTTGTAGTGCAATCGGTTGAGACTGCTCAATATAGGGCGTTTTTTCACCGACTCGTAATAAGCCTCCCCCGTCTCGGTGTTCACCGTCAGCGACGAGCCGCCTTTGATAAACACCTTCATGGTGTTCTCTTTCGGGAAATAATGTTGGGTATAGTTATTCCGCTCACCCAAGTCATCGAGCAAATCGAGCACGTACGCTTTGGAAAAGTCTGTTTTCGCTTTCGGAAAATTCCCTGCGATTCGGTATTCTTTCTGTGTGATACTGTAATCGGAGTTAAAGTCGCGTTTGTGGTTCAACATGATGCCGGAGAAAGCATAAATGAGAATGACCCCTGCAAAAAAGAACGAAAGATCTCTATGCAGAATGTGACACCATTTTCTGAATTTCCCCGATATACGTTTTTCTTTCGACATGTTCGGTTTCTATGAGTTAATTTTTAATTTCGTAGCTGGTCGTGTTGATGTGATACGACATCACGAAATAGTCTTTACCGGCTTCTTTGGCTTTGGCAAGGCGTTCTCGGAAGTTCCGTATGCGACCTTCGAATGTATTGATGTCGGCTTGTCCGGCAGCTTTCTTTTCACTTTCGCATCCGGCTTCTCCGTCACCGTGTTTCTCTCCGCTTTGATTTTTGTACTGTTCTTCCATTCTCTGTATGGTAGCTTCATCGATACGGTCTTCTTCGAGAGTTCCCGTCACCGATACGAGACTGTTCACAACCTCAGCGGGGAAGCTGCCCAGTTCGCAAGCCTCTGCACGCAACATTTTGGTGTCGTCGGTTCCCATCATGAAGAGTTTCTTGCCGCCGTGTTTGCAGATATGGGTGCACACACCTTCTACGGTAACGGTTTTTCCTACGAGGCTGTCCCCTTTGGCTAAAATGTCGTCTACGCTCAGAGCCACTGTTGCGGCGCTTTCTTGATTCTGATTCTCCTTAGCTTTGTTGTTGCAGCTCACCATAGCAAGCAAGGCGACGGCTGCAAGGATAAAAATGGATTTTTTCATATTGTTGTAGTTTAAATGTTTGTAAATCTTTTCTTTATTTTTGTTATGACAAAGATAGCAAATATTTTATAAACGAATCGTCGGGTTATGCCCGTTTGCAAACCAGTAGCGGAATAAACAGATATATGCCCAATATCATGGTCGCTACGGTCGTTATGAATTTTTGATGGCGGCTACATGTGCTACCTTTACATGCTGTAAAATAAAGCAAAGCGGCCAAAACGAAGTTCAAAATCAGTACCCAGCACGATCCCATGCTCACACGCGGTTTTACCCATTGGTCGTCGTAAGATGTGAACGACAGTTCGAACGGGAAAATATATTTCGACCATTTGTCGAGAGCGGTCTCCGGGTAGTCATAGCGCAGGCTGTCGGCGAAAGCATAACTGTCAGCGTCGACGGCGTATGTGGTCACGCCTCTTTCGTCGCTTATTTTTAGGGTCCAGTAGAAGATATCGCCCATGATGGTCAGGGTGTTGGTCTTGGGGTCGTATTTGTCTATCGGCAATTTGTGCAACGTGTAATCCCGATTCAATACATATAGGTTGTTATCTTTGTCCGTTAACAATCCCAGTGTTTTGCGGTTGCTGAATTCGGTGATGGCTACATGCTCGATACCCAATTCGGGAGCCACACCCGTTTCACGCACGTAGGGCAGTCCTTTGGTTTGTTTCACATGGAATACTCGGTGGTTGTTGTCTACCATCAGATAACCCTCGTCATACTCTTTCCGGTTCGTCGGGTTTCCCGACAAGGTTCGCACGGGAAATTCAAACCCTTTTTGTTTCATGACTTTGTCGAATAAAGCCGATTTTTTTTCGTTGACCGTGTTGTCCCGCATATCGATGAAAGTGATACGATCGGTCGTGCGGAAAGCTTCGATGGGGTTTTCGAGGTCGATCCGGTCCGGCATCGATTCCATAATCATGTTCAATGCGGGCTTCGTCACATTCACGTCTCGGCCCGACTGCTTGAATGTGAAATTTCCGTGAGCGATGATTTTCGGGGTCACCTCTTTCCCGTTGATTGTGTCGGGCAGCCGGTCTTTCGAGAACAGCTGTCTGTAATAAAAGGTAGGCAATATGGAGTCGAATTGTGCTACCGTATATTCCGTTCCGTTCGCGTCGTAGCGTTTTACCCCGTTATCCTTGCTCGATTGTATGTATGCGAACCGTTTGGTTACGCAACTGTACAACGTGAAAGGATCGTTTCCCGGTTTGGAGGCTGCGAATTGCAAAAGCCACGGCAATAACCACGACAATAGGACGACAGCCGTCAGGTAGAAAAATATTTTGCTGAATTTTTTCATTGTAGTATACCGTTTTTGAAATTAGTCTTGGCAACCTTCTTTGAATCGGACAACCGACCGGATAGAAAGCGATGCGCACAGAATGGTGAAAATAATAAGCGTCGGCAGAAACGAATTATAGGCTTCCGGTTTGTCGAGCAGGAAAAAGATTCGCACGATACCTGCGGCGATCAGCAGATTGACGATGCGCAGCTTCCACGTCGGTTCGAGGCATATCCACGCTGTCATCAGGTAGGCGGTATAACCGCAGATATACCACGGAGCCGCTGTCAGCAATATGCGTGCGACCATTTCGCAGGCGATATGTTGTTGCAGGTAAATCCACAAGGAAGCGGCTTGCAACAGAAAGACGATGCTGATTTGCGCGACTCCCGCCAGCAACATCAATAGAATCATGCGTTGCTGGGGATAGGGAAGGTGTAAAGTCAGTTTCAGCCGTTTCTGCGTCATTTCGGGAATAAACTGCGACGAAGCGAACAGTGCGCCTATGATGAGCGGCAGGTATTGTAGCAACTCGATAAACACGGTATCCCGGCTCAACAAGATGGCCCACAGGTGGTCGGCCCCCTTGAAAGTGATGACCCGGTTGATGCGCATCATGACGTATCCGGCGAAACAAAGCGATACCAGCAGGGTAATGAAAAACAGTCCCCGGGTTTTGATCCACTCTTTGAAAAATATAGCTTTATTCATAATTCCGATGATAAAAGGATTAGTATTTTCCGGTCAATCCGATGAAAACGTCTTCCAGATTCATTTTCTCGGATTTGAAATCGGTATAGGGTATCGATTGCTCTTGCAATATCTGTTTGATACGTTCTTCGTTTTCGAACGAGTAGGTCTCGGCAGAATCCCGTATGGCCGCCGTGCTGTATAACGACGGGGCGTGGGGGAGCTTGTCGGGCGACGATGTTTTGAAGGTATAGCGTGTGAAGGTGTCGAGCAATTCCTTTACAGGCTTCTGAATCAATATGCGGCCGTAATCCATGATGATACAGTCGTCCACGAGCTTTTCCATGTCCTGAATGATGTGCGAGGTAAGGAAGATGGTCTTTTCTTCGGCTTTGGCGTATTCGCGCAGATATTCTGTGAAGAGTCGGCGGTAGCCGGGGTCGAGTCCTATCGAGAAATCGTCGAGTACCAGCAAATCGGCGTTTTGGGCGAGAATGAGACCCAAAGCCACCTGCGATCTTTGTCCGCACGACATGCGGGAGATTTTTTGTTTCGGCGCGACTTTCAGTTTGCGCATGAGTTCATAATAGGCCTCTTTGTTCCATTTCGGATAAAAAGCCGAGTAAAATCGCTCTATCTGTTCGATATTCATGAACGTGTATTGCACATGGTTCTCGATGAGCAGGGCGATACGCTCGCGGGTCACCGGCTGCATTCGCTGTATGTCTTCTCCGAAGATACGGCATTCGCCCGAGCGGGGTTTCAAGTAACCCATTAAAATATTGATCGTGGTCGTTTTCCCTGTGCCGTTTTTCCCCAGCAACCCCAAAATCCTCCCTTTGGGGACTTCGAAGTTGAGGTCTTCGTATATTTTTCTCGACCCGTAGTAATGGGTGAGGTTCGAGCATTTGATAATTGTTTCCATATAAAAAGCTATATGTGTTTGTTCTTTTCGGTCAGAAGTTAAATCCTATATTTACTCCGGCATAGTTGGCCGTGCCGTGCTTTTCGTAATGGCTCTGCTGCCAGTCGGCGGCGACCGATAAAGCCCAGCCCGAGAATATTCGGCTCCATTCCAATGCTATTCCGTAGTTTGTTCGTCGGGCCTTCGACAGGACGAAATTATGTTCCAGCATTTCACGCACGCAGTCTTTCTGTACGGTCGGTATGGACAATTCCCCGTTGCCGCCGGTTCGAATTCCTATGTTTCCCGATAAAGATAGTAGAGATTTTTCGAATATGCCGCTTGCATCTATTTTCAGTCCATATTCGCTGCTGTTGGTTTTTAGCCTATGCTTTTTTTCTTTTTGACGAATATCGGTGTGAAACCACAGGTAATAGGGGCGAATGTACCCTTTAAAATTTTTCCCGGCCTCTATGCCGTACAGTAATTCACCTTGTATTTTCATTTGGTCGGAGGTGTACGGGGTCGTGCTGCCTATTTGGTCGTAATTATTGCCGGCGGCACTGCCGAAGGTGTTCTCTGTCCCTTTACGGTTATAGAGTTCTCCTTTTACCTGAATCCCGACTGTGTGCATGTCCTGCTTTGTCGAATATCCGGCGGTCATATCGAGCAGAGTGCGGTCGAGTACGGTTAAAGGCAGGTTGTTGTACCCGTCGAGATGTTGGGTCACGCTATATTTGCGATAGTTCGCTGCGGCGTATATGCCTTCCCTTCCTTGTGCGGGAAGCAGTTGTATGCCGGCTCCGTAACCGTAGCCCTTGTAGTTCGTATCGGTGACGTCGCCTTTTCCGAATCGTACCGAGGTCGTTCCCAGCCCGGTCATCGTATAGATATAGGCGCTACCCAGCGGAGCATAAAAGTCGAGCGTGTTGTCTTGGCTGTATATTTGTGCCATGACCGATATACCCACGACATATTTACCCAATCGCACGGAACCTCCGCCGGCAAAATCGAGGTCCGAAACGATGTTCTTCGGACGAGGGTCTCGGTTACGATATTCCAGTGCGGCACGGTAGCTCCCTTCGATACCCCATGTAAATTTTCCGGCTCGACCCGAATATCCTCCCGTGAAGGCATATTCTTGCAGGGAAAGGTCTCCCCCGATGGAATCGGCCATGACGTAAGGGTAGAGCAGTTCGAAGTCTGCTGTTTCGTTCCATACGACACCGGTTTCTTTTCCGGTTGTATAGCGGGCGTTACCCCACAGGCGGGTGCGATCGCTCAGCTTTATCCACGACGATACGTCGGCTGCTCCTTTCAGATAACCGTCGCCGGCTTGCAAGAGGGCAGCTTCGTCTTCTTTTCCGTAAACCCCGTTTAAGGAGATACGAGTCAGAGAAGTACAATGCTGGTAATATCGGGTGGCCGGGTTGGTATAAACCGTTTCTATCCATTTCGCAGGCAAGGCTTCATACTCGGCAATCGTACGAAGCAAAGACAAAGAGTCTCTTTCCGTCCCCTGCAAAGCAGGGAGCAGAAAGAGTGCTATGGTTAGAAAAGAACAGAAACGTATTTTCATGACGACCGATGTCTGTTAAGATTATTTCTTCAACGATGGAGTCGTAAAGGTGAAATCGTTGGCCGAGTCGTCGGTATCTTGGTAAACCGTATAGCTGCCTGTGGAAGAAGCTACTTTGCGGATAAACGACCGTCCGAAACGGGTTTTGTCTGTCCCGGCGATTCCGGTAGTAGCATAACTGCGGTCGAGCACTGCGGGGGTAGCGATTCTTTCGAAGCCGGTATTTCCCAGATTGACGGCATCGAGAACCCATGCTACCGGTACGTCATAACCCTTTTTGGTCATCTCTTTACCGTTCGTGGCCGTATAATGATATTCTTTGTAATAGTTGGCGAGGAATTCGTCTTTCGACACTCCCATGCGGGCGATAGCGTAAGCGCGGTTCGCTTGGTTGTTGGGCATCCAGATGGTAGCCGAGTAGCTATACCATTTGTCGAGATTGGGAACTTCGGCTATATCTGGGTCCATGCCTTTTTCGGTTTCGTCATACCATTCGAAATCGGCAATCGACAAATCGATGGCATCGGCTTTGGTCTGTGTGAAATCGTAGCCTTGATCTGCGAGAACGAGTTGTTCGCCCGGAGCGAGAGGGTGTTCCGTACCGTTACCCGGAATGACATAGATGGCGGCTGCGGTAAACGTGGTCGTCATCGGTTGCGGATTGTCGTTGTATTGGTATTTCTCGGTCGTCCCGAAAGTGCTTTCGAGCAAGGCCACTCCGTCGGCATAGACGGTTTCGCTGCTGTTGTTGTAGATGACGAAGTATTTGTCATAGAGACTGGAAGTCCCCTTATCATTGGCTGTTCCCGTTACATAAATCTCTTTGAGAATAAGGGAGTTGATCGGGGTGTAGATCGATAGCTCCAAAGCGATCGAAGTCGATGGGGCAGAGATTTGTACGTTGTCTTTCGTGCTGCGTACATTGCAGAGGATTTCGCCCGAAGCGCTGGCGATGGCTCCTTCGACCGTGATGTTATAAAGTCCCGAAGAAAGTGTGATGACGGAACTTTGGGACAGGTCGAGCTCGTATTCTTTCCCACGGTTGAGGTCTGTGAAAGTAGCCTTGCCTTCGGCCCATGTGAACGAGGTGATCGTGTCCGACGGAGCCGTAAAGTTGAGGGTTACGTCGACGGGAACGGAAGTGTCTTCGTCTTCGTCGCAAGCGGTGAACGCCGTGATTACAGCGGCGAACAACAGGAATGAAAAAAATCTTTTCAGTTTCATAATGGTTTTATTGAATGTTTATTGTATATTAAATTCGTTTGTAAGTCTGTTCTCTTTTTAATGCCTTGATTTTTAATTGGTTCTATAATCTGAAATTGATTTCCATGCCGAAGTAGGGATTGGAAGTCCGGCGGATTGTGTTCCCGAACAACGTGTAATCGGGGTGATAGCTTACCAACCGATTGACGTATAAGGCCAGTGCGATTTTATCCCGGCATATTTTCTTCGTGACCTTGATATTTATATTGGCATCGATGGGAATCGTACGTTTTTTGAAGTTGTTTTCATAGTGCGGTTCCACCAAGTGTTGCAATATCATGTCGTTCCGTTCGGCATCAGTGTAGGGAAGGAGTTCGCCCTCCATATTGACGTAGGCGATGGGAACCCCGCTTTCCCACATGCTTTGGCTCGATGTGAACCACATACACTGAATAGAAGTGGAGAATCCCAGTTTGAGCCGCGGTATATCAGTGTCGAAAGTAAAGTTGGTATTGAAACTTTCTCGAATATAACCGTCGTCCTCGTTGTAAAGGCCTATGTATCTGATTTGTCGACCGTCGATAACGACAGAGGGACGTTTGTACACCGGCTGGCTGTTGTTATAGGTCGTGCGGAACCACGCTCCGTTTACCGTCAGTCTCGTGCGGATTATCGGAAACCGTTTCGAGGAGTATTGAAATTCCACGCCTTCTTTCAAAATTCGGCTTCCGTTGGTGTGGACGCTTTGTACTTTCAGTATCGTGTCGGGGGTAAACGTCAGGTCGGCGAGGTCGGGCGGCCCTGTCATCGTCGATGGGTCCAGCCCCTCGGTACTGTATCGGTTATAAATATACCGGGTGTAGGATTTTCCCTGTCGGAATCCCGAAGTCATTTTTTCCCGGAAGTAGGTTACCGATAACCGGTGGTCGTCTATCGAAAAATCGGCGCGCACTTCCCATTTTATGTTTCGGGCGGCTTTCAGGTTGTAGTTGGTCAGGTCGTCGACAAATGTGCGGACGTTCATGCGGTTTACGGCCGGATTTTCGTTCGAAAAGAAATTGAGCTGTATAAGGTCGTAGTAAAAAAGGTCGGGATAAAGTTTCGAAATGTCGGGCATTTTGGTGTGCCAGCCTACTCCGCCCGATAGTTCTATGCTCAACGGCTTTCTCTCGCCGATACGCGGCAATGCCCATTTTGCGTTTACACGAGGGTCGAGATAGATTTTTCCATCGAGGACGTAACGGTTATCGAGATTTAACAGCGATGCGCTGCGTAGGCCGGCGGTAATGTCGATGCGGTGTTTTCCCAATCGCAACTTCGAGGCTTCCTCGATGAAAAAGGCGAGATTGTGCTCGGCCGGTATGTCGTTGAACGGTCGGGGACGGGTGGTAATATCGATGCTGATGGGACGCCTCATGTCGTAGAGTTGTCCTTCGCCGTAGTTTTTATTCATGCGCCAGTCTCCTCCGACCTTGATGATATTGAACCAGTTGCGGTAGTTGTAGTTGAATGTGGCGATCGCTTTGACGAATGCGTTGAACGGGTTGCCGTTCACGTCGAGCGATGCGAGATAGGTCGAAGGCAGAATCTCGGCGTCGTGTACGCCCGGTTGTGTGGCCGTAGGCACGACCGACAATTTGCTGGGCACGACGGTTTTTTCTTGGTGGATATTGTCCCACGAACCGTTGGCCGATGCCGTCAAGGAAAGCGATCGGAAAAATCCCTTTTTGCGGTTGTTGAGCGATAGAGTGCCGGCGAGGGAGAGGGCGTTGTTCGACGATTCGTAAGAGTCTATCGCCCCCGACGGAGTGAGGTCGGGATCGTTTTTGTCATTTTCGAAAGTCCCCCGGTAATTCAGATTGGAGTTGAAAGTCCATCGCCAATGATCGTTCGTCCATCGTTTTTCGGCCCGTATCGAGCCGGTCACCCGTTTGAAGTTTTCTCGGTTGTTGCGAGGGTCTATTTTCGAATCGAGGTAGTCGATACCCGTATTGAGCGTAAATTGTTTATCCGTCAGTTCTATCCCTTTCCCCACATAAAACAGTTGGCTTTGCATGTCGGCTTTGAAACGGGCTTCGAGATCGTTCCCTCCCTTTTTCCGTTCTATGTTGACCAGTCCGCTGGTGAGGTCGCCGTATTCTACCGAAGGGATTCCCCTCACGATTTCTACTTTGGCGATGTCGTCGGTGGAGATGGAACGCATGTCTATCCCTTTGCCGGTCGTATTACGTCCCGTTTCCCAACTGTTGGAGATATACTGCATATTGGCATCGTTGTTGAGGGGGACACCGTCGATAACGAACGAAGTCCCGAACGAGGTCACGTCGTAGTCGCTCGGCCCTGTCCCACCGGCTTCGCGTAGTTTTATCAGGTTGGCCGAGCCCATAGAGGGATCCTTCGAGACGTTTCCCGGCAACAGTTCTACCAAGTCGGTAAAGCTCGACGGTTGCAGATGCTCCATCGCTTTTCGGTCGATACGCGATGCACTGGTTGCTCCTCTCGATTCGTAGGCGGTCACCACCACGTCTTGCATGGCGATATCGTTCGACAAGAGTAAGATCGTCAAAGTCGTATCTCTGCGGGCATGCAGGTCGATTGTCCGGGATTTGTAACCTAAGGAAGTGACGGTCAGCTCATAGTCTCCTTTCGGAATGGATAAGAAGGTGTGAGAACCTTTTTCGTCGGTGATACCTGAGTATTGCCGATTTTTACCCTTCTTCAATAAAAGAGTGGCGTACTCTACGGCGTTACGATTGTGGGAATCACGTACGGTCAATTTCAGACTGATGCGTCCCTTCCGTAGAGGTTCTCCATGAGAACGATGCTGTCCCATGCCTTGAAAATTCAAGCCAAGTAGTAAGATAAATCCTATGAGCTTTATTCCCGTTTTCACCGAATGTATAAACCTGTCGAACGTCCTTTATTCTGTTTTCGAGGTGCAAAACTAATTATTTTAAATTGAATGATTGATATGATTTTAAACAAAAATAAAAATTATTTTATGTAGTATGTGTTTTTATTGTTTCAAAAAGTTTTTATTATTTGTGATATTATGGAAATATGTTAGTTTGGGACGGAAATAAATAGTAAAATTTATTTATATCAATTCTAAATAATATCTATCTGACAAATCAAAATTTTTCTATGGCTGTTTGGTAAAACTCGATAGAGGTAAACAAAATGTATGGTCTACCGTCTTTTGTACTGAGGGATATCCCTCAGTATTGCAGAGTATGGCAAGTAGTGCCGTTTTCCTTAACCTTTGTAAAGGAAGATGCTTTCACTTTCTCCTCTGCTCGGCGATGAGCCGAGATAGGGGAGGTGGCACGAAGTGACGGAGGGGTTTGTTGCGACAAGGGGCGTTTGGGTAACGGAGAACGTTTCTATATAGACGACTCGTTAACGATCTTTTCGCTCCGATGACCTTTCGATGAAGCGGACGGCAGTTCCCGACTGCATATATAGTTCCCGATACAACGGGTGATGAGTATGTCGTCGTGATGACCCTCCATAGCGCCGTAGCTGCCGTTGGGCTTGCGTTCATATACATCGTGTTCGTAGCAGGCTTGTGTGTCGTGCTCGATATAGCTCCCTTCCCGAAGGGCGTTCTTTTGGGCATCGATAACCAGTGCTTTGGTGGCTCGATTCATGTGGAATCCCCAACGGGAGGGCGGTTTCTGTCCTATGCTGTCGGGAGGGGACTGTCGGGCATACAGGTTGTTGTAATATCGGGAGAGCGTGTCGAGGATATAGGCCGAGTGTTCGCTATCGTCGTGCTTGGTTTCGAGCGTGTTGCTCTCGATCACCAGCAGAGCGTTCTGATAGTATGCGGCGATTTGAGCCGATTTCCATGCGAGCAAGTCGTGGTCTATGTGTCCCCGCCATTGCGCCACGACTTCGGCGGGGCCGCCATCGAGCATCCAATAACGGTCGAACACGGCTATAACCGAATAGTCCGAGGAGTCGGAGCGTCCGCCTATATCGACTACTGCCAGATAGCGGTCCCGCATTTCGCATTCTTTGGCGGGATATTCCCATATTTTCAGAGGCCCTTCGGGTTTGGCTTCCAATTCGATTTCTTGCAAGGACTGTTTCCCGGTGGATTCTTTGCCGTGAATGTCGCCTTCGAACCGCGGCGGACAACAGCAGCGACGCAACTTTTCCACCAACGTGGGATCGAACACTCGTTCGCCCGAGTAGCAGAATGCCTCTATATCGTCGCTGGGATATTCGGCCATCATGTCGGCATGCCGGGCATACTCTTTCCGTTTCTGCCGATACCAAGCGATTGCTTCGAGCGTGGCTCCCCTATGCCATAGCATGCGTTCGTAGTCGGTGAGGCTGCCGATGAACGAGTCGTAGTCGTCGATCGGCAGGGTGTACATCTCTATTTCGAACCACGGGACGAAAGCGAACTGTTTGTCGCTCTCTCCCCGTTTGGCTCGTTCGCACTCTTGGTGAAAATAAGACCCCGTCCCGTTCGCCGTGCTTTCCATAACCACCATCGAACAGGGTAGCAGCATGATCGACCCGCATATCGAGCGCATCACCTGTTCGGGCGATTTCATGCGGCTGTTCCGCCAGAAAGCCACCTCCGAGAGGTGAGCCATCGCCGCGTCGATACCCCGCACCGATTCCTGACTCTCGGCCGAGCCTATGGTTACCCTGCACTCCCGCCCGGCGATGACCGATGTGTTCGCCATGCGCTCGAACGGTTTGAACTTCGGTTTCTCCCCGTCGAGCAGCCAGTCGGGATAGTTGGCGAGCAGTTTGCTGTACATGCCCTTGATGTTGGCGGCCGATTCTTTGAGATGGGCGCAAATCACGCTGTTCCAGTTGCGACAGTGCACCAGCTGAATCCATGCCATATAGATTTGTACGAGAGTGGAACCTCCCCATTGCCGGGCTTTGAGCAAGATGAGGCGAATGGGTTTTCCCGCCGTGCGCATATCTTCGAGCATTCCCAATATACGCCGTTGCGGTCTGTTCAGACGGAATGGAATGTCTTCGGCTCCCAATTTATCTTTGATACGGACAAAGCTGAATGCCCAAAATTCGAAATCGTACCGAATGCGCACCCGTATCCACTCCCTCCATAGTTCTTCTGTGGCATCCCCGCCGTCGGCGAGTTGCGGGTTTCTTCCTGCTTTGTCGGTAGCGATTCTTATGTCGTGACCGTACTGTTCGGCATACCCCGCCAGACTCCCGCATTCGACGAGTCTTTGCGCCATCATTTCGTTCTCGAACAAAGCCTTCGGAATATATTGAACCGGTATGGGAGCATCGGGCAACCGCAATATCCGGCGGTCGCCTGTATCGCTACCCTCTCCCGTCTCGGGGTTATAGTACCGTCGCAGGTATTCGTTTCTCTGTCGGTTCTCTTCGACCGTAATCTCTTCGTGATGAAATACAATCCCCATTTCTTCTGCAATTTTCTGCAAAAGAAATGCCACTTCCACCCCGTTTTATGGCAGGGTGATACGAAACGATGTTTTGGAAGGTGATGGGCAGGAAAAAAGGAAAATATATTATCTTTGCAATTCATGGGAAGTTTACGGATAAAACATAGCGGGCAAGTATTTACCCCCGATTATTTGGTCGCCGATATATTGGATTTTTGCGGTTATGTGGAATCTCCCCGCATATTGGGAAAGCACATCATCGACAACAGTTGTGGCGAGGGGGCATTTCTTTGCGAAATTGTCGGCCGTTATTGCCGGGCTTTTCGTGCAGGGAATGACGATATCGCTCTCCTTAAAGACGAATTGCAGACATATATACATGGGATAGAAATCGATGCCGGGACTTATGAACGGTGCATAGAAAATTTGAATCTTGTTGCTTTGAAGTTCGGTGTAATCGATGTGGATTGGGATATTATTGAAGGTAATGCTTTGAAAATCAAAATCTATGACGGGGCAATGGATTTTGTGGTGGGTAATCCCCCGTATGTGAGAGTTCATAATTTAGAAACCGATTATACAGATGTCAAACAGTTTACTTTTGCCAATGGGGGAATGACGGATTTGTTTCTGGTGTTTTTCGAATTAGGTCTTCGTATGTTGTCGGCAGGTGGACGATTGTGCTATATTACGCCGAGTTCGTGGCTGAATAGCTTGGCAGGTGAGAGTATGCGTCGTGAAATTGTTTTGAGAAAGTATTTGACAGGAGTAGTGGATATGGGACATTTTCAACCCTTCAAGGCTACTACCTATACGTTGATTTCCCGGTTTGAAAAAGTCGAAGATAATGATCGGATAGATTATAATGTCTATGACGAACGGGTGGGTAAAATACGGCACATAGACACGCTGTCATACGACGAGATACAAATAAATCGCAAGTTTTATCTTTCCGGTAAGAAGGAGTTGGAACTGTTGAAGCGGATAAGGCTGTCTGCTTCGGATTCATATGTACGGGTGAAAAATGGATTCGCTACGTTGTTCGACGATGTGTTTATCGGCGAACTGCCTTTTATGGAGTATACGATTCCGGTGTTGAAGGCCTCGACAGGAAAATGGTCGAGGGCTTTTTTCCCTTATGATGAAAAAGGGTCTCCTCTCACGTATGAACTTTTGTCGGAGTGCGAGAGTGTATGTCGGTATTTAGAGGATCATGCGGAAAGACTTCTAAAAGGAAGAAAAAGAAGTGAGACGCCCGATTGGTTTTTGTATGGGCGTACACAGGCGTTGAAAGATGTTTGTATCTTGAAGTATGCTGTTAACACTTGTATCAAAGGGGTCGGGAGTATTAAATTGACGGAGGTTCCACCGGGGTGTGGTCTGTATAGCGGCTTGTATATATTGCCTGATAAAGGGGTTACATTCGATATGCTCGATCGGATTATTAGAAACGAGGAATTTATTCGTTACGTTTCGCTACTCAAAAATTATAAAAGCGGTGGATATTATACCTTCAATTCGAAAGACTTGGAACTATATATAAATTATAAGATACAATTGGAATATGGAAAGGGAAGAGATAACTTATCCACTGGGCAACTCGGACTTTTTGAGAGTGCTTACTAATTCTTTCAAAGAGTTTATCGAAAAGGGTACATCTCGGAGCACGGCAAAACTTAAACCGTTACACGGTGCAATAGCACGAGATTTGGCAGAAAAGTTAGGCCGGGATTATACCGTTTTTTCGCAGGGGTATGGAATTGGTAAAGAGACGAAGATAAGGGGACGTTATGTCAATAAGGCTGTGGATATTACAGTGAAGAAAGGGGAGCGTGCCGTAGCCGGTTTGGCGGTTAAATTCGTTATGCAGAATTACTCGCAAAACTCGAATAATTATTTTGAGAACATGTTGGGTGAAACTGCCAATATACGATGTGGGAATTGTCCGTATTTTCAAATATTCATCATACTTGATAAACTACCGTATTATCAACGATCCGGAGAATTGAGCCGGTGGGAGACTTTTACAGCTCATAATGCCGAAAAATATGTTACTCTTTCTCAAGATGATGCTAGTATCTATTTCCATACACCTAACAAAACTTTGATTTATGTCGTGCATATTCCTGATAACGACTCTTTGTCTACCAGCAGGGAGTATATGGATTATTATAGGAGGTTGAACCCTTCTTTGTCATTAACAGAACATGACTATAATGATTTCGGGAATGGTGTGATATTTAACGATTACGAGCTTTTCATCGAAAAGGTGTATCACACGATAATGGCTTTGTGAGAATTTCTATTTAATCCACTTTCCCGTTTTATCGATACAGCCTTGTTTTCCATCGAGCCTCACTTTGGCAATCCCGTAGGAAAAACTTTCTGCGAAATTGAATTGCGCAGGGATTGCCTCTCTCCCGGTAGTATCGATATAACCCCACTTCCCGGTTCGATGTCGCACCACGGCAAGACCTTCCGAGAAATCCTCGGCATAGTTGTATTCAATCGGGATAACGGTTCTTCCGTTTACATCGATAAATCCGAAATTACCCCGGATATTCACCCGTGCCAAGCCGTCGGAGAATTTCCATGCTTGATCGTATTGGCAGGGGATAACGACTCGCCCCGAATGGTCGGCGAATCCGTATTTCCCTTCTTCGGTGACGATGGTCAGGTTGGGGTTTTCCGGCAGAGGGGCGCTCTCCTTATTCTCATGGGGCGGGGTGTTTCCCTTAGGAATCTCGATGTACGATTCTTGCCGGCCTATTTTCACTCTTGCCCTGCCGCATGAGAAACTTTCGGCGAAATCGTATATCGGCGGTATGACTTCTTTGCCTGTGGCATCGATGTATCCCCACTTCCCGTTTTGGAGTCTCACGGCGGCGAGACCTTCCGAAAAGTCCTCGGCATGGTTGTATGTGACAGGGGTGATCTCGTCCCCGCTCATGGAGATGAATCCGAATTTGCCCCGGATATTCACCCGGGCGATGTAATCGAATCCCACCTCCAAGAAGTCCCACACTTGGTCGTATTGGCAGGGAATAGCGATTTTCCCCGAATGGTCGGCAAATCCCCATTTCCCGTATTGGTTGACGGGGTGTAATCGACCGCCCAATGGGATATCGGATATGGGTATGCAGATAGGGATTCCTTCGTAGTTCGGCATCACGACATTCTCTTTTCTTGCAGCCATTTCTGCCTTGCGTTTCCGTTCTTGTTCGGCTTCTTCTTGTGCTCTCTTTTTGCGTTCCTCTTCTTCTTTTTCCCGGCGGATCGCTCTTTCTTCTTTTTCTTCCCGAGTTTGTTTCACCGGGAGCAGGGAGACGGTATAGAGTTCTTCAATATCTTTTTCGATGCGATAGGTGTCGATGGTGATTTTATCGGCTTCGTTTTCCAAGCTGACGAATTGCAATTGATAACTCCCGCCGCGTAATGGAATACGGGTAATTTTGTCGGGGTGTGCGGTTGCCCGTTCTTCACCGTCGATGAGTACCCGACAAGCGAGGTCGGTTCTTATTTTGAGGAGGGAGTCGTCGTTGCTGTTATCCCAGTCGTTTTTGTTTGTTGTTGTGTTAATGATCGGCTCGGATTCGAGAAACCGGAGCAGCTTGTGATAGAAAGCGTCGAAGTAATAACTGTCGTATTTGGGCCCGTTCTTTCGCTCCACAGCGGCAATGTCGTCCGGTAGATTGTCGGGAAAGTCTGTAAACCCATTTAGCATAATGGGTATTATGTTTTTCTTTTTTTCGAGGGCGTAAGCGAGCTCTATGCGCATCCAGTCTTTGTTACGGTCGGAGGCGGGGTCTATGCTGCGGTCAAATGCTCCGGCGTTGAGTATGAGTATAAAGTCGGTACACTGGTCGATGCGATGTAATAGCTGAATATCGAAATCTCCTGAACGCAGGGTGTCGATGTCGAAACTAACCCGATAGCCGTCTCGCACGAGTAGGTCGAAAAGGTGCTTGGCCGTTTCAAATCCACCCACTCTTCTGTAACTGAGAAATATGTCGTATGTGTTATTGTCGTTTTTCATCGCTGTTGTCGTTTTTCCCGTTTTTATTCAGTTCGGGATAACTAATGCGGGTGTGATAGATGGTTTTGAGTTTCTCGATAAAGGTAGCTTTGATCGTCTCAACATCGCGGAAGCTGAGGGGGGTATCGCGCAAGAGACCGTCGGCGACTTGCGAGTCGATGATGCGGTTGACGAGTTGCGAGATACTTTCGTTGGTGTATTCTTTGAGGCTTCTCGAAGCGGCTTCGACGGCATCGGCCATCATGAGTATTCCCGTTTCTTTCGTGAATGGGTTGGGACCGGGGTAGGTGAATTTTGATTCGTCTACGGGTTGGTCGGGGTATTTGTTACAGAAAGAGTTATAAAAGAATTTGGCTTTCCCGTGTCCGTGGTGCGTGGAGATAAAGTCTTTGATCGCTTGGGGTAATCGTAGTTTATCGGCCATTTTTAGTCCGTCGTTCACATGGGAGATGACGATTTGTGCGCTTTGTTCGAAGGAGAGCGGTGTGTGCGGATTGAACCCCGATTGATTCTCGGTGAAGAATGCCGGATTTTTGAGTTTCCCGATATCGTGATAAAGGGCTCCGGTACGAACCAATTGAGCCTTCGCTCCTATTTTATTGGCAGCCTCGGCCGCTAAGTTGGAGATTTGCAGGGAGTGTTGGAAGGTTCCGGGGCACTCTTCGGATAACTGTCTCAATATGGGATTGTTCACATCGGACAATTCGACCAGCGTGACTGTGGAAATGAACCCGAAGGCCTTTTCGAATATATAGATAAGGAGGTAGGCGAAAAGCAGAAATACACAATTGACTCCGAAATAGATGAACATATTGTAATTCAGTTTCGAGAGGTCGCCTTCGGAAAGGAGTGTATATCCCACGTAGGCAAAGCAGTAGGCGAGGAAGACGAGCAGGGCGCAGCGCATGAGCTGGGAGCGGCGAGAAAGGTCGCTGAGGCTGTCGATGGCGGTCATGCCTACGATGAGCTGTAAGAAGATGAATTCGAGTGCGAACGGCGCCGTAAAAGCACAGATAAGTACCGTAATGAGGTGTACATAGAGTGCGGTGCGCGAGTCGAAGAAGGTGACCACGATAATGGGAATAATGGCGAACGGAACCAAATATATGCCTTGTAACCGAAATTCAGAAAGGAAAAAAGCTATCAGGGAGATGCCCACGATGAGCATCATCATAAAGCCGAGGGTACGCATCTCGTTGAAAGTCTGCGGACGGAACAGTGCCAAGAACAGATAGAAAAAAGAAAAGAGACAGGTGAATACGATGATTTGCCCCAGTATGGTGTAACCACGGTGGTCGTTGCCGACACTTTTTTTCAAGGTGACGGTTTCGAGCGATTTGAGAATGCGATAGGTTTGCGGCGTGATGATTTCGCCCCGGTCGACAATGCGTTCTCCGGCTTGAACAATACCGTCGGAGAGAGCGATTCGTTGTAACAGATTGTCTTTGAGCCGGTCGGTCGTAATACTGTCGAATGCGATGTTGGTATGTAGAAAATCGTTCAGGTTACAGGTTTGTAAGATGTGATGCGAGTAGGAGTCGGGGAATTTATTGAGCATGTTTTCGTAGGCTTCCCGTGCAGATTGCAGTTCGGATACCGGTATTTCGCGCGCGACATTGTTTTCGAGGATTCGTATTTCCTTGAATTTTCCGGATTGCAGTTGGGTGTATGCTTCGGAAGAGACGATTCCTTTCCGATAGGCTTCTCGCAGAGCTTGGACCAAGTTCTTGCGGAGAGTCGGCGGGATAGACATTTCCGTATAGTTACTCAATGCTTTTTCGAAGTCGTCGACGGACTTTTTCTCTATCGATTTGTTGTGTGAGAAGACCGGTTGGAAGTCGAGCATGATGCTGTCGCGCTCTTGTTGAATGACGGCTTCGTCTTTATAAACGGGAAAGTCGAACGGAGCGGTGAGCAATCCGTACTTCCACGGTTTTCCTTCCTGAAAGGTGTAACGAAATTTTCCTTCTCTCGGGAAGAAATAGGTAACCAATGTCACTGCTGCCACGAAAAAGACAAATTGCAGGACACGTGTGCTGGACAGGAATTTTTGTATACGGTTTTTATCCATGATTCTACGGGTTATTCTTTACAGCGTGCGACCTTCTGTACGCCCTTTATTTTACGTAATTTATTACAAAGCGATTCTACGACGCGGGTGTCGTGCACCATGATGTTGACCGTCCCGGTGAATACGCCTTCGTTGGCTTTTATGGTGAGTCCTCTCATGTCGATAATCAATTCATTGGAAATCACCCGGGTGATTTCGTTGAGAATCCCTATCCGGTCGATACCTTGTATCTCTATCTTGGCCGGGAAAGAGAGCGATTCGCTGGCTTCCCATTGCGTGGACACCAACCGTGGGCCGAAGCTCGATTTCAGTCGCATGGCTACGGGACATTCCCTTTTGTGCACGACTACGGTCTCGTCGTCTTCCACATATCCCAAGACGTCGTCACCGGGTATCGGGCAACAGCAATCCGCTACTTTATAGTTTTTCACTCCGTTCTCGTCTCGCAGAATGTAGGTCTGTTTGCGGTCTATCGTAAGTTGCTGAGGAGTGACGGGTTTGGGCTGTTCGTTTTTCCCGTTGTTGCTGCCGAACGAAAGTTTCAGATACCGCATGAAGGGATTTTGACTTTTTCCCTTGATGATTTTTTTGATATTTTCGTTGGGGGTTATCTCGTCGTTTCCTATTTTGTAGAACAGATCGTCCCGATGTCGTATGCCGAGGTTGCTTAATATTTTGGTTACTACATCGTTGTTGTATTCGATGTGACTGCTTTCGAAAAATTCTTTCAGAATTTTCTCTCCTTTCGCTATGATTTTTCGCCGGTCTTTCCGCAACGACGCCGTCAGTCTGCTTCGGGCTTTGGCCGTGGTGATGAAGTTGAGCCATTCCTCTTTGGGCGTTTGCGATTTGGAGGTGAGTATTTCCACTTGGTCGCCGCTATGCAGTTTTTGGTTCAGCGGTACTAGCCGGTGATTTACTTTGGCGGCGATACAATGGAAGCCGAGGTCGGAGTGCAGAGTGAAAGCCAAATCGAGCGCCGTGGCGTCTTTGGGCAATGTGATGAGCTCGCCTTTGGGCGTAAAGACAAATATCTCGGTACTGAACAGGTTGAGCTTTATCGTGTCGAGAAAATCGATGGCGTTGGGCTCGGGGTGTTCGAGAATGTCTTTGATGGTTTTCAGCCAGATGTCGAGTTCCGACTCTTCGTCGGAGTTTCCCACTTTGTATTTCCAATGGGCGGCGAATCCCCGTTCGGCGATCTCGTCCATTTTTTCGCTTCGTATTTGTACTTCTATCCAATTGCCGTCGGGACCCATGACCGTGAGATGCAGAGCTTTGTATCCATTGGCTTTGGGGCGGCTCACCCAGTCGCGGGTGCGTTCGGGGTGCAGTTTGTAGATGTCGGTGATGACCGAGTAAATGGCCCAGCACTCTTTTTTCTCGTCGGCTTCGTTGGGGCATTTGAAAATGATACGAACCGCATAGAGGTCGTAGACTTCCTCGAAAGGTATGTGTTTCGACTCCATCTTGTTCCAAATGGAATAGATGGATTTTACCCGGGCTTTCATCTCGAATTCGAGCCCCATTTCTTTGAGCTTCGCGACAATCGGCTTGGAGAAGTTGTTGTAGATTTGTTGGCGCGATTCTTCGGTCTCGGCGATTTTCTGCTTGATTTGGTTGTAGGCTTCGGGGTGTTCGTATTTGAAGGCGAGGTCTTCCAACTCGGTCTTTATGGCGAACAATCCTAAACGGTGGGCCAACGGGGCATATATATAGAGTGTCTCGCCAGCGATTTTATATTGTTTGCTGGGAAGCATGGAACCGAGCGTGCGCATGTTGTGCAGACGGTCGGCCATTTTGATGAGGATTACCCGAATGTCTTCGGACATGGTAAGCAACAGCCGTCGAAAATTCTCGGCCTGAGCCGATGCTTGGTCGCCGAAAATACCGCCCGATATTTTGGTGAGCCCGTCGACGATGGATGCTATCTTTTTCCCGAAGTGGTTCTCGATGTCCTCGACGGTATATTCGGTGTCTTCCACTACATCGTGCAACAAGGCGGAGCATATCGATGTAGAGCCCAAACCTATTTCCTGACTGACGATACGAGCCACGGCGATGGGGTGCAGTATGTAGGGTTCGCCCGATCGTCGGCGTATTCCCTTGTGGGCTTCTTTGGCAAATTTGAACGCACGCTCGATAATCTCGACTTTCTTCCGGTGGTTGGAGTTGAGATATCCGTTGAGCAGTTCTTGAAATTTATCTTCGATAAGTTGCTCTTCGTTGGTGTATTGTTGATCGGACGTTTCCATAGTTCGAAATCTAAGAAAAACAAAGATAAAACAAGTCGGGAGCAAATGCAAATTTTATTTGAGAATTGAGGCGAATTGCCGAATCGGTGCGGCGAGCCTATCGATTTTCTTTTCAGAAAAACATTCTAACTTTCTCCCTGCTTGTATTTTCTAACCCCTCTGTTGCTACGTGCCACCTCCCCTATCGCTTCGCGACACCCCGTAAGGCTACGGGACACGGCAGGGGGTGGAGTTTCATATTTTTATTCTACTATTGTGTTTAACCCCCTCGCCCTACGGGCACTCCCCCTATATTCCTTGTAGGAACACAGGGGGAGAGGATTGAAAAGCAGTTTCTCTCCCTATTTTACTGTGCAAAACACCCCGTAATGCCACGGGACACGGCAGGGGGAGAGAGGAGTTAGCTGCATAAAAATCACTTCTGAATTTCTACCGAGCCAAAATTTTTCTTGCTTTACAAGTTGCTCGACCCATCGGACCGGGTGAGGGTGTAGGTCGGTCTTTTCCCAATAAAACCGGGGCTGTCTGACGGAATAAAATCAGGCAGCCCCGTGCAATGAAATTTTTTGTTCCCCGTGATTAGATCGAGAGTTTTCTCAACGTGTTGAGCAATTCGCGATCTATGGGTTTGTCGTTTTTGATAGCTTTATTGAAAGGAATATATTCTATTTCGTTGTTGCGGATACCGATCATGACATTGCGTTGATCTTCGAGCAGGGCATCGATGGCGGCCGAACCCATGCGGCTGGCCAGAATGCGGTCGTGCGCCGTGGGTGAACCTCCCCGTTGAATATGCCCCAGAATAGTTACGCGGACATCGTATTGCGGGTACTCTTTCTGTACCCGTTCTGCCAAGTGCATGGCTCCACCGGTGATGGGGCTTTCGGCTACCAACACGATACTACTGTTTTTCGATTTGCGGAATCCGTTCTTGATGAGTTCTTCGAGTTGGTCCACTTCGGTCGAAATCTCCGGAATAATAGCTGCTTCGGCTCCCGTAGCGATGGCTCCGTTCAAAGCGAGGAATCCGGCATCGCGACCCATGACTTCGATAAAGAAAAGTCTTTCGTGGGACGTTGCGGTATCGCGTATTTTATCGACGGCATCCATAATGGTGTTCAGCGCCGTATCGTATCCGATAGTGGTGTCGGTTCCATAGAGATCATTGTCTATCGTTCCCGGCAATCCTACGATGGGATAGTTGTATTCGGTGGCGAAAATGCGCGCACCGGTCAATGTTCCGTCTCCTCCGATTACGACAAGGGCATCTATGCCTTCTTTGACGAGTGTGTCGTAAGCGACTTTTCGTCCTTCGGGCGTTTTGAATTCTTGACAGCGGGCTGTCTTCAATATCGTACCTCCCAACTGTATGATGTTACTTACGTTTTGCGTTTTGAAAGGGGTTATTTCTCCCGTAATCAAACCTTTATAACCTCGATAAATACCTTTTACCTCGAATCCGTTGTAGATGGCTGCACGAGTTACCGCGCGAATGGCCGCATTCATTCCGGGAGCATCGCCACCGGAAGTTAAAATACCTACACATTTAATTTGCGACATAACCTATATTGTTTAATTGATAGCAAAGATAGTGAAAGGTGAATGTAGAAAAAAGAGCTTGCGCTAATTTTATGCTACACCTCCTCCTATTTTTGCTTTTTGGGCAAATATAGAAATTAAAAGTCAAATACCGGTACAGTAGAGATGACGATATTGTGAAGAAATGTTTTCGTAATGCCGCCTCTTTTCTGTTTTTAGGGTCGAATGAACGATAATTTCTTGTCTTCTTCTGCAAATAGAATGGCCGTGTTTACCAGAGCCAGATGGGAATAGGCTTGGGGGAAATTCCCTAATTGTTCTTTGGTGTCGAAGTCCAAATCTTCGCTGAACAGACCCAAGTGATTGGAGCATTTCAGTATTTCGTCGAACAGGCAGCGGGCCTCTTTTTTTTCTCCTATGACGAAAAGAGCCCTCACGAGCCAAAAGGTGCATATCGTGAATGCCGAGGAGGGTAGTCCGAAGTCGTCTTTGCTGTTGTACCGGTACATCAAGCCTTTGTGTAACAACGCTTTTTTTATGGCTTTCACTGTTTGGTGATAACGAATGTCGTTCGCTTCGATGAAGCCGTAGGGTTCCATGAGGAGCAGGGAGGAATCTAAGGCCGTGTTTTCGTAGGTCTGGGAAAAACTGTGGATTTTTTCTTTCCAGCCGTGAGTCATCACATCGGTTTTTATCTTGTCGGCTTCTTTCTGCCAGCGTTCGATATATTTGTATTTTTTTAGCATATTGGCGATTTTCGTTCCCCGATCCAAAGCGACCCAGCACATTACTTTCGAGGAGACGAAATGCTGGCTTTCCCCTCTGATTTCCCAGATTCCTTTGTCCGGTTCTCTCCATTCCTCTTCGACTGTGGCGAGAATGCTCTTCACCATTTCCCACATGTCTTCTATCTCGTCTAACGTCCCCGGCATGAGTCGATAGTATTGGTAGATCAAGTCCATGAGATAACCGAACGAGTCGTTTTGCCTTTGGTGATAGGCATCGTTTCCTATTCTCACCGGTTTGGAGTTTTTATATCCGTCGAGGTGGTCCAGAATGATTTCTTTTAATTGCCTTTCTCCGCGAATGCCATACATGATTTGAAAAGACTCGTGCTTGGCGACGAAGGTGGATTGAATGAATTTCATAAATCTGCGAGCCGCTCCTGCATGCCCGATTTGGAAGAGGGTCTCGATGGACATGGATGCATCTCTCAACCAACAAAAACGATAGTCCCAGTTGCGGACGTCGCCGACGGTTTCGGGCAGGCTCGTAGTGAGTGCCGCCAATACGGCTCCGTTGTAATAAGACATTAACTTCAATACTAACAGACTTCGTTCTATAACGTCGTTGTAGAGCGAGTATTTTTTAGTCCGGTTCGTCCAGTTGAGCCAATAGACCAGTGTGCGGCAATATTCGAGCTTTTCCCGTTCGATGTCTATCGGAATCACCTTTTCGTTGTATGACAGCAGGAAAAATTCATCTCGTTGGAGCGTGATTTCCTTTTTTTGTTCGATGTCTTGTAAAGACAGGGAAGAGTATAGGTATTGTCGGTCTTTGTTCTCGGACGAACAATAAGTTTCGATGTATTCGTCGGTAATGTTGTGTATGACTTTTCCCCGTGCATAATCGGGAGCCGGATTGTAATTTACTTTAAACCGGGGTGTCCCTTTTATCCAACGGATATAACGATATATTTCTGCGGGCAGATAGTGCTCTTTTTCATAGGAACGGTAGCATGGCATGAAGTCGAGCACGACAAATTCTCCTTCGTCGGAAGAGAAATGGGTGGATAGTATATTGGTATGAGGTACATAAGATTGCGAGATGCGATATTCGTTCGACACTTCGAATCCGAAACAACCGCCTTTGTCCCTATCGAGCAGTGCCGCGAAGATAGAGGGCGAATCGAAGTCGGGGAAACACAACCATTCGATATTCCCTTTTTCCGATATGAGCGCTGCCGTCCGGCAGTTTCCAATTACACCATAGTTGAGGTTATTCATCGGTTTTATTTTAAGTTTAATAGTTCTTTAAAGAAATGTAATGCGGAGTTCAATCCTTTTCGGACTTTATCGTTGGTCGATGACTCGCCCGAAATATTTACCAATGTTTGCAACAAGGGGAGGACTTGTTCCTGCGATGGCAAGTTGTATCTGGCGGTTTCGGAGACGTAGCCCACTTTTATGGTTGCCGCATTTTTGGGCAGGGCCTTGAACATATCTTCGTCGGTGGTGTCGTCGCCGATAGCCAGAATGAAATCGTAATATTCTTTTTTGAGTTGGCGGGAAACTTCCGAGCCTTTGTTGTAATCGGGCGATTTTATTTCGATCACTTTGTCTCCCTGAATGATTTGCAATTTCTGTTGTATACAGATAGAAACAAGTTCGTTGGCTAATTGTTGGGCTCGCAAAGTTCCCAGCCAAGCATCGCTTTCCCGATAGTGCCATGCGATGGCGGTTTCTTTGACTTCCAGACGCGAACGGGGTGTTTTCGCTACGAATAGTTTGAGGATAGATAACAAACCTGCGCTCCATACCGGTTTGTTGATGTTTTTGTGCCATAGCCCGTTTTCCCGATAGAATGCTCCATGCTCCGCAGCTATCGAGACCGGAAGGTTTCCCAGCCATTTTTCCAATGTGAAGTGATCGCGTCCGCTATTGATAACGATGTGGTTGTCGGAGTCTTCACAAAGCTTTTGTAGCGTTTCTATGAGTTCGGGCGTCGGCTCGGCATCTTCGGGGCGGGGTTTGAGAGCCGCCAATGTTCCGTCGTAGTCCAAAAGAATGAGCCGTTTTTTCGCTCTATTGTACTCTTGTTTGATAGAGCCTATCGCGTTTGCTGTAATCTGTTTTTTGCGGAAGGAGATGTTCTTGCGGCAAATATCGTTCCACTCGTCGGTAAAGTCGGCAGCCCATTTGTCGACGGTTTGGGTCGAGATGATTTTCTGCATGTTTTGCAGCCGTCGCAACTGTTCCTCTACGGGCATTTCCAATGCTTGACAAATTGCCCGTTCGATTTGTCCCGTGTCATTGGGATTGATTAACAGAGCGTCGGTCAATTCGACGGCTGCTCCTGCCATTTCGCTAAGAATCAATACTCCGGGATTTTCGCTTTTGGCGGCTACATATTCTTTGGCTACCAAGTTCATTCCGTCCCGGAGGGGGGTCACAAGTGCTATGTCGGCCATGTGGTACATGGCTGTCAGTTCCTCGAAAGAAAATCCGTGATAGAAATAATATACCGGAGTCCAATCCATCGTAGAATACGCCCCGTTGATGGAGCCTATTTCTTCGTCTATTTTGGTCTTTAATTGGGCGTAACTGCCTACGTGGTCGCGCGAGGGGACTATGATCATAGCCAAAGCGACCTTGCCATGATATTCGGGGTGATGTTCGAGGAAGGCGGCGAAGCCTCGCAGCCTGTGCAGGATTCCTTTACTGTAATCGAGGCGGTCCACGGAGAGAATCAACTTGTGATCTCCGAACAGTTTTCTCGTGCGGTCGACCGCTTGACGGACTTCCGGTTGTGTAGAAGCATTGTGGTACAGGTCGTAATTAATCCCCATAGGAAGGGCATCTATTCGTACGACCCGATTGCCTAACTGTATTTCGTCCAATTTGAAATTCATGCGCAGCACGCGTTCTACCGCACTGATAAAGTGCCGCATGTAGTCGTGAGTGTGAAAAGCTATGAAATCGGCTCCTAACAGACCTTTGAGAATCTCGGCCCGTTCGGGCAATATGCGGAAGAGTTCATAGGACGGGAAAGGTATGTGATGAAAATAGCCTATGCACAAGTCGGGAACGGCTTCTCGAAGCATACCGGGCAATAACATCAGTTGATAATCCTGTACCCATACTTTATCTTCGGGGCCTATCAGCCGGCAGATGGTTTCACAGAATCGCTTGTTTACTTCTTGGTAGGCTTGCCAGAAAGTGTCCTTGTACAATGTATAGGCAAAGAAATAGTGGCACAGCGGCCAGATGGTACTGTTGCTGTAACCTTCGTAATAATTTTTTATCTGGGTGTCGGACAGGAATACGGGGTGAAAGTTTAGTTCTTCCAATTTTTCCCCGATCGCTTGTTTGTCGCTATCATTATCCACACAAATTCCCGGCCACCCGATCCAATGCTTTTCGTAAGCAGTTTGAAGAGAATCGAGCCCCGTTGCCAGCCCGCCTTCGCTTCGGGTGAATGAAAACGTTCCGTTTTTTTCGCTTACCTTGACCGGCAGTCTGTTTGATATGATGTAGAGTTTCATATCTCTTGCACGACAAATGGCAGACCATTTTTGTGGGGATATGATTAAATTGTTGATTATTATGGTGATAGTAGGTTTTTCGGAGCGCAAATGCCTTTCATTTTGATAAACTATTTACCAAAATGAAAGGTAGGGGTAGAATCTATTTTTGTGTAGAGTATCGAAGTAAACTTATCCGGGCTGAGCCGGATTATGCTTGCTTTTGGGTATTCACAGAAATACGGTCGGTCATCGGGTGGCGGTAGAGCCGGTCGTTTCCAATAACCGGGTTATGTATTCTTGGACTTCGGTCATGAGCCAGCGGGGGGTGGAGGTAGCTCCGCAGATACCTATGCTCTCTTTTCCTTCGAGCCATGTGGGGTCTATTTCACTGATGTCGGAAACGAGTCGGGATTGGGGATTGACTTGCAGGCATTCTCCGAAAAGCACCCGTCCGTTGGAACTCTTTTTCCCGCAAACGAACAGGATAAGGTCGTGTCGGCGGGCAAACTCCCTGATATTGGGAATGCGGTTGGCGACTTGCCGACAGATGGTGTCGAACGATTCGAATTGTCCGTCGGGTTTCAGCTGTTTTATCTCGTCGACGATGTGGCGGAAGCCTTCTACCGACTTGGTTGTCTGGGAATAGAGCAACAGTTTTTTGCGGAGGTCTATCTTGTCGAGGTCTTTGTCCCCCTCGATGACGACGGCTTTGCCGTGGGTTTGTCCCACCAGTCCGTTGACTTCGGCGTGTCCGGTTTTGCCGTAGATAACGATTTGCGCCTCTCCGGGAGGGTTGGAATCGTATGCGGTTTTGATTTTACGTTGCAGTTGCAACACGACGGGGCAGGTGGCATCGATGATTTCGATGTTGTTCTCGGCGGCGATTCGGTAGGTTTCGGGAGGTTCGCCGTGGGCTCGCAGCAATACTTTCACGTCGTGCAACTGTTTGAGTTGCCCGTGGTCTATGGTGATGAGCCCTTTGGCTTTGAGTCGTTCCACCTCGTTGCTGTTGTGTACGATGTCGCCGAGGCAGTAGAGCCGTCCGGTGCGGTCGAGTTCTTCTTCGGCTTTGCGGATAGCCGTGACTACACCGAAGCAGAAACCCGAATGTTCGTCTATTTCTATGCGTGCCATAACCTGTCTCCTTTCTACCTTTGCGGGTGATTATCGAAGTTTATCGACGGTTTCTCTGTACCGGGTCATGAGCCATGCGTCCTGCTCGACGATTGTCATGTGGGAATTGTCGAGCTCTATGGCATCTTCGGCTTTGCGCAAAGGGCTTTCTTTACGGGTCTGGTCGATGTGGTCGCGTTTGTTGATGTTGGCGACCACTTCGTCGAAATCGACATCGATACCTTTCGCCCTCAGTTCGTCGACGCGTCGTTGTGCCCGGGTCTCCGCCGAGGCCGTGACGAATATTTTCAGTTCGGCATGTGGGAATACGGTCGTGCCTATATCGCGTCCGTCCATGACGATGCCTTTCCGTTCGCCCATTTTTTGCTGTGCGGCGACCATCGCCGTGCGCACGAAAGGTATGGCACTAACGGGGCTTACCTTATCGGATACTCGCATGGAGCGAATTTCACGCTCTACGTCGATTCCGTTTAGAAATGTGTGTGTCATACCCGTTTCGGGATCGGGGCGGAAATCGATTTGAATGTCGTCCATGAGGGACCTCAGCGTATCGGTGTCGACCGTGTCGCCGTCGATGAGACCGTGATCGAGGCAGTAGAGGGTGACGGCGCGGTACATCGCGCCACTGTCGATATATATGTAGCCTATGTTCCGGGCAAGAGCTTTCGCCATCGTACTTTTCCCACACGACGAGAAGCCGTCGACGGCGATGATTATCCGAGGTTCAGGTTTATTCATAAGCGTTTATTTTTTGAATTCGAAAAGATTGGTCGAGAGGTTGACCATGAGCGTGGTCGCTCCCGTGTGTTGTTGTGCGAGGGCGACACCTATGCCGAACATGCGGACTTTGATTCCACCGCCTATGCTGAATCCGGAGAGAAAGTTACGGTGAGCGGTGCGCATGTCGGTGCGGGTTTTGTAGTTGTACCCCACTCCTATGTAAATGCGGTCGGTGGGCAGGAACTCCACGCCGAAAATGAGGTGGCGGAAAAGGTTGTCCACGAATCCGCTTTTTTCGACGATTTCGTCGCCCCCGGTGTAAGAGCTGCTTTCGATGGCGGGATAGGGAAGTTTCCACCTTGTGAGGTTACGAGCGGTGACCGACACCCGTATGGGCGCATGTTCGAGGCTTTGCGTATAGCCTATCTGCAAATCGAACGGCATGCGTTCGAATGTGTCGTTGTAACGTTTGATTTGTCCACCCAGATTGCGTGCTACCAGCGAGAGCGAGAGGTCGTTGTCTGCGTTGTAGTAGTTGAGGCCGAGATCGACGGCAAGCGCCCAAGAGGTGTATTGTTCGTAGGAGGAGTAGATGACTTTGGCATTGACTCCGCCCCGCAAGGTCGTGGTGATGTCGTGGGCGTAGATACCGTTGAAAACGATGTCTTTGGGTGAAAATTCACCGGTGATCACGCCGGTTTCGTCGGCACTTTTCATTTTGCCATACCCGTAGTATTGTATGCCGGCCGCCCATGCTCCCCGTTCTCCGGCCGCCTTTCCGAAAGTGGCTCCTGCCAGATTGATTCCCCCGACGTATTTCATGTAGTTCAGCCCGAGTTGCAAATCCGATTCGGGTCCCATCAGAGCCGGGTTTTGATTGACGAGGTTTATATCTTCGTCGATGACGGATATATTGGTTCCTCCCAACGTATAGGCGTGGGTAGAGGTGGGGATATTGAGAAAGTCGAACGAGCTTTTCCCCTCTTGTCCCCTCCCGGCGAAGCATGTAGTGACAGTCGCCAGAAGAACCGTTATATATCGAAACGTATGTGTCATAATTGTTTTCGGGTTTCAAAGATAGCCAAAATTCCCGGTCGGCAGAAGGTCGCGTGATTGAATTTTGCTTTCGGCAGAATGGTTCCCGATGATTTATTAACGGGAAAAAGGGCAATAAAGTATGTGGCGGAACGAGTTTGTATCGGAACTTTATTCGTATTATATTGTGAGTTATGTTTGCTCGGCTCGATGGAAATCGTTAATTTTGAACTCTGTTCTATGTAAAACATAAAAATTTTCAAGTAGTTTATGGAAAAACTGCAAAGATATTTCGATGCGATAGAAGCTGAACTTTCGAAGATAGAATATGCCGCCGAACCCGATGGATTGTATGCTCCCGTGCGTTATGAGTTGTCGTTGGGCGGTAAGCGCGTGAGGCCGTTGTTGACGTTGCTTGCCTGCGAGATGTTTGCGGGCGATTATCGTCGGGCATTGAATGCGGCGGTGGGGTTGGAAGTGTTTCACAACTTCACGCTGTTGCATGACGATGTGATGGACAAAGCCGACGTGCGCCGGGGTAAACCCACGGTGCATAAGGTGTGGGACGAGAATACGGCCATACTTTCGGGCGATGCCATGGAGATCATCGCTTTCCGTTATATCGCCCGCACGGAAGCTCCGCACACGGGGGCTGTCGTCGAGTTGTTCCTGAAAACGGCTCTTGAAATTTGCGAGGGTCAGCAATACGACATGGAATTCGAGCGTCGGGACGATGTGACCGAGGCGGAATATATCGAGATGATTCGCCTGAAAACAGCCGTGCTGTTGGGAGGAGCGTTGAAGATAGGGGCGATTATAGGCGGAGCGAGCGAGACGGATGCGGATTGTATCTACCGTTTCGGCGAGTCTTTGGGACTGGCGTTCCAGTTGCAGGACGATTGGTTGGACGTGTATGGCGACCCTGCCCGTTTCGGGAAAAAGATAGGAGGCGATATTCTGAATAACAAGAAAACGTATATGCTCATCAATGCCCGGCAACGGGTCGAAGGGAAAGATGCCGAGGAGTTGTCCCGCTGGTTGGGCGCGGCCGAATACGATCCTTCCGAGAAGATAGCTGCTGTGACGGCGTTGTACGACCGTGCCGGTGCGGGCGATTTGTGTCTGCGGCAGGTCGACGAATACAGTCGTCGGGCGATAGAGGCTTTGCGGCAAATCGGAGTGGACGAAGCGGCGAAGCAGCCTTTATACGATTTGGCGAATTCATTGATAAAACGAGATCACTAAAATTTTTCAGAAACAATGCCTTACCGCCGGTTACCGAATACAGACAAAGCCCGCCTTACCGCTCTCGAAAAAGCGGTGGCGATGGAGCACGAGTGCGATGTGGACAAGCAGGCGGCTTCGTATAAAACGCTGAACGAGGCCCGCGCACTTTTGAGACGCTTCAAAAGTGCCGTCGGGCAGTTCCAGTATTGCTATACGGCTCAGGCCGAGGCCAACCGACAATATCAGTCGCATTTGAAGACGGCCCGGTTGTACATCTCGCATTTCATACAGGTGCTTAATTTGGCAGTGTTGCGTAACGAGGTGCGCAAGGAACACAAATTGTTTTACGGGCTCGATCCCGAAGATTTTGCCGTGCCCGAGCTGACCGGCGAGAAGCACATTCTCGTTTGGGGAGAACGTCTCATCGAGGGGGAACGCGAACGGGTGTCGCACGGAGGCGCACCTATTTATAACCCTACGATCGCGAAAGTGACCGTGCATTACGATATTTTCAAGGAAGCCTATCGGGAACAACAGAATTATAAACTGAATACGACTCGTTCCCAGTCGGGGTTGGATGCCTTGCGCGAGGAGGCTGACCGGATTATCTTGGATTTGTGGAATCAGGTGGAGGCGTATTACGCCGACCTCCCTGCCGAAATCCGTTTGAAACGTTGCCGGGCCTATGGCGTGGTATATTATTACCGCAGTGGAGAAAAACGACCCGAAGATGATTGATACTCATACGCATATTTATCTGGAAGAGTTTGACGAAGACCGCATCGAGGTGGTGCGCCGCGCCCGTGAAGCAGGAGTCGAACGAGTGATATTGCCCAATGTCGATTTCGACACGGTGCAAGCCATGCATGCCACGAACGATTTGTTTCCCGGTTATTGCCGTATGGCTATGGGGCTACACCCCACGTCGGTGGAGGACGATTATCGGGAGCGGCTTGGACAGGTGAGAGAGCTGCTTTTCTCCGGGGAGTATTGCGCCGTGGGCGAGATAGGGCTCGATTTGTATTGGGACAAGACCTATGCCGAGGAGCAGAAAGAGGCTTTTGTGATGCAAACGGGGTGGGCGGCAGAGTCGGGTTTGCCGGTGATTATTCATTGCCGGGAGGCATTCGACGAAATATCGGCTCTGTTGCAGTCGGGCAGAGTGCCGGCATTCCGAGGGGTATTCCATAGTTTCACGGGGTCGGCCGAACAGGTGCGTCTGTTGAGGGGAACCGGTGACTATTATTTCGGGATAAACGGTATCGTTACTTTCAAGAACGCTCATCTCGAAGATATGGTACGGGAAGTAGGCATCGGGCGTATATTGCTCGAAACCGATGCCCCGTATTTGGCTCCCGTGCCTTATCGGGGCAAGCGGAACGAACCTTCGTATTTGCCTTATATGGCGAAGCGAATAGCCGAAATTCTGGATATTACGACTGCCGAGGTGGAGGAGGCTACCACGGCCAATGCTGTGCGATTGTTCGGAGAAGGGTGATTCCCGGATAATGGGAAGAGTCGGCTTTCATGCTATGCATAGGGGGAATGTGTTTCATGGGGCTTTCCTCGAAAATAATTCCCGAATTTTGTTTGAAGAGGGTTAAAACAGTCGTTTGGAGCCGAGGCATGAAAAAAAGGCGTGAAATATTTGGGGAAATGTAAAAAAAAGCATAAATTTACGGAGAGACACAAAATCACGATACTATGAAAAGACCCCCTCCGCTTTTCAATGAGTTTGTCTATACTCTTTTTGTCGCCCATGTCGGCGATAGTGTCGGCTGCCGTCGATATTCCTTTGAGTTTGTCGTCTGAAAAAAATTATATCGTGGAGGTCGTTCTTCCCGGCGGTAGTACGTCGGCGAATATAGAGGACGGCCGGATAACTGCCGAAGGGGCTTCGCAGGCGCTTGCGACCGTGGTCTATTATGACGGGCTGGGTCGTCCCGAACAGACTGCCCGAGTGGGTTTCACGGCAACGGGCGCCGACCTGCTGTCCACAGTCGGTTACGACGAGGCCGGGAGAGAATATCGTCAAGGGCTTCCCACACCCGTATCGGGGAACAACGGCTGTTATGTGAATCCTTCTACATACGGGCAGACGGCTCAAAGTTATTATGGAGACACATATCTCTATCGGGAGACTTTGTACGAAAACTCACCGTTGAGCCGGACAGTCGGTGTGAAAAATCCCGGAGCTGTTTGGAACGCTCACCCGAAGACTGCTGCATATCGGTGCAATACGGCAGGAGAGGTCGTTCTTTTCCGAATTTCGTCCGATGGGGTACAACGAGTGGGGCGGTATACCCCGGGTGCTCTTTATGTTACTCGCGAAACCGACGAGGACGGAATTTGGCAAGAGAGTTTCACCGATAAATCGGGTCGAGTGGTTATGACCCGTCAGGGAAACGGTTATGACACTTACTACATTTATGACGACCACGGCAGGCTGTGCTACGTACTGCCCCCGATGGCTGTGGACGGAATGCATAATACCGGCAATTATCCCGACAGCCACACTCTTTTGCAACAGTATGCCTATCTCTATAAATACGACGACCGGGGGAACTGCATAGGGAAGCGTTTGCCCGGTTGTAAATCGATACAGATGATTTACGATAGGGCTAATCGATTGGTCATGAGTCAGGACGGCAATCAACAGAGCGGAAGCCTCTGGACCATAACCAAATATGATGCCCTCTCCCGAGTGCTGTATACTTATGAGACGGATCCGTTGCAGAGTCCACCGGACTTGTATCGGTATTGCAGGGAAAGGAGGTTTGTCGAGGAACGTGCCGATAGTTATACTGCGTGGCCGGGTATGGGGTATTCGCTGCGGATATTGTCGCCTATTTCACAGGAAAAAGGGCGGTTACTCACGGTCAATTATTACGACGACTATTCTTTTTTGTACATCGAGGGGACGGCAGCCTCGCAGCTTGCCTATCGGAGTAAGGAGGGATATGGTGCGGCTTATTCCTCGGCCAAAGGTTTGCTGACCGGGACGCAGGTGTTCGACTTGACGGACAGGAGCAAATATGCGATTACCGTTTATTATTACGATGAATATGGAAATCCCGTACAGACACGCACTCGGCATGTATCGGGCGATTATGAAATGACTTATGCTCAATGCGACCTTTCGGGAAATATTCTTGAATCATACACGGAACATTTGGATTCCCGGGGGCGTTTATCGGTATCGGAGTCCGTAGAAAATACTTATGACCGCTCGGGACGCCTCACCCGCACCGATTATGCGGTTAACGACTCTTTGTCTACCGATTGGATATATGAATACGACGAGTTGGGACGGATATCCGGCAAAAGTATCGACGGAGGACTGACGCATGCTAAATATCGGTATAATTTGCAGGGTTGGATCACTCGGATAGAAGATGTCGATTTTGTACAGAATTTGTATTACGAAAGCCTTATGGGAAACTATGGGAAAGTTCGTTACAACGGAAATATATCGGCGATGAATTGGACATATCGCACCGATACCGACACGATTGTGAACGGCTATCGCTTCACTTATGATGCCCACGACCGGCTGGCTTCGGCCTATTCGGTGACGGGCAGTGATTTTTCCAGCGGCCGCTATCATGTCGAGTATGAATATGACAAGCATGGTAATATGGTAAATTTGTATCGCAATGGGGGAAGGGGCGGAATGATAGACGAGATGAACTGGTCTTATGAAGGGAATAGGGTAGTAGAGATTACCGATATGATGGGAGAACAGGGGCGATACGACATGAAAGAATATCGGGATTATAACTATAATGGACTCGATTATTTTTACGACCCCAACGGAAATATGACGGCCGACCTCGACCGGGATATTGTCGCCATACGATACAATTTGCTGAACCAGCCCGACACCGTGCAGTTCCGCAACGGGTCGGCTATCGTGAATTATTACACCGCCGACGGCAAGAGAACCGGCAGTAAATACCTCACACCACTGACAACGGTCGTTATCCCTGCGGGGCAGACCTTCGGCAGTACATCGGGGACTGCGGCCATGAGCAGTCATGTTACGGCACGTCGGGGTTCTTTGGAATATGCGGGAGCCGATTTCGAGAGCGATACCCTGATACGAATTCATAACGGCGACGGCTATTTGGATTGTTCGGAACAAGATTTCCGGTACTTCGTGCGGGATTATCAAGGGAATATCCGCACCGTCTACGGCAGTGCGGTAGCAAAACTAATACCAGTGGAACCTCCTTTTTCCTTGACGAACCGGGGGGCGATAGGCGGAGATAAACCACCTATTCGCCCAAAACCCATAGAGCATACCGTCACCTACCAACGTATGCAATACTATCCTTTCGGTCTTCCTTATGAAGCCCATTACCAGCCCGAAGAACAGCCGTATAAATACGGAGGAAAGGAGTTTATAGAGCTGCACGGCTATGACAGTTACGACTTCGATGCTCGTATGTATTATCCGGCTTTCTGCCGATTTATGACGATGGATCCGCTCTGCGAGAAATATTATTCCATCTCGCCCTATGCCTATTGTAATAATAATCCGGTGAATTATGTAGACCCGGACGGGAGGGACGCTGTATTTATTGCTTTTCCAGATTATAAAATTTCTGCTTTCGGAAAACAATGGTCAAATTTAGGACATGCGGGAGTCTTGTTAATTGATAATAAAACAGGACTAACTAAATATTATGAATATGGGAGATATGATAAAGCTGGAATAGGAGAAGTCAGGCAGAAAACAATATCAAATGTAGTTATTGATAAAGAAACAGGTAAACCTACTGTTGAGTCTATGAATAAAGTAATGAGCGAAATATCAAAAGTAGGACAAGGAGGACGAATTGAAGGTGCTTATATTGAAAGTGATAAATTTAAAGAGATGAATGATTATGCACAGTCAAAAAAAGCAGAAAACGACAATCCTGATAGAAAAGAATACTCAATAACAGGTAATAATTGTGGAACTTTTGCAGGGGACGTTGTTAAGCAAGACCCTAACGTTAAGAAGCAATCACCAACAATCATTGATCCCAGACCTAATAGTATGGTAAAGGAGTATCAAGATAATTTCAAGCCTATTAATTATGATCCAAAGACAGAAAAAATAGAATGGGAACAATAATAAATAATATGGACGAACAATATATTTCAATTTGGGAGTTGATATCGCTCCAACTTTTTTTGGGCTCTATAATATATATAGTTAGCTGTATCGTATTGTTTTTTGTTTTACGAAAAGTGGAAAATCGCAAATATAAAATCGCTTTATCGTTGTTAGTTCAGTTCTGTATTTCGGTATTATTGTCACTTATTATTTGGCAATCTTGGAATATAGATATTGATATAATGGCATTAGAATTTATTAATTTGCCTGCTTTATTTTCTGAGTTTGTTACAATACCGATATGTTATTTTATTTTGAAAAATGGAAAAAATAAAAAGATTGCTTCCTTTTGACTTGTCAAATATAGTATAGATTATATTACTGAAAGTTCAAACGGTATGGATTTTACATTCGGATGATTGTCTTATTTTGTAATAAAGGACGACAACGGACGTTTTGGTAAATTTCGTTCATTTATGACCAATAAAACTATATCTATTGATTTAAATATGGGCATACAATATTAGAAAACTATCTGAACAGTAAAATTAGACACCCCTTACAATTAAAAAATCAGATGAAAACCAGTTTCAAAGCAAGAAGATGATTATAGGAAAAGAGAAATGTCGTGTTATTACAGGACTAAAAAGGAAAACTGCGAAAGCGAATAATAGAGGAACAAGGATCGATCACCGAGGGCGAAGCGTCTTTGCGGAAGCCTGATATTAAAGGATAACATGTAGAAGTGTATAATCACAATTTAGTATAATTGAATATGAAAAATATTAGGATTATAATTGTGCTAGTCGTATTCCCATTTTTTTGTATAATCGGCCAAAATCAACAAAGTTTGCCGGAGGATAGACCCATTATTCCTCCATCTCCGAGGGCTGCCGCATTTCATATTTATGGAGATTATCAGGTTAATTATAATACAGGAATTGCTGATATATCCATACCATTGTATACTGTAAAGATGGAGGGAATAGAGATGCCGATAACATTGCGATACCATCATGCAGGTGTGAAATTTTATGAAACTCAGTTGTCGAATGTCGCTACGGGGTGGATTATAGATGTGGGAGGATTGGTGTCACGAACAATTATGGGGAAACCAGACAAGCGGGTTCCTATGTTTAACGTAGATTCTTTGGAGGCGGGCTATCTTACAGAAACAGATGAAGAGGATTTCAAAATATTACAACGATTGGCTTGCGGGCAGTTGGTGAATACGGTACTTGACTCGGAATATGATATTTTTTCCTATCGGTTTAATGATAACGTCGGGAAATTTGTTGTGGGTAGATTTGACGAAGTAATTAAATTCCCGCATAATTCGTTAAAAATAGAACCCGAGTGGGCCGGTCATCTTATTCAAAAGATCGATATTTATGACGATAAAGGAGTTCAATATAGATTTGGTAAATCCTTAGACGGGCAATCGAAGGCTGTGGAATATACGGGTAGCAATTTCGAGTCGAGTTGGCTTTTGACCGGAATAAAGCCGAGCCACGGAAAAGATAGTATTGTTTTTAAATACAGAGATGCATCGCGAAATGGGAGTTTTACGTATAAAATTTGGGTTCCCAATCATTTTGTGGAAATAAAAGATGGTCGTCAGGGAGATGAGATTATAGAAGATGTGCAGGGAACGCATACTTATTTTGGAGATAGTTATACTGGGTCTAGTATAGAATGTTTGGTATATAACGGATATAGAGAGTTATTGTATAATATAAAAACAATATCGGAGATTATTTTTCCATTGGGGAAAATTGTATTTAATTCGATAGATGGGGGCGAGCGAGTTTCGAGTATAGATATTTTCGATAATAGAAACGAGTTATTAAGAAGTGTTCGTTTCAACACAACCGCTTTTGACGAATCGGGGCGGTGGAATGCATTAAATTCTGTTGAGTTTTTAGATTCTCGACGAGTGTGCGATTCTCGATATTTGTTTGAATATAATGATGTACGATTTCCCCAAGTGGAACATACCAATGCATTGGATTATTGGGGATATTATAATGGTTGTAACGACAATACGTCTTTGATTCCTAATTTTTATTTGACATTTAAACGGAACCAAGTAAAAAATGGAGCATGGGGTGTGTTGGAAAAAGGTCTGTTATATAATTATGCCATCGGGTCCTGCGATAGAACTCCTTCTGAATATTTTGCCCAAGCATATATTTTAGAAAAAATAATTTATCCTACCGGTGGTTTTTCGGAGTTTGAATATCAGTTGAATCGTTATGGGGAAGATAATAAACCGGGAGGAGGATTACGGATTCATCGAATTATCAACGATGATGGAAAAGGAAATAAAACTAGCAGAAGTTATGAATATTCTCCGGGTGTATTGGAATTGATGCCCGATAGTGCAGAAAATTATATTCATGAGGCAGACGGCATTCTTTTTCAAATGAGGACAGAAAATCAAGGGTTTATTCGCTATCACGAATTTTCATTTAGAAAGAGATTCTATTCATCTGATATGAACGGAGCTTTAACTTTGGGAACAGGAAACCAAATCAGATATCCCGAGGTTATAGAATATATCGGTACGAACGAACAAAATATCGGTAGGAGTGTATATCGATTTGAAGAACACCGAAACTTGTATACTAGGTCTCGGCCTAATAATGATTTGACTTTTCCCCGGTTGCATACATGGAGAAGATGGAAATCGGGGAATTTGATAGAGACGTTGGTTCAAAGACAGGACGAAATAGGAAATTGGGTGTCAGAAAGGATAATAAGAAATGAATATGAATTATTAAGTCGCATCAAATTGAGAAATTTAAGCGTAACAAAAACAACGTTTTATCCACCGTCTTTTGTCCGTATAGGTTCTTTAAGTACAACCGATTTAGACGATTTAATTCTGACTCCTGATTTATTCGAGCGTTTGGATCTTATTTATGGACATTTTGAACATTCGAGGAGTTTTCCGTTTTTCCTTCAAGATCGATATTTGATAGATACCTCTACTCCCGTTTTATCGGAAACGATAGACTCGTTGTGGACAGATAACGGTAATTTTGTAAAGAATGAAAGTTATGCGTATGATTCTATTTATTTAAAGCCGATTAGTATTGTTCAAACGACCAGTGATGGTGAAATGTTGGAGATAAAGAATGAATATGTCTTTTCCGATGCTTATAAAAATGAAGACCCATATAAGGGAATGATAAAAAATAACATAGTCTCTCCTATCATAGAACGGCAGGAATACAAGAAAAAATTCGAGAATGTATTGTTGTCCACTCAAAAGTTAAGTTATAAGCAATTTTATCCGAAAGTGTTTAAACCGAGTGAGTTTATGATATCGTTTGAGAGCAATCCATTTTATTTGAAGTCGAAATACAGTAGATACGATTCTCATGGAAATCCATTGTGTATAACGAGCGATGATTTAACTACCATTTACTTGTGGGGATATAGTTATCAATACCCGGTGGCGGAAATCAAGAATGCCTCTTGGGAGCAAGTAGAGAGCATCATAGGGGATGCCGAGGCTTTCGCTGCGGCTGAAATTCCAGACGAAATGTTGCTGGCCCGATTGCGTACGGAACTGCCGTCGGCACAAGTAACCGTTTATACGTATGAGCCGCTGGTGGGAATTACCTCTTCGACCGATCCTCGGGGGCATACGACTTATTATGAGTATGATGATGCGGGGCGATTGGTGCGTGTGAAAGAGGGAGAGAAAACTACGACATTGTATAAGTACCATTATCGGAATGAATAGAACGATGAAACGGATAAAGAGAAATGTTATGAATATACGTGTTTTATTATTTACAGCTGGTATTGCAGCTGTACAAGTTTTGTCGGCAATAGAATTGACTGCCGACAGCAACCGGCTGGAAGCCGGGGAGGCATTCGTCAAAATGCTGGTCGAGTACCAAGAACCGGGCAGGGCCGGAACGAAATGCCGGTGGGACTTCCGAGGAATGCAAATCCTTTCGGAGGAACTTCCCGTGGAATATTTTATTCCGGACAGTTCCCATATGGATATTCTTTGTGGTCGCGAGGGGCGTAACCGTTATTATTACCGGCAAGGAAGCGATAGCCTGTGGTGTGTGGGACATGAGAATGCGACTTTCTATATCGATTATGCTCGTCCCGAACTTTTGTTGCGTTATCCTTTCGCTTATGGCGATTCTCTGACGAGTCGTTTCGAAGGAGCAGGACGGTATGGTCAGCGTATTCCTCTTTTCGTCGGGGGAACGACGACTGTCACAGCCGATGCCGAAGGTGAATTGAGGTTACCGGGAGAGACTTTCGGAAACGCCCTGCGGGTACATACCGCCCGCCGATATGTGAGGATATGCAAAGACAGCTTGTCGGTGAGTGTGGATACGTATGCTTGGTATGTGCCGCAGAATCGTTATCCGGTGTTCGAGAGCGAGACTTCCACGCTGCATGGTACACAGGTCGATACGATACTCTCGGCTGTATCGTTTTACTATCCACCCGATTATCTGAGTGGGGAGAGTGACCGTAGTGCCGACGATGAATCGATTGAGGAGGAGATCCTACCGATCGAGAATGTTTTTACCGAGGCGGAATATCTGCCCAATCCGGTGGAGAGTGACTTGACGATAAAATATAAACTTACTCGTTCGGCTTCGGTGTGGTTCACTTTGCACAGTAGTGCGGGAATTTGTCTGAGACGGACACCGAGTCGTGAAGAAGATGAGGGAGAGTATTCTGTGCTGGTTCCTATGTCGGGGTTAATGCCGGGGGTGTACACATTGTATGTTCATGTGGACGATAAGGTACTTTCTGTAAATATTATCAAGGGGTAATTCGGGCGGCTGTCGTAAAAATGAGATACTATTTTTGTAAAAACTTTCGTCGAACCCGAAAAATGTATTATATTTGCCACCGTTTTTACGGGATCGACCCGAGGGAGTGATGCTCGAGTGGTTGAAGAGGCACGCCTGGAAAGCGTGTATACGTCAAAAGCGTATCGGGGGTTCGAATCCCCCTTACTCCGCTAAAAAGCCGTTGCAAGTTTTTTGCAACGGCTTTTTTGCAGACGGAACGGAAGTTTATTACGGCGGTGTAAAATGAATCAGTCGATAATTAGTGGGGCTTCTTCTTTTATATACTCTCCCCTTTGTTTCTTCGGTAGTTTTCTTATATTGCTTCGCAACATAGGGAAGAAAGATTAAAGGTATTCAATATTGCTTCTTGAAATCAATTAACTAATATCTTAACCCCTCCGTCACTTCGTGCCACCTCCCTTATATTTTGCATAGCAAAACACCCCGTAAGGCTACGGGACACGGCAGAGGAGGAGGGGAAATACTTTTAACGAATATCTTAACTCTTCAATATATATCTTTTGGGGTGGTGGGAGCTTGAACATCTATTAAACTAAAACGGGCAGGGAGCTGTTCCTTTTGGATAGATGGGGATTTTAATGTCCCGGTTTGTATGGAATGGAAGATATTTGTGTATATTTGGTTTTTCGAATATAGGATATGACTCGATGTGAGGAATGGGAATATGGGGTTTGTCTTGTTTCTATTTTTCTCTTGTCGGGTTTTGAGGTAGGAAATCGAATAAAGAAAATTAAATTTTGAAGATATGAGAACATTATTATTGTCTTTTGCAATCGTGGGGTTATTGTGCGGTTGTTCGTCCAAGTCGAATTACAGTGAAGCTCGGGGAATTGTATGCGATGCTACCATGAATACGGTTACTATCGTCACCGACGACAATGACACGTTGTCGTTCAGTACGGTCGATACCGATAAAAGCGGGGTCGACGGATTGCTGCTGGGCGATACGGCCGAGATTACTTACCGGGGAAGGTATGAAAAGGGAATGGGGGCTTTGAAAATGGTGTCTTATCCGCAAAGGGCGTTACTCGGTGGCGACCGGGACGGGCATGGTTGCATAGGCTCTGCCGGATATGTGTGGAGTGAGGTGTCGCAGGATTGTATACGGGTGTTCGAGAAGGGTATCCGCACGGAGTCGGTTCGAGGGGATAACCGTTCGGCCTATATCGTTTTTTCTCCCGATTCGTCCCAAGTGGAATTGTTTTTCTCCGACGGGCAACCGAATGAGATTTTGGAGCGGCGAACGTTGCCTTCGGGCGGTTTTGCTTGGAATGTGGAGGACGACGATACGAAGAATGTGCGTTTCATAAATGGTTTGTGGACGATCGAACAGCGGTGTGAGGTCATATATCGGGAAGATAGCGCAGCTGCCGACTCGTCGTTGGGCGATTGGCAGGAGCGGACTTATGAGGGGGTACTGCCGGCAGCCGATACTTCGGGTATACGTTACACTCTGACGGTGCGTAATCGCGAGTATAGTGGGGACGGGACATTCGTGCTTGCAATGACTTATTTGGAGGCTGAAAACGGGAAGGACGAGACCGTGACTTATACCGGTAGGCGGTTCACTCAACGCGGTTCGGCCGATGACAAGGATGCCGTGGTGTGGCAACTGGTTGCCGACGATGGCACTGTTTTTAATTTTCTTTTGTCAAAAGAGGGTACAAGTCTTACTTTGTTGAACGATAAATTTGAGAAGCCGCAGAGCGGATTGAATTATACGCTTCGGTTGGTGCAGTGATGAATCGGGCTTCATGCCCGATAAAGACGGAATCCCTTTTTTCCTGTTTTTTTTAACTCCCTCTCCTCGGAAACTGCTGTTTCTGAGGTTTCTCTCCTATTACTCCGCGACTCCCCGTCATGCTGCGGGACACGGTAGGGAAAGTTGATACTCGGTTTGTTGCTGCCTTTTTTAACCCCTCCGCCCTTCGGGCACCTCCCCTATCGCACATACGTGCGCAGAGGAGGAGGGAGGAATACCCCGTAAGGCTACGGGATACGGTAGGGGAGGAGTGCAGAAATCTTTTAACACTATCATTTTTCTGTTTTTTAACCCCTCCGTCACTTCGTGCCACCTCCCCTATCGCACATACGTGCGCAGAGGAGGAGGTTAATGCTTCTCTATTGAATAGTCTTTGCTTTTTGCCCTTGCTTCGATTTTATGTGCAACACTCCCGTAATGCTGCGGGACACGGCTGGGAGAGGGGGAATATGCTTAATAATAACCAACTAATGTCTCTTTGCATGTGCAAAAGGGGGCAATGATTTCTCATCATGTTCTTTTTTTTGTTTTATTATATTCTCCTTTAAATATTGTTGAAATATGAAAAGTTCGTTATCTTAGCGACACTTAAACTTGTGTGATGAGGCGATTGAAAATATACGAGGAGAATCCCAGCGCCACGGAGATAGGAAAGGCGGTGGAGGTGTTGCGCGAAGGGGGTATTGTGATTTATCCTACCGATACGATTTATGCGTTGGGTTGCGATGCTTTGAACGTGCGAGCCGTGGAGCGGATTTGCCGGATTAAAGGAATCAATCCTCAAAAAGTCAATCTGTCGATTATTTGTCGGAAATTGAGTTGGGTGAGTGAATATGCCAAACTGAATAATTTGTATTTCAAGCTGTTGAAACGTAATTTGCCGGGGGCTTTCACTTTTATATTGCCTACGAGCTCGTCTCTGCCTAAGATTTATAAAAACCGCAAGACGGTGGGAGTGCGTATTCCCGACCATGCCATTACGTTGGCGTTGGTCGAGGCGTTGGGCAATCCGTTATTGACGACGTCGGTGTCTGTCGACGATGAGGAGCCTGAATATGGGACGGACCCGGAGTTGATAGCTGAACGTTATGAGTCGGTCGCCGATTTGATTATCGACGGAGGCGAGGGCGGTACGATACCGTCGACTACGGTCGATTGTACGGGAGACGAGCCTGTGGTATTGCGCGAAGGTAAGGGCGATTTGCAAGAATAATCTATGTGGATTTGTTAATTTGTTGGCTATTAGATGTATAGCTGTTTTTAAATTTTGCTTAAAAGAATATGCAAAGTTTATACAATTTTAATTGAGGAAATTTTTCCATAATATGGAAATAGTTGTAAATTTGCGAAACATAGAGAACAAGAAAGGTATTATCATATATTAATTTTAAAATCAAACAATTATGTCAAAAGTATCGGTTATCGGAGCTGGAAACGTTGGCGCTACTTGTGCAAACGTGTTAGCATTCAGAGAAATTGCAGACGAAGTCGTTTTGCTCGATATTAAAGAAGGTGTATCGGAAGGCAAGGCTATGGATATGATGCAGGCTGCTGTAACGGCAGGTTTCGCATCGCGTATCAAAGGTGTGACCAACAACTATGAGGCTACCGCCAATTCGGATATGGTTGTTATCACCTCGGGTATTCCCCGTAAACCGGGTATGACTCGCGAGGAGTTGATCGGAGTGAATGCCGGCATTGTGAAGTCGGTCGTAGAGAATGTTTTGAAATATTCTCCCAATGCTGTTATCTTGTGTGTAAGTAACCCGATGGATACGATGACTTATTTGATTCATAAAGTATCGGGTCTTCCCAAAAACCGCATTATCGGTATGGGTGGCGCTTTGGACAGCTCTCGTTTCAAATATTATCTGAGCCAAGCGTTGAATGCCAATCTGTCGGAAGTAGAAGGTTTCGTAATCGGTGGTCACGGCGACACGACTATGATTCCTGTTACTCGTTTCGCTACTTACAAGGGTATTCCCGTTACCGAATTCCTGAGCGAAGAGGCTTTGCAAAAAGTCGCTGCCGACACGATGGTGGGTGGCGCTACATTGACCGGATTGCTGGGAACGTCGGCATGGTATGCTCCGGGTGCTGCTGCCGCTTCGGTGGTAGAGGCCGTATTGGGCGACCAGAAACGTATGGTTCCTTGCAGCGCTTTGCTGGAAGGCGAGTACGGGGAGAAAGACCTCTGCATAGGCGTACCTTGTGTATTGGGTAAAAACGGTATTGAAAAAGTGGTTGAGTTGAAATTGAACGCTGCCGAGAAAGAGGCATTTGCCAAGAGTGCTGCTGCCGTTCATAAAACTAATGCTGCTCTTGCCGACGCTTTGAAATAAAATTCGATCTATTTGATATAGAATGCCGCTCGATATGAACGTATATCGGGCGGCATTTTTTTGCATGATTTCGAAAGGGATACTCTTATATCGCTTTACGACACCCCGTAATGCTGCGGGGTACGGCAGAGGAGGAGTGTAGAAATCTTTTGACACTATCATTCTTCTGTTTTTTAATCCCTCCGTCACTTCGTGCCACCTCCCCTGTCGCACATACGTGCGCAGAGGAGGAGGTTAATGCCTTTCTATTGAATTGTCTTTGCTCCTGCTTCGATTTTGGTGCAACATCTCGTGATGCTGTGGGGAAGAAGTGTAAAATCTATCTTTCTACCCCAAATGGAGAATACCCCTTAACTCCTTCACCTATACCTTGTGGTATTGTAGGGCATTCACACACTCCTCCTCTGTGTTTTGCAACGCAAAATATAGGGGAGGTGGCACGTAGTGCCGGAGGGGTTAGAAAATACCGGCAGCGGTAGTGATAGGTTTGAGCCTCTTCTCCCTCGGTGTCTCAGTAAGGAAATATAGGCGGAGTGTCCGAAAAAATCTTTTGACAACATCGCTCCACTGTTTTTAACCCCTCTGCTCTTCGGATATCTGCCCTATCGTACATACGTGCGCAGAGGAGGAGGTTAATGCCTTTCTATTGAATTGTCTTTGCTTTTTGCTCCTGCTTCGATTTATGTGCAACACCTCGTGGTGCTGTGGGGGAGAAGTGTAAAATCTATTCTTTCATCTCAAAAGGAGAATGCCCTTTAACTCCCTCATCTATACCCTGCGGTATTGTAGAGCTTTCACACACTCCTCCCCTGTGTTTTGCAACGCAAAATATAGGGGAGGTGGTACGTAGTGCCGGAGGGGTTAGATTTTATTAAGAATCTATTAAACAGTGCTTTCAACCCCTTACCGAAGAGTCTGAAATGTGGTTGTCGGACAAGAAATTCATCGCTAAACTTTATCGCTAATCTCCTTTGATTTCTTGCCGAATCCCTTCAATGCTTTTTATTCAGTTTACTGTATCATCACTTTCTGTACAATGCGTTCGCCCCGGTCGTTCGATAGGGTGACGATATACGCTCCGGGCGATAGGGGGGCGGTGGGAATCGTTACTCCTTCCGCTTCGCTGTCCAAGTAGGCACACCACGCCAATCGGCCGGTCATCTCGGTGAGCTCGGCCAATCGATAGCCTGTGCCCGGCAAGGTCACAATCAGGGCATCGGGGGTACGGGCGATACGCAAGGCTTCGATTTGTGTATCTAAGACCGACGACGTGCAAGGCTCCAACAAGTCATGTATAAAATAGTTATCCAAGTAAGAGATTTTGTCGCCAATTCGTTGGTAGTATAGCTTATCGCCGCAGTCCATTCCGCAACTTGGCTCGAACGAGTGCAGGGGAAGACGGTTTTCCGTTCCCAATCCCTCTATCCATGTATCATATCCTCTCAAATATATGCGTTTGCGTAATTTACCGCCTATCTCAAATGTGTCGGTATTCACGACCGGTATTTTTAGTTTCTCGCCCGACGGGTTAAGGGGCGATGCGGATTCAATGGTAATTGTATCGCCTTTCTCCAAAGTGAAGTCATACCATAGCCACTCTTTTTCTCCGTCCAAGAGGTAGACTTTTTTGTCCTCTTCGCGAATGAGAGCGATCTCCGTGCCGGAAGCGTAGTCGCAACTTTTCGATTCGACGAACTGTTTATAGATTTTTCCGTTTACAGCTTTTTCTCCTGTTATGTAGTAATGTGCAAATACGTCGATGTCCCAGATGTAACGGTCCTCCGGGTCGTGGTGATAAAATCCGAAATTGCAATCTTTCACGTAAGGGTCATATGCATAGGTGTCGCCACAAGCCCCCTTGTTCCCGTACTCATATTCGCCGGTGACAAGATTTTTCACATAGGACAAATATATCCAGACATTGCAATCTGGAACACATGGCGCTATGGTGAAGGCGGCGACCAGCCAATCATTTTTCAAACCGCCGATCCCTTCTATTACGTCATGAATAAGATATTCTAACCTTTTACGATAGGTCGAACCCACTTGTATTGTATCTACATAACGGACATCTATCTGCATATAATCCAAAGCCGAACGGCTATATAAGATAGACATATCTCCTTTTTCAAGAGAAAAGTCATAGATTAATCGTTCTTCACGGTTATCGCCGGTTATTTCCCGATAGTACACTTTTTTGTCATTTTCCCTTACTACCACGTAGCAGGGGGTATTCTTTTGCAATCCGCAGGTCGTGTACCTATAAAATTTTTTATATGTCGTTCCATCGATTATCGTGTCGCCTTTTATCTGACAGCGGTAGTCGCCCAGATCGCCGGTGTATCCCCATTCCACCCCTTCACGAACCAAAGGGACATATTCATATTTATCATCTAAATTATCATTCGGTCTTTGCCATTCGTTTTTACCGGTGGCAGTATTTTTTACGTATTCGAGTTTATTCTTGGTCTTTTCGTCAAACTCCGAAGTGATTTGATAGAACGGATACAAAATGTTATATCCGGTTTCGGTACTTCCGATTCCCTCGATACATTCTCCTCTTTGGTTTTCCAGTTTTATCATTTTCCTGTATTTCCCGTTTACTAAAATAGAATCGAGGCTTTCTACTTTCATGCCGAAATACCCCGGTTCTGTATGCCATGCCTGCATAATGTCGCCTACTTGTTTTACATTAAAATCATAAATGGGAACTTCTTCGGCATCTTTCGAGTACAAGCGATAAACAACCTTATTCTCTTCCCGGGCATAACCTGCAATTTTATAACTATCCGGATAATCACGGCTACTATTCCCCAGTTGCTTATATACTTTACCATTTATAATTTCCTCGCCAATGAACCGATAAATCTCACCATTTTTATACCCCCACTCTATTCCCTCCCGTACCAAAGGGACATACTCGTATTCCTGTGCTTGCAAGACGCTACCGCTCCATACTATCGACACGGCAATCAACAATAATAGTCTTTTCATATTTCGGTTCCTCCCTATATTATTTAAATTCTACATTTGCCCCAATTTTTGCTTCGAAGCCTTTTTGTATCATTATCTCTCCCCCGGCATCGATTCGCAACGAGCCACCGCGCTCCACTGTTCCACCGGAGATTGTTACATTTCCTTTACACTCGATTATCAATGTCGCACCGTTCTCTATGATTACCCCTTCGTCTATCCATACATCTCCACCGGATTCCAACGTGAGAGTTCCCGATTTTAAAACAACGTCTCCCTATCTTGGCTTGTTCCAAACAGGAAAGACGGGTAATTTGATCCGGTTTTTGACTGAGTTTTCCAGATAATTCCTGCGGATAAATGATTGTTACTCTGTGGAGTTTCGTCATATGTGTCACATAGAGTCACTATTCCAATTAACTTTATGATTTTATAATATATACTTTGCATAATTAGTGGATTGTAATATTCCTCCTTTTTTCACATTCAAAAGAGCCTTGTGTTATAAAGTCATCTGTCGCCTCTATTGCCATGTCACCACTTGTCGATAGAGATATATCCATTTATGAGCTTGTTTTTTCATAAATTAAGAATTAAGATAAACTATAATCTTGTTTTATAACAACAAATATAATTTATTTATTTTTAATTACAAGAAAAGAGTCGGTTATTTATAAAAATAATAATATATTATTTTGAAGGGGGAATATTGTGTATTTAGGAGTTGTGATTGTAGGGTTTACCTCCTTGCCCTGCGGGCACTTCACATCTATATATTGTGTGGCAAAACATAGGGGAGAGGAGGCCTAACTTTGTTACCTCTACTACCGGTACTTTCTAACCCCTCCGTTGTTTCAACCCCCTCGCCCTGCGGGCACTCCCCCTATATTCCCTAACGGAAACACAGGGGGAGAGGATTGGAAGTGGTGTTTCAGTTTCGGTATAAGGATAGCATTGTGCACTTCTCCCCTGTTCGTATGGTTGCGTCACACCCCGCAATGCTACGGGGCACGGCAGGGGAGGTGTTTAAGTGGCCCTCTACTTGTTCTTACTACGCCTAAACTAAATAAAATATGAGAGGATAGGGCAGATACTTGGTGGTTAAAAAACGTTATAATTGAATATATTTCCTATGGAAAATTGTTTTAATGGAAAATAGAGAATATATTTGTTGTGATATTTCTTGTAGAATATATTTCTATTGGAAAATAAATTAAGAACTAAATAATAAATTTGAAAAATGAAAATGCTGTTGAAACGTTATTGGCTCCCGGTCACAGGTATTCTGTTAGGTGCTTTGGGCGGTTATCTTTATTGGCGGTTCGTAGGTTGTGCGACGGGTACGTGTCCTATTACCTCTTCTCCTTTTGTCAGTACGGTTTGGGGAGCAGCGATAGGAGGATTGTTTGTAAGTTCATTCAAAAGAGAAAAGAAATATGATTAAACGAGTGTTGTTTTTGACGGTGGGTATACTATCGCTTATGCTTGCCGCCTGTGAAACGAAAGCGATAAATAATGGTAAAAAAGAAAATAAAATGAAAACGATCGAATTGACAAAGGCTGATTTTTTAAAGAAAATAGTGGATTATGAAAAAAATCCCGAGGAGTGGATATATTTAGGAGATAAACCGGCGATTATCGATTTCTATGCCTCTTGGTGTGGACCGTGTAAAATGGTGGCTCCGGTATTGGAAGAGCTGGCTGCGGAGTATGACGGGCAGATTTATGTTTATAAGGTGAATACCGAGCAGGAACAAGAGTTAGCGGCATTGTTCAATATCCGTAGTATACCCTCGTTTTTGTTTATACCCATGAACGATAAGCCTCAAATGGCTATGGGGGCGATGCCCAAAAGTTCGTTTAAAGAGGCAATCGATGGTGTATTATTGAAAAAATGAGTAATTTTATGCCTCTTGTCGTAGATAAGAACCGTTGTCCGCAGAATCATCGTTGTCCGTTGATTTCGATTTGTCCGCAACAGGCCATCAGCCAGACCGGTTTCGGCTTGCCTCGTATTGATTCGGATAAATGTATCGAATGCGGGAAATGTGTCCGCCACTGTGGTATGAAAGCTATATATCGATTGGAAGATAAGTATGGAACCATTTTGTAAGATTCGTGATTTTTATAGAGCGATAACCGATTTTGAAACGAGATTTGAGAAGAGATACGGGCTTTGCCTGAACGAAGGGATGCTTTTGTGTTGCCTTCGTCAAGAGCCGAGGCTCTCTTCGGGAGATATCGCCAAGCAGTTGGGGCTTACTCATTCCAATACATCGAAAGTGATTCGTTCGGTAGAAAAGAAAGGTCTCATCGAACGGATATTGGGCGATGACGACAAACGCCAGATGTATTTTTCTTTGACTCAGGAGGGCGAACGTTGTCTGAAAGAGCTCGAATGTTGCGATGTCGAAATTCCCGATGTGTTGAAAAAGATATTATAGTTGTGTAAAATTTAGAAGCTGTTTTAAATTTATTGAGAAATAATATTATCATTTCAAGCAGGTATGTTCCGGCCATATTGAGCCCCTGTCTCGCATCTAGAATCCCTTGATTTTTGTCAATAGCCCGCTATTGACTGCATATCTCGGACTCCCATCTGCTTCAACATAAGTCTCAATCTGTCTCGGAATAAATTTAAAACAGCTTCTGAATTTGATTCGGATAGTACGTTTGACCCCAAGTGGAGATTTTTGCCACTTGGGGTTATTATTTGTATATAGTTTGGGCGATATGCCGAATATATGTAACTAAATAATAATATATACATTTACTTTTGTTAGATATTTAAAAAATATTAAAATCCTATTCGGGAATTATGATTTCTTTATTTTTACAATAAAATTATATTATAACACGAGGTATATATGAAAAAATTATTGTTTACTCTTGCCATTTTGTCGGGAGGGGTATTGTCTGCCGCTTTTGCACAGACAACATCGAGAACCCTTCCAGATGAAGCCCGAAATGTTAAGAATGATCCTGTGCTTGTCCGGCAATTTTTGGAAAAGTCGAGGAATTTTCAGAAACGGCAAATGTCTTCTGAAAGAGGTTTTCAACAAGTTCGTCCCTTGACGCGTAAAAAATCAGATGTAATTATCGATGCGGCTCCTTCTCTTTCGAATCTGAAATTGAACGGAGCTGTCGTTTATGATGAGAATAAAGATGTTAATGCCTTCGGACTCTATTCATTTTCGGCCCAAGCTCCGGTAACCCGGAAAGAAGTGACTCTTATTCCTCGTTTGTCTGCGAGCGGCGGAGCGATTTATTCCGATGGAAAATTATACGTTTATGATTATGCCATAGATTATGGATATGTGTCGTCGAGTCGTTATGCTGTTTATGATGCTGTGACCGGAGCAGAGCTCGATTATAAAAGTATGGGTTATTCGTTGGGGCCTGTTTATCGGAATGCGGCAGTGAGTTGTGCCAAAGACCCGGTTACCGGCAAGGTCTATTGCTGCTCTTACGGTTATAACGAGAAGACAAAGGAGTTGTGCTATGTACTTTCTACATGGAATCTCGAAGGTATGTCCAAAGACAGTATAGCCCTTTTGTCGAAACCTATGCAGGTAATGGCTTGTGACTCTGACGGAAAACTTTACGGTATTTCGGCCAGTACGGCTACCGAGGGAAACAATGGCGGTATCTTGTATGAAATCAATAAAACGACGGGTACACTCCGGGAGATAGGAGATACACAAGTGTCTCCCAAATATACCCAGTCGGCTGTAATCAACACTTCTGACAATACGTTTTATTGGTTTGCCAATGAAGAAGACGAGGCTGCGAATCTTTATACGGTCGATTTGACAACAGGAGAAGCCGCTTTGGTCGGAGCGTTACCTTATGGAGATCAAGTCGTGGGGGCTTATATTCCCGACCCCGAAGCTCTTGATGGAGCTCCTTCGGGACCAGAGAATCTGTCGGTCTCTTTCGAGAACGGTTCCCTTTCCGGTACTGTATCTTTCGATATACCGTCCGAGACATACGATGGAAATGTTTTGACCGGTGATGTGACATATAAAGTTTTGGGTAATGGCGATGTGTTGGCTACAAGTGTCGCGGCTGCCGGGACGAAGGTTTCATGTCCTGTGACCGTTCCGTCATCGGCCATTTATAAATTGGAGGTCGTTTTGTCCAATTCGGTGGGCGATAGTCCTAAAAGCGATATGACCGTTTATATCGGCAAGGACAGTCCTTTGGCGGTGAACAATTTGAAAGTGGTTCGGACCGGCGATGTAAATACGGTTTCATGGAATTCTCCTACGGGTACGAAAAACGGGGGATATATGAATGCGGACGATTTACGTTATAAGATCGTGCGTATGCCCGATAATGTTCAAGTCGCCACAAATCATGCCGACAGTGTTTTCTCCGACACATTCACGACCGAAGAGTTGGCTCTTTACTACTATGTGGTAACTCCTTATAACGATGGTATCGAAGGCGAGCCTGCATCTTCCAATTCGGTGAGTGTAGGAGATGCGTTACTACCTCCTTATTCACAGGATTTTACTGAGAAAAATTCTTTGGGATTATTCACTGTGGTCGATGTGAATAACGATAATAAAACGTGGACTTATTCGAATGGTACGGTTCGGTATGCCTATCACATGAAGAATAATGCGGACGATTGGTTGATCACACCTCCTTTGAAATTGAAGAAAGGCTATATGTATGAATTTTCGTTCGATACGTATGTGTTGAGCGCTCGTTCCGAGGAAAAGATGGAAATCAAGATGGGAACGGCTGCCACGGTCGAGGCGATGAATACCGTCATTATGGAAGAGCGCACTTATACCAATACGAGAACGTCGCCCAAGACCGAGACTTTCTCGATCATGCCTGATGCCGATGGTACATATTACATCGGATTCCATGCGGTAAGCGATGCCAATAAGGGAAATCTGACTGTCGATAATATTAAGGTGGGAGAGCCCATGTCTATTCATGTTCCGGGAGAAGTAGAGAGTCTCACGCTTATCCCCGGAGCAAAGGGCGCATTGTCTGTTACCATCGGGCTTACAGCCCCGACAAAGAATCTTGTGGGCGGAGATTTGACCGAGTTGACAGCCGTCGATGTGAAACGTGGAGAGACTTTGGTCAAGACGTTTGAATCCCCGGCAAAAGGGACTTCGCTTCAATTTGTGGATAATGGGGTTGTTTCCGGTTTGAATGTTTATAGTGTGGTCGCACGCAACTCGTTTGGAGAAGGGGCTGTTACGACCGATACCGTATTGGTTGGCATAGATGTTCCGTTGGCGCCTCAATCGGTAACTTTTACCGATGAAGGGAACGGTTCGGGCTTGCTTTCTTGGGATAGGGTTTCCGAGACGGGGGAAAACGGCGGATATGTAAATCCCGAGGAAGTGGTTTATACTGTATATGATGCCGATTCGAAAGTGGTTGCCGACGATGTGACGGGCGACCGCTACGAGCTTACTTCGTTGAATAGCGAGATGCCGCAGGTTTTGTCTTATTTCTCGGTGACCGCAAAGAATCAGAAAGGAGAATCGGAGCCTGCGCAATCCAACTCGCGGTTAGTGGGACCTTCATATCCGGCTCCTTATACCGAGTCGTTTGCCGATGCGACAATTACCAATGGCCCGTGGACAACCGAACTCCTTGCCGGAAAGAGTTATGATTCCGATTGGACTCCACGAGCAGACCAATCACAGGATAACGATGGAGGAAGTGCCGACTTCCAGGGATATGCCGCCGGTGCTTCTACCCGTATTTACAGTCCGAAAATCGATATTTCGGCAGTCGATAATCCCCGTCTCAACGCTTGGATATTGATGCCGACCGGGGGTGTGAGAGTTCGTTTCCAAATTTCGGACGATTATGCCGATTGGCACGATGTGGATACTATCGAGGTCGCCGAAGAGTGGACTCGTGTGAATATAGACCTCGCGTCGTACAAATCCAAAAATTTGCGGGTAGCCTTAGTGGGAGAGTGTCTCAAAGGATTCAATTTTGCCTATGCGGATCATATCGAAATTTGCGGTTATTTAGATAATAATCTTCAAGCGACAGGTATTGCCGGACCCGAGAAAGTCAATTTCAAGGAGGAGGCTAAATATGTTGTGTCGGTTTTGAATGAAGGCGTGCGGGATGCCTCGCAATTTACGGTTTATTTGACCGATGAGGAGTTTAACGTGTTGGCGACGAAAACAGTAGAGTCACTGGCTGCTCAGAGTTCTGTGAATGTGGAAATATCCTATACGCCTCCTATCGGAATGGCGGGCTCGGAATTGACGGTTTATGGTGTCGTAGGTTATGATTCAGATGAGGAACAAGACGATAACCGTACGAAAACCGCGGTCGTAACCAAAGTGAATGGTTCTTCCTATCCCGTAGCGACCGGATTGACCGGTAACCGTGAGGGGGCGGCTGTTAAACTTGCGTGGTCGGCTCCGTCGCTCTCCAAACCGGTAGCCGAGGTTGTGACCGATGGGTTCGAGGATTATGACCCGTTTACCATCGATGGTTTCGGGGCTTGGACGGTAGCCGATGTCGATGGGGGGAATACTTATGTATTCGGAGAATCTCAATCTTGGCCTAATGCCGGACAACCGCAGGCGTTCATGATTTTCGATATGAATTCCGAGCATATAGCTGGATTGGGTGTCGATGAACGATTCATGATGGATAGTTCTCATGGTTCCCAGTTGGCGGTATGCTGGTCTTCCGATCCTCAGACGACCGATCTCGGTCACAACGACGACTGGCTTATCTCTCCTCGTCTTGCCGATGGCGGACAGACCGTATCGTTCCAAGCGAAGGCTTATGATTCGAGCTTTACGGAATCGATAGAAGTATATTATTCGACAACGGGCAATGCTGTCGAAGATTTTACGAACAATTTGGCTAAGGTAAGTCCTGTGCCGGCAGATATGTGGGCTACTTATACTTACGACTTGCCTGCGAATGCCACTTATTTTGCCATACGTTGTGTATCGGCGAATGCCTTCTTATTGGGTATCGACAATGTGGTTTATAAACCTCAACCGGTTCTTCCCGAAAGGTTGGCTGTGGAGAGTTACAATGTGTATCGTAACGGGGAGCTGTTGGATAATACGGCAGCGACCGAGTTTACCGATAACGCTCCGGCCGACGGCGATAATGTTTATGCCGTATCGGTAGTTTACAACATGGGTGAATCTATATTGTCGGTTCCGTGTACGGTGGGGACTTCGGGCATAGCAGATAATTCGATGGATAATATTCGCGTATACGAGGAGAATGGTGCTATTGTCATTCGTGGTGCGGAGGGCAAGCGAGCCACAGTTTCCGATATGTCCGGTATCGTATTGCATAACGATATTTGTTCCGATGTCTCGGTCATTTCGGTAAACAAAGGCGTATATGTAGTTAAGGTAAACGGGAAAGCGATCAAGGTGATCGTTCGTTAAGGTATTTGTCGTGCATAAGAAAGGAGCCGTGACCGAATGCTCGGTCACGGCTCCTTTCTTATTGTGTTATATCGGCGCGCGGAAGAGCGAGAAGTTCACGCTCCCGTAACTACGGTGCTGGTCGAATAGGGGGTGAGTGGAAAAATCATTGTTTTTGGAATGTTCGAGAACGAAGATTCCACCCGGTTTCAAAAGTCCCCTCGATAGCACTTCCTGCGGCAGGGTTTCCAACCGGGGCAGATCGTAAGGCGGATCGGCAAAAATGAGGTCGAACTGTTGCCGGCAGCTTTGTACGAACTTGAACACATCTCCCTTGATAGGAGTCAGATTCGGGTCGTTGAGTTGTTGTTGGACTTTGCGGATAAAATTGTATTGTGTCGGATAGATTTCCACGCATACCACCCGGCTGCATTCGCGCGATAATAATTCGAAACTGATGGCTCCTGTTCCGGCGAATAAATCAAGGGCTTCAATGCCCTCGAAATCGATCAGGTTTTCGAGTACGTTGAAAATGTTCTCCCGCGCGAAATCGGTCGTCGGTCGAGCTTTTATATTCGTAGGGACGTCGAAGCGTCTGCGTCCGTATTTACCGCTAATAATTCGCATATTGATTCTGTTTTTCCATTTTTCTTGCAGTCTCGGCAAAGATAATATAAGGTGGGAGAAAGACAAAGCGAGCGGGTTTACTTTTCTTGTCGGTCCACTTTGTATGTTCGTATCCGGGGGTAAAGGCGATGGGATAAGAATATTGGTTAGCAATTATCGTGTCGAATGCGGTTAATTGTGTCGGATAAAGTATAGCTTCCCAAAGTTTCTTTCTGTAACATAATAATATAATAGAATTCGTATTGAAACTGAAAAATGAAACGGACGATTTTTTTCTCCATGAGCTTTTCTCTATATTTGCGGCATTCGCCGCCAATATAAGATGCAGCTCGGCATAGCCAAGTCGGAAATGAGATTTCGGTTTGCCTTTGCGCTCACCTTTCGCTATATTTGTAGAATATAGGATGTGGTTCGGCATAGTCAAATCGGAAATAAGATTTCGGTTTGCCTTTGCGCTCACCTTTCGCTATATTTGCATTTGTTGTAGAATAAAAGGGAATTGTAGTTTTTACGAGTAAAAAGGGGAATGATTTTAGATACATTGTTTATAGAGAGTCTCTCGAATTTCGTACATGGTCTGTCAACGGCTTTTTTTCTATATTTCGGAATCAAATTGGTTTTCTTTCGGGTTACGAATCGGCCTCTTTTTATTTTGGGGTGTCTTTTTTGCCTGTGGGGAGTCCAAGACTTGAAAGACTTGTTATTGTATATAGATACTATCGGCGATTCTCCATATTATTCTACTATTCTTTTATCGATAGATATGTGGGCGGTTCCTCTTTGTGCGCTTTTCTTGTTGGAGATATTGTCCCCCGGGTTCGCCACTCTCCGTCGAGTCCTTTTGTTTGAATTACCATTGGTTTTATTTACCGTCGTTTATATAATGACCGGTTTATTCGAGGTTTATATGTCGAGTGTCGTTTATACGGCGGTAGTTTGTGCATTGGTAGTCTTGTTTATAGTCGTGAGGGTGAGGAGGTATAACCGGTATATGCGTGATAACTATTCTTATACCGAGCGTATTAATGTGCAGTGGCTGATGAACAGTATGGCTATTTTGGCCGTGTGTCTGTTGTCTTGGTTGTATGTTTGTACGAATGTCAGCCATTTGGGCGATATGTTTTATTATATTTCATCTACTGTATTGTGGGCGGTTGTTTTGTATTATAGTTTGCGTCAAGAATGGATTCCTCAGGCGCAAGATATGGAGTCGGAGGAAACGGGTGTATCCCGTAATTTCGTTTCGCAGATGGGAGGCAAGCTCGAAGAGTATATCCGAGAGAAGGAACTCTATCTGAACCCCAAATTGTCGTTGTCGGACTTGGCGGTCGAGATGGGAACAAACCGAAGTTATTTATCTAATTGTCTGAATAACGAATTGGGTATCACTTTCTACGATTATATCAACTCGTTCCGGTTGGAAAAGGCGAAAGAGATTCTCGATGACTCCGGTTTCGAGGGCTGTATCGAAGATGTGGCGATTCGCAGTGGGTTTAATTCTGTTTCTACATTTCGTCGTTCTTTTCAAAAAAAATACGGTTGTACTCCTTCGCAATATCGGAAAAATGCCTTAGGACATAGATAGTTGCCTTGAAGATTCCGTTAAGGGAGAGTAAATTGTTCAGGCTCAATCAAGACAATCAAAAAACTATGGGATCTTTTTTAACCCCTCTCCTCAGAAACAGGTTTCTTCGGTGCTTTCTCTATACTAGGCCAACTTTTGTTTATTGGTCGGTTTCGAAACTATTTATTTGAAATAAAAAAGGCTGTCTCCCGACAGCCAATTTGTAAACCTTAAATCTAATACTATGAAAAAACATAGTACAAATGTATAACTGTAATTCTTATTTTCCAAATCAAGGCCTTAAAAAGGTTGTTGATTTAACATAATTTGAGTGAAATCAATTGATTTTGTTAACTAGTTTGTTTTGCTCTTATTTTCTTGGGAACGAGAAAAGTATTTATGAAAGAAGAGCAGCTGATAATCTATGGAATTGTTCCAATAGGCATGGTTGTGTCCTCCGGGACGTTCGATATAATCGTGTTTTATATTACGGGTGAGTAATGCCTGATGTGTTCTTCGGTTGACTTCGAGAAAGAAATCGTCTACTCCGCAGTCGATGATAATGGCGAGATCTCCGTCGTTTAGAGAGGGGATCAGGTTAATAACGGTGTGTTCGTCCCAGCGTTTTTTATTGGCTACGAATTCTCCCAACTGGTCTTTCATTTTCCAGTTCGTAGGGAAAGGGCGGATATCGAGACCTCCGCTGGTGCTGCCTACGGCTCCGAAAACGTCGCGGTGACGGATTGCATTCCACATGGCTCCATGACCTCCCATACTGAGCCCGGAAATGGCTCTTGCCTTGCGATCGGGTATGGTACGGAAGTGGGAGTCGACGTATCGAATCACTTCGTCTGATATATAGTCTTCGAATTGCATGTCTTTATTGCGGGGGCTGTTCCAGTACCAACTGTTAATTTTCCCATCGGGGCAAACGATGATGAAGTTGTAGAGGGAGGCGATTTGCGGCAACTCGGGTTTTATTTTCAGCCAAGCCGAATAATTGTCTCCGCATCCGTGTAGGAGGTACACTACCGGGTAACGGGTGTCGCTATGGGTGTAGCTTTCGGGGAGGATAATTACGTTTTTGAGGTCGTGCCCCATTTTGCTATGTATAGTTATCGTGTCGACTTGTTGAGCCGAAAGAGTAGCGACACATAGGAATAAAGTGAGCAGTAAAGAAATGTTTTTTTTCATGGGTGTAATTTTTAAAATTTATCGTTTTACATATTCGGTAACAAAATCTATATTGTCGAGTAACAAGCGACCGGGGGCGTTATAGAACTGTAATCCGGTAATTTCTCCGGCTTTAACTTGGGAAATAAAAAAGTCTTTACCGATTTCGTCGTTTAACAGTGCCTGCCAAGCGGTATCGGAAGCATCGAGAGTTTGTCCGTCTTCTCCTTCGGTCGTTGCCAATATATCGGTGAGGATAATTCGTTGTTCCTCTTCGGGTAACTCTTCTTCGGGTTCGAAGAGATTGTATTCGTCATCGTCGCCGGTGATTTGTCCGATGAGGTCTTCGCTATCTTCGTAACTGCTGATCTGTCCGGAAAGCCACCATTCGCCGTTCCATTGTATGAATCCGGTACGTAAAATGAGAGACGGATCTTTCATATCGCGGGGAATCCCTATCAGCGAGCGGTTGGTCGCTTCGATAATCCGGTCGGTCGCTATGTGGCGGAATCGGGTGATTGTCTCATCGGCGTTTTCGTAACGGAAATAGCCGGTGTATTTGTGTCCCATACTCGACAGAGAGGCATGCAAAGGGGAATCCTCTCCCAGTACTTCGGCAAGCCAGCGGGGTGGTGTGAGCCGCATAAATTCGGTTACATGGTTGAAGCCGAAGTCGTTACAAAGCAGGTTTACCATATCGGGTATTTGCTCGTCCATACCGGCTTCTTTGGCTTCTTCGGCAAGGGACTCGGCTTGGTCTTCCAATAAGAAACCGTTGTTGAAGAATAGATAGGACTGAGTACAAAGCCAAAGGAAACGGGCGTGCAATGCGTAAAGGTTATGAGATTCTTTTTCGTCGATTCGGAAGTATTGGAGTAGCTTTTCGTTTTCGGGAGCCGATTCGTATTCGGTCTCGAATATTTCCATCACGTCGGAGGCTATCGCAGCGAATGTGTCGAGTATGGGTGAATAGGGTATGTCGAGGTTGTTGAGTTGCATGTGGTAATGCCACACGAGGAATTGTACCTCTTCGATGTTGATTTCGCCGGGCGTATAGTCTTCGTCGAGTGTATAAAACGGGAGCGGTTTTCCGAAACGTTTACCGTGAATGCGCGTGAAGGCTTGAAAAATACCGGTTTGTGAAATAATATCCTCGAAATAGGCCGTGAGGATGCAGGCAAGCTCTTTTTGTTCGGTCTCGTCTATTTTGCGATAATCGCTTTCTTCGAGAGAGGTTTCGACGGCTCGAATGGCAGCCAGAACTTTATTGGCCAATGTGATGTAGTAAAGGTCGGTGGGTGCTGAGCCGGAGTAAGGATGCAATGTTTTCCAATCGCCGTTATATATGCGCTGTTTGTCGGTATTCATGCGAAACTTGTGTTATGTGTTTACAAAAGTAGTTATAAATTGGGAAAAGAGTGGCGTATTGCAGCGTTTTATTATTTCTGTTACACGGTTTCCCATTATAAAACGAGTTATAAGGGATATTTGCAGATGAAAAAGCCGGGCCTCATCGTACAATCGAAAGGAAAGTATTGATTATCGAGGATAAAATAATTAACTTTGTGACCTAAAAGACATAGGGCCATAGAGATGGCCTACAATATTAATAGCGTTTGCTATTTGTTCCATACAGAATGAAACGTCGGAAACTTCATTTGATATGAACGGGAACAAGTTGTAAGCGTCCTGCTTTGCATGGGCGTGACTTGCCGTTCATAACACCAATTCCGACGGGTGCATTCTGGGCAGTTTCGTCCATGCTTTGTATCCGTTGAATTTGTTGTATTATGAACATTGGCATTCGCATAGATTTTGAATGCCAATGGATTTTATCATTAAGCATGCCTCCCCATTGTACACAATTTTCAAATGGGTATCGGGGCGTTTTTTCGTGCGGGGAAAACGAGGAAAGTATTACCGCACGAAAATATGTATTTCGATAACGTTAATTTGGAGCATTGGATTGTTGTCGCCGGTTGCGAATGTTTATGCCCATGGGTTTACCGAGTCGAGGTCGAGGCCCACTTTTGTTTCGCCCTATTATTTTGGTCCCAATGCTTTCCCGATTCCTGATGTACTGACAAAAACCAGTGATAAACTTAAAATTGAATTGGCAGGAGATTACTATTGGGGCAAGAATTATACAACGGATATTTTTCTGAAAACCCATATCCCCTTATGGACGCATCGAGCCAATCTTTCGCTTTGGTGGCCTGTGATTGAATGGTACGATGATACAAAAAACAAAGGTAAAATGTCGGGAGATGTATACCTCAGTATAGACATGCAGCTCTTCGAAGAACGAAGAATAGTGCCATCGTGGACTTTAAGAGCTGCTCTCAAAACCGCTTCGGGAGGAGGTTACGAAATCGACCGTTATTATGATTGTCCCGGTTATTTTTTTGATACCTATTTTCATTAGTGTCCCGTTAAAATGGGACGAGTTAAACAATTAATCAAATAGCCCCGGAATAATGGGATTATATAGATCTTTGACATCATTGAAATTAGTCTTGTCGAACAGGTCACGCAAGAGGGTTTTGTCTGTCAATGATATGCTGAGAATTTGCAAAACTTCATAGGTAGAGCGTTTCAACTTCATATCATGTTGGACAATAGCCACAAGACAGTATGTGATAATAGCGACACTGATTTGTATGCGGACGGCGTTCTCTGTTGTGCCCCAGAATTTCTTTATCTTGAGGTGCTGCTTGAGCCATTTGAAGAACAGCTCGATCAACCATCTTTTCTTGTAAAGATTGGCGACATCCAATGCAGAAAGTTGTTTCGCATTCGTCAGAAAAAGTGAGCTCACGGTCATCTTCTTCATCGTAATATCGGACGAGTCTGAATGACTCCGGATATTTCTTCCCGGAGAGATAACCGGTCAGTTTCACTTCCGCATCTGTCATTATGTTCTTTGGCATTCTCCGCTTCCATTTGACTGTCTTATACTTTAAGTTCGTCTTGGCCCTGACAACAAAGAAAGAGTCTGTAAGATGTATCCTATAGAGCTCTTTAAAAAGAATCATAAGCCCTGTCGAATATATAATAAGCATTTGGCTAATAATGGATTGAAGACATTGCTGTAGAGTCGTGCTTTGATGCAGTGGTTACAGTATAGAAAGCAGGAACTTGTGCTTCAATGTCGTATAAGACATGAGCTTCCTCCTTTCTTGCTTCGGAACTTTGCCCACGGAATGTTGCAAGACATAACGGAATCGTTGTTGAATCAAACGCATATTTCTTTCCGGAAATGTCAAGGATGTTGGTCGTCCGCTTCTCGCAGGCTTCCTTCATCATATAGAATGCAAAATCTTCGAAGATTCTGTAATCACGGTTCTGGTTCGCTGTCGCAAGAGTTGTCTTGGCTATCGGTTCACGTCCTAAACCAAGATGATATTGCTTGGCCCTATGCGCCTCGAAAGCAACGATTAAGTCTCGCAGGCTCTCACGGTTACTCAGTTGTCCAAACATCATCGCGAGCATCTGATTCCAGCAAGTGAAATGTTTCACATATCTGTTGCCATCATACTTGCGAACATAGTTGTTGAACTGAGTCCTGTTCAGAAAAAGCGGTTAATTGAGAGAATACGTATTTGTCTTGGAACATAGCAGCCATTTGTATTAGACTGCAAAGTTGCAAAATCAAGTCCGTTTCATCTCAAAAAACCACGTAATTGACTATATTTCAATAATTTCAAAGAACTATTTATCAACTTTTACGGGACAGTAGTGACCTATTTTGGTAAAACGTTCCAGATTGCGAGCGCCGTGATACAGATTTTTTCCGGTGGCGGATTCTTATGTTGGCAAACGGACAACGGCAGGCAAAATGATGCGGTTCAGTATGGAGTTTTAGTTGGGTTACGATTGGGAAATTTCAGTATAAGCGAGACTTTTGGCGGATATAGTGGTTGGGAATCAAATTCTAAAAAATATGGACATTTGGCTCATGATTGCCCTATGTCTTTGAAAACAAAACTTTCGTATGTCATATCCAATTGGGAGATCGGTGCGATGTTGCAACATGGTTTGTCCGATTATCCTTATACTCAGCTACGAATCGGCATCTCTTATTCTATCGACATTCTCAATCGGGAATGAGTTTTTTGTGCTTTTTACGATAAAATTTATTCTATGCCTGCCTTGTGTTTGTTTGACAAGTCTGTCTAAAAATAGGTAGTGCTCCGGTATCACCAAATAAATTTGTTTCTGCTCTCACCTTTCGCTATTTTTGTCTCGGAATTATGAAAAAAGGAACAGAACAAGAAGAACAGGGCGCGCCGTTGGCTGCCGGTTTGCATGCGTGGTACGCCGAGAATCACCGGGTGTTGCCGTGGAGGGGTATTACCGATGCGTATCGTATTTGGATTTCGGAGATTATTTTGCAGCAGACCCGGGTAGTGCAGGGCTTCGAGTATTACAATAGATTCATATCCCGATTTCCCGATGTGCGGTCTTTGGCTGCCGCCGATGACGACGAGGTGATGAAACTGTGGCAAGGATTGGGCTATTATAGCCGGGCCCGTAATTTGTTGACTGCTGCGCGTCAGGTGGTAGAACGATTCGGCGGGGAGTTCCCGACGACTTACGAGGGTATACGTTCTTTGCAGGGAATAGGGGATTATACGGCGGCAGCGGTAGCTTCGTTCGCTTACGGGTTGCCTCATGCTGTGGTGGACGGTAATGTGTATCGGGTTCTTTCCCGAATTTATGGTATCGATACGCCTATCGACACGACCGAGGGACGAAAGTTGTTTGCCGCTCTTGCCGACGAGTTGCTCGACCGGAAAGACCCGGGCGGGTATAATCAGGCGTTGATGGAGTTCGGTGCACTGTATTGTGTGCCTCGCTCACCTCAGTGCGGAAGGTGTATTTTTGCCGACCGTTGTATGGCTTTGGCGACTCATCGAGTAGAAGAGTTACCAGTGAAACAGGGTAAGACGGTGGTAAAACCTCGTTATTTCAATTATTTTTATGTGAGACAGGGCGGAGATACTTGGATTCGTCGGCGAGAGGGGCGTGATATTTGGCGTAATTTGTATGAGCTTCCGCTTATCGAGACCGATGAAGAACAGGGGCTCGATGACTTGCAGCGTAGCGGTATTTGGGCAGAGTTGTTTCATGACGCCGGACAAGTGAGTGTTTCGTCTCAGGTGTATAGTTGTAAGCATGTGTTGTCGCATCGTATCATTCATGCCCGTTTTTACATGGTGGAGACGGAGTTTGCTCCCGATATGACCGGGTATATGAAGATTCCGGTGGAACGATTGGGAGATTATGCCGTGTCGCGCTTGACCGAAAGTTTCTTGGAAAAGCTGTCTATGAATTATCCTTCGTTGTTTTGAGACCGGATAATCTTACTTATTCATACGGGTAAGGAAAGGGATAGTCGCTATTTATATAAACGAGGCTGATGTGCTGAATGTCGCTATGTTTGGGGGCAGTCGAAATCAGAGGGGATTTTTTATGTGTCTAACTCCTGTCATCAGAAACTATTGTTTCTTCGGTTTCTTCCCTATATTTTGCGTTGTAACACCCCGTAATGCTACGGGACACGGCAGGGGAGAAGGTTAGAGTGTTTTGTCGCTAAAATTTGTTTCTGCTCTCGGTTTGCACTATCTTTGACACAACATAAAACAATCGAATGATAGAAAGAGTAATCATATTGGATGCTGTCGATCCGGTAGCGTTTTACGGCGTGAATAACGCGAATGTACAGTTGATTAAGAATTTGTTCCCGAAAGTGCGTATTGCCGCCCGCGGGAATGTGATGAAGGTGATCGGCGATGAGAAGGAGACCGAGGTTTTCGAGGAGAAAATCAAGTTGCTTGAAAAACATTGCGCCGAATATAACCAGTTGAGCGAGGAGGTAATCATCGATATTATCAAGGGCGATGAACCGCAAGCGATAAAACCGCAGGAGAACCTCATTATTTACGGAGTGAACGGTAAACCGATTACGGGGCGTACGCCAAACCAAAAGAAACTGGTGGAGGCTTTCGCCAAAAATGACTTGACTTTTGCGCTCGGTCCGGCGGGGTCGGGCAAGACTTATGTGGCGATAGCCCTTGCGGTGAAAGCGTTGAAAAACAAAGAGGTGAAGAAGATTATCCTGAGCCGTCCGGCTGTGGAGGCAGGAGAAAAATTGGGCTTTCTGCCGGGGGATATGAAGGATAAAATAGATCCTTATCTGCAACCGTTGTACGATGCTTTGCAGGATATGATTCCGGCAGTGAAGCTGAAAGAGTACATGGAGACGAACGTGATACAAATCGCTCCGTTGGCATTTATGAGGGGGGCGTACGTTGAGCGATGCAGTGATTATTCTCGATGAGGCGCAGAACACGACCACACACCAGATAAAAATGTTTCTTACCCGATTGGGTATGAATGCGAAAATGATCGTTACCGGCGATATGACGCAGATCGATTTGCCTGCGTCGCAGACTTCGGGGTTGATACAGGCGATAGGGATTTTGAAAAATGTAGAGGGTATAGCCCGAGTGGAATTCAACAAGAAAGATATCGTGCGACATAAATTAGTACAGCGTATCGTCGAGGCTTATGAAAAACACGACGAGAAAGTACGCAAGGCTTCCATGTCTAAAAAGCATGAACAAGCCGAGAAAAAAGGAGAAGAGTAATGGGCGGTAACCTGTGGAGAAAATGGCTGGGAGAGAGTGACGAGCCGGGTCGTAACCGAGTGCAGGCTTTTGTTTATTCTCGTTTGTGGATGGGGGTATTTCCTTCATTCTTGGCAGGATTCGCTGTTATATTCCTTATTTGTTACTGGGGGAATCTGCCTGTCGAGAAGTCATCTAACAAGGCTTTGCTCTCCGGACTGTTATGCGTGGTGGGTTATGCGATAGGGGTTTGGGCTGCCGTAGCTCCCGATAAAGACGATGAGGAAGACGAGGTAGAGGATTCGACCGGAAAGGCGAGTTGGATAGATAAAGTGAAGTTAGCCGTTTGTTGTTTGGCATTAGTCGCTATATTTGCTTATCCCAGCATAGAACGGGTACTTAGCGGTGAACGAACCATTTTAGAGGGTTGTGTCGAACTGACGGGAAAATGCTTGATGATTGTCTGCTTGTTTGTTCCCGTTTATATCCGTTTAAAACGAAAGTCGAGAGGGTATTTGAAATAGATTTATCTTAATCTTGCAATCGGTACACTATCTCGTTTTTATGTTGTATCTTTGCGCACAGATGCGAAAATGGGCTGAGCCTCGGCACTCTCAAAGGAATTTGTTACAGCTCTCGGCTTGCACCGTTTTTTGCAAGGTCATTATCGAAGACGAATAACCGATTATAGTATAAACAGAAAAAGTATTACAGAAATGAAAAATGCTTTGGTAAAAACCGATTTCAAATTTCCCGGACAGAAGAGTGTGTATCACGGCAAAGTGCGCGATGTATACAATATCGACGACGAGCTGTTGGTGATGGTGGTCAGTGACCGTATTTCGGCATTCGACGTGATTCTTCCAGAGGGTATTCCTTACAAGGGGCAGGTGCTGAACCAGATTGCCGCTAAGTTTTTGGATGCTACGTCGGACATTGTCCCGAACTGGAAGGTGGCTACTCCCGATCCGATGGTGACCGTGGGGCTGCGTTGCGAACCATTCAAGGTAGAAATGGTCGTGCGGGGATATTTGACGGGACATGCATGGCGCGAGTACAAGGCCGGTAAACGGACGCTTTGCGGAGAGACGATGCCCGAGGGCATGAAAGAGAACGAAAAATTCCCGCATCCTATCATCACGCCGACTACCAAAGCCGATGAGGGTCACGACGAGGATATTTCGAAGGCGGAGATTATCGCCAGAGGTATCGTCTCGAAAGAGGACTACGAACAGTTGGAGAAATATACGTTGGCGTTGTATCAACGGGGCTGCGAGATGGCTGCTCAAAAGGGGCTTATTTTGGTGGATACGAAGTATGAGTTCGGCAAAATAGGCGATAAAATCATTCTCATCGACGAGATTCATACGCCCGATTCTTCGCGCTATTTCTATGCCGAAGGTTATGAAGATCGTCTTGCCCGTGGCGAGGAACAACGTCAGTTATCGAAAGAGTTCGTGCGTCAATGGTTGATTCAGAATGGATTTCAGGGTAAAGAGGGTCAACAGGTTCCCGAAATGACCGAGGAATACTGCAACAGCGTGTCGGATCGCTATATCGAGCTATATGAGCATATCGTGGGCGAAAAGTTCGTGAAAGCCGAGGGCGAGGACGTTGCCGCCCGTATCGAAAAGCACGTGACCGATTTTTTGAACAACCGTAAAAAATAACCGGTAAAAATCGATTGGTGACGAATGGATTATAAAGCGGAGGGAATAAAGCCTTATGACGAGGAGACGGACAAGACGACGCAGGTGCGGGAGATGTTCGATTCTATCGCTCCGGCTTATGACACAATGAACCGGACAATGACACTGGGTATAGACCGGTGGTGGCGTCGGGTGGCCGTGAAGATGCTGCGTCGCTATTCACACCGTCGTATTCTCGATGTGGCTACGGGTACGGGCGATTTGGCGTTGCTGCTGGACGAGCGTCTGCATCCAGACTGTGTCGTGGGTATCGATTTGTCGGAAGGCATGTTGCGCATAGCTCGTGAGAAAGTGACCGAGCGAAATGCACAAGAGCGGATTCTTTTCGAGGTGCAGGATTGCTTGTCGATGACATTCGACGACAACAGTTTCGATGTGGTGACGGTCGCCTACGGGGTGCGTAATTTTGAACATCTCGAAGATGGTTTTCGGGAGATGTACCGGGTGTTGAGTCCCGGCGGCGCACTGTGTGTGATCGAGTTGTCCACTCCCGAAAGATTCCCGTTTCGCCAGCTTTATAAGTTCTATACCTATACGTTTATTCCTTTCGTGGGTCGGTTGGTGTCGAAAGACCGCCGGGCTTACAGCTATCTGCCCCGTTCGGTAGCGGCCGTTCCACAAGGTGAGGATATGCTCGCTATTTTCCGTCGTGCGGGTTTCGGCCATTGCTATTGTCGTCGGCTTACTTTCGGCGCTTGCACGATTTATATCGGAGAGAAGTGAGAGGAGATAAATAAGAGTGAATTTAGCGAGGCAGTTAGAAAACTGCCTCGCTTTTTAATGATTACATTTTATAATAAGTCGTCCCGGCAAGTGTAAGAGATGAAATATTACGTCTGTCTCGTGCTAATCTGTAAGAACCTTTATAAATGGTATTCCCATTTTCGTCCAATAATCTCACCTCTCCATTTTGTAATCTATAAGTAGCGGTGACGACTAACCGGTCGCCGTCCCATAATTCGCACTTTCCACTGCTGTAAAGATATATTTGTCTACCGTCGTTGGCTTTGAGGCGTTGGGTTGAACGGAAAACGACATTTTGCGATATATAAGTTTCGAAGGAAGCGATATTTTCAATCGGTTTATTTGCGTTTGAAGAAAATATGATTCCTCCGCTAAGTAACATAATGGCAATAATTAATTTTTTCATGTTTTTTTAGTTTGAGATTTTCCTACTCATTTATCGGCTTTTCGGATTCCTCCGGTTTGTACCTTGAAAGAGATAGATTACGCACATAAAAAAACGCGGTACTTTCAGTATATTCCCGCTCAGAGGTGTTTGGCGTAACCCGACAGAAAAATAGACCAAAAGCCCGCGCTAAGAAACGCGAGCATTTCAACTCTTATTCTTTTCTGTCTTTTTAGTCGCCAAACTTTCTGAGCAGCAGAATAAAGCTAAAACGCTTTTCCAATATGTCTAAAATGTGCGTATCAAATTATACGCTATGTTTCATAGGCAAATTATGTTATTGTTTATGATAAAAGCAAAGGTAATAAAATATTTATAATTTGTATAAAAACAGAGGAATCTGTGTAGTTATTTACAGATGTTGTATTTCTTTACGGGCAAAATAATGGGGCTATCCGACTTTTTGGGGGGGGCACTTCACAAAATCGGAGGGGATTTGTACTCCTCCTCTGCGCACGAATGTGCGATAGGGGAGGTGTCACGAAGTGACGGAGGGGTTGGATTTTATCAAAATCTATTCAGTTGTTTTTTAATCCCTCTCCGAAGAAAACTATCGTTTTTTCGGTTTCTTCCCTTTAACCCCTCTCCTCGTCGCTACCGCTCCTCTGTTTCTCCCCTATATTTCGCGTTGCAAAACACAGGGGAGAAGGAATAATACCAACAGCCGTAACAAAGTAGGGTATCTCACTCTTCATCAGCCGTTTCCCCGTAGTATTACGGGGTGTCGCGCATAGATCGGAACAGAGGAGACGTTGGAATACTTCTCGACCTTTCCTTCTATGTCTCATTGAGGGGGAGTTTATAAAGAAGAGCTGCCGATTGGCAGCTCTTTCTTTATGATAGATAGTTTCGTCCAATTATTTCTTGGCCGGGCATGTAGGCTTGATTTGTTTGAAGAAATCGTTGCCTTTGTTGTCGACGAGAATGAATGCGGGAAAATCTTCCACTTCGATTTTCCAGATGGCTTCCATGCCGAGCTCGGGATATTCGAGGCATTCGATACTCTTGATATTGTTTTGAGCGAGGATAGCAGCCGGACCTCCGATACTGCCGAGGTAGAATCCTCCGTGTTTTTTGCAGGCGTCGGTGACAGCTTGGCTGCGGTTACCTTTTGCCAACATAATCATAGAGCCCCCGTGACTTTGGAAGAGGTCTACGTAGGGATCCATTCGACCAGCTGTCGTGGGACCCATCGATCCGCAAGCCATGCCTTTCGGCGTTTTTGCCGGACCTGCATAGTAGATGGGGTGATCTTTGATATATTGCGGCAAGTCTTCGCCCCGGTCGAGCCGTTCTTTGAGTTTGGCGTGCGCGATGTCCCGACCGACGATAATCGTTCCGTTGAGCGACAGACGTGTGGCAACGGGATATTTATCCAACTCTTTGAGAATTTCGCTCATAGGTTGGTTGAGGTTTATTTTAACGGCGTTGCCTTCACCGGCTTGGCGGAGTTCTTCGGGAATGAGTTCGCCGGGGTGACTGTCGAGTTTCTCGATCCAAATACCGTCCTTGTTGATTTTACATTTGATGTTTCGGTCGGCCGAGCAGCTCACTCCCAATCCTACGGGGCAGGATGCTCCGTGGCGGGGCAGACGGATAATGCGTACGTCGTGTGCCAGATATTTACCGCCGAACTGTGCACCGAGTCCGATACGGTGCGCTTCTTCCAAGACTTGTTTTTCCAACTCGATGTCACGGAAAGCTCGTCCGAATTCGTTTCCGGTCGTGGGCAGACTATCGTAGTAGTGGGTGGATGCCAGTTTCACGGTGAGCAAGTTTTTCTCGGCCGAAGTCCCGCCGATGACGAATGCAATGTGATAGGGCGGACAGGCTGCCGTACCCAATGTTTTCATTTTTTCCACCAAGAAAGGAACGAGTGTCCCGGGGTTGAGAATGGCTTTCGTTTCTTGGTAGAGGTATGTCTTATTCGCCGATCCACCGCCTTTGGTGACGCAGAGGAATTTATACTCCATACCTTCGGTAGCTTCCAAGTCGATTTGCGCGGGAAGATTACATTTGGTATTTACCTCGTCGTACATGGTAAGGGGCGCGTTTTGGGAGTAGCGCAAGTTTTCCTCGGTATAGGTTTTATAAACGCCGAGGGAGAGAGCTTCTTCGTCGCAATATCCCGTCCAGACTTGCTGGCCTTTCTCTCCGTGAATGATTGCCGTACCGGTGTCTTGACAGAAAGGAAGTACTCCTTTGGCGGCCACTTCGGCATTGCGGAGGAAGGTGAGCGCTACGTATTTATCGTTTTCGCTGGCTTCGGGATCGCTCAAAATCTTAGCTACCTGTTCGTTGTGCGAACGGCGAAGCATAAACGATACATCGCGGAAGGCGGCGTTCGCCATAGCGGTAAGACCTTCCTTTTCGATTTTCAAGATGGGTTTCCCTTCGAACTCGCTTACAGATACATAATCTTTCGTGAGCAAATAATACTCGGTCGTGTCTTCGCCGAGCGGGAACATGGGTTGATACTTAAACGGTGTGATAGCCATAGTTATATGTTATTTAGTATGTTTTGTCTGACGATGGGGAGACCGAACGAGGTGTAGGCAGGCTCCGGCGATCGTGTTGCAAAAATAATGAAAGGCGGGTGCAGAATAAAACAAATTCGTTTGTTTTTTATGCCCAGCCAGCTCTTCTTTTCGCTCGCAGGACAAAAATAAAGAAATTTTTCGGTAATTCATCTTTTGTCGTGAAATCTTTCGAGAAAGAGGTATAATGTATGAAGCTGCCATAAAAACGGCCTCGACCGGGGTTTACTTTGCCGTACCATATATGGCTAAACTAATCATTGAATTTATGGAAAAGAATTATCAAAAAGAAAATCGCAATCTGCGGAAATCACGCGATTTGCTCGTGGAACGAATCTTACATCGGTATCCAGCCCGGAGGGTCGATAGCGACGACGATTTGTTCGAGGCTTTGGAGGAATACGACTCGTATCGGAACGAACGGTATGAGCGTCTTGCCGACGACCAGAGCAAGTTGTGCAAATTGTTTATGTCGAACCCGAAAATGGGAGCGTTTATCTCGGACGTTATCGGTGGGGAGGATGCTCTTATCGCTTGCGTACGTTACTTCGGGAAGGATATGCTCGACTGTGCCGAGGACGAGGGTCGCATGGAAGAGGTTCGTAAGGCGAACGACGAGTACCTATCACGCATGGCACGATTCGGCGAATTGGAAAACCAAATGCGGGAGAACTTGAAAAACAGCACTCGTTGTATGGAGCGTTTCAAGTCGGAGAAGGGAATGAGCGACGAGGAGTTCGAGAGTTTTCTCGACCGGGTGTATCATTTGTGCAACCATGTGTTTATGGGAGAATTGAATGACGAAGTTCTCGGGTTACTTTTCAAGGGGTTGTATTACGATCGTGACTTGTCTTGTGCCGAGGTGCGTGGACGTAACGAGCGTATCGTTTTCGAGAAACGGGAACGTAACGGAGATTCGTTACCTCCTTTACGAAACGGCGGCAGTTTCGAGCCCGATTCCGATCTTTCGCCTGTATTCGGAAACCGTCGCCGCCGTAGCGTGTGGGACTTGTAGATTTTTGAAAAGGGGATTGAAACAGCTTCTAAATTATTCTAATTCTTATGTTTTTATTGTATTCTAAAATGAAAAGAGAGATGAAAAATTTTTTATTGAAATGGAAAAAGCCGCTTCTTTGGTTGACCGGTTTCGTATTGTTGGTACTGTGTTGGCAAGTTTGGGACGGACTGTTCGATGCCGGGTTGGCATTGGCGGCGATCGTGCCGGGTATGTCGGGCGGAAAAATCGTATCCAACGAACCGTTGACGACCGATATTGTTCGTGAAGGGAGTCCCTCTCTGTTGCGTAGCGAAGTGGATAAACACATCGTGAAAATACGTCCGATGTCTACGCCTATCGATCAGTTGTCACGGTGGAACGGTTCGCGGAAGGCTTCGTCGATGATTGTCGATTATTATTCGGTCGATGTGAAACCTACCAAGTCATATATGAAGGCATCGTATGTGGCTCCCGGGGCATCGACCGTTAACGACTCGCATAAAAAGGCGACTATCAATGCCGTGGACAACAGCATATTCGAGGTGTCGGAAACTTTGTTGGTTCAAGGGGTAAAAGGGTATGATCCCGACGGGGAGATGTCGAATGCCGACTTGGTGCTTTATATCGCCGCAAAAGACGAAGATACGGGGCATTGACCGTCTATCCCATCAATGGTTCCAAAATAGGTTCGGTGACCAACTGCGTGCCGTCTATTCCCGTGAATACGCCGCTTATCCGTATGGGGCGTGCGGCAACGGAACTCGATGTGCAGACGGCACAATTCGCCGCTTTGCCTATCAAGAGCCAGAATTTTTGCCAGATATTTAAAATGCAGATCGAGCAATCGACTTTCCAAAAAATAGCGAGTAAAGAGGTCGAATGGGATTTCTCGGATGCCGAGGAAGCTGCTATTTACGATATGCGATTGGGTATGGAAAAGAGTTTTATGTTCGGTGTGAAGAACACGATTTTCGACCCTCGTAAAAAGGAGAATGTGATGCTGACGGGCGGTATCTGGTGGCAGGCCGGAAATCATTATACCTACAATCCTACTGTGGAGATGACACAGAACGATTTAATCGATATGATGCGACAGGCTTTTACCGGGAACGGAGGGAATAAACGAAAGGTGTTGATTGGCGGTTCTTCGTTTATCGGCCGTATCAATAAGATAGAGATGACCAAAGTGGTGATGGCCCGCGAAGATAAGGTTCAGTGGGGCATCGACTTCTCGGAAATCAAATCGAAGTTCGGGAAGCTGTATGTGCTTTATTCGGAGGTATTCGACGATTGCGGCATGAGCGACTACGGATTTATTTTCGACCCGGAATTTATCCAGAAATGGTCTCATGTCCCGTTCGACTCGCAGGAACTCGATTTGAAAAAATCGGGGGTACGCAATACCGATGCGTTGGTACTGACCGAGGCCAGTTGTTTGACATTGCGCTATCCGGCTGCACACATGCGTATCGAGCCGGTCATACCCGACGAGGAATAAGTGATATGATTCAAGGGGACTGAGGGGCGACCGGGACATCGTGCCCGGCTCCCCTTTTTCTAAAATTCGGCCTCTCCTCGAAACCGTGTTTTTTCGTGTTACTCTCTTATATGGTTATTTGAAACTGTTGCGTTACATGGCGCGGGAGAAATTTTTATACAGCCGTTCTTGCGAGAGAGATATGGTTGTTTCGGCGAGGGGCTATATAGTTTTTAAATTAAATATAATGATATGATGAAGATTTATCAGACCCGGTTGGGAAACCTATCTACCTCGGTCGATGTGAACGGTGTACTTCGTCGGGTACAATTTCTTGCCAGTGACGGTGTAAACGGAATTTTTTCTACGGCCGACGAACAGTTGCAGCGGGCTATGGAAAATAGTCGGGGGTATGGGAGACGATTCAAATTGTCGGACATCGCACAACCGGCATCGGAAGAGAAAATTTATACGTTAGTGCCGGAGGTTCGCTCTTGGCAGGACGCAAGGGATTATTTGAGAAAAGAACCGTACGGGCTTTCTGACGAGGAAGTCTCCTCTCCTGCTCTTATCGAGCAAGCTGCCGAACGGTTGAATTTGATTTTTTCACAATTAAAAAAGAGGAACAAGCGATGAGAACGACTATACACAATCATTTGCGAGGACAAAACGGGTGCTTGGGATTTTATTATGGGTTGGCATCTCTTCTCTCGGCATATCCCGAGGGCGGTTTGCCGGGAGAGTTTTTTATCAATGGGGAAACTCAATCCATTTGGATATGGGATTCTACCGGTCGTTCGTGGTACGATACGAATCATGCGGCTCCTTCTCCATTCATGGGTATTATCACCGAACCGGCGACTTTCAGCCCGGCGGTCGAAAGCGGTGTGCAGGCTTGTTTCATCTATGTGGCCGGAGGTAAAGGGTCTTATGTTTTCTCTGCCTTAAAAGGATCGGCGGCAATGACCGTGACGACAGATTCGGCGGCAATTATCACCCTTGTGTGGAACGGAACGGCATGGCGGAATTATGTGACTTCATTGACGTTCGACGATGCCGTGCGTCCTGTTTATCTCTACCGAGGGACGTGGAATCCATCTTTCACGTATCGATGTATCGGTGGAGTCGCCGATGTGGTTTATTTTATGGGTAAGTACTATCAGGTGCAGTTTTCGGTAGGTAGCACGACAGCTTCGCCGGCATCTTCGAATGATTGGGAAGAACTTTCTCGTTTTTGTGCCATAGCCGACGAGATAAAATTGAAGCCCAACGGATTGGTTTTGCTCGATGGGCAGCAAACTATTCGGGTGTCGAGCGAGCTTTCTTCGTGGGAGTTGTGCAATGGTGAAATCAGTCATAAAGAAACAGGAACTTTTTTGTCGCAGGCCGGGGAGTTGCGTGTGCCCATTGGAGATGGAGAAGTCGTGATAAGTCCTTTACAAAAGGGAATTGTCGTTTATTCGGGCGATGGCGATAAAGTTTTTCAAATAGGGTTGGGTGCAGCCGGAGAGGCTTTGTTAAAAATGACTCGGCCCATTGAAAACGGTTCGTGCGAGGTGTCGATTTCTCCTCGGCAAATCGAAATCTCTCGTCTCGATGGGACCGGATTACCGGTTTACCGCAGTTCGTTTACTGCCGACGGGTTGAATTGTGCATTAAAAAAATGGACCGATATTCTTTCGGAGGGTGATATTTATGTGGACGAGAATAATTTTGTGAGACAGAAGAAAGGCGCGTGATGAAAGTAAGTGTAGATGAGTTGGTAGACCGGGTTAAAGCGAACATGGAGGAGCTAACCGATTCTTTCGATGCCGATATCGTGATGACCGCAGGGATAGGAGTAGAGCGATATATACGGGAGAAAATGCCGGATGCCTTGCTTGCCGTATGGGCAACGGAACCGGTATCGTCATTGCCTTTGACAGATTGCGCTTCGTTGTTGCGGCCACAGCGTTCGTCCGACGGTAGCGGATATGTACTTTTGCCCGATGATGTGTGGCGTATGGCTGAGTTTTGTATGGACGGGTGGAGGCAACCTGTTACGGAATTTATCGATAAAACGTCTCCCGAATATGAGTTGCAGTTCAATTTTTATACCCGGGGAGGCTGTTCGACACCCGTATGTGTTTTATCGAACGAAGAAGGACAAAAACGTATCGATTATTACTCGCTTCCTGCACATGTCGTTTCTCATCGGGTGAGTTCGGCTCGTTATGCCGCTTATCCTGCCCGCGATGCCGAGAGTTATGAGTTACTTCCTTCGTTGATACCGGTCGTTTGTTATACTTGTGCGGCTCTTGTATATGAGATATTGGGTCGTCCGGAACAAGCTGCGGCCATGATGCGCTGTATCGTGCGATAGAGATTATAGATTCGGGACAGTTTCAAATCTTCCCGAATCTATTTTGTTCCCGTGCATGGCCGGAATTATTTATCGGGGCGAACGTCGCGCAACAATTCGTAGGATATCTTGCCGATTTGAGCTGCCGTTTCGGAAAAAGAGCTGTGTACCGATCCTAATACATGGCGGGTACGCGATAGGAGGTATAGCTCTACCAGCGCTTCTTGCATACCCTCCAAGCTGTTGCGGTCGGCTTTGTGGACAGAGGTGAACACTCTATTTCCGAACCGATTTACAATCGAGCGTTTGTCCTCCTCGGAGTCGGAGGCAAGGCAAAATGTCGTGTCGCCGTTCTGTTCTATTTCTTTTTTCATACGCTCGATAAATAAACGGGTAGGACTTTGTGCGATAGATAGAGCATTGTCGGTCCGGCGAATGTGGACACCCACTGTATTTGTTCCGAAGAGGGAACAACGGGTATCTATTTCTTGCAAGATGGAAGCGAGAGGACGAAAAACAGAGAAGCGGTCATTTTCATCTTCGGGAGAATAAAAATATACGAAAGAGGCTATATATACTTTCCTATTCTTTGCCCAGTCGTAAAAATCGAAGTTCTCGTAAAAAAGGTGTAAGGCCTGTTTTTCATAGATACAGTTATCGAAGGTTGCCTTTTGAAAAAGACGGGGAATGAAAATATTTTTCTGCCGGGGTCTGTCGTAAAGTAGGTAATCGCTCCATGTAGCCTCCGTTACTTTTACATTCGGTAAATCGATCGGTTCGAATAATTGGTCGAAACGGCAATTTAATCCTCGGTCTTTGAACCAAATAATATGTAACTCGCTATTTGTTTTTTGGCTTAGTTTAATTGCCGAGTCGATCGCTTTCATGCGATTGGCAAGGCCGCCTACCGGAACGAGCAATATATACTTTTTTTTCATGTTCGAGATGTTTATTTTTTGTTCGAAACGAAAGAGAAAAAAATGATTGTAGTTCTCTTTTTTATCCGATAATCATATAATATTAAACAAAACTATGAATTTAATTTTATTTTGTTTTGTCTTTTAATAAATGTTTTATCGAGAGCGGATTGAAAGAAATCGAGCAAATGAGGTTGTTTCGCCTCATTAAAAGAATTATTTTTGCAAACCCGTTTAGGAAAGCGGATAAATATTTTGTTCTAAAATGAAAGAGTAGTTTCAATGAGCGGTAAAAGTTTGGATATAAGGAGTTCTGTCATTCGATTTTTTTCGAAAAACTTTTATACACTCATTCTTTTTGCGTTGGTCCTTATATCTGCATTTTCCAGTATATGGCTTTTCTATTTTGAAATAGTGAAAGACACGAATCCGCTTTCGTCGATACCGGCTCATATTGTTAAGACGCTGTTCGATGCAATGGTTTTGATGTCTCCTTTTTTTGTCGTCAAAAGACGGGGATTCGTTTTTATACCGTTGATTTTGCTCGATGTATTTTGCTTGTCGGCCGTATGGTATTACCGGAACTATTTGGATATAATACCGTTTTCTTCTTTCCTTTTGTATGAAAACCTTACTCCTTTGTTGTTGGAAAGTGCTTTCGCTTCGGCGCGATGGATCGATTGTCTGGGAATCGTTCCTACTTTGATGACCGGGGTTCTTTACAAATTTGTTTTACAGAAAAAAGTGCAAAAAGAGCGGAGGCGGTTATGGTGGCCGGTGATCGTTATCTTGTCGGTTTTTGTCTGTTTTCATATTTTTCTTTCGGTGCGGGATATAAAATCGAAACAGTATGATTCTCTTACCGATAGATTTGTCACTTTCCCCAATAATATATTGTATTTCGATCTGAATGGAATGTGCGGATATATTCTGTATCATGCCGCTACTTCGCTTTTGCCCCAACCTGAATTGACGGAAGAAGAAACGATTCGAATCCAAGATTATCTCGACGCTTATCCCCGTTATGCAGATAACATCTATTCGGTTAATGAAAACAAAAATTTGATACTTATTATCGTAGAGTCGCTTAACTCATGGGTGATCGGCAAGAGCTTTTGCGGAGAAGAGATAACACCATGCTTGAACCGGATCGTAAACGACAGCAACTCGATTACAGCAGTTCATGTTTTGCCACAAGTGAAGGACGGTAGGTCGAGCGACGGGCAATTCATGTTCAATACCGGATTGCTTCCCTTAAAGAGCGGAGCCGTCGCTACCCGATATGACGATGTGGATTACTATTCTATCGCCAAAGCGTTGAAGCGACGGAATTACACGGCGGTAAACATGACGGTCGATGGGAATAATTATTGGAATCAGGCCGAGATAAGCGTCGCTTACGGGTATGACCAGAATATCGATAGATTGGGTGGTGGAACAAGTGTTACGGATAGTGTGCTGATGGAACGGGCTATTGAAAAAATAAAAGTGCAGAAAACGCCGTTTTTCTATCAGTTGATAACAGGGACGTCTCACAAGCCTTATAATGAGCCGTATCGGAAGACGAAGTTGTCGGGTGCTACTGGGTTTCCGGAGGAGGTGAGAAATTACATGGAGGTTATTCATTATACCGACCGTTGTATCGGAGCGTTCGTCGATTCGCTTCGTAGTAACGGATTGTACGATAATACAGTTATTGCGATAGCCTCGGACCATAACCAATTACTCTCTCCTTGCGGAGTACCCGGTTATAACGATACGGAGGCTGCGTTCATCGTGGCGAACGCCGGTGTGAAATATACGCATACTTCGGTTATGGGACAAATCGATATTTATCCTACCTTACTCGACATAATGAATTGTAATGATTATGCATGGAAAGGTTTAGGTTACAGTATTTTGCGTACTCCGGTCGGAAGTGCGGCCGGTTGGAATGGGACTGTTTATGGTAACGAAGGAGATTCTTTGGCCTCCCGGCAGATAGAGGCATGGGATATTTCGGAAAAGATAATTACCAAAGGATATTTCAGTTTAAAATAATACTATAAATTTACCTGTTGGTTGAATTAGATTAGAGAATATTTTATCTTTCCAATCGGACGATGATTAACGAAATTGACATATTGCATGAACGTCAATGCTGCGATTTTACCAGCCATGCGGGTAAAGAGGCCGCAGGATTGTTTTGCATAGTTTCGTATCATCATCAGATTGTCGTTGAGTTGTGAAAATATTGTTTCGATTCGTTTACGGAACCTCCTGTATTCCCAAGTAGGCGGATGCCGGTTTTTCTGATTCAACCGATATGGAACTTCAAGCGAGATGTTGGCAAGCTCAAAGAGGTTCTTCTGAATCTCGGCACTGAGGTAACCTTTATCCCCAAGCATCATACAGTCATGGTATTCCCATCGCACATCATTAAGATAATGGATATCGTGTACGCTTGCCGCTGTCATGTCATAAGAATGTATGACACCCCGTATTCCGCAGACAGCATGGAGTTTATAGCCATAATAGTGCGAACCTTGCGAGGCACAATATCCCCAATCGGGCGCAGCTTCAATATTATCACGCCCCATGGCGCAGCGTTTCGCCCTGACGTTCCGGCAGACTTTCACCGGTTTGGAGTCTATGCAGAACACATCTTTGGAACCATCTATGGCAACAGCCACCTCCTTGCGGATTTCCTCGGCAAGCCGCGCCGTCAGCTTACGTCGGGCGTTGAATTGCCTTCGGCTGATCAGATTTGGCAAATCGTCCTTACAGTCGTGGTGCAGACGATGAAAAAGCAGATTCTCGCTGTCAAACCCGAATGCTTCGGCTGTTATTGCCAAAGCCACGACTTCGAGGTCGGAAAACTTGGGGACTACGCCGCAACGGCGTACATTTCCATGTTCATTCACACGATTTCCGGCGAAATCCTTGCAGATTCCGAGGATTCTGACGAAATTTGCTATGAAGTTGCGCATAAGCAGACTGATAGTAGTTAACGGTGTAGCTGCCACTAATTTACTAATTATCTGCGATTTGTGCAACTTTTTCATTTGTGATTATTTATAAATCTAATTCAACCAACGAGTTATAAATTTTTATTTCATTACATTTGCATCGAATGTTATCGAATGCAAATGTGGTTGGATAAATTTTCGGCACGAGTTTTTTCTTGGAACCGCGAGGGACAGTATCTGTTGTTTTATCTGCTTACTGTCTGTTGTTTTATGTTTCCTATCGAATATTTACATATCGGGTTGAAATATTCGACTATTTTCGATTTGCGTATCCTTCTTCCACAGGGAAAGCCTGTGGGCGATACGCTTTCGGCTTTTGCGCCGACTGTGGGCGATGCTTTTTTATTGTCGTTGCCTCTTTTCTTTTTTACGAACAAGAGGTGGGTCGTGTTTATTCCGCTTTTCCTGTTCGACGTTTTTTGTCTTATCCAGACTTTGTATGCTCGTGTCTATGAGGATATTATGCCATATTCGTCGTTCTTTCTCGTGAACAACGTCAACGATGTGCTGCTTAACAGCGTGAGGGGATTGATCCGGTTACGCGATATATTTGTGTTCTTTCCCACTCTGTTACTTTTGGCGGGGTATATTTTCTATTTCAAGAAACAGCGCCATTATCCGTCTTCACGTACCAGAGCGGTTGCCGCCTTCGTATCGTTGTCGATAGCTTTGTCTTCCTATGCGGTCAGAGCTCATCATATTTATCATCGTGCGCCTTCCGATCAAGAGTCTCCGTGGACGGCTTTCATTACGCCTTATAATTATCGTGAGTACGTGGTGTTTAACGGTGTCGTGCCTTATACGTGCTATGCGTTTGTCTCTTCGCTTTTTCAGGGTGGAGAGCTGAATGCCGAGGAACGGAAAACCGTTGAATCTTATCTTGACGACATGCCGCGTTATGGTGATAATAGATATGCCGTAGAACCGGGAAGGAATCTTATTCTTATCGTCGTGGAATCGATGAATTCGTGGTTATTGAACCGGACAGTGAACGGGGTGGAGATTATGCCCCGGCTCAATCGTCTGCTGTCCGAAGAAGGCACATTTTCGGCCCTCCATTTAATCCCGCAAGTAAAAGACGGTCGGTCTAGCGACGGCCACTTGATATTCAATACTGGGCTTTTACCTGCGAAGGTAGGGGCGACCGCCGTGCTGTACGGCGGAAACACCTATCCGGCTTTGGGGCATGCGTTGAGAGATAAAGGTTATCGGACTTTGAATATCGTATGCGACCGGGCTCAGGATTGGAATCAGGCGGAAACTTCTCCGGCATACGGTTTTGAAACTTTATATGATAAAACATCGTTCGGTGCGAGCGAGACTTTGAGCGATTCGGTTCTGTTTGCCGAAAGTCTTTCTATTTTGAAACGGACACAAGAGCCGTTTTTCTCTCAGATAGTGACTATCTCGACACATGCTCCGAACAAGGCTCCGTCCAATCCCACGGCTCTTTCCCGATACCCGACCGAGTCGAGCGAGTTGGTCAACACGATGGAGGCTTTTCATCGCCTCGACAGACAGTTGGGCTGTTTTCTCGATTCGCTGAAAGCGTGCGGGCTGTACGAACGCTCGGTAATCGCTATTGTTTCGGACCATGACGAGTTGGGTAAAAATGTGTTGGACGGGCGCGAGCATAGGACACTTGCCGACCGTGAGGTAGCGTTAGTTTTATTGAATACTCCGTACACGATTTCTTATGAGGAGACGGCAGGGCAAATCGATGTATATCCGACATTGCTCGATGTCATGGGGTGTAACGAATACGGTTGGAAAGGTTTGGGATATAGTTTGTTCCGTACTCCGGTCGAGAGTGCTGTTTATTGGGACGGAAGCTCTTTGGGAAACCGTCGGTCTCCTTTGTATTCGAGGCAGACGCAGGCGTGGGATATTTCACGTCTGATGATTACCGGAGATTTCTTTTCCGGGAAATCTTTCGGGTATGACGAGGAGTGAAGCGTGGGGTAATGTTTATCGACCGTTTTGTCCGATATGATTTTAATATTTCTGTATTTGGCTCTTTGAAAAAAAAATACGAAATTTGCAAATCCGAAAGAAATATAAAACTTACATAAACAAAAGAGATTACAATGAAGAAAAGTGCACTTCAAACCGCTCGTGCTTCGTATCAGCCTAAGTTGCCCGAAGCTATTAAAAACGGCGTTACCATCGTCGAAGGCAAGGCCACGCAATCGGTTGCCGATCAGGAGGCTATCGCTAAGTTATTCCCTAACACATACGGCATGCCTGTTCTCCGTTTCGAAGCAGCTGCAAAGAAAGAATATCCGGCTATCAATGTGGGTGTTATCCTTTCCGGCGGTCAAGCTCCCGGTGGACATAATGTAATTTCTGGTCTTTTCGACGGTCTTAAAGCTCTGAATAAAGAGAGCCGTTTGTTCGGTTTCCTTTTAGGCCCCGGCGGATTGATCGAACATAAATATATGGAACTTACGGCCGATATTATCGATGACTACCGCAATACGGGCGGATTCGACATTATCGGTTCGGGACGTACCAAACTGGAAACGAAGGATCAATTCGACAGTGGTCTCGAAATTATTAAAGAGTTGGGTATCAAAGCTGTCGTTATTATCGGTGGCGACGATTCCAATACCAACGCTTGCGTGCTCGCCGAATATTATAAACAAATCGGAGCCGGAGTTCAGGTAATCGGTTGCCCGAAAACTATCGACGGAGACTTGAAGAACGAGATGATAGAGTCTTCTTTCGGTTTCGATACGGCTTGTAAAGTATATTCCGAAGTAATCGGTAACATACAACGCGACTGTAACTCGGCTAAGAAATATTGGCACTTTATCAAGCTGATGGGACGTTCGGCTTCGCATATCGCTTTGGAATGCGCTTTGCAGACTCAGCCCAATATTTGTTTGATTTCGGAGGAAATCGAGGCCAAGCAGATGACTCTCGACGATGTAGTAAATTATATCGCCGAAATCGTGGCTGCCCGTGCCGCCAAAGGTAACAACTTCGGAACGGTGTTGATTCCCGAAGGACTTATCGAATTTATCCCTGCCATGAAGCGCCTTATTGCCGAGTTGAACGACTATCTGGCTGCGAACGGTTCGGAATTCGCCATGATCAAGAAATCGGAGCAAATCAATTATATCATCAAACACCTTTCTCCCGAAAATTCGGCTATCTATGCCAGCCTGCCCGAAGGTGTCGCCCGTCAGCTCACGCTCGACCGCGACCCCCACGGAAATGTTCAGGTATCGCTTATCGAAACCGAAAAACTGTTGGGCGAGATGGTCGGACGTCGTTTGGCCGAAATGAAAGCCGAAGGGAAATTCGTGGGTAAATTCGCTACGCAATTCCACTTCTTCGGATACGAAGGCCGTTGTGCCGATCCTTCCAATTTCGATGCCGACTATTGTTATTCGCTCGGTTATACCGCAGCACTGTTGGTAGGCGAGGGCAAAACGGGTTATATGTCGTCGGTTCGCAACACGACCAAACCGGCCAGCGAGTGGATTGCCGGGGGCGTGCCTGTGACTATGATGATGAATATGGAACGCCGTCACGGAGAAATGAAACCTGTTATACAAAAAGCGTTGGTTCGCCTCGATGGGGCTCCTTTCAAATATTTCGCCGCACATCGTGACGAGTGGGCTATGAACACGTGCTATGTCTATCCCGGTCCTATACAATATTTCGGTCCTACCGAGGTTTGCGACCAGCCTACCAAAACGTTGATGTTGGAACAAAACGGAGCTATTTGAGAAGCCGTTTTGAAGTTTCACGAAGATAAGACCGATTATTAGAAAACAAGCAGGTTGCCTGCTGCCGAAAGGCATATAATTATTCAACAAAAAATCCGCACTTGCGGCTTGCAAAATCCCCCGGTACAGAGCGTTCTGTGCCGGGGGTATTTTTTTATTTGTTCTTGGTAAGTAGAGATTAAGGTTCATCGATAATTAGTGTGGATTGTTCTTGTATATTTCAACCCCCTCGCCCTATGGGCACTCCCCCTATATCGCTGTGCGACTCAGGGGGAGAGTGTCGATACCCGATTTGTTACTGTTACAGTCGATGTTTTTAATCCCTCTGTCGTTTTAACCCCTCCGTCCTTGCGGAAACTTCCCCTATATTTTGCGTTGCAAAACACCCCGTAATACTACGGGACACGGCAGGGGAGGAGGTTAATACCTTACGATGTATTGTGTTTGTCTTTCTCTCCTATTTCCTTACGGAAATATCCCGCAGTGCTACGGGGCACGGCAGGGGAGAGGTTGAATGCTTCATTTCATAAACGATTCGCCCCTGCGTTTTGTTTCATACAACGCAGGGGCGAATGTTGTTACGGGACTATATGTATCGATTATTTGCCGCTCTCGATAACGAGGGTAGCTTTTTTCAAACCCTTAGATGTAGCTTCGAGGGTGATTTTTCCCGGTTCTTCGGTCGATGATACGATGGCGGTCATCATGCCTGAGAATACTTTCATGTGGGGGGCTTGGAACGATTCCAACGATGTGGGATCGCCGTTGGCTCCTGCCCGGTAGTATCCTTTTCCTTTTACCTTAAAGGTTATTTCATTGGCTGCCGTGGGGCAGAGGTTTCCGTCTTTGTCCACGACTTTCACCGTTACGAACGAGAGGTCTTTTCCGTCGGCCGTAATTTTGTCGCGATCGGCTGTCAGTTCGATACGATAGGGTTTGCCGGCTGTTTTCATCTCTTTTTCGGCAACTGCGTTTCCGTCTTTATCATAGGCGATGACTTTGACAGTCCCCGGTTCGTATTTGGTGTCCATCCACATCAGACGGTAGCGTTTTTGCCGTTTGAAGTTCGCCGTCGATAGAGAGTCTCCACTATTATGGACGGTTACCGACAGGTCTTTGGTGCGTTTCCCCTGACTTTTGCCATTTATGAAGAGCTCGGCGGTGGGGTAATTGGTATAGACGAATACGGGAGTTACTTCTCCTTCGCGGCCTTCCCAGTTCCAATGGGGTAGGATATGGAGGGTTTCCACATCTTTATTCCAATGGCTGCGATAGAGGTAGTAGCGGTCTTTGGGGATTCCGGCGAGATCGATAATACCGAATAGGGAGGAGTGGCTAGGCCAATCGGAATAGTAAGGGGTGGGCTCACCCAAGTAATCGAATCCGGTCCAGACAAATTCTCCTATGCAGTAGGGCAAATCTTCGTGCTGTATGAAATCGTCTTCGGGAAGATTGGACCACCCGCAGTGTTCCACATCGTAAGAGGAGGACTGGTGGTCGGGGTATTTGGGCATGGACCGTCGTACTACCGGGAATTTGTAGACTCCCCGCGAACTGATGGTCGATGCCGTTTCACTTCCCAAAATGATTTCTTGGGGGAGTTTTTTGTAATTTTCGATATATTTGAACGGGCGGTAATTGAATCCCGGTACGTCCATGACTGCCGCCATGTTGTTGTTGACTACGGCGTCCGGGGCATCCATGCCTTGCGTGACGGGGCGGGTGGGGTCTTCGCGGTGGCAGATGTTCTGCAACCATAACGACAGTTTGGGGCCTTTGTCGCCCGCCCATTGGTCGGGGACTTCATTCCCGATACACCACATGACTACGCTGGGATTGTTCCTGAAATGGCGTACTAAGTTCACAATATCTTTTTCTGCCCATTCGCCGAATACGGTGTGATATCCGTTTTGGACTTTGGCTGTCGCCCATTCGTCGAACGATTCGGCCATGACCATCATACCCATTTCGTCACAGGCTTTAATCAATTCGGGTGCAGGCATATTGTGCGAGGTGCGAATGGCGTTACAACCCATATCTTTCAACATACGGATTTGCCGACGTATTCCCGCTTCGTTGGCGATACCTCCTAACGGGCCTAAATCGTGGTGATTGCAAACGCCTTTGAATTGCACCCGTTTGCCGTTCAGGAAGAACCCTTCGCCTTGTCGAACTTCGACGGTGCGAATGCCGAAAGTCGTCGAGTATTGGTCTTTCAGCACATCGCCTTCATATATTTTTGAAATCGAGGTGTAGAGGTCGGGGGTCTCAGGAGTCCATGCCGCAGGATTTTCTATTACAAATTCTTGCTCGAATAGGTCGTTGTCGAAATCGCTTCCTTGTTTGCGATTCGTTGCGACTATCTTTCCGTTATGGTCGACCAAGTCGGTCACGATGACATAGTCGCTCAGGGATTTTCCAGACGGGTAATTCCAAGAAGTCGCTTGCTTTACTTTTGCATATTTGTCGGTGAGTGCGGTGGTGATGATTTGTGTTCCCCACACCGGTACGTGGGCATCGTCTGTCACGATCAGGTGTACATTCCGGTAAAGACCGGCGCCGGGATACCAGCGGGAGCTCTCGGTAAAGTTTTCGAGCCGTACGGCAAGTGTGTTGCTCTCTCCTTGTTTTAAGAAAGGCGATGCGTCGACAGAGAATGCGTTATATCCGTTAGGCCAGTAGCCTGCTTCTTTTCCGTTGATGTAGACACGGGCATGGCTCATGGCTCCATCGAATACCAATGTACATTTTTTTCCGTCTGTATATTCGGGGACATCGAATCGAAGCCTGTACCAACCGGTTCCTACGAAGGGTAAACCTCCGGTACGCCCGGCGTGTTCCATCGCTTCTTTCTGTCCGTCTTGAACAATCGCCGTGTTCTGTTTGTCGTTGTTGATACTGAAAGGACCATAGATAGCCCAATCGTGTGGGATACAGACCGATTGCCATTTGGTATCGTCGAATTGCGATGTCTTGAATTCGGGATTGTCTTCCCTTGTAAATTTCCACCCCTTTTCTAACAGTTTTTCAGTACGAACCTGTGCCGATAACCATAAAGGGGCAACTAAAAGTGTTAATAGTGCGATTCTTTTTATCATATTTGTAATTTTAGATGGATATGGTAAAAAAATTTCGGATAATATCTATTACGTTTTTATTGGTGGATAAGAGGTTTAGCGAGCATTTTTCCCAATTCTCGGGACGAGACTCACTCGAAGTATTCTTCGTCTTCTTCGTCGGGAATGTGAACGATAAAAGTTGTCGCTCCTATCGTCACCACATCGCCGTCGTGTAATACCGCGCGTTCCCGATCGCTCAACAATTCATGGCGGAGGAATGTGCCGGTGAGACTGGGATTGTCTCTGACCGTGAGTATCGGTCGATTGCCTTTTTCTTTCACGTTAATGATGCAGTGGCGACGATCCATGCTCATGTCGCTCGTTTCGATGGGTATATCCACTTCCGTACCTTTCGATGCACGGCCTATTATATTATCGCCTGCGTGTAAAGGAAATTCTTGCCGGTATCCGAACGCATTTTCCAGTACGGTGATAAACCCGAGAGAGGTGTCTATGTCGTTCTTGTGGCATGCGTCTATCTCGGGCAGTGTCATTAGGAATCGTTTACGACAGGCCGGGCAAATGAAAGATATGTTGCAGGAAGCATCGTAACGAGACTCGTCGAAAGAAAACGTTTTTCCGCATTTCGGACAGATTACCTGTTTCATAAATATCGAGAAGTAAGTGGCAAATTATTTTTCTTTGTCGAAATAATATTCTAACACATCTTTGGCCGCCATAAACGAACTTTGCTCGTTGTTCAACACTTTCTGTTGTTTCTCTTCCAACATTCTTTCGATTTGAGGATTGCGATAGAAGTGGTCGCGAAGTTGTTCGTTTATCGTTTCGAACATCCAGTATTTGGCTTGTTCTTGCCGTTTGTAATCGAAATATCCGTTTTTCTTGACAAAAGCGATGTATTTGTCTATCATGTCCCAAACCTCGGCGATTCCCAACTCGTAGTATCCAGAGTAGGTGAGCACTTGCGGAGTCCAGCCCGAAGGTGTAGGGGGGAACAGATGTAATGCGTTACGGAATTGTGCTTGGGCTAATTTGGCTTTTTCGATGTTGCTTCCATCAGCTTTGTTGATGACGATACCATCTGCCATTTCCATGATGCCTCTTTTGATTCCTTGCAGTTCGTCACCTGTACCGGCTAATTGGATAAGCAGGAAGAAATCGACCATCGAGTGCACGGCTGTTTCCGATTGCCCGACCCCGACTGTTTCTACAAAGATATTGTTGTATCCGGCGGCCTCACAGAGTACGATCGTTTCGCGAGTTTTCCGGGCTACACCGCCTAACGAGCCTGCCGACGGTGAAGGGCGGATAAAGGCGTTGGGGTGTATCGATAGTTTTTCCATACGGGTTTTGTCGCCCAATATGCTACCTTTCGAGCGTTCGCTACTGGGGTCGATCGCCAATACAGCCAATTTCCCACCCCGTTTCAGTACATGCAACCCGAAAGTATCTATCGATGTGCTCTTGCCGGCTCCCGGTACGCCGGTAATACCCACCCGCACCGAGTCGCAGGCATGGGGCAGACATTTTTCTATGACTTCCTGTGCGAGAGTCTGGTGCTCGTACCGATTGCTTTCCACCAAAGTTACGGCCTGACTGAGTATGCTCGTGTCGCCTTTGACGATACCTTCGACATATTCAGAGGCTGTAAAGGATCGACGTTTCGCTGTCCGCATCTTTTTCAAATACGGATTCACGATAGGCGGTTGTTCTATTCCTTTGTTTACTGCAAGTCCTGCATATTGAGCGTCATTTTCGGGGTGATCCATAATTCAAGAAATTAAGAGTTATTCAAAAGAACCTAATACCCGTATGGGAACCGATGGTCTTTCGGGGTCATCGGTAATAACCATCAATCGGCTGTTCAATAAATTGTTACGAGCCATAGACGGGTCTGCTTCGATAACCAACTCGGTCGTTTTGCCGGGGTTGAGCGTATTTCGTTTCAGTTTTATGTTCAGAGAGCGGTTTTCATTCGCCACTTTGTGTATCGTCAACCGACTTTTTCCGGTATTCGTTATTTTCAAAGTCTGTTTTTTAGCAGTGTTCCCTTTGATGATACCAAAGTCTATGACATTGCTCGATAGCTCGATGTGTCCGGCGTTTTGACGCTGTTCTGGCGAGAGGGAGCTAAAATCGTCCAGCAAGTTCGCCGATACCGTGACCGTATTGAAGTCGTTCGAGGAGCCATTGTCGAGTCCCAAATCAAACTCGTCGCGTCGGAACCCCCAGTCGTCGACAACGTCGGGATCGTAATAAATTTTTATAAGACCTTCCTCATCGGGGTGCAAAACTGCGGGTATCATCTCGACCGAGATGTGGGAAGGGACATTTTTAAAAGTAGGGACCAGTTCTGTTTTTCCTTCGTTGCGGACGAATAGATGTCCCTCTTTTACGTGCCCTTTTGGGGTGTCGAACAGCGGTATGTGCAGACTGCGTAACGATAGGGTTCCTATTTTATAGGGATTGGTCGCTCTACGGGATTTTGATCCGATGACGACTCCTTTGATATGGAGCGTCTCTCTATCGCCCGAAGCGTTGGTCGTTATATAAATGGGTTTTGAAAACTTACCGGGGCGTCCTTTGGGGTTGTAGGTCACTTTAATGCTCCCGGAGTCTCCGGGGGCAATGGGTTCCCGGGTGTATTTGGGAACGGTACAGCCACATGTGGAACGCACGTTTTGCAAAACTAAGGGTTCGTTCCCACTATTGACGAATCGAAAATCGTGAGTGACCGGACCTGTTTCTTCTTCGAATGTACCGAAATCGTGATTTTTATTATCGAATACAATTTGCGGTTGGGCTACCGATACGGTTATGGAAAAAATGAGAATCAATCCTAAAATCAATTGTTTCATAACTATTATTTTTTAGGTGCAACAATCCCTTCGATAATCAATTTTATAGATGCTTTTCCGGCATTGGTATAGACTTTGACCTCTTTTCGAAAGGTCCCGGGACGCCCTTCGGGGTCGAAAGTAACGTCTATCGAACCCGTACCGGCAGGGGCGACAGGCTCTTTGGTGAAATGCGATGCCGTGCAACCGCAGGTACTACGCGTATCTATGATGATTAACGGGGCGTCTCCGCCGTTGGTAAATTTGAAAGAGTGCGTTACCTTTCCTTTATCTTCCTGAATATAACCGAAATCATAACGGGTGGAGTCGAAAACTATTTTGGCTTTCCCTCCGCCGGCATTTAAAGATAATGTAAACAGGACAGCAATGAGCAGACTCAAATATTTTTTCATATCTCTATGTTTTATCTACTATCGGCAAATTTAGTCAAATTCTTCATACTTTACTTATTTAAGAAGTGGTTTTAATTTTTATATTATGATTCATTTTCCTCCCTTGTGTTTTGTATAGGGACGGTATTTTGTTGCGCTATTTTATTGAAGCATAAAAGAATGGCGGGCTTCTGTAAATCAGAAGCCCGCCATAACGTGTAAGCGATCGATTTTATTTTCTTAATTTCAAAGATACCGGATTGTTGTCTATTATTGCTGTGAATATATAGTACCCCGGAGTTAAATCGCCTAAGCAGCGAGGCTGGATCGAACCTTTGGCTTTGGTGCTTCATTTCTGCAATACCGATGAAGATCGGAATAAATGGGTGGTTTATGATTGTGTGATGAATATTGCCGAAGGGCAAATCGTTGAACAGAAATCTTTCAAAGCCAATACATACAAAATGCTATTAGCCGGATTCCAGTGGCGCTCGCTTGAAAAAGGACATTCATTGAAATTGATATTCAAGTTCTATATGGAGGGTAACTTAGTTTATACCAGTGTTCAGGATGCAGTCACTAATGAACCGGACTCGAAAGATATTTTTCAACAAGATTTCGAAGTGTCCAGTTCTATGAGACTGGAAGGTCCGAACGGTGTAACAAGCCCGTTCCCAGCCGGGCGTTACGAAGTGGAACTGTACCTCAAAACCGAAGAACTCGACGAGCATTTTGTGATGCGGCGCACATTAGATGTGAGGTAGATTGTTGTTGCTTCTTTTCTGCAAAAGAAAAGGCGGGTAAAAGGAAGCTCCCGATTTTTCCCATAAGATAGATAATCTTTACCAGAATTTTTTTAGAACTAACCCCTCCGTCACTGCGTGCCACCTCCCCTATATTTTGCGTTGCAAAGCACCCCGTAATGCTATGGGGCACGGCAGGGGAGGAGTTTTGTGATGTTATCATGAGGTTTTGCAGGTGGGGGCCGAAAGTATTTTGCATGTTCATTTTGTCCTGTACTTGCCTTATGCTATCTTTGGGGAAAATAACTTGGATAATACCGTATAACGATGAAACGCGAAAAGTATATTCCAGCTCCGACGGATACCAGCCGGGAAAAACTACCGGAGGGACTTATGGAGTTGGTCGAGGTAATGGCGAAAAATGTTCATGAGGTATGGTCGCAATCTCGTTTGTCCGAAGGGTGGACTTACGGAGCGCGACGGGACGATGAGAAGAAGACGCATCCCTGTCTCGTGCCTTATGAGGAATTACCCGAAATAGAAAAGGATTATGATCGCAACACGGCGATAGGGACGCTTAAACTGATACAAGCGTTGGGATTCGATATTGTGAAGAAGAGATGAAAAGACTAAAAGAATTTTTCGGGGCGATGAAGGATTTTTTCAGACACCCGGTTATCGGTATAGACCGGATTTTGTCATCGGGTATCAAATGGCAATTGCTTTTTTTACTGGGTGTTATCGTCGCTGCTATTCTTTTGTTCATCGTAATCGAATGGCTTACAGGCAGTATTCTTACTATTAAGGAGAACGACCCACGTAATATTTTTGTCGATGTCTACTATCATTTTGCCGATCCCGGCAATCAGTATGTCGTCGAAGGGACGTGGAATCGTTTCCTTGCATTCCTTATTTCGATCACCGGGTCTGCACTGATGGGAGGTTTGCTCATCTCTATTTTCTCGAATATTATCGACCGCCGGGTAGAGCGTGCGAGGGAAGGTCAGATAGGCTATAAATTTAGGAATCATTATGTGATTATAGGGTTCGATAAGATGGCTATCGGGCTTATCAAACAGTTGTATCAAAAGAGTGTGGCCGAACAGTCGGATCATACGCCTTATTTGTTTGTCATTCAGACTTCGGGTAGTGTCGATTCTGCCCGTCACGAGTTGTTGTCCAAACTTGATGCCTCTATCGACCGTCGTACGATAATTTTGCACGGGGGCCGCGATTCGCGGGAAGATTTGGAGAAACTGCATTTGCCGGATTGCAAGGAGATATTTTTGTTGGGCGAGGAGAATGAAACCGATCATGACTCGATCAATATCGAATGTGCGGCTCTCATTAATAGGATTTTGCGGGAAAAGAACGCAATAGGAAAAGAGCCCCGGGATATAGAGGAGTTGCGCATGTTGGTAGCGCAAATACAGAGCCGTTGTAAAAAATGTAATGTGCTTTTCGAAGCTCAATCGACCTTTGCCGTATTTCAACGGTATGATATAGAATCTATATTCCAACTTCCGAAGAAGACCGAGAGGCAATGGCTGGTGCATTTCCAAAAAAAATATAAAGACGGTGCGGAGAATGAGAAATTATTGAAATTAACGCAGCCTTTCGATCGGTTGAGCGAAAGGCTTATCGATTTTCTGCCGTTTAATTTTTATGAAACTTGGGCGGAGAAGGTGTTGGTGCGAGGTCTGTATACTCCGCATGACAAGGGCTCGGAAGTCATACGTTATGTGCCTATCGACGGTGACGGAATCGGCTATGACAGCAACCGATACGTCCATCTCGTCATTGTGGGAATGACCAGCATGGGAATCGCCATGGGGGTGAAAGCCGCTCATATCGCCCATTATCCCAATTTCCTTCGAGACCGGAGTAAACGGACTCGAATCTCTTTTATCGACATGAATGCCGACACCGAGTTCGATCGGTTGCGAGGCAGATACGACTCTTTGTTCGACATGTGCGACTATCGAGTTATCGATACGGTAGAGCCGGCTAAGAGTTATGCCAACCCGAATACCGATGATAAGTTTACCGACATAGAGTTTGAATTTATCAAAGGTTCTGTCGAGAGCCGTCCAATACAAGAGTTGCTACAACATTGGGCAGAGGAGGAAGACGGACGGTTGTTGACTATCGCTATCTGTTTCGAAATTCCTCAAAAGAGTATCGCTACGGCACTTTATATGCCTCGGCTCGTGTATGAAAAGGCTCATTCGATACTCGTGCGTCAGAATGTTTCCTGCTCGACCATCGAATTGATACGAAAAGCTCATCAATACGGTAAATTGAGGGCATTCGGCATGTTGGACGAGTGCTATGACATAGACGACGATTGCATGAAACGGGTACGGCGGATAAACTTTATTTACCATAAAATAACTCCCGAACAGCCTTTCCCGCAAACATTGAACGATATCGAGGCAAGGGCATTGTGGGAAGAATTGTCTACCGTGCATCGTTGGTCGAATGTTTACAATGCTCATTCTGTCCCTTCCAAGCGAAGAAGTTTCGGAAAATCGGAACCTGAAAATCTCGATGAAGATACTGCTTTGATCGAGATGATGGCAGAAGTGGAACACAATCGTTGGAATATGGAGAAACTGATTATGGGGTATCGTCCTACAACTCCCGGAGAAGACGAGGAGATACAACGATTGGGCAAGGAACGGAAAAGAAAGATAGAGCGTGAATCGTTTGCTCATACTTATATCAAACCGTATGAAGCATTGAGCGAATCGGTTAGGGATTACGATCGATTGATTATGAAATATTTGTGGAGGGTATAATCATTTTTTGTCATTGGTGATTATGGAAAAAGTCCTGCGAGATTACCGTTCCCGACTTCAAGCTAATAGCCGGGAAACGGAGCGGATAAAAATGTATATTCGTATCATTGCTTTTCTTCGTCTTTCGGTAGTCGTTGTTGCGGCATTGATTGTGTATTTATTTAGAAATGAGGGCGTAGAGGTGTGGGGTACAACTGTACTGATAGGAATCGTTCTGTTCCTATCGTTGGCACGGGTGCACGATCGTTGGTTTCGGAAAAAAGAATTTGTCGATTGTCGGGACCGGATTATTCATAGGGAATTGTCCTTGTTGGAATATCGTTTCGACGAAATCGACGGGGGCAGTGAATTTATCGACCCTTCCCATGATTATAGCTTCGACCTCGACCTTTTCGGCGAGAGGTCGTTCTTCGCCTATATCAATCGCACGGCGACGGCAGTAGGGCGTGTCGCGTTGTCCCGGGAGTTGCTTCACCCCGATTTGAAAACTGCGTCTATTCGGGAGAGGCAGGAGGCTGTCGAGGAAATGTCCTGCCATACGGATTTCAGGATAGATTTTCAATCATACGGGGGCTGTTCGGGAGAGAGCCGGATAGATACCGAGGCTATCGAACGGCTTGCCGGAATGCCTCGGTTCGGAACGGGGCGGATTGTGCGTTGGCTGGTTTATGCGGTTCCTGCGGTTTATCTTGCCTTATTCGCTTTATGGTTAACGGGAATGGTCGCAGGGAATGTGATCGTGGCGGTTTTCATTTTTTTGCTGGTTTTGTCCGGTCTATTTGCCAAGCGGGTAACCCGCATACAAGAACAGCTCAACCGGACGCTTCAATCGCTTTCCCGTTATTCGCGTCTGTTCGAGATGGTGGAGCGGATGCGATTTCGGTGCAAGCCATTGAGTGAGTTACAAAGCCGGTGTGTCGACAGCAACGGCTCTGTCTCGCAGAGGGTGTCCCGTTTACGGCATTTGCTCAGCAATCTCGACCAACGCTACAATTTCGTAGGATTCGCCTTGTTGAACGGATTTCTGCTTTGGGATTTGCGGCAAATCAACGCGCTCGACCGATGGCTGTGTGACAATCGTGAAAAAATAACGCAATGGATAGATGTATTGTCGCGGTTCGACGTATATGTCTCGTTAGGAACTTTTCGATACAATCACCCCGACTATGTATTTCCCGATATACGGGAAGATCGCACCCCGGTTATGCAGGCCGAAGCTCTGGGACACCCGCTTATCCCGAGAGAGAAGCGCGTCTGTAACGATGTCGCGCCCATGAACGAGGCTTCTTTCCAGATTATCACCGGAGCCAATATGGCCGGGAAGAGTACGTTTTTGAGGACTATCGGAATCAATTATTTACTCGGCTGCATGGGCGCTCCCGTTTGTGCCGATAGCATGACTTTTACTCCGTTGCCTTTGTTTACCGGACTGCGGGCTTCTGATTCCCTTGCCGATAACGAGTCTTACTTTTTTGCCGAATTGAAACGTTTGCAACAAATCGTTTTGCGTTTACGTCGCGGTGAGAAATTATTTATTATTCTCGACGAGATACTGCGGGGGACCAACTCGGTCGATAAGCAGACCGGTTCGCTTGCTCTTATCCGTCAGTTGGTCGGGGCCGGAGCAACGGGAATTATCGCTACTCATGATTTGGCTTTGGGCAAACTTGCCGAGAGTCTGCCCGGAAAAGTCAGCAATTATCGTTTCGAGGCAGCTATACAAGGAGACGAACTTACTTTTTCTTATCGGTTGCAGCCGGGTATAGCCGAAAATATGAACGCCTGTTTTCTCATGAAAAAAATGGGTATTATTCCCTCTGACTCTTCTGAAAACGATTGAATGGCGATATAATTATTTTGAGCCGTTACAAATAAATTTGCTATTGCTTACATAAAGAAAAAAAATTATCTTTGCAACGCTGAAAAGAGCGTAAAAATACTCATCAAATAAAAAGAGCGAATTATGATTTATTCACACGAAGTAGAACACATGTGTGTTGTGAAGAAAGGTCCTAATCACGGACCGGCTCCTATTCCCGAAGAAGGAAAATGGGTGAAGGCAAAAGAAGTGATTGATATTTCGGGCTTGACTCATGGTATCGGTTGGTGTGCTCCTCAACAGGGTGCATGTAAACTGACGTTGAATGTAAAGAACGGTGTTATTCAAGAGGCATTGGTAGAGACTATCGGTTGTTCGGGTATGACCCACTCGGCCGCTATGGCATCGGAAATCCTTCCGGGTAAAACTATTTTGGAAGCTCTGAATACCGACCTCGTTTGTGATGCCATCAATACGGCTATGCGCGAGTTGTTCCTGCAAATCGTTTACGGGCGTACTCAATCGGCTTTCTCGGAAGGCGGTTTGATGATCGGTGCAGGTCTCGAAGACCTGGGCAAAGGATTGCGCAGCCAAGTAGGTACGTTGTACGGTACATTGGCCAAAGGTCCTCGTTATCTTGAAATGGCAGAGGGTTATATAAAAACTCTTGCTCTTGATGAAAACGATGAAATCTGCGGATATGAATTTGTTCACATGGGTAAATTCATGGACGAAATCAAGAAAGGAACCGATGCCAACGAGGCATTGAAGAAGGTAACCGGAACTTACGGACGTTTCACCAAAGAGGCCGGTGCAGTGAAATATATAGATCCCCGTCACGAATAAAATAAGGAGGAAGTTACTATGATTAGAGAAGTGAAATTTGAAAGTCAAGACCGTCGTATCAAGCAAATTCTTGCCGCTTTGAACGCTAACGGTATTAAAGATATTGAAGAGGCTAACGCTATCTGCGAATCTTATGGACTCGATCCTTATAAAACTTGTGAAGAGACACAACCTATTTGTTTCGAGAATGCAAAATGGGCTTACGTGGTAGGTGCTGCTATCGCTTTGAAGAAAGGTTGTAAGAATGCTGCCGATGCAGCCGAAGCTATCGGTATCGGTTTGCAGTCGTTCTGTATTCCCGGTTCGGTAGCCGATGACCGCAAAGTGGGTCTCGGACATGGAAATTTGGCCGCTCGTCTGCTTCGCGAAGAGACGAAATGTTTTGCATTCCTTGCCGGCCACGAGTCGTTCGCCGCAGCCGAGGGCGCTATCAAAATTGCCGCTAAGGCCGATAAAGTGCGCAAGGAACCTTTGCGTTGTATTTTGAACGGTCTGGGTAAAGATGCCGCTCAAATCATTTCGCGTATCAATGGATTTACCTACGTGCAAACACAATTCGACTATTATACGGGCGAGTTGAAGGTAGTTCGTGAAATAGCTTATTCCAAAGGTGAACGTGCCAAAGTAAAATGTTATGGAGCCGATGACGTGCGCGAAGGCGTGGCTATCATGTGGCACGAAGGTGTAGACGTATCTATCACGGGTAACTCTACGAACCCTACCCGTTTCCAACACCCCGTAGCCGGTACTTACAAGAAAGAGTGCGTAGAGAAGGGTAAGAAATATTTCTCGGTAGCTTCCGGTGGCGGTACGGGTCGTACGCTCCACCCCGACAACATGGCTGCCGGTCCTGCTTCTTACGGTATGACCGATACAATGGGTCGTATGCACAGCGATGCTCAGTTCGCCGGTTCTTCATCAGTTCCTGCTCACGTAGAAATGATGGGATTCCTGGGAATTGGTAACAACCCGATGGTAGGTTGTACAGTGGCTTGTGCGGTAGACGTAGCTCAGGCTTTGAGCAAGTAATCATTTGTATCTTATTATGTATAAGCATCTGTGGCCGTTTGGTCGCAGGTGCTTTTTTGTTTTCTCCCCGATGCTTTCCTTTTTCGTTTTCTCCCATAGGCCGGAGTATTTTTAGCCGGAAATGTTCTTTTAACGGAAAAGAGAAGGGGGTAAATGTCCAATATAAATCGGCTGATGAGAGGCTGTTTTCAACCCCTCCGTCACTACGTGTCACTTCCCCTATATTTTGCATTACAAAACACAGGGGAGGAGTTTTAAATGTCTCTGATAGTGAAAACAGAAATACTCCATAAAGCTACGGGGCACGGCAATGGAGGAGTTTAAAATATTTGAAGCGACACTTTCGAACCTCTCCCCCTGTGCCGCGTAGCGGTATAGGGGGAGTGCTCATCGGGCGAGGGGGTTAAATGACCAATATAAACCGGCTGATGAGATGCTGTTTTCAACCCCTCCGTCACTACGTGCCACCTTCCCTATATGGCTGGCGCCACACAGGGGAGGAGTTTTAAATGTCTCCGATAGTGAAACAGAAATACTCCATAAAGCTACGGGGCACGGCAATGGAGAAGCTTAAAATATTCGAAGCGACACTTTCAAACCTCTCCCCCTGTGCCGCGCAGCGGTATAGGGGGAGTGCCCATCGGGCGAGGGGGTTAAATGACCAATATAAACCGGCAGATGAGGGTCTGTTTTCAACCCCTCCGTCACTACGTGCCACCTCCCCTATATTTTGCATTACAAAACACAGGGGAGGAGTTTTGAGGCCCTCTTTTATTATGTGATTTTTGTCGGTGAGATAAGATGTATTTAGCCTTCTCCCCTGTTGCTGCGCAACTTCCCGTAAGGCTACGGGACACGGCAGGGGAGAAGGGGGGAATACTCACAAAGAACCGAAAAGATAAAAAGACCGTTTAAAGCAACACATTTAATCCTTTCCCTCTGTATCGCAACAATCGATATAGGAGGGAGTGCCCGTAGGGCGAAGGGGCTGAAACAAAACCTGCAAGAATCTCAATGACAAAATCCGGGCGAGCGTTGCTTTATACCTTGAAATAAATAATTACTCCGATAGCCGTAGATACGATGATGCGCTACGTGTCGACTCTACTGTCAAATCGTGGGTTCTTGCTGGCTTTATTATAGGATTATTGGTAGTTGTATTCTATGTATTTGTATTCTGTAATCCGTCTCAAAGAATGTCAAATTCGGACAAAATGATTCTGCAATTATGTCATTAAAGAGGTTGTATTGTCTTGGTTTTTATTTTTAGGTTATGGTAAAGTCTTATTATTATGTGATGGTATAATTTTTGTATATTATCAATATGTAATGAAAATGAGTATTAACATATAAAAATAAACCATTATGATTTCACAGAAATTACAAGAAGCCATTAACGTTCAGATTGCGGCTGAAATGTGGTCGTCGAATCTTTACTTATCGATGTCGTTTTATTTCAAAAAATTGGGATATGACGGATTTGCTAGTTGGATGAGAAAACAGTCTCAGGAAGAGTTGGGGCATGCTTACGACTTGGCCGATTATGTATCGAAGCGCGGCGGTGTGGCCAAAGTAGATAAGATAGATGTCGTTCCTCAGGAATGGGAGAGTGTGCTCGATGCTTTTGAAAATGTTTATAAACACGAGTGCCATGTATCTTCTCTTATCGATGAGTTGGTAAATGTCGCTTCTTCCGAAAAGGATAAGGCTTCGCAAGATTTTCTCTGGGGCTATGTGCGTGAGCAAGTAGAAGAAGAGGCTACGGCTTTGGGCATTGTCGAGAAGTTGAAACGTTGTAAAGACGAAGCCAGTATTTTGTATATGGACGAAAAACTGGGTGAGAGGTAATTGTCAAGGATTATTTCTTATAAGTGATTGAAAAAGGGACTTTGGAAGAATTGTTTTTTCCGAGGTCCTTTTTTTGTATATTCGGTATCGATTGGGTAAACTATTTGTACGATGAGAAAATTGCTTTGTCCGCAGTGTAAAGTGTCTTCGATGTATGTGAAGAACGGTAAGGGAGAGCGTAGGGCGGTGTATGTGACCGATGGAGGGGTAGTCGTTGCCCGCAAAGAGGGCGAGACTCTCGATGGTTTCGATCTTGAAACAGTTTATTGTATGGGTTGCTCTTGGAGCGGGTCCCCCAAACGTATGGTGAAAATGTGATTTGTCCAATATAAACCGGCAGATGAGAGGCTGTTTTCAACCCCTCCGTCACTACGTGCTACCTCCTCTGTATGGCTAATGCCACCCCCCCCCCGTAGCATTGGGGTGTCGAGTAACAATAGGGGGCGTGGTAGAGGAGAAGGGGATTTGTCAAGGTAGGGAGAGCGGGGGAATTTTGTTCTTGTCTCCGGCAACGGCTATGTAGAATTGTGAGGGGACGAGATATTTTTGTGCTGCCGATAGTAGATCGCCGGGTGACAGTTGCCGTATGGCTTCGTCTTGCTGCGCAAAATATTCGACCGGGAGATCGTTGGCTTTCAATGAAAGGTAGTAGTCCGCTATGGAAAAGGGGGAGTCGAGGGTACGAGCCATGTCTCCTCTCAGGTAGTTTTGTACGGTGATGAACTCGTCGGTCGGGACGGGCTCGTTTCTGAGTCGATCTATTTCGGCGAAGACTTCGTCGATGAGCGGTCGGGTGAATTCGGTTCCGGTTTGGGTCGATATGGTTAAATAGCTTCCGTATCGCATGGCTGCGATAGAGGAGGATATGCCATAGGTATAGCCCTTTTCTTCCCGTATGTTGGACATGAGTCTGCTGCCGAAATATCCGCCGAGTATAGTGCAGAGCAGTTTCAGGGCGAAGAAATCGGGGTTTTCCCGGCCGATGACCGGCAGTCCCATTCGGATTCCGGATTGGAGGGCGTTTTCTTTGTGGGTGACTATTATCGGATTTTCGGCACGATGTATGGGGAAAGCGGGGATTATCGCAGAATCGACAGAGGGTACATTCCATGTGTGGCCGAAGTGGAGTTCCAAATTATCGAGAAGTTTCCCGGTGATTTTTCCGGCGATGAAGATACGACATCTCCCGGGAGCGATGTGCTGCCGATGGTAGTCTCGGAGGTCTTCGGTTGTGATATGGTTTATATGGTCGGGGGTGACAGCCCGTCCGTAAGGGTGCTTGTCCCCGAAAATCATAGAGAGAAAAGTCTCGGAGGCGAGGACGTCTACTTTTTCTTTCTGAACGAGCAGTTGTTGGAGACGCCGTTCTTTGAGCCGGGTGAATTCTTTTTCCGGGAAATCGGGTCGTATAACGATGTCTGCCAGCAGAGATAGGCAGGTATCGAGATGCCGATTGAGCGTGTAGAGCGTGACATAGAGATAGTGACTCGATGCGGAGGTTTGCAGCCATGCTCCGTGGTAGTCGAATGATTCGGCTATCTCTTCCGAGCTTTTTCCAGCAGCGCCTTCTTTGAGCATCAATAAGGTGAGGGCGGCTGTGCCCGGTTTCTGTTCGGTATAGTAACCTCCTTCGAACATAAGGTCTATGCGGCACACGTCTTCGTCACCCCGATTACAGGCGATGATTTCGATGCCGTTCGATAAAGCATGGATGCCGGGTGCGGGCAGGGATAGGGGCGGAAATGTTCCGACAGGCGGTGTCGTTGTTCGGTCTAACGTCATAATTTTCAGAGTAGAGTGAGTGCTTTTTGTAAATCATCGGGGGTGTCTATACCGATTGTTTCTTGTGTGGTGATGCCCACTTTAATCGTATAGCCGTTTTGCAGCCACCGGAGTTGTTCGAGCGATTCGGCGATTTCGAGCGACGACTGGGGCAGCCGGGTGATCTGGGACAATATGTCGGCTCTGTATCCATACATGCCGATGTGCTTGTAGTAAACGTGTTTATCGGGCCATTGTTCGGGGGATATATTTCTCATATAGGGAATTATCGAACGGCTGAAATAGAGTGCTTCGTTTTTGCCGTTGAGAATGACCTTCGGAGAGTTGGGATTGGCGAGCGTCTCGTAACCTTCGGTTGCCTCGAAGGGGCGCACAAGGGTCGCTATCTGGGTTTGAGGTGAATCGAAGCAAGCGATGAGGCTCTCGATCTGTTCGGGTTTGATAAACGGTTCGTCTCCTTGAATGTTGATGATTACGTCTTCGTTTCCGCCCAGACGATTGTAGGCTTCGAAGCAACGGTCTGTTCCGCTACGGTGTTCGGCCGATGTCATGACAACGTTCCCGCCGAAAGATTTCACGGCGTTAAATATTCGGTCGTCGTCAGTGGCGACACATACATTGTCGAGGACTTTGCGGGCTTGCTCGTAGACTCGTTGAATCATATATTTCCCTTTCATGTCAGCCAGCGGTTTCCCTGGGAATCGGGTAGAGGCGTAGCGAGCCGGAATAATACCGATGAATTTCATATTGAATTTCTTATAACGTTTTTTATTTGATTTCGATCACATAGAGCTGCGCGTTTTCATATTTGACGACTTTTATACCCGCTCCTTTTTCGATATATCCGTAAAGGGCTACGGCATCGAACTGTCTGTCGCCGATGATTACTTTCCCGGAGGGTCGGAGTATGGTTGCCGCGAGTCCTTCTTTTCCGATGTATTCTTGTAATTCGGAGGGAACTCCGATGTATCCTTTTTCTGTGGCTTGATCCGCTTGAAGGGCTAAACGTCCGAGTGGGCCTTTACTGCCGATTTTTTTGGAAAAACCAAAAGAGTAAAGCTACGGAAATAATGACTCCCGAGATGACAGTTATTATTCCTTTGCTGATGTCGGCGGCAGATACGAAGTCGAAATCGAAATTGACATTCCCGACCAATGCCAAAATGAGTGCTCCTAATATCAGAATGGAGCCCGAAATGCCGGCTATACCGAAGCCGGGGATAACGAGAAATTCGAAAATGAGCAGAATGATGCCAATGACGAAAAGCAGTATTTCCCAATTTGCGGCTAATCCGTCGATGTAAAGCGGAGTGAAATAAAGTACGGCTGCGGTACAGGCAATGGCCGAAGGCAATCCTATGCCCGGTGTTTTCAGTTCCATGAAGATACCGCCGAATATGAGCGTTACCATGAGAGCCTGAAAGGCGGGGTGGGTGAGAAAACCGGCGATATCGTCGAAGAGCGAGGGTTTGAATTCTTGTAAAGTATAAGTCTCGTACCGGAGTTTTTGCGAAATGATCTCGTCGACGTTATCGACTATGCCTTCGCAATATTTTTGGGCGATGGCCTCGTTTGCCGTAAGGGTGAGTACTTTGCCCGAATCGCAAAGATTGGGGACGATTACTCTTTCGTCGACCATAGCTTCGGCTATGAGCGGATTGCGCCGCCAGTTTCCCGATTCGTCTTTTCCGTGTGACTCGGCCGTCGCCCGCATGGTCGCCCGCATGTATGACTGGTATTTGTCGGGCATGGCGGCTCCGGTTTCATTGACTACCGTAGCGGCTCCCATGCTTGCGCTGCTGCGCATATAGATACTGTCGCAGGCTATGGCGATGAGTGCTCCTGCCGATGCGGCATTGTTGTCGACGAAAGCATAGACGGGAATGGGTGCATTGAGTATGGCCGTTCTCATGGAATCGGCGTGAACGACAGTTCCCCCGTAGGTGTTCAGCCGTAGTATGATGGCTTTTGCATTTTGTTCTTGGGCTTGGTGTAAACCGGCTCTTAAATATCGCCAAGTCGTACTCCCGATTTCTTTGGTTATATCTATTTGATAAACAGTGCTTTGTGAATTCGATACAAAATACTGGAAAAATAATATGAGAAAAAAGATATATTTGTGAAACTTTTTCATGAACCTATGTGTTTAATATTAAGAAGCACAATTAAAAAAGATAAGAAATATGTTACAAAGTAAATAAAAAATAATCAGAACAATATTATGGGATTGTATTTTGCGAAAACAGATTTTTTTTGAGCCCCTTTGAAATAGCTGAATGTTTCGAAGACGTTTAGGAGAATGTAGAAATTTCAGATTGTAGTAGTTAGTATGAGTAGATTTTCGATGCATTTTCGTAATACAAAGTAGTAGTATAAGTAGTAAACAAGAATTACAAAATCATCAAAATTTTCAATTATGAACTCTCTAAAATTTCAAGATAGATTGTTAGGTCTCCAAGACAATTTGCTAAACTTCGCTTATATGCTTACCGCAAACCGGGAAGAAGCGAAAGATTTGCTTCAAGATACGACTCTTAAAGCTCTCGACAACGAAGATAAATATATCGACAATGTCAATTTCAAAGGTTGGGTGTTTACCATCATGCGAAATATTTTTATCAATAATTATCGCAGGGTTGTACGGAACCAGACTATTATAGACCAGACAGAAGATCTGTATCACTTGAATTTGCCCCAAGACTCGGGATTCGCGTCGCCGGAAGGTTCTTTTACGGTGAAGGAGATTACAACGGCTATCAATAGTTTCAGCGAGGAGTATCGGATACCGTTTTCTATGCATGTGGCAGGGTATAAATATCACGAGATTGCCGAAAAAATGGATTTGCCTTTGGGCACGGTAAAAAGCCGAATCTTTTTTGCCCGTCAACGTTTGCAGGAGATGCTGAAAGATTATAAATAAAGTATAGCCGAATTGTTTTTAGGCTCGTTCGAAGTGTTCCTCATAGAAAGCCCTCATAAATCATATAGGATTTATGAGGGCTTTGGATTTCCCTGTAAAGGCGGAATAGCCATACTTTTTTGTCTTTTTCTTTAACCCCTCCGTCCTTCGGACACCTCCCCTATATTTTGCGTTGCAAAACGCAGGGGAGGAGGGTAACCCTCTGCTCATCGCAGTGCGATACCCCGCATACGGGGCACGGCAAGGGAGGATTGTGATACAAAGGACTTTCTTTCCCAGCCAAAGAAAGTCCTTGTTACACTAATTTGCGTTATTTGTTCATTCTTCTCAACAGCGAGAAGAACGAACCAAGAAGCGCCGCCGCAGTTATCGGGCTTTTGGGCTCGTCGCCGCAGTCGCCGTCGGGGTCTGCGGAACTCGCTTCGCTCGGACAGTCCTCGCCCTTTTTCCTCCGTCTTCCTTGCGACTTCACCGCCCGATAAAGGCGGGGATTTTGCTCGTGCTTTTGCTGGTCTTTTCAACCCCCTCGCCCTATGGGCACTCCCCCTATATTCCTTGTAGGAACACAGGGGGAGAGGTTTAAAATAAAAACAGATGATAAATGCTTCGAGAAGAGGGGTTAAAGAAAAGGCGGCGGATATGCCTCCGCCGCCTTGCCTGAAAAAGGAAGAACCGGAACTGTTATTTTACCGCCACTTTCTGCGAGCGGTCGCCCGTGCGCACGATATACATACCGGGGGCAGATAGCGTCACGCTGCTGTCGTTGCCCGTATAGACCAACCGGCCGGCGGCGGTGTACACCCGGTAGGATTCCCCGCCGTTCTCCACATGCAAGGTGCGGCCAGTCGCATAGATGCCTCTCTCCCCGTTTTCCAATGTTTCCACGGCGGAGCCGGCCGGCGCGAACTCGGCGGTGAAAGTCATGTCGCCCGTGACCGTTATCGTGCGGGGATTGTCGGTATTGCCATCGTTCCATCGCACGAAATAGTTTTGCCCGAAAGGTACGGCGACAAGGGTCGCCGTGCTTCCCTGCGGATACTCGCCGGCACCTATCACATATCCCATCGTCTCGTCTGTGGCATTGGCCGTAACCGTGTGCAGGGTTACGCCGGTCTCCCGAATGTCGGTGAAATTGCGCCAGTACTTGGTCTCGGCATATTTCGACTTACAGCCCGCCGGGACATAGAGTGTCATGGCATAGTCGTCGAAGGTCGTTGCCCATATTTGGGGAGGTGTCACGGCTTTGGAAGTCACTGCGGTCAAACTGTTGCATTTGGCGAAAGCCGACTCGCCGATACTTTCCACTTTTTCGCCAATAGTTACACTCTCCATTTGGGTACAACCGTTAAATGCCCCGTCCTCGATAGTTGTTACGGAATTGCCTATCGTCACTGTTTTCAAGCCGGTGCAACGGGTAAATGCGTAGCCCTCGATAGTCGTCACGGCATTGGGTATGGCTATCTCAGTCAAGCCGGTGCAATCGGCAAATGCATAGTCTCCGATAGAGGTCACGGAGTTGGGTATGGAGACTTCAGTCAAGCCGGTACAACCGTTAAATGCCCCGTCCTCGATAGTTGTTACGGAATTGCCTATCGTCACTGTTTTCAAGCCGGTGCAACGGGTAAATGCGTAGCCCTCGATAGTTGTCACGGCATTGGGTATGGTTATCTCAGTCAAGCCGGTACAATCGGCAAATGCATAGTCTCCGATAGAGGTCACGGAATTGGGTATGGTTACCTCAGTTAAACCGCTGCAACAGAAAAATGCATGGTTTCCGATAGAGGTCACGGAATTACCTATGACAAGTTTTTTCAGTGATGCAAGTTGATAACACAAATAGGCCGGAATATATTCCACCTCTTCCCCGAATACGAACTCGGTCAGTCGATCAGAGTCTGGGAATGGAGGTTTTGGTATCCAAGTTTCACTTAGAAAAGTATCTTGAACATTACGAGCATTCCATATCACCGTTTTCAAGCTGGTGCAACCGTTAAATGTCCCGTCCCCGATAGTTGTTACGGAATTGCCTATCGTCACCGTTTTCAAGCCGCTGCAATCTTCAAACGCACCGCTTCCAATGGAAGTTACGGAGTTGGGTATGGAGACCTCAGTCAAACTTGTACAAGAGTAAAATGCACTTTCCCCGATAGTTGTTACGGAATTGCCTATCGTCACCGTTTTCAAGCCGCTGCAATCTTCAAACACACTGCTTCCAATGGAAGTTACGGAGTTGGGTATGGAGACCTCAGTCAAACTTGTACAAGAGTAAAATGCACTTTCCCCGATAGTCGTTACGGAATTACCTATTGTCACCGTTTTCAAGCCGGTGCAACCTTCAAATGCCCGGAACTCGATAGTTTTCACGGAGTTGGGTATGGAGACCTCAGTCAAACTTGTGCAAGAGTAAAATGCCCTGTTTCCGATAGAGGTCACGGAATTGCCTATCGTCACCTCAGTCAAACCGGTGCATCTATAAAATGCCCAGTTCCCGATAGTTTTCACGGAGTTGGGTATGGAGACCTTAGTCAAACCTCTGCAAAAGCTAAATGCGTTGGTTCCGATAGAAGTCACGGAATTGGGTATAACAATGGTATTTAGTAATGTAAGCTCTCTGCACAAATAGGCCGGAATATGTTCTACTTCTTCCCCGAATACGAAATCGGTCAGCCGATCACAATTAGAAAATGGAGAATCATAAGAAAGGCCGTTGTAATACTCTGCATTACGAGCGTTCCATATCACCGTTTGCAAACCGGTGCATCTATAAAATGCCCTTTCCCCGATAGTCGTTACGGAGTTGGGTATGGTTACCTCAGTCAAGCCGGTGCAACCGTAAAAAGCATTGATCCCGATAGAAGTTACGGCATTGGGTATGGTTACCTCAGTCAAGCCGGTGCAACCGTAAAAAGCATTCCTCCCGATAGATGTCATGGCATTGGGTATGGTTACCGTTTTCAAGCCGCTGCAACTGGCAAATACATAGTCCCCGATAGTCGTCACGGAGTTGGGTATGGTTACCGTTTTCAAGCCGCTGCAACTGGCAAATACATAGTCCCCGATAGTCGTCACGGAGTTGGGTATGGTTACCGTTTTCAAGCCGCTGCAACTGGCAAATGCATAGTCCCCGATAGTCGTCACGGAGTTGGGTATGGTGACCTCTATCAAACTCCAGTTACTGTAAAATGCACTGTCCGCAATACTTGTTACCGGATAATTTTTCCCGTCATACAGCACCGAATTGGGAATAATGATCTTGCTTCCGGAATAGTATTGATTATCAGATACCCGGGCCTCACTTCCGTCAAGGTAATAATTAATACCATCGACTTGAAAAGTTGTTTGCGCTTTTACTTCTGTTAGGAAACCACACATGAGGAGTACCAACAGATACCGAACATACTTTTTCATATTGCCTATCGTTTAATTAGTTCATCGACCAAGTTCAACATGTTGTCCGCAAAGACCCGGTTAAGGAATTTGTATTCGTCCTCATTGCCATAAGGCCCGGTATAAACGGTGGTATAGCCGTTCTCCCGAGCAATCCGTTCGATATTATCCACGGTATGGCCGGAGTTACGGCAAGCCGCCACGATAACCTCGCACTTATACTCCACACATTTTTCCAACCATTCGTTTTACTGGTAGCCGGGAGGATCCCCCTCGCTGCAACATCCCACAAAAGCATCTTCGCCTCCGTTCAGGGGAGATTTATGCCGGGCAATGAGCAACCGGTCGCCATTGTGATGCTCTTCATACACTTTTTCCCGGTCGAGCAGGGATTCCAGCGCAAGAATAGACGAGCTTTTCCCCGAGCCGGTACTCCCGTAAATCGCAATAATCGTTTTCATGATAAACTTATTTTTTTTGCCCCCTGCTCCCCAACGGTAGGCGTTTAAAAATAGAAAAGCGCAGGGAACTTTCTGTTTATTAAATCTTGGTATCGCCAAACACCATGTACGCAATAAACAGTCCACCCCACGCCATACCGATATATCCGCCCCCCCCTTGCCGGGGTGGATATAGGCAAGCATGAGCGTTTCTCGACTGCTTAATCCCGCGTACTTAGAAATTGGCGATTTCAGATTTAGGATAAGCAAAAACGCTTTTATCAATATGTCTGCCTCCTTGCCGGTAACCCAGCAAAGAGACCTTGTGAAAATGGGACAAGCCGAAATGTATTTATCGGGCTTTACCTGTTTTCACGTTCGCAAAGGTAGTGCGGGTAGGGGATAAAAACAAGATTTTCAGTCTTTTTTATTTTTGCCGGTTGTCTTTTTAACCCCTCCGCCACTTCGTGCCACCTCCCCTATATTTTTGCCCTATTTTTTCAACCCCCTTGTCCTTCGGGCACTCCCCCCTATATTTTGCTGTGCAAAAACACTCCGCCATGCTGCGGGACACGGCAGGGAGAGGATTGTGCTACAAAGGACTTTCTTTCCCTGCCAAAGAAAGTCCTTGTTACACTAATTTGCGTTATTTGTTCATTCTTCTCAACAGCGAGAAGAACGAACCAAGAAGCGCCGCCGCTGTTATCGGGTTTTTGGGTTCGTCGCTACGGTCGCCGTCGGGGTCTGCGGAACTCGCTTCGCTCGGACAGTCCTCGCCCTTTTTCCTCCGTCTTCCTTGCGACTTCACCGCCCGATAAAGGCGGGGATTTTGCTCGTGCTTTTGCTGGTCTTTTCAACCCCCTCGCCCTATGGGCACTCCCCCTATACCGCTGTGCGGCACAGGGGGAGAGGGATATGCATCACTCTGTTCTCGTTATCGAAGGTATTAGCCCTTCTCCCTTGCCGTGCCCCGTAGCCTTACGGGAAGTTGTGTTAGCAATAGGGGAGACCCACAGAACTTTGTTCTGCGGAGAGGGGTTAGCTGATTGTTTATTTGTGATTTACCTGAGTTTCTCTTCGAGAAGATCGGAGAGGATATGGATATTCTTTTCGTTATCGTACGTTTCCAGCAGCTGTATTCGTTCGGTGCGTTTGGCTTGGTCGAAAGGTTCGTTTAAGGCGGTTTCGACAGCGCGAGCCATAGCCTGAGGTGTATCGGCAATGAGGCAGGCTTTGTCCAAGCCTGTGCCGAATAGCATTTTGCTGTTTACGATACAGTGTCCTCCGTGAAAGAGGGCATTCAATAGTTTCAGTTTTAATCCCGTGGGTTGGAATGTGACGAGCAGGTTGGCTGCCGCTTTTTCGATAAGCTGGTTCATTTGTTCTTCCGAGGGATTGGCGGTGAGTTGTGCACCGGGTGTCCGTTCGACCAGCCGAACGAGTGTTTCCGGGGGATTTTTTCCGGCGAATATCCATGATGTGCCTTGTGTGAGCGGGACGACTTGCCGTAACAGGTATTCGGCGGCTTCGATGTTCTCTTCGACCGAAAGGTTCCCGTGATAAAGGATATAGTTCTCCTTCGGGCCGGCAGGGGCTACTTCGGCGTATGCGTGAAAGGCGGGAAGCAGCGACACCGGGATTTGCGGGTATCTCGATGAGAAATAACAGCGGTCGCTCTCGGAGATCGCTAAAATGGCATCGGCATGCAGGAGTATCTTTTCGTATTTTGCCAATTTGACAGTTTCGAGTTCGTAGTAGAGCTTTTTCCACCCTGATGCCTTGCGGGATAATTCTTTGTAATATTCGTGCTCGATGTTGTGCGTTCGGACTAATTTGACACGGTCTTTCAGCCGTTTGTCGGATAGAAAGGCGCAGCAATGCAGACCTTCGAACAGTATGGGGGCATTGTCGGAAAGCAGATCGTCGAGAAGTTTTGAACAATGGCGACTGGAAACAATATAAGGGATATGCGAAAGCTGGCGGATAACAGACCGGTGGCGCGGATAGTAAGAGACTCTGGCGGCTACTTCGTTCAGTTGTTCGGCTCTACTCCGGTCGTATTGGAATGTGTGTAGCCATGTCTCGTAGCCCATATTTTTTAACGCTTTCAACTTATAGTAAATATCGATAACCCCTCCATAGTCCGGTGGAAAAGGGACTTGCAGAGAAACGACATGTAAACGTCGGGAGGGAGACGGAGACAAACTCATGGGGAATTAGAATTTGTATCCGAGACCAATAGAAATATTAGCCTGATTGAAGTCGTTTATGAAAATATATTTTCCCTCTATATGTAGGTTTAAGTGGCGAGAGATGTTCATTTCGAATCCGGCTCCGGCGTTTATTCCGAATTTATTTCGGGTATTGGAGAGTTCTTTATCGTTTTGTAACGCATTTCCCCTCCAACTTTGAAACGCGATACCGGCTAAGGGATATACCGAGAATCGACCGGCGAAAGGAATGAGGTAATGAATGTTCCCATTGATTTCCCATTCGTTGAGGTCGTGGTGCGAGAATGTGTAGTTGACCGACGGCACTACTCGCCAGTTTTTTGCAAAGGGGAGATGCATGAAAACTCCTGCTTGTATGTTTTCTGTATCGAACATGTATCCGGCTGATATGCCTAAGCATTTCGTATTGTAATTTTGTGCTCGGACGGAGGTGGCGGAAAGCAGCCCCATGAATATAAAAAGTCCTATTATTTTTTTCATATCCAAAAGTTTGAGGGACAAATATACGGTATCTTTCTGTTAATATGTAGTCGATGAAGTTATTTTTAGGATAGTATGGCTTTAAATGTGAAAAATGTTTTTGATATAGTCCTTATTGTTAAGAAGATATTAGAAATTGTTTTCATTTTTGAAGAGAGGATTTTCGTACGGGAAATTTGAAATTACATGTATGCCTTTGGGCTTAAAATAGTTTAGATTGTCCAATCATAAGGTTAAAATAACTTGAATTTTAATGAGTTGTGGAGTAGGGTTTTTCTTGAATAAAAAGGTTAATTAGTCAAAAACATGAGTTGATAGGTTTGTACATTCTTGGTAATTTTGTCTTGTTTTTAGGAGGTAAAATTATGAGAAATACGAATTCTAAAATATTTTTATTGATATTGTTGGGTTCATTGACGGCATTCGGTCCATTGGTGACCGATATGTATTTACCCAGTCTGCCGTCCATGGCAGATTATTTCGGGACACAGGCTTCGATGGTTCAGTTAGGTCTGACGTCCAGTATGATAGGTTTGGCTTTGGGGCAACTTTTTTTCGGGCCTTTGAGCGATTGGTACGGTCGACGACCTCCGTTATTGGTCGCCATGTCATTGTTTATTGTATCGACCGTATGTTGTATATTCTCTGCCACCATAGAGGGTTTTATATTTTTTCGGTTAATACAAGGTATTGCAGGAGCAGGAGGAATCGTAGTCTCCCGATCCATCGCTACCGACCGATTTACCGGTAAGGAACTGGCCAAAGCTATGGCGATTATAGGGGCTATCAATGGAATCGCACCTGTGGCATCTCCTGTATTGGGAGGGTTCCTAACCGACTCTATCGGCTGGAAGGGTATTTTTATCGTACTGTTGCTTCTCGGAGTTTTGTTACTGTTCTCCAATTTACATTTCAAGGAGTCTTTATCGGTGGATAATCGGAAACGAGGGAATCTGAAAAGCCTTGTATCGAGCTTTGGGATAGTATTGAAAAACCGTCGATATGTTTATTATGTATTGCAGATGGGTTTTGCAATGGGAGTATTGTTCGCCAATATTTCTTCTTCTCCGTTTATCGTTCAACAACATTATGGTTTTTCGGCTTTTGAGTTCAGCCTTTTTTTCGGAATCAATGCATTGGCTATCGGGTTGGCTGCCGGATTATCGGTAAAATTCAAGAATCCCGAACATGCGATGTTTTTAGGTAGTGTCGGTATGACAATGATGTCTGCGGTAGAGTTTGTAATTCTTAGTAACGAATATCATTTTGCTGTATATGAGGCTGTGCTGTTTGTGTTACTTTTTTCTATGGGATTGACTTTTACGGCTTCTACGACTTTGGCCATGGATTGTGAGCGAGCCAATTCGGGAACGGCCTCTGCATTGTTCGGTGCAGCAGGTTTTGCTTTTGGAGGTATCGTTTCTCCGTTGGTGGGATTGGGCGATATCCTTTCTACTACGGGTCTGATATTTTTCGTTTGCTCGGTATGTTCTCTTTGTTTTTCCGTTTTGGCTATGAACCAGACACATACGAACTTATGGGGGAGTTTCAAATGTAAGATGGGGCCTGTTGCTAGGTTTGTCTTTTTGAGGCGAGAGAAATAAAAATGGGTAGTAAAAGTAGTGATCGTAATTGACAGAAATATATAAATCCCCCGCCTTGAAAAAGAGCGGGGGATTTTGTGTAGGACTATCTCTTTATAATTCAAAGAGATGAGTCGGGATAATTTAGCATTTTATTTTTTGATGACTTTCACGGCTTTACCATCGTTCACTTTTACAAAATACATACCGCCAGCAAGGTCGGAAAGGTCGAGAGAAATAGTTGTCGTACCTACATGGGCTTGTCTCATTACCAGAGAACCGGCTATATTATATATTTCGACCGTTTCGATTGTATTTTGAGCAGATATCGTAATGATTCCCGTCGTGGGATTGGGCGATATACGTGAAATGCTTACGGCGTTTTCTATGCCTGTATATATATTGTTTAATACCAATGATTTCTTTGCGGGTGTCACACAACTGTTGTCACTGGTAGGCATAGCCCATACGGCTAATCTTTCACCGGCATTGGATACCGCATATAAGTTCCCGGCATAGTCGAATTCGAAATCATTAACATAACCGCCCATTTCGGCAATTTCTTTTCGGAATTTTTCCGTGACAGAAGGTATTCCCTCTTTCATCTTGTAGGAGTACACGGCCACTCCGCCATTTACGCTAAGGGCTATAAGCTGTTCTTTTTCATTGACGGCGAGAGCTCCGTTTTGGGACGACTCACCGATGATATTGGGCTCGGCTGTATTAAATACGGCATCTTGGTATTGATCGCTGTAATAGAACATACATGGATTTGCGGGAGAGTTGCTTCCGCCACCTCTGTATTGTGCGGCCCAATATCCGGTAGAAACGGGAACGATACTGCTGTTGTCGTTGCCCACGTAACTACTGGCGGCTTTCGATTCGTTGGGCGCAGTTGTCCATGTATTCGATTCGCCGATGTTATAGACGTTGATAAATTTTTTCCAAGATGAACCCGATGCCGTTTTATCTATGGCATAAAGTTGAGTTGTAGCTCCTTCTCCTCGAATACCTACGGCTGTTATTTGGCCGCATACATATTTGCCTCCTATCATTAGGCTGCCATTCGAATTTGTAGCTCCTGTGAATATAGAAGAAATATCAAAGGTTTCGGGATTCATCAGGTAAATACCTGCGTTGTTCGTGCTGGCGTCGCATAGGAATACTCGTCCATCTGATGCTACGGCTGCTTTTCTCGGACCCATACCGGTTTCTCCGCTCCAAGATATGGTTCCGCTATAAGCTGTGGATCCTTGTTGAGTAATATCGCTTATGTCTGCACCGAGTACATACACACCCACTGTCGAGGTTTGGGCTTGTGAAGGATTTCCTGCACTTACTGTTCCGGCGGCAGTGTTCGTTATATAAATACGTCCGAAGTAGTCGCTTTCAGGTGATTTATCGATGGCGACACCGTATGGCGCATAGTACTGGTATAGAGGACTGTCGTCGGATATTTTCGTAAATTTCGTGACGTTTCCGGCGATGGCTTGAATACTCCAATTCAGCTTTTCGGCAGGAAGATCGGCTCTGGATATAGTAGTCTGATTCGCTCCCTTTGGTAGCGCTCCTAATGCAATCGTTTGAACAGCTTCGCCTGTTTCTGGATTATTCAATATCAAGTTTACAGATGTGGCATCCTCGTTTAAGTTGAAGTTGATAGTATATCCGTCTTCTGTTTCGTCATAGGATAAACCGTATGCAAATATACGGGCGGGAGATTCGGATTGCTCCATGCCTTTGGTCGTGTATTTTACGATTTTATTCCCAGCCAACAGGTATATATCTATATCGGAATTATCTACGATTCCTATACTTGTCATTGGAGAAAGTCCCGTAGTGGAGATGAAAGATTCGGTATCTCCGATGTTTCGGGCTTGATCTATTCCATTTGTAATGTCATATAAACGAACTTTATAAGAATAATTTCCATCTCCTTGACTTTCACAAATGGGTGCGCTCATATAAATTTTATCGGCGTAACGGAAATAATTCGCTCCGTATGACTCTACCGGAATGTTATCCGAGAAATCGGCTAGCATGATTCCCTGATCGCTCATCCAGTCCATTAAAAATTCTCTTGGGGCCGTGAGTGTACCGTCTATGATCAATCTACTTTTTGCTAAGGGCGAGAGTGTGATATGGGCTTTTTCTCCGATTTGACTTTCGTCGAAGTCCGTATCGTTTTTCTGGAATCCGGCCACTTCTCCGTTTTTAATGTTCCAACATACATATCTGATACCGTATGCCGTATTCCAAGCGTTTCCGGCATGGGAGTCGAAATATAGTTGGAAATCGTCGATTGTGCCGCTTACAGCGATGGTGTTGGCTATATAGTTGGAGTTGTTGTTTCCGGCGGCTGCGAGACTGGCGCTTGTATTCGTTTGTAATGTAGCGACGACAACCGGGGCTGAATCTTCTAACGAGGTCGTTTCACTTCCCTGCCATTTATATACGTAAAAGTCTCCGGTTTGATACGCATTGCCTTCTTTGCCGATGACCGTCGAGTTTGTCCCAATAAGCACGCCGTCGATAGTAAAGGCGATATCGGATAGTATATAGGGTAATTCTTTCCCGTTATAACCTTCGGTTACAAGACCTTCGGTACTCATTTCTTTAATGAGTTCTCCGGTTGCTGGATTTAGAACCAAGAGTTTAGGAATTTTATTTTCATCTACTGCCAATACATAATATTTGTTGTCTCGCAGTATTGCCCGACGTACGGTAAGTCCATTCAATGCTTCGATGTCGGTAATTTCTGTTTCTTTGGTGAGATTGTAATATGCCGCTGCTGCAATATCTCCGTCTTGGTCGGGGTGTGGATAATCAAGCACTTCCTCTTCTATTTCTTCATCAGAGGGTTCTTCGTGTTCCAAATCGGTCAGCCTTTTATTAATGAATGCAGTTTCATTGACGATGACTTCGATTGGTTCGGTTTCTTTCCAGAATCCCTCGATGTCGAATACCAGATTGTAGTTTCCGGGAGTCAAATCGGTAAATACGAATAATCCATTATATTCTTTATCGGTTGTATATCGGCCTACTTCTTCACCGTTCTCGTTTTGAAGAATAACAGTTACGTTGTTCAAGGGAGCATAGGCATCGATCGAATTGATTTTGTATTTATAGAGGTCGTGTTCGAGAGTGTTATATTTATCTTTAACAGTTCCCATAATGCAGCCGGTAGTTTCGCTATCGTCGTTGAACCATGCACGTATGGCCCTAGCATATCGCATACCTTCTTGTTTGCAGTAGTCTTTGTTGAGAAGTCTTTGGCGTTCGGGTTGATAGGTGTGGAAACAGCCTTCACAAAGGAAGCCGTCACACCCGTGTTTCAAAACACCGAGATAACCGGTATATCCCATGCTGTTTGAGGACGAGCTACCATAGAAAGATATGTCGCCCCGGCTGTTGTTGTCGTTTTCGCCGGTATAATAGGATTTATAGGTAACTTCGTTCTTGTTGACATATGGCCATGCGGCACGAGCCATATCGCGGGCGTTTGTCAATCCGTTTCCCGATTCCGAGTCAGTTCCTCGATAGAGAATCAGCGGATAATTCGTACTGCTTCCCTCAGTTGCAGCATTACTATGGATCGAAATGAAATAATCCATATTGTTGGCCTCTACATCTTGACAAATCACCGATAGGGTAACTAACTGTTGAGTTCCACTTTCTCCGGGCTGAGTCTCGATGTATTTGTCGTTTTCGGTTTTGTGTTCATCATCGGCCGATACAACACCGTTTACCGTGCGTGACATTCTCACATATCCGGCTCCGGCTTTTACGAGTTCTTCCCTTAGGGCCATTCCCTTTATCAAGTTCGTATTTGTTTCGAAGAATCCGAGGGTATCCATTTGAGCATAATTGATCGTTGCCATCGGCCGGTCGTTAGGCCCCCAACCGCCGTGCCCCGGATTAATATATATTCTGGCCTCGCTTAGATCGTTTGCACTTACCGAAAATGCTAACGTTATTCCTAAGCATATCGATAGAAGTTTGTTGAGTTTCATGGTGACTAATTATTTTGAGGTTGCTACATTCATTAAAAATATCTCTCCATTTTGTGTCGTATAGACGATTTTGGAAGCATCGTCGGATGCAGAAGGGTACATGCAGATTTTTGATTGATCTGTCAATGCCGTGCGATGAGTGCCTTGTGACGTAACGGCGAATATTTGGGAGTAAGTAACGATTTCCCCGTTATCATAATCTACCATGCCTACAACCCAATCGTTACCTAACCAGACCGGCGCACGCAATGTCCCCAAAGAAACCGGATTTGTTCCATCTATATTGCAGACGTATGCTTTCGCTTCGTCAATGACATAATAGAGAAGTTTTCCCCCATCGGGAGAAACCGATGGCCATAAATATCCTACATTCGTTCCGTTGGGAGAGAGTTGCTTTGTTTTTCCATCGATTGTAATGTAAAGCTGGCTGTTCTTAATACTTGGGATAGCCGGGAGGGTTTTCAGCTTTTTACCGGCAATCCGTTTAGAAATAAGTTTGCCATTGTTTACAGCGAGAACCGTACCTCCTTTTACAGTCACACCTTCTAGATTTCTGGTAGGTTTTACTAGTTGTTCTGTTTTCCCGGTTTGTAGATTTACACTGTTTAATGATGAGTAGCGAAGTTTCCCTTTATATTCACTCTTTCTATAAATTACGGTAGAGCCGTCTTCGGAAAATTGGGCGTTAAACCCAGCACTTCGGTCATTGGTAATGGTCGTCAATTTCCCGGTTGCAAGATCAAATTTTTTCAGACCGCTCATGTCTTCGTTGGTTACTAGAACGCAATCCCCCTTCGGACTTATCTTCGGGAGAAATACTCCTTGCCCGTCGAGTGTAAGGGCTTTGGTACTGATTACCTCGATTCCTTGGGCAAAAATCAACTGACTCATAAAAACGAGTACTCCTAGAAATGTTTTTCTCATAATGATTAAAATTATATGGGTAAATAATGGATTATTAAGGATAATTCGAGTATATTTTGAGTCTTTGTGTTTATTTCAGGTTTTCAAATGTAGATATTTTTATTTTATATTCATTATTTAAGTATATAAAAAATGATTCTAAAATATAATATATTTAAAATTGCAATAAAAAATAAATGGAAATAAGATTTGTAGTTTTTGTAAAATATTGATAATTAGATATTTGTTTGGCTTTATTATTATAATACTAATTATCGGGAATAATCGAAATAATTATTAGCAATTATTTTTTGTTGGTGATAAATTTCCCTTGTTGCATTGAATTTCTAACTTTGATTGGATTGAAGTCGGTCGGGTAACAAGAATGTATTTAACGTAACTACCGAAGTGTAAAAATGAAAAAGCCGGTCAATCACCGGCTTTTCTTGTTTTTAATAAGATATCGGACTTTCCATTTGTGCTTTTTCAAGTCCTTCAAGAGTACTTTATTTTTTATCTGATAGTCGAGATGTATCGACACGGATTCTTGGAAGGACTCTTCCGCATTTCGTATGCTGTTCCCGGAGACGGCTAAATCGATGGAAGGACAATAGGCGATATAGGCATTAGCTTGTTTGAAGATGTAGATGTGGAATATTCCTGTAACTAGATTACCGGAGATTTCTATTTTATCGGTACGAGGTCGCATAACGTTTACGAGTCAATTTGTTTATATATGATTTCGGGTGGAATAGCCGATATTTTCGAGAAGGCGAAAAGTTTCTTTCCCAAGTCTTTCAGCGAAGCGCCTATATGGTAGATTTCCCCGTCGATGATTAGGAACCGATCGTGCGCCTTTGTGTATAACTTGACCTTTATAGGCGAATATTGGGAGTTGAATCGCTTGATGTCGAGCTCTAATTGCGGAGTGATCTTATCCGTATAAATCACCACCGACACCGATTTTCCTCGTTTCCCGAATAAAGTCAAGACAGATTCGTCTATGTAGTTGTCGAAAAGGACGATACTTTTTCGGGCTGACTTGACAAGATCGCAAACGAATTTGTAGGCGTCGAATATCTGGCCGGCAAAAAATATTCCCTCTATTGGCGGTAAGGAATGGCGGACGAAAAAATCTACTTGGTTGCTGAGCCTTTGTATTTCGGAGTCATATCTTTGGAAACGGGTATCGATTTTGTCTTCCAATCTTTCAAACCGATGGTTTAAGGAATAACCTTTCAACATATAATCTTTTAGAACAGAATTTGCCCAACGTCTGAAAAGTGTAGCGTTTTTTGAATTTACACGATAGCCTACCGATAGAATAGCATCTAAGTTATAGACTTTTGTTTTATAGTTTTTTCCATCTGCGGCAGTTAGTTCCAAAATGGAACATACTGAATTTTCGTCTAACTCATTACTGGCAAAGATGTTTTTTAGATGTTTGGTTATAGCTTGCCTCCCTGTTCCGAACAGTTCAGATATCTGTTGTTGTGTCAGCCATACGGTCTCATTTTCTAAACGGACTTCCAGACTTACAGAACCTTCTGGTTGATATAATACGATTTCACTCTTTTGTTCCATCTCTGAATAGTTTTTGCAAATGTACATAAATAATTAAAAAACAGTGATGAACTTCTGAGATATGAGTTCATCGGGTATTGGTCTCGTCGCATCAATTCCGAACATCGTATTATCTACACGGTTCATGATGATATTGTGACCGTTTTTGTCTCCATGAGATACTATTATGCAAAGTAAATTTATAGAAATTCTATTTTGCTTTTATATTGGCAAAATCAATGACTTGACGATTAGCAGTGTCTATTTTTTTCGGAATCAAAACCTGTATGAATGTCTATTAATGCGATTACCGGCCTACCATTTGCCTATTAGGTCCATATTTTTAAGACTGGATATAAAAAGAAAAACACTGATAATTAATTATCAGTGTTTTTATAAATCAGTCGGGGTGACAAGATTCGAACTTGCGACCACACGCCCCCCAGACGCGTACTCTAAACCGGGCTGAGCTACACCCCGCTGAATTGGTAGTGCAAAAGTAGTGGTATTTTCTATACTGACAAAATTTTGAACAACTTTTTTACTCCTGTTTTTCTTCGAAATTTCCTAATTGCTTGCAAGAGAGTCGGTAGGGGTTATAATTTAAATAGGTCGCGGTATAGGTCGAATGCTACGAATATTTCTTCCTTATCGACGTGACAGTCGATGACCGGTTTGCCGATGGTTTGTAATAATGTGAAGTTGATGTATCCGGCTTCGTTTTTTTTGTCGTGGGTCATCAACTCGTAGAGTGTTTCGTAGTCCTTACAGGTAATGGGAAATGCTCTGTAATGGCGATAGATGTATGCTGCCAATTCGGAGATTGTTTCGGACGGAAATTTCAGATAACGGTGGGAGAGTAGTAATTCGCATATGAGTCCCCAAGCCACGGCGAATCCGTGAGGTATGGGTGTTTCCCGCTTGTGTGAAAGGCTCTCGAATGCGTGGCCGATAGTATGACCTAAATTCAAGGCTTTGCGTATTCCTTTTTCAAAGGGGTCTTCGGCGACGATACGTTCTTTGACTTGTATCGATTCTTTGAGCAGTGGCAGAAGTTTTTCCCAATCGGGCATGGACAAGTCGAAATCGAGCAATGAACGGTAGGTGGCCGGATTGTCGATAAGTCCGTGTTTCAACATTTCGGCGTATCCCGACAGTAATTCGTTCTGTGGCAGTGTCTGAAAGAATTGTGTAGAGACGATGACCGTATCGGCCGGGCGAAAGGCTCCTATTTCATTTTTCAATCCGTTGAAATTTATTCCTGTTTTTCCTCCTACGGCGGCATCTACTGCTCCTAATAGGGTTGTGGGGATATTGATGAAACGGATTCCTCTTTTGAAACAGGCTGCGGCGAAACCTCCCAAGTCGGTGACCATACCTCCTCCCAAGTTGATAAGAAGCGATTTTCTGCTGGCTCCCTTGTGGCTCAGTTCGTTCCATACGTGAACGAGTGTTTGGAGTGTTTTATGGGTGTCACCGGCTTCGATCGTAATATATTGAGCCTGTGTGGATATGTTTTTCGATATTTCGGGTAGGGCGAATTTTTGGGTATGTGTGTCGCAGAGTATAAAAAGGGTATCGAAAGAAAAGTTTTCGAGCATATTTTTAAGGGTTTCGCCGGGTGTGGCGGTGAATATGATTTTTTGCGACTCCATACAGATGATATTAACGGGTGATTTTTAGCGTGTGTATAAGTTCGTCGACATGATTGGCGAAATCGGGCATGGACGGGAAAACCATATCGGCTCCGGCTTCGATGAGCGCCTGTGCCGGAATGGGGCCTGTGTTGACTGCTATGGTAAATATTTGTGCTGCCGTACCGGAGACTACCCCTAAGGGTGCGTTTTCGATGACAATCGCTTCGTTCGCTTTGACTCCGGCTTTGGAAAGTCCCATTAAATAGGGTTCGGGACTCGGCTTCCCAATCTTTACGTCGTATGCCGTCACCTTATATTGTTGTTCGAATACGCCGGGATAATCGTGGTCTAACCGATCTAAGAGAGAACCTTGTCCCGAACCTGTGACCAGTACAGGGCGTATGCCGTTATCGATGATTCGTTGCAGCATGAGGTCGGCTCCCGGCATGGGGACGATTTTTTCCAACGCGTTGAAATGTTTTTCCTTGATTTTATAAATCTCGGCACACTCGTCATCGGACACCTGTTTCCCGAAATGTTTGTCGAACAAGTATTTAATTGTACTGGCTCCTGTTCGTCCTTCGTATAGATAAAATTCATCTTTGGAACATTTGAATCCCATAGGGGTGAGTGTACGATACCAAGCTTCGACATGATTTTTCATCGAGTCGTAGAGAACTCCGTCCATATCGATAAGCGCGGCCTTAGGAGTAATGCAAGGCACGTTGTGCTGTAAAAGATAGTTTTTAATAGCGATATTTTCCAAAATGTCGTGTTTCTTGTTTTATTCTACAAAAATAGAGCTTTTGAGATAATTAGCCAAAGAAGTGATGTTGAAAGACTTTTATTTTGTTTGAGATTGGATATTGAGTTTATTTCTGGTTTGTTAAAAATTTAACAAGATGTAAAATTAAGGCATAAATGTTTGTATTCTGTGATAATCCATTATTTTTGCAATAGATACGAGAATAGGTCGAGTTTCGGCATTACTAATCAAACTTGTTTCTGCGTGGGGCTTGTACTATTTTTGTCGCAAATATGGAAATGGATTGTATTTCGATATTATCAAGATTTGTTTTTTCTGCTTTTTGAAATAAAATAAAGTTATAAGGATATGAAGAGACTATTATGTAAATGGATTCCGGTGTGTGCAATGGGTGCTGTTTTATGTGCCTGTGGGGGTGGAGTAGCCGATGGAGATTATGTCGGTGCATTTAAAGAATATGTGAAATCGGAGTTGAAGTCTGGAACGTGGGTTCTATCGGCCGATGAAAACTTATCCGCAGAGAAAGTCGATTCGATTCAAGTAGAAATTCTCCATGAAGTGACCGTTGCCGATAGTCTTCGAGCCGGTCGTCAAGAGGCTATCGATAGCTACGTTTCTACCGAACAACGTTTGAAATATGAGATGGAGGTAGCAGAACATAATTATAAACTCGATGAGAACAGCCAGTTTGCTCGTCGTGCCGATTATGAACGAAAATTGAAAGAGGCTATGCGTTCACATGGGAATGACCGTAATTATGCTTCGAAAATAGAAGGATATAAACAGGCTATGGAGCGTTTGCCCAAAGATCATGAAACTTACGTAAAATTTGACAAGGATAGGGACTTTTCGTATATTCGAGAATATGAGACCGCCAAATCGGCTTATGATCAATTTGTCGCCACGAATGTAGACGATTATATACAATCGTATGATTTAATCGCTCGCTATGTCGGTCGTGATACGACTGAGGTTTTGGGTGTTGCTGCTCAGGTAGAGTTTATTACTCCGGACGGGAATCAATCTGCTATCGTTTTGTTTAATGAGAAACCAACTTTTGTGAAAACAATCTTAACGGATGCTCAGGCGTTGGAAGACGATGATACAGAAAGCGACGCCATAGAGTATGAAGCGGAATAATAAATAGAATGGTTAAAAAATAAAAAAGGAAAGGGCTGCATTTTGTAGCCCTTTCCTTTTTTATTCGATTCAAAATATTATCGATATTGTATAACAAAACATGTAAAAGCAAAAATTTTTCAGGTATGTAGGGGGTATGTGTATTTTTTGTGTCATAATGGTAGAACGACTTTAATCTTTCTATTAAAAATTTATGTATTTATGATTAAAAAACATGTACTCCTAAGTATTTTGGGACTTTTCATTGCGTGTACTGTCGGGGCGCAGGATAATCCGATGGCCGATGAAAAGGCTATTGTGAAGTCGGGTAACATGCGCTTTACGGTGTTGACTCCCGAAATGATTCGTATAGAATATAGTGCGAAATTGCAGTTTGAGGATCGCGCGTCCTTTGTAGTCATTAATCACCATCTTCCGGTTCCGAATTTTACCCAAGAGGAACGTGACGGATATCTTTATCTTACAACCGATAAACTGGAACTGCGTTATAAACTGGGTACATATCCGGTAAGCAATGATCGTTGTAATCCTAATTTACAAATTACACTCGATGTGAACGGGGTCGAAGAGGTGTGGTATCCCGGGAAACAAGACCCGTATAATCTGAAAGGAACGACTAGAACTTTGGATAGAGCAGAGGGCGATGTGCGTGAATGGTTGGAGAATGGGTTACTTTCTCGTGTTGGTTGGGCTGTGATCGATGAACGAGAACCTCGCAAAGACGGTAGTCTGAGTCTTATGTTCGAGAGAGATACGAATGGGGGTATGGATTGGGTCGCTCAACGTAAGGATACCGCCGCTCTTGATATGTATTTCATGGGTTATGGGCATGATTATAAAAAGGCTCTTGGCGATTTCTCCAAGATAGCCGGTAAGATTCCGTTGCCTCCGCTTTATGTATTTGGATATTGGTACTCTAAGTTTCAACGTTATACTGAGCAAGATATGCGCGATATTGTAAATGAAATACGTTCGCGTGATATTCCTATGGATATACTCGTTATAGATATGGATTGGCATCGTAACGGCAAGACCGGCTCTACCGATGGAACCGAGTGGACCGGTTGGAGTTGGAATAAAGCTCTTTTCCCCGATCCTGCCGGTTTTATCTCTTGGTTGCACGATGAACAAAATTTGAATACGACACTTAATTTGCATCCGGCCGATGGTATTTTCCCCAAAGAGGATAATTATGATGCTTTGTATGCCGATTTGGCCGGACGTTATTCCGATATAAAGGCCGATAGTCTGGCTAACGAAGACGGTACCATTCGTTGGAATATAGAAAACAAGGATTTCTACGAGGCCTTTTTCGAACATATTTTACGGCCTCATGAAAATATCGGTGTCGGTTTTTGGTGGGTCGATTGGCAACAGTGGATGATTGCGCAGAATGAACCGAATTTAGGTAATACTTTTTGGTTGAATCATGTGTTTTTCAACGATAAAAAATTGCAGGCAAAAAATCGGCCGTTTATCTTTCATCGTTGGGGTGGGTTGGGTAATCATCGTTATCCTATCGGTTTTTCGGGAGACTCGGAAGCGACTTTTTCTTCGTTGGCTTTTCAGCCCTATTTTACAGCTACCGCATCTAATGTCGGTTATGGTTATTGGAGTCATGATATAGGAGGTCATAATCAGGAGGGAGCCAACGATGCCGAGTTGTATTTGCGGTGGATTCAATACGGGGTCTTCTCTCCTATATTGCGTACACATGCTACGGCTGCCGGCCATATCGAACGTCGCATTTGGAAATATGCTAATTTTGAGCAGATGCGTGATGCCATTTATTTGCGTTATGCTTTGATACCTTATATTTATACGATGGCACGCTGGTCGTACGATACGGGGGTGGGCATGTGTCGTCCTATGTATTATGATTATCCCGAAGCAGATGAGGCTTACCGTTATGAGGGACAGTATATGTTTGGAAACGATATACTCGTAGCCCCCGTCACTTCGTCGGATAAAGGAACGAATGTCAGTGAAAAAGATATTTGGCTACCTGAGGGCAAGTGGTATGAAGTGATGACGGGTGAGTTAATCAACGGTGGTTCGGTCGTTACTCGTTCGTTCACTCGTGAACAGATTCCTTATTATTATCGCGAGGGTGCTATCATTCCGCTTTATCCTCGTATGATGCACCTGAAAAAACGGCCTGAAACACTCACTTTGCAGTTTACACCCGGAGCCAGAGGCGAATTTAATTATTATGAGGATGCCGGAAACAACGCTGATTATGAAACAGCTTGTACATTTACAAGAATTACGCAAAATACCGAGGACGGAAGAACCTCTTGTACTATTTATCCTCGTACCGGATCATTCGACGATATGCCGGAAGAACGGGCTTATCGTCTTGAATTTTTGGCTCGGAACGAGGCTCCGACAAAGGTCACTTTTTCCGATGGAACGCATGCTGTCTATGAGTATGATGCCGAGGGTAAAAAGATCGTGATTTCCGTACCGAAAAGAGCATGCAGTTCAGCTATAACCGTAATCATTGAATAATAAAAAGAGAAAAATATGAAAAGATTTTGCAAGAATATAGCCGTTTTATTTCTCTTGTTTGGATTTGTTCTAACTGCGAGAGCAGATTGGCGGCTTGTTGGAGATACGGCTGAATTAAAGATTCCCGTCGTGCTTTCTCCGGTGGGAGACGATGGAAAGGAGTTTGTTTACGTGGGTGGCTTGCCGGAAGTTTTGTTTAAATTGACCGATGGTATAACGGAGTATGTCCATGAATGTGGTAGTAATAATCCTTTGGGCGATTCTATACCTTTGCGAGAGGCCGGTGAAGACGAGCGAGGGTTGTGTATCCGGTATGCGAGCGAGACCGATGTATATAGATTGACCCTTACAGTCGATGGTAATGCAAAAAGTTTGAAGGCTGAACGGCTCGAATTGCCTAAAAACTTGTATATCATAGGAGGCCCGTTTAATCGAGAGATTCAATTTTGGAAGTTTCAGGATGCCAAAGCCTTAGAAGTGGATCGGACATATCCTTATATTTTCTATTATAAGGGTGTCATGCGCTATAACGATGAGGGTGACGAGTGCGGTAGTTTCATGTTTTTGAAACGATTGAGCTGGGACGATAAATATCACCCTGCATCGAGTGGAGATTTTTCTATTTCGGGAAAGGTGGGACAACCTTTGAAAATGCGTTTGAATGGAGAGGATAATAAGTGGACTATTCTGGCTGACCGAAGTGGAGATGGATATTATGAATTGAAAGTCGATTTACTCAATCTTACACTTACCGTCGAAAAGTTTGAACCGGATTTGGTAGAGAATCCATTTCCTCTTTCGGTTTTTGCTGTTGGAGCGGCTATGCCTTGTGGTTGGGATAATGCCCATCCTATTGTGATGACCCCGATCGCAGAGGGTGTATATCGTTGGGAAGGAGATGTAGAGGCCGGCGATTTCAAATTCCTTCGTAGAAGAGGAACTTGGGAACGTTGTTATGTGGCTAGGACAAAAGATGAATCTATTCGTTTTGGCGAGGAACATGATGTTATTTATGAGTATAATTCGTTTGAGGAGGGAAATGACTATAAGTTTGTGCTTCCCAAGACAAATCATTGTATTCTGACACTCGACCTTAACCGAATGAAATTGAGGGTGGATAATGAAGAAACGGAAGGCAGTGGCGTTGAATCGATTAAAACATCTGGCGAGTTGATCTATTACAGTTCGGATAATACGCTTTTCTTGCGAAGTAAAAACAATTTACAGTTGCAGGCTCGTGTATTTGCCCTTGATGGGTGTCTCGTCTCGGAAGATGTTTTTATAGGTGGTACGGACATTAGCCTCTCTCGTGGTTATTATATCGTAGTCCTTCACCGTGAAGATGGTACGCAAGTTGCCGAGTTCAAAGTTTTTGTTGATTGAATCTGGACTTAGATTGGAATTTGTTATAATAGTTAATCGACACGAGCCTGTGTTCCGCTATCGGGATTTTAAAGTAATCGGGTTGTTGAAATACAAATAATACGAGATTATCTTTTGGAGGTAATCTCGTATTATTTTAAATGTGAACGTTTTAATTATATCGGCTAAATGTTGAATCCGATTTTTGTTTTGTTCGTTTCTTCGTTATCGACAGATAAATTTTTGACAATAGTTACCACATCGCAATAAATAAATCCCTTGCTTCAATGAGATGGAGTTATCTCCCTCAACGCCTTGAACTTGGGCTACGATTCGACCTTGTAGGTCGCTGATGATAATTTCTTGGGGTACAAGAAGTCGTATAATTGTGTTGCCGGGATAGGAAATAACCTTGATCTCTTGGTTTTCTCGACGGGTATTGTCTATATTCGAGGGAATGGGAACTTCTGTCAGTTCTGTCCATTGAGATTGGTAAAGATCGTCGCCCACTACCGCATAGGCGCTCATGCGAAATGCAAATTGGTCACCCCATGCTTTGGGTAGATCTGTAAAAGTATAACTGTTCGTCCTGCGGCCTTCGACGAGGGTATAATCGTAGTTATAGCTAAACCGGTCTCCCTTTGAAAGAGTTTGAGTCATTGTGAATTCGTCGAGATAGATTTCTTTGATAGGATCGAGTTGCCTGAAATATAATTCGATATACATTTGTTCACTGCTATGCTTAAAGTCTATTGTCAAATTATTATAGCCTTCTTGTGTGAGAAATTTGGTTATTTTCTCGGGAGTACCTTGTGAGTAGTAGTTGTTAAAGTCGATTTTATCTCCTTTGGCTCCATATACTCGTACGTTGACTGTACAACCATTTGTATTGGTTGTGCTGATGACGGGGGTCTGAATATTGATACCACTGAGCATGCCTCCTGTCCAGCAGCCGAAATTAACAGACCAGTCAGGGACAGTTGTATATTCGTCGTAATTCGTTGTACCGTCGTCTTCTGCCGGAAGATCGATTGTGCCTCCCGTAAAAGCATCGAAATTTTCGTGGAGAATGGTTTTTGTTTCATCTCTTTGGGCAATGTGGGTATAAACATTGTAAACGACATATCCGTTGGACCCGATGACTGTGTTCCAGTTGGCTGTGTATTGCCCCCCTTGAATATCGGTGAATTCTTTGAGTACAGGTTTGGAAAGGGAACCTGCATATCCGAATACATCAATCATATTTGATTCCAAAGAAGTTTCAGAGTCGTTGGTGCTTTTTACCGTGTAAAAATAATCGGTATTGTCTTTGAGTCCGGTTACGGGAGCTGATGTTTCTGTGATTCGTTTGTTTTTGACAAGATAATCCCGTGTTTTTACGATACCGCCATAAGTATAACTTATTTCGTCAATAGCCGTGGGACTGTTTAGATCTGGATTTTCATCGGTATAAATCATTTTGATCTGAATACACCCCACCGGGATATTGGCGGAAAAATCGGCTATTCCCCCACTTCGATAACTGATTGTTGAGGCTTCACCAAGAGAGTGCCATTGAAAGCCGTCAAATCCGTAAACTGCGACTGTTCCGGTGGCATTGGCGTTTTTTATCCAAAACGAAAATTTCGAGGCGGGGGCCGGTAATACAGGGGTAACAATCGAATCGCCTGTTGCATCGAATGCAAGAGCTATTTTCCCCGAATAAACAGATGTGGTATCTCCGGCGACATTGGTCGTATATAATTGGCGAATAGAGCCGGTATTCACGTCAATTTTCCAATTTTCGGGGAATACGGATAGGTTGGAGTCTATGTATTTATTTCGTTTTGACCCGGAAGAACGAGGCACTAATCCCTCAAAACTTTCTGTGACTTTTACTGTTTCTGTCCCGCAATCTTCCATTTTATAGGCAAAAACATTCAAATTGTAAGCCGAAGCCTGAGATATAGATTGCCAGTTTGCGGTAAAGGAATTTTCAGTAATATCGGTTGCGGGTAGAGCTTTGGGGATTTCAAGAGCGGCATGGGAGAGTGCAATTCCCCATAACGATAAAATAAGAGTAGCTAATCTTCTCATGATCTAAGGGTTATGTTTTATAGGGAGTAAAGATATTAAAAATATATAGAAAAATTTATTTGATAAGATATTTTAAAAGAACAGCCTGCCGAAAAATTCGGCAGGCTGTTCCTACATTTACGTTATGTTTAATTAGATACGAGCTTGTATGGCTTTACTTTCTTCTTCGTAACCGGGTTTATTGAGCAAAGCGAACATATTGCGTTTGTATGCTTCGACTCCCGGTTGGTTAAACGGGTTTACTCCCAAGATATAGCCGCTAATGCCGCAGGCTTTTTCGAAGAAGTAAATCAGTTGTCCCAAATAGAGCTCCGATAATTCGGGTATTTCTATTTTTAGGTTGGGGACTCCGCCGTCTACGTGAGCTATTTGAGTTCCAAGTTCGGCCATTTTGTTTACTTCGTCCACTCTCTTTCCCGACAGGAAATTCAGCCCGTCCAGATTATCCTTGTCGGAAGGGATATTTACCGTATGTTTCATTTGGGCAACCGAAAGAACGGTTTCGAAGATGGTTCTTTCACCTTCCTGAATCCATTGTCCCATCGAATGTAAATCGGTTGTGAAGTCGACAGACGCCGGATAGATTCCGAGGTTTTCTTTTCCTTCGCTTTCTCCGTAGAGTTGTTTCCACCATTCTGCGAAGAAGTGTAATTTAGGATTGAAGTTGACGAGGATTTCTATTTTCTTTCCGCTTTGATATAAAGCATTTCGGGTGGCAGCATAAATCGCTGCGGGGTTTTTCTCGAAAGGAATATCTTCTCCACACGCTTTTTCCATAGCTACCGCTCCGGAAACCAGCGTTCTGATGTCGAATCCGGCTATGGCGATAGGCAATAGTCCTACGGGAGTGAGTACCGAGAAACGGCCTCCTACGTTGTCGGCAATGACAAAAGTTTTGTATCCTTCGGTATCGGCCAGTTTACGCAATGCACCTTTTTTAGCATCGGTTATGGCGATGATGCGATGTTTGGCTTCGTCTTTTCCTACTTGTGCTTCGAGCTGTTCTTTCAACAATCGGAAAGCGATGGCGGGTTCTGTCGTCGTTCCCGATTTTGAAATGACGACGATACCGAAAGATTTATTTTTCAGGAGGGTTTGCAGTTCAAACAAATAGTCTTCGCCGATGTTGTGTCCGGCAAACAGTACGAGCGGATTTTTATGTTCCGAGCGAAGAAATTCGAATGAGTCGGATAGAGCCTCGATAACAGCTTTGGCTCCGAGGTAGCTACCTCCGATACCAATGACTACTACTATTTCGCAACGGTCTTTCAATTGTTTTGCAGCAGCTTCGAGGTCTGCTAAATGGGCTTCTGTTATTTCGGAGGGTAGGTTCAACCACCCTAAAAAGTCATTTCCTTTACCCGTACCTTTGTGCAGCATTTCCATGCCGCTTTTCGCTTTGTCTTCCAATGCGAATACATCGCTTTTGGATACAGTGCCTAATGCTTTTTCAATGTTCAATTCGATTGATTTCATAGTTTCACTATATTAGTTGTATTACAGAAATGTATCATATATACTTTCAATGGCGTGCCGGGGCAATACTTTTTTGTAGAGTATATCATAAACACATTGCAGTATGGGCATGTTCACCTTGTATCGTTCGTTTATTTCGTAAATGCACTTCGTGCCGAAATATCCTTCGGCAATCATTTCCATTTCCATTTTTGCGGCACTGACGGAGTAACCGCGTCCTATCATGGAACCGAAATTGTGATTGCGGCTGAACCGGGAATAGGCGGTAACCAAAAGGTCTCCCAAATATACCGAGTCGCTGATGTTTCTGTCCCGGCATGGGGAGACTGCTTGTAAAAAACGGTCCATTTCGTTCAAGGCGTTGGATACGAGCATGGCTTGAAAATTATCTCCGCTCTTCATACCATGACAAATCCCGGCGGCTATGGCATAGACGTTTTTTAATACGGCAGAATATTCAATGCCTTTTACATCGGAGGAGATAATGGTTTTCAGCTTGGGGCTCGCCAATATGTCGGCGAAACTTCTCGCTTTTTGCAGATCGTTACACCCGATGGTGAGATAGGAGAGCCGTTCGAGCGCTACTTCCTCGGCGTGGCATGGCCCCCCGATTACGGCCAAGTGGGATTCCGGCACGTGATAGAAATTTTGCAGGTATTCGGTGACGATCATATTTTCGTCGGGAACGATTCCTTTTATCGCTGTCACGACAAATTTTTTACTGATGTCGGCCGACAGTTTCTTTAAATGGGACTTCATGTAGGGCGATGGAGTCACCAAGAGCAATGTGTCGGCCGCATCGGCGATTTCGTTGATGTCGGAACTGAAATGTATTCGAGATGTGTCGAATGTGACATCGGACAAATATACAGGATTGTGACCTGTTTGTTTGAAATCGGCGATACGGTCGTCTCGACGCATGTACCATAGGATATTATCGGCATTATTAAGCGCCAGCTTTGCCAAAGCTGTTGCCCAACTGCCACCTCCCATGATCGCTATTTTACCGGGTATAGGCATGGTCGATTATCGTTTTGCGTTTTCTACCCATTTTTTTACATCGTCGATCGTGGGGTTAGCCAGTTCGAGCTTGTATTTTTTGTTAATGCCACAGATTTCTTGATGCATTTTGTTCGGATTGGCTTCTGCTACGTCTGCTACGGTGAGGTATCCTGCTTTCTGAATGGGTGCGACCCATTCGGCAGGAATGTTTATGGTGGTATAGGCCGCTTCGTTATCTCGTTTTTGAACTTTCTCGGGGCGCATTTGCGGGAAGAGGAGAACTTCTTGTATGGTGGTTTGACCTGTCATGAGCATGACGAGGCGGTCCATGCCTATTCCCATACCCGATGTGGGCGGCATGCCGTATTCGAGAGCCCGGATAAAGTCATTGTCGATGAACATGGCTTCGTCGTCTCCTTTTTCGGAGAGGCGGAGTTGTTCTTCGAAACGCAACCGTTGGTCGATGGGGTCGTTCAACTCGGAGTAGGCATTACAGAGTTCTTTCCCGTTTACCATTAGCTCGAAACGTTCGGTCAGTTCGGGGTTGTTCCGATGACGTTTGGTGAGCGGCGACATTTCGATGGGATAATCGGTGATGAAGGTGGGTTGTATGTAATGGCCTTCGCATTTCTCGCCGAATATTTCGTCGATGATTTTTCCTTTGCCCATTGTTTCGTCGACCTCGACCCCGATTTTTTTGCAAACTTCGCGCAATTGTGCTTCGTCCATGCCGCTGATGTCGATACCCGTGTGTTCCTTGATGGCGTCGAGCATAGTGATACGCTTGAACGGAGTTTTGAAATTGATCGTGTTTTCACCGACCTTGACTTCGGTAGTACCGTTTACGTCGAGACAGATTTTTTCTAACATTTTTTCGGTGAAATCCATCATCCAGTTGTAGTCTTTGTAGGAGACATAGATTTCCATACAGGTAAATTCCGGATTGTGCGTTCTGTCCATGCCTTCGTTGCGGAAGTTTTTGGAAAATTCGTACACTCCTTCGAAGCCTCCGACAATCAGCCGTTTCAAATATAATTCATCGGCGATACGCAAATATAGAGGTATGTCGAGCGCATTGTGGTGGGTGATGAACGGACGGGCGGCCGCACCTCCGGGTATCGATTGCAGAATGGGTGTTTCGACTTCCAGATATCCGCGAGAGTTGAAATATTCCCGCATGGAGGTGTACACTTTGTTCCGTTTGATGAATATATCTTTTACTCCTTCGTTTACCACCAAGTCTACATAGCGTTGGCGATAACGGAGCTCGGGGTCTTCGAAAGCGTCGTAGGCTACCCCGTCTTTCATCTTTACGATGGGAAGGGGGCGTATCGATTTGGCGAGTACTGTCAGCTCTTGCGCATGAACCGTTATTTCTCCCATTTGGGTACGGAATACAAATCCGCGAATACCGATGAAATCGCCGATGTCGAGCAGCTTTTTGAATACGGTATTGTATAATTCTTTGTCTTCTCCCGGGCAGAGGTCGTCACGCGAAATATAAACTTGGATACGGCCCTCCGAGTCTTTCAACTCGATGAATGAGGCTTTACCCATGATACGCCGACTCATGATACGTCCGGCTATGGCTACCTGACGAGGAGTTTCCGCACCATCGACGAAATTATTTTTTATTTCCTGAGAATAGGCGTTTACAGGATATTCGGCAGCAGGGTAGGGTTCTATGCCCAATTTGCGCATTTCGTCGAGACTGTTACGACGAATGATCTCTTGTTCGCTTAGGTCGAGAATATTCATAGGTATATGTTTGTAAATTTTCGCAAAAATACAAAACTTTGAGCTAATCCGGCTATGTTTGGCGTAAATTATTGTTATCGAGCGACTGTTATCCCGATGTAAAGTTTATGTTTTCGTGGTATCGTTTTCATCGTCGGAGGGGACCATAATATCGGACTTGTTTTTTAACCATTTGAAGATGTTGATTCGCAGTTTGCTTCCCCGGGCTTCGAAGTAATTGTTGAAACACGAATTGATTTCACAGCCATATACCACTAACAGCACAAGTGCCGGTAATATGGGAATCCCGAACGGTGTGCCGAATGCTTCGCCAAAACTCGTGGCGACCAGTATCCAGCAAAGATAGTCGATGATTTTGTTTGCGCTTCGGCGTATCGCCCTGCTTTTGCGTATGGTTTCGCCCCGATGCCGTGCTGCTTCGATTCCGAATTTCAAGTCGGCCAAAACCAATGCGAATGCAGCTAATAAAAACCAACGTATGGGTGAGATAAAATCGGCGGCCCAAGAGAGATACGACACGAGCGAGCCGTTGATGAGATTGCGTTCGTCCATAATTCAAAATTGTATTCAAATGTTTCGACGGCAAATTTCGTGTCGGGAAGCGGGGAATACATGTCTTGTTTATAAAAAATGAGAAATAAAAGTTTCTTTTCTTTTCGATATGTGACTATTTTTTGTTATTTTTGCTTTTGTTTATCATTGCATTTTACAGAGTAATAATAAAATAAAGTTAACCTTATGAACATTTTCCAAAAGTGCATTTCCCTTTTCATTGCGGTCATGACGGTATTTGCGGCCCAAGCTAAAAATTATGAAGTAGCTTCGCCCTCGGGAGATTTAAGAGCGGTCGTATCGGTAACGAATTCCGGGACGACTCTGAGCGTGTTTGCCGGAGAAACAGAGGTTTTGGCTCCGTCTCCTATATCCATCACGATAAAAGAAAACAACGAGTCTCGAACAAAAGTTTTATGGGGCATGAATTCCAAACAGCCCAAAGTTCGCAGGAGTTTTGTAGACGAGATGATTCCGGCTCCTGTTTATAAACGTTTTCAAGTGAAGGATCGTTATAACCAGATGGTTTTGTCATCGGGAAAACAGGGGTTGGTCGTGCGGGCTTATGACGATGGAATAGCGTATCGATTGACCTATAAAAGTAATATCCCTTATACGGTATATAACGAACAAGCCGATTTTACATTTCCCGCCGATTATCCGATGTACGCTAGCTATGTGAAACGTGGAGACGATGGCGATTTCGAGTCGCAGTATATCAACTCGTTCGAGAATACTTATGAACATGAATCTATTACCAAATTTAAATCGTCGCGCCTTTTATTTCTTCCTGTGTTGGTAGAGTTGCCTCATGGAATGAAAGTGTGTATAACCGAAGCCGACTTGGATAATTATCCGGGTATGTATTTGGTGGGTGGAGGCGATACTCCGGTCCTTGCGTCGCACTTTGCGCCGGTTCCGAAAACGACGGTTCAAGGGGGACATAACATGTTACAAAAGTTTGTTACTTCCCGAGAAGAATATATTGCTCGTGATGCCAATGCCCAACTTCCGTGGCGGGTGATTGCCGTTGCCGGTAATGATGCAGAGTTGGCCGCCAGTGATATCGTGTTCCGTTTGGGGAAACCTTTGCGTATCGCCGATACTTCGTGGATAAAACCGGGTAAGGTGGCTTGGGATTGGTGGAATGCGTGGAATCTCTACGGGGTAGATTTTCGTGCCGGAATCAATAACGAGACGTATAAATATTATATCGATTTTGCTGCGGAGAACGGGATAGAATATGTGATTCTCGACGAGGGGTGGGCTGTGAATAAAAAGGCCGATTTAATGCAGGTCGTTCCTGAAATAGATTTGCCTGAACTGGTAACGTATGCCGACGGGAAAAATGTCGGTTTGATTCTTTGGGCCGGATATTGGGCTTTCCATCGGGATATGGAAAATGTCGTGAAGCATTATGCCGATATGGGGATAAAAGGGTTCAAAGTAGATTTTATGGATAGGGACGACCAAGAGATGGTGCGGTTTATCAATGAGGCTTCGGAATTGTGCGCCCGTTATAATATGTTGGTGGATTTTCATGGAATGTACAAACCTACGGGAGCGCAACGTACATGGCCCAATGTGATCAACTATGAAGGTGTGAATGGTTTGGAACAATTGAAATGGAGCCCGAAAGGATATGACCAAGTGACTTACGATGTACAGATTCCTTTTATTCGTCAGTTTGCCGGACCTATGGACTATACGCAGGGAGCTATGCGCAATGCAATCAAGAAGAATTATAATCCGGTGAATAGTGAGCCGATGAGTCAGGGCACACGCTGTCGTCAGTTGGCTACGTATGTTATTTTTGATTCTCCGTTGAATATGTTGTGCGACAATCCTTCGAATTACAAGAGAGAACCGGAGTGTACCGCTTTCATAGCCCGCATCCCGACTGTGTGGGACGAAACTTTGGGGCTTGACGGGAAAGTGGGCGAATATATTACGATGGCGAGGCGCTCGGGCGATGAGTGGTACGTAGGAGGATTGACAAACTGGGATAAACGGGATATAACTGTCGATCTCTCATTTTTGGGAGAGGGCTTTTATGAGATAGAGCTGTTCAAGGACGGTATAAATGCCGACCGTGCCGCTTGCGATTATAAACGGGTAGTAATGCCTGTTCCCGAAGACCGACAGTTGAAGGTTACTTTATTCCCCGGTGGCGGTTTTGCCGGCCGTATCGAGAGACGGTAGATAGCATGAAATACAGCAAGCGGAGCTTCGAGAAAAAGCTCCGCTTGTTTTTTTATTGGGTTTATAAATCGTCCATAGCTTCATTGGAAACGACTTCTCCGTTTATTTTGTCGAAGTATTCCAATAAGACAAAACAATTTTCATAACCTTGGTGGGAAATAGATAGTTGAATGCTCCCTTTGGAGGTTTCAAATGAGGTTTGATATTTGCACCGGTCAAATTTAACAAAATGCATTCTTGTTCTATCATCATCGGGCTCGTAAGATTGGAATTCTTCTACACAAACAGCGGGTTCTCCATATTTTTGTGATAGCATGTCTTTTATTGTAAAGTAATTGTCTGATAAAGAAGACCATGTTTCGCAAGAAGGGAATGTGACTGCCGCCTTACAAACTAAATCTTTTTGTTTTAAAGATACAATGCCGATTGTACAATCTTTATAAGCGGCGAATTCTCCCATAAATATAGCGACGCCATTTTCTTTACCAATATAGGTAAGATTTTGTGTTTTCAATTTTTGGACAAAAGAATCTAAACTGCCATCAATGGGAATACCCTTGAATGTAAGATGTTCGGATTCTGTTTGTGCGAAAGTTATTGATGAAATAATTGCGCAGCATAGTAATAAAATTATTTTTCTCATGGCTGTATGTTTTAAAGATTAGTAGAATTTTGAGTTGGATTTATAGGAATAACAAGCCGTTGGTCGGCATCGATAGCCCATTGCACTTGCCACATTCTGCCATCGTGTTGGTCGAGGAGAATGAATGTGTACATGTTTTTTGTGGAATAAAGGGTGAATCGCCCGTTCCCTGCACTGTCGTTTCCGGCAAGGTAATTTTCGTTTAGCACGACTTCCATTCGGTCGTCGCCTTGAATGTCGTATTGTACTTGCCACATGCGACCGTTGCGGGTATCCAGCTTGATAAAAGTCCACATATTGGTGGTGGGGAATAATTGGAATGCCGGGGCAGCATTGCTTTGTTGTTTCGGCTTGTCTTCGGGTGTAGAACAAGCCATCAGTCCTGTTAAGAACAAAATGAATAAAAGGGTTGTCTTTTTCATAATTATATAGTTAAATGGTTAGAAATCTATTGTATAGGAGGCTTCGTCGCTCCCTCCATTGGGGAATGTACCGGATTTTAATATTGGGATAATTCTTTTCATTTTTTTCGATTGGTTTAAATATGGAAAAGGCGTGTAACCATTCTTCGCTTGTTTTCATCTTTGGTTACCGCCAAGTGACCATATTCCACAACAAGCACAGAACAGCTCACGCCTTTGGAGCGTGAACTTTCGATCTGCTTGTTCTCGTGGAATGAATATTTGGCGGTATTCAAGATGAAAGAGAACAAGAGCTGAAAGCTCGATTTTATTTTAAGTGTCCGAACGGGAAACGCTTATCCGGGTGTTTATACATCGGGTTAATTGCATTTATGAGGATTCTATACTGTCGTACACAAATCCCATTGTTTCGTTCGTGTTTTTTTTATTTGTTTTCTCCTTTCTTCTTTTAGGGTTTATACTCGATTGAATGATTTCAAAAACAGTTTATTAACGACTGTTCAAATACAAAAATAGGAAAAAATGATAAAACAGTATCTGTATCGCTTAATTTTTTTTGCAAATACGGTTCGATGTGGATATTGACCTGCGTCCTTTTCCCGAAAGTGGTTTTGAGCGATTCTTCCACTTGTGTGGCGATATCGTGCGCTTTGACGATAGACGAATCGGGGTCGACTTTGATGTGCATGTCGATGATGAATGTGTTTCCGTTTTTACGTGTGCGCAGGTGGTGGAATGCGATGACTCCGGGTGTCTGCTGTATTTTCTCGGCAATATTTTGTTCCACTTCTTCGGGGAGGGACATTTCGAGAAGTTCTTGTATGCTGGGGCGGGCGAGCTTATAAGCGACTCCAAAGATAAATATTCCTACGACGAGTGAGGTTATGGGATCGAGCACCCGCCAGCGTTCACCCAGAAACATGGCTCCCGATATGCCTATGAGGGTTCCTATCGAGGAGAAAGCGTCGGAACGGTGATGCCAGCCGTTGGCAATGACAGCCGGACTGTCGATGTTGCGCCCGATTGTGATCGTGTACCAATATAAGCTTTCTTTTACGATGATGGAAACAGCTGCCATAGCGAGTGCCAAATAGGTGGGACGTTCGATAATTTCCCCGTTGAGGACTTCGTATATTTTGATGCTTCCCGAATAAAATATTCCAATGGCGACGACGAAGAGTGCAAAGCTGATGAGCATGGTGGCAAAGGTTTCGAATTTGCCATGTCCGTAAGGGTGGTCGCTGTCTTCGTTTTTCGATGAGATTTTAATGAAGATGATAACGATGAAATCTGTGATAAAATCGGATAAGGAGTGTATGCCGTCTGCAATCATGGCACTACTTCGCCCCCATATGCCGGCTATGATTTTTGCGGCAGACAAGATGAGATTGGTAAAAAATCCCACCCAAGTGACCCGTGCGGCTTTTTTCTCCCGGATTACATTCGATATGTCGTCTTTTCCGTCCATAATGGTGTAATGTTGCTGTACAAATGTAAGGCGTTTCGGGGCTATTTCGTATCGTTTGCTCTGTGTCATCGTTTAATTTATAACGGTTCTACTTAGCCTGTTTACTGTCGTAACAGTTCGAGACCATGCGAAAAGAAATGATTGCAAGAGCGTTTTTTTGTCGGTGAAACTTTACGATTTGTTTTGAACTACGGGATTGAATTTTTATATTTGACAGAGATTTAATCGTATCTGTATGCACGTCGAATCGTTTCATATACGCAGGCGGGTGATGCCGCCCCATCGGGGCGCGTTGTTGGTGGCGGAGCCATTTTTGGACGAAGGGTGTTTCCGCCGAGCGGTTATTTGTTTGGCCGAATATTCGGAGAAGGGTGCGGTGGGGTTTGTGTTGAATAGCCCGACGAGATATGTTCTGAGTGAATTGTTAGAGGGAGAGAACGATATACCTTCCATTCCGGTTTTTTGTGGAGGGCCGGTAGGAACGGATCATTTGTTTTTCTTGCACGATATAGCGTCATTACCCGGTGCAGTGGAGGTTTCGACGGGCTTGTTCGCTAATGGGGATTTCGATATGCTGCTCGATTTTTTGAGAAGCGACTCTACGGTGCAAAAGCATGTGAAGTTTTTGATCGGGTATAGCGGTTGGTCGGCCGGGCAGCTCGACGGGGAATTAAAACAGGAGTCGTGGGCTGTGACGACTATGACTTCGCCGGGCGATTGTCTTGCGGCCGAAGATGATGCTTTTTGGAGAGAGATAGTAAAGGGTATGGGTGACGGATATAAGTTGTGGCTAAATTCCCCGCAGGAACCTTCGCTTAATTAGAGTCCTCTGATGAATTAGTCGCTTATTCCCGATTGAATTTTTGAAATATCAGAGCATCGGCATATCCCTGAGGCAACCGTATCCAATCTTTTAAGCGTGTGCTTTCGTGAAATCCGCATGTTCTGAAAAGCGCTATGCTGGCTGTGTTACAAACGGGAATATGTACATATAATTGATGCAGGTGTAAAAAAACGGAAAGCATATTCTACGAATGTTTCGAGGGCATCTCGTCCGAATCCTTGTCGTTTGTGACCGGGATCGATGAGGAGACCTATCGCTGCTACGGTTTGTGGTATCGTAGTCGAAACAGTCTATCGCACCGATAACTTGGCGACTCTCTTTTCGCATGATTATGAGCCTTAATTGTTTGTCCCGAGTGATGTCGGCCGTATAGTTTTCGATGTATTGTTTCAACAGATAACGTGAGAAGGGCGATACGGTACTTCCGTATATCCACAGAGACGAATCATTTTCCCAGCGGTAAAGGGCATCGAGGTCTTCGGGTTCTACCGCTCGCAGTTCTATTTGTTTGCCGGTGAGGTAGTTCATGGTTTCGTATAGGTTTGTTGGGGTGAAATGATGATTTCTGAGTCGGGAGTATAGATGAGGAAATGGTTACGGACGTCGCTTTTTGATTGTATGGTTTCTATGATTTCCCGATAGGAAAGTAGTCCCGAATCTAATATGATATGCCGGTCGTCTTGTCGTTCAGATGACGACGGAATTTCATCGGCTGACCATATAGGCGTGTAGTGTTTTATACCCGGAATCAATCGGGCTATGGTTTGCGGGGTGCGGGAGAGAATATACCATTTTCCTTTCTCTTTCTTATCGGTTTTTCCATGCTTATGAAACGGAAAGGAGACGGCTCGGTAAGCAGCGGCTAACGAGGCTCGGAAGAATATAGAGAATTTTACGGCGAGGTAATACCCTTTGCTGTAATGCGGGTAATGCTTTTTGAAAAAAATGAGCATGGCTTCATAAAAGACACGGACGTATCGCAGGCTTCCTTTTTTCGTGCTCTCTCCTTTGTAATGTATAATAGGAGTCGGCAGGAAGTAATTGGTGTATCCTGCAAGGACGAGCCGATAGGAGAGATCGATGTCTTCGCCGTACATGAAAAAACTTTCGTCGAGTAGCCCGCTTTTGTCCAGTGTTTCACGTCTCATGAACATGAATGCACCCGAAAGAATGTCTATGGGGTGGCATTCGTCGGGAGAGAGGTATTTCATGTGATAACGACCGAAAATGCGGGAATGGGGGAATAATGCCGAGAGCCCGAAAATCTTGCAGAACGATACCCACGGAGTGGGGAATCCTCTTTTGGATTCCGGTAGAAACCGTCCGTCACCATCGAGCATTTTTACCCCGGTTCCTCCGGCTTCGGGGTGAGCTTCCATAAATTGGAAAACTTCGTATAACGTATTTTCGGCTATTACAGTGTCGGGGTTAAGTAACAGAACATATTTCCCGGTGGATTGTTCGATGGCTTGGTTATTGGCTCGTGCGAATCCTACGTTTTCGGTATTGGCGATGAATCGGACTTCGGGAAACCGGGGTATGAGGTAATCGAGCGAGTCATCTTGCGAGTGGTTGTCCACGACAAAGATCTCGACTTCCATCGGGTATGTCTTTAATGCAGCCCGTACCGACCGAAGCGATTGCTCCAAAAAGTATTTTACACGGTAATTGACAATAACGACACTGATTTTTACCACAAGACAGAATCTCTAATATTATAATGTATAACGGCAGTCTAATGAAAATAGTATAATATTATCCTTTGAAACTTTCGCTGAATAACGTGCGGTTGAGAATGGAACGCCCCAATGTGATTTCGTCGGTGTATTCCAGCTCTCCGCCTATGGATACTCCTCTGGCGATGATGGTGATTTTAATATCGAACGGAGCCAACTTCCTGAATATGTAGAAATTGGTCGTGTCGCCTTCCATCGTGGCGCTGAGTGCGAGTATTACCTCTTTTATTCCACCGGAGGCGACTCGGTCTACCAAACTTTCGATTTCGAGGTCGGCCGGACCTATGCCGTCCATCGGGGAGATGACCCCCCCCAATACGTGATAAAGCCCGTGGAATTGGCGAGTGTTCTCGACTACCATCACCTCTTTCACATTCTCGACAACGCACAACGTGGAGGCATCGCGCGAAGGGTCGCCACAAATGGTACAGGTATCCGAGTCGGATATGTTATGGCAAATGTGGCAACGTTTGATTTCTTTGCATAACTTGATAATGGTATTACCGAATTTTTCGGCTTCGCCCTCTTCTTGTCTTAACAAATGCAGAACCAAACGTAAAGCCGTTTTCCTACCGATACCCGGTAGTTTGGCAAATTCGTTTACCGCATTTTCGAGAAGAATAGAAGAATATTGTTGGTCCATAAGGGTTGTTCCTTTTCACGAGTTTGCAAATATAGTAAAAGGTGAGTGCAGAGGCAAACCGAAATCTTATTTCTGACTTGACTATGCCGAACCGCATCCTATATTCGTATCTACAAATATAGGAAATATCTGTTAGTTATTGTTCTGTATGTCATATTTTGAGACAGAGAAAAAACAGCGTTGTCGTCAAATCGGGAAAAATGAGTATTTTTGCATGGATTGTCAAAATTTGAATATAATATATGGAAATAAAAAACGCCCGGTTTGTGATTAGCAGCAGCCATGTGAAGGACTGCCCATCGCACGGATTACCCGAATATGCTTTTATCGGACGTTCCAATGTGGGAAAGTCGTCGTTGATAAATATGTTGACTTGTAAGAAAGGGTTGGCGATGACCTCGTCTACTCCGGGAAAGACGATGCTTATCAATCATTTTTTTGTCGATGATAGTTGGTACTTGGTCGATTTGCCGGGTTATGGATATGCCCGCCGAGACAAAGAGAGTCGAGAGGCATTGCGGGAAATGATAGAGGGGTATGTGCTTTATCGCAAGGAAATGACTTGTCTTTTTGTCCTGCTCGATTGTCGGCACAAACCTCAAAAGATAGACCTCGAATTCATGGAATGGTTGGGTGAAAACAGCGTGCCTTTTGCCATTGTATTTACAAAAACGGATAAGATTGGCCCCGTAGTACTGAAAGAGCATATCGAGTATTACAAACAGGTGCTGCATGAATCTTGGGAAGAATTGCCTCCCATTTTCGCTACATCGTCGGAAAAAAAACGGGGGCGTGAAGAGTTGCTCGATTATATCGATCGCGTGAATAAAAGTTTGAAAGAAGCTTAAAATAGGGACATACTTTTTTAAGTATATTTTTTTCGTTGAATCTGTTTTGTAACTTTGCAAGTAATGCAAAATAGACAATATACAGTGCAATCGAATAAATTCGTTTTATTCATGTCGTCTTTTTGTAGTGAAAGTGAGAAATAGGCATAGTTATAAGCGGAGATGTGCAGCCCTTTTTATTTGCTCTCATTGAAGACTTTATAAATTAATGTGAATTGTTCTTGACGTATGTGTGAAAAAGAATCATTTATGAGGGAGGCTATAAAGTTGTCTCTCGATAATATAGATCACGACGGGGGGCCGTTCGGTGCGGTGATTGTGAAAGATGGAAAAATCATAGCGCGGGGGGGCAAATCGTGTGACGGCATCGGTCGATCCTACGGCGCATGCAGAAGTAAATGCGATTCGTGAAGCAGCCCGGGTATTGGGGACATTCGATTTGAGCGGATGCGAGATCTATACTTCTTGCGAGCCTTGTCCCATGTGTTTGGGAGCCATTTATTGGGCGCATCTCGACAAAGTGTATTACGGAAATACGAAGGCGGATGCCAAGGAGATAGGATTCGATGACTCGTTTATTTACGACGAATTGGCTTTACCTTTGGAAAAACGCCATTTGAATGTAGTCCCGATGATGCGCGGCGAAGCTATCAAGGCTTTTGAAAAATGGGAAAACAAGAGTGATAAAATAGAATATTAACAACCGAGGGTGCAGGAGCACCTTCTTTTTTGAATGCAAAAATATGGCTAATTGGTTTGAGTGCAGAGTTAAGTACGATAAGATGCTGGAAAACGGCATGCAAAAAAAAGTGACAGAGCCCTATTTGGTGGATGCTTTATCGTTTACCGAAGCGGAAGCTCGTATTATTGAGGAGGTATCTCCGTTTATCTCGGGGGAATTTTCTGTTTCGGCGGTGAAGCGAGCTAATTTCAGCGAGCTTTTTTTCGATGAAACAGGTGATCGGTGGTATAAATGTAAACTCAATTTTATCACTCTCGACGAGAAAAGCGGTATGGAAAAGCGTACGGCATCGTATATGCTTGTGCAAGCCGCAGATTTTGAAACGGCATTGAAAAACTTGGTGGAAGGCATGAAAGGAACAATGGCCGACTGGGTGATTGTTTCTATTACAGAGACTCCGTTGATGGACGTTTATCCGTTTGATCCCGAAAGAAAAACAAAAGAAGAAGATCGTCCGCAAGAATGAGTGATATAGCCCGACATATAGAGCGAATTCGTCAAGAGTTACCTGCTGGAACTCGGTTGGTGGCGGTCTCGAAATTTCATACGGCCGAAACCATAATGGAGGCTTATGAGGCGGGACAGCGTATTTTCGGGGAGAGCCGAGTACAGGAACTTGTTGAAAAGTATGAGGTTTTGCCTAAGGATATAGAATGGCATTTTATAGGTCATTTGCAAACCAATAAAGTGAAATATATTGTCCCGTTCATTACTCTTATTCATAGCGTGGATAGCGAAAAGCTCCTTTCGGTTATAGAAAGCGAGGCGGCCAAATGCGGTCGAGTAGTCGATTGCCTTCTTGAAATCCACGTGGCGCAAGAGGATAGTAAATATGGCTTTACGCCTGATTCTTGCCGGGAATTGTTACAAGGCGGTTCCTCGGAGAAATATCCTCATGTAAGGATATGTGGATTGATGGGTATGGCCACCCAGACAGATGATGAGGATTGTATAGAGCGAGAATTCAGTGCTTTGAAAAAATTGTTCGATGAGGTGAAAGGTTCGAGCTCGGTCGATTCTTCGGCATTTTGTGAATTATCGATGGGAATGTCACATGATTATCCGTTGGCTTTACGACATGGCAGTACGTTGGTGCGTATAGGAACGTCTATATTCGGGGAACGTGTTTATTCATGTTTTTGAATGACAATCTGAATGTGAGTTTTGAAAGTTTTTATGCTCAAAAACATGCTGCTATCGTATCTGTTGATGGATAATTAACATTACTTTTGCTCTCAATTTTGTATTTTTTGATGTGCAAAGGGTAAAATATCTATTGTAAAAGAAGTAAAACACACATAAATTCATTAATTAAAATCTTATAAAATGAGTACAGAGCAGAAAAAGAACTATGCACTTCCCATTATAGTGATGTTTGCATTGTTCGCCATGATTTCGTTTGTGACAGGGCTTCAGAATCCGATGGGAGTCATTGTTAAAAGTCAGTTCGGAGCCAGTAACTTTATGTCGCAGTTGGGAAATGCGGCTAACTTTATCGCTTATGCCTTTATGGGAATTCCGGCCGGTATGCTGTTGCAGCGCATTGGTTATAAGAAGACCGCGCTTCTTGCCGTAACCGTCGGGTTTATCGGTGTAGGTATCACTTTCTTGTCGGGTATCGCCGAAAGTTTCGCCGTGTATTTGGTGGGCGCTTTCATTTCCGGTTTTTCCATGTGTATGTTGAATACGGTAGTGAATCCTATGTTGAATACTCTTGCCGGCGGTGGAAACAAAGGAAATCAATTGATTCAATTAGGTGGTTCGTTCAACTCGATTAGTGCGACTATTGTACCGGTGTTGGTAGGTTATTTGATCGGTGATTTGGCTCAGGCTAAAATTTCCAATGCCGACCCTGCCTTGTTCTTGGCAATGGGTATTTTTGCTTTGGCATTTGTCGTTTTATATTTTGTAAATATTCCAGAACCTCATATCGTAAAAACTTCTGCCAAAAAGGAGAAGAGTAAACATAGCGCACTTTCTTTCCGCCATTTTGTGTTGGGAACTGTTGCTATCTTTATATATGTAGGTGTTGAAGTCGGCATTCCTAATTTTGCCAATTTGTTTATGACTTCACCTGAGATAAACATCGATCCAACGATTGCCGGATCGGTTGTAGGGACATATTGGTTCTTGATGATGATCGGTCGTTTGTGCGGGGCCTCTATCGGAGCGAAGGTGTCCAGTCGCGCGATGTTGACGGTTGTATCGACAGTGGGTATCGTGTTGGTATTGGGTGCGATATTCTGTGCAGATAATATATTGGTAAATATGCCTGTATTTAAGTCCGATATTTCATTCGGCTTTGCCCAAGTTCCTGTAAACGTGATGTTGTTGATTCTTTGCGGACTTTGTACTTCTGTGATGTGGGGCGGTATTTTCAACCTTGCAGTAGAAGGGTTGGGCAAATATACAGCAGCAGCTTCTGGTCTGTTTATGGTTATGGTTTGCGGTGGCGGTATATTGCCTTTGATTCAAGGCGGTGTAGCCGATTTCGCCGGATTCTTGAATAGTTATTGGGTAATTGCGTTGGGATTGGCTTATATTTTATTCTATGCTGCCATAGGTAGTAAGAATGTTAATACAGATATTCCGACCGACGATTATGAGGCGTAACTATTTATTTAATAGATAAGATTTAGTAAAGAGAGTGAAGATGCTTCTTCACTCTCTTTGTCTTTTTGTGAACTTTTGGCGGTTTTTGTGTTTGTATACTCATGAATTGTATTATTTTTGTAAAAAAATTCCCATGAACGATACGAACTTATTAAACAAATCGGCCGACAATATCAGAGTATTGACGGCGGCGATGGTTGAAAAAGCCAAATCGGGTCACCCCGGAGGTGCTATGGGGGGAGCTGATTTTATCAATGTGTTATATTCCGAGTTTTTAGTGTACGATCCGGCGGATCCGAAATGGATAAATCGTGATCGTTTCTTTTTAGATCCCGGGCACATGTCCCCGATGCTTTATAGTGTATTGGCTATGTCGGGGTTTTATACGATGGACGATTTGAAGTCGTTTCGTCAATGGGGCAGTATAACTCCCGGCCACCCCGAAGTCGATGTAATGCATGGTATTGAGAATACGTCGGGACCTTTGGGTCAGGGACATACGATGGCTGTCGGCGCTGCTATCGCCGAGCGTTTTATGGCTGCTCGTTTCGGCGAATGGTGTAGTCATAAAATTTATGCGTTTATTTCCGATGGAGGTATTCAAGAGGAGATTTCTCAGGGTGCAGGTCGTTTGGCCGGATTCTTGGGATTGCATAATTTGATTATGTTCTATGATAGTAACGACGTACAACTTTCGACTGATACAGATGCGGTAACCGATGAAGATACTGCTGCGAAGTATAGGTCGTGGAATTGGAATGTCGTGGAAATAGATGGAACCGATCCGGTAGCTATTCGTGATGCATTGGCGCTGGCTAACCGTGAGACAGAACGTCCGACTCTGATTATAGGGAAAACCATTATGGGACGTGGGTGTGTAACGGTTACGGGAGAGAAATTCGAAGGGAAATATTCTACGCATGGACAGCCTTTGAGTAAGTCGGGTGCATCTTATGAAAAGACCATTGAGAATTTAGGCGGAAATGTGGAAAATCCGTTTGTGATATTCCCTGAAACTTCCGGTCTGTATGCCCGTCGAGCAGAGGAATTGAAAGCGATTGTCGCAGAACGTAAATCGGCGCAAGCTGCGTGGGAGAAAGAAAATCCCGAATTGGCCAGAGAGTTGCACGATTTTTATGCCGGAAAACTTCCTGCGCTTGACTTCTCATCGATAGAGTATAAACCGAATGTCGCTACTCGGACTGCTTCGGCAAACGTTTTGGCATATTTGGCGGAACGGGTGAAAAATATGGTCGTTTCTTCGGCCGATTTGGCAAATTCGGATAAGACAGAGGCTTTTTTGAAGAAGACAGGAGCTTTTGCGAAGGGTGATTTCCACGGAGCATTTTTACATGCTGGGGTCGCTGAACTGACTATGGCGGCGATTATGAACGGTATATTGTTGCATGGAGGAATGCAGGCTGCTTGTGGAACATTCTTTGTTTTTTCTGACTATATGAAACCGGCAGTTCGTATGGCGGCTTTGATGGAATTGCCCGTGAAATATGTTTGGACGCACGATGCTTTCAGGGTGGGAGAAGATGGACCTACTCACGAGCCGGTAGAGCAGGAAGCTCAAATACGGTTGATGGAGCAGTTGAAGAATCATAGTGGCAAAAATAGTGTGTTGGTTCTGAGGCCGGCCGATAGCGCCGAAACTCTTGTTTCTTGGAAATTGGCTATGGAGAATAAGGATACACCGACGGCATTGATTCTTTCCCGTCAAGATGTCCCCGATTTACCGTCGGCTTCGGGCAGTCGTTATAACGATGCATTACAAGCAGAGAAAGGCGCTTATATATTGATGAAAGACGAGACTCCCGATGTTGTATTGGTAGCCAATGGATCGGAGGTCTCTACCTTAGTCGGCGCCGTAAATATATTGCATGATAAGGGCGTACGGGTACAGATCGTTTCGGCTCCTTCGATAGGTCTATTTTTGGAGCAGCCTTTATCGTATAGAAACGCGGTAATACCTCCCGGGTTGCCGGTGTTTGGGTTGACGGCCGGTTTGCCTTCGACTTTGTTCCCGTTGGTGGGCAGTGAGGGCAAAGTGTATGGATTGGATCATTTCGGTTATTCTGCGCCATATAAGGTTCTTGATGAAAAATTGGGATTTACCTCGGATAATATCGCTCGGGAAATTATTGAATTTGTAGAGAAATAAGTATTTAGAGAAATTTAAGCAAAGTCGTTTTTCTTTTTTTTATAGAAGAACGACTTTGTTGTAAATTTAAATAAAATTTGTTTGTCGAATAAAATAAATCAATTATCTTTATCCCCAAATTCAATTGGGTCTATAAAATGATTGATTTTCATATCTTTTATATGCTGGTCGATCGAATGTTAAACATATATTAATTAAAAATAATAGTAGTATGAAGAAGACTGTATCTGCAATTTTGCTTACAGGTGTTTTTGCAGCAATGCCGGCAATGGTTGCAGCAGCTTCCCAAGAGGAGGCTAAGACAGAACCTTCCAAAGAAATTGTCTTGAATAAGTTTAAAGACAATTGGATGATTTCACTTGAAGGCGGGGTTGATTTTAGTTTAGGGAGATTTGATAGCCATGCCGATTTTGGTAAGCGTATTGCTCCTGTGTTTGGTCTTAATGTCGAGAAATGGTTTTCTCCTGTTATTGGGTTGCGTTTGGGCGCTGATTATTATGGAATGAAAGGAGCTGCTTTATGGGGTAATGGCATGAGTGGCGAGATGCTCGACAATACTTATTACAAACAATCGTATGCTTTAATAACGCCGGCTCTTGATGTGATGGGCGATTTGGCAAGTTTGTTCTGTGGATATCGCGAGCGCGTTTATTCTCCTATTTTATATGTCGGTATGGGAATTCCTGTTGCGGTTTCCGGTGATGGAGATATTGCCGATTGTGTCAATATGGGTATGAGAGGCGGTTTGTTAAACCGTTTCCGTTTAAGCGATGCTTGGGCTATCAATTTGGATCTCCGTTTCGATGTGTTTGAAGAGACTGTTGCCGGGGAAGGAAATCATGCTAAGACTCTTTCTGCTTTGGTGGGTGTAACCTATAAGTTCAAGGGCCGTGGTTGGAATGCTCCGGTTGTGCCTGTTGTAGCTCCGGTTGTGGGTAAATACAGCGATGCGGAAGGAGATGCTCTTGTCGCTCAATTGCGTGATGCCAATCGAAAAATAGCAGACCTCGAACAACAATTGGCCGAATGTAAGAATCGTCCGGCAGAAAAGATCGTTGAGGAGCAGGCTCCTGTGGTTACCGTTTATTATAATATAAATAGTTCGGAACTGCAAGGGAAAGACAGAGTAGTGTTGAAAGCTGTTGCAAAGGCTATTAAAGCCAACAAGGATACGAAGTATGTGATTACCGGTTATGCCGATAGCGAAACAGGTACGGCAGCCTTCAATGCTAAGTTGCGTAAAGCTCGTGCCGAGAGAGTCTATGATGCCTTAGTATCTTATGGCGTTAGCCCCGATCAGTTGGAACAAAAGACCAGCGATGCAAAACTCGATCGTTTTGGTTCTTATATTCTCGATCGTGCGGCAACGATTTCTCCTGCGAAGTGATAATTATAACGAATAAATAAATTAAGAGAGATTATCGAGGTTCGGTAATCTCTCTTGTGTTATATGGGTATTTCTGATGAAATATTATTGTGTTTGTTTATTATAGGAGCTTATGAGTGGGGAAGATACTTCTTTGAAATAATGTTAAAATAAAAAGTAATAAACACTATCATATTATAAATTGCAAAGTCGGCTTGCCAAAATAGTGGTGTTTTATTATCTTTGTGGCCTGTTTAAGAGAGAAGCCGTGGAATCGTTTTATAGAACACACAGGTATCTCGTCGAGCATGTAGAGTCTCCGGTGAAACGGGACTTAATGTATCAAATCGACAAAAACAGCCGTTTGGTAGGTATAAAGGGTAGCCGAGGGGTAGGAAAAACCACATTTTTGCTGCAATATGCCAAAGAAAATTACGGCTTAGACCGGTCGTGCTTATATATAAATCTCAATAATTTATATTTTACAGAGCATACTCTGAGAGATTTTGCAGAACGTTTTTATGGACAAGGGGGACGGGTATTACTGATAGATCAGGTATTTAAGTATCCGGGTTGGTCGGAGGAATTGAAATATTGTTATGATCATTTGCCCGAATTGAAAATAATTTTTTCCGGTTCGTCGGTTATGCGATTAAAAGAGGAGAATCCGGTATTGGCCGGATTGGTCGATTCTTATAATCTGCGAGGGTTTTCATTTCGGGAATATTTGAATTTGATGGCTTCGACTCATTTCCCTTCATATTCACTTAGCGATATTATAACCAATCATAGGGCTATCGCTCAGGAAATTTGTGCGCAAGTAAATCCATTAGATTATTTTCCGGGGTATTTGCATCATGGATATTATCCGTTCTTTTTGGATAAATCGAATTTCTCGGAAAATCTGGTTAAAAATATCAATATGATTATGGAGGTGGATATTCTGTTGATTAAGCAAATAGAATTGTCCTATCTCCCGAAGGTTCGTCGTTTAATGTATTTGTTGTCGGTTCATTCGCCGGCTTCCACTAACGTGAGTCAGTTAAGCAAGGATATTCAAATTTCAAGAGCGACGGTTATGAATTATATTAAAAGTTTGAAAGATGCGAGGCTTATTAATATGCTTTATCGGGTAGGGGAGGAATTTCCTAAAAAACCGGCTATGGTGTATATGCATAATACGAACATTATATATTCCAATCGGTCGGTTCAGGCAGATCCTCAATCGATTCGCGAAACCTTTTTTTATAATACGTTGCACAAAGATCATCGTTTGAATATGGGTAGTAAAAACGCTCAGTTTTTGGTGAACCGAGAACTTTTGTTCAGAATACAAGGGAGTGTGCCCCGCAGTCGTATCAACCCTCATTTTTATTATGCGGTAGACGATTTGAAAATAGGTAGTGAAAACTTGATACCTTTGTGGCTGTTGGGGTTTGTGTATTGATTTAGAGATGAAAAAAACAATATTAATTACTTAATAACAAGAAAAGATGAGTAAACAGAAAAAATTTTTAACTTGCGATGGTAATCAGGCCGCAGCGCATATCTCGTATATGTTTTCTGAGGTTGCAGCCATCTATCCCATCACTCCGTCATCTACTATGGCTGAGTATGTAGATGAGTGGGCTGCTGCCGGACGTAAGAATATTTTCGGGGAAACCGTCCTCGTACAAGAAATGCAATCTGAGGGTGGAGCTGCCGGAGCAGTTCATGGTTCTTTGCAGGCAGGTGCGTTAACGACAACTTATACAGCGTCTCAGGGACTTCTGTTGATGATTCCCAACATGTATAAGATTGCCGGAGAATTGTTGCCTTGCGTGTTCCATGTATCGGCACGTACGTTGGCATCTCATTCGCTTTCCATCTTCGGTGATCACCAAGATGTGATGTCGACTCGGCAAACGGGATTTGCCATGTTGGCCGAAGGGTCTGTGCAAGAGGTGATGGATTTGGCCGGTGTAGCTCATTTATCAACGATTCGGTCGAGAGTGCCTTTTGTAAATTTCTTCGATGGATTCCGTACATCGCACGAAATACAGAAAATAGAGGTTCTTGAAAATGAGGATTTAGCTCCGCTTATCGATCAGAAGGCTTTGGCCGAGTTCCGCGCACGAGCATTGAATCCCGAGACTCCGGTTATGCGGGGTATGGCCGAGAATCCCGATACCTTCTTCCAACATCGCGAGGCTTCCAATAAATTTTATGAAGCTGTTCCTGCTATCGTAGAAGACTATATGCAGGAAATCAATAAGATTACCGGTCGTGATTATCATTTGTTCAACTATTATGGAGCCGAGGATGCCGATCGTGTAATTATAGCGATGGGTTCGGTAACCGAGGCTGCTCGTGAGGCAATCGACTATTTGATGGCAAAAGGCGAGAAAGTAGGTTTGGTCGCTGTTCATTTATATCGTCCTTTCTCGGCAGAACATTTCTTGTCAGCCCTGCCTAAGACGGTTAAACGTGTGGCTGTGCTCGATCGTACCAAAGAACCGGGCGCTAATGGCGAGCCTTTGTATCTCGATGTTAAAGATGTATTTTATGGTAAAGCCGATGCTCCGCTTATCGTTGGCGGTCGTTATGGTTTGGCTTCGAAAGATACGACTCCGACACAGATTTTGTCGGTATATGAAAACTTGTCTTTGCCTGAGCCCAAGAACCACTTTACTATCGGTATTGTCGATGATGTCACTTTCACGTCTCTTCCTCCGAAAGAAGAATTGGCATTGGGCGGCGAAGGTATCTTCGAAGCTAAATTTTATGGTTTGGGAGCCGATGGTACGGTAGGTGCTAACAAGAACTCTGTAAAGATTATCGGTGACAATACCGATAAATATTGTCAGGCCTATTTCTCCTACGATTCGAAAAAATCGGGAGGTTTCACCTGTTCTCACTTGCGTTTCGGCGATACGCCTATTCGCTCTACATATTTGGTGAATACGCCCAATTTCGTGGCTTGTCATGTTCAAGCCTATTTGCACATGTACGATGTGTTGCGCGGAATTCGTCAGAACGGTACGTTCCTGTTGAATACGATTTGGACTGCCGAAGAGCTGGTTAAGCATTTGCCTAATAACGTGAAACGTACATTGGCACAGAAAAATATTTCGTTCTATACGATCAATGCTACGAAGATTGCTCAGGAAATAGGTTTGGGCAATCGTACGAATACGATACTTCAATCGGCGTTTTTCCGCATAACAGAGGTGATTCCCGTGGATTTGGCTATCGAGCAGATGAAGAAATTCATCGTGAAGTCCTACGGTAAAAAAGGCGAAGATGTCGTAAACAAGAACTATGCTGCCGTAGATCGTGGAGGTGAATATGAGAAGGTGACGGTAGATGCTGCATGGGCAAATCTACCCGACGACGAAAAAGCCGAAAGCAAAGCTCCCGAATTTGTAGAAAATGTTGTGAAGGTTATCAATGCACAAGCCGGCGATGACCTGCCTGTTTCTGCATTCTCTGGAATCGAAGACGGAACTTGGCCTGCCGGAACCGCTAAATATGAAAAACGCGGTGTTTCTGCTTTCGTCCCTGTTTGGAACAGTGAAAACTGTATACAATGTAACAAGTGCGCTTACGTTTGTCCTCATGCTTCTATCCGTCCGTTCGTCCTTGATGAAGCCGAATTGGCCGCTTCTCCTTACAAGGCTGGCGAGACTCTCGAAATGAAAGCTCCTGCTGCCATGAAGGGTATGCACTTCCGTATGCAGGTAGATGTTCTCGACTGCTTGGGCTGTGGCAATTGCGTAGATGTTTGTCCGGGCAATAAGAACGGTAAGGCTCTGTCTATGTCCGATTTGGAAAGCCAGTTGGGCGAGGCTCCCCGTTGGGATTATTGTGCCGAGAGTGTGAAGAGCAAACAACACTTGGTAGATATTAAATCGAACGTGAAAAATTCGCAGTTCGCTACTCCGTTGTTCGAGTTCTCGGGTGCATGTTCGGGTTGCGGTGAAACTCCCTATGTAAAATTGATTTCTCAGCTTTTCGGCGACCGTGAAATGGTAGCTAACGCTACGGGCTGTTCTTCGATCTATTCGGGTTCGATACCTTCTACTCCTTACACAACGAACGATAAAGGTAAGGGTGTCGCTTGGGCCAATTCGTTGTTCGAAGATTTCTGTGAGTTCGGTTTGGGTATGACGTTGGCCGTTGAAAAAATGCGCGAGCGTTTGGTGAAATTGATGAATCGAGCCATCGAGGGCGATAGCTGTCCGGCAGAGACCAAAGAACTGTTCGCTGCATGGATTGCCGATAAAGACAATACCGAACGTTCTATCGAGCTCGAAGCTCAAATTACACCTATCGTGAAAGCTAATGCCGATAAGTGTGAAATATGTAAAGAGATAGCTTCATTGAGTCAGTATCTTATCAAAAAATCACAGTGGATTATCGGTGGTGACGGTGCTTCGTACGATATCGGCTTCGGTGGTCTCGACCATGTTTTGGCATCGGGCAAAAATGTGAATATCCTCGTTTTGGATACCGAAGTATATTCGAATACCGGTGGTCAGGCTTCGAAAGCTACTCCGGTGGGAGCTATCGCTAAGTTTGCCGCAGCGGGTAAACGGGTTCGTAAGAAAGACCTCGGTCTTATCGCTTCGACCTATGGATATGTATATTGTGCACAGGTGGCCATGGGAGCCGATCAAGCTCAGACCTTGAAAGCTATTCGTGAGGCAGAAGCCTATGATGGTCCTTCTATCATCATTGCTTATGCGCCTTGTATCAACCACGGTTTGAAAGCCGGTATGGGTAAGGCTCAGGCCGAGGAAGCTGCTGCCGTAGCATGCGGATACTGGCACTTGTGGCGTTATAATCCCGAGTTGGAAGCCGAAAGCAAGAATCCGTTCACATTGGACAGCAAGGAACCGCAGTGGGAAAAATTCCAAGACTTCTTGAAAGGAGAGGTTCGTTTCGCTTCTGTCATGAAACAATATCCTTCGGAGGCTGCGGAACTGTTCAAAGCTGCCGAGGACAATGCTAAGTGGCGTTACAATAACTATCGTCGTTTGGCAAAACAACAATGGGGTGTTGAACAGGAAGATTAAAATTCAGTCTTTCACATAATCGAAAAAGGGGCTTGCCGTGTGCGAGCCTCTTTTTTTATGCAACAAGCTATTCAACCTTCTCCCCCCTATCCTACCTGCCTGTCTTTTCTAACCCCTCCGTCCTTCGGACACCTCCCCTATATGGCTAACGCCACACAGAGGAGGTGTGTGATGCATTTCGTACTTTTGTTACAGTTCGGCGAATCTTTTATGTAACAAGTTATTCAACTTCCTCCCCTATAATTGCATAGTAAAGCACCCCGTAAGGCTACGGGACACGGCAGGGAGGAGGTTTAATCTCTATTGAGTCGCTACTGGGTATTGCCGGATAACGATATAAGAAGCTGTTTTAAATTTATTGAAAAATAATATTATCATTGCAAGCAGGTATATTTCGGCCATATTGAGCCTCTGTCTCTCATCTAGAATCCCTTGATTTTTGTCAATAGCCCGCTATTGACTGCGTATCTCGGACTCCAATCTGCTTCAACATAGGTCTCAATCTGTCTCGGAATAAATTTAAAACAGCTTCAAAAAAAACGGAGCAGTAGTGCTGCTCCGTGGAATAAAATGGGATAGGGTTATGCTAAAAGTCGTCTTTGCTTGTGCCGAGTAACATATCTTTTAATCGGGACCGGTCTAAAATGATGATTTCTTTTGCATTGTAATCGATGGTACCGTCTTCTTTCAATTCATCGAGGGTAGACAGGAATACCGACCGTTGCACACCGAAGAAAGCATATAAATCTTTTTGTTTGCAGATGATGCGTATGTCGACCGATTTTTGTTGCGTGAGACTCAACACCCAAAATGCCAGTCGTTCTTTGAGGTCGTTGGACGAAAGAGCCGTAAAACTTTCGAGTGCCTTTTGCGATCTGCGAGAGAGTATGTTCAACAAATTGATGAGGAAGATAGGCTCTTCTTGTAACATTTGTATGACCGAGGCTTTTTCTATTTGCATGATTCCTACGGTTCCTACGGCATAAAGATTAGCCGGGAAATAGGTGTCGCGGCCGAATAGATGGTCGGGAGCTATTACATTAGGAGCTTGTATCAGCTCTGTAATTCTCATTTTCTCGTTTTGTGTAATCAGTTCGGAGCGAATTTCTCCCGAGATGAGAAATTTCAAATGATTGCATTCTTCCCCGCTCGTGACGATTTTTTCTCCGTCGGGATATTTGAGAAAATGAAATTTCATTTCCTCGATTAATTCCGAAATTTTATTTCGGCTGACTCCTTGAAAAATAGGGAGCTGTAATAAAACATCATACATGCTGTCCATACGCTATACGATTAGATTCTTCAAAACTAACAAAATTTTTTTACTATGTTTCGTTATAAAAGCTAAAACATCTTCTTTGTTTAGAAACTATTCATTTCTTTTTTTTTCATTAACTTTGTACCGGATAAGATAGAAATCGTGTAAATGTGAGTGTATATAGACTCTTGTATTTACCTTGTTGTCGTACACCTTAAACTATGTAGAATATGGAAATAATATCGTTTCGTTTTCAGGATTTCCTGAGTGCTTTTATTATTTTGTTTGCTGTAATCGATATAACGGGGCTTACTCCTATTATTATCGATATGAAGCAGAAGGGACAAAATATTATCGCTTGGAAAGCGGCAGTCTATTCGTTGGTTACATTCCTCGCCTTTCTGTTTATGGGGAATATGATACTCAATCTGTTTCAAGTCGATATTTCTTCGTTTGCCATTGCCGGCGCGCTGGTTATCTTCGTGATGGCCATAGAGATGTTGCTTGGGGTGGAGATTTTCAGAAATGACGGGCCCGAAGGTGCAGCATCGATCGTACCGATCGTTTTCCCTTTGATTGCCGGCGCCGGCTCTTTTACGACTCTGTTGTCGCTGAGGGCATTATATGGATTGGGTAGTATTTTGGCCGCTTTGTTCTTGAATATTCTTGTTATTTATGTTGTTATTCGCAATGTCCATATTTTGGAGCGTGCTTTGGGGAAGACGGGGGTTTATGTATTGCGCAAGTTCTTCGGTATTATTTTATTGGCACTTTCGGTTCGCATGTTTTTGCAGAATCTTTCCATTGCTCTCGAATCATTCTGATGCATACCGATTATATATTTGAAAAGAGGGGTGGCGATTTCGTCACCCCTCTTTTTGTGACATTTGTTTATATAATATATAGAATATTATGAAAACCAATACTTTGTTATGTTGTAATATGTTATTTTTTATTTAATTTGCAATTCAGAAAAAAGGGAAATCTGTAAAAGAGGGACTTATCGCAGGTCGGGAATGTTTTTCCTATTTTTTTCAGTTTTATAGGTTGTGAATGAGAAAGGCTTACAGGACTCAATTCGTGCATAATTTTAATATATACGATATGAAAAAATGGTTTACATTAATCGGGTTGTGTTGTCTAATGACCGGTATGATTTCGGCGACTAACCAACCTTTGAAAAGAATCTCTCCTGTGCAGGCGGCACAGATGCGATTGGGGGTATTGAACGAGGGGACTACCCGAATGGAAGGGACTGTTCGGCCGGTCGATACGAAAAACATCGGCCGGATATTATCGCGGTCAGCCGTTTCTTCGGTTACCGCGAATTCGTCGGCGTTTCGGAATGCCGTTTCTGCCAACTCTTGGCTCGCTGATGGAAATTACGATATTTCTTGGTATGACGAGACGAAAGACGAATTTTCTCTTTCCTCTCCGGCGCAGTTAGCCGGGTTGTCCTATTTGGTCCGTGCAGGTAAGAATTTCCAATATTGTACGGTACGTTTGTCCGCAGATATCGATTTGTCGAATTACAAATGGATTCCGATAGGTACAAGAGGAGTTGAGTTTAAAGGTCTGTTCGATGGTGGCGGCCATACGATCTCCGGTTTGCATACGGATATGGAGAAGTTTTCGGGATTGTTCGGGGCGGTTGCTTCTACCGATATTCGTAATGTCATGCTCTCCTCGTCTTGCGTGGTGGTCGGCTCTGTGGCCGGTTCCATAGCCGGGAGTATGAATGAAAGCGCGATTATGAACTGTCGTTCCGATGCTGCGGTGCAGGGATATACCGCAGGCGGTTTGGTCGGGAATTCCGATAACTCTTCGGTATTGGCATCTATCTTTAACGGTCGTGTGTCGAAACTCGAAGCTGCGAATGCTTGGGTGGGAAGCTATACGGTGACCGCCGGTTCTCCTTTTGAGGGAGAGGAAACTCAAAGTTTCGAGATGACCATCGAAGCCGATGATTCGTCTCCCGAAAGATTGACTATCGGTTGGAGGTCTTCGAGGTATGGTATTGTTTATACATTAACAGGTTTTATAGAAGATGATGGTTGTTTGCATATTTCCATAGGGGAACAACAACTGGGATCGTATGGAGCCTATGCCACGATGTTGGTCAGATATACCAATGATGGGATTTTTGCCTCCGGGGAGGTTGTCGGTAGCCTGTCCGATAACAGTAACACCGTCACTTTTTCTGTTTCTCCCTCCTCTTATTTGATGATTGCTGCGGTTGAAAATGATCAGCTATTCGGTTGGTTGGAAGGCTATGTACCGCCGTTCACGGCTGTTAAGAACGAAGAGCAGGTAACGACGGGCGGTATTGTCGGGACGTCCTACAATACCTTTTTGGAGAAATGTTTTTATGGGGACGGTTGCGTCGGAGACGGTTACAATGATATAGGAACTGCGTTACCTTCGGACGAATTGCTTTCCGATGCGCAGGTGCGTACGATGAATTCAGCTGCGTCGGGTATCGTTTTGAGCGATCCTTTCGTATCTTCCTTGAAGATGTGGAGGCCGGGAGAAAACGGACCTGCATTGATAGAGGAGGATTATGTGCAGTCCAATTGGTGGACTTCGGACGGAAACTACGATGTCTCGTGGTATGACGGCTCTCGTACCGAGTTCACTATTTCTACTCCGGCACAGTTGGCGGGATTGGCTTATTTGGTGAATACATGCCATACGTTTAGCGGTAAAACAATTTTGTTGACAAACGATATTGATTTGGCGGAACATTTATGGGTTCCCATTGGACGTAATTCCCGAAATGCACAGTCTGTGGCAATTTTTGGCGGAACGTTCGACGGTGGGGGGCACGTGATACGTAATCTGAATATAAGTATGAAGGCGTATTCGTATGCGCAAGGGAGTACTACGTGTCTTGTCGGTTTCTTCGGCTATTCTTCCGGAGTGATCGAAAATGTGACTTTGGCGGAAGATTGCGCGGTGCGGGTTACCGCTACCGGTTCGCAATACCTTAATGTGGGAAGTATATGTGGTGTGTTGGGAGGTAATTATATTGCGAATTGTCATAATCGGGCCTATATAGAGGCTCGAAGCCTTTTCGGTGATATATTCGCCGCCGGTATTTTGGGATTTGACAACCAATATAATCCGGTTTATAATTGCTCCAATGCGAATGATGTTGTCGGATTTTCGACTTGGGGTTTTGTGTATGTCTCGGGGCTGGTGGCAGCTAATGCGAAGGTAGTGAACGGGTATAATATCGGGAATATATCGGGTACGGGACCGAGTGTGGAGGTCGGGGGAATAACCCCCTCGTTTGCGCAGTTGAATAATGTGTATAATACCGGTCGACTTACGGCGACGGGACGATCGATTATTCCTGAGTCGGAGCCGGTTGCAACGGCTTCCCCAATTGTCGCTTCTTACGGTGCGAGTGTTGAAAATGGTTATTACGATATCGCTTGTGTGGAAGATACGACCGGAATGAATGTCAAGGGCACGGCGATGACGGCCGATGAAATGAAATCCTTTGCGTTTGCCGAATTGCTGACCTCCCATGCAGCCTCTCTTATCGAGAGTGATCCCGACCTGCCCGAAATGCTTTCTTGGACGATTCGATCGGAAGAGAACGATGGTTTCCCCGTATTCGGTGAGGCCGTAGAGGCCGGCGGTTGGTGGACTTCGGCCGGAAATTACGATATTTCGTGGTATGACGAGGCCGAGGATTCGTTCTCCATTTCCTCCCCGGCACAACTGGCGGGTGTGGCTTACTTGGTGAAGAACGGCCGGACTTTCGAGGGTAAAACAGTCACTTTGACCGGGAATATCGATTTGGACGGGTTTAAATGGGAACCGATAGGAAAAGCGAATTTACAGCAAATTTTTAAGGGTGTCTTTGACGGGGGTGGCTACGAAATACATAACCTTCGTTCGGAAGTGATATCGACCGGTGAGGCTTATTCCGGACTTTTCGGAGCTATTTATCAGGCACGGGCCACCCGTGTGGTTTTAGCGGAAGATTGTGAAATACGGACTTCCTATTATGGCGGCGGTGTTGTGGCTTATGCTCAGGAGTCGGAAATTGTTTCATGCGAAAATCGGGCTTCTGTTTCGTTTGAAGGCCCCGCCGGATATGTAGGTGGGATAGCCGGGTATGTTGTTTCGACTTCTTCGATCGATCGTTGTGAGAATCTCGGTATTGTAACCGGTACGGTTCAACCTTCCGATAATTATGCCTCTTGCCTTGTTTATGCCGGCGGTATTGCGGGAGTTAATCAAGAGTCCGCGATTATAAACAGCAGCAATCATGCAGTTGTCGCGGTAGAGGCTTTGCCGGAATATGATTCTTGTGCAGGGGGGATTGTCGGGTATAACTCCGGGAGTTCGACGTTTATTACGAACTGTTATAATGCGGCAGGAGTGCGGCTGTCGGGATCCGGTTTTGCCGGAGGAATATTATCTTATACCGATAATGCCGATATTCGTGTGGCAAATTGTTATAATATAGGAACCGTATCGGGTGTCCCCGGAAAATCGTACTCGGTCGTACCGATTTTATCGGCCGATTCGGAGGATTGTTATTATCTGATGAATTGTGTGGAAGGGGAAGGCTCTTATGCCGGAACGGCGTTGACGGTCGACTATATGAAATCGACGGCTTTTGCCGTAAGATTGAACGATTGGTCCAAGACAAACAATTCCTCGGAAACAGGCTGGCAGACTCTATATTGGAAAGTCGAGGATGCCGAGAATGACGGGTATCCGGTATTTACCGATCAGGATCCCGGTTATACCGGTGTAGAATCTGTGGTGTCGGGTGTGCGGATATATCCGACGACTGTATCGGGAGAGCTTTTCGTGTGTGGAACCGAGAGTCCGATTTATGTCTATAACCTTGCCGGGCATATCGTTTCGATTATCGATCCGACAGAAGAAATTACAGTCGTGGATATGTCGAGATTGGTAGCCGGTGTTTATTTGGTGAGGACGGGAGATAAAGTCGTACGTTTGGTGAAACTATAAATAATTAGTCGTTATGAAAAAGGTTCCGATGAAAATCGGAACCTTTTTTGTTTTAGAACGGTTATAAGGTGTTGATATATTGTCGATTGTAACTATATGTTTAAGAACATACCATTTTCGCTGTCAAAATGTTTGCATTTTATTTTCTGTTATGTTAAATTCGTAACAATATTAATAGCTTATTTCAAATTCTTTGAAAACTTGTAGTTTGTGAATATTTACGATTATAAGTTCGTTCGGGAATTTTTAGAAAGGAATAAGAGAAATTTGATTGTAGAGATATGAGTTATCTGAAATTTGACAAGAATCTGATGATAAATCTCGAATGGTCTTTGCCGAAAGAGATGTTGCGGACCAATAAGTCGGGGGCCTATCATTGTACGACAATCGTTGATTGCAATACTCGAAAACAGCATGGGTTGTTGGTTATCCCGATACCCGAGTTGGACAAGGATAATCACGTGATGCTGTCGTCTTTGGACGAAACCGTGATACAGCATGGAGCGGCCTTTAACTTGGGGTTGCATAAATATCGAGGCGATTGTTTCAGTCCTAACGGACACAAATACATTCGGGAGTTTAATTGCGAATCTGTCCCGCAAACGATGTATCGCGTGGGCGGGGTAATTATGACCAAAGAGAAAGTGTTTATTTCACATGAAAACCGTATATTGATCAAATATACTCTTGTCGATGCTCATTCCCCTACGGTGTTACAGTTTCGTCCGTTTCTGGCGTTTCGTAATGCCAACGAGCTGTGTGTCGAGAATTACGTACTCGACCAACGTTACGAGGAGGTGGCGAACGGAATAAGTTGTTGTCTGTATCAGGGGTATCCCCGGTTGTATATGCAATTTAATAAGGCTCCTCAGTTTATATTCGATCCCCATTGGTATAAAGGTATAGAATATATCAAAGATCAAGAACGCGGCTATCCTTATCAGGAAGATTTATATGTGCCGGGGTATTTCGAGCTCCCGATAAAAAAGGGCGAGAGTATTATTTTCTCGGCCGGTACGATAGAAGCGAAACCGCGTTCGTTCGCCCGTACTTACAATGAAGAACTCGCCAACCGTCACATGTGTCGGTCCAGTTTCTTCAATTGCTTGAAAAATTCGGCTCAGCAGTTTTATTTCAAAACAAAAAGAGGTCACTATTTATTAGCCGGTTATCCGTGGTTCGGGGTAAGGGCTCGCGACCAGTTCATCGCTTTGCCGGGATGTACGTTGGCTGTCGGAGACGACAAGACTTTTGAAGATGTGATGCATTCGTCGGAAAAAGCGTTACGTCACTTTATGTCAAGCGGAGAGCTCGATGAAAATATCGGAGAAATAGATTTGCCGGATATTCCTTTGTGGGCGTTATGGACTGTGTATCATTATGCCAAAGAGAAAGGTATGGAGATTTGCCGACAGAAATATGGGAAGTTTGTTTGCGATATTTTGGATTATATCGTGAAAGGTGGGCATCCCAACCTGTTCTTGCACGATAACGGATTGCTTTATTCCAATGGAAAGGAACGGGTAATTTCATGGATGAACGCGGTTGTCGACGGACGTCCTGTGAATCCGAGAAGCGGCTATTTGGTCGAATTTAACGGACTATGGTATAACGGATTGAGGTTTGCCGCCGCACTCTTTGCCGAAGACAAAGAGATGGCATCGAAAGTCGAGCAGTGGAACGCTATCGCCGATAAGACGGCAGAGTCGTTCGTACATACCTTCTTGAACGATTATGGTTATCTGGTAGACTATGTGGACGGTGCGATGTCCGATTGGAGTGTACGTCCCAATATGTTGATAGCTCTGTCGCTCGATTATTCTCCGTTGGACAAACGGCAGAGGAAACGTGCATTGGAAGTGGTTACACGGGAATTGCTGACCCCCAAAGGTATCCGCACTCTGAGTCCTAAGAGCTATGGCTACAATCCTACTTATGTAGGGTCGCAGACCGAACGCGAATATGCTTATCATCAAGGACCTGCTCGCCCGTGGTTGATGGGAGCGTATGCCGATGCCTATTTGAAGATATTCGGTATTAGCGGGGTATCGTTTTTGGAACGTATGCTGATAGGGTTTGAAGATGAAATGTCTCAGACTTGCATTGGCTCTATCTCCGAGCTGTTCGACGGGAATCCACCTTTCGCAGGCCGGGGAGCTATCAGCTATGCCGCCAATGTCGGTGAAATATTGAGAGTATTGAATTTATTGAAAAAGTATAACATGTAAAGCCTGATTCCTATCTATGAAAGCGCTTATGTTCGGTTGGGAGTTTCCTCCTCATATCTTGGGTGGTTTAGGTACGGCCAGTTATGGGCTGACCAAAGGCATGGCAGAGTGTGGCGATATAGACATCACGTTTGTCATACCTAAACCATACGGAGACGAGGATAAAACTTTTGCCCATATTATCGGAGCTGCGAATACACCTGTCGCATGGAGAGATGTAAGTTGGGATTATGTACAGCAGCGTTATGGCTATTGTATGGATCCCCAAGAATATTTCGATCTTCGCAGCCATATTTATGCGGATTTTAATTATTTGAAAACCAATGATCTGGGGTGTATCGAATTTTCGGGACGTTACCCCGATAATCTGATGGAGGAGATAAATAATTACTCGATTGTAGCCGGGGTGATTGCCCGTACGGTTCAGTTCGATGTCATTCATTCCCACGATTGGCTCACCTATCCGGCCGGTATTCATGCCAAGCAGGTGAGCGGTAAACCGCTGGTTATTCACGTGCATGCGACCGATTTCGACCGAAGCCGGGGTAATGTAAATCCTACGGTGTATAATATCGAACGGGACGGTATGTTGCATGCCGACCATATTATTACGGTAAGTAATCTGACTCGTCAGACGGTTATCGAAAAGTATCATATCGATCCGGCGAAGGTGACGACCGTGCACAATGCCGTAGAGCCTTTGAGCGACGAGATTAAATCGATAGAAGTTCCTCACAGTCCGAAGGAAAAGGTGGTTACTTTCTTGGGACGCATTACCATGCAAAAAGGCCCTGAGTATTTTGTGGAGGCTGCGGCGCGGGTGTTGAAGAAGACCAATAGGGTGAGGTTCGTCATGGCCGGGAGCGGAGACATGATGAATAAGATGATTCTACTGTCGGCTCAGCGTAATATATCCGACCGTTTCCATTTTACCGGATTTTTGAGAGGAAAGCAGGTTTATGAAATGTTGAAGGCCAGCGATGTGTATGTGATGCCTTCGGTTTCGGAACCATTCGGTATTTCTCCGCTCGAAGCCATGCAAGTGGGTGTGCCTTCGATTATTTCGAAGCAGTCGGGGTGTGCCGAGATTTTGACCAATGTCATTAAGACCGACTATTGGGATATCGATGCTATGGCCGATGCCATTTATTCTATAATCACTTATCCTGCTATCTATAAGCAACTGCGCGAAGAAGGAGAGCGGGAGGTGAACGAAATCAAATGGAAATATGCCGGACAGAAAGTAATCGATATTTACCACAAGGTAATGCACAATAATAACTAATGAAAAAACTCGACCTTATATGAAAACTATTTGTTTCTATTTTCAAATTCATCAACCGTTTCGATTGAAACGATACCGTTTCTTCGATATAGGTAACGATCACTATTACTATGATGATTTTGCCAATGACGATATTATCACTCGCATAGCTCAGCGTTCTTACCTCCCGGCGAATGCGACATTACTTGAAATGATTAAAAATGCCAATGGTAAGTTCAAGGTGGCTTTTTCCATATCGGGGGTAGCCTTGGAGCAACTCGAAGTTTGTGTGCCTGAATTTATCGACAGCATGAAAGAATTGGTCAAGACCGATTGTGTGGAGTTCTTATCCGAAACGTATGCGCACTCGTTGGCATCGTTGTGCGATCCGGAGGAGTTCAAGATGCAGGTGAGACAACACGACGAGAAGATAGAGCAGCTTTTCGGCGTGAAGCCCAAAGTGTTCAGAAATACCGAGTTGATATTTTCCGACGACATAGCCTCTATGATAGCTTCGATGGGATTCAAAGGCGTTATTACAGAGGGAGCGAAGCATATTTTGGGTTGGAAGAGTCCGAATTATTTGTATAGTTCGGCAGCTGCTCCCAAGCTGAAAATGTTGTTGAAAAATTACAAAATGAGCGATGATATTTCATTCCGTTTCTCTAATTACGAATGGAGCGATTATCCTTTAACGGCAGAGAAGTTTATTTCGTGGGTAAAGAATTATCCCGAAGAAGAACCTATCGTCAATCTTTTCATGAATTACGAAACATTGGGCGAACTGCAACCTCGCGAATCGGGTATTTTCGAGTTTATGAAAGCCCTTCCTCGTTTTGCCGAACAAGAGGGTGTCGGGTTCTGCACGCCGACCGAGGCGATCAGTAAATTGAAACCGGTCGATATGCTGTCGGTTCCTTATCCGATGTCGTGGGCCGACGAAGCACGGGACACCAGTGCATGGTTGGGAAACACGTTGCAGAATGAAGCGTTCCGCAAGCTCTATTCGGTTGCCGAGCGCGTCCGCTTGTGTGACGACCGTCGTCTGAAACAAGATTGGTATTATTTGCAAGCCAGCGATCACTTCTATTATATGTGTACGAAGTATTTGTCCGACGGAGCTGTGCATAGCCATTACAGCCCTTACGATAGTCCGTATGAGGCTTTTACCAATTACATGAATGTGCTCAGCGATTTTATCGTACGGGTGGAAGCGCAATATCCCGAATCGATAGAAAACGAAGAGTTGAATGCTTTATTGACGACGATTCGGAATCAGTCGGCCGAAATAGAGATGTTGCAAAAGGAGCTGAAATCGGCTCGGATTGAGCGACACTCTAAACGAGCGGAAGCAAAAAAAGCGAAGGAGGCAAAGGCTGCTGAAAGTTCAAAGAAAGTCGTTTCTAAGAAAGATTGAGTGGAAATTTGTATATATCGAACCTTTTTTTGATAGAGAGTACGGGTGTTATATCTTAAAGAGATGTTTTTTATATATAATTAGAATAAACCATTTCGAATATACAGATTTATATCTGTATATTCGTTTGCTATCACGCAATGATGTGTTAGTATAAAAGAAGAAATATATGAAACATTTTCCAGAATCGGAGTTTATTATCAATGCAGACGGTAGTGTATTTCACTTGCATTTGCAGCCCGAGCAGTTGCGGGATAAAATAATATTGGTGGGTGACCCGGGACGGGTCGATTTGGTCGCATCGTTTTTCGATACACGTGAATTTGAAGTTTCGAGCAGAGAGTTTCACACGATTGGCGGTACTTACAAGGGGAAATCGGTGATGTGTTTGTCGCATGGTATCGGAACCGACAATATCGATATCGTAGTGAATGAACTCGATGCTTTGGCGAATATCGATTTTTCCACTCGATATGAGAAACCCCAATTTCGGCAGTTGACTCTGGTGAGGGTAGGTACTTCGGGGGGATTACAGCCTCATGTGCCAATCGGGACTCCCGTAATAGCCGAGAAATCTATCGGTTTCGATGGCGTGCTTAATTTTTATGCCGGTCGGGAGAGGGTCTGTGACCTTGATTTTGAAAGAGCTTTTTGTGAGTTTGTGAAGTGGAATCCTTTATGGGCTGCTCCTTATGTAGTAGATGCCGATTCGGAATTGGTCGCTCGTATCGGCGGTGAAGATATGGTGCGAGGTGTCACGATCTCTGCCAATGGTTTCTATGGGCCACAAGGCAGGGAATTGAGAATTCCTTTGGCCGATCCTGAACTGAACAAGAAAATAGAGGCTTTCAAATATGGTTCGCAGGTCGTGACTAATTATGAAATGGAAAGCTCGGCATTGGCAGGTCTGGCTAAACTTATGGGCCACAAGGCAATGACTGTGTGCAGTATTATTGCCAATAGGGTAGCACATCATGCTAACCCTAATTATAAAACAGCCGTATCGGATCTTATCCAAACGGTTTTGGAAAGAATATAGACGGAGGGGATTTAAAGTTGCGGTTTTAAAGAATAATATTCTTTAAAACCGCAGCTTTGTTGTGTTTATTAGTAACTCGTTTGCGATTCGGGGAGGGGTGGTGTGTATAATTTTTTTGCATCTTCGCTCGACTGTTGTTTAACCCCCTCGCCCTACGGGCACTCCCCCCTATATTTCCTTATGGAAACACAGGGGGAGAGGATTGAAAGTGGCGTTTCAGTTTCGGTATAAGGATACATTGTGCACTTTTCCCCTGTGTTGCGTTAGCGGTATGGGAGAGGGGGTAGAGATATATAAAGATAATCCCCTCTGATTTTCTATTGAGCCGATATCCCCACGAATGATCGACTGAACCGCGAATAGGGTTTACCGTCGATGTGAGGTAACAAAAAAAGCGATTCGGAAAATACGAATCGCTTTTTTGTTGCTGTGTAGCGAAAAATTACTTTCTGATACCCAACTCTTTTTGTGCAATGATGGCACGGTAGCGGTTGATGTCGACTTTGATGAGGTAGTCGAGCAAACGACGACGTTTACCAACCAACATTTTAAGAGCTCGTTCAGTGCTATGATCTTTATGATTTGACTTCAAATGTTCAGTCAAATGAGCAATACGGTAGGAAAATAATGCAATCTGAGCTTCGGGTGAGCCAGTATCAGTATTGGACTTTCCGTATTTCTCAAAGATCTCTTTCTTTTTCTCAGAATCTAAATACATTTCTTTGAGTTTTGTTGTTAATAAATTATTGAGCGCACAAAGGTAAGCATTTGTTTCGGATTTTCAAAAATAGTTTCATTCTCTTTTTTTCTTTTTTGCGGTGTTTGGGAGCCATGTTTATAAACAGGTTGTCTCTTATGTGGCAATTCGCTATCTTTGCAGGGGATAAGATGGGGTTGGGCGTAATCAAGTTGGGAATGAGACTTCCGTTTGCTTCTGCACCTATTATTCGTTATATTTGTAGATATGTCTTGGTGTCCGATCGTTGCATGCGGTGGAAACTGAAATATCGATATGTTATTGTTTTATAATAATCTTAATTCTTGTATGTTGGGAAATGCGACACAGCCAGTCGGCCAGCGTTTGGCATCATTGGATGTTCTGCGGGGATTCGACTTGTTTCTGCTGGTGTTTTTACAGCCTGTATTGGTCTCGTTGGGAGCGTGTGTGGATAGCTCTGTGATGAATGCTGTTTTGTATCAATTCGACCATGAAGTGTGGGAGGGATTCCGTTTTTGGGATTTGGTGATGCCATTGTTCCTTTTTATGACAGGTGTTTCGATGCCGTTTTCTTTTTCGAAGTATGAAAGGGAGGAAAACCGATGGTTCATTTATAAAAAGGTATTGAGGCGTTTTGTCATACTTTTCTTGTTGGGCATGGTTGTTCAAGGTAATTTGCTGGGACTCGATTTTAAATACATTCGATTGTATTCAAACACGTTGCAGGCTATCGCTGCCGGATATTTGATCGCTGCGCTCATTCAATTGAACTTCTCTTTAAAAGGGCAGATTGGTGTGACGTTTCTGTTGTTGTTGGCCTATTGGTTCCCTATGACATTTTGGGGGGATTTCACGCCGGAAGGGAATTTTGCCGAGAAGGTGGACCGTTTTGTCTTGGGCCGATTCCGTGATGGTGTTTATTGGAATGCAGACGGGACATGGAGTTTCTCATCGGACTATCATTACACTTGGATATTGAGCAGTCTCACTTTTGGGGTTACCGTTATGTTGGGCGTGTTTGCGGGTCGAATGATGAAAGAGGGCGCATTTCATCGGCAGAAGGTGGCTCGCCGGTTGTTTTTGGTAGGGGTAGCCCTTATCGTTGCGGCTTGGGCATGGAGTTTTCAAATGCCGGTTATCAAACGTATATGGACTTGTAGTATGACGTTGCTGTCTGGCGGATATTGTTTTTTATTGATGGCTTTGTTTTATTATTGGATAGATTGTAAAGGCCATGATTGGGGATTGAACTGGCTGAAAATATATGGTATGAATTCTATAACGGCTTATCTGTTGGGGGAGGTTGTTAATTTCCGGTGCGTAGTGGCATCGGTCAGTTATGGCTTGGAGCGGTATTTGGGTGGTTATTATTCGGTATGGCTGTGTTTCGCCAACTATCTCATAGTCTTTCTTATACTCCGGCAGTTGTATAAGCGAAATGTCTTTCTTAAAATATAGACGGTTTCAACTGCTCGTTTTGAGGGGTAGTATATGGCTTGTTTGTCAAAGATGAGGTCTGCTTTTTTTAAGAGATGTTTGTCTTTTTATTTTCATTAAATAGTTGAGGAAAACGATTGTTTTCTCATTTCTAACTTATGGAATACGCTTTGAAATGAAAAATGAATTTGTTCATTTTGTCTTTCTTTTACCTTTCGCTATATTTGCAAAACTTCACGCTGAATACCCCGGTTTCGGGATAGGTCTTGTTTGTTTTCAAACCAGATGGAGGGGTGGAGTTTTTTATTAGGAAAGGCGTTTACAAGCGTTTGTCTTTGGAGTGTCGAATCTCGCAAATTTGAACTTCTATACAAAGATGAGGGCAACCGAACGTCTACGGGATATGTTATATAGTAGGGCATGCCGATTTATCGCATGCCGTATATGCATATCGGCGTGGGCTTTCAGCGTTGCTTATCTCTATAGAAGGGCGATGCGAGAGCCTGACACCGAGATAGGCAGGAGTGTGATTCTCACGCCTTTTTTGTGTTTGTTTAGCTCGTGTAGGGGAGTCGCACGATGTCGATACGATGATACACATCGGTTCTCTCATAGAAAAAAAGTTGCGCGAACAAGGTCGTACAGTTACTTGGTTTGCCGCCGCCTTACATTGCGATAGAACCAATGTGTATAAAATTTTTCAAAAATCGAGTATCGATTCATCGATGTTATATCGTATCTCTTGTATTTTAGGTTACGATTTTTTTTCGGAATATACCCAGTCTTTCGATAAGGGTGTAGCTAAAAAGTCTACAAATTCGTAGCGATCGCAGCGATACATTATTTTAAAAATATTTAATCCTGTTTTGTTTTTTTGCCCATACTAAAAGTAATTTGTTATGGGTGTGTTTTTTTCTATTATTATTCCGGTCTATAATGGGGAACAGTATATAAAAAATTGTTTGGACAGCATTTATCGGCAGGGACTGGGAGACGATGATTTTGAAGTGATTTGTGTCAATGACTGTTCAACAGATAATACGGCACAGGTTATTTCGGAATATGGGAAATTTCATCAAAATTTACGATTGATTAATCATGAGACAAACCGACGGCAGGGAGGCGCTCGCAATACAGCTGTAAAAGTTGCCAAGGGGAAGTATATTTTATATTTAGACCAAGATGATGTATTTGAATCGGGAGCATTGAAAAAAGTCTTTTCCGAAATTCAATCTACCGAAGGTGTTGATATTTTGATGTGTGATGAAGTTTTAGTCGAAGATGGTAAAAGGAGGACTTATTTCTATTTGAACAATAGTCGGGAAGAAATGGCTGGTCGTTCCTTTTTTAAAAAGAATGAGATTCCATGGGCTCCATGGCTATTTGTATATCGTCGAGATTTCTTGATTATAAATCATTTATCGTTCGCTGAAAAGGTGCGATTTGAGGATACAGACTATGTTATTAATAATGTACGTCTGGCTCTTCGCATAAAATATGTGCCAATTTTATTGTATAATCATACAGTGAGCAGATACCAGACATCAAGAATTGAGAGCGATAAAAATAAAATTACAGATCTATTTAAGATGTGTAATCGCATTAAGTGCCTTGCGATAGAAGAAGCAGGGATAGATGCAGAAACTGCCCAAATAATAGCTGGTCATCATTTATTCATGTATAGAGCAAATATTCTCCGTTATTGGTGGCGTTTGTCATATAAAGATAGAAAAGAATTATTAGTAACCTATAAACCGATGTTACCTTGTAAAGATAAGTTGGTTTCATTTATCGGGAGATATCCCCGGCTGTTTTTAATGGCGAGTACTGTTGTGAAGCCGTTGTTGCCGGGTTTGAGATATGTTTATTAAAAAATCAAAGATAGAAAGTCATCGTTGTTATAGCATGTTCCGTGCGATCGCAAAGTCTCCTAAGTACTAAATGAAGGAAAGTGATATACCATTTTAAAAAAATGTAGTAACTTTGCGCGGTTAAAATAGGTTATATGCAAAAAATCAGAAACATTGCGATTATCGCTCACGTCGACCACGGTAAAACTACGTTGGTGGACAAAATGTTATTGGCCGGGCATCTCTTTCGCGAGAACCAGAGTTCCGGGGAGTTGATATTGGATAATAACGATTTGGAAAGGGAGCGAGGAATTACGATTCTTTCGAAGAATGTTTCTATTCGTTATAAGGATTACAAGATCAATGTTATCGATACTCCGGGGCACGCCGATTTCGGTGGGGAGGTAGAGCGTGTACTCAACATGGCCGACGGCTGTTTGCTGTTAGTCGATGCCTTCGAGGGCCCTATGCCTCAGACTCGTTTCGTTTTGCAGAAGGCTATTGAAATGGGATTGAAACCGGTTGTGGTCATCAATAAAGTGGATAAACCCAATTGCCGTCCGGACGAAGTTCAAGAGATGGTTCTCGACCTTATGTTTAGTCTCGATGCAACCGAAGAGCAACTTGATTTCCCCACGATATACGGTTCGGCCAAACAGGGTTGGTTTTCGACAGATTGGAGGAAACCGACCGACAATATAACCGCTTTGCTCGATGCGATTATCGAGTATATACCCGAACCGCAGTATCTCGAAGGTACACCCCAGATGTTGATTACTTCGCTCGATTATTCTCCTTATGTGGGACGTATTGCTGTCGGCCGTGTTCATCGCGGTGAGCTGAAAGAGGGTATGGACGTGGCCTTGTGTAAGAAAGACGGATCGGTCGTTAAACAGCGGATAAAAGAGCTCGATGTCTTCGAGGGTATGGGACGTGCCAAAGTTCAGTCGGTAGGTTCGGGGGATATTTGTGCACTCATCGGTATCGAGAATTTCGAAATTGGCGATACCGTAGCCGATGTCGCCGAACCGGAGGCTTTACCGAGAATCGCTATCGATGAGCCTACCATGTCTATGTTGTTTACAATTAACGATTCTCCTTTTTTCGGTAAAGATGGAAAATATGTGACTTCGAGACATATAGCCGATCGTTTGACAAGAGAGTTGGATAAAAATCTGGCTTTGCGTGTGGAGCGGGGCGATACCGATGATGCGTGGACTGTTTATGGCCGTGGAGTGTTACATTTGTCGGTCTTGATAGAAACTATGCGACGTGAAGGATATGAGTTGCAAGTAGGACAGCCCCAGGTAATTATTAAGGAAATTGACGGGCAGAAATGTGAGCCGGTGGAGTTGTTGACAATCAATCTTCCAGAGGAATATGCCAGCAAGATTATCGATATGGTTACACGCCGGAAAGGAGAGATGGTATCGATGACTACGCAGAACGATCGCATACACATCGAGTTCCATATTCCTTCGCGTGGTATTATCGGATTGCGAACCAACGTGCTGACCGCTTCGGCGGGAGAAGCTATTATGGCTCACCGCTTTTTGGAATATCAGCCCTGGAAAGGCGATATAGACCGCCGTACAAACGGCTCGTTAATTGCGATGGAAGCGGGTACGGCCTATGCCTATGCTATCGATAAGTTGCAAGATAGAGGTCGGTTCTTTATTTTCCCTCAGGAAGAAGTTTATGCCGGACAGGTTGTTGGGGAAAATGCTAAGGATAACGATATCGTGGTGAATGTTACCAAATCGAAGAAACTGACGAATATGCGAGCTTCTGGTGCAGACGATAAGGCTCGTATCGTTCCACCGGTTATATTCAGTCTGGAAGAAGCTCTCGAATATATAAAAGAAGACGAATATGTGGAGGTGACTCCTCATCATTTGCGTTTACGTAAAATTATCTTAGATGAGACGGAGCGTAAGCGGGCTAATCGATAAAATAGTTACAATATAATAGGGTATTGAGGCGTAGAATATTTTCTACGCCTCAACTGTTTTAATGAGTTCAAGAAATGCGATATATAATGGGGCAGTAGAAAAGTGGGGACAGCTATTTTCTGCCATATTAATTTAGCGAATGAAATGGGATTGTATTTACTCTTCTTCCCTGTGTTGCGATACAGGAAAGATACCGGAGAAACACCCGTTTCTGAGGAGAGGGGTTGGAGTTACAAGGACAATTCCCATCAATTATCGAGTGAATCTATATAATATATATAAAATTGTGTATTACAAATAGGATTCATATCTGTTATAACAGATTTTATTATATTTGCAGATACGAATATAGGATACGGTTCGGCATAGTCAAGTTGGAGATAAGATTTTCGTTTGTCTCTGCACTCACCATTTCCAATATTTGTGACGCTATACAAAAATTACTTAGAAGTATAGCGGTCGTGTTGTGTTGAAGCATTTAGTTTTATTTATAAAGAGGGAATAAAGTTTTTTTTGACGGAGTCGAATTTACGTTTGGGGTGCGTATAATGTTGTTGTCATACTGAGTTTGTATTTCTAGTGGGTGGACAAACGATTTCTTATATTTTTAATTGTTGGGGGAATTGTTCTTTTATAGAGTTTATTGCATTTATGAAAAATTTGAAATGTGTTATATGGTCGTTAAGGGCGTTGATCGGAAGATTAAGGCCCAGTAACAAGAGTATGGTTATTTGTGTGAATGAAGCTGGTACACTACCGTCGTTGATAGCGTCTCATTTGAAATACAGAATCGTAGAGCTTACACTGATAGGGGAATTAAATGGCACAGACCTAAGATACATTCGCGAGATGAGCGGGTGTGATGCAAACGGAAAGGAGACAGGCGGTTGTTTGTCCGTTTTGGATTTGTCGGGGGTAAATATTGTAGATGGGGGAAATACCTATTATGGGAATTATAGTGCCTCGGATAATAAGATGGGAGATTATACTTTTTATAAATGTGCTCGATTGACAAGGGTGATAATGCCCGATAATCTATTGTCTATCGGAGAAGGAGCATTCGGGTGTTGTTATAATTTGTCGTCGGTTGTTATACCGGATAAAGTTCGGGATATAGGTGAATTGGCTTTTTATAGATGTGAGTCTTTGGGGGTGGTGTCGATAGGGTGTGATGTGAACACGATAGGAGTGTACGCATTCAGGAGTTGTATTTCTTTGAAAGAGGCGATATTTGTCGATGGGAATAAACCTTTGCAGGTGGGAGATAATTTGTTTTATAATTGTCCTTTGGAAAAACTTTATGTGGGGAGGGATTTGAAATTTGAAAATTTTTCTTTCGGTAAAATCAAGACTCTTATGACTGTGGTTTTCGGTAAGGAGGTGACGTGTATCGGCGATCATCTTTTTATGGGCTGTCTCCGGTTGAAAGATATTTATATCGAGGCTCCGATACCTCCTGCGGTGGCCGATGGTTTTAATCCGTCCATTCTTTCGGAAGTGGTTCTTCATGTCCCGGGCTGTTCTCGCGTGATTTATGCTGAACGATTTCCGTGGAGCGATTTTGTTTCGATTCAGATGTTTTGAGTCAATCAATAGATTCTTGTGCCAGCATACGTTCGAGGTCCTTCCCTGAGATTTTGGTCGTTATTTTTCCATTGTGAGCCAAAGAGATATTTCCCGTTTCTTCCGATACGACGACGGCAAGGGCATCGGTTACTTCGGTTATACCTAATGCCGACCGATGTCTTAGCCCCATCGATTTGGGTATTCTCGTATTGTGCGAGACCGGTAATATGCAAGCTGCCGAGGCTATTCGATCATCGGCGATAATCATGGCTCCGTCGTGTAAAGGACTATTTTTGAAAAATATATTCTCGATGAGCCTTGCATTTACATTTGCGTTGATCGTGTCGCCGGTATTTTTGTAATTATCGAGTGAAACTCCTTGCTCGATGACTATCAGGGCTCCGGTTTTTGTCTTGGACATATTCATACAGGCATGTACGATGGGCATGATATAGGGCTTTTCTCCGGTTTCTTTGTGTTTAAGGAAGAAATTGAAAAAGAATCTCCATCGTTTGTGCGACCCGAGTTGTACGAGAAAGCGCTTGATTTCGTCTTGAAACAAAATAACGAGTATAAGGAGACCTACACTCATAAATTTGTCCATGATAGACCCGATGAGACGCATGTCGAGGATTTGCGTTACAACGATCCATACTCCCACGAATGCTAATACGCCGGTGAATATGCTTATTGTTCCCGACTCTTTCATCATTTTGTAAAGAGTGTACAGAAGTAGGGCTACGATGAGTATGTCGATAATATCTTTTATGCCGAATGAGAACATTTTATTTTACGGATTGTATGGTTTTTGAAACTATTTTTACCGCTTCCACAGCTTCTTTTACGTCATGCACTCTCAAAATGTCGGCTCCTCCTAATAAAGCCAGTGTGTTTAAGATTGTAGTTCCGTTTAGACTTTCTTCGGGAGTGTATCCAAAGTATTTATATATCATTGATTTACGAGATATTCCCACCAATAAGGGATAGCCTATACGGGTAAATTCGTCGAGTCGGTTCATGAGCAAGTAGTTGTCGTCGACCGATTTGCTGAATCCGAATCCCGGATCGATGATGATATCGTTGATACCGAGGCTTTCGAGTCGGGCGATACGTGCTGAGAAATAGTAAAGCATTTCGGGAATGATATGCTTGTATCGGATTTGTTGCATCATGGTTTGGGGCGTCCCTTTCATGTGCATCAAAATATAGGCGACTTTCAACTCGGCTATGGTTTCGAACATTTGAGAATCGAGCTCTCCCCCCGATATGTCGTTGATCATCTGTACTCCGTATTCCCGGACACAGCGAGCGGCTATATCGGCACGAAATGTATCGACCGAAACTCGTGCATCGGGATATAGTTTGCGGATAATATCGAGTCCCTTCGAAAGTCGTTTCATCTCTTCGTCGGGTGAGATGTCGTCGGCATTAGGTCGCGAGGAGTAGGCTCCTATGTCTATGATATCGGCGCCTTCATTCACCATTTTATGCAGTCGCTCGGCGATTTGTTCTTCTTCCGTAGTACGGCTTCCGGGGTAAAAAGAGTCGGGGGTGATATTGAGTATTCCCATGATTAATGGTTTCGATAGAGAAACCAATTCTCCACCAAGATTCAAAGACAACGGTTCTTTTTGTATCCACTGGAACATAGTGCTGTACGTTTTGAAATCATATAACAAGACCTGACGATACAGGCATTGCATACCGGCCTGCTGTTATGTTAAGCGAAGATAATTCTTTTTGTTGAATAGTAAGGTATGGATTTAAAAAAACTTCTTTGGCACTATTCTTCCCGGGGAACTGGTTTTAAACTTTTAGGAGGACGGGAACTTTTAGATGATTGCCGTTCGGCATTTTTTGCTTTTTCGTTTTGATGGTTCAAAGAACGATTGAATTCTTCCAGCTCGGATTGAAATGATTCGTATTCCGTTGTAACTTCAACCGTTTCTCGTGAATGATAGTAGTATTGCGCAATGCGAGCTCCTGTGAGGATTAACAGAATGATAATCAATAACAGAGTCGCTCTGCGTTCGCTTTTCGATAATGAGAAAAAAGAATCGTTTTTAAGTGCCATCAGATAATACCAAATCCCGATAAAAAGATTAAAATGATGATGATTGGAGCTATGTATTTGATACAGAAAAAGATTGCGTTGAATAGTGGCTCGTGCAATTTATTTCGGTTAGTCAATTCCTCCCGGGAGATATTTCGTTTCAGTATCCACCCGATGAAAATACTTATCAACAGTCCGCCTACTGGCAACAAGATGATAGCTGAGAAGTAATCGCAGGCATCGAATATGGTTTTCCCAAAAATGCGTATATGGCTCCATGAACCGATAGAAAGAGAGCAGACAGTGCTTAATATGGCAACAATGATCATCATTGTCCGGGTTGCCTTTTTCCTTGACAGATGCATGTGGTTGATAAAAAATGCAACTGCAACTTCGAAAAGAGAAACGGTGGAAGTAAGAGCTGCCACAGTGAGGAGTAAGAAAAACAATGCAGACCATAACGCAGATACCGGCATTTGATTGAATACATTGGGGAGGGTGACAAATACAAGATCGGGACCGGCGACAGGATCCACGCCATAAGAGAAAACAGCCGGGAATATAATTACTCCGGCCAGAATGGCGACGGTTGTGTCGAGTATCGCTACCGTGCCGGCTGTTTTTATCAGATGAGTTTTGTTATTGAAGTAGGAGGAATAGGTGATGAGGATACCCATGCCTAAACTTAAAGAGAAGAATGCTTGCCCCATTGCCCGTACGATGACTTGGGGTGTGATTTTCGAAAAATCGGGGTGTAGGAAAAATTTCAGTCCTTCGTTGGCTTCGGGTAGTGTTAACGATCGTATGCAAAAAACGATGAGAATAATGAACAGTATAGGCATCAATATGTTGGACATTTTTTCGATTCCTTTCTGTACACCCTTAGATATGATGATATAGTTGATAAAGAGAAAAATGTATATCCATAGTAACGGCCGAAAATCGTTCTGGATAAATGCGTTTTGTTCAGCTTTGAATTCTGCTGCCGTTTTTCCGGTCAGATTGTTACAGGCTGCTTGAAAAAGATATTCGAGCGTCCAACCCGATATGACCATATAATATCCTAAAATAAGAATCGAGGCCAATATTCCGATATATCCGATGTAGTACCATCGACTGCCGGGGATTAATTTTTTGAATGCGTCTACCGTGTCGGATTTGGATTTCCTTCCGATAATGAATTCGGCACACATAACCGGAACACCTAATATAAGAACACATAGAATGTAAATCATTAAGAATGCTCCCCCTCCGTTCATTCCGGCTTCATAAGGGAATCTCCAAATATTTCCTAATCCTACCGCCGATCCTACCGTGGTGGCTATTACTCCTAACTTGGTCGCGAATTTTGCCCGTTCTCCCATTTTTAGTTCAAGATATAATTACAAAAGTATAAAATTTTAATTTATTTGTCCATATAATAGCGTAATAAAAAGGGAATAGAACCCTTTTTCTATGAAAGTGTAATCCTTTTTGTGAAAAATGAATGATAGATTATATAACCAAATGCAAATGGATTTGGTTTTGTCGTAAATGAAAATGAGGCCTTTGTGACAGGAGGTACAGGTAGATTGATCCTTGGCAGAAATCGGGTGATTTGTTTTTATTCTTAGCTTACTTTATCTTTGTCAAAGGATTGCAAAAGCAAGTATTTCTGTAAAAAGGAGATAATTGTACCTTTTTGTTTGTTGTAAAGATTACGTGAATAGATATGAGGCCTTTTAGATTTTTGGCGTTTGTCCCTACGATTATAGTATTGGTTGTAATTACATATTTGTCTCTGGCTAAGAATCCGGTACATAGTCAGGAGTTTTATTTATTCGAAGGAGCCGATAAGCTGGTACACGGTTGTATGTATTTGGGGCTTGTTTGGATAGGCTGTTTCGATATATATCGGGTATCGAAGTTTACCGCTCCCAAGTTGATTTTGCTCGTGTGCGGGGCTATTGTGTGGGGTGGCTTGATGGAGTTGTTGCAGGGTGCTATGTCTATGGGTCGAAGTGCGGACTGGTATGATTTTCTCGCCAATAGTTGCGGGGCGATTCTGGGGCTTATTCTCGGTGTGAATAGTGTACCTTATTTGTTTAGGAAGTGTAAGAAACTTTCTTGAAATCGTCAATATCTTCCTTCTTAACAGCCAAGCTATTCCAGTTCTTCCATAATGGCAATTAGTTCGGAACGCAGTGATTTCAGTCGTTCCACTACTTGTTGGGACCGAACGGTACTTTCTCTTTTGTGTTTCAACACTTGTTTCGCTCCTTCTATTTTCAACTTTCTTTCTTTCAGCAAATAGTGAATGAGCTTTATTTCTTCGATATCTTTTTGGGAATAATAACGAGTCCCTTTGGGGGATCGTTTAGGATTGATTGTTTTAAACTCTGTTTCCCAATATCGGAGTAAGGATTGGTTTACATTGAACATGTCCGATACCTCACCGATCGTGTAATATAGTTTTTGTTTATTTGTTACAGGTTCTTTCATGCGATTTGTTTTTAATCCATTACACGCCCTTGATTTTCGGCAAGTTGAGTCATGCGGTCGTAATCTTCGGGTGAAAGGTCGAAGAAATAGTAATTGATAGGATTCTGTGCTTTCCCTTTGTATAGAACTTCGTAATGTAAATGCGGCCCTGTGGATTTCCCCGTATTGCCTACTTCGGCTATTTCTTCTCCTCGTATGACTTCTTGTCCTTTACGGACTAGTATTTTACTGAGGTGAGCATATCGGGTTTTATAATCATATCCGTGATCGATGACTACCGTGTTTCCAAATCCTTGTTGCCAGCCGGTTTCAACGACACGGCCGTTTCCGGTTACGTAAACAGGGGTTCCCACATTGGCAGAAAAGTCCATTCCCTGATGGAATTTTGTGGTCTTGTAGATCGGATCTATTCGATAACCATACCCCGATGCTGTTCGTTTCAAATCTTTGTTAGAAACGGGTTGTATGGCCGGAATGTGTTTTATGCGCTCCTCTTGGCCTTGTGCCAGTTTGACGAGTTCGTTCATGGAATTGCATTGTACATATACTTGCCTTGCGAGGTTGTCTACTTTTTGACTGGTGGAAACAACCAGTTCCGCATCGCTCATTTGCAACAGATTCTCGTACCGGCTGGGGTTGTATATTCCGTTATTTCTGATTTCGTCGTTTACAGGCTCGGCTTGCAGAATGACCCGATACATGTTGTCGTCTCGTTGTTGTAAATCATTCAGAACTTCCAGCGCAGCGTCGACTCGTTTGGAAAGTACTTTATATTGTGTCTGCATTTGCTCGTTTTCCATTTTCAGAAGCTCTTCTTTGGGTGAACCGAGCCAAAAATAAAATGCGACGATGACCCCTATACTTAGTATGCTACCGACGAACAAATGGCGTAAAACAACGATGATGCGCTGGCGAAGTGAAGGATATACCCGTTCGTATGTCAGTGTTTTAGGATTGTATATGTAGAATATTTTTTTACTCATTGATTATTTGTCGGCTCATTCTTATTGGCAAAAGCTTTTATAGACCGTAAAAAAATATGTTTCTAAGCATTTTTTTATCTGCACATGGGTACAAAAATAATAATTTGGGCTATTTTTGCAAATTGTTTTTGGTAATATTAATATACCGTATTGGCGATTTCTATTTCGATAACGAAAAAGAAAGCCGTGGAACTTAATATAATTAAATTGTTATGCTGACAGCAAAAGAGATTCGTGAATCTTTTAAGGATTTTTTCAGAGAACGAGGCCATCAGATCGTGCCTTCGGCTCCGATGGTGATTAAAGATGACCCTACGTTGATGTTTACCAATGCGGGAATGAACCAGTTTAAAGATATTATCTTGGGAAATGTTCCGGCAAAATATAAGCGGGTCGCGGATTCACAAAAATGTTTGAGAGTGAGCGGTAAGCACAACGATTTGGAAGAGGTGGGACTGGATACCTATCATCACACCATGTTCGAGATGCTCGGTAACTGGTCGTTCGGGGACTATTTTAAGAAAGAAGCGATCGATTGGTCTTGGGAATATTTGGTCGACGTATTGAAAATAGATCCGGCCCGATTGTACGCTACCGTATTCGAAGGATATGCGTCCGAAGGTTTGGAGAGAGATAACGAGGCAGCCTCGTATTGGGAAGCGCATTTGCCCAAAGATCATATAATTAACGGAAATCGACATGATAATTTTTGGGAAATGGGAGATACGGGACCTTGTGGACCCTGTTCTGAGATTCACATCGATTTGCGGAGTGATGCCGAGAGAGCCGAAGTCGATGGATTGAAATTGGTTAACCAGAGTCACCCGCAAGTGATAGAGATATGGAACCTTGTGTTTATGCAATATAACCGTAAAGCCGATGGTTCGCTCGAACCTCTTCCTGCTCGGGTAATCGATACCGGTATGGGATTCGAACGGCTTTGTATGGCGTTGCAAGGAAAGACGTCTAATTATGACACCGATGTATTCCAACCGATTATCGGGGAAATCGGGCGTCTTTGCGGTAAGAAATATGGCGACGATCCTAAGGCCGATATTGCTATGCGTGTCATTGCAGACCACATACGTACGATTGCATTTTCTATTACCGACGGGCAGTTGCCGTCGAATGCGAAAGCCGGTTATGTAATTCGTCGTATTTTACGTCGGGCTGTGCGTTACGGGTATACATTCTTGGGTCAGAAACAGGCTTTCCTTTATAAATTATTGGACATTCTTATTGAAACGATGGGAGATGCCTATCCTGAATTGAAGGCTCAAAAGGTCCTTATCGGAAAAGTAATTAAAGAGGAGGAAGATGCTTTCTTGCGTACTCTCGAAACCGGGATTAAGTTGCTCGATAAAGTAACTGCCGATACAAAGGCTGCCGGTAAGAGCGAGATTAGCGGGCGGGATGCTTTCGTGTTGTATGACACTTATGGTTTCCCTCTTGACTTGACCGAGTTGATATTGAAAGAAAAAGGGTTAGGAGTGGATATTGACGAGTTCAACGCCCAAATGCAACAACAAAAGGAACGGGCTCGTAATGCGGCTGCCGTAGAAACGGGCGACTGGGTTGTATTGAAAGAGGGTGAGCCCGAATTCGTGGGATACGATATGACCGAGTGCGACGCCGAGATATTACGCTATCGTAAGGTAAAACAAAAAGCTCGCGAGTTTTATCAGATTGTTTTGGACAGAACCCCTTTCTATGCCGAAATGGGTGGTCAGGTAGGCGATACAGGAAAGTTGATTTCTGGAAATGATATCGTGGAGATATTACAGACCAAGCGGGAAAATAATTTGAGTATTCATATAGCCGAGCGATTACCCGAAGATGTGACCGCTACATTCCATGCCGTTATCGATAAAGAGGCACGTCGGGCGACTGCATGTAATCACACGGCGACTCATCTTTTGCACGAAGCTCTGCGTGAAGTTTTAGGAACTCATGTAGAACAAAAAGGTTCTTATGTCTCTCCGCAGTCGTTGCGTTTTGATTTTTCTCATTTTCAAAAAGTCACAGACGAAGAGTTGAGAAAAGTCGAGATGATAGCCAATCGAAAAGTGCGTGAAGCTATCCCGTTAGATGAACATCGTAATGTTCCCATTGCCGAGGCTAAGGCTATGGGAGCGATGGCTCTGTTTGGTGAAAAGTATGGAGAAGAAGTCCGGGTGATTCGTTTTGGATCTTCTGTCGAGTTGTGCGGTGGTACTCATGTATCCAATACCGGAAATATCGGTATGATAAAAATTATAACCGAGAGTTCGATTGCTGCGGGAATCCGTCGTATCGAGGCTATAACAGGAGCTCGGGTGGAGGAAACGATGAACGCCTTGCAAGATTCGTTGAAAGAGATAGGAATCTTGTTTAATAATGCTCCCAATTTGTTACAAGCGATTCATAAAGCCATCGATGAAAATGCCGAATTGAGGAAACAGGCCGAGGAATATGTTAAGGAGAAAATGATTGTCTTGAAAGATCGTATGGTTAAATCGGCCGAGAGTATAGACGGCGTGAAACTTATTCGTTTCATCGGTCCGATGCCGTCCGATATGGTTAAGGGAATCGCCTTTTTACTTCGGGGTGAAGTCTCCAAAGGATTGGCTTTTGTCGCCGCGACCCGGGATAAAGATAAACCTCTATTGACTGTTATGCTGAGCGATGACTTGGTTGCCGATGGGAAGAATGCTTCTGCGATTGTTCGGGATGCTGCTAAGTTGATACAAGGTGGCGGAGGCGGGCAACCCTATTTCGCACAAGCCGGCGGAAAGAATGCCGACAAATTGACCGAAGCGTTGGATAAGATGGTTTCGTCTATTGTGGGATAATTCGATAGTTGAATTTGTAATATGACAAAAATAGCCCCGACAATGCCGGGGCTATTTTTTATCTGTATGGTTTTGAAGATTTACAATAACATGCCGCTCGTGACCTCACGGGCTTTTTCTTCCCCGGCAATTTGGGTGATGATGGCTGTGGCGAACGATATGGCGGCTCCCGGACCTTTTCCTGTGGTAATGTTTCGGTCGACAGTCACGTTGTCGCCTGTTACAGTTGCACCAGTGAGGAATTGCTCAAATCCGGGATAACAGGTAGCTTTATATCCGTTAAGCAATCCTGCCTGGCCCAGAACCGACGGAGCGGCACAAATGGCAGCGATGTTCTTGTTGGCAGCGGCTTGGCGTTGCAATAAAGAAACCAACGGTTTGCATTCTCCCAAGTGTTTTGTTCCCGGCATTCCTCCGGGTAAAATTAACCAGTCTGCATCTTCGGTCGATAGTTCCACCCATGTACAATCGGCTGTAACAGTTATTCCATGAGCTCCTTCAACTTGAAGATTTCGCGATATGGAAACGGTTGTAATATCGATTTCGGCTCGTCGTAACATATCTACGATCGTGAGAGCTTCTATTTCTTCAAATCCTGTTGCGAGAAATAAATAAACGGTTTTCATTATTCGGATCTTTTTTAGTGTCAAATTAATGTTTGGAGAAACTCATTCTGATTTTATATCGTATATACAATCGAATGACATAAATAGTTGTTGGACTCATATTTTATAAATCCACTGACAGAATATACTTGTCAGTGGATTTATGATGGCGTTATTCCTTAAAGGGTTCCGGCTTCGGCTTGTTGAATCATTTGTTGGCTTGCATACAAATAGATTTCTACACGACGATTTTCTTGTCGGCCTGCTGCCGTGGAGTTGTCGGCTATGGGATTGGCTTCGCCCATACCTTGCACAGATTTGATCTGGTTCGTGGAAACTCCGCATGCCAGCAGATAGCTTGCTACACTTTGAGCTCGCTCCTGAGATAAGTTCAGATTTTTCTGGTAACTTTGTTCTGCTGTCGAGTTTTTCCAGCCCTGATTATCTGTATATCCGTAGATAGTGACGTCCATATCACGATTTTGGTTCAGTACGTCGTTAGCGAATTTACTTAAAGACGATTTAGCCGATGAACTGAGGTTTGAACTGCTTGTCGAGAAAAGGATTCCCGAGTCGAATGTCACTTTTACAGCTTGTAATCCATTGTTGTCGGTAACTTGCTCGACTTGTGCACCTTCTACCTGTTTGGCTTGTTCGGCCGCTTTGTCCATTTTCTTTCCGATAAGGGCTCCTGCCGTTGTTCCTACGGCAGCACCCACGGCAGCACCGATAGCAGCTCCTTTGCCTTTTCCGAAAATCGCACCTAATCCGGCGCCGACAGCGGCCCCGCTACCTCCCCCGATAAGGGCTCCTTTTCCGGTATTTGACATGTTACAGCTTGTAAATAGCATGCCGGCAGCCAATATACAAGACATAATTTTAATGCTCTTCATTTTTTTAGTTTTAGAAATTGATTTACAAAAATAAAGAAAAAATCGATATGATATTTGTTTATATTATTTTTTTGAGGAAAGGAGTATATGGCTCCTTTGAAAATAAATAACAGTATTTGAGATTATTATGTTCGATGTTATGGAAAATGTACCATCGTCGAAAAATGGAGCCGTTCGCTTTTTAGTTCTCTTATCTATATTTGTAACAATAGGATTAAGGTTCTATATGGAAGATAAATATTTGTATTATAAGTTATAGAATGACTGGTATAATTCATGCGAGTATTGTTTTTGCTTTTAGTTTGTACTATCTTTGTTTAATTAACTAATACAATAATCGAGATGAACACGTTCGGAAATCTCTTTACGCTTACTTCATTTGGAGAGTCTCATGGTAGGGCGATCGGTGGGGTGGTAGACGGTATGCCTGCCGGTATTCCTTTGGATATGGAGTATATACAGCGAGAGTTAAACAGGCGTCGTCCCGGGCAATCGTCGATTGTCACCTCTCGTAAAGAAAACGATCGGGTAGAATTCCTCTCCGGGATTTTCGAAGGGAAAACAACCGGTACGCCTATCGGTTTTCTTGTGTATAATGAGAATCAACACTCATCGGATTATGATAATTTGCGGGAGGTGTTCCGCCCTTCGCATGCCGATTATACATACACCCAGAAATACGGGGTACGGGATCATCGGGGAGGTGGTCGTTCTTCGGCTCGCGAGACGATAGCTCGCTGTGTCGCCGGAGCTCTTGCAAAACTTGTTTTAACTCGGCTGGGCATAGAAGTCTGGGCGTATACTTCGCAGGTGGGGGAATTGTCTTTGTCCGGCGATTATAATCGATATGACTTCGACGAGATAGAGAAAAATCCGGTACGTTGTCCCGATGCGGATATGGCAAAACGAATGGAGGAATATATCGGAAAAGTAAAGTCAGAAGGCGATACAGTGGGAGGTGTTGTTACCTGTGTCGTTCGACATGTTCCGGCAGGGTTGGGCGAGCCTGTGTTCGACAAGCTGCATGCCGCATTGGGTAGTGCGATGTTGAGCATAAACGCTGTAAAAGGCTTTGAATATGGTATGGGTTTTAGAGGGGTGAGATATAGAGGTTCTCAAATGAATGATGTATTCGAAACTCAACAGGGCAAAATCGTAGCGAGAACCAATCATTCGGGTGGGATTCAAGGTGGAATTTCCAATGGAGAAGATATTTATTTCAGAGTCGCGTTCAAGCCGGTCGCTACTTTATTGAAAGATATAGAGACAGTCGATTCGCAAGGAAACCCGACCGTGTTGAGGGCAAAAGGACGTCATGACCCTTGCGTATTGCCCCGTGCCGTACCTGTGGTGGAAGCTATGGCAGCAATGGTTATTCTCGATTATTATTTGTTGGCACAAAGTCATAAATTATAAATTAAAAAATATGGATACAAAAAAGTATATAGACAGTCATAGAGAGCGTTTTTTCAACGAGTTATTTTCGTTGCTTCGTATTCCTTCTATCAGTGCGTTGCCTGAACATAGAAAGGACATGCAGCTTTGTGCCGAACGATGGAGGGATTTGCTTTTGGAAGCCGGAGCCGATAGAGCCGAAGTGATGCCTACCTCGGCCTCGCCTGTGGTTTTCGCCGAAAAGATAGTTGATAGGAGTTTCCCTACGGTACTGGTATATGCTCATTATGATGTGATGCCTGTCGAACCGCTTGAACTGTGGCATACCGAGCCTTTCGAGCCGGTAGTAAAAGACGGGAAACTGTGGGCTCGGGGGGCCGACGATGACAAAGGGCAAGGGTTTATCCAGTTGAAAGCCTTTGAAATTGCGGTCAAAGAGGGGTTGTTACGCTGTAACGTGAAATTTTTGATAGAGGGTGGCGAGGAAATCGGTTCTCCCGGAGTGGAGGCTTTTTGTAAGGAACACCTCGATTTGTTGAAATGCGATGTAATACTGGTCTCAGACACGAGTATGGTCGGTTTGGATACTCCGTCTATCACGACCGGATTGCGAGGATTGGCTTATTGGGAGATAGAGGTCACTGGTCCTAATCGGGATTTGCATTCGGGAATTTTCGGGGGAACGGTAGCTAATCCCATTAACGAGCTTTGCAAAATGCTGGCCGGTGTCGTAGATGAAAATGGTTGTATAACTTTACCGCATTTTTACGACAAAGTAGAAACTGTTTCGGCGCAAGAACGAGCCATGTTGGGAGCTGTGCCTTATGATGAAGAGAAATATAAAGCGGCGATCGATGTGGAGGCTCTTTCGGGCGAGATCGGTTATTCACCTTTGGAGCGTACCGCCATTCGTCCTACGTTCGATATTTGCGGTATTTGGGGCGGGTACACGGGAGAAGGTGCAAAAACGGTGTTGCCGTCAAAAGCCTATGCCAAAGTTTCTTGCCGGTTGGTTCCCCATCAGAATCATGAGGAAATATCCAAGATGTTTATCGATTACATATACTCTGTCGCTCCTCGCAGCGTAAAGGTGAAAGTGGGCCCGATGCATGGGGGTGAAAGCTATGTATGTCCTATCGATTTGCCGGCTTATCGGGCTGCGGAAAAGGGGTATGAGCTGGCGTTCGGAAAACGTCCATTGGCGGTACGTCGTGGAGGAAGTATCCCTATTATAGCAACTTTTGAAAAAGTTTTGGGTGTGAAATCGGTCTTAATGGGATTCGGATTAGAATCGGATGCCACGCATTCGCCGAATGAAAATTTCCTGATCGAAATGTATGAGAAAGGAATTATTGCAGTAGTCGAATTTTATAATCAATTTGGGCATTGATGGTGACGGGAGAAAAACGGTATCGGGATTTTTCCGATTTTTTGAATCTCCATTTCGATTGCAAAGTCCAAAAAATATCGTTACATGCAGGGTTTACTTGCCCTAATCGGGACGGGGGTATTGGGGTCGGTGGTTGTACTTATTGCAACAATCAGACGTTCAGTCCTGATTATTGCCATACTGGGAAGAGTATCACTTCCCAGTTGGAAGAGGGGATAGCTTTTTTTGCCCGTAAATATCCTGAGATGCACTATTTGGCCTATTTTCAGGCTTATACGAATACGTATGGAGAGCTTGCTGTTTTGAAGCAGAAGTATGAGGAGGCGTTGTCTCACCCCGGTGTCGTGGGGATTATTGTCGGTACTCGCCCCGATTGTATGCCCGACGGACTGTTGGAGTATTTTGCGGATTTGTCCCGACATACATTCGTATTGGTGGAGTATGGCGTGGAGAGTACTTGCGACGAAACTTTGCGTAGGGTTAACCGGGGACATGATTTTGCCGCTTCGGTCGATGCTATTTGTCGTACGGCTGAAATGGGTATTGCAGTGGGGGCTCACATGATATTGGGATTGCCGGGAGAGAATCGGGAGATGATTTTATCTCATGCCGATAAGATGTCCCGGTTGCCGCTCGACACGATTAAGTTGCATCAGTTGCAGCTTATTCTCCATACCCGTATGGCTGCCGAATATAAAAGCAATCCGAATGATTTTCATTTGTACGATGTCGATGAGTATATCGATCTGGCAATCGATTTTGCCGAGCGATTGTCTCCGCACATCGCTATCGAACGTTTTGTCTCTCAGTCCCCGGCCGAACTGCTTATCGCTCCGAATTGGGGGATAAAGAACTATGAGTTTACGGCTCGTCTGTTGAAGCGAATGAAAGAACGCGATACTTGGCAAGGAAAGTTGTTCACCGAAGTCTGAGCCGGTTTAACGGTGGTTTTGTAATCTCTGTTTCGCCATTTGCTCGTATTCTGTACCCGGTTGTCCGTAATTACAATACGGATATATGCTGATACCGCCGCGGGGCGTGAAGAAGCCTGTTACTTCGATGTATTTGGGATTCATGAGCTTAACGAGGTCTTTCATGATGATGTTCACGCAATCTTCATGAAAAGCGCCGTGGTTACGGAAACTGAATAAATAAAGTTTCAGACTTTTGCTTTCTACCATGTGTTCTCCGGGAATGTAGTCGATTTGTATGGTAGCAAAGTCGGGTTGTCCGGTAATCGGGCACAGACTGGTAAACTCCGGGCAGTTGAATCGCACCCAGTAATCGTTTTCCGGGTGTTTGTTTATAAATGTTTCCAAGACCTCGGGTGCATAATCCTGTTTATACACGGTCTTATGTCCCAGCAGGGTCAGTTGTGATGTATCTGATTTCATAATAAGTCGTGTTGATTATTGTAGTTCTTTTATCTTGAATATGTTGTATGAAACTTTCTGGTCGTAGACATCGCTGCCGTCTATCTTTTTTACGAATCGTACGACTCTTATCGTTACCGGCAATATGACGATTTCATAGGCCGTTTTAAGGCAGGCTTGTGTTACAATGAGAATCAATAGTTCGTTTACAGGGACTACTCCACCGAATGCGATAGGAAAAAACAAGAGCGAATCGGCACTTTCGCCCACTACGGTCGATGTAATGGCTCGCAATGAAAAATGTTTACCCTTACTCGATATTTTCATTTTACTCATGACATAGGCGTTCAAAAAGGAGCCTACAAGGAAAGCTATGAAACTTGCTAATAAGATGCGGGGAGTTGATGAAAATACGGTTTCGAACGATTTCTGTCCGTCCCAAAATGGAGCTGATGGTAATATAATCGCTATCTGTATAAAGATGACAGCCATTAAATTCATCAGGAATCCGAGCCAAATAATGAGTCGGGCTTTTCGATATCCCCAGACCTCGGCGATACAATCGTTGATAATGTAAGAGATGGGGAAAACGATGAGACCTGCGGTCGCAGTAATACCTCCTAACGAAATCATCTTTACTTCGAGTAAATTCGAGCAGATGAGGCAGACACAAAAGACGACGCCCATGATTAAAAAGGGCAGGGAAAAAGAACGATTCATAATTCTTGTTTTTTACGTGGTGTTCAAGCACACGGAGGATATTTATCCTCTCCTGTTTTATACTAAATCTTTTAGAGGTGCAAAGATAATACAAACGAAGGTAAAAACAAATTCATCGGGGATATACCTCGTTTCGTTTGTCTCTACCATTGGTACAAATAGTATATCTATATCATAACAAGACAGGATTGGAAGACTTATGGGGAGCAGAGATTCTTTATGGTTCGGATAGTTTATTTAAGAATTGGGCAATATGTTTCCCGTCCATGAGTCCGTGATGGGCACAGATCGATATGGGAAGAAGCATTTTCCCATTTGTGTCGATGAGTTTTCCTGTCGATATGCGAGGGACCGAATCTCCGTTCTTGAAAGAAACAGCGTGTTTCATTTCGGAGAAGGAGAACCACGGAATAGAAGAGTATCTGATAACGTCTTCTCTTCCTGTATTTTTCGAAAAGGATAATCCTGTACTGTTTTTTACTCTTGTTATCTCTTGAATTGCTTGTTGAATGAAATCGTTGCGATCGGGGATATATTCGAAAAAAGCAAAACCGAATGTTCCGTCTTCTCTTCCTATTGTCGGAGATACGTGTATGGTATCGTATTTAACGACAGAATTCCCTCCCTCGATTCTTAATTTGAATTCGTCTGTTTCATTGGCTTTTGTCAATATATGATGGAGCGAGTAAAGGAAAAAAGATTGAGAATCATGTTTGGCTTCGAGATATATAGTAGTAAAATCTACGTTTGTAGTTATTCCGAAAAAGGGATCGTCAAAAGCAGAAAAGAACCGGAAGTGTTCCTTCCGGTTCCAAGATTCGATATTTAGTTTGGTCTTTGTCATCGAGGTCGATGTTACAAGGTTATGTTATCCGTTTCATTTTTTTGAACCAGAACTTTATCGATGCGGGCTCCGTCCATGTCGACGATTTCGAAAGTGAAGCATAGCCATTCTATCTTTTCTCCTTCGGTCGGAATGTGCTGTAATAATTCGAGGATAAGCCCGCTCAGAGTATTGTAATTGTATTCTTGATAACGATCCGTCATGTCGTAGTGGTCCAGAAAATCATAGAAAGAGCATTGTCCGTCGATGAGACAAGAGCCATCTTCCCGGATAATAATATCTGCCGAAGGCCCCGATGATACAGAACCGACCAAAGCTCCCAAAATATCGCTTATCGTCACAATTCCTTCAATACTCCCAAATTCGTCGGTTACTAATCCATAGCGTTGGTTTTCATTGCGGAGCCTTTCCATCGCAGTATATACACTCATATTTTCCGGCAGGAAATAGGGAGTTGAGGCGACGGCTCTGATATCGAAATTTTTATCATCGATCTTTCCGAATAAATCTTTTAAAGAAACTATTCCGATAATGTTATCGAGGCTGTCTTCGCATAGCGGATATACGGCATGAAGATCACTGGTAATCTTTGATTTCAGGGTGGTGTTGTCATCTTGTACATCGAGACAAATTAAATCGCTCCGGTGGGTCATGATAGAGGATATATTGCGATCTCCCAAGTTAAAAACTCGTTCTACAATGTCTTGTTCCACCTCCTGTACACACCCTCCCTCTGTACCTTCTCGAACGATAGCTTTTATTTCGTCTTCGGTGATTCCTTCTTTTTGAGATGAAAGCCCTAAGAAACGGCATACCCCGGCTGTACTTTTGGTGAGTATCCACACGAAAGGCGATGCAATATACGATAACCACGACATAGGTCTCGATACGATCTTTGCTACTCGTTCCGAGGCTATCATACCGATACGTTTGGGAACCAATTCGCCGATAATAAGGGTTAAATATGTAACTATAATAACAATGATGGCTTGTGCCAAACCTACTGCATAAGGAGCTAATAAGGAACTTTTAGCTAATAGTTTTGCAAGGCTTTGGGCTAAGGCTTCGCCAGAGTAAAGACCCGTTAAAATTCCGATGAGGGTAATACCTATCTGTACGGTTGAAAGAAATCGGTCGGGGTCTTGTGATAGTTTTAAGGCTGATAATGCCGCTTTGCTACCTTTTTTCGCACTATTTTCTAATTTGACTTTTCGTGCTGAAACCAGTGCAATTTCAGACATAGAAAGTACTCCGTTACATAAAATAAGAAGTACTATAATTATAATTTCCATGTGAGAATAGAGATTTACAAGGGCGAATATACGAAAATAAATCGGAATGTTACAAATTTGTTTATATAAGAGTCTTTTTTTAATTTTATTTAGGTGGTTTATTTTCAGATTCGTTAAGATGTAACGATCGAGTAAATGGTTTTACTTGCTGTCTTAAACCGGAGAGTGGAACATTCCTATAAGAATAAAATAATATAAGTTGCTGAAAAGTAAAAAATAAGTACGATATTTGCACTCGCAAAACAGTATGGATTGAGGCTTTTAATTTGAGAAAAAAAAGTGTTTTTGCTTTTTTAGATGGGTAAAAAGCTATATATTTGCAGTCCAAAAAATTAAAAACAATATTATTCGTAAATATTATAATTTATAGCAAAATGACTAAGGCTGACATTGTAAACGAAATTTCTAAAAACACAGGAATAGAAAAAGCTGTTGTTCTTGAAACCGTTGAAAAATTTATGGAGAGTGTAAAGGGCTCTTTGGCAAAAGGTGAAAATGTGTACCTGAGAGGTTTTGGTAGTTTCATCGTAAAGAAAAGAGCACAGAAAACGGCTCGCAATATTTCCAAAAATACTACGATAATAATTCCTGCCCACAACATTCCGGCATTTAAGCCTGCAAAAACTTTTATGGGTGAAGTAAAATAAGAAAATCAATAAATATAAGTATTAATCTTTAAAAGCATACCGTTATGCCGAGTGGAAAAAAAAGAAAAGGCCATAAGATGGCTACTCACAAACGCAAAAAAAGATTGAGAAAAAACAGACATAAGAAGAAATAATGTCTGTCGGCTCAATGAATGACAGAACACGAAGAACAAATTTAATGCGATTTAGTCATTAGATTTGTTCTTTCTGCTTTATCGAAACCATTTTGTATAACAATGGTTAGTATTAAAAACTCTTTTGGCAGGATGCCTGTTCTTTTTAAGAAGGCCGACATGCTGCGTGAATATCAGTAATCTAAATAACAATTTATGTCCAGCGAACTTGTAGTAGACGTACAACCCAAAGAGATTTCTATTGCATTGCTCGAGAATAATCGATTGGTGGAGCTTCAGAAAGAGGCTCGGAACATATCGTTTTCTGTGGGCGATATCTATTTGGGACGGGTCAAAAAGCTGATGCCGGGACTTAATGCTGCATTTGTTGATGTAGGTTACGAAAAGGATGCTTTCCTGCACTATCTCGATTTAGGTACACAATATAATTCGAGTGCAAAGTTTCTTAAACAGTCGCTTGCCGATCGCAAACGAGTGTTGTCTCTTTCTAAATTTGATTTATTGCCCGATATTGAAAAAGACGGTACGATTAACGATGCTTTGAAGGTGGGCCAAGAAGTGTTGGTTCAAATTGCTAAGGAACCTATTTCGTCTAAGGGACCTCGCCTTACGGCAGAGATTTCTTTTGCCGGTCGTTTTTTAGTGTTAATCCCTTTTTCAGATAAAGTATCTGTATCGCAAAAGATTAAATCGAACGAGGAAAAATTGCGCCTTAGGCAGCTCATACAAAGTATTAAACCCCGCAATTTCGGTGTGATTGTCAGAACTGTTGCCGAAGGGAAACGGGTCGCAGAGTTGAATAACGAACTTAAAACGTTGGTAAAGTGTTGGGAAGATATGTTGGTGAAGTTGCAAAAGGCTCAGCTTCCGTCGCTCGTTTATGAGGAAACGGGTAGAACCGTAGGGATACTGCGTGATATATTTAGCCCTTCTTTCGAAAATATTTATGTAAACGATAAGGAGACATATAACCAAATATACAACTATGTGAGTCTTATTTCTCCCGATCGAAAAGATATAGTTAAACTTTACGATGGGGAGTTGCCTATTTTTGATAATTTCGCTATTACCAAGCAAATAAAATCTTCATTAGGAAAAACCGTTTCTTTTAAAAGTGGAGCGTATGTCATTATCGAACATACAGAGGCTCTACATGTTATCGATGTAAATAGCGGAAATCGTTCGAAGGCTTCTTCCGATCAGGAGAGCAATGCCCTTGATGTAAATATGAATGCCGCCGAAGAAATAGCACGGCAACTGAGGTTGCGCGATATGGGCGGTATTATCGTGATCGATTTCATCGATATGGACGAAGCCGAGAACCGTCAGAAACTATATGACCGCATGCGTGAGCTGATGGCTAATGATAGGGCAAGGCACAATATTTTGCCGTTGAGTAAATTCGGATTGATGCAGATTACCCGCCAGCGGGTGCGGCCGGCACTCGATATTATTACCAGTGAAGATTGCCCGACTTGTCATGGTAAAGGTACTATTCCTCCTTCCTTACTTTTTACCGATCTGTTGGAGTCGAAGATTCATTATCTGGTGTATAAGTTGAAAATAAAGAAATTCACATTACACGTACATCCTTTTGTAGCTGCATATGTCAATCAAGGTGTATTTTCTTTGAAGATGAAGTGGCGTTGTAAATACACTTTTCAGCTGAAAGTAATTCCTAATCAGTCTCTCGCTTATCTCGAATATAAATTTTATGATGCCGAGAGAAATGAAATTGACCTGAAAGAAGAAATTGAAATTAAAAAATGAGAGAGTATTATCTCAGTTTATAGAGGCCCCGAAGGGCCTCTATTTTTTTGAATCGGCAAAAGAAAAATTGTTTTTTTGAACGATTGGAATTTTGTAAAAAAGGAATGTATAATAATTCCTTAAAACGCCTGTATTTATTCTCTGTAATAGATTCGCTTCACCCGGGTAGAAACCGAAGTGAGAATTTCATAAGGGATTGTATCGAGTTTTTCTGCGATTTCGGTGACGGGCAGTTGTTCTCCGAATATTTCAACTCGGTCACCCGGTTTGCAATCTATATCGGTTACATCGATCATACATACGTCCATGCAAATATTACCTACGATGGCAGCTCGTTTTCCGTTTACAACGACACACCCTATTCCATTTCCCAGATGGCGGTCGAGTCCGTCGGCATATCCTATGGGAATTGCCGCTATGCGGGAATCGCGAGATAATACACCTTTTCTTCCGTACCCTATGGTTTCTCCGGCAGATAGCGTTTTGATTTGAAGGATAGTTGTTTTCAATGTGCTGACTGTTTCCAGCCCGCAAGGTGTGTCGATAGGGGAGACTCCGTATAATCCTATACCCAGCCTTACCATATCCATTTGGTATTCGGGGAAGCGTAATATTCCCGCCGTGTTTAGTATGTGTCGCAGTATTTTATGCTTGGAGTGTTGTTGTAGGTAGTCGGCACAACGGGAGAATGTTTCGATTTGACGATGAGAATAATCGTCGAATCTTTTTTCGTCGCTTCCTGCGAAATGAGAAAAGACCGAACGGGCGATGACGACGGTTTGGTCGTTGAGAATTTCCACGACTTGTTCCATATCCTTTTCTTCGAATCCGAGCCGATGCATGCCTGAATCTATTTTTATGTGCACAGGATAGCCCGCTAAACCTAATTTTTCCCCTTCTGCGATAATCGCTCTCAGCAGTTCGAAACTATATATTTCGGGTTCGAGATAATAGCTGAACAGTGTTCTGAAACTGCTCATTTCGGGATTCATCACCAAGATGGGCATGGTTATTCCCGCTTTCCGCAATTCGGCTCCTTCGTCGGCAACGGCTACTGCAAGGAAATCGGCTCCTCTGTCCTGTAAGGTCTTTGCTAATTCATAAGAACCGGCTCCGTAGCCGAAAGCCTTTACCATACAGATGATTTTTGTTTCGGGACGTAATTTCGATTTGAATAGGTTGTAATTGTGGACGATGGCGTCGAGATTTATTTCCAGTATGGTTTCATGCTGTTTCAGTTCTAAGGTTTCGGAGATGAGCTCGAAATGAAATTCTCGCGCACCTTTGATTAGAATCAGTTCATTATGAAAGTCGGCCGGGTCAAGTTGTGCAAGGAAACTTTCGGTCGTCGGATAAAATTCTTTTTCGAGATTGAAAAGGTAAGCGTTATCCGAGATTACCGGGCCTATCCCGATGAGGCGTTCTATTCCTTTGTGCAATATGATATCGGCGACTTTCCGGTATAGGCTGGCCGGGGGTAGCCCCGTCTGGTAAATGTCCGACAGTATAAGCGTGCGGCGCATACCTTTGGCTGCCGCCCTTCGATTTTGAAAGTCGAGGGCTATGGTGAGTGAATTGATATCCGAGTTATAGCTGTCGTTTATAATTAGGCAGTTGTTTATCCCTTCTTTGACTTCCATACGCATGGCGACCGGAGTCAAACGCTTCATGCGGTCGGTTATCGTTTCGGGCGGTCGGTTGTAATAAAGCATGACTGCCAGACAGTGAATCGCATTTTCGATGGAAGCATCTTCTACGAATGGGATAGTAATGTAGCTGTGGTATTGCAAGTAAGTATATTCTATTTTTGTAGAATCGTTGCCTTTGATTATTTTGGAGATGTACAGCGGTTTGTCCCGGTCTTTTCTGGACCAAGCAATTTCTCGACACCCGAAGCAGAGTTTCTCCACGCATTCGCAGATAAGTTCGTTGTCTCCATCGTAAATAATGCAATCACAGGCTTTCAACAAAGTGAGTTTTTCGATGCATTTCTGCTGTATGGTTTGGAATCCCTCTTGGTGGGCTTCTCCGATATTGGTTATCAAACCGACGCTCGGTTTGATGATTTCTTCCAAATGAATCATTTCATCGGGTTGAGAAATTCCGGCTTCAAAAATAGCCATCTCGGTTTTCGACCCGATTTGCCATACCGATAACGGGACTCCTATTTGAGAGTTGTAACTGCGGGGAGAGCGCACCGTATTGTAGTCTGGTTGGAGAAGTTGATAAAGCCACTCTTTGACTGTGGTCTTTCCGTTGCTTCCCGTAACACCGATTACCGGTATATCGAATTTTTTTCGATGTGTCGCAGCTAATTGTTGCAAGGCATCTAATGTGTTTTTTACGATGATGAAATTTGCTTCGGGCATAAGCTCTTCATCGGCTACCCGATGTTCTACCACGAAGTTTCGTACTCCTTTCCGGTAGAGATCTTTGATGTAACGGTGGCCGTCGTTTCGTTCGGTAACCAAAGCGAAAAACAAGGTCTCCTCGGGAAACGTGAGAGAACGGCTGTCGGTTAATAGGGCCGTGATAGTATAGTCTTTGTAGGCTCTTTTCTGTGCCTTGACGATAGTTGCTATTTCGGTAATCGTGTAATTCATATTTGACTGATTCTTGTGTTTAATTCTGTAATTTCGCCCGATACGTTTATGTAAGGATACATTTGTTGAAATCTCATGACCTTGTCGAGCGTATGTTGTAAAAAAATAGTGTACTCGTCTTTATCGGGCATCAGGGGACGATGTTCCAAAGCTCTTTGTATCTTGTACCATTGAGAGGCTATTTCTTTGCTTTCGGGAGAAAGGTATGCTTCCTCCAATATTTCGGTTATATAAGCGATCGCCGATTTCGAGGGGTGCGTCATGTCGGTATCGTAGAAACGATAATCCCTCAGATCGTCCATCATGATTTCATAAGAAGGAAAGTAATCGCAAATCCCGAACTCTTGTTGCAATCGGTTTATTGCCAGTAGCAGCGTCGATTTGCTTATTTGGTTGCCGTGTGCTCCGTCGCTAAGGTGACGTATGGGGCTCACGGTGAACAATATACGACATTGAGGTAGATTGTTTTCGATGTGTTTTATGATGTCTCTCCATCGGGAAACTATTTCATCGACCGATAACAGCACTCGGTCGAATATCGAGGCCGGTTGTTTGTGGCAGTTGGCGACAACTTTACCCGTCTCTTTTAATCGGAACACATAAGCGGTTCCCCATGTGATGATTATTCGGTCGATATTCGGCACTTGGCGGTGAGCCTTTTCGATTCGGCGGTTCATGAGCGATAACGTGGCCTTTTTGTCGCACCCCGAGAATCGGGAATGGTGATCGAAACTGTGCCATAGATTATTGAAAGCGAAAAGTTCGTTTTCAATAATCGCTTTTCCCTCGACGATTCGTTCCCAGCTTTGGGCAATGGAAAGGGGATTGTATAATGTGCCGAATGGATTTATATCGACATTGAATTTACGCTGTTGCAGCCATAAGCCTATGTTTTCGGCAAAGCACGACCCCAGCAACAAAATTTGTTGCCGATGGTCGATATATCCGGGATTACCGGGAAAATCTATGGCCGTTCTGAAATTCATTTTATTATTTGGTTTATCACCTCAAAAATACATATTTTCTACTCCATCTCGTCTCTAAATTAACATCTGAAAAAATAAAAAAATATAATATTGTGGTAAAATAACCATATATATTTGTATTTATACCAATTTGGATATATATTTGTATTTATACCAATTTGGATATATATTTGTGTTACCCGTTTCGTAGAGGCTTTTGAGAAAGCTATGTTTTTGTATCTCTTCTTGTAATAAGAATTATATGGAACTATATTACAAGGAAGAAAGAGACCGAGATTTGTTTAGGGCATACAACGAAGCCCTCAAATCATTGGGAAAAATGGCCGTGAATGTTCCCCGGGAGCAGATTGTCAGGCGTGTGGTTTATTCCATAGCTCCTCGTTTCTATATCAGTTATGAGGAAGCGAGGCGGAATGTGAAACGAATTTTCAAAGGCTATTCACCTCGATGTGTGTCATCGACAAGAACAGAGATGTACAACGATTTGGCCAATATGTTGGCGAGCTATTTGAGGCGACGTCCCCAAGTCCCGTTTAACGATGCGCTTTGTACGATATTGGCTGAAAAACGAGCTCCTCGTTTTTATTTGTCCGAGCGGTCGGCTCTGTTGACAATTTACCGTATGCAAAAAGGAGGTGTATCGTGAAAAGGTTTCCTTATATTTTGTGTATTGTTTTTCCGGTTTTTGTTTGGGCTTGTCATACGTCTCGTCAGACAATCGGTGAGGCTCGGGAAAATCGCGTGCATTCTATTGATCGCGATTTACATGTCGTCATTGATTCGCTGTGTCGGAATGAATGGTCGGGGCTTACCGAATGGGAATGGACACATGTAGATGTATTCGATTCCATGCAGGACAAAACTGTCAATCCTTCCATTTCGATTACTCGTTTGAAACAATCGAAAAAAGTTGTCGCTCGGAACGAGACTGTCGTTTCTGATTCATTAAACGAGGCCGCTGCCTTACAATCTCGTTCGGAGAAGGAGCAGAACCATCGTAGTTCAAAGGAAATGGACACTCATAGAGTGTCGGGGTATGTCCTAATGATTTTTATTATCATATTGTTTTTTTATATCATAAGAAGGAAATGAAAAAGATAAGAAATGTAGAAAATCCGTTTGAATTTGAGACAGTCGTATTTTCATTCTCAGAAGAACGGATATTGCGTGAGTTGATTGCCGAAAGTTCCTATGTGGCAAAAAGTTTAGTGGGACAGTCTGATTTGAAGTCGGGGTGGAGTCGTTCTATAATTTTTTCCGAAGATGATAAACCATTTCTTTCCCGTTGGCTTGCCGATGCCCGAGACGAAATGATGCGGTCTTTGTCTGCCTATTTATCCGATGAGTCTGTTTCCACCGAAACAGCACTTGTTTTTGCCGTTCTTTTGTCTCGGCAACGCCCGTTGGCGCTCGATGAATCAATTTGTCATCAGCTCGAACGGGCGATAGTACATCATGTTTTGAATCAATGGTTTGCTACGAAACAACCCGAAGAGAGCGCTCGCCGTCAGTTGCAATACAAGGGGGCGATATCGGCCGTGAAGAGCGATATCCGGTTGGGCTGTAACCGCCGGCCACACCGCCCGACGAACTATTTTTGAATCCGTAGGAATATCTCCTGCCATGCGATTTCGAACAGTGCCGATCGTTTGTGAAAATCGCTATCCTTTCCTTTTTGCACACGTAGTACGATAGAGGGGCAATAGCAATGCGTTCCGGTAGATTTGTAAAAAAAGGGTTTATCGAACAGTAGTTTCAGTAGCATTCATAAAAATGGCAGAGGGAGAATTGCCATAGGCAATTCTCCCTCTTGTTTATTGTTTTTGGGGAAGCTTAATGACAACCGTCGCAGCAATCTCCGCAGCCGTCACCGCAACTGCCATGATCGTGACCGCAACCACAACCGCAACTATGGCGGGGGTGAAGTTCCTCTTCCGTGGCATCACGTACGAGCTTGACCATACCTACGTAATGCAGATTTTCACCGGCTAACGGGTGGTTGAAATCCATCAAAACTTTGTCGTCTGTAACTTTTAGTACGGAGCCGTTTATACGGTAGCCCTCCGATGTCATCATCGGCACGGTATTTCCTTCGAATACGGTTTGGTCGTCAAATTTTCCGTCTACCATGAAAATCTCCTTGTCTAACTCCATGACGTGTTCTTCGTTGCGTTCTCCGAAGGCCTCTTCACAAGAAAGTACAAAATCGAATTTGTCGCCTTGTTTTAATCCTTCGAGCCGTTTTAACATGGAAGGAAGAATATTTTGATCCACTCCGAACACGAATTGGTCGGGCATTTCGTCGGTAGCGCGCATCATTAATGTTTCTTCCGGTTCGCCTGCGCCTGCGTACAGGTCGTAGGTCAGAACTACAAATTTACCGGGTTTTATTTCCATAATGGTTTTATATGATTAAATGATTAGTATAATTCGAATAGGGTTAGATTAACGCTCGTAGAATTTACGGTTGTATTCTTTGAGCAGTTTTTTTACATTGAAATAGAACCCTTCGATTTTAAGAGGGTTCTTCTCTATCGATATGTAATCGAAATAAGGCTCGACGAATGTAAATTCCGTAGCGGTAAATCCTTGTCGATTTACGATATTATATTCGTCGGCAGGATAAATGACAAACCAAGCTGTTTCGGGCGCTTTTCCGTCGCCGGTCGAAAGTATGGCTTGTATGATACCTTTCAGCCGGTATTCCCATAGGTTGGCTTCTTCTGTCTCTCCTTTTTGTCGAAGTCCGTAAATCAAGAAATTTATTTGTCGTAAATCGAAAGGTATATCGGATAAGGCGATTCGCGCGTATTTGATAAGCGAATCACATTCCGATTCGGTATGAACGGTCTGAGCATAAAGTTTTTCTATCCTTTCGGGAATCTCGACTGTGCGATAGGGATTGTAATCTTCTTGGCTGGCATATCCCAAGTATAAATGTCTGAAATCTTGCAACGTCATTGTCGTGTCGTTGCCGAGGTATTTTTTCATCAGGTCGGGATAATAATAGGGCGAGCGGCTATCTCGGATGGCATTTTCTATTTTCTCCATATCGGGAATTTCTACTGTGGCTGTCTCAGCAGAATAGATATGCATGGAGGAGATACCGAAGAAAAGTATGATAGCTATGATAAAATGTTTCATCTTTTTAATTATGTACTCGAAGTTTCTTGTGGCTTCTGGTAAAAGAAACGGCTGTCATTACCTTGTCGGCTAACAAAAAAATTACGTCTCTGTTTTTACCTAAACAAAGATATTATTTTCTTCTGACAGTAACCCGCTTTTTTACTGTAAAAGATGATAAAAACATTTTATTTTGTCAGACCTTTCTCCTTCCTGTAATGTGATTAAGAACGTTTTCCGGCGTGCTTCAATATTTTTGCGTCCAAGTAAAATACGATTTCTTCGGCTATATTGTTGCAGTGGTCGCCAATGCGTTCGAGTCGTCGGATAATGCTGATGAGATTAAGGCACTCTATGGCTCTTTCGGGGAACTGTTGTAAATATTCGGCGATGATGGGGACTGCGGCGTGATTCAGTTCGTCCACCCGGTTGTCTTTGTTGAAGACGGCTATCGCTTCGGACGATTTTTCTTCGATAAGAGCATTTTCGGCTTGCAACATCATGGCTTTGACAATGTCGAGCATTTCTTTAATACCCGTTTTTTCGAACAATTCCGATTCAATGTTTACTTCGGGATAGTCGATAACGAATCGGGCTATTCCATCGCAAAAGTCGGCTATGCGTTCGAGGTTATTGCTTGTCTTCATCATGGACAATGTAAAGCGCAAATCCAAAGCTACGGGGTTGTATAATCCGATGATGTCTTCGCAATCGCTGTCTATTTTCAGCTCGAATGCGTTCACTCTTTTTTCCCGGTAGGTTACCTCGTGCGCCAGCTCTTTGTCCATAGACAAAAGGGCTTCTCCTGCACGGTTCAGCTGAGAATTAACCAAGTCCCACATTTCGAGGACTTCTTTTTTCAGATCGTCGAGTTCTTTTTCGATGTATATCATTTTCGTAGATTTTTAAAAGTATGAAGATTCCTATTTATTGAAACAAAGAAACGTCATTCATGTTTCCTTTGTGTTACATTTGCTTTACAAAAATAGTGCAATTCGAGAAAAGAAATTCTGGCGATGTGCAGCTTATTTTCATATTTACATACAAATATAGCGAAAGGTGAGTGCAAAGGCAAGCGAAATTTACATTTCCGGCTTGGCTCTACCGAACTGCTCCTATGTTCTACAAATATACGAATAAGCGAGAGCGGAGCAAAACAAAGCTCGCTTTAATTTTATTCAGCCGAGCGAAAGTATCTTCGAGCTTCAACTCAAATATAGTGAAAGGTGAGTGCAATGGCAAGCGGAATTTACATTTCCGACTTGACTCTGCCGAACCGTATCCTATATTCTACAAAGATAGTGAAAAGAGAGCAGAGGAAAAGTGGCCTCGATTTTTTATCTTGAACCATATTGTAAAATGAGACGGCTGTTAAAAAAACAGCCGTCTCATTTATAATAATAGGAAAGAGAATGCTTTTATTCGGTCACCGGTTTATCTAACCCGGGAATATCGACTAATTTCATGTCGAATACCAAAGTCGTGTAGGGAAGGATCAGAGACGACATATATTGAGCTCCGTATCCTAATGTTTGAGGAATAATCACACGGCAACTGTCTCCCACCTTCATTTGTTCGAGAGCTATGATCCAACCTTTGATGTTTTGTTTTACCTGTGTACGATAAATACTGTCGGTTCTCAGATAAGAAGAATCGAAAGGAGTTCCGTCATATAACATACCCTTGTATATCACATCTACCGTACTGGTTTGGTAAGGCGATTGGGCATCTCGGTTGAGACTCGTATCGTTGTAGTATTTCATCAATACATAAATACTGTGGTCCCAGCTTGGAACTACTTTGGTGTAAATGGGATTTCCTTTTTCATCTTTGGCTCCAAGTTGTTCGATGAACCATGATTCGTTGGTCTCTCGCCATTGCTCGTACTGCGTCCAATAGTCTTCTGTCTCCTTGCAGGCGACAATGCCTATCAAAAGGCAGATAAGTAAAAAAATAGGTAACTTTTTCATTGTATATTGCTATTCATTAAAATTCCACGGTGGGAGCTTGCGCAGCACTCGCTTCGGCTTTGAATTGAGGTTTTGCGTCGAATCCGAAAATCTTTGCCGTAATCAAAGCGGGGAATTTACGGATTTTTTTGTTATAGGCATTCACTGCGTCCGTGTAGCGAGAGCGTTCTGTCGCAATGCGGTTTTCAGTTCCTTCGAGCTGAGCTTGTAATTCCAAGAAATTTTGGTTGGCCTTCAAATCGGGATAGTTCTCGGTGATTGCCAACAATTTTCCCAAAGCACTCGACAATTCACCCTGTGCTTCTTGGTATTTTTGTAAATTTTCTTCTGTCAAGTTCGCCGGATCTACGGTAATTTGGGTCGCTTTCGATCGGGCTGCGATTACAGCTTCGAGCGTTTCGCTTTCGTGCGCTGCATATCCTTTAACCGTATTGACCAAATTGGGAACCAAATCGGCGCGACGTTGATATTGATTCTCTACTTTTGCCCATTGGGCGTTTATGTTCTCATCGGCTTCGACCATGCTATTGTAACTGCACGAAGAAAGTAGTGCCGCTATGATCGTTGCTAAAATGGCTCGAACGAAGTATTTCATATTTGGATAGGAATAATTTATTCTACAATTTTCTTTAATAATGTTTTCAGGCTAACCTGTTCTCCAATTATGTTTTGGAGCTGGTCTACGGCCACCCGTTGTTGTTCCATCGAGTCTCGGAAACGTATGGTGACCGTATTGTCTTCGAGAGTCTGATGGTCTACCGTTACACAGAACGGTGTGCCGATGGCATCTTGGCGGCGATAACGTTTCCCGATAGAATCCTTTTCGTCGTATTGACATTTGAAATCGAAACGCAAATTGTCGATAATTTCACGTGCCTTTTCGGGTAGGCCGTCTTTGCGAACCAAAGGCATTACTGCAACTTTTACAGGGGCGAGCGCTGCCGGTAATCGCAACACTACGCGACTGTCTCCTCCTTCCAGTGTCTCTTCACAATAAGCGGCAGCCATAATACTCAGGAACATACGGTCTACACCGATAGAGGTTTCTATAACGTACGGTGTATAGGATTCTCCTAACTCCGGATCGAAGTATTGTATTTTTTTTCCGGAGAATTTTTCGTGATTGCCTAAGTCGAAATTTGTTCTTGAATGGATACCTTCCACTTCTTTGAACCCGAAAGGCATTTCAAATTCTATATCGGTAGCGGCATTGGCATAGTGCGCTAATTTTTCATGATCGTGGAATCTGTATTTTTGGTCTCCCAATCCCAAAGCCTTATGCCATTTCAGGCGGGTCTCTTTCCATTTGGCGAACCATTTTAATTCCTCTCCCGGACGTACGAAAAATTGCATTTCCATTTGTTCGAATTCCCGCATGCGGAAAATAAACTGACGAGCTACGATTTCGTTACGGAACGCTTTCCCGATTTGGGCGATTCCGAACGGAATACGCATGCGACCGGTCTTTTGAACATTCAGGAAGTTCACGAAGATTCCTTGTGCTGTTTCGGGACGTAAATAGACTTTCATCGAACCATCTGCGGTAGAGCCCATTTCGGTCGAGAACATCAGATTGAATTGACGTACATCGGTCCAGTTTTTGGTCCCGCTAATGGGGCAAACTATTTCGTAATCGAGTATGATTTGACGCAATTCGTTCAAATCTACATCGTTCATTGCTTGGGCATAACGAGCGTGCAGCTCATCTCGTTTGGCTTTGTGTTCCAAAACTCTTGGATTGGTCTCCCTGAAAAGTTTTTCATCGAAAGAATCTCCGAATCGTTTTGCGGCTTTCTCGACCTCCTTCTCGATTTTTTCGTCCATTTTGGCGATACAATCTTCGATAAGCACGTCTGCTCGGTAACGTTTTTTAGAATCTTTGTTGTCGATTAACGGATCGTTGAATGCATCTACGTGCCCGGATGCTTTCCAAATAGTCGGATGCATAAAGATGGCGGAGTCGATACCCACGATGTTTTCGTGCAGTAGGACCATACTGTCCCACCAATATTTTTTTATGTTGTTTTTCAATTCGACACCCATTTGTCCATAGTCATATACGGCAGCCAATCCATCGTATATTTCACTTGAAGGGAATACAAATCCATATTCTTTGCAATGGGATACCAATTTCTTAAAAACGTCTTCCTGTGCCATTTCTTTTGTATGTTATGTTGCTATCTTGTTTTTACCTTTATTATTTTCGAGCCGATTACTTTCTTAAATCAGACGATTTTAGGGCACAAAGTAAATGATTTTTTTCGATTAAATTTGTATTTTTGCAGGGGAATGTAGTTACACGAGTATTTAAAAATTAAAAAGAGTCACACTTTTGTGTGTGCTTTTCCCGTTTATAAATCCAAATACACTCTATGAGCGACGAAATAACGACACCGCAAGAAGATATGCCCCAAGATCGTTCCGCTGAATCCGAAGTTTCAGCGGAATCTCATTCGGCTTACAAAGTACCCGTATCGGATAAGCCGGATATTAAATTCCAACTTTCGGGAATGTTTCAGAACTGGTTTCTCGATTATGCTTCTTACGTGATACTTGAACGGGCGGTTCCTCATTTGGCCGATGGTCTGAAACCGGTACAAAGGCGTATTCTCCATGCGATGAAATTGCTCGATGACGGGCGTTTCAACAAGGTCGCCAATGTTGTGGGACATACTATGCAGTTCCACCCTCATGGCGATGCTTCCATAGGTGATGCGTTGGTGCAGTTAGGCCAAAAGGATTTGTTGATAGAGTGTCAGGGAAATTGGGGAAATATACTTACGGGCGATTCTGCCGCTGCTCCTCGTTATATAGAAGCTCGCTTATCCAAGTTTGCCTTAGATGTCGTATTTAATCCGAAGACTACCGAATGGAAGTTGTCTTATGACGGTCGTAAGAAAGAGCCGGTGACTCTTCCTGTCAAATTTCCTTTATTGTTGGCACAAGGCGTCGAGGGTATTGCTGTGGGGTTGGCTTCGAAGATATTACCTCATAATTTTAATGAGATATTACAAGCGGCTGTGGCTTATCTGCGGGGCGAGGAGTTTCATTTGTACCCCGATTTTCAGACAGGTGGATTTATAGATGTTTCTAAATATAACGATGGGGAACGAGGCGGCAGCGTGAAAGTACGCGCTAAAATCGAGAAGATCGATAATCGTACGCTTTCTATCGTAGAAATTCCTTATGGCAAGACGACATCGACACTGATAGAATCTATTCTTAAAGCCCAGGACAAGGGAAAGATAAAAATACGAAAGGTCGATGATAATACAGCCCAGCATGCCGAGATATTGGTTCATCTCATACCGGGCACTTCTTCCGATAAGGCTATTGATGCTTTGTATGCCTTTACCGATTGTGAAGTGAGCATTTCACCCAACTGTTGTGTCATCAATGAGGATAAACCTCACTTCATGACTGTGAGCGATTTGTTGCGTATCAGTGTCGAAAACACGAAAGAATTGCTGCATAAGGAACTACTTATACAGAAGGGTGAAGCGCAAGAGATTTTGCATTTTGCATCATTAGAAAAAATATTTATAGAAAAACGCATTTATAAGGATAAGGAATTTGAGGAAAGCCGTTCTATGGACGAGGCTATCGCGCATGTAGACAAGCGTTTGGAACCGTTCAAGCCTTCGTTTATCCGGGAGGTGACTTCCGACGATATATTGAAGTTGATGGAAATAAAGATGGCGCGTATCCTTAAATTTAATTCAGAGAAGGCCGATGAGTTGATCGCTGCTAAAAAAGAGCAAATCGCTCAAATCGATTATGATATAGACCATTTGGTCGATTATACAATCAAGTGGTACGACTCTTTGAAAGAAAAATACGGCAGTCGTTATCCCCGATTGACAGAGGTTCGTAGTTTCGATACCATCGAGGCTACCAAAGTGGTCGAGGCGAATGAAAAACTCTATATCAATAAAGAAGAGGGGTTCATCGGTACATCGTTGAAGAAAGACGAGTTCGTTTGTAACTGCTCCGATATAGACGACATTATTCTTTTCTACCGAGATGGAAAATATAAGGTAGTGAAGGTGAGTGAGAAAATGTTCGTAGGGAAAAATCTTTTACATATTGCCGTATTTAAGAAGAATGATAAACGTACGATATACAATGCGGTTTATCGGGACGGAAAGGCCGGATTGCATTATATGAAACGTTTTGCTGTGACCGGTGTGACTCGGGATAAGGAATATGATCTTACTCAGGGTAAACCGGGGTCGAGGGTCGTTTGGTTTACAGCGAATCCCAATGGAGAAGCCGAGGTTTTGCGGGTGACTTTTGTCCCGAAGCCTCGCATGAAAACTCTGTTTGTCGACCGCGATTTCAGTGAAATAGCCATTAAGGGCCGTCAATCTATGGGAAATATTCTTACTAAAAATGAGATTCATCGTATTTCTTTGAAGGAACGGGGCGGATCTACATTGGGCGGACGCAAGGTTTGGTTCGATCGAGATGTTCTCCGTTTGAATTATGATGGACGAGGAGAATATTTGGGCGAATTTCATGGAGACGATCAAGTTCTTGTCGTTTTGGAGAATGGCGAGTTTTGCACGACGACATCGGATGCCACGAATCATTATGACCCCAATATTTTACGGATAGAGAAATTTGATCCCGATAAAGTTTGGACAGTAGCTTTGTATGATGCGGCGCAAGGTTATCCCTATTTGAAACGATTTGTTTTTGAAGTGGGTAGCCGTAAACAAAGTTTCTTGGGAGATAATCCGGATTCCCGTTTGTTGTTGATTACCGATGTGGCTAATCCTCGTATTGAAGTCGCGTTCGGAGAAGGGGACTCTTTTCGGGAGCCTATGGTTGTGGATGCAGCCGAATTTATCGCAGTGAAAGGTTTTAAAGCGAAGGGGAAACGGCTTACGACTTATTCTGTCGCGACCATTAACGAATTGGAACCGTTGAGGCAAGAAGACGATTCTGTCGTCGAAGATGACAGTAGTGTCGAAACGGATACTTTTATGGATAGTAATGTCGATAAACCGGAAGATAGTGCTTCGGGACAAATGACTTTGTTTTAATTATGACGAAATGTAAGGCGATTTTACGTGCCATTTTAATGGGTATTACTTTTTCGATATTTTCTCCTTTATGCGTATCGGCACAGGAAAAAGAATCGGAGAAACCGTTACGCCCGGTCACGTCTGTATTTACGGTCGAACTCGGAAGGCAAAGTGCTTTGGATACCTATTTGACACCTATCCGTTATTGGGGATTAGATGTGGCTTTGGGGTACGAACGTCTTCGGGCGGTTAGTTTTGCCCCGGAAAAGTGGTTTACCCGCCACAATGTTTCCGGTTCATTCGCCTCGATGACTAATCAATCGGGGAGCGGCTCTATGTTATCGTTTTATTTGGACTATTCGTTTGCGATGTTAAGGAGATGGCAGTTGCTCGATGGACTGTATGTGTCCGGGGGGGGAGAGGCCGCACTTACGTTAGGGGGATTGTATAATTTGCGTAATTCCAATAATCCGGCAACGGCGAAAGCTGCCATCGACTTGGGTGCTACCGCTATGGCTTCGTATCATTTTTGTATATCACGATTGCCAGTAACTCTTCGCTATCAGGTTTCATTACCGGTAATCGGTACTTTTTTCTCTCCTGAATTCGGACAGTCCTATTATGAGATGTTCGGTATAGGGAATTGTAGCGGGATCGTCCATTTCGGAGCATGGCATAACCGGGTCGATGTGCGGAATTATATTTCGGTCGATCTTCATGTGGGAAAGCGGGCATTACGTCTGGGGTATCGTCAAGTAATGCGTACGACGCATATCAATAGTATAGACACACAAGTATTGACTCATACATTTGTGTTGGGAATTTCCGGTGAGATATTTCGTGCGGCTCCTTCGGATCGTCGGATAGTTTCGGTTTATTATTAATGGGAGATAGGATATGATACATAGGTTTTCAAAAATAGGACTGTTGGTTTCGATTTTATCGGTTTTCATGTTTCCGTCTTGCCATAAAGTGGAAGTGTTCGAAGATGATCCTTATGGTAATTTCGATGCTTTGTGGACTATTTTCGATGAACGATACTGTTTTTTTGAGTATAAGAATATAGATTGGACGCAAATACGAACCAAATATCGGAAGAAGCTGACATCGAGAATGACATCGGAGGAGTTATTCAGTGTCTGTAACGATATGCTCATGGAGTTGAAAGACGGCCATGTGAATCTTATCGCCGCACATGATACCTCGCGGTATTGGGATTGGTTGTATGGTTCTCCCACGAATTACGACGAACGTATTATAGATGAGTATTATCTTAATTTCGACTATCGGTATACCAGTGGTATAAAATATAAGATATTGCCTCAAAATGTAGGATATATGTACTACGGCAGTTTTTCTAGTACCATAGGCGATGGTAACCTCGACCAGATATTGGCCTATTTATCGACTTCTACGGGATTGATTATCGATGTGCGCAGCAATGGCGGCGGGTCTTTGTCGAATGTCGAGACTTTGGTGTCTCGGTTTATTAACCGAAAGACGGTCGTCGGTTATATTTCCCATAAAACGGGATTCGGGCATCAGGACTTTTCGGAGCTTTATCCAATAGAATATTCTCCGTCGAGCCGGATCCGTTATCAAAAGCCGGTCGTTGTATTAGCCAATCGAGGTACATTTAGTGCGGGGAATAATTTTGTATCGGTGATGAAAGCTCTGCCAAATGTTATTGTCATAGGCGATTGTACGGGGGGCGGTAGTGGATTGCCTTTTTCGTCGGAACTTCCTAACGGTTGGAGCATTCGGTTTTCGGCTTCCCCGATATATGATATAGAACGGCAACATACAGAGTTCGGTGTTGAGCCGACCGAGGGGTTTAAGATGGATATGGATTCCGAACAGGCTTCGAAAGGTCACGATACCATACTCGATCGGGCAATCTCTTACATAACAGGCTCTTGATGAAAGATTTGTTTTTCACCCGATAAACTTTGTGTCTTAATAATTGTATAGTTTGTAAACTTCTCGTATATTTGCACCGTCGTTTGCGGACGTGGCGTAATTGGTAGCCGCGCTAGACTTAGGATCTAGTGTCTTGCGACGTGTGGGTTCGAGTCCCGTCGTCCGCACAAAGCCTGTAAGAATTCTTACAGGCTTTTTTTGTTTTGTCGGGGATACATTTAAAGACTCTGTATCTTTCCGGTATGATGGCGGTAGGCTATCTATGAATAAAAAATAGAGAACGTTTCTAAATATTTTGGTTTGAGGTGGGTAAAGATTTTTTCTTTTATCGTCTTTATGTATATAGTAATATCATGAAAATTGGTTTAGTTATGAATGTGAAACTCTTGAAGAATTTAGCTTTTTTAGGCTTGTTATCGTTTTCGGTTTTCCCTTCTTTTGCTTTGTCGAAAATTATTCCCGATGGAACAATTCCTTATAATATGGGAGTTCAGTTAAAAGGCGATACCGATGGCCCGGAGGATTTAGATCGTGTACAGGAATTAGGTATGAAGTGGGTAAGACGAGGGTTTATTTGGGAATCTATCGAACGAGAAAAAGGTGTTTATGATTTTAGTCAGTATGATCGTTTTGTAAACGATTGTGAGAAGAGAGGTTTGAAAATTATTGGCTGTATGGCTTTTAGTAATAAACTGTACGGGCATGTGAAAGACGAACCGGCTCGTTCGGCTTATGCCGATTTTGCAGCTGAGTTGGTAAAACACTATAAAGGGCGAAATATTATATGGGAGATATGGAACGAACCGAATACGATGACATTTTGGGGACGTCATGGGAAAGTCGGCAACTCTCCTCAGTATGCCCGGGAATATACAGATTTGGTACGGGCTGCCGTGCCGGCCATGAAAAAGGCCAATCCCGATTGTGTGATTTTGGCGGGTTCAGTTTCGAACATGTGGTCTGAGTCTTATAAATGGATGTCCTATTGTTTTGCAGATGGTATGTTGGATATCCATTGGGATATATGGTCGGTGCATCCTTATGGCGTGAAAGCTCCGGAGGATTATATGGAGGCATATTCTCATACTCGCAATTTAATGAAGAAAGCCGGTGGAGATACCGGACGTCTTTGGATAAATTCGGAGCGGGGTTTCCCTTTGGGAAAGGCTGAGGGATATGCAGGGGGCGATCCTTCTCTTGCGTATGAATATCAAGCATGGCACGTGATTCGGCAATATCTTGTTGATTTATTAGAGGGGTTGCCTGTAACCATTTGGTATGAATGGGGTGGAAAAGAGGGATTTGCTTTATACCGTGCAGGAAATATGACTCCCGCCTATAATGCTTGTAAAACCTTTGTGAAAGAGTTAAGCGGATACAAGTTAGATTGCCGAATGAAGACAGAGAACAAGAGGGATTTCGTACTCCGTTTTATCGACAAGAACGGCAATGAAAAGTTGGTCGCTTGGACGGCTCCGGGAGTAATGGAAAGTCCTGATAAGATAGTGCCTCATTCAATAAAGATAGCGGTGGGAGATGTTTCTCCCCGATTGGTCACAACCGATTTATATGGTCGGACCGATATTGTAGAGGTGTCGAATGGAGTTATAGAGCTGTGCCTGACAGGGGCTCCGGTATATATTTTACTCTTCGATAAATAAGATGGAAATGATTTCTTGTTACGGTCGTCGGGGCATCTTTTGATTGTATCGATGATTTTACTATGAGAGTAAAAATAAAAAAAATTGATTGTCTCCCGACAACCAATCTTCTTAACCTTAAATCTAATACCATGAAAAACACAGTGCAAATATACTGCTTTTATATGTTTTACAACATGTTTTCTGAAAAAATCATTCTTATTTTATGCTATTTTAATATTTGAGCTGCTGTTTTAAAAGAAAAGAAATAAAAATGCCCCTGTAATACAGGGGCATTTTTATTTCTTTTGCGTTTTATTTTTATTGAATGTCGATGCTATTCAATAAGTCTACTTTCCCTTCATTTACCAGTTTCAGAATTAATTCACCGAAAAGTGTGTTTTGCCAAGCGAACCAAGCCCGAGTGAAATTTTTAGGATCGTTTTTATGGAACGATTCGTGCATAAATCCTGTTCCGGCATCCGTTTTCATCAACATTTCTATGCACTCTTTTATTTCTTGATCATTTTGACTGGTGAATGCCTTCATCATGATACTCATAGGCCATACCATATCATAACCAATGTGGGGGCCTCCTATGCCTTCGCCGGCGCTACCTTTGAAGAAATAGGGGTTGTCTTCGCTCCATACGAATTTGCGGGTGTTTTGATAAATAGGATCGTTTATGTCCACATCTCCCAAATAGGGCATGGCAAGCAAGCTGGGCACATTGGCATCGTCCATCAGCAGTTGGTTCCCGAATCCATCGACTTCGAAGGCATATATTTTACCGTATTTCGGGTGATTATAAACCGCATACTTTTGCAGGGCGGTTTCTACCTCTTGGGCCAGATCGGAACATTCTTTCGCTAGTTTCTCGTTGTGATTTACCTTCCGCAGGATTTCAGCAGATTTTCTCAATGAAGTTACGGCAAAGAAATTTGAAGGAACGAGAAATTGGAATGTCGTGGCATCGTCGGAGGGACGGAACGCAGAGATTATCAGTCCGACGGGTTTTACCGGATTTCCTAATCCGTTGTTGGTCATTGTATCAAGAGCTCTCTCTGTTTTACGTTGGAATTTGTAGGGGCCATTTCCTTCTTTCCGTTGTTGTTCTTTGAAAGTCCGCAGTACATTCGTAATGGCTTGTATCCATTCTTCGCCAAATACACTGGTATCACCGGTAACTTTCCAATATTGATAGGCTAACCTAATGGGATAACACAGCGAGTCGATTTCCCATTTGCGCTCGTGCAGTTCGGGCTTCATATCTGTCATGTCGGACATCCATTCCCCTCCGGTAGGACCCATGTTAAATGCGTTTGCGTATGGGTCGATATTGATACATTTGAACTGGCGGTTGATGACCCCTGCCAACATTTTCTTTAATCGAGGGTCTTGGTTAGCCAATTGCACGTAGGGCCATACTTGAGCTCCTGAGTCGCGCAGCCACATGGCGTGTATATCACCGGTATATACGAAAGTATCGTCGTCCCCATCGAAATGTACGGTCGTATCGAGTGTGTTCGGGAAACAGTTCTCAAACATCCAAGCCAGCCGAGCATTTGTCAATAAAGATTTTACTCGTTTGATTTGTTCTTCTACGGCGTTGGATACGAACAAGCGTTCTTGCGGACGGTTGCTTGTGTATTGTACCCGGGTGTTGTCTTGCTGTGCTGTCGCTACACGAGCTGTGGCTGCATGGGTATAGGAGAATCCATATCCGAGAGCCAGACATAAGCAACTTACTTTTGCAATAGATTTCATAAAAATATACTGTATGTATGGTTAATAAATAAAAATGTGTATCAGTTATAATTGGGAAATCGACGTATATCGTTTTAGTTTTTATCGCATACTGCCAACTTGACCATTACAGGGAAATGGTCGGACGGTATGCGAGATTCGTAACTTCTGATTGAGATTTCTTCGGGACAATCTTTTACCGAGGCTTTTTGATTGCCTTCTTTCATACGACGATAGCTGTCGGTGAGAACGCCGTATTTCAGAATATGGAATGTAGGCGTTACAAACACATGGTCGATTCGGCTTTCGGTGTAGTTGTCAGAGTCGAAACCGTTGAATGTGCCGTTGGTCGCATAACGCAAGTCGGCCACTTCGAATGCGTCTCGGAGTATTCCACTTTCTGTTAAAGCGAGGTAGGAGCGATGAGTCTGGTCTACATTGAAATCTCCGGTGAGTATAGCTGGTAGATTTTCGCCGATTTCTTTCATTTTTTGTTGTACGAGCAAAGCGCTTTCTACCCGGGCTTGTTTCCCTATATGGTCCATGTGGAGATTGAAAAAGAGAAATTCAAATCCGGTATCTTTGTATTTGAAATGTCCCCAAGTGCAGATTCTCGGTAAAACCGCATCCCAGCCGACGCTCGGTTTTTCGGGAGTCTCCGATAGCCAAAAGTCTCCGTGTTCCAACAATTCGAATTTATCGATTCGGTAAAAAATGGCTGCATGTTCGCCTTTCTTTTTTCCATCATTACGCCCCACGCCTATGTAATCATATTTCGGGAGACTTGTTTTCAAAGAGTCTAATTGATGTCTGAGCCCTTCTTGTGTCCCAAAAATATCGAATTCATGAAACTGTACTAGCCTGGCTATGATAGGGCATCTATTTCCCCAACCGTCTCCTTGCAACGAATCGGCGCTGTTTGCGTTCCTCAGGTTATAGGAGGCTGCGGTAAATGTAGTTTTTTTATCGGGTTGACAACCACATAACAGTATGATTATTACGGATAGGATACCTATGCTATTCTTACAGTTCATATATGATATTGATTTGTATTTCCAAAAGTACTACATTTTATTCATTTGCCAAAGAGAAAGAATAAGGCGCAGCTTCTTTGGTTGAGCCTCGTTTCAAATTGGGTTCGTTGTCCATGAGGAATTGTATTTTCCCGCCTTCTACCAAGACGTTGTGCTTGAAATAATTGAGTGTGTGGTTCTTTCCGTTGAGTTTTATCGAACGAATATATTTGTTTGTTGCGCTATTGTTTTTGGCCTCGATGGTCAGGCACTTCCCGTTTTCCAGATGCAGCTTTGCCTCCTTGAATAACGGTGTCCCGATAATATATTGGTCGGTTCCGGGACAGACAGGATAGAATCCGAGAGCCGAGAATATGTACCAAGCCGAGGTTTGTCCGTTGTCTTCGTCACCGCAATATCCGTCGGGAGTGGCGGAATAGAGTTTTTCCATGATATCCCTCACCCGATATTGCGCTTTCCACGGTTCCCCCGAGTAGTTATACAGATATACCATGTGTTGTATGGGCTGATTGCCGTGGGCATATTGTCCCATGTTCATCACTTGCATTTCCCTCATTTCATGTATGACTCCTCGGCTTTTGATTCCTAAGTAGCTGGGTATGAAGAAAACCGAGTCCATCATGTGGTTGAATGCTTCGTTGCCCCCCCATCAAGTCTATGAGTCCTTGCGGGTCGTGGAACACGCAGAAACTCCAATGCCAACTGTTCCCTTCGCAAAAATCGCCGCTCCAATCCGTGGCACTGAAATGAGGATTGAATTTTCCCCGATCGTCTTTCCCGACCATGAGTTTTTCCGACGGGTTGTACACATTTTTATAGTTTAGGCTTCGCTGTTTATAAATCTCTATTTCGCTATCGGGTTTTCCCAATTTCTTACCGAGGGTATAAATGCACCAGTCATTATAGGCATATTCCAATGTGCGAGCGACATTTTGTCCCACACCGATATTATTGGGTACATATCCCAACCGGTTGTACGCTTCGAAAGCGACTCTTCCCGATGCCGTACCTTTCAGGTGGTTGTTCGCTCCGTGTTTCAAAGCCTCCCATAACAGTTCTATGTCATAGCCTTGCAAGCCTTTGATATAGGCATCGGCGACAACCGAGGCCGAGTTGTTTCCAACCATACAATCCCGATGTCCCGGGCTGGCCCATTCGGGTAAAAATCTACTTTCTTTATAGGTGTTGACCAATCCCTCTTGCATTTTTTCGTTCATCGAGGGATATATTAGGTTTAACAGCGGGAATAGAGAGCGGAAGGTATCCCAGAATCCGGTGTCGGTAAATAGGTAGCCGGGTAATACTTGTCCATTGTAAGGGCTGTAATGAATGGTTTCACCCTCGGCATTTATTTCGTAAAATGCTCGTGGAAAAAGAACCGACCGGTATAAACAGGAATAAAACGTACGCAAATTGTCGATGTCGTTGTCTTTAATTTCAATTTTGGATAATATTTCGTTCCAACGGTTCTTTCCTTTTTCTGTTAAACGGTCGAAATCTCCATCGCCGAGTTCCTGCAAATTCAATTCCGCCTGCTCGAAACTGATGAAAGACGAGGCTACTCGTGCGTGTATTTGTTCTCCTTTGTGTGTGGAGAAACCGATAATACCGCCTGCATGGTTCCCTTCGATTTCGGTTTGGTTGGTCTTGATGGCATTATCGAGGGCCACGGCGGTGAATTGAAACGGTTTGTCGAAAACAATGATAAAATAGTTCTTGAAATTTTCGGGAACGCCCCCCGAATTCCGGGTGGAATATCCGATGATTTTATTCTCTTCGGGTATGATTTTTATATAAGAGCCCTTGTCGAAAGCGTCGACGATAACATATGAATTTTGCTCCTCGGGAAATGTGAAGCGGAATAAAGAGGCTCGTTCCGTTACCGTCATTTCTGTGGTGACATCATGGTCGGCCAAATATACTTTATAATAGTAAGGTTTAGCTATCTCGGCTTTATGAGAGAACCAACTGGCTCGTTGGTTCTGTTCGAACACGACTCCTCCGGTTACCGGCATAAGGGCGAATTGCCCGTAATCGTTCATCCAGGGACTGGGTTGGTGGGTCTGTTTGAACCCTTTTATTTTGTCGGCATTGTATGTATATGTCCAACCGTCGCCCATATCTCCGGTTTGCGGAGTCCAGAAGTTCATACCCCACGGCATTGCAATAGCTGGATAGGTATTTCCGGTGGATAGTTCGAATTTCGATTGGGTCCCTACGAGAGTGTTTACGTAATCTACGGGAGAATTGTTTGCGAGAACGGGTAGATAAAAAAAGATAGTGTTGATGAAAGATAATTTGAAAATGACAGAAAATTTGTTCATCTTATCAGGTGTTATGTTAATATGATCGGTTCGATGCACATTCATTCGTAAGAAATCATAACGAATCCTTATTTGGGGGGTATTAGTGGCGTGGAATAAAATATGGTTCAAATATACGCATAAGTGAGTGCACCGCCAAATTTATTTGACCTCTGCACTCACCTTTTGCTATCTTTAAGTTGAAACTCGAAGATACTTCCGCTCGGCCGAATAAAATTAAAGCGAGCTTTGTTTTGCTCTGCTCCCGCTTATACGTATCTTTGTACTCTAATATGGCAAGGATTCTTTCAATAGATTACGGAAGAAAGCGTACGGGCATAGCGGTGACAGATCCGTTGCAAATTATAGCAAACGGATTGACAACCGTGGCATCGTCGCAGTTGATCGATTTTCTCACGCAGTATATGCAGCGAGAGTCGGTCGAACGGGTCGTCGTGGGGCTGCCACGGCAGATGAATAACCAGCCGTCCGAGAGTATGCGCTATATAACCCCTTTTGTCAATCGGTTCAGAAAACTTTTTCCCAATGTGCCGATAGAGTTTTTTGACGAGCGGTTCACTTCGGTTTTGGCTCATCGGGCGATGATCGACGGAGGCTTGTCCAAAATGGCTCGGCGAAATAAGGAGCTGGTCGATGAGATAAGCGCGACGATAATTCTGAGGGATTATTTGGAAAGTAAAAAACAATAAGATATGGTACTACCTGTTTATCTTTACGGGCATCCCGTAATTCGTAAGGAGACCGAAGAGATCGATGCTTCTTACCCTCAGCTGAAAGAGCTGATTGAAAATATGTATGAGACGATGTATGCTACCGAAGGTATCGGGCTGGCAGCTCCGCAGATAGGACTTTCTATCCGGTTGATCGTTATCGATGTAAATCCTATGGCCGAGTATTTTCCCGAGTGCGCCGATGTGAAGCTGACCTTGATAAATCCGGTTCTCGAAGTATTGGAGGACGGGTCGAAGGAGACCCGGGAGGAGGGCTGTCTCAGTCTGCCCGGTATTCACGAGCCGGTTCCCCGTATCGAGAAGATTAGGTTGAAATGGCTCGATGAGAATTTTCAACCTCACGACGAGGTTATCGAGGGGTATCTTGCACGAGTGGTTCAACACGAATACGACCATTTGGAAGGGAAGGTCTTTATCGACCGAATCTCGCCCATTCGCAAGCAATTGATAAAATCGAAGTTGACCAATATCATTAAAGGGAAAGTACGCTGCGACTATCGCGTGAAAGCGACTCCCTTGAAAAAATAAGTTTTACTCTTTAATTCTATCTTTTTTATATGGCAGACGATAAAAAAATCATATTCTCGATGGTGGGGGTGAGCAAGATGTTCCCTCCGCATAAACAAGTGCTCAAAGATATTTATCTCTCGTTTTTTTACGGGGCGAAAATTGGTATTATCGGTCTCAACGGGTCGGGTAAGTCTACGTTGTTGAAGATTATTGCCGGAGTGGAGAAATCGTATCAGGGCGAAGTGGTATTCTCGCCGGGGTATTCGGTGGGGTATCTCGAACAGGAGCCCAAACTCGACCCTGAAAAAACAGTAAAAGAGGTCGTACAAGAAGGGGTGCAACCTATTCTCGACTTACTGGCAGAATATGAAAAGGTAAACGAGTCGTTCGGTGATCCCGACGTACTCGAAAACCCGGACAAGATGGAGGCTTTGATCGCTCGTCAAGCCGAATTGCAAGATCACATCGATGCCTCTGATGCGTGGAACATAGACAATAAATTGGAACGGGCGATGGATGCGCTTCGCTGTCCGCCTGAGGATCAACTCGTAAAATTCCTTTCGGGAGGAGAGCGTCGTCGGGTGGCATTGTGCCGTCTGTTGTTGCAACAGCCTGATATTTTGTTACTCGACGAACCTACCAACCACCTCGATGCCGAGTCGATCGATTGGTTGGAACAGCATTTGCAGCAATATCCCGGTACGGTTATTGCCATTACCCACGACCGTTATTTCCTCGACCACGTGGCCGGGTGGATTCTCGAACTCGATCGGGGCGAAGGTATTCCCTGGCAGGGAAATTATACCTCGTGGCTGGAACAGAAAACCAAACGTATGGAGATGGAGGAGAAACAGGCGAGCAAGCGGCGTAAGACTCTCGAACGGGAATTGGAATGGGTTCGTATGGCTCCCAAAGCCCGACAGTCGAAAGGTAAAGCTCGCTTGAACTCGTACGATAAGCTATTGAATGAAGACCAAAAGGAACGAGAGGAAAAACTCGAAATCTTTATTCCCAACGGGCCTCGTCTAGGTAACAAGGTTATTGAGGCTCACGGAGTCGCTAAGGCTTTTGGTGACAAATTGCTTTTCGATAATCTCGATTTCGTATTGCCTCCCAATGGTATCGTGGGCGTGATAGGACCGAATGGAGCCGGAAAAACCACGCTGTTCAAACTGATTATGGGACAGGAGGCTTGCGACAAAGGAACTTTCGAAGTGGGCGAGACCGTGAAGATCGCTTATGTGGACCAGACCCACAAAGATATAGACCCTGCCAAGACGGTCTATCAAGTCGTTTCGGGCGGACTCGAAACGTTCCGCATGGGTGGTCGGGATATGAACGCTCGTGCCTACCTCTCCCGCTTCAATTTTACGGGAGCCGATCAGGAGAAACTCATCGGGGTGCTTTCCGGCGGAGAACGTAATCGTCTGCATTTGGCTATGGCTTTGAAAGAGGAGGGTAATGTACTCTTGCTCGACGAACCTACCAACGACATCGATGTAAACACTTTGCGGGCATTGGAAGAAGGTCTTGAAAATTTTGCCGGTTGTGCCGTTGTAATTTCTCACGACCGCTGGTTTCTCGACCGTATCTGTACGCACATACTCGCTTTCGAAGGCGATTCGAAAGTATTCTATTTCGAGGGTTCTTATTCGGAATACGAGGAGAATAAGAAAAAGCGTATGGGCGATGTGGAACCACATCGGGTGCGCTACCGCAAACTTATGGAATGATCAATTTGTTTTTTATAGAAGAAGCGGCGGGTCGGGAGGTTCGCCGCTTTTGTTTTATGGGGGTAGTGGCTTTTGTCTCTTTTCGAGGTTGTAAATGGATTATTTCCCTCCCCTCTCTATATATCGCTAACACAGCTCCCCGCAATGCTACGGGACACGGCAGGAGAGCAGGGATATGTCCGATATAAACAGGCAGGTGAAATGTCGTTTTCAACCCCTCCGTCACTTCGTGCCACCTCCCCTATATTTTGTTGAGCAAAACACAGGGGAGGAGTTAAAAAAATGTTCGAAGCGTATTTAGCCCATTTCCCCTGCCGTGTCCCATAGCCTTACGGGGTGTTTCCGAACAAATATAGGGGCCCATAGGGCGAGGGGCTAGATTTCATAATCAAAAATTTCTGTGGCTTTTTACCCCTATTGTAACTTTGGTATCTTCCCTGTTTTTGATTGGGAATTGGAGTAAGGGAGATGGTGGAATACTTCTCAACCTTTCGCACGTAAAATCGAATCTGGGGAAAAGGCGATCAATAAGAATGTATTAACCTCCTCCTCTGCGCACGTATGTGCGATAGGGGAGGTGCCCGCAGGGCGGAGGGGTTAAAGATATTCTTAAAATAGGTGGCGAATATTTCCCGTAAAATTTCTGGCCTATGAGGCCTTTCTGCACTCGGTTTTAGAACTGCCTGCGAAACAGAAAGGAAATAGTTTTTTGACTATCAATCCTATGTATAAAGATAGCGGGACTAAGATAATTAACGATAAAAAACCACAAATTCGACCACTTGTGATAGCTTCGTCGGTGATAGTTGTCTTTCCAATAAAAGAATAGAACTCTCTTAAAGCCGGTAATAGGATCGAAGATACCAAAAGAATTAATGGCGAATGAACACACATAATCAATAGGGAATTTTTGCCTAAATAGGATAGCCAGTCGGTGTATCGTTTATTTTGTAAATATTTCGACAGGTAAGTTATCAATAGGGAACCGCAGAGGGCGGGAATGAAGAAAAGCAAATAGTTTGAATCCATTTTTAACAAGAACAGGTCTGTGGTTACATTGAATGTCACCCCTATACCATAGCCAAGTATAAGCAAGGAAATTGCGAAAATGGAGACTTTTTTCTTCAATGTGTTCTTCATTTTCAACCAATATCCAATTCGAAAAAATATATACCCCATACACGCTTGTGACAAAAAAGGTATGATCGTGTATCTTTCATGCATGGCTGATTCGTATCCTATGAGTGTGATGATTCCTGTAATTATTATCTTCACCCATACCTTTTTTACATATTTTTCGGTAAGGAAACTTATAATGAATATTTCGAATAAGGCTAATAGGAACCAAAGAGGAGTATTAATACTTATAAATTGTCGTGAAACCTCATCATATATGCCAACGCAGAAAGATTCGTACAAATTACCTTTCTCGATACACAGACGAAAGAGAAAAGAGAGAAAGTAAAAACAACAAAACGGATATATGAGTTTCCGTATTTTGTCTTTGATAAATGTTGTCCAACCCTTTTCGGTGGAAAAGAAATATCCAGATAATAGAAAGAACAGAGGCATGTGAAATAGGAATATCTCCCGATGTATTGGATTTACTAAATGTCCATAAACCACCAATATAATACCTATCCCTTTTGCAATATCGATGCTCCTATCTCTACCGTAATTATTTTGGCATGGTTTTTCCCCCCCTAATTGGATTTTCCATAATCAATTACTTGTGTATCAGTTGGCTTTGTGGCTGTCTCTTTATGGTTATTTAGTGCCCATTTTCCCGCCTTTCAGCCCTTTGCCGAGGTTGAAAATGTTTTGGTCGTAGCTAACGGTCTTCATGGAAGACTCGCGTTTGCGTTTCAAGGCGAGGTCTACCAATTTGTCCATAAGCTGGTCGAAGCGTATGCCGGAGGCTTCCCACAGGTAGAACGAGAGGGAACCGGGAATGGTGTTGATTTCGTTTACATAGATGTCGCCGCTTTTACCGTCGATCATGAAATCGACACGGGCGACCCCGTGGCAAGACAGTACCCGAAACGTTTCGCCGGCAAGGAATTGTACCCGTGCGGTATCTTCGGGAGAGAGGTCGGCGGGAATACGTTTTTGTGTGGCTTGCATGCCTTTGTTGGATTTGCCTCCACCCATATATTTGTCTTCGTAAGTGAGAATGTCGCCGCTTTTGATAGGCTCCTCGCATACCGAGGTACGGTAGTCGTCGCAGTCGCCCAATACCGAGCAGTTGATTTCTTTCAGTTCTTCGACCATATCTTCGATAACGATACGGGTAGAGTATTTTTCGGCGACATCTACTTTGGCGATGAGCTCTTCACGATTATCGGCATGCGAGATACCTACGCTCGAACCTAAATTGGCAGGTTTCACGATGACGGGATATCCCAATCGGGTCTCGATTCCCTCGATGAGCTTATCGCGTTGGGCGAACCATTGTTTGTCGGTGAACCATACGTAATCGACGATGGGGATACCGCTCTTTTCCATAATCATCTTCATGGTTATCTTGTCCATGCCGTTGGCCGAGGAGAGTGTGTTGCAACCGGCATAGGGTATGCCTATGGATTCGAGTACGCCCTCGAATATACCGTCCTCGCCGTTACTGCCGTGCAGTACGGGAATGACTACGTCGAGTTTTGCCCATATATTGTTCCCGAAAAGGGCTCTTTTTTTACGGTATAGGTTGTAGTCGCCGTATTCGGGAATCATGTAAACCTCGGCGCACATGTTTTGCAGGGCAGCCATGTCGCGATAGTTTTTTACTTCGAGCAGGGCATCGCCGCTGAACCAACGTCCTTGTTTGGTGATGTATATGGGTATGATTTCGTATTTCTCTTTATTAAAAGCATTGATGGCTTGGAGAGCCGAGATAACGGAGATTTCGTGCTCGGTGGAGCGGCCTCCGAAAAAAACACCTACGGTAGTTTTCATAATTTTTTGTGATAAACTGTATATCTGGTTTGTGATAATAATCGAAATTTATTTGAACGTATCGGGCAGGTCGTTTTCATAAAGGACGGTGTCGCCCGGTTGTGCGATTTGTGCGAGCCGGGCTTGTGCGTCGGCAAAAGTGTCGGCAACGAAAACTTTGTCTTCCGGATAATTCTTTTCTTGCAATCCTTTCAGAATAGCCTCTCTATTGTATCTGCCTACTACCATGACGTAATCACATACTTCGGCTATCTGCTTGCCCAAAATGTAGTTATACTCAACTTGTTTTTCACCCAACTCGATCATACCCGGTGTGATGATGATGCGTTTTCCCTGTGTCATGCGCCGGAGTACGTCGAGAGCCATGCGAGCGCCATCGGGATTGGAGTTGAAGGCATCGTCGATAATGGAAATTCCACCCGGTGTCCGCTTCATGTTCAAGCGATGTTCCACCTGTTCGATTCGGCTCACTCCATATTGTATCGAGGGAACAGGCACTTGCAAATGGCGAGCCGTGATAACTGCCGCCATGAGGTTGGAGAGGTTGCACTCGCCGATGAGTTGCGTGCTCAGTTCTATGCGTTCTCCATCGCCTACCACAGTAAATCGGGTGGCATCTGTATCGTAGCGAATATCCTCGATATGGTAGTCAGCTCCGGTATCGGCTATCGTATAGCGTTTCACGGGGACGTTTTCGACCGGCCGATTGGCTATATAGGGGAAGTCGTTGTTGATAACGGCCAATCCCGAACCGGGCAAAGCGTCGACCAGCTCGAATTTGGTACGTTGTACATTCCCGATCGTTTTGAACGATTCGAGATGCTGTTCACCCACGGCGGTGATAATACCTATTTGAGGTGCGACGAGATCACATATTTCTTTGATATCACCGATCTGTTTAGCCCCCATTTCGCAGATGAAAATGTTGTGGTAGGGCTTCATTTGTTCCCGTATGGTGCGGATTACCCCCATAGGCGTATTAAAACTGCCGGGAGTCATTAACACGTTGTATCGCTCGCAAAGTATGCGGTAAAGGTAGTGCTTGGTACTGGTTTTCCCGTAGCTCCCGGTAATGCCTATGACAGTTAAGTCTTGCATTTGGGAGAGAATCTGTTTCGCTTCGTCGTAATATTTTCGGTTGATTCGCTTCTCGACAGGTTGCATGATGATGTTGGCAGCCACCATGAAATAGGGGGCTAAGATAGCTATCGCCAATAAGGCTCTGCTACCGTTGGAAAGAGTCGTTAAGCCGGCTGCGAGTCCTGCGATAAGAAGCGAGAGCAACAATACAGCGATGTATAAGCGCGTAGCCCGTTTGGTGAAAACCAAAGGTTTTTTATATTTGGTTTGTAAACCTTTTACGCTTTTTGCCAAGACCACTGTAATCGTGACGATTTGTACGAATGTCGGCAGGAAGTTGGTAGACAACAGCAATAGCAGAAACAAATCGGTCAAACGGGATACGGAGGCGAAAGACTCTCCTTTTAACCAACGGTTGTATCGGTCGTTTCGGTAGGAATTTTGTTGCAACATTTGCAACTGGAATTTCATCTCTATTCCTGTATAAAAGAGCAGTGCAAGGAATGTTACGAGAGTGAGTATTTCGTTCATGATTTTCTTTTTATGTCGTCTTGTAAAAAGTTTTGTAAGACGGTGTTAAATTCGTAAGGCTTGTCGAGGAAGCTGTAATGCCCGGCATCGTCGAATGCTACCAGCCCGGCATCGGGAATCAGTTTCTCCATGATGCGGGCATCTCGCAATGGGGTGGCGGTGTCGTTTTTTCCCCATAGAAGAAGAACGGGACACTGGATTTTCGGCAAAACCGCTTTAAGGTCTTCGTTGACAACTTTTACCATTATATTACGCATGATACCTGTCAACGCGTTATAGTCTGCCGAACCCGATTTGCGGCGATAATTCTCGATTGTTTTTTCGGCTTGTTTTTTCCCGATTACAAGTGGTAAGACTTTTTTCCACAGTTTGAACGAGTAGACTTTCAGGTAGTATTTTAATGGGCGTTTGGGCTTAATCCCGGCAGCGTCGACCAAAATAACTTTATGGGTTTTGTTTCGTGAGGCGTATAAGATAGATACCCGTCCCCCGAAAGAGTGCCCGATAAGAATTGGGGCTTCTATATTTTCGTCTTTTACGAACGCTTCGAGCATTTGCGTATATTCTTCCACGCCCCATATCGAGGGCGGAGTGCTACTTCCGCCGAATCCGGGAAAGTCGAGATTGTATACCTTGAAATGAGGTGATAGCAGTCGTTCTATCGACTGCACGGTCGTGTGGTTGCACCCCCAGCCGTGCATGAGGATAACCGGATAACCGTCTCCTTCGATGTTATACTGTAAAGTAACTCCACACAATGATTTCGACTGTAACATTTTCCCTCTTTTGCATTCTAATGCAAAGATACAAATAAGCGAGAGCCGAGCAAAATAAAGATTGTTTTAATTTCGTCTTACCGAGCGGAAGTATCTTCGAATACTTGCCTCTGCGCTCGCCTTTCACTATATTTGTGATAGGATTCGTTTCAGCATAGCCAAGTTGGAAATATGATTTCCTCTTGTCTCTGCACTCAACTTTCACTATATTTGCCCAAAAACAAAACCTAATGTCCCTATGGAATCTCCACTAGAAAAGATAGAGCGTTTACGTCGGGAACTCGATGAGCATAATTATAATTATTATGTGTTGAACGCTCCCACGATCGATGATCGTATATTCGATGAAATGATGCATGAATTGCAAGGGTTGGAAGAGACTTTTCCACAGTATTTCGATCCCAATTCACCGACGCAGCGTGTCGGGAACGATATAAATCGATCTTTTTCCCAAGTGGAACATCGTTACCCGATGTTGTCGTTGAGCAATACCTATTCGATAGAAGAAGTATCGGCATTTTACGAACGGGTTCGTTCGGGATTGATGGGAGAGGATTTTGAATTGGTGGGTGAACTGAAATATGACGGAACTTCCATATCGTTGATTTATGAAGGAGGTAGATTGGTGCGGGCGGTTACTCGTGGAGACGGTACGCGAGGCGATGACGTTACCGAGAATGTGAAAACAATCCGCAGTATCCCTTTGCAGTTGCGAGGCAACGACTATCCCGATTCGTTCGAGATAAGGGGTGAGATATTGATGCCTTGGGCTGTTTTCGATGCTTTGAACAAAGAGCGAGAGGAACAGGAGGAGCCTTTGTTTGCCAATCCTCGCAATGCGGCGGCGGGAACGTTGAAATCACAAAACTCGGCTGTGGTAGCGGCGCGGGGACTCGATGCTTATCTGTATTATCTGTTGGGCGAAAATTTACCGGCTGATACGCATTATGAAAATTTACAATATGCTCGGTCGTGGGGATTTAAAGTTTCGGATGCCGTTCGCAAACTTCACTCCGTAGAAGAGGTGAAAGAGTATATCAATTATTGGGACATGGAGCGGAAGAATCTTCCCGTCGCTACCGATGGAATGGTATTTAAAGTAAATTCATTGCGGCAACAGAAGAATTTGGGATATACGGCAAAATCTCCGCGTTGGGCGATAGCCTATAAGTTCCAAGCAGAAAAAGCCCTTACGCGATTGAATTCTGTGTCTTACCAAGTGGGACGTACCGGAACCGTCACTCCTGTCGCCAATCTCGATCCGGTATTGTTGTCGGGTACTATTGTCAAGAGGGCGACTTTGCACAATGAAGATATTATAAACGCTCTCGATTTGCACATCGGAGATATGGTTTTTGTGGAGAAAGGAGGCGAAATTATTCCTAAAATTACAGCGGTAGATACCTCTGCTCGTTTACTGATAGGAGAAAAAGTACGTTTCATTCGTGCATGTCCCGAATGTGGAACTCCGCTGAAACGTATCGAGGGAGAGGCTGCATGGTTTTGCCCGAACGAAAAAGGTTGTCCTCCGCAGATTAAAGGGCGAATAGAGCACTTTATCAGTCGCAAGGCAATGAATATCGAAGGTCTCGGAAGTGAAACGATAGGTCAGTTTTATAGTTTGGGCTTGGTGAGAGACGCTTCGGACTTGTATACTTTACAGCCCGATGTGATAGCCGGTTTGGAACGTATGGGAGAACGATCGGCACAAAATATCGTCGATGCGGTGAAACAGTCTTGTTCCGTTCCGTTCGAGAGGGTATTATTCGCATTGGGCATTCGTTACGTGGGCGAAACGGTCGCCAAGAAGTTGGCGTTGGCACTTCATTCGATAGACCGTATTATCGAGGCGACTACCGAGGACTTGATTCGGATAGGAGACATAGGGGTGCGTATCGCTCAAAGTGTCGTAGCTTATTTCTCTGATGAGGATAATCTCCGTTTCGTAGAACGGTTGAGACAATATGGAGTGCAGATGCAAATTACCGAAGAGCGACTTTCGGAGAGAACCGACAAGTTATCCGGTGCGACAATCGTTATCAGTGGCACGTTTACCCATCATTCCCGTGATGAATATAAAGCTCTTATCGAACAGCACGGAGGTATGAATACGGGTTCCGTATCGGGTAAAACGACATATATTCTGGCAGGCGAGAATATGGGCCCGGCTAAACTTGAAAAGGCGAGAAAATTAGGAGTTCGGATTTTATCCGAAGAAGAGTTTTTGGAGATGATTCAATAAATAGATAATTCATGTTATTTTCGTTTATTACTAAATGGGCGATCAAGCGTCAGCTAAAAAGAAGACAGAGCGATGGGTTTTGTCCTTTCGGAGGGGCTAAGCGTTTGGTATTGATGGCTCAGGGCAAAGATGTTCAATCTCTTCTTCCCGGTATTCAGGAGATGGTTCGGGCGGGTATTGATGTCACGTTGGTTATAGATACACATCGCAAAGACAAGGTATCGGTAGAGGTTCCCGGATGCAGTCCGATACTTGTTTTGCAGACTTGTTGGTTGTTAAAAAGACCGACTCGGGCTTTCCTGAGAAATTTTGACGATAACGATGGAGATGTGTTGATCGATGTGTCGATTTCTAAATCCTTACCTTTATTATATTTGGCCGTACGTTCCCGGTCTATTTTTAAAATAGGAGTACCCAAAGGAGAAAGCAATCCGTTCAATTTGCAAATTCTTTTGCCGGAGTCGTCTCCCCGGGGAGGAGTAGCCGAAGATGGTGATACCGGAGTAGGTAGGTCGAAACCGAATGCCGGCGAGTTGTTACAGAGTGCTCTTTTTTATTGGAAGAAAATTGGTGTAAAAGAGAATAATCTGTAATTTTGGAATCGATATTTAAGAGGATATAAAACTATGGCGAGAATCAATTTAAGCGGAATGGGAGTGGCACTTATCACGCCTTTCAAAGAAGACGAAAGTATCGACTTCGAAGCCCTTTCGCGACTTATTGAATATTTGATACAAAATGGAACCGATTATCTTGTCGTGTTGGGAACTACTGCCGAAACTCCTACATTGACCGAAGAAGAAAAAACGGAGATAAAAAGATTTGTAGTAGAACGTACGAAGGGGCGTATTCCTCTCGTCCTCGGGTTAGGTGGAAATAATACGAGGGGTATTATAGACCATTTGAAAAAAGACGATTTTTCGGGTTATGATGCCATTTTATCGGTGGTTCCTTATTATAATAAGCCCTCCCAAGAGGGAATATATCAGCATTATAGTGCAATCGCTCAGGCGTCTAAATTGCCGGTTATTTTATATAATGTTCCAGGGCGTACCGGCGTGAACATGAATGCCGAAACAACATTGCGCCTTGCCAAAGAATATCCTAATATAATCGCCATCAAGGAAGCGTCTGGAAATATTACTCAGATGGACGATATTATTAAAAATAAGCCTGCCGATTTTATGGTCATTTCGGGAGACGATGGTATTACTTTCCCGTTGTTGACTTTGGGAGCCGTAGGAGTGATTTCTGTTATCGGGAATGCTTTCCCGAAAGAGTTCAGCAAGATGGTGAGATTAGCGTTGAACGGAGATTTTCACAATGCTTTGTCTATTCATCATCGCTTCACAGAATTGTTCAGCCTATTGTTTGTCGATGGAAATCCGGCCGGAGTTAAATGCTTGTTGAATGCTATGGGATATATCGAGAATAAATTACGATTGCCACTTGTCCCTACCCGTATTACGACTTATGAGAAGATCAGGGCTGTCTTGCAAAGTCTACACTATATTCCGTAAAATTTTTATAAGAAACAGAATGCAAGCCTTGTTCGGTAATAAGTGAAAGATTGATATATTTTCCCAAGAAATGAGATTTCTGTAAAAATAATTGGGAAAATAGATGATATATCCGAAAATTATACTTTAATTTGCTCCCGTATCGAAGCTATATGTGCTTACACAGAGATTCTCTTCTGTGAAAAAACGGGAGATTATTTATTTTTAAGTTCATAAGAGTATCCGATGCGGAAGTTTTAATTTTATTCATTTATTTTTTTCTTATGAACATTTATCTTGGAAACCTCAATTATGGGGTTAAAGAACAAGACCTTCAAACCTTATTGGAAGGTTTTGGTGCAATCGATTCGGTAAAAATTATCGTGGATCGTGAATCTGGTCGCTCAAAAGGTTTCGGCTTTGCCGAGATGTCTGATGACGAAGCTGCCAAACGGGCGATCGAAGAATTGTCTGGTAAAGAATTTGCCGGTCGTGCATTGGTCATTAAAGAAGCTCGTCCGAGAGCTTAAATTTCACAAGACTCTTTGTATTTAGATTTACAATAGATTCTTTGGAGCGCAATCTGAAAAGATTGCGCTTTTTTTGTAAAATCAGAATTTATTCCTTCCCCCTGTGTCGCATAGCGATGGAATATACAAGGACAATGCCCGCTAATTATAGACTAAGCCTATTTTATCGCAAAAGAATTCACGATAAAATAGATCGTATTTATTTGGGCTGGTGGGGTCGAATGGGTATTTTTGTACTGAAATAAAAATCGGTAATATTATATAGAAGAATAAAGGAGGAGATGCACAGCTCGGAAGTAAAGGAGGATACACACGATTCGTTTCGTCGTATTACCGCAGAGGTAATCTGTGCGGGAGAAAATGAATTGCGGGTTCGTGTTGCGGCTCCCTCTTTACTCGGGGAAATGCCGGTGTGGATTCATCGGGACGGGGTGAATAGTGAATTCGACGAAATCTTGTGCTTGTTGGAACCCGGTTCTAAATTGAATTTGGTAGACGTTATTATAGTCGATGGCGGATTGCTCCCTCGTTTTCTTATATTGGAACCCGATTATTTGGTTGATGCCAGTGCGTTAGCCGAGTGTGTGCAGGAATATGGAACGTGTTGGCAACGTTATTTTTGGAATCGTATACGTCCCAAGACGATAACGGATTCTATTTTGTTGGGTAATGCCGTTAATTTGATTTTTGATGAACTGATAACGTCGAAAGATTTTCGGAGTGTAACTTTCGATTCCTTAATGCCGAAAATTTTTGCTCGTTACCCGATAGAATTTGTCTCGGCAAAGTCGGTAGATAGAAGATTTTTTCAGAATCTCCACAGTCAATTCGAGACATTGAAACGTATTCTGAGTACGGATTTTTCTGCTTTGGGAATAGACCGCCGAAAAGCGATGGTCGAACCTTCTTTTATCTGTGAGGCTTTGGGATTGCAGGGCCGTCTCGATTTTTTACAAGTGGAAAACGGCCTCTGTGGTATTGAGTTGAAAGCCGGCCGCCCGCCTTATCCCGAAAACGATTTGTCGAAAGTGTCGTTTCCGCATCGGGCTCAGTGTGCTTTGTATCAGTCGATGATACAAAGTGTACTTGGTGTAAAATTGGAAAACCAGCATTTCTATTTGTTATATTCTCGAAATTTGAACCCGGAAGGTTGCTTGCGTCCGGTGAAAACATCGACGAGGGAATTGCAGAAACTTTTGAATTTGAGGAATAAAATTGTGTCTGTCGAACGGGATATATCTCGATATGGATATGTACAGGCTGAATGGTTGGTAAGTCGGCTGACCGCCGATAACCTCATTCCCCGGCCCAGTCTGTTTACCGAGCAGTATATTCGTCCCGAGATAGACTGTGGCCGCAGGAGATTGGAACGACGAGACGATAACGATTTGGCTCTGCGATATTTCTATCGGTTTTATGCGTTTGTTTCGCGAGAACATTATTTGTCGAAAATCGGCTATCCTTCGGGTAGCGGAATTTCCGGCGTTGCTTCTTTGTGGCGAATGACTCGGGACGAAAAAGAGAGGGAAGGCTATATGTTTTCAGGACTGCGGTTGGTTCGAAATTGTGCGGCGGAAGATATTCCCGAAGTCGAATTTATTTTGCCGGGAAATACGCCGTCTCCCGATTTCAGACTGGGTGATATTGTTTTGTTCTATGTGTGCGATACCGATGCCGATAGAGTATCTACCCGACAAGTTTTCAAGGCGACGATCGCTTCTATGACGGCCGACCGTGTCGTGTTGAGATTACGGGATAACCAATCGTATGCCGAGGCATTGCCGATAGCTTCTTGTTATGCGGTAGAACACGACTATGTAGATTCTTCGTTTTTGTTACAGTACAAAGGTTTGTATGCGATGTTGGATGCCTCTCCGCATCGCAGGGGTTTGTTGGTCGGCGAGGCGGGAGAGTCGCCAGTCCGAAATATGTCTCGTCGATTGTCCTATGAATATGACAGTCCCGATTTATCCCGTATTTTATTAAAAGCTCTGCAAGCCGAGGATTATTTTCTGTTGGTCGGGCCTCCGGGAACAGGAAAAACTTCGGTGGCGTTGCGGAATATGGTGAGGGAGTTTTTGGCTATTCCGGATTACCAGATTTTATTGGTGGCTTTTACCAACCGTGCGGTAGATGAAATCTGCGATAAGTTGGAAACGATAGGTGAGGTCGATGATTATATTCGGGTAGGACAGACTCTTTCATGTGATGTCGCATACCGTTCTCACTTGTTGTCCGAGCGCATGAAGCAATGCCGGAATCGGGAGGAGGCGAGCCGTTCGATACACTCTTGCCGCGTGTTTGTGGCTACCTTGTCTTCTTTGTCGGGGAAGATGGAGCTTTTTAATCTGAAACGATTCGATGTGGCTATTGTCGATGAGGCTTCACAGATATTGGAACCTCAACTCGTAGGGCTGTTATCTGCCAAGACACCTACGGGACGGGATGCCATAGGTAAATTTATTTTGATAGGAGACCATAAACAGTTGCCCGCCGTTGTCGTGCAGTCTGCGGAAGAGTCTGTTATCACCGATGAACGGTTGCGTTCGGCCGGGTTTGTCGATTGTCGTATTTCTTTATTCGAGCGGCTGTACCGGCGATTGCCCGAAGGTTCTCCTTTTGCCGATATGCTCGATTGCCAATGGCGAATGCATCCCGATATTGCATCGTTTGCCAATACTTATTTTTATAAAGGGGCGTTGCGCGATGGAAATGCCCCCCATCAAATATCTTTACTGCCTTTTACGAATATGGGCGATGATAAGTGGGAAAGAGTAATCGCGACGAAGAGGACGGCTTTTTTCCCGACGAAGACTCTTTGTGCGGGGAAAAAATATAATAATGAGGAGGCTTGCAAAACCGCTGCCATTGTAAATGCTTTGTATAGATTGTACGAACGTAACGGGTTGGAGTTCGACGAACGGTCGGTGGGAATCATTGCTCCATACAGACATCAAATAGCTCGAATCCGCCAAGAACTCGATAAATTCGGTATTTCTGCATTCGATACTATTCGTGTCGATACGGTGGAGCGGTTTCAAGGTTCTCAAAACGATTGCATCATCTACTCGTTCTGTGTGAACGACGAGTCGCAATTGGAGTGGTTGCCGAGTTATACGGAAGAGTCGGGACAACTGATAGACCGGAAATTAAACGTTGCGTTGACTCGTGCTCGGCGTCAGCTTTTCGTTTTGGGAAATTCGCGACTGTTGTCTCGGAATCCGATTTACCGGATTTTGATAACGCATTTGGAAAATATATCGAGTGAATAGTATGAGAGGGGAAGAACGGAAACGTGCCGGTAGAAACAGAACATTGTCTGTTACGGGCGAGGAGGTGGAACAGTTGAGGAATCTGGTCTCGACTTTATCGGATATCGAGCGGGGAGAAAATGTACTCAATAAAATAATACATGCCGATTTGTTGGCGATTATCGATCGAATCCCGAACGGTTTCGCCGACTTGGCGATTATCGATCCACCGTATAATCTGACGAAAGATTTTCATGGCATGAAGTTCGAGGCTATGGATAACGGGGCTTATATCGGTTATCTCGAAACTTGGTTTTATAAAGTTTGCGAAAAGTTGAAGCCGGACGGTTCTCTCTATCTTTGTGGCGATTGGAAATCCACATCGGCTTTGCAAACTGTGCTTGAAAGAGCCGGTCTCTCTATCCTTAACCGAATAACTTGGCAAAGAGAGAAAGGTCGGGGAGCAAGGAATAATTGGAAGAACGGAATGGAGGATATTTGGTTTGCCGTGAAGGATCGTAAGAATTATTATTTCGATGTCGAGGCTGTGAAAATGAGACGCCGGGTAATCGCTCCTTATCGGGAGAACGGACAACCGAAAGACTGGGAGTGTACGGAACAGGGGAATTTTCGTTCTACTTATCCTTCGAACTTTTGGGACGATATAAGCATACCTTTTTGGTCTATGCCCGAGAATACCGACCATCCTACACAAAAGCCGGAGAAGTTGTATGCCAAATTAATTTTGGCTTCGTCGGAGGTGGGCGATGTTGTTTTCGACCCTTTTATGGGGAGCGGGACGGCAGCCGTCGTAGCGAAAAAGTTGAACCGGAACTTTTGCGGCATAGAGCTTAACGAAGAGTATTGCCTATGGGCGGCGAAGCGTCTGCTTCTTGCCGATGGGAACAAGACGATTCAGGGCTACCGGGACGGTGTGTTTTGGGAGAGAAATAGCGGGGCGATGGGGTGACCTTTTCGTGATGGTCGTTCGTTCATGGAATAGAAATAGCAAAAGTCCGATTGAAAATACCTCAATCGGACTTTTTATCGCATGCTTCGAGAGCGATCGAGTGCGTTTCTCTTTCTCTATTGGATAGGTTCTGCACTTAAACTAAGAGCCAACGTGCCTCCTCCGTACGAGATAATAGCTGCTAATTTGTATTCTGTGGTTGTCTTTTTATAAATCCCATAACCGTCTTCGTCCACGAATCCGGCAGCTGTCAGTTTGGCGCAATATTTGGTTTTAAGCGATTCTTCACATTTGTAATCCATTATGATATATTGTAATATTCCATAGGTATCGTCGTAGCGGTGGTTTTCCAATTCACCGTCGTACTCCGGGAAATTGGTGAGGAACGGATACTTTTTTACTTCTGCTGCCCATGTGGTTTCTGATAATTGACCACCCAGACTTTCGTCATCGTCTTTTTCTTTGTCGTCGCAGCCGATGAATGCCATCATCAGCAACATTAGCGGACATAGCCATAAAATCTTTTTCATATTGTATGTGTTTTGGATAAAGTGATTCGTTAAAAACTTATTCCTATCGAGAACGCCAATCCTGAAAGAGTTTTCGATTTGAGGCGAAATTCCTCGTCGTCGAAGGGCTTCATGCGTTTGCCTATATAACCTATGTTGGCGAATACATAATTTTGATAACCGAACTTGTAGGCTATTTCCACACCGGTTCCGAATCCGTAATCGATACCGGTTAAATCGGATCCGAAGTAAAGCCCGCCCAAAATTTTGGCATACGGGACGAGATAGATAGGGCCGCATTTGACGGGTAATTGTCCGCCGATATTAAGGTCGAGGTCGAAGACATTGTGCGAATGGGGCTTTACGATTTCATTAGCTCCTTCCCATTCTGTCTTTTCGGTTTTGACTTTTAGAAGAGAGGCGGTGACTTCGTAGGTCATGAATGTGAGTATGGTGCGTTTGAACGCTATGTTGTACGACATGTCGAACGCATCATTATTGAAAGGATAAACGAGCCCTATATAGATCGATGTGCCGAATCCGTAACTTTTTGAGATACCGTTGGGCTCGATTCGACTGGCTTTGATATTTTCCGCAGCGCTCAACCGCCAGCGTCCTTGCTCCATGATCCATCGGGTGGAGATGTTTTTGTTGCCTGTGGTATATATAGCCTCGGCGGTCCTGCCGATGGAATCGAGAGCGGCCACGGTCGAAAAAGTATAGTTTCTCCCGGAGAACTGGCGACAGATAATATCAGACAATCCTATACGGATACCCTCCAACGGTTGCCCTTGCTCGAAGCACGATTTCATGGCATCTGTGGCAGCATCGGAGGCTGCATTGACCAAATCATAAAACGTGTTGGCCGAGATGTTCGATACATACCGATATGAAACGAATGGCATGACTGCCTGATAGGACGATTGGGCTGCTTTGAGCATGGCCGATGCTCTATTCGTGACTTCTGTTCGGGTAAGCAGGGATTGCGGATCGGTGGAATAATTTTTCAGGAAATCGTCGATGGCGTGTACCGGAATAGCAAAATTGGTATTTTCCCGGTCGGATGCTTTCCACGTATTGATTCCTACCACGGCAAATCCTGCGGCTGCATTTTCATCTCTTATAAGTAAGGGCCCGCCGGAACTGCCGGCATCGACTTGTGCCGTGTGTTGCACCAAAGGCAGTTCTTTTCCGTTGGTCAGAGATTTGATTTGGGCACTGGCATTCGATACGATTCCTTGCCCCAGCTGCCAAGAGGGTTTGTCTCCCAATGCGGGGAATCCGGCGCTGAATACGGGTGTGCCGTCGGTTATGCTCTTGTCTGTTATATCGAGCGTGGGAATATTGACCTCTTCCGGCAGAGCGATGAAAGCGACATCGAAGTCATCGTGCACACCCACTACGGGGCATGTCGCGAATGTTTTGGAACTGTTGCCCGGTAAAGAAAATTCGACATCGACGGTTTCGGCTTGTTCTACCACATGACGGTTGGTGATGATGTATAACCGACCGTCTCGTTTATCCCGGTAGGCAAATCCGGTCCCGAACGACCCTTTCCCGTAATTTTGCAAAATGTCGGCTGCCGCATAGAATCCGTCTTTACGTAACGATTTGCTGAAATCGGTAAGGAATGTTTGGGTACTTTCACTGAAATTGGGTCGAACGATCGCTATGGATTCGCGTAGGTTCTCTGCTGTCGAAGTAAAGGAGATTGTCGCAAGAATCGATAGGAATAGCAAAGTTCTCTTTTTCATGTTTTGCAGTATTAAATATTCTGCAAAAAAAGAACGTATTTAGAAGAAAATTCTTGAATGAATTCAAGAATTACCCCCCCCCTCTCTTAAAATTAGCTATTTTTAACTATTTTCTTTCGGATATGGCTGATGGTTTCGGGGGTGACGTTTAAGAAAGAGGCTATTTTACACAGCGGTATTTCTTGTTCTATTTTGGGATAACGGGTTGTCAGTCTCCGATATCGCTCTTCGGGAGTTTTGCAGTAACTTTCCAATAGGCGGGAATAAACCATTTCGTAAAGGTTTTCAGCCATGAGGCAGTTATAGCGTAGGGTTTCCATATCGGTGTTGTAGAAATCGTGCAATGCTTGTCGGTTTACAGAAAATATCGTGGAGGGTTTCAATGCGACGATGTTCACCTGTGAAGCCGAGTGTCGCATGAAAGAGGTATAATTGGCCACGAATTCGTCGGGGAAGACAAACCCCACGTAATGTTCCTTTCCTTCATTGTCGATGTGAGTATAGGCGAATGTGCCATCTTTGATTAGAGCGGCTTGGGACGAATACTCTCCTTGTCTTGCAAAAAAATTACCTTTTCGATAATGTTGTAGCTCCCCGTGTTCTTCGAAGAATCGCTTTAATCGGTCGAAATCATTACTTTCGAGATAGGTGTTGAATTTTGTCATGTATCGAAATGATAAGGTTTTGCAAATATAGCCACTTTTTTGAACGATGTATAGGACTGAGCTATAAAATGTCTTTTTTGTACAAGGTCATTTCACATGCCGTACAGTCGAAATGCAGTTGAAGCTTTTGTCCTTTATACAATAGGGTGAGGGGGTCGGGAAATTTGTTGCCGGCGGGTGTCTTTTTGCATATTCCCAGCATATAACGGATACAGTGACGGGTGAACATGAGGGGAACTCCCTTCGAAGGTTTTATTTCGAAGGCCGGGTCTATACGGGTAACCCCGTGTTCGCGATAGAATTGTTCGGCAAGTCGGTTAGATACGTTGCCGAGGTAAGATAGCTCTGTCTGGGGATAACATACGGTTTTGTCTTCCTCTTGTCGCTTCTCGGTTCGGTAGGCAATGCGTCTGATACGGTCGAGGGATTCGACCGCTTTTTGCCTGAGCTTTGAAAGTACGGAGGCCGGTATGAAGAAATTGTCGGGCAGGTCGATGTCTATTTTCAGGGCCGAGTAGGCGGTCGTTCCCAATTTGCCGAGCTGTTTCTTTTGAGTTTCTTGCTGAGGGGTTCGGGCGGTTTCGTGGGGTGCGTCTTCCCGTATGGTCGTGTGATTGCCGCATTCGTCTTTCATGTAAAGGGCATATCCTCCGGGAACGGTATAGAGGGTTATCTCTACATCGATTCTTCTGTCGGCGGAAGGACGGGAGAGTCGTTTGTCAAACTCGAAATCGAAGTTCCGATACAGAACCGTGTGAGGGGTTATCTCGATTCGGGAGGCCGGGAAGATTCGGTTCCCTTCCACTCGATTTACCCGTACACCCTCGAATTCCCCTTTGTTATTGGCGAAGCATAGTCCGTCTCCGTTGTGTATGGAAGTGAGTCCGGCGATCGTAAATGTGTTTTTATCGGATTGTTTGACTTTTCCTACGTATTCACCCAAAGATTTCGGGGTGTCGGGCGAGGCGATAGGTTCGGGCGTTCTTCCGTCCAAAAAATAGTGGGTGAATCCTCGGTTGAAACTTTTTTCGAGCTGGGGTGTAAATTCTATCGAAGAGTGTCCGGTCGAGGCTGTACGGTATTCGGGACGGCGTTTGAAAATCTTGTCGAGTTCCTGCCTGTAATAGGCCGTACAGTTTTTTACGTAGGCCATGTCTTTGAGTCGTCCCTCTATCTTGAAAGACGATACACCCGCATCGAGAAGCTCCTCCAATTTGTCGCTTTGATTGAGGTCCCGAAGAGAGAGCAGATGCTTGTCTTTGGCGATGACATTGCCTTTCCCATCTATGAGGGTATAGGGAAGCCGGCAGTATTGGGCGCATTCGCCCCGGTTGGCACTGCGTCCGCACATCGCTTCGCTAAGATAGCATTGTCCGCTGTAACTGACGCACAAGGCTCCATGCACGAAAACTTCGAGCGGGACTTGTACCGCTCGGGCTATCTCGTTGATTTGCCCCAGTGAAAGTTCGCGGGCCAGTACGACTTGTGAAAATCCACATTGTTCGAGGAATTTTACTTTCTCGGGTGTGCGGTTGTCGGCTTGGGTGCTGGCGTGCAGAGCTATGGGGGGAATGTCGAGCCGGGTGATACCCATGTCTTGGACAATGAGTGCATCGGACTCTATTTTGTATAATTCGTGAATGAGTCGTTCGGCGTCGCGCAGTTCGTCGTCCCGTAAAATGGTATTCAATGTGATGTACACCCGGGCATCGAATCGATGGGCGAAGTCGATGAGCCGGGCTAAATCGGCGATGCTGTTACCTGCGGTGGAGCGTGCCCCGAAGCGAGGTGCCCCGATATACACGGCATCGGCGCCGTGGAGAATCGCTTGCTGCCCGATTTCGACGTTTTTCGCCGGGGCTAATAGTTCTATGCGACGTACGGTTTTCATTGTATATCGTTCAGGTTGTAGGGCGTTTGTTGATATACGAAATAGTTCAACCAATTCGTGAAAAGCAGGTTGGCATGTCCCCGCCAGTTGACGATCGGATTGTTATCGGGATTGTTGTCGGGATAGTAATTTCGGGGAAGGGCAATGTCGAGGCCTTTCGCCAGATCGCGGCGATACTCGATGTCGAGCGTGAGAGCCGAATATTCGGAGTGCCCCGTGATAAAAAACTCTCTGCCGCAACGAGCCATGACCATATAAACTCCCGCATCCTCCGACTCGGAAAGGATTGTCAGGGATTTATCCTTTTCGATATCGGCTCGGCGTACCTCGGAATATCGGCTGTGAGGAACGTAAAACAAGTCGTCGAATCCTCTGAAAATAGGATTTCGCTCGTCGTATTTATGATGGGCGAATACTCCGAAAAGTTTTTTATCCAACGGGTATTTGGGGATTCCGTAAAAATGGTACAGCCCGGCCAAAGCAGCCCAACAAATATAGAGAGTCGAGGTAACGTGTTTGTGCGCCCAGTCGAAAATCTCGACTAACTCGTTCCAGTAATCGACCTCCTCGAATTGTAATTTTTCGACAGGAGCGCCTGTGATAATCATGCCGTCGTAGTTTTGACTGCGTATTTCGTCGAAGTCTTTATAAAATGTATCGATATGTTCGAGCGGAGTATTCCGGGAGATGTGTCCCGAAACGCTCATGAAATCGAGTTCGATTTGTAAAGGCGTGTTGGAGATGAGGCGTAATAGATCGGTTTCGGTAACTATTTTTAAAGGCATGAGGTTCAATATGAGCAACTTCAATGGACGAATGTCTTGTGTCGAAGCACGCAAATCGTCCATGACAAATATATTTTCGGCCTTTAATATTTCGACTGCCGGTAATGACGAAGGTATTTTTACGGGCATATTTTGTTATTATTTTAATCGAACAAAATTATAAAAAAATGAACGGTTCGGAAAATCTTTCTTGAAATAGTAATAAATTTTTGATAGTTAGATATTTATGGTTTGGTTTTAATATTGAAATAAGCGAATGGAAATATATAATTCATAAAAAAGCAATATATTTTTTATGTTATAAAACATATTTATTGCGAATTTGTTATTATATTTGTAGCGTAAAAAGAGTAAAAAGAATCCGTTTTTCACAAAGGGTGGAAAACAAAAAAAGCTGAATTATGATGAAAGAACAAATGACAGTAGAGATGCTTCGGTATCAGATAGCGAAGTATCGAGTAATGGGAAATGGCGCCATGTGCCAAGAGTTAACAGCCTTATTACAAAAAAAATTGGCAGCTGCGGTTGCCTGATTTTAGAAGAAAGTACAAGCCGTGATAAATGAATACGGCTTGGTAAAATACATCAAGAGCGAAAACCGATCAGGATTTTCGCTCTTGTTTTTTTATAGTACTCTCCTTCTCCCTTGCTGTGTCCCGTAGTTTTATGGGGAGTCGCGTTAACGATATAGGGAAAACATCTAAGAAACAGTGGTTTCTTAGGAGAGGGTTAAGAAGAATAGCTTAGAAATTTATCAGTATGTGTAATCCACGCATGCCCTGTCGGCTTTATGTCCGGCGAGGAGTGCGGCAGCGGCTACATGGGCCGGGTGTTTTGCGTAGGTTTCTACATCTTCCATTTTTTCTACGACCGCAGTAAGTACGATATCCCAACTTTCGGACGGGTTTTCATTGATGCCCACTTCTATACTTTTAAGCACGTCGATAGTTAGGGGCAGAGCCATCAAAGCATCTTTGAATTTATTCGCTACCTCTTTGCGTTCTGCCGGAGTGCCGGTCAGTTTGAAAGTTACAATATGTTTTATCATACCGAAAATATGTTTTTATAAATTGTAGAGTCGTTCGCGGGCGGCTTGCACCTTTTCATCGGTGATGTAATCGTCGTAGTCCATCATTTTGTCGATGATACCGCCGGGAGTCAGTTCAATGATACGATTGCAGACGGTCTGTATAAATTCGTGGTCGTGCGAGGAAAGCAGCACATTACCCTTGAATCCTTGCAGCGTATTGTTGAAAGCCTGTATCGATTCGAGGTCGAGGTGGTTGGTGGGGGAATCGAGTATCATGGTGTTGGCATTTTTCAACATCATACGGGCGATCATACAACGCATTTTCTCGCCTCCGGACAATACGGATGCCTGTTTGAGCAACTCTTCTCCCGAGAAGAGCATACGACCGAGAAAGCCTTTGAGATACAACTCGCTGGTGTCCTCTGAGAATTGTGCCAACCAATCGATCAGATTCATGTCCGTATTGAAAAACGAACTGTTATCGAGCGGCAGATAGGCCGTGGTGATGGTTTGTCCCCATTCGTAGGTTCCCGCATCGGCTTTCGCTTCGCCGTTGATGATTTCGAAAAGAGCTGTCATAGCACGAGGATCGTGAGAGATGAAAGCCACTTTGTCGTCTTTTTCGATGGAGAAGTTCACGTCTTTGAAAAGCAAAGTCCCTTCGATCGATTTTTCGACTCCTTTGACTTCGAGAATTTTGTTACCCGGCTCCCGTGACGGAGTGAAAATGATACCCGGGTATCGGCGGGAAGAAGGTTGTATCTCTTCGATATTGAGCTTTTCGAGCATCTTTTTACGGCTGGTCGTCTGTTTCGATTTGGCGACATTGGCACTGAACCTCTGGATAAATTCGAGCAATTCTTTTCGCTTTTCTTCGGCTTTCTTGTTTTGTTGCTGTTGTTGACGCAGAGCCAACTGGCTGGATTCGTACCAGAAACTGTAATTCCCGGCAAAAAGTTGTACTTTGCCGAAGTCGATATCTACGGTGTGCGTACATACCGAATCGAGGAAGTGCCGGTCGTGCGAAACGACCAATACGGTATTTTCGAAGTTGGCGAGGTAGTTTTCGAGCCACATCACCGTTTCGAGGTCGAGGTCATTGGTTGGCTCGTCGAGCAGCAAGTTGTCCGGGTGACCGAACAATGCTTTTGCCAACAGTACCCGTACTTTTTCCTTACCGCTCAAATCTTTCATGAGCATGTAGTGTTTGTTTTCCTTGATACCCAGTCCGCTAAGCAGGGAAGCTGCATCGCTTTCGGCATTCCAACCTTCGAGTTCGGCGAATTTCTCTTCGAGTTCGGCTGCGCGGATACCGTCCGCATCGCTGAAATCGGGTTTGGCGTACAAGGCATCTTTTTCCTGCATGATGTCCCATAGAACGGTATGCCCCATCAGCACGGTATTGATGACGGTAAATTCATCGAACGCAAAGTGATCCTGACTCAATACAGAGAGGCGTTCACCCGGCCCCAGAGTCACAGTACCGTGAGAGGGTTCGAGTTGATTGCTCAAAATACGCATGAGGGTCGATTTGCCGGCTCCGTTAGCTCCGATAATGCCATAGCAGTTTCCCGGAGTAAACTTTAAATTAACCTCTTGAAAAAGAACTCTTTTACCAAATTGAATACCTAAATTGTTAACCGTTATCATCTTTTACCTTTTCGTGTTTGCCGGGTGGAACGGGGAGAGAGACGAATATCGCTCGATAGTGCCGAAGCCCGGTTCTTGTTTTTTCGATTGGCAAAGGTAGCTCTTTTTCGAGATATGAAAAGTCCTGTTTTTTATGAGGTTTATTCCGGGACAGGATAGTTTTTCTATATCATATCGGGGAGGAAGGGCTTTTGACGATAATTTTACGGTTGACTTTTTTCCCGGTAGAGGTCAATCCGTTTATGATGTAGATACCGGGTTGCAGTTCGGTGAATATGTCCCGATGGTTTTCGGTAAATCGGCCGATGATTTGTCCTTGCAGGTTAAAGATAGTTCCCGATTCGATAAATTCGTCCTGTTCGATTTTCTCGATACCCATGTGGTCGTTCATACGGAAATATAGAGTTTGGGTCATTAAAATTTTGGAACCGTTAAATCCCCATACCGTTATTTCGTAGTTGGTATCGATATATATTTTGTCGAAGGTGTACGTGGTATAACTATTGTTGATGTTGTCTTCGAGGTTGTCTTCCCAAGTGTTATCTCTGTTTGTGTCGACGATTTTTATCGTATAGGTTTCTGCATCCCAAGCATGAAATCCCACAGTCAGTGTGCAAGATTGTGCATCCTGTACCTTTACATCGAGAATATCGATCTTCGGCTGGTCGGGGTATGTGCGGATAAAGAAAGGATAGTTGATTTCATAGGTTATTCCTCCATATTGGGTTTTGCAGTAAATATTGCAAATGACATCACCGTCATCGTTCCGTTTGTCCATATATTCCACAGTGGGTATTTCGATTGGGAATTGGGGACTTTCGCCGGTCGCGATGATTTTTGGACCTCCCTCTTTTTGGGCGATTTCGAAGCTCCATTGGAAGTTTTCTGCCGGGAAATCGGTGAGGCATTCAAACTGGTATTTACGATTGGGTTCGTAATAGACGATGCCCGATCGGGGAATCTCGTTGTTGTTAACTTGGATTTTACTTAAAAAATCGTGGGAGTTGAAAGTCAATATTTCCGACTTTGCTGCAAATTCTCCGTAACTTGTTATTACAAACTCATAGTCAGTGTCGGTAAATAGCGAAGTTATGGTATATGTTATGTAGCTTTTATCTTCGTAGTCTTTCGGGTTGATATTTTCGTTGGTGATGTAGAGCAAATCGGGGGACCTTATATCCAAAGAATAGAACGGATCGCCCCATGACTTAAACCCGATGGTGAGGTTACAGCGGTAGGGTGAGATGAGTTCTATACCAACAATATCTATGGTATGTTTTTCGGTTGCGTCGACGGTGAAAATCTTCCCTCCGAGTAGAATCAAAACGACGAATATAAATGCCTTTACTTTCATGGTTTCTATATATTTGTAGAATATAGGAGGCGGCTCGGCATAGTTAAATCGGAAATGAGATTTCGGTTTGCCTTTGCGCTCGCCTTTCTGTATATTTGTGAGTTTTCAAATATAAAAATTAGATTTAATAGATACAAATTTTATGCTGTGAAATGCATAATAATGAGTCTCTTTGTTCATAAAGAGTGATTCAAAAAAGTGTACCTAATATCCCTGTGGAGGTTTTCTTCGGTTGTAGAGAGCGCATAATGTTGTTTTCATACCATGTTTTGGGAGGCTCATTGTTTTGGTGAGCGCACTCGAATAGCGGGTATAATTGGTCGTAAGTCATCGAATTTGCGATGATGTTTTTTAATTCGGCGATATTCAAAGGAATGATTTTCATTCCGTTAATGCACTGCTCTCCGTCGCTTGAATAATAGGGCATTTGTTTCCGCCCCCGGAAATCCGAAATAACGTTTAGATGCAGGAACGGGGTGACAAACAAGGCGTAGGCTTCCTGCCGATTGTCGCGTAAGAGGAAGTCACCCAAATGTCGGGAGACCGGTTCCATCTCCATGCGGCGTTGTGTGCCGGCCTCGGCAAGGGTCGCTTCGATAAGCAGTGTGTGCTCCGGGTAACCGGGAGTGGCATTGTATCGATAGGTAATGTCTTCCATACCACCGGCGGCATGTGTTTTCGGAAGCAAATCGGCATCTAACGACAGGTTGAAGTAATCCAGAATGCGTCCTTTGCGATTGCTTACCTTGTACCAGACGATACCGACGATGTATTCGAAAATGGTGGGCACATCGGCGTTGTCGGTGACGAGCCTGCGGATATTGATGTCGTTGCGGGTTTCGAAGTCGGACAACAGTTCCAACAGGACGTGGTCGGGAAAACGGGCATCGATGAGCCGGTTGAAACGCTCGTGGCGCTCGTCGTCGAGAAAGGTGCGAATGTCGCTGAGCGATTGCGGGGCAAGGCCATACTTGTCTGCCAGTTTACGATGCAGGTCGGATTCTTCGATATCATAGCGAGGTATGATTTTTTCGATGTCGCAATCGAGGGGCAGGAGCGGTGAGGTCGTGAAAGCGATTTCTTCGAGATTTTCGGCACAAAGGTCGAAAAAACATTTCGGTACGGGGGAGAGTTCTACCCTGTTGTCTTTGAAAAGAACGGTATCGGTCGTCCCGAAATATCGGCGGTTCAGATCGAAATAATCAGACAAATTGGCTTTTACCTTGAAGAGATGCATCAATCGGAAGAATCTGTCTTTCAATTCAAATTCGTTTCGGCAATTCAAGATGGGAACATCGTTGAGCGAGGCGGATAGTAATTTCTTTATTTTTCCCCTGTTCGTCGTTTTGAAAAGGTGGTTGCACCACAACGAGCCGATGCGAATATTCCGGCAGGCCTGTAACAAATCGAGAATGGATTGTGCGTTGTTTCTATCCAATGACTCGATAGCGCGGTAGAGCGGGTAGTATGTGCTGTCGTATTGACGACTTTTGCGGTTGATTCCCGCTTGGCAAATCACATGTTCGGATACCGGTCTCTCCAAAAGATATAGCCGCGCTTTCCGGTAATTCTCCATCGACAAGAGTGTATCGACGATGATTTTGTCGATTGTGATATCTCCTTTTCGCAATCGTTTTATGCAATCGACGATTGTTCTGAATTTTCGGGAAGTGGTAATGAGCGGCAGCAGATAGGTGAACTCTTCTTGTGTGAGATATTCCAGCTGGTTCAAAGCGAGAACCAGTACGACGAACGGTCGTACGATTTCACCGTCTACGTCGTTGCTCGTTTTGAGCATCTGTTTGAAATAAATGTAGCTATCGGCCGGAATTTGCAGCAGATTATTCGATCGGAAATCTCCGCAGGAGGTGATTTGTCGTAATGATTCTCCGGCGGCAGTCGGTCTTCGTTCGTTATCGATCAATCCCAAATCGATCAATCCCGATGTTTTTTCCCGGGCATCTTTGGGCTTGTTGGGTGCATCGCCGGTAAGAAAATCGTTGCCTTTCATGAAGTCGTAGTACAAGGATTGTATCTCATCGTTCCCCGACCAAACGGCATCGGTGTGAACCTCCCAAAACTTGGAAAGAAGAGTCAATTGTCTTTCGATTTTCTGATTGAAATCGGCGGTCCTGAAACTCGTGGTTCCCATCGACCAACAATAGCTTTTATATGTACACATACTTCATTCGAAATTAGTGATTAGTACTTCTGTGGAATGTTTGCTCCTGTCTTTTTTGTGATAACTCGAATTGCTGTAATTGTAATTCAAATCGTGACGGATATACATGGGATTCCGTTCTAACCATTCGGCCAATATCGTGTTTTCTTTGTCTCCGTTTTTCAGAACGTTCGACAAGGCGAATTTTATTCCTCTGTCGTTCGCCCGGTCGAGGTAAGCGAGCAGTTGTTTTTCGAGTCGGGCATTCCAGCCGTTATTTTCGTTGTAGGTGGCGCAGGTTATCAAATAAGGGGGATCGGCATAAATGAGACTGTGTTCGGACAGCCCATCGAATGGAATTCTCCGAAAATCGTTGGAAGACAGTTCGATATGGGGCTTTTTGATGGCTTCGGCAAAATCTCTCACTTTGTTCCTCATGTTGTTATTGAAGTCGCGTTTCCCCACCGGAAGATTGAATTCTCTTTTTTCGTTGAACCGTATTTGATTGTTGAAAGCAAACACGATGAGGGTGAACAGCATGAAGAAATAACGGTCGTTCCTCCTTTTCATATTATTCAGCTCGCTACGCAGCCGGTTATATCCTTCCTTGTTATATGTACCCAAACCTCTCGTGCTTTCGCATTGGTAAAACGCATATCCGTTCGTGCGACTGTCCGACAGGCCGTACCGGTCAATGATGCCGTCGATTATCTCTAAAATCTGTTCGGTGGGGTATTGCCGGAATAATCTGAAAATGCGTATGACATTCTTGTCCGAATCATTCAAGACAATTCTCTCTGCCGGTGTGTTGATTCCTACGTTACCGCCACCGCAGAACAGGTCTACCAACACATCGATGTTTGCGGGAAACAAGGGCAGGATTTGCGGTAATAGCCTGAATTTTCCACCTGTATAATTGAGAGGTGATTGTATCCGGTTCGGAAAGTCTAGTGATTGTCGCATACACATATAAATAGGCGTTCTTGATGGTTTTTAATATTCGACTTTCCCGTGGTAAATGGTCTGTGGTCATGGGAAAAAACTTGTACTCGGCCTTTGGCTTCGAGTATACGCATGATGTCGGTATCGTCCATTTTTGCATTGGATCGCCCATTCCCTTTTTGCCATGTTGTTGTATGACAGTACAATGTATCTCGTGTGTAGATTGTCGACGAGGTCGGCGAAAGCATCGACCGCCTTCATGGTACAAAAGTCGCTTTTCTTGTCTTTTTGGTTGAATTTTCCGGCTACTCCTTTTACCTCCGGTTTTTCCCAACGGACCAGATTTTCATAGAGATGGTAAGCATCGCAATACTGGCGGGAATTATAGGGCGGATCCATGTAGACGATGTCGGCATGCAGTGTTCGAGCCAGCGTGTTGCTGTTTTCTTGGTAAATTGCTACATTGTCATAGCTTCGAGCGTCTATTAACCGGAGGGAGAGGGATTTTTTTTTCTATCTCCTTTCCTTGTATGTAGGCATCGAAATGCCCTACGGTGTTGGCTATCCGATCCATATTGTAAATGAGGGTGGAGAGTAGAATGTTATATTCTTTGTCTGTGAGTTCTCCTCGACGGTCTTCTATGTTCTGGCGAACATATCCGATGAGTTTCGAAACTCCATAATCGAAATATTTACCGCCGAAGTTTATTGAAAAATAATTATCCTCCAAAGAGTTGTAATCGGTGTGATTATACTCGTCGAGGATTGTACATAATTTATCCCTGTTCCATTCTCCTTTTTCGAAGAAACCTTGATAGATGACTCGGTTGGCACAAAGCAAATCGTTGAATATCACTTGGTCGTAATAGGGTATTGCTTTCCCGGCCACAGCGCCGGTCCCGGCAAAAATATCGCAGAACGAATGCGCATCGGGGCATTCCCGCCGAATAGTTTCCATGATCCAATCGGTCAGTTTGGTTTTGTTTCCAATGTAACGGCGGCTTTCCAGCCCGATGGGGCGAGATATGAACGAATTCATGAAGAACGAGATGTATCGCTCTCCGAGTCGGGCTTTTTCCTGAGCGACTTTCAGGGCTTCGATGGTATGGTCGGGATACTGCTCGCTTATTTCTAAAATTTTATCGCTTACTAATTGCAGGACTAGCAGGTTACTGTCGAGTCCGTAAGTTTCCGCTAATTTGATGAGTAAGCTCTCGGAAGGCATTCGTTTCCCATTTTCGACACGGCTCAACAGAGTCAAATCGATATTCGATTCGATAGCGACCTGTCGAAGTTGTAACCCACGTTCTTCCCGTATAGTTTTCAATATTTTACCTATGGTATTCATGTTATCTGCGTTTGACAACGTATGGCAAAATTACAAAACAAATTCGAGCAGCACTTAACTTCTGGGATAAAAATTTTCTCTATTTGTGAAACCCGTTAGAAAAGGCTACTTTTGTCGGCAAATTTAGAGCTATGATGCGCATTGATATTATTACCGTATTGCCAGAGTTATTGCAAAGCCCGCTGAATTATTCTATTCTGAAAAGAGCCCAAGATAAAAAGTTGGTCGAGATCGTGGTTCACAATCTGAGGGATTACTCGTTGGATAAACATCGGCGAGTCGACGACTATCCATTCGGGGGAGAGGCCGGTATGGTCATGCAGATAGAGCCTGTGGATCGGGCTATCACTCAATTGAAAAGCGAGCGGAATTACGATGAGGTGATTTTTACAACTCCCGACGGAGAGCGATTTGACCAGCCTATGGCTAACCGTTTGTCGATGGCGGGTAATCTCATTATTCTGTGCGGTCATTATAAAGGTATCGATTACCGCATACGGGAACATTTCGTGACGAAGGAGGTGACGATAGGAGATTATGTCCTCACCGGGGGAGAGCTGGCCGCTGCGATCATGTGCGATGCTATCGTGCGTCTTATACCGGGAGCTATCGGTGACGAGCAGTCGGCTTTATCCGATTCCTTTCAGGACAATTTATTGGCTCCGCCCGTTTATACGCGCCCGGCGGAATATAAAGGTTGGAGAGTTCCCGATGTGTTGCTTTCGGGACATCAACGTAAAATCGACGAATGGAAACACGAGCAGTCACTCGAACGTACCCGACGCTTACGCCCGGATTTATTGGAATGACAACTCTTTGCTATTGAGTTCTATCTCGGTGAATATAGTTGCTCGTGAAGTGTGTGAAAGTATGTATGTAGCAGGGGTAATCGTTTGATCTTTTCTGGCTACTAACCGATGGAGCAGTTCTTTTTTTCGTTCTCCCACCAGAGCGATAAGGATTTCACGGGATGCTAAAATGACTTCTCCGGTTTGAGTAATTCGTCTTTGTCCGGTTGCCGGGTGTCGTGACACGGCGTAAAGGTCGTCCGATTTTAATAAATCGGTATCGTTATTGAATATGGATGCGATGTGCTCGTCTTCGCCGATGCCGAGCAGGGTACAGTCGAATTGTGGTACTCCGTTACTGTCGGGCAGCATTTCTGCGACCAATCGGGAGTATCTTTCGGCTTCTCGGTAGGGAATATCTTCTCCTTGTATTCTGTAAATGTGGTTCGGATTTATACCTACGGGTTTGAAAAACAGTTTTTCAGCCCAATGATAATTGCTTTCTTCGTTTTCAGACGATACGCATCGTTCATCTACCCAAAAGAAATGTACGTTTTTCCACCGTTTGGGATCATTATATTGATTTTTCCATATTTCGAAAAGTGAGCGAGCTGTCTCTCCTCCCGATAGGGCCAAGTAAAAAGGTTTCTTTGTACGTGCGGCAGCCGATATGAGTAAGGCGTTGGTGAGGGCTATCAGCGATTTAGTTGCGTCTGGATAGAATTGTACGATGGTTTGATTCATGATGTTGTTTATTATGTTATGGGTTGGGGGTGCAAATAGGTGCTTCGAGCACATACGGGTGAGAATATATATGGGTAATCTCGCGAGGTATCGGGCTACCGGCCGGATAAAATACGAGATTCTCTTCTTTTTCTTTTTCCCAGTGGTCGATGAGAGGGGTCAGATAGTGCCAGCTCAGTTCCAGAGCATCGCTTCGCGAATATAGTAGAGCGTCGCCTCGCATGGCATCGAGAAGAAGCCGTTCATAAGCATCCGGTAATTTATTCGGGATAAGAGAGTTGTAGAAAAAATCCATGCTCACTTGCTGTACCTCGAAGTTGGTTCCGGGCTGTTTTAAACCGAAACGTAACCGGATGCTTTCGTCGGGTTGTAGAGTAATGATGAGTTGATTGCAAGAGTCTCCGCAACATTGTCCCGGAAATAACGCCTGTGGCGTGGAACGGAAATGTATGATGATTTCAGACCTCTTTTCGGATAATCGTTTCCCCGTATAAATATAAAATGGGACATGAGCCCACCGCCAATTATCTATGTATAATTTTAGGGCGACAAAGGTTTCTGTCGTCGATTGCTTATTTACGTTCGGTTCTTCTCGGTATCCGGGAAGTTTTGTCCCGTTTAATTTCCCTTCGGAGTATTGTGCACGCAGTATGTTATGCGCTATATCGTCGGGAGAGAGTGGACGTAATGACCGGAATACTTTACTGATTTCATTGCGAATTGCTTCGGTTTCGAAAGAGGAGGGTGGTTCCATAGCTATAAATGCCATGATTTGCATGAGATGACTTTGTACCATGTCTCGCAGAGCACCGGCCGAATCGTAGTAATTACCTCGTTGTTCCACTCCTAAGGTTTCGGTGGCCGTTATTTCTATATGGTCTATGTAATTCCGATTCCAAAGAGGTTCCCAAATGCTGTTGGCGAAGCGCAGAACTAAAATATTTTGAACAGTTTCTTTTCCCAAAAAATGATCTATACGGTAGATTTCTCGTTCGGGGAATATTCCGCATAATAATTTGTCAAGTTGTTTCGCTTCATCTTCGTTGCTTCCATACGGCTTTTCTATAATGATTCTCCGCCAACCGTTTTTAGAGATGTTTTGTTGTTGGGCTTGTATGCAGATGGGGATAGTTGCATACATCTGAGGCGGCGTAGCAAGATAAAACAACATGTTATCTTCTATGCCGGCGGCATTGCGCAATTGTTCTATTTCTCTGAATAAAGCGACGTATGCATTGCAGTCGGTAGTATCGCAAGAGATATAGTATATTTCTCTAAGAAAGTTTTTTAGATAAGGATTATCCGTGGCATAGGTCTTTCCGTTCCCAATGATAGATGAATGCAAGGATTGTCGGAATTCTTCTGTACTTTGTTTTGTCCGGGAAACACCTACGATTAAAAATTTCTCGGGAAGAAGTTTCCTTTCGAATAGCTCGAATAACGAGGGTATGAGTTTCCGATGGGTTAAATCACCTGATGCTCCGAAGATAATCAGAATTTGGCTTTCGGGTATTTTGTCCATGTCGCAATTTTTTGTTCGTTTTTATAGAGAATAGTTACCGGAGGTCGTTCCGTCTCCGTGTCGGTTCCAGTCGGTGTGAAAAAACGTACCTGCCGGGGCATCGATTCTTTCATACGAATGAGCTCCGAAATAGTCTCGTTGCGCTTGTATCAGGTTGGCCGATGATTTTTTACATCTAAAACCGTCGAACCATGCCAATGCCGAGGCTGTCCCGGGTATGGCTATCCCTGCTGCTATGGCCGTTTGAGCTACTTTCCGCCAAGACGGGAGACATAAAATTATTTTTTCCCTGAAATAAGGTGTGAATAGTAGGTTTTCGTATTCGTTCGTCGGTTTGTAAGCCTGAGCTATTTCGTAGAGAAATCGAGATTGTATGATGCAACCCTTTCTCCATATAGTCGCTATATCGGCGAGGTTGAGCTGCCAGTTATGTTTTTCGGACATGTTGCGCAATAAATCGAGCCCTTGTGTATATGCGATGATTTTGGAGGCGTAAAGAGCATGATGTATGTCGTCTACGCTAAGCTCGAATATCGGAGCCGGATCGGTTTCGGGGTATAAACGATGTGCTTTGTTTCGCTCTGTTGTGCGATTCGATAAGAGTCGGGCAAAAACCGACTCGGCAGTAACAGATAGCGTGGTTCCGCTGTCGATGGCAGCCTCTATGCTCCATTTTCCTGTTCCTTTTTGTCCTGCACGGTCTGCTATTTTGTCGATTAGGGATTTACCGTCGGTATCTTTATATCGTAATATGGGTGCTGTTATTCCTATCAAATAACTGTCCAGAACACCTTTGTTCCATGATTCGAAAGTTTGGGCAGTGGCTTCATGGTCTCCTTTTTGCAAAACATTCAATAGAGAATATGCCTCGGCTATCAGTTGCATATCTCCGTATTCTATACCGTTGTGAACTGTTTTTACGAAGTGTCCCGAACCGTCGGGCCCGATCCATGAGCAGCAGGGAGTCCCGTCGTCGAGATGCGCAGCTATGTTTTGTAAAACGGGTAATATTTCTTTTTTGATTTCGTCTGATCCTCCCGGCATAATCGATGGCCCGTGGAGAGCTCCTTCTTCTCCACCCGAAATACCGCAGCCTACAAAAAATATTCCTTTTTCCCGCAATTCGTTTTCACGACGTTGAGTATCTCGATAATCCGAATTTCCGCCGTCTATGATTGTATCGCCTTTTTTGAGAAAGGGAAGTAATGTTGTAATCATTTCGTCTACGGGGTGTCCGGCTCGTATCATAAGTAAAATTTTTCGAGGGGATTTCAATGATTCGATAAATTCTTTGGGCGAGTGTGTACCGATGAAATGTTTGTTTTTCCCTTTATTGGCGAGAAATGAATCTACCGCTTGCGGACTGTTTTCCCGCAATCGATTATATAATGATACCCGATAACCTTTTTGTTCGAGGTTGAGGGCTAAATTTTCACCCATAACAGCCAGTCCTACGAGGCCTATGTCCGATTTTATCATGTTTAGGAAGATTTTGTTTATTAAAGCTATTATTGATTAAACACTTTTCTCTTTTTTTTTGTTCATGAAAAATGATGGTTTCTGTTTACTTGCCGAATTGTGAAGAATTGGTAAAATCACATTTTTTATGTATATTTACCTCGTTTTTGAAATATTAGTAAATAAACTCTATGGTTATCAGTCCTGAAAATATATTGTTGGTAGGAGCCATTTTATTGTTTCTGAGTGTCCTTGTCGGAAAAACAGGAGCGAAATTTGGTGTACCGGCGTTGCTATTGTTCCTCGGTGTGGGAATGCTTGCTGGTTCAGACGGTTTCGGTATTTGTTTCGATAGTCCGCAAATAGCCCAGTTTATAGGTACGGTTGCACTTTGTATCATTTTGTTTTCGGGTGGAATGGATACACACTATCGGGAAATAAAACCAATTTTAGCTCCGGGTGTGACTTTGGCTACGTTGGGAGTTTTAATGACAACGATTATAACAGGATTATTCATTTATTCGTTGTCCGATCTTTTGCCGGGTAATTTTCAGTTAGGATTGTTAGAATCCATGCTGTTGGCTGCTGTTATGTCATCGACAGATTCGGCATCCGTTTTTTCTATTTTGCGTTCGAAGGGGATTTCTTTGAAAGAGCGTTTGCGGCCGACTCTCGAATTGGAGAGCGGTAGTAACGATCCTATGGCCTATATGCTTACGATACTTTTGATTCAGGTTATTGAAATTGGAGTTATCGATTGGCCTCATTCCATCGTTCTGCTTTTTATGCAACTGTCGATAGGTGCGGCTGTTGGATTTGCGTTGGGGTATGCTATTGTTTGGATTATAAATCGTATCAATGTCCCTAATGAATCGCTTTATCCGGTATTGTTGTTCTCTTGTGTTTTTTTCGTATTCGCTTTTACCAATCTTTTGCAAGGGAACGGATATTTGGCTGTCTATATAGCAGGGTTAGTCGTTGGAAATCGGAAGTTGGTGCACAAGCGTAGTTTGACTACATTTTTCGATGGTTTTACTTGGCTTTTCCAAATAGTCATGTTTTTAACACTCGGATTGTTGGTGAATCCTTCGGAGTTGCCTGCTGTTGCCGGAGTGGGATTGTTGGTTGCCATATTCATGATTGTTGTCTCTCGTCCGATATCTGTATTTGCATGTTTATTGCCTTTCCGTAGGTTTACGACTCGGGCTCGTGTTTATATTTCATGGGTAGGGTTGAGGGGGGCTGTCCCTATTATTTTTGCGACCTATCCGCTTATGTCGGCAGAAATTCCTAATGCTCGTATGATTTTCAATATCGTGTTTTTCGTGACCATTGTCTCTTTGTTGGTACAAGGAACTACGGTAAGTGCGATGGCCAGATGGCTGGGATTGGTGGGGAAGAGCGAGGAAAAAGAAATCTTTAATGTCGCTCTACCCGATGAAATAAAATCGGCGATGAGCGAGATAGAGTTGACGGACGAGGCTTTATCGGGAGGTAATAAACTGATGAATCTTTCATTGCCGGATAATACGTTGGTCGTTATGGTCAAGCGCGGAGAACAATATTTTGTTCCCAAAGGACATACTCATTTACAGAGTGGAGACCGTCTTCTGGTGATTTCAGATAACGATGAGGAGCTACGTAAAAGCTATGAAAGTTTGGGAATCAGCCGTTATACCATGCGAAAGAATCGTTAAGTAGGTATCCTATTGTCGGGATAATTTGAACGAGTATGAGGATGCTCTCCCTTGCCCTTTTACAAGTAGGTGATCTTGGGAAATTTCGACGATAGCATAGGCATTTTGGTTTTCTGTTTCAACCATTCCTTCCAATGTAATCAAAGGGATATTTTTGTAATATCCGAATGCCCCGGCGTGGTGATGGCCCGAGAAAGCTGCCTTTACACAAGAATACTTGGATAGGGTGTCGACTATTTCATTGCCGTTTAATGCCGAAAAATCGCTTTGTGGATATAGCGGGTGATGAGAAAAAATTAAGACAGAAAGACCCTTTTTCTCACATTTCTTTAATAGTCGATCGAGCCATTTCATTTGCTTTTCGCTTATTCCTCCGTTCCATTCATAAGCATATTTGCCTTTGATTTGTTTTATCTGTTCTTGCATCCTGTTCCATTCATTCTCTTTGGGTGTTCCCGCTATATTGGCGTATGAAGCGATTTCGTTGGTATTTAACATGATAAATACCCAGTCCCCTTTTTTGAACGAATAATATTCAGATGGCATATCCAGCTGCTTGTAAAGGACAGAGTTGTTTGTAATGTCTTTGTAGTCGTGATTTCCTGTGAGGTGATAAATTTTATGATTAAGTTGGGACAGATGCTGCTTTATTACTTCTAAATCGGAATTCTTCCTGTCGGTAATATCACCTAAATTAATAGTGAATTGAACTTCTTGTCGGTTGAAATACTCGATGCATGTATCTAATTTTTGTAGAGCTTCCCGATAATAACGGGTATTTTGGGACGGACAATCAGCATACTGGGTGTCGGCGAATAATCCGAATTTAATGATTGATGATGCATCCTTATTTTGAGCTACCGCCAAGTTTGTGGAGAAACATAAGCAGGTAAGTAATCCAATCAGTTTGTTCATAATCGAGCGTTTTTCCGAATATAATTGCATGTTATACCCTACTTTTTAAAAGTCGTAATATTTGGAGCAAATGTATAATTAATTTTATGGGCAGGCAACTATTTATATCACAATTATTGAGGCGGGTATTAATACCCGCCTCAATAATATATTTAAGATAAAAGGGTGATTACTGTGTTACAATATATTCCGATTGTAGAAGCTCTACCCAATGATTGAGCCTGTTTTCTGTTTTTTCGGGTTCGTTTACGTCGTCGATAAGTAATCCTATGAATTTGCCGTTGATAAAGGCCGTCGATTTGTCGAATGTATAGTCTCCTGCTTCGAAAGCACCGTAAAATGTTGCTCCTGTTTTTTGTAGTCGATGGTAAATTGTACCGACGGCATTGCAGAAGGTGTCGCTCATAGATTGGTCTCCGCAACCGAATAAAGCAATGGTTTTATCTTTGAGATCGAGGATTTCGATTCCGTCGAGGAAGTCATACCAGTCGTCTTGAAGATCTCCGCTTCCCCATGTCGAAGAACCCAATAATAATAGCTCGTATTGTCCTATTTCCGAAGGTTTGCTTCGTGCGACATCGTGTATGTCTTCTTTTTTTACATGCATTAGTTCGGCTAATCGGTAGGCTACACTTTCTGTAATTCCGGTAGTTGAGCCGTAAAATATTCCTATTTTTTCCATAAGCATTTTGAATAATTTATATTTGAGTTTATGTTTTTGATTCGTCGTATATAGGCAGAATAGTTAAGACATCATTTTTTTAGACCTATGCGGTGTAGGAAAACGAAACGAACAAGAACACTGTTTTGTTCATAAAAGGAAGGATAACACCGTTAGAAAGAGCCGAATAGAAAAGATTTATTTTTCCATGAAAACTTTCATGAATTATACAAGGCTAAACCTATATATTTTTGTATTTTTGTAACCGAATTATATAGTGCGATGCTTTATGCTTGAAAATAAGAAAATTAAAACAGCTCTTGTCTCCGTTTTTCATAAAGATGGTTTAGACGAAATTTTGAAACTTTTACATGCCGAAGGAGTTAATTTTATCTCGACCGGTGGTACGCAATCTTTTATTGAGTCGTTGGGGATTCCTTGTGGTTCAGTAGAGAATCTGACCGGTTATCCGTCTATTTTGGGAGGACGGGTTAAGACTCTTCACCCCAAAGTGTTCGGTGGTATATTGAACCGTCGGGAAAATGAAGTCGATCAGCAACAAATCACTCAATATGAAATCCCTTCTATCGATTTGGTTATCGTGGATTTATATCCGTTCGAGGAAACCGTGGCTTCGGGTGCAGATGAGAGTGCTATTATCGAGAAGATAGATATAGGCGGTATCTCTTTGATAAGAGCGGCAGCTAAAAATTATAAAGATGTCGTTATCGTCGCGTCGAAAGCTCAGTATGCTCCGTTGTTGGCTATGTTAAAGGAGAAGGGAGCCAGCTCTTCGTTGGAAGATCGTCGTTGGTTCGCCAAAGAGGCTTTTGCCGTATCTTCGGGATATGACAGTGCGATATTTAACTATTTCGACGGTGACGAGGCTTCGGCATTCCGCTATGCGGGAAATCATGCCAAGACTCTTCGATATGGTGAAAATCCTCATCAGAAAGGAGTCTTCTACGGTAATTTCGAGGAAATGTTCGATCAACTTCATGGAAAGGAAATTTCCTATAACAATTTATTGGACATAGATGCGGCGGTATCGTTGATTTCGGAGTTCGACGATACGACATTCGCTATATTGAAACATAATAATGCCTGCGGTTTGGCATCTCGGGAAACTTTGGTGGAGGCATGGAAAGCTGCTTTGGCAGGAGATCCGGTTTCGGCATTTGGAGGGGTATTGATAACGAACCGCCCGATCGATAAAGAAACTGCCGAAGAGATGCATAAAATCTTTTTCGAAGTTTGTATCGCACCGGGTTATACGACTGATGCGCTCGAAGTTCTTGAACAGAAAAAGAATCGTATCATTCTCGTGCAGAAGCCGTTCAAAGCATCGAATCGCCAGTTCCGTTCGTTGCTGAACGGGGTGTTGGTACAAGATCGCGACTTGTATCGGGAAAAGCCCGAAGAGTTGAAGCAGGTTACCGAGAAAGCTGTTACTCCGGCTGAGGTGGAAGATTTGTTGTTTGCCAATAAAATTGTAAAACACAGTAAATCGAATGCAATCGTGCTGGCTAAAAACCGTCAGCTTTGTGCGAGCGGTATCGGTCAGACTTCGCGGGTAGATGCTTTGCGTCAAGCCATAGAGAAAGCTCGTTCGTTCGATTTCGATTTACAAGGGGCTGTAATGGCTTCGGATGCATTTTTCCCCTTTGCCGATTGCGTGGAAATAGCTCATGGGGCTGGGGTGACTGCTGTAATTCAACCGGGTGGATCGGTTCGTGACAACGATTCGGTAGAATATTGCGATAAAAACGGCATGGCTATGGTAATGACCGGTATACGGCATTTTAAGCACTAATATAAATTATTTAATCAATAACCGATATGGGATTGTTTTCTTTCACACAAGAGATTGCCATAGACTTGGGCACAGCCAATACGGTGATTATCCACAACGATAAAATCGTGGTGGACGAACCTTCGGTGGTTGCGCTGGATAAACGTACGGACAAGCTGCTGGCGGTCGGTGAAAAAGCTCGTTTGATGCATGGTAAAACCCATGAAAATATACGCACGATCAGACCTTTGAGAGACGGTGTGATAGCCGACTTCTATGCTGCCGAGCAGATGATTAGAGGTATGGTAAAGATGGTTAGCTCCAAAAGTCATTGGTTCTCGCCTTCTTTGCGTATGGTAATAGGTATTCCGTCGGGAAGTACCGAGGTTGAAATTCGTGCGGTGCGCGACTCTTCGGAGCATGCCGGAGGACGAGATGTATATATGATTTATGAGCCTATGGCTGCCGCGATAGGTATAGGACTTGACGTTCAGGCTCCCGAGGGAAATATGATTGTGGATATCGGTGGTGGTACGACCGAAATTGCCGTTATTTCGTTGGGTGGTATCGTGTCGAACAATTCGATACGGGTAGCCGGTGACGATTTGACGAACGACATACAAGAGTATATGGGGCGTCAGCATAATGTGAAAGTGGGAGAACGTACGGCCGAATTGATCAAAATCAATGTGGGTTCGGCTTTGACCGAATTGGATAATCCTCCCGAAGATTATGTCGTACATGGTCCGAATCGTATGACGGCGTTGCCTATGGAAGTCCCCATTTCTTACCAAGAGATAGCTCATTGTATCGAGAAGTCTATCTCGAAAATCGAGGCTGCCGTGTTGAATGCATTGGAACATACACCGCCTGAATTGTATGCCGATATTGTGCGTAACGGTATTTGGTTGGCCGGTGGAGGCGCTTTATTGAGAGGATTGGATAAACGGTTGACCGATAAGATAGGAATACCGTTCCACATCGCCGAAGATCCGTTACATGCCGTTGCGAAAGGTACAGGCGTCGCATTGAAAAATATCGACCAGTTCTCTTTCCTCATTCGGTAACAGAAAAGATACATCGACAGACTTTGTCGTTTTTTAGAATAGACGAGTTACAAAAGTGAAAAAAAACTTTTGTAACTCGTTGTGGTAGAATTAATAAGAAAATGCGCAACTTAATCAATTTTTTATTGAGGCATAGCTCATGGATAGTTCTTGCTATTTATGTAGCGATAAGTTGCGTGTTGTTGTTTGGACGAAACCCTTACCAGCGCAGTATTTATCTCTCGTCGGCCAATCAAGTGGCAGCGGCCGTTTATGATTTGCAATCGGAAGTAACTTCATATTTTGGATTGAGAGAAGTAAACAGGGATTTGCAATTACGAAACGGAGAGTTGGAGATGGAGGTAATAAATCTGAAAGAACAGTTGAATCGTTATAGGTCTTCTGTGGGAAAAGATACGATTCCTTTCGATTCCGTACTTCATGATTATGATTTTGCAGTGGCTCGTGTCGTGAATAACAGTATAGCGCAAATAAACAATTATATAACGATTGACAAGGGGCGAGCCGAAGGCATAGAGCCGGAGATGGGAGTGGTCGATCAGAACGGTGTCGTGGGCATCATCAATGTTGTGGGCGAACATCATTCCGTGGCCATATCGGTTCTTAACCCTAAGTTGCGTCTCAGTTGCAAGGTAAAAGGCAGCGACTATTTCGGGTCTTTGGTTTGGGATGCGGTGAGTCCTCGTTACGCCGTATTAGAGGAGATGCCTCGGCATGTGGAGTTCGCTCCGGGAGATACGATTGTCACGAGCGGTTATTCGTCTGTGTTTCCAGAAGGAATTATGGTGGGTATAATCAGCGATTATAAAAAGCAGCGTGACGATAATTTCTATACATTGCGTGTAGAACTAAGTTCCGATTTTAGTGGCTTAGGGTATGTGCGCATTATATCGAACCGACAAAAAGAAGAACAGAATAAACTTGAAAAGGAGGCTCGATATGAATAGTTGGGTACGATATTTTTTCTTGTTTATTGTAGTCGTATTCTTGCAGGTTACGATAGGAAATAGTATACATTTATTGGGAGTTGCCATTCCTTTTCTTTATATTTATTTTATAATCAGGTTACCTCTATCGCTCTCGGTTAATTGGACTTTAACGCTTGCTTTTATTCTTGGGTTGGTAATCGACATATTCAGCAATACGCCGGGTATGAATGCTTTGGCTTGTACCGTCGTTGCCTTTTTGAGAAAACCGATATTGAATCTTTATACGCCGAGAGGTGAAGATTATAGCGAATCGGAACCCTCTATACGTAATTTCGGAATGTCTTTGTTCGTGCGCTACGTGCTTACATTTTCACTTTGTTTCTGTACCCTCCTTTTCGTAATAGAGTCTTTTAGCTTTTTCGATATAGGAAGATTGGTTTTGCGTGTTTTAGCCAGTACTATATTGACATTTCTTGTGATATTGGGAATGGACAGTTTAACGAAATCGGGACGTGAGAAAAGACTATAAATTAGAGAGGCGTAAATATGTGATAGGCGGCATCGTGTTGGTGATTGCTTGCATATATGTCGTGCGATTGTTTTCTTTACAAGTGTTGAACGACGACTATAAGCAACACGCCGATGGAAACGCTTTCTTGAAAAAAACACAATATCCTTCTCGTGGTCTTATTTATGACCGCAATGGAAAGTTATTGGTTTTTAATCAACCGGCATACGATGTAATGATGATTGTACGAGAGGTTCGCCCTTTCGATACACTTGATTTTTGCCGGACTGTGGGGATTACGAAGGAACAATTCGATAAGCGCATGGCGGATATGAAAAATCGGAGGTTGAATCCCGGTTATTCGTCATACACACCTCAGACTTTTATGACCCAGTTGTCCGCGCAAGATTATGGACGGTTACAAGAAAAACTATATCGTTTCCCCGGTTTTTTCATTCAAAACCGTATGCTCAGGGAGTATGCTTACCCTGTGGCTGCGAATGTATTGGGGAATATTCGGGAAGTGTCTCCCGGAGATATAGAGAAAGACAGTTATTATACTCGGGGAGATTACACCGGAGATTTGGGGATAGAGCGCTCTTACGAAAATATTTTACGTGGAGAAAAGGGGGTGGAGATTTTACTGCGCGATGCCCATGGCCGTGTTAAAGGAAGATATGAAGACGGGCGTTATGATGTAGCACCTGTTTCGGGGAAAAATCTGAATTTGTCGTTGGATATCGAGTTGCAGGCCTATGGCGAGAAATTAATGCAGAACAAGATTGGGGCTATCGTTGCTATCGAGCCGTCTACGGGAGAGATATTGGCGATGGTTTCGAGTCCCACTTACGATCCCTCCATGCTGGTTGGCAGGGAGAGAGGTAGAAATTATTTGAAACTGAATAGAGACCGGTACAAGCCTTTGTTCGATAGAGCTTTGATGGCCGCATACCCGCCGGGATCGACATTTAAGCCTACACAGGGACTTATTTTCCTGAACGAAGGGATCATCACCGAGCATACTCTTTATCCCTGTTATCATGGGTTTGTGTCGGGACGGTTGAAAGTCGGCTGTCATGGGCATGCATCACCTTTATCGTTACTTCCGGCTTTGCAAACTTCGTGTAATGCGTTTTTCTGTTACGGATTGCGTTCGATGGTCGATAATCGGAAAAAAATATCAATCGCCGGCGAAGGCGTTCAATGTTTGGAAAGATTATTTGGTATCGATGGGGTATGGATATCGTTTAGGGGTGGATTTACCGGGTGAGAGTCGAGGCTTTATTCCCAACAGTAATTATTACAACAAGGTATATGGCGAGAATCGATGGAGCGCATTGACGATTATATCTGTCGCGATTGGACAAGGAGAGGTCTTGGCGACCCCGTTGCAGATAGCCAATTTGTCGGCAACGATTGCCAATAGGGGGTATTTTTACACTCCGCATTTGGTTCGGGAGATACAAGATACGGTTATCTCCCCGGAGTTTACCGTTCCTAAACATACTATGGTCGATTCTCACTATTACGATTATGTCGTAGAGGGTATGCGCATGGCTGTAACCGGCGGGACTTGCCGTATAGGTGCTATACCGGGTATAGAGGTGTGCGGAAAGACGGGAACGGCACAGAATCCTCATGGAAAAGACCACTCGGCTTTTATGGGATTTGCTCCGATGGACAACCCCAAAATAGCTATTGCCGTTTATGTGGAGAATGCAGGATTCGGAGCTACGTATGGTGTACCTATTGGAAGTCTGATGATGGAGATGTATCTGAACCGGAAGATTGCACCGGAGCGGAAATACTTGGAAGAACGTATGTTGCAATCTAACACAATCATATACAGTGGGGTCAAAAAGCATTAATATATGGCGGTCTATCGACTGGATGACGGTAATTCTTTATCTGATTCTCGTTCTTTGCGGTTGGATAAGCATTTATGCCGCCAGTTACGATTTCGATAATGCCAGTATATTCGACTTTGCCGAGCGGTCGGGAAAACAGTTGATGTGGATAGGTTTGTCGCTCGTATTGGCTTTTATGATTTTAATGGTGGATTTCCGGGTTTATGAAACTTATGCTTATCTATTCTACGGGATTATCATACTTTTGCTTATCGCCACCATATTTTTAGCCCCCGATATAAAAGGGTCCCGTTCGTGGTTGGTGTTGGGGCCTGTCAGTTTACAACCGGCCGAGTTCGCTAAGTTTGCCACGGCTCTTGCTTTGGCTCGGTCTTTCGGGACGTATGGGTTTTCTTTGAAAAACAGACGGGATTTATTCCGTGCGGTTTTTATCATATTGTTGCCTATTGTTTTGATTATCGCTCAAAAGGAGACCGGTTCGGCGTTGGTTTTCGCATCGTTGATATTTGTTCTGTATCGGGAAGGATTATCGGGATTGTTCCTTTTCTATGGTCTTTGCGCCGTGGTCTATTTTGTGGTTGCCGTCAAATATTCGAGTGTATTATGGGGGGAGATTCCTGCCGGAGAAGTGTTGGTTTTCGTACTTATTCTTTTGGTGGTGGTCGGAATGTTGTTATTCTATCAGAGAAACAATCGTGCGGCTCGTTATTTGATGCTTGGTTATTTGGCGGTAGGAGCGGTATGTGGCATTTTGATGTATTTCGATGTACCGGTTAATCTCTTGTATGTTTGTATGGGGACTACGGCCGCCGTCATCGTTTATCTGGTGCTTCTTTACTTCTCGACTCGTTCGTTGAGGATTCTTACTATATTGGCAACGGCCGTCGTATCGGTCGTTTTCCTGTTTTCTGTGGATTATGCCTTTAATGAAGTGTTGGAGTCTCATCAGCAGAAACGGATTAAAGTGACACTGGGCATGGAGGAGGACTTGCGCGGTGCAGGATATAATGTGAACCAGTCGAAAATCGCCATCGGTTCGGGGGGCTTTTGGGGGAAAGGTTTTCTGAATGGGACTCAAACGAAATTGAAATATGTGCCGGAGCAAGATACCGACTTTATCTTTTGTACCATTGGAGAGGAGGAGGGCTTTTGGGGAGCCGTGGGTGTGATTGTTCTTTTTGTTACGCTTATATTCAGACTTATAGCTATCGGAGAACGGCAGCATTCTGCTTTTGGAAGGGTATATGCTTATTGTGTGGTCTCGATATTGTTTTTTCATTTGGCGGTGAATATCGGTATGGTCATAGGATTGTGCCCTGTTATCGGTATACCTTTGCCTTTTTTCAGTTATGGGGGGTCGTCGCTGTGGGGATTTACCATTTTGTTGTTCGTTTTGTTGCGGATAGATGCTTCGCGGGCCGAAAGGCATTAAACCTGCTCCCTCTATATCGCAGTGTGATACCCCGCCATGCTACGGGACAGGTAGGGGGAGAGGGTGATACTTGATTTTGTTACTGTCACTGTCGATATTTTTCTAACCCCTCCGTCCTTCGGACACCTCCCCTATATTTTGCAGTGCAAAACACAGAGGAGGAGTTTAAAAGTTGTTCTCTATTCATTGCAGATTTAATAATTTTGTTCTACTGTTCCTCGTTTTGTTCTTGTGCCGTGCATTTGAATTTCTATATCGAATGAAAAGAACAGGCTGTTTTCCGCAACCTTACAGGTCAGATGATTGGATTACGAATGTATAGGACGCAAGTGACTATTTCACCGTTTCTTTTCTTTATCGTGTATTCTGTCTTGCCGTTGAGACCTAACCCTTTTCGTTGTTCTTCCCAAGTTATTTCTTTAACGGGCCGGTCGTTTATCGCTATGATTATGTCTCCGATTTCAATACCGGCCTGTTCTGCGATTCCACCTTTATAAAGTCCGTTGATAATCCAACCGTCGCAAATGTCCGTACGGTCGATAACGGCCATATGCGTGATGGAAGATCGGGAATAGGAGCCTTCGTTATCGTTTCGTTTTACCCATACGGAGGAATGAACGGGATCCAAAATAATGTCGTAGAGCGACCAAATTTCATTGCCGATGATACCCGCATAGGGCCTGCCCGATGATAATGCTCCTTTCTTATTGAGGGAGCAGTCTATTACAAGATTTTCGAGCGTATCGACCATACAGAATTTTTCGGCTCTTAATTCAAATTCCTCGGAACCTCCTCCTATTCCCCCGGCCTGTGTCTCGAAGTGGGCTTTGCGTACGCCGGCAAGGTTTAACGCAGATGTCGTTTCATTTGAAAGAGTGATTGTGGAGCCACTCCCTAAATCCATTCTAAACCAGCCTTCCACCGTATTTGCGGAATCGATTTGCAGATTGGCTTTCACATCGATGCGGTTGTCTTTGAATCGGGCTTCGAGTTTATGGTAACGGTCAAGCGAGTCGGTCGGGAGCGGTTCTTTTAATTGCTTGATGTAGCTTTCACTGAAATTAATCTCCAAAGGCGTATTTAACAGGTGGGTATTGCCCAGCAAGCCATCGGTGTGCTTTCCAAGAATATCACGCAATTTAATGACCGGGGTTATCTTGTTTTGATAATTTAATTCTCCACAGTGTATTTTAATAGGTTCGATGAAGATGTCGACGGATTGGGGCTCGTTGTTACCTGCACCTCCCATTCTTGCTATTCCTTTTTTCCCGAAAGCATTTTGCAGATTATTCAGTTTCAAATAATCTTCATCGAGGTATAGAAAGTCGGCGCCTGTATCGTAGATAACAGTGACGGGAATGGTGTCGTTCAGCCTTACTTGAAGGTATAAATGACTGTCAAAGATAAATGGTATGGTCCCGCCGGGAATACTGGCATGACTTTTCAAGGCGAATAGAGCCAGAAAAAGACCGATAAAGCAAAGTAATTTTTTCATAAGCGGAAAGGGGGGTATATTGTGCAAAAGTTATGTATGTATGGTTCGAGGGGAAAACTCGAACGAACGGGGTTTTCCCCTCGAACCGTATCGTATTTTCAGAGATAAATCTATTGTATCGGCATTCTCGTTATTTCAACTTAAAGACTACGGGCAGTGTGTATTTCACATTTACTTTTTGTCCGTCTTGTTCGCCCGGTTTCCAGTCGGGGAGTGCCGAGACGATGTCCAACGCAGCTTGGTCAAGTTCCGAGGTTACGCCTCTAATGACTTCGGGGCTCGATACTTTCCCGGTTTTATCGATAACGAATTGTACGATTACCCGCCCTTCGGTTTGTTCGTCGATAGCTTTTTGCGGGTATTTGAGATTTTCGGCGATAAAAGAGAGTAACGCTTTGGTTCCACCGGGAAATTCGGGCATGACTTCGGCTGCATCGTATGTTTTGCCAAGTGTGTCGGGGACTTCGATTGCGACCGGGGTTGCCGTTTCGTTTTCCGATGCAGATTGTTCCGGCAGACTCGCTTTGTCCGAGGTATTGGAGCTACAAGCTCCGAGCAAACCCATTAAGATGATAATCATCGAGGATAATAATGTCTTTTTCATGTGTCTAAATTTTTTAAGTGAATATATCAGGTTAATTTGAAAACGATGGGAAGGGTGAACCGTACACTTACGGGTTGTCCGTCTTGCTGTCCCGGTTTCCAACGGGGTAGTTTGTTAATAACATCTATGGCGGCTTGGTCGAGATTTTTGTTTATGCCTTTGAGAATTGTGGGATCGGATATTTCTCCATTGCTGTTTACGACAAATCGTATGATTACCCGTCCTTCGGTTTGTCCGTCGATAGCTTTTTGCGGGTATTCGAGGTTGTCTTTGATAAAAGAGAGCAACGCTTCGGTTCCGCCGGGAAATTCGGGCATGATTTCCGCGACTTCGAGGGGAGTTTCCGATGTTTCGGAAGCGGTTGTCGAGCTATCTTTCGTTTGAACTTCCGAGGGTTTGGGGAATACTTTTTCAATTTCGGATTGAAGCGGTTGTTGGTCTGTACAGCATTGGTTGGCAGTTACGATAGCCAAGAAAAGGGGTAGTATCAGCAGATATTTGAATACAGATGTCGTTTGTGATCGCTTCCGGTTAATCATGCGAATGCGGGTTTTCAAAAAAGAGTAATTGAACGGTATTGCGGAAGGGAGTTCGTTATTCGATCGTGAAATGTCGAGTAACAGGTATTGGTATGTCTTTTTTTCTTGTTCGTCGGGAATCGCAGCCTTGTCGGCCATATATTCGAGATTCAGTCTGATTTCTTTCAGCAATAACCAGCTTAACGGATTTATCCAACATAATGCTGCCATACTTTCGCCTAATAGGACATCTATGGTATGTAATTGTCGTATGTGTGTATTTTCGTGTCGGAGTATTCTTGTGAGCGTGTTTTTATTTTGCAAAATGGAATGAGGAAGAAGTATCCATCGGAAGAAGGAACAGGGTTGTATGTTTTCGTCGCAGACGACTATATGGCTCTTCCCGATGATACGGAGCTTTCCATTTGCCCGCAGTTTTATTATCGAAGCTATTCTCAAAAACATGCGTAACAAGAATAGCGAGCATATTCCTCCGTATAGATAAGCTATCAACGGGTATATGTCAAAGGCTTTCTGGGGGACTGTTTCTCCCATGCTGTAAAGTACTTCGGGAAGTGTAATTTGCAGATGGGCCGGAATAATAGGGTCGATGTCGGGAATGTTGTACCACGGGTAGGTCGTGGAGAATAACACGATACTGATGAGTATGAGCCTTCTTAACCCGAAAAATGTATTTTGCGAGAATAGAACTTTATAGCATAAATATAATAGACTTAGTGCTATGTTTATTTGTAGTAGATATAGTAAGAAAGCCATGTTTTCAGTTTTTTATGGGTTAGCTTTTACCTCGTTCAATCATTTCGATGATTTGCCGCAAATCTTCTTCCGAGAGTTTTTGTTCGTGGGCGAAGAATGTGACCATCTCTTTATAGGAATTTGAAAAATAGCTTTTTACGATTCCCGATAAGAATTTTTTCTTATACTCGGTTTGGGTTATTCGTGGAATATATAAATAGGTATTGCCTATTTTCTCGCTTGACAGAAATCCTTTTTTCTCCAAATTTTTGACAATCGAAGCGACTGTCGTGTAAGGCGGTTGCGGTTCGGGCAGCTGTTCTAGGAAATCTTTGATAATGCCTCTTTTCTTTTTCCAGATGACGAGCATTATTTCTTCTTCTTGATGTGTCAGTTTTTCCATGTGTTATTACGATTGTTTCGCAAATCTACGAAGTTTTCGTAGATTTGAAATAGAGTGTGTCGAATATTTGAAAGTATGTTTTATTTTTTTAACTTATTAGGCTGGTGAGAGAGCCGATCGGATTTTATTGAAGGGGTTTATAAAACTTTTCTCTCCTATTTACATCGGATCGGTGGCGAAAGGTAGTTCCCATTGTTTTACTCATCGGAACGGATTGAGTGGGTTCACCCTCCACCCGTCGGATTTATTCCCGTCTGTTGCAATCGAAGGAGGATCGATGGAATCCGGGGGCAGGTTCGCCAATGGGATTACCGGCGGGAGCGCCGCACCAGATGCTCCCGGATAGGGGCGATAAGGGCTGCGGGGTGTGTGCCGGGATTCCGGACCCGGCTGTCGTGTAGTCTTCTTGCAGGTCCTTATCGGCTTCGTGAGCGGAGGCCGGTTGCACGGATTCTTTTTCTTCGGCCTCGTGCGTTTCGGTTTTCCTCCTGAGGGCTTCCCGACGGCAGGCTTCGAAACGTTCGCGCTCTTCCCGTTCCTCGTGTGTGTCGAAGATTTCTTCGTGGTCGACGAGGAACTGTGTGGGACTCGATGTCGTATAGTCCGGCTTTTCGGAAGAGTTGGTTGCGTTTTTGATAGTGCCAAGCGAGAGTTCCTTCGGCCATCATTTTCTTCTTGTCGTTTCGTGGCCGTTTTCGTTCTTGGGAATGTCTTTCGAGCTTGTCGATACAACGAATGACGGCGAGCATGGTCAACCTGTCCCGACGGGGGTCGAGTTCGAGGAGAATCTTGTAGTATTTGATGAGTGCTACTTGTCGGTAGTTCTCGATTTCCCCTCTCAGGTCTATGGTTGTTTCGAATCTTGTATCTATCATCGCTCGTTTGATTTTTTTGCGAAGGTAGGATAGGGGGATAGTGGAATTATGGCATGATTATACTTTCTATTCGTTTATTTTTCTCAATAGCGAGAGGAACGAACCCGGAAGGGCTGCCGCAGTTATCGGAGGCTTGCTTGTACTCTAACCCTCCGCTCATCGCAGTGCGATACCCCGCATACGGGGCACGGCAAGGGAGGATTGTGATACAAAGAATTTTCTTTCCCGGCCAAAGAAAGTCCTTGTTACACTAATTCGCTTTATTTGTTCATTCTTCTCAACAGCGAGAAGAACGAACCAAGAAGCGCTGCCGCAGTTATCGGGCTTTTGGGCTCGTCGCTACGGTCGCCGTCGGGGTCTGCGGAACTCGCTTCGCTCGGACAGTCCTCGCCCTTTTTTCCTCCGTCTTCCTTGTGACTTCACCGCCCGATAAAGGCGAAATCGGGGGCTTGCTTGTATTCTAACCCTCCTCTATTACTTTCACTGAGGGTATTTTTAACCCCTCCGTCCTTTGGACACCTCCCCTATATTTTGCGGCGCAAAACACAGAGGAGGAGGGTGAGAGTAACCCTCCGCTCATTGCAGTGCGATACCCCGCATACGGGACACGGCAAGGGAGGATTGTGATACAAAGGACTTTCTTTCCCAGCCAAAGATAGTCTCGGTTGCATTAGATTCACTTTGTTTGTTCATTCTTCTCAGCAGCGAGAAGAACGAACCAAGAAGCGCCGCCGCGGTTATCGGGCTTTTGGGTTCGTCGCTACGGTCGCCGTCGGGGTCTGCGGAACTCGCTTCGCTCGGACAGTCCTCGCCCTTTTCCCTCCGTCTCCCTTGTGACTTCACCGCCCGATAAAGGCGGAGATTTTGCTCATGCTTTTGCTGGTCTTTTCAACCCCTCTGTCACTGTGTGCTACCTCCTCTATATGGTTTCGCCACACCCCGTAATGCTGCGGGACACGGCAGGGGAGGAGTTTTGCGACACCCTCTTATTATGTGATTTTGCCGGTAAGATAAGAAGTATTTTAACCTTCTCCTCTGTGCTGCGTTAGCGGTATAGGGGAGACACCGAAGGAACGGTAGTTTCTGAGGAGAGGGGTTGAAAAAGATTACATAAGATTTTTTTGATTGTAGGGTTTAACCCCTCCGTCCTTGCGGACACCTCCCCTATATTTTGCGTTGCAAAACGCAGGGGAGGAGGGTGAGAGTAACCTTCCGCTCATTGCGGTGCAATATTCCGCATACGGGGCACGGCAGGGGAGGATTGTGATACAAAGGACTTTCTTTCCCAGCCAAAGATAGTCTCGGTTGCATTAGATTCACTTTGTTTGTTCATTCTTCTCAGCAGCGAGAAGAACGAACCAAGAAGCGCCGCCGCGGTTATCGGGCTTTTGGGTTCGTCGCTACGGTCGCCGTCGGGGTCTGCGGAACTCGCTTCGCTCGGACAGTCCTCGCCCTTTTCCCTCCGTCTCCCTTGCGTCTTCGCCGCCCGATAAAGGCGGAATCAGGGGGTTCTTCCTTGTATTCTAACCCCCTCGCCCTTTGGGCATTCCCCCTATATTCCCTTACGGAAACACCCCGTAAGGCTACGGGGCACGGCAGGGGAGAGGTTGGGAGTAGCTTATTTTTTTTCTTTCTTGGATACTCGCGGAATGAGAATCGATGTATATAATTGTAGGACAGCAGCGACAGTAAGCAACATAATCCAATCGGGATCTTCTTTGAACATGAAATATGAAGAGGCTACCAAAAAGAGAGAGGAGAATGTTTCGATGTGGTAGAGTCTTTTTAACCGGAAATTTTTCCCTTTGTAACGGAATGTGAGTCTGCAAACGGCCATGCCTGCGGCTCCGAAAGCATAAATGTATGGAACCCACGGCATTTTGAGCATGAACAAGGGCATAGCCGCCCCTATAATGACGGCAATGGAGGATACCATGAATAGTATATTGCGTGTTTGCTGGTTCATATTTATCGTATGTGTTATAGTGTTATTTTTTATTTTCGATGAGATAGATGTCTTCGTTGGGTTTACTCATAAGATATTGTTCGCGCGCGACTTGTTCAATGATATTTTTGTCGGTTTTCAATTCTTCTATTCTACGGTTGTAGTATTCGGTCGTATCGTTTTGTGCCGCTATTTGTTTACGCAGGTCGTTGATTTCGGCATCGTATTTTATGCGTTGTATACAGCTGTTTTCATCGATGAAGATGATGAAAATAATGAATATGGCAAGAAATAATTTCCCGACGGAGATCCGGTTACGAATGAATGAGAATACTTTGTTTTTGTCCAGTTTCATCGGAACAAGATTGAAGTCACAGATTTTCGGGTAAAAGTACGAAAAATTTTTCTTCGGACAAATGGAGCGTCGTGTTTAGTGTTTGATTCGTCCCGTAAATTTCGGAAGTCTGTCTTAAAGTGTTTGTACAATTTATTATGCTGTGTTTCATGTCTATGATGTGGAATGCCCGGTGAATTACATCACCGGGGTTTGAAACAGAAAATCGAAAGGTTTGCTGTCTCGTAAATCTTTTATAGCATCGCCTGCATAAATTTCTCCGTTCGATAGCGGGAGTTTTTTCACTTTTGCCGACGGACTGAAATCTATTTTCTTCAAGTCGAGCCAAAATAAATTGGGGGTGAGTGTCGATTCGAAGTAATATACTTTGTTCTTTTGATCGGAGATTGACCTCCAACGGGTAGAGGAGATGTGCGGTTTGTCGGGTGTATTTATACCTAAGGGAACCGATACATTGCGCATGACACTCAATACACTGGGTACTGCGATTTTGGCATCGGACGTTTGGGGTATTGCTTTTATGTAGAAAGAAGCCCGTACAAAACGGTCGCTCGCCCGGTTTGTTCCCGGTAACATTACCAGTCCTCCGATTTCTTCCCAATAGCGGTTAATGGCTAATTGTTCTTCATACCGAGGCGAGTTTGTCATCACTCTATATTCTTTTCCTTCGTGGATATTCAGTTTCCCGTCGAGATATTCCAAGATTGCCGTATTTCCGGTTTCGTCGGTAATTGCTAAGTGCAGGGTAGATTCGGGGCCATTGTTCGGCATGCGTGGAGCGTCTATGCGGAAGGATTCTTTTTTCAGTTCATCGACAGCTTCGTGTACGGTTGCAAAATTGTCGAGTACGTATTGCGTCCAGATACTGATGCCCATTACCGGACGGGTATCGCCCGGCAGTGAATAGACGGACTCGGGCAAAAATAGCAGGCTTGCCACCAATCCTTTTTCGTTTATTCCGTCACAGGTTCCTATGTCGTATCCTGTCGCAATTACACTTCCGTATTTAGAGGTCCAATTCACGGTTTCGCCCTTGTTGTATCCGGCTCGTTTCATTCCACGAGGAAAAACGTAGATGTTCGACATAATGTCTTCTTTCCAGTCCATCGTACGGCCTGTTATTACCATTTGTTCGGGGCCGATATACACGGCGCGTGTACAGGCTTCCATAGGCTCTATGTTCCCGGTTGAAACGGCTGCCAACGCTAAAAATGCTCCTGTCATACTTTTTTTCATTATGTTCATATTTACTTTCATTATAGAGGTTGTTTTTTTAAGAACAATCGATGGGCGATTATTATCGGTTTAAAAGGAACATTAAACAGATTCTTAGGTTTATTTAAGAAGCTGTTTTAAATTTATTGGGAAATAATATTATCATTTCAAGCAGGTATGTTCCAGCCATGTTGAGCTCCGGTCTGGCATCTTGAATCCCTTGATTTTTGTCAATAGCCCGCTATTGACTGCATATCTCGGACTCCAATCTGCTTCAACATAGGGCTCAATCTGTCTCGGAATAAATTTAAAACAGCTTCTAAGAATAGCGAGTGGGATTGGCGGGTGCGTTATGGCTAAAAAGCGAGGGTCTCGAAATGCTATTCGAGACCCTCGCTTTTTAAGATTTTATTTTCTTTACTCGTTGGCTTATCAGAAGCTATCGGAGAATAGTTTCGATTCGGAAACTTTGACTACTTTTCCGTATTTTTCGAGAGCCTTAGTATCGAAATCTTTCGGATTTCCTACGATGGCGATAACAACCGGTTTTCCCTTGATGTTTTCGTTGTAGAAATCGATGATGTCCTCGAATTTGAGCGTTTCGATCTTTTTCATTTTGTCGATGGCCGGATCTTGTGTATAGCCCATTCGTTTCCATGCCTCATATACGGCACTTGCAGAACGGAATCCCGGTTTCGCACTGAGGATAGATTCTTTGATATTGGTTTTTACTACGTCGAAACGTTCGGGTGTGGACGGCATATCTTTCAACAAATTCATGTAAATTTCGATAGCGTCGAGCGTTTTGTCTCCCTGAGTACCGACAAATCCTTGAAATAGCGTGTTTCGACCGGCAACGGAGGGAGTCCCCACGATACCGTAGGAGGTATATGCCATAGCTCGTTTTTCGCGAATTTCATCTACGACGAGGCTTCCGAATCCGGCTCCAAAGTAGCTTGAAAAGGCTTCGATGAATATATCGTCTTTTACATCGAATGGTTTTCCTTCTATAAAGAAGTATATTTTACTTTGAGTCGCTTTGCTGTTGGGCAGGAAGAAAATCGTATTTTCGGTATATTGTTGTCGAGGACGTAACTCGGGAGAGGTAGAGGGCATTTCTTGCGCTTTCAACGGCAAGTTTTGGCTCAATACTTGATATACATCGTCGAACGGCGCTGTGCCTACGTAATAGATTTCACATTCGTAATTCGTGGCGGCTTGGAATTGGGTCGTCAGATCTGTAATCGAAAGGTCTATTAAATCACGAGTGGGGATGCGTTGCAGATAGTCTGAACTATCCTTGTATAGTACATAAGACGTGAGGGCACTTTCCAATGTCCCGATACTGCTTTTTTCCATCTGGCGAGAACCGAACGCGCTACCGATGAGGCTTTGCAACTGCTTGTCGTCGAGTTTGGGGAAAAGGATTTGTTTGGAAAGAAGCTGGCAGGCTTTTACCAAATCTTTTTCGTATCCGCTCATCATGACATACATGTAGTTGTCGTCCACAGCGTATGTGCAATTTGCATTTAATTCGCCCATAGCCCGTTTGAATGCCAACGGTTCGATATCGGGCAGCATACCTGCGTTGTTCATCAGGGCGACGGCATATTCGAGTTTAGGCATCTTTTTCGTTCCGATGCCGTATTTCAAAGTCATCGTGAATACGTCGTTCTCGGGGTTGAGATTGTAGAACAGTTTGCTGCGAGTGTTGATTTGCTTTTGTTGGATAGAGTTGAAGTCGCAGTATTTTACTTCGGGCATGTTGACCGGTATACTTTCTACCCATTTAGCATATTCCGATTTGGCTCCTTTTTTCGTCTCGATGGGTTTGTAATCGGGCTTTTTCAGTTTTTGTCCTTTGCTGTCGAGGTTTTTCGCTTCTTGAATGTTCAAAGCGAGGTAATTGTCGTTAAAGTATTTCTTTGCTACGGCTTTCACCTCGTCAATGGTGACGGCTTTGACTTTTTCTTTGAAGTTGACGATGTCCGACGGATCGGCTCCTGTATTGAAAAGAGAGGCTAATATATAGGCTTTCATTTCGTTCGATTCCATTTGCAGGTCGTATTCGCGTATCAGGTTTTGTTTGATAGCTTCGAGAGTCGCTTCGTCGAACTCCCCGTTTTGCAGTTGACGCAAAGAGGATAATACGATTTTTTCTACCGATTTGTGACTGTCCCAACGATTTTGGTTCGCATCGAAAGAGGGAATGGCATTGATCATGAGAATCCCTGCATCTCGCATGGCATTTTGAGATGCGCCTACGCTCATGATGTCGCCGTCGAGTTGCAGCTTGTCGAGGATACCGGTTTTTTGTGAATTGGAGAGAAGTTGGCAACAGATTTCCAATGCGATTTCTTCTTTGTCGTTCGAAGGAACTCCATTGTAAATGAGGGCCAGCATAGGATAATAGAAAATTTTCGCGCTCTTTTCCGTGCGACCTTTGAATTGGCGGACGGGTTTCTTTTCCCGATGTATCTCGGCTCGGCGGGGAACTCTTTCGAATTTATCGCGAATCATCGGTATTGCCTCTTTGGCATCGATGTTACCTACCAGAATGATAGACATATTCTGAGGGCCATACCATGTATTATAGAAATCGATCAGTTTACTCAACTGGGGATTTTTCAAGTGTTCGGGGAGACCGATAATGGGACGGGCATACGGGTGATCTCCGAATGCTTGTTCATAGATGAACTCTCTCATTCTCGATCCGCGGTCGTCGTTATACATGTTGTACTCTTCGTATACGGCTTCCAATTCGGTCTGGAAGCCCCGGAATACGGGGTCTATAAGACGTTCGGAATAGATTTCGAGCCATTTTTCGAGTTGCGAAGGCGGGAAAGAATTGTGGTATTCCGTTTGGTCGTAGCCTGTGCTGGCGTTTAGTCCTTGTCCTCCCATGTGGTCTACCAAAAGGGAAAATTCATTTCCTGCGGCATATTGGGCTGCTTCACGGGTCAGGTCGTTAATTTCCTTGTCTACGGCTTCGCGGGCAGCGGGGTCGCTTAATGCTGCTCGTTCGTCATACTTGGCGATAATTTTTTCATAGATGGGTTTCTCTTTTTCCCAATCCAGTGCATCGATGGTTTGGGTCCCTTTGAACATGACATGCTCCAAGTAATGAGCCAGTCCGGTGTATTGTTCGGGATCGTCGACCGAGCCTACTTTGAAAGCGATCATACCGAATACATCGGGTTTACTTTTGTCTTCCCAAATGTAAACCGTTGCTCCATTACGTAGAGTCATTACGCTAAGTTGTTGGGCTTTACCCGGAGTAAAAAACAGACATAGCGCGATAAAGCACAATAGATGTTTGATTTTCATATTGTTAAGTATTTGTGTGATTGTGTTTGCAAAATATTCCTATTCTTAGGAGCAAAAATAACATAAAATTACTAACTTGTAGTCGTTTTTGACAAATTTAATTTTGAATGTTTATAAATTTATTCTTATGAAAAGATTGTTATTTGCCGGATTACTGGGGGTGATTACCTCTCTTGGGCTTCGGGCGGGAGAGCCTACAACTATGTGGCCGTATTTATTCGATGATTTTATGGAGGCTTCTATTTATTCCAAATCGGGGAATAAAGGGGAGGCGAAAGTAAACATTCATTTATTGCGTAACGATTTGCACTATTTGAATGGTTCGCAGATATACTGTCCCGATAATCAAAACGATATCGGTCGGGTTGTTTTTGCCGACAGTACCGAATTCGTACGTTGCGAGAATTTTTTTATCGAGGTATTGGGCGAGACACCGCAAGCGATTCTCGGTCGTAGGACGACGGGCGATTTCGACCGTTTGCTACAAGGGACGGGGGCTTATGGTACATCGTCGTCTACTTCGGCGGTCGATAATTTGTCGAGTTTGCAACTCGGCGGTATCGCCAATCTCAATTACGATATGATTCGCGTGGAGCGTGAAAACGGGCAGACATTACCGGTGTCTACTCGGTTGTGTTTCATTGTCGGTGGTGAAATTGTCAATGCCAATAAAAAAACTGTTTCGAAGCTCTTGCCCGAATCGAATAGAAAAGAGTTCAATGTATTTCTTAAAGCGAATAAGATCAAGTGGAGTAAGGTCGATCATTTGCAAAAGGTTCTTGGATATATTTCTCCTCTTTTAGGGAAATAGTTGTAAGATTCCATAAGAGTTTTTGATTGTAGGGTTTAACCCCCTCGCCCTGCGGGCCTCCCCTTATATTCCCTAACGGAAACACCCCGTAATGCCACGGGACACGGCAGGGGAGAGGGTGATACCTGATTTGTTACTGTTACTGCCGATGTTTTCTAACCCCTCCGTCACTGCGTGCCACCTCCCCTATATTTTGCGATGCAAAACACAGGGGAGGAGTTTTAAAATATCTTTCCGATAGTGAAACGTGAATCCTTGCTGTTTTAAGAGCCGACTTTCTTATTTTTCAGAATATAGGGAGGAGGGGATTCTTTTTCTTTTGTGGTCTAGTATTTTTATGTGGCGAGCAGGAGCTATTTAACCTTCTCCCCTGTGTTTCCGTAGGGAAATATAGGGGAGAGACCGAAGGAACGGCAGTTTCTGAGGAGAGGGGTTGAAAAAGATCGTTTATTTGTTCATTCTTCTCAACAGCGAGAAGAACGAACCAAGAAGCGCCGCCGCAGTTATCGGGCCTTTTGGCTTGTCGCTACGGTCGCCGTCGGGGGGCTGCGGAACTCGCTCCGCTCAAACAGTCCTCGCCCTTTTCCCTCCGTCTCCCTTGCGTCTTCGCCGCCCGATAAAGGCGGAATCGGGGATTGTTACTGTCGCTGTTTTTTTTAACCCCTCCGTCCTTCGGACACCTCCCCTATATTTCCCTACGGAAACACAGGGGAGGAGGATAATAGTTTTTTGTATTTCAGTTTTTGGGGTAGTCCAGATGAGCAGGGGAGAGATTAGATGAAAATTCGGGCAGCCTAAAAAGGTGAGAAGGAGGTGAAAACAATTTTACGAAGGAAGAGCCGTATCATTACTCTATAAGAGTTTTGATACGGCTCTTTGAGGTTTAGCGGTTACGATCTGTGACTTTTCAGAACGGTCATTTAGAAGCTGTTTTAAATTTATAGAGAAATAATATTATCATTGCAAGCAGGTATGTTCCGGCCATGTTGAGCCCCTGTCTCGCATCTAGAATCCCTTGATTTTTGTCAATAGCCCGCTATTGACTGCATATCTCGGACTCCAATCTACTTCAACATAGGTCTCAATCTGTCTCGGAATAAATTTAAAACAGCTTCTTAGTTTTGACGCAATCGCTTCGTCGTTTTTATGGGTAGTAGAATTTTATTCGAACTTGCGTTGCCAGAACCACATTTCGTTAAAAGTGAGGCTTACCGATATTCTGAAATGGTCTTCGGTAATGAGTTTAACAGGGGTGCATTGGCGATTGATGTACTCGAACGATACGTTGACTACCGATTTGTCTGTGGCAAGGGGAAAACCGAAACCGCAAGTGGCTCCGATTTCGTCCATATCGTTTCCGTTTATTTTCAGATAAGAGCGATTGTAGAAGATACCTGCCCGGTAGTTGACGTGTTCGAAATAGTTTCCTCCCATGTTTTTCGGACGGAATTCGGCTCCCAATGCTATTTTTAATCGGTTATTGAATTGTCCTTTGGAGGATTGTAACTGTCCGGCGGTGAGATTCGTAAATTTGGCGTCGGCCCAATTCTGATAGGTTACGTCGGCCGCTATGGTAAGGCGTTTGTCGTAGTTGTAACTGATACCGCCGCCGTATGTCGAGGCCAATGAATAATTATTTTTCATTTTCAGGGTATCGGCGGTGGTCGCCGTGTTGGAGCTTACATCGTAGGTACTGCGGTATGCTCTACCCAATAGGGCTTTCCCGGGGGAATAAACCGCACCGAGCGTGATCGTATGCTTTTTGTTCCATTCTATGGCATATTGGGCGCCGAACGATAAATGGTAGTCGCGTACTTTGAGCATGGTTTCGAAAACGACGCTGCTGCCGCCGTTACCCGGTATTCCGGTGTTGGTATTGGAGAGGTTCCCGAAGAGGTAGCTGATGTTGGCTCCTATCGAGAATCCTTTGAAGGGTCTACCGCTTACTCCCACATAGGCTTGTGAGATATTGCCATCGCCCGACCGGCTATCCGAGCCGTTGTCTATGCCGGTTATGAAAGAGTAGCCTACATTGGAATAGGGCAGGAGCCCCACGCTACCGGCCATGTATCGTCCCAATGGAAACTGCATGACGATGTAGTCGAGCGACCCGCTTTGGCTGTTTTCTTTTAGCGAGCCTTCTCTGGTGATTGTATTTTGATAGGTGAGTCCTATATCGAAAAGAAAAGTGAGCGAATCCATGCTTGCATAGGAAGCCGGGTTCATCACATTGATTTGCCGATTGTTGTGCAAGGCATATCCTACGCCACCCATAGCTCGTTGAGCGCCTATGGCGTTGTCACCCAAAATACCATATCCGAATCTGGAATAGGGTGAGCTTGTCCCGTTTTGGGCAAAGGCGACGAGCCCTATCGACAAGCAGATAAAGAGAATTTTATATTTTAGCATTTTCTTGTAAGATTCTGTTTAAGCCGGTTAGTACCAAGTTTTCGTCCACAAAGATGCGACTTTTTATTTTTGCAGCCAATTTTAAGGCATCTCCCCCTGTTAAAAAAACGAAAAGGTCGGGATAAACCTTGTTTAACCGGGCTATATATCCTTCTATTTCATAAGCGACACCGAGCACAGCTCCTGCCCGCATGGCGGTTTCGGTGCTGAATCCTATTTCGGGTGTCTCTCCTGCATCGTCGATGAGGGGGAGTTTTCCCGTGTGTTCGTGCATGGCCCGTAATCTCAATCGGATGCCCGGTGCTATGTTTCCGCCGGCAAACGTGCCATCGGCGGTGAGTAGATCGTAGGTGACGCATGTGCCTGCATCGACGATGAGCACTGCTTTGTCGGGGCATTGCATGACGGCTCCCACTACTGCGGCGATTCTGTCCAGACCTAATGTTTCGGGGGTGGCATATCCTATTTTAATGGGGAGTTCCGATGAATGGTCGAATTTTAAAAAGTAGGGTAGTCGCTGTCGCAGTATCGCTATGGCTTGGGGATCGTACTCGGTGACTGTCGAGAATATGGCGGCATCGACTTCGTGAGCGTCCAAGAAGTCGATAACGGTCGTTGAGTCCCATTTCGGGTAGAAATAGACATTTTGCAATCGTCCTGCCCGAAAGAGTGCCATTTTGGTTATCGAGTTTCCTTGATCGATGATAAGATTCACAACTTAAAATTTTAGACAAAAGTACAAAAGAGAATGTGTATGCATGCATGAACGGTTCTTTTTTTTCTCAGATTTATACTAATGGGGCGATTTTGTCTATTTTCTTCTATTTTTCAACTCCCTTTTTATACGCTTGTGTTTTCGGAATGGGGTTGTTTTTTCTGCTCGTAAGGCTGGGTAGGGGGGGATACAAAGGACTTTCTTTCCCAGCCAAAGAAAGTCCTTGTTACACTAATTTACGTTATTTGTTCATTCTTCTCAGCAGCGAGAAGAACGAACCAAGAAGCGCCGCCGCAGTTATCGGGCTTTTGGCTTGTCGCTACGGTCGCCGTCGGGGTCTGCGGAACTCGCTCCGCTCAAACAGTCCTCGCCCTTTTCCCTCCGTCTTCCTTGCGTCTTCGCCGCCAGATAAAGGCGGAATCGGGGATTGTTGCTTTTGCTTGTATTCTAACCCCCTCTGTTTTATTAACCCCTCCGTCCTTCGGACACCTCCCCTATATTTTGCTGTGCAAAACACCCCGCAATGCTGCGGGACACGGCAAGGGGAGAGGGTGATACTCGGTTTGTTGCTGTTACAGCCGATGTTTTCAACTCCTCTGTTTTTTAACCCCTCCGTCACTGCGTGCCACCTCCCCTATATGTCTTCGCCACACAGGGGAGGAGGGTGAGATGTATTTTCCTTTCGCTTCTGCTCCGATTTTATACGTGACACCCTGTAATGTTACGGGGCACGGCAGAGGAGGTGTTTTGAGGCATTCTTTTATTATGTGATTTTGTCGGTTGGATAAGAAGTATTCAACCTTCTCCCCTGTGTTTTCGTAGGGAAATATAGGGGAGAGACCGAAGGAACGGCAGTTCCGGAGGAGAGGGGTTGAGAAATATTACAAGGTAATTTTTATTTGTAGGGGGTAGAAATATCGGTAGAGGTAAATAAATATTATAGAGGAGCTTTGAAAAAATAAGAGGGGAAGTAGTTGGATTTACCATTCTAGGAAATTATATTTGTAAATCATTCTAAATGAGTTATGAAACGAAGTTTCAACAGAAAGGAGAAAGAGGTCCAGCGGAAAGAGTTTCGTTCCAACGGGACAAAATACGAAGCGACTCTTTGGCTGATATTGAAAAACCGACAAATCGATGGAGTGAGATTCCGCCGGCAATTTTCGGTGGGTGAGTATATATTGGATTTTTACTGTCCCGAATTGAAGTTGGGAATAGAATTGGACGGGCAAGGCCATTATACAATCGAAGGGAGCCTTAGAGACGGGAGCCGGGATAACAGGTTATCTGCACGAGGGATAACCGTATTGAGGATTGAAAATCGAGCGATTTTCGAGAATCAGCCGGCTGTGATAGAGTTGTTGAAAGAGACTGTTCGGAGATTAAAGGTTTCTGGTCAAAGTGTTTAATTGGAATCATTTGTTTTTTCTGTTTGTGTAATTTTTTTTAACTTCTCTGTTGTTTTAACCCCCTCGCCCTGCGGGCACTCCCCCTATATTTTTGCTGTGCAAAACACCCCGCAATGCTGCGGGACACGGCAAGGGGAGAGTGTGAGATTTGATTTTGTTGTTGCCGCTGTTTTTTTAACCCCTCTGTTTTTTTAACCCCTCCGTCCTTCGGCCACCTCCCCTATATTTTGCTGTGCAAAACACAGGGGAGGAGTGTGATACATGTCTTTCTTTACAGTTCGATGTGTTTTCTATATAACAATATAAAACATTCTCACCTTCTATATTGCTGCGTGACACGGCAGGGAGAGTGTGAGATTTGATTTTGTTACTGTCGCTGTTTTTTCAACCCCTTTGTTTTTTCAACCCCTCCGTCCTTGCGGACACCTCCCCTATATTTTGCTGCGCAAAACACCCCGTAATGCTACGGGGCACGGCAGAGGAGGAGATGTATTTTCCTTTCGCTTCTGCTCCGATTTTATACGTGATACCTTGTAATGTTACGGGACACGGCAGGGAGGAGGGGGAGAAGTATCGAATGTTAATTGAATAAACGAATTGAGTTAAAATTTTGATAAGATTAGCGCTATTTGGCGATAATACGATTATAGTAGGTTCTGTTTTATATTTTATTAACATAGAATATTTCTTGTTTCTCGTATTATTTTATAATTAAATTAAGAATTATCTATTATATTGTTTCTTAATAAGTTAGTCTTGTTGTGAAAAATGTATATTTATGAATCTCCGAAAAAAGAGAATGGGTTTTATCAAAAAGAAAGCCCGAAAGGTATGTTTTCTTTCAATTTGATTTTTATATTGAGTTTTTTTTGTTATCTTTGCATGCTGAATACTTCTATGAGAAGTTGATTTGAGCATAGAGATTCGCTATTTTTATTAAGTTTTATATATATAATAAGGTTAAAAAAGGAAAGAAAAGTTTTAGTGTTAGTAGTGTGTAATGAAAAAAAACTTGACAAAGATTGTCGAGTGTGTGTAATGTGAAAAAAGAAGAAGGAATAATCGTTTATTTAAATTTAATTTCAGTCGTATGAGAAAATTAACATTGTTATTGTGCGCTCTGTTGGCTGGCATTTCGTTAGCGGTGGCTCAAACGAGTATCTCCGGTACGGTGTTGTCGGCAGAGAATGACGAGCCGGTTATCGGTGCGTCTATCTTGGTGAAGGGCGCGAATGCTTCTACTATTACCGACACGGACGGTAAGTTTACAATCAAGATCCCTGCCGGGGCATCGAGAACTTTGGTTATTTCCTACATCGGTATGGAAAAACAGGAGGTTTTTGCGCGTAATGGTATGGTCGTTAAATTGAATTCTGCCGATCATACTCTCGACGATGTCGTGGTGGTAGGTTACCAGACGATACGGAAGGAGGCCAAAACCGGTTCTATCGCAACGGTCGATGGCGACGAGTTGGCTTCTATCCCCGAGACTTCGGTCGATAAGATGCTTTCCGGTAAAATGGCCGGTGTGTCGGTTTCGTCGAGCAACGGGCAACCGGGATCTGTGGCTACGATTCGGGTCCGCGGAACCAGTTCTATCGGAGCCGGTAACGACCCTTTGTATGTAGTTGACGGTATTCCCGTAGAAAGCGGTGATGTAGGCGGACTTTCCAACAGTATGAACGCTATTGCCTTGATCAACGCCAGCGATATTGCTTCGGTGACGGTGTTGAAGGATGCCGCAGCCGCTTCTATCTATGGTTCGCGTGCTGCCAACGGTGTGATTTTGATTACCACCAAGTCGGGAGAAGCCGGGAAATCCAAGATTACTGCCCGTGCCCGCTACGGTGTGTCCACGCTTGCCAATGACAATGACTTCGGTATGGCCAATCTCGAAGAATATGTACAATATCAACGCGATGCCCGTATCAATGCCGGGTATAATCCCGATGATCCTACTTCGGAGTATTATTTCCCGCAGGCTATGGCCGGCAGACGCGCGACCAACTGGATGAAAGAGTTGACGCGTAACGGCAGTTTGCAAGAGTATGAGTTGATCGCTTCGGGCGGTGCGGGCAAGACTACTTACTATACTTCATTGTCTTATAATAAAACAAACGGTATCGTGCCGACCGTAGGTTTCGAGAAGATGCAGATTCGCGCGAACCTCGATACCGAGTTGAACAAATGGTTGAAAATGGGAACTCGTCTGCATGGCGGTTATATGAAGGTTTCCGATGTGCAAAATAGTTTGTTGGGCGATAGCGGTTTGGCTCCTACGAACCCCTTCTATTCGGGTATGGCTTTGGCTCCGACCATGAACGCTTACAACGAGGACGGAAGCTACAACTTCGATTTGCCTTTCGTGTTCAACGTGAACCCGATCGCCGCTATTCGCGAACAAGACAAATACGACAAGCAGTATAAATTCAACGGAACCGTTTATTTGGAATGGAAACCGATCAAGCAACTGACGTTCCGTACCAACAACTCTATCGAGTATGCCACGACTACCAGCCGCGCTTACAGTCCGGCTTTCGTGAACACTGCCTCTTACGGAGCTTCTTTGAACACGGCCGAGAGCCAATATCGCATATTGACTACTTCGAATACGATCACTTATGACGACCTGTTCAACGACGACCATTCGTTGAATGTGTTGATCGGTCAGGAAGCCAATGCATATGAGTCTTCTTTCTTGCAAGGTATATCTTATCATGTGAATCAGCAACGTCCTTACCACTCTGTGGGTGTTTCGGTAGAAGACCAACGAGTGGGTGACGGTCTTACCGAAATGGCGATGGTTTCTTTCTTCGGTGTAGCCGAATACAATTACAAAGGCCGTTATTATGTAAAAGGTTCTATTCGTACGGACGGTAGCTCCAAGTTCGGTCCCGACAAGCGTTGGGGTACTTTCTGGGCTGCCAGCGCTTCGTGGAATATTCACAACGAAGATTTCATGCAGGATATCAAATCGGTACTTAATCAATTGAAATTGCGTTACAGCTATGGTGTGAACGGTAACGACAATATTGCAGCCTACGCTCACTACGGTCTGTACTCCGACGTCGTGTACAACGGTATTACCGGTCAGTTGCCTTCTCAGTTGCAGAACCGCAAATTGACTTGGGAGACCAACAAGACCCACAATATCGGTATCGACTTCCGTCTGTTCGACCGTTTGAACGGTTCTATCGACTGGTACACCCGTCGTACCGAGGATATGTTGATCGCGGCTCCTCTGCCTTATACGACCGGTTTTGCTTCGCAAGCCCAGAACGTAGGTAAGATTCGCAACAGCGGTGTGGAGGTTCAGTTGGATGCCGAGATTTTCAATACCAACGACTTCAAATGGACGGCCGGCGTGAACTTTGCGGCCAACCGTTCGAAAGTGCTCGAACTTGCTCCGGGTCAGGATTTTATAGGAACGACTTTGCGTTATGTCAAGGGCGAACAGCTTTATACCTATTGGTTGTATGACTATGCGGGGGTGAATCCTCAGAACGGTAACGCGTTGTGGCGTAACGAAGAGGGGCTGTTGACCGAGAATTACGGAGAGGCTCGTCGTATCAATGCCGGTTCTCCCGAACCTCTGTGGACGGGCGGTTTCAATACCGAGCTTTCTTGGAGAGGCATATCGCTGGGCATTCAGCTCGAAGCCCGCTATGGTAACAAGGTGTTGAACCAAGACCGTTCGTTGTTCGAAGCAGACGGCTCTTTCGGCGATTCGAACATTTGGAAAGGCGCCATGAATTATTGGAAGAAACCGGGCGACACCAATGTATTGCCGAAACCGGTTTACAACAATTCGAGCAACAGCTCTGCTATTTCTACCCGTTATCTCGAAGATGGCAGCTACTTGCGTATCAAGGATATTACGCTGGCATACAGCTTGCCTTCGAAATGGACCAAAAAGGCATTGATGAGCGGTGTCCGCATCTATGCCAGCGCATTGAACCTCTATACGTTCCACAACATGAACTACTGGGATCCCGAACACGGAACTTCGGGTGCTACCATCATCAGTTACCCGATGACCCGTTCGATGATCGTGGGTGTGGATATTACTTTCTAATCAATTAAAAAAGAATTGTTACAATGAAAAAAAATAATTTTATCGATAGCAGTTTTAGCGTTGGCTCTTTCTTCCTGCGAGGACTTCCTGACGAAGGAGCCGCCTATGGATCAGTCAGACGAATTGGCTCTGTCGACCTTCGAAGGGATCGACGGAGCGACGGCGGGTAACTATCGGGCAGTCATCTCGTGGTATGGGGCATCGTTCCCGTTGACATTCGACGTGATGTGCGGCAACGGTATGGTAGGCCCGGTCAATACAGGACGTATGCGTATGGAACCGGCATGGAACTATACTTCGACCAGCACGATGGGTCTTTGGTCGAGCGCATATAGCGCGATACTGGGCTGTAATAAAGCACTCACGGCGATTAACGAAGGAAAATTCTCGCGCGACGGGGTAAGCGACGAGCAAATCAACAACATCAAAGCCGAGAATTTGTTCTTGCGTGCTTTGGCTTACTTCGATTTGGTACGAGTTTACGCCCAACCCTACGGTTATATCAAGGCAAACGGTATTACCGGAGTAGAAGCGATGGGTGTGCCCATCGTGTTGAAGGACGACCTCTCGGCCCGTCCCTCCCGTAACACGGTAGCGGAAGTGTATGAAAACCTCATTATACCCGACTTGGTGGAAGCCGAACGCCTGATGAGCGACAGCTATGTGCGCGCCGGGGTGAAAGATGTCGTGGCCACGGTGACGAAACCGGTTATCCAAGCCTTGATGGCACGGGTGTATCTGCACCACGAAGATTGGCAGTTGGCCGCCGATTATGCGACGAAAGTGATCAAGAACGGGCGTTTTCGTCTGCTTTCGGGCGACCGCTTCGTATCGATGTGGGACGGCTCGGTAGACGTAGCCCCCCAATCGGGCAGCGAAATCATATTTGAAGTTTATGTATCCCAAAGCGACGGCAGCCGCAGTGACCTCGGAGACTACTTGACAGCACCCGAAGTTGCAGGTGGAGCCGGTTACGGCGACGTTCGAGTATCGAACGACCTTATCGATTTGTATGACGCAACCGATGTGCGCCTGACCGGATTGACGAAAACCAACAGTAAGTATCCGGGTTATCGCTGGTCGACCAAGTATCCCGGCAAAGGCGGCCTGCTGGCCTACAATAACGTGCCGGTGTTGCGTATCTCGGAAATGTATCTGATACGTTCGGAGGCTATTTACCGCGGAGCCACGGTGTCGGGCGTAACCGCCATCGACGATTTGAACCGCGTCGCCACGAACCGTAATGCCGAGGCTTACGCCACGGTGACGCTCGACAACCTGTTCGAGGAAAGCCGCAAGGAGTTCTTGTTCGAGGGCCATATATTCTTCGATATGAAACGATTGCAGAAGTCGTTGGTTCGGACCGATTACGACTTGGATCCGCTCATGAAAAATATCGATTTCCCGAGCTATCGTTGGGCATTGCCTATTCCCGAGAACGATATTTTGAATAACAAAAACATGGATCAGAATCCCGGTTATCAAAGCAAATAAATTTTAATAGAAGACAATTATGAAAATAAGTAAATTTATATATGCGGCTGTTGTAGGAGGGGTGTTAGCTTCGTGCCAATCGGTGGATACTCCTATGTTCAGCGATAAAGATGCATTCGTGGCTTTTGACAGTAAGTCCACTTCCATAGCCGAGAATGCCGGTAGCGAGGTTAAAATACCCGTTTCGTTGGTCGCTTCCAAAGGGCTTGACGTGTCGGTGGGTTTTGAAATCGATACGACTGCCTATGCCGGTAAAAACGCTGCGAAAGAGGGCGTGAATTACCGTTTGAAAAATACGTCGAATACTTTGTCGTTTACCGATGGCGGCGAGATGGTCGCTTACCTGTCGATCGAACCTATCGATAATGGTACATATGATGGCGATGTGTGTTTCGATATCAAACTTTCTGCCCCCGAAGGCTGTAATTTAGGCGCGAACTACACGACTACCGTCACCATCAGCGATAACGACCACCCGCTGGCCGCTGCCGGAATCTTGGGAACTTATACGGCTTCGGGTGTATCGCCGTTCGAAGACGACAATGGTGCAACATTCACTTGGACTTGTGAAGTCGTGAAAGATGCAGACTATATAGATCGAGTTTGGTTTACGCAGATCGTTCCGACAGAGAGTGGAGCTGTTTACAAATCGGTAATGGGTACGGTAAGTGCCGATTTCAAGTCGATAACGATTAACGCCGGTCAGGATTTGGGTACTTATGGTAGCACTTATACTTTGTCCCTCGATTTCAATGGCGCAAGTTCGGCGACGGCTTACGTGTCGAATAACACGATTGCCATAAATACATTCGTGTTGGCTTCGGCTGCGTCCGGTGGTGAGACTGTTGGTTATCTCACGGGCGTAAGGACTCTTACATTGACAAAAGTTGAAGAATAATTAAAATCATAGAGCAATGAAAAAATATATTATAGGATTATTCTCTGCAATCTGCCTCATGGGGGCAGGTTGCACCGAATTCGAAGACTTTACGCCGGTGGATATGGGCGAAGGTCCTGCCGTAACGGTGACGGCTGAGAAGACAGCCGTGGATGCTTTCAAGGTAACCATTACTCCGGCAGAGGGAACCGTATATTATTCTTATATTGTGACCGACGAGGCGATGACTGTCGATCCCGACCAGTTGTTGCAAGCGAAATACGAAGGTTCTGCATTGGTGAAAGCTGCCGAAAAACCCAGCGTGAGCGGTACGCTTTCTAACCAGAATTTAGGGGCTACGTACTATGTATATGCCGTGGCATCCAATGAAAAAGGCGTTTGCGGGGCTGTGGCTTCGGCATCTGTCGAATTGCCCGACGAAGAGGCTCCTTATTTGGTGAACGTTCCCGACGGTAATTTATATAAAGCTACGAACGGCGGACGCAGTGTCGTTTTGACTTTCAACGAGACCGTTGTTCGAGGAAGCGGTGCTATCACCTACGATGTGACGAAGGGTAACCTTACCTCTTATGCCAACGGTACGATCGAGAGTGTCGCTATCAATAATGAGTCTGTTACGATTACTTTGCCTGAAAGTGTAGTGTTCGACGAGAACGAAGCCGTATCGTATGTATTCCTCGATTTTGCCGAGGGCGCTTTCGCTGATGCCGGCGGAAATGTGTCTGCTGCATTGGTTGGTGGTGTCGATGAAGAAACTCAAATTGTTGCAGCTCCTTATTGGGAGTATACCGCTGCACAAGAAAGTGATTTTACAGGTACATTCGGATTCTTGTTCTATCAATATGATCTTCAAACACAACAACCCGGAAGTACACCTATGGGATTCGATACTGAGTTTTCATTAAAACATGCAAATAATCCTGATACTCTTGTAATAGACCATTTCTATTTTAAGGATGGGTATCCCAATCAACTGGAAGCCGAAGTGACCGATAATGGTTTTAGAATTGCTGATTTACAAATTATGGGAGTTATGCAGGTAGAAACTAATGTCGGAATGGTTAACGCTATTTTCACTTTCGCAGGACTTCCAGAGAGTGAAACCGATAATTTTGAATATGTAAACTTCGCTGAAAAAGCACAAGGCGACGAGGTTGTGTATGCGCAAGATCGTTGGTGTGGACTTTATTGCTTTAATGCCGATGCCGACCCCAGTGACAGCAATTTTAGCTTAGGGTGGTATGATTTGTGGAATGCATCTCTCTTCTTTAAAGGATCTGTTCAAGCCGCAGCCGCAAATACTAATATCCCGTCGTCGATAAAGTTGTTGAAAAACGAGATGAAATTGTCGGAAATGAAACCGTTGTCTGCAACAGAAAAACTTCATATGCAGTCCCTTATCAGACAAAATCTTAAAATGAAAAGTATTCGTTGATCCTTTTAAGGATAGAGTTATTGAGCAGCCGGTCTTTTAGAGATCGGCTGCTTTGTTATTGTCAGTACCGAGTCTGTCGTTGTGGAGTATATAGTGATAAATGATTTTTATCTGTCTTGTATTTAGGTCGATAGAAGATTGTAAAGATGTAACATAAATTTATCCTTATTTGCTAATTCCTCTTTTACACGTCGATTCCTTTTTTTCTTATTCTTTTCTAACCCCTCCGTCCTTCGGCCACCTCCCCTATATTTTGCTGCGCAAAACATAGAGGAGGAAGGTGAGATGTATTCCCCTTTCGCTTCTGCTTCGATTTTATATACGACACCTCGTAAGGCTGCTGGGCACGGCAGGGGGAGAGTTTGATACTTGATTTTGTTGCTGTCGCTGTATTTTAACCCCTCCGTCCTCCGGACACCTCCCCTATATTTTGCTGCGCAAAACACAGAGGAGGAGGGTGAGATGTATTCCCCTTTCGCTTCTGCTTCGATTTTATATACGACACCTCGTAAGGCTGCTGGGCACGGCAGGGGAGGAGTTTTAAAATATCCTTTCGATAGTGGAACGTGAATCCTTATTTTAAGAGTTGACTTTCCTATTTTTTTTCAGAATATAGGAGGAAGGGAGATTCTTTTTCTTTCATGGTCTAGCATTTTTTATGTGGTGAGCGGGAACTATTCAACCTTCTCCCCTGTGTCGCGTAGCGGTATAGGGGAGAGACCGAAGGAACGAAGTTCCGGAGAAGAGGGGTTGAAAAGATAGCATAAGAATTTTTTGATTGTCTGGTTTAACCCCTCCGTCACTGCGTGCCACCTCCCCTATATTTTGCTGCGCAAAACACAGGGGAGGAGGGTTGAGAAGTAGCCTTTTCTTCCTATTGTTTTGTAGCGTCCCGCAATGCTGCTAGGCACGGCAGGGGGAGAGGATTGGTACTTGATTTTGTTGCTGTCGTTGTATTCTAACCCCCTCGCCCTTCGGGCATTCCCCCTATATTCCTTGTAGGAACACAGGGGGAGAGGATTGAAAGTGGTATTTCTCTGTTTTAACTCTCTTGCCCTGTTGGGCATTTCCCTATATATTGTTAAGGAAATATTGGGGGGAGTGGGGGTAATTCTGCTTTTGTTATGAGGGTATTGCCGTGTAAAGAAAATAAATACTTCATTTTGTCGGATAAAAAACATAGAAAATGTTAAATTGTTGCAGAATATATTCGGATTGCCTATTTTTGTCAGTCAATACAAAGATATATTTGTAAAACGAAACCAAAAACCGATTATGAAATATAGATTATTGTTATTAGTGGCAGTGCTTTTCTCATGGATAGGTAGGAATTATGCGGCGGTAGTGCCCGAAAGCACGGCGGTAGAGACGGCCAATATGCTGTTGAGTCAACGGGGCGGCGTTCTGTTTAAAAGCGGTAAAGCCCAAGTGGAAACCATATTTCAAGGAAATGAGCCGATGTATTATATCATTCGGTTTGAAAAAGGTGGGTGGGCTTTGATTTCGGCCGAAGATACCGTAGATCCCTTATTGGGATATTCGTTCGATAGCGAGTATGTTTCGGAAGGCCAACCGGAATGGATAAAAGGTTGGTTGAAAGAATATACCGACCAAATAAAAATAGCTCGTCAAACCCCGGCTCTCCAACGTCATTATCGTTGGGCGGGCGATCTCGTAAGCCGTGCGACAGAGGATAGAATCGATCCGCTGATAACAGTAGCATGGAATCAAGATTCACCTTACAATAGTCTTTGTCCTCAAATGTCCGGCGGTCCGGGCGGTCGAGCCTACGTCGGTTGCGTGGCCGTAGCTATGGGGCAGGCTCTGACCGTAGTGCGGTATCCGTTGCGGGGACAGGGAACGAAATCCTATACATCGACGAATGCCGGCTTTTTGTCGGTCAATTTCGACAACGAACCCGATTATGATTGGGATGCGATTTTATCGGGAGCCAATAATTATAGCGAGGTAGCCAGATTGTTGTACCATTGCGGGGTGTTGATCGATATGGAATACGGTGCAGACGGTTCAGGAGCCATAACACAAAATATCCCGGGGTATTTCAGACACTATTACGGTTTCCCGGAGACATGTACGACCTATTCTCGCGACATAGATTATGCCGGAAAGGACAATGAATGGCACGAGCTTATTCAAAGCGAGTTGAAACGAGGTCGTGCGGTCATCTATGCCGGTAACGAAGGGAACCAAGTGGGACACTGTTTTAACCTCGACGGCTGGGACGGATTTACCAGTTACCATGTAAATTGGGGCTGGGGAGGTGTAAATAATGGATTTTACACGTTAGATAACTTAGGAGACCATGTACAAGGATCCTATCCCGATAATCATAGAGTGGTCGTAGGGGTGGCTCCGAAATCGGAAACCCCGTATGACATACGCCTGAGTACGACTCGCGTGAAAATAGGAACTCCGGCGGGAGTCGCAGTCGCCGATGTCACGGTATTGAGCGACATGCCTGATGCCGAATATGAATTCGAACTGAAAGGAATGATGCAATTCGGCGGTACTTATGCCGAACCGAGTTACGAAGTCCGTGACGGTAAACTTTATACGACAAAGTTGATCGAGGATAAAGCCGTTCACAAAACTGTTTATATCAAGGCGATTCATAAAGAAAGCCGTAATTCTTATGAAAAGAAATTCGATTTGCAGCTTTCGACTTCGGGTATCGACGAAGTGCTTGCCGAAGATGTTAAAATTTATCCGGTTCCTGCCACCGATGTACTTACGATAGAAGTACCTTATGCCGAAGGCAAATATGCTATCTATAACGTGGCGGGTATGGCGTTGCAGAGCGGTGAGATTAACGATAACGTGACGACTGTCGATGTCTCGAATCTTTCGAAAGGCAGCTATATGTTGCAATATTCTACGTCGCAGGGAGTCGTGGTAAAATCGTTTATCGTGAAATAATTTGTATGATTAGCCATAGTGTGGAAACGCCTCGGGGAACCGGGGCGTTTTTTTTTAATACCTTGCGTCTTCGCCGCCCTATGAGGGCGGGTATTTTCTCTGTGCTTTTATTTTCTTCTCAACCCCTCTGTCTTTTTAACCCCCTCGCCCTGCGGGCACTCCCCCTATATTCCTTGTAGGAACACAGGGGGAGAGGATTGAAAAGTAGTCTTTTTCCCTATGCTGTTTTTGCGTCCCGCAATGCTGCGGGACACGGCAGGGGAGAGTTTGATACTTTATTTTGTTGCTGTCGCTGTTTTTTAACCCCTCCGTCCTCCGGACACCTCCCCTATATTTTGCTGCGCAAAACACAGAGGAGGAGGGTGAGATGTATTTCCCCCCTTTCGCTTCTGCTCCGATTCTATATGTGACACCCCGCAATGCTGCGGGACACGGCAGGGGAGAGTTTGATACCTGATTTTGTTACTGTCACTGCCGATGTTTTTTTAACCCCTCCGTCCTCCGGACACCTCCCCTATATTTTGCTGCGCAAAACACCCCGCAATGCTACGGGACACGGCAGAGGAGGAGGGTGAGATGTATTTCCCTTTCGCTTCTCTCCGATTCTATATGTGACACCCCGCAATACTACGGGGCACGGCAGGGGAGAGGTTAAAATATCTTTCCGATAGTGGAATGTGAATCCTCTGCTGTTTTAAGGATTGGCTTTGCCAAGAGGATAATTTCGTGGGATTATTTGGAGAGCCGTGTAACTATTTATAATTTTGTGACATAGTTTATCTGGAATGGCAAAAAAAGAAAATACCGATAGGTGGTTTATCAGTATCTCTCGTTTGTGGGTGGTAGCGTTTGTCGCTTTTCCTTTGTTGTGGAGTGCGTGTTCGGGGCCTAAGAACGAAGTGGTGAAGGGATTCGAAGATGCCGCGGAAGTTCCTACGTTGCGTACGCTCGATGTCATGACTCTTATTTCGGATTCGGGTGTGACGAGGTATCGTATCAATGCTCCCGAATGGTTGATGTATGAGAACGCCCAAGAGCCATACTGGTATTTCCCACGGGGATTGCATGTGGAGAAGTTCGATTCTGTTTTCGCTACCGAGGCCCTTATTCAGGGCGATACGGCTATTTATTTTAAGGACAAACAGTTGTGGCGGCTCGACCGGAATGTACGTATAGAGAATACGAAAGAAGAGGTTTTTCTTACGTCTCAAATCTTTTGGGATCAGCGCAAACGGGAGATTTACTCCGATTCGTTCATTCATATAGAAACTCCGGACGAAGTCATCGAGGGGTATGGGTTTACGTCTAACGAACAGATGACCCGGTATAAAATCCGTCGTACCAGCGGTATATTCCCTATCAAGCGGGATTCTGTTCCTCCCGATTCGGCGAAGGTCGATAGTGTTGCCGTTCCTAAACAAGCGATAAAGCCATGAATTGGATTTTGATTATTATCATAGCGTTGCTTTTCTCGGCCTTTTTTTCGGGTATGGAGATTGCTTTCGTGTCGTCGAATAAAGTGCGGGTTGAACTGGATATGAAACAGCAGGGCATGATGTCGAAGATATTGGGGCTGTTTTATGGAAACGAGGAGCAGTTTATCTCGACCATGCTGGTGGGCAATAATATAGCTTTGGTTATTTACGGTATGGGCATGGCGGCTCTTTTGGAGCCGGTCATAGCTTTGGTGTGGAATCAGGAGGCTTTTGTCGTTTTGATGCAGACGTTGTTGTCCACTTTGTTAATTTTGTTCGTGGGTGAATTTTTGCCCAAGACGATTTTCCGTGTTAACCCGAATGCGACAATGCGTTTTTTCTCTCCTTTCGTGTGGTTGCTTTATGTCGTTTTATATCCGATTTCGAAGTTTACGTCTGTCGTTTCCAAATGCGTGATGAGACTGGGGGGAGTGAAGATCGCACATCAACCTTATGGAGCCCTGATGAGCAAGATAGAACTCGACTCGTTTATCCAGAAAAGTATAGAAGAATCTGATTCGGGCGAACCGGTGGAGCCGGAGATGAAAATATTCCAAAATGCTCTCGACTTTTCGAATATTCATTTACGGGATTGCATGATACCCCGTACCGAACTCGTGGCTGTGGATATCGACGAGGTTACGGTGGAGGAGTTGTTACAAACGTTCATCAGTACCGGCATATCCAAAGTGGTGGTTTATCGCGAGAATATCGATAATATTCTGGGATATATCCATGCATCGGAGATGTTTCGTCGGCACGAAGATTGGAAAAAGAGTATTCGCCCGGCTGTTTTCGCTCCCGAGAGCATGTTGGCCAATAAGTTGATGCGCACTTTGATGCAACAGAAGAAAAGTTTGGCTATTGTGGTCGATGAGTTCGGGGGAACTGCCGGACTGGTAACTCTCGAAGATTTGGTCGAGGAAATATTCGGAGACATCGAGGACGAACATGATACTCAAAATCTTGTCGCCCGTAAAGTGAGCGACGACGAATTCGAGTTTTCGGGACGTATGGAAATCGAGCGAATCAACGAGGAGTTCGGATTGGATATTCCCGAATCGGACGATTATCTCACGATCGCCGGGTATATCTTGTATCATTATCAGACATTGCCGAGGCTCGGAGAGACCGTGGAAATAGGGAATTACCGGTTTACTATTTTACAACGAAAAGCTACGAAAATAGAACTTGTACGCATGAAAATAGAGAAATAAGAGATTTTTTTGTACTTTCGCTGCCGATATAAATCCAAATTTTTGTATCTTCGTGCCCTTAGTAAAAGAGGATAAAAAAATAATAAAATATAAAACTAAAATTCATTCAAAGTAACAAATGGCTACGTTAAACAAAATCAGAAGTAAAGCCGGCCTGCTCGTGGTGATTATAGGGGTCGCCTTGCTCGCTTTTATCGTAGGGGACTTCCTGAATTCGGGACATACCTTCTACGCCATGAATCAAAACAAAGTCGCTGTCGTGAACGGGACGAATATCGGAGTCGAAGAATTTCAAGAACGTGTAAAGGTACGTACAGATGAATTACAACAAATGTATGGACAACGCGGAATGACTTTGCCCGAAGGGTATGTTTCCCGTATCAATCAAGAGGTTTATGACCAGATGGTGAATGAAATATTGTTGAGCGAGGAACTTGAAGAACTGGGAATCGTTGTCAGCAAAGAAGAACTTGCCGACTTGCTAAGCGGTGACAATATATCTCCGCAAGTGCGCCAGTATTTTACGAATCCTCAAACCGGAGAGTTCGACCGTCAAGGCTTGCTTAATTTTATGCAGGTGGTTCTCGATCCGGAATCTCATGGATACAATACACCGGAGTTGCTCGCGCAAATAGAGCCTCAACGCCAAATGTGGCTCAGACTCGAACAGGAGGTTAAACAAAATCGTGCCGTTCAGAAATTTGCCAATTTATTGAATCGTGCGATTATGCCGAATAAGCTGGATCTTGAAAATTCGTTCGAAGATAATAAAACTTCGGCCAATATAGCTTATGCTTTACAACCGTATACATCGATTGCCGATTCGATGATCGCTGTAAGCGACAGTGAGCTTAAAGCCGAATACAACAAGATGAAGTCGTTTTATAAAACGCCCGAACGTCGTTCGATCAAATACATCACGGTAAATATCGTACCCAGTGAGGCCGATTATGCCAAAGCTAAGGAAAAAGCTGAAATGAACGAATCGGTATTCGCTACGACGGACGATGTGGTGGCTTTTATCGCCAATAATTCCGATGAGTCTTATGACGATTCTTTCGTGGCTATTTCGTCGATGCCCGAAAAAATGAAAAAATTTGCACAAACGGCCAGTGTAAATGAATCGTCTCCGATGGAATTCGAAAACGATACTTATACGATGTATCGTTTGATGGATACGAAGGTCGCCCCGGATTCGATCAAAGTTCGTTTGCTTTCGTTTCAACCCCGTTCGACGGAGATCGATAGCGTTTTGAATGTGTTGAATCATGGAGGAAGTTTCGCCGAACTTGCCCCGAAATACAACGGGAATGATGAAATTTGGTTAATGGAAAATATGGCTTCCAGCGTGGGAAGACCTTTCATCAACAAAGTATTTAGCGAGAATGGAAACGGTTATTTCAAGGCCGAGAGCTTGGGCGGGGAACACATCGTACAGATATTGTCGCGTACGGCTCCGGTGAAAAAAGCCAAAGTAGCGGCTTATGTTTTGGCTGTCAATCCCAGTACAGAAACTCATACCGCTCTTTATAACCAGTTGTCTTCTTATAGCGCATCCAATAATAATGCAGAGAAATTCAATACGGGGGCAAAAGAGGCCGGATATACGGTTAACAGCTATGAATGCAGTGCCGAAGATTATTCATTACCCGGAATCAATGATGCCCGTCAAGCCATTCGTTGGGCGTTTAATGCCGACAAAGGCGAGGTTTCGGAAATCTTTACTCTCGATAACTCGTTCGTGGTTGCTGCTCTTGACAACATTACAAAAGAAGGATATGCTCCTCTGGAACAAGTGAAAGATATATTGGCTATGCAGATTCGTAACGATAAGAAAGCCGAGAAGATTATCGGTGACTTGAAATCGAAGAATCTCAATTCTTTGGCCGGATATGCCGAGGCTATGAAGGCACAAGTGGATAGCGCCAAGTTCGTGTCTTTCTCTTCCCCGTCTATCGCAGGTGTCGGTTACGAACCGGTGTTGAGCGGTTTGGCTCCCGTTTCGGAGAATGGAAAGCTCGTAGGTCCAGTGAAGGGATCGAGAGGGGTGTATGTGTTTACGGTTACGGACAAAACCGTTTCGGAACAACCGTTCGATGCCCAGACAGAAACTCAGAAGATTCAGCAGAATTACGGCTATCTCATCAATAGTCGCTTGATGGAAGTTCTTCGGGATAAAGCGGAAATAGAAAATACGATGATTCGTTTCTTCTAATAAACGGATTTTTTGATAAACACAGAGTGCGTATATCGTGGCTGTCGGCTCGATACACGCACTTTGCATTTGTGTTGTAGAATCTCTCGATAGTCATGGAAAAGGAACATTTGTTGGGAAAAACGTTGGAGGAGTTACAGACGGTAGCCGAGGAGAACGGACTGCCTCGTTTCGCGGCGAAACAGATAGCTTCGTGGCTTTATGAAAAGCGTATAGATCGTATTGCGGGCATGTCGAACCTTTCGTTGAAGCATCGGGAGTTATTGTCGCAGCGCTATGATATAGGCCGGGAGGCTCCGGTTCAGTCTCTTCGTTCTACCGATGGAACGATAAAATATCTTTTTCGGGTAGGAGGCGATGATTTTGTGGAAACGGTTTATATTCCCGACCGCGACAGGGCTACTTTGTGTGTGTCGTCGCAAGTGGGCTGCAAGATGAATTGCAGTTTTTGCATGACCGGGAAACAGGGTTTTAAGCGTAGCTTGTCTTCTGCCGAAATAATTAATCAGATTCTTTCGGTGGAGTATAGCGATAAACTGACGAATCTGGTATTTATGGGTATGGGGGAACCGTTTGATAATCTCGACGAGGTGATGAGGGCTCTGTCTGTTCTTACATCGGAATGGGGTTTTGCATGGAGTCCGAAGCGAATCACCGTGTCTACGATAGGCCATTTGAACGGCATACGTCGTTTTCTCGATGAGAGCCGATGCCATTTGGCCGTGAGTCTTCACTCTCCTTTCCCGGAGGAGCGTTTGCGAATTATGCCTGTGGAGAAAGCATTCCCGATGACCGATGTCTTGGATTTATTGCGTCGGCGCGACTTTTCTCACCAACGTAGGCTTTCTTTCGAATATATTTTGTTTAACGGGTACAATGATAGTTTGGATCATGCCGATGAATTGGCTCGTTTGTTGAAAGGTATGGATTGCCGGGTGAACCTGATACGGTTTCACGCTATTCCGGGAGTAACTCTTAAAAGTACCGATATGCAATCGATGGAGGCTTTTCGGGATCGATTGAATAACCGTGGGGTAGTGGCGACTATACGGGCTTCGAGAGGAGAAGATATATTTGCGGCTTGCGGTATGTTGTCTACGGCCGAGAAAAACAAGAAATAGAATCGGGGTTTTAAATAGTTCTTATATCCGGCAGGGTATATCGTGGATTTTTGTTACCTTAGTGAGCTCAAATTAGGTCGGTGATCGTATGCCGAGAAAATTAAGTTATAAAGATTTGGAGTTATGGAACATAAAATAAAAGTGGGGATTACCCAGGGTGACATCAATGGAGTAGGGTATGAGGTTATACTCAAAACATTGTCCGACCCACATATCGTGGAGCTTTGTACACCTGTCGTCTATGGTTCGGCTAAGGTTGCCGCCTATCACCGGAAGGCTCTCGATATTCCGGCTGTTAATTTTAATATTATTAGCGATGCATCGGCAGCCGATGAAAATAAAGTGAATTTGATTACTTGTGTCGACGACGATGTGAAAGTGGAAATAGGAAAGGCTACGGCAATAGGAGGGGAGGCTGCTTATGCCGCTCTTGAACGAGCTGCTGCCGATATGGAAGCCGGTTCGATAGACGTATTGTTGACGGCTCCCATAAACAAACATGCCATACAGTCCGATAAGTTTGATTTTCCCGGACATACCGAGTTTCTTGAACGTCGCTTGGGGAACGGACAAAAGGCGTTGATGATATTGTTGAACGATACTTTACGGGTCGCTTTGGTTTCGGGGCATGTGCCTGTTTCGAAAGTCTCGTCTGTTGTTACGAAGGAAACCATTCTTGAAAAGTTGCAAATTTTTGAACAGTCGTTGAGGCAGGATTTTTGTGTGGTAAAGCCTCGGATTGCCGTGTTGGCGTTAAACCCTCATGCCGGAGACGACGGTCTTTTGGGAACAGAAGAGATTGAAATCATAAAGCCGGCCATTCAAGAGGCCAATGCCAAAGGAATGCTTTGTTTTGGCCCTTATCCGGCCGATGGCTTTTTCGGGACCGGACATTATCGTCAATTCGACGGTGTGTTGGCTATGTATCACGATCAAGGATTGGCGCCTTTCAAGGCGATAGCGATGGAAGACGGGGTGAATTATACGGCCGGATTACCGGTAGTTCGTACTTCTCCCGATCATGGTACGGCATACGGCATAGCCGGACAGAACCGAGCCGACGAGCAGTCGTTCCGTCACGCTCTTTATTTGGCGATAGATGTATTCCGTAATCGTTCTTTTTATAAAGAAATAACAGCGTCTCCGTTAAGGAAGCAGTATTTCGATAAAAGCGGGGATAAGGAGGTGCTCGACCTGACGTCCGATACCGATAAAGGTGAATGAGTCGTTTTCTTGGAAGAAGAAAAAAGGGTTTGTGTCGAACATCGTTTTTGAGTGTGGAAATGAATAACGAATAAAAAAAACAGAGATATAAAATGGGAAAAGTACTTATTATCGGAGCCGGAGGAGTAGGAACGGTGGTGGCGCATAAAATAGCGCAGAATCCCGATGTGTTTACCGAAATCGTTTTGGCAAGTCGCACGCAGTCCAAGTGCGATGCCATAGCCGATGCCATTGGCGGCAATCGTATCGTGACCGACCGTGTCGATGCCGACAAGGTTGAGGATTTAGTGGCATTGTTCAAAAAGCATAAGCCCGATATCGTTGTCAATGTGGCTTTGCCTTATCAGGACTTGACGATTATGGATGCCTGTTTGCATTGCGGTGTCAATTATCTCGATACGGCCAACTATGAGCCTCTCGACGAAGCTAAATACGAATATAAATGGCAGTGGGCTTATCGGGAACGTTTTGAGCAAGCCGGGTTGACGGCTATTCTCGGTTGCGGATTCGATCCGGGTGTGAGCGGGGTTTATACGGCCTATGCGGCGAAACATTATTTCAAAGAGATGCAATATCTCGATATTGTCGATTGCAATGCCGGTAATCATGGTATGGCATTCGCTACCAATTTCAATCCCGAAATCAATATCCGGGAAGTAACCCAAAAAGGTAAGTATTACGAGAACGGAAAATGGATCGAGACAGAGCCGCACGAGATTCATCGTCCTCTCACTTATCCTAATATAGGCCCCAAAGAATCCTATTTGATTTATCACGAGGAGTTGGAATCGCTGGTTAAAAATTATCCTACTATTAAGCGTGCTCGTTTTTGGATGACTTTCGGACAAGAGTATCTCACTCATTTGCGTGTGATTCAGAATATCGGTATGGCGCGTATCGATCCTATTATGTACAACGGGGTAGAGATCGTACCTATCCAGTTCCTTAAAGCCGTTTTGCCCAACCCGGGAGACCTCGGTAAGAATTACACGGGAGAGACCTCTATCGGTTGTCGCATTCGGGGTATTGGAAAAGATGGAAAGGAACTTACTTATTATGTGTATAATAATTGCAGCCATCATGCTGCCTATCTCGAAACCGGAGCACAGGGTGTGAGCTATACCACGGGCGTTCCTGCTATGATCGGAGCCATGATGTTCCTCACCGGCAAGTGGAAAAAACCGGGCGTTTATAACGTAGAGGAATTCGATCCCGATCCTTTCATGGAACAGCTCAACAAACAAGGTCTGCCGTGGCACGAAGTGTTCAATGGGGATATAGAGTTGTAATTATAAATAAAAATTTTTTCGATGGGGGGCTACTTGTATTTACGGGTGGTCCCTCTTTTTTTGAAATTGCATTTGAAATTTTGTAGTATGATATTATATTTGTCACAGGATATGTATAATATATATCATGAAAATATTTATAAAACCATCTTCCTCTTTTAGAGAATTACAAAAGCAACTTGGTGAGCCTAATGCTGTTTATGTGATAGAACATGAACAGAATACATTTGGAACAAAAGAAAATCCATTGGTCTTTCCCGAAGAATGTACGCTTGAATTTTGTGGAGGTGCTTTTATGGGAGGATATGTATTGTTCAATGGCTTGTTACAGAATGATGTGATTTATCCTGTATGGAAGAGTGTAAATATATTGTATAATTTTGAGAATTATGCATATACGGGCTTTCGAAATATGTATCTGCGTCCTGAGTGGTTTGGTGCAATTGGAAATGGAGAGACGGATGATTCTCTTGCAATTCAGCAATGCATAACAGAGGCAAGATATTCAGGTTCAATGGTCCATTTATTATCTAAAAGGTATTTATTGAAGCAAACTATTTATTTATATTCGGGATCTCATATAGAAGGATGCATAGCAGGAAGTCTTGATCGGAATGTACAGATTGGTACATCGTTGGTCTTTGATTTACCGGAGGAATCAGATGTAGCGATTGATTTAAATTCAAGCGTAAAAGATAAAGAAGGCCAATATATCGATCGGTCGGGATGCTATAAATTTATAATAAAAAGATTAGGAATCATAAATAACAAGATTGCTACGAATATAGGTCTCCGTTTAATTTCTTCTGATGAGCAGCCTGTGCCTAGGGAAGGATTGGTAGAAAATGTATTGGTATATAATTTTGGGACAGGATTACTTATTAATGCTTTGTCTTATGTAAAGTTCTCTCAAATTTGTTTGATAGGATATAGGACAGGTATTAAAATTAATAAGATAGGTCTTTATATTGAATTTGGTTGGTTTCACGATGTCTACATGAATACGACCCAGTCCGATGGTGTCGGATTGGATATAGATAGTGGAAATAATCTGTATTTTAATGAAATTGATATTAATGATTGTAAAACAGGAATATGGTTACATTCTGAGCAACCATTATTTTGTTATTTCTTTTCAAGAATAAATTTGACAAGATGTGGTGTATGTACAGCTATTGAGGCTACAAAAGCGTTTATTACGAGATTGAAATTCTCGGAAGTGACACTTCTTTATTCGGAGTGTGGATTTTCTTTTGATAGGAAGGGGTATTATAATATTGGAGATTCATCGTTTGTGGATATGTTTGATTCCGTGGATACAGATAAGCCATTGTTTTGGATAAAGGATAATACATTGTCGTTAGCTTCTTGTACGTTTGAACGAATTCGAGCGCTTGGTCGTATTAGGGGGCTGGCATACGCAGGAAAACTTAATTTGGTCAATTATTCTCCTTCTGGAGAATTTGTGATGCGAGCAGGTCTTCAATCATATATTTATGTTGTGGAAAGTCGATCTGTGTTTGATTTTGTACCATCAGTTATATCGGAATGTAGCGATAAAACATTGTCGTATTCAATTTCTGTTGAAAATGAACAGTTGGGCAATTTGTCGATTCGGATAAATTTAGAATCGGAATTGACTCATGATGTTGTGTTTAAGTATTTGTTTCATCGTTTGATATGAATTGTATGCAAAACGATACATCTTTATTATCGAGAACCATATCGTTTTTACGATTTCCGATGATCTTTTTTATTTTGTATTTGCATGTTGTGTTGAGGGGTTGGAGCGATGGACACATGGTTCCGGGCAGTGCTTTTGTCGGATATGAGTCGGTGAGATTCTTTTTTGTGGAATCGGTTTCCCGCATTTTTGTTCCCTGCTTTTTCTTTATTTCGGGTTTCTTGTTTTTTTATTATAGCGATTTTAGCGGTAGAGTTTATATTGAAAAGATGAAACGGAGATTCCGTTCGTTATTAGTTCCATATCTTTTTTGGAACTTTTTTGTCATAGCTCTTTATTTTTTAGGGCAAAGTTTGATTTCTTCGATGGTGTCGGAAGAAACTAAACTTGTCGCTGATTTTGCATGGAAGGATTGGCTGATGTGTTTTTGGAATATATCCGATGGCGCACCGATCAATCTCCCCCTTTGGTTCTTACGTGATTTGATTGGTCTCTCGATTTTGTCTCCGTTAATATATTGGGTTGTGCGGCACAGTAGGATTTTTGCGGTTGTTTTTATAGGCGTGTTGTGGTTCCTTTGGGGAACTCCCACCCATTATCTTGTGGGATTATTCTTTTTTACAGGAGGGGCATGGTTGGGTATTTGCAAAATAAATCCGATTGAGCGACTGCTCCCTTATCGCAGAATCTTTTTATTGTTGTATTTGTGTGTTATGCCTGTTGGTGTGTTGATGCTGTTGAATGATGTATCGGCAGGAATCTATCTACAAAAAATCGGTATTTTATTGGGTTTATGTACGGTCTTTTCATGGTCGGCACGTTGGCTTCAAAATCGACGATTTGAAATGCCCGTATTAGAAAAAAGTTCGTTTTTTGTTTATGCCTATCATGGTTTACCCTTACTCTTTTTATCTAAGTTGGTCGCATTTTATTTACACCCAGATGCTTCGTGGAAATTAATTGCTCTATTCTTGGTATTGCCTGTCGTTATTTCGATTATAGGGGTTATTGCCTATGTGTTGATAAATCGTTATTTCCCTCGTTTTTCCTATTGGATTAGCGGACGATAGTGCTAAATAAATACAAAAAGACAGATGAGTGATGTTATTCTGAAATGATATCTTATATATTTGTATTAACAAAATTGTTAGACTGAATTATTAAACTATATTGTTAATACAAAATATGAAAACGAAAGATACCGAGTCGGAGATTTTGAAAGCGGCCGAGCAAGAGTTTATGTTGAAGGGATTCGATGGGGCAAAGACTACTTCGATCGCGCATGCAGCCGGCGTGACACACGCCATGTTGCATTATTATTTCAGAACGAAGGAACAGTTGTTCGAGCGTATTCTTACAGAGAAAGTACAATTGATGAGCGAGTCGGTTCTGGCTGCTTTCGGTCAACCGGGATTGCCTCTCTTGGAGCGGCTGAAAGACGGAGTTACCTGTCATTTTGATTTCATTGCCGCTAATCCGCAATTACCTCGTTTTATCGTAAACGAGGTTTTTAGCCGTCCTGAACGATATAAACTTATGAGCGATAAAATCGTGAAAGTGGCAGGTTGTTTGATGAAGGGTATTCAGCAGGAGTTGGACGAGTTGCATGCGCAGGGAAAGGTAGAATGGGTCGATGTCCGAATGTTGTTGTTGGATATTATTTCTCTCAATGTTTTTCCGTTTATTGCCTATCCGATTATAGAGCCTGTATTGGGAGATATTGCTGCCGATCGGAATCGCTTTTTTGAATTGCGTAAGGCTGAGAATATTGAAATGATTATGCGTCGTATAAAAAAATAATGAATTATGAAGCGAGTTGTTATTTTGTGTGTATGGCTGTTCTCGGTAGTTGCCGGGCATGCTCAACTTTCGCTCGACGAATGCCGGCGACTTGCCCGGGAAAATTATCCAGAAATTCGTCAGTACGATTTGGTTCACCAAACCGAACAGTATAACCTCTCTAATGCTGCAAGGGCATGGATACCGCAGCTTGCTTTTTCCGCTCAGGCTACTTGGCAGACCGATGCGCCTAACTTCCCGAAGGAACTGACCGGTATGTTGGCTCAGCAAGGTCTGGAAATTCCGGGATTGAGAAAAGACCAATATAAAGTGGCGTTGGAATTGAACCAAACGATTTGGGACGGGGGCAAGTCTGTTGCCGACAAGCGTATAGCCAGAGCAGAGGCCACCGAACAGAAAACGATGACAGATGTCGATCTTTATGAACTGGAAGGCCGTGTGGACGATCTCTATTTCGGAATCCTTTTGCTCGACGAGCGCATAGCTCAAACGAATCTGACTCTGAATCTTCTACGGAGTAATTTGGAAAAAGTCCGGGCGTTGCAGAGGAACGGGGGGTGGCGATGCAGTCCGATGCCGATGTTTTGGAGGCCGAGTTGCTTTCGGTAGGACAGCAGCTTATTCAGTTCGAGTCTTCTTGCGATAGTTATCGTCGTATGTTAGGCATATTCATCGGACAAAAGGTGGGCGATCGAAAGTTGCAGCGTCCCAGTGCCGTACAGCCCTTGTCGGGAGAATCGGCACGTCCCGAGTTGGCTATGTTCGCAGCGAAGATAGACAGGCTTACGGCGCAAGAAAAGATGGTAAAATCGTCGTCTATGCCTCGCTTGGGATTTTTTGCTCAGGGATATTATGGTTACCCGGGATTGGACTATATGCAGGGTATGATGAATAGCGATTGGAGTTGGAATGCTATGCTCGGCGTGAAATTGTCTTGGAATTTCGGGGCTTATTATACACAGAAAAATAATTTAGATAAATTGCGTACTTCTCGGCAGCAGGTAGAAGTTCAGCGAGATGTATTCCTTTTTAATATGAATTTGCAGGCTGCTCAGGAGAATGGGGATATCGCACGCTTACGCAAGGCGATTGCCGATGACGACCGTATCGTGGCTCTTCGTCGGTCGGTACGCGAGGCGGCCGAGTCTAAATTGCGGAACGGAATTATAGATACCCATGACTTGTTGTCGAAGATTACCGACGAATCCACAGCCTCTATGGCTCGCAGCATGCGTGAAATAGAATTGCTGAAAGCAATTTATGAATATAAACATACCATTAATCGATAAATACAGCGTAAAATGAAAAGGATAGCAGTTTATAGCGCCATGACTGTCGTGCTGGCAGCTTGTGGCAACGGTGGAGATTTTGATGCGACAGGAACGTTCGAGGCAACCGAAGTTCTCGTGTCGGCCGAAGCGGCGGGCCGTATTCTCAGCTTCGATGTCGAGGAAGGCGATACTCTTTCGGCAGGGAAGCAGGTAGGTGTGATAGATACCGTACAGCTCTATTTACAGAAGTTGCAATTGGAGCGACAGCGGGCTTCGGTGCATAGTAACCGTCCCGATATTTCCAAGCAAGCAGCGGCTTTGAGGGGACAAATCGCCCAACAGGAGACAGAACGTCGCCGAGTGGAAAATTTGTTGAAAGACGGGGCGGCCACTACGAAGCAGTTGGACGATATTAATGCGTCTCTTCGGGTTTTGAACGGGCAGTTGGATGCTTTGCTCTCGACCTTGAAAAACAATACGTCGTCGATCGATGAAAATGCATCGGCTATTGATTTGCAAATAGCTCAGGTCGAAGACCGTCTTTCCAAATGTCGTATCGTTTCTCCTATCGACGGTTCGGTATTGGTGAAGTATAGCGAGGCCGGGGAGTTGGCTGCGACCGGTAAGCCTTTGATGAAAGTCGCCGATATGGACCGATTGTATTTGCGGGCTTATTTTACATCGGATCAGTTGTCCGATTTGAGCGTGGGGCAGGAGGTTACCGTCGTTGCCGATTTCGGGGGAGATAAGCAGAGAGAATATCCGGGTCGCATTACATGGATTGCATCGGAGAGCGAGTTCACACCCAAGTCGATTCAGACCCGTGATACCCGAGCCAACCTCGTTTATGCGGTAAAAATCGCGGTCGAGAGCGACGGCCTGTTAAAAATAGGCCTTTACGGAGAGGTGCGTCTTCATCAATAACAACTTAAAACAAATAGAGAGATGGCTGTACGGAATGCCATAGAAATACGAGGATTGACCAAGCGGTACGGTTCGCTCACGGCAATCGAAAATATAACGTTCGAGGTGAGGCGGGGAGAGTTATTCGGTTTGATAGGTCCCGATGGAGCCGGCAAGACCACGCTTTTCCGTCTGCTTGCAACGTTACTGAATCCCGATGATGGAGTGGCGACAGTAGATGGATTCGATATTGTCGGGCAATATAAAGAAATCCGAAAACGGGTGGGATATATGCCGGGGCGTTTTTCGCTTTATCCCGATTTGTCGGTCGAGGAAAATCTTGAATTTTTCGTAGCTCTATTCGGGGTAGGCGTGAAAGATAATTATGATTTGATCGCTCCTATTTACACTCAAATAGAACCATTTCGAAAACGGCGTGCGGGAAAATTGTCGGGTGGCATGAAGCAAAAATTGGCTTTGTGCTGTGCTTTGATTCACCGTCCGTCGGTGTTATTTCTCGATGAGCCTACGACTGGGGTCGATGCCGTTTCCCGAAGCGAATTTTGGGATATGTTGTCGGAGTTGAAAAGCAAAGGTATTTCGATTCTTGTTTCTACGCCTTATATGGACGAGGCTTGTCGTTGCGACCGTATAGCCTTGTGCAATAACGGAAAAATTCTGGGGATAGATACTCCTGCCGGTATTACGGCGCGGTTCGATGAGCCTTTGTATGCGTTATCGGGAGACGATATGTACGGATTACTCGTCGAGGCTCGTAGGATAAAAGGCGTGAAAGAATGTTACCCGTTCGGTGAGTCTCATCATTTAGTTGCCGATAGTATGTTCGATTCCGATGAGTTTGTGGCTCATTTGAACGGACAAGGTTTTCATAATGTTTCGATTCGTCCGGTCGAACCCGGAATCGAAGATGTTTTTATAAAATTGATGCAGCATGAATGATATAATTATATCGGTTAGGGATTTGTGTAAATGTTTCGGCGATTTTGTCGCGGTCGACCATATAACGTTCGATGTGAAACGAGGGGAGATATTCGGTTTTTTAGGCGCTAATGGAGCCGGCAAGACCACAGCCATGCGTATGCTTTGCGGGTTGAGTTATCCGACATCGGGGCGTGGAATGGTTGCCGGGTACGATGTGATGACGCAGGGAGAGGAGATAAAGAAGCATATCGGTTATATGAGTCAGAAATTTTCGTTGTACGATGACTTGACCGTTCGCGAGAATATCCGTCTGTATGCCGGAATTTATGGGCTGAGCCGTTACCAAATGCTTCGCCGGACGGTGGAGATGTTGAATCGATTGCATTTCCGATCGGAAATTGATACGTTGGTAGGTTCTCTTCCCTTAGGCTGGAAACAGAAGTTGGCTTTTTCCATTGCGACTTTGCATCGCCCGGAGGTGGTTTTTCTCGACGAACCCACGGGAGGAGTGGACCCGGTTACCCGTCGTCAATTTTGGGAGATGATTTATGAAGCCGCTTCCGGAGGAACGACTGTTTTTGTAACTACGCACTATATGGATGAAGCGGAATATTGTTCGAGGGTATCTATCATGGTCGATGGAAAAGTAAAGGCTTTGGGTTCTCCGGCCGAATTGAAGAAACAATATGCTGTCGGGTCGATGGACGAGGTTTTCAGGATTTTGGCTCGCAGCGCTAAACGGGGAGAATAGATATGGGAGGATTTTTGTCATTTGTCAAAAAGGAGGCTTTGCATATTTTACGGGATAAACGCACGATGTTGATCGTGCTGTTGCTCCCTATCGTGCAGATTCTTTTGTTCGGTTTCGCTATATCGACCGAAATGAATAATATCGATTTTGCCGTAGTGGCTCCCAACCGTACGGAAACTATTCGACAGCAAATCGAGCGTATGGAGGCCAATCCTTATTTTACATTCAAAGGATATGTTTCTCAGGCCGAGGTCGACGATGTTTTGCGGAAAGGCGATGTTACCGCGGTGGTGGTTTTTTCTGAGGATTATGATCGGTTGGTGACGAATGCCGGGATTGAGGGAGTCTCGGAGGCGGCGGTGCAGTTTATTCTCGATGCGTCGAACCCCAATAATGCAGGTACAGGTTTAGGATATTTGCAAAGTTCTTTTCAGTCGGGAATTTCCGCCGCGTCGGTCGCTCCGGCGACACGGGTGTTGTACAACCCGCAGATGAAGAGCTCTTACAATTTCGTGCCGGGAATCATGGGATTGATTTTTATTTTGATTTGTGCCATGATGACTTCTGTATCTATCGTGAGGGAAAAAGAGACCGGTACGATGGAGGTATTGTTGGTGTCGCCGGTGCGACCGATATGGATCATTTTTGCCAAGATGATTCCTTATTTTTTGCTTTCGTGCGTGAATCTTGTCGTTATTCTGGTATTGGCACGATATGTCCTCGGAGTACCGATGTCGGGTTCGATGGTTGGTTTAGTAGGGCTTTCTTTACTCTATTTGGTGCTTTCGCTGGCATTAGGGTTGTTTATTTCTACAATGGCTAATACGCAGGTTACGGCAATGCTCATTTCGGGTATGGTACTGATGTTGCCTATTATAATGTTGTCGGGAATGTTGTTTCCGGTGGAGAATATGCCCGGTATTTTACAGGCATTGTCGTGTATCGTGCCGGCTCGTTGGTATATCGATGCCGTGCGGAAACTGATGATAGGGGGCATGCCGTTCGCCGAAGTATGGCAGCAAGCCTGTATTCTCTTTGCCATGACGGCTGTTCTGGTGGGTGTCGCCCTTAAAAAGTTTAACGATAAACTCGAATAACGATGAGAACATTGTTTGTTTTATTAGATAAAGAGATACGACAATTTTTTCGGAATGCGTTTTTGCCGAAGCTGGTGATTGTTTTCCCTGTGATGGTGATATTGATTATTCCGTGGGTAACGACGATGGATGTGCGGCATATAGGCGTTTCGGTGGTCGATAATGACCATTCGGAGACTTCCCGGCGGATTATCCAGAAAATAGAGGCTTCGGACTATTTTAATTTGAGAGGCGTTACCGAAAGTTATGACGACTCGTTCGCTTTGTTGGAAGGGGGTGAGGCCGATGTGATACTGACTATCCCGAACGATTTCGAACTTTCGTTAATTGGTGATTCGCCCAAGCGGATAGGGATAGACGTGAATGGTATAAACGCTATGAAAGGGGGACTTGGCTCACAGTATATGGCACAGCTCGTCATGCAGACTTTCGGCGAATTGCAGCGAGAGAAATCGGTCGTTGTATCTCCCGATTTGTTTACGGTACAGAATCGGTATAATCCTACTCTCGATTATAAACATTTCATGATACCGGCATTGATGATTATGTTGCTGGTAATGATTTGCGGTTTTTTACCGGCTTTGAATCTCGTAAGCGAGAAAGAAATAGGTACTATCGAGCAAATCAATGTTACTCCGGTTAGTCGTTTATCGTTTACATTGGCTAAGTTGATACCCTATTGGATTATCGGTTTTCTTGTATTGACCGTCGCTATGGTGTTGGCATGGTTGGTTTACGGGCTTTCGCCCGAAGGTTCTCCCGGCTCCATTTATCTGGCGGCTTTGCTTTTTGTGTTTACGATGTCGGGTATGGGGGTGACAATCGCTAATAACTCGTCGACCATGCAGCAGACCATGTTTGTCATGTTCTTTTTCGTGATGATTTTTATTTTGATGAGCGGATTGTTTACTCCGATAGAATCTATGCCGACATGGGCGCAATGGATTACATACATTTTGCCTCCTCGTTATTTTGTCGAGGTGATGCGTTCTGTTTATCTGAAAGGAACGATGTTTATCGAATTATGGCCTAATTACGTAGCGTTAGCCGTCTTTGCCGTTTTGTTCAATAGTATGGCGGCATTGACGTATAAAAAGCAGGCTTGATTTGGAATAAGATTTTGTCGAATTTAGCTTGGAATTTTTTTACTGAGTTAAAGAATAATTTTTTTCTGTTTTTTATGATGTAATAGAGGATATAAATGAGTCCTCTATTACATCTGTCTTATGGGTTTAATAAGATTATGCTATTTACTTATCTTTGTTAGACCCTGTTTGCATGGCATCATTCAGTAACTCGATGTTATCGTTGGTCGTTTTTTTCCAATCGGTCGATTCCATTGTGCTGATGAATGAGGCGCATGATGAAAACAATAATGTTGTGGTAACAATGAACAAGAAATGTCATTGTTGAATTTGATCTGAAATTTTTAACTTTCATACTCGCTTTTTTATTATTGTGCTCTTGCAGAAATAACCCTTCTTTTTTGATATACTTTGCATTTTTTACCCTTGTATTCTCCCGGACCTTGATATGTTCCAGAAGAAGAACATGTCGATGAGCATTGACTTATAGCCTTTTCCTCGGCTTCATGGGGCGTTTCGGCATAAAAGGAGAATTTATTACTACTTGTGCCTGCTGGTTTTTCTCCCATGTAACTACCGTTACTATCATCGTAATATTCATATATTATTTCGTATGTAACGGTAACTTTATAATTTTTTCCTGCATAAGTTATACCTATTCCTAGTATTAGAAACAGAATTAAAAATAAATTTTTCATAATAGTAAAATGTAAAAATTCCTACTCGTTTTTATTATCGGCCTTTCGGAATACTCCGTTGTTTGAGTGCCAGAAATCGTGGGTTAGATACGTACACAAAAAAAGCGTGGCACTTTTTAACATATCTTGCTATCTAAGGTGTTTGGCGAAACCTAGGCAAACAAGATAATACAAAAAGCCCACGCTACACATGAGCATTTCACCTATTATCCTTCTTTGCCTTTTAAGTCGCCAAACTTTTAGATAGGAAGAATATAGCTAAAACGCTTTTTTCAATATGTTTTTATAGTGTATGTATCGGATTCTTTATATAATCATAGGCAATATTTTTTATCATCACATGCAAATATAACAATATTTTTGAAATAGGGGAATATTTTATTGACCAAATGGTTATAGAGGATTTGTTAAATTGTAAGTTAATCATTTCGATTGATGAATTTATTTGTTAGTATATATTAACTTTTATGTGTATATAATCTGCTCATGTCCAGTTCTATATTTGTATCGCTTAAAGATAAAGCGGAAAGAGAATGGAAATGAGTTTACCGGATTATAACGGGACACGGCCGATTTTCATGCCTTCGTCAGAGAAAAAATAGGTAATTGTCTATTTGGTTTTGATGGAAGGAGAGAGAAAAAGTGGTATATTTGTGTAATGAACAAAGGCAAGTGTGTGCGGTATAGATAGGACGGTTTTGTCGCTGTTTTCTTGTACACTATTTTTGTAAACTAATAGAATATAGTATGGCATTGAAACGAGGAGATAAAGCGCCCGATATATTGGGCGTAGATCAGACAGGTAAGGAGATTCGGCTAAGTGATTTTGCCGGAAGTAAATTGATACTTTATTTTTATCCAAAAGACAATACGCCCGGGTGTACTGCCGAAGCATGCAGCTTGCGGGATCATTACGCCGAATTACAAGCGTCGGGCTATGCCGTGATAGGTGTGAGCAAGGACGGCGAGGCATCTCATCGCAAGTTTATCGAGAAGCAGTCTTTGCCGTTTTCTCTTATAGCCGATACCGAGTGTAAATTGAACGAGGCCTTCGGTGTGTGGCGGGAGAAAAAGATGGCCGGTCGTACTTATATGGGAACGGTGCGGACTACTTTTATAATAGATGAGAACGGTGTGATCACCGATATTATAGAAAAGGTGGATACAAAGAATCATGCTTCACAAATTTTGAAAAATAAATAAAAATATATCGTTATGGAAGAACAACAAGAAACTGCCGGCAAACGAGTGCCGGTTTCGTCTGAGAAATTAAAGGCTTTACAAGCGGCCATGGACAAGATAGAAAAGAGTTATGGCCGAGGTTCTATTATGAAACTGGGAGACGACTCGGTAGAGGAAGTCGCTGTGATACCCACCGGTTCCATCGCTTTGAATGCGGCGTTGGGAGTAGGAGGTTATCCGAGAGGCCGTGTCATCGAGATTTACGGACCGGAGTCGTCCGGTAAAACGACTTTGGCCATACATGCCATTGCAGAGGCTCAAAAAGCGGGTGGTATTGCGGCTATTATCGATGCCGAGCATGCGTTCGATCGCTTTTATGCCGAAAAGTTGGGGGTCGATGTGGAGAATCTGTGGATTTCGCAGCCCGACAGTGGAGAGCAGGCGTTGGAGATTGCAGACCAGTTGATTCGTTCATCGGCTGTCGATATAGTCGTTATCGACTCGGTTGCCGCTTTAACTCCTAAGGCTGAGTTGGAAGGAGATATGGGTGACTCGAAAATGGGTTTGCAAGCCCGGTTGATGTCACAGGCGTTGCGTAAACTCACGGCGACGATCAGTAAGACAAACACGACCTGTATTTTTATCAACCAGTTGCGCGATAAAATCGGGGTCATGTTTGGAAATCCCGAAACAACGACGGGAGGTAATGCATTGAAATTCTATGCTTCCGTGCGTCTCGATATACGTCGGGTCAGTCAGTTAAAAGATGGTGATGAGGTTATCGGTAACCAGACTCGGGTGAAAGTGGTGAAGAATAAAGTCGCACCTCCTTTCCGCAAAGCCGAGTTTGACATCATGTTTGGCGAAGGGATTTCCCGTGCAGGAGAGATTATCGATTTGGGTGTTGATAAAGGCATTATCAAGAAGAGCGGCTCTTGGTTCAGTTACGGGGATACTAAACTTGGGCAAGGTCGTGATGCCGCCAAGAAATGTATAGAGGATAACCCCGAATTGGCCGATGAATTGGAAGCCGCTATAATGGAGGCCTTGAAACCTGTAAAATAAATATATTGGGTAGCTTAAAAGAAAAGAGCCGAATTTTTTCGGCTCTTTTCTTTTTATAATGTCGGGTTAAGATAGATTGGAGTTTTCGGCACAGTAGGAAATCAGAGGGGATTGTGCTATTCAATCTTTTAACCCCTCTCCTCAGAAACTGTTGTTTCTTCGGTGTCTTCCCTATATTGCTGGCGCAACACGGGGAGAAGTTTAAAATCTATCTTTATGCAGAAATGAGAAATACCATTTTGATCTTCTCCCTCTGCTCATCGCAGATGAGATAGGCGGAGTGCCCATAGGGCGAGGGGGTTAAATATACGAAATTCTATCCAATCTTTTAACCTCTCTCCTCAGGAACAGTAGTTGCCAGAGGAGAGGAATTGAAATATCGTTTATTTGTGCTTGTTCATTCTTCTCAACAGCGAGAAGAACGAACCAAGAAGCGCCGCCGCAGTTATCGGGCTTTTTGGCTCGTCGTCTCGGTCGCTGTCGGGGTCTGCGGAACTCGCTCCGATCAAACAGTCCTCGCCCTTTTTCTTCCGTCTCCCTTGCGTCTTCGCTGCCCGATAAAGGTGAAATTAATTAGTCCTTTTTCCGGTTTTATTCAACTTTCTTTTTCAATCCCTCCGTCACTTCGTGCCACCTCCCCTATCGCACATACGTGCGCAGAGGAGGAGATTAATGCCTTTCTATTGAATTGTCTTTGCTTTTTGCGCCTTGTTTCAATTTTAGTGCAACACCTCGTGATGATAGGACACGGCAGGGGGAGAAGTGAAAATCTATCTTTATGCCGAAATGAGAAGTACCACTTTCAATTCTCTCCCCTCCTTATCTCATTTGTGATGAGCTGTGGGAGAGGGAGATGTCTCATTCTGTTTTCGTTATTGAGGGGTTGGAAGTAAAGATAATTCTTACTGATTTCTTATTGTGTCGAGGTGGTGGGGCTGTTGCGGTGTTATGAAAAAAGCGAGGCCGCCCTAAAAGTTTTATGGACGATCTCGCTTCGCTGCTCCGCATGAGCGGTTGTCTTGTTGTGGACAGCCGTTTGAAATTTTTTCAAACGGTTGTGTTTTACGTTTTTATATTTCGTGTTTTTTCCCGAATGTGAAATTTATGCCGAAACAGAAATTGGCTCGGGCATGATTGATGGGAATGAACTGTTTGGAATATTTGGTGGCAAAATAGTCTGTGCCGAAAAACAGGTTGAAGCCGGGTGCGCATACGTTGAGAATGGCTCCCACGGAGCTACCCATATTGGAAACGGAGCCGTTGAGGGTGATGTGGAGCGCCGATAACGGGCGGAAGTTCACGGCGGCCATACCTTCGGCATAGGTGCGATGTCCGCCGAAGCGAGTCGTGGAAAGTAGTCCGAAAGAGATGTGATTGTCCAGAATGCTATATTCTGCGCCAATGCGCATGGTCGTGCGTAACGAATTGGTAACGGATTGGCTATCGGATTTATAGAATTTTGCCAGCGCTTCCAAATCGTCTCCTAACTCGTCGGCTTTATCGTCGAACGGGTTGTTTCCTTCTTCGTCGTCTTCGGCTCCGATATTGTCGAATCCTGTGTATCGGAATTCTTTGGTGGGATCGGTTTCTCCACGAGTGAGGTTGTTCCATTGCATGAATCCGATGTCGGTAAGGGCCGCAGATAAGGTGAGGTTATCGATCAGCTCGTAAGTCGCCCCTAAATCGAATCCCAGTCCGAAGCCTGCCACGCCGAAATCTCCGGTGTCGTAGTCGGTGATTTCTCCGGTCTCGGGATCGGTCTCTAATTTCAGGAGGGAAGAGGCTTGTATATGTCCGGCTTGTTTGATGAACCATTCGTCTTGGGACATGGATATATCCATACGATCTATCCTTGCTTCGGCATGTGCCGCACCTACCAGCACTTTTACTTTGGCTCCGACACCCAATTTGTCGTTAATGTCCCGAGCGTGTCCTAATGCGAGTTCCACGTAATTATCGGTCGAAACTGTGATGTTACTCATGTCGTAACGGGTAATCCCGGTTTCTTTTTGTCCGGTTTTGAGAAATTGGAATATTTCTTTGGGCATATATGCTCCCGAATAACTTTTGAGGGCGAGGTTGAACGTGTTTTGTCCACCCCATGCCCAGAATCCAAAAGAGATGATGTCTAATCCCAAATCGAGTTCGACGGTATTGTTGGGAGTGAGTTTGCCGAGGAAGTCGTCGGCGGGGACACTGGGGTGAAGGAATGTGACCAATTCGTTGCCTCTCGGATAGAGGAATGTCCCAAGTCCTAAATTGGAGTTCACTCCTAAATAGAAATTGCCGAGTGCAGGAAAACTGACATATCCGTTGGGTGTTTTCAAGGCCGGATTAAGCTGGTTGCGTTTCGTCATCTTTTCCATGAAATAGGAAGAGTTGAGCGTTTGAGCCGACAATCCCATTGTCAAAGCGATGCCTATGCATACGCTCAGTATGTATTTTATATTGTGTTTCATTGCTTTCTGGTTTTAATCTATTACAAATCGTCTAAATCCATTTGTGCTCCATCGGGAAGTTTCGCCGACATGCGCACAACGATGAATTGGTCGGGGCGGAGGGTGACATCGTTATTGCTATCACTGTTGACTCCTTCGATTTTTATCGATAGTTTGTCGAGTTCTTGAAGGGCTTTATCTCGCTCTTCTTTGATGGTGATTTTTACGGCTGTGGATTGTATCGTGCCGTTTCCATTCGGAGCCGCTTCGATTTTTACGGATTCGGGTAACGTAATGCCTGATATAATTTCCCCGGCTTTGTTGCGAGGTTCGACAGAAAGCGTGAGATCCACGGGAATGGCGTTGTCGACAACGGCAGAGATTTCGAGGTGTTTGACTTTATCGGTGATATCGGCCAAGTCGCTGCTGAGGTCTTCTATCGTGTCGTTATAGAAAATTCGAAGGTTTTCAAATTCTAACGGGACGTTTATGTCGTAATCGATGTTTATGTTGTAATCGTTTTTCCCTAATGAGATGGCTTGGTCGTCGTTTTCACTTTCCACTTCTACTTCGGTTACTTCTATGTCGATCTTGTCGGGAATCGTGTGGAGCAGGGCCGTGAGGGAGCCCGATGTAATTTCGGGAGAGTTCTTGGTGATCGTGAAGTCGCTTTTTTGTCCTCCGGCTATTTTTAATGCCAGACTCACCACGTTGTCATTTACCACGTCTCCGTTTTCGTTCAATGGTGAAATTCGGAATTTCGTGGATATAGGCGCTTCGATGGGGTTCTGTACAGAGAGACCGAGAGAAAGATCTTTTACTTCCAAGGCTGTTCCTTCTTCTTTGAGGAAATCGGGCAGGTCGGACAGGGATACCGATGTATTTATGTTTACATTGGGCACTATGGTTCCAGCGACTTTATCCACTCGTATTTGCGGAGTCGGCAAAGTGAGGTCGGGTTGGATATTGATAGTCGTGTTTTCGAGATCGTTGGCTCCTACGGTTTGTTTGTCGGCATAAATTTTTCCGTTGATTGCAATTTCGTCGGTCAGAATCAAAGTTCCGTTTTCTACTATGGGATTTGAGAATCCATAGACGGTAACGGGAATGGATATTTTACCGCTACCTTGATTTAGTTCGACTGTCTTGGAGATGAAAATGGAAGCGCCGTCTCGAACGATTTCGTTACTGGCTTCTATGTCGAAATCGAGTACCTGAGGAAATTTCAATTCGACACCCACCAAGTAAAGCCGGGGTATGAAAGCGGGCATTCCCGATATTGCAATGTCGAGTGTCGTGAGAAGTGTTTTCCCGTTATTATCGGTGACTTTTATGCTTTTTACCGCTTTTACCTCTGTCGGTATTTCGGTGCTGATGTTGAAGTGCTCTGTCGTGTGGATATCAGCTTCGAATTCCACTTCTATATTCGGGACTTCCAATCCGGGTATATCGGGTATTTCGCCGGTCTGGGTTTCGAAACGTCTTGTATAAGGCGTAAAGTCGGGAGCAAAGTTGTCTATCACGACGGGATCGATAGCGTCGATATTTTCGGAAATATTATCCGCTTTGTTGATTACGTATTTCCCGTCGATGACATGGAGAACGTCTCCTTCTTCAATCATACGGCTGAGCCGTATCGTGTCGGTTTTGCCGATGGGCAAACTCAGATTGCCTCCTACGTTGATTTCCAAATTGATGTCTTTGTTTAAGTCATAGTCGTTATCGATACACGAGAAAAGACCTAATAGTAACCCGGAAATCAAGCTACTTGTAGTAAATTTTGTAAATTTCATAAAGTGTGTTAAATCGATAGTTTATTATATTTTAATATATTACCCCTTTCTTCCCGCTGCAAAAGTATTGCTTTTTTTAATATTCTATATTTTTTTACAGAAAAATAGTTGTTATATTCTATTTAATAGAATATTTGTAAATTTTTGAGAGCCCTTTTATTGTCCGGTTTTTACTCTTTTCTCCTGTGCTGCGTTAGCGGTATAGGGGAGGGGGTGAAAGGGGGCATAAGATTTTTGACTTGTAAGGTTTAATCCTGTCACTACCGTTGCCGGTATTTTCTAACCCCTCCGTCACGTCGTGCCACCTCCCCTATATTTTGCTGAACAAAACACCCCGTAATACTACGGGACACGGCAAGGGAGGAGTTTAAAAGTAGCCCTCTATTCATTGCAGATAGGCAGTGGAGTGTCACCTCCTCTATATTTTGCTGGGTAAAACACCCCGCAATGCTACGGGGCACGGCAAGGGAGGAGTTTTAAGTATCTCCGATAATGGAAACTGAAATACTCCGTAAAACTATGGGACACGGCAGGGGGGAGAGAATAAAAATGTCACTGCGAATGTTCTTTTTCCTCCCTACCTGCGGCAAGAGTTAAAAGACTATTCCCACTAAGAAGCTGTTTTAAATTTATAGAGAAATAATATTATCATTGCAAGCAGGTATGTTCCGGCCATATTGCGCCCCTGTCTCGCATCTTGAATTCTTTGATTTTTGTCAATAACCCGCTATTGACTGCCTATCTCGGACTCCAATCAGCTTCAACATAGGTCTCAATCTGTTTCGGAATAAATTTAAAATAGCTTCTAATTCTCGACTGGCTTCCATGTACCTTTTCGACACTTTGTCTCATATCGCGTGTTCAGGCGTTGAAACGACCTTAAAAAAACAGGGCTGTTTCAACAGTAGAATGAAACAGCCCTGCGCGGAACAAGCAAAAGGATTATTTGATAATGATCGTTTGTGCCGGTGTTCTCGCAATTATTTGCGGAGCATACAGGCATTGTATCGTGGATAGTCCTTGTGTATATTCTCCGGGACGGTCGACATCGAGCTCATAGGAGATAACATAGGTTCCTTTCGGTAAGAAGTCGAAATAGAACCGGGTTTCGGTATTTTTTACTTCTTCGTAATAACAGATACGTTCTCTGCATTTATATCCCGAAAGTTGTTCTGTCGGTTCGAAACAAGCCGCTCTCGAATCGGTGAGGCATACGAATTGCATATCTCGTCCGACGGAGATGGTGAGCCGTATGGCTATGCGATCGCCTGTTTTGAGTGTGACGCGGTTGAGCGGTACATAGGTCGCCGATTGCGCTCCTTGTTGTCTTACCATGATTTGCCGTGAGAGCGCGAGGTCTTCGACCGATGCGGAAGTTACGTTTTTGACATCGTCGTAGTATTGCCAGTACATTGCGCCCCACGAGGGTTGTTCATGATCGGTGGAAATAACGGCTTTGGCAGCAGCCGCAGAGATTTCGTTACTGGACAATGTGTATTCCGTCAGTCCCAAAAAGGGTTCTTCGGGATTGTTTTTCATTTCCTGTCCTCCCCAAACGATTGATGTTTTACTCTCGTCGGGAGCAAGCCAGTCTGTCCCGCCTTCGAGCAGAGCGTATATGGCTTCGAGCGTAGAGGGTACGGCTCCCCAGTCGTTGGTTTGTTTTTGGGAGAGCAGCCATTGCCGCATAGCATCCAGTTCGGAGGTTACGGGCTCGATTTCGGAGAATGCGTTGAATAGGGCGCATTGTTCTTGTACGGCACTGTTGTTGTAGTAATAATGCGAGCGATTGTTGGGCCAGTACATGCCTTTGGCTGGCTGACTGACGGCATATTGCCGCAGGGACTTCAAGATGTCTTTTGCGTCTTCGACAAAGCCATATCTATAAAGGGCCGTGGCGGCATAGGCTTTTTCTATCGTAGAGAAGTTGACCCAATATCTTAGTTTTTCGACCATCTTTTTATGCAGGTCGAGGGTTTCCCCGGCCAAAGGTATATCTCTGTATGAAGAGCGTACATAGAGGTAGCAGATATCCTCATAAGAGAGGTTTTTATCCGGGTTCTTTATTCTCTGATTTACAATCGTTTTGTCGAGGTATGCGACGGCAGAAATTTGCATTTCTTTTATTTGACTTTCATCAAGAGGAATACCTAATTTTCGCAGTCTCGAAAAACCTTCCAATGTATTTATAGAAACTAATAAATTAGTTTTCATACCACTAAACCAGCTCCAACCGCCTTCGGTCGTTTGCAGATTGTGGAGTTTGAGTATCGCCTCTCGGGTGAGTCGTTCCGCTCGGTTTTTGTCGAAGAGCGTGGACAACTGTTGCATTTGTTCGGTTTGGTTGTCTGCCTCCAATACCCACGGGGTGGCCGAGAGCAATACCTGTTTCAGTTCTTCGTTTTGAGCCAGCAGGGACGAGAGATTTTTTCCTCCCGTGGCTTTCCATGATTCGATGGCTTGTGCAATGCGGGGGTTGGAGTTCGCGAGCATTACTGCCACGCTGTTGGAGAAGAGCGAAGCCATTGCCGAAATCGCATCGTCGCCGGTTAAATCGGCCAACGGCGGCAGGGCTTGTACTGTATACCACACCAGATTGTCACAATATTGCAGAACCATGCGATAGTTTTCTACCGTCGGTGATTTCATTTTTTTGTCCATGCCGGACCATGTGATCGAGGTCGAGTGTTTGCCTCCGGGGATATAGAACGGGTTACTGTCGGTTACCAGCACTTTTGCGGGCAATACGGGCAGTATCTGTTGTTCTCCATCGCTGTGTTGCAGGGTGGATGCTTTTGTGCGGAAGCCTAATACTTCGATTCCTTCGGGAACGGAGAAGCTGTAATCGACCGTGCGGCTTTCTCCGGCATCGACGATGAAGGCGAATTTTCGAGAGTCGGAGATTTTCTCGGTATAAGGATCGAACAATTCGAAAAGAATGGTTCCTTCCTGCACCTTGTCCGTGCGGTTTTGTATGGCTGTCGATACGGTGACTTCGTCTCCCTGTCTGACAAATCGCGGCAGATTGGGCGATACCATAAGCGGTTTACTCGATATGGTTTGTGCTTCGTATCGTCCCGTGAAAAGGTCGCTTGTGTATGCCAGCGCATAGAATTGCCAAGTCGCATTTTCATTGGGTACAGTGAAGGAAACGGAGACGTTGCCGAGAGAATCGGACATCAGGGTGGGATAGAAGAATGCCGTACCTACCTCGCTTGTGCGATAGGAGTCGGCAGCAGATTCTTCTGTCTCGGCGACATCGGCGATAGAAATAGCCTCATTTTCGACAGCAACTTCTTTTCGGGCTGAACTTAGTTCCGTTACGACACTTTCTTCCAATACCGGTTGTTCTCCAATTACTTCACGGAAATCTGCAATATCGTATCCCTCGCTTTGTGCCGCACTTCGTGCCATCAGAGGTCTTGCTTTACCGTACCACAGCAATCCGAAGTTGAGAAACTCGGTGGAGCTTTCGAGCGGACAATGGGAGGACTCGGCAAAGTCGTAGACACTAATCGAGTAGTTGTGGGTATATTCTGTTCGGGGAGTGGTGGAGATACGCAATGAGGGGATCGGAGTCGGCACATTGAAATTCCAGCGATGGGTGCGAATGGCCTGCATGGAAGCGTCGAACATCTCGGTCATGAATCGTGCGCTCACGGGATTCCCTTTGGAATCGGTTATCGAGAAGGTCCAGTTTTCAAAGCTGCCGGGTAGCAATTTATCCCGGAAAGAGGTGGTCTTGATGTCGAGTTTTTTATCGGGAGCGGCCGTGCGTATAGTCGCTTGGGCGGTCGTCATTTCCCCTTCTTTGATCGTGAGCAGACTGATCGTCGCCAATCCGCCGAAAGAATCGTCGAATTTGAAATCGATTGTTTTGCAGCGATTGTCGAGCTTTATCATTTTGGTTTCGATCAAGCTGTCGGGTGTATAAATGGAATAGAAGACATAGGCATTTTTGAAAGAGCTTCCTATGGGAATTTTTACCGTTTCGCCTACTTCGGCGGTCAGTTCGGTGCGGGGAAGCCATAATCCGGCAAAGCGGGGAGGCCGTTTGTCTTTATCGCTGTACAGCACGAAATTAGTTTCATTGCGAATGATACGCCCTGTTTCATCGTCGCTAAATGCCACGATGCGGTAGGGGCCCGATTGCCATTTGGTAAAATCGGGATAGACAGCTTTCCCGTCGGCTGCGACGAGAACTTCGCCGACTTGCATTTTTATTTTGAGGCTGTCGAGATTTTCTTCGTCGGAGTCGTATAATGAATAGAATACGAGGCGGCAGGCCCGTTGTACGGTCTGTCCGTTGAGCGTATGAATTTCAGCCTTGATTTGTCCTGCCGATTTATATTTGTCGATGTATTGCGGTGCGGAAATAGAAATGAAATAGGGGGAATCGCCCACTTGTACCGAAACGGATTGCTCTACCGTTTCGCCCGTAGGTGCGGTTATGGTCGCTGTGACGGTGTAGATATAGGCTTGTTCCTTATTGATATTTTCTTCCGAAGATTCTCGTTTCGGGGTGAACGTGATGGCAAAGTTACCTGCTTTATCGACTACCGAGGAACCAGAAGCGATTTGTTCATGGGGGAGATAAAGCCGGAAGAACGGGTTCGTTCGGCGGGAAATCGTGTATTCGACTTCTGCCCCGTCTTGTGGAACTCCGCTGTAACTGACTGCGCTACCTTTTATCGTGAGCGGTTTTCCAAAACTCGTTCCCTCTTTTACGGGGTCGAATTCGACCTTGAACATCGGTAACTTGTATTCGGCTACCGAAATGCTGAGCGCATTGGCCCAAGACCCATCGACTTGTATGGTATAATTCCCAAGCATGTTACCTTGCGGTACTACGAACGAGCCGTTGAACTGTCCGTATTCGTCGGTGGTCACTTCGAGAGTGGACAGTGTCCGTGAAGAGGGGTCGATGAATCGTACCGTACATTTCTCACGAGGTATCACGCGACTTTCTTCCGTGTTATTGACGTATCGTATTCCCGAGAAATAAACGGTCTGCCCCGGACGATAGAGCGAGCGATCGGAGAAAAGAGCGGTCTTTTTCTCTTTGTCGTATCGATCCCAATAGCCCGTGTAAGATAAGTCTGCAAGAGGTGAATAACCGTCTGTCGGAGTGGATATTTGGGCGAACGCATAATATCGGGTATCGTTCGTGTTGATTATACAGAGTCCATTCTTATCGGTTTTGAGCCGGCTTGTCTCTTTGACTTGCTCATAGCTTCTGTTTTTTGCTGTATAAACCGTGACATCGGCATTTTGTATGGGTTTACCGGTTTGGGCATCGACAGCGAGCAGTTCCACGCTTTTTTCACCTGCACTGCGGACAATGGTTTTTATGCCCGATACCGTGTAGTTTACAGTCGAACTACCGGGTTTCCCGTCGATGAGTATTTCCACGACGTAGTATCCGGGAGCAAGATGGGGAAAGGCGATCTTTTTTTTGTCGGGAATCAAAGAGAGCGGCCGGTTCAGTCCGTATTTGTGGGTATAAACGCAGTTACTGCGATCCCAGTCGTTTTGTTGCGGCCGGTATTGTTCTCTGGCATAGAACGACAGCGTGTCGGGTTGCCGATAGATATTTACGGTGAGTGTATCGACGTTGCGGAATGAGAGTTCTACGCTATCTGTTTGACCCGGATAAGAGACGTTGGGCAGATTGAAAGATGCTTCTTTCCCGGTGAGTCCGTTGCGTTGATTTTTGAGTGTGTTTATTCGGCGATATTTCGGAAAGTCTTTTATCCATCGGTCGCAAATGTCGAGGGCTTGTTTGGCGTCGTCGTATTTCCCGGATTCCCGTAGTTTCGAGACCAGAACGGTGGCGATTTCGACCGAGTAGGGTTTCGCCCGGTAAGCGTCCAGAATCGTTTTTAATTGACCGATGTAGTCGTAATAGGCCGAACTTTCATCGTAAAAATAGATATCTTCGCCGAGGTATTCGAGCCGATTCAGATCCCACATCATAAATGGAGCGGATAGTTCATCGGCGGCATGGAATTTCAAGGCATCGGCGTAGAGTTGCAAAATGCGGTTGTCCTTGACCGTTTTGCTAGAAAATACAGCGGCTGTAAATTCTTTTGCCGGGGAAAGAAGTTTTTGGCGGACAAGCGGTTGTATTCCGTTATATTCGTCCATTCCCTCGTATATTTCTATGGCTTCGTTCAGCACGAAGTCGTAAAGTGTAGGGCGGAAGAGCGAGTCGGTCCCTATGGAAAGCGCCTCTCGGTAACTCTCGACCGGTGTGTTTTGTAAGGCTTCGGCCGGGGCCGTGGCTTGTGCGAGGAGCGTATCTATTTTTTCGGTAAACATGTTTTTGCTCCAAGACTCGACGGGTAACGAGAAATCGTCGATTTCGTCCCGCCAGCGTATCTGGTAATTTCTGTCGAGATAGAGATTGTACATCTGAGCTGTTAACAGCCGTAGCAAACTTTGTTCAACAGGGTTCCCGGAACGATCGGCGAGAGCGGTTGCCTTATCGATAATCGCCGGAAGGCTGTCCCTGTCGATGAGGAGTTGTGCCGCAGATTGTTTGACAAGTGCGGCGATTACAGCCGGAGCATTTTGTTGGGACAGTGCTTTTTTCAAAGCGACCGTTGCCGAGTCGACGGCCGCTTTCGGCGCAATCTTGATTTGTTCTTCGGTCGATAATTTTTTCTTCATAGTATTTACGTTTGTCGTGCTTACCAGAGCATTTGCCCCGATGATGGCCCCTAACGAAAGGAGGGCTGTCACGATGATCCATATTCCTTTTTTCATGCCTGAAAGTGTTAATGTATTGGGCATTTATAAATAAATTTTACTTAACAGTATATATTTGAAAGACGGTTTTGGGTTTAGGAACGCTGCATGAGATTTTCTTTTTTCCCATCGATCCGGTCGACAATGACGGCAATGGCTCCGTCGCCTGTGACATTGCAAGCGGTTCCGAAGCTGTCCATCGCAATATATAGCGCTATCATGAGGGCTTGTGCCGTTTCGTCGAACCCCAGCATGCCTTCAAGTATGCCTAATGCCGCCATAATAGCTCCGCCGGGGACTCCGGGCGCTGCGACCATCGTAATGCCGAGCATGAGTATGAACCCACTGAAATCTGCCGTGTTTACGGGCATGCCGCTCATTATCATAATCGCCATAGCACAAGCCGTGATTTTCATCGTGCTACCCGATAGATGTATGGTGGCGCATAAAGGAATAACAAAGGTGGCAATGTTTTTGCTCACTCCGTTTTTAATGGTTTGAGCCAACGTGACAGGAATGGTCGCTGCGGAAGATTGCGTGCCGAGCGCGGTGACATAAGCGGGAAGCATGTTTCTCAGTAATCGCAGCGGATTTTTTTTCCCGATGATACCGGCCAAGACGAATTGAACGAGCAGCAGAAGAATGTGTAAGATGAATATGACTACGATGATTTTGACAAAAACGGAGATAATCGAGGCGACTTGTCCCGAAACCGTCATGTTGAGAAATATCCCGAAGATGTGTAGCGGCAATAACGGTATAATGACTTTCGCTATGAGCAAGGAGACGATGTCGCGGAAATCGGCGGCGGCCATTCGCAGGGTGTCGCCTTTGACTGCTGATAGTCCCAATCCGATACAGAAAGAGAGCAGCAGGGCGGTCATGATGTCGAGAGGGGCAGGCATATCGACCGTAAAATAGGGTTTTAACGCCATGCTGCCGAGGTTGTCTATTATCGCCGCAGTGTGTGCGGATTCGGTAATCAGCTCTGGGAAAACAGCTCTTCCGCTGAAATAGGTGAAGAATCCCGAAAATACGGTGGACCCGTAGGCGATGGCCGCCGTGATGAGCAACAGCCGTCCCGCACCTTTCCCCAAATCGGAAATGGCCGGGATAATCAGTCCGATGATAATGAGCGGAATGGCAAAGGTGAGAAAGTTGCCGAACAGCCCGTTGAAGGTGACGAATATACGTGCGACGGGAACGGGCAGGAACTGTCCCAGCGCGATACCTGTCGCTATGGCGATGAGGACTTGCCACAGGAGGGAAATCTGAAATTTTTTCATAACGCTGATGCTTTTAGCAAAAATAGGAAAATATTCCCTTTTTGTCAAGGAAATGCGGCGCTATGTTTTGCGGAAGCGCTTGACTTTACTCGATGAAAAGGCCGGCCGAAACTATGTCTGTGCGGATATTCTCGGCAGAAGCGTATTTACGTAGCAGCTCTGTCGTGAAGGCTATGGTTTCGTCGAGAGGTATTTCTTCGCCATAAGCGTTGATGATGACGAACAAGTTTTTGGTGTCGAGCGTTATTTTAGTCCGTTCCTCGTCGCTGGTGGGCGTGCCTATACCTCCTTTATCGTCGCGGTAAACCGGGAGCCCTTCGATATTGAGAACGCCCCGGCCAATACCTCGGAAGATTTCTCCTTCTTTCCCGACTCCCAAGACGAGAGTGTCTCCTTCGATACGATCGGCATCGAAAGCCCCGATGGAGTATCCCGAACGGACAGAGACCAGATTGATGAGATCGACCAACGTATCGATGCGATAGATTCCCAGACCTCTGATAATGCGCCTGCAAAGGGCCTCGGAGGAGACTCGATACCGATTGGGGTCTTTACCGAAAGACCGATAGGCTTTTCGTGTGGCTTGTATGGCGGGTCGTTTGTTTATTTCGTCGATTTTGTAGGCGGCTGCGATGCGAGAGGCTTCGTCGTCTATTTGTTCCCACAGACGAGGGTCGGTTTCGGTATTGGTTACTTGTGCACCGATGATACCGATTTTCAGGCCGGGGCAGACCCGTGCAAAATTGTTTTCGATACGAATGGTTTTCATGCGTTTTCGCTCTTTGGGATAAAAAAGATATTTCAGAAGCTGTTTTAAATTTATTGAGAAATAATATTATCATTGCAGGCAGGCATGTTCCGGCCATATTGAGCCCCAGTCTCGCATCTTGAATCCCTTGATTTTTGTCAATAGCCCGCTATTGATTGCGTATCTCGGACTCCAATCTGCTTCAACATAGGTCTCGATTTGTCTCGGAATAAATTTAAAACAACTTCTCAAAATTAGCGAAAAATTACATTCTTGTTGTTTTTGAGTTGTGTTTTTTTCTTTTAATATATTATATTTGCATAAGTTGCGAAAGTGGGTTGCACCCGGCATATTCAGAAGAATTTGTTTCTGATAGCGGTTGTACTTCCTTGGCATGTATTGAAAATACAATTAAATTTTGATGATATGAAATCACTACATCTGTCGCTTTCGGGCGCTCTCAAAAAGGGTTGGGAATTGACCAAGAAGCATTTTATCGTTATGCTCGGTCTGGTTTTGGGTTATATGGTTTTATCGTGGGTCGTCAGCTTGCTCGGCGGAGCCGATACGACTACGTTTCGCTATTGGATTTTGTATTTAGTGAATCTGGTTTTGTCTGTGTGGGTCAGTGCGGGATTCGCTAAAATTTTATTGAATGCATACGATGGGGAAGAACCTTCGTTCTCAGTATTCGGAGAATTACTCCCGAAATTGGGCGGGCTCATAGGGGTGAATTTTATGGTTGCCGTTTGTTATTGTATTCCATTGGTGTTGGGCTTTATCGTTTTGTCTATCGGAGCGGGAGCAAGTGCGGTTTCTTTTAATTTAGCCGATCCTTATTCATTCGGACATTTTATGGGACAGGCATTCGGCGGAGTGACGGGTATTCTGTTTTTGGTGCTGTTGTTGGTGTCTCTTTATATTGCTTTGCGGCTTATGTTCGCCGTTTATGCTTATGTCGAAGATTCTTCTATCGGGGTTATGGGTGCGGTTCGTAAAAGCTGGACGATGACACAGGGAAACATGTGGACTATCCTCCTTTGTATTTTGATGATTATCGTTCTGAATTTATTGGGGCTCATAGCTTTTATTATAGGTGTATTCGTAACTATGATTATCACTATGTTCATGACGGTAGCTATGTATCGCCAGATTAAAGAGGGCGAGGAAATAGTAATCGTGGAGGAATAAAGGATTGTCGTTTCTTCGGTATCTTCTCGATATTTGCGGCACACCGGGAGAGAGGTTGATGCCTTGATACGTTACTGTTGCTGTCGATGTTTTCTAACCCCTCCGTCCTTCGGACACCTCCCCTATATTTTGCTCATCAAAACACAGGGGAGGAGGGGGATACTCGGTTTGTTTCCGATGTTTCTTTAACTCCTCCGTTGTTTTAACCCCCTCGTCCTGCGGGCACTCCCCCTATATGGTTGTGCCACACCCCGCAATGCTGCGGGGCACGGCAGGGGAGGAGGGGATACTCATTAATTATCGACTGGGTCTTATCTATCGGTCAATTTGATTTATCTGTCTATAATCGAGGTTTTTGATAAGATGTCGAGAGCGATGACTACTGTCATATATAGAATGAGGCAGCCGATGATTCCATAAAGCCAACGGGCTTTTCGGCGGGAAAGTCTCGATGTGAGCATGCGGCAGTTCTTGCTGTTGAAGAACCAATTCCAGTCGGCTATCGCCGCACAGAGGGACAGTATGCCCGATATGAGAAACAGGCATAGAACGATGAGTGCAGGTATGAGTGCCGGAGTGTCGTTCATTGTGGGAGAGGGTTCAATATTTTTTCCTGAGGATATTTCTTCTATTTTTTCGATGTTTCGCTTGGCAAGAAAAATATAGGATTGGGGTTTCGGGCGATTCTATGATTTTCAGATGTCGAGTGTAATCGACCGGGCTCCGTTTTCGGTTTCGGCGATATGAACGTTTACGCAGTCATAGGGGAGCAGTTCTTTGATTTTGTCGGGCCATTCGATGAAGCATAGCGCACCGCTGGCGAAATAGTCTTCGACTCCGAGGTCATAGGCTTCTTCGATTTTGTCGAGCCGGTAGCAGTCGAAGTGGTAGATGAGTTCGCCGGTAGTAGCGGACCGGTATTCGTTGATAATGGCGAATGTGGGGCTATTGACGGGGTCGTCTACACCGAGTTCTTCACAAACGGCTTTAATGAAAGTCGTTTTTCCGGCTCCCATGTCGCCGTGAAAAGCGAATACCGTATTGTCGCCCATGAGCTTAATGAATTGTCGGGCTGTTTCTTGTATTTGGTCAAGATTTTTTATCGTAAGCGTGTGCATGAGTTTTTATTTTTTCGTGAGTGTTATCAAGGGAATCATCATTTCTTCCATAGAGATGCCTCCGTGTTGGAACGTATCTTTATAGTACCCTACGTAGTAGTTGTAATTATTGGGGTATGCAAAGAAGTCGTGGTTCGTGGCGAATATGTAGGTGGAGCTGACGTTTGGCGACGGCAGTCCGTATCGTTCGGGCGTTTTGATTTCATATACCTGCTTGGGGTTGTAGCTGAGCGATTTCCCTACTTTATACCGTAGATTGGTATTGGTGTTTTTATCGCCGATTACTTTGATGGGGTTATTGACGTGTACCGTCCCGTGATCGGTGGTGAGAATGATTTTAAAATCTTTTTCGGCGATTTTGCGGAAGAGGTCGAGTGCCGACGAGTGGCGGAACCAAGACTCGGTAATGGAGCGGTATGCGGCCTCCGAGGATGCGAGCTCACGAATCATTTTGGATTCGGTGCGGGCATGGGAAAGCATATCGACGAAATTGAGCACGCAGACATTGAGTTGGTTATTCTCGATTTGCGGGAAGTTTTGAATGAGTCTTTCGCCGAATGCCGATTCGTTGATTTTATTGTAAGAGAATGTATATCGTTTGCGGAACCGGTCGAGCAAAGTCTGAATGAGGGGAGCCTCGTTCAGGTTTTTGCCTTCCTCTTCGTCCTCGTCTACCCATAGGTCGGGGAACATGCGGGCTATCTGATTGGGCATCAAACCGGAGAAGATAGCGTTTCGGGCATATTGCGTGGCTGTGGGCAGGATACTGAAATAGAGGTCTTCCTCGGCCGTAAAGTATTCGTTGAGCAGAGGTTTGATCACTCTCCATTGGTCGAAACGGAAGTTGTCGATGAGTATGAAAAATACTTTCTCCCCGTTGTCGATGAGGGGGAAGACTTTGGTTTTGAAAAGTTCATGGCTCATCAAGGGATGCTCGCCTCCGGTAATCCACTTTTCGTAGTTTTTCTTGACGAATTTGGCGAAAGCGCTGTTGGCTTCGGTCTTCTGCATGGTGAGCAGTTCGTCCATATCGCTTTCGGCTTGTGTGAGTTCCAATTCCCAGAACACGAGCTTTTTGTAAACTTCGAACCAGTCGTTCCAAGAATAGGAGTCGTTTATCTGGCTACTAATGTGTTGGAACTCCTGTCGATAGTCGCTCGATGTCTTTTCCAAGATGATCTCTTTGTGGTGGAGATTTTTCTTTATGGAGAGGAGAATCTGATTGGGATTGACCGGCTTGATGAGGTAATCGGATATTTTGTTTCCGATGGCTTGGTTCATGATGTTTTCTTCTTCGCTCTTGGTGATCATGACGACGGGAATCTCGGGATTTTCCATCTTGATCTGGCCGAGGGTATCGAGCCCGCTCAATCCCGGCATGTTTTCGTCGAGGATAATGAGGTCGAAGGTCTCATGAGCAGCTTTTTCAAGCGCATCTCGTCCATTCGATACAGTTGTGACTTCATATCCTTTTTGTTGTAGAAAGAGGATATGCGGTTTCAGTAAATCGATTTCATCGTCGGCCCAAAGTATTTTACCGTTTTTCATAAGGCTCTGTCGGTTGAGGATTGTTTTCAAGGAATAAGAAATAGTCTTCGAAACTGTATCCTTCGAGCAGTTTCTTGAAGTTATCCTCGCTGATCATTACGGGTCTTACTCCCGGCGGATAACGGAATGTTTCGCTGTTATCGAGAACCCGACGATAGTGGGATAACTCGTCAAAGTTATTAAATCCTTTGACAACTAACATACTTATTTCGTTAAAGGTCATTATTTCGAGGTCGAAATCTTTAATGACGAAGCTGGTGAAGTTGTGTTTCGCCACGTCGAAGAGTAATTGATTGGACGACACGCTGTCGGTCGCATAGACCAGAAGTAGCACGTGCGGTGCATTCAGGTCTTGTGTGAACGTTGCCTGAGCGGTATCGTTCGCCAACGTCGTCGTATCGTTGGTGAGCCGTGCCTTCCAAATCATTCCCCGCATGTTCCCGCTGCCTTCGGCAACCTGACGTCCCTGAGCGACTCCTTTGAGCATTGTGGTCGCCATAGGCGAAACATCGGCTTGCGGGTAACGTTCGAGCAGATCTTTCAAGCCCGCTTTGAAATGGTCGTACTGTTTGTCACCGATGTAGGCCAGCGCATCGAGGAAAAGGAATTTGGGCATAAGCGGCGAGAGCGGATATTTTTCTTTCATGAAAGTCGTGTTCCCGTGTACCGTTCTGTTGTCGTTTTCGAGATAAGCGGCATAGGTGGCTTCGTAAATAGAATCTTGAACGGCGCTCATGCGTCGCAGATTATCCAAATAATGCGGATCGGCCATAGCTTGCGCATAGGGGCTTTCGGGGAATACAGAACGAATCTTATCCCGGTATATCCCTGCGGTGACGACATCTCCGTTACGCATGTACATGAGGTACATGTTATAGTATACGTCGAGCCGGTAGGGGTTCTCGGGGAACCGCTCTTCCAATAAGTTGAAGTTGGCGATGGCCGCCGGGTAGTCTTCGAGTTTGTTTTTGAGGATAATACCCATGTTGAACAAGCCTTCGGCAACGACTTCGTTCGATGTTTCCATTGCCTCCGGTGTCATAGGTATTTGTTTGAGGTAGAATTCGGGTTTATGGGGATCGTCGGCCGCGTCGGATTGTATGCTGTCGGGGTTTTCTTCATCGGGGAGAGAATTGTCGGCCAAATCTTCGTTTTCACTGTTTCCCGATTGTTCGGCAAAGTCGCTCATGGAGAATCCCGATTTGTTGCGACGACGCCAGTCGTCTTCGAGTTTTCGGCTACCCCAAATCCGTTGGAATTCGGTTTTACCGGCAGAAACCATAGGCTTGTTATAGAAGTACCATGATTTGTCCCCAGAGAGAATCGTCGTATTTTGTTTGGCCGAGTTGTCGTTGTTGAACTGAGGGCCTTGTTGTTGGGCGAGATATTCTTCTCGCTGTTGTGCTTCGGCCTCTTCTTTTTCTTTTTTGATGAGGTCGTCGATGATTTTTTGTATGGCTTTGTTCCGGTCGTCTTCGCTCATGGCCGCCAAGTTTTGCAAACTGTCTTGCAGCTCGACATTTTGTGCATAGACAACCAGCTCGTCGAGGACGGACGATCGTCGGGAGAGCAGGTCGTATTTGGGATAGTCTTCTTTCAGTTGGGGAATGGCTTCGGCATAGCACGGTTGGGCATCGACATACTCTCTTCTTTCGAAATAGAGATTGCCGAGCGTGATTTGGCAGATGGCTTTTTCTATGCCGTTGCGAGTGCTCTTCTGGTTTGCCAAGCGGTAGTTTTCCATCGCTTTGAGCGTGTCTTTGCGGGACAGGTAGAGATTGCCGATGGCGTAGTATATTTGATCGAGATATTCTTTGTTACGATCCCGGGAAGCCATACGGGTGAGTTTCTTCACCTCTTTCGAAATATCTTTCCCCGAATAGACTTCGGTTTGTTTGATCCGAGCATTGAATTCGGTTCGATAGGGTGGGTTCATGCCGATGACTTTTCCGTATGTCTGGTATGCTTTCGTGGGATTTTGTGTGGCTGCATAGAGTTGCGCCAGCAGGAATGTCATTCGGATGCGTTGTTGCTTGCTCGAAGCAGACTTAATGGCCGTTTCGAGAAAAGGAATGGCTTTTTCGTATTCTCCTTTGTGAACAAGGAAATCGGCATTGACTGTCGCAAACCAGTTGTTTTGGGATTCGGGCAATTTCTCGTTGTTGATTTTGAGCAGGATATCTTCCGCTTCGTACAACCAGCCCATAGCAATGTAGCACCGAGCTTGCCAAATGCGCGACTCTGCTACCAAATCGGGCATCCAAGTGAAATGGCGGGATATATAAAGGAAGGTCGCGGCGGCTCCGAGGAAATCGCCTTTGTAGTATTGTGCTTTTCCCATAAGCCTCCATGCGTTGTGAATAAACGGGTTGTATTCGTCCCGTTTCATATACTCCCGGTATTTGGGGTCGCTCATTTTTTTAGAATTTCTTTTCGGCCTTTTCTTAATGGAATGCAACTGTATGGCTTTCTGGCATTTCTCGATAGTCCGATCGAAACTTCCCGATGGTTGCGGGTCTTTGGGGTTTGCATAGGCTTGTGCCGGATGCATGAGCAGGAGGTCCGTGAAATTATCCTCGTATCCTTCTTCCATCTCTTTGAGTTGTTCTTTGTAATTTTCTATTCCGTTGAAATAGACGTTGTAGCGGGTGGTAAAGCTATGGTAAAAACGTGTCACCGCCGTATTCTTTTTCGTGGAACAAGATACGAGTGTAAGAACAATAAATAAACCGATAGTATGTAGTATTCTTTTTTTCAATCGATGTTATAGGGATAATGCTCCATTTTTTAAACTGAATTTTTCCTGTTTTATTGCTTTTTACCGGTTGCAGAATGTAGGTAGGAAGCTATAATTTTTACAACAAAATAGGCGATTATCAAGGTAAATACGATGGTTGCTCCCGCAGGGACGTCGAGCCAATAGGAGAGTAACAGTCCTCCTATGCCGCAGAGGAGATTGATTGCTCCCGACAGCCAAACGATATTTCGGAATTTGTGACAGAAAAGTTCGGCGATCATTTGCGGTAAAGAGAGTATGGAGATGAGGAGCATGATACCGACTAGACGAATGGTAAGAACCACGGCGGTCGCCACAAAAAATGTCATGATATAGTTGACGAGGCGTGTCTTGATACCGCGGGTGTGGGCAAAGTCGGCATCGAAAGCCGTATATACGATGGTCTTGTATTGCAATACGGTGTAGAGAATCAATAATGCGGCAAAGGCCGCAAAGATGAATATATCCGTGCGGGTGATGGTGAGAATGTTTCCGAAAAGAAATTCCGTTAGCCCCGGTGTGTAGCCGGGTGTCATGAAAATAAAAATGATACCGATTGCCATGCCTAACGCCCATACGACCGCTATGGCAGAGTCTTCACGAACCGATTTGCCCCGAGACAGCCATTCGACTCCCAATGCGGAAAGGATAGCGAAAACAAGAGCCGAAAGCGTGGGATTGATGCCGAGGTAATACCCTACACCCAAACCACCGAAAGATGCATGGGTTATGCCCCCGGTAATAAATAGCATGCGGCGTGCGACGATGTATGTGCCGATGATGGCACTTGTTATGGAAATGAGTAATATCGCCCACAAAGCATTTTGAAAGAATGTATAATTGAGAATGTCTATCATAAGCAATTATTTGTCGATCGTTCTTTGTTCATTGACAACGAGCAGTATTTCGTCTCGCAGTGACTCGGGGACGGCGATTTGCCGTAATTGCAAACTGCGTACCCACCCCGGCACATCTTCCGGTCGTAGCGTATAGAAAATTTCCCGAAAGAGTTCTATTTGTTCGGGTGTATAGCTGTCGGGTTCGATTCCTTTCCAAGCATCGAGCTCTTCGTCGTCGTAGTATTCTATTGTTTTGCTTATTCCTGCGAGCAGGCTGTCGCGTTCGCAAACGAGATGTCGTCCGCAACATTCTTGCGGAGGTTCCTGAATTTCGGTTTGAACTATTTTATTAGTTTTTTCGACCTGTTTTTTTAAATCCCGTCGATGGAAATAGTAAGTAACAATACCTAAAAGTATGATGGCTGAGATGAGTATAATCATAATCGTGTTCCTTCTTTTTCGTCCTTTTCAAGCGAGAAGCCCGCTTTACAGAGGTCTTTCCAATAGTTGGGGTATGATTTATCCACTACCGAAATGTCTTTAATCTTTATTCCCGGGAAGAGAAACGAGGCTGGGGCAAATGCCATAGCCATGCGATGATCGTCGTAGGTTTCTATGACCGGTGCAACCTTCGGAGTGATAGATTCTCCGTCCCATTCGAGTGATTTATCCGAAGATATTAGTTTATATCCTAATTTAATAAGTTCGTTTTGTAGGGCGGATATGCGATCTGTTTCCTTTATTTTAAGGGTTTGCAGCCCTGTGAATTTGAATGGAAGCCCTATTAAACAGCAAGTTACGACAAGGGTTTGAGCCAAGTCGGGTTGCTCGGATAGATCCTGTTCGTATAATGAAATGGTTTTGTCCGATTTTCTTAGTTTTATGCCTTCCTGAGAAAACAGGCTGGAAACACCCAGAGGTTCGAAGAGTGCGGCTATGCGGGCATCACCTTGAAGGCTTTTGTTCGAGAGATTCGGCAGGAATATCTCAGCTTCGGGTGCGAGCGCCGCGATTTCATACCAATAGGAAGCCGCCGACCAATCCGGTTCTATTCGGAATTGCTTCGGGCAGTATCGGCCGGCCGGAATTCGTATGGTATTGTTGGAGCGGTGTGTCTCTATACCGAAATGAGACATCATTTCGAGAGTCATTTCGATATAAGGCGTAGAAACTATTTTGCCTGTGAGGGTCAGCTCCAATCCGTTTTGCATATAAGGTGCTATCATGAGTAGCGCCGATATGTATTGGGAGCTGACATTACCCGGTAGAGAAAGCGCTCCGCCTCTTAGTTCTTTCCCAAAAATTTGCAAAGGGGGGAATCCTTTTTTGTCGACGTATCGGATATCCGCTCCCAAAGTGTGTAGAGCATCGACCAGTATTTTTATGGGGCGTTGTTTCATTCTCTCGGAGCCCGATATGATACATTCGTAATCTCGTTTTTGAGCATAGTAGGCCGTGAGAAATCGCATGGCTGTTCCTGCTCCGTGTATATCGATCGAACTGTTTTTTCTCGCGAAAGCCTGTTTCATGACCCGTGTGTCGTCACAGTTGGACACGTTGGTTATCGGTATCGAATCGTCGCACAGGGCGTTTATGACGAGTGCCCTGTTGCTGATACTTTTGGATGCCGGCAGTTCGACTTCTGTGTGGCAGTCGTGTGGAGCAAAGACTTTGTAATTCATTTGTTCGCTGTGGGTTTTGTCGCAAAATTAGCAAAAAAAGAGGAATGGTATGTATCATTTCTTTATTTACCGATGAAGTATTTCTCACAAATCTCTCTTTTCAGCATCTTTTGTTTTTGTAGTCTCTTTTATTTTTTTGTCGCATGGAGGAGAAGGGCGGATAGTTTCCTTGATACGTTTCCTTTGTTGCAGATATTTTTTAACCTCTCCGTCCTTCGGACACTTCCCCTATGACTGATGCCACATAGGGGAGGTGTTTAAAAATGTTCGAAGTGGATTTCACCCTCCTCCTTGCTGAGCCTCATAGCCTTACAGGGTGTTTGTTGTCAAGTAAGATATAGGGCGGGTGTCGAGTAGTAAAGGAGGGGTTGATTTTTGTCAAAAATCTATTCGGCAGCTTGTTTAACCACTCGCCGAGGGAACCGGAATGTGCTTGTCGGCACGACATCGCTAAAATTCATGTTTACCCCCTGATTTTTTACTGAGCCGAATTTTCTAATAACATTGCAGCTCGAATTGAATTTGACTGAAATCTCGCCTTTCCAAGTCTCGTTGCCGGATATAAAAGTAAAGGCTTCCGCAGTCCCCGAACGGTATATCTACCTCTTCTTCCTCGATACAGTTGAGTTGCAGAAGTAAAATCCATTCGCGGGCAGACTTTTTGCTATATGTCTGTTGTTTCTCCTCTTGCGCTCTCGATTCGCATGCTTCGGCTATACCGTTTTGAATGAGTGAGGCGTATCCCAAGATACGTCCGGCCGATTCCATGTGGGGATATCCCCATTTCCCTAATTTTCGTTCTATGATATCCCAATCGGTATATGCGGTGTTGTCATCGCCTGTCATACCGACATAATCTTCCCAATCGGGAGCACAAGCATGGGCTGTGAATTTGAGTGCCATTTCGGGAAGCCTGTGTTCTTCCGGGAGATTGTCGGGGAAATCGGCCGGTACTAATTCAGAAATGGGAGTGGGGGTATATAATAGTTTTGCTCCCTTACTATTTCTCCACGGTTGATTCGTGAGATCATAAAAGAGATAGAACATGCCTTCGTGTGGAAGGAGATTGTCTGTGTCGTAAACCGATAGTTCTTCGCAAGATAGTTGCAGGAAAAACGGGAGAACGATGTGTTCGCCGTATTCATCGGTGTAGTGAGGCCATTCGAATTTTTTCGGTAAGGCCGGTTTTCCCCCGAATTTAGATTGTACGGGGGCTGCTTTTCTTTTTTCAAAGTCGAAAAAGATTCCGTTACGAACAAGTGCCTGTATTTGCTCTTTGAGCTTTGCTTCGATTTCTATTTCCGAAGGTTTTTCATCGTTTCGGTTATGTCGGAAAAGATGCCAGAATGGTTTTGTGTCGTCCATGGTAAAAGTAAAATTTCGATATGTAAAAAAAATGCCCGAACACATTACGTTCGGGCTTGATATATGAAAATTTATAAAAGTCTTTTCATATTTTAGTTTGCAGGAGCTTCTTGAACAGGAGCCTCTTGTGCCGGTGCTGCGTTATTTCCGGTAGCAGGCGTTTCAAATCCGGGAAGAGCTGCCGGTGCTTCGGTATTTACAATGTCTTTAATTTCCGATACGGAGGATTGCTGCCCGTTGTGAGAAACGAATACGGTAGCTATGCTCAGAACCATGATAACAATAGCAAGGGTCCATGTCGCCTTTTCCACAAAGTCGGTTGTTTTCCGAACTCCCATGATTTGATTCGATGATGCGAAGTTAGAAGCAAGACCTCCTCCTTTTGATTTCTGAACCAATACAATACCTATCATCAGCAATGATGCCAAGATGATAAAAACGGTTAATACTACTGACATTTTTTATTATTCTGTTTTTATGTTAATAATCAATTTTTCCAAAAATCTTATTTGGTCTGCAAAGTAAATATTTTTTTCTGGATATTTCAAACTTAATTTTTTAATTATTTGCAATGCTTTCTCATATCGTCTTTGTTTGATATAGATTTTTGCTAAACTTTCCGTGAAGAAAGTGTCGTCGTTGCTGCTTTCGGAGGAGGCGGATTGTTCTGTATTCTCTTGATCGCGACCGGTTGTTTCCGGTAGAACGGCAGGAGATGGATTTGTCTCGTGCTCGTGAACCGGCGTTGCGGCTAAATCGGCCTGTTCTTCTTTTTGCAGGTTGCTTATATAGTCCGATTGAGCGAGTATATTGCCTGAAATAATTCGGTCGAGGCTTTCTTCTTCATTGCCTCGTTTTTGCTCTTTACGATATGTCCCCAAAAACAGATCGATCGCCTGCATGGTGCTGTCGGTTCGGGGAGCTTTCGGATAGAGGTCGGCGAAAGATTCTCCTTCGACTCCGAGAATGGTCTCTAAGTGCGCATGAGGACTGGCGTAAATCAGAGCCTGTTGTATGCGCTTCTCGTCGGGCATGGCTCCCGGTGTGAATTTCAGATAGAGAAGTTGCGGGATATTGAAATAGGGATAATCCGCGGCCATTTGGTCGGCATCGGATTTCGAGATTGTTTCATCGCCAATCCCGTTTAGAAGGTTTCGTATTTGTTCCCGGGTTATCATAGTGTTACCAGTTGGCTACCGTCGCGTTGAAAATTTGATCTACCAGCTCGTCTGTGATTTGTTGGATAAGTTCATCTTGCACATCGGTTAACATTCGGTCGCTGGAAAAGTCCTTATACCCGGAGAATGTTTGGTCTATGTCATACTGAGGGTCTTTGGTGTTGGTGAATCTTACCCTCACAGAAATAGTCAGGCGCGTTTGCGATGCGTATGCGTTTTCTGTTACGGCTTGCGGGGTGAGGTCATAATTCGTGATTTCTCCTTCCAATTGCAGGTCTCCTCCGCTGCTAACCATTTGTAATCGCGTTTGCCGGGTATAAGCGTTTTTCAATGAATTGGTGAACAACTCTTCCAATGGAGGGTAAACCAATGCCGCTTTAATGGGAAAGTTCGCTACCGATATGGTCTTGGTCGTTTCGTAATTGATCGAAGCTCCGTTGAATTTATAAGAGATACTGCATGACGACAGTATGACGAGTAATATAGTCGTTAAACGTTTCATTGTCGTGCGGCTCTATTCTAAGTTATATTCTTTAATTTTACGATAAAGAGTCCTTTCGGATATTTTTAATTCTTCGGCTGTCTTTTTCCGTTTTCCGTGATTCCGTAGTAATGCTTTTTTGATGGTCTCTTTTTCCGTATCTTCGAGTGTCGTAGGTTGTTCCTCGATATATTCGGGTTCGTTGGGTATTATCTCTCCTACGGTGTCTTCTATGGCCGTTCGTTTGGCGGACGGGACATGTACCGGAACAGATGGTACGATAGGAGTAAGAGCCATCGATTGTGCGACAGGAACCGGTTGGGGTGTTTGAGCGTAAGAAGTTTGTCCTTGAATTTTCTCCCTAGTCAGTTCTTCTACTTTCGCATGTAGGTCTGCCAGCTCTTTTTGCATTTCGAACAGTGTCTTGTAGAGCATTTTTCTTTCTTTCTCGAAGAAGGAGTGCTCTTGTTCGTTCGAGGTAGCGCGAGCCGGTAATTTTTCGATATTATATTGGGGCAGATAGTTTTGCAACGTTGCTCCGTCTACGTCTCGGTTCGTTTCGAAAATAGAGATTTGTTCGGTGATATTTTTTAGCTGCCTTACATTTCCCGGCCAACGATAGTTGAGCAGTACGGTGCGTGCATCTTCCGTCAGCTGGATTACGGGCATTCGGTAACGCTCCGCAAAGTCCGTAGAAAATTTACGGAATAATAGGAGAATATCCTCAGACCGTTCTCTCAATGGGGGAATTTCGATGTGTATCGTGCTGAGCCTGTAATACAAATCTTCCCTGAATTTTCCTTCCGAAACGGCTTTTACCATGTCCAAGTTGGTCGCAGCGACGATTCTTACATTGGTTTTCAAAACAGTGGAAGAACCGACTTTTAGAAATTCTCCGCTTTCGAGTACGCGCAATAATCGAGCCTGAGTCGTGAGGGGTAATTCGCCGACTTCGTCCAAGAAAATTGTTCCTCCGTCGGCTTCTTCGAAATAACCTTTTCGTGCAGATAATGCGCCAGTAAAAGCTCCTTTTTCATGCCCGAACAATTCGGAATCTATGGTTCCTTCGGGTATCGCTCCGCAGTTTACGGCAATATATTTTCCATGCTTTCGGGAACTGTTGGCATGTATAATCTGTGGAAAGAACTCTTTTCCCGCACCGCTTTCTCCGGTAATAAGCACAGCCAAATCGATAGGTGCGATTTGTAGAGCTCTTGTAATGGCTCGAATCAGACCCGGAGCATTTCCTATAATGCCGAATCGTTGTTTGGTTTGCTGTATTTCTGCCGGAATCATCTGTTTTCTAATAAAAATGTATTTACAAATATAGCGAAAAGTAAATGCAGAACGAAATGAATAGATTCGTTTTCCAAACTGAACCGATGCTATTTCTGCATTTTATGCAAAGATACATATTTTTCTATTTGTCGGGCAAAGCGATAATGTGATTTATCGGCGAGATTTTATCGGTATAGAGACTTATTTGAACTTTTTAAGAGAATTGTAATTCTTTTATTTCTTTGGGAATAGGATAGAATTTCTGTTTGCTTTAAAATTCATTATTCCGAATGTGGTATGGAAATTCTCGTGAAAATATATCGAAAGACATCAAGATTTTCATAATTTTGTTTTTGATTGATATCATTCTATGAAATCGTTTTTGAAATTTAGAGAGAGAGGAATATATTTGTATATGGCTAGTTATTTAGATTACAGAGGTTAATCTAACCGACACCGGGAAGAGATATTTAGGATATCGGAATCGGGGTGATAAAACCATTGAGGAAACTCGCTGTCGCCGTATTTTATTTTTGAATTTTTGTTTTGTATGAGAAGACGCTTGCTTTATATTTATCTCTTATTAATCGCAGGTATTATAGCGTGTGAGACAGTTATTGTCGAAGCGGCTCCCAATTTTTATTTCAAACAATTATCCCAACAAGATGGGCTTTCTCAAAATTTTGTGCGTTCTATCATGCTCGACCACGATGGTTTTCTGTGGGTCGGGACGAAGTCGGGGATAAGTCGTTTCGATTATCACGAGTTCAAGAATTATTCGTCTGTTCCCGATTCAGCCGCTTCTTTACCGGGTAATTTAGTTCATTTCATTGTTGAGGATGCCCGTCATAATATTTGGATTTCGACTGATAAGGGTGTATGTGTTTATCAGCGGGAAAGCGACGATTTCAAGACTGTTCTTTGGAGGCAGAAGGCTTTGCAGGCTCATTCTTATTTGTTGACTGAAGATGCTCTTTTTTTGGGAGGAAGGGGAGTAATATACCGATGGGATTATCACCGGGCTGTCATGGATACGGTTCCTGTTCGGTGGAAAGATAAATCATATGCGTTTTTCAATCACATGATACCGTGGTCGGAGCATTGCTGGGTATTATCGTCGAGATGGAACGGATTGTGGCTATTGGACTGCCGTACAGGGGAAATAGAACGACCGACGTTCTGTAAGGAGAAAGAGATTATGTCGGTCAAAGTCGATACCCAGGGAGATTTGTGGATTTCTCCCTATGGCAAGGGGCTCGACCGGTATATCGACGGCGGTAGAAAACAAAAGCATTACGATGTGTCGAACTCAGATCTAACCAATAATGTGATTCTCGATATAGAAGAGCGGGACGGTTCTTTATGGCTGGCTACCGATGGCGGTGGAATCAGTATCCTGAACTTGAAAGACGAGACTTTTTCCAATATTCGATATACGCCCGGCAATATCTATTCATTTCCGTATAGTTCGGTATTTTGTTTATATAAGGACAGGGACGACAATATGTGGGCTGGAACGATACGAGGTGGATTATTCGGCATCAAAGAGGTACATATGAGAACGTATCGCGATGTTTCTCCGGGCAATCATTACGGCATGAGCGATAAAACGGCGTTGTGCTTATATGAAGATGAGGACGGAATTATCTGGGTCGGGACCGATGGCGGGGGACTGAACCGTTTGGACCCGAAGAGCAATAGATTTACCCACTATCCCAATACTTACGGATATAAAGTTGCCTCGATAACCCGTTATAACGAGCGAGAATTATTGATGTATTTTTTTTCCAAAGGGTTATATTTGTTCGATAAACGTACGGGTAATTTAAGGCCTTTTACTTTATTGAACGATAGGCGTAACGAGGAGATTATACATTCGGGCATATCGGTCAATGTCGATTATTTCGATACCGATAAAATCCATTTATTTGCGGACAAGATATATACTTATGATAAATCGACAGGCTCTTTTACCATTGCGCATGTTGCCGATTCGTCTCGGTATTACGGTACGGTTCAGCGGTTTTATTCCGATAAGGATATTACCTATCTTTTTGGCCGCAATTATATCTTGCGGCTCGACCATGCGGAGAATGCTGCGGTGTGTCTTCTTGCTTTCGGTTCAAAAGCGGTCATCAATGCGGCTTGTAGGGACGACGAAGGAAACTTTTGGATAGGGACCGACAAAGGGCTGTTCCACTACGATGTGAATACCCAAGCGCTGAACGAAATAAAAACGAATATGTTTAGGGAGGTGACTTCGGTTGCCTATGCCAATCAATATCTGTGGTTAGGCGCCGACGGTCTGCTTTTCCGATATTCCATAGGCGAGGATAAATTTTTTATTTACGGCGAATCCGACGGCGCTATACCTAACGAATATTTGCATAAATCTACTTTGGTAACTCGGGACGGAGCTCACATTTATATGGGCGGTGTAACCGGACTTTTACATATCGATCGGGAAATATACAAGGAGTACAATTCCCTCTCTCCTTCGTCGGTCGAGTTGTCTGATGTTGTTCTCGATGGAAAATCGGTGATGAACAAAATGGGCGATACAGACCGGAGCTTGCGTGTTGCATGGAATTATACTTCGCTCACTTTGAAGACGATGGTACGGGAGAAGGATATTTTCAGGAAGAAGATGTTCCGGTTCAACATCGAAGGCCTCGGTCGATCGGAAATAGAAACTTACGACCATACTCTGACTTTATATACTTTGCCGGCAGGCACATATAGGGTAATGGCTTCGTGTAGTACGGAAGACGGCGGTTGGAGCCAATCCCGGTGCATATTGCAGATAGAGGTTGTTCCACCGTGGTGGAAATCGTTTTGGTTTATCGCTCTCGTGGTGATTGTAGCGGCCGGTTTGTGCTATTTGATGATAAGTTACACTGTAAAAAGAAAAAATTCCCGGTTGCAGCTCGAAATGAAAGAGAGGGAACGTAAAGTGTATGAAGATAAGGTAAGGTTCTTGATCAACGTTAGTCATGAACTTCGAACACCTTTAACTTTGATTTATGCTCCGTTAAAGCGACTTTTAAAGAGCGGCACTGTCGATGATACGCTGAAAGCACAGTTAATGCAGATTTTCAAACAGGCCCGTCGTATGCGCAATATCATCAATATGGTACTCGATATGCGGCGTATGGAGGTGGGATATGAAGCATTGCATTTGGCTCCTTATTCATTGAATGAGTGGGTAAGGGCTGTCATCGGGGATTTTTCGGAAGAGTTCGAGTCCAAGAAAATAATGCTTCTTTTCAATCCCGATGAGACGATAGATAAAATCTCTTTCGATAGAGAGAAATGCGAGATCGTATTGTCCAACCTGTTGATGAATGCATTTAAATTCAGTGAGGAAGGAACTGTGGTAACGGTCATCACCGAACGTAGAGAAAGTTGTGTGCGCATTTCTGTCAAGGATCACGGAATAGGATTGAACGAGAGTGACCTATCCCATTTATTCACTCGGTTCTATCAGGGAGATCACCGGTTGAGCGGCAGCGGTATAGGTCTGTCTTATTCTAAGACTCTGCTGGTATTGCATGGCGGGGAAATAGGTGCATACAATAACGAGGACAAAGGGGCCACGTTTTGGTTTGAGTTACCGTTGGCATATAACGACGAAGATGTCGCATGTGCTCCGGGTATGTATTTGAACGATATAGGATATGCAACCGATATGCCGGAGACGACAGTTCCCGAAAAAGATTTTCCTCTCCAAGATTATTCTATTCTCATTATCGATGACGAGATGGATATACGTTCTTTTATTAAAACTTCATTTTCCGGTGTTTTTAAACAAATTTATTCGGCCGATGACGGAGTGAACGGTTTGCATGTCGTTCATCAGTGCCAACCCGATTTGGTGATTTGCGATATTATGATGCCCCACATGGACGGATTCGAATTTTGTCGTTTGTTGAAGAGCGATATTCAAATCAGTCATATCCCGGTTATCTTGCTCACTGCAAGGGATAACCCCGATAGCCTCGCAGCCGGATATAAATTGGGCGCAGACTTTTATCTTGCCAAGCCATTCGATGACGATGTGCTCTTGACAGTTATACGCAATTTGTTATGGAATAGGGAACAAATAAAAAACTATTATCGCGATGCCGTACAGGTTTCTATCATGCCTAAAAACCAGACATTCAGTAATGCTGACGAACAATTTTTGTTGAAATTGAATAAGCTGGTGTTGGATAATATAGATAACTCCGATTTAGATGTGAAATATTTAACGGTCGAAATGGGCATGAGCAGAGCTTCTTTGTATAACAAAGTGAAGGCATTGACAGGTTTAGGCGTGAACGATTTAATCAATCGCATAAGAATCGAACAAGCCATGAGATTGCTTACCGATACCGATATCCCGATCGCAGAGGTATCGGAGCGTATCGGGTTTTCCAATGCTCGTTATTTCAGCACCTGCTTCAAGCAATTTACATCGATGACTCCTCGGGAGTACCGAGAGCAGAAAAGGAACGAGCCATCGGCTTAATTTCAAACGTTTTGTTTTTTCTCAATAGCCTGTTATACTTGTTTTAGACGATTTCGAAAATGATTTAGACAATTTCGAACATGCCTTTGTTGGGGACGATTTTATATTTGCATTCGTGAAAGCAAATTATTTTATTGTTTAATTTCTTAATTCTTGTATGTATGAAAACGAAAGCATTACTTATTTCGACTTTATGTTTGCTGGGTGCTAATTATTCATGGGCTGCCGATGAAGATGTTACTCCCGGTCATTTGAAATTTGCCGATCAAGCGGTCGGTTCGTATGAATTTGTTCATTATTCTTCGCAGGGAGCCAATCCTGTTTCACCTTATCCTACCGAGAAGTTGAAAGAGGAGGGTACTGTCGTGTTGACCGGAGGTCAAGTTAAAAATGAAGATGCCAGTGTGGCCGGCTTTAATAAAGGGTGTCACATCGTTGCTTCGGATTATGGAAATATGTTGTTGATAAAAGGGGACGGTAGTGCCGAAGAACCCACATTGTCAGCCGCTGATGCTTTGGCCGGGTATATAAACGTCAGTATGTTTACACAAACAGATTTCCCGGTTAATACTCCGGTACGTTTCCATTTCGTGTCGAAAGTAGTAGGAGATCCTATAACTGCGGATTATAAGATTTCTGTTTGGAATTTCGGAGGGGCAACGACCAATGTACCACTCCCCGAAACTACTACTTACAGTTCGATCGATACGAAATGGTGGCCGATATATGCCGATTTGAATATTGCCGGCATTACAGGAGACGATAGGATTCCTTTGCGGATACGGTACAATATTCCCGGAGGACACTTGGGCAATCGAGCCATTTATATCGCAACGATACAATTTACGGCTAATCCGAGCGGAGAATGTCCTGAGTTCGATCCTGTGAATTTCGATGGTTGGGATACCCCGAATGGATCACCTGCTACTGGTATTGACGCGATAGGTGAAACCAACGGATTCGTGGCATGGGATAGTCAGTATATCTATTTGAACGATATAGACTTCGGGACCGAGGTATTTATCTATTCGTTGAACGGTGCATTGGTGAAAACCGTGAAGGTAACCGATTCGTTCGTGGAAGTTCCGATGTCTCGCGGTGCTTATGTGGTGAAATATGGAAACAAAGCATCGAAAGTCGTGCTTTAATGACTTATAAATGAGACCTATAAAACCGAGGATAAATTTCCTCGGCTTTATTTTTCTTTGTTTTGTTATACTCTTAAATAAAATATGCATGAAAACGAGGATTCTTTTGCTTATTCTTTTCAGTTCGTTTTTTTATGGTTCGCTGTTTTCACAGACTACAAATTTTGCGTTACGTTTCAATGGTGACGGAAAAGTCGATTGCGGAACTATATCGGACTTAAATAATTTGGATCTTTATTCGGTTCAGTGTTTGGTGAATCCGTCCGAATGGGTGGAAAATGCTTATGTTTTTAAACGAGGAAACGGAGACGAAGAATGTTCTTTACGGTTCGGAACCTCGGGGCAGTTGATTTATAAAACAGCGACACAAGAATTTATCGTAGCGAACGATTTGCCGATAGGTTCGTGGACGCAACTTACCATTTCGGCATTTGCCAATGGAATCGATGTGTGGACTAATGGTGAGAAAAAGTGGATTGCCAATACCGGTGGAGCAGTTATTCCTGAGACATCGGAGCCATTTGTCATAGGAGAAAACTTTAAAGGACGTATCGACGAATTCCGTTTCTGGAAAACGGAGATGCCAGGAGCTGAACCCGAGAACCTGATGTTCCGTAATACGGTGAACAAATTCCACCCGAAATATGACGATCTTCTGTTCTATTACAAGTTTGACCAAGACCAGTGCGAAGATATTGTGGACTATAAATTGGCACATCATGGCGAACCCACGAATGTGACGCGTGAAGCCGTTATCGATAACGATTACTTTAAATATAGAGTGGTAACGGGTTATTCTTCTTTCGTGCGTCATTGTGACCGTTTGCAGATAGATAGGGATATGCATTTGATGACTAATGATTTGATATTTCTCGATGCACAAGTGTCGGGCTATACCGGAGCAGTGACGATGACTTACCCCGATAATCAAGGTGAGCTGTCCAATGCTTCGTATGTGGCCGAATATGAAGGGCGAAACGGAGTTCTTCATTTGAATGGCGAAGGCGCCGGCATGAATGTGAGCGAAGAAGTTTTGCAGAATACCGGCGGGCTTCCAGCAATGAATTACGCTACTATCGAGGCTTGGATTTCTATTGAAGAATGGCGAACGGGGGCAGCGATTTTTAATAAGAGCGATGAATCCAATCAGTTTTCCATAAAATTGGGCGATGAGTCGAAGAAGGAATTGTTGGTAGGAATCAACGGTTATACGTATAATTTTGAGAATGCGCTCACTGCCGCAGGTTGGGAACATATTGCCGTGTCTATCGTTTCGACGACCGGTCGGGCTATATCTCGTATTCGGCTGTTTACCGATAGCGGAGCAAGTCAAACTTATGCCGATAACATTACGACGATACCCGACGAAGACGATTTTACATTTATGAATACTTCGGCCGAGGCTGTTATTGGGGAGAATTTCAAAGGATACATCGACGAGGTAGCGGTTTGGGGAAATGCCCGGACAAGTGCCCAGATAGCACAGGATGCCGCCGGAACGTCTGGCGACCTCACTTTTCCCAGCGGTGGCGACGGAGCTATTTATTTGTTGTCGTATTGGCAATTCAATGATGCGGATAACCCCGGGAAAAACACTCGGAGCTGGAAAGAACTGTTGTCGCAGATTAGGAAAATGTATGATGGTTACAGGGGCTTCAAGATACGTTTGGGTTTGATCTCTTCCGACAGTGAGAACGGGAACAAGGTGTGGCCTTCGCATATTTCGGATGCTGCATGGCGCGAACGATTGGCTGCGGACGTCGCCGAGTTGCTGCCTTATTGCGACGGTATAGATGTCGATTTCGAGTGGTTGTATAGCGGCGATTCGAGGTGGACTTCGGGATATGGCCCGATGGTAGAGGCTTTGCGTGCTGTTATTCCCGAGGATAAAGTGTTCAGTGTTTCGTTGCATCCGGTAGCTTATTTTCTGCCTACGAAGTGGATCGATATGCCCGATTATTATACCTTCCAGATTTATGGGCCTCAGGTGACTTGGTTTGCGTATGACAATTATGTTTCGGCGTATAATAAGTTTGTGTCGTGGGGATTTCCGAAAGAAAAAATAGGTATGTCTTATCCTACTACGGCGACGACAGGAAGCAACGTTACAGGATATAAAAATATTGTAGCTGCCAATCCCGATTTGTCTACCGATGCGAATACGGCGACTATGTCGGGGTCCTCTTATACTTTTAATGGTGTCGATTGCGTAAAGGACAAGATGAACTTCATTCTCGAACAGAATAGCGGTACAGTCATGTATTTTGACATGGGGAACGATGTGGCAGTTTCCAACCCGTTGAGTTTGATTCGTGCTGCGAACTCGGTTATTTCGGCCAATGTAGATACACTAATCACTCGGACAGACGGGGTGTCTTCACTGCCGGTTTTATCGAAAGAGGGAAAAAAAAAGACCAATCTCATTTGTAATGACTGGTCGGGGGAAATAGTAGTGCTTTCGACATCGGATGCCGATTTATCGCAGATCGCTTTTTTCTCGGCTTCGGGTGTCCTTTTTCGGGACGAAAGAATATCGGGAAAGCAATATACCATATCGACCGATCGTTTTTCTCCGGGTGTGTATATCGCTCGGGTGAGGTCGTCGGAAGGAGTAGATGTTTTTAAGTTCAGGATTAAATAAGTATCTTAAAATATAATTACATGAAAATAAAGGATATGATTAGACAGGCTTTGTCTGTTGTAATTGTCATGCTGTCGGGCATGCAAATTGCATACGCACAAAGTATAACCGTTCGGGGTAATGTCCGTGACGATGTTGAACCATTGATGGGCGTTACTGTACAGGCGAAAGGTACGACAAAAGCTGTGGCAACCGATTTGGACGGAAATTATACGATTTCTGTACCGGATAAGAATGCTGTACTCGTGTTTTCTTACGTGGGTTATCAGAAACAAGAAGTTAAGGTAGGTGATAAGACCGTTGTCAATGTGGTTCTACAAGGCGATGCCCAGTTGCTGGACGAGGTGGTCGTAGTGGGTTACGGTAGTGTCAAGAAAAGCGATGTGACGGGAGCTATCGCATCGATACGTCCCGATGAGATGGACGCTTCGAAGAGCGTGACTCTCGATAACTTGTTACAGGGTAAAGTTGCCGGTTTGGTGGTAGGGGCTACCAACACGACTCCGGGAGCCGCTACCTCTATAACGATTCGTGGAGCCAGTTCGTTACGTGGCGATAACCAACCGTTATATGTAATCGATAATATTCCTCAGGCCTCTACGGGTGAGTTCGCCGCTTCCGCATTCGGCGATGACGATTATCAAACTGCGGCTGATCCGTTGAGCAGTTTGAATCCTGCGGATATAGAGAGTATTGAAATTTTGAAAGATGCCTCGGCCACAGCGATATATGGTTCGAGGGGTGCTAATGGTGTCATATTGATTACGACTAAAAAAGGAAAGAGCGGTAAACCTCGCATAAACGTGAATGCTAACTTTACTGTTGCGAATGCCACTCGATTGTACGATATGTTGAATTTGAGTGATTATGCCGATTACCGGAATGCTCAGTCTGGTCCCGACGATCGCCAGTTCTTCAAATCGGGGAACGAGGTGCGTTATATTTTCTCGGGTGGAAAATACGACGAGACCGACCCTACTTCGTATCGCATATTGCAGGAACGGGATTGGCAGCGTGAGATTTATCGTACGGCTTTCTCACAGAATTATTCGGTTTCGGTGAACGGTGGTTCCGATAAGGTACGTTATTTTGTGTCGGCCTCTTTCAAAGATATCAACGGTATTGTGAAACAGACCGGTTTACAACAAGGAGACTTACGTGCGAATTTGTCGATGGATTTGTCGAAGACCGTATCGGTGGATTTGTCGTTAAGCGGGTCGTTGAAAAAGAACGATATGATGTCGGGTAGCAATGCCAACGGTGGAGCACAAGGATCGGTATCGGTAACCGCTATTACTTCCCAACCGTTTGAGTATCCCGCCGACGACCCTTCGTTGAGTGGTACGAACGGTATGGAGAAGAGGATCACTGTATTCAGTTGGTTGAATGATTATGACGACCAAACGACTGAGAACGCATTTCGTGCTTCGATGGACTTGAAGTGGAAAATATGGAAAGGCCTCACATATAATCTTCGTGCAGGTGGCAATTTGAGGGACGAATATCGTGCCCGTTGGTTCGGCACGGAGACTTTCCGGGGGAATAACGATAAAGGTTCTTTGGGTATCACCGATTTGAGCCAAAACAATATCACTATCGAGAATATGTTGAATTATCATCATACGTTCGACCGTATTCTCGATTTAGATGTAACCGGGGCTGTTACTTATGACGATTACAATTATCTGAATAAGAGAACACAGGGCCGTCAGTTCTCCAATATGAGTTTCGGTATAGACGGATTGCACATGGCCGAACGCATATCTTACCTCGAACCCGTACAAAGAGACTATCAGTTACTCTCTTATCTGGGACGCGTGAACATGTCGTTCCTCGAAGGTCGTTATCTGGCGACGGCATCGTTCCGTGCCGATGGTTCGAGTCGTTTCGCCCGTGGACATCGTTGGGCATATTTCCCTTCTTTTTCATTGGCATGGCGTATGGAACAGGAAGATTTTATAAAGGATAATGTGCATTGGCTCGACCAGTTTAAGGTGAGAGTGGGATATGGACAGACCGGAAACTCGGCTATCGATCCGTATAGTAGTTTCTCGAATTATAGTCAAATTATAGACTATGCTAATGCTGTGGGTGACAAGGTTCTCGCTATGGCTGTCGATAAATTACAGAACGAAGGTTTGACTTGGGAAACGACCGAGTCGTGGAATGTCGGTGTGGATTTCGGGGTATTGAAAAACAGGTTGAGAGGTTCGTTCGACTTTTATAATAAAGAGACGAGAGACCTGCTCATTTCCAGAGTATTGCCGCCTTCGGCCGGTTTCCCGAGCATTTATTATAATTCGGGGAATTTGTTGAACCGAGGTATCGAGTTCAGTCTCGAAGCCGATATTATCCAAACGAAAGACTTTACATGGACGTTCGGGGGAAATATCGGAAAAAATAACCCGAAGATCAATAGTCTGGGTGTTTCGAGAGGTAATTTCGGTGTGTATGAGAATATATTGGCTTATGAAGGAAACTCGTTGGGTAACCACTTCGGGAATGCACACTTGTTCTGGGTAGGACATGAGCCGGGGCTATTCTTGGGTTATCAAACCGATGGAATCGTTCAGGAAGAAGATTTGCCGGCAAATGGCGGTTCGTATAATGTAACGCAAGATTTAAGTACGGGTGGAGCGCCTCAGGCTGGTGATATTAAAATCATAGACCAGAACGGAGACGGTGTGATCAATACCGATGACCGTGTGATTATCGGTAATCCGAATCCCGATTTTATTTACGGTTTTCAAACTCGTTTTACTTGGCGCGGTCTGAGTCTTTCGGCTCAATTTAATGGAGTGCACGGGAAGGATATGATCAATACCAATATTCGTTATCAAGCAATCCCGAACCGTACGGGTGGCAACTTGCGAACCGAGGCTTGGGTAGGCGCGTGGACTGCCGAAAACCGTTCGAACGCTTATCCGAGAGTAAATTATACATTGCCTACACCGGCTGTGTTGGATCGCTATGTAGAGGATGCCAGTTTCTTGCGTTGTACCGATATTACCCTTTCGTATAATTTACCGAAGGCGGTAATGAAAAAGATCGGGTTTAATTCGATCAATATTTTCGGATCGGTTAAAAATGCTTTTATTATAACCGATTACAGTGGTTACGATCCTGAGGTTAACTCTTTTGCATTCGATGGTTTACGTCCGGGAGTGGATATGAGTTCGTTCCCTCATGCTCGGTCGTTTATATTTGGTTTGAATGTTTCATTTTAATATATAGTAATTTATGAAATCGCTAAAATATATAATTGTCTTGGGAATAGTGACGGGTGTCACTTTCTCTTCTTGTGAAGACTGGCTTGACGAGAATCCCAAGTACTCTGTGGATAATACCGTTATATTCGATTCGGAAGAGACAGCTAAGCAGGCGTTGAATGCTTGTTATGGCTATTTGACGACACAAGACTGTTTCGGACAGGGTGTTTATGAAATGTCAGTGGGGTCATCGGGGCTCTCGTGGTCGCAGACAAATGGTTCGGAACCGGACCGTTACGCTTCGTTGAATGCCACTACGGCCGGTGATGCCGTGCTGTGGGCTTGGCGAGGGTTGTATAAAGCTATACAGGAATGTAATACTTTCATCGTGAATATGAATAAGGGTTCGTTGAGTGAAGATTTGAAAGAAAACTACACGGCGCAGGCTTCGTTTATTCGCGGGTTGTGTTATTACTATCTCTCTATGATGTGGGGTGATGTTCCTTTGCGGATCGAACCGTCTGCGCATGATGCGATTTCGGAACCGAAATCGTCTTTTATCGACGTTGTCGGCCAGATTTTCATCGATTGGAAGTATGCGTATGACAATTTGCCGGAGAATGGCGAACACGTTGACGGATATATCGATAAGTTGGGAGTTGCCGCTTATTTGGCCAAACTGAATTGGATGCTTTCGTGTAATCCCGATTTGGCCGACCGCAAAGCTGATTACTTAGAAGATGCTAAATTCTGGTGCGATTTGGTTTATGGAAAGTATTCATTGCAGAGCCGTTATTCCGATCTTTTTGTAAACCATGTACAGAATTCGCCGGAATCTATTTTCCAGTTGAATTTTACCACTTCGTCGGATTATTCTTGGAATAGATTGAACTGGATTTTTGCTGCCGACAATGCATCGCCGGGTACAGCTTATCAGCGTATCCGTTCGACCAAAGCATTTCACGATCTGTTCCGTGGAACTTATCCGGGAGATCCTCGGTATGATGCTACGTTTTTGACTCGGTGGTACGATGTGAAAAACGGCAGTTCTTATCACTTGATAAGTGATTCGGTATATACTTATCCATATAAGACGTATAAGACCAAATCGACGAGCCGTGTAGCGGATGCAGTTGCTTATATCCCGTATGACCAGATGGCCGATCCTACTAACCCTACCGTAGAGGAATTGACGGTTTTGCAGGAACAGTTTTACACCGAGAATACGACGACAGGCGAAAAGAACGTCGTTAATTTGGTGGGACAGTTTGCTACGTCGGTGGGTGATCATGCCGGGTGGCCTTTGTGGAAAAAACAGATCGATTTTAATTGTCAAGCGCAACAGAGCAACAACAATATCATATTGTACCGTTATGCCGACTTTTTGTTGCTAATGGCCGATGTGTATAACGAATTAGATGAAACGGATAGAGCGGCCAATCTGGTAAATGAGGTTTTGAGAAGGGCGCGTACTTCGGTTTCGCCAGAAGCCTCGCAACCGGTTGACTTCCCCAGTGGATTGTCCAAAGACCAAATGCGTAAGAAAATATTTTATGAACGGTTGTTTGAGTTGGCTGCCGAGCCCGAGATGTATTTCGATATACGTCGAGGGGGAACGGAGACTTTGAAAATGGCATTGGAAATCGTGAACCGTCATGATATAACTTACGAGCATTGTGAAGGAGAGGCTCAACACAACAATCCGGATCAAAGGTTTAGAGATCGTTATTTCGGGGAGGATGCGACGTTCTATGGAAAAGTGAGCGACGAGAGTTTCTTGAAAAAGAATCTGCATTTACCGATTCCTCATTCCGAATTAAGTGCTAACGACGGATTGTCGGCCGCAGACCAAAACTTCGGATATTGATATACCGTATAAATAGTGAATGACTCGGTTTTTCCGGGCATTCATTATTTTACAAAGTGTTTTGTGGAATACTTTCGTACACGATTCGATGTGTCGTAAATTGTATTCCTGTGCTATATTTGTGTCATATAAAATTATATAATATTATACCGTTGCTTATGAAATCGATCAGTCCTAATTTCTTTTACACGGCGGCTTCTTTTGCTGTATTGGGTGGTCTCGTTTCTTGTCAGAGTAGACAGAAACCATTGAATATCGTTTATATTATGACCGACGATCATACGTCTCAGATGATGAGTTGTTATGATACACGGTATATAGAGACTCCTAATCTCGACCGCATAGCGAAAGATGGAGTGAGATTTACCAACAGTTTTGTTTCTAACTCGCTCAGCGGGCCGAGCCGGGCTTGTATGTTGACCGGGAAGTTCAGCCATAAAAACGGGTTTACCGATAATACGACCTGTAAATTTGATGGAACTCAGCAGACCATGCCGAAACTGTTGCAGCAGGCTGGTTATCAAACCGCTATTGTCGGGAAATGGCATTTGGAAACATTGCCTACGGGATTCGACTTTTGGGAAATTCTGCCGGGTCAAGGCGATTATTATAATCCCGATTTTATTACGCAGACAAATGATACCGTGAATAAAAGGGGATATGTGACCAATATCATCACAGACGAGAGTCTCGATTGGTTACAAAACAAGAGGGATAGAAGTAAACCTTTCTGTCTTTTTATCCATCATAAAGCGATACACCGCAATTGGATGGCCGATACTTGCGATTTGAATTTATATGAAGATAAGGAGTTTACTTATCCCGAAAATTTCTTCGATACTTATGATGGTCGTTTGGCTGCCGCTTCGCAAGAAATGAGTATTGCAAAGGATATGGATTTGATTTACGATTTGAAAATGCAGCGATCTGATAAGGAAACTCCTTTAAAATCGTTATACGAACAATTTTATGGGCGTATGGATTCGGCCCAGAAAGCTGTATGGGATAAATTTTATACTCCTATTATCGATAAATTTTATAAAGATGATTTGAAGGGTGAAGACTTGGTACGTTGGAAATACCAACGTTATATGCGAGATTATGCTAAGACGGTGAAGTCATTGGACGACAATGTGGGAAAGGTACTTGACTACTTGGAAAAGGAAGGATTGCTTGATAATACGCTTGTCGTATATACTTCGGATCAAGGGTTCTATATGGGAGAACATGGGTGGTTCGATAAACGCTTCATGTATGAAGAGTCAATGCGTACCCCTTTGATTATGCGTCTTCCAGAAGGTTTTGATAAGCGAGGAGACATTCCTCAATTGGTGCAGAATATAGATTATGCTCCGACATTCCTCGAACTGGCGGGTGTTTCTGTTCCTTCCGATATACAGGGGGTGTCGTTGCTCCCGTTGTTAAAAGGAGAGTCGCCTGCCGATTGGAGAACTTCTCTGTATTATCACTTCTATGAATATCCGGCAGAGCATGCGGTAAAACGTCATTACGGCGTTAGGACCGATAGGTATAAATTGATACATTTCTATAACGATATAGATGTGTGGGAGTTGTATGATTTGCAAAACGACCCGATGGAGATGCACAATATTTTCGGACAAGAGGGAACCGAGCAGGTTACAGCCGATTTGATGAAAGAGTTGAAGCGACTGCAAGTCCAGTATGACGACCCTATTTTGAAAGAATTTCCTATTGGTGAATGAATAAAACGGTGAATGGTCGATATGAAGATAAGAAAAGCGTTAGTCTTAGGCTCTTTTTGGTTTTGTGCATCTTTTTGTATAGGAGCTCCGGTCGCAAATACCTTTTTACCTGTGGTTCCGGTTCCAGCAGAGTATTCGGTAGGTGAGGGATATTTCTATTTCAATGCCGATATGAAGTTCGGGGTTGAAAATGAATCTCAGTTACGTATGGTATCCGACTTTGTAACTCTATTGGGGCGGCAGACCGGTTTTATACCTAGCATTATGATCGGTTCCGAAACGGCCGATGTACGATTGAAAACAGTTACGTCTTTGCCCGATGAGGCATATAATTTGATCGTTACCTCGGAAAAAATTCTAATAGAATCTGCGGGCGATGCCGGATTCTTTTATGCTTTACAATCGCTACGCCAACTATTGCCGGCAGGTGTGGTAGAGGGCAAGAAGCAGAATAGAACGATGGAGTATAAGATCCCTGTGATGACTGTTAACGATCGTCCTCGGTTCGGTTATCGGGGGCTTATGATAGATGTATCGCGGTATTTCATGCCTAAGCACAATTTATTGAAGATTATAGATGTAGCTTCGTTTTTGAAAATAAATAAGATACATTTGCATTTGGTCGATGATAACGGTTGGCGATTGGAGATAAAAAAATATCCGCGATTGACGCAAGTGGGAGCTTGGCGGGTGAAACGCGATGAGCCTTTTCCGAATCGTAGGAATCAAGAGGAAGGAGAACCTGTCTCTGTCGGAGGGTATTATACTCAGAACGATATGAGAGAGATTATTCGATTTGCCGCATTACGGCAAATCGAGATTATTCCCGAAATAGAGATGCCGGCTCATACGAACTCTTCATTGGCTGCTTATCCTGAATTGGCATGTCCGGTCGTAGATCGTTTTATCGGTGTGTTGCCCGGTATCGGTGGTAAAAATTCAGAGATCGTTTATTGTGCCGGCAATGACAGTGTCTTTTCGTTTCTGGAAGATGTAATTGACGAAGTGTCGGAACTGTTCCCTTCTAAGTATATTCATTTGGGGGGAGACGAAGCCTCGAAGGTAAATTGGGCGAAGTGTCCGAAATGTCGGGCTCGCATGGAGGCCGAGCATATAGAACATACCGAGGAGTTGCAGAGCTATTTCATGACTCGTATGAGCAATTATGTAAGGAGCAAGGGTAAAGAAGTGATGGGTTGGGACGAATTAACGAACAGCACATTGCCCGAAGGTGCGATTATTTATGGTTGGCAAGGTTTTGGAAAAGCGGCGTTGAAAGCTGCCGCACAAGGGCATCGGTTTATTATGACGCCTGCTAGGATTCTTTACTTTATCCGCTATCAGGGGCCTCAGTGGTTTGAGCCTTTGACCTATTTCGGAAATAATACATTAAAAGACGTATATACTTATGAGCCCGTTCAAGAGGAATGGAACCCTGTTTATGAGGATTTGTTGATGGGGGTACAGGCATCTATGTGGACAGAATTTTGTAATTCTCCCGATGATGTGGAATATCAGTTATTCCCTCGGTTATTGGCGTTGTCTGACATCGCTTGGGCAAAAAAAGGGACAAAAGACTGGCCCGATTTTTTGAAAAGGATCGATAAGATTTTGCCTCATATCGAGGCAATGGATATTACTTGTGCCCGCTCGATGTACAATATAGATCATAAGGTTACCCCAAAGGGGAAAAAGTTGTTGGTGGAGTTTTCGTGTATTAGGCCTGATGTAGAAATCCGATATACCGAAGATGGAACGGAACCTGTCGCATCGTCGAGTCTTTACGCTTCTCCCTTGACGGTAAAGAGTACGACCTGTATGAAAGCCGCGACTTTCATGAACGGAGAGAAGATGGGGGAGACTTTGCTCCTGGATTTACAGTGGAACAAGGCTACGGGAAAAGAGGTATTGGCTTCGAATGAAAAACGATATGTGTTGACCAATGGTGTTAGAGGCAGTTTGCGTCATACCGATTTTGAATGGGCCGGGTGGTATGACGAAGATGCATCGTTTGTTCTGGATATGGGAAAAAGGACTCCGGTGAAAGAAGTTCGTATAGGGTGTATCACTAACTCTGGAATGGCCGTTCATAAACCTTCGCTAATTCGGTTATCTGTATCGAACAATAAAAAAACATTCGTTCCGGTAAGAGAGATTACTTTTTCTCAGGAGGATATTTTTAAGAATCGTACAGCCGTGGAAGATGCCGTTTTCAGTGGGTTGGATTTGAATGCCCGATATTTGAAGCTCGAAATGGAAAATCCCGGACTTTGTCCCATCGGAGATATACGTGAGGATCAGAAGATATGGATGTATTTCGATGAGTTGATTGTAAATTAAAATAATTAATACTTTTTTCTCCGGTTGTAAATAAATAGCCTGTTCGAGGGAAAGTGTAAAAAAATATGTTTATTTTAGTAGAAAAATAGATATGAAATCGATACCGTTGATATTACCGTTAATGGCACTCCCAATTTCGGGACAAGCCGAAAAGAGAGGGAACGTGGAGATGCCGCAATGTCCGAATGTCGTGTTCATTTATGCCGACGATATAGGCTATGGCGATTTAAGTTGTAATGGGTCTAAGACTATAAATACCCCGAACGTGCAACGCATGGCTACCGAGGGAGTGAGATTTACTAATGCTCATAGTGCTGCGGCTACCAGCACACCTTCCCGCTATGCGATGTTGACCGGCGAATATGCATGGCGTAGGGAAGGTACGGGTATTGCCGATGGGGATGCGGGAATGATTATCCGTCCCGAACGATACACGTTGGCCGATATGTTTCGAGATGCCGGATATGCTACCGGGGTTGTCGGTAAGTGGCATTTGGGGCTCGGAGATGAAAAAGGGACACAAGACTGGAATCAACGGTTGTCGCCGAATCCTGCCGATATAGGATTTGATTATTCTTATATTATGGCCGCTACGGGCGATCGAGTCCCTTGTGTATTCGTAGAGAATGGGGTGGTTGTAAATCTTGATCCGGAAGATCCTATTTATGTCAGTTATAAGCAGAATTTTCCGGGAGAACCTACGGGGAAAAGAATCCTGATTTATTGGTTATGCATCCTTCGCATGGTCATAACCAGAGTATCGTCAATGGCATTTCTCGTATTGGATATATGAAGGGCGGAAAATCTGCGTTGTGGAAAGACGACCAAATTGCCGATGAGCTTACAAACAAAGCTGTTTCGTTTATCGAGAATCATAAGGACGAACCTTTCTTTCTCTATTTTGCCACGCAGGATGCACATGTTCCCCGTGTACCTAATGAACGCTTTGCCGGGAAATCGGGTATGGGGCCGAGAGGAGATGTCTTGTTGCAGTTCGATTGGAGTGTGGGTGAGATTTTATCGGCTTTGAAGAAAAACGGATTAGATAAAAATACAATTATTATCTTGTCGAGCGATAACGGCCCGGTTGTAGACGACGGATATAAAGACCAGGCTGTGGAGCTATTGGGAGAACATAAACCCGGAGGGCCTTTCAGGGGTGGTAAATATAGTTCTTATGAGGCGGGGACCAGAGTCCCTTGTATTCTTCGCTGGGTAGACACAGTGAAGCCGACCGTTTCGGATGCGTTGGTATGCCAAATTGATTGGTTCGCTTCGTTTGCCTCGTTGTTGGGAACCGATTTACCCGAGGGGGCTGCTCCTGATAGTGAGAATTATTTAGATACGTGGTTGGGAAAAGAAGCCGAGGGGCGTCCTTATTTGGTTGAACAGAATGCACAAAATAATTTATCGATTACTTCCGGCGAATGGAAGTATATAGAACCCGGAAAAGGAGAGCCATTCAATAAAAATGTCGGTATTGAAACAGGTAATAGTTCTCTTCCCCAGTTGTACAATTTGCATAAGGACTTGGGAGAGCGGAAAAATGTAGCCGAACAATATCCCGATGTCGTCGAAGAATTAGCAGCGAGATTATTGGAAATAAAAGACGGGCGAGTTGCTCTTCCGCTTAAATGATAACGGAAAAAATTTGTTGAAATATATCCATTTTAAGAATAAGATGATGAAAAATAATATCCTGTTTTTGATTTGTATGTTGTTGTGCCCGTTGGGAAAGACTTTCGCTAGGGTAGAGACACCGGAGTGGCAGAGCCAATATGCCATAGGCTTGAATAAATTGGCTCCTCATGCTTATGTTTGGCCGTATAAAGAGGGGGATATAAACAGCGTGCGGGCACAAGACTATGAACAGTCTCCTTATTATATGAGCTTGAACGGCACGTGGAAATTCAATTGGGTACGGAATCCCGATAAGCGTCCGGTGAATTTTTACCGTCCCGACTTTTATACCGGTGGCTGGAATGATATACAGGTTCCGGGGAACTGGGAATGCCAGAATTATGGTATCCCTATATATGTGAATGAGACATACGAGTTTGACGATCCGATGTTTCATTTTAAGAAAAATCCTCCTTTTGTTCCCTATGAGGATAATGAGGTCGGTTCTTATCGCCGTACATTCGTTTTGCCTGAATCTTGGATAGGACGTCGTATCGTCTTGTGTTTCGAGGGTGTTACTTCTTTTTATTATGTGTGGCTCAATGGGGAGCTTTTGGGATATAATCAGGATTCCAAAACCCCGGCTGAGTGGGATATTACTAATAAGGTGAAACAGGGTGAGAATACACTCGCTGTCGAAGTTTATCGTTGGAGTGCGGGGGCGTATCTCGAATGTCAGGATATGTGGAGATTGAGTGGAATCGAACGCGATGTTTATCTGTATAGCACTCCCGAAGAGTATATTGCCGATTATAAAGTAGTTTCTCCATTGGATAAAAATTTGTATAAAGATGGGGAGTTCTCTTTGGACGTGCATATAGGTGGTTTGAAAGGCCGACACGGCATAACGGTTCATTATGGATTATTCGATGCCGATCATCGAATGGTCGCACAGGACGGCGGTTCTCCGGTGCGAGACAGTATCGTATCGTTTGATGCGATTATTCCTGATGTTAAACCGTGGAATGCCGAGCATCCTTATCTTTATACGTTGGTTGTCGATTTGAAAGACGAGCAGGGGCAAGTAATAGAAACGACGGGGTGTCCCGTGGGTTTTAAAACCTCTGAGATTAAGAATGGTCGTTTTTGTATCAATGGAGTCCCTGTGTTGGTAAAAGGAGTGAATCGACACGAGTTCTCGGAACAGGGTCGTATGGTGAGTAAAGAGTTGATGTTGAAGGATATACAACTGATGAAGCAAAATAATATCAATACAGTGCGTTGTGCCCATTATCCTAATCATTCCTATTGGTATCAGTTGTGCGATCGGTATGGCCTTTATGTTATAGACGAGGCGAATATCGAATCTCATGGAATGGGGTACGGTCCGGCGACTTTGGCTAAGGATACATCGTGGTTGAGTGCACACATGGACCGCACCCGCCGTATGTATGAGCGGACAAAGAATAATCCTTCGGTTACGATTTGGTCGTTGGGTAATGAAGCCGGCAACGGAATTAATTTTGAGAAAACTTACGAGTGGCTGAAATCGGTGGAGACTAACCGTCCGGTACAATATGAACGGGCAGAACAAAATTTCAATACCGATATTTATTGCCGTATGTATCGCAGTATAGACGAGATAAAGGCTTATCTTGCACAACCGGATATTTATCGCCCCTTCATTCTTTGTGAATATGCTCACGCTATGGGTAACAGCGTGGGGGGATTGAAAGATTATTGGGACGTTTTCGAGTCAGAACCGATTGTTCAGGGAGGTTGTATCTGGGATTGGGTGGATCAATCTTTCCGCGAGATAGATAAGGATGGTCAGTGGTATTGGAGTTATGGTGGGGATTATGGTCCCGATGGTGTCCCCTCTTTTGGTAGTTTTTGTTGCAATGGGTTGGTCAATGCTGTCCGGGAACCACATCCTCATTTGTTTGCTGTGAAAAAAGTGTATCAATATATCAAATCTCGTTTGACAGATAACGAGAATCTGACGGTTATGGTCAAGAACTGGTATGACTTTACCGATTTGGAAAATTATACTTTGCATTGGAATGTGACCGCCGATAACGGGAACATATTGGCTCAGGGAGAGGTGATAACGGCTTGTGCCCCGCACGAGACGGTAGAGATTGTTCTTGGGAAAGTGAAACTGCCTCGTGATGTGAAGGAGGCCTATCTGAATCTTAGTTGGACTCCTAATCAAGCCTCGGCTTTTGTGGACACGAATTGTGAAGTGGCATATGACCAGTTTGTACTTCTTGCCAATTCCAAATATGAAGCAAAAATAGATTTACCGTCAGGTACAAAATTAGAAAGAGACGGATATACGTGGTTTAACGATAAAGTATCAGCTACGGTTTCTCCTGAGACAGGTGCATTGATTTCATATAAATATCGAGGTGAAGAATGGCTTTCACAACCAGTGGAACTATCGCTATATCGACCGTTGACCGAGAATGACAAAAAAGACAAACATGGAGGCATGCTTTGGAAGAAAGCGGGGTTGGATAAAATTTCCCAGAAAGTGACATCGATAAAGCCCTCTAAGAATGGTTTTACGGTCGATGTTTCTGTTCTCAACGCAAAAGACAATGAGATAGGAACCGGGAGCTTTGTCTATACATTGGATCGGAAGGGTATGTTAAAGATAAATACTGTCTTTACTCCCGATACAGCTATCGTGAAGTCATTGCCTCGGGTGGGATTGACATTCCGTATGCCTGTGGCGAATTGTTGCGATGTGACCTATTTAGGTCGGGGTGATTTTGAGAACTATGTGGATAGGGTTGCCGGGAAGATAGGAATTTATGAGACTTCGCCTTTCGCTATGTTTCATTGTTATGTGATGCCCCAGTCTACCGGTAATCGCATAGATACCCGTTGGCTGGCGTTAACCGGAGAAAAGGGTAGTGGCTGGAAAATAATTTCTGACAAACCGTTCCAGTTCAGTGTATTACCTTACTCGGATATAAACATCGAAGCTGCTACACATATCAATGACCTGAATTTTGACGGTGAAGTGACAGTCCATGTGGATGCTGCACAAACTGGGGTAGGAACTGCGACTTGCGGACCGGGTGTGCTGCCTGTCTATTGGCTGCCGTTAGAATCCTATGAGTTTGATTTTACTTTTATCCCGGTAAAGGAATAAATTCGGATAGGTTTTGAACGGGGCGAAATCGGGAGCCGTGTGATTATGGCTCCTTTTTATAGGTAGAGATTTTGCCACGACAGAAGAAAAGGAATCCGTTTTAGTGTAACAATCACTAAAACGGATTCCTTTGTAAAATTTATAGTTATTATCGTTTTTTCAATTTATAGGTCTCTTGCTTTAAGAATTTCTCCAATTCTTTAATGGTGGGATATTGAGCCAACGTTTCGGGGGAAATGGCGTCACCCACAGAGATGCGTATAGTTTTGTGTTCTTTTTTGAATACTTCGGCAGGTAATCGCATGGCGCACATTTTCCAACTGAATATCCTTAATATCGTATAAAATAGTGAGTTATGTCCATGAAAGAAAATGGGGACGACGGGTTTCTTTAATTGCTGAATCAATCTGATTATACTGGATTGCCATTCTCTATCTTCAATGCGAAGATCCCATCTTAGTTTGGAGACAGCCCCGGCGGGGAAAAAGCCGAGAGGATGTCCGTTTTTAGCTTGGAGTAGAGCCTCTTTTATTCCATTGAGGGAGACTTTTCGTCTGTCTGGATTGGAGTAGGGGTCTACGGCAATGAAATTGTCGGACATGGCTTCGACATGGTTCAATATCCAATTGACCATGACTTTGTAATCGGGGCGGCGATTGGCGAGTAGTTTAATGAGAATAACGCCATCGAGCGCTCCGAACGGGTGATTCGAGACCGTGATGAAAGCACCTTCGGGTAAGTTATCGAGTTTCTCTTCGTGGTCGATTTGGCAAGTGATGTCCAAATCGTCTATAATAGAATTGCAAAATGCTGCTCCCCGATAATCGCAGGAGCGATCGTACAAAGCATTGATCTCGTTGATTTTGCAAAGGTTGAAAAGGTATTTGAGAATCTTGGTTCCACTTTCGCTTTTGAACTGGGGGGCAATGTCTTGTAAGTCGGATATATTTAATACGTATCTTTTCATTTTTGAGCTTGTGTCGGTTAAATCGAAAAGTGCAAAAATACAAATAACTGGCAGAATTTTACGGTTGATAGCGATATTTTATTCAGATAAGAGTTTTATATAGAGAGCGCATAGCTGATACTCATGTAAATGAGCATACCTATAATGTCATTGGTGATGGTGATAAAAGGCCCTGTGGCTATGGCCGGGTCTATTTTGAATCGTTCGAGGGTTAAAGGGACGAGAGTCCCGAAAATGGAGGCAAAAATCACTACGGCAAACAAGGAAAGCGATACGGATACCGTAGTCGCTATATTGTCGAGGAAAAACCAGTTGTAAACGAATACGAGTAGGGATATCATGCAGGCGTTGATCAAGGCTACACCTAATTCTTTGAATAATTGTTTTCCCGCTGTTTTTAAATCTAATTTACCGTTTGCTAAACCTTGTACTACGATGGCCGATGATTGTATTCCCACATTTCCTCCCGTACCGCCGATCAGCGGTATGAAGAGTGCTGTGGCCGGATTTTTAGCGATGTTCGATTCAAAATTTCCTAAGATTACCGAGTTTGCCAACCCTCCGACCATACCGATGAGCAGCCACGGTAGCCGGGCTGCCGTTTGAGTGAAAACAGTGTCGTTCGATTCCACGTCTTGGGACAAACCCGATGCCAATTGATATTCACGTTCCGATTGTTCACGAACTTCGTCCATGATGTCGTCGACCGTAATCTGCCCTACCAAACGTCCGATGCTGTCTATCACCGGTACGGCTACCAAGTCGTATTTTTCGAAAGTCATAGCTACGTCATTGATAGGAGTATCGGTCTTTACCGATACAGGGTCTTTACGCATGACGTGTTTTATCTTTGAGGCGGAGGGATTGGTAATCATTTTTTTTAGGGGGAAGACTCCTTTCAATCTGTCGTCATCGTCCACTACATAGACATAATAAAGCTGCCCTAGCTCTTCTGCTTGTATCCGCATTTGTTTGACGCATTCGGGCATACTCCAATTTTCGTTTACGACAACCATTTCTGTACCCATGAGACCACCGGCGGTGTCTTCATCGTATTTCAACAAGTCAACGATGTCTCCGGCTTGTTCTACGTCGTCGATGTGGGAGAGGATCTCTTCCTGAGCGTCTTCGTCCATTTCCCGAATGAGGTCCACGGCATCGTCGGAATCCATGTAGTCGATAAACTGTTTGGCGATGACTTCGCTTGGCAGTTGTTTCAACATTTTTTCCCGATCGTCTTCATCTAGTTCGAGAAGTACATCTGCCGCTTTTTCCCCGTCCAAAAGCATGTAGATATACTCTGCTTCGTCGAGGTTCAACTGTTGATATAGTTCCGCTATATCGGCCGGGTGCAAATCTTTCAGTAATTCACGGGCTTTGTCTTTTTCGTCGTTTTTAATGATTTGCTGAACATTTTGGATATATTCGGGTGTAAATTTATCCATGTTTTTCCCTCCTTATACTTTGAGACCGGAATGTCGTTTTCGTAAATATTCCGGTAGATTATTCATTTTATAATGTAACTTTCCAATAGATTTGTCAAATCTATGAATTGTTTGACCGATAGCCGTTCGGGGCGTTCGTTGAAAATCGGTTCTGCCAATATTTTACAATCTTGTCCGACCATACTTTTTAATGAGTTCCGCATGGTTTTTCGCCTTTGATTGAATGCGGTTTTTACGATTCGTTTGAATAGAGGTTCGTTACAACCTAATTGCCGGACTTGGTTTCGTGTCATTTTGATGACTGCCGATTTGACTTTCGGTGGGGGATTGAATACGTGTTCGGGGACTGTGAATAAATATTCTATTTCATACCAAGCTTGCAGCAATACACTCAAAATACCGTAAGTTTTACTGCCCGGAGGGGCAGCCATTCGTTCGGCGACTTCTTTTTGAATCATGCCGCTGCAACAAGGTATATGATCTTTGTATTCGAGTACTTTGAAAAATATTTGACTGGATATATTGTAGGGATAGTTTCCTATAACGCAGAAATTTCCAGAGAACAACTTCGATAAATCGAGTTTTAGAAAATCTTCTTCTAAAATGTGTCCTTTCAATTCGGGAAAATTTTCTTGTAAATATTCGATCGATTCATGGTCGAGTTCGACGACTGTCAAATCGTGTCCTTTGGATAGGAGATACTGAGTTAAGACTCCCATGCCGGGGCCTACTTCAAGTATGGGGGTATTTTTGTAATTGTCGAGCGTATCGGCAATGGCTTGTGCGATATTCAAATCGATGAGAAAGTGCTGCCCTAACGATTTTTTAGGTCTAACTATGTAGCTCATGAAGGGTTTGTTTCAGTTGTCAGTCAATAAATTTTTTCTCACAGAGATTTTTCATACCTCTGCCAGCTACAAAGTTGAAGATAAACCTTTATCTTTGCAACCTACAAAAGTATAACAAATTTTTAAAACGGGAAAATTGAAAAGGATAATACGGGATATTGTAAAATATCTGCTTCCTCTGCTTTGTGGTGTGTGGTTGTTTTGGTATGTCTACCAGAAATTGGATATGAACACCATTTTTCAAATCCTCAAATCAGATGTGAATTATTTTTGGATTATCCTATCTATGGTTATTGCAGCATTCAGCCATATTGCCCGTGCGTTTCGCTGGCGTTTGCAGTTGCGAGCGTTGAATATAACCCCGTCGATGCGGGTTTTGATAAACGCTATTTTCGGCACGTATGCCATGAATCTGTTGTTTCCCCGGTTGGGAGAGGTTTGGCGTTGCGGTTATGTGGCTCAGCGAGAGAAAGCATCATTTACGAAAGTATTGGGATCTATGGTTTCCGACCGTCTCTCCGATACGATAATGCTCGCAATGCTTACGTTTGTGGTATTCATGGTTCAAATGAAGCCGTTCCGTCAATTTTTGAATGAGAATCCTTCTATCGAAACAGGGGTAATGAATGTATTGACTTCGGTGTGGCTCTATGTTGGAATCTTTGTATGTATTGTCGCTGTCGTTTGGTTTTTCTATACGAACAGTCGGAGCAAGATTGTATTGAAGATAAAGAATTTTATGGCCAACATCTGGGACGGTTTTGCCTCGATTATTACGATGAGAGGGAAATTTTGGTTCGTATTCTATACCCTGTTTATTTGGTTCTGTTATTTTATGCAACTGTATGTCTGCATATTCGCTTTCCCCGGTATGGAAGATTTGACGGTCTCGGCGGTCTTGCTGCTTTATGTATTGGGTAGTTTGGGTATGTTACTTCCCGTGCAGGGCGGAATCGGGCCGTGGCATTTTGCTGTAATTGCCGGGTTGTCCTATTATGGCATAACCGGTAACGAGGCGGGGGCATTTGCTTTTGTGGCACATGGCTCTCAAATGGTGCTAATCGTTCTGATAGGTATATATGCCTTTATTTCGATGGCGTGTGACAAAAAGAAACCAAAGGGTGAAAGGATTATGGCAGAGGTCATGACTGAACTTCCAAAGTCGGATCGCCCTTAAAAATATTATTGGTAAATAAAATTTTCACTATGGACAACAAAATCACATCTCTTCAACCGCAGGCAGTATGGAAATATTTCAATGCGATTTGTCAAGTGCCTCGTCCGTCGGGTCATCTCGATAAAATCACCGAGTATATAATGGGTGTAGGTCGTTCTTTGGGATTGGAGACCATTTTGGATAAGGCCGGGAATGTCATTATTCGCAAACCTGCCACACCCGGTATGGAAAACTGCAAGCCGGTTATTCTTCAAGGACACATGGATATGGTTCCTCAGGCGAATAAATCGGTGAACCATAATTTCGAGACCGATCCGATCCTTCCTCGTATCGATGGTGAGTGGGTGAGCGCTACCGAAACGACATTGGGCGCTGATAATGGTATCGGTATTTCTTCGATTTTGGCGATTCTCGAATCGAAAGAGATACAGCATGGGCCTATCGAAGCTTTGTTTACTAACGATGAGGAGACCGGTATGTATGGAGCCATAGGGCTTGAACCGGGTGAGTTGCAAGGTGAAATATTATTGAATACCGACTCGGAGCAAGATGGCGAATTGTATATGAGCTGTGCCGGAGGGGTAGATGTAAATGTCGAATTTAAATACAAAGAGGAGGCTTATACTCCGGTTGCCGGTGAAATAGCTTTGAAATTGACTTTGGGCGGATTGCATGGCGGTCATTCGGGTGTGGATATTCATTTGGGGAGAATGAATGCTAACAAGGAGATGTTCAGGTTCTTGAAAGAGGCTGTATCGGAGTATGGAGCTCGTTTGGCTCATTATAACGGAGGAACGTTGCGAAACGCCATACCGCGTGAAGCAGAGGCTGTGGTGACTATTTTATCAGAAGATAAAACCGATTTCATGGTCGCTGTCGATGAGTTTTTCTCCACTTTGAGACGGGAATATGGTTTTATTGAAGATAGGTTGGTTTTTAAAGCCGAGGAGGTTTCACTCCCGAAAACTCTTTTGCCGGAAGAAATACAAGACGATCTTATCAATGCCGTTGTCGCTTGTCATAATGGCGTGTATCGTATGATTCCTGATGCCCCAGAGGTGGTAGAAACATCGTCCAATCTTTCTATTGTGCGTACTTCGGAGGGGCTTGTCGAAATACAGATTTTGGTGCGGAGTTCGAGTGAAACCATGAAAATGGCTTTGGCATCGGAATTGGAAAGTACTTTTGCTTTGGCAGGAGCCAGAGTGGAGTTTGATGGTGCATATCCCGGCTGGGAACCTAATTTTAAATCGGATATATTGAACCTGATGAAAAAAATATATCCGCAAGTTACCGGAAAAGAGGCCGACGTAAAAATGATGCATGCCGGATTGGAGTGTGGTATTATCGGAGCTAATTATCCGGGATTGGATATGATTTCCTTTGGTCCTACTATTAAGCACCCTCATTCACCGAATGAAAAAGTTGAGATTTCTACGGTCGAGACTTTCTGGAAGTTGTTGGTGGCAGTCCTTGAAAATATTCCGGAAAAAGATTAAATACAATATTCGTTAAAAGCCGTCGATATGGAAAGCGGTATCGACGGCTTTTTTGTTTGTTGTATATGTCGTATATAAAAATGTTATCTTTGTGTGGAAAATGAGAGCTTTCCGGTAAAGTTTTCCGCTGGTGTGAAAACGGGGCGTGCATTCGTTGTTCGACAAAGTGTTTTTGTAATTGGATAAGAAGATACTTTTTGAAAAGTAGGATAATTTGAGTAAATTTTGAAAAATATAAATGAGATGGATAGTCATGTAAAGCAAAATGAATCGAGTAACCAAGTCTCTGGCAAGGTGCGTCGATCATTCCGTCGTTTCATTCGGGTTGCCATTGTATTGCTCCTATTGATTGGGGGAGCTTTTTTTTATGTGCGTTATTATTTTGTCTTTGGATCGGGGGTAAAAGCCGGTACTTTGAATTATGTCGTAAAAAAAGGATATGTATTCAAAACCTATGAGGGAATTCTCATTATGGAAGGTTTTCGCACCGAGAGCCGGGGAACGTTACAGTCCAATCAATTTGTCTTTTCTGTGGATAATGCCAATTTGGCAGACTCTCTCATGCGATTGAGCGGCCGTCATGTGGAGCTGAAATATAACGAATATCTTGGAGCTTTGCCCTGGCGTGGATATAGCAATTTTATAGTAGAAGAGATTTTATCTGTGAAGTAGAAAATAGATAATAAACTTATTATCTATTTCTCTTTTATATCTTCGAAATCTATATATTCTCCTTCGTCGTCTTGGATAACCTTTTTGTTCTTTTTCGTATGGGTGTACCATGTGGTACGCCCTTTGTTGTTTTGCCCTTGTTGGCCAAAGGGATTCTTGACGCTATTTTTCTTCCCGAAGAAGAACCGGAGGATAAGTTGAAATATACCTATAATGGGTACTATGAAGATAATAAAAGCTATGATGAGGAGCAGTCCAAGAGCATGCATAATTGATACTTGTTAAGTTTATGTATGTTAGAACAAAAATCGTTCCGTTTTTGTTGTTAATGCTTCTTGGCTGTCAACAGCGATAATATTATATACAAGCCTATTGTTGCGGCGAGGCCTGCCAGTCCGAAAAAGATAAGGAAAATTGCGGCAGCGATTAAAATCAAATAACGAAGATAGTTTTCTTTTAACTTCAAGTTCTTGAATTTTAAAGAAAACATGGGAATCTCCGAAATCAATAGGAAAGAGAAGAGAATGACTAAGCAGACGATAGCGTATCCACAGGCTTTGTTCTCTATTTGTAAGCCGGCTTGACATATTCCTATCCAAAAAAGAGCGTTGGCAGGAACGGGCAACCCGATGAACGAGGTTGTCTGACGAGCATCGATATTGAATTTCGCTAAACGGAGTGCGGAGAAAACAGGAATAAGCAATGCGCTTAATGCCCACCAGATTTGATAGGAATCGTTTATTCCATGAAAGACACTGTCGTATAGCATGAAATGCATGGCCATGAATCCCGGTGCAAGCCCGAAGCTGATAAGATCGGCGAGTGAATCCAATTCTTTTCCCATCGGAGAGTAAGCATGGAGCAAACGTGCCGCCATGCCGTCTAAAAAGTCGAATAATGCGGATAACCCTATGCATAAAGCAACTATGTCGTACTCTCCTTTGTATGCGAAAAGACAGGCAAAACACCCTGAAAGGAGATTGAGACAAGTAATACTATTAGGGATATTTTTTGTAATGGCATTCATGAGAGCTTTATTTTAGACGGGCTATTTCGGTGAGGTCGCCTATTGTTTTATCGTGTAGAGCTACTTTAATATCGCAATCGAGCGGAAGATACAAATCTACGCGTGAACCGAATTTTATAAAGCCCATGTGTTCGTCGATGTCACAGGTATCACCGACTTCGGCGTAAGTTACAATGCGACGCGCCACTGCACCGGCAATTTGTCTGACTAAGATTTCCTCACCATTTTCAGCCTTAATGACTACCGTGGATCTTTCGTTGTCTGTGCTTGATTTAGGTAAATAGGCTGCCATAAAACGGCCTTGTTGATGACTTACATGGATTACTTTTCCGGCAACGGGAAACCAGTTGGCATGTACGTTGAATATATTCATAAAGATAGAAACTTGCATACGTTTGTCATGAAAGTATTCATCTTCGAGAACTTCTTCAAGAACGACTACGACACCGTCTGCCGGTGCGACTATGGCATTTTTAGGATTACCTTTGAAATGCCGTTTGGGAGACCGGAAAAAATTAACTACCAGAAAGAAAAATATAATGGAGGCGGCGTGGATTAGATAAGCCAGCCATGTTATTTTTATCCATAGATAAACCGGCAAATTCAAAAGAGCCAGAATGATAAAAAGAATAAGTAATATATTTTTCCCTTCTCGGTGTATTTTCATTTTCATCTTTTAACTCGATTTAGAAGTAGCGAACAAAGGTAATAGTTATTTACGGAAAGACAAAAACAAGGACTCTTTTTTGTATGATTGGGAAAGTGAATGAGAATTATAGACCAGTTTAGAAGCTGTTTTAAATTTATTCCGAGACAGGGGCTCAATATGGCCGGAACATACCTGCTTGAAATGATAATAGTATTTCTCAATAAATTTAAAGCAGCTTCTTATAATTAAATTTATAGTTATAAGTTTGTAAATGTCGATATTTTTTATTTATATTGCGTAATCATGAAAAACAAGAGATTATGGATATCGGGCGAATAGCTCATGGGGGCGTATATATTTATCGGGGGGAATTAGATTTCATGGCGAGGACAATATTGGATTCTCCTCACATGGAAACCGGCGGTAATTTGTTTGGCTATTGGACGCCGAACGGAGATGCCGTAATCATGTATGTATTGGGTCCCGGTAGAAGGTCGGTCTGTCGTTTTACCAGTTTTATACAAGATGCCGATTATTTGCAGTTGCATGCCGATAGATTATTCGAAGAGTACCATCTCTCCCATATCGGTGTGTGGCATTCGCATCATGGTTTGGGATTGTCGCATCCGAGCGGAGGCGATGTGCAATCGATACAAGAGGGTATGCTGGCAGACGGGCTGTCGCGGTGTATATTGGCTATTGGAATTTGCGATAGGGCAGGGGCCTCTGTCAATGCTTTTTCTTTTGTATGCACAGGTGAAGGGGTAAAGATGAACTTAGTGCCGTGGAATGTGGTGCAAGGAGACGGTTCGGTAAGGAGTCGTTATGATGCGGCTTATCGGGATTCTGTGATAATGCCGCAGGTCAAAGAGGCTGTGTATCATGAGTTGAATATGATTCCGGTACAACAGATGCCGCCGGAGAATGGCGTGACGTTCGATACCGGTTTTTGGTTGAATAATAAAGAAAACCGTTTGCAGTTGAAGCGTATCGTCTCTTATATACAGTCGAAATATTCCGCTGTGAAACTGTTGAAAGTAGATGACATGACTATTGAAATCAGATTCGATATACCTCGTCGGTCTTCTTGGAGGATTGTTTTCGATAAAGATTTTCCGAGTCGGGCGCCTTACGTTGTCCGGTATGAGGCGGGAGAAACTACTTCTTGGAGCTTGGGGGCATTGGGAAAAAACGGTACACCTCACTGGCTTTCGTCGTTTTCAGAGATGGGACAATCGGTTATTAACAGTTTAAAATATTTATCGATATGACTTATGACAGATATCAAATAGAATTAGGTGTATTGCAAAATTCGACGATAAAATCGAAACAGTACAAATTTATGGATATGGACACGCCGTATCCGTATTTGGCGGTCGCCATTCAGACTAATTCTCTACGATGCTACGTGGTGAAAATAGACCTTTCGGACAATTATCCCTATAATATACCGAAGGTTTTTATTACGAGTCCTAAACCCTTGTTGACGCGTTCCGGCGGTAGTATGCTGCAAGCCAGTCACAGTATGCATACGCTTACCGGAGAAAACGGCTGTGTGAGGGTTTGTCATTACGGTTATGAGGATTGGGCTCCGAATCGAATAACTTTGTATCAGATTATTATTAAGGTTCGCATTTGGCTCGAAATGTATGAATGTCATCTGAAAACGGGAAAGACGCTCGATGAATTTTTGAAAGGGGCAAATTATTGATCTATTAAAGAATATAACTAACTATGGGACTATTTGGAAAAAAACAAACTGACGATTGTGAAGATTTGGGTGAAGCTCTGGCTCAAACCAACAGTGGACGTAGAGAAGTAGAATTGGTTATCGGAGACGATGGAGAACTGGAAGCGATGACTCCCGATGAAGCGGAAAAAAGCGGAAAGGAAAAAGTGGGCACGACGATAGGAACCAAACCTTATTATAATGATAAAGAATAGGGTGCTATGGAACCGATAGTGTACATTTATCAGGATCATTTGCAGGATTTTTGGAATAGCGGGCAATCACAATGTTTCGGCGCTGCTTTTGAGTGGAAAGGCGAACAGGTTTACCATGTCTACATCAAGTATCCGCAGGTGGCTCCGACAGGATATTCCATGCCTTGTCTCTTTCGGGTAGTCGATACTGACGATTATGAAAAGGCCGAAGATGTGGCTTTGTCTGTTTATGCATCGATGCCGGAAGAGGCAAAACGAGTTCCGGTCGTTATTGTTTGCATTCATGTCGAAGACACGAAAGTCAGCTCTCGTGCTTTTATTGTCGATGACGGAAGAATCATCGAAGCAGTTGTGAAATATGTGCCTCGCAAGAGTGAGCTTTATACTCGCAGTAAAGGGCTACTCGAAGTGGGAGCGTTGGAGTCGAAAAAGGTCCTTATCGTAGGGTTAGGCAGCGGTGGCGCACCTATTGCCGTCGAGTTGGCGAAAGCCGGTGTAGGGCATTTTATACTGATGGATTTCGATCGTATAGAATTGCACAATATCGCTCGTCATATTTGTGGGGTGAACGAATTGGGACGGCTCAAAGTAAATGCCGTGAAAGATGCCATATTATTGAAAAATCCGTATGCGCAAGTAGAGACCTACGATATCGATATGAATAAGCATCTTGATATTCTTGAAAAATGTGTGGCAGAATCGGATCTTACCATAGCTGCGACGGACGAGTATGCGAGCAGATATAACATCAATGCCTGTTTGGTGAAATTGGGTAAAGTGGGATTGTTTGGCAGGGCTGTCACTCGCGCCGAGGGTGGCGATATATTACGCGTAAGACCGGGTGGACCGTGTTATGCCTGCTTGACAGGGAATCCTATTTATCATCAGAATGACGAGATTACCGATGTGCGTCGGGCCAGAGAGTTGGGAGTTATACCGGCATATGTGTCGGACGAGGATGCTCATGCGATGGTTCAGGTGGGATTATCGACCGATATCGCTCCGATTAACAATATGATGGTAAAATTGGCATTGAACGAGTTATCTCGGGGAATCGAGTGCGGCATATCTTCGCTGATAGAAGAGTTGACCTATGATTACTATATTTGGGCCAATCGTCGGGATTTCCAGTTTGCCAATTGGGCTCCATTCAATCGGAATCCGAATAGACATTTGACGATACTCTGTTGGTATGGAGTAAAATTGAAGAAAGATTCCGAGTGTTTGGAGTGTAGATAGTTTTTGGGGCTATGGGCGATCGTATCATTACGTTGCGTAACGGAACTCGTGTGAATATGTCAACCGGTGAAATCATTTCGCAGGGCAGGCCGCGATATCCTCACCGGCCGAGGCGTTCGTTTTGGCGAAGGGTAGGCGATGGTTTTTCTCGATTTTTCGGTTTTGTTTGGTCTGTGTTGGCATTTATTTTATCGGCGGTGGTTTTCATATGGAAGGCTATGGGGTATATCATTTTGTATGGAGGATTGTTGAGCATTATTGTTACGGTGATTTCTGTTTGGATTAGCGATGGTTTTTTCTCTGCGTTAATTGCCGGTGTCGTCAGTTTCTTTGTGTGGGGACTTGTTGTGGGTGTCGCCGATAAATTGGGAATGTTGCCCGATTAGAAAATGGGCATGGTTTATACTAATATTTACACCTTTTCGAAGCATATAAAAAAGAGAGAAGTGAAGTTGTCTTTGCGATTGAATTAAACCTCCTCCTCTGTGTTTTGCACAGCAAAATAAAGGGGAGGTGTCCGCAAGACGGAGGGGTTAACCCTTACAGCCAAAAAGTCTATAAAATCTTTTCAACCCCTCTCCTCAGAAACTGCCGTTTCTTCGGTGTCTCTCCTATATTGCTAACGCAGCACCTCATAATGTTACGGGAAACGGCAGGGGAGAAGGAGGAACGCAATTCATCGCATTCGCCAAAATTCATGCCTATCCCCGTTGTTTTTTATAGAACCGTGTTAATGCGAAAATAAGCTATACTTCGGCATTTCCAAATAAATTTGTTTCTGCTCTTGGTTTACACTATCTTTGCACAAAAAATAAATAATATGCGCCAACCTTCCGATAAACGGCCTTTACACCGGTTTTCCGAAAAAGATATCAAGCGTTTCAAAGTAGAGCACGACGATACATTGTTGAATTATCTATTGACTTTGTTTGGGGACAAAAGCCGCACGACGGTCAAATCTTATCTGTCTCACCGGCAAGTCGCTGTCAATGATATGCCGGTTACCCAATTCGACACGATGTTGCATGTTGGGGACGAATTGAAAATTAATTTTAAGCGAGGTTTCAGTGTGTTTAAACACAATCGTTTGAAGATGGTTTATGAAGATGAGTATATCATTGTCATAGATAAGGGGTATGGATTGCTTTCGATGTCGACAGAACGTATAAAGACCGGAACAGCATATAGTATACTCAGCGATTATGTGAAATCCCAGAACCCGGAGAACAAGCTGTTCATCGTGCATCGTCTCGACAGGGATACGTCGGGTTTGATGATGTTTGCCAAAAGCAAAGGAATACAGGAACAGTTGCAGCATAATTGGCACAATATCGTATTGGAACGTAAATATGTAGCAGTAGTAGAGGGCGTGATGGAGCAACCCGAGGGAATGGTTCGTTCCTATTTGACCGAAAATGCGGCTTTCCAAGTTTATTCGACTGATAATCCCGATGAGGGGCAGTTGGCGATTACTCGTTATAAGGTATTGGGAGGCAACAGCCGTTTTTCGTTGGTAGAACTCGATTTGGAGACGGGACGTAAAAATCAGATACGGGTTCACATGCACGATCTCGGTCATAGTATTATCGGAGATCGCAAATACGGTGCGCATGGCAGTCCTTTGGGACGTGTGGCTCTACATGCGGTTAAATTACGCTTTGCTCACCCGGTAACACGGCGTGAGATGAATTTCGAGACTCCCATACCGGCTCGATTCTTGTCGATAACATCGGGGACAAATAGAATAAATACTGCTGAGAAATAGCTTTTAGAGCCTTTTAAATTAGTCGATAGCTTGGCTTTTTAAACAGTTTCTTATTAACTTTGGCAAAATTTTCGGAAGAGCTTTTTCAAGGCTTTTTCGGCGTTTTTTAGAAAGAAGATAAAATTAGTTCGTTATGAATATTTCGTATAATTGGTTGAAAGATTACGTGAATTTTGACCTTTCTCCCGAGGAACTTTCGGCAGCTCTCACCTCTATCGGTTTGGAGACCGGTGGAATTGAAGAGGTGCAAACCATCAAGGGCGGCCTTAATGGGCTGGTTATCGGTAAGGTTCTCACTTGTGAGGATCACCCCAACTCAGATCATTTGCACATTACTACCGTGGATTTGGGGGAATCCGAGCCTGTTCAAATCGTGTGTGGAGCTGCGAATGTCGCGGCGGGACAATACGTGGTAGTGGCTACGTTGGGTACTGTTTTGTATAGTGGTGAAGAAAGTTTTACGATTAAAAAATCGAAGATTCGCGGAGTGGAATCTTTCGGTATGATTTGTGCCGAAGACGAAATAGGTATAGGAACTTCGCACGATGGCATTATCGTGTTGCCGGGAGAGGTAAAGCCCGGTACACTGGCCAAAGACTATTATAATATAAAGAGCGATTATGTCCTCGAAGTGGATATTACCCCGAATCGTATCGATGCAGCTTCGCATTATGGCGTTGCCCGTGATTTGGCCGCTTATTTGACACAAAGGGGTAAAGATGCCGGATTGCACAGGCCGTCGGTAAACGATTTCGCTATCGATAGAAAAGAGGGCGGTATCGATGTCGATGTAGCGAACCATGAAGCATGTATCCGGTACAGCGGAGTGACGATGCGGAATGTGAAAGTGGCAGAAAGTCCCGATTGGTTGAAGCAACGTTTGTCTGCTATCGGATTGCGTCCGATCAATAATGTGGTGGATATTACCAATTATATACTCCATGCTACCGGACAACCGCTGCATTGTTTTGATTTGAATCGAATTGCCGGAGGGAAAGTCATCGTGAAACCTGCCGTAGAGGGTGAGAAATTCGTCACACTCGATGAGGTAGAGCGTACGTTGACCACCAACGACTTAATGATATGTAATGAAAAGGAATCGATGTGTATCGCCGGTGTGTTCGGCGGTTTGAAATCGGGTGTAACCAACGATACGACCGATATTTTCTTGGAGTCGGCTTGCTTTAATCCCACATGGGTGCGTAAGACAGCTCGCCGTCAAGGATTGAATACCGATTCGTCTTTCCGCTTCGAGCGTGGTGTCGATCCTAATGATACTCTATATGCTTTGAAACGGGCGGCTCTATTGGTGAAAGAATTGGCCGGAGGTGAGATTTGCGGTGAAGTTGTGGATATATATCCCAATCCGGTAGCTCCGTTCCCTGTAACCCTTACGTATGAAAAAATCGACACTCTCATCGGGAAACATATTCCGGCCGATACGGTCAAGAGCATATTGGACAGCCTTGAAATAAAGATCGTTTCTGAAACAGAAAAGGAACTTTCGTTGCAAGTTCCTACATATAGGGTCGATGTGCAGCGAGATGTCGATGTGATAGAAGATTTACTTCGTATCTATGGATATAATCATGTCGAAATATCCGACCGGGTACATTCCAGCCTTTCTTATAAGACTGTTACCGACCAAAGTCACCAGTTCCAAAATTTAGTTTCGGAACAGCTCACGGGGTGCGGGTTTAATGAAATCATGAACAATTCATTAACCTGTGGCGCTTATTACGACGATTTGCAAGTTTGGCCTCGTGCGCATTGCGTGGCTTTGCTTAATCCGTTGAGCAATGACTTGAATGTAATGCGCCAAACCCTTTTATTCGGTGGATTGGAAAGTATTTCACACAATATAAATCGTCGTCGGGCCAACTTGCGTTTTTACGAATGTGGTAATTGTTATTACTTTGACCCGGAGGCTCATAATGAAGAGAAAGTTTTGTCGGGCTATTCCGAAGAAAAACATTTCGCTTTGTGGCAGACCGGTAATCGGGTGGAAGGAAGCTGGGCGCATGCCGATGAGAAATCTTCGGTTTACGAAATGAAGGCTTATGTGGAGAATATTTTTGCCCGTCTTGGAATCGCCGGTGATATTGTCGCGACACAGACAAGCGACGAGATTTACTCGGTAGCTTTGACTTATAGCAACCGGGGAGGAAAGATACTTGGAAAGATGGGGCTTGTTTCGCATAAGGTACTCAAACGTTTCGATATCGATGTCGAGGTTTCTTTTGCCGAGTTGAATTGGGATTCGCTAATGAAAATGGCTGCGAAACATATGGTATTGTACAGCGAATTGCCTAAATTTCAAGCGGTGAAACGGGATTTGGCTTTGTTGGTCGATCAGGCGGTTTCTTTTGCCGATATCGAGAAAGTGGCTCGGGAAAGCGAGCGTAAATTGCTCAAAGAGGTCTATCTCTTCGATGTTTATGAAGGGAAGAACCTCCCCGAAGGTAAGAAGTCCTATGCCGTTTCGTTTATTCTTCAAGACGAGAATAAGACGCTTAACGATAAGCAGATAGATGCTATCATGAATAAAATTATAGCCAATCTTCAACAGAAATTGGAGGCACAGCTAAGATAATTCGATTTAATAAAATATAAGTAAAGATATCCTATGGGAAGAGCTTTTGAATATCGTAAAGCCAGAAAATTGAAACGGTGGGGCAATATGGCCCGTACATTTACGAAAATTGGGAAAGAAATTTCTATTGCCGTTAAAGCCGGTGGCCCCGATCCCGATGCCAATCCGCGTCTGCGTGTATTGATGCAGAATGCCAAAGCGGCGAATATGCCGAAAGAAAATGTAGAACGGGCTATTAAAAAAGCTTCGTCGAAAGATGCCGGCGATTATAAGGAGGTGGTTTATGAAGGATACGGTCCTTTCGGTATCGCTATCGTCGTAGAAACAGCTACCGATAACACGACCCGTACTGTCGCCAATGTGCGCAGTTATTTCAATAAAGCCGGAGGATCGTTGGGAACGACCGGTAGTCTTTCTTTCTTGTTCGACCACAAATGTGTGTTTCATATCAAACCCAAAGAGGGTGTCTCGGTGGAGGATCTCGAACTTGAAATGATTGACTATGGAGTCGATGAAGTGGAGGCCGATGAGGAAGAAATCATACTTTATGGCGAGTTTTCGGAGAATAATAATATCCAACACCATCTCGAAGAGGCCGGTTATGAAATCGTCAGTGCCGAATTCGAACGTATTCCTAACGATGTGAAAGATGTAACACCCGAACAACGCGCTTCTATCGAAAAGTTGATCGAACGTTTTGAGGAAGACGAAGATGTACAAAATGTTTTCCACAATATGAAAGAAGAGGAAGACGAAGAATAAAAATAGAAGTACAACTGTCTTGTGGAATAAATAAAAAGAGATGTTTTACCGAACATCTCTTTTTATTTATAGTGCCATTTTTCCTTTATAGGTTCTCAGTAGGAAATCAGAGGGGATTGTACTTTTATATAATCTAACGATACATGGGAAAGTATTAATCTCCTCCTCTGTGTTTTGTTGTCAAACAAAATATAGAGGAGGAGTCCGTCGGACGGAGGGGTTAATTCTTACAGCTCAAAAACTTATGAAATCTTTTCAACTCCTCTCCTCAGAAACTGCCGTTACTTCGGTGTCTCTCCTATATTGCTGACGTAGCACCCGTATGTTTCGTACAATAGGGGAGAAGAACAAACACGATAACCTCCTCCCTTGTGTTTTGTTGTCAAACAAAATATAGGGGAGGTGTCTGCCGGACGGAGGGGTTAATTCTTACAGCCCAAAAAACTCATGAAATCTTTTCAACCCCTCTCCTCAGAAACTGCCGTTACTTCGGTGTCTCTCCTATATTGCTGACGCAACACCCCGTAAGGCTACGGGACACGGCAGGGGAGAAGGAAAATGCAGTCCATCGCATTCGCTAAAATTCATGTTTACCTCCACCGATTTTTACTGAGCCTATTTGATTATAATATTATTTTTACGGTTTTCCCGGCATATTTGATGAGATAAATACCGCTGGGGAAGGGTATTTCGCTGTCTCCGTCCACTGCAAATGTTTTTATACATTTCCCGGTTGTGTCGTAGATACTTATATCTGTACCCGGTTCGATATTTCGAAATGCAATGCTATTCTTATTTCCGAAAATTTTTGCTTTGTCCGGTGAGGGGCGTTCTATTCCTGTGAAATCATTCTCCACGATGTTTTTGAAATTTTTCCATACTTCTGCATTTTTGTAGGCTTGTAAACTACCGGCAGGTACGTGCAGAGTGCATTGAATGAAAAAGGAGTTAAATGAATCAAATGCTCCGGTATGTGCTGCGGGAGGAATTGGATTCATAGAATAAATGGTTTTTAGTCGGTCGTTAATACGAAACGCAGCTACTTCAATAGAGTCTACACTATTGCCCAATATGACCGTGTCTAAATCTGTGCATGAGGCGAATGCGAAAAGTTCGATAGTTTTCACACTGTTGGGTATATGAATGTATGTTATTGGATAACAGGCGAAAAAAGAATGTGTCCCTATTTTCGTGATTCCATCGGGTATGATATAACGCTTCCCTTTTCCTGCGGGATATGCAACGATTGTAGTTCTGTTTTTGTCTGTTAATACTCCGTCTAATGAAGAAAAATAAGGGTTTGCCTCATCTACGTTGATTTCGGTTAATTGGGTACATGCAGAGAAAGGAGAGAGGCCGATTTGAGATACATTACGGGTGATGGTAATAGATGTTAATCCTGAGCTTCTAAAAATATCGTTGCCCATGTAGGTGATTCCCTCTCCGAGCGAGACTTGTGTGAGTAGGGGACAGGCACAAAAGGCATAATCTCCGATAGAATCTATACTATTCGATATGTGTACAGAAGTTAGTTGTTCTTTCCCTTTGAAGGCATTAGCTTCGATAGTCGTGACTTGATAAGTCTTCCCATTATGCGTAGCTTGATTGGGTATGGAAATATCGCCCTTATAAAAATCTCCGTGGTCATGGGTGACACTTACTGTCGAATCGGAGGTAATGTCGTAATAGAATCCGTCATATTCAAAGTCATAAGCGTGGATACTGGGATAAATGCAAAGAGCGACGAGGATAACGACTGTTCGAAGTAATGTATTTTTCATGGCTTTATCGTTTAGGATTTTACAAGAATATGAATAGTGTATGTTCTGTTGGTTGATGGAGCAGATTGTTTTTTTGTTTAATGCAAGTATAATGAAAAAAATTATAAATTAAAATCTTGATTTGATAAAAATACGTTTTTTAGTATTATAATTCCTGTTCATTATAATTGATTCGAATAAAGAACAACGGTAGGCATCATTCTATATAAATGGTAAATTCATTCCAATAGAGGGCTGTACTATAACTTTTCTTCGCTCGTTTCGACGGGACGAATATTTTACAGCCGATGCGATTTACGTCTCGGAATGTATTTTCTCCGATTAAAGGCGGGTTGCTGTTTTTACAATGTATTTCAGTAAGGCTTTTGCATCCGGCAAAAGCATAGTTGTTGATAGCGGTGAGCTTGCTGTGTAGAGTAAGAGTAGTGAGACTGGTACAGCCTGAGAATGTGTAGTAATTGATTTCGGTAAGAGTAGTTGGCAAGGATATATCCTTTAATTCGGTACAATTTTCAAAGGCTCCGATACCTACTGTTTTGACAGTCGAGGGGATACTAATTTCTCGGAGTCCGCTGCAACCCGAAAATGATTTATATCCTATTTCCCGGATATTTCCCGGTATTTTTATTTCGCTAAGGCTGATACATTTGGAAAAAGTATAGTCGGATATACGTTGTAATTTCGATGGTATTTTCAAGGTATATAAACTTTTACAACCGGAAAAGGCATATTTTTCGAGATGTAGCAAAGAGTTGGGTAATTCTATATCGTACAGATTGATACAGCCGGCGAATGCATACGCTCCGATGGATTTAAGTTTTTTGGGCAGGCGGACGGCTTGCAACCTTTCGCACCATCGAAATGCCGATGCCCCGATAGAATCGAGCGATACAGGGAGAATCACGGCCTCTAATTTTTCATGGCTGGAAATGGCATTATCCGGGAAGTAGTTGTTGGGCAGTACGACGTTTCCTACATCTAAGTAAAGTAATTCGGGCATTTGGCGGATATAGGAAATATCGCTATAATTTAGAGATCCTTTTACGGCTAATTTAGTAATACTGCCTCGTTGGCTCGGCGCGATGATTTCAGATAGGGAGCCCGGTTCATTGACAGAGATAGTAGTAATATCTTCCGGTTCGTCTTCTCCATGTGAACATGCCATTTGAGCCGAAAACAGAATGAATATGCCTATATGTAAGAACGCTTTTTTCATTGTGCGAATGGACGTTCAGTGCTGTATCGCTTTCATTCATCGAGGTCTTCATCGTCATTATCCTGATCTTGAAGCTCGCACATTTCCCGATATTCGTTCCATTCGGGGTCTTTCTCGGTATAGATGGTGAGAGGTAACGTTTCGAACGGAGCGAGAGTTTCGTTGAGCATACGTCCGAATGCCGGTATATTGCGGGTATAAAATACCCATGTGCGTTCGCCGTCTCCGGTATAGATTCCTGTGAAAATGGCCAGTTTATCTTTTTCCATAGCCTGTTTCAATACGGTCTGCACTTCTTCCATCAGTTTTCCGGTAGTCTCATTGGGCATACCTTTACTATCGGCCTCGTATTTCCATGTGATTTCAACACGTTCTTTGAACTTGCCCGATTGAATGAACGGTTCTATCTCGGTACGTCCCGAAACGACAATCATGCGGTCACTGTTTTCGGCTTCGGCAATGGCCGAGAACCATACATCTGCTAATTTCATGCGTTGGAATTTTGTCGGTTACTTGTACAAAAGTAATTATAAAAGTGTGAATGGTGAAATTTATCGTCTGTTTGTAGAGGTGTGATGCAGAATATTTATGCGGGAATGATTTTTTCGTTTGCCTCTGTTCGTGTTATTTAATATCTTTGTTGTCACATTGTTCAAATACAATTGTTTGTATAGGCTTATGAAATATTTCTCTTCTTACTTATGCCTTATCATCTTGTCGATAACGATGGCCTCGTGCGACAAGTTTTTTGGAGAGGAGCTAACCGACTTGATTTTCGATCATGGAAAATTTGAAATGCCTGATAAGGCTCTGTTTATCGGGAATTCTTTGCTATTGGGTAATGGCGCTTTCGGAATGAATGCGACCGACTCGGCGAGCGATTATCACGCCATTATTCAAAGAAAGTTTTTAAAAGCCAATCCGGCCTATACCGATACGAAATTATCGGGAGTCGATTTTGAGGCTTGTGAAAACCGGGCTCAACAGATGAATTGGTTGGATAATAGATTGTACCCCATGTTGAGCGACGATTTGGATTTGGTCGTTATACAGATTGGCGATAATGTAAATACATCGAGAAAAAGAGAAGCCTTCGAGCAAGGAGCAAAAGAGCTGATAGCAACCATAAAAGCCTATGCGCCTCGGGCTCGTATCGTATGGATTTATGGCTGGTATGTATCGAATAGTGTCATCAAGTCTGTAAAAAATGCGTGTAAACAATATGCCGTGACCCTCGTAGCGATAGACGGCATTAACAAAGCCGGTAATCGCAGTTCGATAGGTACGGTTGTCACCCGTGTGGAACCGACCTCTCAGTCCTTGAATTATACCCATTATACCGTGTTGTCGGATAATCGGTTACAAATAGATTTTAATGTCGGTGGAAAGAAATACAAAGCCATTGTGCAAGCGGAAAGTTATAGCGATAATACCGAGGCTAAAACATTGACTTGGCAAGGATATGAAACGATAACTACCGATAAGGAAATCGCTTCTCACCCGGGTAATAACGGGTTCGAGCAGATTGCACAACGATTTTTTGAGGTGTTGAATATAGATTAGATCATTATGATAGCAGTAGGGGTTGGCATATTGGTGGCTTTGGTTGCTACCGTGGTATTTTTTGTCGTGTATAATTCGAGTCGTAAAGGGTGGCAGCAGTCGCTGGCGGCACGCGAAAGCGAGGCGGCAGACTTGAAGGTGCGCAACGGTGTGTTGGATGCGCAGGTGAAAAGCTGTACGGCGCGGTTGGCCGAGGTGCAGGCGCAACTCGATTTTTCTAACCGGGAGCGGGAGAAACTCAATCGTGAGAAAGGCGATCTACAAGCCCGTAATCAAATGCTTTCCGAGAATATGGAAGTTCAAAAACAGGAAGTCCAACGTGTCCGGCAAGAGATGAACAACGAGTTCAAGGTACTGGCTAACGAGATATTGCAGGAGAAGTCGAAGAGTTTTTCCGAGATGAACCACGAACGTCTCGCCGAAATACTCAATCCCTTGAAAGAGCGTTTGGAGGGATTTAAAAAGACCGTGGAAGAAACTTATAATAATGAGGCTCGCGAGCGGTTTTCGTTGAAAGAACAGATTAAAGAATTGGTAGAGAGGAGCGAATCCATAGGTGCGGAGGCAAAACAGCTGACTCATGCTTTGCGTGGAGATTCCAAAATACAGGGTGACTGGGGGGAGATGATATTGGAAAGTATTCTCGAAAAATCGGGACTTGAAAAAGATCGGGAATATTTCGTACAGGAAACTTTGCGGGACGAAGAGGGGCATACCATACAGGGCTCCGATGGGCGGAAGATGCGTCCTGATGTCATTATCCGTTATCCCGGTGGCGAAAATCATCAAATGGTGATCGACTCGAAAGTGTCTCTCACGGCTTATGTCAATTACGTCAATGCGGAAGATGCCGACGAAGCTCGATTGGCATTGAAGCAGCATTTGGTATCGGTGAGGAAACATATAGACGAGCTGGCCGGGAAGAGCTATCAAGATTATGTCGGGAAAGGCGATCATGTAATGATGTTTATTCCCAACGAGGCTGCCTATCTGGCCGCTATGCAGGCCGATCACGCTTTGTGGCAATATGCCTATGAAAAGAAGGTGCTTTTGTTGAGCCCGACAAATTTGATTGCCGCACTGAAACTCGTAGCCGATTTGTGGCAACGGGACAAGCAGACCCGCAATGCAATCGATATAGCCGAGGAGGGCGGAAAATTGTACGATAAGTTCGCCGGTTTTGTCGATGATATGGAGAAGATTGGTAAATCGTTGAATACGACGGCTATGGCTTATACCGATGCCATGAAGAAACTGAAAACCGGCAACGGAAATCTGATAGGACGTGTAGAGAAACTTAAAGTCATGGGGGTGAAAGCGAAAAAGAATCTTCCGGCGGTGAATGAGGAGGAAGAGGAAAATTAGCTTTTTATGTTTGAATTTGGAATAGTTTTGAGGTCGTTCGACCGGAAAAGATTCGATTTGAAAAAATGAAAGCAGTTTCTAAGAGCCTTTCATTGTCTGCTTTTCTTTCAAGTAAAGTTGATAGCTATTGATGCTGTTCTGCCAGATGATATATGATGCCGGGCCTATCGATGTGACAGGCGACAAATAAGTGAGCGCCAGCCAAATGGCAAGCACGGTGTTTTTCTGGCCCAATCCTTGCGCTCCTGAAATTTTATCGCCGTATCGTCCGCCTAATTTTCGCCCTATATAAAATTGTCCTATACAAACGATCAAAGAGAGGAGGGCGATGGCGATTTCGAGAGGTATAGCTTCCCTCCCTTGTCCGATGATGAATGTGACCGCTTTGCCCACTACAAGAAAAAGCGAAACTGCCCACATGTAAAACGATAGAGATTGCCGCTTATTCAGTACCGTGTGGATTTTGGGTAGGCATTGTCGTAAGAGGATTGCCACTCCTAAGGGTAGGATAAGTAGTGGTAACACTTTACTGCATATAGTTAGGAAAGAGTCGAGGAAAGAGATGTCGGCATGTATTCCCATGAACGAAAAAATAATCGGCGATAAAATGGCCACAGCCATATTGCTGATTAGACTGTATGAAATTAGTGTTGGGACGTTTCCTCCGAGCATTCCGGTAATGACGGGAGCGGCTGTCGCTGTGGGACAGAAAAGGCAGATGAAAGTTCCTTCCGCTATGATAGGATCCCAAAAATAAAGCGCACCGAATATGGTTAATCCACCGATAACCTGAACAGCGAGAAGCCAACCGTGTAGAGGTTTTATATGTAGATCGTTCGGGGAAATTTTACAGTAGGTGACCAACAGCATAGCGAAAATAAGGATAGGGGCCAGAAGTGTAGCCCATTGGGCTGTAAGGTCGGGGAGTAAATATCCCGCCAAACTTCCGGTAGCCATTGCGACGGGTAGCATATAAGTTTTCGCTTTCTGAGTCATGGGGCAATCCCTTTTGAAAATTCAATGCAAAGATAGTGCAAATGAGGGCAAAAGCAAGCTCGCTTGACTTTGCCGAATGCAGCTTATTTTCGCATCCTGCGCAAAGATAGTGCAAATGAGAGCAGAAACCAATTTATTTGGTTGCGTAGGGTTACAGTCTATTTTCATGTTTTTGTAGAAATCGCAATCTCGGTAAAAAGATTGAATAAAAATAGATTCATTCAATGATATATATTATTTTTACAAATAAATTATTTCATTACCTTAAAGAAAAAGTGATAATTATGAGAAAAATTACGTTGTTAGTTCTTTTGTTCGCTGTGGTCGGGAATATAAAAGCTGCGCATTATGAATATATCCCTTTGGTGCGAGACGGTGTCGAGTGGGGATATTCCCAGCAATTATTTGGAAAGAGTTATTATCGAAATCTGATACAAGCCGATACCATTGTCAATAACATTGCGTATAAAAAGTTTTACACTTTTAAGTCTTGTTCGGAGACGGCCGATGAAAATTTGGCTTTTATCCGAGAATCCGGGAAACAGGTTTATATAACTTTTAATAAACTCCTTATGCCTGTCGAGAGTTTGTGTGATAGGGAATATCTTATTTATGATTTCGGAGTAAAGGAGGGTGAGACCATCACTCGTTTCGATTGGATTACTCAGAAATCCGTATCTTCGACAATTAGTAAAATCGATACGGTAGAGATCGCCAATACACTTCGGCAGCGATTTTGGACGGGAGATAAGGTCTTGTGGATAGAAGGGATAGGAGTAGAAGACGGTGATTTGCTGCGCCCGGGTTGTTCTACCGATGTGAGTGGGTTGGATACTCAGGATAAATTGGTTTATGTCAAAGGTCCTGACGGTAACATCGAATATGAAACGTCGGATGCGGTGAATGATCCTTGTTATAGCGGAATTGAAGAGGTGGATAGAGATGATGATATAGTTATCATTCGAAATGGCAGAAATTTAGAGATTGCTGTGAATGATACAAAATTTCGAATGATCGAATTAGTCGATATTTCTGGTCGTATGGTTTGGTGTGAATACTTAGATGGTCGGGGGAAGATTGTTTTGTCGACAGCCGATTATCCCGGAGGAATTTATGTTATCGTATTGTCATCGAATGAAGATAGGATAACTCGTCGTGTTATATTTTAATTCCGGAGAAAATGAAAAGAGGGGTGATAGAACAATATCACCCCTCTTTTTGTGTTTCGAGCTTTATTTATTTTATCTCTTTGGCTAAATAGATGAGAGTGGGGAAGTGGTCGCTGTAACCATTTAGATAAACTCCCGCAGCATGGGTTCGTAAAGGATACCCCTTGTACTTGCCTTCTTTTTGTTTCAGGAAATCCCGGTTGAATACTTCCGACCGGATATATTTCAGGGTGGAGCGATCTTTACCCAACAGATTTCCCGAAATAATAATTTGGTCGAATAGGTTCCAAGAGCCGTTATAAGCCAATGTGCCTATGCCTTTGTCGAACATTCCCCACATGGTATTGAAATATCCGCCAGCCTGAACATCTTGTTGTTTCTTTTGGGCTCCTAATATGGTTTTACAACTGCGGTTCGACGGGTCGTCGTTGAGGTCGCCCATAATGACGACTTTCGAGTCGGGGTCGGCCGCTAAAAGAGAGTCGGCCAAATGTTTGGTCAGTGCGGCTGCGGCTTCCCGTTTTGGGCTCGATTGTTTTTCCCCTCCGAGTCTTGAAGGCCAGTGGTTGACAATAAAGTGTACCCGTTCGCCGGCCAATATTCCCGAAACGACTAATTGGTCGCGAGTACGTAGGTTGGGGAATTGAGGGGTATGAAGTCGTGCGCTACGGCTCGATTCGAGTGTAAATTGGTCTTTGTCATATATAAGACCCACATCGATTCCTCTAAAATCGGGAGAGTCGTAATGTACGATTCCATAGTTTCGTTTGGATAATTCGCCGGTATGAATCAAATCTTCCAATACTTGTTTGTTTTCTATTTCCGATACGCCGATAACGGCAGGTCCGTTTTTTAATTTGAACGGGCTGCTGTTGTCTGTGGCAAAATTGCTAATCGCATAAGCAAGGTTGTTGAGTTTATTCCGATATTTTAATCCGCCCCAACGGTACGACCCCGAAGGAGTAAATTCTTCGTCGTTCGTATTCGGCTGATTAATCGTGTCGAACAGGTTTTCAAGATTGTAGAATGCTACCGCATATATAGCGTATTGTTTCTTTTGTGCTTGTGTAACAGTCACTCCTGTCAAGAATACGGCTAATAGCAAGAATCCTATTTTTTTCATAGTTTGTGTGGAATTTTGTTTTTGAAATTTTCGACTTAAATTAAAATGTGGCGCAAGATAACTCTAATTTGACAAATAAGCGAAATTTTTTTAGGAATAAATCTCTATCGGCAGGAATAAATGCGTTTAAAGACATCTTTCCGTGTGCGACGTTCGTAAGAATCATATTATATCATTAGCTCTAATGTTTATGATGGAGATAATGTATTAGGACGATGGGTGAGATATGATTTAGCAGTTGTCGTTTAGAAAGGTATTTTTAACATAGTGATAGGTTTAATAACTTGAAAGTTAGCTTATTTCCCAAAATTTCTTGCATTTTGTCCGATAATTAACATTTTATATAGGGTTACAATTTAACACGATTGTAATAAATATTCCCAACGTAGAAGTTTGTTTAATGGAAAATAATCTTTTAATTTGCAAATTCCTTTTTTACCCCTCGATAAAAGGGGGGGATAGGGTTGTAAACATAAACACAGTTATAATTAAACCTTTTGATGTAATGAATCGTAAACTATGGTTATTAATGACATGGCTTCTTGTCGTACCGGCTTTTGTTCAGGCCGCTTCGGTAAAAGGCGTTGTCGTTGACTATGAAACAAACAAACCTATTGCGAATGTAAAAGTTGCGATACGGGACGTGTCGGCTGTTACGGATTTTGACGGAAATTTCGAGTTGAAGAAAGTTAGGGCAGGGTCTGTGGTTGTTGTATTTACGGCGGCTGATTATAAGGCTTATTCTGTCGACTTTGTGGTAAATGACGGCGTAAATACCTTGAATGCTTCTTTGCAACCTAAGAAAGCAGACAATACACTCAATCAACAGGTTCTCGAAGATAATGTTTTCGAGCTCGACGAGTCGGCGATAGACGATGAGGGCAGTGCCGCATCTCAATCGGCATCCTATCTGTCCGGCGCTGCCGATGATGTTTATTTGCAGGCAGCCAGTTATTCGTATAGCCCTATGCGTTTTAATGTGAGGGGATATGAACAACGGGAATCTTCTACCTATATAAACGGACTTAACTTTAATGATTTGGAACGCGGCCGTTTCAACTATTCGAGTCTCGGAGGATTGAACAATGCCATGAGAAATAAAGATGCCGTGAATGGTCTTGAAATGCCGGGATATGCTTACGGTTCTTTGGGAGGAACGACGAACATCAACACACGGGCAACCAACTATGCAGCAGGTACGAATGTAAATGCCGCTTACACGAATCGTGCTTATAAATTGCGCGGACAGGCTATCTACTCGACCGGTATTATGGACAACGGTTGGGCTTTTACCGGGTCGGTCGTTTATCGTTGGGCCGACGAGGGACGCACGGAAGGAACCTTTTACAACTCTTTCGGCTATTTCCTTGCTGCCGAGAAAGTATTGGGCGACCATCGATTTGCCTTGACGACGTTCGGTGCACCGACCAAACGGGCACAGTCGGCTGCCGTTTCACAGGAGGTTTACGATTATCGGGGAATTTATTACAATCCTTATTGGGGATACCAAGACGGAGAAAAGCGTAATTCCCGCATTGTCCACAGCTATGACCCTACGGCAATTTTTAATTGGGACTGGAAAATCGACGATGAGAGCAAATTGTCTGCCGGCGTAGGATTCCATTACAGCCAATACAGTAATTCGGCGATAGCTTTTTATAACGCGCCCGATCCCCGTCCCGATTATTACCGTAATTTGCCCAGTTGGCAATATTATCAGTTGGCGGTAGATGGTCCCGACGATGTTTATAATGCCTATTACAAAGAGGTGAATAAGGGATTGGCCAATCAGATTGCCGATTTGTGGAGAGCCGGCGATCCCAATGTGACCCAGATTAACTGGAATGCGATGTATAGCGCGAACTATGCCAACAATGCCATTAATCCCGAGGGGAGCGCCAAGTATATTTTGGAGCGTCGTCACAACAACTTGATGGAAATACCTTTGAACTTTTTGTACACCAATCAGTTGAACAGCGAACTCAAATTGACGGCCGGTATCGAAGCCAAATATGCGAAAGGAATGCACTACAAAACCATCGATGACTTGTTAGGGGCTAATCAGTGGATCGATATAGACCAGTTTGCCGAGCGTGACTTTACCGACAATCAGGACATTATCCAGAATGATTTGGACGACCCGAACCGAGTCGTTTATAAAGGTGATAAGTTCGGATATAATTACAATATGCATGTTATCAATGCTTCGGCATTTATACAGAACGATTGGAAATTACCCTTGTTCGATATCTATTATGCCGCACGTTTATCCTATACCTCTTTCCAACGTGAAGGTTTGATGAGAAACGGTCGTGCCGAGGTTGTTGGAGCCCGGTCTAAGGGCTTGGGTAAACAGATGTATTTTATAGATCCCAGTATCAAGGCCGGTGTCGTATATAAGATAGACGGACATAATCGTTTGTCGTTAAATGCTTTGGCGGAATCTCGGGCTCCGTTGGCCGGTTATGCCTATGTAGCGCCTCGTATTAAAGATACTCGTATCAGAGGTTTGAAATCGGAGAAAGTATTCTCGGCCGATTTGACCTATCAATTGAATACATCGATTGTAAAAGGTCGGGTAACAGGATTCTTCACGGAATTCCGCGATGGCGTAGAAAGTACGGGATATTATCACGATGAGTTCCGCACGTATGTAAATCATACATTGTCGGGCGTGAATAAACGTCACTTTGGTGTCGAGGCCGGTGTGAGCGTGAAGTTGAACAGCAGCTTCACTATATCGGCGGCAGGAACGTATGGCAGCTACAAATATACCAACGATTGTATGGGAACGATGAGCGCCGAAAACGGTATGAATCTCTTTACCGAACAATTGCCGGTTATAGTCGACGGGCGAGCCGCTTCGACCGATTATACCGAAAAAGTTTACACCGAAGGTCTTCATGTGAGCAACGGTCCTCAGTTGGCCGCAAGCATTACGCTGGATTATTTTCACCCGAAGATGTGGTTTGCCGACATAACGCTTTCTTACTTCGATAACAATTACCTCGATTTCTCACCGTCGCGTTTCACGCACATGAATATGTATGGCGGAAAATATCCCAATGAAGTAGGATTGGAGCAGAACTACAACGGTTATCGCATTATCGGTATCGATAAGAATGGTCAAACTTCTATGGTTTGGAGTTTTGATCAAAAGACCGGTAAACCGGTTCTTGTTAGAGACTATACCGGGAATAAAGGTTCCGATATCGTTAAGTACTACAATCAGAAGGAGATGATCGGTTCGCAGGAGAAACTTAAAGGCGGGTTCTTGCTCGATGCTTCGGTAGGTAAATTGATTTATCTCAACAATCGTAAGCAACAGTTGAATATCAACCTTAGCTTCAATAATATTCTCAATAATACCAGCATGATTACCGGCGGTTATCAACAAGGTCGTGTCAGCCGGGATAACAAGAGTGTAACCAAAGATATACAATCGGTGGACAAATTCCCCAATAAATATTATTATGCTTGGGGCTTCAATATGTTTATCAATGTCGGTTTCAAATTTTAATAAATCGTTTAGAGTATGAGACAATTAAAATATATCGGTGTCGTATTTGCAGCTCTTATGCTGTTTACGGCGTGTGAAAAAGAGTTCGATGCCATTCCCGAAGATTTTGCTACGGTTCCCGAGGGCAGCGATGAGGCTTGGCCCCAGACGGTAACCATTCACGACCTTATCGAAAATTTCGATACGAAAGAGGGCCTGTTTACAATCGATACGATCGATTCTCCCAACGACATTATCGTTAGAGGCAGGGTGATTACCGATGACCGTGCGGGCAACGTATATAAATATTTCGTTATACAAAGTCTGGACGATGACCATACTTGTTTGAAAGTTTCGGTCGATGCCGGCAGTCTTTCGGGTATGTTGCCGTTGGGACAAGTGGTGGCCATTCGCTGTAACGGACTGGTTTTGGGACGTTATGCGGCAGCACCCCAGTTGGGAGTACGCGGATATCGCAATGACAATAAGATTCGTGAAGAGCCCGGTCGTATCCCTTATACGCTGGCGATGAAACATATTCAGAAGATAGGAACTCCCGATCCTTCTAAAATAGTTGTGGAAGAAAAGACTTTGAAAGAGATTACCGAAATGGACAAGTATGGTTATTTCAAAATCGTGAAGATTAAAGATGTCTATTTTACAGGATATGATTCCGATGGAAAGAAATTGAACGATGAGATTTTCCCGTTCCCGTCGGACGGAAAGAATGTGACGGCCGCTTTGGCGAAGTACGCTTTGAACCCTACGTTTGCTCCTGCGACTTACGATAACAATAAAAAATATAATATCGGGTTCCCTCGCTCCCGTGAGATTGCCGATGATAGTGGCAATACGGTAGATGTGTATATCTCAACCAGTGAGTATGCCCGGTTTGCCGATCGTCGTATTCCTACCCCCGGTAGCGGCAATAAAGGAGAAATTACTGCGATTGTAGGGTGGTTCCAAGATAACGAGGCCTATGACGGAACTTGGCAGTTGACCGTACGGTCGCTGGATAAGCCGTTTGCCGATCTCAAAGGATTCGATTTCCCTCAATAGGGTGAGTCGGGCGCGAAATCAAATGAAATTGGTTATGCCGAGGAGCAATTTATTTTTGCATGAATCGTAATAATATTTTTAACCCCAAATAAATTTTAATATGAAAAAGATGAGAAAATTTGCATGGATTTTTATGGCAGCTATGACAGTTGCAGGATTCTCCGCTTGTTCGAACAGTGAAGACGAGGATCTGCCTACGGGTGGCGATGGAGGTGAGGGAGGAAACCCTAGTACTCCGTCGGTTGTTGTGAAGGATACGATTTATCAGTTCAACAATATCGAGGCAGATTATACGCCTATCAGTGAATTGTGCCCGGGTTGGACTCACGAGATTATTTCCCCGTCTGACGATGACCGTACATGGCAAAGTAAGATTTTTACGAATAAGACCGATAACTCGGTAGATAAATATATTCAGGCTACCGCTCACGATAGCACCGATAAAAATGCCGGTTTGGCTTATGACTGGTGGATGATTTCTCCGGCTTTGAATGTAAAGGATGCGGCTAAAAAAATCTTCTCTTTTTATAGTGAAGGTTCCTATTGGCAAGCATCTACCAAACTTGAAGTTTATGTGTTGAACGAGCCTAAATCTACCGCTTCGAGCAAGGAAAAACTTGATGTGAAGATTGCTACTTCTGCCGATGGCAATTTCAAATGGGTGGCTTCGGGCGATATCAGCTTGGAAGGAAAAGGCGATATCGTTTATATCGGGTTCCATTATGTGGCCGAAGGAGGCAAATCGAAATCTACTACTTATTGCATAGATGATTTCGCTTTCGGACGTAATCAAGTAGAACATTTCGTTGAAGCCGGCGAAGAGCCTGATCCTACTCCCGAAACAGATTGGTCGAAAGCCATCAGCGTTGCAGATGCATTGGAATATTCCAATGCTGATAAAACAGTTATTGCTGTAAAAGGTTATATCGTAGGCTGTTTGAGAAATGGTGCTGCTGCTCAAATTAAAGACTTGGCAGCCGCTGCTGACGAAGTAGAAATGGGAGCTGTGGTGAGTACCTTTACAGGTTCTACTACGGCTATTATTGCCGATAAAGCCGGTGAAACAGATTTGAGCAAGTGTCTTTGGATTAAATTGAATGATCAGGTTTCTAAATATCCCGGAGCTGCCGGTTTGCGTAGTGCAGTAGCATTGGATGCTCACCCCGAAAATATAGGTAAAGTATTGTATGCCAAAGGTAAGAAAATGGATATGTTTTCTGGCCTTCCCGGTGTGCGTGATATGGAAGATTGGAAACTCGGAGAATAATTCGATTGGAAACATATTTTGTGGAACGGAGAGCCGAATTCGACTCTCCGTTCTTTTATTTATGAGATGATAGGGCATATCTAAAAAATAACTTTCTGTTTTGTGCGATGATATAGCGAGTAGATGTGTAGGATTACGATTGGTTTCTGTCTGTTTGTAATCATAAAGGTGGTCGGTAATGAATTTGTCGATAAAAATATTAATAAATATATTTATTTAATTTCTCTGTTTTGAACAAATTTATTATTTTTACGGAAAGATAGCGCAAGCAGGAATAAAGATAAGTTTGACGGGAGTATTTCGATCGGGTTTGTTTTTTATTCCTATTTTATCAATGTAAGTCGAAAAAAGTAATCTCGTTATGCCTCATTTATTGTTGAAAGAGTTTGAGAAAGGGTCGAAAAATTCTCTTATAAAGAAGAGAATTATTACTCATTATATTCAGAATGGTTGTTCTACGATTACAGAGCTGTCCAAAGAATTGGATTTGAGTGTGCCTACTGTTACGAAATTTATCGATGAGATGTGCGGTAATGGCTACTTGAATGTCTATGGGAAGTTGGAAACGAATGGGGGAAGGCATCCCAATTTATATGGGTTGAATCCAGAGTCGGGGTATTTTATCGGTGTAGATATTAAGCATTCCAGCTTGCATATCGGCGTTGTGAATTTCAGAGGCGACTTGATCGATAAGAAATTAGATGTGCCGTTTAAGAATGCCAATACCAAAGAGAGCTTGGATGCATTAGCCGGTATCATACAGAAGTTTATTAAAACTCTCTCGATTAATAGCGAGAAAATTTTGAATATAAATATCAATATATCGGGGCGGGTAAATCCTGCTTCGGGATATAGTTATAGTATTTTTAATTTCGAAGAGAGGCCTTTGGCGGAGGTTCTTCGGGAAAAGCTGGGGTATAATGTGACTATCGAGAACGATACTCGTGCCATGACCTATGGAGAGTACTTGCAAGGAAATGTGCATGGCGAGAAAAACATTATATTCGTGAATGTGAGCTGGGGACTGGGGATAGGCATTATTGTCGATGGCAGAATATATACGGGGAAATCGGGTTTCGCCGGTGAGTTCGGTCATGTCGTTAGTTACGATAATGAAGTATTGTGCCATTGTGGAAAAAAGGGCTGTCTCGAAACCGAGGCTTCCGGTTCGGCTTTAATTAGGAAATTGATGGAGCGGGAGGCGAACGGAGAAATATCTTTGTTGTCTTCCCGAATAAGAGAGAAGAATGCCCTTACATTAAAAGATGTGATTGCCGCAACGGAAAAAGATGATGTGATGTGCATCGATTTGATTGAAGACATAGGTAATAATTTGGGAAAACATATTGCCGGTTTGATTAATATCCTTAACCCGGAGTTGGTAATTATAGGAGGGGCTTTGTCTCTTACCGGGGATTATATTTTGCAACCGATTAAGACGGCGGTGCGAAAATATTCCCTCAATTTGGTCAATCGGGATACGACGATTGTGATTTCTAAACTTGGCGATAATGCCGGTTTGATAGGTTCTTGTCTAATATCGAGAAGTCGAATGTTCGAAGAATAAGTATATATAATAAAAATTTTTATTTATTCTGTGGTATATAAATAAAAATATACTATATTTGCGGGTGTAATAATTAAGTAATTAACATTTTAGCTTAACTATTGCATAAAACACAGTATATTTTTAGATATATCATGAATAACAGGAGAGATTTTCTTAAAAAAGTCGCACTTGCTGGAACCTCGGCGGTAATAGGTTCTCAAATAGAAGCATTGGGTAGTAATGGTGTGTCTTCGTCGTTTTCTGGAACCTCGGAGGGCGGTGGACTTATTGTCCCTAAATCTAATGGGTTGAAAATCACAGGGACGTTTCTCGACGAAATATCTCACGATATTCCACATCAGAATTGGGGTGAGAAAGAATGGGATCGGGACTTCCGGTATATGAAAGCCATCGGAATCGATACGGTCATACTTATTCGTTCGGGATATAAAAAATTTATTACTTATCCGTCTAAGTATTTGTTGAGCAAAGGTTGTTATATGCCGTCGGTCGATTTGGTCGATATGTTTCTTCGGCTGGCCGAGAAATATGGTATGAAATTTTGGTTCGGTTTGTACGATTCCGGTAAGTTTTGGGAAACCCGGGATATGACTTACGAGATCGAACATAATAAATATGTGATTGATGAGGTTTGGAAGAATTACGGGAAGTACAAAAGTTTCGGAGGCTGGTATATAAGCGGGGAAATCAGCCGCCAGACCAAAGGGGCAATCGATGCTTTCCGTGCTATGGGGAAACAATGCAAAGACGTTTCGGGAGGGTTGCCTACGTTCATATCGCCGTGGATCGACGGTAAAAAGGCGGTTCAGGCTTCGAGCGGGCGATTGACAAAGGCCGAATCTATTTCGGTGGAAACGCATGAACGGGAATGGAACGAGATCTTCGATGGAATACACGATGTGGTCGATGCTTGTGCATTTCAAGACGGGCATATCGATTATGACGAACTCGATGCGTTTTTTTCGGTCAATAAGAAACTCGCCGATAGATACGGCATGCAATGTTGGACGAATGCGGAATCGTTCGATCGGGATATGCCTATTAAGTTTTTCCCGATTAAGTTCGATAAATTACGTTTGAAACTGGAAGCTGCGAAACGTGCCGGCTACGACAAAGCTATTACGTTTGAGTTTTCTCATTTTATGAGCCCTCAATCGGCCTATTTACAGGCAGGGCATCTTTATGATCGTTACCGGGAATATTTCGAAATAAAATGACCATGAAAAAATCATCGTATAATATCGGTTATATCTTGTTTTTGGCCGTCGTGGCTGCATGTGGAGGTTTCCTGTTCGGGTATGATACGGCGGTAATTTCCGGTACGATTAAACAGGTTACAACCTTGTTCGGGTTAAATGATATAGAACAGGGTTGGTATGTGGGGTGTGCTCTTGTAGGTTCTATCGCCGGGGTTGCCGTGGCGGGGACGATGAGCGATTGGATAGGTCGTCGGTTGACGATGATTTTCGCGTCGATTATGTTTTCGGTTTCGGCCATTGGCTGTGCATTGTGTGGAAGTTATCAATGGCTTGTTTTTTATCGTATTGTCGGTGGAATAGGAATCGGTATCGTTTCGATTGTTTCGCCGATGTATATCTCTGAAATAGCGGTAACCGAGTATCGGGGCCGATTGGTTTCGCTGTATCAGCTGGCTATTACCGTCGGTTTTTTGGGAGCATACCTTATTAATTATTGGTTGTTGAGTGTCTCGGAGAGCACGAGATTCGATAGCGAGTTGATGAATTGGATATTTGTCGATGAAGTTTGGAGAGGTATGCTGGGTATGGAAACTTTGCCTGCACTTTTGTTTTTCATCATTTTGTTTATTATACCGGAGAGTCCGCGTTGGTTGTTGTTGCGAGGAAAGGTCGCCCGATCGGAGTCTATTTTCGGGAAGATCTATTCTCGGAAAGAACGGGTGAAGAAGCAGGTCGAGGAGTTGCAGGCTCATATAGCCAACGAGACGAAATCGGAATTCAAGTATTTGTTCCAACCCGGAATTCTTACAGCTGTCGTTGCCGGATTATGTATTGCGATTTTGGGACAGTTTATGGGTGTAAATGCTGTTTTGTATTACGGGCCTACGATATTTGAAAATGCCGGACTGTCGGGAGGCGATTCCCTTTTCTATCAGGTTTTGATCGGTGTCGTGAATATGGGGACGACAATATTGGCATTACTCATCATCGATAAAATAGGGCGTAAGAAATTGGTGTACTATGGCGTCAGCGGAATGATTGTTTCGTTATTACTTATCGCTTTCTATTTCTCGTTCGGGGAATCGTTAGGCCTTTCGAGCATATTGATGCTGATTTTTTTCTTGTTGTATGTATTTTGTACGGCGGTTTCGATCAGTGCTGTTGTGTGGGTGTTGTTGTCCGAAATGTATCCGACGAAAGTGCGTGGTATAGCTATGTCCATTGCCGGATTTGCATTATGGGTAGGAACGTATTTGGTTAGCCAGCTTACTCCGTGGTTATTGGGTACGATAACTCCGGCCGGGACATTCTTGTTGTTTGCAGTCATGTGTGTGCCTTATATGCTGATTATGTGGCGCTATATACCCGAAACGGCGGGGAAATCTCTCGAAGAGATAGAAAAGTATTGGTTGTCGAGGAAATAGTTAAAATTTAGATATTATGGACTTTAAAGTGTTGGCAGAGCAATATAGATCGGAGCTTTTCGATTCTGTATTACCATTTTGGTTAAAGAATTCTCAAGATAAGGAGTATGGAGGTTATTTTTCCTGCCTCGATAGAGATGGTAGCGTTTACGATACAGATAAGTTCGTTTGGCTACAAGGGAGGGAAATATGGCTGTTTTCTATGCTTTACAATAAAGTAGAGAAGCGTCGCGAGTGGCTCGATTGTGCGATTCAAGGTGCAGAATTCTTGAAAAAGTATGGGCATGACGGGAATTACAATTGGTATTTTTCTCTCGATCGTCAGGGAAATCCTCTTGTAGAACCGTATAATATTTTCTCGTATACCTTTGCGGTCATGGCGTTCGGACAGTTGTATATCGCGACGGGTAACGAGGAGTATGCTGAAATAGCCAAGAAGACATTCGATATTATCTTGTCGAAAGCAGATAACCCCAAAGGTAAATGGAACAAGATTCATAAAGGGACTCGTGATTTGAAGAACTTCGCACTCCCGATGATTTTATGTAATCTGGCTCTTGAAATAGAACCCTTGCTTAGTACGGAGTGTCTGAGCAGAACGTTTGAAAATTGTATTCATGAGGTTATGGAGATTTTCCTCCGTCCAGAATTGGGAGGTTTGGTCGTGGAAAATGTTCTTGAAAACGGTGAGCTTTCCGATTGTTTCGAAGGGCGTCATATGAATCCCGGCCATTCGCTCGAAGCGATGTGGTTTATTATGGATTTAGGAAAAAGGCTGGATAGGCCGGAGCTTATTATGAAAGCGAAAGATACGGCGTTGAAGATGGTAAACTACGGCTGGGATAAAGAGTATGGAGGCTTGTTCTATTTTATGGATATGAAAGGATATCCTCCGCAGGAGCTCGAATGGGACCAAAAACTGTGGTGGGTCCATATCGAAACGCTCATCGCTATGTTGAAGGGATATCAAATGACCGGCGATAGGGGCTGTTGGGAATGGTTCGAAAAAATCCATGATTATACATGGTCTCATTTTAAGGACAAGGAATATCCCGAATGGTTTGGTTATTTGAATCGCCGGGGAGAAGTGTTGCTCCCGTTGAAAGGGGGAAAGTGGAAAGGTTGCTTCCATGTACCGAGGGGGCTTTATCAGTGTTGGCAGATATTAGAGAGTATATAATAATTAACACATTTTTTATGAAAGCGTCTTATTCGAGTAAAAAAGGAGTTGCGAGAAATTTATTGTTTTTCTTGCTACTCTTCTTCATGCTGCCATCGATGGCGATAGCACAATCGACGGTGAGAGGAATTGTTACCGATGATAACGGAGAACCGTTGCCGGGTGTAGCAGTTGTAAAGGACGGGACATCGCTTGCTGTTAGTACCGATATCGATGGCCGTTTTGCCATTAAAGCGAGCGAGGGTGATGTGCTGAAATTCTCGTATGTGGGAATGGAATCGAAGACTGTAAAGGTCGGTAAGGAAAATGAGCTTAATGTAAAGTTATCTTCTTCTCTGACGGAACTTGATGAAGTTGTCGTAGTGGGGTATGGTACACAGAAAAAAGTGAATTTGACCGGTGCGGTGCAAAGCGTATCGGGGCAGGAATTGATTCGAAAGAGTACCTCTAATTTATCGACTGCTTTGCAGGGAATTTTGCCGGGATTGTCTGCTGTACAATCGTCGGGTCAGCCGGGAGCCGATAACGCTTCTATCGAGATTAGAGGTATCGGTTCGCTCAATTCATCGACTTCGCCGTTGGTGCTAATCGATGGAGCAGAAGGCGATATGAATCGTATCGATATGAATACGGTAGAGTCTATTTCGATTTTGAAAGATGCGGCATCGGCTTCGATTTATGGTTCACGGGCGTCGAATGGTGTCATTTTGATTACGACCAAACGTGGAGCCGAGGGTAAGGTAAAAGTAAATTACAATGGTTATGCCGGGTTTTCGACACCGACCTACTTGCCCGAACCTGTAAGTGCAATCGAATATATGACTCAGATGGACAAGGCTTATGTCAATAATGGTCAGGATCCTGTGTATAAAGATATTATTGAGATATATAAAACTCAGGGAGCCGATAATTATAACTATTACGATACCGATTGGAAAGATTTGGTGTTGAAAGATTCGGGATTCCAGCAAAGTCATTCGGTGAGTGTGAGCGGTGGAACGAAGTTGTTGAATGTATTTGCCAATGCGGGGTATTATTATCAAAACGGTATAATTCCTAATAATAGTTTTTCGCGTGCTACATTACGTTTGAATACCGATATGCAGGTTCGGAAATGGTTGAAGGTCGGAGTCGATGCCCATATACGGCAAGCTACTGCTATACGTCCTTCTCAGGATTCTGCCGCAGGTATTATCGGGAGCATTCTTACCATGACTCCGATTACATCGGCATTGAACGACGATGGTACTTATGGTTACGGAAGAACCGGATATAATCCTTTGGCCATAGTGAACGACGGAGGTACTCGTAAAGATGTGGCTCCCGAAGTGACTTTCAGGGCTTTTGCCGAGCTTACTCCGTTGGAAGGTCTTTATTTGAAAGCCGACTATACTCGCCGTCAGGTGAATTCCGAGGGTGCTGTATTTATACGTCCTTACGATACTTATGAGGGAGGCCGTTTCATGATGACCTATCCTTCGACGAGCAATAATGGTACTCGACAAGAAGAACGTACGAAAACAGTGAATCAGCAGTTCATTGCTCAGGCTTCGTATGAGAAAACGATAGAACGTAATTATTTTAAGGTAATGGGCGTTTTCCAAGCAGAGAAACTTGATTATAATTATCTATTAGCCAGTCGTCAAAATTTCCAATACGATGGCTATGAAGATTTAATGCATGGCGATGCAACTACTGCCGGTAATTCCAGTAACCGATATGAGCTGGCGCAGTTGTCTTACGTTTATCGGGTAAATTATTCTTACGATAACCGGTATTTGATAGAATTAAACGGACGTTATGATGGAACTTCCCGTTTCCGCCCGGAGAGTAGGTGGGGATTCTTTCCTTCGGCTTCGGCCGGTTGGAGAATTTCGGAAGAGTCATTTTTCGAGCCTGCAAAGACTGTGGTGGACGATATGAAACTGAGGGTTTCGTATGGTACAATGGGTAACCAGTCTATCGGTAGCTATTATCCCTATGTGGCAGCCGTAAATAGTTTGTCGGGTACGGTCAATTATTGGTTCGATAAAAAACTGACGACCGGAATCGCTCAGGCTCAATTGGCTAACGAATTGATTACGTGGGAAAAGTCTAAACAGTTTGACGTGGGCTTGGACCTTACTTTATTCAAATCTCGTTTGTCTTTGACCGCCGATTATTATATTCGTAACATTAGCGGAATGCTTCAGCAATTCGATCTGCCTGATTTCGTAGGTATGAGCGCTCCGTGGCAGAATGCCGGTTCTATGCGCAATAACGGTTGGGAAGTTTCGATCGGTTGGCAAGACAAGATAGGCGATTTATCGTATTATGTGAAAGCGAATCTGTCTGATGTAAAGAATACGGTTACCAATCTTTACGGGAAAGAATATGATTCGTCGCCGACGATTACGCGAGAGGGAGAAGCACTTGGATCGTACTACGGTTATGTCGCCGACGGTTATTTCCAAAGTCAGGAAGAAATCGATATGGCCGATTGCGTGTATGGAGGGAACAAAGCGAATATCAAACCGGGTTATATACGTTATGTCGATGTAAATCACGATGGTGAGATTAACTCCAAAGACCGAGTTATCTTGGGTAATTCCACGCCTCGTTATGAGTATAGCTTTACGCTCGGCGGCCAATGGAAGGGAATCGATTTGTCTCTGTTTTTTCAGGGAGTCGGTAAACGTGATTTGTATTATTCCGGAGCTGGGGCAAGACCTTTGGTTCAAAACAGTACGATTTTCAAGAGCCAGCTCGATACGTGGAGCCCCGAAAACCCGGATGCGGAATATCCTCTTTTGTTAGTCGATGCAGGTTCTACAAATATGAACAATATTGTATCTTCATTTTGGATCAAGAGCGGAGCCTATTTGCGATTGAAAAATTTGACTGTGGGTTATACCTTGCCCAAGAAGTGGACGAACAGAGTGTCCATTGATAATTTGCGGCTCTATTTCACGGCTTCTAATTTGTTTACGATCAATAGTGGTTATAAAGGTTATGATCCCGAAACCGGTGTAACCAGCGGAGCTATGTATCCGGTGATGAAAACATTTAATTTCGGTATAAATCTTGATTTCTAAAAAATATGATTATGAAGACGATAAATAAGATAATAATCGCTCTGGCGGGGATTGCCTTCGTGGCATGTTCCGATTTTCTGGATACTCAATCTCCCTCTTACGACAGCGGTGGAATTTATGAGAGCGAAGCCGGATTGAAGGAAGGGGTCGTAGGTATTTACAATCTATTGTATATGGAGGGGACGTTTACGAACTCGTTGCATCGTCCTGCTGTCGTCACTATCGATAATTTTACGGGATTGAGTATGGAGAGAGCCCAAAATACGACCATTGGCGCAGGTTCGGGGTGTACTCCCGACAATAGTAGTATATTGGCGTATTGGTCTGGTTTGTATAAATTGGTTGCACGAGCTAATGCTGTAATTTATGGAGCCTCGGGAAATATTGAAAATATGAGCGATGAGGCTAAACGTTACTATGCCGAGGCGCGTGTATTGAGGGCTTATGCTTACTATAATTTGGTCGTTGCTTTCGGTGATGTTCCGTTTTTTACGAAACCGGCTACCACTGAGGATTATAATGCATCTCGCACTTCGAGACAAACAGTTATGGATTTTGTTATCGAAGAACTTGGGTTGATTGCCGAAGAAATGCCCTGGACGGCAACAGAACGCGGCCGCGTGGATAGAGCTGTAGCTTATGGATTGCAAGCTAGAGCAGCTCTGTTTGCCGGCAGCCTTAATTTCGGTGGTAAAGCGATGGATTATTTTCGTACAGCTGCTAATGCCGCTAATCGAGTGATCGGACAACGTGATTTGGCTAAGAACTTTGCCGATTTGTTTACCAAAGAAGGACAGACAAAATCCGATGTGCGTAATGAAATGTTATGGGAGTTGATGTATTCCGACCAAATGGTAAATAATACGAATAAATATCATTGGGTTGCATTGGGCAATGGTCCTCGTATGTTCGCTCAGACCGGACAACATCCGGGTAGTCTATTGGCCGATACGTATGAGTGCATCGACGGGCTCCGTATCGACGAGTCTCCATTGTATGACCCGAAAGCTCCGAATAAGAACCGAGACCCTCGTTTCGGTGCTACTTTGAAAATGCATGGCGATACGATCGACTATTATACGGCTTCGGGCACGAATAAATTTATAGTGGAAGCTTTTGCCAATCAGACTCAAATGTACAACGCGGCTTTAAAAAGATGGATGAAAACGAATAATCCCGATGTAAATGGAACGGCAGCATGGACGAGTTTTGTGTCCAATGGTTGCGGTTATTTATGGTACAAATATGTAGGTGGACTTACCGAAGATTATTCGACGGTTACTTGTAATATTGCTATTATGCGATATGCCGAAATTCTGCTCACTTATGCCGAAGCAAAAATAGAATTGGGAGAACTCGACGATACGGTTTACGATGCGATTAATAAAGTGCGCCTTCGTGCCGGCATGCCAGAGGTTTCGTCCGATCGTAAAGGTAATATAGATAAAATGCGTCAGTTGGTACGTCGGGAAAGAAAGGTAGAATTGGCGATGGAAGGATTACATTTTGCTGATATGAGGCGTTGGCAAATTGGCGATTTGGAAAACGCTAAACCAAGTTATGGAGCGCCTTTGTCGACTGTGACGTATGCAGGTATGGAGGCAACCGATATTCCCAATTTCAAAACTAGCGACCGTCACGATTTGAACGATATCGCTTCGTATGATGCCTATTCGGATAAATTACACGTGAGGGATCAAAGTCGTTATTGGGACGATAAATTCTATTTGTGGCCGATCCCGCAATCAGAGAGAAATAAAGACCCGAATTTAACACAAAATCCAGGTTATAATGAATGATAAATGGTTCTTAGGAGCGAGAAGGGTATTTTTTGCCCTTTTCGCTTGTTGGGTAACTTTGCCGGCTTTTGCAACGCATAGAGCTTTGGTAGAGGAGACTGCTGATGCAGTGAAAGTTGGTAATGGCAGCGTGGAGTTGATAGTCCCGAAAGGAAAGGCTTTCAATATTCAATCGATGAAATTGAACGATGGAGAGGAAATGGTCGTTCCGTCGACGAATGCCATACCGTGGGTACTCACTTATAAAGGTATTCAAGGAGAAAATCCCATGTTGTTTCCCGAACATGGAGTCTATAAAGGTTATGAGGTGATACAAAACGATACCTCTGCTTCTGTCGTGTTCGTATGGGATATGCGTTTATCGTATGAGAAACGTATGTATCCTATTCGTATGAAAGTGACGGCTACCGATCATTCCGAACTGTTGTATTGGGATTTGACCGCCGATCTTCCTAAGGGTTGGGTTATTTCCAAAGCTCAATTCCCGCGTATAGCAGTAGTTCGCCCAAAAGACGGGAAGATGATTACTTCTGCCGGCTGGGGGAATGAATTTGATATGGCGACAGGAGGCGCCTATAAAGTAACTTATCCATCATGTACCGGCTCCATGCAACTGTTGTTGATGCATAACGGGGAGGGTTCTTTTTATTATGCGACCGAAGATCGTAATGCTTGCGGAAAGGAATTGCGGGCCGTGTGTGGAAGCAAGAGTGTTACTTTTGTGACGGAGGTGGTAACTTCCGAGGGGTGGACCGATGCCACGACCGGGCGTTTTGATTTGCCGTGGACTACTGTTGTCGGCTATAATCCAGATGGCTGGCAAGCTGCTGCACTGCAATGGTACAGGCCGTTTACATTTACATGTGAGTGGGGAAATAAATCATTGCAGTCTCGCAATATACCGCAGTGGTTGTTGGATAAAGATTTGTGGATACGTTCGAAAGGTGTTACCGATACCGTTATGGCGGCTATCAATAAGACGATCGATTTTTTCGGTGAAGGTATCGGTGTACATACCTACTATTGGCATAACTATCCTTATGATACACATTATCCCGATTATTTCCCGGCTAAACCGGAGTTTGAAGGAATGATTTCTACCATTCAAAAGCGGAAATGTCATGCCGTCCCTTATATAAACGGTCGATTGTGGGATCCCGCAGCCGATAGTTATACAGCTTTGAATGGAGCTTCTGCATCTTGCCGTAAGGCCGACGGTACGCTTTATACCGAAATTTATCCTACGTCGAAAGTTTTGAATACGGTCACTTGTCCGGCTTCAAGTCTGTGGCACAAGATTATTATCGGATTGGTCGATAAAATTCAAAACGAATTGCATACGAACGGGGTGTATATCGATCAGATTGCGGCTGCGGCTCCTCAGCCTTGTTTTGCGAAGAATCACGGACATGCCGCAGGAGGCGGAGATTTTTGGTATAAATCGTATAAAGCTTTAATCGATTCGATTCGGGGCAATCATTTGAGAAAGGATAATATTGTGTTCTCCGAAGAAAATTCGGAATGCTATATTCCTTTGTTCGATATGTTGTTGACAGTGAATACTCCCCATGCCAATTGTCGTATCGTGCCGTTGTTTCCTACGGTCTATTCCGATCGGGTGATAACTTGCGCCTACACTTATACTCCTACTGCCGACGTGACAAAAGGCGAGTTCCGTTATCAGAACATGCAATGTTTCCTGTATGGTTCTCAACTCGGTTGGGTAGACCCGACTCTATTGATGCGTGACGAGGCGAAGACAGAGGCTACCTTCCTGCGCACTTTGATGGAATTACGAAAGAAACAGCACGATATCTTTATCGGGGGACGATATATCAGAGAGTTTGTTCCCGGTGGTGACAATCCGCAGATCGATGTTCCCACTTTCGGAAAGAACCATGTGGTGATGGGTTCTGAGTGGCAGTCGAAGGACGGGCTACGTGTCTGGTATGTCGTAAATATGGATACACAGGCTCATGAAGTTATTTTACCATCTGGAAAATCCTTGAAAATGAAACCTTTATCGGGGAAAAGAATAAATCTCTGATAAAAACTATATAACCAAATTTTTTTACACAAAAAAATTTGGTTATATAAATATTAGTCTATATATTTGAACTGTTAATAAATTTATTTATTAAATAAGTGATATATATCAAATAAATTAAATAAATGAAAAACATATTATTAACTTAAATTGATCTAGAAATGAAGAAACAATTACTTTTAAGTGCAGTTGCATTATTCTCTGTTGTGGGAGTCTCTGCACAGTTAGCAACAATTACACAAGAATGGAAAACGCCAGTGGGTGATGCTACAAACATGCGTCAAGGAACGTATGCGAACGGTAAGTTTTATATTCAGAATAAAAATGATGGTACTGTCGATGTATGGACTAAAGACGGAAAAGAATCTACATTGACTTCCACGCAAGGTAGTATGGGTATTTGTGCCGATGATGCCGGTAATATCATCGTGCAGAATGAGAGTGGAACTTTCGGGACTCAGACGGGAGATTCTCGTCCTATCCGTATTTATCCTGCGGCAGGAGGAGAGGCTGTCGATATAACCTTGATATTGCCTTCTATGGGTGTAACCTGCGGACGTAGCGATTTTTTCGGAAAAGCTTCGGGTAACGTATTGAGCGAAGAAGGAGGTACATTCTATCTGTTGTGTGCGAATAGTCCGTATGTTTATATTCTGCCGATCAAGAATGGTGCACAAGATGTGGACAATATGAATGCAGTCGATGTGTCGGTCGCTTTTGAGAATAGCAATGACGGAACGTTAAAGGGTACAGCCTCTACTCAGACGATTGCTTATGAATATGATGGTGATATCATTATTCATGAACGTAAGTGTGGTGTGAAAAGAATGCATATCGGAGACGACGAAAATGCTACCAAAGTGAAAGATTATACGATTGTTCCTTTGAAAGAAGAAACGGAAAGTATGACATGTTTTCCTACCGATATGGTTGGAAGCTGTTTCTTTACGATAGGAGATGAAGATTATCTGGTATATAGCCAGCGTTATTATTCGACAGAGGTTGCTTATGAGTCGGGCTTTGCTGTTTTACGTTTGAGCGACGAAGAGAAAGTGGCCGAAATGAAAAGTCAAGGAACGAATATTTTGGCCAATCCGGCGTTCGGACAGTGGTTTGCCGCAGTACCTGTTTCCGATACACAAGCCGAGATTTATCATTATTTCCCGGCAGCAGGAGCCAATAATGCGTTTATTTCGAAATATATATTCGATTTAGCTTCTTCGTCAGTAGAAGGTGTAGAGACTACCACGGCTAAGGTCGTTGCCAACCACGGAGAGATCAATGTAATCGGTAATGCCAATAGCGTGGAAGTTTACAACGTGGGAGGTATATTGATTAGCAAAGATGAAATGAATGTTAAATGTAATGCGGGTATCTATCTTGTAAAGGTAGATGGAAAAGTCTCCAAAGTGATTGTTCGTTAATTTAACAATCGATAAGTCAAAAAGGAGACACTTCATGAAGCGTCTCCTTTTTAATTCCGTTTCATAAACCAATAAATAAAAAACGATGAAAAGGCTGATTTCCTGTGTCCTTGCACTATTATATGTCATGGCTGGTTTTGCATCCGGCACGTGGATATTACATGGAAAAGAGTATCGAGTAGATACATTGTATCATGCCTATATCGGTCCGGGTACGACTCAGACTTCGATAAAATTGGCTGGTCCTGTCAATTTGCGTGTATTTTATACAACGACCGATTTGAAAAATGAAAATGTCGATGTGCGGGCTATCAAACATAAGGACACGCTCACGGGGCTTGGTACGGTATCGAATGCAGCGGAATCGCACAGTACGAGCAATCGTTCTTATTTTGCCGGTATCAACGCCGACTTTTTTTCGAGTTCTATGCCGTGCGGAATCACCGTAGTCGACGGTGAAGTATATTGTAGTGACCAAGCCAGTGGTTGGTCCTTGTTCGGAATCGATGCCAACAAAATTCCTTACTCGGGAGGAGGCGATTTTTATGTAAAACTTACAGCTCCCGATTATAGTACGGCGGAGCTTAGTGCTATGAATTTGGAACGAGGAACGAATGGTTTGGTTTTGTATTCTTCGAGAAAAGGAGCAAATACAGGAACCGATAGTAATGGTTCGGAGGTCGTTTTGATTCCCGATGGTGAAGGAAATTTTTTGACACCGGGTGCAACTGTGAGAATGAGAGTTCAGGGGAACCCGAGCCATGCGGGTTCTATGCCTATTCCCGATAATGGTTATATTCTTTCGGGTAGTGGTACGAAAGAATCTTTTGTAAGTAATTTAAGTGAGGGCGATGTGGTCGAAGTTCGTTGTGCGATTCGTTTTAATGGATTTACCGGAGGTAAAATACAACAGGCATTAGGTGGTTGCCCTATGCTTGTTTCGGGAGGTAAGGTTCTCGATACGGAAAATGCACTCGATCATTTGACTTCGGCTCAACCTCGTACTGCCGTAGGGTATAATGCTGAAAAGAATAAGCTGGTGATGCTCGTAGCTGATGGTCGAAGCTCTATATCGGTAGGACCTATTTCAAAAGTTTTAGCCGATATTATGATTTATGCGGGCTGTTCCGAGGCTATGAATTTCGATGGGGGTGGTTCGTCGACATTCTATGTAAAAGGCGAGGGAGTCATTAACCAACCTAGTGACGGTTCGGAACGTTCGGTGACCGATGGATTGTATTTGTCTACCGATGCTCCTCAGAATGATGTGACGATAACGACTATCCGCTTTATGGATTACTCCAAGACTTTGAATCAGGGAGATGCATATACCCCGGTTATTTATGGTTATAATCAGTATGGAGTATTGGTCGATAGAAATGTAGAGGGTGTTACTTTGTCGTGTGGTTCGAGTTTGGGTACAATAACGAATGATGGAACGACATTGAATGCTTCGGGTAGCGGTACTCACATGTTGACTGTTGGTTATGGAAATTTGACTACCACATTGTCTGTGACGGTGATTGGGGAAAGCGGAATTTCTTCGGTCGATAACTCGCAAGCATTGATGATTTATCCCAATCCGGTAGAGCAGGGTACGGCGGTTTCGGTAGATTTGCAGGAGGTTTCCGACGCTTTGTTGTCTGTGTGTCGGAGTGATGGCGTATTGGTAAGTCGTATTGCGGTAAATGCAGGAGAAAAAAGTGTGAGCTTTGATACTTCCGAATGGGATAGAGGTATGTATATCTTGAATGTTATCCAAGATAAAAATGTGAAGTCTCTGAAATTGATAGTAAAATAACGAATAGTTTTTGTGTATGAAGTGTGCAGATAGAGTTTGGATTGTTTTAGGCTTTTTGTTTTGCTCCTTAGGAAGTGCGGGAGGAAGTTTGCGTTTGGCAGAGGATAATATAGATGAGATTGTCAAACAAATGTCGCTTCGTGAAAAAGCAATGTTATTGGTCGGATGCGAGTCGTTGGTTTCAAAAGATTCATTAACAGTTTATGTGCCGGGTGCGGCTGGGTATACAAAGTCCTTTCCGCAATACGGCATACCTTCGACTGTCATGGCCGACGGTCCGGTGGGAGTACGTATTTTTCCTATTAAGGTCGATGGAAAACGTCATTATTGTACTTGTTTCCCGTCTTCGACTTTGCTGGCTTCTACATGGGATACTCAGCTTGTGGAGACACAAGCCGGAGCAATGGGCAAAGAGGCTGCTGTTTATGATGTCGATGTCATATTGACACCCGGAATCAATATTATGAGAAATCCGTTGTGCGGGCGTAATTTCGAGTATTTTTCAGAAGATCCCGTTTTATCTGGGCTAATGGGAGCCGCTATGGTGAATGGAGTACAGAGTCGGGGTATCGGTACAAGTTTGAAGCATTTTGTCGCCAACAATCAACAGGTGAATAAACTGAATAACGATTCTCGTATCCCGGTTAAGGCTTTGCGTGAAATTTACCTGAAAGGGTTTGAAATCTGTTTGCAGCACTCGAACCCGTGGACGGTGATGTCGTCCTATAATAAGATCGGTGGAATATTGACTCAATCGAATGCCGAATTATTACGAACTGTTCTTCGGGAAGAGTGGGGGTATGATGGTTTGGTCGTATCGGATTGGTACGGGAAAAGGAATAGTCCAGAGCAATTAGAGGGTGGTACTAATTTGTTGATGCCCGGAGAAAAAGCTCAACTTGAAGAAATAGAGGCCGGAATAAAGAGCGGTGCTCTTTCGATGGAGGTTATCGATGATGCCGTGAAGCATATCCTCGACTATGTGGTAAAGACCAAAGCTTTTCGAAGGGACATTCATGCCGCATTACCCGATTTGGAACAGCATGCTGCATTATCCCGTTCGGTTGCCGGACAGGGTATGGTACTTTTGAAAAACGACAGTTGTGTATTGCCGTTGAAAGGGATAAAAAATATTTCTCTTTTTGGTGCAACCGCTTATCACTCGATTGCCGGTGGAGGAGGCTCTTCTAATGTGAATAAATCTCATATTGTCGATATTTCGACAGGTCTCGAACAGGTAGGTTTTGTCTTGGATCGTTCTTTGAAAGACCTCTATACCAAGTATAATGCTTACCAAGAGGCATTGTTGGTCGACCCGAAGGCAACCGATTGGGAACGTCTTTCGTATCGTCGGTATGTTTATCCAGAAATGGATTTGATGCCCAATAAGACACTGGTTGGGGAGCAAGCTAAATCGAATGATATGGCTGTTGTCGTGATAGGAAGAGGTTCGACCGAGGAGTCGGATAGAAAAGTGCATGATGATTTTAATCTTTCCGATTCGGAAATTTATATGATTGACAAGGTCTGCGAGGAGTTTCATGCTCGAAATAAAAAGGTCGTTGTATTACTTAATATCGGAGGTGTGGTGGAAACAGCTTCGTGGAAGAATAAACCCGATGCGATTCTTTCTGTTTGGTTTCCGGGACAGGAGTGTGGGCATGCTGTGGCAGATGTATTGACAGGAACTGTGAATCCGTCGGGGAAACTTCCGATGACATTCCCTGTAAGATATTCGGATATTCCTTCTTCTAAAAACTATCCGACTGTGGGAGAAACTCTAAGCGGGGAAAATTTTGATTATACCTCTTACGAAGAGGGGGTATGGGTAGGCTACCGAGATTTTACAACTGCGGATAAAGCGGTTTCTTATCCTTTCGGGTATGGTTTATCTTATACCGAATTTTTGTATAGCGAACCCTCTGTAAAAAAAGAGAAGGGCAGGTGGGTGGCTAAAATAAAGGTTACGAATGTAGGAGCGGCAGAAGGTCATGAGTCTGTTCAGGTTTATGTGGGGGCAGAAAATAGAGCTTCGGAAAATCCTCTTCGTGAGTTGAAAGCTTTCGGGAAAACAAAATTGCTGAAACCGGGAGAAAGTGAGATACTTACAATGAATTTTACAGATTATGATTTGGCTCATTTCGATGAACCCTCTTCGTCGTGGGTATTGGAGAAGGGTCTGTACAAAGTAAGTTTCGGGGCTTCATGTGAAGATATAAGGTCGGTTCGGGATATAAAAGTGAAAAAACAACAAAGATGGGGTGTTAATCGTGTACTTAATCCTGTTGTCCCTGTCCAGACGATGACGATAGATTAGATAATTAATAATGGGAGATGAAGATAAAGTCTTTTTTGTGGATATTGTTGTTCGGGGTATTTTGCTCGAACAGTATGGCCGAGCTTCCTAAGGTGATAGCCCATCGGGGATATTGGAAGACACCTTCTTCGGCTCAAAATTCTTTACGGGCACTTGAACTGGCCGATTCGATAGGTGTGTACGGATCGGAATTCGATGTTTGGCTGACGAAAGATGACGTATTGATTGTAAATCATGATGCTGTTATAAACGGTATGGATATAGAGTCGTCTTCGTCGAAAATGTTGTTGAAGCAAAAATTGAAGAATGGAGAGACTGTTCCTACGCTTGATGCGTTTTTGAATAGGGCTAAAAAGTTGAGTGTGCGTTTGATTTGTGAATTGAAGCCTCATAAAGATAAACAGAGAGAGGCCGAAGCCGTGAAACGAATTGTGGAGATGGTCAGAAAAAAAGGTCTCGAAAAACGGGTAGAATATATTACATTTTCGGCCGAGGGTTTGTTGGAACTTATCGAGCAAGCTCCCAAAGGTACACCGGTGTATTATTTGAACGGTTCTCGGCTACCGAAAGATTTAAAGTTTATAGATGCGGCGGGACAGGACTATCATATCAATGTGTTTAGAAAGCACATCGGGTGGATAAAGGAATGTCATGATTTAGGATTGAAGGTAAATGTATGGACGGTCAATTCTTTGGAAGATATGCAGTGGTGTATCGATAGGGGTGTCGATTATATTACGACTGACGAGCCTGAACGGTTGCAAGAATTACTTCGTTCACAGCGGTCGTTTCATGATGTAGCAGGCTTTCTTCCTGTATATGGAAAATTAAGAGATTGTAAGAATCCATTGTACTCTCGGCTTTCTTCCGATATGCAGCCGACAGTGCGTAAAGCTTTGTGGAATTTGAGCCAGAATACGGCCGGATTGTATGTTCGTTTTAGAACTAATTCTACGAGTGTGGGAGCTAGATGGACAGTTAAATATAATAATCAGTTCAATCACATTACAGCGACGGCAGTCAAAGGGTTGGACTTGTATTGTCTGCAAGACGGGAAGTGGCAGTTCGTGAATAGTGCTATTCCTACCGGGAAAGAAAACCATGTGACGATCGTTAAGAACATGTTACCCCAAGAAAGAGAATTTATGCTCTATTTGCCGCTTTATGACGGTATCGATAAGCTCGAAATAGGTATCGACCCGGGGGCGGAGATTGTTGCGTCGGAGTTGAACAGTCCCGATCGAGAGAATCCCATTGTGATGTATGGGACGAGCATTCTTCAAGGAGCCAGTGCATCACGTCCGGGAATGGCAGCTACTAATATTATCGGTCGCCGTTTTGACAGAGAAGTCGTAAATTTAGGGTTTAGTGCAAATGCTTTTTTTAGATAAGGAGATCGCCGAATTGATGAGCGAGGTGGAGGCTTCGGCATACGTATTGGATTTTGTGCCGAATGCGTCGGTCTCTCAAATAAAAGAGCTGACAATTCCCTTTTATCGTATTTTGAGAAAAAAACATCGGACGACGCCTATCATATTCGTGGAAGACCCTCAGTTTCCGAGTGCTGTTTATAATCGGGTGTTGGCCGATGAGATACGTGAAAAGAATGAAGCTTTGCAATTGGTCTACAAGGAGCTGCAAAAAGAAAAGGAGAAAAATATATATTACGTCCCGTCTCAGGCTTTGATAGGCGATGATTATGAGGCGACGGTCGATGGAATCCATTTTACCGATTTGGGACAATTTCGTTATGCCGAGTGTATAGGCGATTGTCTGGAACGAGCATTTAGAAAAAATACCATAAAGGATTTGGCGTTGATTTATCAGGGCGGAATAAATCGAATGGACTGGACGGAGGAACAGTTTCGTCCGTATGTAATGCATCAATTTCAAGATGGCCGAAAAGAATGGCTTTTTGACGGATTTCTCTTTTTGGAGTTTAGCGATGGGAAAGGCCGGCGTTATGCGCAAGGTTACGGTAAGGATGCAAGGAAGCAAGAATGGGAGTGGTTGTTACAAAGATTATTCGAGGAGGGAAAATCTTTGTCTGCTCTCGATGCTTGTATTGAGACTGTGAAAAAAGAGATAGGCGAGCCCGAATTTCGTCATCGGGTTGTTATCGGGTTACCAGCTGCCATGTTTAGACAGAGAGATTGGGGTGAATTGAATGGTAAAACATTGTGCTTTTTGTATCGGGAAGACCAAGTAGCCGCCACACGGTGGTACGTCGATAGGGTTTTGGAGTCTTTCCGTAATGCCAATTATAAGAATTTGGATCTTGCCGGTTTCTATTGGGTGGACGAGGATATTGCTTATAACGGTGATTTATCCTTGTCGGTGAGCGAATATATACATTCGAAGAATCTATTGTTTTATTGGATTCCTTATTGGAAAGCAGTGGGTTATGATAAATGGAGAGAGCTTGGTTTCGATATGGCCTATCTTCAACCCAACCATTTTTTTGAAGAAAATATTCCAGATTCGAGATTGGAAGAGGCTTGTAAAGAAAGTGAAAAGAACGGAATGGCTATTGAGATGGAGTTCGATTCTCGTGCATTATCTGATTATGAGCCGGTTTCTTTTCGTTCTCGAATGAAATCGTATATCGATGTTTTTAAGGATAATGGAGTCTTTTCTGATCTTCCGATTGCATATTATAGTGGAAGTAGAGCCATTTATGAAATGTATAAATCCGAAGATGAAAGAGATAAGGAAATCATGGACGAGTTGTGTGAATTGATTGTAGAACGACATAAAAAGTAAAATTATGAATAAGTTGATGAAAAGTTTATGTGGAACATTATGGATTGCTTTAATGTGCCAAAGTTGTGATTCGGCCGAGAGTTATGATCCGCCTATCGACTTGCAAAAGAGCTGTGTGGTGGAACGGATTGGAGATGCTCTTTATGTATCGTCGAAACTTGATGAAAGTAACGATATCGTATATGTATTTGAGAAATGTATGTTCAATAAGTTGTACACTTTTTCGAAGGTGGGAGTTGTTGCGAATAGTTCGAGTAAGCCGGTCGCTCACTCTCAAGATGTTGCAAGTATGACCTTATTGAATGAGGCAACTAGTGATAACATTGGTCCGTTTGAATTGATGGCTGGTGGTTGGTGTGGGGGTAATCATTCTTATGCAGATGATAATACGACCCGAACGGCTTTTACAGATAAAGTCATTATTAAATGTAACGATAAAGAGTTGACCGGAGATGCTGTGTTGAATGCTACCGATGTGAGAGTGTATGTGTGGAGTTATATTTACAATCCGGCTAGTGCCTATCAAGAAGATGGGAAATATCTTTTTTCCGATACCTTGTGTAAGGAGTTTAGCAGTTATAATATCTGCCGAAATACTATAAATGTAGAGGTGACTCATACCTATATGAATAAAAGTAGTGTTACTGTAAATCGTTATTATGGCATGCAATCGATGTTTAAAGACGAAGAATATACTTTTACGCCAGAAGGTGAATATATAGGTTGGATTCCACAGGCACAGGTCGATAGGTTTACAAAGACCAATTATCCTAATTTTCACCGATTTATAGAGAAAAGTTCGACCGCTTATCAGTCGGCACACATGTTTAATGAAGGTTTGGGAACAAGAGGAGAGGTTGATGCTTCGGACGTAGTATTTATCGGTAATTCTTATGGAAAGAGTTATCATAAAGTCATAGGCAGCAAATCGCGTTCGAAGGGTGATACGGACTATTGGAAAGGGGCTTATACGTGGTTTGTCTCTCCTGTGGCAGATGATGAAGATTTGCTTTGTTATTGCGGATATATCAGAGACAAAGAGGCTGTTTACATAGATTTTAAAAAAGCGGCTAATAGACAGATTGCTTTGCCGGAACGTTTTGTTGGTAAAGACTTTGCAATTTATGAAAGTAGTGAAGGTGTTTCCTGTAAGTGGAGTGAAACACAAGGAACTATAAGTGTAGTAGCGAATGAGGCAGGTAGCTGTGTAATCGTGTTTTGAAATGGTACAGTAGATGTAGTAGGGGCTGAACTTATTGAAGTTCAGCCTTTTTTTATTAAATTGTTATTGGTATTTGATTTTTAAATGTAATTCATTCCTTTTTAAAGTAATTGGGGTGGATTGTTATAGATGTATAAGCAGGGATAAATTTTATGTAAGGTATCGGAGTTTCATTAAAATTTAGCATCTTTGCATGAGATGTGAAAATGGGATGCGGTTTGGCATGATTAATAAAAGACAGATGAACGTAAATAGTCCTTGTCCGGGGTATTTTTCGGGAAGGAAATTTATAATTTTGTAAGAAAGAGAGATAATATAGAAATCGATGAATAGGATTGTAGCGAAAGAATATTTTTCGGAAAAAGTTGTAAAGTTTGTCGTAGAAGCCCCTCTGATTGCGAAGGCTCGTAAAGCAGGTCATTTTGTTATCGTGAGAGTCGGTGAGAAGGGCGAGCGTATTCCGCTTACGATTGCTGCTGCCGATGTCAAGGCCGGGACAATCACTTTGGTCGTACAGGCGGTAGGAAAGTCTTCTTCGAAATTGTGTGCTCTTAATCCCGGGGATTATATTACAGATGTAGTAGGTCCGTTGGGCAGGGCGACTCATATCGAAAAATTCGGTACGGTAGTTTGTTGTGGCGGTGGTGTCGGTTGTGCTCCCTTATTGCCGATTGTTGCGGCGATGAAGGAAGCTGGTAATCGGGTGATTACGGTGTTGGCCGCTCGCACGAAAGAGCTGATTATTCTTGAAAAACAAATGCGGGAATATTCAGATGAAGTAATAATTATGACCGATGATGGTTCGTATGGTAATAAGGGTCTTGTGACACAAGGTGTAGAGGCTGTCATCAATCGGGAGAAGGTAGACCTGTGTGTGACCATAGGGCCGGCGGTGATGATGAAGTTTGTTTCTCTATTGACTCGAAAGTACGATATACCCACGGTTGCATCTCTGAATACGATTATGGTAGATGGAACCGGTATGTGTGGAGCATGTCGGATTACGGTGGACGGAAAAACTCGTTTCGTATGTATAGACGGGCCGGAGTTTGATGCCCATCAAGTGGATTTTGACGAAATGCTTATGCGATTGTCTTCCTATAAAGATTTGGAATCGAAGTAACAAGTTTTGTCATATTTATGAATCAAGAAGAATTATCGGCACAACGTGCCGAAAAATGGAGAGAAGAGCTGCGTAGAAGTAGAAAGGCTAAGGAGCGTACCGATATACCTCGGGTGAAAATGAAAGAGCTCGATCCTGCTTACCGCATAACTAATCGGGAAGAGGTGAATTGTGGGCTTACACGAGAACAAGCCGTTTTGGAGGCTACTCGTTGCCTCGATTGCGTAGAGCCTCTTTGTATGACTGGTTGTCCGGTTGGGATCAATATACCAAAATTTATTAAAAATATAGAACGGGGTGATTTTTTGTCGGCGGCTCGTACGTTGAAAGAAACGAGTGCTTTGCCTGCGGTGTGTGGGCGAGTATGTCCACAGGAACGTCAATGTGAATCGAAATGCTTTTATACTCAAAAATTGAAAAAAGAACCGATCGCTATCGGTTATTTGGAGCGTTTTGCTGCCGATTATGAACACGCTTCGGGAGAGGTCGCTCTCCCTGCCATGAAGCCATGTAACGGAGTGAAAATAGCCGTAGTCGGTTCGGGTCCTTGTGGACTTTCTTTTGCGGGAGATATGGCTAAATGGGGATATAGAGTCACAGTGTTCGAGGCTTTGCATGAGATAGGAGGTGTTCTAAAATACGGTATACCCGAGTTCAGATTGCCCAACGAGGTTGTCGACGTTGAAATAGAGAACCTTCGTCGTATGGGAGTCGAGTTTATGACCGATTGCATTGTCGGGAAGACGCTCTCGTATGACGACCTTCATGAGATGGGATTTAAGGGTATCATGGTTGCCAGCGGAGCCGGCTTGCCGAGATTCATGAATATCCCGGGCGAGAATTTGAATGGGGTGATGTCGAGTAATGAATATCTGACACGAGTGAATTTGATGGATGCCGCTAATCCCGATTCCGATACACCGGTGTGGAGAGGTCGTAGAGTGGCGGTTATCGGAGGTGGTAATACGGCGATGGATTCAGTTCGGACGGCTCGTCGGCTGGGAGCGGAAAAGGTTATGATAATCTATCGTCGCTCAGAGGACGAGATGCCAGCTCGTAAAGAAGAAATACATCATGCCAAGCAGGAGGGTGTGGAATTTTTGACATTGCATAATCCTGTCGAGTATATAGGGGACGAACGGGGAAGAGTTTGTCAAATGCGACTTCAAAAAATGGAGTTGGGAGAGCCGGATGCTTCTGGTCGGCGTTCTCCTGTTCCTATTCCGGGAGCTATCGAGACCATCGATATCGACGAGGTGATTGTCAGTGTGGGAGTTTCTCCTAATCCGTTGGTCCCTAATTCCATAGAGGGCCTTGAAGTAACTCCGAAAGGGACAATTGTCGTCAATGCCGACACATTGCAGTCTTCAATCCCTGATATTTATGCAGGAGGAGATATTGTGAGAGGTGGCGCTACGGTTATTCTTGCTATGGGAGATGGTCGGCGGGCTGCGGCTGCTATGCACAAGGCTTTGCAGGAGAAATAAATAAGTTTATACTAACAGAAAAGGGCTGCAATGCAGCCCTTTTCTGTTAGTATATCTAATGCCGATTAACTGGCTTCCCAGCCCAGAGCACTGGCTCCCAATACGGCGGCATCGCTCTCTTTCAATTCCGAAAGTACCAGTTTTACTTTCCCTTTGTAAATAGCAAGCAGATTTTTTTCCATAGCTTCGCGGATAGGACGCATGATTAGTTCGCCCGACTTTGCTAATCCTCCGAACAGGACAATCATCTTGGGGCTTGAAAATGCGATGAAGTCGGCGAATGCTTCTCCTAAGATTGTACCGGTATACTCGAAAATCTCCTGAGATAGTTTGTCGCCTGATACGGCCGCATCGTAAACGTCTTTCGAAGTGATCTCCTGAATAGGAAGCTGCCGTAAAGTGGATTCGTCGTTGCGAAGTTCGAGGAATTCCCGAGCCGTACGCGCAACACCTGTGGCGGAGGTATAGGCTTCGAGACAACCCGTTCTGCCACAACCGCAAAGGCGGCCATTTCCACGACGTACGATTACGTGTCCGAGTTCTCCGGCAAATCCATCGTGCCCATAGACCATTTGTCCGTTAATGACGATACCGCTACCTACACCCGTACCGAGGGTAATCATGATGAAATCTTTTACACCGCGGGCAGCTCCATAGGTCATTTCACCGATAGCAGCGGCATTAGCGTCGTTGGTGATAGTTACTGGAATATTGAATTTTTCCCGTACCATTTGGGCTAAGGGGATTACGCCTTTCCACGGGAGGTTAGGTGCAAATTCGATTGTTCCGTTAAAATAGTTCCCGTTAGGAGCTCCTATACCTATACCGGCAATTTGATCGGTTACGTTTTCTTGCGCCAAAAGACGAGATAGTTCTTCGTGCAGTGCATTTACGTAATCTGTTATTTCGGTATATTTCTGAGTCTTGATAGAACCTGTGGCTAAGATAGAACCGCGGGCATCAACAATTCCGAATACTGTATTGGTACCACCTATATCAATACCTACAACATATGGCTTACTCATGGTTTTGTGTGTATAAAATTATTATTTTAGTTAATTTCACGATACAAATATAGCGAAAGATGATTGGTGGGACAAAATGAACAACAAGTTTTTTTATTTTGTCTTGTCCAAATCGAGACCTATATTTGATAAAGTCAAATATACGGATAAATTTTCGATGGGGGCTGCTTTTTTTATTCTAAAAGTTTTTAATAAATGAAATATCCTTTTTGATGGTCGATGTCGTTTGAGCGAGTCATTGGTCGTTTGGTTTTGTCAATTTGTAAGTTGGAGATTATAGGGTGTTGAATTGTAATGTCGAGATAACAAAATCGAACTTTTTGTTTTGCGGTTAAAAAAAAGTATCTATATTTGCAGCCACAAAACGGCACAATATTGCACAAACTGTGCAATATTGTGCTTAAAAGTATAAATTATGAGTTATAACTTATTAAAGGGAAAAAGAGGTATTATTTTCGGAGCCCTTAATGAAATGTCCATTGCATGGAAAGTAGCTGAAAAAGCTGTGGAGGAAGGTGCAACGATCACTCTTTCCAATACGCCTATGGCAGTGCGTATGGGGGAGGTAAATACATTAGGTGAAAAATTAAATGCTGAGATTATTCCGGCAGATGCAACCAGCGTGGAGGATCTTGAAAATGTTTTCAAGCGCTCTATGGAGGTCTTGGGGGGTAAGATAGATTTTGTGTTGCATTCTATCGGAATGTCTCCGAATGTAAGAAAAAAGCGTCCTTATGATGATTTGGACTACGATATGTTATCCAAGACATTGGATATTTCGGCTGTTTCGTTTCATAAAATGATACAGGTGGCTAAAAAGATGGATGCCATTAACGAGTACGGCTCTATTTTGGCTTTGTCTTATGTCGCGGCTCAGCGAACCTTATTCGGCTATAACGACATGGCGGATGCGAAGGCTTTGTTAGAGTCTATCGCCCGTAGTTTTGGATATATTTATGGTAGGGAGAAAAATGTTCGAATCAATACTATATCTCAGTCTCCTACCATGACGACTGCCGGTAGCGGGGTGAAAGGAATGGAATCGTTGATGGATTTTGCGAATCGTATGTCTCCTCTCGGTAATGCCAATGCCGACGAGTGTGCCGATTATTGTATCGTAATGTTTTCCGATTTAACTCGTAAAGTGACTATGCAAAACTTGTATCACGACGGAGGATTTTCGAGTATGGGTATGAGTTTGCGGGCGATGACTCAATATAATAAGAGTTTCGATGAATATCGAAATGAGAATGGTGAGATTTGTTATGGATAAGTTTGGTAATTTGATTTAGATAGAACTGCCCCCGACTGTTGATCGACAGAAACAGCCGGGGGCGATTTTTAATCGTTTATGTCGGTCCTTTCTCCATATACGTGGTCATAGAATTTTTTGTAGTTTTTCCATTCTGGGTCGTTTTCCCACAAGAAACGGTATGTTTCCGGGTCGGATTCGGTTAGTGGTGTCCCTAAGTCGTCCGATTCGTTTAAATGCCGTTGTCGGATTTTTTTGTTCATCTCGGAAATTGAATCGTCCTTTTTTAATGCATTTTTGGAACGTATGAGAATGTTACGTATTTCTCTTTCCGAGAAGTTTAGTCCCGGAATGAATATTCGGAGCATATTTCTCAATTCCCCATAGATTTGATTCCATGCGGAAGACGATACGCCGTTACTCGCCAAATCGGCCAAATACTCTTCGGCATCGGTTTTTCGAGCATTCCACGAATTGCCTCTCAATTTCCATTCGGAGGGCATAGACCGATAGACTTTCATTAAAAATTCGTCTTTGAAATAAGAGTCGCCGAAAAGAGCATCAAGGCCTTGATGCCCTATCGCTTCGTGCAATAGGACTCTCTGCAATCTCGTGTAGGAAGGAATATTGTCGAGAACGATACCTATATTACCGTTGTGCATATAATATCCGCCTATTTTACCTCCTTGTTTTTTTAGAGATCGGACGGAGACCGGTAGGTCGGACTCATGTTCATAAACAATAACGTTATCGAGCCCCATACGTTCGGCTAAATCTTTGGTTAGTCTGTATTTTCCACGTGTAGACATTTTTTGCCATACTTTATCTTTGGTCTGGTCCGGTATAATTGGGGCGAACGGATCGGGTTCGTTTATCTCTCTTTTTATTTTGCCGGTATTTTTATATTCTCCTACGGAGAAGAAATGAATCATGTCGGGCTCGATATCGGGTACATTTATTGTATTTTTTCCATTGGGCGAAAGTACTTCGGCGATTTTGTTTTCCGGGTTGTAGTCGAGGACTTCCCATGCAAATCCATGTTGGTCTACAAGGGCTGTGGTGGTTTGCTTGTTTCTCCGCATATTTCTCTTTTTCAGATTGATGGCTCGTCCCGTACCCCCAACGGCAGCTCCGCCCAAACTACCCGATACCATACCGGTAGTAGCGTTTTGTAGGATCGATTCGAGAGTCGGATATTGTCCCGGTTCGTTGTAAATCGTTTTAGCCATATCGTGAGCGACCGAATTGAGAGCTTCGGCGGTCCCTCCTGTTACTGCATCGTTAAAGGTTCCTGCTATAAGAGCCGATTTATCGGTCTTTGACAGTTTACTCATTATTTTACTTATTTCAGTCTGTGCTGTTTGATTTTTAAGAATCGTCTTTTTGAAATATTCCGATGCTTTCTTTTTGGCTCCCGATTTTAGATTTTTAAGGTATCGGCTTTGTAAGATTGTGTCAAACAGGAGATCGGCTCCCATACAAATAGCTACGAATCCGGTACGTTGTCCGTCGGTTAAACGTTGTCCTGTTTCTTGTTCGAAATTATCCAGTTCCATTTGCGCTTGTGCGTGGCTTTCGGCAACGGAAGAGGCAACATTAGCAATACCAGCAGCGATACCTGCCGGAGCGAAGGCGGCTCCGGCGGCAACCGGTATCCCCACTCTCCCTATATTAGCTATGATTTCACCAATAGTTGCCCAGCCTTCGGTTTCGGGAAAAGAGTTATTCGCCATGCGAGCTTCTTCCATGAGTTTTTTCCCTTCGTTTCCCCATCGGGCTGTCTCGGAGAGCTGTCTGCTTATTTCGTTTGGAGAAATATTCTCATTCCTTAATCGACGATATTCTTCGAGTCCTTTTAATTCAAGACGAGGACGATCGGAGGTACTGTGTTCGGTTTCATTTTGTAAAGAGTCTTCCTTATTTTGTAGTTGGGACTCGGTGCTTCTTTGATATTCGGGAAGTCGCTCCAATGCTTTTTGGGCGGCTTCGGACATTTCACTATCAGATAGTTTGTCTTGTATGTATCCTTGGGAATATTTTAGATCGTTCCAAATACGTTCGCCCGCTAGATTTATTCCTTCGGTTAAAGACTTTAATTTGCGAGGTGTTTCGATCGGGATTTCCGGTTCGGGGTTTATCGGGTAGTCGGGTTTAGGGGTATTGGTGTTTCTTGTTTAGGAATAGAGGGGAATGGTACAACCGAATTTTCTCCCGGTAACGGAGCTATGAAAGCGGGTGATTCTTCGTTCTCTCCATTTTCTTTTTTTCGATACCATTCTTGTAGATAGGGATTGATTAAATCCCAACCATATATACCATTACCTTCTTGTAGTAAATCGGGGTTTAAGGTGCTCATATTTTTATTGGAAATTTTTTAATGAATATTATTATCTAAATATTTAGCAAGCAGGCCGGCTTGTTGTAAAGGGTATCCGATGGATACCAATAGATTGAATATGTGATGTTTGCGCTCGAACTCATTACGTCCCATACGAAAGGCTTGCAATAAAATTTTTTCGCTCAAAGGAGGGCAAGGGTGTTTCGGTTTGTTACGGTCAGAGATAAACGTTAACCATGAGAGATAGTTAAGGAACCTCTTTTCTTTTTCAGGATATGTTTTCGGAATTAAAACATCTGTAACCTGCTGTACCTCTGTATTATCCGGCTGATGTAACAAGTTTAACAGCTCTTTCAGCATTTCTACCTGTTCGTATGCTTTGCCTCTGGCAAGTCTTTTTGGTGATTGAGCTTGATAGGCTTCCAAAAAACTTTTCCCTTCATTTATATAGTCTGCTAATGTTTTAGTCGGTTGCGAATTTTCTGTTGTAAAAATTGTATCCATGATCTTAAAATTGTGTATTTGGGTTGAACAGATTTTGTAGAGGATTGAAGGAGGGAAATGTTTTACCGAGTATATTGTTCATATAATCCGATTTCAACGGACGGTAAAAATCTTCCAAAGCACTACGGGCCGACAAATAATTTTGAAGCGTATTTTCTTTCCATGTCGCCGCTTGACTTGCTATTTGGCTGACGGCATTGCCGTATGCTTGGTTTTGAGATTTTTGGACAGTGACGACGGTCTCGGGTGTAGCTCCGGTAATGGTTGCCTTATTTTTTAGATTTCGGGTTGTTTCCGACATCTGTTCGCGTAGATTACCAAGTAACCCCCTCACGTCGGATCGATCGAGAATGTTACTGTAATAGTTCCTATTGAAGAGACTATCTAGTTGTGATAGTTTTTGTTCATAGCGTTTTTGATTTGTTTGAATGGTTTGTTGAGACTGTTTTTTATTCTTTTGTGAAAACAAATAGTTCCCTAACAGGGGAAGTGCCGTTAAAAATAAGTTTAGCATTTTAGTAAGTTTTTAGTTCGTTCGATTGTATCTACTGCAAATATCTATGAGAAAGAGGGGGAAATTGTGGCAGGATCGAAAAACATACGGGAGGGGAAAATAAAAAGGCATCCGATGAAAATCGGATGCCTGTAAAATATTCAGATCAAGTTATTTTAGAATAGTAGAGAGGTCAGATGCAATCCTCGTTTTTTACCCATGTACCTGTTTTGTCGATAACTCCCCAAAGCGTATCCATTTTGACTTCGGCGAATCCTTTTGAGAAAGAATCAGCTTCGTCATATAGGAACGGTAGAAATTCTTGCCCCGCTTTATCTATAAAACCCCATTTCCCATTTTGCTTTACCGCTGCGACATCTTCTTTGAAATTCCAAGCATAATCATATTGCAAAGGTATGAGTAAATGTCCGGTTTTATCTATAAAGCCCCATTTCTCATCGACTCTGACAGCTGCCAATGACTCGTTGAAACACCAAGAATCGTCGTATCGAGGGGGAATGACAACTTTCCCCGAACAATCTACATAACCCCATTTATCATTTAGTTTTACCGGAGCCAGCCCTTCGTGAAAATCGTCGATGTGTTCATAAATAATAGGAACGATTTCTTTGCCTTCTTGATTGATATATCCATATCGGTTGTTTCGTTCTACCATGGCTAATCCATTATGAAAGGAACTGGCCCAGTCGTAGTCGAGTTTGATGACTATTAATCCGTGTCGGTCGATGTATCCATATTTATGATCAACTTTCACTGCCGCTATTCCTTCGTGAAAAGAATATGCTGCATCGAATTGCGGGGCGATAAATATCTTTTGAGTTTTTTTCTCTCGATACCCATATTTCCCAGATTCGTCTTTGAAAGATTCAAGATCGGGAAAACCTCCTAATGAATTGAATTTGGAACTATTTTTCATAAGTAATATGGTAAAGATAAAAAGGAAACAAGAACAAATATATTTTTTAAAATTGTAACTTCCAAGAAATATTCCCAAAATGTTTGAATGTAAAAAGGAGGGTTTCATACCGATCGATACTGTTTTTTGAGGACTAAAAAACAAAAATTAGAGAAAAAGATTTGGCAGTTTATGCAAACCAACTTACCTTTAACCAGTCTAAAAATGTTAACTTAATTATATAATTGCTATGACAAATGCATTATTCTGGCTTGTGCCTATTTCTTCGGTATTAGCATTACTCTTTGCTTGGTATTTTTATAAGCAGTTGATGAAAACGGACGAGGGAACGCCTCAAATGAAAAAAATAGCTCTTTATGTTCGCAGAGGAGCTATGTCTTACTTACGTCAGCAATACAAGGTCGTGGGTTTGGTGTTTTTAGTTCTGGTGATATTGTTTTCTATCATGGCGTTCGGTTTTGGAGTCCAGAACAAGTGGGTTCCGGTGGCGTTTCTCACGGGCGGTTTTTTCTCCGGCTTATCGGGGTATTTGGGAATGAAGACAGCCACTTACGCATCTGCTCGAACGGCTAATGCCGCCCGTACTTCATTAAATAGTGGACTGCGAATCGCTTTCCGCAGCGGGGCTGTTATGGGGCTTGTCGTTGTAGGGTTAGGTCTTCTCGATATATCGTTTTGGTATCTTCTGTTGAATGCAGTGATTCCGGCAGAAGCTATGAATCCTGCCCATAAACTTTGTGTAATAACGACTACGATGCTTACCTTCGGAATGGGAGCATCTACACAGGCTTTGTTTGCCCGTGTGGGAGGAGGTATTTATACAAAAGCTGCCGATGTGGGAGCCGATCTTGTCGGTAAGGTCGAAGCGGGGATTCCAGAAGATGACCCTCGCAACCCAGCAACGATAGCCGATAATGTGGGTGACAATGTAGGAGACGTGGCCGGTATGGGGGCCGACTTGTATGAATCGTATTGCGGTTCGATATTAGCGACATCGGCTTTGGGAGCTGCGGCCTTTATGGGAGCCGGCGAAACCGACATGCAGATGAAAGCCGTAATCGCTCCTATGTTGATTGCGGCAGTGGGTATATTGCTTTCTATTATCGGGATATTTTCGGTTCGTACACGGGAAGATGCAAAGATGAAAGATTTGTTGAAATCTCTCTCTTTCGGTACAAACCTCAGTTCTGTACTTATCGTATTCGCTACTTTTGGAATTTTATGGGCTTTACAGTTAGAAAACTGGGCATTTATCGGCGGTTCGGTAATCGTGGGATTGTTAGTGGGGATTGTTATAGGTCGCAGTACGGAATATTATACCTCTCAATCCTATCGTCCGACACAGCGTTTGTCGGAGAGCGGGAAAACGGGCCCTGCAACAGTCATAATTTCGGGTATCGGATTGGGTATGATTTCAACTGCCGTTCCTGTGATTGCCGTTGTCGCTGGTATTATCCTTTCCTATTTGTTTGCATCCGGGTTCGATTTATCGAATGTCACTCTCGGTTTATATGGTATAGGTATTGCTGCGGTGGGAATGCTTTCGACATTGGGAATCACGTTGGCAACCGATGCTTATGGTCCTATTGCCGATAATGCGGGAGGAAATGCTGAGATGAGCGGTTTGGGCGAGGAGGTGCGAAAAAGAACCGATGCCCTCGATTCTTTGGGAAATACAACGGCGGCTACCGGAAAGGGATTTGCTATCGGTTCTGCTGCACTTACCGGTCTCGCTTTGCTGGCTTCTTATATGGAAGAGATTCGTATCGGGTTGACTCGTATCGGAGAGACGGTGCTCGAATTTGCCGATGGTACATCGGTCTTGATTAGTGAGGCGACATTTACCGATTTTATGCGGTATTATGATATTACGTTGATGAATCCGAAAGTTTTGTCGGGTATGTTCATCGGTTCGATGATGGCATTTCTTTTCTGCGGATTGACGATGAATGCTGTGGGACGCGCTGCTGCACACATGGTGGAAGAGGTGCGTCGCCAGTTCAGGGAGATAAAAGGTATTCTTACCGGAGAATCTGAACCTGATTATGAACGTTGTGTAGCCATTTCTACTCAGGGAGCGCAACGGGAAATGGTATTCCCTTCGTTATTGGCGATTGTCGCTCCTATTGCTACGGGATTGATATTCGGTGTATCGGGTGTTGTCGGGTTACTTATCGGTGGTCTTAGCGCAGGATTTGTTTTGGCTATCTTTATGGCGAATGCCGGAGGGGCTTGGGATAATGCCAAGAAGTATGTCGAAGAGGGTAATTTCGGAGGAAAGCACAGTGAAGTACATAAAGCGACGGTTGTTGGAGATACGGTGGGCGATCCGTTCAAAGATACGTCTGGTCCGAGTTTGAATATATTGATTAAACTAATGAGCATGGTCGCTATTGTGATGGCGGGATTGACGGTCGCTTGGAGCCTTTTGTAGTAAAGATTGATTTATAGAGTATAGAAAAGAGTCGCTCCGAAAATCCGGAGCGACTCTTTTCTATGTCTGTTCGAGATGGTTTAGAAATGGGGAAAGGGTATCGAAGTTCCCTTTTGAATGGATATTTTCGAGTAGGGCGATACTGCTGCCCAAGTTGCCATATCTTCCAACGTTGCCGGATAATTTTCCCGGCCTTGCAGAGCTTCACCCAAGACCCTTAGCATGATGTAGTCCATGCCTTGATGATGCCCGTCATAGCGAAGAGCTTCCGATTCCCATTGCTGCCAGAACCGATGTTTGTATTGCTCGATGTATTTATCTTCGGGTTCCCATTCCTCGAAAGGACTTAATCCATCGATGTAAATGGCATTTTTCTCGGCATTCCAAATTCCGTTGGTTCCTTGAACTTCGTAGTTGAGAGAACGGGGACGTGGGAGAGTGGTATCGTGCAATAAGTTTATTTGAGCCCCGGAATCGGTTTGGAGTATCGAAGTGACGACATCGCCCATTCGGAATGTGTGTTGGTGTATGTCGGTATATTTCATTCCGTTTCGCTTGGCCATACAAGCGTGGAGTCCTAATCCCGGTTTTGTGGAGAAAGACGTGATGCTTTTTATATGGTCTGTATGATTGATATCAAGGAACATGCACAAGGGGGCTAGTCCGTGGGTCGGGTATAAATCGCCGTTTTCGGTTTCGTAATATTTCGATCTCCACTCCGATTCAGACCCATTCTGTACGCCGAAGTTTCCGGTTTGATCTATGAGTATATGGGTGAGGTCATGTCGGTATCCTCCTTGAAGAAAGACCAAGCGACCGAATATCCCGGCATGTATCATATTGTTTATAGCCAGAATATCGTTTCTGAATAGTGTGTTTTCAAGAGGAAAGACCTGCTTTTTATTCTGTCGGCTTTCATGGATAATATCGGGGTACTCGTTTATATCCAATGCTCCTTTCACTTCTATTGCGACGTGGCATCCAGATTTTAATGCCTCGATGGTTTGTTCTTTGTGGAGATGCCACGGGGAAGCTATGATGACGAGGTCTATCGTGTTTTCATTTAGCATTCGTCGATAATCGTCAGTCCCAGAATTGTAAATTTTAGGAATCTTTTCTCCCGCGAATAGTTGCGATATAATTTCTGATAGGTTGGGGGATATATCGCTGACAGCGATAATATCGAATAGATTTATTTTTTGCAAAAGGGTTATTAAGTACCGTCCCCGGTAGCCGGCTCCAATAATAGCTGTGCGTATGTTTTTCATTGCAGAAATTTTATAATTAAAGAAAAACTCTACAAATATAGCGAAAGACGAGAGAAAGATAACGCGACTAATTTCATTTTTATTCGAATCTCCTCTATCTCAATGACCCCAAGTATAAAGACGAGAATATCGGTTATTGTGAATATGGAAGTAGAATTGTAGGTGTCGTGGTGAACCAACGAGATATCGCGATTGTTATTAAGGAAAGTTTTTAATCTAAAAGAGATATAATTATGGCAAAAGAAAGTGTAGCTATTTTGAAGGGAAGAATAGATGTATCGGAAGTTCTCGATGAGTTGAATGCCGCTTTGTCGGAAGAATGGTTGGCGTTTTATCAATATTGGGTGGGAGCCCTTGTTGTGAAAGGCGCTATGCGAGGCGATGTACAACGAGAATTTCAGGAACATGCTATGGAAGAGTTCGAACATGCTAAATTGATAGCCGACCGTATTATCGAGTTGGAGGGTGTTCCCGTATTGGATCCTAAGAAATGGTTCGATTTGGCAAAATGTGCTTATACTCCTCCTACTGATGTAGATGTAGTCAAGTTGCTGAAACAGAATGTCGCAGCAGAACGTTGCGCTATATTACGTTATCAGACGATCGCTGCATTGACCGACGGGAAGGATTTTACGACTTGCGATATCGCCAAACATATTTTGGCAGAGGAGGAAGATCATGAACAAGACTTACAAGATTATTTAGACGATATAGCTCATATGAAAGAATATGTGTTACAGAAGTAGTGTCTGTTTTGATTTATATTTATGGTTAGAGTTCAGAGACAGAATCCGCTTGGGATTCTGTCTCTGTTTCGATTAAGATAAACCGATTGTCTAAATTTGCGGTGCGGTGTTTTGTTGTGTCGATTCGGCTTGACTTTGATGGATAGCTTGCAGCAGTTTGTCGGCGAAAGGAAAGGCTCCGTTTTGCAGAAGCATTTCGAGCGATATTTTCCCGGAACGAAACAGCTCCATAAGAAATTCGTTGGATGCCATTCTTAAAGCGGGTGTCGATAGTGTTTCGGCAATTGATAAATCGAATTCTGTATTACGAACTTCCTCTGGGGTATAGGTAGAGATTTCTTTTCCGTAATTGTTTCCTGCTAAGTTTAAATAACGGTTATCCGAGTAGAATTGCTGGATTGTTTTCATGATTTTTATATCCCGGTCTTCTCGGAATGTTTTGAACGACTCGAATAGATCAAGCAGATTGGTCGAAGAGTATTGTATTTGTTGGGCATATAGAGAGGCCGGAGTACCGGATTGGGCTGCTTTGCCCTGTATAGCACCGTGGACGCCGGATATGTCTTCGAACAAGCGCATTTGCAACGAAAGCATTTCATAAGCTCCCACTTGTGTGGCATTGACCGCTATTTGCTGGGGCATGGGAGAGCCCGGTCTGGGACGGAATAAAATGATACCGTTATATTTGGTCCACTCGTCGGCAATATCTTCGATTGTCATGCCATCGGGAATTTGATCTTCCGGGAATAGTAATACGCCTTTTGCGCTCGAACCCATGATAAAATCTATCATGGTAATCAGTCGGTTGATATACCTCTGCTGGTCGATTACATCTTCGACGAAGGCATGTACTTCACCGTCTATGAGGGGATATAGTTTAAACACGTAAGGGTGTTCTCCATGCCAGTAGGGAGTTTCTCCTTCGTCCAATAAGTCTCCCAGTGGGGAGAAGAAGCGATACCGCCATGTTTGCATTATACTCCATTCAGTTTCGATAAGCTGTGCAGTTTCTTCCGGTTGTCCCGATGTGCGAGCTTCGTGTACTCTTTTCCTATTTTCTTTGTTTATATCCTCGGCTCCTGTCACAGGTATGTGGTAATATTCACCGGAACGGAAATCGTGGCAGTTCAGTACTTCCCGACTTTCGAGTTTCCATATTTCTATGACTCGGCACATATCTTGATTGGCCGGCATAAAAAAATCGAGTCGGTCGATTGCTTTTGCCGTGAGGTTCTCGAAGTTGTGCCGTATCGTTTCATTGTCGGCCTCTGAGTAGATGTTACGTAATTGTATGGCACGAGCCCTTGACCCGAAAGAAAATCTCGATATTACTTCGGCGATAGACATGTCGTGTAGTTCGCCTATGAGAGTACAATCCCAATGGCGGCTGTCCTCCATAGCGTTGAAGAATATTCGGTTCGGATTTATTTCATCTACCCAGACGTCGGTTTTTCCTCTACGGTGTCCATATCCTATTTTCTGGAAACAAATACCCGAAATCAAAAACTCTTCCAATGTGCGGCTATCGAGTTCTTGTAACCGATTATGCTGGTAGGCGTATTGGACGGCTGTGCTCATCAGTTCCCCCAAACTCTGTTCCTGCCTGTCGCGAGCTATACATACGGGTTGGGTTTGGTTGTTTCTGAATTGCCCTAAAACGGCTTTGACCATTTGGCGGATCAGGTTGTTTTTCAGAGGAACTTTTCCTTGTTCTCGTATATACTGTTCTTCGCTTACGACTCTGCCGTCGGGTAGTTTTATCAAGTCGTTCCATTGTTTTCCATAAGTATAGTCCCTGTTTCGTTTTCGCTTTTGCCTGAAATGTTCTATATTCTCCCATGCTTTTTGAGCCTGTAACAGTATCGGGTAGTGAGAGCGCTCTGTTTCGTTTTCGGTTTTTAAAATATCGAGTTGTTTCATCGACGGATTTTTGTACGAATTATTTGCCATAGATTTTTGTTTTTAAGTTCGCTACAAAGAAAATAGTTGGTATTTTTATTTTTATGGCATGATTATATAAATATTCGTATTTTATATTATTATGTTGATGGCTTATGTAGTTGATAGATAATGTGTTGTGGAGTGTGCCTTTGTGGTGTGGAAGAAAAAGAATATAAATAGTTTTTATATATAGCTTTAATGGCTATATTCGCGCTTTATTAACATGCGATCAGTAAATATTTTGAAAAAAATTACTGAAGTTCTCCCCGCAGAAATTGTATTAAAATACCCCTTTGGAGAACTAGGTGTAACAAAACTAAAAAGAAATGAGAAAGATTTTATTGGTAGTCGCTACCGTGATGTGCATGGGTGGAGCTTTCGCTCAACTTTCTATGGGTCCGAAATTAGGTCTTAACGTCTCTTCTTTGACCGGAGATGGATCGAATTTCAGAGCAGGAATGAATGTAGGGATCTTTGCTAATTATCGTATTAATAAATTATTGGCGATTCAGCCCGAATTTTATTATTCGATGCAGGGGGCTGGTTTTGATGATATACCGGTTCTCACGAAAACTTTGGAATCGAACTATACTTCACACTATCTGAATATACCAGTTTTGTTGAAAATTTATCCGTGGGCAGGTTTGAATGTTCATTTTGGTCCTCAATTCGGTTTCTGTGTCGATGATGAATATAAAGCGAAGTTGGCGGGAAAAGAGATTTCGTCCAAAGATTTGGAACCATATGGATATGGCTATAAGGCTAAAACATTCGATTTTTCTCTTGCTTTGGGAGTTGGGTATGAGTTTGATTTTGGTATGACGATCGATGCCCGTTATAATTTCGGACTTTCTAATGTCTACGATGAGGAGGGTAGTCCTAATAATACAATGTTCATGCTTTCATTAGGCTATAAGTTCGATTTGTAAATAAGAAAGGATTTTAAAATAGAATAGAAAAACAGAGGGATACATCGTTAACATGTATCCCTCTGTTTTTTTAGGCTAATACTCTGCTAGTCGAACAGAATTTTGGGGTTCATTTGGGACGGGCTACGCCACTGGATATCGTAGTCTTCGGCCAAAATAGCAGATAACGTCGGCCAATAGGCATGACAAAACCCCATGCCCTGAGGGTGTTCTTGTAATCTGGCATATGCTTTTGCTTCTGCTTCGTCGATAACCTCTTCCCAGCGGGCAGTCCATTCTACCGGGTCGTGTTTCAAATGTCCCTCGTCTTTAATTTTATCATATTCACCACGGTCGGCATACCATATATTTGTTCCTAATAGGCTAATTTCATGTTGAACGTCTTCGGTGATACCCAGTTCGTGACCGGTTTCGGCTTCGATACGATAAAGGGCTTCCCTTTCCAATTCGAGAATTTTTACAGATAGGCGAGGATGTGAAAATATAGTCCTTTTTATTCTGTCGCATGTTTTGTAAACGAGGTCATACATGCTCATTTCTCCCGTTTCGAGTAAAAGAGGCCCATATTGTAATACTTCACGTATCAGATTCGCATTTTGCCATGTGTTTTTGTTTCCCTTTATATTTTCTTCGGCCCAAAGGCAGTTACAACGCAGTAGGTCGGCACGGGCTTCCATGTCGTTCGGGTTTTTCGCCAATCGGCTAAGTAAGGTCTTGTGTTCTTTGGAGAAATCTATCATAATGTTTCATTTTTGGTTAACTGTAAGGTTCTGCAATATCGCCGGGGCTGTAATAGTCTCGTAACCATTCATGAGCCTCTTTACTACCCAGATTATCAGCAACGGCCATATATTCTGCGATAATTTCGAGCGACTCCGGTGATTGTTCGGCAATAGATTCGGCAATGAGTAAAGCAGAGTCTACATCACCGTCTTGCATGAGATCCCAGTCGATTTTATCGACCGTGAATTGCCGAGAGCATTCGAAAAATTCGTCCCAGTGAGTGAGTCGTACTTGGGAGCAAATCAATTCGATGTAAAAATCTCCTTGACTGCCGGGGAGCACTTGTGGAACTTCGAAATGATATTTTGCTCCATCGGACAATATTATCCTCGTGCCATTGTGTATAAAAGTTGTGGAAGTATCGGTCGTTTCCAGAATTGTTAAGGTTCCCCACGATGTTTCGAGATTCAGACGTTCGATCAAATTCACTCCGATAGCCAAACCGTCTTTATCGAACGTATGGATTCCGGCAATTCTGTAATCATACGACCATGTTAACAATAGGCTATTCCAAAGAATTTCGATTTTTGCTTCCATACTGCTCATGAGGCAAACTGTGTGATGAACATTCAATTTAAATAAAATGAAGTAAGGTTAATCCCTACACAGCCTCCCTTTCGTGAAATTTCTTGCTTACAATATTCGTAAAATTTTTTGATATATGCAAGTAGAAATTTAGAAGCTGTTTTAAATTTATAGAGAAATAATATTATCATTTCAAGCAGGTATGTTCCGGCCATATTGAGCCCCTGTCTCGCATCTAGAATCCCTTGATTTTTGTCAATAGCCCGCTATTGACTGCATATCTCGGACTCCAATCTGCTTCAACATAGGTCTCAATCTGTCTCGGAATAAATTTAAAACAGCTTCTTATTTTGTATTCTCGAAAAGAGCTCTTAATATTTATGGAACATATGGTATCGTATTATACCGACTGGGCTATCTTCTCATCTATCTTAGCTATTTTTTCATCGAGAGAGAGGGCTGCGTCGAGCCAAAAAATGGAGAATCCCCGACGCTCCATACCCCGGAACCATGTCATTTGCCGTTTGGCGAATTGGTGAATCGCTATTTCGAGCAATGAAACCATTTGATCGTATGAGGTGCGCCCGATGAGGTACTCGGTAATATATTTGTATTCGAGCCCGTAGTAAATGAGAGATTCGGGATCGATGCCGCTGTCGAGCAAACCTTGAACTTCGGCCACCATGCCTTGTTCGAGACGATTGCGCAGACGTTGCGAAATTTTGGCGCGTCGGTTTTCCCTATCTATGTTCACTCCGATAATCAAAGCGTTTTTTACCGGATTAGGAATAAGTTTTTCGGGCTCTTGCCGAGAATAATATTCGGCTATTTCAATGGCGCGGATCGCTCGCTTACAAGTATCGGTATCTGTTTGGTTGTGTAGAGTCTTGTAGTTTTTGAGTATTTCTTCCAATTCGGATAGTGATTTTTCAGCAAGATTTTCACGCAGGGCCTTGTTTTCGGGTACGGGAGGTAACGAGTACCCTTTGAGTACGGCTTCTATGTACAGACCTGTACCCCCGCAAAGAATGGGCGTTTTACCCCGCTTGATAATATCTGCGTAAGCGGTGTTGTAATCCCGAATATATTCAAATAGATTATATTTATATCCGGGTGGGCAAATATCGATTAGATGATAGGGAATAGCGTGTCCTTCATAGGTGTATTCGGATAAGTCTTTACCTGTACCGATATCCATTGAACGATATATCTGACGGGAATCCGCACTGATAATTTCGGTGTCGAGGTGGGCGGCCAGCGCCACCGCCAAAGATGTTTTACCGGAAGCGGTGGGACCCAATATGGTGATTAAATCAAGCATCGCAGCAATTTGATGAGGAACATTTTTTACCTAAAATTTTTCGAATCCATTTGTCTATACGGTATAAAAGGCGGTCGTCGTTGTGCCGGCTTACGTAAAGCCAAACCGGGTCATCTAATTCGATATCCAGCAAATCGATTCTGTGTAATGTAAAGGACGGCTTATATCCTCTTATCGGATATCTCCTTTTTCCATTGCTGTAATAGGTACGGGCCGTATTGACAATCGTATAGAAACGGGCATAGATTTCTTTAAATAGAGGATAAAGCCTATTGCTATGGAATAATCTTGTTATTTCTTCTAAGGTGTACCAGCGGCCGTTATATCTGTTTAGTTTATTTTGATCTTCGTCCGAGATAAATAATACATAATGTCCGACCCTTCGCCAAGAATCTTCGGCGATAGCCGATGATATGTGGCGTAAATCGGGTTTTTCTATTTGAAGTTCTTCGCGTATGATTTGCCGGGCTTTTTGTACCTCTTCTTCTTGCGTCGTACAATAGTCTGTATAACGATGTATAGGAATATCGAACCCTTTGCCGCTATTGAATTCTATTTCATCTCCTTTGTTTTCGATTAAGTAGATTTTTTCTTGACCTATGACCATAATACGAATTACCGTGAAAAAGTAATCCATATCGGGATTGTTCGTTTTGTCGTTGATATAACGCTTACATTTTTTCTCGTGACTTTCGATAAGTTGTTGGATCAGCAGACGGCGAATAATTTCGAAGATAATGATAGCTATACTTAACCCCAGAGGAAAATAGAAGTAAAAATAATTCCCGGCACGGCTTTGCCTTTCCACGCCAAAAGCAAAGAGTATCCATGATAACATAGTTACTAATATAGAGCCTATTAGAATTAAGCGTACGATATAATGAGTTTCATAGCGGCTGAAATCTCCCAGTAAATGCCGTTCTCGAATCCCTCCTCGTTTCAAGATACACTGATAACAGAATGGGGGGTGTATATTCCGATGTTCGAACAGATATAATATGACAACCATGCAGGGAGCCCAAAAAAGTACGATAGGGATATTATAATACCCGAAAAGGAGCAAGAATGCTTTTGTTATTCCTCCAAATATCATAGACCACCCTGTTATCCACCCTATTATTCCACATCCTTTAAAAAAATGTATGTAAAGCCGGGAGAATATAGTCCATATAATACCGGCGATAATCGATGTCAGGACAATGACATTTTCTTTAAGCGATGGGGCTAATCCCCATACGAGAATAGCAGGCACCAATCCCAAAGAATAGATGGTAGACCAACTTATTTTGTTACTTTTTTTCTTTTCCATAGGGTTGGGATGCTATTCCTTTTATTTCAGTTTATCGAGGAAAAAGTTACATACTTTGATATACAGATGATGACGGGTGTTGCAACCTCGTATATGGTGGTCTTTATTGGTATATATTTGAGTATCGAATTGTATTCCTGCTTCGATTAAAGCAGCGGAATATTGTAATGTGTTAAGATAATGAACATTATCGTCTGCTGTCCCCGATATAATCAACAAATCTCCTTTTAATTTTTCGGCATGAGTAATGGGGGCGGATTGTTCGTATCCCTCGTTGTTTTCATTCGGCGTACGCATAAAGCGCTCGGCGTAAATCGTATCGTAATAACGCCAGTCGGTTACCGGAGCGATAGCCACTCCGGCTTGATAAGTACCGTTGCTTGTGGACATGGCCATAAGAGTTTCGTACCCACCGTAACTCCAACCATATATACCTATGTGTTTGTCGTCTACATAGGGTAGGGTCCGCATGTATTCCGCTCCCGCTACTTGGTCTTCGGTTTCGAGTTTCCCTAATTGCATATATACAGAGGTTTCGTATGCCCGACTGCGTCCGCCGGTTCCTCTCCCATCGACGCAGGCGACGATAAACCCTTTGCTGACTAAGTAGTATTCCCAGTCTATTGTCCATTTATCCAGAACCGATTGGGAACCCGGGCCACTGTATTGCGACATGACTACCGGATAGCGTTTCGAGGGGTCGAAATTCGTGGGTTTCAAAATATAACCGTTCATTTGATCGCCTGCGTGATTGGGGCAGGTAAAAAATTCTTTGCGTGGCAAATCGGTTTGGGCGATTCGTGCTTTTAGCGTAGCATTGTCTTCCAGTGTGCGTATTACTTTCCCTTTGGCATCGCATACGGTTACGAGCAAAGGTTCATTGCTGTTGCTGTATTTGTTGATAAAATAAGTACACGAGGGATTGAACGAAGCCTGATTTGTCCCGATTCGTTCCGATAATTTGGTTTCTATCCCTTTTTCATTTATTTTGTAAATGGCTTTGTAAAGAGGACCTTCTTGATTCGATTCGTAAAAATAAGAGCGACTTTTTTCATCATAACCCAAAAATGCTGAAACATTCCATTCGCCTTTGGTGATTTGTTTAGCTAATGTTCCATTATAATTGTATCGGAAAAGGTGTTGATAACCGCTACGACTGCTGGCAATCACGAAGAAATCGGGATAGAACGAGATATTGTCTAATATAGATTCTTCGATCCAAGCTTTGTCTGTTTCTCTCAATAGCAGTTTGCTGATTCCCGATTTAGGATTGACAGAGTATATATCCATTTCGTTTTGTGTGCGGTTTAGCGTGACAACCGCGAGTCTGTTCGGATCGGTCGTAAATTTGATTCGAGGTATGTAACTGTCTGATGATATAGGCAGTTTCATCGTTTTTAAGGCTCGTGTTTCGACGGTATAAGAGAGTACCGATACTTGTGAATTGGTCTCGCCTGCTACCGGATATTTGTAAGTGAATCTTCCCGGATATAGGGTGTATTCCGGGTATGTGGGACAGTAACCTTCGTAGAGAGAGAAAGAATATTCGGGAACATGGCTTTCATCAAATCTCACAAAAGCTAATGTAGCATCGTCCGGCGACCATTGCAGGGTAGAAGTAAGAGCGAATTCTTCTTCGTAAACCCAATCGGGAATCCCATTGATGATTTTGTTTCGCTCTCCGTCGCGGGTGACGGCTACTTCTGTACCGTAATCGAGTTTTTTGATAAAGATGTTGTTATTTCTTACAAAAGCGACCATTCGGCCGTTAGGAGAGTATACGGCAGCTTGTTGTTTCCCTCCGTCGGAAAGCGGTTTCAATAAGTTCCTGCGTATCTCGAACGTGTAATAAGTGGCTTTGAATGAGCGTCGGTAAATAGGTTCCGAGTCGGCATAAATTAATAGATGTTTTTCATCGGGGCTGAGAGAAAAACCGTCGAATTGTTCCAAATTGCATTCTCTGGCAGTTTTTACGTCAAAGAGGGTATCGACTTCGTGTCCCGTCCGGTATTCACATTTTACGATACGTGTATTCCCGTTTGTCGCTGTGAAATAATGAACGCCATCGGCTGATGGATAAACCTCTGCTATATCTTTGGACTGAAATTTCCCGGAAGTAATATCTTCCAATGTAATAGCTTTTACTTGAAACGTGAAAATAAAAATCAAAGAAAGGAAAATGAGAAATACTTTTTTCATTGTTGTATAGTGATAAATCTATTGTTACATAAGTGATGAACAGTTTCGACACTAAATTTTATTCATTAGATACAAATGTAATAAAGGTTGATAGCGGTTACAAATAAGTTGCTCGGTTTTAATGTCGAGACGTATATTTTATTAGGAATCAAAAGTAGGAAAAAATATGGATAAAAAATTATATATATAATATATTAACTATATCGAGCCGAAAATTCCGTTTGCCTCTGCGCTCGCCTTTCGCTATCTTTGCAGTTTGAACAAAATGAATAAAAAGAGAACGATATGATAGAATATATTACGGGAGAGGTTACCGATTTAACTCCCGCCACGGCGGTAGTGGAGTGCATGGGAATAGGTTATTTGCTTAATATTTCGTTGAATACTTATTCTTGCCTTTCGAAAGGGCAAGCTACACGTCTGTATGTTTATGAAGCGATTCGGGAAGATGCCTATCAGCTTTATGGCTTTTATGACCGTCACGAACGTGAACTATTCATATTGTTGATTTCTGTTTCGGGAGTAGGGCCCAATACAGCCCGCATGATATTGTCTTCATTGAATCCTTCTGAGTTGGAGCAGGCGATTGTGTCGGAGAATCTAAATTTATTGAAGTCGGTAAAAGGAATAGGCGCTAAAACTGCACAGCGTGTAATTGTTGACTTGAAAGATAAAATAAAACCTACCGACAATCCGTTAGTAATAAGTACGCCCGCAGCCTCGGAAATTTACGAGGAAGCTGTGGCTGCGTTGGTGATGCTTGGATTTTCACAGCCCCAATCGCAAAAAACAGTTCAAAAGTTATTGCGTGATACTCCTTCGATGAGAGTTGAAGAGGTAATTAAGCAGGCTCTGAAAATGCTCTGATACCGGCGTCGTCGCCTTTTGAGTAAAGGCGGGAATTTGTGTAGGAGTATCGAATGAGAAGACGGATAAGGATTGGAACAATAGTTGTGCTAGCAGTGAGCGGATTAGGAGCCTATTCCGCTTTTGCTGCTTTGCAGTCGGCCGATCCGCAAAGTTCATCGAGCAGTATATCGGCAACGCAAAGCAATAAAGAATCCGATTCCATACAAGTCCGTTATCCTGTCACTAAAACATCACCCGAATCGTACGATGAAATCGGGCAGTTAGCTCCGATGGATTTGAAAAATCCTTCTAATCTGAAAACAGAAGTAGAGTATGATGCTGAAACGAATTGTTATGTAATCCATACCCGAGTCGCCGGGGTTGATGTTTGCACTCCTTTCATGTTGTCGGCGGCCGAGTATAACGATTATACGTTGCGTAAATCCATGCAGCAGTATTATCGGGAACGAAATGCACAGAATTTTGCAGAGAACAGCAAATCGGAGTTTAATTTTTTGGATATGCAGTTCTCTCTCGGGCCATTGGAAAAAGTTTTTGGACCGGGTGGCGTACAATTGAAGACACAAGGTTCTATCGAGTTGAATATGGGATTGAAACATAACAAACTCGATAATCCCGCACTACCGATGAGTTCCAGAAAGAAGACTTATTTCGACTTCGACGAGAAGATACAGGCTTCGGTAACGGCGAAAGTCGGTGACAAGATGTCGTTCAATATGAACTATAACACCGATGCGACATTCGATTTCGACTCGAAAAATCTCAAATTACAATATCAGGGAAAAGAAGACGAGATTATTAAGAATATCGAAGCCGGTAATGTGAGTATGACCACAGGGTCGTCGTTGATACGTGGTAGTACGGCTTTATTCGGTGTAAAGACGACTATGCAGTTCGGTAAACTGACGGCTACCGCTCTTATTTCTCAACAACAGTCCGAATCGAAAACGGTCAATGCGAGTGGTGGGGCACAGACCACGCCGTTCGAAATCCGGGCAGACGCTTATGACGAAAACAGGCACTTTTTCTTAGCTCATTTTTTTAGGGACAATTACGATAAATTTGCTTCCAAATTACCTTATGTCTCATCGGGTGTGAGTATCAATCGAATAGAAGTTTGGATTACGAATAAACAAGGTAATTATGAAGAATCGAGGAATATTGTCGGTTTTATGGATTTGGCCGAAAATGTTCATATCGGTAACGACCATTGGATATCGGCTACCGCGCAGCAGAATCCGATGAATAACTCCAACTCGTTGTATGCCGAGATTAAAAACGGTTATCCCGATGCTCGTAATATCAATTTGGTGACACAGGCTTTGGAACCTCTTTCTGTTTATGGTATCGAGGGGGGCAGGATTATGTGAAAATAGAGAGTGCCCGGAAACTTGCTTCTTCTGAATATACCTTGAATTCCCAATTGGGTTATATCTCTCTGAAAAGTAAGCTGAATGCCGATGAGATGATTGCTGTCGCTTATGAATATACTTATAACGGACAGGTTTATCAGGTTGGGGAATTTTCGGGAGATGTTACCGATACGGATCAATGTCTTTTTCTGAAAATGTTGAAGGGTTCTACCATATCGACCTCATTACCCATTTGGGATTTAATGATGAAAAATGTTTATTCGCTGGGGGCCTATCAGGTTCAGAAGGATAAATTCAGGCTGTACATTAAATATCAGAATGATTCTACGGGGGTAGCTGTAAATAATATACCGGAGGGGAATATATCCAATCAGACTTTGTTGCAAGTAATGAACCTCGACCGTTTGGATGCGAATGAGTCGGAATATTCCGATGGTATTTTTGACTACATAGAGGGGTATACGATTCAATCTTCGAACGGGAGGATTATATTTCCGGTCATAGAGCCGTTCGGTAGTCACTTGGCAGAAAAAATAGGAAATGCGGCGATAGCGGAAAAGTATGTTTATCAAGAGCTGTATGATTCGACATTGACTATCGCCCAGCAAGTATCGGAGAAGAATAAATTTATTATGACCGGAGAATATAAAGCATCTTCGGGCGCAGAGATAAGATTAAATGCGATGAATGTACCTCGGGGATCGGTGGTTGTTACCGCCGGAGGTATGACTTTGGTCGAAAATTCCGATTATATTGTGGATTATGCGATGGGTGTCGTGACGATATTGAACCAAAGTATAATCGAGGCGGGAACTCCGATTAGTGTATCGCTTGAAAATCAATCGATGTTCAATATGCAACGTAAGACAATGCTGGGACTCGATTTGAATTATGCGTTCTCCAAAGATTTTAATGTAGGAGCGACGATTATGCATTTGTCTGAAAAGTCCCTGACGGAAAAAGTAAATATGGGCGATGAGGTACTGAATAATACTTTGTGGGGAGTGAACTTGTCTTATAATACGAATTTTTTATGGTTGACCAATTTGTTGAATAAAATTCCGACTGTAAACGCAACAGCTCCTTCTACGTTGGCTCTCACGGCTGAATTTGCCCAATTGATACCGCATAAATCCAAAAACGGCAGCTCGCAGGGAACATCGTATATCGATGATTTCGAATCGACACAAACAGGGTTGGACTTGAAGTCTCCTTATTCGTGGACGTTGGCTTCCACTCCGTACGACCCTTCATCTGATGCTTTGTTTCCCGAAGCTCGTTATTCCAATGATATTCGTTATGGGCAAAATAGAGCATTGCTATCGTGGTATTATATCGATAGAATGTTTACTCAGAAAAACTCGACATTGATACCGGCTCACCTGAAAAATGATTTGGACCAATTGTCTAATCCTTATGTGCGTGAGGTGAGTGTACGGGAGATATTTCCCAATAAGGAAATCAATTATGGAGAATCGACGACCTTACAGACATTGAACCTTTCATTTTATCCACAGGAACGGGGACCGTACAATCTCGATGCCGATAATATCGACTCACAAGGGCTTTTGTTGAATCCGGAGAACCGTTGGGGCGGGATTATGCGAAAAATGGATTATACCGATTTCGAATCATCGAATATCGAATATATACAGTTCTGGCTCATGGATCCGTTTTTAGATGAGAATCAGACTAATCATAACGGGGGAGAATTGTATTTTAATTTGGGAGAAGTGTCGGAAGATATTCTTAAAGACGGTATGAAGTCTTTCGAGAACGGTTTGCCTGTCGACGGTGATACAACACAGATAGCGACTACGGTGTGGGGAAAGGTATCCAAACGTCAGTCGTTGACTTATGCATTCGATAATACCAGTGGTGCACGGGCTTTGCAAGACGTAGGTTTAGACGGTCTGTCGAATGACGAGGAATATGGGTTCTCATCTTATAGAGATTATTTGAACAAGCTCGAAACTAAACTATCTCCGGCGGTAGTAGAGGCTATGCGACAAGATCAGTTTTCTCCGTTTAACGATCCGGCCGGGGATAATTACCATTTTTATCGTGGACACGATTATGACGATGCACAAACTTCTATATTGGACCGATACAAACGATATAACGGAACAGAAAACAATTCCCGGTCTCCCGAGGAAATGAATGATTCGTATTATCAGTCTTCCAAAAGTGTTCCTGACGTGGAGGATATCAATCAGGATAATACGTTGAACGAATATGAAAGATATTATCAGTACCGCATATCGTTATGCCCCGATAGCTTGGAGGTGGGAAAAAACTGTATTACCGATAAACGGGAGACAACCGTCCGGCTCCGCAATGGTGAAGAAGGAAAAGCTGTGTGGTATCAATTCAAAATCCCTTTGTCTCGTCCTCAAAAGAAAGTGGGATCTATTCAGGATTTTAAGACGATACGTTTTATCCGCATGTTTATGACGGGTTTTGAGTGTGAGACACATTTGCGTTTTGCCACGTTGGAATTGGTTCGGGGTGAATGGCGGACGTATAACTATGCTTTGAATTTGAAAGGAGATGCTCCGGCTCAGGGTAAGATGGATATATCGGTGGTAAATATTGAGGAGAATGCAGGACAGGTTCCTGTTAATTATGTTTTACCTCCGGGGGTAACCCGTATCATAGACCCGGGGCAATCGCAAATAACTCAGCTTAATGAACAAGCCATGTCTTTGAAAGTAACCGATTTGCAGTCGGGAGATGCTCGTGCGGTTTATAAGAACAGTGGTATGGATATGCGTACGTACAAGCGGTTACAGATGTTTGTACATGCAGAGAAGCTGATTGACGATAAAACTAATTTACGAGATGGCGATGTGTCTGTATTTTTACGATTAGGATCCGATAGCAAATCGAATTATTATGAGTATGAGGTTCCGTTGTCATTGACGGAGCCGGGTAATTATAGCACATATAATGCACAAGATCAGGAAGCGGTTTGGCCACAATCCAATATGTTTGATTTCCCTCTTTCTTTGTTTACCGATTTGAAGCTGGAACGGAATGCAAAGAAGCGTATGGATAATTCGACGGTGACGTTTCAAACTCGTTATTCCAGTTATGATCCCGATAAAAATCAAAATAAGGTGACTATCGTGGGGAACCCTTCTTTGAGCGATGTTCGTACGATGATGATCGGTGTGAGAAATAATTCGAATGCAGCTAAGGATATAGTCGTTTGGGTGAATGAAATGCGTTTGACCGATTTTGACCAATCTGGTGGTTGGGCTGCCAAAGCAAATGTAAATCTCGGTTTGTCGGATATTGCTACGCTGAATATCGCGGGGCATGTAGAAACTGTCGGTTTTGGGGGGATAGACCAAAGCCTTACGGAACGTCGATTAGACGATTACTATCAGTATAATATAGCTACGATGGTCGAGTTAGGGCGTTTTTTGCCAGAAAAAGTCAAATTGAAAGCCCCGTTATTTTATTCGATTACCGAACAACGTACTTCTCCTAAATACAATCCGCTCGATCAAGATATCTTGTTGAAAGATGCTTTGGACAATGCGGGTAGTAAAGCCGAGCGTGACTCTATAAGTGATGCTTCGATAGAGAAATCGACTGTCGAAAGTTTCAGTTTGTCGGGAGTTTCTTTCGATATTAGGAGTAAGAATCCTATGCCCTATGACCCGGCTAATTTTTCTATCAGCTATTCTTATAATCGACAATCGAAACAAGACCCTACTACCGAATTTGAGAATACATACGATTATCGGGGTAGTTTCACTTATTCCTATACTCCTTTTGTTAAACCTTTTGTCCCGTTGAAGGGATTAAAGAGTAAATCTAAGCATTTGAAATTTTTGAAGGAATGGGAATTTAATTATTTGCCTAATAATATTGCGTTTAATACCAATATGTCGCGATATTATTATGAACAGCAGATTCGCGATGTGAGTGGATCGGGAGGAATGGCATTGCCGACAAGTGTAAGTAAAAGTTTTTTATGGGATCGGCAGTTCTCGTTGACATGGAATCTCACCAAGTCGATAAATCTTTCTTTGCAAACGATGACGAATGCTCATATCGAGGAGCCGGTCGGTGTGGTGAATAAACAGCTTTTTCCAGATGAATACGAAGCATGGAAAGATACCGTGTTGACCAGCATCAAGAATTTGGGAACACCGTGGAATTATAATCAAACTTTCAATGCATCGTATGCGGCTCCGTTCAGCAAGATACCTGTTCTTGATTATTTGTCGTTTAATGCTAAGTATAACGCTACATATACTTGGGATAGAGGAGCCCAGATTTCAGAGGAAATAGATTTAGGTAACTCGGTGAATAATCAGGGGCAGTTGAGCTTTGACGGGCGTTTCAATTTTGAACAATTGTACAATAAGTCGAAATATTTGCAGAAGATAAACAAACGTTTTTCTTCCAATAATAGGGCTGCGGCAGCGAAGAAAAATAGAAAATTCGAACGTACCATTTTGCTTCGGGAAGATACTACGGTTACTTTAAGGCATAATCTCAATAATAAGAAGGTAAAAGTTGTAGCGAGGGACGATGCCGGAAAGAAAGTGGCTCTGAGGGCGAAAGTGCTCGATGCCAATAATGTCGTGATTCTCGATAAAGGGACCCAACGTTTGAATGTGATAATTACTCCTTCGAATAAGAATGAACGTAATTTCTGGAAAGAAGCAGCCGAATATTCTTTACGGGGATTGATGATGGTAAGAAATGCGAGCGTGCGTTATCGTAAGACCAATACTACTTCGTTGCCTCTGTTTTCTCCGAATGTAGGCGATGTATTCGGGCAATCGACTTCGTATGGCCCTATGGCTCCCGGCCTCGATTTCGCTTTTGGTTTTACTGATGAGAGCTATGTATATCGGGCAAAAGAACGTGGTTGGCTTTTATGTGATTCCACGCAGATAAGTCCGGCTGTCATCGGTCGTACCGAGGAGTTTAATTTCGAAATAGCGCTTGAACCTATCCGGGGCTTGAAAATAAACTTGACAGGAAATAGAACAGACACGCGTAGTTCTCAAATGCAATTTATGTTTGATGATATGCCGACTGTACGAGGCGGAAGCTATACCAAGACACATATTGCATTGAAGACTGCATTTAGGAGTAGTTCTGCAAAAGACGGATATTCGTCGCAAGCATTCGATGATTTTTTGAAAAATCGGGAAATAATAGCGGCCCGGTTAGAAGCGCATTACGGATCGTTGGGCAATTATCCGAATAAAGGTTTTATTGCCTCTACCGGCTTTGGAGATAAGCCCTATGATTCGGCTAACGGCGGTGTGAATCGTAGTTCTGCCGATGTAATGATACCTGCATTTATTGCTGCATATTCTGGCCGTGATGCCCGTAAAATCGATTTGTCTCCGTTCCCGGGATTGTCGGCTATATTGCCGAACTGGCGAATTACTTACGATGGTTTCATGCAAATACCGTTTATAAAGAAACACTTTAAAGCGTTTACTCTATCGCATGCTTACCAGTGTACCTATGCTGTGGGATCATTTACTTCGTTCCTTAATTGGGTGAAATCAGACGGGGATTTCGGTTTCGTTCGCGATGAACTTACGGGCAATCCCATACCCTCTTCTCCATTCGATATATCATCGGTAATGATAACCGAGAGGTTCGCTCCCCTTATCGGGTTAAAGGTGACACTGAAAAATAATGTTACAGGCAATATAGAGTATAAAGATTCCCGCACGTTGACATTGAATTCGGCAGCCGGACAAATCGTAGAGGCGTCGACAACCGATTTTACAATCGGGGCCGGGTATAAGATCGCTAATTTTAATACGATTTTGAAATTGAAAGGGTCTCAAACAGGTGTTAGCAACGATTTGACGATCAATGCCGATTTTTCATTCCGCAAGAATCAGGCTCTTATTCGTCGTATCGAACAGAATTTTACTCAGGCAACCAGTGGAACTCGTACTACGATGTTGAAAGTGACGGCCAATTATGTATTGAGTAAACGTATTACGGTAGGGGCTTATTTCGACCATCAGATTAATACACCGTTAGTATCCTCTTCATCATATCCTATTACGAACAGCAATTATGGAATCTCGGTGAGATTATCGTTATTGAAATAAAAGGAATTTATATTTTAAGTTAAACAGGTCGTTTGTTTAAACTGTTTCTTCAATTATTCGTTTTTCTTAATTAAAGGAGGGATAGAGAAATTTTTGAGTCGGAGCTTAAACTCCTATCTTTGCAGTTGAGATGCTTCTCCGTAGTTTTATAAAACCCAAATAAATGTATTGAATAAATGAAACGACTGATTTTTATTCTTATGGCTTTGTTGTCTTATGGCATTTTGAGAGCCGAGACTTTGAAATCTCCTGACGGGAACATTGTATTAGATTTTGAATTGGATAATGGAGTCCCTGTTTATAAAGTAGATTATAAAGGTCGGCCGGTTATTAAAGAGAGTAAATTGGGATTAGAGTTGAAGTCGGGAAAAAATTTAACCGATGGATTTCGTTTGGCTGGTTCTGAGACATCGACTTTCGATGAGACATGGAAACCCGTTTGGGGAGAGGTAAAAGAGATTAGGAATCATTATAATGAATTGGAAGTAACATTGGAACAACCGTCGACCGATCGTCGTATGATTATTCGTTTCCGGGTATTTGACGATGGGGTAGGATTCCGATATGAATTTCCCGATCAGCCCAATTTGGATTATTTTGTGATTAAAGAAGAGAAGACGCAGTTTGCTATGGCGGGAGACCATACTGCTTTTTGGCTCCCGGGCGATTATGATACACAGGAGTATTCCACTGTGACGTCGAAATTGTCCGAAATCCGTGGATTGATGAACGAGGCTATTACACCGAATTCTTCTCAAACTCCATTCTCTCCTACGGGGGTGCAAACGGCTTTAATGATGAAAACCAACGATGGCTTGTATATCAATTTACATGAAGCTGCATTGGTCGATTATTCTTGTATGTCGCTCGATTTGGACGACAAAAATATGATATTCGAGTCTCACCTTACACCCGATGCATTGGGGGATAAGGGATATATGCAAACTCCGGCGAAATCTCCGTGGCGCACGATTATTGTTAGTGACGATGCGCGTGATATTCTTGCATCCAAAATGACTCTTAATCTGAATGAACCGTGTGTCTATGAAGATACGAGTTGGATAAAACCGACGAAATATATAGGTGTATGGTGGGAAATGATAACCGGGAAAAGTACTTGGGCTTATACCGATTTGCCTCATGTGAAACTCGATTTGGTCGATTATTCTCGTTTGACGCCTAATGGACGTCATGCCGCTAATACCGAGCATGTAAAAGAATATATCGATTTTGCAGCAGAACATGGATTTGACGCTGTGCTGGTGGAAGGTTGGAACATAGGGTGGGAAGATTGGATAGGTAAGTCGAAAGACTATGTATTCGATTTTATCACACCGTATCCCGATTTCGATGTAGAAGAAATAGAGCGGTATGCCAAATCGAAGGGGGTGAAAATGATTATGCATCATGAGACCTCGGGCTCGGTTCGTAATTATGAACGGCACATGGAGAAAGCATATCAGTTTATGAACGATCATGGCTATGATGCCGTGAAGAGTGGATATGTGGGGGATATTATACCTCGTGGGGAACATCATTACGGACAATGGATGGTCAATCATTATCTTTATGCATTGACCGAAGCCGCCAAGCATAAGATTATGGTGAATGCCCATGAAGCTGTTCGTCCTACGGGTTTGAGCCGTACTTATCCCAATCTTATCGGTAACGAGTCGGCGAGAGGAACCGAGTATGAATCGTTCGGGGGCAATAATCCCGACCATACCACTATTTTGCCGTTTACACGACTTATCGGAGGCCCGATGGATTATACTCCCGGTATTTTCGAGACGGATATTTCTAAACTTAATCCCGATAACCACAGCTATGTTCGTTCTACTCTGGCTCGGCAGCTGGCTTTATACGTGACCATGTATAGCCCTTTACAGATGGCAGCCGATTTACCCGAAAATTATAATCGTTTCCTCGATGCTTTTCAGTTTATTAAAGATGTGCCTGTCGATTGGGACGACAGCCGTTATTTGGAGGCAGAGCCGGGAGATTATATTACGGTGGCACGCCGGGAAAAAGGGGGTAATAATTGGTATGTAGGTTCCACGGTCGATGAGAATGGGCATACGGCTCGTTTCTCCTTAGATTTCTTGGAGCCTGGGAAAAAGTATATTGCAACTATATATGCCGATGCTCCCGATGCCCATTATAAGGATAACCCGCAGGCTTATACGATTCGTAAATATATTGTGACGAACAAGACTCGTATCGTTCAGCCTTGTGCTCCGGGTGGAGGCTTTGCTATGAGTATCGAGGAGGCTACCGATCCAGCAGCTTTGAAAGGATTGAAAAACTATAAACCGTAGATTGCGGTAAGATGAGAATAGTAGGGTAGGACTTATACAATAAGTCCTACTCTTTTTATATTAGCGTAACCGATTGCTGATGATGTTTTCGGAGTAGATATCGACAGACGAAAGATGGAAATCAGAGGAGACGTTCCCGCAAAGAATAAGCCTGAAATATTTATATGCCGGTCCTGTAAAACGCATGGGTAATTGCCCTGCTACTTTTGATGCGCTCGATATTTCACAGATTTTGGAAAAGTTGCCTTCGGCATCATTGCCACCCCAAAGGGAAAGCAAGAGCTTTCCTTCTGACATCGAGAGCCGCCAGAAAACTTCTCTCCATTTTTGGTACTCTTCACTTTGGAGAGTAATTGGGCGGGATACGAGTGCGATTGGGGTTATCTCTGCTGATTCTTTTTGTAAATCGTAAACTTTTCCCTCTGCGTCTTGGGCGAGTAGATGACTGGCATCATAGAATAGGGAAGAGTACTGTCGGCTTATGCGATACATGTAGAGAGAAGGAATATGGATAATGAGACTATATTTGAGATCGGGCCTGCAACATATCAATTCTTTTTCGATTGTATTGTAGGCGATGATACTTCCTTGAATAAATTGAGATAAAGTCGTTTGATCGGTGGTCGCAGGAATTAATGTAGAGTCTATGTCGTGGTGAGCGATTGGGCTATTGTTTTCGCAGACGGTTTCGTCGAACGATAAGAGCTGTTGTATTTCGGAGCCTCGTATGATAAATAATCCTTTTGCCGTAGTAAACATAATCATATCTTCGAGCGGGACGATAGGGTTTTCCGGCAGTATGGGCTCCCGATTCAGTTGATGTTGAGCTCCGTAACATACGATTCCGTTTCCGTTTTGCAGAGCCCATATTCCTTCTTCTGTAAATACGTATAGGGGAAATTCACCGAACTGTCCTTCCGATAAAGCTGCTGTAATGGTCGCTATGCCTGTAATCTCTCCGTTCGAGATGGTATAAGTTTGTTCGGACGGGAATATAAACGGGTTTTTGAGTTCCGAAACCCGCAGTATATTAGGCTGTGTGTAAGTGTCATTTTCGGACAAGGGTATATCGAGTGGGGTAGAGGCCGGCAGAGAATTGTTTTCCAATGAGATTGCAGAGAGCGTCTCGTCGAGATAATCGGCCCTATTTTCATATTCGGAGGCTGTCAGTAGAAAGCTCCCCTTGTATCGGGTATTCTCGCTTTTTACGACGATTTCCATTTTATAGGCGTTACTGTCGGGGTAAGAAATCAGAGGTGAAAGTTGATTGAAGAAATAGTTCGATTTCCCCTGCCAAACGACTTTGCATTCTCCTCTTTCGGTTTTGAGATAAGTGCAGATATAAGCATCGACAGTCTCGGCATTTTTGTTTCCCACGTTGAACAGACTGAGGGGAAATCCGGGAAAAAGTTTTTTCTTTAAGTTGGCTATGTGTAGTCTTTTGTTGTGTATATAGCTGACATGTGCTCCCGTAGAAAGCAGTGTCGTATTATCTGGCGAAAGAACCTCCTCGTGTACGAGTAAATCAGGCCGTATCTTATTTTCTATGGCGTACGATTCACCTTCCTTCCAGTCGCTCCAATCCTCTATGGTCGCTATTTTATAAAATAGAGAATCTTGTAAGTAGCGTTTCTTTATCTCTTTCAGGTCGAGAAAAGAGATGTCTCCTTTCAGTAGAAAAGAGATCGTTTCGTTTTCTTCTGTACGTTCGATCGTAAATTTAAGGCCTTGTTGTTTTTGATCGGGTTCGAAGATCGTGGCTTCGGGAGAGACAAAAAAGTCTATACTTCTTACGATATCTTTCCAGTTGTCGAGATTGAATTGATGAATATAATATTTCAGGCTATAATTCCCGGCGATGATTTGTCCTTCATGAGAACCTAAGCAAAGATTGTTTGAATTTTTCAACCGTATGCTCATTTGATAGGGTTGTATGGGGTGTGGCAAAGAGACCATGACCGGAGCCGATGAAAAAATTCGGCTCCCATCATATAAAGTGAGGGCATAACGTATGAGTATGGGTTGTATGAAATAGTGCCGTTTCCATGCTTTTTCTTGTAGCTGAAAGAATGCATTGTAGTAAGCATCGTTGTAATAATTGATGTCTTCGGTGTCGAGTCGGGTCGGATTGCTGTATCCATGTTGAAAGGTATATTCGCTTACGAAGTAGGCATCGGTATATTCTACATAAGGGAAAAATGAAATTTCAGGTATGTCGGGCTTTTCACCCAAAAAGATATATTTTCCCTCTTTATAAAGTAAATAGTATATACTTTCGGTACAGATGATTATGAGTGTGTTTCCTATGGATTGAATAGACAGAACTTGTAGGTCGTTTAGCTCGAACAACTGGCTTGATTCTTTTTGGATATTTCCGTTTTCTTTTTTTATCAGAGCCTCATAATACAAGGTATTTTCATTTTCCGTTATATGATGCTCTCCGTCGTAGCAGATATGAACATAGACGAGCCGATGGTTTTTCTTTTCCGGAGTGTATAGATATTCCGGTGTCCCGACAGGTTTGAGGCAGTTTGATTGATTTCGTAAATTGACAATAGCTGTGCAATCTCCCGGCTGTGCCGAGTTCGGTGGGGAATAACGGTTCATGCCGTTAAATGTAATTCTCGATTTCATAGAGCTGGTAATTTTTCGTAAAGGTACACCCGGTATGCGGCTCTATTTTGGCATGATGATATTCTTTGAAAAAGAGACTCCTTCCGAAGCTATTGATTGAATTTTTGAAAATAAAAATAGGAAGGAGTCTCCTGTTTCCCGCTTTGGGGAAACTGCGCAATTGCCCAAGTATAACCAATCACTTCATTTATTGCGCAAATTTGTTCTTCTACTATGGTTTTCAAGGTAAAAACAAGTGATATTGAATGAAAGTTCATTTTTGGAGCGATTATAAATTATATGTTTTTGAATGAGACTTTATTTTTAATCGAGATGTTTTATTGGGGAAATGATTATCTTCGCTTATAGAATGAGAAACTTTATGGACAGACTTAATTTTGCGGCCATAGATATTGGCTCGAATGCAGTGAGATTGCTTATCAAAGGTATTTATCCGGGAGAGAGTGTATCGGATTTATCGAAAGTTTTTATTGTGCGTGTACCGCTGCGATTGGGACAAGATACCTTTACAAAAGGTCGTATTTCTACGGAGAAGACAGAAAAATTATTACGTCTCATGCATGCTTTTTCTCAGCTGATGCAGGTTTATAATGTCTTGTCTTATCGGGCTTGTGCTACATCGGCTATGCGGGATTCTTCGAATGGAGCCGATATTGTCCGATATATCTCGGAGAGAAGTGGAATAAATATCGAAATTATTAATGGTCTTGAAGAAGCACGTATCGTATATGACAGTCATATCGTGGACGAGCTGGAACAAGAGGGTGATTTTATCTATGTCGATGTTGGTGGCGGAAGTACCGAGATAAGTATAATTAGTGACCGTTCGTTACTCCAATCTCAATCTTATAATATAGGAACTGTACGTATTTTGAATAAAAAACTGAGCCGTAGTGAATTGTTCCGTATGTATAGGGATTTAAAGCGTTTGAAAGAAACGTATCGGCATATCTCTATTATCGGGTCGGGTGGTAATATCAATAAACTGCATCATTTGGCTGGCGTATCTGCTCGGGAGCCATTGACTGTGGAGCAGCTTTTGACCCTGAGGAATGAGTTGAATAGCTATTCGATCGTGGAACGTATCGACCGTTTTGCATTGAAACCCGACCGAGCCGACGTGATTGTACCTGCCGCCGATATTTATTTACAAATAGCGACGCATATCGGCGCACGAGAAATATGGGTTCCTACCATAGGAATCGTTGACGGTATTATTTATTCTCTTTGTTCCGATTACTTGAAAGAGAAAGAGAATTGATGCCTATTTCCTTTTCTCCCATTTAGGCCTCCCGTCTTTCTTTTGGATAAAATCGCGGATAAATATGGCTGTCTCTTCACTGCCCAATATAGAAGAATCGATAGAGAGGTCGTATGAAGAGGCTACTCCCCAACCCTTATCGGTATAAAAATTGTAATAAGAAGCTCTTAATTTATTTTTCTTTTCGGCGAGTTCGATAGCCTCTTTTCGAGTCATTCCTTGTGAGCGGCTGATGATTCTCTCAATTCTGTCTTCAAGGGGAGCATGTATAAATACATTGTAACATCGGGGGTATTGTCTGAGAATATAATCGGCGCAACGTCCGACGATGACACACGATTGAGTTTCGGCCAAATGACGAATGACGTCGGATTGAAATTTGAAAATGTATTCATTCGATAGACCTCCGTCGCCCCATATTCCTCCTGCTCCTGTGAGCCAGTTTATTGAAAAAGAATTTAATAAAGCGCTTGGAGCCCGCTCGTCGGCTTTCTCGAAATACTCGGTGCTGAGTCCGCTCGATTTCGAAGCCTCGTTGATTAATTCTTTATCGTAATAAGCTATGCCGAATAAATCGGCCAAACGTTTTCCTATTTCTCGTCCTCCGCTTCCGAATTGACGGCCTATGGTAATGATGAGATTGTCATTCATGATGGTTGTAGATTCGATTATTCATAAGCAAACATACATCAAAAAAATATTAATTCCTATATCAAGTATCTTTTTTTGTTTACAGAAGTTGTTTTTTAGGGTTTCTTGAACTGTTTTTGTGAAATATTTTGTTGCGAAGAAAGTTTTTATTTAATTTGTGTCATTCAAAAGAGGTCAGCTATGAATAATGATTTGAAAAAAATATTGAATAGTGATACTGATGGATTGCTCACCTACGAATATATTGCCAATCATATGGGCTCTTGTGATGAAGATATGCCCGTCCTAGCCGATAATATTATACGGGTAGATATGACGGGGCAGATTACGGTGAGTGCCGCATTATATTTGCACGCTACGGGAGCTGAGAAATATAGGGAAATTATTGACAAGCTCATCGCGGCTTCTTTGTCGAAAGATAGAGAACACAAATATATTGTCGATTTGTTGTCGGGGATTTGGGGTGAAGACTATAAGTCGCATGCAGAGGAGTTGAAGCAAGAAAGTGATAATTTCAGGCGTATTTATAAGCGTGTTTATGTGAACGATATAATTTAGTTTTTTGAAAAATAACAAAGCGGAGGCTTTCCCTAACGAGGGAAAGCCTCCGCTTTGTTATGGAACTTGAAGTATCGCTGTTACCATTTAAAATAGATATTGTCCGCTTTTTGGTGAAAATTGTTTTTTATTTGTATAAACATTCGTTTTTTATAAAAAAATAAGAGTGTTACGATAATATTTTTGTTGAAATATATAGATATTAATAATAAATTCTTATATTTGCTGCAAATAAATTAATAGTTATAATATTTCTGTTTGTTGCATGTAATGTAAATTTTATAATGAACCTAATAAATTATTTACAATGACAAAGAAAATTACGCTTGTTTTTGTACTCTTCTTATTTGTGTTTGGATTGCGTGCCGAATCTCTGTTGAATGAGGGATTTGAAGGTTGGTCGACGACGAACTTTCCGACCGGAGGTTGGACTGTAATCAACGACACCCAAGAAGGGGCTATTAATCATTGGACTGTCGATAATAGCAAATCGGCATGTGCCGGTTCAGTGAGTCTTTATTGTAACGGTGGTGAGTGGAATCCTATTGAGCCTGTGAAAGAAGAGTGGATAGTATCTCCATCTCTGACATTGAGTGAGACGAATTATAATTTGAGTTTTCTGTGGAAAGGAGCTTCGGCATCTGCATTTAAGAACGAATATGATTTTCAAGTGCGTATCACGGAAGACGATGGTGAAAGTTGGAAAACTGTTTTCTCTTTCCTTGATCAAAGCATGGTAGAAAATAGCGGGGTTGCCTTTCCCTGGACTGGATGGGTTACAAACACTTCCAAGATAAGTTTAGGCGCTTATTCCGGTAAGACTATAAAAATAGCTTTTGTACATTGTCTATTGGTCAGCGGCGCTGGTAAAGGTAATAGTATATGGGTTGATAATGTTGTCGTGGAAACGGGCGAAGCGATCGATGCTCCTATTGCAGATGTTAATCCCACTTCTTATATATTCGATGGAACCTATATCGGAGTAGGGAAATGGTCGGAGAAATTTGTATTGCGGAATAAGGGCGTGGGCAATTTGACGGTAAGTGGAATTTCTGGATTAGAAGGTTCCGACTTTTCAACCAATATGATTCCCTCGGAGGTTTCGTTGAGACCGGGTGTAGAGTATGAGTTTTATGTGAAATATACTCCCTCGTCTGAGTTGAGTAGTAAATCTGCTACGATGACTATCCATACGAACGGAGGTGACGTCTCTATCGTATTAGAAGGAACAAAGATAATTTTACCCGATGAATACAATCTGGAAAGTTTTGAGAGTGGAACGTTCCCGCCCGTAGGTTGGACTGCCGATAAAGGTTGGACCGCAAGCAGAACTTATGCTACGTCGGGAGACTATTCGGCTTCTTGTAGTTTTGCAGAGAATAACCCGACTTTGGTTTCTCCTCGTCTCGATTGTTCGACGGGTACTCACGAGTTGCAGTTCGACTATGCGAATGTTTGGGAGCCGACGGCAGATGATGCTCCTGCTCCTGAAAGCGAATTTGAAGTCTATTTTTCAAAAAATGGCAAGGAAACGTGGGAGAAAGTTGCTACGTGCGATTCTATCAACCAATGGTGGCACATGAAGCTCGATTTGGGAAGCCCGGCATCCGATAATTGCTATATCATGTTTAAATATGTACTCGATGTTGATTTGTCGGGTGGTTGGGACGATGAGCCCGAGTATGCATCTACTTTCTTGGACGATGTAGTTTTACCTCCATTCTATGGTAGAACTTCTGTTCCGGGAGCTGCAACTACCCCTTCTCCTGAAAATGGAGCAACCGATGTATTTAACGAAGATATTGTATTGTCATGGAACGGAGTACAGTTTGCTAAGGGCTATAAGGTGTATGTTGGAACTTCTACCACAGATTTTTCGGTCGTGCCGGGTACAGAGGTAGAAGGTTGCTCTTATACGATTCCTGAGTTGGATTATGCTACTACTTACTATTGGAAAGTAGTTGCTTATAACGATATGGGAGAGACGCAAAATCCTTCGGTGTGGAGTTTTACGACGCTTGCCGACCAAACCGTGAACACATTCCCGTGGTCTGAGGGATTTGAAGGTGACGTATTTCCTCCGTTAGGTTGGAAGAGCGAGAAAGAGGGATATACAGCGTGGGATAGATCTAATTATAATGCATACGATGGTAAAAATGCAGCTTATATTTCTGCTGGGGGCTCCAACGAGCAAGGCATTCTTCAAACACCGATGTTCGTGCTTCCTGCCGATAAAGATATGCAGGTTAGCTTCTACTGGGGAAATGCCGTTCCGTCTGGATTGACGAAATCGGTAAAAGAGACGATGACGATTAACAAAGATACGCTTTACTTCGAAATAAAATCCGATGGAACATGGCAAGAACTCGCCCATATTTCTTCCGCTCAGGCCGAAGGTCAAAAATGGGTTCGTCAGCGAATCGTTTTGTCCGATTATAGAGGTAAGAATGTGAATTTCCGTTGGCGTTATAGTGCAGTAGATTTTACCGGATCAGGAGGTGCTTTGGATAATATTTTGGTTGAAGAAGCTCCCGTTGGAGGAAAAGCTGTTATTAATGTGACTTCTTGGAATGCGGGTGATGTGAATTATAATAAAGCCGTTACCTCAAAGACATTGAATCTTTTGAACGATGGCGAGCAAACAATGAAAATCACCGATGTGTCATTTAAGAATAAGAATTTCTCTACTTCGTTGCACAAGGATTTAGTGTTAGACAGTCGTGAGAGCGTAGATTTCAATATCACGTTCGCTGCCGGTGAAACAGATGCCCTTGTAGAGGACGAGATGACTGTTACATTCGACAATGCTCCTGCTGTGACGTTGCCTGTTTCGGGTAATGCGTTGGGTATGTACACTCGTTATTTTAGTTTTGAAGATGATGAATTTGGTTCTGTGGCTCCCAAAGGCTTTACAACGGTAGATGCCGATCATAAAGCGACAGTTCAACCTCTTATGATAAACTATCCGAATATTGGGAATGCTTATGCCTATATTGTCATTAATCAACAATCGGAACCAGAAGGAGCCGATTGGAGGAATATCTATCCTCGTTCGGGAGACCAACTGTTAGCGACGATGGCGACTGCCGATGGGACAGAAGCCGTAGACTGGATTATCAGCGACCAAATGACGGCTCGAAATGATGCCAAGTTCCGGTTTTATGCTAAGTCGTATGATGGAGATAACACTTATCATCCGTGGGCTTATTTGACAGTATTGGTTAGTACGACAGATAACGCTGTGTCTAGCTTTACTCCATTGTCTGGATTTACATCGGTTCAAGTTCCTCACAAGAATAATAACGATAGTCAGACATCGTGGACAGAGTTTGATGTGGATTTAAGTGCATATGCTGGACAGAAAATCTATATAGCTGTTCGTAATAATACTCCGTCGAATGGTTTTGTGACTTTCTTTGATGATTTCTATTTCGAAAATTTTGAATATGTCAATAGTGACAATAGTGCTCCTTACTTTACTACGATTCCTGAGACAACAGCAACGGTAGGGAAGAAATGGACTTATAACTATTCTGTGGCCGATCCCGATGGAGATCCGTTGACGGTGACCTTGCAGGGCAAACCCTTCTGGCTGAATCATACTCCGGGTACTAACGGCGGTACGATTACCGGCATTCCGGGGGCAGAACAAGAAGTGATTATGAAACTATCTGTTTCAGATGGTTCAAAGACAACTGTACAAGAAATTATTCTTGTTGTGACTGATGGTTCGGGAATCGAAGGCGTAAATGGTGATCGATTGACGGTTTATCCTAATCCTGTCGTTTCCACGCTCTATTTGAATGAACTGTGTGACAAAGTAGTGATTACCGATATTTCTGGTAAACAGCTGCTTTTTGCCGAGCAAGTAGAAAGTGTAGACGTTTCGATGTTATCGTCGGGTATTTACTTTGTAACCATGCAATTGGGAGATCAAGTCAATACCACCCAAGTTATTAAAAGATAATTAATTCTATGGAAACTATGAAAAGTATGTTTTTCGCCTGTGCATTGTTGTTAGGCAGTGCAGAAACCTTTTCCGCTGAAAATCTTGTACTCAGCGAAGATTTTGAGAGCCAAACATTCCCTCCTTCGGGGTGGGTTGTAAAAGGTACTGAATTATCGGAAGATCTTGAATCGGGTTATGCGCATTGGAGCCTTAATTGGAATGAAGTGACGGGTTGCAGTATCGCTGGTTCGGGGTGTGCCGAAGTGATGAGCGACTTTAAAGAAGGACAGGCCGGTATTTCGAAGGAGGAGTGGCTTATTACTCCTGCCGTGCAGGTTGCTGATAATGCGTCGCTGTCTTTTACTTTTTGGTGTAACGCTTCATCGTTTATGACCAATAAATACGGAAGTTTTTTGGTGAAAGTTTCTACCGATGATGGAGATACATGGAGCGATTTGTGGAATGCAGCTTCTCAGGAAGATATTGGAAACTCTGGACTGACATGGCCGTGGAATAAAGATGCTATGGGGATAGAAAATAACTGGCAAAAGTTAACCCCTAATGTGAGCCTTGAAGCGTATGTCGGGAAGACGGTAAAGATTGCATTCTATTTTCGATCTATTCTTGTAAATAATTATACACAAGCGACATTGGCTGTTGACAATGTAAAAGTGGGAAATCAAGAGATTGAAAATTTGCCGGTTATAGAGGGCTCGACTTCTTACGAGTTTTCCAATTCTTATATTGGTTATTTGGCTCAATCCGAACCGATGACTATTCGTAATGTGGGTTATGGCACGTTGACGATAACCAGCATTGAGGGTATTGAAGGTACAGATTTTTCTACGACACTCGATCCCGCTTCCGTTTCTTTGAAGAGGGGAGAAGAGCTTTCATACCGCGTCAATTATACTCCTACGATTACGGGAGCCAAAAGCACGGTCATGAAAATAAATACGAATGGCGGAACTTTGTCGGTCGATTTGTCGGGAACCAAAGTTATGTTGGAAGAAGGATATACTTTGGAAAGTTTCGAAGGTGATATTTTCCCACCGGCCGGTTGGTCTCGTAATGAAGGCTGGAAGACGATGGAAGGTATGGCTACATCGGGTGTGAAGTCGGTTACAGTAGGCGGTATGATGACGTGTGATATCGTTTCTCCCCGTTTGGATTTATCGGCTGGAAACGGTAAAGTGAAATTCGATTATATCGAAACTACCGGTGAAGAATACATCGATGATTCGTTCTTACCGTCAACATATTTCATTCTTTATTATAAGAAAAATACCGATACCGATTGGACGGAGTTGTGGTGTTCTCTTGATGATAGTAAGTATAATGAATGGGTACAAAAAGAAATCGAGATTAAAGACGCAAATGGAAATTTCGTAGTGGACGATAATGTATACCTACGTTGGACCTATGAGTTTGAAATGGGCGACGGTGGTCTCGATAATATGGTGGTGACCGATATCTATTTCGATAATGTAGTGTTGCCTAAGCTATATGGAGAAGGAGAGCTCCCGTTGGCAATTACGACACCCAATCCGGTGAATGGCGTTTCTAACGTTGATTATAGCAGGTTGACTCTTTCTTGGGAGCCCGCTTTGTTTGCCGATGGATATGAATTGTCGGTAGGAACGGATAAATCCAACCCCACCTCTTTGTTGGAAAATGAGAAATTAGAAGGAAATACATCGGTGTCTTATACGATTCCCGAGCTTGAACCTGCTACTACCTATTATTGGAAAGTTGTACCTTACAATGCAGTAGGTAAAAATGAAAATGCTTCGGTTTGGTCGTTTACTACGATGGAAGATCAGTCTGTACGTGATTTCCCCTATACTATGGGATTTGAAGGGAATAACGGAGAAATTCCTCCTATGGGCTGGAAAAACGATCATGAAGGCAAAGGTATTCAGATGTGGAAATCTAATGAGATAGAGCCGTTTGCTGGAAAATATTCCGCGTCGGTATGGCATAATAATGCGGGCGAGGTTTCTATCCTGACTTCTCCTGTATTCGCAATCCCTGAAACCGGTAATATAGTTGCTTCTTTTGCTTGGGGTGGAGCTCTTTGCAATCGCCTTGAAAAAGGGTATGAAAATGAGGCGATCACCGAAGGGCCTATTTCCGAAGTTAATGATGCCGATGGAACTCTCTATTTCGAGATTCGTGCTGTCGATGCAGCCGATTGGACTCCTTTGGCTTATACTCAGGACCGCACGAAATGGCGTCATAAATATGTTTCACTCGCCGATTATGCTGGTAAGAGTGTGAATATGCGTTGGCGTTTTGTCGCTACTGAAAATGCCGGAGTTTCTTCGGGCGGAGCTTCTCTCGATGAGATATTTGTTGGAGATATAAAGGATATGCCTACCTTAGCCGTTTCGGAAATTAAGAAAGAAAATCTGACTGTATATCCTAATCCTACTTCCGATTATGTCTATTGGGCAGGAGGAAAAGCCGATGTGAAGGTATATGATTTAGCCGGAAATTGTATAAAAGATTTGACCGAAGTCGAGTCTGTGTCTTTGGAAGGTTTGGCTTCTGGTATGTATATCGTATCCGTATCGTGTGGCGATTCGGTTTCTACGGCACGAGTAATGAAACGATAAAAGAGCCCGTTTAATCGGGAAATGTATACCAAAGAGGACTCCGTACTGAGGAGTCCTCTTTGTGCCTTTCGAGAAAGATTTGTAAGAATTTGTTTCAAAATTGTATTGAAACTATAAACCCAAACTTTTTGTAGAAAAAATGAAGAGAAAAATTTTGTGTTTTGTAACAGCTCTGTTAAGTTTTTTTATTGTTGAGGCTCAGCAACCTTGTACATTGACTTTGGAGGTTTCGGCTGTTACAGGAGAGGATATGGCTGGGACTCCATTTCATTTGGAACGGGTAGAATCGGGATTGATTTATGACCGAGTACTAGGTGAGAATGGAACTTATACAATAAATAATATATATTCCGGTATACACCATTTGGTGATTGAAAAAGAGGGATTAAAGACTTATGATAATTCTGCTTTGGATATAAAAGGCGATACCGTGTTAAAGATTAAGTTGGAAGAACCGGTACGTACACCTTATAATTTGCAATCGGTTTTAGCCCATGATCCTAAAACGGGAGTTAATGATGCTTCGTTGGTTTGGAATGAGGAGACCGATTATTTCTTCGATGATTTCGAGAATTATACCTCTTTTACGCTCGATTTTGCTCCGTGGACCGGAATCGATAAGGATCAGGCAGAAGCTGCTATGTTAATGCAAGGAGGTTATCCGAATAGTAGCTTGAAACAATATGCGACTATTATTGCTCCCGACGAGGCTTATGTTTCTACTACGGGAGGTGACGTTTCATGGTGGTTTTATGCCCCTCAATTGCGAGCTTATAGTGGAAAGAAATATATGGGATTTATTCGTACGGCAAGCGGAACTACGAATAATGACTGGGCGATAACCCCTCAGGTACATGTCGGTGTAAATAACGTCGTTCGATTTAAAGCCAAAGCAGCGGATGCTCCTATTGAAAAATTCAAGGTATGGATATCGACCACCGGAACAGAGGAAAGTGATTTCAAACCTTTGACACAGGGTAATTATGAGTCAGTTAAATGGGAACAATGGCTTACGATGGAGTATGATCTTTCGAAGTACGAAGGACAAGATGTTTATATTGCCATTCAATATATTACACAAGCTGGTTGGATGTTGATGGTTGATGATTTTTATGTAGGGCCGGCAAAGTTAAATCCTTCGTCTATAAAAGCTCGTCTTCCGAAAACACGTCGTGTTCGCAAAGCAGCGGAGAGTGATGCTCCTCAAAGTTATACGGTTTATTTAGATGAGCAAGAGGTCGGGTCGGTTAAAACGAACTCGTTTATCTTTGAGAATCTTTCGGCTGGAACACATACATTAGGTGTTAAGTCGGTTTATAAAGTTTCCGAGTCGGATATAGCGACAACGACGTTAGAAGTTCCGGCGACTTCGGATTATGCCGATGTAAAAGTAAAAGTTTCTACGAACGGAGGTTCTTCCGAGGGAGTGGCTGTGAACTATCTTTCCGGTTCTTATCAGGTGACCGATACAATCAAATCGGGAATATCTCATTTTGCTTCTTTGAAAAAAGGGGAATATATGATTAGTATTAACGATGATCGCTTTTTGGCGGTAGATACGCTCATCGATATAGACAAGGATATGGAGATAAATTTGTCGTTGGTGGAAAAAATTACTGCTCCATATAATCTATCTGTTGATTTTTCTTATCGTGACACGGATAAGAAGACCGATGTCTTGTTTAGGTGGAATCAAGATTTGGGTTGGAGCGATAGTTTCGAAGAGTATGATGATTTTGCGACCCAATTCGGTGGCTGGGCCACTTTCGATAAAGATCGTCTGCGTCCTTACGGTATAACCATAAATAATACGTATATATCTATTCCCGGACTTGAACAGGGCGAATCTCCGGTAATGGTATTCAATCCTGAAAAAACGACCCCCCGGTGTGATAGCGATGCATTTTTAAATACGGTTTTCGGGAAAAAATATATCATGTTTTTTGGAGTCCAAAGCAACCTGTCGGACGACTGGCTCGTTTCTCCGAAACAGAAAATCAACAAGGGGTATGTGGCTCATTTTTACGTGCATGTTTATCCGAGTATGGCTACGGTTTATCCCGAAACCATTAAGGTGTTGGCTTCCACAGGAGTCCAGACCGATCTTTCTTCGTTTGTCGAACTATATAATTATACTTTTACCGAGAGCGGTTGGTATGAAGTAACAGTCGATTTGAAAGATTATGTGGATCAGGAGGTTTATTTAGCGGTTAATTATGTTTCTAATGACGGGTGGATGCTTAAAGTGGACAATTTTTATGTCGGTCCTTCGGACGATGCTCCGGCTCCCGAAGTTGGAAATGCTACCTATGATATATATTTGAATGGAGAGAAAAAAGCATCTGCGATAACTGATAATTCCTATACATTCGAAGCATTAGATGATGGTACATATACAGCTGGTGTAAAAGCAATATATGAATCCGGGGAGTCTGAGGTCGAAGAGTATGTGTTTACAACTCAGTATAGCGGGATTGAAAATGTAGTTGTTCCGACCGTAAAGGTATATAGCCGAGACCATGCTATTTGTCTGGAATCGATAGAAGGCGAAAAAGTGTTGGCGGAGGTTTATGGCGTTTCTGGACAGCTTGTGGAATTAGTAGAATTTGAAAACAGTGCCCAGATTTCTGTTTCTGAGGGGCTTTACTTGGTACGATTGACAACATCGCAAGGGACAAGCACAGTTAAGGTGTTGGTGAAATAATTACTGTCTATTCATAAAAAACGTCATGAGAATATTCTCATGACGTTTTTTTATCTACAAGTTTAAATTTCTTTTTCCCTTTGTTAATAATTTATTTAATTTTGTACCTTTGTATATATGATATATCAACGTTAAAAAGTAAATTTATTCGCTTGATTCGGTTTTGAGCCGATATTGCTTTTATGAATGGGAATTGCTAAAACTGCAATTGTATGGATAAGAAGATTTATTTTATTTTGTTATTAACTATAATAATCAGTATGAGTTGTGAGTCGAGAAGTCATAAGGAAACGGTTGTCCTTATGGAAACGTCTTTGGGGAATATAAAAGTAAAACTTTATGATGATACACCTGCTCACCGTGATAATTTTATAAAGTTGGTCGAGGAAGGATATTATGACGGGACTTTGTTTCATCGAGTGATTAATGAGTTTATGATTCAAGGAGGCGATGGTACGTCCAAAAATGCTCCGGCAGGAAAAATGTTAGGTACGGGTGACCCGGGATATACTATTCCCGCAGAGTTCGTTTATCCGAAATATTTTCATAAACGGGGTGCTTTGGCCGCGGCTCGGCAGGGAGACCAGGTAAATCCAGATAAGGCCTCATCGGGTTCCCAGTTTTATATTGTCACGGGGAAAGTTTTTAATCCGGGACAGATTGACCAGCTGGAACGTCAAATGCAGATGCAGCAAGAGCAATCGGTTTTTCAGTCGTTGGCGGCAAATCATAGGGAGGAAATCATGAATATGCGTAGAAATCGTGATATGCAGGGACTGCAAGCGTTGCAAGATACATTGATCGCTCAAACTTATGAACAAATTAAGAAGGAAGGAAAGCGGACGCTCACGCAGGCGCAACGTGAAGCTTATACGACTGTTGGCGGAACGCCTCATTTAGACGGTGAATATACTGTTTTCGGTGAAGTGGTAGACGGAATGGAGGTTGTAGACAAGATACAACAAGTCGAAACAGGCTCTGCCGACAGGCCTAAAACCGATGTCAAAATCTTGAAAATGAAAGTGGTCAAATAGTGATATCGTTTCGTCGTCACATATTGCCTAATGGATTGCGCATCATTCATCATTACGATGGCTCTACGAAAATGACTGCGTTGAATCTGCTTTATGATGTCGGTTCGAAGGACGAATCGCCGGAGCGGACAGGATTTGCACATTTGTTCGAGCATCTCATGTTTGGTGGGTCTGTGAATATTCCCGATTTCGATACCCCTCTACAAAAAGCAGGAGGAGAGAATAATGCGTGGACAAGTAACGATGTGACCAATTACTATACGGTAGTACCTACGCATAATGCCGAGACGGCATTTTGGTTGGAGTCGGATAGAATGTTAAGCCTTGCTTTTTCTTCCGAGTCTTTGTCTGTACAGAAACAAGTCGTTATAGAAGAGTTCAAGCAACGTAATTTGAACCAACCCTATGGAGATTCGTTCTTGCTATTGCGACCGATGGCTTATCGGGTACACCCATATCGGTGGCCTGTTATCGGGAAAAATACTTCGCATATTGGTAATGCATCATTGGAAGAAGTAAAAGAATTCTTTTTTGCCCATTATGCGCCCAACAATGCGATATTGAGTATTTCGGGAAGCCTACCATTCGATGAAGCCATATTGCTTTGTGAGAAATGGTTTGCTCCTATTTCTCGAAGAGAAGTCGCTTGCCGCGATTTACCTCAGGAGCCGGTTCAGACAAAACCTCATAAAAAGATAGTGGAAAGAGAGGTTCCCTTAGATGCGATTTTTAAGGCCTATCATATGGTAGACCGTAAGCATCCCGATTATCAGGGGTATGATGCTCTTTCCGATGTATTGGCTTCCGGTCGATCCTCTCGGTTGTATAGACGGTTGGTGATGGAAAAGAAACTATTTACAGAAATAGATTCTTCTATTACCGGTGATATAGAGCCCGGTTTGTTTTTACTGAAAGGGAAACTATCACCGGGAATTTCGTTGGAGCAGGGAGAAGAAGCCATTGAAATGGAATTGCGACGAATGAGGGAAGAACTGTTGGAGCAAAGGGAATTGGATAAGGTGATAAATCGTTTTGAATCGAACGATTTGTTTTCCAATTTGCACTATCTGAATAAAGCCACCAATTTAGCTTATTATGAATTGTTGGGTGGAGCGGAAAATATTGATACAGAAGTCGAAAAATATAAAAAACTTACCCCTTTCGATTTGCGGCGTATTGCGGAAAAATTGTTTGTCCCGGAAAATAGTTCTACATTATGGTACAAATCGGTACATGCAAAACGAGAAATAATAACAGATGTCTCTGATTGATAAAAGATATAGAATAGTACTATGCGTTTTAAGTTAGTGTTGTCGGTTAAATCGGAAAGTTTTGGTAGTGTTTTGCCTGTAAGCTACCAATACGAATTGTCGGCAGCTGTATATCGTCGTATTCGGGAAAATTTCGAGCTATATTTACACTGGCTTTCGAGCAACGGTTTCGCTCCGATCGATGATTGCCGTAATCGCTTGTTTTCGTTTTCAAATTTATATATCCCCCGCATTCGGGTAGAGTATGACAGATTACATATTTTGGTGAAGAGGGTTCAAATGTGGATTTCTTTTTTGCCTGTTCGGGGGACTCACGAGTTTGTAAAGCAACTTTTTTCGGGAGAAACTTTTGTACTTGGGGATAGGCGTAGTCGGGTGGAGTTAGAGGTCGAAGATATCGTTGAATGTCCGGCTCCTGAGTTTGGAGAGGAAGCAGAGTATTTGGCTTTATCTCCAATCGTGTTTATGGTGGCTCGCCCCAATCGGAGCATGGAATATGTCGGGCCCGATTATCCCGGGTATGCCGATTGTTTTTATCGCTCGGTGCTGGGAAAATATGAAAAGATTTTCGGTCGGCCTTTTGATGGTGATACAGGATTTTCATGGAGTTTGCTTTCCGAACCGAAAAGAAAAGGAATTTTTATGATGCGGTTTACTCCCGAAGAGTCGAAAGTTATAGGATATATGTATAAATTCAAATTATCAATGAGTCCTATTCTCCATCAGATAATGTATGAAACGGGAATAGGGGAGAAAGTAAATCTTGGTTTTGGTTGTGTAGAGATTCTTCGTCAAGATACGACTCCTAATGACCAAAATTTCCTTTCTGATGAAAAAGACGATACTTCTGTGAAAATAATATGATTTTTTTGTATGAAATGACAAAATATTTTTTTTAATTTGTATAGATAATAGAGAGTTTATTCCTCATAAAAATAGATTATACTATGACAACAGCGCTTGAAAAACCTGACATGAATACAGAAGAACTTCTTGCAGGTCAAACTATTACTCCCGCCGAGGAGGAACAAAATTCGGTACAATCGACTTCACGGCTTTCGAGAGAAGAAATTATAGACTCGTTGAGAAAACTGGTAGAAGGTTCGGTTGAAGAAGTCAAAGATGAAGTTGACGAACTGAAACAGGCTTATTATAAACAGAAAAAAATTGAAATAGAAGAGGCTCGTAACGCCTTTATAGCCGCGGGTAACCCAGGGGCTGAATTTGTGCCAATGCCCGATGAACAGGAGGAAACATTAAAGTCTTTGTTATCTGTTTTTCGAGAGAAAAAAGCCGAATATACGGCCTTGCTCGAAAAGCAAAGAGAAGAAAATTTGGAGCGTAAGCAACAAATTTTGGAAGAGATGAAATCTATTACCGAAGATTCGGATAATATAAACAGACAATATACCCGTTTTCAAGAGTTGCAGCAATCGTTCAAAGAGCCTTGTGAATTACCCTCGGCGGCGGTGTCTGGTCTTTGGAAAAAGTTCCAGTCTTACGTCGAGAATTTTTATGACTTGTTGAAAATAAATAAAGAGTTACGGGATTATGATTTCAAGAAAAATCTGGAACAGAAGACCGCTCTTTGTGATGCAGCAGAAGCATTATTGGCAAATGACGATGTTGTAGCAGCATTTAAGCAATTACAATTATTGCATGACGAATGGCGCGGAATAGGTCCCGTCGCCAAGGAGCTGAGAGAAGATTTGTGGAATAGGTTTAAAGATGCTTCAACAGAAGTAAATAAACGCTATCAAAGTTTTTTTGAGGCGCGTAAAGAAGTGGAACGTAAAAATGAAGAAGCCAAGATTGCTTTATGTGAGGAAATCGAGTCGATGGATTTAAGTTTATTGACTTCTTTTGCTCAATGGGACGATGCTACGAAGCAAGTTCTCGATTTACAGGGTAAATGGAAAACGTTGGGGTTTGCCTCACGGAAGATGAATAATCAGTTATTCGAGAGATTCCGTAAAAGTTGCGATGAATTTTTTGCAAAAAAAGCCGAGTACTTCAAAGCTGTCAAGGAAAGAATGGCAGAGAATCTCGAAAAGAAAAAAGCGTTGTGTGAAAAAGCAGAGGCATTAAAAGACAGTACTGATTGGAAAGCTACTGCCGACATTCTTGTCGCTTTGCAAAAAGAATGGAAAACAATAGGCCCTGTGGCTAAAAAACATTCCGATGCTATTTGGAAACGTTTTGTTACGGCATGTGATTATTTCTTTGCGCAAAAGAATGAACAATTGGCTTCCACTCGACAAGTAGAACAAGAAAACTTGGAAAACAAGCGGGGTATTATCGATAAATTGAAAGAGATAGATGAATCTATGGATAGTACAGAAGCCGTCAAAATAGTTCGTGACTTGATGGCTCTGTGGAATTCGATCGGTCATGTACCTTTTAAAGAGAAAGATAAAATATATAAAGAATATCAGTCTTTACTCGATACTCTTTTCTCCCGTTTGAATATGAATGAGAATCGCAATCGGTTAAGTAACTTCTCGGCTACGGTACAGCAAATGGCCGATACGAACCACGATAAACTCTATCGGGAGAGAGAAAGACTTTTGCGCATGTATGAACAGAAAAAAGGCGAGTTGAAAACCTATGAGAATAATATAGGATTTTTGAATATATCTTCGAAGAAATCCGGTGGCTTGTTAAAAGAGATGGAACGGAAAATGCAAAAAATTCGAGAGGATATGCAGCTTATCGAACAAAAAGTGCAACTTATAGATAAGAACTTGTAATTAAGAACAACGTATTTTATAAACAGGGCGGCTCAATAAATTGGAGTTGCCCTGTTATTTCCGGGAGAAAAGTAAAGCTCTCTGAAAAATATTTATGTAGTTAGTCGTGTAAAAAAGTAAGAAAGAGAGAATGGCACGTGGGCGGTATGGACATATGATAAAGTCACTGATTGTCATCGGCGACTTCTTTTGCTTGAATATTGCCTATGCCGTAGTTTGTTATTGGGGTGGCGGATTCGACGGCGGATTTGGTGTGAAAATAATATGGCTGTTACTTAATCTTTCTTATTTCCCGGTATTTTCACTTTTTGCAAAAATACATGAATTGCGTATTTTACATGTCGATAGAGTCTTGATAAAAGTTACACAGACCGTGTTGTGCCACTTAGCGGTTTTTCTATTATTGATATTCTTTTTGCAAATCGATAATATTGGAGCGCGAGTATTGTTGAGGTTCTATTTGCTTCTATCGGTCTTGTTGGCCGTGTGGTGGATCGGGTCGAGAAAACTTTTGAAATATTTTCGACGGAAAGGCTATAACTTCAAGAAAGTAGTTATTGTAGGAGCCGGGGCTATGGGTATAAAATTATTAGACGAGTTACGTTCCGATGCCGGATATGGCTATAAATTTATGGGCTTTTTCGATGATAATCTGTCGTTAAAGAAATCTTTGCCGAATTTTCAAGGGGACTGTTCTTCTGTCGAGGATTTCGTGATAGAAAATAAAGTCGATGAGATTTATTGTGCGTTACCGATGAGGCAAGAAGAAAAGATAACTCGGTTATTGAAGTTTTCCGAAGCCAGTAATATCTCGTTTTATATGGTTCCCGATGTCGGTCGATATATTCATCGTCAGCTCGAATTTCAGTTAGTGGGTAATGTCCCGGTTCTTTCGTTGCATCCAGAACCTTTACAAAATATCTTTTCGCGTTTCTTGAAGAGGGTGTTCGATTTATTGTTTTCATCAATTGTACTGGTTTGTTCTCCCATTATTTTCACTCCTATTGCTATTGCCGTTAAATTGTCGTCTCCGGGTCCAGTATTTTTTAAGCAGAAACGGACAGGATTTAAGGGGAAAGAATTTAATTGCTATAAGTTTCGGACGATGAAAGTCAATGCTAATAGCGATCAGTTGCAGGCTTCTCGTCATGATCCTAGAAAAACAAGAGTCGGAGAATTTTTACGGAAGACGAGTTTGGACGAATTACCTCAATTTATCAATGTTTTTGTGGGGGATATGTCGGTCGTTGGTCCGCGTCCTCACATGGTGAAACATACGCAGGATTATTCGAAGATTATAGACAAATACATGCTTCGTCATCTTATTAAACCGGGCATTACCGGTTGGGCACAAGTAAACGGGTATAGAGGGGAGACTCGGGAGTTGTGGCAGATGGAACGTCGGGTAGAATATGACGTTTGGTATATCGAACATTGGAATTTTTGGCTCGACATCAAGATTATATTCCTCACTGTCGTGAATGCTTTTCGTGGAGAAAAAAATGCATTCTAAGAGGGTTTTATAACAAGCAGAAAAAGTCCTATAAAAATAATTCTTTCTTTTGGAGATTTGCTATCTTTGCACCCCGAAAAATAAAGTAAGATGAATCTGAAAGTCAAGGGTACAATATTAGGAATTGTTTCTGCGGTCAGTTATGGAACAAATCCGTTGGGGGCATTATTCTTATATCAAGAAGGATTGAATTCGAATTCGGTTTTGTTTTATCGTTTTTCATTGGCGGCAGTTGTTTTGGCATGTATTCTGTTTATTCAGAAACAGTCATTTAAATTGTCTCGCAAAGAGGTGAAAACATTGTGTTTGTTAGGAATCTTGTTTGCTGTGTCTTCTCTGACTTTTTATACGAGTTTTCACCACATGGATGCCGGTATAGCTTCGACTTTGTTGTTTGTGTATCCTATAATGGTAGCTGTCATTATGTCTCTATTCTTTAAGGAGCGTATATCGCCGGTGACTATGTTTTCTATTATTCTCGCTCTATCGGGGATAGCCTTGCTTTACCGGGGAGGAACAGGAGCCGGATTAAATGGTTTGGGCGTATCGTTGGTTATGATTGCATCGTTAACTTATGCCCTTTATATTGTCGTAATCAATCAGTCATCGATAAAACTTTCATCTATAAAGCTGACTTTTTATGTCTTGCTGTTTTGTATGGTAGCCATAGTCTTTCATTCGTTTTTCGACGGAAGTAATTATTTGCAACCGCTTACTACTCCACGTATGTGGCTGTTTGCTATCATGCTAGCTTTGGTTCCTACGGTTATTTCTTTGGTGACGATGACTATGGCCGTTCATGCTATCGGTTCTACACCTACGGCTATTATGGGTGCATTGGAGCCTCTCACTGCCGTGATTATCGGTGTGACCGTGTTTGGTGAGATTTTTACGTTGCGGTTGGGAATCGGTATATTTATGATCCTTGTTGCCGTAATTCTCATTGTTGCGGCGAAATCATTTTCTCCCCGTAAAATTGTTTCTTTTATCGGACATGTTGTGCATACTGTTCCGGTACGTAGGAAGTAATCGGCTTTTTATTCGCAATGAAATTCGTCGTTAAGATGAAAACCCCGTAATAAATCGGGTGCAGCCATTCTCTTTTTCCCAGCGAGTTGTAACTCTTCTATCCGTATAAATCCGTCGGTACAAGCTATGTCAATATGATTTTTTCCATCTGTGTGTATAGACCCCGGTGCATAGTTATGTTTGGAGGGTAGGGGGGTTGTACGGTATATTTTTACTCCGAAACGATTATTATCCGGCGATATCCATTCGCACCATGCGGCCGGATAGGGAGACAGTCCCCTCACGAGGTTATGGATTTGCTCGCTTGTCTTTTTCCAGTCGATATGGCATGTTTCCTTAAATATTTTGGGCGCAGGCCGTAAGGGTTCGTTAGTTTGGATAGAGGCTTGATCGATAGGGGTGATATTCCCGGAGATAATGGCGTCGACAGTTTCGACTACCATATCGGCGCCCAATGTCATTAGTTTGTCGTGTATTGTCCCTACATTATCTTCGGGAAGTATAGGGATTCTTCGTTGCTGTATGATTTCGCCCGTATCGATTTCGTGTTTGAGGAAGAATGTCGTGATTCCTGTTTCTGTGTCGCCGTTGATAATAGCCCAGTTGAGAGGAGCGGCTCCTCTGTATTGAGGTAAAAGCGAAGCATGTAAATTGAAAGTACCCAGACGGGGCATGTTCCATACGATTTCGGGAAGCATGCGAAAAGCTACGACAATTTGCAGGTCGGCGTGTAACTCTCTCAACTGTTCGATAAAGCACTCGTCTTTCAGTTTCTCCGGTTGTAGAATCGGTAAACCTCGGCTCAGAGCGTATTCTTTGACCGGAGAGTATTGTATTTTGTGGCCTCTGCCGGCCGGTTTGTCAGGCATGGTAATAACAGCCACGACATTGTATCCTCCTTCGACAAGGCGTTTCAGACTCTCGACAGCGAAGTCGGGAGTACCCATATAGATGATGCGTAAATCTTGTTTTTCCATTGTTTTTAATCTTGAGAAAAGTGAACAAGTACCCGCCGGTACGAATTGAAAATTTTTGATTTGGAAACAAACCCGATATATTTCCCGTTTTCTACGACAGGTAGATTCCATGCGTTGGTTTGGTCAAATAATTTCATGACATTATCCATGTTGCTCCCTATTTCTATTTTGGCTGGGGGCATGGTCATGAATTTTCTGACATAGAAACGGTTATACAGTTCTGGCCTAAACATGATATTGCGTATGTCGTCGAGTATGACGATGCCTAATAATGTATTGTCATTGTCGGTTACCGGGAATATGTTACGATGGGATTGCGAGATAACCTTTACCATGTCTCCGAGACTCATATTCGGGTGTACTTCGATAAAATCTTTTTCGATGACACTGTCCATCTTCAAAAGAGTAAGTACGGCTTTATCCTTGTGATGGGTGAGTAGTTCTCCTTTTTTTGCCAGACGCATGGTGTATATGCTATGTGGTTCGAACACTTTTATCGTTGCATAAGCTACGGTCGAGGTAATCATTAACGGTAGGAATAAATCATACCCACCGGTAAGTTCTGTTGTCAAGAAAATAGCCATGAGCGGGGCGTGCATAACGGCGGCCATGACTCCTGCCATACCCATCAATGCGAAATTTTTGTCAGAAAGTTCCATAGGTAATAGTCCTGTATGATTAAGAACATAGGCAAAGAAGAAACCTGCGAAACACCCTACGTACAAACTGGGTGCGAAGGTTCCTCCTACACCGCCTCCGCCATTGGTCGCACTGGTCGCTAATACCTTTACGAGTATGATGAGTCCCAAGAAGAGCATCATGACCCACATATTTCCATTCTCAGTATAAAATAAACTCCCTTCGGCCAGTTGTTTGAGATTGTCGTTCAGCAAGCTGGTAATGGCTCCATAACCTTCGCCGTACAGTGGCGGTAATAGAAAAATAGAACAACTTAGAATGAGCGAACCGAGAATGAATTTTTTCCATGGAGTCCCTATCCGGCGGAATATATCTTCCATACGGTTCATAATGCGGGTAAAATAAAGAGAAACAAATCCGCAAAAGAAACCGAGGAAAATAACGTATGGTATGCGGGCGGCGACGAACGGTTCGGTTTGGACGAAACTAAATTCGGCATTGTATCCGGTAAAGATATAAGAAACAGTGACTGCGGTAATCGACGAGATGAGTAAAGGTAAAACCGAAGTTGCAGTCATATCGATCATCAGTACTTCGAGTGTAAACAAGATTCCGGCGATGGGGGCCTTGAATATTCCCGCAATGGCGGCGGCAGCTCCGCAACCCACCAAAAGCATTAGTAATCGTTGGTCGAGGCGAAACAACCTTCCTATATTCGAACCGATCGCAGCCCCGGTATAAACGATGGGAGCTTCCGCTCCGACTGATCCTCCGAATCCGATTGTGATAGAACTCGCGATGACCGATGTGTACATATTATGTGGTTTAAGCCGGCTTTTCTTTTGCGATATGGCATAAAGTATGCGGGTGACACCATGACTGATATCGTCTTTTACAATGTAACGTACGTACAAGCCGGCCAATAAAATACCTATTATCGGGTATATGAGATAAAGATAGTTGGCGCTGTCGGCATTGAAATGCGATGTTAGCAACTGTTGTATAAAATGTATGAGAAATTTAAGAATGAGAGCAGCGGCGGCAGTACAAATTCCGATAATAAAACTGAGAATTAAAACGAAATTGTGTTCATTGATGTGTTTTTCCCTCCACATCAACAGCCGCATCATCAAATCGTGCCTATCTTCCCTTTGGGTATCTTCTATTTCTATATCTTCGTCTTCAATCATATATGTTTATTTATACTCCTTTTCCTGTAATAACGGTTCTGATGGTGTAGATGATAATTTTGAGGTCTACCAGCAAAGACATATTTTCCAAGTAAAGAATATCGTATTTCAACCGAGCTATCATTTCATCGACGTTTCGAGCATATCCGTATTTTACCATTCCCCAAGATGTGATTCCGGGGCGTATCTGATGCAATAATACGTAATAAGGAGCTCGTTCGACGATTTGACGGATAAAGTATTCCCGTTCAGGTCTCGGCCCTACGAGAGACATGTCTCCTTTCAATACATTCCAAAACTGTGGTAATTCGTCCAATCTGTATTTCCGTAATACTTTCCCTATTTTAGTAACCCGCTTGTCGTTTTCTTCCGATAACAAAGGGATTCCGTTCTCTGCATGGGCTTTCATCGTTCGAAATTTGTAAATTTTGAACGGTCTGTGCCTGTAACCTATGCGCTCTTGTTTGTAAAATATAGGACCGTTCGAGTCTTTTTTAATTAGTATGGCTAAGAGTAGAAACAAAGGAGAAAGTAAGATCAATGCGATAAAAGAAACAAAGATATCGATTACTCGTTTCATATTCTTTTCTCCCTCGGAGATAGCGCAATTACTCATGTCGATGAGCGGAGCCCCATAGATGTTGGTTAGTCTTACTCTTGAAGAGATAATGTTAAACTCGTCTGTACCCAATTTTATGGGTAAGTTGAGTGGATATAGTGTATTGATAAGTTTATGAAGCTCTGCTAAATCGTTTTCTTCCGGGGCAACGACAAGCTCTTGAATGTTCATTTGTTTACACAGCGAGGATAATTGTTTTATCGGGTATGTCCTTCCTTCGGCTTCCGGGGCAGGTGTTTCGTGGTTGACTCGAATGAATCCGACGATATGATAACCGAGCGATTGTCTGGGTTCTTCGAGTTCTCTCATTTGCTTGATTGCTTTGGGGCCGCAACCGATGATAAGCGTGTTGAATTGCCATTTTCGGCGGTGAATCATAGATGTGGCATTTCCTGTGACAATGCCCCGCCCTGTATATACACAGACAAATTGTAAAGCATATAAAGCAAGTAGCAATTCGTAATTGTCTATTCTTATTCGTAGAACATCGTTGATGAGGGCAATAAAAAATATAAACAGTGTATTGACCAATACAGATCCCAATGTCTGTATTAATTCTTGAATGCGAGATTTGAAAAAGGGCTGGTTGTAATATCCCGACAAATAATAGACGCACATCATTAACAGCGGGAAAAGTATTTGTCCTTCTATGACACGAGGCGAAAGCAAATACATTTTCAATGATTCGCCCGCTGCAATTCCCGGAAAATGGAAACGGACAATATTGAAAAGGAACCACGATACATTCGATGTAAGGTAATCCCCCAGTACGTATCTTCGTATTTGTCGTTTACCGTTGATCACTCTCGTATAATCTTGATAGTTCCGTTGGCTTCGAGTTTGATGATACTCGACGGGAGGGACTCTTTTATTTCGTCTCTGCGTGCCGTTACGATATAATCGACGGCATTTTTTATTTCGTCCGATATTTCGGAAAAGTTATGGGGAGCCGCATTCCCGCTGATATTGGCCGAGGTTGATACGATAGCTTTTCTGAACTGTCGGCACAATCGTTGTGAGAGCGGTTCTTTTGTGATGCGTATGGCTATGCTTCCGTCATCGGCGAGCAAATTCGTTGCAAGGTTGCGTGCTCCGGGATAGATGAGGGTAAGAGGCTTTACGGCCACATCGAGTAGTTGCCACGCCGTTTCGGGTACTTCCGAAACATAATATTCCACTTTCGCTTCACTGTCCGTAAGTACAATAAGGGCTTTGCTGTCGGCTCTCTGTTTGATTTTATAAACTCGTTGTACCGCTTCTGCATTGGTAGCATCGCAACCGATACCCCATATTGTGTCGGTGGGATATAAAATGATTCCCCCCCGCTGCATGACCTCGCAAGCCTGTTTTATATCGTCGTTGATTGTCATGGACATATCCTCTTATTTCTGTTCAAAAAACAAAGATAATACAAACGAAAGCATAATGGTGAACAAATCTTCGTTTTTTAGGAGCTGTTTTGAAAAAAAACTCCCGGGTAGTATTTCTTTTTTTGTTTGCCGGTATGCGCGCTTTGGGGGAACTTTTCATTAATGAAACGATAGGCGGTGTATTGGTGATAGTTCGTCGTACGCTTTGATTTAAGTTCCCCGACATATTTTTAAAGCATTATTTATAAATGGTTTGCTACATAATATATTGTGGCTTTATTGAAAAATGCTATCTTCGCACAGTAAACGAAAATGAAAATGGCAAGAGAAAGAGAGAATCTGCCGGTAGAAGTTCGCCCCTATCGTGTAGGCTTGACGTTGAGCGGGGGAGGAGCCAAAGGTTTTGCCCATGTAGGGGCATTGAAAGCAATGGAAGAATTGGGGATTCGGCCGGATATTATATCTGGTACGAGCGCAGGAGCTGTTATCGCGGTACTTTATGCCGACGGCTATTCACCCGATGAAATCTTAGACCTTTTTTCAGGTTTGTCTTTCAACGATTTGGCCGAAATAACTTTGCCCCGTTCCTGCTTTTTTAAAATAGATCGATTTAAACATTTCTTGCAAAAGTCGTTGCGAGCAGTCAATATCGAGGATTTGTCTATCCCGGTTGTCGTTACGGCTACCGACCTTGATCATGGAAAGTATGTAGCATGGCGATCGGGAGAAATTGCCGAGCGGGTAACGGCTTCGTGTAGTATTCCCATTATATTTCCTCCGGTTCTTATCGATGGTACGCATTATGTCGATGGAGGGGTCTTGCGTAATTTGCCAGTTTATCCCATTCGTCCAGAGTGCGATGTCGTTATAGGTATCAATGTGAGCCCGTTAGTTAACAAACAATATAAGCAATCGATATTGGATATAGCGGTTCGTTCATATAGTTTCATGTCTAAAAGTAATGTGATCGAAGATATAAAATTATGCGATCTTTTTATTCCCATGAAAGAGGCTGCACGATATGCCGTATTTGATATTCATGCTTTGCGTGATATCGCTAATGTCGGTTATCAGCAGACATTGAAACTTTTTACAGGAAAACATGCTTCCAAAATAAATGAATTGAATAAATAAAAAAAACGTGCGATATGTCCGATGAGAAAATAGTCATCTATCAGGTTCTCCCCCGATTATTCTCTAATATGTGTGATACATGTGTCCCTAATGGTACTTATGAGCAGAATGGAGCCGGTAAGTTAAACCATTTTACCTTGAAAGTCTTGCGGGAGATAAAAAAGTTGGGCGCTAACTATATTTGGTATACGGGGGTTATAGAACACGCTACCAAGACAGACTATTCGAAATATGGGATTCGAAAGGATAATGAATATGTGGTTAAGGGTGAAGCCGGGTCGCCTTATGCTATCAAAGACTATTATGATATAGACCCCGATTTGGCCGAAGATCCATCGACGCGTATGCAAGAATTCGAGGCGTTGGTAACCCGTACGCATGAAGTCGGATTGAAAGTAGTACTTGATTTCGTGCCGAATCATGTGGCTCGTCAATACCATTCTGATACTGCGCCAGAAGGTGTCGATGATTTGGGTGCTCATGACAACAAGGAGATGCATTTTTCTCCTTCCAATAATTTTTATTACATACCTCGGCAGGCATTTACGCCGCAATTTTACATAGGTGAAGGAGAGGATCGCTATTTCGAATATCCTGCGAAGGCGACCGGAAACGATTGTTTCGGGGCTTTCCCGGGAGAATATGATTGGTATGAGACGGTGAAGCTGAACTATGGAGTGGATTATACAGGAGGTGGCCGTTGTCACTTCGACCCTATACCCGATACATGGTACAAAATGCTCGATATTCTCCTATTCTGGTGTGGGAAAGGTGCTGATGCTTTTCGTTGCGATATGGCCCACATGGTTCCTGTCGAATTTTGGAATTGGGCTATTTCGAAAGTGAAAGAAAATTACCCCTCGGTTATATTCATTGCAGAGATTTATGATCAGGCGTTGTATCGGGTTTATATCGAGAAAGGTAAATTCGATTACCTATATGATAAAGTAGGATTGTACGATAAATTGAGAGGGGTATTGTGTCATCAGGTATCGGCTGCCCAGCTCACTTATTGTTGGCAGTCTGTCGATGGAATAGGAGGAAAAATGTTGAATTTTCTCGAAAATCATGACGAACAGCGCTTCGCTTCCGACCAGTTTGCCGGTGATGCCGATAAAGTCCTCCCTGCATTGGTCGTTTCGTCGATGATGAATACGGGGCCTATGATGATATACTTCGGACAGGAATTGGGTGAGCGTGCAGAGGATGCCGAGGGATTCAGTGGAAAAGATGGTCGTACGACGATATTCGACTATTGGAGCGTGACCACGGTTAGACAGTGGTACGATAGCGGGCGTTGCTCGGTATCTAAATTGTCGGCAAAGCAGAAAAAACTACGAAATCTGTATAAAACGGTTCTTAATATCAGTCGTTTGGAATCGGCTATTGTTCGTGGCGATTTCTTTGATTTGATGTATGTCAATGGGGAAAATCCATGTTTTAATCCGCATCGGCAATATGCATTCCTTCGTAAATATGGAAATGAGTTATTAGTTATTGTTGTTAATTTCGATGACCGGCAGGCGAATGTGAAGATCAATATCCCCGATCATGCATTCGAAACGATGAAAATAGTTTCGGGTAAATACGAGGCATTAGAACTGATTGGAGGAGATAAAGAGATGAAGGAGTTGAGTCCCGAAATACCGTTTGTTTGCGCCCTTTCGGGGTATGGAGCTGCGGTTTGGAAAATAGAGTTAAAAAATTTTTCCAAAGAGATACAGAAAAAATAAAAAAGTACAGGAAAATTTTGAAATAGAAATTGTACCTTTGCCGTATAATTAATAATCTCTGTTTTACACACAAAAATCATGAGTCAAACACCTCCTTTCAAGGTATTTTCGGGAACCAATTCAAGGTATCTCGCTGAGAAAATTTGTAATAGTCTGGGTTGTGAGTTAGGTCAAATGAACATTCAGCATTTTGCCGATGGAGAATTTGCCGTTTCTTTCGAAGAGTCGATCCGTGGTTGTCAAGTCTATTTAGTGCAATCGACATTTCCCAATTCCGACAATCTGATGGAATTGTTATTAATGATCGATGCTGCCAAACGAGCTTCTGCCAAGTCGATTGTAGCTGTTGTTCCTTATTTCGGGTGGGCTCGCCAAGATCGCAAGGATAAACCACGTGTTTCCATTGCTGCGAAATTGTTGGCCGATATATTGAGCGTTGCAGGTATCAATCGCCTTATAACGATGGATTTGCATGCCGATCAAATACAAGGTTTCTTCGATGTTCCGGTAGACCACTTGTATGCTTCGTCTGTATTTATTCCCTATATTCAGTCTTTGAAATTGAAAGATATGGTGGTTGCTACCCCCGATGTGGGTGGTTCCAAACGAGCCAGTACTTATGCCAAATACTTGGGTGTACCTTTGGTTTTATGCCATAAACAACGGGCTAAGGCCAATGTGGTAGAAAGCATGACAGTGATAGGAGATGTAGAAGGAAAGAATGTCATTTTGGTAGACGATATGGTCGATACGGCCGGGACGATAACCAAAGCAGCCGATTTAATGATGAGCAGAGGAGCTCTTTCGGTACGTGCCATAGCTTCTCATGCCGTGATGAGCGACCCTGCCAGCGAACGGGTTCAAAACTCTTCTATGACCGAATTGATTTTCACGGATAGTATTCCTTATACTAAGAAGTGCGACAAGGTACATATCCTCAGTATCGCTGACTTGTTTGCCGATACTATTCGTCGGGTCTACGAGAATAAGTCTATCAGTTCGCAGTACCTTCTGTAATACAGTAAGTCAAATAAAAAAATGTGTCTATTGTCGAAATTCAATGGATACATTTTTTTATTTGATTGAATGGTATAATAGGTTGCTTTTTTATATTTATTGTCTTAAAATTTAATGCCATGAGTCTGAAAAAATTATGTTTTTGTGTTTTTTTTGTTTTTATTTCGTTGGGAATAATTGCACAGGTAAAAACAAAGCACTTAGAATTTGAAGGTGTTCCGATTAATGGTTTTGTTAATAATTTCTTGTTTGAGCTGTCAAATGAGAATTATGAATTTTGTATGGAAAGAACAATGGAAGTAAAATTAAAAGCCATAGATGGAATATATAAAGATTGGTCTATTTATGTGGGGTTCATTCCAGAAAGTAAGTTTGTATATAAAGTTTACGGATTATTCTCTAATCAAGGTACACAAGACGATATTTTATCTGAATATAAAAAACAAAAGAAAAGATTAATAGAACAGTATGGAACACCGTCGTATAGTGTAGAGGAATATTCAATAGATTCGATAGCGGTAGATTCTATTGTGGGTAATGATTCGGTGCAATATGAATATTTTATTGACGAAGATTATAATTACCAAACAGAGTTTGAATTACCTCTTGGAATAGTTCGTTTATATCTAAACTCTTCTTATTTGAATGTGGAATATATTGACAGTGCTAATTCTACACTTTATGATCAGGTTAAAGCATTTACAAATTTGAAAGTTATACAACAGTCTAATGAGTCATATAAATTGTTCCCGACGAATAATATTTGGACTTTTATTAAATTAGACACACGCAATGGAAAAATGTGGCAAGTTCAATATGACGTGGGTGGTGATAATAGGTTCGAAGTTGAATTGAATACAAGAAATTTAGCTTATGGAGTGGACGAAGAGAATGGGCGTTTCACTCTTTATCCGACAAATAATACTTATAATTTTATATTGTTAGACCAAAAAGAAGGAGATGTATGGCAAGTTCAATGGTCACATGAAAAGGAGGAGAGGCTTGTATTGAAAATTCGTTAAAATATTTTTTGTATTAATCATATACCTGAAAGATAATTATTTTATTATAGTATAGGTGACGAGTCCCTTTTTTCAAGTGCTTGTATTATAAGAATAGTCGTGTCTTTATCATTCTTTTTCACAATCTATTCTCTTTATTGTCGGTTATTTGGCTTATTCATGTATTTCTCTGTAAGATGGTATCGTCAAGGCATGAAAAAATGAGGAGCATTGCTTGTGCAGTGCTCCTCATTTTGTGTGGTTAGAAATTTATATGGTTAATTATTTCACTTCCTCGAAATCGACATCGGTAACATCTTTACCATTATTTCCGCTTTGTGAAGCATCTGCACCCGGTTGAGCTTGTTGTGCTCCGGCAGCTTGTTGTTGAGCCTGAGCATTGTACAAGTCTTGGGCGGCAGCTTGCAATACATTGTTCAATTCGGTCGAAGCGGCATCGATACCGGCAATATCCTGAGCTTTGTGAGCTTCTTTTAATTTAGCCAAAGCCGACTCGATAGCGCTTTTTTTGTCTGCCGGAATCTTGTCTCCCATTTCATTAAGCTGTTTTTCGGTTTGGAAGATGAGAGCATCGGCATGATTCAGTTTGTCGATACGCTCTTTTTCCTTCGCATCGTTTTCAGCATTGGCAGCAGCCTCGTCTTTCATTCGTTTGATTTCGGCGTCGGTCAAACCGCTCGATGCTTCGATACGTATGCTTTGTTCTTTACCTGTACCTTTGTCTTTGGCCGATACATTCAAGATTCCGTTGGCATCTATATCGAACGTGACTTCGATTTGAGGCACACCCCGCATGGCTGCCGGGATCCCGTCCAAATGGAATTTACCGATAGTTTTGTTGTCTTTTGCCATAGGGCGCTCACCCTGTAATACATGGATTTCAACTGAGGGCTGGTTGTCGACAGCCGTCGAGAAGACTTCCGATTTACGGGTAGGAATAGTCGTGTTGGCGTCAATCAATTTGGTCATTACGCCACCCAGTGTTTCGATACCCAATGAAAGGGGAGTTACATCGAGTAATAATACATCTTTCACATCGCCTGTCAATACCGCACCTTGAATAGCAGCACCTACCGCAACTACCTCATCGGGGTTAACACCCTTTGAAGGAGTTTTTCCGAAGAATTTTTCTACAATCGCTTGTATAGCAGGGATACGAGTAGAACCACCCACGAGAATTACTTCGTCTATGTCAGAGGCACTTAGACCAGCATCTTGCAAAGCTTTGCGACACGGTTCGATAGTAGCCTGAATCAATCGGTCGCTCAATTGCTCGAATTTGGCACGAGTCAATGTTTTAACCAAGTGTTTGGGTACACCGTTCACCGGCATGATGTAAGGCAAATTAATTTCGGTCGATGTCGAGCTCGACAATTCTATTTTAGCTTTTTCGGCTGCTTCTTTCAAACGTTGCAAAGCCATCGGGTCTTCTCTCAAATCGACACCTTCGTCTTTTTTGAATTCATCGGCAAGCCAGTCGATGATAACGTGGTCGAAGTCATCTCCGCCGAGGTGAGTATCACCGTTGGTCGATTTCACTTCGAATACACCGTCTCCCAATTCAAGAATAGAAATATCGAACGTACCACCACCCAAGTCAAATACGGCGATTTTCATGTCTTTATTCGACTTGTCAAGACCGTAGGCCAATGCGGCAGCAGTAGGCTCATTGACAATACGACGTACATTCAAGCCTGCGATTTCACCGGCTTCTTTCGTAGCTTGACGTTGAGAATCGTTAAAATAGGCCGGTACGGTAATAACGGCATCGGTTACTTCTTGTCCTAAGAAATCTTCGGCTGTTTTTTTCATTTTTTGAAGAATCATTGCCGAAATTTCTTGTGGAGAATAGAGACGACCGTCGATGTCTACACGCGGTGTATTATTATCGCTTCTTACTACTTTGTAAGGTACGCGAGAAATTTCGTTAGCTACTTGATCGAATGTTTCACCCATGAAACGTTTAATCGAGAAAATAGTCCTCGTAGGGTTGGTGATGGCCTGACGTTTGGCAGGTTCTCCCACCTTGCGTTCACCACCATCTACGAAAGCCACGATCGAAGGAGTCGTACGACGGCCTTCACTGTTGGCAATTACTACCGGCTCGGTTCCTTCCATAACGGCGACACACGAGTTGGTTGTTCCTAAGTCAATACCAATAATCTTTCCCATAATTTTATATCTTTTATTGTTAATTCGTTATTTTGTTTACTGTCTGTTTTTTTATAGACACTGCATCTTGTTCAAATGTTATGCCAAAAAACGAAAGCAAGGAAAATGTTTTTTTTGTCAGACTTTTCCAAAGCGCTTTGTTGTCCTGTGTCAGTAATGCTGTCGATTTGTCATATTGACTTTGCTCTTTCTGTTTATCTAAAAAACGCAAACGAGCGAGTATGGGGCGGTTCTGTTTGTACTTATTTCCCCGATTTATTTCGTTATTAAACCGAAATGATGTAAATTTGCCAATCTTATAAACAGGAATTTTTATCGAAAGTATAGTTAACTAAATACTAATTATTATGAACATTTCTCACATTGAACATTTGGGAATCGCTGTGAAGAGTCTCGAAGAAGCCATTCCTTATTATGAAAACATTTTAGGTCTTAAATGCTATTCTATTGAAGAGGTTGCCGACCAGAAAGTGAAGACGGCCTTTTTCAAAGTGGGGCAGACCAAAATCGAATTATTGGAGCCGACAAGCGAGGATAGCACTATTGCCAAATTTATAGAAAAACGCGGCGAGGGAATTCATCATATGGCGTTCGCTATCGAAGACGGTGTTGCCAATGCTTTGGCCGAAGTGGAAGCCAAAGGGGTACGCCTTATCGATAAAGCTCCCCGCAAAGGAGCCGAAGGGTTGAACATCGCATTCCTTCACCCCAAATCCACTTGTAGCGTATTAACCGAACTTTGTGAAAATCCTAATAAATAAGAATATGAGCAATCAACTTGAAAAGGTACAAGAGCTGATAGAACTACGCGCTCAGGCTCGCTTGGGCGGTGGACAGAAAGCTATCGATAAGCAACACGAGAAAGGAAAGTATACGGCTCGTGAACGTATTGCACAACTCCTTGATGAAGGTAGTTTTGAAGAATTGGATATGTTCGTGAAACACAGATGTACCAATTTCGGCCAAGAGAAAAAATCATTTTTAGGCGACGGTGTCGTTACGGGTTATGGTACGATAGAGGGTCGCCTTGTTTATGTTTTCGCTCAGGATTTTACAGTGTTCGGTGGTTCTTTGTCCGAGACAATGGCTTTGAAAATTTGCAAAGTCATGGATATGGCTATGAAAATGGGTGCGCCTTGTATCGGTTTGAACGACTCGGGTGGAGCTCGTATTCAAGAAGGTATCAATGCTTTGGCTGGTTATGCCGAGATTTTCCAGCGTAATATCATGGCTTCTGGGGTTATACCTCAGATTTCAGCTATATTGGGCCCGTGCGCAGGTGGTGCGGTATATTCTCCTGCTTTGACCGATTTCACGATCATGGCGAAGGGTATTTCATATATGTTTTTGACCGGGCCGAAAGTGGTAAAGACCGTTACAGGCGAAGATGTTACACAAGAGGCTTTGGGTGGAGCCGAAGTTCATTCTGCCAAATCGGGTGTAGCCCATTTCGCTGCCGAGAATGGAGAAGAAGCTCTGTCTATTATTCGTAAACTCATCAGCTATATACCGCAGAACAATTTGGAGGAGGCTCCTTTGGTTCCTTGCAATGATCCTATCGATCGTTTAGAGGATTCTCTCAACGAAATTATTCCCGATAGCCCTAATCGTCCGTACGACATGTACGAGGTAATCGGCGCTATTATCGATAATGGTGAATTTTTGGAAATACAACGTGATTATGCCAAGAATATCATCGTCGGCTTCGCTCGCTTCAACGGACAGTCAGTCGGTATTGTCGCTAACCAGCCTAAATATTTGGCAGGAGTTCTCGACAGCAATGCTTCCCGCAAGGCTGCTCGTTTCGTGCGTTTCTGCGATGCATTCAATATTCCTATTGTAAGTTTGGTCGATGTGCCGGGCTTCTTGCCGGGAACCGGACAAGAATACAATGGTGTGATCCTGCATGGTGCCAAATTGCTTTATGCTTATGGTGAAGCAACTGTGCCTAAGGTGACTATCACGTTGCGTAAATCGTATGGCGGTTCGCACATCGTGATGAGCTGTAAGCAATTACGGGGAGATATGAACTACGCATGGCCTACTGCCGAAATCGCCGTTATGGGTGGAGCCGGCGCTGTGGAAGTCCTTTATGCCAAAGAAGCCAAAGCAGCCGAGGATCCTGCTAAATTTATGGCCGAGAAAGAAGCCGAGTATACCAAGTTGTTCGCTAATCCTTATAATGCGGCCAAGTATGGATATATCGACGATGTCATCGAGCCTCGTAATACTCGTTTCCGTATTATACGCGCATTGCAGCAATTACAGACTAAGAAGTTAACTAATCCGGCTAAAAAGCACGGAAATATTCCTTTGTAATACATTTAAAGTATATAAGCGATGAATAAAAAAATCTTAGGGGTATTCCTGTTCGCCGTTTTTACGATGTCTTCGGTGTGGGCGCAGGGCCGCAAAGGATTGCGTATTAATGAAGTCTTGGTTACGAACGAGACGAATTATCAGGACGATTACGGTTGTCAATCGGCTTGGATAGAGATATTTAATACGACCTTCGGTACTGTCGATATACGCAGTTGCTATTTGACAAACGATAGGAATAATCCCAAAAAGTATCCTATTCCCAAAGGCGATGTACTTACAGAAATGCCTCCTCGTCAGCATTTGCTGTTTTGGGCAGATGATATGCCCAATAGAGGGACTTTTCATGTGAATTTTAAATTGGATCCCGATAAGGATAATTGGATTGGGCTTTATGATGCTAATGGAAAAGATCTGATAGACTCGGTGACAGTTCCTGCCGGTATTCCTGCCGATCACTCCTATGCTCGTATCGAAGATGGTGTAGGGCAGTGGATCATCAAAGGCGGTGATGAGACATCGGGGTATGTGACTCCAAGTACGAATAACGTTACGCTCGACTCGAATGAAAAGATCGAAATGTTTTCGGAACATGATCCTTTTGGTGTAGGCATGGCTATTATGGCGATGGCTATTGTATTTTCCGGATTGTTACTGCTTTATTTGATGTTCCGCTTAATTGGTCAAATAACGGTGTTTGTTAAAAAGCGTAATGCTATGCGGGTTCACGGAATATCCGATAAGGAAGAGGCTAAGGAAAAAGGTCTTGGTCGTGAATCGGGCGAAGTGTATGCCGCTATTGCTATGGCTTTATATCAACATCTCGAAGTACACGATGTGGAAGATACTATACTAACCATAAACAAAGTGAAGAAAGCGTATTCGCCGTGGAACTCTAAAATTTATTCTTTGAGGGAAGTTCCCAATAAAAAGTAATTCTCAAAATAACGATTAAAATCTTATGAAAGAATATAAGTATAAAATCAATGGAAATCTTTACAAAGTTTCCGTTGGAGAGATAGAAAAAAACATAGCCCATGTCGAGGTTAACGGTACTGTTTATAATGTCGAGATGGAAGAAGCTGCACCTGTAAAAGTGAGTGCACCTAAACCCTCTTCGGCTCCTCGTACGGCTACGGGAGAACCTGTTATTTCCAAACCCACGTCTGTAAGTTCTGGTGCAGATGCTGTAAAATCGCCGCTGCCCGGTGTTGTCAATGATATTTTAGTAAACGTTGGCGATACGGTGAATGTGGGACAGACTGTGCTTATTCTTGAAGCTATGAAGATGGAAAATAATATCAATGCTATCAAGAGTGGTAAAGTTACAGCCATCAAAGTAAATAAAGGTGATTCGGTACTCGAAGGAACCGAACTTATTATAATAGAATAAGGCTATGGGATTTATAGATTTCTTAGGAGATAATTTGGTTCAATTTTGGGAATATACAGGTTTTGCCAATTGTACACTCCCTCATTTGGCCATGATATTGGTCGGATTGTTCTTTATCTATTTGGCAATAAAGAAAAATTTCGAGCCAATGTTGCTTGTGCCCATCGGTTTCGGTATTCTCATCGGGAACATTCCTTTCAAAATCGATGCCGGTCTCGAAGTTGGTATTTATGAAGAAGGCTCGGTACTTAATATCCTTTATCAGGGAGTGAGTGCCGGTTGGTATCCGCCGTTGGTCTTTTTAGGTATTGGAGCAATGACCGATTTCTCGTCGCTTATCGCTAATCCTAAATTGATGTTAGTAGGTGCGGCTGCCCAGTTTGGTATTTTCGGGGCTTATATGGTTGCTTTGGCTATTGGTTTTGCTCCCGATCAAGCTGGTGCAATCGCCATTATCGGTGGAGCCGATGGTCCTACGGCTATATTCCTTTCATCGAAACTGGCGCCGAATCTTATGGGGGCCATTGCGGTTTCGGCATATTCTTATATGGCCTTAGTTCCGGTTATACAGCCTCCTATCATGAGGTTGCTTACAACGAAGAAAGAACGGGTTATTCGTATGAAACCGGCGCGTGCGGTTTCTCAGAATGAGAAAATTATGTTTCCCATTATCGGGTTACTACTTACCTGCTTCTTAGTGCCTTCGGGTCTACCGTTGTTGGGTATGTTGTTCTTTGGTAATTTACTTCGTGAAAGCGGTGTTACCTCTCGTTTGGCTAAGACGGCGAGTGGTCCTTTGTGCGACATTGTGACTATTCTGTTGGGTATGACCGTGGGAGCATCTACGCAAGCATCCGAGTTTTTAACACCCAGTACACTCGGTATTTTCGCCTTAGGTTTCATGGCATTTATCATAGCTTCTGCTTCGGGTGTATTGTTTGTCAAGATATTTAACCTTGTATTGCCCAAGAGCAAGAAGATTAATCCGCTTATCGGTAATGCAGGTGTATCGGCTGTACCTATGTCGGCGCGTATTTCCAACAATATTGGTCTTGAATACGATTCGACGAACTATCTGTTGATGCACGCTATGGGACCCAATGTAGCCGGTGTTATAGGCTCGGCCGTGGCTGCCGGTGTTCTACTTGGATTCTTATCGTAATTACAAAGACATAAAAAATGGAGGAGGTATGTCTGTTATCATGACATACCTCCTCCATTTTTTATGTCTTTGTAACTACGAAAATAGGATGCGGTTCGGCATGGTCGAATTGGAAACAGGAATTCCGTTTGTCTCTGCGCTCACCTTTCGCTATCTTTGCATAAAATGCAGGGCTGTGTCTTGGTATAATTGTGGTAATTTTCTGTATGACAGAGACTGCCTTTGCAAAAAAAAATAGGGAGTGTGAGTATGTCGGTTTCGTGGAATTTGTGGCATGGTTGTCATAAAATAAGTGAAGGGTGTAGGCATTGTTATGTATATAGGCAAGATAGTCGATATGATAAGGATAGTAGCGTCGTGACACGTACGGCGGCTTTCGATTTACCTTTGCGTCGTAAACGTAACGGTGATTTTCGTGTACCCTCGGGTGAAATGGTATATACGTGTTTTACTTCCGATTTTTTTCTTGAAGAAGCCGATGAATGGAGAGCCGAAGCATGGGCTATAATTAGGGAACGCTGTGATCTATCGTTTCTAATTCCGACGAAACGTATAGACCGTTTCAGAGTATCTTTGCCCAGTGATTGGGGCGATGGTTATGACCATGTCGCTATTGCTTGTACCGTAGAAAATCAAGACAGGGCGAATTATCGGTTGCCTCTTTTTCGTTCGTTGCCTATACGGCATAAACTATTGTTTTGTGCTCCCTTGTTAGGAGCGTTGGATTTGTCTGGCTATCTCGATGACGATATAGAGGAAGTGTCGGTCGGAGGAGAGTCGGGTATGGATGCGAGGGTTTGCGACTATGATTGGGTGTTGGATATACGCCGACAATGTATAGCTGCCGATATCCCGTTTAGCTTTCACCAAACCGGAGCCCGATTGCGTAAAGGAGGGAAGGTATATCGTATTCGTCGGGAATTCCAGCATTCACAGGCGAGACGTGCGGGGATAAATTATAAAATCGATAGGTAATTCTTTCCAAAAAGCAAAGTAATTTCTCGGTGGGTGTATGAAAAAATTTATTCGCTTGATCTATATTCGCTAGGAGAGAGCCCGGTTTGGTGCTTAAAATATTTCCCGAAAAACGATTGAGTCGAAAAATTTAAATGATAGGCGATTTCCTGTATACTCATACCCGAAAATTTCAGAAGATTTTTAGCTTCGAGTATTACATAATCATCGATCCATTGAGCCGCTGATTTTCCTGTTTGTTTCTTTATCAGAGTCGAAAAATATTTGGGTGTGATACACAATTTTTCTGCATAAAAAATAACGCTTCGTTCTTGTGTGTGATATTGGGTGAGTAGGGTGATGAATTTTCCGAAAAAGATTTCCTGCCGACTCATTTTAATTTCATTTTTGGAGGGTGAATCATGGGTAAGTATCGTGTCATGAATTTTATACGCAAGAGCAGAACCGAGTCTTAGGAGCGTTGCAGTTTTCTTGGGTGTATCTTGTGTGTGGCAAATGAGCTGCATGAGAGAGATAAACCGACAAAAAATATCAGTATCTTCATTAGATAAATGAAAGCAAGATTCTTTTTGTATTTGCATGTATAGAGGAATCATGTCTCGTGCGTCGAGGAAGGATTGTTCGAAGAAAGCGCTTGCAACGGCTATCCCGTAGAATTTACAATTGCCTATATCTTTTACCTGTATAATATTTTCAGGAGTGTTTATAATCATCATGTTGGTAGTGATGCGATATTCCTTTAAATTAATATTGCATATTAGTTCTCCTTCTAAACATATTACAGCTACCAGAGCATCAACTCGACAAGGATATTTGAACAATTCGGTGTTCGGTAAATTTTCTCCGATAATGATGAAGTCATCATCTAATCCCGTGGGATTATTTCTTTTTATCAATTTCGAAAGTTGGGCAAGAGTGAAACTTTCGATGCCTTTTTTATCCATAAATACGATATTTTGCCCAAATGTAACTAAATAACTTAGAATTTTAGCTGTGAATATTATTTAAATACGACTTTTAGAACATCAACTGTGAAAAAGAGGACTTTGTCGATGGAGGGCTTTGCGTCATCTTTGTATCAAAATTTAATGGAGAAAAGTATGAAAAGGAATGGTAAAGCATTTGCTTATTTGTTTTTGGCGGTATGGTCAATGACGAGTATAGGATGTACGTCTTCGAGTAAGGAAGAACGAGCTGTCAGGGAGATTCCGGTGAAGACATGGACGGTGTCTTTTCGAGAAGGAGTCTATACTCGCAGCTATATAGGAGAAATTGAGGGCGAATCTTCTTCCTCGTTGAGTTTTCAAGTCCCGGGGTATGTAGAGTGTATATATGTAAAAGAAGGTCAACGGGTAGAGCGAGGCGAGCTGTTGGCTCGATTGGACGAGACTACGTTACAAAGCACTTATGATGCGGCATTGTCTACTTTGAAACAAGCCGAGGATGCTTATGCTCGTATGGAGCAACTGCATAAGAGCGGAAGTTTACCCGAAATTAAGTGGGTAGAGGTTCAAAGTTCTTTGCAACAGGCTCGTAGTATGGAGCAAATAGCCAAGAAAAATTTGAAAGATGTCGAGTTGCGAGCTCCATATTCGGGGATAATAGCTCAGAAAAGTATAGATACGGGGAGTACTGTGCTTCCGGGAGTACCGGCATTTAAACTGATGAAGATCGATTGGGTGAATGTGAATATTTCTGTTCCTGAGAATGAAGTTGCCGATGTGAAGATGGGAGCCGATGTAACAGTTACAGTAGCTGCTTTGGGTGGTAAATCTTTCTCTGGAAAGATTACGGAAAAAGGAATTGCGGCCGATCCTCTGGCACACACTTATAAGGCGCTTGCAAGGATAGAAAACCGGCAGGGAGAGTTGTTGCCGGGTATGGTGTGCGTGGTTAACATGGGAAGTCGGAACAATTCGCAGATAGTGATTCCCAATTCTGTTGTACAGGTAGATTATAATGGCGATCACTTCGTTTGGCTTTGCAACGACGGGGTAGCGGTGAAACAGACTGTATCGGTTGGCGCTTTGTCGGGGAATGGTGTCATTATTTCTTCTGGTTTAGCTGTCGGTGATAAGGTGATTGTCGAGGGTGCATCGAAAGTGAGTGAAAATATGAAAGTATCGGAACAATGAAAACAAAAGGTGGTATTATAGAAACTGCGATGAAATATCGTCAGATTGTCATTCTGATTGTTTCATTGATGTTTTTCTTGGGTATATATGCTTTGATAAAGATGCCCAAACAGGAATTCCCTGTTTTTACGGTGCGTCAGGGAGTAGTGATAGCCGTTTATCCGGGAGCCACTTCCGATGAGGTGGAAGAGCAGGTGACTAAACCGCTTGAAGATTTTATTTTTGAGTTTAAAGAAGTAAAAAAGTCTAAGACCCATTCACTCAGTCGAGATGGCATGGCGATCGTTTTTGTCGAGTTGAACGACGATATAACCGATAAAGATGAATTTTGGGCTAAATTCAAACATCGGGCTGCGGTTTTTAAATCCGAGTTGCCGACCGGGGTATTGGCATTGGTTACTAACGATGACTTCGGCGATACGTCAGCCATGTTGATAACGATCGAATCGAAAGATAAGACCTATCGGGAACTGGAAAATTATCTCGACGAACTTAAAGACCGATTAAGGAGTATCGATGCGGTAAGTAATTTACGAACATTCGGTGTGCAGAAAGAACAGATAAACGTTTATTTCGACCCTGCGAAACTTGCCCGATATGCTATCGGTAACACGACATTGGCGACAAAGTTGTTAGCGCAAGGTTTTACGACGATGAGCGGGGCGGTTGATAATAGCAAGTTTGTGGCTCCCATTCACATATCCGAGGCATATGATTGTGTGAATGATGTGGCTGATCAAATAATTTTTAGCGATCCGCAGGGGCATGTTATACGTCTAAAAGATGTGGCGCGTGTCGTGCGGGAATATTCCGAGCCGGATTCTTACATTACGAACAACGGAACGAAATGTTTGGTCCTCTCTATGGAGATGCGCGAGGGGAACAACATCGTTCAAATGGGTGAGGACGTCAATAAGGTATTGGAAGAATATGAGAAGGAATTACCCGATGATGTTTCTATATTTCGTATTACCGACCAGTCACAGGTGGTGGGAGATTCAGTGACGACTTTCCTCAGAGAGTTGTTGATCGCTATTATTGCGGTTATTATTGTAGTTATGCTGTTAATGCCTTTGAGGGTCGCTTCGGTGGCTGCATCGACGATTCCTATTACTATTTTTCTGTCCCTGTTGGTATTTTATGCTTGTGGATTGGAATTGAATACGGTGACTTTGGCGGCGTTGATTGCTACATTGGGTATGATTGTCGATAACTCCATAGTGATTATCGATTGTTATATGGAAAAATTGGATAGCGGAATAGACCGTTGGACTGCTGCGATAGAAAGTGCAAAAGAGTTCTTTAAATCGATCCTCTCGGCTACATTGGCGATTAGTATCACGTTTTTCCCGTTTTTGATAACCTCGCAGGGAATGATCAACGATTTTTTGCAATCCTTCCCGTGGGCGATAACTATTATTTTGTTTTTATCCTTGCTGGTAGCTGTTTTGCTAGTTCCTTACATACAATATCATTTTATTCATACGGGGTTTAGAAAACAGCCCAAAGAGGAGAAAAAGCAACGTCGTTCGTTCTTGACGATTCTTCAATCTTCTTACGACAAATTGATTGTTAAGTGCTTTGCTCATCCGATTCGGACAATGGGGGTGGGACTTCTTTCTATTGTTGCTGGTGTTGTTATATTTTTATCATTACCGATGAAGTTAATGCCGTTTGCCGAGCGTAATCAATTTGCGGTGGAAATATATATGCCTTTTGGTACGGCACTCGAACAGACAGCCGCTGTGGCGGATAGTTTGGAGTCCATACTTCGGCAAGATAGTCGAGTTGTTTCGGTAGCTTCGTTTAAAGGTGATGGTTCTCCTCGTTTCCATACTAGTTATGCTCCTCAAATGCCGGGTTCTAATTATGCCCAATTTATTGTCAATACCATTGGTAATAAAGCTACGGAAGAGATGATTGCAGAATACAAGGACAAATATCTTAATTACTTCCCGAATGTCAGAGTCCGTTTTAAACAACTCGAATATTCCGAAGCAGCTTATCCGATTGAAATGAGAGTGAAAGGGAATAATCGGGACAGTTTGCGTTTGGCGGCCGATAAGGTAAAGTCGGTAATGTCCGAATTTGATGGGCTTTCGCTGGTTCATGATAATTGGGAAGGGCAACTTCCCGGAGTATCGTTGCGATTGAAAGACGACGAAATGAGCCGATTGGGTATTGACAAGACATTGTTATCAACCGGTTTGTCCATGCATTTGGGGAATGGGTTGCCGGTAACTACCGTATGGGACGGCGATTATCCTATCGATGTGGTCCTGAAAGACGGTGGCAATATAGAACCTTCGTATGAAGATGTGGGCAATCAATATGTATCGGCATGGGGTGGTACGGTTTCTGTCCCGGTAAGGCAGATTGCCGACATTGAGCCTGACTGGCACGATGCCCAAATCGCGCATCGTAACGGTATACCTTCTATTTCGATACAATCCGATGTAAAGGAGGGTTCCAATGCGGCTGCGTTGACTAAGGAGATCGTAAAGGCGATTGAAAAAATCGATTTGCCCGATGGGGTTGATTTTGAAGTCGGTGGTAGTGAAGAGACAGACAATGAGATGTTGGATATGATATTGAGCGGTCTGTTTATTTCCATTGTTGTTATATTCTTTATTTTGCTGTTTCATTTCCGCCGAATCAATATGGCGTTGCTTGTTTTGGGCTCCATTTCATTGTGTCTATTGGGTGCGGCTCTCGGCATTTGGGTAATGGGACTCGATGTGAGTGTGACAGCCGTATTGGGTATTGTGAGCTTGATGGGTATCCTTGTACGTAACGGCATTATTATGCTCGACTATGCCGATGAGCTAAGGGAAAAAGAAGGTTTGACGGTTAGGGAAGCCGCTTTGCACTCAGCGAAGCGTAGAATGCGCCCTATTTTTCTTACTTCTGCTGCTGCATCGATGGGAGTTATTCCTATGATTCTTGGCGGTAGTCCGTTGTGGTCCCCTATGGGTTCGGTAGTGTTTTTCGGGACTATTGTTTCTATGGTACTGACTGTAACGATATTACCCGTAGCCTATTGGTTAATATTCAGCAGAGCCGATCGCAAAAGTATAAATCATTGAAAGAAAGAACAATTATGAGAAATCGAATTATATATCCTGCGTTATGTTTGATGTTAAGCGTGGTATCTTCAAATGCGCAGAAACTTTATACACTCGAAGAATGTAGAACATTGGCATTGGAAAATAGTGCAAAAATGAAAAACAGCCGGTTTGAAGTCGAGGCTGCCAAACAAACTTCCAAAGAGGCTTTTACCAATTACTTTCCGAATGTGTCGGCGGTAGGTGCGATTTTCAAGGCCAGTGAAGGAATGGCTCAGATGGATATGGCACTGCCGGTTCCGGGAATACCGCCTTTATCTATGGAGATGTTGAAGAAAGGGAAGACGGCAGGGGTGACTTTGGTTCAACCTGTATTTATGGGTGGTCGCATTGTCAATGGGAATAAGTTGGCAAATATAGGAAAACAAGTGAGTGAATATCAGCTTTCTCTTACAGAAGATCAGGTAGAAGCCTCTGTTAATCAATATTATTGGCAGATTGTCGCACTAAAAGAGAAGTTGCGTACGTTGGAGACGTTGGAAACTCAACTCAAAGGAATATATAAAGATGTAAAAGCAGCGGTTGATGCGGGGCTTACTACACGAAACGATTTGTTAAGAGTGGAGTTGCAACAGCAAGACATTATGGCGAATCGATTAAAAGTAGAGAATGGTTTGTCAGTGACAAAGATGCTATTGTGCCAACTTATAGGTGTCGATAAGAGTGAATTCGATATTGCTTTCGATGATTTTCCTTCGGCTGTATCTCCGTTGGACTATTATGTTGCCCCCGAGACGGGACTTGAAAATCGTGCCGAAAGTAAACTGCTCGATAAGAGTGTGGAGGCTGCTAAATTGCAACTGCGTATGAAGCGAGGAGAAAATCTTCCTTCTGTGGGGGTAGGAGCCGGGTATATTTATCATGATTTGATGGAAAAAGATACCGATTTCGGAATGATTTTTGCCAGTGTGTCGGTTCCTATTTCTTCATGGTGGGGAGGTTCGCACGCCATTAAACGGGAAAAAATAAAAAAGCAGCAAGCCGAAAATACCCGGCAGGATTCCCGGGAAATGATGTTGGTTGAGATAGAAGTCAAATGGAACGATTTACAGGAAGCCTATCAGCAAGTGCTTCTTTCCGAGAAATCCATAGAATCTTCTACCGAAAATCTTCGTCTCAATAACGATTATTATAAGGCGGGGACTGTCTCTCTGTCCGAATTGCTCGATGCTCAGTCGCTTATGCAGCAAAGCCATGATCAGTATGCCGAGGCATGTACGGCTTACCAACAGAAACTTACAGCCTATTTGCAGGCTACCGGGCGATAATTAGTTGCGTTAGATTCGTGTAAAACAGTCCGGCCGATAATGAATCTATATCGGTCGGACTTGTTTATTGTATGTAAGAAGAAGTTTTTTTTGCAGGGACGTTTATAACGAAATTTTCGAATGGTATCGCTTCTCTCCTTGAAGAATCTCTATAATATAAATCCCCGGTTTCAATGAGGTGAGAGGTGAAACGATAGAAGAACTGTTGTAGCAAGATGAATGAACTAGCGCACCTGATGTCGTATATACATTGGCTTTTAGTGGCGTTTGATCGTTCGTGTCGATATACAACATTTGGTTATAACAATAACATCGTAAAGATGTATCGGTTTTACTCGTTTCAATATCGCTTCCTCCTGTCGATTGACGTTTTTTGGCGAATATCCAAGATAAAAAGTCTTCTCTTTTAAAAACCTCGTCCCATACGAAATGGCTTGCACCGGGAACTTCTATATATTCTGCGTCAGCTTTGATATTTGTAAGTTTCTGGTAGGCTTGGCGGGAATTGTTTACGGGAACGACTCCGTCTGCGTCGCCGTGGAAAAGTCGCCAATATATGTTTTTTACCTTGTTGTCTAGTCTTTCTACATTCACTCCGCCGCAAATGGGTATAGCTGCGGCGAAAGTCTCGGGATACCGGCAGGCTATATCGAATGTACCCATGCCACCCATCGAAATGCCGAGGATATATATACGGTCTTTATCGATTTCTTCCATTTGAAGGTAAGAATCGATAAGTTCTTTTACCAGTTTGATCGGTGTGGAGGTTGGATAATCGATTGGGAAAGTTGTAGCATCATAAGAGGCCGGTTGTGACTCGAATGGCCAAAAATTGGACGGAGGACATTGTGGGAATAGTACGAATGCAGGATAATCTTTTCGGTTTTGGGGATTTGCGAACATTTCAGAACCGTATCTCAGCTGACTTTCATTGTCTGAGCCTCTCTCCCGCACCATGCAGGAAAATAACTAAGGGATACTGTTTACCCTTTTCTATGGTTGGTGGTTCCAATTTCCTGTAATTTAGCGACCCTTCCGAGGTTGAATGGAATGTTTCTTTGGTAAATACAAGATTGGGATCTTCATAATCGGCGATTTTGGTGCATTTCATCTTCATGGACGATGTATTCACTTCTATCGTATATATTCCGGTTTCCGCTACTTGGAAAGCGTTATCCGGTTTACCGTCGGTTTCTAATTTTATGTATAAATCATACTCTCCGCCCGAAGTAATTATTTGATGGCCTGCTTTTTCCAAGTTACAGGTCAGTGAGGTTGTCCAAGACCGTGCTGTGAGTAATTTAAATCGTTCTTGATTCCCGTTGTCTTTTTTTAATGGACCGCTCCACGTAAAAATATTTTCACTTTCTTGAACCATGACGAGTGCTCCGTCTGGATTCCAACCGGCCGAACAAGCATTGCCTACCACATATAAATTATCATAAGTAACGGCAAATATAGAATTTAGAACAAGAAAGATGAAAATAGATAAAAGTGAGATTTTTTTCATGGTTTTGAGCTTTTTGAATTTTGTTTATTATTATGACACAAAAAGAATGTATAACCCTTATAGTTACATTCAAATTTTTCGAACTGTAAAAAATAGAAAATTGTATGGATAAGAACTTGTTTAAATTTTCATATTGCCCCCGCTTGCGTTATCTTTGCATTATGCGAAGATGGGGATACAGATAAGTTGCGTTCCGGCAATTTCAAGCCTGATCTTTTATATTATTTGCATGTTATAGAAAAGAATGAGGAGTATTATGTATTTACGTCCTATATTTTTAGGGATATTTTCTTTTTTAATTTTAACGGTGGGTAGAGGTGAGATGATATCGCCTTTGAAAATTCCGTTATTGATGAGTGCTAATTTCGGAGAATTACGACCGAATCATTTCCATTCGGGGATTGATTTGAAGACACAAGGACGTATCGGATTGCCAGTATATGCTATGGATGACGGTTATGTTTCTCGGGTCGTTGTTTCTCCGTGGGGATTTGGCAGAGCTGTGTATATCAATCACTCGTCGGGTTTGACTACGGTTTACGGACATTTGGACCGGTTTGCGCCTTTTATCGATGAAATTGTTCGCCGTCAGCAGTATGAGCAAGAGGATTTTTCTATCGATTGTGAATTTGCCGAAGGTGAAATCCCTGTCGCACAAGGCGATATAATCGGATATAGCGGAAATTCGGGATCGTCTGGTGGTCCTCATTTGCATTTGGATATACGGGATACCGATACGCAAGACCCGATGGATCCTCAGGAATGGTTGTCTCCTTTAATCACAGACGATGTAGCTCCCGAAGTTCGTAACCTCGTTTTTTATACGCATGAAGGGGTGATGGGAAATACGACTCGTCGCATGGAAAGAAAAGCGGTGCGCGCTTCGGCCGGTTCTTACTCGATAGGGGAGTCGGTTCCGGTATGGGGCGATGTATCGTTTGGTATCGAGGCGTATGATCGAATGACGGGTACGACGAATAAATATGGAGTCCATCAAGTCGATTTGTATATCGATGACAGCCTGTTTTTTTCGACCTATATCTATCGTTATTCGTTTGACGAGACTCGTTATATTAATAGCTTTGCCGAAGAAGGAGTGATTATGCGCACTTATATTGCACCGGGTAATCGGTTGAAGTCTATTTATAAACAAGTAGAAAATAGAGGCATTCTTCATGTCGATGAGGAGCGAGCCTATCGTTGTCGGTATGTTTTGACCGATTATGACGGGAATAGTTCCTCTGTCGAATTTTCATTGATTGGAAAATTGCAGGAACCTCCACTCCCTAAAAAAGAGGGGATATATTTCTCTTATGCAGTAGATAATCTCTATAAAAAAGACGATTTTGGCATTTTTGTGCCGGCAGGAGCTTTGTATGAAAATCTCGATTTTACGAGAAGAAAGATTCCTTCGAGAAAATATTGTTCCGATATTCACATTATTGCATCTTCTGTCCCCCCTTTGCATAAAGCTGCCGAAATTTCTGTACGGTTGACCGAGGATAAATTGTCAGATAAAAGGCAATATTATTTGGTTCGTTTGGACGATGATAGATCCTATCCGGTTTGCGGGGAGTATGCAAATGGTTGGTATAAGGCTAAAATTACGGAGTTCGGGTCTTATGCCGTTTCGGTAGATACATTGCCTCCGACGATACTTCCGATCGCACCAGACAAATGGTCGACTCGGGAAAAAGTCATTTTGAAAATAAGCGATGACCAAAGTGGTTTGAAAAGTTATCGGGGAGAGATCGACGGGAAATTTGTTTTGTTCGAATTAGACGGGAAGACAGGTAGAATTTCATATTGTCTCGAAAGTAACAGGGTAAAAAAAGGTAGCGAGCATACGTTGCACGTTGTGGTTTCCGATATGTGTGGCAACGAGCAGTCTTATACGAACTCTTTTGTGTGGTAAATAAAAATTATTTGATATGAAGAAAATTGCGATTTTAGTTTTTTTTACGGTAGGATTTTTTGTCCACGTGTGGGCTTGTACGGGATTGATTGCCGGGAAGCAGGCTACTGTCGATGGTAGTGTATTGGTTACTTATTCGGCAGACTCTCATACTTTGTACGGAGCTTTGACTTCTTCTCCTGCTGCCGATTGGCCAAAAGGCTCTATGCGTTCGATTGTAGAGTGGGATACGAATAAACCATTGGGAGAAATAGAACAGGTAGAACATACCTACGCCGTGATGGGCAATATGAACGAACATCAGCTTACTGTTGTGGAATCGACATGGGGTGGTCGTCCCGAATTGGTCGATACGACAGGTATTATCGATTATGGCTCGTTGATGCAACTTGCACTCGAACGGGCGAAAACCGCACGCGAAGCTATAAAGGTAATGACCGGACTTGTAAAAAAATATGGATATTATAGTAGTGGAGAATCGTTTACGATTGCCGATCCCAATGAAGCATGGATTTTGGACTTGATCGGCAAGGGCCCCGGACGCCGGGGAGCCGTTTGGGTGGCGGTTCGTATTCCTGACGATTGTATCGCTGGTCATGCCAATTATCCTCGTATTCACAAGATTCCTATGGACGATAAAGAGAATTGCCTGTACTCTCCCGATGTGATTTCTTTTGCTCGGGAGATGGGGTATTTTGATGGGCTGAATAAAGATTTCAGTTTTGCGCGAGCCTATTCACCCGCCGATTTCGGAGCTTTGAGAGCTTGCGATGCTCGGGTGTGGTCTTTCTTCCGTAAGTATGATAGTACGATGGACAATTATTTGCCCTATGTCAATGGAGAATCGGCTGAACCGTTTCCGCTTTATGTTAAACCCTCGCGAAAGTTATCTGTACAAGATATGAAAGAGGCTATGCGTGACCATTTCGAAGATACGCCTTTCGACATGACGCAAGATGTAGGGGCTGGGCCATTCAAAGTCCCTTATCGTTTCCGCCCCATGTCATTCGAGGTAGATGGCAAATCCTACTGCATGGAACGAGCCATTGCCACGCAGCAGACCGGATTTACGTTAGTCGGACAAATGCGGAATTGGTTGCCCGATCCTGTCGGTGGTGTACTTTGGTTCGGAGTCGATGATGCCAATACATGTGTTTATATTCCGATGTATTGTGGTATTACACAGGTTCCCGAATGTTTTAGTCCGGAGAATGGATCGATGTATGATTTCTCATGGACCTCGGCTTTTTGGATTCATAATTGGGTGGCGAATATGGCTTATGCTCGTTATGAGCCTATGATAGGAGATATTCGCAAAGTCCAGTCGGCTGTCGAAACCTCGTTGAATCTCCGTCAGCCGGCGGTCGATAAGGCTGCTGTCGAGTTGTATGCGACCTCTCCCCAAGAGGCTATTGCCTACCTCACGCAATATAGTTGCGATGCCGCCGAAGCCTCGACCGCTCGTTGGAAGAAGTTAGGTGAGTATCTTATGGTGAAATTCCTCGATGGAAATGTAAAGCAAGAAGAAAATGGAAAATTCAAGGATAATGGTTATGGATTGCCCGATTCTCCACTTTTCCCCGGATATTCCCAAGAGTACTATGAAGAAATCGTGCGGCAGACGGGCGATCGCTTTCTCGAAACGCCTCCGAAGTATTGAGCCTTGTCGGGAATTGTTTGGGAGAGTGAGGTAGCTCTTGGATTACTGAATGTTAAATTAATGAGAAACTTTTGCTTAAATAGTGTGGTGGTCTCGTTGAAATAACTAAATTTGTGACAGAAGATAATTAACTATTGAATTCTTTACGATATGGGAAATGAAGATTTATTGAAACAGGTGACCGCCAAAGCTCAAATATGGTTGGGCGATGGCTATGACGAAGAAACAAAGGCCGCTGTGCGTGCCATGCTCGATAACGAAGATAAGACCGATTTGATAGAGGCGTTTTATAAGGATCTCGAATTTGGTACGGGTGGTCTGCGTGGAATTATGGGAGCCGGAACGAATCGTATGAATATCTATACGGTGGGAGCTGCTACTCAGGGATTGTCCAATTATTTGAAAAAGGCCTTTGCCGACCTGCCCCAGATAAAGGTTGCTATCGGTCACGATTGCCGGAACAACAGCCGCAAATTTGCCGAGGTCGCTGCCGATGTTTTTTCGGCGAATGGTATTAAAGTATATTTGTTCGATGCTTTGCGTCCTACTCCCGAAGTTTCTTTTGCCATTCGAGAGTTGGGGTGTCAGAGTGGAGTGATACTTACAGCATCGCATAATCCCAAAGAATACAATGGATATAAGGCTTATTGGAACGACGGGGCACAGATGATAGCACCTCACGATAAGAATACCATAGACGAAGTAAATAAAATCACTTCGGTGAAAGATGTGAAGTTCCGGGGAAATGCAGAGCTGATCGAGATTATCGGAGAGGAAATAGATCGTCGGTATCTCGACCGTATTAAGACTCTATCGCTTAGTCCCGAGGCCATTGCTCATCATCACGATATGAAAATCGTATACACGCCTATACATGGTACGGGTGTGAAGTTGATTCCTGCTTCGTTGAAAAACTTCGGATTCACCAACATCATTCACGTTCCCGAACAAGATGTTGTGAGTGGAGATTTTCCGACTGTCGTTTCTCCCAATCCCGAAGAACCTGCGGCTCTCGATATGGCTATTAAGAAAGCCATTGAAACCGATGCCGAGTTGGTCATGGCTTCTGATCCCGATGCCGATCGTATCGGTATCGCTGTGCGTAACGATAAAGGTGAATTCGTTTTGGTGAATGGTAATCAGATTGTGATGATATTCCTCAATTACCTGATGACCCGTAATAAAGAATTAGGGCTGCTGAAAGGTAACGAATATATCGTTAAGACTATTGTGACGACCGAGACTATCAAGACGATCGCCGAGCAGAACGGATTCAAAATGTACGATTGCTATACAGGCTTCAAATGGATTGCTTCTGTTATTCGTGAGAACGAAGGCAAAGCCCGCTATATAGGTGGCGGAGAAGAAAGCTACGGATTTTTGCCCGAAGATTTCGTTCGCGACAAAGACTCTGTATCGTCTATTTCTTTAATGGCTGAAATCGCCGCTTGGGCGAAAGACAAAGGTATGACTATGTACCAAATGTTGCAGGATATCTATATTAAATATGGATATTCCAAAGAAAAGGGTATCTCGGTCGTTCGTAAAGGGAAATCGGGAGCCGAGGAGATAGTCGCCATGATGAAGAATTTCCGTGAGAATCCTATGAAAGAACTCGGTGGTTCTCCTGTGATTCTTATAAAAGATTATGCATCGCTTGAAGCTACCGATGTGGTGAATGGTACGAAATCGAAACTCGATATGCCTGTAACTTCCAATGTCTTGCAATATTTTTCGGCAGATGGTTCCAAAGTCTCTATTCGTCCTTCTGGTACAGAACCTAAAATCAAATTTTATATCGAAGTGCGTGGTATCAAGATGGATAACTATGCCGATTACGATGCAGCCAATGCAGCGGCCGATGCCAAAATCGAAGCGATTAAAAAAGAGTTGGGTATTTAATCGTTTTTGATTGAAATAGAGCCTTCTTGGCAGTAGATAGAAATTAAATTTTAAAACACTCTCCAAGTATATATCCCCGGAAAGAATTTCTTTTCGGGGATTTTTTTTATTAAATGACTTTATTAACTTTTCCTTACTGTTCTCGTAATCGAGTTCAATAGTCAGCATTCAAGATGGTTAGTTCCGTGGTATTTTCTCTGTATCGTATACATATAGGCTTTATGTAATTAGGAGATAAAAACACAATATAAAACTTGTTTTTAATTTCCCTTTACACTATCTTCGCCAAGTCGTTCGGCTGTTTGGTCTGTTCGACAGACATATTTTTTTGAAGCGTTTTGTTTTATCCTTTACAAGAAAACGACCAATTTTTAGCAGAAGGATAAACAGTGCAAACGCTCATGCTTGCCATATATGCGCACGGGAGTGCAGGTATATATCGGTCGGCGTGGGGGTAGCTGTTTATTTCTGCGTGGTTACTTGGTCGTACCTCTTGTAAGATAAACAGGTAAGTTCCCTACGCTTTTTTAGTTTTAAACGTCTGCCGGAGGGGAATAGGGAGGCAAAAATCGATTGTATTTTATATGATTAACCTATCGAAAAACAACGTTGAAATGAAAAAGCCTTTTATTTATTCGGCTATTGCTTTTGTTCTTTTCTTGTTCGGTTGTGAGGAAGAATATGACAAATCGGGTATTTATTCTGTCGATATTGTGACGATGAATAAAACGGATGCTTATGCGGTTGTCGATTATAGGACTTTGTGTGGCTCCGGGAGGCTTGATACAGTTCCTCCTCATTCAAAAACGGTCAATAAGATATTGATTTGGGATACACATTTGGTCACAGATTCTATGTGGTTGGAGTCGGAGCAACGTTTTGAATATGTTCCCGATAAAGATTCGAGAGTATATACTCCTGCCGAATTTACATTAAATTATTATCGAGGGACGAATATGGACGGTCGGTTGGTCTTGTCGTCTATGAATAAAAAGAAGGTTGTCTATTTCAAGAGAATAGAACCTAATCAAATATGGGGTATTGAAATTCCCTGATGGTATAAGGTTGCAATTGTTCTTTTTGGTTGGCGACCGAGGATAGGGTCTCGATATTTCATGTCTTACGAAAGAGGGCATTATCAACCCCTCTCTTCGGGACTATTGTTTTTCAGCTTCTCCCCTATGGCACAACGTGCCATAGGGGAGAAGTAGATTACTTTTAAACCCTTCCTTTGTGGGGCGTTAGCCATATAGAGGAAGAGGCCCGGTTAGAATTCACTTGTGAAGTGGAATTTTATCTTGGGAAAATCTGTTTGAGCCATTTGCAGAACATAGTTCGAATCGGCCATGAAGACGTCGCGACCATCGCGGTCCACGCTCATGAACTGGTGTTTCCGTTTTTTGAATGCTTCGAGAGCCTGTGGGTCGTCGCTTTCTATCCAACAAGCCTTGTAAAGGCTGATGGGTTCCCAACGGCATTGTGCTCCATATTCGTGTAGCAATCGGTATTGGATAACTTCGAATTGTAGTTGCCCTACTGTCCCGATAATTTTACGACCGTTGAATTGACTGACGAATAATTGGGCTACACCTTCGTCCATTAGTTGATCTATACCCTTGTTCAATTGTTTCGACTTCATCGGATCATCGTTTTCGATGTATTTAAACATTTCGGGCGAGAAACTCGGTAGCCCCTTGAAGTGCAATTCTTCGCCACAGGTGAGCGTATCGCCTATTTTGAAGTTGCCTGTATCGGGCAACCCGACGATGTCGCCGGGATAAGCTTCGTCGACCACCGATTTCTTCTGTGCCATGAATGCCGTGGGACTCGAAAAGCGCATCATCTTGTTACTGCGCACATGCTTGTAATTGGCATTTCGTTCGAATTTTCCCGAACATACTTTTACGAAAGCAATACAACTGCGATGATTGGGATCCATGTTGGCGTGTATCTTGAATACGAACCCTGTGAAGTTTTCCTCTTCGGGGCGGACGACTCTTTCTACCGCTTGAATGGGTTTGGGTGCAGGCGCTATTTTCACAAAGCAATCGAGCAATTCTTTTACTCCGAACATATTTAGCGCCGAGCCGAAAAATACGGGAGCCATTTTGGCTGCTAAATAATCTTCCGTGTTAAATTCGGGATAGACGCCTTCGACCAATTCGAGGTCGGCACGTAACTTTTCGGCATCTTGTTCTCCTATGTAGGTTTCCAATTCGGGACTGTTCACATCAGTTAATTCGATGCGTTCGGTAACGACTTGTTTATTCGGTGTAAATAGGTTTAGGTTCTGTTCGTAGATATTGTAAACTCCTTTGAATTTTTGTCCGATGTTGATAGGCCAACTGAGGGGACGTACGTTTATTTTCAGCTCTGCTTCCAATTCGTCCAGAATGTCGAACGGGTCGCGACCCTCACGATCGAGTTTGTTGACAAACACAATTACCGGTGTGTTGCGCATACGACACACCTCCATGAGTTTGCGAGTTTGTGTTTCAACACCTTTCGCAACATCGACTACGATAATTACGCTATCTACTGCTGTCAGTGTGCGGTATGTATCTTCGGCGAAGTCTTGGTGACCCGGGGTGTCGAGAATATTTATCTTGTAATCGCCGTAATTGAATCCCATGACCGACGTGGCGACCGAGATACCGCGTTGCTTCTCTATCTCCATCCAGTCCGAAGTGGCGGTCTTTTTGATTTTATTCGATTTTACAGCTCCGGCAATGTGAATAGCTCCTCCGAAAAGAAGTAGTTTCTCGGTTAGTGTCGTTTTTCCTGCATCCGGGTGGCTGATAATAGCGAATGTTCTACGTTTACTGATTTCTTCTGTAAGTGTACTCACGTTATTAATGGGTTTCTTGTAATAATTTTATGCAATTCGACAGGCTTTCGTACCAGTGAGGAATAGTCAGCCCGTATGTTTTTTTAATTTTACTTTTATCGAGGACACTGTAAAAAGGTCTGTGTGCCTTACTGGGATATTCGTCGCTTCGTATCGGTGTCACTCGACAGGTCGTGATCCCGGCCAGCCTGTGAATAGTTACTGTGAAGTCATACCAACTGCATGCCCCTTCGTCGGAGAAATGGTATGTTCCCGGCACGAATGTATCCGCTTGCAGTATGACAAGGATTGCTTGTGCGAGGTCGGCGGCACAAGTGGGCGTGCCTATCTGGTCGGCAACTACCGATAACTCCTCCCGTTCTTCTCCTAAATGCAGCATGGTTTTGACAAAATTGTTGCCGTAAGGAGAGTATAACCATGCTGTGCGAATGATAATGCTTTCGGGACAGATGTCGGTCAATATTTTTTCGCCTTCCAGTTTGGTCGAACCGTAAACCGATTGCGGGTCAGGGACCACATCTTCGGTATAAGGACGGTAACCTCTTCCGTTGAAAACATAGTCGGTGGAGATATGAATCATGCGGGCTCCGTAATCGGCAGCCGCGCGAGCAAGGTTTTCGACGGCATCGGTATTGATTTTTTTGCAAAGTTCGGCATTGTCTTCCGCTTTGTCTACCTGAGTATAGGCGGCACAGTTGACGATATAGTCGATGTGGTTGTCGGCTATGGTTTGTTTTACGGCTTCGGCATTGCAGATGTCCAATTCGGCGACATCGGTAAAGATACATTCAAAACGGTTGTTCCCTTTCAATGCGTTCCGCATTTCATGTCCCAACTGTCCGTTAGCGCCCGTAATAAGAATTTTCTTAGTCATCGCATTTTATGTTTTATTCCAGTTCCAATTCACCGGCTTTTTCCTGTTTGTATTTTTCGGCGAGAATCGAAAGGAAAGTCGATATCTGTTGAATCGCTTTCAGTGTGTCGGATTGGATTTCTTTTTTCTGCAATCGCAGTAACAATACTCCGTACAACGCATTGAAACAGGTTTCCAATTCACCGGTCTTTCCTTCTCCCGATTTGGCTCTCAGCTCCACTATATAGGGAAGAGTCTTGAAAAATGCTGCTCCGTAAAACGGTTCTCGGGTAGATTTCAGCAAACGTAGGTGCAAATCTGTCAAGTCGATAAGTACGTTCTTGTTCAGTTGTAAATGGCCTTTCTTTTCTACACCCTCCGAGTGCATCATATCGATGAGTGATTCGTACCATTCCCGCATGCTCTTTTTTTGTTCCTCGGGTAAGTCATAAGAATTGATGATATGCTTTTGTATTTGGTCTATATCCAGCCCGTAAGCTCGGATAATATCCTCAATTTGCCACATATACAGCAAGTATTCGGCAATATTTTCCTTTTTTTTCTGACTGGCTATAATCATTGATAATGAAATTTTAAGTATATATCTGCGTTGCGACCTTCTGTAAGGTTGTAGGGATTCCTTTCCCGAAATTGTCTGCAAAGATAATGTAAATCGTTTGCTGTCGCAATGTTATGTAATGAAAAATATGAAAGTTCAAAGTCTCCTGTTAAGGTGATTGAATGGGAAGAAATAATTTGTAGAGTCGGAATGCGTTGTTCCGAAATTCGAAAAGTGTTTAGGGGAGAAAGAGAAAACCTCCGTTATGCTTCATTTACATAACGGAGGTTTTGATTATTGACGAATAAGTTTTGTCAATTGTTCTGGATTCGGGTCTTTGGCGATGATGACACCCTCGGGCGAAATCAGATAACTGGCGAATCCTTTGTTCAGACGGTAGTTATCGAATATATCCGATTGAGAACCGTCTTTGTCATAGAATTGGGTAGCGGTGTTTAGCCCGTCTCGTTTGATTGTCTCTTCGAATACTTTTCGACTGGTATCGAACGATACCGATACGAGACTGATGTTTTCGATTTTGCTTTTGTCTATTTCTCGGGCAAACCGTATATTTCCCATACGAGACGGAGCATCGTATCCGGCCCAGAAATTCAGCAAAACATATCGGCCTTTTAATTCACTGAGAGTAACTGCCCCCTCTGAATTTTTTAATTTCAACATCGGGGCCTGTTTCCCTTCTTTTAATCCAGTTTCTACCGGATTGAAAGCCGACGAAAACAATAAAACCAACGCCAGCATACCAATAACTGACTTTGTTTTCTTCATAATGAAGTATTATGGTTCATACTAAATCTGACGTCAGGGTATCGCACCGAAACGGCAGACCCCGCTGATTTTCAGCGGTTAGTTCCTCTTGCTTAGGACGCTTCCTTCACTACCGGGAACCCATAAAATCGGGACAAAGTTGGAGGTTTTTCGGGAATTAACCAAATGTGTTTCTTGTTTTAACAATTTAAAATTTGATAATTATCTGGTTATTAGTCTTTTTTGAAGGAGCTAATTGCTACTTAAAACGGCACATTCTGTATCCTATTGCTTCAAACTTTTCGCCATAAAGGGGGATTTTGTTTTTTTCTGTCCCTTGTGCATCGTAGTCGATGAGGTAAAGTTGGTCATTTTCGCTCACGACCATACTGCATACGTTTTGGAAACTTATGCAATTTTGAATATATCCATCGCCATTGTAGATGAGTTGTTCGTTACCGAATGGGACAATGCTGCGACGATAAACTTTATTGTCCTCGGTTATGATATAATCGTGGTTACTTAAATAGGGGAATTTCTGTATATCCCAATGGTTTATAATGTTAGAGAATTGCTCTCGGTCGATAGGTGTAGCTTCAAAAGAGTCTACACCACCGGTCGGAGTAATGGTGATGGCGAAGAGAGTACTATTGCCATTCTCGATGTTGCCGGGGAGTAATATGGTTTTGTCGGGATATTGGTAGGCTTTGTAGTAGGGATACCAAATCATAGTGGTATTGTCGGGGGCGGGATCTACCCAGTCGGTCTCCCACATTGAGGTTCCTTCGGGAGTTTCTATACGGAGGGTCGAGTGAATGTGCGAGGCATCTTCCCAGTAATGCAAATAACGCAACCGATATAGCATTCCCGAACCGTAACAAGTGAAAACTTCGCTTTTGGCCTGCCCTTCGGTAGGAGGTGTAAATTCTTTGATTTTCCCATATTTGTTCATGATCTGATTCTCGTTGAGGTAGATAGAACCGTCACTTGCGCCTATCCATTTGCCCCAAATGCCTATGGCATCGGGAACTTGGGTTTTGTAAGCACGAGCGGTGACATACAGTCCGGGGTTGTGTTGGGATAATTCTTTCCAATAATTCAAGTTTCCCTCAGGCAGTTCTATGATATAAATGCGTGTATTGAAATCAAGATCTTCTTGGTAACGTTGTAGGTTCGATACATAGAAACTGCGTTCATCGCGTTGTTGGAACTGAGCATTCATGCGTATCAGAACATCTTGTTCGTCTATGTAATAGACAAGTCCTGTGGCGATGTCGATAATGACTTGTTGAGAGGAACTGCTCCACAAACTGGCTGTATAGTTTGTGGTGTCATAATGGATCATCTCGTCTTCGTTGGTTCCACATACAATTCTTCCATAGATGTATCGGGAAGAGATTTGTTCGAGGTCTCTAAACGAACAAAAACCGAGTGCTCGGCCATCGGCGTTGCGAAACAAAGGGAGAGATATTGCGCCGTTGGAGTCAGAAGCGAACGAGTAGTCGTAAGAGCCACTATTGCAGGTGACGAGGGTTGTGATGTTGTCTACGTCCATGCTGAACGGAAAACCTACGACGAAATTGTTTATCGGCTCACCGCTTGTGTATATCTCGACTTCCCCGAATTGGTATTGCTCTTCGCCGATAGTCACATACATGGAGTGTGCTCCTTTGAGACGTGCCGGCAACTCAAAAATTCCCTCTTGGCGGGAGAGGGGAGTCACGTCAAATTTTTCATCGTTGATGTATAAGGCAATAGGTTTTTGGATTAAGTCGGTCGATTTGGAAGAGACAATGGTCTGGTAGTCGGCGATGATGCGCCGGGGAATTGCGAAGTCTAGTATCGTGCCATTTTGAGTGCGGGTGCTTTGTTTTACAATGATAAGAGAACTGTTTTCGCCACAGGTGAGCCTGAATGCAGCCTCTCTTTCTTTACCACTGAAATTAGCTTGGGCGATAATCCCGATGGAGTGTATGCCTTTTGAACCGTGCTCGGTGTCGACTGTTACCCAGTCGGAGCCTTTATATTCGGTCTCCGGGTTAGTCTCGGGAGCGATATACCAATCGTCTGATACAGTAAATTCGATACTGTTTGGCTTTTGGGTCTCATCGGCCGATAGAACGACAACATCGTTAACCAACTCGATCGAATATGGCTCATCGTCTTTATTTTTTTCCGAAGGATCAAGACAGCTAGTTAAGAGTGCTACTGAAAAAAATAAGGCAAAAATGTAAATGAAAGATTTCATAGAATCCTTTTTGTTGGAACAATATTTTTAATTATATCTTGCAAATATAAATCAAAGAAAGTGTAATAAGAAGGTTTATATTGTTTTTAGGTAATTCTCTTTGAGGAGCTGTTTGGCAAGGTTACTTGTATATCTTTTTGAGGGTTGGAATTTGTCTTTTCTTTTCGGGGCGTTTTTTGAGGAATCATTTATTAGCGGAAGATAATACCATAATAGGGAAACTTCTAAATAAAGTTTGTCGCTGCTATTCTTTACGCTATATTTGCAGAAATAAATCGGAATAGTTCTTTTTAATGAAACCAAAAAACGAAATTATACTTATTAATATATCGGGTGACGATAAACCGGGAGTAACGACCGCTTTGGCAGAAGTGTTAGCCCGGTACGATGCTTTTATTTTGGACATCGGGCAGGCCGATATTCACCATACGCTTTCGTTGGGAATATTATTTAAAACTGACGAAACCAAATCGGGCGATATACTTAAAGATCTCTTGTTCAAGGCCTATGAGCTTGATGTGAACATTCGTTTCTCCCCTATTAGTGAAGAGGAATATACGCGCTGGGTGGGGTTACAGGGAAAGAACCGCTATATTATTACGATATTGGGGCGTTGTATTACAGCCCGTCAGATAGGTGAGGTCACCCGTATTGTGGCAGAGCAAGGATTAAATATCGATGCCATTCAACGGCTTACGGGGCGTATTCCGCTCGATGAAACGGTTCGGCCTCCCAAATCATGTATTGAGTTATCTGTGAGGGGTACGCCGAGAGATAAAGTGGCTATGCAGTCAGAGTTCATGCAACTTTCTGCACATTTGGGCATGGATATATCTTTGCAGGAAGATAGTATATATCGCCGTTGTCGTCGGTTGATCTGTTTCGATATGGATTCTACACTAATAGAAACCGAGGTTATCGACGAGTTGGCAGTGAGAGCCGGGGTAGGTGACGAAGTGAAAGCGATTACCGAGTCGGCTATGCGAGGGGAGATCGATTTTTGCGAGAGTTTCGCACGACGTGTCGGTCTGTTGAAAGGACTCGACGAATCGGTCTTGAAAGAAGTGGCTGAATCGCTTCCCGTCACCGAGGGCGTGGATCGTCTGATGCAAGTGTTGAAACGGGCAGGATTCAAAATTGCTATTCTTTCGGGTGGATTTACCTATTTCGGAAACTATTTGAAACAACGTTATGGAATCGATTATGTGTATGCCAATGAGTTGGAGATAATCGATGGGAAATTGACGGGACGTTATGTCGGCGATATTGTCGATGGGCGTCGAAAGGCTGAGTTGTTGAAATTGATAGCACAGGTAGAAAACGTGGATATAGCTCAGACGATAGCTGTCGGAGATGGGGCGAATGACTTGCCTATGTTGAGTACGGCAGGTTTAGGTATCGCTTATCATGCTAAACCGAAAGTGAAGGAAAACGCTAGCCAGTCTATATCGACGATAGGCCTCGATGGTGTTCTCTATTTTATCGGATTTAAAGATTCGTTTATTTCCGAAGCCAATTGATGAGTATATTTTGCCGGGTTGTTGCAAATGATAATATGAATTATGAAACGAATTTTGTCGATTCTCTTTACAGTGATCTGCGGATTGGCTTGTTTGCAGGCCCAGACCGTGGGTTTGGTTTTGAGCGGAGGCGGAGCTAAGGGAATAGCGCATATAGGTATTATCAAAGCTCTCGAAGAAAATAATGTGCCCATCGATTATGTAGCCGGTACGTCGATGGGGGCTATTGTGGGGGCATGGTATGCTATGGGATATACCCCCGACGAAATGCTGGATTTGATTCTTTCCGAAGATTTCAACTTGTGGTCTCGTGGAATTTTTGACAAAAGATACGTCTATTATTTTAAGAAACCCGATCCTACTCCCGAGATCGTTACATTTAATGTCGCTTTACAAGACTCGACTAAATTCGAACCGCATTTCTTGCCTAATAGCCTCATCAATCCGTTCCCTATGAATTATGCGTTCATGAGTATATTTGCACCTTATTCGGCACAGTGCGAAGGGAATTTCGATAATTTATTCGTTCCGTTTCGAGCGGTTGCCTCCGATGTATATCACAAGCGAGAAGTCATATTGAGGAATGGTGATTTGGGTGATGCCGTGAGAGCTTCCATGAGTTTCCCTTTCGTATTCAAACCGATTGAAATCGACAGCGTATTGGTCTATGACGGCGGTATTTATAATAATTTCCCTGTCGATGTGATGAAGTCCGATTTTAATCCCGATATCATCATCGGGAGTATTGTTGCCGCTAAACTGGATAAACCCAAAGAAGACGATTTGATGAATCAAATCGAGAATATGGTCATGCAAAAAAGCGATTATACTCTCGATCCCGAAGATGGGATTTTGATGCGTTTCAATTTGAGTGATGTAGGACTTCTCGACTTTCCCAAAGCACGGCAAATTGCCAAGATAGGATATGACCGTACGATAGCTATGATGGATTCTATCAAAAGTCGTATTCCCAGAGAACTATCTCAGGACACCCGCCAATTGCAGCGAATGGTTTTCAAAAGTAAAACCCCCGACCTTGTATTTGATAAAGTTTCGGTAGAGGGAGGGAATCATCAACAACGGGAGTATATTCGTCGGCAATTCGATTCAGATGAACCTTTTTCCGATGAGCAGGCTAAGGCTGCTTACTATAAAACCATATCCGATGGGAAAATATCCGATTTGATACCTCATGCCCGATACGACAAGGAAAGTGGCATGTTCAATCTCGATATTAAAGCAAAAGTGCACGATCAACTGGCGATAGGAATGGGAGGATTTATTTCGTCGACTAGTTCCAATCAAATATATATAGGTGCACACTATCGCACGGTAAGCCTCAATTCTCTCGATCTCGATTTAGGTGGGCAAATAGGACAGTCTTATACTTCTGGCATGTTATCGGCTCGTTTCGATTTGAAGACCGTTATACCTATGTATCTGAAACTGCAAGCTGTGGCTTCTAAACAAAAGTTTTATCAAAATGAAACGTTGTTTTATTCCGACCGCATGCCCTCTTTTATCACACAATCCGAGCAATATGTGAAGTTACGGTTGGGGTTGCCGTTTTTGACCGGTTCGAAAGCTGTCGTTTCTGTTGGATATGGTTCGATGAACGATAAGTATTACCAATCCAATACGGTAGATTTTTCCAAGAATGAACAGGATCGCAGTCGTTATAACTTGCTTGTAGCATCGATGAAATTCGATCAAAATAATTTGAATAATTACATGTACCCCACCTCTGGTACAGATTGTTCCGTATTAGGGCTATTGGCGTATGGAAAAGAACGATTCAAGCCATATAACTCGAATTTGCAACCACATAGCAAACAGACACTTTCGTGGTTACAGATAGAAGGAAATATTCATACCTATTTCCCTTTGGGAAATAAATTCGTGTTGGGTGTTCGGGGGAAAGCCGTGGTATCGAGTAAAGGACTGTTGAGTAATTATACTTCCACACTAATCCAAGCACCGGCATTTACTCCTACTCCGCATAGTAAAACTATCTTCAATCCAGCTTTTCGTTCCACACAATATTTGGCGGCGGGAGTGATACCCATTTGGAAAATCCTGAATAATTTGCAATTTCGCAATGAGTTCTATGTTTTTGCTCCATTTCGGCAGATTTACGAAGGTGAAAATATGGTTCCCTATTATGGAAAAGCCTTTACGAAGTATCATTTTATGGGCGAGAGTTCCTTAGTGCTCGATCTCTCTTTCGCTTCGATTAGTCTTTATGCCAATTACTATGATTATCCAGCACGTAACTGGAACTTCGGTATAAATATCGGTCTGTTGGTATTCAGTCCTAAATTCTTGGAATAAGAAAAAATCTATTTGTCTGAAAATGGGTACGATAGAAAAAAATCATATATTGGAGGTAAAAAAATAAGATAAAAAGATACGTCGGAATAAAATTATTCCTATCTTTGCAACCGCAAACGGCTCCGTAGCTTAACTGAATAGAGCATCTGACTACGGATCAGAAGGTTACAGGTTTGAATCCTGTCGGAGTCACTCAATGCAAGGTTGTTCAAGCGAGAACAACTATATGAAAAAACAGATTTGGAAATGGCTCCGTAGCTTAACTGAATAGAGCATCTGACTACGGATCAGAAGGTTACAGGTTTGAATCCTGTCGGAGTCACAAAAAGGGTCCCATATAATCTATATGAGACCCTTTCTTTTTGGAATTCTGTCCTTATTTTTAGCTCTCTTATTTCCGATTTCGTCGGAATAAGAGGGGATTTAATGTTCGTCTAAAATCTCGTTACTATCTTCTTCGCTATTTCCGTCGTCTTTTTGAGGAGCCGGTTTAACCACCCATGCGCTCAATTCATATAATGCATATAAGGGAACGAATACGACAGACAAAGTAAATGGGTCGCTCGATGGTGTGATAAACGCAGCTAATATAAGTAGTATGACGATAGCATGTCGGCGATAAGTTTTGAAAAAACGTCTTGTGATAAGCCCCATGTTCGACAACAACCAGCACAGCAGGGGTAATTCGAATACGAGTCCCATAATAAAATTAAGTGTGAGGAAGTTGCTCATGTATGAGTCCAGTGAGATTTGGTTAGGAACCATTTCGCTCACTTGGTACTCTGCCAAAAAACGCAACGTTAACGGAAATACAAGAAAATATCCCACTCCGATACCGATAAAGAACATGATATTCCCTGCGAGAAATGCCCCTCTGGCATGTCGTTTTTCGCCGGCGTATAATCCCGGACTGACGAAAGTCCACAGTTGATAGATGACATATGGAAACGCAAACAACAAGGCAATCCACATGGACGTGCTCATGTGGATAAAAAACTGGGAAGCTAATTGTATATTGATAAGTTTTACCTCGAAATGGTCGTTGCAAAAATCCGGTAAGATGGACGTATGTTGGCTCAGGTCACAAAGTAGCCGATATAATATGAAATCAGAATGACAGGGCGCAAGGATAATGCTGTCGAATATTCGAGGCATGAGAGTAAAAAACACGACCGATAAGAGGATAATTGCACCGACCGAGCGTAGTATGACTCTGCGCAGGTCATCGACATGATCCCAAAAACTCATCTCTTTCAGCTCGTTATCCATGAATGTGTCGTGGCTCTACAAGTGTGGTAAAACCGTAAAATATCATTTATACATGAGAATGCAGAAATGATAATGATTATAATTATAGTGAACGATCGAGTAATTATTTCCCTTCTTCCTTTTTCTGTTCCTCGTTTTTGGAGACCGGAGCATTTATTTCCTCTTCGATTTCGTTCATTCCCTTTTTGAAACTACGTACACCCTTCCCGATACCGTGCATCAATTCCGGTATTTTTCTACCTCCAAAAAGAAGTAAAACCACTACCAATATAACAATAAGCTCTGTCGTACCGAGGTTCCCGAAGAGTAAAAGTATCGCAGAAAATGTGTTCATTTATTTTATTGTTTAAGTATTATTTCGTTCAATGGGAACAAAATAAGAAAGAATATTTGTATAATACAACAAATCTATATCAAAATTGATTAACTTTGCAGCGATTTTTGAATAAGGAAAAATTTCCGTAATTAAAAAAGAAGAAAATGAAAGCATTTGTATTTCCCGGACAAGGGGCGCAATTTGTAGGTATGGGAAAAGACCTCTACGAAAATAACCCCGTAGCCAAAGAGATGTTCGATAAGGCCAACGAGATATTGGGCTTCAATATCACCGACCTGATGTTTAACGGAACAGACGAAGATTTGCGTCAAACCAAAGTTACCCAGCCTGCTATATTCTTGCACTCGGTAATTTTGGCAAAAACGATGGGTGACGATTTTAATCCCGATATGGTAGCCGGTCACTCGTTGGGTGAATTTTCGGCATTGGTAGCCGCCGGAGCACTTTCTTTCGAGGACGGTTTGCGTCTTGTCTCGGCACGTGCGCAGGCTATGCAGAAAGCTTGTGAAAAAACACCGTCGACAATGGCGGCTGTGTTGGCTTTACCCGATGCGAAAGTAGAGGAATTGTGCGCTTCGGTAACCGAAGGTGTCGTGGTTCCTGCCAATTATAATTGCCCGGGACAAATTGTTATATCGGGTTCTATCGAAGGTGTAGATGCTGCTTGTGCAAAGATGTTGGAGGCCGGTGCAAAACGGGCTTTGAAACTCAAAGTGGGTGGTGCTTTCCATTCTCCTCTGATGGAGCCGGCTCGTGCTGAATTGGCAGATGCCATCGCTCATACCGATTTCCATGCTCCGAAATGTCCTGTTTATCAGAATGTGAATGCAGAACCTCAAACCGATCCTGAAACGATCAAGAAGAACCTTATCGCTCAATTGACCGCTCCGGTACGTTGGACACAAACTATCCAAAACATGATCGCCGCCGGAGCCGATACGTTTGTCGAGGTAGGACCGGGAGCTGTGCTGCAAGGTTTGGTAAAGAAAATTTCGTCGGAAGTAGCGACTTCGGGAATCCAGTAAGTCGTATACAATATTAGTAAAAGAGCGGTAACGAAAGTTGCCGCTCTTTTTTTGTTTCCGGTTTATCGGGAAAATCGCTTTCTGATAAATTTGTTTTGCACATTGAGCTGTGAGGGAGTTTGGCGAGAAAAGTGAACATGTTTGCTTTGTCTTTCTCTCACCTTGTACTATCTTTGCAAAGTTGCGAAGACGGGCTGTGGTTTGGCATAATCAAATAAATTTGCTTCTGCGCTCACCTTGTACTATCTTTGCACAATTAAAAGAATTGTGATATGAACCTCTTCAATGATTTTCTGAATACTATTTCGGATACAGAGGTTACGACGACCTCGGCTATATTCAAGTTGATGCTGAGTTTGTTGTTGGGGGGTATCGTGGGCTTTGAGCGAAAGCGGAAAGGCCAAGTAGCCGGTGCTCGTACATTTGCGCTCATCTCTATGGGTGCAACATTGGCGATGATTATCTCTATCTATATTCCACAGGTTTATTGGGGATTGAAGAACGGAGACCCGGGACGAGTTGCCGCACAAGTGATTACAGGTGTCGGTTTCTTGGGTGCGGGAGCCATCATTCAAACAAAAGGTTCGATACGAGGCTTGACCACAGCTGCCGGTATTTGGATGGTGGCGGCTTTGGGTTTGGCGGTAGGTGTAGGACTTTATGTTATTGCGATTATTTCGACCGTATTGATATTGTTCACGTTGGTGAGTTTGGAACAATATGAGCGTCGGACGAATTTAGACCGGGAAGGAAAAATTATACATTTGAAAGCGGCCGATATTGTCGAGGATTTGACCCGGTATGAAAAATTATTGGGTGAGTATGAGGTTTCGTTACACAATGTGTTGGTAGAATATGATTATTCGGAACAGAAGACCGATTTGAAATTTATCATTTTGTCTCGGTCTACGACCGATTTTGTTTCTCTTTTTTCCCATATGCGTAATATTTATCGGACGGAATATATTTCACTTCAAAACGAGATTTGATTATGGAGTTGGATGCCCTCATTACTGATTTGGCTCTTATTTTAATTGTGGCTGGGGTAGTGACATTACTTTTCAAGAAATTGAAACAGCCCGTTGTATTGGGTTATATTGTCGCCGGTTTTTTAGTGGGTCCCAATTTCGTTTTTTTTCCTACCATAGTAGATGAGGGTGATATAAATTTATGGGCAGAACTGGGTATCATTGTACTTCTGTTTTCTTTGGGATTGGAATTCAGCTTTAAAAAACTTTTTCAAGTAGGGGCATCGGCCGTTCTTACGGCGTTAGTCGTTGTAACGGGTATGATGCTGGCAGGCTACGGAGCGGGCCGGTTATTACATTTCACATATCTCGACAGTATCTTTTTGGGAGCTATGTTATCCATGTCGTCGACGACGATTATCATCAAGGCCTTTACTGATTTGAATTTGCGCAAGAAGGCTTTTACGAATTTGGTTTTTGGAGTGTTGATCGTGGAAGATTTGTTTGCCGTGGTGATGATGGTGATACTTTCTTCTATTGCCGTGAAGAACTCGTTCGAAGGGGCGGAACTGTTGGAGAGTATTGCTAAATTGGTCTTTTTCCTGATTATTTGGTTTGTTGTGGGGATCTCCATATTGCCTCTGGTTCTGAACACGTAAGTTTTTAAATGACGAGACTTTGTTGGTAGTTTCTATGGGACTTTGTTTGGGTATGGTCGTTCTGGCTACTTATGCCGGATTTTCTTCGGCTTTGGGCGCTTTTGTCATGGGCTCTATATTAGCCGGTACGAACGAAGCCGAGCGGATAGAGAAAGTAGTTCAACCGGTAAAGGACCTGTTTGGAGCCATATTTTTCGTATCGGTAGGTATGTTGGTCAGCCCGGCGGCTCTCAGTCAATATGCATTGCCTATCTGTTTGCTCTCTATTGTTGTTATTGTGGGACAGATATTCTTCGGTACGGTGGGTATGTTGGCTTCGGGACAGACATTGAAAATATCGATACAATCGGGGTTCAGTTTATCTCAGATCGGTGAGTTCGCTTTTATTATAGCCTCGTTGGGAATGTCGTTGAATGTGATCGACAAATTTCTGTATCCGATAGTTGTGGCAGTATCGGTGATAACTACTTTTTTGACTCCTTATTGTATCCGGTTGGCCGACCCTGCTTATAGTTGGATTGAGCGACGTTTGCCGGAGAGGTGGCTTGCGGTTATCGACCGTTATAGTCAGAGCCGAACCGAAATAAAGCCTCATAAGGCAGTATGGAAAGAGGCTATTGTACAATATTTGTGGAGAGTACTGCTTTATTCGTCGCTGATCGTAGCGATAATTATGGTCTCTAAAATGTGGTTTATACCGTTGATGGTAGAAATTTTGCCTGAGTGGGGGCGTATGATCGCCGCTATCGTAACTTTGGTAGTGATGTCGCCGTTCTTGTGGGCTTTGATGGTTAAGGAGGTAAGTATGTCCTTGATAAGGAAATTGGGCGAGGGGAGTGTAAATCGGGTTCCATTGACTTTGATGATCGTTTTCCGCATATTGCTGGCTTTGTTTTTCGTTATATATTATCTTTCCATCGTCCACTCTCAACGTACCGGCGTGTTGTTGGGACTGGGTATATTCATTGTTGTTCTCATTTTATTGTCTAAGCGCATACAGAAGCAGTTCATGCGTATCGAAAATATATTTATGGATAACTTGAACGAAAGGGAATTGCGAAAGACAGGACGGAATACGAGTTTGGTAAGCGATATGCATTTGGCCTATATGGATGTAAATGCTGACTGTCCGTTTGCCGGACGTCGCCTAATGGATTCCGATTTACGCAAAAAATATGGAATCAATGTCGTAAGCATTCAGAGGGGAACTCGGAGAATCAATATCCCGAAAGGGGAAACCCGAATTTTCCCGGGAGATACGATCGGTGTTATTGGAACAGATGATCAGATTCAATCTTTGCTTACCGTAGTGGAAGGTTGTGAATCGCCCGAAGAGGAAACCGATAACAGGGAAGTCTCGTTTACACATGTTGTTGTTCCCGGAAATTCGCCGTTGATCGGGCAAACGAGCTCGTCGTTGAGCATTCGTAATAAGAATAATTGCCTCATTGTGGGAATAGAACGTGCAGACGGAATATTTCATCAGCCCGACGGACAAACTTGTTTTGAGGCGCACGATGTGATTTGGCTCGTTGGGGAGCCGGATAATATCAAACAGTTGATTCAGGATAAAATAGAAAATCATAAACAACATACATAAAGACCTACGATTATGCAGGAAAAAATTATTATTCTCGATTTTGGTTCTCAATACACGCAGTTGATTGCCCGCCGGTTGCGGGAGCTGAACACGTATTGCGAAATCTTGCCGTACAATAAATTCCCTTACGGAGAAGAGGGAATTAAAGGAGTGATTCTCTCGGGGAGTCCCTATTCGGTGAACGATCCTAATGCCCTTTTTGTCGATTTGAGTCGTATCCGTGGTGTCTATCCGGTACTCGGCGTTTGTTACGGGGCGCAATTCTTGGCTCATACGTCGGGGGGAAAGGTCGAGTCTGCCGATACCCGGGAATATGGTCGTGCCAATTTGGCTTGGCATGACGAGAACGACCCCCTCATGCATGGTGTGCGGGAGAATTCCACCGTATGGATGTCGCATGGCGATTCTATTACGGTAATTCCCTCTACTTTCACCCTTGTGGCCAGTACCCATGAAGTAAAGACGGCGGCTTTTCATATCGAGGGCGAACCGACATGGGGTGTACAGTTCCACCCAGAGGTATATCACAGCGAAGACGGCACGCTTCTGCTGACGAATTTCGTGCGTGATATCTGTCACTGTGATATGGACTGGACACCGGCATCGTTTATCGAACATACAGTAGCGGAATTAAGTACGAAGTTGGGTGACGACAAAGTGGTATTGGCCTTGTCGGGAGGTGTCGATTCTACTGTGGCTGCCGTGTTGCTCAACAAGGCGATCGGTAATCACCTTACCTGTATCTTCGTTGATAACGGTTTGTTGCGGAAAAACGAGTTCGAGAGCGTCCTTGCCAATTACAAGGATATGGGGCTCAATGTCTTGGGCGTAGATGCTAAGGATTATTTTTACGAACAGTTGAAGGGTGTGACCGATCCGGAAAAGAAACGGAAAATTATCGGTAAGGGTTTTATCGATATTTTCGATCGCGAGGCTCGTAAGCTGACTAATATAAAATGGCTGGCGCAAGGGACTATTTATCCCGACGTGATCGAATCGCTTTCGATTACGGGTATGACTATCAAATCGCACCACAATGTGGGAGGATTGCCCGAGAAAATGAATTTGAAACTGGTGGAGCCGTTGCGTCTGCTGTTTAAAGACGAGGTGCGCCGGGTCGGTCGGGAACTGGGTATCAGCGAGAAACTCATCGGACGTCACCCTTTCCCCGGACCCGGATTGGCTGTCCGTATACTTGGAGATATCACACCCGAGAAGGTACATATCTTGCAGGAGGCAGATCATATTTTCATACAGGGACTTATCGACAACGACCTGTATAATAAAGTGTGGCAGGCGGGAGTCGTTTTGTTGCCGGTACAGTCGGTAGGGGTGATGGGCGACGAACGGACATACGAGCGGGCTGTCGCCCTCCGAGCCGTTCTTTCGACCGACGGTATGACTGCCGATTGGGCTCATTTGCCTTATGAGTTCCTTGCCAAAGTATCTAACGATATTATTAACAAAGTGCGTGGCGTGAATCGGGTGGTTTACGACATCAGTTCTAAACCGCCTTCGACTATCGAGTGGGAATAGTCGATAGATTTCGGAATTTATAAAACAAGCGGAGCCAATTTCCTCAAATGGAAATTGGCTCCGTTTCTGCATTATGGAGAAAGATCGGATTTATTTTTTCTCGGTAAGAGTGAACCGGATTGTACCGGCATTGACTAAATTTTCGTGGGAAATGAATCGTCCTTTATGTTTTTTCCCGTTTACCGTGATACGGTCGGTGTAGATAGCCTTCGGAGAAGGCCGTTCGCACTCGATGACCAAAGAGTCTTGGGTATAATAACGAGGATCGAGATGGAGTATAATCTTGTCGAAGGCAGGAGCTACGAGGGTATAACGGGGTATTCCCGGACAATCGGGATAAAGTCCCATCATACTGAATACGGCCCATGCGGACATCGTTCCTGTGTCGTCATTGCCGGGTATGCCATCGGGTTGATTTTTGAAGTATTTTTTCAAGAGCGAGTTGACCAGCGAGTCAGTTCTCCATTCTTCACCTTTGACTTGGGCAAAAAGGTAGGGGTAAGTGATGTCTGGCTCATTTGCCGGATCGTAGAAGTTTTCATCGAATACTTTTCGCAACTTGGCGGCGAATTTCTTTTCTCCTCCCATCAATCGTTTTAGCCCGTCGATGTCGTGGGGGACATAGAAGGTGTAATTCCATGCGTTGCCTTCGTGGAATCCGGGAGCTGGTTCGAAGTTGAGACCTTGCAGGGGATCGAACGGCGTGTAGAACGAGCCGTCTGGCAGTATGGGACGCAGTGTCCCGAATTCTTTGCAATAGTAGTGTTTGTAGCCCAACGAACGTTTGGCGAAGGTTTGGGCATCTTCTTTGTGCCCTAAACTTTCGGCGAAGCGGGAGAGTGCGAAATCTGCCAGATAGTATTCGAGGGCGTGGGATACGGAGTTGTCGAATTGCTCGCGTAAGGGTACATATCCCAGTTTCATGTAGTCGTCGTTATCGGTGCGCAAGATGTTTTCGCTACTGGGAGCAGTCGCCGATTTTACCATCGCCTCATAGGCAGTTTCTGCGTCGAAGTTTTTAAGACCTCGCAACCATGTGTCCGCCAACATAATGATAGCGGGATCTCCCGACATGGTGAGCGTTTCGTTTCCATAAAGTTCCCAGCGAGGTAACCAACCCCATTCTTTGTACATGTCGATGAGGGTCTGTACCATGTCGAGTTGTTTTTGGGGATAAGCGAGGGTAAAGAATGGGTGTACGTTGCGGAATGTATCCCATAGCGAGAAGACGGTGTAGCGATCGTGCCGGGTGGTGAGTATCTTGTCGCTCTCCATAGCGGGATATTGCCCATTGACATCTTGGAGAATGTTGGGGTGAATAAACATGTGGTATAGTGCCGTATAGAAGATGGTTTTTTGTTCATCGGAACCTCCTTCTACTTCTATTCGGGAGAGTATGTCGTTCCATTGATTCTGGGCATCGAGGCACACTTTGTCGAATTGGAATCCTTGCTGCTCACTGTCGAGGTTTTGGCGGGCATTCTCGATGCTGACGAACGATACGCCCATTTGTACTTGAATCTGTTCTCCGGGTTTGGTGTCGTAGGAGAAGAATACTCCTATATCATCGCCCGACATTTCTTTGGTGTACCGGGTGTAGATTTTGTACTTCCCGTTATCGGGATCCCATTCGGCCTCTACACCGGTCATAGGTCTTTGTTTTTTCCAGTATCCCGATTGTAGGGGTTTTTTGTCGACCCGTATCACGAAATAGATAGGGAATACTCCCTGCCGGTTGTAGTAACAAAATCCACCGAGGAGCTTGCTACCTTCGTATTCGGTATCGCTTACTTTACGGACGGTCGCTCCACTCTCGTTGGTGAGTCCTTCTCCTAAATTGAGCAATATGTGGCTTTCACCGCCTGGGTAGGTGAATCGGGCGATGGAGGTGCGGGGAGTAGCACTTACTTCTGTATCGATGCCGTAGCGAGTGAGCCGGTTGGCATAGTAGCCCGGGTGAGCTTCTTCCAAAGCGTATTCACTACCGTATTGCTTGTAATCGACATTGAGTTCTCCGCTTGTCGGCATTAATAGGAGGGAGCCTAATTCGGGGCAGCCCACGCCGCTAAGGTTTACATGAGAAAATCCGGTAAAAAATGTGTTGTGGTATTCGTAGGGGGTGGACCACCAGCGCGCATCTTTGTCATATACGTTTTTGTCGGAACCCATTACATTGAATGGTGTGACCGACATAAGGCCGTTAGGACAGATTGCACCCGGATTCGTCGTTCCGAAGTTCGTTGTTCCGATGAAGGGATTTACATAAGCAACAGGCTCGTCTGCCGATAGTGTGGCGGACGAGCCTGCCATTATGATTCCCGCAACGATGAGATTGCGAATGTTCATAAAAAAATCAGATTGTTGAGTTTTTTTTGGTAAATTCGATGATTTCCGAAATATATCCGAATGCCATTCCCACGACCGTGTCGGCCGCGCCGTAATAGACCGCTACTCGATCTTCGTCGTGAAGGGCTGCACAAGGGAATATAACGTTGGGTACGTCGCCTTGCATCTCGTAGGGCATTGACGGGGCAAGGAGATAGGGTTGTGTACGATAAAGTACTTTGGAGGGGTCTTCACGGTCGAGAATTGCCGCTCCCATAGAGTAACGGAATCCGTTACAAGTGGTAATGACACCGTGGTAGAACATGAGCCAGCCTTCGTCGGTGAGGATAGGGATAGGGCCAGCACCTACTTTGGTACATTGCCAAGCGCTCACGGGGAAAGGTGTGGGAGAGAGTACGTGCCGATGTTCTCCCCAAAATTTCATGTCGGGGCTGTAACTGATATAAATATCGCCGAACGGAGTGTGTCCGCTGTCACTCGGTCGGCTCAATAAGGCATATTTCCCATTGATCTTTTGCGGAAACAGTACTCCATTGCGATTAAAAGGCAGAAGGGCGTTTTCGCATTGAAAAAACTCTTTGAAATCGAATGTGTAGCCTACACCGATGGTCGGACCGTAGTAGCCGTTACACCATGTGATCCAGTAGCGGTCTTCGATCCAAGTGACACGGGGATCATACTTGTATTCAGATTCTATCATATCGGTATTTCCTGCTTTGAATTTAATGGGATCATGTTCGATGTCCCAATGAATACCGTCTTTGCTGAATCCTGCAAAGATATTCATTTGCACGGCTTTGTTATCGCAACGGAACACTCCGGCGAACCCGTCTTCAAAAGGTACTACGGCACTGTTGAAAATGCTGTTGGAAGAGGGGATATGGTAGCGGTCGATTACTGGATTTTTCGAATAACGCCACATGACGTCCGCACATCCTGCCGGACGGTCTTCCCAGGGCATAACCATTTTTTTTGTCATATCGTTTTTTCTTTTTTAATGTATATGTGTTTAATGTTTAATCGCGATTGAACGTGGATCTGTTTTTTGTCATCGATTACTTCCTTTCTTCGAATCATCGTAGGTGAACGGAATGAAGTAGGTGATTAGTAACGATGGTATTGTAGCCAACAATACATAGATGAAGAATCTTTCATAGCCTAGCCAATCACTGAAAAATCCACTCATCATACCCGGAAGCATGACACCGAGGTTCATAATACCCGAAGCGAAAGCGTAGTGTGACATTTGGTGTTTGCCCGGCGCTATCTGTTGCATCATGAAGAGTGTGAGACCCACGAATCCGAATCCATAACCAAAATATTCGATAACGATACCGGTTCCTATCAGATAGAGATTTTCGGGCTGGAATATGGCTAATAATGTGTAGGCTACGAATGGAAAGTTGAATACGCAACAGAGGGTGAAAAGTGTTTTCTTCAATCCTCGACGCGAAACGTAAACTCCTGCCAACAATGATCCTAAAACAAACGCAGCTGAACCGAACACTCCATTCAATGTGCCGATTTCGGTAAGCGAAAGTCCCAATCCACCGATATCGCGTGAAGAGCGCAGAAATAGCGGAGCGATTTTCATGATAAATCCTTCGGCAAAGCGGTAGAGTATGATGAAACAGATATAGTAAAAGATGTGTTTCTTGGTAAAGAAGTTTTTAATGACCTCCCATAGCTCTTTCGCCACATCGGAACTTGAACGCTTTTCTTGGTTCGGTACTTGTGTGGAAGGAAGTACTTTTGAGTGGTATAGCCCCAATAGCAACAACAGTGCCGAAATGATGATAAAAATAATCATCCACGCTTCTTTATAGGCGGGCATATTCGCTTGAATAGAGGCGCCTTCGGATGCGCCGAAATGTTCAGCTAGCATTCCCGCCGCTGCTACCAATCCACCGTTGGCTACTAATTTTGCAATGTTGTAGAAAGCTCCTTGTACGCCGATGTATTTTGCCTGATCTTCGGGCGATAGTTCGGCCATATAGACGCCGTCACAAGCTATGTCGTGCGTGGCTCCACTCAAAGCGATGACTGCCATCGTAGAGATACTGATAGCGAAAAAATAGTCGAAGTTCAATGAGAGAGCTACTATACCGAATAATAATCCACTCAGTAACTGGGTGACGATAACGAAAAATTTTTTCGTACGGTACATTTCTAAAAAAGGACTCCAAAGGAACTTTAATGTCCACGGTAACATAATGACAGAAGTCCAAAAGGCAATTTGGGTATCGGATATTCCTAAGTCCTTGAACATGAACGTAGAAACGAGATTTACCGCTATAAAAGGAAGCCCCATGGCAAAATATGCCGTGGGGACCCATGCAATAGGATTTATCGATTTTTCTTTACTAACCTTCTTCATTTTCCCAGATTTTGTCTTTTTCTGTTCTATAAATGGGATATCGATTATTTGATTCTGATTTCATCGGTGAATAGCCACCCTCCGGCAATGCCGTTCGATAATGCCTTGTAGCGGATATAGCGAGCTTTTGCATTACCTTCCCAACCGAATTCTTTGAATTGAAGCGTTTCGATGTCGGGTGAAATGTCATTGTCGACAGTCGCGAGGGTATCGTAATGTTTTCCATCGACGGAGCTCGATATGATAACTTGTTTGGGTAACCATACATAGGGACCTTTAAGCTGTATGAATTCGGCACAGACTTGTTTGATGTCGGTTTCTTTACCGAGATCAATCGTTACATCGAAATCGCAATCGATAAAGCCTTGCCAACGGTCGTCGTTGTACATCCAACCACCCCGGACACCATCGACCAATGTTTTCTCTCCCTGAGCTGCGTAATGATTGCTATAAAGATTGGCATAGGTTACTTTTTTCCCGATAGCCAGATGGTTTACCTTTTGGTATGATTCGGGTTTATCGCCTATTTCTTTTTCGAGCGGGAAAGGATTATAACCCTGTTTTCGAAGTATATTTACCGCTTGAAGGGCTCGGGTGTGGAATTTGTCCCACTTTTTGACCTCGGAAGGTGACCACCCGATTTCGGCAAGTGCCAATATCCGAGGATATATCATGTATTCGTAGTGCTCAGGTGTGGGTATGTGCTCGGTCCATACATTTCCTTGTACACCTAGAATAAGCTCGGCTTCTTTCGTGGAAAGCGAATCGGGGACCGGTTCGAAAGAGTAGACTTTTTCCAAAGTAAGATACCCGCCTATGGCCATCGGTTGAGTGTTGGGAGCATCTTGAAATGCATCGAGGTAGCAGTATTTACCAGGTGTCATGATGGCTTGGTTTCCGGCTTTTACAGCTTTGATGCCACCTTCTTCTCCTCTCCATGACATGACTGTGGCCGTAGGAGATAGCCCGCCTTCTATGATTTCGTCCCACCCAATGATTTTACGACCGTGATCGTTTAAGAACTTTTCAATGCGGTGTATCATGTAACTTTGCAATTCGTCTACCGAATTTAAGTGTTCGTCGGCCATGCGCTTCTGACAACGGGGGCATGTCTTCCAGCTATTTTTGCTTGCTTCGTCACCTCCGATGTGAATGTATTCAGAGGGGAAAAGGTCGATTACTTCGAGTAAGACGTTTTCGAGGAATTCGAAAGTTTTTTCGGTTCCTATGCAAAAGTCGGCATTGACATAGGGTTTACCGGAACAAGATAACTCTGGGTAAGTAGCCAATACTTCTTCGGAGTGTCCCGGCATTTCGATTTCGGGAATGATGGTGATATGACGTTCGGCAGCGTAAGCGACAACTTCCCGAATGTCGTCTTGTGTGTAATATCCGCCGACGGCACGAGGATCGTCTTGCTCACAGAAAGTGCGACCTTCTACCCACCAGTCGTTTAATTTATCGAATGGCCTCCACGCTGCGAAAGAGGTGAGGCGGGGATATTTCTTTATTTCGATTCTCCAACCAGCACCATCGGTCAAATGCCAATGCAACCGATTCATTTTGAAATAGGCCATCGCATTCAATTGTTTTTTGACAAACTCTTTATCAAAGAAGTGGCGCGAAACATCGAGGTGCAATCCCCGGTATGGGAAACGAGGGGAATCGTTGATCATCAGAGCGGGAAGAGTTTTGTTATCGCCGTTATTCAACAGTTGCAGAAGTGTTTGGAGTCCGTAGAATATCCCAGTCTCGGTATTTGCCGACAGGCGAACACCTTTTTTAACGATTTCGATCCGATAGGCTTCATTTCCTGTCACGATGGAACTATCGCAGAGGTTCAATTCTATTCCGTTATTTCCGGTAGCTGATTCGGCAAAGGGAACGGAACTGAGCGATGTCCCTTCGAGATAGTCGGTCAGAGCTTGACGACTTTCTGCGGAGAGGTTTGTATAGAACTTGGTCTCGGGTGAAATTGTAAAATTTCCGCTGTGATACTCTACCGATCGAGGCATAGGTATAACATCTATTTCTTTTCGCTCAGAACAGCTGTTTCCGATAAGTAACAGTGTAGAGAAGAGAACGGATTTGAATATATTATGTGTATTCATACGTTTCGGTAATAATCATTAGTTAACAGAAATTTCATCGACAAAAAGCCAACCTTTTTCACCTTTGGCTCCGTGCCATGCCGGTATTTTATCAGTGGTATCGATAACCACCCGGATTTTCGAGGCGGGGACGGCAGGAAATTCGCAGGTATATTTCCGTACTCCGTCTTGGTCTTGTTTTTGTGTTACCGGAATTTCGAGTTTCCCGATTTCGGTCATCGGGTTGTCTCCATTAGTCGCATAGACTTTTATTTGGGTGGGCGGGAAAATGTACTCGGAATATTGTACGAGCGACCCTATTTTGACCTGACTTATCGTTTGCGTTTTTCCTAAATCGATTGTTGCATCTAACGGCGTATCGATGAATCCGAGCCAACAACCGTTGCTGTAATTGAAATCTCCATGTATGCCATCGGTGAGTACACCGGCTCCTCCGAAAGTATATTTTTCACTGGGTGCATCTTTCAGTTGGGGCATGTGTCCTGTGGCTTTATTGAATTTGAAGGGGCGCACGAGTGTGCGGGTTTCGATGCCTTCGCGTACGACGATAGCTTTCAATGTGCAAGAATCATTTTCGGTACGGATTTCTATCGGCTCGGTATATCGGGTGCTGTTTGTCGTTGGTTCGGATCCATCGAGGGTATAGTAGATGGGTGCATTGCCTTGTGTACGGAGTGTCGCTTCTATACAGCCTTTGGTTTCATTTACCGAGTATTCGCCTTTAACTTCGAGTATATGTTTGGCATAGTTGAGTCCCATTACATCGTAGATGGCAAGGATATGGCCTATATTATCGAGGAACCGGTCATAACTTTTGTTTTCGACTTGATCCCATTGTACTTCGCTCAGTGCTGCTAATCTGGGAAGTATCATGTATTCGAGGTGTTCGGGAGTAGTGATATATTCTGTCCAGATGTTAGCTTGTGTACCTAATATGAATTTGGCTTGTTCTTCTGTAAGACTTTCGGGTATGGGATTGAAATTGTAGACCATATCGACTGGATTATAACCGCCGATAGCCAAAGGTTCGTTTTGTGTATCTCGTGATTGGTAATAGTCGAGATAAAGAGGGGCAGTCGGTGTCATGATGGCATAATGCCCTTGTTTCGCCGCTTCGACACCTCCCGCAACACCTCGCCATGACATAACAGTCGCATTGGTGGTGAGTCCGCCTTCGAGCATTTCGTCCCATCCGATAATTTCGCGTCCGTGTTCATTGAGGAATTTCTCTATCCGTTCGGTCGTATAGCTTTGCAGATAGTGTTCGGCTTTACCATGTTCGTCGTCTTTGAGTCCTAATTTTTGGATACGGGCTTGGCAAGCAGGACATTTTTCCCATCGAATTTTGGGACATTCGTCACCTCCAATATGTATGTATTTCGAGGGAAATATATCTATGATTTCGAGCAAAACGTTTTCAATGAATTCGAATGTTTTTTCTTTTCCTACGCAGAGCACATCGTCACGGATACCCCACTGTCCGGAAACTTCGTACGGGCCACCCGTACAACCTAATTCGGGATAAGAGGCCAATGCCGCCATCATGTGTCCGGGAAGGTCTATTTCGGGAATAATAGTAATACCCAAATCGGCGGCGTATTTTACCATATCACGTAATTCGTCCTGTGTATAGAATCCACCATAGGGGGTAGTGTCGTAGTTATCCCATTCTTTACGAATCATGGTTTTGTTGCGAATACTGCCCACTTCGGTCAGTCGTGGATATTTTTTTATTTCTACGCGCCAGCCTTGATCGTCGGTGAGATGCCAATGCAATGTATTTAGTTTGTGAACAGCCATTACGTTGAGAATCCGTTTTACTTCGTCTAATGTGAAAAAATGACGGGCAACGTCGAGGTGCATTCCCCGATATCCGAAACGGGGAGCATCGTTTATCGTGGTACAAGGAACCGACCAATTTTCATCTGCGGAGAGGGTTTCTCCATAGATAGCTACCGGAAGGAGTTGTTTAACGGTTTGTAGCGCATAGCGTACACCGTTGGGCGTAGCTGCGGTTATTTCGATTTTCTTTTTGCTTATGTTTAGCCGATAAGCTTCTTGGCTCATAGTCGTGTCGATTTTTACGACCATCATATTTTTACCTTCTTTTTCGGCTATTTTTAAGTCCTTGCCGGCTGTTTTACCGAATTGTTCTGCAAACCGAGCCAAGATTTCGTTTACTTCGTCTCCACATTCCGGTGAAATAAAAATCTGTGTGTCGTCATCGAAAGAAAAGCGTCCCGACATCTGTTCCATGTCATTGGGATAGGGTATTAATTCATAACGATTTGGGTTGTCTTCACTTTGGCAGGAGATTAAGGAGATTATCAAGGCCACAAGTGCGAGATAACGATTCATATTTTTCATAACTGTTTGGATTATGTGATGTTAATATCTGATTCCGTTTATTGTTTGACCGGGGTGTTTCCCATTTCCATTATAATTTTTCCGCCTTTCATAATGTCGCTATGCATGAAGAAAGGAGATTCGAGCAAGATATTATCAAGGCGAATGCTCTGTATATATTTATTGGTTCGGGAATTGTTGTTGGCAATAATTTCGAATACTTTCCCATTGGGTAGATTTATGGTTACCTTATCGAAGATAGGACGACCGACAGAATATATGGGCGATCCGGGACATACTTGATAGAATCCCATCGCATTGAGCACATACCAAGCCGACATTTGACCGCAATCTTCGTTGCCCGACAATCCGTTGGGGTTGTTGAAGTATTGGGTATGGAGAATCGTATCGATCAACTGTTGGGCTTTCCACGATTGATTCACGTAGTTGTAAAGGTGAACAATGTGATGGCTTGGCTCGTTTCCATGAGCGTATTGTCCGATGAGTCCCGATATATCAGAAGATACGAGAGGTCCTTCTATCTTTGATTCGGCGACAAAGAGAGAATCGAGTCGACCAATGAATTTTTCCTGACCTCCCATCAAGGCGATAAGTCCTTCTATATCGTGAGGAACGAACCAAGCCCATTGCCAAGCTGTTCCTTCGCAATAATCGTCATTGCGGTGGTCGGAGTAACGGGGATTAAATGGAACGTGCCAATTCCCTTTCAAGTCTTTACCACGCATGAATCCGGTTTGCGGGTCGTAGTAATTGATGTATGATTTAGAGAGTGCCTTGTATTTTTCGTAAGTGGCCGTATCGCCAATTTCTTCTGCCAATCGAGCGATGCACCAATCGTTATAGGCGTATTCCAAACCTTTGGCTACCGACTCGTTTTCTTTTTCGTAGGGAACATAACCTATTTTATTTTTGTAGTATTTAGAAATGGGAACCAACCCGTTGACCATTCTGCTCGATGCGATAATACCGGTCGTGTCATATACCGAGCTGCGGATACAGGCTTCGAGCAATTCTTTTCCATCGATTTTGTCGAATCCCTTCATATATGCGTCGACAATTACGGGTATAGCATGATAACCAATCATCGTAGCTGTGTAATTTCCTGCTAATTCCCACATGGGCAGAATACCTCCTTCGTGGTATTTTTGCATAAGAGACATCACCAATTTTTCATTTAAATCGGGTTTGATGATGGTCAATAGCGGGTGTAGTGCCCGGAAAGTGTCCCATAGAGAATAGATTGTATAAATTTCTTCATTGGGTTGGGCTTGGTGTATCATTTGATCCGTCCCGCGGTAGCGTCCGTCCGCATCGGAGAAGAGGCTCGGGTGTATGGCCGTGTGGTATAGAGCTGTGTAGAATATTTGTTTTTGAGTTTCGTTGTTTCCTTCGACCTGAATGGTTCCCAAGTAGTCGTTCCATTGGTTTTGCGCAGCGTCCATGATACTGTCGAAGTCCCAAGAGGGAATTTCGCTTTCGACGTTTTGCTGTGCTCCTTTTATGTCCACGGCCGATATACCGACTTTTACAAGCACTTCTTCGTTTTGAGCCGTCGGGAATTGGAGCAGGGCTTTTTTCTGTTCCATTTTACAGGCTTTCCCATCGCGCACGATATCGATGACTGTGTCGATGATGTGGCAAGTGAAAGGTTTTGAAAATTTCATGTAGAAACCTATGCATTGGTTTTCGGCCCAGCCTTTGGTTTTTTTCCAGCCCACGATTTCGGTATCGCTGGGGGAGTCTATTCTCATGTCGATATTCTCTTGTCCTTGCAGACTATAATCCAAATCGACGATAAATCCAGCTTCTTTACTTTCGGGGAAACGATAACGGTGCAGGGCCGCCCGAGATGTTGCCGTTAGTTCGGCTGTCACGTTGTAACGATCGAGTTCTACCGAATAGTATCCCGGTTTTGCCACTTCTTTGTAGTGCGAGAACGTTGAGGCATAGGCGGTTTGCTGGCAACCGTATCCCAAGTAACGATAGTTTTGTTTTCCTACGGTGGGCATTAACAGAACGTCTCCGTAGTCTCCGCAGCCCGTACCGCTCAGATGGGTATGAGAGAATCCGTTTATCGTACTGTCGGAATAGTGATACCCCGAGCAAGCATCCCACCCGTATATGCGGGTATCGGGGCTGGGCTGTATCATTCCGTGGGGGACGACGGGGCCGGGGAATGTGTGCCCATGGCCTCCCGTTCCTACGAACGGGTTTACATAGTCGATATATTGTAACTGAGTTTCTGTGAGGTTAGAACAGCTTGAAAAAAGCAGTAATCCCAAACCTATCCATAGCGATGCTCGTTTCATGTCTTTTGTTTATGTGTATGAAGTACTCTTTCTTATTCTATCGTTTTGCTTTTATCGTATTATTTTACAGGTCGATAAATCTCCATTTGTATGCATAACTTGCACGATTAATATTTGTGGAATATTCGAGCCGAATGTTGTTTCAAAGATACATTTATTTACGTTAAAATGGTTTATCGTTTTTCCGTTTAAGTCGAATAAAATTATATTTTGTATCATATCGTCCGATTGTACGATCAATCGATTATCGTTTGTATATATGGTTAGACCGTCCTTTTTCACGTTATTTATGGCGGTGGGTTTTCCCGGCTTTTCTACATAGGGTGTCCCAACGGGAAGTATTTCGTAAAGATTGGGAATATTCTCTTTGTTCCACTCTATTTTCACTGCTGTTACCGTATCTATTTCGTGAGTGTCTATGATAGTGCACAACGGTTCCAAAGACCCTTTTTCGATCCATTCGGAGCCGTTATTGACATATATCGACGGGCGTTTGTGAGCTGGATCGAAAATGGTATTGTGATAAATTTCAACCGATTCGATCGTGAGATTCTCGATAAAACGGTGTTCGATATATCCCGCTTCTCCGGCTTGGTAATTTGTCGTGAGGCTCAAATCCGATAGGGAGGCTATTTTATCGCCGTTTTGGTCGGTCGTTTGGGTATATTTTTCCGACATCTCGGCGTTAAATTCGGCCACTTGTAACCAGTATTCGCTTGTAATGTATCGAATGACAAATCGCACATACTTCGCTACGGCTCCATTGGCATCGCAAGTGAGCGTGTGGGAAGCGTCGAGTTGACTGCTTGTAAACTCAGTGACGGTTTGCCAGTTTTTATTGTCGGTCGATATTTCTATTGTAGCCATTCCCGACGGCTGGTCATTGGGGGTGAATGTGATGCTTATCTGGTAGACAGGTTGAGCCGTGGGGTAGGTGAGAAGGATATAGTCGTTGGCGGCTTGTCCTCCGTCTTTCCAGAAGTAGGTCGATGCGGATCCGTCGATGACATTGCTTATGGTATAGTCTTGATATGCAGGCATGTTGGTCGACACTTGTGCGCGGGTTTCTATCGGAGTGAAGATACGGGATACCGAAAAGCGGTCGAAATCGATTGTTTCCGTTTCTTCCGAAATATTCTTGATTCGGATATATGCTGCCTTTTGTTCTCTGATAGGGAGTTCGGCCGGAGTCCATTGTTTGCCGTTTTCCGATAGCTCTATTCGCGGAGCTTTTCCGGTTGAGATTTTTTCTGCGCTTATTTTTTCGAGGTTTCCCAAATATATACCTACATATTCTCCTTTATCGAGATCGAGCCCGCTCAATCCGTTCAATTGTATCGTCTCGTTCTGCACCGACAAATCGATGCCTTGTAAATTCTCGATATTGGTGATGAGTTGTACATTGTCTTTTGCCGGCCATAGTCCGGGGATTCCGCTACTTATTTTCCCTGCCAAAAAATCGGTAAAGGGCTTCAAGTGGCTATCGGCCGGCTTTACTTTATAGAAAGTTTCCCGGGTGGTTGTCCCGTAGCCTTCGAGTGCGCTTACAAGATAGGCCGAGTCGGTTTCGAGCATAGCGTATAGCTCGTTTAGTCTCAAATATTTTTCCCAACCTTCCGGGCGAGACATGGTGTTGCCGTGATCGAGCATATCGAGGGCATCGAGAGCGATGGTGCTTATACTTTTCAGCTTGGCATTCCAACAGCGCACGTCTTCATACATCAATTTGTAATCTCTGTAAGGACTGTCTTTTAAGGTTTCGATGTAGGTACAAGCCTGTTTGAGGTTGTCCAGTTCTTCTCTCAGTTGGGTATATTCCGACGGGAAACTTTCGCCGCCGAATTTCTCCATGAAATTATCGTAGAGCGTTATCATTTCTTCGTCCTCGACCAACGTGTTCGAGAAGCGGGCGAAGCATTTGATCGCTTCGGCAGTCTGCGTATCGCCGGGATCGGCTATTCGGTGAAATACTTCTTCCCAGTTTTTATGAACGTCGAAAGCGTTGGGATTCCAACTGTAATCGGCCGCTCCGAACAAGGCGATTTTCGAAGCCTGTGCTTGGTTCATCGGGTTCAGAATAAGCCCGTTGAGCGTATTGATTGCACCGGGTTTTTCAATTGTCCAGTGAGTTGTTAACTCCCGCATGTAGATGCGGTCGTCATGATCGTCGTTTACCGGATTGTTCCACCACATGACCGAATTTCTTCCCACGCGTCCGGCCATATCGTCGATGGCCGAGGGGCGGATATTGGAGAAGCAGTCGTATCCGGTAAAGGCGATGACTACTTCGCTATCGACTTTTTTCAGATTGTTTAGAGTGTAGGATGCTCCGTAGTTGAGAGCGTAAGCCGTGGGGACGAAAAAAAGAGGTGCTACTTGGTCGTCGGTGTTGTCGGTAGTGTATCGTTCGCGTATTTTTACTTGTACTTCGTTGGCTAGATGAGCTTGCATGTCCCCACTGGGAGTGTAGGTCATGTCGTCGATGAAAACACCAAATCCCCGTACACCGAGATTATAAAGGTGATCGAATTTTTTCATGAGGGCGTCGATACCGGGAGCCATAGCCGATTCGTTCGAAAAACTGATCCCTTGTTGTAATCCGGGGTGTGCTGCCCAGATGAAATCGACGTTGCATGCTTTTGCTGCTTGCACCATTGTTTTCAAATCATCTTGGGTAATCATACCGAAAAACCGTTGTTGTTCGGTGAGCGAGGTAGGATAATCGTCCCTCCAATTACCGAGGTGGTAGGGATCTGATTTCGGTCCATACACGAATACGTTCATTTTGAATCGTTTACAAAATTCAAAAAGACTGATACGGTTTTCCACCGAGTAGGGGTGTCCGTAGAATCCTTCTACGATTCCCCGATATTGAGTGTGTGAATAATCTTCGAAAGTAATTTGACGGATCGAGTTGCCGTCGGTTTGCTCCAAAATTTGTTCGAGCGTGGCAAAGGCATAAAATTCGGAGCCTTTATCATTACCCAGAACGACGATGTCGCCGTGAGGGTGCAGATCGTTTATTTGCAGGAGATAGGGGTCGAATTTATTATCTCCTGTGTCAAAAACGGCAAAGGGCAAATTGTTTTCTACGGCATAGCGGTCTGCTGCACCGTCCGAGCCGTTGATTCCTATGTAGAGGTTCGTATTCGTCTGCGACGGGTTTGTAGAGAATGCGATGGTATATCCTGCTTCTTCGAGTACTTCTTTCATGCGGTTGCGGGTCACTTCTCCTATTCCACTTTCGCAAATGACATTTATTTGTTGTGTGAGTTCTACCGTTTCTCCGGCCTCGCTGATTTTTTGAGGGGTAGGGTATATCGTGTAGGTTTGAGCATGATTTTTACTCAGTATCGTACCGAATACTAACAAAGCAAGCAGGGTGAATATGTTTCTCATCGCTAAATGTGTTTAAGCAAAAAGCTTTTGTTTTTGATATAAAAAAGATACAGACTATATTTTGTGTTTCATGGTTCGGCCGAATTGCGATATAGACCGGTAGGGTGTATTGAATCCCGACGAAATCGGGGCGAACCGTGGTATTTTTTGAAAACACCCCGCACTCACACGAGGCAGGCGGGTACGGGGTGTGGCCATGAAAACCTAATTATTTTTTGAAGCGAATGATTTGTTTCCCGAATTTTCAACAGTCTCCGTGCACAAGGCGCGGAGACTGTGAAGTAGATTATTCGGCTACCACTTTGAAAGATTTCACGCGTTTGCCGTCTTTCGACACGACTACATAGTACATGCCTTTGGCAGCATTTACCGTGAGCGTGCAGATTTCGCCGGCCATAGCTTGGTGCTTTTTGGTAGTTACCTGACGACCTTGTGCGTCGAAGATGTCGATAACGTAGTTACCGTCGGCTGCGAATTGCAGGTTGACATTTTCGATGAAGGGGTTGGGGTATACCGTGAGGTTATCTACCAAGTTGCCATCGATACCCGAAGAGGGGAGAACTACGATATACTCTTCTTTCGTCTTCGTATCCGAGCCCCATCCGTTGGCAAGCGTCAAGGTGACGTTGTATTTACCGTCTTTGTTGAATGTAACCGATGCGTTGTCACCGGTGTTTTGAACTTCGGCATCGGCAACGGCGAATGTCGATGTCGTAGTGATGGGCAATGTACCTGACATGGCCGGGTTACCTTGAATAGCGATATTGGCCGGTAATATGTGTTCTTCGTTTGCAGAGGTGTTTTCACCGCCTGCACCTTTCACTTCGATATAGGCAGCCTTGTTGTCGGTAACCAAAGTACCTTTGTTTTCAAACACTTTTTCGCCTTCGTTGTAGTTGTCCGATTCGAACGTCCAGTAACCTTTCAGGTCAGAGGGGATTTCTTTACCGTCGTAACCTTTCATGGCTTCTATTACTTCGGTATCGCTCAATGCCTTGTGCCAAACTTGAACATCGTCGATGACACCGGAAAATCCGGCATAGTAAACGCGAGAACCACCGATGTAGATGTTTGCAGCTTTAACGTTTCCAGTTCCACCGTTATTATCGTTGTAATTGTATTTTGAAGCATTACCTTCTCCTACTTTCTTACCATTGAAATAGATTCTTTGTTTGCTGCCGTCGAATGAAATGAGGACGTGTGCCCATTGACCTTCGGATAAACTATAAGATTCGGTTCCGGTACGGTTACCGTCTGTACAACAAGCCAAGTTGGGAATTTCGTGTTTGTTGTTGTTTCCGTTGAAATAGTATTGCGATTCATTTCCCCACATAGTATAAGAAATGATATTGTTATCCAAAATGCGTTGTCCTCCGTTGTTGAATGTCTCAGGCCATACGTCTACCCAAAGGGCTCCCCAATTATTATCGGGCCAGTGGATATCCATATTGCGTTGCTCGATCAATCCCATACCGAATTTAGCGAACGTGAATTTTTCGGGTTTTATCCAAAGACAGATTGAATATTGATTTTGATTCATCGGCAAGAAATCCGATGGAATACGGAACATATAGGGGTCGTCTACCTGCAAACCACGAGAAACCGTACCTTCGTTCTTTTTGCCGGTGTAGCTGAGTGTTACTTCGGCAGTACCGTCTTCGAGGGTTACGTTGGTGTCGGATGCTGTGAAATCGGTAATCGAAGGAATTGCACCTGTGCTTTCGGGAGAAATTTGTACATAGCCGCGATAAGAGAGTTCACTCAAATCTCCTTTGGTGAGTTTTACATCGTAATAACCTTCCTCTGACAGTGAAGTGGTTATCGAACGACTGCCATCTTGGGTGAATACGGCATTACCGCCGGTGGTTGCGTTAAAGATTTCCCAAGAGAAAGGTTCTTCTTGGTTGGGGTCGATCAACGAGAGGGTAAATTCCTCGCCGGCTTTGATTACCGCTTTGTTACATTCGATACCGTCGACGAGAGTGAGGTCGGTAGTCAGATAACTGGTCCATGTCGTTTCGCTCTTCGTTTTTCCGTCGGGAGCTACGGCACAAACACCGATTCGGTAATCCGAGATTTCATTGTTGGCCGATACCGGAGCGCCTACTACGTAGTGTGCCCAAGAAGAAGTCGTTCCGCAAAGAACGGGCTCTCCGTCTTTTGCTTGTACGTAAACTTCGAAGTACCAAGTATCTACATCTTCGTTATAAACGGGTATGGAGGGATCGGAATCGTTTTTGGAGGATTCGCAATCCCAGCTAAATTTGAAATCGATCGAGTTATAAGTACGTTTTTTCAAGATTTTGCTTTCTTCGGTAGTGATGACCGGTTTGATCGGTGCAAAAGTCTTTGCTGGAACAATAGCCATTTCGCCGATGAATACATCGTAGTTTGTCGGGGTATTTTCGAATTTGAGACCGATGAGGGCTACATTTCCGTTCATACCGATTTCAGAGGCTTTCTTGGAGAAGGTTGTCCATTGTCCTTCTTTGGCTCCGGTAATGTCGCAAGAGTGCAATGTAGATCCCGACCCTACGAACGACCAGAAGAGTTTCATGTGCGTATCTTCGCCGCTATTTAATTTGAAAGTCATCGATACGTCGTCGGTTTCAGAAACGTCGAAGTTGGTCTTGAAGAGACGAACGTTGGATACTTTCGTAGCTCCGCTCATGTGTAGGGCCGAACCGGCATACCAAGCATCTTCGTAAGTGAATCCGCATTCGATACCGTCTTCGGGTACGTTATTGCTGTCGTCTGTAATCCACCAGCGCCATGTGGGCAGGTAGTCCTGTACACCTACGTTGAACCATTTGTTCCCGAAGGTTACTTTTCCTTTGTTACGGAAGGTTTTTCCGTTACCGAGCCCGAAACGGGTTACGAAAGGCAACTCTTGCAGTACGCTTCGGGCGGGCAGGTATTCTGCTATACCGTGAAAGTTGTTCATAGCCGCTTCGCTGGAACTGGAAATTCCGTCTTTAATAGCCGGGCGTTTTGCCGGGTTCCGGTTACCGCCGGAGAATACTTGCTCTTGCTTTTCGAGGTAACAGGCTTGTACAGCTTCGTCACCCGAACCGAATTCGGAAGAGTTCTGGTAAATCATATTGGTGGTGTGGTTTCCCCAAAATGCGATAGACATTTTGGTGTTTTTCAACGTAGACCACGGACCTCTTGCCAACCAGTTTCCTTGAATGTCGTAACCGGCATAAAGGGTGTAGGGATTGGCTCCGATTTGTTCGGCGTAGCTAGCCGAACTGCTTGCAGAATATCCCCAATCGTAGTTGAGCATATACATGTCGACTACTTGTTTGTTGTTTTTCCACAACCAATCTTGTTTGCTACTACCGAAAGAGGAACCTAAATCCATAGATCCTCCGTTAGAACCTACTCCATACCAATATACGTGGAATTGCCAACCGATCGATTCTGCATATTCCCGACATTGGGAGAAGAAGTCTTGCAAAGCAGAGGCTTGGAGAACCGGACCTTCGGGGTTGATACCGACACCATCGAGACCATAATAGCGAAGGAATTTTACGAATTTTTCTACGTATTTGAATTTTCCGCCTTCTTTTTTCACCAGCATATTTACATTAGCTGTTGGGCTGGTGTTATCGCCTCCCCAAGAGTCGAAGAAGATGAGACCGCCGCTATTGGCTACACCGTTGCGGTGAGTAACGTCGCTGTATGCACCCGGTACACGTACCCACGGGAGAGACCAGCCGCCTTGCGAATCCACGTAGGACCACATACTGAAATTATCGCCGTCGAATACATATCGCGGTAGCGATTGCCAGTAAGTGTCGGATATACCCATCGGCGTCCACATACTGAATTTGCGGTCTTGCGTCATGGTGGGATCTACCTGTGTTGCCGTGTTCACGAAACGTTTTTTCATGGGGACACGGGCGATGTAGAAGTTCTCGTCTTCGGAAAGGGGGACTCCCGGTTCCCAAGATTCAAAATAGTCATAAAAATCGAGATAGACTGTTTTTTTATCACCTCCGGCGATAGAAATTTCTTTGGTCGGTAAGAGTTCTACATAGGGAGCGTGGGTAGGAATGTTTTGTGCATAGTTTCCCACAACTACCGAACAAGCCAATACCGATAATACTAATTTCGGTGTTTTCATGTTTTTTGTTTTTAAGTTAATAATAGGATCTCAAAAAAGTTGTTTTTTATTTTAGGGGAGAGAGTGTACGTTTCTATACGCTCTCTCCGATTAAATTTTTAGTTAGAAACTTCGGTTTCCCAACGACGATTGTCGCCCAATCCGGCAGGGTCTTCTACGTCCCACCAAAGGGTGGTGCGCATGAAGTTTCCACCTCCAAGGGCAGGGACACCCGACGCATTCACGTCTTGGGCGGCAGCGGCGTCGGTCATGTTCCACGGAATACGACGTACCATACGACCTTTGCCCAAAGAACCATCTCCAATATCGTTGACGGGGAATATGCGAGGATAGCCGGTACGACGCAAGTCGTTCCATGCTTCAAGTCCCATTGGGAAATTGGCAATCCACTTTTGGGTGATGATTTTTTCGAGTTTCGTTTTGTTATCGTCGCTGTTGTTGATTTTTACTCCTACGGTAACCAAACCTTTGATATTATTGTAGGAGTCGTAGGGATCGACATAGTCGATGGAGGTATCGGCCTCTCCTTGTGCCCAATAAGCCTTGAACTCATCGGAGGTTTGCGCTATGTTGTAGGCGTCGAACATGGCTGCAACCCCTTTCAGGTAGTTGCTGTTGAGCGATCCGCCGATATTCCAACGAAGGGCGGCTTCGGCTTGCAGGAAGTAACGCTCGGAGAGTTTGAATATCGCCAACGGGAAGTTTGCGAACTCGCTGGTTAAGCCCGAATATTTGAGGTAGGGGTTGTTGTCATCGCGAGCTGTAAGCGCTATTCCGGTACGAACTCCCACGATGTCTTTTCCTGAGGGCCATACGATTTCGCCGTTTCTGTCTCGTATGGCATCGCTGTTCTTGGCAAATATTTTTTCCATGAAAGGAACTTTGAGCCGTTTCATGATGTTCTCAAGTGAAGCGTTTATACGTGTGTCGTTCCAGAGAATGGAGATAAATGCCAACGGGTGGTTTGTACCGCTTTGAACCATGGTGTTATATTCGATACTTTTTTCGATAAGCCCGTCGTCGATAGCTGATTGAGCCTCGGTTTTGGCTCTATCGGGATTGATGTTGGACATACGCATGGCCATGCGCAGACGAATGGAGTTGGAGAATTGTTCCCACGTTTTCACATCGCCGCAGATTTTGTCGTATTTTGCCAATACTTGGTTGATACTGTCTTGGTGCTCTTGCGTTGTCGAAGAGAAGTTTTTGAGTATTTGACCGGCATCTTTGAGGTTGACGAATAGCGAGTCATAAATCAAATCCATCGGTTCGTAAGTTACCGGCGGCTCTTGAACGTCGTTTTTATAGTCATTCCACGGGAAAGGACCATAGACATCGGAAAGTTCCAGAGCCGAGAAACAGTACATGATGTTACACATGGCTCCTATCTCTTCGAGACCGAGGCTTTTTGCCGACCGCATAACGGGGAGGGCTGCATGAGCCACGTTGAAGAAACTGGCCTGCGGGCCGTCGCAATAGCTGGCGAAATAGCCGTAGGTAGAGGGCAGGTTACCCCCGAAGTTCTGGGTGCCTGCCATGTAACCGGCATAGTTGTCGATGTGAATGTTGAATTGCACTTGATAGATGTGCGCACCATTGGAGGCTCCGACATCGTGCATTTTTTGTTGGGCGGTCAAGAACATACCGGCCGCTTGCTCGTAGTTCTCGGCAATAGAAAGGTCGCCGGTACTAACTTCGATGTTGGTATCCAAATCATCGAGTAGGGGATCACCGCAACCCGTCAAAGAGGCTGCCACGACAAAAGCGAATGCTGATAAATATTTTATTTTTTTCATGATGTTATGTTTCGTTAGAATGAGGCTTTAAGAGAAATACCGAAAGAACGGGTAGTAGGCATACCGAAGATGTCGACATTGCCCAGAGCATTTTGCGTACTCAGCGAGGTGTCGGGGTCGATGGGCGCATCGAGATACAAGAAGAACAGGTTGCGGGCATTGGCCGAAATCGTGAGGTTCTTGCTTACACCGAAGAGATTACGGAAAGTGTAGGCCAACGATATTTCGCGCAGGCGGAAGTTCGTGGCATCGTACACGTAGTTGCGTCCTACAGGTGATCCACCACCGATGGTCTGGTAATATTGCTCTACCGGAACCACTTGGCTGGTTCCCGGAATATACATGCCGGGGAATTTTTGTCCGCGGTTCGATGTCCAATAGAGGTTGTTGGCAACGGCGTAGTCCCGTGCATCGGCGGTACGTTCGGAAGTTCCGAATTGGTCAAGGTATGCCTCGGTGAAAGAGATGACTTTACCGCCTACCTTACCGTCGATGAGGAAGTAGAAAGAGAAATCTTTGTAATTAAAGGTGTTGGACCAACCGAGAGTGTGCTTGGCATTCATGTTGCCGAGGTATTCGTCGGCTACACCGTTTTGCTTCATGGGAGCACCCGTGTCTTCTCTTACAGCCACTTCGCCGGTAGCGGCATCTTTCATGAACCCTACGGCATAGAGGTCTCCGTAAGATCCGCCCTCTTCGAATTTGACTTTCAACCCGCTGAGGTTACCCATGTCGACTTCGTGGATATATTTTTGACCGTTTTGCTTGCGGGCCACCGTGAGGATTTTGTTGTCGTTGTAGGCATAGTTGAGATTGGTGATCCAGCTGAAATCGTTGTTGGGAGCGAAGATATAGGATGCGGTCAACTCGATACCTTGATTGCGGACTTTACCACCGTTGATATACACGTCTTTACCACCCGAACCTTTGTATTTCATGAACTGGTTTTTCATGACGGCATTATAGTAGGTGGCTTGCAAAGAGATGGAGCGATCGAGCAAACTGATGTCGAATCCGGCTTCGAACGATTGCGTGGTTTCGGGTTTCGGGTTTTTGAAGTTCACGATACCGCTGTTGATGACAGCTCCCGTCGCCGGATTGCGTTTTGCCGATGCGAGGAAAAGGCTGTTAGGAATGGAGTTACCCACCTCGGAGTACGAAGCCCGTAGTTTCAATTCGTTGATTTGCTCGGGTAAGGTGAGCAATTTGTTCATCTGAGCGGATGCTCCTGCCGAATAGTAGGCAAAGTGGGGATCCATATCGCGGAATTGTGTAAAGGCACGATACCAGTCGTCACGGTAACTACCCTCGACCGTTACCTTGTCTTGCCAAGTAACTTGTGCCGTAGCGAAAATGGCGCGTTCCCAATTTTTGGTAGTGAGACCACCGAAGTTTTCGTTACCGCTGAGGTATATGTTGGAAAGGACGAATTGGTTGCACGAGAGATCCTCGGTATAGGGAGCGCCCGATTTTGCGATAGGAGTGATCATCCATTGATCGTAGGAAGAGTTCATCATGCTACCACCCGCATTGACACCGATGGTGAAGTCTTTGAACGTTTTGTTATAGCTCAACATGAAGTCTCCGTAGAAGTCTTGTGTCTTGGTGTGGTCGAGAATGAGGCGACCCCGGTCGATCATTTCGGCGTTACCCCAAGTGGTGGCGTATTGCCGATTCTCGTCGTTGCGTTCGTTGTAATCATATTTGATACGGGCTTGCAAATTGAGACCGTCGATGATTTGCCAGTTGGCAGCGATACTACCGAATGTGCGGTTAATCACTTCTTCGCTGGTCATACGGTTGATCAACCACCACGGGTTATTGAGGTTGATGGCATCGCTATACCATACTTGTTTACCATAATGTTTGTCGAATAGTATCGATTCTTTACCCGATTGTATTACCGAAGTAGGCAGCCCGTCGGGACCGGTTTCGGAAACGATGTAATCGTATTTTTTTGACAACCAAGTAGCCTCGGTGTCGTAATAGTTTTTGCGGTACCAATTCATGTCGAGGTTTCTCGGCGAAGTGTAGAGTTGGTAGATGGGGTTGAAGAACGTACCACCGGTGGGACGGTTTTTGGTCTTCTGGTTGATGTAATTGGCCGAAATGTCAATTTTGAGTTTGTCTTTGAAGAAAGAGAAACTTTGACGCAACGAGATGTTGTGACGCATGAACTTATTGGTGTCGACGATACCGTTGGCCGTGGTATTTCCGTAAGAGAAATAGGTTTGTGCCACTTTCGTACCTCCGCTCAATGCAACCGAGTTGTTGAAGTTTGAACCGACGCGGTAGAAGTCGCTGATGTCGTATGGGTTGCGCGACAGTCGGTAGGGCGAGTTGGCCGGGTTGAAGTATTCGTCACCGAGGGCATCGATGCGTTGTCCCCAGCTGTTCGAACCCATGGTGAAACCATTTTCAACCGATCCGGTCATTAGACCTCCGTATCTGTTTTGTAATTTGGGAAGTTTCAAAGGAGTCTCGAATGTCGTGCTGCTCGATACATCGATACGGATTTGCCCTTCTTTACCTTTTTTTGTGGTAATCATAAGTACACCGTTGGAGGCGGCGCTACCGTAAAGCGCTGCGGAGTTTGCTCCTTTCAGCACGGTAATCGATTCGATGTCGTCGGGGTTGAGTTGGGAAAGGGCATCGCTACTTTCTTTCGAACCGTCGACCATCATAGTGGCGCCACCGGTGTCCATATCCATTTGTCCGGCCACGTTGTTTTGCATGGGCACACCGTCGATAACGATAAGCGGCGAGTTGTTACCCATCATGGATGCATTACCGCGAAGCAAGATTTTAGAGGCTCCACCGGCTCCCCCGGAGTTAGGCGTGATGACCAAACCTGCACTTTTCCCTTGCAACGAGTTGATGAGGTTGGCTTCTTTTGCGCGAGTGAGTTCGTCGCCTCCGACGGTTTGCGTCGAGTAGGAAAGGGTTTCTTCTTTACGAGCGATACCCATAGCCGTGACTACGACTTCGTCGAGCAACTTCGTGTTGTCTTGCATCACTACATTGATTTTATCATGTCCGTTGATGGGGCGTTTGATAGTTTGGTAACCGATGTAGGAAAATTCCAATTCGTTGCTTCCTGCCGGTACTTTGATAGAGTAGTTACCATCGATATCGGTTGCCGTCGCTACACTGGTTCCCGTAACCTTTACGGTGAGGCCGATGAGTGTTTCGCCGGAAGCATCGGTAACGTTACCGGTTATAATTTTCGTGTTGGCACTTTGAGCCGTCGCACTTGCGCTAGCGACATTTCCTTGCGCAGATGCGGCTTTTTTCGACAACATGATGTTGGGGTTCTGTATCGAGTAAGAAACGTCGGTCCCTTTGAATAGGATATCGAGTATCTCGCCGACCGTCTTATTTTGAACGTTAAGGTTTACTTTGCGTTTCGTGTCCACTTGGGTGTTGATAACGAACAGACAATGAGCTTCTTTCTCGATTTTTTTCAAAACTTCGTCTATTGGAGTATTTGCCTCGGATAGGGATATGCGTGAATACGCATCGGCACTTGCTTCGAATGCGTAAGCCAGTGCTAAAGCTGCAATAATTGCTTTTAAACTTTTTCTATACATACGTGTGTTTTGTGGTATTCAAAAGTTTTGTAACTGAAATAAATAAATTGTTGATTTTAAAATGATAGACAAGAGATGGTGTGTTTTTATGTGTTCATAGGCTTTCGGGAATTATTTATGTTTAGAAATGATTTGTATCGTATTGAGTTCTTTATCCCATTTGAAATCAAAATCGAATTCGTGTTGAAGAACTTGCAACGCATGTTGAATGCCATCGTAGCGATAGAACTTACCGGTGTAGTGCTCGGTGCTTTTGATGTCTTTGTCGATACTGATTTTTACACCGAAAGATTTTTCGAATCCTTCCATCAATTCGTCGAACGATTTGTCCTTAAAGTAGTAGATACCGTCTTTCCACAGCTCGGTTTCGAAGGTGCGGATTACCGATTGCTTGAACTCGCCATCTTTGAATTGTGCCCGGTATCCGGGTTTGAGCATCGCGCTTTTTTCGCCCGACGATATTTTTACAGAACCCTCGATGAGCGAGACCATGAAGTCTTTTTCTTTGAGTGTGGAAGTCACGTAGAATTTGGTTCCCAACACTTTAACTTTTCCGTTAGGCGTATTTACGATAAATGGTTTCCAACGGTTGTGGGCGACTTCGAGATAGGCTTCGCCTTCTATTTCTATATTGCGTTGCATTCCCAAGAACGACGAGGGGTATTTTATCGTGGAACCTGCATTGAGCCATACTTTCGTACCGTCGGGCAGGAGCAGGGTATTGCTGTTACCGGCCGGTACGGTCAATGAATAGAGGGGAACGATGCGATCGCCCATCGTGAGATAGAAACTGCCGAATGCTACCGACAACAATAGTATGACAACGGCGGCAATACGTAGAAGTTGTGCACGGTAGTGGCGGCGGAAGTCGTATTTGGTACGCTGTATATTGTCAGTCGATAATAAAATGGCATTGTATATGTTGCGTTCACGACAGAACTCTTTGAGGTTTTCGGGCGAGGCTTTTGTCCACTCCAAAACTTGAATGCGCTCCTCTTCGGTTGCGCAATTTCCGAAATATCTATATAATGTTTTCTTTTCCATACATTATATAAACCGAAAAACAGGGTATATCCCTAGTAATAAAATAAATTTTTTTTGAGAAAAATGAAGTGTGGATTTGTGTTTTTATAGTTGGTTGGTTGATTCTCGTGGTATTTTGGTCGGATTTCGTTACAGCGTGGCTCGGAATTTTTATAAATAGTCTTTTAATTTTTTCCTTAGGACATTCAGGCTTTTTGTGATGTGGAACTCTACGCCTTTTACCGAAATCCCGAAGTTTTCGGCAATGGTTTTGTAGGATTTTTGTTCGAGGTATCTTTCGTAAAAAATTTCACGGGTGCGATTAGGGAGTGTTTTGATAGTATCGTTTACTATATTTTCTATTTCGCTGGTGAATAGTTCGGAGGGATCGCATCCTTTCAATGAGGATATATTGAGTTCTATTTCACCTATTATGTGTTTATAGAGCTCGTCGTTTTTTTGTAATAAGTATTTTCTCTCTTCCAGAATATCGATACATCGGTTTCTTATAATTGTAAAGATGTATCCTTTTATATTGGAAGTTTGGAATGTCGCTTTGTCCTTGTTCTCCCAATATTGGATATAGGACTCCATGACTACGTCTTCTGCGTCTTGCATGTTCCCAAGATAGGAATATGCAAACTGGATAAATCCATTTTTAGAACTTCTAAAAATGTTTGTGAAATCACTATCTTCTTGAGTAACTAATGTCATTCAACTTTAAATTAAAATAAAATGTATAGCTTATCTGAAAAATAGTATGGAGACAATAATCGTGTTAAATATGGTTTTTGTTACATGATATTCAGTCGTTTAGGGCTTTGTGGGTAATGAGAAATAAAGAAAATCGCAGTGCGAATATACTAATATTATAAGATAAAAAAGAAAACTTACATTCTTTTTTTATAAAAAATTATAGTATTATATAAAGAAAGAAAAGAGGAGAAAAAAGGAGTGGTTACGGGAAAGTTTTCTTACTGAGGTTAATAGAGTAGAAAAGAAAAGGGGAGCAGATTATCTGCTCCCCTTTTCTTTTTAGTTATTTACCAATCCTCCTAACGAGGCCGGCAATCGGGAATCGAATGAATATACTCTGGCAAATTGCCTAATAAAATCGATTGTCGAGGCCGTTGGTTGTAATACTTTTGCGTTTTGTACTCTCGTTGTGTTTTTAGAGGTAGAGATTTTTTTCATAGGCTAATAAAAATTGATGTTTATGTATTATAAACGTCGGTAGCCTTGTAATTATTATCTGTACCTGCTTGTTTTTTTATAATGTCAGTACGATGTTGTTTTCCTCGGCCATTTTTCTCAGGTTGAGAATGGCATAGCGCATCCGCCCTAAGGCTGTGTTAATACTGACTTTGGTATGGTCTGCAATTTCTTTGAAGCTCATGTTTTTGTAATAACGCATGACAAGTACTTCCCTCTGGCTGTGTGGAAGGGCCTTGATAAGTTTGCGAACATCGGCTTCGATCTGGTTTTGTACAATTGTATCTTCGACGGTTCCTTCGCTCAATTCTTTGCGATTAAAGATATCCATGTTTTCATTATCGGTGATAACATAATTATCGGCTTTTTCCTGTCGGAAAAAATCGATAATGAGATTATGGGCGATTCGGGAAATCCATGCAGGGAACTTACCGTTTTCGGTATAGCGTCCTTGCTTGATAGTCATGACAGCCTTGACAAAAGTTTCCTGAAAGATGTCATTCGCCAATTCTTTGTCTTTTACAATATAATAAATGTAGTTGAAAGTACGGACCTGATGTCGTTTAAGCAGAACATCAAAAGCTCCATTATTACCTTCGGCATACAACGCAACCAGTTCTTCGTCGGTGCGATCGAATAAATCGTTCATTACTACCTCTCTTTTTTTTGATTCAAGCGTAATGTTTTGTCGATAGGCAATCTTTATTTAGAGTGATTCGATAATTATTATTCGTTGCAAATAAAGATGTTTTTTTTCAAATCAGAAAGTAAAAAGGAATTTTTTTCGACCTATCGTTCCATTTTTAACATTATTCTCGTGAACAAAATGGATTCTCTTTATTGAGCGTTGGGGTTACAGGTAGATAATATTTGTTTTGGGAACACTTGGGTGAAAGTTGAAGGTGTATTGCTGATTTTTATCATAAAAAATAATTACTTTTGCAATTCATGGAAAACTAAAAATAAGTAACTGCTATGAAACCAACTCTTTTTGTATTGGCTGCCGGCATGGGTAGTCGTTATGGAGGACTGAAACAGCTCGACGGTCTTGGTCCTAACGGTGAAACGATTATGGACTATTCGATTTTCGATGCTTTACGCGGAGGATTCGGTAAAGTCGTTTTCGTAATTCGTAAGGATTTCGAGCAAGATTTCAGGGATAAGATTCTTTCTAAATATGAAGGTCATATTCCTTGTGAATTGGTATTCCAGTCTATCGACGATTTGCCGGAGGGCTTCACGTGTCCCGAGGGACGTACTAAACCGTGGGGAACTAATCATGCCGTGTTGATGGGTAAAGATGTAATTAAAGAGCCATTTGCCGTTATTAATGCCGATGATTTCTACGGTCGCGAAAGTTTTGCTATTTTGGCCGATTATTTGAAAGGTCTGGAAGGAAAGAAAAATGAGTATTGTATGGTGGGTTATCGCGTGGGAAATACGCTGTCTGAGAGCGGTTCTGTTGCTCGTGGCGTGTGCGAGACCAATGCCGAGAAACATCTTACATCTGTTGTAGAGCGTACTCAGATAGAACGTCGCGACGGCAAGGTGATGTTTAAAGAAGGGGATACTTGGACTGCTATCGATGACAATGCTCCTGTTTCGATGAATATGTGGGGATTCACACCCGATTATTTCAAATATTCCGAAGAGTATTTCGTTAAGTTCTTGAAAGAGAATGCAGATAATATTAAAGCTGAGTATTTTATACCTTTGTTGGTAAATGATTTGATTCAAACTGGCAAGGCCTCTGTAACGGTTCTCGATACTCCATCGAAATGGTTCGGGGTAACTTATGCTGCCGACAGGCAGTCGGTTGTCGACAAAATTCATGCGTTGATTGCTGCCGGTGAATACCCAGAGAAATTGTTCTGAAAAGAATTGATGAAATAGAAATTGAAGGAGGGAGCTTATCGTGTAAAAATCGGGCTCTCTCTTTTTTTTGTTATTTTATCCGGCTGGATAGATGGTGGTTTTCGTTTGTCGAGGAGAGCTCGGGTATAGTCGATTTGTACCTTAGGTTTGCTGGGGCATTTATTGTCACCTTTTTACCTATTTGTATAAATTGTACTTTTTTGCTGTTTTTTATTCACATTTTATAATTTTCCCGGCTGATAAAATTATCTTTGCTAAGATTTTCGTTGTTGTTACTTATACCAAGCAGTTGCACTCATGAATTCCCGTATATGTTATATTGTCATTTTGCTTTGTTTTTTTGCTTGCCATAGTGACCGATATCAAGAAAAGGCAACACGCTTATATGAATATGGGATTGAAATAGAATCTTTTCAACCCGATTCGGCTGCATATTTATATCGTCGGGCATTGAGCCTTACTAGCCCGAATTCGGATCTATCGGTTGCGTTGCATTTGCGTCTCGGAAACTTACTGCGTACGCATCATCTGTACAATAGAGCGTTAGAAGAGCACACTATCGCCTTGAAAGAATGTATGGCGAACGATTCGACGAAATATACGGCTCGAGCTTTACGGGAAGTAGGGAAAGATTATCTGTATAAGAACAGTCCCGACAGTGCACTTGGATACATTAAAGAAGCTTTGTCGTTATCGGAAGCTGCTTCGGACACTTTGGAAATGACAGCCGCTCATAACAATCTGTCGGTCGTTTACGGAGAACTCAAAGATCTCGAACAGGCTACAAAGCATGCGTATAGAGCTATTTCTCTGTCTAAGGATAGTACTTTGATATATCGAACGTATTCTGCCATAGGTAAGATGTTTTTATTATCTGGACAGTATGATTCTGCATATCATTATAGCCGGCAAGGAAGTTTAAGCCCCAATATTTATACAAGGGCCAATAGCTATAAGCAGCTTTGCGAAGTTGCTCTCGAAACAAAAAACGGTGCGCTCTATGAAGAATGTGTAAATTCATTGAATCTTGCTAATGATTCTATTGAAAAAATTAATCGTACCGAGTCAATGGGAGAGACAGAATATCAATATGATTTGGAGCAGATTCTTTATACCGAGAAAACTCGATATTATCGTTGGATTGCCGTAGTTATTATTGGAGCTTTGCTTATCTTATTTCTGTATATTCAAAAAAGAAGGTCAAGAGATAAAGCGTGGAAAGCTCGGGTGGAGGCGTTGCGTCAAAAGATAGAAACGGCTCACGAGTGCGATGTGGGTAATATAAAGGGGAATATGGGCGAATCGAATATCGTCGCCCGGCAGGTCGATAACGAGCGAAAAGAACTACAATCACTCATCGATAAAAAGGGTGATGTATGTGCTTTATCTTTCATGCGAACCAAAGCATACAAAAATATGAAATCGATGATCGAGGCGAAATCGGAATCGGTATTGAGTATTGATGAACGACAGATGGTCTCGCAGTCTATACACAAAGCTTTTAATGAATATATCGATGCTTTGAAAAAACATACTAAATTAACGCAAGATGAGGCGGTTTTATGTTGTTTGGTCAAGTGCGGACTTAATACCAAAGAATGTGCTGTTTGCAAAGGAGTAAGTCTGAATGCTATCCGTACTCAGAAAAGTCGGATTAAAAGTAAATTAATGTAAAAATATCGGTTGGACCTATTTGATATGTAAATTGTTGATAATTAGTGCTTAACAGATATTGTTTGTAATATTCTATTTGAAAATATTTGATTATCAATACAATATAATGGCTTAATTGTAACGTCGATTATTTTTAATAAAGAATTGTCGGCGTTACTTTTGTTTAAAAATTATTTATTCATTCTCATAGAGAACACTTCCTAATTATAAAATCATATTATTGCTTATGAAAAAAATTACATCAATCTGTTTAACTATCTTCTTAGGTGTCAACATTGTTTCGGCTTATGCAGCTCGTGGCGAGCAACTCGCTATTTTATCGGAAGATTTTTCGGCTTTTACCGAAGGAACCGAATCCACGCCTGCCGAGAGTGAACTTTCGACAGGAAATGCAATGATTCCTATGGAGTTCACGCACGGCATACAGTGGAAAGGACGAGGTATTCATCAAGCCGGAGGAGTTTGCGCTGTACTCTCTTATGATGACTATACATATGGGGAGACACAGGGGTGGATTCAAACGCCGTATACCGATGTGCGTTTGGACGATGGTAACTTCATACTTCGATTCCGAGCACGTTCGATTGCCCAAACGAAGGACTCGCTTATCCTTTATTTGCAAGATCAATATAGTAGCAACTATTATACGAGTGAGAAACGCACCATTACCGACCAATGGCAAACGATCGAAGTTCCTTTTCAGCACAATTTCGGTATGGGGAGTCGCTTGGCCTATGTACAAATCGGGGCATACAACGATTCGTGGCTGATAGACGATATTGAAATCATACAAGACGTGTACGATATTTGCTCACCCCACGCGATCTCACCCAAAGATGTAACATTCGAGCATTTTACCGCTCGATGGGATGCCGTGTGGTCAGCAACCTCTTATCTTACGTCTGCTTATTATTATGCCGATGAAGAGAAAACACAACGTGTATATATTGCAGAGAATATCGAAACGACGGAATGTGAATGTCAAGTTACCGGTATGGAAAAAGGAAAAACTTATTTCTTCACGGTAAAAGCCAAGAATGATAAATACACTTCTGTTGAATCGAACGAGGTACAAGTGTATGTCCCCATTCGTACTATGCCAGTGCCCGAATTAGCCGATCCGACCGATATAACCGATACAGGATATACTGCTCGATGGTATCCTGTTGAGCGTGCAATGGGATATGCCGTGCGCCACTTTTTGAAACATACAGCCCGATCCGATGAAGAATACACGCTGGTGCACGAGGATTTAGAAACGATCACGGAGGGAACATTTGAATGGCCCGGTTACTTTTATGATTATGACCTTAATAAATATAGCAAAGTGCCCGGTTGGGGTGTCAATATGGGTTGTACGGTTAAAGGAATGATAGGTATCGATAATTACTACCGTGATTTTGAGGAAGGAAAAATCACGTCTCCCGAATTTGATTTGTCTCGTAACGATGGCAAATACACGGTGCAACTGAATGTGTATGCGATTCATGCTGGCGATACTGTCTATGTGGATAGTTATTGTGAAGGTGAAAAAGAACATCGCGAGTATCTGATGAAAACCGTGGGAGAGCATTCTTTTTTCCGTAGATTTTACTAATGGGTCGGCTCAAACTCATTTTACCGTTACTTTCTCGGGAACGGATAAAATGTTTATCGATGATATTTTCGTAAAGCAAATTCTAAGAGCCGGAGAGAGTTATACTTCTGCATTGGCATCGTTCGAAGTGGAAGGTATCGATAACACCTCGTACACCTTTACCGACCTTACGGGTTCTGAAAGCGATGAATATCTTTATTCTGTAGCTTCTTGGTCCTATTCGTTAGATGAAGAAGGAATTTGGGGACCCAACGTATATTCGGAGTATTCAGAACCTCAAATCGTACGACTCTCTTCCTCCATCGAAAATGTTGATGGTATAGACTCTGATAAAGTTTATGCTCATAACGGAATCTTATATGTAGGGGTTGCCCGAGATGCTCTTGTCCGAATATATACTATCGAGGGTAAGTTGATACTTAGTAGACAAATTACAATAGGCAAACATGAACTGGATTTACCGATACACGGATTTTACCTTGTATATATAAATGATCATTGTTATAAAGTGAGTTTGTAGGGGACTTTGAACCGGAAAGTCAGTATTCAAGTCAGTTAAGCATAATCCAGTTATGACAACTTTCTATCAATCGGTATCTATCTATTTGTCGGATAGATACCGATTTTCATTCTGAGAAATGAATGGAAATTGTTTCTGTATTCGATTTACATGAGTGATTGACAAAAGCCCAAGATTGGCAAGGCGAGAGAAAGAAAAGTAAACAAGTTCACTTTGTCTTTCTCTTGCCTTGCATTATCTTTGCACTTCATTTAATTTTTGTAAGATTGTATGATATGAACTCAATGCAATTACTCCCTTATAAACAGCAGGTTAGTTCTTTGCTAAGACTAGGTTTACCGATTGTCGTAGGACAGTTGGGTATGATTATATTGGGGTTGGCCGATACGATAATGATCGGGCATCATAGTACGGAGGAGTTGGCTGCGGCTGCGTTCGTGAATAATGTATTCAATCTGGCAATCATCTTTGCGACCGGTTTTTCTTATGGATTGACTCCTCTAATCGGTATGTTGCAGGGTGGGGGAAACACACAAGGGATAGGACGAGTATTTCGTAATGCTTTGGCTGCTAATGCATCGGTTGCAGTATTGTTGACTGCTGTAATGTATACGGTCTATTGCTTTGTCGATAAGTTGGGACAGCCAGAGGAATTGTTGCCTCACATACGTCCGTATTTTGTTTTGCAACTGATTTCTTTATTGTTTATCATGTTGTTTAACGGCTTCCGGCAGTTTGCGGAAGGGTTGACCGATACTCGTACACCGATGTGGATTTTGTTGGGTGGAAACGCATTGAATATTTTCGGGAATTATTTGTTGATTTACGGAAGTTTCGGATTCCCCGAATGGGGCTTGTTCGGGGCGGGTGTGAGCACATTGGTCTCGCGTATTGTCATGCTGTTGGTCTTTATCGGGGTCGTTGCTGTTGCGCGACGGTATAAAGTATATAGGGAGGCGATTTTACGCTCTCGATTTAATCGTAATGATTTTATACAACTCAATGCTTTGGGGTGGCCTATCGCTTTGCAAATGGGTATGGAAACTGCGGCCTTTTCGTTGAGTGCTATTATGGTAGGGTGGCTGGGCAGCATTCCGTTGGCGGCCCATCAGATAATGATTTCGGTCAGTACTATCGGGTTTATGGTATATTATGGTATGGGAGCTGCTTTGGCTGTGCGGGTCAGCCATTTTATGGGGCAGAAGGATTTCCCCAATTTGCGTAGAGCTGTAAATTCGGGAATGGGAATTATTTTATCGCTTGCCATTGTTGCCAGTTTATTCTTCTATTTGGCGAGGACTCCCATTATATATAGCTTTACAGAAGACCATGAAGTTATGATAGTTGTTTCTTCGTTGATATTTTCGCTGATTGTTTATCAGTTCGGAGATGCTTTGCAGATTACTTTTGCCAATGCTTTGAGAGGAACGACCGATGTCAAGCCCATGATGTGGATTGCCTTTTTCTCGTATTTTATAGTTGCTTTGCCTGTGGGCTATTTGTGTGGGTTTACATGGGGCGGAGGTGTCGTAGGCGTGTGGGTCGCATTTCCTGCGGGGCTGTTTACGGCCGGATTTCTATTTTGGCTACGATTTCGTTATCGGTTGCAACAGTTAATGAAAAAATAGAGTAAACCATGAGACCGAATTCCGACAAGGTGTATTTACAACAACTTATCGCAGAAGGAGAACACCAGCAGCAGGATTTTAAATTCGAGATTTCCGATGCTCGAAAAATAGCCCGTTCCTTGTCTGCTTTTTCCAATACGGACGGAGGACGTTTATTGATAGGTGTGAAGGATAACGGTCGAATAGCCGGGGTGCGTTCGGAAGAAGAGATTTATATGATAGAGGCTGCTGCCAAACTTTATTGCCGGCCTAATGTGGAAATAGGTGTGCTGACGTATGAAGTGGACGGCAAAACGGTGCTTGTTGCAGAGATTCCGAAAGCCGAACAAAAGCCCGTGCAAGTGCAGGACGAAACCGGGAAGTATTTAGCTTATGTGCGGATTGCCGACGAGAATATATTGGCAACACCTGTGCATTTGGCTGTGTGGCGACAGAAAAATAGCGCTCGGGGAACTCTTGTGAAATATACCGAACGAGAACAATTGTTACTTGATTATTTGGCGGAACATCAAGAAATAACAGTTAGTAAATATAGTCGGTTGGCTCATATTTCTTATCGGTTGGCGATAGAGTATATTGCTCGGTTTGTACGATTTGGAATTCTCGATATTTGTTTCGAGCGTCACCGGTTTTGTTATCGATTATCTCGGGAGGGATAAATAGATGTGTATGAGGATAAGATATTTTTAGTGTAAACGATGAAGTGTAAAAAAAACTTTATCTTTGTGGAAATCTTAATCTTATATCAAAACTATTATGATCAATTCAAGAAAACTTCAAATCACAGGGCTTTCGATGCTTTCACTTGTCGGTAGTGGTTGTACTGACAAAAATGGTTCGATTGAAAATGGGGTACGTCCCAATATCGTTTTGTTTTTAGCAGATGATATCGGGGCCGAGTGTTTCGGCTGTATGGGTGGTGTGTCGTATGATACACACATTATCGATTCTTTGGCTGAAAAGTCGTTGTTTTTCCCGAATATGCATGCCCAACCTCTTAGTTCTCCTTCTCGTGTACAGCTTATGACTGGATTGTATAACGATAAAAATTATGTTTGTTTTGGCTATATGAACGACGATGAGCCTACTTTCTCGCAGTTGGCACAGCAGGCTGGTTATACGACTGGTATGTTTGGTAAATGGCAGTTGGGGCGTTCACGTGAGATGCCGACCCGGTTGGGGTGGGACGAGTGGTGTTTGTTTCAACTTGAAGTATATAAAGAATTCAATGGTCCGACTGGTACAGATCGTTATGCCAATTGTATGATGGATAATCACGGTCATTATGAGTATTCGATTTATGGCCCTGATGGTTTCGAATCGGCCGCTTTTGAATTTTTGGATAAACAGAAAGATTCAGATAAACCATTTTTGCTTTATTACTCTACTCCCTTAGTACATACGCCGCACACGCCTACCCCCGATTCAGAGAGTTGGGATTTGGATTTTGCAGGTCGTTTTCAGAAAGATACGGCTAATTTCAAAGATATGGTAGCTTATCTTGATAAGAAAGTGGGGCGCATGATCGATCGGTTGAAACGTAATGGACAATGGGAAAATACGATATTTATCTTTACGTCCGATAATGGGACTTCTACGCGTATTGTTTCACAAATGTCCGATGGTACTTTGCGTCGAGGCGGTAAAGGAGACCCTAGGGGTATAGGTACTTCTGTCCCGTTGATTATATGCTGGGGAGATAAATTAGAGCCGAGGGAAAGCCAGCGATTGGTCGATTTTACTGATTTTTTCCCGACTTTTGCCGATGCCATGCGTATAGCAGTACCAGAAGAATATGGTTTAGATGGGGTGAGTCTTTTCCCGGAAATCGTTGGAGAAAAACCTCTTGAAAAGGAAATTTCTTTGATGCACTATAATCCATTATGGCCTGTGGCTGCGGCTCCTTATGCGTCTCGTGCTGCACGCACCACTGAGTGGAAATATTATTGGGATGGCCGGTTCTATAATACAAAAACAGATTTTATGGAAGAGCATCCTATTGATATAGATACGTGTAGTAACGAAATTAAGACCATTTATGCTAAATTGAAGGCTAAGGTGGAGGAATGTCCTAATTTTTATCCGGATATGCCGGGGGCTCCTCGTCGTGGTAATTATGGAACATTTTACGATTTTGCCGAGCCCAATAACCCGTTCTAAATTTGCTGTTGTGGTTTATTGTTTAAAGGGAAAAGTTTCTTTATTATTGATTTTGAGCCTGTTTCTCGTTTGTGAGTAGATTTGTTATGAGTTAAAATTTTATTTCATTGAGATAAATGATAAGGGATATTTCCATTGGAAATATCCCTTATCGATAAAAAACAATCTTATTTTACCCTGAATTTTAGACTTTGGTTTTTTCCGTTTGCTCGGATTGTCAATATATATATTCCGGGAGAAAGGAATCGGTCTGGGATATTATAGGTATAAGTTCCCGGAAGTTCTCGGTTGGAGATATATTCGGAAATTTGCTGTCCTGCGGTGGTCCAAATAGAAATATCGGCACTACCGGTTTGTTGCAAATTATAGTGGAGGCGAAGTTCTCCTTCGGCAGTGATCCATGCAAAATTATTCTCAATATGTACATTATTTATCGCGGAACTTGCTTTGACTGGATAGTAGGCTTTGAGTTCCCGCAGGGGAATCGTGATTTCAGAACGGCTGCCCGGATTTAGCACGAACCGTATTCTATCTAATGTGAGAGGAAAATCCTCAGTGGGAAAAGCTATGCCGTTTTTGGAGAAAGCCCATGCGATGGTTTGATCGCCCGTGTCCGATGGAATATATTCGGGTTGCCAGTAGCTCTTTCCGTTTTTATGCGTGAAATCAAAACGGATATGTTTGATGGCTGCCAGTGCTTCTTTCGACAAATTCAGTTGTAGGGAGATTGAGTCGGGTAAACTATATAGACGATAACTTTTACCCATTTCTACATAAGGGTTTCTTCCTGTTTTTTGATCGAACTGCAATACGGCTCCATCTGGCCAGCCGGTCGGTAATTCTTCGTGAGAAATTGAGAGCGTGTTAGATACGGTCGAGAATAGAGGAAAGTCTGATAGATCGGAGAAATTTTCGTGTACAAGAGTCTCCGGAGTTACTTCGACGATAACCTTTAAGCCGACGGTAATTGTGTCGAGTGTCCCGACGAGCGACGTTTCTCCGTTTTCTATTCCTTTTAAGATACCGTTTTCTATACGGCAGCAAGATGGATTGGACGAGGTCCATGCGAAAGCGGCCGGGTCGAGCGTATATACTTGACCGTTGATGTTTCCTTCTAAATTGATTCGGTAGGGACGTACACTGTCTATGAGAATTTCATCGGCTGCTATATGTATGTCTTGTACCGGACGGGTCGAAACGGGAAGTTCGGCCGTGATTCCGTTTTTCTCGGCTATAATTTTGCCAGACATGACCGTTTCTCCGGCGTGGAAAACAGCTCCTTTGTCCACCCAACCCAATTCGGCCGGTTCACATCGGAATGCGAAACCTTCTACTTCTACGTTGCGTTCGATCACATCTTTGTATTTATTTTGAGAAATTAAGGTGAGGGGTGCAAGGGAAATTATCGGTACATTTAATTGTGTTTTTGAGAATGAATAATGGGCCACGCCATTGTCTTCGGGAGCAGTTGAAACAAGGAGAACTCCGTCCATAACCGGGCGTAAAGATCCTCTTCCCGGAAGGTTCAGCATGGTGTGGTCGACGACAATGGCGGTGGAGCCACCGCTATCGAAATTGACTACATTCCAAGCTCCATGAGCCAGCATCCAATTAGCGATGTCGATACAGTTGATACCGGTACTATTTTCCGATAATTCCGTAGCTACGAAATAGACGGTTTTTCCATCTTGTGACATGCCTGCCATTGTGCGACAAGAAGTTTCATATTCCCGCCCGTTTTCAAAGTCATTATATTCTCCGTCGTGGAGTTTTCCTTCATAGGCTATGCTGGGGTATCCGTGGAATGCTTGTAAGATATTGTCTGGTGGTGTTCCGAATTTTCCGGCAACTAATTTTTGCGAGATGGTTATTTCTTCGCCCACTTTTATATCGGGGAGTGAATTCAGTTTTGTATTACGGAGATATAGAACAAAATCGGTGTCGGAAGTTTGTAGGGGTAAATCCGAGACTTCGAGTACATCGCATACCGTGGGAGTTCCATTCACAATCCAATTGGATCGGGGGCGTATTTTTATGTATCTTCCCTCGGCATCCAGATTGAGCGAGTTCATATTTGTGAATAGGACGCAATCTCCGTTGCGGATTGTTTCTGCACCCCAGTTGAAATGGTCGATTGTCACTTCGTCACCCGATGCCGAAATTGCTTTGCATTCTGGAACGGGAAAAAAGACCGATGCCGTTTTATCTTGGGTAATAGCAAATGTAGATCTTCCGCTACCTGCTGGCATAGAGATGACACCGTTGCTAATGTTTAGTCCGATACAGACGCCTTCGTCATAACTGAAAAAGTCATGATTGAAGGCCGCGCATACTTTATGCCCCGGGGTGGTTAGCCGCTTTGACATGTCTTGTACCAATTCCCGTTTTAAATCAGGAACGGAGTTGTTCGACTGTACTTGTTCAATTACATTGTAAGGATTGGTCATGTCGATAGTGGTCGCCCACAGTGTGAGGGGAACCGATTCGTATCTGATTTTGATGTACTCTATACCGGGGCCTATTTCGTAGTGTTCCAATGTGTCGGCTACGCCCCAATTGGGAGCCGCGGCCGTGACGGAGAAAATTCCTATCACTATAAAAACGAAGAACGTAAGGTTATTTTTCATGTGTTTTAATATTAGTAAGCACTACTGTCCCGTAAAAGTTGATAAATAGTTCTTTGAAATTATTGAAATATAGTCAATTACGTGGTTTCTTGAGATGAAACGGACTTGATTTTGCAACTTTGCAGATTCAACAACGATTCCGTTATGTCTTGCAACATTCCGTGGGCAAAGTTCCGAAGCAAGAAAGGAGGAGTGAAGGCTCATGTCTTATACGACATTGAAGCACAAGTTCCTGCCTTCTATACTGTAACCACTGCATCAAAGCATGATTCTACAGCAATGTCTTCAATCCATTATGAACCAAATGCTTATTATATATTCGACAGGGCTTATGATTCTTTTAAAGAGCTCTATAGGATACATCTTACAGACTCTTTCTTTGTTGTCAGGGCCAAGACGAACTTAAAGTATAAGACAGTCAAATGGAAGCGGAGAATGCCAAAGAACATAATGACAGATGCGGAAGTGAAACTGACCGGTTATCTCTCCGGGAAGAAATATCCGGAGTCATTCAGACTCGTCCGATATTACGATGAAGAAGATGACCGTGAGCTCACTTTTCTGACGAATGCGAAACAACTTTCTGCATTGGATGTCGCCAATCTTTACAAGAAAAGATGGTTGATCGAGCTGTTCTTCAAATGGCTCAAGCAGCACCTCAAGATAAAGAAATTCTGGGGCACAACAGAGAACGCCGTCCGCATACAAATCAGTGTCGCTATTATCACATACTGTCTTGTGGCTATTGTCCAACATGATATGAAGTTGAAACGCTCTACCTATGAAGTTTTGCAAATTCTCAGCATATCATTGACAGACAAAACCCTCTTGCGTGACCTGTTCGACAAGACTAATTTCAATGATGTCAAAGATCTATATAATCCCATTATTCCGGGGCTATTTGATTAATTGTTTAACTCGTCCCATTTTAACGGGACACTAATGATTAGTAAGATCTTGTGATAAAACTAAATTAGTTTTAATAACAACAAAGATATACTACTTTTTTGAATTTTAGAGACTATTTATTCTAAAATATTGTATTTAAATATTATTTATTGTGTCAATTTTCTGGCGGGTGATCGTTTTATCGTTCCTTTGAAAAGTTCGTGTTAGGATAAGATATTGTTTAATAGTGCTTTGTCGCTTCATTTTTTCTTGTAGTAGCCGTGGTGGTAAAAAAATTGACACTATTTAATTTCCATTATTATAACGAGATTCATATATTTGTTTAATATTATAGAATAGGGCTATAATTATTAAATTTATAGTATAGTTATGTCGGTTTATAGTAATTGGAAATATTTCTTCGATTCTTTTTGGAAATTTGTGTTCCGTAATGGTTATCCTATTGTTTTAGTATTGTTTTTTATATGGATATGTATAGGTATTTTCCCGTTGACGTGTTATGAATCAGATAGTATGCATGTTATTGCGGGGTGTAATATCATGTATAATCAGGGACTTACATTCCCGCCAGTATATTCTTATTTATATGAAATGCAACCGTTGGTAACCTATACGGTGGTAGGATTCAAATATATATTTCCGTTTTTAACATGTGAACAAATCTATTGTTTGCTGTCTGCCATATGTGGGGCTCTATTTATCGTGGAAAGTGTGAATTTCGTTTATCGGATTACATCTTTTAGAAAAATATTTATTTTGCTTTCTCTGTTTCTTATTCCAGAATCTTTTGCCATTTCGATGTATCCCAATTCGGCGATTTTTGCGGCTGTGTTTTTTGTTTGCGCTCTAAACAGGTTATTAGATGGAAAGTTTTATGTGGCAATGGTGTTGATGGTAATCGCTCCTTTATATAGGATAGATATCTTGATAGTTTATCCGGTGGTATTTTTTATTTCAAAGGAAGAGTGTAAAAGAGAGTATAACGAGGTCGGTATTTTTAGCTGTTCTCATACTTCTATTTGTGACGATTGGATATTGGGGGCTGCGGGCAAATCCTTTAACCGCATTGGCCGGTTATAACGGTATGAATGAAACACACAGTTTCGCTTCGCAAGTAAAGTTTGCGGTATTTACGTTTTATACGATTCTCAATTTTGTTTTTGTCCCTATGGGTTTGGTTGTCCTTTTCCGGGAAAAGAAGTTTGGAATTATGGGGATAGTGCTGATTCCTATTATTCTCATTCATTTTATGTTTCGTTATACCGGGTGTGCGCCTAAACATTATTTATATTTAATTCCTTTTGTTTCTCTCATAAGCGTCTATGCTATGAGGTGGATATATGAGAGGGTCAAAGGGAAAACGGTTTTAAAGTACGGTATAGTTTCTATCGTAGTTTTGTTTTTATGCCTCGGTATAAGAATAGACTTTCCCGACTCGCCGTGGAGAAATGTGCCCGATTCGGATGCGAAGTTAGGTCCTTATGTTCAATTTTATAGGGAAAATTATACGAAATATCATGTCACGATAGGAGTGGGTGCAGGTCAACTGATACCAACGTTAGACGAGTATATGTTACTTAGTGGGAATTTATTTTATCCGTTTTATATTCATGAATATAAAACAGTAAAAGAGGGTAAGCGAATCGCGGTAAAAAAATGGTTCGATGAGAAAGAAGACTATAATTTATTGGCATGTAGTTGGGAAGATATATTTTATTTCCCTAACTTGCTGCTTGATGAAGGGTATGAATTTAGAGAGTTGCCTTGTGAGAATTTTACGTATGAATTATTAAAAGGAGATAGGCGAGTGACATTATACACCCGAGAAATTCCGAAAGGCGATATACAAGGAATGGTTCAGGCGATTGACGAAGTTAATGAATATTCCAAAGGCGAAGGCCTTTATATTGTATCGGCTCTTGAAAATCAGGACTATTTGTTGAATAAACTATCTGTCTGCGGAAAAGTTCGTAAGCAAATGGATAGGCTCTATAAAGTAAATTAGATAGTTTCTCAATATTTTTTTTCGAGGATATATCGCGAATAATTCTGCGTTTGTATAAAATGTGATTATGGAAGCCATCTGTAATGCTAAATAAATTTGTTTTTGCTCTCATTTGTATTACCTTTGACGAGAGTTAAGACTTGTTGAAACTCAACAGACCTATTCTGTATTTGCCTTGTATTATATTTGTGTGAAATACGGAGTGTCTGTATAATACCGAAAAAATCGTTTATACGTAAAAAATATGAGTGTGATAATTTCTCCATCGTTGTTGTCGGCAGATTTTGGAAATCTGAACAGTGAGATAGATATGATAAATGCCAGTGCTGCCGATTGGTTGCATATCGATGTGATGGACGGTGTGTTTGTCCCGAATATTTCTTTCGGGTTTCCGGTGTTGGAATTTGTGAATCGGCGATGTGAAAAACCTCTTGATGTGCATTTGATGATCGTTGAGCCTCAAAAGTTTATACCAGAAGTCAAGCGTGTGGGCGGAGCTATCATGACGGTTCATTATGAGGCATGTACACATCTTCATCGGGTTGTTCAGCAGATACATACAGCAGGTATGCAAGCCGGAGTTTCATTGAATCCTCATACACCAGTGTCCTTGTTGGAAGATATTATCGAAGATGTCGATTTGGTTTTGCTGATGTCGGTAAACCCCGGCTTCGGCGGGCAGAAGTTCATTCCTCGCATATTGGATAAGGTGAGGGATTTGAAAGAGATGATCGCTCGTAGAAATTCGCATGCGGTTATAGAGATAGATGGCGGGGTAAATTTGGATACCGGTCGGCAATTAGTTGAGGCAGGAGCCGATGCATTGGTTGCCGGTAGTTTTGTTTTCCACTCGGATAATCCTATCGATACGATTGCTCGATTGAAGAAGCTGTAAAAGGAAATATATGGGATAGGCTCTATCGCATGTTCGTGCTCAGAGGAGGGTGAAACGTTTCCTGTTTCGTTACAATCCGACGAGTTTTCTATACAATAATATAAAACATTCTAAATTCCTCCCCTATGTTTTGCAATGTAAAATATAGGGGAGAGACCGAAGAAACGATAGTTTCTGAGGAGAGGGGTTAGATGTATAAAACCACAATCCCCTCTGATTTTCTACTGAGCCGTTTTTTTCAGCTCCGGGAGGTTTAATCCGTTATCAGATTATTGCATATAACCTTTGACTGTCATCGGGTCGTTATCTACTAAAACTTCAACCGTTGTTTTTTCACCTCGGCTGTTCTCGTAGGCGAATGTATAAGTATGGCCTTTTTCCAATAAGAAACTCAGTGCATCGTTCATATCCTGCAAAGGACCGGCTGTGCGGCCTCCACCCACTTGTACGCCATTGCAAAATACATCGACGTTAGCTTCTACTCGATCGCCGGAATCGGAGCTATGCTGTTTATCTCGGAACATCATGAAAGTCACATTCGTATGGTTCCCTTGTTTCGTAAGGATTTGGGTCGATTCGGTGTATATATCTCGATAACGTTGCGATACATCGATACCATGAACACTGCGTGCCTCTTCATTCCACGCCATTGGAAACCAGTCTCCCGTAGGTCGGAACGATACAGCATAAATTCCGTGTGTATGGTCTCCCGATACTGATTTTCCGGCATCGGCCATAAACCAAGCCTTGTCGAGTGCAGGAGGTTGATAATATTCTGTGGAGAACCATGTCCCATCTATCCAAACTTCTGTCCAACTGTGGTTACCTCGATTGTCGTGCCAAGCGGCAGTTCCTGCAAAACGAGCCGGAATACCTACGGAGCGAAATGCGTCGACCAAAAGAATGGATAACCCGGTACAGGAAGCCATGCCTTGCCTTATCGATTCAGCAGGACTTTGGTTGGTCTTTCCCGAAGCGTGTTGTATTCCACTCCGACCACTTCGGGGATAATTCGGTTTATTGTGTCGATGGCCGCTCGTATGTCTGTGCATTTGGCTACACGAGGAGCGAAACGATTATAAAAATCTTGTCTCCACGAGTCCCGAGTTTCATCTACCACGGCATAGGGCAAAACTTCGTTGAGGAAGATAGAGTCTGGTAGTGCTTTTGTCCATGAAAATTCAGACCGAACCCGACAGGCGTATGCCACGTTCTCTTTTAAAAGATCGAGATTCATCGTGTCGCGGTCTCCCTGTGGCATCCAAACTATCAGGTAAGCCATCGCTTCTTGTTCGTCGTGTGGCGTTTTGTGTAATAGTAATCTTAGGCTGTCTGCACGAGACGACTGGTTTAAAACGGTTTCGAGTTGTCGTTTATAATCGGTTGAGATATCAGAGGTACAGGCAGAGAGTGAGCAAATCAACCCGACAAGCAGTAGAAAAAATGGAGCTTCTTTTCTCATGTGAGAGTCGTTTTTAGATTAGTTGGTTCAGGATATTACGAATCATGGTTGGGTCGATTCCGATTGATACATATTCGGGAATCCCCTGTACTCCGCCCATTGAGATCGACGGATTTTTATAGGTCATACGGCTTTCTATTAAGCTTCGAGCACTGAAATGTATGGCATCCACTCCGGTGTCGGCAAGCAGTTTGACGTTCGATGCATTCACTCCGCTTCCTGCCATTACGGCTATTCGTCCTGCGGAGGCTTTGACTAACGAATGAATGTTCTCGATTCCTTCCGGTGCTGTGTTACGTCCTCCCGAAGTGAGTACCCGACAGCAACCGACTCTCACGAGGGCTTCGAGGGCTTCGTTGGTATCGCAGGTCATGTCGAAAGCCCGGTGGAATGTAAATTCCATTTCTTTGGCTGCGGCGACCAATTCTGCTGTGCGGATTTCGTCTACTCGTCCGTCGGAAGTGAGTATTCCCGCTACCACACAATCTGCTCCGCAGTCATGGGCAAAACTAATTTCTTCGAGCATTTGGTGAAATTCTTTGTCGGAGTAGAGGAAGTCTCCGCCACGGGGACGAATCATTACACTCAGTTTCAAATGAGGAATTCGACGAGCCATGCGAATGAATGCGGCCGATGGGGTAGTGCCTCCCTCATAAGGAGATGCACACAGTTCTACACGGGTGATACCCATATCGGCGGCTATTTGGCAGGCTTCGAGTGTGAAAGTGCAAAGTTCGGTTTCTATCATGATTACCGTTTCTCTAAATTGTGTATCGAATTTTCATTTTCAAAGGATTTTACAAAGATAGTGAAAGGTGGGTGTAGAGACAAGCGGAAATATTGTATCCGATTTGGCTATGCCTAACCGAATCCTATCTTCGTAGTTGCAAAGATAGATATTTATTGATGGGATGCAAGAGGGAAAAGTGGGTCATTGGTTATGTGTAGTCATACCCTATGTATTGTATCATTCAATAAATACGAACAGCTATGCGATTATCGCATAGCTGTTCGTATTTTTACAAGTGGAAATATGCTTATTTCGACTTTTTCATTCCTTTATAAATGAGAAATCCTACGATAAATACACAAATAGCGATGAGTATATAGAGTATTTCGTGGCTATACATCTGGACTTTCGAGATAAGTTCGTCTTCGGGGATAACAGCATGGAATCCATATCCTATGGCGGCCAATACGATATTCCAACACATGGCGCCAAGAGTTGTGAAAAGAATAAATTTGGAGAATTTCATACGAGCCAATCCTGCCGGTATGGAAATAAGTTGACGTACGGCCGGTATCAGTCTTCCGATGAGAGTGGATATACTACCATGCTTGTCGAAATAGCGTTCAGCTGTTTCGACTTTTTTCTGGTCGAGCAGACAGATATGTCCGATGCGGCTGTTGGCGAATTTGTAAACGAGCGGACGTCCAATCCAACGGGCTAAATAGTAATTAATGATTGCACCGAGGTCTGCTCCGAGAGTCCCGAAGATAACCACCAAATACATGTTTAATTCTCCGTAAGCGGCTTTATATGCGGCCGGTATAATGACGATTTCGGAAGGGAAAGGAATAAAGGAACTTTCTATCATCATTAGAAATGTAATAGTCCAGTAGTTTAAATTATCGAGACACCACTGAATGAAAGATAATGATTCCATAAAAAAGGATTATAAAATTTGCACTTTTATGGCTGCAAAGGTAATATATTCGTGTTACAAATTTGAATTTTTGTGAAAATGTAATCGTATTTTAATATGGCTATTGCTCGAAGTTTTGGAAAATGGTACGGTATATTTCCGCCTTATCGGTTAGAGGCTTGGGATAAGCGCGGGAAGTGGAGGGCATACGGTAAAGCCGGAGGCGGCGATTATGGTAAAGAAAATCGACGAACCCTCCGATTGCAGGAGCTGGTGAACCTGTGATAGAAAGTAATGTGTCGGTTGCCTTTTGTCCTGTGGTCACCAGAGTATGACAGCGAGGAATTTGATCGAGTATTCCGGCCAGATTTAATGGCTCGACGACTTCGAGGGTTAAGTCCGAGGCATTTCCGTTTAGGCGATTGGCAACGGCTACCGTATCGCTTACAGCAATGGCTTTTTCCCGTAGAAATTGTTCGATGTTGTCTTTACGGAATTTTTTCTTTTCTATATCTACAAAATGATTTTTGTCGTCGAAGAAGATAAGCCCAAAAATTCTCCACATATCGTTGGTGTAATTGGGATAGAAAAAATCCATCGACCAGCGCTTGCGGGGAGGCGGAAAACTTCCTAGCAATAGGAGCCGGGCATTGGGTGGAAGAAATGGGGCGAGAGGGTGTATCTCCGGTTGAAGTGGATTCATCTTTTTATCGTAAATAGTTAAAAGGAGAGGTCGCTTGGTTCGTCGTTGATTTTCCAGAAAATGTTCTCGGCGGCATCATATCGATATTGTCCTTCTCGTAATGTTTCTGTTTGGAAATCTTCTTTCTCGAAAACGTCTTCTCCCTCGTCGAGTATATAAAATTCGTCGTTCGTATCCGTTGCTTGTATGGTCGCTATGTACCCCTCTGGGATTTCGAAGATTTCATTTTCTTCTACTTCTATCATTTCTCCGTCATAACCTTGTTGGAATAGAATGTCGTAGGCATCGAAATCGTCGTTCTCATCGTAGCCCATTTCGTCCCTGATCGTATCGAATTCGGGGGTTAAGAATAAAGTAATTGTTTCCATAATTATGGGGATTTATTCAAAATACAAAGGTACTTATTTTTACGATTGTTTCAACAATTCATGTGCCTCGTTGTTTTAATTATCGATGAAACGTTTAAATCCCAAGAAAGTATGAAAAAATTATTTGTTTCTTGTTCCTGTTTTTTGGTGACGGCATTATTATCGGTACAGGCTGATAATAAAATGGATAAACAGACCGATGTCGTTGTAGAAGAGTGTGTTTGTCAAGGCCCTTCACAGTCGCCGGCTCGAGTAATTCTTTTGTGGGGGGAAACCCCACCGAATGACGAATTGATGGCGATGTTTTACGACACTCGGTTATTGCATTTCCAAGATCCGCGAGCCCCTCGTTTTTTGCTGATAGATCGTAAAGGGCGTGCGGCATTGGGTATAGGTGGTTATGTAAAGGCTACTGCTTCCTATGATTTTGACGGGGCTCTGCCTAACCGGGATTTTGTGACATACGATATCCCTGTTCCCCGTAATCCGGCGGAACGTAATCAGTATCAAATGGATGCTTCTACCACACGTCTGTTTTTGAAATTAGTCGGGGCCAATTCTGTATTAGGAAAATATACCGTTTATGTAGAAAGTGATTTTCGGGGAGGACAGGATTACGGTTTTCGTCTCAGACAGGCTTATGTGAATGCCCGTGGCTTTTTAGTCGGACAGACTTGGAGTACCTTTGTGGATCCCGCAGCAGCTCCTCCTACAATCGATTATGAAGGTCCAAATGGTATGACTAGTGTGCGTAATGTTATGTTGCGTTATACTCTTGATTTAAGTAAACATTGGCAGGTGGCATTGGCGGCCGAAGCACCTTCGGTGACTTATACGCTAAGTGATGGTAACAATATGGCTATTCGTCAGCGTATGCCCGATATTCCGTTTTATGTCCAGTATGGTTGGAACGAAGGGAACAATCATATACGAGTTTCTGGTCTTATACGAGGTTTGTCCTATCGGGATTTGATGGCCTCTCGAAATAAATCTGTTTTGGGTTGGGCCGTGCAACTTTCAGGATTAGCTAATATTACACCGAAGGTAATGCTATATTATCAAGGGGTTTATGGACGAGGATACGATAGATACTTGAACGGTTTGAACGGGAAGGGTTTCGATTTGATTCCAGACCCCGATAATCAAGGGAAACTTTATGCACCAGAAACATTAGGCTATGTGGCTGGCATACGGTATTCATTCTCTCAAAAATTCTTTATTTCGGCATCTTATAGTCAAAGTAGATTATACAGCAAAACCGGGTCGCTCTCGGAAAATTCCTATCGATATGCTCAATATATTGTCGGGAACGCTTTTTATAATTTAACTCCCGATTGTAGTATTGGGCTTGAATATCTTTATGGTCGTCGTTCCAATATGAATAGGGAAGATGGTCAGGCCAATCGAATCAATGCAATGATTCAATATAATTTCTGAAAAAGGGGAATTATTGTTGAGCCCGTTCTCTTTGTTTAGCGATAGTGAAGAGGGAACGGGCTTTGTTGTGCAATGTTATGAATCGCGTTTGAATCGTGGTTTTTCTGATAAAAATATTGTTCGCCATGTAAAAAGTGTTATTTTTGCATGGCGATTATATAATTGGGCCATTATTTAGAAACAGAGCACATAATGAGATATTTGTATTTGGCGTTTTTTATGATACTTCTTTGGGGGATAACGTCTTGTTCTTCTTCGAAGAATGTTCCCTATATGGTTGATATTGAAGATATACCTGCCGAAGTATTGAATGCTGCGACGGTTCAGTCTTCTCCTGTTTTAGCTCCGGGGGATATTATAGATATATCGGTAGTGGCTAAGAATCAAGAGGTTGTTATCCCGTTTAACAAGAGGTTGATGCAAGGAGAGGCTTATCTGCGAGGAAATGCATCGAAAGCCGTTGAATATTATTTGATTGATCAGGCGGGTAATATCGATTTCCCGGTGATTGGGCGTATTCACGTAGCTGGAAAAAGTAAGATGGAGGTAGAACATTTGATTCAAGAGCTCCTTTATCCCGAATATCTGAATGAACTACCCCAAGTGACTGTGTGGATACAAAACTTTTCTATATCGGTATTAGGAGATGTGAATAGACCGGGATTGTTTACCATAGAAAACGAACGAGTGAGTATATTGGATGCGATCGCTTTGGCCGGAGATTTGGCTATAACAGGTCGCCGGGATAATGTGCTGTTGGTGAGGGTAAATTCAGATGGAACTAAGAGTATAGCGAGAATAAATTTGAATGATAAGAATTTGATATCTTCGCCTTATTTTTATTTACAGCAGAATGATGTATTGTATGTTCAACCAAACAAATCCAAAGCCAATTCTGCTGTTGTCGTACCTCCCACGACTTCATTGATTTTTAGCGCGACTTCAATTTTATTGACTATCGCTAACCTTATTATTACAGCTTGGAGTATTTCGAAATAAAAGTTTTATGGAAGATAAGCAGAATACATCTGTAAAAAATGCATCGGAAGAGGCATTTGATGTTACGGGCTTCTTTTTAGAATGTATTTCATATTGGAAATGGTTTGTGGCCAGCGTGGTCGTACTTGCTGTGGCGGTAATGTTTTATTGTTTCAGGCAGACTCCGGTTTATGAGGTCACATCTGCAGTATATATTCAAGACAATAAAGGAGATAACAGCAATATATTATTGGAAAGCCTAGGACTATCTTCCTATAAGAAAAATATAGATAATGAAATAGAAGTCTTACGTTCGAAAAATCAGATTACAGATGTCGTCGAAGCTCTTAATTTGTACACGTCTTATTCTTGGAATTCTTTTTTGAGAAATGTTCCATTGTATGAAGATACTCCGATAGAAGCAGTTCTTGATTCGATTGATGTGCGTTCGTTAAAGGCTTCTTTGAATATTAGAATAAAACCGCAAAACGGAGTATTCCATTTGGAGGCGAAGACTCGAAATGTGAGGGGCGATGAGGTAGAAATTTGTAACACTACGGTCGAAACTTTTCCATACTCCATACCTTTTCACAAGGGATTTATCCGACTAAGATATACTGGCGATACGATTCCTATCGTGGATAAAACGTTGAATATATCTTTATCGAATCCGAGAAACGTGAGTAAGTCTATTGCCGGAAATTTGACAGTGGCTTTTGCTTCGAAAGATGCAACGATTTTGAAGGTCGTATATCGAACTCCGGTAATAAAAGCGGGTGAGGATTTTATAAAAACACTGGTCGATTTTTATAATATCGATGCGGCCAAGCAAAAAAATCAAGGGACTGAAAAAACGCAACAGTTTATTGATGCCCGTTTGGATTCTATTTCAAAAGATTTATCGGTTGTAGAGGCGCGAGTAGAAGAATATCGCCGTCATAATAATTTGATTGATATTTCATCTGAGGCGAAATTATATTTGGAGCAAACCGGATTTACCGATGAGAAGTTGGCTGAGTTGGAGTTGCAGAAAAGTCTTGTCGATTATGTAGAGAAATTTTTATCGATACCTCAAAATGAATATATGCCCATTCCTGCGTTGGGAATTGACGATAAAGATTTAGCTAAATTAATAGGAGAATATAATAAAAGTCTGCAACAACGAGAAAGATTATTACATTCATCATCGGAATCCAATCCTGTTATCGTTGAGTTGACGAGAGATATACAGACTCAAAGGTCATTGGTACTGAAAGGTGTCGAAAGCATTCGTAAAGGAGTAGAAATTAAAAAGAGAGATTTATCTCGTCAGGATAAGATTATCGAAGACAAGATTAAGAATGTACCTCAATACGAGCGGGAATTATCCGATATTATGCGTCAGCAAAGGATAAAGGATAATCTGTATGTATTCTTGTTGGAAAAAAGAGAAGAGAATGCATTGGCCAAAAGTATGACCGTACCGGTAGCACGCATTATCGACGATCCGGATTCTACGGGAGAACCAGTTTCTCCTAAGAAAATATTGCTGTTTTGTGCTGCTGTTTTATTGGGCGTTTTGTTGCCGGCATTTGTGATTTACCTCAGAATGTTGTTATTCCCTGTGTTGAAAGATAAGAAAATGCTAGAACGTCTTACTTCCATACCTGTTTTGGCTGAGATATCTAAGAAGCCGGGAAATAAATTTTTTGTGGTTGAGAAAAAGAGTGTGGAGCCCATTGCCGAACTATTCCGATTGTTGAGGAATAATTTACAGTTTGTCCTTACTGGTCCAGAGAAAAAGGTGATAGCGGTAACATCGTCGGTAATGCATGAAGGAAAGACATTCGTTTCTTGCAATATGGCTTTGAGTTTTGCCCTAACGGGAAAACGGGTGCTTCTGATAGGTGTGGATATACGACGTCCTCGTTTGGCTCAGCATTTCCAAATGTCCAATATGAGGGGTGTTACTACCTATTTGTCGGGTGGAGATTCTGATCTTTCGGCTCTTATTCAATCTTCTGGAATTGATTCTAATTTGGACGTTTTGCCGGCAGGGCCTGTTCCTCCTAATCCGAACGAATTGTTGATGAGTTCTCGTTTTGAGCAGTTGGTCGATTATGCACGATCCCATTATGATTATGTGATTTTGGATACAGCACCATTGGGTATGGTATCCGATTCATTTTTGTTGACCCGGGCTATCGATGTGGTTATTTATGTAGCGAGGGCTAATTATACGAATAAAGCGTCGATCGAGATGTTGAATGCATGGATTGACAATAAGCGTATCAATGTGCCGGTTTATCTTATTTTGAATGATGTGAATATGAATTCAAGGACTTATTCATATCGCCAATATGGTAGCGGAAAATATGGTTATGGATATGCTTCTTCGCGGTCGGAATATGTTATTCCGTGGTATAAACGTTTGTTCAGAAAAAGTGATAGTTAATAGAAATGATTTTGAGTATAAAAGAACGGGAAAGAATAAAATTCTTTCCCGTTCTTTTATTGGATTTGTTGAATCATCGAGTTAACCGAGCTGCCATTTCTTGTGCAAGGTTTCTACATTGCTCCTTTATAGCCGGAGTAATGCTTTGTTTCATTTCTATACAGCAGGGGATAGTTTCCCATTTCATGGATTCGGCGAATGCGGCGAGGTGTTTTACTGCCGCACCGGCCCAAGTGAAAGAACCGAAATAAGCAAACGTGCGATTCTTGATATCCCGTGTAGCAATCATTTCGGTGAGGGTTTCGACTGCCGGAAATAATCTGTTAGAATAAGTAGGGCTGCCTATAATGAGCCCCCGGTAGCGGAATATGTTTTGGAGGATATACGATGGGTCTTCGTGGGAAACATTGTGGAGTACAATCTCTTTGATTCCGTTGGCTGCTAGTTCACGAGCTATTTCTTCGGCCATCTGTTCGGTATGCCCGTACATACTGCCATAAGCGATAACAACACCCGGTTCACCTTCATATCGACTGAGGCGATCATAAATGCCAATGACTCTGTTTATTTCTTTTTCCCATATGGGTCCGTGTGTGGAACAAATCGTTTTGATTTCTATGTCGGATAGTTTTTTCAGTGCCGTTTGTACGGCTGACCCGTATTTCCCCACGATATTGGAGTAGTAACGCACCATTTCGCTCCAATACTTATCCGTGTTTAATTGACTGTCTGTAATGCCTCCGTCCAAAGTACCGAAGCAGCCGAAGGCATCCCCTGAAAAAATCAATTTGTCTTCGTTAACGTAGGTCATCATTGTCTCGGGCCAATGAACCATCGGCGTAAGATGGAATGTGAGAGTCTTTTTCCCGATAGACAAGGATTCTCCGTTTTTAATACAAAGAGTATTTTCGTCTATTCCATAATATCCTTTAACCATTTCGAGGGTTTTGACATTGCCTACAATTGTCATTTGAGGATATTTTTGACGAATAAATTGTATCGAGGCAGAATGATCCGGCTCCATGTGGTTGATTATGAGATAATCTATTTTCCCGTCTCCGATAATCTCGGCTATGTTGTCGAGTAGCCTATCGGTATAAGCGGCATCCACGGTATCTATTAATACATTTTTTTTATCGGTTATCAAGTAAGCATTATAGGATACTCCGTATGGAAGCGGCCAAAGATTTTCGAATTTATATTTACACCGGTCATTTACTCCTACATAATGTATACCATTTGTAATTTCTGTTATCTTCATAATCGTATAATTAATTTGATATTTGATGATAGTCCTCTTGTTTGTAGATTATCGCTTATTTGAAAATGATTCCAAAAATACGAAAAAATAGAAATCTTTGGGAAGTTCAAAATTTATTTTTTCCTTTGTAATAGAAAACCTTAAATGGTTATATAGTTTATTAACAAATTTGCTAATAGGTGCATATTGTACCAGAAAAACATTAAAATCATGAAAAAGTATTTGGCAGAGATGGTGGGTACTATGGTACTCGTGTTGATGGGTTGTGGAAGTGCTGTATTTGCGGGCAATATAGCAGCTGCTTGCGGTGCGGGAGTAGGAACGTTGGGCGTTGCTATGGCATTCGGCCTTTCTGTGATTGCTATGGCTTATACGATTGGCGGTATATCGGGTTGCCACATCAATCCGGCTATTACGTTGGGTGTATGGTTGTCTAAACGAATGAACGGGAAGGATGCCGCCATGTATATGGTCTTTCAGATAATCGGAGCGATTATTGGATCGTCTATTATTTATGCTTTGGTTTCTACGGGCGGTTCATCGGGAGTGACTACGACGGGAGCCAATAGTTTCGGAGACGGAGAAATGTTACAGGCATTCATCGCCGAGACTGTCTTTGCGTTTATTTTTGTATTGGTGGTATTGGGTGCGACCGATGAGAAAAAAGGAGCGGGCAATTTCGCAGGATTGGCTATCGGTCTTACTTTGGTGTTGGTTCATATTGTTTGTATCCCTATTACGGGAACATCGGTAAATCCCGCTCGTAGTATTGCTCCGGCTCTGTTTGCAGGAGGAGAAGCTCTTTCACAGTTGTGGTTGTTCATTGTAGCGCCGTTTTTCGGAGCTGCGCTGTCTTTTGGAAAGGACTGATGGGTGACAATAAGGAATAATATAGTTTTTTATGGATTTATTTTATGGATTGTAAAAAACGATGCCTTCAATATATAACCCTCCAATTTCTTGCGGGTTGTTCATATAGCCGTCCAAAGACAGAGGAAGTATGTATGTATTGTTGTCTCGGAAAGACCAAACCGTGTCGTTGGGATTTACTTTGTAGCTTTGTTTTTTTAGTAGGTCGACTAGCGGATAAACGGCGACAACGGTACTGTCTGGCCCCAATATTTCCACATTGCCGTTTTTTGTTCGGATATTTGAATTTCCGTCGAAAAACAGGGCGTATTGGTAATCTTTTATATTTATGTTTTTGCCTTCGTAGGAGTCCGATTGGTAGTAGGAAAAATAGATGCGATGATTTTCCTGTGAGCGATTCAATGCAGATGTTATCCCTTGTGTGAGTTTGGAAAATTGCATCGAGGAAACGGAATCGGTGAACCAGACTTGTATATCTTTTGCCCCATAATTCTCAGTGAGATAGAGAAGGTTGTCTTGTAGTCGGGTGGCATCGATAGAGTCGAGCTGGGTGCATTGGGTTTCTAAACTGTCGAATGTAAGTAGATTGTTTGTCCCGAGTTTGTTATTTTGAATGAGTGTATCTATCCGCTTGTGCATGGTATACCGGGTAATTTCGCTGAATCTCCACGGACCGATTGATGAGATGAGGAAAAGAAGAATAAATGAAATGAACGGGATTTTTATTTTTTTACCAGATGTAAAAATGGTATACAAGGCAGTCGTATAGCACCAAAAGTTGAGCAGTAGTACGTATAGGCGGTTGGTCGTGATACCATAGTCTTGAAAGCGTCGGATTATACCGATAGTCATTAAGATTAATAGTGGGAGAAGCAGTATACCGAACCACTGCCTGAAAAATTTCAGGGGACGATTCTCTTGTGGGCATAACGGATATAGCATAAAAAGTGTGATTGCTCCGCCTATGGTGAGAATGGAGACCAGTGCGGAGACCCAACCATCGGGAAGTTGCCACTGAATTATGATTTTTGTTAAATAGGCATAAAGGATTGTTCCGTAGAGTATGAGGAGGGGGAATAGTATATATAAACCTAGGATTTTCCATGCTTGGGCAAACGGACGCACCTTTGTTTCGGTTATCGAGGCGATAGGAATGTTGCCTAGCAGATAGAAAGGAAAGAACAAGGTATAGCAAAGTACATGTATGTTTGAATACATCTCGCTTTTGAATTCACAGCCGAACAGAGTATCGGTAGAAAATAACGCCAGAGAGAGGCCGGCTGCCAAGACCGATGTAAAAAGTAAACCTGTTAGTATTTGAATACACAACAGATAGGAGAAATTCCAAAAAGAGGTATCGGTGTCCTTTTTCAAAAAGGCAGCCCAAAATAAGGACGAAAAAAATGTTACGATAGGAGCTATGAAAGCAAGTGCCCCGAAGAAATGTTCGGGAGTATCGTTCGAAATGTAGCCGTACAAGCTCCATAGTAGTACAGCGAGTAGGGATACCGAATGTCGTATAGTAGGGTTCAAGCGGTTCTCGAAGCAGAGGACGATACTTGCAGCGAGAGGTAATGTGCCTACCCATACGTACCAATAGGAGGGCTCGTAGAGTATGCTCCCTTTTACTTGCTCATAGGGGAGGTTGACGAGTAATAGCAGAGAGATACACAACCCTATTGTTGCTGTTGCTGCGACCGGAAATCGTTTGAGCGCATTCAAAAGGGTTTCGGTGATGGATTGCCAACGAAAGGTATTTATTCTGTTGAGCATAGTTGAATGATGTTGTTGGTGAAGAATAAATCCCCTAAGTACACGTGTTGTTAAGAACGTACTTAGGGGATTCGGAAATATGTCAATAATGTTATTTATTGACTTTGAACTTATCTATACCGTCTTTTAGGTATCCGACCGATTGTCGGGCGGCAGCGATACCTGCATTGATGTTCGCTTCGGCGGTTTGGGCTCCCATTTTTTTCGGAGTGAAGAATACTCGGTTGCCGAATTTCTCTTTTAAAGTGTCGGCAATAGTCGGTGCAACATCGGCTACATAGTGAAAATCGGTACGTTCTTCGAGTATGCGTGCCAGATCTTCTTCATATATCACCTCTTTACGAGCCGTGTTGATGAGAAGAGCTCCTTTGGGCATAAGCGAAAGCAACGAGTAGTTGATCGATTGCTTCGTTTCGGCCGTAGCCGGGATATGCAGCGATACGAATTGACATGTTTTATAAAGCTCTTCGGCCGATGCGACAGGCGTTACACCGTCTTTTTTCATCACATCGTCGGGGCAATAAGGATCGAATGCATAAACTTCCATGTCGAATCCTTTGGCGATACGGGCCACATTACGACCTACTTGTCCGTAGGCATGGATTCCTAGTTTTTTCCCCTTCAATTCCGTACCCGATGTTCCGTTGAAATGATTTCGTATCATTAAGATAGTCATACCGAACACGAGCTCGGCCACAGCGTTGGAGTTTTGTCCGGGGGTGTTCATTACACATACTCCTTTGGCAGTAGCCGCGTTGAGGTCGATATTGTCATAACCCGCTCCGGCACGTACTACGATTTTTAATTTTGGGGCAGCGTCAAAAACTTCGGCATCGACGATATCGCTGCGCACAATGAGGCCTTCAACATCTTCGACTGCTTTTAGTAGAGCGGCTTTATCGGGGTATTTTTCCAAAAGAACCATTTCGACACCTGCGTTGTCGAGAATTTCTTTGATTCCATTTACTGCAACGGCGGCAAATGGCTTTTCAGTAGCAACTAATACTTTCATGGTTTTTCTATATTAGTGTTTCTTCTCAAATTCTTTCATGGTAGCTACGAGGGCTTCGACACTCGATTTAGGCATAGCGTTATAAATGGAAGCTCTGAATCCACCTACCGAACGGTGTCCTTTAATACCTACCATGCCTTGTGAGGAAGCAAATTCGATAAATTCACTTTCGAGGTCTTTATATTCTTCTTTCATAACGAAGCAGACATTCATGATGGAGCGATCTTCGTGAGCTGCTGTTCCGACGAAAATTTTACTGGAATCGATAGCATCGTAGAGGATCGCTGCTTTTTCCAAATCACGTTTTTCCATCTCTTTGATACCTCCCATCTCCTTATAATATTTCAAGGTCTGCAATGCCGAGTAGATGGGGAGACAGGGAGGCGTATTGAACATCGATCCTTTTTGATGTGGGTGCGATAGTCGAGCATGGTGGGGATAGCCCGGTCTACATGTCCGAGAGCCTCTTCTTTGACAATCACGATAGTAACTCCGGCAGGGGCTAAATTTTTTTGAGCTCCGGCGTAGATGACGTTATATTTGGAAACGTCGATAGGTCGGGAGAAAATATCGGAAGACATATCGGCTACAAGAGGTACATTTACGTCTGGGTCAAATCGCATTTCTGTTCCGTATATCGTGTTGTTGGAGGTAAAGTGGAAATAATCAACATCATCGGGGACAGTATATCCTTTGGGGATATAAGAGAAGTTGGCTTCTTTCGAAGAAGCGACGACATCTACTTCTCCGAACAATTTAGCTTCTTTGATTGCATTTACAGCCCATGTTCCGGTTTCGAGGTAAGCTGCTTTACGGTTCAACAAATTATATGGAACCATACAGAATTGCATGCTGGCCCCTCCACCTAAAAATAGGACATCATATCCGGCAGGGACTTCGAGCAACTCTTTTACTAGGGTTTTAGCTTCTTCGATAACCGCTGTAAATTCTTTGCTACGATGTGAAATTTCCAACAGAGACAGACCTGTATCTGCGAAATTAAGAACGGCATCCGCTGTGTTTTTAATGGTGTATTCGCTCAGAATAGAAGGGCCTGCATAGAAATTGTGCTTCTTCACAACGATCTTTGTTTAGTAGTTTGGTATAATTTGGTTTTGATAGATTACAAAAGTAATTCTTTTTTTCTTAGTTTTTCTGTGCTTTGAAATATTTTGTTACAAAAATTTACAAAATGATGGCTATTTGTTAGCCCGAGATAGCATTTCGACAGATTATTTGTATCGGTCTTTCCATAGCTTGTTTAGATGATCTTTCAGCTTGTTCTCCGCAACGTTATCCTGAGGCTTCCACCAATTATTGTTTTTCAACTCGTTTGGTAAATATTGCTGATTGACGAAGTTACCCGTATAATCGTGTGCATATTTGTAATTTTTTCCATACTCCAACTCTTTCATCAATTGTGTCGGTGCATTCCTAAGATGTAACGGAACAGGAAGGTTCCCTGTTGCTTTCACTGTTTCCAGTGCTTGATTTATCGCCATGTAGGCCGAATTGCTTTTGGGTGAACTAGCCAGATAGATTGTTGTTTCGGCCATGATGATGCGGCTCTCCGGCCACCCTATATTTTGTACAGCATCGAAGCAAGCGTTGGCTAAAAGCAAGGCATTGGGGTTTGCCAGTCCTACATCTTCGGAAGCCAATATAACCAATCGTCGTGCGATGAAAGCGGGGTCTTCACCTCCTTCGACCATGCGGGCAAGCCAATAGATTGCGGCATCCGGATCGCTGCCACGTATGGATTTGATAAATGCCGATATGATATCGTAGTGCATTTCGCCGTTTTTGTCGTAGGCGGCAGGATTTTGTTGTAACCGTTCCGTTACAATCGCATCGTCGATGATTATTTTTTCGTTCTCTCCGACCGCTTGGGATACGAGATCGATGATATTTAGCAGCTTTCGGGCATCCCCTCCTGAATAACGAAATAGAGCATCGGTCTCTTTTACTTCTATATCGCGTTCTTTCAGATAAGTATCGGAATGTATAGCTCTGTCGAGCAGTAGCTGCAAGTGCTTTACTTCGAGTGATTTGAGGACATATACCTGACAACGGGAGAGCAAAGGGCGTATTACTTCGAAAGAAGGATTCTCGGTCGTTGCTCCGATGAGCGTCACCGTACCGTATTCGACCGCGCCGAGGAGAGAGTCTTGCTGTGATTTACTGAACCGGTGGATTTCATCGATAAACAATATGGGACGTACTTTGGAAAAAATATTGGCTTTGCATCGGTCTATTACTTCGCGAACTTCTTTTACGCCGGATTGTACGGCACTCAATGTGAAGAATGGTGCTTGTAATTGTTGCGATATGATGTGAGCCAGAGTTGTTTTTCCGACACCCGGAGGCCCCCAAAGAATGAAAGACGAAATTTTACCCGCATCGATCATACGCCGCAGTACGGCTCCCGGTCCTACCAGATGTTCCTGTCCAATGTATTCGTCTAAGTTTTTGGGCCTTAGTCTTTCTGCCAGAGGTTGTAACATAAATTACTTGTTTCTGTTGATACAAATATACTTGTTTTGGACCGTTTTTGCAAGGAAAGAAACGGAAAGATAGAGCCGTTTATGAGAAGTATGAAAATCGGCTAGTTTTTGGAGTAATAAGTAAAAAACTGTTATCTTTATTCCGCAAATTTAATTAGATATGTCATGAAGAGACTTTTTCTTTTTTTCTTGTTAATTGGATATTGGTCGGTAGTAAGAGCTTCGGATACGGTTTTTATAAAAGAGGCACAAGTCCCCATTTTGATAGAACGGCAGGATAATCTATTATTTTATCTTCGATTCGATGCACGAGACAGCCGAATGCTTGATGGAGTAACAGTAGATTTGTCGAGGTGTAAAAATCTCGACGATATTCAATCTGTGAAGCTCTATTATGGTGGAACAGAAGCCCGTCAAGAGGAAGATAAGAATCGATTTGCTCCGGTTAGTTATATTTCGAGTTTCAGTCCCGGTAAGACATTGTCGGCATATCCTTCTTATTCGATAAAATGTGCCGAGGAATCGAATGTGTCTGAGTCGGTGGTTTTGAAATGTAATTACAAATTATTTCCGGGAGTTAATTTCTTTTGGGTGAGTTTGCAGGTGAAACCCGGTACATCTCTTTTATCTAAGGTGACGGCAGATTTGAGTTCTGTGACAATAGACGGGAAAGAGGCTGTTTGTAAAAAAATGTCGCCCGACGGTATTGTACACCGCATGGGAGTAGGTGTTCGTTATGCTGGTAACGACGGTGTTTCGGCGTTTCGTATTCCCGGATTGGTCACTACGAATAAAGGTACATTGCTGGGTGTGTACGATGTGCGTTATAACAGTAGCGTGGATCTGCAAGAACATGTAGATGTTGGATTGAGTCGTAGTACCGATGGTGGGAGAACATGGGAGAAAATGAGATTGCCGCTTTCTTTCGGAGAGACCGGAGGCTTGCCGGCTGCCCAAAATGGGGTAGGAGACCCTTCTATCTTGGTCGATACAAAGACAAATACAGTGTGGATTGTCGCGGCGTGGACACACGGTATGGGGAATCAACGGGCATGGTGGAGTTCACAGCCGGGAATGGAAAAGAGCTATACGGCTCAACTCGTGATGACGAAGAGTACCGATGACGGCAAAACTTGGTCGAAGCCGATTAATATAACCGGGCAGGTGAAAGATCCTTCTTGGTATTTCCTACTTCAAGGGCCGGGACGAGGTATTACCATGCAGGACGGCACGTTGGTATTTCCCATTCAGTTCATAGATTCGACTCGTATTCCGAATGCTGGTATTATGTATAGTAAGGACCGGGGTAAAACTTGGAATATACATAATCTGGCACGGACAAATACGACAGAGGCTCAGGTCGTGGAGATAGAGCCGGGAGTGTTGATGTTGAATATGCGGGATAACCGGGGAGGAAGCCGAGCCGTAGCCATAACCGAGGATTTGGGAAAAACGTGGACCGAGCATGAGTCGTCCCGAAAAGCTTTGCAAGAATCCGTGTGTATGGCGAGTCTGATTCATGTTCGTGCCGAAGATAATGTATTGGGTAGGGATATCCTTCTTTTCTCGAATCCCAACACGAAGAAGGGGCGCAACCATATTACGATTAAAGCAAGTTTAGATAAAGGCCTGACGTGGTTACCAGAAAATCAAGTGATGTTGGACGAAGATGAGGGGTGGGGGTATACCTGTCTGACCATGATCGATCGTGAGACAGTGGGTATTTTATATGAGAGTAGCGTGGCTCACATGACTTTCCAAGCTATTAAGTTGAAAGACTTAATTCGGGAGTAACAATTCTCCATTTTGTTAAAAGTGCTAAATTTAAACATTTCGCAGAACGTGTGGTTAAACCTTTGGACAAAAACAGAGTCTTATAAACAGATTCGCGAATAAATAAATTGAAGAAAACTTTTTAATGAAAGGAGAAAATTTATGAAAAAGGCAATAGTATCGTTCGCTCTTGTTCTCGTTTTATCGATGAGTTCATTTGCCGGTAATAAAGTAAAGAACGAACGGAAAGAGAAATGTGAATTCCCTTGTGAACAAATGGTGAAAGATTTGAATCTTAGCGAAAAACAGCTTTCTCAATTAAAAGAAGCCGATAAGACGTTCGATACGGAAGTAAAAGCGATTCGAGAGAAAAAGAAGGAATTTGAGAAATCGAATCGAGAATCGATGAAAGCGGCTAAGGTTCGTCGGGATTCCACATTTAAATCTATTCTGACCAAAGATCAGTATATTCAGTATTTGGAACAGAAAGTGGCACGATTGGAAAAACGAGCAGCCCGCGATTCTTGGCGTGAAAGATTTAGGGCTCCATTTATGGGGAAAGATATGAAGCAGGGGCGTCTTAATCCCTTGCCGTGGAGTGAAAAGAATGTAGAAAAATAAAGAACAGTGAATAAATAGGTTTTCGGTAGGAAAGAAAGGCTGCTATGCATTGCATAGCAGCCTTTGCTTTTTTTATCTCGTTTCAGTTACGAAATACGATTTGGTCATTTTCGGTATCGACTATGATAGGCTTCGATCGGTCTACTTTCTGAGCCAGCAGGTCTTTCGACAACTGGTTCAAGATAAGCCGGTGTATCACTCGTTTTACCGGACGTGCTCCAAACTCAGGGTCGTAGCCTTCGGCTGCAATCAAGCCCAGAGCTTTGGGTGTAATTTCGAGGGTGACACCGTTTTTCTCCAACATCTTTTTGATGTTGTCGATTTGTAACGACACAATCTCTTCGATTTCTTTCTCGCTCAACGGGGTGAACATAATCGTTTCGTCTATACGGTTGAGAAATTCGGGACGTATGGTTTGTTTCAACATATTCAAGACCGCTTCTTTTGTCTTTTCGATGACTTCGGTTTTGTTGGCAGGAGTCATCTTTTCAAAATTTTCGCGTATCAAGGCGGAACCCATATTCGAAGTCATGATGATAATGGTGTTTTTGAAATTAACCAATCGGCCTTTGTTATCGGTCAATCGTCCGTCATCGAGTACTTGCAACAGAATGTTGAAGATGTCGGGGTGAGCCTTTTCGATTTCGTCGAACAAAACCACCGAATAAGGTTTACGCCTGATCGCTTCGGTCAGTTGGCCACCTTCGTCGTATCCAACGTATCCCGGAGGGGAACCGATGAGACGGGTGGCACTGAATTTCTCTTGATATTCACTCATGTCGATACGAGTCATCATGTTCTCATCGTCAAACAGATATTCGGCAAGAGCTTTCGCTAACTCGGTTTTACCCACACCGGTCGTACCGAGGAAGATGAACGACCCGATAGGCCTACGAGGATCATTCAATCCGGCACGACTCCGACGAACGGCGTCGGCAATGGCCGTGATGGCCTCGTTCTGACCTACAACTCGTTTGTGCAGTTCCTCTTCGAGGTGGAGCAGTTTGTCTTTTTCGCTTTGCATCATTTTGTTTACCGGAATGCCTGTCCAGCGAGATACGACGTCGGCGATGTCCTCGGCATCGACTTCCTCTTTAATCATAGCTTTGTCGCCCTGCAACTCGTGTAGCTTTTGTTGCGTGGCATGGATTTCGTCTTCTTTTTGTTTGATTTTGGCATACCGTATTTCGGCTACTTTACCATAATCGCCCTCTCGTTCGGCTTTATCAGCTTCGAAACGTAAGTTCTCGATGTCGATTTTGTTTTGCTGTATGCGGTTAACCAGTTCTTTTTCCGATTGCCATTTGGCTCTGAATTTAGTTTCCTCTTCTTTCAGGTCGGCAATTTCTTTGGCTAACTGTTGCAGCTTTTCGGTATCGTTTTCACGTTTGATAGCTTCGCGTTCGATTTCCAATTGTTTGATTCGTCGGGATATTTCGTCCAAAGCCTCGGGAACCGAATCTACTTCTATGCGCAGTTTTGCTGCCGCTTCGTCCATCAAGTCTATGGCTTTATCGGGTAGGAATCGGTCTGTTATATATCGTTCGGATAATTGTACGGCTGCTATGATAGCATCGTCTTTAATCCGCACTTTATGGTGATTTTCATACCGCTCTTTCAGACCTCTCAAAATCGAGATAGAGCTCATTTCGTCGGGTTCGTCGACCATGACGATTTGGAACCTACGTTCGAGAGCTTTGTCCTTTTCAAAATATTTTTGATATTCGTCGAGCGTGGTAGCGCCGATAGACCTCAATTCTCCTCTTGCCAAAGCCGGTTTCAGAATATTGGCAGCATCCATTGCTCCGTCGCCTTTACCGGCTCCCACCAACGTGTGTATCTCGTCGATAAAAAGGATAATTTCTCCCTCGCTTTGAATGACTTCGTTGACTACCGATTTCAGCCTTTCTTCAAATTCTCCTTTGTATTTGGCTCCGGCAACCAAAGCTCCCATGTCGAGAGAAAAGATTTGTTTGCTTTTCAGGTTTTCGGGAACGTCTCCGCGTACGATACGATGCGCCAGTCCTTCGGCTATGGCTGTTTTACCCGTACCCGGTTCACCTATCAAGATAGGATTATTTTTGGTTCGGCGACTCAGAATTTGTAATACTCGTCTGATTTCTTCGTCTCGTCCGATAACAGGGTCGAGTTTCCCGTTACGGGCACGTTCGTTCAAATTGATTGCATATTTGCTCAACGCATTGTAGGTGTCTTCGGCCGAAGCTGCGGTTACTTTCTTCCCTTTTCGCAATTCGTCGATAGCTGCGCCCAGTTCTTTTTCTGTTATGCCTGCATCTTTCATGAATGCAGAGGCCGGACTTTTCACGAGGAATAATCCCATGAGCATGGCTTCCAATGCCACGAACTGGTCTCCGAGTTTATTGGAATAGTCGATTGCTTTTTGTAGAGCATCGTTAGCTTCCCGACTCAGATAAGGCTCACCTCCGTTCACTTTCGGAAGCGATTCTATTTCTCTGTCGACTTGGTTGTTTAGTAACCCTGCGTTGACTCCCAATTTTTGAAAAAGGTATGAGGTGAGGCTTTCGCCTACTTGCAAGATACCTTTTAGAAGGTGTACCGGTTCTATGGATTGTTCGTTGTGATTACGAACAATCTCCACAGCCTTTTGGATAGCCTCTTGCGATTTGATTGTGAAATTGTCGAAATTCATATATTTATTCTCCTTTCTATTTTATCTTTTTTTGTTTTTACATTGGGATATAGTCAAAAGAAATGCCAGCCGTGTTTTAATGAAATATTGTCTGAAAATCAATTTGTTAATATGACATAATGTCTATATTCCCGATACGTTGGAAAGGTTCGGATCTATAAGAAGTTCATTTATAATTCTTTTTGTTTCTGACAAAATGACTTGTTTATTTTTTACAACACGGATGCAGCATAGAAAGTTCGAAGGAACAGAGGCTATCGGGTCTCGTTTATTTTCGGTGAAGATGCTGCGGAGATGGTATCGATAGCCATTTGGGGACGCTCTTTTCCAAAGAGCGGTGCTGTAAATTTCGGCTTAGAAGGTTCGACGATGGTATCGTTTTTCAGTAAGGTGGATATCTGAACGGGATTGGCAATCGTACTTACCGGGACATTACGTTTCCATTCGATGCTTCGTTTTATTGAATCAGTCTCATGTTTGGTGAGCGGGCGGGTAGTGTTCCCGAAAAGGGTCATTAAAACCATTTTGGTGCGTAGGGCCCTTTTCTTGCGTTGCCAGTTACGGTATATTTCGACAGGGTCGAGGAGTCCCACATAAGAGACGCCTATACCGAAGGGCATGGTGTTGGGTGCACTCATCGACCAGCTGTTGACAGGAGCGGGTTTGTCATTGGAGAGAGGCCGTAACAAGTTACGTAATACAAACATATCGACCATTCGCGCGATTGTTTCGTCGTGAAGGCTGGCTATGCTGTCTTTCACTGCGTGCAGTAAAATTACGTTTAACATGAATTCCGATGGATTTTCGGGAAACATGGTTGAGGGACGCATGATGTTTAAAGATGCAGATTCGAGGTGCTCGTTCAGCTTTTTCTGCATGAACCGATCGTTGGGTGTAGAAGAGGGTAGCTGTTCGGTACGGGGCCACGACAATTCACCTCCTTTTATTTCCAATTCCGACCCATTGCCCGGCCGCATGGGAGGAGGCGTGGAAGATTGGGCATATGCGGTGTGGCAGAAAAAAGACAGCCCGCATGTCCAACATAAAAAAACTATTATCGTTCGAGGCGTCAGCATAACAGCTGCAAATATATCTTCTATTTGATAAACTACTCGATGTTTAAAAAGAAATTAACCGATATAATATTATATAAACGTATTTGTAAATACTCCGTAGGATAAAGATATCGAAGTAATTCTTTTTAATGTTTTTTATGTTTATCGGTGTGTCTTGTCGTTTTTAGTGAAAATCAAGTTTATTTGATTTTGTCCATCATTTGCTTCTGACAGCAGTTCGCATTTTTTTGACGACAGTCCAAGACAGGCATGACCCAACAGAGCTAAAATAAATTTTGTTCTATATTCGCCTTGCATTATCTTTGTTCCCGAATAAAGTAAAGAAACTGTTTTGAGTTTTTTCGAGCAGATGTTGTCAATCAGTTTTTCTGTTTTTTCATTTGTGTTATTTTTTCGAGTAAAAAGGACGGACAATGGATTTTGAACTGGTACATACCGATGAGTGTACCCATGCTAGGGCCGGAGTGATAACGACCGATCATGGGAAGATACAGACCCCTATATTTATGCCTGTGGGAACGGTGGCCTCGGTCAAGGCCGTGCATCAGCGCGAGTTGAGGGACGATATTAAGGCACAAATAATCTTGGGGAATACCTATCATCTGTATTTACGTCCGGGATTGGATATATTGCGTCAGGCCGGTGGACTGCACCGGTTTAACGGTTGGGAACGTCCTATTCTTACCGATAGTGGGGGGTTTCAGGTTTTTTCTTTGTCCGACCGTCGGAAACTGACAGAAGAGGGGGCTCACTTTCGTTCGCATATTGATGGCTCGAAACATCTTTTTACTCCCGAAAATGTGGTAGATACCCAACGTATTATCGGAGCGGATATTATGATGGCGCTCGACGAGTGTACTCCGGGCGATGCCGATTACGACTATGCCAAGAAATCATTGGCCTTGACACGCCGTTGGCTCGACCGGGGGTGGAAACACTTTTGCGAAACGGAGGGTTTGTATGGTTATAAGCAAACTTTTTTCCCGATTGTACAAGGCTGTGTCTATCCCGATTTGCGTATAGAGGCCGCGAAGCATGTCGCCGATTTGGGAGCTGACGGTAATGCCATCGGCGGATTGGCGGTGGGTGAACCTACGGAAAAAATGTATGAGATGATAGAGGTTGTCAACGAGGTCTTGCCTCAGGATAAACCACGTTATCTAATGGGGGTGGGGACACCGGCCAATATATTGGAAGGTATAGAGCGGGGTGTCGATATGTTCGACTGTGTGATGCCTACTCGCAATGGGCGCAATGGTATGCTGTTTACCCGTAACGGTATCATGAATATGCGGAATAAAAAGTGGGCCGATGATTTTTCTCCTCTCGACCCGGAGGGAACTTCTTATGTCGATACATGTTACAGTAAAGCCTATTTGCGCCATTTATTCATTAGTGAAGAAATACTGGCCATGCAGATAGCCTCGATACATAATCTGGCATTTTATGTATGGCTTACTCAGGAGGCACGTCGTCAAATTTTAGCCGGTACATTTAAGTCGTGGAAAGACGAGATGATATGCCGGGTGACTACACGATTGTAAAGAGGGACGAGATGAAGATATTGAAAAAAATAGATATCTATATTATCAAGAAGTTCTTGGGAACTTACTTTTTCGCGATAGCTTTGATTCTCGCTATTACGGTCATGTTCGATATTAACGAGAAATTGGATTCATTTTTGAAAGCGCCTTTGTCGGCGACGATATTCGACTATTTTTTCAATTTTCTTCCCTATTTTGCCAATCTGTTTAGTCCTCTGTTTACTTTTATCGCTGTTATATTTTTTACCTCCAAGCTGGCCGACAACTCCGAGGTTATAGCCATGTTGTCGAGCGGTATCAGTTTCAAGCGATTGTTTGTGCCTTATATGGTTTCGGCAGCCATTATCGCTGCATTGAATCTCTATTTGAGTTGCTATGTAATACCACCGGCCAATGTGACTCGTATCGAGTATATGAATACGTATGTCAAAAATAAGCGGGTAGATTATGCCAGTAATATTCAGTTGCAGGTAGAGCCGGGGGTAATAGCCTATATATCGCGCTATGATAATAGTAACAAAACCGGCTATCGTTTTTCTTTGGAGAAGTTCGACAAGAAAGTTCTTCAATCCCGATTGACTGCTCAAACCATTCATTACGATTCGGCTTATCACTGGCGGGTTAACAATTATGTGATTCGTAATTTCAACGGTATGCGGGAGGAATTGATAAAAGGGTCGACGCTCGATACGATTGTACCCATAGAACCTTCGGATTTCTTGATTTCGCAGAACGATAGCGAAGTGATGACTACTCCCGAACTACGGCGTTATATTATCCGTCAAAAAGAGAGAGGGGTCGCCAATATAAAAAATTTTGAGATAGAATATGAGCGGCGTTTCGCTATGGCTGCCGCGGCATTTATCTTGACAGCTATCGGTATGTCGTTGTCTTCCCGGAAGGTAAAAGGGGGTATGGGTATCAATATCGGTATAGGTTTGCTGTTAAGTTTCTCATATATATTATTCTCGACTGTGACCTCTACCTTTGCGGTATCGGGGGCTACTTCACCTATGTTGGCGATGTGGATACCCAATATCATCTATACGGTAATAGCGATCGTGCTATATAAGAAGGCTCCTAAGTAACCTCGCTTTCGAGCGTATTAGTAAAGAAAGGCAGTTTAAATTTTTTATTATAAAAATTAATCCTTACCTGTTGGTTGAATTAGATTAGAGAATATTTTATCTTTCCAATCGGACGATGATTAACGAAATTGACATATTGCATGAACGTCAATGCTGCGATTTTACCAGCCATGCGGGTAAAGAGGCCGCAGGATTGTTTTGCATAGTTTCGTATCATCATCAGATTGTCGTTGAGTTGTGAAAATATTGTTTCGATTCGTTTACGGAACCTCCTGTATTCCCAAGTAGGCGGATGCCGGTTTTTCTGATTCAACCGATATGGAACTTCAAGCGAGATGTTGGCAAGCTCAAAGAGGTTCTTCTGAATCTCGGCACTGAGGTAACCTTTATCCCCAAGCATCATACAGTCATGGTATTCCCATCGCACATCATTAAGATAATGGATATCGTGTACGCTTGCCGCTGTCATGTCATAAGAATGTATGACACCCCGTATTCCGCAGACAGCATGGAGTTTATAGCCATAATAGTGCGAACCTTGCGAGGCACAATATCCCCAATCGGGCGCAGCTTCAATATTATCACGCCCCATGGCGCAGCGTTTCGCCCTGACGTTCCGGCAGACTTTCACCGGTTTGGAGTCTATGCAGAACACATCTTTGGAACCATCTATGGCAACAGCCACCTCCTTGCGGATTTCCTCGGCAAGCCGCGCCGTCAGCTTACGTCGGGCGTTGAATTGCCTTCGGCTGATCAGATTTGGCAAATCGTCCTTACAGTCGTGGTGCAGACGATGAAAAAGCAGATTCTCGCTGTCAAACCCGAATGCTTCGGCTGTTATTGCCAAAGCCACGACTTCGAGGTCGGAAAACTTGGGGACTACGCCGCAACGGCGTACATTTCCATGTTCATTCACACGATTTCCGGCGAAATCCTTGCAGATTCCGAGGATTCTGACGAAATTTGCTATGAAGTTGCGCATAAGCAGACTGATAGTAGTTAACGGTGTAGCTGCCACCAATTTACTAATTATCTGCGATTTGTGCAACTTTTTCATTTGTGATTATTTCTAAATCTAATTCAACCAACGAGTTTAATCCTTATCTTTACTAAATTATTTTTTAATTTTCAGATATAATAATGATTCAAGAAGATTTTGAGCAGCATGTGGTAAAACTGCAAAATGCTCTGTTAGGCTTTGCCAAAAGTCTGACTCATAATGAAGACGAGGCGAAAGACCTATTGCAAGAAACATCGCTTAAAGCGTTGAGCAATAAAGCGATGTATGATGATTCCGGAAGTATTAAAAGTTGGTTATATACTATTATGCGTAATCTTTTCTTGAATTGTCGTCGCCATTCGTCTCGGCAAGAATCTCTTCCTACCGATTTTGAGATACCGGATACCGATGATATGCAAGGTGGAATAGAAGGTGAAGATTCTTTTTCTACAATCGATGTTCAACGTATTATGGATTTGTTGTCTATTGATAATCGTATCCTTTTTGGTTTATACTTGCAAGGATATCGTTATGACGAAATAGCCGACCGTTTACAAATGCCTTTGGGGACGGTGAAGGTGAGAATATATCGAATTAAGCAAGAATTGAGAACATATAAGAAGCAGTTGGTATAACTTATCGCTTGTTGATAATAAGATAAAAAGCCCCGGATTCTCACGAGCCCGGGGCTTTTTTCGTTTATTTAAATCAGGAAGTCAAAAGAGTCTATTGAATATTGGCCCCGCCTCCCATACCGCCGGCCCCACCACTGCTTTCGCTTTTTACATCGTCGTTGGTGATACTGCGTCGAGCTTTCTTGACCGATTCTTTCATTTGCCCGAAACGATAGGTGACTCCTAAGCGTACGTATTGACAAGGATCGTAGTTGTAGTTATCGATACGATATGCATCGTTTTTAATGTGCATGGTAAATTTGCGTTCTTTTGAAAAGGGATCGCTTACCGAAAGGTTCAGTTGAAGTTTCTTTTCAAAAAATGATTGGCTGACACTGAACCCGCAAAATGCCATTGGTGCAGTTGTTCCTACCAACATGCGAAATCCGGAGTAATAGCCGACGTTGGCACTTATTGCACCGTCTTTCCATGCGTTCCAACGTGCGCCGAGGTATCCGTTGTAATTCCAACCTTTGTTGGAATATCCTGCCGATTTGGAGCTATAATCTCCATATCCCCCGGAGAGGTTGGTGTAGAGGCTGAGGGTAGGAATGATATTTCCCGAAAAAAATACGTTCAAGTTACATTCTCTGGCTTTTCCGATATTGTCGTAAGTTACGTTGGCCACACCGTCTTCGTCCATGAAGATAGTCTGCTCTATCCCATTGTTTTGTATGCGTCCATTCAGTTCGGTGGCTAAGTTTAGTCCTTTTGCCGTAAACAATGTGTATCCTAAGGAGAATGTATGTGATATTTCCGATTCCAAATTAGGGTTACCATATACCAGTTGCATGGGGGTCGAACTGTCTTTGAACGGATTTAGCTGCCAAATTCCGGGCCTACTAAGCCTTTGAGTATAGGATAATTTGAATGTTTGCATATCTCGGGGTTGCCACGATAGGGTGACGTAAGGTACAATGTTGAAAAAATTGTTATCGAACTTTGTTTTTTGGGGTGTTTCCGTGACGTCGTAATTTGTAGTGCGGCCATCGTTCCAAGTCGATTCTAATCGGGCTCCTACTTTCCCGCTCCATTTCTTAACTTTTAGTACATATCCGGCATAGACACCTAAGATATGTTGTGTATAGTCGAGATCGTTGACCGGGAGCGGTGTTTGTTTCCAATCTTCGGTTGTTTCGTCCCAAATGCTTTTGTCTCTATCTCCATCGCTTACGTTACAGCGCATGATGTATTTTACCCCGCCCTCGATTTGATGCATATCGGTCAAGGGGTCGAAATAGTCTATCTGTATGGTTTGTTCGGTTCCGTGAGCTTTGTTTTTACTTTTTTCGATGTAGCTTTCTGAATGAAGAATCCCCTGATTTTCGGTCGTGTAGTCCGAGTTGTTGGGATTGTACTCGAATTGATACGAGGCTGTTAGCGTGCGGTCTTTTTTTGCGAAAGAGCGTTGGTAGTCGAGAGTACCCGATACAGAACCGTAGTCGCTGCTGGAACTTCCTAACGAACGATATTGACTGGTGATATCATTAGCGCGATTGAAATAGGTTTGATTCAAGTCATTTGTCGATTTGTTGTTTCCCAACCAGCCCCATGCCGAGAAACTGATGAGGTTAAGCGTGTCTATTTCATAACTGGCTTCGATGGACATGTTATGTCCGGCTCCCCGATATTTGGAAGAACCATATACTTCGGAGCGATAAAATTCATCGTTGGCAAACGTCTCCATAAAAGCTTTCGAGTGACCTCCGTCGCCGTTGGTATAACGGCTTCCGGAGTATCTGCCGGAGAAAGCGAATTTCCCGATTTGGGAAGAGAGATAGACGTTTCCCCCGAAGCCTCCATAGGTGTCGGCATTTGCACCTACACTACCTACGATACCGTTGGTTTCCCGGCGGGAAACTGTGATGATGTTGATGATACCGCCTACACCTTCGGCCTCGTATTTGGAAGAGGGATTCGTGATAACTTCGATATTTTTAATCGTATTGGCCGGCATACTTTTGAGAACTTCTTTGACATTGTCTCCCGACATTACTGCCGAACTTTTCCCATTGACCAATACTTTATAGTTGCTTTGTCCGTTCAACCGTATATTTTCTTCGGCATCGACTGTAATCATGGGAACCTTCCTCAGCATATCCAGTGCATTGTTGCTGGCGGCGTCTGGATCGGCTTCCATATCGTAAGTGATTTTATCGATGTCGCTTTTTATTAAAGGTTTTTGAGCGACGACTGTTACCTCGGATAACTCTGAACTTTCTGTAAGTTTTATGGTTCCTAAATCTTTATTTTTTTCATTTTCCGAAAGTGATATATCGACGTATTTTGTTCCGTAGCCAACCGATGAGACAACCAGACGATAATTTTGACCCGACGAAGCTGTGATCATAAACTTCCCTAGTTCGTCCGAAGCGATTCGGCTCAATACTTTTCCCTCGTTGTTCTCTATCCCTATGGTGACAAACGGAATAGCTTCTCCGCTAATCGAATCGGTAACAACCCCGTTTATTTTACAAGCGGTAGTGGCTGCTTGTGCCGCAGTACATAATGAGAATATAAATCCCAATAATATACCTAATTTGAAAACTCTTTTCATTTTTTACCTGATAAAATGTATTGTGGTTTAGTGAAATGATTTGTATTATTCGTCGGTTTTGACATTGATTTTCATTTTGAACGTTCCATGAGTGTCTGCACTGTCGTTATTCGTTTCGGAACCTATGGTTATATTATATTCATTGGACCATGTGTTAACGCCGATATTATTGTTGACGAGAGAGAAATCTCTGTATTTTTCTGGAAAAATGGCTGTGCCTATGTTGTTCTCGGTTATTTCCATCGGACGGTTTGTGCAGCTCAATGCAATCAGTCCACCGATGTTATTTTGAAGGAGGCGGATAGGAGCGGTATTTATGCTGTCTTGGAATATTAAGGTCCCTAAGTTTGATGAGACGATATCTGTTTCGCCCGAGGAATTGAGACTAATCTTACTGAGATTGGCATTTGCGATCTTGAATTTTATGTTCGGATTTTTGTTTTCGATAATTAGATTTACTTCTTCCTCATAAATGATATTGTAACTACTATGGGCGTTTCCCGATATACGAATCGTATCTTCGTCGTATCTGTGATTGTCGATAAGGGTCGATTCAGAATCGGCATCGGTCGTAATATTGATTGTAGTGCCGATGCTGTCGCTCCCGAAATATTCTTCGGTAATGATATATCGGGTAGGGGTATTCGGATCTGATTTATTCCATAGGGTCTGTATGCCTTTAAGCTTTGATTCGGGAGATAGGTTGTTGACCGTTTTTACGATTACGATAGGAGTGATTATTAGCAAGACGAGGAAAATAATCAGTATAATAGTAGAGCGTTTCATAATTGTGCGTTTGATGTTTTGGAATTTAATTTATCGATGAATTGTTTATACATGAGATCGATTTCTTCCATAGAAATGTTGAGTGTATATATCTGTATGAAGAAACGTTGTAATTCGTTTTTAAGGAACTCGTTACGGCGGTAGCTCTTTATTTTTATTTTGGCATCGGGCGAAACGAAGAACCCTATGCCTCGTTTGTTGAAGATGATGCTCTGGGTCTGCAAGAATTCATAAGAGCGCATGACCGTGTTGGCATTCACTTCCACGAGTGCGGCATATTCGCGTACCGAAGGTATGCGGCTCCCGATGGCATAGTGCCCTAACAGAATCTCGTCGCTGATTCGTTCGGCTATTTGTAAGTAGATGGTTTGGTTCTCTTTGAATTGCATGGCTATCGTTTGGTTTCATTTATTTCCAATTCTTTCAGTCTCAAATATCCGATGTATCCTAAAATAATTGTCTCGGCGATTTGGACGGTATTTATAAGCCAAAAGAAATTTGAGCTGTTATCGAAAAATTTTCCTATAAAAAGGTAGGAAACGGCTGAGCCGATTTCTTCATTTGTCAGAAATAAGGAGCAAGAAAATGAAAATACAATAGAAAAAAGAAAAAGAGCCGATACCGTTTTCAAGAAGCTGTTCTTCTGCCACAATGTGGCGCCGAGTGTGAATGTCGCGATTGTGCTAAGTACGGAGGTAACAAAGAATATCGTGGTAAACCCACTGTTTTTCCACATCGAGAAGCAACCCTGCAAAGGTGTTCCCGGATTGAACATTTCGCCTCTTATGGTAGAAGATATTAGCTCCGATGCATATTGGGCTACGACAATGGCTGCGAAAAATAGTAAAGGATATAGGACAATGGTCGACAATAGATGTGCGATATATTTTTCGGCTGTCGATACTGGAACGGTAAGATAGACTACTCGTTTAGAACGTATCCCTATTTGGTCGGCGAGACTTGAACTGCTTTTGGCGATATAGATGAAAAATCCGAGCCAAATAAGCATTTGTGCACCGCTTGATGTAATGAACGGCTGGCCGTCCGTATGGAAAATAAACATCAATAATGTATAAATGCCGGTCAAGGATATAAATTGCAGGGAGAGTCCTCTTTTCCATTCATATACTTGTTTGGTGCAATATTTCCAAAAACGTTTGGGTTGGAATATATGGGCCGTCACAGACCATCTGAAATAGCCTAAACTGAATTTCCCGATTCGTACGGGATCGATGATATCGGTTTCTTTCATGTTCGTATTATTTTGCGGAGGAATTGAATATATTATGAATTACTTCGGGGTCACCTATTGTACAGTTGAAGAGCATTTCAATATCGATTAGCGACTCTTCATCGGTTTCATTGGGCAATATAGCACTATATCCCGCGATAGTCGATACTTTATAGAATGCACCGGCAATCTCACTTTCGTTGCCTCCTTTAATGAACCGAAGTCGAGAGCTTATCGTGTGGGTATCGGCATCGAGTAGTAGAAGTCCGTTGTCGAGTATGGTGATGTGATCGATCATGTTTTCTAAGTCGCGTACTTGATGGGTAGATATGACTATGCTTTTTTGCTCGTTCATACCCGATGCAATGACTTTACGGAATTGGCTTTTTGAAGGAATGTCCATACCGTTGGTCGGTTCGTCCATGAGTAATAAAGGTGTGTTTGTCGCAAGAGCGAAACTGACCAAATATTTTTTCTTTTGTCCCATAGAAGTTTTGGCTAGATTTTTTGTGTGTTCTAACTCAAAATCGGAAAGATATTGATTGAATTGATCGATGTTGAAGTTGGGATAAAACACACTGTTCCGACGGACATAATCGTCGATCGATATGGAAGGGAGATCGAATTCTTCGGGCACAAGGAAAATTTTCTCTAAGGTTTCGGGTAATCGGTGTTTTACTTCAATCCCGTCGAACCGGATAGAACCTTTGTGAGGAAACATCAATCCGCACATCATGTAAAGAAGGGTCGATTTCCCGATCCCGTTCTTCCCTAAGAGCCCGTAAACCGAGCCGGGCTGTATAGTCAGGTTTATCCCATTGAAGATAGGGTTCCCTTTTTTGTGATAATTAAATTCAAGATTTTCAATTTGTAACATGGTGTTTACAATTTGTAGTGTTATACTGTTTATGTGTATTAGTTTAATAGTACACTGCAAATGTAGATAATATTTTTTTTATAGCAACAAAAAAACTTATTTTTTTTTCATCGATTTGCAAAAGACATTTTGGATTTGTACTTTTACCCAATAAAAAAATGAAGCTATGAGTCAGGAAGAAGATTTGTTTGCATACGACGAAGACGATGCTGTTCGATATATATTAAATGTATTGCCGCAAGAGTTGAAGGAAAAATATACCCATGACGATATTATCTATGTTACCGATGTTGTGTATGATTACTACGATCAAAAGGGATTGTTCGACGAGCAGGCCGGAGAAGAAGTAGAACTTGATGAAGAGGACATTATTGCTTTTGCTTGTAAAAGCGCACGTAAAGATGGGGTGAAAATAGAAGACGAGGATATGCCGTTTCTGGTTCGGGGAGAATTGGATTATGAAGAGTCTTTGGGCGTTTTTTGATTAGGGTTCTATGAGAAAAATCGTATTTATATTATTGGCGGTCGTTATATGTTTTTCCCCGGTAGGTGTTTCTTCACAGAATATTTTTCAGAAAGCTGCGAATAAAATATCTTCTTGGTTTTCGGGTGGGGAAAAGGAGCGAGCTTCCGATAAAACGGGACATATAGATATTACGCAGTTGACTCTCGATGAAAATCTTTCTATTCCAGATTTAGGTAAACAGGCTCGTAAGATACGGACTGCCCAATCTAGGGAAATGAAACGTTTGCAAAAAGCTCGGTTGTCCGATTTGAAGTTAATTCGCAATTATGAAGTTCTTAAAGCGACCTTATCGGCTTCGAATCTTTTTTTACCGAACGATACCGTGTTGAGCGATAGGGCCGACATTTATTTGCGACCTTTTTTGGCCGCTTTGCGAGTACCCGATTTCTATCATGTCATGTTGGTGATGCATAGTGACGATACGGGTTCGGAGGCTTATAGTCTTGATTTGACCCGAGCCCGTGCTCATGCTGTTCGCGATTGGTTTACGCGAAATGGAGGAAATACGGATTTTGTCGTTATTTATGAAGCCGGTGCGTTCGATCCGATTGCTTCGAATGAAACTTTGGAAGGACGGGCACGGAATCGTCGCCTCGATATATATTTGATTCCGGGAGAGAAAATGGTAGACATGGCTCGTCGGGGAGAATTGGATAAACGATAGCTCTCGTTGTTTCACAGGAATTTGTTTTTAACTTATCGGCTTTTTCTCTATTTTTGCACGAAAATGTAGAATACATTAGTGTCCCGTTAAAATGGGACGAGTTAAACAATTAATCAAATAGCCCCGGAATAATGGGATTATATAGATCTTTGACATCATTGAAATTAGTCTTGTCGAACAGGTCACGCAAGAGGGTTTTGTCTGTCAATGATATGCTGAGAATTTGCAAAACTTCATAGGTAGAGCGTTTCAACTTCATATCATGTTGGACAATAGCCACAAGACAGTATGTGATAATAGCGACACTGATTTGTATGCGGACGGCGTTCTCTGTTGTGCCCCAGAATTTCTTTATCTTGAGGTGCTGCTTGAGCCATTTGAAGAACAGCTCGATCAACCATCTTTTCTTGTAAAGATTGGCGACATCCAATGCAGAAAGTTGTTTCGCATTCGTCAGAAAAAGTGAGCTCACGGTCATCTTCTTCATCGTAATATCGGACGAGTCTGAATGACTCCGGATATTTCTTCCCGGAGAGATAACCGGTCAGTTTCACTTCCGCATCTGTCATTATGTTCTTTGGCATTCTCCGCTTCCATTTGACTGTCTTATACTTTAAGTTCGTCTTGGCCCTGACAACAAAGAAAGAGTCTGTAAGATGTATCCTATAGAGCTCTTTAAAAAGAATCATAAGCCCTGTCGAATATATAATAAGCATTTGGTTCATAATGGATTGAAGACATCGCTGTAGAATCATGCTTTGATGCAGTGGTTACAGTATAGAAAGCAGGAACTTGTGCTTCAATGTCGTATAAGACATGAGCTTTCACTCCTCCTTTCTTGCTTCGGAACTTTGCCCATGGAAATGTGGCAAGACATAACGGAATCGTTGTTGAATCAAACGCATATTTCTTCCCGGAAATGTCAAGGATGTTGGTAGTCCGCTTCTCGCAGGCTTCTTTCATCATATAGAATGCAAATTCTTCAAAAATTCTGTAATCACGGTTCTGGTTGGCTGTCGCAAGAGTTGTCTTGGCTATCGGTTCACGTCCTAAACCAAGATGATATTGCTTGGCCCTATGCGCCTCGAAAGCAACGATTAAGTCTCGCAGGCTCTCACGGTTACTCAGTTGTCCAAACATCATCGCGAGCATCTGATTCCAGCAAGTGAAATGTTTCACATATCTGTTGCCATCATACTTGCGAACATAGTTGTTGAACTGAGTCCTGTTCAGAAAAGCGGTTAATTGAGAGAATACGTATTTGTCTTGGAACATAGCAGCCATTTGTATTAGACTGCAAAGTTGCAAAATCAAGTCCGTTTCATCTCAAGAAACCACGTAATTGACTATATTTCAATAATTTCAAAGAACTATTTATCAACTTTTACGGGACAGTAGTGTGTAGAATAGAGGATATAAAAATTCTTGTGTAATAAATTAACAGCATAAAATAATGGCAAAAGAGTTGAAAGATTTGACCAAGCGTGCCGATAATTATTCTCAGTGGTACAACGACTTGGTTGTGAAAGCCGATTTAGCGGAGCAATCGGCAGTACGGGGGTGCATGGTAATAAAGCCCTATGGATATGCGATTTGGGAAAAAATGCAACGTCAGCTCGACGATATGTTTAAGGCGACAGGACATGTAAATGCTTATTTTCCGTTGTTGATACCCAAGTCGTTTTTGAGCCGGGAAGCCGAGCATGTCGAAGGATTTGCCAAAGAATGCGCCGTGGTTACACACTACCGGTTAAAAAATGCAGCCGACGGTTCGGGCGTGGTCGTAGACCCGTCTGCTAAATTGGAAGAGGAATTGATTATCCGTCCTACTTCTGAAACAATTATTTGGAATACTTATAAGAACTGGATACAATCCTATCGCGATTTACCTATTTTGTGTAATCAGTGGGCAAACGTGTTCCGTTGGGAAATGCGCACCCGCCTGTTTTTGCGCACTGCCGAATTTTTGTGGCAAGAGGGACACACGGCACATGCTACTCGTGAAGAAGCCGAAACCGAAGCTCGTCGAATGCTTGATGTTTATGCCGATTTTGCCGAGAATTTTATGGCTGTACCGGTAGTGAAAGGTGTCAAGTCGGCCAACGAGCGATTTGCCGGTGCTCTCGATACTTATACGATCGAGGCGATGATGCAAGATGGAAAAGCGTTGCAGTCGGGAACTTCTCATTTCTTGGGACAGAACTTTGCTAAGGCATTCGACGTTCAGTTTATCAATAAGAATAATGAACTCGAATACGTATGGGCTACCTCTTGGGGTGTTTCCACTCGTTTGATGGGTGCACTTATCATGACCCATTCCGATGATAACGGGTTGGTATTGCCACCGAAGTTGGCTCCTATACAGGTGGTTATTATTCCTATCTATAAGAATGCCGAGCAGTTGCAAGCTATCGATGCGAAGGCGAACGAAATTGCCGATAAGCTGCGAACTATGGGAATATCCGTAAAATATGACAATGCCGATAACAAGCGTCCGGGATTCAAGTTTGCCGATTATGAGTTAAAGGGAGTACCTGTACGTTTGGTTATGGGTGGCCGTGATCTCGAAAACGGAACTGTCGAGGTGATGCGCCGCGATACGTTGGAGAAGGAGACCATGTCTGTCGAGAATATAGAGCAGGTGGTAAAAACATTGCTCGACGAGATACAAGCTAATATTTTCCAAAAGGCTCTTAAATATCGTCAGGAACATACGATTACAGTTGACAGCTATGATGAGTTTAAAGAGAAAATCGAGGAAGGTGGCTTTATTCTCGCTCACTGGGACGGAACCACCGAAACGGAGGAACGTATTAAGGAAGAGACGAAAGCGACGATTCGCTGTATCCCGTTCGATGGCGATACGACTCCGGGTGTTTGCATGGTTACCGGAAAACCTTCGGCTCGTCGGGTTTTGTTCGCCCGTTCATATTAAGGGTCTTTATTTGGTAAATGTATAGAAAAGTAGACGACTGTTTGAATTTACTCAAATAGTCGTCTACTTTTTAACTTTCGTTGAGTTCTACCACTGGAATCCTATTTTAACTTGGAACTTATTTCTTGTCCATAGTTCATCTTCAAAAGTATTGTTATAATAGTCTTCACCGGTTAATCCTGTGCATTCATGGTGTATGAATCCTATACCCACGCAAAATTTCCATAGTCGTATTCCTATACTGGCATCGCAATAGAATCCGGAGTATTCGTCTATATTGTATGCATAACCGAGGGATAAACTGACGTATGGTTCTATCTTTTTAGCTACTAGATAGTATCCTTTTAAGTTGATGAATAAAGGTATATTGGAGGTCTCACATAGCCAATCTTTATATCTGTCGTGATAAAACCACAGGTCGCCGTATTCTATACCGATTCCCGCTCCGGCAAACAGGTATTTGTTAATACGTATGCCGTGAGTTGTCGTTAAAGAGAGGCAAATATCGTCACCTGCGTAACCTAAGTAGATGTCTCCTTGATAGCGGGGATATCCTTTTTCGGGAATTTTCTTTTCAGGAACGAATAATGTTTGAGTAGTAGTCGATTCTCCTTGAATGATTTGAGCCGAAGAAAACAGAGGGAGCCATATCAGACAGAATGAAAGGAAGAGTAATTTTTTCATGATGCAATGTATTATTCTGTGAGGGTGAAAGAATCGTTATTTTTTTATGGCGTCAGTATTTTTACTTTTGTTTCCGTAGTTGATAAAGTCGAGCATCCACAAGTCTTCCCGTGTAGCAGGACGTATTTTGCTATAACGAGCAGGGAATCCTTCGATGTTTACTTCGATATATTGGGCAGTCATACGGGTGTTCATCAAAGCACCGACAATGATGTCTGCGTCATGATGTTTTTGAAAGGCCGACAGTGCTAATGCTCTGGCATTTTGAAGGTCGACAGTACCGTCATGGTCGAATCGGAATGTAGTGTCGCATTTTGTTTGGCTTACTTCTAATTCGGCGATTTGGGGTGCAGTGATAACCTCGGATTGGGGATCGACCATACGTCCCTGAGAAGTTTTTTTCTCTGTGATTATTTTTCTGGTTGTTCCTTGTGCGGAAACATTGAGGACATTTGCGAGTAGGATGGTTCCTACCATCAAGTAAGATGTTTTTTTCATAAGGCTGAATTTAATGTTCGTTGCCCGCCAACTCCGATCGGGCATAATAAAAGAAGAAAACGCAGAGTTGTCCGCCTGTTCTGAACTTTAAATATGGCGAAGCGTTTTCGTCGAGTAATTTTTATCGCCCGGTAGCAACACTACTTGTTGTCATGAAAATGATGATACGGCGATATCGACCTGCAAATTAATAAAATTTAAATGAGAAAAAGATGTGGATTATTTGTAATGTGTTGATTTTTAAATATTATATAAAGAATAGAGCACTTTGGAGTATACCTGTTTTTATAAAAAAAGTGAATGATATGCAAGTTTTTTTATTCATTTCAACAATATTCGTTTTTTGATACTGTTGCACCTTTGGCTTCTTTTTTCGGATAATATTTACAATGAAGAGATAAAGAAAGACGGTATGAGTGTAGTATTGTAGAGTATATCTCGATACATGGAATAATGAAAAGGAGTGTCGAATTCTTTCTTATTGCCGGTTTGTGCCCATTTTAGTATCACACCTTCTTTATCGAAATAGATAGAAATGATATGATTGGACAATATGACCGCTTTTACGCCATCTTTCAATGGTTTATGTTCAGCATCAAACCAAGTGACATTGAAGATGTTCACAAGCCCGGTAGGTTTTAAAATTGCTTTGATCATACCGGTTTCCCATTGATCTTGGAATCTTTGTGCTCCATTGACGTAAAGGAGCAGAATATACTGTTGAGTAGAAATTGCAGCGAGTTGATAATTCCCGCCTAATCGAATATTGTCCGAGGCAGAAACGGATTGTAGAGGTTCGTAAAAACCTTCAATTTCGTTTGTGCTTATATTCAAATATTCATATAATTTATCGGCTGTCAGAAAGACTTTTCGCTCTATATATTCAACCGGAGAAAGAGACCAGTTTTTCATTTTTATTTTCGCTCCGCTTCCTATATAGACTCCTGCCGAACTTCCGAAGAGTCTGTCGTCGTGGCAAATTCCTATGCGGCATTCCCGCTCTTTTCCGATGAATATTTCGTATCCTCCGTTAACGGGAACAACGTGTATGCGGTTGTAATCTGTTTCGGGATTGATATATGGGGAAGACAATGTATTCCACGGCGCATGGAAGATTGTATCTCCCTCGGCAACAGTGATGATGCTGTATTGTAATTCGGGAATATGGTAGCCGTATGGATCCGGGTTGCCGGCTCGGAGAAGCAATGCGTGGAAATTTGAAGAGTTGCCATATCCCCATACCACTCCCCATACAGTTTTTTCTACATATCCGGCTTTTGTGATTGTCCCTGTTTGGTTTTGCCGATATACCGGATATTTTTTGTTTTCCCGATTATTTCGATTGGCAATGTCCAACGATAAAGAAGGACGAAACCCTTCTCCCGGGTGTATATCGGTTTCGGTTACGTTGACGATATCTTTTTCGGCTTGATAATTGTAATCGGATAGAATACTGTCTTGGAAAATTGCCTGACGAAAGTTGTCTTTACCTGTGTACCATGTTTGGGCAATGCATTGTCCAATAGAGAATACGCATAAAAAGGTTATGAGGAGCAGACGTGTATTCATACTCATACGATTTGAGGATTATAGATAAAATCTGTCTGTTTCCTCAAAGGTATGAAAATAACTGTAAAATTATCGGGAAAGAGAAAAATTTATCTTTCTATTTGTTTTTCTCTTGCGGATCATTGTACAAAGGAGACGAGTTGGCATTGTTGTTCATGATTTTAGTCCAATCTTTGACCATTTTTTTACTCGTTTTGCAATCGTCGGCTATATTGATAGCTACACCAGAGTAAATAGACGACTCGTCGTTTTTTTTCTTTGTACTCTTTTTCTTTACTTTTGCCATAGTTGATATTTTTAGTCGTTCAATATACCATATTTACCCTTGTTGAAATCTTCGAAGGCTTGAACCAATTCTTTTTGTGTGTTCATTACGAATGGCCCGTATGCTGCGATAGATTCTTTTAAGGGCTCTCCTGAAACTATTAATACAACGCTATTTTTCGATGCAGTGATTGAGAATGTTTCTCCTTCGTATGCAAATAGCAATAAATGGTCTGCTTTTACATCGATAGATTCATTTATATAGATGTTCCCTTCGATGACTAATAAAAAGGTTGTATAATCTTTGGGGAAGGAAAATTCGGCTTTATCACCTTGTGTGAGTCGGGCATTCATTAAATGAATCGGAGAGAATGTCATTGCCTTTCCTTTTTTCCCTGCATATTCTCCGGCGATTATTTCTATATAGCTATTATTCCCCGATAGATAGACTCGTTCGAAATCATTGGACGCTAAGGCTTGATAACGAGGCTTCTCTTCTTTGTACTTCCGTGGCAGGTTTACCCATAGTTGTACCATTTGAAAATCACCTCCTTCCCGAGCCCATTCTTCTTCGTAATATTCCTTATGGAGGACTCCCGAAGCCGCTGTCATCCATTGAACATCACCTTCACCGATAACTCCTGCATTTCCGGCGCTATCGTGGTGGGCGATCCGGCCTTTGTAGGCTAAGGTTACGGTTTCGAATCCCCTATGAGGGTGAACTCCTACACCTTTGGGTTTCGAACTTGCTTCGACATGCTGTTTGGCATTGTAGTCGAGCATCAGGAATGGGTCCATACGCTTCATGTCCAGCCCCTTTACACTAGGAATGAATTGGTGTACTTTGAATCCGTCGCCGACCATGTGAGATGCCGGTGGGGTAAATATTGCTTCTATACGTTTTAATTTCATGATTACTGTTTTGAATAATAACAAATATGTAGTGATGAAAGTTCTTTGTGGGTGAAAAGTATAAAGGGGAAATTATATGTTTACATTACTGTTTCTCTACCTTTCGGGAATGTGAGTATATTAATAGGTAAAAAATATTTTTATAGTTCATTTTTTCATTACATTTGCATACGAAACGAAACAAAAACAATATAGAACGAAACACGCGATTAAATCTAATTCAAAAATAAAGAAAGATGCTAAAAAAAATTATTGACTTTTATCGGGCTTTACCTCCGGCAGAAAGGCCCGTGTCATTAACTGATGAAGAGGCTGTGAAGCTGACAAAGAAATTGAGACTACAAAGTTTTTTTGCCGGGACATTGGGGTATAGTCTTTATTATGTTTGCCGTACGGGATTAAACGTGGTAAAGACACCTATCGTCGAAAGTGGAATGTTGAATGATCAACAATTGGGTATTGTCGGTTCGGCTCTCCTTTTTGCGTATGCTATTGGAAAATTTGTCAATAGTTTTATGGCCGACCACTCTAATATTAAGCGATTTATGGCAACCGGACTAATTGTCTCGTCGGTCGCTAACCTTATTGTAGGGTTATTAGGTATGACGAGTGGGTTAGCCGGGCTATCGTCTATGGCGTTTTTTGTCTGCTTTTTTATTATGTGGGCGATAAACGGTTGGTCTCAATCGATGGGGGCTGGTCCTGCCATTATTGCATTATCTCGCTGGTTTCCGCCGAAAGAGCGAGGAACTTATTATGGATTTTTCAGTGCCAGTCATAATTTAGGAGAGTTTTTATCCTTTATATTCGTTGGGTCTGTCGTAGGTTGGCTCGGGTGGCAAGCCGGTTTTGTCGGTTCTTTTATAGCAGGTGCAATAGGAGTCGTTATTATTATTTTCTTTTTACATGATAGTCCGGAAAGTAGAGGGCTTCCTCATGTAGGAAATCCACCGAAAGAATCGACCAATAAGGCTCAGAAAGGAGTATTGAAGAATCCGTACGTTTGGATTTTGGCGTTGGCCAGTGCGTTTATGTATGTTAGCCGATATGCGGTGAACAGTTGGGGAGTACGTTTCTTGGAGATGGAAAAAGGGTATTCGTTGGAGTTGGCAACTACGGTGATTGGCATAAATGCTCTGTTAGGAATATTCGGAACTGTGCTTTCTGGCTGGTTTTCCGATAAATTTTTTAAAGGGAAAAGAAATATGCCGGCCTTTATTTTCGGTGTGCTCAATACGATTGCATTGACCTTATTCCTGTTGGGAGGAGATAGCCTTGTACTCAATGTGATAAGTATGATTCTTTTCGGTATCGCTATCGGGGTGCTGATTTGTTTCTTGGGAGGGTTGATGGCTGTCGATATTGTTCCTCGTAATGCGACCGGTGCGGCATTGGGTGTCGTTGGTATGGCGAGTTATATTGCAGCCGGTTTACAAGATGTGATATCGGGTACACTAATAGAGAATTTTAAGGTTGTATCCGATGGTGTTGTGACGTATGATTTTTTACCGGTTTCTATTTTCTGGATAGGGGCTTCGATTTTATCATTCGTTTTAGCTTTGTTCGTATGGAATGTTAAGCCGGCGGAATAATTATGTTTTACTATCGACAAAAAAAGCTGATACGATTTTACGTATCAGCTTTTTTTGTTTGTATTTGTATGAGATTATTTACCGGGAGAGGTTTCATTCGATTCTTTTGCCGGGTTTGAAGTTGGTGTGTTCGGTGTGGTTTCTTCCCAATGGAATGGTTCGAATTGGCTATCGCTGTTTGTCCAACTGGGTTTGCGAGATGAATAAATAATAAATGGCGCGATAACGACTATCAGGGCTCCTATAATGAGAACAGAAAACCATACGGCATTACTACCGACCGATATTTGACTAGGGGGAATAAAACTTAGAACGAAGGCAAGAAGTGAACCGCAGAATCCCAATCCTCCTATGAACCACATTAATCCGTTGCCTTTGTTTCCTATTCGGAATGGGCGATTGGTTTTTTTCATATTGTATCGTAGATAAATTGCGGCAGAGAACATTAACATATACATAATCAGATAAAGAACTACCGTTAACTGAGACATGATTTGGTAAAAACTTTGTACCGAAGGCATAATAACGAATAATAGACTTAATAATGTAACTGCACCTCCTTGTAAATAAAGAATATTTTTCTGTACTCCTATTTTATTGGTTTTTTGGAAAAAAGGAGGTAGGTATCCGGCACGGCCTACTGCGAAGATACCTTTTGACGGACCGGCTACCCAAGTCAGTACTCCGGCTAAAACACCGAATGCAAGAGCTATGGCTATTATGGGGGATAGCCAAGACGCTTTAATAAAGTTGAAATAGTTGTCGAATCCAACTAAAAGACTTTGTGTTAGGTTGATATCTTTTTGAGGGATAATGATCCCGAGGGCGAATGTACCTAAAACAAAGATTAGGACTGTAATGGCGGAGCCTATGAAAACGGCTTTGGGATAATTTTTAGACGGATTATTTATATCTTTTACGTGTATACCGCCCATCTCCATTCCGGCATAGAATAAGAAGATACTGGCGGCTAAAACGAGATTGTCGAAATTGGTGAAATCGGGGAGGAAGCTGCCTGAAAAATCCATTTGGGATTTACCTCCCATTAGTAGATATACAATTGCCAAAATGACTAAAAGTCCGGCGGGAATGATTGTACCGACCAAACCGCCTATTTTGGCGACTTTCCCTACCCAGCCTAAACCTTTCAATGAGATGAATGTCGCTAGCCAATAAATGAATAGTACGACCGCTAATGTGTAGAAACGGTTGGAGGCCAATAACATGTCCCCTGTATGATCTATGCCTATAAATGCAATGGCGACAGCTCCAAAGGTTAGTACGGTAGGATACCAAATGGTACTTTCTATCCATTGTAACCAAATGGCAAGGAATCCAGCTTTTTTACCGAATGCTTCTCCTACCCAACGAAAGACTCCGCCTTGCTTGTCTTGAAACATGGCAGCCAGTTCGGCTGCGACTAGCGCCGTAGGAATGAGGAATACTAAGGCTGCGAATAGATAATAGAACGCTGAACTGACTCCATATTCAGCTTCGGCAGGCAGTCCCCGGAGGGATACGACAGCCGTTACATTCATAATTGCAAGCGTAAATACGCCTAATTTTACTGATTTTCCGATGTTTGTCATATTTGTTGATATTAAGTTTACTAATAGGAGCATCTACATTCGTGTAGATAAACAAACGTCGGTCGCTTGTTGTTTTATCGTCGCATAATTTATGAGGAAAGAAAAATGGGAAAAAAGATAATCGGGGGGTGGAGAAATTATGAGTCGAGAATTTATGGCATATTGCACATATTTATTTTATTGTTATCGGTTTTTCTGATTATAACCATATCGATAGATACATTTCGTAACATATCTTTCTTGAATCAAGGGAATTATATGGAAATACAATTATGGATATGCAGTTTCTTTATGTTCGATTTTTGGTTGGAATTTGTTTTATCCGATCATAAATGGAAATATCTTAGAAATCGATTTATCTTTTTTCTCGTATCGATACCTTATTTGAATATATTTTCCTATTTGAATTTAAATTTTTCTTCCGAGACTTATTATTTTCTTCGGTTTATTCCGTTAGTGAGAAGCGGATATGCTTTGGCTATCGTGGTAGGGTGGTTATCCTATAATAAAATATCGAGCTTGTTTATTTCGTATGTTACCATGCTTATGGCGACAGTTTACTTTTCGAGTCTTATATTTTTTGTTTTAGAACATGCCGTTAATCCAATGGTTACTCGGTATACCGATGCTTTGTGGTGGGCTTTTATGGACGTGACGACAGTAGGTTCGAACATCTATGCCGTTACCGCTACCGGAAAGATTCTTTCGGTCGTTTTGGCTGCATTGGGTATGATGATGTTCCCTATTTTTACGGTCTATGTGACGAGCCTATTGCAAAAATTCAATGCACAAGATAAGGAGACACAAAAACCGTAGGCCGGCAGGTATCGGTTTTAGCATCGTCCTTTTCGTTGATTTTGTGCTATTTTAGTACGAGCTCTACGATGTAGTCGATTTCGTCCGGTATTTGGGGAAATTTCAATAATGTACCGTCTTTATCTTGTTTGAATTCGATGGGAGCTTGATTGGAAAATTTCATTGCCTTTTTTATTGGGACTTTCAGTGGTATATAGAGTCCATTTTCTTTCAAGTCCAAAATATGGATAAAGAGGCGATTCCCTTTTCGGGTGGATACTCCCCAGCTATGTGGGGGAATATCGCCACCTCTGCTGTCGTAAATGGTTTCGCCGTATTTCGATAGCCACTTACCCATACCATTTAAACGGTCTATCGCCAAAGCCGGGAGCTCTCCATTGGGCTGCGGACCTATATTTAATAACAAGTTAGCGTTTCGTCCGGCCGTGCGAACGAGATAATGGATCAGAGCCTTAGTAGATTTGTAATTTTGGTCGGTGATTTTATACCCCCACATACCATTCATAGTTTGACAGGTCTCTAATGGGAGGGCGCTTATTGCCTGAGTAGAATAGCCTGCTGTGTTTTCACCGGGGACGTCTCTTTCGAAGATTTGTATATCTTCTCCTGCATATACGTCTCGGTGGTGATTATTCCCAATGAGGCATGCCGGTTGTAGCTTGTGTATCAAATCATATTGCTCTTTTAGTTGCCAATCGAAATTGGAGGGACGGTCCCATACTCCGTCGAACCATATAGCTCCGATCGGCCCGTAATTGGTTAGTAGTTCTGTAAGCTGGTTATTCATGAACCGATAATAACTGGGCCAATCTCCGTGTCCATTGGTACGACCGGTTCCTTTCCCGGTATTGTCTCCGGCCGGGTAATCTTCTCTACGCCAGTCTATATGAGAATAATACAAATGGAGCTTAATGTCTTGTTTGTGGCATTCGTCGGCCAATTCTTTTAAAATATCGCGTTTAAAAGGTGTCGCATCTACGATATTAAAGTCGGACTGTTGGGTGTGAAACATAGAAAATCCATCATGGTGTCGGCTGGTAATACAAATGTATTTTGCCCCTGAGGCCTTGATTGCCGACACCCACTCGGCTGCGTTGAACCGAGACGGATAAAATCCTGATGCCAATTTTTCATATTCTCGCCAGTCGATGTTGTGATTGGTCATGTACCATTCTCCTTGTGCCAACATGCTGTAAATGCCCCAGTGTATGAAGATTCCGAATTTGTTGTCTTGAAATTTTTTTCGAGCTTCGATATTCTTTTGCGATGGTATATAACTGTCGATTGTCTGTGCGAATGAAATATTCCAAGATAAAAGAGAGGTAGTAATGGCTAAACCTATTTTTTGGATCATTTTGTTTTTCATGTTATGTGAATTTTCGGTAAAGATATGGATAATATGGAAAAAATATTGAACAAAGATAGCAAAAAGAAACCCAAATAGTTTACTCTATCTGGGTTTCTTTTTGCTATGAAAGATGTTTTTACTGGACATTAACCTGATCGCCACTGAATACCGACAGGTCGAGTTTATTCATAATATGTTTGATTGCTAGTTGAGCCTTAACCGAGTTGCCTGCTGCATCGATAGGGGGTGCAAAGGCTGCAATACCCATGATTCCGGGAAGAACTCCCATGACACCTCCGCCTACTCCGGTTTTTGCAGGGATTCCTGAAGTGAAGAGCCAGTCTCCGGTGTGTTCGTAAAATCCTACTGTCGCTATCAGCGATGTAATTTGAGGAGACAGCGAGGCATCGAATACTCTTGCTCCGTTTTTTGGATTGACTCCTTTATTGGCTATGGTCGCACCGCATACAGAAAGCTGTTCTGCCGTGATTCCCAAAGAGCATTGACGAGTATAGAGGTCGAGCGACAGATCGGGATCGTCATAAATACGGTTGTAGTTTTTCAATAACCATGTAATTGAGCGGTTGTTGAAATTTGTAGCCGATTCGGAGCGATACAATTCATCTATCAATTCGGGAGCACTTCCCGAGAGTTCAGTGATATTTTTCACTATCGCAGCCCATTTTTCTTTTGGATTACCAACTGGTTGAACCATACTGCATGCGGTGATAGCTCCGGCATTAACCAATGGGGTCGAGGGGTGATCGTTTTCCAACAAAATAGCGATTATCGAATTGAACGGTAATCCTGTCGCATCGGCTCCAATCATGGAAAGGAGCTTTTCTGCGCCATATTGGCGTAATACCAATATGGCGGTGTGCACCTTAGAAACCGACTCTATACCGAATTTATATTGAGTATCTCCGACTTCGATAATTTGTCCGTCCAGTAGACATACGCTGATACCGAACAAGTTTTTGTCGATGTTGGCAAGATAGGGAATATAGTCGGCATTCTTACCGTCTTGGTTATTTTTATAGAGATCGTACGCTTCGTTGACCGCTTGTTTGATTTGGGAAACCGAAATAGTTTTTTTCATATTCCTATTTTTTTGTTTTATGGCGGTTCCCCGTATGGGTAAATACCGAACCTTTCACTTCAATATTTTTGTCTTGTGCGATACGAGTATTGGTCGGGTATTCCAATTTTTCGAGAGACGCGACGGCATCGCGAATATCGTTTAGCAACATGTCGGCCATATCCCTGCTGAACCCTTGACGTACGACGATACGCATGACTACATAGTTTTGAATATTTTCGGGTAGAGTATATGCCGGAACCATCCAGCCGCCTTGTTTCAATTTGTCTTGCAAGTCATATAGAGTCCATTTTGCCGTTTTTGCGTAATCGGGCTTCATATACCAGATGAACAATGGGTTTTCAACATGATCGCTGTAATTGACAAATGGAGCCATTTTACCGATTTCGTCGTGGAGGTATTGGGTTATTTGCATACTATTGTATTGGACGGCTTTGTATCCTTGAAATCCCAATCGAATAAATTGGTAATATTGTCCCAATATTTGAGCTGCCGGGCGTGAGAAATTGAGCCCTACTTGTGTGATATTCGCTCCTAAATAGTTTACACTGAATGACATTTCGTCGGGGAGGTATTTTTTGTCTTTCCAAACGACCCAGCCCAGCCCGGGGTATACCAATCCGAATTTGTGCCCTGATGTACTGATTGATAGAACCCATTTTAATCTGAAATCCCATTTTTTGTGTGGATCGAGGAAAGGTAATATAAATCCACCGGAAGCTGCATCTACGTGGATAGGAATGTCATATCCTGTTTTTTTGTTGAATTCGTCGAGGGCTTTGTCGAGAGCTTCGACGTCATCGTTCAATCCAGTCCAAGTTACGCCCTCGATAGGAACGATGCAAATTGTATTTTCATCACACATCTTTAAAGCTTCTACCGGGTCGAGGGTCGTTTTTTCGAGGGTCAGGGGTACTTCTCGCATCTCGATTTGCCAAAGTTGTGCAAACTTTTCCCAAACGACTTGAAATCCCGAAGAGATAACAAAATTGGGTTTATCGGTAGGCTTCCCTTCTGCCTGACGTTTCTTACGCCAACGTAGCCATGCTGCGACACCGCCGAGCATACAGGCTTCGGAAGAACCTATGGCCAAAGCTCCGCTTTTCCATTTTTCCTCTTCGGGAGAGTTCCAAAGGTTAGCCATGATATTTATACATTTGGCATTCATGACAGCGATACGCGGATATTCCGTTTCATCGATATAGTTGATGTTGATCGCCTCGTTCATCAATTTGGTTGCGTAGTCGTCCATGTAGGTGGTTACGAATGTAGCCAGATTTAATCGAGGTTGTGTTTGAGCGAATGTTTCGTCTTTAACCATTTGGTATGCGATCTCTGGTGTTGTAGGTGCATCGGGAATACGATCTACCGGTGATGGTTTCAACATTTCGTTGGACCCGAAGATACTTGTCTTGGCATCTCCTTCTCTGAAATTCAAATCTTTCATTGTATAAAATTTTATGAGTTAGAACTATAAAGCCGGATTATTTTGTACGGCTCTTCGATAAAACAACAGCCTTGTAAGGTGAAAGTTTGACCGATTTGTCTATTCATACACAATTTGGCACTTATTAAAATATTAGAATAGTACCGGTAAACATTCGAAGGTGATTATTGTTTTTGAAAATGCAAGCATAAAAAAGATGTGATTATGAAAATAGAAACTGGACAAGGGACTATACCTTTGATTACGCTTTTGGGAATATGGTCTATTTCAGCTTTAAATGCATTACCGGGTCTAGCTGTTTCCCCTATTTTGGGACAGATGTCTACAATATTTCCGCATTCTTCGGAGTTCGACATACAACTGTTATCTTCACTACCTTCGCTATTGACTATACCTTTCATCTTGTTATCCGGGAAGTTGACCGAACGTATTAATAACATCGTCTTGTTACAAGTTGGATTAATTATTTTTGCATTAAGTGGTTTGCTATATATGCTTTCTTCCCGAATGTGGCAGTTAATAGCGGTGAGTGCGTTGTTGGGTATTGGCTCGGGTATGATAGTTCCGTTGTCGACGGGTTTGATTTCTCGCCATTTTATAGGTCGATATCGTACTCGACAGTTTGGTTTGAGTTCTGCGATTACAAATATAACGTTAGTGACGGCGACTGTATTGACTGGATATTTGGCAGAGATTAATTGGCACTTGCCTTTTATTGTTTATTTTTTCCCTGTGGTATCGTTCTTTTTGTCTTTTTATTTGAAACGAGATACTATATCGGTAGCCCCAGTAAAGGTGACTGTATCGGGTAAAATAGAAGTGAAGAGGTTGGTTTCTCTCATGTTGTTTTATGGCCTGGTAACTTATTTAGCTGTTATCGTTAGCTTCAATTTACCATTTTTGATGAAGGAATATCATTTCGACACGGGATCCTCGGGAATTATTATTTCTTTGTTTTATTTAGCTATTATGGCTCCCGGTTTCATATTGAATCGAGTGTTATCGATTTTTGGGTCGTTTACAAAATGTGTGAGTCTATTGTGTATGGCAGGAGGTATGGTTCTGATATTGTTGTCGGGCAATGAATGGATATTGGGACTTGGAGCCATATTTATCGGGTTCGGGTATGGGGTGATGCAACCTGTTATTTATGATCAGACAACGAGAGTAGCTACACCCGATAAAGTGACTTTGGCTCTCGCATTTGTCATGTCTATGAATTATTTGGCTATCTTACTTTGTCCTACGATTATCGATACATTACAATCTCTATTCCATATTCATACTCAGCAGTTTGCATTTATATTTAATTTGGTTATAACACTACTTGTCGTTTTAGGGGCATATTATCTTCGCCATACGTTTTTGTTTAATGATAGTTGTGATAGTGATAAATCTCTGGAAAAGTTATGACAAATAAAATTCAGGAAGCCAATTTGGCTATGGTCGTTTCAAAAACGTTTAGCGGATTAAACGTAAATGCGTTACGATATTTGTTGCCTTTGTGGATCGCCCCGCTAACCGGTGTGACTTTTCGTTGTGTTTTTGCAGCCGTGGCTTTTTGGATCATAGGGTATTGGGCAAAACCGGAGACGGCTTCGGTAAAAGATAAAATTTATCTGTTTTTGTTGGGGGCTGTCGGCATTTATGGTTATATGTTTTCCTATTTAATGGGACTTAGTAAAACGACTCCGGTATCGGCGGCTATTTTTACTTCTATGCAGCCCATTTGGGTTTTTATTTTGTCGGTTTTCTTTTTTAATGAGAAAGCGACTGTGATGAAAATTGTCGGTATTTTAGTAGGATTAGGTGGGGCTCTACTCTGTATTTCAACACAAAAGAGCGATGATTTGGCTTCGGATGCTTTTTCCGGTAATCTTTTTTGTTTGGTGAGTTCTGTGATTTATGCCGTATATCTGATATTGAGTAATCGGTTTTTGAAACGAACAGGCCCTTATACACTTATGCGTTATACGTTTTCAGGAGCGGCTGTATCGAGTCTTATCGTTATGGCTTTTGTTGGATATGAAGCGTCTTTAACTACACCTCCGCTACATTTTTGGCCTATTGCCTTATTGCTGTTTGTGTTGATATTTCCAACTGTTATCAGTTATTTACTAATACCGACAGGTCTCAAATATCTGAGTACGACAGTCGTGGCTATATATGGGTATTTAATTTTGGTCGTCGCTTCGATTGTTTCATTTCTGGTAGGACAGGATAGATTCTCTTGGGAACAGTTGGGTGCTATGCTTCTTATTTGTGTGGGTGTTTATTGGGTAGAGATAGCTGAAAACAACGGTCGTGAGAGAAAACGGCCCCATTCGCCATCTATCACTTGACTCTTGATTTATGCAGTAGTTTGGGGATAAGTTGCAGACCCTTTTTTATTTCGTGGGGATTACGAGCTATGATAACAGTGGTTACAGCGATGAGTATGATACAAATACCGATACTTTGTATGAAGTTACAACTTTCATCCAGAAATAATACACCCATAATGACTGCTGTTAAAGGTTCCATGCAACCCAATACTGCCGTTGTCGTCGAACCGACATGCTGGACGGCAAGAATAAGGGTTAGATCAGATATAAGTGTAGGCACTAAGGCTAGAAGAATAAGATCAACGCCGATTTCCCAAGAGGGTATGGGAGTAAGCATTTCCCGATTTACGATTAAGTTCAACAAGAAAATGAATGCACCCGATAGTAAAACGTAGAACGTGAGTTTTAAACCGTCCATATCGCTTACGCTCGATTTGTTTATTCCGACGATATAAGAGGCATAGGTCAATACGGTTGTGAGAGCTAATGCCAATCCTGTGGAATTAAGTGTACCGCCTTCGCTTCCGCTTAATAAGTAGACACCGCCGATAGCCATTATTGTTGCAATGATGATGGAGACGGAAACTTTGTCTTTGAAAAAAGTAACCATCAGTAAGGTTACGAGTACAGGATAAAGGAAGTGTAGGGTAGTAGCCAATCCGCTAGGAATGTACAGATATGATTTTGTCAGAAGAAGGGAAGTGGCCGCATATAAAAACGCCAACCCGAAAATGATGAGGGCTTGTTTCCCTGAGATTTTGAAGTTCGTTTTTCGTATACAGAGTATAATGCCGAGCAAGATTGAGGAAAATAGGAATCGATAAAATACTACTGAGTTGAGGGGATACCGGCTTGTAAAGCAGGTATGGCAAATAGGGGTACAAGCCCGAATGTCGATGAAGAAATGATAGCGTAGAAGAGTCCTTTGGGGGAGTTCATGATTCTTGGTTTCGAATTTGAGTGTGCAAAGGTAACCAAAACCAAGAGGAGAAAGAGTGGGTTTTGAATTTTTTTATAGGAGTTTTCAATGAAAGAAAAAGAGCTCCCGAATTATTCGGGAGCTCTTTTTCTTTCATTGGGCAGTATGGATTTATTTACCCAAACATTCTTTGATGTAAGCCTTCATTTTGGGGATAGCGGCTTCGGCACTTTGTAGAAGTTTGAATTGAGCCTTTGTACGAACTAAATTGTGTTCGGGGTATTTTATCTTGTAATAGGTGTCGCCGTTGATATAGTCTGTCAGGAAACGTACGGTTTGCATATAAGGAAACAAGGTAACAGCATAGGGCAGATTGTCGATTTCGATGTCGGTGAGAAACGATTTAGCAGTTTCTAAGTATCCTTTGGTAAATGCTTTAAATATTTCCATATTGAAATTGACGTTGTCCAAATTCTTGTCGTCCTCTTCTCCGGTATTGGCTGCCGTTCGCATGAAATCGCCGAAGTCGGAAAATATGTAGCTGGGCATGACTGTATCGAGATCGATCACGCATAATACATGACCGTTTTCATCGAACATCATGTTATTCACTTTGGTGTCGCAGTGGCAAATGCGTTTGGGCAATTTCCCTTCTCGATGCAATCTTTCGGCCAAACACATGGCGTCGGCTCGTTTGTCTAGCTCGTCGATGATGGGTTTGACGGAGGCCACACGACCGACAGGATCGGCTGTTATGGCTTCTTGCAGTTGTTTTAATCGGAATTCCATATTGTGAAAATCTGGAATCGTTTCACCCAGTTCCACCGGAATATCCGACAGCATAGCTTGGAAATTACCGAATGCTTGTCCGGCATAATATGAGAATTCCGGGGTTACGGCTTCGTAGCTTTTTGCGTTTGGAATGAAGATGAGTATTCTCCAATAACTTTCTCCATCGAAATAGTATAATTTACCATCGGTTGTCGGTATTAAGGTTAAAACCTTGCGGTCTATATCGGTTTCTCCTTTGGTTTCTAATTTGTGGCGGATATGAGTCGTGACTTGGTAAAAATTATTTTGCAGCATATCCACATCTTTGAAGATCGAGTGATTGATTCTCTGTAAAACATAGTCGGGGGTATCGGGGGCGGCGGTGGTTACTTTATAAGAATCGTTGATGAGTCCTGCTCCTAATGGCTTAATTTCGAGAATTTTTCCGGCAAGAGAAAAATGCGATAATATGTCTTTCAAATCTTTCATAATATTATATGTGTTTTTATTTGTTTGAGTCGATAAAATTTTGATAGAGGTTTTGATAACAGTTATAGAGGTCTTTGAACTCTTTGTATTCCGATGTTTTTACTTCATACATAAAAGGCCCTGTATATCCGGCTTTGTAGAGCTCTTTCAGTATTTTTATCCAATCGTTGTCTCCTTTTCCGCTACAAGGGTTAGGCATGTAATGACACTCGTGTCGTCCGTCACCGTCGGCGATGTGAACAGATTTTAATCGTTTGCCCATAGCCTGTATGAGCAGTTCTGGGTTATCGATGTGATTCATGTCGATGGCAGAATATACATTTTTAGGAAGTTGTTTCATGATGAGTTTGACTTCTTCTACTGTACGACCTAAGGGACGTTCATGTTGTTCGTTTCTCACGAGTTCGTATCCTAACATATTTTCTATAACCATTTTGGCTCCCAGTTCTTTAACTTTGGGATTGAGCTCATTTACCGAGCGTACTAACTGAGCGATACGTTCATTCCGCTCGTTGTGGCCCAGATACCAGCTTGGGTGGAAAAGAATGATTTTAGGTTGTATGATTTTACAAAATTCGAGTACTTTCATGTGTAGAGCGACGCTGTTTTTCCGTATTTTTTCGTCGGTTTGCGAAATATCGATGTCTTTTCCGAAAGGCATGTGTATAGACCAAATTTCAATACCGGCAGAGTCGGCTGCTAATTTGGTACGAGTCAACAACTCCGTAATTTCGGCATCTGTTTTGGGTTTCTTCGTGGATATGAATCCACCTGTTGTAATTTCTATGCAGTCGATACCGGCATCTTTCATCGCTTTGAGACGTTCGTAGTTCATGTCTTTGATACCGATGGAGTTCCCAATTCGGAGTGGAGGATACTTTGTTTTACATGCCGAAGGGAACGCAATGGTAATAACCATTAGAAGCACTAAAAAATTTTTGATTTGTGTGAACATGATGAATTTGTTTTGATGTAATTATTATATTGTTTTTGTGTATCCTAACGGACGAATTTGCTGAAAAATAGCCAAATATGCTCGCTTGTATTCAAGTCTTTTTCTCCCCATGAATGTTTACCCCCTTTTATTTCGTATAACCAAACTTCGTTTCTGTTTATACCGTTGACGTATTTATGGCTGATAATAGTATGATTGGATAAAGAATCAATAGAGGCAATCGTATCGGTAATTTCATGAGTGCATCTGTTTTGAATAGCCCAATAGTTTACAGCGATAGGTACTGCTATATATTTCCCCCAGCCTCCTTCATTATTCGGGTCTCCGTTCCACATAGAGGTTTTGTCTTCGGTTCCGTGTATTTCGAATAGAGGGATAGGGCGGTTTGTTTCTAATTCCCGATACATCCATTCGAGCGTAAGACCGGCAACAGGAGCTACTGCTGTAAATATATCGGGACGTTTGTACGCTAAAAGATAGCACATTTCTCCTCCATTGGAGTAACCCGTGCAAAATGTATTGTGCGGGCTTAGTCGGTAATTCTTTTGAAGGTATAAGGCGAGATCACATAAAAAGTTTATATCGTCGATAGTCATATCGGCCTGAAATGGATAGCCGACATTCCAGCAGTTTTTCCCTTTTTTATCTTGTTCGCCTTGCGGATAACATACGGCGAATCCGTATTTATCGGCGATAGGATTCATACCGAATCTTTTTGGATCGGCTGTGCCACCATAGCCATGAAGTACAAAGACAAGAGGAGCCCCAGATGAGAGATTGGCCGGCTGATAGTATTTATAACTACGCTCGATTCCTCCTGATTGAAATTTATGAGAGGTTAGTGTCCCGGTGGTTTGTCCCACAGCCAATATGCTGCCATATAGAGAGATAGTTAGACAAAATAAAAACTGTTTCATTTTTCAGGTATTATTATTCAAAGGTAGAGAAAAAGTAGATATTGGAAAGAATTATTTACTGAAAATTTAAGAAAAATGTTTTGGAGGGGAGCCGAAATACCGGAGGTTGTGCTATATTTGTAAAACGAACGGAAATAGATTGTAGCTCATTGGAATCGATAGGGATATTGTATTTGCCTTCGGGTTACTCTATTTTTTAGAATATTATTCACCAAAATATTTACGTGATGATTGAAAAGATTAAAGAAACAGCCGCCTATATCGCAGCAAAAGTTCAGGTGATGCCTAAGACCGCCATTATATTGGGAACTGGGTTGGGCGAGTTGGTAGACCACATTACAGACAAGACTGAAATTCCTTATACCGAGATTCCCAATTTCCCGGTGTCGACAGTAGAAGGGCATCAGGGGAAGTTGATATTCGGAAAATTGGGAAAGAAAGATGTCATGGCTATGCAGGGGCGTTTTCACTATTACGAGGGATACGATATGAAACAAGTTACCTTCCCGGTGCGTGTCATGAAGGAACTGGGGATAGAGCATCTCTTCGTTTCGAATGCAGCCGGAGGTATGAATCCCGATTTTGCCATCGGCGATATTATGATTATCCGTGACCACATCAATCTCTTTCCCGAACATCCGTTGCATGGACGCAATTATAAGGAATTGGGTGTACGATTCCCCGATATGAGCGAGGCGTATTCTCGCCGTTTGATTGCAAAGGCTCTTGAAATAGCTGAAAAAAATCATATAAAAGTACAGCAAGGTGTGTATGTGGGTACACAGGGACCTACTTTCGAAACCCCGGCCGAGTATCGTTACTTTCATATCATAGGCGGTGATGCCGTGGGCATGAGTACGGTTCCCGAAGTCATTGTCGCGCGTCATGCCGGTATCGAAGTCTTTGCCGTTTCGGTGATTACTGATTTGGGGGTAGAAGGTATTGTGGAGAAATGTTCTCACGAAGAGGTGCAAAAGGCAGCGGCAGAAGCTCAGCCCAGAATGAGCTTTATTATGAAAGAACTGGTAGAACAATTTTAATATGAAATAGAAGAAGTCCATGAGCCATGAGCTTGTGGACTTTGTTATAATTTATGGAAGAAATAAAACGTACAGAAATTGCCTCGTTAGGCGAATTTGGTTTGATAGAGCGTTTGACCGGGCATATACAGTTGAAGAACACTTCTACTCTAAAAGGGGTGGGAGATGATTCGGCCGTGCTCGACTATCAAGGAAAACAGATGTTGATTACAACCGATTTATTGCTCGAAGGTGTTCATTTCGACCTTACCTATGTCCCGTTGAAACATTTGGGGTATAAATCGGCGGTGGTTAATTTTTCCGACATATATGCCATGAATGGGACACCGCGTCAGATAACTGTTTCGTTGGGTGTCTCCAAACGTTTTTCGGTAGAAAATCTCGAAGAACTTTATGCCGGCATACAGCTCGCTTGCGATATCTACGGGGTGGATTTGGTCGGGGGAGATACATCGGCTTCGATGACGGGGCTGACTATCAGCATTACCTGTATCGGAGAAGGAGAACCCGGGAAGGTCGTCTATCGTAACGGAGCGAAAGAAAACGATTTGATTTGTGTCAGCGGCGATTTAGGAGCAGCCTATATGGGATTGCAACTGTTGGAACGGGAGAAGCGGGTGTTTGCCGGAGAGGCCGAATTCAAGCCTGCGTTCGAAGGGCATGAATACCTGCTCGAACGCCAATTGAAACCAGAAGCCCGTAAGGATATTGTTGCCGAGTTGGATAAAGCAGGGATCGTTCCGACAGCCATGATGGATATTTCTGATGGGCTCTCCTCCGAATTATTGCACATCTGTTCGCAGAGTCATGTGGGCTGCCGTATATATGAAGACCGGATACCGATCGATTACCAGACGGCAGCTATGGCGGAGGAATTTAATATGAATCTGGTGACTGCTGCATTGAATGGAGGCGAGGATTATGAATTGCTTTTTACCGTACCTCTCGAAAAGCACGACATTGTCGCTGCTATCCCCGGAGTGCGAGTGATAGGACATATTACAAAACCAGAATTGGGTTGTTGCATGATAACCCGTGACGATACCGAGATAACCCTTCGGGCACAGGGGTGGAATTCTCTTGCCGAAGAATAAGAATTTATTCGTCCCTTGCGTCGTTTGCATATTTATATTTTTGAACGGAAAAATTCGACAATATATTTGGTAAATTTGAATAACCCTATTATCTTTGCACACGCAAAAATGATGGTGCCATAGCTCAGTTGGTAGAGCAAAGGACTGAAAATCCTTGTGTCACTGGTTCGATTCCCGTTGGCACCACTTGAAAAAAGAGAGTTACAGTTTGGTGACTCTCTTTTTTATTTCTTTACTTTTGTCTATTATAGAAAATTCGGCTTTCACCACGGACGGTGCGGTGGTCTTGTCGGTTGAAAATCGCGAGGCGAGTCGTGATAGTCGCTTATTCGCTTTCCGGCAGTGTTCAATAAGTACCACCCCATGATTTTGTCTTTCACCAAAGCGACGCCCCCGTGAAACGGATAGGCTTCTTCGTAATAGTCGCCGAGTCGATGACCGTCCCTATTGATGAAACAATAGCCCATGATTTTATCTTTGACAAGTGCATACCCTTCGTGGAAATCGTCGACGAGAAGGTAATAATCGGTGCATCGTTTACCGTCGAGGGAAATGAAACACCAACCCATGATTTTGTCTAATGCTGCTGCCCGACCTTGCCTATAAGGTCGGATTTGTTCGTAATAGTCGCTAATGCGGTTTCCGTTTATGTCGGAAACGTACCAACCCATGATTCGGCTTTTCTGAATAATAAGACGTGGGGCATTATCGTAGTAATGATTGCCGTTATCATAAGGATAATCATATTGGGCTTGTATGGATAGGAATCCGAATAAAATCGAAATAAGGATAAGTAGTGGTTTCATGTGCAATCTTTTTTCATTTGACGAAGTTAACGAAAAAAGGTTTAAACGCAGTCATAACTTATTATTAATCTCTGCTGGGAATATGTGATTTTCTGTGTTCGAATAGAAGTCTGTTTGTATATCGGCGAGTGTTTATCGGTTGTTGTAATGACTCTAAAAATAAAAAGGTAGGCCGTATGAATCTTTTAGTGCATTGTTTGTGTAACTTTGCAAGAGGCAATGCGACAAGTGAGATTTCGGTACGAGTGTATTTATTGTTGTCCGAAGCGGCGCTGTCATTGGAGAAATAATTTATAAGATATGAATGTGAGGATAGAGGAAAGTTGGCGAAAGAGGCTGCAAGACGAGTTCGATAAGCCCTATTTCGAGCGATTGGTTTCTTTTGTGCGGAGCGAATATGGCCGTGCGCATGTTTTGCCTCCGGGACATTTGATATTTCATGTATTCGATGCATGTCCTTTCGAGTCTGTGAGAGTTGTTATTTTAGGCCAAGATCCCTATCCCAATCCCGGACAGTATTACGGTGTTTGTTTTTCTGTACCCGAGGGGGTGGCTATTCCCGGTTCTTTGTTTAATATGTTTAAGGAGATACATGATGATTTGGGCAAGCCTATTCCCGCTTCGGGCAATTTGGATCGGTGGGTGAGGCAAGGTGTATTTCCTTTGAATTCTGTGCTTACCGTGCGAGCTCATGAAACAGGATCGCATCGAAACATGGGCTGGGAGATTTTTACCGATGCGGTCATTCGAAAGTTGAGCGATGAGAGAGAAAATCTCGTGTTTATGCTGTGGGGGAGTTATGCTAAGGAGAAGATTGCGCTTATTGATGCTCGCAAGCATTTGGTTTTAACAGCCGCACACCCGTCGCCACGATCGGCTGATCGTGGCTTTTTCGGATGTCGGCATTTCAGTAGAGCGAATGCATTTTTACGGAGTAAGGGAATACGGGAAATCGATTGGTGAGATTTTTAGTCCCCGTTTACTATGATTTCAATCTTAGTATAAAACGGCTCCCTTTTCCTAATTCGCTTTCTACGGAAAGAGTCCCCCCATGTGCTTCTACAAAATCTTTGGATATAGACAATCCTAATCCGCTGCCTTGTACTTTTGTTCCCGGCACTCGGAAATAACGGTCGAATATGCTTTGATGATAGCGAGGGTCGATTCCCTTCCCAAAGTCTTGTACATAGATTTCGACCATATTGCCGTCTTGGTGAGTGCCGATAATGACGCGACCGTTTTCTTTGGAATAACGTATAGCATTGCTTACAAGATTGGTAAGTACCCATGCTATTTTTTCGCTGTCGATGAATAGTTTCTTTGTATTTTCGTCATAGTCGACTTCGATGTGTATGTTGAATTTGTCGGCTTGTACCTGATTGGCCTTGATCGCATATTCGATCAATTCTATGGGCCGGGTTATCTTGGGCATCAGTTGTAGTTTTCCGGCTTCTACTTGGGTCATGTTCAGTAATTCTCCGGTGATATTGAGCAACCGTTCTCCGTTTTCCTTAATACTTTGGGAGAGTTGTTCTTGTTCTTTGTTAAGAGACCCGATACGTCTGTCTTCCAATAATTGCAGACTCATCATAATGGCTGATATGGGAGTCTTCAATTCATGAGATATCGTCGAGATAAATGTTGTTTTCGCAGAATCCAGCTCTTTAAATTCCGTGATGTTTTTCAATATAATTACGTGCCCCAGTTTTTCGGGCTCTTCACTGTCGTGATTCGTGTTGTCTATTTCTATATAGGAGGCTTTGAAGTAACTTTCTTTATTGTCGGCATATATTTTGATAGGCTCTTTCTGAGGATTGGGAGAAACCAGTTCTCGTATTAATTTCCTTAATAAATCATTCTTCAAAGAAATCTCTTCGGCCGATTTGAAGATTGTGTTTTCTTTTTTCAGATTCAGTATGTTCAGAGCTTCACTATTTATGAAAAGTATTTTGCGGTCTGGATCTAATCCTATTATGGGATCGCTGATGCTATTGATAATTGCTTCGAGAAATTTTTTATGTGCCAGTAGTGTCGATAGGGTGGTAGATCTGTATTCGGACAAGTGTTGAGCCATTCTATTGAAACTATCGACTACATTTTTAAATTCTTCGTTTTTATCCGATATATTCAGTCTTTTTTCATAGTTGCGGTTCGCTATTTCGAGGATGCCGTCGGTTAGCTCCTTGATAGGTCTATTTATCGATTGAGGAAGCCAGATAGCTAACGTGATACCGCAGACTATACAGATGCCTCCGATAATTGCCACCCATACAACGGCTTGTTTTAAGCCTGTCGAAGCTATCGGGCTGTCTGGTTCGGCAGCCGTCAGCATCTGTAAATAGATAACTGATAAGGAGACCAGCAAAATAATCATTCCGGTCAGGAGCCCTATACTTAAAAGCAACTTTGTTTTTATATTCATGATGGGTATTTTTATTAGGCTAAGATAATTAAATCTATATTGTTCTCGGATAAAGATTTCATGAAATTTTTATATTTGGACACCGTAAATATGGTTTTGGGTAATTTCAGTGCTGGAATTCCTGTACATATTGTTGTAATTTGTTTTTCGATTGCGACCTTTATAATGCTTTCGAGAATGTGTGGGGAATGTACCTGTATGACTTCTCCACCTAATTCAGTGGCTAATTTGAAATGGTTTAACAGATGTCGCTGATCTGCCAGCGAGATGCGATCGGGATCCTCTTTGGGTGTTTGTACATATAGTACGAAAAATTTTGTGTTATATCGTGTAGCCAATCGAGCGCAGCGTCGAATGATTTTGCGGGGCGTTTTTTCGTGGGAACTGATGCACGCCATGAATTTTTCATGACGTACGTGAGATGTATCTAAGGGGAGTTCGTTTTCTACTTTTTTTTCGACCCGTAAAGCAACTTCTTTGAGTGCGAGTTCTCGTAGTTGTAAAATATTCTCGGCCTTGAAAAAATTATTCAATGCCAATTCTATTTTTTCCGGCCTATATATTTTCCCGGCTTTTAACCGTTCGATCAATTCTTCTGCTGTGAGGTCTATGTTTACGACTTCATCGGCCTCTTCCAAAACACGATCGGGAATTCGTTCTCGAACTTCGATTCCCGATATTTCCTGCACCTCTTCGTTCAGGCTTTCGATATGTTGGATATTTACTGCCGATATGACGTTGATACCGGCATCGAGTAACTCCATGACGTCTTGCCATCGCTTTTCATTGCGACTGCCTTCGACGTTGGTATGAGCCAGTTCATCGACAATGACCAATTCGGGACGTATTTGAAGGATAGCATCCAAATCCATCTCTTCCAATTCTTTCCCTTTGTAGAAAATTTTTTTTCTCGGGATAATGGGAATCCCTTGTAGGATAGCTTCTGTACCGGTACGTCCGTGTGTCTCTATGAAACCCACTTTCACATCTACTCCGTTTTCTAAGAGTTCGTGGGCTTCTTGTAGCATTCTATAAGATTTCCCTACACCGGCAATCATGCCGATGTAGAGTTTAAACTTACCTCTCCTCGATTTTTTTATCAAGTCGAGAAAATATTGTACATTTTTTTCGTTTTCAATTATATCCATTCTCCCTGTTATGGTTTAAGAGTGATTCCGAATACGATATGAGCATCTTCCATACGAGGGTTCCATATTACTTGTGAAAATATCGGAAGGGAGAACGAATCTGTGATTTTAATTGCGTAGCTTCCTTTCAATGCTACATTAGTAACGGCAAATCCGTTGGTATAGTATTGAGGTGCTTTATAAGGTACTATACCACATGTTACATTGAGATCGACCGATTTTACACTGAACGGATAATTGAGTTCTACATAAGACGAGTAGTTGTTTTTATCGCCTTTTTCATTTTTATCCATACCGGCAAACATGGTGTACCATGCGATCGAAAGAGGAAATTTTTCTACCGGAAGTACATAAGCAAGACTTGCTTCGAAATGATGAGCTGTCGTCTTGTTATTGAAATCGAAATATTTTCCAGCTCCCTGTCCGGCCTGCCACATATCGGCAACCGAAACTGTTAGTCCCAATTTGGGGAAGGTATAAGCCAGAGTCAAGTCAAGTTCTTTATTCGCAGAGGGAATATTACCATTCCGGTAACCATCGAAGTCGGTGGATCCCCATGCCGTCAACGATAGGTTTTCAACACTGAAACTCAACGTCGGTTGAATACTAGCGCCTGTTTGATACATACCTCTCCACACATAGGAACTGACTAAATCTCCTTGTACATTGAATCGTACTTGGGCAGATGCTTTATTGGTAAACATGGCAAGGAGCCCTATAATCGAAATGATTATCAATGCTCTGATGAGTCTGGCTCCTTCTTTATCTATTGATTGTTTCTTTTTCATGATAGCTATTGCTGAAATGTTTTTATTTGTTTTCATAATTTTCTAAATTAATGTTCAATTTTAATACGTTTACTTTCTCTGTTCCGAATAATCCTAAAAATGGTTTTTCAATTGTTTGGTCTACTATTTCTTTTACGGTAGTTTCGTCCATATTTCTGGCAGCGGCAACACGCTTTACTTGTACGTATGCACTTTCTGGCGTGATGTCAGGGTCGAGACCAGAACCACTGGCTGTGACCATTTCTGCCGGTACATCTTTACGTTCCAAATAAGGGTGGTGTACCAAGAAGGTGTCGATACGAGTTTCTACTTCTGCCAAGTATTCTTCGTTCGTAGGTCCTTTGTTGCTACCGGCAGAACTACTGGCATCATATCCATCTCCGGCACAAGAGGGACGGCCCCAGAAATAGATGTCTTCGGTGAAGACTTGCCCTACATTGGCTGCACCCACTACTTTTCCGTCTAAGGTCGCAACCTCGGCGTTTCCAGAGTTTGGCCCTGCGAATTGGGCGAATATCCATAATATCAGTATATAAAATACTGAGAAGAAAAGGCAGAAAACTAATGTTAGCCTGATTGATTTTATGAAGTTTTTCATTGTTGCTTTTATTAAAAGAATAATCCTATTACTAAATCTATGAGTTTAATGCCGACGAATGGAGCTATTATACCACCTAATCCGTAAATGAGCAGGTTGCGGCGGAGTAAAGCCGAAGCTCCGATAGGCTTGTATTGAACACCTCTTAAAGCCAATGGAATCAAAATGGGAATAATGATTGCATTGAAAATAATGGCCGATAAAATAGCACTTTCGGGACTGTGTAATCCCATAATGTTCAGTGACGCTAATTCTGGTACGGCTATCATGAATAGAGCCGGAATAATAGCAAAGTATTTTGCGACATCATTGGCGATGGAGAATGTGGTAAGGGTTCCGCGAGTCATTAATAATTGTTTCCCGATTTCTACAATTTCGATTAATTTCGTCGGATCGTTGTCCAAGTCTACCATGTTTCCAGCTTCTTTGGCTGCCTGAGTTCCACTATTCATAGCTACACCAACATTCGCTTGGGCCAAAGCAGGAGCATCGTTGGTTCCGTCGCCCATCATGGCTACCAGTTTACCGGCACTTTGTTCTTTCTTGATGTAGTTCATTTTGTCTTCGGGTTTGGCTTCTGCGATGAAGTCATCTACACCGGCTTTTTCTGCAATGTATTTGGCTGTTAATGGGTTATCCCCGGTAACCATGACTGTTTTAACTCCCATTTTACGCAACCGTTCGAACCGTTCCTGTATTCCCGGTTTGATAACATCTTGTAATTCTATGACACCGGCAGGTTTTTCATTGACGCTAACTACAAGAGGTGTTCCTCCATTTTTTGAAATCTCTGTGATACGATTTTCCAAATCTTGTGGAATTTCGTAGCCTGCGTTTTGAGCAATTTTTCGAATAGCTTCTGCTGCCCCTTTTCTAATCCGAGTACCGTCTGCTAAATCTACACCGGAACATTTTGTTTCGGCACTGAATTTGATAAGCTTGCTACCGGTTGTATTCAAGTTGTGTACTCTTAAACCCGATTCACGAGCCAGTTCTACGATAGATTTACCCTCGGGAGTTTCATCGGATAGAGACGACATCATACAAATTTCGGCAAAAGCATGATTTTCCAAACCGTTGGCGGGATAGAAATGGGTAGCTTTACGGTTTCCGATTGTAATAGTTCCTGTTTTATCCAAAAGGAGAGTATCGATATCTCCGGCAGTTTCTACTGCTTTTCCCGATTTGGTAATTACATTTGCTCTCAGAGCTCTGTCCATTCCTGCTATACCGATTGCGGAAAGCAAACCTCCGATTGTCGTCGGGATAAGGCAGACAAACAACGATAAGAAAGATGCTATTGTAATAACAGTTCCTGTATAGTCGGCAAACGGTTTAAGGGTTACACATACGATTAAGAATACCAATGTGAAGCCGGCTAAAAGAATTGTCAGCGCAATTTCGTTAGGAGTTTTTTGTCTGGAAGCGCCTTCGACGAGAGCAATCATTTTGTCCAAGAAACTTTCTCCCGGTTGTTGTGTAACAAGTACTTCGATGCGATCCGAAAGGACTTTTGTTCCACCGGTCACTGAACTTTTGTCACCACCGGCTTCTCGAATTACAGGAGCACTTTCTCCGGTAATCGCACTTTCGTCGATAGAAGCCAATCCGTTTATGATTTCACCATCGGCTGGTATGGTATCACCTGCTTCACAGATAAATACATCACCTTTTTTCAGTTGAGAGCTACTTGTCGTTTTTATTTGTCCATTGACAAGTAGTTTTGCTGGAGTTTCTTCGCGGGTTTTTCTCAAACTATCGGCCTGTGCTTTGCCTCGGGCCTCAGCGATAGCTTCGGCGAAGTTGGCGAATAATAGTGTGATAAACAAGATAACAAAAACCCATGCATTGTACACGAATGAACCTTGAGCGTTGTCAAAGATGGAATAAATCATCACAAGGAACATAATGGCTGTACAAACTTCTACCGTGAACATGATGGGGTTTTTCACCATGATTCGGGGATTCAATTTAACGAATGATTGTTTTAAGCTCGTTAAAACTTGCTCTTTTTCAAACAAAGAAGCTGATTTATTATTTTTCATATCTATCGTTCTGTTATTATAAGCTGAAATGTTCTGCAATAGTACTTAATGCTTGAACCGGGAAGAATGACAGAGCTGCAACGATAAAGATGACAGCGAAGGTCATGACACCGAAAGTAACTGTATCGGTTTTTAAGGTTCCTGCACTTTCTGGTACATATTTCTTATTGGCTAATAATCCTGCAATGGCAACTTGTCCTACGATGGGAAGGTATCGGCTGATTATCAATACTATACCGCAAGAGTAGTTCCAGAACCATGTATTATCACCCAACCCCTCGAAACCGGAACCATTATTGGCGGCACAGGAAGTAAATTCATAAAGCATTTCGCTTAGTCCGTGGAATCCCGGGTTATTCAACCAACCGCCTTCGTTTTCGACAAAGGAAGGTGCATGGACATATAAATAGGCCGCTAAGGAGGTTCCTACTAAGATGACAAATGGGTGTAACAAGGCAACGATCGTAGCGATTTTCATTTCTCGAGCTTCTATTTTTTTGCCGAGGAATTCGGGGGTACGACCAACCATCAATCCACTGATAAATACGGCGATAATGATAAAAGTAAAGTAGTTCATCCAACCTACACCTACACCACCGAACCATGTGTTGATTTGCATGTTCAGCATTTCGATCATGCCGGAGAGAGGCATGGTAGAGTCATGCATACCGTTTACAGAGCCGTTGGAAGTAACGGTGGTTGTCACGCTCCAAAGCGCCGTGGCAGCAGAACCCAGTCGGACTTCTTTTCCTTCCATAGCACCGTTGTCTTGTGCTATACCCATTGCGCCGATGCGCGGGTTGCCACCTGTTTCTTGGGATACATTTATCCATACCCCGGCTAAGTAAGCAAATAGCATTATTCCGAAAATACTGTATGCTAATTTCTTTCGTTTAAGGTAAAACCCAAAAGCGAATACCATAGCCATAGGTAAAATCAATATGGCCCAACATTCTATCATATTAGTGAGATAGGTAGGATTTTCAAGAGGGTGCGATGAATTTACTCCGAAGTATCCACCTCCATTCGTACCTAATTGTTTGATGGGAACTATCGCCGCAGTAGGACCTTGCGATACATATTGTGTTTGTCCTTCTATTGTAGTCACTTCCATCTTTCCGTCAAAGCCCATAGGGGTCCCTTCTATAATCAGTATGAATCCGATAACGAGGCAAATAGGAAATAAAACACGGGTACAGCTCCTTACTAAGAAGTACCAGAAGTTTCCAATTGTTTTGGTCGTTTTAGCGGCCAATGCTTTCATGATACCTGCCATTGCCGCCATACCGGTTGCAGCGGTAATGAATTGGAACAGCATGATAACGAATAACTGGGTGAGATAGCTTAGCCCACTCTCTCCGCTATAATGTTGTAAGTTACAATTCACGAGGAAGCTGATACATGTGTTGAATGCCTGATGAACAGACTGTCCTAAATTGCCGTCTGGATTTAGGGGCAGTGCTCCCTGAGAAACTAATAATATCATTCCCCAGAAAAACCAAAAGAGGTTTATCACGAGCAATGCTTTCAGGAATTGTTTCCAGCTCATCTCTTCTGTTGGATCGACACCTCCCAGTTTGTACATGATTTTTTCGATGGGAGTCATGAAGTCCGACCAAACTTTCTCACCTTTGAAAACCTTTGAAATGTATTTCCCGATGGGGTAGGCGAGTACGACCATCAGGACAATTTGTGCAATAACACCTAATATCTCTGTATTCATTGTGTTTAATCTTTATAAATGACTAAAACTTTTCGGGTTTTACTAATACATACATCAGATACCCGAACATAATTACGCTGATAATAAATAATGCAGTGTACATGTTAAATCTCCTTTTAATTAAATTTTTTCAAACCAGTCTATGCACTTATAGAAGAGCCAGAAACAGGCAATTCCACTGAGTATACAAACTCCAAAACCTAATGCGTCAAATTCCATGTTACATTTTTTTAAGTGAATACTAAATTATTTTTTTTCGGTTTGGGGTATGCCAAAGTTGTGCCAATATTGTTTTTGAATATTTTAATTGATTCATAATTAGTATTGTAAATGAAAAGGGAGTATCTGTTCACCAGATACTCCCTTTTCATTTTGGTAGGGTTGTGTATTATTTTGAAAAGAATTAGAGTTTATATTCTTCTATTTTTCGATATAAAGTGGTAAGTCCTATTTTTAGGAGTTTTGCAGTTTCGGTTTTATTGCCGTTCGTATAGTCCAGTACTCGGGCGATGTGGCGTTTTTCCATAGCCGATAATTCGAAACCACTATTATTGCAGCTTTTTTCCTTAAAAGCTGCATTTTGTATTTCTATGGGTAAATCTTCGGGGTGTAACTCATCACTTTCACAAACAATAAGACTCCTTTCGATAACGTTTCTGAGTTCACGCACATTGCCTTTCCATTCTTGTTGTTCGAGCATGTCGATGAATGCTTTGGAAACCGTTTTCGAGGAATGGGTCATTTTTTCGGATAAGGATTGTACAAACGCTTCGGTTAGAAGCCTAATATCTCCCGGACGTTCTCTCAACGGCGGTAAATGGATTTGGAAAACTGACAGCCGATAAAACAAATCCTCCCTGAAATGCCCTGCATTTATTTCTTCCGGCAAGTTTCGGTTGGTTGCTGCAATGATACGAACATTTACAGATGTCGGTTTGGTTTCACCTATTTTGATATATTCTCCGGTTTCTAATACTCGAAGCAACTTGGCTTGCAATTCTATCGCCATTTCTCCGATTTCATCTAAAAATATCGTTCCGTTGTGAGCCTCTTCGAAAAGTCCCTTTTTGTCTTTCAAGGCTCCGGTAAAGGAGCCTGCTTTATGTCCGAATATTTCGCTTTCCAAGAGCTCTTTGCTAAATGCCGAACAATTTATTGCAACGAAATTTCCTTTATTTCGTTTGCTCTCGTGGTGAATCGCTTGGGCGAAAACTTCCTTTCCTGTACCGGTCTCTCCGGTTAAAAGAACCGGTACATCGGTCGATGCCACTTTTCGTGCCAACGCGATAGCTTCCGACAAAGGCTTTGACTGACCGAGAATAGAATTGAATGAATATTGCTGAAAGGTTTCTTTTTCGGGACGATTTTTTACTCCGTTAGTTCGAGCTTTTCCCATAGCCCGACTAATCAGAGGAATAATTTTGTTATTGTCGTCACCTTTGGTTATGTAGTCGAAGGCTCCGTTTTTTATGGCTTGTACCCCGTCGGGTATATTTCCGTGGGCTGTTAATAAAATGATTTCCGATTCGGGCGATATTTTTTTAATTGTTTTTATGAAATCTACACCATTCCCGTCGGGGAGAAATACATCGCATAAGACAACATTGGGAGAATACTCCATTTGTTTTACTGCTGCCTTACAGTCTCCTGCCTGTAAAACTTCATATCCTTCCAGCCCTAAAATGCGGGCTAATAACTGTCTTATCTGTGGTTCGTCGTCGATGATTAGAACCTTATTCATAATATTCTCATTCTTATTCATGCGTGCAAAGATAGGATATATTTTTGTTCCGAAAAAGCAGATACAGAAAAGGCGAGACATTGCATGTTCCCGCCTTTATAGTTTATGGAAGATTTATTAAAGAACAATTTTAAATGTCGGACCGTACCCTTCTATGGAGATGAAATATATGCCATGAAGGAATCCTTCTATACTGAGAACCGTTGTTTCGTGTTCGGCTGAAATTTGTCGGCTCAAAATGCCTTGATCGGTATATATCGAAATCAATTTTCCAGTTTGAATGCCGTCAATTTGGATTGCGTTATTGTGTCTGACAATAGAAATATTTTTATGAATATTGGTTATGGCCGAGGAGGTAGATAGATTGACCGAGAAAGCATCGGAGAATGCAGTTTCCATAAACGAATGTGCCTTTACACGTACAGTGTAATCTTTTTTATCGAGATTAGAGAAACTGGCCTTCTTTTCGGTAAGTCTGGTTTTCGTGTCGACAACTTGTCCATTGGCAGATAATTCGACACTCCATGTGTTACCGTTGGTTCCATCCCATAAAATGTCGAATGAATTTTCGGTTTGATTTTCTGTCCGTAGATTCGTAGGAGTCTGCGCTACTGTTTCCCAACTGTAATCGGTATCGATAGCGCCCATACACCATGCTTGATTACCTTCGGGCTCTGCTAAGTTGGCCGTGTGGTCTCCATTACCTTCTGCGAAATTGAAATTTTTAATCAGTCCTGTCGTGGACGGTTCTACTTGTTTCTGATAATTATTTTTTATTTCTTCTGCTGTGCGGGCTACACTCCAAAGTCGAAAGTCTGCCATTTTGCAATTGCAAGGATTGCCCCACGGAGCAGTTCCCAAAAAAAGAGGCTTTCCATCGGCTTCCGTATTATATCCTGTTGTATTCTCCTGTGTTCCGGCTATTTCACCGTTAACATAGACAATCATCTGACTTCCGTCGGCGACACAAGCGATGTGAGTCCAGTTCTCTTTCCAAGAAGTAGGATCGATCCATATAGATGCTCCGTCCAACTGAAATTTAAACCACCCGTCGAATCCTAATGCGAATCCCTTGTCGTTGTGCATATTGCTAGCGAAAAATCCGGTACTATTGTCTATATATAACCATGTTTCTAAAGTCATTTGATTAGACCCGATTGTTGTTTCCAACGCATTCATACCGGCAGCCGATGTTTTGAAAGAAATAGCTCCGATGTCCGCTTTTGTAGGCATAGCTGCAAAAAGACAAGCTGTTATTAAACCTGCGATTTTGAATGAAGTAATTGTTTTCATAGATTTGAAATTTAAATGATTAAAGAATTATTTACTGAGAATTTCTAAAATGGATTTTCTGAATTTTTCTATTTCTGCATTGTTTTTCGAGTATTTTTCGGGCGATTGGTATATAGATTGGAAAAGGGTTTCGCTTTTGGCTCTTCCTATTTTCTTTTCGAGCTTGGCAAGGTATTCATAGTCTTCCATACTGTCTCTCCAACGTTCCATTCGTATTGATACTACGGGGCTTGTGCTGTTGAAATATTGGCCGGGGTAAATCAGCACACCGTCGCCCTCGGGGAGGTCTTTGCGAAAAGCCAATGTGTCGGATTCGGCATAGGCATTGACTGCCCAATATAGGAATCCGGTGGTACGCTCTTTCCAGCTACGCCATAATACAGCTCGATGCTGGTATCCGTCCATCGTGAGCAATAGATTGGGCTGCTCTTCTCCGGGGCCCATGCAGACATAAGTCCACCATTCTTCATTGTCTCGGAGAAGAGAACGGCATGTGTCTGCGTTGGCTTCGTTCGCTTGTAAAGCCCAAGCGCTCATACTGAAAATTTGAGTGTCTCCTCGCCAAAGGTCGAATACGGAAAACAACCGGTCTTTGTATTTCCCGTCTTTCGGTCCACAGTAAAAGGTCGTGAGGACCTTTGCTTCGGGCATGAGCTTGTGTATTTCTTGGGAATATTGACCGATGAGGTGATATTCTTTCATATAAGCAGGTTCGTCCCATAAGTAGAAGTAGGATTTATCGAGTAAATCGGTTTGTTTTAATCGCTGCAACAAGCTGTCCAATTCGTTGTGTGACAGAGAGTGGTAGGGGACAGCGAACCGATTGAATCGTTTGTCCGATAGGAAAGGAACTGTTCGCTTGTCGTTCCATTTCCACGGAGATGAAGATGCCTCATGTTTCATGCTGTTGGCCAACCATGTGGAGAAATAGGGATTCATGCGATAATCAAGGCATAATTCTGCCCATTCCAGTTTGTTTTGCAAAGTTTGTTCTTCCGAAGTCGAGTCGATGAGATTCTTTTCTATGATACCGAATGCTGCTGGTAACGAAGGTGTCGAGGGTAATGCCGTGTCGTACACTTGCAGATCGATTTTTATTTTTTGCCGTTTTCCGTTACCATCGATCGAAATTTGTTCTTCGTATTTCCCCGGTCGGGTCGACTCGGCCGTACGGAATGTAATCCATAGTTTAGCGATAGAGTCGTTTAAAGTAACTTGTTCTCCATCTATGGGGACTAAGGCATCGTCGAATCCATATACCGATTTGATTTGCCGACAACTATATCGGATAGAATTGTCGGCATTTTCGTTTCGATGTATTTTATAGGTCTCTCCCGGACAGCCTTTGAAAACGATTTGGATATGTTCCGCTTCATTTTTAGCGAGGAATAACGTGCCGGAATTTTGGGGTTGAACTTTATGAAAATCAGATGCTTTGTCGGTCGAAGGTATAAGGTAACATTCGATTGTTTGTTGACAAGAGATTAAAAAGAATGTACAGCTTATGATGAGAAGCCGATAGAAAAGGTGATGTTGCATATCGAAATATTTATTCTGTGATGTTTTCAATTAAATTTTTACGTAGAGCCAATGCGTATTTGCTTTGATCTGTGTAGTTCGAGGGACTCTTATAAACGTTGTTGAGAAGAGATAAGGCGGCCGATCGTCCGAGTTTTTTTTCGTACAAGACCAGCATGTCGTAATCTTCGGCTCCATCGCGCCATCGTTCCAACCGGACAGAGGTACAAATTTTGTTTGTGCCGAACGATTCACCGGGATAGATGAGTATCCCGTCTCCTTCGGGCAGTTCAGGGCGAGGTCTGAGGGGATAAACGCTGGCGAATCCGTTGACGACCCAATATAGGAATCCGGAATTTTGTTCTTTATAATTACGCCACATGGTTGCCCTGTTACCGATAGCGGTAGAATTTGAGGCAAGCCCCGGAGTGTTAGACATGCACACGTAGCTCCACCATTCTTGTCCTGATTTTAATTTGGCTTTGCATTGCTCCGAGCGATTTTCATTATCCTGCAACGCCCATACGCCAGTACAATAAATAGATGTCGCTCCATTTAGAATGTCGAATACGGCGAATAAATCGTCTTTGTGTTCTCCGTCGGTAGGGCCGCAATAGAATGTAGTGAGCACTTTGGCTTCCGGTGCATATCGATGAATGCGATCCGAAAGAGTTTTGATTTGTTCATATTCATTGGTCTTTGTAGGTTCGTCCCATACATAGAAAAATACTTTGTTTAGCAATCCGGTTTCGCGAGCTTTATTCAGCATCATCTCTAACTCATCGTCGGATAACCCATGCGATGGCAAGGCAATACGGCTAAAACGTTTGTCTGCCAAGTATTCCCAAGTGCGATCGTCATTCCATGCGTATGGCGAGGAGAAACATTCGGTTTTCATCGTTCCGCTCAGCCATGTGGAAAAGTAGGGCGATATGCGATATTCCAATAAAAGATCCGAAGCTGCTTTGCGCTTTTCTATTTTTTGTTCTTCCGATAGACCGGTGAATATGAAGTTTTGAGGGTTGATTCCGAATACCGAGGCAATAGATGGAGTTTCTGGCAAAGATGCGTTAACGACATTAATCGATATAGCTACGGCATATTCTTTGTCATCGGTTTTGAATCGTATGATTTCTTTATGTCGTTTAGCCTCGGCTTTGGACCTGACTTTAAAAGTGAGCCAAGCTCGCACTACTTTGTCGTCGGGTTCTATTTCGTTATCGCAAGGAATCAAAACATCGTATTTCCCGTTGAAAGCTTCCAGTTTCCGACATTGAAATTCAATGGCATCGTTGTTGCCGATACGTTCTATTTTCAGACTTTTTTTACTATCGGTTTGTATAACGAGCTGTACACTTTCGTATTCGTTACGAACCATATTTATATCGTATCGGTTTTCTGGATCCGAGTTGGAATAATTTTCTATGTTATCCAGACTGTTTAATAGCCAAGTATTGGTCGCTATGGAGGGAACGTCGTTGTCCGAATTTTCTTTTTCACCCGGCCCGTCGTCTTTACAGGCGGCAAGTAAAAACGAGAATAGTATTATATAATAAAAATGTGATGATTTCATACCTACAAGACTATTTAGTTAGTTTAATCAGTTTTACGCCATGCGCAGGAACAGAAAACGAGACTGAGTTATTTTTGATTTCCATTGATTCGTTTTTCCACAAATCGGTGATGTGACCGTCTCCGATATAATTTATGGTTTGTAGTGGAAAGGTGTAAGATTCTATATCTTTATCGGTAGTGTTAAATATGGCGATATAGTGGGTCAATTCGTCTTCGCTTTGAGCATACCAAGCGATTATTCCATTTCGATCGAACAATTCTTTATTTCCTTTGGAATATTGATTAATGTCAAGTACCTCTTTATTTGTAATCAAGTTTAGCGTGAAATCGTCTATTTCGGGTAGATTACAGCCAATCATCAGAGGGGATCTAAACATGGCCCATAGTGTGAGCATTGTGTATTGTTCGTCTGGTGTAAAATTACTCATTCGGGGAGTTCCTCTCATGGCTCTTTGTGCCATTGGGCCTATGGGGAGCATATCGGCGTCGGGCCAGTGCCCTTTACAAATATACTTTTGCCATTTCCGGCAAAGTGGAAATTGTTCTTTCAGGGCCTCCCAGTTGTCCCAGAAATCTTCGGAAATGCGCCATAGTTGGGCTACGCTTTGCAAATGTTTTATGTTCTCGACAGGGGCAGGACCAGGAGAAAGGCTCAGGACGATGGGCCTTTTCCCTTTTCTTGCGGCTTTGGTTATCGCTTCTATTTCGTCGTGTGCATAAATGGGAGATAGTAAATCGTCGGCCTTTACATAGTCTATTCCCCATGATTCATAAAGTTCGAAAAGCGAATCGTAGTATTCCTGAGCTCCGGGCTTACTCGTGTCTATCCCATAAAATCCGAAATACCATTTGCATCGAGAATCGGTATTGACAATGTCTCGTGCTCGATATGATGTCCCTTTTATGGGTGTATTAGCTTCGACAGCTTGAATGGGAATGCCTCTCATGATGTGTATACCTAATTTTAAGCCTCTGCTATGCAGATAATCGGCGAGAGGTTTCAACCCTTCTCCGTTTTTTGCAGATGGGAATTTTTCCGCATCGACGATGAGGCGTCCGAATTTGTCGATGATTTGATGTGGCGTTGCCGATTCATATTGCTCCAAAGTCTCCATGCCGGGCGCATACCAACCGGCATCGATAACAATGTATTCCCAACCGTATTTTTTCAGATTTTCGGCCATGAAGTCGGCATTGGCTTTAACTTCGTCTTCTGTTACAGAAGTTCCAAAGCATATCCAGCTGTTCCAACCCATCGGTGGGCGTTCGGCTAATATTGCGGTGGATTCCGGTTGGTTGGTTTTGTTGACGTTGGTGCAATTAGAACAAAGTAGGAGTATGAGTAGCCCTATTGCAATTGAGGTTTTGATGTTCATGATATTCAGTTATCGGGGTTAGGATAAGTATGTTATACGTTATTGCCGAATCCTTCGGCAATAACGTATAGCGATAGTTTAATCTAATACGCAGCGGACACTATATCCTCTGTTCCTGTCGTAAGGATAAAGGGCGGCTCCTGAATCGTTAAGTGTGAATCCGTATGTTACTCCCTGATTGGGGAAGTTTACGGGATCGGGATTCCACGGGTACACATCTCCGTCTTTGGGAGCTGTCGAGGTCCAGAAATAGGTATTGGCAAAGGCTTCTATTACATTGTTTTCAGGGATGCTCCAAATGTATCCAGTCCCAGCCATATTGAATCCGATAGAGTTCATACCGACATCTCCGGCATTAGGATCCCAATAGCTTTTTTCTTTTAATATGGTGGCGGGCATAGTGGGGTCACCGCAAGCATTGATTAAGAAGTCCCATTCAGTTTTAGTCGGTATGTGCCAACCTTCGGGCGCTATACCTTGAATTTTTTCACCTTCTTCTGCTCCACGAGTGCCCCGCATGGTGGCGGTCCATGTGTAATACCCTCCGAAAACTTTTGTCCAAGATTCGTCTTCTCCTTCTTGGGGAGTATAGAATTTTACATCATTTTCTCCAAGAGGAGTTCCGTCGGAATAGGTCGTCGCTCATTAGTGTCCCGTTAAAATGGGACGAGTTAAACAATTAATCAAATAGCCCCGGAATAATGGGATTATATAGATCTTTGACATCATTGAAATTAGTCTTGTCGAACAGGTCACGCAAGAGGGTTTTGTCTGTCAATGATATGCTGAGAATTTGCAAAACTTCATAGGTAGAGCGTTTCAACTTCATGTCATGTTGGACAATAGCCACAAGACAGTATGTGATAATAGCGACACTGATTTGTATGCGGACGGCGTTCTCTGTTGTGCCCCAGAATTTCTTTATCTTGAGGTGCTGCTTGAGCCATTTGAAGAACAGCTCGATCAACCATCTTTTCTTGTAAAGATTGGCGACATCCAATGCAGAAAGTTGTTTCGCATTCGTCAGAAAAGTGAGCTCACGGTCATCTTCTTCATCGTAATATCGGACGAGTCTGAATGACTCCGGATATTTCTTCCCGGAGAGATAACCGGTCAGTTTCACTTCCGCATCTGTCATTATGTTCTTTGGCATTCTCCGCTTCCATTTGACTGTCTTATACTTTAAGTTCGTCTTGGCCCTGACAACAAAGAAAGAGTCTGTAAGATGTATCCTATAGAGCTCTTTAAAAAGAATCATAAGCCCTGTCGAATATATAATAAGCATTTGGTTCATAATGGATTGAAGACATCGTTGTAGAATCATGCTTTGAGGCAGTGGTTACAGTATAGAAAGCAGGAACTTGTGCTTCAATGTCGTATAAGACATGAGCTTTCACTCCTCCTTTCTTGCTTCGGAACTTTGCCCATGGAAATGTGGCTAGACACAACGGAATGGTTGTTGAATCAAACGCATATTTCTTCCCGGAAATGTCAAGGATGTTGGTCGTCCGCTTCTCGCAGGCTTCCTTCATCATATAGAATGCAAAATCTTCGAAGATTCTGTAATCACGGTTCTGGTTCGCTGTCGCAAGAGTTGTCTTGGCTATCGGTTCACGTCCTAAACCAAGATGATATTGCTTGGCCCTATGCGCCTCGAAAGCAACGATTAAGTCTCGCAGGCTCTCACGGTTACTCAGTTGTCCAAACATCATCGCGAGCATCTGATTCCAGCAAGTGAAATGTTTCACATATCTGTTGCCATCATACTTGCGAACATAGTTGTTGAACTGAGTCCTGTTCAGAAAAAGCGGTTAATTGAGAGAATACGTATTTGTCTTGGAACATAGCAGCCATTTGTATTAGACTGCAAAGTTGCAAAATCAAGTCCGTTTCATCTCAAAAAACCACGTAATTGACTATATTTCAATAATTTCAAAGAACTATTTATCAACTTTTACGGGACAGTAGTGGTCGTCGCTCTTAAATTGTCGGCCAACCATACGGCATAATCTTCGGATATAGGATCGAAAACACGACATACGCGATATTCTTCGTTGTCACGAGGATCGATGAAAGGTTTATAAAAACGGAACAATTTCATGCTGCGAATTTCGCTGCGGGACAAGGTTCCTTCGTTTTCACTTTCGACCGCCCAATATAATTCACCTCTTTTGTATTCGCCTACGCCCAGTTTACCGAGTAAGTCGTCGAGGTCTTGATGGGTGAGAGATGTGTACATTTCGGTTCCGATATCAATTCTCTCGATGTTGTTCATCTCTTCATCGAGGCTGAATATAAGAGCGTATGTAGCTCCTTCTTTATCGCCTTCCCATTCGAATTTCAGTTTTCGTGTAGGATTTTCGTACAAAAGATCAAACTCTTCCAAATCGTCGGGCGCGTATAGTGTAATGTTACTCTCTTGCCCTTTGGGGTCATTGTCATTGTTGTCCTCGGAACATGAGGTCGTAGCAATGAGTAGTGCTGCTGTTAAATAAAAAAGTGATTTTTTCATTGTAATTGTGTTTTTAGGGTTGATGAATTATTTAGTGATTTGTATAGTACCGATTTGTAGCCAGTCGTTTATGAATTTCCCGTTTTTTACGGCAAGATTCAATCCTGGTTTTTGATTTTGGGTATCGTCTGTAATGGCAACTGCCAATATGTATTGTCCGGCTGGGACAATTAAAGATTCGCTGGTTTTATACGTTTTATCGGTTCCTTTTATCCATGCCGACGGTTCTGCGTTTTCATCGGTGATCCATTGTTTTATTTCATGGCTTTCGGGATCGAGTAGGGCAAATGAAACTTTATATTTATAGTTCCATCTTTTGTTATTGTTGGGACATACGCCTACCCCGCTATTTCGCCATGTATGCTTTATGGATAATGTATTTCCCATTTGTACCGATGCTGGATATTCTATTTGGATAGGGGTTAATCTGTATCCACCGTTACTAATGAAGTCTTTTACCAAATCTTTGGCGTGGGTTATCCAACCTCTGGTTTCGGTAGCCTCTCTCAAATCGAGTGTATTGGCATGTCCTCGTATAGCGTCTTTATAAGCCTGAGCATAAAAGTCGGACCATGATTTGAATTTGTCGGCATAAAGCGGATCGGTGTTCCACGGTTGATAGCTGTCGGAATTTCCTCCCCAATAGCAGCCTTCGGCTATGAATGCTTTTTGTGGGAAGAGCGAGTTGATGATATTGACTTCTGCATCTTGGAACCAATAACTGCCGATTCCGTCACGGCGAGTCAAAAAATCGTGTTTGTCGATAGCCAATCGTTTTTCATATTCGAATCCTATTTCTGTTCCAAAGTTCACGACAAGTAAAACATTTTTGAAATTCTCGGCATATAGGTCTGTAATCCATTGATACACTTTGAATTTATTATTGTTGTTCAAATATTGTACGTGATGCCCTTCACCCCACCAGCCTAAATTGTAAGCGTCGATAAAATCTACTTGTTCGGGATTGTCGAACTCTTTGGCGAAAGCACGGATAAAATTCCCGAATTTTTCCTGAAAGACGGGGTCGTCGGCATAGGGAGTCCAGTTGTTGTTTTCATTTGCAGGGTCCCAGAGCTTATGGACTGCATAACCTTTGGCTCCGGCCTCTCTTACGAAGTCGGGAGTACCGTTATGAATATTGTCTTGTCCGTCGATGTAAACTCTGAATGCCAATTTCAATCCTCGGTCAAGGGCGCCTTGAATGAGCGCTTTGAAATTCTCGTCATGTTCCCATGCGTATTTACCTTCTTCTGGTTCGAGCTCAGACCATCGGGAACGCCAATAGAAAATAGAAGCATATTTTTCTGCTGCGGCTCCCTGTTGATTCCAATAGGTATTCGCTTGTGCGACGTAGTCGTTTGCATCGTCGTATAAAGTCCAACCCGATGCTGGATTGCGGATAAGTGTATTTAGGTCGGGTTCGAACGAGATTATTTCATCTCCCGATTGTAGATTGTCTTCGCCACTGTTCTTTTCACTGCACGCTGTAAGATTCATGCAGATACAAAATAGGAATAAATTAGGAAACAGATATTTAAAATTTAATTTGTTCATAACTAAAAACCTTCGTTATTTTTAAGATTTGGATTTTCATAAATTACCGATTGTGGTATTGCATATAGAATGTGTTTGGGTTCGGCCATAAGCTTGCCACGAGCAATGGCATTGGATATTAGTTCTCCATGACGAATCAAATCGGGGCGACGCATGCCTTCCCAACAAAACTCCCAACCTCTTTCTTTTAATAGGTGTGCTCTGAATGCATCTTTATCGGTTATATCATTTATCTCTTTTTCGTATTTGCTGCCTTTGTAATTATCGAATGCTCGTTCCCGTATTTCATGAACGAGGTCTTTGGCCTCTTGGGTCGGACCGTATATTTCGTTCAGAGCTTCGGCTCTGGCCAATATTACTTCGGCATATCGGTTTATTACGTATTCGCTGGCATCCCATTGCCCTGTCGTGCTAGGATTTTCTTGGTATTTCATTGGAACAGCACCCGGTTTACCCGTGTATTCAGTACGGCGGTCGACCATCTTTTTTCCATTCCAATAGGTCGCCAACAAAGCATTTCTCCGTTTGTCTTTGGGATCATAGGTGTCGTAAAAATCCCAGGGAACAAGGAACCCTCCCCATTTAGTCAATGCTATTCCGTTTTGCGATACATAATCGGCGGGTAATGCATGTGCGAGGAAACAGTTTCCTAAACCGCCTTCGGGGAAATTGGGTATCGGGAAAATTACTTCGCTGTTCCTTTGATTCGAAGGAGACCATATTGACATGTAATCTTTTTGTAGGGAGTATTCTCCGTCTTTTATCATGACTTCGGTAATCGAATCTACCCGATTCCACCACATCATAGCTTTGCCTTCGTCGTTTCGATAGTGGCGTTCTTGACCGGCTTCATGCATATAGAGTTTCAACATATACATTTGAGCGATACCTTTGGTCATTCTCCCGTATTCGCTTGCCGCGAGCAGACTGGCCGGTTTCAAATTTTCTTCTGCTTCTTTTAATTCAGTGTCTATGAAGTTGACATACCATTCTATCGAGGGCCGTTCTGGCATATAAGATTGGGCTTTTTGAGGATCGAGGGCTATATCTGGATCGGTAATTAATGGTACTGTTCCGTAGAGATCATATAGATCATATGCCCACATAGCTCTGAGACATCGGACCTCGGCCATATATCTGCGTTTTATTGGAGCGGATATAGATATTTTTCGCATGCGTTCCAGCAGAGAGGTTGCTTTGGTAACAGCGGGAACTAGTCCGGTATAAAATTGCCCTAAATCGGTTGTTTCGGCAGTCCACAGAAAATCGAGTTGTTTGTCCCATACCCAGTTGCAGTCACATTCATCGGTACAACCGATTTGCATAGTTAGTAGAGAACCCCATGCACAATTATAGCGATCCCAGCCTCCGCCACGTAGTTCGTGGTATATCCCGGTGACAGCGGCTTTGACATCGTTTTCGGTAGTCATCACGTTATCGGAGCCAAGTTGATCATAAGTTTCGTTTTCCAAAGAGCACGAATATGCTGCTATGAGAAACAGCGAGGAGAAAAATATATTTTTAGTTTTCATAATTCATATAGGATTAAAAGGTTATGTCCACTCCAAAAGAATAGGTACGTTGATTGGGGTAACCGGCTTTGAAATCGGTTTCCGGGTCATTGCCAGAGTAAGGTGTAATTACGAAGGGATTTGAAACATCTGCAAAAATCCGGGCTCTGGAAAATACTTTCCGTATCCATTTTTGAGGAAGTGTATAACCCAGAGTGATATTTTTACAACGTATGAACCAAGCGTCTTCCCACAGATAATCAGATGGCTGCGGGTATTGGCTTACGAATCCAGACGGATATTTGCTGTGTGGGTTTTCATTAGACCAACGTTCGGATATTTCTTTCATCATGTTTTGCCCGTTTAGAATAAAACGAATATTGGGAATGGAGAATTTTCCACGCGTGGCGTTGTTGACGATTCGGTCAAACATGCCGTAAAAGAATATATTCAGATCGAAGCCTTTGTATTCGAATGTATTTCCAAATCCGATAGAGAAGCCCGGATCGTATGTTCCCAATAATACGATATCCGCTTCATCGATAATCCCGTCCGGGGCATCTGTGTATTGAACGTTTCCGTTTTCATCGGGTATAAGGTTCCCGAAATCGTCTCGGAGATAACCGTTTACGTCTTTTATTTTATATTCACCGGGCAACAGGTTGGGCATGGAAGCGGGAGGTGTCTCGTCTATACCCAGAACTCCGTCGGATAGGTATCCGTAGTGAGCTCGAATGGGATCATTCGCTTTTTGCCAAGGGCTTAGTTCGTCTTCGGGATTACGCTCTTTCCAACGGTCTACATATCGGGTGAAATTAAGTTCAGTGTCCCATTTGAATTCTCCTGTAAAATTTCGGCTTTTCAAGGAGATTTCTATACCGGTACTTTGAGTTTTTCCGATGTTGGCGGCTACCGTAGATACTTCCATGAATGATTTTAGCGAGCGGTAACCCAAAAGGTCTTTCACTTCTTTTTTAAAATATTCGAATGTACCACTTAACCGTTGGTTGAAGAATCCGAAATCCAAACCAAAGTTAAATTCGGTTGTTGTTTCCCATTTTAAATCTGGGTTGGCGATTTGCGATTTTGCCGTTCCGGTGTTAATCGAATTGCCAAACACATATTGTTGCCATGCTGCCGTATAGTATTCAAAGGCGTTATTCCCGATTTCACTGTTACCCGTCTGACCTAAACTTATTCTCATTTTTAAGTCGGAGAGGAAGTCGACGTCTTTTAAAAAGTCTTCCTGTTTGATACGCCATGCAAATGCTCCCGACGGGAATATTCCGTATCGATTGTTTTCACCGAATCGGTTTGAGCCATCGACACGAGCAGTGAGAGTGAAAAGATATTTATCGAACAAGTTATAATTTATTCGACCGAAGTAGGAGATGAACATAGTTTTTGACTTGTTGGAAGCTACCGTGGGGCGGGCTGCTTCTCCGGAAGCCAGTGAGTTGTATTTGAATATATCGGTGAAAAATTGTGAATTGGCGGCAGAGAATCCTTCATTGTTGAAATCTTGATAGGAATATCCTGCTAAAATATTGAACTTGTGCGCTTTTGCAATATTGAAATTATAGTTTACGGTTGCTTCTAACAAGCGGTCGAATTGCTGTGCCATACTTTTGCTGGCTTTTCCTCCTTCTTGCTTACCGTATAATGTAGTAGTGGGTATGTAGGAATTTCTTACACCGTTTTGGTCATCGAATCCTATATTGATTTTTGCAACCAATCCTTTTATAATTTCTGCTTGAAGAAAAGCGTTCACCAATAATCTTTTAGTTTGTGTATAGTCATCTATTTCGAGCATGGAAACAGGATTGGGTACAGTAGTCATTCGATCGCTTTGTGCATAATCCCCGTTTTTGTCTCTGACAGGAGTCGTCGGGTCGTACGACATAGCCGAGTTTATCAATCCTGAGTTTTCGAAGTCTTCTGTTCCCAATGGAACATTCGAGGACTTGATGTAACTTTGAGTCGCATTGATTCCGTATTTGAATATTTTATTTATTTGATGTTCGATGTTCAGGCGTCCGGTATAGCGGGTGAAGTCGCTGTTTCTAACAACTCCGTTTTGATCGAAGAAGTTGAATGATGCCATGTATTTCAGGTTGGAAGTTCCGCCAGATACCGATAAATTGTGTTGGTGAATCATACCTTCTCTGGTAATTAAGTCATACCAGTCGGTTCCTTTCCCCGCATTTTTTATATCTTTTGCGTCATAAGGATAGACGATGGGGTCTTTTATCGACGATGGGTTCGTATTTCCGTATGGATATACTCTGTTGTTATAGAGCCATTGCTCTTTGGCGAATTTGTTGGCTTCGGTCATGAATTCTTCGGCTGTCATCATTTCCGTCTTGTTGGCAATTTGTTGGACGCCATAGTTTGCGCTGTAATTGACAACGGGTTTTCCCTCGCGTCCCTTTTTAGTCGTAATGATGATAACACCGTTCGCAGCTCTTGCTCCGTAAATAGCCGTGGAAGAAGCATCTTTTAGAATCTCTATGGATTCGATGTCGTTGGGGTTGATAGAGTTCAGAGGATTACGAGACCCGAAATCGCTATATCTGTTGTCTGCTGCCGGTTCGACTTGGGATCCTCCTACTGGAAATCCGTCGATGATGTATAAAGGTTCGTTTCCGGCTCCGGTAGATGCTTCGCCTCGTATACGTAGAGTGACGCCGCCACCCGGTTGTGCGCTGTTTTGAACCGATGTTATCCCGGCGGCTTTTCCCGATAACATGTGAGAGATCGATGTGTTGGCTGCCATCGGAAGGTCTTCGGTTTTTACCGAGGTAACAGCTCCTGTCAGGTCACTTTTTTTCATACTGCCATATCCGATAACGACCACTTCGTCGAGGTCATTTATCTTTTCTTGTAGGGTGGCGTTCAATATATTCCCTTTTCCTAATTTTAGTTCTTGGGTATCGTAGCCTACATAAGAGAATTGTATAACCGATTTGTCGGGTACAATTAAAGAATAATACCCGTCTATATTGGTTATCGTGCCTTTGTTAGCTCCTTTTGCAATGATACTTACCCCGATGAGTGGTTCACCTTGTTTATCGGTTACTCTACCGGAGATTTTTTTGCTTTCGGCTGTGCTTCCTATCTGTTTCGAATCTTTTTCAGGGGCTTTAATGATTCTTACCATTTTACCTTCTATTTCGAAAGAAACCGGTTGGTTTTGGAATATGGTTTCCAAGACCTTTTCGATAGGTTGGTTTTGCAAATCGGCATTGACTTTTTGTCGTAAGTTTACATCATTTGTTTTGACAGAGAAAGAATACCCTTCTTGATTCCGAAGAATTTCCAAAGCTCTTTCTACTGTTATATTCGGGAAGTTGACAGATATGTTTTGTCCGTATCCCATAAAGACGAAGCATAATAAAAATGGGATTATGCCTTTCTTGCATCTCCCGACAATGTCGGCGGAGTGATGAATTTTGTGCCTTTTCATGATAAATTAGTTTGATTGTCAATAAATTTCTATGATTTTACCATCTCGTTTGATTGTTAAATATCCGTCTAAATTCATGGCCGATAGAATGTCGTCTAAAGTTTCGTTGTTGACAAATGCCATGTGATAAGGAATTTGTTTGAGTGAATCGTTTTTGATAATTATGTTGACATCGAAATTCCGCTCTAACTGTTTGGCAATATTTTCCAATGTTTCGTTTTTGAAATAGTATTTTCCATCTTTCCATGAAGAATAGTCGGATAGGATAAAATTTTTCTTTTCCAGATTGTGGGTTGTGCGATTGTAATAAACTTGCTCGCCCGGAGAGAGGATACATTTCATTTCTTGGTCTGTCGTACTCGGATAACAGAACGCTACCGATCCATCGAGAAGGGCTACTTCTATTCTGTTGTCGTTGCTGTACGATTTTAAATTGAATTGGGTTCCTAAAACTTCTATACTGCTTTCGTTCGATTTAATGATGAATGGTTTTTCTTTATTTTTTGCCACAGAAAAATGACCTTCTCCCGTAAAGAATATTTGCCGGAAACGGCCGATGAACTCTTCGGGGTAAATAATAGTGCTGCCGGCATTCAACCATACAGTGGTGTTATCGGGCAAAGTGATATGTTTGATGTCGCCATATCCGGCACTTTTTTCTATCCACACTATGTTTTCTTCTTTTTGGTGTTGATAGAATAAGTACCCCGAAAATATAATCAGAGGGAGAATGAGGATTGCCGCAATACGTTGTATCCAGAGAAACAAGTTTGGTTTTTTAGACTTGTTTTCTTGGGGTGAGGAGCTCAGCAGTCGGGCTTTGAATTGCTCGAAAGCGGCTTGTATCTCTTCGGGAGAAGTAGATGATGTAGTATCTTCCAATTCTTCCCATAAGGAGAATAATAACTTTTTGGCTTCTTGACTGTTACCGTTCTTGAAAAACCAGCGTTCGACCTTATTGCTTATTTCGGGCGTGCACCGGTCGAAAAAATAACTGGATAGTTCTTGTCTGGTTGGAGTTGGATTCTGCATAATTTTATCTTATATAATATTATACGATTGAAGGAAATTACACACGTAACGACCGTGAAAAAATTTTAATATAAATTTTATCGGAAAGAAAATGACGATAGGAGATAACAGCTATTTATTTAATAAAGAATATAAACAGCCAGAAAAGGAAGTCTCCTAAATTTTTTTTAATGGTAGCCAATGCGAGGCTGATGTGTTTTTCTACCGTACGTTTGGATAAACCGAGGGTTTTGGCGATTTCGTCATTGCTTAAGAATTGTTCTCGGCTCATTTGGTATATTGTCCTTCGTTGCGGAGGCATGTTTTGCAACGTACGATTGACAATGGATTTTATTTCTTTGATGTTATATTCCGAATCGATTTCGTACTGTAAATTTTGTGGAGTAGACAACATTTTTTCTTGGTATCCGAGCGAATAGTGTTTTTCTCGAAAAAAATCGTAAACTTCATTTTGTACGATGGTGAATATGTAACTGCTCAAAGTGTTGTCGGACGAGAGTTTTTCCCGATTGGACCACAACTTTAAGAATACATTTTGTGCTATTTCCTCGGCTTCGTATTGATCTTTTATCATACCGAATGCAAAGCTTTTAACCCGAGGATAATATGCGTTGAACAAAATCTCGAATGTTTTGATTTTGCCTGCACGTATCTCTTCTATTTGTTGACTGGTGATTTGCATAAAGTGATGCTGTCGAGGAGCAGCTTGTTTTATCGGCATCAAATTACGGTAAAAAATGATAGAAAAACAATATTTAAGGAATGAAAAGAATGAAGTTTTATAATTCTAAAAATCTACATAGATAAATCAATAATTACCTATGTAGATTTTTTAGAATAAATATTAATATTTATTGGTATAATTGTTTCCAACGGAGATTTTCTTTGTAGGCCGCTTGATTAAAACGTTTCCATGATTTATTTGAAGGTGAGGTCCAGCCACATTCGGCAAAAGCCGCTATACGAGGATATAATTTACGGTACATGTCCGAAGGGGTAGGTATCCATTCTCCCCACATTTGGGCTCCTATTCCGATAATTAAATCCGTTTCTTTTCCGGTGATACCCGCCAAAGGATCGAAATGGTATGCTTTTTCGAGAGAAGTGTATGCCGTGTCATAATCGAGGTAGGTATATTCGTGATAGGAGTTAACCACTTGGTATCCTTTTTTGACTGTTTGTTTGATCAAAGAAGGGTCTCCTCTCCAAAAATGTACGATGGTTCCTTCTGCAAGCGATGCTCCGGAGGCTGCATCCTCAAAATCGGTGTAATCGTGTATTTTAACTCCGGTAATTTCATTCCAGCCCATCATGTGCTTTTTTTTGCTTTCCAGGTAATGGGAAATGGTATTTGTGAACCATATTTGGAGATCGGCAGGTGTTTTTATATTCTGTTCTTTCATGAAATTACATTAGTGTCCCGTTAAAATGGGACGAGTTAAACAATTAATCAAATAGCCCCGGAATAATGGGATTATATAGATCTTTGACATCATTGAAATTAGTCTTGTCGAACAGGTCACGCAAGAGGGTTTTGTCTGTCAATGATATGCTGAGAATTTGCAAAACTTCATAGGTAGAGCGTTTCAACTTCATATCATGTTGGACAATAGCCACAAGACAGTATGTGATAATAGCGACACTGATTTGTATGCGGACGGCGTTCTCTGTTGTGCCCCAGAATTTCTTTATCTTGAGGTGCTGCTTGAGCCATTTGAAGAACAGCTCGATCAACCATCTTTTCTTGTAAAGATTGGCGACATCCAATGCAGAAAGTTGTTTCGCATTCGTCAGAAAAGTGAGCTCACGGTCATCTTCTTCATCGTAATATCGGACGAGTCTGAATGACTCAGGATATTTCTTCCCGGAGAGATAACCGGTCAGTTTCACTTCCGCATCTGTCATTATGTTCTTTGGCATTCTCCGCTTCCATTTGACTGTCTTATACTTTAAGTTCGTCTTGGCCCTGACAACAAAGAAAGAGTCTGTAAGATGTATCCTATAGAGCTCTTTAAAAGAATCATAAGCCCTGTCGAATATATAATAAGCATTTGGTTCATAATGGATTGAAGACATCGCTGTAGAATCATGCTTTGAGGCAGTGGTTACAGTATAGAAGGCAGGAACTTGTGCTTCAATGTCGTATAAGACATGAGCTTTCACTCCTCCTTTCTTGCTTCGGAACTTTGCCCACGGGAATGTTGCAAGACATAACGGAATCGTTGTTGAATCAAACGCATATTTCTTTCCGGAAATGTCAAGGATGTTGGTCGTCCGCTTCTCGCAGGCTTCCTTCATCATATAGAATGCAAAATCTTCGAAGATTCTGTAATCACGGTTCTGGTTCGCTGTCGCAAGAGTTGTCTTGGCTATCGGTTCACGTCCTAAACCAAGATGATATTGCTTGGCCCTATGCGCCTCGAAAGCAACGATTAAGTCTCGCAGGCTCTCACGGTTACTCAGTTGTCCAAACATCATCGCGAGCATCTGATTCCAGCAAGTGAAATGTTTCACATATCTGTTGCCATCATACTTGCGAACATAGTTGTTGAACTGAGTCCTGTTCAGAAAAGCGGTTAATTGAGAGAATACGTATTTGTCTTGGAACATAGCAGCCATTTGTATTAGACTGCAAAGTTGCAAAATCAAGTCCGTTTCATCTCAAGAAACCACGTAATTGACTATATTTCAATAATTTCAAAGAACTATTTATCAACTTTTACGGGACAGTAGTGATGAAATTACGTACCTGTGCCGATTTTTTCCATTGGTCGTATTTGACTTCGTCTCCTCCGATGTGAATTGTTTCCGAGGGGAAAAGGTTACATACTTCGTCTAAAACATCTTTTATAAATTGTATGACTTTGGGGTCGGCGACGTTATAAGCATGGTATTGTACTCCGAAGCGTGTAGGAACCTTGATAGATTGTTTTTCTGTTCCTAACTGGGGATAAGCTGCAATAGCCGCAGAAGCATGCCCCGGCATTTCGATTTCGGGAACGATAGTTATTTGTCGCTTGGCTGCATAGTCTATTATTTCTTTGATTTCTTCTTGTGTATAAAATCCCTCGTGTACTTTTCCATCGTAAATGTTACTGTTCCAATTCCCTATTTGGGTAGAATCTCGTTTCCCTCCGATTTTGGTCAGTAACGGATATTTTTTTATCTCGATTCGCCACCCTTGATCGTCGGTCAAATGCCAATGAAATGTATTCATTTTGAGACGAGCCATTTCGTCCAATAGCTTTTTAACTTCTTCTTTTCCTTTGAAATAACGGCCTTCGTCCAGCATGAGAGCCCGCCAGAGAAATTTAGGGCTATCGGCTATTTCGACGAACGGAATAACAAGCGTATTGTTTTGAGATGTTATTAGTTGTCGGAATGTCTGTAATCCATAGAATAGACCTTTTGTATCGGAGGCCGTAATTTTTGTTCCATAGTCGTTGGATACGAGCCGATAGCCTTCTAGGCCGATTGTATCGGGTTTTATGTCGAACGTTAAATCGGCTATCCATTTAAAATTAGTAAACTTACATTTGACACCGGTATCGGACAAGAGGTCTTCGATATAATCTTTGTCCATTCCACTTTCGGGAGATAGGTAAATCGATAAGTTTTTCCCTATCGGCCTATATTGAGTTCCGATGGCGATTTGGTTGGGGTAGGGGATTATGTGGACTGTTCCTGTAAAGGGCTGTTGTCGGCAAGACGAGAATAATAAAATGATAATCAGTAGATTGAAATTTGATAAATTTTTCATGGTACTATTGTTTTTTATTTATACGGATAATTTTTTGAACGTACGTAATCGGTTATTTTCTTTTTTGAATCGAGAACAAAAATATATTTATCTTTGTACTCTTAAAAAAGGATTGTTTATGTTGCGGTTACATACACTTTTTGTTTTTCTCTTTTTTGTATTTATTTCGGCTTATGGAGCTCAAACGTATTCTGTAAAAGGAGTGGTGACGTCTCATGCAACGGGTGAGGGATTGCCCTTTGTCAGTGTGGGTATTTGGAATACTCCGATGGGGACGATGACCGATTCTTTGGGTAATTATTTCATTGGAAATTTATCTCCGGGAATGTACCGCATACAGGTTTCTTCTGTCGGATATAAAACTTATGTCTCTCCTGAGTTTCGTATATCGTCTTATGATTATACGCTCGATATAGCGTTGGAAGAATCGCAGGTGGCTTTAAGCGAGGTAAGTGTTGTGGCCGCTCCGTTTAGAAGTTCGATAGAGAGTCCTATCGCTATGAGGGTTATCGGTGTGCAGGAGATAGAAAAAAGTCCGGGCGCAAACCGGGATATTTCGAAAGTCGTAAATTCTTTTCCCGGTGTGGCTTCGGCTGTGGGAAACGGGTACAGGAATGATTTGATGATAAGGGGTGGAGGTCCTTCGGAAAATAAGTTTTTCTTAGACGGGGTAGAGATACCTAATATCAACCATTTCAGCACACAAGGGGCATCGGGGGGACCAGTTGGGATTATCGATGCCGATCTTATCCGTGAGGTCAATTTCTATACGGGGGCTTTTCCTGTAAGTCGAGGAAATGCTTTAAGTTCTGTATTCGATTTTAAACTTCTCGACGGTACTCCCGATAAATATACTTTTAAAGGAACCGTCGGAGCTTCGGAGCTGGCTTTGACCTCGAAAGGACATATTGGGAATAAAACGACTTATATCGTTTCAGTAAGGCAGTCTTATTTGCAATTACTGTTTTCCTTGCTCGATATGCCGTTTTTGCCCCGTTATACCGACGCTCAGTTCAAGGTAAAGACCCGTTTTTCACAGGAACATGAGCTTACGGTCTTGGGATTGGGCGCGATAGACGATATGAAGTTGAACACGGAAACGGATCCCGAAGATGAATCGAAACAATATCTGTTGAATTATTTACCTACCATTAAACAGAATACCTATACTCTGGGTGCAGTCTATAAGCATTATTCGGGCAATCATACACAGACGGTCGTGTTGAGCCGTAGTTTTATGAATAACAGTAATATTAAGTATAGGGATAATGATGAATCTTCTACTAATAATCTGACTTTGAGGCTTAAATCGGACGAGATTGAAAATCATTTGAGGTTCGAGAACAGGTCATTGGTGGGGCTGTTTGATTTGACCGCTGGATTTAATGTCGATTATGCTGTTTATAGGAATAATACGTTTCAACGTGCATTTACCGATATCCCTAAGGAAATAAGATATAAAACGGATTTGGGTCTGTTTAAATGGGGTATCTTCGTAACTTCTGGATATAAGTCGGCCGACGATCGTTTTTCGGCTTCATTTGGATTTCGTCTCGATGCTTGTAATTATTCTTCTTTGATGGATAATCCTTTCAAGCAATTTTCTCCCCGGTTGTCGCTTTCGTATAATGTGATAGGGAATTTCTTTTTGAATGGTAGCATAGGTCGGTTTTATCAGTTACCGGCATATACGACAATGGGGTATCAAGAGGATAATGTTTTGATAAATAAATCGAGATTGAAATATGTTTGTTCCGACCAAGCTGTCGTTGGAGTGGAGTATTATATCAACAAGTGGGCACGTTTGACGGTTGAAGGGTTTTATAAAAAATATACTCATTCACCGTTGTCTCTAAGGGATAGTATTCCATTGGCCTGTAAGGGGACGGACTATGGTGTGTCGGGTAATGAGGCGGCAAGCTCGACTGCGCGAGGCAGAGCCTATGGTTTGGAAGTGATGCTCCGTTGGTTTGGTATGGGGCGGTTTACGGCATTGGCTTCTTATACATGGTATCGTAGTCAGTTCGAGGATCCGGCAACCGAGATTTATATACCGTCGGCATGGGATTATCGTCATCTTTTTACTTTGTCCGGGACGTATAAGTTACCTAAAAACTGGGATATAGGATTGAAATTCAGGTTGATGGGAGGGGCTCCATATACTCCTTATGATGAGTATACTTCGTCTCTTGTTCCGGCGTGGGATGCCACGGCTAGACCATATTATGATTATGACCGGTATAATACAGGACGTTTGAAAACTTTCTATGAGGCTGATATCAGAGTGGATAAGTCGTTTTATTTCAAAGGTGTGATGTTGGGATTTTATGTAGATTTACAGAATGTGCTGAATTTTAAATACGATAATCCTCCGGTATTGATAAGCACGGGAGAAAAATATGTGGATAATGACGGGACAGAACGGTATCGCATGAAATACATCGCCCAACAAAGCGGAGTGATTCTGCCGACATTGGGAATTACCGTGGAGTTTTAAGAAACTGTTTTAATTTTTGTAGATAGATATTTTGTGCGATGATCTTAATCTGGCATAAAAAACTCAATGCGGCTTCGAAGTTATTTTTTCACTTGTTTCGATCTGCGGTTCTTATAGATTATGTCTGAAATTTTTTCATTGAATGATGTTCCGGTATGTTGCATGAAACGAACATGTATCGGAAGAAAATAGAGCGCTTTTTTTATTGCGTCATCGAATGGGACCGATCGTAGTCTCGCTGCATCTTTTTCTGTGGTGATGATGTATTTTTTCTCTCCTTTCAAGGCCAAAAACCGTGTCGTTATATCGTTCAGATCGTTCGAAGTAAAGTTATGATGATCGGGATAAAGTAACTTTTCTCGCAGGTCGTGAAAATGAGAGATGTATTGCAGCATGGGAGCCGGGTTGGCGATTCCGGTTACTATCATCAATCCGTCTTTTTTCGATATATCTTTTAGCGATATTTCTCCTATGGCAGTATCGGGGAATACTGCTTGCAGATGACCGTAAGAAAGAGTCGAGAAATATAGATTTTGGTAGGGAAACAGGTGTAACCAACGAGATATAATATTATATTCAATAGGTTTCATATCTATTGGACACTTGGTTACGATGACCATATTGGCTCTCGACAATTCGTGCCGAGATTCACGTAACCGTCCCGCCGGTAATAGTTTGTCGAGGTGTAAAGCTCTATTGTAGTCGGTCAGTACTATCGAGGACAACGGCGTAACATAGCGATGTTGGAAAGCATCGTCGAGTAGAATCACATCGATGTCGGGTATTTGTTTTTTTAATTGTTTGATACCTCGACGGCGATTGGCATCTACCGCGACGGTTATATTGGGGTATTTTCTTTTTATCTGGTAAGGTTCGTCTCCTATTTCACGGGCGGTAGACTTGTCATCGGCCAATATGAATCCTCTGCTTTTTCGTTTGTATCCCCTGCTGAGTACGGCAATATGATATTTATGACCGAGTAATTCGATCAGGTATTCGATGTGGGGCGTTTTGCCTGTTCCTCCTACGGCAAGGTTGCCTACTGATATGACGGGTATGTCAAACTCTTCGGCCGGGAGAATACCCCAGTCGAAGAGTTTGTTTCTAATCTCTACTCCGAGTCCATATAGCCAACTGACCGGAATGAGCCAATGGTTTATCTTAACCGATTTTCCGTACATAAGACTTAGTAGAGCTCAATGTCTTCCATACGGTATTGTACGGGATCTATATTTTGACATTGCTCCAACGCTTTGAAATATTTATAATTTTCACCTAAATAAGAAGCGGCTATTTTTGAGCGAACATTCATTCCCAGCTCGTCCATTAATTGTTCCATAGCCGTTTTTTGTTTTGGATAAGCACTTGTTTTATATTTGTCGAGTTTGGCTTTTTGAGCAACCCATTCGATAGCAGCATCCAAATCTCCCAATTCATCGACCAGACCTATTTCGAGGGCTGTTGCACCGTCCCACACACGACCTTCGGCGATTTTTTTGATCGCCTCGATATTCATGCCACGGCCTTCGGCGCAACGAGTGGTGAATAATTCGTAGCCTCGTTCTATGTATTGTTGCATTTGCCGATGTTCATCGGTTGTCATAGCCCGGCTTACCGAGGGGAAATTACCATATTTATTGGTTTGTACGCCGTCGAATGTAAGGCCTAATTTACCAGTCAATAAACCTTTATAGTTAGGGATTAGGCCATAAATACCGATCGAGCCTGTCAATGTAGTGGGATTTGCAAAGATACGGTCGGCATTGCAAGAGATGTAATATCCACCCGATGCAGCGACATCGCCCATCGATACGGCTACTGGTTTTCCGGCAGCTTTAATAGCTTCGATAGCAGCCCATACTTGTTCCGAACCATAAGCACTTCCACCCGGAGAATTAACCCGGAGAACAACTGCTTTTACGTTTTTATCGTTTTGTATTTTGGTTAAATCTTCGACCAGCTTGGCGGTGTTCACTCCGTTAGTTTCACCCATATCGATTCCTCCCTCGGCATAGACGATAGCAATTTCGTCTTTGGCTTTATTTTGGGCTTGCTTGATCGATGCTACTTCGTTGATTGATGCGAAGATTAAATCATCGTCTTTATCTATTCCCACTTTGGCTTTCAGAAATTCGTTCATTTGAGGACGGTACATTAACGTATCGACCAATCCTTTGGCAATTAATTCTTTGGCATCGACTGTCACCAATAGAGTGTCGGCCAGATTGTTCAGCTGGTCCACCGATATGTCTCGGTCTTGCGAAAGTTGTTCGAGAAGATGATTCCAAATAGGAGTCATGTAGGCCATCGTCTGCTCGCGGTTCGCTTCACTCATTTGCGTGTTGATATAAGGTTCTACCGCCGATTTGTATGTTCCTACTTTTAGGACTTGGACTTCGATACCCAATTTATCGTAAAGCCCTTTTACAAACATTATTTGACTTGCCAGCCCTCTGAAATCGATAGCTCCTACCGGATTTAGAACGACACTGTCGGCTACCGCACTCAGTAGATATTCGCGTTGTGTGTAGTCGTCGGCATAAGCATAGATGAATTTATCGCTCTCTTTGAAATCTTTCAGAGCCCGGTGTATGCGGTCGAGAGTGGCAACACCGAGGGAAGAGCCGTTAGCATCGATGTATATGCCGGCAATGTTCGGGTTTGTCTTGGCCGTTTTTATAGCTTTAATGATGTTGTCAAGACCGTCTGTTTTTTGTTGGTTCCCAAACAAAACGCTCATGAAATCTTCTTGGCTACGGTCGGTAACGATACCTAAATCCAATTTCATGATAGTGTTTGGTTTCGCTGTGTATTCGGTTTCTGTCGAAACCGCCATTCCGGTTAATGCGGCGATGGACAATAAGGTTAATAATATTCCTGCAATCATTACGCCCAATACGCAGGCGAATGTCGTGGTGAAAAATTTTTTCATTGTTCCTTGTTTTTATTTATTGTTTGTTTCATTCTATTTTTACAAAGATAGATTTTTTGTGAATAAAAAGGATTGTAACCGGTTTATCTTTCATTCTTAATATGGTGCAAACATACATATAAAATTTTAATTCAAAAAGAAAATCAATAAATAATTATCGTTTTTCGATAAAATCTATATATTATACTTTGCTCTTGGGTATTTATTTTGATTGATATTTATGAATTTTTATTTGTACTGGTTTGATTATTAGTGAAATATATCCTTTTTATTGATTCTTCGATGATTGTTCCGCAGAGTGATATGTGCCACGAGATTGGAGAAAGATAGATTTTTGGGGGCGGTGACATTTCTCTTTATATTCAAGAATCAGTATCTTCGTAATGAAAAAAAGTATAAGCACAATGATAATAAGGTTTGCAGAAGAAAAGGATATAGAGCAGATAAACAAACTTTTGGTACAAGTAAATAGTATTCATCATCGAGGACTCCCCGATTTATTTAAATCCGGGAAGAAAAAATATACAGATGAAGAATTAAGAAAAATTATGTCCGATTGCGATACCCCGGTTTTGGTAGCGGCAGATGATAAAGATAGAGTCTTGGGATATGCGTTTTGTATTTTTCAGCAACATCGGGATAGTCATATTCTCACGGACATAAAGACTCTGTATATCGACGATTTGTGTGTCGATGAAGGCCAACGGGGCAATGGTGTGGGTAAAGTGATTTATGATGCGGTGGTTCGGTTGGCTAAGGAACAAGGGTGTTACAATGTCACTTTAAATGTGTGGTGTTGCAACGAACCGGCTATGGCGTTTTATGAAAAATGTGGTTTAAAACCTCAAAAAGTAGGAATGGAGATTATTTTGTAGGTCAACATCTGTCGTTTTTGTTTCATGAAAAAGGTTAAAGGAAGCGATTTTTTCTGCGGTGAGTTATTCCCTGAATCGACTTCTGTCGAAAAAACAGAGGCTTTACCCAATTCCTATGATTGGGGAGACCTTTTCGAACGACTTTCACAGTCCCGGTTTCGCAGCAAATTTCGTTTAACGACTAAGGAAATAGTGTATCTGAAAGAAAAAGGAGTGGATACGATTGCCCGTCATGCCGCCGATTTTATTCGTAAACGATTGGCTCCGGCCGTGATTCCCAACGATGGTAAACAAACTCCCATGCGCGGGCATCCCGTATTTATAGCTCAACATGCCACCGGGTGTTGTTGCCGAGGTTGTTTCGAAAAATGGCATCGTATACCGGCCGGTCGAGAATTGACCGATGAGGAACAACATTATGCCGTGGCCGTGGTGATGGAGTGGATAAAACGACAGCTCGGAGAATAGTAAAGAACACGGTTGTAGTTTATTTCTCATTTATTTTTTGTCTGTATCGATTTAAGGTTGTTGTGTTCGGTGACAGCCATTATCTCTTTGAACATATATTGCTATTTATTTCTAATTAAACCATTTTCAGACCTATGATTGATGCAATTAATGTCGTAACGAAAAACAGTCGACCGAAAGTTGCAGGTTCATGAAAAAAAACGATGCCTACTATCACCGTACCGACAGCGCCGATTCCTGTCCATACAGGGTAGGCCGTGCCGATAGGAATTGTCTGTATGGCTTTGGCCAGAAGTATCATACTTAGAGCCAGACAAGCTAGAAAACCTATGCCCCAAAAGTAATATTCGAGGCCTACAACTCCTTTCATTTTTCCTAAGCAAAAAGCAAAACACGATTCGAAGAATCCTGCGACAATCAAAATAATCCAGTTCGTCATAAAATCAAGAGGTTAATTTGAAAACGGTGTAAAGTTATTCCAGTCCCGCCTATTTTTACTTTACATTTGATAAGAAGTGAAATAAGTTTTTGACGATTAATGATGAATGATATCGAACGTAATAAAAGAATCCCGATACATAACAATGTATCGGGATTCTTCGAAATATAATTAGATTATTTAGTCACGACCAATTTGGTTACCTCGGTTTGGCTGCCGGAAACGATTCTGACGATGTAGATACCCGATGGCAGGTTCCGTACGCTTATTGTTTCCCCGTAAGAATAACGAGCCTTTTCATTCCCGGATATATCGAATATGGACAAGTAGTCATATTCACCGGAAACTGTTACTGTCTCTTTTGCCGGATTGGGGTGAATCGTTCTGCCGTTTAATTGGTTTTCTTCTATTCCGCTGCCTTCTTCCACATCAAACTCTATTTCTGTCATAGGGGTCGTTACCGAAGAAAAGACAGCTTTCACACCTGCTTTATGTTTACCTTTATTCAGACCGGAGAACAGATAATTGCTCTGTTGGGTCGTGTTGATTTTTTCACCATCTAAATAGACTTCGAAAGAGATATTTTCTTTCATGTTGTTTAAATCGACTCCTTCTGGTAACTCTACTCCGATGAATATATCGTCGACCATAAAGATGAAAATATTATTGGAGACGCAGTTAATCGTTATATATTTGGCTTCGGCAGGAATGGTATATTTATATTCCGTCCAATTTCCCATCGGAACTTCTATCGGGTTTTCTCCGTTCAGCCAGATGAAATCGGTTGCGTCATTACCGGTGACCGAATATCCTACGTTCATCAACTCTTTACCATAATCTTCCGTATAACTCTTGGCATAAAACTTCAATATAAAGTCTCGATTGAAGTTCAGTTTGGGAGAAATGATAAAGTCATTGTTCGCACCCGGACGTGCAGGGAATGAAGCTAAGTATTTTTCTCCGCTACGTGGTCTGATATTGGAATCGAAAAGTGCGATGTTGGGGTCGGTAGCGTATGGGTTAAAGATCATATAGGCTTTCGGAAGAGTCGCATTGATGTAGTCTACGTCGTCGATTCCATAAGTTTCTTGACCGTCACCGTCGATATAAGTCCAGCCTATGTTTCCTGCCGAGTTGATGACAAAATCGGTATGAGTTTCAAAATCGTCGAAAAGATGTTCCGACACGTTCCATTTGAACATGCGCTCCTGTTCATTGTCGGTTTTCACCACTTCGAGATTGAATGGATTGACGATATATTCTTGTAATATGTAGCCAGATTTTTCGTAACTGTTTTCAGTGGAAAAGTCTTCGGATTCGGCTGTGTAGTTATTGAATCCTTTTAATGAAATGTTTATATCGTAAGTCCCTTTCCATATATTGGAGAAGACGATTTTACCCGAAGCATCGGTTGTACCGGTGTATATATGTTCGCTGTTTCCATCAATATTTGTCAGAACTACTTGGGCTCCTTTCGCTTCGTTGGTAGGAGTGTTCGTTTTTATATTGAGGGTGACCCGAGTGTACATATCTTTCGTTAACGCTTGCGTGAATGCTGCCGGCGAAACGATTTCTCCGTTATTGTAAACGGTTTTGACTGCATAATGATAAAATCCTTGTTTCAAGGAACTCCAATTTGTATCGGTATAGGAATATGCCTCTACTGTTTCGGCAGTTAATAATTCCCATTGTTCCGGAGTGTCTTTCTGTTCGGCGGTTAGTCTCCATACTTGGTATTTTTTATCTGTCGTGGCAGGCGGTAATTCGTCTTCACCGCTCAGAATACCGATACCGCGAATCATCAGAGAACGTTTGATATCGTGTTCTTCCGTATAAGTGAACTTTCCGGTCGTGTAATCTTCTGAAAAACAATTTGTTTTTTCGGTAAACGGATAGTCGGGTCCTTCGCCTGTATCGAGTCCTAATCCGACGTGGCCTTCATAGCTGAGTGCCAACATGTATCCATTCGGTGCATTTATCGGTTCCGGGAATTCAAAACTGCTCCATTCCATATCTTTGTTGGGAACATTCGTTTGAGAGTATAAGATGGTCGAAGTGGGCTCTCCTTCGGCATCTAAATCGAACACAAAAATATTGACCGTGTGATGTGTGGTAAGGTAGTTTTCTGTGAACCATGTCATTCCGGTTAGCTTGGTCGGTGTCCTGAATACCGAACCATATACGCTTTTTACTGTCGATCCTGTTGTCCCGAGTCTTCCACCATGTATCCCGTTATCGTGACGGAATAAACGGGTATCCATAGGTTCTTTCCACTCTAATTTTACCTGTTCTCCCTGAATTTCAGCTTGCAATGAATAGGGAGGCAGAGGCTTGTCTTTTAGTATGATGTCGTCTAAAACGATATTACTATTCTCTACGTTCAGAGTCAGTGTATCGTTGCTTAACCCGTAACGTTCGATGGTTAGTGCGTATAGGTTGGATTGATATACTTGTGGGAATATAAATGTACCGTCGGAACCGGATTCTGTCGAGTAATCGGTATATCCGGTTATCGATACTTTCGCATGACTGATAGGTTCGTTTTTACTGTTTACTATTTTACCGCTTACGGAATAAGTAGGCAGTTCCTCCAACGTCGTATTTATTTTCGTAGTATCTCCCATTTCGACGATTATATCGCTCTGTTCGATATAGCGGTAACCTGTTTTATTGAACGTCAATGTATAGTTTCCTGCTTCCAGTTCTTTAAATTCATAGAAACCTTTTTCATCGGTAGTGCATTTAGTTTCAGAGTCTTTTATGGTTACTTCCACACCCTCCAAAGGTGTTTGTCCGTTTGTTACGACACCCGATAAGACCCCTTCGCTGACTTCTTCTAATAAGACGTCGGTTACATAAAGGATAAACATGTACGGCTCAGAGTGGCAATGGAAAGAAATGTGATAATTTCCTGATTCCAACCTTTCGGGGAGAATGACTTTATATTCGACGAATGTATTGCTTTCGACTTCATAGTCGCCGAGTAAGGTCGTCTGTTCAGCGACAGAAGCTCCTGTACCCAGATGTACGGCGACCTTTTCGGGATAACTTACGTCATAGGATTGTAATTTAAACTTTAAGCGATAGATTTTGTTTTTTTCCAAATGAATCGGTGAGGAAACCAACCAATCGTCTCCCCCGGTTTCTCCATCTTCATTATAGTAATAATAAGCGGCTGCAAGAGTCGTTTCCCGTTTCCATGTGTATTCGTCATTATTGGCGTCGATCACATTCCAGAGAGCGAATTGGTCGTCTGTCGCAAAATTACATCGGTAAGGTACAGTTAATGCCGGACCCATGACAAGCCTGTCCGTGGTTGCGGTTGGACCTGCGCCATCGGGGGTAATGGCTTGTATCTGATAAGAATAGATATTTAGTTTTGTAATGGAATTATCTATATACTCATTACCGGTCGTAGTTTCGGCTACAACGATAGAATCCGGTAGACGAGTAATTTTATAGGTGAGAGCAGAGGCATCTATCCAACCTCCGTTTGCACCGGTTTGTGGAGTAGACCATGTTATCTTTGCTCTGTTTTCATCGAGGACAATCAATGATAGTTGGGAAGGAGCTGCCGGTACGTCACGTCCTATGAATATTGATTGTGCCGTGGTGCTGCTTGTTCCCTCGTTATTGATTGCGGTAATTCGATATACGACCGATCCATTTTGTTGTATTCCGGTATCTTGCCAATTACTTTTTTCTCCGATTGTCGGGTTTGTGATTTCGTGAACGAGTTGTTCGTTTCTATAAATTTCTATCTTTGTTAAGTTGGTTAGTTTATTCCCTCCGAAAGTTAAAGATGGATTTGTCCAACTCAATTCGGCAGATAATTCTCCATTAGCTCCCGGTGTGATTTGTAAATCCGAGATTTCGGCAGGAGCATTAGGATTCGTTTTTTTGAAGGGTATATAAAGTCCTACGACTTGTGCATAGTTCCCTAATTTGCTAATCCCTTCTGCTGCTCCCGTAGAGGTATCTATCGTTCCCCAAAAATTATATCCGGCCCAATAAAGAGTATTTGTTTCGTGATCGAACTCCATAGATTGAAGATCCTCGCTTACCCGTTCACCGGTATAGCCGATGTCTGTGGCTGCCCCCGTAAATTTATCGATACTCCATAAATCTCCATAGTCTACATCGATGGCATATAATTGACCTTCATAAGAACAGGCTAAGGCTACATATTTGCTTTCGCCTATCTTTCCTGCAATGGTCGTTTCTCCGGTGGTCAGATTTACTTTCAATAGCAGTGTTGTATAGACGCTTTCATCATACCCGATGGCATACATGGTTTGGGTCGAATAGTCGTATGTCATATCCTGAAATAAAAATGGCATGCCTCTATAATCTGCGACCTGTGTGGACTCTCCGGTGGAAAGATCTATGCGATTGAATGAGTAAGGGGTGGCATTATAACCGTCGGTCTCATATAGATAAACATAATAGAATCCTTCGGCGAATGCACCTGCACAGGCTACTCTTGCTTGGTCGTAAGGCCATACGGGTTGAATGTCATCGGCCGCATCGGTTTTGAATTTACAAATACCGTATTCGTCTTGGTTGTAATCGTCATATCTCAGCCAACCGTAAACATCACGACTGTCGGTTTGGGCAGAGATGGTCATGGATAATAAGGTAAATCCTAATAATACTAATAAATGAAAAAGTTTTTCTTTTCTCATATTAACCACTATTTTTTAGTTTTAATATACAAATGTAAACTAATATGCTGCTTTTCTCGAAAAAAAAGAATGGACAATCGGTGGACAGATGGCATTTTTCGTATATTTGTATCATGAAAAGAGGTTTTTTATTCGTTTGTTTATGGTTATATTCCTTTAACTTTTGGGGGCGTGAGGTTATAGGGACGTATTGGAAGCCTATCGATAATACATTCGATTCGATTGCAGATGTGCTTGAATTGGAATTTATATCTACCGATAGTATTTATTATCGGGATTCGTTGATACAGGAATTATATACCATAGCCCGAGCTCACCATAAAGAACCGGTGTACCTGTGGCGAGCTAAATTTTGGGATGCAAGGTCGCAGCTTAAAAAGAATAATTCCGATTCTACAATTCATTTAATTGATGAGGCCTATCAGCAGGTAGATTCCATACGTTATGTTTATGATTATATGCGTGTTTTTCATTTATGGACAATTATGCATAAAAATCAGCCGCATGTTGCTTATAAGAATTTAAAGAAAATATCGGAGTATTATGCCCGGACGAACAATCTGTTCATGTTGGCTCATGCTTATATCGATATGGGAAACATACTGAGTCGCCTGAACGATTATCCTAAGGCGTTGGAGTATTTGCAGAAAGCAGATTCTTATTATAAGAAACTGAATAAGCCGGTTTATCGGGCAAAAAACCAGTTGAATATTTCGAACGTTTTATATTCGATGAATGAAGAGGTGCAGGCCGAAAAAATTCTTTATAAGCTGTTGGAAAATCCTGTTTGTGTTGAAGATACATCTTTCCATATCAATACTTTGTTATTGTTGACTGAACATGGTGTACCTCTGAGTAAAAAGTATGTTTCAGAAGCGTATCGATTGTCTACCGAATTTGCGAATAAAAGACTGTTGATTCAGTCGGAGTGTTTTATGGGGCGTTTTTACCAAAATAATCATAGACCGGATAGTGCTTTGTATTATTATAGAAAGGCATGCCGTAGAATGAATATTCGGAATATCGACCTCATCGTCCCTGTCATAAAGAATATGTCGGAATGTTTTGCTGCCATACAGCAGGAGGACAGTGCTTATGTTTATTTGAACAAGTATGAACAATATAAAGATTCGTTGGACCAAGTAAACAGTTTGGCTGAGATTAGACGTATGGAAAGCCGGGCGGCCATAGAGAAACAGGAACTCGAATTGCAGCAGGCGGAAGAAAGAGGCAGGTTCCGGTTCGTTTTGATTCTTGTCGTTTGTGCATTCATACTTTGTATTGCCTCATTGATTTGTTATATATTTTCACTACTGTCCCGTAAAAGTTGATAAATAGTTCTTTGAAATTATTGAAATATAGTCAATTACGTGGTTTTTGAGATGAAACTGACTTGATTTTGCAACTTTGCAGTCTAATACAAATGGCTAAGACAAATACGTATTCTCTCAATTAACCGCTTTTCTGAACAGGACTCAGTTCAACAACTATGTTCGCAAGTATGATGGCAACAGATATGTGAAACATTTCACTTGCTGGAATCAGATGCTCGCGATGATGTTTGGACAACTGAGTAACCGTGAGAGCCTGCGAGACTTAATCGTTGCTTTCGAGGCGCATAGGGCCAAGCAATATCATCTTGGTTTAGGACGTGAACCGATAGCCAAGACAACTCTTGCGACAGCGAACCAGAACCGTGATTACAGAATCTTCGAAGATTTTGCATTCTATATGATGAAGGAAGCCTGCGAGAAGCGGACGACCAACATCCTTGACATTTCCGGAAAGAAATATGCGTTTGATTCAACAACGATTCCGTTATGTCTTGCAACATTCCCGTGGGCAAAGTTCCGAAGCAAGAAAGGAGGAGTGAAAGCTCATGTCTTATACGACATTGAAGCACAAGTTCCTGCCTTCTATACTGTAACCACTGCCTCAAAGCATGATTCTACAACGATGTCTTCAATCCATTATGAACCAAATGCTTATTATATATTCGACAGGGCTTATGATTCTTTTAAAGAGCTCTATAGGATACATCTTACAGACTCTTTCTTTGTTGTCAGGGCCAAGACGAACTTAAAGTATAAGACAGTCAAATGGAAGCGGAGAATGCCAAAGAACATAATGACAGATGCGGAAGTGAAACTGACCGGTTATCTCTCCGGGAAGAAATATCCGGAGTCATTCAGACTCGTCCGATATTACGATGAAGAAGATGACCGTGAGCTCACTTTTCTGACGAATGCGAAACAACTTTCTGCATTGGATGTCGCCAATCTTTACAAGAAAAGATGGTTGATCGAGCTGTTCTTCAAATGGCTCAAACAGCACCTCAAGATAAAGAAATTCTGGGGCACAACAGAGAACGCCGTCCGCATACAAATCAGTGTCGCTATTATCACATACTGTCTTGTGGCTATTGTCCAACATGATATGAAGTTGAAACGCTCTACCTATGAAGTTTTGCAAATTCTCAGCATATCATTGACAGACAAAACCCTCTTGCGTGACCTGTTCGACAAGACTAATTTCAATGATGTCAAAGATCTATATAATCCCATTATTCCGGGGCTATTTGATTAATTGTTTAACTCGTCCCATTTTAACGGGACACTAATGATATATTTTGGAAAAAGAGTAGGGAGGAGAAGATAAAGAAACAATTGAAAGAGTTGGAAAATAAAGAATTGGTGACTCGGTTGGAGAATGAGATGTTGCAGAATAATTGTTTCAAAGTGGAATTGGAGTACAAAGATAGGGAGCTTGCCTCCAATTCGTTGATCATCATGGAGAAGAACCAAGTATTGAAATCTCTTGTCGATGAGTTGGAAAAAGAAAAAGATGCCGGAAATATTCAATCGAACACGGCTTTGCAAATTAGTAACAATATAAGAATGCACTTGGGGACCGACGATGAATGGGATTTCTTTAAAATGCAATTTGTAAAGGTACATCCCGATTTCTTTGTTCGGTTGAAGACTTTGTGTCCATCTATTACCGAAGGGGAGCTTCGTTTATGTGCATATATCCGTACAGGTATGGAAAATAAACATATAGCCCAAATGCTCTCTTTACAACCTGAGAGCGTTAAGAAAAATCGTTATCGTTTGAGACAAAAGTTGAATTTGGGGAAAGAGTCGCTCGAAGATTTTTTGAGAGGTATTTAATATACTTGGAATGAGTCGTGTTTTATGGATTTACGAGATATAATCAACCGCATATATCCGATATCGGAGAAATCGATGGATAGGGTGTTATCTTGTTCTTTGGAACTCGGACGCCCTAAGGGGCATCGCCTATTGGAGGCAGGGAAAATCGAGTCGGATATATTCTTTATAAAAAGAGGAATTGTGAGGGCCTATGTTTCGCACGAAGGTAAAGATATAACGTTTTGGATCGGGAAAGAAGGGGCGACTATCATGTCATTGAAAAGTTATGTAAAGAATGAGGCTGGATACGAAACCATAGAGCTTATGGAAGATTCTCTTTTGTATTGCTTAAAGAGGAGCGATTTGTATCGCTTGTTTGAGGAAGACATCGATATAGCGAATTGGGGGAGAAAACTCGCCGAATTGGAATTTTTGCGAGCAGAGGAAAAACTAATTCCACTGTTATTCACGACGGCTTCTGAACGTTATAGAGTTTTGTTGGAGCGTACTCCCGATTTGTTACAAAGAATTCCCTTAGAATGTCTTGCCTCGTATTTGGGAATTACTCCTGTAAGTTTAAGCCGTATAAGGGCGAAGTTAAAATAAATTGGGCGATACCATGTTTCTTGGAGAAAGAACATTAGCTTATGTAGAGAAATTTATTCGCTTTTCATTTGTTCGAGTTATCGTTTGCACAACTGTTTGAAATCGCAATATTTACAATGCGATTCAACAGTGGTTTGTGAAAATGGTTTGTCGAGGTCGAATATATCTTCTAAACAACGAGTAAGGTATAGGTCGAATTCTTTTTCTACAAGGTTAAAGTCTGTGAGAGGCTCTTTGTCGTATTTCAAGAAGGATTCGAATTTATCGAATAAGTTACGGACAATATAAATAGACGGCTGTAAAGGTTGCATAGGTGCTTTGTCTAGTTTATACAATTTGCAGTAAAATAACACCTGCATGATTGCTTTTTTACGATCTTTTTCAGAAGGGTCGAAAAGTTCTGTTACCGATTTGAAATCGAGTCTTTCTCGTCCGGTTTTATAATCGACGATACGAATAAGTCCGTTATGTTCATCTACCCGGTCGATAAAGCCTTTCAACTGTATGGATCGGTTGTTCCCGATAGATATGTTTTTATGTATGGGAAGTTCAGAAGCTACATAGGAAAAAGGAGTAAGGGCACGGTCTTTTTCCAGAGTTTTGTCAATCAGTTTAAGAATGATTTCCCCAGTCAGGTAATCATACCCGGTTAGCGGTTCGGGGCTATGTGGAGTTTTGTAATACTCTTTGGCAAAACATTCTTCGAGATACCGGGTGAGCAAACCTTTGTCTTTGCGTATGGCGTCGATATGGTCGGCGGTGACAGTTATTTTTTCTTTTTCGCCTTTGATACGGTTGTAGATTTTTTGCATCATACCGTGATAAATGCTACCGAAAGTACTGCTATCGACGCTTTCTGCGACTTCGTCGGTTTGTTCTATCTTTTCGATGTATTGCAGATAAAATTGTAAAGGACAGTTCAAATAACGATTTATTGCACTGGCCGATAATGCGCTATTTCCCCCTTGCATGAAATCGGCTAATTTTTTTTCTATGCCATATTTCCGTTTATCGATGGAGATTATTATCGGAGAGAAGGTCGCTATGTCGCAATTGATCTGTATTTCTTGTATGGGTATGCGGTAATGGTATTTCAGTTGGTATATATATCGGCTCACTTCTCCGCTTTTGAGTCCGTCGGTGCGACTGTCGTATAATAAGAATACCCGTTTAGCCCGGCTTATCATGCGGTAAAAGTAGTAGGCATAAATACTATCTTGATGCTCTGTCGTAGCCATGCCAAATCCTTTTCTTAAATTGTAGGGAATGAATGTGGCAGCTACTTTCTTAACGGGGAACACCCCTTCGTTCATGGAAAGGATAATAAGATTATCGAAATCGAGCGCACGAGTTTCGAGTACGCCCATGATTTGTAATCCCGATAAAGGCTCCCCTTGAAACGGTATGGAAATCGATGCGGCCATTTTCCCCAATAGCCGAAAGAATGTTTCTACGGTCATCTCTATGTCTTGTTTGGCGATAACATCACGTAACCGTTTGACGGTAATGTAGTAATGATACATAAATTCCAGTTCTATCGCCGAGAATCCCATAGGAGTTTCTTCGTCGCCGGCTTCTGATGAATCGCTCCCATTTCCACCTTGTTGCAAATATTCGAGCAATTCTATCAGATAGGTTGCCGCTTCATCTGTCGTACGGGGGATAAGAAACAGAAGTTTTATCAGTCGATGATTCCCTAATTCTTTTGGGGAAACGAATGTGCGATTGTTTTCGTTGATGAAATTCGTTATTTGATAGGCTTTTTCGCCTATTCGGGACGCTATGAACCGGTGTCCCAATAATTGCTTTACATCGAGATGATAGAATCTCGGCTCTCCTTTTGAGAACCGGACGTGGCGCTGCATTTGGTATATCGATTCCATGAGTGCTGCGACAGTGGTGTGTTGCAACGTATATCCCATAGTGATGTTTACCGTAGAGATTTCCGGTGGAATGGAGTATAGCATAGGAAGCAACAATTCTTCGTCGGGGAGAACGATGGCTGTATTGATGGCCTTTTCGGGAGATAAATGATTATTGTCGATAAGGCTTTGAAGTATATCTGTCGCTTGTTTTGCCTGCCCGACAGCCGACGGTATTGATATTAATTCGATCTGAGGCGTTTGTTCGATACGCTCGTCGATCTTGATTTTTGATGGGAATCTTCGTTTATTATCGTTGAGAAAGAACGCCGCTTTGTTATATGAATCTTGCAAGGTGGGAGCGTAATAATCCCAATAGAAATCTCCTATGCCGATGTCGCGTAAATATTCCATGAATATTTTTTCGGCTTCGGTGATAGCGTTGAATCCGATAAATACCACTTGTGTATAAGGTAAGTCGAGAGCTTCTTTCCGTTTACTTTGTTCGGCGACGTCTCGGAATATCATGCCTTCATAGGCTTTGTTTCGGGAGGATAGTTCATCTCGTAATCCGGTATAAAGATCGAAAAGGATTTGCCACAGTTGAATGAATTGCTGTTTATTATCGCTTTCGGTGGAAGGAAAAAACAGATGCCCCCAGAAACGTTTGACGATTTCTATTTGCTCTTCGGTCAGATAAAATTCGTCTATCTCTTTCAGATCGTGTATATTGGTAAATAATTGCCGAGCATCGACCATGTATTTATCCACATCGTCGAAATCACCTAACAGCATGTCTCCCCAAAAGACGAAATTGTCGAATGTCTCATCGCTCTTTCTCAGTTCGATGTATTTTTTATACAACGTTACAAGTAGGCTGATTCGGTCTATTAAGGTATAGGGCGATAGCTCGGCCATTAGGTCGTTTATCGTGGTTACTTTGGGCGAGAAGATCGGTTTCCCGGAAACTTCGGCCAAATATTTTTGAAAAAAAATGCCGCTTCGCCGGTTGGGAAAAACAAATGCAAGTCGAGAGATTTCGTTACCGTACTTTTTGTAAAAGGCTTGGGCTATGCGATATAGAAAGGGTGTCATATTGTAATGTAAAATTTATGACTACAAGTTTACGCTTTTTATTCGGATTTTGAAATGGAGACTGCAAATATTCACTCTGTGGTATAGGATTCTGAATAGTTTATGACTAAATGGGAAGCAAATAAATTTTGTTCTGTATTTACCATACATTATCTTTGCAGACTGTAATATAAAAGATATGATATCGATAGAAGGACTTTCGGTCGCTTTTGGAGGAAATACACTATTTGACAATATTACTTATGTAATTAATAAAAAGGATCGCATTGCATTGGTGGGGAAAAATGGTGCGGGGAAATCGACTATGTTGAAAATCATAGCCGGGTTGCAGGCTCCGACATCGGGTAATGTGAATATGCCGAAAGACCTTACGGTGGGGTATCTTCCGCAGCAGATGAATCTATCCGATACTCGTACGGTAATGGAAGAGGCGGAACAGGCTTTTTCTCATATATTCGAATTACAGTCGCGTATAGAGCGCATGAATACCGAATTGTCCGAGCGTACCGATTATGAGTCGGAATATTATCAGGAGTTGATAGAGCGGGTTTCCAATGCTAATGAGCAATTGGCTCTTATCGGGGCATCCAATTATCAGGCAGAGATAGAGAAAACTTTAATAGGGCTGGGGTTTACACGAGAGGACTTCGGGCGGGATACGTCGGAGTTCAGCGGAGGGTGGCGTATGCGTATCGAATTGGCGAAATTGTTGTTACAGCGTCCCGATGTGCTTTTGCTCGATGAGCCCACCAACCATTTGGATATAGAGTCTATACAATGGCTCGAAAGTTTTTTATCGACTCGCGCCAATGCGGTCGTATTGGTTTCTCACGACCGGGCGTTTATCGATAATGTGACAACACGGACGATTGAAATCTCTTTGGGACGCATTTATGACTATCAAGTCAATTATTCCCGTTATGTTGTTCTCCGGCAAGAGCGTCTCGAACAGCAGATGAGAGCTTATGAGAACCAGCAGAAACAGATACAGGATACCGAGGCTTTCATCGAGCGTTTTCGTTATAAGGCAACGAAGTCGGTACAGGTACAGTCGCGTATCAAGCAACTTGCCAAACTCGAACGAGTAGAAGTGGACGAAGTGGATACCTCTCGGTTGAATCTAAAATTCCCACCGGCGCCTCGTTCGGGCGATTATCCCATTATCGCCGAAGGGGTAGGAAAGAATTATGGCAGTCATGTGGTTTCGAATGCCACGTTTACGATTAAACGAGGTGAAAAAGTTGCTTTTGTCGGGAAAAACGGTGAAGGAAAATCGACTTTGGTAAAATGTATTATGGGCGAAATTCCCTATACAGGAACTTTGAAGATAGGACATAATGTAAAGATCGGGTATTTTGCTCAAAATCAAGCGAGCCTGCTCGACGAATCTATTACGGTTTTCGATACGATCGATCGGGTCGCGGTAGGGGATATTCGTACAAAAATACGGGATATACTCGGTGCTTTTATGTTTGGGGGCGAGGCTTCGGACAAGAAAGTAAAAGTTTTGTCGGGAGGGGAGAAGACCCGATTGGCAATGATACGTTTATTGCTCGAACCTGTTAATTTGCTTATTCTCGATGAGCCGACTAATCATCTGGATATGCGTACCAAAGATGTGTTGAAACAAGCGATTCGTGATTTTAACGGGACGGTAATTCTTGTTTCCCACGACCGGGAATTTCTCGATGGTTTGGTTTCGAAAGTATATGAGTTCGGTGGAGGACAGGTGCGAGAGCATTTGGGCGGAATTTATGATTTCCTGGAAAGCCGTAAGCTGGCTTCTTTGCGAGAGCTTGAACAACGAGCCACAGTTTCGAAAACAGAGAAGGACGGAAATATTTCGAAAGATTCTGCTTCCCCGGCCCAATCGGAGGATTCTAAGTTGTCGTATGGAGAGCAAAAAGAGTTTGCCCGTCGTTTGAGAAAGGCCGAAAAGGCGGTCGCAGATATTGAATCGGAGATTGCAGGTTTGGAAAAACGAATAGCCGAGGTGGAGGAAAAGTTAGCAACGCCCGATGGTGCGGCAGATACTTCGTTATACGAACTACATGGACAGTTGAAGAAGCAACTCGATGATGTGATGTGGAAATGGTCCGAGGCCTCCGAAGTATTGGATAAATTACAGAAATAAATATAGCAAAAGTCGAATGCAAAAAGCTAAGTTCGATTAGAATCTTTGAGGAAACGCATTTCTATATTCTACAAAGTGAATGAAACATATAAAAATGAAAGTAAAATGAAAAGAGTAATGATTTTATCGTTTGCTGCTGCTTTGCTTGCTACTGGTTGTACAAGCAAATCGACCGTAAAGACTCCGGGTATCGATCTTTCCAATCTCGATACGACGGTAGCTTGTGGTGATGATTTTTATGATTATGCGTGTGGCGGCTGGATGAAGAAAAATCCGTTGAAGCCTGAGTATGCTCGTTTCGGATCTTTCGACCAATTACGTGAAAATAACCGAGAACAAATCCGATTGTTATTCGAAGAATTAGGTAAACAAAAGGCTGAACCGGGTAGCATCGCTCAAAAAATTGGCGATTTGTACAATATGGGATTGGATAGTGTGCGATTGAATGAGGAGGGAGCTTCTCCTATTGCGGAAGAATTGAGTCGTATACAATCACTTTCCGGTAAAGAGGCGATAAGTGCCATGATAGGAGAGATGCATCGTACCACATCTGCCCCATTTTTTGCCATATACGTGGATGCCGATGCTAAGAACAGTACGATGAATATCGCAGGTTGGTATCAGGCGGGTATGAATATGGGTGACCGTGATTACTATATAGCCGACGATGAAGCCAATAGCAAGATACGGGATAGTTATCGCAACTATATTCAGAAAATATTTACATTGTCGGGATACAGTGCCGAGTCCGCAGCGCAAGCTGCTGCTACCGTATTGAAGGTGGAGACTGAAATCGCTAAGGCCGCTTTTACTCGCGAAGAGTTGCGAGACCCTCAGGCGGGTTATAATGTTATGACAATCGATGAATTGAAAAGACAATTCGGCGGTCTGGATTGGGATATTTATTTTAATACGGTGGGTTTAGACAGCTTGAAAAAGATAAACATCGGTCAGCCGCGTACATTGAAAGCTGTAAATAATTTGCTGGAAACATTGAGCGAGCAAGAGATTCGCGATTATCTGGCGTTCAACTGTATCGATGGCGCAGCTCCCTATTTGAGCGATGACTTTGTAAATGCTCATTTCGACTTCTATTCGAAAACTTTATCGGGGAAAGAGCAAATCGAACCTCGTTGGAAACGTGCTCTCGATGTTCCTAACAGTCTCTTGTCGGAGGCCGTGGGCGAAATGTATGTCGCTAAATATTTCCCTCCTGAGGCAAAAGAGCGTATGGTACAACTTGTTGCGAATTTGCAGACCGCATTGGGACAACATATAGACAGCCTTGAATGGATGAGCGATGAAACCAAAGCGAAAGCTCATGAGAAGTTGGCGACCTTTTATGTGAAGATCGGTTATCCCGATAAGTGGCGCGATTATACAGGTTTGACGGTGAATCCGAAAGATAGTTATTATGCTAATATTCGTCGTGCAGCCGAATTTGAAACTTTATATTCTCTGAAAGATGAGGGGAAACCTGTGGATAAGACCAAGTGGTATATGAGTCCTCAAACCGTTAATGCTTATTATAATCCGAGCTCTAACGAAATTTGTTTCCCTGCCGGAATTTTGCAGCCTCCATTCTTTAATTTTGATGCCGATGATGCCGTTAATTACGGGGCTATCGGTGTCGTTATAGGACATGAAATGACTCACGGATTCGACGATCAAGGGCGCCAGTTCGATAAAGATGGTAATCTTAATGATTGGTGGACTTCTGCCGATGCTGAGCAATTTACTAAACGAGCTGAAATTTTGGCTTCGCAATATGATAACATTGTTGTGCTCGATACAGTGCATGCCAATGGTCATTTTACATTAGGTGAGAATATTGCTGACCATGGAGGTTTACGCATTGCTTATACTGCATTGCATAATACTTTCGATGGTGTGGAGCCGGCTCCGATCGATGGATTTACTGCCGATCAACGTTTCTATCTGGCGTATGCTGCATTGTGGGCCGGCAATATTAGAGATGCCGAAATTCTCCGGTTGACGAAGATTGACCCACACTCGTTGGGCCGTTGGCGTGTCAATGCTGCGTTGCGTAATATGGAAACTTTCTTTAAGGCGTTTGATATTAAAGAAGGAGATGCCATGTACATGGCTCCCGAAGATCGGGTGATTATTTGGTAATGGATTGTAGCAAACAAAAAAGGAGATAATCCCATTGGGATTATCTCCTTTTTTGTTTATATCTTAATTGAAATATCGGGAAATTTGGAGAATATCTAATTCTACGAGATCGAGATGTTTTTGTATTTTGTGTAACGGTAGATTTAGTTTGCGAGATATTGCCTCGTCGCTTAGTCCCTTTTTTCGCAGTTGATAAATAAGTTTTTGTAGATCGCTCATTCGCTCTGAAATTCGTACGAGTTCTTTATCGTATAAGTCTTCGGGTGTGATGACTCTTAAATATTGTTCCATTTGACGTTGAGTCGTGTAGGCTTGTCGATATTGCCTTAATACATTTTTGTAATCGTGAACAAAAATGGAGATGAGTAATTTGAAGAAAAATTGCTTGACTGTCGGCGGCAGCATAAACTTTTTTGTTTTTTAGTTGTATATATTAAAACCTCCGCCTAATTCACATTCTTCAAAAGATGTCTTACTTGCTTTCACAGAATGGTGTGTGTTACACATGATTAGGCGGAAGGTTTAAAATCCTTCTTCCTATTTTGTAACACACACATATTTTCCCTAATGTAAGCAAGTAAGACGACTCAAAATTAAGCAATAGATTTGAATAAAAGGAGGTGCTTGATTTCATTTTTTTGAAAAAATGGCTATTCTATTATAGTCCGAATTTTTTAATGGTTTATAGACTATTTAAATGGGTTTCTAAATAAAAAAACGCAGGCGTTATCGACCTGCGTTTTTTTATTTTTATAAGAATAATTTTTTATCCTGCTCTTTTTTCAGTGGACATGTAATATTTTCTTATTGAACTTTTTCGATGATGATTATCGGAGTTTGGGGTTGTTGATATAATGCTGCATGAAAGTTGTCTATCATGTAAAATCCGGTAACTTTACCGAGTGCCGATAAGAATAATTGCTCCGTTTTCATATCTGGACAAGCCATGCGGGTAGTTGCTACTTGTGTAAAAGCTATTCCGAAAGCGGTTCCATCTAGAGAAATCCCTCCGAACATACGGTTACAGCCTGCAAATCCAGATAATTTTGCCTCTGGGATATCGATAACCATAGTCGGATTTTCTTCGGTGATTTTTTTTCCGTCGATAGTTGTGACTTTCCAAGAACCATTTAATAGATCTACCATTCGTTTTTCAAGGGTCATCACAGATTTCCCTTTTTCGTCACAGAATTTGATAGATAGCTCTTTGGTATCAGCTCGTTTATAAGAGCGGGTTTCGTTCAAAGCATTGAGGACAGTACGATCTGTAACTTCTGGTCGGCAGGCCTTCATCGTCGAGATGAGCGATTCGAAACGTAACCCATTCTCATTTTCGAAAAATGCAGTGCCGTTTATCACGTTGCAACCGTCGTTGCCGTAAATACGTCCGTTTGTGAGATCGAAAGTGATTTCTACTGGTGAATCGCCTATAACGGTTTTACCTTTGGCTGTTTTTATAATCCATGTCCCGTTGAGTTCTTCTCGATTTATAGAAATGTTTTTCTTCTCATTGGTTTGTGATGTGGGAGTTTGAGTTTGTGTCATACTTCCTTTTTCAGTCGTTTTACAAGATACTGCGGATAGAAGTAAAATAATGAATCCGGTAAAAAGAAAATTTTTCATTATATATATTTGTTTTGGTTATATGCAAAGATAACAAATAAATTCTCGAAAAGTAGGACATTTTTTTATTTGTTATATATTAGGCTAATTCTTTCCCTACATAAGTTCCTTTTTCTTTGAGATTCAGTATTCCCGGATATTCTGGTTGCTTGTACCGGACACAGAGAACTATAATAATGAATAATATGCTTGCAAAGATTGTCCAGCCCGTGATTTCTTTGAGAGCCGACAACATGGCTTGTACTTGAATGCGTCCCGATACTTGCATGGTCGCAAGAGTAGTCGCGGTTTCAGCACTATGTCCTTGCATGAATTGACAGCCTTTCACCGTTTGATTGAAGCTGCCTGCGATTTCTGGATTCATCAAGTCTACTCCTGTCGATAGTGTGGCCATATAATGTTGCTGACGTTCGTTCAATAAGTTGGAATAAATCGCTGTTCCTACGGTCGGCCCGATAATTGACCGGGCAAAGAGCATTACAAAAATCCAAGACGACATATATTTGAGAGGCAGGCGTATACTACCCAATACGGCACACATGGTATAGAGTATCATCATACCGGTCGAGCGCAGTATCGTGGCCCATATCATGTGTTCATAAAGACCCATGCTTTGGTATTGGAAATACATATATATGGCGTAGGCTGTGATGAAACTGAACCCGAATGCGAAGATATATTTGAAGGGTACCTTGAAAGCCGATAGAATCATGCACAATATGGCTCCTATTACATATCCTACCAATGAATAGTTTCCCAACATGGCATTTTGGAAATTGTCTATTTTCATGGATATGCTGGTGAATACGCTCACGAACATGGCGCTGCAATTAATCATCATAAGCATGATGAATGTTATTGAAGCGAAAATAACATTCTTCTGTTTGAATACTCCTAGTTTCAGATAGGGGTGTTTCAAGTTTCCCTCAATAAAAATGAGAGCGGCCGTGGACAGTAGGAATAATATGGCGGCCAGCCGTATGTAGTAGTTGTCAAACCAGTCGAGTGTTTTACCATAAATCAGTATGAATGACCCAGCCATCATCATCAATGATGCGGCAATTACATCGCCGAATTGACGGAGATTGAAGTTGAGTTTTTTCAGATGCCTCTGATATTTCATGGTGGAAAGAACAACGACGATTGAGAGCATCAACATTCCCATCATATAGTAATAGACATATTGCCATTCATATTCATAGGCAAGCCATGCGGTCAACGAATTACCGGCTTGCGCGAAGAGCATGAAAAAGAGATAAATGATAGGTTGTGTGAGGCCTTTGGCTTGATCGTTCTTGTCGGCAACTACGGGATCGGTGGCTTCGGCTCCCGGGGTGATGATGTCGCTGGCCTCTATCTTAAATGCATACAGTATGAGAGCAAATAGATTTATCAAAGTGAGAGCCATGCGGATAAAACCCGTAATGAGACTGCATAACATGAGTAGTAACCAACTGTCTGTAATTGCACAAATATAGCTGAGCCAAAATAACAGAATGAAGCCTGTCATTAACATCATTTTGGGTCTCCTCACAGCCAAGACTCGTTGCATAAATGGTGCGAATACTACCATGCCGATTGCTCCGGCATAGCTTGCATATTGAATGTGCTCCGAGATAATTCCAAGACCGGACGACATCTCTCCACTATTTATGGTATATGCCCCGTTAATGAACATAATAGGGCAGAATAGCATGATGAGTATGATGATTCCCAGTGGTTTTGGAACCCAGTCGTAAAAAGGATAATTTTTTGTGTGAGCCATTTTTACAATTTAGCTTTTATAATAACCATCATTCCGGCTGCTAAGAGTCGGTTGTCTTCTTCCGATAATTCGTCGAACTCGATTCTTACAGGAATACGTTGTTGTATTTTTACGAAATTCCCGGCTGAATTATCGGTAGGTACTAAGGAGTATTTAGAACCCGTGGCTCCCGATATGGCCGATATGTGTCCCGAAAACTCTTTATCGGGAAAGGCATCGACTTTGATGCTTACTTTTTGGCCTTCGTATAAATTGGCTATTTGGGTTTCTTTATAATTGGCAATCACCCATTTTTGAGTATCGGGTATGATATAAGTGAGACTTTGACCGCCTTGTACAAATTGTCCGTCCTCTAAGGCCCGTCTTCCTAGTGTTCCGTCACAAGGGGCGGTAACTACTGTATAGGACAAATTTAATCGAGCCATTTCCAAAGCTGCTTGGGCTCTTAATATTCCGGCTTCGACCGATGCTTTGCGGTTTGTAACTTCGTTTACTCCCGAAGTGGCTGCGGCTTTTTGTTTTTTCAGAGCTTCTAACTTGGCGAGTGTTGCTGTTAACTCGGTTTCGAGTTGTTCCACTTGTATGGGGGTAGCCGCATTACGTTGTAATAAGTTGCGGTAACGAGTCAAGTCTTTTTGCAATTTGCTTATGCGTGTATTTATTTCCTCGATAGAGGCATCGTAAACCGAAGCAGTCGCCTGTGTCGTCGTCAAACTGGAAGATAAGATTGCAATTCCGTTTTCGGCATCTTTCAAAGCCGCCTCGGCTTCCGATACTCGTATACGGTATTCTCTATCGTCCAGAACAAGTAATGTGTCGCCTTTGTGTACGAATTGGTGTTCGGTGAAGTAAACTTTCTTTACATATCCCGGTACGCGTATGTTGATTGGCGATATATATTGTTCTATTTGGGCATCGTTGCTGGTTTCGCAGCGTTTGTAATTGAGAAAAAGGCAAGCCGCTTCATAAACTCCGTAGCATAGAACGATGATACCGATTGCATTTAATGTATGTTGTCCGAAACGCAATGCTTTTAATTTTTTACTCCGTTTATAATGAGAGCTATTTTCTTTTTTCATAATTGTAAAAGTATTTATATATACTGATTATTAATTTTACAGGATTATTGGGTGAGAATATCGAGTTGTTGGGTTAATTTCAGCAAATTCAATTCTGCTATTTTATAATTGTAGTGCGCGCTCAAATAGCCGTTTTGGGCTTCGGTTAATCGGAGCTCATCTTGTAGGAGCTCGGTCATGGAAGCTATTCCTTCTTTGTATTTATCGGTTGTAACCAAGTAAACTTCTTCGGCCAACTTGTAGTTGCTTTGTTGTTTTTCGTAATTGCGTTGATTGTTCATCAAATCCGATACCGAGTTGGTGTACTGTGTTTCTAGTTGTTTGCGGGTATTTTCCTGTTGGAGTACAGCTTTTCGGTATTCGACGTTGGCTTGTTGTTTTTTGGTGTGTTTGCTCAGACCATCGAAGATGGGTATTTTCAAGGACAGGCCGAAGTTGAATGATTCGTACCATTTGTTGGATATATGAGAGTGAAAGAAATGTTTGAATTTATCTGTATAAGCCGAATAAGCCAGTTGGCTGGTGAAATTGAGCGAAGGTATGTAACCTTGATTGATTATTCGTCCTTGTTTCTTTAATAATTGGGTTTGAGTATCCAGTAATTGGAGTTCATATAGCGAATCTGATAAACCATTGAAACGCACATTCCCGGTTATGTCGGGATTGAGCGGGGTAAGAGTTATCTCGTATTCCGAAGGAAGGTCAAGCGTATATTTCAGAAGGTTGAGTTGCTGGTTAAGCATAGCTTGGGCGTTGTGATATTGAACCCTCATATTTTCGAGATTTATTTCAACACGTTTTACATCTACGTCCATAGCCATTCCATTATCGAAGAATGCTTGTGTGATGTTGCGAAGGGAATCTAGACGGGCGATATTTCCTTCGATAATTTGTAATTGACAGATGGTCGTTTGTCCCAAGAAATAGAGTTTTCCTATTTCGACGATAAGATCCTCTTTGGCTTTTTCGTAAGACAATAGGTCTATTCGATTTACTAATTCCGAGATGGCGATACTTGTATATAGGGTCTGATTATATAATGGTAATTGCAGTTGTAAACCGCCATTGGCATTGTATCGTAGTGTCTTGGTGACGTTATAGGGAGTTCCATATTTGCTTCCGTCGGTTACCGAAACGGCCGGTTTGGGACTATTGGTAAAATTGGCGAAAGCATTGATGACCGGTAACAGTTTGAACCTGTTTTCAGAGATCCCGTATTTGCTTTTTTGGACATTTAGATTTTTATTTTGCAGAGAGAGATTATTCGCTATGCCCATTTCGATGCATTCTTTCAATGTCATCACTTGTCCAGATTGGGCATAATTGAGTGCAATAAATAAAAAACAGCACAAAAATACGCTAGTGACTTTTTTCATAAATTAATACCTATTTGTTCGGGGGACAAAGGTAGATTGAAAAAAGTCACTTTTTTAGAGGAAAAACAAACCAAAATTGTTCTAAAACACGGATTAAATATGGTTATTCTTCATTCCGTTTCGGATATCGGGTCGGGCGTATCAACAATCGTAAGGTGGCGTTATAGGTAAAATAGTACCAACACCAGTTTAGAAAAGTGATAATTTTATTTTTCATGCCTAATATGGAAACCAAATGAACTCCCATCCATGTGAACCAAGCCGGCCGCCCGTATAATTTTAGATAGGGCAAGTCGGCTACGGCACGATTACGGCCGATGGTTGCCATGTTTCCTTTATCTTTATAATGAAAAGGCGTTTCGAAACTATTCCGGTTCAAATTTTTTGCTAACAATTTGCTTTGTTGTATGGCTACCTGAGCTACTTGCGGGTGACCTTTGGGATAGTTTTTTTCGGTAAGCAGGGCTATATCGCCGATTGCGAAAAGGTTTTCACACCCGACGACCTGGTTGTATTCGTCTGTGACGATTCGTCTTCCTTTCCCTATGGACGTTTCTGGAATTCCTTTCAAAGGTTCGCCGGTGATACCTGCTGTCCAGATGAGGGTATGGCATTTTATTTTATCGCCGTTGTCAAAACTCACGTAAGTCCCGTCGAACGATTTCATGGTATGTCCGGTAATGACTTCGACTTCGAGTTGTTCGAGGTATTGTCGAGATTTGGTAGAGGCTTCTGTACTCATATTCTGTAATAGGCGGTCTGAACCTTCGACGATAACGACGCGCATATCGCAAGGACTGATCTCGGGATATTCTCGAGACAGAATGTACTTTTTCATTTCACCCAAAGCACCCGCTATTTCGACTCCGGTCGGGCCTCCGCCGACAACCGTGAAGCAGAGAAGCGTGCGGCGCGATTCGGGATCGGCGCAGGTACAGGCCCGCTCTAAACAGAATAGTATTTCATTTCTTAGTCGGATAGCCTCGGCAGTAGATTTCAGAGTATATACTCGTTCCCTTAATTCGGGCATATTGAAAAAATTATTGGTTGTGCCTGTGGCGAGTACCAAATAATCATAATTTATATTTCCTGTATTGGTCGTTAAAATTTGCTTTTGAGTATCTACTGCAAGAGCTTCTCCCATATGGAAACGGACGTGACGTAATTTACGTAGCTCTTTCCTAAAAGGAAAACAAATGGCGGCCGGTTCAAGTCCCGACGAGGCTATTTGATAAAACAGAGGAGGAAAGGCATGAAAATTTTTTCTATCGACTAAGGTCACTCTGAACTTTTCGGGATTAATTCGTTTGGCCAGTAAAAATCCGGCAAATCCGCCTCCGACGATAACGATGTGTTGTAGTTTTTTTTCTGTGCTCATGTCTGTGCAATTTTGAGGTATAAAGATACGAAAAAAGTTTCTTCTTTTTTATATAAGACATTTTGGCGTAAAAAATGTTCATTCGATGTGTTGGGAAAGAAAAATCTTATAAAATGCTCTCAGGGTTGTGTTGTTTTGTCATTATTTACGTACATTTGTCTGATAATCATGTTAAGGCATTTAATGAAACTTATATTCAAGTCAAATATCATATTTCTATTGCTGTCGTTTTCCTCTTTTTTATCTGTGGCGCAGATTAATACCGATAGAGTGATGAATATCGGACGTAATGCACTTTATTTTGAGGACTATATTCTGTCGATGCAATATTTCAATCAAGTAATAAAGGTAAAGCCGTATATGGCCGAGCCTTATTTTTATAGAGGAGTTGCGAAGTTGAGCCTCGATGATTTTAAAGGGGCAGAAGAAGATTGTACCCTTTGTATCGAACGTAATCCTTTTATTGTCAATGCCTATCAAGTTCGGGGGATTGCCCGACAGAATCTTGGGGATTATCAAGGCGCTATCGACGACTATACCGAGGGTTTGCGTTATGCCCCCGAAGATAGGTCTTTTTTGAATAATAAGGCTATTGCCGAAGTGCAGTTGAAAAAATATGACGAAGCCGAAAAAAGTTTCGATAAACTCATAGCTTTGCATCCGAACTATTACAACGGTTATATGAGTAGGGCCCAATTCTATTTGGAGAAGGGCGATACGATAAAAGCGATTGATGATATAGATAAAGCTATTTCGATAGATAAATATATATCGGGAGCATATGCTCAACGGGCTATTATTAAAGTGTTGCACGATGCCGATTATGATTCGGCTTTGGCCGATATGAACGAGGCTTTGAGGCTCGATCCCAAAGAAGTGTCTTACTATTTCAATAGGGCTCGTATAAAATATCATCAAGATGATTTGCAGGGAGCTATGGCCGATTATGATTATATATTGAAACTTGATCCCGATAATACGATGACCTACTACAATCGGGGATTATTGCGTATGCAAGTAGGTGAACGGAATAAGGCTATATCCGACTTTACAAAAGTAATAAAGGCTGAACCGGACAATTATTTCGCAATTTATAATCGAGCTTTGTTATATGATATGATCGGGAATTATAGAAAGGCTATTTCTGATTTTAACGTAGTTTTGGAACAGTACCCCGATTTTGCCGCGGGTTTTTATGCTCGCTCTGAGGCGAAACGGAAAATGGGCGATATGAAAGGCGGTGAAAAGGATTTCATGCTAGCTATGGATTTACAAAAGAAGACCCAGTATGAACCGATCGATGAAAATACAGTAGCTTCGAATAATAGTAAAAAATCGGGACAAGCAGCCGATGAGCGGTCTGAGTCTGATAAAAATATTAATAAGTTCAATCAAATATTGGTAGCCGATGCCCATACCGAATATAAGCCGGAATATGAGAATAAAATTCGGGGACGGGTACAAGATCAGAATGTGCAAGTATCCGTACAGCCAATGTATGTGCTTACTTATTATGAAAGACCCGATGCCGTTCGTCAGAATATTTATTATGTAAGGGAACTCGAAGAGTTGAACGATACCCATGTGTTTAGCAAGAAATTATTGCTTACGAATGCCGAGGCGGCACTGCTATCCGATCAGGTAAACTATCATTTCTCTTCCATAAATGATTATTCCCGTCTTATAGAGATAAATCCTTCTAATCCATTGGCCTATTTCGGTCGAGCTGTCGATTTTATGCTTGTTCAGGATTTTTCTAGTGCTCTTGACGATTTGAATAGAGCTATTATGACGAGTCAAAATTTTACGTTAGCCTATTTCCTTCGGGCTGTTGTAAGAGCGAAACAAATAGAATATCAACTTTCGGCGGAGTCTGTACAGAGTATAGATTTTCAACAGGTGCGCTCGAAAAACTCCAAAGATTTCTCTTTGTCTGGATTACCGGCAGTGGGAAATGAGAGCTTGAAAATGGAATATGAGATGGTGCTGCGTGATTATGAGAAGGTGATAGAGTCTGCACCGCGGTTTATATATGTATATTACAATCGTGGAAATCTGCGTTGTTCCCAGCAAGATTATAGGGGTGCTATTGCCGATTATACCGAGGCGATACGGTTACGTCCCGATTTTGGAGACGCTTATTATAACCGAGGGTTAGTCTATTTAAAACAAGGCGATACGGTTAAAGGTACGGCAGATTTGAGTAAAGCGGGAGAGTTGGGAGTTGTGGCTGCGTATAACTTGTTGAAACGAATGAGCGATTAAAAGATTTTTATAAATATCCGTTTGGGTAATGAAATAATTATTATTTTTGTGCCTTGGAAAAAGAGGCGCAGTCATGTGTCTCTATTATTAAATGTCATTAGTGTCCCGTTAAAATGGGACGAGTTAAACAATTAATCAAATAGCCCCGGAATAATGGGATTATATAGATCTTTGACATCATTGAAATTAGTCTTGTCGAACAGGTCACGCAAGAGGGTTTTGTCTGTCAATGATATGCTGAGAATTTGCAAAACTTCATAGGTAGAGCGTTTCAACTTCATATCATGTTGGACAATAGCCACAAGACAGTATGTGATAATAGCGACACTGATTTGTATGCGGACGGCGTTCTCTGTTGTACCCCAGAATTTCTTTATCTTGAGATGCTGCTTGAGCCATTTGAAGAACAGCTCGATTAACCATCTTTTCTTGTAAAGATTGGCGACATCAATGCAGAAAGTTGTTTCGCATTCGTCAGAAAAGTGAACTCACGGTCATCTTCTTCATCGTAATATCGGACGAGTCTGAATGACTCAGGATATTTCTTCCCGGAGAGATAACCGGTCAGTTTCACTTCCGCATCAGTCATTATATTCTTTGGCATCCTTCGCTTCCATTTGACTGTCTTATACTTTAAGTTCGTCTTGGCCCTGACAACAAAGAAAGAGTCTGTAAGATGTATCCTATAGAGCTCTTTAAAAAGAATCATAAGCCCTGTCGAATATATAATAAGCATTTGGTTCATAATGGATTGAAGACATCGCTGTAGAATCATGCTTTGAGGCAGTGGTTACAGTATAGAAGGCAGGAACTTGTGCTTCAATGTCGTATAAGACATGAGCTTTCACTCCTCCTTTCTTGCTTCGGAACTTTGCCCACGGGAATGTTGCAAGACATAACGGAATCGTTGTTGAATCAAACGCATATTTCTTTCCGGAAATGTCAAGGATGTTGGTCGTCCGCTTCTCGCAGGCTTCCTTCATCATATAGAATGCAAAATCTTCGAAGATTCTGTAATCACGGTTCTGGTTCGCTGTCGCAAGAGTTGTCTTGGCTATCGGTTCACGTCCTAAACCAAGATGATATTGCTTGGCCCTATGCGCCTCGAAAGCAACGATTAAGTCTCGCAGGCTCTCACGGTTACTCAGTTGTCCAAACATCATCGCAAGCATCTGATTCCAGCAAGTGAAATGTTTCACATATCGGTTGCCATCATACTTGCGAACATAGTTGTTGAACTGAGTCCTGTTCAGAAAAGCGGTTAGTTGAGAGAATACGTATTTGTCTTGGAACATAGCAGCCATTTATATTAGACTGCAAAGTTGCAAAATCAAGTCCGTTTCATCTCAAAAAACCACGTAATTGACTATATTTCAATAATTTCAAAGAACTATTTATCAACTTTTACGGGACAGTAGTGATTAAATGTATAAAATAGAAACGTTTTTTGAAAAACGTTGAAAATAGATAAGGACAGAAAAATGATGATTAAGATTACGTTTCCCGATAATTCGGTAAAGGAATTTGAATCTGGTATTACACCTTTACAAATAGCCGAGAGTATAAGTCCAAGATTGGCTCAGGAAGTTCTTGCGGCGACAGTCGATGGACAGGAGTGGGATCTTTCTCGTTCCATAAACGCAGATGCTGCTATTAAACTTTTCAAGTGGGACGATCCAGAGGGAAAACATGCATTTTGGCATTCTTCGGCACACTTGTTGGCCGAGGCATTACAAGAACTATATCCCGGTATTAAATTCGGTATAGGCCCGGCTATCGAAAATGGATTTTATTATGACGTGGACCCGGGGGATGCTACTATTACGGCGGCCGATTTTCCTACGATAGAGGCTAAAATGCTCGAATTGGCGAGCCGTAAAGAACCGATTGTTCGGAAAGAAATATCGAAGGCCGATGCTCTCGACCGATTCGGTAAACGTGGAGAAGAATATAAAGTTGAACTTATCAGCGAACTCGAAGACGGTACGATAACTACTTATACGCAAGGTGCGTTTACCGATTTGTGCCGGGGACCGCATTTGCCCAATACGGGGCTTATCAAGGCCGTGAAGATAACTTCTTTGGCCGGGGCATATTGGAGAGGCGATGAGAAGCGCAAACAATTGGTTCGTGTATATGGCATCACGTTCCCGAAGAAGAAGTTACTCGATGAGTATCTTGTTTTGATGGAAGAGGCGAAAAAACGAGACCATCGTAAAATTGGCAAGGAAATGGAGCTCTTTGCTTTTTCTTCCAATGTGGGGCCGGGATTACCTCTTTGGTTGCCGAAAGGGACACAACTGCGGGATCGTCTTGAAGCTATGTTGCGTAAAGTTCAAAAACGTTTTGGGTATTTGCAGGTGATTACTCCTCATATAGGAAATAAGATGTTGTATGTGACATCGGGGCATTATGCCAAATATGGGAAAGATTCTTTCCAGCCCATTCATACGCCGGAAGAAGGAGAAGAATATTTGTTGAAGCCTATGAACTGTCCGCATCACTGTGAGATTTATAAGGTGACACCGCGGTCTTATAAAGACCTCCCTCTTCGTTTTGCAGAGTTTTGGTACAGTTTATCGATATGAACAAAGTGGTGAGTTGCATGGTTTAACTCGTGTACGTAGTTTCACCCAAGACGATGCGCATATATTCTGTCGTCCGGATCAGTTGAAAGACGAGTTTTTGAAAGTAATGGATATTATATTCATTATCTTCAAAGCTTTGAAGTTCGATAATTTCGAAGCCCAAATCTCTTTGCGCGACCCTAACAATCGCGAGAAGTACATCGGTAGCGATGAAAATTGGGAAAAGCGGAGCGGGCCATTGTCGAGGCTTGTGAAGAGAAGGGGTTAAAAGCCAGAGTCGAATATGGTGAAGCTGCATTCTATGGTCCTAAACTCGATTTCATGGTTAAAGATGCCATCGGCCGGCGTTGGCAATTGGGAACCATACAAGTGGATTACAACTTGCCGGAACGTTTCGAACTCGAATACACCGGTAGCGATAATCAGAAACATCGTCCGGTAATGATTCACCGGGCTCCTTTCGGTTCTATGGAAAGGTTTGTTGCAGTTCTCATCGAGCATACGGGCGGAAAATTCCCGTTGTGGCTTACTCCCGATCAAGTGGCTGTTCTGCCTATAAGCGCTAAATTTAACGACTATGCACAACAGGTTGTTAGCGAATTGGCCGAGAAGGATATTCGGGCATTTGTCGATGACAGGAATGAAAAGATAGGGCGGAAGATTCGCGATAACGAACTGAAAAGAATCCCTTATTTGCTCGTTGTTGGTGAAAAAGAGGCTGAAAATGGTGAAGTTTCTGTAAGAAAACAGGGTGAAGGTGATAAAGGTTCGATGAAAATTGCTACCTTTGCCGAAAATTTAAATGCAGAAGTAGAAGAATTACTCAAAGAATGGTAGTCTGAATGGATAAAAAACCGCAACCGCAACCGCAGTCCAGTAGGCCAAACAAGCCTATGTTTGCAAAAAAGAATGATATAAAAGACCAATATCGTGTCAATGAACGTATTCGGGCGAAAGAAGTTCGTTTGGTCGGTGACAATGTAGAGCAAGGGGTATATACCATACAAGAAGCTATACATATGGCTGATGAACAAGGTCTTGACTTGATAGAAATTTCGCCTAATGCAGTGCCGCCGGTATGTAAGATTTTAGATTATCAAAAGTTTCTCTATCAGCAGAAAAAACGTCAGAAAGAGCAGAAAGCTAAGTCGACGAAGATTGTTGTTAAGGAGATTCGTTTCGGACCTCAAACCGATGATCACGATTATAATTTCAAATTGAAACATGCCATCGGTTTTCTGAACGAAGGAGCAAAAGTGAAGGCTTATGTCTTTTTTAAGGGTCGTTCTATTCTGTTCAAGGAACAGGGTGAAGTGCTCTTGTTGCGTTTCGCGAACGATTTGGAAGACTATGGAAAAGTGGAGATGATGCCAGTTCTGGAAGGTAAGCGTATGATCATCATGATAAGCCCGAAGAAAAAATAAATAGGATATTTGACAAACTATTCATTCAATTATAAAATTAAAATTTAGTAAAATGCCAAAGATTAAAACTAATTCCGGTGCCAAAAAGAGGTTCGCCCTTACCGGAACAGGAAAAATCAAGAGAAAACATGCTTTCAAAAGTCACATTTTGACTAAGAAAACGAAGAAGCAAAAAAGAAATCTTACTCACATGGGAACGGTAAATACCGTTGATGTAAACAATGTAAAAGCATTGTTGGGTATGAAATAAGCTTCGGCGATTTCTAAAATTTTTCTCAAAAAAGAGTAGTTTCAAATTTTATTAACCGAATGTTTTTAGCTTGAAGTTTACCTTGAACGGTAGCGCTAACATTCAAAACAGAAAAAACTATGCCAAGATCAGTAAATCACGTTGCTTCAAGAGCAAAAAGAAAAAAGATTCTTAAACTTACCCGCGGTTATTATGGTTCTCGTAAAAACGTTTGGACCGTTGCCAAAAATACTTGGGAAAAAGGTTTGACGTATGCTTACCGTGACCGTAAAAATAATAAGCGTAATTTCCGTGCGTTGTGGATTCAACGTATCAATGCGGCTGCACGTCTCGAAGGTATGTCTTATTCTAAGTTAATGGGTGCACTGCATAAAGCAGGAATCGAAATTAATCGTAAAGTCCTTGCCGATTTGGCAATGAACAATCCCGAAGCATTCAAAGCTATCGTTGAGAAAGTAAAATAAGACAGAGGGATTTGTAGTTTTATAAAAAAATAGGGGTTGCCTTTTTGGCAAACCCCTATTTTTTTTATTGAAAATATTTTGTTTATTCAAAGTATTTGGTTAGCTTTGTATCAAAGACAAGAGAAAGCCCGGTCGTATCAAAGTAGATTGGGAAACTCATCAAAAATTATGAAATGCCGAGACAAGCTTTTCGTTCCAATGGCGGGCCACGCCTTTCGAGGTATGCTTAGCACGGTGGATTACAAAGGGGCGAAGGCTCTCAAATCCTGTCTTTCGGAGTTTCATCGCATCCTTTGATACGACCCCTTATATAGCCCGACTTTTATAGAGTCGGGCTTTTTAGTGTAGAACTCTTTGGGCATAAAGCCGGTTTCTACCCTTTTATGTACGAATAAATTATCTTCGTACACAACCTCTCCGAGCTGATAGTTCAATTCATCCTCGCTGAACTCGTCTTTACTGAGGTTTGTTATGGGGACAGCAATCGAGTCTCCGTCATCTTGATCTCGCCACACGTATGCGGATTTAGTCATTATAAATAGAGAATTTCGATCTTCCGAGAATCCATACTTGGCAACCACATACTCCCGATCTCCATTATTATTACGCCAAAATACAGCGTTTTCGGTCAGATTGGCTGCATAAGCAGTTAAAGGATCACCGTTGTATTCCTGCGGGGTACATGGGTATTCATTGGGCTTATCATTATAAAAATAGATTTCTTGGGCTGCTCCGGGTGTTAACGATAGCATAATATTCCGCTTTCTATGTTCCTGCTCAACGGGACGTTCATATGAACGAGGCGGAATTTGCCCCCAACCATTTAGAGAATCGGATTGCAGCTTGTCAATTTCGTCTACATTCGATGGCTGACCGTCATTTTGTGAAATCGGTTGCCGACCATATACCCATTCGCCCAAAGCACCTCCGGATGCTTGCTTGTCGCTTTCGGCCCATGCCAATAATCGCTCTTTGCTGACTTGAGCTTCGGCATCCGTAACGGTTCTCATCCAACTGAAATCGGGGGTAACATCGTTTTCTCGCAACAGAGACGGATTGGCCAAAAACGCTTCGATACTACCGCACCGCATTATGATACGTTTCCGGGTAATCGGGTTTTCGAGTGCGTTCTCCAGTCGAGTAACCCATCGAAGATTATTCGGGCGATTATTGCGGCGATTCGTGTCTATATGATCGACGACATATTCTTTCGTCGGTTTCGTGCCATGAAAGGCCGTAGCAACGATAATATGAACACGGACAGAGGCGATTTCCATATATCCGTGTGTGTCATTGGGCTTTCCGAAAGTCCAAAAATTATCATATTTACGAGGTCGTTTCCCATCACGAGGATGCCGGAAAACAGCTCCATTATCTCGGACAGAGTATTTTTCATCTTTATAAATACACTCTATCTCTTGTTTAAAATCATTAACATCAATCATACAAAACGACTAAAAAAAAACGTTGGCGGAATTGGAAAGTTAAAAGATTTATGTTTAGGAAGTTGTGTATGTTGCTAATAATTAGTAAATTAGAGGCGTCCAATCATCTGATTTACCATTATCATATGCACAACTTATATGCAATATTCGCAAAATTTCTCGACATCTGCAAACAGATGGCAGGAAAGATGTTGGAAAAGCTCCTTCATTCGGTTATTGTGCCTCACAGGGTATTTACTATTACGGGTATAAACTTCACGCTGTCTGTGGATTAAGTGGAGTAACACATTCGTTGGACCTGACTAAGGCAAGTGTACATGATATTCATTATCTGAAAGATATCAAAGTAGAATTTAGCAATTGCACCGTCATTGGTGACAGAGGATATATCAGCGCAGAAGTGCAACTGGATCTTTTTGAAACGGAAAACATACGTTTGGAAGTGCCTTGTAGGATAAATCAGAAAGAATGGAAACCGACATTCCTTCCCTTTGCCAAAGCAAGAAAAAGGATAGAGACTTTATTCTCGCAACTGTGTGACCAGTTCATGATCATACGCGATTATGCAAAAGATACACAAGGGTTGTTCACCCGAATCATTGGGAAGATTAGCGCACTGACAATCCTGCAATATATTAACTACAAAAATAGGAAACCGATTGGCAGAGTCAAATATGCGCTAATTTAATTCCGCCAATGGGTTTAAATAAAGTAATTAAATAATCTTGTTTATCTCTTATTCTTCCGAATATGATTTGATATATCTTATGTTTTTTATCTAAAAAAGAAAGTATCAATAGGGGCTAATTAATTTAATATTAATCTTGCTGGAATAAATGTCAATCATTGTTTAGATACGCAAGTATTTAGAATAAAATTGTATCTTTGTATGCGAAAGTCGGAAGTAGTTGGGCTTTGTGTAAAGCGGGTATATTTTCACCTTTGCATGTAGTCGGTTGCTATCTTTGAAAATACATTTATCATGGCAGATACTATTGCACAGTTCGAACACGTTATCTCTATTTGCAGGGATTTATTCGTCAAGAAGCTGAAAGATTATGGCGCTTCATGGCGGATTATGCGTCCGCAGTCGGTCACCGACCAAATCTTTATTAAGGCAAAACGTATAAGAAGTATAGAGACGAAAGGCGAAAGCAAAATAGATGAGGGTGTCCGTTCGGAACTAATCGGAATTGTTAACTATGGTATTATAGGATTAATTCAATTGCATCTCGGATATTCCGATTCGGAGGATATAACTGTTGAGAGGGCTTTGGATCTGTATGACAAATACATGACGGAAACAAAGGAGTTGATGTATGCCAAAAATCATGATTACGACGAGGCTTGGAGAAGTATGCGCATCAGTTCATACACCGATTTGATATTGACAAAGATTTGTCGGACTAAGCAAATAGAGAATAACAACGGTAAAACTCTTGTCTCGGAAGGAGTCGATGCCAACTATATGGATATGATTAACTATTCATTGTTTGGTCTTATAAAAATAGAATATGGCGAACAAGACGATTAAAGATAATAGGAAATCTTCTTTGATTCAATGGCTTGTTTTTCTATCTCGCTTGATCGTAGGCGGAACGTTTGTGTTTTCGGGGTTTGTGAAGGTTATCGATCCCTATGGCACGGTTTATAAGTTTCAGGATTATTTTTCGGCGTTTCATCTCGATTTCCTTTCTTCTTTTGCCATGCTTTTTTCGGTGGCTCTTTCTGTCATCGAGTTTGTGTTAGGAGTACATCTGCTGTTTGGATCTTATCGTAAGTCTACCCCTCGGCTGATCTTTATTTTTCTTTGTGTGATGACTCCTGTCACTCTTTATTTGGCAATAGCCAATCCTATATCCGATTGTGGTTGTTTCGGGGATGCGGTTCATCTAAGTAACTGGGCTACATTTTTCAAAAATGTATTGCTATTGATTATCGTATTGTTTTTAGTTTACCGGAATACCTCTTTGAGAGCTTTGTATAATCAGCAGGTGCAATGGCTCACCGGATTGTATTCGCTGTTGTTTGTCTTCTTTTTTGTTTATATTGGTACGTATTATCAGCCCTATCTCGATTTTCGGCCTTATAAAATAGGCGTAAATATACCGGAAGCATTGGCTGTCGAAGAGCCGGAGCGTGAATTTGTGTTCATTTATGAAAAGAACGGCGAGAGGAAGGAGTTTTTACTCGATAATCTGCCTTCGGAAGAAGAGGGGTGGGTATTTGTAGATAGGTATGAAAAGACAGTTTCGGGACAGGAATCCGTAACACCGATAATCGAGGATTTTACTATCTATCGTGGAGCGACCGATATAACCGAGGATATTATTTATGACGAGAACTATCGTATTCTATTGCTTTCGCCAGATCTTGAAACTGCCGATGATAGTGAGGTCGACCGAATTAACGAGCTTTATGATTATTGTGTCGAGCATGGATATGAGTTTGCTTGCGTTACGGCTTCTACCCCGCAGGGTGTAGAGGCTTGGCAAGAAAATACAGGGGCGGAATATCCGTTCTATTTTATGGATAAAACGGTTATCCGCACTATTGCGAGAGGAAATCCGTGTGTGCTGTTATTGAAGGGGGGGACGATATTACGAAAAACTTCTCCTTCACAATTGCCCGATGAGACATTGTTGGTTCAGCCGCTGGATAAGCTTACATACGGTCAGCCGGAAATTTATCGACCGGAAAGACGGATATGGTTTATCGTTTTGTTATATGCCATGCCGATGCTCTTTTTGTTGTTGACCGAGAAAACCGTGGCGATGATAATCGGACGCGTACGGCAGTGGCGGGATGCCCATCGTCGAAAGAAAAAAGAGAATGAAAATGATATGATAGAAAAAAATAATGTATAGTTTTAACCAATAAAAATTTATTTGTTATGAGAAAAAACATTGTTGCAGGAAACTGGAAAATGAATACTACTCTTCAAGAAGGAGTAGCATTGGCTAAGGAAATAGATGCCGCTTTGGCAGGGGTATCTACTAAGTGCGATGTTATCATCGCTACTCCGTTTACTCATTTAGTGTCGGTGGTCAATGCCGTAGATACCAAACGTATCGGGGTAGGTGCTGAAAATTGTGCCGATAAAACGGAAGGCGCTTATACAGGAGAGGTTTCTGCCAAGATGGTGGCATCGACGGGTGCTCAATATGTTATTCTCGGTCACTCCGAACGTCGTGCATATTATCACGAAACTCCCGAAATCTTAAAAGAAAAAGTTCTTTTGGCTTTGGCTAATGGACTGACTCCTATTTTTTGTATCGGGGAAGTTTTGGAAGAACGTGAAGCCGGAAAACATTTCGATGTCGTGAAAGCTCAGGTGGAAGAATCTTTATTCAACCTTTCTGCTGAGGATTTCGGAAAAATCATTTTGGCTTATGAGCCGGTTTGGGCGATCGGTACAGGAAAGACTGCAACTGCCGACCAAGCTCAAGAAATACATGCTTTTATCCGTAAGACCATTGCCGACAAGTATGGAAAAGAAGTGGCAGAGAATACTTCGATCCTTTATGGTGGAAGCTGTAAGCCGAGCAATGCAGCCGAGTTGTTCGCTAAACCCGATGTAGATGGTGGTCTTATCGGTGGTGCTGCTTTGAAAGCCGATTCATTTATGGGCATTATTACTGCATTCTGATAAAATAGACTTTATAAAGGCTGCAAAAGTAAGAATAAATACTTATTTTTGCAGCCTTACTATTTTGAATGAAAACGTTGGTTATGCGCAAGTCTCTTTTTTTTATTTTGCTGTTGGCCATGATTGGTTTAACGAATGGGGCGCAAGCTCAAATTGCCGTTATGGATACCTCGATCGTTCAATATCTCGAACGACCCGAGACGGGTGGTAAAGTCAAGGTCGTACAACCGGCTCAGTTGGCTAAGCGTGTAAGTCGGGCAGAAGGGGTGATAAAGTACGACGGAAATAAAGGTTATGCCCAGTCTTCGGGATTTCGTATACAAGTATTTTCCGATAATGACTATCGTACGGCTAAAAATAATGCCTTATATAAAGAGGGACTTATTCAACAGGCTTTTCCCGAATTGGAAACATATGTGACTTTTACGTCTCCGTTTTGGCGATTGAGAGTGGGCGATTTTCGTTCGTATGAGGAAGCCGGAAATGCGTTGATACAATTAAAGAAAGAGTTTCCCCAAATGGCACGGGAGATGCGTGTCGTTCGGGACAAAATACATATACAGATACATCAGGGATTTACAGAATAACTTTGAGCGATGGAGGAAGAACAGTCTGTTTTGGCCTCGGAGGAGCAACGCCGCATTTGTAAAGAATTGGCCGAGCACTATCGAGCTATTATTTCTTTGTTGGGCGATGATCCTGACCGTGAGGGATTACGCAAGACTCCCGAACGTACGGCGAAAGCGATGATGCAATTAACGAGAGGATACCGTCAATCGGCGCAGGAAATTATATCATCGGCAGTATTTGAGCATACGGGATCTCGCATTGTAGTAGTACGCGACATTGAGTTTTATTCTTTTTGTGAACATCATTTACTTCCCTTTTTCGGGAAAGTCCATGTCGGGTATATCCCGTCTGGCGGTATTGTCGGTTTGAGTAAAGTGGCTCGTTTGGTCGAAGTGTTTGCCCGGCGTTTTCAGGTGCAGGAGCGTCTTACGGCACAGATTTGTCAAAGCCTTACCGATACGCTTTCTACCGAGGGGGTGATGGTCGTCGTAGAAGCTCGCCACCTTTGTATGCAGATGCGAGGAGTCGAGAAGCAAGGAGCTGTTACGGTTACATACGATAGTAGTGGTAAATTCGAACAGGAAGAGTGGAGACGAGAATTTTATTCGCTTATCGGGAAAAATTCTATCGGATAATAACTTTCTATGATTCAAAAGCTAATTGTTTTGTAGGAGCTTGTCCGATGAAAAAAATTAGTAAACCATTTGCATAAACCGAAAAGTAAAACTATCTTTGCACTCGCAATTGCGAAAATAGCTCAGTTGGTAGAGCACAACCTTGCCAAGGTTGGGGTCGCGGGTTCGAGTCCCGTTTTTCGCTCTCGATTTGGATAGCGTTCCAGAAGAATAAATTGAAATTTTGAAAGGCGAAAATAGCTCAGTTGGTAGAGCACAACCTTGCCAAGGTTGGGGTCGCGGGTTCGAGTCCCGTTTTTCGCTCCATCGGTATCTTTCGGTGGTATATGCCCAGGTGGCGGAATTGGTAGACGCGCACGTTTCAGGTGCGTGTGTCGAGAGGCATGCAGGTTCGAGTCCTGTTCTGGGCACTTTCTCGCGCAGGTGGTGGAATTGGTAGACACGCTACTTTGAGGGGGTAGTGGGCATTAGCCCGTGTGAGTTCGAATCTCATCTCGGACACTATAAGAGGTCGGTTATCTCGTAGATTGCCGGCCTCTTTTGTTTTTTATCCGAGCCCCGTTGAAATTAGTGAGGGTACTGTTCATAAAATAAAGATAAAATCAATATCTTGGTACAGACAAGAGGTGTGAGGGGGATAAGAAAAACTCGGCTCAGTCGATTCATTCCGTTATTTTGTAGTTTCAGAGAGTGATGTGGTTGTAGCTGCTGTTGCGGTTGAGTCATTGGAGAAGGTTGCTACTTTCTCGTCGGCTTTCTTTTCGAACAAATAGATATTTTCCCCTTGCCATCTACCTGAGTTGCGGTGCGAATTTTCTGGTATTTGTTGTAAAAGTCTTGCAGCAGCTTGGGAATCGAGAGTTTGGCGTGTGCGTGTGAATTGTTCTCGTCGGCTTAATTTGTCTACGGTTTGTTGGGCTTCCCGGAATAAAGAAGATTCGAAAGAGATAGCAGTGACGCCCGGAGCAAAAAGCACATGCAGAAAAGAACCGTTGTGCAGAGCGTAGTGGTTGACAGTAATCGAACCTTCGGTTTCGCAAACGGGGCGGTAATTATTCGATATTAGCCGGGGTAGTATCTTTTTTAGATTTTTTTGTTTCTGTCGGGGCATGCAGTACCAGATCGCAGCTTCCCCTGTTTCCGAAAAAGAGATGGTTATAGCGCTGGTTTCGGGTAATCGGGCCGAAGAAAGTATTTCCTGCCATAACGATAGGATAGGGGATGCTCGTCGTAAAATAGGTAAACGAGGTGTAATGGAGTCGATTTGCGATACTTGCTCTATTTCAAGAATTATTTTACTTTCTTCTGCGGGAATATAATCATATATACCGGCCGTTTTATATGCTTTTTCGAGCAGGTAGTTTTGCCGGAGGATATAGCTTCCTATCAGAATTAGGCATAAGGCTATACAAATAATACTTATATTCTTTTGATTCATCTTATATTCTACAAATATACAAAAACTCGCCCAAATACGGATGGATTTAGGAAGAATAATGTAAACTATTGGGTTTTCAGGGAGATAGGCAATATTATTCTACATTTGTAAACGTGTGCTTTGAAGCTGTTTTTTGAATAGTTAAGCGGAAAAATTGCTACCTATCCGTTGCCCATTCCAGTTGTATGGAGTTGTTTGAAAATCCTTTTTGCTCCGACCATAAAGAACGCAGTTTTATCATTTTAGCTTAGCGAAGGTACTTATTTTTTTTGAGATATGAAAAATATAGGTTCCGGAAGTCAATGGTGATAGCTTTGTCTATGTTTGACGATATTTTACATGCCGATGATTAACTCTGTCTCCGTTAATTTTGCAAACAATGGAACAGATTATGAATCAAACAGATGTAAAGGTTTCGTTCTACCTTAAAAAGAGCGAGGCGGATGCCAAGGGAAATTGTCCCGTAATGGCACGGCTTATTGTCGGCAAGTAATCTGAAACAGCATTCAGTGTTAAGCCGTGTGCCACAGTCTTTGTGGTTATCTGGACGTGCCTGTGGGAAAAGCGCTGCGGCCCGAGACATAAATAACAGGCTGGATGAAATACGTGCAGCTGCTTTCAGTATCTATGCGGAACAATCCGCAAACCGTGAAGTTGTTACTGCAGAAGAAGTAAAACACCAGCTTTTGGGAATGGCTTCGGAACAGGAAACCTTGTTAAGCTATTTCAGGCTTTTCATGAGAAATTTCGAGAAACGTGTTGGGATTAACCGGACGGAAAGCAGCTTGAACGGTTATCGAAATTCCTATGATCATCTGGTTCGTTTCTTACAGTCACAATACAAGTTGTCAGACATTCCTTTTGCAGCATTAGACCGTTCTTTCATTGAAAAATTCGATTTGCATTTGCGTACGGAATGTCATTTAGCTCCAGGAACGATTGTAAATCTTACTGTAAGGCTGAAAACAATTGTCGGAGAAGCGATTGCGGACGGTATCATTACAGCGTTTCCTTTTGTGGGTTATGAACCGACACATCCGCAACCGGAACAAAAATATCTTACAACAGAGGAATTGAACAGAATCATGACCACCCCTTTGCATAGTCGCACCCTTTATCATGTACGGGATTTGTTTTTGTTTTCCTGCTATACTGGTATTCCTTATAGCGATATGTGTATGCTGACAAATGAGAATCTTTCCCTTGCTGAAGATGGCACTTGGTGGATTAGGAGTTCACGCAAGAAAACCGGTGTAGATTTTGAAATACCGCTTATGGAATTGCCGCTTCATATCATTGAAAAGTACCGGGATGTGGCTCCTGAGGGAAAACTTCTTCCTATGTATTCCAACAGTTCGTTGAACCATTATTTGAAACAGATAGCCGTACTCTGTGGCATAGAACGCAAGCTGGTCTTCCACGTGGCCCGTCATACCTATGCGACCGAAATCACCCTTTCCCATGGTGTACCACTTGAAACGGTCAGCAAGATGTTGGGACACAGCAGAATTGGCACTACACAGCTTTATGCAAAGGTTACAGACAATAAGATAGATACAGATACAAAAGCATTGGATAAAAAATTGCTGAGAGGTTTTCTGTAGTTATTTGATAATGGCAAAAAATAGGATTATGAAAAGAAATACTGATAATATGGAAATCAAACGTCGCAGTACATTTGCGATATTGTTTTATATAAACCGTACCAAAATCCGTAAAGACGGAACATGTCAGCTGCTGTGCAAGATAAGCATAGATGCCAAATGGGAACAGATAGGAACGAAAGTGTCTGTCAATCCTGCCGTTTGGAATCCGGAAAAGGGACGGGCTGACGGCCGCAGTGAGAATGCTATTACCGTCAACCGGGCCATTGATGATCTGACAAAAGAAATCAAGGAGCATTATAGGCGGATTAAGAACAGTCTGGGATTTATTACGGCAGAGCAGGTAAAGAATGCTGTGATGGGAGTCGGTCAGAAACCGCTAACTCTGCTGGCTCTTTTCAGAGAGCATAACGAGGAGTTCAAGAAGCGTATCGGGGTGGATCGGATAAAGGAAAGTTATGATTCCTACTTGCGCTCATATAAGCACCTTTCTGCTTTTGTGCAGGAAAAACGTGGTATAGAGGATGTTCTTTTACGGAATCTTGATCGTGTTTTTTATGATGACTTTGAACTGTTTCTCAAGACGAACAGGAACTTAAGTCCGAAGACAGTACATGAACACCTTTATAGACTGAAGAAGATGACTATGAGGGCTGTCAGTCAGGGAACAATACGCCGCGATCCTTACTGTCGTCTTCATCCGGAATTACCCAAACGGAAAAGTCGTCATCTGAAATTGGAAGATCTGAAGACACTGCTTACAACCCCGGTCGAGAAGCCACAGCTTCAGTTTGTCCGAGACATGTTCATTTTCTCCACCTTTACCGGACTTGCCTATGCAGATTTGAAAAGACTGACTGTTAATGATATTATACAATCTGAGGATGGTTCGTGGTGGATTCATATCCAACGTCAGAAAACAGGGACATTGTCTTCTGTACGGCTGTTGGATATTCCGTTGAAGATAATTGAAAAGTATCGGGAACAGCGTCATGATGACAAGGTTTTCAATTTATACAAGCGTGAGTATTTCATTATGCTTACCCGTAAGTTAGGTGAGGTATACGGTTTTGAACTCACATTCCATATGGCGCGACACAATTTCGGAACTCATATAACTCTTTCAATGGGCATTCCAATTGAAACGGTCGGTAAAATGATGGGCCATATGCGAATTGAAACTACGCAGCTTTATGCTAAAGTCACCGACAAGAAAGTAGATGAAGACATGAAACGTCTGAAGGCAGCTGGTCTAAGCCAAACATCCGGCTTATATGAGGAGGATATTATAGTAAGGAAACAGAGACGAAAATCCCAAAGCCAGCTATCAGAAAATAAAGAAACGACCTTGTAACGAGGCCGTTTCTTTTGCATTGTTTCATACCCATCGCTGTTCTTCCCTGCATCTTTTATATGCGTCGTCAAGAACTTTCTGTATGTCTGACTCTTTGTAAAGGGCTTTTCCCTGCACAAGGTAGTAAGGTATCACGCCGAGGGTCCGGTATTCCTGCAAGGTACGCCGGCTTACTTTCAACAGCTTTGAAAGTTCCTCGTCCGTGAGGAAATAATCACTGTGGAATGCGGGTCTCGGAGCCGTCCTTATTGCGTCTATCATACGCTCCATGTTTTCCAGCCCTTTGAAAATAGTATCAATCCGCTGGTCCTTTCTGTCTATAAGATCGTAACTCATGGCTTTCTTTTTTGTGGGTGATAACTTGATTCCAACATGTTTTGCACATCTTCCGGCTTGTAGAAGAACTTGTTCTTGATCCGGGTGAAAGGCAACAGTCCTTTCTCACGATATACCTGAAGCGTTCTCTTTGATATGCGGAGAATCTCGCATACCTCCTGATTGTCCATCCATTTTTTCAGTCCTGCATCTTTGGCCGGATTGCATATACCAGTGACTTTTTTCTCTATCATGCTGAATCGGACAACCAGTTCGTCAAATGTCCGTTTGTCTATACATATAATTTCCATACTGCCGTTTTGTTAGAATTGAATACCGAGTTCCTTTTTAATTTTTGCCGGAAGTACCTTTCCTTTCCTGCTCAGGAAGTCCTGGACTTCCGAAGCCTTGTAATAGGTACGTCCGTCAATCATGTAGTAGGTGACGAGTTTCTTCTGGCGGTAGCGTGCAAGTGTACGCTTGGTAACACCAAGGAGCTCGCACATATCCTGGTTGTCAAGCAGCTTGTCACCCTCAAGAGCGGCCGTCTGCCTGTTCATGCGGTTCAGCCTGTCATCTATCCTGTCAAACCGTTCCATTATCTGATGGAGCATCATCTGGAATGTCTCCCTGTCTATCTGTATCATAATGAATTCTGTTTTTAGTGTAATAATTCCATTTTTTACACCGTGTTGCGCAACAGGTTTCATTATGATATAGGCCAAAACATAGACCAACGGAACATATCGCCACATAAAAGTATGACAAGTCATTGAGTAATAGGGAAATAAAAAATCAGCCCCATAAAAATGAGACTGATGGAAGTATTGCAAATGCAATATGTTGCAATGCCTTATTGCAATGTCTTGCAATAAACCAGGCGACAAATTCCGTTTTTGAATGTTTTGGATTTTACGGTTTTCCACTCTCCACGTGGCAGATGTTTTGAGACGGATTTATGGTTCGGACGAGTGGAAGGAAACAGGAAAATGATCATTTCATCTATGAGATGATAAACTGAGAGACCACGCAAAAGTTCTATACTTTCTTCGTCATGTATCTCGGCTTGATAAAGGATGGATGGGTCTGACATGTCTTTCTCGCACATGAAATCCACAAGCGGATAACCCGGATAGAGCCGGCGGGTACATTTGTCGCGCCCGTATGAGAATCCGTCCTTGTCGTCTCTCATCCATTGTAATAAGGGGTCGTCTTCAGCCGGAATGGAACCGTCTAATGTCATTGCTATCAGAACCTGTAACTTGGCCATACCTTTTTTCCTCTAAATGAAAGGCGTGAAACTCACGCACTATCAGGTAGAGGCTCTGGTAAGCCCATTGTAGAATCATGCATGAGCTCACGCTATAGGACATAGCATAAGCTACACGCAAAAGCCTCTACAATATCAATTTACCAGATTTCTACCTGAGACGTCTTGCGACTTATGTTGTAATGTTCGGCAAGGCTTAAAGCAATGCCGATATTTTCTCCTTATGTTGTGACTGTCATTCCTATATTACAAGGATTTCCAATCATATGCAAATGTAGGCATTTTATTCCAAACAGAAATATGGAATGACGGTTATTTGTCATTCAATCCATATTTTTTCATTTTCCGATATAGTGTGGACGGATCAATATGCAGTATGCCTGCTGCTTGTTTGCGACTCCCATGGCTGGTTTTCAATGCCTGTATTATCGAGTGTTTCTCTTCCGCATCGTTTTCAGGAAAAAGATTGATTTCATCGGTCGCCGCTTCCAGTTTGATATTCAGGTCGGCGGTTTCAATGAGCGGCTGTTTAGCCATAAGTACCGCCCTTCTTATCCTGTTATGCAGTTCCCGTACGTTCCCAGGCCAGCGGTAAGAGAGAAGCAATTGTTCCGCTTCAGAACTGAAGCCTTCTGTCGGTCTTTTCAGTTCTCCGGAAAACTTTTTTCTGAAATGATGAGCCAAAGACAGAATGTCATCGGGGCATTCATGCAAGGAAGGCAGGACAATCTCAAATTCGCATAGCCGGTGGTATAGGTCTTCCCTGAACCGTTTTTCTTGTATTGCAAGTTGGAGATCTTCATTGGTGGCGGCTACAATTCTTACATTAGCCCGCTTTTCTTTGTTACCACCTATTGGGATGTATGTGCCTTCTTGCAAAACCCGCAGCAGCATGGCTTGGACGTCCAGGGACAAGGTCCCTATTTCATCCAGAAAGAGTGTTCCGCCTTTTGCCATTTCAAAATATCCGTCCTTGTTGGCGTCGGCACCGGTAAATGTTCCCTTTATGTGCCCGAAAAAGAGGGTGGGTGCAAGCTCTTTGGGTATGACTCCACAATTCACGGTGACAAACGGCATATCCTTCCGCTCTCCTATATAGTGGATACGCTGTGCAACCGATTCTTTTCCGGCACCGTTAGGACCAAGTATAAGCACAGAAATGTCAAATGGGGCGACTGTACTGACCAGATGTTCGACCTCCTGCATCTGAAGGCTGTTTCTGGGGAGCAAATCCTTGTTTTTGTCGCATATCACAGATTTGGGACGGAAAATATCTTTCAGTTGTCTTTGCAATTCGTCCATCTGTACCGGCTTTGCCAGATAGTCTTTGGCTCCCAGTTTTATGGCTTGTACAGCATCCGGTACTGAAGCATATCCGGTCATGATAATGAAAGGGATATCCATCCGTTCCTTCCGCATCCATTCGAGCAAAGATATACCGTCCCCTTCCGGCAGGCGTACGTCGGACAGCACAAGGTCGAAACTTTCTTTCTTGAGCAGTTTTCGTGCCCCTGGTTCATCTATTGTTATCTCTGCTTCATAACCGGATTTTTCCAACCTTTTTTTCTGTTGCCCGGCAAGCATGATGTTGTCTTCAACTATCAGTATTCTGTATTTCATTCATGTTTTCATTTAATTATGTCCGTCCATTTCCGATAATCGGCTTTTTGTCTCAGATATCAGCCGGTCTATTCTTCTGACAATTCTTTCCACATCATTGCGGAATGCTGACTCATCCGTATCTTCCACATACTCTTCATAGCTGTACGATTCCAGCTCATGGGCTATTCCCAATTGCTCCCACATCGGGTACATCCTGTGCAGAGTTTCCCATATCCGCTTCCGGTCGGGCTTTTCCTGACTCAAAGAATCCAGCAAGTCAGAACTGTTCCTATTGGATTCCTCTATAAGAGTCTCCAAAGTCCAGCGTTCGTCTCCCGTAGTGACATACAGAGCCTCGAAATCTGGAGAATGATTATCCATTGTTCTGTCCTGTCCAATGAGTGACGAGAGAAATTCGAGCAGGTCTCTTGTATAGAACGGTTTGTGGATACAGCCGGCAAGTCCGGCTTGAATATAGCGGTCTGCATCGCCGTCGTTACGGGCGGTCATTGCAGCTATGGGAATTGTCCGTGAATTTCCTATGTTGGAAAGGCGTAGCAGATGCAACAGGTCAAAACCTCCCGTACCACGCATCTGTATATCGGTCAGCAATAGGTCGTATTCTCCGGTTCTCAATGCCTTGACCACTTCCTGTGCATTGGTACAGGCTCGGCATGAGATACCGTTCCGTTCCATCATTTCAACTGTGTTGCGCAATTGTATCGGATCGTCATCGACTACAAGAACCCGTCGAGGAAGTCTGAGGTTTCCCGTATAAGTTTCTGGCTTGTCTCTTGCAGGCTCATTGGTCTGCCTAAGCGGAATTTCCACCTTGAATTCGCTGCCTTTACCGATCTGGCTCGAAACAGAGAGTCTTCCTCCGAACAGGTTCACCAGCCCTTTCGTAATGGAAAGTCCCAGTCCGAAGCCTTCTGAATCCAAATCAGGAGCAGCCCGTTCAAAGGGCTGAAAAATGCGTTGTGTTGTGTTCTCGTCCATTCCTATCCCCGTATCTTTGACCTTTACTGAAAGAGTATCTTCTTCATAACTTGCCAGAAATTTGATATAACCTGTACGGGTGAATTTTACAGCATTCTCCAGAATGTTGACCACTATCTGCCTTATGCGGTCTGCATCGCCAAGGACGGTGATGCCGCAACCCATAAAAGCCTTGTCAAACATCAATCCTTTGTCGTTCGCCTTGCGTGTGTATTCTTCAGCGATACTTTCCAGAAAGGATTCAAGATGGAAAGGAATTTCGTTTAGGGTTTCTTTAGCATCGTCCAGACGGGAGAGGTCAAGCAGGCTGTTGGCAAGCCGGGTGATATGACGGGATGATTCAAGGATGTTTCCGAGATAGGCATTGCGGCGTTTCCGGTCACGAGTATCCATGGCCAGTTCAGCACTGCCACTGATGGCATTGAGAGGTCCTCGTATGTCATGGGAAAGTGTGATGATTATTTTCTTGCGCATGTCGGAGAGTGTACGGTTTTGTGTTGCCGTATCTTCCAGTTCAGCCTTGTCCCTTTCCCTGCGGTTAAGGTCACGCATGATGATAAGGTGCGAAATGATGAGCAGGATGATGGCCATGCCGATTACTCCTGCCATTAAAAAGAACGACATTTTCTCTGCTTCTGCCATTTTTAACTCTCTTTGTGAGAAGGCTGTTTGTGCCTGTTCGTCAAGGTCGTTTATCAGCTTGTTCAATGTCCTGTTCAATTCCCTGTTGCGCATACGCAGGCTGTCGGCATAAATGTCCATTTCGCTCGCTTGTCTTTGATGTATTGCTATCAGGCTGTCACTGAAATCATGAAGTTCTTTTTGGGATGGCATTACTTGTATTTCTTCTTTTTTCCCGAAGAATCCTGCAATCCCTTTTTTCTTTTGTTCTATGGTACGGATATGTGTTGCACGCCTTGCCACTTCCGGCAACTGGTTTACCAGCACGCTGTCCGCTTCAGTTCGCCGTTCAAACATTTCCATTATGTGCAGCAGGTGTGTCTCCTTTTCGGCAAGCAGAGCACGAAGAGTGTCTATCTGTTCCGGGCGTACATATTCACGGCAGTGCCGTTTCAGCAAGTTCAGTAAACTGTCGGCTTGCAGTCGGCGGTTACGATAGTATAGATAGTCCGCTTTGTTCCAATTTACCACACCCTCACCCAATGTGGCAAGCCCCGTAATACGGCGATGAGCCGTGTTGATACTACGACGCACTTGCCGTATCTCGGCGGACTCGGCCTCTATCTCTTTTATTCGTTTGCGTTCATGTACCAAAATGGCGACCATACTGCCTATGGCCGCCAAAAGAATTATATATCCCAAAAGAATCTTATGTCGTAATCTTATCTCCATCAACTAAATCAAGCGTTTGCTAAAATGGCAGCCATGCTGCCGATGACTGCCATAAAATAATGTTGCGTATGTCATGTCTCAATAAAGCTGCCATTCACAATTCAAACAAAATTCATAAATAACGGGTAGTGCTTGCATTTTGCATTTTATAGCTGCAACAAACGAAACCTATCGTTAAAAAAGCCTCTGTATTTACCTCCTTTGGGTGTAAATGTTTTTATGATATCTACTGATGGATGAACATATTTTGTATAAACGCCAAAAGCACCTACATGCCAGGCATTATTATAATAAACAAATATGAATTGAACATTTGGAGCTGCCGTCTTATAAAGCCCATAGTTATCCCAATAGGATCCGGATTGAATTCGACAGACTTGAGCCCCTCTATTTGTAGGCGGGATGCGATACATATTTCTACCATCACTATCATGATAGAAGACATAACGATTGAGACTTGGGAAAGAGTGGACTTCTATAGCACATCCGCTTAACGCCAGTGTAGTGACAATTTGTCCATTGAATGGATGGTTAACAACACATGAACCTACATTATTTGGTATGAATGGGAAATAGAAGTCAGTACCAAGTGGTGTTGGTATTAACCTGAAAAGAGAGCCTCTTCTCAAACTAATTTCTGTTATTGTTACTGGACCTGCAGGAAATGCATATCCTTGAGGAAGCACAAAAATATTTGAACTATTGATAGTCGCTACAGGGTTAATTCTTAAACTCGGTAATATCGGCATTTTTGTATGAATTATAAGAACGGGACTTTATCCATCCCGTTCTATATGTTTATACTCTATTTACTGCTTTCTGTATTTATAGGCTCGATACAGGAAGCCATTATATCCATCAGTTTTGACAGACCTTCGGTCTGTGGTTGCTGGCTGGCCGAAACATGTATCTGGTATTTTGCCGTTTGGTTGGTCATGCGGGTGTTCTCACGGGCGGTCGTTACTTTGCCGCTGATTTCTGCGCTTATTAACCAACTCTTCCCGGAAACTTTTGTTTCTACTTTGGCATTAATAGTGCTTTTTACATTTGAGGTATCAGTAACCTCCATCTGGAAATCTACATCCACGCGGTCTATAAGCAGAGAAGGAATAGGCACCAATCCTATAAACGGAGCCTTGACACTTTGTGGCATTGTTGTCATTACTCCATCCTGCTGTATCGGTCTTTTAATATCGAATTCCAATACACGAGCTGTTTTACCGTCGTCATCAAAAGCAATTTGCTTGTAGAAATTCCATGCTGTCGCTGCCAATTCCTGTTGTGCTTCGGCTGCTGCAATAAGTGGAGCTGCAATAAGTTCCCGCATGGGAAGCCCCTTGAATTTGTCAGTCACGTTTGAATCTGCTTTAAGAACTGGAGAAGTTTCTCTGTTTTGAGTCTCTTCCAATGCAGCGGAGATAATTTCTTTCGCCTGTCCGCTTACATTTTCATTCAAGTTTTCCGCATTTTCTTGTTGCCCTTGGTTCTTTATTTCTTCTGCCATAACATTTGAATTTTAAAATTGTTAGATGTTTTTTACAAAATCGTCAATAATTCGGGAAATGCTCTCCGGAGTCTCCTGAACCTTAAAATTGACGCAAACCTCCATGACATCATCCGCATCCGGTTTTATGTTGCTCATCTGCATCTGGAGATTGGCTCTTTGTGGGCTGGATAACAATAAGTTGTTTTCTGGAATCTGTGATTCCACGCTTCCGACCTTCGCCTTGAACTTTATCTGCACATTATCCATCGCAAGATAATGATGGGATATCAAAGCTATAAGTGGAATATCAATAGTCTTGTCTCCAACCATGATTTTTTTCGATTGGAACGTATTTGCGTTATTTGCATTTGTTCCTTCAAAAAGTCTGGTCAGATTTTGTATCTGATGATTCTGCAATGTATCTTGTGCACAGTTTACGGCGTATTGCAAACCATTCATAATATCAGAGAATGAATTGGTTTGAACACTGTCCGGCTCATCGTCATTATTTTTCTTGTCTCTGTGAAAAAGTCCCATGTTTTTAATTTAATTACTTGATTTGTTGCCTTTAATGAGCACCAATCTTGGCAATGTCCGGCTTACAGCTTCCATATTTACACTGGAGTCTATATTATTATTAACAATGCCTTGATGCCAAAACCTATATGGTGGATTCTCCGTGTGTTCCATCACGTTCTCCTTTTATTGGGGTTATACTTCGGTTAATGTTCGTTGCGGGCGGAACTTTTTCCGCCCGCAATAGCTTACTGCTTCCTCAAGGTAGGCAATGCTCCGTTAAGTTCGTAACGCCACTCTGAGCCTGCGTTCTGCAAGGCGGTGTTCATGGCATCAACGGCTTTCTGCCAGGTAACGACAGAGCCGTCCACCTTCGTGACTTCGGGGACGATGTTTCCTTTATTGTAGCCGATGCCTTGTTCATGATTGTTCTTCCAATAGCCGGCGGTCACGGTGGTGTAGTTATTTCCCAAAAAGCCGCCGATATGTACATAGCCAGTGCTACTACCCGTACTGGTTACGTTGCCCGTGGCATAGCAGGCAAGGAGGCTGCTTCCTGCGTTCATTCCCACCAGACCGCCGCCAGCGATATTCTTTTTGGGGTTTATTTCTATGATCACGTTGCCCGTGGCATAGCAAGCGGTCAGGGTGGCACTCGAATTCGTCTGACCTGCCACGCCGCCGACATCGACCGTTCCCTTCACTGTGGCCGAGGAGCTGCATCCGGTGATGGAACCGCCTATTTGAACACCCACCACACCGCCGACATACACCGTGCCGCTGACGCTGCCCGACACCGAGCAGTTTTCAATGGTGCCCCAGCCAGATCCTACCACGCCGCCAATACTGCCGCCATATATTTGATTGCTTGTTATCTGTACGCCCTCCATCACCACGTTCTTCACCGTACCAGCTCTATTGAGCCAGCCGAACAGACCCGCAAATTCGTCATTTGTCGTAAAGGTCAGCCCCGTAATGGTATGGCCGCCACCGTCGAAGGTGCCTTTGTATGAGTTGTCGTAGTCTGTGCCTATCGGTGTCCAGTCTTTGCCTGTGAGGTCAATGTCGGCGGTGAGGGTAATGTTAATGTCGGTCTTACCTCCGTTCACTAATTTGGCTATATTCATCAGGCCATCGGCGGAGGTCACGGTGTAGCTGCCGTTGCTCTCTATGGTATAGCCCAGGTCTTTTGCCGCAGCGAGGGAGACGGTGTAGGTATATTCACCGCCCGCCTGCCAGTCGGTAGCATTCTTCATCTTATAAACGAAGGTCTTGCCGTTAGTGAAGGTGCACGTAATGAAGGTCGTGCCAGCTGCCACACTTTGCGGGGCTACGAGGGCGATGTAGGTGTTGCTGCCCTTGTCATACGGGACGATTATATCCGGGTTGTCGCCTTCGGTGGAGAGACCCGTCAGCTGTATGGATGCCAGCCCCTCGGTGTAGTCCGTCAGAACGATGGTTACCCGCGCCGTGCGGTGGGTGAAGCGGAGCGTGGGGCTACCGTAGGTCACCGTCTGCCCGTCGGCTACGATGAGGTCGCTGCCCTCAAAGTCTTTTTGGGCACTTTGGTTGGCTTTTACCTTTACCGCAGGTGGAGTTGTCTCGCCAGCGGTGTAGGGCCACCACGCTGTGACGGTGATGTTGTTGTGGTTGGTCCAGTAGTACGGGTCGGTGGAGGTCAGCGTGGCGCTGGTGGGGTCGGCGGTGGAGGGCGTCACGTTGTATGCCTTCACCGTGCCGTCCATCAGGACTGCCACACTCTGCACACCCGTCCAATTGCCGTCCGCTGGGGCACGGGTGGCGGCGATGGCTGTCGCGGCTGGGTTCAGCCCCGTGGCGGTGAAGACGATGGGGGTGCCTTCCGCCCCTTCCGGTAGGAAGCCCGCTTCGTCCTGCGTGCAGGCGGCGAGTGAGAGGGCGAGCGCTGCAAGTGCAAAAAATCTTATCCTCATAATATCTGTTATTTTATTACTCTGGTTCTTTCCGTTGCGGGCGTAACTTTCCCCCGACGGTTTACTGCTTCCTCAAGGTAGGCAATGCTCCTTTAAGTTCGTAACGCCACTCTGAGCCTGCGTTCTGCAAGGCGGTGTTCATGGCATCAACGGCTTTCTGCCAGGTAACGACAGAGCCGTCCACCTTCGTGGCTCCGGTGCTTTCCCTATTGTAGCCGATGCCTTGTTCATGATTGTTCTTCCAATAGCAGGCAGTCATGGTGGTGTAGTTATTTCCCAAAAAGCCGCCGATATGTACTTTGCCAGTGCTACTACCCGTACTGGTTACGTTGCCCGTGGCATAGCAGGCAAGGAGGCTGCTTCCTGCGTTCATTCCCACCAGACTGCCGCCAGCGATATTCTTTTTGGGGTTTATTTCTATGATCACGTTGCCCGTGGCATAGCAAGCGGTCAGGGTGGCACTCGAATTCGTCTGCCCTGCCACGCCGCCGACATCGACCGTTCCCTTCACTGTGGCAGAGGAACTGCATCCGGTGATGGAACCGCCTATTTGAGCACCTACCACACCGCCGACATACACCGTGCCGCTGACGCTGCCCGACACCGAGCAGTTTTCAATGGTGCCCCAGCTAGATCCTACCACGCCGCCAATACTGCCGCCATATATTTGATGGCTTGTTATCTGTACGCCCTCCATCACCACGTTCTTCACCGTACCAGCTCTATTGAGCCAGCCGAACAGACCCGCATATTCGTCATTTGTCGTAAAGGTCAGCCCCGTGATGGTATGGCCGCTACCGTCGAAGGTGCCGGTGTATGAGTTGTCGTAGTCTGTGCCTATCGGTGTCCAGTTTTTGCCTGTGAGGTCAATGTTTTTGTCGAGGGTAATGTTTATGTCGGTCTTACCTCCGTTCACTAATTCGGCTACATTCATCAGGCCGTTGGCGTTATAGACCGTGTAGGTATTGGTGTTGCTGTCGTAGATGTAGCCCAAATCCTCGGCTGCGCCACTCTCGCCGCCGCCGTCAGCCCAGCTACCGATGGTGCAACCCTCTAACGTCAGGCCGGTGGCGTTCACCTTGACGGTATATTTATAGCGGCTGCCCGCCTCTAATACGACGTCGTTTTGCGGACGGAAGTAGAAGGTGCCGCTGCCGAGTTCCACCCGGATGAACGGCCTGCCTGCCGCAACGGTCTGCGGGGCGGTTAGTGCCTCGTAGGTGTTGCCGCTTGCGTTGTAGGTCTTGATGGCAGTCGGGTTGCCGTTATCGGCGGACAGGCTCACGAGGATCACTGTGGCACCGGCGACGCTCGTGAATCCCGTGCCGGGCTTCAGTTCGATTGTCACGCGTGCCGTGCGGTGGGTAAATTCAAGAGTCGGGTTGTTAAATTCCACCGTCCGGTTTTCGGCGGAGATGAAGTCGCTGTTCTGGAAGTCTGCCAATTTGCTTTGGTCTTCTGCCACCTTCACGGCAGGCATCTGTGTGATGTCGGCATTGTTGAAGGGCCACCATGCCGATACGGTAATCGGGTCGCGGCTGGTCCAGTAGTACGGGTCGTTCTCGCGTGAGAGCGTGGCACTCTTGAAATCGGTAGAAGCCGTTACGGTGTATTCCTTTACCGCATCGCCCATCTTGAGTGCCACGGAAGTGACACCCTGCCAGTCGCCGTCCACAGCGGCACGGGTTGATGGGGCTGCCTGCGGCGTTGCCTCCACGGACAGTCCGGTGGCATGGATGACTACGGGGTATTCACCTTCGGACAGACGGCTATCGTCAGCCAGTTCGTCCTGTGTGCAGGCGGCGAGGGCGAACAGCAACGCGGTGGCTGCGGGGATAAATAATCTATGCCTCATAATTCTTCATTCTAATCGATTAATTATTAACATCCTACAGGTCAGCACCCACATCTCCACCGTCTATATCGTTCCACTTTGCAATGGTGGCTTCGCTGACTTCAAGGACTTTGTTGCTCACCTTGACAGTATAGGTGTAGTTGTTGCCCGCCAGCAGTGCGCCATCGGGCATGGTGAGTGTGGCATGATATTCCTGACCTTTGTAATTCACAACCAACGGCAGGGATGCAACTGTCTGCGGGAAGAGGATGATCGATGACGTGAGATTGCCGTCTGCCAGATTCATGGTCAGTTCTCCGGTCTGTAGTCCGTTGTCTGCGGTGGCAATACCGTCGGCCGTGTTGAACGTACCGATGAGTAACAATCCGTCCAGCGTGTAACGTTCAGGCTTGACCACGCTGAAATCCACGCCGTCGCCCGCCTCGAAGGTAAGGGTTATCTGGCTCATGCGGTGGTGGAAGGAGTTGTCTTCACCGCCTTTGGCGGTTTTGTCGGTAAAGCTTACTACCGGGTTGTTTTTGTCTCCCGTGGCTCCTGAAGCAAAGAGGAAGTCGATGGCAGGCTGGTTCTGCTGCGCCGTGGCATCGGTCGTGGCTGCGAGGATGCCTCCCGCCGCGTTGTACGGATAGTAGGCGCGGAAAGTATGGGTCTTTGTATCTTCGATATAGATAACCTTTCCTTCTGCCTCAAATTTCCCGTTTTTCAGGATGAAAGGCACGTTGCCGTACTGGGAATCGTTGCCGATGTCGGTGATGCCGATACGGTCGCCGTTGTCCCAGGTGGTTCCGCTGGCGCGGGTGGCGGGGGCGATGTTGGCGGTAAACTGGGCGGCCACGGGGTCACCGTTCAGGTTCTCGTTGTCGTTGTTGCAGGCTGCCAGTGCGAGGGCGAGCGTTGCAAGTGTAAAAAATCTCGTCTTCATTATATTAGTCATTATATTAGTTTAATTCCATTTCAATATTTGCTGCACCTCAGCAAAATCAAAGCAAGCTTTGCTCCTGCGTTCGGTTTACTAATTATTTACAAATCGGCATTTACATCATCACCTTTCACTTCTTCCCAGCCGTTGATTTCGGCTCCGTCCACTTCCATGCCTTCGGGAGTCTCAACCAGCGTTCCGCCGAGGGTCAGCGATTCGCCCTTTCCGGTGTTGAACTCCTTGAGGGCTTCCGTAAGGTCGCTTTTCAGCGTGGTGGGGGTCGGGTTGCCGTCAGCATAGCGGATTTCACCCGTCAGCAGTTGTTCCGTGCCAGTCACACCCAGCAGCCGCACCGTGGCTTTCCACTTGCCGGCATCGTCACCTTCGGTAATCTTGGAGAAGGGCAGCACGACGTTCGAAGCGGCTCCGTAGGTATCGGTAGCGAAGTCGAGTGTTCCGGCTGCACCCGTCAGATGGGCAACAATCTCCGTGATGCGTCCGGCGGCATCACCAGTAGGTTCGACGACAAGCGTCAGTTCGCGTACCTGCTGCTTCATTGCGGCAGTCAGCGGATAGTCCTTGTCTTTCTCGATGGTCACCTGTTCCGTATAGGTGAAGAACCATCCCGGGGCATTGTTCACAAAGGCATCCGTGCCTGCCCGGGTTCCCGTGGATGCGGCAATGGTGGCTGTGGTGCCGTTCACCGTGATTCCTTCAGCCGGGTTCCACACCGCAAGTGTGTAGCTGCCCGGAGCAAACAGATGGTCGGGGGTATGGGTGGCGGAAGTCTCCGTACCCGTATAGTCTCCCATGGTGACCGTCCATGTGGCAGGTATGTCGATACCCTCACCGCGGGCCGACCAGTCGGCTGTCACCGCAATCTTCCCGTAGTCGGGATGCGGCGTGTCATAAAGCGTGTCCTTCACGCAGGAAGAGAGCAGCACGGCGGCTGCCATTCCCATCATATTTATATATTGTCTTGCTTTCATATTCTATTCCTCCGTGTTAGAATAACTTCCATACCAATGTCACACCGGCGTTGATGGGGCCACACCAATTTTTTGTCTCGTTGCCACAGCGCACGCGCACACCATCGATGACTTCATATTTTTCGAAATCGGCATTCAGGTAGCCCAAACCGAGGTTGAAATCAAGATCTAATGCCTTGTTTAGCCGCAGCTGATAGCCGGCGGTGATGCCGCCACCCATCAGGTCGCCCTGCTTGCCTGTTTCGGAGAGCTTGTAGTTGAACTGTCCGGCCTTGAACATCGCGCCCAGATACCAGGCTTTCTTCTCACCCATATAGTAACGCACTTCCGGAGCCACTTCCCAGAGTGCATAGCGGTGGTCCTTGTCGCTCCACGTCCATGAAGTCCACGAGCCGTTTACGGCAATGCCCCATGACGGGCAGATGCGCCATTCCACGCCAAGATCTGGTGTCAGGGTAGCCCAGCGCAGCAGGTTGGCACGCAGGGAGAGATGATAATCATTTGTGATTTTGGTTTCTGACGGCGTGTCGGCAAGTGTATTTTGTTGAGCGGCTTTCTCAGCTTCTGCCTTTTCAGCGGCAAGTCGGGCTTCTTCCGCTTTACGTTGCTCTTCGGCAAGCCGTTCCTGCTCGGCACGCTTCTCGGCTGCCAGTCGTTCGGCTTCCGCCTTGCGTCGTGCTTCCGCTTCCGCATCCGTCACGGCTGTTTCCTTTACCAGTACCGTCAGGCGCACGGTGACAAAATCACCCTCTGTCACATGATTGCGGGTAATGAAATTCTCCTCTTTTATTTCCGCACGGATAATCAGTTCTGATTTCACACGGTTGGCTCGAATCTTCGCTGTTGCAAGGTTCTCGGCTTCACCGCCCAGCGAATTGCAGTAGCCGTCAACCAATAGCGGCAGCTTGCCGTCAAGAATTGTGGTTTTGTTGTTTTCGATACATTCCAACAGGCGGGCAAGTTCCGTGTCGTTGCCATTCCAAGGCACGTAGAACATGTCCTTCTGCGGAACAAAGCGGAAGGTGTAGGTCGTGTCTGCTTTCTGCTGCGCAATGACAGGAAAAGTTACCGTCATCAGCCACAGAAACAGGGTAAGAAAAGTGATTTTTCTGCTCATATAAACTTGAATTTATTATCTTTGTCTTCTCCAAAGGTAATAAATGCCATTCAGCGCCCAAAATATTACAAAAACTTTTTCTGTTGAAATACAGCGTTTTATAAAAAAAATGTCGTTTGAGCACTTTTCAAATTGTCGTTAGAGCACCTTTTTGTCGAATTAGCACTTTTTTGTCGTTTGAGCACTTTTTTGAAAATGGGTTTCTGAGACCTTTTTCAATGTTTTTTAGTACACAAATTATTCCCGATTTGCTTTTTTCCATTTGGCAGGCGTACATCCTTCCTTCTCGGAAAATAATTTGATAAAGTTACTGCGGGAAAGAAAACCGGAGGACTCAGCCAGCTTCTGTATATTGATTTCCGGATGCTCCTTCAGCATGTTTTTCGCATACTCCAACCGGAGACCGGTTATCCATTCGCGGAATGTCATTTTATACGTAGTCTTGATATAAGCGGAAAGATAGGTACGGTTCGTATGAAGTATTTCGGACAGTTCTTTTATGGTAAGTCCCTGCTGGACATAGCCGTCTGTCTTTATCCAGTTGGCCACTTTCTCTATAATTTCTGTATAGGACACTGGAACTTCTTTCTCAGAAACTATTTCAGGTTCTGTTTCTGTATCTGTCAGAAGTTCTTCTTCAGACTGTATATCTTGCTCAAAAGCATTTTCCACCTGTTCATAGAACAGCAGGTAGTTCTGATAGCTGTAGAAAAGATAGCTGTAGAACGGTATTGACGACAAAATCCAGATAAAAACATATTTGTCTGGCAGAAATGTCAGCAATCCGCATCCGACACCGAAGATAACAGCCCAATAAGTGAATATGGAAAGCCATTCGATATATGTGCCTATATCATCCGCCTGAGTTTCATTGAAAATCCGAATGGCTCTACGGTATGCAATTATGACTCTGCGAGCTAAAACGACTCCAAAAACGACTAACCATACAGCTAAAGCAAATAAAGAGAATTTTTGCATGATTCCGCTTGGCAACAGGAACAACACAACTCCGGAAAGAGTTGAAAATATAATCCATAAAATGATATGTGTCCACACACGCCGTTTGGTAATGTAAAAACGATCAAGCAACATTATCAATGCCGAACTGAACAGAGAATAGCACAGGAAGTATGTGGACATGTTCATCAATATGGCAGAATCCGCATTTTTGAATCGGATACCAAAGAAGAAATGTACCGAATAATTTGCCGAAAGCAGCAGCATAGCTATACCCATAATCTGTCGGGAGCGGAGATAATTCTTGAAAATTTTCTTTTCAGGAGTCTTTGCAAACAAAAAATAAAAGCCGAAGAATAACATCAACGGCAGTGCGGTATAAAGTGAAAAACTGTATATAGATGGCTCCATTGTTATGCTTATTTGATTTTGATACAAAGTTACGAAAAATATTGGTTTTCAGGATTATTTTCCTGAGTTCTTTTTTATATTTTAATCATACGGAAACGCTTTGATATTATACAGTTATCGGATTCACTTTCATGGTGGAGAGATTCAGGTACAGCCCGTGATGCTCGATCATACCGTTGCGGAACATTTTCCACAGGATGTTGCAGCCGAGCTGTGCCAGTGTGGAGTTGATGAACAGGTCCTGTTTCTCCAGAGCCTCCGCCAGCGAACAGCTCGGTCCGGAATCCTTTTCCTTCACTCTTGCGTATTTGACATATCGTGTGATCACCTTCAGCGATTCCACCGTTTCGTACAGCTTGGATGCCGGCTGTCTGATTTTCTTAGGTACGGTTCCGAGGATGACCTGTCCCGTATTCTGCATGTTGCCGAAGTCCATCCAGTACAGTGGTGTTTCGTGGCTTCTGTATTCCGAAACCGGCACGGCTTTCAGTATGTTCCAGAGGTCGAGACGGGACTTTATGTTGTCCGTGCAGGTAATCATTATGTTGGCCAGATTATCCCGTCTGGCGTCCTTCAGGGCTGCCGGATAGATGTCCGGTACCGCCTTCCAGTCGTTGCCGAAGAAGTTGTTCATGCGTGTGACGAGGCACTGCGCCTTGTTCAGTCCGATGTCCGAAGGGCTGAAGAGCTGCCGCCCGATGTTGGCTTCCGTCACGATGTCGGAATCATACAGTGTCACGAACAGTCCGGGATGTCCGAGTCCCCTCAGTGCCGTGTCAAGCCTGGCCAGGCAGGTAAGCACCTGTGACCCGGTTCCTCCCGCTCCGATAAGGTTTACCGTTACCGGATGCTGCGGGTTTATGAGATAGTTGTCGATGTAGTGTACTCTTTTCATTTCAGTATGTCTTTAAGTTTCATGTTGTTCAGTTGTTTCAGTTCGTCGAGGTTGAAGTCCCTGTCCCGTGCCGCCTTTGCCACCAGCACGAGGTTTGACCTTGTCGGGTTCCCGTTCCCTCCCAGGTGGGTGAATTCCGTCAGCCAGAATTTCCGTTCCCAGTACTGCAGCAGCTTTTCATAGGTCAGGTCCTTCGGCAGCTCTATCCTGGCGTTTCCCAGACATACGCTGGAACCTGTCACGTTGAAGAACGGTGCGGCATACAGTACGGTATCCGGTCTGGGAACGTTCCCCTTGTAGGCATAGATTCTCATTCCGTGCTCTCCGGCCTCGTAGATTACTCCCGGCAGGTAATATTCCGCGTTTTCTATTTTGAGTGCGGTGCTGAAGAACATCATCCGCTTGTGCGGTGGATTGTACCACACGTATCTTTCGCTGCCCTTGCGCGAGTCGCAATACAGCAGGTTGTCGGGTATCTTCCCGTATGGAGTGGTACCGTGTCTTTCCGAGTATTCCTTCACGAGGGTGTTCATGAATTCCAGTGTCACCGGTCTTCCTTCCGTCATGTTTCCCCGGTCGTCAATACCCCGGATTTCAAGGAAGAAGTTCTTGTCCCCTTCCGAGGCATAGGCTATCAGTGCCGCCCTGGGGTTGAGCGGTGTCTTGATCTTTCTGGTCAGTTCGTTGCTGTCTATCATATGCTTTCAGATTGGTTTATATTGTGATGTTGATAAATTTTTCCGCCCATTTGAAGAAGCGTTCCGGGTAGTCGTCCATGCGGAACAGTTCCTCCGTTTCCGGAGACAGGTCACAGGTGGTGACCGGAATGATGTCGTATGTCTCCCGGCTGTAGGAGTTGTAGTAGTCCACGAGGTTGTCCGTCACGGGATCATTGCAGTCATAGATGACCCTTATCTGCCTGTTGAGATACATGGGCAGGTAGTCCGGTTCCTCTTCATAAAACGGGTCGTAGCCGTATTCCATGATGCCGCGTTCAGGCGAGAGGAATTCCAGACCTTCCTTCATGGCGGAGAGCAGGGACTGTTCGTATCCGTTCGCCGGCTTATACCGTCCGATTGCCTTCGGCAGGTCCTTGTAGTAGGATTTCCGTTCCACTCTCCTGAGCAGACTGTGTATCCTGCCTTTCTCGTATGAATGCAGCAGTTTCAGCCGTTTTTTCCTGTCGTCCTGTTCGTCGTCATTCTCTTCAGCCAGCCAGGTAAGCGCATATTCCGTGTCATCCTCGTCCAGTATGGTGTCAATTCCGTTTGCCTGCATCAGGTTGTGGATGAAGGTGACAGATATGCGTCTCAGTTCCGGCCCGAGATTTTCCACAAATTTCACAGGGAAGTAATACAGCGTAAGTTCTCCCCATCTGTGGCATTTCCAGAGACGGAAAATGAGTCTTTCCCCATCCTGCTCGATGTTTACATTCATGTCATTGCCGACAAGGTCGCTCATTTCATCATGCAGTCTCGTTATTCCTTCCGCCATTGTGAGTCCCGGTGCATGTACCGCTTCCTTTTTCATAAGACTCGCATATCTGAAAAAGGAATCACGCAGGTACTCGTAGTTTTCCCGCGTGATCAGGTTGCACGGCTTTCCGTCAGGACTTTCCGAGAACAGTTCCGGCGGAGGCATCGGCGTGAATGTGGTGTTCAGAAAAGAATTACGGCACCGCTGGGTGCCGCAATCCGTTTCTTCCTTTCCGTGCCGTAATGCACCTTCCTTTCGGTTTCCGCAATGATAAGTCTCGCGAGCTGTTCCGCCTGATATCCGTCCAATGGTACACATGATTTCTTCTTTTTTCTGTAGTCCTTTGCCATATCCTTTATCCTTTTGTTCCGATAGTTGTCTTGAACTCATATTCTGTCATGTCCTCCCTGATGACCGGTCCGTGAACGGTAGCCGTCGTCAGTTCCGGGTACATGTTCGAATAGTAGTTCATGACCATGTCCGGCGAGATGTTCGGATCCGGGTCCTGAAGAGTAATATACTCTGTTCCTTTCTTGAATCTGAATGAGCGTGTCATTCCTTTAATTTCGAGTGCCATGTCTTAAACTGTCTGATAAGGTGAATACTTGGGTTCCAGCATGGACTGCGGGAAATCGATGTATTCCTCGTAGTCCTTCTCACTGTATGCGGGGTGTTCCTGATCGGAGAGGTACGGTTGCTGTTCGTCCTCCTGCATGAACCGTTCTTCCTGCCAGTCCTGAATTTCAGGCTGCGGCGGATATTGAGGTTGGGAAGGCTGCTGTCCGCCTGTCAGCTGTACGTATTGCGCGTGCGGCTGTATCTGCGGTCTTGCTTGCGGCTGTGGCGGCTGTTGTTGCGGTGGCCATATTCCTGGCTGTTGCGGATGCTGCGTGTATGCCTGTTGTGGTCTCTGCGGTACCGGCTGTTGCGGACGTTGCGGTTGCGGATTTCTCTGTACCGGTGTCTGTGTGTATACCGGCTGTTGGGAGTGTGGCTGTTGCTGCTGTACCGAAGGTTCCGGCTGTGCCTCCTGTTCCATCAGGTCGAAGAGGCTTCCCCGGTTCATTTCCGTGTCGGCTGCCTTTATCTTCTCCTCGATTTCCTTCAACTGGGCGGCATTCGCGTGTGCTTTCGCCTGTGTAAGCACGCTGACGGCTTCCCGATGGTTCCTGGCGGCTGTCAGTTCTTCCGCCTTCTTCATCAGTTTCTCGTACTTCTCCCGTTTCTCGCGTTCTTCCTTCGTCTCCTTGGATTTCGCTTCCTTGGCGGCCTTGCTGCTGGCGGCGGCCTTGTCCGCCTGTGCCTCAAACTGTGCCATGTTGGAGATCAGCCCGCACGCTTTCTGTATCGGTCTTGTGACTGCCTGCAGGAATCCTGTGTCAAGTTCCTGCGGTGTGCCCGTGACAGTCAGCGGCACGATGTGGTTCTGGGCCTCGTCCTTGAGTCCGTTCGATTTGGGCAATGTGGAAACGGTCAGTTGTCCGTTTGTCTTGCGGATGACGATCGTGAGGTCCACGCTTTCCGTCATCATCTGGTGGATTGCTGTAAAAAACATAATTTCAGATATTAAATGATTAGACGATGTGTTTCAATATTCGCTGAATAATTCAGCCAGCAGCCTGTTCCTATCCGGATGTCTGCATATTTCCAGAACGGGGTTCAGCAGCTTTGAGATGTGAACGGGACCTGTGGTTCCCCTTGGCGGCAGCTTGATTGCCGGTTGCGGGACGTGTACTTTCGGTCTTCTTGTCACGGGCATCCCTATCGGAGCTGGTGACTGTCTTGTGATGATCGCTTGTTGCATATTCTTTAATTTTTAACTGTGAATACCCGGGCTTTGGCAGCCCGTTGAACTACAAGGGCCCAACGGCAAATGCTTCCGGAAAGGCAGGGTTTTCGGGAAAAATACCGGAGCGCAGCGAGGATGATTTTTTCCGAAACCGCTTGCGGCCTGACCTTGCCGTCCGACAAGAAGCGTTTGCCAACTTTGCCCTGTAGTTCTCGGTTTGCCAATGTCTGTGTTTTCCGTCCATTCCCTTTTCTTTCCGTGTCATTTCCGGCTGTGACGGATACAAAAAGAGCCGCCCGCTCCCGGACAGCTCCCTTATGCTGCAATGATAAATTCCGTGCATGTTCCATATCGTCAGATTTCAGAAGACCAGAAAACTCAGTATGCACAGAATGATTGCCAATGCCACGAGAAAACAGGCTATACGGTAGAGGAACCTGAAGAGTCCCCTGAAACAGATGATGGCCACGGCAGTCCATACAGGCGATATACCGTGGGAATAGAGCCAGCTGAATATGATGGCTGCTGTTACGGCCAGCGCGAGTGTCCTTGCCCATCTGCTGTCCGCTATCTTTCTGATACGTTCTTTTGCTTTCATAATCTTCATTTGTTTGGCGGGAATGCCATTCCCGGTTTCAGGGGCTTTCTTGCAGTCCGCCTCCACAGGCAAGGTTTTCGGGAAAAATACCGGAGCCTCTGGCGAGGATGATTTTTCCCAGAAACCGTAAGGCCTGACCTTGCCGGTGGAAACGGGCGGGCTGCGACCTTTGCCCCGCGAATCGGGATGGCTTCATCATTTCCTTTTCCTGCCGTTCCCGTTTTTGGGGAACGAGAGTGTCAGGGTGAACCCGGCGTCAAAGGTGACCGAAGCGTCGAAAGCCACGCCCTTCTTTCCCTTGAATCCCTTGATAAGGCGTGTGGAACCGGAGGAGAAAAGCTGTTCCAGATGCTGGTCCGTCAGTTCCTTGTTCAGGAATCTGCGGTACACGGTCAGTCCGCACCCTTTATTGTCGCAACGGGCACTCTTTTCCCTGACGATAATGTGTCCGGTCTTGCATTTGGGACAGGTGAATGTGCGGGCGGCTGCCGCCGGAAGGCTGAGGTTCAGGATTTCACGGGTAGCCTTGCGGGTGTAGTCCGTGATGGATGCCATGAACGTGTCCGGTCCGAGCGTGTGCCGCTCTATCTGGAGCAGGGTCTTCTCCCAGCTTCCTGTCAGGGAAACATCCGCCACGAGCATGTCCTTCACCGCATCGTAGATATGAAGTCCCTTTTCCGTGGGGACGATGCTCTTGCCGGAGCGGGCGATATAGTCACGTTTGAACAGTGTGGTGATGATGGCGGCTCTTGTGGCGGGCGTGCCGATGCCCAGCTCCTTCACGGCCTCGCGTGCCTGTTCGTCGGCTATCTCCCTGCCGCAGGTCTCCATTGCTGCCAGCAGCGTGGCCTCGGTATAGGGCGGTCTGGGCACGGTCTTCTTCTGGGACAGTCCGAATCCTGAAACAGGAACCGTGTCCCCTTCGGCAAATACGGCCGTACCCTCGTCGGTTTCCGGCTCGTCGTCCTGCCTGTCCTCTTTCCTGCAGAAGATGCCGCGCCATCCCGGACTGACGACAAGGGAACTTTTCGAGCGGAAATCCATGTTGTCCAGGCGACATTCCATAAGAATCAGTTCCTTCTCGCAGCAGGGCGAGAACGCCTCCAGCATACGTCCGGCTATCAGCGTATAGACGGCCTCCTCCGCTTCGGAAAGCCCTTCGGGTGCGATGCCGGTCGTGATGAGAGCATGGTGGTCCGTCACTTTACGGTCGTCCACGCTACGGGTGTTGAGACGCGCAAAGTCAAGGATTCCGGCACTTGTGGCGAATTCGGGCATGGCCATTATCCTTTCCAACAGACCGGGCACGCAGGCCATCACATCGTGCGGGATATACCGGCTTCCCGTTCTCGGGTAGGAAATGAGCTTCTTCTCGTAGAGCGACTGGGCGATGTCCAGCGTCTTTGCTGCGGGCAGGTCGAGGTGCACGTTGCAGTCCTTCTGGAGTGCCGTTAGGTCGTAGAGCAACGGCGGCTGTTGCAGGCTTTTCCTGCGCTCCACCTTCGTGACCGTCGCCGAAGAATCGGGAGAGAGACTGCGGTAGGCGGCTTCCGCCTTCTGCCTGTCGTCAAAGGTCGCGGGATGGAAGAAGCGGCGGTGTGACGTGCCGCCATTGAGGGTGACATGCAGCTGCCAGTATGGTGTGGATACGAAACTGCGGTTCTCCCTGTAGCGGCTGCATATCATGGCGAGCGTCGGAGTCTGCACCCGTCCGATCGAGTTGTTGGACGAGCCGGAAACGATGGCCAGGGCACGGCTGGCGTTCATGCCCACCAGCCAGTCTGCCTTCGCGCGGCTGTCGGCGGCGGTATACAGGCTGTCGTATTCCGAGCCGTCCTTCAGTTCCTCCAGACCTTTTCGTATGGCCTCGTCAGTAAGCGAGGAGATCCACAGGCGTCTGAACGGTTTCGTGCAGCCCAGAAAGTCGTATATCCAGCGGAAGATAAGTTCCCCTTCACGGGCACAGTCGGTAGCCACGACGATGCTGTCACAGCGGTTGAACACGCTTTCTATGACTTTCAGCTGTTTCGAGGCGGCGATGTCCGTAACCATTCCCCTGTCCGTGCGCATCTGTCGGGAGACCAGGCGGAACGGGTCCGGCAGCATCGGCAAGTCCTCCTCCGCCGTTTTCGTATAACCATAAGTGTCCGGTATGGCCAGTGACACGAGGTGTCCCAGTGCCCAGGTCACCATATATCCGTTACCGGAACAGTAGCCGTCATTTCTTGTATCAGCCCCGACTACACGGGCAATGTCCATGCCTACACTCGGCTTTTCTGCGATGATTGCTATCATATTGTAAGATAAAAATTAAGCCGTTTCCCGTTTTCCATGCGGAAGACAGGAAACGGCGGTAAGACATCGGTTTACTTGATAATTGCTCCCAGATTATTTGCCCAGCGGTGTCACTCCCTGGATTTCCAGTAGCGGGGACTCGCCCTTACGGACCAGTTGGAGCGTGGCGTCCATCACCACGTCCACGCCGAGGAGCACGAGGCTCAGGGACATCACTTTCGTTTTCTCTCCCCTGAGGAGGGTGTCCATTTCGCCGGAGAGTTCCAGCTCGTCCTTCATGATACCGATACCGGAGAGTTCGTCCCAGTTCACTTCATCAGCCTTGAAAGGCATGTCGTTTCCGTTTTCCTTTTTCATATTTCTTTCTTTTTTTGATTCAACATTCATTTTTCAGTAACCTGTTGTCAGGCAATGCTCGCACCTTTTGACTTGCGGTTTCCCTGTTCCTGTCGCTGGCTGTTGGCCACCACATTGCGCTGCGAGGCATCACGCTTGCGGTCAGGATTCTCGTTGTAGAAGTCCAGACGCCCCTGGTTGAAGTTCGCCTTGACGTACTGCGAGATGGTCTTCCCGTCATATCCCTTGATGCCTTCCACCAGCACGGCCTTTCCGCTCTGCAGGTCCGCACGCTGCTGTCTGGTCAGTTCCACGTCCCATACCTTGGGTGGAATCTTGAAATCCTCGCGCTGCTCGAAGCCGTCCGGCGTACGGGAGTAGCTCAGGCGTCCCGTTTCCAGGTCGGCCTTGATGAAGGAGGAGAATTCCTCTCCCTTGCGGTTCACCATGTCATTGAGGAAAATCACCTTGCCGTCACGGAGCTGCTGCTGTTCCTCCGCCGTAATCTTCACCCCGTTGATTTCGTTGGGAATATAGATTTCGCGTGCGCCTTCCGGAGAGTCCGGATTATAGCGGGTGTAGGACGGGCGGCCTGTCGCCTCGTCCAACTTCACGTAGGAGGAGAACACCTCGCCGTCCTTGCGCTGCATTCCCTCCACGAAGATGGCTTTTCCAGCGTTCAGGTCCTCAATCTGTTTCTGTGTCAGTTCCACGCCCCCGAGTGTCTGGCGGTTGAAGAGCTTGTCGTTCTCGAAAATGAACTCGACACCCCTGCGTTCGGCATTCACCTGAATGAAGGCGTTGAACTCGTTGCCGGATTTGGCGATCATGCCCTCTACATAGACCTTCTTGCCTTCACGCAGGTCATTCTGCTCCTGCTCTGTCAGTTCCACTCCCTTGATTTCCCTCGGGATGAAAGCATTCTCCGCTTTCATGGCGACCACCTCGTTGGTCAGCTTGTCGATGCTGATGAAGGATGGGATATATTCCCCGTTGCGTCCTTTCAGTTCCACGACACGCCCCATGTTGCCCGTTTCGAGCAGGTTCTTCTTGTCCTCGTCGGAGAAGATGTGTCCGAAGTACGGTCGGTCAAGGTCGGGTTTCTGCCGGATACCGTGGATGCCGAGCACCACTTCGCCCGCCATGGACTGCTGGAAGGACAGACGTGCGTCCGTTCTCAGTACGGCCGAGCCGAAGTTCATGCTTATGGGCACGACCTGGTTGGTCTTGTAGCCCTTGAGCATCTGTTCGAGCAGTCCGCGTTCCTGGAGGTATTCACGGGAGATTCCGAAATTCTTGAGCTGTTCCCAGTTGATCATGGACTCGTTGTAACGGTACTGGGGGGACTGGTTCTGCGGCTGGCTGTCAGCTGCGGCAGCCTGCTGCTGGGTTTCATTTTTCTTTGCCATTTCTTCTTGGTTTTTGGGGTTGATACTTTGGTTTTCCTTGTTGCGCGGAACAATCTCGTACTGCTTGAGAAATTCCTCCACGGCTTTTGTCTTTTTTCCTGCGGCGATGTCCTCGATGGCCTGCTGTACGGCAGGGTCGTCCAGCCTGTCTTCCTTGACGGAGAGGATTCCGAAGCGTGTCGGGTCTTTCAGCTGGCTCCAGAAGTTCTTGATGAAGTTCTCGAAGGCGTCTGCATAGCGGTCAATCTTCAGGAAGGAGTTCCGGTTCTGCCTGTCGGCGGCTACCGTGTTGAATTTTCCGTCCTGTCCGATTTGCGACACCGCTTCCAGAATCAGTTCCATCTTGTCAAGGATGAACACGATGTCACTCATCTGCTCGTTTTCGGAGACCTGCGGTTTCGGGGGTTCTTCCCTTGCATTTTTCTTTGCCATAATTTTTGATTTTTAGTGTTGATAACTCATGTTGTCACCGCAAATATATAGGAGAAAAATTGATAAATAATTGATTTGCAATATGTTAGGACACACATTACACCATGTGTCATCACATTACACCGCAGGCTGGAGAAAACGGAGCGAAAAAGCGTGGGAAAACGGCAGGAAAAGGAGAAAAAACAAGGGACGAGAAAGAAAAGGGAAAAGACGGGAACAGGCTGGAAAGACAAGGGCATGGCGGTACGCACTGCCGAACGGAAGAAAAGGAAAAACTGTAATTATGCGATCAGGCTAAGCCTGACGGCGAAAAGTGTTGCCGAGGAAATGGGGATCAGCCGCCAGCAGCTTTGCAACATCGAGCAGTCGGAAACCGCCCCCGTGGTGGTGAAATACATCGCTTTTCTAAGGAGCAAAGGGGTGGATCTGAACGCTCTGTTTGATCGTATTATCGTGAACAAATAAAATAAATCGTATGAGAAAATTAGTTACCGCCTTGTGCGCTTTGGTCTTTTTGTCGTCTTGCGACGACGAACTGAAACTTGTCAGCCGGGATTTTTCCGTGACGCTGAAAAGTATAGACGGCAATACGGCCGTAGTGGGGAAGCCCATTAATTGCACCCTTACGATCTCGGATCTTGATCCGGACAACGGGGATCAGATATTGACACGCTTTGAGGTCAGGGACGGGGACGGCGTTATCCTGGTGGATAACAACGAATACAGCCCCGGAGAAACGTTTGAATATGATTTCAAGGCAAACAATCGGCTGGATTTCGATTTTATCCCGGCAACCGAGGGAGAGGCGTATATCGTCATGGGGGTAGCCAGCGAACTTGTGACACGATCCGACAGCATCAAACTGAAAGTTTCCAGCCCGGAGATAAACATACGTTTCCAGAACGTGCCGGATCTTATGCTGGTATCGGAGGAAGCGGAATTTTATTTGCAGCTTGATACGGAACTTTACGGGGTGAAAGCGTCGGCCAGGTTCGTAAAGGGAAGCGGCCGGGTATATATTTCCGGGTATGATGCGACAAGGGGCGAGGGCGTGGCACTGGAAAAAAACAACCTGGTGACGTTCCGGCCGGATGCGACCGGGCAGGCGGTGATCGAGTTTACCGTTTCAAGCCGTTACGGTCTGCCAGTGAAAGAGAATGTAACGATACAAGTAAATCAATGAGGTTATGAGAAAAATTGCCGTATTATCGCTCTTTTTGTGCCTGGTGGCCGTGTGCAGGGCACAATATATCGGAAGCCAGTATATGAACGTGAAGCTGGGCTATATCGTGGATGAAAGTCAGGTGCAGGGGACGTTCGGTTTTGGAAAGGTGTACAAGGCTTTCAAGGTGGGGGCAAACCTTAATTACCGGAATCTAAACCGAGATCTGGTAAAGGCAAACACCGTGACGGTCGGCCCGGAGCTGGCCTATTACGCCCTGAAAGGACGGAAATTCTCGCTCCTGGGGATCGCAGCCGGGACGATCGGCTACCAAAAAGCCAAGGCGAAAAGCGATCTTGTGTACCTGGCGAAAAGCAAGGCTTTCGTGTATGGATACGAGGTCGGGATAAGGCCGGAAATGTTGCTAAGCCTAACGCATGGCTGAAAACTCTTCTTGCCGGTGTTCTTCTTCTTCATACAGCCTCATGCGTTCTTGTAATGCTTCTTTTAAATTGTCGCTTTTTTTCAGTCCGAGTTTGGCACGTATGTTCGCTCGTTGGCTGGTTATGTTTCCGCTACTCCGATGTAATAATTCGCATATTTGGCTGACGGTCTTGTCTTGCAGTATTAAACGGCAGATGTTTAATTCGGACGGGGATAAATTGGGATATATTCTCCTGATTGTATCAAGTTTACTTTTTTCCTTTTTCTGGTATGCGGCAAGGGCTGTAAAAAGATTTTCTTTGGATTGTTCCCCTATTATGTTTAACAGGGAGCTTGTCTTTTCTTCCGGGTTATTCTCGCTTAACAACTCGGCGAACGCGAATAGTTCTTCCTTTTTCATTTGGAGACGTTTCAAAAGCATTTCCTCTTCCTCTTTTAGCAAGTTGCTACTTTTTAGCAAGCTGCTGATATTACTGTGTAAGGATCTTCCTAATAAGGGGATCATGGTGTATATGATGATGATCAAAGGCAGATAACTGTATAGGAACGGTTCGTCGGTGATAAGTGTGCAGATTGTATAGGAAGCTATGGTAAGGGAGGACAATAGGATGGAGATATTACTCATATAGGCACAGATGGAAAGCATGGTAAATAAGAGAGAGATAGTAATGTTACTCATTATCAATGCTCTTTGATAACTATATTCATATCCGCTACATATTGAGCAATAAATTATTTCGATAAAAATCTCGATATGTATGGCTATCAGTATAATGGAAAAGGTCGTGGTCAGATTTACTCTCTTTTTAAAATAAGCGAGAGTGCACATAATGATAAACAGGAATAATACGCTGTTAATATAATAAAACTGTTCATTGGGAAATGGAACTGAATATATGTATATGGGTGCGCATAAGACCAGCATGAGCAGGGATAGATGAAAGACTCGTTTTTGTTGATACGTTATTATCATTTCTCTTTCTTTTTTGTCGTAAGTTTGAGTTTTTATTGAACTTAGAAAAGAGGCGGCTTTTGTGCTGATTTTCATGTGTTTTATTGTTTTAAGTGTTATTAAGTATAATGTTTCCTGCAAAAATAACTGTTTTTTTTTTTTGTATGTTTAAGTACTTTTCTTTATGATGTTAAGTGTTTTTAATTGTTGTGTAAGCGTGATTGGCTGCTGTGGTAAGTGTTGTAGCTGTTGTGTGGTTGTCTTTTTAAGTATTTATAAGTTTAAAATACTTGTTTTTTGCTTTGGAGGTTGGTTTATAAGTGCATATCTTTAGCGGTTGAAATTCAGGGGGTGTAAAAGCCTGGGTTTGGATTGTCATATTAACAAATGATTAAATGACGAAAAGATGTTTTTTTATATTAAATGTGTATTGTTCGTGCTCGTGTTGAGTATAAGCGGAGAAATATCCGCTCAGGAGAAGCGTGATTCGGTAAGGATCTATTTTCATCAAGGAAAGGTAAATATAGATACATGTTTACTTGACAATGGGAACGAGATGGAGCGGTTTGCTAAAATCTGTTCCGCATTGAACGACTCCGTCCGTCTTATCAGGAAAATTCAAATAATAGGAGGAGCTTCCCCGGAAGGAGGGGGGCTGTTGAATGGAAGGCTGTCTGAAAAACGAGCAGAGGTTTTGTGGCGGTATATATCACCTTATATAAAGATTCCGGTATTGGAGAAGGATTTTCATTTTTCGGGAAGCGACTGGAACGGACTTATAACGATGGTGAGAGCGGATGTGAATGTTCCGGAGAGGGAGGATGTCCTTCGTTTGTTGGAGAAGATCGTCCGTTTGGAAAACCAGGACAGCCCTTATTTGGGGGGAGAACTGAAAAGACTGAAAGGGGGGAGGCCATACTCATATTTGTATAAATTCCATTTTCCGAAACTTCGTTCGTCGATGGTGAAAATATGCTATGATAGTGATCCGATAAATCCCGTCAGAGATACGGTATATATACATACACGTGATACGTTGTGCATCCGTGATACCGTTACCGTCATAGCTCCGGTAAAGAAACGGCCGTTTTGCATGGCGGTGAAAACAAACTTGCTTTATGACGCTGTTTTGATACCTGACATCGGGGTTGAGTTCTGTTTGGGGAAGAACTGGTCTGTGGCCGGGAATTGGATGTATGCCTGGTGGAAAAGTGATCGGAAGCATAATTATTGGCGTATCTATGGGGGAGATGTGGAGTTGCGCCGCTGGTTCGGTCGGAGAGCGGTGGAAAAACCGTTTTCCGGGCATCATGTCGGATTGTACGGGCAGATCGTCACCTATGATTTCGAATTGGGTGGGAAAGGTTACTTGGGGGATAAATGGAGTTACGGGGGAGGCGTGGCTTACGGCTACTCGTTACCTGTGGGACATCGGTTCAATGTGGATTTCACGTTGGGAATCGGCTACCTTGGAGGATCGTACAAGGAGTACATCCCTTTGGACGGTCACTATGTATGGCAGACCACTAAAAACCGCCGCTGGTTCGGCCCGACCAAGGCGGGTATCTCTTTGGTGTGGTTGATCGGGCGGGGGAATTATAGCCGGAAGAAAGGAGGCAGGCAGTGATACGGATACGCTTTAGTCTGGTGTTCATATTTTTATGGATAGGACTGACGGCTTGTGAGCATAAGGATTTATGTTACGATCATCCGCACTTTGCCACGGTGCGGGTAATATTCGACTGGACCA